>RCUH01000001.1_pt1 | contig 2087000 bp, 1754 predicted proteins | sample 2166191 | NCBI WGS metagenome assembly RCUH01 (sample SAMN09932848, study PRJNA488358) | compost metagenome | feature: garden; material: soil; isolation source: compost soil in an enriched community after 214 h of incubation | place: Germany: Experimental Botanical Garden Goettingen | collected... | reverse complement strand
TGGACACAAGCGTAACGCGAAGGAAAAGCGCAAGCTGTCGAAGACTGAGCGTAGCCTGGACACAAGCGTAACGCGAAGGAATAGCAATCCAAAGGATTACTGCAACAAATACATTTTACCAGTGAAAACCCAATAGGGCAAACCTTCAGGAACCGAAGATTTCAAATACGTATATGTTTTCAGTTTTTGAATGATCATCTGTTTTAACTTTTCATCCGGAACCCATTTTGCTTTGGAAAGATCCAAAATCTCTGCCGCTTCCACGTCCATAAAACCAAATGTTCCGTCCGCATTCAATGTCAATGTGAAAAACACTGCTCTGGCTGCTTTCTCTTTATCATTGACCAGTTTGACATTCAGATCTTTTTCAAGTTGCCGGATCAAGGGAAGTTTTCCCGGCTTCAATTCCGAGATATCGAAAAACAAGTCATTTCTCAGATTTCCCTTATTATACTGTTCATAAGACTTACCCGTTTTAGGAAGATCATTCTTTTGAGCTGTTACAAGAAAACTGCTCTGATCTATCTTGTAAATCGAATCGCTGGTATAAAGTACTGTTTTGTTATTCTCTTCCCATATATCAGACAGATGTGAAACGGAGTAAATATCTTCTACCCACTTGCTTTTTTTCTGAAAGACTTGAAGGGTTTTAGTTTCCTCCTGATCGGTGTAGATTGTAACAGAACAATTTTCTACAGACTTACTCATGTTAATATTCACCTGAATGATTTGTCTTCCATCATTCGTGAGAACTGCCCTGCGTTCTTTAAAAAACATGTTTATTTTAAATTTCAGGATCTTTGTTTTGGCGTCGAAAACAGCTGTATACCCTTTATCAGAATTCGGACTTTCCGGAACGCTGACAAAATAGTAGGTTTTCGCAGCATTCATTCGCGCAAATGGCTCATAGGATGAAATCAGTGTCGCTTCCGAGAAATCAGAAATCATCACATATAAAATCAAAACCAACACACGTTTCCAGATCATTCTATTTTTATTTAATGAATTGCTTCCCGCGAAAATAAAACCGAATACAAAATACAATGGTCATCAAAAAGCCTGAAATCACCAAATACCTTCCCAAAAGCGGCTCCATTCCAACCGGAATCATATAAGCAACTGCGAACAGAAAACTAAACGGGATAAACAGAATCAGAAGAATTAAAAACACTCTCAAAATCTCGAGAGACCACTTTTTAGGTCGGAAAAAACAAGGCAATAACAAAATGAGCGCGTAAACAATTGTAATGACAACATACTGATCTTCATAACCCCAGGTGATTTCATCAATCCAACGCTCTTCCTCTGTCATTTTTGCAAAATCCTGAATGTTTACTGCCGGTACAACATAAGAGGTCAGCAACAGTATTCCGATTATAAGCAGAACAAGCTTTTCTCTTGTAGTCAAATGATGTAACATATGTCAAAATTATCTTAAAAATCGAAAGGGGGAAATTTTGCTCACTTTTAACTTCTGAGATCCAATAAAACAAAGGGCTGTTCGCAATATCGCGAACTTAGAACCAAGAATTTATTCTTACCACAATTTCACAGCCAAAACAACGTTTTTAATTACATTCGTAACACATGAATTTATACTCCAACAAACAAACATGGAAAATTGTCCTGCTGGTGATTGCACTCATTACAGTTGCCATATCACTTTGGGTATCTAATTCTACAGTTCAAAAAGTGTCCGACCGCGAGCGTTTACGCGCCAAACAATGGGCCGAGGCGATCAAGAAAAAAGCTGAATTGGTTGAATTTACCGATCGTGCTTTCCAACAGCTTCGCGGACATGAGCGCCGAAAGATCAAATTATACCTTGAAGCAACAAAGGAAATCTCCAAACCTGTTACAGGAAACGTTTTTCCGGATTACCATTTCCCGATTACCATTATCAGTGAAAACAAAGATATTCCGGTTATTCTGGTAGATGGTGACAATCAAATTTCCGGTTACACCAATCTTGATTTCGATACGAGTGATCTGCGGAAAATATACCCTGAACTGACCAAGAAAGAATTGGTCAAAAAATACGAAGACAGCTTGTTGATTTTGACAACTGTTTGGGAGAAAAAACACAAACCATTCCGGATTGAGGTAGTAAAGGGCTTAACCATGACTTCTTTTTACACCGATACCAAACGCACCATTCAACTGGAAAAAGAACGGGATTCACTCATTTCCGCATTCAACAATGAATTGATTAATGATTCCAAGCTGATTCCGGTGGTCCTCATGGATAAAGAAAAGGACTCGTTAATTTCCAGTAATCTTCCCAAAGAAAAAACCAGTCCGGAGAATTTGGAGAAAACCCTCAATTCATTGGAAAAAGTAAACGAACCGATTGTCATTTCTTTTGGTCCGGACCAGCAAAACTGGTTGTATTATGACAATTCCGATGAGTTGAAGCAATTACAGTTCTTTCCCTATATTCAGTTTTTAATTATCGGTGTGTTCATTTTCATCGGTTACCTGCTTTTCAGTACCTTCCGGAAGGCGGAACAAAATCAGGTTTGGGCAGGAATGGCAAAAGAAACTGCTCATCAAATGGGAACACCGCTTTCTTCTTTGATGGCCTGGATTCAATTATTGGAAACACAAAATGTAGATCCGAGCATTATTTCGGAAATGCAAAAAGATGTGGAACGTTTGGATACCGTTTCTCAACGTTTCTCAAAAATCGGTTCCGAAACGCATCTGACGCAAACAGATATTCGCCTCACCGTTCAGGGAGTGATGGATTATCTGCGTCCACGGATTTCTCAAAAAGTAGAAATGACAACTCATTACGAGGATGATCCTATTTTGGTCAGTCACAACAAACAGCTGATGGAATGGGTAATGGAAAACATTATCCGGAATGCGGTTGATGCAATGGAATCAAAAGGAAAACTGGATGTTGTAATTAAAACAGTTCCGGAACGAGTACATATCGAAATTTCCGACACAGGAAAAGGCTTGCTTCCCAAACAATTCAAATCCATTTTCGAACCGGGTTACACCACGAAAAAAAGAGGTTGGGGATTGGGATTATCTCTGGTGAAACGAATTGTGAAGGAATATCATAAAGGAAAAGTATACGTAGTACATTCTGAGATCGGAAAAGGAACCACCATCCGGGTGAGTTTGCCACTGAAATGATTGCGTTCTTTTCCTTGTCTCATCCCGAGCTGTCCGCTAAAATGGAAAAAGCAAGATTAAACACTCACATCAATATTCCCGCATTTGAAATGTCCTTCCGGACAAACTTTTCCGCCATGTAATCCGCAAGGTCTGCAAGTCAGTTTTTCCTTCGTTTCCCGGATTTCACTGTCGTCGGAGAGCGGCCCGAAACCGAAACGCGGAACAGTGGCACAGAAAAAAGCAGTAACCGGAGCATTCACTGCCGTGGCCATGTGCAAAGGCCCGGAATCATTCACGAAACAACGCACAGCTTTTTCAAACAAGGCACAGGATTCCAACAAATTCAATTTTCCAGCCAGGTTGTTTTCTAACGGCAGATCCGCAGCTTCAAGAATTCGTTGGCAAAGATCCGCATCTGCCGGCCCGCCAACCAAATAAACAGTTCCTTTGCGCTTGAGATTAGTTGCCAGTTCAACCCATTTTGCTTCCGGAAGCTGCTTGGTAAACCAAACGGAAGCCGGAGCCAATGTATAAAACGGTTGTTGAGTATAAACAGCTACTTTTTCCCTGTCTGCATCGGATGGAAAAACGGAAGGACGAACCAGTTTTTGGGCTCCGTGATGTGCAATACATTCCAGATTGCGTTCCACTTCATGTTTCCCGTTTCCGATTTCGTGTTTGATTTTGATATCGTAACAAAATGAAAAAGGATTCTTATCAAAACCCACTTTTCGCTTTCCACCCGAAAGAAACGTAATGATTCCGGAACTTCCGAAACGCTGCAGGTTGATGACTTCATCGTACGGATTGGAACGAAACATACGGATCAAACGACGCATCTCTTTCCACTTACCTTCTTTTTTGTTGAAAGAAAAAACTTCATGGATTGCAGGATGATTCTTCAGAATTGCTTCGTTTCCCTTGCGTACCAAAACGTCGATCAGTGCATCCGGAAACAAACGCTTCAATTCACTCACAACCGGAGTTGCAAGGATTACATCTCCCAAAAATGCTGTTTGAATGACTAAAAAGCGTTGCATGAGGTAAAAGTACATAAAAACCAGTCGGGGTGAAAAATTTTTCACCCCGACTGGTTTGGCCTTTATTCATTCGGCAATCTGAATTCCAAATCCACCAATCCGATTTCAAAGCGGTTTTTGCTGATTTCTTCACGTTCTGCCTTTGTAAAATCACTCTTCAACCCCACTTGTGTGTTGTACATTGTTGGCAGATTATTGTAGAACTGATGTTGGTCGATCCAGCTGGCATACATCCAAGGCGACATATTTCCGATCTTCACTTCGTTTAGAAAAACCGGTTTCATACGCTGATAGAATTCTTCATTACCGGCTGAGTGAACCAAAACAAACCAAACACAAAACTCTCCGAGTTGCAATCTTTTTTCTCCCGGAAAACCAATTCGACGAACCATATCAGCTAATAATTCTTCGTTTCGGCGGTTCATCGAATCCAGTTGTTGCTGAAATTGTACGTTATCCGGGTTGGTATGCCACTGATCCCGGTAAAATTGATCCCAATAAGTCATGCTGTCGATAACTGCCTTCAATGAATCTGCATTTTTTGCACGATAATTATTCCAGCTGTTTTCAAAACCCTCATCTTTCAACTTCATATTCTGTTCATTGAATCCTTCGGAAATATAACCGGGATTTAAGTTTTCGATGTACCAGGTTACGCGCATATCAAAAGTGGGAACGGAACAAGCTTCCTTTACATAAATCGCCGCCAGAGAATCATTTCCCATTTCTTTGTAGCAATAACTCATCAGCAGGTAGTCTTCCCCATAAAGCATTCCATACCTGGACTTTACCCGATTCAATTGATCGATGCTTTCCTTAAAAAGACGCTTTTCGATTGCCCGTTTATAAATGGGTACCACCGCTTGTTTGTAAACAATGTGATCCGTAATCTGGCAAAACACCCGTGAATTCAACAATAGAAAAAGGGAAATAATGGATAGGTGTTTCATATTCGCAGTTTTAGTTCAATAATAACTAAGATTTCGGCGGATGTTACAAAACATACACAATTGCATTACTTTTATATGCTGAAACAGAATCCCTTTATGAAATTCCTATTACTGATTGCAATTTTCGTATTTGCATCTTTCAAATTATTCAGTCAGAATTACTGGCAGCAAAAAGTTGATTATACCATCACTGTCAAATTGAATGACGACAAACACGAATTGAGCGGTTTTGAAAGCTTTGTTTATCACAACAATTCTCCGCACACATTGGATTTCATTTATATTCACCTCTGGCCGAATGCCTACAAAAACGGGAAAACGGCACTCGGAAAACAACTTTACGAAGACGACGAATCATTACTGACTTTCGGAGAAGATTCGATCAAAGGAGGAATTGATTCTTTACACTTTCAGATAAATGGCAAAGACGCATCACTGGAAATCGATCCGAAAAACCCGGATATTGCGAAATTAATACTTCACGCGCCGCTAAAATCAGGTGAATCAATCACGGTAACGACACCTTTTCATGTTAAAATCCCTTCTGGAGAAATTTCGCGCTTAGGACATATCGGGCAATCGTATCAAATCACGCAATGGTATCCGAAACCGGCAGTTTTCGACAAAAACGGATGGAATCAGATTCCGTATCTGACACAAGGTGAATTTTATTCCGAATACGGAAGCTTCGACGTGTCAATCACCCTTCCTCAAAATTACGTGGTCGGCGCAACCGGAGATCTGCAGACAGAATCTGAAATAGCATTCATGGATACATTAGCTGCCCATACCAAAGAGCATTTTTCATCGCTGATCCGAAAAAAATATCCCAATAGTGACTTTCCTTCTTCCGATCCGGAATGGAAAACAATCCGTTTTACGCAAACAAATGTGCACGACTTTGCCTGGTTTGCAGATAAGCGTTATGCTGTTTTAAAAGGGGAAGTGGAATTACCTCATTCCAAGCGAAAAGTCACAACCTGGTCCTTGTTTACACCTAAAAATGCAGCTCTTTGGAAGCGTGCTCCGGAATATATTCACGACGGAACGTATTATTATTCTCTTTGGAACGGCGATTATCCGTACAATCAGGTTACCGCCGTTGACGGAACTATTTCTGCCGGCGGGGGAATGGAATATCCGAATGTGACGGTAATCGGAAATGCAAGCTCGGACACGGAACTGGAAATTGTGATCGTTCACGAAGTTGGTCACAATTGGTTTTATGGAATTCTGGGAAGCAACGAGCGTGTTCACGGCTGGATGGACGAAGGTTTGAACACCCTGAATGAAATGCGTTACATGTATACGAAATATCCTAAAAACAACTATTTGTCCAAAATGGTTCTGAACGGTCGGTTTCACTTCGATGAATTGAATCATTATCATTCGGGAGATTTCTTTTATCGCCTGATTGCCGCAACCGGAGAAGATCAGCCTATCGAAACACATTCCGCGGATTTTACACGGACGAATTACGCCGGAATCATGTACATGAAAACAGGCTTGGTTTTCAATTACCTCAAGGAATATCTCGGCGATTCACTTTTCGACCAATCTATGCAGGCGTATTACCGGGAATGGAGCTTCAAACATCCACAACCGGAAGATTTGCGCGCAACGCTTGAACGTGTTTCCGGAAGAGATTTATCCTGGCTTTTTACAGATTTGATTCAAACGACCAATCACATCGATTACAAGATCTCCAAAGTTTCTTCTTTCGACGGAAAAACCGTGGCAACAGTTAAAAATGTGGGACAAGTGGATGGTCCGATTGAAGTGAGCGGATTCAGAGACGGAAAGAAAATACAAACCATTTGGGTTGAAAATGGCGCGAAGAAATCAGAAGCGGTTTTTGATTCCGAAATGGATGCTGTGCAAATCAACGCAAGCGGAAGAATCCCTGAGATTGTTCAATCCAATAATTACTGGCATCAAAAAGGATTATTCGGAAAGATTGAACCTTTAAAACTTCAGTTTTTAATTGGTAAAAACGATGTTCAGAAAAGCAACTTATTCTGGAGTCCGGTTCTGGGCGGAAACCAGTACGACAAATTCATGCTGGGAATCGCCTTGCATAATTTCAGTATTCCTTCTCCAAGCGTTCAGTTTTTGCTAGCTCCGATGTATTCTTTCGGTGGAAGACGCATCTCAGGAATTGCTGAGATCAACCGTACTTTCTTCCCAAAAAGAAACCTGAAACTTTCGCGAATCGGGATTTCCCTGCGTTCTTTCAAAAACGATACTTTGGACAAAAACGACGGATATTATGTGGCGATTCTTCCCTATTGGACTGCTAAAATCGGAAATCGAATCGGTGGACCGATCAGTCAAAACATTCGAATTCAATCGATGTATCGCTTAGATGTTTTCAGACCCAAACAACGGGAATTAGTCGGTGGATACATTCAATACGATTTTTCCTATACAAAGGCAGATCATCAGGTCAATCTGGAGTTGAGAACGGATCACGTTTCCAATCCTGTAAACAGCGATCAGTTCACCCGTTCTTCTGTTGTTGCAACATACAAATACCGTTATCTCAAAAACAAGCGTTCACGCTGGGTGGAATTGCGCGTTTTCGGTGGAAACTACTGGAATTTCGACATGTACAACTCGGGGGTAGTTTCGGCTTATTCCTTTGCTTTAAGCGGTGCTGGCGGAATCCAGGATTTGTTTGTCGAAGATTACTTTTTTGGTCGTTCGGCGCAAAGCGGAATCTGGTCTCAGCAGCGTTTGGAAAATATGGGAGGTTTCAAATCTACTGCAGGAAACGGTTCTTCGGGTTATTTCGGAACGAGTACGGGTTGGATGGCTGCTGCCAATTTCTACATCGAAACACCAATCGGCCCAAAAATCTTTGGCCTCTATGCCGATTTCGGATTGTTTGATCAGGCCTATTCTTCCAAACCCGCTCAGGCCTATGATCTTGGTTTAGCCATGCGATTAGGAAAAGTATTCGGAATCTATTTCCCGATCGTTCAGTCGGAAAATATGATCAAAGCTTACAATTCGGAAAATTATGCGGAGCGCATTCGCTTCACCTTGAAATTCAATCTGACGAATAAACCCCTTGATTTAATGAGGTTCTTACAGTAAAATTGAAAACAAATTCTTCAATCCATGATTTTCAGAAAAAGATACAGTTTCGAATTCAATCAAAGCGCAGATGATTTAACCCAAACCTTGAAGGATTTGAGTCGAAAAGACATTCTTGAGCGGAATGAGCTTGGATTTGAATCTTCTTATTCTATGGAATTCAGCTGGGATGAATTTATTCTCACACATAAATCGGAGTCATTTCAACGAGCAAGCTTTGCACCTGACGCGTACATTCGACTGGTCAATTTATCTGAGAACCTTACCCAAGTAAACGTGAAAATTAAATTCTCTGAAATTACGTGGGTCTTTCTAATCTTTATTCAATTAGGAATCATTGCCGGATGTCTTTTCGGAACCCGAGCTGAATTAAGTTGGTTGAGTAAGATTTTCTTGATGATTGGGGTTTCCGCATTGTGGAATTTTATTCTCTGGTTGGTCTTTATTAGTGCTTCAATGAGCTTGAAGAAAGTCATTAATCGATTGTTTGAGCAGACCATTTAGTTTGGTACGCGATACATCTCGTACCAACTACCTCAATCCTTTATCGTGATAAAAGCCATGTGCATGGGTCGTCAGTAATTCTATTTCCAAGACCGCGCTTCTTCTGAAAACACCTTTATTGCAATCAATGATCAAGGCAACTGGCTCACCGTTCTGATAAATTGTATCCGCTTTCAGATTGGTTTTATCAAAGATCAGAACATCTCCGATAGAAGATCCTCTTCCGAATTTCCACCAGGATTTCATGATCTCGGGATTGCTCATTCGTCCGCAACCGTTCAACAAAAATGCCAATCCAACCAAAAAAGCAGCTTTACCAATTACTTTCATCGCATTTTTAAAAAATTGAAACAGGATCAAAACCCAATGCCTCAATGGCAGGAGCCAATTCGTCTGCCATAAATTCTTTTTCCTCCGTATCTAATTCATCCCAGGGAAGATCATCTACAATTTCGTTCAGTCTGACAAATCGTTCTCTTTCCGATTGATAATTCATTTTAATCGATTGAATTTCTCTCAAAAAATTTGTTTTTGCATCATTCAAAATCTGAATAACGTCTTCATCTGATTTGTTAAGTCCTCTTTCTTCCCATGAAGATGTTTTGCTAAACGAATCACGGTTTATTAATTCATCAATAATCTCATTAAAATTTGTCTTTTCCATTCTGTTCATTTTTAATACTTCTGAAACCTTACTCATTCTTATCAATCAATTGGTTCTCGCTTTTATTTTGCCGCTTATTTCTGAAAGAATTTATAGCAAGAACAACTAAAAAAGAAAATATAAACCAAATAAACGCATCGTAAATGAAATGTCTCATATTGGATCCATGGAGTTCAAAATCCGGTTGGGAATAAAAAAAATTGTATGGAAATCCAAGGTAAATAAACAGATCATCACCATAATTAGAAGCCTGATAGAAATACTGGATCGTCATAAAAACAATGTTGATCAACAAAGTAATCAAACCGGCAAATACTATTTTTAGAACCATCAGAATGTTGTTAGTTGGTTATTCAATCAATTAAAAGATGTTAGGATACTTTTATTAAGTTCTACTGATAAAAGTACAAAAGTTGTCGTTTTTAATTGGGAATTTCTGTTGCTCACCACCATTCGATTTATCCGTTTGCTCTCCTTCTTCCTTCATATATTGGTCTGAGTTTAAACTGGACAAAACCTTCATATCTTAGGTTTTATTTTTCTCAAAAGGTATTTTTCACCCCATGTTTCAGACCATTCGTGGTGCTTTTCTTTATTTTCATTTGCTTTACAACGACTAGACGGATGAATTACAACCTCCTTTGGCTTGTCTTTAAAATCTGTGTAGAAATGATTAAAGATACACTTAGCAGCTAATTCTCCCAAAATGAATAATTCATCCGATTTTTCAATTATTGGATAATTTAATGCTTTCGATTTTAAAATTGTTTCCTGATTAGCTTTAAACAAAGCTTCAGCGTAAACTTCTGTTGTTTGTCCGGGAATATATTTATTAATCAAAATATTATGAGCAATATTTATCATCACAATTCCTCTTTCAAGCATATAAATCCATAGATGAATTGGGGATTCAAATCTAGACCGAACCTTTTCCTCCTCAAATCCCAATGAGTATAATACATCTTGACCACAACAGCGCTTTTCTTCATTCTCTTCAAGTATTTCTTTTCCTTCAAATAATTCATCCCAGGAGTTTTTACAAAAGGCAACACCATTAGCTCCTTTGGAATAGGGGCTTTCACCAATAATCAAAATCTTAATTTTTGAAAGTTCTTGTATCCTGTTAAAGTATATTTCTTCCAGTGTGGGCATAAATTCTTTCCTTTATTATCTCATCTGTTTTATTCCACCATACTATCCATCACCTTATTCCGATAAGCCTCCAGCAATCTGCGTTTTGAGTAATAACCCAAAACCTGATCGTTGTCGATAACCGGAAGGTAATTCAGTTTTGAATGCTCGAACATATCCATGATCTGTTCCACCGTGTTTCGCGGATTCAAAGAATAACGAATCGGTTCCATGACCAGTTCCAAAGGCGTATTCGGTTCTGCGGAATAAACAGGAAGAATCGTCGGCAGATCATCCAGATAAATCATTCCAAGCAGAATTCCGCTGTCCGAAACTATCGGAATCAAAGCCTGATTCGCATGCTGAATGGTTGTAAACAAGGTCGAAATCGTGTCATTTGGTTTTAGAACCACGAGTGTTTCTTCGAGAATATCTGCACTTTCGATGGACGATAATACGTGGCGGTCTTTGTCTGCACGAACCACATGACCTTCATCTGCCAGTTTCACAATATCCATCGAATGATTCGAATAGCGTTTCGAAATGGCAAAACTGATCGAGGAAACAATCATCAAAGGAATCATCAAACCGTAGCCTCCCGTAATTTCTGCGATCAGGAAGATGGAAGTTAACGGAGCGTGAAACAAACCGCTCAACATACCGGCCATTCCCACCATGGTGAAATTCGTCACCGGAAGTGCGAAGGCAAGCCCCGTTAAGTTCCAGCCATACGCAAAGGCAAAACCCGTGTAGCTTCCCACAAACAAGGAAGGAGCAAAATTCCCTCCGTTTCCTCCCGATCCCAAAGTCAAGCCGGTGGCAATGGCTTTCAGAAAAACAACTGCTCCGATAAATATCAAGGGAAACCAGGTTTGGTTGAAATTCTCAAACAAAGTTCCTTCCATCAGGTCAAATACTTTTTCAGCCGATAAAGAGCGGATACTTTCATAACCTTCACCGAATAAAGAAGGAAAAATAAAGATCAGAATTGATAGCAATAAAGCGCCGAAAACTCCTTTTTGATACGGTTTCAGTTTCAAATGCTCCATCCAGGTTTCCACTTTATTGAAAACACGCGAATGGTAAACAGCAATGAAACCCGTCAGAACACCCAGAATCATGTAAAAAGGTACATTTCGCAATTCGAAAACAGCCATATTCTTGAACGACAATAAAATGCTTTCATTCAAAATGGCCGCGGAAAGCAAAGCTCCCGAAGCTGCAGACAACATTAAAGGAATGAAAGCTGTGATCCCGACATCTGCAAGCAATACTTCCAGCGTGAACAAAACTCCGGCAATCGGGGCATTGAACGCCGCCGCAATTCCGGAGGCAACACCACAAGCTAAAAGTAAGGTACGTTCCTTGGTTGTTAACTTGTAAACCCGCGCATAATTCGACCCGAAAGCTGCACCGGTAATCGTTACGGGAGATTCCAATCCGGCAGATCCACCGAAGCCAACCGTTACCGATGAGGTGATGACCTGAGCATACATTTGCTTACGTGGCATGATACTCGACTTCTTTGTAATCGCGTAAATGATCCGCCAGGTTCCTTTTTCCAATTTTCCGTTGAGTAATCTTTTGGTGATCCAAATCGTCAGAACAATCCCGAAAACGGGTAAGATCAGATCCAGGTATTTGAAATGAAATTTATGATTCAGGTCTTTCGCAAAAAGCAGCACCATGTGCGCGAATGATTTCAAAACGATCACTGCCAAAGCAGAAGACAAACCAACCAGTACGCTTGAAATGAGTAAAAATTGACGGGGACTCAAACTATTCCTCAGAAAGAAAATTCCACCGTTTAGTTTTCGCAAAAATCGGGACAACATGCTTTAAAAATACGACTTATAATTGCGAATTACGAATTACGAATGATGAATTGTTTGTTGTGGCGGTTCGAATCAGGTTTTTAGATTGTGCTATGATGTTAGGGAAATGAAGGCCGTGATGCCTAAATTTGACTCTAAAGTTGCAAGTTCGCGATATTGCGAACAGCCCTTTGTTTTACTGGTCTGCAGACCATATTTCAAGCGTTTTTGAGCGGATTTTTATTTAAAGAAAACTTTCAAAAAATCAATGAATCACCGTTACATTTCCGCGGAAGAAATATTCCTGATTGTTTCCGTCTACGACTTTCAGAACATACACATAAACGTTCGGAGCGACTAATTTCCCGCTTTGCTGATGATGTCCGTCCCAGCCTGCTGCCGGATCATTCGTTTGGAAAACCAATTGTCCCCAACGATCCACAACCGAAAACTCATACTTCGACACATCCTGGAATGAAACTACCGGAATGAAAATCGGATTGATTCCACCCGGTGTGAAAGCATTCGGAATATAAACCAAGGGCTCGATAACCGCACAGGCATCGTTCGACAAACTCAATTCCTGAATTCCATATTGATTAATGGCCTCTTCGGCAATCACATAATAGCACACTTTTCCACTGTGTTCGAAGCCTAATTCATCTACCAAATCTTCGAAATAACGCTGATCCGGAGGAACAATCGCTGTTGGAGTTGCAGGGAAAACTCCGTCAATTCCACGGTAAATCTGGTATTGCAGCACTCCTCCGTCATAATCACCGTATGGCGACCAGTTCAATTGAGTCGTCAACCTCGTTTGATCAGCTTTTACTTTCAATAGGATCGTTCGCGCACGATTGGAGATTGCTCCCAGATTTCCACAACTGTCAATGACAACCGCCCGGTACATATAACTGAAATTGTCAACGTCCACATCCGTATCAGTGATCGAAAGTGTAGAACTTGTTGCAGGTACTTCTCCAAGTAAATCATACTGACCAGTCGCATTATTGAATTTTTCAAATCGAATGGCTTTTACATTTGTTCCCGTAGAAATCTCATGACGCAATACAATTGTCTTCTGATCAACCGTTGCTACCCGAAGATAATTAATCGTTGGAGCGGTTGGAGCAGTGATCACAAAAGAACGGATATTGGAGAACGCTTCGGACCCATTTCCATTATTCGCACGGATGACAACACGATACGTTTGAAGCGGAATCAAACTCAGGTCGTAAGATGTATTTGTTGTTGTTCCAACTGCTGTCCAGACTCCGGTTCCTTCTTTGACGAAAATCGTATAATCGGTTAATCCTCCGCCCCAGCCGACATAAGGTGTCCAGGTCAATTCCGCCTGCGATGTACAACTATTCGTGCTGTATGTGAGGTACATACTCGTATGTAATTCCGCTTTGGCAGAAGTTTGATAAGTCGGAGGAACTGCAGGCGTAAAACAAGAGTCAAACGCAGCAATCGAATACGTTTCCGGCCCGTTAATCGGAATCGGATGTGTATAGGTTGTATTTGTGATTCCCCAAACGGTATCAATTTCTACGATAAATCCGTTCACATCTTTGTGGTATACAATGTATCCGTATGTATCCGGTTCATAATTCTGATCCCAGGTAACAACTATATTCCCGGTAATCGTATCGATGGAAACACTTGAAATAAGCGGAATTTTCGGGGTAATATCATCCTGAAGATTATCACCGATGATGTTCGATGACCACTGACAAACCGGAGTTGAATAAACCACCTGATAATTCAGGAACGCCGAACAGATATCGATGGTATCAACGAAATGTGTTGTATGGTATGGAAGAACAGCTATTGAAGTCCATGTTCCGGCAGGATATTCTCTGTAAATCGTGCAGGAATTACTCATTCCGGGAAGCGGATTCGGAGCAGGAAGATTCCAGTCGAGAACGGCTGTTCCGTTTGCAGGATTAAACAAATCAAGATGCACATTTTTAACCGTATCACTAGATAAAGTCACATTACAGCCGGATTTCACCTGAACAAAATAATCATTGTCCTGACCCGGAGCCGGAACATTCACCGTAGTCGTTCCGATCGGATAATTCCCGATCAATCCGTTTTGAATGGAATGCAATTCAAAATTGACAAATGTGTTATTCGGATTCAAAACCGGGTCCCACGAAATGTTCAAACTTCCGTTAGCCAATGTCGAAATACAGTTAATGCTTGTTGCCGGAATAATTCCCGGATTCTTGACGTGAATGGTGATGGTTTTGAAAGTCGTTTTCGGGATCTGACAGAAATTATCCTGCACACGAAACACAAATGTGTATGTTTTTTCGTCGTCCGTATTTCCGTGAGCGTCTACCAAATGAGCACAGTCTGTTTGCCAGGAGAAATTGGTTGAAACTCCCTGAACTCCCGTAATAATCGGTGTTTGATTCAATGTGGCACAAGGTGCTACATCACAACCGGTGGCGCTCGTAAAGTTTGTTCCGAACTGCGAACCGCTTGCCGTCAGATAATTGTTCTGCGGCGTTCCGTCCTGCAGGAATTCAACATCTGTTGCCTGAAGTGTAAAAGTGACCAATGCGCCCGCGTTCACCGTTGTTTCGAACAATCCTCCAAAAGGACCGTTGATTACCGGAGCATTGTTGTTTGCAGGACAATTTGTTACGATCAATTGCATTTCGCGCTCCACTTCCGCAATCAATACTCCGTTCCGGTAAGATTGCGCAATGACTTTCACCACGAAACCTCCGATTGTAAACGAACGGAAACTCAAATGTCCGTTTTGCGGATCTAAAGTCAATGGAACGTTCCCTGCATTGAATGTTGCATCCGGGGTCGGATTTCCAACGCTGAATCCCGGTTCGTAAAGAACAAAATCCGGATCAACAGGTGGATTATAAGTTGCACCTTCGATGCGATCCATCGGCGCTGCCAATATCGTTACAACCGAATCCAGATCTTCATCGGACGGATGCATGTTGTATTCATAGTTTTCTCCGGCACATAAAACCAGGTAAGGATCCTGTAAAAAGCGTGGCGAATTATCGGCACAAACTCCGGCCACAGCTCCGGGAATCGCATACATCGTTGCACGAATCGTGACTCCGTAATTGGTCGGATTCGACAGGTTGGTAATGCTTCCGTTTCTGGAAAAATTGCTGTAAGTAATGATCCAACCCTGTGCAGGAGGAGCTCCCGGTAAAATAACCGGATTGGATTCGTAAATGATTTTTTCGATTGCACCTACTCCGTTTCCTCCATTCGCGCCCGAACCACACGTCAAAGGTGGCGGTGAGCCCGCAACTGCCGAACAAGTCGGAGAAATATCCGTGCGGCTTACAAACAAAACCGGAATAGTTGATAAGGAAGGATGATTCCAGATTTTCAGGTTCTCAGAAACAGGATTGACGTCTACGCCATTGCAATCACGGTAAAAAACCAATTGAAACACGTAGCCGTTTCCGGTACATTTCCACGTGATTTCCCCGCCCATTACGTGAGTAGCATTTGCTTTAAAGCATAAAGCAGTTACGATCGCCAGGAGAAATACTCGAATCATAATATCTATAACGTAAAAATCGTCTTTTTAGTTTAAAACTCCGCACAAGATCAGAAATGACATTTTCCAACTACCAGTCTGTGATTCAGAAAATTCCTTTGCATTTGAAATAAGGAGAGTGCAAAGTCTGAATACACTGCTTTGAGAAAATGATCTTCTGCATTTTGTACATCACTTATTTAAAAACGTACAAATTCCGAATGCGTTGTGTCCTTAACCCGCAGTAATGATTAAAAAATCTTCAAAATTGAGGTATTGTTTCGCCAAAGCCTGAATTCTTTGCGGTGTAATGTCTTTGATCTTTTGAATTGCTTCGTCGTAAAATGACAATGTCAGATCGTGCATATCGACGCTATTGTACATATCCAGCATCGCATACGGTCCATCGGCACTTTTCAAAAGCTGCCCCAACATGTAGTTTTTCACCAGATCCAATTCTTCATCCGGAACCAGTTCATTTTGCAAACGCTCCAATTCGAATTTGATTTCATGCAGCGTATTTTCGAGAACTTCTTTTCCGACTTCCGTCACAATGACAAAATATCCGGTGTGATTCATGTCCATTACTCCCGAACCGATTCCGTAGGTATATCCTTTGTCTTCACGGATATTGGACATCAGTCGAGAACCGAAATAATCTCCCAGAATGGTATTCAAAACCTGAAAATCGATGTAATCCGGATGTGCTTTCGGGAATAAGAAACGTCCCATTCTGACCGCACATTGAACCGCATCTTTTTTCGGAAAATTGATTCGCTGAGCCTGAAAAGTGAAGTTTCCTCCGTAGTTTGCTTTTCCGTCAATGGCCCATTTCCCGAACAAATCGATCAAAGCGTCCACTTCGTCCTGTTCCAAATCTCCCACTAAAGTGATTCTCGTGAGTCCGTTCAGGTAATGTTCTTTCCAGTATTTTTTATAGGTCGAAACCTTGCTTTCATCGTAATCGGATTCTGCTGAAATAGTCGAATAATCTGCATCGGAAGCAAACAAATTCTTTCGGAATTGCTGTTGCGCCACATACTTCACTTTTTGCTGATTCACCGCAAATTGCTGTCTCATCGAACGCAATACATCTTCCACTTCCGTTTCTCTGAATGCCAATCCCTGAATGGCATTTGCCACAATATTCGAAATACTGCGCAAGTGTTCGCGCAAACAATAAACGCTCACAACTGCTGTTTCGAAGGAAATATCCGTATCCAGAAAACCTCCCAAAGCGTCAATCTGTTCATGGATTTCCACAGAGGAAAATTCGTTTGTTCCGGAAAGCAACAAGCTGTGAACAATGGCAGGAATGCTTTCATTTCCGCGTGTAATTCCGGCATCGAAAAACAAATCCAAACGCACTGTTTCATTCGGAACTTCTTTCATCCAAAGCAATTTCACGTGCTGTGTCACATCAAAGATATGCGGCTTCACAAACGAAATTTGATTGACCTGTTTCGTTTCAGGTTGCTGACTTCTCAAACTCATTCTTTGATGGATTTAACACGTAAAAGGGAACAATTTTCTTTCTTTAATATCTGATTTGCAACTGCCTTCATCTGTTCAGCCGTGATGCTTTGATACAAGTTATTTTCTTCGTTCACGCCGTTTGCATCTCCCAACAATTCGTACAAACACAGATTCATTGCACGATTCAACAAACCTTGCTCCTGGAATTCTTTCACTGTCCGGATCTTGTTCAGGAGTTTGGACGTTTCCGCTTCCGACATCAATTCGGTTCTCAGATCTTCCAAAACAGCCCACAGAGCCGCATCCAATTGTTCAAAGGATACATCGTCGCTCAACTTTCCGTCAATGATCAATAATCCTTCATCGATTGAACCGGTGATGTATGCGTTGATTGAAGTCACCAATTTCAGTTCTTTCTTCAATTTGGAATACAAACGGGATGATTTTTCGCGCCCGAGCGCATCGGAAATAATATCTGTTACATAGTATTCAAAACTGCGTCTTTCGGGCATTTTGAAACTATAGTAGAATGCATCGTTGGGAACTTTCCGCTCAATTGTCAATTCACGAAATTCCTTCTGAACCGGTTCTTTCGGCAGAATGCGCTGCGGTTTCAAAGAAGCCGGAATATCTCCGTACCATTTTTTAACCAGACGCTTCGTTTCTTCGAAAGGAATGTTTCCGGCAATACACAAAATGGCATTTGCAGGATGATAATGTGCTTTGAAAAATGCTTTCACATCATCCATCGTTGCTTCTTCAATGTGCTCGATCTTCTTCCCGATCGTTGCCCATTTGTAAGGATGTTGTTTGTATGCCAAAGGTCTGAGCTCCAACCAAACGTCTCCGTATGGCTGATTCAGATAACGTTGTTTGAATTCTTCGATCACCACATTGCGCTGTACTTCCAGACTCTTAGGAGTAAACGCCAACGAAAGCATCCGGTCGCTTTCCAGCCAAAGTGCGGTCTCAATATTCTGAATAGGCAATGTGTCGTAATAATTCGTAATATCATTCGAAGTGAATGCATTACTTTCTCCTCCTGCCCGTTGCAAAGGCGCATCAAAGTCCGGAATATTGACTGATCCGCCAAACATCAAATGTTCGAAAAGATGTGCAAAACCTGTTTTTTCTTCGGATTCGTCACGTGCTCCCACATCATACAAAGTATTGACTACCGCCATCGGTGTTGTGGAGTCAAAATGATGCAGAACCGTGAGTCCGTTATCAAGCTTAAATCGGTTAAATTCGATCATTCAAATGTGTATTTGGAATCGCTTCGTTCATTCAAAGCGGTTTTAAATTCTGTAATTATTTCGCGGACAATTTCTCCGGCGGGTTTCATTTCGGAAATCAATCCGGAAATCTGGCCAACTTCCAGTTCCCCTTCGATCAAATCTCCTTCAAACATACCTTTTTTGGCTCTTCCTCTTCCGAGTAATTCGTTCAATTGCTCATTGCTGGCACATTGTTCGTAAGCCTGTTCTACTTTTTCGAAGAAGGAATTTTTCATCAGACGAACCGGGGTCAATTCTTTCAAGGTAAGCATCGTATCTCCTTCTTTTGCTTTCAGAACTTCGTCTTTAAAATTCTGGTGGGCAGATGATTCAGGAGAAGCGATGAAGCGCGAACCGATCTGAACTCCGTCTGCTCCGAGCGTCATGGCAGCAAGCATTCCTCTTCCCGTTCCGATTCCGCCAGCGGCAATCAAAGGAATAGAAACTGCAGCTTTCACCAACGGAATAAGACACATGGTTGTCGTTTCGTCACGTCCGTTATGTCCTCCCGCTTCAAATCCTTCCGCCACAATAGCATCTACTCCGGCTTCCTGAGCTTTCAGAGCAAATTTCGCAGAAGAAACTACGTGAACAACTGTAATTCCGGCTTCTTTCAAGCGGCTTGTATACGTTTTCGGATTTCCTGCAGAAGTAAAAACTACCGGAACCTGATGCTTGATAATTGTTTGAATGTGTTCTTCGATATTCGGATACAACATTGGAAGATTTACGGCAAACGGCTTGTCTGTCGCTGCTTTGCATTTGCGGATATGTTCATCCAGAATTTCAGGATACATGGATCCAGAACCGATGATTCCGAGTCCTCCGGCATTTGAAACGGCGCTTGCCAGCTCCCAACCGGAGCACCAAATCATTCCTGCCTGGATAAGGGGATATTGAATCTGAAAAAGTTCAGTCAGTTTATTTTTCATGAAAAGATTCCTACTTTCGGGTTTTCAGTAACGAAAATACAAAGAATACCCCTAAAACATGACTTCAGGGGAATAGATTTGCTTAAATCGAATAGAATATGGTGTCTGAAAATCACCAGATCTGTTTAAACAAACACGCTCCTGTTTTGTCTCCCGCGGATCGCGCAGATTTGAGAGATTTCCGCAGATCACAAAAATCTTAGACGAGTTATACCAATCGTATTTTCTGAATCGTTCCCAACTTTTTTCAGATTTGGAAGAGAATTTTGCTTCATCAAATAAATGTTTATGAAGAATCTGTTCGCTTTCGTATTTGCTGCAATCGCTTTTGTCTGCCCCTTTCAATCAGCAGCTCAAAGCTCTGACTCGTTGCTTCCGGTAAAGGTCAAACACATCGAACCATTGTTTGTGGATCTGATCCGCGATCTGGGCGCACGAAAAGGTGAACGTGAATGGAATATCGGTTTGGGAAGTGCACATTTGAACGATCACGTGGAGTTGACCACGTTGGTGGAATACGAATTTGCCCCCGTCAACCGATTGGGTTTTGAAGTGGAAATTCCGTTTACTTTTTCCTTCGGAACCGGAAATCAGACAGAGGAACCGCTTCCGGGAAATCGCCTCGACGGACTAAAACTCGCTGCTCAATATACGTTTCTGGTTTCTCCGCGCTTCAATACTTCCGCAGCTTTGGGTTATCTGAATGAGTTCGAGCTGACTTCTTTCAGCAGATACGGCAAGGAGCGTTTTGTGAGAGCAAATCTGATGCACCCTTTTCTGGTCATGGCAAAAAGCTGGAAGAACAATTTCCACACCATGCTCATTACCGGGCCTGAATGGGAAAAGGAATTGCGCTCTAGTAACAGCGAACTCTTCTTCCACATCAACGGAAGTATTCATTATGCTGTTCCGGCTACAAAAAGTGTCATCGGACTTGAGATCAACACCTTGATGGCAGCGAATTTCACTTCGGTGGTTTTTCGTCCTCAAATGCGGATGACGGTTTCAAAAACATCCAAAATTGGCTTGGTGGCCGGAATTCCACTGGATACCAAATACGATTCCTATAGTTTCTTTTTGCGCTGGATTTATGAGGTGCCGATGAAAGGGAGGTGAATTGATACTTCGACAGGCTCAGTATGAAAGAGTTGAAAAGGGAGAAGTGACAATTGACAATTGAGAAGTTAAAGGTTATCGATCATTTGGTTTTCTTCGTTGGAAAGGAGGTTTTTCCTTTTTTGTATAAAAAACCATACTGCATACGAAAAGAGAAGAGGAAACAAAACACTGAAACTTAAAAGCAATGATCTCAAAGGTGAATAAGTAAAACTCCTTCCAAAAAACATTTCAAAAATGGCAAACAACAAGAATGCAATCAACCAGCTTTTTCTTATTCTAATAGTCACTAAAATAGAATTAATGAAGCTCAATACAGCGAAAACAAACATTGAAAAGTGCATGGTAATTCCCCAACCAAGATCGTTTCTGACATCATTTCCAAGATACTTCCAAAGGGCATGGCCAAGCTCGTAAATACTGATATAAACAGTGAATTGACCAGCCCACAAAACGAACAATAACAATACCCGGATAGTCAATTTATTCATCACAAACAATCCTTTTTTAAAGTTCCGTTCCAATATGACTTTCTGACTCCCGGAACAATCAGAATTGCTATCAGAATGAGAAAATAGATTAAATAGGATATGCTAACCATTTGAATTCCAAATATCCGGTTTCCACTTCCTATCAATGATTTTAAAACGGAAGAGAATTCAGTGAAGAGGTAAGCGCTCATATGCATATTTATCTCTTTATAAACGAAAGGAAAAACCGTCAAAGTTATGAGAACAAAAAACGAAATCCGGTTTCTGAGAAACAAACAAATTAGAATTGCAGTCAGATAAACAATAGAAAGTCGGCTGATAGGCAAATCCTGAGACCACCAAAAAACAACTTTCAAACAGATGAATAACGAAATAAGCAGTGTAAAGCTGTAAATCAATAGTCTAATCTGAATAATTTTCATTTGCCAAAAGACTTTTTGTAAATCGTACCGTCGTAAGCATTAAACTCCAGATAGGGTTTCCCGCCTTTTTTGGTTTTCAATGTTCCTTGAACAACCCAAACACTATCTCTTACAATAGATGCTTTAAATGGCTTATGAGAATTCACCAGTTTTCCGTAACTGGGTTTCCAAATTGCCTTTGCAAACTTAACAGCAGCCTTTTCATCCTTGATTAAGAATTCCCTGGAAGTCTGAACTGAATTAAAACTACTCAGAAAAAAAAACTGCTAAAACAGTAAACATCAATTTGTATGATCTCATTTTTCGTTTATTCATTTCCACTACGTTGTTATTTGTAAGCAACTTTAATTAACTTGAAGTTACCATCAAAAAAGTAAGCCTTCCTTATTAGAGCTGAAGTATACTCTTTAAAGTAATAAATGTTTACTTGATCGCATTTATTTAGTTCATACTTGTTCCGTTGGTATAAATCAAAAATCACTTTATTTATACTATCCAAATTTGAGTTGTTCCTTCGAACATCATAAATCTCAAGAGTAAATGAAAGATAATCTTTCCCATCTGTTGTTTTACTAAAATAAGTCTGTTTGATTTCATCACATTTAAGATAGTTCTTAATCCCTTCAAGTTCTTTCTTCGAATCAGAATCCAATTCCGGCATTTTTGGAATACCAAGGCAAGAATAAATTGACATCAATAACAATAGTAAAAGCACGTTTTTCATCATAATTTCTTTATTTTTCAATAATGGTTTCTGCGTTAAAACTAACAGGACAAATATAGCTCATTATAGAAAACCCAGAAGAAAAATTTATACCCGATTCCCCTCCATTTGTACTATAATAATACTCAAAAGAACCAATCCCAATTGATACCTGACGAGAACCTACCACTTGATTATTTATATTTCCACGGCTAAGAACAATATTTAATCCAAATTCTCCACCCATATCAAATATTCCACTTGTTCCAAAAACATTAGACGAATAAGTTCTTGAAGTTGAAAAAGAGCCACCACCATCTACTGCTCCCTGCAAATTAAGCCCATTACCCACTCCATAGATCATACCACTTCCATAAATTTTAACATCCTTCCATATCGGTGTTGACGATGATTGTCCAGATGCCTGTACATTATTCGATTTTACCAATAATTTCCCTAGAGTTTCACCGTGCTTTTCCAATCCTGTTTTTCCAATATTAGTTATCCCTCTGAATTTCCCTTCATATTGTACACCTTCGTACTTCTTGCCTTTTACAGTCCTTTTATAACTCACACCATAATCACCAGGTTTATCGGGATTTTCCACAACTTTAGTCTTATATCCGTTGTCTTTACCACGAGCTGCCATGTCTAGAGCTTCTTTCTTAGTATATTCAACTCCCTTACCAGTTGGATCTATTAATCTGATCGGATTCCCCATCACATAATTATACGTACTCCAAGCAGGATACTTATTTGCCCAAGGGTCTGTGGAAAGGAATCGTGCCACATCACTATCATAATACCTCGCCCCGCGATAATCTAAGCCGGTTTCTTTATCTCGTTCATGTTGCGTACTCAAATAGCGATCACCAGAACCATTATCATATTCCCGCAAAACCTTTCCATATGGATAGTAATCCACCGCATTGATAATATAAGCCGTGGAACTGCTTGCAGCCCAATACGCCACACGTGTATTCCCCAAATGATCCGTTAAGAAAAAAGTAGCTTCGTTTTGCTGGATGCGTGAGGGAGTAGTTCCCCCTGTATTCGGAGAGATCATTGCTATACGCTCGTTTCCGTAAATATAAAATTCCCTGGAGACACCTCCCGGTTCAAATTTCACAATTGCCATCCCGATAGAAATCGGGACTCCACCCAAAGCATCTTTCACGTACATTTCCTGCGTGGTTTATCATCTACCACATAATACTCCAATGAATCACTGTCTTGTCCTTTTTACTAATTGCAATCCCTTTGGAGTATCCATTTTTCCATTTTGCAGGCATTTGTTTATCTGGGCTCATTGCAAACTTTTTATAAGGGTTCACTGGCTTCGCTTCCAAAACATAGATAGTGAAGTTTCGATTTAACCAAACCGGACCGGGTTGAGTTAAATACTTATAATCCAAAAAATGAGGAATCGGGTACAAATCTTGGTAACAAGGTCTATCAACCAAGGTGCTGTCAATAATCTTTGTTCTTTTACTACTTTCATACGTATCCGGAGTTTCAAAACGATTCACAACCAACAAGCAACTATCCATAGGCTTATATTGAGCAATATACTTCCCTTTTATTTTTTCTGCTATTTGCTTCATGTAAGAATCACTTACCTCATATTCATAAAGCATAAAACAAACGTCATGATCGCTCGTATCGGTTCTGGATGAAAAAAGATACGTCGTTTTTGGGTCGGTAATGACTTCCAAACTATCTGGAAAGTGGGATGTGAAATTTTCTTCAAAATTAGATTTATCTTGATTATAATCAGGATATGTATCTTTTTTTTGACTAAAACACCCTAATAATGGGAGTTGCAATAAGAACATTATTACTACATTTTTCATTTTATCATTATTTAGTTGGAACAACCTTATTTCTTGTTATGATTGCTATTGCAAGTTCAATAAAACTCCCAGCCAAAGAACCCGCATCTCCAATAGCATTACCTGCAAAAAACGGATTTGATCTGGGACTTTTGTTATATTCAACGACCGTGTTGTATGTAACCGTTGTTTTAGACCAACAAAAGCCTTTCTCTTTAGGAGCTTTTAAGTTATCTTTTCGACCTAACTCTTCTGGTTTAGCATATGTCAGATCACCTTTAGTTTCTTTATAAGTAGTTTCTGATGCGGAAACATTCTCATCTCCCTGACGTCCTCCAGTTACTCTCTCGGTTTCTACAACATCATATTCCTGACCTTTCACGTAGCCCTGAGTTTCCATAAAATACTGTGAATAGTTATAGAAACAATACATCGATTGATTTAAAATATTGGGAACAACCCATTCAACTTTATCACCAAACATATTATCAGCACCTAGTCGCTTATAATCAGAAGGAGAAGAGTCCCACCCGTATTTATCTATTTCCTTTTGAGTGATTTCAGAAGTCCCTTTAATATAAATAAGATTTCCTGTTTGCACATTCAAAAACCAATCAGTTGGCCCCTTTCCATTTGGGTCAATAAATTTCACTGGATTCCCCATTACATAATTATACGTACTCCAGGCAGGATACTTACTTGCCCACGGATCGGTCGATAAGAACCGCGCTACATCACTGTCATAATATCTAGCCCCACGATAATCCAAACCGGTTTCCTTGTCCCGTTCATGTTGCGTAGCCATCATTTAGCTTTCCGTTTCCTATATTTATTATTTTGAATAATAATCATATCACAACGCTCATTTGCATATGGGTGTTGTGTTAATTCTTTTCCTGTAACAACTTCATATTGTTTATTACATTCCTTAAATGATAGCTCTAAATCATCACTTAATAGATTAAACTCTGGAAAAAAGCGGAAGAGTTTTTTTTCATGATATTGTAAAACAATTGAGAATACCTGACTTGGATAATTCATTTTGATCGATGCGACCATAGAGGTAAAAGGGTAACCATAATACCAAGTGTCCTTTTCTTTATACATTGCATGCAAACCACCACAAATTAAAATACTAACAGAGTTAGAGTCGACAATATTAATGAGATTTTGAGTCATAAAGGTTTCTCGGATAGAATCAGATACTCGAGAACCATAATCCATATAATAGAGCTTCAGATCATTTAAACATTTTTCGTAATCAATCAATTTCGCTCCAAGGGATCGATCAAAAGAGGATCTATTGTCTTGCAACTCAGTTATAAGCGAATTGATTATGCTTCCACTTTTTTTTTGGTTGTAATCTTTTACCTTATGTTTTAGTACATAGCGTTCATTTTTCGGTAAATCAATTTGTTTTAACTCAGGGAAAATGATAAGTAAACTGCTCAACTGTCTTTTTAATTTGTAAAAACTAAGTCTATCAATTCCCTTAACTTCAATTTTATTAGAATTTGAAAGGTTATGGTTCTTTAAAAAATCCAAAATGATTTTAGTTTTTCGGCTTACATTTTTATTCAAGAGAGAGCAAATTTTATCGACCTCTTCCTTCTTGTGTCCAAACAATATATATTCGTTAAAAATCTTACCAACTTCAATGGGGTATTCAAAAATAAACACATCAATATTGGTGTTGTTTTGAAGATACTCAATAATTGAAACTTGTAACTGAATATCGTCTTCGAAATGATCTTCACCGATTGCATACAATTTTACCGATGAATTAAAAAAATCGAATTTCAAACTATCTCCAGATTGAGAAAACAATGTTGAAAAACAAAAAATAAAACAGGTCTTAAGAAGATATTTCATTGATGTGAGTTTGATATAAAAACATGATTTAATTGGGAATATAATAAAATCAATTTTGCATCTGTTTAATTTGGAGCTCTCGGAACCAAACGGATTTTGTTCACCGTACGAGTTGTTGTATATTGTACACTGATCGTCAGTCTGTACCCATTACATTGATCAAAATTGCCTGATGGATTTGGAGTTTGTCCAGTTACGGAGCCACTTATGGTTGAATTTAATCCACCCAATTGTTGTGGAGTCAAAATAGTAGTATTGGCATTGTTTTGATGATTAAAAGTATTTCCTCCAACATTGAATGTATAAAAAGTGTTTCCCCCCATATCATTTGGCTGTGAGTCTAACCTCCCAGAAATTATTTGAAAATTACTCACATTGGTATTATTTATTACATTATTTAATGATTGTCCGACATTAGTGGCCGTACCGGTTGTTACGGGTGGATAAACAGTATTTATTGGAGTCGGTTGAGCTCCCCCACGAGTGACGTTATTAATTCTATATGTTCTAGTAATTGTACGGGTCGTGGTTTTTGTATATCTATCCCAAGTAAAGTTCCAATCAAAATCAACACTTCTCTTGCGTATACCCGTTACTTCACTACGCTGTCCTTTTCTAAATGTTAAAGTAAACAACCCTAAGTTGAGATAACGAAACCCAGGTTTAGGTTGACTGTTATCTGATTTATTTTCTGGATTCTTGTTTGCTTCTGCAGGATCTTCCGGCCCATTACCGGTAGGGTCTGTCAACGAAAGAGGGTTTCCCATTACATAATTATAAGTACTCCATTCCGGATATTTCGATGCCCAAGGGTCTGTGGAAAGAAACCTCGCCACATCACTGTCATAATATCTAGCTCCCCGATAATCCAAACCGGTTTCTTTATCCCGTTCGTGCTGCGTGGTCAAGTATTTATCTCCTGCGCCATTATCGTATTCACGTAAAACCTTTCCATACGGATAGTAATCCACCGCATTGATAATATAAGCCGTGGAACTGCTTGCAGCCCAATACGCCACACGCGTATTCCCCAAATGATCCGTGAGGAAAAAAGTAGCTTCGTTTTGCTGGATGCGGGAAGGAGTAGTTCCCAGCGTATTCGGAACAATCATTGCTATGCGCTCATTTCCCAAAAGACATTTTGTAAACTGTACAATCGTAAGCATTAAACTCCAGATAGGGCTTACCTCCTTTTTTGGTTTTCAATGTTCCTTGCACAACCCAAATACTATCTCTTACAATAGATGCTTTAAATGGTTTATGGGTATTTATCAATTTTCCGTAATAGGGTTTCCAAACTACCTTTGCGAACTCAATAGCAGTCTTTGCATCCTTAATTAAAAATTCTTTGGAAATCTCATTGGAGTTAAAACCGCACAATGGGAAAAAAATTGAAATTAGTAGTACCTTCATTTGAATTATTTTGGGACGTTTTCTCATTTTTTTTGTTTTTGGGTGAAATATCATTCTTTCTGGATGGGTCATTGGGATCACTTGGTTGATCTGTATTCACAACTCTTTTAGGTGTACTCATATATTCAAATATGTTTTCAATATATTTATTAAACAAAAGAGTACCATTTGGAGTTGTAAGATATCCATCTATTTTATCCGTGTGATTAGATTCCTCATCATCAGCCGAAAATTCATTATTTGCATCCGTCTTCTGAGCTTTTGGGTTATGTCCATCAGTATTATCTAATTCTTTGTCATAAGCTGCATGAGAATGAATGTCTGCAACTACTTCAGTTCCTTTTGGGTTTTTACTCGTATTTGTCCCCACTTTAGTTCCCATTTTTGCCTTCGTATAAGTATAAAAGACTTCTCCATCCTTTTCAACTTTATAAATTACAGAGCCATATTCTAAATTTTGCCGAATCGATTTTGCTGCATATGTTGCTCCCCAGTCATTGGCAGCCTCATCAGGTGTTTTAAACAAATCTCCAGGACCTTTACCTGTTGGATCGATAAACCTCAAAGGATTACCAATCACATAATTATAAGTACTCCACTCCGGATATTTCGATGCCCATGGGTCTGTCGACAAAAACCTTGCAATATCACTATCATAATACCTCGCCCCACGATAATCCAAACCGGTTTCTTTATCTCTTTCGTGCTGCGTGGTCAAATAGCGATCACCAGAACCATTGTCATATTCCCGTAAAATCTTTCCATACGGATAATAATCCACCGCATTGATAACATAGGCAGTAGAACTGCTTGCGGCCCAATACGCCACACGTGTATTCCCCAAATGATCCGTTAAGAAAAAAGTAGCTTCGTTTTGCTGGATGCGTGAGGGAGTAGTTCCTCCTGTATTCGGAGAGATCATTGCTATGCGCTCATTTCCATAAACGTAGAATTCCTTTGAGACACCTCCCGGTTCAAATTTCACAATTGCCAAATCCCTGCCCAAAGCATCTTTCACGTACATTTCCTGCGTGGTTTGGATGGAAGTTACTACTTTTTTGAAAATCCGCTGGTCTCCGCCATCGTATAAATACGAAATCTGGTCCGTTCCCTTCGTGATATTGTAAGCATACGAACTGCGTCCGTAAACCGTTGTATCGATGTCACGGTAATCATCCGTGAGGAGGTTCCCGTTTGAATCGTAGCTGTAATTGCGGTTCGTTGTCGTCGTTTGATCCGCTACTTTCATCAAACGGTTATTGCCGTTGGCATAGGTATACACAAAATCTTCCACGATTACATTACTACTCGGGGATGCTCCCGGCTTCTTTCGCAACAAGGTAATGAGGTTTCCGATCTTGTCGAAACTGTAGCTTTCATCACCGATCAAATACGATTGGGGTGCATTCACATTTGGTGTCAAGGCAAAGTGTGCATCAATGAAATCTCCTACCAATGCATCGGCGGAAGTCAGACGATTCAAACCATCATACTGATAGCCATAAATGGTTTCTTTGGCAAACAACGGAATGGAGCTGTTGGTGGTAGTTGTTGGAGTAAAATCGTATTTCACCTTCGATCCTTTCACATTTCCATTATAAGCATCGGCTTGAGATACCGTAGTCTGGTTGTTATAAGCCGGGATCTGCGCATTGTCGTAATACAACCATTCATTAAACAACGCACTTCCCATTTGTGTCAGACGGTCGCGGTTGTCATACGCATACGAAACCATTTGGTGTCCGAAAGAAGCATCTGAAAAATTGTCCACGGAATAGCCTTTGGAAATCACTACTCCGAGAGCATCGTCGTACTTGTAATCTACCATTTTGGTTGCGTACGTAAGCTCCACATCTGCCTGCACGGCATACACTTCTTTGAGGCGGTTCAAGGCATCATACACATAGAAAGACTTCATATCCGTAGAGCCGTCGCTGCCCAGATCCAGTTTTTCTTCGAGCAAAGAACCTCTCAGGTTGTATCTCGGATACTGAATGGTTGCTTGAACCAAATACTGATCGTTGGTATTCACATTTGAAGGATGCTGCAAAATGACTTGCGAAGCCAGTAAGTCTTCGGCGTTGTAAGCATAGGTGATTTTTTGAACGGCAACTCCTGTAAGCCCATAAGAATATGATTCTGTTAATTTCCCCAAAGTAGACGGTGAAACTTGCTGGGTTCCGTAAACCATGCTCTTTTCAAGCACCGAACTGGCAACAGGAGCTATCGCAGGCAAACCGGAAGTGACCATCCGTCCTCCATTCACCGGATCGATCGTCGTGTAGTAATTCAACCAATCCTGTGTCATGCGGTTGGAAAACACATATTCGAAATCATAGGAACCTGCAGAACCTTCGGTCTTATTTTGAAAACAGAACGGTTCAAGGCGAGGGGAAGTGGTAACCAAAGCTTGTGAAAGCAGGTTTCCATAGCTATCATACACAAATTTACGGAAGCGCGTTACCAGATTGTTGTTTTCATTGACTTGTTCCCGGTCTGCCTGATCCTGAACACCGCTGATTTTTCCGTGCTTGTTGTAGATATAGCGTTTTTCTCCGCCGTCCACGTTCGTTTCGCGAATCAGCTGACCACTCAGATTGTATTGATAATCCGTGCTCTGACGGCGCGCATTGATCGTTTTCGACAGGTTTCCGTAGGAATCATACACATACAAAGTCACTACTTTTTCATTGGAATAGCTCCAGGACAAAGTACCCACCGTTTGCCCGAATGCGTTAGTGTAAGTAATCGTTTCTTTGCCATCCTGATCTTTTACGGATGTACGCAAAAAGCGGAAAGCACCCGTAGCTCCAGAATTCATGATTAATTTCAGTTCAGCGCCGCTTAAGCCCAGTTCGCACGACATATAAATACTGTTTGCAATCCAGGTTTGTTTGCGGATCACGTGATTTTGCGGATCTGAAATAGAAATTCCCGGATCTGAAATTCGCGTGTCCAGCGACACCGGATCGTGATCGAATTTCGTTTCGTAATACAAGGTTGATCCGGAGTTGTAGTTATACAGAATCGGGTTGAGTCCTGTAATCTGATTCGGATCGACAAACAAGGATGGTTTTCGTTGAATTTTTGCTCTTCCCCAATTGTCATAACCAATGGAACCGCTCGAAATCTGCACATTTCCTTCTCCGCGATAAGCACGTACCACTCCGGCTGTTCTTCCCAACGGATCCAGAAAGGCTTTTTGGAATTCGCGATTATCCATCGTGTCTGTTTCATGCTGATACAAGACCGAATGCACATAATTTTCTTTTGTACGTTCCTCAAAAGATTTCCCGAAACCGTGTTTCCATAACTGGTAATCATTTCTGGAAAGCAAACGCGTTCCGTTTTCAATGACACTTGAGAGACGGTTGAACCCGTCAAAGGTATATTCCATGGTATGCCCGGAAGAAGTGGTCATTTTCTTCACCTGACCGTCATTGGTATATTCAAAAGTTGTCGCCAGAGAGTCCGGACGCATATATCCAACCGTTACGCGCACCGGAAGTCCGATGTTGCGCATATCGGCCGAAGAATAATTGTATAGGAAGCTATATGTCGGATTGGTACAGTTTGTATCGACATTCCATCTGTTGACCGTTGTGTTGTAATAGAATTTGGTCTGCAGACCTACGCTGTTTGAAATCAATGCCGGCTGCATGTGCTGATTGCGTTTGTGCACATGTGTCGTTACGAGTGTATCAAAAGGATAAAGCATTTTGAACGGACGAGCAATGTTTTGATTATCCATACCGTCATATTGCATATAGAAATCCGCAATCAGCGTGTTTTTCCGGTCAAAACGAAACTTGTTAAATTCTTTTGATGGCAGTCCTTGAACCGTATCCATCTGAGTGACCACCGAACGCAGCTGCAAGGTCTTTTTCAGCGCATCGGTCAAAATAATCATTTGTGCCGGCCCACCTTCCTCCTCTTCCTGCGGAATAGACGGATTGCAGTCAATGAGTTCTACTCCGGTGTGGCAAGCTGCATAATTGACTGATGACGGACAGGCAAAATAACCGATTACCGGATCTTTCCACAAACAGTAATTGAAAGGCAATTGTGCCAGAAAATCGGCTTCCGTTCCGTTTTTCCAGCGCACGCAAGATGCGCAACCAACCGGATTTACCGGTGGAGTTCCTGTTGTGGGACAAGACGGACCATCATACAAAACAGTTTCATTCCGTGAATACGGATCTACTACCCAACGGGAATCGTAGAAGTAATATTCGCTTTTACGCAATTCCTTCGCATCCCGCTGATTTTTGGTCACATGCATCTGCTGGAATGGCGTAGTTCGCATTGCATACTGGCGGCTTTTTGCCATTCCGTCGTATTTGGGAAGCACAGGAACTTGAGCCAGATAAGCATCTATATACTCACAATCCCAACGCGTAGTAAACATTACAGTATCCAGATCATTGTTCAGCAGGGCATAATCGAAAGAAGAAGTTTGTCCATTGACTTCTCCGAGATCATAGTTATACCAATAGCGATCATAACGATTTTTCAAGTCGAAGAGATAGAAAAACTGCTTTTCATCTTTTGCCGTCGGCAAATGTGTCGATGTATTCGTCACGCTGAATACCTGCCAGGAAGGCTCGTGTTTCAGTCGCAGTGAAGAAATTGTTTTTATCGCTCCTCCGTCGAATGAAACAGTTCTTCCCGGAATATCTTCCAAAGACATCAACGTTTTGTAAGCAATTCCGTTGGATGTTCCGCGATAATCTGCTTCGTAATATTCGTAAGACGTTTTCGTTTCAATGTAATTCCAGCCGCCCAAAGTTGGGTTCGTACAGAAAACATCCAACGGGTTTCCTCTGAACACAAAATCGACCAGAAAAGGTTTGGGACCGTAAAAGGCAATTAGTCCCGTGAGCAAGGACGGTTCGAGATCCCGGTCGGTAACTTCAATAATCCGTTCCATTTCAGCTTCCATAAAAGCCGGTGTACGGGTCATCAATTTGCCAAAAACAGCTTCCGTCGGATAATTACCTCCGTTTTCAATCACTTCCACAATCGTGTTGTTCAGAACCACACTATTTCCTATAAGGGTCGAATAATTCGCTTCCGAAAGAACCTGATTCTTTAAAATCTTACTCAAATCGGCAGGAATCAGATAACGCGAGTTGATAATTTTTTCAATGACAGTCTCGGAAAACTGTGGCTGTTTCGACAGGATTTTGGTGAACAAGGCAGAATTGAAGTATCTGACTCCTACTCCTGTAAACTCCTGTAAAACGGGATCCGACAGGTATTCGTTCTTCCCGAATAACGCTTCAAGAAGATCCGTTTTCCAGCGGTTGGTTATCTTCGGCAAAACAGCACTCAAGACCTCATCCGAAATATAACTTTGCTGCTGAATAACCGAGACCGGATTGAAACCAATTGTGCTAAAAGGAGATCCTCCGAATTTTTCAATAAAGCTATTCAAGACCAGATTACTGAGATTGCCTTGTGCAAGGAGAATGACAATTATATTCCGGTCACCAAGCGTCGATGAGTTCAACATGTAATACATCGTAGAATCCATCAATGGAGATTGATCCATCAGGGAATCCAAAACAACAGCCTCCGGCTGAGTATTCATCATCATTCTTTGAGCAGAAAGCAACTGATCATTGTGCCCCACCGGATTCACAAATCCTGATCCGAAGGGATTCGGAGCCGGACTAAAAGGGCCCGGAGCTGTTGTTCCCGTTGTGACAGCCTGTTTGTACAGGTAATCGTCGTATTTGCGGTTGATTTCCTCTGTCTTTTTGATGAAGTAAGAATGAAACATGTATTCCGGATTCATTACTTCCAGAGTCGGATAATAGTCGAATTCCAAAAATTTCGGCAATTCAAAATCATCTCCCGTTCCTCTAAATGCAGGAATGTCTAAGTCCTTATAAGCATTGGTTCCGGTTACAATTCCTGAACCATTATTGTACGTGAGCACCTGATTCAAATAATAGTCGCGGTATTCGTATTGTCCTCCCGGATTATCATATTCCTGCTCCCAAACCAAATCTTCCCGGTACGGATTCGGGCGTGTGTACCCGTTTTTATAAGCTAAAGTATAGGCGTAATTGATCAATTTTTCGGTAAACAACTTGCCGTTTACATCGTATTCTTTGACAGATTTCAATTTTCCGTGATAGAGGTAATCTTCGGTAGACGGAAACGCACCACCGTAATTGAAATCGGCACCGTAATGCTCATAATCTGTTCTGTTCACATATTCACTGCTTCCTTCAATCAAAGAAGGCCCATAAACAGACACTTTTTTAAACCCTGTGTCAAAACTGAAGCGTCTTCCGTTGTAGAACAAACTATCCGGAACCTGAATCGATGTCAATTTCGAGATCTTTGAACTGACATCGAAATCATAATGCCATCTTTTATGACCGTTATTCGCCGATGAGGTATTGTTTTTCACTAAATCGTCCTCGTCATTTTTCAATACATACTTCACGATCGGGTGCACCACATCTGCCCGGTTTGTTCCATATCCCAAGCTGGTAGTCACACCACAAAATCCGGAACGATCAAGCAAAAATGATCCGGTATATCTGGTTCTGGTATCATTTGCCGGATAATACTCTATTTTGGTGATTCCACCCAGATAATCCACGATTTGAGTCAATAACATTCCGAAATGACCGTTCATCGGTTGGTCTATCTGATAAAGAATAGCATTATTATTGAATTTCGAATAGGACAGAAAAGTGGTCAGCAATTTAGTAGTATCCGTCGTCCATTCCAAAGGAACTTCTCTCACCGCTTTCAGCAAAACAAAAATCTGCCACACATCCGTTCTGTATCGCAACGTGTCTCCGGGATCATAATCATAATTTTGAAGCATCTGACATTTCGCAGAAGTGTATTCCATTTTCTTTTGGGCAACCAATTTCAATCCTGTTTCTACCGGTCCTCCAACGTCGCCGTTTACTTTGTAGTAAGAAACTCCTGTCAACATATACGGATTCTTCGAATAGCGAATCAATTCAAATTCATCCAGACGGACCGTATTATCCAGTTTAGTTGGGATATTAAATGTTTTCGGATCGTTTGCAATCACATTCCCATTGTCGTTCCACCAGAAATTATACGCTTCTTTGGCATTAGCAGTAGCATAATTGAACGTATTCTGATGTGTGATCATATACTCATAGACTGGTGAAACCAGATTCCACGGCAAACCAATCCCGAAATTCCCTCCGATATCTGCTGCTGATTTCAAGGGGTAAGATGATGCCAGAGAACTAAATACATAAGCTTTCCCGGCCTCCAGTTTCGTTGTTACGGAATTATGTACAACACCCCTTTCCGTAGCATAGTTTACATCCGAATTCCCCGGCCCGATCTGGAAATTGAAGCCTTTGTACTTGGTCGGAATGTTTGGCATCACAAAAAGGTTGGAAAGCATTTTGTCTCCTTCACCATAGTTCAACGACCATTTGAGTGCCATATTGAAGGTTGAATAAAGTACTTTTGAACGGGTTGAATTGTAATTCGTGAGAGCATAATAAATCCCGTTATTGCCATTATACAAATCATAATTGGAGGCATTCAATCCTCTCGAATTTTCCAAATCTCCCGTTACGATACTCATGTCAAAAGTACCCGCGCTATTCAGAAAGTCGGCCGACATCGAGTTTGACCGCTTGATCCGCGATCTGACTTCATAGATATCTCCGGGATAGAGTTTATCCTGCATCAAACGCGGACTTTCAAGGAAGCTGTGTGAAAAAGGAATCTCCCCCGAGCCGTTAGCATCCCCCCTTAAATATCCGTTTATCGTAGAATAAGGATCAGATGCACTCACTCCTCCCGGGTTCGTTGTGGTATTTTTCTTACTGTGTTCGTATCTTTTCCAACCTGCTTCAAAATTATTATCTGCTTTTCCGGCCGAGTAAATACTTTGATAACTATATAAACTATCCAATCTTCCGTTTCCGTTCAATCTGTAATCGATCAATTCGTTGGTATTACTCAGAATCAGGTTTCTGTCGGTAGCATAATTCAGTTCCAGCCGGTCGACCAGACCATCAATGGAAATGGCTTCTACTTTCAACAAGAGCAGATCAGAGTAGCAGGAAAAATCGTGTTCTTTTGCAAATGTGGAGGATAAAAAGTTCTCCGCTGCAGCGTATTTGTATGCTTCCTGCTCGTATTCTTTGAAATAGTTGAATTTTCCGAATCCTTTGTAGGTAAAATTAATTCCCTGAAATGGTTGATTTCGATGTGTAATGGCATCACAATACCACAAATTATACTTCTGTTTCGGGAGTATGGAATTTTCAACCATAGCGGCCTGCCCTGCATTTTCATATCTTCCGCTATCCTGAACAAATCTGGCATTATTTGTTGCCGTAACAAGGTGGGATTGGTTGTAGTACAAAACCCGTTTGTTTGCCGGAGCGTTAAACGATTGAACAGCGGTCTGAAAGGTATAACGCGTTCCATCAGCTGCAATCACCACCCACTTATCTCCGCTATAGCGCACCTCTACGTAATTTTCAAACGCATTCAATTCGAAGACAATCGTTTTGTCGTCATTGACATCCACGTATTTGAAAATTGCTCTTCCGCTGGCTACTCCCGGAACATTGATATAGGGAGAAAACCAGTACAAATCTCCTTCTTTCAGCGCGTTGTTTCCTAAAGCATTGAAACTAAGCGGCGTTCCGCTGGCTCCAGCTTCCGTACAATAATCCGACTTCATAAAGTTGTTGAATACCTCTGTTTCAATAGAAATAGTCGGAAGGTTCAGATTCCATCCTTCCCCGTAAGGAATTCCGGTTGAAATCGGCATCGTATTTCCGATGGAGAACGAACTGCTGTAATTCAGGCTGAGTTCATAACTCAAACCGCTTGGAGTAGCAACAGCCCCCAATTTGATACTTGAATTGTAATCTCCTGAAAACAAATTGACGTCTCCGGAGTACACTCCCGAACTCAATTCGGATGGTTTGGAAACTTGTGGAGTCATTTCGGAATTATTCCGGCCTCCGACAACCTGGGAAAAAGAGTGTATGCAGCATAAAATGGCGCATACAAAAATCAGAGATTTAGGCATTTTGATTGATTTAGGTTCAAAAAATGTATTGCAGTCATAAGTGTCGTGGCTTCTAATAGTAACAGTATTTAAATCAATTTATTGCAAAGAAAATAAAATTTCACACTTATGTAACATCAGAGCGTCAAAAATATGCAAACAGTAAAAAAAACGGATGGTAGGATCCAACAAAAAAAGCCACCGATCTTTTGACCGGTGGCTTTCTAATTCTTTCAGAATCAATTATTCTGCTTTCAATTCTTCGATTGACTTATCGATTTCTTTAGAAAGCTCAGGCATTTGTTTTTTCAAATGTTCCATAGACTTAATTGTTTCGTCCTTAAACGCACCGTATCCACTGCATTCTTTCATTTCTTTGCGCATTTTATCCTGGCTCGCTTTATCCGTTTTTCCTTCGTAAATTTTCTTACATTTTGCCTCTTCAGCTTTGTGCTCTTCAGCAAATTTCTTTTGGAAAGTTCCGTCGTAGTTTTTCTCACGATCACCTTTCATCATTTCAGTAGCCAAGTCAGTACAGTCGCACAATTCGCTTTGCTTTGTACAAGATTGGATTGTCATGAATCCCAATCCGATTAGTGCAATTACCTTTAAATTTTTCATTCGTTTTTTATTTAAGTTGGGTAAATGTAGTACAAAATAATTGCGAATGGTAAATTACGAGGGTCGAATTAAATAAAATCTCATTCGGAATTCTGCACCGATAATTCACAATGCTATTCCGCTTTGATTTTCTCAATGGATTTATCGATTTCTTTGGAAAGATCCGGCATCCGCTTTTTCAAATGCTCCAGAGATTTGATTGTTTCGTCCTTAAACGCACCGTATCCGCTGCATTCTTTGGATTCTTTACGCATTTTCTCCTGAGCCACTTTATCCTTGATATCGTTTAGTTTTTCGCACTTTGCTTTTTCAGCTTTGTGCTCTTCCTCGAATTTTTTTCCGAATGTTCCGTCATAATTATGCTCACGCTCCCCTTTCATCAGTTCAGTGGCCATATCCGTACACTCACATATTTCGCTTTGCTTCGAACAAGATTGAATTGTCATGAATCCCAATCCGATAAGCGTTATTACTTTTAGATTTTTCATTGGTTTTTTATTTAAGTTGAAGTAAATGTAGTGTTAAAATTAATTACGAATTACGAGTGATTTCAAATGTGATTTAGAATTGCGTTCAAATAAAAACGGCGGCTAATCATACAATTAACCGCCATTCTTTTTTGTTGATAAATCATCTATTTCCAACCGCCGCCAAGCGCTCTGTATAGATTGACTACCGCCTGCAGCTGATCAAGCTTATCATTGATTCCGCTCATTTGAGCTGCAATTAAATTTTGCTCGGAAGTCAAAACATCTGTGTAATTGGTTCCCGAACGATTACTTAATAATTCACGCGTATTGTCGACCGCAATGATCAAAAACTGAACTTGCTGTTGTCTGATCTTTTCACGTTCCACAGCATTCTGATACGCATACAAAGCATTCGAAACTTCTTGTCCACCCTGTAAAATCGAATTCTGGAATCCGTAATAAGCAATCTGCTGATCGGCTTTTGCCTGACGCAGACGCATTTTGTTTTTTCCCTGATTGAAAATCGGCTGTGTTAAACCTCCAATGATATTATAGAAAACCGATTGGCTGAACAATTCCTGAATTTTGAAACTTGCAAAACCACCGCTTGCAGTTAAAGTAAATGCAGGGTAAAAATACGTTTTCGCCACATTGGTGTTTTCAAATGCCGCAATGAAAGCATATTCCGCTTGCTGCACATCCGGACGGTTTTTCAACAACTGAGAGGAAACTCCGGTTTTCAAATCCGCATAAATCGTTTGTTCATCCAAAGAACTGCGCTGAATAGCCTGAGGTTCACGAGCCAGCAAGAAGTTCAACAGGTTTTCCGTTTGCCAGATCTTATTTTTCAAATCCGGAATCATTACTTCTCCTGCAGCCTGGTTCGCCTGACTTTGAGCAACTTCTGCACCTGTAATTTTCCCCGATTCCTGAAGCGCAATCAAGGTTTCCACCTGACGTTTTCTCACTTCAACAGTTTCTTCGGTAATTTTCAACTGCTTATCCAAAGAAATCAAGCTGTAATAAGCATTGGCAATGTCTGCGATTAACTGAGTCTGAACTGCACGCATTCCCGCTTCACTTTCCAGAACACTTGCAAGCGCACCTCTTTTCGCACTGCGCAATTTCCCCCAAACATCCAATTCCCAAGCTGTTCCAAGCTGAATCCGGTTGGTATGTGTTGTCAATTTCAAAAGTCCCGGAGGAGCATTGACTGCTCGCTGTGATTGTTTGGCATCCGTTGAATTCACATCCAGAGTAAGTGACGGAATAAAGGCCATTTTACTTTGTTTCAAATAAGCCTGCGCCGATTCCATGCGATACATCGCCTGTTTCAAATTCAGGTTTTGCGCCAATCCTTTTTCGATCAGATCCTGCAAAAGCGGGTCCGAGAAAAGCTGCTTCCATTCCAAATCCGCAATGGAAGTGGTATCCTCTGTGGCTTGATCACGGTATAATTTCTCCGTAATCACCGCATCAGGCCGTTCATATTTGGTAGTCACACAACCTGAAACTACCAGAAGCAAAACGAAAAGACCTGTTGTTTTTATCTTATTGAATTTCATTGATTCTATTTTAAATCCTTTATACTTTCTTATGCGGTTCCTTCTGCTCCAACCTCTTCATCGTCGTCGGCTTTTTTACTGCTCACTTTTTCCTGAAGATTCTGGAAAATGATAAACAAAATCGGGATCACCAGAACTCCGAAAATGGTTCCGATCAACATTCCTCCGACCGCACCGGTTCCAATGGATGTATTTCCTGCCGCTCCAACTCCTTTCGACAACATCAGCGGCAATAATCCGAAAATGAAAGCGAAGGATGTCATCAGGATCGGACGCAAACGAGCAGTTGCACCGCTCACCGCAGCTTCCACAATACTCATTCCTTTCTTTCTCCGGTCAACGGCATATTCCACAATCAGAATGGCATTTTTAGCCAGCAATCCGACCAACATCACCAGCGTGATCTGCGTATAGATGTTGTTATCCACTTCGAAGATTTTATCGAAGATGAAAACTCCCGCCAAACCAATCGGCAATGAGATCAAAACGGCCAGAGGAAGAATGTAGCTTTCGTATTGCGCTGCAAGCAGGAAATAAACGAAGACCACACACAGCAGGAAGATGTACAAAGTCTGGTTTCCTCCTGTGCTTTCTTCACGCGACAAACCTGAGAACTCGTAATCGTATCCGGCCGGAAGTGTTTCTTTCGCCACTTCTTCGATTGCCTTCATGGCATCTCCCGAACTGTAACCCGCATTCGGTGTTCCGTTCACAGAAATCGATGTGAAGAGATTGAAACGTGAAATAACCTGCGGTCCGTACACTTGCTTCATGGTAATAAACTCCGAAATCGGAGCCATTTCCCCGCTCGTGTTCCGAACGTAGATCGAATTCAAACTTTGCAGGTTCTTTCTGCTTCCCGGCTCTGCCTGATAAATAACGCGGTATTGCTTTCCGAACTTATTGAAATTCGAAGCATAAACTCCACCATAGTATCCCTGAAGCACGCTCAATACATCGCTCACCGTCAACCCGGATTGTTTGATTTTCGGCACATTCACATCAATCTGATATTGCGGGAAATTCGGGTTGAAGGAAGTGGTTGCGTATTGAATTTCCGGGCGCTGAGCTAAAGCTCCCAGGAAGTTTGTTGCTGCTTCGTTAAACTTACTGATATCTCCTCCTGATTTATCCTGCAACTGGAATTCAAATCCGGCAGTGTTACCGAATCCCTGAATGGTTGGCGGAGAAAAGAAGATAATTTTCGCATCTTTGATCGAAGCCGTTTTCGCAAAAAGCTCTCCGATAATTGCTTTCACATCGCGTTCGCGTTCGTCCCACAATTTCAGGCGGGCCAAAACCATTCCGTAAGAACTTCCCGTTCCACTGATGATCGAACGACCAACTACACGCAGCGTGAATTCCGTTTCCGGAACCGAGCGCACAATGCTGTCAATTTCAGTCAGAATTTCTTCCGTTCTTTCCTGAGAAGTTCCCGGAGCCAATGAAATATCCGAGAAAATAGTTCCCATATCTTCTGCCGGAACAAATCCTTTCGGAGTTGTTTTCATTCCCCAGATCAACAAACCGGTGAAAACTGCCAGAATGGCCACCATTACCCATTTTCTTCTGCTTAAGAATGAAACGGAACGTTTGTATCGGTTTGTCAACTTGTCGAAAGACGCATTGAATGCAACATTGAAACGCTGCAGGAAGGATTTTTTCTTTCCGTGTTCGTCTTTATGCGGTTTCAGTAACAAGGCACACAAAGCCGGACTTAAGGTCAATGCGTTTACTGCTGAAAGGATAATTGAAATGGCCAGCGTCAAACCGAACTGCTTGTAGAATACTCCGGTAGATCCCTGAATGAAACTCACCGGAACGAATACCGCGGCCATTACCAGCGTGATCGAAACGATTGCTCCCGTAATTTCATCCATCGCATCAATGGTTGCTCTCTTGGCCGACGTGTAACCTTCATCCAGTTTGGCATGCACGGCTTCCACCACCACAATGGCGTCATCCACCACAATACCGATCGCCAACACCAAGGCAAACAAGGTCAACAAGTTAATACTGAATCCGAATAAATTCAGGAAGAAAAACGTACCGATAATTGCCACCGGAACACTGATTGCCGGAATTAAAGTGGAGCGGAAATCCTGTAAGAACAGGAATACCACCAGGAACACCAGGATAAAGGCTTCGATCAACGTATGGAATACTTTTTCAATGGATGCATCCAAAAAGTCGTTTACGTTTACAATTGTTGTGTATTTCACTCCTTTCGGGAAAGAAGCCTGAGCTTCGTCCAATACTTTGAGCGTTCCTTCGATGACTTCCTGCGCATTGGAGCCGGCAGTTTGATTCACCGCAACTCCCAAACCGAATTTTCCGTTTACACGAACCGAACTCGCATAACTCTGAGCTCCCAATTCGATGCGGGCAATGTCTTTCAAACGCAAAACCTCTCCGTCTTCGCCCACACGAACAACAATATTGCTAAATTCCGTATCTTCTTTTAGTCGTCCTTTGTATTTAATGGTATACTGATAGCTCTGAGCTCCCTGTTCACCGAACTGTCCCGGAGCAGCTTCGATATTTTGTTCTGCCAATGCTTTGTTCACATCATCCGGAACAAGACCGTAACTAGCCATCACATCCGGTTTCAACCAAATCCGCATGGAATAATCCATCAAACCAAAAGCCGTTGCATCTCCAACTCCTTTGATCCGCTTAATCTGCGGAATCAGGTTGATATTGGCATAGTTTTGCAAAAATGTCTGATCGTAAGTTGAATCTTCACTATACAAGTTAAAGATCAACAAGTTACTCGCCTGGCGTTTCGTTGTTACAACTCCGGCACGAATCACCTCCTGCGGAAGCAAACTCGTGGCACGGGAAACACGGTTTTGTACGTTCACCGCAGCCAAATCCGGGTTGGTTCCCAATTTGAAGTAAACAGTAATCGTCGCCGTTCCGTCATTTCCTGCCGTCGAAGTCATGTAAGTCATGTCTTCCACACCATTGATTTGTTCTTCAAGCGGAATGACCACGTTGTTTAGCACCACATCGGCATTTGCTCCCTGATAAGAAGCCGATACCTGAACCGTTGGTGGTGCAATATCCGGATATTGAGAAACTGGAATGGCTATTAAGCCCAAAATTCCGAGAATCACAATCAATACCGAGATAACCGTAGATAATACGGGTTTTTCTATGAATTTTTTAAACATAAATTGATTTTAAGATCTGTAATGAATGGCTTGTCCTGAATCTTACTGATTCAATTCGGCATAAATCTCTTTCGGATTGGCCTTTGTAATCTTGACTTTCATTCCGTCTTTCAGGAACTGAACTCCTTCCAACACAACCAAATCTCCGGCTTTCACTCCTTTCGTTACGATGTAAAAATGACCGCTTGTTGCCTGCATCATTTCTACCAATACACTGCGCACTACTCCACCTTGTCCCACAACAAACGCAAATTTCTTTCCTTGTACATCGGAAACCGCACGCTGCGGAATCAGAAATCCGTTCGAAATTTCCTGAGGAATCATTACCTGAGCACTTCCTCCGCTTCGCAGCAAATTCAGCTTATTGGAAAACGTAGCACGAATACGCGCCGCTCCCGTTTGCGGGTTGATTAATCCGTTCACCGATCCGATTTTTCCTTTTTCAGGATAAAGAGAACCGTCTGAAAGCATCAATGAAACTTCGGGTAAATGCGCGATTTTTTGGTCAAAATCAGTTCCTTTCGTATTCCGGATAAACTCCAGCAATTGCTTTTCATTCATCGAGAAATAAGCATAGATGTTGGTGATATTCGAAACGGTAGTCAATGGTCTCACAGTAGAACTCGACACCAAACTTCCCGTTTTAAAAGTGATACTTCCGATGACTCCGTTGACCGGGCTGGAAATTTTCGTGTACCCCAGATTGACATTCGCATTTACCAGATTCGCTTCTGCCTGAGCAAGTTCCGCGGTGCGTGTTTGCAAAATCAAATCTGCTTCCTGCAATTCATATTTGTTTACAATGTTCTTCTCCACCAAGGACTTGGTTTTCTGAACCTGCAATTTTGCCGTACTCACTGCTGCTTCAGCACTTTTAACGGAAGCCTTTGCCGTGCGAACCAATTGTTCGTACTGTGGTGCAGAAATGGTGAAAAGCAATTGACCTTTTTTGACAAATTGTCCTTCATCAACCAGAATTTTGTCTACGAATCCGTCAATTTTCGGATGAATGTCTACGTTTTCGATTCCCTCAATGGTTGCGGGATAATCTGTTTGAATAGTTGTTGAACGCGGTTCTACTGCCAGCACCTGATAGGTTTTGATCATGTTTGCTGCTACAGGAGCTTCTTCTTTGGAGCCGCAAGAAGCTAAAAATACTAACGACAAAGCCGTAAGTGCATAAATTGGTTTTAATACTGTCATAAAATCTGTCTTTTTGAACTCACCTTATTTTTATGGGACTACTTATGTGAGTTTAAATCTTGCTTTTGGTTTAACTATTTGGTTAATTTTCGGCAAAGATCATTCATCAATCAGAATAAAGACTTATTCAATTCATGCAATTTATTATTCAAATCAAATATTTTGATTTTTTTAACTAATTGACATTCCGAAACGATTTAGGTGTCAATTGGGTCTGTTTTTTAAAGAAACTATTGAAATTGGATGGATGTTCGAAGCCCAAAGTATAGGCAATTTCGGCAACAGAATTATCCGTATGACGCAGTAAGGCTTTGGCTTCATTCGCCAGGCGGGATGAGATTATTTCTGTTGTACTGCGGCCCGTTACTTCCTTGATCGAACGGTTCAGATGGTTTACATGAATGTCCAGCTTCTCCGCAAAATCGCTTGGCTTCTTCAAGGCTAACGACTGCTCGGAAGAATCAATAGGAAACTGTCTTTCAAGCATTTCCATAAACAAAGTAGTCAACAAAACAGACGCAGCCGGTTTCTTGTCTTCATGCACATTCTGGAAACACAGTTTGTTCGTTTGATGAAGCAGAATATGCAAATAATGAGCGATTACTTCGTATTTCTTGACATAACTTCCCTCTACCTCATCGTGAATTTGCTCGAAAATAAATTCGAACAATGCCGCTTGTTCGTCTGTCAAAGGATAAACCGGGGTCATTGTCGTGTTCATCAACGGCGTATCACGAAAGAATGTATCGAGCAAATAAGTATCGATAAAATGGCTGTTAAAAAGGCAGAAATATCCTTGCTGGTCTTCCGAAACAGGTTCCCAGACATGCGGTACATTCCCATGATAAAAAATGAGTGTTTTCCCGGAAACAGGGACTTTAGAGTCTTCGAAATGAATGATTCCTTCACCTACAATGAAGGAGATTTTGTGAAAATCCGTCCGATGCAGCTCTGTGATGCGCGCGCATTGAATCTGGCCGCGTTTAAAGACGTTGAAATGACTCATTTTAGACAAGTGTGAGAACTGTTCTAAGGTTCCCTTGTTTAAAATACTTGCATAAAATTCCTGTAAAGTCAATAACCCATTCATGATAAAAAAATTATGATTTTCAAATATACTTGATTTACATCCTTTGATCCAAAACTATTTTTTTCGGAGTCGTGAAAAATGGTTAAAAAGTAATTGTTGGAGGAATTCAAATGAGAGCTATAAAATAACTGATTGTGTTGGTGACAATGTTTTTCTCCTACAGAGGCGCATAAGAGGAACGCAGAATAACAATGCATAAGCTTTGCTCCTTTACGTTTAAGTATGAAGTTGATTTTTGCACTGAAAGGGCTTTCTTCTTTTTCAAAATGGAAAAACAGATTTTCATTTTGAAACGAATCAGCTATCTGCTGATGGTACAACGGAATCACAAATATTCTGTAACGTGCCTAAAAGAAAGGCGTTAACACTTTTGTTTCCTGTTTTAACAATTTCCGGCAAGAAAATAGAATACGTGTTTGCAACCAATTAAAGAAACGAGATATGAAAAAGTTGATGTTACTATTTCTAGCACTTATCACTGTTTCTACTACACAGGCAAATGGTTTAACTCCTTCGGGGAAACCTGCAGCCGAAACAAAGGGAAACCTTCAGGTTAAAATCAGTGATTCAAAAACGAATTCTTTCGGAATTGTCATTGAAATTACAAAGGTAGAAGTTTACTCTGAAAAAACCGGGTGGATCGCATTGAATGATTATCAGCAAAGCATTGCAAGTGCCGGGTTCACGAAAGGAAACGAATCTCTGCTGGCAAATGCGGAAATTCCTGCGGCTGCTTACTCGAAGCTTCGTCTGACATTCGGAACAACGAATTCTATCTACACGGTAAATGGCAGCGAAAGCCGAACCAATCGTTTATCTTTTGCAAACAATACGGATCGTTTTGTTGAAATCGGCATTAATCAGGATATTCGTCCCGGAAAGAATAATACCGTGATGATTGACTTTGATACGTCGACTTCGGTTTCGGTATCCAATGACACGTACTTTATCCAACCGGTGATGGAAGAAATTCAGGAACGCGCTGTTCGTGTGAATGAAATGGTTACTGCGTTTGCTGAAAAAGGCAATTAAAAATAATCCGGATTATCCGGAATCTATTCCACTATACTATTGACCGGAGCTCATTCATTGGACTCCGGTTTTTTTTATGCTTTATACAAGAATATAATCACGCTTTTTCTTTTCCCGCAGACGCGCAGATAAATGCTCGCCTACCTGTCTCGCTGCTAACTGTAACCCGAGGTTTCGAGAGAAAGTACCATTTACATTTCCACACACGATTTTAAGCATTTTTAAGTATCAGGCATGTTGAAACGGCGTGTGCGTAAGTTGCTCCTTTTGGATCTTTCAGAGATGCTTCAAGCAAAGCAGTGGTTCCACCCAAGTGAATCACCTTGCCTTCTGCAACTAACATTCCGCTTCCGGTGTGAACCCGTTTGAGAAAATTGACTTTCAATTCCAAGGTTGTATAAACCGTTCCTTTGGGTAAAAGGGAATGCAAGGTGCAACCCATTGCCGAATCCAGAAGAGATGTGATGACTCCGCCATGTACACTTCCATTGGGATTGTAATGAAATTCTTTAGGCTCAAGCACAAAACTCACCTTTCCCTCTTCGATTTCTCCGATTGAAAAATCCAGAGTGTTGATCAGCGGCGAAGCAGGAATTTCTCCCCGCTTCATTGCCAATAAATATTCCAGTCCCGAAAGGCTTTTCGATAATTCAACTCCTTCCAGAGGATTTCCCCAGGAGTAAGTTCGTTCCCGTTCTTTTATTTCCATTCCTGTTTTATTGAGCCATTACAAACTCTTTTGACATTCCGACCGGAACCTGCCATTGATTTTTTTCCATTGCTGTAAGTAATTCCTGAGCGACTTCCTGCGGAGGAATGCCGGATTCTCCACCGATCTCTTTTGAAAATTCAGTATTCACCAAAGGTGGAATCAATTCGAATACATTTAATTTGTCTCCCAAGGTATTGCGCAGAACGTCCGTATAAGCTTTCAATGCCGACTTGCTTGCCGAATAAGTTGGCAGGATATTTTGCGGAGCGTACGCCACAATAGATGTCACGTTGACAACTGTCGCCTGCTCATTATTCAAAAGTGTCGGCAATAATTTTTCTGTCAATCCCACAATCGCCAGGTAATTCGTTTCCATTTCTCTTGCCGCAACATTATACGCATTTGCATCAACTCCCAGTTGATAAGCATCTGCATAACCCGCGTTGTTGATGACTACATTCAATTCAGGATATTCTTTCTTGATCTTTGCAAGCAATTGGTCCGTACTTTCGGAATCCGTCACATCTCCCGCAATCGGAATGACATTTTCCAATTTGTCTGCCGCCTGTTGCAGTTTTTCTTCATTTCGTCCTGTTATCAGAACCTTGTTTCCCAGTGTTGAAAATTGTTTTGCCAGTTCGAAGCCGATCCCTGCCGACCCTCCTGTAATTAAAATGGTGTTCCCGTTTGTTTTCATTTGTCTGTTTTTAATTATCGGAAGCAATGCTTCCTTTTGTTTGTTAATTTTTGAAACCAGGAGTCAAGACTTTTACTTTGTCTGTAGATTTTCTATCAACATCGCCGTAGCGCCACCGCCGCCGTTACAAATAGCCGCAACTCCGTATTTTGCATGTTGTTGATTTAAAAGATGTGTGAGTGTGACCAGAATTCGTGCTCCGGAAGCTCCGAGCGGATGACCAATGGCAACTGCTCCACCGCGAACATTTACTTTTTCCAGATCCACTCCGCCCAAACGCGCATTAATGATCGGTACATTGGCATAAGCTTCGTTCATTTCGAAATAGTCAATCTCTTCGATCCCGATTCCTGCTTTTTTCAAGGTTTTCTCAATTGCCAAAGCCGGTGAAGTTGTAAACCATTCCGGAGCCTGAGCCGCATCCGAAAAAGCAATGATCCGCGCCAAAGGTTTCAAATCGTGTTCTTTCAGAAACTTTTCGGAAACGATCAGTAAAATTGCAGCTCCATCGTTTAAGTTTGATGCGTTTGCAGCTGTAATCGATCCGTCGGATTCGAAAATCGGTTTCAATTGCCCCAACTTATCCGGATTCAGTTTTTCAATGTCTTCATCGGTTTCGTAAACGAATTCTCCTTTCTTTGTGCGAATCGTAAGCGGAGTAATTTCATTCTTAAAACTTCCCGACGCGTGCGCGTTCTTCGCTTTTGAAAAGGATTTCAACGTATATGCATCCTGCTCTTCTCTCGAAATTCCGTATTTCTTATTTGCCAGTTCGGCCGCACTTCCCATGTGGAAATTGTGATACGGATCCCACAATCCATCTTTGAGCATTCCGTCTACGATTTGCTGATGTCCGGTTTTATGTCCTTCCCGATGATTTTCGATATAATAAGGCGCATTCGACATACTTTCCATTCCTCCGGCAAGAACCACATCACTATTTCCCAAAAGAACAGATTGAACAGCATACGAAACGGCTTTCAAACCGGAAGCACAAATCTTGTTGATGGTTGTTGCGTCAGTTTCATCCGGAATTCCGGCAAAACGTGCAGCTTGTCGTGCCGGAGCCTGACCGATATTTGCAGAAAGTACATTTCCCAAAATCACTTCATCGATATCACTCGCTTTGATTCCTGCTTTCGGGATCAGATCTTTGATAACTTCCGCCGCCAGTTCCGGTGCAGTAAATGAAGAAAGAGAACCAAGAAAACCTCCGGTTCCGGTTCTGCTTGCAGCTAAAATATACGCGTGCTTTTCCATAATTTATTTTTTTGTCGTTTTTATCTCTTTTCATTTTACAACCCCATAATATACCAATCGGTATATTTTTAGGTAAAAAAAATGCTAACTCGTTATTTCCCGGATCATTTTCCGAATGAACAACAGATTCGAATCCAAATGCTTCCTGTTTCTGAACGTTCTGGAAAGCAGCATTCCTCCTTCAATCAACGAAACAAACTGATCCGCAAATGCTTCCGCATCCGTTTCAATTGCAAAAACCTCCTTTTTCATTCCGTATTCTACTATTTTCCGAATGTGTGAATGCCATTCCAACATGGCCTTGCAAACTCTGCTAAACAATAAGGGATTTGAATCATCTGCGTCAACAGCTGTATTTAAGAGCGGGCAACCTCCGGAAATGGAGATTTTGTCGTAAACTTCTCCGTAGAAATTCACATACACCAGCAATTGTTCAACAGGATCTTTCAAACCGAGTGAACGTCTCACGATTTCATCCCGAACCCTTCCCAAATTGTAATCAAAAGCTACAGCTGCCAATTCATCCTTATCTTTGAAATTTCCGTAAATACTTCCTTTCGTCAAACCGGTAGCAGTTGTAATATCCGAAATAGAAGTTCCCTCGTATCCTTTTTTATTAAAAATCGGAGCCGTTGTTTCTATGATGAATTGCCGCGTACGTTCTGCTTTTGTCATGAATTGGATTCAATCTATGAAGCAAATGTAATTCATTTTTACAACAAAATACCGTTTGGTATATTTTTAACAAATCAATTGAAAGGCTGCCTCCAACTCCGCTCAGTCATATTTTCTAAAATTATACGTAAACACGATTCGTAATTCGTAATTCGTAATTCGTAATTCGTAATTCGTAATTCGTAATTCGTAATTTTATACCACAATTAATCAATACTATGAGTGATTTGAAAAAATCAGCGAAAGCGCTTGCTGCAGATGAAGTAATGGACAAATTCCTGAATTCACCGACTAATACAATCGGCTCAGGAGAGGAAAAAGCAACCATTGAACTGATGCGTAAACTTCCGTCGGGAGTGGATGAAAAGAAACTTTTCGAAGCTTTAAAGAGAATGGGATCGCAGCAATTATTTCGTTTTGCAAGTAGTTTTTCCGTTGAATATATTGCCATTTTGCGCGAAGTCATGCGAAGTATCTATCTAAACGAATCCTTTCCAAGCCGGATGATGAATCAATGTTTGGCTTTTGCATTAAATCAGGATTTCAATGATCCGAAAGCATATGAAGAATATCGTGAAACAGCTTTGTTTTTAAACTATCTGAGCACTTTCGCTTTTCCGGTTGACAAAGCAGAAGGTTTCAAGGTATCGGACAAATTCATCACACCGATTGTAGGCGAATATGTTGCCCAAACCTTGATAACTGTTCCGAAACAATCCAGAGATCTCCGCGCTTTCAATTCCTTTGTCTATGCACTTGGAAAATGCAATCATCCGCTGGCTGAAAAAGCATTTCAGTTTCAGATCGGGAACGACAACAAGCTCACTGAATTGAATATCTTCCTGCTTGCGCTCGGACCAAACAAAACCTTGTCGAATACGGAGAAAGCGTATCAACTGGCTTACAATAAACTGGCTGCAAACCAGGTTGGAAGTCTTGCCGATGAGGTGATCAAAGCAATCGGAATTCAAACGGAAATTGGTCAGAAGTGGAGTTTTAAATTGCAGCTGAGCAGTGATCCGACGGAGAAAAAACCAAAATACGGCTGGTTCGTATCAATCGAAGTTTCCAATGCGTGGGCAGATTGTATTCAACTGAATGTCAAAGGGCCGAAAGGTGCTGCTAAAGGAAATCAAAGGCATGGAGTTTTGATGGGAAAAGGGTTGGGATTCCTGAAAATCGACCTGTTTAATCTGCATGAAAATTTAGACGAGATCGGTCAGCTTTACGGCATTGAAAAATTCTACTGGGAGAATGTAGACGTCTCAGTTACGGGATTGGACAAAAAAGCAGTGAAAAAGATCAAAGATTGGGTAAATTGAATGGAGTTCAGATAGCTATCGGAATGAAAAGCTTATCAATTTTTCATTTTCAATTCTCAACTCCCTTATTTCACAAACAAAGCCGGATATTCTTCTTCCTGATTGATAAAGAATTCAATTTCAGCCGGTAAATTTGTTCGCCCGAACGATCTGGAAATCGGGTCGCCGCTTCCTTCGCTGAAATAATCTTCCAAGTTTCTGTATTGAACGATTTCTACGCTCTTGATGATATCTTTCCCCAACCAGTAAATCTTTTTGATTTTACCGTAAGAAAACACTTTCAATCCCATGCCCTGAAGGTCCGGAATAATGTCAGAAAATTCGATCAAATCTTTGACAAGTCTAACAGGTATAGCCATAACACAACATTTTTATTTTCAACTAATTATAGACAAACTTCAATCTGCTGTTTTATAATACACCGGAAAATTACGACTTTTTATTTTTGCATCACGCAAGAACTTTTGAACAGTTTCAAAAATTAATTCTCTGTTCATATTGGATTAGTTGATTCTTAACTAAAAACAGGTGTTTCGGGTTGTTTAAAAGTACTTTTCTATGTTTTTAAACTATTTTTAATCCATGGAATTCGGAAAGATTGATCGCAGTTTACTGGATAAAGTGAATTTTCACCTGCCGGAAGACGGTATGTTTACACAACAGCTGAAACCGGCAAAAGTACAGCCTGAATTATTTCTCGGCGGAGCAAAATGGGGCCGCAAAGAATGGGTTGGTCTGATTTATCCTGCAAAAACAAAAGAGAGCGATTTTCTGGAACATTACATCCGGAACTTTAACGGAATTGAACTCAATACAACCCATTACCAGGTTTATCCTGCCGCAACGATACAGAAATGGGCCGAAAAAGCTGCAGGAACCAATTTTAAGTTTTGTCCGAAATTTCCGCAATCGATCAGTCATTACAGCGATCTTTCCAGTCAGAAAGCGGCTTTGGATACTGATCGTTTTTTCAACTCCATCATCCATTTCGGAGCACATTTGGGACCTTTGTTCCTGCAATTGAGCGAACGTTACGGTCCGGCAAAAAAGCAGGCATTATTCGCTTATCTGAAAAGTCTTCCCCGCGATCTGGAAATTACGCTGGAAATTCGTCATCCGGACTGGTTTCAGGAACCTCATCGTTCGGAATTGTTCACGTTGCTTCATGAATTATCCATTGGAGCAGTTATCACGGATGTTGCGGGAAGAAGAGATTGCGCGCATATGGAAGTGACTTCGCCTGTTACCTTTATCCGCTTTGTAGGAAATGGACTTCACCCGACCGATTATCTGCGCATTGACGAATGGGTGGAACGAATTCAAACCTGGTTGAAGAAAGATTTGAAGGCAATTCATCTCTACATGCATCAGCCGGACGAATTTTACACTCCTCAGCTCACTGATTACCTCATCAAACAACTCAACAAAACTTGCGGATTGCAGCTTAAGTCGCCAAATCTGATTGAAACCACCGGCAGTTTATTCGACTGAATTCATTTCAGATTCACAAAAACACACCTGAAACCTTACCCTTGGTTTCCCCCTGATTTCGTGCTATTTGCAGATCATTTCGGGCATTGAATATGATGTTTCACTAATTTCGATTGTACTAAATATTCACTGCAACGCCAATGATTGTTACTGCTGTTCGATATTCGCTCTTCCGGAAGCATTTTACTGAGAGGCTTTTCTTCTCTTTCAAAACTCCTGTTTTGCAAATTCGATTTAGTCCGACAATTATGAGTCGTTTCACTATTCAGATAACATGCCTCAAAACAAATTTGCTCTTGCCCGATATGCCGTTATCGATGAGCTGCTGAAGAAAAACACCTATGTAAAAACCTCCACCATTAAAGAAACCTGCAAAAGAGATCTCGGATATGAGGTTTCTCAGCGCACTATTCAATTGGATTTGAGTTCCATGAAGAACGACAGTTTCCTCGGGCTCTTTGCTCCTATCGAATATTGCAGTAAACGAAAAGCTTATTACTACAGAGATTCCGATTATCAGTTCGGCTATCAGCAATTGAAGTTGAGTGAAGTTCATTTACTCGAAAATGTCTGCAGTATTGCTTCCCGACATCTGAAACCGGATCAAAGAGTCATTCTCGGAGATGTCCTTTTCAAAATAAAGAAAAGATACATAACGAAATAAAACTTCGCGATTCAAACTTATTCTTGTAAGCTAATAATATTGTTACCATTCACTGAAACATGATTTTTAAAGCAATACAACTTCTCTCAGGACAACTAAACGATTATCTGAAAATTCAATTCAGATTAACGGAGGATATTGTATTCATTTCCCCGATCAAAGACTCAGCCAAAAATTTCCCGAATCGCGTGGGAATTACGGTTGTGGGTTTAGAACGCGAAACAGCGGGCGGAATCAGTTTTCAGCGCAGGGTGGTTTCCGAATCAACGTCGGCTCAAAGTGCTCCTTCCTGGCAGGTCAGTCTGAATATTCTGATCTCCGTGATTTTTCAGGAAAAGCAATACGAAGAATCGCTTCGCCTGTTTTCAGCGGTCGTGGCATTCATTCAAAAAAACAACATGGTTCGGTCGTCCAATGAAGGAATTTCATTTTCGCTGGAAGTCATGAATCTGACGATGCACGAATTATCCAATCTGTGGAGTATCTGCGGCGAAAATTACTATCCTTCCGTGGTGTGCAAAATCCGTCTGCTCGAAGTAGATGCAGGTGAAATCATTGATTTGTCTCACCTCATTACCAAACCGGAACAAAATACAGAACTCAAATGACCAATCAGAATTCATATCGTATTTGGTTAAAGTTCGTGGTTTCGCACGACTATTTTGACACGGAGCAATGCGGTGTGATTCTGGAACCCGATGGAATGACAAACCATTTACTTCAAAAAGCGGGAATCATTTTCAAGCAGCAGACAGCTTGCTCGTGGGTGCTCATTGCCGAAAACGAAGTGAATCTGGATCCGGAAGATAAACTGTCTTTTCAGCTGAAAGCCAGGCACCCGGATTTTTACTATTACACCAATCAGGCTGCATCCGGTACGGCAGATTGTTCCATTATCGATTATCAGAAAGAAGGAATCTGGAAAAAAATAGCGCTTCCTGTTTCTGAAAGCAGACTGAACAGTACTGATATGGAAACAATCACCATTCAACTGGGCATTCCTGAAAAACAAATCGAATTCCTGGTCTTTCCATCACAGTTATACCAGATGGAACCTCTCGAAATAAGAGAGCAGCGCGGGAAAGTAGCATTCAAAAGCAGAGAAGAATCTACCATTCCCGGAACAGACCAGAAAATATACCGTTTTGTTTCTGCTGAAGCACTTCCGCTGAAACAAAAAAGTGCTTATCAGTTTCACCTGTGGGAACTGCGGAAAAGCGGAGATAATTTATTGAGCCGTCTCCCCGACTTCCCGCTGATTCAGTCACTTTCTCCATTTAGTCCGAAAGACACAATAACAAGCTACATCTATTTATAAATCAATACAATAAATCCAAATATGAGTACAATGAAAACACCAGGGGTATACGTCGTTGAAAAGAACGCCTTCCCGAATTCCGTTGTCGAAGCTGCTACTGCTGTACCCGCATTTATCGGATACACCAAGTATGCCAAAGACGGAAACAAATCTTTGTTGAACAAACCATGGAAAATCAGTTCGATGGCTGAGTTTGTTCAATACTACGGCGGACCTCCCGTTCCGAAATTCAGCATTACAGAAGCGAAAGACGGTGAAGGAGACGAAGCACAGGTTGGAACTTCCCATCTGACGATTAACGACAAAAAGTATACTGTTCAGCGCAGCGACAAGTACAACTTTTACTACCAAATGCGTTTTTTCTTCGCAAATGGAGGTGGAACTTGCTACATCGTTTCGGTGAGTGAAGGATACACGGAAGATCTTTCCTACGACAAGTTAACAGGCGGAATCACTTCCCTGTTGAAAGAACAGGAACCAACCATGGTTTTAGTTCCGGAAGCTGTTTATTTAGCAACGGTAGATGATTGCTGCAAATTACAGGCAGACAGTATCAGACATTGCGGACAGGACATGCAAAACAGAGTTGCCGTGTTGGATATTTTCGACGGTTTCAAAGAAACTGACAGCGTGATCAACGATTTCCGTGAAAAAATCGGAACTGAATTCCTGAGCTATGCTGCTGCTTATTATCCTTGGTTAAATACAACCATCGTTCCTGATTCCGATATCAGTTTCTTAAACATGGAAGCTCCGGATGATCTGATGGCTATTTTGACTGAAAACGATAAAGAAGGCAAACTGACTGATTTTATCGGAAATGTGGCTGCTGCTAAATTGGCGGAACTGAACGATTTGGATCGCGAAACGACTCACAAAGTTCTTGCACGTCACTCTTCTGCTTACAGTGAAGTGATGCGCGAAATGCTTTTGACGATCAACATGCTTCCTCCGGCTTCAGCAATGGCGGGAATCTACACGTTGGTTGACAGCAGCAAAGAAGTTTGGAAAGCTCCGGCAAATATCAGCGTTTCGGCAGTAATCAGCCCGACGGTGAGCATTTCTCACAAAGAGCAGGAAGGTTTGAACGTTCCGATGAATGGAAAATCTGTGAATGCAATTCGCTATTTCGTTGGTGAAGGTGTGAAAGTTTGGGGAGCTCGTACGTTGGACGGAAACTCACTGGACTGGAGATACATCAATGTGCGCAGAACAATGCTCATGTTGGAAGAATCCATCAAAAATGCAGCAAAAGCATATGTTTTCGAACCAAACGTGGCAAACACGTGGGTCAGCGTAAAAAGTATGATCACCAACTTCCTGAACGGAATCTGGAAAAGAGGTGGTTTGGCCGGTGCTTCTCCTGAAGATGCATTCAGTGTACATATCGGACTTGGAGACACAATGACTCCGGAAGATATTCTTGAAGGAATCATGCGAATTACCATTTTGGTGGCTATTTCAAGACCTGCAGAGTTCATTGAAATTACGTTCCAGCAACAAATGCAAAAAAGCTAGATAAACAAGATCAAAAGTATTCAAGGGGTTAAAAGGTTCAAAGCACTTAACCCATTTTTGAACTTTTGAATAAAATACTAATTGAATTAAAAAAAAGAAATCATGGCAGGAGAAAAACAAGATAATGTATGGCCTCTACCGAAGTTTTACTTTCAGGTAAAATTAGGTGATAAAGAAGTTCCTTTCCAGGAAGTGTCCGGATTGGATATCGAAGCTCAGATCGTTGAGTATAGACACGGAAACAGCAAAGAGTTTTCCACAATCAAAATGCCCGGAATCAAGAAAACAGGAAACGTAACCCTGAAGAAAGGTGTGTTTGTGAAAGACAACGGTTTCTGGGACTGGTTCAACAAGATCAAGATGAATACCATCGAACGTCAGACAGTTGTAATCAGCTTATTGGACGAAGGCGGAAAACCAACTATGGTGTGGACTTTGAACAATGCGTGGCCAACTAAAATTACCGGAACGGATATGAAATCCGACGGAAATGAAGTGGCAGTTGAGACCATTGAAATTGCTCACGAAGGATTGGTTATTGCTAACAGTTAATGATTTGAAACATGAGTAAGCAAAAATGGGAACTTCCGGTAGCGTTCTATTTCCAGGTGAAAATCGGAAATGAGGAATTTGCGTTCAAAGAAGTAACCGGATTGTCCGCTGAAATTGAAACAGAAAGTGTGAAAGAAGGAGGTGTGAATGATTTTACATACCTCCTTCCGAAGCAAATAAAACATGGTAATCTGAGTCTCAAAAGAGCTTTAAATCCGATCAACAGAAATGATGTGGTTTGGATCAAAAAGATTCTGGAAGGAGATTTTTCTCAACCCATTGTTCCGCGGGACATCATTGTGAATCTGCTGGGGCAAGACGGAACCCCGATCTATACCTGGACTTGCACACAGGCATATCCGGTAAAATGGGACGTTGGAGGTTTGGATTCCCAGGCTAACAGCATTCTGATCGAAACCATTGAGTTTGCTTATACAACATTAAAACGTTCTTAACGCCTACGCATATGTCAATTATCATCAAGGAAATCAGTATCCGGACAACTATTGAGCGAAAAGCAGGCTCAAACGGAGAGTTGGATTTAAAGGTTGCCAAACTGAAAAAAGACATCCTGAGAGAAGTGCATGAAACTTTGCGGAAACAACGCATCAAGAAAGGAGATCGCTAATGGGAGAATTGGTCAAGTTGAAAATTCTGGGGTATGAAACCCAGGCATATTCCGAATCGAAAAAAAGCGGGGATTTCACTACGCAGGTGAATCCTACTTCCATGAAATTGGGAAAAACACTGAATTATCAGCAAAACGGCGAAGCAAAAGGAGTTGCCAACTTGCGAAAATTCAGTTCTCAGGCACTTGACTCTCTTTCCTTCGATATCCTGATGGACGATACCGGGATCATTCCCAACAAATCTGGAAAGATCAAAGACCGCATCAATCAGCTTGAAAAAGCAATCTACCGGATCAATTCGGAAAGTCACGAACCCAGTTATGTCAAAGTAATCTGGGGAACATTCATCTTCCGGGGAAGAGTAGAAACGATCAATTACGACTACAGTTTGTTCTCCCCGAGCGGAACTCCGCTGCGTGTAAAGGTCACTTTTTCCTTTAACGGATATTTCGACAAAGACACTGCCCAAATGAATTCACCGGACCTTTCCAGAGTGATTACTTTCCGTGCCGGCGACAGCATTGCGCGTTATTGCGATGAAATCTACGGAGATGCTTCTTTCTGTCACGAAATAGCTGCATTCAACAATTTAAGTGAGTTCCGGAAAATAGAACCCGGAACCAAAATATCATTCCCTCCATTAGCAACAAAATGAGCGTTTCACCGGAAAAAAATAGCGAAGGTCTTGTAACCTATTCCGTTTACAGCGAAGGAAGCCGGATCAACGATTCCTTTGAAGTGGTTTCAATCTGGATCAGCAAGGAAGTAAACCGGATAGGTCGTGCTGTGCTCATTTTCGAAGCCGGAGACATGCCTCGGAAAGAAATTCCGGAAAGTGATGATGATACATTTGCTCCGGGAAATACCATCCGGGTTGAAGTGGGCTATCAAAGCGATGAGAAAGTCATTTTTGAAGGAATTGTCATCACACACAACCTCGACATTCCGGAAGAAGGATCTACCACGCTTCAGATCGAATGTGCGGATCATTTGCTGCCAAGCACCCTGCTTCGGAAAAACAAGCTGTTTGAACAAAAAACGGACAGCGCCATCATCAAAGAAATTTTGGGCGATTACTCTACACTCAGCGCCACCGTTGACGCAACAACGGTTACTCATCCGGAACTGGTTCAATACTACTGTTCCGACTGGGATTTCATTTGTTCGCGCGCGGATGCTAACGGTTTAATCGTCATTACGGATGGAACTACCGTAAAAATTACCAAGCCGGCAGTTTCTGCCGCAGCAGTTTTAAGCGTTACCTACGGAACGGATTTGATTTCCTTCCGGGGAGAATTACAAACAACGGATCAAACCGCCGGAGTAGATGCCTACGCCTGGGATATTACCTCTCAGAAACTGATTCAGGCTGCTTCGGCAAAACCAACACTCAACAGTCAGGGAGATCAGGCTCCAGATGTTTTATCGGAATCAATCGGTGGTGACCGTTGGGAAGTTCAAACAGAAAGCTACGGTGATTCTTCGCAGCTGCAAACCTGGGCGGATGCTCAGGCATTGAAAGCCGGTTTATCGCGAATCCGCGGCGAAATCAAATTTCAGGGAAGTGCTTTGGCTGTTCCGGGTTGCCTGATTACACTGGCAGGTTTAGGAAAACGTTTCAATGGCGATGCTTTTATCGGCATGGTGGAACACGAAATCAAAGACGGAGAATGGTTAACGACCGCCGGAATGGGAATCGATCCGGAAATGGCAACACAAAACACGGATGTGGTTGCTCCGCCGGCTGCAGGTCTGCTTCCCGGAATTGAAGGATTGCATATCGGAGTCGTTAAAAAAATCGATGGTGATCCGGGAAAAGAATACCGCATTCAGGTCGAAATTCCGTTATTGAACAGTGACAAGAATTTAGTTTGGGCACGCCTGAGCAATTTTTGGAGCAGTAAAAGTTTCGGAGCCTATTTCATTCCGAATATCGGTGATGAGGTAATCCTCGGTTTCCTCAATAATGATCCTACCTACCCTGTTATTCTAGGAAGTTTATACAGTTCGGCCAATACAGCACCTTTGGAGATCGACGCTAAAAATCCGAAACAGTTTCTTCAATCCAAATCAGGATTAAAGTTCGAAATGGATGATGAAAACAAAATTGTAACGGTAACCACTCCCGGCGCCAATAAACTGGTATTGAGTGATAAGGACAAATCCGTTACCATGGCCGATCAGAACGGAAACAAAATAGTGCTTTCCGACAGCGGAATCCTGATCCAGGCAACCAAAGAAATTACGATCAAAGCCGGGACGGAAGTAAAAACAGATGCGGGAACAAACGCCAGCGTGAAAGCAGGAGTGAATGCAACGGTAAAAGGTACCAATGTAGAACTGACAGCAGATGCCAGTTTCACCGCAAAAGGAAATGCCTCAGCCGAATTGTCTGCCGCAGGGCAAACGACGGTGAAAGGCGCAATAGTAATGATAAATTAAAATACCATGAGTTTAGCTGCCCGATTAACAGATATGCATACATGCCCGATGGTAACACCGGGAGTTCCTCCCATTCCACATGTTGGCGGACCAATTTCAGGCCCCGGAGCTCCTACTGTTTTGATCGGCGGATTGCCCGCAGCAGTGATGGGAGACATGTGTGTTTGTGTTGGTCCTCCGGACAGTATTGTGAAAGGGTCGGCAACGGTTCTGATTGCAGGAAAACCGGCTGCGAGAATGGGTGATACAACCGCTCACGGCGGAGCGATTGTTTTGGGATGTCCAACGGTATTAATCGGCGGTTAAAATGGGTGACAAAACATATTTAGGAACCGGATGGGGTTTCCCGGTGCGCTTCAACCAACGGGGAGTACATCTGGTTTCGGACGAAGAAGATATTTGGGAAAGCCTGCGAATTCTGTTTTCCACTATTCCGGGAGAACGGGTGTTTCGCTACAATTATGGCTGTCCGATTGACAAATGGGTCTTTTCGAAAATTGATCTTTCGGAAAGAACCATGATTATTGACATTATAGAACAAGCCATCCGGGAAGGCGAACCGCGCATTATTACAGATGTAGTGGAGGTCGAAATCCGGGATGCAATGGAAGGAATTTTATGGATCAAAATAGATTTTACGATCCGGCAGACAAACAGCAGAAGTAGTATGGTTTATCCGTTCTACTTTCTGGAAGGAACACAACTTTAATTGAAAATTGAGAAGTAATTAATTGTTAATCAAATGAATTCGCAATTCTAAAAACAAATGGAATCAAGAGACGGATATAGCAGAAAAGATCGTTTAGATCGGCTACTCGTTCCCGGCAATTTTAAGATGCTGGACAACGACAAAGCTGCTATGCTCGAAAAATTGATTCAAATAGCAGGATGGATCCGGTTTTACAACGAAAAAGAGATTCCGGAAGGTTATTTCGAGGCTTTTTTGGATGAACTGAAGGCTTTACAGAAAAGTATCCGGAGAAAACAGGCGCATGAGGCTATCGGGAAAATGGAACCTTCACAGGCCTTGCTTCTTGCATTTATTGAAAACCTTCAAAAAGTCTCTGAACAATACAACAACCGCTGGAATGATTTTGCCAATTGGTACCTCACAGAATACCTCAAAGTAAGTCCGCTTTCCGTAAAAGGAGACCGGGTTTGGCTTGCTTTCGATAAAATTGCTCCCGGAACTGTTACCATTGAACAGAATACCGGATTTAAACGAAAAAATGCGGATCAGAACGTTCTGACTTACCGTCTGGAAAACGAACTGATCGTTCAGGATATTACTACTGTTAATGCTTACACCGTTTGTCTGGAGCGAAATCCATATCACTACCCCGCTGCGAATCTGAATTTTGTAACGGCAATCAAAACCCGCGATTTACTGCACGACCGTCCGGTTTCGGACCGCACTTTGCTATTCGACCACGAACACCATTCGCTTGAAACGAGAGCTATTGGAATTCGTATTGCGGCACCGTCTTTACTCTTGCGCGAAGGAAAACGAAATGTCACAATTTGTTTCGAGGCAGAGAACAAAAAATGGCTTTACACACTCGAACAAGCGGAAAAAGAACTCCTGAAAACAGATGACAAAGTTCAGGTACAAACCCTTCAAGCAAATCTGTTCAACAGCCTTTTTTATATCACGATCAGTACACCAACAGGTTGGACGAATGTCAGCGTTTACGAAGTAAAGAGAGACAAAATAAGCAACCGTTTAGTACTAAAATTCCTGCTTCCGGAAGATTTTCCGTCAACAGTTGGCTGTACGCAGGAAGTACATCATTTTGAATCCGAGTTTCCGGCCATTCAAATCCGTTTGAATTTCGATTCCTGGCTGTATCCGTATTCCTGGATTCATAAATTGCGTATTCAGCGCATCATTATCCGCACCAAAGTGGAAGGAATCAATGATATGCAGGTTTACAATGAACTGGGGAAAATCGACAATTCCAAGTCCTTCCCTCCTTTCGGAATCAATACATCTGCCGGAACCTGGATGGCTTTGGGAAATTATGAAATGGCGATTAAAAACACCAGCAGTATCAATGTTTCCATCAAATGGAATCAATTGCCGCTGCATCCGAAAGGATTAAAAGGTCATTATGCTGCTTATCCGGAAGTGATTGAGAATGACACATTCAAAATCCGGGTGCGTTATCTGAGCGACAACAGTTGGTTTCCAACTACAGGAAGAAGCAGTTTCCCGCTGTTTGAAGACGCGGAAACCGAAGATCCGAATGCTGCAAAAATGGATAAGGCCGTTTCGGAAGAAAGTTCTTTCAATAAGATCATGATTAAGAAAATGGTTCCCTTCGAACTGAGCGAAGAAGAATATAAATACACGATTAAAACCCGCACCGGTTTCGTGCGTCTGACACTTGAAAAACCCGATATGGGATTTGGAAATCAGGAATACCGCGATTTGTTTACCGAGCGGATGATGATGAAAAAATGGCGCAAAAAGAGACTTCCTGTCTTGCTTCCGCCTATTTTCCCGCATGTAGAAAACATTACCTTGGATTATCGTTCGGAAGACATTATTGATTTGCGGAAAAATGCCCGCAACAGCAATGTGATTGTGGATCAGCTGCATCCATTCGGAGTTGTTTCTTCCAGAGAAATCAGCACAAACACCGGAATTCCTTTTGTCTTTTCACAGGAAACGGATGCCAGTCTGATGCTCGGTTTCAAGAATGTAAAAGGAGGCGAATTATTCTCCACCTTCATCGTTTTGGAAGCAACCAGCAATGAAATGACCATTGAAAATCTTCCTCAAATCGTGATGTATTGGGGAGACGGTTATTATTGGGAAGAAATTCCGCGCGGATTCATTGTAAAAGATGAAACAAAGCGTATGACCATCAGCGGAAACCTGGTTTACAATTTCCCGACACATATTCCACCCAATCTCTACGACAACGATGGCGTTTTATGGATCAGAGCGGGCTTTGTGAAAAACCACGAATTCGTTCCGGAAATCAGGTCTATTTACAACAATGCCGGATTGGTTATTCTTGAAACAGACGATGCATCGGTTGAAAAAATGCAGTCTTTCAAAAACTCAAACGGTATTCTGGAACCCGAAAAGAAACTGCCGGGAATCACCAATATTGAACAGATTACCACTTTTTATGCCGGTCAGGAATTGGAAGATCTGAAAAGTATGCAGGCACGCGTTTCCGAATATGTTACCCATCGCGGAAGAGCTGTTACGGCAAGAGATTTCGAATTATTGACATTGCAGGAATTTTCCGATATCGGCAAGGCTTTGTGTTTGCCGAACACCAACCTGAAAAACTCAAAACAAGGAGTGGTAACCGTTGTTGTGATTCCTCAAAACAAGTTGAAGACAGTGGATAACTCCAAACCGATGGTTCCATCGGGAATTCTCTCCAGAATTGAGGATTTTCTGAGTGCCCGCACTTCCAAAAATGTATTGGTAGATGTTGTCAATCCTGTTTATGAAGAACTTCAGATAAAATGCGTGATTCGCTTGAAAGACGAAAACCAGTTGATTCCGCTTGAAGCACTTTATGAAATTTGTGACAACCTCATTGCTCCGTGGCAAGCGAAAGACACGCTACCTAAATTCGGTGAACCGGTACAGATTTCAAGAATCTACAATGCAATCCGGGATGCGGATTTTGTTGCAGACATCCGTTATTTTGCGGTAATCCGTGTGTCTCAGGACAAATCCGGAAAACGCAATCACTATTATTTACACAAACATGAAGATCAGGATGCAGTTTTAATGCCTGATCAGCCGTACAAACTTTTTGTACCGGCAGAAACCCACATTATACAAGTGGAGGAAGATGATCAACCGGCCACTCCTTACGGTTTGGGCGATATGGAAATCGGTAAAACATTTATCCTCTGAAAAAAATAGAATCATGGCGATTAGAAACAGAAATACATTGATTGAAGGATTCAGCAAAGGACAGCGTCCTACTGCTGACGATTTCAAAAATCTGATTGATTCAACAGTCAATATTCTGGATGATGGTTTTTCAAAAGATGCTCAATCGGGAATCAAACTGGCTCCTATATCGGAGCAAGACGGAACGGTAATGACTTTCCTTCAGAACATGACAGATGACGGAGGAGGACGTTGGGAATTCGACATCCTGAACAACGATATGAAGATCAGTCGTGTCAATGAAAAAGAAAAAAACCAGCTCATTCTTCTGAAACAAACCGGGGAAATTGAATTCGGGGAAGAAGGTTGTGACATCAACGTGAAAGGAACATTGAATGCCGAACAACGATCCGGAAAAAAGAATCAGAAAAAGATTCCGGCTGACGGAAAATGGCATGATCTGACCGATTACTTGGAAGGAATTCATGCCCTGGAAGTCGTTTGTGTTATGGGAAAACGCCATACCGGAAAACATGCGATTCTGCTTGCTCATGCCACACATTGTTTCGGAGCCAAGCCGCAGATCAACCGCATTCGTTCTCATTTCGGAATGTTTGGACACAAATTGATTATCCGCTGGCGCAAATCCAAAAATGAGCGCGCTTGCAAACTTCAGGTCAGAACCCGGTTTATGCTGGGGAATGATATTTTCATTCACAGCTCCATTACGTCACTTTGGGATAACCCGCTTATGGAAAATCTATAGCCTATGTTTATCAGGAAGCGAGAAAGAACGGCCAATTTTTATCAGGAACTGCAGGAACGAACGCTGGATCGTTTGCAGGAACTGAGTGGAGACGTATGGACTGATTTCAACATTCATGATCCGGGTGTTACCATTTCGGACAACATGAATTACGCTTTGTTTGAACTACAATACAAACTCGAACTTCCTTTTCAGGCTTTCATCGGTCCTGATCCTACGAATTACGTAGACAAAGGAATTTTCTCCGGCGATTTCATCTTTTCACAATCGATTGTGACTCCGGAAGACTACGAACAATTGTTTTTGACCGAAATTGAGAATCTCGAAACCTGCTCGGTTGAATTCAACGACGGATATTATGTCGTTCAGGCTTCCGTATCTCCGAATAATCCGCTGGCTTCCACCGAAAACATCAAAGAAGAAATCTTTGTATTGTTTCATGAAAACCGGAATCTCTGTGAGGATTTGCGCTGGGACGATATTCACCTTCTGACCAAATCTTCCGGGAAAAAGAAAAAAAAGTCGGAAGAAGTATCTCAGATCGAGCGGGTTTACGATAGCGAATATCCCGAAAACCCGATTAAGATCCAAAACTACAATTCGTTCCAGCTGGATTTTCCGGATGCTTACGGAATTGGTTTGAGAGGTCTTCCGCAGGAAGCTTCGGAACGCAACAAGGCACACGTTCTTCAGCTGAAAGGATATTTGTTGATGATGGATTTCCTTCTGGCAAATACTACAGAACAAATCCAGAACACGCCGCAGTTGATCAATTTCAAAGAGCCGCCACCGGCAGGAGTCGTTTCGATGGTTTCCATTCCGGAGGTAAACAAAGTGGTGGACCGGGCTAAATTCCACAAGAACAATCAATTGCAGACTTCTGATTCGATTCAGAATAAGAAATCCGGTTTTCTCGATATTCTGGACACTCTGTACGGCGAAGATACGGCGCAGTTTTTCCAGGATTTTCAACCTCCGACATCGAAGATCAAGTACCGTTCTCTTTTAACGGAAGAACTTCCGGAATTGAACCGAAACAGGTTCCGTTCCTTTAATAAATTGAAGCCCACAGAAAGCAATATCGTCTTCAAAGAATTGTTTTCCCTGCTGCACGGAAAGAAAATAGAATCGGAAATTCCCGTACGTGATTTGTTGAAGAATCTGGGACTGGATTTACTTCCCGACGACGTTTTCTTCGATCAATACGAAGTATATCTGGACATTGCGCCAATCTCGGGTGTGTTCTACAATCCGATTTTCAATGAAACACCGCAAAATGTTCCTGTGCACGAAATGGACTGGAAAGAAGAATACTTTCCCTCTCTTCAAAACGAAATCAGTTTGGTGAGAAGGAATGCCATTTTTGAAAGTTTCCTTTCCCTTGGTTCGAATGCGGCTCATTACCGGATGATTCAACTGAGCGAAAACTCTCGCTGGATTCTTGTTTTCCGTTATCCGGGGAAGGAAGAATGGATGATTATCGGAACTTACAGAACAAAGGAACACCTCATCCGTTCGGCAAATCGTTTGTGGGCACTTGTCCGGTTCCTGAATCCGGAAAGACATTTGTTTTACCTCGTCGAACACCGCTTGCTTCAATATGCGTATCCTGAAGAAGAACAGGAAACCGAAGGAAATACTTTATCGATCATCGCTTCGAGTCGTTTTGAAAATCAGGTGATCAATGAACGCCTGGAAGAATTGCTCAGAGAGCGGCTTCCGGCACATTTACATATTCGCATATATCGCGTCGATTCCGACTATATCTACGATTTCGAACAGATTTATTACAGATGGAGGGAAGCTTTGGCGAGTAGAAAAACAAAAGATCTGGTTCATTTTTCAGAGTCGATCAGAGCATTTTTCAGAGTAAGTCATTCCTTTTTACAAACGATTCAATGAACAGTATTTCATCCATAGCGCTGCATGTTACTGCTCACGATGAATCTTTCATTCAAAGCTGGTATCGCGATTTCGAGCTTTTTGCCGATAAACACATCACCGAAGTTGCAAACCGGGTACTGATGCGCTGCGATCAATATGGTTTTGAAATTGAGATCTCGAAACTGGATCTGGATCTCGGAAACATTGATGAAGAGGATTTTGAACAGGATTTCGAGCGGATTCTGGAAGAAAAACTGGAAGAAAGCCTGATGCGGGAGATCCTGTATCCTTCCAAAAAAGAAGACAAACGTCTGGAAGAAGCCGATTATCAGTTGGAAGCCTTGAAACAGTTTTTACTGCACGGAACGCTTTCCTGGAACCTGGCTCAGCGTTTCAAAAATGTGATCGAATTGTTTCAATCCGTTTTGAAAAGCAAAGCCAAGGAACTCACTTCTTTTTTGAAATCGTACGGACATTATACAAGTTTACAACAGCGAATGATTTATCAACTGGACGATCCGGATTTGTTTGAAGTCGTTCAGTTACTTGCTCCTGCCGAATTCTCGTTCATTCGCTCTTATGTCGTTTTCCTGAGAATCAAATATGCGGAAGCTCAGCACGCTCAAATCCGGGAGGAAGAGCGCCGGATCGTGATCTGGAAAGTGGTCTATTCCTATCTTTTAAGCAATCAAAGTGCGGCATTCAACCGGAAATTATTTGTAAAAGATACGATTGGAAACCTCGCGTCACATATTAACCTGAGTTATTCTGAATTACTTCGCTCACTCACGTTTATCCTCGATAAGGATTTCAGCAGTGCAATTCCATCCGGTTTACAAATCATTCTGCAGGAATTGAAAGCGGAAGAACACAGTGTTGCCATGTCGATTCGCATCCGAAAAGCAGAAGAATGGCCGCTGATTTTGCGTGAACTAAAAAACCCTAAGCAGACTTTGAAGCTTCATGAAGCAGATATCAATCAATTGCGCAGTTTGCTGGAGAATGAACGGAATGTTTTACAAATCATCAAGCCTTTGCGCGAAGTAGAAATTTTCGACCTCGTTCGTTTATTGGTTCCTTCGGATGCGCCTTTCGTAATCGAATATGCACAGCATTTGAATAAACAAAATCAAAGCGGGGCGCTGCAGGGAAAATCCGGTGGAGAATTCATGCTGTTCAAATGGCAGATCATTCTTCCCCTGCTCGCAATTTCAAAGAACTCAAGAGTCAATAAAGAATACCTGGTTTGGCAGGTTTTCAAACGTCTTTCGGCAAGATACAATGTCGAATTGTGGCAGATTATTTCATTCGCCTATGTGGAAACCAGCAAATGGAAAATGCAAAATGACCTCCGCGATTTGATTCACCGTTTGTATTCGGAATTGGTTTTAGGAAAGGCCAAGTCGGAACAAACAAAAACCTATGATGCCGTGGCTTTTCAATTTCATTTACTCACTGAAAAAACCAAACTCACCAAAGAGCAGGTTTTAGAATTAAAGGCGAAATTGGGTTCTTCCCTTTTCAGAGAATTGCTGCTGGATCAGTTAAACGAATCGACCCGTTATCGTCTGTTAGCAATCATACTTCCGTCGAAAGCCATTGAACTTTCTTCTTTCATGCAATTGCTGCATCATTCAGGAAACGGAGCCCAGATCGAAGGACAGGTTATCAGTTCCATTCAGCGTTTGAAATGGTCTTTTCTGTTCGATGTTCTGGAAGAAACCAAAAATCAGGTTTTCAATCAGGAATCCATTGTGCAGCGGGTTTTGGAGAAAACGGGAGCTCATTACAATTTATCTCTCAAGCAATTGATCGATTACTTCTATCTGGATTTCAAACATTCCAATTTTTCCATACCTTTTAACTTGTTTAAAATTCTGGCTTCCATCCGGCAAAAAATCGAGTCGGGGAATCGTTCCGAAAAACAGGAAGATGATCTGGTTTACTCGAAAACGCTGGTGGAAAACAGAAAACGATTGTTACACTATTTCACTGAAAACGAGCAAAACATGCCGATCATCAATGCACTTTCGCTGAATCTGGAATGGATGAAATTTTTGATTCCGGTATTGGATCTGGTCAAAAAGATGACCGATTTCATTTCCCGTAAGTGGCGTGTTTCGATCAACGAACAAGCGGTGATTCAATTGATCTTCAGTTTTTCCAAAAAGGGAGGACAGCGCAATCAAAAAGAACTGCTGTTGGAACTCTGGACTTTCATTCGCAGGGAATTAAGTCAGAAGCAGCGAAAAGTTTTCATCAAAGAATTTATTCTTCTCAACGAGCAGGAACCATTGCTGCAACAATTGCAGAAAGATCTGAAAGGAGAAGATTCTGAAGTTCTGAAAGAGAAAGAAGCATCCGATGAGGACGAAGAAGATCCAGAAGAAGAAGAAGACGAAGCCGAAACAGAAGAAACAGAGGAAGATTTGTCGAAAATCTCCTTTATTGATAATTCAGGTCTGGTTCTACTGGCTCCCTTTCTGCCCCGACTATTTTCCATGTTCGAACTGACCGAAGAAGGGAAATTCAAAAACCGGAAAGCACAGATCAAAGGCATTTTTCTGACACAATATGCCGTTTTCGGTGACGACAGCGAATTTCCGGAATATCAAATGCAACTAAATAAACTCCTCGTCAATTTCAAGACAGGAATTCCGATTCCCCGAAAATCGAATCTGACAGACGATGAAAAAAGCACTGTTGACGGCATGCTTGAAGGAGTGATTCAAAATTGGGGACGTTTGGGAGAAACAACTATTTCCGGTTTGCGGGAAGGATTTTTGCGCAGAGAAGGAAGATTGGAAGAACAGGAAGATAACTATTTACTGACGGTCGAATCGAAAGGTTTTGATATGCTGTTGGATTATGTTCCCTGGAATTTCAGAACGATCAAATTTAGCTGGATGAAAAAAGCGATACAGGTGAAGTGGAGATGAGAATAATTGAGAATTCAAAATTGAAAAGATAAAAAGGGAGAATTGAAAAGTGACAAGATAAAGTCCGGTGGCGTCAGAGTGAGTTCACACTGAAGTCTATCGGGAGAAAAGGAAGAATACCATTACTCATTAAAGAAATTGCTATGAAAACAAAAGTGCAACAAAAACCAAACAATCATTCTTCGGTACAGGCAAAAGCGAAGAATCAGGCACAGGAAGGTTCTATTCTTCAAGCTTACAAGAAAGGAACCGCACAACTTCAGGCTGCTCCTGAAGAAGAGGAAGCTGTTCAGGCAAAGTTTGAAACTGCTCAATTGGCAGAATTGGGTGAAGAAGATGAGGAACCTGCCCAACGACGGGAGAATAAAACAGGTTTACCTGATAATCTGAAATCAGGAGTTGAAAATCTTTCCGGACATTCTCTCGATGATGTGAAGGTTCATTATGGTTCCTCCAAACCGGCAGGATTGCAGGCTCATGCTTATGCACAGGGCACGGATATTCACGTAGCTCCCGGGCAGGAAAAACACCTTCCGCACGAAGCGTGGCATGTGGCCCAGCAGAAACAAGGACGTGTGAAACCCACCATGCAGCTGAAAGGAACTGTTCCGGTAAATGACAACGCGGGTTTGGAAAAAGAAGCCGATGTGATGGGGACAAAAGCCTTGAATACTGCTTCAGGTGAATCCCAACTGCAATTCAAAACTCCGGATAACAAAACCAAACAAATGGCTTTCATTGGTCCGCAGTTTAATCAGGCAGGAACCCACAATGGTAATTATCCGAACCACCAATTTACCAATAATGGTACTCAGGCAAATACGGGCTGCGGAACTTCCAACAGCATCCGGACAGCTGGCGAGCGTTTGGCTCCGGGTGCGGCCTCCAAGCCAGGAACACCGACAAGCATGAACCTTTATCGCGGTGGTTTTTCCAGAGGAGGTGGTTTAGTTCGGGATAAAAATCTGAATCAGGCTTCTACTAAAATGCATTTGATCAATCATCGTTTAGAAAATGGTTCAAATACCCAAAATAACCCCTCAAACATTTTTCTTGGAACACAGAAAACCAATAATCCGACACATCTTCACCAAGTGGAAACCCCGGTAATCAATTCTGTTACAAATCATAGATCCGGCGCGAATGCTCACTACGAGACTGCGATGGCAAATGCTCAACAATTGCAAGAACCAAATGGTAACCCGGTACTTTATTGGCCAAACAATGTACTTCCCGCTCCTGCAGCTATTCCCGCAAATGATCTGAGTCAGGCAGCTCTTGATCACAACAATGATGTGATTACTCCTCCCAGTATCGTAACCGGTCTCAACAAAAAGAAACCAGGAATTCCAACCGGGAAATATTTGGATCTTAACGGATATACTGGATTAAGACATCTTTGGCTTGAATATACTGTAACTCCGAATTATGCCGGAGCACCTGCCCACATCGGAACAAATATCAATACGGAAACGTTATTCGCTCAAAGCAAAAAGACAAAACAACAAAACATGTTATTGGGGAAAATTGCAAATTTCACCAATAACTTCAAGGATAATGCTTTTCCCGGAACATTCAATAATGATGTAGATTATTATTATGCAAGCTACGATCCAGCAAATAAATATGCTACGGAAAATGAAAATATGACCATAAATGCGGATCTATAAGTTCAAACCATGAAAACGAATGTCTCACATAGCAATTCTCAAAAAGCCGGCAAATCCGAAGCTTCAAAACAAGCTTCTGCTGAAACGATTCTTCAGGCTTACAAAACGGGAACTTCTCAGCTTCAGACTGCGGAAGAAGAACCCGTGCAGCGCAAGGAGAACAAAACAGGTTTGCCCGATGATTTGAAATCAGGAGTGGAGAATCTTTCCGGACATTCTCTGGATGATGTGAAGGTTCATTATAACTCTTCCCAGCCAGCGGCTTTACAAGCGCACGCTTACGCACAAGGCTCGGATATTCATGTGGCTTCCGGGCAGGAAAAACACCTTCCCCACGAAGCATGGCATGTTGTTCAGCAAAAGCAGGGACGCGTAAAACCAACCATGCAGATGAAAGGAACTGTTCCGGTAAATGACGATGCAGGCCTGGAAAAGGAAGCCGATGTGATGGGAGCAAAAGCGCTTATGAACAAAACAATAGGACCTGTTCTTCAGGCGCTATCTGTTCACAGCAATAATGCGATTCAATTAAAAACGGATGTTCGGATAGACAATGGAGATGGTAGTGATACTGAAACAAGCAGTAAACAGATCAACACACCCAATCAGGGATTAAAATGGTTCCGGTTCGCCAAAAGCGGAAATGAAATTGATTCATTCTCCAACAATATCTACCCTCTCTTAACGGATAAAGGGAGCAATCCGGTAGCAGGAAGTGTAGAAATCGGCGCTCAGGCAGAGAAAGAATCCCCCGGAAGTAAAGCAAATATTCCGAATATGTCGCGTGCAACGCATTTCGGTCTTGGAGACAGGCAAGCAGGTATTACAAAAGAATCCAGAAAAGGAAAATGGACATGGCATCATCAAAATGGAAAATATAACATGCAGTTAGTCGATATGTATGTTCATGGAGGATTTGGCCATACAGGAGGATTTTCGCAATGGCAGGAAGATGATAGTGATACTGATTAATACTATAAAACAATAAAAAATGACAGCTGTTATCTCATACTTTCAAACGCTTCTTCACACGGCTTTTGCCCTTTATTTCGGGCAGGAAGGTGAGTATGCCGCCCTGGAGGAAATTCCCTTTCCGGCAGACAATCAACTGGCTGCATGGACGGGAAAAGAATTGTCATGGGAGGAACAGATCGTTTTGCTTTTGGCACTGATGCCGCATGTGAGTCCTCAAAGTCTGGATTTGTTTTTCATTCTGAACAAGAACCTGGATCGGCCTTATACGGAATTCGGTGGCTGGAAGGGAACTTCACACAACGGATTTTTACCAACAGGTGAAACCGCAGCTTTTCTGTTAGCACTCAATTCGGAGGAAAAACGCAAAACAGTCATGAATTTATTTGGTCAGGATCATTGGTACTACAAAGAAAATATCCTTCGTTTAGAAGGTCAAGGCATCGGAGAACCGTTTTTAAGTGGGAAATTGTGCGTTTCGGATGAGTTTTTAGCAAAAATATTCCACGACGGGGCTTACCGACCGGATTACAGCAGTGATTTCCCTGCACGAAGAATGGAAACCAAACTGAACTGGGAAGATTTGGTACTTCCTTACAATCTGACGGAGGAAATCGAACAAATCACCCAATGGCTGGAACACGGAAAGGAAATCAGTGAGCAGTGGAATCTAGATAAATTTCTGAAACGCGGTTACCGTTGTTTATTCCACGGACCTCCCGGAACAGGGAAAACACTCACAGCTTCACTTCTTGGAAAACAACACGGAATGGACGTTTACCGGATCGATTTGTCGATGGTTGTTTCGAAATACATCGGTGAAACGGAAAAGAACCTTGCAAAAATCTTCGATCGTGCGGAACATCAGAATTGGATCCTGTTTTTCGATGAAGCGGATGCTTTGTTCGGAAAGCGTACGGAAACTTCCGATTCGAATGACAGACATGCAAACCAGGAGGTTGCTTACCTGCTCCAGCGCATTGAAGATTTCCCGGGAATGGTGATTCTGGCGACCAACATCAAGGATAATCTGGATGAAGCGTTCTTCCGGCGCTTCCAATCCATGTTGTACTTCCCGGTTCCGAACCAGCAATTGCGTTATGAACTATGGCAGCGCCTGATTCCTCAGGATTGGCTGGATGAAGAGTCCGACGAACTGCTGCGTGAAGCTGCCATGATCAAACTTTCGGGAGGAAGTATGCTGAATGTCGTTCAGTCTTGCGCCTTACAGCTGTTCAACCCGAAAACAACCCCGAAACTGAGTTTGGACCTGCTAAAAAGCACCATCAGAAAAGAATTGGAAAAAGAAGGAAAACTGGTCAATTGAGATTTATGAAACAGCTTATACCCATCGTGATATTTTTAATGCTGACCGGATTTGTTTCCGCACAAAGTCAGCGCGGTAATACTTACATTGCTCCCTGGGATGTTCCGGCTTTGGATGATCCTTATTTTTTCGAACCTTATTTCGATACGATTTACATTCACGACACAGTTTATGTCACTAATGCGGATGCGTTTTTAAAGAAGTATTACAAAGGGAAAATCAACCTGAATGAACTGGTCAAAAATCAGCAAATCCTGGACAGCATTTTACGTCAGTTAAGCTCCGTTTCGGGAAAAGAACTCTATTTCAATTTCTTTGGCAATCATCGCTTTCCGAAAGCCTTATCGCGAGACATCTTTATCAAAGATTATGCTTTGACAAAAGATCTGAATTTCAAACATGGAAAGAGTTTTTACGAGAACAAGGAGCATTCGGCGAATAAAATTTATTATCCCAGAAATAGCCTTAAAGCAAAGTCAGATGATTTCTCTGATTCTTCTGCTATGGATGCCGACCTGCTTTTTCGTTTTACGGGAGAGCACAGAACAAGCCGTTTTCTGAATAACAAAAAGGCCGGAGTCATCGCCATTTCGTATATGTGTGAGCAAGTGATCGATCACTGCAAAAACGGCAAAAAAGTCAACGCTATTAACTTGTATTTTCCGGATTTCGATTTCAAGGAGAAAAGAGCACTGATACAATTTGTCAAATCGGTCAGAATGGTTTTAGATGCTGCACAGAGTCATGCTGTTTCCGGTTTGAAGATCAAGGTGTTTTTTCACAATCAGGCAAATGAATCGATCATCGGAGATGACTTTCTTTGCAGTTTAACCATTAAAGCCAGTGAGGTTATTCTTTTGGACCCGACCAATGTTGTGGATGACTACTATGTTGTTGGTGAGGTGTTTACTCAGAAAGACTTTGACGACATCAATTTGTTCACATGGATCAATAGTCATTATTATTTGGCGCGGTATAGTCCCGACGATTTTATTTCCTATTCAGGAACTATTACGGATTTTTCGGAAAAATCCATTGAGCCTATCGCTTTAGGCGATATTCCGGAAAATGATTGGGAATATTACCTTTGGTTTCTGGCTGGTTTGATCTCTCTGATTATTCTGATTATTATTCTTTACTTTCTCTACCCGCCTTTTTCCTATCTGTTAAATGAAAACCTGGGAATTGTATTGACTTCGGCTATTATTTTCAGTATCGAATTTTTAATCCTTACCGGGGTTGTTTTTGAAAACATGTGTACAGAAGATGAAACAACTTCTTCGGATGATGATCCGACTCTGATCCTCATGATGCCGATTTTGATGGTGGTTGTATTGCCAATTATCCGGCAGCTGACGCGGAATAAAAAATTGCCGTGATTTGATTTAATAGTTCCTTCAAATATGATAAAAAAGTTGGTCGAAAATTTTTTCGCACCGACTAACCAGAACTACTTCAACTTCTTCGATCCGATAAAATTGTAATTCTGATTTTCCGAATCTACCATTGAAATTTCCAAAATCGTGAAGTGGAAAATGTTGTTTCCTGGATTATCAGCCGTAGCTCCTCCCGGAACAGGTTCTTTGGTAATGGACGTGCAAATGGCTTTGATCTGCGCATAGGCCTTTCGATTTCCATTGTAATCCGCAGTATTGATATTCAGGAAGAAATCTGCATTTTCTTTCGGTGATTTGAGCGTCGTGAAACTTTTATAGTTATCGAACAGCACTTTGTTATCTCCTGAATATTTCAAAGCCTTTGATCCGTAAACTGTCGGATTGTCCACTATCTGAAATTCGCCTTTATCGAAAGCATATTTGCTCAAAAAAGCCGGAAGTGTGATCAGAAAAGTGTCTTTCAGCTGCGTTACTTTTCGTGCAGCATCCAGTTTTTGAATCCACTCTTTCTTTTCCTTTTCAAAAAGGTTCAGATTTTGTTCGTATGCTTTTCCCTTTGCGGGATCAGAAATTTTACAATATTTCAATGCATTATCCGCCGAACTGCCTTTTGACTGTTCCAGATTCAGTAAGAAAACCGTTCGTTCGTCCAAAACCTCAACTCCTTTATTTTTTTTCGGATCAGGAAACACGATAACTTCTTTTCCCTGCAATGCTTTATCAATCGGCATAAACAAGGTCAGGTTATTGGGACCTTGCAGCTCAAACACCACCGTATTTTTAAACTCAAAGGTACAATGCTCCTGAAACGACAAAATATTCTTAATCACGCATGGCGTCCCATAAATAACAGAATCCAGTTCCCGGTATCCGCAGACATTCTTTTTGTCTTTGATGAAGATTGCCGCATATTTTCTCTTCGCACTAAAAACGTTTTTAGCCGTTTCTCCCACCAACACGGTATCTCCTTTCGAGTAAGTCCGTTTGGAAAGCGGTGAAAGGTATTTCTTCAGTTTTTCCGCTTCCTGTGCAAAAGAAGCATGAACTGAAGCTGTCAAAAGAAAAATCAGAAGGAAAGAATTGCGCATTATTTCAGGTTTCGTTTTGTGATTGAAGCACTAAAAGTTATGCCAAAGATAGGGATTTCCATAGTATAGAGCCTTTCAGAAAAAATCACCTGAGTTACTAAGGATTAAATCATTCGTTTCAAGAGAATTTTATTTACATTGATTGACTTTCCCCCACCAAGCCGTAACAATGTACTTTTTGATCTTACTGTTATAGATTACATTCGCGGGCAATAGTTTCAGATTCCCATTCTCTCTCGTTAGCTTCAGAACAAATTCCGTACAGTAGCTTCCGGAACCATGATCTATTGAAACCAAATATTCACTGGCCGAAATGGATTTTATTTTAAATCTTTTAATTGTCAGGAAATCAACAATGCAATTATTGTTATCCAATCCTTCATCTATGAGAAACGTAGACGAAAGATGTTTTATCAAAATTTTATTCGCCTTCATGTCATTAACAAATTGGTTAACGACTACTTCTCCCTCATCTGTTTTTTGTCCGTAAATGAGGTTGCTGAATGTAAAAAAAATCGATAATGAAACTATTATTTTCATTCGGAAATCTGTTTTAGTGATAAGTAAATAATTCCAACAAGTGTAAACACAATCATTAAAGACAAGGATAAAATTGGTGCTCTTTATTCATGATCATTCCGTTCAAGATCCGGATTCAATTTTATCATAAACTAACATTGCATTCCCAAAAACAAATCTACAAAAATCGTTTTTCAAGAATGCAATGTATTATTTATGTTTAATCAGTTTATAATTACAAGAACCAAATCTTAGAAAATTGGTAATCCTCTTTCCCTTTTTTCAACGGTTCCATCCGCATTTGTTTTTTGTTCTAATTGATACCAAAGGGAACTTCCTTCCTTTTTATACCTCTCTCCAACAGGTTTCCATTCATCCGATCCAGAAGTATAAACTGTCGGAATTCCCTTATCCGAAGTCTTTTGCTTCGTCTCTTTCACCTCCTCCTGCTGTTTCTTCATGTCTTTTTCAGATTTTGTACCTATTTTGTCCGCAGCTTTATAAGTCTCTTTTACAATCTTAGCCGGTACTTCATTGTGATAATGCAGCTTCTGTTCCGTCTTTTTCACCTTCTTTTCCATATCCTTAGCAGCCGTTTTTCTGGTTTGTCTGGCATTTTTACCAGCCATTCGTTTGGCGCGATCTGCTGTCCGGGTATGTTGTTTCAATGCCTTCTTATAATTTACAGCCTTTTTAGTCTTGATACCCTTTGTTACTTTATCAGCTGCCTTACCATATAAAAGTGTTTTAAGATATTGTTCGGTACTAAAATTACCATCATCAATGTATTCACCGATTGCATCAGCAACAGCTGAAATAATCTCATCTATAAACGGTTTAAATACCGGGTTTTTAACAAATTTAGCAATCGTTTTTGCCACCCCACCAGGGCTCGCCCCCTCCAGAACGCTCCAACCAACAGACCACCAGCTCACTTCTGAAAGAGACTCACTAAAGGACATTCCTTGTGCCATCCCTCCAAGTATTTGTCCTCCGAAATCCAAAAGACCATTCAACAACATACATGGGAGACAAATATCACCATCCGGATCACTTCCGTAGATCGGGTTGTTGTTAGCAAACGAATATGGTGACTGAGACGGCATCTCAGCCGCAAGCGGTTCCATACTCAACCATCTTCCTAACCTCGGATCATATTGACGCCATTCAGTAGTATAACTATTTCCTTGTCCTTTTACCTCCAGGTCTTCTTCCATACCGTTAAATCCGTAACGATAATCTTCTCCTCCGAATCTTCCTGATTGCTGCGTTCCGAAAGGATCGTAATCGGAATAAGTCAAAATCGTGGAAATGTAGTAATCCGTAATCTTGTCCGGAGAAGAGGAAGTTTTGACTCCTGTACCCAGGGTATATACTCCGTCATCTACTCCCCACTTACGATCGGAGATCGTTGCAAGAACATTCCCCAAATGATTTATCAATTCATAACGTTTGGTTCCAACTGTTACGGTTCCTTTATTGACACCGTAACCAAATTGGCGGGCCATATGTGCTCCTGTTGTTAAGGCATTATTATCAGCCACGGAAGCAGTTGCTCCGGTCAAAACAGTCAAAGTCTGATTCAACCAGTTCCCCGGCTGCCCGAACATTAATTCGATATAAACCGTTCCTGAAGCATTCTTGTCATACCATAACGATGCACTCACATCAGTGGCAACTGTTTTGCTGTTAATTGCTTTTAGTAATCCGTTTACGTTCGCATCCAGTCCCAAAGCGGTATTCCACGCATATGGGTCATTGAGCAAAGTACCTGTTCCCAAACGATATTGAACATACGTGGTTCCCGAAGCAGAATAAGTAGTCAACGTTGTACGAAGCAATGCCGAAGCACGGTTATCAGAGCTGGTAAATGAAACATTTGCGGTTGTACTTAAAGTCTTATCAACCACCTGGATTCCCAAACGGGAAGCTCCATAAAGATGGAAATCTTCCAGCATCATCGCAGTATTATTCAATCCGGTTGATGCAAAGGTTGTTGCAACATCCCCCATCTGGGTATAGGTTGCTATCAAATTATCCTGAGCATCTAAGGAATAATACGTCGTCTTGATCTGAGCAGTATTGATTGTTCCATTCGCATTTTTAGGTTTTACAATCTTCACAACACGGTGCCCCATTCCATTGTAACGGAATTCTAAATCGGATTTAATACTTCCCGGAGAACGGATGATTTTTGAAACCTTGCTTTGGGCATTCCATACAATACTTTCTATCTGCTCCTGCTTATCCTTGATCAAACGACCTGACGCATCATACACATAATTGTTCCCCAAAGTCGGGTGATTGACGTTGATCCCGGTTACCATGGTTCCCATGTAATCAATATCATCCGTGGACACTCCTGATAAACTGTTAGGTTCATCTATATGATACAAACGATTGGATACTAATTCTGTTCCTGATTTATCATATCCATAGCTCATCTGATCCATCCAGTTACCGGCATCATTTCGTCGGTTGAAAGCATTAATGTTTCCATTCAAATCATAGCTGTAAGAACTAAAATGAGCATTCGTAGTCAAAGCTCCTGTCCAGTTATTATTCGCAACCTGATTTGTAGCTGTATAGGTTTGAGCTTCTTTCAAGCGGTTCAATTGATCGTATTTATAAACACGTGCAACATTCCCTAATAAATTGTTATCCGGTTTGCGAATAGCTGTTACCATTGCACGGATATTCCCATTGTACAGATTTACCTGAGCAGTTGTTCCCGTCAAAAATGCATTCTCCGATCCGGAAAGCCAGTTTGTGGCAGCACTTGGAGTAACAATCGGTTTATAATCAACCTCTGTTTCAGAGTTATAATAAGTCAAACTATAACCAAATGCATCCTGAGCAACATAACGATTTTTATGTGTCTGAGTACCTCCATCACGTCCCATATCACGAGTCGCAACCAGGGAATTACTGTTTACTCCTTTCAGCCAGCCCTGAAGGGTATAAGCATAATCCAGACCTTGAACCTTATCTTCTCCCAATTCCGTGCGTGCCAATGGACCGTGCAAATAATAATAATACTGTGCATCCATATCCCATTTCACTCCGTCACGGGAAGTCTGAGTAGTTACCAAACGGTTATCATCATCATAACTGTAGCGATGTAACAATTGATCTTCTTTTTCCTTCTGATAGGTTACTTTCAACATGTTGCCCGAGTAAACATCATATTGATAATCAATAGTTTTATAACGATTATTTGCTCCCATCAATGGGATATCCGTCAGCAATTGCTTCACATTTCCCATAATATCATAATTATAGAAAATCGCATTGTCATAATTGGCATCAACTCCTTTATGAGATTCGTAAGCCAGTACTGCCGCCACCCGATTGTTCAGATCCTTCGGATTCCAGCCCAAAGCACTATTCAAAGCAAGAGTTTGTTTGTGATAAACTGTTTTTATTACAGAATAGTTCGGATAAGTCGTTGTCGCTGTTGGGTAGGTATTAACATCCACATAGCCTATAGCACTTCCTATTGGTGTAGAACCGAATTCTCCTGATTCCACCGAACGCCCCAAAGCATCGTATTTAGAATAACTGATACGTCCTTGTGCAAGCTGACTGGCAGTTTGTGAAAAACGAGGCTGCTGAGCACTATTATACCAAATTTGAGACACTCCACCGTCAGGAGTGTTCGTTTTAAAAAGTTGATTTAATGAATTGTAAGTATAATTCGTTTTTAAACGATGTGTTGGTTGAGTAACTCCGTCCCAAACTCCCTGAGCATTGAAACCTGACACCGCCGTAATATGTACTCCTGCAGGAGGAACAGTTTGAACCAAATTTCCTGCCTGATCATAGTAATACAAGGTATAGTAATATTCGCACTTACCATAGGTAATCGAAAACTGCTCCTGAAGGTTTCCTCCGAAACAAGAAGTCGAAAAAGAAAGTGCCAATCCGTTAATAAAGTTTTCATAGTCTTGTGCAAAATGAACGTTCGCCAAGGTTGTTGCTTCTGCCAAAACATCTTCCACACAATCGTCAACCCATTCCTGCAATGAAAATTCCTCATCATAAGGACTCAAATCCGGAGCACAGTATTCATAAGTAATGTTCCTTGTTCCGCTAGTCTTATCCAATTCGAAGGAATTCCAGCTTCCACTGCTGTTTCGAAGACCAAAACTATTAATAGTGTAAAAGACTGTCGTTCCATTCAGAAGAGTCACCTTAATGTTGAAACTTAAATTAATACCACTGATCGTGTAATTGACTATCTCAATAGAAGTCAAATCCTGGACATTGTAGGTAGCAAGGGTTGTAACTCCATTAACCAATCTGATTTGCATGTTGGTAGAAGTCCAGTGAGCATAACTGAATAAGGTAGCTGCATTCGCCAATGAATAGATCAATGGGGAAGTAAAGAATTGGTTGTAATGAACTACTGAACCATTTAAATCTGCTGCAAGACTTGTAAGTAAACTTACCCGGGCATTATTGATACTTCCCAATACCATGACTCCCGGATAGGTGATCGTTTGAGGATTTGAGCAAGTATCATCTACTGCCATCGAGCTCAAATTCAGAGAACAAGAAGCTGATGTTAAAACTCCCTGAACAGCCTGCAAATAAGTATTCCCATTCAAAATGTCACTCATCTGAATCGAGCCAAACATATTTGAAAGACCATCACAGTCACTCAAACAATAGCTCTGCAATTGATTTTGTATCGTATTCAACTGCGTCTGTGTCAGGTTATCACAATCAGCTGTGATAGCACTCATCCAAACTGCTACATTGTTTGAACAGATTTCTCCGCAATCTCCGTCCATTGCTCCGATATAATCCATTGCTGGATTTGCTCCCGGAGTATTGATTTGAGGATCTATAAAGTTTGCATTCGGATTATCCAGATAAGCACAACTTGGTGAATAATTCTGTTCTATGTATTTCTCTCGTTCTCCCATATAGATCGAACGAACATACATCCAGATGCGATTATCTAATGCCGTACTTGGATTAGGAAGCAAAACACCTGAAGCATCTTTAAACAAATCCGGATAGCTGCTGATCATTGTCAGAACATAATCGTAAATGCTTCCTCCAGTTCCCTGGAAGTTATTGTTCAATCCGGATAAAAAAGAACTAAAGCCTGAAGAATATAAAGGATGACCTGAAATAGGATCATTCGATACGATCATATCTCCCGAACCATTAATATAAACAGGTTGTGCAGCAGAAAGTGATGTTACACTATTAATCGTATACAAATACCCTTTCAAAGCAGAAAGCGTGACACATTTTTGATAGTGGCAATATTCCGGATGGCTTGCAATCAATGAAGTATTATTCCACCAACTGGTTTCCCAATTTGCTTCCAAATCAGCTAAACTGGTAGGATTGAAATTTCCTGATCCATCTTCTTTTACGTAGTTATGATCCCAATTAGCACTGTTTGCTCTCCAGACAGCATCGGTTTCAAACACCCAACCTCCGGGAGAAACATCTGTTTTCAACACATTCAGAAGCATGTCACACTGCGCCGGATCATCTGAAATTTCATCCATCACTCCATCTACGGATGTAGCACTCGAACATTTACTGCCAATACAATTTGCCAGATCTGTTTGCTGCTGTGTTGTGAAAGCACTGGATGGACCTGTTATTGGTAATCCCAAATCTTCCCGACATTCCTGTTCATAGTATGATTGACAATCAAAGCCACAACCAGTAGTCACCACATTCAATAAATAAGAATCCAGGTAGTCATTCAAATCGGGAGCTCCGGGAAGGTTCATTCCCGTTGTAGAAATATAATTTGCTACCGCCTGCTGATCCACACGAAGCGTTTTCTGAATGCGGTATTCTCCCTGCTGGCTCAATGTAAGTGTTTTGGTTACAACTGCTAATGCAGGGTCAAAACTCGGTGAAGCACAATTCAACTGATCAGCAGAATAACGCTCTCGAATCACATTCATCGGAGAACCGCTGACTGTCTGAGAATTGTAAGCCAAATCAACCAAAGATCCGTTCGGTGCAAATACACGAATTTCAAGTTCGTAAAAACACGAAGCGCAACTTGTTCCAAAATATTCTCCGATCGAATTAATCCCACCATGAACCAAGTCATATGTTAAGGTAATGGTATTCGTTCCCAGGTTCAAATGTGTGTAATCGACAACACTTTGAAGATTCCCGTTTGCATCGGTTGTAATCTGATTCATCGGCATCAAACTCGATACCGTTGTTATTGGAACTCCTGCCGGGTTGTTATCTAAAGGAACTAAATTTTGCGGCGCTTCATTCATTAAGCCAGTTGCAACAATCCGACCATATTGATCTGTATAGGTAGTAGAAGCCTGGCCATTCATATCAACCAGTACCTGTTTGTCATAATGTGATAAATCCCCCACATTCGAACCGAATAATTCCCGTAAATCCCGATCCGTTGGCTTCACATAATAAAAGTAATTCTCATGATTACCACCTATCCTGTGAGTCAGACCAAAGCCCGATCCCACTTTGGGACGCCCCAGATTATCATTGCTGACAATTCCTTGAAAATAAGGATAACCTTCTGCATTCGGGATCTGTGCTTTAAATGGATCCGTCAAATCATTATCCGAGCTATAATAACGTCCTGCCCCGCTTGCAGTTCCCATAGGAGCACTTGTTCCCAAATCAAAGTCTGATTTATCAAAGGCACCTCCGGCAGCATCGCGATGTAAGTTATTGTAATAATTCAAAGAGTTTGTATTGACCGGTGTGGGAATAACCTGAACACTTGGTCTTCCTTCATAATCATATAAACTTGCTTCTGCCACTACCTGTCCTGTGCTCTTCTGTTGAGTTAGTTGCTGACGCTCACGAAGCGATCCGTCATAATAAGTCATCGAACTCTGAGCCAATCCATTATCTGAATAAACGACATTGTACAGCCAGGTCTTCTTCGATTCAAAATCAGTAGTAATGGCCAAACTCATGTTACCACTACCCGTTTTCTTAGCATAAGACCAGGATCCATTCGAATAAACTTCTTTATTACTTGCTCCTTTAAAAACATATCCTCTGGCACGAACCCGAAAATAAAGTGTACCCTTAGGGTAAACCAAATCCAACAAATGACTGTGTCTAAAAGTTGTAATACGAACAGGCTCTCTAAAATCAAAAGGGCTTTGTGCAGTAGAATAGGTAAACTGATCCGACTCATGGATAAAAACCCATTCCACATCATATTCAATACCTCCGTCTACATGCGTCCAGCTCAACTGATTCCCATTCAGAATAGAAAGCTTAGGCCCTGTATTCGACAGCTTAACAATACGATCATTAAAAACCTGTGCCTCCAGATGAATATCTGCAAGAGGTAAATCTGCAATGGTGGCACTTACCCAGGAAGAAGATCCGCTGCTATACTTCTCTATAACCATTTGAGTAACCGACCATGTCATATTATAATCCAAAGCTTGTCCGGTAGTTTTGAAATCAGCCCAGGAAACGTAACGGGAAGTTCCACTTGGTGTAAACTCAACTGTCAAAGGCTCTTCTTGTGAAGTCTGTATATTTTTGACAGTCATTGTCAAGCGCCAGTTCGTACTCCCGACAATATCACTATGGGTATTCCGATTATAAACCAATTCCAATCGAAAACGCCGATCAACATTATGGCTTCCGGAAACCTCCATTGGCTTTAATGGATCTTCCATGAAAATTGTACTTCCCAATCCAACTCCCGATAACGGATATCGGGAACTTGTTAGTAATTCCTGCGTGTTTGCAAACAAACAGCAAAGAATCGATAATGAAAACAACAAGATCTTATTCATAGTATAGATTTGATAGGTTATTTTAATATTGAATTGACTGATTCGCTCTTTTCGATCCTGTAAGAAGCAAAATCCTCTTTCGGTATTATCTGATTATCTTTTTCAACAAAGTAAAAGTCGGTTTTTAGAATGTTCGGATCAAAGACAGGCTGCGTATTCAATGTAATTCTATTACTGACTTTCAGGCCCTTCGTTCCCACAAAATCAGAGTTATAATAATAGTCGATGTGTTTAAGCATGTCGCCGCTAAACCTCATTTCCACCAAATTGAAATATTGATTGGCAAATCTCAGGTAATACACCCGGTCTAATCCATCAAACGAGAAATAAACCGAATCTGCCTTCGTAACCAAAGTATCAATCTGATTCAACAACATTCCTGTTGTAACAGATTGTACACTTTTATCCAACTCTTCATTTTGAGAATACCGAATGATCCGTTCATCTTCATCAATCAAAATGGTATTTCCTTTATTGATAACAAGTTCACAGAAATTTGTCTGATAGAAATATCCGTCAGGAGTAAACAACACGCTTATTCCCCCTTCTTCTTTAAACTCACTGGTATCATTAGAAGAATAATCAACCACAAATTGAAACGTTTTCAATTGGTCCAGCTTACTATAAATTTGTTGAAATTCCTTGCTCAAATCCTGAGCAAACAACATACCTCCACAAAGAAGTGTCAACAAACAAGAAAAAAAAACTCCTTTCAACTTAATTCTTTTTAAATGAACTTCTTGACTCCTTAACTGTGATGATTCCCTTCTCCGTTTCCTGCTTCACCAAAAACAATTGTCCCTCGTCATCATAATAGAAGAATGTAGCATAGTTATTCTCATCTAATTCAGCCTCCAAACGTTGATTATCATTGTTATAAACATAGGTTTCCATGCTCGCATCACGCGGCTGAACACGTAAATCGTCAAACAGCGCATACTGAGTATAATCTCCTCCGTTTGGAAGATTCGGATCAAATACTTCATTGGTACGCGGCAGTGTAAATCTTACATATTTAGCTCCGGCAGGCATCACAAAATTGATCGTGAATTTTTGCCAGTCGTCAACGAAAGTTCCCTGAAGAATCTCTGCTTCATCACAGGTAATTGTATTTGCCGACATGACCACATTTGAAGCATTTAAAAACTCTACTTTAAATGGCGACTCAAAGTAAGTGCTGCTATTGTGAAGTGTTTGTAATGATTGAATATCTGCCGTACTGAACCATCCTGAGAATTGGTATTCTTTTCCTTCTGACAAATTAAGTCTTCTTTGAAGAAATTTAGCACCATCAACAGTTGCCACCAACAAACTTTTGTTCCCTGTATGTCCTTTCCCGGTAAATAACTCGACCGAATTAAGTGTTCCGCTCAATCCCGGATTTGGTATATTTTTCCCTAAAAACATTTCACCACGCCAGTTTCGCTGAGCTATTCCTCCAGGAATATTCAATAAGGGGTCAATTCCGCTGAATTGGAAATTCGTCTGTCCTCCTCCGGAAGTAATTGAGGTAAAGTTGGCAGCAGAAACACGAACCAAAACTTCCTGTTTCGGATAAGAAACCGGGTTGCCGCTTACAATCGTATTTAAAGCATCAATATGTAATCTTATAACGATGGAAGTATGATCCGTAGTAAAGGCAGCCGGAGCATTTGATCTTCCCGAAACTCCATCACCTGAAATTTCATACCTGTTCTCCATCAATACCGGAGTACTCGAATTTACATTGGTTGCGTAAAAATTCAAATTATTCGTTGAATTATTATCAATATCAATAAATTGAGTTGTGTATTCTTCGAAGTTCTCAAACCCGATTTCAGCATTTTTTGCATTCTCTGCTATTGCAATTGGCTCGAATCCGTTTCTTCCATACAAAGCTGCCGCATGAACATTCAAAATGTCTTTCGTTTCAATAGAAATGCTTGATGGGTTCAATAAATTAATCTGATCCGACAAACGCCATTTTGTTCCACATTCAGCTAAACCGGGAGTAGCAAGAATCTGATCGAAATCAAACAATGCTACATTATTCATAATTCCATCATGTCTCAGATCTACCTCACTGGATTGAGTACGATTGTCAACATAAATGTAGTTTCTAACCGGCTGGAAATTTCCTCCGAAACCTTTAGAATACAAAGCATTATTATACCATGTTGTCGGAATTGAATTGATTTGTCGGGTATCTTTATACCAGAACTCACCCAATTCTGATGCATCAATATTGATAACATTGTTAATTGTTCTCACTTTATAGTTCCCCAAATCTCCTGAGCGCTTATCCGAACAGGAAATAACTGTTCTGTTAATCGTAGGATTTGATAATGCTGTAATTCGAGATACCGGAGTCAGCAAGTTATTTTTTCTTCCTGATTGAATAACTACTAACTTATAGCGTTGAGACAAGGTCTGGTTCAACTCCAATCTTAAAGTCGTTGCAGTCAAATCCAAACAATATGCCACTGCTTTTGGTCTTCCGCCATCATTCGCCCCTGCCACCGTTACCGGAACAAGCAAGATCTGATCTCCCTTCACAAATTTGCTTAAGTCAGCTGTATTTTCAAGGGTGAATGTCTGAACACCATTCGTAACACTTCCTGACGGATTCACAAATGCCTCCATTCCGATATTTCGATACGATGCTCCGGAACGATCATACACATCCTTAGCCAAAACAGAATAGCTATATACCTTATCACCATAATCATTGGTGACACTCATCAACAAAGGATTTCCTGTCAAATCATCAAACACCAGACTTTCTGTTTCCATTGTGGATCCTTTTTGAGATGCGATTATTTTTTTGACAATTCCTGATTTGGAAACGATTTTGTTAGTGACAACTGTTCCGATACGTTCTGCCTGGTAATTCATTGCCGGAATCGGATACAATAATGCCAACGGAATAAACGTTTCCACGTTGATTTCCAGATTCACAGAGGTATTTTTCTTTTCAATGTATTGCGTTCTTGGAATAAACTCAATATCTGTCGCAATAGTCGCATCCGGAAGGATTTTTGCTTTCGTCATGTCGTCTGTATTGATATCAGACAACAAAACATTCACATTGTTTTTCAGTGAGCGTGTGATGAATGTTTCTCCGGCACGATTGGTCGTTAATTTCTCTTCATCAAAATAATCATACTCAACAGTTGAAATCAACTGTTCATCGTTTGGTCCGACCAAAGCCAATTCTTTAGCTCCTTTCGGTTTACCGTGCATGTCATTCGTTTCGATGTAATATCCTTGCGTTGCTGCCATACGGAGTCTGTCAATGTTGACAAAAACAGCAGGAATAATCAAACGGGATTTTCTAAACGTTTTATCTGTTTCCAATTCGGTAACTTTCGTTATCACCGGGAAATCTTTCGCTGTATAGAATTCCTGGACACTGATTCCTCCATAATGAACAATATTGCTTCCATTAAAATTTGCTTTCTTATCCGCAGTATTTTTAGACAGAATCCGCACACTGCTATATCCCACACTAGCTCCCGGGAAAACAGATTCGTTTCCGGGTTCTTCACTATAGGTTGTTGCAACGTTCTTTGCAAGGATGTTTTTTTCTTCCCATCCTTTCACCGGATTTCTCATCGGGTTCTCATCTCCTCCGATTAATGGCTCATAAGTGGCAACACCGGAACTCGTTTTCACTCCGTTTGCATCCGTAATATCATATTCATAAACGGTTCCATAAACAGATCCCGATTCAGTTCCCGGAGTTGTAAATGAATTCTCCCAGTTATCGTAAACAAGAATTTCTCTGACCCGATGACCACCTCCGTATTTTATTTTATCCGGAGTTCTCATTCTTAAATAAGAAGTATTCAAATCGATCTCAGAAAGTCGCTTGTTTCCATTTCCATATAATGATTCAGTATAGTTTTTGAAATCACTTCCAAAACTTGCAACAGCTGAAATAAGAGAAGTTGCAATTGTTTTTGCGGTTCCCTTATTCAAATTATCCATATCTGCGCCTGCCAGATTATCCACTAAAATGTCCGGCTGATTGTAACGAATATGACGTGCACCAACTTCAGTAAACGGATGATATTGCGTATCCTTTCCATCTACTTTAAGCGGTTCCAATTCTACAAACCCCCAGAGATAATTTGATCCGTCGTAACTGGTTTCATCTACACCAATGTTTCCGACCTTGGAATATCCTGCTACCAATTCTTTTGAATCCGAAGCTTTTGTTAGATTAATATCCACTTTGAAGAACAAGTACTCTCCCGGCTTGATATACTTTCGTATTTCTTCCTGTTTCTGAGTACTGTTATATGACATCGGAATCGGTTTTTCAAGCTTGAAATAAACCCTTCTGTTTTCAGGCGGATCATTCTTATCACAAGAGATCTTATTGTCACCGGTATTTATCTGCCCGTAAGAATCTCTGTATGGTCCCATATTGGCGACCTTAAACATTTGCATTGCAACTTCATTTTGCACATATGCATATGTGTCCGATTCATATTTGATTTCATACTTTCCTCCGGAAGGTAATGCAATTGATTTCAAGTTCCACAATGATACCCGCTCATCATTCGCTGCCTTATCTAAATATGGATCATTGTATGGGTCTTCTATATTAGAGTAAGGTTTATAATTCCCCCATCTGTCTACAGCAAACTTAGAATATTGTACCTCTTGCCCTCCAACGGTCTTATAATAATCAAAAACATAAGGATTTGTAGCTCCGGATTGATTGTTACGGTAAGTAAACCAAACTTTCTCCAGAGTTAATTTACCTCCCCCTGAAGGATTATCAGGTGTTCCTTTACATAAGGAATTGCTACTTGTAAAGTATTGAAAATGGCATGTTTGAATTGGTTTTGCAGCACCATTAAATACTCCGTTCGGATAACGCTCTGATTTCAGATAAACATTAATCTTATCCAATTGTTTATATGCCTTATTCGGATCACTATCAGGATCACTGCTGGATTCACCGGCAGATTGTCTGCAATCCGGACGATTTGAAACGATAAACTCGGCCACATGAGTCTTTGTCTCCACAGTAGCTACATACCATACTTCCTTTTCACCATAACTATAATTTACGGTTCCGTCCTTAAAACTAGTTTTGTATCCTCTGCTATAATTTACTCCTTTGTATGGCGATTTCCATTTGAAATTATCATGAGCTTTGAAATAGGAAAACTTTACCCAATAACCCAAATCTCCGTCAGATGGTCCTTTTGCATTATCCAGGTCCACATAGTCAGCTCCCAAAATAGAAGTCAGCAAATGTGAGTGAGCATATGAACCTTTTTCAACTGAATTGTAGTATTTACTGGTTCCTGCTACTTTATAATCTGAAGGGACAGGAATAAGCTGTGCCGAATTCACGTTTGCAGTACTTTCACTTGCCGAAAAAACGACGTCTCTTTCTTTTTTGTTCTGCGCCGGAAGAGCATAAACATATCTCATTCCTGATTCATTACGCGCAACGAAAGCACCAATCTGCGGACCGCTTAACGCTGATCTGATTCCATCATAATCTATCGCATTGGCACTATTGTATCCTGTTACGGATGCCGTATTATAATACTTCACTTTAAACTCAGGAATAACAGTCTGAGTACCATCCAAAATCATTGAATTAGTATAAGATTCAATGTCTTCTGCACGCTTTTTTCGAGTCGTTCTGGAAAAATTGGAAACAACAGTATTTCCCTGTTGATTCAGATTTTCAATTTTATAGAAACCATCATCAGCATTCAAGGCATAAGCAACAGGTTGATTACTCGCTATGACAGCTCCATAATTTGCTGTCAGATCATCGTGAGCATGCTCACCGTATTTTTGAAAGTAGACTGATTTCAACATAGAACCGTCAGCATACGAGGTATGCTGAGAAATCGGTGATTGAGGCCATGGTTTTAAGGTTGTTCCACTAAAGGAATAACCTGCATCGATTCCAAAACGAATATTGAGTGCTGCCGGAGGTGCCAAATCAATTCCAAGGTTACCTGAATGCATCTCGGAATGTACATTCGGATCATCTGCATTTCCGATTTCTGCTCTGTAGGGACGAAAAGAACTTCCTATTCCTTGTCCTGTAACAGAATAATTATCATAAGTCAGCGTGGGAATTGCCAAGCGACGAGAATCTTTGTGAATTAACCCTTCATTCTCAACAGAAACATCTTTTACACGGAAGTCTTCTTCTTCTGAAGTTGTCGTGTTATTTTGGTAATATAAATACCCAACTCCCTTGTAATTAACCTCCTTATTCTTATTTTTCAGTTTACTCAATTCAAAACCGATGTTAAAATCTGATTTAGGAAACACACCGAAAAGATTGATTCCTGTTTTTAATACGAAGCTTCCTGCTCCCCCTCTCATTGCTTGTGGAGAAGTAATCAATACTACAGGTTTTGCAAAACTTAAACTGCTTCCTGCTCCATACATTGCACTTCTGATTTTCGTTGATCCATCATTCTGAGCAATCTTCTTGGTCAATTTGAAGCCAGCTGAAATATTTAAATCTTTTTGCCAACCACTTTGTGTAAACCCTGTTGATACACTTGCTGATTTTAAATTTCCTTTGTCATTCGAAAAACCAACCGTAACGCTCCCGGAAATACCTTCTCTGCTATCTTTTTTAATATTAAATCCAAGATCACCTGAAATGTTTGACTTACCGGTACTAACGTTTCCGTCTGTATAAATTTTCCGAACTTTTAATGAAAGTCCAAAATCTCCCGAATAACCGAAACCTCTATAGTTATTGTAATAAAAGCGAGCTCCTGCCGAAATAGTAGGAACCACATACATCGCATCAATCGGGTTAAACCCGATCAATTCCAAGGTTCCTTTCAAACCGGCTGAAACTGTCCAGTTAGGTTTTTGATCTGTTTTAATCTTAACCGTTTCCCCCTGAAAATCATCCGGAAGATTTCTCACCTGGCGATTAATTGTACCCATGTTAATGTTCCAACCGAGTCCAACCCAGCTAGCTTCCTGATCCATCTGAATACCACTATGATAAGCCAGATTGACAGGATATCCTCCATTCGGGCCAGGTAAATTAAACAAGGGAATATTATAGGTGAAATCTCCCGTAAACGGATCAACCATCTGATTCGTACTGATTGGCTCAAATGACTGGACTTCCGGTTGTGACGGACCTCCGTCTCCGGCAAATACAGCATTCAATCCCATTGAGTCAATCAATAACTGAAACACTAATAGAAAGGTTAAACCTTTAACAGCCTTTGTTTCTCTAATTTTAAGAATCATAATTGTGTTATTTTAGGAATATTTAGGTTATTCAAATGATTTATTTTAAACGGTACTATCATGTTGTTAAATACCTGATCTTTAAAAATCAATTCTTTAACGGTGTTGTCTTTATCTGTTTTATCGAAAACCAAATAAATGGTCACGAATGGCGTCACGCCGTAACTGTTTTCAAACTGATAATGCAAGGGAGCAATGGTATCTTTTTCCCTCACAAGCAGAAAATCATATTTTGCGGATTCGATGAAATAGAACAGTTTGTCATTTATTTCTTCTTTCGTTTCTGAATACTCTACAAACAGATCTCTTCCCGATTTAGAGGTTATCCGAAATGCAAACTCTTCGTAAGTATCGTTTTCTTTATACCATTGTTTGATTTCGCCCTTATTATTTACTTCCTTTCGATCGATCGCACCAAGTAATCTAAGCTCTGTCGGGTTATATTTGATTTGGTAGCTGAGTCCTTCATAGTCCGTTGAAGAAACCAAAGACTGATAATGTGATTTATACCATTCTTTAAAGCCTTCTACATTACCCGTTTTTTCTTTCGTCAAAAAAGCAAGACATGGAAAACCCATTAACAATATGATCAATGTGCTTCTCACTATTATTTATGTGTTTTCATGTAATCCAATACATCTTCAGTAATATCGCAGCGATCTGATGCAAACATGATATTACCATCTCCTTTTGCTCCCAGAACAAAATCAATTCCTTTCTTCTTTCCGTATTCCGCCAAAATCCGGTTGATTTCCCCCCAGATAATCTCATCCAGTTTCTTCGACTTTTCCTGATATTCGGCAGTCAGCTCTTCTTGCTTCACCAGCAGTTCATCTTCCAATTCTTTGATAAATGACGCTTCGGCACCGGAAGCTTTATAATCCCGGATGTCTTTTTGAATATTTGCCAGCTGAGCATTGCTTTTTGTTTCCAAATCCTTCAGATCCTTTTGGAATTTTTGATAATAGGACGATTCCAGATACAATTTGTTCATCGACACAAAACGAACCGAATCACTGCCTTTTATAAAAAAGCCCACTAAACCTCCGACAACCAACAGCAAGAGCATCACAATGCCCAACAAAAAACCCTTTTTCATTAACTATTTACAACTTTAAATTTCAAATATTCCTTTCTTCCGCTGCTATCAGTCAGTTCCATTAAATAAACATTTCCCATTACCAACCCCACAGAATTCAAATTAATACTAATCCAATTCGTATTGGAATCCTTCGTAATAAGCATCAAAAACAGAGGGGAATCATCCGTTAGACATTTAATAGTGTAGTTCAGATATCCATCAGAATCGAAATAATCTTTATACCTGATTCTCAAAGTTTTATCCGAGTTACGCAGATCAGCAATTTCCGGTCCCACCACATCCTTCGGAACATAAAATAAATTCGTATTCGTACCACAATTGGTCGATGTCAAGCTCATGCTTAATGAAGGTTTTGTTCCCGCACCATCCGACGAATAAAACTGCATCATCGTATTCGATCCTTCGTAGAACGTCAATTGCATATGACAACCGTAGTTTTGGGTATTATTCAATTTCCAGCTGTTAATCAAACTGGCAATATTTACAGTTGAATTCGCATTTCCAGCTGCAGTTCCTGTAATTGTAACCATCGGAGAGGTAAGTGAAGCAGGTTTATTGCTAAAAGCAACCGACATTTCTCTCCATTGCTCATTGACGTACTTTAAGTAGGAAGTATTTGGTCTATCAGTAGGCGCATGTCCATTTCCGGAAAGTGTCAGATTAGCAGAGTTAACCGTTAAATTCGGATCGAACCAAAGTCTGAATCGCAGTAAGCTTTCATACAATACACCTGTCTGCTCTGCAGCAGTAAGTGTGAGACTTGCTCCGATATTTCGCTGAGAATTAAACACAGCTGTATTTCCGGAACCGGATGTATAATTGTAAAATGCTGCATCGTCAATATAATCACTGTTCCCGGGATTAAACACAACACTTACAGTAGCACATTTCACTCCGATAATGAATGCATAATACATCACATCACTCGGGTCAGTTCCGGTTACTTTCAATCCGTACCAACCATATTTCACACCACTCAGGTTCAATGTCGTCGCAATCGAAGTTGTTAAATCCGTGGAACTAAACCACTGATATGTCTTACTAGCTGAAGATCCGTTTGCAATCGTTGGAGAGATTGAACCATCTGCAGAAGTTGTTGTAGTAGCCTGAACAATGGTTGCTCCACTCACCGACATAGGAATGTAATAGCTGACTTCTAATCTTGGAACCAAAAAAGCAGAAAGGGAAGCTGTTGATTCTTTTGAATGATACACCGCAGGCGTTAAAACTCCAGTCTCCGGATTTCTTCTGATTCTCCACCCATGATTCGGGATTCGTTGTTCAACAAGCCCCTGAAGCTGAGCCTTTACATCGAATTCACGATAATAAAAGGTTCCTAAAAAAGTTGACTGAGGCACCAAATTGGAAGTTGTAACTGTACCTCCAAGAGTATTGTTTGAAATTCCTGTATTATGAGTGATTGTACCTTCAGCCCATGTAGTATTTGCTAAATCCACATACAACTCATTAGAATTTGATGCTGCAATAGGTTCAGTACCTTTTGAACTTAAGCGCAATTTAGCGGAAGTAATAATCGCATTAGTCGGAATCGTTGACAAATCAAATTTCAGAAACGATCTTAAAGCTGCATACGTAACCGTCGGCATAAGAGTATTCAGTGAACTTGTGATAATCAAAGAATCTGCCGCTCCAAAATTCACCCCTGCCCCGGTACCACTTTTGGTATAAGTATCTTCAGTTGAATAGAGAGATGTAGAAACAATGCTTTGTCCAAACGAGAAGCCCGTGACTAATAGCAAAAACAGTAATAAAACCCCGTGATTTTTTCCTTTCATAAGTAGTCTGAAATTAATTAGGTAGATAATTCAAGGTTAATGAGTTTAAATAATTCATCTCGGTATTCTGAGCCTCAATAAAAACAACATATGTTTTGTCCTTATTCAGGTTAGGAAATTGAATCAATACTGTTTGATCTGTAAGCAAACCTTGTGAAATAATCTCGGCGCGGGATCCGTAAAAAACAAAATCAGGATTTTCAGAAGCACCTTGCGAAACGCGAATGGTTAAGGCGCCTAAATCACTTGCATCATTCAATTGAATCTTTACTTGTAAAGAACCTTGAGTTGTATGAACTGAATCTGAAACAACAAGAGTTGAATCAGAAATGAAAGCTATTTCTCCTGAAATAGTCTCTAACTGAGAATAGGTGGTAGTACATATTAATAGTACAAGCCCCAAAAGGCAGTTTTTCATAAGAGTGACCAAATAATTAGATTAAATCGTGATTTTAAATGATGAAGAACAACATCTAAAATCGGGGTCAAATATAATTAAGCTTTTCATATAAAATACTACTTTTGAAAAAAAAACAAAAGATGTTTCAATCAACTAGTTCAACCATCTTAAAATCACTTAAACAGTGTTTAATCATTAGTTTATTGTCCATTTATCCAGTTATTGGAAAGGCTCAGAAATTTGAGATTGAGAACAAATTCCACATCAAACAAGACAATAAATCCATTGTTTTTCACGTACTTGACACGGATGACAGCCAATTAAAAAAGCACAATCCCGAAAAGATTTATTTTTGGTTTAAGTCTCAGAAAATTCTCACCACTCAGGGCGGAAGCTCAGGAAGTTTATTGAATGGTCAATACGAATCTTTCTATAAAAACAATCAGCTGGCTGAAAGGGGTGTTTTCAAAAAAGGATTGAAGGATGGCATCTGGAAATTCTGGAGCGAAAAAGGAATATTGATCCATCAGGAAAAATGGTCTCGCGGAACCCGGACAGGAAAACAACTTTATTATAGCCCGGAAGGAATTATTCAAAAAACGGTGATCAATAAATCCAACCGGACTCAAATTATTTCACAGGACACCACGATTGTCAAAACCAAAAAAACGGTCACAACAACCATCAACGATTCATTGGGACGATTGATTTCTCAACAGCGTTTGGAAAACGGACAGCTTGACGGAACACAGATCGTAGCAGGCGCTGATGGCAAACTGGTGAAAAGCACTTATAAAAAAGGTGAATTGGTTCCTGAAAAGGAAAAGAAACAAAAGGATTCCAAGACCAGCACGGAGAATACAACCACGGAAAAGAAATCCTTCAAAGAGAAAATGGGTGCGTTTTGGGAAAAGCTGAAGTTCTGGAAGAAATTCAAGAAAAAAGAAAAATCCACTGAGCCACAAGCCGATAAAAAGAGTAAAAAAGCAAAAGAATCCGGGCAGCCGAAAGAAAAGCAGAAACGCAAAGAATGATTCGCGCTTCTGCAATATCATATGCTATTGTATTTGCTTTGTTTATAGGGCTTATCGCATCCAGCGTATTTTTTATTTTCAGTGCACAGAAACGAATCGAGGTGATTCACACTTCTCAGGAACATCTCCTGCTTGATTCCTATTACGGAATTCAACTGGGGCTTCAACAGGTAAAAGTGAACGACTCGCTTCAGTACATTCATCCCAGTGGAGACACGAGCCTCATTCGCAAATTTCTATGGGGATCCTATTACCTGGTAACAACCGTAACGACCAAAAACAACCGCAGTTTCAAACGATCGGCTCTGGTTGGAAGCGAATTTCAGCCATCGATTCCATCTTTTGTTTTGAGAAGCGGTTCCGACGGATTGAAAGTTGCCGGTGCAACAAGGCTGGAAGGCGCTGTGTATGTTCCCGGCAAACGCGTAGATCTGGCATACATCGGCGGGAAAAACTATACCAATTCTCAAGTCGTTTTCGGACAGATCAACGATATAAAAGATCTGAAGCTCAATCTCTCCAAGGATTTCGAAAATGTTTCTCCTCAAAATTTCGTTGGAAACCTACGTCCTACTCCATTTTTGTTTCAGGACACAACGGTGAGTTTTTTATCGGAAGGAATTTACTTCCAGTCGTTGGATCCCATTCATATAAAAACAAAACTGAAAGGGAAAATTGTTGTTCACAGCTTTGATTCTTTAGTGATTTATCCGGAAGCCCAATTAAGTAATATCATTCTTATTGCACCTAAAATCTACATCAAACAAGGATTTACGGGAACACTTCAGGCACTGGCATCCGAGAAAATCATATTGGAAGAATCCGTTACGCTGAGTTATCCCAGCACACTGATCTTAAACGAAAAAAATTCGAGCACTTCAGAAGATCTTCATACGATTCACCTCGGAATAAACAGTTCTGTATTGGGAGGAATTCTGATAACGACACAACAATTTGATTTCAGACGTCAGCCCAAACTCATGATCGAAAAAGAGGCCCTGGTAGCCGGAATTGTTTTTAATGCCGGAGTCACAGAAACGTATGGCAGCGTGATCGGCAGTTTAAATACATCCTCTACATTGACGAAAACGGGAGGTGGCTCTTATACCGATCATTTGTTGGATGCACTTATTTCGACCAAACGTTTGCCAAAAGATTTTATTTGTCCGTCGTGGTTTGAGTTGTTTGCTTACACCCGTAAAAAAGTTATTTCATGCGAATCAAAAAGTTAAAAGCTTCCAGTATCGCTGAAATAGCGATTGCCCTGTCGATCATTGCCATTTGTTTTGCATTGGCTTCCAGGCTTTTTATCCAAAGCGCCCGGTCAACGGTTCAGTTTCAGGAAGTGATCGAACAATCCGAATTTCAATCGGTGTTGTTTACAAACTATTCCTTAGATTCGAACACGTATGATTTCAAACAATGGAACGATCAGTTGACAAGTATTGAAATCGTAACAGAGCGAAAAGACTCGACCAAAAAAGAAACCTTTCACCTGAAGAACAGCATTCAAACCAAATGGACACAGGAATTTATCTGGCCTGAAAAGTAATGAGAAAGTCATTTTGCGACATAGCAGCATTTTCCATTCTGGAATTAGCCATCGTGCTTTCCTTAACAGGTTTGTTCATTTCCTTATTTTTCCTGTCCGTCAATAGTTTCAATAAAACCATGCAGCAGGAAATCACCATTAAGGGCGAGTTGAATAGCTTCTTCCAGTTTCGTTCCAATTTCTGGCAGGATCTGGAAAAGGCCGATTCGTTTCAATTGTCCAAAGATCAGCTCATTTGTTTCCATACCTCTATTCCGATCGTTTACACGATTACAGATGAGAAACTAAGTCGTCATCACAAGGATCACCATACTTTATTTGAAATCAACGCGCTTTCCATCGAAAAAACGACTTTGGGCAATCATGAATTGGTGGAGTTTAAACTGGAATGGAAAAACACTCCGTTTTCATTGAAATATCCGCTTCAAAAGCAAAATTCCAATTATATAAATACCTATTTCAGCAAAAAATTATGGAAGGAGTAAGCAAAACGAGTTTTTTTAAAAAGGATATCGTTTTGGGAAAACCGCTAAACGATAAATTCAAAGAACGCTTTTACGGGGAGTTCGCAACATTGATCGAAAGTGGAATCGATATGAGAAGAGCTTTGCAGCTGATCATTGATGAGCAGGAGAAAAAAGTTGCCAAAGAAAAGATCGAAACCATGCTGGATGATTTGATCAAAGGAAACTCACTGTCGGAAACCATGGAGAAATCCGGGAATTTCACTCCTTACGAATATCAGAGTATCCGCATCGGAGAAGAATCCGGAAGGTTGAAAAACGTCCTTTTTTCCCTGTCGAACTATTTTGATTCGAAAGTAAAATTGAAGCGACAGCTGGTCAGTGTTTTCACTTATCCTGCATTTGTATTTTCAATTACGGTCGGCGTACTCTATTTCATGTTGAACTTCGTGGTTCCGATGTTTAAGGATGTTTTCAAGCAATTCGGACAGGAACTCCCATGGCTGACGCTGAAAATTGTCTGGCTCTCCGAAAATTTCGGCAGTTTCTTTTTTTACTTTCTGCTGGCCGCAGGCGGAATCGGATCTTACCTTTACTCCCAAAGAAATGAAGACTGGTTTCGGAAAGCAAGCGGTACCTTTGTACTCAAAATTCCAGTCTTCGGAAAATTGATTCAAAAAATATACATCGCCCGTTTTTGTCAGAGTATGGCTTTGCTTCTGGAAGCAAAAACTCCTTTGGTAAAAGCATTGGATCTGGTTTCGGAAATGATCCGCTTCTACCCGATGCAGCAGATGATTTTAGCAACTAAAAAAGAAATTCTGGCAGGAAATTCATTACATGAAGGACTTAGTCAGTTTGAAATTCTGGATAAAAGATTAATTTCGTTGATTAAAATCGCCGAGGAAATCAATCAATTGGACCAAACATTCCAGCGTTTAACAGTGCAATACAACGAAGAAATAGAATATCGGACAAAGATGATCGGAACCATCATTGAACCGGCCATCATTGTGATAATCGGAGGAATCGTAGGAATCATAATGGTTTCCATGTATTTGCCGATGTTTAACCTAAGTAATGTCATTAAATAGATGAAATTGAAAAAACATAAAAAACTGAAAGCATTCTCCCTTGCCGAGATTCTGATCGTTTTGGCCATTATGGGGATTTTATTGATGCTGGTAATTCCGAATCAAAGCGGTATTGCTACTCGTACCAAAAGTATGGAAGCACAGCAGGAATTGAGAATGATCCACAACCTGCAGTATGCCTATTTTCTGCAATACTCGAAGTATTCGATGGATACCAAAGAACTCAATTACATCCCACACAAACTGATCACCGAAAACGGAACGGCACTTTACCGTATTTCAATACTGGAAGCTTCTCCTACCGGGTTTAAAGCAAAAGCTGAGGCCGTGCAGGATTTCAACGGAGACGGGAAATACAATATTTGGGAAATCGATCAGGAAGGTCAGCCTAAAGAAACACAAACAGATTAACCGGATGTTCATTTTCGCTCTCATAGCAGTTTTGATAACAATTATCTACCAGGATTTCCGCTACCGGGAAATCTGGTGGTTCACTCCGCCCCTGCTTTTCATCAGCGGATTGATTTATCAGTGGAAATTGCTCAATTGGGAACACTTCTTTTTCAACATTCTGTTTATCAGTTTTGTTGTCAGTTTTCTGGTGGTTTACGTCCGGATTCGTTTCAGTTCAAAAAGTTTACTCAAAGATTATTTCGGATTGGGAGACGTATTGGTATTATTCGCACTTACGCCTTTATTTGCCTTTCCGTTTTTTATCTATTTTTTCACTTTCAGCACCATTATCAGTTTAATCGGCTTCTTTCTGGTTTCGGTTTTCAAAGCTCAGAAATCCATTCCTTATGCCGGTTACATTTCTTTCTGTACGATCGTTTTTCTGATCCTCATGGAGTTCAAACTCGCACCAATCTTAAGTGAATTATGAGTGAAGTGAACAACATATCCGTTTCTGCAGAATTGCAGCAGGTTATTCCATCCGATCTGGCATGGCATTATCGCGTTATTCCGCAGGAAATTACGGAGGAACTGGCGAAGTTTCACGTTGACAACACTCAGAACTTAAACACGGTTGCCGAAGAACTCACAGCTTTACTGGGTAAGAATGTAGAATTGATTCCTGAAAAGTCTGACGTCATTCAACGTTCATTGGGGAAATTCTTCCGGAGAGCCAATCAGGAAAAGCAATTGGTTTTCAATGCCAATACCGATTTTGTTGACCGGATTATTCAGGATGCAAATCATTTGGGAAGCAGTGATATTCATATCGAAATTTATGAAGACCGGGCGCGTGTCAGAATCCGGATCGACGGGCATCTGATCGAGCGGTACTCCATCGACAAAACGGAATATTCGGAATTGATCAATAAAGTTAAGATCCGTTCCAACCTCGATATTTCAGAGAAGCGGCTTCCGCAAGACGGACGGATTCAATATCAGAATTTCGATATCCGTGTTTCGATTCTGCCTACTCTTCACGGAGAAAAAATCGTGATGCGTATTTTGGGGAAAGATGCTTCATCGATTCAAATTACGCAATTGGGGTTGACAGACAATGATCTGAGAAATTACCTCGAGGGAATCAAAAAACCACATGGAATTGTGCTGATCAGCGGGCCTACAGGTTCGGGAAAAACAACCACTCTGTACGCAACCCTGAAGCAGCTGAACGATGAAAAACGAAACATTGTAACGGTCGAAGATCCGATCGAATATACGTTGGAAGGAATCAATCAGGTTCAGTTGAAAGAACAGATCGGGCTGACATTTGCAAGCGCGCTCCGTTCGTTTTTGAGACAGGATCCGGACGTAATTATGCTCGGAGAAATCCGGGATGGTGAAACTGCTCAGATGGCTATCCGTGCAGCCTTAACCGGTCACCTGGTCTTGTCAACGATTCACACGAATTCTGCCTGGGGAACCATTTCCAGGTTGATCGATATGGGAGTTCCTTCCTTTTTGATTGCGAGCACCATTAATACTTCCGTGGCACAGCGGCTTCTGCGCAAGCTTTGTGTGACATGCAAACAGGAGGTGGAAACGTCTCCTCTCGACTGGCCCAGAAGTTTCAATCCGGAAAACATTCCCGCAAAAGTATTTGAAGCAGTTGGCTGTGACGATTGTCATTTTACGGGTTACAAAGGCCGGACGGCTATTTATGAAGTCATTCCGATCGATTTTGAATTGTCCGAAAGCATTAAAAACAATGATTCTACCGTTGAAGAAAAATTGATTGAAAGAGATATTATCACCTTGAACAAACAAGCACTTGAATTAATAAAATCCGGAGTTACTTCCCTGGAAGAAGCTTATCCGATATTAACTGAAATCTAAATGAAAAAACACCTTCTGATACTTTTCCTCTTCGGCATCATCATGCTGCATCATCAGGTGAGGGCTCAAAACTTCACAGAACCTTTGCTGCGTGAAAAACTGGATAGTCTGAGCAAACAATCGAAAGGGCTGAATAATACTTTTCAGTTGAATGTTTCGGGCTTACCGCTTTCGGAATTAGTGAACTCCATTGCGCTTGAAAACAATCTGAATATCAGCATTGATCCGGTATTGAACACTGCCGTTTCTTACAACTTTTTTGATGCGCAGGTCAAAGATGTGTTGGTATTCCTATACGAGCATTTCGACATTGAGTACCGCTTCGTAGGGAACATTCTTGCAATCACCAAACGGGAACTAAAGAAAGAAGCTCCGCAGCCGAAAATCGAGAAGAAGATCGATGTGAAGTACAATCCTTCCAATGAGTTTTTATCCGTGGATTTAAAGAATGACAGTCTTTTCAGAGTTATGAAGGAAATCAGTTCCTTAAGCGGAAAGAACATTGTCATTGCTCCGGATGTCAGAGACAAACCCATTACCGGATATTTCCTGAACAGACCTTTCGATCAGGTGGTTGCAATGACTGCCAAAGCCAACGGACTGGAAAGTTCCGTGGATGAAAACGGAATTACTTATGTTTTTGCGTCAAACAAAACGGACAAAATTAACAATCCTGCAAATCAGAACGGAGGATTCAGACCTGCAAGCGATTTTGAGCAAACCGGAGTTCAGATCAAGAAAAATGAATTCGGAACTCTGGATATAATTGCCAACAATGCTGATATCTCCGATATCATTAAGTTTTCTGCACAAGAACTTTTGACCCCTTATTTCTTCTACAACAAACCGGACGGAAAAGCCAGCTTTCAACTTCAGGACGTTACTTTCCCTGAAGTACTGAATCTGCTCTTCGTTGGAACGAAATATGCTTACCGGGAAGACAACAAATTATTCCTGATCGGGGAAAATAAATCAGAAGGAATCCGTGTAACGGAAGTGATCCGTATGGAAAACCGTACGATCGAAAACGTGAAGACTTCAATCCCCAAAGAACTCACACAGGATTTGGACGTAAATGAATTCCCGGAACTGAATGCCCTGATCGTAACCGGTCCTGCAAGAAAAGTTTCCGAATTAAAAGCCTTTCTTTCTTCCATTGACATCGTAGTTCCTTTGGTACAGATTGATGTGATGATCCTGATTTCGGATCGAAGCAGCACGGTTACTTCCGGTGTTGAAATGGGATTAGGCAGTAAACCTACAGTTACCAGCGGAACGGTTTTCCCAACGCTGGATGTGAAGCTGGGAGCAAATGCCCTGAACAATATTCTGAATGCCATCAACGGTTTCGGAGTTGTGAATCTGGGAGCAGTAACTGAAAACTTCTTCATGTCGCTTCAGTTACTTGAATCCAACGGAATGATCGACGTGGAAAGCACTCCAAAAATCACCACTTTGAGCAGCCATTTGGCAACAGTCTCGATCGGTCAGACAACATATTATCAGGAACAACAGGTCAATTACCAGAACACGGTTGTCAATCAGGGAGTACTCACTTCCAAAATCTGGAAATCCGTTGATGCGAATCTGACCGTGAAAATCAAGCCTTTCGTTTCTTCCGACGGAAATGTAACGATGGAAATTACGCTGACAAACGATGATTTCGACGGAAGCCGCGTTGATTTGACAGCTCCGCCAAATGCCACCAAGCAAACTTTCGAATCCATGATCCGGGTTCAAAACGGAGACGTGGTATTATTGGGTGGTTTGGATAAAAAACAAAACAACGACAGTGGAAAAGGAGTTCCTTTACTTTCACGCGTTCCGGTGATCAAATGGTTGTTCAGCAGCAGAAGCAAAGCGAAAAGAAAATATAAATTGCATATCATTGTCCGCCCAACGGTTACGTATTAATGAGAAATCCATTCAAAAATAGCGGTCCTCAAAAGTTCAACTTCATTTCGATTCATCATCAATCGAACGGAAGTCTGTTTCAGTATGCCTGTATCGATGAAACATCTACTGCACAGCAATTGGACAACTATGAATCAATGGAAGAAATTCTCAAAAAAGCAACGAAAACAATTCCATTCATCATTCATATCCGCGGAGCAGGTGTTTTGGCCAGAAGCGTTGAAAACGTGCCGAATTACAAGGAACGTCTGCTTGTTTCCGGACGGGAAGATGAGTTCTATTTCAACAGTTACGAACGATCCGGATCTATTTTGGTTTCCTTTGCCCGCAAGAATGTCGTAGATGACTTTTTAAGTCCGATCGAAGCCGTTAAAGGATTTATCTGGGGAATTTACATCGGGCCAGCTGTTTTGCCCTTCAAGATGGAAAATCCCACCAGCATTCAATCGGATTACGTGGTGTCTTTTCCTTCCAAAGAACAGGTCACATTGACTAAAAATGAGCAGGAGCTTTCCGAAAAGCACATTCAAAGCAGCTACCTCGAGGCCATTATCAATGAGTTGTTTCAGAAACACACCCGCGACGATGTATTCCATCAGGGAATTCCGGAAGAAGTACTGAATCAGACAAAATCCAATTACAAGGATTATTCCCGCTTCAAAGTCATCGGCTTAAGCATTCTGGCTTTCTTTCTGATTACCTTGACTGGAAATTACTTCTATATCAATCACCTCAATCAGGTAGCGGCAGATTATGAGCAGGAAATTTCCGGATATCAGGATAATTTTGCTATCATCGACCGTATCAAACAGGAAAAACAGCGCAAACTGGTCTTGTTTCAAAATTCCGGAATTCAATCCGGTAATCTCTTGTCTTACTATTCGGATGATATCGGAGTAACTGTTCCTAAAAACATTCAGTTTACCGAAATGGAATTGTTTCCGCTGATTCAACCGCTGAAACCCAAGCACAAGGTCGAAACGGACAATTCAAAGATTACGATTCACGGTCTCACGGCCAACAGCAAAGTTCTGGACGATTGGATGGAAGATCTGGAAAAAAAAGAATGGATTCAGAGTGTGGAGGTTATCAATTATTCCCGATTGAATGATAAGAATTCACTCTTTCACATTATTATACACATACGGCAATGACCTTATTTGAAAAATACAGCTATAAACAAAAAAACTTCGCGTTACTGGTGATCGCGGTGTTGTTGTTTGCCGTATCCTACAAACGGGCATTCAGTAAAACCATCGAAACCAATACGTATATCAACGAATTGGAGATCAAAAAACAGGAGGCTTTGAATTCTCAAAAGGAAATTCGCCAGCTTCAAAAAAATGTTTCGCAGCTCAACAAATTGCTTGGGAAAGAAAATGTTTCGGTAGAACAGGTACAGCAAGGATTTCTCAATTTTCTGGCACGTAAATCTTCTAAAATACAAGTCAAGCAAATTGATGAAGTTTATGGTTTTGAGCATCCCGATTTTAAAATCAATACCTTTAAGATTGAATTGCAGGGAGACTTCATTTCGGTTTTGAAATTCATCAACGAACTGGAACAGTCTTTTGATGATGCCCGTCTGATTCATTTTGAAATGAATTCAGAAAAAGACCTTGTTACGAATAAAACAGATTTAACAACAACCTTATTAATTCAGAATTATGTCCAGAAAGTATATCAATAAGCTGTTACTGCTTTTTATTTCTCTCAGCATTTTCGGATGCAAGGATTTTATTGAGAAAAACATTTCGGATGAAACTCCGGTATTGATTCTTCCTGCCGATCAGGATACGATTCCTGCAAATCCGGTTCATATAAAGTGGGAAGAACTGGAAGGAGCAACCAAATACCATATTGAGATTGTGAGTCCTTCGTTCACAAACATTCAAAGTTATCCGCTGGATTCCGTTGTTGCAGGAACCAATTTCTTTTTCGGACTGGACTCTGCACAGTATGAGATTCGAATCACGGCTGTGAACGCGGGTTACAAATCAAAACCATCTGCCATTAAACGTTTCTGGGTAGGAACTTCAGCCGGAAATTCCAATTCACAAATTCCATTGGTCAGTCCTTTGGCCGGAGAATATTTCAATGAAGATTTTGACGGTGTTTTTAAATGGTCATCTCCCAACTCAGGAAATGTTTCCAGTTTTACCTTCGAATTACATAAAACGGCTACCTTTGCCGGAGAGCAACTAGACAATGCTCCTCAATTAAACTCTGTTCAAGTTCAATCTCTGGATGGAACACAACTTGCTGAAGAAACTTATTGCTGGGGAGTAAAGGCATTTCTTACTGACGGAAGCGAAGTCAATTTCTCCAAGCGTGTTTTCTATATCGACAAAACCGATCCTCCGGGATTTGCAGCTCTTTCCGCTCCGGCAAATAACTCAACCGTAACAAATGGTTCTGCTTTCTCCTGGACAATTCCTACAGATCAGGGAAATATTCAATCTCCCAGAACATCCCGTATCGAAATAGCAACTGATGCGGCTTTTACCAACATTGTTCAGACTGTTCCCAATTTGACAGCAAACACTGCGAATGTAACATTCAGCAACGGAAGCGGAACGTATTACTGGCGAGTAATCGTAAGTGATGTAGCCGGGAATCAGGGCGCAATACCAACTACTTATTTCAGCGTCATCATTCAGTGAAAAACAAGCGTTTTACATATGTCTTAATTGCGGTTGTAGGTTTTATCTACTTCAAGTTGTTTGTGCGAATCAGTTCCAATATTGGGGATGATTCAAGCATCCCTGCTCCTCTTACGGACAAGCTTCAGGTAGAAAACATCAAACCCAAGAAAGATTTTCATTTAAGAGCAAATTACCCGGATCCGTTTTTGAAAAACTCAGGAATGAGTACAACACCTCAATCGCCCAATCTCAATGTTCTCAATGAGAATATCCCGAAACCGCCGCCTCCAAAAAAGGAAAAACCGATTGTTTACTGGCCTGCCATCAAATACTTCGGAATTGTGCAGAAAACAAGTTCAAAGAAACCCCGGGCACTTATTTCTGTTGACGGAATCATGTATAAGATTTACCCGAATGAAGAATTGTTTGACGGATTGACGGTAAAATCCATTAAGCGGGAAAGTATTGTGATTGCATTTCAGAAGGAGGTAAAGACGATTGCCTTGAATTGATTTCGGGGTGGTTTTTGTAAAAGGTACTATACGAAAACGTAGGTGATGTATTATTTCCAGCAGATTACGCAGAGGGGTGTAGATTTAATTTACATACTATCTGTGGGAAATTTCAAAAACCACTTAAACTCCCGGACATTATTTTGTGAAAAACACACTTCAAAAGACGGATAGACAGGCATCTATTAGCCAAACAGGAATAAGGGTTTTTCCTATAAAACGTAACCCAAAGTAATGAACCAGGAAAGTCCGGAAAGTCCTCCGATTTTATTCGAATACGGTGTCAGATTGTTTTGATTTCGCGGTCCGAACCAGGTTTTCTGCCATTTATCTTTTGTGAGATCGTATCCGTATTCAGCAACAATGGACAAGGCTACCGGCCCCATTCTCACTTTCGGCTGAATGGAAATTTTCGGAGCAAAGTACAGATTCCGCTGATGAAGCCCGGGATTGGTCAATAAAATGCGTCCTGCATCAAATCCAAAATTAAAAACCAGATCAAAATACTTACTATTCGGAAAGGCATCCAACCCCAAAAAGGTCAATCCGAAATTGAATCCTCCCGACTTTGCCGTCAAGCTGTCATTGATAGAAATGCGTTGAGGCAGATAAGCCACAATTTGCAAATTTCCGATAAAGAACTTCCCTCTCGTATCAATCGAATCTCCCAGAACCGTAATCCCCGCTCCTACATACTGCAAAGGCTGAGACCATTGAAAATCGGAAAAAGTGCTGTATTTCTGTCTCACTTCTGCCCCGAACATCGGGCGATTTAAAGTACGGAAACCATAAATCAGATCCGCAGAAGAGATCTGCTGACGATTTCGCTGACCAAAAAGCGTCAGGAAAGAGCAACACAACAAAACGGTGACTAAGTATTTCACGATTTAAAAGTACGGAAAAGTTTCCTTTGCATTTCATATCAGAGCAGTGATTTACTTCAGAAAACTCAATCCTTCAAATCCAAAAGGCAGTGCTCAACAAAAGACCCTTGAACTCAAATTTTATAGAACAATAATCCTGATTGAAATCACAAAATTCACAACTCGTAAAGACTCTTAATTGCAATGTTTCAATAGCAAATTATCAACTTCCGCACCATGATCCGAGGAAAAATTCAACTCTTTTGCTTTTTTCAAATAAGTGCAGGCTTTCACAATATCATCACTATCAATTGCTATTATTGCAAGATTTCGATAGGCATATGAGTTTCCAGGATTCAGCTTTAGTGATTTCCAGATCATTTCTTCACCTTCTTTGGAATTTCCCAATTTGTGTTTGATTAATCCATAATTATTGAGTATTATAAAATCCTTTTCATCATAGATTTGCTTGTAAATTAAATCCGCTTCACGATATCTTCCAAGCATGGAATAGCAATAAGCGATATTAACACTAATATTCAATTTCGGATTTAACTTCTGAGCCTTCAGCATATCATTCAAAGCATCATCATATTCATTCAGGATAAATGAAATTTCCTGTCTTTTGATATAATAAAGCCAATCTGTAGAATCAATTGAAATAGCCATTGTAAAAACACCTTTTGCCTCATTAAACCTAGACTGAAAATACAACAACTGTCCTTTATTAAAATAAGCATCTGCTGAAGCCGGAAATTCATCTATTGCCTGATCATAATAATAAAAAGCACTATCGATTTGATTCAACTCACGATAACAACTTCCTAAATTTGTCAGCGACATCTCTTGCTCTTCGTCAAGGATTCCTCGTCTGACAATTTCCAAAAATCCTTTTTTTGCTACTTCAAATTTTTCCATTTTAAAATAACAGCTGGCAATCCAAAATTTGACCCTGGCAGAATTATTTTGCTCTGATTCCTTGTTAAACGATTTAAGGGCACCTTTATAATCTCCGTTACTAAACATTTCTGCTCCCTTTGTAATCAATTTAGATTCCTGAGCAAAAGAAAAAAAACTAAAGGCGATAAAAAGTAATGGTGTAAGTTGTTGAAACATCATAAAAATAATCTGTAATGATATTACAAAGGTAAAAAACTCAGGAAAAATTGAGGATGTATTGTAAGAGATACGTTTAATATGTAATCTCCCTACTCAAAAAAATTGAATATTTCGCCTATAAACACCACTCAACATTTTTTGGATTTAACAAATCACTTTTGTAACTTGGATACAATTCGCTATCACTTATACTTCATAACTCAAGTGTGTAAGCCTGTATCTGGTATCATGTTTATTATGTCAAATCATAAAACATCAGAGTTATGAAAAATCTATTTCTTTTAATTACTGTAGTTATTAGCAGCATTGCTCCATTAGCAGCTCAAGTGAAGATCGGGGACAATCCCAATACCATCAACGCCAATTCCATGTTGGAGCTTGAAAGTACCAATAAAGGTTTTTTACCTCCGAGAGTGGCGCTGAACAGCTACACAAGTACAGCTCCAATGACCGCCACAGTTGCCGAAGGAACACTGGTTTACAGTGACGGCGGAACACTTCCAGACGGATACTATTACTGGAATTCTGCCAGATGGGTTATGCTTCGAATAGGAAGGGACAATTATGTCCTTGTAAAATCCGTTGCTGATCTTCCTGCTCCGGTAGCAGGTGTCATCACCCTTGTAAGCGGGATCGAATACGAAATCAATGGAACCATTACACTCACAACCCCAATCAATCTGAATGGCTGTACTGTAAAAGGAGACGATTCTTCCAATGACAAACTCGTTTATACCGGCGCAGGTTCGCTGTTTACAGGCGATAAAACAGGAAACCTGCGTTTCCTTACCCTGACAGCAGCTTCCGGAAGTATTTTCAATATCAACGCTTTGGCAACTGCTCAGAACATGCTTGTCCAAAATTGCTTTATTCTGGGATGCAGCAGTGTAGGAACCATTACTGGCGTGGGCGGAACGGTTTTCTTTTCAACTGTCGCTTACTTCTCCAACACGAACGGAATTACGTTTCAAAATGACAACAACGTAGTACTGAACAACATGCTTTGGGATGCATCCAACTCCAATATTTACGAACGTTTTATCGGGACTTTTAACGTCATTCAACTACTTGGCGGCGATCGGCTTACAACCTCCGTAAACTCTGCAACTGCACTTCATATCAGCGGAATCACAAGTATTAATGCAGGATCTGCCAAAGTAATCATGTTTGTAGGTACAGGAACCTATGTAACCGGAACTTTTACCAATGCATGGGAAGTTGAAGCGACTGGTTTAAACACGCAAAAAGACGGTGTTGCCGGAGGAAACATGTACGTCACCGTGCCGGTTGCCACAACCTTTGCCTCTGCAGGTGTAGCAGTAAAAGCATTGGGAACAACCGCTTCAACAAACCTGTACCGGATGACGCATCCCACCAATAACAGGCTCACATATACCGGAAGCAAAACCCGTTCATTTATGATCTCGAGCTCATTAAGCATTACACAGCCGAGTTCCAATCGCTATTTTTCATTTTACATCGCAAAGAACGGAGTGATAATCCCGGAATCCCGCCAGGATGTGAAAGTCATCAACAGCACAGATCAGGTATCTCTGGCAATTTCCGCCTGGGCAACACTCGCTCCCAATGATTATGTTGAAGTATGGGTAGAAAATCAGTCTGCAACAACCAGTGTAACGGTCCAGACTCTGAATCTTTCCATGGAATAAAACCGGAGCATTATGAAAAAGTTCATCATCATTACGTTGGTAATTCTTACCGGATCCGGTGAGGCAAATGCCCAGTTAACCAATTCAGGCAACATCCGGACATTTACAGGAGCGAATGTGACTATTTACGGAGACGTAACCAACAATGGCGCAATCGTCGATTCTGGTACATTGATTACACTTGCAGGTTCCAATCTGCAAACTTTTGGAGGCAGTGTGGTAAGCACTTTAAAAAACCTCCGTTTGAATAACAGCAGTACTGCCGGCATTACACTTGCACAAGCATTGAATGTAAACGGAACATTGACTTTTGCGGACGGATATCTCAACACAACAGCTGCAAATATTCTGACACTCACATCCACTTCAGCTGTTACCGGAGCGAGCAACAACAGCTTTGTTTCGGGTCCGGCAGTTAAAACCGGAAATTCAAGCTTCATCTTTCCTGTAGGAAAAAATGTGGTTTACGCACCAATTGCCATTTCCGCACCGGCAGTTGTCACGGATCAATTCACGGCAGAATATTTTCAGGTATCACCAAACACAGTACCTTATATTACCTGGAGTCTCGAGCCCACACTCCATCACGTGTCGGAATGTGAATACTGGATGCTTGACCGCACAACGGGCTCTTCGAATGTATCCGTAACTCTTAGTTGGGACACTCCGCGCAGTTGTGGCATTACACTCATGGGCGACCTGCGCATAGCCCGCTGGGATGGTACTCAATGGACTGATAAGGGAAACAGCGGGACGATGGGTACCACTACCGCCGGAACAATCATTTCCGGAGCACCCGTCACCGCATTCAGTCCGTTCACCCTGGCATCCAGCACTCCGATGAATCCTTTGCCGGTAGAACTTCTGGGATTCACAGCCCAATGTGAGGACGAACAAGTGGTTCTTCGCTGGAGCACAGCCAGTGAGTTTAACAATGATTTTTTCACGATCGAAAGCAGTTTTGATGCCCTTAACTGGTCAGCAATTGCAACACTTGACGGTGCCGGAACAACTTCCATGCAGACAAATTATTCCTGGACCGATGCTTCAGCTCCAATCAGAAATGTGTATTATCGCTTATTGCAAACTGATAATAGTGCTGTAACAACAACGCACAACATCGTTTATCTCGAAAATTGTCAAATGGCGGAAACCGGACTCCGTATTTACCCAAATCCGGCGAAAAACATCGTGACCATTCTTACAGATGAACATATAACCGGAATAAGTGTCATGAATCCGGAAGGAAAAACCGTGGAAAATATCCCGATTGATCTTCAAAACAAGCAGATCCGTTTCGATGAAATGCCGAATGGAGTTTACGTCATACGAATCAGTACTCCGGAGAAAACATTCAATCAAAAAGTGGTTCTTCTACGCGATTGATTCGTACTAAAATTTTCTGTTTACGATTCCAAATCACTTTGGGATGCCTGATTCTCGATTTGTTTGGGTAATTCCTTTTTAGGCTTTAATCCGAGATTTTTGAGCTTTGTTGCCTGAAGAACCAGATTATCGTTTCCTGTATGCAGCTGTTTATATGCTTCTTCGTATTTGCCTTGTGCTCTGCCCAAATGCGTCCCGATATCTTCCATGTTGGAAACAAATCCAACGAATTTATCATACAATTTGGCGCCGCGCTCTGCAATTTCCAATGCATTTTGATTTTGATATTCCCGTTTCCACAAATCAACGATCAGCTTTAATGAGGTGATCAAATTCGTGGGATTCAGCAACAAAATCCGTTTGTCATAAGCAAAATTCCAGAGATTCGGATCTCCTTGCATGGCTGCAATGTAAGCCGGTTCACTCGGAATGAACATCATTACAAAATCAAGCGCTTTGTCGTAATCATCATATCCTTTAGCACTCAAAGCCTGAATATGTGTTTTGATAGATGTAATGTGCGCTGTCAATTCAGCCTTTTGTATTTCCAGATCGTTTGCTTCCAGATAGCGCGTAAACGCGATCAGAGAAACCTTGGAATCGATAATCACACTTCTGTTATCCGGATAGTTGATCACCGCATCAGGGCGCATTTTCTTTCCTTCTGAATCGGAGACAATGAGTTTACCTTGATCATCCGTTAGTTGATGCTCCATGAAATATTCGCGGTCTTTTACCAATCCTGATTTCTCCAAAATGCTTTCCAGGATCATTTCACCCCACAAACCTTGTGTTTTTGATTCTCCTTTCAAGGCATTCGTCAGGTTTTTGGCTTCCTGACTAATCACCTGATTCAGTTCGGTCAACTCTTTGACCTTTTCACCCAAAGAAAAGCGTTCTTTGGATTCTTTGTCATACACCTCTTCTACTTTCGTTTTGAATTTATCCAAGTTCTCACCCAAAGGTTTCAAAAGCGATTCCATATTGGTTTTATTTGTAGAAGTAAATTTCTCTGTTTTCTCCTCCAAAATGCGGTTCGCAATATTCTCAAATTCCGTACTGAATTTTTCATTCAGTTTTTCCATTTCCTCTTTTTGCACCGCTAATTTTTCCATCAAGGAATCATTCGTCGCCCCAGCTGTAGCAAGTTGCTTGTTTATCTCATTGAATTCAGCGGTCTTTTTTTCAAAATCCGAGTTTAGTTTATTCAATCGGTCATTGATGCTTTCTAATTCATGGATCAGGGAAGCTTCACTCAATTCGAGTTTTAAGGCACTTCGCTCCAACTCGCTTTTTTGCGCTCTTTCATTATTCAACTCCGTTTTCAAGTCTGTTAACGCTGCACTTGTTTCCAAAACTCTGGCTTCCGAATTTTTAATCTCATTTTGCAAAGCGGCCAGTTCACCGGTGCTTTTTTGCTTCATGAAAAGCCAGGCTATCGTTGCTCCGATTATGGAGCCTATGATGATTAAGAGTATTTGCATAAGTGATTATTTAATGCCGTTTTATATTGGACACTCCAGATGGAACAATATATTTTTTGTTAGAACCTTTGTGTAAGTTAAGATCAAAAGTAGAATCGAAATTTTTCAATCAGGATTTTTGAATAGCATTTATGCTTTCGATCCGTTTTCAAACAATCTTTGCCAAATCTTTTACCGCTTAATTTTCTTTACAAGATCAATTGGGGCAAGGTATATTTTCAAAATCTTCTTTTCTCCAAATACTCCTCCTGCCAAAACATGTCCAACCACTCTGAATTCGTCATCTACAACCGGAGCTCCACTCATACCAGCAGGTTGAATATTGGAAGAGTCCATAAAAATCTCCATCTGATCAGCGATGGTATATTGCTGAAAAGTTCCGAAAAACTGTTTTTGATTACAATCACTATCGCCATACTCACAACCTATTATGGACACCCGGTCTCCAGCTTTCAAGCGTTCAAAATTCGGTTGAAAAACCCCGATTTCCTTTGGCTGTTTTTTGATCTTTAACAAGATTACATCATCCATGATGTCCTCTCCGTATAATAAATCTGTGGTTTCGACAATTTCTTCCGATAGAGTTTCCGTTCTTGGAAAACCGTGCCAGTAGTTGGCACTATCGGAATACGTTTTCAAATCCAGTGCCGGATCAAATCCCATAGCATCCCCTGTGAGATGTTTTGCTGTAACCAGATAAGTTGATCCATCAAGATCCAGCAAATATGAGGATCCTCCATACACAAACCCTCTTTTTTTTATGCTTATCTCATTCGTAAGTAAATACTGCGTTTGTTTTAATTGTGGGAAATAAAAAACAGATGTTTTTTCATTTGAAGAACAAGCTGCAAATAAAATAATTGTAAAAAATGTAAGTAACAAATAGATACGAGTCACCATAATCGATGAGTATTGATTAAAAAGCAAAAACCCTGGAGCATTTGATACACTCCAGGGTTTTCTAAGCTTACAGCCATATAAGCTATTTTCTTTACTTTTAACAGTTGCGGTCTGGACGGGACTCGAACCCGCGACCCCATGCGTGACAGGCATGTATTCTAACCAACTGAACTACCAAACCAATTTCTTTTCCTTTGCAGGAGTTAGCAACAGCTAACTTTCGAATTGTGTAATGCTTTCCGTTAAAAGCGTTGCAAAGATACACTCAATTTTCATTCCTGCAAGCGATTTTTGAAAAAAAAGTGAATTTTATTTTCGTCAAAGCCCGTTATTGCTCGAAATCAAAAGATTAATAATTTGATAAAAACAGATTAAAATCACACATCACAGCATTTTGAAGCCTTGAACACAACGCTTGTCTCCTTCCTGAAATTTTGTCAATTCATCAAAGGATGTAAAAAGTCCGGTTTTAGTGAGTTTTCCTGATTTCCGATTCCGGACTCTCCAATTTAATTTCAAAAAAAATGATAAAATAATATCTACCATGGTAATTATTTCAAAAGTTGTATTACCTTTGTCATATCAAATTATCCAAAGAAGGAGAACAAACACATGAAAACAATCTTCCACTCAGAAAATTCAAGAGGCCATGCCAACCACGGTTGGTTGAATGCGAAACACTCTTTCAGCTTCGCCTCCTGGTACAACCCGGAAAGAGTCCACTTCGGTACTTTACGTGTATTGAACGACGACACAGTTTCACCGGGAATGGGATTCGGAACACACCCGCACGACAACATGGAGATCATCACCATTCCGTTGGAGGGAGCAATAGCACACAAAGATTCAATGGGGAACAGTTCTACCATTCAGACCGGAGAAATCCAGGTAATGAGTGCCGGAACAGGAATTCAGCACTCGGAGTTTAATCCGAATGACGACAAGGACCTGAAATTATTTCAGATCTGGCTTTTCCCCAACAAACGAAATGTAGAACCGCGTTACGACCAGCAAAAAATCACGGTAGATGAGCATCCGAACGAATTTGTTCAGATTCTTTCTCCGAACCCAGACGATGCCGGTGTATGGATTCATCAGGATGCCTGGTTCAATATGGGGAAATTTACAGAAGACAAAACTGTAACATACGATTTCAAAGATTCTAAAAACGGTCTGTATGTGATGCAGGTTGAAGGAAGCTCAGTGATCGACGGTCAGCAGTTAAATCGACGGGATGCATTAGGAATTGTTGACACTTCCTCCGTAACTTTGCACATAACCAAAGGTTCCACGCTCCTATTGATGGAGGTACCGATGGATGTGAACTTGTAAGGATACAACAATGAAAAATGTGCTAACATGGCGTTATGCCACACAAAAATATGACCCGACTCAAAAAGTCAGCGAGGAAAACATGCAGGAAATTCTGGAAGCCATTAACAGCGCTCCTACTTCCTACGGTTTGCAACCGTTCAGATTGATCCACGTGAAGTCTCCCGAATTGCGAACACAATTGAGAGCAGCTTCTTACGATCAGTCACCGGTAACAGATGCATCCGAATTGCTTGTCTTCACCGTGAACCGCAATATGGACAGCGAACACATCAATTCATATATGAAGCGAATTGTGGAAGTAAGACAGGTGGAAAGGGAAAAACTCAACCGCTTCGAGCAAAACATTGCCGGAGTATTGGGGAACCTGAGTTCGGCAGAACTGATTGCATGGAATACCAAGCAGGCTTACATCGGATTGGGATTCGGTTTGGTGATGGCTGCGCACTTAGGAATTGACAGCACTCCGATGGAGGGCTTTCAAAAAGATAAATACGACGAAATCCTTGGTCTGGAAGATGATCATTCCGTATTGGTCCTGACCTTCGGATATCGTTCAAATGAAGATCACACACAACACAACAAGAAAGTCCGCAAGACGATAGAACAATTAGTAACAATTAAGTAATCTAAAAAAACAACAGTTATGAGTACAACTAAATGGGTAATCGACCCGACACACAGCGAAGTAGGTTTTAGCGTAAAACACATGATGTTCACTAAAGTAAACGGAACATTTGATCAGGTAGAAGCAAGCGTTGAAGCAGAAGAAGGATTCAAAAACATTACAATCAACGCTCAGATTGATGCAAGTTCTGTAAACACCAGAAATGAGCAAAGAGACGGACATTTGAAAAGCGGAGATTTCTTTGATGTGGAACAATTCCCTACTATTACATTTAAAGCAACTGCAGACGAATTAAAGTCAGGAGATATTACAGGAGAGTTCAACTTACACGGAGTAACGAAAGAACTTCCTTTAAAAATAGAATTCCACGGAGAAGGAAAAGATCCATGGGGAAATCAAAAAGCTGCTTTCAGCTTCGAATCACAGATTAACCGCAAGGATTTCGGTTTAACATGGAACTCTGCCCTTGAAACAGGTGGTGTTTTGGTAGGAGAAGACGTAAAACTAAGAGGTGAAATTCAATTAGTTAAGCAATAAATTTAGTAAACTGATTTAGTAAAGACAGGTTGTTTCAGCCTGTCTTTTTTATTCATTTCAAACTCCATTTCGTACATTCAACTAAGTAATCTGTTCATTTTCTTAACAAAAAAAAGAAAATCATTATTAATATTCTTTTAACTAATGATGATCTTTTATGAAGCTACTACTACAACTGGTAATCAGTATTTTACCTTTTTCTATCTGTTTTGCCCAACCTGCCAACGACAATCCATGTTCAGCAACACCTTTAACAGTGGGAACTTCCTGTTCTTATGCAACTTACACCAATACAGCAGCCACTGCTTCTGCAGGAGTTCCTGCTCCGGGTTGTGCCAGTTATTCCAGTGGTGATGTTTGGTTCACAGCGGTTGTTCCCGCAAGTGGAATCCTGAATGTAGATATGGCAACAGGAGTTATCCTGGATTCCGGATTGGCTTTCTATACCGGAACCTGTGGAGCATTAACCTTGTTGGAATGTGACGATGATGACTCTCCCAACGGAAATATGTCGATGATCAACCGAACCGGATTAACTCCCGGAAGTACCATCTTTATCCGCGTTTGGGAATTCGGAGGAGACAACAATGGTACTTTTCAGATCTGCGCCAGTGCGCCTCTTCCCATGACAAATGACGATCCTTGTACGGCTACACCGCTGACTGCAAATGCGTCTTGTTCGTATTCCACAACAAGCAATATTGGTGCAACTGCAACTGCCGGGGTTCCGGCATCGGGTTGTGCTTCCTATGTAGGAGAAGATGTTTGGTTTACAGTCATTGTTCCTCCAACAGGATCAGTTATGGTAAACACCAATTCGGGTACAATGACTGACAGCGGATTGGCTTTCTATACCGGAACCTGTGGTTCATTGACACTTTTGGAATGTGACGACGATGATTCTCCAAACGGAGCAATGTCCATGATCACCCGCGGAGGATTAACACCCGGAAGCACCTTGTATATCCGGATGTGGGATTTTAGCGGCGGATCAGGCACCTTTTCCATTTGCGCTGTTGCCGGAGGCCCGACGAATTCATGCGGAAGCGCTGCAACCAACGACAATTGCCCATCACCGGCAACCTTAACTCAAGGACCCGGGACATTCTCTGCATCAACGGATGTTACTTTTACACCTGATTTACCCGGAAACGTAAATTCTGTTTTTTGCGGTTCCATCGAAAATAACTCCTGGTATCAGTTCACAGCAGCCAGCACCACTCATACCTTTCCTATTACAAGTGTATTTGGTTGTGTGAGCAACTGGGGAATTCAGGCGCATGTATACAGTGTCACTTACGACGCTTCAGGCTGTTGTACAGGATTCACATCTATGTCGAACTGTTACAATCCCGGAAACACAACATTAGGTACTGTAACAGCAACCGGATTAACCATCGGAAATCAATACTTATTAATGATCGACGGAAATTCCGGAGATGGCTGCGAGTTCACTATTTCGGGCTGGACCGCGATAGGAATTCTTCCCGTAGCATTATCCGAATTCAATGGAAACCCGACTTCAAGCGGTAACTTTCTTTCGTGGACTACCGAAGGAGAATACAAAAACGATCATTTCGAAGTGATGTATTCCCGCGATGCCGAGCATTTCGAACCAGTTGGAATTATTGAGGGAGCAGGTACTACTTCCCAGCAGCAATCCTATGATTTTATTCACCAGGGAGTTCCATCCGGAACAAGTTTTTACAAACTGCAGCAAGTAAATCTGGATGGTGAACGAACAGACTCCAAAATCATTTCCATTAATTCAAAAGATGATTCGGACGGTTTGTTCAGCGCATATCCCAATCCTGCAAAAGATCAATTAACCATTCAGCTTCAAAGCGCTAAAAGCGAAACCATCAGCATTTCCGTTCTTGATCAGAAAGGAGTTCAGGTAATGAGTGAAAATATCGATGTGAAAGAAGGCATAACCAACCTTTACAGAGATATTTCCCAGCTTAGAGATGGTGTTTACACTTTAGTGGTTACAAGCAGCAGTTCATCGCAAAAACAACGTATTATTAAATTTGATTAATCATGAAAAAGATCCTTTCAGTTCTTGCACTGTGTTTGTTATCCGACGGAGCATTTTCTCAAACAACAGCTACTTTTGAATTAAATCAGGAAAAAGCACGTTACAATCAGACAAAAAATGTCTCTCAGATCGTTTCTACAGGCTTCACCTCCACAATAACCATCACCAACTCACATTTGATGCAGATCGCTGCTGTGATGGAACAAAAAGACGGCTACGTATCCTGCACCCTGACACCGCAGAACGAATTAGCCATAAGTCATGAAAACTGGCTTGAAGTAAAAGACATTCTTGATGTAATCCGGCAATTTGTTCCGGCTGAACATAAAAAAATAAACACTGTCGGGGAAGGAGAAACACAGCATCTCTCAAAGTAAGAGAAAGCACCGCTTTCGAAGACTGAGCATAGCTTGGGCACAAGCGTCATGCGAAGGAAAAGTATCGCTTTCGAAGACTTAGGTTAGCCTGTTAAGGCGTAAACCGAATGATAAAGCAATGTTTTCGAAAACCAAAGCGAACCTTTTAAAGACAAAACACTTTTGACAAAGTGAAAAATCAATAATCCGATTTACCCGAGAGACCGTTCATAGTAACGGTCTTTTTTTTGTTTGCACCGCGCATGGGATTTCAGGTGATCCTTATTATCAAACAGTCAAGCCAAGGTGTTTCCTTCAAAATACCAACCTTCGAGCATCTTCGTCATTTTCATCCATTCAATGAAAACCATTTAATCGGTTCGGGTGGTTTTGCCATTGTCAGTTCGAGTATCCCGGCTCATATTCTCGATACGTCAGCAAAGCTGACTACTCGAATTGACACATGCGGGATGTATCAAGAACACATGACAAAGGACAAAACACAAATGTCAATCCATGCATCTTTCATCCATTCAAAAATCCCTGCAAACAAAAAAGCGGACACTCTTTCGAATGTCCGCTTTCGCAATCAGAAGATTCTGATCAATCTATTAGTTCTTCACGATTCGTTCAACGGAAGTTCCAACTTCAGTTTTGATTTTCAATGTATAAACACCTCTTTCGTAAGCCCCAAGATCAATTTGATCTCCGGATTTGATTTGAGACGTTTGAACCAATTTACCTTGAGCATCGAATACATCCACTGTTGCAGTTCCTTCATCCATTGTCACAACTACGAAGTCATGAGTCGGGTTCGGGTGAACAGAGATATTAGATACTGAATTTTCCTTGATTCCAACATTTGTAATCGTGATACAATTCGATGTATCCGAACAAATTCCTGTTGTGATAATAACCGCATAAGATCCATTTACAGATGGTGTAAAGGTTTGTGCTGTTGCTCCCGCAACCGGAGTGTTTGTCGTACAATTAATCCACTGGTAGCTTGTACCTGCAGAAGCAGTAAACGTTCCGTTTCCGTTATCAGTTGCAGATACCGAGAATGGAATAACTGTCAGATTCAATGTAATAATAGAATCACAGTTTGCAGCATTCGTAAGCGTATCGTTGTATGCTCCGGAAGCAGTATACGTTTGTCCGTTTAAAGGCCATGTATACGCACCACAGGAAGACACCGTAACGGATGACGTTGTAGGCTGATTAATTGTCAGGTTCAACGTAACCACTGAATCACAACCCGAAGCATTCGTCACTGTGAATGTCGGAGTATTGGTTGAAGCAGTATACACTACTCCATTGATCCATGTAAACGATCCACAAGCAACCTGCGTATCAATTCCGGTATTCGGCTGACCAATCGTCAAGTTCAATGTTACAACTGAATCACAGTTAACCGAGTTCGGAATTGTATGCGTGTAAGAACCTGATGTTGTATACGTTTGACTATTCAATGCCCAAACATACGATCCACAACCAGTTGCTGTAACTGTTGCTGTACTTGGCAGATTAATTGTCAAATTCAATGTAATCACCGAGTCACAACCTACAGCATTCGGAACCGTATCACGATACAATCCGCTTGTGTTGTATACTAAACCTGTTTGAGGCCATGTATAAGAAGTACAAGCTGTTACCGGAACAGTTGAACCAGTGCTGTTTTTAATTACAAGGTTCAATGTCGCAACAGAATCACATCCTACGCTGTTCGTAGTTGTGTGTGTGTAAGTTCCGGAAGTTGTATAAGTTGTTCCGTTCCACAAATAAGAATCACACTCTGTAATAGCTGTTGTCGATGTTGATGGTTGATTCACCGTAATCGTTGCTGAGCTTTGTACCGTACAACCGTTACTTCCCGTATATGTTGCAATATAAGTCGTAGTTGTTGTTGGTTTTGCATAAACGCTGGATGTTGCTGTCCCTGTGTAAGCAGTTGTAGCTCCAGCATTGGTATAAAGCGTTCCTGCAGGAGACCATGTAGGAACAACATTTGTATAAGCAAAACGTACATTTGGTCTTAAGGCGCTGGCACCGCTCGTTCCCCATGCACTCAAAGCATCGTAACCCGCAATTCCTCCGGCAACGTTATCAGTAGCACCGTAATAAACAGTATTTGTCGGTGTTGTCGTTGTATTGGTACGAGTACCTGAACCGTTTCCTGAGTTTCCTGCGTTATGAACTGTCTCAACAACAATGTTGGATGTTCCGTTCCAGGTAAAAGGAGTCGTCAATGTAAAGGTTACCAATCCTGTTGCAGACGGAGTATAAGTTGTAGGCCCGTAAACCGTAGAAGTACCAGTAACAAATCCTGTCAAAGCAGTATTTGAAGTGTTCCCCATACGAATTGTCAGGTTTGCACAAGCATTTGCTGCAAATGCGTTCAGATCAAATGTAATTGAATTAACCTGGCTTCCCGTAACCAATCCTTGAGCAGTAAGTTCTGCCGCAGTAAATAGGATCTGGTGTTTTACACCTCCATAGAAAGCGCTAAACGGATTCGGATAAGATGTTGTACTTGGTGCAGTTGTACCTGTTCCCAAAATTGCCGTACCACTGCTTGTCGCAGGTCCACTAGTCAAGTTCTGAACCGTTCCGTTACAGATAGTAGCTGTAGCTGGAACAACCGGGAAACTTTGAGGTAATGGATTAACAGTAATGGAGATATTAGCACTTGTCACACAACCGTTATTTGCACCACCACTGGCATCAGTAGCTGTAACCGTATAAGTGGTGTTAACTGTTGGAGACGCACTCACCGTAGCTCCTGTTCCCAAACCTCCTGACCATGTATAAGTATAGTTCGGATCATTAGGGCTGGAAGCTGTCAATGCTGTTGAACTTCCGTTACAAACAACTGCGGTTCCTCCAATAGTCACTGCCGGAGGAGGTGTAACTGTAGCAGTTACAGGCGTTCTCGCGCTTAAACATGTTCCATTCCCTTCAGACACATAGAAAGTTGTCGTCGCAGAAATGCTGTAAGTAGAAAGTGAGCTTCCAGTTTGTCCCGGAAGAGCCGTACCACCTGTTGCAGTCAAATACCAGAAATAAGTATTTCCTGGTGCTCCTGAACCTGTAACAGACGCTGTTGGCACTCCAGTTCCACATTGCGTTCCGTTGTTAGCCACCGGAGCTGCAGGAGCAGGATTAATTGTTACAGCAGGCGTTGTAGCTGTTGCCGCACATCCTGTAGTTGCATTCGTTGCTGTTACCGTGAACACCTGAGTAACAGGCGCACCGGTTGTATTGCTGATTGAAGTATTTGCAACTCGTGTATTAAGACCAGTTCCCGGAGCCCATGACCAGTTCATTGAAGCATTGGAATTGGTTCCAACTTCTCCTCCTAAAGTAATCAAAGGTCTAACAGTGTACGTACTACCCGTTGGGTTCGTACACGCGTTAGCAGTACCAAGAAGGCTTACATTTCGTGTTGAAGCCGGAGAAGATACAGCCAAAGTAGAGGAAGTACCCGTTGTAGAGACATTATAACAAATCTCGATTAAAACATTGGATGTTCCGTTCCAGTTAAATGGCGTTGAGAATGTATGTGTGTTCACACCGTTGACAGCAGTATATGCAGCATTCGTATAAACTGTTGATGTAGGATCCGTCAGGAACGCCGTTGTTACAGCAGTTGCATTCGTATTCCCCATTTTAATGGTGTAGTTATTTCCTGCACCAGCACCAACTGTAGTCACATTAAATGCAATAGAAGTAATATTTCCTGCTTGCAATCCTGCAGCATCTAATTCAGCTGCTGTAAACAACAATTGATGTCTGAAATCACCTGTTCCGTAACCGTATCGGTAAACACCGCTCCCCATATCTGTTGAGCTTTGAGTTCCAATAGTAGTAACTCCCGGAGAAGCAATCGCAGTTGAACCTGTTAATGTAATCGGATCAGAAGAACAAACAGTAGCAGGTGTCGCAGTCGCGGAAGAGATTACCGGAAGACTGTTTACCAAAACCGTTGCTGTTGCTGTTGCTGCGCAACCTCCGTCAACTCCTGTAAGCGTATAGGTAAATGACCCGGACGCAGTTGGAGTAACAGTTACCGAAGCACCAGCCAAAGGAGTTTCTGCTCCACTTCCTGTTGTTGCACATTCTGTTGAGTATGTATAACTCTGGAAAGGTGTAGGATTAATATTTGCAGCAGTCAATGTAAAGGATTCTCCAACACAAATCGTCGCTACAGAAGGTGTCAATGAAACCTGATCCGGAGTTGAAACATTCACAGTTACCGGAACTCTTGCACTTTCACAACCTGTAGCAGTATTCAATTCGCTTACATAGAACGTAGTAGTTGAAGCTACTGTAGATGTATAAGTCGTTGAAACTCCCGATTGAGCTGCTGTACCACCTGTTGATACCGTATACCAGTTAAATGTTGGTGTAGGAAGTCCTGATGTAGAAGTTACATTCGCTGTAGGAATCTGAACACCACACTGAGCAGAGTTTGTTGCAGTCGGTGTACCTGGAAGCGGATTAACTGTAACATTCACAGTTGGTGCCGGTGAAACCGTACAACCAGCTGCTGTAATTGTTGCAGTATAGGTAGTTGTTGTCGTTGGAGAAACTGTCAATGGATTTGTAGTTCCTACTGTAGCTACACCGTCTGACCAGGAAATGGTTTGAATAACCGGTGCTGTATTCGCAGAGAAGACCACATTCAATCTGTTTTGACTAGGTGTTCCTGTAGCTGCTCCACCTGTAGACCAAGCCACTGTATTTGCGGCTGTTGCCGTATAGTATGTCTGAGCATTATTGGTAGCATTTGCTCCGTCATGACTTACTTCAACAACGATATTGGATGTTCCATCCCAAATGTAAGGAGTTGAGAAGTTGATCACATTCACACCAACAGCATGTGTATAAGTTGCTGCCGGGAAAACAGTTGTATAACCTGTTGTAGATACAAAATCTGTAAATGCAGTAAGTGCAGTAGTACCAATCTTAACAGTAAAGTTGGCATTTATCGCAGCATCTCCCAATGTTGAAATATTGAAAGACATTGAATGAATACTACCAGCACTCAAACCTGCAGCAGTCAATTCAGCAGCAGTATAAATTGTTTGCATGCGGTACGAAGACCATCTGTTACAAAATGCAGTTGGTTGAGCTGTTGCTCCGGTAAGTGTTGTTGCCGTTCCAATTGTTGCCGTAACTGACTTGGTCATGTTTACAGCAAGAGTAACTGGTGTTCCGTTACATACCGGACTTGCAGAAGTGGTAGCCGCTACAACAACTCCTGTTAAAGGCTCATCAGAGTAAGATGTTCCCGTATAAGAAGCTGTTAATCCAAGTGAATTTTGTGCTGCAACTCCCCACGCAATTATTGCATTACCAGGTGTTGGTACCGGAATCGTTCCTTCCCAGGTAGAACCGGAAGTATTCGTCATTACAATGTTCGTTTGCGGAACACCATTCACGGAATATCCGATTGTTGCACCGGTAATTGTACCGGAAGTAGTAGTAATATTTACAGATACCAGGCGAGCGGTTGCCACACACAACGTAGACGTTAATGGAGTTACCGAGTTCAAAGTAATTACAGGCGTTACCTGAGTACCTTCAAATTCAAATGCTCCCAAATCCGGTGCTGTTCCTGTACCTGTGTAACCCGCGTTACCCTGACGAACAACCGCAGCATAATCATCAGCAACTACCGGTGTTGTAGTATTCGCAGCACCACTTTCCACTTGAGTTGAAGCTCCAACAACAGGTTTCAAATAATCTGCATTTGATGGTGTCGTGCTGATAAAGAAGTTACCGGCAGTACCATAACCGGTTCCGGTAAATGCAGCTTCTCCCGTAAATGAGTTTGCTTCACGAGGTAAAACCGCCGTTTGGTAAGCAACCATCGTTTGGTAAGAAGTCGTTCCATCATACATCAGTAAGCGTGTAGCCGATGGAGCACCTGCGTACAATAAATTACGATTTGATGTAGCAGCAAAGTTATTCAACGCCGTATTTGAACGACGGAAAGCTACTGTGATTCCCGTACCTGCCGGAGTAGATTCATTAATGATAATGTTATTACGCATATCCAACGCTGCAGTAGTTGCCGTAGCATTTACCGCATGATAAATACCGGATGTACCGAAATTTGTACCTGTTGAAGATGCATTTAAGTAAACACTATTGTAATAAACTCTGTAAGTAGTTGAAGTAGACGTAGACGTAATCGAGATTCCACGAATCGCATCAGCAGCTGAAGCTGTAGGTGCTTTCAAATCTCCGATCAGGTTATTATAGATATTTACCATTGATCCGCTAGGAGTAACAATACCATTTACCGTAGATCCCGCTCCTGCAGAGCTTAAATTGTAAATCTTGTTTTTGAAGATCGAAATGGTAGCACCCAAAGAAGACGAAATACCTGTTACAGTAGCTGTTCCTGTTGAGGAATTGGCAAAGCTCAACCCATTGATCAGGTTTACTGAAAAATTCTTAACAGATGAAGCCGTTGTATTTGTTAGAATACCGGTAACAATATTAGATGTTGCAGTAGTTGCTCCGGCAATTGACAAATTGTAAATCTGGTTGTTCGTAATATTCTCAAGTGTCGGTGACCCCGCATTATAAATACCATAAACCACAGAAGACGAAGTTCCCGAGTTTGCCGTAATTGCCAAATCATGAATCACGTTGTTATTATAGGTAAACTGAGTAGTACTGGAACGCATTCCATAAATCGTACCTGTAGCCCCTGTAACAGATGCATTGGAAACGTTGTTTCCGTTTGATGTCAAAGTAGATGGTGTAATAGCTTCAATATTTGTAAGTACTCCTGCCACCATCGACAAATTAGACACTGTATTGGTATTCATCACAAGTGTAGTCGGCGATGCGTCAGCATAAATACCTTTCAAAGTTGAAGAAGTACCACTGGAGTTACTCTTCACATTGTTGATGGTATTTCCGTTGATTGTAAGCGTTGTAAAAGCTCCCGCCGAAATACCTGCAACTGCTGTTGTTGCTGTTGTTGTTCCTAAAGTACCTGAAGTAACAGCGTTTGCTGTTGCACTACCAATTGTGTTTCCGGTAATTGTTAATGCCGTACCTCCACCTGACGTGTTGATTCCTGTGACTCCACAAGAAACTCCTGCAGCACTCCCCGCAGCAGAAATACTGCTGATCACATTGTTTACAATATTCAACGTTCCGGAAGAATTGGCATGAATCCCGAAGATATTTGCATTATTCGAATTTGAAACTGTAATCGCACCTGTTCCTGTAGAAGCTCCGATAGTATTCGGTGTAACGTTTCCAACTGAAACAGTTCCGCCTAAAATGGAAATTCCTGCAAAAATACCGGGAGCAGTTGTTGTTCCACTTGTACTTGTCAACGAGATTCCGGAAATCGTATTCCCCTGAACAGATGATGCCGTTCCGGTGTTCGATGCAGTCAGTTCAATTCCAAAGAAACGCCCTGCTGATGCTGTATAGGTCGTAACACCTGTCCCCGTAGAGCTCGCATATCCGATTACGTTATTCGTAATTACATACCCATTTCCACTTCCGGTAATGATATTAATACCTCTGTGCTGACTACCTGCAGTAACTGTTCTTGTTCCTGTTTGGTAGAATTTGTTCGCGTTGATAGTCCATGCAGAACTATTGCTGGACAACACAATACCATTGGAAGCATTAGCAGAATTAAAGTAATTGTAAATATTTGAATTACTTACTGTGTTTCCGCTATTGTCTACAGTCGTTGAAGTACCTGCAGAATAAATACCATTATTTGGAGTAGTTGCCCCGTCCTTGATGTCACAATAGTCGATCAGGTTATTATCATTACCTGTCGTTCCTGTACTTCCTGCAAAAACAATCGTTCCTGAAGAAGTAGAGTTATTCGCACTGTGAATAGTCAAATACTGAAGTGTATTGGATTTTGCATCGTTTACAAACTGCACGGCATAACTTGCCCCTGCATTTGTATTCGAAATTACCAGGTCACTTGCTCCCGCCTGGTTCACACGACCATCGAAAGTAAGGTTCGTAGCTCCATTCAGATTCAAGGTACCAGTTGCATTTGCACTGGTGATAGAAAGTCCGGAAACTGTCGGGTATACTTTCACGTTGTATGCTGCAGTTGCAATACTATTACAACTTACAATAGGGTACGTTTCAGGTGTTGCAGGATAACCAGTAATTAATTGAAGTTCCACGTTACCCGTCAAACCTAGCGCATTGATATCAGCAAAAGCTGTAGTCAAATTTTGATAATCACCTCCTGATCCGACAGTTTTAATACCCGAAAGCACACCTGCATTTGTAGCTTGGTTTCCTGAAACAGAAGGCAGTCCTAAAGCCCCTTCAGTCACAGGAGTTACTTTCCAGTAATACAATGTGCCAAATGACAGACCTGTTGCATTATATAGGACACTATTTGCAGCAATCGAGGCTACAAATGAATAGTTTACCCCATCAGTAGAACGATGAATTAAATAAGCTAATTCATTACTCGCATTATCAGTCCAATTTAAAGTCATTCCATTTCCGCTGACAGCTGTAAAAGTTAATGCAGCAGCAGCAGCTGGTACTGGTGGTGTAAATCGGTAAATTCTTCTCGAACCTTCAGCCGCAGAATTCAAATTAGGAATATTTGCACCTGGAGCAACAACATTCTGAGTGATTGTCCCGCTTAAATCGATAGCTGAAGTAGTAATATCGATACTCAACGATTGATTAGCAGCACCTCCCCAGGAGAAACCAACCTCTGGAGTCTCATCAGCAGTTTCACTGATTGTATTACAATACATTGCTCCGTACACATACTCAACTACTCCCGTAGACTCATAAAAGCGTACCTGATAAGTTCCATCATTGGTATAAGTATCCCACATCAAATTCATGTTGCGGAATTCAATCACGTAACAACGATTAGGTCCGGTTCCGATTAATTTTCCGAAAATACCGCCGGTAGTTCCCGTACCTAAATCTCCGTCAAAAGCAGAAAATCGAGGTGCCGCAAGTGTACCTCCGGCAATCGTATAGGTTCCACCACCAATAACTGCCGGAGCCCCTAACTGTACAATTCCATTCGAAGTTGCATAATAAGAAGTAAATCGATTTCCTCCGAAATAGAATTCAAAAGCAGCCGGAAAAGTAATTGCAGCGGCATTAATTGCCTGGTCCTGGCTGGTATTCGTCGCCAAAACCTGAGTAGTCCCCGTCGACATATCAACGACGTTGCCATTCATATCCAATCCAAGCGATCCGGTTGTATTGGTAGAAAAAGCGTAGTTGGCCGTACTTTGTGCCCGGAGGAGCATATGTGGCGAAAAGCACATAAGCCCAAACAGAGCAGAAAGAACCAACCATTTTTTAAAGGAATTGTTCTTCATAGGTAAAATGTAATTAATGAGTTGAAAAAAATTCAGATTTTGAAAATCACGGTCGTGTTTTCAACATAATCTATAATTTAAGTAACACTACAAAAATGTTACTATCCTAGATACTTACAAAATTGATTCACAGGTTGACAGAACAATAATTGATTTGATAAACCGATTTAGCACAAAAATGGCTTAACTTAAAAAATAGTTTAGTCCTAGCAAAATCTAGGAAAGAAGCCATAAAAAAGGTTAAAAAAACAAAATAGCTCATTGTTAATTATTTAACGTAATAATTTCTGAAATTTTATGCAAGCTTAATTTTATGTACATCTTAAACCCTTTAACGTGTTAGGATACAGATTTTTTGTTAAAAATTAGAACTAAAATTTTAAAATTCACTTTTTTAACAAATTCGTTAAACAAAAAAGGTGTCTATCCGACACCTTTCACTAAATTTTAATTTTTTAGTCTACTTAAAAACAACGCACGATTCGAACCATTCCTTTGGGAGCAGTCAACTTCACCAATTGAACCATTTGATTTCGAGGAACTAATACAGATTCAGTACCCAATACCTGTTCTTTCATTAATTGCTTTCCGTCAGTTCCGAATACTTCCATTAAGTACCCCGATTCTTTGCTGGAAATTTCAATGAACTCTTCTTTTGTTCTCATCTCAACGGAAGCAAAATCCAGATCCGTCAGACTCAAAGTTCCTCCAACTGCAACCTGAAGCGATACCGTATCTGAATTACAAGCCGAAGAAGCAACCAGACTTACGGTATAAACTCCATTCGATGTAAAGGTATATTGTGCATTTTCTGTCGTTGCACTTTGCCCGTCTCCAAACAACCAGGTATAAGTCATTGCTCTTGAGCTTTCATTTGTCAGGGTAATTGTTGCTCCGGTTTGCACCATTGAAAATCCTGCCAGTGTAGCTTCATCTGCCGGACGTAAATTGAAGTGAGCCAAGGAATCTAAAATGACCGTTGCAGCAGCCTGTTGTAAAATTCCGGCTGTTGTTGCGTTCAATCCGGCATGGAACGTTGCCCCTACCGGACTCTGCTGAAAAAGGGAAGTATAAAAAGTACAAGCCGCCAGATACGTTCCTTCGGCAGACGGATGGGATTCATCCGGGTTATACAAATTGATCGATGGATGATTTGCCCGAACATAAGCCCAAACCGCTCCTACCGGAGAAACCATCGAGCGATCGCTTGAATCTGCCATCCGCATATAAGCATTGTATAAGCGCGTGTTCATCTTCTCAAAAGTGTTGATCCCGACCCATTGCGGATCACCGTTTTGTCTTCCCCAGGTCATATAATACATCACATTGCTGCACGTGTTATTTGCCCAAATGCTGTCTGATAATTGCACCGCAAAAGGAAGTGTGTTATTATTTACCTGTGCATCCGGAAAACTAGGTTCCTGGCTTTGCCCCTGAATCACAACAACATCCCACGGTTTGGAGTGAATCTTCGTATAAGTTAACGGATCATTCACATGAGTCTGGAAAGTAGCGCCACCGTTTGTTTTCGAATCAATGGTAATTTCTTTTCCGAGGTTTGTTGCAAGGTTGCTCAACATCCCGGGAAGATCATTCACGTAGGTATAACTGTTTCCTATAAAAAGAACCGATATGGAATCCTGAGCGGAAACCAGAGAAACCGTCATTGGAAGGCAAAGAAGTGTGAGGAGAATTTTTTTCATTATTTAGCGTTTTAATAACTAAACAGCGATACTCCTTTGCAGTTGCCCGTAATTTTACCGTAATTTGGAAGAAGTATTGCAATCCTATTGTTCAATGAAAAAAGTGCTTTCATTACTAATCCTGACTCTTTGCGTTTATCACTTTGGTAATTCTCAGACTTTTTTGGGTTTTGAATACAATCCGAACATTCCGGTAAAGGTTGGAAGTACAACATTGAAAAATCCCTGGGCCGGCGGTATAAATTACGGTCAGTTCTCTACCATTGATTACAATTTTGACGGTTTGGACGACCTCGTTATCTTTGATCGAAGCGGAGATGAATTCGTTTTGATGGAACATGTTGTCAATGGTCCCACACACGAATACCAATACGTATATAAAGGATACAACTACTTTCCGGACGATTGCAGATACAGAGCCGCATTCGTGGATTATGACGCTGACGGAAAAAAAGATCTGTTTACCTACGGAATCGGCGGAATTAAAGTTTACCGGAATGTTGGCAATTCCACGCAAGGCCTTCAATGGCAGTTGATCACTCCTATTCTGCAAACCGATTACACCGGAGACATTTCCAACTTATATGTAAGCGCAAGTGATATTCCGGCATATGCGGATATTGATTTCGATGGCGATATTGATGTGCTGACTTTTCATATCGGCGGGCAAAACATGGAATACCATCAGAACCAAAGCATGGAGCTGTACGGCATTCCGGATTCACTCATTTTCGTTTTGAAAAACCAATGTTGGGGAAAATTCAGTGAAGATCCGAACAGCAATGACTTGTATCTGAATCAAACGGCGTATCCTTGCGAAAACGGCGACATTGCAAATCCTTTGAGACCTGCAAATGCGGATGAAGATTCCGCAAACGAAAGTATTACACGACATTCCGGTTCAACAACGCTGGCAATCGATATCAACAACAACGGAGTAATGGATTTGATTCTGGGCGATGTCGCCTACCCGAATATTACTTTATTGATGAACGGTGGAACTGCTCCCAACACGAATTCCGTGATGATCAGTCAGAATCACAATTATCCTTCTGTGGCCAATCCTGCGCAAATGCAATTGTTTCCGGCTATCTATTGGGAAGATGTAGATTTTGACGGTAAAAAGGATCTGATCATTGCTCCGAATGCAAGAACGGTTTCCGAAAACCAAAACAGTGTTCAATTCTTCAAAAACACCGGAACAAATGCCCTTCCGAATTTTGTTTATCAGGAAAACAATTTTCTTCAGAAAGACATGATCGATCATGGTTTGGGAAGCATTCCCGTTTTGGTAGATGAAAACGGTGACGGTTTGAAAGATCTGCTCGTGGCAAATTTCGTCCGCTACAAGCCGGTATTGAGTCTTGAATCCGTTTTTCAACTTTACAGAAACACAGGAACCAACTCCAATCCTGAATTCACCTTAGTTAACAATGATTATTTGAGTTTGTCTTCACTCGGATTGGGTTTACGTGTCGTACCTACTTTCGGGGATCTGGACGGCGACGGCGATCAGGATTTGATTGTCGGGATGGAAAGCGGGAATTTAAGACGTTTTACCAATACGGCCGGAGCAGGAAATCCGATGAATTTCGGAGCATCCGTTGCCGTTACGGATCATACCGGAGCGGCTATCAATGTTGTTTCCTATTCCTATCCGCAATTGTTTGATCTCAACAAAGACGGACTTCTCGACCTGATTGTGGGGCGGAAAACCGGCGAAATTGCTTACTATAAAAACACGGGAACTGCCGCTTCTCCTGTTTTTACGTTGATTAGCAGCAATGTTGGTCAGGCAGATATTTCCTCAACTCCCGACGGATATGCAGCTCCTCATTTTTTCCGCGTAAATGATACCACTCATTTATTTGTCGGCGCATACAATGGAAAACTGAATTATTTCCGCCACATCGACGGACATTTAACAGACGGCGACACCTTCAGTTTGTATTCCGATCACTTTCTGAATATGGACGTTGGTTTGTACAGTTCTGTTTTTGTGGATGACATTAACGGAAACGGTTTTTTGAATCTGTTTGTCGGGCAGGATTTGGGCGGATTATTCCTTTTCGAAGCAGATCCTTTGAGCACAGCTTCTATTAATGAACTTCACATTGAAAAAGAACTGGTTTTGTTTCCGAATCCGGGAAATCAGCTTGTGACGATTCTTTCTAAAAACGGGAATGCTTCAAACATCAAATTACTCCATGCAAGTAATGTATTAGGCCAGAAACAATCTCTGGAACTGATCGGATCGCAAATCGATGTTTCCCGACTCAATCCGGGAACGTACTACTTTGTACTGGAAGTTGACGGAAAAATAGAACATCTGAATTTCATCCGGAACTAGAGTTTCAGGTACTTTTCGTACACCACTTTTTGCGACCATTGAATCGCTGTAATCTCTGATTCGAAAATACCGAACATCGTCGAACCTGAACCGGTCATCGAAGCATAAATCGCTCCCTGATCATACAAATCGCGCTTTATCTGCTCCAATTCCGGATACTTTTTAAAAACAGAAGTTTCAAAATCGTTCACCAGTACCTCTTTCCACTCAGTGATCGGTTTTTCCAGAATTTCTTTCAGGGAAAGGCGGCTTTCATTCGGAACAACACCGTCATAAGCTTCCTTAGTCGAAACATGAATCCCGATATTTACCAAAACAACGGAATAATTTTTCAGATCGATATTCAAAGGGTTCAACACCTCTCCTCTTCCAGTTGCATACTGCAAACCTCCGTCAATAAAGAAAGCGCAGTCCGAACCGATTTCAGCAGCCATTTCCTTCAACTCTTCATTGGTGATTTGAGGAGCATAATTATCGCGCATCAATTTCAAGGCGAAAGCCGCATCCGAAGAACCGCCTCCCAATCCGCCTCCCATCGGGATAATTTTGTGCAGATGAAAAGACAAAACCGGAATCTGCTCATGTTTTCGGAACTCGCGTTCTGCATCCAGAATCAAATTCCCGGAACCCGGAATTTCCAGACCGGAAGTATTAAAGGCAGATTCTTGACTTTCAATCGCTTCAAGCACATCGCAAAAGGGAAGCTCCAACATGGCAGTTTCAATATCGTGGTAGCCGTCATTCCGCTTTCGCAGGATGTGCAAACCCAGGTTTATTTTGCCTGTTGGAAAATTAATCATACCGTAAAAATAATAGATGCGAACTATTTTCGTAAATTTCGCCCCTCAAAATAGCAATTATGTCTATATATTTAGATTTTGAAGAACCTTTAAAGGCTTTAGAAGAACAAATTGAACAAACTCGCGAAATTGGTGTCAGCACCGGTGTCGATATGGCGGATAAAATTCACGCTCTGGAAGAAACTCTTACAAAAAAAACCAAAGAAATATTCGGAAAACTGACGCCATGGCAACGTGTGCAATTGTCACGTCATCCGGACAGACCATATACTTTGGCTTATATCAATGCTATTACAAACAATACTTTTCAGGAGCTTCACGGCGACAGAACTGTAAAGGATGACAAGGCAATGATCGGAGGTTTCGGATTGTTGAACGGAAGAACAGTGATGTTTATCGGACAGCAAAAAGGAATCAACACCAAAATGCGTCAGTACCGTAATTTCGGAATGCCGAATCCGGAAGGATACCGTAAGGCGTTGCGCTTGATGAAACTGGCTGAAAAGTTTAACAAACCGATCGTAACGTTCATCGATACTCCGGGAGCTTTTCCGGGACTTGAAGCAGAAGAAAGAGGTCAGGGAGAAGCAATCGCTCGCAACATTTATGAAATGATGCAGCTGAAAGTTCCTGTAATCTGTATCATCATCGGTGAAGGAGCTTCAGGAGGTGCATTGGGAATTGGTGTCGGAGACAAAGTAGTGATGTTGGAAAACACCTGGTATTCGGTTATTTCTCCGGAATCCTGTTCTTCTATTTTGTGGAGATCCTGGGAATACAAAGAGAAAGCAGCTGAGGCTTTGAAATTGACCAGTTCGGATATGAAACGCTTGAAATTGGTTGATGATGTGATTGAAGAACCTTTAGCAGGTGCTCACAGAGATCAGGAAGCAAGTTTCCAAAACGTAAAAACAAAAATCATTCAATACCTGGCTGAGTTGGATCCTAAGAATCCGGAGCAGCGCGTCGAAGAACGCATTGAGAAATTCAACTCAATGGGAGTTTGGAACGGGTAAACTGAAACTCAAATAATAAAAAAGACTGCTTTTTCTGGCAGTCTTTTTTATTGGTTATCGGTTTCGATTCAGGCATCATTATTCCCATGTATTGACCGTATTCTCATTATTCAGGTCAATGATCAATTTCACTTTCACGGCTCTTTTAACATCCAGCGCTTTCTCATAAATCGCTTCAACCGAATAATTGTTCACGATGGTATGATCCTGCCATTTCCCTTCAAAAAACGATTGATTCACAATCCGGATGCGGTGTTCTCCTTTCGGAATGCGGACGGTAAAGATTCCTCCTTCACTTTCAAGCGACTCGGGAGAAACTCCCAATTCAACATCATCTACAAAAACGCGCATTTTCGAAGGATGATCATAGCCGGCTTCAATATTCACAAACTTCCAGTCAACGGTCAAAGAATAATGTTTTCCTTTAAATCGCGGCGGCCGCTTGGACCATTCATTTCCTTTCAGATCGAACCGAACAAGTGAAACCTCAGAAGCATTCAGATCAAACTGAATCTGCACTTTGGAAATTTCCTTCGCATTCAGATCGAACTCGCAAATGGCATCAATACTGAATTCATTTTCAAACGAATGTTCAACCCATTTTCCATCGTAATAAGCCTCATTTACCAAACGGACCCGATGCTCCTTTTTTGAAAGACGCAATTCGTAAACTCCCCAAACACTTTGCAAACAGGTTTTGGAAATCGCTAATTCTTCCCCGTCCACAAACACTCGGCATCTGTTCAAATGATCGTATCCTTCTTCTATTCCATTAAATTTCCATTCAAGCACCACAGATCGGTCCCTTGAATAGGTTCTCAGAAAAACAAGTACGCTAAAGAAAATTAATAGGTATCGTAGTTTCATATCAATTTCATTACTACAAACTTAGTCATTAAATCCATGTTGAAAATACTGTAAATGACGTATTTTAGGAATCCCAGAATAACCATTATTCCCTATCGATAAAGTAGATTATTTGCAATAAAGCATTCCAACCATCTACTTAATCCCGCATTAGGACGTTAGTTATATATCAGGGTAAATATTATCTTGCAAAAAATAAGAAACTGACAAATATGATTCATAAAATACTCTTTATAGGTGCTGCCCTGAGCTTTACAAACTATTCTACCGCACAGGAAACGGACACTACCGCGGCGGAAGAAACAGAAACTTCGGTAGACGATAATCTGGTTGAACAGACCTTTCAATCCACGCGGATCGTGAGTGCACATTCGGTGGAATGTTTGCGCAAAGGTGTTTTGGAATTCAGAGTGGAACACCGCTTTGGCGACGTCGCAGGGACAAACGGAGGCGTTCAAAACTGGTTCGGGTTTGACAACTCAAGTGATATTCGCCTGGGATTTGAATACGGAATTACCGACCATTTGATGGTTGGAGTCGGAAGAAGCAAAGGAAGCGGAACTCCGTATCGTTCATTGATCGATGGTTTCGGGAAATACCGCATTTTACAGCAAAAGAAAAAAGGAATGCCCATTTCACTGGCTATTACAGGAAGCATGTTCTACACCTACATGAAGGCATTGCCGGATATTTACGCCGTTGCACACTTCCCGAAACAAGAACACCGTTTTTCTTACTCGGCACAGCTGAACATTGCACGTAAGTTTGGGAATCTGGTGAGCCTGGCATTGATGCCAACTTTGGTTCACCGGAATTATGTAGCCGCAGACGATCAAAACACTTTGTTTGCACTTGGTGGAGCAATGCGCTGGTCCATTACGCAACGTCTGGGAATCATGGTCGAATACCATCAGGTTTTCCATGACAAAGGAATGCGTGCAACCAATTTTAACAGCCTTGGATTTGCGGTTGAATGGTTGACTTTCGGACATAACTTCACGGTTTACCTTACAAATTCCCGCGGATTCGGAGAATCTCAATTCATTACCAATACCTATGAAAATTGGCTGAAAGGACAATTCAGGATCGGTTTTTGTATCGGTAGAAAGTTCGAATTCGGACAGTAAAACAATGAATTCGTAATTCGTATCCCGATAGCTATCGGGACATAATTCGTAATAATACTAACAATTAAAAACACTTGATTATGAAAAAGATACTTTATCCCGCTTTAGCAGCATGCATCTTTGTAAGCTCGGCATTCGTAACAATTTCCTCCGTAAACGACTATGTTTTCAAGGAAGATTTCACCATTGCATTTAAGAGTAAGGATCCTTCAGGTGAATTCAAAAAGGCAAAGGGAACAATCAAATTTGATGCGGACGATTTAAGCAACTCAAAATTTGATATCTCCATTGATGTGAATTCCATCAACACCGGAAACTCCATGCAAAACAAAAAAGCACAGACTTCCGAGTGGTTTGAAGCATCCAAATTCCCGACCATTAAATTCGTTTCAACGAAAGTGGAAAAATCCGGTGATGCTTATTCGATCACAGGGAAATTAACCATGAAAGGAGTTACGAAGGAGAAAAAAATTCCGGCAACCGTTACCAAATCAGGAAACGATCTGACTTTCTCCGGGAAATTCACAGTAAACCGCATTGATTACGGCGTAGGACACAAAAGCGATGCTGTTCCGGATATCATGAACATTTCTTACTCCATTCCGGTAACTTCAAAATAAGTTTTTATGTTCAAACGACTTTTTTTCTTAGGGATTACGGCCGGTTTGTTTTCGTCATTGATTTCGTGGGTTTACTCGTACATGTACATTCAAATCGCTGACTTCACGGAACATTCCGGTTATTTTCAACTCCTCTCCTTTTCAATGATGATTACCATTGGAGTCAGCATTCTCGGAGCAATTGTTTACCGTTTGATAAAGAATCAATCGCTCGCGTCATTTATCATTCATCTGATTCTTTCGGGAGTTTCCCTTTCACTTGTTTTTTATGTTTTCAAAATGGATGATCCCGTTTTCAAAAACGAAGACGCAATGGCAATGATCGATTATTTCAAGGGATATCTCATTCCTTTCACATTCATCCCTGCACTTTCGTGGCTGACATTCAAACCTCTTTTTATTAAATAAGCACAATGAAAAAAAACACATTCATCATACTTACGTTAAGCAGCACAATCATACTTTCATTGGTTTTCACAAGCGGATGTACCAAAGCCAAAGCTCCTGCACCAATGATCGGTGCAAATTGTTCGGACACAATTTCGTTTAGTGAACAGATCGCCCCCTTCATTCATGATAAATGTTCAAGTTGTCATGACAGCGGAGCAGGAACAACTCCCGTTTTGTCGAACCATGCAGAAATTGCCGAACATGCACAAAATATCCTGAACGCATTGCACGGAACTCCTCAATTAATGCCTCAGGGAGGTCCGGCTTTGGAAGATTCTTTGATTCAACAATTTGATTGCTGGATTCAACAAGGAAAAATGAACAACTAACAATGAGGAAATAACACGACATCTATCCTGAATGGATTGAAGTTTCAGAGTTAAAAGAAACCGGTTTCGGAAATTCATAATTTATCTCGGCAATTTCATAACAACAAACAGCACTTACATCCCTAAATTTGGAACTATACGATTACAACTAACAGATTATCAATAAGGAAAACTAACTCATATTATGTCAGCTAAATTCCTCTTTCAGATAATTCAATGCCGGATGTATCGAAACACCCCAATGAATGCCTCGTAGAGGTCCAACCTTAGAGATTCTTTGATTCAACCGTTTGACTGTTGGATTCAACAAGGAAAATGAATAATTAAAACATTATGAAAAAAAACTACTTTTTTATTGGTTTACTTCTCGCTTCAGGAATTCTTGTGAGCTTTTCAGGGAAGGAAAACATCCAAAACGTAAAGAAATTCTCAAAGAATTTTCACCTGCTGAACGCTAACGGAAGCGTTGGTGGTAAAACCGGAGCTCCCGGAGATGCAAATTGCACGCAATGTCATTCCGGATCCGTACAAAGCGGTTCAGGATTCAATAACGTAACATTAACAGAAGGAGGAAATCCTGTTACGGAATACGAGCCAAATACAACGTATACGGTAAATGTGAGCATGTCGACAGCCAATCCTAAAAACGGATTTGAAATCGTTGCTTTAAACCCAAACAATGCAATGGCGGGAACTTTTGCCATTACAAATGCAACACATACCAAAACAATCTCTGCCCTTGGAAAAACACGTGTAACACATAAGTCTGCAGGAACGTCTTTAACCAACTGGAGTTTCAACTGGACATCCCCGGCAACAAATGTAGGAGCGGTAACATTCTATCTGGCAACCAATCAAACAAACAGTAACAACGGAGATACCGGAGACATCATCCGCACTTCTCAGCATCCGTTCGGGTCACAAGCCGGAATCAAGGAAAGTACTGCGAAAGTGGAAACAAGCATCGGTTACCAGGCAAACACCAACTCATTGAACATTCAATTGAACAGCAAAGTAGACGGAATCGCATTTGTAAATGTGGTTGACTTAAACGGTAAATCTGTTTTCACTGAAAATCTCGGAAATGTAAGTGCCGGTGAAAGCTCGCTTTCGGTTCGTTTGGAGCAGGAATTAAACAGCGGAATTTACATGGTAAATGTGGCTGTAGACAATAATATGATTGCCAAAAGGGTATTCATTTCAAAATAGACATTTTATCCCGACACATCAAGAATGAATACCAATTGAGATTCCATCTCTTTTTTCCACAAATACATATATTTTCAGAGGCACTTACGAGTGCCTCTTTTTTCTTTTAAAGCAGTCATCTTACTTAGAAAAGCGAGTGCGGTAGCCGAGCAATCAATTTGCGCATTTGCGGGAAAAGAAAAACTATTGTTGGAGACGCGATGTATCGGGTTCAGTTATCCAATCCTTCTCTGCACCAATTCATCCACACGCTCATAAACCTGAGTCGGAGTGCTGGCTCTCCATTCAATATCTTCCAGATCGCCGCCCATTACAAAATAATGATCCACCCGCGCCTTTTCGAATTCACTGATCACATGATCGTGAAAATTGATCAATGCAATCCAGCCATCTTCCACCTCATCAAACCATTCTTCGTAATAACAATCATCTGAATAATGATAATTCAGAACATTCTCACCAATCAGAATAAACTTATTGATCCCATGCCCCATGATTTCCTCAATCACATTCCGTTTCAGAGTCATGATATCATTTTCGATCGCGTCATTCCACTCGCCAATGAATTCCATAATCGCATAACCTTCTTCGTAATCCACAAAAAGGATTTTCGTAAACAGCGTTCGTGAACCGATATTGTCCCATTGAGGATGAATCAGGAAATTGTAAATCCGGTCCGTAAACTCGAATTCACTGTACTCCCGATCATAAAATGGCGAAAGAGAATCTTCAGAAGCGATGTATAAATGTCTCCAATTAAAATATGGCTCAATAAAATGCACGAAATCAGCGTTTTAATTTTGGAATAAAAATTGCAAATATGAACTTCGAAATTAAAAAGAAAGTCTACATTTGAGGCTCATTTTGTAACAAAAATTTACCTATGAAAAAATACAATAAAACACTAATATTCAGCATTTTTGCTTTTAGTGGTATTTTACTATTCAGCTCTTGTTCATCCGATTCGAAAGAACGCGATGCAGCGGAAGCAACCTCAGCACTAGTCGAAGGAAATGAAAAGATCGTTGCCTTTGGCCATGTCAACGCCATGAGTCTCTTAACCAATGCCGATTACAAAAGCATCCCGAAAGTGAATACCATTTTGGGAAGTGTTTTGGGCAACTGGAAAAAAGGTCTGGAAATTGACAAACCGATCTACTATGCATTAGAGGCTCCTTTCGGGCACGATGCAACTCCTGAAACCGTTTATGCATTGATCAATATCAAAAATCAGGACAGCTTGTCTTCCATTATCAGCGAAATGGGATATGCATTGGAAAAAGAAGGCGATATTTCTTTCCACCAGGAAGACGAAGTAACTTTCGGAATCCGCAACAAAATCCTGATCATCATCAGCAAACACGGAGATTACGACGGGAAAGCAAAAATCAAAGAAGCTTTCGAACAGACAACGGGAGATCTTTCCGAGGAAACAGCAGATGGAATCGTAAAACAAAGCGGTGATATCGTTTCCGGAATCAGCATTGAGCGCTTATTGAAGACTTCCAATACGGAGTTGGCAAAATTGTCTTCCGACAAAAAAGAAGAATTGGAAAATCTGGTTGACAATGCATTCATCAAAACAGTTGCAAACTTCAAAAACGGTGAAGCAACAATTGAAGCAACAAACATCTTCTCGGAAGAACTGAAAGACAAATTGTTCTTTAAAGACAAAAACGGAAATACCTTAGTAAGCAAATTAGGAGGTGGAACTCCATGGATGGGTATTGCCATGAACCTCGATTTGAGAAAAGGAGAAGATTTTCTGGGTACTTATTTACCAGAAGCGAAGAAACGTATGATGGAAGGTTTCCCGGGCGAAGCAAAATTTGCACTTCTGGCTCTTGGTGAAAACCCATTCTCGAAATTGTTCTCAGGTCAGACAGGAGCTATTTTCAACGGAGATGCCAAATCAACGATGGGAATGCAATTGGAATACAACAGTTTCCTTGGTTTAGGTCCTAAAGGCGATATTCTTCAAAAATTGATTGATGAGCAGTTTTCTGTTTTCGGAACAAAACAAGGTGATACATACACTTTAGGTGAATTGCGTGTTAAATCTACCAAAAAGGGAATTTATGCTTCAAGCGGAAAGGAGAATTCAGGGAAACTGAACTTACCTTCTTATGTCAAGAATTTCGGGGAAGACAGCTTCTCCATGTTCATTGCATTCGAGAAAATGGACATTGCAAGCATGGAATTGGATGACGAAGCCAAAGTGCTCGAAATCCTGCAATACGTAACCATCAACGCGAATCGTGACGGAGCAAAAATGGTCATTGCAGCGAAGAACAAGAAGGTGAATATCCTGAAGCAGGCAACTGATTTCTACGCAAAACAAATTATGGGTAAAATTGACTCCATGGGAGTGTAAAAGATCCAAATACTTTTTAAGAGGTTATCACGAACGATAACCTCTTTTTTTTGCCTGTTTTTTTGTACCTTGTACTTATCAAAAAAGGTTATGAAAAAAGATAAAAACGATTGGAATCCACTAACACCTGAAGAAGAACGAATCATCGTCCGCAAAGGAACAGAATACCCTTTCACAGGTCAATACAACAAATGGACAGAACAAGGCATGTTTGTCTGCCGCCGTTGTGAAGCTCCCTTATACAATAGCTCCGACAAATTTGATTCAGGATGCGGCTGGCCTTCCTTCGACGATGAAATAGCAGGTGCTGTGAAACACATTCCCGATCCGGACGGAAGACGGGTAGAAATCATTTGCGCTAATTGTGAAGGACATTTAGGCCACGTATTTACAGGTGAACGTTTCACTCCGAAAGATACACGTCATTGCGTTAACTCACTGAGTATTCTTTTCAAGAAAGCTTAGTAAAAATCAATAAGCTGTACTGCAATTGTAAACCGGGCTTCCTTTGCGTTGGATAATTTGACTTAACTGAATGTGAGCCGCCAAAGCCAGCTGAGAATAATTTTGAGAAGCATTTCCAAAACTCGCTGCGCTGGTTACCCACATTTTCTGAATCAATTCTTCACCTGAAGCGACCTGTCCAATGGCATTCACAACTGCTTTCACATTCATTGCTCCGGCATGATATACGTGCATGGTTAATAATCGGAACCAAATAGCCTGTTCGTCAACGGTTAATCCTGCTCCTTCCGCAATGTGGCGGGCAGATGGAATACACACGCGTTTTAAAAGCTGAGAAGCAGCATAAGCAGAACGCATGAAATCCTTTCGTTCGTCCACCGAACGATTGACTGTTAATCCCATGGAACGCGCCACAGAAGGCATCAATTGGAAAGGTCCGTAAGCTCCTACGGAGGATTTTTGCATTCTTCCCGGACTTTCGATCAACAAAATGGATTGTGCGTACCACGGATCTACTCCAAAATGCTCAAAAGCAGAAACTCCTTTCGGAAGGCTTTCAAAAACCAGGTCAAAACGGTAAAAATCGTTCTTTCCGGTTGTCACATTGATCCGCTCATCGGCATTCAATCCCAACAAAGTGCGTACACTGTCTTTAAACACCGTTTTCTGAATCTCCGTTTGCGTATGCCAGTCTTTATTCGACATTTTTGCGATAATTTGTCTGGTAGCGCCCACATTCACCAAAACAGAATCCGGAGAAAGAATCATAATCTGCTGCCAGAATTTCGGATGTTGTAACTGATCCCACTGAGCCGCCTGAATTCCGGCCGAACCCATAATAATATGCTCTGCCGAACCTTCGGTAATGGAGATCATTTCCGGTTCCCAGGTAGAATTCTGCGAAAACGATAAGAAGGGAATACTCGCAAGAAGCGTAAGGAGAGTTTTGCGTTTCATTATTGTTGTGGGTTTTTGGATGTTGCAAATTAAAAAAAGCATGTGAAAAATACAACAACGCTTTCAGATTTAATGAACAATCCGGTTTTCATTTCCTTGTTTCTTAGCGCGTATAACTCCGATGAAAGTGAAACGTTACAACTTATTTCAGAACTTCTTCAATCCTTCGCCTTCCACATACGATTTCAGAATCGCATCCATTTGTTCCATCGTGAGTGGAAACCAGTCTTCTTTGACCACTTTCCGGATTGTCAGGCGCTCTTTAACAGATAACGTTCCGTCGACCAGCAAGCCGAAAATCAATAAACGCGCAACGAGCCGGTTTTCGTTTGAATCGGAACCAAACAACTCTTCGATCTTCACCTCATCCGTGTGTTTCAAATTCAAATCCGGAACTTTTTCCAATAAACCCTTCACAAAAGCATACAAGGCAAAATTGTATTGTCGTTTCTGTTGAGCCACAAAATGAACCAAAAGAGTCAGTTTGCTCTCCGCCTGCTTCAACTCTTCGATCGAAAAATCATGCAGAAAATCAGTCGTCGTGGCATTCGAAACAATTCGCATGCGGGTTTCTTTCATCACTCCCCTGCTTGCCCAGGCATTCCAGAAAGCGAAAATCGGAATCCCGAACAAATCCGTTACAATTCTCAATGCATAACGCCCCAGAAGACGTCTTACCAAGAACTTCATCAACACATTGGAAAGCGTTGCTCTCAGTTTCGTTCCGATCAAAAGTGAATAATACGAAAACTTCGTCAGCCCAATATACGGATTGATCTCCAGCAGCTGCATATGCCTTGCCGGCATTTCCAACCCAGCTTCAGTCAGCAAAGCAACCTGCTCTCTGTAATCTTTGTTCGTGGAAGACGGAAACCGGTAGATTTCACAAATCCGGCGCACAGCATACAGATTCAGAATATTCAACAACCAGATTTCCGGAAAAATCATCACAACAGCATACGCCATGTAATACAACTCCGCATCAAATTCATAACCGAAAAAATTGAGATGCTGCGCATCCAGCAAATGAGAAAAATGAAACGGAAAAATAACCACCAATACAGCACAAGCCCCAACGATTCCCGCAATCAGATAAACACGCCATTCCAGCCGCTTCAACTGTCTTTTCTGAGCAGCATTCAGCACATAGCCATGCTTTTCCTCCAGGTGGATCGCAGCAGTTTTTTTACTCAAATAATTATTTCCCAGTCGAAATGCAATACTTTTATTTCGTCTCTTTTGAATTTCTTCCATACCCGCGGGGCAAAATTAATTCAATTTGCGCAATAACATATTTTGTATTACTTCACATCACTTAAGCAAATCCGTCTCCCTTTCTTATGTAAATTTGTGCAACGAACTAGTATGAAGTACATCCGGCTTTTCTTCGTTTCAATCCTGATTGTCCCTGTTAAAATTTATCAGTGGATCATCAGCCCTATTCTCCCGAATTCATGCCGTTACGATCCAACCTGTTCTGCTTATATGATTGAAGCACTCCGGGTTCACGGGCCAATCAAAGGTTTGTGGCTGGGAACACGCCGAATCAGCCGCTGCCATCCCTGGGGCGGACATGGTTACGATCCTGTTCCGGAAAAGAAATGCACCTGTAAAAAAGACTAACATTCAATTGAGAATTGAAAAGTTGTTTGATGAATCAAGCCTTTGCACCTTTGCGCTTCAATAAAACTCATTTTCTACATTCCTCAGCGGGAAATAGTGATACACCGCTCTAATCCTTCTGTTCCAGCACAAAGAAATTTCAAAAAAAATCCCAAAATTAGTTGTACGATTCATTTATTCTTTTTTACTTTGAATTTCAAAGTTCTTTTATGGAGAGTGAAAAATATTTAGCGCAGTTACAAGAGATCCAAAACATGATGCAAAAGTCATCGAAGTTTTTATCTCTGTCGGGGCTTTCGGGAATTCTTGCAGGAGTCTATGCTTTGATCGGTTCAGGGATCGTTTATTTGATGCGGGCAGATTTCATTTATCCCATTCGCTTCAATTCATCCGAATTTCTAACCGTTACGATCATCGCGGTTCTGGTAATGGTTCTTTCATTCATCACCGGCATTATTTTATCTCTTCGAAAAGCAAAGAAAAAGCAGGAATTGATTTGGAACAAGATTTCTAAACTGTTCTTAATGAGTTTCATGGTTCCATTGATCACCGGCGGCTTATTTGCTATTATTCTGGTAAGCAAACGGGAGTTCGGACTCGTTTCTCCGGTTACCCTTCTTTTTTACGGAATCAGTTTGGTAAATGCCAGCAGATATTCCTTTGAAACATTGAGAAATCTGGGATTCATTTTCATCATTTTGGGATTAGTCAACACGCTGTTTGTGGGATATGGTTTGTACTTTTGGATGTTCGGTTTCGGAGTCTGTCATATCATTTACGGCACGTTCATGTATCTGAAATACGATTATAAAAAGCAATGACGAGCATTATTTCAGATATCAATAAAACCTTCGATCACCGGATAAGACTCGGAATCATGTCTATCCTGATGGTCAACGATTCTGTGGACTTTAATCGTCTGAAAGAATTACTGGATGTGACGGACGGAAATCTGGCCTCTCACATCAAAGCCCTGGAACAATCGGAATACATCATTATCAAAAAACAATTCATCGGGAAGAAGCCCAATACCACGTACGAAGCCTCTCTTCTTGGAAAACAAACCTTTGCCAAGCATCTGGCCGCGCTTGAGCAATTAATCAACACCAGTAAATAGCTATTTTTTTATTCATTTACTTTGAATTTCAAAGTTCTTTTAAACTAATCAAAATGGAAAATCAACGAGAAACATCCCCGGAAAATCCGGGACAGGCAGACAAAAAAGAAACGAGCAACTTCATGAAGTTTCTAAACTCTTCATTCGGAAGATTTTTGCTCATCGGCTTCATAACGCTTCTTCTACTCGCTCCTTTGGTTCGGGTCATTGTCCTGATCGAGGAACGGAGAGAACGGGCGGAAGAAATCAAAACGGAAATTCGTACCGAGTGGGGAAATAACTTCAAATACTCTGGTATCGTAATCCGTGTTCCGATCAAAACAGGAAAGGAAACCAACTATCTGTTCTACTTCCCGGAAACAGAAACCAACAATTTAAATGTTCAGGTGAACACCAAGAAAAGAGGTATCTATCATTTCCCGGTTTTTCAATGCAAGGTTTCATCCCAATCGCTTTTCACTCCGCTTCTCAACAATCCGAATCTCGACCTGAATCATGTTCAAATCGGACTTTTGGCTCATCCTGAAACCCGGATATCGGATATCGGAAAGATCATGATCAATGGAAAGGCTCTGGACATTGAAGAAGAAACCTTTTCTACACCGAGAAACTCCAAGATATTCTACGCAACGGCTCCATTCACTATTGACCAATCAACCACCCGAATCAAAGTCGATCTGAATTATTCCGTAAATGGTTCCGGGAAAATTATCCTGCAAGGTCACGCCAAAAAGAATCGCTTCAACATGAAGTCAAACTGGGACAATCCTTCTTTTTCAGGAAACTCGCTTCCCGACCCGAATTCTTTCAAGGCGAATCACGGTTTCACCAGTTCGTGGAACATGATGAACATCACCCAAAATGCCAAAAACGGAGTCTTTGAACCCGGACATTACGGAACGATCAACCAGGCTTCCGTTGACTTTCTGGAAAATGTGGATCATTATCAGTTAAACGAACGAACGGTAAAATATGCCATTTTGGTAATTCTGCTCACGTTCACGGTGTTCTACCTGATCGAATTGATCGGTAAAATGCTGATTCACCCGATTCACTATTTGATGATCGGTTTATCCCTGATTCTATTTTATGCTATTCTCTTGTCCTTTTCCGAACAGTTCGGATTTGCAAAATCGTACCTGATTGCCAGTCTGGCCATTCTGACGCTGCTCTGCTGGTATGCCTATTCGGTTTTGGGTTCACTCAAATTCGCGCTCACAGTGCTCGTCGCAATATCTCTGCTCTATTGCTTCCTGTATGTGCTTGTGAATTTGGAAACATACGCATTGATTGTAGGCTGTATCGGACTTTTCATGGTACTCGCGGCAATCATGAGTTTCACCCGACGATTGAAAATGTAAAACAAAAATCCCCGGCATTTCGACTTTGCTCAATGACCGGGGATCTCTCTCTTTGTTTACTTATTTATTTGGTGTAGGTGTATTTTCGGGATCGGGTGATATTGATTCCTAAGGAAATTCCATAGGTTGTTCCATACTTGTTCATACTCGCGTAAAGATTTAACGGAACATTCAAAGCTCCGGGTCTGAAGGTTTTTCCGAAAGCAAAAACGAAATTGGTGGAGAAATAAGTTGCTCCGCGGGTATCCGGTCGTTTGAAATACGCCATGTGTTCCGCATTGGGAACTCCCAAATCATACAATTCCTGGAAGGTTCTGAATTTCCCGTCGAAATCCGTTGTTCCGGAAGCCAAACGTTTCATGGTGAAAGATGGCCCCATGGCAATTTCCCAGGCTCCTTTTCCAAAACGGACTCCATGCATAATTGCAAGCGAAGGAATCGGAGTTCCGTGTTCCATTCCGGCTACGTTTCCTAAAAATTCGAATAAACCGCTGAACTTTTCGCTTCCTGCATACTGAACTTCAAGCTGATATCCGATGTTAAACAAAATGGGAACGGTTCCTACTCCACCTTCCCGTTCATTTCGGGTGAAAAATTCTCCGTTTTCTTCTGTTGCAACCGCAAAACCGATTCTAGGACCGGAATTGTTCATTTTCCCCAATCCGGTGCTCGCCGTTGGTCCGTCTTTAAAGAATAAGGCCTTGTACACCGAAAAATCGACATCCATTTTCAATAATCTGTAGATCATGATATCGGTCATCCGGTTCAATTCGCGCGGCTGATTTTCGAATTGCTCGATCTCATTCCGTTCAATGACTCCCGTTTTCACATTCACAATCTTCATGGAAATCAAAATGCGGTCACCCAAACCTTCGTAGCTTGCACTCATCGCAAAATCGGCATTCAATTGTGTCCCCACACGACCTAAACATTCTTTACCCAAACACGATTCCATCTTCTTGTCGCCCAATTTTTCAGCAACATCGTAACGGTCGTTTACCACATACTTCTTAGAATTGACTAAACTTTTATAGATGACCGAACGAAGAATATCTTCGCTGGAAGAGATATTCCTGACTTCGATTCCTGCAATAACTATCGATGGCAATTGCGCTGTCTGGGCTATTGTTTGAAAGGCGCAAAGTCCCAAACAAACTATCAATACTTTTTTCATGGTTTCAATTTTAAGTTTCAGGACAAATTTGCTAGGTATGCATAATACTGGAAAACGGAATAACGCATACCGGTTTTGACCAGTTGCGATTTTCCGTACTGATTCCGAAGTTGTTAAATTGAAAAAAGCAAGCTGATTATCAACAAAAAAGGCTGATATCAAACGATACCAGCCTCTTTCTTTAAGATTTGATCTCCTATTTTTCCAGAACAACCGGAACATGTTGTGTTCCCGCTTCTGTTAAAATTCGGATCGTATAAACTCCTTTTGCCATGTTGCTTAAATTCAAATCCTGTTTTCCGGTTTGAATTCCGTTTAATTCATAAACAACCTGACCAAGTGCATTGAACACCTGAATTCCATTCAAATTGATTTCTCCGGAATAAACCGTTATCATTCCTGTCGATGGGTTCGGATAAACCGATACAAGCTTCAGATCATTCTCATCGATTGAAGCACAACCATCAACTGTTGCTGTTGTTTGAGCAGATCCTGAACATCCGTTTGAGTTGGTGTAACTGTACGTAATCGTAGTAGAACCAATTCCCGGCACCGACGGATTAAATTGATTTCCGCTGACTCCTGTTCCTGAATAGCTGCCTCCTGACGGATTTCCCTGATTCAGCGTAATCGGGCTGTCAAAAACACAAACAACCGGCAAGTTTCCGAAAGTCACTGAAGGATTCGGATTCACGGTTACCGTAATACTGTTCGATGCCAGAGACGTACAAGAAGCAACGGTTTGCGTTACGGTATATGTTCCTGAATTGGAGACTGAAACCGACGTTCCACTGGAAGAATTAGACCAGGTATTTCCGGAACCTGCCGAAGAAGTCAAAGTCACAGAACTTCCCTGACAGAAAGTCGTTGCTCCGCTTGCTGTAATCGTTGGCGCAGAAGGTACCGCATTTACAGTAATGTAATTGCTTTGGTTTGCCACATTCGATCCACCTGCATTCGTTGCAGTCAACGAAACATTGTATGTTCCTGCCGTTGGGTACGTTACCACCTGACTTGCAGATGTAGACGATGAAGGAGTTCCTCCCGGGAATGACCAGCTGTAAGATGTTGGTGAACCGGTAGAAGTACTTGTGTAAGTCACCGATTGTCCGGCACAAACAGAAGTTCCTGTTGCAGAGAAAGAAGCAACCGGAGTTGGAGGAGTTCCGCTTACACCTGTTACATTGATATTGTCGATATACAGGTTATTTCCGTTTCCTGCAAGATTTCTGAATGCGATCCAGACAGAACCGTTCCCCACGTATGGAGACAGATCAATGGTTTCAGATCTCCATTGTGAAGCTGTCGGTGCAAAAGAAGAAGTCATTGCAGGTGCTGTTGCCAAAGTAGTATATGATTTGGAATAAACGCTGGTAAATGTTCCGCCGCAGTTCGTGGACACCAATACTTCCAATCCATCAATATAAGTCGCATCATATGGAGCATATGCAACATCAAACACCAATTGTGCACTTGAATAAGCTGTGATATCTAATTTAGGTAAACGAAGTTCGTCATTCGTCGCATCGTCTACCGTGTAATTGTTGAACCAAACGGAATTCCCTGTAGTAGGAGTTCTTCCCACGGTAGCAGATCTTGCCCATGTTGCACTACTGTTCGTATTCACGATAGTCCAGCCTGCCGGAAGGAAAGTCGTTGAAACAAATCCTTCAGAAAGTGGCAAGCTCACAGAAGTTCCCGAACTTGCCGTAATGTAATTCGTTTTAGACTTCGGAAATGTATTTCCATTCGAAGAGCTGGTTACGGTCAAACTTGCATTGTATGTTCCGGCAGTATTATAAGTCACTGTTGGATTGGCAGCTGTTGAAGTCGCAGGAGTTCCACCCGGGAAAGTCCAGGAATAAGCCGAAATACCAGTCGATATATTTGCAGAATAAGTAACCGTTGTTCCGGTACACATGGTTGTTTGTGTCGCGGAGAAATCAATCGCGCAAAGCGAAGTTCCTGCCCCGCCTCCAACAAGATTCAGGTTAGCTGATGTCCAGATATTACTCCTTCCACCGGTTGTACTCACAATAGCAGTGCGCATTCTTGTTACCTGTCCTTGTGTAAACATTTTGGAACAGTAAGAATAATCCATGTAGTTTTCGTAGTTCTCTACGATACTTGCATTACAGATCTTCGCAGAATTGGGATTCGGGCAGGAAGTAAATCCTTCCGTAAGCGGCGTATCAGCTACTCCGTCATTTCCACAAGCCACTCCGGGGTTATTGTCATCACCCCAAACATGCGACAGGTTCAGCCAGTGGCCAACTTCGTGTGTTAAAGCACGACTGGAATTAACATCAGAAGTTCCGATCGAACCACAATAATCGTGAAGAAGAAAAACACCATTGTAGTACATGTTCGTAGCATTCGCTGTGGAATTTCCGTTTGGCAGGAAAGTATATCCAGCCGCACCGCCCAAATCTTTACAAATGTAAATATTCAGATAGCGGTTGTGAGGCCAGATTCCCTGATAAACATTGTTTCCGGCAGTAATTGCAGCTATCTGAGCTTCTCCGTCGTCCCCGTTATTGGTTTGCGTACTCGCAGTGCGGGTAATTCCGGAAAAACACGCCCCGTTTGGAGCAACCGTTGCAAATACAAAATTGATTTCAGCATCTGTCGGCATTCCCTGAAAAGTCGTATAAACGCTGTTTGCATCTGCATTCAATCTTCTGTAATCGCGGTTCAAAATCGCCAAAGCATCAACGATCTGAGCATCCGTGATATTTTCACTTCCATTGTTGTGCAAAACGTGAAACACCACCGGAATGGTATATTCGATACCGGTTGCCTTTTCAGTATTGGTTGGAGTACCTTTTGATTTTGGATCGGTGTTAGCCCCGGAAACCGTTGCGAAACGTTCCGGGTCTTTCTGCTGCATTTCCTTCATCCGGATATGCTGGCTGCATTTCTCAACTCCGTGAGAAGTCTCAATAGAGTGTTTTTTTAATTGGGTGACCTGCGCAAAGGACATAAATCCGCTGAGCAAGGTCATGGAAAGGACCAATTTTTTCATAAGCATAGTTTGTTTAGAAATAAAGATTATATAGTTCTGGAGTGAAATTTAGACAAAAAATTATTTAAAACGGTTCTTTATAAGCAGATAGTTTTGAACGAAAAGCCAACCTTCAATCGTTAATAACGATGTTTTTCAAACAAAATCAAGGTGATTAGCATTTAATTTTCACATGAATAAAATTATCTAATCTGTATAAAAACAGATCCTCATCCATTTCAGAATAATGGATACTAAAAAAGAAAGGAGAAGCCTTCCGACCTCTCCTCCTTCAATAATATACATGATCGAATGAATCAGCTTAGTTTTTCAAGAGCTGATTTCAGATTCGAAATAACTCCGTCAACATCTTCCAGGCGGCATGTTCCTACCGACAAGCGATACCAGCTTGAATCAGCGGAAGAACCGAAAGCATAAAACGGAACGATTGCTACTTTTGCTTCATCTAAAATATACTTGGTAATATCCTGAGTGGTTTTCAATACTTCTCCCGAAGCAGTTTTCAAACCGTGTAATTCAAACTGAACTGTCAGGTAAATTGCTGCTTCCGGAGCAATCGCATCCACTTTGTGTCCGGCAGATTTCAAGGTTTGAAAACCATTATAGAAACCTAACAAACGACTATTGATTTCCGATTTGATATGATTCAGATACGTATCATACAAACTCAATTCGTTCAGGTATTTTGCAGTAGCAAGCTGTTCTGCTTTCGGAGCCCACGCCCCGACATGTGTTAAAATGGATTTGATTTTATTGATCAGGAATTTTGGTCCCATTGTCCATCCGACACGCACTCCTGTTGCAGCCAAAGATTTTGAAATCCCGTCCACAAACAAGGTATATTCGCGCATTTCCGGACGAAGTGAAACCGGATTGTAATGCTCAATAGATCCGTGAGTCAAAGGCCAGTAAATCTGGTCATACATCACATACAAAGGCTTCACACCTGCTGCTGCACGTTTTTTATTTTCAGCCAATACCAAATCACAGATTTCTTCCAGATCTTCCTTTGAAAAAACAGTTCCTGTCGGGTTTAAAGGTGAGCATAAAGCCAACAAGCTTGCCTCCGGAAGAAAAGGAGCAATCTCCACCGCACGCGGCATGAAATTATTATCAGCACTCGTTTCGATCAGAATCGGGCGGGCATTATTCAAATAAGTATAATGATTGTTATTCCAGGATGGAACAGGGAAAATAACGGCATCTCCCGGATCGACAACTGCTTTGAAAATCGCATAAATCGCAGGTCGGGCACCACCGGTGATCACAATCTCATCCGTTGCATACTCCAAATCACCGCGTTTGCTCAACAATTGAGAAACTGCCTGACGCAATTCCAACATTCCGTCGGCTGCCGGATAATTTGTTTGATCGTCCTCGTAAGCCTCCTGAATAAATTGCTTCAGTTCAGCAGGAATAGGAAAAACCTTCGGATTAAAATCTCCGATGGTTAGATTATATACTTTCTCCCCTTGTTTGATCTTCTCGTTGACTTCTGCGGCTAACTTAATGATTTCAGAACCAATGATGTGTTCTGCCAACCTGGAAACCAAAGGAGTTGAAAGTTCATTTTTTGTATCCATGACCATTTTTAAATTGTTGTTGCAAAAATATACACTATTTACAGGAAATATGGAGGGATCTTTAAAAATCTGGTTAAAATAACGCAACAAATGATTCAAAGGCTGAAAGCCGGGGTTGAATGGTATAAAAACAATGAATTGTCTGAGAATTTAGTTGATACATTATTTTTTTTCACAGATAGCGCGGATTACGCAGATATTAAATAAGTTCATAACCCACGATTTCCTAGTAAACATCACAACATATTATTTTCCGGGATTGAAACAAGATTGATCATTAGAAAGCGGTTCTAAAAATGGCCATTACGCTGAAAGTACAGAAAACAAGCTGAAAGCAGCGTGATTGAACCCCTGTTTGAGTTCAGTTGTCGGATTTTGTAAAACAAAATTCGGTAACAACGTATACGAGTTGGGGTGAAATAGCGAAATGAAGCGTGGCTTTTCCAGCTTTCGAGTACAGGCCTGGCCTTTTTGCTTACTTTTTTGGCAATGAAAAAAGTAAGAGAAACCAAACATTGTTGTCAGATTTGTTATTAAAGGGGAATCAACCTTTGATGAATCTGTATTATCAGCGGACCATTAAAAAAACACCTATATTTTCGTACACGATAAAAAACAAAAAAGCTCATCAATCGGTTGAATGATGAGCTTCCAAAACTAATTTCATCTCAATTTTTTATCAATCGCTCTTGAATTAGTTTTCCTTCCACACTTATTTCTATCAAATACATTCCTTTATTTAATGCCGAAACATTCAATTGGTTCTGATTCACCAAACGTTCTGACAAAACCTGATGTCCAAGCACGTCGTAAACAACCACGTTGAAATCTGCCGAATTTGCCTGAATGGTAATCAGATCACTCGCCGGATTGGGGCCAAACACAATTCCTGAAGCCTGATTATTTGTCAAACCTAAGCTCGGATCAATAACGGTCACTTTTCCAGTCATCATTGCTGAATGAACATCGCAACGATACATGTAAATTCCCGGAATATTGAAACGTTTTCCAAAAGTCCAGTTTGAACCGGTTGTCAACATCGAAAACGATTCCGGATTGGAGGCATAAGTCGCCGTTGTTCCGTTTACATTGTGAGATCCGTTGTTGTTGTTCACCCATGTCACGGAATCCCCGAGATTAATAGTGATGTCATTTGGAGACCAGGATGAAGCCTGGGCATTAATTTGGTGATTTGTTTGTCCGAAAGCAACCGGAGCCAAACACATCATGAATAGTTGAGTAATTTTTCTCATAAGCATCTGTTTTAATTAAAGATACAACCCTTTTCCCGGGGTTGTAAATAAATTTCAAAAAATTAGTCAAATGGTTGATCTCATTGATTACATTGCTTCTTTATCCCCTTTTTCTTCCGTCCTTCACAAGAAGAGAGTCCGCTCTGTAATATTTCGCTATTTTTAAATCTCTAAAATCAAGATATGAAGAAACTATTTGCTTGGGTCATGATCGGTGCGATGGTTATGAGCCTCCGAATGCCAACGCCTCCGGAAGAAGGATCAAACGCTCCGCTTTGGATGAGATATCCGGTTATTTCTCCCGATGGGAAAACAATTGTATTTGAATACAAGGGTGATCTGTACCAGGTTGCTGCAAGCGGGGGAACCGCAACTCCGATTACACTCAGTGATGCATACGATTTCATGCCGGTATTTTCAGCGGATGGAAAAACAATCTATTTTGCTTCGGACCGCTACGGAAACTTTGATGTGTTTTCCATTCCGCTTCAGGGAGGAAATACCAAACGACTGACACTGTGCTCAAGCAATGATTTTCCGCAATGTCTTTCAGCAGACGGCAAAAGAATCATCTTCACGGCTGCGCGTTTAGACAATGCAGCAATGTCTCAATTTCCGTATGGAGCTTTGGGTGAAGTTTATTCCGTAGGAATTGACGGAGGCCGCGAAAAACAGGAATTATCCATCACGGCTGAAAATATCAAATGGAACAAAGCCGGAACCAAAATGGTTTTCCACGATAAAAAAGGATACGAAGATCCATGGAGAAAGCATCACCAATCATCTGTTGCACGCGATGTGTGGATGTATGAAAAAAGCGGCGATAAGTTTACACAATTGACTGATTTTGCTGGTGAAGACCGGAATCCGGTTTGGAATGGCGACGAATCAGCTTTGTTTTACCTGAGTGAGAAAAGCGGATCATACAACGTTTGGAAAATGAATCCAGGCAGCCCGAATTCGAGCACACAGATTTCCAAATTCGATAAAAATCCGGTTCGTTTCCTTTCCGTTTCAAACGACAATACACTTTGCTACGGATACGATGGCGAAATCTATACACAGAAAGAAGGAGCAAATCCGGAAAAAGTACGCATCCAGATAAACTCCGAAGACCGCAATGCCGACATCAAAAATGTGGTTGAAACGGGGAATGCATCTGAGATTTCAGTATCTCCAGGTGGAAAAGAAGTTGCCTTTATCAATCATGGAGATGTATTTGCAGTTTCACTGGAAAACGGAGTTACAAAACAAATTACCAATACGCCGGAAGAAGAACGCAACGTGAGTTTTTCACCGGATGGAAAAGCTATTTTGTATGCTTCCGAGAGAAAGAATATTTGGGGAATCTACCAAACAACTTTAATCCGAAAAGAAGAAAGTTATTTCTACGCTTCTACCCTTTTGAAAGAAGAAGCTTTGATCGTAACAGAAAACGAATCATTCCAGCCTCAATTTTCTCCTGACGGGAAGGAAATTGCATTTTTGGAAAACAGAACCGGTGTGAGCGTTTATAATATTGCGAGTAAAAAAATCCGCAATGTATTACCTACCACTAAAAACTATTCATACAGCGATGGAGATCAAACATTCAACTGGTCGCCGGACAGCAAATACATTTTGGTATCCTTCTTAGTGGATGGAAACTGGCACGATCAGATCGGTTTGATTGATGTGACAGGAAAAAATCCGATGCTGCAACTGACCCAAAACGGGTTCTCGAACGGCGCACCGAAATTCCAGATGAACGGAAAAATGGTTCTTTGGTTCTCCGAAAGAGACGGAATGAAAAATGTGGCAAGCCACGGATCTCAGCAGGATGCTTACGGTCTTTTCTTAGATCAGAATGCCTTTGACCTGTTTAAAATGAAAAAGGCGGATTACGAACTTTGGAAGGAACAAAAAGAGAAAAACGACAAGGAAAAACCGAAGGAAACAGAAACACCTGCCAAGAAAGGGAAAACCGAAAAAGCAGATACCGTTAAGAAAACAGATCCTTTAAAAATTGATTTGACAGGATTGGCCGACCGTCAGGTTCGTCTGACTGAAAATTCTTCGTTCCTGCACGATGCATTCATGGATCCGAAAGGCGAAAAGTTGTATTATCTGACTCCGAATGAAGACGGTGTGAACTTATACGTACGCGATTTCAAGGAACACGAAACCAAAATGTTGATTCCTTTGAAAGCAAATGGTTTCTGGGGTGCTTCGATGGATAAGGACGGAAAGAATATCTATGCAATCATCAATGGAAGGTTAACACGTCTGGATCTGGAAAAAGGAGAACAAAAAGACATTCCTTTCAGAGCGGAACGAACGCAGGACGGATATGCAGAACGCGCTTATTTGTTCGAACACATGTGGCGTCAGGTTAAAGCGAAGTTTTACGTGGTTGATTTGCAGGGAACAGATTGGGATTATTACAAAACGACCTATGCGAAATTCCTTCCGCACATCAACAACAATTACGATTTTGCAGAAATGTGCAGCGAATTATTGGGTGAATTAAACGCTTCCCACACAGGTTGCCGCTTCTTCGGAAGAAAAGAAAACGGAGATGAAACGGCTCAACTCGGAGCAATTTTAGACGAAAGCTTCACAGGAACAGGACTTAAAATTGCCGAGATTCTGGATAAAGGCCCGTTAGTAAGTTCTGACACGAAAATCAAAGCAGGTGCTATCATTGAAAAAATTGACGGCGTGGAAATCAAGCCTGAATTGAATTACTATTCCTTGTTAAACCGCAAAGTCGGGAAACAAGTATTGCTTTCTATTTACGATCCGGCAAGCGGAAAACGCTGGGAAGAAATCATTAAGCCGATTTCAGCAGGAATGCAAAACGAATTGCTTTACCAACGCTGGGTGAAACGTATGCAGGCAATGACCGAAAAATTATCCGAAGGAAAATTGGGTTACATGCACATTCGCGGAATGGACGATCGCAGCTACCGCGAGTTCTACAACCAGGTAATGGGAAAATACATCAACAAAGATGCTTTGATCGTGGATACGCGATTCAACGGCGGTGGTTGGTTACACGACGATCTGGCAACTTTCCTTTCCGGAAAACAATACATTAACTTCGTGCCGAGAGGTCAGAAAATTGGTTTGGAACCAGGCTCTAAATGGACCAAGCCAAGCTGTGTGCTGATGGGAGAAGGAAACTACTCCGATGCGCATATGTTCCCGGTAGTTTACAAAACACTGGGAATCGGAAAACTGATCGGAATGCCGGTACCGGGAACGGGAACTGCCGTTTGGTGGGAAACTCTTCAGGACAATTCATTGGTTTTCGGAATTCCACAGGTCGGAGTTATGACGATGGACGGAAAATACTACGAAAACAACCAATGCGAACCTGATTTCAAAGTAGTAAACGATTACAATACGATGCTGAAAGGCGAAGACGCTCAATTGAAAAAAGCAGTCGACGTCTTGTTAGGAAGATAATCCGATACAGATATTAAAAGACAATCCCCGGCATTTCGACTTCGATCAATGCCGGGGATTTTTGTTTCAAGTCTATAATTTCTACTTTTAGAACTTCAAAAGAAAGTTGGCGAATCAGAACCCAAACAGGATGTTATTCAAAAAGCTCACCAATCGATTGGCTTCACATGCAAAAACAATTTTTCTGGTCGACGGAATCGGAGCCGCTGCTTCTGCATTTTTTTTGGGAATCATACTCACCACTTTTGAATCGTTTTTCGGAATGCCCAAGAGTATCCTGATTCCTCTTTCGCTCATTGCAGCAATCTTTGCCGTTTATTCCTTTTCGTGCTACTTTTTTGTAAAACGAAATCCACAGCGTTTTCTCCGGATTATTGCCTTCTCAAATATCATCTACTGCCTTGTAACCGGCGGAATGATCATCCGGGTTTATGAACAGCTGACTCCAATCGGTTTCGGTTATTTTCTGGGTGAAATTGTGTTGATACTCAGTTTGGTTTTTCTTGAATTTAAAGTCCTGAAACAAAAAACGCCATTCTGAGAATGGCGTATGAATAATCATCTTGTTTGCGTTATTTACCAAAACGGTAACCAACCTGCATATTTACATTAAAGTCCAATCGGAAATTACTTTGTGTTGTTCGGTTTGTTCCCTGAAAACCTCCCATAAAATCGTACATTTTAACAGAATACAATCCGGGATTAAGGCTCACAGCAGATCCCAGGTAAAAATGCTTACCCATCTGCCATTCAATTCCATAACCAATACTCATATTGACTCCCGTTCGTCTATAGTTATATGGAAGTCCCGTTGAATACATCATTCCGTTTCCTGCATAATGCACCGTAGTTGACTTCTCTGTTGTAAAACCAATTCCGCTATACAAATATGGTACAAAACGATTTCCAAAACCATTGAAATAACGCTTATAGTTCACGTTGACTCCCAAAAACCTGTACGATCCCGCACCGTTTGGCCGGTAAAGAGAAAATTGGGGTCCCAACTCAAATTGATTTTTACCGTAGGTGTAAGTCAGCATAGGCATTACCCCTAGTTTTTTACCCAAACTTCCATGTAATATATCCGATCTGTAAGGAGTCAAAGTTACTCCGGTATTTAGTCCCCATCTACCTTTGATGGGTGATTCTTCTGTTTGGGAAAATCCGGTGCTTGTTAAAAAAAGGGCACAAACAACCACGGTTGATTTAGCTAGTTCAATTGATTTCATTGATTTAATTTTACGTTTGCACAAACATATCTTTTCAAACAGGAAGTAAACGGAAGCTTTCACGTATTTTAACTACCACCTATTTCAATTTAGGATTTAGTAACAAATTGAGCAGGAAATACGGGAACTTTTGTAATTTCAGGAGCCGATTTCAGGCAGAAAACTTTAAAGCAATTTTTGTCAAATCATCCTGAAACAAAAAAAAGCAACTATGAAACGCACATTTTTTTCTTTGTTATTACTTACCGCAGCTTGTACAACTCAACCGAAAGAGAAAGAAACCACCCCGGTTTCCGACTCCAAAGAACAAGCATACGCAGATATCATTCCTTCAAAAGACACCTTGTATTGTACTTCCAATGGAGAATTCGAATATGGTGCCCCTTATGCGTATGTTGATAAAAACGGAGACACAATTATTCCGGCCGGAGCATTTGACAACTGTTTCAGCGATATTTTCACCACGTTTGCTTATGTTTCCGATGCGCGTTTCAAAGACAAAGGAATGGTTGCGGTAAACAGGAACAAAGAGATCATTTTTGAAGCATTCCTTTTTGACAATGGCCCGGATTACATCGTAGATGGTTTGTTCCGGATCAAAAGAAACGGAAAAATTGGCTACGCAGATCCTACCGGAAAAGTAGTCATTGAAGCAAAATATAGCTGCGCCTATCCTTTTGAGAACGGAAAAGCTAAAGTGGCTTTGAATTGCGAAACGGTTAAAGATGAATTGGAACACCATTCCTGGGAAAGTACGGAATGGTTTTACATTGATAAAACCGGAAAGGAAGTAAAAACAAGTTTGAAGCATTAAATCAAGAAATACCAAAACATAAACAATGAGTAACTCACTTACCTGGGACGAATTCATGCACGTGGAAATGCGCGTTGGAACCATCATTTCCGCAGAAATCTTTAAAGAAGTGCGCAACCCCGCATACAAAATCACAGTCGATTTCGGAGAGTTCGGAATCCGTAAAACTTCCGCTCAGGTAACGGCTTTGTATCAGCCCGAAGAACTGATCGGAAAACAAATCGTTGCGGTCATCAACTTCCCTCCGAAGCAAATTGCCACGATGATGAGCGAATGCCTCATTTTGGGCGGAATCGGAGACAACAAGGAAGTAACGCTGCTGCAGCCGGAAAGAGCGGTGAAAAACGGAACACGAATCGGGTAATTCTTATAATTGAAAATGCTCCTAAGGCTCAATAAAAACCTTGTCAGTTTTACATTTTCAATTTTGAATTCCCAAAACTTTTTCCGCCTGAATTAAATGTCGTTGATTGTGAAAGATCACAAAACGGAAAGTATCTCCCAGTTTCAACTTAATCCATTTGGAAATACTGATATTGGTTTTCGTTTTGTTCAAATCTATTCTTCGGGCTTCATTCAATAAGCGAAGCATTTCTTCCTGTTGCTGCAGAAATTCATGAATAACCTGATCTTTATTCAGGCGGCTGTTCAACGGATTCATGTTTTTAAAGGTCTTCATCTTGTTCAATTTCTCTTTGGGAAGCATGCTGTTTGCAAAATAGTTGCCCAGCCAGCCGCTCTTGAACAATTCCTGATTTTTCGGATCCGCACTTTTGATTCTCTTTGCTATTTCCGGAAGATAAAACCGTCCGTATAAGTTCAAATGCTCCAGGCATTCCAAAGCACTCCAGCTAAGTTCATCCTGTTTAAAATTCAGAGCTTTTTCCGTTAAATTGTTGAACTCCTCTCCTTTTGAAAGACAACGTTGTGTGCGATCTGTCAAATCCGCGATCAATGTATCTGCTGAAATTTTCATTTGCTTAATTTTCGACAAAGTTCCTGAATCTGAACCCTGAAAACATTGATTGAAATCAAGACTTTTTCAAACGCGACAAAGTTTCAGGTGTCATTCGAAGATAATTTGCGATGTGCCGGTTGGGAATTTCCTGAAACAGCTGCGGACTCCGTTTCAAAACACGTTCAAAACGTTCCTTGGGCGATGAGGTCAATAAATCCTTTTCACGTTCGATTTGCTGAATCACCAGATCTTCCAGAATTTTGACCCAAATCCGGAGATGGTTTTCATCCTGATTGAGAAAATTCATAAAACGTTCTTTCGGAATGATCTTCAGCTTCGTTTTTTTGATTGCCTGAATGGTAAATTCAGAAGGTTTTTCGGTCAAAAAAGAATCGAGTGAAACCAAAATATTGTTTTTGTAGCCGAAACGAATATTGCGTTCCTCTTCCCTGTGACTGTCCGGTTTATCGACCACAAAAACGCGCAGACTTCCTTCTTCCACCAAATAAATATTGGTATCGTTGGTTCCCGCTGTTTTCAGAAATTCATTTCGCTCAATCGTAATAGTCTTCTCAATCAATTGATGCTGCTCAATGAAGGCAATTAACTCTGAGGGTTTCATTTTCGACACTTTTTATCCGGATGTTTTTAAAGATAAAAAAAGAGAAGGAATCTGAAGTCAGAAGAAGAATGATTAATCAAAGATCTCAGAATTCGGTTTGATTTTATCTAATAAAAAAACCCATTCCAGCAATGCTGAAATGGGTTCAATTTCCTGCGGAGAGTGAGGGATTAGAGATCCCGTTTAGGGAATCGCTTATCAAACTGAATCCTTTCATTTTCTACGAAAACTTCCGGGATTTTTCTTATGCCTTTACTGAAATTAATTTCGTAAAGCCATAAATAAAAAATCCCGATCTGTCTGCACAGATCAGGATTCAATTTCCTGCGGAGAGTGAGGGATTCGAACCCCCGGTACCTCGCGGTACAACGGTTTTCAAGACCGCCGCAATCGACCACTCTGCCAACTCTCCGCGACAAAAGTAGTGCTATTTTCCTTTTTGGCAAGTGTTAATTGAAAAAAAAATAAAAGTTATTTACTTGTTATCTGAAAATCAGTACCGTTTAATCAATAATTTTCCTTTTATGAAGAATCATTTTCGGTAAACCCAGCCAAATTCACTAACTTTACGTTACATATTTGTACTATGAAAAAACTCTGTTTGGTGATAATCCCATTATTTGTTCTGGTCTCAAATTCGTTTGGACAGAAAAATCAAATGAAAGCTTTTATTGATTACAAAAGTTATTACTCACCCGAACAAGGTCCGTACATTGATCTTCAGTTTCAATTCGTTGCATATACTATTCAATTTGCTCCGGTTGATTCCGTTTTGCAAGCAAAAATTGCCGTATCGACGATCATTACCAGTGAGCCAAGCGGCGACACTGTTTACGTAGACGGTTTTGTTTTGGAAAGCCCCAGAATGCGCGATTCGATCGTGGAAGATTTCTTCGATAATGTACACATTCCGCTTCAACCCGGAAATTATACTGCTCACCTGAACTTAATGGATATTCTGGCAAAAGGAAAATCTCTGGAAGGAAAACTGGAAATCCATGTTGCAGAAGTCACATCCAAAGTAGCTACTTCAGATATTTTGATTGCCGAAGTTGCCACACCAAGTACCAATATGGAGTCTCCGTTCCAAAAAAGCGGATACGAGATTATCCCACGGATTTCGAACTTTTACAGTCAGGCAATGACGCGAATTCCTTATTACGTGGAATTGTACAATACCAACCTTATTCAGGACAGTACTTTTGGTTTAAGACAACAGGTTGTTTCTTCACAAACCAATCAGATTATGCCAGGTTTTTCGCGTTTCACGAAGATCAAACCCGGGCCGGTAGTTCCTGTCTTCAGAAACATGGATATTTCCAAACTGCCTTCAGGATCTTATCACCTGACTTTAGAGATTATTGACAAAAACAATAAGACGATCGGGCAAACCGCAGATTACTTCTTTGAACGCATCAACGACATTGAAATTAAGGATGAAAATGTAGAAGACATTGTCTTAAATCCGGCTTTTCAGGCTTCTATCACAGACGATTCTTTGAAGTATTATCTGGGAAGTTTAATTCCGATTGCAAGACCGGCAGAAGTAAAATCGATCATCAAAACATTGAAGGCTAACAGCCCTGACTTGTGCCGTAAGCACATTCAGCAGTTCTGGGTTCAGACTTCCGGAAACGATGCCTACAATCAATGGATGATTTACAAGAAAAATGTGGTTTTGGTTGAAGCTAATTACGGAAACAATTTCCAAAGTGGTTTTGAAACCGACCGCGGACGCGTTTACCTGCAATACGGACAGCCGAATACCATTATCGTAAGGGAAACTTCTCCTTCCGAATATCCTTATGAGATCTGGCATTACTACAAAATCAAAAATTTCAGCAACAAGCGTTTTGTATTCTACAACCCGGATCTGGTAAACAACGCTTACCGCTTACTGCATTCCGATATGGTTGGAGAACAGCAAAACTACAAATGGCAGGAAATGCTCGTTAAACGAAACAATTCAGGCCAGGGTGTTGACAGCTCTAACGGATCCAGTCAATATGGTACAAATAGCGGCTATTATTACAAACAAGACTAAAACCATCTGTGCAATATCCTGACATCGCCGTTGTCATTCTCAACTGGAATGGTAAACACTTTTTAGAACAATTTCTTCCGCAAGTTATTGAGTACTCGAAACCATTTCGGGTAGTCCTGGCAGACAATGCCTCAACGGATGATTCCGTTTCATGGACAAAAACGCACTTTCCGGATCTGGAAATTGTTGTCAATGCATCAAACGGCGGTTTTGCCAAAGGCTACAATGACGCCTTGAAACAGGTAAAGGCAGATTATTATGTGTTGCTCAACAGCGATGTTGAAGTAAGCAAAGACTGGCTTCTGCCCATGGTTGAAACGATGAAAAATCCGCAGGTTGCAGGTTGTCAGCCCAAAATTCATTCATTCAAAATCAAGGGGAATTTCGAACATGCAGGTGCTTCGGGAGGTTTTCTCGATAAGTACCACTACCCTTTTTGCCGCGGGAGAATCATGGATCACGTGGAAAAAGACGAGGGCCAGTATGATTATCCTGCCCGGATTTTCTGGGCAACAGGTGCCTGTTTAATGATTCGTGCAGATTTGTATTGGGAAACCGGAGGTTTGGACGAACGGTTCTTTGCGCACATGGAAGAAATTGATCTGTGCTGGAGAATTCAACGCATGGGATTTCATTTTGAAGTAAACCCGGGAAGCGTCGTTTACCACGTAGGAGGTGGTACTTTGAATTACATGAACCCTAAAAAGACCTTTTTGAATTTCAGAAACAGTCTTTTAATGATCCATAAAAACCAACGAAAGGGCTTGGCCTATGTTCTTTTCAGAAGGCTTTGCTTTGATGCTTTGGCTGCATTCGTTTTTTTACTCAGAGGGCAATTTCCGCATTTCTGGGCGGTTTTCAGGGCACACATGTCTTTCTACAAGCATTTCCCTTCAAGTACTCAGGAACGGAGGAAATGGAAGAAGCTGGACACCAAAGCTCCGATTCGTTTTTACAGAGGAAGTATTTTATGGGCACTTTATATCCAAAAGGTTAGTAAATTCAAAGACTTAAACCAACGGAAATTCGATTTGTAATGAATCCTTCTTTAGCCATTTTTCTGGGAGCCTACTCACAAACAGTAAAAGAACTTTTTCTTGAAACTCAATTCCTGCTTGAACAGGAGTTGCCGAACAGCCAGCAGGAATTAGATATTGCGGCCAAAATGCTTGCATTCAGTTACGGCCCCGGATACAAAGGAATGGTCTGCGTATTGCTTCCATCCCAAAAAGGTCTCAAACTTTCTTTCAGTAAAGGAGCCGAGCTTGCAAACAAGCATGGTTTACTGACCGGAACCGGAAAGAAAACCCGTTATGTGGAAATTTCCAAAACGCTCCTGAAAAAGAAAGAGCTTCGGGAATTGATCCGAAACGCCAAACTTTACCACGAAATGACTTCCGGTCAATAGGATTCGTTAATACATCCTAAATACACGCTCCTCTTCAAGCACTTTTTTAATTTTAAGCTATGAAACGCATTTTAGCAATCAGTCTTTGTTTTATTATCGGAGCGGTTTATTTTACCGATGCTCAAAGCAGTCTTCCGTATCATTTAATACAAGAAGACAAGCTCATCATTCTTCCGCCCGAATTAAGAGAAGTTTCGGGTCTCAGCATCGTTGATTCAAAAACATTGATTTGCATTCAGGATGAAGAAGGAATTGCGTTCATTTATGACCTGAAAAAACAGGAAGTGACCCGGAAGATTGTTTTCGCCGGACCGGGAGATTATGAAGGAATTGCTCCGGCAGGAAACGATTTATATGTGCTTCGCAGTGACGGTGTTTTGTTCCGGATTCATAACTTCGAAAAGGAACAGCAGCAGATTGATTCCATTCAGACCGGAATTCCGAATAAGGACAACGAAGGACTGTGCTACGACAAAGTGAACAAACGCTTACTGATCGGGTCGAAAAGTAAAATTGCCAAAGGAGCTGAATATAAAAACCTGCGAACGATTTATGCTTTTGACCTTCAAAGCAAGACTTTGCAAAAGGAACCGCTTTACGTTTATGACATTCAGGTGATCAAAGATTTTGCACAAAAGAACAAGATCGAACTTCCCACAAAACCCAGCAAGAAAAACCCGAATGAACTGGATGTTGCATTAAAATTCCAGATCTCGGGAATTTATCTTCATCCCAAATCCAAATTGCTTTATGTGTTGAGCGCTTCGGATTATTACTTGTTTGTGTTTGACGGAGCCGGGGCAATCAAGCATCTGGAAGTCCTTGATCCTTTGAAATTCAATAAAGCGGAAGGAATTGCCATTATGCCAAATGGTGATTTGTATATTTCCAATGAAGGCCAGACCGGAGATCCTAAAATCTTACTTTTTTCAGAGAAGAACCGAAAGTAATCAGTGCTTTTTTACGCGGTTTGTCAATTGAAACTGCGCTCCGAAAACGATGTTGTACTGCATGAAAAAGAAATGCTGTTTCGCCTTGTCATCAGGATTTCTGGTGGTGCGAATATCAGGCATGTGGATGAATCCGTATTTCGCTTCACTTTGAATGAAGAAATACTTGAAAAAGCTCAGTTTTACTGCTCCAACCAAACCTAATCCGTATCCTGCCAAATGAAACTCATCGTGGCGCGGATTTCCCAGCAAAGTGGTATTGGTTCTCGGAACCAACAATCCGAAACCAATTCCTTCGTTTACACTCAAGTTGAAATGCTTCACATTGATCAACGCATCTGAGCGGCGAATTTCAGCATTCAGATAGTTCAATCCGTCTGTGTGTTCGAACAACAAAAACGATGTATCCATATACATATCCTGATTGTTGTAAACACCGTCGTAAGGAGTTCCTGAGTTTTCAATATGTCCGTCCATTTTTACCGTCTGGAAATTTTTCATCACATACTTCATGTGGTCAGAACCGATGGAGATTTCGTACTTATCCTTGAAATAATACCCCAAACGCAGGTTATACTGAGGAATGGTCATCGTAGCGGGATTCAGGTACAAATTCGCGCGGAAAATCGATTGGCGGTCATTTGCAATGACGTTATTCAATTTGAAATTATAGGAATTCCCCGTGAAAGTAATATCCGACTTGGTATATGCCCCGCGGTTCCATCCCCAATAGATGTAAAACGAGCCTTTTTTATTCGGCTTCCAGATCTCAACTTTATCTTGAGAAAAAACTGGAAAAGCAAGAACGATCGCAAAAAGGAGAACTACAGATTTCATTTGTCGGATTTTGGATGCAAAATTAGAAATCTTTTCTGCTCTCCATGTTAAATTTTGAGATAAAAGAAAGCCACCGGTTTCCCGATGGCTGTTCTGATTATTGCGAATCAACAAGGATTAATACTTAAAGAAACACTGAATTGATTTTCCTGAAATGGTTGCCCCTTGCTGAGCAGTTCCTGCTGCAGGATCCACACGGTAAATCCATGCATTTGAACCTGTGTTTACAGAAATGTATACTTTCCCGTCTTCAATGTGGAACGGCGTGTAATATTGCCCGCCATGAGCAGGAACATCATTCACGATCTGCAATGTTTGTGCATTCAAATCCAGGATAGCGATCCGATGAATCGGAACATCAATTCCGAAAGCAGCCCATGCTGCTGCTGTTGCATCTACTGAATTCGGGATGACACGAGCAATCATTTTTCCGTTTCCAATATAAGCTCCCGTTAAGATTTTATATCCCAATGCTTCCGTATTGAAGAAGTAGCTGCTGTTGAATGCATTGTCTCCTGCATTGATTTTCAAAATTCCGGAAGGTTTTGTAGCCTGAGTAAATCCTGCTGCCAAAGAACTTGTTGAAATCGTGTAATGGTTTCCGTTCTCATCTTCTATAATTGCAGGAGAACCTCCGTAATATCCGATTGGACTTGTACGCGTATCTTTCATGGTTGACACGAAGTTCAATCCAGGATAAGTGTAAACGTTCACATAAGCCGTATCCGTTCTTGGAGTATCCCAGGAAGCTCCGTGCAGCGGATAATAAGAAACATACAATTTCCCGTCAGCGATATAAGAACCTGTAGGCCACATGTTCAATTGCGCATTGGTATCGTTGTACAATACTTTGAACACAACATTTTGAGTAGATGTAATCGACATGGAATTCGGGTTCAGATTCATGAATTTACAATCGTATGAACCACCTCCCCACGGAGCACTGATTGCGAATACATTTCCATCAGAAGTATTTGTCAATACATCCAAACGGTCAAACACAAAACTTCCTGCAGACGACAAGGTATTGTCTTCAATTTTGTAACCTGTACAAATATTGTTGGTGTAATCCATTGCCAGGTATTTGCTTCCTACTTTGTGGTAATACATCCACCCCATTTGCTCGATTCCGTTTCCGGATGCTGAAAGAGTTCCCGACATCAAATCTTCGGAAGTAATCAAATACTCGGCATCAGCACCAGCACTGGTTGTTTTCAAACCTAAAACATATCCCGATGCCGGAACAGTTTCTTCTTCTCCCGTTTTTTTCTTCTTTTTACAAGAAGTAATTGTTGTCATCCCTAAAAGGGCGATTGCAGCAATCACTAACGTGCTTTTTGTTTTCATGTAACTTTTTTTTGCGTTTAACTTTTTTTTCGATCCGTTACTGCGGATACTTTTTGAAAGCAGTGCTTCCTCTTACTTTTGCAGGTAGTAGCGTAGTTTGATATTAAAGCTTCTTCCGGGTTTCTGAATCCGGAAATTATCGTAACATAATGCATCCATCAGGTTCATACAGGAAACAGAAACATTATAGCGTCCTGAATGACTGGTAAAACTTACGGAAGCATTGCTGTAGATTTGTCTTGGAATAACGAATTTGCTGTTGACAGATCCCAAACTCGACCATTTCAGGTAAAACTCTTCCACATAAGATGTTGTCCAGTTGAAACCGATTCGTTGTTTGTATTTACCGAATTGTTTGGTGTTGAAGGTAAAAGATGCATTTCCGAAGAGATAAGGAGCATTCGGAAGTCTGTCTCCGTACAAATCATCCGGTTCTCCGTTTGCTTTCAAAGAAGCATTCAGAATATTCTGATATGTTGCGTTCACTTCAATCTTGAACATGTCGTTGTAGGAATAACTCACTGCTCCTTCGAAGCAATTCACCTTAGCCTGCGCCAAATTCTCGTAACGGGAAGTAATTCCGATCGCCACATTTCGAATCAGGTTTTCCGGCAAGCGGTACATGTAGTTGAAATCCACATTGACCAGGTGTTTTTTGAAACGTTTTCCGAACAAAAATCCTGCATTGATATTCTGACTTTGCTCCGGCTGCAAATCCGGATTAGGCAGAAGCAGCAATCCGTCACCAAATACTTCGTATCCTTCCGGCAAGCGGTACGCACTTTCAAAGGATGCTTTCAACTGCAAATAACTCAATACGAAATAACTCGTCGCGATTCCGTATCCCGGAAGTTGAAAGCGGTTCTGAATGCGGTCAATTCCGCCTGTTTCCTCGTTCTCTTTCGATAATTCCGACCACATGTTGAACATTTTCGCAAATGCAGAAGTGGTCCATTTGTCTTTGAATAATTTCAGTTGGTAAGCGACTCCGGTAAAATTCTTCGTCAGCGTATTCGGATCTTCAAATGCCAAAGGTCCTTGTTTGATCGGATCGTGTCCAACTCTCGTAATGGTTGAATAGGTATTGTTGATTGTAAACTGATGGTATTTTCCCAATTTGTAGTTCAGGGTAGCAACAGCCAATCCTGCACGGTCATTAAACGTGAACAGTGTTTTATACCAGTTCAACTCTCCGGAAGTATTTGACAATAACTTGTTGGTGTACCCGCCTTCCCAGTTGTAAATACGGGAGCTGGTATCTACCAATTGCTGTTTCACTGAGCTGTATAACCCTGAAACCCGAAGGGACAGGTTTTTGACAAACAAATTCGATTTTTCGTATTTCAATGTAGGAATCAAACTTTGTTCCGTGCGGCGTACTTCTCCGGCTACAATCGTCATATTTGCTCCTTGTTGAACTTCCTTGTATGTCGTATTTCCGATCAATCCGATCAACAAGCGGTCTGCCCATTTTTTATTCACAAATCCCACTTCGACCATTCCCGTAGCGGATTTAAAAGCGTCGTTGAAATGTGGAACTCGTGTGGTTTGTTCATCAATTTTTCCGCTTGCTTTATCAAACAGGTTCACATCTACTTTGAAATTGTTGTCGGAATAATTGTAGAAAGCACTTGCACTCACGATAAATCCTTTTTTCGTTGTGTAGCGCCCCACAACACTTGCCTGATGTGTATTGAACGAGCCAAAACCGTATGAAACATCCAAAAAGTTTTTGACCGCATTATTGGTCACAATGTTTACTGCTCCTCCAAGAACGTCAGCTCCCAAATGAATCGGGACAACGCCTTTGTAAATCTCTACACGTTCCACGTTGTTTACCGGAATGGCATTGATGCTGAAAGATCTTCCCATCACATCGGTCGGAAGACCATCTAAAAAGAAACGCACCTGATTTCCCGTGAAACCACTCAAAGAGAACACGAAATCAGATCCCAGGCCACCGCTTTCACGAATGCGGACTCCGGTTGATTGATTCAATACCTGATTGACATTCAGATTTAAGTTCTGAATCGGTTTCATATCAATAGATTCCACTGCAAAAGGTTGTTCTTTTACTTCCTGAACTTTCGATTTCGCCAGGATGGTTACTTCGTCTATCTGAGCAACTTTTTTTACCGGAACAACTCCTACATTCAAGCTCGGCTGATTCAGACTCAACTGTTTTTCCACCGGATTATGTTCTGCACTTTGTGTCTTTAGAAGATACTTTCCGTAGGGCACATTTTGAATGGAAAACTGACCATTTTCATCTGTAATAGCACCCAATTCCGTTCCCTCCAATGAAACTGTCACAAAAGGAACCGGTTGGTTATTTTCACTGATTTTTCCGCTTATGACCCCATTTTGGGAAATGGAGACCGAACTAAAAATCAGGGAAATGAAGAAAATGAAATTTTTCACGAATTGTCTGTTTTACTTTTCTTTACAGAATTTTTTTTGCAAAAATACGCCGGGATAGAAGCTAACATCAATACCCAGTTCTAGCGTAATCCCATATAAAAATACCTTTCAAAGAGTATTTTGTATCACTAAAAAAGTGGTATTCAAGTTTTTAAACTAATTCGTTTTAGTGCAAATTCCTTTTTCTCAGACCAAGATCATGAATCTCAATTCAAATAATTTTCCGACCTTTAATTGAATTCAAAAACTCATGGAAGCATTTTATGACGTTTGGGCGCGAATTGCTTATTACATTTCTCTTCGCTATTTACTGATTGCAGGAGGTGCATACTTTGTATTTTATGTGTTGTTCCGGAGTCAGTTGTTCCGGCAAAAAATTCAGCAGGTATTCCCGAAGAAAAAACAACTGGTATCGGAGGTTTTGCATTCGGTTCAAACAACCGTCATTTTTTCAACGTTGTTTCTCTTAGTTGTTGTGGTTTTGCGACCTTACACCAATTTGTATTCGGAAATCAGCACCTACGGAATAGCCTATTATTTGTTCACCATTCCTGTCATGTTTATCCTGCATGATACTTATTTCTACTGGATGCATCGGGTCATTCATCATCCGAAATTGTTCCCGCACATTCACTTCATACATCATCAGTCCACAAACCCAACACCCTTAGCAGCTTACTCCTTTCATTTTACGGAAAGTATTCTGGAAGGCCTGATTATTCCCATTATTGCTTTTACTTTACCGGTGCATCCCAGCGCTTTTATCTTATTTTTGTTCGGACAATTTATCATCAATGTCTACGGCCATCTGGGTTTCGAATTGTTTCCGTCTGGTTTTCAGAGAACCTGGATCGGAAAATGGATCAATACTTCTGTGGCCCATAACCAGCATCACAAGCACTTCAAAGGAAACTACGGTTTGTATTTCCTGTTTTGGGATCGCTGGATGGGAACCTTGCGACCAGATTACGATGAGGCATTTGATGAAGTGAAAAACAGAAAAAAACACATCCATGGAGAATTACAAGGAAATCAACCGAGAACAATGGAATGATCGCGTAGAACCACACGTCGAATCTGACTTCTATGATGTAGCGGGATTCCTAAGCGGGAAAACCTCACTGAAGGAAACTGAAATCGCGTTGCTGGGAGATATTAAAGGGAAACGAATCTTACATCTTCAATGTCATTTCGGGCAGGATTCAATTTCAATGGCTCGCATGGGTGCAAGTGTCGTTGGTGCAGATCTTTCCGACAAAGCGATCGGGAAAGCGCGTGAACTGGCTGAGCGAACACAGACAGATGCAACTTTTGTATGCTGTGATTTGTTTGATCTTCCGCAACATTTGGAAGGACAATTCGATTTGGTTTTCACTTCTTACGGAACTGTTGGCTGGCTTCCCGACTTGGATCGCTGGGCTTCCGTGATTCAGCACTTTTTGAAACCTGGCGGAAAGTTTGTTTTCGTAGAGTTTCATCCGGTGGTTTGGATGTTCGACGATGATTTTCAAAAAGTAGCTTATCGTTATTTCAAATCCGACCCGATTGTGGAGACAGCTTCCGGAACCTATGCAGACCGCGATGCTTCCATTCAAACGACTTCTGTGACCTGGAATCATGGTATGTCGGAAGTCATCGGAAGCTTAATGAGACACGGGATTCAGCTTCAGGATCTGAAGGAGTACGATTTCGCAAATTACGACTGTTTTGCACATACCGTTGAATTTGAGCCCGGAAAATTCAGAATCAAGCATTTAGGAAACAACATTCCAATGATGTATTCCATTGTTGGAACAAAATCACTTTAAAATTCAGAAGCCATGGAAATCGCAGCTAAAATCGTTATCGGAATCGTGGCTTTGTTCCACATTTATATCATGTGGCTGGAAATGTTTGCCTGGACCACAAAGGGTCCTAAGTCGTTCAAAAAATTCGAAAAGGAATTGTTTCCAAAAACCAAAGCACTTGCAGCCAATCAAGGCTTGTACAACGGTTTTCTCGCCGCAGGTTTAATCTGGACTTTTTTCATTTGCAACAAGGAATGGCATTTCAACATCAGTATTTTCTTCCTGTCATGTGTTGCTATTGCCGGAATTTACGGGGCACTCACGGCAGATAAGAAGATTTTCTTCGTTCAGGCTTTACCCGCGCTGGTCGGAATCGGACTATTGGTGTTTTCTCCTAGAAAGTGTGATATGAAGTGTGAAAAAGCTCCTGAAGCTCCACTTCATTCCCAAACTCATGCTAAAGATGTTTATCTGGTAGATTCTAAAGGTCGAAAATTAAGCGAACCATTTCCTATTCAGACAAACAATAAAGCCGATTTTTCAGACTCTCTCTTTCTCACCATCAATTTTAAAGATGAATCGAACAAGACCAACACACTTGAATTTTATGGTCCTTCCCGATATGCAATCAATAACAAAGAGGCTTTTAAAGTGACACTGAACGAGTGGGGAGTTGTTTATTCCGAAAATCCCCGAATGGAAAATTATGTTCTGCTTAAATCAACTGATGAAAAAGTCAATTCTGTGATTTCTCTGGCTTTGGTAAATATCCTGAAGCACAAAAAAGATGTTGTAGAGAAAATTATTAAGCAACAAGGATAAGTTTTAAATTTCTCTTGGTTTTAACCTGATTCCTCCCACTTTATCTCCCTCCAAAGGGGGAATTTTGATTTTCCTTCCAAAAAGAGAACAGGAATAATTGATTCGGAAAATTCCGTTTTAAAGAAGAATTTATCTTTCTTAATAATGAGTATTTATTGGCTTCCCTTTGGAGGGGGACTGAGGGGCAGGATAAAATCAATACCCGATCTTTCCGCGTTCATTTCCTATAAACCATTCCAAAGCCAGACGATATCCGTCCATTCCGAAGCCCATGATAGAACCTGCGCAAACGGCCGTGATGAATGAATTATGACGAAACTCTTCCCGCTGAGCCAGGTTGCTGATATGTACTTCCACTACCGGAACCTGAATCCCGGCAATTGCATCCCGAAGAGCTACGCTGGTATGCGTGTATCCGCCTGCATTCAAAACAATTCCGTCGTGATTCGATTGGTGAAGTGCATTGATTAACTCACCTTCCACATTACTCTGAATGTACTCCAGTTCTCCCTGAAAATGAGCTTCTAACTGATTGAAATACTTCAAAAACGTTTGATTTCCGTAAATTTCAGGCTCGCGTGTGCCTAAAAGATTTAAATTCGGGCCATTGAGAATTAGAATTCGCATCATTGAAAAATTGGGAACGTACGATTAAACAATTTGTTCATTATCTGAAGATTGAACGAAGCCTGGCTGAAAACTCCATTTTCGCCTACCAACAAGACATTGCTAAGTTACGCGACTTTTGCGAATCTTACACACTTTCTCCCGAACACGTTCAGGCCGGACATCTCAAACAATTTGTTGCGGAGTTATTCGACATGGGTTTAAGTGCCCGCACACAAGCGCGGATCATCAGCGGATGGAAACAATTTTTCGATTTTCTGCTTTTGGAAGAAATCCGGAAAGACGATCCCTCGGAAGCCTTGGAAATGCCCAGAATCGGGCGGAAACTCCCGGAAGTTCTGACTATTGAAGAAATTGACGCACTGATTTCAGCCATTGATCTAAGTACCAATGAAGGACAACGAAACAAAGCTATTCTGGAAACACTTTACAGCTGCGGCTTGCGGGTCAGTGAGCTCGTTTCCCTCCGATTCGAAGATTGTTTTTTTGAAGAAGGTTTTGTTCGCGTAATCGGAAAAGGAAACAAGGAACGTTTGGTTCCTGTGAGTCCGAGTGTGGTCGAAGAAGTGAATCTTTATGCTAAAACGGACCGGGAAAATCTACAGATAAAAAAGGGAAATGAAGCGTATGTTTTCCTCAATCGCCGGGGTGCGCAATTGACGCGCGTAATGATCTTTACCATTATCAAACAGCTGGCGGATAAAGCTGGAATTCATAAAAACATCAGTCCGCATACGTTCCGGCATTCTTTTGCCACGCATTTAATTGAAGGTGGTGCGAATCTCCGGGCCGTTCAAGATATGCTTGGACATGAAAACATCACCACAACAGAGATCTACACGCATTTAGATCAACGTTTCCTGCGCGATGCAATCCTGACCTATCATCCGAGAAACAATGAACATTGAATTGATTTCAGGTGTTTAAAGTTCAGAAATTCGCAATTAAAACAAATCCGTTCCCTGGATCCTGATTCTTGCACGATCAATAAACACGTTTAAGCTGTCAAAATAAGCGTTTCGCTGCCGCTGATTTTCTTCCGAAATTTTCACGCAGCTTTTGAGCATCGAATGAAACACCGCAAACGATTTGTTCACGTAATCCTGATCAATCGTATAGAGGTAATTCAGCATATTGTGAGTGATATACAACATGCGGTAGGCATTCGTTTCAGAAATGATGGTGTTATCCTGAATATACGTTTGGTGAAGGTATAAATGGAAATTGTCTTCTTCTGTAATGACAGGTTGTCCTTTGATAAATTTCCGGCCAATTTCAGCCTGCTTTTTGATGTGTTCCACCAATCCCGCAACCTCATCAATCAGGTACAAAGCATCTTCCGGAGTTTCGAAATAACCCAGTTCGTAAAACGAAACAATCTCGCGGATCAATCCTTTTCCGGCATCATAACCGATTACTTCCGTAGATTTCACCCGAATGTAGAAATTGGCCATTTGCTGCAATTGTTCATCCGAAATATCTCCTTTCCACCCTTTGTGGTATTTCACACTTTCTAATTGCCCCAATTTCAAATAACACTTCCCGAAGTAAAGTAACTTGAAGCGTAAAAGTGCCGGAGAATTCAATAACTGGAAGATGATCAAATCCAGGTTAGACATATACAATTCCTGTGTTCTCTGAGCAACCATGCGTTTAAAACCGTCCATGATTCCATTCAGATAGGTATCGAATGAAAATTCCGTACGTTGAATCGGATTGTATTGAAAGGTGACACTTTTCCCTGAAACACCGATAATCTTGTCGATCGACAATTCGTATTTCTGACAAAGTAAATTGATCTCTTCCGGTTTCAGGGCAGTTTCTCCTCTTGCTCTTCTATAGGCAGAATCACGGGATAATTCCAAATCATCCATCAGTAATTTTCCCAATGAAGTGTCCGGAGGTAACTTTGCTTTTAGCTGTTCAAGTAGTCGGTTTTGAATATCCATGGGCGCAAAATAAGAAAAAAATAAAAGTCGCTCTTTGAATAGAACGACTTTTGTTGCTGAGTTTCTTTCTATCGGCCCGGATCGATTGACCTGAACCGAATTGAAAAACTACTTGTATACTTTTTCGGTCGATCCGTCCGAGTAATAATAAATGACGACTCCCGGCCAGTTCTCATTCACTTCCTGCCCCATCAGGTTGAAGATCTTTTCCACCTTTTTGGCTTCCTGAGAATTATCAACGGAAACAACATGAGAATCGTAAACCTTTCTGGAACCATCCAGATCTGTTGAAGTCAGACGATAGTAATTGATCTCCGTTGAAGACGGATTGGAATGAAGTGCGTTGTAATGATAAATTTCCTGAGAATATCCTTGTGCAGGAACATGAGCTATTTCCTTCCAATCATCCGAAGCAGGATCAATGGTCCATTCAATGGTAAAATAATTTGATCGATCCTCACTTTGGGTTGTCCAGTTCAAGAGATTTCCTTTGGTCGTTTTCTTAGGGTAGAATTCGGTCAATTCAATCGGTAAAACAACCGGAGTGCATCCCAAAACGGAAGTTCCTCCGAATGACATCGAATAAGGCTGTCCTGAGTTCGAAAAATTATCAACCAGCAAGATGTAGATCTGGTTCGCTGAAGTGGTTAAATTACTCACCCAGCTGTCTCCTCCCGATCCTTCACTGACATCTGCAGGATTATTTGTAGTTGTGATCATACCATAACATGGATCAAACGGCCAATACCACGGACCACATCCTGATGAAGATGTTTGTCCGTTGAAAGGAATCACCATTCCGGTATTTCCTGTTACAGCCGACCAGCTGCATCGGATCGGAGCACTTGTTGGTGGGCAATTAGCCCCCGCTGTGGCAGCTGTAAACGGCCCCCAAATCGCGAAGTCATAATCATCACCGGAATTAGACGGCGAAATATTCATCGTTAAGGTTCCACCTGTCTGGACATTTAAATAGTACCAGGATGATTGATGTTCAGTACTCAAACAACCTCTGTTTGCGCCCGTCAATTCCTGAGCTCCCGCACCGCCGCTGTTTGCCGTTTGTGACGTGTTCGAACACAACAAACCTGCGGCCTCACAATCATTTCCTCCTGCTTTTTCAGACGAAACGATCAAATACTTTGAACCGCTTACGCTCAACACAGGAATTCCCGCCGATTCGAATACAGACCGGATATAATCTCCGGCATTTTCCTGTTCCAAAACTACCTCAAAGGCATTTTCAGTCAGGTAAACTCCTTTGTTGGGAATCTGATCAAGAGCTAAAGAAAGGTTCTCTTTTGAAAGATAGTTCTGTGGAACAGAGATTCTATATCTGACTGGTTTTTGTGCATGGATTGCAGTAGTAGATACAAAAAGTAGTAGTGAAGCGATAAAAATCGCCTTCAGTGAATGTCTCATTACGCTTAAGTTTAGTTGCCTGTAAATTTAGTTGCAGATAAAAAGTGGTATTCGCCTAATTATCATTTCATTGAAACCAATCAGCAAACACTTGATCTCATCGAAAATACAGTATTCTCAAAAAAAAGCTGCCCCGAAAAGGAGCAGCTTTTTAACAGCTCTGTGTTATATTCAACTAATATTTTTGTACACGTAAAACCACGTGTTGTCCGTCGATTAATCCTTTAACGAAATAAACTCCGTTAACCTGATTTGAGAAATCAACTTCTATTGTTTGTGCTGAAATTTTTGACGATTCATAACGCACTTCTTTTCCTTGAACATCCACTACATTTACAATCGAGAAGTCAACTCCTGATTGTGTATTCATCGTGAATTTACCATTCGTCGGATTCGGGTAGATTGCCAATCCGAAATCTTGTCCGTTTTCGTTCAACCCTAAACAATCATCAACAACAATTGTAAACGTTGCATCATCCTCACATCCGTTTCCGTCTGTATAAGAATAAAGAATCGCGTGGTTTCCTGCTCCAGCCGTTGCAGGGTTCAACACACCTCCGCTAACTCCTGTTCCGGAATAAGTTCCTCCTGTCGGGCTTCCTCCTGACAAAGTCAAAGGACTGTGGTTCTCACAAAGAGTTGTAACCGGAGAAGTAAACGTAACCGTAGGAAGTGGATTTACAGTGATCGTCGTTGTTGTTGTATCGATACAACCATTTGCATCTGTGTAGCTATAAGTAATTACTTGTGTTCCGGAAGCAGGGTTAAAGTTTGATCCCGTTACTCCTGTTCCTGAATACGTTCCTCCTGCCGGGCTTCCACCTGTCAATGCAACTGTTCCTGCATCTGCACATACTGCTGCAATTGCACTTTGAGAAGCTGTTGGAGCCGTGTTTACTGTAATTGTTGCAGTTGCATTACTTGTACAGTTATTCGCATCTGTATACGTATAAGTAAGAGTCTGTGTTCCCGCCGAAGGATCAAAATCCGTTCCTGTTACTCCTGTTCCTGAATAAGTTCCTCCTGCCGGGCTTCCACCTGTCAATGCAACTGTTGCAATGTTATCACACGTTGATGCAAAAGCACTTTGCGTAACCGTTGGAGCAGTGTTTACAGTGATCGTATAATTTGAACTGTGTGCACAACCGTAAGGGTCGGTGATATCATATGTAATCGTTTGAGTTCCTGATGAAGGATCAAAAGCACCTCCTGTCACTCCTGTTCCGGAATACGTTCCTCCTGCAGGAGAACCTTGAATCAATGTATAATCTGCAGCATTATCACATAAAGTTGGTGCTGCCGAGAAAGTAACCGGGTTAGCCGGACAAACAACAGTGATTGAGTAACTTTGAGACCCTGAACATCCGCTGGCATCACTCACTGTAACAGTAAAGTTAAATGTTCCTGTAGCAGTTGGTGTTCCTGAAATTGTTCCGCTTGCAGACAATGTCATTCCCGGAGGAACAGCTCCCCCTGTAACAGCATAAGCCGGCGCTCCCAATGCTCCTGTTTGAGTCAATGAACTAGAATAAGCTGATCCTGCCGTTCCTCCTGTCAAAGCTCCAGCTGGAGTCATTGTAAATGCAGGACATACATATGGTGTATAAACTACCTGATCAATACCGATGTAATCTGAATTCGTTCCCAATGAACCCGCACCTGTAACAAAATAACGGAAAGCAATTCTTCCGGATGTTGGTGCAGGAAGACCAGAAATGGTAATTGTATACTGAGTCCAAACCTGCGGATAAACGTTCGTTACCAATGTAGGGTTCACACTTAACAAAAGCGTTGAAAAATCTCCGGTTGCTGCTGCACCTGATCCTACATTCGTGCTAGCTCCGTTCGTACTCAAACGCACTTCCAAACGATCCGGATAATCTGTTTGTCCGGCACCGATGGTTGGTTTTCTGGTATAGAACGTAAATACGTCTCCGTTGCGCAGCGTACGGTTCGGAGTTATCAGCCAGTTGCTGATCGTTCCTGTACTACCTGTACTGTTGAAGTTTACTCCGATATACGAATTAGCCGCCCCTGTATAAGAGTTGAAAGGTCCGGGAGTCGGAGTTGCAGTTGTTGCAGTTCCCTGAAACCAGCTGATACTTCCAACAGGTGTACTGTTGTTTTGAATCAACCAGCCATTCCCTGCCAGTAATGAAATGTCATCAAATGATTCTGTATACGACTGTGCAAAAGACGTTGAAGACAGTCCGGACAGCATTAGCGCACCAAACAAGTACGCTGTAATTGTTAAAAATCTTGTTTTCATAAGCCGGTGATTAGCGTGTTTGTGAATTTGTAGTCTGACTGTAATGAGCAATCTCTTCTTTCAATTGAATGATTAATTGAGAATCCTTGGTTTTTTCCAATTCCATGGAAAGCATTTGAAGGTATTCTTCTTTCAATACTCTGAATTCTTCATTCAATTGACCCATAACAGCTCTTGAAGAGTTAGCAGCTTCTTTTATTTGCTGCTCTTTCGCATTTAATTTTGCTTTTTGAGCACTCAAATCCGAATTTGAAGTAACAACTAAAGTTGTTGTTTTGCCAGAATTTTTAGTTTGAGTTTGCCCATAACTAAAAGGCACCGTTGCCGTTAAACACAACGCTACGAATAGTAACTTTTTTCTCATAGTAATAGTATTAATACGCTCAAAAATAAGTCTTTACAATTAAACTATTAAGAAAAAGTTAAAACGAGGGAATTTTCAGGGGTTTCCCCCTGTACAGAAGGAGTTAGTTGATTAAAACTGCGTTTTGTTCAAAAAAAATAGCTGATTATCACTTTCTGTCAACAATTAAAAAATCATTCGAAATTCAGTTCAAAATTGAACCAAATCCCATGCTCTTTTCTCAATAAGTTGACAAGATTCGGGTCGAAACTCCAAATCAAATGAAGTTTCGTATAAGATTTTAAAACAGAGACGGATTATACAAATTTTCCGTACAGGTCGTAATGATCGGCAGAGATGATTTCAACCTCAGCGAAATCTCCGATACTTACATATCCTTCAGATTTCTTCACCAAAACTTCATTATCCACTTCCGGAGAGTCAAATTCGGTTCTTCCGATAAAATAATCTCCTTCAATACGGTCAAACAAGACTTTGAACGTTTTTCCGATTTTTTCCTGGTTCAATTCGTAGCTGATTCCCGACTGCAATTCCATGATTGCATCTGCACGCTCACGTTTTACTTCCTCCGGAACGTCATCTTCCAACGAATATGCATGGGTATTTTCTTCGTGCGAATAGGTAAAAATTCCCAAACGGTCGAAACGCATACGCTCCACAAATTCATACATTTCTTCGAAATCATCTTCCGTTTCTCCCGGATAACCGGCTATCAATGTCGTGCGGATAGCAACTCCCGGAACTTTCTCGCGAATGGTATTTACCAATGCTTCTGTTTTCTCGCGTGTAATTCCGCGGCGCATCGACTGAAGAATTTTTGTAGATCCGTGTTGTAAAGGCATATCCAGATACAAACATACATTCGGGTGTTTCACCATTGCATCCAATACATCCATTGGGAAACCTGCCGGGAAAGCATAATGCAAACGAATCCATTCGATTCCTTCTACAGCAGCCAGTTCATCCAGCAATTCTGCCAGATTTCGCTTCTTGTAGATATCCAAACCGTAATATGTCAGATCTTGTGCGATCAACAGGATTTCTTTCACTCCCTGAGCAGCCAGGCTCTTTGCTGATTTCACCAATTGATCCATCGGAGTGGAAACGTGTTTTCCACGCATCAACGGAATAGCACAGAATGAACAAGGTCTGTCGCAGCCTTCTGCTATTTTGAAATATGCATAATGAGAAGGGGTTGTCAATAGACGTTCTCCAACCAATTCGTGCTTATAATCTGCTTTTAATGTTTTTAGTAAACGCGGCAATTCTCTCGTTCCGAAAAAAGCATCCACTTCCGGGATTTCCTGTTCCAGATCCTCTTTGTAGCGCTGTGCCAGACAACCCGTAACATATACCTTATCTACCAAACCTTCTTTTTTGGCATCGGCATATCTCAGAATTGTTTCAATGGATTCCTGCTTGGCATTGTCGATAAATCCGCAGGTATTGATAATGACAATTTCCGAATCGTCTTGCTTTGCTTCATGTTCCACTTCAAATTTATTGGCTTTCAATTGCGCCATCATAACTTCAGAGTCAAAGGTGTTCTTTGCACATCCAAGTGTTACGACATTTACTTTATTCTTTCGAAGTGTTTTTGTTTTCATGAAATCGATTCAATACTAAAAGGGGCACAAAGATACGGTAAATTCTTTGAAGTTCAGGAAAGGGGATTTTCTGAAAAGTTAAAAAGCCAAAACAGCGATCACAAACCGTGTCTCTGCCAATTTTCAATATAGGCAATTCGTAATATTGCGAATTGCAAAATAAACGATTTTACAAATCAAAAAAGCCTCATCAAATGACGAGGCTTTCAGTTATTTTAAAGGAAGCGGCTTTGCAACTGCTTCGTCAAATTTGGCTTGTTCTTTTTCAGGCACTTTCCGGAATGTGAGATACAATCCGATCAAAACAAACGGAATACTCAGCCATTGTCCGGTTTTCAACATCCAAAGATCGTCATTATCGTTCTGTCCTACTTTGATAAATTCAATGAAGAAACGTGCGGTCCAGATCAAAATCATAAACATTCCGAATAATTTACCCGGCTGGAATTTTGCTTTTGTTTTCCAATACATGCGGTACAATACAATGAATGAAATCAAGTAACAAATGGCTTCGTATAACTGGCTCGGGTGACGCGGAACGACCTCTCCGTTCACTAAATACTCTGGTCCTGCATTAAAGAATCTGAATCCCCAAGGCAAATCGGTTGCTACTCCGATGATTTCATGATTTACCAGATTTCCCAAACGAATAAAACATCCTGCAATGGCAATAGGTGCTACAATGCGGTCCAAAATCCACAACATCGGGCGATGAACGACTTTCCGGGAATAAACATACAACATGATCAAAATCACAATAGCTGCTCCGTGACTAGCCAAGCCACCTTCCCAGACTTTGAAAATGTCCATCGGGTGATCGAAATATCCTTTCTCGAATTGTCCTTTTGCATTAAATCCATCGTGATAAGGCCCGTAAAAGAAAACATGACCTAAACGTGCACCGATAATCGTTGCCGGAACGACATACAACAATAGTTTGTCCAAATACTTTTCGGAGATTCCCTCGGATTTGAACATTCTCTTGATGATGTAATATCCGAAGATCATTCCTCCCACAAACAACAATCCGTATAGGTTTGGAGTAGACCATCCGTCTACTAATTGTGAGTCTACTTTCCAGTCTATCGCTAATTTCACGTGCGTTGATTTTGTTGCCCAAAGATAGGATTTTATATGAAACGTATAGGAACGAAACTGAAATCAATGAGACGACTCATTGACATGAAAAATTCTTGTTTGGCAGCATAGAATGCGTTTATATCACAAGTCCTTCCTTGCGCATAAAACAACACAACCAATTGATATTCAAAAATTTCCGCACTTAAAAAAGATGGCGCAATAAAATTTTATGTATTATTGTCAGGGGTAACCCCATAACTATTCACTGAAAACCTTCAAAAATTTTTCTTGTTGATTTTCAGAGTTCCAATCATTCATCGTAATGGTTGTTAAACGCTTGTGATGTTTTGCAAACAAACAAGTTGTGTGTCATTGTATTTCAAATACTCAATGCCCCTTTAGTTTGAACGAAAAGAATAGCTAAACCATAATAGAACGGAGTAAGCCAAAAATCCAAAACAGAGTAGGCTTTAATTAATAAATTTTGTTTTATGGCAACAAAAGGAATTGAATGGGTAAATGAATACCACGGAAGGGCTTCTGATCTTTCCAACAACGACAACAATGCGCAAGGTTTTTACAACCGTCTCAGCGGAACAAAGAGTTTTGACTATGGGAATGATCTTGCATGGGATCAGGATTTTGAACAATCCGGAACCGGTTCTCCATCAACCGGCACAGACTCCAGTTATGCAGACAATGTTGATATCGTTTTTTTCTCAGGTCATGGTTCAAGCTCAGGAATGCTCTTTGGGAAAAGTGATAAGGATGACGGCAGAGCGCGTCCTTCTGAACTGGGGCTTGGGAACAAAGAATGTGAATGGCTGGTGGTAGATGCCTGCCAATTTCTAAGCCAAACCGATGTTGGCAACCGCCTACGCGGCGCATTTAAAGGCTTGCATTATATTCTTGGTTTTCATACTACTTGTCTGGACGTTAAAGACCGGGGAGAAAAGTTTGCTTCCAAGCTGAATGATGGCCAAAGGATACGTAACGCCTGGATAAATGCATGTGCAGAAACGGAAGACAGTGATACCGAATGCGCTTACCTTCGGGCAGACAGCAGCGGTACGGATACATTTTCTGATCACTGGCATGGAAAAGGTTCTGTAAGTGCCGATCCTACTGGCTCTGTAAGCCTTTTTTATTTAAAAACATCTTGCTAACATTCTAAAATTAATTGTATGAATACAAAGATTTTTAAACTGGAGGCAAAGTTGCCAAAAGTAGGAAAACAGATCAATATTTTCACTTCTGCAACCGATTCGGAAAACAGAGAGCGGAAAACAGCAGAAAGCCTTAAATCATTAAGTAAAATATTTGGCATAAGCGGACAAGCTGCCAATGATGGTGAAAAAATGATCCTGGCCGAAAGAAGCAAATCCGTCTCAATTTATCAGGCAAGTAATTCTTTCTGGTATCAGGACGATGACTTTTTTGCAAGAGAAGATAAAAAATTCAGTCAAAAACTTCCCGATGCAAAAACCGCACAAGAAAAAGCACTGAAGTTTTTAAGAGAAAATGGACTGCTGCTTAATAACGCAGCTTTCCATTCTGTTACACACACGACAATTGTTGCAACAAAACCCGATGAAAAAAGAGGAGACGAATACAATACCGAGGTACATGTTAATTTTCGCTATTCGCTTGACGGGTTGCCGGTATTTGGACCGGGCGCAAAAACAAGGGTAAGTTTTGTGTCAGATAAAATTAACTCCGGCGTCTATCATTTTTGGAGGGAAGTAACTCAAGAGAAAAAGACAAGGGATTTGATTGATCCGGAATTAGCACTGGAAATACACGCAAAAAACTTCCGCTTTGCCAGTTTAAAAGAAGGAGCTGCAAAAGTAACTATTAAGAAAGTCGAGCTTGGATATTTTGCCGTGTCACCAACAGAGTTACAACGGGCACTTATACCGGTATATAAAATTTCGGGAATAATCAGCACGGAAGCTTTACCTGAATATGCCTTCAATCATCATGTGGTAGCTATCAAGTATACTGAAAATGATGTTAAAACAATGGGATTTAATATAGGAAATGTTAAATCATTGGTGTTTTAAGAATCAAATAGGTGCAACAGTAAATAAGCGCCGGCTAACACCCGGCGCTTATTTCTTATTTATAAACACTTATTGATTCAATTTCTGTAATAAATGCTCTGCGCGTCCTTTTTTGAAAATTTTATTGCTGTTATTCAAGCCCTTTCTCAACTCTTTTTGTTCTTCAAAAGACAAGTGGATAATTGACTGACATTCAGGTGTACAGCAATTCTCGTATTTCGCATTGCATTTTTCGCACTGAATGAACAACAAATGACATGCTTCGTTAGCACAATTTGTATGAACATCCGCAGGTTCTCCGCATTGGTGACAAGATGAAACGATATCATCCGTTACGCGCTCCCCTCTTCGTTCATCAAAAACAAAGTTCTTCCCGATAAAGCGGTTTTCGAGACCTTTTTCCTTGCACTCGTTGGCATACTTAATGATTCCGCCTTCCAACTGATGTACGTTTTTGAATCCGCGGTGTTTGAACCACGCAGAAGCTTTTTCGCAGCGAATTCCTCCGGTGCAATACATCACAATATTTTTGTCTTCGTTTCCTTTCAGATAAGCATCTTCAATAATCGGAAGTGATTCTCTGAAAGTATCTACATCCGGAAGAATTGCCCCTTTGAAATGACCTACTTCATGTTCGTAATGATTCCGGAAATCGATCAGAATTGTATTCGGATCTTGCGTCAAGGCATTGAACTCTTCGGCTTTTAAATGCTTCCCGATATTCGTCACATCGAAGGATTCATCCGAAAGTCCATCTGCCAGAATTTTAGTTCTGACTTTTACCTTCAATTTCAGGAATGGAAACTCTGCTCCTTCTTCTTCTACGGCAATGTTCAGACGAACATTCTCCAAAAAATCGATTGAGTATAAATCATCCCGGAAGTCATTCAAACGATTGGTCGGAACGGAAATCTGAGCATTGATTCCTTCGTTAGCCACATAAATCCGGCCGACAACCTGAAGGGTATCCAATAATTGGTACAAATAATCTCTGAAAATTTGAGGATTGGCAATTTTAGCGTACTTATAGAACGAGATAGTCACGAATTCATGACCTGCTTCACGCAATTTTTGCTCCAATTCCTCTTTACTAAATGTATTCCACAGTTGCATGCTATGTTTGTTTTTTGTAAAAAGTGGTGTAAAGGTACAAAGACTTTACGATATTAAGATATTAGGGCTCCAGGATTTTAAGACTTGAAATTTTTACAAAAAAAAGAAAACTCCGGCACTTGAGACAGTATCCGGAGTTTTCAAAATTAAACCTAACCCCTAAATTTATCATTTTACATCTGTCGCTACAACCTATGCAATCAATGGAATCTTAATCCGGAATCACTTACGAAGGAAATGGTTTTTTGGATTTTTGAAAATCAAAAAAGGTGTCTTCGACTCTGCTCAGACACCTCTTTATTTAATATCGTATAGAAGAGTGCACTTCGATTTTGCTCGGTGCACTTTTGAGAATTCTTATGTTTTGCGTTTCTGCTTTTTCGCAGCCGGAAATAGAATATTATTCAAAATCAAACGGTAACCCGGTGAATTCGGATGCAGATTCAGATCTGTCGGAGGATCTCCTACACGGTGCTGATAATCTTCCGGATCATGTCCACCGTAGAATGTCCATGTACCCTGACCTAATTCTCCATGAATGTAACGCGCAGTATTCAATGATTTGTTTTCACCCATTACCAAAACGTTTGATTTGATCAAATCACGTCTGAAATCGGTTGTTTGTCCCATGAAACCGTCAATCACATCTGTGTGGCATTGCGTCAGCATAGCCGGAACGACATCCCATTTTGCAGAGAAATCGAACAAGGTGAATTTATCCTGATTTTCAGGAATTCGGTGTAAATCTGTTCCGTCAATATTGGAATATTCATAAACCATCGGATCCTGAAAGAGCACAAAATCCTTGAATGCAAAGGTCAAATTGTAATCCAGTTTATTCTGGCAATTCGGATCTCTCGGATCTCCGTCAAACATTCGTTCGCAAATATCGGTTTCGTGTGCCGCCAATGCAATGTCAAAACTATCGGTTCCGCTGCACATCGTAAACAAAAATCCTCCGCCCATGACGAAGTTGCGAATGTTATTGGCAACAGCCAGTTTTAATTGTGACACTTTTGCGAAACCTAAACTCGCCGCATCTCTTTCCGCATCTGCCACTTGATTGATGTACCAGGATTCGCGGTGAAAAGCAGCATAGAATTTTCCGTATTGTCCTGTAAAATCTTCGTGATGCAAATGCAGCCAATCATATTTTGGCAAAACTCCCATTACAATGGCAGAATCATAAATCTTGTCATAAGGAATTTCTGCATAATCCAAAACCATTGTCACGGCATCATCCCAGGGAAGCGCACTATTCGGAGTATAAACGGCAATTTTCGGAGCTTTTTCCAGCTGAACCACTTCCATGTTTACTTCGGGGTTGGCAATTTCACTGCGAATCGCATTTACCTGTCCGTCGGCAACAACTTCATAAGTCACTCCACGAATGATCAATTCTTCTTCAATAGCCTGCAGATGCGGAAACAAAAATGAACCTCCGCGATAATTCAACAACCATTCCATCACCACGCCGTTTTCAAGTACCCAAAAGGAAACTCCGTAGGCTTTCAAGTGATTTGCCTGTCTTTCGTCCATCGGAACTAAGATAGAAGAGGCCGAAACTGATTTAACAAGAATTAAAAATGCAAGTGCAAGGAAAAATCTCATAGTTCTTTTGTGATAAACACTAAGTTAGTTCAATTTTTATATAACGTTTGGTTTACAACATAAATTGTGAATTCCATTAAAACGGAGATTCATCCGGGCCGTTAAAGTCTTCATCCGGAACATTATTCATGTTACTTCCCAATGTGATCGTGCGCGGCATCTCATCAAAACTATTGTTCATCGACATACCGGCGTTCGCCGAATTCGGGTTAAAATCACCTCCTCCGATCGAATTGTATTGGTCTTCCATGTTTTCGAAACGGGCATATTTTCCAACGAAACGCATACGTACATTTTCCAATCCACCGTTCCGGTGTTTTGCAATGATAATCTCTCCAACTCCTTCATTCGAAGATCCGTCTTCCGCAGTTGTAATCCCGTAATATTCCGGTCGGTAAAGGAATCCTACGATATCGGCATCCTGCTCAATCGCTCCCGATTCACGAAGATCCGAAAGTACCGGACGCTTATCTCCACCTCGGGTTTCAACCGAACGTGAGAGCTGGGAAAGGGCAATCATCGGAACGTTTAATTCTTTAGCGATTTCCTTAATGGAACGGGAGATCGTGGAGATTTCCTGCTCGCGATTTCCGTTTCCTTTTCCACCTGCTGACATCAGCTGCAAGTAATCGATAATCACCATCTGAATATCGTACTGCATTTTCAATCGGCGGCATTTTGCACGCAAATCGAAGACGCTCAAACCGGGCGTATCATCAATATAAATAGGAGCTTCAGCCAGTTTCGTCACACGCGAATAAAGCTGCTGAAATTCGTGATCTTCAAGCTTCCCTTTTCTCAATTTCTCCGCAGAAATCATACTTTCCGCCGAGATCAAACGTTTCACCAGCTGCACAGAGGACATCTCCAGAGAGAAGATCGCAACTCCCATATTGAAATCCACCGCCGTATTTCGTGCCATGGAAAGTACGAATGCCGTTTTTCCCATCGCCGGACGAGCCGCAATTACGATCATATCCGAACGCTGCCAGCCGGAAGTCAATTCGTCCAATCCCCGGAAACCGGTCGGAACTCCTGAAAGTCCGTCGCTGTTTTTTGCCGCCTGTTCGATTTCCTTGATCGCTTCACTTACCACAATATTCATGGTCGAAACCGTCTTCTTCATGTTGTTTTCCGCAATTCCGAACAAAAGCCCTTCCGCCTTTGTCAGCAATTCGAATACATCAGTCGTTTCATCGTAAGCATCTCTCAATGTTTCGGAACACATGCGGATAATTTCACGCTGAATGTGTTTCTGTGAAATGATTCTGGCGTGGTATTCAATATGCGCTACGGAACCGACGCGCTGAGTCAGAGAAGATAAATAAACCACTCCGCCAGCTGCTTCAAGTTCTCCGCGCTGCTTTAATTTTTCTGCAACCGTTAATAAGTCAATCGGATTGGAAGTACCGAACAATTCACGAATTGCGCCATAAATAAATGTATGTTTCGGATCATAAAAACTTTCCGCCGACAACATATCAATGGTATCTGTAACTGCATTTTTGTCCAACATCATCGCTCCGAGAACCGCCTGTTCTACGTCAACTGCCTGGGGAGGAATTTTCCCCATTTCATTTGCAAGCGGTAAAATGGTGTTCTTTGTACGCGCGCCGACGCGACGGGAATTGCCTGGTTGTTGTTCTTCCATGGAACAAAGATACAGAATCAAAACTTGCCTTCAGGATGAAAGTTCAAGATTTAGTTACCAAAAGTTAATGAACATGTTATGAACAAAAAAGAGTCCGCCTCCCGATAGTTATCGATGACGGACTCTTCCCAAATCAACCGGTCAATTCACTAGAATCTGTAACCCAAGGTCAATTGAATCCATTGATTTTTATAGCGTGGAGTGGATGAGGAACCGTCACCATGGTTCGTCTGGAAATCCCATCCAACTCTCGGAGACACCACGAAATGATTTACGTTGACATCAAATCCGATCACAGCACCCAAGGTGTTTTTACGGATGTTGTCATTCTCAATTTCTTTAAATTCGGAAGAAGTGTAAGGCCCGGAAGTGAAGTCATCCTGCTGACTCAAGAGGAACGAGTATTGCGGTCCGACTACAATCGTGAAGAAGGATGCCGGTTTGATGGTAAATAACAACGGAACTTCCAGATAATTAGTAGTTCGTTTAAACGAATAGGATTGTCCTAAAAATAATCCGGATCCTTTAAATCCTTTCTGAGAAAACAACAATTCAGGCTGAACCCCTAAAAATTTCCCGATCGGAACATGTAAGAAAACCCCGCCTGCAAACCCCACTTTTCCATTTGCTTCAAAGTCTTCCCGTTGTTCATCCCAAACATTGGAGTAATTCGCCCCTGCTTTGATCCCGAATTTCAAATTTTCTCTGTAGTCTTCCTGTGCATTCAAATTCATCCCGAATATTGAACAGCTTGCCAAAAGCAATAATGTTAATTTTTTCATGATTGATAGTTTGTCATTTAAAACCATCAAGCCCAAATATATGTCCCCAATGGGTTTTTGAGCTCCCAAAAAAACTTAAACAGAGTCATAGCAATGCTTCCAGAAGGGAATTTCTGAAAACAGCATTCATACCAACAATCCGGGATTTATTTCAATTTGAAAAAAGGAGGTTCATTTTGGCAGGAAGTGGTTTTCGGCAGACTGGTAATTGGGACGTGGTGTTGGTACGCGATGCATTGCGTACCAACCCGCGCCTAATATTTTATTTATAAGTTCAATTCAATTCCAACCGGGCAATGATCTGATCCCATGATTTCGTTATGAATTGTTGCTGCTTTAATCTTCGGAACAAAACTATCTGAAACCAAAAAGTAATCGATTCTCCAGCCTACATTCTTCTCTCTTGCTCCTCCGCGGTAACTCCACCAGGTATATTTTACCTCATCTCCGTTCGCAACTCTCCAGGAATCTACCAACCCATTTCCTGTGAAAGCATCCATTCCATCGATTTCTTCCTGCATGAATCCGGCAGACTTGTTGTAATTTGCTTTTGGCCGGGCCAAATCAATTGCTTTATGCGCCACATTGAAATCTCCGCAAACAATTACCGGTTTCTTTGCTTCCAATCTTTTGAGGTAAGCCAGAAAATCTGCATCCCAGGTTTTACGGTAAGGAAGACGCAACAACTCACTTCCGGAATTCGGAACATAAACCGTGATCAGGTAAAACTGATCGTATTCGGCACAAATCACTCTTCCTTCTTCATCGTGATGTGGAACTCCCATATCGTAAACAACCGAAATCGGTTCTGTTTTTGAAATGACAGCCGTACCCGAATATCCTTTTCTTCCGGCTTCATTCGCATATACGAACGGATAACCCAAAGGAGCAACCGTTTCCTTCACTTGTTCCACCGTTGCTTTTGTTTCCTGAAGACAGATCACATCCACATCGGCTTGCTGCATATCGGTAATAAATGATTTTCCTGCAATTGCACGGATTCCGTTTACGTTAAAAGAAAGAAGTTTCATATCTGCGTTTTAATTGTGGAGGACAATGAAAAGCGATCAGGTTTCGACCCGATTTGCGTTTTCATTTTACCTGATTGTAAAAATAGAATTTTACGGGATGATTCAGTATAAATATAAAAAAGAGTATTTGATGGAGGAGAATTCGGGCTTGAAATGCGCGGGAACAGCAAGGGTCGTTTCATACCATTTATTCGTGCCGAAATTCGGAGTTATCTGGATATAAAACGCTTGTCAATTAAGTATCGGCGGATATGAATTCGGCGAATTACAGAACAGGGAAATTACTTAGTTTTGCACAAAAAAAACAGTTTTTCACCCATTAAGTTTTACCAAAAGGCAACAATTTAATCAGACTGTAATTCTAAAAAAAACAAATAACCCATTAATTATCAAAATGATACAAACCTCATTTGGTATGCACTTTATGCAAACATATGTTCCGGAAACACCAATGACACTTTCCTCAAATCAAATGCGAATCAAAAATCTTCATTCCTTCACAGACCTTTCATCTGATATCTATCGAACAAAAAAACAAGATACATTTTTAACACATATAAATCTATGAGCAATACAAAAGGCAGTCCGCATGCCGCAAAAAAAAGAACATTCAGAAGCCTTCTAAAAAGTGTATTAGTAGGTGGTTCACTGTTGATAACCTCAGCAACAGTAAATGCCCAGGTGAACCTGCAATGGGTAAAAAACATCGGTGGAACGAGTTCTGATTTGAGCTCTTCTACCACCGTAGATGCTGCCGGAAATGTTTATGTAACAGGAACTTTTTACGGAACAGCTGATTTTGATCCAGGAACGGGAGTAGCCAATTTAACGGCTGTCGACCTGGGCGATATTTTTGTAGCCAAATACGACAACAACGGAAATTACGTTTGGGCAAAACGCATGGGAGGAAATGGCAATGACATGAGTAACTCCATAGCCGTAGATGCCGCTGGAAATGTGTATACCACCGGATTTTTTGCGACTACGGTAGACTTTAACCCCGGAGCAGGAGTAGTCAATTTAACTTCCGGAGGATGGACAGATATTTTCGTGAGTAAATTGGATAACAACGGAAATTACGTTTGGGCTAAAAGTATGACCGGAACGGGCGCAAAAGATGATTATGGCTATTCTATAACCCTGGATGCCGCCGGAAATGTGTATACCACCGGATATTTTGAGAATACGGTGGACTTTGATCCCGGAGCGGGAGTAGCCAATTTAACCTCTACCGGAGGTACCGATATTTTTGTGAGCAAACTCGACAACAACGGAAATTACGTTTGGGCAAAAAACATCGGTGGGACCAATAACGATCTAAGCAATTCCGTAGCCCTGGATGCTACCGGAAATGTTTATATTACCGGATATTTTCAGGGAACCGTTGACTTTGATCCAGGATTGGGCACAGCTGATTTAACACCTGATTCCGGATCTAATGTTTTTGTGAGCAAACTCGACAACAACGGAAATTACGTTTGGGCAAAGGCTCTCGGAGGAAACAGAGGTTACGCTATTGCTGTAGATGCCGCAGGAAATATTTATACCACCGGGATTTTTTCAGGAACCCGTGACTTTGATCCCGGATCAGGCGTAGCCAATTTAACCTCTGCGGGAATTTATGATATTTTTGTGAGCAAATTAGACAACAACGGAAGTTACGTTTGGGCAAAAAGAATGGGAGGAACAGGCATTGATTATGTTACTTCCATAGCCTTAGACGCTACCGGAAACGTGTATACTACAGGATATTTCCCAGGGACCGCAAATTTCAACCCTGCCGGCACTGCCAATTTAACCTCAGCCGGATATAACGACATTTTTGTGAGTAAGCTCGATACCAACGGAAATTATGTGTGGGCAAAACGCTTGGGCGGATCAAATTATGATTACGGACAAGGGATTGCCTTGGATGCTTCAGGAAATATTTACCTAACCGGATCATTTGCAGGAATGACAGATTTTAATCCGAATGGAGGTACTAATTTATATTCAAACGGTGGTGATGATGTTTTTTTAGTAAAACTTTCGGAGGTGTCGGTTACCATTGCTGCATCAGAAAATAATCTATGCACTGGAACAAATGTAACCTTTACTGCAACACCTACAGGAGCTACTAGCCCCTCTTACCAATGGAAAGTAAATGGCTCCGATTTTGGAACCAACAGCACTACTTATACCTACACGCCTGCAAACGGCGATGTGGTTACGTGTGTGATGACTGCATCAGGATCGCCAATTACCAGCAACAGCATTACAATGAATGTAAATACATCTCCGGCAACACCGACGTTTACACAGGTAGCAGCAGTTTGTACAGGAACAGCATTTACTCTTCCAACGACTTCCAGCAACGGAATCTCCGGAACATGGTCGCCAGCGATTAACACAACGGCAACAACGACTTACACCTTTACACCAACTGCGGGAGAATGCGCTACAACAGCACAAATGACCGTAACGGTGAATTCGCCAACAACACCAACGTTTACACAGGTAGCAGCGGTTTGTACAGGAACAACATTTACATTGCCAACGACCTCCAACAACGGAATCTCCGGAACATGGTCGCCGGCAATCAATAACACCACAACAACGACTTATACGTTTACACCAGCTGCGGGAGAATGCGCGACAACAGCACAAATGACCGTAACAGTGAATATGCAAACAACACCAACGTTCACACAAGTAGCAGCAGTTTGTGAAGGAACAGCGTTTACACTGCCAGCAACTTCCAGCAATGGAATCTCAGGAACATGGTCGCCAGCGATTAATAACACCGCAACAACGACTTATACGTTTACGCCAGCTGCAGGAGAATGCGCTACAACTGCACAAATGACCGTAACAGTGAATATGCAAACAACACCAACGTTCACACAAGTAGCAGCAGTTTGTGAAGGAACAGCGTTTACACTGCCAGCAACTTCCAGCAATGGAATCTCAGGAACATGGTCGCCAGCGATTAATAACACCGCAACAACGACTTATACGTTTACGCCAGCTGCAGGAGAATGTGCTACAACTGCACAAATGACAGTAACTGTGAACGCGCAAACAACACCAACGTTCACACAAGTAGCAGCGGTTTGTGCAGGAACAGCGTTTACACTGCCAGCAACTTCCAGCAATGGAATCTCAGGAACATGGTCGCCAGCGATTAATAACACCGCAACAACGACTTATACGTTTACGCCAGCTGCAGGAGAATGTGCTACAACGGCACAAATGACCGTAACAGTGAATGTGCAAACAACACCAACGTTTACACAAGTAGCAGCGGTTTGTGAAGGAACAGCATTTACACTGCCAACGACTTCCAGCAACGGAATCTCCGGAACATGGTCGCCGGCGATTAATAACACTATAACAACGACTTATACGTTTACACCAGCTGCGGGAGAATGCGCGACGACAGAAACCATGACAGTAACGGTGAATGCACTTCCCGAACCAATCATTACGGTAAGCGGAAATGTATTTTCTACGGATGCTGGTTTTGCAACGTATCAATGGATGCGAAATGGAACAGACCTTTCCGGAGCAACTTCTAACACTTACACTGCAACACAAAACGGCGATTATTCCGTTCATGTTACAAACACAAGTGGCTGCGAAGGAATTTCGAATGTGATCAATCATACGGATTTGGGTGTTACGGATATTGCAAAAGAGAAATTGGTAGTTTATCCAAACCCAACAATGGAAACACTAAACATTTCTAACGTCTCCGCACAAGCTACATACACCATCTATGACATTTACGGAAAAATGATTTTCAAAGGAAGAATCTCAGACAGCAAAGTGAGTGTTTCAAGCCTTCCGTCTGCAGCATATTTCATCGCCGTAGAAGACAACGAAACCGTGAAAATGGTACAGTTTATTAAACAAGATTAACTCTTTTTGAATCATCAAAACACATAGGCGGGCTTCGGCTCGCCTTTACGTTTTTTACGGACGATCATTTGGTGATTCATTTAATTCTTCTGATTTTATCCCTATTACATTCAATAACGACTTCCATTATTTTACGTCTCATTTCGAATTAATCCGAAGTAGTCTCTTGTCAACTTCCAAATTGCCACTATTTTTACATTATGAAAGGATTTGATCAGCAAACACTTCATGACCTGGAATTCAATCAGATCAGAGAATGGCTGGCTGCATTCAGCATTGGTGATACAGCAAGAAAAAGATTGGAGGAGCTTGTTCCCAATAATGATTTTGACGCCATTGAATTCGAGTTGCTTCGCCTCAATGAATTCAAACGCATTCGGGTAGAAGGAGAATCCTTTCCTGCGCTGGATTTTGAAGAATTGCTGGCTGAGATCAAATTGCTTCCGATCCGGAATGCCGTTTTGCAGCAGGAAGGCTTTGTTCGAATTACAAGAGCTTCCGAACTGGCAAATCACATCATTCACTTTTTCGACAAGCGCTCACAGGACTTCCCGAATCTATTCGCTCTTTTAAATCAGGTTTATTTTACACGAGAGCTGATCGAAGCCATTGAAAAAGTATTCGACCGCCGCGGACAAATCAAAGACGATGCTTCTCCGGAATTATTCGTGATCCGTCAACAAATTGCAAAACTGCGCAATCAGATCAACCGCAATTTTGACAAGGAAATGCGGCGTTATCTGAAAGAAGGCTTGCTGGGCGATACCAAGGAAGCATTCATCAACGAACGAAGAGTTCTGACGGTACAATCGAGTCACAAGCGAAAAATTGGCGGAATGGTCGTCGGCTCTTCCAAAACCGGGAGTCTGACTTTTATCGAACCGGCAATCAATATTCCGCTCAACAACGAGTTGGAAATGTCGCTGGATGATGAACGCAAAGAAATTTTCCGCATTCTTCAGGAATTAACGCGCGATATTGCGCACCATCTTCCTTTGATCGAAGCATATCAAAGTTTGTTGACGGAATTTGATTTTATCAACTCCAAAACCAAACTGGCACTCGACTTAAACGCAAATTTACCCGGAATTGTGCGAAATACGCGGATCGAACTGATCGACGCATTCCATCCAATTCTATGGAAAACCAATAAATCGTTAGGAAAAGTTACCCTTCCTCAAAGTTTGATCCTGGATCCGAACAACCGCATGCTGGTGATTTCAGGACCGAATGCAGGAGGGAAATCGATTACCTTGAAAACAATCGGATTGCTTCAAATCATGTTGCAAGCCGGTTTGTTGATTCCGGTACATGAAAACAGTAAATTCTGTTTCTTCCAGCAGGTTCTGACCGACATCGGAGATAACCAATCGATCGAAAACGAATTGAGTACTTACTCCTATCGTTTGAAACGCATGAAATACTTCCTGAAGATCGCCAACAGGCGGACACTTTTACTTCTGGATGAATTCGGAACAGGATCTGACCCGGAACTGGGCGGAGCTTTGGCAGAAGTTTTCTTCGAGGAATTATACAATCGTAAATCGTATGGAGTCATTACTACTCACTATGCCAATATCAAACTAAAAGCCGACAGGCTTCCCAATGCGGTGAACGGCTGTATGCTTTTCAATACGGAAACACTGGAACCGCTGTATCGTTTCTCGATAGGACAGCCGGGAAGCTCCTTTACCTTTGAAGTGGCTCAGATGAACGGGATTCCGCTTGATCTGATTGAACAGGCCAAAGGAAAACTGGATCAGAACCGCGTCAAAATGGATCATTTGCTCAACGAATTGAACCGGGAGAAAATGTATCTGCAGCGCTTGAATAATGAGCACATTGAAGCACAGGAACTGGCAAATGCGGCGCGCGAAGAATTCATCGAGAAAAAGAAACGAATCGACGAACGCTTGCGTTCTCAGCAGGATTTAGCGGAAAAGAACAACCTGTTCATCAATTCAGGTAAGAAGATGAAATCGTTCATCGACCGCTACCAAACCAAAACCCGCAAAAAAGATGCAAATAATCCGCTGCTGGAAGATGTCCGTAAATACCTGATGGTCGAGAAATCGAAAATCGAAGAGGCGAAACGCAAAGTGGAACTGATGCAGCAAAAGCCTCAAAAACCAACGGCAAAAAAACGCAAAACGCAACAACCGGAACAGGATACTTACCAACGTGATAAAATTGTGGTAGGTTCAACCGTTAAAATGATCGAAACCAAACAAAGCGGAACGGTGGAAGAAATCAAAGGTCATTTGCTGACGGTTGTTTTCGGATTTATGCGTTTAAAAGTAGAACGCGAAAAACTCATGTGGATTAAGTAAGGTTCAAATAATAAAAACAATGCACCTTCTTCTTCCTTCATACAAAACAGAAAAAAATGTCAGCTAACAAATACTACTTTTTAGAACAATCCAGCGTGCTCAACAGCATGCTTTTTCTGGAAAGATTCACCTATTACGGATTGCAGACTTTCACTTACAGCTATCTGATCAGTGAAGCCATGAATTTATATGGCGATGACGCCACGGAACTGCTTATCACCTTCTCTTCGGCGTTGCTTTTTGCCAGAGTTTTCGGAGGCCTGATGGTCGATTTTCTTTTTGGGAACAAACTATCCATCGTTGTGAGCTGTGCTCTTCAGATTTTGGGAATTGTCCTTTTCATGCAAAAACAACTCGGAATGTTTTACCTGGGAATGTTTGTTTTCATTCTAGGACAATCACTTTTTTCTCCCGCCATTATGAAATCAGTGGGATTGCTTTACACCGAACGAAAACACAAATTGGACGGAGCTCTAAGCATCAACCTATTCACCATCGCACTAGGTTCTTTTCTGGCTCCGCTGTCGTTCTACTATCTGGAGCTTTCGGCAACTTTTGAACGCGGGTTCACATCCTGTATTGTTTGTTTGGTCATAATTGCAGGGTTGAGTTTTTTGATCAAGAAAGTGAATCCGGAATCGCATTCAACTCCTTTAGATGCAGGTAATCGTGTGAATGAAACCATTTTCCTGTCCATACTCGGACTTTTCCTCTATTGGCTTTTCCAACGGCTCTTAACCCGCTCCATGGATGAATTCAACTACAGTGGTTTCCGATCCGGAAGCGTAGACCGACTGATCAGTTTTATCCCTACCCTGATCCCGATTGTGGGCTATCTCATTTTCGGAATCATTTGGAATCGTTTCAAATTCTCTCCGTTGTTGAAAATTGTGATTGGTTTCGGAGCAGCAACCATTTCCATTTTGGCAGCCATTGTAACGATGGCAAACAGTCAGACAGACAATCCTGCTTTTATGACCAGTTTTATTGCCTTGAATTTCATTGGTGAAATCATGTTGTTTCCTACTTTACTGAGTTTCATTTTGCAGTTTTCTCCGCAAAAACTCATGGCTACATTCAGTGGTTTGGCTTTATCTACCTTTGGTTTTTTATCCCTTTTCATCGCAAACAAGCTTTTCGACAATATCGGCGACGGAAATTACCGGATCATGACCCTGGTATCAGGTATCGGATTCTTCTTTTGTATGCTCGTGACATTAATCTTGTTTTTGCTCACGAAGAAAAAAGACGCAACACACAATCACCTCGACGAGTTCTGACACAGTTGTGATTATATAAAAATCAGGAAAACTATTTCTCAGCCTGTCCTGTCGGGTTCACACTGAAATCAGCAGTATTCTCGTACAAGACCTAAAAATAAAAAGGCCGTCTTTCGACAGCCTTTAGCCAGTTTGTTTTAAAAAAAATACACTTTTATAAGAGCGTACACGTTCTCGTAATAGCCCCATCGGTTTCGTAACCGTCACAAGTTCTCTTCGCATCGTCCAAAGTAGAATTCTTAATTGTTTTGTTTTCTATGATCGTCGCATTACCAGTATCCTGATAAGTACACTCACAGTTGTAATCCTTCTTGCACGATGTCAAGCCCAGCAAAGCAATTGCTAAAGCCCCAAACATTACCTTCTTCATACTTACAATTTTAAGTTTCTAATTCTCTTCAATTTAACGAGAAATAAACCAATAAACGAGTCAATTTTTGTTAAAAATTATTCAGAAAGATAAAAAACAAGGGGAAATGTATAGAACTGAAAATGGCTTATTCCCCCAATCGAACCCTGAATCCGGCGGATGAGCTGAAAACTGTTTTCCTTACATTGACAGGTGGTTCGCTGTCATAAAACATGTTAAACTCGATCCGCATATCCAGCCGTTTGGTAATTGCCTGTGCAATTTGGTACTGTCCGGAAAAACGAAAATCTTTTATTTTGTCCCAACGAGGTTGATAATAGGTTGTTGCCGAAAAACTGAAGCCACTTTTGGTGCGAATGAACCAGCTCAAATAGTTGCTCCACCTGAAATTATCGTTGACAACTCCGTCTTCGGTTAACTCCTCGTGTTCCCAGAAAGTAGATGTTCCGACAAAAAAACGGACATTATTCGTATCGATAAATTTCCAGCGCGGCCCGGTTCCGACCAGATAGCGGACTCTTTGATTCAGCAGTTGATTGTATTGGATTTGCGTGTAGCCCTCCCATTTCCAGGCGCTGTTTTTGATCCGTCTCGCATATCGGAAGTGAGCCATTCCCGAATTCGCGAATGTCGTTTTATTCGAAGCCGTATAGTTCAGATCAGAAATAATCAGGAAATGATTTTTTCGGGTTTTATATTGAACCCGGGGTCTGAAATTTCCTGAATACAGTACATCTGCCGAGTTTTGGGTTACCGACATTCCGGCATCAAGGGATCCGCTCCAGCCTGAAGTATCTTCGTAGATCCGGCGGTTTTCAATATTTACAATTTGTGCATTTACACCAACACCGCAAGCTAAAAATAGAAACAAGCTGACTAACCTCATCACTTTGGCGCAATTCGATATAGGAAAATGGCTAAAATACCGAAAATCACATTCGGAATCCAAACGGCAGCAACAGGTGGGAAACCAACCGTGGTTGCCGCAACAGTCGTCACTTTCATGGCGAAAATGTAGATAAAAACAAACAGCAAACCGATTGCAATATTGACTCCGATTCCTCCTCTTTTCTTTCTGCTCGACACACTCACTCCGATCAAGGTCAGAACATAGGTTGCGAAAGGGTAACTTGTCCGCTGGTAAAGCTCAATCTCAAAAGTCGGAACGTTTGAATTTCCTTTCTCCTTCTCTTTCCGGATAAACTGTTTCAATTCGGTATAAGTCATCGCTTCGGCAATATTATCGCGGATAGCCATGTCTTCTATTTTGTAAGGCAGAATCGTGTCTTTCTGATGCTCTTCAATCAGTTGAATCTTTTGATCAAATACTTTGGACTGAATTTTCAGATTCGGTTTCAAGCTGTCCAGATACGTAATCTTCCGCTCAAATACATCCGTCAAGTGCCAATAATTCGTTTTTCCGGAATCCACCATCGCAGTCCGGGCTTTCAAAAAGTGGATCAAGCGGTTTTTGTTATCGTAGCGCTCAATCACAAAGTCATTAATGATCGATTCCTGGGAATTGTAACTCGCATAATGCACCAATTCGTTACCGGGAAATTCTGCATGATAGTTTTCAACCAATAAACGGTCGCGGTAAAAAGACTCTTCAAAATCAAGCCGCACCCTGTTGGCACGCGGCAACACAAAGTGATTCAGAACCAACGACATCAACATCAGAATCGTTGCTGCAATCATATACGGACGAAGAATCCGCGTAAAAGGTCTTCCGCTGTTCAGCATCGGTATAATTTCCGCTTCCTGTGCCATTTTAGCCGTAAACCAGATCACAGAGATGAAAATAATCATCGAGGAAAAGGTGTTCCCGTAATAGAGCAGAAAATTGAAATAATAGTCGAAAACGATTGCTTTTAACGGCGCCTGATTATTGATAAACTCAGGTAAACGCTCGGCTACATCGAAAACCATTGCCAAGAGCATGATCACTCCCAACATAAAAAAGAATGTTGAAAGAAACTTCCGGATGATATATCGATCTAAAATTTTGAGCATTAAATTCTTCTCCCCAGTTTTTTCACTTGTTCGTCCTTCCAGGTTCTGAAAGTTCCATCCAGAATACGCTTTCGGGCTTCTTTAACCAACGCCAAATAAAAAGCTAAATTGTGAATGGTTGCAATTTGGATTGCCAAATTTTCTTTCGCCTTGATCAAATGGTGTAAATATGCTTTGGTGTAAACCTGATCTACATAAGCCGTGCCATTCGGATCCAACGGAGAATAATCCATTCTCCATTTATGATTTTTGATATTGATCGTTCCTTCGGAAGTAAACAACATTCCGTGTCGTGCATTACGGGAAGGCATTACACAGTCGAACATATCTACACCCAAAGCAATTGCTTCGAGAATATTCACCGGAGTACCAACTCCCATCAAATAACGCGGTTTATCAGCAGGCAGAATCGAACAAACCAAATCAGTCATGCTGTACAGGTCTTCATCCGGTTCTCCAACCGACAAGCCGCCGATTGCATTCCCCACACCATTTTGTGAAGCGATAAATTCAGCCGATTCCTTTCTTAAATCCGGGTAAACACTTCCCTGAACAATCGGAAACAAGGCTTGCGAATAACCGTATTTCGGCTCGGTGGAATCCATTTGAGTAATACAGCGTTTCAACCAGCGATGCGTCATGTGCATGGAGCGTTTCGCATAGTTGTAATCACACGGATACGGAGTACATTCATCAAAAGCCATGATGATATCCGCACCGATGGTACGTTGAATGTCAATTGCACGTTCCGGAGAAAAAAAATGATAACTTCCGTCGTGATGTGATTGAAAACGCACTCCTTCTTCCGTAATCTTTCTGCTTTTCGCAAGAGAATATACCTGATAACCGCCGCTATCCGTTAAAATCGGTCGTTCCCAACCGATAAACTGATGCAAACCTCCGGCTCCTTCAATTACATCCAATCCCGGACGCAAATACAAGTGAAAGGTATTGCCTAAAATAATTTGGGCCTCAACATCATCGCGCAATTCCTGCTGATGAACTCCTTTTACCGTTCCCTGTGTTCCGACCGGCATAAAAATCGGTGTTTCAATCGTACCGTGGTCAGTATGAACCAGTCCGGCTCTTGCTTTGGAATGCGGATCGGTATGCTTTAGCTCAAAGTGCATAATTCTGTTGAAAAATAAACGATGCAAAGATAAGTGGATTTCGGAAAGTGCCCCATCTTTGTATGCGAAGAAGACACTTTAATGAAAATAATCCCCGAATTACAGGACACAAGCGTATTTTACATCTTTTGGATTTTTGCCGGACTTGCGGCTGTACAGTTAATTTACGCTGTGATATTCTTCGGGAGATTGGCTTTTTGGAAAAGCAAACCCGTTTCTGCGGACTTGCCGCCGGTATCCATTGTGATTGCCGCCAGGAATGAATCCGACAATTTATACCAGAATCTTCCAAAAATTCTGGATCAGAATTATCCGGCACCTTTTGAAGTAGTTGTCATCAATAACCAATCGATGGATGATTCGAAGTATTTACTGGACGCATTAAGCCGTCAGTATCCGAATCTGGTTGTAATGGAAGTGGAGCGAAGCAAGCATTTGAAGCCAAGCAAGAAGTTTCCGTTGACCATGGGAATCAAAAAAGCGCGCTACGAACACCTGGTTTTTACGGATGCGGATTGCACTCCTGCCAGTGATTTATGGCTGCGCAAAATGGTTGAGAAATTCAGCGAGAAAAAGCAAATTGTATTGGGTTACGGTCCTTACAACAAACGCAAAGGCTTCCTGAATAAGATCATTCGTTTTGACACCACCATGATTGCCGTGAACTACTTTTCGATGGCTATCAACCGGATTCCTTACATGGGAGTTGGTCGAAACATGGCTTACACCAAAAGTGTTTTCCAATCCACAAACGGATTCAAATCGCATTATTCCCTGATGTCGGGCGATGATGACTTGTTCATTCAGGAAGCTGCACAAAAAAACAACTACACGATTCAATTGGATCCGGATAGTTTTCAGTACAGCGAAGCCAAAGAAAACTGGGAATCTTTTGTTCTTCAGAAATCCAGACACTACACCACATCTCCGCGTTACAAGGTTTTCAAAAGAGCGATGTTAGGAATATATCCCATGACTTTGATTTTGATGCTTATATCTTTTGTTCTTTTGATCTTACAAAGTGGATGGTGGATACATGCCTTGGCCGGATTTGGTTTCGTGACGATTATAAAATGGTGGTTGCTGGGAGTTTGTTTTAAGAAACTCAAGTCGCCCGGATTTATAGCTTTACTGCCTTTAACGGACTTGGTATATGTTTTGATACTTCCATTTTTTTATTACTCAGCATTGCAAAAAAATTCTTCGAAATGGAAGTAGTTGGAGATCACTTATCGGACAAAGCCCGCATCGATCTGGCCTTAGTGGATCAGGCCCGAAACGGCGACCAAAGTGCTTATGCGCAGCTCATGGACCGTTACCGCGAATCCATCTATTTCATGATGATGAAAATGGTGCGCAATACGGATGACGCAGATGATTTGACGATCGAAGCCTTCGGAAAGGCATTCAGCCGTTTGGATCAATACTCTCCAAGCTTTGCATTTTCTACCTGGCTTTTTAAAATCGCTTCGAATAACTGCATTGATTTTATCCGCAAGAAACGAATCAAGCTGACTTCCATGGACAGCGGCTACACCAATGAAGACGGAGAATCGATCGGGATTGATGCCAGATCGGAAACACGCGACCCGGAAGAACACATCATTCACAACCAGAAAGTGAGACACATGCGCCAATTGGTCAGCAAACTGAAACCGCGCTACCGTGAATTGATCGAAAAGCGTTATTTCGAAGAGTTGAGCTACGAAGAGATTGCCGAGGAACTGAATCTTCCTTTGGGAACAGTAAAAGCGCAATTATTCCGTGCACGGGATTTCCTGGCTCAGATGATGGAGCAGACGAAAGACGCTATTTAAAAAAACTCAATCATATAAAAACAATAAGGGCGAAAAATTTTTCGCCCTTATTGTTTTGTTTTCAATTTTACATTTTCAATTACTCATGATGTTCTGCATAGAACTCATCAATAACTCCTTTGTATTTTTCTAAGATGATTTTTCGTTTCAGTTTCAGAGTCGGAGTTAATTCTCCGGTTGCAATTCCGAATTCCTGGGAAAGCAGAGCGAACTTTTTGATCTTCTCCCAACTTCCGTAGCCTTCGTTGATGCGATCCACCTCTTTCTGAACCCTTGCAATCACATCGGGATGCTTTGCAATTTCTTCCGGTGTGGTACCAATCTGAATATTTTTGCGGCTCGCCCATTCTTTCACGAACGGGAACGCAGGAACAATCAACGCTGAAGGGAATTTCTGACCTTCTCCCAAAACCATGATCTGTTCAATAAATCGCGATTCTTTAAAGGTGTTTTCCATTGCCTGCGGAATGATATACTTTCCTCCCGACGTTTTAAAGATCTCTTTTTTACGATCCGTAATCTTCAGGAAAATCCCATCTTCAAATGTTCCGATATCTCCCGTATGAAACCAGCCTTGTGCATCAATCGCTTCAGCAGTTTTATCCGGAAGGTTGTAATATCCCATCATCACATTCGGACCTTTCACCAAGATTTCGCCGTCTTCTGCGATTTTCACTTTCACTCCGTCAATCAACGGACCTACTGTTCCGATCTTGATTCCTCTTTTCAAGCAATTCACAGAGATCACCGGGGAAGTTTCCGTCAATCCGTAACCTTCCAACACGTTTATTCCTGCCGCCAAAAAGATCTGAGCCAAACGCGGCTGCAATGCAGCTGATCCGGACGCCACCGCTCTTACTTCACCTCCCAGAGCGTCCTGCCACTTCGAGAAAACCAGTTTGCGGGCAATTCCCAATTTGATTTTATACCAAAAGCCTAGTTTTCCTGTATGATATTGTTCCGCAACGGAAACCGACCAGAAGAAGATTCTTCGTTTAATTCCCGTCAGTTCTTCTCCTTTCAGCATGATCTTATCGAACACCTTTTCCAACAAACGGGGAACCGCCGTGAAAACATGGGGTTTTACTTCTACCAGATTCGGCCCGATCGTATCCATTGATTCCGCAAAATAAATGGCAGAACCACAATACATATACAAATAGTGCAGCATACGTTCATACACGTGACAAACCGGTAAGAATGTCAGTACACGTGAATGTTCATCAGCCGGAATACTTGTTTTACACGAAAGCACATTGGACAGAAGATTATTGTGCGAAAGCATTACACCCTTCGGATTTCCGGTTGTTCCCGAAGTGTAAATAATTGTCGCCAGATCTTCATTACGGACATTCGCCTTGAGCTCTGTGATCTTGTTTTGAGGAACATTCTCCCCCAGATCAACCAGATCCCTGTAATGCGGGAATTCGTCCAGCTTATCAAAAGTAAAGATCTTGTCCAAACTTTTGATCTGGGAAGAAACTCCCTTGATCTTATGCGCCAACTCTGCCCCTCCGACAAAAGCATGTCGAATTCCGGCATCATTAAAGATGTACACATAATCATGTTCCGAGATATTCGGATACACGGGAACTACAATTGCTCCCACTTGCTGAATGGCAATATCCATGATATTCCACTCTACCCTGTTGGGTGAAACCAGAGCCACACGTTCACCAATTGAAACGCCCAATTCTACCAATCCCTTGGAGATTTGATTTGTAAGTGCTACAAATTCTTCGGTCGTCATAGGTATCCATTTGCCTTCCATTTTCGTTACAAACATCGAGGCATTTGGAAAATTCTTCAATTGATAAGTAGGCACGTCAAACAGTCGTCTTACTTCATTCATATCAGTTGTAATAGCACTCACAATTATATGTATTAAAAATTAAGCAATAGCGCAAAAATATTCATCCAAACCCCGTGTTTGTTTTTTCACACCCCCTTGTTAAGAAACTAGTTCCTACTTTTACATTGTGGGAATATAGTTTCTAACTTCGATCAAGTGCAGTTCATGAACTAGTTGGAAAGTTACGAAAAATAATGACTTGTATTTGATCGTTTTTGGTTTTTTGGTTTGTAGGGTTCGTTTGCCGGCGAGCCCTTTTTTATTTGTCAAAAATCAGAATCAAAAAAGAATTTCCCTGACCTACAAAATTGAATTCGCAGCCATATCATTTTTAGAATGCCTTGAATTAAAAATTGAAAAAACAGTTTATTGATCTGTCTTAGTTTTCGAAGTGGCTCATTCAGTTATCATAAAGAACTTTCATCTCAATTTGAAAGATGGATCTCTGGTTCCCCCCTTTGGAGGGGGATGAAGGGGGAGGATTTAAATCACTCCATCGAGAAAGCGATTTTTCCTTTAATAAAAGTCATATAAGAGAAATTTGGCTGATACAGCCCTTTCGAAGAGAATGGTCGATCTAAAACCACCAATGTAGCATCTTTTCCTTTTTCAAGACTTCCTTTCGTTTTTTCCTGAAAACTTGCGAAAGCAGCCCAAATAGTCATTCCACGCAAACACGCTTCCTCTGTCAACGCTTCTTCAGGTAAAAACCCTTCGATCGGATGATTGTCTGCATTTTTTCTGTTTACCGCTGCGTGGATGGTTAAAAACGGATTGAGACTTTCCACCGGGAAATCAGTTCCGATTGCCAGCATTCCCGCTCTGGTCAGTAATGAATTATATGCATAGGCTCCTTTCAGACGATCTTTCCCTAAACGCGCTTCTGCCCAGCGTTGATCGCTCACCGCATGCGTTGGCTGAACGGAAGGAAATGCTCCGGAACTTGCCAATAAATCAAAATCCTTCAAATCCAGAACCTGTGCGTGTTCGATTCTCCAACGGTGATCCGGTTTTCTTTTCGCATAGTCGGCGATCAAATCCAACACCAAACGATTTGCCGAATCTCCGATTGCATGAATATTCAATTGGTAGCCTGTCAATTCCGCCAAAGAAGAATAACGTTTCATATCGGAAAGTGAGGTTGTGAGCAAACCGTGATTGTGCACATCATCCGAATATGCCTGTTTCAACAAAGCTCCTCTCGATCCCAAAGCTCCGTCTCCGATCACTTTAAACGAACGAACCAATAAATTTTTCTCCTTCAAAAAACCATGTTTTTTAGCGAAATCAGCATTTTCCTTCACAGGATAAAGCATTCCATAAATTCCGATGGTGAGTTTATTGCTCTTTACCAGGCTTCTCATCAACTTAAAATCGCGAGGTGTCAATCCGGCTTCGTGTACATCCGTTACTCCGTAAGAAAACAGTTCGCTCTGAATTTCCAGTAAAGCCTTCGACAATTCCGCATCTGAAAAATCGGGCAATTTGTCTCCGATCAACGGAATCGCATTATCCAACAAAATTCCGGAAAGCTTTCCGTCTTCTTTTTTCAGAACTTCACCGCCATCCACGTGTGTGTTTTCGTTGATTCCATATTTTTTCAGCGCTGCGTCATTTGCCAGAACAGCGTGTCCGTCGACTCTGTAAAGCACAACCGGTTTATCTGGGAAACGTTCATTCAACTGATCATTCGTCGGCAATTCCTTACTTCCCCACAAGCTTTGATCCCAGCCTCTACCCACAATGACCGGGCGCTCTTTTCGCTGTTCGTATTTTTCCACACGAACAAGCAATTCTTCCATGGAAACAGATCCGAACAAGTCTGCCGAAAGCTTCATTCTCGCCAAACTCATCATATGCCCATGAGCATCTGCAAAGCCCGGAAAAATATCTTTTCCTTCCGCATCGATGAATTCATCTGCCGAATATTTATTCATGATCTGGCGATCCGGACCTACCTCGACCACTTTTCCATCTTTGATCGCAATGGCCTGCACCACCGAGTTCTGATCATTCATCGTGTGAATTTTGGCATTGTGAATCACCAAATCCACGGATTTTCCTTTCATGCACGAAGCAGAAAGCAGAATCAAGGCGCAAAAAATCGAAGTAATTTTCATCTTTTAATGTGTTTTGTGAAATACTGTTGAACTTGCCTGAGCTGTAGGCATAATAACCAAATCATTGATGCAAACATGTTTTGGTCTGGAACAAACATAGTAAACTGCATCCGCAATATCTTCTGCCATCAAGGCATCATATCCGTCGTAAACCAATTTTGCCGTGTCTTCATTTCCTTTGAAACGCACCAATGAAAATTCTGTTTCCGCAGCTCCCGGAGCAATATTCGTGACTTTTATCTGATCGTGAACCAGATCAATCCGCATAGCACGTGACAAGGCATCAACCGCATGTTTGGTAGCACAGTAAACATTTCCGCCACCGTACACTTCTTTTCCTGCAATGCTGGCAATATTTACGATATGACCTCCTCCGTTTTTCTTCAAAATCGGAGAAACGGCTCTTGTCACATAAAGCAAACCTTTGACGTTCGTATCAATCATCCGGTTCCAGTCATCGGTATCTCCCGAATCAATAGGGCCGCGTCCAACAGCCAATCCTGCGTTGTTGATCAGAATTCCCAGATTCGATTTCACTTCTTCCGATAAGGAATCAACCGCTTTATTCACTTCTTCTTCGGAACGCACATCAAAATTCAGCAAAACAATATCAACCTGTTTTTCCTGCAATTCTTTTTGAAGTTCTTCCAAACGTTCATTTCTTCTTCCTGTTAAAATCAAATTCCAACCATTTTCCGCAAAAATGCGCGCAGTTGCTTTTCCAAAACCTGCAGTTGCTCCTGTGATAAAAACGTACTTTTTCATAATTTAAATTTGAACGGTCTGGAACCCATTACCGCTATTAAAAATAAGGCTAAATATGCCGGCATCCGATACCGGACGAGCGCTCCCAAAACAGGAGTTGTCCAACCGATCAATACCAGCAGAATAATGGCAAATGTGAAAAGGAAAAGAAGGATGTTTTTTTCTTCCGGGGTTCTCCGTCCGCGGTTATACCACAAACCAAAGATCACCAAACCGAACAAACCGCAGGTTTCCAGAAAATTCACATATTTCAATCTTCCTCCCGGATCCCATGGCGCAGGCCTGAACGAAGCATTCGCAAGGGCTTCCGGAATATTTTTTATCAATTGTCCGAAATCATTTCCGATAGCCGTAAGTTCAATATAACTTCCGCACGGTTCTCCTTTGAAAACAACATTCCACGGCCCATCTGAAGGCTTCACCAACACATCTTCAAACGGGTAACTCATTCCAAAAGTCACTTCTTTGGCAATAAGTGGCTTCTTCACCCTGATCGTCTGATTCTCCAAAAATTCCAGATCGGAATATTGATCTGTACCAAAATAATAAAAGCAGGAATCGGCATAAGCGTGAACTCCTCCGCGGCCAACATTTATAAAATCAAACTGCATACGCGTCAAACGATGCGTAACCGTTTTTCTGAAATCAGAAGAAATCCAAAAAACGAAGATCAATACTCCCAAAGCTGTGAGCGGAGCAAGTAAAACCCGCTTTTTGAAAACAAACTTACCGAGTAAAAACAAAGGCAAGCTCAACAATAAACAACCCAGTACATATGGCTTAAAGGAAAGCATCAGACAAAAGCCAAGAACAATTCTCCAAAGCCGCCCTTTCCGGGAAAGATCTCCCAGCAAAGCATTCAAAATAAACGCCAGACCGGTGATCATCAGCGGCTCTTTCAAAACAGAACTTGTCCAGAAACTCAATGTCGGAAAAAGGAAAAGCGCATACCAGAACAAGCGTTTATCGTAAAAGATCCGCTCTTTAAAAGCCATGAAGATTTCCCGCAATCCAACAAAGGAAAAGAAGGAAAAGAACATCACGTGCACGTACACATTTCCCTGTGAAAGAAAGACGATCAGGCTATTTACGCGAAGTACGTTTCTGGAATCATTCATAAGATCCAGATCACCGGCCGACCAGTGATTCGTATGCGCTAAATAGTGTTGAACATCTGCTTCCGAATTCAATCCGAAGAGAAATTTGAGGTAATCACCGATCGATTGGTAAGCTACTCCGTTTAAAGTAACACTGTCGTCCATGTATTCTTCCCAGTCGACCGTAATTTCGCCGATCCCGTATATTTTAGTGTGAATCACCATAAACAGGATTCCAAACAACAGTTTTATTCCCCAGCCAATCAGCAAATTCGCTCGTGATAAGCCGTCTGTTTTGAATTTCCAGACAAACCAGGTTAAAACAATCAGGACCAGTGAGAATACCATGAGGGCTCTAAGTTAATTCATAATTGCGAATTATGAATGCCGAATTCATAGTCACCCCCTTCAAAAACAAGAATTCGAAATAAACATGTTTACTCCATAAACTTCAATACATTGTAAGTCAAGTATGGGTTAAGCATGGATTCAGTATCAAACTGTTCTGTACTTAACAACCGCTTTGCCAAATACCGGGCATATTCATATCAAAACACATCATAAAAAACGCCTCATTTCCAAACCAATTCACCATTGATTTCATTTCTCGAAAATGCAAAAACGTCACACAACTCATAATTTACGAATATCGTTCCAAGAGCAAAAGGAATGCTAATTGCCGATTAAACGAATCAGTCATTCTATTCCACAAATTAATTTTCGATTTGGCATTCGTAATTCGTAATTCGCAATTGTTTTGAACTACGAAATGATTACTTTTGCATCAAAGTTATAACAAAATGAGTACTTCCATTAAGCAAGAAGCTACACTTGAGCAAGCAGTTGAACTAGGTTTGCGTGCTGATGAATTTGAAATGATCAAAGGAATTTTGGGTCGCACACCAAATTTCACTGAAACTGCTGTTTATTCCGTGATGTGGTCTGAGCACTGTTCTTACAAAAACTCCATTTATTGGTTAAAACAATTACCAAAAGACGGTCCCCATATGTTGGTGAAAGCAGGAGAAGAGAATGCAGGTTTAGTTGACTTGGGAGGTGGAATCGGATGTGTTTTCAAAATTGAATCACACAATCACCCTTCCGCTTTGGAGCCTTATCAAGGTGCTGCAACAGGAGTTGGAGGAATCAACCGTGATATTTTCACGATGGGAGCCCGCCCGGTTGCTCAGTTAAACTCTTTGCGTTTCGGAGATATTGAAGAAGCGCGTACAAAATGGTTGGTAAAAGGTGTTGTAAAAGGAATTGGTGATTACGGAAATGCTTTCGGTATTCCGATTGTAGGTGGAGAAGTTTTCTTCGATAAGTCGTACAACCAAAACCCGTTGGTAAATGCTTTTTCAGCAGGAATCATCGACACGAAAAAAGTTATTTCAGCAAAAGCAAAAGGACCAGGAAACCCGGTTTACATTGTAGGTTCATCCACAGGTAAAGACGGAATCGCGGGAGCAGCATTTGCATCAAAAGATATTACGGAAGAATCCGCACAGGATTTGCCATCTGTTCAGGTTGGTGACCCATTCATGGAAAAATTGCTTTTGGAAGCGACCATGGAATTGTCAAATACAGACGCTATTGTCGGAATGCAGGACATGGGAGCTGCCGGAATCACTTGCTCTACTTGTGAAATGAGCGCAGGTGGTGGTGTCGGAATGGAAATCCATTTGGACCGCGTACCAACTCGTCAGGAAAATATGCTACCATACGAAATCTTGCTTTCTGAATCTCAGGAGCGTATGTTGGTGGTAATCCAAAAAGGAAAAGAACAAATCGTAGAAGATATTTTTGCGAAATGGGATTTACATGCGGAAGAAATCGGAACTGTTACAGATGACGGTCGTGTTCGTTACTACATGCACGGCGAATTGGTTGGAGACGTTCCTGCTGAGTCATTGGTACTTGGAGGCGGAGCACCGGTTTACCAGAGAGAATACTCTGAACCTGCTTATTACCAGGAATACAAGAAATTTAATATCGATTCAGTTGAGCAGCCTGAGAATCTGAAAGAAATCGGATTCTTCCTGTTGGGTCAGCCGAATATTGCTTCCAAGCGTTGGGTTTATGAGCAATACGATTCAATGGTTGGTACAAAGACCATGTCTACCAACCGCCCGACAGATGCTGGAATCGTGAACCTGAAAGGTACTGAGAAAGCATTGGCTATGACTGTGGATTGTAATTCCCGTTATGTGAATGCTGATCCTGAAATCGGAACGGCAATTGCAGTATCCGAAGCAGCAAGAAACATTGTTGTTTCAGGGGGAATTCCAAGTGCTATTACGAACTGTCTGAACTTCGGTAACCCTTACAATCCGGAATCCTACTGGCAGTTTGTCGGAGCGATCAAAGGAATGTCAAAAGCTTGTTTGAAATTCGAAACTCCGGTAACGGGTGGTAACGTTTCGTTCTACAACCAAAGCAATATCGGAGGAAAAGAAATTCCTGTTTTCCCTACTCCAACGATCGGAATGATCGGTTTGGTGGAAGACAAATCAAAAATCATGTCTTTGGATTTCAAACAAAAAGGAGATTTGATCTTCATTTTGGGAGATAACGTAAACGACATTTCATCTTCTGAATATTTAGCAAAATACCACAAGATTGAAGCATCGCCTGCTCCTCATTTCGATTTGGAAAAGGAATACACATTACAGGAATCAATCAAAGGATTGATCGGAATGGAGTTGATCAATGCGGCACACGACTGTTCTGACGGAGGTTTGTTCGTTACACTTGTTGAAATGTCAATGCCTCGCGGACTTGGTTTCGATATCGTAACGGATTCTGAAGTACGTGAAGATGCATTCTTGTTCGGAGAAGCTCAAAGCCGTGTGGTAGTAACTGTTTCGGAAGAAACTGAAGAAGACTTCATCGAATACATGATGAGCAGCGGTGTAACTTACACCTTGCTTGGTCACGTAACAAAAGGAAAAATGATGGTTGACGACGAGCATTTCGGATTTATCTCTGAAGCAAAAGAGATTTTTGACAATGCTTTAGGTAAACTAATTGAAGGATAATAATTAAGTCAGTCCTCCCCCTTATTCCCCCTCCAAAGGGGGAGACTGATTCAATATCCTCCCTCAAGGGAGGACTAAGGAGGGGCAAAAAAACCATATGGAGCTAATCCTCAAATATTTCCCGGATCTCACAGACACACAGCGTTCACAGTTTGAGCAGTTGAAAGACTTGTATGAACATTGGAATGCTCAGATCAATGTGATTTCGAGAAAGGATATGGATGAATTCTACGAACGCCATGTACTCCATTCTTTGGGAATTGCAAAAGTGATGCTCTTTACTCCGGGATCGAACGTTCTGGACATCGGAACGGGAGGAGGTTTTCCGGGAATTCCGCTGGCAATTCTATTTCCTGAAGTTCAGTTTCACCTCGTTGATTCAATCGGGAAGAAAATCAAAGTGGTAAAAGAAGTTGCCGAGGCTTTGGGATTGAAAAATGTTCGTGCAACACATGCCCGTGCAGAAGAAATCAAGGAGCAATTTGACTTCATTGTGAGTCGTGCAGTTACAGCCATGCCGGCATTCCTTCCATGGACAAAAGGGAAATTTCTTTCTGAGAATAAAAATCCGCTTCCGAACGGAATTTTATACCTCAAAGGAGGCGATCTGAAAGAAGAATTATCCCCGGTAAAACAAGCCTATACAATCTACTCTCTTCAAACAATTTTCCCCGGAGAATTTTTCGAAACAAAAGCAGTTGTTCACGTAACAATGAGGTCATAATCTGATCACAAAAACACGTAACAAACTCATTCACAAAGCGAAACATTTTCTCAAAACCCATAAATATTCATCAAAACCCGCTTAATAATCGACAGAAGCACCTGTTTATACATTTAAACGACTTGTTAGTTCCTTAACATTGTGTTATTTTGTATACTTGTCGCAAACACTATTGATTATGAAGACATTGCACCTACTACTCGGCCTGATTTTGGGCTCATTCACTGTGGCTTATGCCCAAACAAATTACACAACTATTGCCTCCAATAGGATTATTCAAAAACACCATCTACCGGAAAGAATTGCGAAAATTTCTCAAATCGATCCAACCCGGCTGCAAGTACTCTGGAATTACTTCACAACCAGTTATACCTACGCCAATAACGAAACAGGTATTTCAATAGAAGAACTCCTGAATATTCACCACTTCGATGTAACCGAATACGAACATCTGAGACAAAACAGCACAGCAGTTCAGTTCATTTTCAGAGGAAGTATCCAGATCACCTTAAAATCCAGCAACGAACTGAATAATCTCCTTCAGGGATACAACCTGAACTCTCTGATCAACGAGTTACCGGAAAGACCTTTCCCGCAATGGACCAGTTCAAGCTTTATGGAATCTGACTTTCAAAGCTATAAAGAACAAGTTTGGGACTGGGCCAAAGATTATCCTGCGGCCTATCTGCAAATAACTTCGAGCACAAATCGCATGCACATCCGTTTTAATGAATGGAAAAATCTGGCAGAACCCAGACGCAACATCATCCTGAGTGAAATGGAATATTTAATTATCGATTAAACTGCTGTATATGAGAATCTCTTACTTACTATTACTCGTTTCAATCACTATTTCGGAATCAAACAACAGTTGGGGACAATGTTCCGGAGGAGCTTCCTTCAACACAACTCCAGCTCCTACGGGAAGCGCTCCGGTAACCGTAGCTTCCTGTAATTGGGCAGGAGACTTCAATACCATTACCGGAATTGTTGCCGGAAGTTCTTACACCCTTACAGCCAGCCCTGCTGCTTGTATTACCATCCACACCGGTTCATCAAGCGGACCCGTGGTTGTTTTCGGAACGTCGTCTGTTACCTTTACAGCAGCCACGTCCGGAACTTATTACATGGTTATTAGCTCAAATTGCAGTGGCTGCGGTACCGGAATGACTTGTATAACAACAACGATTACCTGTAACTCCTGCGGCACCGGTCCTTGTACCAGCGTCTCGAATATTCCCGGATGCGGGCAGGCTTTCAATCTCACAACAACCGGAGCATCTTCTTTTGTTTCTACTCTGTGCGCAACAGCCACTCCGGGTCTGGAACAAATCTATACTTACACTGCAACGACAACCGGAACTTATTCCTTTAACGTAACATCCGTTACCGGAGGTGGCTATGCCATCGGATGGATGACAAATGCCGGAGGTTGTTCCGCAACCGGATGGAATTGCGCTGGGATTGCGACAACGGCAGGATCTGTTGGTTCCATTTCACTCACAGCCGGCTCAACATATTACTTTTTGATGGATGCAACTTCTACGGCTGCATCCGGAATCACATTTTCACTGACTTGTCCTTCAGCAGGACCAACCGTTGCCGGAGACTGTAACGTTGCCGCCAATGTTTGTTCAAACGCTTCTTTCGCTATCGACCCGAATGGTTTCGGAGCTATCAATGAAATTTGTGATGCAGGAACCTGTACCGCAAATCCGGATGTCAATGTGGTAGGTTCCAATCCGGGATGTTTATTATCCGAGGAACTAAACAGCACCTGGATGATTGTCAATGTATTAACGGGTGGAAGTTTGACCTTCCAACTGGGAACACCGAGTTCCGGAACATTCAACTGTTTGGATTGGTCTATGTGGGCCTACTCACCAACTACCTGCGCCAGCATTCTTGCCGGTACCCAGGCTCCGATTCGCTGTAATTACAATGGTTCCTGTGAAGAATTTACCGGTTTGGCAACTACTTTACCTGCCGGAGCCACTTCTATGACCAATTGGGAAGACCCGCTTAATCCGGGATCTTATACTCAATTCTTAATCTGTTTATCCAATTATTCTTCGGCCATCACTACTGTTCCTTTATCTTTTGGCGGAACTGCCGTTGTGAGCTGTTCTCCTCTCGGTGCGGAAACAATCAATCTGACGGGTCAAAATGAATCCGGATACAACAAATTGGAATGGGTCAGCTCCAGTGAATTCAACGTAGATCGATACATTATTGAACGAAGCGAAGACGGAAGCTCTTATTTTGAAATCGGTTCTGTGGATGCGCAAGGTCTGAGTCTGGAAGCACTGAGTTATCAGTTCGAAGATTTACAGCCAATCATCAATAATATGGGATACTATCGGGTGAAATTGGTGCACGATAACGGAAACACGGCTACATCCAATACTCTGGCTATCGAACAACAATTCATCAATGATCTGGAAATCGTAAAAGCGTATCCGAATCCTGCTGCCAATGACTTGAATGTCATTATCACTTCAAAAACGGAAACAGCTTATCAATTAGTTCTCTCCAACCTGAATGGACAAAGCGTGTTTAACAGCAATCAAACTGTTCAAAAAGGAATGACTTCTACTTCTATTGATGTGAGTGGTTTTCAAAACGGGTTTTACTTACTGACGATCTCTCAGAACGGGAAAAATATCTCGACACATAAAATCATCATCGAATGATTCAATCATAGAAACTCAAATGAAAAGACCAATAAAACATTGGTCTTTTTTGTTTTGTAAATTCTTTTTTTCAATCGGATTCCGGACAAACTATTCAGTAAAAACTTCTAACTTGGAGCAAAATTTAATTGTATGCAAACTCCAGGCACTACACCCGACGAATTGATCAATAACGCTCCGGAAGAACGCAAAGAAGCGCTGAACAGACTTCGGAAAACCATTTTGGACAATCTTCCCACAGGATTTCAGGAATGCCTGAATTACGGAATGATCGGCTACGTGGTTCCTCACTCATTGTATCCTCCGGGCTATCACTGTGATCCCAAGCTGCCTCTTCCCTTTTTGAGTTTTACTTCACAAAAGAATTTCATCGCATTCTATCATATGGGATTGTATGCCAATCCGGAATTACTGGACTGGTTCGTTTCGGAATATCAACAAGTGAGTAAAACCAAATTGGACATGGGAAAAAGCTGTGTACGCTTTAAAAAACCGGATCAGATTCCATTCGACCTGATCGGAAAACTGGTTTCAAAAGTGAAGCCGGAAGAATGGATTACCCTTTACGAAAAGAATCTTAAATCCAAATAACCTATGAGCGAAATTCTGGACAACATGAGCTTTTTTGCTCACAAAAATGTAGACTTAAAAAATCTAAACTACCCTTTAAAATTGACCTTCAAAATCGGAACACTTTCCAGTGATTTCGTCATTGAAGATTCCAGTTCTAACACTTTGGCCTACGTTCGTCAGAAATTATTCAAGTTCATTGATGAAATTCAGGTTTTCGCAGATACCAGTAAGCAAAATCTGGAATTTACGATCAAAGCCAACAAGTGGATTGATTTTTCCGCGACTTATGTTTTCACGGATAAATACGGAAATGACAAAGGCCGCGTTGCCCGCAGAGGCTGGGCTTCCATCTGGAAAGCCCGCTATGATGTATACGACCAGAACCATCAATTGGCATTTCATATCATGGAGGAAAACGCCTGGACAAAAGTAATGGATGGTTTGTTCAGCGATATTCCGGTTCTGGGAATGTTTACCGGCTATGTGTTCAACCCGAAATACATTGTGGGAAGACCGGACGGAACAAAAGTGATGCGTCTGAAGAAAGACCCTTCCTTTTTCGGGAGAAAGTTTACCGTTGAGAAAATCGGCGATACACATAACGCAAGCGAAGATGAATGCATCGTACTTTCCTTGATGATGATGATCTTATTGGAAAGAAGAAGAGGATAACATGAATCGGGGCGAATAATTATTCGCTCCGACTTTATCAGATTAACTCAAAGAATCGTTTACTCATGATCACATTCATTGCAAGCATTTTATTCCTGATCTTTCTGTTTCTGTCCGGAATTCATTTTTACTGGGCTTTTGGTGGAAAATGGGGAGCCAGCGCAGCAATTCCCACCAAAAATGACACGGAAGCAGTTATGAACCCGGGAATTACAGCAACACTCATTGTAGCTCTGGGTCTGCTCGCATTTGGACTTCTTCCTTTGATCATCAGTGAAACAATCCATTTCCCGCTGCCTCTGTGGTTGCGCAAATCAGGACTTTGGATCATTGCAGGTATTTTCATTGTTCGTGCAATCGGCGAATTCAACTATGTTGGTTTTTTCAAAAAGCACAAACACACTCAATTCGGAAAAAGCGACAGCAAGTTTTATTCTCCCTTGTGTTTGTTGATTGGGATTTTGGCGCTTGTCTTGGAATTAAGCAGATAAAGACATTTATCACCCAATGCACTTTGATTTTATCCTGTGCTTTTTTTATCAGTAAAGTATTCTACAACTATTGTTACAGCACACTTTGATCAACTTTTGAAAAACTGATTCAATGATTTCCCTTTGAAATGCAATTATTAATAACTTTCTGTGAAATTGGCGATTTCCGAACCTAAAAACGTCCCAAATATTCAGGACGTTTTTAGATATTACTTGTCTGATTCCATAGTTGGTATTAAGCATTACCAGGCTTTCTTCAAAACATAAACTACGGTATCTATTTTTACACGATTCTTATGGTCAACATCGCTCAAAAACAATCTCAATGAATCTTTTCCAATGAAATATGCATTATCAATTTGATTATAGTTTTCAAAGTTTTCAATGACTTCTTCTTTATTATTCCATATTCGTTTGATTTGTATAAAACATGAATTCGATGCATTAGGTGGAACTAAATAAACTTTAATTTTTAAATCCCTATCCGACATATTAAATTCCTTTAACAGTTTCAACTCAGGATCATCCATAATTGAACAACTGAACACTGAACTTAAAAAGAAAACACTTAAAAGAAACAGATAATAACTAGTTACATTTTTCATATTTACCCCCATTTTTTCTTGTAATATTGAAAGCCTGCTTTTATAAACTTTTGATCTCTAGGATCATCCCCATAGGGAGGTTTATCAGGGTCTTTTCTCCATTCTGGCTTCGACGTTTTTGATTTAATCTGATATTCCCCGGCTTGTTTTAAGATGAATGTTTCGCTAGGAAAAAGTCCGAACGCCAGAGCAACTATCCCAAAATGGTGGTTGCCCACATCTTGAGATTCCATTAATGTGCCTTTGAAAGAAAAGGTAGTTTTGCCATCATTTGCTACTCCAAAAATAGTTTTCATATTACTTTTCAAATCCCAGTCACCTCCTGTTTTTACTAAATTTTTAAACTCAAACGGATTATATAATTCTTTGGCCATGCTCACATGTGTCTCGATAATATTAGCATATATTTTATCGATATTAATTGTACCTCCAATTTCACCAATTTTTTTTCCTCCTGCACTCGTATTATCTGACTTATAATTTTTCTTTACATCTGCATCCGTATATGCATTTTCATGAAGATAAACACCATTATCCCCATCATCAACGCTATGTAAAACTCTACCGTTTTTATCAAGATGAGTAGACTCTACCCCCTTACCTGTTGGATCAATAAAACGCACAGGATTCCCCATCACATAATTATAGGTACTCCAGCTCGGGTATTTTTCTGCCCAAGGATCTATAGAAAGGAATCTAGCCACATCACTATCGTAATAACGAGCCCCACGATAATCCAAACCGGTTTCTTTATCACGCTCATGTCCTGTAGTCAGATAACGATCTCCCGCACCGTTATCAAATTCACGGAGAATTTTACCATACGGATAATAATCCATTGCGTTCACAATGTATGGAACAGCATTATTCATCAGTGTATAAGAAACACGCGTATTTCCTAAATGATCATAGATAAAGAGTGTTGCTTCATTCGTATAGATGCGGGCATTCCCACCACTTGCTGTTACCACACGAGCTATCCGATCAATACCATGAACATAATACTCCTTAGTCTGAGTAGTACCACCACTATTAGTCGTAAACGTCACGATTCCCAAATCTCTGCCCTGAGCATCTTTGATATACATCTCCTGTGTTGTCTGATCTGAAGTTACTACTTTTTTATAGATCCGCTGATCCACTCCGTCATACAGATAAGAAATGTTTCCATTTGGTGAACTTCTCATCACTTCATAAGGATAAGAAGATCGTCCATAGGTTGTTCCATCCATCAAACGGAAATCATCCGACAACAGGTTTCCATTCACATCATAAGTATAATTTCTATCTGTTGCAGTACTCAGCTCATCTACTTTAGTCAGACGATTTGTTCCTGACGCATAAGTATAAACGAAAGCATCCCATTCAATATTCCCCCCAATAGTCCCTGAAGGTTTTAATCGTGTTAATGTGCGGATATTTCCGATTTTATCATAAGTCATTTTCTCATCTCCAATACGATAAGATGTCTCAGGAGTTGAGTTTGAGCTATTTCCATAGCTGGCATCTATATAATCTCCTACTGAAGCATCTGCAAACGTCAATCGATTGATAGCATCATATTTATAACCGTAAGTAGTTGGTTTTGCAAAAGGAGAAATACTGCTGTAATTACTCGCTCCCGTAAAATTATACGATGAGCGTGTACCGTTTACATTTCCATTGAAGCAATAATCTTGTGTCAGGACATTGGGTCCTTGTGCCGTATAGCCAGGAACGGTATTTCCATCATAATACATCTGCTCTGCAAACAAACTGCTGAAAATAGACACTAAGCGATTGCGGTCATCATAAGAATGAGTAGCTGTCAGTTCTTCATTTCCTGTACCGGTATCCAAATGATGGCTTTTCTTCATAATTACTCCCCGCTCGTCATCATACGAGTATGAAGCCATTTGAGTAGCATTCGAAATATCGAGATTCCCCTGTACTGCATGTACGTATGTCAAACGGTTCAACTGATCATAAGTATAGAAATACTTCATATCAACACTTCCGTCACTTCCCATATCCAATGTTTCTTCAAGCAAAGAACCTCTGTAATTATAAACCGGGTAACTGATCGTTGCCAAAACTGTAAATTGATCATTCCAATCCACATTTTCAGGATGCTGAGTAATCGTTTGTCGTCTTAATAAATCTTCCGAATTGTATTCATAAAGGATTTTCTGAATTGCATCTCCTTCTAAGTTATGAGAACGTGATTCGATCAACTTTCCTAAAGTAGCCGGTGACAGCTGAGAGACACCATAATTCATCGTTTTTTCAAATTGTACAGCCGAATATTGACTATTGGCAGGTAAACCATAACTTTCTATTTCAATATCCTCATTGGTTGGATCCAACGTTTTATAGGTATTCAACCAATCCAATGACATACGATTCGAAAATACGTAATCAAAATAATGCTCATAACCATTCACATCAGTGTAAGGAATATCGATCTCTCCCAATACTTTATTCTCAAAACAGAAGGGATCAATGTGATATGGATTTGTTACCAGGGATTGTGCCGTTAAATTTCCATAAATATTATATTCAAATTTGCGGAATCGTAGAGCAGGACGATTAGAATAAATTATATTGGTCCGATCCAATTGATCCTGAACACCGCTGATTTTTCCTTGTTTATTATAGATATAACGCTTTTCACCGCCATCTATATCCTTCTCCCGAATCAACTGCCCCAACATATTGTATTGATAGTCGCTATGTTGACGTGACGGGTTGATTGTCTTCATCAGATTACCATAGGAATCATATACAAAAAGGGTAACGATTTTTCCGTTCTCGGTTGTCGTTTGTAACGTTGCAACCTTTTGCCCCATTGCATTGGCATAGGTAATCATTTCCTTGTTATCCTGATCTTTCACAGAAGCACGGGTGAAGCGGAATGCACCTGTAGTACCTGAATTCATGATCAATCTCAGTTCAGGTCCGTTCAAGCCTAATTCACAAGACATGTAAATGCTATTCGTTATCCAGGTTTGTTTTTTGACGGTATGTATGTCTGTCAAATCAATTCCCGGATCTGAAAGTCTGGTATCTAAAGACCCCGGATCATGATCGTATTTTGTTCGGTTGTATAATCCTGAAGATAAATTCTCGGTATAAGCGACCTGATCTGCTGCTGCTGATGTGCTCACCATTCTGATCGGTTTACTTTCAAGGATTACTCTCCCCCAATTATCATATTGCAGGGCACCGCTCGAAATTTTAACATCTCCTTCTCCCTGATATGCGCGGACCGTCCCCCATGTTCTTCCCATCGGGTCTATGAATGATTTTTGGAACTCACGTACATCATTCGATCCATTCATTTCATCCTGATACAACTCTGTATACACATAGTTTTCACCAGCCCGTTCTTTGAATGTTTGCGAAAAATCATGCTCCCACAAATGGTATTTATTTCGGGAAAGTAAACGCGATCCATTTTCCGTTACACTTCTCAATCGGTTAAATCCATCAAAAGAGTATTCCATTGTATGCCCTGAATGTGTGATCACCTCCTTTATCTGACCATCATTCGTATAACTATATCTTGTACTCATAGAATCCGGGCGGGTATAACCAACCGTTACACGAATAGGCAAACCAATATTGAACGTTTCTACAGAGGTATAATTATAAAGAAAACTGTAATGTGAATTCGTACAATTGGTATCGACATTCCACTTATTCCTGGTGGTATTGTAGTAAAACTTCGTCAATAAACCTACTTCGTTAGAAATCAAAGCCGGCTGCAAATGCTCATTTCTTTTGTGGATCCGCACATTGGTAAGTGTATCATAAGGGAACACCATTCGGTAAGGATAAATGAAATCCTGATCATCGTGCTCATCTGCACCACCGATATAGAATTCTGCCACCTGTGTATTACTTCGGTCAAAGCGCATGCGGTTAAAGTCCTCACTAATTCCTCTTGTGTCAAAAACAGTATCTACCTGAACAATCGTTGATCGCAATTGCAAAGAATTCTTCAATGCATCTGTTAAAATGATCATTTTCAATGGTCCATCTTCTTCTTCTTCCGGAATTACAATATCCGGATAACAAGCAATCAACTCAACTCCCGGATAACACGCGGCATAATTGATTGATGACGGGCAGGCGTAATATCCTACAACAGGGTCTTTCCACAAACAATAATTGAATGGCAGGTTATAAATAAATTCTTCTTCCGTTCCATATTTCCAACGCATACAGGATTCACAACCAACCGGATCTACCGGCGGTGTTCCTGTTTCAGGACATGACGGACCGGAGTAAGGAACGGTTTCCAAAACAGAGAACGGATCAATTTTCCATCTTGAATCATAGAAGTAATACTCACTTCTGCGTAATTCCTTGCTATCTCGTTGGTTTTTGGTGATGAATGTTTGCTGGAAAGCAGTTGTACGCATCCCATACTGACGGCTTTTTGTCATTCCATCGTATTTAGGTGAGGCAGGTACTTCTTCCATGTAAGCATTTGAATATTCATCATCCCAGCGGAAAGTATACATCAACGTATCACTTCCCTTGATTAAAGGATAGAAATCACCACTTTCACCATTAATCTCTTTGACATCAAAGTTATACCAATAGCGATCATAGCGGTTTTTCAGATCATAGAGATAGAAGTATTGCTTTTCATCTTTTGCTGTTGGCAAATGCGGAGATGAATTGGTGATGCTGAATACCTGCCAGGACGGTTCATGTTTTAGGCGGAGTGAATTGATTGTTTTGGTTCCTCCTGAATTAAAAATATCGGTTAAAGAAACCACACGTCCCGGAATATCTTCCAGACCCATTAATACTTTGTATGCTCTTCCGTTAGAAGTTCCACGGTAATCTGCTTCGTAATATTCATAGGTGGTTTTTGTTTCAATGTAATTCCAATTACTTAAAGTGGGAGTGTTACAATAAGCATCCAGGGGATTTCCTCTGAAGTTAAAATTAATGATGAAGGGTCTTAATCCATAATACAAGGTTAAAGCATTCAAAATACTTGATTCGAGATCCCGATCGGCAGCCGCAACTACGCGTTCCATCTCTTCTACTCTCATCCCGCGACTGATTAACTCATCGAAAGTTACAGCATCCGGATATTTCCCTCCTGTTTCAATAATTTCAACAATGGTCACATTCGAAATGCTCGAATTTGCAATAATCGTTGCATAATTGGCTTCCGTAATAACCTGATTACTCAGGATTGTGCTTAAATCTTCAGGTATCAGGTATTTCGAATTAATGATACCGTCAATAACGCTTTCTGTCAATTGAGGCTGGCGGGCCATTAATTTCGTGAACATGGCCGGATCAAAATAAGCAAGATTCGGGCCGGTTAGTTCCTCCACAATCTGATTGGAAAGATAATCGTTCTTAAAAAACAATTCTTCCACAATCAGCGGATCCCAGTCGAATTTTATTCTTGGTATTACTGCAGATAATACCTCATCTGCAATGTATTTCTGGCGTCTGATGATCGCTACGTAAGGTTCCGGAGCAAAATAATCCAGTTTATTCAAAAATTCGATCAGGGTTGCATTACTCAGATCTCCCTGCGCAAGTAAAATTTCATTTTTCTGAGCACGTGAAAGCGTTCCGCTGGTCATTACGTGATACAATACCGTATCCAATAAGGGCGACTGATTCAATAATGAATCAACAATCACTGAAGCACTTTGATTATCTATCAATGTGATCTGAGCAGCCACACGAACCGGATTGTATATTTCCGGATTGGTGAATCCCGGACCAAAAGGGTTCCAATTTGTATTTATATGCGGATTCGGCAGTGTTGTTCCTGTTACTATTGCCTGTTTGTACAAATAATCATCATACTTCCGGTTGATCTCTTCTTTTTTCTTGATGAAGTATGAATGAAACAAGTAGTCCGGGTTAATAGTGGTATCTGCCTTCAATTGTGGGTAAAAATAAAACTCCAATGATTTCGGAAGCTCCATCACTCCTCCTCCTCCGTGAAAGACAGGAACATCCAAATATTTGTAAGCCTGCTCTCCCACCAATGTAGTTCCTTGATACACGTATGTAAAAGGCTGATTCAAATAGTAATCCTTGTATTCATAATTACCTCCCGGATTATCATACTGCTGTTCCCAAACCAGGTTGGTTTTTACCGGATTAGGACGCTCATATCCATTCTTATAAGCCAATGTATACTCGTAATTGATCAGCTTTTCACTAAACAACTTGTTGTTCACATCATACTCTTTGATGGACTTTAATTTACCATGATACAAATAATCTTCTCTGGTCGGAGTACCTGTTCCCGAACTGTTTTTGTATCCATGATGTTCATACACTGTTTTGTTCACGTATTCCGTTCCACCCTCAACCAAAGTTGGTCCATAAACCGAAACGGTTCTGAATCCGACATCATAAGACGCAGTTCGGTTATTGAAAAAATTAGGGATCTGAACTTCAAATTGCGTCTGCTTATAAGCTTTCGATGAGGCCACAAAATCATACGTCCATTTCTTATGTCCGGTGTTCGTGCTGGACACGTTTGTTTTCACCAAATCATCCTCATCATTTTTCAGGATCGTTTTAACCACCGGATTTACAGTAACAGCAGACGACAAACCATAAAGAGGTTTCGTTGAAAAACCATTACAATCCTTTTTAAAGGTCAATGTTGAATTGTAATAAGTTCTTAAATCAGATACCGGGTAATACTCAATTTTGGTAATCCCTCCCAAATGATCCACAATTTTAGTCAATACTTTACCGGCATATCCGTTCAACGGGCTGCTGATATCGTAATAAGGAGTTGAACTTTTGAATGTCTCATAGGACAAAAAGGTTGTAGGGAAAAAAGTGGTGTCTGTTTGGTCGTCGATAGGTATATCACGCACTTTACTTAACAAGACAAATACTTGCATCACATTGGATTTATAGCGCAAGCTGTCGGCAAATTCGTAGCTGTAATTTTCCAGAATTCTTTCACGCGAACTGGTATACTCCAGTTTTTTCTTGGAAACTAAATGCAATCCGGTTTCTATCAATCCTCCAACATCTCCATTCACATTATAAAACTCTACATACTTCAACATGTATGGATTTTTGCTGTAACGGATCACTTCGACTTCATTCAATTTTACCGAAGCATCCATTTTGGTCGGCTTGTTAAGATGTGTGTATCCTGTTCCTGATGGATTATCCAGGTTCCACCACATATCAAAAACGGTCAATAACGCATCACTTGTTGAAACCATCGGATTCAAGGTTGTTGCCATCTGTTTGTAAATCGGCAGCATCATTGCCCATGGCATCCCGATTCCAAAATTGGAATTGATATCTGCCGCGGAATTGACGGAACTCGGGTATTGGAAATAATACGCCTTGTCCGTATAAGGTCTCACACCTGTAGAAACATCCGAAGGTGCAGCTGAATAATTCATATCTGAGTTACCCGGACCAATCTGAATATTGAGTCCATGAAAATTTGTCGGGAAATTCGGCATCACAAACAAATTGGATGTTTGTTTCAAATTCTCCGTATAGGAGAGCGTCCATTTCAAGGCCATATTGAATGTTGAGAACAAGTTTATTCCTCGCGATTTCGAAAAAGCCTGAATATGATCATAATAATTTCCGACATTACCATCAAACTGATTAAAGGCATTATTCGTTCCGAGCACCTGATTTCCGAGATTACCCGTAACAACTGAAATATCAATGGTTGAATTACTGTACCTTAAATCTTCTCCATTGGTTCGGCTTACCGATGATTTAACCTCGTAGATATCTCCCGCAATAAGCGTCCCGTCCAATATTCTGGGTGATTCCAGGAAACTGTGATCAAAAGGGATTGAGCTCGTTCCCGGAACCAGCGTTCTGAGATATTTATTATCAGTTGTCAAATAAGGATTTGACGGATGAACCGGATTCGCATTTGTAATCCCACTTGCTTTCGTATGCTGATATCTGTTCCAATCATATACAGTACCATCATTTAAGTTGTCTTTAAACACACTTTGATAGCTGTAAAGACTATCCAAACGCCCATTATTCGGAAAATTATATTTGATTAATTCGCTTGGATTCGCATAAAGAACATCCCTGTCTGTTTCATACTTTAACTCCAGACGGTTAACCAAACCGCTGACTGAATAGGATTCTATTTTCATCAACAACAAATCTTTATAGCAGGAAAAATCCTGCTCCGTTGCAAAAGTGGTATTTGCAAATTGACTAGATGCTGCATGTCTGTAAGCTTCCTGTTCAAATTCCTTGAAATAATTAAACTTTCCAAAACCTTTGTAAAAAAATGTGATGCTTTGCAACGGTTTGTTTTTATGTCTGATGGCATTACAATACCACAAATTATACTGCTGCTTGGGAGAAACAGAGTTTTCTACCAGTTTTTGAGTAGAGCTGCTTGCATAGCCGCTTGCAGCGACACTCAATGCCACATTTCCTGGTGGATTAGCCGCCGGTGGATAGTATAAAACCCGCTTGTTAGCCGGAGCATTATAGGATTGAATCGCTGTACTCAATTCATAAATAGTTCCATCTGCAGTAATGATTGTCCATCCACTCTTATTGTAACGGATTTCCACGTGATTTTCGAACGTATTCAATTCAAAAACAACCGTTTGATTATCACTGTCATCGATGTACTTGAAAACAGCTCTACCACTCGCCACTCCCGGAATATTGATGTATGGGGAATACCAGTACAAATCTCCTTCATTCAGTATTTTATCACCTGCATCCGAATATTTAAGCGGAGTTGCCAGACCGGTAATATTCTCCTGGCAGTAAGCAACATAATTAAACACATTGAACACTTCGGATTCGATAGAAACGGTCGGAATATTTAAATTCCAGCCATCTCCGTAAGGAATTCCTTTGGAGATCGGAGAGGTATTACCAATCGAAAATGAGCTGTTGTAATTCAGACTCAGAGCATAAGAAAGTCCTCCAGGAGTAGACACCTCTCCCAAAGGAATCGATGAACTATATGCTCCCGAAAACAAATTCACGTCTCCGGCATATCCACCGGAACTGATCTTGGCGGGTTCGGAAACTTTGGGAGTCATTTCAGAGTTATTCCGCCCTCCGATAATTTGGGAAAACGCAACGAAATTGAAAAAAAGGATAGCAGCAGCTAAAAGGAATTTAGGCATTCCGGTAAAGTTAGTTTTCATAACTTAATTTGATTTAAGATGGTGTTCACTAAGTATTATAGTGCTCCAAAGCTAATTGCTTTTTCCAGAAAAACAACTAACTGTTAAAAAAAACATCACATTAAATAGCTGATGTTTAGCCCAATTCCCCAAATCAACTAGTTTATTAAGACATCAAAAAAAGAGCCTGCTCTTAAGGGAACAGGCTCTTTAAACTATAAAAAAATACTTACAATTTATTCTCTACAATTTCATCAACCACCAAAGGATCTAAAAGTGTCGAAGTATCTCCCAGATTCGACAAATCTCCTTCTGCAATTTTCCGGAGAATTCGCCGCATAATCTTTCCCGAGCGGGTTTTCGGCAAACCGGAAACGAATTGAATCTTCTCAGGAACTGCGATTTTTCCGATTTCCGCCACAACCGATTCGATGATCTCTCCTCTGGTAAAACCACTGTTTTCTTCCGAAACTTCGTGCTCACACACAATGAATGCATAAATCGACTGACCTTTCACCGGATGCGGATATCCCACAACTGCAGATTCGATGACCAATTTATTCGTATTGATCGCATTTTCAATTTCAGCTGTCCCGAAACGGTGTCCGGAAACATTGATCACATCATCAATCCGGCCGATAATGCGGTACATACCGTTTTCATCGCGCTTTGCCCCGTCTCCGGTGAAGTAATATCCGTCGTAATGGGAGAAGTAATTGATTCTGCAGCGCTCATGGTCTCCGTATGTTGTTCGTAAGATCGACGGCCACGGAAATTTGATACACAAATATCCTTCTTCATTCGGCCCTTCAATCTCTTTTCCTTCCTGATTCAATAAAACCGGCTGAATTCCCGGCAAAGGATAACCTGCAAAGGTTGGTTTCTGAGGTGAAATATTCCCGATTCCGGAAATCATGATTCCTCCTGTTTCTGTCTGCCACCAGTTATCAACCACCGGACAGCGGCCTTTTCCGACATGCAGATAATACCATTTCCATGCTTCTTCATTGATCGGTTCTCCTACCGTTCCGATTACTTTCAAGGAATCCAGACTATAGGAAAGCACGTGATCTTCTCCGTAAGCCATCAAAGAACGAATGGCCGTAGGCGCAGTTAAAAACTGGTTCACTCCGTATTTATCGACCACCTGCCAGAAACGCCCGGCATCCGGATAGGTCGGAACTCCTTCAAACATCACCGTGGTTGCTCCACTCAATAAAGGACCGTAAACAATGTACGAATGTCCTGTGATCCAGCCAACATCAGCCGTACACCAAAACACATCGCTTTCTTCGTATTGATAGACATTCTGGAAGGAATAAGCGGTATAAACCATGTATCCGCCGCAGGTATGAACAACTCCTTTCGGCTTTCCGGTAGATCCGGAGGTGTACAAAATAAATAAGGGATCTTCCGAATCCATTGGTTCCGGAGCACATTTTTTCTCCTGTCCGGCAATTGCATCCGACCACCAGATATCGCGACCTTCTTCCATATGAGGAAGCCAGCCCAAACAATCGAATACGATGACTTTTTCAACACTGTTTTCACCTTCCAAAGCTTCGTCCACGACTCGTTTCAGCGGAATTTGTTTCGGACCGCGATTCAATCCGTCTGCCGTAATCACCAGCTTTGCCTGCGCATCATTAATCCGATCCGACAACGCATTTGCAGAAAAGCCTGCAAAAATCACTGAGTGAATTGCTCCGATTCTGGCACAAGCCATCACCGCAATGGCCAGTTCGGGAATCATCGGCATATAAATACACACGCGATCTCCTTTTTTCACTCCCTGCGCTTTCAAGGCATTTGCAAACACACAAACCTGTTCATACAACTCGCGGTATGTATAACGCACAAAGCGCTGTTTCGGATCATTCGGTTCCCAGATCAACGCCAGTTTATTTCCTCGTTTTTCCAGATGACGATCCAGCATATTTTCCGTAATGTTGAGTTGAGCTCCTTTAAACCACTTCACATCCGGTTCGGTAAAGTTCCATTCGAGAACCTTATCCCATTTTTTCATCCATTGAAATTCATTCGCAATTTCCTCCCAGAATCCTTCCGGATTCGAAACACTCAACGCGTATTTCTCATGATACTCTTCCAGGCTTTTAATTTGCATTTTATTCATCGGTTTCCTTTTATGCGAATGGTTATTTCCAGCAAGGTACAAATAAGACAAAAAAAAACCTGACACTTAGCGTCAGGTTTTTTACTTATTCGTCAATTTTATATTTCTTAAAGAAGGAATCCCAATCCCAGAGGAAATTGATCATCACCTGATCCATCCGTTTCAAAAAGAGCGGATTCGGCGACTGCAAACGTTTAAAATACTCATCCTGAAAATCATTCAGATTGTATTTTTGGAAAACAGCTTTAGACATTGCGTAAATCATGTTTTTGGAAGGATGATTGACACGCTGCATAAACTTTTGATATTCTCTCACTTTTGCTTCCGCATCATTTGCAGAAACTCCCATCAGGGAACCCAGCTGCTCAAAAATGATTCGCTCAATCCGATTTGCCTGAACGGTTTCAAAGGTCGTTTCCAAAGTAGAAATATTAGCTACCACCACGATCATCGTAAATTCACCGTTACGATCAACAGGAATTGAAGGCGAAGAAACGAAAGCTAAATCTTCATTGATTAGATCCACAACCTCAACGAAGCCATTGTCAACAATTTCGAAGATTCCATTCAGGAAAACATTCGCTAACTGATTATCCGACAATCTCTTTTTTAATAGTGTCCCTAGCATAGGCCTGCATTATTCGTTCTTACAAATTTAGGTGGTGAGTCTTTGTTATTTTTAAGTCATGTTATTTAAATGTTAACTAAGTTATTAACATTCTCTGTTCAAGTATTCACAATCTTTCAACGAATTCCGTTTTTGGTTGTACATTTATGAAAAGCACATTATGAAGATTATCCGATTTGTTGTCTTTTTATCCATCCTGTCAACCCTTACAACATCCTGTTCAACTGAAAATGAAAAGGATACGCCCGACGATTTACCCGAAACAATTACACTTACCGGAACACAGCAGCGTGACACGGTTCTGTTGAAATTTGATTTCACTCAAAAAACCATCCGGGCGCGGCGCACCGGAAAACTGGAACGATTGATCGAAACTCCGGAATTCAAAAAGAATGATTTGTTGGTGCAATTTGACGATTATGATTCTTTTGTCGAATTGAGCGGAGAAAAAGAAAGTCTGAAAGAAGAATTGCTCGGCAAAGTCGACAATTTTTCAAAAGCACTTCAACCGGTCGAAAAGAAATGGCGGGATTTTGCAAACAAATTGAGTCCGGACAAAATGCTGCCCGCATTTCCCGAAGTTCAATACAAAGAAGAAGCCGGAATCCTGGAAGAAATGAACCTGGTCAGTAAATACAACGCCTTGCTGAAAAAAGAAGCTGAAATCGGGAATTACTTTCAATTGAGTAAAGAAAATGGTTTTATCATGGAACGATTTGCCAAATCAGATGATAATGTCAAGAAAAATCAGGTCTTGATTTCTTATCATCCGGCAAACCTGAAAGTGACTGCAAGTGCTGCTTTTCCGCTGACAAAAAACATTCAGAAGCAAATCCACACCGATTTTATCGTTCGAATTCCGATCGACACCCAGCAAGTCGTAAAACGAAATGCACATCAGATCACTTATCTTCTGAAATTGAATCAGCCCATTACCGCACGAATTTTGCCCGGACACATTATTGTGAACCGCGATCAGAATGTTTTCCGGATTCCGAAGAACTATGTGGGGAAAGATTCGAAAGCAACAGTCATTACCTCAAAAGGAACTGAAAAAAGAGCTACTCACCTTCTAAACGGTGAATACCTGTTGTATCATACCGAAACATCTGTCAAAATTCAAAAACCTTAAGGCTTCTTCTTAATGAAGTAATTTTCCTGATACGCTATCGGGTAACTTTGAATAACGATTGTATCTCCGCGATAAAACATAGGTTCATAATTATTCTTTATCCCGAAAAGCACATGATTTTCATCATCCAGAAACGGCATTTTCGTTTCGGTAAAATTCATTTTGCGTTCTTTCTTTCCGTTCTTAAAAAAGAGAATCTGATCCTTCCGGTTAATTGTCACCGAAAATTCATTTTTTTCATCTTTTGCGTACGAAACTGAACGATCTGCAACCGATTTGTAAAATTTGTAGTCTCCTAATAATTCAGGGTAGACGTTTTCAATCAATCCGTCTCCTTTAAACGAACAAAGAAACAAGGCAACACCAATGAATAAAACACACTTTTGCTTCATAAAACGAAAATACCCAATTTATTTCATCTTTCATTCTCGCTTGACTGTAGTTCGGGCTTGATTGATTTTATTGTATATTTGATTCAATGAGAAAATCGGGCTACTTCCTACTTTCAGTACTTTTCACAGCAGTTTGTGCTTTGCGTGTTGCTGCTCAGGACATCCATTTCTCTCATCTTAACCGGCAGCCGATTTATCAGAATCCGGCAAATACCGGTTTATTCAGAGGCGATATCCGTTTGACCGGAAACTACAAAGATCAGTGGCGAAGTGTCACTGTCCCTTTTCAAACATTTGCCCTTGCCGGAGATATGAAATGGAAAGCAAAAGGAATCAATTTCGGAGCACTTCTTTTTCACGACAATGTGGGCGACGGTTTTTATCAAACTTTCGAATTTCTAGGGAGTGTTGCCAAGAACTTAAAACTGACAAGTGATTCTTCTCAAACCCTGAGCGTGGGAATCCAGATTGGTTTGAACTACCGCAAGGTCAACATGGATAAATTCTATTTCGACAATCAATTTAACGGGATCATTTTTGACGCGAGTCTTCCGACCAATGAAGCCTATCAAAACGACAGCAGGGCAAATCTCACAAGCGCTGCAGGAATCGTTCACAGCTATTACTACGGAAAAGGAAACTCACTCAAAACCGGAATCAGCGGGCACAACCTCAACAGACCCAATCAGGGATTTTATGGCGTAAAAGTGCCGCGCGATATCCGAATCAGTCTTTTCTCACAATTGGATCACGCCATCAATCGCGAACTGGCTATTATTCCCGGAATCGGGTTTAACATTCAGGGGAAATACCGGGAGTTGATTCTTGGTTCCCAGGTCAGATATACGCTGGTCAACAAATTGGGAACCTACCGCGCCGTGGATGGCGGATTGTGGTTCAGATCCAGAGATGCCGTTGTTGTGCGTCTCGGATTAGCGATGCAAAACTGGTCCGTTGCGGCAAGCTACGACACCAATATTTCCAAGTTAATTCCGGCCAGTACGGCGCGCGGAGGTTTGGAGATTTCCGTTGAATATATCATTACCCGTTTCAAACCCAAAAAAGTCATTCACCGCATATGTCCAGATTATATCTAATCCTTTTCTTCTTCGTTTCATTCACAGGTTTCGGTCAGAATCTACTGGGGAAATATCTGGATTTTGCTGATGAACAATATGCAAAAGGAGATTACATCTACGCCCTTCAGTTTTACGAAAAGGCCATGGAACTGGATTCAAACAGCGTAAGCATTCTCTGGAAATACGCTGAATCACTCAGAGCTTACAAGGATTACCGCAGAGCAAGTTATTACTACAAAAAAGTCTATGAAAAAGAGGAAACTTCGATGTATCCTTCCAGCTTATTGCAATGGGCGCTCATGGAAAAACAAAACGGAAATTACGACGAGGCCATTGAATTGTTCAAACGTGCCAAGAAAAAATACTCCAAAGACAAACGAACTTACAATTACCTGAAGTCCAAACGTGAACTTGAATCCTGTTTGTGGGCTCAGGCGGCGTTGAAAGACACTTCCAATCTCGATGAAATTGAACTCCCGAAAGGTTTGAACACCGTCAATTCGGAATTCGGACACACCATTTCACAAGGTCAGTTTGTATTTTCTTCCATGCGAAGCAAAAAGGAAAATGTGGGCGAAGAAATGCTCGACGATAATTACAAGAACCGGCTTTACTTCACCGCATGGAAAGACAGTTTGAAGGAAGTAAGTCCTTCCCTTCTGGAATCGTTGAACAGTCCCGAAATCAATACCGGAAATGGCTGTTTTTCTCCGGATGGAAAACGTTTTTATTACAGCCATTGCGGCGGATCGGAAAGTCAGTTTAATTGTCAGATCTGGGTTTCCTCCTATCAAAACGGAAAGTGGTCTGGGCCCAATCCACTGGGAGAAATTGTCAATGAACCGAATACAAACAATACTACTCCGACGATTGCCGTCATTGAAAACGAAGAATGGCTGATTTTTTCTTCCAACCGCGAAGATGGCAAAGGTGGAATGGATTTGTATTATTCTATCATTAAAAACAACGGAAATCAGTTTTCGAAAGTCAGACCTTTGAACGCTGCCAATTCCTTAGACAATGATATCAGCCCGTTCTACAATGCTGAAAAGAAACGTCTGTACTTTTCTTCTTCCTGGTTCGACGGATTCGGAGGATACGATGTATTCTACACGGAACTCAAAAACGGAAGATTCGGAGAGCCTCAAAATCTCGGTTTGCCGATCAACAGCCCGGCGAATGATCTGTACTATTTCGAAGACAGAGACAGCATGTTTGTTTCCAGCAACAGATTGGGAGTTCAATATGTCAAGAACCCGACTTGCTGCAGCGATATTTTTGCCTACAAGCATCCGCGTATCATCATTCCGGAAACGAAAAAGGAAACCCTTGCCGAATTGAACAAACGCTTGCCGGTTACGCTTTATTTCCACAACGACATTCCCGATCCGCGTTCCAAAGAAACGACCACCAAAGTCAATTATATCAACAGCTACAGCGATTACGTTGCCATGCTTCCGGAATACAAAAAAGAATATTCCAAAGGATTGAGCGGAGAAAAAATTGTGGAGGCTGAAGAAGATATCGAAAGTTTCTTCCTGCAATATGTGGAACAAGGTGTAAAGGATCTCGTTTTGTTTCAAACCCTCTTGCTGGAAGAATTGCAAAAAGGCTTTCAAATCAGATTGAACGTACGCGGATTCGCATCACCGCTTGCAAAAACGGAATACAACGTTGCCCTGACTCAGCGTAGAATCATGTCGCTCAACAATTACCTGCGTGCTTTCGACAACGGAGTTTTTGCTTCGTATTTGGACGGAACGGCAAAGAACGGCGGAAAACTGGAACTGGTAGGGATTCCATATGGAGAGTACACCGCCAATCAGATTACGAGCGACAATCCGAATGACGTTAAAAACTCTGTTTTTTCCAGGTCGGCAGCCAGAGAACGCAAGATCGAAATTCAAAGTGTGAGTTACCTTGAAACCGATTCTATTTTCTTCTTCGTGGACTGCGTTCCGAATGTCATCACGCTTGGAAAGATTCAGCAGGGAGAAAATCAATTTCAGTTTTCGATCTACAACAACCACAGCAAACCACTAAAAATCAGTTCCATCAAAACGGAAGGTGATTTGGTGAATTTCAGCTTCGGAAACAGTGTTCCCCCAAAAGGAAGTGTTTTGGTTCAGGCAAACACCGTGAAAAAACTTCCGGATGGTATTTTTTCCCTTCCGATTCTGATTTATTTTGAAGGATATAGCACTCCGATTCGTTTGATGATGCTGGGAGAAACGCCCAAGTAGAATTTCTTGAATTGAATTGGTATAAAATGTATCTTTGCCTGTAAAATCAAACTATGTCAGGAGAAAATGCTGGGGTACCGCTCACTGCTCGCCCCAGATTGAAGTTTATAGATATGGCGCGTTCGATCGCCATTCTGATGATGCTTGAAGGTCATTTCACCGGTTCTGCACTCGCGGACAAATACCGGGATGACAATAACTGGCTGTTTAGCTTTTGGCATAACCTGCACGGTTTAACTTCTCCTTTGTTCTTTGCCGTAACCGGTGTGGTGTTTGTTTATCTTCTAAGCCGATCTACAGACGAACCGTATTTTCAGAATGAACGCGTGAAAAAAGGTTTTGGCCGCGTTAAAATGCTTTTGTTCTGGGGCTACTTCATTCAATTCGACTTCATTACATTTATCCGTGACACCAAATATGGTTTTGAGTTCTATGGAAAATTGAAAAATGCCAATTTCCTGGATTTAATCGGATCGTGGTTCCATGATATTTTAGTTCCTTTCTTCCCGACAGCAAGCGCCGGTAAAGCCTGGATTTTCACCTACCATTTCAGCTGGTTTCAAGCCTTCCACGTCTTGCAGTCAATCGGATTTGGAATCTTCTTCCTGTTGTTAGTTTTCGGAATTTACAAGCTGATCAAAAAAGGTCCGCTTTATCTTTATTATCTGACTGCAGCACTCATTATTTTCATCATTTACGGATACCTGAAAGAACACATCAAACTTTACGGTGTTTCTGAAGGAATCAAAACGATAAAAGATCCAAGCGCCTTCATTCCACAAGGAGCACCGAAATTCATCCAGAACATGATCTACGGTGAATTCTCCGACTTCAGTTTTGTCCGTTATTCCGGTTACGTGTTGATGGGTGGAATGATCGGTGCAATTATCAGACATTACGAAAAAAACGTGCGGAAATGGTGGTTTGGATTAACCTTCATTGCAATCGGGGTATTCTTCAATGTGGCAGGGCAATCTATTTTCCACGAACTGGATCAATTTACCGATTGGATCGGTTTGACCGCGCATGGCTGCTTTGAGAACAACACAACCGGTTTTGCCCGCATGGGACAAGTTGCAATCCTTTTGGGAACATTGATGCTCGTCGATGCAAACTTCAAGATCAATGCGCCTTTGTTCCTGAAAATGGGACAAACAACCTTCCCGGTCTACATTGTTCACGTGATTATTCTGTATGGAGGAATTATTGGCATAGGACTTGATCCGTCTGTTTGGTATCATCGTCAGTTTGACCCGTGGGTTGCTATTTCAATTTCGGCATTCTTCATTACCGTTTTTGTCATCATGGTCAAATACATTGAACCGTTAACAGAATTGTATTATAAAGTATTTGGTATTTTCTATCCTAAACGAAAAAAACTTCGCAATGAATAAATTAGCCCTGTTTCTTTCCCTGATCACCGGAATTTCATTTTCTCAACAGCCAACCAACGTATTGTTTATCGGTAACAGCTTCACGCATATGAACAACATGCCGAAGATTTTTGAACATTTGGCAAAATCAAAAGGCAAGAATGTGTTTGCTGATTCAATTGCAGTAAGCGGAAGTACTCTGAAAGCTCACAGCGAGCGTCCGAGTACGTACAAGAAAATGAAATCCCGCAAATGGGATTACGTTTTAATCCAGGGATTTTCGAGAGAATTTGCAGAAGACAGTTCGGTCATCTTAAAAGAATCCATTCCATATGCAAAAATTCTGATCGACAGTGTATTGAAAACAAGTCCTTGCGCTCAGATTTATTTCTATATGACCTGGGGCTACGAAAAAGGTTATCCCGAGCAGCCTGCAAACGACACTTATCCGAAAATGCAGCAACGTATCTGGAACGGTTACATGTTGATGAGTGATTCATTGCATTATCCGGTCATTCCAGTTGGAATGGTTTGGAAGAACATTCGTGAAACACATCCCGATATTGATTTGTATTTTACCGATCGTTATCACCCGAATGCATTGGGAAGTTTTACTGCGGCCTGCACAGCTTTCGCTTCTATTTACAAAGAATCACCGGTTGGCGGAACGGCTCCGAAACGCGTTGACAGCACCTATTGGAAAGTCATCGAACAAGCGGCAGCAAACATCGTTCTTAAAAACCTGAATCAATACAAACTGAACCAAACGCGCGTTTTCGACATTAAGGAAACTCCGCTGATGGATTTCAAAATCAAAGAAACGTGGTTATCTGCGCAATTCAATAATTTGACTAAAAATACGGGAGATTATTATTGGGATTTCGGTGACGGAACAACTTCTACTCAAAAGAATCCGAAGCACTATTACAAAAACTCCGGTACTTACACCGTAACTTTACACATGAAACAACACTGCAACAATTTCACGTTGAAGAAATTGGTAACTGTTTCCAATAAGGTAAAACGCGCAAATCAGGTGAAGAAATAACCTTTGGCAATCTTAATACCTGATGATATTTTAGCTGCTAATTTCAGGAATCTTGATTTCCAACAATGATCAGTACAAGCTGGAATTTCGATTCCGGGACAACAATAATCTCTGGCAAATCAGATTGAATCTTTCAGCAAATCTTTGAAATATCGTTTATCCAGCTGAATTGCTGTGAAGCGTTGGATTCTTGCATATTCCTGAGTATTCAGAATGGTCAGTTTATCTGCTCCCACAGGGCTTTTTCCATAGATAGCGGAATACATGGTGCAAGCCACCAGATAAGAGCCTTCATACGAAGGATGAGAGTTGTCTTCGGTGTACAAATCCGTTTCCGGGTAAGCAATGTTATAGTTTCTCCAGACTTTCCCCACAGGAATAACCGGTACTTTGTATCTTTTCCGGAGATTCCGGTAACCGGCTGCCACTGCTCTCAACATGGAGTCGGGATCTGAAAATTGCTTGTTCGTACGGTCTCCCTTTTTGTAAGGCCATGTCATGTAAAAATAAACCCGGGCGTTCTTTTGATTTTTCTGAATCATTCCCAGCATTTTATCCAAAGCCGGGTAAGTTCTTTTTCTGAAGCGGATTGAATCCCTCAGCATGTCTCTGGACGATCCCTGCAATACGATGACATCCCAGTCTTGATTTCTGAGTGCACGATAAAGCTTTTGTCTTTTTGACTGAAGATAAAACGTGTATTTTCCGCGGGTAATGTGGGTAACACTTAATTGTTCACCTTTCGATTCTGCGATCTTTTCGAAGAGTTTCGGCATGTTATTCCTGTAAGTGTAACTATTGCCGACAAAAAGGATGCGTGTGGTCTTCTTGCTCTCCGAGCAGGAAAAACACAACACTAAAAGAAGAGTAAAACAGCCGATAGCCATTTTACTCACTTTATTCTTATGCATTTTGAATGTCTTCCGCGATTTGAGCCAGTTCTTCATGGCTTAAAGTCAATTTTTCCTGCGCAAAATTCATATCTGCAATTCCGTTGATCGGAATCAAATGAATATGTGCATGCGGAACTTCTAATCCGATAACGGTCATGCCGATTTTCCGGCAAGGAAATACTTTTTTGATTTGGTGCGAAACCTTTTTGGCAAATACCATCATGGCAGCCAATTCCGCATCATCCATATCAAAGATATAATCGGTTTCTTTTTTAGGGATCACCAAAGCATGCCCTTTTCTTAAAGGCATGATATCCAAAAAGGCCAAAAACTGATCGTTTTCAGCAATTTTATAACATGGAATTTCTCCTGCGATTATTTTCGAAAAAATGGTTGCCATTATCTTGCAATATCCATTACTTCAAACTTCATAATACCGTTCGGTGTCTGAACATCTGCGATATCTCCTACTTTCTTTCCTAAAAGTCCTTTTCCGATAGGAGAATCAACCGAGATCTTTTTCTCTTTCAAATCAGCCTCACTTTCTGCAACGAGTGTGTACTCCATTTCCATGTTGTTCGTTACATTTTTAATCTTCACGCGAGACAGGATGAAAACCTTTGAATTATCCATCAAAGAGTTATCAATGATTCTTGCCTTGGAAACCAATTCTTCCATTTTGGCAATTTTCATTTCCAACAATCCCTGTGCTTCTTTTGCTGCATCATATTCAGCGTTTTCAGATAAATCTCCTTTATCTCTTGCCTCAGCAATTTGCTCCGATATTCTAGGACGTTGCACAGTTTTCATCTCATGCAGCTCATCCTTCAACTTCTTCAGTCCCTCTTCTGTATAATATGCGAAATCTGACATAATTCTTTCTTCTGTTGTAAGCTATAAATAACAACAAGAGAGCCCAATGGACTCTCCTGTTGCAACAAATATATGTTTTTTTATCTATCGAAACAATAGCAAATAGCTTATTTAGGTCTCTTTATTCGGGTAAGAATCTGATTTAATTCAACTAAATCGATATCCGAAACAAGGGAACTTTCGCTTAAACCTGTTTTCCGTTTATGGAGAAAAACAGATTAAATTGTTTCAAGGTCAACCTGACGCATTCCTCCGAAGAACTTCACAATGCGTTCGCCAACTCCCGGTACTTCTACGTGGATCAAATAAACTCCACTAGCAATCGGAACTCCAATCGTGTTCTTCAAATCCCAATCAATGTATGTTACCTGATTGTCTTTCTTGAACTGACGGATCAGTTTTCCGCTCACGTTGTAGATCGTCACCGTACATTGATCCGGCAAGTTCACAATCTTAACACGTGTATCGATCCGGTTACGTTCATACTCCGAGAATGCGTAGTAAGGATTCGGAACCACATTGATCAGATCCAATGCACTTGCCAAAACATCTCTGCTTGCTGTCGTTGTCTGTAGATCATTCATTGACCACGAATACATCGGACGTCCTCCGTTCTTTCCTGTTGCAGTATAGTCTGTGTATTGTTTGTTCACACGCAACTTGATACGAGCATTCGATTCCATGAACGAATGATCTTCTGCTGTTAACGGATTCGCAATCCACATCAAACTGGTATACAATCTCTTGTATGAGTTTGTTGTTGCCAATTGGAACTGATCGTAAGTCCAGGTGTTTACTCCATCGTAGTAAGGACAACCTTCTCCATTGATGTTCACTCCGAACACCCAGATCGGTTGGTTACCTCCGAATACCGGTAAACCATTTCCATCAAACTCGCGGCTGCTTGGATTCCAAACCATGTCTGCTCCATTATCACCTCCCAAGAATGAATTCTCTCCGAAAGCCATGTGCAAACGTGCTCCTGTTTCCAAATCAATCGCATAACCCGGGAACCACGACATACCTGATGTTCCTGTTCCATCCGGATTTCCGTTTTTATCTACTGATGGTGCAGCACGCAGTCTTCCTGGTTGTCCGTTTCCTTGATTCAGGTTCGCATCACGCCCCAGTTCCACAACCACACAACGCGTCCATTTAGACTTGTCGGAAGTAATCACGATATCCACACTTGGCAGATACTTAATCGATGCATTCGTTCGTGCAGAAGGTGCTGCCGGAAGATATGAACTCGGATAAGCCAATGGCATGAAATCTCTTTGATAACCGGTCAGTTTGTGCGGTCCGATTCCTCCTCCAAGTAATTTGTTGTATTTCTCTTTCGGATCCCTTCCAATTTCATCCGGATAACCACATGGGCTATAATATCTGGGGCCGCCGAAGTTGACACATTCCGTTAATGAATCCGGACTGTATGATCCTGTTCGAAGCCAGTTTCTCGGTGTAAAAGATGCATCATCCTTCACGAAGCCCAGCCATTGTTTGGTAGAATCCGAAAATGAGATTGATGCGGACAGCGGATCGGTGTATAATGCTAAGGCACCGCCGGGAGCACTTGGAAAGTAATACTTCTCCTGATAGATTTCAATGGAAACTCCCCATTTCGGAATCATCACCACCTGTTCATTCTGCTGGTTAATGGTTACATCCGAGGTCACATAATCCAGTACAGTAGCGCCTGGACCTTTGAAATCGTAATGATAGATGATCCAGCTTGCCGTATCAATTCCCTTGATTTCAGAAGGAGCATTCCCGTTTCCGGATGCGCCCGTATAATTCCTGAATTCACATTCAAAATAACCACCAACCACATTCAACGGATCGATTACTTTCACATTGATCGGTCCTCCGTTGTAATCGTATTCCAATTCATCTTTGAAGCCGTTTGCTACAATCGCATCTTCCGAAGCAGTTGTCAGCTTTAACTCACGACCGCCGTTTCCTGTTCCGTCCAAACGGGTAATCCGCGGAGTTTGTCCATAAATGGAATTTGCGACAGATCCTCCTAATTCGGGCGCAACATGATGCGGAATTGCAGGAATTCCCGATAGCGGCGAACCATCTGCATTGATACGGGAACGTAAATATGGTTTCTTTTGCCCGTCCATTAACAGCGGATCATTCTGAGCATATGTTTTGTAGTTATTGTATCCGTAAGCAACCGCAAGGTAATAGTACGTTTTAAAATTCACCAAACGGCGGTCACCTGCTGCAAATAGATCTTCCGTGACACGGAAAGTGTGCTGGATTCCTAAATCTGCTCCTTTCACTTTTTCAACAGGGAAAGTCAATTCAAGTTCCTCATCAAATTCGTAGTTGATCAAACGCTTCACTCCGTTCTTAATATCACATTGTGCTACCAAACGAGCCACTGTCTGATCATCCAGATCCGTAACCCCGATAGAAGCATCTTTCAACTGATAGATCTGATATCCTTCAAAGCGATAGAATTTATCATAAATAATCGGGTCACCGTTCGGCAAAGTATCTCCTGCTCCGGTCGGATCAACGATATTAATATCATCTTCACGCTCATACTTCTCATTTTCATTGTTTGAATTACTCGGATTATCAAGCATAATGATCAGCTCATTCCCCATTTCCTGAATCGTCATTACAGGCGCTGTTGGCGGTTCCAAAATGCGGAAACAGTTGTCAAACAAAGCCTGCGCTTTCGTATCTGCGGATTTCAATGAGTTCACGGAAGAAAAAATCTGTCCTTCATAGCTTCTTGCATAGACGATCCCCACTGTAATGTTATTTACAGCTCCCGGACGCAAAGTAAATGGTCCTGCAGACTGTACGAAACGACGGTCGCCCGGAGGATTTGATTGCGATCCTGCTCCACATGGCTCTACTTCCGACCAATCAAACCCCGGATCAACACCTTCTGTTGCCCAATCCAAAGGATCTGAATTTGCCGGGAACATGTAGTTTGTTTCAATAGAACCTACGCACGGCATTCCCGGAAAACCGGTTCCTCCATAGTACAATTGATCTCCATAGCGCCATAATCCTTGCATGTAATTGTAGAATTGTGCTGCAGATGTCGGATCTCCCTGAGGGTCCTGACCTCCTCCTGTATAAATCGTGAAATTGCGCATCCCATAACGCTCATTATCCGGAATGTTATCTCCATAACCAATTCCCAAACCTTTGTAAACAATTCCTTTGTTTGCAAGAGCATTTGCCACCGTTGGAACAACCCATTGTTGAGTTATTGTATCGAAAACCGGCCCGGGATTATCCATTCCATCCGGATCCTGGTAAGGCCCTTCAAAGAAGTCAATTCCGATTGCAGGTGGGTTGGGTCCAAATCCGGGACGACCTGCGTTAGGTTCATCCACCAATTTTCCATTGTACATATAGCTCAAGCCTCTGGAAACATCGCAACCTGCGTAATCATCAGCATAATTCCCTAAATCCGCATCAACATACTGAGAGAAGTAAGTATTATACAATGTTTGAGTTCCCCGGTTGATCAGCTCGTAATTATAGAACGTCATTTTGTTGATTTCGTCATCCGTTGCAAAAGCAAAAGCCTGCGCATGAATTTCCATTCCGATCGGATCACCTTGAGATTCCGTATGAATGTTTCCTTTGTCGTTGAATACCCACCAGTGTGTTTGATCTCCATACAAGGATACACGACGGTCAGATCCGCATTGGATATCGTCACGTCCTAAGATATCATCATACCAGGGATAATCACCATCCAGCGGCTCATAAATCAGGTCATCATTCTTGTCATAGAAGGGGGCCAGGAATTGATCCTGACCACGACTGACGTCCCCATTTCCAGGCCAGGCATTGATTTGAGCCATGGTCTCATTACTTGGTTTCGGACAATCTCCTGTAGTACATTCCATGTAACTAACAAAGGTCACTACTCCGGCTTTGGTAATTGTGAAGATGTTGTCAAAAAACAAACATTGATCCGGGTCAATCGTACCCGCTCCGTAATCACGTTTCGCGTTAGGTCCTTGCTCCACAGCAGGGTTAAAATTTCCACTTCCCACATCGATACTTAATGGTCCGGCCCAGAAATCATTTCCTTCTCTGAACTTTACAGCAGCCAGTTTCAGCAATCCGTTCGTATCAACTCCTCCCATCCAAAGAGCTCCGGCATAAATAGTCGTTACAACTGTTTCGTTGCCTTTTTGTTTCGGAACCGTATATGTTGCCAAACCGTTCGCGCGATCCAGAAACAACAATCCTCCCGTTTCCAACTGACAGCTGACATCATTAAAGTTCATCGTTAAACGGTAACTCGCGGGGGCACAGTTTGCAGCTTTCGCTGTCACAGTGGGTTTCGGTTTTCCACCCGACTTCCCACTTTTCTCAAAATCATGATTATAGGCGTTGGCATAACCAACAAAGCACATCATGAATGAGAGCGATAAGTAATTTAATATTCGTCTCATACTTTCATTTTTTTTCTTTCCAGAAAACTCAAACTCTTTTGATTGATGCGACTCCCGGTTAGTCACTCCAAAACGAGAAGGTTCTTAGGTTGTATAAAATAAAGAACGAATACTCTTAATTAAAGGTTGGCGTAAATCCGTGAAAAACAAAGATAAAAGCACTTTTTCCACTGAAAATAAACGCAAAAAAGGAGGACTTAAATAAGTCCTCCTTCACTAAATGATATTCTCTACTAAAGTAGTGTCTATTACTTCAAGCTGATGGTAGCTCCAAATGTGTGAATCACACCAAACTGACCAGCCAATCTCATAGCATATTCCAATCCTAAAGCAGATTTCTTTTTACCAACCAAAGCGTCAGCAGAGAAACCAGCAGTAAGTCCTGTCAATGCATTTGAACGGTTTTCTGTTTTAAAGATTCCTTTTTCAGCAATGTAACCAACACGGATATTGAAAGCTGCTTTTTCAATTGTCAATCCATAATCCAATCCCATACGGTATTGATCTTTTTGGAAAGAGTTTGCTGTAAAAGCTGCACTCCAGATTAACTTGTTCTTTTCATTAAAGTTGAAGTCATAAGAAGCTCCAATATTTAATAAAGAAGGCAATTCGAACGTTGCAGAACGCTGCTCCAAAGTAGCAAGGTTACCGCTCTGTAAATAATTTACCTGATCAGATAATCCATCACCTTTGTACTTCATCACCGGTCCAACATTTTTAAGGGCAATACCAAATTTAATTTGATCTTGTTCCCCTGTAACGTAACGGATACCAGCGTCAAAAGCAACACCTGTCGCTCTCAAGTTTGAAATACTCTCAGAGATTACTTTGAAGTTTACCCCTCCATAAATGCTTGATGAAAAGCTGTGTGCAAAACCTACGTTAAACACATTCATACGAGGAGAGAAAGTTCCCTGAGTAGGCTCCGGCAAGTCTACCGACGTTTTGTCGATATCTCCGAAGTTCATAGACTGAACTGAAACAGCAATTACCGTTGATGCTGAAATTCGCTGAGCAATCCCAGCAGAATTCAAAGCAATTCCGGCGCTTCCCATCCAGTTCGTGCGGTTAAACTTAATCTGAGTTTTATCTGTAAAAGCCAAACCAGCAATATTTGTGAATGTAGCCTCTAATCCATTGACATGGGATACACCTGCATCTCCGATACCAATACTTCTAGCCCATGGATTCACCAATAATTGTGTAGCACCAGCAGAACCAACACGATCTTCGTTCCCGGCGAATACACTGGAGTAGCTCATCACTACCCCAGCAACCGCTGTATATTTAATAATTTTATTAATCGATTTCATACGTTTTGCTTAACAGAATGATTAAATTGTTTCAAGGTCAACCTGACGCATTCCTCCGAAGAACTTCACAATGCGTTCGCCAACTCCCGGTACTTCTACGTGGATCAAATAAACTCCACTAGCAATCGGAACTCCAATCGTGTTCTTCAAATCCCAATCAATGTATGTTACCTGATTGTCTTTCTTGAACTGACGGATCAGTTTTCCACTCACGTTGTAGATCGTTACCGTACATTGATCCGGCAAGTTTACAATCTTAACACGTGTATCGATTCGGTTACGCTCGTACTCTGAGAAAGCATAGTAAGGGTTTGGAACCACATTGATCAAATCCAATGCACTTGCCAAAACATCTCTGCTTGCTGTCGTTGTCTGTAGATCATTCATTGACCACGAATACATCGGACGTCCTCCGTTCTTTCCTGTTGCAGTATAGTCTGTGTATTGTTTGTTCACACGCAACTTGATACGAGCATTCGATTCCATGAACGAATGATCTTCTGCTGTTAACGGATTCGCAATCCACATCAAACTGGTATACAATCTCTTGTATGAGTTTGTTGTTGCCAATTGGAACTGATCGTAAGTCCAGGTGTTTACTCCATCGTAGTAAGGACAACCTTCTCCATTGATGTTCACTCCGAACACCCAGATCGGTTGGTTACCTCCGAATACCGGTAAACCATTTCCATCAAACTCGCGGCTGCTTGGATTCCAAACCATGTCTGCTCCATTATCACCTCCCAAGAATGAATTCTCTCCGAAAGCCATGTGCAAACGTGCTCCTGTTTCCAAATCAATCGCATAACCCGGGAACCAGCCCATACCTGTTGTTCCTGTTCCATCCGGATTTCCGTCTTTGTCTACTGATGGTGCTGCACGCAGTCTTCCTGGTTGTCCGCCTCCTTGGTTCAGGTTTGCATCACGACCTAGTTCAACAACCACACAACGTGTCCATTTAGACTTGTCGGAAGTAATCACGATATCCACACTTGGTAAATACTTGATCGATGCATTCAAACGAGCTACCGCAACACCTGAGTAATTGCTTGGGTAAGCCAACGGCATGAAATCACACTGGTATCCTGTCAGTTTGTGTGGTCCGATCCCTCCTCCAAGTAATTTGTTGTATTTCTCTTTCGGGTCACGACCGATCTCATCAGGGAAACAACATGGATTCAGATAAGCTGCTCCCTGCCATGGAGTACATTCCGTTGCATTATCCGGACTGTAAGTTCCTGTTCGAAGCCAGTTACGCGGTGTTAACGAAGCATCATCCTTCACAAAGTCTAACCATTGCTTGGTAGAATCTGAGTAAGACAAACTCGCTGACAACGGATCTGCATACAAGTGAACCGCCGGATTCACTCCCGATGGGAAGTAGTACTTATCCTGGAAAATCTCGATGGAAACTCCCCATTTCGGTACAACCTGCTCATTTCCTTGTCGGATTGTTACATCTGAAGTCACGGAATCCAATAGGTTTCCATCTTTTGCATCATAGCGGTAAACAACCCAGCTTGCTGTGTCGATTCCTTTGATATCTGCAGGTGTTGTTCCAACTCCGGATAATCCGACATAGTCACGGAACTCACATTCGTAGTAACCTCCCACAACGTTCAATGGATCGATCACTTTTACATTGATTGGTCCGCCGTTATAGTCGTATTCCAACTCATCTTTGAAACCGTTTGCTACAATCGCATTTTCTGATGCGGTTGTCAATTGCAATTCACGACCTCCGTTTCCGGTTCCATCCAAACGTGTAATACGTGGAGTTTGTCCGTAGATAGAATTCGCTAAAGATCCTCCTAACTCAGGTGCCACATGATGTGGAATTGCAGGAATACCAGCTAATGGTGAACCATCTGCATTGATACGAGATCGCAAATATGGTTTCTTTTGTCCATCCAGGTATTGTGCATCACTTGGATCGTAAGGTTTATAGCTGTTGTATCCGTATGCTACTGCGATGAAGTAATAAGTCTTGAAGTTTACTAAGCGACGGTCTCCCGCTGCGAACAAATCTTCAGTAACACGGAATGTGTGTTTGATTCCAAGATCTGATCCTTTCACTTTTTCAACAGGGAAAGAATACCCCATTTCTTCATCAAATTCGAAGTTGATCAAGCGCTTCACTCCGTTTTTAATATCACATTGTGCTACCGGACGAGCTACTGTTTGATCATCCAAATCAGTAATACCGATAGATGCATCTTTCAACTGATAAATCTGGTATCCTTCAAAACGGTAGAATTTGTCGTAGATAATACCTCCTGTAGATGGATCAACGATGTTAATCTTATCTTCTTCGATGTATTTTTCTTTGTAGTTATTTGAGTTAACAGGGTTATCCAACATAATGATTAACTCATTACCCATTTCCTGAATTGTCATAACCGGAGCATTTGGTGGCTCCAAAATACGGAAACAGTTGTCGAACAAAGCCTGAGCTTTCGTATCTGCTGTTTTCAAAGAGTTAACAGAAGAGAAAATTTGTCCTTCGAAACTTCTTGCGTAAACGATACCAACTGTAATGTTATTTACTGCTCCCGGACGTAATGTAAATGGTCCAGCAGACTGTACGAAACGACGGTCACCTGAAGGGTTAGATGTAGATCCCAAACCACATGGTTCGAATTCTGACCAAGTAAATCCTGGGTTAGTTCCTCCAGTTGCCCAATGCAATGTATCAGAATCAGCAGGGAACATATAGTTTGTTGGAATAGATCCTACACATGGTGCTCCAGGGAAACCTGTTCCTCCGTAGTACAACTGATCTCCAAACTGCCACAATCCTTGCATGTAGTTGTAGAATTGAGCTGCTGAACCTGGATCTGATTGTCCTGCCGGTGCATTTACCCCTGTATAGATTGTAAAGTTACGCATTCCGTAACGCTCGTTATCCACGATTGTATCTCCGTAACCAATTCCCAAACCTCTATAAACAATTCCTTTGTTTGCAAGAGCATTTGCTACAGTTGGAACATCCCATTGACCAGTAGATGAATTAAAGACAGGTCCCGGGTTATCGATTCCGTCTGCATCCTGGTAAGGACCTTCGAAGAAGTCAATTCCGATTGCAGGAGGATTCTGACCAAATCCAGGGCGTCCTGAGTTAGGCTCATCATTCAAATCTCCGTTATACATGTAACTTAATCCACGTGTAACATCACATCCTGCGTAGTCATCATTGTAGTTTCCTAAATCGGCATCAACATACTGAGAGAAGTAAGTATCGTACAATGTTTGAGTACCACGGTTGATCAACTCATAGTTATAGAACGTCATTTTGTTGATCTCATCATCCGTAGCAAAAGCGAACGCCTGTGCGTGGATTTCCATACCGATTGGTTCTCCTTGAGATTCCGTGTGGATGTTTCCTTTATCGTTGAATACCCACCAGTGGTTTTGATCTCCGAATAATGATACACGACGGTCAGATCCACATTGAATGTCATCACGACCTAAGATATCATCGTACCAAGGATAATCTCCATCCAATGGTTCGTAAATCATGTCATCATTGTTGTCATAGAATGGAGCAAGGAATTGATCCTGTCCACGGCTAACGTCTCCGTTTCCTGGCCAAGCATTGATTTGAGCCATTGTCTCATTACTTGGTACCGGACAGTCTCCGGTAGTACATTCCATGTACGTAACGAACATGATAACTCCAGCTTTGGTAGTTGTGAAGATGTTGTCAAACAACAAACATTGATCCGGGTCGATTGTACCAGCACCGTAATCACGACGAGCTGTATCTCCCTGTGGAACTCCCGGGTTAAAATTCCCTGTTCCGAAATCAATTGACAAAGGTCCAGGCCAGAAGTCGTTTCCATCTTGACGGAATTTAACCGCTGCTAATTTCAACTGACCGTTGACGTCTGTTCCCCCCATCCAAAGTGCTCCTGCGTAAATTGTTGTTACAGCAGTTTCACTTCCTTTCTTTTTTGGAACTGTATATGTTGCAAGTCCATTAGCACGATCCAGGAACAAAAGCCCCCCCGTTTCTAATTGGCAACTAACATCATTAAAGTCCATCGTTAAACGGTAATTCGCTGGGGCACAATTTGCTGCCTTCGCTGCTACCGTGGGCTTCGGTTTTCCTCCCGGCTTCCCACTTTTCTCAAAATCATGATTGTAAGCGCTGGCTTGACCAACGAAACACATCGTGAGTGCGAGTGATAAGTATTTAAATGTTCGTCTCATACTTTAATTTTTTTCTTTCTTAGAAATCAAACTTAACTCCTAAGCGAATTGTTCTTGGTGCACTAATATTAAACGGATTAGCTACTTTCATTGCATAATAGTCTCTGAAAGACTGCTCATCCAACTGGTTTTGGATAGATGTTTGGTATTGAGCAGCAGCCAAATATCCATCATCATTCCAGTTACCCGTCGCTCTATAAACTCCAAGAACGTTCATTGTGTTGAAAAGGTTGGTAACACGCAAATAAACATTCAAATATGTTGATTTCTTTTTACCGTCTTTTCCAAAATCAATCCCAAATGTTCGGTCTAACTGAAGATCCAAACGGTATTGCCATGGCAAACGAGAACCATTCACAGTTCCAGTAATACCTGATGAATTTGGTTGAATCAATGCATCACCTGTAACACCAGTCTGAGAAGTATAAGGAGATCCTGAGTAGATATTTGTAATCAAGTTCAAACCTGTATTCTCTAAGATTTTAGCATCACCAATCATTGGTCCGTTGTAATCAGCTCCTTCACCATAACGGTAATCGAATGTGATCGCGAAGTTATGACGTTGGTCATAAGAGTAAGGGAACACACTTCTCAAGTTTGGCAAACCAGCTGTTTGAAGACCTGTCAACAAAGTTGCAGCAGATGTTGCATCAGAACCAGTTCCGTCAGCAAACTGCAATGTATACGCAGCTGTCATACGAACATTACCTGTTCTACGTAAGTCATAAGAAACCGTTAAACCTTTAACTGTACCAAAGTCACGGTTACCGAATGTACGGTACGTATTCGGGTAAGCTTCAAACACGTTCATCAACTGAACATTGTTACGTTGCTCACGGTAGAATGCTGAAATCTTCAATGAAGACGTTTTAGTCAATACCTGCTGGAATCCGATCTCGTAATCGATCGTTTGCTCCGGCTTCAAATTCGGGTTATTGATTGTATTTGTACGAGCTTCGATGAATTGGTAATCGATCGGGTTGAAACGAACACCTGAAGTCGGACGTTTTGTCAAGATATCGTAATGAGCAAAGAATGATGCTTCATCTGAGATCGGGAATGAGAATGCGATACGAGGCATCACATTGATCTGTGGTTTGTAATCTTCAAATGCATCTGCATTCACACGTGAATTTGCAGCAGCAGAAGGATTTTTCAACCAAGGAGAGATACCTGTAACACCGCGGATCAATTTAGGATCCTCAATTGCAATACCACTCGCATCATACCACTGATCTCCATTACGGAATCCATTGATTTTTGTAGGATTCGTAACATCATCAACATATACTACATAATCATCACCCATTGATGTAGGGATCACCATGTTTGCAAACTTCGTAGGGTCACCAGAGATCAAAGATCTTGCTTCCGAAACATTGTTTGCTGTATAAACCAAATATTTATCCTTCAAAACCGGTTGGTTCGCATCAAATACATCCACACGAACACCAACGTTAAATACGATATCCTTGAAAGCAAACTTATCCATGATGTAACCAGCAATATAAACCGGTTGGAATGCTCCGATAAAACGTTTGTAATTTCCGTTTTCATCAAACTCGTTGAAGTACTTGTTGATATCTGTATTTCCTTTTACTTTCTTACCTGTGTGATCGTAACCGAAGTAGTTCACATAGTTATTACCCTGATTAAACAATTCATCAGGAGAGAACATATCCAAAGAGAAAGTACTTGGGTCGTACTGATCGATTACAACGTAATCAGTTCCAGCCGGATCAAATCCAAGTTTTTGACGAAGGTTGTAATCAAAGAATGATTGCTTATCGTTATTTTCCTGACCTCCATACTGTCCTGTTCCGGAAGTATAAGCGTAACCTGTATTCAAACGGTCATAGCTGTATTGTTGGTAAGATCCGAAATCAACAACATGCGGGTTAGATAAATCCAACTCTGTCAAGTGGTTGTTAGCATACAAACGTGCAACTGTCCACAATTCGATTGGTCCAGCGTTTCCGTTAGTCCAACCTCTATCCCAACGTTGCTCATATTCAAATCCAAGTGAAATGGAGTGATCACCTACGTTAACAGATCCAGAACCTGTAATACGGAACTGATCTTGTTCTTGTTTTCCAAAACCATTGTTTGGTGTACCGATGTTATTCCAGATACCGTAAACAGATGTAGGAACGTCACCATTTCTCAATGCACGACCACCTTGAACCTGCAACAATGTCTGATAGTTTCCTACCGGATCATTTGCATATAAATCAAAATAGTTTTGAGTGATTGAAGCCAAAGCCTGATTCGTCTGAGACGCTTCAAATTGCACTAAATACTCCTCAGGAGTTGCAGTTTGATAGTAATCTCCGTTTTTGAACTCATAAGTAGGTCTGAAATTTCTTGTGAACTTCCCTACGTGTCCGTAGCTGAACAAGTCGTACTTATGCTTTTTGTCATAAGTTTCAACTTTTGTTTTAGAGTAGTCAACCATCAATGAGTAGAATGCCGACTTCACTTTTGAACTTGATCCCTCTTTGTTGTTAGAGAAACGTTGCGTAAAGCGACCATAAACACGGTAATCCAATTGGTTGAACACCCCGAAGTTCGTGAAGTTCATCAATGAATTCGTGTAATCGTAGTTACTTCCGTAAGAGTAGTTCAATGATCCACCAAATGTTAAGTTCACAGATGGTCCTGTATTCACATCAATTTTAGCAGAAGCTGAAAGCGTAGAACGCGCAGCATTCATTCTCCATTTTGTTTTCTCGAAATCACTCGCACGCAAATAGTTTGCATTGTGGAATGTTCCGTTTCCTGTAGCACTTGCTCTAACAGGGTTTTCCAACAAATAATCTCTTGCTTCTTTCTTGATTCTGTAAGTTCCTCCGTTTACCGGACGGCTGTCCAATTCGTTGGTGTAGTTTACAGAAAGCAAGAATCCTAAGATTGGTTTTGTTTTTTTACCTGTAGAATCTTTTCTCATCAATAACGGCCCTGCGATCAATCCTTCCACAAGGTTGTATCCGAATTTATCCAATCCGATTACTTTTCCGTCATACCCGTTCGGGTCTTTTCCTTTGAAGTAGAATCCGGAAGTTACACCTTCCAATGATCCGAAATACTTTGCAGAAGGTCCACGAGTTGTAACCGCAATAATACCTCCGGTTGCATCACCATAGTTTGCAGGCAAACCACCCGTGATAACCGAAACTTCTTCAATTGCTGATTTTGGCAAGTTGGAAGATCCACGTACTTTAATACCGTCAATGAAGAAGTAAGTACCATCAGAACGAGAACCACGAACAGAAATGTCTCCACTTCCTTCATCTGTTTGTACACCACCTACAGTACTTGCAACACCTGCTGCAGAACGAGTTGGCATGCGCTGGATATCCTCCCGCGTAACAGTGGCTCCTGACGGACCTCCATCCTTATTGATTAGTGGAACCTTGTAGGCCACAACGACAACTTCCTCGATTTCTTTCGCATCGGTTGGAAGTCCCAGAGCAGTATTGTCCAGGAAGGTAATACGGTCAGCATTGACAACAACTCCTTTAATAGCTGTTGGCTGATAACCTTCCCCTGGATTACTGATCTCAACATCGTAGGAACCTGGCGTCAACGAGTTAAGTTGAAACTTACCATCCATGTCGGTGGTAGTATTCCCCTTAACTGTTCCATTTTGCTTGATGACTATGATACAATCGTATATAGCCTCCTTGCTGTCCTTATCAACAACGCTACCACGGATAGTCCCCAAACCAGATTGGGAATAACCGTAAGTCACTGTCAACAAGATACTTGCAAATAACAAGTTGAGTTTACGTAACATAAGTACAGTTTAATTTTACATCATTTTTATTGTAACAAAGCGTGTAAATATAGTAATTTTCGATTTGTTAACATTTCCTAAAAAACTTTTCTCATTTGTAACAAATTAACCTAGATTAACTCTTTATTAACTTTTGGATTCACGAAAAGCCTTTATTTTTAAGGAATTGTGACAGAATAATAAATTATTGAAGCATCATTTTTAAGCTTTCTGACATACCTTTGCGCTATGTCTAACATTTCTATTATTAATTTAAATGCGGTTTCTATTTATTTAATGGAAATTGATTTTTCGCAGTTTGAAAGCTATCAAAACTCCTTTACACCGGCTGAAACAGCAAAAATTGAAACAATCAGACACCCTGAGAAAAAGTTGGAGTATGCCGCTTCAAGATACCTTAAACACCATATTTTCGGCTCCAAAAACATTCAGTACGATTCATCCGGATCTCCTTTCATCGAAGACGTCGGATTTATCTCCTTATCTCACTGCAATTCTCATATCGCAATCGCGGTCTGCTCCGAGCACTTAATTGGCGTTGATATTGAAGAAATTCGTGAAAAATCCGTGATCACCTCTCCCCGTTTCATCACCGATAACGAAAAACTCCTCTTCGATCAGACCGACCAAACAGATATGTCAACACTCTGGTCTTTAAAGGAATGCCTCTACAAACTCTCCGACAGAAATCAGCTCTTGTTTCAAAAAGACATCCTCGTTTACAAACGGTCGGATCAATTTTACGGGAGCATTCTAAAAACCGATGGAATTTATGAATACGAGCTTCATGTGGAGCAATTCCGGAATATTTTAATAACTTTCAATTCGGGTAAAGGAAAACTGATTCATGAACATTCTCACTAAAATACAATCCGGAACAGGCCAGCTGGCACTTCTGATCGATCCCGAAAAAACAAAAAATGAAGATTTGCTGCAGGAACTGATCAAAAAAGCAGAATTCGCAGCCATTGATTTCTTTTTTATCGGGGGAAGTACTGTTACACGAAAAGAAATGGAAACCGTTGTATCCTTCGTGAAAACGCATTCTACCATTCCGGTGGTTCTTTTCCCGGGATCCAGCAATCAATTATCCGAACATGCTGACGCACTGTTGTTTCTAAACCTGTTATCAGGCAGAAACCCGGATTTTCTGATCGGTCATCACGTATCTTGTGCAGAAGAAGTATTGGAAATGAAGATAGAAGTTATTCCTACCTCCTATTTGCTGATCGACGGCGGAAAAATGACCTCTGTAGCTTATGTAAGTCAGACCACTCCTATTCCGAGAGAGAACAAAAGTATTTCATTGAAAACAGGAATTGCCGGATATTTAATGGGGCAAAAACTAACTTATTTCGATGCCGGCAGCGGAGCGCTTCATTCCGTTCCCACTCAACTTATTAAAGAGCTGAAAGAAAAGATCGACACGCCCGTTATCGTTGGAGGAGGAATCAAATCCCTGGAACAAATAAAAGCCTTCAAAAATGCGGGAGCCAATGTGATTGTAATCGGAAACAAGATCGAAGAAAACATGGACTTTTTATTGGATATCGAAGCCTATCAAAAAAGCTCATTTCGAAACGATTAACATTTTTTATACCGTTCAATCAGCATCAAACACACTTCACTAAATGATCTGTTATTTAATCTTAGTGTTAAAATAATTGAATTATATTTACCCATTGCGAACTGAGAAAACTAGGAGTTTCGTGTCTTTAGACATATCTTAACAAACTGATCTAAAGCACATTAATTAAGTAACAAAGCCAAAAAACTCTCAAATTCAAAACGTTCACAACTACACATTTATTCATCGTAAAGTGTATATTAAGTTGAAAAAAACAATGTTGAATCTATTAAATTGTTAAACATGCGCAAAAAATTACTTTTGGGTGTATTTTCTTTAATTGGAATGATTTCAACTGGGAATTCATTTGCTCAGGAAACTCATTTCAATTGTGGGAGCAGTACGCAACTTCGCAAATTATATGCCGAAAATCCAGGTTTGGAAGAGGATTATAAAAAATTGGTGAATCGCTACAAAGAGAACCGAATTGTCAATGGAAAATCAACCACCGTTCGTATCATTCCTATCGTTTTCCATATCGTTCACGAATATGGTGAAGAGAATGTTACCGATCAGCAAATCCAAAATCAGGTAATGATCCTGAACCGCGATTTTCAAAAATTAAACGCGGATACAGCGATTGTAATCCCGACATTTGACACGATTATCGGAGATGCAAACATCGAATTCCGCTTAGCAACTATCGACCCTTTCGGGAAATGTACTAACGGAATCGAGCACATCTACAATCACAACACCAATCAAGGTGATGATTATTCCAAGTTACACCAATGGGACAGAGACGAATACTTAAATGTATGGTTGGTTAAATCAATCGGTTCTGCAGGTGTTGCCGGATATGCATATTACCCAACAGGTGTTACAGGTACTTTGTTCTGGAGAGATGGAATTATCATCCTTCACAACTATGTTGGAAGTACAGGAACAAGTAACTTAACAAACTCCCGTGCACTTACGCACGAAATTGGTCACTACTTAGGTTTGGCTCACACTTGGGGGAATGACAACGATCCAGGAAATGCAAGCAGCTGTGGTCAGGATGACGGCATTGAAGACACTCCGAATTGTATCGGTATGACTTCTTGTAACCTGACAATGAACTCTTGTGTTGATGGTGCAACACCAACAAACTACTGGTATCCGAACAATGTGGTTGACAATGCTCAAAACTACATGGATTACTCTTACTGTTCTGTAATGTTTACAAGAGGACAATGTGATTTCATGCACAACGTATTGGATCAGGAAACAAGTGGTCGTAACAACTTATATACAGCCGACAACTTAGTTGAAACCGGAACAAGCACGATTACACCGGTAACTTGTATTCCTGTAGCAGATTTTTATGTTGACGTGAATGGTATGCAAGGAAACACAGGAGCTAACGCAAATGTTATGACAGCTTGTGTGAACGATCCGATTTCATTCAAAGACGCTTCATGGAAAGCAGGTATCAGTACATGGGAATGGAGTTTCCCTGGAGGAAGCCCTGCAACATCTACTTCTCAAGACCAAATCGTAACTTATGCTGCTCCGGGATGGTACGCTGTAACTTTAAAGGTTACTAACAGTGCTGGTTCTGATACAAGAACAATCCAGAACATGATTTACATTCAAGGTGAATGGGCAGAATACACAGGTCCAAGAACAGAAGATTTCAATCAGAATGCAAATTTCTGGATTTCTCACAACCCTGAAGACAACGATGGTTCTTTCCACCGTGTTACAACAGGAGGAAGAGGAAACACAGCAGCTTTCAAATTGAACAACTACAGAGATATTTCAGCTGCTTTGCCTTTCACAGAAGAGTGGTTCTACAATGATCGTTTAGGAAACGGTAAAGATTATTTGATCTCTCCTGCTATCGATTTAAGAAGCACTTCCAATGTAAGCATCTCTTTTGACTATGCTTATGGTACAAAAGGAACTTCAACTGCTGAAATCACTGAAAGATTGATCGTTTACTCTTCAAGAGATTGTGGAAAAACATGGACACAAAGACTTTCTTTGTCTGGAGCTACATTGGTAACTGCAGGATATGTAGGAAACACTGATTACGTTCCGAACAATGACCTACAGTGGAAAACAGCTAGCTTCAACTACACAACTTCTGCTGCAGATAACAAAACGAAATTCAGATTTGAGTTCATCGCATCAGATTTCTCTTCTAACTTCTACTTTGACAACTTCAATGTTTCAGGAACTTTGGGAATCGAAGACAACGGATTAACTTCTTCTGTTTCGATCGCTCCAAACCCGGTTGCTACCGGATCTGACTTGACAATTGAAGTTCCGAATACTGAAATCGGAATGAAATTGATCGTGATGGATTTGAACGGTGCAATTGTTTCTACAACTGATGTTCCTGCTTCTTCAGGAACTCAAACAGTGAACATTCCTATGAATGTTGCAAAAGGATGTTATATCTTAAATGCAGTTCAAGGTGCAGCTAAATCTACTCACCGTGTAGTAGTTTACTAATTAAGATTCAACTTATATATAAAAAATCCTCCCGGCTCTGCCAGGAGGATTTTTTATTTCAATCAATAGCGATCTGAACCGTTTTTTAGTATTTTCACTTTATGAACCAAAACGTTACATTCGCTACTCCGTATCCATTTCAAAGACCGGCATTCATTGGAGTACGGGAATACAGTTTCACCAATTCCCTTGGCGATCAATACAGCGTACAATTTGTTCAGAAAAACATTCACCTAACGGATTACATTGTGGATCTGAGTCTGAAAAATCAGGATCAGGATGAATATCAAACCATGAATACCGGAGATGTTTATAAAGTAATGGCGACGGTGATCTCCATTTTGATCGACTTCATTCAACAAACACCTTATTGTCAAAGTATTGAATTTGTTCCTGTTTCAGAAAACGATCAGCTTTCAAACCGGAGATCGATCCTGTTTTTGCGGTATGTTCAGTTTTTCAAAACACTCAGCGGATGGGATTATCGGATAAAAGACGGAGTCTTTACACTTACACGTCCCAAAACAAAATAAAATCCCTTATTTTGCAATATGAAGTTTGAAGAATTAAATACGCGTCTGGAAAATACATTGATCGAATTAGGGATTGATAAGTATACCGAAAAACAAGAAAAATTAATCAAACTTGCCAAACAAGGGAAAAACCAGCTGATCCACACTTCCCTTGATCAGGAATTGATCTACGCACTTCTTTATATCTCTTTCATGAGAGCTCCGGAAATGCTGGAAGGATCTCCACGGGTATTGTGGTTCACTCCCACTACCGACAATGCACGGGAATATGTCAAATCATTCCACCATCTGATGAAACGATCGGATGTAACAGTGGAAATTGCAGACGACAAAGGAAAGATCATCGAACAGCGAAATGCCATTTTCGACGGAGCTGAAATCATTATCGGAAATCCGAAACGCTTACTCGAATTATACAATCAGAACGGATTTCACATCAATCAATTGACGCTTGTGATCATTGACGGAATGGAAACCCTTTGCAAAAACCCGTTGGTTCTTCAAACAATCAGAAGAATTTCCGAAAGTTTACCAAAATGCCAGAAACTTATTTTTTCGAACGGAAATCATGAGCGCTTGGAACCTTTTTGCGAAGATATTTGTACCTTTTACGAAACTACTGAGTTATAACTGCATGACCGCAAAACAGCTAAAAAGTATTTCAAATATCTCGTACATTCTTGGAATAGTTTGCGCTGTATTGCTTTATACTCAAAACACCTTTGGTTATCCGGCAACAATCCGCATCGGGTTTTATGTCTTTGGAGGTTTGGGTTTACTTCTCAGTCTTCTGCAGTTTAAGTTTCTTCCGGAAGATAAATGGGAAGAGTTCAATCTCCTGTTCTGGATCGGTTCGGTTGTCATTTTCATTGGTTTTATTTTTCAAACGATGCATTTGAAATACTCCTCCCACATTTTAATTTTAGGTCTGGCAATCACAGGAATCTCTTACTTCATCAATCCTTTCAGGCGAAACAACGAGGAAGACGACGACATTCTGGACAACTCGCGTTAATCTTTCATTATTCCTTGTATTTTTATCACCGAATACAAATCCAATCAATGTGGAATTGCGTATTTAACGAACTGAAATTCCGGACTAAACGCGCGTATGGTGAAAAAGTATCTGATTGTTTTTCTTCTCTCCTTTGTTCACTTTTTTTCGAACACTCAGGTTTCCATCACCCCTCAGGCAGATTTTGTTGAACTGCAGGGATCTCAGCTGAAATATTTTATCGCAGAATCAGCGGAATCCGATATCCGGTCTGTCAAATCAAAGTTGGATCAATTCAAACCGATCAACTCCAGGATGGTCAATCTGGGTTTTGAGACCAAAGACGTTTGGTTCTACTTCGAAACAAAAAACATCTCCGATTCAAGGCTGATCCGGATGCTCAAATTAAGCAATCCGATTATTGATGAAGTCGATGTTTACAAACGTATCGGAACCAGCACGTTCATTCCCATTGCAAAAAGCGGGGATCAACGACCTTTTTCCTGGCGCTATAACGGAAGCCGCGAACTGATCTTTCCCTTAAAACTGGATCCTCACAGCACAAACGGCTTTCTTTTCCGCGTCAACAACGGAGGAGAACAATTTTACTTTCAAAGTTCCATCGAAAAAGGCTCATCGATTCAAATCAAACACGCCAACAAACAGGTTTTCTACGGACTTCTGTTCGGAATTATGATTTTCGTGATTATTCTGAACTTGTCGCTTGGAATTCTCTTCCGGCAGCGAATCGCCTACATTTACACTTTCTACGGCCTTTCTTTCACCCTCTTGCAGTTATCTCTGCTGGGGTTCGGGACAACCTGGCTGTGGACAGATCAATACTTTATTTCCAACCGGGCAAATCCTTTCTTTGCCTCACTCGGTGTATTCTTCTTTCTCAATTTTACCTACCGCTACCTTGAACTGGCAGTCAATACTCCGAAAATAAAACCCATCATTCGTTTCTTTCAGATTGTTCTGCTCACAAATTGTGTTGTCAGCCTTCTTCCCGGAACGGTTTTTATGAATATTTCGGCTGTAACGGTCAATGCAATGACACTCTTTCTGAATCTGTTCATCATCTATCCGCTGATTGTTACGTTAAGAACGGGCTCTAAAACCGCTAAATCCTACCTGATAGCCTTTTCTGTGCTGCAAATTTCAGTATTTGCCTTTGTACTGCGGAATTTTGGAGTTATTCCGAACAGTTTTCTGGCAGATAACGGCCTGCAGATCGGTTTTGCAGTAGAGATGGTCATCCTGACTTTCGGAATCTTGCTGCGTTTCAAACTGATGAATGATGCTTCGATCTCTGTGCTTGCCGAAGCAAACGAACTGAAGCAATCCATGAATATCAAACTGGAATCGGAAGTTGAATTGCGCACCAAGGAAGTTATTTTACAACGAAATGAACTGGAACAAAAGAATGAAGAGATCACGAGTAGTATTTTGTACGCAAAACGCATTCAAAACGCCTTGCTTCCGAGTAGTTCCTATTACAGCAAACTCGTCCCGAATCTAAATGTATTTTATCACCCGAAAGACATTGTTGCCGGAGATTTTTACTGGATAAAACGCATTCGGATCGGAGAAGATGTCTGGAAGTTCGTAGCCGTTGCAGATTGTACCGGTCACGGTGTTCCGGGAGCCATGATGAGTGTTTTGTGTATGAATGCGCTGAATGAATCTGCCCGTTTGCTCGAAGATGCCGATCCTGCTGACCTGTTGACACGCGTCAGCGCTTATTTAAGAAACTATCTGCTGACGGACGGACTGGAACTCTCCGATGGAATGGATATTTCCGTAGCATGCTACAATTCGGAAAAGCAGGTTCTGAGATTCTGCGGCGCAAACAATCCGTTATGGATTTTGAATGAGCAGGAAATTCAAGTGATCCCTCCTACCAAAAGACCTGTAGGAAAATCAGAATCCAGCCTGGCATTCGAACTTCATGAGTTACATTATCAGGAAAACCAACGGATCCTGCTGTTTTCAGATGGTTGTATCGATCAATTCGGTGAAACTACCGGAAAGAAATTGAAAACTCCCGGCTTGAAAAAAATGGTTCTCGAAAAATACCATCCGGACCCGAAAAACCACCTTCAGAATATCGAACAAGGACTCTTAAAATGGATGGGAAACGAAGAACAATTGGACGATATCTGTATGATGCTGATTGATTTGAATTAAAACGCAGCTTTCAAACTCATATCCAGACTCTTGAAACTGTGCGTCAATGCTCCGACCGAAATATAATCGACACCCGTTTCAGCAAAAGCACGAAGCGTTTCTTTGGTAATTCCTCCGGAAGCTTCCGTTTCATACCGTTTATCGATTTTTGCAAGTGCTTCTTTGAGTAAATCCGGTGTGAAATTATCCAGCATGATGCGATCGACCATTCCTGTTTCCAAAACCTCATCCAGTTCTTGCAGGTTACGGACTTCGATTTCCACTTTCAGCTGCTTGCCTGTTGCTTTCAGATATTCCTGAGTTCGTTGAATGGCTTGTTTGATTCCTCCGGCAAAATCCACATGATTGTCTTTGAGCATAATCATGTCGTACAATGCAAAACGGTGGTTCATTCCGCCTCCGATTCGCACAGCCCATTTTTCCATATAACGGATTCCCGGAGTTGTTTTTCGCGTATCGAGCAAGTTGGTTTGAGTACCTTCCAGCAAATCGACATATGTTTTTGTTTGAGTAGCGATACCTGACATACGCTGCATAAAATTCAGCAAAGTGCGCTCAGCCGCTAAAATCGAACGGGCACTTCCTTTCAGGTAAAATGCAACATCTCCCGGTTTCACCCAGGTTCCGTCTGGCAATAGTTCTTCGAAAACCAGGTTGGAATCTACCAATTCACACACTTTCTTTGCTACTTCCACACCTGCAAGAACTCCGGTATCTTTCACCAATAATTTAGCAATTCCGGAAGCATTTTCGGGGATACAAGCCAAAGAAGAATGATCGCCATCTCCCAAATCCTCACGTAGAGCGTTTTTTACAATTTCATCAAACATGATGTAAAGTTAATTGAAAATGGAAAAGTGAGAATTGAAAAGGTAAAATTAGGAATGGAAGAATGCTGTTAGTTTTCTTCCTTTTACCTTACTCGATTGAGAGTGATTCGATTTTCAGTTCCGAACCGATGTGTTTCCACTTAATGGTTACGCGGAATGATTCGTTTTTAGAGGTATACGTTCCCGTGGTTAACGGAGAATCATCGCTTTCTTTTCCTTTAAAGGTGAAACGAAAACTTGAAACAGGTTTGCGGTTAAAAAAGTCTTTCAAAAGCTGAGTTGCCTGAGACTGGGCGTAAACTCCTTCCTTTCCTTGAATCTGAAGTAAGATTTTATCTTTTCCGTAAGATACAATCTTAGCCGCGTCCTCTCTGTTAAATGCCTGTTCAACAGCCACAAAGCTGGCGTCCATCACCGAGTGAAAGGATAAAACGAAAGAAGCAATCAATGATAAAATAAAACCCATAATTCAATTGTTATTTGAACCCACGGCAACAAATATAATGCCTAAATTCAGACAAGCAGAAAATTCTACTGTTTTTATAGACTACAATCCGTCAAATAGCGCTTCTGAGAAAGAATAATTTAAGGCTATCTACAAATTTTGTATATTCGTCGCATGCAGGTAACACTACTTTGTATCGGTAAAACGGGAAAGAAATTTTTGGAAGAAGGAGAGCAGGAATATTTAAAGCGGCTTCGCCATTATATCTCTTTTCAATTACAAATCATTCCCGATATCAAGCAGGCCAAAAGTTTATCTGAAGCGCAAATCAAGCAAAAAGAGGGTGAATTGATTCTTGAAAAAGTAGGCATTTCCGACTCACTCATTTTGTTGGATGAACGTGGAAAGGAATTCAGCTCCATGGCATTTTCCCAATATCTTCAGGAACAATTCAACAGAGGAGGAAAACACCTTTATTTTGTCATCGGCGGACCTTATGGTTTCAGTGATGCTGTTTATCAGCGGGCAAACGGAAAGATTTCCCTGTCTCAAATGACCTTTTCCCATCAGATGATCCGTTTGTTTTTTATCGAACAGGTTTACCGGGCAATGACCATTTTGCGTAACGAACCTTATCATCATCAGTAGGTATGTTTGAGTTTTTCGGTATCGTGGATATTATTTCCTTTATTGGATGGCTGTTGATTTTCATTATCGGTGCCTTTTTTGTGTACGAAAACAACAAACAAAAACCAGAATTTAAATATTACTATTACCATTTCTATTTTAAAATTCTGGCTGGATTCGGCTTCGCCCTGGTCTATATTTTTTACTATGCACGACACGGTGATACCGTATTTTACTGGCAAGGAGCACTCAAACTGAATCAGTTGTTTTTTGATAATCCCGGTGCTTATTTTCACGAGTTGTTTTCCACGCCATCAAAAGATACTATTCCGAATTATTTCAATCACATCGGTCAACCTCCCTCCTGGATCTATCATGAGCCCAATTCCTGGTTTATTTGCAAGTTGGCCAATTTCTTTTCTTTCTTCACCTTCGGAAGTTATCTGACACTAAACTTGTTTTTTACAGTCATTTCCAGTTGGATTTCCTGGCGGTTTTTCCGGTTTGTAAACTCCTACCTCAAAACGCCGATGAAGTACAACGCAATCGCCTTGTTATTTGTACCATCTGTGGCCTTTTGGTGTAGTGGAATTATCAAAGACACCGTAGCACTTTCTGCCATATTTATTCTCACCATCGCTTTTTTCAGATTCATTCGAAAAGATTATAAGAATCTCTTTTATCTGGGGATTACCATCTTTTTTGCTTCATACACCCTGTTTTCCACACGGCCTTTCCTTCTTCTGGCAACCTACATTCCGTTTTCGCTGATCCTTTTGTTTAAATGGAACCGGGACAAACCCTTTGTCGTCAAATTCCTCTCACGGATTGCAAGTATTTCTCTTGCCGTAGGCTTAGTCGCCTTTTATTTTCAAGGCAGCGGAACTTTTGGCGAATTCTCAGCAGAATCGGTATTTGAAACAGCAGAAGTGATTCAAAAAGACATGCTAAACAACACCAGTTATACCGGGAAAAAGTATGATCTTGGAATTACGGAGTTTACGGGATCAAACTTGATTAAGGTGATTCCTCTGGCCATTGCGACTGCTCTCTACAGGCCTTTTATCTGGGAAGCCGACAGTGTTTTCATGCTTTTAAACGGGATCGAAAACCTGGTTATTTTGATTCTTAGCATACGAATTATCTGGAACTACAAAAACAACCGGGTTCTCACTAATATCGTGAAAAATGATTTTTTACTCTATGCATTTTTGTTCGTGTTGATCCTTGGCTTTTTCGTCGGGCTTACTTCCGGTCTTTTCGGAACTCTGGTTCGCTTAAAAGGTCCGATTATCCCTTTCTTTTTAATTTTGATTACTTACAGCTCAACAAAAATCACAACTCCATTATCTGAAAGCAATGCGTGAAAAAACAGGTCTTTTGCTGGGATTGATCTTTAATGGACATCCAAAAATCTTCAAGTTCATTCCCGATAACACAAAATTTCCCAAAGGAAGTATCAGAAATGTTAAACGGGGTGGTATTCACTATCAATTAGACATTTCGGACTATCAGGAATGGCTGATCTATTTTCGCTGCAAAAGTGATTCCAGTCTTTATCTGCTGGATTATCTGGGGCAATCTCAGACGATTCTGGACGTCGGAGCGAATATCGGACAAACAGCACTCAATATGCGAAAGATTCAGATGACAAAAGGAATTTCTCCTGCGATCTATGCTTTTGAGCCATTCCCCGATACCTTTGAAAAATTGAGCCGCAACGTTGAGAAAAACAAGGCACAAAAGGAAATACACTGTGTTAGTTTGGGAATTGGTTCGGCAGCCGGAATTTTGCCTATGATAAAGCATAGTGAAGCCAACAGCGGCGGTTATCGGATCAGTCCGGTTCAGGTTCCTGATTCGGTAGATATTCCGGTATCAACAATCGACGCTTTTGTTGAAGAGCAGCATATTCAGAACATTCACTTTATCAAGATTGATGTGGAGGGATTTGAAATGGAAGTTCTCAAAGGAGCGAGAAAAACGATTCAAAAATTCAGACCTGTTCTTGTATTTGAATATGGTATTGAAAATATTCAGGCTCAAAACGGAAATATTGAAGAAGCTCTGAACCAGATTTTAGAAAACAACTATAAAATAAGTACAAAAGAAGGTCTTAGTGATTTAAAATCGATTCTCTCGTTAAACTATCAAACGGATTTAATCTGCACCCCGAATTAATATTTCCGCAATACAAAGTGCAGATTTTTATGTAATTTGGCATTCCAATTCGTGCAGATTCAAACGAATCCGGTTGGAACACATTTCTACTCTAAAAAATGATAAAAAACAAACGAATTTTTATTACCGGAGGTGCCGGGTTCATTGCCAATACGCTTATTTCAAATTTGATTGAAAACAACATGATTGTTGTTTTTGACAATTTCCATCGCGATACGATCAGTAATAGTCCCTTTGCGAAACACCCCAATCTGACAATCATAAAAGGCGATGTTCTCGACAAAGACCTTTTAACGGAATCGATGAAAGGTGCCGAAATTGTGGTTCATGCTGCAGGTATTGCCGGAATTGACACAGTTATCAAAGATCCTGTAAGAACAATGACCGTAAACATGATCGGAACGGCAAATGCTTTGGAAGCTGCTCGAATCAATCAGGTTGGCGACCGCTTCATCGACTTTTCAACGTCCGAAATTTTCGGTTCAATGGCTTTCAAATCCACCGAAAGTGATGAAACAGTTTCCGGTTCTGCCGGAGAAGCAAGATGGACCTATGCAGTGAGTAAACTTGCGGGAGAACATTTAACGCATGCTTATCATTCGCAATATCACTTACCAACAGTCACGGTAAGACCTTTTAATGTTTATGGACCTGGTCAAACCGGAGAAGGCGCGATGCAGATCTTCATCAAAAAAGCATTGAAAGGTGAAGATATTTTCATCAATGGAGACGGAAGTCAAATCAGAGCGTGGTGTTATGTGGATGATTTTGTAGATTGCCTGATGCGCTGTCTGGAAAATCCGAAAGCAATCGGTGAAAGCTTTAATTTAGGCAATGCGCGGGCAGTTATTACGACTTTGGGCTTAGCTCAAACCGTTTGCAGAGTATTGAATTCAAAGTCACAAATTAAGTTTCGCGACCAGCTTTCTGCAGATATCGAACTACGTATTCCGTCTGTAAAGAAAACGGAAGAAGTGCTGGGCTTTAAAGCTCAGGTAGACTTAGAAGAAGGAATCATTCGCACTGCCGAGTATTTCAAATCCCTTTAAAACATGGAAAAGCCCTCTTTTATTCCTTTGATGATTCCGGATATCCAACAACAGGATATCGATGCAGTTACTGAAGTACTGCAATCGGGAATGCTCATTCAAGGTCGGAAAGTAGAAGCTTTAGAAACGCAAATAGCAGCTTATCTCGGAGTAAAACATGCCATTGCCGTTTCAAACGGAACTGCAACGCTCCATTTGGCATTGATCGTTTCAGGTATTGGTCCGGGAGACGAAGTCATTGTTCCCGCCCTATCGTATGTTGCCACGGCAAACGTGGTTGAATTAGTGGGTGCAACTCCTGTATTTGTTGATATTGAAACTGAAACGTTCAACATCGACCCAAATCTTATTGAGCAGAAAATCACTCCAAAAACAAAGGCGATTATTCCGGTTCACGAATTCGGGCTTGCCTGCCAGATGGAAATGATTCTTTCTTTAGCAAAAAAATACAAGCTTGCGGTAATTGAAGATGCAGCCTGTGCTTTGGGTGCTAAATCCGGAGATTTTTTTGCGGGAACTCAGGGCGATTTGGGATCCTTTTCCTTCCATCCCCGAAAAGCAATTACTTCCGGTGAAGGAGGACTTTTAGTGACCAATGACGACGACATTGCTCAAAAACTTCGTGTATTACGAAACCACGGAATCGAATACCGGAACGGAAAAATGGACTTTGTTGCCGCAGGTTTCAATTACAGAATGACAGATATTCAGGCAGCTTTGGTATTAAGCCAGTTTCAACGGTTTGAGCAAATCCTGTCTTACAAACAAACCCTTGCAGCAGTCTATTTCGAAGAACTCCGGGATTCGGAGTTTGTTTTGCCTTCCGTACCGGAAAAACACATTCATACCTGGCAATCCTTCCACATTCTGGTTCCTGCTCATATAGACCGGGATCTTTTGATCGATTACATGAAAGAAAAAGGTGTTGGTGTTAATCTGGGAGCGCAATGCATTCCCAATGAAACGTTCTACCAAAAAAAATATCAGCTGAATTGTAAGGAATTATTTCCTGGTGCATTGAAAGCAAATGAAAAAGGATTGGTTTTGCCTTTGTATGAACGCCTGAAAGTTTCTGACTTGAAGCAAGTTTGTGCTATTTTAAAACAAGCAACGAATGGATAAGCTCTACATCTTTCCATACAGCGGATCGGGATTGGAAGTTCTTGATTGTCTCAATGATCCTTCGAATGTCGTTTTTGTATCCGATAATCCGGAGCACATCGGTCAAAACTTTCATGGAGTTCCGGTTATTTCCGGAGCTGAGTTTCAACAAATTGATTCTCCCCGTTTGATCTCTGTTCATGGAAGTGCTGCCTCGTATCAAAACAGGCTGGAGCTCATCAAAAGATTCGGAAACAGTGTTTTATGGCAAACAATCATTCATCCAAGTGCTGTTGTCTCAAAATACGCTGTCATTGGGAAAAATGTGTTCATTTCAGCAGGAGTTTCAATCGGTCCGAATGCGATTATTGATGACCATGTCATTATACTGGCAAACTCAACCATTCACCACGATACACACATCGGAAACGGAAGTATCGTTTGCGGAAACGTACTGGTAGCAGGAAATGTCGAAGTCGGATCTCAGGTTTACATCGGAGCTGGTTCCAACATTAAAAACGGAATCAGCATTGGCTCTGACTCATTGATCGGAATGGGAAGTACAGTATTAGGTTCTGTTGGAAATGCAGAAGTTTGGTTTGGAAATCCGGCTAAAAAGATCACGCAATGAACATTTTGCTGATAAACAACATTGCGTCTTTTCACTCAACACTTGCCAATTCGTTGAACAAATTGGAACATGTATCGGCAAAATACATCACAACATCCAAACATCCATATATTTCTGATAATCAATTTGCTTATCACATCCCGCTTTATGTCACCAAAAGAAAACCCTTTGCATTCATTCTTCATAAACTGACATTCAAAAAACGAATCAAAAAACTCATAAAATGGGCAGATGTCATCTATTATTTATGGGATAGTTTATTGGAAGAAGAAGATTTGAAGTTTGCACATTCTTTAGGGAAACCGATTTTTGTAGAATGGGTCGGCAGTGATATCCGGAATCCGGAAAAGCTACGAAAAATAAACCCGTGGTTTGACGAAACGTTCGATAAGGGATACGAATACAAGAATATGGAATCTTCTGACCGGAAAAACGCCGTTCAGATCAAATTCTCCAAATACAAGGCTCAGGTACTTTCTGCTCCGGAAATGAAGCTGTACGTACGAGGCGATTTATTTCCTGATCCGAAAACACTCTTTCAACGAATCGATCCGAAGGAGTTTCAACCGGTATTTCCGGAAATTTCTAATCGAAAACCAAAAATTGTTCATTCTCCTTCAGCCCCGATTGCAAAAGGCACTCCATATATTGAACAAGTCATCGCAGAACTTAAAGAAACGCAGGACTTCGATTTTGTTTACTTGACAGGAATGTCCCGCGAGGAAGTTTTGAAAGAAATCCAAACTGCAGATATCTTTTTAGATCAGATTGTTTGCGGAAGTTATGGTATGGCATCCTGCGAAGCAATGGCTTTCGGAAAACCAGTTATGTGTTACTTACTTCCTGAATTATTCGAACTTGGATTACCCTCCGATTGCCCGATTGTAAATACCAATCCATCCAATCTGAAAGAAAATCTGATTCATCTGCTATCCGATCCGGAATTGCGAAACCGTACGGGCATAAAAAGCAGGAACTTTGTTGAAACATATCACGATTCCAACAAAATTGCCTCTCAGCTGGTCAACATTTTTAATGATGCTCTCCGATGAAATCCTTATTAAAACAATTAGTTGGCGAAAGCGCCATTTACGGGATCAGCGGGATCATCACTAAATTTATCGGAATCTTTTTGGTTCCGCTATACACCAATGTCTTTGAGCCTTCTGACTATGGAATGATCAACATTATTAATTCCTTTTTCTTTTTCGTGGGAATTTTGGTGGTTTTCGCTTTAGATAATTCCGCAGCACGTTGGTTTTACGACACAGAAGATCCGGAAGATCGCAAAAAAACCATTTCCAGTTGGTTTTGGTTTCAACTTACGTTCACAGCAATAGTTTGTACGGGAATTATTCTTTTTTCCGGAATTCTCAGTCATAAACTGCTGCATGTAAACGATCCCGATTTATTTATTGTTTCTGCAATCAGTGTCTTTACGGGAGTGCTGCCGATTATAGTACAGAACTGGCTCAGAATGCAGCGAAAAGCGGTTCATACGGTTGTCTTCAGTTTACTCTATTCTTTGTTGACGATCGGTTTAACCATCTATTTCGTTTTGTTGGAAAAATCCGGAGTTATCGGTGTCTTTTATGCTGTTGTAATTAGTAATACAGCCGCAAGTATTTACTGTGTTTTTCTACTCAAATCATGGATTGCGATTAAATATTTATCTGTGAAAAGATTGAAGGAAATGCTCCGTTTTGCTCTTCCACTCATACCAACATCTATCGCATTTTGGGTCATCAACAGTTCGTCAACCTTTGTACTCGATTATTTTTACGATCTGGACGAGGTCGGAATTTTTCAGCTCGGATTAACGATTTCATCCGCCGTAACACTTTTCACCAGTTCCTTTCAAATGGCCTGGGGACCATTTGCCTATTCCATTATCCAAAAGGACAACGCAAAAGAAGTTTACAGCGCTGTTCTGACTGCTTATGCAATTATTGCAAACTTCATTGCTCTTTTAGTAGCTTTGTTCGCCTATGAATTGCTTGTTGTTTTCACAACTCCAAATTATTACGGTGCTTATCTCGTTGCCGGATTACTTGCTTTTAACTCGACCATATACAGTTATGTTTACATCATTGGGATAGGAAACGGAATTGTTAAAGACAATAAACCTCTGGCCGTATCTGTGTTATTATCTGCCTTGGTGACAACCGGCTTGTTACTCGTACTGACTCCTATGTACTCGAAAACGGGAACTGCTGTCAGCATGATTATCGGCAATCTGATTATTCCTGTGTATGTATACTTTTCAGCTCAAAAGAGGTACTATATTCCCTACAAAATAATTCTTGCACTGGCGTTGTGCGGCCTTTCCTTCGGTCTTTACCTATTGTATCTGCTCATTCAAACCGATGTAAGTTATATCAATGTATTGATCAAGGGAATTTTAATCATCGGATACATTATCTCAAGCTTTGTAACACTCTATCTTTGGGATAGAAAATCATTTGAAGCAATCAAACGGTTTTACGACAATTTGAAAACCAGAAAAAACAAAGTATAATTTTATAATTTCATTCAAGCGTTTAACACATGTGTGGTATTTCCGGAATCGTATCTTTTGCTCCGTCGGATAAACTTGCTTCCGGGATTAAGCTCATGACCGACAGCCTTCAGCACAGGGGACCGGACGGTGAAGGTCATTGGATCGATGAAAAAAATCAGGTTGCTTTAGGGCACAGAAGACTTTCCATTATTGATCTTTCGGGAAAGGGAAAACAGCCCATGCATTACCTCAACCGGTACACCATTACTTTTAACGGAGAAATTTACAATTACATTGAGCTGAAACAAGAATTGGTGCAAGCCGGGTATTCCTTTGTTTCAGATTCCGATACGGAAGTGCTGCTTGCTCTTTTCGACCAGAAAAAAGAAGCTTGTCTGCAAGACTTAGACGGAATGTTTGCTTTTGCGATCTGGGATTCGGAGGAACAAAGTTTGTTTTGCGCCAGAGACCGTTTCGGTGAAAAACCTTTTCACTACTGCTTTCACAACAATCAGTTCTATTTTGCCTCGGAAATGAAGGCGCTTTGGGCAGCTTCCGTCCCGAAGAGAAAAAATCAACGTTTGTTTGACTGGTTCGAAGAAACGAAATCCGCACATCTTCCGGAAAGTATCAACGAAACCTTCTATGAAGATATCTGGCGTTTGGAGCACGGGCATTGGATGAAAATCAAAACAGACGGATCTCATCAGATTCAAAAATATTACGACATCGATTGGAAAAAACAGGACTGCACCTTGAGTTTTAAAGATGCTTGTGCAGAGTTCAACCGTCTTTTTCAATTGAGTCTGACCCGGCGTTTTCGTTCGGATGTTCCGGTTGGAACAAGTCTGAGCGGTGGCTTGGATAGTTCTTCTATCGTTTGCAACATGAAGCCTTATGCTCATCAGCAAAACGTTACACCACTCACTTTCTCTGCCAGATTCAAGGATTTCAAAAAAGACGAAGGTTATTTCATCGAAAAAGTAATCGAAAAAACCGGCTTCGAAAGCCATGTTACGTGGCCAACAGGAAAGGAAATGATTGCCGACATGGAATCTCTGTGTTACCATCAGGAAGAACCTTTCGGAAGTGCCAGTGTTTATGCGCAGTACCGCGTTCAGAAACTGGCAAAAGAACACCATGTTACCGTGCTGATTGACGGACAAGGAGCAGATGAAATTCTGGCAGGATACATTTCTTATTATCCGGAATATCTGCAATCGTTGTTTCGCACAAAGCCATTTTTCTCGCTGATGCGTTTAAAAGAACAATACCGTTTTATCGATTTTCACACACCGCATCATTCACTCAAAAAGCTGGCTGTTAAAAGCCTTCATTATTATGAAATCAGAGGGCGAATGAGTTCGGGCAAAGATTCGAAAAGACTCAATGAACAGCTATACAACAGCACCATGCGCGGAGCACTGCAGGATTTACTGCGTTTTGCAGATCGAAATTCCATGGCACATCACCGGGAAGTGCGCTTGCCTTTTCTCTTTCACGAACTGGTGGAATTTTGCTTCTCCCTTCCCGATGAGTACAAACTAAAGCTGGGTTGGACGAAATACATCATGCGAAGTACATTTGAAGAGATCTTACCAAAGGAAATTTGCTGGAGAAAAGAAAAGGTCGGATTCGAACCTCCTCAAAATCAATGGATGAATGAAGCAAATTTAAATGAAACCTGGAGCAGCTCTCTGCTGAAATATTTTGAACAATGAAAATTCTGATCATTGCTTATTATTATCCGCCTTGCGTGGGAATTGCCGCTAACAGACCTGCGGCCTTTGCTCAGGATTTCTCCAAAGAAAATGAGGTAAAAGTAATAACGCGTCATTGGACCGGGGATGAAAATAAATGGACAGATTATCTCATCAGCAATGATACTCCGAAACAAAACGAACAAATCTCTGAGCGGCTGGAAGTAATCAGACTTCCTTATAAGGCAAAACTCAGAAAGAACAATGCTGTGAAAACTTTTTTGGATCTGCTTTCCGGAAAAACCGATTCTGAAATTGACAGTCTGCAGTTTTTATCCGAAGTATCCGAGTTAGTCTCTCATTGGAAACCGGATATTTTGCTGGTAAGCTCTCCGCCCCTCAATATTATTACACTGGCGCATCAGTTATCAAAACTGCATAAACTTCCATTCGTTGCTGATTTTCGGGATTTTGAGAATCACATGATTCTGAATACTCAAAGAACCTCTGACCTGAAGGAGCGAATCCTGTTCTATTTCAAGTCAAGACATATTAAAGAAAAACTTAAGCAGTCTAAAGGAATTACGGCCGTAAATGAGGAGATTATTCAGTATTTCCGGAAAGACTTACACAAACCCTCCGAATTGATTTTTAACGGCTTTGAGCAAAGTATATTCAACCGCTTTATTCCTGTTGAACAATTAGACCTTGACTATTTTTCCATTTCAATAATCGGAACAATCTACCCCAATCAGGATCTGGACATTTTTTTGGATGCTTTCAACAGAATTCTGAACGAGAAGCCGTTGGCAAAAATCCGCTTTCATTTCATCGGGACCAATTCAATTCCTGAAACAGGCCTTCGGATCAAAGAGGCTCTTCCGACTGATAAAATTGTTTTAACCGATAGAATCCCACGACACGAAGCTGTTAAATACATGGAGCAAAGTCATTTGTTATGGCAGCCGGAAATGAAAGGATATACCGGAATGTATACGGGGAAAATATTCGAATACCTGGGAGCAAAAAGACCTATTCTTGTTGCACCTTCAATCGGTGATGTTCTGGATCGGCTTCTGGAAGAAACCGGAGCAGGCAAGTCTTTTCATTCAAGTGAGGAAATTTCAGATTACATACTTCATAAGTATAACGAATGGGAAACAAACGGTTTTATTAATTACGAAGGAAACGATTCGTCCATTTCATTTTATTCCAGAGAAAATCAATCAGAAAGGCTGCTTCGTTTCATTCAGTCTCTCATTGAAAAGCATTGATTTGGTGTTGTCAAAGCAGTATAACCGTGTACTTGAATTCATTTGAATACGCTTTTGATTACAAAATCCAGCCTGGTAAAACGAATAAGAAAGCAACCCGACAGGTAATTTTAATTAAATCAACAGATCTGCAAGAAATAAAACATAATTTTAGACCAAATTTCTGTTTCTGAAAATCGCTCTCATTATATCAGATATCAATAAGGCTGTTTACTTCGAACAAACCGCTTTGTCTTTACGAGCTCAAAAATTGGATGTTTGCTATATTCTGATCAATTGCACTCATGGAGAATTGCACCGTTTTTTGCTGGAGAATCAGTTCCCGGTATCGACTCTTGAAGCAGGAAGTCTTTTAAAATCACGGAAAGTCATTCTTGCCTGTAAGAAAATTCTGAAAGAACAGCAGGTTACGCATGTTCATTGTCATTTGGCTCAGGCCAACTGGATCGGGTTATGGGCAGCAAAACTGACTAAAGTCAAAACGCGCATTTATACCCGACATTCCGGAGAACCTTTGAACATCCACTGGAAAGAGCGCATCATTGATAAAGTTCAAAACAGACTTGCGACACGCATTGTAGTCATTTCCAAAAACATTGATGATTTATTGGAAAAACAAGGTGTTCCGGCTAAAAAACGTGTCCTGATCCACCACGGATTCAATCTTGAGCGTTTTTCTCATCCGCAAAACGAGGAAGTACTCCGAATCAAAAAGGATTACAATCCGAACAACCAATTTCCGGTGGTCGGGATCATTTCCCGCTGGCTTGAATTGAAGGGAATCCAATATACGATCGATGCATTTCAGCAATTACTGAAAACGCATCCCGATGCCTTACTGTGTCTTTTCGGGGCTTCCGACAATGCAGATTATTCGAAAGAAATCAACGAATTAGTACAAACTATTCCACCGCAAAATGTGCGTGTCGTCAGTTTTGAAAACAATGTCTATGACTTGTATCAACTCTTCGATTTGTACGTTCATGTGCCGATCAATCCGAGTTGTGAGGCTTTCGGGCAAACATATGTAGAAGCACTTGCGGCAGGTATTCCATCCATTTTCACCTTAAGCGGCATTGCCAGAGAATTCATTGTTCACGAAGAAAATGCGCTGGTAGTTCCCTTTCAGGATTCCGTTGCAATCCATCAAGCAATGCTGCTTCTGCTGGACGATCAGACGCTTAATGAAAAATTAAAACTGAAAGGTCCGGAAAGCGTCAGCGAAATGTTTAGTTTTGCCGGATACATTGCGCAATTAAACGAAATCTATACTGATTAAGCATGCTTCTCTCCATTGTTATTCCAACATATAATCGTGCTCATTTAATTGAGAACACCTTAAAAAGTGTCTTGGATCAGACTTGTGGAGATTTTGAAGTGATCATTGTTGATGACGGAAGCACAGACAACACATCAGAAATCGTAGCGCCGTTTCTTTCTGAAAAGGTTCAGTACTACGCGATCAAAAACGGTGAACGGGGTGCGGCAAGAAATTTCGGAACTCAGAAAGCAAAAGGCATGTATGTGAACTGGCTCGACAGTGACGACCTTCTTCTGCCCAATCATGTTTCAGATATTCAGGAAGCCGTAGCCAAAAATGGAAACCCCGAAATTTTGATCTTTGGTTATAAAAATTACTTCCCGAAGAGCAACACCTACACTCCCGGTTTTATTCTTCCTGAAAAGGAAAATGAAATCAAACATCGGCTGATTCAGGGTAATTGTTTCTCCTGTAATGCAGTGATCGTTAAATCAGGTATTGCACTGGAAAACAAGTTCAATGAAAACAGAAAATTAAGCGCCAGTGAAGACTATGAATTGTGGTTGCGGCTGGCAGCAAAATACCCCATGATTGCAATCAACCAAGTTACTTCTGTGATCATTCATCATCCGGAACGCAGCGTATTGACGATGAATCAGATGGAACAGCTTGAAAACAGATTCAATACGTTCATAGATACAACGACCTCAAACAAAGAAGTCATACAATTTCTTTCAGGAAAATCAGGCTATTTCAAAATGCGCAACTACCTGATTCTTGCCGTAGACTTAGCATCCAACGGACATAAATCCAAAGCTGTAAAATACCTCTTCAAGGCCATGCGGAATAGTCAAAAAGCATTTTTTCAACGGGTTTTTTGGGCAACGATCAAACACATTATTCTCTAGTGTATTCCTGAAACGTTCACCTGATCGTATCAAATATTCGTTCATTTCTTCTACTTATTTTTTAGTCCTGAAAAATTTGCCGTTTCCTTAATCGTTCTATTAATTTTGTAGAATGCTTGATCCTCGATATCAACAATGCGTAAGATGTGTAATGGATACCAGTGATCCTGACATTATCTTTAATCAAGATGGAATATGTAATCATTGCTCGGATTATTTATTGAGAATAAGTCCGCTTTTCAACGATTCTGAGAAAAACGAAAGTCATATTCACCACCTCATCGATCGGATCAAATCAAAAGGAAAAGGGAAAGAGTATGATTCCATTATCGGGATCAGCGGCGGTGTTGACAGCTGTTACACGGCATATTTTGCAAAACGGATGGGTTTAAATCCCTTATTGGTTCATTTGGATAATGGTTGGAACACCGAATTCGCGGTTCAGAATATCCAAAAAGTAGCCTCTCAATTGAATCTGGATCTGGAAACCGTGGTATTGGATTGGTCCGAGTTCAGGGAAATACAACTCGCGTTTCTCCGATCGTCCATTGTTGATATCGAAATCCCAACGGATCTGGCAATTCCGGCTGCATTACATCAACTGGCAAAAAAGTATCGGGTAAAAACAATTCTTTCCGGTGGAAATTACTCCTCTGAAGGTATTTTACCGCTTCAATGGGGATACCATGTCATGAAAGACATGAAATTGTACCGGCACATCGTTTGGACTTTCAGCAGTGTTCAGCGGGAAAAAACACCTGATTTCGGACTTTGGAAGGAATTCAACTACAAAATGCTCAAGGGAATCAAAACCTATTATCCGCTCAACTTCATCAATTACAACAAAGATGAAGCAAGGCTTCTCCTGGAAAAAGAACTCGGTTGTCAGTTTCCAACAAGAAAACACCATGAATCGCGCTACACCAGTTTTTGGCAATCTTACATTATGCCGGTAAAACATGGTTTCGACTATCGTTTAGCGACTTTTTCAACGCAAATCAGCTCCGGACAGATAACCCGGGAAGAGGCTTTGAAACAATTGGAAGCACTTCCATACAATCCGGAAACCATTGAAAATGAAAAGGTTTTCATCTGTAAAAAGCTGCAAATTTCTCCGGAAGAATTCGATCAGATTCTTCAAACAAAGCCTTTGACATATAAAGACTTTCCTAATTCAAAAAAGGCTATTAAATTCGTATACCGGACTTATCGCTTTTTATTTCCAAAAAAATGACAATGACTCAATCAAAAAAAAATATTCTTATTACCGGTGGAGCCGGATTTATTCCTTCTTCTCTTGCCGACAAACTGCTTCAAAACCCTGATTATTTTGTAGTCTTAGTAGACAATTTTCTAACCGGGAAGAAAGAAAATATTCCTCAGCACGAGCGATGTAAATTCATTCATGGAGATGTCAACAACTTTGATGACATTGCTCCCGTTTTCAGTTTATACAACTTTGACTATGTTTTCCATTACGCCGCTGTAGTAGGTGTGAAACGAACACTTGAAAATCCGATTATGGTTCTGGACGATATTCATGGAATCCGGAATATTCTGGATTTGTCCAAACGCACAGGTGTAAAACGGGTATTCTACGCTTCCTCATCCGAAGTATACGGAGAACCGGTTCATTTACCACAGCACGAAACCATTACTCCGTTGAACTCACGCCTTCCCTATGCGGTAGTTAAAAATGTCGGTGAATCTTATTTTCGGTCTTACCAGCAGGAATACGGTTTGGATTATACCCTTTTCCGTTTTTTCAATACCTACGGACCAAAACAAAGCACTGATTTCGTGATGTCTCGCTTCCTCAAACTGGCACTTGCCAATCAGGACATTCCTGTTTACGGCGATGGATCTCAGACACGCACGTTCTGCTACATCGACGACAACCTGGATGCTTGTATCAAAGCAATGGAATCAGACTTGGTGGTAAATGACGTGGCAAATATCGGCAACGGAAGCATTGTGACTATTTTGGAACTGGCACAAACCATCATCCGACTGACAAATTCTCAATCCAAAATTGCATACTTGCCGCCATTGGAAGAAGGCGATATGACCAGAAGACAACCGGATGTTTCAAAAATGAATGAATTATTGGGGCGGCCTTTTATGAGTTTGGAGCAGGGAATTGAGATTATTCTGAATAATCTGCGTTAAGTTGAATGACGTTCGTAAATCACTCTTTTTTCCTGTTTAAGCGAAGCCTGAAATGAAAAATGTTCTTTACTTATCATACGATGGTATGACGGATCCGCTCGGACAAAGTCAGGTTCTTCCCTATTTGATCGGATTGAGTCAGAGAGGAATCTCTTTCACGCTGATAAGCTTTGAAAAACCGGAACGTTTTGAACAGGATCGCGCCAAAATTCAGGCTCTTTGCGATGAAAACAACATTCATTGGAAACCGCTTGCTTACACCAAACGCCCTCCGGTATTATCAACCCTGTTTGATATTCGAAAGATGAGTCGCGCTGCCTTTTCACTGCATCAGGAGAAACATTTTCAACTCGTTCATTGCAGAAGTTATATCAGCGCATTGATCGGATTGAAACTCAAACATAAAAAAGGTCTTCGATTGCTTTTCGATATGCGTGGTTTTTGGGCCGATGAGCGGATTGAAGGAGGAATCTGGAAAATCAGCAATCCTTTGTTCAAATCCATTTATAATTATTTCAAAAAGCAGGAAAAGCGTTTTTTTGAAGAAAGCGACGCGATCGTGAGTTTAACAGAGCTTGGTAAACAGGAAATCCTGACCTGGAATCTGAAATCCGTTGTTTCGGAAAAAATCACCGTGATTCCGTGTTGTGTTGATTTAAAGCTCTTCAATCCTCAAAAAAACAACGAGGAACTTCTGTTTAAAAAGAAAAACGAACACCAACTAACAGATAAATACGTTGTCGGCTATGTCGGTTCGATAGGAACCTGGTATCAACTGCCGGAAATGCTTCTGGCATTCAAGCATATCAAGCGCTTGAAACCAAATGCTGTTTTTCTCTTTGTGACGAAAGAATCTACCACTTCCATTATGCAGGAAGCTAAAAAACTGGAGATCAATCCGGATTCGATCCGTGTGATTTCCGTGCAGCATCAAAATGTTCCTTTGTTCATTTCGCTTTTTGATTGTTCGATCTTTTTTATCCGTCCTACTTTTTCCAAAAAGGCATCATCGCCAACCAAACAAGGTGAAATCATGGCCATGGGAATTCCGCTTATCTGCAATGCAGGTGTCGGTGATACGGATGAAATCGTGCATCAATATCACGCCGGGCTGGTCTTAAAAAACACCAAAGACGAAACGATATCTTCTTTCAACCTTGATTTTCCGGACTTCAATAAGGAAAGTACGATGCTGGGAGCCAGAGAGTATTTCGGATTGGAACGAGGGGTTGAATCTTACTTCTCTATTTATGACCGTTTTGTCGGATAAGAATTCGCTGATCGCATTTCAAAAAAAAAGCCCACATTTGCTATCGTGAATTTGAAGAAACTCCATATTATTGCTCCCTATCCGAAAGGAGAAGCTCCATCACAGCGTTTCAGATTTGAACAGTATCTGCCTTTTCTGGAAGAACACGGTTTCGAAATTCATTACCATGCTTTTCACACCCAAAAAAGCTGGAATCGCTTGTATCAGAAAGGAAAGTTTTTTCAAAAATTCATCGATCTGAACTACAATTTCCTGCGTCGCTGGGTTTTGCTTTTCAGACTAATCGGCGCAAAACACATTTTCATGCACCGGGAAATGGCTCATGTCGGGCCGCCCGTATTCGAGTGGATTCTGGTAAAAATCATGCGCAAAAAGTATATCTACGATTTTGACGATGCGATCTGGATTCCAAACTACAGTTCCGTCAATGCCCGGTTTCAGAAATTGAAATGCTACTGGAAAGTCCGTTACCTGATTCGCTGGGCGGAAAAAGTGAGTGCCGGAAACGATTTCTTAGCAAATTATACGAAACAGTTTAATCCGAACGTGACAATCATTCCTACAACTATCGACACGGAAAACCAACACTCAAAATTAGTTGATCAGGAACAAAAACCGCTTGTGATCGGCTGGACAGGAACTCATTCCACCATGCATTATCTGGATTTCGTTATTCCCATTCTCCGGAAACTGGAACAGGAATTTGAATTTACCTTCAAGGTCATTTCGAACAGAAAACCGGATTATCAATTGAAATCACTGGCTTATCAGGATTGGAAAGAAGATACGGAAATTGATGATCTGGCAGAAATTCAGATCGGAGTCATGCCGCTTGTTTTAGACGCCTGGTCGGAAGGAAAATGCGGATTTAAAGCGCTCCAATACATGAGTCTCGGAATGGCGAGTATTGTTTCTCCGGTCGGAGTCAACACCAAAATCATTCAGCATCTTGAAAACGGATTGATTGCCGATTCGGCAGAAGAATGGGAAATGAATCTGAGAAAGTTATTGCAGGATGAAGCTTTGAGAAAAGAACTCGGAAAGAATGCCCGCAAAACGATTCAGACAAGTTGGAGCATCGAAGCATGGAAAGAAGAGTATCTTCAGCTTCTTCAAAAGTAAAACACTTATTCTTTGTGAATCTTCCTTATGGAAGTCCCCGATTCATTCTTCAATACCACCAAATACAATCCGGATTTCAAAATCCTCAGTCGGGTTGAACTCACAGATGCGGTTGCAGGAATCGCAATATTTACGGAAAAATCTCCGCTTGAAGTCCGGGTTCCCGGATTAAAGGCTTCCGTAGTCTGAAAAACAAGCCATTTGGAATCCCGGAAAGCAATACGTTTGAGCAGCAGTCTGATAAGAGAAAAACGTTAAAAAGAAAAAGCATACTTCTTTTTAGTATGCTTTTTCACTTCAGGTAAGTAATTCTGATCTTAAGATCCGCAACCAACGCATTCGATGTAGCTGTCCATCGGACGCACACCTTCTACCTGCATTTTCAGATTGTGGATTTTGTCTTTGATGTCCATATCTGCAAACATGTCACCCGTCAACTGTGCCTCAAGCACTGTGATTTCTTCCTGTAATTTTTGTTTGTTGTCCATTTTTGAAGGGTTTAAAATGATTCTTGCAAGTTAGCAATTTATGCTTTTTCAATTACAGCAAGGGGTCTGTGATTTATGAAAAGAGTTTTGAACAGCGATTATTTCTACTTCGGTCGGGGTGAAAATTCTGTTATATCAACTAGTTTTTACATATCTTTACTAGTCACAGAAAAGTGTAAAACAACTAGAAAAATATATGTGCGGAATAACTGGTTTCATTGACTTTAACGGTGCTTCTTCAGAATACGATCTGGAGCAAATGACTCACTCATTAGAGCATCGGGGACCAGACGGATTCGGCACTTTTATTCATGGAACGGCTCATTATAAAATCGGGCTGGGACACCGCAGACTTTCCATTCTGGAGCTTTCCGAACTAGGAAAACAACCCATGAACTGGAAGCAATTCACCATTGTTTTTAACGGTGAAGTCTATAACTTTTCGGAAATTAAAGTTGAACTGGAAAAACTGGGTCACACGTTTATTTCTGAATCGGACACCGAAATGATTCTGCACGCTTACGGAGAATGGGGTGAATTTTGCCTCGACCGTTTCATCGGAATGTTTGCTTTTGTGATCTACGACTCTGAGAAAGAAGAAATTTTTGTGGCAAGAGATCGCGCCGGAGTTAAGCCGCTTTTTATCTACCAAAATAAAGGACTTATCCTGTTTTCTTCCGAATTAAAAGCATTTCACAAGCATCCGGATTTTGAAAAAAAGATCAGTATTTCCGCTGTTCAAGCATACTTACAGTATGGAAGCGTACCTACCCCGCATTGTATTTTTGAATATTGCACCAAGGTAGATCCGGGACATTTCATCAAAACTTCTCTGCGCAATTTTCAACCCAATCCGGTTCAATACTGGAATGTCTATGATTATTACAACAAACCCAAACTGGATATTTCGGTTGAAGAAGCAAAAACAACTACGGAAAACCTGCTGAAATCAGCTTGTGAATACCGCATGGTTTCAGATGTTCCGGTTGGTGTTTTTTTGAGCGGAGGATATGACAGTACCTGTGTTACGGCTTTGCTTCAAAAAGAACGAACGGAAGCTTTACGCACATTTACTATTTCCGTTCCCGATATCGGACTGAATGAAGCTCCTTATGCGAAAACAATTTCGGAACTGCTGCAGACCAATCACACCGAAACCGAATGCAGTGCGAAAGAAGCCATTGATCTCATTGCAGAACTTCCCTTTTTCTACGACGAACCTTTTGCCGATTCAAGCGCCATTCCGACAACTCTTGTTTCTAAAATTGCCAAGCAGCACGTAACGGTTGCTTTGAGCGCCGACGGAGGTGACGAAGTATTTGCCGGGTACAACCGCTATGAGATGATTTTGAAATATGGCGACAAGCTCAACAAAATCCCTTCATTTGCAAGAAAAAGACTGGCCGGCATCATGGATCTGGTTCCAGCCAATTCTATTCCGGTTTTGAAAAGCAAATACAACTTTGCCCAACGATACGAAAAGACCAAGTCGATCCTTCGCAATGCAAGTGATCGAAATATCATGCTGAGCGTAAGCCAATTGTTTACGGACGACCAGATCAATGCGCTGAGTACACAACCTTTTGAAAAGCTGACGAGTTATTTTGACAGCACCGAACTCAAAAACTACAGTCCTTTAGCTTTTGCACAAGCGATGGATTATCAAACATATTTGCTGGATGACATTCTCCAGAAAGTAGACCGCGCATCGATGGCTGTTAGCCTTGAAAGCAGAGAACCGCTTCTGGATCACCGCATCATTGAATACGCCGCCCAACTTCCCGATCATTTCAAATTCAGAGACGGTTCCAAGAAGTGGCTTTTGAAAGAAATTGTACATCAATACATCCCGAAGTCTGTTATGGACAGACCCAAAATGGGATTTGCAATTCCGATAGAATCGTGGTTGAAAAATGAACTTCGCGATTTACTTGAAACGTACCTTTCAGAACAACGAATAAGCGAAACAGGGCTTTTTCACTGGACTGAAATTGAACGCTTGAAAACATCATTCTTAAACGGACGAAAAGAATTTGGTGTGAAAATCTGGTATCTTCTCTCTTTCATGATGTGGTATGAAAGATGGGGTGGAAATAAAAATTAAATGGACATGAAGATTTAAATCATTAGGACTCATAACGAAATTTAAGTTCTAATATCCTGAAATCTTGCAGTCCTGAAATCTAAAAAAAAGAACTATGACGAATACAGCAATTGAAACTGTAATGGATTTCGATGTTCCGGCAAGAGATTTATGGGAAGCTATTACAAATCCTGCAAACTTTAAAAAATGGTATTTTCATGTACCGCACTTCACGACAACCGTTGGCGAAAGTTTCGACTTTTACGAATCTGAAGCCCGCAAATACTTGCATCACTGCACCGTTCTTGAATTTGAGAAAGGCGAAAAATTTGTTCATACCTGGGAACATCCGGAGCAATCAAAAGGATCTTCTGTTTTAACCTGGTTGGTAGAACCAATCGACGAGCATCATTCGAAATTGATCCTGCGACATGAAGGATTGGAATCTTTTGCAGATGCAGGAGCAGAGTTCACACCGGAGAATTATCAGATGGGTTGGGATGCCATTATTAAAACATCCCTGCGGAATTATTTGTACCTCATTGAGAAACTGCACTTCTCCATCAACATTAATTCTCCCAAAGCTAAAGTTTGGGAAACCTTGTGGGGAAAACAAAGTTATACGGCATGGACTCATCCTTTTTGTGAAGGATCTTATTACGAAGGCGAACTGGCTCCGAACGCACGGATTCATTTCCTGATGCCGGGAGGAAACGGAATGTACAGCGATGTGGTTTTCTGCCGGGAGAATGAACTGATCGTATTCAAACATATCGGAGATGTGATTGATTTCAAAGAACAGCCACTGGATGATGAAAGCAGAAGATGGACCGGCTGTTTTGAGGTTTATCGTTTAATGGAAATCAATTCGAACACAACAGAAGTAGAGGTCGAAGTGGATGTAACGGATTCTCACATCGAATTCATGAAGAAGAAATTCCCTTTAGGTCTGGAAAAGCTGAAAGAATTATGTGAAACCAATAAATAACTAAAATATGGCAATCGTAAACGTTTATCTGAATTTTAACGGAAACTGCGAAGAGGCATTTCTGTTTTATCAATCTGTTTTTGGAGGTGAATTTACTTACTTGGGACGATTCAAAGACATGCCTCAGGATGAAAAGAGCAAAATGGATGCATCCATGGCCGAAAAAATCATGCACGTCTCCCTTCCGATCAGTAAGGAAACTTCATTGCTGGGAAGCGATACCGGAGGTGAATGGGCTCAATACTTCAAAGCCGGGAATAATTTTTCCGTTTCAATTACTGCAAACAGCAAAGACGAAGCAGATCGTTTGTTCAATGGTTTAGCTGCCGGAGGAAAAGTATCCATGCCGCTTGCCAGCACTTTTTGGGGTGATTATTTCGGAATGCTGGAAGACAAATTCGGTGTGAACTGGATGATGAGCTTCAACGAGAATCAACAGTAAGAATTCATTTCCCTTTGGAGGGACAGGGAGAGGAAGTGGTGAATTGACAAGTTAAAAGCTTCAAAAAACACTCTCCTTAAAAGAATTCAAACTTTATTATTTCAGCAAATCATTTATGTCCTCCCCCTTAATCCCCCTCCAAAGGGGGAGACATATTTTGAACTCCTGAACAAAACAATTTGAGCTTTTCAGCAAAATCTCTTACCTTATTTCAGTTGATCTTTGCAGTATCAAATTCAGGAACTATGAAAAAAGTGATTTTAATAACAGGTGCTTCTTCCGGAATGGGGAAAGTATTTGCAGAAGATCTTGCTCAGGAAGGACACATTGTTTACGGAGCAGCAAGAAGAACAGATCTATTACAGGAATTGGAAAAGAAAGGCGTCAAAACAATTGCTTTGGATGTCACCAATGATGAATCGATGCAACATTGTGTTCAGGCAATTCTGGATCAGGAAGGAAAAATCGATGTATTGATCAACAACGCAGGTTACGGATCCTATGGAACGATTGAAGATGTTTCGATGGAGGAAGCAAAACGCCAGTTCGAAGTAAATGTATTCGGTTTGGCCCGAATGACACAGCTCGTTTTGCCTTCCATGCGCAAACAGAAAAGCGGTACAATTATCAATATTTCATCCATCGGAGGAAAAATTGCAACACCATTCGGAGCCTGGTATCACGCCAGTAAATTTGCAGTTGAAGGAATGAGCGACAGTTTGCGAACGGAAGTAAAACCATTCGGAATCAATGTAGTCGTTATTGAACCGGGAGGTGTGAAATCAGAATGGGCAGAAATCGCTTATGACAACCTCATCAAAACGACACAGAATACCGCGTACAGTGAAATGGCGAACAAATTCAAAAAAGCATTCGGGACAACCATTTCCAAAAATGCAGAACCGCAAGTTATTTCACGCCTGATCTCAAAAGCCATTGCTTCAAAAAATCCAAAAACACGTTATTCCGGAGGTTATATGGCAAAACCTGCTTTATTCCTTCGCCGTTGGGCTGGAGACCGAACCATGGATAAAATTTTGTTGAGTCAGCTTCCAAAGTGATCGATAAAACAGGTGATTTTTAATAACCCGCTGATAATGCAGACTCGCCTTCGGCGAGCGTAGATTGAACTCATTTAATATCTGCGTATCCGCGTTATTTGTGGGAAATAATAATGCATCAATTAAATTCTCGTACAGTTCTAAAAATAAAAATCAATGGCAGATCAGCTACAGGAAAACATGCTCTTCTCCTGCGTTCACGAGCAGCATTTCGGTACGGAACAATTGGTTCTTCATCATGCATTAAGCATTGTGATCTCCGGAAAAATGGAAATCCTGACCTCGGAAGGTTCGCTTTTCTTCGAAGAAGGAAAAATGGGAATCATGCGCAGAAATACACTTTTAAAAACTCGGAAACACCCTGCTCCGGACGGAAGAGCATTTAAATCGTTTACCATTTTCTTAACCGAAGAATTCCTGCAGCAATTTGCCTTGCAAAACAATATTCCGCCGCAGGAACGATTTTCAGGAAGCCCATTCTATGAAATTCCTCCCGAATCATTCGTTAGCGGCTTTTTTCAATCACTCCTTCCCTATTTTGACAAACCCGAATTTTTCTCTCCGAAAATGGCTGCGTTGAAAACAGAAGAAGCCGTGGAACTTTTACTGCGTTTGGACAAGTCATTTTACAGCTTTCTCTTCGATTTCAGCGAACCGTTTAAAATTGATTTGGAGGCTTTTATGCAGAAGAATTACCTGTTCAACATTCCCATGAAAGAATTTGCCCGTCTATCCGGGCGGAGTCTCTCGACATTTAAACGCGATTTTTCAAAGATTTTTCAGGAAACACCCGAGAAATGGCTCCGGAAAAGACGCTTGCTGGAAGCAAAAAACCTGATTTTGTCTACCGGAAGAAAACCCTCAGACATCTATCTTCAGGTTGGTTTTGAAAATTTTTCGCACTTTTCAAATGCCTTCAAAAATCACTTCGGATACAACGCTTCACATGTGCTGAATTCCTAGAAAAAACGTACATTAACACAAAATTCAATGCATGAAACTACTTTTCGCTTCGTCAAACGAGCATAAGATTGCTGAAATTAAGGCTATTCTGCCGCACGGTTTACAATTAATTTCCCTGAAAGAAATTCAGTTTCACGATGAAATTCCGGAAACTGCTGATACCATTGCAGAAAACGCCGTTCAAAAAGCAACGTTTTTAGCAGACAAAATGCACATTCCTTGTTTTGCAGACGATACAGGTCTTGTTATTCCATCTCTGAACGGAGAACCCGGTGTTTATTCAGCACGTTATGCCGGATCTCAGCGGGATGCTCACGACAATATGGATCTGGTTTTGGAAAAGTTGAACGGTCAGTCGGATCGAAAAGCATATTTCACAACAGTTATCGCTTTGTACATCAATCACAAAGTGCATCTTTTTGAAGGCCGGATCGACGGTACCATTATCACCGAAAAAAGAGGAAACAATGGTTTCGGTTACGATCCGATTTTTGTTCCCGAAGGAAGTGACAAAACATTTGCAGAAATGACGGCCGACGAGAAAAATGAAATGAGCCACAGAGGCAGATCTCTTGCTAAAATGACCGAATATCTGAAGCGTGTTATTCATTGATTCCAATCCGGTCAGGTAATCCGTATCTTATACAATACCACAAAAAATTGTGGTCATTCAGTACTCCTTAAATTCAGTATATTCGATTTTCAGGTCGAATTCAACCGAATATCGCAATTAAGCAACTATTTTATTGACAAAACAAGGTTCAAGAGCTAAATTTGCGCACATGGTTTCTTTTCACTCTGAAAAAAACCGATTTAACACAAACTAAATTAATTATGGCAGACTCAAATTCAACCATTCTGTATACACTCACGGACGAAGCTCCGGCTTTGGCTACGTATTCATTTTTACCAATAGTTAAAGCTTTTGCAGCAACAGCCGGAATCGATGTCGAATCGAGAGATATTTCTCTTGCAGGACGAATCCTTGCAACTTTTCCTGAGTGTTTAACAGAGGCACAGCGCGTTCCTGATGCCTTGTCTGAATTGGGTAAATTAGCTACAACTCCGGAAGCAAACATTATTAAACTTCCGAACATTTCAGCTTCCATTCCACAGTTGAAAGATGCCATCTCAGAATTACAGGCCTTGGGATTCAATGTTCCGAATTATACGGAAAACCCAGGTTCAGAAGAAGAAAAAGCAGCGAAAGCGAAATACGATAAAATCAAAGGAAGCGCCGTGAACCCGGTACTTCGTGAAGGGAATTCAGATCGTCGTGCACCGAAAGCGGTGAAGAATTACGCAAAGAAACACCCGCATTCCATGGGAGCTTGGACAGCAGATTCCCAAACCAAGGTTGCAAGTATGCCGGACGGTGATTTCTACGGAAGTGAAAAATCCGTGGTTATTCCTGCTCCTACAGACGTAAAAATCGAATTGGTTGAGAATAACGGAAGCGTTCAGGTTTTAAAGGAGAAAACTTCTTTGAAAGCAGGTGAGATTATCGATGCATCTGTCATGAGCCAAAAAGCGCTTCGTACATACATTGCAAAAGAAATCGAAGAAGCCAAAGCTAAAAATCTTTTGCTTTCCGTTCACTTGAAAGCAACCATGATGAAAGTTTCCGATCCGATCATTTTCGGAAACGTGGTTTCGGTTTATTTCAAAGATGTATTTGAAAAACACGCTGCTGAGTTTGCTCAATTGGGAATCAACCCAAACAATGGTTTGGGAGATTTATACGCTAAAATTGAAGCGCTTCCGGCAGATAAAAAAGCAGCAATTGAAGCAGATATCAACGCTGTTTACGCTAAAAATCCGGCAATTGCGATGGTGAACTCTGAAAAAGGAATCACCAACCTGCACGTTCCAAGTGATGTGATTGTGGATGCATCTGTTCCTGCAGCTATCCGAACTTCCGGTAAAATGTGGAACAAAGAAGGAAAACTACAAGATACTTTGATGATCATTCCGGACAGATCTTATGCCGGAGTTTATCAGACGGTTCTTGATTTCTGCAAGAAAAACGGAGCTTTGGATCCAACAACAATGGGATCTGTTCCAAATGTCGGTTTGATGGCACAAGCAGCTGAAGAATATGGTTCACACGATAAAACATTCCAAATTCCTGCAGACGGTACGGTTCGCGTTGTAGACGCAGACGGAAAAGTTCTTTTGGAGCATGCTGTTGAAACCGGAGATATCTGGAGAATGTGTCAAACAAAAGATGCTCCGATCCGTGACTGGGTGAAATTAGCAGTTACCAGAGCACGTTTGAGCAACACTCCTGCTGTATTCTGGTTAGATAAAAACCGTGCGCACGATGCGGAATTGATTTCCAAAGTTGAATTATACCTGAAAGATCACGATACATCCGGATTGGATATCCGTATTCTTTCTCCGGATGCAGCAACTCAATTCACATTGGAAAGAATTGTCAAAGGGTTGGATACTATTTCTGTTACAGGTAATGTATTGCGCGATTACAACACCGATTTGTTCCCGATTCTGGAAGTTGGTACTTCTGCAAAGATGCTTTCTATCGTTCCGTTGATGAACGGTGGTGGTTTGTTTGAAACAGGTGCCGGAGGTTCTGCTCCGAAACACGTAGAGCAATTCCTGGAAGAAGGTTATTTGCGTTGGGATTCATTGGGTGAATTCCTGGCTTTGGCTGTTTCTTTCGAGCACATGGCACAAACTACCGGAAATGCAAAAGCAAAAGTATTGGCTGAAACATTGGATGCTGCAACTGAGAAATTCCTGGAAAACGATAAATCTCCTGCTCGTAAGGTTGGTGAGATCGATAACCGGGGAAGTCATTTCTTCCTGACATTGTATTGGGCACAAGCTTTGGCAGCTCAAAACAACGATGCGGATCTGAAAGCAATCTTTACTCCTATTGCAGCTTCATTGACGAACAACGAGGAGAAAATCAATTCGGAATTGATCGGAGCTCAGGGACATGAGGTTAACATCGGCGGGTACTACAAACCGAATGCTGAATTAGCTGTAAAAGCAATGAGACCGAGTGAAACGTTAAACGAAATCATCCGTTCTATTTAAAGAATCGCGATAATTTATAGAATTCGAAAGCCCCGACATTAAATGTCGGGGCTTTTCTTTTTTGATGATCTACTATATTGATCTAAAAAATTGCCACAAAAAAAGGGAGCCGAAGCTCCCTAACAATAATTTAAAAAAATTATTATTTCTTTTTCGTTGTACAGTTAGAACCTGTAGAAACAGTGATTCCACCGATAGAAGCTTTTCCTTCGCACTGAGCTTCAGCATCTTTCTTAGTTTTTCCGTTAATTGGAGTTGAAGTAGTTTCACCATCGTAAGTACACTCACAAGTCCAATCTTTCTTACAAGAAGTCAATCCTAAAGTTGCAGCTGCAGCAACAAATAATACAAATTTTTTCATACAATAATTGAGATGAAGGTTAAAAAATATAAATTAACACCGCGAATATATACTTTTTTTTGAACCTAACAAGGTTATTCAATAAAAATTAGAATTCATTTAGCTGGTCTTACAACTAATCTCTTCTGTTGAATATTTGTCACACGCTTCTTTCAATGTTTTCTTTGATGCTTCAACGCTATAACTATGTCCATCAGTACATTTACAGGTAGTTGCTTTCTGACAAGACAAAAATCCAAACAAAGGAATAACAAAATAAAAAATCCGCTTCATGAATTGAAGTTAATACTAATTTTGAAATTTCTATCATGAAATTCAGGTCATTGTGCATATCCTAAAATTGAAAGTCGGCATCATCGTTCTTTTATTACTCAGTTACTCTTGTCGTTCCATTCAGCCGGAAGCACCAACCAGTGGAAATTTATCCGAAACGCCGCCACCGGTCAATTCGATCACAAACACGATTGTTGTTCCGGTTGAGATCAGTCTTACGAATTATTTCAAACAAGCCAATAAAACTGTTCCGGAAATTACTTCAGGATCTGACAGACCATGCAGCGGTATCCGCTACGAATTTCAATTTCAGAAAGACTCCTTCGGAATATCGACCACAAACAATCAATTGCTCTCCGAGTTAATCGGATCTTATTGGATTAAAATGGAATATTGCGCGGGATGTTCCGACCTGTTCAGTTCAAAACCAAGCTGCCTTTCTCCGCTCATTCCCTTTTCCTGCGGAATCAATGAGAAGATGCCGTCATTGAGAATCCGTTTTTCAACGGATTTGAATATCAATGAAAACTATGCCCTGGACACAAAAACAAGCATCAATGAGCTAAAACCTTTAAATCCATGTGAAGTAACTCTTTTCAGATTTGACGCTACAAGCGAGGTGATCAAAGAAGTGCGGAAAACATTGAAGAAACAATGTGAGGCAACCGACAAACAACTTGGAACCATTTCTTTTCAGAAGGAAGCCACTGAACTTTGGAAAAATATGAATCAAACCATGCCGATTCCATATCTGGGAATTATTCATTTCGAACCCACTTCTCTATCACTTGTGAAACCGCGTTTGGCAGACAATAAACTTTACACCACCCTTGTTCTGAACTGCAAAACATATCTGAATCAGAATTCCGCTAAAACAACTTTACCCGAACTCCCGAAGCTTTCCATTATTCCGAAAGCACCGAAAGACACTTTTGAGCTTTTCACGGATTTTGAGTTGAGCTATGATTCAATTTCTCATCTGTTCACAGATCAGATCAAAGGAAAATCAGTTCAGGTTGAAAAGAATCGCTTTGAATTTGAAACGGTGAAAGCAAGTGGTCTCGACCAAAAAAGAATTTCCCTTGAAATTCAGTTCAGCGGAACAAAAAAAGGAGTTTTGTATCTTCAGGGAGTTCCTGTTTTTGATAACGAAACCAAAACCCTTGAACTGAGTAATCTCGAATACGATCTGAAAACAAAAAGTTTACTTCTTAAAAGCGCCAAATGGCTGTTTTCGGACCGGATTTACAACGAACTTCAGAAATCGACGAAAATCAATCTGTCTAAAGAGTTTGATGCGTTAAAAAAATCCATCGATAAAAACCTTCAGAAGAAAGTCGGGGATTTCAGCTTATCCGGAAAAACGCATGAAATTGAAGTCGTCCATATTTTCCCCACAATCGGAAATTTATTTCTCAGAACTTGTCTGAAAGCACAACTAAATGTTAAACAGTAATTAAGAAGTACATTTAGTCAGTCTATTCAATCCATTCAGAAAGAAGAAATTCAGGTTATTTTTAGTTAATTTGCGAAAAACCTATATTTGCTGTTAATGAAATTTACTCTCCTATTGTTTCTGTCCATTCTCTCCATGGACGCATTCGGGCAACAATTACTTGAAAGCTCTGATGCGATCTCAGATTGCACAGGTGCAGTCAATATTTTAAAAACAGGAGAGTACCGTATGCAATTTCCGGGAAAAGGTGGCGCTGTAAATGATTTTCAGGCCTATGCCGCTTTGAAAGATATTCCGGAAAAAAACACCATCTATTGCTCTTTTAAGGCTTCTTTCAACGGTCGGTTTTCATTGAATGCAAAATGTCCGCAGCCTGTTCAGATGATTATTTTCGAAGGAGAAACCAAGTATCCGTGCGAAGAAATGAGCAAAGGCGCTGCAGAAATCAAACGAATTATCTCCAAACCTTTTACGGAACCCGGGCTTAGTCTGATTGTTTCCGAGCGGACACTTTACCCCATTGATCTGGTCGCAGGGCAGGAATTGATCATTTGTTTCATTGCAGCTCCTAAGGTGAAAGAATTTCTGGAAGTCAATTTTGTTTTCGAACCCACAAATGGCGAATTGCAGGAAACATCGGAAGGCGGGAAGCTGATCGATGTGAGAACTGTGAAGAACGAATCCGCGTTAAAGGTTCTGATCCGTGATTATGAAACGGGAAAACCGGTGATCTCAAATATGACCATTACCGGAATAAAAGGAGTCAAAGGTATCACAGCTGCTTATCAGGGTTCGGATTTTCTGTTTTCCATCGAACGTTCGGGAAAAGTACAATTGAAAGTAGATGCAGAAGGTTATTTCTTTATTGACCGGGAAGAACCCGTTTCAGCCAATACAGAAACCGAAATCGTTGTTTGGATCGAACCTCTTGGAGAGGGGAAAAGCATGCAGATCGACGAAATCGAATTCCTTCCCGGAACTTCGGAATTTCTTCAAAGTGCAGAACCGAAACTGCGAAGACTCAAAGATTTTCTGGCGCTGAATGCCGGTGTCAAAATTGAAATTCAAGGACATGTCCATTCCAACGGAGACAATACTTTTGAGGCTCAGAAGCTGTCAGAAGCCCGCGCTAAGCGTGTTTACAATTACCTGATTGAAAACGGAATCGATAAAAATCGTTTGGTTACGGTCGGATACGGAAACACAAATCCGCTATTTCCAAATGCTAAATTTGCATCGGAAGAACAGGCAAACAGAAGGGTTGAGATTAAAGTTCTTTAAATTGAAAATGTAGAACGGAAAATTGAAAAGTTTTTCTTCTCACTTTTCAATTCTCCGTTTTTAATTATTTCTTAAGCGTCTTAAGCAATTCCTCATCTACCAACTCCGGAATGGTCACCTTTAATTTCGGTTCTATTTCCATTGCGCGTTTGATTGCAAAAATAGCCCCTTCATTTCGAGCCCAATTACGACGCGCTATTCCATTATTTACATCCCAGTGAAGCATTGACCTCAATTTACGGGAAGCGTCCTCAGATCCGTCCAATAGCATTCCAAAACCACCATTGATTACTTCTCCCCAGCCTACTCCACCGCCATTATGAATCGAAACCCAGGTTGCGCCGCGGAAAGAATCTCCGATTACGTTCTGAATGGCCATATCTGCCGTGAAACGTGAACCGTCATAAATATTGGATGTTTCACGGTATGGAGAATCCGTTCCCGAAACATCGTGATGATCTCTTCCCAAAACAACCGGTCCGATTTCTCCTCTCTGAATGGCTTCATTGAATGCCATCGCGATCTTGGTACGTCCTTCCGCATCCGCATAAAGAATACGTGCTTGCGAACCAACAACCAGTTTGTTTTGCTGAGCTCCTTTAATCCATTGAATATTGTCGGCCATTTGCTGTTGGATTTCCACCGGACTATTCTTCATAATCTCTTCCAATACCGAGCAGGCAATCTCATCTGTTTTTTGCAAATCTTCCGGCTTTCCGGAAGCACAAACCCATCTGAAAGGTCCGAAACCAAAATCAAAACACATGGGTCCCATGATATCCTGAACATATGACGGATACTTGAAATCAATTCCGTTTTCAGCCATCACAGCAGCTCCAGCTCGCGAAGCTTCCAACAAAAATGCATTTCCGTAATCAAAGAAATACGTTCCTTTTGCCGTATGTGCATTGATTGCATCAGCGTGTTTAACCAAGGTTTCCTGTACTTTCTTTTTGAACAATTCAGGATCTTCAGCCATCAAACGATTGGATTCTTCAAAAGAAATTCCAACCGGATAATATCCTCCCGCCCATGGGTTATGCAGGGATGTTTGATCCGATCCCAAATCAATATGCAGATTTTCCTGATCGAATTTCTCCCAAACCTCAACCACATTTCCGAGGTAAGCAATCGAAATAACTTCTCCTTTTTCCTGCGCCAATCTGACTCTTTGAACCAAAGCATCCAAATCTTCAATCACCTCATGAATCCAACCTTGTTCATGACGAATACGAGTAATTTTAGGATTCACTTCCGCACAAACAGTAATACAACCTGCAATGGTTCCTGCTTTCGGCTGAGCGCCACTCATTCCACCAAGACCCGAAGTAACAAAAAGAGAACCTTTCGGACTTTTCTTGATCTTCCGGAATCCATTCAAAACCGTAATTGTTGTTCCGTGAACAATTCCCTGCGGCCCGATGTACATATAAGAACCCGCCGTCATTTGGCCGTACTGCGTCACTCCCAAAGCATTGAATTTCTCCCAATCATCCGGTTTCGAATAATTTGGGATCATCATTCCGTTTGTTACAACAACACGCGGTGCATCTTTATGAGACGGAAACAATCCAAGTGGATGCCCGGAATACATGACCAAAGTCTGGTCATCTTCCATTTCAGATAAATATTTCATCGTCAAGCGATACTGAATCCAGTTTTGAAAAACCGCTCCGTTTCCTCCGTAAGTAATCAATTCGTGCGGATGCTGCGCAACTGCATAATCCAGGTTATTCTGAATCATCAGCATAATTGCCTTTGCCTGCAGCGATTTTCCCGGATACTCCTCAATTGGTCTGGCATATATTTTATAATCCGGTCTGAAACGATACATATAGATTCGTCCATATTTCTCCAACTCTTCGGAAAATTCTCCCACCAATTCAGCGTGCTGACTTTTCGGAAAATATCTGAGTGCATTTTTCAAAGCCAGAATTTTTTCGTCATCAGAAAGGATCTCTTTGCGTTTTGGCGCGTGATTGATCTCTGATTCGTATTCTTTCTTTGATGGTAAAATTGCAGGAATCCCTGTTCTTATATCGTTTTGAAAATCGTTCAAATTCATAAAATATCCAGTTATCCTGCGAAATTAAGAAGAAAAAGCATAGCTTTTGATAACTGAATCCGCCATGGCGGATTAGTGTGGTTCAACAGAGGGGAATTTATTTTAAGAAAACACTCTTTTGAAAACCAAATTATGAAGGGTTCTTAATTGGTTTTGGATCAAACAATAAGGGGCCGCTTGAAATTCAAACAGCCCCTTATCATTCGGATCAATTATTTATTTGATAATATTGATGGTTCCATTCCAAACATATTTCTTGTCGGAAATAAACTCACGGGCTCTGATAACCCAGGTATAAGCTCCCTGAGGAACCGGACTTCCATTATAGGTTCCATCCCATGAAGCATTTGAATCATGCGATTCCCAGATAATTTCACCCCATCGGTTGTAAACCTGAAGATCAAAGTCAAATTCATCAATTCCTTCAATATATACTCTCCAGTTTTGATTGAATTCATCTCCATCCGGTGTAAATGTATTTGGCGCATAAAGAATCACCTCCGGAAGAATTACGACTGTTTTGGTTACCGTATCGGTACATCCCAAATAAGATTTTGCAATCAATGTCACATAATAAGTTCCTGTCTGACCATCGGGGTAAAGAACCACCTGATCATCGTTTGTGGAACTTGCAGGAGAAGCTCCCGGGAAACTCCATTGGTAACTATCTGCATAAAGTGAATACTCGGTGAAAAGTACTTCCGTATTAAACATCGTTATCGGATCCGGACTCCATTTGAAATCTGCAATCGGAGTCTGCATCACAACCAGAGTATCCGTGAATGTGGTTGAATCGATACAACCGTCAGGAGATGTAACAATCAACTGTACATCATATGTTCCGTGCATCGTAGCTGAAGTACTCAGTGAATCTACATCGATGAACTCATCTCCGTTAGTAATTCTCCAAATGGTGCTTTGAGACATGTTCGGATCTGTTGTATTCTTCAGAACAAAAACCGCTGGCTCACACTTCGGTGTCATATCAATTGAAATTTGCGGAACCGGAACCGGATAGGCATTGATCACTCCTGTTAACGTGATCGGAGTGGTTTCACAAACATCTTCAATTGTGACTGTGTATGTTGAAGTTTGCTGCGGATTGTCTCTTAAAGTACTTACAGTTCCAATATCCGTTTGACCGGTAGACCACGTAATTGTATAAGGTGCTCCGATACCACCGGAAGCTGCCACCATGATAGAATCCATGTAGCCCGGACAAGTAAATGCTTCAGGAGACATAACTCCTGTCAAAACAGGATTCATCATCACATAAATTGAATCTCTGTTTGACCAGCATCCTAAGTTGCTTTCAACCTGAACCGGATAATATGTGTTCACATTTGGATTTACCTGAGTGATTGCTACCAATGCCGGGTTATGATCCCAATGATAAGAATAAGTTGCTCCACCTGTTGCAGAAGCCCAGATTGTTGCCGTCCCGTTTTGACAAATCGTTGTATCATTTGAAACCGTCATGACAATTTGCGGCGGGTTTGTCAAAGTCACTGTTGTACATTTCTGACAACCTAAAGCATTTTTCGCACAAACGGTATAAGGTCCTGCGGCAAGTCCACCTTGAATATTGGAAGCCTGCCAGGTTGTTCCATTATTGAAACTATACTGAGTAGCCCCAGTACTTGTAATCGTAATTGAACCATCAACGGAACCATTACAAACCGGGTTTGTTGGAGCTGCTGTAAGTTGAAGCTGTGAAACCGTCACAACAACCGTATCCCGGATAATTCCACAAACGGTACTCGTTTCTCTTAAGACAAACTTGTAAATTCCAGGTTGGTTAACCGTAACTGTTGGTGTTAAAGAACTAAAGTTGGGTGAAAATGCTGCTGTAGCCGGAGGAACCATTCCCGGAGGAACAATTGCCTGCCAGCTGGCTGTATTTCCTGCACTTCCTATCGATCCTGTCAATGAAATAGGTTGTCCCAAACAGATCGTCTGATCCGGGCCTGCATTCGGTGCCGGAGGATTCACTACCGTAATGGTAAAGGTTGCCGTATCCAGCATTGCCGGATTTCCACCCATTGGCGGTTGGCTTACCACTACAGTATAAGTAGTTGTAACTGTTGGGTTAACGGTTGTTGTACCTGCAGAAGGATTCGTTACGCCTGTAGTAACCAACCAGTTAAAAACAGGAGCAGTATACCCCGGAGTTGCAATGGTTACTGAAGCAGGGTTCCCCAAACAAATTGTTTGATTTGCTGCAGAAACTCCACAAACTACAGAAGCTGTCCCAAAGAAATTAAAATTAATATCCTGACCTACCGAGCTGTAATTTGACAAGCATAAAATAAATGTTTGTCCTGCCGTTACAATCAATGGAGGTTGGTAACTTGTACCAGAAGCTCCGGGAGGATAATTCCCGGGAGCTGACATCCCTGTATTTCCATTACAGCTACCATTCCAGTTACAAGCAACCGGAGGCAAGGTGTTACCATTAATTCCAGCACAACCATCTGTTGTACTTAATGGACTATCTGCCCACATAATCCAGTCAAAACATCCTGTATTTGAAGGTATCGTAGTTCCTGAGTTCAATCCAATAATCGACCATTCCAATGTTCCGCTGGTTACAATATTAATTGTAATGAATGTAGAAACTGTTTCTCCGGATAACAAACATCCGCTGTTCACTCCCTGAGGATTGGTACTTGGATTTGAAATTGTTCCTGTTCCGAAATCCGGTGTATTATATGGCGGTTGAGTTCCCGTAATATCAAAATCAGGGTTTGAACAACCCGGTATCGCCAAATCACAATTCACCGCTAATTGAGCAGATGCTCCAATTGAACAGAACAGCAATAAAGTATATAAAAGTGCTTTCATCGGATTAGTTTTCTGAACAGTTAGTAAATGGATACGGATTAATAGGGTCAACTCCTTGTAAACCGATTTGAAGGCAGCTATAAGAAGAAGAGTAGGTTCCCATCCAGGAAGTGAATTCGGTTACTGTAAACGAAGTGATATCTTTTGTAATCAGAAACAGACGGTGAGTTGGAATATCAACTCGAGCTACCTGAACATAAGGTATTGCGCGTAGTTGGTTTTCCAGTGTTGTTAATTCTGTTTGATTGGTCACATTTACCATACATTGCGCAAAGAAAGTCGGCGCATTTGTCTGATTCCCGCCAGTTTGGGCACTACCCCAAAATGAACTCAACACAAAAACAAAACTTAATAGTAAAATCTTCATAATTCATAGCTTTGGTTTGTAAACGATTTAAAAACAATATGGTTGCTTACCGATAACAAAAACAAACTGAATATAAACATTTTGTTAAAATTATGTTTTTCTGTGAATCAGTGGGCAAAAACGCTTGTTTCCTCAATTTCATCCGGCAAATATCCGATAGGTAACTGCCTGAAATTGATTCGCTCCTGCAAGATATTCAAAAAAATATCAACCGAAAGGACAGTCTGAAAACAAAAAGGGAGCCAAACAGCTCCCTTTCCTTCTTTATGAAAATATCTGATTACAAAAATCGGAATGATTTTCCAGGATAATAAGCGGTTTCGCCTAATTCCTCTTCGATTCGGATCAATTGATTGTATTTTGCCATTCGGTCACTTCTTGAAGCAGATCCTGTTTTAATCTGACCACAATTCAAAGCAACTGCTAAATCTGCAATCGTGTTGTCTTCTGTTTCACCACTTCTGTGTGACATTACTGAAGTATAACTGTTTCTCGTTGCCATTTGAACTGCTTCGATCGTTTCGCTTAATGAACCGATTTGGTTTACTTTCACCAAAATGGAGTTTGCAATTCCCTGCTCGATTCCCTGAGAAAGACGTTTTGTATTGGTTACAAATAAATCATCTCCGACCAATTGAACTTTGTTTCCAAGTTTCACTGTTGCTTCTTTCCATCCAGCCCAGTCGTCTTCCGCCAAACCGTCTTCAATCGAAACAATCGGGTATTTTTGACACCAATCAGCCCAGAAATCTACCATTTCTGAAGATGTGCGCGATTCTCCTGTTGATTCGAACAAGTACAACCCTTTTTCTGCATTGTAGAATTCAGAAGATGCAGCATCCAATGCGATGTACACATCGTGTCCCGGTTTAAATCCTGCTTTTTCAACAGCTTGTAAAACCACCTGAATTGCTTCTTCGTTGGAACCTAAATTCGGTGCGAAACCTCCTTCGTCACCAACATTTGTAGACAATCCCTTGTCTTTCAAAACGGATTTCAGGTGGTGGAAAATTTCAGTTCCCCAACGCAATCCTTCAGAAAAAGAGGAAGCGCCAAACGGCATTACCATGAATTCCTGAATATCGATCAGGTTATCCGCGTGAGATCCACCGTTCAAAATGTTCATCATCGGAACAGGCATTGTAGTTGCTCCTACTCCACCAACGTATTTAAACAAGCTCAAACCTGCTTCCTGTGCTGCTGCTTTAGCCACAGCCAACGATGTTCCCAGGATTGCATTTGCCCCAAGTTTTGATTTGTTTGGAGTTCCGTCCAATTCCAACAATACGCGGTCAATCAGCTTTTGATCAAAAATGTCCATTCCCATCAACTCCTCAGCGATGATCGTGTTCACATTTTCTACCGCTTTCAAAACTCCTTTACCTAAGTAAATTGATTTATCACCATCACGTAATTCAACTGCTTCGTGAATCCCGGTTGAAGCTCCGGAAGGAACCGCAGCTCTTCCAACTGCTCCATTTGTTGTGTAAACATCCACTTCAACAGTAGGGTTACCTCTTGAATCTAAAACTTGTCTTCCGACAATGCGCGCGATATAACTCATGTTTTGTTTTTGAAAATATTAGTTGTTGCTTGTTTGGTCCGCACTAACGTTTGTCCCTTTCGAAGCATTGCTTCTCATATTAGAAATAAATTGATCGAATAAATATCTTGAATCGTGTGGACCTGCAGATGCTTCCGGGTGATATTGAACCGAGAATACCGGTTTATCCGTTAACATGATTCCTGCGATTGTCTGATCATTCAAATGCTCGTGAGTTACTTTAATTCGCGGATTGGATTGAACTCCTTCTTTCGCGATCACGAACCCGTGATTTTGAGAAGTAATTTCTCCCTTTCCGGTCAGTAAGTTCATTACCGGGTGATTGATTCCGCGGTGGCCGTTAAACATTTTCTCTGTTTTCAATCCCTGGCTTAATCCTAAGATCTGGTGTCCAAGACAGATTCCGAATACCGGTGTTCCCCATTCAACCAATTCTTTTACCAAAGCAATCTCGTTTGGCATGGCAGAAGGATCTCCGGGACCGTTAGACAATAAATATCCATCCGGATTAAATGCTTTCAGTTCTTCAGCGCTGGTATTCATCGGGAAGACTTTCACAAAACATCCGCGTTCAACCAAACAACGGATAATGTTTTTCTTCACTCCGAAATCAAGTAATGCTACTTTCATTGGGGAAGTGGAATCTCCTGCTTCGTAAGCAACTGTTGTAGCCACTTTGGAAGACAATTCCAAACCATCCATCGACGGAACTTCTTTTACTTGTTTCAGAAGTTCTTTCTCATCCAGTATTTCGGATGAAATAATGGCGTTCATTGCACCTTTATGGCGAATATGCCGAACCAATGCTCTTGTATCGATGTCCGTGATTCCAACTTTGTCGTTTTCTACCAGGTATTCCTGTAAACCGGATGTAGCAGAAGCTCTTGAAAAGTTGTTTGCGAATTTTTTGGTAACTAGTCCGGCAATTTTCACCGATTCCGATTCAACTTCTTCCGGATTTACACCATAGTTCCCAATGTGGGATGTCGTCATGACTAGTATTTGTCCGTAATATGAAGGATCGGTGAACACCTCTTGATAACCGGTCATTCCGGTGTTAAAGGCAATCTCTCCGGTTGTTGTACCTATCTTTCCGGTTGCTTTGCCATAAAAAACTGTTCCATCCTCCAGGACCAGGAGCGCAGGCTTGCGTTCTTCCATATACTAAAATGTTTTTGCAAAATTAGGATTTCTATTCCAACTTCAAAAATATCGTTTATAAAAAAAGGGTATTCGTTAATAAACGGATACCCTTTTTCTTATTTTGAAAGACAAAAATGATTACTCTTCATCCTTTTTTTCTTCTTCAGTTGAATCTGCTTCTTCTGTCGGAGCTGCTGCCTCAGGAGCAACTTCTTCAGCTTTTACTTCTTCAACAACTACTGCCTCTTCAACAACTTCTGCAGCAGGAGCCGCGTCAGTTTTCTTAGTTGCAGCTGCACCACCACGACGAGAACGACGTGTTGTAGTCTTTTTCTCACCAGCAGTGTAAACTTCGTTGAAATCAACCAACTCGATCAAACACATTTCAGCGTTATCTCCTAAACGGTAACCTGTACGGATGATACGAGTGTATCCTCCCGGACGGTCAGCAATTTTCGGAGCGATTGTTCTGAAAAGTTCAGATACAGCTTCTTTACTTTTCAAGTAAGAGAAAGTTGTACGACGATTGTGAGTTGTATCGTCTTTCGCTTTTGTCAAAATAGGTTCAACATAAACACGTAAAGCTTTTGCTTTAGCGATAGTAGTTGAAATACGTTTGTGTTCGATTAACGAACAAGCCATATTAGATAACATTGCAGCTCTGTGTGCAGTTTGTCTACCTAAATGATTGAATTTTTTACCGTGTCTCATTTTTTCTTAAATTTCGTAAGTAACGGTTAGTAAGAACTATAATCGCGTCGTTCTTACCACCTATTACGACATTATTACTTTTATTTTGCGATACTAATCTTTATCTAATTTGTACTTAGCTACATTCATTCCAAAGTTCAATCCTTTAGAATCCACTAAGTCTTCCAACTCCGTCAATGATTTTTTACCGAAGTTACGGAACTTCAATAAGTCATTTTTGTTGTAAGAAACCAAATCACCCAATGTTTCAACGTCTGCTGCTTTCAAACAATTCAGAGCACGAACCGAAAGATCCATATCTACTAATTTTGTTTTCAACAATTGACGCATGTGCAATGATGTTTCATCAAACTCTTCTGTTTCTGATTTCACCTCACTATCTAAAGTGATACGCTCATCGGAGAACAACATAAAGTGATGAATCAAGATTTTTGCTGCTTCTTTCAAGGCATCTTTCGGATGAATAGATCCGTCAGTTGTCAATTCCAAAACCAATTTCTCGTAATCCGTTTTTTGTTCTACACGGTAGTTTTCAATCGTATATTTTACGTTTACAACAGGTGTAAAGATGGAGTCGATGAAAATCGTTCCAAACGGAGAATTACCAGTTTTGTTTTCCTCTGCAGGAAGGTAACCACGTCCTTTGATGATTGTTAATTCCATCTCCAGTTTCACTGAAGACTCCATGTTACAAATCACTAAATCCGGGTTTAACACCTGAAATCCTGAAGTGAATTTACCCAAGTCACCAGCTGTCAACTTATCTTGTCCGGAGATAGAAACAACAACTGTTTCATTATCCGTTCCTTCGATTTGTTGCTTGAAGCGAACTTGTTTCAAATTCAATACGATCTCAGTAACATCTTCAACCACACCTTTCAACGTTGCGAATTCGTGGTCTACACCTTCGATACGCACTGAAGAAATAGCATAACCTTCCAATGAAGAAAGTAAGATACGACGCAATGCGTTTCCTACTGTGATACCGTATCCCGGTTCAAGCGGACGGAACTCAAATTGTCCCTTACGCTCGTCCGACTGGATCATAATTACCTTGTCAGGCTTTTGAAAATCTAAAATTGCCATTTGATATTCTTCTTTTTAATTGTTTCGCAGTTGCGCGGCTTGAAGGATTGAAGAAAGTCTATCAAACCCTTTGGCTGCGATTCAATGATTATAATTATTACTTAGAGTATAATTCGACGATTAATTGTTCCTTGATATTCTCAGGAATCATGTCGCGGGAAGGAACACTCAAAAACTTTCCTACTTTCAAAGAAGCATCCCAATCTAACCAGTCGTAACGTTTGTTTGACGCAGTCAATGAAGATGTAATTGCCTCCAAAGATTTTGATTTCTCACGAACGCTAACAACATCACCAATTCTCAATGTGTAAGAAGGAATGTTTACCACTTCTCCGTTAACAACGATGTGTTTGTGAGTTACCAACTGACGAGCAGCACGACGAGAAGGAGCAATTCCTAAACGGTATACTGTGTTATCTAAACGCATTTCGCACAATTGCAACAAGTTTTCACCTGTAATACCTTTCATACGAGATGCTTTCTTAAACAAGTTCGAGAATTGACGCTCTAAAATTCCGTAAGTGTACTTCGCTTTTTGCTTTTCACCCAACTGGATTGCGTATTCTGATTGTTTTCCTCCTCTACGCTTCGAAGGACCATGTTGTCCCGGACCGTAGCTTCTTTTGTCCAATGCTTTATCTGGACCGAAAATAGGGTCGCGGAAACGACGAGCAATTTTCGATTTTGGACCTGTATATCTTGCCATACTATAAAAATATAAAAGGGGGATTATGAATTAAGGCTTTCCTTCGATAATCATTGTCCCCTTTTGATTAAAAAAATACTGAATATTAAACGCGACGTCTTTTTGGTGGACGACAACCATTGTGCGGAAGTGGAGTTACATCAATGATCTCGATTACCTCGATACCATGATTGTGAATTGCACGGATTGCTGATTCACGACCAGCTCCTGGTCCTTTCACAAATACACGCACTCTACGTAATCCGAAGTCATGTGCTTCTTTAGATGCATCCTCAGCAGCAACTTGTGCAGCATACGGAGTGTTCTTTTTAGAACCTTTGAAGCCCATTTTTCCAGCCGATGACCAAGAAATAACCTGACCAGCGTTGTTTGTCAAAGAAATAATCACATTGTTGAAGGTAGCTTGAATATGCGCTTCACCCGCTGCGTCTACTTTGACTTGTTTCTTCTTCTTTTGATTTGCTTTTGCCATTTCTAACTATTATTTAGTCGCTTTCTTCTTGTTAGCAACTGTTTTTCTTCTACCTTTTCTAGTACGAGAGTTGTTTTTCGTACGTTGACCTCTCAATGGAAGACCAGCACGGTGACGAATTCCTCGTGTACATCCGATATCCATCAAACGCTTAATGTTCAATTGGATTTCAGAACGCAACTGTCCTTCAGTCTTAATCTCAGAAATTGAAGTACGAATCAAAGCAATCTGATCGTCATTCCAATCTTGTACTTTGATGTTCTCATCAATTCCGTTGTTAACTAATACTTTCTTAGCCGTGCTACGACCAATTCCAAAGATGTACGTCAAACCGATTACACCTCTCTTGTTTTTTGGTAGATCAATACCTGCGATACGTGCCATAATTACCCTTGTCTTTGTTTTAGTTTAGGATTCTTCTTGTTAATCACGTAAACTCTTCCTTTTCTTTTAACGATCTTGCAATCTGCAGTACGTTTTTTTACTGAAGCTCTTACTTTCATCTTTTGCTTTTTTATCGGAGTTCTTTCTTACAATTTATTTGTAGCGGAAAGAAATACGTCCTTTAGTTAAATCATATGGAGACATTTCTACCTTCACACGGTCACCTGGTAAAATCTTAATGTAAAACATTCTCATTTTACCCGAAATGTGTGCCGTAATCACGTGTCCATTTTCCAATTCGACACGAAACATTGCATTAGACAATGCTTCGATGATCGTTCCGTCCTGTTCTATTGATGCCTGTTTAGCCATAATCTAGAAACCTGATGACATTTCGTTTATACTTCTTCTTCCTCTAACGCGGGAACCTTCCATCAAACCATCCATGTGACGGTTCAACAAATAAGATTCGATTTGTTGAAGGGTATCTAAAACTACTCCCACCATGATTAACAACGAAGTTCCTCCGAAGAAATACTCAAAACCAGAAGTAATATTACAAGCATATGCTATGGATGGTAAAATCGCAATCAAAGCAAGGAACATAGATCCCGGCAATGTAATACGAGATACCAACGAGTCAATATACTCGGCAGTCTCATCTCCCGGGCGAACACCAGGGATAAATCCTCCACTGCGCTTTAAATCATCAGCCATTTTACGTGGGTTGATCATAATAGCAGTGTAGAAGTACGTAAATACGATAATCAAAAGCGCCAACAATGCATTGTAAGGTACACCATGTGTATCTCCCAAAGCATATTGAATCATTCCACCTTCTTTTTGCTGGGAGAAAATCATCACAGGAATAGTCATAATTGCCTGAGCGAAAATGATCGGCATTACACCGGATGCATTTACTTTCAAAGGCAAATAATTTCTTGCTCCCTGCTCGTCTACCGCTCTTGCACCAACAACTCTTTTTGCTGTATTTAAAGGAACCTTACGAACTCCCTGAACAACTAAAATTGTTCCTAGTACAATCAACATGAAGACAATGATCTCCAAAACAATCTTTAATGGAAAGTCTTTGTTAGCAGCCATTTCAGATAAGAAAGAAGATGGGAGTCTTGACAAGATACCTACAGTAATCAACAAGGAGATCCCGTTTCCAATTCCTTTATCTGTAATGCGTTCACCTAACCATACAGCAAACATTGAACCGGCAACCATACAAGACACTGCTGTTGTCCACCATAGCATGGATTGATCAGCAGGTAATGCACCTTGGATACTAGAAGCATACAATGAAATATAACTTGGTGCCTGAACAGCACAAATTATAATTGTCAGTATACGTGTATACGTATTGATTTGTTTTCGACCAGATTCTCCTTCATTCTGCATTTTCTGAACAGCAGGAACTGCCATCCCCAATAACTGCATAATGATCGATGCACTAATGTAAGGCATGATACCAAGTGCCATAATAGACACGTTGGTGAATCCTCCTCCGGAGAACATCGATAGTAGAGATTCTAGTACATTGTCGCCTCCTTTGCGGGATGCATTCGCCAATACAGCGTCAGCATTCACACCGGGCAACATGATAAACGATCCGATACGGTACACAAGAATTAAGAAAAGCGTCAATAAGATACGCTTTCTTAACTCTTCTACTTTCCAGATGTTTTTTATGTTTTGTATAAACCGTTTCATAAAAAAAATGTCGGCAAAGTTAATTAGATTTCTGAAATACTACCACCTTGAGCTTCAATTCCTGCTTTTGCAGAAGAAGAAAACTTGTGAGCACTAATGGTTACTTTTGATTTAAGCTCTCCACGACCAAGGATTTTCACCAGGTCATTGCGAGATACCAAACCGTTTTCACGTAGTACTTCGATAGTAATATCAGTTACATTTTTTCTTTCAACCAAAGATTGAATCGCATCCAAATTGATTGCTTTGTATTCAACTCTGTTGATATTTTTGAATCCGAATTTAGGAACACGTCGTTGTAACGGCATTTGTCCCCCTTCGAAACCAACTTTCTTAGAATAACCGGAACGAGATTTCGCTCCTTTGTGTCCGCGTGTAGCAGTACCACCACCACCAGAACCGTGTCCACGACCGATTCTCTTGTCAGATAGAACGGATCCTTTCGCAGGTGTTAAATTATTTAAATTCATGGATAATTCGTTTTAAAGTATTAATCTACAACTTGTACCAAATGCCCAACTTTCTTGATCATGCCAAGGATTTGTGGAGTTGCTTCTTTCTCAATTACCTGGTTCAAACGGCGAAATCCTAACGCCACGATCGTTGCTTTTTGATCATGCGGAGTTTTGATAGCACTGCGAACTTGTTTGATTTTAATTGTTGCCATACTATTTTTTATTAACCGTTAAACACTTTGTCCATACTAATTCCTCGTTGACGAGCAACAGCTGCTGCATCGCGCATAGACGCCAATGCATTGATAGTTGCTTTAACAACGTTATGTGGATTGGATGATCCTTGAGATTTTGCCAATACATTGTGGATACCTACAGATTCTAAAACTGCACGCATCGCACCACCAGCGATAACTCCTGTACCATTTGTAGCAGGTTTCAATAAAACTTCTGCTCCACCGAATTTTCCTTTTTGAGCGTGAGGAACTGTACCTTTCAGGATCGGAACTTTAATAAGGTTCTTTTTCGCATCGTCGATTCCTTTTGTAATCGCTTCTGTTACTTCTTTTGCCTTACCAAGACCGTGACCTACGATACCGTTTTCATCCCCAACAACTACAATAGCTGAAAAACTGAATGTACGACCACCTTTTGTTACTTTGGTCACACGGTTCACAGCTACCAATTTATCTTTAAGCTCAATATCTGAGGCTTTTACTCTATTTCCTATAATTGCTGCCATGATGATTAAAATTTAAGTCCTCCTTCTCTAGCTGAATCAGCCAATGATTTAACACGACCGTGGTACAAGTACCCGTTACGATCGAACACAACTGACTCTACACCAGCTTTAACTGCTTTATCAGCGATCTCTTTACCTACAACAGCTGCCTGATCAGATTTGCTTTTCTTATCAGTTGCTTTGTTTTTGTATGAAGATGCAGCCGCAAGTGTAATGCCTTTCGTATCATCGATCAACTGAGCATAAATTTGCTTGTTTGAACGGAATACAGATAGACGAGGCACCGAAGTTGTACCAGAAATTTTCTTTCTGATTCTTCTCTTAATTTTTGCTCTTCTGTTTACTTTACTAAATGCCATAACTTCTAAAATTATTTTTTACCTGCAGATTTACCAGCTTTTCTTCTAATCTCTTCGCCCATGAAGCGAATACCTTTTCCTTTATACGGTTCTGGTTTACGAAGGGAACGAATTTTGGCAGCAGCCTGGCCCAAAAGTTGCTTGTCGTGTGACTCTAAAGTCACAACCGGAGCTTTACCTTTTTGAGTATCTGCAGATACCTTAATTTCTTTCGGGAACTCGATCATAATCGGGTGAGAGTAACCTAATGCTAATTCCAACAACTGACCAGTTGCTGTAGCACGGTAACCTACTCCGATTACTTCCAATTCCTTCTTGTACCCTTCGGATACACCAACAACCATGTTCTGAATCAACGCGCGGTATAAACCGTGCTTAGAACGATGGTCCGGCGCATCAGACGCGCGGCTTAAAGTGATCACGGAACCTTCGATAGTCAAAGAAACAGCGTTTGAATCAAACAACTGCTCTAATGTACCTTGCTTTCCTTTTACGGAAATAACTGATCCGTCCACCTTTACTTCAACTCCACTCGGGATTGTTACTGGGGATTTACCTATCCTTGACATTATTTATTTTAATTACGAATTACGAAAACGAGCGCAAAAATACAACAATAAAAGATACGAGTCAATACCCATATCTTTTTACTTGCCTAGCGCTCAGAAATCTGCATTCTAGTTTCTACTTAATTGATAATTGAAAATGAAAAATGACAAGGCTTTCTTCTCAATTCTCCATTTTCAATTTTGCATTTTAATATACGTAGCAAAGAACTTCTCCGCCCACGTTTTCTTTTCTTGCTTCTTTGTCAGTGATCACCCCTCTTGAAGTGGAAACGATAGCGATTCCCAAACCATTCAATACACGTGGCATTTCTGTCGCGCTTGAGTACTTACGAAGACCTGGACGAGACGCACGGTCTATCTTGGTAATCGCCGGAACTTTTGTTGATTGGTTATACTTCAATGCGATTTTAATCACACCTTGTTTTCCATCTTCTTCGAATTTGTAATTCGCGATGTAACCTTGATCAAACAAGATTGCTGTAATAGCTTTTTTCGTTTTTGAAGCCGGAATTTCTACCGTTTTCAAACGAGCCATATTCGCATTACGAATTCGTGTTAGATAATCTGCAATAGGATCTGAATACATGTCCTTTTCTTTTATTAATTACTCGGTAGAGTTTCAATCCCGATAACCTTTATCGGGAGACTTTTACCAACTTGCTTTTTTAACTCCCGGGATTTTACCAGCCAATGCCATTTCACGGAAAGTAACACGTGAAACACCGAACTGACGCATATAACCACGAGGACGACCAGTCAACCCACAACGATTGTGTACACGAACCTTAGATGAGTTCGCAGGCAATTGTTGTAATGCATCCCAATCTCCGGCAGCTTTCAACTCAGCTCTTTTAGCTGCGTATTTTGCTACCATTTTTTCTCTTTTGCGCTCACGCGCTTTCATTGATTCCTTAGCCATCTTCTTATTTTTTAATGAAAGGGAATCCGAATGCATCAAGCAATGCTCTTCCTTCTTCGTCGCTTTCAGCTGATGTAACAAAAGTGATATCCATTCCTAAAATCTTGCTTACCTTATCGATATCGATTTCAGGGAAAATGATATGCTCTTTAACTCCCAAGTTGAAGTTACCTCGTCCATCAAATCCTTTTGGATTAACTCCACGGAAATCACGAGTACGTGGTAAAGCTACAGCAATAAAACGATCTAAGAAATCGTACATTTTATCACCACGCAAAGTCACTTTAGTACCAATTGGCATTCCTTTACGTAATTTAAAGTTCGATACGTCTTTTTTAGACATCGTAGCTACTGCTCTTTGACCTGCGATACGAGATACATCTGCAATCGCATTGTCAACAACTTTCTTATCAGCAACCGCATCACCCAATCCCTGGCTGATTACGATCTTTTGTAACTTAGGTACACGCATAATGGTTTTGTACCCAAATTTCTCAGTAAGTGCAGGAATAATTTCCTCTCTGTACTGTTTTTTTAATCTTGGTGAATAACTCATTACTTGATCTCCTCTCCTGATTTTTTAGAATAACGAACTAATTTACCTTTCGCATTTTCCTTACGTCCGATGCGGCTAGCTTGTCCTTTAACAACCACCATTAAGTTGGAAATATGAATAGTTCCTTCTTTTTCGACGATCCCGCCTTGTGGCTCAGACGCACTTGGTTTCGTGTGGCGTTTCACCATGTTCACTCCACCAACGGTAGCACGTTCTTTGTTTCTGTCAATAGTCAATACTGTTCCTTCTTGACCTCTAGACTCACCGCTCAATACTTTAACAGTGTCGCCTACTTTGATGTGTAATTTCTTTTGCATGACTTCACTGATTAAAGTACTTCGGGAGCAAGTGAAACAATTTTCATGTAATTGTTTTCACGAAGCTCACGAGCTACTGGTCCAAAAATACGGGTTCCTCTCATCTCCCCCGCCTGATTCAAGATAACGCAAGCGTTATCATCGAAACGAATGTAAGAACCGTCTGGTCGGCGAACCTCCTTACGTGTTCTTACAACAACCGCCTTGGCAACCGATCCTTTTTTTACGGCTCCAGAGGGCATTGCGCTCTTAACAGCTACGACGATTTTATCTCCTACAGAAGCATAACGACGCTTTGTACCGCCTAATACGCGGATACATAACACCTCTTTTGCTCCGGAGTTATCGGCAACTGCAAGTCTTGATTCTTGTTGTATCATTGCAACTAATTATTATTTAGCTCTTTCTAAAATTTCTACTAATCTCCAATTCTTGTTTTTAGACAAGGGACGAGTCTCCATGATCTTAACGGTGTCACCAATGTTACAGTCGTTATTTTCATCGTGGGCCACAAATTTAGTAGTTTTTTTGACGAACTTACCATATTTCGGGTGTTTTACTTTTCTTTCTACAGAAACTACGATAGATTTTTCCATCTTATCGCTGGTAACAGTCCCGATACGTTCTTTTCTTAAATTACGCTTTTCCATTTCAAGCTTCTTTAACGAATCAAGCATTATGCTTGATTCTCACGTTTTGTTAATTCAGTATTCAAACGTGCAATTGCCTTGCGGTTGTTACGAATTACGATCGGGTTCTCCAATGGAGTAACTTTATGTCCGATTTTCATTTTCCCTAACGCTTCTGTTGCACTTGCGATTTGTTTCTTCAAATCTTCAACTGAAAGTTTACTTAAATCTTCCTTTTTCATGCTTCAATTATTTTCCTGGTATAACATAATCGTTACGCACGATAAACTTACATTTCACTGGAAGTTTCTGAGCTGCTAAACGAAGTGCTTCCTTAGCAACTTCATAAGGTACTCCGTCTGCCTCGAACATAATACGACCTGGTCTAACAACTGCCACCCAGTGACTAGGAGCTCCCTTACCTTTACCCATACGAACCTCTGCAGGTTTCGATGTGATCGGTTTGTCAGGGAAGATACGGATCCACACCTTACCTTCACGCTTCATGTAACGCGTAACTGCGATACGGGAAGCTTCGATCTGGCGTGATGTAATCCATCCTGGCTCCAATGTTTTTAGTCCAAAAGATCCGAATGCAATTGTGCTTCCGCGTTGTGCTTCACCACGATTACGACCTTTTTGAACTCTTCTAAATTTGGTTCTCTTTGGAGATAACATCTTCTGAAAATTTTAATGTGTTTTTACTTCTTTTTACGGTTGTTTCCACCTTTTCCACCTGCCGGACGACGGTTTCCTCTGTCGCGGTCTCCAGATGGCGCACCACCTTTCGCTCCTTGAGCAGCCATTCCAACATTTGGAGAAAGATCACGACGACCGTAAACTTCACCTTTGCAGATCCATACTTTGATCCCGATCAAACCGTAAGTAGTCAATGCCTCACCTACTGCATAATCGATATCAGCTCTGAACGTATGTAACGGAGTACGTCCATCTTTGTACATTTCTGAACGAGCCATTTCAGCTCCATTCAAACGACCTGAAATTTTCACTTTGATCCCTTCAGCACCCATTCTCATGGTTGAACCGATAGACATCTTGATTGCGCGACGAAATGAAATACGAGCTTCGATTTGACGAGCGATTCCATCAGCTACCAAGCGAGCATCCAATTCAGGACGTTTCACTTCGAAGATATTGATCTGAATCTCTTTTTTCGTCAATTTCTTTAACTCTTCTTTCAGTTTGTCTACTTCTTGACCACCTTTACCGATAATCACACCCGGACGAGCCGTGTTGATTGTTACAGTAACGAGCTTGAGGGTACGCTCGATGATGATTTTCGAAATACTTGCTCTGGATAAACGAGCGTGCAGATACTTACGAATTTTATCGTCTTCAACGATTTTGTCTTTGTAATTATCTCCACCGTACCAGTTAGATTCCCATCCGTGGATGAAACCTAGTCTATTACCAATTGGATTCGTCTTTTGTCCCATTTCCTTTACAATTATTTAGAACCATCAACAACGATAGTCACGTGGTTTGATCTTTTACGAACTCGGTAAGCTCTACCTTGAGGTGCAGTTTGAATACGCTTCAACATACCAGCACTACCTACTTCAATAGATTTCACCACTAATTTTTCATCCTCAATGCTCTTACCTTCGTTTTTAGCTTCCCAGTTAGCAATTGCTGAACGCAATAACTTGGATAAACTTAACGATGCGTCTTTCGCATTGTGTTGCAATATGTTTAGAGCTTTGTTTACTTCTAATCCACGTACAAGATCTGCAACTAATCTCATTTTACGAGGTGAAATCGGAGAATCGTTCAACTTAGCAAAAGCTATTGACTTATTCTCTTCTTTGATCTGATCAGCTCTTAATTTCTTTCTAGCGCCCATGTCACTTGAATTTTACTATCTTTTTTTATCCTTTTTGTTAGCACCATGCCCACGGAAGTTACGTGTAGGAGAAAATTCCCCTAACTTGTGACCAACCATGTTTTCTGTTACAAACACAGGAATAAACTTATTCCCGTTATGCACTGCAAACGTCAACCCAACCATGTCAGGTGTGATTGTAGAAGCGCGAGACCAAGTCTTGATTACTGCCTTGCTTCCGCTTTCTTGTGCTGCATCCACTCTTTTTGTCAACTTATAGTGTACAAAAGGTGGTTTTTTCAACGAACGACTCATACCTTATTTCTTTCTTCTCTCGATGATAAACTTATCTGAATACTTCTTTTTCGAACGCGTCTTGTATCCTTTAGCAGGCATACCGTTACGAGAACGAGGGTGACCACCGGCGTTACGCCCTTCACCACCACCCATCGGGTGATCTACCGGGTTCATCACAACACCACGTACACGTGGACGACGACCCAACCAGCGTGAGCGACCAGCTTTACCAGAAACTACTAATGAATGTTCTCCATTCGATACAGCTCCGATTGTAGCCATACAAGTAGTCAAAATCATACGAGTCTCACCAGAAGGCAATTTGATAATCGCAAAGCGACCATCACGAGCGTTCAATTGAGCATATGTTCCTGCTCCACGAGCAATTGCTCCACCTTTTCCAGGTTGCAACTCAATGTTATGGATCACAGATCCAAGAGGAACATCGGATAAAAATAATGCGTTTCCAACATTTGGAGCGGCACCTGCACCAGAGACAACAGTATCACCTACTTTCAATCCTTCAGGAGCAACGATATAACGTTTCTCTCCATCCACATAATAAAGCAATGCGATACGAGCAGTTCTGTTTGGATCGTATTCAATTGTCTTAACTACCGCAGGCACTCCGTGCTTCTCGCGTTTAAAGTCAATAATACGATACTTTTGCTTGTGTCCACCACCGATGTAGCGCATGGTCATACGACCATCATTGTTACGACCACCAGACTTGCTTTTCTTCGCAACTAAGCTCTTTTCAGGAACGTTCGTTGTTACTTCAGCATAAGTACTGTTGATCTTGTGTCTTTGCCCTGGAGTAATAGGCTGAAATTTTCTAAGACCCATCAGTTTTTACTTAAAAATTATTAAACAAATCAATCGTTTCTCCTTCGGCAACAGTTACGATGGCTTTTTTCCATACGCGACTTTTTTGCTCAACGACACCTCTATTCGTAAATTTCGTAGAGGATTTTCCACCGCCATAAGTGAGTGTGCGTACATTCACAACGTGAACTCCGTACATCTTTTCGACAGCGCTTTTAATTTCCAATTTATTCGCCTTGCGATCTACTTCGAAAGCGAAGCTACCGTTATCATTAGCGGCAGTTGCTTTTTCAGTAATGATTGGCTTTTTGATAATTGTGCTCATCATCAATTAGTTTAGAATCTTTTCGATTACTTCGATTGAACTTTCTGTTAATACAACTTTCTTCGCGTTCAACACATCGTATGTGTTAACGGAATCAGCAGATACAACTTTAACGCGTTGTAAGTTACGTGAAGACAAGTAAACATTGTCGTTACCAGCTCCAACGATCATCAACACCTTCTCGTTTAACAAGTTCAAGTTCGATAACATCGATTTGAATTCTGCTGTTTTTGGTGTTGCAATAGCTACATCTTCCACAACTAAAATTGAATCCAATTTTGCTTTATAAGCGAACGCAGATTTACGTGCCAAACGCTTTAACTTGATATTCAACTTGAAGTGGTAGTTACGAGGGCGTGGTCCGAAAATACGTCCACCACCTACACGTGTACCAGATTTAACACTACCAGCACGAGCACCACCCGTACCTTTTTGTTTTTTCAGTTTTCTGGTAGATCCAGCGATCTCAGCTCTTTCTTTAGATTTGTGCGTTCCTTGACGACGATTCGCCAAATGTTGCTTAACATCTAAATAAATTGCGTGATCGTTTGGTTCGATTCCAAAAATTCCATCCGACAAGGTTACCTTTTTGGAAGTAGCCTTTCCTTTGCTATCAATTACTTTTACTTCCATTATTTCTGAATTGTTACGGTTGAACCTTTAGGTCCCGGAATAGAACCCTTAACTACGATTAAATTTTTGTCAGCCAAAATACGCAATACTTCCAAGTTCTCTACAGTTACGCGTTTGTTACCCATTTGTCCAGCCATGCGCATTCCTTTGAATACACGTGCAGGATATGAACAAGCACCAATTGAACCCGGAGCACGTAAACGGTTATGCTGACCGTGTGTTGATTGACCAACTCCACCGAAACCATGACGTTTTACAACCCCTTGGAAACCTTTACCTTTAGATGTTCCAGCAATTCCAACAAATTCTCCTTCTTCGAACATTGTTGCGTCAACAACATCTCCAAGGTTAAGTCCGTCAAAGCCTTTAAACTCCACCAATTTAGATTTTGGTGTCGTGTTTGCTTTTTTAAAGTGACCTTTCAATGCATTTGGAGTGTTTCTTTCTTTACGCTCTCCAAATCCTAATTGAACTGCCTCGTACCCATCTCGATCTTGTGTTTTAACCTGAGTCACTACACAAGGACCAGCTTCTATTACTGTGCATGGTGTTGCCTTACCCTCGACACTGTAGATGCTAGTCATCCCGATTTTTTTACCAATAATTCCAGGCATACTTTACTAATTATAAATTATAAATTATTAAAGTGATGTAAATCTCAATGTTGGGGCGAAAAATTTCTCGCCCCAACTGAGTATTTCATCACACTTTAATTTCTACATCAACTCCAGAAGGAAGTTCTAATCTCATTAACGCATCAACAGTCTTGGAAGAAGAACTGTAGATATCCAACAAACGTTTGTAAGAACACAATTCGAATTGCTCACGCGCTTTTTTGTTAACGTGTGGTGAACGCAATACCGTGTAAATACGTTTGTGAGTTGGAAGTGGAATTGGACCACTAACTACTGCTCCTGTTGCTTTAACCGTTTTAACGATTTTTTCCGCCGATTTGTCAACCAAGTTGTGATCGTACGACTTTAATTTAATTCTAATTTTTTGGCTCATTACTCGTTTGTATTAAGCGGAAACTTTTCCGTTGATTTTAGCTATAACCTCTTCTGCAACGTTCTTAGGAGCTTCTGCGTAATGCGAGAATTCCATTGAAGATGTTGCACGTCCTGAAGACAACGTACGCAATTGTGTTACGTATCCGAACATTTCAGACAAAGGAACGTCAGCCTTAACAACTTTACCTCCTGCTTTGTCATCCATACCTTTCATCATACCACGACGACGGTTCAAGTCACCTACGATGTCACCCATGTTTTCTTCCGGACAAATCACTTCTAATTTCATGATTGGCTCCAACAAGATTGGTTTACAGTTCTTAAGTGCATGACGGTAAGCCATTTTAGCTGCCATCTCGAACGACAATGAATCTGAATCGACCGCGTGGAATGAACCATCAATCAACTCTACTTTCATTGCTTCAACAGGGAATCCAGCTAAAACTCCATTCTTCATAGATTCTTTGAAACCTTTCTCAACAGAAGGGATAAATTCACGAGGAATGTTACCACCTTTAATGCTGTTCACGAATTCCAAACCAACTTTTTCGATATCCGTTTGCGGAGAAATTTTAACCAAAATGTCCGCGAATTTACCACGTCCACCAGATTGTTTTTTGTACTGCTCACGGTGTTCAACAGGAACTGTAATATCCTCACGGTATGTTACTTGAGGAGCTCCCTGGTTTACTTCAACCTTAAACTCACGACGTAAGCGGTCAACGATAATATCCAAGTGTAACTCACCCATTCCTGAGATAATTGTCTGTCCTGACTCCTCGTCTGTGTTCACACGGAACGTCGGATCCTCTTCAGCCAATTTATTCAATCCATTTGATAAACGGTCAGCATCTGCCTGAGTTTTAGGCTCAATTGCAATACCGATAACCGGATCAGGGAAGTTCATAGATTCCAATACGATCGGATGCCCTTCAGCACACAATGTATCTCCTGTACGAATATCTTTAAATCCAACTACTGCACCGATATCTCCAGCACCTAGTTCATCAATTTGATTTTGCTTGTTAGCGTGCATCTGGAAGATACGAGAGATACGCTCTTTGTTGTTAGAACGAGTATTGTAAACGTAAGATCCAGCAGGCAATTTACCTGAGTAAGCACGGATAAAACACAAACGACCTACGAATGGGTCAGTTGCAATTTTAAACGCCAATGCAGCAAACGGAGCATCGTAAGACGGCAAACGAACTTCTTCTTCATCAGTCTTTGGGTTAGTTCCAACAATAGAACCGTTATCCAAAGGTGAAGGAAGAATTTCCATTACCATATCCAACATTGCTTGTACACCTTTGTTTTTGAAAGATGAACCACACATCATCGGAACTACTTTTCCTGAGATTGTAGCTGCACGTAATGCATTCAAAATCTCTCTTTCAGTCAATGAATTCTCATCTTCGAAGAATTTCTCCATCAAAGTTTCATCAAATTCAGCAACTGCTTCCAACAATTCGCTTCTAAGACGTCTTGCTTCGTCAACGATATCAGCAGGAATTTCAACTTCCTGGAAAGTCATTCCCTGGTCAGCCTCGTTCCAAACGATTCCTTTAAAGTTGATCAAGTCAACAACTCCTTTGAAGTTATCCTCGTCACCGATGTTAATTTGCAATGGCAAAGCGTGGCTACCCAACATTTCTTTTACCTGGTTACAAACATTCAGGAAGTCAGCTCCCTGACGGTCCATTTTGTTTACAAACCCGATACGCGGAACGTTGTAGTTATTTGCCAAACGCCAGTTTGTTTCAGATTGAGGCTCAACACCATCAACTGCTGAAAACAAGAAAACCAAACCATCCAATACACGTAACGAACGATTCACCTCAACTGTAAAGTCAACGTGTCCCGGGGTATCAATGATATTGATATGGTAATTATCTCCTCTATATTTCCAATTTACTGTTGTAGCAGCAGAAGTAATGGTAATACCACGCTCTTGCTCTTGCTCCATCCAGTCCATTGTAGCACCACCGTCGTGTACCTCACCAATTTTGTGGTTTACACCTGAGTAGTATAAAATACGTTCAGTAGTGGTAGTTTTCCCAGCATCAATGTGAGCTGCGATACCAATATTTCTTGTGTATTTAAGATCTCTTGCCATTTCTTAGAATCTAAAATGTGAAAACGCCTTGTTTGCTTCAGCCATTCGCAATGTATCTTCTTTCTTCTTGAAAGCAGCACCTTCTTCTTTCGAAGCAGCGATGATTTCTGAAGCAAGTTTACCTGCCATTGACTTCTCATTACGTTTACGAGCATAACCAATCAACCATTTCATAGCTAATGATTGCTTACGTCCTTCACGAACCGGAGTAGGGATCTGGAAAGTAGCTCCACCAACACGACGGGAACGAACCTCCACAGATGGAGTTACGTTTTCCAATGCTTTTTTGAACACTTCCAATCCTTCTTGATCTTCTAATTTCTTGTCTACGATTTCTAACGCATCGTAGAAAATTTTAAATGCCAAATTCTTTTTACCAGAATACATTAAGTTGTTAACGAATTTCGTTACTACAACGTCATTAAACTTTGGATCTGGGAGTATGGCTATCTTTTTCGCTTTTCTTCTTCTCATCTCTTCAAAGTTTTATTATTTCTTAGCTTTTGGACGTTTTGTTCCGTACTTAGAACGACGTTGTGAACGGCCTTCAACACCTGCAGTATCTTCCGCACCACGAACGATGTGGTAACGAACCCCCGGTAAATCTTTAACCCTTCCACCACGCACAAGAACCAAGGAGTGTTCTTGTAAGTTGTGACCTTCACCACCGATGTAAGCATTCACTTCTTTACCGTTGGTAAGACGAACACGCGCTACTTTACGCATTGCAGAGTTCGGCTTCTTAGGTGTAGTGGTGTACACACGTACACATACTCCTTTGCGCTGCGGACAAGAATCCAAAGCCGCTGACTTTGACTTCTTTACTACCGCAGTCCTTCCCTTTCGCACTAACTGTTGTATAGTTGGCATACAGTACTCAAATTTTGATAATTAATAAATATAGTTTTCCCCAAAGAACACACTTTGAGGGGTGCAAAGATAGATAGAAAAACTTACAATGCAAGAGTTTCGCTAAAAAAGTGCTGTTTTTGAACAAATTAATGTTGATGAAATAATATTGAGAAAACTTAAAATGAAAAAACGGCTCAAAAAAGCCGCTCACAATTTTTAATCATTTTTCTCTATCGTCTTCCTGAAAATTGAATCGGTTTGATGACTTGCTTACCATCCGAATTTTCAATATTCAGATAATAGGTTCCAGAAGGCAATTCCGATAAATCAATTTCCATTAAAGTCAGATTCGTTTTTAAACTCCTTTAATGTTGTTCCGGGTACATTGATTTCTATCTTTCCCTCAGAAGGATTCGGGAAAACAGAAAACCCGGCCTTTTTCATCGCAATAGCGTTTAATGAGCGCTATCTTAATCTTCTACTTTCTCTGATGTTCAGAAACCCATCGCTCGAGCGCAGAACTTTTAGTCACCAACAGAAAACCCAGAATTACTTTCAACAACGACAACAATGTGATCTTAGACGTAAACATCTCTAAATTCCCAAAAAACTCCGGTATACTTTGAGTCAAAGAGTAAATTCCAATAACTGCAATCGCAATCTGTAAAATTTTACTGCTTTCAATAGTTGCATCGATTCTCTTTTCTGGAATGGATTCTTCCAGGCGAAACCGCTGAATAACAAAATCTGTTCGGAGCAAAAACAGGTAAGCAAAAATCGCCTCGACAATAAAAACAACCAATCCGGCAGGACCTACATGATCCATATTAAATGCTGCCAAACCAAAAATGAGCATCATGATGGCGCTGTACGCAAAGTAAACTCCGAAGATTTTAATGATAATTGACCAAAGTGTGATTAGTTTCATGATTGAGGAAAGTGTTAAAAGTATGCCGGCAAAAATACGATTATCTCTTAAACTTGCTGTTAGTCACCAGACAAACATCAGAGAGCTGCGAAAAAAAAATCTTGCTTCATCCAAACAAAAAAGCAGCACCTTGATGCTGCTTTTTAATATTGTGTTCTATTTCTATTTAGTTCCGTTGGATTCTTTTGATTGTTACTTCATTGGTGTTCGTTTTGATCTTCAGCAGATACATTCCTGAATTCAATCCCGATAAATCCAGTTCTACTAATGTCAGATTCGGAGATTGAGTGATGCAACGTCTTCCGTAAGAATCAAAAACTTCAATATTCGAAACGGGTACATCCGATAATACATTCAGATTACCGGTAGTCGGATTCGGATAAATCGTTGTTTTTTCCATTGATAACTGATCCAAACCGAGGTAAGTATAATATTCACAATCCACATTTTCAGGATTGTATATCAGGGAGTCATCCTGAAAACATAGCAATCTATACATAGCTCCTTCATATGAGGATTCTTGATCACACCAACCATAAGAAGGAAAGAAAACATGAGTAGGTGTAAAATCTGATGACATCATACCAAAACGCGAATTTACTAACCCTCCATGTCCTCTTGAATTCAGACTGGAATCACGTGTTTCATAGAACATGGCACTTTGTCCGTTCAAAAAACCGGAATACACGCTATCAATAAAGAGATAGGAACTGTCGTTGCATTCAGGCGGAGTACCAAAATCGGATAATTCCAATTGTCTGAACTGCCCCTGAACTGCTGTAAAATCATACAAAACAAAGAAAACATTGTCTTTCAAATACCAAACGGTATCCTGTTCGAAATAAATAAACTTGTATTCTGTATCAATTAAGTGCGTAAAACTTCCATTTGCGCCTGACAATTTAGAATGCAAGTCACATTTCAATTCCTTACAAACGTGTCCCTGAATGATTGTATCTCCAATTGTCTCTATTCTTAAAGCCCCATTTTGCATGGTGTTAAAATACTCGTAATGCCAAACTGCATTTCCTTTGATCCAATTCGTTTGAGAAAAAGTTGAAAAATTGATGCAGACAAACAGGAATAGCAGGATCTTTTTCATAAGCAAGTAGTTAATATACAATCTTATGACGAAAAAAAACCTGAATGGTTGCAATCAAACCTGGTAACAAACGGCGTTGATATTCATTCCGGCTCCAACCGAAGCAAACAGAACGATATCTCCTTCCGTGATTTTGTATCCGTTCATTTCTTCGCGTTTCACCATGCTCAAAAGCGTAGGAATAGTCGCAACCGAACTGTTTCCCAGTTTATGAATATTCATCGGCATCAAATGTTCGGGCATTTCAGCAATATCATACAATTTGAACAATTCGCGGACAATGGCTTCATCCAACTTTTCATTTGCCTGATGAATGAAGATCTTTTTCACATCTGTAATCGAAACACCTGCTTTATCCAAACAATCTTTCATGGCAAGCGGCACATTTCTGATTGCATACTCATATACTTTCCGCCCTTTCATTTTCACATAGCGAATTCGCGGATCGGATTCCGGAAAGTTTGATTTGCCGAGATTCAGATAAGTTACCTCATCTTCGCAATGGCTTTGTGCACTAAATGACAAGATTCCTGAATCGGAATTTTGCAGTTCGAGAATCGTTGCTCCTGCCCCATCCGAAAAGATCATACTGTCGCGATCATACGGATCCAATACACGGCTCAATGCTTCTGCTCCGATAATCAGACATTTCTTGGCCATGCCTGCCTGAATAAATGCATGCGCCTGAATCAATCCCTGCAACCAGCCCGGACAACCGAATATCAGGTCATAAGCTACACAATTGGGGTTTTTGATTCCTAAATGATGTTTTACCCTGGAAGCAATGGAAGGAATCATATCCGTCTGAATGGTATGTTTGATAACATCTCCGAAATTATGTGCTACTATAATCTGATCAATTGTTTCACGATCACAAGCTGCATCCTGAATGGCATCTTCTGCAGCAATCGTTGCCATATCCGAACAATTCAAATCCGATGTTGCATAGCGTCGTTCTTCAATTCCGGTAATGGATTCAAATTTTTGGGCAATGGCTTCAGGTTTCAGGTTGATTTTATTCTGATGCTCATCATAAAACTGATGAATCATGAAATCAGCATTCGTTTTAACAATAGACGGGATGTAGCGCCCGATACCTGTAATTACACTTTTCATTTTTAACTTAACTGTTAATTAACTAATTACAGGAGTTTTTTGGGGATGTTGTTTTTCCTGTGGAGGAAGGGGCACTTAAACAAAGATAGAAACTATTCTATGCCGAATTCTTTTTTTAATCTTTTTTGTGGAAGGTTTTTATTAGCTATCCAATAGATCCTCTCTGAAGAATCGGTTTTCTTCAGATTGATAAATTGCTACTGGCTTCACAACACCGTCCACTTCCTTTCGTTCTATTGTTTTTCTGTATGAAGTCTTCAATTTTGAAGGAAGATAAAATGCCAATACGGAAGCAAGAACAATCGGAATGGTGAAAACATAATTTAATGGATCATTCGAAAAATTCTGATTTGTGATCGTTCGTATAATTGTAATCAACAACAGTGCGCCGGTAGAGAAATAAAGTTCCGTTTTACCCGCTAAAGCTCCATATATTCCAATTCCGGGAACGATGAATGCGATAAGAAGGGCAATTGACAAGATGCCCATATCCGTGCTGCCAAGTCCTGCTAAAGACAGACCTCTCAAAATAATTATGGCAGAGAGTAAACCAATGAAAGCATAATTCAAAACGTTCTGTTCTTTCAGCTTTTGACGCGATGGAATTTTTGCAATCAACTCCGCAAGATCATCTGAAGCCATTGATTTCGTTTCCCGCAGCTTATCAAATGTTTCCTGATGGGATTTCCCTTCCTTAAAGATCATTTGATAAGCTGCTTTTCTTAATTCGCGTTTGGTTAAGGCACTCATTGATGTTGTTTTTTTTCAAATATACCAAACTCAATTTGTTGTGATGCAAAAATGACTCTGGAGTAAAACAATCGGATTTATAATTTAGAAAACCTCCGAACAAAGGAGGCACTATTTTCGCCCTGAAGATGAAGTAAATAAAATCCGGGTTGCAAAAAATCAATGTTTATCTGGTTGTTGATCACCGGAATCTTATCACGTAAAACGGCTCCGTTCAACTCACAAATACGAGCGGTGGATTGAGTCTTTAAGCCTTCGATATTCAATACATCGGAGGCAGGATTTGGATAGATGGTAAGCGTTGGGACTGAAAGTTCAGTGGTACTTAAAAAGAATTCAGGAAACTGACCACACGCAACTCCATTATGCGAAACATAAAAGATATCTATCAAATAACTCCAATGCGATGGATCACCCGGTTGTTCAAATCCTCCATACGGGCCACCTGCGTGTGAATAGGCATAGTAATCAGAAATGTACGGTTCAAGACTACAAGAATCCATGTTATGAATGTGCATTCCGAAATGATACGCTTGCCCGGAATTATTTATGCATAAAGGAGAAGGAATGATCGTATCCATTGAATTGTAACACTCATTGGTGTCGCTATCCCAAAATTGCGTAACAGTATTTCCAAAAACATCATCCCAGATTTCCGGTGAATAGGGCGTGTTTAACTGTTTATGCATAAAGGTGAAAGTATCTATTGAATAACTTGGAGGAATAGTTCCGCCACTTCCATCCGGTAGTTCCGGAACATACAATTGTCTTTGAGCGGAATAGGTAACGGAATCACCTGTAACCGAAAGTTCCTTCGTAAGGATATGAATCATTTGATAACGCACGGTCATCATTCCTGAATTTGGGCCATCTGCTTTATTCTCCAAACCAAAGTAATCCCCAATACTGAAATCATACACCTCACTCCGCATTAATTGCGAAAAGCTTAATGGAGCCAACAAGAAAAGAATGGAGCTTAGTAAAAGATTTCTCATAGTATTCCGTTTAACTCATTGAATGTATGATTTTCTTTTGAAAGACGGAAATAAATCCGCTGTTTAAACACCTCCCTTCTTAGGAAGTTCTCATCTAATTTCATCCGGTTTAAATTCATCATTCCGTATAATCGCTTTCCATTCTAATAATGTAATTTTGTTCTATGAAGCATCTCCTATTTTTTCTCTTTGCAATTTCTGTTTCAACTGCATTCGGGCAACTTTACAAAGATTCAACTCAAACAGTTGAGACCCGCGTAAATGATTTGCTAAACCGCATGACTTTGGAAGAAAAGTTCTGGCAAGTCTTCATGGTTCCCGCTGATCTGGATTCCAGCAATGCGCCTTTGTTTCAACACGGAATTTTCGGCATTCAACTCAGCGCTGCTGCTCAGGGAGATGCCGGCGGACAGCTTCTTTCTTACAACACTTCTGATAATGCCACTACTCTGGCCCGAAAAATCAACAATGCTCAACGCTTTTTTATAGAAAAGACCCGATTGGGAATTCCGATCATTCCTTTTGATGAAGCATTGCACGGTTTGGTGCGAAGCGATGCAACCAGTTTTCCGCAGTCGATTGCAATGGCTGCGACCTGGGACACCACATTAATCCGACAAACAACCGGACACATTGCCAAAGAATGCAGTGTTCGCGGAATCAAACAAATTCTGTCGCCGGTTATCAATCTTGCTACTGATGTTCGTTGGGGACGCACAGAAGAAACGTATGGTGAAGATCCTTTTTTGACAACACAAATGGGATTGGCTTTCGTCCGTTCATTCGAATCGCAGGGAATTATCACTACTCCAAAACATTTTGTAGCAAATGTCGGTGACGGAGGCCGCGACAGTTATCCGATTCATTTAAGTGAGCGCTCATTAGAGGAAACGCATTTTGTTCCTTTCAAACAAGTGATCCAAACCGGAAATGCCCGTTCCCTTATGACGGCCTATAATTCATTGAACGGAACAGCCTGTTCTTCCAACAAATGGCTTCTGACAGAAAAACTGAAGAACGAATGGAAATTCACCGGTTTTGTCATTTCAGATGCAAACGCAGTTGGCGGCGAACTGGTATTACACCGAACAGCAAAAGATTATGCCGAAAGCGGCGCTCACGCCATCAATGCGGGAATGGATGTGATTTTTCAAACGGATGTCAATCATTCGTCCTTATTCTATCCTGCTTTCGCAAATGGCCTGGTCGACAGCAACCGTTTGAATGATGCTGTAGCACGCGTACTCCGGGCAAAATTTGAACTCGGATTGTTTGAGCATCCTTATATCTCAGAACAAATTGACGAACAAGCTCTTCACTCGGAAGGAAAAATGCTGGCGCGCAAGGTTGCCCGGGAATCGATTGTTCTATTGAAAAACGAGCAAAAAACACTTCCGCTTTCATACAATACAAAAACCATCGCCATTTTTGGAGCAGATGCCGTGGAAGCACGATTGGGCGGATACAGTGGGCCGGGTTATCAAAAAAAGAGAATCCTGAATGAAATTATTGAACATGCCGGAAAGAAAACAACCATTCTTTATTCGGAAGGTGCAAGCAGAAGTTCGGAACGGTTTGAAACCATTGCAACCAACCACCTGGCGTCAAACGGAAATCCGGGTTTAAAAGCGGCCTATTTCAACAATACGGCATTGAATGGCGAACCGGTTCATGAAACAAGAAACGAAGCAATCGATTTTCACTGGACTTTATATTCTCCTCACGAAAAATTGAATGTAGATCATTACAGTGTGCGCTGGACCGGGGAATTAACGGCTCCGAAAAGCGGAGAATTTCAAATCGGGCTGGAAGGCAACGACGGATTCCGTTTGTATCTCAATGACGAACTTCTCATTGATCGCTGGAACAAACAATCTTACCATACGGATCTGATTGATTACAAATTCAAAAAAGGAGAAAAATATGCCATTCGCGTTGAGTTCCATGAAACCCAGGGTGAAGGAAAAATCAAACTGATCTGGAATGCAACGATCGATACTGACTGGAAGAAAAAGATTGATGAAAGTGTCAAGCTTGCTAAAAAGGCTGATGTGGCAATCGTTGTAGCCGGAATTACAGAAGGAGAATTTCTCGACAGGGCATCATTGAAACTTCCAGGACACCAGGAAGAACTGATTCAAGCGCTGAATGCTACCGGAAAACCGGTTGTTGTATTGATCGTAGGAGGAAGCGCCGTTACGATGGAAAACTGGATGAATGAAACGGAAGCGATCGCAATGCTTTGGTATCCGGGGCAAGAAGGCGGTCGGGCTGTTTCGGATTTCATTTTCGGTGAAGTGAATCCAAGTGGAAAATTGCCCATTACCTTTCCCATGAATGAAGCTCAGCTTCCCTTGGTTTACAACCATCAGCCAACCGGACGTGGAAACGATTACAATAATTTAAGTGGTCAACCACTCTTCCCCTTCGGATTTGGTTTGAGTTACACTCAATTTGAATATTCCGATATGCGCCTGGATCGTTCAAGCATTTCAGGAACCGAAAAAGCAAGTGTTCGATTCAAAATCAAAAACACCGGAAGACACGACGGTGACGAAGTCGTTCAGTTGTATATCAAAGATGTTCTGAGTTCAATTGTCCGGCCGGTTCAGGAACTGAAAGGGTTTCAACGTGTTCATCTGAGAGCCGGGGAAGAGAAAGAAGTTGTATTTGAAATCACTCCCGAATTACTGGAACAATTGAATGAGGAATTGAAGCCTATTGTAGAACCCGGAATTTTCCGGATTATGATCGGATCTTCCTCCAGAGATTTGCCTTTGAAGATTGATCTGGAAGTCAAATAATCCTCATTCCGTCTCAAAAGCGAAAGACCAGACAGGATTTCCGGATTTCGAACGGATGATCGATTCCGGAAGTTGAACGACAACCTGTTCGTCACTGATTTTCCATTTTACCTTTTCTCCTGTCGGAAGATAAATCATCGTGGTTCCTTTCTTCGGAAGATGCACCGACCAGGAAACCGTTTTGGTTTTCAGGAATGATTCATTCGAAACAACCAAAGCGTAGATTTTCTTTTTCTTCAGATTTTCAGTAAAGAAAATAGATTCCTCCTGATAGTAATCCAGTGAACGCGTTTCATAAATTGCTTCCTTGTTTGCATCCATCCACGCTCCGATTTCGAGCAAGCGCTGCTCCACATTTTCAGGAATCGTTCCGTCTGCTTTCGGGCCAACACCCAGCAACAGGTTTCCACCTTTGGCAACCACTTCTACCAAGGTCCGGATAACTCTTTCCATCGACTTGATTTCATCATTCGGCACGTAGCCCCAATTCGTACAAAGCGGCATACATGTTTCCCACGGATTGTCGATACGTTTTTCTGGAATGGTATGCTCCGGAGTTTGGTAATTTTCATACGGTCCCTGAACTGTTCTGTCAACCACAATCATTCCCGGTTGGTGTGAACGTGCCATTCCCGCAATTTTCCCGATATTCAATTCCTGATCCCATTGCGGAATCGGTGCTCCCCACATCAAAACTTCCTCGTCAATCGTATTCATGGGTCTCACCCAGCCTCCATCCAACCACAAAATATCTACACCTCCATATCCGGTGACAATTTCCTGAATCTGATTGTAGGTAAAATTCTGGAACTGTTCCCAACGCCATGGATGCCTTCTGGTATCGTAGTTATTGTTGCGGTTTGGCGTTGCGTACAAAGGCCACCAGTAATTTTCATTGTGCCAGTCGGGCTTTGAAAAATAAGCTCCGATCATGAATCCTTCTTTCCGGTAAGCATCAAACACATGTTTCAATACATCCGATTGAGGATTTGAAGCAAAAGGTCCGGCGGTGATCTTAAAATCCGTTTGTTTGGTATCGAACATACAAAATCCGTCGTGATGCTTGGTTGTAAAAACCAGGTACTTCATTCCTGCTTTCTTCGAAATATCCGCCCACTTTTCCGGATTAAACTTCACAGGATTCAATTCCTTACTCAAACCCCAATACCAACGTTTATACGCGTCATAATCTGACGTTGAATCTCTGGTAATCCAATCTTCAGAACAAATCGACCAGGATTCCACTATTCCGGGAACAGCATACAAACCCCAGTGAATAATCACTCCGAATTTCTGATCCTGCCACTGCTCCAGTTTTTTCAATACCAAGGGATCCGTCGGTTTCTGGTAAGTGTTTGAAACCGGATGAATTCCATCGTTTTGTCCGAACAAGGAAACGGAAAGGAAAACAAATGCAGGGAAAAGGAATTTCTTCATGATCTTTTTCTTCGATTGAAGTCAAAAATAACAGGAATCTTCTTTTACGTTCCTATCTATCCCTGCGATTGCAGATTTTATTTTTCAATTTCTTAATTTATTCTTTGAAAGGTGAAATACCTAACAAAAGGTAGTTCTCGCTGTTAAATACCAAAAAGATCGTATTGCATACCAATTCTTCTTACTATAACCTTGTAGTACGATTGTAGATGCTTTATGACTATTTCAAAAAACTATTCGATACAATCTTCCAAACCGATAAACCACTCACTATTTCTTGAAACAAAAGAGGTACTAAAAGAACCGGATGAAATTTTCCTGCTGAACGTCCGGAACTCTTATCCCGGAATAGATCATGATGAACTCACTCTGAATCCTGCTTTTGGAACAGGAAAGCAGCACGTCTATTTTTTCCCGGGCGTTGCGGTTGAAATCACCCGAACAATTCTTAAAAATCCGCTGACGGCTGTCTTCAATTATGACAAAGCCACCATTGTACTTTCCTACCTGATTGACGGAGAACAGATCATTTCAGCAGACGATGAAGCAGCATCCTGTGTGTTGGAAACGATGGATACTTACTGGGGATATTTTCAAAAAGCCAGAGGAACAATCCATTTTCCTCCCGGTCAGAACTGGTTTGAAATCAAGTTTACGCTTTCTCTTCAATTTCTGATCAAGCATCAATTAATCCTTTTAGCCGAATATCAGCAGATTATTGATATGACTTCATACATCAATCCTGAAAAGTATTCCATCCTCAATGAGATTCTGCAGGATCAGCACATGGGAATATTCAAACGCATTTTCCTGGAAAGCAAAATCCTGGAATTGCTGATGCTTCATTTTGATCAAAAACAAAAACCGCTTTGCTCCTCGGTTTCCTACAGATCGAGTATTCTGAAACAATTACAGGAAGTACGATGTCTGATTCAGCAGCATCCGGATAAACATTGGACCATTAAAGAACTGGCAAGTAAAGTCGGGCAAAATGAAAACACACTAAAACGCGAATTCAAACGCGTGTTTAAAATGACGATCTCTGTTTACGGAATGGAACAGCGCATTCGAAAGGCCAAAGAGTTTCTTCAATTCTCTCAGGACCCGATTTATCTCATTGCGGAAAAAGTAGGATACAAAAACGCAACGCATTTCACCTGTGCTTTCCGCAAACACACCGGGATTTCTCCAAGCCAGTTCAGAGATCAAAACTGATTCGCAGGGAAGAACTTATTGAACGATTACCGGTGTTTCTATCTGTTTTTTCCTCTTCATCCACAAAAGCATTCTGTCCATTACCTTTTGAACCGAAAATGTCAGAACAGCATAGAAAATCATCAACAGAATAACGATCATTTCAGGCTGTTTCTGGTATCCGAAAAGGGCCATTCCCCAACAAATCAATACCCATTGAATGAAGTATAAACTCGTTACCCTGCTGCTCATGTAATAAACAACTCTTTTGAGTTTATTGAACGGCATCGCTTTTACAGTGAAAAAAGCCAGGCGAATCAGCAGTAAATTAAACCCAATCAAATAAATGCTTCCGCCGGGTCCTAAATGATAGAAATCACCGAAATGGAAATCGAAATTCATCAATAGAAAGCCAATTCCTGCGATGAATAAAACCAATCCGACCGGCAGCATGGAATGAAATGCCCGAAGACTTCTTCCTTTCTCCACATACAAAGCTCCGAAGAACATCCCTACAAAAATAAAGGACATCCAGGGGCAAAGTGAAAAATAAACATGCCAGTTATTGCTGCAAAGCAAATCCAAAAAATAATCCGTCACAACATATCCTGTGTGCAACCCTCTCAGAAAAATCGGTGAGATAATTACGACACCTGCAGCAATCAAATACACATATTTGTTTGAAAAGAATTTCCGCATCAGTCCCATGATCAATAAAGCGTATCCGGCTAACTGCAAAATATCTCCGGTAGTTATCAAGTAAATGTATTGATCCGAATTCAGCGGAGAGTGCCAGCCGTAAGCCCGGATAAAATCTTCCGGCATCACATTCACCAGAACCGGAAGCACAAACTTCAGAAAATTCATGGTATATGCCGTCAACAGCAACAAAACTCCTCTTCGTATGGAGCGAAGCGCGCTGTTATTGCGGGAAACCATGAAAGAAACTCCCATCGTTATCAGAAACATTCCTGTTCCTTTACCGATAAAATGGATGATATTTCCCAACCAGCCTTCCTGAACCGGAATGGTTCCGTTCATCCAGAGTGTATGAACCAGAATGACCATAAAAATGCTGATCCCTCTTGCAAAATCGATTCCCTCAATGCGGGTTGGCTGAGTTTTATTCATTTCTTAAACAGTTTCAGTTATTGCTGCATACAGCGGATTCAAAAGGAAGCCCTCCGCTTTTAGACTTTCTATCGGATTGGATAAATCGAGCATGTTTTTAGTGTTACTCAATTGCAGCCTGTTCAGACAAACCCGTTTGAAAACTTCCCGGAAAAGATCCAGTCTTTTAAACTCAGAATCCAATTCCGGATGTGCTTTCTGGTAATTCAGGATACATTCGGAGACTTTGTTCCAAAACAACGTCGAAGGATAAGCACCATGCGCTTCGAGGATTGCTGTCAAAAAGCGGAAAAAACAATCAAATACATCTGTATAAATTGCAAGCACCTGCATTTCATCGCTCGCTTTGGTTCGTACGCGTTCAACGAACGTATTCAATGGAAGTTCTTCATCGAACAACATAATCTCCTCGGTAATATCTTTCATCAACAAACCAACAGGAAGCCCTTCCTCCACAACAAGCAGGCAATTTTCTCCATGTGGCATAAAAACGAGATGATATTGATACAAACAGTGAATCAATGGCCGCAGGTAAACATTCAGATATGCTTCAATCCATTCATCGGCAGATTTTCCGGAACGCTGAATCAGCTGCATCAGAAATGATTGATTATTGGTATCCAGATGAAGTAAGGAAGCCATCGTAAAAGCCTTTTGTCCCGGTTTTAATTTTTCAGCCGGACTTTGTCTCCACAATGCCGCCAACATTTTATTATTCGGATGACGGTAACCCAACGGAGCATATACTTCGCTTTCATAGCCGATCGTAGCAAGCTCATCCAGCATTTGAAATCCACAAAGCTTCAATTCCGGATCGGCCTGCAAATAGTCCGTTATCCATTGGGTAATTGCCGGAGTACTTTTCATGTAATGAGCAGAAAGTCCTCTCAGAAAACCCATGTTCAAAATTGAAAGTGCTGTTTTGACATAATGCTTCTTCGAATCACTGGTATTGAAAAGCGTTCTGATCGATTGCTGAGGAGAATACCGGTCACTGCTTTCTCCAATATAAATCAAACGCCCCGAACATAAATCCGGGGTGTAAATCCTGCTGATCTTATTGTCCCACTGCCACGGATGAACAGGGATGTACCAGAACTCGTTTTCTTCCAACCCTCTATCGTGAAGCTGTCTGGAAAAAGCAGCCAGATCTTCTTCCGAAAGTTCGCGTTTTATAAAATCCGCGTAGGATTCTGACACAGCTGTAAATGTGGTGAAATCTTTGTGCGCAGCAAGCCAAACCAAACGAAAGGATTCGGATGCTTCCGGTGAGTAATCGAAAAAATCCGAATTACCAAATCCGATGCGCCCGCTGTTCGCTATAAAACACGGATGCCCTTCTGTCATTGCATGTTCAATCTCCTGAAAATCGCGATCAACAAGCTCCGATACTGAGAACTTTTCGTGTTCTGACAAATAGGCTTTGCTTTGAAGCGTATTGGTAATTTCTTCCAGATACGTCGGTAAAAATTCATCCGGAATAGCTAATTCATGCTGAAATTCCTGAATAAACCGAAGCGCATCCAGCTTCGTCTCCCGACCATTCTCTATCCGGGAAATACTCAAAGGGTCCACATCCCAATGTTCAAGAGAGCGAATAATGGCATCAAAATAATAACTTACTCCATCAGCTGCCTGTAAACGGTATTGATTTCCGAACGCATGCTCTTCCACTAATTCCGGTTCCAGAATCAATTCATGTGCCGCTTCACTGATGGCTTTTCTAATCAGATTCCGGTTGACTTTATTCCACGCCAAGGGCGAAGGAAGGTATTCCGCTGTCTCCAAATCATTTATCGATTGAAGAGCAGCCTCGAAATCAAAGCGATTACAAATGGCAAGCCAGGCAGTTTTATGCGGAAATGAAATGTGTTTTTTATAGATGAATCCCGCTTTTTTGTTGAGTTTATGAATTTTATCATTTCTGACATCCGGTTCAACCACTACTCTTTTCGTTCCCGAATCCGAAAACAGGAATTCCATTACCGTTCGAAACACAAACCAGGAGAATCCGGCAATGTATTCCACCGGCGGAGCAAGCAAAATATGCATTCCCGCATCCCCTTTTTGAATATGTATGTGTTCATTCAGAAGGTCGTAAGCCGGATCGTACTGCTCTACTAAAAAAACAGGAATCCCGTTCCTTTCTCCGATGTATGCATTGTAATGTTCCGGAGATAAAAGCGCTTCGTAACACTCCAAAAACTCTTCTTTCGAGTAATGCTGCATTCCCCAGTATTCTGCATATGGTTGCGTCACCCACTCGTAGATGAATGAAGCATCATCCGCCAGATTTATCGGTCTGATGGTAAGTTCTCCGATTGTTTTTATTTTTTTAGAAAATAACGTCGTCATAACTATAAACTCTTAGTTTTCAACCGGAATAAATACCTGTTTAAATGCTGAAAGCGGATTTTCCAATTTTCCTGTAAATTGTAGTCGTGCAACCGGATCATCCAGATCAATCATTTGCCGGTTATTGTTTATCTGCAAGCGGTTCAGACAAGACAAAAGAAATTCGTCCGCAAAAAGATCGTATTGCTCAAACTTCTCTTTCAACTCCGGGAAACGCGATTGATAGCTTCTGATAGAATCGGCCAGCGTTTTCCAGAAAACACTTTCCGGAAAGCCCATTTGTTCATCGAGAATCGGAGTCATGAAACGGAAAAAATCATCGAAAACATCTATAAAAACGGAAAGCAGTTTCAGATCTTCCGGCACATCCGTTATCATTCGGTTCAATGCTTCCGGTAATACGGCCTCTTTATTCAAAATACATGCTTCTTCCGTGATGTCTTTCAGGAAAATATGCTTCGGAATATGGTTTTCCAATTTCAGAATGATGTTTTCTCCATGCGGCATAAAAACAAGATCATACTGATAAAAACAATGCAGCAAAGGAATCAGATACGCATCAAAATAAGCGCTCAGCCAGTTTTCAACACTCAATCCTGAAGCCAGAATCAACTCAGGAAGTAAGCCCCGGTCATTCTGATCCACATGAACAAGTGCCGCCATGGTAAGAAGCTGCTCATTTTCATTCAGGTCTTTCACCGGACTTTCTCTCCAAAGCGACGCCAGCATTTTGTTATAATCATTGTGCGGTCCAAACTCTTCGAAATAAGGATTTACGTAACTCACAGAAGCAACTTCACTCAACATTCGAAAACCGTTTTCTGCAAGGAAAGAATCGTTGTAAAGCAGGTTTTCCAGCCAAAGCGCCATCACCGGAGCCGTCCCCAAATAATAATGCGGCAACCCGCGCATAAAGCCCATATTCAGGATAGACAATGCGGATTTAGTATAAAACTTATGCGGATTTGAGGTGTTAAAAAGCGTTCGGATCGACTGCTGCGCCAAATACTGATCTTCACCATATCCCAGACAAATCAGATTTCCGGCTGCAAGTTCAGGAGTGTAAATGTGTACCAGTTTATTAAACCACTGCCAGGGATGAATCGGCAGAAAAAGATAATCCTTCGGGTCCAACCCTTTACTTCGTATTATTTCATTGAAATAGCTGATCTCATGCTCACTCAACTCCTGAGCAATCACCTGATCATAGGTTAATTCCTCCGAACCGCTAAATTTTACACGCGACACATTTCCTGCCAGCCATAAGAGTGAGAAAGAATTTCCTGCTTCCGGAGCGTAGGCACGATAATCGCCACTGTCGAAACCAATTCGTCCGTTGTTGGCTACAAAACACGGATGTCCTTCCGTCATGCTTTGCTCAATTGTCTGAAACGAAGCATGCGCCAGTTCTTCAGCCGGTGGATTTCCCTTGGCTAATTTGTACATGCTGCCGTGAAGGGTGCTGATGATTTCTTCCAGATAAACCGGTAATTGCTTATCGGACAAACCCAATTGCTTCCGGAATTCTTTGATAAAAAGTACTGCATCCGGACTTTTCTCAACTCCCTTCTCAATCTTACGGATTGAATCGGGGCGAATCTGCAAATGATTGAGCAGCATTTGTTTTGCTGTGAATTGATAAGTGATTTCCGGGGCATCGCTCTGAACGATGTATTCATTCAGGATTCCGCTATTTGTTTGTAGAACAGGTTTTATCAATTGTTCGTGGCTAAACTCTGTCAATGCTTTTTTGATCAAAGCAATATTCGCCTTTTCCGAAAAATGCTGCTGAATATGTTTTGCAGCCGTTTGTGGAGACAAGGAGTTATCGATGGTATTCATGCTACTGCGTTTTTGAATAATTGTTGTTGAAATAATTTGTTGAAAATGCCTTCTTTCCAGATAAGCCAGTTGAGCGGTTTTATGCGGCAGCTCTACCACTTTTCCCAATCTGAAACCAATTCGTTCGCAAAGAGCAAACATTTTCTTGTTCCGGATATCGGGCTCAACCAGAATTCTCTGGGTAGATGCATCCGTGAAAAGAAATTTTGCAATGATTGTAAATACATACCAGGTGAAATTGGGGACACGAACAGATACCGGAGCAACGATGATGTGTACTCCTCGGTCTCCGGACTGAACTTCGTAGTAATCCCGGATCAGATCAAAATCAGGATTGTAGCTTTCAAAAAGAAACAACGGATTCTGATTCCACTCACCGACATAAATCTCGTATTCCTGCTGTTCCGTCAAACGCTGATATTCCAGATACACTTCCTCGCGGGTGGTTTTTTGAAGTCCCCAGAAATAAGCATATTCCTGATTGGCCCACTGATGCAGAAAATCCGTATCCTTTTCCGGGTCAAATGGCCGGATCCTGATTTCTCCCAAGCCTTCTATTTTTGAATAAAGCGTTTTCATATCTTCACTTCTTTACCGATTGCATTCTTAAACCGGACGAAAAACACTAAAAACAGCGTCAATGTGAGTGCAAACCCCAAAGCTGCAAAAGGAAACGGTATCGAATAATCGACAAGGGAAACCAAGATTCCACTCATGGAAGAAGCTCCCAGAACTCCGAAACTTTGAGCCAAATAAACCTTACTGTAATCCAGAGCATAGCGCTCCGGAGTGGTATTCTGGAATAAAAGCACATCGAATTTGACCGTTGCCTGAAACAGCGCCCAGCCATAAATCATTCTTCCGCTTATCAGCGTCCATTCATTCGGAATTCCTTGCAGTACCAAACCGATCATTCCCAACATCAGCGCTGTTATGAGTTGTTTGTTCAGAAGCAGCGGTTTTTCCGACTTCGCGTTATACCACAGGGCAATCAGGGCTATAAATCCCGGAATGGCATAAATACACCCTGAAATCAGGTTTGAATTGTAAACGGAAACACTTTCCCAGTATCTGGTAAAAAATGGCCGGATCAGGTAATCACTGAAATACAGGAGCATCGTAACCAATGCCAATTTCAAAAGAAAATAATTCAGGTGCGATTTTCCTTCACCAACCGAATCCGGTATTTCTTTCTGCGGATTATCCAATTGAAAACGCTTGCTGCGCAAGAGGTAAAAACTCATTCCCATCTGGATAAAATCGCCCGCTGCCATTACCAGAAAAGCTTTTGCAGGATGTACAAATCCAACAACAAAACCACCGATTAATGCTCCCAGAATACTTCCCATGTGAACAATCACGGACAACAATCCGATCGTGTTGTGATGTTCCGTTTCAGGAACAACTTTCAACGTATAGGGATAAACCAAAAGATAACTTCCTTTGAAAAACACCATCACCAGCGAAACAACCCAGAACAACACCAGTGAATCGGTCCATAAACAATAGAGAGCCAGAATTCCGGCGCAAAACTGTGTGAAAATCAAGATCCGGAGTTCTGTAATCCATTTGGCAATAAAAGCCCAAAACGGAAACGCGATCATTACGACCAGACAAAGTGCTGAAAAATAATAACCAACATGCCTGCTGTCTTCAACCTGAAAGCGCAAAGCAAAGAAATGAGGATAAAACGGATGCAGCAGATAATCACTGACTACCGCAATGAAGGTCATTGAAACCAAAAAAGTTCTAAGACTCATGCTGCAGTTGTAAAGCATCTATAAAAACTTCTTCTTCTGCATTCACTTCGAATTGCTGGAATGCAATTTTCTTCTCCACAGCGTAGTATTCCCGTCCCAGAAGCTGATTGATGATGATTGAATTGCGGTAAGCAACCATCCCAAGATCCGGAGTCACAAATCCATGCGTATGCTGTTCCGCATTCTGAACAAAGATTTCGTTTTCGTTTAAGTCAATGGTATAATCGCGCGAAACCGCGTAACGCCCTTTTTCATCCCAATTGATTCGGTCTTTGATTCCTTCGATAAAAGCCGGCTGTTGGTAATGATAACCGGTAGCAAGAATAACCTCATCCGTTTCATGACGGTAAAACTTGTTTTGTTCCTGCTGGTGAAAAGTGAGTTCAAACACCCCGTCTTTTTCATTGATCTGATACAATTCGGAATTGGTGCGAAGACTTACTTTTAAATCCCCGTCGAGTTGTTTCGTATACAAGAGATTGAAAATTTCGGCTATCAGATCCTGATTGATTCCTTTATAGAGATTCTTCTGATTTTTATTGAGTTTCTCACGTGTTTCATCCGGAAGATGATAGAAGTAATCCACGTACTCCGGAGAAGTCATTTCCAGCGTCAATTTGGTATATTCCATGGGGAAAAACCGGGCAGATCTCGTAATCCAATTCAACTCATAGTTGTAAGTATCCGAATCCTGAAGCAGATCGTAAAAAACTTCAGCGGCACTTTGTCCGCTGCCAACAACCGTAATCCGTTTTTTACTTTGAATCCTGGTTTTGTGATGAAGGTAATGCGCATTATGAATCAGGCGGTCTTTCAGATCTCTGCAATTTTCAGGTATAAAAGGTGTTGTTCCTGTTCCCAACACGATTTTTTTTGTGCGAAAAACTTTCAACTCATTCGTAGAGACATTGCACGTTTCAACGACATAGATGTTGTTTTGCTGATCAAATTCAATATGAGAAACTTCAATCCCGAAGCAGACATTCGGCAATTTTTGAATCACCCAATTGCAATATTGATTGTATTCTTTCCTCAGCAAGAGAAAATTCTCCCGGATGTAAAACGAATAGATTTTACCGGTTTCCTTCGCGTAATTCAGAAAGCTGAACGGATTCATAGGATCTGCCAAAGTCACCAAATCTGCCAGAAACGGAATCTGAAGTGTGGTACTTTCAAGCATCATTCCCGGATGCCAATCAAAGGTTTCTGCCCGGTCGATAAAAAGTCCATTCAGTTCCTTGATCGGATTAGTAAGCGCTGCAAGTCCCAGATTGAATGGTCCGACACCAATTGCAATAAAGTCGTAAGAATTATTTTGTTCCATAAATCAGTTTTTTTGTTGGTATTCGAAGCCTTTTTGTTTGATAAGATCCAGGATTCCCAGAAGATGATCCGCCGAAGATTCCGGATTCAACAGTGTGAATTTCAGATACAATTTCCCATCCACGCGGGTGCTTGCAACAGAAGCCGCGCCTTCGTTAAACAGAGAACTGCGAATGAATTTATTTACCATATCCGGACAGTTTTCATCTTCCTGATTCTGAAAAACAAAGCGAAAAACCAGTGTCGATAACTCCGGTTCATGAATGAATTCCAGATTGGGATCGAGTTTCGCCCGGTGATAGGTTTCCTGAATAATTTCATGTACTCTCAGTAAGTATTCACCCAGTTTCTTTTCTCCGATCACTTTCAGGGAAAGCCAAACTTTTAAGGCGTCAAAGCGGCGGGTTGTCTGAAGAGATTTCTCCACCAAATCAGGTGTCAGGTCATTTTTATTCTCCAACGGATTGAGATAATCCGCATAGTAGGAAACGTACTTGAAGCATTCCGGTTTTTTGAGCAGGAAAGCGCTTGCACAAAGCGGTTGGAACAACGACTTATGAAAATCTACCGTCAGAGAATCCGCATATTCCATCCCTTCGAATTTGGATTCAAATTGATCAGCCAGTGCGAAAAAGCCACCGTATGCCCCGTCAACATGAAGCCAAAGTTCATTTTCGCCTGTTATTTCAGCAATACTCTTTAACGGATCAAAACTTCCAAAGTCAGTTGTTCCCAATGTAGCTACCACAGCTACCGGAATATTCCCCTGAGACTTTTCGAATTCAATGGCGTTTTTAAGCTCCTGAACATCCATTCGAAAACGATCATCCGTTTTAACCGGAACGACCGATTCGTACCCCATTCCAAGCAAAGCCGCATTTTTACGGAAACTGTAATGTGCTTTCTCCGAACAAAAAACGCGAAACTTGGAAATTTCAGGGTTCCAGCCTTTTTCTTTCGCATTCCAATTGAATTTTGTCAACGCATAATGATCCCGGATCATCAGCAAAGCCATTAAATTAGATTGGGTTCCGCCGGTAGTAAAGATTCCGTCAAAATCGGCTTTCATGCCCAAAGTAGCCCCTGTCCATTGAATGACTTCTTTCTCGATATAAACTCCTGTTGTAGCCTGATCCCAGGTTTCAATTGCAGTATTTACAGATCCGGAAATGACATCACCAACCAAAGCAGGCAGCAAAACCGGACAATTTAAATGTGCGACGTAATTCGGATGATGATAAGCAACCGTATGATCCAGAAAAGACTCTTTCAAAACAGAAAGTGCCGTTTCCAGACTCACATTTTCATGAGGGTTCAATGCCAGCTCATTCTTAAGCGAATGGTAAAACTCTGCCGACTCCCCGCTGAGAAACTGTTCATTATTCAAAAATCCCAGAACCAGAGAAACTGCTTTTTCTATTTGCTCCCGGTATTCATCTCCCGAATCTCTGTTCAGAAAATTCGTTGTTTTAACATCCGTCCAATGTTGGAATAGTGTGTCAATCATCTTTGTTTGACTTAAAAGTATTATGCCGGCAAAGCTAGATTCACGATACGAGAACAAGCTGACGCAATCAGGAATAAAAATGACGCAATTTGTATCCTGAGGAAAACATCCGATCGGAATAATAAAGCAATGTTGCTATCTTTGTTCTTATGGATTATCTAAACGGATTAAACGAAAGTCAACGTGTTGCGGTAGAGAATTTTGAAGGGCCAACGATGGTTATTGCCGGAGCTGGTTCGGGAAAAACACGGGTTCTGACGATGCGTATTGCTTACATGATCGACCGGGGAGTAGACCCATTCAACATTCTGGCTTTGACCTTTACCAATAAAGCTGCGAAAGAAATGACTGAGCGGATCGCGTCGATTGTGGGTTCAAGTGAGGCTAAAAACATTACGATGGGAACTTTCCACTCCGTTTTCTCACGAATTCTCCGGATCAATGCGGACCGGTTGGGATATCCACAGAACTTTACCATTTACGATACACAAGATACCAAGAGCTTGCTGAAGGATATTATCAAGGAATTGAATCTGGATGATAAGATCTACAAGCCAAGCATGGTTTACGGACGGATTTCTGCAGCGAAAAACAACCTGCTTTCTGCGGATGATTACGCCCGCAATCCTGAAATCATGGACGAAGACAAGAGCAGTCAGCGGCCTGATTTGGCAAGAATTTACAAAGCTTATTCAGTAAGATGCTTTAAGGCCGGAGCGATGGATTTTGATGATCTTTTGTTCCAAACCAATGTGCTCTTACGCGATTTTCCGGATGTACTTTCTTACTATCAGCATAAATTCAAATACATTTTGGTGGATGAGTATCAGGATACAAACTACGCTCAGTATTTGATTGTGAAGAAACTTGCGGCTGTTTATGAAAACATTTGTGTGGTTGGAGACGATGCACAAAGTATCTATTCATTCCGCGGCGCAAACATTCAGAATATCCTCAATTTCCGGAACGATTATCCGGATTACAAACTCTACAAACTGGAGCAAAACTACCGAAGCACCCAAAGTATTGTTGAGGCGGCCAATAGTGTGATTTCAAAGAATAAGGAACAGATCAAGAAAAGTGTCTGGACGGATAATGACAAGGGAAACCCGATTCGTGTTATCCGCGCAATGACCGATAACGAAGAAGGTAAAATCATCGCCAATAAAATTTTTGATGTGAAACATCAGGAAAGCGGAGATTGGACGGATTTTGCTATTCTTTACAGAACAAACCGCCAATCGCGTGCATTTGAGGAAGCCTTGAGAAAGATGAATATTCCGTATAAAATTTACGGCGGACTTTCTTTCTATCAGCGCAAAGAGATCAAGGATATCTTATCCTATTTCCGTTTAACAGCCAATCAGAAAGACGAAGAGGCTCTTAAACGTGTGATCAATTATCCGAAAAGAGGAATCGGGAAAACATCCTGGGAAAACATCATCATTGCCGCAAACAACTACGATGTTTCCATTTGGGAAGTGATCTCCGAATTTGGAAAATATCCGGTGTCAATTCCGGGTGCAACAAAACAGAAGATTTCCGAGTTCGTAATCATGATTCAAAGTTTCACTGCCCAGCTGAATTCTCAGAATGCTTATCAATTGGCTCAAACCATTGCAAAAAGCTCCGGGATTCTGAAGGAGTTGTATTCCGAAAAAGACAAAGGTCCGGAAGAAGTGGAACGCTACCAAAACATCGAGGAATTATTGGCTGCGATCAAGGAATTCACGGTTCAAAAAGGAGAAGACGAACCCGCAACCTTATCCGACTTCATGATTGATGTAGCACTTTTGACAGATGCTGACAACGAAAAGGAAGAAGACAAAAACAAGATCAGTTTGATGACCATTCACTCCAGTAAAGGACTTGAATTCAAACACGTTTATTTGGTCGGATTGGAAGAAAACCTCTTTCCTTCACAACTTTCCATTAATTCCCGAACGGAATTGGAGGAAGAAAGACGCTTGTTTTATGTAGCCGTAACGCGCGCGGAGAAAAATTGTACGATTTCATATGCAGCTTCCCGTTTCCAATGGGGAAATCTGATTACTTCCGAACCGAGCCGATTCATTTCAGAGATCGATCCGAATTATCTGAGTTTTGAAACAGCTTATGGTGCTCCACAAGCCGGCGGACGTTCATTGAATTCCGGTCGAGGTGGCTTTGACAGACCTTTCACCGGCGGATTGAACAGAATGCCAGGAAATGCAGCTTCTTCTGCTCCAAAAAGCTTGAAAAACATGTCTGAATTGAATTCAAAGAGCGGTACCGGTGATGCTAACATCGATATTAAAGTGGGCTACAACGTAGAACACGAACGATTCGGGAAAGGAAAAGTAACCAAACTGGAAGGAAGCGGAGTTGATCGAAAAGCTACAATCTTCTTTCCCCATGCAGGAGCGAAGACACTGCTTCTCAAATTTGCCAAACTAACAGTTATTGATATTGACTAAAACAAAAAGCCGGAGCGAAAAATTTCACCCCGGCTTTTTTTGTTCCTTTGTAAGGAAGAATCTACCAATAGAACATTCCGGTAATAATCTGATCTCCGAAAGGCTGACCTTCCAATTTCTTTTTTAATTCCGCAATCAATTCCGCTTCGGTATATTGCTTTCCTTTTTTCTTTGGTTGTGCAATTTGTTCCGGAGTCGGAGCAATAATATCTACCTTTTTAGCGAAATAAACGATACTTCCGTCTTCAGTAGCCAATCCGAGGACAGCTCCCGGTAAGCCCTGAATATTCTCAGGTCCTACAGTCGGAATAATATCCGTTGTATACCAGGCATAAATGCGGGTGGTATCATTCTTTTGCCAGATTACACGAGTACATTCATATCCTGCAATTTTCCGGGTTTTATCCGTGATTTTCCAGCGATGTTTTACCAGAGAATCACCAACAGTCATTGAATTTCCCATCATATCCATGTATACAAAACGTTGTCCTTTTGTAAACAAGTTGTAGACGGTGTTTTTCATCGTTAACCAACTCTGAGGATCCGGCTGTTCAGGAGTGATGTATGAAAACAACGATACACTATCATTGAAGTAAAGAGAAAACTCTTCGACTTTGATCTTGTTCTTCTCTCCTACAAACTGCCGCATACGGTCGTCTTCAAAGATCTTCCAAAGGTTCGTTCTTCGCTCGTAAGTAATCTTACCTTCACGGACCAATTGAGCTTGTGCGGTTCCTCCCAGAAACAATATTCCCAGAAGGATGATTATTCTAATACCAGCCATTCCCTTCATCTTCTTTTGTTTTATAGTTATTGAATCTAAGCGTTAATTTTGCCATGAAATAACGACGGATAATGTTTGTTCTCTGATCGACGATCACGTTGTTATTCACGGTACGGTAGTTACTGATGTTTTGATTCAGGATATCGTAAGCCTCAATTCCAAACAATAAGTTTCCTGTTTTCAGGAAAGATCTCTGAATAGAAGCATTCCAAATCACATAGTTAATGTTGTAACCGTTTGTTCGACCTGTATTGATGTTGTAAGTCGCATCCGATTTGATAACCAATCTGAACGGTAAAGTCCAATCAACCTGAGCTCTGAAATTATACGTTGTGTACGGTTGATTCGATGTTTGTTTTGTTAACGAGTTATACGGAATGTTGTAGTCTACTCCTCCACCGATTTCGAAACGCAGGGTATCGCCATTGTAATTCAAAGACACATCTGATCCGATTCCGGTATTTCGCGTATCGTTATCCTGGAAGTTGATCTGGTTCATCGTAGAAGTAAAGTTTCCGTTTGCATTAACCTGCAAATTCAAATCTTTCACTTTCTTGATCGGGATTCCCGCTCCGGCCCAGTAATAAAGAAAATCAGAATTTTTCACATTGATAGCCTGAGAAATCGATCCACCAATAGGAGTAAATACAGTATTCGTACTGAAGTTATCTTTAATGTGTGAGTAACTGAATCCTGAATACATATAGAATCCTGATAAGCCTTTCCAGGTATTGAAATTACCCGTTATCGTATGCGTGTAATTTGGTCTCAACCCTGAGTTACCAATTTGGATAAAGTTCGGGTTTGCATTGTTTAAAACCGGCTGCAACTGATCAATCGACGGCAAACTGGAGTTTGTGTTGTACTGAATCATCAATCGCGTAGTTTGACTGAACTTATATCTGAAGACAACTCTCGGCAAAATGTTATTCAAATCCTGCTTGATTAAAGAATCGGTGAATACGTTTCTGTTGTCGATTGAAATTGTTCTGAATCTTGATCCGACAGAAACTCTCAATTTCGGATTTTCATAAATCAAAAATGCACCGGCTCTGTGTTGTTGTCTGTCTGTTTTAAACTGATTGGAAAATCGTGTATCTACTTCAACAAATTCTCCGTTCACAGGATTCAAAGTTGTTTTTCTTTGACTATTGTTATTCCGGTAAAATTCATAATCAAATTCCAATTTAAATCGTTTTCCAAGTGGTTCGATGTAATCTGCATAAGCCGTATGAGCCATTGAATTACTTCTGTTTTCTTTTTCCTGATTAAAGGTTACAGTAGTATCTACCTCATTAGCCAATACATTTCGTCCACCGGATAATAATGTACCATCCGATCTATTGTCTGTCCCAACAAAGTTATAGCGCGCAATCAACTTTCTGTTTTTCTTTTTGAAATCCTTAAACAATCTGAACGTTGTATTCAGGTTTGTTCCGGTAGCCTCACTTCCATTGTCAATCGATGTGTATCGTGTTAAAGTATCCGTTTGAGACAAGAAATCTGTTCTTGACAAAGAATTCTGATCCGTTTTATTCAACTGCAGTTTTGGCTCCAATTCAAAACGAGTCAGGGAATCGATTTGTTGAGAATACTTAATTCCAATCTGATGCTGCATGTACGATTCTTTGGTATAGCTGTTCAAATCAGTTGTATAAGATGTATCCGTCAATAAATATTGTGAACGGCTGTTTGATTGTGTTTTAACTTCATATTGAGAAAAGGCATAATTCAAACGGACTTTTGCTCCTTTTTTAAATTTCTGATCCAAATAGAATCCACCTTTAAAAGTATTCGGAATTCCTTCATTCTCATTTTGACCGTCTCCGCTGTATGATTGTAAATCATCATTTTCAGCCATCCAATCACGACCTTCGGACAATCCGAACTTAAACAAGTCGCTTCCGTTGATATTTGTTTTAGGTGTGTTTGAACCTAAAGCGTACACCGCCAGTTTCTGGTTTTTGTTATAGGAATTGAAGAGCATTTCTCCTTCGTAAAACCCACGATTGGAAGGAGTAAATTTATCGAGTCCACCGGCGAGACTGGCCTTCCCGAAATATCCCTTCTTGGCTTCTTCCTTCAGTTTCAAGTCCAGAACCTGAACCTTTTCATCACTGCCGTCTTCAGCATCCTTTTCATAAACCTCAACGGTTTGAACTCCTTTTGCTGCAAGGTTTTTCGTTGCAATCGTAGGGTCGTTTCCGAAGAATTCATCTCCGTCTACAAGCACTTGCCCGATTTCCTTTCCTTGATTTTTAATCTTACCATTTTCATCAATGGTCATTCCGGGAAGTTTCCGGATCAAATCCTCTACAACCGCATTTTCTTTCACTTTGAAAGAATCGGCCACATATACCAAGGTGTCTCCCCGGTAATAAATAGGATTTCGATTGGCGTAAATGAGGACTTCATCCAAAGCCGTACTTTTATCCGGCATTGCCAAAGTATCGAGAATAAATGCGTTGTTTTCTTTCGACCCGAAGAAAAAAGACCTGAAAACTCCGTAATCAGGGTGAATAACGGTAAATTCAATCGTATCGATCGGAAGATTGAATTCGATATGACCGTATTTATCCGATCGCTTAAAATCCAGTAAAACAGAATCACGAACCCGTTTCACAACTCCCACTGCATTTCGTACAATAGTTTGCGAATTCGTGTCTATTACATTTGCCTTGATTTGCATGTTTTGGGAGTATCCCAGATAAGAAATCAGGAAGAAAAATAGAAGTACAATTTTTTTCAATGTCCAAGGTATTAGATGACACAAAATTAGACGGAAATTTTTGGGTTTAATAAAAAAAATGCGAAACGTTACACAAACGAGATGAATGGCTAAGAATGTAGTTCAGCGGAAGAAATAAAAAGCGGGAACCAAATTGATCCCCGCTTACTGCATATCGTTAAGAAACTATTCATTATGGGCATCTAAAACTTAACGACTTGCCTCACCTCCACTTCAGTAACGCGTTTTGTGCTCCCATCCCTATCTACATACGTTCTGTTGACTAATCTCCCGGAAACAGCCAGATGGCTTCCCTTCCGACAATAATTCGTTAAAAAACTTGCGGTATTTCCCCAGGCAAACATGCGATACAACGCAACAGGGTCGGATTCAACTTGCTTCTTTTGTTTATCCACTGCAAACTGAAATCGGGCAACCATAGATCCGTTTTCAAAAGTGGTGATGGTGGCGTCTGATCCCAGACGCCCCACCAGGGTAACTTGGTTTCTAAGCATGTTCTACAGAATTATTAAGTCGTTCACTTCGATCTCCGAAAACATCTTCCGTTCACCTGACTCCGTTCTATAAAAACGGCTCACCAATCTACCTTCCACCGCCACATTTATTCCTTTTGTGCACAACTCTTCCAAAACACTTACCCATCTTCCGAAAGCCGTCAACCGGTGCCAATCTTGTTTTACCTGAAGATTTCCTTCTTTATCAAGATAATGTTCCTTCGTCGCAAGTGAAAAATTCACCACTTTCCGTCCGCCGGGTAAAAGACTCACTTTTGGGTCGGAGCTGATTTTACCGATAATATTCACGTGATTCATATGCAGAATCTGATCCTGTTTAATAGTAGTATCCATAATCTTAAGAATTAGCAATTTCTTGTTTTCTTGAACTCAGCAGAACGAATTCATTTAACTCAATTTCTGTCGAAAAACGCTTTTCACCTTCTTTCGTCTCATAAGTACGATTCACTATTCTACCTTCAATCACGACCTCGGAACCTTTGTCTAATACTTTCTCCACCCGATCACACAATTTTCCCCATGCAATAACAGTATGCCATTGTGTATTATCCACCCAATCACCTTTTTTATCTTTGAATCGCTCATTAGTTGCTACCGATAAGCGGATTTTCTTTGCTCCCGATTCGAAAACCTGGGCAACGGGTTTCGCCCCGATGCGGCCAATTAAATTCACTTTGTTTTTTAGCGTGTTCATCTTTGTTTGTTTTAAACGTTTGTAAAATTTTGATTCGATTAATTTTCAACCGATTTGATGTTGCAAAGTTGAAACAGGTCAAAAATCATTTTCGGTTATTAACTAATTACTGTCGAATGTTTTTCGTTTACAATCAATTGTAATCGTTTTTAAATCTGATTATCAATATTTTATACTCATTAATCAAATTTGTTTTCCGCAAAAAAATCGGATCAATTCTGCTTTGAATCTGAATTTTGGGAATGTGTCTACCGGTAAAAAGATGATAACCAAATAAAAAAGGGTCTCTTATTTATTCATTCCGTAAAATGATTATATTCAAAACTTCAATTAACTAACGTTTCATGATTCAGCAAAAAGGATTCAAATTCATCGGTATTTCTGCCGAAACCTCTAATCAAAACGGAGAGGCTTCCACAGCCATCGGGGCACTTTGGGGACAATTTATTTCTGAAGATCTGCTTTCCAAAATTCCTCATCAACTCAATCCTGATATTATTTGTATTTATACCGATTATGAAAGTGATCACACCGGAAAATACACTTGTCTGCTTGGCTTAAAAGTGAATTCTTTGGAAGATATTCCGGAAGGACTTACCGGAAGAGAATTTGTAGGAGGAAGTTTTCAGCCTTTTCTGGCGAAAGGTGATTTGCCTCAAGCTATTGTTGATACCTGGCAAAATATCTGGAAACAGGATGAAACACTCAATCGAAGTTATACTTATGATTACGAGGTGTATGATCACCGCTCACGAAGAGGAGATGAATCTGAGGTTTCAATTTTCATTGCAACAAACTAATATCGGATTATGACAATTTGTATTTCAGGAGCAAGCGGCTTGGTCGGAAATGAGCTTCTGATTCAACTTCTAAATAAGACTGAGGTCGAAAAAGTATTGGTCTTAAGTCGGAATCCACTTGGTTTCGGACATCCGAAAATGCAACTTGTCATTATCTCCTTTGATCAGTTACACCAAATTAATGTCGCGGAAAAAATTGATATCGGATTTTGCGCACTTGGAACAACACTTCGCAAAGCAGGAAGTAAAGCCAAACAACAGGAAATCGACCGCGATTATGTGATTGCATTTGCAGATTTTTGTAAACGATCCGGAGCAGAAAGAATCGGGATTGTTTCATCTATCGGAGCAAATGCGCAGTCGTCCAATTTCTACTTACGAACAAAGGGCGAAATGGAACAAGGTGTTATGGCGCTGAAAATTCCTCACACGATTTTTATCCGGCCTTCATTTTTAGTAGGTCCCAGAAAAGAATTCCGGGCGAGTGAGAAAATACTCACAGCTCTAAGCTTCCTGATCAATCCGTTTTTATTCGGGAAAGCGAAAAAATACAAAAGTATTCATGCCTCAACCGTTGCGCGAAATTTAATCGAGTCTACTTTCAATGATTCAACAGAAATCAACGAACTATAGATTTCGTGAAAATTAATTTAGTAGTGTTACCTTAGCAGCATGGGAACCATTCTGAAATACCTACTTGAAAAGCAGTCAATTAGAGCATTGCTTCTGTCGGTATTCATCATACACAATGGTCATTTCATTTATTCTCAATCACTTGGAAAATTGGTTGAGTCCACATTGAAATCAGATGCTCCTTTCACTATTCGTGTTTTCGGAACGGAAGACGGTATTCCCCAGCATCAGATTCCCACCATGATTTCCGACAAAACAGGAAATATGTTGATAGCAACAGCAAATGGATTGGTTGAATTCAATGGTCAGACTTTCACCGATATCAATCCAACGGATGAAAGCCGGAAAATACTCTGCATTGAGTTGTATCTTGATCAAAAAACAAATAAACTCTATGGCCTGAATAATAAATCGGAGTTTTATCAGATTTCGCCGGTAACCAAATGCATCAGTAAAAATTTTATTCACGCCTCATTTTACCATGACTCGATCATTTATGCCGATCTGAAAGGTGAAATCCGAATTGCCAGGATTGGTTCTTCGAAAAGCAGGTTTATTTCAAAAGTTCCAGTCGATGACGATTTTTGTGGAATCGGGATCATGGATCAAAAACCATTCTTCACGAATAAAACAGGAACATATCTCCTGGTAAGCAACAAATGGGTTCAAATCAGTCCGGAAGTTTACAATCGATGCAAGGTAAACCCATATACCGGAAAGATATATTTACTGGGAGTTAACCATGTTGCCACTTACTCAAAAGGGAAATTGACTCTTGAAAAGTTCAATGAAGTAACCGATGGCTATTACTTCACCGATATGGCTTTCAGTCCGCACGGAGAAATTTTTCTTTCTTCGCACAAAGGCATTCTTTATCAAAACAAATACCATCCGATTTATCAATCCTTAAATTCCAATCTGCCTTCAAAGATCATTTTATCCTTATTTTTTAATAAAGAAGAAAATTTCCTCTTTGCCGGAAGCAATGATAAAGGGTTGTTGCAGTTGAAACTCAAGCATTGCATTACTTTTTATGATGAAGATGTGCTGAAGGAATCATCCTTAAATTCAATCATCGAATACAACAACAATCTGTTGGTTGGTGGAACCTACTCGACCATTTTCAATTTCAAATGGGGCAAAATCTCTCCCTACTACGAAGATCCGACTCAATTTTCCTGTCTGTCCAAGATCAATGGTGAGATTTGGGCCGGAACATGGGGAAAAGGAATCCAGATTCTGAAAAACAAGCGCTTAATCAGATACATCCGGCAGCAGCTTCCAAGTCCGATCGTACATGCAATCTTCGAAGACAGAAAGAAGCGGATCTGGATCGGAACAGAAAACGGAATTGCATTCGGAGAAACGAAAAACAGCATTCACCCGCTTTTCACATCATTAAAAATGGGACTGATCGTTTGTTTCTACCAAATGAAAAACGGAAACATCCTGGTTGGGGGGGAGCACGGATTCTACATCTTTTCAGAAGAACTGAAACTCATCAGGCAATTCAGTATTCGCAACGGATTGAACGGAAAAGAAGTGCGTTGCTTTTATGAAAAAAAGGATGGAACTGTTTTGATCGGAACTTATGGCGGCGGATTGTATTACTGGGATTTCAAACGTCTGCTTCCTCTGAACAGAATGAAAAACTGCCTGTTGGACAACGATATTTTCACATTGGCTCCGGATAAAAAAGGGAATCTGTATATTTCTTCCAATCACGGTCTTTACGTGATCAACGAGCAAAAGATCGAAGACTTCATTACTCAGAAAATCAATTTCTTAATCCCCTTTCGCCTGAGTCAGGACGATGGAATCCTGAATACGGAATTCAATGGCGGATTTCAGAACAACTATTACACGAAGGATCAAAAGCATTTTTACTTTCCAACGATTCAGGGAGTATTAACCAGTTTTTTTGAGATTCCGAAGTACCGGGAATTGAAACCTTTTCTAAAAGAAGTGATTGTAAATGACGAAGTGCAAAAACTGACCAATCATGTTTTCCCCCGGAATACACACACCATTAATATTCAATTTTACTGTCCGAATTTCACCCAATTCTATAATCTTCATTACCAGTACAAACTTGTAGGGCCCGATATCAAAGAAGAATGGAGTACTCCAACAAGACAGGGAACGATCAGTTTCAAAATGCTTCCTCCCGGCGAGTACAAAGTGTATATGCGCGGAATCGACGGTTTCAATGACGGGAATCCGAATGAAGTGGTTTATGAATTTAAAATTCAGAAGCACGTTTATGAAACGCTTTGGTTCAGGCTACTGGCTTTCGGGTTGGTGTTTCTATTGATATTCCTGCTGACCTACAAACGGATTCAGGTATCGAAAGATCAGGAGCTCAAAGACAGTGAACACAAAAACACCATGTTTGAGTTGAAACTGAAAGCAATTCAGGCCAAAATGAATCCGCATTTCATCTTCAATTGTCTGAATAACATTCAATACCTGATTGTAATGGGCAAACAGGAAGAAGCAGAATATGCATTGAGCGATTTCTCTATTTTGCTTCGGAAATTTCTGCAGCAAAGCGACAATTCCTTTATTACTTTACGGGACGAGATCGAACTGCTGAAATCCTACATTTCGGTGGAGCGTTTCCGTTTTGAAGAAAGCCTGGAAGTGGAGGTTCATATTCCCGAAAACCTGCTTCATCTGAAAATTCCGACCTTACTGATTCAGCCGACAGTAGAAAATGCTATTGTTCATGGTTTGACACATAAAAAAGGCGCTAAAAAATTAATCATTGAAGGTCAACTGGAAGACGATCTCATTATCCTGCGGATCGAAGACAACGGAATTGGTCGACAAGAAGCAAAACGGATCAATACCTATCGTGCAAATCACATTTCGCATGGTTGGAACATGGTTCTGGACAAGATCAATTTATTGAAAGCAAAATATCATTATTCCGTTATCTTTGAGATCATTGACAAACCTGAAAACAGCGGAACAACGGTCATTTTTAAGATTCCGTTGATTAATGAAGAAATGATAGAAATCTAATTCAACACTCAAACACGTGAAAGCTCTAATTTTAGACGATATTCGAATCAGCAGAGAAGGTCTGGCTGCCTTGCTAAATAAAATCGACCCGGACATCGAAATAGCAGCAAGCGTTGCCACAACCGAAGAAGCACGACAAGTTTTCGATGAAATGGCCATTGATGTTGCATTTTTAGACATTCAATTACAGGCCGGAACCAGTTTTGATCTGGTGGATGAAATCCCATTCGAAACAAAGGTAGTTTTTATTACAGCTTATGATGAACACGCCATTTCGGCAATCAGAAAGGGAGCTTTTGATTATTTGCTAAAGCCGATCAATTCATCGGATCTGCGCAATTGCATTCAACGGATTCGTGATGTAGATTTACAAATGACAGAATCAGGAAATAGTAGAAATGACGATCCCCGCGTCAATCCGGATCTGATCGGAATCACCGGTTTGGATTCCATTATTTTCTTAAAGATCGAAGATATCATTTACCTCAAGGCAGACGGAAAATATACGATGATTCAAACCACGACGGAGCACATCACCAGCTCCAAGAATCTGAAAGTGTTCGAAACGATGCTTCCGGAATCAAAGTTTATGCGGGTTCACCACTCGTTTTTACTGAATTTGAAATACATTAAAAAGTTTCAGAAGGAATACAACACATTGGTTTTGGAAAACGGAGCGCAAATTCCCGTATCCAAATCACGGAAAGATTTGCTGATGCAGCGATTGATGCACGTTTAAACAACCGTTACGTTAAAGCTTTCATCCAAGGCAATCGAACCTTCTATTACCTGATGTGATCCGGGAATCAATAATCCTTTCATTTTGGTGGTTTTCCCTTTGGAAAGAAGATCAATCATTTGTTTATCCGTCAGTTTTTTACCCAGGATCTCAAACGGAATCATAAATCCGCAAACTTTGAAGTTACTGCAGCCAACTCCCGTTTTTCCGGTCATCAACTTGTTGCTTTTACATTTCGGGCAATCCAGATCGGAAATATTTTGCTTCTCGGCTTTTTTACGTTCCTTCTTCTCCTTCACGACCTCAACCGGTTGGTCGGTATGCAGTTGAATTCTGACCGGAGCCTGAGAAAAAATCACTTCATCAGTCAATTCACGAACCATTACCATCAGTTCGCGTTTGAACTGTTCCAAATCGTATTCTCCTTTTTCAATCAAACGCAGTTTTCGTTCCCATTGCCCGGTAAGTTCCGCACTTTTCAATAATTCATTCTGAATCGTATCAATCAGGCCAACACCGGTAGTTGTTGCAATGAGGTTCTTTCGTTTTTTCTCAATGTATTTCCGTTTGAACAAGGTCTCGATAATATTCGCACGCGTTGCCGGACGACCGATTCCGTTTTCCTTCATCATGTCGCGCAGTTCTTCATCATCCACCATCTTTCCGGCAGTTTCCATTGCTCTGAGCAAGGTTGCTTCGGTGTATGGTTTCGGCGGACTCGTTTTCCCCTGATGAATAAACGGCTGGTGCGGACCACTTTCACCTTCTTCAAAATGAGGCATCGTTTGCTCTGGTTTTTCAACAGCTTTTTTCCCTTCGGAATCGCTTTCTTTGGTTTCTTCCCAAACAACGCGCCACCCGGGTTCAATAATCTGTTTTCCGGTTGCCTTAAATTCGATCTGACCTACTTTTCCAAGAACTGTCGTATTCGAAACTTTACATTCCGGATAAAACGCAGCGATGAAACGACGTGCGATCATATCATAGATTTGCTGTTCCGGATGGCTGATTCCACTCGGTTGAACTCCCGTAGGAATAATCGCGTGGTGATCCGTCACTTTTTTATCGTCGAAAACGGTTTTGAGTTTTGGAATTGGTTTTGCCAGAATGGACTCCGTGAAACGCGAATAATGGGTCATTCTTTTCATTATCCCGTCGATCTTCGGATGTAAATCCTCACTCAGATAAGTAGTATCAACCCTTGGATAAGTAACCAATTTTTTCTCGTACAAACTTTGAATAATCTTCAAGGTTTCTTCTGCAGAGTTTCCGATTTTCTTATTGGATTCAACCTGCAGGGAAGTTAAATCAAACAAACGCGGATTTCCTTCTTTCCCTTCTTTTTGTTCGAAAGAGGTAATTTCAAAAGGATGTTCTAGCAAATATGACAGACCTTTATCAGCTCTTTCCTGAGATTGAAGCCGGTCAATCGTTGCAGAAAATTCCGTTTCACGATACAGGGTTTTCAATTCCCAGTATTCATCTGAGCGGAACGCCTCAATTTCTTTTTGCCGGGTTACGATCATCGCCAAAGTCGGGGTTTGTACTCTTCCGATTGACAAAGTTGCTTTTCCCTGTCCGAATTTCTTCGTAAACAAACGCGTTGCATTCATTCCTAAAAGCCAATCACCGATTGCTCTTGCGCTTCCTGCTGCGTACAGATTCTGATATTGTTCCCCGGTTCTCAAAGCCTGAAAACCTTCCCGGATAGCTTCTTCCGTCAGCGACGAAATCCACAAACGTTTCATCGGAGCCTTGCATTTCGCTTTGGAAAGTACCCAGCGCTGAATCAATTCTCCTTCCTGCCCGGCATCGCCGCAGTTGATAACCTCATCGCATGCAGAAACCAGTTTTTCAATCACAGAAAATTGTTTCCGGACTCCGGAATCATCTATGAGCTTGATTCCGAATTTTTCAGGAATGATCGGTAAGTCTTCCAACTTCCAGTATTTCCATTTTTCGTGATAATCGTGTGGTTCTTTGAGCGTGCAAAGATGCCCGAAAGTCCAGGTTACCCAATATCCGTTTCCTTCGTAGAAACCGTCATGGCGCTGTTTGGCTCCAATCACTTCTGCGATATCTCTGGCTACGGAGGGCTTTTCGGCAATACACAATATCATAACGGACAAAGTTCACCTTTTTATAGGGAAAACACAAGTATTAACAACAGGGAGATTTGAACAAAAATCCCAAGTTCTGAATAGTCAAACAGAATCAGAAGGAAATCAACTGCTTGCTTTGGAACATTTTTCCTCCTGCACGACCTCTGAACAGGTAAATTCCATCGCTCAGTTCTTCACCGAATTGCAATTTATTTCCGTTTTGAGTAAATGGAATTTGTTTTCCCATAGCATCAAAAACTCCTAACTCCTGAACACCCAATTCCGGATTTAACTCAAAAGTTCTTCCGGTCTTCGCTACAAAGAGTTTGGCAGAAATAAGCGATTCGTCAATACCTAACGGATCACAAATCGTTGTGCTGAATGAAACCTGTTGTGCACTCAAGGTTGTTTCCTCTACATACGAATTTGGCGAACCCTGCTCTCCATAGAGAATCATCACCTGATTTCCCTCAATAACATTCGGAGTCCAGCGATTCTTCAACTCCAGAGTCAAATTCGAATTCACAGCGTTCACCACTGCATAATCGTAACTGATCGGTGTGTAGATTACAATCGTATGCCCGCTTGGAATTTGTTGCAGCATATTTAACATTCCCGCCAATTGAACAGAATCCGAATACTTGAAATAGAAATAGTATTCCACTCTTGAACGTCCGTTGGCTTCATTATAGTTTCCGAAGGAATGATCCGGATTTGCGCCATTGTAATTGGTTCCCCAGGCTGCACACGAACTTTGGTCAAAAACGACCACATAAAATCCGGGTTCAGGAGTTACCAATCCATATTCAACAATGTTTTCATCCAGGGAAACAGAATTAAAAGGAGTATCTGTATCGTAACAATTTACTGCTAAAGTCGATTGTGCATTGCCGGATTGTGCAACGAAGGTGCATAGAAAAAACGACAACAAAGAATGATTTAAGATCTTTTTCATAAGCTAAGTTTTGTAGATAACAACATTCAGATCAAGGAGTCGGCCAAACAAAAAAACCAACTTCTTAGTTCTTACTTTACCAAAAGTACAACTTTGATCTAAAATATCATAACGAAAAAGTTCACACATACGCAACAGCCGAATATGATGATTTTTGTTAAAACAAAGGAAAATGCTTCACTTCCTTCGATACCTCAACCTGAAAAAAACCGCTGAAATCTATCGGAAATACAAGGGGTTCGCAATATTGCGATATGGCGAATTAACGAAGAATTTCCAAGACTACTTCGTATACTTTTTCACCACAAAACCTACTTCATGCTTCTCATCCTTCCCCTGCTCAAAAATCGTCTCCACATTCCACTCCGATTCATCAAACGCAGGAAAAAAGGTTTCTGCACCGTAAACATGATCCACATGCGTAATCAATAGCTCATCAATTACATCGGCATCCATTGCTTCCTTGTAAATCTGGCCTCCTCCGATAATGAAAACCGTTCTTTCCGTTTCATTTTCATAATGCTTCAAACATTCCTGTAAGGAAGAGAAAATCAATGCTCCGGGGGCTTCATATCCGGCATTTCTGGTCAGAACCGCATTTTCCCTATTGAGCAAGGGCCGGAATCTTTCCGGAATGGAATCGTAATTCTTTCGACCCGTTACTACGATGTGACCGCTTGTGGTTTCTTTGAAAAATTTCATGTCAGCCGGCAAATGCCACATCAGATCATTGTTCTTACCAATTCCTCGTTCGTTGTCCATTGCAACGATTAATGCTGTTTTCATGGAATGACTTTATATTCTGTTGGTGAAATAAACACACATTTAGGCCGAGCAATAAATGCTTCGGGAACATGCGCTTTTTTCACATCCGATTCAGTTTCAAAATAGCCTACAACCCAATGGTATTCACCATCAGCTCCAAGAACCTTATGAATCAAAGGTTTGAAACCCGGCTCAATAATATCTGCATTCTTATAAACTTCAACCGGATATTCCTGGGCGTAATATCCTTTCAACAGCTTTCCGTAATACTTAGCAATCACGTCATCCTTACTCACGGAATATTCTGTAATTCCTTTGGAATGTTCTTTAAACAAAGCTTTCGAATCTGCAAAAAACAACTCATACTTTTCTTTGGAAGCCGGGTCAAAGAAATCGGAACGATAAGCTGCGTAATTGAATTCCGGCAAAATATAGAACGGTTTCACAACAGCTTCCTGACGCGGATAAACCCAGGTGAACACGTGTTCCACATTTCCTAAAACTGTTTTTCCTTCTTTCTTCCCAACTTCTGCCATCAGGATCATTCCACCATCCTTGTATCGGTCGCGCTGATTTGAAACGAAATTTCCAAGCGACCACGCAGTCAATTTCTTCTCGCCTCCCACTTCTTTCACTTCTACCGGCTGCAATACGTGCGGATGGCCGCCAATGACCATATCTGCTCCGTTTTCATAACAGAATTTCTCCCAATTCTTTTGATAGGCATTCGGAAGTGATTGGTATTCCGTTCCCCAATGCAACGTGCAGACAATCAAGTCGGCCTTCATTTCACGAGCCTTTTTGAAATCGGCAAGCATCACAGTGCTGTCAATGTAATTGATAATCAAAGGAGCCGCAACGGTCAAACCATTTGTTCCGTAAGTATAATTCAGTATCACTACTTTGAATCCGTTTTTCTTTACCAGCAAAGGATAATTCTTGTTTCGTTCCTCCTTGTTCCGAAACGTTCCCGTATGCGCCACCCCCAATCGGTCCAATACATCCAGCGTTTTGACAACACCTTTTGATCCGCCGTCACAACTGTGATTATTTGCTGTGACGATCACATTGAATCCGGCATCAACCAAACTTTCAGACAATTCAGGAGGGGCAGAAAACTGCGGATAGCCTTTGTATGGTTTTCCGGCGTGTGTTACTTCCAGATTGGCAATCGAAATATCTCCTTTTTGAATAATCGGCTTCACAAATTGGAAGCAATCGCGATAATCGTAAGCATCTTTCTTTGCATGGTAAGCTCCGGCAATTTGTCCGCCGTGCTGCATGATATCTCCCACAAACACGAATTGCAATTTGCTTGAATCGGCTTGTGAAAAAGAGAGCGAGAAGCTAAAAACAGCAACTAAAATTCCCAAAACACTTCTCATCTATTTTTCAAATTTGATTAGTAATACTTTATCCGTTTTCACCAAAGCTCTCAACGCTTTCTCCAAAGGAGCTTTTGCGCGTTCCGCCAATTTCAAACGGTTTCCGGATGCAATCATCTTGTTTCTGGCCTTGCGCTGCAAAGACATCCGTTCGTAATCTTTCCATTCCCCGTTTTCGATATACACTTCTGTTCCCTTCGGATTGAGTGCAATGGAAAGCAATTCGGGTTTAGGAATGAGGATGATCAGTGAATCTTCTTTTGATATAAACTGAAAATCTTTTCGCTGTAAATCCACTCCGTAAAGCAGCTCTCCCTTCATGATCAACGTGAGGCGTCTTCTGATTCCGTCTCCGCTCAAACCATGTTTCAACTGATCTACATCCATCATTTTATCCAGAGAACCGAAAAGTGCTTCGGTATCCGATTTGTAATATTCGACCGTATCCACAACTGCTTCATCCTGAAACTTCAGGGTGTTCAATTGCAAAATGGAACGAATCTGCTCCACCTTCAACGGTGTTTCGTCCAACACTATCTCATCTTTAGATTCTCCCTTGTAAAACAACTTATAGATCCAGTATCCTGCAAATACTATAAGTGCAACAAGTGCCAATCTAACGATCAGTGTTCGTATTTCTTTTATCCTTTGGAGTTTCATGTACGATTACTTGTTCAAATCCCTGGTTCTTGTAAAAATCAACAAGAAATGTTTTTGCATTGCGTTCTGCTTCGTCTAAAATATTCAGTTTTTTCAAATCTTTCCGAATGGATTCCTCTCCTTTTTGCAAAGCCTTTGCCTTGTCGTCCTGTGAGAAGTTTGACCGGAATCCGTTCACTTCAGTCATTTCTGTGCGAATCAAATCCGGGTTCATTTCAAAAGAAACAATTTCAGGAGGCGGAAGCTGAATGGTAATCTTTTTTCCCTTCACTTCAATATCGGAATCTTTGATCGCATTCAGATTCACTCCGGCTTTCACGGTAGCTTTACAGCTCAATAAAATTTTCCGGTCGCCAAACTTATACCATTCGCCATCATCATTCCATTTAATGATTTTTCCAAGCGTATACTCCGTGGTGGAAAGCGTTCCTATCGACCGGATCTGGTACACTTCTGTTTCATGCACCTCTTTATCTTCCCCGCAGGAAACGATTAAAAAGGAAACCAGAATAAAAAACAACCAATTTTTCATAGGCTATGATTCAAATGCTGCTAAACACATTGCCTGCATTCCAACAATCAATGCTTTACTGTCAATATCAAATTTCGGGTGATGCACTCCATAAATGATGCCTAAATCCTCATTCCGAACTCCCAAACGGAAGAAGCAAACCGGAATTTCCTGTGCATAGAACGAAAAATCTTCAGATGTCAGGCGGATCGGTAATGCTTCTACATTGCTTTTTCCAAAGAATTTTTCACTTCTGTGAATCATCTTCTCGGTCAAAACGGGATCATTTTCCAGGTAAGGATATCCTTTCGAAATTTCCAGATCTGCCGTAGCTCCGAATTGCTGACAGGTTGCGTGAACATGTCCGGCGATCATTTCGAGCGCTTCTTTTCTCCAAGCTTCATTCATGGTTCGGAAGGTTCCTTTCAAAATTGCTTTTTCAGGAATGACATTCGTTGCTCCAAGTGCTTCAAAATGCCCGAAGGACAAAACGCAGGGAACTTTCGGATCACACTTCCGGCTGACGATTTGCTGCAATCCGGTAAGTAGTTGTGCACCAATCATAATCGGATCAATGGTTTGATGCGGTGTTGCACCATGACCACCTTTTCCGTTAATGGTAATATAAATTTCATCGCAGGAAGCCATGTACAAACCTGGTCTGAATCCTACGTTCCCGACTTCCATTTCCGGAAATACGTGAAGTGCATACATTTCATGAACAGGTGGATTTTGCAAAGCTCCGTCGGCAATCATCAAAGAAGCTCCTCCGGGATTTTTCTCTTCACCGGGTTGAAAAAACAATTTAACCGGATGCTCCAGTAAAGCTCTGTTTTCCCAAATGATTTCAGCTGCTCCAAGTAAAATCGCCGTATGCACATCGTGTCCGCAGGCATGCATCACACCTTCGTTCGTCGACTTGTAAGCGCAATTATTCTGTTCCGTAATCGGCAAAGCATCCAATTCCGAACGCAAACCGATACAAGATGCAGAGTCTGTGTGCTTGTCGGAACGGATTATTCCTAAGATTCCGGTTCCGGCCACTTCCTTTTGATATGGAATTCCGATTTTCTCCAGTTGCTGTGCAACAAAACTCATGGTATTGTATTCCGCATACGACAATTCGGGAAAACGATGCATATGCTCCCGATATCCTTTGACTTTATCAAATAATTCGCTGGAACGTGTACGGATGATATGATGAATGGTCGAATCCATTTTATTCTGAGTGACTTTATTCAAAAATACGAAACAATTATCAATGATGAATTGCGAATGCTGAATTACGGATAACAAGATCCCTGAAAGAGTTCAAATTATTCAATGAAGGAATATTTCACTTTTAAACCTGCTTAAACTCCTTTAAACTTTACTCGGCCACGAGTAAGTTACATCCACGAATGTCTGAATGATCAAAACGCCCCATCAAGCGGAGTTTTCCGTTTTCGATCCGGCCCAAATCCTGGGTTTCTATAAAAGCACAGGAATACAAGTTTGCCAAATCCATGACATTTACTCCGCCGGTTTTTTCTTTGGTCAGACGCTCGAAAGGATCATTGACTTCACGCAGTGAGATATGCATCCACGGAGGCAATTCAAATAATCCGTCCTTATCGCTGTAAGCTTGTGAGAGTAATTCGCACATTCCGTATTCGGAGGCAATGTATTCACAACCAAAACCCGCAATCAATTCCCGATGCATTTCTTCTTTGGTCATTTCCTTGCGTTTCCCTTTCATTCCGCCGGTTTCGATCACCGTTACATCGTGCAGATCAGGTTTCAGTTCTGCCAAATCCAGTAAGGCATACGAAACACCAAACAAAACCAGTTTCTTTCCGGTTTTTCTTCCTTCCGCAATTGCTTCCAATAAACTTTCTGAGCTGTCTAAATAATAACCGGACAAGGTGTGATTGGTTTTCGCGATCAATTTATCGACCATGTAAACCAAACTGGATTCTCCCTGCGAAACATAATTCGGCAGCAAAGCATAAATGATCTGATCGTCCAGTTTTCCGAGAAACTGTTCATACGTCGGAACAAAAGACCGCTCGTAAAGAGACAAATCCGCTACAAAATGCGTACTGCGAACCATTCCGGTTGTTCCGCTGCTTTTAAAAACCTGCTCCACTTCTTTTCCTTCAGCAAGAATCTGATGTGTTTTGAAAAAAGCAATCGGTAAATGCGGGATTTCTGAATAATGCGTTGGTTCCGGCCGGCGAATCAGCTCCAGGTATGTTTTGTAAACAGGAACATGCTCTTTTTGGAAATGAAACACTTCCAGTGCACACTTGTTGAAATCCTCTTCTGTTCGGATGGAAAAAATGCGATTAATAAGCCCTTGCATAGGTACAAAGATAGATTGTTTTTCCTTCGGAATACGCCTTACAGGATTTCTGCCCGGACTGAGACTCAGACTTCACCAACTATAACCGATTCTCACTTCAACGGGAATTTCATCTGGAAAGTAGTTCCTTTTCCTGGCTGGCTTTTCACCTGAATAGTTCCGCCATGTTCTTCCACAATCAGCTTCACATAATACAAGCCAAGCCCGAATCCTTTTACATCGTGTATGTTTCCGGTCGGGACTCTGTAGAATTTATCAAAAATCATTTTAATGTCATCCCGCTTCATTCCGATTCCATTATCAGAAATCGATAAATAAAAGGATTGCGAATCATTCCACGTTCGGATGACTATTTGCGGAATCACGTTGCAGTATTTCACCGCATTGTCGAGCAGATTGTAGACCACATTGGTGATGTGAACCTCATCCACCATCAGAACATCTTTTTCAGCATCCAGCACCAAATCGATTTCACCTCCCTGATCTGTTTGATTGATATCAAAACTGTCTTTTGCTTCCAGGATCAAATCGTGAATCGAGCAGGATTCTTTTTTCAAAGCAAGCTTTTCCTTATCCAGTTTTGCCACATTCAAAACGCGCTCCACCTGATTTTCAAGACGTTTATTTTCCTTGTAAATAATCTCGGCATAACGCTTCAAACGATCCGGATCTTCTTTGAAATCTCCCCGTAAAAGCAATTCACTCGAAAGACCAATGGTTGAAATCGGTGTTTTGAGTTCGTGCGTCATGTTGTTGATGAAGTCGGTTTTCACTTCCGACAAACGCTTTTGCTTCAAGATCACATTCAGTGTAAACAAAAAGAACAGAAAGAGCAAAAGCAAAATCACGAAAAGGTAAATCCAGGGAGAAACATTTGTTCGTTCAATGTCGATAGATGAAGACCTGACTTTTGGGAAAAGCACTGTAAAATAATGCCCGTCGTTTTTCCATTTCAGCTGATTCGACGTTTTTCTGATCGAATCATTTGCCATCACGGAATAAGAAGAATCTTTCGTGTATTTAATCATGTTTCCGAAGACAATCGAATCGGAGTAACAATCGTAAATCCCGTAAACGAAGTCCTGATTCAGACTCTGATTATCAAATTCCCTTTTGAGCAATTGCTCCAGGTAATAAGGATGTAATTCTTCTTCAATATCCACCGAAAAATAATTCGAGCGAATCTGTTTTACTGCTCCGTACAGATTGGCGCTGATATCATCATGCGTATTGAGTTCCTTGAGTACATCTCTCAAAGCAATATGTGCTCTTTCCGAAAACTGTTTCAGGTTCAAACTGTCTTCGCGCGCCTGAATCTGAACAGTAATCCGCTGCGCTTCCGTTGTTTTGTGAATCCAGAACAATTGAATACTCAGAACACTCAATAATGAGAGTATCCCAAGAATAATAACGGTATTAATTGTTTTGCGATTCAACGATCATTGAGAATGGAAAATTGAAGAACTGAAAAGCTTTGCTGCTCACTTTTCCATTCTCAATTTTCAATTTTACATTAATATGCTTCCATGGAAGGATCCACTTCTTCGATCCATGCAAGGATTCCGCCTTCCAGATTGTATAGGTTTGTGTATCCGTGCTGCTGCTCCAGAAATTGAATCACATTTGCACTTCGTTTTCCTGAACGGCAATGAACAACTACTTTCTTGTTTTGGTCAATCTGCCCGAATTCAGCAGGAACATTATTCATAGGAATCAAGACTCCGCTTAAGGTACAAATATCATTTTCGTATGGCTCACGCACATCGATCAATTGAAAATCTTCATTTGAGTCCATCCAGGACTTCAATTCTGTAACTGTAATACTTTTCATTGGTTTCTTTTAGATTAAAATTAAAAAGAAAAGCGACCAAACTGATCGCTTTACAAAATTACGGAAAACTGTTCTGGAAAACTTTCTTTCTCAGCCCGTTTCGTTGGATTCTTATTTTTTTCCAAATACTTTTTGAAGTAAAGCCGTTACCTGAGCTGCCGGATCTTTACGGATCTTCGCTTCCTGCTCGCTGATCAGCAACATCAATCCGTCAATTGCTTTCGCGGTAACATACGCTTCCAAATCCGGATTTTGCTTTGTAACCAGTGGTATTTTATTGTATTTCGTAACCAAAGGATTCCAATATTCGGTAACACGCACCTTATCCATTGCCGTTTTTACAATCGGTCTGAATTTCTCTGTCAATGTAGCCGTTGTTTTTTCACGCAAATAATGTGTCGCAGCCGTATCACTTCCGTTCAGGATCGCAAAACCATCGCCAACCGTCATTCCTGTAATTGCAGTAGCAAATACATCGTAAGCACTTTTTGCAGCCTCTTCAGCCGCACGATTCACTGATTCTTCAAATTGTGTCACCTGACTTTGCATTCCTAATTTCACCAATTTGTCTTTCATTTCATTCGCCTCTGCAGGCCATGGAATAAAGATTTTTTGATTTTTATAAAAACCGTCCGTCAAACCTGCTGAACTCGCTGCGGATTTCGCGCCTGTTGTCAACGCTTCGCGCAAACCGCTGATTACTTCGTCGTTTGTTAATGAACCTTTGCCAGGCGTGGTAGTCAGTTGTTCTTTTCCTTTTGAAAGAACCTTTCCCAGGGTTTGAGCATTTGTCAAAGAACCTGTACTGACAACTAATGCAATTGCGATAACGATTTTCATATTTTGAGATTTAATTCATTGCTAATAGGAACTACAAAACAAAGAAAGGTTTAGCAGCTCTTTTCTTTTTTAACGTTTAGTAACACTAAAAATTATACCAAAAAAAGCAGGGGCGGAAAAATTTCCCACCCCTGCTTTTCAAATAATTTATTTTCAACCTTAAAATCCCTGTACTCCGTTTACGGTTGTGTACTTCAGAATATTTTTCTTATCCGGATGAATTCGTGCAAACGCAGACTGAACAGCCAAGGTTCCTTCGTGGAATCCACACAGGATCAATTTCAGTTTGTTCTCGTAGGTATTGACGTCACCGATTGCATAGATTCCCGGAATATTTGTAGAATAATCCAAGGTATTCACTTTGATTGCATTCTTTTCGATTTCGAGACCCCAATCTGCAATTGGTCCCAAAGAAGGTTTCAATCCGAACAATGGAATGAAGTGATCCGTTTCACGAAGAATTTCTCCTTGTGAATTGTGTTCAATTTTCACGTGAGTCAACGAATCAGCTCCTTCCAAACCAACAACTTCAGCTTCTGTAATCAAAGTAATCTGACCGCTTCCAGCCATATCGATTACTTTCTGAACGGAATCCAAATGTCCGCGGAAAGAGGCACTTCTGTGTACCAAAACCACTTCTTTTGCAATTTTCTTTTCAGCAAGGAAAATCGACCAATCCAACGCAGAATCACCTCCTCCGGCAATTACACAACGTTTTCCGCGGTAAAATTCCGGATCTTTGATGATGTATTCCACTCCTTTATCTTCGAAATCAACGATGTTCGAAATAGGTGGTTTACGCGGTTCAAAGACTCCCAATCCTCCTGCAATCATTACAATCGGAGCCAAATGCTTTGTTCCTTTAACAGTTGTTACGATAAACTTGTTGTCTTCCGTTTTTTCGATGGTCATTGCTGCTTCACCCAAAGTGAATCCCGGCTTGAACGGAGCAGCCTGCTCCATCAGATTATCAACCAGATCACCCGCCAAAACGGATGGAAATCCCGGAATATCGTAAATGGGTTTTTTCGGATAAATCTCCGAACATTGCCCTCCCGGTTGCGGTAATGAATCTATTAAATGGCAGTGTAACTTCAATAACCCTGCTTCGAAAACGGTGAAAAGTCCGACCGGACCTGCACCAATTATTATTATATCAGTTTCAATCATTATTTCTATAAAAAAGTGCTGCAAAAATAACGATTGTTTGTCAGATTCTTATCGCTAAAACGCGGTAAAATCGGTTGATCCTTGAAGGCCTTCTTTTCATCCGATTAGATCATAAGAGTCAATTTTGGAAGCAAGAGATCAGTCATGAAAATCGATTGTTTCAGCAATAGCTGTCGGTAATTTCGGCCTGATAGACTACGGTTTGCCAAATGGCAGATTAACAAATTGACATTTCGGACACGATTAAAATCATCAACGGGCACATTTCCGCTCTACAACCCAGTCATAGCGGTCGGTTCGCAATATTGCGATATGGCAATTTTACGTTTCAAACCAGAGCAAAGTCAGTTCCAGTTTTTCCTTCACGATTTCAACAGCTTTATTACCTTTGTTTGAAAGGGTTATTCATGATTCAATCAAAAATCAATCTGTTTTTTCAAAAGCTAAAGCAAAACTCGCTCCTTGTTCTGATTCTGATCATTGCAGCAATTCTCCGGCTTTACAATTGGACAGAAATCCCTTACATGCACGACGAACTGAGTGCTCTGGTCCGCACAGATTTCGATAACCTGCACGACCTGATCAATTTCGGGGTCAAATACCGCGACACGCATCCTGCGCTAGTTCAGGTTTTTCTCTATTACTGGACAGGAATGTTCGGCTATTCGGAATGGATTGTGAAACTGCCTTTTATTCTCACCGGAATCGGAAGTATTTATTTATCCTACAAAATTGGTTTGCGCTGGTCGAATAAAACAGCTGCTTTGATTGTCGCATCCATCATTGCCTGTTCGGAATACACCATCATGTTCAGTCAGATTATCAGACCTTACAGCAGCGGATTATTTTTCACCTTACTTCTGGTTTATCACTGGAGCGAACTGGTTTTCTACAAAAACTACCGCTTGAAACACCAGTTTTATTTTGTTCTTGCAATCATTCTTTGCTCATACAATCACCATTTCAGCTTACTGACCTGCGCCTTGATCGGATTCATGGGCTTGTTCTTTGCGGGAAGAAAACACCTTTGGAGATACCTGCTTCTGTGCCTGATTGCCGTTGTGGCCTACCTTCCTCATTTGAATATTTTCCTCAAGCAATTGGGTGATGGCGGCGTTGGCGAATGGCTTGGAAAACCAGAACCGGACTTTTTGTTCAACTTCCTGTTTTACGTTTTCCACTTTTCCACCGCATTGGTTATTCTGCTTTCCGGAATCTGGCTCTACAGCCGGGTTTACGGTAAAAAAACACTCAAGCAGCGAAAGCCGCTTTACTTCTCAGGAATCTTGTTTTTTTCCGTTTATTTCATCGCCTACTTCTATTCCATTTACGGTTCCGCGGTTCTGCAATATTCGGTTCTCATGTTTGTATTTCCGTTCTTGCTTCTGTTCATTTTCGGGTGGATTAAAGAGCAATCCGAAATCGTAAATATTGTTTACGTAGGCTGTATCTGCATTGGTTTGGTAAGCACCTTGATTTTCAGCAGAAACTACTATTCCATTTTCTACGTCCCGATTTTCAAGCAGTTTGTGACGGATGCTCATGATGCAAATAAAGAAAATCCGAAAACATTGACGATTCTGTTTACAGATGAACCGAAAACACGTTTTTACCAGAAACATCAAAACCTGAACATTCCGGAATCTTACCTGCTCATCAACACGCCGACATTTACCGAAAAGCAACTAATCGAGTTGCTGAACGACCAATTTAAAAACTTCGACCGTGTTTACCTGGGCTCTACTTCATTAATGCCTGCAACTTACCGGGCAATTGTTCTTTCAAAATACCCGCACATCGTTTGGCAGCGAAACTATTTCTCGGCTTCCACGCTTTTAGCTGCAAAAGGTTCACCAAGTGAAAAAGCACTTGCCGACTTATCGAAAAACCACGAACTATTCAATGGCTACGACCCAAATAAATGGTACAACAATACCTACCATTTCAATCAGGATGAAGAATGGGGGCCGGGTTATTCCAAACCTTTGTCGGAATTGATTCAAAAACCGTCGGACCTGGTAGATGTGATTGTGAAACTGAAGCTTTCCGATTTCGATCAGAATCCTTTGCTGATTATGACTGCTCAATCGAATGATTCGGTCATCCAATTCAAAGCAAGCGAAGTGAAAAATGGTGTTTTAAATCGTGCAGACAGCACCATTACGCTGATTCAATCCATGAAATTCATCGATTTGAAATACAAACAGTTCGACAAACCATTTCTGAGCACCTATATTTGGAACCGGGATAGAAAACCCTTGCAAATAGTATCTTTTCAGATCATTTACCGAAAAGACAACCCGATCGTTTATGCTTTGAGTGAAACCTTTGAAGAACCTTAAGCGCTGATAAACTTTTTGGCAAATTCCCACATCACAATTCCGGCACAAACAGAAACGTTTAAGCTGTGCTTGGTTCCGAATTGCGGAATTTCAAGAATATAATCCGATGAATCGATCACAGACTGATCCACTCCGTCTACTTCATTTCCGAAAACCAAGGCAAATTTTTCGTCTTTCAGTGAAGGAATCTCGTGAAGAAGTACCGTTTTTTCAGCTTGCTCGATACTGCAAACTGCTATTCCGGCATTTTTCAATTCAGAAACCAACTCATTGATATCCTTCCGGTATTCCCACTCAATGGTTTCAGTGGCTCCAAGTGCTGTTTTATGAATTTCACGATGTGGCGGCTGTGCAGTGATTCCGCAGAGATAAATCTTCTCCACATTGAAAGCATCCGCCGTACGGAAAAATGAACCGATGTTATTCAAACTCCGGATGTCATTCAAAACAATAATAAGCGGAAACTTTTCCTGTTCTTTAAATGTCTGCTCATCCACACGGTCGAGCTCCCATAATTTCAATTTTCGATTCATTCGGCAAAAATACCGATTTTCACCATGTTGCAGAACAAGCACGACTTCCAATTTATTTGGATGATTCATCCGGATACTTTACCTTCATTTCATGAAAACAATCATAACAACTACCGTATTTCTGATATTTTCACAATTGCTGCTTGCTCAGTGTCCAACAACCGGAAGAGATTCGTCCGCTGTATATTGTAAAAACGAATTATTTGACTTGGCAGACCTGCTTTCCAGCGATGCTTCAGCAAATGGTCTGTTCATTGATTTTTCCGGAGACACCATGACAAGCAGTAGTCTTTTCCTTCCTTTCCCCGGTCAGTTTCCTTTCTATTATAAAGTTTCCGACACCGGTTGTCCGGTGGATTCAGCCAAATTCACGATTAACATTCATAACTGCTGGACGGGTGGAATAGCTGAATTAGGCTATGAAAACAACAATCTGATTTATCCTAATCCTGTTACCGACAAGATCACTCTGAATGTAGCGCAGCCCGACCATCTCGTGATTTACTCAACAGCCGGTTATCCCGTCTTCACACGCTCTAAACCTTTTGGCCCGACCCTTGATCTTTCACATTTAAAACAAGGTGCTTATGTCTTGGTAGTGGACAAAAACGGTGAAAGACAATTCCGGCGCTTTATCAAAAATTAATTTTCGCAAAAGACTTTTTGCATCAGAACCCCGGTGAATCAGGAAATAGTTCTCGCTTCGCCATTCTATTTATGTTGAAAACTCCTTCTGTCAAAATTCATCAAACTCAAAGTTCGCTTTGTATTTTTGGCATGAACGAAACTCATTCACGTGTCAAAAAAAGAAAAAGATCCGGCGGAAACGCCTTTAATGAAGCAATACAACCAAATTAAAGCAAAACACCCGCAAGCTTTGTTGCTCTTCCGCGTCGGAGATTTTTACGAAACATTCGGAGAAGATGCTGTTACTGCTTCAAAAACGTTGGGGATCGTTCTTACCAAACGTGGAGCCGGTTCTCCTTCCGAAATCGAATTGGCAGGATTTCCGCATCATTCTCTGGAATCTTACCTTCCGAAACTGGTTCGTGCCGGACACCGGGTAGCGATCTGTGATCAGCTGGAAGATCCGAAAATGACCAAAACCATCGTGAAACGCGGTGTTACGGAATTGGTAACTCCCGGAATTGCTTTCAGCGATAAAATTCTCGACGGGCACCAAAACAACTTCCTTGCGGCTGTTCACTTCGGAAAAGAAACTCACGGAATCGCTTTCCTGGATGTAACAACCGGAGAGTTTTTCACGGCTCAGGGAAACACGGAATACCTCAACAAATTAATTCAGGGCTTTGAGCCAAGCGAAATTATTTTCCAGAAAAATAAGAATCAGTTATTTCAGGAGCTTTTCGGCACCAAATATTACACTTTCCGTCTGGAAGACTGGGTTTTCACTTCCGACTTCGGAAAGGAACGATTGACTTCTCATTTTCAGACCAATTCATTGAAAGGTTTCGGGGTTGATAATCTCGAATACGGAGTTGTTGCTGCCGGAGCAATTTTGCACTACCTGGGAGAAACCCAGCACGATAAACTCGGGCACATTACCCAAATCCAACGCATCGAAGAAGAAAAATTCGTTTGGCTGGACCGTTTCACCATCCGGAATCTGGAATTAATTTCCCCTTTGAACGAAGGCGGAAAAACGCTTTTTGATGTGATCAACGGCACGAAAACTCCAATGGGAGATCGTTTGTTGAAACGCTGGATAGTGATGCCGCTCAAAAATACCGAGCAAATCAACCTGCGTATTGACGCCGTGGCTGATCTGACTCAAAAACACGCTCTTCGGGCAGAAATTGATCACGAACTGAGCGAAATCGGCGACATGGAACGTCTGATTTCGAAAGTTGCCGTTGGACGGATTCACCCGAAAGAACTTCGCGCGCTATCGCGTATTCTGGAACATATGTCGCCTTTGCGGGACGCTTGTTCGCACAGTGAAAGCGACTTGTTGCAGCAACTATCAAAACGCATAGAACCTTGCGAAGACTTCATCCTTCTGGTGGAGAAATTTCTTCAAAAAGATCCTGCGGTCATGCTTGGAAAAGGCCCTGTGATCGCAGATGGAGTTCATACGGAACTGGATGAATTGCGCGCTATTTCAGAAAGCGGAAAAGATTATCTGGAAGCAATGCAGGAACGCGAATCCGAAAAAACAGGAATTCCAAGCTTGAAAATTGCATTCAACAATGTCTTCGGTTATTACCTCGAAGTTCGAAACACACACAAAGACAAAGTTCCGGAAGAATGGATCCGCAAGCAAACATTGGTAAGCGCGGAACGCTACATCACTCCTGAACTCAAGGAATATGAAACAAAAATTCTCGGAGCGGAAGATAAAATTGCGGCTATTGAAGCTCAATTATACGTTGAATTAATTCAGAAACTGGCAGCCTTCGTCGGAGAAATTCAACGAAATGCATACCTCATCGCGCAGTTGGATTGCTTGACCGGCTTTTCCGAAATTGCAACGAAGAACAACTACGCGAAACCTACCGTGAACGACAGTTTTGTAATCGATATCAAAAACGGAAGACACCCGGTGATTGAAGGACAGTTGAAACCCGGTGAAAACTACGTTCCGAATGACGTTTACCTGGATAAAGACGAACAGCAGATTATCATGATTACCGGACCAAACATGTCGGGTAAAAGTGCGCTTCTCCGCCAAACGGCTTTGATCGTTCTGATGGCTCAGATGGGAAGTTTTATTCCTGCCGACACAGCCATTTTGGGGATTGTAGACAAAGTCTTTACCCGTGTCGGAGCGTCGGATAATATTTCTTCCGGAGAATCGACCTTCATGGTGGAAATGAATGAAACTTCGAGCATTTTGAATAATCTTTCCGATCGTAGTTTAATCTTACTGGATGAAATCGGCCGCGGAACCAGTACCTATGACGGTATTTCCATTGCCTGGGCAATCGCCGAGTACATCCACGAATTTCCGCAGTCGAAAGGAAAAACGCTTTTCGCAACACATTACCACGAATTGAACGAAATGGCAGTTCAATTTCCACGCATCCACAATTACAATGTGAGTGTGAAAGAAGTTGGACAAAAAATTATTTTCCTTCGAAAATTAGTCGAAGGAGGAAGTGAGCACAGTTTCGGAATTCATGTGGCAAAATTAGCCGGTATGCCTGCAAAAGTGGTGCAAAGAGCCGAATTAATGCTGGAGCAGCTGGAATTGAATCATCGTTCGAGCGAAGTTCAATCCGTAAAAGATGTCGTGGTTCAGGCTGGAAATTCGCAAGACATGCAATTGAGTTTCTTCCAGCTCAACGATCCTGTTTTAGAGCAAATTCACGATCAATTGGTTTCCATCGATATCAATACGCTCACTCCGGTTGAAGCTTTGATGAAATTAAATGAAATCAAAAAATTGACTGGCGGCTAAATCAGTCCCTTGTAAGGATTAGTGAAAGAATAACTCTCAAGTGAAACTCATGAAAAAAAGCTTCTTTTTATTTCTGCTTTTGTCGTTCAATCTTCAGGCACAAACAGATTCCGTGCGTTTGCAATGGTTCAACGATGCGAAACTCGGAATTTTCATTCATTGGGGAATGTATGCCGTGAACGGAACTTCCGAAAGTTGGGCGTTTCACAACGGTCGGGTTCCTTATGATGTTTACATGAGTCAGATGAAAGGATTCACGGCTGCGAAATTTGATCCTCAGCAATGGACAGATTTGATCAAGGAAAGCGGTGCGAAATATGCCGTTATTACAACTCAGCATCACGACGGACTGGCTCTTTGGGACACCAAACAGCTGACTCCCTATCCTTCAAAAACCGATTGGACCGCTTTTTTCCCGAATCAAACTTATCCGACGCAGAAAAATGCTCTTTGGAATCCGAAAAAACCTTTAAGTACAGTATATCAGACTCCGGCTGCAAAAGACCTGATCACCCCTCTTTCAAATGCATTGCGCAAAAGCGGTATTAAATTCGGGACTTATTATTCCCTGCTCGACTGGTCGCATCCCGATTATCCCAAATTTCTGAAAGAAACAGACCGCTACAAACTCGAAAAAGATCCTTTGCGCTGGAAATCCTTTCTGACTTTCATGCACCATCAAATTGCTGAAATCAACACGCAGTTTTCTCCTGATTTGTATTGGTTTGACGGCGATTGGGAACACACAGAAGCAGAATGGGGCGCTGCAAAAATCGATTCCATCATCCATACTTCAAATCCGAAAGCCATTTTGAACGGCAGACTGCACTCCTATGGAGATTATTCTACTCCGGAACAAAACATGCCCATCATTCATCCCGAAAAAAAGAGCTGGGAATTGTGTCTGACAAGTAATGAAAGCTGGGGATACCAACCTACGGACACGAATTACAAAACGACGAATGAAGTTCTTCAAATCTTTACGGAATGCCTGAATATGGGCGGAAATCTGCTCCTGGATATTGGCCCGAAAGCAGACGGAACAATTCCTGAAGAGCAAGTCAAACTTCTGAAAGAAGTAGGCAGATGGACAACGAAACATTCCGAAGCAATTTATGGAACAACTACCGGATTGCCATACGGACATTATCATGGAAATTCCACTTTGAGCAAGGATCGGAAAACACTTTACCTCTTTGTGAATCAGATCCGGCCGAATGGCGCGATTCAAAATGTCACGATCGATTTAATGCTAAAAGGCTTAAAAAATGAAATCACAGCTGTCGAAGTGTTAGGAACGAATACGGATGTTCCCACAAAAACAGTAGGTAAAATATCCTGGAGCTGGGTTCCGGGAACTGTCTTTCTGAAAGTTCCGGCAGAATCATTGGATTCTGAAATAACGGTTATCAAAATCACCTTGAATGCTCCGTTGGATTTGTATCAGGGTCGTGGAGGATTTCATTGATTTTCATCCCTGATTTCACTCCGGATAAAACGATACGAAATCAATCAGTTAGACATACTCAAAGAAACGAATCCGCTGAACGATCCGGATCGAAATCAAAAAAAACAAAAAAAAGTCGCGCAAATCTTGCAAATTGAATAAAGGAATTGTTAGATTTGCAACCCGATTCCAAAAGAGGGGCGGTTTTCTTTCGAAGGGAAGAATAAAATGAAATATGCGAGAGTAGCTCAGTTGGTAGAGCACGACCTTGCCAAGGTCGGGGTCGCGGGTTCGAATCCCGTCTCTCGCTCAAATCTTCACAGTCTGTGAGGATTGGATTAAAGTCCGCTCGAATGGTGGTCCCGATAGCTATCGGGATGTTAGCCACGCAGAGAATGCTCGAATGGTGGAATTGGTAGACACGCCGGACTTAAAATCCTGTGACCATCTGGTCGTGCGGGTTCAAGTCCCGCTTCGAGTACAATGAGCGCTTCCAGCTCATGAGATTAAGCCTTGATTTTCTTCGGAAAGTTGAGGCTTTTTTGATTTTAGGAATTTTGGTCGTGCGAGTTCATCCCGATAGCCATCGGGACTCGCTTCAAGTACAATGAGAAATGAAGGAAGATGCAAGCCTTCCTTTTTTGTTCTAAAGAGCTTGTAGATTGGCTTCCACATTCTACAGGAAAAGTTAAATCCCGTTGGTATTTAAATCTTCTCGATTTTTCGTTATATTCAATCATGGCTACTGTTTACATCATTTACTCTGCTAATATTGATCAATTCTATACGGGAAGCTGCCTGGATTTAAAACAACGGCTTGAACAACATTCAAACAAATCATACCAGACTGGATTTACCCACAGAGCAGATGACTGGACTCTATTTTACTCGAAAGATGATTTAGAATATGAGACAGCCAGAAAAATTGAGACTCATATCAAAAAAATGAAATCAAAAAAGTACTTACATGACCTAAAGAAACACCCTGAAATCATGGAAAAACTTATTGAAAAATATCGTGCGGGTTCATCCCGATAGCTATCGGGACCCGCTTCGAGTACAATGAGCGCTTCCAGCTCATGAGATTAAGCCTTGATTTTCTTCGGAAAGTTGAGGCTTTTTTGATTTACACAATTTTCCTATGGAAAGCTAAGTCACATAGTGTTTACACCTGCGGGATTTTTCTTCACCCTCTCACTTAGTTGTAACTTTACTAAAAACAAGGAAAATGAACGTTTTTTTCATTCGCAAAGACAAATAAGGGATAACACCTTTATTTCAGATAAGTGCCCAACGTTCAATTCTTGATGATTTCGAATTCAAAAAGAAGATTATCAGTCGAGAGTATGGTGGTGACCGAAATACAGCGCGATTCAAAGTCCATACAGATGAAATCTTGATGCAACTGGACAAAATCTACGATTTCAAAAAGGTAAAAGATCCTGAAAAACTCCAGGAATTCTTTAAGTTTTAGTTTATTGTTTTTCTACTTCTAGTGATTCTGAATTAATAATTGAGTTATTTGTTTCATTACCGCATAAGATAGTAGATATAAGACAAAGGTTATTAGCTCTCATTTCTATATAAATATAGCAATGAGAGCATTCGTACTAATCTTTCTTAATAAGAAGATTAGAACACGCATGAAGGCGTGATTTTTTCTACAGATAATTAATCTTCATTATTCCTTTGGGGGAAAATCTGAAAATAAAGCTCGTCAGACTTATCACTAAACTCTTTCAGTAAAGGAGCAATCTCAATGTGATAGTGCAAGTTTAACTGTTCAATTCCATTCATGTATTTAAAAGTTACGGGATTATAAACTCGTACATTAGTATCAACAAGTTGTTGATACTTCCCTAAAACATCTAAACAACAACTTAACAGCCTATTAAATTCACTTGATCTTGCATTATTGAAACTGATCTCATCGTTTGAGAATTCCGATTCAAGTCTTGATATAGAATCTTTAATTGATTCCTCAGCTTTTTGCTTCATTTCTTCTGTGAATACTGATATATCCATGTTAGTTTTTTTAATGTGAGTTAATTCAACCACCTTCTCACGAATAAACCATACTAACTCCAAGTCTTATATGGAAGACTATATGAAGTCTAGTCTCAATCGTGAAAAAGTGGTGAAACGGCAATTAACGAAATGTATCTTCTACTAAGAGATAATCAATCGCAGACTACTATCTAAAAATAGCAATGAGTAATTGTTCCTATTTCATTATATAATCTTCGATTACTTTGAGTTCATCTACATTGGCTCTCATAGCGAGACGAACTTTTGTTGCTATGTTCTTATTAGGGAATTTTGAGAATGACTGTAATCTTGTAATTATTAGTGGTAGCAGATAATCTTTCCCCGAAACATATTTTAGTATTTTTTGATCTTGGTGTCCAATACGTTCAACGATAATCGCCATTTCTTTTTGAGCTAACTCTTCTCCAATTGCAGTTTTCAATTTCTCATAAAGAGCGTCGCTTCTTTCCTTAATCTTGTCAGGACAAACAATACCATAATTTGAAGCGCACAATTTACTTACCTTATGACCAATTGTCTGTTCCTCTGGGATGTATTTAAAACATAGTGCATACAAAACAAACAAATTCAATAAATGAGGTTCATTTTCGTTTACCCAATTATTAAAATCTAAACTGCTCTTAATTTCATCAACTTCTTTTTCTCCGTCTTCTTCGTAAGCTATTTCCGTAATCGCCTCCTCATTTAAAAGGTAATTTTCAATACAATATCTCGGAAGAACAAACAACCCATTGACCCCATCAATTGAATTACCATTCAACAAATGTAAGTCTCCATCTACTATATAAACTTTTCTTCTCCCATCACTTTCTTGATTCTGACGGCAAGTTTCAATAACCTCATCTCGATTCCCAAGTGGGAAAACTTGATCAATTTTCAAGCTTTGCCCCAGTGCTTTTTTTAGCAATTCTTTGAAAATCTTACGATATCCTAAAGCGGTATCCTCAATATAAATATCAACATCATTAAACTCCTCATAAAAAATAGAGGACGCAGATTTAGCAGCAACACTTCTAACTAACATTTGTCCTTATTTATTAAGTTTAACATTATGCTTCTTGTATTCTCCGACTATATCAGGAGAATGAGTAGCCAATATAAATTGAGTTTTTTCGCTTGCCTTCATAAGCATATTAATGAACCTTTCTTGCCATCTGATATGAAGTGAAAGTTCTGGTTCATCTATTATTAGGATATTCTCACTTCCTTCAGATGTAAATTTGTTAAACATCACATTACCGAATAGAATAACAATTTGACGCTCACCAGAAGAAAGCGCATCAATCGAAACCCTTTTTCCGTTAGGTCTCTTAATAATCAGATGACCAACAGGATCGATCGAAATACTTTTTCCAGTATCTTTTAAGAATGAATTAATGATATCAGTAAACTTCCTGATTGGTTGAAATGCTTTATTAATTTTTGAATTGAAATCATCGATAATCTCTACCAATTGTGATAACTTCTCGATTTGAGATTTATTAACTAGCCATTCAATTGTAGCAAAATTTTTGTTTTGATCATCTTTCGCCATCTTATCAATTAATGTCCCAAGCTTATCAAATAATGGTTCAAATTTTGAAGTAAATGCATTATCATCATAACCTATTTTCTTCAAAGCTTCCATAATCTCTTGTTTCCTAGAAAGAAGATCTCTACGTCCATTAATCATGTCAGTCATTTTATCCAAATCTTTATCCGGATCAAATGGTATATATTCAAAATAACTCATAAGAATTTGCTTCTGAATTGCTGCAGTATACCCTTCCTCAATTCTTTTCATTTTCTTATACATTGACTGAACCAAAAACTCAGTCTCTAACAAACTGACTCCTAAAGTTCCTTTAAACTGCCGTTTATACTGGGAAAACTCTTGTCTAGATTTATTACTCAGAATTCGTCTTTCTAACAAAAAATCTTCATTACTTCCCATAGCTTCATCTGATCTTCTTTCTAGACCTATAAAAATTGGAGATGGTAAATCCTTGATAAAATCAATAACAGGATGGGGAGAAAGTCTTTTAAGCATCACATCATTAACCTCAAAATTCTCTTTATGCTTGATACTCATAAATTCGAATTCTTCAAACCAAGACTTCTCAAGTTCTAAAGTCGGATAGTTTGGATTAATTGAAAGAATAACCTTGTTATTGGAATGTACAACTGAAATATTGATCTCAACTTGATTCCTTTCGACTGTCAATAATAAAGATTCAAAAGGAATTGAAACCAAATCTCTAAAATTTGGACAAAGAATAGCTTGTAGTAATAAAATTGCAGTTGTTTTACCAGAACCATTCACACCTGTCAGGATTGATAAATCCTTGTTAAAGTCAATATCAAAGGTTAAATAATCGTGAACTTTCGTTCCCTTAAATTTCAGTATTCTCATTAAGTTGTTTGTATAAGTTAAGATGTAACGTCGCTATAAAAGCCCGCAAACCTATTTGTTTCTTGAGACAAAGTCAACCGTATTTATACTGATTTTTCAAATGTGGTTTTCCGCAATTTTCAAAACCAGAAACCCCATGTAAGCCCCCTCCCTTTTCCGCACCCTCTTTTACAATTTCACCCTTGTAAAACGACAAATGAACCATTGAAATTTAAGCTAGGATAGGTTTTTCAAAAATTCATCTAAATAGAGGGGTTGGGACCTTGCCAAGGTCGGGGTCGCGGGTTCGAATCCTGTCTCTCGCTCAAATCTTCACAGTCTGTGAGGATTGGATTAAGGTCCGCTCGAATGGTGGAATTGGTAGACACGCCGGACTTAAAATCCTGTGACCATCTGGTCGTGCGGGTTCATCCCGATAGCTATCGGGACCCGCTTCGAGTACAATGAGCGCTTCCAGCTCATGAGATTAAGCCTTGATTTTCTTCGGAAAGTTGAGGCTTTTTTGATTTTGGGAATTTTGGTCGTGCGGGATTTTTCATTTTAAACAATTCAGCACAAACTCCCCCTTCAACCCGCACAAGAACCCATCATCACTAAAAAACAAATCCCCAAATATCTTCGAGGCTCAGTTTTTTTATTTCATCTTCAATTCCTTAATTTTACGTCAAACAAACAACTATGACAAAATTATACTTCAGTTTATTGTCAATCCTCATAACATCTTTAGCAGGCGCTCAGGTTAACACCTCAATCGTCAGCGCACAACATAATCGCTCAGACAACTTTCAAACAAGCGCAAAGCCGCAAAAACAAACTCCATTCCTAAAAGCTGAAACAGATGTTTTGTGGTCGAGTGATTTCTCCACTCCTTCCGACTGGACAATGGGAAACCATGGCCCCGGAGGAAATCCTCCTCACACTTTGGGCGACTGGACAATTGTAAATGCATTGCCAGCATCTTTGACTTCGCAAGCCGTTACTTATGGCTTCCCAACGGCCATGAACTCAGCTTCAGGAGGAAATTTTGCATTGATTAACTCGGATGGTGCCGGAAGCGGTCAAACTCAAAATGCTTATATCCAAAACACTGTCTCCATTGCTTTGGCAGATAGTTTGACGGCTAACGGAAGCCCCTTGACAACCGTCATGTATTTGAAATTCACAGAAATTTATCGCCATTTCTATGAAAGAAACTTCGTACAGATTTCAAATGACGGAGGCACAACCTGGACAACCATTGAGGTAAACCCGGTGTCTGAAGTTCTTGTAAATACAAACTCCGCCGATCCCGAAACAGAAATCGTAAACATCTCTGCTGCATCAGGTGGAGGAAACTGGAGCAATAACGTCCGGATTCGTTTCTTGTATAATGGCGAATACGACTGGTTTTGGGCAATCGACGACGTGCAATTAGTTGAAGCATTCGACGACGATGCTAAGTTCACAGGTATTTTCCAGGCAACAGACATTTTCAACACGCGAGGGCTGGATTATTTCCGCGTACCGGTTTCACAAACGTCATTCCCGGGAATTACCTTCGGCGCACACGTTTTTAATAATGGCAATACCGATCAAACAAACGTTACTTTCGAAGTAACAGGACCTTCATACAGTGAAAGTAGCAACGTTTACAACATTCCTGTAGGCACAGCGGATACCGTGGAAATTACCACACCATTTATGATTCCTGCTACAGTAGGATCAAGCACCATTAACCTGACAACGAATCTGGGTGCACCGGATGGCTTCCCGGCAAACAACCAAGAAACCATGACTCTCGTTCGTGATCCGTATTTGTATGGTCGTGATGACAACTTTAAGAGAGGGTCAATTTCTCAAATCACCAGTCAGGATGGTGCCGAGTTGAGGATCGGAAACTTAATGGAGATCTTTAATCCGATGATATTAACCGGAATTCAGGTTCATTTAACAGATCAATCCTCAGCAGTAGGACAAGAAGTCAACTGCGCCATTGAGATTTACAATCCGAATACACAGACATACGATTATCTGGGAGAAACGGAGTACCATCAAATTCAAACAGGAGATTTGGACAACTTCATTACCATGCCTATGTCGGAAGGAAATATAATCCTTCCTCAGGGAAGCGTGGTTCTTGTAATGGCTCACCATCTGGGCGGACCGAATGAAGTAGCATTCGCCTATGCTCAACCCACCGTTGTAGGAACGGTATTGGGCTACACCGCACTTGGAGCAAGATTCCGATTGACAGATCCGGGAGCTATCATGATCCGTCTGTCTGAAGACCCTTCATTAGCTGTTTCTGAAAACGCGGCAAATGTACATGTGAACATTTTCCCTAATCCCGTAGTTGGCGAAGCTGCAATCGAAGTAAACGGAGCAGTTGCTTCAACAATCACTGTTGTTGACCTCACAGGAAAAGCAGTCTACACGACAACCGTTTCCGAAGGAACTTCTAAAGTAACTTTCAGCACAAACGGCTTCGCAGCAGGAATTTACACCGTAAATGTTTCAACAGAAAAAGGAACAATTACAAAGAAAATGCTTGTTCAGAACTAATAACTCATTATAAAACCAAAAGACCCCGAATCCGGAATAGATTCGGGGTCTTTTGGTTTATTCGAACAGGGTTAAAAACTCAAAAGTTAAAGCCAGATACCGTTCATCCCTTTGAACTCTTTAAACTGTTTGAACCTTCAGAAACTGTTACTATATTTGCCCCCTAGTTGAAAAAACAATTTATGAAAGCATACGTATTCCCCGGACAAGGTGCTCAATTCTCAGGAATGGGAAAAGACCTTTACGACTCTTCTGATCTGGCAAAACAACTTTTTGCTCAGGCGAATGAAATTCTTGGCTTTGACATCCAAAAAATCATGTTTGAAGGATCTGATGAAGAGCTGAAACAAACGAAAGTTACGCAACCTGCTATTTTCCTGCATTCAACTATTCTTGCTGCATGTTTAGGTGACAGTTTTAAACCGGATATGGTTGCAGGACATTCTTTGGGAGAAATTTCAGCATTGGTAGCAAACAAAACACTTTCTTTCGAAGACGGTTTGCGTCTGGTTTCAAAACGCGCTTTAGCAATGCAGGCTGCATGCGAAGCTGTTCCTTCAACAATGGCTGCTATTCTTGGCCTGGAAGATGAAGTGGTAGAAAACGTTTGCAAATCAATTGACGGAATAGTTGTTCCGGCAAACTACAACTGCCCGGGACAATTGGTTATTTCCGGAGCAATTCCTGCTGTAGAGGAAGCTTGTGCTAAATTAACGGAAGCAGGTGCAAAACGCGCAATGATTCTTCAGGTTGGTGGAGCTTTCCATTCACCGCTAATGGAACCTGCAAGAGAAGAATTAGCGAAAGCAATCGAATCGACTACTTTCAATAATCCGATTTGTCCGGTTTACCAAAACACAACTGCTTCTGCGGTAACCAACCCGGATGAAATCAAGAAAAATCTGATTGATCAGTTAACTGCTCCGGTTCGATGGACACAGACTATGCAGCAAATGATTGCTGACGGTGCAACGGAAGTAATCGAAGTTGGTCCCGGAAAAGTACTTCAGGGTCTTTTCAAAAAAGTGGATCGCGCATTCCCTGTTTCAAGTGCAGAACTGAACTAAGATCTTTATGAAAAAAACGTCTTTTGCTATACTGACATTGTTCTTGCTGACAGCTGTATCTTGTAAAAAAGAAAAGAAAGAGCCAACGGAAAGCGGCCCGGCACCACTGAAAAGTCTTTTCTTTAAAATGGACGGCCTAAGCTATAATCCGGCAACTCAGAGCATTCAACATACAAGTGGGAAGATCTTTTTTTCAACATCGTCAAACACGAATGAATCCATTTCGATCACTGTCAGCGACACATTGACTCCGGGAAGCTACAACTTCTCTCCGTCAGGTTCCGCAGCATTCCGCATGTTCTATACTCCTGATAATTATGTCACTTCATACACTTCAGAAAGCGGAACAGGAACGATCGTAAGTCATGATTTTCAAAACAATCAAATTCAGGCGACTTTTAACTGTATGTTGGTTAGTAACGGAACAACTCCGGATACGATCTATGTAACCAACGGCGAAATCAACAAGTCATATCCTCAATAGAAATCTGAGAAAAGAGGGAACGCGATATATCGTGTTCCCAACAGATCAAACTCAATATCCATAAAAAAAGCCGGGGTGAAAAATTTTCACCCCGGCTTTTTTGTTTATTAACTACAGTATTTTTTAATTTCTGTACAAAGTACTCTTCACAGCTTTCACCAGTTTTTCAACATTTGGCAATGCCGCATCGATCAATGTAGGAGAAAATGCAAATGGCGTATCTGTTTGTGTTACACGCATCACAGGAGCATCCAGATAATCGAATGCATAACGCTGCAAATGGTAAGCAATCTCAGAAGAAATAGATGCCAGAGGCCACGATTCTTCCAATACAACACAACGGTTTGTTTTCTTAATTGATTCAACGATCAGCGGGTAATCGATCGGACGAATTGTTCTCAAATCGATGATTTCAAGTGAAATTCCTTCTTTCTCCAAAAGCTCGGCAGCTTCATAAGCAACCTTAATGATCTTACCAAAAGAAACGATTGTTACATCTGTTCCTTTACGCTTGATATCACCTACTCCGATCGGAATAATGTATTCTCCTTCCGGAATTTCACCTTTGTCTCCGTACATTTTCTCTGATTCCAGAAAAACCACCGGGTCGTTATCACGAATGGCAGCTTTTAATAAACCTTTCGCATCGTATGGATTGGATGGAGTAATTACTTTCAACCCCGGAACATGCGAATAAAACGCCTCGAAACTTTGAGAGTGAGTTGCCGCCAACTGACCTGCCGTTCCGTTTCCTCCACGGAAAACGATCGGACAACCATATTGTCCACCCGACATCTGCAGCATTTTTGCAGCAGAGTTGATAATCTGATCCGCAGCCAAAATTGCAAAGTTCCATGTCATGAACTCAACAATCGGGCGAAGACCATTCATCGATGCTCCAACAGCAATACCAGCAAATCCTAACTCTGCAATCGGGGTGTCAATCACACGTTTTGGACCAAATTCATCCAACATTCCCTGAGACACTTTATAAGCCCCATTGTATTCAGCAACTTCTTCTCCCATCAAAAAAACACCTTCATCACGGCGCATTTCTTCTGACATAGCTTCACGAAGGGCTTCTCTAAATTGAACAGTCTTCATTCTTTTTATTTTTTATTTCGCTTAAAAGCAGCACCAAAATTAATCAAAATTCGTTTCTGGCGTATTAAAACAGGGAGTAAGAACACACATTTTCAAGAAATAGTGAACAAATTGTTTAAAACCCTTCTATATTATGTATGCATAATATTTTATTTCCTAGCATGATTTGATTATTTTTGTTTCCGAAACTAAGTTTAACAAGCAAATACTGTACTTGTAAAATTTTACACGCTCACAGTTTTACGTTTAAATAAAAAAGATATGAAAATTCTTGTATGTATCAGTAAATCTCCGGATACTACATCTAAAATTGCCTTCACAGACGGGAATAAGCAATTTGATGAAAATGGGGTTCAATACATTGTCAACCCATACGACGAGTGGTATGCACTTGTTCGCGGATTGGAATTGAAAGAAACTCTGGGTGGTAATTTGACGATCATCACTGTTGGAAATGCAGCTGACGAAGCAATTATCAGAAAAGCATTGGCAATTGGTGCTGATGATGCAGTACGCATCGATGCTGACCCGAAAGATGCTTACTTCACAGCTGTTCAAATCGCAGAATACGCAAAAACAAATGGCTTTGATTTGATCCTGACTGGTAAAGAAACGATCAATTACAATGGTTCTCAGGTTGCCGGAATGATTGCTGAAGCAATGGATCTTCCGTTTGTTTCGTTGGCAACGAAATTGGATATCAACGGAACAACAGCTCGTATGGAGCAGGAAATCGTTGGTGGTGTTCAGGTTGTGGAAGCAAACTTACCATTGGTTGTTTCTTGTGCAAAAGGAATGGCAGAACAACGCATTCCAAACATGCGCGGAATTATGGCAGCTCGTACAAAACCGCTTACAGTGGTTGCACCAACAGCTGTTGAAGACCTTACTGCATATGTTGAATACGGATTACCGGCAGCTAAATCAGCTGTGAAAATGATCGATCCGAACAACATGGACGAATTAGTTGCTTTGTTACACAACGAAGCTAAAGTTATTTAATTTACAAGGAAATTATGAATATTTTAGTTTATATCAATTCATCCAATCACCTGGCGAAAAGTGCTTTTGAAGCAGTTACTTACGCAAAGAAAATCGGTGGTTCGATTACTGTTGTTGCAACCGGTTCAGTAGACGATGCAACATTGGCAAACTTAGGAGAATACGGTGCTGAAAAAGTATTGGTAGACCGCAGTGTTGCTACCGAAGATTCACAACAGGTAACACGTTTGATCGCTAAAGCAGCAGAAACAACGGGTGCTGAAATCATTATTTTCTCTCACGACCTGGTAGCGAAAGCAGTTGCTCCTCGCCTGTCTGTTCGTTTGAAAGCAGGATTGATCTCCGGAGCAGTTGACGTTCCGAATACATCAAACGGTTTCGTAGTGAAAGTAAATGTATTCTCCGGAAAAGCATTTGGTTTCGTTTCCGTGAAATCTGCTAAAAAAATCATTTCATTGCTTCCGAACTCATTCCAACCTGAAAAAACAGGTTCGGCTTGTGCAGTAGAAGCATTTGACGGAGCAGCAGGTTCATCAGCGATCAAAGTAGTTGAAACAAAAATGCCGGAAGGTGAAATTCCATTGCCGGAGGCAGAATTGGTTGTTTCAGCTGGTCGCGGATTGAAAGGTCCTGAAAACTGGGGAATCGTAGAAGATTTGGCAAAAGCATTGGGTGCTGCAACAGCATGTTCCCGTCCGGTTGCTGATATCGGTTGGAGACCTCATCACGAACACGTTGGTCAAACAGGTGTTGCAATTCGTCCGAACTTGTACATTGCTGCAGGGATTTCAGGAGCGATTCAGCACTTGGCAGGAGTAAACGGTTCAAAAGTAATTGTAGTAATCAATACGGATCCTGAAGCACCTTTCTTCAAGGCTGCTGATTACGGTGTAGTGGGAGATGCTTTCGATGTATTGCCGAAATTAACGGAAGCTGTAAAAAAATTCCGTTCAACACCACACTAAGATTCATCAATTTAATTATTTTTACGGAAGTAAATCCGAGGAGGGAAGCACGTACAATGCTTCCCTCCTTATTTAAACCCTTCGTAAGGAAAACGTTCGAATGGACAAGATTAAACTCGATATTATCGGACTGTCATACAGTCAGACTCAAAGTGGTGCTTATGCTTTGGTTTTAGCTGAATCAGGCGGAAAGCGTCGTTTACCAATCATTATTGGCGGTTTTGAAGCTCAGGCTATCGCCATTGAATTGGAAAAAATGACTCCGACCAGACCACTCACTCATGATTTATTCAAATCTCTCGCACAAACATTTTCCATTCAACTCAAAGAAGTGGTGATTTACAATTTGCAGGAAGGAATCTTCTTTGCAAAATTGGTTTGTGAGAAAGATGGCGTTTATTCTGATATTGATGCCCGAACTTCCGACGCAATCGCGTTAGCCGTTCGATTCGACTGCCCTATTTACACTTTTGAATCCATTCTTTCTTCTGCAGGAATTCTTTCCGATGAGTTTTTGGATGAAGAGGATGAAATCGAAATCGCAGATTCAGACGACAATGAGTTCACCAAAATGACCAAAGCGGAATTAGAGGAACAACTTCAAATTGCAATTGATCAGGAAGATTATGAATTAGCTTCCAAAATCAGAGATGAAATCAATAAGCGCGACGCGTAATCAACACTAAGCTTTTACTATTATGGGGAAATCCATCAAAGTTCGATTGACCATTATGAGTTTTCTCCAGTTCTTCGTTTGGGGAGCATGGTTGATTACAATTGCAAATTATTGGTTTACCACAAAACAATGGGACAAAGTTGCCTTTGGAGCTGTTTTCAGTACACTTGGATTTTCGTCTCTCTTCATGCCGGCTATTACCGGAATTATTGCCGACAAATGGGTCAATGCCGAGCGTTTATACGGGATTCTGCATTTTCTGGGAGGAATAACCCTCTGTTTTATTCCGCTGGCGGGCAATACCAATGAATTTTTCTGGATCATCCTTTTGGCAATGGTTTGTTATATGCCCACAATCTCTTTGTCAAACACAATCGGCTACCACGTATTGAAAAACAACGATTACGATGTTGTAAAGGTATTTCCTCCGATTCGTGTTTGGGGAACAATCGGATTCATTGCTGCTATGTGGTTTGTAAACCTTACCGGAAACAAAGCTTCCTACAATCAGTTTATCATTGCCGGAATCGCAGGTATTTTATTGGGAATCTACTCCTTTACACTTCCCAAATGTCCTCCGCAACTCGGAAAATCAGAAAAGAAATCCCTGATTGAAGCTTTCGGTCTGAATGCATTCAAACTCTTCCTGAATTACAAAACAGCCTTGTTTTTCCTTTTCTCCATGATGCTGGGAGCTGCATTGCAGTTAACAAATATGTTTGGTGATGTTTACGTCAGTGAATTCGGCTATTTCGGAAAGTATCAGGGCTCTTTAATTGTAGAGAAATCAACGATTGTTATGTCGATTTCCCAGGTTTCCGAGACCTTGTTCATTTTGGCAATTCCATTCTTTTTAAAGCGTTTCGGAATCAAAAAAGTAATGCTCATCAGTATGCTTGCATGGGTACTTCGCTTTGGCTTATTGGCATACGGAAATCCGGCAGATGGATTGTGGATGATCATCGCTTCCTGCATTGTATACGGAATGGCTTTCGATTTCTTCAATGTCTCCGGTTCTTTGTATCTTGAAACAACCGTCAATTACAAAATTCGCGCTTCTGCTCAAGGTTTATTCATGATGATGACCAACGGATTCGGAGCTGTAATCGGAAGTTTGGCAAGTGCGGCTATCATTCAGCGATTCTTCACCCTGAAATTCGAGACCACTTCAAGTTTGACGGAATATTTGGGGATCAAAGAATCCAATCCGGTTTTTGCAAATCTGACCCAATATGTAAAAATCTCCCCGGATGGCAAATTTTCAAACGCAATCACCTTATTTGACTGGAGTCCTATTTGGTTAAGCTTTGCTGCTTACGCTTTAGTGATTGCAATTCTATTTGCGATCTTCTTCAAACACAAGCACAATCCGGAAGAATTATCCGAAAAAATTTCGCACTAAACGTTTTCTAATTGATTTAATATTAATTTAATGTTTCAATAACATTGAATGAAAACGACTCTCTCCCTATTAGCGCTTACTCTAAGTGTGGTTTCGCACGCCCAAAGTTTTAACGGAACTTCCGGAAACATCCAGGACAATCAGGAATTGGTAAAATCGATTACCGTCAGCGGGCTTCCTGCAAATCTCAATCAAACAACATTCGGACTCGAACAGGTTTGCCTGTCCATTTCCCACACCTGGGATCAGGATCTGAAAGCAACTCTTGAAGCTCCGGACGGTACTCAAATCATTCTTTTTCAGGCCATCGGCGGGGATGGAAATGATTTCGACGGAACTTGTTTCCGTGGAGACGCAAATATTGCTATTGTGACACAAAACCCTCCTTTCAGCGGAACATTTAAAGCCATGAATCCGCTGGGAATGGCTAATAACAATCAAAACCCGAACGGAATCTGGAAACTCCGCATTTACGATTCTGCCAATGGAGACGACGGAACACTCGATTCCTGGTCGATTACTTTCGGATCAGATCCTGCAACTTATCAGCCTTTCACAAACAGCAACCTGCCCATTGTTCTTTTAAACACAAACGGGCAAACGATTCCGGATGAACCGAAGATTCAGGCTCACATGAAAATAATCAATAATGGAACCGGAAACATCAATACCATTACCGATTTCCCGAACGCTTACAACAACAATATCGGAATCGAACGACGCGGATCTACTTCGGCAGATTTTCCTCAAAAATCCTACGGTTTTGAAACACGCGACATCAACGGAACTGTCAAAGACACCGTTTTGTTAGGTCTTCCGGAAGAACATGACTGGATTCTCTATGCTCCGTATAACGACAAAACATGTATGCGGAATATTTTGACCTATGAATTGGCCAATCAGATGCAGCACTACGCTTCCCGGACCATTTTGTGCGAATTGGTTTTAAACGGCCAATATCAGGGAATTTATGTGTTGATGGAGAAAATTAAGCGCGACGCCAACCGGGTTGATATTGCCAAATTACTTCCTACTGATATTTCAGGAGATGATCTGACGGGCGGCTACATTGTCAAAATAGACAAAACAACAGGAACCAACAGCGATGGCTGGACTTCGAATTATCAGTCAGAAGACAACTCGGATATCAACTTCCTGTATCATTATCCGAAATCAGATGAGATTCAGCCACAGCAGAAAGAGTACATTCAGGCATACATCGATTCGTTTGAAACAGCACTTGCAAGCCCTTCTTTTGCAGATCCGACAAGCGGATACCGGAAATATACCGTTCCGGAAACATTCATTGATTTCCTGATTCTGAACGAGATCGGCAAAAACGTAGACGGCTATCGTTTGAGCACCTTTATTCACAAGGAAAAAGATTCCAAAGGCGGAAAGCTGAGAATGGGCCCCATGTGGGATTTCAATTTGGCCTGGTGGAATGCTGATTACTGCAACGGAGACAATTACACCGGGTGGCAATATGAATTATCGGACAACTGTCTTGGAAACCATCAGCTTCCAACCTGGTGGACACGAATGACGGAAGATCCCTGGTTTCAGGACGAACTAAAATGCCGCTGGACCATTCTTCGTCAAAGCTTTCTTTCAACCGATTCACTTCATGCAAAAGTTGATTCCATTGCGCAATACATTGATCAGGCAAAAAACCGTCATTTTGATAAGTGGCCTCTTTTAGGAATCTACACCTGGCCAAATCCGGAGCCGATTCCAGCAGGTTATTCCGAGGAAATCACAGCAATCAAATCCTGGATTTTGAACAGAGCGGCCTGGATCGACAACAACATTATCGGAACCTGTCATTTGGGATTGATTCAGCAGGAAATTGCTTCTTTATCCGTTTATCCGAATCCGTTCAATGAAAACCTTACGATTTCATGGTTTTCTGCGGGAATGAACAATACCTTGATTAAACTATTCGATCTTCAGGGAAATCAGATCAGTTCGTTTGAAAAACCATCCGCTTACGGAATGAACGAAGTAAAACTGGATTCTTTTCCTGCTTTGAGCAGTGGAATTTATTGGATTGAGATTCAGGAAGGAACTTCTATCAGCCGAATCAAGTTGGTGAAGCACTGATTAAGTACGGATTAAGTACGAAAACAGTTCATATCTGTAGTAATGTTTTACCACGAGCCCCACAACAAAGGTCGTGTTAAATCTTCTTCAGAAATACATCGGGCTGAGGATAGATTCCTTTTCGTTCCAAACGCTTGTCTTTTTTGTACAGAACATAGTTCTCCGGAATGTATTGTCCGTCCAGCTTGACTTCCAGGTAAACGGCATATTTATCTTCATTCAGAATCAGATACGTTCCTTTCGTCTCTTTCGAATCGATTTTTTCGATCAGGACTCCGTCCGCTTTAAATTCGACCGAAACAGAAGTCTGGCGAACCTGCAAAACCTCCTCACCCAATTCCAAAGCATAGGAAGGGATTTCGCCCTGATAAACACCCAGACTCTTTTTCTTCAAAACCTGAGAATTAGCAGACAATGAGATTAATAACACCCATACAGACAACAAAAAACGCATCTTTTAGTTTTGAACAAAAATAGAGAAAGGAATCAACAAAGCAACCGAATTATCAACCAAAGCAAAGAGTCTGTCATTAAAATCCCTACCTTCGAAGAGAATTTTCCAAAGCTCATTCCAACAGAAAAATGAAACAATATCACGATTTATTACAGCATATTTTAGACAAGGGAACGTTTAAAGGAGACAGAACCGGCACAGGAACCTTATCGACATTCGGATATCAAATGCGCTTCAATTTAGAAGACGGTTTTCCGGTTTTGACAACTAAAAAACTACACCTGCGTTCGATTATTCATGAATTGTTGTGGTTTTTGCAAGGTGATACCAATATCAAATACCTGAAAGAAAATAATGTTTCCATTTGGGATGAATGGGCTGATGAAAACGGAAATCTGGGGCCGGTTTACGGTTACCAATGGCGTTCGTGGCCAACTCCGGATGGTGGTTCGATTGATCAGATTTCCAACCTGATTGAACAAATCAAGAAAAACCCGAATTCCAGAAGATTAATCGTCAATGCATGGAACGTGGCTTATGTCGACAACATGGCTTTACCTCCGTGCCACACAATGTTCCAATTCTACGTTGCTGACGGAAAATTAAGCTGTCAATTGTATCAACGCTCAGCAGATACTTTCCTCGGAGTTCCTTTCAACATCGCGTCTTACGCCTTATTGACCATGATGGTGGCACAGGTTTGTGATTTGAAACCGGGAGAATTCATTCATACATTGGGAGACGCTCACTTGTACTCCAATCATTTGGATCAGGCGAAATTGCAATTAACACGTGATTTCAGACCTCTGCCGACCATGAAGATCAATCCGAATGTGAAAAACATTTTCGATTTCAAATTTGAAGATTTCGAATTATTGAATTACGATCCGCATCCGCATATTAAGGCTGCAGTAGCCGTTTAGACATCAGGACTTTAGAACATCAGGATATTAAGACTTAATATCTCTTAACTGATCAGATAATCAAGAACTAAAAAAGGAGATTTGAACAAATCTCCTTTTTATAGGTTATAAAAGTCTTAAAATCCTAAAATCTACTAGTTAGCCATTTCGCTCATAAACTTGATGCGCATTAAACGCAATTCTTCTTCGGTATAATCACCGTCAAATTCATGATAAGCTGTCGCCAGATCGTCTGTTTCAGCTTCTGAGAAATAATCATAGATCTCTTCCTGATTATCCGTATCCAGAATATCATCAATGTAGTAATTGATATTTACCCTTGTTCCGGATGAAACAATTGCTTCAATTTCCTCAATCACTTCATCCATCGATTTGCCCTGAGCTCTTCCGATATCTTCAAGCGGTAGTTTGCGGTCAATATTCTGAATCAACTGCACTTTCAACACCGACTTATTGATCAGGGATTTCACAACCAGATCCTGTGGCCTGTCGATATCGTTCTCGTCCACATAATTTTCAATCATTGCAATGAACGGTTCTCCATAACGCTGTGCTTTTCCGGCTCCAACTCCCTGACAGTTTGTTAACTCATCAATCGTAATCGGATATTGGAAACACATATCTTTCAGAGACGGTTCCTGGAAAATCACAAAAGGAGGAATATTATTCTGCTTGGAAAGTGATTTTCTCAAATCAATCAGCATGTCGTAAAGAACTTCATCGAAAGCGCCTCCTTTTCCGGGAGAAACCATCGCATCGTCGTCGTCCGAAGCGGAATAATCGTGTTGCTTCAACAAGGTGAATGAAACCGGATTTGCAAGGAATTCTCTTCCGTTTTCGGTGAATTTCAAGGTTCCGTAAGTTTCAATATCCTTGTAGAGCAAACCGGCAACAACCGTTTGACGGATCACCGCATTCCAGAAATGTTCATCCCGGTCTTTACCAACTCCGAACAACGGAGCCTGATCGTGTCGGTAGCTTTTGATTTCAGCGGTAACTCCACCGGATAAAAAGGCACAAACATGTTTCGATTTTTGCTGTTCCTGAAGGAAATCAACCACCTGAAGCAATTGATGAACAAACTCTTTTCCTTCCAGTTTTTCTCTCGGATGCTTGCAGTTGTCGCACATTTCATTGCACTGCTTTTCATCGAACGTTTCTCCGAAATAATGCAGGATAAATTTTCTCCGGCAAACAGATGTTTCGGAATACGAAACGATCTCACTCAAAAGCTGTTTTCCGATTTCCTGTTCGGCAACCGGTTTCCCCTGAAGGAATTTTTCCAGTTTTTCAATGTCTTTGTAAGAATAGAAAGTGATACACTCTCCTACTCCGCCATCACGTCCAGCCCGGCCAGTTTCCTGATAATAACTTTCCAGTGATTTCGGAATATCGTGGTGGATCACAAAACGCACATCCGGTTTGTCAATTCCCATTCCGAAGGCAATCGTTGCAACAATCACATCCACTTCTTCCATCAGGAACATATCCTGGTGTTTTGCGCGGGTTGTTGCATCCAGACCTGCATGGTAAGCCAAAGCATTTATTCCGTTTACCTGAAGTAACTCGGCCATTTCTTCCACCTTTTTTCTGGAAAGACAATAAATAATTCCGGATTTCCCCTGGCGTTGGCGAATGTATTTGATAATTTCTTTTTCAACGTTTTGTTTCGAACGGATCTCGTAATACAAATTATCTCTGTTGAAAGACGATTTGTACAAATCCGCGTCCATCATATTGAGATTCTTCTGAATATCAGCCTGAACTTTCGGTGTTGCAGTAGCAGTCAACGCGATGATCGCTACATTGGAGATTTTTTCAAAAATTTCGCGCAGACGTCTGTATTCCGGTCGGAAATCATGTCCCCACTCGGAGATACAATGGGCTTCGTCAATAGCGAAAAACGAGATAGGAACGGAAGTAAGGAAATCAATATTTTCTTGTTTTGTAAGCGATTCCGGGGCTACGTAAAGCAGTTTTGTTTTTCCTTCAAGGATATCGTCCTTGACACGATTTATTTCTGTTTTGCTTAAGGAAGAATTTAAAAAATGTGCAACGGAGTTATGATCACTCACATTGCGAATGGCATCTACCTGATTTTTCATCAATGCAATCAATGGGGAAACTACAATAGCAGTACCTTCTGATAATAATGCAGGAAGCTGATAACAAAGGGATTTTCCACCACCGGTCGGCATGATTACAAACGTGTTTTTCTTTTGTAACACATTGGTGATTATGTTTTCCTGTTGTCCCTTGAACTGATCAAAACCAAAAAATTTCCTAAGCGCTTCTTTCAGATCATTCTGATCCATAAAGTTTGAATATTAGAGGATTACCTAAATTTTACTAAATACCGAAATTACTGATAATAAAACGCATAGGCGCTATAAAATCGGCAACTACACTAAAATACAAGATAAATGAATAAAAAACAACTATTAACATTTCATTACCTCATTTTTTTGATGAATTATTAACTTTGCACCCACATTATGGAAGAGGAAAAAAATATGTCATTCTTACAGCATCTCGAGGAATTGAGATGGAGACTGGTTCGATGCGCTGCTGTTATTATCGCACTTGCAGTAGTTATTTGGTGGAATCAGGACTGGATTATGACGCACATTTTTCTCTCCATGAGCAAACCGGACTTCTTCACGTTTGACTTTTTCTGCCACACTATGAATTTCATGTGCGTGGATGAAATTCCGATCAATTTTCAATCCACCACCATGGGTGGACAGTTCTCTTACGCCTTATGGATGAGTTTCTTAGGTGGCGTTGTGGTTGGTTTCCCTTTTATCTTCTGGCAGCTTTGGTCTTTTGTAAAACCCGGACTGAAACACAACGAAAAGAAGATGGTGAAAGGAATCGTTTTCTATGTGAGCATCCTGTTCTTTATCGGAATTTTGTTTGGATATTTCATTGTTGCTCCAATGAGTGTTCAGTTCTTCGGTACGTACCAGATTACACGTGAAATCAAGAATGACTTTACGATCAGTTCTTACATGAGTACGGTTTTATCGACTGTTTTTTATTCAGGTTTATTCTTCCTGCTTCCGATCGTTGCTTACCTTCTGGGGAAACTGGGAATTGTTTCATCCGGCTTTTTAAGCAAATACCGGAAGCACGCAATTGTGGTCGTTTTGATCCTGGCTGCAATCATTACTCCTCCTGATATTATTTCTCAGGTGATCGTGAGTATTCCTATTTTAATTCTTTACGAAATCGGGATCTTTGTAGTAAAACGTGTTGAAAAATCACGTCTCACAGAGGAATAATCTATTTTTCTTCATGTCTGCACTAACATTTGACCTTATCGAAAGCGATGCTTTCTCTTGTTTTTGTTCAAGTTTTACGTAGATTTACCTCATCTATGTTCAAACTAAGGATTCTATTTCTACTCTGCCTGATCCAAAACTTTGTCTTCTCACAACAGACGAAAGTTTCAGGACGTGTCGTAGACGCTGCAACCGGCGAGGGTATGCCTGATGTTCGAGTGCAGTTTCAACTTTCCAAAATAGGAACCTTAACTGACAGTCTTGGTTTCTATACGTTGCAGACTTATTATGCAACGGACAGCATCACGTATTTCATGCCGGAATTCGTGATGGCTACGCGAGCAGTGAAACGGGATAAAGAACAAACGATTGATGTCGCTTTAAAAGAGATGGTCGTCGACATTGTCGAAGTAACGATTAAGCCTCCGGATGAATTCCCGTCGACGACTTTGCACAAAAAGGTAGTTGCACACAAACACATCAACAACAAGGAGAAATTAAATTCTTACGATTACGAATTATACAACAAGATTCAGATCGATCTGAACAATATCGGCGACAAATTCAAGGACCGGGATATTGTGAAACGGCTGGATGTGGTGATGGATTACCTCGATTCAATCGACGGTGGAAAAACATACCTGCCCGTTATTCTTTCGGAAAACATTTCCCAGTTCAGCTTCAAGAACAATCCGAAAAAGAAGCGCGAACTCGTATCTGCAACACGAATTTCCGGAATCGAAAACCTTCAGTTGAATCAATTCCTCGGAGAAATGTATCTGGATTTCAATATCTACGATAATTATCTGAATATTTTCCAGAAGGCATTCATCAGTCCGACAGCCAACTTTGCGCGCAATTACTACAAGTTCTATCTGGACGACAGTATGTTCATCGACAACAATTGGTGCTACAAACTGCGTTTCACCCCGAAAAGAACCGGAGATATGACTTTTGAAGGCGAAATGTGGATCAATGATACGACTTACGCCGTTAAGACATTCAAGGCCAAATTATCACCGGGAGCAAATATCAACTACGTTCAGGACTTGTATATGGAACATCATTTCGATCAGGTGATTCCGGAAGTATGGATGCTGACCGAAGAAAAAATGATCCTGGATCTGAAAGTCACCAAAGGAACCAAACTCTACGGTTTTTACGGAAGAAAGTATTCTTCGCGCAAGAACTTTGTGATCAATAAAGAACACCCCGATGATTACTACAAAAGTGACTTTACGGTTGAATTTGCAGACAGTGCCAAGATCCGTGACAAAAATTACTGGGTAACACACCGGCACATTCCATTGAACGAGCAGGAAAACGGCATCGATCAAATGGTCGACTCCCTGAATCAGGATCCTTTTTTCAAATTCCTGAAGAATTCGACTTATATGCTGGCTTCCGGTTATTATCCGGTCGGGAAAGTTGAAATCGGTTCGATCTATTCGTTGATTTCCGTGAATCCGGTCGAAAAATTCCGGACAGGATTAGCTCTCCGAACTTCAAATGCTTTTTCAAAACGAATTGAATTCGGAGGAAGATTGTATTACGGTTTCGGCGATAAACGATTCAAATACGGATTAACAACCCGGATCAATATCACTCCGAAGAAACGCGGACTTCTGATCATTTACGGAAACCGGGATATCGAACAAATCGGTATTTCGCCCACCGCCGCTGCCGTAGGATCTACTTTCAGCTCTTTATTGAGAACAGGACCTTTGGACAAACTAACCTTTGTAGACAAAGCCGGAATCAACCTTGAAAAAGATCTGGGGAAAGATTTTGTTGTGTTCGGTGGTTTCGAATGGAAAGAATACACACCTCTGGGTTTGGCAACTTATGAGCGCAAGAACGAATACGGCGGATTAGACACACTGAGACACATTCAAAGCTCGGAAGTGACTCTGCGCTTCAGATGGTGTAAGGACGAAGAGTTTATATCGGGGAATTTTGACCGCACAACCCTTCCTTCCAAATTCCCTATTTTATCTATTCAGGGTATTTTCGGGATCAAAGGAGTTTTCGGAAGTGATTACAACTATCAGAAAATCGAATTTGCGATGGAACACAGCCGCAATATCGGTGTTTTAGGCCGTCTTCGTTATGGTATAAATGCCGGAGTTGTACTGGGAACGGTTGCTTATCCATTCCTGAAAGTTCATGAAGGAAGTCAATCTTACTGGCTTTATACCAATTCCTTCAACCGCATGTCTTATTTCGAGTTCATTTCCGACCGGTATGTGGGTGGATTCCTCGAACATCATTGGCAAGGTTTGCTTTTCGACCGCATTCCTTTGATCAAAAAACTGAAATGGCGTTTGGTAACCGGAGGAAGAATTACCTACGGAGCAATCAGCCCAAGACACAATGACGTGATGATTGTTCCGTCATTTACCAAGCAATTCGGACACATTCCTTATGCGGAAGCATCGGTCGGAATTGAAAACATCTTCAAGCTGGGTCGCGTTGATCTCGTATGGCGAATTACTCATCTGGAGAAGGGAATCCTTCCGTTGGGAATCCGCGCAAGATGGTCGTTTATATTCTAATTACAAATGTATGGATCTGGTTAGAGGGGTCAAATTGCGAATTATGTAATGGAATCATTCGCAATTCGTAATTCGCAATTTTAAATATCTTATTTTCGCAGGGTGAAGCTACATACGCACGATATCAAAAAGACCTATAAAGGTCGAAATGTTGTAAAAGGTGTTACCATTGAGGTAAACCAGGGAGAAATTGTCGGTTTGCTTGGTCCGAACGGAGCAGGAAAAACCACATCTTTCTACATGATGGTTGGTTTGGTTAAGCCGGACGAAGGACATGTATTTCTGGACGATCTGGAAATCACGCATTATCCGATGTACAAACGTTCTCAATTGGGAATCGGGTATCTTCCACAGGAAGTTTCGGTTTTCAGAAAACTCAGTGTAGAAGACAATATTCTGTCCATTCTGGAGCTTTCTGATTTGAATAAAATCGAGCGAAAAGAAAAGATGGAGCAGCTGCTGGAAGAATTCAGCTTAACGAAAGTTCGCAAAAACTTAGGAAACCGGCTTTCCGGAGGAGAAAAAAGGAGAACTGAGATTGCACGTGCTTTGGCTACAAATCCGAAGTTTGTTCTTTTGGATGAACCATTTGCGGGAGTTGACCCGATTGCAGTAGAAGATATTCAAAGCATTGTTTCGGATCTGCGCAAACGCAATATCGGAATCCTGATAACGGATCACAACGTTCAGGAAACCTTATCGATTACCGACCGTGCTTATTTATTGTTTGAGGGAAGTATTTTGAAATCCGGAACAGCGGAAGAATTAGCTTCGGATGAACAAGTTCGTAAGGTATACCTGGGTCAGAATTTCATTCTACGCAAGAAAAACCATTAGGCATAAAAAAAGCCTCCGTGGGAAGAGACTTTTGGTTTGTTTGGTTTATTTAGATGCTAAATCGGCATTTTCAGTGTTATCAACACTTCCGTATGCATCACAATGTCCTCTGGATGATCCGCAAGATGCTATAACCACAGCTAAAAGAGCAGCCATTGCTGCGTAGGCAAAAAATTTCTTCATAGTTATCCGCTTTGTTTTTAGTTTACTAGTTGTTGTCTTGGGTACAAATCTATCACTTTTAACGAAATATGGCACAAAATATTATTCACATTTCGTTTTTTATCCTGTTGATTAAATGTGATTTAATCGAAAATGAGAATCTTTTTTTAACATTTAAAACAAAACCCTCAGATAAACCAGTGGTTTACCTCTACGCAAGATTGAAAATATACCGTTGCCGGATTAACGATTATTTGTCTCTGTGTTTTTATTCGTGTCTGACATAGAACCGTAAGCATCACAATGTGCCTTTGTTTTGCAAGATGTGCCGGCAAGTGCAATGAACAAAGCAATGGCAAGAATTCCGAGTATTTTTTTCATGACCGGTTGTTTAACAGTGAATACTAAATTGTAACTTCTATACAAACTTACTACTTTCATCGTTATATATAAATAATATTCTTGATAATTACCAAAGGAAATAATTGATATTGAAGTATTTCGTGAAGCTTTCTCAACAAAAACTGCGACTTGTCCTTTTGGTCAACCTGTTCTTATTTGCCCTTCCGGTTCTTCACGCACAAAAAAAAATCACTTTTCCTGATCCGGATTTCAAAGAAATCAGCAAACGAAAAAGTTTTACTTATCAGGATACTTTCGCACTCAAGAAACAACTTACCGAGATTCAATTTTTGGCTTATAAAAAAGGTTATTTAAGTTTCGGGATCGATTCTATTGTACGAATAGACAGTTTGAACAGTGAAGCATTCTTTACTCTTGGTTTACGCTATAAGAAACTCAATTTATCGATCAGTGACGAAAGCCGGCGCGCTTTGAGAGAAATCGGGATCAGTCCGCGAACCATTGAAATGTTGCCTCCTACTCCGCTCGATATTTCAAAAAATCTGGAGAACATTCTTCATCAATTCGAAATTGCGGGCTATCCTTTTGCCCGGATTTCATTCGAAGATCTGCGCACCGAAAAGGAAGCGCTTTTTGCGGAGTTAATCATCAAACCCAATTCACGGGTAAAATGGAATGAGATCATTGTGAGCGGAAACAAAGTGAAACTCGCAAAAAGATACCTGGAGAATTTTCTTCACATCGAAAAAGGCGATTGGTACAATCAGGAACAGGTGAAATTAATCGGTACGCGACTCACCCAACTCACTTTTGTGAAACAGATCAAACCGGCAGAAATTCTCTTCACTCCGGAAGGAGCAAATCTGTATCTCTACATTGAAACGAAACCGGTTTCGCTCTTTAACGGAACAATCGGCCTTCAGCAGGATCCGATAAAATTGAAATACCAATTGACCGGAGATTTGCGTTTGAAACTTCAAAATGCGTTTAAACATGGCGAACTCTTCGATTTGAACTGGCGTTCAATCCAGCCGGGAAGTCCACAGCTAAAAATTCAGGCAGCTTATCCTTTTCTGTTCAATACTCCTTTCGGACTGGATGGTCAGTTTTCGCTCTTCAAACGCGATTCTACTTTCCTGGAATTAAAAACAAGTATCGGGGTCACTTATTTTGTTTCGGGCGGAAAAACGCTTACCGGTTTTTACAAAAATCAGCAATCCAACCTGCTGGGTTCAACTGTCACCAGTTTATACGGTACAACCAAAAGCAATGTTTACGGTCTCTCATTCAAAAATCAAACGGTTGATTATTTACCCAATCCCCGAAAAGGATTTATCTGGTATCTGGAAGGAAATGTTGGGAAACGCTCTCTCAAAAAGGATTCAACAACCTTCAATTACCTGATCTACGGAGGAAAAGTGCAAATTGAGTACTACCAACCGCTCGGAAAGCGCTTTGTAATCAAAGGCGGGCTCATGAGCGAAACGTTTTACACCAACAACATTCAGCAAAATGAGCTCCTGCGTTTCGGAGGAAATCTTTCTCAGCGCGGTTTTATGGAGGATGAATTGCTTGGCACTTATCGCGCAACATTTACGATCGAACCACGGTTTATCCTGGATCAGAATTCGTATTTATTTGTTTTTTACGATCAAAGCTGGTACGAACGGAATCTTCAAAGCTATATTCACGACGCTCCGAAAGGTTTTGGAGCCGGGCTTTGTTTCGGAACGAACATCGGGATTTTTTCTTTGACTTATGCATTGGGGCAGCAGTTCTCAAATCCGATTTTGTTTCGGGATTCGAAAGTGCATTTCGGGTATGTGGCTTATTTTTAAAATGCATTTTCGAAGGTTGAAATTTCCGGGGGCGTCATTAAAAACCATTCAAGGTTTCCAGCAACTCCCTGTCTCAATTCGCAAAATTGCCATATCGCAATATTACGAACCGACTTCAAGTCAAACATTACAAAAACAGATTCAAACATCTGATTGTCAATAAAATAAAACCAAAAACACAAACCTACTCCCCCGGCCAACCTGCAAAACACCTCCTAATTCCACCAAAATCAACCAAGCCCACACTTTAATCAATCGGTTTATTTTCCAATTCTTTTTTGTCTATCTTGATTTCACTATGAGCTACTTATTCATATCAGATAGATTCCGGAAATCCATTGTGATGGTGGTTTTCATGCTTTTGTTTGGTTCCATTGCAACCGCCCAGGACATCGTTGTTATCGGTACTGTTTCAAACGATCAAAATCAAAAAGTGGTTGGCGCCGAAGTCAGACTCGGACAACAAAACGGAAAAACAAATTCGAAGGGGCGCTTTGTATTTAAACTGGCTAAATTTCCCGCCCAATTATCCATTAAACATAATCTTTACAAAGAATATATTGGATTTGTGCGTACACCGATCAATCAACAAGACACTATTTTTCTGGATGTAACACTGGAAAACAAAACAACCGAATTAGAAGAAGTCACTATTAACTCTTCCCGCGTTATCTGGGCTTATCAGAAACCAAATACGCATATTATTGATTTTGCTTTAATGGATGACGAAATTCTATTGCTTTGCCAGGAAGATCACAAATACTTTTTAAGAAGACTGGATTCTCTCAGCAAGAAAATCACAGACCTTCAGATCAAAAAAAATCCGCAGAAACTGTTTGAAGATTGCACCGCTGGAACGCATTTGGTCTATACCGATAGTGTTTTCGAATTTAAATTTTGGGGGAAATCCATAAGTCTGGTGGCGGGCTACCCTTACATTCAGGCGATGGATATTTTAAGTCCCTGTGTTATTTCCAGCGAAAACAATTTCATTGTAAAAAGATTGGGGCCACATAATAAGCTGGTAGAATACACAAAAATTGACCGCAGCACTAAGAGCCCCGAGTTGCTTTATATTACCACCGACAGAAAACAAATGAGCGCCCTGGACGATTATGCCAAAGCAAATGACATTCCGGTTCCGCTTTACAATCCGAACTACATCTATGGAAATCGTCTGCCAAGTAGTGTAACAGACAGGCAAAAATGGCAGAATCAGCAATTTTACAGGCAAATTCTTTCAAAGGAATTGTATACTCCGATCTTTGAAATCAATGATTCCGTCGTCATTTTTGATCATCTCACAGATAGCGCACTGGTTTTTAATTTGAATGGACATTTGATCCGGTCTTTTCAAATCAGTTATCATTATTTTGAAAACTGGAAAAACGAACTGATCATCAACGAAGAAAAGACAAAGATCTATGCAAAATATGAGATTGACGGGTTGGTAACACTGCGTGAAATCAATCCTTCTACCGGAAAAATCATGAACACAACCCTTCTTGAAAAGCACATCTACCCAATGAGAATCCAGATTCGGGGTAATTACGCTTTCTACTTGTACAAACATTACCTGGACAACAGCATTCATTACCTGTATAAACAGGTCCTAAGGAACAATTAGTTATGCTCAAATAACGCACTATGAAACAAAATTACCTTATTACAATCTTACTTTTATTCTTCTTCACCTCATGGATGAGCGGAAGTAATGCCACTTGGTCTCAGGCGGAAGTAACTGTGAAAGGAAAGGTTGTTTCAGAACTGGGAGCTCCTATTAAAAATGCTACTGTAAAATTGGGAAGTGCAGACGGGCGTACAAACTCCAATGGTATTTTCATTCTTAAGAACAGTACATTTCCTGTACAACTCACAGTAAAGCATCCCTTGTTTTCAGAATATGTTGATATGATTCTTTTTCCTCAAAAATGGAGAGATACTCTTGAAGTTTTTGTGATCATGACAGGAAAAGAAACAGAACTGGAAGAAGTGACCGTCACAAACAAGCAACTGGTTTGGGTATATCCCAGAAAACAAGCCAATGTGCTGGATTTTATTTTACAACCCGATGATGGAATCATCCTATGTTGCAGCGACGAGAAAACATACTTCATGCGTGGTTTGAATGCCCAGGGAGAAAAAATGTATGAAACTCCCATTCCCAGACACCCAAAGCAATTATTCCGTGATTGCATGGAGCGAATTCACCTCGTTTACTCAGACAGTATTTACGAGACTTCTATCATCAGTAATTCTTTAGGAGCTTTTCAACTCAGATCAGCATCAAAGATATTTGCTTACAACCTCCTGAAATCCTGTGTTTATAAAGACGAAAAAACGCTGGTAAAATACAATTATTCCGAGCTGGATCAACGCATTGAATTCGTCAAATATAACATTCAAACGCAAAAAAAGCAGGTAATGTATGTTGGCGAAAGCCGCAAACGAAACAGGGAGTTCCGTGAATTTTCGCAGGACAACAACATCTCGGGAGAGCAGCTATTCCATAGCTTAACCGTAGAAGAACTGAAAGACGCACGTATAAAATGGAATAATAAACAGTTTTTTGAGCTTGTTTTAGCAACACCGGTTTACATTCCCTTATTTGAATTAAATGATTCACTCATCATTTTTGATCATTTAAATGATTCTGCTGTTGTTTTTACTAAAGCCGGTGTTCGTGTAAGGGCTTTCCCGATCCTGTATCACCACTACATGGGTTGGAAAAGTGAATTGGTTACAAACCTGGAAAAAACCAAAATCTATGCACGCTACGAAATCGACGGGCTTACAACACTGCGTGAAATCAATCCGAAAAATGGAAAAATAGAACATAAAATTCAGTTGGAACAGCATATCTTCCCGAAACATCTTCAAATTCGTGATGATTTTATCTATTATATCTACGATGATTACCTCGACCGAAGCATGCATTACCTCTTTAAACAAGAACTGAGGTAAATCATTGTTAGAATTCCATTTTTTAAGTAACTTTCGACTCATTATATAACCCTATGTTTCTGTTCATAAAAAACAAAGCTCTTTTTCTTCTGACGGTTACCGCTCTATGCAGCGGTCTGTGCTGGTCTCAATCGGAGATTATCATCAAGGGAAAGGTAGTCAATGAATTAGGAGCTCCCGTTAAAAACGCTTCCGTTCAGATTGACATTCACAATGCGCGAACCAACTCCAACGGTATTTTTGTTTTGAGGAATCAGAATTTCCCAGCACATATTACCGTGAAAAGCGGATTATACAATGAATTCGAAGACATTCTTCTTTTTCCGGAAAAATGGAAAGATACGTTGATGGTTTCTGTCGTCATGACATCAAAAGAAACGCAACTGGAAGAGGTTACCATCAAAGCAAACAATATCTTCTGGGTATATCCGAGAAAACAAGCCAATGTGTTGGATTTTAAAATTCAACCGGACGGAAACATGCTGCTTTGCTGCAGCGATGAACACCGTTACTTTCTGAGACATCTGAATCCGATGGGGGACAAAATCTATGAAACAACCATCCGAAAACATCCAAAACAACTGCGTCAGGATTGCGGCGGGAGAGTTCATCTGGTTTACAAAGACAGTATTTATGAAACTTCTGTGGTCGGGCAATCAGTAGGAATCTTCTCTCCCCTGCCATATTGCAAAGCTATCGGGTTATTGGACAACTGTTCCTATTCTGATGATACTTCCATTATTATCCGGTCGTATTTGTACCAGAATCAATATCTGGATTATCGTCTGATCACCAAAAAGACAAAAAAAACCAAAATCCTGTACGTGTGTCAGGATCGTCAAAAAAGCCGGCAGTTAAAAGATTATCAAAAAGACAATAAGCAAACCGTCAGCGAGATTCTAAGAGACAATTACTTTTCCGACAAGGTTTCCAACCGAAACGATGAATTGAAAAAAGAACGGGAAAGATGGAACACGCAACAATTCTACAATTTCGTGGTCTTCAAGCCATTATACGCTCCTTTATTCGAGCTCAATGACTCTCTGTTTATTTTTGATCACGTCAATGATTCTGCCATTGTTTTCACCAAATCCGGGCTCCGCGTCAGAAGTTTCCCCATTTCATATCAGTACTTTAAAGGCTGGAAAAATGAGCTTATTCCGAACATTGAAAAAACACAGGTTTATGCCCGTTTCGAGAGTGATGGAATTACCTATTTAAAGAAGGTAAATCTGACAACCGGAAAAGCAGAAAATGAAGTTCAGATCAAAAAACACATTTATCCTGAACACATTCAAATTCGTGAAGATTTCATCTATTACATTTACAAAGACTATCTGGATCTGAGTATGCACTACATCTTCAAACAGCATTTAACAAAACCCTGAAGAAAGATTGCACTTCAACTTGTAGATAAAGCTAATTTTGCTTAACTTCAAGTAAGTCATGAAAAACAACGAAACAATTAGTAATCCTGCGGAATTCACTGAACGATTTATCAATCAAACAAATAGTCCTGTTTTTTTAACAGGAAAGGCCGGAACAGGGAAAACAACCCTTTTACGGAAGATTGTAGAAACAACTCACAAGAACACGGTGATTGTCGCTCCTACGGGAATTGCAGCTTTAAATGCCGGCGGAGTTACAATCCATTCCTTCTTCCAGCTTCCTTTCAGCTCCTTCATTCCTGAATTTGTTTCAGAAGGACTGGTCAACGGAAATATCAAGTTCGAATCGAAAGAAACTTTAAAACGTCATTTCCACTTTAATAAAACACGCCAAAACCTCATCAGAAGTGTTGAACTCCTGATCATCGACGAAGTTTCCATGCTGCGTGCCGATTTGTTGGATGCCATCGACTGGACTTTGAGAAATGTGCGCAGAAACAACGATCCGTTCGGAGGAGTTCAAGTGTTGTTTATCGGCGACTTATTGCAGCTTCCTCCCGTGATCAAACCGGAAGAATGGAGTTTGCTTCAGAAATACTACCGCGGAATTTTCTTTTTCAACGCACATGTTTTTCAGGAACAGGCCCCGGTTTATATTGAACTCGATAAGATCTTTCGTCAGGATGATCAATTGTTTATCGATTTGCTGAATCACTTACGAAACAACGAAATTACTCTTGAAGATCAACAATTACTGGAAAAATATGTCAATCCGCATTTCGATTCGACAAAAGAAGACGGATACATTACTTTAACAACACACAACTCGAAAGCAGATCAGTTAAATGCTACGGCACTGAATTCTCTTTCGGAAAAATCAATGACTTATTCCGCTGAAATCAAAGGGGATTTTCCTCCGCATTTGTTTCCGCTGGAAAAAGATACCGAACTGAAAGTCGGAGCTCAAATCATGTTCATTAAGAATGACATTTCATTTGAAAAGAACTTCTACAATGGAAAAATGGGAGTCATCAAATCCCTGACCAGCGAAGAAATTGAAGTTTTTTTCAAAGACGAAAAGCGAAGCATCGTTGTGGAGAAATACGAATGGAACAACATCAAATATTCCCTCAACGAACAATCCGGCGAAATCGAAGAAGAAATACTCGGAACGTTTGTGCATTACCCCATCAAACTGGCCTGGGCCATTACCATTCACAAAAGCCAGGGACTTACTTTTGACAAGGCAGTCTTGGACGTTTCTCAGGTTTTTGCTCCCGGACAAGCGTATGTTGCACTTTCCAGACTTCGCAGCCTTTCCGGATTGGTATTACTCAAACCGCTTTCCATGAATGGCTTGATCAACGATCAGCAAGTCGTTTCCTATTCTTCCAACAAAGCTCCGGAAGAAGTCATGAAACTTTATCTGGACAGGGAAACCGCACGATTCATTTACACGAGTCTTTTTCAGGCCTTCGATTGGTATGATTACACCACCAAGTGGGCAACCTTTGAATTAGGTTTCAAACTTCAGGGACCAAAAACCGAAAAAGGAAAAGATAAATCCTGGGCAGCAAATCAGCTTCAAACGGTTCAATCGACTTTTGATGCGGCCCGCAAATTCCAAAATCAGCTGACAAATATCTTTTCCAACGAAAATCCGGATTGGAATTTTGTTCACGAACGCGTACAAGCCGCTTATTTGTATTTCTACAAGCCATTGGACGCGCAAGTCTATTCCATTATGAAAAGACGTTACGAGTTGTCCAAAATCAAAAAAACGAAGCAATACAACGATGAACTGGAAGAACTGGAACAGGAAGTAGTAGCTGTTGTGCACCGTTTGATGAAAGCGCGCTTGCTGATGGAAGCCGTGGCCAATCAAAAGCCGTTTACCAAAGAAACGATCAAAGCTCCCGAGCTGACCAATTACGTCATTGCAAAAAGCCAGAGCATTCAGCAGGAATTAAGAGCAAATCGCTCCATGATGGATGAAATGATGGAAGAAGAATACACCGATGTTGTTCAACTGGTCAAACAGAAAAAAGTCAAGGAAGAAAAAGTGGTTAAGAAAGACACTTATGAAATCACCCTTGAATTATATAAACAAGGCAAAACGATTGAAGAGATTGCGCGTGAACGTCAACTGGGTGTTTCAACCATTGAAGGACATTTCGCCAAACTGATCCGTCAGGAAAAAATTGATCTTGCGGATATTTTAGATCCGAAACGCATCAGTGAAATTGAAGGATATCTGGAAGGAACTGAAGGAAAAACACTGGGAACAATCAAAGATGAATTGGGTGATAAAGTGAGTTATGGGGAGTTGAAACTGGTTCAGGCATCTAAGATGTTGTAGCAAAAAAAACGCTCTGAAGCACCAATAAAATCAAGGGGTTCGCAATATTGCGATATGGCAAAATGAAACAAAAAAATCACAGAACATCTGTTCTGTGATTTCACCAAAGACCAAAAACTACTTCCAAATAAATCCAAACCAACAGGACTTATTCTCCTATAGAATACAATCTTACAAAAAGGTAACAAACAAAAAACCCTGACGTCCGAAAAGCCGGAGTCAGGGTTTCTATTTTGTTTCAGCGCTTTCTTACAATCCGAAAGCAACTTTTACTTTATCTACAAAGTCTAATTTCTCCCATGTAAACAATTCAACTTCTTTCACAACCTGAGTTCCGTCAGGAGCGTTGAATGTTTTCTTCACTACTTCGTTCTTACGTCCCATGTGACCGTAAGCAGCAGTTTCAGAATAAATCGGGTTTCTCAATTTCAAACGTTGCTCAATTGCATAAGGACGCATGTCGAAGATCTCCGCACATTTCTTAGCAAGTTCACCATCTGTGATGTTTACTTTCGCTGTTCCGTAAGTATTGATGAACAAACCACAAGGTTTAGCAACACCAATTGCATAAGAAACCTGTACCAGAACCTCATCACACAAACCTGCAGCAACCAGGTTTTTCGCGATGTGACGTGTAGCATAAGCTGCAGAACGATCCACTTTAGACGGATCTTTTCCTGAGAAAGCTCCACCACCGTGAGCACCTTTTCCACCGTAAGTATCAACGATAATTTTACGACCTGTCAAACCAGTATCTCCGTGAGGTCCTCCGATAACGAATTTTCCTGTTGGGTTGATATGGTAAGTAATCTGATCGTTAAACAACGCTTGCAATTCCGGCTTCAATTTTGCTTTCACACGAGGAATTACAATATTTACGATATCGTCATTGATTTTCTTCAACATGTCAGCTTCCGTTCCGAAATCATCGTGTTGAGTAGAAACTACAATCGTATCAATACGTTGCGGAACATTATCATCAGAATATTCGATCGTTACCTGAGATTTTGCATCCGGACGCAAATAACCGATAACGTGAGGTTCGCTGTTACGGATTTGAGAAAGCTCCTGCAAAATTTTATGCGCTAAATCCAATGCTAAAGGCATATAATTATCAGTCTCCTTCGTTGCGTAACCAAACATCATTCCCTGGTCTCCAGCTCCCTGAGCTTCAGCTTTCGCTTCAAAATCATCATTTGAAACTTTGCGGTCAACTCCCTGATTGATATCAGAAGATTGGTCATGAATTGCAGAAAGAATACCGCAAGAATTCGCTTCAAACATGTATTCAGATTTGGTATATCCGATTTTACGGATCACTTCACGAGCAATCGTCTGAACATCCAAATATGTATTCGTTTTTACCTCTCCGGCCAAAACTACCTGTCCTGTCGTTACTAAGGTTTCGCAAGCGACTTTCGACGTCGGGTCAAAAGCCATAAAGTTATCAATTAGCGCATCTGAGATCTGATCCGCTACTTTATCCGGGTGTCCTTCAGAAACAGATTCTGAGGTAAACAAGTATGACATAGTCCTTGATTATAAAATTTATGGGTGCGAAATTAGTGAAAAAAAAGAAAAAGATTCCCGAATGTTGAAAAAACAGCTGTTAATATTCTACAAAACAAGTAGACTATTAAAAATGAAACTCATCATTCATTTTTATCAGGGCAAATACAATGAATTACTTCATGCCAAATAATAAATCTGAAAACGAACCGTTTCAAAGCGCAATCAGAATGAATAATTCAATTAGTTCATTCATCCTAAATCAATTAATCAACCTAAAACAAAATCAACCTATTATGAAAAATCTGTTTTTTTTCTTCGCACTTTTTCTAACACCAACCATTTCAACAGCTCAGGATTGGGATCATGTCAGTGGAGGTGTTGATGATATTGTTTATGACATGATCAAATTCGACGGGGAACTCTTTGTCGGCGGGAAATTTACCGGTGAAGTAAAATCGTGGGACGGATTAACCTGGACACACTATCCCAGTTTATTCGGAATTGCCTCACCTTTAACCTTCAGTATCTATAACAATACACTTTACACAGGAGGTGATTACCCATATGTAGGATCACAATCAAGAGTTTATAAGTTAGTGAACGGGCAGTGGGAACAAGTTGGAGGAATTTTCGATCAATCAACATGGTCATCCACCAAAAAGCTTATTACCTATAATAATCTGTTGATTTCCGGCGGTAGATTCAGTTCAATCGGAGGAGTTCCAATCAAGAACATTGCTTCATGGAATGGCACGACCTGGAATTCAATGGGATCCGGGTTGAATGATATCGTTGATTTTTTGGAAATACATAACAACACCTTGTATGCAACAGGTCTTTTTACCGCTTCAGGGTCTGACACGACGGTTAAAAACATTGCCCGTTGGAATGGTGTCAACTGGGAACGTTTTGATCCCGGAATTGTTTTTACCACGGCGCATGCCTTGAAAAGTTTTCAAGGTGATTTATTAATCGGGAATGTCTGGAACACGATTAATGGTGTCAACATGAATGGCATTGCCAGATGGGACGGTATTAATTACACATCAATGGGAGATCCTGCGATTAAATCCGTAAGCGAATTCTGGGAATTTGACGGCGACTTGTTCATTGCAGCAAGTTTATTCGGGAGTAGTCCTTCACTCACACAAAGAGCAGTGATGAAATGGAACGGAACTTCGTGGATTCAAATCGGGTCACAATTCAATGAAGCAATCATTTGTTTGGAGGATTATGACAATGTGATTTATTGCGGCGGTCAATTCAGCCAGCCTGCTTCACACATCAGCCGGATCAATCGGTTTCTTGGAATAAATGAACTCAACACGAAGGACAAACAGCTTGTGAAAATCGTTGATCTGACGGGCAGGGAAACCGAAGACAAACCCAATACGCCCCTGATCTATATTTATGATGATGGAACTACGGAAAAGATCTTCAGAGTTGAATAATATTCGCTGAATAGTTTGATTCCTATGTGATAAGTGCTCTTAGCAGAACCCAATTAAAAGTGAACTAAAATGGAATTAGCCGGAGCCGAATGATCTTTTTAAATCTCAAAAGTCATATCTTCGACCTCTAGAATGATGGTTTCAATAGCACTTTTTTCGGTTTCAGTACTCTTTCTGGCACTTGCAGTTTACTGCAGAATGCTTTACGTGAAATTGAAAGACTCCCGGAAAATAACCCGTGAACTAAGCTTGAAAAATCAGGAGTTGAATACACGCGTTCATTCCAATGAATTGAGTTCCATCCGATACAAACTGAATCCGCATCTGTTCAAAAATGCATTGAATTCGATTCAATCACATGCTTATCAGACGTACTATTCGATGGACAAACTTTCGGGTGTTCTGGATTATGTGCTTTATGAAAGTGATCAACCGCTTGTCAGTTTGCGTGAAGAAATGGATTTTGCCGCAAATTTTATCGAGATCAACCGGCTTAAGCTCAGTCCGCTTTTTGATTTGCGGATTCGAAATACGATTAATCTGGAGGACGAACGGATCGGAAATCTGAAGATTTTGCCTTTAATCACAATCGATTTGATCGAAAACGCATTCAAACACACTGATTTTCAAAAGAACGAATCATTTATATCCATTCATTTGGAGATCAAAAACGGAGAATTTCTTCTGGAAGTCAGTAACCGGATTTCCGAAAGAGCTCCTTTGAAAAAGGAACGAAGCGGTTTGGGACTGAAAAACCTGGAAGAACGATTGAAAATAGCTTATCCGGATGCTTATCAACTTACCCTGAAAAATGAAAAACCTGTTTTTCATGCTCAGTTAAAGCTGCAATTAAATGGATAAGACACTTCGGGTTGTATTACTGGACGACGAATTACTGGCTCTTGCATATTTGCGCACCTTATGTGATTCGATACCCGGAATTGAAGTTGTGAAAGCATTCGACGATCCGGTTCTTTTTCTTTCCGAAGTCAAAAATCTGTCTTTCGACTTCTGTATTTCCGATATTGTGATGCCCAGTCTGACCGGATTGGAAGTTGCCCGGGAACTAAAATCCGTCCCGATCATTTTCACAACGGCACACAACGAATATGCCGCAGATGCTTTCGACATTGAAGCAATTGATTATTTGAGAAAACCTGTTCAAAGAGAACGTTTGACCCGCGCTATCGAAAAAGTGCACATTCAGATCGAACAATTAAAATCTCAGGCCACCTGGACGGTCAATACCAGTAAAGGAAAACTTTCCATCCAGCAGTCGCATATTGTTTCTTTTTCAACCGACACATACGATCGGAGAGACAAATTAATGCTGCTGAAAAACGGAGATCAATTGGTTGTAAAGAACAAATCGTTCGATCAATTATTGCAGGAATTGGATGCTGTTTTCTTCGTCCGGATTTCAAAGTCAGAATTGATTTCCAAAGACTTCATTCAGGGGTATCAGGGAGATTTTGTAATCAGCAAACTGCGAAATGAAGAAGGAAAATACATCGAGTTTAATCTGAGTGAAAACTACCGGAAATCCTTTCTGGAAGTGTTTCAACAGCAGTAGTTCTGAACTCAGTACAATAAAAAGGGGTTTCAGTACATTCTTAAAAAAAGTATTTTCCCTTCCTGACAGACAAATTTACTTTTGCTAAAAATTCCAGCATATGCGTAATCTCAAAAATCTGTTGTTTTACATTCTGACCATCGGCGGTTTTGCTACTTTGATCTTTGGAGTCATTGTTTCAGGAAGCGGTTTGGAAAAAGGAAAAGTAACCACTTTCAAACCGGAAGTAACCGCTTCAACCTGGCAGCAATTTACAGAAACGTATTATCACAATCTGACACATCCTTTAGCAATTCTCTTGCTTCAAATTGTCACAATCATTGTCGTAGCGCGCATTTTCGGATTCTTTTGTAAAAAGATCGGTCAGCCATCCGTTATCGGAGAGATTATTGCCGGAATTTTCCTCGGACCATCTTTCATCGGAATGTACTTCCCGGAATTTTCGCAGTTCGTGTTTCCGGATAAATCGATGGATAACCTGAAATTCTTAAGTCAGATCGGTTTGATTCTCTTCATGTTTGTGGTCGGAATGGAACTGGAACTTAAAACCCTTAAAAACAAAGCAAACGATGCAGTTGTTATCAGCCATGCAAGTATCATTTTCCCGTTCACATTGGGAGTTGGTCTGGCTTATCTGATCTATTCCGAATTTGCTCCCGATAATGTAAACTTCCTTTCTTTCTCTTTGTTCATCGGAATTTCGATGAGTATCACGGCCTTTCCGGTACTTGCCCGGATTGTTCAGGAACGGGGTTTAAGCAAAACAAAACTGGGTTCTATTGTAATCACTTGTGCTGCAGCCGATGATATTACCGCATGGTGTATTTTGGCAGCTGTTATTGCGATTGTAAAAGCCGGATCTGTTTTAAGCTCCATCTACATCATTTTCATGGCAATTGCATATGTTCTGATCATGTTGAAGTTTGTTCAACCATTCTTAAAGCGATTGGGAGATAAACATTCCAACAAGGAAAGTCTGAGCAAACCGGTTGTAGCAATCTTCTTTATCACCCTTTTGGTTTCTGCATTTACAACAGAAGTCATCGGAATTCATGCTTTATTCGGAGCCTTTTTAGCCGGAGTAATCATGCCTTCCAATATGAATTTCAGAAAAATTTTCATTGAAAAAATAGAAGATGTTTCTGTGCTTTTACTCCTTCCGCTCTTCTTCGTTTTCACCGGATTAAGAACACAAATCGGGTTATTGAACGACTGGCATTTGTGGTCGATTGCACTTCTGATCATTGCCGTGGCAACAACCGGAAAATTCCTCGGTTCTGCACTCGCAGCCCGATTTGTAGGTCAGAACTGGAGAGACAGTTTGATTATCGGTGCGCTGATGAACACCCGCGGTTTGATGGAATTGATTGTCTTGAACATCGGATACGATTTAGGTGTTCTTTCAGATGAGATTTTTGCAATGCTCGTCATCATGGCGCTAATCACCACGTTTATGACCGGTCCGCTTCTCGACCTGATCAACCATTTTATGCCTGAAAAGAAAACGGAAGAACAAATCAACAGCACACAGGAGCTTTCAACCAAGTATTCTATTTTATTATCATTCGGAAGTCCGGAAAGAGGCCGAACCTTACTTCGACTGGCAAACAGCTTTATCCGAAAATCACCGGAAAATGCAAACATCACGGCGCTGCACGTTTCATTGAGTAATGACCTGAACCAGTTCAATGCGGAAGAATACGAACGTGTGAGCTTTGCACCGATCAGCGAGGAATCACAAAAACTGCACATTCCGGTTGTTACCTTGTTCAAACCAACGGTAGACATCGACAAGGAAATTACGGACACATCCAACGCAGGGAATTTTGATTTGTTATTGATCGGAATCGGAAGATCTGTTTTCGAAGGTTCACTTTTGGGAAGAATCCTCGGGTTCACGACCAAATTGATCAATCCTGAACGTTTGTACGAAACCATTACCGGGAAAGAACCGCTTTTCGAGAACACTATTTTTGATGAGCGCACGCGTCAATTGATTAAAAATGCCAAGCTTCCGGTTGGAATTGTGATCGATAAAAACCTGGAAAAAGTGGAGAACGTATTTCTACCTGTTTTCTCCATCCACGATAGTTTCTTATTGGTTTATGCCCAAAAACTGATCCATCACAGCAATGCGCGAGTGGTAATCATCGATTCCTCAGGGATCGTAAAAACGCACCCCGAGTTAAAAGAGTCTATCCGCATGATCGAACAAGTTGCTCCCAACCATATTTCTTTGCAAACGGAACCTCGTTTGGACAAGGATTTTATGAGTCAGCAGGATTTGATGCTTATTAGTCACGACAGCTGGAAAAAAGCAGTTGAAACGCAAAGCCTATGGTTAACTAACACCCCTTCAGTACTTATTCTAAAACCTTAGTTTGGTGATTCGAAACAAGTAATATTAGAGGAAAATACGCAAGTTTTAAATTCATTTGGAATAAGCTGAAGGGGAGTTTTAAATCCCGATATCTGAAACAAAAAAGCCCCGACATTTTACCATCGGGGCTTTTTTCTGTTTCTAACACTCTTTTTTATCTTCTGAATCCGTTGGTGTATTCATTCAATTCTTCAATGCTTGATTCGAATTTGAATGCATCGTTCAACTGGTAATAGTTTCCGATATCGTATGTATAACCGTAAGCATATTTAGCCAGATCCAAACGCGTATCTTCAAAGCTGAACAACATCATCAGGCGTTTTACCTGACTGCTTTTCATGCAATTGGTATTGATTACTTGTTTCGCCATCGTCAGTTTTGAATCGTCAAACCCTTTGGATTCGATAGATTGAACCACCTGATTAAAACGAGTCTCGTCCATCGGGTAACCGTTGCAGCCAACATTTCCGGTATATCCCGGCATCACATATGCAGTTTGAACCGTTCCGACATTGGTGTTTGTGGAAGTAGTCGTTGTGGAATAAGTGGTCGTGGTACTTTGAGAATTGGTATTCATTCCTGTTTCACTCACCTGAATATTGATATTTGCTCCACCATTCATTTGATCATTTACATTGATTCCCATGTTGATGTTCCCTGTATTTGCAGGAGTTGTTGTCGTAGAACTGGAAACAACAGTTGTTTGAGTAACCGTTGTTGCAGGAGGTGTTGTATGATAAACGATCACTTGCTGATTTGCAATCGGGCGCGGAGCCTGCTCAATCGGAACTTCACTCATCCATCTCAAAACGATTTCTCCCTTATTCGTGCTTTTAATCGAATAAGTTGTTTCCGTTCCCTGCTCAAAATTGATTGTTTTATCAATTTCAGGAGTAATTCCGTCAGCAAATTTCACTTTCACCTTGTAAAAAGGCTGAATCAGATTTGTAACTCTCACATTCGTTTCAGGATTTGCATTTTGTTGAATACCATTCAAAATGATATAAAATTGCTGACCTTGCTCGGAAAAGAAAACCAGATTGGTATTCTGTTGTGCATGGTTAAATTGGGAAATAAATAGCAGAGCAAAAAAGGTAAAAAAATGTTTCATACAATTAAGATTTAATTTAAGCGGGATTTCAAAAACGATGCCAAAGCTCAATTTCAAGATCCTGAAGTTATTCTAACAGTTCGTAAAGATAGTAAAAACGCACTTGTTTCAAGATGGGATTTCCACTCGGTCAGCTTGCGTTCAATTCTGTTTTCCGGATTCAGGGAAGAAATTATTTTGAGTCTTTTTTTAAACGATTGTAGGGTCTTGGTCAAAAATGCGATTAATTTTGTCGGAATTAATCCAGAAGAATATGGCGGGTTTGTTCGAGCAATTCTCCAGAGAATTTCAACGTTTGATTGGTGAATTCAAATTGCCGCTGGAAAATCCCATTCTTACTTTTTCGCTTCTTCTCCTCATTATTTTGTTTTCTCCGATCATCCTGAGAAAGGTCAAAATTCCGGCATTGATCGGATTGATCATTTCGGGAGTAATCATCGGACCGAATGGTTTTCAGCTTATTTCGGAAGCAAATATGAAGACCGGATTCGTGAACATGTTTGCCAAAATCGGTTTGTTATACATCATGTTTATGGCCGGATTGGAACTCGATATGCAAGAGTTCAAACGTTACCGGAACAAATCCTTAACCTTTGGTGCTCTGACCTTTTTCATTCCGCTTCTTTTGGGTTATCCCACATGCCGTTATGCGTTAGGACTCAGTGAAATGGCCAGTTTGCTGACCGCAAGCATGTTTGCAACCCATACGCTGGTAGCCTACCCGATCGTTTCCAAATTCGGGATCTCCAAAATGGAAGCGGTGGCAATTGCCGTAGGAGGAACAATTTTAACCGACACCGCCGTTCTGATTATTCTCGCAGTGATTTCGGGCTCCGACAACGGCGTGATCAATACCGGTGTTTTAGCTCATTTGGCGATTACACTTTCTATTTTCAGTCTGATCATGTTTTGGGGAGTTCCCAAAATTTCAAGGTGGTTTTTCAGCAAACTGGAATCCGAAAAAGCCTCCCAGTTCATTTACGTTCTCTCGATCTTATTCTTTGCGGCATTTTTGGCGGAAGTAGCCGGAATCGAAGCAATTATCGGGGCTTTCGTTGCAGGTTTGGTCATGAATCGACTGATTCCGCACTCTTCTACTCTGATGAACCGGATTGAGTTTATGGGAAATGCTTTGTTCATTCCTTTTTTCCTGATTTCCATCGGAATGGTCGTCAACGTAAAAGCATTGGCGAATGAACCGTGGGCTTGGGCAATTGCCGGAATTTTAAGCGCATTTGCCATCTTCAGCAAGTTTTTGGCGGCATGGATTACCCAGCTGATCTTCAAATTAAGCAGACCCGAAAGACAAGTTATTTTCGGTTTAAGTACGGCTCACGCAGCGGCAACATTAGCGGTGATCAACGTGGGTTACACGATGGGAATTCTGAACATTGAGATTGTCAACGGAACGGTGATCCTGATTCTGATTACCAGTATGACCGCTTCGTTTGTGACTGAAAATGCCGGAAAAAAACTGCGGATTGCACAAACGAAAAACGAACCTTTGGAAGGCCCTTCCATGCGCAGTCAGCATGTTTTAGTTGCTGCCAACGAGTTGAAAGGAAATGAACCGCTTCTTGATTTTTCGGTATTGATTACAGATAAGTCCGTGATGAACCCGATTTCTGTGGTGAGTGTTCTGGAAAATGATGAAGAAGCAGAAATGCGGATCCGCCGCTCGAGAAAACACATCGATGATTTCATCACGCATTACAACAGCGGAGAGATCAACGTACACGCTATGGCGACAATCGATCACAATCTTTCGAGCGGAATTGCCCGTGTTTCCAAAGAATTGGTTGCCGATATCGTTTTGATCAATGACAATTCGAAGATTAATTTCCTGAAACGTTTAATCGGTGACGACAGAGAACACTTGTTGAATGTCTGCGAAAAAACAGTTTTCTTCTGCCGCTTCAATCATGCATTTTCAAGTTACCGGAAATTGTCGGTCGTGTGTCCGGTTTACGCGGAATTGGAACAAGATTGTAAACAGTGGCTGGAGCGCGTTATGCGGATTTCCAAAGAGTTGAATCTCGACATGGATGTGTACAGTACCCGCGAAACGTTTGAAAAATTCAAAGCTTACCGCACTCACCGGAAGTTCAGTGCAGATCTGACTCATTACGAGATCGAATCTCCTGAAGATGCGCTGCCAAAAATCATCGAGTTCAATGAGCACCAATTGTTGATTTCCGTTTTTGCCCGCTCAGGATCAGTTTCTGCTTTTCCGGGAATGGAATATTTACCGCAGCGCATTGAAAAAGAGAATCCGAAACTCGATCGCATTTTCGTTTATCCTTCGCAAAGCATCTCTGATTTGTCCTACGCCGCTTACGATGACATGAGCGGAAGTCCGATAGCAGCAGGTGTTGAAACCATTCAGCGTTTATCCAAAGAAGTGGGCGGAATGTTTAAGAAAGCGGAAGAAGAGAAATAAATCAAGGATTCAATAGATCTCCCAATTTCTTAGGTGCTACATTCAGATAGGACGTTTTGACAATATCTTTCAGAAAATCCACATCTACTTTTTCGAAATAAACTCTTGTCCAGCCTTGTAATCCCCATTTATTCGGAACCGGATGACAAGCACTTTCATCCCATTTGCAAAAGACAGATTGCTGCAAAGCGGTCAGTTTCACCACAAAGAAGTCTTCTTTTTCACTCACGGTTGCCACGATTTTCTTCTTCACCCGGTACGAGCGTTTTTCGAAATGTGGCTCTTCCGTCACTTCCGGAAGCGACAAGACATATGCATGCAAAATAGAAAAACTGGTCATACAGAACACTTTAGGGCTAATATAGTGCTTTTTATTTCGTTGAGAAGTACAGAGATTCGCAGAAAAGCAGACATCTCAAAGAGGAAAGAAGTTTGATTACTCGAGCCAATTGGAAAAAATGAGCTTTCCAATCAACGCAATCAAAAACGGAGAAAAGGACAAACTCAGTTGAAAGATAAGATCCAGCCAGGATTCTCTGAAAGATCCGAAATAGTAACCCTTGAAATGAAAGTAAAGATGTCTGTTGTATCTTTTCTGAATAATCTTATCAAACCATTTAAACAAAATCATAAAAAGCAATGGACTAAATGCTGCTACCAAAAGGGACGTATTACATGGTTCCAAACCATTACTCATCAATTCATAGGCAATCCAGGGAAATAGCAGCGAAATCCCCAAAAACAGGTAGTAAAGGAAATATCCTCTCAACAAATAATAAGCCGGAGTGAGTGAAAAAGCTTCCACAAAGATTAGGGAGATAGCAAGTAATTGAATCATTTCAGAAATCAAAGCTAGCAATTTCAATAAAATGAAGTCCGGAACGTTTATCTTATGAATAGTTTGTAAATTGACTTTATATTAAATCGCCGATCCATGAACATCTTTCAGAAACTTGCCCGACTCATTATTAAGAAATCATTTAATTTATCGGTTTGGACAATCCAGCAATTTCATGATATGTCCGAATATGAGAAAAAAACTGTTTGGTTAAGAAGTCATCCGGAAGGAACTATAGGAGCAGACATTGTCAAATGCATGGATGAAAATCACATCAAACTTGTTCCAGGTTTTGAAAGTCACGATTTAAAACATGTTTTACTCGATTACAAAATGACTCCCGTCGATGAAATCCGAATGCAGGCGTTTATGATTGGAAACAGGAATTATTCACCGGTTAGTTTCGCTATATTTCTGTTCGGAGCCTGGATGCTCCCGGACAAATGGTCCACATTTTATCAGGATTTCAAAAAAGGAAGAAAAGCCCAAACCATCCGGAAATGGACTATTGAAGAATATGCAAATCAAAACACCTTATCTTTAAGATCACAAATTATGGAATCCAGAACCCAAAAGGCCAATCCGTTAACTCTCAAAAGGCTTGTCATGTACGGAGCAATTTGTTCAGTTGCGGCAGGTATTTCCGGAATGCTGTTTTGCCTTCCATTTTTATTCTCGTCAAACATTGCTGATTTGGTCGGAGCCGGGTTTCCATTTGTTGGTGGAGCAATCTTAACCGTTGGCGGACTTTTGGCTCTCTCCAGTCTTTCCAGACAATCATTAATTCAAGAAAAAAGCAACAATCTGTAGCATGGCTGTCATTCTAAACATCATCGCATTCTCTGCGTGTCTCTTCTGGTTTTACAGGATCATAAACGCACCAAAACACAAGTTGCTCTTTCCGGTCGTTTTGGTTTATTTGGGAAGTGTTATTCTGAGTTTCTTTATCGCATTGGCTGTTCAGCACGATTACCTGGACGGATTCGTTCATCTTTTGGCGAGCGCAGTTTCAATTCTGCTATTCTGGATCTGGACCACGATCATCATTGTTATAAAACACAACAAAAGCGGCCAAACAAAATACATCGGGATCGATTTGGCTCAGACAAGTGCGCTCTTAATTATTCCAATATTCATCGTATTGCTTATCAGCAATATGTCTTTTAAAATCGGAGGATAGAAATCAAAAAACCTCGTGTTCTTCATGCACTTTGCAGTAAAAAAACCACTTAGATCACGAAATACACGAGGTTCAAATGTTAATCTTCAGTCAAATCAATGACCGCTATGCTCCATTCCGTTCGGTTTGCAGCAAGCCGGTAATTTATCAAAAGCAGCCTGATCCGCTTTCACTTCATCTGCCTGGTAACCTAATAAACTGACTTGTTTTTTAATCTCGTCCAAGGAAATCACATCGTTTTTGAATTTTACAGTCAATTTTCGTGAATCTACATCTAATTCTGCGAATTTCACTCCTTTTGTATAATTCAAAGCACCTTCGATGCGCTCTTTACATTCACCACATTCAGCACTTGTCTGAATGACTACTGTTTCTGTTTTTCCTGTCGGTTTCTGGCTGAAACCAAAGCTGCTTACCAACAGCACTACAAATAATAATAAGCTATTTTTCATATGGTACACTTTAACTAGTCATCGAAAGCAATGCTTTCTCCTACTTTTTTTCTACTTTTCTATTTATCTCATATCGGAATCCGGCATAAATTACAGTTCCCATAACCGGCGCCCAAACACGTGTTGCATCGAAAGTCGGGTCATACGGGTTATTTGCACTGATAATCGGATTCTTCTGTTTGAAGTTAAACAAATTCTCTCCTCCTAAATATATATCCCAACGTTTGAAATGACGCGTAATCTGTGCCAATCCAACAGGTACAACCTGACTCTTTTCATTCGTTAAACGCGTTCCGTCCGGTAAAGTAACATCCGGCAAACGCATTCTGCTGTATACAGAAATCGTACCATCAATCTCCCACTTCTTGTTTCTGCTTGCAAAAGCCACATTAAACAATGCGCGATGCTGCGGCACCATCACTTGCTGACGTAAACTTCCGGCATAATCTGCTTTTACTTCCAGGAACTTATACGCCAAACGGAAAGTAATGGATTTCCATGGCATAAAACTTAATTCTGTCTGGAACGTACTGCTTCGGGAAACATTTGATTGGAAACCGAAGAAAATCGAATCGGTCGACTGTTCACGATCGATGATAAATTGTCTGTTGAAACGTGCATGATAGAAATCAGCAGAAATACTTGCCGCTCTGTTCCACAATCTCATGGTGCGGATCACAGAAATTCCGGAGTTCCAAACTTCTTCCTGTTGGTTACTCGCATTCACTACCCAGGTTTTTGAAGTTGCCAGCAAAGAAGAGTTGTCCATAATAATGGTCGGCAATCTCCACGCCTTACCTGTTGTTACACGCAGATCCGTGTATTCATCCAAGGCAAATTTCGCATGAACCCGCGGAGAAAACTGGAATTTCTCTTTCTGATCTGCGAATGCTGTTTGATAATCCGCACGCATTCCGGCAACCAATACCAAACGTGTTCCGGTATATGTATATTCGAAGAATGCTCCGGGTGTAATGACATTGCGATCGAAATTCGCAGAATCCAGATGCTGCTTCAAATCCTGTCCTACTGCGGATAATCCTACTTTGTATTTATGCGCTGTTGTTCCGATGATTCCGTCAAAAATGGCGTTAACATAACCGCGTAGTTCTCTTCCTCCGAAGTTTCTCAAACCATACAAACCGTCCGACTGATGGTATTTGAATTGGTAAACAATTCCCAAACTGTGGTATGGTTTATTCGGAAACAAGAATCCTGTTTTTGCAAAGAATTCCGCATGCTGGTTTTTCGTTTCCGCTTTGTATCGGTTGGCAATTCCGTATAGTTGTCCTCCCAATCGCTGGTCGTAATAAGCATTCACTCCGAAACGGGTTTCAAACTTCTTCCCGTTATATTCCCAGCGGTTCATAAATGCTCCTGATTTACTCAGAGGGGAATCCCGGAAACCGTCTTTGTTCATGTCCCACTCACTTTGTAAAGTTGAAACATGGGCAAAAGTTCCGGTACTCCATTTATCGTTGATGATTTGTCCTCCGTGGACATTGAGTTCTGCTCTTCCGAGCGTGTTTCCGTAGCCATTCACAAAAAGCCGCTGCATGGTTTTAGGCTTGCGAAATTCCACATTGATCAATCCAGCCATGGATTCGTAACCATTCACTACAGAACCTGTTCCTTTGGTGATCTGGATGGATTCGACCCAGGTTCCGGAAACAGAATTCAATCCGAAACTGCTTTCCAAACCTGTGAGAAACGGAATATTTTCCATTTGCAGCTGAGTATAGACTCCGTCTAATCCCAATAACTGGATTTTTTTAGCTCCTGAAACGGCGTCCGTAAAATTGACATCAACCGTTGCATTTGTTTCGAAGGATTCCGATAAGTTACAACATGCTGCTTTTTTCAATTCACCTTCTCCCAGGTTTTCTACCTGAAGCGGATTCAGGCGTGAAAAGGTCTTGGAGTCCTGTTTGAATACTACAACAACCTCATCCAGTTCATCTACCTGAAAGAGAATGATTTCGATTCCTGCAAAACGATCGTCTTTTGTCACAGTGACAGAATCACTTTCATAACCGGGTGCAGAAATAACCAATACATCGGGTAAATCTTTAGGTAATATCATCTCAAAACGTCCGTTCTCTCCCGAGTAGACATGTGTTTGAGCTTTTCTTAATGTAATTTTTGCTTGTTTAAGTGGCACTTTTCCGCCGTTCTTTATTCCGAATACGATTCCCTGTAATTGAGAATGACTGAAAGAAACAACAAACAGGAAAAAACCGAATAGAATATATCTCATTGTTTTTAACGTTTAATTCAACTTCACTTTTGTTTTTGGTCAAAAGCAAGTTTCTATAAACGCCAGATACACAATTGAGTTAATCGCTCGAGGACAGTTAAAGTGGGCGGATCCGAACCTGAAAAGAGTTCACGATCTCCGTCTGTCCAAATAATTTCAAAGGGATTGAAAAAAGATAGAATTGAAAGCTCTGCAAATGCATCTGCAAAAATCGGATGCATATCCTGAAAGAAGAAAAAGGAAAACTGCCAGTTGGAAACTTCGTCCACACAACAATGTCCGTCTACACTTTCCTGATCCGCATCAACCACTACTTTATCCGCAGAACAGCAAGATGGTTTTTCAACCTTTTCATGCTCTTTGGCGCAAACGTCCGTTGGTACCAGAATGGATTTATGAACCAGATTTTCGCTCAGGCAAGTATGCTGATAGAACGGAATACCAATGGTTCCCATCAGTACTACGATTATCATTCCTATTTGCAGCATTCGCTTCATTCGAAACCAAAAGTACGAAAAAAGAACTTGGAACAAATTCATAAAAAACATTTATCTTGAAATGCCAACGAATTAAACTTCGTACTTTTGTTATCCGGAGATTCACAATGAAGACAACAAGAAACACAGCTGCACGAAGTGCAATTTTAGAATTAATCAACGATTCAAATGTAGCGTTGTCTCAACCTGCTATTCAGCACAAATTGAATGGATTATGCGATCGCGTAACGATTTACAGGGTTCTCGAAAGATTACTGGACGATGGGTTGATCCACAAAATTGTGAATGTCAACGGGGTGGTCAATTATGCTGCCTGTAACTCCTGCAACCACAAACATGACCACGATCACGAACACATTCATTTCAGCTGCCGGGTTTGCAGTGAACTGACTTGCCTCGATCAGGTCATTCCATCTTTTTCTCTTCCCGCAGGTTTTCAGGCGGAAGAAACATTCTTTACGATCTCGGGAATTTGTAAGAATTGTAAAGATTCCAACTAAATGAGTGTAAATCACGAAAAGGCAGAAAGAACGGCCTGGTACAGTCTGATCGGGAATTTTCTCATGGCCATCGTGAAAGCATTGGTCGGATATTTCGGGAATTCATACGCATTGATTGCAGATGCGATTGAATCTACCGGTGATGTTTTTGCATCTATCTTGGTGATCATTGGTTTTCGTTACGCAAAACGCCCGCCGGATGACAATCATCCTTACGGTCACGGAAAGGTTGAACCTCTGATTACCTTCGTTGTGGTGGGATTTCTGGTTGCTTCTGCTACGCTGATCATCATTGAAAGTATTCACAACATTCAAACTCCGCATAAAGCTCCTGCATCTTATACTTTATGGTTCATCGCAGGAATTATTATCGTGAAGGAGTTGTTTTTCCGCTTTGTTTCCAAATCCGGAAAAGAAGTCGGAAGCACCTCTTTGCAAGCCGATGCCTGGCATCACCGAAGCGATGCAATTACTTCTGCCTGTGCTTTTGTGGGAATTGCCATTGCAGTTTACATGGGCGACGATTGGGCGCAAGCCGATGATTGGGCCGCTTTGATTGCTTCCTTTATCATTCTCTTCAATGCCTACAAAATTTTCAGACCTGCTTTGGGTGAAATCATGGACGAACATCGCTACGATGATTTTATTGCGATCATTCGTGTAAAAGCCATGGAAGTAGAAGGAATTCATGCAACCGAAAAATGCTGGGTCCGGAAATCCGGTATGCGCTATTGGGTGGATTTGCACATTCATGTAGACGGAGATTTAAGTGTTCATGAAGGACATACCATTGCTCACAACCTGAAAGAACATCTGATGGATGTTTTACCGGAAATTGAAGATGTTTTGGTTCATGTTGAACCGGCGGAATAATTGAGAATTGAAAATCTAAAAACGATTCCCTCCTAAACTTTTCGAACATATGTTAATTGCTTTTCGATTTTCAATTCTACATTTTCAATTTGCTGTATCTTTGTAGAAATAAAATTGACAAACATCATGACATCAGTCCCAGTTACAGTATATGTTGAAATGACTCCCAATCCGAACACGATGAAATTCGTCGCGAACAAATATTTATTGATCAACGGAGAGTCTGTAGAATTTCATTCAGGAGCAGATGCAAAAGGTTACTCGCCACTTGCTGAAGAGTTGTTCCATTTTCCTTTCGTAAAAACCGTTTTTATCACAGCAAATTTTGTGACCATCGCAAAAAACGATACCATTTCCTGGGATTTCGTGACAATGGAGTTGCGTGAATTCGTTAAGAACTGGATTGCTGAAGGAAAAGATGTTTTAATCCAAATGCCTGTTGCGAAATCAAAAGCTTCGGATGACGAAAACGCAAAACCGGCAAAAGAATATGCTCCGTCCGAATACGATGATGCAATTCGCTCGTTGTTGGATGAATACGTTCGCCCGGCGGTAGAAGGTGACGGTGGTGCGATTGATTTCGTAGGTTTTGAAGAAGGAACTGTAACAGTTGCTCTTCGCGGTGCTTGTTCAGGTTGTCCTTCCAGTACGGCTACATTGAAAGGCGGAATTGAGAATTTATTGAAGCAGCATTTACCGGATGTAAAAGAGGTAGTTGCTGAGTCTTTGTAATTATAAAAGAACGTGTAAAAAGAGGGGACGCGATGTATCGCGTCCCCCTCTTTTTTCGGAGTAATTCCGCAATATTACGTCCATAAAAGATTCAACTCATAGTTCATACAACGCTAGGGAAAGCCTATCACGACACAGTTTCAGGCAATTGAAGCAAAACTCTCAACCTCAGTCCCGGACGTAATATTGCGGAATTACGTTTATTACAAGAAAATCAACTTTCCTCCATCACAGAACTCCCATAAAAACAAAAAAGCCAGTCTTTTGAACTGGCTTTTCTTCATGTAGTAATAGTAGTTTAGAGGTTTTTATTGAACCAATAATTTGTATCTGAACAATTTGCGGGATTGTATTTCGATCTCATACATTCCTTTCGGCAGCTGCTGAGACAAGAGTGAATATTTTTGTTGATTGACATTTTCAGTCTTGTAAACCGTTTTTCCATTCATATCCAGAATACGGATATATTCTATCGGGTATTCAGAAGAAAAAACAGTCAACTGGTCATTTGAATCGTTCAACGGATTCGGATACACCTTGATTCCCGAATTTCCAATTTCTTCCACACCTAAGGAAGGATCTACAACTGTAAAATGTCCCCGGTTAGACACTTCCGTATAGGAATCATTCGTAAACATCACAATGAAATAATCTCCGGCAGAAGTAGGCAACAAACTATCCGTTAATGTTTTCGTTCCGGATGCTGCGCCTTCAAAGTAAGCATAAGAAAGCAGCGGATCACTATTCGGAGCATCTCCCTCATTGTAAATTCCCAACCAATCTTTCACAATTCCTGGAGCATCCGTCCAGGTTGCAATAATTTCCTGACCAAGATCATAGACCGGTTGATCAATCCATAAGCTGGTAATTGTATCTCCGACAGAGAAGAAATATGGCTCACCGATCAGGTATTCCCCTTTAAAGTAATAACGACTCGCATAATATCCTTCAGGAATTCCATTTAATTGAACGGTATCCGAAGTTTGACTTATCGCTCCCCAATAAGCTGAAGGTTGAACACCGTGTGTGTGCCCGACTTTAATAACCTCAACAGAATCCGCAATAGCAGGCGCATTCCCGATATAAAGCGGAATAGTTGAACCGATAGCATAAGCATTCGTATCAGAAGTAATGACAGGGATTTTCCCGTAATAAAACGTATCTCTTGGAGCAAGCTCAGAATAACCGTCCAACTCAAAAAAAGCAGCAAAATACATATCGGACTGAGTTAATGCGCTTCCTGAGAAATTCATTGTCCCACTACTTCCATTACAATATTGCCATGCGGTTGATGCAATTGGTCCCGGCGTATTTCCAAGATGGTAAATCCCTACCCAATCCGTACTGTTTCCCGGACCGTTTACATAAGTAGCAACCATTGGGGTCCCCAAGCTGTATTCCGAAGAATCCATCGCCAACGAAGGGCCGGAAACAAACGAATTGTAAACATGGAATGAATCAATAACACTCCAGTTCGACCATTCCAAATTACGATCGCGGTGACGTACCCGAACGTAATGTTTTCCATTAGAAAGTGCTCCGGCAGCAATCGTGTATTCGGTAATATCGACACCTGCGTTCAAATCTCTCGTCGAGTCGGCTGCCTGACCAGGTGCCTGACCATACAAATTTTCATAGTCGCGCAGAAGGTCAAGTTCCGTTACACTGAAATTAGCTGTTTGCGAAATCTGAAACTCCGTACTATTCAGCAATTCAGCTGTTGAAGAAGCATACGGAGAGGATTCAATCACAAAAGGCAATTGCAATGAATCTTCGAAATTCGTAGTAATGGTCGGTTGATTCGGAGCCGCCTGATTTTTGGTTCGATGAAACGCGTCCACCAGCTCATTGTGCTTCCATTGGTTATTGGCATATCTGATCGGACTACCTACCGAATACGTTTCAACATCAATTTTTCCGTTTGTTACATCGACATCCACAATTTGGTAACACCAGTTCGGAATCGTTTTTTGTACATAATCAAAATCCTGTTCGGTAGATTGTCCCCAATACTGATCCCATGCCGTACCACCTGAAATAATATTATACACGGGAACATCTTTCAACTGACCGCGAGCGTACAAATGATGATGTGCTCCCACGTGCATCACATATTTATCAAATCCCGTACAGAACGGAACCGCCGTGTTTTTTACCCAGCCTGAAATATCACCGACGTATTGTTCCGCCTCATACGGACGATGACTGAAGGTTAATATCCAATCTACCGTTGCATCATTTGCTGCAGCATTCATTACTTGCTGCAACCAGTTAAACTGTGACGTTCCCGTATGTTCAGAACTCAAACTGATAAACAGTACATTTCCTGCCTGCATCGCATAATAGTTCTCTGTTCCCGAACTGATTCCCTGATAGTTCATCTGATCAAGATAGAAATGAGCGTAGTATGAATTCATTCCCAATGCACCGTAAGTTTCATGATTACCAACAGTTGTCTGAATAGGAACATATCCGGAAAGTTCGCGGTTCAATTTAAAGTGAATGTTCTCATATTGATCCAGATTTCCAAGATCGACCTGATCACCGACCATGAATGTCAACGAAAGAAAATCAGATGGTTCTCCTCCCCATTTTTCGAATACTTTCTTCTTTGCCTGCGCCACAAGGGTATCGTAGCGTCCGGTAGCATTTATCTGGTTATCTCCCATAATGAGAAAGCGCAAATGTCCGTCGGAAGTAGTTGCCTGACCCGGTAAAGGAAGTGTTCTGAAGCTGAGAACAGCGGAAGATGCCGTTCCGGAAATTACCTTATAATAGTATTTCGTATTTGGCGACAGGTTGATCAACTGGACCGTGTTGTAGTAGTAAGTCCCGCTGTAGCCACCATCAATAAACTGCGACTGAGCTCCTGTTACGGTAGAAGTCAAACTTGCAGCAGTTGTACCGTAAACAATCGTTGGTGTTGAAATGGAAGCAGTTTTCCAGTTCACATAAATGGAATTTGGTGTCGGAGCCTGCAAATAAGGATGAACTGTCTGTCCGAATCCATCAGAAAGCGTTAAAAAACACATTATCATTAGTAAAATCTGCTTCATATTATTTTTTTCACAAAGCTACACCGGAACAAAATCGATTTAGGTTAATTCCCGGTTAAATGTTTTTTAACGTTGCACTTCTGTATCTAATTGAAAATTAACATTTGAATTTTTTTTTCATTTTACTTATGGAATTTTGCTTCGTCCGACATCTCTATAGAAATCAATTAAAAATTCAATCATGAAAACAATCACATTTATCGCAGCGTTGTTTCTGACAGGAATGACTTTCGCACAAAATACGTTCGGAGACATCATCGGAACATTCGTAACTCCCGATAAGAAAGAAGGAGTATTTGGAGCTTACGTCGTAACCAGCAGAGGAGACCAGTTTTTTAAAGCAGTAACAAATGAAGAAGGACGATTTCGGATCTCAGGAGTTCCGGCAGGTTCATACAAAGTATATTTCATTATTGACGGCGATACCACTTATGCACCACAATTGGTAGAAGTGTCTCCTGACGGTTTCGGAAACACGGGAATTATCGCTCAAAACACAACCGAAATTCTCCCTGATGTGGTGATTTCAAATCAGATTTACAGACTTACGACAGGAGTTGCTCCGGAAGTGAAGCTGACAGCGAAAGACATCAAACACATGCCGATCAAATTCGACGCAAAACAGATGGTTACTGCAATTTCATCCGATGTAAAACTTTCCGATGACGGAGAATTGATGTTCAGAGGTGCCCGTAAAGGCGACGTGATCAACTACATCGACGGAGTGAAAATGAATGATGTTCAGAATGTGCCGAGTGCGGCTTTGGGTTACATCATGGTTTACTCAGGTGCGATTCCTGCAAAATATGGAGATACTACCGGTGGAGTTGTCGTAATGGAGACTTTGAGCTACTTCGACTTGCTTCGCGAATACAATAATAGACCGTAAAGACCATCCTTTACAAAAACGAGTCGGGGTGAAAAAATTTTCACCCCGACTTGCTGTTTTAATCTCTATTTCGGAAAAAACTCCGGGCTTGATTCCTGCATCGGAGACATATACTTTTTCAAGTTCTGCTCATCGTGCTGGTTCAGAATCATCAGCATATTATCCGATTCCACTACGATGTAATTTTGTAAGCCCTGAATCAGAGCCAACTTATTGCTTGGAAGATTTACGATACAATTTTCCGAGTTGATCATATGAACATGATCACCGATCACTGCGTTTCCATTGTAATCTTTCTCCAAATGTGAGTACAAGCTTCCCCAGGTTCCCAAATCCGACCAGTCGAAATTAGACAGAACCACGTCCACATTTTTCGCGTTTTCCATCACCGCAAAGTCAATGGAAATATCTTCACATGCCGAAAAAGATGCATTCACATAAGCCTGTTCCTGCGGAGTATTGTATTTCTCAGATTGATCCGTAAACAAATGATACAATTCCGGTTTGAATTTCTCCAAAGCATTCAAAATTGTTTTCGCACGCCAGATGAAGATTCCGGAATTCCAGTAGTAATTTCCGCTTCGCAAAAAGATCTCAGCCAATTCCCTGTTTGGTTTCTCCGTAAAATGCTTCACATCTTTCACCTGTCCGGGAAGAATATCTCCGTCTTCAACGAATTCAATGTAGCCGTAACCGGTATCAGGACGAGTCGGTTTGATTCCCAAAGTCACCAAACGATCTTCTTTATTTGCATTAGAAATTGCCGTATTGACAATTTCCGTGAATTTATCTTCTTTTAAAATCAAGTGGTCCGAAGGTGCTACAATCAATGTTGCATCCGGATTGATCGAATGAATTTTTGCAGCCGCATACGTAATGCAAGGAGCGGTGTTCTTTCTTTCTGGCTCGGTCAAGATCTGACTATCCGTTAATTCCGGAAGCTGCTCTTTAACCAATGAAGCATAATTTGCATTGGTAACAATATAAATATTCTCCGCCGGAGCAATGTGTAATAAACGCTCGAAAGTCATGCGCAGTAAAGATTTTCCAATCCCCAACACATCTAAAAATTGCTTCGGACGCTGAGCAGTTGACATGGGCCAGAACCGGCTTCCGATTCCTCCGGCCATGATCACACAATAGTTATTTTTCATGGTTGTTTTCTAAAAGTTGAACTGTTGCAAGCGAATGAATTAAAAACTGGCGTTTCGAAGGTACTTCCGTACACAAAAAACGAGTTCGCCTCAACTCTCCTTTCACAAAGGTTTTTCCTTGCAAAACAAAAGTAGCATTTTTTGGAATTTCCTCCAGTATAATCTCCCCTCCTTCCCGTTTGTCGTATTGCCGCAGTACGCGTGACAACTGTGTATCCGTGCAGGAAGAAGCTTTCATGTTCGTTAAACTGGTCATCAGCGCAACTTCAATGTCTTTTGGCAGTAATCCGGTTTGAATGGCCGGCCAAAGTAATTTTCTGAATTCGGTTTTCCATTCTTCACCATGCGGTTTGATCCGAAATCCGAACTGAACATAAACCCGCAAATGAGCAAATTCGTGCAACGTTGTGATTAAGAAATTGTACGGATTCATATTCCCGTTGACCGAAATACGATGAAAAGTTTCTCCTTGCTGAGGCGCACGGTAATCTCCCAACTTGGTCGATCGCGGGTTTGTGATCGCAAAACGAACCGGATGACTCAGGAGCAAATCAGCCACCATCGACTCGAAACCGGCCGGCAGATAAGCTTTCAACTGCTGTTCGTATTTTTCCTTTTTTGTCAATTTCAATTCCAATTGCACAAAGAACGGGATTTTTTGCTTCGAAGCATCCCCCGGCTTAACAAGTTATGAATGAAGATTGGTGAATAATCCTGGTTAAGGTAAAATTGAAAAGACAAAAGTTTAAAAAGGACTTTAAAAGAATTTTCACTTTTCTCCCGATAGCTATCTGGATTTCACTTTTACATTTTGAATTGACTATTTTGAATTCCTCTATTCATATTTTTTTAACTTTATATCCGAAATGGCGATTATACAAAACATTGGTAAGTATTTCATGATGTTGTACATCGTGTTTTCGAAACCAGAGAAATGGAGAATATTCCGTAAGCGTTTTTTTGAGGAAATGGAACTGATTGGAGTTAAGTCGATTCCGATTGTTGCATTGATGTCTGCTTTTATGGGAGCTGTTATTGCTTTGCAGACTGCATCAAACATGGACAATCCATTGCTTCCTTCCTACACGATCGGTTACATTACCCGCTCTTCTACCATTCTGGAGTTTTCTCCAACGATTATTTCCCTGATTCTGGCAGGAAAAGTAGGATCCAACATTGCTTCCGAAGTGGGAACGATGCGTGTGACGGAGCAAATTGACGCTTTGGAGATCATGGGTGTAAACTCGTTGAGCTACCTGGTTCTTCCGAAAGTGACTTCCGCAATGGTTTTCTTCCCGGTCCTGATTATTTTCTCTATCGGATTAAGTTTGATGGGCGGATGGTTATCCTTATTGCTTTCCGGTCTTTCCTCTACAGAAACGTATGTTTATGGAATCCGGTTCTTTTACAGAGACAGTGATATTGTTTACGCATTGACCAAAACAGTGGTATTCGCATTCCTGATCACATCCATCGCATCTTACAAAGGTTATTATACAAAAGGTGGAGCTTTGGACGTGGGACGATCTTCAACAGAAGCTGTTGTAAGTTCAAGTGTTGCCATTCTGATCGCAAATTTCTTCCTAACTCAAATGTTCTTGTTGTAATGATTGAAGTTCTCCACGTCAATAAAACTTTTGGTGATAATCAGGTACTGAAAGACGTTAGCGCAACTTTCGAAAAGGGAAAAGTGAACCTGATCATCGGTCAATCCGGTCAGGGAAAATCCGTATTGGCAAAATGCATTGTGGGTCTTCACGAAGTTGATTCGGGGCAGATTCTTTACAACGGAAGAGATTTCACCAAATTGGATCGTTTACAACGAAAAGAAATCCGTCAGGAAATCGGAATGTTATTTCAGGGATCGGCATTGTTTGATTCCATGACTGTGGAACAAAATATCATGTTTCCTCTGACAATGTTTACCAAAATGAGCAGAAAAGAAATGCTCGACCGTGTGAATTTTTGTCTGGAACGCGTGAATCTTGCCGGAAGAAACAAATTGTATCCGGCAGAATGTTCCGGAGGTATGCAGAAACGAATCGCCATTGCACGTGCTATTTCCATGAATCCGAAATATCTTTTTTGTGATGAGCCGAATTCAGGACTGGATCCTCAAACTTCCATCATTATTGATAATCTGATCCGCGAGATCACCTACGAATACGAAATCACGACCATTGTGATTACGCACGATATGAACTCCGTAATTGAAATCGGCGACAGCGTTGTGTTCATTAACAAAGGACAGAATTGGTGGCAGGGCGACCGCAAATCAATCATCACGACTGACAATCAGGAAATCAATGATTTTGTGTTTGCTTCCGACTTTATGAAGGAGATTAAGGAATCGTTGAAGAATCAATAATAAATTTTCAGAATCATCGGTTTCGATTCATTGTCTATCATCGGAATTAACTCTTCAAAGTAATTTTCCGCCAGCATGGTACAACCCAAGCTGTTACAGATCGGATAATACTGCTCTTCATCCGGAACACAGCCATAACGATGCAAAACAATGGCTCTCGCCAGAGCTTTATCGTTGGATTTCTCCAAACCGATTAATTTGTATGATTTCCCGAAACTTCCCTGATATGCATTTCCGATCTTGTACATTCCCAGCGAAGTCATGTAAGAATTCGGAACATTGCTGAACTGCAGAGAATCCGTTCCTTCTATTTCCGACCCGGAACCGTGTGCACACAAGCCTTTCGAAAGAATCTGATTTGTTTTCAAATCCACCACAAAAAACCGGAAATATTTAGACGGAATTTTCATGTCCACCAAAATCGCACGCCTGTTGGAATAAGCAGTTCCCTTACTTTGAATGTATTTTTTCACTGCTTCGATTTGTTGGGGCAGCACTTTCGAAATCCGCACCGAATCATAATCCGATTCCACAGAAACAGCCTCGGATTCAGTCATATTCAATGGTGTTTCCTGAGATTGGGTAAAGCTGCAGGCTCCGCCGATAAGCATACAGATGATAAAGTACAATCTGGTCATTTTCAGTTTTTTTGTTCTAAACGCTTAAAAAGCAATTTTGGTACAAAGTACAGAAAAGAGCGTAAAAGGTTCAATCCAATTGAAAAGAACCGGGGAATTATTAATGAGCAAGCAGGTTTCAATCTTTTCACTTTCCAAATATCAATTCTCCAGTTTCAATTCCTATATTTACTATAAATACACTTGCTATGAATAGAAAAACGATCGCTATTGTACTTGGAATTATTATCGGAGGGATTTTCGTCGCTCTTGGAGACAGCTTAAGCTCATATCTTTTCCCTTTAGACAAACCATATCCGACCGACCGCTCACTGATGGCGGATTTTGTTGAAAACGAAGTTCCTCTCGGATCCAAATTGGTCATTATCTTCAATTGGGGATTTGCGGCCTTCATCGCGGCAATTATCAGCACCTTCGTTTCCGGCAGAACTTCTTTCAAACCCATGTTCGCTACCATTGTTGTATTGAATGTTCTGGCTTTGGTTCAATCAGTATTGGCCGCTTATCCGAATTGGATGCTGGTTACTTGTCTGTTTACTTTTATTCCGCTTGGATTTATTGCATATTTCCTGATTCGAAAAAAGAAAACTGATGAAGCAATTTGATGAGCGGATTACCACTTACATTTCGAATTCTGCCGACTTTGCACAACCAATTCTGACTCAATTACGGGAAATCATTCATTCCTTTTGCCCGGAGGTTGAAGAAGGCTGGAAATGGAGTTTTCCGCATTTCATGTATCGCGGGAAAATTCTGTGCAGCATGGCTTCGTTCAAAAATCATTGTGCCTTTGGTTTTTGGCTGCAATCCGAAATGAGTGACCCCTACGGCATTTTCAAACGCGCCGAAGAAGGTGGAATGGGAAGCCTGGGAAAAATCACTTCACTTTCCGATCTGCCGGCTAATGATCAGCTTGGAGCTGGCATTACAGAAGCAATGTTCTTGATCGAAAAAGGAGTGAAACCGCGGGCAAGAGTTGCTAAAACCGAGAAACTTGTTTTGGAAATTCCGGCAGAATTACAGGCACTTCTGGATAAAAACCCGCAGGCAAAAAGCGTTTTTGAAGCATTTCCTCCATCCCACAAAAAAGAATACATTGTTTGGATTGCAGAGGCGAAAAGAGAAGAAACCAGACAGCGAAGACTGGAACAAATGCTTGAAAACCTGAAAGAAGGAAAGTCAAAAGAGTGGAAATACGGGCGTTAACCGATTTTCGTCCACCGTTGACCGATTTTGACTGGTGAACTCTTATCCCTTCTCCTACCTTTGTTTTGTAAATGGTTCAGATTATGGAAACAGATAACATAAATATCCGCACGGAAATCGAACACGAAATTCTAAAAGCACAAAAAAGTCATCGTCGCGGAAAAATAGCAGGAGGTTTAGCCATTGTATTCTTTGGCGTTGTCTACCTCCTGAAACAATTGGAATATAAAATTCCGGATTATCTCTTAAGTTGGCAAATGATTCTGATCGTCATCGGGATTGTAGTGCTGATCAAACACAAATTCAGGAAGTTTCACGGTTATGTACTCATTCTGATCGGGAATATCTTTCTATGGACTCAATGGTATCCTGATCTGATTGATGTAAAACTCATTGTTCCGGTTGCTTTGATTATCATCGGACTGGTTGTTGTTTTCTCCAGCCGGAAATTCGGAAAACACAATCGAAGACATCACCGATTCACCAAGGAAAACTGGAAACACATTCACGAAGCACATCACAGAGGCTACGCTTCTTACAAGTATAACGGGGATGATTTCATCGACAGTGTCAGTTTTTTCGGTGGAATTACCAAAACCGTTCTCAGCAAAAACTTCAAAGGAGCAGATATCGTTTCCATTTTCGGAGGAACGGATGTAAACCTTTCTCAGGCAGATTTTGAAGGCCGTGTAGTGGTGGATCTCACCACCATTTTCGGAGGAACAACACTCACCATTCCCAACAACTGGGAAGTGATCTCGGAAGTCGCAAGCGTTTTTGGAGCTTACGAAGACAAACGTCCGGTTTATCAAAGAGAAGCCGGTGAACCGAATAAAGTGATCGTCTTAAGAGGAGCTTGCATTTTCGGAGGAATCGAAGTCAATAGTTTCAGCAAATAAACAATAACCAATCCATATGTTTATCAGAGCAAGTGCAAGAGTTCAATTACTTTTCATCGTTTGGACGGTGGTTGCAAGTCTTGTACTTTTCTGTTTACTTCTTGCCAATCATTTCCCGATAGATATTGCATGGAAAGACGCTTTGTTTTCAGGATTGATTATTTCCTTTATTTCTCAAATCCTCTATTTCATTCAAACTTACTACCACGCAAAAAGTCCGGTGAATTTTTCCAATTTCGGATTGATTCTCGTACTCACGGTATTCTATCAGGTTTTAATCAATAGTGCTTTTAAACTCGTTTTGGGAAATGAGCGCTGGACCCGGTACATTTTACCTTTTGAAGGTGCGCGGGCTTACATCGTATTTTTCATTCTGATCGCAATCAGTCTTTACTGGTGGATCAATAAAAACAAACAAATTCAATCTCAGGTTCAACAACAACTGATCGAACAGGAGCGGGCACTTACCAAAGCAGAACTGGATAATATTCATCAGCAATTACAACCGCACTTTTTATTTAACAGCTTGAACTCGATCGGAGCATTGACGGAAATCAACCCGAAAGAAGCAAATCGCATGATTTTATTGTTGAGCGATTTTTTACGGGGAACTTTACGAAAAGACATTCAAACACTGGTGCCCATTTCCGAAGAAATTGAGCAGTTAAAGCGCTATCTGGAAATCGAGAAAATCCGTTTCGGACACCGCTTGAAAACAGAATTCGACATCACGGAAGAATGTCTTCAAACCCCTGTTCCTCCACTATTGTTGCAGCCTCTGATTGAAAACGCAATCAAATTCGGCTTGTACGGTTCAACGGGGGAAGTAACGATTTACATTGGTGTTACCAACTCCGAAAACGGATTGCAGATTGAGGTCCGGAATCCCTATGATCCCGATTATGTTCAATACAAAACAGGAAAAGGATTCGGGCTCACCAGTGTCAAAAGAAGACTTTCTCTGTTGTACAATCAATACGACTTACTCACTACAGAAAAACAAGATAAGCTATTCATTACTAAAATTTTGATCCCGCAATGATAAAGGCATTTATTGTAGACGATGAACCTTTGGCAAGAGAAGTTGTCAAGAAACATTTACAGAGATACAGCGATATTACCCTTGTTGGTGAGGCAAGCGACGGATTTGAAGCATTGAAATTAATCCCGGAACTGAAACCGGATTTGTTGTTTCTGGATATTCAAATGCCGAAGATCAGCGGTTTTGAATTGTTGGAATTGTTGTCGGAAGCACCATCGGTTATTTTCACCACGGCTTTTGACGAATTCGCTTTAAAGGCATTTGAGGTGAACGCTCTCGACTATCTTCTGAAACCTTTTTCGGAAGAGCGTTTTGATACCGCCATCAGTAAAAAAAGAAATTCGGAACTAAATGGAAGCTCAAAAATTGAAGTTCCGCTTCAAATCATTCACGAGCAAAATCGAATTGTGGTGAAAGACGGAACGGAAATTAAAATCATTCCGATTCAGGATGTCGATTACATTGAAGCATACGATGATTACGTGAAGATCTATCAGGGCAAAAAGTACATTCTGAAAAAACAGACCATGAATCATTTCGAACAGGTTCTTCCCAAAGACCAGTTTATCCGGATTCACCGTTCGTATATCCTGAATGTGAATCAGCTTACGAAGATCGAATCCTATGAGAAAAACAGCTATGTAGCCATTTTGAAAAGCGGAACAAGTATCCCGATTTCCCGCTCTTCATACAGCGATCTGAAATCCCGCCTGGGGCTCTAACAGATTCTTCATCTTTAGTTAATATTGTCATTTTTTAAATACTTTATGTTAATAATTGAACATGAAGCATCCTTTTTTACATTCTCTTCGTTAACTTTGATGTACTTACATCTACTAGACTGATCAATTAAGGTCTACTACTAACAAACTTGTTGCTAACGCAGCGAGTAATTTTCGTGTATTAAACCAAATGCAACTACGGTATTGGTTTAAACTCGAATCGTTGCCTCTCTCCCAAACGATTTCGAAAAAAATTTAAGGTATTCCCTTCCTGCTCAGGAAGTAGATGAGTATGGCTTTGCGCTTGTTTTTTCGCACGGTCATTTATTTCATTATTTCCAAAAAAAGCTACATGAAAAAATGTCTGCTACTACTCTTGCTAACTCACTATTCGGTGATATTTGCTCAATGCGATATCAATGCATCCGCCAGTTCGACTACGATTACCTGCGGACAAAGTGTGAGTTTAAGTGCCTTTGGCTCTTCAACGGGTCAAATGGTTTTGAATGAAACATTCAATGGTGGAGCTTTTGGTTCCGGTTGGGGAGGAACTCCCGGATCGACCAATTTCAACAATCCTTGCTCACCCGCCGGTGTAGACGGAACTCCGCATGCCTGGATGGGAAGTAATACCAGTGTTCCACGAACGCTGACTTCAGCTCCGTACAATCTCACGGCTGCAACTGCGGGAGTTTCGATTTGTTTCGACCTGCTTTTTGCTTCACAAGGAGATGCTGCTCCATGTGAAGGACCGGATGAACCGGACGAAGGTGTTTTCCTGCAATATTCTATCAATGGCGGAGCAACCTGGATTGATATTCATTACTTTGATCCGAACGGTGGAAACGATCCGCAGCTGACCAATTGGAACAACTGGTGTTTTGCGCTTCCTGCTGCTGCAATTACTTCAAATACGCTGATCAGATGGCATCAAACTGCCGATTCCGGTGCGGATTATGATCACTGGGGAATCGACAATGTGCAGATTTTCCAAAACGATATCAATGCAGAAGTCGAGTGGCTCCACGACGGATATTCTTACGGTGTAGGAAATCCCGGCGGAGTAAACCCGAATTCAGTGACACCAACTACAACCACAACTTATACGGCTCAGATCACAACCGGAACAGGACAAGTTTGCACGACGACCGTTACTGTCAACGTTGTTTCTCCGGTATACGATGTCAATGTTTCTGCCAATCCGACAACTATTTGTGCCGGAGACTGTTCAACCATTTCCGGAACTGGTCAAATCGTTCTTGATCCGGGAGGTGTGGAAACCTATGAAAACAATGAATTCTCTGTTGTCGCTTCCGGAAGTGCTGCCGTAAACATCAATGTTCAGGGAATCAACACCTCATCCATTACAAACGGATTGATTCAAAACGTCACTATCAACGGATTCAGTTTTTCCGGTTCATTCTTTTGCACTTCTTTCGGAGGCTGCAACTGTAATGGAACGAATATCGGATTTGGTTCTACCTGTAACTTAACCGCAAGTGGTTTCACCGTTACACTTACTTCTCCGGGAGGATGTTCCATCGTATTGGCTCCGGCCGGTGCTGCAAGTGGAAACTACAATTCTACCGTTTTCGTTCCCGTGGGAGGAACAAATATCGGAGCAGGTTTTCCGACCGGTGGTCCATGGAATCCGAATCAACCGTTTTCAAATCTGAATGGTTGTGATCCGAATGGAGTCTGGACTTTATCGTTCAATGCTCCGGGTCTTGGACTTGGATTCGGAACGCTGCAAGGTTGGTCAATCACATTCAACGATCCACCGATTTATGCGCCGGTAAACTATTCCTGGTCGCCAACCACCGGACTTTCAAATCCGAACAGCATCAACACGCAGGCTTGCCCTACTTCGACAACAAACTATGTTTTGACCGTTTCCAACGGAACTCCGGGTTGTGCTACACATACTGAAAATGTTACTATCACTGTAGATCCTTGTGGCGGATGCATTCCTCCTGTTGTCAATGTAAACCCATTGAATACCTGCGCTCCGGGAAGCGTGGATCTCGCTTCCGCAATTGCAAGTGGTTCTGCTCCGGCAACTCTGAGTTATCATGCAACTCAGGCAAATGCTCAAAACGATGTCAGCCCGATTTCAACAACAGTAGCCACAAGTGGAACCTATTGGGTTCGATATGAAGATCCGAACGATCCGGCTTGTTTTGGAACGGCCCAGATTGTCGTGACAATCAATCCGGCAGATAATCCGGCATTTACACTGACAAACTTCTGTCCGGGAGGAACAAATCAGGCAACAGGAATTGCCGCTCCGGGTGGAACGTTCAGTTTCAATCCGGCTCCTGCAGGAAGTGCAACAATCAATGCTTCAACCGGTTCTATTTCAAATGCAACTGCCGGAACGACTTATACGGTTCAATATATGACCAACGGAATTTGTCCGGCTTCTACTACTCAAACAGTTACTGCAACAAGCTTTACTTTCACATCAGCAGCAACTCCTGAAAATTGTGGAAATGCCGACGGAGAAATCACTATTACACCTAATGGCGGAACTCCGGCTTATAGTTACAGCATCAATGGTGGAACTTCTCAAAGCTCGGGAACATTCTCAGGATTGACGGCAGGATCTTATACCATTTTGGTTACAGACAACTCGGGCTGTCAGAGCACCGGAAGTCAATCCGTTGGAAGTATCGGAGGACCAAGTATTGATAATATGCAAACTGTGAATCCAACTTGTGGCGCAGGTTGCAACGGTTCTATCACTGCAACGGTTTCAGGTGGAAATCCACCATATACTTACCAATGGTTTGATGCGTCGAATAATCCGATCGGAACAAATTCTCTGACCATTACCAATTTATGTGACGGAACTTACTCATTGGAAGTCACTGATGCATCCGCGGCTTGTCCTTCCATCGATTTTGCAACATTGCTTGCAGCAAGCGGCGGAGACGATCCTTCTTTCACTTTAACCAATTACTGTGAAGGAACTGCAAACACTGCTTCAGGAATTGCAACTCCGGGTGGAGCGTTCGTTTTCAGTCCACTTCCAACCGACGGAGCCACTATCAATGCTTCAACTGGTTCCATTTCGAATGGTGTTGGTGGAACAACTTATACCGTTCAATACACAACCAACGGGGCCTGCCCGGGTTCAGAAACACAAACCGTAAGCGTCTATGAATTACCAGCTATTTCAGGAAGTGAAGTTTGTATCGGAGCTTCTGTTCAACTAACTGCAACCGGAACACCTGCTGCAACTACACCTTGGACCAGTTCCAATCCGGCAATAGCGACAATAAGCACTAGCGGATTGGTGAACGGATTGACTACTGGAACAACGATCATCACATTCACGAATTCGAACGGATGTTCTTTCACTTACTCCCTGGACGTTGTCAATTCGCCAAATATTAACGGAAACCTCATCATTTGTTCCGGAGGAACTACTCAGCTGACAGGTTCCGGAACGCCGGATGCAAGTAATCCGTGGCTTAGTTCAGATCCTGCAATAGCAACGGTTTCAAACACCGGGTTGGTAAGCGGTATTTCCGATGGAATTGTCACTATTACTTACACCAATTCGGGAGGATGCAACAATACCGTTCAGCTTACAGTCAGTTCCGGAGCAACAATTACCGGAAACATGACCGTTTGCAACGGAACAAGTTCTCAATTATCCGGAAACGGAACTCCCGATTCCTCCAATCCGTGGACATCTTCTGATCCGACCATTGCAACAGTCAACAACAACGGATTTGTAACAGGTATTTCTCCCGGAACAACAACCATTACTTATCTGACCGATGGAGGTTGCAGCGGAAATATCCTGTTTACAGTTCTTGCTGCTCCGCAAGTCTCTTTCACAAGTAATATAACGGAAGGTTGTGCTCCTCAAACAATCACTTTTACAAATACCAGCCCTGCTTCTTCCAATTGCATCTGGACTTTTGAAGGATCAGGCAGCCAAAACGGATGTGGTTCCGTAACCCAAACATTCAATCAGGAAGGAATTTACGATGTAACACTCACTACTACAGATGCAAACGGCTGCACCAATTCGGCAACGATTACGGACATGATCACGATTCATCCGGAAGTAAATGCATCTTTCACCGTTGATTACATTCAGCAAACGGTTCTGAATCCGATCTTCCAGTTTACCAATACATCAAGCGGTGCAAGCAATTATGTCTGGAATCTGGATGATGGAACCAGCTCCAATCTGACCAATGTTGTTCATGCTTATGACGATGTGGCTTCTGTTTATACAGTCTTGCTGACTGCTTATAACGATTTCGGATGTCGCGATTCTGCAAAAATGGTTATTTCCGTGGTCGATGAATTGTATTGGTTCGTTCCGAACAGCTTCACTCCCGACGGAGACGAAGTGAATAATTACTTCAAACCAGTATTCAGTCCGGGATTTGATATCAAAGATTATTCATTCCTCATCTTCGATCGCTGGGGTGAAATCATTTTTGAATCAAAAGACATGTACATCGGCTGGGACGGAACATACAACGGGATGATCTGCAAAGAAGGAATTTACACTTACGCCATTACCCTTAAAGAACGAAATATGGATAAACGATATGAAATTACCGGACACGTCAACCTTTTAAAGTAGGAGAAAGCACTCCTTTCGATAAATATATCCGCAGTGGCGGATAATGAGAAACTAAACAGAGGCCAGTCGCGGCTGACCAATAATAGAACATAAACCAAACACAACAACAAAATGAAATCACTTACATTTTTATTCTTTGCAACCCTGTTTGCATTCAGCTCAAAAGCTCAGGAATGGCAAACCTACTATGATGAAGGCGGCATTGCAATTCAGTATCAACTAACTGAAATTGATGATCCGCAACTTGGAATCCATCACGCCCGGATTGTTTTTCGGTATGAGAACAAAACCAATCAGGCAGTTCAGTTGAGTTTCAATCGCATGATTACTTACTCTGACAGTGAAACTGCCAAGCCTCAGGAAAAGACTTTCACAGTTTCTATTCCTGCAAATTCAAGTATCGAATACAACTCCTCCAATTCGAAGGATAAGACTTTCTATCTGTTCGCACAAGACAAGAAAAACACAATCAAACGTTCTCTGGTCAGCTTTGACATCAAGAATGTTACAATCAATTAGGTTATGAAATACTTACTACTACTAATTTCTACAATCTTCATTGCAGCGGAGAGTCTGTTCGCTCAATGTGACATCAACACTTCTGCAAGTTCCACTACTATAACTTGCGGGCAAAGTGTCAATCTATCTGCATTTGGTTCTTCTACGGGACAAATGGTTCTGAATGAAACATTCAACACCGGAGCTTTCGGGCCTGGTTGGGGAGCAACTCCCGGTTCTACCAATTTCAACAATCCCTGTTCACCGGGTGGTGTAGACGGAACTCCGCATGCCTGGATGGGAAGCAGCACCAGTGTTCCCAGAACGCTGACTTCTGCCCCGTATAATCTTACGGCCGCAACCGCGGGAGTTTCAATTTGCTTCGACTTACTTTTTGCTTCACAAGGTGATGCTGCTCCGTGTGAAGGACCGGACGAACCGGATGAAGGCGTTTACCTGCAATATTCTATCGATGGCGGAGCAACCTGGATTGATATTCACTACTTTGATCCGAATGGTGGAAACGATCCGCAGCTGACCAATTGGAACAACTGGTGTTTCGCACTTCCTGCTGCTGCAATTACTGCGAACACCTTGATCAGATGGCATCAAACTGCCGATTCCGGTGCTGATTATGATCACTGGGGAATCGACAATGTGCAGATTTTCCAAAACGATATCAATGCAGAGGTGGTTTGGCTGCACGACGGATATTCTTACGGTATAGGAAATCCTGGTGGAGTGAATCCTACCCCGGTTACTCCTACTACAACCACAACTTATACTGCTCAGATCACAACCGGAACGGGACAAGTTTGTACTTCAACGATTACGATTATTGTCACTGATCCGGTTTACGATGTCAACGTTTCTGCCAATCCGACAACTCTTTGTTCCGGAGAATGTTCAACAATCTCGGGAACGGGACAAATCGTTCTTGATCCGGGAGGAATAGAAACCTATGAAAACAATGAATTCTCTGTTGTTGCTTCCGGAAGTGCTGCCGTGAACATCAATGTCCAGGGAATCAATACCTCATCCATTACAAACGGATTGATTCAAAACGTAACCATCAACGGATTCAGCTTTTCAGGTTCATTCTTCTGTACTTCCTTCGGAGGCTGTAACTGTAACGGAACGAATATCGGATTTGGTTCTACTTGTAATTTAACCGCAAGTGGATTTACTGTAACTCTGACCTCTCCGGGAGGATGTACCATTATTTTGGCACCGGCAGGAGTTGCTTCCGGAAATTACAACAGCACTGTTTTTGTTCCTGTTGGCGGAACTGCTTTAGGCGGAACTTTCCCAACTTCGGGTGGTCCGTGGAATCCGAATCAACCGTTTTCAAATCTGAATGGCTGTGATCCGAACGGAGTCTGGACTTTATCATTCAATGCTCCGGGACTTGGACTCGGATTCGGAACACTTCAAGGTTGGTCAATCACATTCAACGATCCACCGATTTATGCGCCGGTAAACTATTCCTGGTCGCCAACCACCGGACTTTCAAATCCGAACAGCATCAATACACAAGCCTGCCCTACTTCGACAACAAATTACGTATTGACCGTTTCCAACGGAACTCCGGGTTGTGCTACACATACTGAAAATGTCAATATTATTGTAGATCCATGCAACGGATGTATTCCTCCGGTTGTTAATGTGAATCCTTTAAGCACGTGTGCTCCGGGAACTGTCAATTTGAGTAATGCTGTCGCAGCAGGATCTGCTCCGGCAACCTTGAGTTATCATGCAACTCAGGCAAATGCTCAAAATGATGTCAGCCCGATTTCAACAACAGTCGCTACAAGTGGAACCTATTGGGTTCGATATGAAGATCCGAACGATCCCGCTTGTTTTGGAACGGCCCAGATTGTCGTAACGATCAATCCGGCAGATAATCCGGCATTTACACTAACAAACTTCTGTCCGGGAGGAACAAATCAGGCAACAGGAATTGCTACTCCAGGGGGAACGTTCAGTTTCAATCCGGCTCCTGTTGGTGGTGCAACCATCAATGCTTCAACCGGTTCTATTTCAAATGCAACTGCCGGAACGACTTATACAGTTCAATATACAACGAACGGAGCTTGTCCGGCATCATCCACTCAAACAGTTACTGCAACAAGCTTCACTTTCTCATCAGCAGCAACTCCTGAAAACTGTGGAAATGCCGACGGAGAAATCACTATTACACCGAATGGCGGAACTCCGGCTTATAGTTACAGCATCAACGGCGGAGCTTCTCAAAGTTCCGGAACATTCTCAGGATTGACGGCAGGATCTTATACCATTTTGGTTACAGACAACTCGGGCTGTCAGAGCACCGGAAGTCAATCCGTTGGAAGTATCGGAGGACCAAGTATTGATAATATGCAAACTGTGAATCCAACTTGTGGCGCAGGTTGCAACGGTTCTATCACTGCAACGGTTTCAGGTGGAAATCCACCATATACTTACCAATGGTTTGATGCGTCGAATAATCCTATCGGGACAAATTCTGCAGTAATCTCTAATTTATGCGGAGGAACTTATTCACTTCAGGTAACGGACGCAAACGGTTCAAGCAACCAATTGTTCTCCGAAGATTTCGAAAACGGAGCAAACAACTGGAACTTAAATGTATCAACAGGTACTGAAGGTGCTGATCCGAATTATTTCGAGGTCGATGATGACGAAGGTGGGGTTGCTCCGGGAGGCTGCGGTCTTGCAGGAAACGGAGATGCAACACTTCATATTACAAGTGTTTTCAACCCAAGTGGCGGTGCGGCATATGATGCCGGCGGATTGTGCGGAATTTTGTTCTGTCCGCAAACCAATCGGCAAGCTGAAAGTCCGGTGATTAATACTACCGGACAATCCAATCTGACTTTACAGTTTGATTACATCGCTCAGGGAGATGCTCCGAACGATCAGGCAACGGTTTGGTACAACACCGGTTCGGGTTGGACACAATTAGGCGGAGCTTTATTTTCCGGAACAGGAGCATGTTCTCCCCAAGGATTGTGGTCTGCTTATTCAACTTTGCTTCCGGCTTCCTGCGAAAATATTCCCAATCTCCGGATTGCCATTCGATGGACAAATAATGACGACGGTGCAGGAACTGATCCATCCGTTGCGATTAACAATTTTGCAATCGTAACTTCGGGAGGTTCCGGTTGTCCGGCGGTGGAATTTGCTACACTTACAGGACCTGGAAGTATCGATGATGCATCATTTACATTGACGAATTACTGTCAGGGTTCTCCAAACAGCGCTACAGGAATTGTAACTCCGGGAGGAACATTTGCATTCAATCCGGTTCCAACTGACGGAGCAACAATCAATGCTTCAACAGGTGCAATCACCAACGGTGTCGGAGGAACAACTTATACCGTTCAGTATACCACAAACGGAACTTGCCCGGATTCTGAAACTCAAACCGTTACAGTGAATAGCTTACCAACACCTGCAATTTCAGGAAACTTAAGCTATTGTACCGGAAGTCAGACAACTTTAAATGCCGGCGGACCGTATGCTTCTTACTCCTGGAGTACCGGAGCTTCGACTCAGACAATCAATACAACGGCTCAAAACGGAATCACTGTTACTGTCATTGACAATAATGGCTGTCAGGGAACAAGTCCGGCGGTAAATGTCAATGAAGTTTCTCAAATTGTGACCAATTCAACGGTTTCAGTTTGCCAGGGACAAAGCATTTCCATTCATGGAACTCCTCAAACAACTGCGGGCGTGTACTCGCAAACGTTTAATGCATCCGGAGGTTGTGACAGTATTTCGAATGTGACATTGGTTGTAAATCCGAATCCTGTTCCTGTCATTACCGGAAACTTGTGGTATTGTGAAGGAGATCAGGTAACTTTAAGTGCCGGTGGACCTTATGCAAGTTACTCGTGGAATATTGGTGGAAACCAACAAACGATACAAACGACCTCATCTTCACCCATTACGGTGACTGTTACGGATGCAAACGGTTGTACGGGAACAAGTGCCGCAGTCAGCTTAATCGCACCTCCGATAGCGGTTGTTCATGCAAATCCTTCAACGGGAACGGCTCCATTGGTTGTCAATCTGACTAACGGAAGTCAGAATGCAAATACGTATTTCTGGGATTTCGGAAACGGATTACAACTGAATACGGCGAATATAAATGGGCACACGCAAACATATGACAGTATCGGTCAGTATATCGTGATGCTGATTGCTTCGCAAAATGGCTGCTCAGACACGGCTTACGTAACCATTACAGTTGTTGAGCCTGCCATGCCGATGATCATTGAATTCCCGAATATTTTCACTCCGAACGGTGATCACAACAATGATTTCTTCGAGTTTGCAAGTTCCAACGTAGCCACTTTGGAAGTAACCGTTACGAATCGTTGGGGGAATCTGATGTTCAAATCTTCGGATGTCCATTTCCAATGGAATGGAACTATGCCAAACGGAGATCCTGCTTCGGAAGGAGTTTATTTCTACCAGTATAAAGTTACCGGCATTTTGGGAGAACAATTGGAAGGACAAAAGTTCGTTCAATTGATCCGATAATCAGTCGTTTTTTAATCAAAAAATCACCCGGGCAGTTCCTTAAAAAGAGCTGCCCTTTTTTCCTTTTAAGGAGCTCATTTTGCAACGACTTATTTTTCAATTGATTATATTTTAATCAAAATAAAAAAGAAAAATCCAGATACATAAACAGCCATTTTTATTGACAAAATGACAAAAAAAGATTAATTTTTAATCAAAAAACGTCTAAAATAATTTGTTTTATCGAATAAGATTTCTTATCTTTGTAAGGTAGCAAATCGGTAGAAGAACCGATGCGAAAACAACCTTAAATATTAACCATTATAAATCGAATCGTGAAACGAATTATCATCCTTTCCGTTGGTACGGCAACCCCTAAAGTTATCAAAGCGCTTTCTGAAGCTTTTGAAATCAATCAGGAGTTATTATTCAAAATTCTCTACAATGCGCCTGCTGTTTTTTTAGACCATGCAGATGAAGCGCTGGCAGAAAAGGCATTCACCATTTTAACAGAACTTGGGCTGGAAGTTCTGATACAAAGTACGGATGAAAAAGCACCTCTGCCGACAGAATCCCTTGATATCGCCGTCCATATCAATGATCCGGTGAAACTAAGCACCGTCAACAAACAGCTGTCTGAATTTCTGGGCTGTACTGAAAATGAATCTCTGCAGCTTTTGCTCAACGAACCATGTGTGGTTTTGGGTGGAGTTTCTATGGCCACAGCAGAGAGCTTGCAAAAACGCATAGATGCTGAAGTGATTGCAAGTAACCCAAAAATGGATTTGTACACCATTGAATTCACTGCAGAATCAGAAAGTGACCGCTTGAAGTTGATTAACCTCATCAAAAACCAGGAAATCAAAGTTCCTGAAGGAGAAACAAAATGGGTTCGCAACCTAAGCTACGACCAAATGAACCAGTTTCTCACGCGCTATCGCTCGCAGCACGAGGTTAAGATCTACAATCAAAGTTATTCCAGATTCCGTATTCTTCTGGAGAATTTTGACCTGACGAATACTTCTCTGACTCATTTTTTGGTTAGTGAAATCGGCATGCCGAAAGAAGTAATCGCAGAAATTCACGCCAATCTTCCGGTTTTACTGGATGAATCGGTGAACTGCGGAACACTTCAGGAAAAATTAGCCTTGTACAAGCAAGCTGGTTTAGACTGTTCCGAAGAACTCATTCCATTTGGAAAGTACGTCCTCTCAGTAAGTAACATTACCGATTCAGGAAAAGCAAGGGAAATCCTGAGCAAATTTTACAAAGATGTCCATGTCGACAAATCTACAGATGTCTGGAAAGCCCCTCTGCCCCTCGGAAGCACTTTGAGCCGACTACTTGAAAAACAGTTGGAAACCATTGGATGTGAAATTGAATACGAATACTAACCACTATGAACGAAAACAAACCTAACCTCCATCTCCAAATCGCTGAAAACGGAAAAATCCTCGCTTTAAAAGGAGATCACAAAGAAGCATTGCGCCACTATAAAGAAGCTATGCGGATGTGCCAGACAGTAGAGAATTCAGAAGTATTCCTGCAGCATTACAGTTTGTGTGCAATGGAATCTCTGGAATTGATGGAGGCACACGAAGAAATCATCACTTATTGCGATAAAAGCATTGATTTCCTGACACCAAAAAAGGCCGAACGTACAGATGAATGGTTCAGGAAAAACCTCGCATCGCTCTGGGAACGGAAAGGCATCCAGTGCATCTACCTGGATGAAAAAGCAGAAGCGATAGTAGCTTTCGATTCAGCTCTGAAAGAAGCAAAAGAGTTATCTATGCCTTTGAGTAAAGAGCTGCTGAATTGGCTTCGAAGAGGCTATGCAGTTACTCACAAACAAGTGCGTGATTTACAAAACAGACATCACTACTTTACGGTTCGTAAGGAAAATGTCAACGAAACAATAGCAGTTAAACTGCCGGAAATGATCAATCCGTTCTAACCACGTTTCACACAAGTGTGCGGGCAGTCTGATTTGCCTCCACAAATGATAGCCGACCACCACAATCAATCCCGGGAAAGACCGGGACCGACCATTCACGCCTAACCATTTCGCCAGGACGCTTTGAATGATTGTCTGCACGCTTTGTGCGAAACATTAAAAACAATTAATTTATGAGTGATTTAACCAAATTCAGTGAAGGAGCTTCCATTCTGCAGCAGGTTGATGTCAGCAGCATCTTTAAAAACCTCGCTCTCGGAATTGCGGAAGCCCAAGAGAAACTAGATGACAATTCGATAGCCCAGGCTATTAAGTTGGCAGAAACAAAGATCGGAAACGAATCCTTGTTGGAGTTGGGATTCATTCCAGTATTCTACTCATTCCAATATGCAGACATCAGCGCCAGCATTTACTTAAAAATGGCCTCGAGAGAATCATTGGAATTCGGATTCGGACTGGATCTTCAGCTAGCCAAAAACAAAGGATACACCGAAGACACACACTCTTTTTTGAGTGAAGACAATTACTCGGAAACAACGGAAGAATACAAGGCTTCCCGACAATTTAGTTTCCGTGCCAAAGAGAAAAAAGCTGTGAAAATCAACAGCAAATTCGTTAAACAAAGTGAAACGCTTCAAGCAAAGACTCGTTTGGAAAAATTCAAATACGACATCAAGCATGACGCCGGTGTAGATCAGGTTTATGAAGAAATTCAATCCAGAAAACTAACCGAAAATCAAAGTCGTGGAGTGGATGTCTGGATGGACGGAGGATTCCTTCGAATAGAAGAAGGGTTGCATTTCGGAGCATCAGGAGTTGGAGTTTTTAAAGTCCAGGATTTGAGCGTACCATCAGAAATTGATATCGATGGTACCGGAGGTTCGACAGATCCAATAGAATTGGTAGACAGTTTTACAAACACTACTTTAAACGATGCCGTAACTAAAACCGGATCAGGAGCAAAAGTTTTTGCTTTAACCAAAAACGGGGATTTAATCACCAAAATCGGAAGTGTCTGGGTTCCAGTTTCAAGTACGATGTACTTTGGATACAACAGCGATGAGATTACTTATCTCAAAAACCTGAAGGATGGTCCCGGAGACAATGCCCAGGTAACCTATTCGTCAGATTTGACGGGTGCTGTGCCCAATCAAAACCACAGTTATCATCTATCGGTTCATAAAGCTCTTCGCTTAATTCAAGCGAAAGATCCGGATGCGTCTATTAAGATTACCGGAATGACAGATCCGAAAGGTGGAGACAATCCGAAAAACAAAAGTCTGGCGAAAAGACGTGCTGAAAATTTGCGTAATCACATCTTCGGATCTGATGCTCCGATCAATGTAGCAATTGGTGCGGTAACGAATTCGGAAGGTGCAAGCGATTTAACAAAACGCTACGCCAAAATCGAGTTGGATGCCGACTACCTGATTCTTATTGGTCCTAATGTGAAAAAAGCAGCAGTACCAAAAGGCGGATCAAACGGATTCGTTTATGTCGATGACACGGTAACACCTTCAGTTGCTTTCACCGATTTGACTGTTACATACGGCAATTTAGATATTCATGCTGTAAATGCCGATTTCAGTGCATTGGTAATCGCTGCTAAGGCCCAGATTGCAAACCATTCATATGAGAAAACTTCTGATGAGCTTCATTACTTTTTGGATGACGAGGCAATTGTTAAGTTCACAATGCTTACCAATCAATCGGAAGAAATTGAGGTTGAAAGCAACGAAGAAAGCACGAGTCAAGGATCAGAACAAAGCTCTACTCATCTCTTTGGAAAAACCAAAAATCAAAAATCCATCCTGAACGAAGCTGTCAGCAATAAATCCCAGGACAGTTCATTTGCCCTAAGCGCGAGTGTGGATTTCAGAATGTCCCGTCAGTTTGAGATGTCGATGGAGGGAAATTCATCCATGTCAGCACGAATGGTTTCACTTCCTGCGCCGACAAAGTTTGTACAATTCCTTGAAGACACTTACGGCACGGGAGAATAGTATTAACCTATTAAATCCCTAGTAAATGCCAGCAATTGAAACAATAACAAGCACGCTGACGAACTCCCCGCTTTCATCAATGATTGAAAACATGGGACTTTCGATAGCAACAGCGCAGGCAGCATTGGACAGCAATTCCATCACCATGCTCAAAAACCTCGCTTCCAGCACAGTGGAAATCGGAGGGAACCAAGTCAGCCTATTAAATCTAGGTTTTGTTCCCAGTTTCTACGCTTTTACGGAAGCAACTTTTGATGCAAAAATGGATTTCTCCATGTCAGAATCAACTGCTTTCGACGCAAGTGGTGTAGTTTCAGTGGAAACCAAAGTAGTTTCAACTACCATCAGTGCAGGTTATGCACGAAAATTCGATCAATCCGCTTCGGCTTCTTCGAGTATTGCAGCCCGCATGGTTTCACTGCCTCCACCCGAAAATCTCGTTACACTTCTGAAAAATTTAAGCTCAGAAGGAAACACAACAACGTAATCTTTTAATCACCAAAAACAACAACGTATGTTTGAAAACACCAAACCACGCATTGGTCAGGAACTTCTTGACGTGCCTATGGGCGACATGATTCGCCAAATGGCTTTTGCAATCGCAGAAGCACAAATTGTTCTGGATCAGAACTCTATCGAAGTAGCCGAAATGATGGGCGGTTTATCCACCGTTACAGATGAACAGGGAAATGTCACTTTTGAAGACAGCCGCGTTTATTTCGGAAAGGAAAAAATGACAAAAGCTCAGGCAATTGCTCGTCACAATGGAACGAACAATATTCAGGAAAAGGCTGAAATCCGTTCCTTACTTAACAATACAGGATTTAAACCAGCTCCTTTAGCTGTTCCAGGTGGTTATACGGCCGGAGCTGTTATTGCAACAGCAGATAAATTTATCGATTTCGGAGGTGTATTCTATTTGAGCGGGAGCGGTTCATCTGCATCTACTCCTTGTTCTTATGGCGATTTGACAATTACATCTACCACAAGTACTACGGATGACAATAGTGCAATTCTTCATCTTCCACGCAGAATCTCGATGTTGGAATGCGGTTTTACACCGACTTTCTACCAATTCGTGGATACGATCATTGAAGTGAAGATCTCCATCAAGTACACACAGGAAGGAAATGTCAGCACCAATGCTTCTGTAAGTAACCAATCTCCGGCAAAACGCATCGGGAAAGGTTTCAAAAAAATCAAATCCGGAAAAACAGTACAGATTGCACAAGTGAATGCTTCTTACTCTCAGAAGTACAGCTACTCAGCAGAAGGATCGAGTTTGCTTCGCACTAAATTGGTTCCGGTTCCGGCACCTTCAGTTCTGGAAGAACGTATCCAGCGATTGATGGATGAGGAGTTCAACAACATTACTCCAGCACCGATTCCATAAACCAATCAATCCAGGCAGCTGTCAAAGCGACAGCTGCTCTATTAACCCTTAATCTATAAGCATATGGCAGATATTGGAAGAGAGTTATTAAATGCTCCGTTTCCCGAATTAGTTCGAACGCTTGGTGTAGGGATTGCCGAGGCTCAATATGCACTCGATCGTGTTTCTATCAAGATCGCGCAATTAATGGCGGGATTTAAAATGAATGATGACGGAACGTTGGAACGTGACGAAACTTCGCTGATCAAACTCCGGGAAGGAGACGACGGAGTCAGTTTACTGGCTCTCGGTTTCACGCCAACATTCTATCAATTCGTAGAAACATATATTGAACTCAGATTGGCCATTTCAATGAAAACTGAGCAAGAGGCTTCTGTTGGAACTTCTATCAAAGCTGCTGCCTGGTCACCGTTTGGTGTAGTTGCAGCTTCTGTAAACGCCAGTTATTCTCAGAAATACCAATACGAAGCAAACGGAAGTTCCGAAATGCGTACCAAACTCGTAACGGTTCCTGCTCCTGCGATGTTCGAAAGCCGGTTGAAACAACTGATGGACGAATCAGCAATGGAAACTGCATTGGAAACAGGCACCTAAGATTAAACACTAACCCTATCCGCAAAACAAGATTATGACAAAAAGCTGGAAAAAACTCGTCAAAACCACAGATTTCGATTCAAATAACGAAAGCGAAAACTCTTTTAGTAGTATTCAATTAACGCTGGATGAAATTGCAGCGCAAAACCAGGAATTGGATGAATTGTTGAAGGAACGGCAGTCTTTGGAAAATGAGATGGGCAATTTACTTCAAACGACTAATCCTGTAGAAGAAAACCCTCGATTCGCCGGTACTATCGAATCGTTTAAAAATAAACGCGAGAAGGAAAAAAACAGAGCCGCTCAGAAGAGAAAACTCGAAGAGCGGCTCTTAAAAAAGAGCAAAGAATTAGAGAAATGGGAACAAAATCAGAACCGACTGAAAGAAAAACTCGCTCTCCAAAAGAAAACTTTGCTTAAAAAAGAAACCGAACAAGATCCTTCAACCAGCCTAAAAGCACCGAAATCAAAAAAAAGTTCCGAAAGAATCAGGCTGAATGCCGACACGATACGGAAACAGAAAGATGAAATAGAAAGAAAGAAAAAAGTGCTTACCGAAGAAATCAGAAAGGTTGCAAAAGTTCCGGATCAAATCAGGAAACTAAAAACCGAACTCGATTCACTCGGACAGAAGGATCTTGCGAAGTTTCAACAGAAACTGGATCAGGAAAAAAAACCAAAAGTAATTCCGTCGAAAATTCCCAGACTCAAAGATGATTGGGATGAAAAACGTGAAACCATAAAGGAAAAACTGAAGGAAAAGATCACACTTCAAAAGCTCTCAGACAAACTGGAGGAAAAGAAGCGTTTTGTTCAGTCCGCAAAATCGGCCGTCAAAGATCCTTTGGAATCGCTGGAATCAAAAGTTCCTGAAATCAAAGAACTGACAGATAAACTGGAGAACGAATTGTCGTTGGATGATCGTCAAAATAATCTTTCTGAGAATGCCTCTGCTAAAAAAGCTGAACAGAAAGAAGCCGAACAAAAAGAGACTGAACGCAGAGAAAAACGAAAAGAACAATTTCTATCCAGAAAAAAGGCCGAACGCAAAGAAGAAGAACGGTCGAGTAAAAAGAAAGAACGCAAAAACGAAAAATACACTTAAAAATGAGTTCATCAACCACCATCAATTCACTGGCCTTGCACGAAATAGTTCTCAGCATCGCCGACAGTTTGAACGAAGCACAAGATCAGCTTCGCAGTATGCCTCCGTATGATGAATACGGAAGACCAAATACCCTCTATCAAATTCCCTATCTGGATTTTAACCTCGAAGTTATTTCACAATTCGAGTCAGCTCAAACAGGCAGTCCATCTCCTCCGATTCTAAGAGGCGGAACCCTTTCACAAATGGCTCCTCCCGTTGGTGCACTTCGCTTTATTCCCTTCCGAAGCACTGAAACGACTTCCAAAAACCTGGGAAGTATCACCAGCAACATTTCAGGAAGATTTGTTGCAGTAATGCCCAACGAAGGTTTACCTCAATTCTCCCTGACAGGTGCAGGTGATGTTGGCGGTTCTGATTCGACATTTACCTATTTGAGAGTCACATTCAAACTTTTACAGGCAAACAATGAACCGGTAGTCGGTCAGCGGGTAGAAATCAATTTCGACAAAGACACCTCATTCAGTTTCAATTCCAATCAGGCAGTCGGAACTCCTGTTTTTTCAAGTGACAAAGACGGATACACCAATATTCACGGAATATTTGAAGCCAAATGCAAAGTGAATACAGTAGACTTTTACAACGGGAAAACCTTTGTTTTTGTTGCCAATAGCGGATCACAATTTTCATCAATCTCAATCAGTAAATCATGACAGTTTTTCAAAAATTATCCATTAAACTAACACTTCTCGACACAAGTGGAGATGCAGTACCCAGCCTGCCGGTAATTGTTCAATATTACAGATTTACGGATCAAAGTTGGGTAAACCTCTATGAATTACCACTCAATACGAAAGGTGGTTTGGCTATCAACAGCATTATCAGAACAGGAATGCCAACTGAAGAAGCCGATTTATTTGACGCAATTCTCAACGATAAAATGCCACCGATTCGGGTAATTCCGGCAGAAGTCGATGAAGACCTTCTCAAACAGCCGGTCATTGCAAGCACTTTTTCCTTTCACCTGAATGAAGTAACCGAAACCTTTGAGATTAATTTCGGCACCGTATGGTTAGTTCCGGCAGAATTAATGAAGGATTCAAGCAGCAAATTCGCTGATTTCCTGCCGATCACCAGTCCTTTCAAAGTGGCTCCTCCGGCAGACAGAGCTCCACTTCCGATCAATGAATTGTATTCGAATATTGTTTCTGAAATCGAGACTGCAGCAAACGCTTCCGATTCTTCTCCGTTCAAACTTTCAAACATATCTCTTAAACTGAAAGCCATGATTCAACGAGACGGAGAAAGCGTTAGTGCTACTCTGCTTGATCCGGACAGTTCGGAAAACGTCAATGGAAATGCAATCAGTGAACTCGTTTTCGACATCACCTCGAATCAGACAGTACAAGCGCCTGTTTTAGTTATCCCGGATTTAAAAGGATTGACCGAAACAGCTGTGCGAAGAGTTTTGAAAAGTCTCAATTTAAGATTAAATCCGGTTTATCAGAACAATCCGGCTGTTATGAACGGAGATTCCTTCAAACAATCACCGACTGCAGGAGAAAAAATCAATAAAAATCAATTGATCACCGTAATTTTTAGTAAACATGAGCAATACAAATAACCCCGTACAATTATTCAGCGAGCTGCTTGGCAGTCCGCTGGGAGAACTGATCAGTTCCGTCGGTCAGGGAGTAGGCGATGCGCAGGCAGCACTTGATCAAGGTGCGCTTGAACAAACCCTGGATATCTACGACATCAGTAAAGACGAAGAAAGAACAGAAGACGAATTAAAGCTTCTGAGCCTGATTCGTGAAATCGGATATCAACCGACTTTTTACACCATTCCGGAAACAGAAGTTGAAGCGCAGATTTCCTTATCTCTCGATCTGAAATCGCAACAGAGCAGTCCAATCGGCGGCTCTCCGCTTTCCAAGTATAAAATCAACGCAACTCCACTGAATGCAGGAAATGTGAATCGTTTCGGATTACAGGCAAATGCGATGGCAAAACTGAAGTTCAAAATCGTTCCTGTTCCGCCGCCTCAGAATATATCCGAAATTCGAAATGTGCCGGATCTAAGCGGTAAAACCTGGAACGAAGAAAGAAAAGAAACGATTCAAAACCTTGGATTTACCTACGAATTAAGAACGATGTATGGTGATCTGATTACCAACGAAGAACTGGTAGAAGGATTAACGATCCTGGATCAAATCCCTGAGTTCGGAACGGTTGTCAATACAACAAACACCATTCTGACCCTTCAATTTGCAGAAATTCGTGTCATTCCGGATCTGAGTGGAAAAACCTGGAATGAAGAAACAAAAACAATAATCCTTCAGAATCATGGAGTTAATTACGAATTAAGAACTTCGGATGGAACCGTAATTACGGACGAAACAGTCGTAGAAGGATTACCAATCGGATTGCAAGCTCCTCCTGGTGCCACTTTCGTGAATGTAGCCGATACCGTTTTGGTGCTTACATTCCCAACCATTCGCGTTGTTCCTGATTTAAGCATCGGAGATTGGTCCGTAGCTAAAAGAGAACTCCTTCAGGATCTTGGATTCACTTATGAATTAAGAAATCTGGATGGAACCTTGATTACAGACGAAACAATTGCAATGGAACATTCGAGCGTCAGTCAAACTCCTGAAGCGGGAACTTTCGCCAACACTGCAAGTACCGTTGTCGTGGTTAGATTCAGCATCTGACCCTAAAACACGGGAATAAAAGAAGTTCGGGATATGGAATCTGATTCTGTATCCTGAACTTTGAATTATCGCAGCTAAACACCACCAATCCACCACCACATGCTTAATCTAAAAAATACAATCCCTGTTTTCGACCATGTTGCAGAAATAAACAGCCAAAAGGAATACTGGTATTTCCGGGCTGACGGAGAAGATTATGCCGATTTTATTCAAAACGGATATATTGGAATCAACTGGAATTTTATTTCCGCTTCAGATATTCGGGAAGAGAATCTGGAATATCTCCGAAAATCCGTCATCACAAACAGTTACAAATACAGAAATGTTCCTTACGACTGGTTGGGATCCGGAGAAAAATCATCCGTTACCAAAACCATCAACAAACTGTTCACTTTCAAAAACCTGAAAAAAGGCGATGTGATCCTGATTCCATCTGAAGAATCGGATCTATTCAGTATCGGTGAAATTGCCGACGATGAAATCTATCACGCAGCAGAAACGGATTTATCACCGGGTTCTTATCTCAAACGAAGAAAGGTGAATTGGCTGAAAACTTCCGTCAAACACCACTATTACAATTCGTTGTTCTATTTACTGAAACATTCCCACACGATTGTTTCCATTAAACAGCATGCTGATTTCATTGATTCCTTAATGGAAGAATTGTACATCAAGGATGGTGATTGTTTTTTGTCTTTGAGAATCAACAAAGAATCGGAAATCAGTTTGACAGATCTGAAGGATTTATTTGACAATTATTTGGGACTCATTTCCAAAGTAAACGCCGATTTCAACTTTGGAGAAAAGATTGATGCGACCACAGTCAAACTGAGTTTAAACTCACCCGGATTCATTAATATCAAGTTACCGGTTGGAAAATCGTTGATCATAACCAGTTTGATTTTATCCATGTTTCTGAATGGCTGCACCAATGATGAAATCAGTATGAAAATAAACCGGGAAACGATCCCGACAGAGTACATTCCTTACATGGATTCCATTCAAAATATCCGGAAAAATCTGGAAGTTGAAAACGATTCCATTTTTGACCGCTTAACGAATCATTGATATGGAAACAGCAAGTAGTTTTTTATCATCCGGCGACAACGTGTTCAAATTTCTATTGACCATGTGTATCGGAACCATCCTGTTCAATATTATCTATCCAACGGATAAGATCAAAGAGATTGAAATTCGGCAAAGTGAGCTGAGTTACAAGCTGGATCTCATGAATAATGAATCCAAGGTACTATATGATGAAATCAAGATTCTGAACAAACTAAAAAAGGGACTGAACGCTTTTAGATCGTCGGATTTCAGGAAAAAACTGGAATTATTCGATTTGAAATACGAACTGTTGACCAAAAAAGATTACGAAATCAAACACCTTCGGAGACTCATCGGTATTTCGAGGGATGAATTGGATTTCTATTCAAGTTTCAGATTCTGGAGCTATTATCCTTCGATGGTTATCGGATTATTATCCCTGATTTTCTGGATTAAATTTTACGTAAAAAGTCAGAAAACAGAAGATGATTAAGCCTTTAGCTTCTTCACAATATTCGTAGTACTGAAACCTTCCACCAAACTCACGGTTTTCACTTCACCGCCATTTGCAAGAATCACTTCCCGGCCCACAATGTATTTCTTACTGGAAGAATCCGTTTCATCGGCATCGTAATCGGCTCCTTTTACCAAAACGCCCGGCTTCAGGGTTTCGATCACCGAAACAGGCGTATCTTCATCAAAGAATACAACTCCGTCTACAAATTCCAAAGCTGCGAGAATCAAAGCCCGTGAAGCTTCCGGATTGATTGGTCGCTCCTCCCCTTTTCCTTGTCGTTTGACGGAAGCATCTGTGTTGATCGCAATGATCAGTTTACTTCCGAAATCAGCAGATTTTGCCAGGTAAGTCACATGTCCTTCGTGCAAAATATCGAAGCATCCGTTGGTGAAAACCACTTTTTCTCCCGCTTTTTTCCAATCCTGAATGCGGTTCGTCATTTCATCCAATGAAGTAATCTTACTCCTGATCTGTTCGAATTTCCCCATCTTTTGAATAGTTTTTTGGTAAGAGATAAAAGGACAACAAGCCTAAAACAATAAGCAAAAGTGTTTGAGTTGACCAGATAATTGCCCCAAGTGCATAACCGATCCCACGAGCCTGATCACCATATTGATCTTTCAGATAGTATTCGATAACCAATCCTACAACCAAGGGGAAAATTCCGATTCCGCCATTCGTCAAGGTAATTCCCAAAGAACCCGCTAAAAAAGCAAGCAACATTCCCGTAGGTGGAACTTCAGACGTTTCGGGAAGTGCAAAAAAGCATATCGCGAAATAGACGACATACAGAATCCAGATGAACAAGGTGTGGCCGATAAATGCAAACGGGTGCTTTGTTTTGAAAACGGATAAAACACCTGCAAATAAGCCTTTAACAAACCCGAATACTTTATCGCGAATCTTTTTAATGAGAAATACAATCCCAAACGCAAGCAAGAAAAATCCGATAACAATCCATTTGATTAACTGAAACCTGGAAGCAGATTCGGGATCACCGGAAAAATTCGCTTCGATCAATCCCTTAAGTTTCCAAAAATCACCGGCACCGATTACAGACGCCAAAAGCGCAACGGAAAGCAGCATGATTAAATCGAAAACGCGTTCTGCCAGAATCGTTCCGAAAGATTTGGAAAAAGGAACACCGTCTGAGCGATACAGCATTGCAGCTCTTGAAGCTTCTCCCGCTCTTGGAATCGTCAGGTTCACGATGTAACCAATCATAATTGCATGATAACGGTTCCAGAAAGGAGTTTTGTATCCCATTGGCTCCAATAAATACTTCCAGCGATAAGCTCTGGAAAGCAAGGCAAAGAAACTTAACAGTAAGGACAGGAAAATCCAGAAATAATTGGCTTCGCGAAGTGCTTTGTAGAAAGCATCTTTCACCGCGGGTTCCATGGAGTGAAAAAAATACCAGATCAGATAAACACCTAAGGCCAGTGGAAGAACTGTTTTTAGAAGAATACCCGCTGCTTTTTTCATCAGACTATCAAATTAGTCAATTCATTTGGAAAAACCAAAGACGGTTTAAACGATCTTGCTTCTTCAGGAGTCATGTAACCGTAACCGATAACGATGATCATATCACCAACGGAAACTTTTCTGGCAGCCGGACCATTCAAACAAATTGTTCCGCTTCCTCTGTCACCTTTTATAACGTAAGTTTCCAAACGTTCACCATTATTAATATTGACTACCTGAACACGTTCTCCTTCAACCAAATCGGATGCATCCATCAATGCTTCATCAATGGTAATACTTCCTACGTAATTTAATTCTGCTTGAGTGACGCGTACGCGGTGAATTTTTGATTTGACTACTTGTATCAACATGTTTGTAAAAATCGAAGTGCAAAGTTAATGTAAAATTGAGAATGTAAAATGTAGAATTGAAAAGTTAACAGGCTTATTCAAAAAATCTGCTTTTCAATTTTTCCCTTCTCAATTTTCAATTCAAGGTTATATTATCAATCAGTCTCACTTCTCCACAAAAACAGGCAATGCACATCGTTGCTCCCGGAATCCAATCGTCTTCCAGATCTTCCAGAGTTTCCGGATGAACAATATTCAGATACTCCAGCTTAAGACTTCCGGATTCAAAGAATGCTTTCGCTCTTTTCAAGGTTTCGGAAGGTGAATAGGTTTGAGCATCGAGTTTTGCACGGGAAAGGGTTTGATAGATAATCAGAGCCTCTTCTTTTTGTTCATCGGAAAGGCGCTTGTTTCTGCTGCTCATCGCCAAACCCTTTTCGGTTCTCAGCGTTTCACAAGCTACGATCTGAACCGGCATCTTCAATTCGGAAACCATTCGTTTGATCACTGCAACCTGTTGAAAATCTTTCAGTCCGAAGAATGCTTTATGCGGTTCCACGATTTCAAAAAGGCGCGAAACAACCTGAACAACTCCGTTGAAATGTCCCGGTCTGAACTGACCTTCCATTACCCGGTCCAAACTCCCCAAATCTACCCGGGGAACTATCCAGTTTTCAGGATAAATTTCTTCAACGGAAGGAAAAAAAGCGAAGTCGCAGCCAAATTTTTTCAACAACTCGGCATCCGCTTCCGGAGTACGTGGATACAACTTTAAATCGGATGGATTATTGAATTGAGTCGGGTTTACAAAAACACTTGCCACTACCACGTCACATTCAGCGCCAGCGCGACTTATCAAGTCCATATGACCTTGATGCAAAGCTCCCATAGTTGGCACAAAACCAATGTGTTTACCTTCTTTTCGGAGTGAGTTTAAAGCCTGTTTTAGCTCCTCAACCGTGTTAATTATTTCCACATTTATACCCTTTCGTTCAAAACAAGCAGGCAAAACTATATTAATATCTTGAAGATTCCGTGTTTTTTTCTTAATTTTGCACTTGTAATATTCAAAAATTCCCCTATCGAATTCTATGGAAAAGAAAAGAATTCTCTTTGTTTCTCAGGAAATATATCCATTTCTTGCTAAAACAGAAATTTCTCACAACGCTCGTAAACTTCCGCAAGGGACTCAGGAGAATGGTAAAGAGATACGCGTTTTCACACCTCGCTTTGGTAGTATTAATGAGAGAAGACACCAGCTTCACGAAGTAATCCGCCTTTCGGGAATGAATATCATTATTGACGACAATGATCATCCACTAATCATCAAGGTAGCATCTATTCCTGCGGCTCGTCTTCAGGTTTATTTTATCGATAACGATGAGTTCTTTAAACGCAAAACCAATGTAGCAGACGACAAAGGTGCTGATTTCACAGACAATGATGAAAGAAGTATGTTTTTCTGCCGCGGGGTTTTGGAGACCGTTAAGAAATTGGGTTGGAAGCCGGATGTGATTCACTGTCACGGATGGATGACTTCTTTGATGCCTTTGTACATCAAAAAGATCTACAATAAGGATCCTCATTTCGCCGATACAAAAGTCGTTTACAGCATTTATGACCACAAAGAAGGTTTCGAATCTTCCTGGGATGAGCGCTTTCACGAAAAATTGAAGTTCGACGGTTTTGATGACGAAGTCACAAATTTAGTTAAATCGCCTACTCTGGATGCAATAACTAAAGCTGCTGTTACGTTCTCTGACGGAGTTGTTCAAAGCAGTGAAGCAATTCCGGCTGATTTGCAAAGAGTGTACGATGAAGCAACTTGTTTGAAACTAAATTATTTACCTGAAGAACACTTAACAAAAGGACTATCAGAGTTCTTTGACAAAGTCATAGAAGAAGGCATTTTGATACAATGATGAATCTAAAAAAACTACATAACAACTGGCGGAAAGCATTTTTACTTTCCGCTTGTTTTGTCTTAGCTATTTCCGTTTTACCTTCCTGCAAGAAGAAATCCTCTAAATTCGGGACTGAAGCTCTTAGCGTGGAAGACCTTTTAGCGGCAGGCGGAAAAGACACTTTTCAATTGAAAACATATTCAGTTTCGCAAGATACACTGCCAACTGACAATCAAATTTTCGGAACTGTCGGGGCTTACCATGATCCGAAATTCGGAATTGTAAATGCTTCTTTGTACTCTCAGTTTACCATCAACGGTTTGGTCACAATTCCATCCGGAACTGCAACGATTGATTCGGTGGTTTTAAGTTTGAACTATGGAGGTTATTACGGGAAATTAGATCCTCAAACTTTTGAAGTCTATAAGCTTACAGATGCATTGCATAAAGATTCTGTTTATTACAGAAACACAGCAAAGGCAACAACAGGAGTAGATCTTGTGGAACCGGGATCAGCTACGCAAACACCAAACACCACTTCCAGAATTACGATTGACACGGATAATGACGGCGACATTGATACGTTGAATCCGCAGCTTCGATTAAAACTGGACAATGCTTTGGGACAGCAGTTCGTAAACGATATTATTGCCGGAAATGGTGCATTTGCCAGCAGCGATGCTTTTTTGAGTTCTCATTACTTTGAAGGATTCAAAATAAAGGTTACAAATACAAACCCAACAAGTGGAAAAGGAGCTGTTTTGTACTTTAATCTGGGGAACAGCCAAACAAAGCTGACGATTTACTATAAACATTCCACTACTCCCACCCAACAAGGTAGAATTGAGTTAGTAGTGAATGCTGCATGTGGTGATTTCAATCATGTAGAAATTGATCACACCGGTTACCACGTAGCGGATGTTCTTGCAAATCCTTTAAACGGGCAAACTCAATTCTATACTCAGTCTTTTGACAATATGGGAGTTGTTGAGTTTCCTTCGGTTAACAACCTGAAAAGCAACTCACTGATCAACAATGCACTTCTTTACCTTCCCGTAGCTTATCAAACCGGGAACTATTATTATCCGAGCGTCACATTGGAAATCGGGTACAAAACGGACAGTGGAAAAATTGTATCCTTCAGAACAGCTACTTATGACAATAACCAAAAAGCATTTGTGCTCGATTTAAGAGATTACATCCAGGATATTGTTTCAGGGAAAGCAGAAAACAGAGGTTTGTATATCAATCAATCTTCGAAATACTTTACCTGTACAGCCGAGCGTATTATTTTTAACGGTCCGGCATCACCTTACAAAACAAAACCTAAGTTGGTTATTAAATATACTGAATTCAAATAGACATGTGTGGAATTGTAGCATATATTGGAAAGAAGGAAGCTTATCCTATTTTAATTAAAGGATTAAAGCGTTTGGAGTATCGCGGATATGACAGTGCGGGAATTGCACTTTTGGATTCGGGGAAAGTGAACCTGTACAAACGTCAGGGGAAAGTGTCCAATTTAGAAGAATTCGCAGCTGGTAAAAATCTTGCCGGACATGCAGGAATCGGTCATACTCGTTGGGCAACTCACGGAGCTCCGAATGACGTAAACGCACACCCTCATTTCTCCAACAACGAGAAAATCGCTTTGATCCACAACGGAATCATTGAGAACTACAACAGCTTGAAAGAAGAGCTGATCGTTCGTGGGTACCACTTCAAAAGTCAAACAGACACCGAAGTATTGGTTCACCTGATCGACGATATTCAGAAAAAAGAAAACGTAGATTTAGCCGAAGCAGTTCGAATTGCATTGCAAAACGTAATCGGAGCTTATGCGATCGTGGTAATTTCTTCTGACAACCCGAATCAATTGATTGCAGCACGTAAAAGTTCTCCGTTAGTTGTCGGAATCGGAAAGGAAAACGATTTCTATTTAGCTTCTGACGCTACTCCGATCATCGAATACACCAATCAGGTGGTTTATCTGGAGGACGAAGAAATTGCTGTCGTTGATCTGGTAACAGGATTGAACATTACAAACCTGCGTAACCAGCCGAAAACTCCTTACGTTCAGGAATTGGAAATGCAATTGGAAGCACTTGAAAAAGGCGGATACGAGCATTTCATGTTGAAAGAAATTCACGAACAGCCGCGTTCTATCAAAGATTGTTTCCGCGGACGCTTGAATGCCTCGGAAGGATGGGTTTCTTTAGGAGGAATCAAAGATTATGAGCAAAAAATGATCAATGCACAACGCCTTGTCATGATTGCTTGCGGAACTTCCTGGCACGCTTGTCAGGTGGGAGAATATTTAATTGAAGATCTGGCAAGAATCAACGTGGAAGTTGAATACGCATCTGAATTCAGATACCGAAACCCGATCATCAATGAAAATGACATTGTAATCGCTGTTTCTCAATCAGGTGAAACTGCAGATACTTTGGCAGCTTTGGAGCTTGCAAAATCAAAAGGAGCAACTATTCTGGGAATTTGTAACGTGGTAGGTTCATCCATCTCGCGTATTACAGATGCAGGATCTTATACTCACGCAGGACCTGAAATCGGAGTGGCATCTACCAAAGCATTTACGGCACAAGTAACCGTTCTGACTTTGATGGCACTTTCATTGGCTCACAAAAAAGGAACTTTGAGCGAGTCCAAATTCAGAACCATGTTGTCTGAATTGGAAATCATTCCGGAGAAAGTGAAACGCATTCTGGAGCGCAATGCTGAGATCGAAGAAATTGCAAAAATCTATAAAGACGCAACAAACGCCCTTTATTTAGGTCGCGGAAGTTCATTCCCGGTTGCATTGGAAGGAGCTTTGAAATTGAAAGAGATTTCATACATCCACGCTGAAGGTTATCCGGCAGCAGAAATGAAGCACGGACCAATTGCTTTGATCGACGAAGAAATGCCTGTTTTTGTAATCGCAACAAAAGGTACTTCTTACGAAAAAGTAGTGAGCAACATTCAGGAAGTGAAAGCCCGTAAAGGAAAGATTATCGCAATCGTTACGGAAGGAGACACAGATGTGAAAGCAATGGCTGATCACGTGATCGAAATTCCAGACACAGACGAACATTTGGTTCCGATCCTGGCAACTATTCCACTTCAGCTTTTAAGTTATCACATTGCTGTGATGAGAGGCTGCAACGTGGATCAGCCAAGAAACCTTGCAAAATCCGTTACAGTAGAATAATAAGAAAATGAATAAAAAAGCCGGGTGAAAAATTTTTCACCCGGCTTTTTGTCATATGGAGGTTTTGGTAAAACGTATGAATGCTTCATTTCAATGCGAACCCTTCGGAAGGACTTTTCCAATCCAAATATGCTCTTCTATGTGCAAAGTAATCGCCAGATTACTGATGGTCTTCTGACTGCTGAAATAAATGGTTTGAGGCAAATACCCCGGAGCAGTTACTTTGATCCCGATCGGATTTTTAGACCAATCCAAAGGAATTTTGAAACTTCCGGCTTTCGTCGGAGTAAGAGAAGTCATTTCCTGCAAAGAACCATCCAGCAAAGAAATCCTCACCAAATTGTAGTCGCCGCCATTCTCCGAAAGTTTAATCTTTCCTCCTGTAAAAGTATCTTTCGTATGATTGTAACCGCTAATGATCCGGCCTTGAAATTCCCGTTCCGGAATAATCTTCACAACAGAATCATACTGCTCGGTCGCCACCGAATTTTGAGCCTGTGAAGGCAAGGCAGAAAAAGTACTCAGCGCCAAACCCAAAACAACCGCTCTCAAATCAAAATGTAAAGCATGCTGCTGCGGTTTGATCCATTGATAATCCTTTTTCAACTGCCCTTCCGTAAAACGTCCGCAAACCGATTCATTCTTTTTGCTTTCCATGTAATTGACAATGGAAAAATCAGACATCACGGTGAAGTCTACAACCTTCGTACTGCAGGACTTGCAAAACCGACCCTGAGCTTCAGGTTTCATCTGATCCCAATCAGCATGACAAGGCTCTTCGATCGTATACTTAATCTTTTTGATTTTCATAATTCCAGGTTGAATACAGTTGTTCTCAAAAATGGTTCAAATGCTTTCTTTTTATTCCACCTGAATCACTTCTCCCAACATCATGATTTCTACTTCTGCAAGTTCAATTCTGATATCGGACAAGGTATTCATAGTCGGGAAATAACGTGTTGCGGTTTCAAATCCCGTTCCCGAAACTTCGACATACGTCGGATTTTGTTTCCAGTTCAGTTCAAATTCAAAATTCCCTTTTGAATCCGCTTGTACCGTTTTCAACACTTTTCCATCCTGATTTTTCAATTGAACATGAATTCCTTTGAAAGAGCTCAGAGAATTTGTGATTGTTCCCTTCGCTATTTTTTCACCTCTGTGATCGAAGGTTTCCATGGCAACTTTCCCCATAATTATCGGTGGAATCTGCTGAACGGTCGTATCGATTTTCACCGGTTCCTGAGGTTCCGTTTGTGAGAAACTATGAACAGCAGAAAAAGTGGTCAAAGCCAAACCCAAAACTACTGCACGCAAATCAAACATCGGTGATGAAACCGCTTGATTCAATTGATAATCGCGATTCAGCTGAGGTTTTGTAAACCTTCCACAAACTTTATCCCTTTTGTGGTTCTCCAGATAATTGACAATCGAAAAATCAGACATAGTGGTAAAATCAACTACCGATTTTTCGCAGGAACTGCAAAAACGACCTTGTACTTCAGGCTGCATTTCATTCCAGTTTTCATGACATGGATTCTGGATAGAATATTGAACGGATTTTGATTTCATAACCTATTTTTTTTGACAGTACAGTAAAGAACTCAAAAGGTTCAAATCTATTTTGTGTAATTATTCACGTTAACAACATTGAATGATATTTTTAATTAAATTCGTTCAAAATCAGTTTGTTAATGATTCCGATAAAACGTTTTCAAAGAACACTCATTATTCTGTTGGCAGCCATTAATTCGCTCTTTTATTGCAGTTCGCAATCCTATCCTTTCGTGGAAACACTTTCCATCACCTTCATTTCCACAGGGATTATCGCTCTGCTCGTTTTTGGATACGGTTACATTCGAAGTCATTCCCGACGCAAAAAAGCAAAGCTTAAATCTTAGTTAAAGCTGTATTTCATCGTATTTTATAGCCCCCTAATTGACTTTTTTAGGTATTTTTGAGCAACTTGAAAAATATCTATGGGTAAACTATCAATTTTACTTGCACTGATTACAAGCGTTCTAGTGCAATTTCAGGCGGAAGCTCAAGAATTTACTCCTGAAAAAATGTGGTCACTCAATCGGATTTCAGGAACTCTGGGATCTCCCAATGAAGAATGGGCCGTATATCAAAGTACCACATACGATTATACCGTAAACAAAGGAAAAACAAGCACCCGATTAATTGAACTGAAAACCGGAAAAACGAGTATTCTTTCAATTGAAGGGGCATGGAACTTTTCCTGGAATGCGGAAAATCAATTGGTTTTTCTTCAAACCGTAGGTTCTGAACTTCAGCTTCAAAGTTTGAATCCGGCAAGCAAAGCCGTTAAAACCCTTCACACTTTCGGGCCTCTGTCTGTTGAAGGTTTGGTGATGAGTCCGGATGGAAAGCGTTTTGCAACACTGGAATTACTAAAGATCAAACAAACCGTTTCGGATAAATATCCGGATTTACCGCAAACATCCGGACGGGTAGAAACCGACTTGCTTTACCGTCACTGGAATCAATGGTCGTCCCCGGAAGTCATGCATTTGTATTGGTACGAGCTTTCTGCTGAAGGGAAATTCGTCAAAAAAGCAGATGTGATGCAGGGAGAAAACTTTCCTTCGGCAACAGGTCCTTTCGGCGGAATTGAAGGTGTTTGTTTCAGCAAAGACGGACAAACGATCTTCTACTCTACCAAAAAACTGGCAGGAAAAAACTTCGCACAATCTACCAATTCTGAGATCTATGCATACAAAACAGCAGATAAAATCACGACTGTTTTAACTTCAGCACACAAAGGATACGACACAAATCCTGCCGTGAATGCAACGGGTAAAACCCTTGCATGGCTCAGTATGGAAAGAGATGGTTTCGAATCGGATAAAAACCGCATCCGGATCATGGATCTGGCAAGCAGGCAGGAAAAAGATCTGACTGCAAATCTGGATCTGAGCGTAAACGATTTTGCGTGGCATCCGTCAAAAGAAATCATCTATTTTACCGCAACCGTAAAAGCTACCAAGCAATTGTATTCACTGGATGTTGTGAGCGGAAAAATTCAGCAATTGACTTCTGATCGTTGCGATTATGTTCATTTCAGCGTCATGAAAGACCGCATTTTGTTGGAAAGACAAGATATGATCAATCCTACGGACATCTGGATTTTCACTCCGAAAACAGGTTTGAATGAGCAGTTAACTCATGCGAATAAAGAACAATTGAACGGAGTAGCTGAACCAACCGTTCAGGAAAAATGGATCACGACAACCGACGGAAAGAAAATGCTTACATGGGTCATTTACCCTCCGAATTACGATGCTTCAAAAAAATACCCGGCTTTACTTTATTGTCAGGGCGGACCGCAAAGTCCCGTTTCGCAATATTTCTCTTACCGCTGGAACTTCCGCTTGATGGCATCACAAGGATACATTGTGATCGCTCCAAACCGCAGAGGTCTTCCGGGATTCGGGCAGGAATGGAACGACGCGATTTCAAAAGATTGGGGAGGACAAGCGATGCGCGACTACTTAACAGCTGTGGATAGTTGTGTGGCGCAAATTCCTGCAATTAACAAAGACAAACTGGGAGCTGTTGGCGCAAGCTACGGAGGTTATTCGGTTTACTACCTTGCAGGAATTCACGAAAACCGTTTCAAAGCATTCATTTCGCATTGTGGTTTATTCAATCTGGAAAGCTGGTACGGAACGACAGAAGAATTGTTTTTCGCAAACTGGGATATCGGAGGACCTTACTGGCTTCCTGAAAACAAGGAATTGTATGCAAAAAACAGTCCTCACAAGCTGGTCGACAAATGGAATACTCCGATGTTGGTTATTCACGGAGGAAAAGATTTCCGGGTTCCGGAATCCGAAGGAATGCAAGCTTTTCAGGTGCTTCAGTTAAAAGGAATTCCAAGCAAGTTTCTTTATTTTCCGGATGAAGGGCATTGGGTAACCAAGCCGCAAAACAGTATGCTGTGGAACAGAGAATTTTTCGACTGGTTAAATACATATTTAAAGTAGGAAGAAGAAGCACTGCTTCTGAAAAAAAACAAGCGTTAGCGCAGTTTTACTTCTAACGAAAGACAAGCGTCAACGCAGTCATAAAAAGTAACAAAAGACGGACACGTTAACCCGGTCTGATTAAAAATAAAATACAAAGAGGTATGTGGAATAGAATTGCCAATATCATTCTAAGAAATCGTTTTATTATTCTTGCTATCATGGCGCTTCTGACAGTTTTGTTGGGATATTATGCGCTAACCGGTTTGAAAATCGATAACAAGTATGGAAACATGCTTCCGAAAGACAGTCCTACTCAGATCACATATCTGAATTTTAAAAAGATGTTCGGGGAAGATGGATCTGCGCTCGTTATTGCAATTCAGGACAAGGATTTATATACCAAGGAGAAATTCCTCATGTGGAAAAATCTGGGGGATTCTATTCTTCAGATTGACGGGGTAACATCCGTGATCTCGGAAGCGAAATTATTCAATCTGATCAACGACACGGCAAATAGTCAGTTTACGATCAAACCGATTTTCTCCGATATTTCTTTCAAGGAAAAATCCATTGAGCAGATCAAGAATGAAATTCGCAGAAACCCGATCTACAATGGCGTTCTTTACAACGATTCCACGAACGTAAGTTTGATGATGGTGAGTCTGGATGAAAACTTTTTGGTCGATAAAGACAAACAGAAAGTCGTAATTGAGATTGAAAACCTGGCAAAATCCTACGAAAAAGAATTCAACAAGGTACACTTTGCCGGTTTGCCTCACATGCGGGTTTTGATCGGAAAACGCGTGATGTCTGAAATGTACATTTTCGTGGTCATTTCATTGTTGGTTTCATTCGGAATCATGTATTTCTTCTTCCGGTCAGTTCGCGTAACGTTGATCAGCGTATTGGTCGTAATGATTACCGTAATCTGGGCAATGGGAACCATCGGACTCTTTGAGTACAATATTTCCATCATGATGGCTCTGATTCCTCCGCTGATGATTGTCATCGGAATTCCGAACTGTATTTATCTCTTCAACAAGTATCATTTCGAATTCCGGCAACACGGAAACAAGATCAAGGCATTGACACAGGTTATTCGTAAAACGGGAACTGCCATGTGGCTTACCAACGTAACCACGGCAATCGGTTTCATGACGTTCTTGTTCACCAATTCCACCAAATTCTTTGAATTCGGGGTAATTTCGTCTTTGAACATCATGTTGTGTTATGTCGTTTCACTTTGTTTGATTCCGATTTTTGCGTCGTTCTCCAAACAACCGAAAACAAGACATTTAAAACACCTCGACCGAAAAGCGGCAGTTAGATTCCTGGAGAAATTGGTTTACATCACCGCACATCACCGCAAAACGGTTTATGCTGTTACCATTCTCTTGACAGTTGGAACAGGAATCGGGATTTTCTTTATAAAAGTAACCGGGAACATTACCGGCGATCTTCCGGCCAGAGATCCGATTTTGAAGGACATCCAGTTTATGGAAACAAACTTTGGCGGGGCTGTTCCGTTTGAAGTTCTGATTGATTACAAAGAAAGAGGACGCCTTTTCGGAAAAAACACCATGCAGAGTGTAGAGCAGGTTCAGGATATGCTCAATAAAGACACTTTGTTTGCAAAAAGCCTTTCCATTGTTGACTTTGTGAAAGTGGTCAATATGGCTTATTACAACAATAATCCGGATCAGTATAAGATTTTCGCAACCAAGGATAAACTTCGACTGAATGCATATCTGAAAAATCTGTCTACAACCACAAACAACAGCACATTCTCAATCAAGGAATTGGTAGATACCACGAATCATATTCTTCGTGTGCGGACTTCCATGAAAGATTTGGGATCGTATGAAGTGGAAGATGAGGTGCATTTGATTCAAAAACGGATCGACAGCATCATGAATCCCGACAAAACTCAACTGGAGAATTATTATTCCAATGTCAAAAAGGGAAGATTGGCATACATTGATTCGATTTTCGATTTGTCGAGCGGTGTTTACAACAATGTGACCTCTTTGCTTTCCAATGGAAACGATGAAAAACAATACGCTTTCGATTCTGATCCGGAACTGGTTCGAAAATATTTCAAGAAGCCGACCTTTAAGAAAACACTTCGCAAAGCGATCGATAACGAATACTATGATGTCACATTAACGGGAACTTCTGTTGTGGCATCGGAAGGAACCAAATACCTGGTGAGCAACCTGACTTCGAGTATCGTTTTCGCAGTAATTTCTATTGCTGCTTTGATGTGTGTGTTGTTCTACTCTTTCAGAATGGTTATCGTGTCGATGGTTCCAAACCTGATTCCAATGGCGATCACTGCCGGAATCATGGGAATTTTCGGAATTCCGCTTAAACCTTCTACCCTGTTGATCTTCTCAATTGCATTAGGAATTACGGTCGATAATACGATTCACTTCCTGGCCCATTATCGTCACGAAATCAAGCAGAAGAAATGGGATTTGAAAGAATGTATCGCCATTTCGATTCGTGAAACCGGATTGAGTATCATTTACACATCCGTTATCTTATTCTTCGGATTCATCGTATTCGTGTTCTCTGATTTCGGTGGAACTCAGGCCCTCGGATACTTATCTGCAATCACTTATTTCGTGGCACTTTTCACAAACCTGATCTTGTTGCCTTGTTTGTTGTTAAGTTACGAACGTCGATTGACTACCAAATCGTTTGAAGAACCTCTTTTCGAAATTTACGATGAAGACTCAGATATCAACTGGGATTTATTGGAAATCGAAAAACTGGATGGATCGGACGAAACAAAAAGTCCGGATAGCGATTCAAATGAAAAAAAGGAAGACTAAACGATGAAAGGAATCATTCTCGCAGGAGGTTCGGGCACAAGGCTTCACCCTCTGACATTGGCCATCAGTAAGCAGTTAATGCCTATTTATGACAAGCCGATGATCTATTACCCGTTGTCGATTTTAATGACTGCAGGTATCCGGGAGATTCTGATTATCTCCACTCCGCACGACTTACCTCAATTCAAGAAACTACTTGGAGACGGAAGTCAGCTGGGCTGTGCTTTTTCCTATGCCGAGCAGCCGGAGCCAAATGGTCTCGCGCAGGCTTTTGTCATCGGAGAATCCTTTATCGGAAATGATTCGGTAGCGCTTATTTTGGGCGACAACATCTTTTATGGTGTCGGAATGGATGAACTGCTGAAAGAAAACGTTTCTCCTGATGGAGGAGTTGTTTACGCCTATCACGTCAGTGATCCTGAACGTTACGGAGTGGTGGAATTCGATGAGGTAATGAATGTCATTTCCATTGAAGAAAAGCCTCAAAATCCAAAATCAAAGTATGCCGTTCCCGGTTTGTATTTCTACGACAACAACGTGATTGAAATCGCTAAAAACCTGAAACCTTCGGCAAGAGGAGAATATGAAATCACCGATGTCAATGCGGAATATCTGAAAAGAGGTCAATTGAAAGTTGCCATTCTGAGCAGAGGAACCGCATGGCTGGATACAGGAACCTTCCCTTCACTTATGCAAGCCGGACAGTTCGTTCAGGTGATCGAAGAACGTCAGGGCTTAAAAGTGGGTTGTATCGAAGAAATTGCTTACCGAAACGGATTCATTGACGCCGAACAATTAAAAACCATTGCTCAGCCTTTGGTGAAAAGCGGATATGGAACCTATTTATTGCAATTGCTGAATAAGTAATGAAGGAATTTAGTGAATACAAAGCATACCTTGAAAATGAAATCACAGGTATTATAAATCTGGATAAAGAACCCCAGAACCTGTTTAACCCTTTAAAATATTTTCTTTCACTCGGAGGGAAAAGAATCCGTCCGATTCTGACCATTCTGGGAGGAAACATTTTTGGTGTTCCGAAGGAAGAAAGTATTCATGCAGCACTTTCTATTGAGCTTTTTCATAATTTCTCATTGATTCATGACGATATCATGGATGCAGCTCCGTTTCGAAGAGGAAAAGCAACCGTCCATATCAAATGGAATTCAAGTGTAGCTATTCTTTGCGGAGATGTGCTTTATGTGGAAGCATACCAGCAGCTTGAAAAATATACCGATTCACGGCTTCCGCTTTTATTGAAGAGATTCAATGAAACGGCTATTGAAGTCTGTCAGGGACAACAAATGGATATGGATTACGAATCCCGAAACGATGTGACGGAAGCGGAATACATTGAGATGATTCGTCTGAAAACATCCGTTCTTTTAGGTTGTGCACTTGAATTTGGAGCTATTCTTGCCCATCAAAGTGAAGAAACCCGCCTTCGTTTATATGAATTCGGTGTTTCTCTCGGTATTGCTTTTCAGATTCAGGACGATATTCTGGATTTGTATGGAGATCCTGAATTATTCGGAAAACAGGTCGGTGGAGATATTTTAGCTCACAAACAAACCTTGCTTTTCATTCATGCACGAAATACAAGCGATTCAACGTACCAGCAGGATTTTAAAACCCTTTTGGAGATGGAAGCAAATCCGTATAAAATTGATTTCGCCAAACGCTTGTTTCAGGAAAACGGAACTTTAACGCACGCAAAGGAGAAAATGTCGGAATATTATCGTTTGGCAATGGAGAATCTGGACAAGCTCGAAAACGATTCTTTTCCCATTGAAGAACTTCACATACTTGCGAAAAATTTAATGGTTCGTATGAATTAATGTTTTCCACTCAATTATTTATCCCTACATTTAATTATCAAAAATTGTTTTTATGAGAATCACAGCCTTTACTTTGGCCGGTCTTTTAACCGGTACACTTCTATTCACATCTTGTAACAAGTATCCCGACGGACCTGGTTTTTCTATGCTTTCCAAAAAAGAGCGCGTAGAAGGTGAATGGGATTTACAGGAAACGGATCACGCTGACGGTACTGTTACCTATGACACTTCAGGTGAAATTATGGAACTTACGGACGACATGGAATGCATGTACCAATCAGGTTTTATAACGGTTGAAGGAACATGGGAATTCACAGATAAAAAAGAGAAAATCCGCATTTCAATAGGAAATCTGAGTAAAGTGTACTCTATCCGCAGATTGAAAAGCAAAGAAATGTGGTTGATGGACGATGCGAATAACGACGTATTGAAATTCAAGAACAAAGAAAAAGACAACGACTAGAACGGGTTTATTTCTTTCGTTTCGTCGATAAAACCTCATGGATTAAAACGATCGGCAGAAGCATACTCAGATTGTAGTAGATATCTTCCAGAGGAATTGTACCGATTCGGATTCCCGTAATGTGATCTTCCGAATACCAGACAACCGGTTCAGGAGTTACAAAACCGGTCAGAATTCCGTTTACAATCAAAAAAGGAATCAAACAGATGATAAATGCAAGAGCGAAATGGTTAAACCACTTCGCTCTTGCTCTGAAATGGATTCCGATAACCAGCAAAACAGACAGCGAACAAGCCGTCAGTGTATACCAATTCCGGAGATAAAAAATCGTTAGAAGCAAACCGGAAAGAACCATCAGAAAAGCAAAAGCCCTTCCCAGCAAATCCAGTTTCAGATTCGGGAGATAGCCCTTCACCACTTCATAAACAAAGAGGCAGGCATACGGAACTACCAAAAAGAACAAAACTTCTTCCAAAGGCAGTCGGAAGAGATAAATTCCCTGAACATAGCGCTTGTTGAATCCCCAAACCGCGTGCTCCGTAAAATAATTGTCCCAAAGCAAAAAGAACAGTCCGACGATAAATATTGCCGGAAAAACGGTTCGCCAATGCGTGTAAAAGTGGATTTTCTTATCAAAGCTCAATAAAAGAGGAAAGATGATTGTTCCGAGAATAATCCAAAGGTATAAACTCATTTGGTCGTTTGATTTTGTTTGTATGCCTTTCGGGACTCGATGTAGTACTTCATCGGAACAATGAGCAATCCGAAGCATTCTCCGTCTTCTTTTTCGACGTGTTTGTGATGCATTTTATGCGCGCGCCGGATCGCGAGAAAATAAGGTGTATTGATCTCGCGAATCCATTTGAACCTGCGATGAATAAACACATCGTGCAGCAAAAAGTAGGTAAATCCGTAGGCCATGATTCCAAATCCCATCCAGACAAATGCATATTGCCTGTACATTAATCCAAGCATGATCCCAAGCCAGCTGGGAATAGCAAAGATGAGGAAGAACACATCGTTTCGTTCGAAAAAACCGGATTTTCCCTGATGATGATCCCGGTGGAAATACCACATGAATCCATGCATCACAAATTTATGTGCAGACCACGCAGCCAGTTCAGTCAGAAAAAATGCTGCGATCAGAAAAAGTATGCCTGACCAAGTTGGAATCATCTGTTTAAAATTGCGAAAAAAAGCGCAATTATCACAAATAACCCGACACTTACTTTATTCGTCTCTACCGTTTTTCGTTCCAAAATCCAATAACTGAAAAGCGTAGAAAAAAGCATCCAGCAAATATAGTTGTAGACAGGGATGGTTCCATTTTCCCACCACCAAAATCCGGATTTCACCGCAACAGGTTCCATCAACCAATCCAAGGCAGTCATCAAAGCTCCCGCAATGATTGCTTTCAACACAAGCGGAATCTTCCATTTATTGACAAGCGCACTCGCACTGAAAGTCAATAAAACCCAGTTCAGGCCAATGATCAAAGGCACATCGTCAAACTTAAAACCCAAAACGGAGCCGTAATGGTAATTTCCGAACAAATACGACGTATGAATTCCGATCCACTCGATTGCATAACCGGCCAATGCGATCAGCAAAAAATCAAGGTGCTTTTTGAACGAAAGATCCTTAAAAGACAAGTAAAGACAGCCAAACGACAACAGTAAATTAAACGGTGTCAGACTCAAAAAAGAGCCTCTCAAATTCGTATGTAATCCGATAACTCCTACCGAATAAAAAACAATTAAAATCAATAACAGGATATTCTGTCTTTTGGTCAGAACCATAAATCTAGATTAGTTTAACTCCAAATACACACACATCATCCACCTGATCCAGGTTTCCTTTCCACGCCGCGAAATGATTTTTCAGCATATTGCTTTGATCACTGATTCTCTTAGCGGAAATTTCGACCAGATAAGCATTCAGATTTGCCAGTTTCAATTTCTTTCCCTTTTCCCCGCCAAACTGATCGGCATAACCATCGGTGTAAGCAAACAAGGTATCTCCCGCTTCTGTTTCCATGGAATACGTTTGAAAGTCGTTCATGCTATCGCTTTTTCCCACCGGCATTTTATCCGCCGGGAATTTGATCAGCTCCCCATTTCGCACAATAACCGGATTATTGTATGCTGCTGCATAAGTCAGGTTTCGATTGTTTTCATCAAAACAGAACAAGATTCCGTCCATTCCGTCTTTCGCCCCGTCGTGGGAAATCGATTCCACCAAACGACTGCGGACATGATCGAAAATCTGTCCCGGCTCTTCAATTCCCAGCTGATTGATCGCTTCACTTAAAAAAGTAATGTTCAAAGCGCTCATAAATGCTCCCGGAACGCCGTGTCCGGTACTGTCACAAATGGCCAGATAGAATTTGTTATTCCGCTTGGTTGCCCAGTAAAAATCTCCTGAAACAATATCCTTTGGCCGGAAGAAAATATAAGAATCCGGCAATGCTTCTTCCAACAGTTTTTTCTGAACCAGCAACGATTCCTGAATCCGTTTCGCATAATGGATCGAATCCAGAATTTCCGTTTGCTTTTCGACAATCAACGATTTTTGGTTTTCGATTTCCTCATTTTGCTGATTCAGCAAGGCATTTGCTTTTTTCTTTTGCTGATTCGACTTAAAACTGATTCCCAAAGAGATCACAATCAATCCTCCGATTAAGAACAGTCCTAAAATCAGGTTATTTTTGCGTTCATTCTCTGCAGAAATGCGCTGATTGGTTTGTTTTGAAAGCGCCAGATCCTGTTCTTTCCGATCCAGTTCATTCAAAGAATTCAAGGTCGCAATCTGGTTGGTCACCGATTCCAAATCTGTTTTTTCTTTCAATGCCTGAGCTTCTTCAAACACTTTTAGAGCCTTTTCATGCGCACCGCTTGCTTTATACAACCCCGCCAATACTTTCAACGTCCGGATTTGTGCATTGGCATCTTCCGTATCCTTGAATGCATCCAGTGCCAGATCAGCGACTTCAATTCCTTCTTTGAACTTTTTTAACTCTGCATAAATGCTTGCTTTCGTAAGCTGTACTTCTCCGTAACTCAACAAATCAGCTTCCCGGTTGGCATATTTTTCTGCTGTCACAGTTAGTTTCATCGCCTCACTAAAGCGTTTGAGGTCATACAGATAATTGGCTCTTGCTAAGAAATACTCCAACCAAATATCCTCCTCATCCATTTCTTTTGCAACTGAATACATTTCATCCAGACAGGCCTTTGCTTTCGCAAATTGCTTTTTTGAGCGGTAATCCAATGACAAATTATACAGGATGGTTTGTCTGTTTCGTACCGCATTTACTTCCCGGCTCAACTTTCTGGCAATTTCAGAATATTTAACCGATTCGTCTATCATATTCCTGTCATGATAAACGGTACTTAAATTCATATAAAGCTGGGCTTCCTGTTCTTTATTCTTGATACGTTTATTTAGTTTCAATCCTTCATTAAACGTGGATATCGCCTGATCATAAAGCCCTACGGATTTATAAGCTGCACCCAAATTCGAGTATAAAACCAGCACTTTATCATCCTGATGAAACTTTTTAGCGATATCAATCGCTTTCTGATAGTGTTTCAGAGCTTGTGCATACGACCCTTTTTCATAATAAACAGATCCCAGATTTGCATAAGCTCCTGTCAATTTATCTTCCTGATTGTTCTGTATCCGAAGTGCGATCAATTCATTATATGTGTCGATTGCTTTTGAATATTCCGACAGGTAACGATAATAAATTCCCAAGGTGTTTTTAGCATCCATGATTCCGTTCGGATACTTCTTCTTTTGAGCCAGATTCAATCCTTTTTGCAAGTAGAAATAAGTCGAATCGAGTGAATAATCGAGATACGTCCAGGCAATTTCGTTGTATTGAAAAACGCGCATAGTATCGGAGGAAACCGGTTTCTGAAGGGAATATTTCAAACTGTCCAGATAGGATGTCTGACCATGAATCAGAGAACAAGCAAACAGGGCTGACACAAAAATCCAACTTCGCATATTCGAAGATACCAATTTTCAAAAAGTTATGACGAAATTTTTCCTCCAGTCGGACAAACATCAACCGAAAGGTTCATTTACACATTTGTAACACCCTTCTTATTTGAAAGTCACTCATTCACGATTTTTAAAGATGCAGTGGGATTTATGTACTTTAATCAGATAACGCCAAAAATGTACTTGATTACCGGTATCGCTCAAATGGCTTTTGGCAAGCACCATAAAAAATATGTGCATTTTTGGCGAAACACCCGAAGTAAAATCCTAATACAAGAAATTATTAAACGGATAGCGAATGGCAAAAATGCGTTTGATTTCAGAATACATTGTTTCTTTCAACTCTTCCACATTCTCCTTATCCGTAGCAGAAATAAACACACATTTGGTAGCCGGAAGACGGTTCATCCATGTTTTTTTCAACTCTTCCAGTGTCATGTTTGCACCGTGTTCGTTCTCCGGATTGTATTTGTAGGCATCAATCTTATTGAAAACCAAAATCACCGGCTTGTCTTTGTTATCCAATTCTGCCAGCGTTTCATTCACCACATGAATCTGATCTTCGAAGTTCGGGTGGGAAATATCGACCACGTGAATCAATAAATCAGCTTCGCGCACCTCATCCAAAGTAGATTTGAAGGATTCCACCAACTGATGCGGCAACTTGCGGATAAATCCTACGGTATCTGTCAAAAGGAAGGGTAAATTCTCAATCACCACTTTCCGGACAGTTGTATCCAGTGTTGCAAACAATTTGTTTTCCGCAAAAACCTCCGATTTACTCAAGAGGTTCATCATCGTACTTTTTCCAACGTTGGTATAACCCACCAAAGCCACCCGAACCAATTGTCCGCGGTTGCTGCGCTGAACCGACATTTGCTTGTCAATTTCCTTCAGTTTTTCCTTCAGAAGGGCAATACGGGTTTGAATAATCCGTCTATCGGTTTCGATCTGAGATTCCCCCGGACCACGTAAACCAATTCCCCCTTTCTGTCGCTCCAAGTGAGTCCAAAGTCGTTTCAAACGCGGAAGCATGTATTGCATTTGCGCCAGTTCCACCTGCGTTTTCGCATGTGATGTACGCGCTCTCGAAGCAAAAATATCGAGAATCAGAATGTTTCGATCCAGGATCTTGCATTCCAGCTCTCTTTCGATGTTTCGCAATTGCGACGGTGAAAGCTCATCATCAAAGATGACAAGCTCTACTCCGTTTTCTTTAACATAATCCTTGATTTCTTCCAGCTTCCCCGTTCCCACAAAGGTTCTAGGATTGGCCATCGGAAGTTTTTGTACAAATCGTTTTACGGCTGTTGCACCGGCAGTTTCTGCCAGGAACTCCAACTCATCTAAATATTCATGAGCTTGTTCGTCCGTAACAGAAGATGTAATAATTCCAACAAGTACGCAGGTTTCTTCAACTGCATCAACTAATACGTGACCTTCACTCATTTTTCTATTTTCGTAAATTTTGAACGAATTTTACTAATCCTTTAATTTCGGGCGTGCTCAACATTTCTTCGTAAGGCATCATCCCTTTATCATTTCCTTTTCGAATGGTTTGCTCGATCTTTTTTTCATCCATCTCGCTAATAGACAAATCTGCCGCATTCGATGCTTTCAATTTTCCGTCGGGCCCATGGCAGGAAGCACAATTGAGCGTATAAACCGCACTTGCGGCTTCCAGGGAGATCGGTTCATTGGAAACGGGTTTCGTTGTTGCTTCTGCCGGAGTTTCTCCACAGCCTGCTAAAAGCAAACAACAAGTTATTCCAAACAAAGCAACTTTTAAAACCATGATCCTCCCAATACTGTTCTGAATGGCCACGGAATTCCCGCAAAAAGAACAATCAATACGATGGTATACCAAATCAGAATTGTTTTATGTTTTTTCGCCGGGTCCAACGCTTTTTCTGCTTTCTTTCTTCCGATTGTAGCCAATGTTACAGCCAAAACCATCAACAAAATGTGCTCCAAACCGAAAAACCGGTATTGCGGATTTTTCATCCAGCCTTCAGCATACGAAATCTTCCCGCTGATAAAAGCAAGTACGATTCCCAATGTAATCTGAATATGCAGCATGACCATGGCAAACAAATTCAGCATCTTGTCGCCTTTTTCGTATTTACCGCTCTTCAATTTCAATATCGCATTCACAATTGCGAAAACCAATAAAGCCAAGGCTAGCCAACGCAAGCCGGAATGTCCGTGTATTAATGCATCCATAATAAGAAAGTTTTGGCAAAATTACCGAAAAAAAGACCTCATTCCTTCACTAAATCACTTATTTCCGCAGAGAATCATTATTTTTCAGCCCTCAAAACCAGAAGTTACCGAAAAAATGATTCGTTATATACTTGCTCTCTTATTTCCATTAAGTGTATTCGGTCAGGCAGAAAAGCCTCAAAACGGCATTAAAGCACCTGATCAGAACTCCTTTGTTCTCACGAATGTCACAATCCTGATTTCACCGGATAAAACCATTGAAAACGGGACTATTACAGTTCGAAACGGAAAAATCGTTTCAGTAGAAAAGTTCTCGTTAACGACTCCGAAAGACCTGATTGTGATTGACGGAAATAATGCCGTTGTGGTTCCTTCTTTTATCGAAGTCAACAGTACGATGGGAATTTCTCCCGATCAAAAAGCGGAGAATAAAACAGGGCCATATTACTGGAATCATGCCATTCGTTCTGATTTTGATGCGGTAGATTGGTATAAAACGGATGAAAAAGCGCTTTCTGAATATCAGAAAATGGGCTTCGGTTCGGTTTTGATTCACCGCCACGACGGATTAGCTCAAGGATATGCTCCGCTGATTCAATTGGGTGTAAAAAATCCGGATCAGCAAATTTACGCCAATCGATCTGCTTCTTTTTACTCTTTCAGAAGAGGAAGTTCACAGCAGGAATATCCGAGTTCACTGGTTGGCTGTATTGCCTTGTTGAGACAAGTTTTCTACGATGCTCAGTGGCATTCCGAATATGGAAAAGATGCCAATTACAGTTTGGAAGCCCTGACACTGCAATTGAAAAAACCGGCTTTCTTTACGTTGGACGATGAATCTGATGTTTTCCGTGTAAAATCATTTATGCGGGAGTTCAAACGCGATTTCACTGTTATCGGAACCGGGCAGGAACAATTTCTCGGAAATGCGTGGGATACTTTAAAAGTTCCCTTGGTTATTCCGATCAACTTCCCGGAATCCTTTGATTTAAAAGATCCGTATCTCGCTCATGAGATTCCTTACGGCGAATTGAAGATCTGGGAAATGGCTCCGAAAAATCCGGCCTTTCTGATGAAGCACAAAGTTCCTTTTATCACTTCTGCTTCCGGACACACAGCCGCTGCAGATTTCTGGAAACACATTCATCAGGCTTTGGCTGCGGGTTGGAGCGTCAATGATGTACTTCGTTCCTTAACCGTTGCTCCGGCAACCTTGTTGGGAGTTCAGAAAGAAATTGGAACAATCGAAGTTGACAAATGGGCAAATTTCACGGTTTACGACCAGAATCCGTTTTTGTATCAGGCAAAAGTACTGGAAGCTTATTCGAAAGGTGAACGCAAGGTATTTCAAAACATGCCAATTGCCGACATCCGTGGAACGTATAGTCTGAACATCGACGGTTCTAAATTTTTAATGGAAATTGCGGGAAGCGCAAGTCAGCCGGAGGGAAAAGTAAAACTGGTCCGTACCATCCAGGATTCACTGACTTTAGCGAACAAAGCGGATACTCTGACAAGCAATGCAAAAATTTCGATCATAAACAATGATATTGCCATTCATTTTGTTCAGCAGGTCGATTCTGAAAAACAAACGTTCAGTCTGAAAGGTGATATTAACCCGCGGGTTTTCATTTTCGAAGGAGAAGGAACCAACAACAAAGGAAAATGGATCAAGTGGAGTGCTTTCCGCAGTAAAAAATACGAGGCAAAGGATGAAAAAAAACAAGCCTGGACTTTGGATACCGTATCCGTTCCGGGAATTCGTTTCCCCAACAATGCGTTCGGATTCGTCACTCCGCCAAAACAAACAACCATCATTTTTGAACAGGCAACTATCTGGACGAACACCGATGAGGGAATTATTCAGGAAGGAACCGTGATTGTTGAAAACGGAAAGATCAAAGCCATTCACAAAGGTTCCGGAACATACATGAAACCCAACGATGCAATTGTGATCAATGCACGCGGAAAAATCTTAACAACCGGAATTATTGACGAACATTCACACATTGCGCTAACACGTGGTGTGAATGAAGGTGGGAAAGCAATCAGTTGCGAAGTTCGAATGGAAGATGCTCTCAACGCAGACGATATTGATATTTATCGTCAGCTTGCCGGAGGAGTTACTGCTGCTCAATTGCTGCACGGTTCAGCCAATCCGATTGGTGGTCAATCTGCTTTGATCAAATTGAAGTGGGGACATTATCCACAGGATCTTCTAATCAAAAACGCACCGAAGTTTGTCAAATTTGCCTTGGGGGAAAACGTGAAACAAACGAATTGGGGTTCCGGAAACCGTTTCCCGCAAACCCGGATGGGAGTTGAGCAAGTTTACATCGATGCATTTTCACGCGCTTTGGCTTATCATCAGGCAAAAAATCCTACTGGAAAAAAAGACAAAAATGCCGTCCCTCCGGCAACTGATCTGGAACTGGAAGCATTGTATGAAATTGTGAGCGGTGAACGAAGAATTACCTGTCACAGCTATGTACAGTCAGAAATCAATATGCTGATGCACGTTGCCGATTCTTTCGGATTTAAAGTAAATACCTTCACACACATTCTGGAAGGCTACAAACTGGCCGATAAAATGAAAGAACACGGTGTTGGTGCTTCTACTTTCTCCGATTGGTGGGCTTACAAATTCGAAGTATTGGATGCCATTCCTCAGAATGCGGCGATGATGACCAATATGGGTCTGACTGTTGCAATCAATTCGGATGATGCCGAAATGGGAAGACGTTTGAATCAGGAAGCTGCGAAAACGATCAAATACGGTGGAATGACGGAAGATCAGGCATGGAAAATGGTGACTTTGAATCCGGCAAAACTCTTGCACCTGGATGACCGCATGGGAACTGTTCAGGTTGGAAAAGATGCCGATTTGGTTCTTTGGACGAATAATCCGTTGAGTGTCACTGCCAAACCACTTTACACCGTGGTTGACGGAGAAATCCTGTTTGACGCACAAAAAGATTTTCTGATGCAGCAGGAAATTGCTGCCGAAAGAGCGCGAATCATTGCAAAAATGTCGGAAGAAAGTAAAAAAGGCGAACCGACTAAAACATTCAACCGCAAACGCCGCGGACATTTCCACTGCAATACTTTAGGGGAAGAAGAATCATTTGAAACCAATGAACACTAATTATTCAAACAAATTCAGCATGAAAACAATCAGTTATTCTTTCCTGATCCTGCTTGCATTTGTGAGCACTGGTTACGGTCAGAAAAAGTATTCAAAAATCCTGCTCGAAAGCGCAACCGTTCATATCGGAAACGGGCAGGTTATCGCAACGGGAACGATCGGAATTGAAAACGGAGTAATTACCGTTGTCCGGAACACACTTGCCTATACTTACAACAAGTCGGATTGGGATACGGTGATCAATCTCAGCGGACATCACATTTACCCGGGTTTCGTGGCACCAAACTCCACGTTGGGATTAACCGAAATAGATGCCGTAAAAGCTTCTAAGGATTTTAAGGAACTCGGGACTTACAATCCGCATGTTCGTGCTCAGATTGCCTACAATTGTGAATCTAACGTCATTGAAACCGTTCGTACGAATGGAATCCTGATCATTCAAACCACACCGAGAGGCGGAAGAATTTCCGGGCAATCCAGTTTAATGACAAGTGCTTGCTGGAACTGGGAAGACGGAACCGTAAAAGCAGATGACGGAATTCACATCGAATGGCCTCCGGCATACAGTCGTTCCTGGGGAGATCCGCTGACCAAACACAATGAATCGTACGAAGATCAGAAGCGCGAAATGCTTTCGTTCTTAACTGCCGCAAAAGCTGCTGCAAGTACCAAAAGCCCAACAACGCCACTTCAATACAGCGCATTGAGCGATTGTTTTACGGGAGAAAAACGCTTGTATTTTCACGCGGAAGAAGCACAGCAAATCAACGATATTCTGGATTTGATCACAGAATTGGAAATCAAGTTTCCGGTGATTGTCGGCGGATACGAAAGTTACCTGGTTGCAGATCGTCTGAAGATCAAGAAAGTTCCGGTAATGCTGGGTCGTTTACATTCTTTGCCGAAGCGCGACGATGATCCTTTTGATTTACCTTACAAACTTCCTTTCCTGCTTCAACAGGCAGGAGTTCAATTTTGTTTACAAAACGAAGGGGACATGGAAGCCATGAACGCGCGAAATCTTCCTTTTCTTGCCGGAACGGCTATGTCTTACGGTTTGACAGAAGAAGAAGCCATTCGCTCCATTACCTTAAGTGCTTGCGAAATCATGGGGATTTCAAAATCCTACGGAAGTATTGAGATCGGTAAAAAAGCAACCTTGTTCGGATCGAACGGATCTGCTTTGGAAATGAAAGGAAATCAGGCATCCGTGATTTTAATCAACGGGGAGTTTGTACCTATTTCCAATTTCCAGACCCGGTTGTATGAGAAGTATAAAAAGAAATATGGAAAATAAGGAGTTGGGGATGTATCGCGTCCCTAACTATTTGATAGATCTTTAACCTTTCCTAACAAAAGCTTCTTACAGATTCAATCGGCTTTTTCAATTTTGTTTCCTATTTTTGTTAGACAACATAAATTAAAATATTATGGCATTCGAATTACCAAAATTAGCATATGCATACGATGCGTTAGAACCGTACATCGATGCTCGTACAATGGAAATCCACTATACAAAGCATCACCAGGCGTATGCCACGAACTTAAATAATGCAATTGCAGGAACGGATCTGGAAGGAAAATCCATTGAGTTCATTTTGCAAAACTGCAAAGACAAACCTGCTGTTCGTAACAACGGAGGAGGTTTCTGGAATCACAACTTATTTTGGGAAGTAATGGCTCCAAAGGCTGGAGGTGTTCCAACAGGTGAATTAGCACAAGCAATCAATGATGCTTTCGGAACATTCGAGCATTTCAAAGATGAATTTGCAAAAGCAGCAACAACTCGTTTCGGTTCAGGCTGGGCATGGTTGTGTGTTGAAGGAGGTAAATTGGTAGTTTGCTCCACTGCAAACCAGGATAACCCAATGATGGGTGAAGGTTGTAAAGGAACTGCAATCCTTGGATTGGATGTTTGGGAACACGCTTACTATTTGAATTACCAAAACCGTCGTCCGGATTACATCAATGCTTTCTTTAATGTCATTGACTGGAACGTGGTAGCTAAAAAATATGCAGCTGCGAAGTAAGAAAACAACATATTACAATACAAAAAGTCGGGGTGAAAAATTTTTCACCCCGACTTTTTTTTAACCATTCTTGAAATTATTATTTCGTAACAATTAGTCTTTTCGGAGCAGACTGATCCAAACGAATCAAATACACTCCTTGTTTCAGATGGCTGATATCCAGAATCGTTTTCAAGCTGTCGGGGTGAACTTCTGAGACTACCGTTCCGTCGACCGCAATCACCTGAATGGTTTTCACGACATGGTCTACAGCGATCTCAACAGACTTTATCGCCGGATTCGGGGAAATACTCCATTGAACTTCTTTGAATTCATTTAAACCAAGATATGGCATTCCATTGCTTTCTATTCCACTTGGAAGAATCGCATAATCCGCACCCAAAACTTCAGCATCTTCAGGAACTGTAAAGAACAAAGTATCGGAATGCGGAATATACGGAACATCAACCAGCAAATAATACGTGCCGGCTTCTACGTGTTCAATGGTGTAAGTACCATTTGAAGCGGTAAACGCAAATCCTCTGGTTTCATGAGTTTGCGCATTTTTCAAAAGCATCAGCGCTCCTTCAAAAGGAACATTCAACGATTTTAAATACGATGTATCCACTACGATTGTTCCGGAAACACTTCCTGTTGCATCAAGCACATCCAAAGTATCCGCATTAATATTTGCATTGTTCAGATAACATGGAAGACCAATTGCATCGGCACCAGTCCAGGTAGAACTCGTTGCAAAGTAAAGCGGAACTGCACCGGGAAACAAAACAGGATCCGGAGTGAAACGAACATGATACAAACCTGTAGGTAGACTATCTGCTACGTAAGATCCGTTTGTTACGTTCACCGTTTCAACCGGAACTGCTACCAAGGTATCCTGAATAAAATTGAAAACTTCCAGAGTTCCTTCCGCAGGCTGACCATTTACCGTCAAACTTCCCGAAATATCATTGTTTGCTTCCTGCTCATCCAGAAAAATGGCAGAATCATAAATACCGTCTGAAACGTCCGAGATCACCAGTTTGATGTGATACGTGTTTCCGACCTGCGCATAGAATTTCGCTTCCAAAGGAACGGTGTAAGCGTCAAAAACAAAGTACATGGAATTGGGCCCGGAAGCATTATCGATGTAATATTGGGAATTGACATATTGATTGATCGAATTGATCTCGACCGGAATACTTGTTCCGGGAACCTGAGCGATATTCACAGGAACTCCGCCATTTTCGGACACCAGAAACAAAAAGCGATCGTTGTAAGTTGTGTTCGAATATTCCGGATATTCTTCCGAAGCAAAAATGTAATTGAAACGGATTGTATCGGAAATAATCGGAGTGAAATCAAAATGAACTGCAATCGCATCAAAGCTGTAAGCCCCCTGCCCCGTCAGATTACCATATTGAATGATATCGTAATCTCCCGGCATATTCATATTCACACTTGAAAAAGTGGAAGACGGCACGCTCGACAAATTCGGAAATCCCGTTGAAAGGACCAATCCGCTGTTAACGCCTAAGGCTGCGCCATTTTCAAAACGCGCAATCTGATTTTGGGTTCCCTGAACCCCGACATTCGTGATGCCCTGGCATTGAACTCCAAAGATATTGGTTATCAAAACTTCCAGATTCGGAACTCCTGAATAAACCAACTGAGAATGAGAAAAATTGGAATAAAGAAGGAGGAGAGTAACAACAAGGGTTAATTTCAACTGTTTCATAGTACGGGTTATTTCTTTCGACATGAGCTAGACGCCATGTGTCAAAGAAAAGTTGCACTATGCCAATTTAATCAACTAAAAAAATAACTACTCAACTGCTTCAACAGCAATGATTTCGGGAGCAACTTTCTTAACAGCCTCTTCCAATCCTGCCTTGATAGTCATCAGACTCATGGAACAATCGCTGCAAGCACCAAGTAATCTTACCTGTACTACTCCTTCATCAGTGATATCAACCAATTCCATATCTCCTCCATCGGCATTCAAGTGAGGTCTTAATTCACTTAATGAAAGGTTTATTTTATCGGTTAATTCGGTTTTATTTAACACCATCTTTTTGTGTTTTTATTGCTTTACGTGCTTTGATCACGTTTACCTCGTCTACAAAGATACGTACTAATTCTTCAAAAGCTAATGCAGTTGGCGTATTTTCCTGAAATACAGCTGGTCTTCCAACGTCTCCCGACTCACGAACACCCTGCACCAATGGAATATGTCCCAAAAATGTTTCATTCATTCCCGCAGCAAGATTTTTCACTCCGTCTCTTCCGAAAATGTAGTATTTGTTCTCCGGTAATTCAGCCGGTGTAAACCACGCCATGTTTTCAACCAAGCCTACAATCGGAACATTGATCGTATCCAGCTTGAACATATTCACTCCTTTCCGGGCATCAGCAAGCGCAACTTCCTGCGGCGTACTGACAATCACAACACCGTCCAGAGGAACAGTCTGTACCAAAGAAAGGTGAATATCTCCCGTTCCCGGAGGAAGGTCAATCAATAAATAATCCAATTCGCCCCAGTAAGCATCCGTAAACAATTGCGTCATTGCTTTTGCAGCCATTGGTCCGCGCCAAACGATTGCCTCATCATTTTGAGAAAAGAAGCCCATGGATAAAATCTTGATTCCGTAGCTCATCACCGGATTGATCATCGGTTTTCCTTCTACATCCAGCATGGTTGGTCTTTCTCCTACCACATCAAACATCGTCGGGATACTTGGTCCGTAGATATCCGCATCTACAATTCCCACACGGTAACCGGCTTTTGCCAATCCACCGGCAAGATTTGCCGTTACAGTTGATTTACCTACTCCTCCTTTTCCGGATGCGATTGCGATGATATTTTTGACTTCAGGCAGAATTTTGCGATGCGTTTCACGAGCTTCAGACGGCAATCCTTTCACCATACAGGTAATTTGAATTTCTTCTCCGAAAACGCGTTTCAGATTAAATTCTACTGCTTCCTGCATACGCTTTCTTGCATGCAAAGCCGGATTGGAAACATAGATTGTCAGAGTAATCTTCGAATCCTCAATCTGCAAATCTTCAACAAAGTTGAGTGTTACGATATCTTTCTTTAAATCGGGTTCTAAAATCGTTCCCAACACCTCCAAAACTGCTTCCTTGGTCATACTCTTGAATTATGGTACAAAAATACTGATTCGAAAGGGAAGAATGAATTCTTCATTCAATAAAAAAGTCCTCTGAGAATTCAGAGGACTTTTAACTTATGGTCTTACCGGTGGTTTTGTCGTTCGCACCGGTGTTGTTACTGTTGGTTTTGTTGTAGGAGTTGTAATGGTTTCCGGTCTCGTTATACGGGGTGGAATTTTTGGTTTGTTTTCATCATCCGTACTTCCTCCTTCAGTTCCTGTTGGACCTCCTGAGCCTTTCCCCGGATTCGATTCATCCGTTCCATCCGTATTATTTCCATGACCGTTATTTCCCTGTCCGTTTGTTGCATTTGAATTGCTGTTCGGATTCACACTGATCAAACACGATTTGCTATCCGTTCCCGAAACATTTCTTGCTGTAATAATCAATGGAATCGAAACGGTAGAAGAAGTAACATTGATAATGAAAGAGAACGTCAACACATTACTTTCCATGCTTGAAGAAAACTCTACATTCTCCCCGTTATACAAAATACTGACCTGACCTGCATTCGCAACGTGCTCCACTGTTCCGGTGATCGTTACACTTCCGGGAGCTAAAATTGCCGGGCAGCGTATCGGGTTTTTCAAAGTAATAACCGGTGCAGGAATAACTTCCGGCGCATTGTAAATAATCGTTTTCGTATCTGTTGCTGTTCCTCCTGCCGTAACTGCTGTTGCAACAATCACGTTCGCTCCCAAAACATAACTTGCATTGAATTTCACAGCTCCCGAAGATGCTTTGAAGTCAAAGTTCGTTACAACCCCATTCAAGGTTACAGAAACCTGAGAAGCTGAAGTAACTCCCGTAGTTGCAATCAAAATGGTTTGAGCAGACTGATCTGTTTCCAACGGAGAAATTGACGGACTTGTAATCTCAATCGTCGGAGGAGTCACAACTACCAGGTCATTTCTCAATACATTGATTGTTTTGGAATCCTTTCCGCATTTGTTAACGACCATAACGGTGATTGCATTCGTTCCCAATGTCAGATTTCTCGAAACGGTAATGACTCCGGTTTGCTGATTGTAGACAAACGCAATGTTCTGACCGTTATGCAACACTGCAATACTTTCCTGATTTTCCACATTGGAAATCGTTCCGGATAACGTGAAGGCATCCGAAGTAACTGTTGCACCATTGGAAGCAGAACTGTTCGTAATGATTACAACCGGTGGTTTACATACATTTCGGGTCACAGTCCATGTCAATTGTTTTGATCCGCATTCGTTTCTCACAAGAGCAACAATGGTATGAGTTCCTTCCGTTAAAGCCACATTTGCTGACAGCATATGAGATCCTTCATCGTACGTGAACGGAATAATCACTCCGTCGATCTTCAATTCAATTTGAGATGCCTGAGTGATTTTACTCACCGAAGCACTCAATGAAATCATTTCGGATTCAGTCACCAACTGCTCGGAAGCAGGTTTCAAACGAGTAATATCCGGAGCGATACACGGCTCTACTTTCGGTGTCATAATGACAATAGAAGTAACGCTTGTGAAACCACACGCATTTGTCGCTTTGATCTCAATTGAATTGGCTCCTTCGATCAGATTCAACGGCTTATCAAATTCAGAAGTTGAAGCATTAAATGTTCCTGCCGCTTGTAGACTTCCATTCAAATACACTTCGATCTGATTTACGGAAGTCACATTTGCCACTGTCGCTTTCAACGCAAACAGAGCATTTTCAACAGTTGAATTCTGTGCGTTCGGATTTTTAAAGGTAATTACCGGCTTGTTGCAAGGAACTTCGATTTTCTTGTAGATCACCGATGTTGAAGCTGTATGGCTTCCTCCCAGATTGGTTGCCGTTACTTCAAAAATGTTGTTTCCTGCATTCAACGTATGATTGAAAGTAATCTCATTTGTAGAAGGATTGAAAGTCCAGAAACTTGGATTCACGATCAAACCATCTTCTTTCACCATAATTTGCGACTGCATTGTGACATTCGTTGCATGCGCTTTCATGACATATGTTTCGCTCGAAACAACTTGTCCCGGACTTGCAGGATTAATGAAAGTCACAAACGGAGGTTTGATAATCTCATCTCTTCTGAAAACGATCTGTGTTTCATCGGATGCTGTTCCTGCAGAATTCGTTGCGGTGATTTTCACGGTATTTGATCCCAGATTCAACGGCGTATTCATTTCCAACACTTTTGTTGCAGTAGAATAAGTAAATCCACTTACAGGATTTCCATTCACCAATACCTGAATCTGCTGTTGGTTATCGACATTCAAAACAGTTGCCGTAACATTGCTGCTTGCAACATTCACCGTATGCGGATTAGCCGCAGGATAAGTGATTGTCACCACCGGAGGCAATGTCGGATTCGGAGCACGATAATTGATCAAAGTAGTTTTCGAATCAGAACCTGCCGCATTTGTTGCAGTGATTTCAATCACATTCGAACCGTTCACCAATCCTGTTGTGAATTCCATCATTTCACTTGATGCAACATACGTGAAGTTCGTAGAAACCTGTCCGTTTATTTTCAAAACGATCTGACTTGCAGCTGATACAAAACGTACACGCGCTTTTACCAGATAAGTTGCACTGAACGATATTGCCGGATTCATATTCGGATCGATAAACGAAACAACCGGAGGTTGAACCGCAACCGGCTTTCTGTAAAGGATCGTTTGTGTTTCGCTGGCTGTTCCAGCAGTGTTTGTTCCGGTTACCGTAATAATATTTGCTCCTTCGATCAAATTCACAGGGAATGAAGCCGAGCTGTTTACAAATGTGAAGTTCGTAATGTTTGTTCCGTTTACATTCACATTCACTCCGCTTTGATTTGCTACATTCAAAACGGAAGCTGCTACATTGTAACTTGCAGAAGATGTCGAATACGGATCTACATTCGGATTCGTAAACTGAACAACCGGAGGCTGAACAATCGCTGCTGGTTTGTAAATAATCGTTGTTTGCTTCGAATCAGAACCATCCGCGTTTGTTCCCGTTACTGTCACAACATTGGCTCCGGTAACCAGATTCAATGTTTCAGTTACACCATTTGTCCCGGCATTGTAATTGAAATTCGGCAAATTCGTTCCATTCAGAATCACTTTAATCTGACTCTTTTGTGTCACGTTCAACACCGTTGCATTCAGATTAAATACACTGCTTGAAGTTTCCAGCGGGTTTGTTCCCGGATTCGTAATCGTTACAATCGGAGGTTTCGGAGCAATGCGGTTGAAAATAATGATTGTAGTTGCTGAAGCAGAACCTGCCGCATTCGTTCCAATCACCTCAAACACGTTTTGTCCCGGATTCAGAATCACATTACTTGCAAACTTATCCGTCTGTGCGTTGTAAGCAAAGTTGTTGTTAATCGTTCCGTTTTGCTTGAACGTTACATGCTGCGCATCCTGTACATTCAATACGTCAGCATTTAACGTGAATGTATTTTGATTAACAGTATACGGATTGATATTCGGATTCACAAAGTAAACAACCGGCGGCTGAATCACTTGCTGAGGTTGGTAAATAATCGTAGCCGTTTCACTATCCGAACCATATTGATTGGTTCCGGTTGTCGTTACAATGTTTGAACCTGTAATCAAATTCAAGGTTGAAGTAATTCCTCTTGTCGAACCGTTGTAATTGAAATTCACAGCTGCTCCGTTCAGAGTCATCGTGATTTTATCTTTCCCGCTTACGTTCAGAACAGTTCCTGTCAGGTTGAACGTCGGATTCTGAACAGTTGTCGGATTCGAATTCGGATTGGAATAAGTCACAACCGGAGGTGTCGGAGTTTCTCTCACGTAATTGATCACCGTTTGATCCATATCGGATCCGAAATCATTCGTTCCGGTTAATTCAAACGTATTTTGTCCCGGAACCAGAGTTACCACACTTTGGAACTCTTGTGTAGAAGGATTGAAAGAGAAGTTCGTGATGTAATTTCCATTCTGGCGGAAAATCACGTTCGAGTTTGAACTTACGCGTTGAATGCGTCCTTTGATCACATAACTGTTTGAATTCACCGTTGTTCCTGTAACACTCGGATTGGTAATATCTACAATCGGAGGATTTCTTACCGGTTGAGTCCAATCAGGATTTGTTACCTCCGGGTTCGTTACAACCGGCGGACGGATTGAATCCTGATAAGTCGTGTTATCGTAATGTCTTCGGATATGGAATCTCAGATAGAAACTCGTATAATGGTACCAATCGTTTTTATACTTTCCTTTTGCCTGCACATGACCGTCAAAATTGTCGGTCATCGTAAACGTTGTCTTGTGTTCAATTCCCAAAGAGAACCATTTTCCCGCCTGGTATCCCAGACCAATTCCGACACTCGGCATAAAACGTCCCATATTTGCAGGAGAATTCAAATCCGTTTCGAATTTTTTATCCGTCAATGCATGAACTTCCGGTTGCGTATACGTTCCGGTTGCCAGTTTGACAGAATCGTACAAATAAGTATATCCGTCACTTCCATACAAATCTCCTTTTGCACGATACCAGGTATATCCGATTCCTCCGAAAATATAAGGATCCCAACCTGTTCGTTCTCTCAGTTTGTTGAGGTGAATTGCCAATTCCAGACTCAATTCATGCGTCCGTGTTCCGAAGTTCAAAGCCACCGGATCATTTTGTGAGTTATAATCGGAATAAATCGGGTTTCCGGAAACGTTCGTAGAATCTGTGTTGTATCCTTTCCAAAGTCCGGTCAGATATCTTGCCCGTAAATCGAAGCTCACAGGTCTTCCGTAATTGTAATTGAATTGATGTCCAAGAATCAATCCGTAACCCAGATCCAATTTATGCGGAATATCTGTTTTTGTCCAGGTTGCCCCGATGTTAAGTCCCCAAAACCAACGACTATCATTATCGTAATCGACCTTCTGAGCGAACAAGGTAGTGGTTAATAGCAGACTTACAATTAGTGTGTAAAAATATCTCATAGTCCTAAGTTTAATCTATTTTGAGGCTTAACCATCTTTGTGCCAAAAAAACACAAAATCGGTTCTCTTTAACAAAATTGACGGGGCGAAACTACGAAAAAACGTTTAAAATATCCCTGAATGTATTAGTTTTACAATCATATACACCATTTTGAAGCATGTGTTTTCGGGCTGTTAAAGTATTGTTAATCTCATTTTTATGTGCAATTGAGGCCTTCTCTCAGTTGCCGAATGACGCATGCGCAACGGCTACTCCTTTGTGTCCGAATGTCAGCACTCCCGGTTCGAATGTTGGAGCAACCGCAACGGTTTGCCCAAGCTGTGAAGACGATTTCACTTTTTGTTTTTCAGGAACCAACAGTGTTTGGTATCAATTCACGACCAATGTTACGGGTGGAAATGTAAATTTCAATTTCACCAATTTGCTGTTCAATGTCCAGCCAAACAGAGGTACGCAATTACAGGCAACCATCGTTCAGGCTCTCGTACAATGTGATGCTGCAACTTACACCATGGTCAGCAATTGCGAAGCCGGTTCTGCTACAGGATTTACATTAACAGCAGCAGGACTTCCGGCAAACACAACTTATTATTTGGTTGTAAACGGAGCAAAAAATGCCGGAGCTACATTATCCGCAGAAGCTACTTTTGATTTGTTTGGTTCCGGAACAGGTTTTGATCGCCCGCCACCGGCAATTGCTATCGGAGGGCCTACAATCACTATTTGTCCCCAAACACCGGCTTCTTTCACAACATATCTTACAAATTGCACCGATACCAGTGATTTCTATTGGTCTGTAAACGGAGTTCTCAAAGCAGTTACACAAAGTTCTTTGTGGCTCACAAGTGAATTGCAGAACGGAGACATCGTTTCTGTAGTTTGCAGTTGTTTTGATATTTGTCCGGACACACTCACCTTCTCTTATCCTCCTGTCAGTGTTGATCCGCTTACAGTTAATGCCGGGCCGGATCAAACCGTTCAGGCGGGAGAAAGTGTGCAATTGGTCGGAACATCAAACGGAACGGATTTTATGTGGAATCCGACGCAAACATTAAACACACCATATTCCATTTCAACATATGCCACTCCGGAAGAAACAACTGTTTATACGCTGACGGCTATGAATGCAAACTGCTCACTTTCGGATGAACTGACCGTATTCGTTTCTAATAATCTCAACATTCCGGGAAGCTTTTCTCCGAATGGTGACGGATCTAACGACAAATGGGTTATTGAAGGAATCGATTTCTATCCGGATGCGCAAGTTGTCATCTACGATCGCTGGGGACAGAAAATTGCAGAAATTGCGGGCTACAGTCTCACAAAAGCATGGGACGGAACAAATAAAGGAAAACCGGTTTCCGACGGAGTTTATTTTTATTCCCTGGATTTACGCCAAAACAACGACACCAAACCCCTAAAAGGTAGTATTACCGTGATTCGCTGATGAAAAACAATCTGTTTGTCATATTTCTTCTGCTGACTTTATCATTGCAAGCACAACAAGTGAGTCACATGTCGCAATGGATGCATCATCAATATGCGATCAATCCGGCGTATACAGGAATTAAAACGTGTTTGGAAGCTCAATCAACGATCAGAGGTCAATGGATCAAAGTAGATGGCGCACCGTATAGCGGCTGGGTCAGCGTGAATGCTCCTTTGAAGGCGAAAAGAACAAAATTCCTAAGTGCCCGACATGGCTTGGGCGGAATGGTTTATCTGGATCAGATCGGGCCATTCCAGGATATCCGCGTTCAATTTTCTTACGCTGGGCATTTCAACTTCTCCTTGACCAATCGTTTGTCACTGGGGCTGGCTGTCGGCGCAAGGCAACTTTCTTTTGATTTGAATAAAGCCAAGCCATTAACTCCCGACCCGACAATTAACGGAAGCGCATCTCAAATTCTTCCTACAGCCACTTTTGGGGCATGGTGGAATGGAAAGAATTATTTTGTCGGATTCAGTATGTATGAGTTAATTCCTCAAAAATGGAATGTCATAGGAACAAGTGCTCGATCCCAAATGCATGCCATGTTAACTGCAGGATACAAATATCAGATCAATCCAAAAATCGATTTATATCCCGGAATGTATTTTGCTTACACCAAAAACACTCCTGTAGAACTTCAGATTCACGGTATTGTTGAGTTTCAGCGAAAATTTAATTTCGGTTTGGGTATAAGAAATACGGATGCACTGATTGCAATGGTCGGTTTCCGGTTCAAGGAAAAATGGAAATTGGGATACTCTTATGATTTCATTCTTTCCAAAATGCGGCCAAACACATTCCATTCCCATGAATTGACGCTTTCGTTCTCTCCTTGCAAGCAGCGTTCGGAAAGTACTTCCGGTTGTGCCGATTTCGATTAATTCGTGTCACTATTCAATTCCGACTGTTTATAAGTATCTGTAACACCTTCTGAATCCGGCTTATTTCTTCCGAAATTTGAGAGATAAAGCATTTTTCAATGAAAATACAACTTTCAATATTTGCACTTGTCTGCATCTTAGCAGCATGTGTACCTGCAAAAAAATACAACGAACTTCTTGAAAGAGAAAAAATCTGTAGTGAGGAATTAAGCAAATACAAAGCTTCCAGCATAGAAAACGAAGGGAAAGCAAAAGACCTTCAGGTAACCGTAGATCAATTACGAAAAGATGTGATCAATCTGAAAAAAGATACTCTTGATTTGGGTTCAAACCTGCGCTTTCTTCAGTCACAATACGATTTGATGGTTGCCCAAAACGAAGTATACGAGCAAAAGCTGGATCAGATGCGCATGAAAGGAGCAAAAGAATCCGCAACTTATCAGGCAGATATTGACGCAAAAAATCAGGAACTTCAGCGAAAAGAAGATGCTTTGAAATCTCTTGAAAGCGAATTGATCGCTAAAGAAAAACTTCTGATCGAGCGCGAAGAGCGCTTGACCGAACTGGAAGAAATGATCAAACGTAAAGACGACGCTATGAAACAGCTAAAAACCCGCGTTTCCAGTGCTCTGAAAGGATTTGAAAACAAAGGTTTGACTGTAGTTGAGAAAAACGGTAAAATTTATGTTTCCCTTGAAGCGAAATTATTGTTTGCATCCGGAAGCACGGTCGTTGAACCGGAAGGAAAAAAAGCACTTGTAGATCTTTCAAAAGTTCTTGAAAACGAGAAAGATTTAGAAATCATTGTAGAAGGTCATACAGATACGGATAAACTGGCAAGCAGCTCGCACCCAAAAAACAATTGGGAGTTGAGCGTTCTTCGTTCAACGGCTGTTGTTGAGATCATGATTGCAAACAGCAAAATGAATCCGGCTCAGTTGATGGCATCCGGAAGAAGTGAATTCCATCCGGTGGATGCAAAAGACAAAGCAAAGAACAGACGTATTGAGGTGATTATTTCTCCGAATCTGAACGAATTGTATCAAATATTAGAAGGTAAATAATAAACGTTAAACTTTCAAGAAAGGCGCTCGATTTGAGCGTCTTTTTTTGTGGAAATTTCATAACTTCAAGAAACATACAATCGTTTATAAAAATGAAACAAACATTAGTCATCGGGGCAACAACAAAAGAAGATCGTTACGCAAACAGAGCAATTCGCGCATTAAGAAGTCACAAACATCCGGTAGTAGCATATGGGCTGAAGCCCGGAACAGTTGAAGATGTCGAAATAGAAACGGAATGGAATCCGGATTGGGATATTGAAACCGTTACGTTATATGTTAATCCGCAACGCTTGGAAGAGTTCAGAGATAAAATAATTGCTTTGAAACCAAAACGCGTGATTTTTAATCCCGGCACGGAACATCCTGAATTCATACAAGAACTCCGGACGAATCATATTCACCCGGAAATCGCCTGTACCTTAGTCATGCTTTCGATCGGAAATTATTAAGCACACAATTCAATGTGCTCTTTCAAAGCCTGAATAACTGTTTCTGCAATCAGTGACGAAAAGGCATTTTTATGGTCTTCAGGAGCTGTCTCCAATGCGTTATAGTAGCGCAATCGGTTTTCTAGTTCCCCTTTGATGTTAGCGATAGGATATCCGTTTTGCATCAAAATCAAGTTCATAATCAATCGGCAGGTTCTCCCGTTCCCGTCAATAAACGGGTGAATCCGAACAATTCGCTCATGCATTTCAGCAGCAAGAACAACCGGATGAAGCACAGATCGGTTTTCTTTGTAATAGACAAACACTTCTTCCATGAGTGGAATTAACAAATATGGTTCAGGCGGCAAATGTGAGCTCCCGGAAATACGCACTCCGATTGAACGATAAACACCTGCGTTTTCACGATCTATTCCCTTAAGGATTAAGTAATGAATTTCTTTAAGCACACGCTCAGAAAAAGCAGTTTTATTCTGGACAATTTCTCCCAAATAACCGATTGCTTCGGCGTGGTTAATCGCCTCAAGATGCTCCCGAACCGATTTCCCGCCAACTGTAATACCATCATTAACCACCAGATAAGTTTCTTGCAAAGTCAATGTATTCCCTTCAATACGATTACTCTCATAGGTGTAATTCAAATTGAAGTATTCATCCATTTTACGCAGTTGCGTTTGATTCAATGGTTTCTTAGAGGACCAAATATCTAGTAATCGCGAACATTCCTTTAACAATTCACTTAACCCGGAAGAAATAGTCTTTTCGTAATTCTTCTTATTTAATTGATCGTATTTCACGCGTTCTTCGGCAACTCGCATTGCTTTTTCAAACAAGTGTCCATCGTCGTTAAACAAGGCGTAAATCCGTTCACCTATCCAATTGGCACGAACGGTATCTTCGTCTAATTTCAGATGTTCTATTAAAAGTTGAAGATGTTTTTCAGAAGGTTGTCTTTCTCCTTTTTCATACTTATTCAATAAGGCTGTATCAATTCCGGATACGTGCGATAGTTCTTTCAACGTATAGTTAAACTGAGCTCGTGCTTCCTTAAGGATATTTCCCAATTTCATTTTGACTTAATTTTCATTGACTAATTTAGTCAAAATTTCAGGATAAAAAAAATCCCCGAAAGTTGTTCGGGGATTTTTTCACAATATTAACATCGCATCACCGTACGAATAGAACTTATATTTTTCCTTAATTGCTTCATGATAAGCTTCCATCATCAAATCATGACCGCAGAAAGCGGAGATCATCATCAACAAAGTTGATAGTGGTGTATGGAAGTTTGTAACCAAACTATCTGCAATACTGAAGTCGTATGGAGGGAAAATAAACTTGTTTGTCCAACCATCAAATGCTTTCAACATATTATCTGTAGAAACAGATGTTTCAATCGCACGCATGGATGTGGTTCCGATTGCACATACTCGTTTCTTATTTTTCTTAGCTTCATTAACAATTGAAGCCGCTTTTTCAGAAATGATTACTTGCTCAGAATCCATTTTATGCTTTGTCAGATCTTCTACTTCCACCGAACGGAAAGTTCCCAATCCAACATGCAAAGTAACTTCTGCAAAGTTCACACCTTTCAACTCCAAACGTTTCATTAATTCACGGGAGAAATGCAAACCTGCAGTCGGAGCTGCTACCGCTCCTTCTTCTTTCGCATAAATCGTTTGATATCTTTCTTCATCGTTATCTTCCACATCGCGTTTGATGTATTTAGGAAGTGGCGTCTCTCCCAATTCTGTGATCTTTGCCTTAAACTCTTCGTAAGGACCATCAAACAAGAATCGTAAAGTTCTTCCTCTGGAAGTAGTATTATCAATTACCTCAGCTACCAATGAATCATCATCACCGAAATACAATTTATTTCCAATTCTGATTTTACGCGCCGGATCAACCAATACATCCCACAAAAGACTCTCACGATTCAACTCTCTCAACAAGAACACCTCGATCTTAGCACCCGTTTTCTCCTTGTTCCCGTACATGCGAGCAGGGAATACACGTGTGTTGTTCATGATCATCACATCACCTTCTCCAAAGTAATTTATGATGTCTTTAAACAAACGGTGTTCGATTTTCCCGGTATCACGATGGATAACCATCAATCGCGCTTCGTCACGGTTTTCACTTGGGTATTCTGCGATCAGTTCATCCGGAAGGTCGAAACTGAATTCGGAAAGCTTCATTTTATTCATACAAGCTGTATTTTTTTAACGCTTTAAATCAAAAGAGCGCAAAAGTACAAAAAATCGGGCTATTTACAAAGGTTGTTCTTCAATGAATGCAATCCATTCATCGACTGTTTTAGAATCTTTAACATCGTAAGCTCCTGATTTTGTTCTTCTCAAAGCGATCAATGTTGCTCCGCACCCGAGTTTCTGCCCGAAATCATGTGCTATTGAGCGGATATATGTTCCTTTGGAACACGAAATTTCAAAGTCAATCTCCGGAAATCGCGATGCATCAATCTTGAAGTCTGTGATTTCAACAGTGTTTGATTTCAATTCTTTTTCAATTCCTGCACGGGCATAATCATAAGCTCGTTTTCCATCAATCTGCTTGGCAGAAAACAATGGCGGAACCTGCTGCTGAACTCCCAAGAAGCTCAATCTCATTTCTTCCAATTGTTCCGGCGAAATCGAATCTGTTGGATTTTCAGAATTATAAGCCGTTTCCAAATCATAGGAAGGTGTTGTCTTTCCAAGAAGAAACGTTCCTGTATACGTTTTGGCATCAGAAGTCAGGCCTTCGATCAATTTGGTGTGTTTTCCAATACAAATAACCAGCAAACCTGTTGCAAGTGGGTCCAGCGTTCCCGCATGCCCCACTTTCAGTTTCTTTACTCCGATTCGTTTACGCAAATGCCAGCGCAGTTTATTAACCGCATCAAAAGAAGTCCATTTAAAAGGTTTGTCCACTAAAATGGTACTTCCCTGGGAAAATTCCGTAATCATAAAATCAGAGGATTGTAAGTTGGTAACCGGATAAAAGTAAAATCAGAATTACTCCGCCCAAAACAATGCGGTACCAGCCAAATAATTTGAATCCGTGCTTATTCAGGAATCCGATGAATCCTTTGATTGCAATAATTGCTACGATAAATGCTACAACATTTCCGATAATCAACAAATTGATCTGATCACCCGACAAAGCATCATTCTTTTCGAAATAATCCAATGTTTTCTTTGCTGTTGCACCAAGCATGGTAGGTAAAGCCAAAAAGAAAGAAAATTCTGCAGCCAGTTTACGGCTCATTTTCTGACTCATTCCCCCAACAATAGAAGCTCCGGAGCGCGAAACCCCGGGAATCATTGCAATACACTGAAAGAATCCCACTTTCAAGGCATCCCAATAAGTCATTTCTTCCATTTCATGAATTCGTGGTTTATTAAACCATCGATCTACGAAAAGTAAAAGAATCCCTCCAAGCAATAACGAAATGGCAACAGCCAGCGGATTTTCAAGTAATTGATCAATATAATCCGAGAGCAGAATCCCTAAAACTGCCGCAGGAATAAACGCCACAATCAGTTTCAGATAGAATTGTACACTTTGAAAAAATCGTTTGAAATAAAGGACAAACACGGCTAAAATTGCACCCAACTGGATCACAATCATAAACAACTTGGTGAAATCATCGTTTTCCACCCCCATTGCAGCAGAACCTAAAATCATGTGTCCTGTTGAAGAAACAGGTAAAAACTCAGTCAGGCCCTCAATAAGGGCCAGAATCACTGCTTCGAACCAATTCATGAATTATTCTTGAGAATTATCTTTTTTCGCTTTCTTCATGATTCCGTAAATCATCACGATGAAACCCGCAACAATTAAAATCGGTGATAATGTAATTCTCACACTTGAAAACAACTCTGCTTCGTGAAATTCGTTTGGATTATCTGATCCACCTCCAATCATCAGGATATAACCCAAGATATTGATAGCTAAACCAATAAAAATGATTCGTAGATTTTCTTTTCTAATTGGAAAGTCGAATTTATTGTCCATGATATAAATGAATGTGTGGCTAAATTAATATAAATCATCCAATTTCGCACGTAAATATTTGTTTAGCGCAAACCAGGTGGAAACAATTGTTAAAACACAGCCAATGATCAACAGCGAAGCAAAAAGCAGCAGGATGTCCAGTAATTTCAAATCAATTTCAACAACATCCAATACATTATTCAAAGCAAAGAATACTGTCATCAAAAAAGCCATTCCGATAATTCCGGAAACCAGCCCCTGATAAATAGCCTGCTTCAAAAACGGTCTGCGTATAAAGCCGCTGGTAGCCCCAACCAATTGCATGGTTTTAATCGTGAATCTTTTCGAGTAAAGCGCCAGACGAATAGTATTGTTAATCATTGCAACCGCAACCACAATCAATAGCGAAGCAACCAATAAAATTAAAAAGGCAAATTGTTTGAAACCCAAATTCACTTCCTCCAATGCAGCTTTGTCGTAATTGACTTCCGCAAGCATCTCGCTGTATTTATCATTCAGACGGGTTTCAATTTCTTTCATTCCTTTTTTTGTTGCATAGGAACTAACCGGTCTGAAATTAATGGTTGGCGGAAGCGGATTTTCTCCTTCGAAAATGGCTAAAATGTCATCTGAGTTCTGGTCCGAACCTTTAAATTCTTCAATAGCACGTTCCGGTGAAACAAACACTACCTCCTTAAAACAATCCCAGGATTTCAACTCCTGCTCTACCTGTTTAATGTCTGCAGCATTGTATTCCGATTTAAAGAATAAATCACCATGCAGATTCTCTCTTGCCTGCTTTTGCATTGAATCCAGGCCGATAACGCCTGCCAAAACCAGCCCGATCATAAACAGAACCAACGAAATTCCAATTACGGTTGAAATGTAACTAGTTCGTAGCCCTTTCTTTCCTGTCTTTTCGATTCCTTTACTCATTGACACGAAATTACTATTTTTTGGTTACAACCTTTTTTATTAATTTAAGAAGCTATTAACCAAGAAATGAACAAGTTTTTATCTTTTCATGAATTTATTACCATGGTAAATAAAAAGATGTATATTTGCACCAACATTAATTAAGATCACATGAAAAAAACATTTTTTTACGCAGCATCACTTGCATTTATCGCTTTCGGAATGACAGCGTGTGGAGGTTCAACAGAAGCATCTGAAGACACAGCAGTAACTTACCAATTGGACGCAGCAGCGACTACATTGAAATGGAAAGGAAATTACGCAGATGATTCTCACTCACATAACGGAACTGTAAAAGTTTCTGAAGGATCTGTAACTTACAAAGGAGAAGCTTTCGAAGCTGGAAGTTTCACTGTTGACATGAAAACAATCGAAAGTGAATTGACTCCTGAGACAGGTTCTGATAAATTAATCGGTCACTTAAGTGCTCCTGATTTCTTTAACATCGCTCAATTCTCAAATGTTGAAGTAAAAGTAAACGCTGTTTCTGACAAAGAAATCGACGCTACTTTGATTGTTGCAGGAAAAGAAGTTCCGGCTAAAATGCCTGTTACGATCAAGAAAACAGACAAAGAATTGACTGCAAAAGGAAAGTTCACGATTGACTTCTCTTCTTTGGACGTAGCTGGTTTCAAACCAAATGCTGAAATGGAAAAAGAAAAGCCAAATCAATATGTGAAGCCGGGTGTTGAGTTCGAATTGAACCTGGTATTGAAAGCTGAAGCAGCAAAAAAATAAGAGAATATCAACTAAATTTCTCAAAAAGGTCCGAATCAATTTCGGGCCTTTTTTGTTTATGACAACGAATGCCATTTCACAACTCGCAATCAAAAACAAACATTTTCACACATTTTGTTTTATTTATAAATTAATGTGAATTATTCCATTCAAAAGTTTGTCGCATTCCATTTCCTTTTATTTTTGCAAAAAATTAATCTCAGATGAAAGTTTTCAAATTTGGTGGAGCTTCCGTGAAAGACGCCAATGCCGTTCGAAATGTATCGCACATTCTCTCTCTTTTCCCTAAAGACCAATTGATTGTTGTTATCTCCGCCATGGGGAAAACAACCAATGCCATGGAAGAAATTGTTGACGCATTATGGAAACGCGATGAAAAACGTTATCTGGATCTGGTGGAAGACCGTTATCAGTTCCATCAATTGATCGTTGCGGAACTTTTCCCCGAGAAACACTATTATATCTATCAGCAAATGGAAGAATTGTTCGATTCATTGAAGAATCGTTTTCATTTGCCGATTTCCGATAATTACAACTTCGAATACGATCAGATCGTTTCATTGGGAGAGGTTTTATCAACCATGATCGTGGAAGCATTCATGAAGGAAGAAGGACACCTGACAGCTTGGGTTGACTGCAGAAAAATCATCCGTACTAATCACGAATACCGTGAAGGCGAAGTTGACTGGGCAAAAACAGAAGCACTTGTCAATGAAAGATTACTTCCTCTTTTCAAGGACAAACGAATTGCAATTACACAAGGATTTATCGGACATACTTCCGAAGGATTCACGACCACTCTGGGGCGTGAGGGTTCGGATTTCACAGCGGGAATCCTGGCTTACAATACCAATGCAGACAGTGTAACTATCTGGAAAGACGTTCCGGGAATGTTGAACGCCGATCCGAAATGGTTCGACGATACAATCAAACTTCAGAAGATTTCTTTCAAAGAAGCCATTGAACTTTCCTATTACGGAGCAAGCGTCATTCACCCGAAGACAATCAAACCGCTTCAAAACAAAGGAATTCCGCTTTATGTGAAATCATTTATAGATCCGGGAGCCGAAGGAACTGTCATTCAGGAATCCATGGATTACGATCATTTAGTTCCTTCGTTCATTTTCAAAATGGATCAGGTTTTAATGTCTTTTACACCCAAAGATTTCTCTTTTATCGTAGAAGAAAATTTAGGAGACATTTTCCAGCAACTGGCATTCTACGGGGTTAAAATCAACCTGATGCAGAATTCCGCATTGAGCTTTTCCATTCTTTTCGACCGGTCAAAAACAGAACCGATGAAATTGGTTGAGAAATTCAAGGATCAGTATTCCGTGCGCTACAACGAAGGACTCGAATTGGTAACGATTCGTCATTATGACCAGGCAACGATTGATCGCGTGACCATTGATAAAGATATCTTACTGGAACAGCGAACCAGACAAACCATTCGCATGGTGATGAAAAACAAATAATCTCAGAATCCCGTTTTTATCCGAAGACGGGATTTTTTGTAACCAAACCAAGCGCTGCATATTATATCTTTCAGAAACTTATGAAGACAATCCTGCATTCACTTTTCTTCTTGTTGCCTGTTATCACCTATGCACAATCCGGAGCAAAACCGGATTCGGCTTCGTTTTACTTTGAATTGAACCAACACGAGGTGAAACTTCAAAATAAGTCGAACACAAAAACAACATTGAAACTGGATCAGTTTAAAAGTCAAAAAATCATTATCCGGGCCTATACCGATACAATCGGTTCTCCGGAATACAATCTTTACCTCGCTCAAAAGCGTTTGGAATCCGTAAAAAAGATTATCCAGAAACAGTATCCCGATCGATTTTCCATTCAGGAAGAAACTGCCTCAGGTGAAGACCAAAGAAACCTTTCCGATCGCAATAAACGGCGCGTTGATATTATCGGGCTTTCCTCTTCTGCCGCCGCAAAAAGTAAAATCACATTAGGGAATAGAACGGTCGAACTCGGTGTTCCGATTAAACTGGAAATCATCTTTCTGATGGGACAGGATGTCATGGTTCCAAGTTCTTACGATGACATCAAATTTCTGATCGAAGCACTGAAAAGCGACAATTCTTTGTCAGTTGTTCTTTCGGGACATGTCTGCTGCGGAACTGACAGCGGAAATCTTTCGGGAAAAAGAGCAAACCGCATCAAGCAAATTCTGGTATCGGAAGGCGGAATTTCAGGAAGCCGGATTACAGCTCTTGGATTCGGGAATAAAAAACCTTTGTTTGTGGAAGATTCAGAAGAACACAAGCAAGCGAACCGGAGAGTTGAAGCGACCTTTTACAGGAAATAAGGTTATGATCTAATTTATTATTCAGTTGATTTTAAAGAATCAATCCCAAATTTGCAATATCGCAATATTACGAACCGACCTCAAGCTTAGCATTACACCAACGCCAATAATCAACTGATTATCAAATAAAAAAGGAGAGTTTTCACTCCCCTTTCTCATTTATGAATTTCCTTTTAACGGTTTCACCGATTTAATCGATTTTGCCATTAAGTCGATAATGATCTTTTCAAATCCGTCGTCACGGCTTCTGAACACATAAGTAATATCGTCAATCACTTTCTGTCCGTAAACGTGATATGTTGTGTGTTCTACACCAACCGATTTCGAAGCACCTTTCTTTCCGTCCACTTTCAACTCGCGTTCATACAAAATGAAATCAGGCTCATCCACCAGGTATTTTACCTTGTAAAAGCTCAATCCTGCCAAACGCTTCTTCTCAGAAGAAACCATTTCGCGGTCAGAACCCCAATCGTCGATTACCATGTGAAAGTTCGGTCCAACCATCAATTCCCATTTGAAATCATCTTCCACATGTATCACTTCCGGTTGAGTTGAAGCACCAATATTTGCCGTTTCATCCGGCAACATGATCATAATCGGAATGTCATACGGCTTCATGGAAAACCCCTGAAACTCATACAATTCATCATCGGTCAACTCTTTACTCTCTTCTGAATCACCACAACGCACTGCTACAAAAGACACTGCTAAAAGCAACAAAAAGATTGAAAATTTTTTCATACTCATTTTTTATTTCAACTCCATCCGGAGAAGTAATTAAGGCAAATATAGTTTTTTTATCAATTTTGATCCAAAATTAACGGTTTCATTTAATCCGATTACAAAACCCGGATTCTCATCAAACTGATTCATTCCAAGATTATTACAACCGGATTTGAAAAAGATTTTGCTCACGATTCAGATTAATCTTACTTTAGAGAACTACTAAACATTCTTCACATGGCTATCTCAGCTCAAAAATCACAAAATGCGGTTACGAAAGAAAACTCCCTCAAAAAAAGCGAGCAGCCTGCAACAGGATTTAGTGATCAACGACCAGATTTCAAAACACAGGCAGAATTGAAGCAACTCGCGGCCAGTACCGACAAGGGCTCCGAATCATTGAAAAGCATTCAGCGAATGGCCGATACATCAGTCTTATCTTTTGGAAAAGGTACTGTTCAACGTGCGGAAAAGACGCCCACATATTCCGGAAGTACCAAGGCTGAAAACGTCAACCTGCAGCTTGATGCCGGTGATCATGTGAAGAAAGGATCCAAACCCTCTCAGGATTCGGCTGGTTATGACAACCTGAGAAAAATAGGTCTATCCGCATCAGGCAACTCCAATCCTCGCAAGTGGGTTCGGTTTCATGCACTCAACGAACATTCGGGCGGACCGGGAGTAACAAAAAATCTAACATCCACTACAGCAACGGCCAACCATCACTCCGATTGGAACACCTTTGAATCTGCGCTAAAAGCAGCCGTACCGGACAATGGCGGAACAACATCCGCGAAAGTAGATTTTAATGTAGACGTCGCATATCCGGGCTCCAGTGCTTCAACCTGGATCAAAGATGCCGACGCTTCAAAAACACAAAGCACGGATGCCGCAGACTATCCAAGCGGTGTTGCCGGACGCCTTGATGTTGGAGGTACTGTCACAACAGTTGCACTTGATGCTTCAAAAGGAACTTACGGCCCTGAAATTTTCAAGAAAGTTCCTGAATGGACGCGCGTTGACCCAAGCAGCGGAAATAAATTCGCTTCAGTATCCGATTGGGATACATAAACTCAAACATTCCTTCCTGTTTTTTAATAACCTTACTTTCATCTGAGTTTTCCTGTAATTGCCTACACTTGCAATTAAAACAGGACGCCTTTCACAAAAGGTGAAGAAAGCATCCAGTATGAACTCATTTTCTACGCAACAAAAACAACAGAATGCCAGTAAAAAAAATAGCTCTTATCGGATCGGGGATTTCAAGTCTTTCCTGTGCTTCTTTTTTGGCAAAAGCTGGGCATGATGTTACCATTATAGAAAAAAATGACAGCATTGGCGGCAGAGCCCGGCAATTTGTAACAGACAATGGCTTCACGTTTGATATGGGTCCAAGTTGGTACTGGATGCCCGATATTTTTGAGAATTTCTACAAGCAATTCGGCTACACTACTTCCGATTTTTATGAGCTGATCCGTCTGGATCCATCCTATCAGGTAATCTGGGGTGAGGATGACGTGGATAAAATTCCGGCTTCCATCAATGAATTGGAAATCTATTTCGAAAAGCTGGAACCCGGAAGCAAGATCAAACTGCGTCAGTTTTTGGCAGATGCAGAAAAAAAGTATCAAATCGGGATGAAGGATCTGGTATACAAGCCAAGTTTGAAGTTGAGCGAATTTGCCGACTCCCGGATTCTGAGCGGTTTATTCAAAATGCAGTTGTTTACTTCCTACAGCTCATTTATCAGAAAGTATTTTTCACATCCGAAGATCATTTCCCTGCTTGAATTTCCGATTTTGTTTCTGGGAGCGACTCCCAAAGACACACCTGCACTCTATTCCCTGATGAATTATGCAGACATTCAACTGGGAACCTGGTATCCGATGGGCGGAATGTTTGAGTTCGTAAAAGCTTTTGAACGGATCGCGAAAGAACAGGGAACCAAATTCATGCTTAATACATCTGTTACAGGAATAAATACCTCTGGGGGGAAAATACATTCCCTCAGCACAACGCAAGGTGAACTGAACTTCGATTTTGTTATTTCCGGAGCGGATTACCGGCATACGGAGCAATTACTCGAAAACAACGCAAACTATTCCGATTCATATTGGGAAAAACGTATCATGGCGCCATCCTGCCTGCTCTTTTACATCGGGTTGAATTGCAAAGTTCCGAATCTGGAACATCACAATTTGTTTTTTGATGAAGATTTTGAAAACCACGCTTTGGAAATTTACAAGAATCCGGCATGGCCGAACAAACCGCTTTTTTATGTCAGCTGTCCTTCAAAAACAGATCCTTCAACAGCACCCCAAGGTTCTGAAAACTTGTTTCTGCTGATTCCAATTGCACCCGGACTGGAAGACAGCGAAGAGAAACGCGAACATTATTTTCAGCTGCTGACCAAACGTTTGACAGAAAAAATCGGGTTTGACATCAATCCAACTATTGTTTACAAGCGTAGTTACTGCATATCCGACTTCATGAACGACTACAACGCTTTTAAAGGAAACGCTTATGGCTTGGCAAATACCCTGAGACAAACTGCTTTGCTCAAACCCAGAATCAAAAACAAACACTTGTCCAATCTGTTCTACACCGGGCAACTCACCGTTCCCGGGCCAGGAATTCCTCCATCGATTATCTCAGGAGAAGTCGTTGCAAAATATGTGATCAAACAAATCGAAAAACTGTAAAACTGCTCCGCTATGAAACAATTATTTGACACACTTTCTTTGGAGATGAGTGCCATGACAACCAAAAGGTACAGCACTTCCTTTTCGATCGGAATTCGTTTTCTGAGCAACGATTTACAAGCTCCGATTCATGCAATTTACGGATTCGTGCGTTTTGCAGATGAGATTGTAGACAGTTTTCACACCTATGAAAAAAAGGAACTTCTCAGTGAGTTCAAATCCGAAACATACAAAGCCATTGAACGCGGAATTTCCCTGAATCCGATCTTGAACAGCTTTCAATGGGTTGTCCGGAAATACCAAATAGATCCGGAGCTGATCGAACTATTTCTTCAATCGATGGAAATGGATCTGGAAAAAATTCAATACGAACAATCCGTTTATGAACGTTACATTCTCGGTTCGGCAGAAGTTGTCGGATTGATGTGTTTGAAAGTATTTGTGAAAGGAAATGAAGAAGCGTACAATAACTTAAAGGATTCCGCCATGAAACTGGGTTCTGCCTTTCAGAAAATCAATTTTTTACGTGATTTGAATGCAGATTATCATCAATTGGGCAGAACTTATTTTCCGGACATGAACTTCGATTTGTTTGATTGTGGCATGAAACAAAAAATCGAGCAGGAAATAGAACTGGATTTCAAAGCCGGTTATGAAGGAATCAAACGTTTGCCAAAAGATGCCCGCTTCGGAGTTTACATGGCTTACCGCTATTACGTGAAACTCTTCCACAAAATCCGGAAAACAGATGCCGAGGTCATTTTGGGGGAAAGAATCCGGATTCCCGATAATAAAAAGTATCGTTTGCTTTTTACTTCTTATCTTCGCCATAACTTGAATTTGTTATAGATTTTGGAAACAGTTATTTTGGTAAATGAACAGGATGAGGTGCTTGGTTCTATGGAAAAAATGGAAGCGCATCAGAAAGGTGTATTGCACCGGGCTTTTTCCGTTTTCATTCATCATGAAGGCAAAATCCTTCTGCAGCAACGCAGTCTAAACAAATACCATTCAAGTGGTTTGTGGACGAACACCTGCTGTTCTCATCCGCGACTGAACGAATCATTGACAGATGCAGGAAGCCGTCGCTTGAAAGAAGAAATGGGAATTGATTGTCCTTTAAAACCTTCTTTCCACTTCATCTACCGCACCCAATTGGATTCCGGTTTGATTGAACATGAATTGGATCACGTTCTGTTTGGTTCCTATCAGGGAGCTGTTTATCCCAATCCGGATGAGGTAATGGATTACAAGTGGATCGAATGGAATGAGCTGACAGCAGACATTACGGCTCGTCCGGAACGCTACACAGCCTGGCTTCAGATACTTATTGCCGATTACAAACAAAACATCGAAGAAATCCTTTTCCCATGAAAATCTTTCGTGTAGAACAATTCAATGCAGCTCACCGCCTTTTCAATCCGAAATGGGACGATGAAACGAATAACCGTATTTTCGGGAAATGCAACAATCCCAATTTCCACGGACACAACTACAAACTGGAAGTGGAATTAGACGGTCCGATCAATCCTGAAACCGGTTATGTACTGGACATGAAAAAACTTTCGGAAACAATCAAACTGGAAATTATTGAACGCTTCGATCATCGGAATCTGAATCTGGACTGTCCGGAATTCAAAGATCTGATTCCTTCTGCAGAAAATATTGCGCTTGTTTGCTGGAATATTCTTCGTGAAAACCTGCCGTCACACTTGCAACTAAAAGTTCGTTTATGGGAAACTCCCAAAAATGGCGTCGAATACGACGGGAACTAAAAATTGAATTCATAACAGGGAATTTTGAATCTTTGTTACTTTTGTTAAATACAAATAGATCATGAGAGCGCTTTCGGCAATTGGCTTTGTAATCAGTATTATCGGTTTGCTTTTGGTTTGCTACAACCAATTTGCAGTCATTCCCTTTCTGACTGATTTGAACAGCAGCGACGAAATCCGTGTGAATGAATTCACCATTACGCTTCGTCAAAATTACGAGACGCAACTCTTCTTTATCAGTACACTAAGCATCATCGTCGGAGTTTTTTCCGTTTTGTTCTGCTCCATGGTGTACCTCAAAAAAAGAACCCGAATGACATTGATCGGAACTATTTTAGGTGTTCTTGTTGCTGTCATGGGAATTGTTCATTCCTGGTACTAACAGGTTCAAAATAATTGAACGTTTGAAGTTGCTTAATCAAGAAGCATTTGAACTATTCCCTCAATAAAAATCTCTGATGGAACAATTGACACTATTTTGGCATCGCAGGGATTTGCGGATTTCAGACAATGCAGGACTCTTCAAAGCATTGAAAGACGGTAAAAAAATTCAACCGATTTTCATATTTGACACCACGATTCTAAACCATTTACCTCAAAGTGATCAGCGGGTTTTATTCATTTATCAGACCATCCAAAAACTTCAGGATGAGTATTCCAAAATCGGAGTTTCACTATGGGTTTTTCATGGAGATCCAACAACATTGATTCCCGATCTGGTAAAAGAACACGGTATCAAAAAAGTATTTTGCAACAGGGATTACGAGCCGGATGCCATTGCACGCGATAAATACGTCTTTGAAAAACTCAAGGACTTAGACTGCATTTTTTCCGGCTCAAAAGATCAGGTTATTTTTGAAAAAGAAGAAGTAGTGAAACCGGATGGAAATCCGTATAGTGTTTACACTCCTTACATGAAACGCTGGAAAGAAACTCTGAACGATTTCTACCTGAAATCTTATCCGGTAGAAAAATATTTCGAGCGATTCTCCAAAGGAAACAAAACCTCCTCTATTCCGGGCTTACAGGAACTTGGTTTCAGCGAAACTCAAACTCAGGACTTTCCTGCTTCACAGATTCCGGCAAACATTATTCAGGATTACCAAAACACCAGAGACATTCCTTCCATAAACGGAACTTCCAGATTAAGTCTTCACCTGCGTTTCGGAACGATTTCCATCAGAGCTTTGGTAAAGGCCGCTTTGTTATCCAACGAAAAGTATCTGAACGAATTGATCTGGAGAGATTTTTATCAGATGGTTCTGTATTGGTATCCGCGAACGGTTCACAGTGCTTTCAGAAGCGAATACGATCGTATCGAATGGGAATTTGACGAAGAACTGTTCAAAGCCTGGTGTGAAGGTAAAACCGGATATCCTTTGGTTGATGCCGGAATGCGGGAACTCAACGAAACCGGACACATGCATAATCGCGTTCGCATGGTCGTTGCAAGTTTCTTATGCAAACATCTGCTTCACGACTGGCGTTTGGGAGAACGGTACTTTGCAGAAAAATTACTGGATTTCGAATTGGCAAGCAATGTGGGTGGATGGCAATGGGCTGCAGGAAGCGGCGTGGACGCTGCGCCTTATTTTCGCATTTTTAATCCGACCAGTCAGCAGGAGAAATTTGATCCTGAATTTAAATATATCCGCAAATGGATTCCTGAATTTGATACGGAAGCTTATCCGAAACCGATTGTAGATCACAAATGGGCAAGAGAACGTGTGTTGGAACGATACAAGAAGGCATTAAATATCAAGAATTGATTGGTTTTTGAGTCCGATTTCTCATTCAAAAACAGCTCCGAATCCTTTATAAATAATGAGTCATTCGCAATATCGCGATCCCGATAGCTATCGGGATGCAACCAAACCGAGAGACACACAGATACTCCTTCGATTTTAACCCTTCTCAGGTTCTACTGCCGCTGCAACTCCCCGGATCTCCATTTCTGCAGGAACGTCGCCCATGCAAACGGATTCAACAGGTTGTTTACAGGAGATTGCCCCATCGTATACAGCTTCGTATTGTTTTGATTCACAACATTTCCGAAAGAAAGCGACGCATCGCTTGAAACCATCGAAGCAATTGTAGCCAGCGATTTTCCGGATAATTGTTTTTGTGCTCTCAACATCGCGTCCTCATAAGGATCCATCTCGACAAAAGCCTGAGCAAATGCCTCTTTCGACGGCCATGGATAGACAACAACTTCTTTCAGCTGAATAGTATCAATCGTCATCATGTGAATAATCGAATAACGATCTTCTCTTAAACTGTCAGGAACAATGTAGGAAGATGGTTTATGACCGTAATACTTGAACATAATAGTATCGCCCGGCTGCACAACCAGGGAGAAGAAACCGTAGATATCGGCAATTGTTCCTCTTTTTACTGTTTTATTGTAAACCGCTGCGTAAGGCATTTCCCGTAAACTATCCGAAGAAACAACTACGCCCGACAATTGAATCAATCTGTTCGGGCTTTGAGAATTTGCATTCAAAGAGATCGCCAGAATCATTCCTATAAGTCCGTATTTCAACCAATTATTCATGTTACAAGAATACGGAATTTTGAATAATCTCAGAAGGCTTTTCGCTTGTTTAACAATAATTATCAAGAAAAAGCAAAAAAGTTAACAGAAACTTTAACTAAACCGATTTGTTTCTGCGCGAAAATAATTACTTTTGCGAGAATTTATTTCAAAAATAGGTTCACTCATGGCACTGTCCAATCTTAATTCAGTTAGAGAAGGTCTCACATACGACGATGTACTCTTAGTCCCAGCATTTTCACAGGTTCTCCCACGCGACGTTCAGTTAAAAAGCAAACTCACCCGTAACATTGAGGTAAACACCCCAATTGTTTCTGCAGCAATGGATACCGTTACGGAAGCCAGTCTTGCAATTGCACTTGCTCAGCAAGGCGGAATTGGTGTGATTCACAAAAACATGACCATTGCCGATCAGGCCTTAGAAGTAAAAAAAGTAAAGCGTTCCGAAAGCGGAATGATTTTAGATCCGGTGACTTTGTCCGAACATGCACTTGTAAATGACGCGCTTAGCTTAATGGCTGAGTATAAAATTGGTGGAATTCCGGTAGTTGACGAAAACCGAAAGCTAAAAGGAATTATCACCAACCGTGATTTGCGCTTCGAGAAGAACCACTCGCGCCCTGTTCGTGAAATCATGACGACTGAAAATCTGGTTACGACAAAAGACGGAACAAGTCTTGCGACAGCAGAAGATATCCTTCAGGAAAATAAAATTGAAAAATTACCGGTTGTTGACGGAGAAAATACTTTGATCGGATTGATCACTTACCGTGATATTATCAAAGTAAAAACTCATCCGAGTTCTTGCAAGGATCAATACGGAAGACTTCGTGTTGCAGCTGCAGTCGGAGTAACCCACGATACGATCGAACGAGTTCAGGCTTTGGTTGAAGCCGGTGTAGACGCAATCGTAATTGATACGGCTCACGGACACACGGAAGGTGTTGTCGTTAAATTGAAAGAAGTAAAAGCAAAATATCCTTCTCTGGAAGTTATTGTAGGAAATATCGCAACAGCTGCAGCTGCTAAATACCTGGCAGATGCCGGTGCAGATGCAGTGAAAGTAGGAATCGGACCAGGTTCGATTTGTACGACGAGAGTCATTGCAGGAGTTGGAGTTCCGCAATTAACTGCTATTAATGATGTAGCCCTTGCTTTGGAAGGAACAGGTGTTCCGGTAATTGCTGATGGTGGAATTCGTTATACGGGAGACATTGTAAAAGCAATTGCTGCCGGTGCTGATGTGGTGATGATCGGTTCGATGTTTGCCGGAGTAGAAGAATCTCCGGGTGAAACGATTATCTACGAAGGAAGAAAATTCAAATCTTACCGTGGAATGGGATCTTTGGAAGCCATGCAAAAAGGTTCGAAAGACCGTTATTTCCAGGATGCAGAAGATGATATCAAAAAACTGGTTCCGGAAGGAATTTCAGGACGTGTTCCATACAAAGGAAACTTATACGAAGTGGTTTATCAGATCGTTGGTGGTTTGAGAGCAGGAATGGGATACTGTGGTGCCGGCTCTATCGACAAGTTGCAAGGTGCAGAATTCGTTCGAATCACATCTGCAGGAATGCGGGAATCACATCCTCACGATGTTACGATTACAAGAGAAGCTCCGAACTATAGCTTAAAATAATTTCGACTTGATTTCAAGTTTATTCTGTTAAGCGGGTTACATTTACATGAACCCGCTTATTTTTGTATATAAACCTTTCAAAACGAATGAAACTTTTCGTCTGTATTGTTCTCATACTGAATGCAACTTTCGGATATGCGCAGGTTTCATACGAAAACCGGATTCCTCTTCAATCGAAGGGTGAAATTCCCGATTTCATTCAACAGAATTGTTCCTTCATGAAGTTCGACAATTCGCAAACCCCTTACCTCACAACCGGAAAAAGCACTCCGGATGAAATCCAGTCCGTTTTTGAAAGCCTGGCATCCAACGGACGATTGGTTTACGGAGAAGAAGTTCATGCATTTTGCTCCGGGTTACTTCGCGATTTGCTCAAACAAGATCCGGAGCTCAATCAAAATATTGAAATCTACCCCTTCAAATCCAGTTTGGTGAGTATTCTCAATGATCATCATTCGAAAATTTATGTTTCCACTGCGTTGATCGCAAGGGCAAACAAAGTGGAACAACTCTATTTTTTGATTGCCACACAGCTCTATCACCTGAAAAACAAATCGGTGCTCAATCCAATCAAACTGAATCGATACCTGAATCTGAATGCGCGTCTGTCTCAGCTAAGTAATTACGACACAACGGCAACAAGCAAGGCGGATTCCTTTGCTTTGAAACTGAATGAACAACTGAATCTCGATCCCTATTTTCTGATTGAAGGATTGAACATTCTCCGTTCGAAAAACGATCCTATCGAGCAGCTTGTTGTTCCGAATAATTATTTCAATTCGGAACTGATGACCGTTCCTACCATTCTTTTTGACAGAAGCAGTTACCGTTTGGAAAAGGAACTTTTCAGCAATTATTCCATGCAGATTTTAAAGCGGGAAGAAGAATTGAGCAAACTTTTTATTGGCACTGCGCGCATTGAATATCAACTGGCCCATCCGGATTTTGAAGAAGTCGTCAATTTATGCGTCTTTCAATACGTGGAAGATCTGCTTCTTGAAAACAAACCCGAAGAAGCGCTTTATCATCTATTCATCCTCGAAACCCGGAATCTGGACAAAAGACTCATTGCAAAACTCAAAGCTCATTCCTGGCTTACCATTGTGCAAAAATCACTTTATCCGGTCTATCGAAAAACGGTTATTCTCAAACGACTTTACGATTCTCCCAGTTCTGTTTTTTATCTTGGAGTCTATCGTTTAAATTCCGGTAAGGCAGCTTCCATGGCTTTGGGATTGAGAATCATTACCGATCTGGCAAAAGACACCAGTAATCCGGAACTTGGTTTGATCCGGAATTATCTGATTGATCTGATCCGGAAAAGCAAGGAATTTGATCCGAACTCTTTTTACAAGCAAAACTATTCTGAGGTTTTGATCACTAATTCTGCCAGCAGTAAAACACCGATCGACTCACCTTTTTACGCGTATGCATTAAGCGATCTGGTTTCTGATCCGGAATTCCTTAGTTTAATTACCGGGGCTACGCCCGTTTATCCGGAAACGGAAGAACCTCAAAGCATGCTGACGGTCGAATCGACTGCTTTTCTGTTTCACAAGAAGAAACTGAAAGAGAAAAAAACAGACGAAAAAACCCGTTTACTGGCCAATACCGTTGAAAACAATAGTATTTATCATGAAGTAAACATCAATTCCCTGACCTTTGACACAACGGATAAAACAGCGTTGACACAGCTTTACAACTTACGATACACTTTCAACACGCTTGACCGGCAAATTCGAAATCAAACCAATTACCAACGAACTGTTTTTCCTTTGAACTTCCGTCAAATGAAAGCACTTTCGACCAATGGAAACGAACGTTTATTGGGACTCTTTCATTTTGAAAATCAATACAATCTGAATATCCAGGGTTATCACCTGACCGGATTGTTCATTGTTCCGCTTCCTTTTGTGCTGACCGACCTCGTACTTGGCGGAAATCATTGCCAGTTTATTTCGTTCATTATAGAAACACGAACCGGGAAAGTGCTCTTTGCCGAAAATTCGAAATACCGCGACCCTTTGACGAAACCATTTATCAAAAACAAGATTCAAAACTCATTTCAGACTATCTTTAAAACAAGTTCGGGCTTATGAGAATCTTTTTGATCTGTTTGTGCTTTGTTTCCATTTTGGGTTATTCTCAATCTGGATATCTGAATCAGAAAAACCTGATCTCAATCGAACTTTTCGGAAACTCTCCACTGATTCTCAACACCAAACTTCCTCAATACCGGTTTGAGAATGGAAAAATGGTGGAGAAAAAGGAATGGCTGAACGGAGGTGGAAGTATTTATTACATCCGCGTTTTAAGCAAAAAAATCGGTTTCGGGATTGAAGCAAACATCAAAAACTTACAGGTCATCGGCCCAAAGAATTTCAGCATTTCAAACAACGCCACAAACGTCGTTGTGACGGATACCACCTGGCTTCGTGCAAACCCCTTCAATGTCAATTGCTATACGTTTATGCCGAGACTGGAAGTCTACAATAAATTGGGAAACGGCCCCATCGGTCTTGCTCATGTGATTGGTCTGGGACTTTCCCTTTCAAAAGCAATCGACAAAACATATTATTACAGTTTGAACGAATTCGGAACTCAGAGCATTTATGAAAACTATTGGTCTGCGCCGGATAAGTTTTACCTCGAAAAGAAATGGCCGCTCATCAAATCGATCGTTGTCCAATACGGTGTTCAAATGCGTTATCCGCTCGGAAGCAGGTTCTCACTCAACTTCGGGATCAAATCGCTGATCAATATTGCGCTTCCAATCCGGGAAAAACGAATCAACACGAACGACAATGATCCGTATCGACTGGATAATTTGTTCTACAACCTGCGAAGGGAAAATGTTTTTTCTTTGAACCTAAATGCCGGATTGAGTTATCATTTTTAGGCTTCCTGTCGTTCTCGAACTAACTGAAATAAAACAAGTCTTAATCCAACACCTGTGATTTGAAACCGGACAAAAGACTGTGAACCGTCATCAGATCAGTATGAATTTTGCTCAATGTCTGCCGGTATTGCGGGTCCAGAATTGCCTGATCGAAATCCATTGGAATGTTCAGCAAACCGTTTTCAATCTCATCAAGTTTTTCCATAATCTGAGCGTATGCATCCGGAGCGACTTCTTTGATAAAATCATTCAGGAAAAATTCTGTCTGCGAGATATACAGCGATCTCGGATCCAGAAACAAACGGATTGCTTCTACCTTCACGAACAACTCATTCAAGGTGAAATCTGAAAAACGACTCATTTCATATTGCTCCGATTGCGCATCCAAAGGTCTTTTAATGCAATTATCCGCCAAATCCGTTTTGATGTATTTCAGTAATCCCGTCATCATGCAATCAAAGACAGCAGTCGGTTCGGCCTTCATGAATTCATTTTTTAAATCTTCCTGATCCAGCAGTCCCAGAAAATCATTCCGAAGAGCCATGGACGCAAACAAAAAATACTGTCTTCTGCGCAGAAAGTCATAATCACTCACCATTCTGTTTCCCGGAGCTCCATTGCTCAGATCTTCGCCATACAACAAGAATTCGAGCACGTGCATTCCGCATGAGCGGTTATTCGTTCCCGTCACATTGTCCCAGCTCTTCACCGTCGATTCGGTAATGAACGGATAGTTTACCGCATCATTGATAATCCCGGCAGATGGATTTGCATTGACGTAATCCACATATTCCGGGTTGATCGGATACGACTCTATCCTCGAATAAACCGCTTCGCCGGGAAGTGTAAACTGTCCGTTTCCGTAGAGATATGGCCCCAAGAGCAGGTAAGATGATCTCAGATCGAAATAGGATGATTTGGCTGTCACAAAGTTGGTTTGGCTTGTCACTCCGTAAAAATTACTCGCCGCATTGTAGTAAGCCACGACCTTTGCATGATTTCGCTTAAAGATCTCACTTCTGGAAGTCAAGTAGGCATTTCTGATTTTCGACAATTGAATGGAATAATGAGAATCTTCCTCAAATGAACCTTTTTTACAAGACATCAGAGCAACAATTACTATCCACAAAATTAATTTCAACGAATTCATGCAAATCTTTTTATCGTCGGAGTCATCTCATTCCCCACATAAATATACTGATACGCTTCACAATGACTTCCATTTGACCTCAAAATTTAAATTTTTCTTAAATCATGCGATTTTACTTTCAAACCCGAAACAATGTGTTATTTTTGGCGTTCTTGGTTTGAATAAAGTATAACAATACATGAAAAAACGACTCTTATTAGCCTTCGGGTTAGCCTTCGGGATTTTGTTCTCCATCAATTCAATCGCTCAATCGGGTGGCACAGTAATGGAAATTGACGGTAAAAAAGTGAGCAAATCCGAATTTTTACAGATCTACTTAAAGAACAATAACGATCCGAAATACGACAAACAATCGTTGGATGAATACATGGAATTGTTCAAAAAATTCAAGTTAAAAGTAGCTGAAGCAGAAGCCCTTGGATACGACACCATTCCAAAATTAAAAAAAGAACTTGCGGGTTATAGAAAACAGTTGTCTCAACCATATTTGATCGATTCGACTAAAAACAGTGCTTTGGTAAAACAAGCATACGAGCGAATGAAAAATGAAGTTCATGCGGCGCATATCCTTGTAAAAGTTTCAGAAAATGCTTCTCCGGAAGATACACTTGCAGCTTACAACCGAATCATGGCGTTGAAAAAACGCGTTGAAAACGGGGAAGATTTTGCTGCTGTTGCCAAAGGAAGAAATGGTTCTGACGATCCTTCTGCTGTAAGAAACGGTGGTGACTTAGGTTATTTCACTGCTTTCCAGATGGTTTATCAATTCGAAGAAGCTGCTTACAATACTCCTATTGGAAAAATTTCCAATCCTATCCGCACCAAATTCGGATACCACATTCTCAAAGTAATGGATTTGCGTCCGGCAAGAGGAACAATCAAAGTTGCGCATATCATGGTTGCTACCGGAAAAGATGCAAGTGTTGAAGAATTGGAGGCTGCACATAAAAAAGTAGAAGAAATCTACGGTAAATTGCAACAAGGTGAATCGTTTGAAAAATTGGCAAGCGAATTCTCCGATGATTCTCAAACAGCAGAAAGAGGTGGTGAATTGCAACTTTTCGGAACGGGAACAACGACACGTATGGTTCCGGAATTTGAAGAAGCTGCTTTCGCATTAAAGGAAAACGGAGAAATCTCAAAACCGGTTCAAACGGCTTTCGGATACCACATTATCAAACGTCTGGACTTGACTCCGCTTCGTTCTTTTGATGAGTTGAAAAAAGAAATTCAAGGAAAAGTGAACAAGGATGAGCGTTCAATCATTACACAGCAATCGTTCATCGAGAAATTGAAAAAGAGCTACTCTTTTAAAGACAGCTACAGCAAAACAAGCAAGTGGTTTGTTCAAAATATCGACACAAACTATTTCAAAGGAACATGGACTGCAGATGGTTTAAAATCAAACAGCGCAATGTTTACCTTAGATGGGAAAGCTTTCACTCAAAAAGATTTTGCAGCTTATTTGCAGAAAAATTTCAGAAGCTTCAGAAGCATGGATTCCAAAACATTGGTTCAAAAGCAATACAGTGCTTGGCAGAACAGTGAAATCCTGGCTTACGAAGAAAGCAAATTAGACACTAAACATCCGGACTTCAAAGCATTGATGCAGGAATATCACGATGGAATTTTGTTGTATGAAATCATGTCCGACAAAGTTTGGAACAAGGCAATCAAAGATACTTCAGGTTTGAAAACATTCTTTGCAGATCACGGTTCAAACTATAAGTGGGGGAAACGTTACAATGCTTATGTATACGAATGTCTGAATGACGATATCGCGAAGAAAGTAGCTGGAATGCTGAAAAGCGACACCATTTCTTCCCGCACGGTAATCAACACCATCAACAAGGATTCTGAATTGAATCTAAGAGTTCGTACCGGGAAATTTGAAGTAGAATCAACTCCATATTTGAAAGGACACGACTTGAAGAAAGGCGTGAATCCGGTATATGTTGTTGACGGGAAATACTACATTGTAAAAGTGGATGAAATTCTGGAGCCGGGTGCAAAAACACTTGCAGAGGCAAAAGGAGCAGCAACTTCCGATTATCAGAATTACCTGGAGAAAGAGTGGCTGGCTGAAATTGCCAAAAAACATCCGATTGTCATTCACGAACAAGTTCTCTATAGTCTTGGAAAATAACTACAGAAAAGCCGGTTAAGTCCGGTTTTTCTTTTTTAAGAAAATTTTTAATTCTTAAAATAATGTAATTTGCCCGACGTTATAGATTGAATCTCAAAAAAGAACACGAAATTAGCGGTTCATTCGCTTGATAAATATAAACATGAAATACAGCATATTCCTTAGTTTACTTTTCACTTTGGCTTTAACAAAATCTTTTGCTCAACCGAAAATGATTGACAAAGTGATCGCTCAGGTGGGTGAAAACATTATTCTTTACTCTGAAATAGAAGGCCAGAAACAATCAATGAAGCAAAACGGAACAACAGCGGATGCTATTGATGAATGTGCACTTTTGGAACAGATGCTCTACAATTTCCTGTTGGTGAATCAAGCAGAACTGGATTCAATCCAAATCAGTAACGAACAGGTAGATGCTGAAATGGAAAACCGTCTTCGTATTTATGAAAATCAGATGAAGAATGTGAAGGATGAAAAAGGAAACCCGATCACACTCGAATCATTCTACGGTAAAACGAAAGCCCAGATCAAAGAGGAATTCAGAAGTACCATTAAGAAAAGAATGCAAGGACAAGAAGTTGAAAGAGGAATTACATCAGCAATCGATGTTTCTCCGCTGGAAGTTGAGAACTTTTTCAATTCCATTCCGAAAGACAGTTTACCTTTCATCAACTCGCAGCTTTCATTCCAGCAAATTGCTATTTTCCCTAAAATTACCAAAGCAGATAAAGAACTAGCTTTCAAGACCATTTCTGATTTAAGAAAACAGGTTGCATCCGGTAAAACAAGTTTCTGTTCGGCTGCCAGCATGTATTCGGAAGACCCTGGAAGTGCCAAAAACTGTGGTCGCTATGAAGCAACCAGAGGAATGATGGTGAAGGCTTTTGAAGCAACAGTATACAGTTTGAAAGTGGGAGAAGTCAGTGAAGTGTTTGAAACGGAATATGGCTTTCACTTCATGCAGTTGCTCGATCGTAAGGGAGATGATTACATTGTAAATCATATTCTGATTGCTCCTAAATTCAGTTTGGACAGTTTGGATGCATCAAGCAGACGAATGGACAAATGCTACGACGACCTGAAGCAGAACAAAATCATTTGGGAAGATGCAGTACGTATCTACTCAAACGATGTGAATACCAAAGAAAATAAAGGATACATTACAAATCCGATCACAGGAGAAATCAAATGGAGCGTTGAAGAAGTAAATCAGGTTGACCCAATGATGTTCCAATTAACGGACGGATTGGAATTAAATCAAGTTACTTCTCCTACTTTATACTTTGATTTTAACGAACGTAAAGAAGCAATCCGCATCGTTCGTGTTGCAGAAAGAACCAAACCTCACGTTGGTAATCTGGTTGATGATTACAATCTTTTCAGAATGATGGCCCTGGAAAACAAAAGACAAAAAGCGATTAAGGCCTGGACTAAAGCAAAAATATCCACGGCTTATGTCCGCATCGATGATTCTTTCAAAGATTGTCAGTTCGAAAATCAATGGATTCCAAAAGCACCTTAAAGAAAAAACTATAAAGCCATGTCAGACGTTGCTGCTATTGAACAACTAGTAAAAGACTATAAAGCACTTAAAAACGAAATTCACCAGGTCATTGTTGGTCAGGAAGAGGTTGTCGATCAAGTATTGATTTCCATTTTCTCAAGAGGTCATTGTCTTCTTGTAGGAGTTCCCGGATTAGCGAAAACATTGCTGGTAAACACCATTGCCGATACTTTGGGGCTTTCTTTTAATCGTGTGCAGTTTACACCCGATTTAATGCCTTCAGATATCATCGGATCTGAAATTTTGGATGAAAGCCGTCAGTTTAAATTTATCAAAGGGCCGCTTTTCAATAATATTATTCTTGCGGATGAGATCAACAGAACTCCTCCAAAAACACAATCAGCACTGTTGGAAGCGATGCAGGAACGAAGAGTTACGGCTGCAGGTACCACTTACACGCTTCCTCACCCATTCTTCGTATTGGCAACTCAAAACCCGATCGAACAGGAAGGAACGTATCCTTTGCCTGAAGCGCAATTGGACCGTTTTATGTTCAACATCTGGGTAGACTATCCTTCTTTTGTAGAAGAGATGGCGATCGTGAAGAGTACAACTTCAGATGTGAAGATCAAACTGAATCAAATTGTTTCAGGAGAGAAAATTGCCGAGTATCAGGAATTGATCCGACGCATTCCGGTTTCTGACAATGTATTGGAATTTGCAGTGAAACTGGTTGCAAAAACGCGTAAGGACAATCCGATGGCTCCACAGCTTACGAAAGACTTTATTTCGTGGGGAGCAGGACCAAGAGCTTCACAATACCTGATCGTAGGTGCGAAATGTCACGCTGCATTGCATGGTCGTTTTTCTCCGGACATTGATGACGTGAAAGCAGTTGCATTGCCGATTTTGCGCCACCGTATCGTGCGGAATTACCGCGCAGAAGCAGAAGGCTATTCGAATGATAAGATCATTACAGAATTGATGAACAAATAAAAAATCAGCAGATAAAAAAGTAGGGGGCGGAAAATTTTCCGCCCCCTACTTTTTTATAATCATTATACGTTTTTTATTATTGATTATACGTTGATCGTATAGGTATGTCCGTTGATTTCAATCGTAAAGGTGCCGTCACAAGTTCCTTGTCCGTAATCGATTTTACGCGTTGATTTACCGGTCGGAGTAATTTCCAGTGTTCCTTTGGTGATGTAAGCACATCCCACTTTCACATGCAGCGCATTGGTAATGTTTGCGTCATAACCGTCTCCGTTTACAACCTGAGCAGTTGCCGTTCCCGTGATATCGTATTCATCATCCCAGATCCACAATTGAGTGGTATATCCGTTGGTAAACGTTCTCACCTGATGCGAAACATACGTTGCAATTTCTCCTGAACTCAAAGTTACTACTCCATTTACATTCACATCGTAGTAAGGTTGTCCGGAAGAATTCGACCCCATGTTTTCAACAGTCATAAATCCTTCTACCTTATTGTCATTCACATAATAATTCACCGGCGTATACTTGATGATTGTTCCCTGTGCATAATATGAACCGTTGTAAGAAACAATCAGTTTTCCACGGCGTTGTTTACCGTCATCACATGTACAGTTGTTGTTCCCCCAATCAATCGTCAAAGTATCTTGCGAACCAACCGTATCCAATGTAATGATCACATTACAATCTGCTTTTTCATACGCATTGTTTGATTCGTACTTTCCGTACTTGATAATGGGTTGTCCGATTCCATACACAAAAGTTCCGCCTTTGTACGCCTGATCAGACATGTTTGCCATTTCTGCAAAGGTGCTTTCAACAATCGCATTGGTTTTGGGAGCGCTACTTTCATCATACTTCCATTTCTTACAGGAAGAAACCTGCGCTATCGTAGCTATAGCAAGGCTAAGAATCAAAAATTGTTTCATTTTGTTGTAGTTTTAGAGACACGAATATCGTTGATACTAAAGAACATACCAAACGTTTTTTTTCGAAAATGAGTAAATATCACTTATAAGCTATTCGATGGTAAAAAGATACACATCGTGTCCAAAATATTTTTAAAAATCCGAGTCCGTTAAGGGTTTTATTCCGTTGTTCACATTTTAGTATTAATACTTTAGGTAAGTCATTCAAAAAATCTCTCAGGCATGACATATCTTTGTTTCATGAAAGATTTCAAATCTTTACAAGCCCTAATTGCACTCATGGATGATCCGGATGAGCAGATTTATGCGCATGTCAGAGATCGTTTGCTGGAATTCGGCCCCGATGCAGTTCAATTGCTTGAATCTTCCTGGGAAGAAAAAGATTATGGATTACTCTTTCAGTCTCGGATTGAAACACTGATTCACGAAATTCAATTTGAGGAATGCAAACGTCAGCTTGTTTCCTGGTATCACAGTTCTTCCAAAGATTTACTTCGAGGTGCAATCATCATTGCCAAGTATCAATATCCGGGTTTGGATCAGAAACACATCTACGAATTTATTGAACGCGTTCGGAGAGATTGCTGGCTGGAATTGAATCCGAATATGACGGCTTTCGAGTCCATCCGGATTATCAACAAAGTATTATTCGGTCAATACGGTTTTTCGGGAAATTCAAAGAATTACAATTCCCCGCTCAACTCTTTCATCAACACTGTGATCGAAACAAAAAAGGGAAATCCTTTGAGTTTGAGCATTCTCTACAGCATTGTAGCACAGGAATTGAAACTCCCGATTTACGGAGTGAATCTGCCCAATCATTTTGTTTTGGCATACATGGATAACAACGGCGTCAATCAATTTATTTCCAATGGAAACGAATACGGCGTACTTTTCTACATCAATGCTTTTTCCAAAGGAAGCATGCTTCAAAAGGATGATATCGTTCAGTTTTTGTCGAGCATTCAGGTTCCTCCGCAAGCTTCGCATTTTCAGCCTTGTTCCAACTCGGACATTATCCGCAGAATGCTGACCAATCTCCTTGCTTCTTTTCAGCAAGTCGGGAACCTGGAAAAGGTGAATGAATTGACGGAGTTGAGAAGTCTGCTGGATTAAAGTAAAATTGAAAATCGAAAAGAGAGTAACTGAATTGGTTCAATTTTATGAGAGGAGCAATATCTATATCACTTCTGTTACTATTGACCAGTTTTAATCTGAAAGCTCCGAACAATAAAGAAACAACCATGATTCCTGATTCCAAAGACCCGCTTGTAATAAGAACCTTTTTCAAAAACGATGCAGATTGGGTTTCCATATCCGCACGACTAAGTGCAAACTACGAAATGGGTTTCAAAGCATACGTTGATTTCCTCAGCGACAAAAAGTATGAAGGTCTCAATCCGGATTATCTGATTAAAAACGGACACGGAAAGTATAGACATGGTTTTGTCTTTTTAGCGGACAGCATCACATTTTCAGATCCTGAAAACACAGTACTATGCCTTGACTTATTCGACGAACCCGGAAAATCTTTTCGCGTAATACCATCTGAATTATGGGCCGTTGAAAACAATTTATCTATTGCGAATATGGACTTCTACGAATTTTATGACAATTGCGACGAAAAAGGAGTTTTCAGAGGTTTTGAGTGAGAACCTAAAAGACTTTTCAATTCTCTCCCGATAGTTATTGGAATAAATGATGAAACCGACAATCCCTATTTCAATCCTTCTCAATTCTACATTTTCCACTTTTAACTTTTCTAATTTTCCAATTCTCTTTCTTCGTATATTGCATTCGCTGAAAAGTAAATCGGCAAACCCACAATTCAAGGATCTTTTGATAAAACAGATAACATGGCAAAATATACTTTATTACTCATGACACTTCTCGGAACAACTCCATTTACTCAGGCTCAGGAAGATAAATACCAATGGCTGGAAGAAGTTGACGGCAAAAAAGCGTTGGAATTCGTAGCTGCTCAGAATAAGGCTACTGTCGAAAAATTGAGCATGGAAAAGGACTATCAGTCCATTTACGAGAAAAGTTTAGAAATTTCCAATTCCTCCGACCGGATTGTATACCCGGGAATTCTGGGAAAATACGTTTATAATTTCTGGAAAGACAAAGACCACGAAAGAGGAATCTGGAGAAGATGTCTTCTATCCGATTACACGAGTGGAAAAACGAATTGGGAAGTGTTACTTGACATTGACGAATTATCGAAAAAAGACAATATCAAATGGGTTTATAAAGGCGCAAGCGGCTTGTACCCTTCTTACAATCGCTTTTTGGTTCAGCTTTCAAACGGCGGCGGTGACGCGGTAGTCATTAAAGAATTTGATGTTGAGAAAAAGCAATTTATCGAAAACGGATTTCAAATCGAGGAAGCAAAAGGTGAAGCTACTTACATCGATGAAAACACGCTGTGCGTTTCAACCGATTTTGGCGAAGGTACGATGACGAGTTCCGGTTATCCGAGTCAGGTGAAAATCTGGAAACGCGGAACCTTGCTGAAAGATGCGCAATTAATTTACGAAGGACAACATTCAGATGTTGGTACCTGGGGCGGAACATTGAGAGACGGAGAAAAGGTTTACACTTTTATTTCCAGAGCACCAACGTTCTTTACTTCTCAAAAGATCATCTGGATCGACAATAAAATCGTGACTTTGGACATTCCGGAAGATTGCAACCTGAACGGACTTTTGAACGATCAATTACTCATTCAATTGAAATCTGATTGGACAGTCAATTCCAAAACATATAAAAACGGAGCGCTTTTAAGTCTGAGCTTTACTCAATTATTAAAAGGAAACAAAAGCATTCAATTAATTGTTGAGCCGGACGAATTCTCCAGTATTTCTGAAGTTTCGACGACAAAAAACAAGGTACTTGTGAACCTCTTGACCAATGTCACGAGTCAATTGTATGTTTACTCATTCGCAGATGGAAAATGGAGCAATCAGAAAGTAAAAGCTCCTGATTTCGGAACCATTTCACTGATCACCACCGATCAATTTTCCGACCAGTACTTTTTCCAATATGAAAACTTCATCACTCCGACTACTTTGTATGCTGCAGATGCCGAAAAAAACACCTTTACAGCAAGCAAATCGCTTCCTTCCTATTTCGACGCAAGCAAATACGAAGTAAAACAGTTCAAAGCGAAATCAAAAGACGGAACGATGGTTCCTTATTTCATGGTAGCTGCAAAAAATCTAAAAACGGACGGAAGCAATCCAACCCTGATTGTGGCTTACGGCGGATTTGAAGTTTCTTACCAGCCCTTCTACATGTCCAAATACGGAAATGCGTGGTTAGACAAAGGCGGAGTATTTGTGTTGGCGAACATTCGCGGCGGCGGGGAATTCGGTCCGAAATGGCACCAGGATGGAATCAAAGAAAAGCGCCAGAACGTATTTGATGACTTGTTTGCAGTTTCAGAAGACCTGATTGCGAAGAAAATAACTTCGCCAAAGCATTTGGGAGTAATGGGCGGAAGTAACGGCGGTTTGTTGGTCGGAGTAGCATTCACCCAAAGACCTGATTTATACAATGCAATCGTTTGTCAGGTTCCGCTTCTGGATATGCAGCGTTTCAACAAATTATTGGCCGGAGCAAGCTGGATGGGCGAATACGGAAACCCGGATATTCCGGAAGAATGGGCATACATTCAAAAATATTCTCCTTTCCAAAACCTGAAAACAGGAATGAAGTATCCGGAAGTATTCTTCACCACTTCTACCCGCGACGACCGTGTTCATCCGGGGCACGCACGGAAAATGGTTGCCAAAATGAATGATTTGGGATACAAAACCTATTATTACGAAAATACGGAAGGCGGACATGCCGGTTCTTCTACCAATGAGCAAGGTGCAAAAGCCAATGCCATGATGTTTTCGTATTTGTTGATGAAGTTGAGGTGAGAAAGAAGGAGTTTTTCAAATCAGGCATAGTAATTTCTGATTTAACGAAATGTACCACAATTGTAAAATCGAAAAGCTAGCAGCTAAAAATATTATTGTGTTTGTATGAAGCTATTCTTCGAAATCTTATTCAATAAAATCTAAAAAGATTAAATGTTGGAAATTGGTTACAATTATTATTTTTTTGGATCAAAAGATTCAATTGATATTGATGTATTAATTGTCCATCCTGAGTCGAAAGGTTTAGAATCAGACTTTTTTCTGATTAAACAAATAAATCAGGATCATCCCGTATCTGGTAGCTGGAATATTAATATCATTCAAATCAATGATGGTGTTGTAATCAATTCAATTCCTTCAAAAGGAAGTCCAGATTCTGTTAACAATAGTTTATATGAGACTTATCATTTACACGAACAAAAATATCCTTTTCCTTTAAAAACGAAAGTGCAAAGAAACATATCTTTAGCTATAGAAAAATGTCTTGTTGTTATCTTCACTTTTTATAAAAAAACAAATCATTCTGAATTCTATAAATTGATCCCAAAAGGGATCAAAAATGGTGAGGTTAATTTAGAAGACCGATTATTATTTCTAGAAAAAATCGATTTTAATGTATTGCCGTATGAGGAAGACATAAAAAACAAAAATGCTTTCAAAAGTTTAGCTTTTCAAATTGGACAAACTATTTCCTTATTAGATGGCATAGAAATTTACACAAAACAAAAATTGATAGCTCATCATCCAGATTTAGAAGTAATAATAAAGAGAATAAGCACTGGCAAAAGCAATCTGATAAACATAAAAATTACAACCCTTAAGAATTCAATAACCAACCATTACAAAATCAATGAAGTTAGGTAGAAATGAACAGTGTATTTGCGGTAGCGGAAAAAAGAATAAGAATTGCTGTAATCTCAAGGAGATTGAAGCAGAAAAATTTCACAAGCTTATTTATGATTTTTCTAATCAGTCTCTATCATTTAATGAAAAACTTCTAATTGAATCAATTGATAAATTGGAGTTATTTTTAAAATATTTTAATTTATCTATTGACCATAAAAGACAAATTCAATTAAATCTTGCAGGGGCTTATCAAAGAAGAGGATTACATGGTAACTCTTTAAAATTGATTGCCGAACTTGAAACGGAAAAAATAAAATCTCATACTCATTTATACACATACATCTTACAACTAAAAGCAAAATCACTCTCTGCTATTGAAGAGTTTGAATTGGCAACTAAAACTCTGGATACAATTATTGACAAATTACTATCTGCAATTGATAATAAAGAAGGTGCTGGGATATTTCTGGTTGAAGCAAGCAAAATATACATCAACGGAGATCAAGTCGAGAAAGCGCAAAAATGCTTAGAGAAATCAGTTGCTATTCTTGAAAATGATGAAAGGGAAATTGAACATTACGAGCGAGCAAAGTCAAACCAGGCAATACTCATGCTTCATAGTGAAGATGAAAATGTTGTGGAGGAAGGTGTTGAACTCATAAATAAATCAATTAAAGCCAAAAGTGAAATTGGAGATTTAGAAGGGTTGGGAACCAATTATTGCAACCTGGGACTTCATTATTTGAGAACGGGAGATTTTAAAAGTGCAATAGCCTACCTCCGCAGGGATCTTTGGATAACAAGAAAAATAGGTGATTTACACGGGATCGCAATTAGCTTAAGAAATCTAACATCACTATACATCATTCTTAAACAATACAAACACGCAAAAAGGCTAACAAATGAGTCAATTGAAATTGGCAATCAGATTAATGACAAGGCTATAATTGAAAAAGCAACCATTCAGTTAAACCAAGTGATTGAATACGGGAAACAAGCAGGAATTGCAAAAGAACCTATAGGTGAACAAGCCCCTTGCGTATGCGAAAGCGGTAAGACATATCCAGAATGTTGCGGAGAAGCAGACCACGAGCCTATCGATTTCCCAATGCGCTTTTCGGGGGTTTCAGAAGATCTTCAGAATGTTTCAAGCAAATATAATCAACCATCCATGTTAGATTTTGTTTTTAGAGATAGCAAAGAATCACAAGGACGGCTTTCGTGGCAAAATATTGAAATAAAAAATGGCTGGTATAAACTATCAGAATTGCCTGACATGGCTAACATCTACTTATTGTCTGCAAAAGAAATATTAGAGGCAGCCAAATTGAATGAAGATTCTATTCATAATCCTCTCTCTTGTTTAATATTATCGGTATCAGCACTTGAAGCATATATTAATCAAGTTGCATACTTCCTGGATAACATCAAAAACTACCCTGAATCGGTGCTACATAATTTTCCTGAAGAATTTGATAGCGGTGTCGTAGAGTTTCAAAGAAATACTGAATTGACAAATAAATGGTCTATACTGGGAATTTGTATCTGTGAAGAGATGTGGACTCCTAAGCAGAAACTTTGGGATAATTTCAAATCATTAATATCCATCCGAAATGAATTTATACATTTTAAATTATCAGAATATGAGCAGGTTATTCCTGTACCTAAAACAACTCATCCCATTTTAAAAAAATTACCCAAAGAGGTTGAAACAAGAGATGTATATCATTCCTGGCCAATAAGGATATTAACTCCTAGTTTGGCTGAATGGGCAGTAACAACTGCTGAAGATATGATAACGTACTTTAAGCTGCAATACGAGCAAAAAAGGATGAAAAGCTCTTAAAACACTGTGTTCTATTAAATTGAAAATTAATTAATCAGGATTACAATTTGGAATTCTAGCGGTCTTCTTTTCAATTGTACAATTTGTCCTGATCCTTCGGAATTCTCCCTTTTCAATTACTCTTAATTCGTATCAAACCCAACTTCCAGCTGCATTTCTTTCATCTCGGAAAGCATTCGTGCAGACGGATTGATTCTCAAACGTTTTGAAGGCATACTTACCGTCAGATTGTCCAAATGATCGATTACCGTGAATTTCACGGAGCAGTTTCCTCCTTCTTCGCTTTCCTTGAACATCGACTCCAGCTTATTCAGCATCATCTGATCCAACAATTTGATCGGAACAGTGATGTTGATCGTAGCCGTTTTCGTCCCCATCATATCCTGCAATTGCTCGATTGAGTTAATGCTGAATTCGATCGGTTTCATTTTCGTGATCTTATCCGGATACGGTCCTTCCTGAACTCTTCCCCGAATGGCAACAAACAAATCCTTCGTCAGCAAATGTTTAAACTTCAGGTAAGTATCTCCGAAAATGTATTGCTTGTGCGAATTGGTATAATCTTCGATCAGAATCAAGCCGAAAGGTTTTCCGGTTTTTGTGGTCAAATGCTGTGCATCGGTGATAATTGCCGGAATGGTAAAATCGCGCCCGAGGTGATGTTTCACATTGGATAGTAACTCTACATTTCCATTGCAAAATGCTTCAATTTCCACTCTGAAATCATCCAAAGGATGTCCGGAAATAAAGATTCCTACAACCTCTCTTTCACGATTCAATTTGTACAACAAACTCCATTCTTCTGAATTCGGAATAGTCGGTTCAGGCATTTTGACATCAGCAGATTCTCCGAACATGGAAACCTGAGCAGAATTTTCGTTATCCTGCAAACTGTTTCCGTATTTCAAGGCATTTTCAATGAAGGTCTTTCCTCCCGCATCCAATGCAAAATACTGTGCTCTGTGCGCTCCTCTGAAAGAATCAAAACAACCGGCATATGCCATGCTCTCAAGCGCTTTTTTGTTCACCAAACGCAGATTCAGGCGTTTCGTCATGTCGAAGATCGAAGTGAAAAATCCATTCACACGCTCTTCAATGATATTTTCAACCGGTCCGCTTCCCAAACCTTTGATTCCCCCCAAACCAAAACGGACTGCTCCCGCCTGATTCACTGTAAATTCATAGGAAGATTCGTTCACATCCGGTCCCAATACTTCAATTCCCATTCGGCGGCACTCTTCCATGAAGAAACTTACCTGCGTAATATCGTTCAGGTTATTGGAAAGTACCGCAGCCATAAATTCAGCCGGATAATTTGCTTTCAGATAAGCCGTTTGGTAGGCAATCCAAGCATAACAAGTGGAATGCGATTTGTTGAAGGCATAGGACGCAAATGCTTCCCAGTCTTTCCACACTTTTTCCAAAACCACCGGATCATGCCCTCTTTGCTGACCTTGTTCAACGAACTGAGGTTTCATTTTATCCAGAATGTAACGCTGCTTTTTACCCATTGCTTTACGCAAAACGTCAGCATCACCTTTGGAAAAGCCCGCCAATTTCTGGGACAAAAGCATTACCTGCTCCTGGTAAACTGTAATTCCGTATGTTTCTTTCAGATACTCTTCACAAGCATCCAAATCGTATTTAATTTCTTGTTCCCCGTTCTTTCTTTTAATAAAATCAGGAATGTATTCCAGAGGCCCCGGGCGATACAAGGCATTCATCGCAATCAGATCGGCAAATACCGACGGACGCAATTCACGCATGTATTTTTGCATTCCGGGACTTTCATACTGGAAGATCCCGACCGTTTCACCGCGCTGGAATAACTCGTAAGTCTTTTCGTCATCAATCGGGAAAGTATCCGGATCCAGATCGATATCGTGGCGCTTTTTTACGTTTTTGACCGCATCCTTGATCAAGGTCAGCGTTTTCAGACCCAGAAAGTCCATTTTCAGCAAACCGGCTTCTTCCGCAACCGAGTTATCGAACTGTGTACACCACATTCCCGTATCCTTCGCCAGAGCAACCGGAACGAAATTCGTGATATCATCCGGTGTAATGATGACCCCACAAGCGTGAATCCCCGTATTCCGAACGGAACCTTCAATACGCTGTGCCTGACGCAAAACCTGGGCACGCATGTCTGTTCCGCGGGCAAGTGAACGCAATTCCTGCACATTTGCCAGGTCCAAAGGGCTATTCGCCAGTTTTTCTGCCAATTTGGGTTCTTCCCAATTGAAAATCGCATCCAACGAAAAGTTATCCGGAATCAATTTGGCAAGTCCGTTTGTTTCCATCAAAGGAAGATCCAATACACGACCCGCATCACGGATAGACGACTTTGCAGCCATCGTACCATACGTAATGATTTGCGCCACCTGATTGGCTCCGTATTTCGCAATTACCCAATCAATTACCCGACCACGACCTTCATCGTCGAAATCGATATCGATATCGGGCATGGAAACACGATCCGGATTCAGGAAACGCTCAAATAGCAAATCGTAAGCAATCGGATCGACATTCGTAATTCCGGTACAATATGCAACTGCAGAACCTGCAGCAGATCCACGTCCCGGACCAACGGAAACTCCCATGTCGCGGGCCGCCTGACAAAAATCCTGTACGATCAGGAAGTATCCCGGATATCCCGTCTTCTCAACCGTCGCCAATTCGAAATCCAAACGATCGCGGATTTCTTCTGTAATTTCAGGATAACGTTTCGCTGCTCCCTCGTATGTTAAATGTCTTAAATAAGCATTTTCACCTCTTTTTCCACCATCAACCTCATCCTCCGGGAATTTGAATTCTTCCGGAATTTCGAAGGCAGGAAGCAATACTTCCCGTGCCAGCGCATACGGTTCGATTTTGCCTAAAATTTCGGCTACACTTTCAATTGCTTCCGGTAAATCCAGAAACAACTCTTTCATTTCATCGGCAGATTTGAAGTAGTATTCTTCGTTCTCCAATCCGAAACGGAAATTTCTTCCTTTTCCTTTTGGAGTTGTCACCTGCTCTCCGTCCCTTACACACAACAAAATATCATGCGTATTTGCATCTTCTCTTGTTCCGTAAAAGGTATTATTTGTAGCTACAACCTTTACTTCGTGCTTTTGAGCCAGTTTGATCAATGAAGAATTAACACGGTTTTCATCTTCTTGTCCGTGCCGCATGATTTCCACATACAAATCATCTTTGAAGATGTTTTTCCACCAAACAAGTGCTTCTTCTGCCTGTTTTTCACCGACATTCAATAGCAAACTCGGCACTTCTCCGCTCAAACCTCCGGTAAGAACGATCAGATCTTCGTGGTATTCTTCTACTGCCGTTTTATCAATACGGGGAACGTAGTACATTCCTTCCGTATGCGCCATTGACGCCAGTTTGATCAGGTTGTGATATCCTCTTTTATTTTTGGCAAGAAACACAACCAGTGAACCGTTGTCTTTAACGCTTTTGTCCTTCCGGTCGCGGCAAACATACATCTCACAACCGATGATCGGCAATAAGGGCTCTCTGTTGTAAACCTGACCGTTTTCCTCAGCTTGTTGTCTTTCTGCTTCTATTTCCTTGTTGATTCCCGCAATTGCTTTCTCAAAATGGAAAGCAGCCATCATGTTTCCGATGTCCGTCAGGGCAACTGCCGGCATATTATGTTTCACCGCTTGTTTGATCAATCCTTTCACATCCATTGTAGACTGAAGAATCGTAAACTGTGTGTGATTGTGCAAATGAACAAACGGAAGGTCTTTCAGTCGTTCTCTTGCTTCCGTAACGTCAATCGAAACGGAATCATCACTCGTCTGCTTTTTGAGCTTCGCACTTTCTTCTTTTAAGTTGAGGTGCGTCAGACCAATTGGTTGAATGTAATCCGGATTCGCAATTTTAAAGCGATCGAAATACTCTAATTCAACCTTTAATTCTTCCTTCGTGAAAACTTCTCTGCGGACCAATTCGAAGAAACAACGCGTAGTTGCCTCCACATCGGCTGTTGCATTATGCGCTTCCCCGAAAGGAACGTTGAACAAGTAGCTGTGTAATTCCGTTAGTGTCGGCAGCTTGAATTTTCCTCCACGACCACCGGGAATCTTACACAATTCGGCTGTTACTTCCGTACAGGTATCCAATACCGGAAGATCGTGCATCGTTGTTTCAATCTTCGTACGCAGGAACTCGGCCCCCATGATGTTGAGGTCGAAACCGATATTCTGCCCCACCACAAACTTTGCTTTCCGCAAGGCTTCGTTAAATTCTGCGATAACGTCTTCCAGAGCTTCTCCCTGCTCCAAAGCAAGTTCTGTAGAAATTCCGTGAATCCGTTCCGCATCATAGGGAATATCGAAGCCGTCAGGGCGAATGAGGAAATCTTTTGCCTCGAGCACATTCCCCAATTCATCATGTAATTGCCAGGCAATCTGAATGGCTCTCGGCCAGTTATCCAGATCCGTCAATGGAGCATTCCAATCACGTGGTAAACCTGTTGTTTCGGTATCGAAAATCAAAAACATGTGAGTACTTTTTGGGGACAATAAAGATAGTGAAAAGAAAGGGATGAATAAAAACAAGAAAGCACCTTGTTAATAACTCATCCCTATTCTTTGAAAGTTTTTATCCGTAAAGCAAAATTTGCAATTTTACTTCTTTCGAAATTGGTCAAAATGCCAATTCGCAATATTACGAATCCATGCATTTTTTTACGCTTTTTTGACCATTTTAACGTCTAATTTGTCAAAGTCGATGTTGTTTCTACAGCAGGTAAAACCTTCCCTTTGATGAACAAATTTTTCGACGGTTCATTTGCCGCATTTGAAAGGACGAGAAAACTTTTATTGATCGGCCCGACTCTGTTGGAATCATACTTCACTTGTATCGAAGCCGTTTTTCCGGGAAGCACAGGTTCTTTCGGCCAGTCTGCAACCGTGCAGGAGCACGGAGCTTTCACCTGCTGAATCAACAAGGGTTCATTTCCTGTGTTTTTAAACTCAAAGATGTAAGAGGTGTTTCCATGAATTGGAACTTCCCCGAAATTGTGCGAGTCTTTTTCAAAAGAAATCTGAGCTCCGGTTGTTACTTCCTGAGCGAGTAATTGTTGTTTGAATCCCAGAATCAAACAGCACGTCATTGTGATTTTAAGAATGATTGTTTTCATGTGTAGAAATTTAAATATTGAAGCAATCTACACAATCAAAACCGAGTAAAACCAAGGATTAACAAGACCTTAACTCAAGTCTTAAATAGCTGTTAAAAGTGGTTTTAAGAGGCAACCAATCAATCTTACCCCTACTTTTTCCAAGACAAAAAAAGCAGGCAAAAATGCCTTTACCCCAATTGCAACCTATAAGCAGCTTCCCGGTCCGCGGTAACAAATCAGTTAACCTGAATATTATCAATTACGAAAGAAGATTCCATTAATTCACTCACCCTCCGGGACTACAAAGACTTTGATCCGGAGTTTTTCAGTTCCTTTTTTCGTGTTTGTCAAAAGCAAAATAGCCCGATCCTGCTCATAGTATTTACCCTTTGTTTCGAAAGTAACCTGAATCACCGCTGTTTGTCCGGGTGGAATCGGATCTTTCGGAAGCACAGCTTTTGTGCACGGGCATGAAACTTTGTAATCGGAGATAATCAGCGGAGCATCGCCTGTATTGGTAATCACAAAATCATGTGAAATAACCGGACCTTCCTTGGTTTCAGGAAAGGTAAACACTCCTTTATCAACAGAAAATTCCGCTTTCTGACCAATGCAAAAAGCGGAATTCAATATGAGAAATGCGATCGTTAAAAAGCGCATCTTTGTTTATTTTTTAGTGTGCCGATGGAGCACCACCGTCGTTAACAGGACTTGTTCCTTCCGGTTGAGGAGCTACGTTTCCTTTGATACGGATCACTTTTGTAGGCTCATTTACCGCATTCGAAGTAATCGTTACGTTTTTGTTGATTGCTCCTGAACGTTTTGTATCATACTTCACAGTAATAACACCTTTTGCTCCCGGTGCAATTGGCTCTTTCGGCCATTCAGGAACTGTACAACCACAAGATCCTTTTGCATTCGAAATAATCAAAGGAGCGTTTCCTGTATTTGTAAAAGAAAACGTACAAGTACCGTTTGCTCCGTATTTGATATTTCCGTAATCGTGCGTTTCTTTCGCGAATTCGATTTTAGCTCCGTTTTGTACTTCTTGAGCAATCGCAGTGTTTGCGCCGATCACAGCTACGAAAGCCAACATCATTGTAAATAATACTTTTTTCATTTTGTTTCTTTTAGTTGTTGTAAATATAGATTATAAAGTTTTGCCTTTTGGTTTCTTTAACACATAGTTAACGAAAATCATACCAAAATACTAATTTGCTTTTGAAACGTATTCATCAAAGGTCAAATCCACGTACTTTAAACGATTTTCGATCTGTTTTCGTTGCTCCGCGTCCATTTTCGGATTTTCTTTCAGAAGCATTTCGTAGTAGTATTTCACTTTCGTTTTTTGTCGCGGGATCACAAACACATCGTATGCTCCTGCCAGACTTTCCAGAACCATGGCTCTGTTTTTATACGTCGGATACGTCGCAATCAACGAATCCGCCAAAATCACCGAACGCTGATGCAAACCAACGGAAGCAAAGATAATGTGCGCTTTATCCAAATAACGCGGCGCTTCATCAGTTTTAGGGAACCGGTGATAAACACTCAGACATTTCTCCGCATACGTCACTGCAACCTGCTGATCAAACTCAAGTTTACCTGAAGCCGAAACTGATTTCAAAGAATCTTCGAAAGCTTTAATTTCTTTTACCGCTTCCTCCAAAGTCTGCTTTCCGCCACTTTTTTGACCTTCCTTTGCGCCTTCCCCTTTTGAAGAGCATCCCAGCGCAAAAAGCGCCATTCCAACTAGAAATAAGAACTTCATTATTTTCCTTTTTTAAATGACGGGAATTTCATTTTGTAAGCAACCGAAATCAAGCCCTGAGAAATATTCTGAAGTCTTTTAGCCAGCAATCTTCTTTTCAAAACAGAAAGGTGATCTGTGAATAAAACTCCTTCAACATGATCGTATTCGTGCTGAATAATCCGTGCTTTGTAACCGTCAAACCACTCATCGTGGAATTGCCAGTTTTCATCGTAATAAGTCATCCGGATTTTTTCTTTTCGGTAAACTTCTTCGCGAATCTTCGGAATACTCAAACAGCCTTCGTGAAAACCCCAGGCTTCACCGGCTTCTTCTTCGATAATCGGGTTGATAAAAACGCGTTTAAATCCGTCCATTCCTTCCGCCATCGGGTCTTCCTCTTCATCGTCGTCTGTTTCCGCAAACGGACTTCCGTCTACCACAAACAAACGAATGGAGCGATTAATCTGAGGAGCCGCCAAACCTACTCCGGATGCTTCATACATCGTTTCAAACATATCTTCAATGAGTTTATTCAACTCCGGATAGTCCTGATCGATTTCGACAGCTTCTTTTTTTAGTACCGGATCACCGTATGCAACAATTGGCAATATCATTTTTATTCTTTTTAATATCATTCATAGAATTCAGGAATCACCTAAATTCTCATTAAAACATTTTTACAAAGTTAGAAAATTGATGCATTCAAAATACTTTTCCTTATTTCATGCGGGTTTGAAGGTAGTCTTGCAGGATAATTGTTGCACTAACCGTATCAATAAGACCTTTTTGCTCACGATCCTTTTTCTTCAAGCCGCTTTGAGCAATTGCTGCAGAAGCCATTTTTGAAGTGAATCGCTCATCCAACAAACTCACCAATAATCCGGGAAAGTTCTTTTGAACCGCTTCTTTCAATAGACGTACATTTTGAGTAATGTGTGAGTCGGAAGCATCCAATCTTTTGGGCTCGCCAATAACAATTTCCGTAACCTCCTCTTTTTCAACGAGCGCCTTCAACTCATCCATCAGGAGTTTACTGTCGATCGTTTTCAATCCGAAGGCAAACATCTGAAGTTCATCCGAAAGTGCCAGACCGGTTCTTTTTAAACCAAAATCGATTGCGAGAATTTTAGACAAGGGAAACTATTTTAAAAATCAGACACAAAAGTAAGTCAAAAAAACGGTCTAGGGTTATAAACCCTAGAAGGGGCATTTCTATGAAAATTGTATCTTGATGCGCGCGTGAACCTCCTTCCTTATACATTGAAAAGCTATTGCTTTTTCTACTACTTTTGACAAAAATCAAAACATATGCGTTCCATTATTGAAGCTGCCTGGGAAAATCGGGCATTATTAGATCAGGCAGAAACCCGCCAGGCAATTGAACATGTAATTGAGGATATCGACAAAGGAAGATTGCGTGTTGCAGAACCGAAAGAAGATGGCTCATGGCAAGTGAACGAATGGGTGAAGAAAGCTGTTGTAATGTATTTTCCTATTCGTAAAATGGAAACCATTGAAGTTGGTCCGTTTGAGTTTCACGATAAAATGGCTTTGAAGAAAAATTACGCTGAATTAGGAGTTCGCGTTGTTCCTCATGCAATTGCCCGCTATGGTGCTTTTGTTGCTCCGGGTGTCATTATGATGCCTTCTTATGTAAATATCGGTGCTTATGTAGATTCAGGAACGATGGTAGACACCTGGGCAACAGTTGGTTCTTGTGCTCAAATCGGGAAGAATGTGCATTTGAGCGGCGGTGTTGGAATCGGTGGTGTATTGGAACCTTTGCAAGCAGCTCCTGTCATTATTGAAGACGATGCGTTCATCGGTTCACGCTGTATTGTAGTAGAAGGTGTTCGTGTAGGAAAAGAAGCTGTTTTGGGAGCGAATGTTTGTTTGACGATGTCGACAAAAATTATTGATGTAACCGGAGCAGAACCAATCGAATTGAAAGGATACGTTCCGGAACGTTCAGTTGTTATTCCGGGATCATATACCAAATCATTCCCTGCAGGAGATTTCCAGGTTCCTTGTGCTTTGATTATCGGAAAACGCAAGGCATCAACCGATTTAAAAACATCTTTGAACGACGCGTTGAGAGAACATAACGTTGCGGTATAAAAGACATTGCGAATTACTTATAAAACAAAAATGACGAGATGCATCTCGTCATTTTTGTTTATTATCGTTCCATTATTTATCAAGGTTTTTCCTCTTCCACTTTTTTTCGCTCTTCTTCCAGCTTCTTTTTTTCCTCCTCCAATTTTCGTTTTTCCAACTCCAACTGTTCCTGCTCCAGTTTTAATTTTTCTTTTTCCAGTTTCAACCGTTCTTCTTCGAGCTTTTGCTTTTCGGATTCTTCTTTTGATTTGAGTTCACCCGTCTTCTTTTCCAGATCTTCTTGTTTTCGCTTCGCATCTTCTGCTCTTTTTCTCAGATTATCTCCCTCCGGACTCAATTCTTCTACTCCGGGTATTTTAGGCAGTTTAAATCCAAATCGGGAAGAAACTCCGGTGGAAATAAGCGGCCCACCGATTCCGATTTCAAAATTCATTCCGACAAACTTCGAAAAATAGTATCGGAATCCCCAGCAGGTTCTCATCGAAATCGGAATGGTAGGAAATCCATCCCAGAAACCACTTTTGTCATCTGTTTTCACTCCGTTAACGAATGTGCTTCTATACTTCGCATTGCTTCCGATTCCGATCCCTCCATACATATCCAATCGTTTGTTTTTGACCGGAAAATGGAAATTAAAACGAGCCTGGATACGCACTCTGCTCATTTTTCGCTCATACGAATTGGTATAGGAAATTCCGTCAACAATCGAATCCAGACGATCATATGTTACACTGCTTCCACTGTAAATCGCATCTACCCCGATCCCAAACCAATTGTTCAGGAAAAACTCCGTCCGCAAACCTGTCGGACCTGAGCCACGACTGTCAATATTCGAAATATTGTCATCGTCCTTCACAGCTCCAAGGATTGAACTTTTTAAACCCGGAAATAAACTCGTGTAATTCGGAACTCCATAATATGGATCATTCACCATGTTCCACTTAGTATTCGCTTGTCCTGATGCATTAAATACCAGCATAACGGACATAATACTCCCCGCAAGTGCAGCAGCTCTCTTCATAAATTGTAGCGTTTTTGGTTTTTATTACCACATAAAACAAAACCTTCTCTTTTTCAAAAGAAGGTTGATTTACGCGTTTTAGTTTTCACGGAAACGAAATTAAAAGATTAGTCAAACTACAATTCGGACGTGAGTAACTGAATTCGTAAAATACTTGTTTCAGTTAGTTTTTGACTGCATTCCTTATGCTTGCATATTCAAATGCACTAAAACCAAAAGGGGACGCAATGCATCGCGTCCCCTTTTGGTTTTTCCCTTCTTTATTTTACAAAAGAATTTCTCTTAGTTATTTTGCAGTTTGATGAGATTCAATGCAGATCCTGCTTTAAACCACTCAATCTGTTGATCATTATAAGTATGATTCAATTTGATGTTTTCTTTCGAACCATCTGCATGAACGATTTCCAAAGTCAACTGTTTTCCCGGAGCGAAATCAACCAAATCAATGAAGTTGAAAGTATCGTCTTCTTTGATCTTATCATAATCTGCTTCGTTAGAGAAAGTCAATCCCAACATTCCTTGTTTCTTCAGGTTTGTTTCGTGGATACGCGCAAATGATTTCACGATCACCGCACGAACTCCCAAATGACGCGGCTCCATTGCAGCATGCTCACGGGAAGAACCTTCACCGTAGTTTTGATCTCCGACAACAATTGACGGAATTCCGGCTGCTTTGTATGCACGCTGCACAGCAGGCACTTCACCTATTGAACCTGTCAATTGATTCATGACTTCATTTGCTTTCCCATTATAGGCATTTTCAGCACCGATCAACATATTATTCGAAATGTTGTCTAAGTGACCACGGTAACGCAGCCACGGACCAGCCATTGAAATGTGGTCGGTAGTACATTTTCCTTTTGCCTTGATCAACAATTTCGCACCTGTAATGTTGTTTCCGTCCCATGCAGGGAAAGATTCCAACAACTGCAAGCGTGTAGAATCAGGCTTAACGATTACCTGAACACCTGAACCGTCTTCAGCCGGAGCCTGATATCCCGGATCTTCCACGTCAAATCCTTTTGTAGGAAGCTCATCACCATGAGGAGGTAACAATTTCACTTGTTCTCCTTTATCATTCGTCAGCGTATCTGTTAACGGATTGAATCCTAAATCTCCGGAGATTGCCAAAGCAGCAACCATTTCGGGAGAAGTTACGAATGCATGTGTATTGGGATTACCATCTGCTCGTTTGGAGAAATTCCGGTTGAATGAATGGATGATCGTATTTTTTTCCTGCTTGTCAGCTCCTTCACGATCCCATTGTCCGATACAAGGCCCACAAGCATTGGTGAACACTTTCGTTCCCATTTTCTCGAAAGTTGCAATGATTCCGTCACGTTCAATCGTGTAGCGAACCTGCTCAGATCCCGGATTGATTCCGAATTCTGCTTTTGGAGTGATTCCGTGTTTCACAGCCTGCTCAACAATAGAAGCTGCACGCGACATATCTTCATAAGAGGAGTTTGTACAAGATCCGATCAGACCCCACTCTATTTTCATCGGCCATCCGTTGCTCATTGCTTCCGCTTTCATTTTTGAAACCGGTGTTCCGCGATCCGGAGTAAATGGTCCGTTGATATGCGGTTCCAAAGTATTTAAATCGATTTCGATCAACTCGTCAAAATACTTTTCCGGATTTGCATATACTTCTGCATCACCTGTTAAATGCTCTGCAATCGTATCAGCCAAAGCAACTACTTCTGCCCGGCCCGTTGCCGTTAAGTAGCGGCGCATGGAATCGTCATAACCGAACGTTGAAGTCGTAGCTCCGATTTCAGCACCCATGTTACAGATTGTTCCTTTTCCTGTTGCAGAAAGCGAAATTGCCCCGTCTCCGAAGTATTCAACAACTGCTCCTGTTCCACCTTTTACGGTAAGAATATCCGCAACTTTCAGGATAACATCTTTGGAAGAAGTCCATCCGTTCAATTTTCCTGTTAGTTTAACTCCGATCAGTTTCGGGAATTTCAACTCCCAGGCCATTCCCGCCATAACATCCACTGCGTCGGCACCTCCAACACCAATGGCGATCATTCCCAATCCACCTCCATTTACAGTATGTGAATCCGTTCCAATCATCATTCCTCCCGGAAAAGCATAATTCTCCAACATCACCTGATGAATGATTCCCGCTCCCGGTTTCCAGAAACCGATCCCGTATTTATTAGAGATTGAGGACAAAAAGTTGAACACCTCATTATTTTCATTTAATGAACGCTGCAAATCCGCATCAGCGCCCACTTTTGCCTGAATTAAATGGTCGCAATGCACCGTTGAAGGAACAGCAACTTTCGGTTTCCCTGCCTGCATAAATTGCAATAAAGCCATTTGTGCCGTTGCATCCTGCATCGTTACGCGATCCGGAGCAAAATCCACATACGCTTTTCCTCTTTCATATGTTTGAGTAGCAACACCATCCCAAAGATGGGCATACAGAATTTTTTCCGTCAAGGTAAGTGGTTTGTTTAACACTTTGCGGGCAGCATCGATACGAGAAGGATATTTCTCATAAACTGCCTTAATCATATCTAAATCGAAAACAGCCATTTCATAAATTTTGGTTATGTATAAATTTAAGCATTTAAAAAATTAGATGTTCTAAATAATTCTTATAAATACATAGATTTTTTCGATGAAGGGATTGAGATTGATTTTTATTCGAAGCTTGCTATTTTGTAACAATTTAAGCCACCCAACATTTACTCATAAGAAGACGGTGTAATTCGCACCTTAATCAGTTACGCTAATTCTCAACCAATGAAAGAACAAATCGTTTTCATTCTTTTTTTTTCAACTGCTATGACTTGTTGGAGCCAGGATACAGTCAAAGCAAAATTTCATTCCCAATTCCACTTAGATCACGATTATAGACAATATGAAACGGAACTTGGGGAATCTGTTGATTTCATTTATAACCGATTTATTTCGGGGTTACCTGATGGAAATTATTGTTTTGTAGATTCTATTTCCAACCTGATTAGACTAATGGGAGAAGTCAAAAATTCAAGACTAGTAAAGAAATGGTCCTATTTCGACTCACTTGGTCAAAAAAGAATTGAGGATGTGTTTTTTAATGATTTTGATTCAAATATCCATACGTCCTACTATGACGAAAGTGGTTTTTTATATAGAACCAAGGAAGGCTCCAATAAGTTTTTAAAAACTATTCATTACACCAAAAAGGGAATGACTGACTATTATTTCAATGATTTTACAGATAGTTCCAATCTTCAAATGAATTTTTTTGAAAACGGTCAATTAAAACATCGTTCATCATCCAAAAGCGGATTGAACCATGGAGAATATTATTGGGCTTATGAAGATGGAACTTTATATGCGCAACATTTTTATAAGAATGGACTTAAAGTTGAAACATGGAGAAGTGGCTTCAAAGGTTTAAAAGAAGATTGGTGCACAGAAAAATATGAAACTGATCGATTGACTTTTATTTCTTTCAGAAATGGATTATCCTATAAAATATCTTCGGGTACGATGGAAATTCTGGATCGTTATCCAAGCGGTAAAATCAGACTGAAAGGAAAAGTTGTCGATGGATTCAAATCAGGAACATGGTTTTTCTATGATGAGAAAGGCAATATTATAGGGGAATTCCATCACGATACTAGAGGTAATTTAACTTCGTGGAGCATTAAATCTGATTCAATACCTGCAATTTGAATTATCCAAATCCACCAAATCACAACTTAACGACAGTAAAAGACCGGCGTCCGTTGTTTGTGTGAATGTTCAACAGGTATTTACCGGCTGAATAAGGAAAATCGACTGAATAATTCTTTTTCTGAGCCTTGCCCACTTTATCACTGAGTAATTCCTTCAACAATTTCCCACTTGCATCATAGATTTCAGCAACCAAATGATCTGCATGCTGAAAATCGATCGAAAAATTCAGTTTTTCTGAAAATGGATTTGGATTGATGGTAACAGACAATGCATCTTTCGGTTTATCTTCTGTTATTCCTGTTGATAAGGTACTGTATCCATACTTATACAGTCCCCCACCAGAAGCGTATGCCAGATGGGGATTAATCACAAAAATCCGGTTCAAATTACTCCCGACAAGTAACGAATTCCAGGTATCACCACCATCTGTAGTTTCATAAAACCCAGTTGTATGTCCACCCATCCAACCGTGATCCGGCGTAATAAATCCAACAGCCTGTACCATATTATCAATAAATGGCTTTGTTTCCCAGGTATTCCCAGAATCAGCAGACTTCAACAACCTGCCTGATACTTCTGACTGAATAGATCCGTAAATATGTGTATTGTTTTCAAGCAATTGTAATTTCCACACATAATCACCCGGAGTTTGAGAATTGTAAATCTCCGTCCAGCTAACTCCGCCATCTTCGGTTTTTAGAATGATTCCTCCCGTACTGCTTTTACCCGAGACATAGCCCAATTGCTCATTAATGAACAGAATTTCAACCAACCCGGTTGCATAAGCTGACATGTCAATATATTCCCAGGTAACTCCACTATCAATCGACTTTATAACATTTGGTGAAGCAGAAAAATAAGCACCACATCCGTAAATCGTTGAACTACCCACAGCATCCAAGCCACATACAGCGGGTGGATTTGGTGAAATGGTAATTGAATCCCACGTATCCCCACCATCAGTAGAACGATAAAATTTATTGTCCAGCGTTCCCAAAAAACCGATGTTTTCATTCAGGAATTCAATATTTCTTAAATAATAAGCAGTTTGAAACTTCAATTCCCAGGTTTCACCGCCATCTATTGTCTTAAACACAGAACCACCACCACCGTTGACAGCCCAACCTACATGATCGTCTAAAAAGAACACGTCATCGTATCGATAGTATAAGGTATCGTTATGTATAAGAGTCCAGTTTGTTTGTGAGAACGACAAGTTACAACACAGGTTGATCATTAAGAAGGTTACAATTTTTTTCATCATTCATTAAATAGTTAGTATTTCAAAGGAAATGTATTTAATGAATTTTTTTGCTGCGAAAATGCGTAATGTAGTATCTATTGAGTTAAATAGGGTTAGCTTAAAACAAAAGAACCCCGATCCCGTACATACGGGAACCGGGGCTTTCATTTATCTTGTGCTAAATTAATTCGCCAACAGCTTATGAGAAGGAGCAAACTTTGTCAGATTGATACCTTCTACTGCTACTTTGTATTCTTCGATTGTCGGAGTTCTACCCAGGATTGTTGACAGAACAACAACCGGTGTAGATGAAAGCAAGGATTCTCCTTTTTTACCTTCGGAATCTTCTACGACTCTTCCTTGGAATAAACGTGTTGAAGTTGCCATTACCGTATCTCCTTTTTCTGCTTTTTCCTGATTCCCCATACACAGGTTACATCCCGGACGCTCCAAATACAACATGTTTTCGTACTTCGTGCGTGCTTCTCCTTTCGGAGCATTATCATCGAATTCGAATCCGGAGTATTTTTGCAATACTTCCCAGTCGCCTTCAGCCTTCAATTCGTCTACAATATTATACGTAGGTGGAGCTACAACCAACGGAGCTTTGAATTCTACTTTCCCATTTTGTGCTTCCACGTTTTTCAACATTTGAGCAAGGATTTTCATATCGCCCTTGTGAACCATGCACGAACCGATAAATCCAAGATCTACTTTTTTCTCTCCTCCGTAGAAAGAAAGCGGTCTGATTGTATCGTGTGTGTATCGTTTAGAAACGTCTTTATTGTTTACATCCGGGTCAGCAATCATTGGTTCAGCAATCAAATCCAAATCAACAACCACTTCCGCATAGTATTTCGCGTTTGCATCCGGAGTCAAAGCAGGTTTTTCGCCCGATTTAATCTCAGTGATTCGCTTATCTGCTTTATTGATCAATCCTTGAAGAACTTGTTTCTCATTGTCCATTCCTTTATCAATCATGATCTGAATTCTGCTTTTCGCAATTTCCAGTGATTCGATCAAGGTATCATCTTCCGAAATACAAATAGAAGCTTTCGCCTTCATTTCCGCAGTCCAGTCAGTAAACGTAAATGCCTGATCAGCTGTAAGCGTTCCCAGATGAACCTCAATGATTCGACCCTGGAATACGTTTTCTCCACCAAAAGTATGAAGCATCTGAGCTTGCGTAGCGTGAACCACATCACGGAAATCCATATACTCGCTCATACTTCCTTTGAAGGTCACTTTCACTGATTCCGGAATCGGCATGGAAGCTTCTCCGGTAGCAAGAGCAAGAGCAACTGTACCTGAATCGGCACCAAAAGCAACACCTTTCGACATTCTTGTGTGTGAGTCACCACCAATAATGATTGCCCACTCATCGATTGTAATGTCATTCAGAACTTTGTGAATTACATCTGTCATGGACAAATAAACACCTTTCGGGTCACGGGCAGTGATCAAACCGAAATCGTTCATGAACTTCATTAGTTTCGGAATATTTGCCTGCGCTTTTTTATCCCAAACCGAAGCCGTGTGACAACCCGATTGGTATGCACCATCAACGATCGGTGAGATAACTGTTGCAGCCATCGATTCCAATTCCTGAGCAGTCATCAATCCTGTTGTATCTTGCGAACCAACGATGTTTACTTCTACACGAACATCCGAACCAGCGTGCAATACTTTCCCTTGTGTAATTCCAACAGCATTTCTGTTGAAGATTTTTTCTACTGCTGTCAAACCTTGTCCTTCAACAGAAATTTCTTTTGACGGAGCATATACCAGAGGAGTATCGATGCCCAATGTTTTCGCAGCGAATGTTTGAATCTTTTTACCGAAAACAATCGCATATGACCCACCGGCTTTGATGAATTCCATTTTCTGAGGAGTAAACGCCTTAGAAATGTCAATCAACTCTTTATCGCCGTTGTATAATTTTTTCGTTTTTGTATTAATTGTCAACACCGTTCCCGTAGCAACCGAGTATGCTTCTTCCAGAACCGGATCACCATTTTCATTACGAACAGGCTCTCCATTTGCATCCAGTTTTTTTACCCAGTTTTTCAAGTCCAAACCAATACCTCCCGTCACATCAACAGTTGTCAGGAAAATCGGAGAAATTCCGTTTGTTCCTCCAACGATCGGAGCAAAGTTTACGAATGGAACATACGGGCTAGCTTGTTTTCCGGTCCAAAGTGCCACGTTATTTACTCCCGACATTCTGGATGAACCGACACCCATCGTACCTTTTTCAGCAATCAACATCACAGATTTGTCCGGATGTTGTGCCTGCAATGCTTTAATCTCCTCCTGTGCCTGAGGAGTAATCATACACTTACCATGAAGCTCGCGATCTGAACGTGAGTGAGCCTGATTCCCCGGAGAAAGTAAATCCGTTGAAATATCTCCTTCACCTGCAATAAATGTAACGACCTTAATTTCTTCAGCTACATCCGGAAGTTTCGTGAAAAACTCAGCTTTCGCATAACTTTCAAGAATCTCTTTGGCAAATACATTTCCATTTTTAAACGCCTCCTTCAAGCGATCCGTATCCGCATCATAAAGGAAAACCTGTGTCTTCAACACATTTGCAGCTTCCGTTGCAATAGAAACATCGTTTCCTAAAGCCAAATCAAGCAAAACACCAATTGAAGGTCCACCTTTCATGTGTGACAATAACTCAAAAGCAAAAGCCGGTGTAATTTCTTTTACAACCGATTCTCCGAGAATAATCTCTTTTAGAAACTTCGCTTTTTCACCGGCAGCACTCGTCGTTCCCGGCAGTGTGTTATAAATAAAGAACTTAAGAGAATCTTCTCTGTTTGCGTTATCTAAATCTTTAATTTGCTCAACGATTTCGATCACCAACTCAGCACCATCGATAGGTTTTGGGTGAAGTCCCTGCGTTTTTCTTTCTTCAATCTCTTGGATGTATTCTTGATAGGTATTCATAAAAGGAAGTCTTGCTTTTCACTAATGAATGGATTCGTATTTAAATCGAAACCATTCGTTTTGAAAGTTGTTTTTTAACAATTTATTCGATGCGCGAATTTAGCCAAAAGCAATTGAATTTAAAACACAAAGTTTGCTAAGAAAGTGTAGTTTCAGATTATTCAGATTGGTTCTAAATTAAATCAGCTAAAACAGGAAAGCCAGAGAAGCCATTTACTCTGTTTTGCTTATAAATAATATTGTAATTTTGTTCTGTTTTTTTACCGAAAAACACCTTTTTAACACATAAAAAATTCGACCTAATTATGATCAGATCGTTTCTATTCTTTCTCATTGCCTGCACATTTTTAGCGGGCTGTTCCAATTCCGGAAAAGAATACTTCACGGATAAATCCTGCGACTTTAAAATCCTTTTCCCATCTGAGCCGAGTGTCTCGGATCGAACGATTACATTCCCGTTCGGATCATTTACCGGAAAAAAATTCAGTTTGGAAACAACCTCAGGCTTGAACAAATCTTATTCTGTCACCTGTATTGAATTACCTGCAAACATCGTTCATTCCGATTCCATGAATCTTCTTCCACAGCTTTTTGCGCTCACACAAGTTGATTATTTGAATCAAATCGGGGAAGGCGGGTTACTGAACACCTGGATAAGGAACATCAACAAGTATCCCGGAAGAGAATTTGTATGGAGCAATCCAAAAACCGGTGACTCCTATACCAGACGTGTTTTCTATGTGAAGAACAAACTATACCTTTTAGAAGTTGCTTATTCATCTGCCAACCAGCATAACATGGAAATCGTTTCGTTCCTGAACTCTTTTAAACTATTGAATAAAGATATAAACCCACATCCGGAACCCGCTCCAGTTGTTCCGTCCAAAAAGTTCAGCATTTCCTTTCCAGGAACTCCTATTACGAGAAGACAGGTTCTTCCCGGTGCCAATGGACCAATCTATCTGGTAGCAGAAATGTATCAAGTGAGTACAGATACCCAATCGGATGAATTTGGGAACTTTGCTTATGGTGTCAATTACACCGATTTTGGGAAGGATTCTATTACTAACAGTTCGAAAGAACTCCAAAAGGAATTTATCTACGACAGTTCTATAAATAATCCAATGATCCAAAATGGAGGCGAGGTGATAAGCTATACAGAATCTACCATCGACGGAAATTGGTGCATTGAAATGAAAGCACTTGTTATGCAGGGAAGAATTGAGATGCTCACCAAAACATTTTTCAAGGATCATTATTTATACCAGGTGCTGGTTCTTTCATCCCCGGACAAGAGTGAAAACGATGCTGCAAAAAAGTTTATGGAATCATTTCACCACAAATAATGTGTTTATTTGGCTCAAACTTAATCTTCTAATGATTTTATTCCTACCTTTGCACCCCGCTAAGTGTGTCTTGGTGGTATTTTAGTATAAACAACAAATAAGTTTAATTATGAATTCTTACGAAACTGTTTTCATTCTTACTCCCGTTTTGTCTGAAGATCAGGCAAAGGAAGCAGTGCAAAAGTACGAAAGCGAATTGGCTGCCATGGGTGGTAAATTAACGCATTCTGAGAGCTGGGGCCTAAAAAAATTGGCTTACCCAATCCAAAAGAAATCAACTGGTTTCTATTTCTTATTTCAATTTGACGGTGAAGGATCTGTGATCGCTGACCTTGAATTGATTATGAAACGTGACGAGCGCATCATGCGTTTCCTGACTGTGAAAATGGACAAGGATCACTTTGCTTACGCTGAGAAACGTCGCAAGAAAATGAGCGGAGCTCCGGTTGAAGCTTAATTATTTACCTTAAAAATTTAAGAACATGTCACAAAACGATATTCGCTATCTGACTCCGATCAACATCGAGATCAAAAAAGATAAATATTGCCGTTTCAAAAAAAGCGGAATTAAATTCATCGATTTCAAAGACGCTACTTTCTTGTTGCGTTTGGTAAACGAGCAAGGTAAAATTTTACCTCGTCGTATTACCGGAACTTCTGCGAAATACCAGAAGAGAGTTAACAAAGCTATTAAACGTGCTCGTCACCTGGCAATCTTGCCTTACGTTGGCGATATGTTGAAATAGTCTTCACGTTTTAATTTTAAAGACAAGAAATCATGGAAGTAATTCTTAAGAAAAATATCGATAAATTAGGTTACAAAGACGAAGTTGTAACTGTGAAGCCAGGATACGGACGTAACTTCTTGATTCCTCAAGGTTATGCTTCTTTGGCTACTCCTTCTGCGAAAAAAGCGCACGAGGATATGATGAAACAACGTTCTCACAAAGAATCAAAAATCGTTGCTGAAGCAGAAGCAATCGCAGCTAAATTGGCTGAGGTTACTGTAAAAATCAGCACGAAAGTTGGTGAAAACGGTAAAATCTTCGGATCTGTTAACACAGTTCAATTGTCTGAAGCATTGAAAGCTGCAGGTTTTGACATCGACCGTAAATCTTTGAAAATCAAAGACGAGCCGATCAAAGAAGTTGGAACATTCGAAGCTGAAGCGAACTTACACAAAGGTGTGAAGCCAGTATTCAAATTTGAAGTTGTAGGAGAATAAGATTTTCCTTTCTCAAATATTTAAAATCCCGTTGGTCAATGATCAGCGGGATTTTTTTTGTTTCTATATAAAAGCATTCTGAGAGATCAGCGTAATCCGCGGGTGAAAAATATTTCCATCAACCAAACTATTCTTTTCGCATCTTTACATTACAAAAACTTCAATCATGGCAATAGCAATTGGCGACAAGTGTCCGACTTTTTCTCTTAAAGATCAGAACAATACAGATTTCGATATACAATCCATCCTTGGACAGAAGGTATTGGTGATCTACTTCTATCCGAAAGACGATACTCCGGGATGTACGGCTGAAGCTTGTTCGTTTCGGGATAGTTACGAAGACTTCAAGGATCTGGGCTGTGAAGTAATTGGTATTTCCAGTGATTCTCCTCAAAAACACGCCGAATTTGCCGCAAAGCACCGTTTGAGTTTTACCCTGCTTGCCGACACGGAGAAAAGTGTCCGGAAGGCTTTTGGTGTACCGGGAAATCTTTTCGGATTGATTCCGGGACGTGTGACATATATTGTTGACAAGAAGGGAATCGTTCGTCATATTTATAATTCGCTCACGAATGCTGCAACGCATATTGATGAATCGTTGAAAGCTGTTAAATTGATCTGTGATGAAAGTAATTAAGCATTTAGCCGGAATCCTGTTGGTTGGATTGCCGCTCGTTTCTCATTCTCAGGAGGAACCCAAGAAAGAAACACCTGCTCAGCAGAAAGAAGTCTTCGATCCGGAACTTGCCAAAGAACTGGGCGCGGATCAATACGGTATGAAACGCTATGTGATGGCATTTCTGAAACGCGGCCCAAACCAAAGTCAAAGCAAAGAAGAGGCTGAACGTTTGCAGCGGGCTCACATGGACAATATCGGAAAGCTGGCTGAAATGGGGAAATTAGTTGTTGCCGGACCATTTCTGGACAATACCGAGATCCGTGGGATTTACATTTTCAATGTGGAAACGATCGAAGAAGCTGAAGCGCTGACCAAAACAGATCCTGCTATTCAGGCCGGAAGACTGGTGATGGAATTGCATCCGTGGTATGGCTCTGCTGCATTGATGAAAACGGTTCAGATTCATAAAACGATTACAGAAAAAGAGATTTAGGATTTCCGGAGCATTCTCTTGTATTCGCGCTTGTAAAAAGACGGATAGACATGTATCTATTTACCCAATCACAGCATGGATTTCCGGCTCAAATACTGCTGGTTGCCTTCGACTCCGCTCAGTCAACCAAGTAACTCATTCACTTTTTGAAACCGATAATCGAACAGATTTTCCAATTGTTTCCGCACGAACAACCAATGTGCGAACTTCCCTAAAATTCCGAAAGGAAGGGAATAACTGACCAGATCAGTCATTTCGATTCCTCCTTCCACTACTTTAAAATGATGCTCATGGTGCCAGATCTTATAAGGTCCCTGGCGTTGTTCATCCACAAAATAAGTCTGATGCTGCACAACGGTAATTTCAGTCAACCAGGACAGCGGAATTCTCAACACCGGGGAAATTTTATACCCGATCATCAAGCCCTCATAAATTTCGGAAGGAGTTTCTGTCAGAACACGAAAGTTCATGTACTTCGGAGTAATGATTTGCAGATTTTCCGGTGCGCAGAAAAATTTCCAGCATGTTTCCAAATCTGCTTTCACCAATTGCGTACGTTTCAGCTGATACATCCGGATTGTTTAAAACAAATTCACGCGTTCCAGCAATTCGGCACGATGCGCTTCACTGACCGGAATTTCCTTTCCGTCTAGCAAAATAAACTTCGGATTGATCTGCTGAATGTGATTCAAATTCACAACGAATGAACGATGCACCCGGAAAAATTCGTTCTTCGACAGTTTATTCTCCACGTGTTTCAAACTGTAGCTCACAATGTATTTGGAATCTCTGGTGAAGAGAATCGAGTAATTATCGCAGGCTTCAGCATACAAAATATCCGAATAAGCCAATTTGATCAGCTTTTGCTTGTCCTTGATGAAAAAGTAAGTATTGATCAGGATCGAATTGGAGAAATCGACTTGTTTGTTTTGTTCTCTGATTTGAAAAGCGTGCCACGCCAATTCCACCTGGGCATGCAGCTCTTCTTTCTTGAAAGGCTTCATCAGCAAACCGGCAGGATTGGTCAGTTTTACGCGTTCAAGTGTTTTGGAATCCGTACTGGAAGTAACAAACAAAAAAGGTTTGTTGATCTGCTGGTTGACAAAATGAGCCAAATCCACTCCGTCGGGGCCTGTTCCCAGATTAATATCCAAAAGCAATAAATCCGGTTCACATTTTTTCAATTGGTTTCTGGCTTCTTCAAAGGTATCTGCCTTTCCCAGGCATTCATAACCATTATCCAGCAAGCATTGTTCCAGGTAATCTGCAATGAGTAATTCGTCTTCGACAATAAAAAGTTTGGGTTTAGTCATGGTACACTTTGTAGTTTGAAATAAATAATTCTGTCTTCAATCCCTGATTCGAGCTGGTTTCCACCAACTCTGCTTTCAGTTTTTTAGACATGGTTTGAATGAGCTTTGTACCAAAATGTGTTCCATTTTGTTCATTTGATTTTCCGGTTCCGTTATCTGCAACCAATAAAACCAGTTTGTTTTCCTCTTCTTTCAGGCGTAATTCAATTTCCGAACTCTCCCGGTCTGCAAAAGCGTACTTGCAGGAATTCGTTACTAACTCCGCAACAATCAATCCGATAGGAAGTGCCGTTTCAATATCCAGATTCAAATCATCCAGATCATAATGCACCCGAATCTGCTTACTGATTTCTTTTCTAAAATGATGAACCAGATCATCCACTAATTCGCGCAAATATTCGTCCATTCGGACCGCGCGGATATTATCTGTCTGATACAATTTCTGATGAATCAGGGAAATGGCATTGATCCGGTTCAAACTGTCTTCAATGAGTTTAACCGATTCCGGATCTTTCAAATCACGTGCCTGCAAATCGAGAATGGCATGAACCATCTGCAGATTGTTCTTCACCCGGTGGTGAATTTCTCCCATCATGAATTCCTTCTGTTCCAGATTCAGCTGTGTCATTTCATATTTCTGTTCCAGAAGCAAATGAATCCGCTTTCTGTTACGAACCAGCAGGAACAAGAAGACGGAAATGATCAAAATCACGCACAAAACCACAATTAAAACGATCAATTGACTGACATGTGCCTCAGATTGGATTTGTTGCTTGAATTTGATTTCTTTCACCTCAAATCGGGCTTGCATTTCGGCCAAAGCGACACTTTTATCCTGTGTGAAAATCGCATCGCTTAGAATCGTATACTCATTCAAACTTTGATATGCCTTTTTGTAATCGCCTTCTTCAAAATAAATTCGCGATAAGATCTCATGTGCAAAAACTTCCCGTTCCTTCGCTCCGATTTTCTGTGATAAATGCAAAGCTTTGAGCGAATACCTTTTTGCAATGGGATATTGCTTTAGATCAAAATAGCAATTGGCAAGTCCGAGATAAGCAGATTCCAAGTTATAATCATTGTCATACTCCTTAAAGTTAGCTGATGCGCGTTCAAAATAAGCAATCGCTTTTTTAAAATCCTTTTGATCATGATAAATTTTACCCAGTGAATTATATGCCGCCCCAAGTCCATCCAACTGGTCATTCTTTTTGTAGAGCTTGATCGCTTGCTTAAAATTTGCTTCTGCTTCCTTGGTTTTATTCTGATAAGTGAATGTAATTCCCTGATTGACCAAAGCATTTGCCAAATCCCCCTCAAGATGAAGTTCCTTACAAAGGTCTATTGCTTTCTGATGATAATAATCTGCATTTTCATATTGATATTGGGAAAAGTAACAAATACCCAATTGAGAATAACAATAACTCAAATTTTCCAAATCGTTCTCCGATTGGAACAAGTGGATTGCCCGCTGAAAATAACCGATTGAGACCTTCGCGTTTCCCTGAATATCATTTGCAACAGCCAGGTTCATCAATGCAAATGCTTCTCCCGAACGGTAATTGATCTTTCGGGAGAGACGAAGGGCCTTCGAGCTTAACTCAATGGATTTTTCGACATCGGTCGTGTAGAGAATCTCACTTTTCAGATTGAGCGCGTCAATTGTTGCGGTGTCTTTTTGACCGAAGGCTGCAGGTATGATTAATAACCCAAAAACGAGGAGAAGGAAATTACGAATCATCTTCACCCTAAAAATACTACCATTTACTAAGATTTCCGCGCGTCTCGACCCTTTTTTTTGAGCGGTAATCCGACATTGTTGATTTTTGCACACACAAACTCTGTTATGAAGAAAAAATTACGTTTTTACGTTCGATGATTGCTACATCAATTCATACTATTTCCATCACCCATCGAAAACAATCAATCTTATGTTTACCGAAACCATACAATTCAAACATTGGACGTTTGAAATCCCTATAAAACTCAACCGAAAAATCTACTCCAATACTTTATGCGGCTACTCCGAATTTCATGTGAAAGAATTCCGTTCCTTTTTCCGGTTCAGCGAAGATATTTTCACGCCGGAACTCAAAGAACTGCTCAGTAGGTTCGGGATCGATTACAAAAAAGACACGCTGGTCAAAAAACTGGATGAAACCAAAGGAAAAGAAGTGTTCATTATCAATTTTCAGTTTCTGGGCGGTCTTCACTTCGATTCAAAGATCGAGCCGGAGGAGAATTCGCTGACAACCGAGTTGGATTATGTGCCGATTTCAGACAAAACCGGCATTGCATTCTATCAGGTAGAGGAAACGATCATCGGAAAGCACATCATTTATGCCGAGATCCTGTTTCGCAATTCGTGACGAATACGATTATTTACTCTTCACATCGAAATGAACGGTTGCCGTTGAAGGAATTTTCGGGATGGTTACCCAATTATTAGACAGAGCCAGACTCTTACACGTTCCACAACTTTTAACCGTTACCACATAGTCAACATTCCCGTTGTCCGACCGGGTGACTTCGCGGATGTATTTTGTTTCACAACCTCCGTTGGCAGAAACTCCAAGCAAAGTGTATTTGCTGAAATCAATTGACGGTAAAGAACATCCGGCTGGAAAAGTCTGCTGGTAAGTATTCTCATCCTGTATAATCCATTGGTCTCCGCTGATAGGTTCACATCGGATTTCCATATTGGCAGAAATGTCTCCTTTGTTTTTATCTTTTCCCCAGCATTTCGGGCTTTTTGAACAGGAATTGATCAAAAAAAGAAACAAACAAATTGTCAAATAAATTACTGTTTTCATTGTGGCTAATCAAATTGTTGCCAGCAAGATAAGAAGTCTCAATGCAATTTGAAAGAAACCGGAAGAGAGAACGTAGAATTAACCTTTTGTCCGTCAATGGTTGCAGGTTTCCAGTTCGGCATTGCTTTAACGGCACGAATCGCTTCTTCATCCAGGATGTCGTGCCCGGTAGATTTCTTAACTTTTACGGTCGTGATTTCCCCTTTATCCGATATCACAAATTGCAGGTATACTTTTCCTTCAATTCTTCTCTCAAAAGCTTCCTGAGGATACTTCAAATTCTTTTGAAGGTATTTGATCACACTTTTATTTCCTTTCTGAAAAACAGCAGCGGTTTCATATTCAAAGAAGCTTGTTTTCTTTCCATCAGGAAGGTAGCACGCTTTGAATGTCCGTCTGTCATTTGCAAACGTTTCCTTCCGTCTGATTTTACCGTCTTTATAGTAAACAATAAAATCACCCTCCAGATTTCCATTCTTGTAATCTTCGGTGGAAAACAGCTCTCCTGATTCATAAAAAACAGTTGTAAGCCCGTTTAGTTTTCCATCAGTATAATTGTATATCGATGATTTGTTTCCGTTCTTTTTATAATAAACAAATTCGCCTTCTCTCACTTTCTGTGCATAATCCTTAAATGCACCGGTCATTTGAAGTGAATCTGAATCCAGGTAATAATCTGAAACCTTGTACAGACGATCCTCTTCTTTGATGAGGCGGTAATACATCATCGAATCACTTATTTTAGTCACATTCCAGGAACGATCAAAATAGATGGTATCGCGCTTATTCTGGGCAAACAAACAAAAACCTGTCAGGATTATCAGGGTGGTTAATATGTATTTCATTGTTGATTTTTTTTGCAAAACTAAGTATTACAAATTACTTACTCAAATCCTCCAGATAGCCATCAGGACGTAATTCATAACTAAATCTCCACCAATTCAATTGGCAGTCCGTCGGGATCTTCGAAGAAAGTAAAACGTTTTCCGGTAAATTCATCGATTCGGATCGGTTCACAGACCACTTGTTTCGATAATAGTTCGTTGATTGAATCGTCTATGTTGTTGACGGAAAAAGCCAGATGTCTGAGTCCGCTTGCTTCGGGCCGCGAGATTCTTTTGGGTGGATCCGGAAAGGAAAATAATTCCATGCAGTAGACTCCGTTCAGGATGAGGTCCAATTTATACGAATCCCGTTCAGCGCGGTAATTTTCAGCAAGGATTTCGAATCCCAAAACTTCGGTGTAAAATTTCTTTGAACGCTCGTAATCCGAGCAAATAATCGCAATATGATGAACAGATTTCAACATCTGTTCTTAGATGTATTTGCTTTCTGCCAGGTAATTTTTCACATAATCGGCAATTCCTTCTTCCAGCGTATGAAACGGAACAGCGTAACCCTGAGCAATCAGTTTCTGCATGTTTGCTTCCGTAAAATACTGGTATTTATCGCGAATATCTTCCGGTGTATCGATGAATGAGATTTGAGCTTCTTTTCCTAAAGCTTCAAACGTATTTGTTGCCAGATCGAGGAAAGTACGCGCTTCGCCGGAGCCCAGGTTGTAAATTCCGGATTTTGCCGTTCCTTTCATCAAAAATTCGATCACGGAAACCACGTCTTTCACGTAAACAAAGTCACGCATTTGTCCACCGTCCGTATAGTTCGGATTGTGAGAACGGAACAGTTTCATTGCACCATGCTCTTTCACCTGATTGAAGGTATGGAAAATCACAGAAGCCATTCTCGATTTATGATATTCGTTCGGTCCGTAAACATTAAAGAACTTCAATCCGTACCAATGAGGCGGTGTTTCAGTTTGTTCCAAAGCCCACATATCGAACCATTGTTTTGACCATCCGTAAGGATTCAAAGGCTGCAATTTTGGCATGGTTTCTTCGTTGTCATCGTAACCAAACTCTCCCAATCCGTAAGTTGCCGCAGAACTTGCGTAAACCAAGGGAATCTTGAAATGGGTACAGTGTTTCCAAACCATTTTGGAATATTCCACATTCAATTCATCAAAAATCGCTTTGTCAAACTCAGTGGTATCTGTGCGTGCGCCAATGTGCAATACACAAGTCACTTCCGCACCGAATTCTTTCATCCACTGATCGAAATCATTTCGCTGAACCATGGCAACAAACAACTTTCCGTCCAGATTGGACGCCTTTTCTGTTTTGGAGAAATCATCCACCAAAACCAGATTATTGATTCCTTTGCTATTCAATGTTCCTGCGATACAACTTCCGATGAACCCCGCTGCTCCTGTAATGACGATCATGATAAAAATGAATTTGACACAAAAGTACGCCAAAGTAATTGAAAAAGGTAAAAGTCAGAATTGAAAAGGTAAAAGGAATCCGCAATTCTCGCTTTTACTTTTTAACTTCTCGCTTCAAAACATTACTTTTGTATCCAATTTTTCAACACTTGGAAACAGTATACATTACACGAAGAGAACATTTCAACGCAGCGCACAAATTATGGCGCGAGGAATGGTCGGATGAAAAAAACGAAGCCGTTTTCGGTAAATGCAGCAATAAAAACTGGCACGGACACAATTTCGAATTGTTTGTAACCGTAAAAGGAGAACCAAATCCGGAAACAGGATTTGTGATCAATCTGAAAGATTTGAGTACCATTATCAAAGATCTGGTAATCGAGGAATTGGATCACAAGAATCTAAACCTGGATGTTCCGTTTTTAAAAGGAAAGCTGGCTTCAACTGAAAACCTGGCAATTGAAATCTGGAAAATCATTGATGCTCCGATTCAGCAAGCCGGCGGACATTTATGCAAGATCAAACTGGTTGAAACAGAAAATAATTACGTTGAATATTTCGGAGGAAAAGAACCTTATTAATAATGGAGAATTTAAAATTGAGAAGTAAACTACGCTAACGCTTGTTTGTATTGAAAGCTTTGCTTTCTCTTCTTTTCAATTTTCAATTTTCAATTTTCAATTCAAATCATGAGCGAATTTCAATACGACGACGATACCACACAAAACATTTCAAGTGTTTACAAATCCATTCTTTCCGAAATCGGTGAAAATCCGGATCGTGAAGGACTATTGAAAACTCCGGAACGTGTTGCTAAAGCATTGCAATTCCTGACACAAGGATACGAGATCAAGCCGGAAGAAATTCTGAAAAGCGCCTTGTTTCACGAAGAATATTCGGAAATGGTGATTGTGAAGGACATTGAAGTTTACTCGATGTGTGAGCACCACATGCTTCCCTTCTTCGGAAAAGCACATATTGCTTATATTCCAAACGGAACGATCGTTGGTTTGAGTAAAATTCCACGCGTGGTAGATGCTTTCAGCCGCAGATTGCAGGTTCAGGAGCGATTGACCATCGAGATCCGCGATTGTATTCAGGATACCTTGAAGCCAAAAGGTGTTGCCGTGGTGATGGAATGCCAGCACATGTGTATGCAGATGCGCGGAGTTCAGAAACAAAATTCGGTCACTACTTCCAGTGCTTTCACCGGATTATTCCTGAACAACGATTCAACCAGAAAAGAATTTATTAATTTAATACAGGCGAAATTGCATTAGACACCAGAACCAATCAGCTTAAACACCAATCATATGACTAGAAATGCTACCTTTTTAATCCTTTTTACTATTTCGCTTTTTTGCGCCCAATCGGTTTTTGGAGCAAAAGGATTGAAATTTTCCCTCGAGAAAACCGTTGTTCTGGTCAACTCCATCGATTCCTATCAAACCTCCAATTATTTTGAAGGTTCCAATGAAACAGATGCCCAGCAGCGCTTTTACTTTTCGGTCATTGAAACGGAAAAATTGATCTCTAAACAGGCTTCCGTTATCATAGAAGGGAAAGCCAAAAAGATCAATATTGAATCAAATTTCACGGTTTCCACAATTAACTGGGGTTCTGTTTTTAATGGAATCAGAACATACAGTATCACACTTCCTCCTCGCTGCATTTTCAAAATTGAATACCAAACTTCCGCGCAGGAAACCATTTTCTTGTCTGATATTGAAAAAAGTGGTGTTCATCAGGCAGATGATTTTTTCTATGAAGTCACACTTCCCGCAAATCTGGAAGCTTCATTCCGACACCGCACAGAAAAGAAATCCGGGCGTTTTGTGATCACCAATCAGGATTTTCAGGCCAATGAAGAGCGCATCTACTTTTTGATTCACCCGAAAGGAGCAGAACCGAATACTTATTTCAATAATTGGTTCATCAAGAAAACGGAAGGTCATGAAGCGTTAAATACCAGTCTTCTGCCTCAGAACCTGACAGATCTTGCGAAGAAAGGAAAATCGACAGAACTTGCAAAAGCTTGTTTCGCATATGTTCAGGAAAACATTCAATACCTGGATATTGAAAACGGATTAAATGCATTGATTCCACGTCAGGCCAATCAAACCATTCAAAACAAATACGGCGACTGCAAGGATATGGCCATGCTTTTGCATCAACTCTTAAAAAACTTTGGTTTTGAGTCTTACATGAGCATCTCAAAAACATCCACCAAAAAAGACACCTATGATTTCCCGTCTATTGCCATGGCCAATCACATGATCGTCTCATTGGTCTGGGAAAACAAAATGTACTTTTTGGATTGTACGGAGCAAGAATGTTTGTTCGGAGATCCGAGCATGCAGATTTTGGGAACAGAAGCTTTCCTGATCGGCAAAAAAGAACAGCAATACCAGCCGGTTCCTGCCATTCTTCAGTTTCAACCCAAGCTTTTGTTCGAATATCGATTTTACCTGAATGATAAAACTCAGCAGCCCGCTTACCAATTAAAAATGACCTTTCAGGAAAAATTCGGATTGGTATTCCGCCACATGAATCAATACGGAAATGCAGAAGAGAAAACCAGAAAGATTATTGATTATCTGATTCCTTACGCACACACCGTTGACAGCACTCAAAGTACGGAACACCAAACTTCTTTTCTCATCAGCTCCGATTTGCCGGCTTCATATTTCAATCTGATTAACAAGCAGTATTATATCGACCTGAAATGTCTTCCCGAGATTACCAAAATGATGGAAGTTGCATACAACAACGACAGCGCGCGTTTCAATGCTGATTTCCAAATCACTTTCAACCAACTCAAGTTCAAACAGACATTTGATCCGTCTAAGGGAATTGATCTCGAAACAAATGGCACCGAAAACAAGTATATTCTTCATCTGACTCCGGAAAATACCGGAAAGAAAGGTCCTTTGACCAACTATTGGAAAACCTATCTCTTAAAACCCGCAATTATTATAGAATGAAACTAGTTGCTTTATCTACCCTATTTCTCTCACTATTCGCTCATGTATCACTTGCCGGCGATAAATATGTATGGCCGGAGTTTTCAAATCCTTCCATTCCGGATTCTTTAAAGTCTGAAGATGCGATCTATTTGGAAAACCGCACCACCATTGATTTCATGCCCGATTACGGGACCTCTGTTGTTTATTTCAAGCGAATCAAATTGCTTTCAAAAAAAGGAGTGGAGAAATTCATCAACCACGATCTGTTTCAATTCAACAGCGGATCGATTACGCTCAAAAAAGCACGGATCATCAAAGCAGACGGTTCCATTAAAGAGCTTGGAGATGACAATGTGAAGGAAACGTTCATGGATAATAAGAATAAATACGAGTCCAATTATTTCAAACGGATTCAGTTTATTTTTCCCAATCTGGAAGTAGGCGACGTGATTGATGTCGTGTATCAAATCGACCACAAAAGCTACAGTCTTTCCAACTGTGTTTACCTGGAAGATGATTTATATTCGTTGAATTCCCGCTTGTCCTTAAGAAATTTCAGCAGTCTGGAACTCACGGTTTATCCGTCCAAAAACCTGAACAATTATGTGGTGCAGAACAAAAGCAGTTCGCCCACTTTTTATTGGAATATTCAAGGAGTAGGAAAAAATTCTCCGAACGAGTTTTCTGCCCATCCAGCAAATGCGTCAAAAGTATCCTATACTTTATGGAAACCGAATGAGACCTTTTCCTACAACCTGATCTATTCAGGAGATTACGACCGGTTTCATATGAACACAGGCTTCAAAAAAGTCGGTCCGGTATTCGAACAGGAAGGACTTCTGAACGATCAACTTGGTCCTTTGGAAAATTTGAATGCAATCATTCATTTTCTGGAAACAAATTTCACCTGGAATGAAGATGAAAACATGCCGGAAAGCATCAAGGCTTCCACCTGTTACGACCGCAGAATCATCGACACCAAGATCTATTTCCGATTGATTCAGCAATATCTGGAGGAAAACAATCTGAAGTATCACGTTGGTTTTACCCGGAATCTGAACGAAGGAGTTTTCGAACACGGATTTGTGGCGCTTTATCAATTGGATTATCGCTATCTCATTATTGAAAATACGGATGGAAGCGAACACTTTCTGTTCGAACCGACCAGCATGAGCAGATTCTACTATCTGGATGAAATTCCGGCCGGATGTGAAGGAAACCAATCGATTCTGTTTACCGGAGACCGCGACAAAGTAGCAACCAGCGCTGTTTTATTGCCGCAAAGTGATCTCAACAACAACAAACACACCGCAACAATCATTATCAAAACAGGGCATTTGTCCGATACTTCCGTGACCTTGAACAGACGTGATGCTTTCAGCGGCCAGTATTCCATATTCTTCCGGAATCCTGCCACGTCGCGCTACTTCAAAAACCTCCAAATCAACGATACAATTCTCAAACCTTCGGAAGTGAAGTACATTTATCCGTATCCCGTCAGCTTCAAGCAGGAAGATACTTTAAGTACTTATTTTTCCAATTTCGACGAGAATTTGTACGCTTTCAATGCCGAAAAACTGATCCCGAATTTCATTTTCTTTGAAGGTGAAACCAACGAACCAACTGCCGATTACAGCATTATTCCTTTCAGCAAGCAGCAAAAATATTCCATTTATATCGAGTCGCCCAACCCGATAAAAGTTGCGGACAATGTCACAACACTGGTTAAATCGAATTCGGTTGGTGTGGTCAAAACGGAGATCATTCAAACGGATCCGAACAAGATCAAAATCAATTACGAAATCAAGCTGGAAAAACGCATTCTTTCCAACGCGTCCGAAAGCAACGAATACCTCGAGCTGGTAAAGGAATGGGCAAACATTGTCATTAAAAAATGGGTTATCAAGGAAGGATAATCCTGATTTTGCGTAAATTTAAACTTCTAAAACAAACAACATGAGTGAAATAATCGACAATTACAGCTTTGACACCGCTGAAAAACAAGCAGCTGCAAGACAATTCTTCGCAAAAGTTTACGGATTTATGTTCTTTGCATTGATCGTATCCGGAGCAATTGCATATCAATATGGAACCGTAGAGTTCATCACTAAATACTTCATCACTGCAACTGCAAACGGAGGAGCAAAACTTTCACCGTTATTCTATGTTGTAGTATTCTCACCGATTGGTGTTGCGTTGTTATTCCAAACCATGATCAACCGCTTATCATTCCCGCTTTTATTCGGGTTGTTTTCGCTTTACAGTATTTTGATCGGGTTTTCATTATCGACTATTTTCATTGTTTACTCCATGTCTTCCATCGCAATTACATTCGGTGTAACTGCAGGAACATTCGGAGTAATGGCAATTATGGGATATGTAACGAAAGTAGATCTGACAAAATTCGGAAGTATCCTTATGATGGCGTTCTGGGGAATTTTCATCGCAGGAATTGTAAACTTCTTCCTGAAAAGTGACGGATTGAGCTATTTGATTTCCATTATTGGCGTAGTTGTTTTCACAGGATTAACAGCTTACCATATGCAGCAATTGAAGAAGTTCGCTCACGACTCTGAAATTTCAGCTGACGAGAAAAACAAACTGGCTCTTTTGGGAGGATTTACCTTGTATGTTTTATTTGTGAATTTGTTCCTTTCTCTGCTTCGTTTATTCGGAAACAGAAACTAGTTTCAGCATAACATTCTTTAAGTTAAAACCTGCTAAAATTCAAGTATAGCAGGTTTTTTTGTGCGTAACTTTGAGAGAATAAATTTTACAAAATGATATCTTTTGGCCCGGCTATGCTCATAGGTTTAGTCTTCATGGGAATTGGACTCTTGGTGAGCTGGCGTTTAAGAAGCAAATTTCAGGAATTCAGTAAAATTCCCTCCAAAAGTGGTTTAAGCGGCCGCGAAGTAGCTGAACGTATGTTACGTGATTATGGCATTTACGATGTGCGTGTAACCTGTGTTCCCGGACAATTAACCGATCACTACAATCCTGCCGACAAAACCGTCAACCTTTCCGAAGTTGTGTATCACGGAACCAACGCGGCATCTGCTGCAGTTGCCGCCCACGAATGCGGTCACGCAGTTCAGCATGCAAAAGCATATGCCCCGCTTCAATGGCGTTCCAAACTGGTTCCGTTGCAACATGTTTCGGGAATGTTTCTCAATATTCTGATGATGCTGACTTTTATCGGTGGTGCAGTTTTGTTTGAATCTTTCCCGATCAAATGGGTGCTTTGGGCAATCGTGATCGCTTATGGTTTTATCGCCCTATTCAGTATTGTGACTTTACCCGTAGAATTGGACGCTTCGAAAAGAGCTTTGAACTGGATCAAGCATTCCGGAACAGCGACTAAAGACGAATACGAACGCTCGAAAACGGCCTTGAATCTGGCGGCAACAACCTACGTCGTAGCTGCTCTCGGAGCAATTGTAACGATGATTTACTATATTTTGCGATTAATTGGTATAAACGACGACTAATTTCTTTTTGTTTTTCAAACAAAATCTTAAATTTGAGGAAAAATTGAAGTTATGTCAGAACACCATTCAGATCACCACGATAAAAATGATACTTTCTTTGAAAGTTCAACAGTAGGAATTGGATTTGTGTATACTGTAATTCTATTAGCAATTATAGGATCAATTTACGCATTCGGATAGTATAAGGAGGAAAGTTAATCCTCCTTTTTTATTTCACTGAATATTGCTTATGCCTTTTAATTCCATTTTCGCGTGGGTTATCAAAAAACGCTTGCACCAAATTGAGCTTTTTCGGAAATACCCGGAAGATGTTCAGCGCGAATTGTTCGAAAAACTGATCGAACAAGGCAGTCAAAGCAAATACGGAAAAGAATATCAATTTCATCAAATCGTTTCTTATTCGGATTTCAAACAGTTGGTTCCTTTGAACAACTATGAATCCCTGAAACCATGGATCGATAAACTCATGGCCGGCGAGCAGCATGTGCTGTGGTCGCAGGAAACCAAATGGTTTGCCAAAAGCTCAGGAACTACTTCCGACCGGAGCAAGTTTATTCCCGTTACCAAAGAATCCCTCGAAGATTGTCATTACAAAGGCGGAAAAGATCTTTTGGCTTTGTATTACGAGAATTTCCCCAACCGGAAACTATACAAAGGAAAACACCTGATTGTTGGCGGAAGCGCACAGGTTTTGCCTGTTTCTGAAGACAGCTATCAAGGCGATCTATCGGCGATCATTCTGAAAAACTTGCCCTGGTGGGCAGAAATTCGCCGCACCCCTTCCAAAGAAATTGCGCTGATGAGCGAATGGGAAGAGAAGGTCGAAAAAATGGCCAAAAGCACCATCGAGGAAGATGTTTACATCATTGCAGGAGTTCCGAGCTGGACGCTGGTGCTTGCCCGAAAAGTGCTGGAAATTACCGGGAAGAAGAATTTACGCGAAGTTTGGCCGAACCTGGAATTATTCATGCACGGTGGCGTAAGCTTCGAACCATACAAAGAGGCTTTCAGGGAATTGATTCCTTTTGACGATATGCATTACGTGGAAACATACAATGCTTCGGAAGGTTTCTTCGGCATTCAGGATAAGGACGGTTCAAACGAACTGCTTTTAATGCTCGACTACGGAATTTTCTATGAATTCATTCCGATGCATTCCTTCAACGACACAGAATCCACAACGATTTACAAATTGGATGAGGTTGAACTGGACGAGGAATACGCCCTGGTGATTTCAACCAATGCCGGACTCTGGAGATACATCATCGGAGATACGATCCGCTTTACCTCAAAAAGTCCGTATCGCTTTAAACTTACCGGAAGAACCAAACATTTCATCAATGCTTTCGGCGAAGAATTGATCGTCAATAACAGCGATTCTGCAATAGCGGAAGCGTGTTTGAAAACCAATGCGGTGATCCGGGAATATACCGTGGCACCGATCTACATGGACGGAAATGCTGAAGGAAAACACGAATGGCTGATCGAATTTGATCGAAAGCCCAATGATATCAATCGTTTCATGTATTTACTAGACGAATCATTGCGCAGTATCAATTCCGATTACGACGCCAAAAGAACCAGCAATATGGCTTTGGGTAAACCGCTGCTACACATATTAAAATCAGGCAGTTTTGATGCATGGTTGCAAAAAAAAGGTAAATTAGGTGGACAACATAAAGTTCCTCGCCTGATGAATTCCCGTGAAATCGTGGAACAAATCTTGCAAGAAACCGATTATGAAACCATTCAATATGCTTAGATTCATTTTTAGTTTCTTCTGTTTGCTTCTTTTCACTACCGGTTATTCTCAACAACAAAACTGGAAAGAACTGTGGTCACTGGAAATCGATCCGATGGCAATCTGGGATATTGATCCGATTCAGCAAAGTATTATTTATCAGAATCAAAGCATTCAGAAACGGGATGCGAAAGGACAAATGATGCTGCAGGAAAGTTTCAAGTCCTTGGGAACCATTCACAAGATCGATGCTCAGAATCCGCTTAAAATTGCCTTATTTTCGGAAGATCAGCAACGCATTTGCTTTCTGGACAATGCTTTGGCTTTGCAGGGCGAATGCATCAACCTGAGCGATCTGAACGTGAGTCTGGCTGCCAGTATGAGCGCATCGATTCAAACGGACCGGATTTGGATCTACGACGAACCGAATTCAAAAATAGAACTCATCACCCTTCGAAACGGTCAGGGACAGCAGGTGCAAAACGTAAAAGGCTTATTGGACATGAAATCCATCGTCAATATGCAGGAAATCGATAATCGTCTGTATTTGTTTGACGAGATCAATCAGGTGGCCTGGTTTGATCAATTCGGGAATTTCATTGATGTCGCCACACTTCCTCCCAACAAGCCTATTTATCCTATCCAGGATTATTTTTTAGTAGCAGAAGGAAAGAACATTCAAACCCTCGATATCAATTCGGAAGTTGTTTCCGTGTTTTTCACCGGCGATTCACTGATCGATTCGGATATCGTCAAAATGGAAGTTTCGGGCGATCGTTTGTATATTCAGACTCAAAAGAAGTTGTGGTGCTTCAGGATGGTTAAATAGTCAATTCCCGGTTAAAAACATTTTCCATTCGGTATTCGCAATTTCACCTCTCAAGCAATAACCAATCGTTTGTTTCATCCATCCGTCACTTCAATTCAGGTAATTACACAGGGGCAATTATTTTTTGAACAATCCGCGGATTATGTAGCCATATTTTGTAATTTAGTCAGCCCCAAAAAACTCAATCAATTATGCATATCGCAGTAGCAGGAAATATAGGTTCAGGAAAAACAACCCTCACTAAAATGTTGGCAAAACATTACGGATGGGAGACTCATTTTGAGGATGTTGAGCACAATGCCTATCTCAATGATTTCTACGAAGACATGCAGCGTTGGTCTTTCAATTTGCAGATCTACTATCTGAATTCGCGGTTTACACAAATTCAGGAAATCAAAAACAGCAAGAATCACGTGATTCAGGATCGTACCATTTATGAAGATGCCTTCATTTTTGCTCCGAACTTACATTCAATGGGGTTGATGACCACCCGCGACTTTGAAAACTACTTTTCTTTGTTCAACTTAATGGACTCATTCGTTTCCGCACCGGATCTTTTAATTTACCTCAGAGCATCTGTGCCTACTTTGGTAAATCAAATCCAGCAACGCGGAAGAGATTATGAAGAAAGTATCCGTTTGGACTATTTGAAGCGCTTAAATGAGCGATACGAAGCATGGATCTCCACTTACGACAACGGGAAGTTGCTGATCATTGACGTAGACAATAACCGCTTCCCTGAAAACCAGGAAGATTTGGGTAAAATCATTCAGTCAATTGACGCCGAAATAAACGGATTATTCTAAGTACAGATCGTCCGTTCCTTCCAGATCAGAGAAATCTTTCAGTAGCAAAGCCAGATCCGTCAGGATAGCATCTTTTTGCTCATCACGGCCTTCGGTTTGCCCGAAATATTCCGTCAGCAATAATTGTGATTCCAAAATAGCGGATTCAGGAGCAACTGTTTCAAAGTTTTCTACCACTGTGATGGTTTCCAATGCATCCAGAAAGTCTCCTTCAATTCCAAAAAGAACAAAATCAGCCAGATAGTCTGAGAAATCCAATTTGGAATTCCAGAATGTGCTGAGCAATTTTCGTTGAAGCGGACGATTGTCAGGGTTTTTAAATGCTTCCATCAAAGGTTCGATCGATGGAGTATCTTTCAAGCTCTGCAGCAAATCCATCACTAAAGCTTCATTTTCAGCTGACAAACCGGATCTCCAAACTGCAATAAGCGGTTCAATAATTGTTGCATGACCATGAACTGCAAAAGCCTTGATTGCTCCGGCAATTTTTAATTCATCCTTGCTCTGTAAATCACCAATGAGTTGATTGATCTTTAATTTTTCCTGCTTATTCAAATTGCTTTTCGACACCTGATTATTTTTTTACAAAAGTACAAAATACCACTATCTTTGGGTCATTATGAATTGGAAGATTTGCATCCTTTTTTCGGGCTTTTTTTTAGCTCTGAACTCTTGTGTGCTGGACGAGGCAAAACCGAGCGTACACGAAAAGATCATTGTGTACACAGATGCTTATTGTCCGGGCGACAGTTCGATTATCCGTGAGTTTGAACAATCCAAACATATTTCTGTTCAGGTCATTTACCAAACACAGGAGGAAATTGCGAAATCCATCCAGAAAAACAAGTTCAACACCGGAATTGATGTACTCTTGCTTTCATCCGACAGTCTGAGAGAAGATTTGTACAATCAGAGTTTGTTCAGTCAGCTGAAAGGCCACTCCTATTTCAGAAATATGGACCGCCAGTTCAACAACAATCACCATCTGTGGGTTCCCTTGTGTCACAATCCGCTTATTTTAACGACCAAAAAAGATTCAAGTGCTACTTGCATTCCTTTGAATTGGAATAAGCTGAACAAAGACAGTATCAGGCCAAAAATAGAAGTGAAGTCGAACCTCAATTCTTACCTGATGAAACTCAAAAAGACTGAGAAATTCGTTCGGATCAATAAAACAAATCATTCTCCCGGTTCCAAATACGGAATTTATACCCTGGATCAGCTTGCAAAGCTTTCCGAAAAAGACATTCATTTCAATCAGGACAATTGCTTTTATTACCTGGTTGAAAAACAACGGTTCATGACAAATTTTACCAGTGTCAGTCTTTACAAATACAGCAGAAACAAAGTTGCTTCCGAGCAATTCATTGAGTTCTACAGTCGTTTTCAATACCAGATTGCATCGAACCGGAATCAGCTTTCAACCTTCAAAACGATTCAGCCAAATTTCCTAATCCGCACACTTGAAATTCAGTGATTTAGACTAAGTAACTCAAAATTAATTTGTTAAAATTTTGATTGTTAATTTAATTTTGCCTTACATTTAAGCAAACTTCACGCTACTATTATGAATTCTACCGTACTACTCAATGCGGATCGAATACTACTAAACCCAGACAACAGAAAGCAAACATTCAGTTTGCTTGTCATTTTGTACTTATTATTGAGCGCTTTGTTTGTGGGAATTTCGATTCAAATGACCAATCATTTTTCATTTCCGTTAGTAACAACTGTATGCCTCGCAATTGTTTTTACCATTTGGGTAAAGATCATCCGGGTAACACTTGCTACAGGTTATATTAAAAACGATGTGGTGATTCTCAAATTGCTATCCGAACGTTCTTTCGTTCTGGAATTTATCTGCATCAAAAAAGCGCGCTCCTTTTCCCTTTTGGGTTTATCGGTTACTTTTCTCAAATTTAAGTTTGACGGAGTTCAGTATCACACCATTCTGTGCGGAAAACCGATGCAGGGCGGAACCATCGAAACGGTAATTATGGAACACAAAAGAGCTTATAAAAAAGATCTTCAAAAAAGCAAGGCATAAGCCGGGTTCTGTACATTCCGAAAAATTCATTTCCGAAACTGACTGTCATTTATCTGGTACTGACGTCACCGTCAGCATCTATCGATCTACCCTCCAAGCATCCGTCGAAACGGAAGAGAACGAGCAGCCCTACTCGCTTGGTTTACATGATCTTTCAGCCCGTGAGGTTTACCTAGCTTCCGAATGTCACCACCGGAACGGTGAGCTCTTACCTCACCTTTTCACCCTTACCTCAAATTGCAAGCAAGTTGAGGCGGTTTATTTTCTGCTGCACTTTCTGTACCCGTCCGCCAAAGACGAACGAATCCTTCCTGTTAGGAAGCACGGTTACTCTATGCTGCCCGGACTTTCCTCCCTCCGCCAAAGCGGAAAGCGACAGTCGGCTTGCTGGTACAAAGTTACGCTTATTTAACGAATTTCTGTGCAGTATATCCGGAAGTAAATACAACTACTAAGGAATAAGAACCCGACGCCAATTCTGAAACATCCAGAACCTGTTCTTTTGACGTTGCCGGAATTTGCTTCCAAACACGGCCGGAATTATCTACGATAAAGAAGTTTTGCGCCAATTCTGCAGTCGAAACATGCAATTCAGTTGTAACAGGATTCGGATAAAACTGAACGGAAACAGTGCTTTCCGTAAGCCCCAATCCATTGAAATTATCTCTGTATTCTACCGCAGTTACGGTTTCATTTCCTAAAATTTCGTTGGTGCGAATGCGCATCACTGCTTCTTTATCGGAAGTTGATCTCCATTCATATTCGTGTGTTAAGGGAACTGCAACCGGAAGCCACATAGTGAAACCATTGAAGGCAATGTAAATGGAATCCAATTCGTCAATCACATGATGAATCCGGATCGCATCAAACTGTCCGAAAGGAGTTTTTACCGTTCCCCAACCATCTACGCTGCTCACACGGTGACGGTGTTGTCTCCATTTTGCATCGTAAATCGGGTTCAAATCAATGTTCGTGTATCCTCTCGATTCGTAATTATCTCCGTAAGTCAAAGGAAGTTCATAGCGCGTTTCAATGGTGTCGGAACGGAAACCAATTCCCTGGCCGCTGCTCACGATTTCGTAACCGATAGAGGTAATTGCCGAAGTTGTTTTTTTGGAAAACTGGTTCAACTCATCAATTTGAACCGGCAAAATAGACGAAGCCTGAGCAATCGGCAAATCGGTCGTTGCATTAAAATAACTTGCTTTATAAGGTGCAGGAGCAAAACTTCCGAATGTCAAAGAAGACAATCCTGTTACCTGACTCATCGGGTTAGTGATCAAACTTCGTTGATCCTGAGGAACCAACATAGAGAAATCCCATGTGTGATTCGTACCCGTTGTGGCATAATCAATTGTCGGATCGGTCAAAGTACTGAAAACATATGATTCTCCGGGTCCGGCAAAATGCTGATCAGTTAGGGTAACCTGGCCAAAAGAAAAAGTACTTAAAGCCAAAAAAGGAAGTAGCAAATGTTTCATTTTAAAGTAGTTTCAACAAATATAGAAATACTTTGCGAACTTACTTCGAGAATGTTCTTCTTATCACAAATTGTCCGTTTAAAGGAAGTCCTGCCGATTTGCCCAAATAATAATCTGTATGGAACGGTCTCAGAACATCTGCATGGAATTTTGCCCCGATACTATATTTTGGTGACAAATGGTAGTAATATTGAAACCCGAATTCCATGGTCATGGAGTTGGAGTGTTCCACTTTTCCTGTATAATTTCCCTGACGCTGAACGACCTGATTTTGGGTAATTTGCTCTTTTCCGTGAATAAACAACTGAACACCCGGCACAGCGCTGAATGATATTTCAGATCGCTGGAAAACAAATCCGAAACGCAAAGGCAATTCCAATGAATACAATTGCTTCACAGAAACGGTGCGGACCATATTCTCGGAAAAATTGCTTTCCCGGTAGTTCAAACCTCCGAAACCTTCCATTCTGGCTTGCAACCCGAAGCTTACAAAGGTTCTGTCGATCTTTTTGGTATAACCACCACCAAGCACTACTCCGCCAACGACGTTTCGTTTCTGATCCGGAGACAAATAAGGAGATTGCCCGATAGTTGGCCCAAGCTCCACATACCAGGAGTTTTCATCCTGATTTCTTTTCGTTTTGCGAAGCGGATCTATGTCTTTATTGTTATCTGCTATAAATTCTTTTGTTCCCAAAGGCTCGAAGGCTGTATCTTCATCCGCCGAATCAATTGAGTTTGTTTCCGAAGGATCCGGATTATTCGCCAAAGATTCGTCCTTAAGAGGTTGAACAGGTTCTTCTTTTTCCAAGATTCGGTTTTGTTCGTTTGTCAGATTCCGGTTTTGATTGGTTTGAACCGGTTTGTTTCCGATACGGATTCTTGAATGATCTCTGGTTCTGTTCACCTGAACAGAAGATTCAGCAGTTGCATGTGCGTTTTCAATGATCGATTCCGTATGAGTTGTTTCAGATATGTGTTCCGGTGTATTTTCCTTATTCGTTTCGTTATCTTTCGCTAAAGCCGTTTGATTGTTCTCAAGGCGCACAATTCGGGGTTTTCCGATCGGATAGAAAATCAAACCAAGCACCAGCAAGAGAGTCGCTGCAACTGAAATCCACGGAATAAATGCGCCTCTTTTTTTCTCAGCAGGCAGCATCGCTTCCATCTCCGTCCAGAATTCCGGAACGAAAAGAGGCTCCTGTCCTTCGGCAGCATGTGCATCTCTGAACAGTTGATCCAGTTCGTCGTCGCTAATATGTCGATTTGAATATTTCATATCACAAAGCGTTTTTCATGTCTGTTTTCCATCATTTCAAGCCGTTCTCTAAGTAATTTTCTTGCGGTTGAAAGATGCCATTTCGATGTTCCTTCCGTAATTTCAAGCAGGTCACCAATTTCTTTATGGCTGTACCCGTCAATGATATACAGTGTAAACACGTGAGCAGAAATCGGTGGAATGGTTTTCAATAAATCAAGAACTTCCTGATAACTTAATTCCAATGCTCCTTCATTTTCGACTTTTTCAGCCGCGTATGCCAATTCTCCTTCAGTTTCTTTCGCTACAATTATCTGATTGTGATTTTTATTCTTCCGATACTCATCAATCAGGGTATTTACAATAATCCGCTTCGCCCAGGCCGGGAAGTTCAGTTCATCCAGATCTACATTCTGCAAGCCGTTCACAATTTTCAGAAACCCATTATTCAATGCATGTCTGGCATCTTCATGATTGGTATAATATCTCAGACACAGACGAATAAACTGCCTATAGCAATACTCGTAGAGCAGCTTTTGCGAGCGTCTATCATTCTCTGCAGATCCCAATAATATCTGTTTGGTTACTTGCATTTACCCGGGTTCAAATTATTCACTAACAACATAAAATGTTGAAACTTCAAGCTTGTTTTTTATTCATAACGTCATATCTTTACCATTGGTTGGAAATTACGTAAAAATGTTAACATTACACCTCATTCGGCATGCAAAGACCAATCAGGTCTCACCTTCAGGTGATGATTTTGACCGGGCTTTACTCGACAAAGGCGTATCTCAGGCAAATGTTCTCGGCAATTACCTCCAGACACATCACATTACCCTCGGAAAGATCATTTGCTCCAGCGCTGTCCGAACGCAGCAAACGAGATCTGTTATTTGTCAGCATCTGGCAGAACAATTCAGTTTCGAGTTCAGTAAAAAACTCTATCTCTGTTCCCACCGGCAAATTCTCGATGTGATTGAAGACATGGGGAAAGACGACAAAACGGTTACCATTATCGGGCACAATGAAGGAATTTCTCAGCTTGCCAGTTACCTTTCCGGGGAATCCATTCATCTGCGCACTTCGGAAATGATCTCTCTCACTTTTCCATTCGAATCGTGGGATCATCTCATCAGCGGAACGGGAGTAATTATTTTTCAGTATCGCCCGGAGGTTTTTCTGCCTCTTCCGCCTTCTTCAAAGGGTTAATGTGATAAATGATCCGAACCGGTGGCTGCGGACCGTATTGATTTGCCTGTTCCCTGTATAATTGTTCCAAATATTGCCTGTAAGCAATTTCTTCCTGATTTTGTCTCCACATTCCTTCCAGATCGGGAGGTTCAATTCCCATTTCTTTTTCAATCTCGTATTGGTATTTCGGCTGAACAGGGCCGTGTTTCCGATATGCAACCGCCAAACAAACCCCAACCGCGAAACCTCCGAAATGTCCTTCCCAGGAAATCGATGGTTCCATCGGGAAAATTCCCCAGATCATACTTCCGTAGACAAATATCACAGCCAGTGAAATTCCCTGAAGCGCTCTCACTCTTCTGAAAAATCCGGAGATAAACAGGAATCCGAAAAGTGCATAGATCACGCCGCTCATTCCGATGTGATATGCTCCATTATCCTGAGCTACCCACCAGACAATGAATCCGGTTCCGAACCAGGAAATGAGGAAAACCCGCAGGGCAATCTCCCGGTAATAATAAATGACTGCAGCCAGCAGCAAATAGGTCGGAAGTGAGTTATTCAAAATATGCTTGATATTATACGGATCATGTAATAATGGCATAAAGAAGAGCCCTTTCCAACTGCTCCAATGTCTCGGACGGATTCCCCATTCGATCAAATCGCTGCCTCCGGTAGTTCTTTCAAGAAGCCAGATTGTCCAGCAAACAAGTACCAAAAGCAAAGGATAGATAAGGGCTTCCGCAGACCTTCCTGAAAATTGTTTCATCTGATTCACACCTCGTTTCATCAACAACTAGTCCGAACTTATTATTCTGTCAATTTGACAGTTAGCTTGAATGAAGATAATTTATAACTTCGAAACATGAAAGCAACATGCAGACTCTCATTACTGCTGACTTGTGTAATCAGCTTCGCTTCATTCGGACAGGATTATCATTACTGGACCGATCAGTTCGGAATCAAAGCTACCGCATTGGGAGGCGCTGTTACCGCAGGATTGGATGATCATTCGATGGGATATTACAATGCCGCAGCCATGTGTCTGCTCGAAAATCCCAGTTTGTCTTTTTCTATTAACGCTTATCAATACCGCACGTTCAAGCAGAAAAATGCTCTTGGCCCCGATCAGGATCTGGAAAGCACTGATTTTGCTACTATTCCCAACATGATGGCCGGGGTTCTTGTTTTCAAAAAGCATCCCAAATGGAGAATCGGCTATAATGTCATGTCCAAGAGTGTTTTCAATAACAAACTGGATTTATTTTATGCCGGCCGATACGATGCAACCAGTCTTCCCGGTGATGAAAACTTTGTTTCTTCTTTCGCTTACGAAATTCACAACAGTGAATATTGGTCGGGACTGAGTTTGTCTTATGAAGCAAATCCGCATCTGGCTTTCGGAGTTTCGCACATGGGGATTTATAAGAATACGAAGTATTACAATGATTATTCTTTTACCGTGCTTCCTCCCGATACATCTTCGTCTGAGATCACGCGTTTATCTTCGACCATGTCGTTCAACTTCTGGGATATCAAAGCAATTTTCAAACCTGCTGTTTTGATTCACTATCCGAAATTCCGTCTGGGTTTAACGGCTACTCTTCCTTCGATCAATATCATCGGGAAAGGGAATTTTTACCGTGAATTTTCGACTTTAAACATGGACGATATTCTTCCTCTTGATTTTGCCGTGATTTCGCGCGCGCAAAAAAGCAAGGTGAAACATAAGGGAACGACTTCCGTCAGTTTGGGACTTAGCGCACAAATCACTCCCAAATGCTGGCTGTATATCAGCGCTGAAACGTTTTTCAGGCAAAAGTATTACCTGATTCACAACGACCAGAATGAAACGCAGCATTATCCTGAAATCATCACTGATTCCTTGATAACGACCATTTTCGGGGAGCAGACTTTTCTCTCTTACGGCGAAGAATACAGACCTGTAACAAATGTCGGCTTCGGGCTTGATTTCCAGGCGACGGAAAGATTGGCTCTACAATGCGGTGCGCATACGGATTTCAATTACAACAAGAATCCGGTGTACGATTTTTCAAGACAAAACATTCAGTCTTCACAGTACGACCGTTTGGTGACTTCCGTAGGAGGAAATTATACACTGAAAAGCGGAAAACGCCTTGCACTTGCTTTTGAATTTGGGTTCTCCCTTCCGAAAACAACGGATTATACGGTTGATTTCAACACACCCAATGAAGCACGGAACGGGCTGATGGGTGATGTCGGTCATGGAACAAAAACAGTTGCTTATTCCTATAAATTGATGTTTGAGTTGACTTTGGGAAAATTGAGTAAATAATGGCAAATTTTGGGATTTTTCGCAGATTGTACGGATTACGCAGATATTAAATTAAGTTCATAATCTGCGCTGCGTTATCAGCGAGTCATAAAAAATCACACATACTTAAAAGCAAAAAGCTCCGGATCATTCCGAAGCTTCTTATATTGACTAATTTGCCTTAACAGTTTGTCATTATTTCTTTTCCTCTGGCAACGCTTATTTTTCTCTTAAATCCAAAATGCGGTTCAACTTCCCTCCTTCACTTCGCGGAATAGTTCCCGGACAAGCCAGATGAATTTTCATCGACAAACCGATGTCGTCTTTGATTTTCTTTCCTAAACCTTTGTGCGCATATTGAATTTTATCGTGCTGAAGGATTTCTTCGTCGCTTTGAGACGTTTCCCGTTTCAAACCTTCAAACAAGTCTTGATTGATCTCAATATTCACTTCGACCTCATCCATCGTTCCGGATCTTTTGACCACCAATTGGTAATTTGCACTGAATTCCATGAATTTTTCCAATACAGACTCCACCTGAGTGTGAAACAAATTCACTCCGCGAATAATCAGCATATCGTCTGAGCGACCAAGAATTTGCCCCATTTTGACATGTGTTCGCTTGGAGCTTTTGTCGTAATACAAACTCGTGATGTCATTTGTCCAGTAACGGATCATCGGCATGGCTTCTTTTGTCAGTGTTGTGAACACCAGGACTCCGTTTTCTCCCTCCGGAAGCGGTTCTCCGGTATCTTTGTCCACGATTTCAGGATAAAAATGGTCTTCCCAGATGTAACTTCCGGTTCCTTTTTCTTCGAAATCTTCCTGAGAAACTCCCGGCCCGATAATTTCGGAAAGTCCATAGATATTTGTTGCCGTAACTCCGAGTTTCGCTTCTACTTCCATGCGCACACTTTCCGTCCAGGGTTCTGCCCCCAGAATGGCGTATTTCAAATTCATGGATTTCAGGTCGATTCCTTTTTGCTGGATTGTTTCTGCAATAGTCAATGCATAAGACGGAGTGCAGCAAATTGCTTCGCTTTGGAAATCCTGAAGCAGCATGATCTGTTTTTCAGTTCCACCTCCGGAAATCGGAATCACGGTCATTCCCAGTTTTTCAGCACCGTAGTGTAAGCCCAAGCCTCCGGTAAATAATCCGTAACCGTAAGCATTCTGCAGTTTCATTCCCGGAGTGCAGCCCGCCGCTGTTAATGAACGGGCAATGACTTCAGAAAAGATCTCGAGATCATTTTTCGTATAACCAACCACGATGGGTTTTCCGGTTGTGCCGCTTGAACAATGCAAACGCGCTGTTTCCGAAACAGGAACGGTAAAAAGTCCGAAAGGATAATTATCTCTCAAAGCACTTTTCTTCGTGAATGGCAGTTTATACAACTCTTCCACACCTTTGATATCCGCCGGAGTCAATCCTTTCTCATCGAACAGCTGTTTGTAGAAAGGCACTTTCGCATACACGTTCTTCAACTGCTGCTGCAGCCGTTCGTTTTGCAATTTTCGTAGTTTATCGAGAGGTAGGGTTTCAATGTCTTTGTTAAAGTAACTCATGATAACTGTTTTCTGTATTGCAACTAATGACTATTTATACAAAAAGACTTAAACGTTGTTCTTTTATACGCGCTCTATCACAACTGCAAAACCTTGCCCTACTCCGATACACATCGTTACCAAAGCATAGCGTTTTTGCTGTAATTGCAATTCCATTGCCGCTGTAGTCAGAATACGCGCTCCTGACATTCCCAGCGGATGCCCCAAAGCAATTGCACCGCCATTCGGGTTGATTCTCGCATCGTCGTCTTTCAATCCCCAGGCGCGGATAACTGCCAAACTTTGTGCAGCAAACGCTTCGTTCAATTCGATGATGTCCATGTCTTCCATCGTCAATCCTGCTTTTTTCAAAGCAATTTCAGATGCCGGAACCGGTCCGATTCCCATGATTCGCGGTTCAACACCGGCTACACCACTCGACACGATACGCGCCAAAGGTTTCAGGCTGTATTCTTTCACCGCTTTTTCGGAAGCCAATAACAAAGCCGCTGCTCCGTCGTTCAATCCGGCTGCATTTCCGGCAGTAACTGTTCCGTCTTTATTAAAAGCAGGACGCAATTTTGACAACACTTCCAGGTTTGTATTCGGTTTGATGAATTCATCTTTCCCGAAAACAACCGGTTCGCCTTTTTTCTGTGGAATGGAAACCGGAACGATTTCTTTTTCGAAACGGCCAGCTTCCTGAGATTTCGCTGCTTTTTGATGAGAGCGCATTCCGAAAGCATCCTGATCTTCGCGGTTGATCTGGTATTTTGCAGCTACATTTTCGGCAGTTTCTCCCATGGAATCCACTCCGTAGAGTTCTTTTAATTTCGGATTGATGAAACGCCAGCCAAAACTGCTGTCGAACATCTGAGCATCACGACCAAATGCTGAACTTGTTTTTGAAATAACCCAAGGTCCGCGCGTCATGTTTTCTACTCCTCCGGCAATCATTAAATCCGCGTCTCCAACCTGAATAGCTCTCGCCGCACTAATTGCAGCAGATAAACCCGAAGCACACAAACGGTTCACGGTTTCTCCCGGAACAGTCAGCGGAAGTCCGGCCATCAATGCAGCCATACGCGCCACATTCCGATTGTCTTCACCCGCCTGATTGGCGCATCCGATCACTACATCGTAGATTTTTTCCGGAGCAATCGTCGGGTTTCTTTTAATTAATTCCTGAATAACAAGGGTTGCTAAATCATCGGGACGAACTGCTGATAAAGCGCCTCCGAAATTTCCGATTGGTGTTCTCACACCATCAATAATATATGCGTTTTCCATTAAATTCTATCTGTGGCATTTAAAATAGTCGAACGGTTCGCGGCAATCCTGACATTGATACATGGCCTTACAGGAAGTGGAACCGAATTGACTGAGTAATTGTGTGTGTGTTGATCCGCACTGCGGACATTGAATCCCGGTTTCCTGTCCGAAAAGCTGTAAAACATGCGGAGAGGAATTGACCGGCGGTGCGATACCGTATTCTTTTAATTTTTGTTTTCCTTCTTCCGAAAACCAATCCGTAGTCCATGCCGGGCTCAACTGCGTGGTGATCTTCACCTGGTCGATTCCTTCAGCTTTTAAGGCCAAACGAATTTCGACTGCAATCATATTCATTGCCGGGCAGCCGGAATATGTCGGTGTGATAATCACTTCGACTTCCCCATTTTCGTGGACAATGACATCCCGCAACACTCCCAAATCGGCGATCGTAATCACAGGAATTTCCGGATCGCAGACGCGTTCCAGGATTTTCCAAATTGCAGATTTATCGAGTGTTGTCATGTTTACCATTTTAATCCCGGGTAGGCTCTTTGAACGCTTTGCATTTCAGCCAATAAATAGCTCAAATGTTCTGAGTGTCTTCCTGTTTTTCCTCCGGTTTGAACTGTATTTCTGGTAGTCGGAACTTCTAAAGTTGCCCGCGTCAGAACGGTTGTTACCTGTTCCGTCCACAATGCTTTCAATGCCTCGAAATCCGGCAAGATTCCAGCTGCAATCAAAATCTTTTCATCTTCTGTTGCTTCCAGTATTTCTCCGCCAAATCCCCACAACACTTTAAGTGCAGTTTCTATTTTTTGCTTGCTGGTTTCCGTTCCGTCTCCTAAACGAATCACCCATTCCGAGCTCCATTTGATGTGATAACTCACTTCCATGAAGGATTTTTCAGCAATCGCTGCCAACGTTTCGTCTGAACTATTCTTTAATGCTCCCAAAAAATGAACATGCCATGAATCGAACAAAAACTGACGAATGACTGTGTGTGCGAAATCACCGTTTGGCTGTTCGCAAATCAATGCATTCCTGTATTCTTTGCTTTCGCGGAAATACGCGTAATCATCTTCCGTTTTTCCTGCTCCTTCCAATTTCGCTGCATAATCGTAGAAATTACGTGCTTCTCCGATCAGGTCCAATGCAATATTACTCATTGCGATGTCTTGCTCGATAATTGGTCCGTGGCCACACCATTCCGAAAGCCGGTGACTGAGAATCAAGGTAGAATCTGCCAACGACAACACGGTATTGAAAAGCGCCTGATCTACGTTATTTTTTTCTGTTTTCATATTCCGGTTTACATGTGTCCGATACTCTCGGGAATGTCATAAAATGTTGGGTGTCTGTAAATTTTGCTCTTTGCAGATTCATACAAAGCGTCGTCTTCATCCGGATTGGATGCGTGAATCTGAGCGGATTCTACAACCCAAATACTTACTCCTTCCATGCGACGTGTGTATACGTCACGTGCGTTTTCAACTGCCATTTGCGCATCTGAAGCATGCAAACTTCCTACGTGTTTGTGATCCAAACCTTGTTTGCTGCGGATGAATACTTCCCACAAAGGCCAATCTCTTTTATTCTTTTCCATTTCTTTTTCGATTTTAAGATGTCAGTATTTTAAGACTTCAGGATTATCAATTTCGTCTTAATATCCTATTGTCATGAAGTCCTGACATCCAATATGTTTATGCTACGTTCTGGTTGTTTTCTTTTAATACCTGTTGTTTGTCTGCATAAGCCATTGCTGCTTCACGCACCCACTCACCTTCTTCGTATGCTTTTTTACGGGTTTCCAATCGCTGGTGATTACATGGTCCGTTTCCTTTTACTACTTCCCAGAATTCTTCCCAGTCGATCTCACCGAAATCGTGATGACCTCTTTCCTCATTCCATTTCAAAGCCGGATCCGGAACTGTCAATCCCAAATATTCGATCTGCGGCATACTCATATCGACAAAGCGCTGACGCAATTCGTCATTCGAGAAACGTTTGATCTTCCATTTCATGGACATTTCACTGTTGGAAGACACTTCGTCTTTCGGGCCGAACATCATCAAAGTTGGCCACCACCAACGATTCAAAGCGTCTTGTGCCATTTGTTTCTGATCTTCACTTCCTTCGCACAGGGCCATCATGATTTCATATCCCTGACGCTGATGAAAGCTTTCTTCCTTACATACACGCACCATGGCACGCGCATACGGTCCGTATGATGTTCTGCACAAAGGAACCTGATTCAGGATTGCTGCTCCGTCGACCAACCAACCGATTGCTCCCATATCTGCCCAGGTCAATGTCGGGTAATTGAAAATAGAGGAATACTTCGCCTTTCCGGAATGCAAATCGTCTAACAGATCTTCTCTTGCCGCACCCAGGGTTTCAGCTGCGCTGTAGAGATACAATCCATGACCTGCTTCATCCTGAATTTTAGCAAGCAAAACCGCTTTTCGGTTCAACGAAGGCGCACGTGTCAACCAGTTTCGCTCCGGCAGCATTCCCACAATCTCGGAATGTGCATGCTGGGAGATCTGTCTGATCAAGGTTTTCCGGTAAGCATCCGGCATCCATTCTTTCGGCTCAATGCGTTGTTCTGCATCTACACGATCCTGAAAGTACTTTTCCAAATCAACTATATTTTCCATACTCTTTATTTTTAAATCTTATAATCCAATTACTTTTCATCAAAATTGATGATTACTTCTTCTGTTTCCGGATGCGCCTGACAAGTCAGAATGAATCCTGCATCTATCTCGTCTTGTTCCAAACCGTAGTTCACATCCATCTTTACTTTTCCTTTTTCCAATTTCGCTTTACACGCGCAGCAAACTCCACCTTTGCATGCATAAGGCAGATCGGAACCATTTTTAATGGCGATATCCAAAACGGTTTCTCCCTCGAAAGGAACTTCCATTTGAGTTGAAACGCCATCCAGTTTGATTGTTACTTTACTTACCGGACCATCCGAAACCTTTGCTTTGGCAGCAATTTCTTTTTTCGCCAGTTGAGCACCTGCAGTCGTGAACAATTCGAAGTGAATCTTTTTCAAATCAACTCCTGCATTCAGTAAGGATTCTTTTGCTCCCAGAATCAATTCTTCCGGTCCGCACAGGAAACACTCGTCCAGAATTTCCGGATCAATGATTTTATCCAGGAAGTAGTCCAGTTTGGTGCTGTCGATTCTGCCACTCAAAATCTCTGCATCTGCCGTTTCCTTGCTCAGAATATAATACACGCTCATCCGATTCATGTATTTATTCTTCAGCGCTTCAAATTCATCTTTGAAGATGATAGAACCTTTGTTTTTGTTTCCATAAAGCAAGGTAATCTTACTTTGAGGTTCGGCCATCAGAATTGTTTTCACGATAGACATGACCGGAGTAATTCCACTTCCAGCTGCAACGAAGAAATAGTTCTTCTTGTTCGCCGCCTGCAAATCCGTGGTAAATTTCCCCAGCGGAGGCATCACTTCCAGCATATCTCCGACCTTCAAACTTGAATAAGCATAATTCGAGAACTTTCCGTCAGGGATCATTTTGATTGCTACTCCCAATTGATTATCAAGCGGACTGGTACAAATGGAATATGACCGGCGCACTTCTTCTCCGTCGATGATTGTTTTCAAAGTCAGGTATTGCCCGTGCTTGAACTCAAACAGGTCTTTTTTGTCTTCCGGAATATCAAAATGTACGGAGATACATTCTGCCGTTTCCTTTTTTAATGCTTTTACTTTTAAGGGATGAAAGTGTAACATGATTATTTTTTAAGTCCTTTTAATAAGAGGTTTGTGATATCGTTTTCCAATTCTTTTTCTGTGATATTCCGTTCCGGATTGTACCATAATTCGACCCAGCGAATGGACGAAAGAATGGTAAACATAACCACCGATACATTCATGGGAACAAATTCTTTTTTTGCAATCCCGTCTTCGATCAGTTTTGCAAAACGTGCTTCGTATCCTTTGCGAAGTGTTTTGAAGATCGAAAGTTTGGGTTCAGGCAGGGATTTCCAGTCGTTGTTCGTGACTGCTACCGAAGCTGCATCTTCAACCATGAGCCGAATGTGCAGATTGATCACTGCTTTGACTTTATCTGTGTAGGATATTTTCTCGTTTTCAATTCTGGAAATATGCGAAACGTATTCTCCGGCGATGCGAAAACAGATTTCTTCCAAAATTTCATCTTTCGATTTGATATGACTGTATATACTTGCAGCCTCAACGCCAACGCGTTCGGCAAGATCTCTCATCGAAGCACTGCCATAGCCTTTTTCTTTGAACAAAAGCGCTGCTTCTTTGATGATTACTTCTCTTTTACTAACCTTCTTCTTAGAGCTTCCGGCCATTTTTTTGCAAGTTGTTTTCGTTTCCGTACTGCTAAAGTAAAAAAGAAAAAAGAAAAAAGCTAACGAACGTTAGTTTTTAACCTATTAAAAAATGTTAGAACAGGATGAAAGTCAGTATTTCAAATGCTTTCGCGAAATGTCGTGTACTTTTCAGATTTTCAGCATAAGGGCCTCAAGACAAACCGGCATAAGAGAATTTGACATACTATTTCTTCATGAAATCCTGTTTATCGAAAACTCAGGTAGATAATCAGTGATCCGACTGCTACCACTCCCCAAAATGCGCGATCAAAAAAAGTCATTATTCTCAATTTGTATTCCTTCATGATTTCTGTTTGTTTGGTCTTTCTTTTCCAGACTCTGCAAAGTTAGCCCATCCTCTTTTCAACGTGGTTAAGCACCGATGAATCATTCATTAAATCAGTTATTCAAAATCAGAAATTTCACAAACTAACTTAACCCGGATAAAATATTGTACAGCAAAAAGATTCATTCCAATAAGCCCTTTTCGTAGTTTTGAAGCATGAATCTGAAAATCAATATCCGGAAAGAGGAAAAGGAAGATTACAAAACGGTTTTTGACCTCATCCGAAGCGCCTTTGAAAAAGAAGAATTCACGGATCATCAGGAGCAATTTTTGGTTGAAAGACTGAGAAATTCAGATGCTTTCGTTCCGGAACTGTCTCTTGTTGCGGAAACAGACGGAAAAATTGCAGGCTACGTTCTGCTTACAAAACTGAAAATCGTAGCTGACGATCTGAAAGAAACAGAATCACTTGCTTTGGCTCCTGTTGCTATTTTACCGGAATATCAAGGAAAGGGAGTAGGAGGACAATTGATCCTTGCGGCTCATGAAAAGGCCAAAGAACTTGGATTTCACTCGATCATCTTATTGGGGCATCAGAATTATTATCCCCGGTTCGGATACGAAATGGCTAAAAACTTCGGAATAAAACTACCTTTTGATGTTCCGGATGAGAATTGCATGGCAATCGAATTAAGCGAAAATGCATTGCAACACGTAAGTGGAACGGTTCGCTATCCGAAGGAATTCGGGATAGAAGGATAACAGACTTTTCATTTTCACGGCTTGAAAAAGAAATGTTTTATATTAAATTCAGGTTACACCCAAGGATTGCCACGATTCCGACAGCTATCGGAACACGAATTTTCAGGCGACTAACGACCGCCTCATTAAGCGTATACATCCAGTTCCGAATTATTGCTAAAAACAGCATCTCGATTTGTCAGGACTATTCAAAAGAAATAAAAAACAGAGCTGAGACGTTCCCACATTGTTTCAGCCCTGTTTATAAAGCAGGCAGCAAGATCAATCAGCGTTTTACAACGCGTTGTGTTGCAACCACTTTTCCGTTTACATAAGTAGAAAGCAAAATCACTCCTCCCGATAAATCGGAGGTATTCAATTCGTATGTTCCGTTAACAGAAGGAATCGTTTTCAGGATGCGGCCTGAAAGATCCGTTAATTGAAGATCCACCGTCTGTGTTGTTTTGAATATCAACACTTCCGAGAAAGGATTCGGGTAGATTGCCGTTACGGGGTTCATTTCCTGAAGACCAGCGGATTCACTTTCAATCGTCAACCCAATCACCAAAGGATCATGGTCGGAAGAGCGGTAAGGATTGCTTTCATACAAATCATCCACAATATTTTCCAGGTTGTAGTCGAGTGCCGGCGGTTCATCGGCATTGATGTGCCAGATTTTAGCATCATTCACCATTGGAGTTAAAGAAGGTGAAGCAAAAACGTGATCCAACGATCCGAACTCACTCATATAAGCATAAGAGTAAGAATCTTCGATCAGCATATTGTAGCCTGCTCCCACAAAAACATCCATCGGATCTTCCTGTGAATATGCATTGAAATCACCTACTACAAGGTGTTTGTCGTTATTCGTTAGTGTTTCAATGTTATCAAAGAACTCCAGCATTTTAACCGACTGCTGTCTGCGTGTCGCATTGTAACAGCTTTGCCCGTCAAGCTGATCCAAATCTGCACCGACAGCTGCGTCGCAGCCTTTGTAGCGATAGTGATTTGCAATCAGATTAAAGCGACCTCCTGTTGCGTTTATTTCGAATTGTCTTGCAATTGGCGGAGGATAGAACAACACATCGGTAGAAGTCATCATTGAATCCAATGGTGTTACGGAGGCTGTTTTGTAAATGAAGACATTTTTGATGGCATAAGTTCCCGTAAACGGACTTTCCGTTGCCAATGCATAGATTGGTGATCCAACCGCAGCATTCAACGCATGCAAAATACTATCCGCAGCAACGGCATTGTTTTCCACTTCGATCAATGCGTAAATATCTGCCTCTAACGAATCGAGTGCTGAGATGAGTTTATTACGCTGACGAACATATTCGGCCGGAGAATCTGCTCCGCGCGCTCCATTCGACCCGTCATCGATCGTTGAAAAGAAGTTCAGAATATTAAAGCTTACGACTTTGATATCTCCGCCAACAACCGGAACTGCAGGACGCGGAGCATAATTGAACACCAAAGGTTGTGTTGGCATAAGCCGGTATTTAGAGAAACTATATGACAGCGCTCCGGTAACCTGCTGAGCTGTTGACCCGTTTCGTAATGTACGTTTTACAGGATCAATGTATGGAACCGGATTGGGCCACGAACTTGTCTTTGCATCATCGATCAGAATGCGGCTTCTGACATGCAAATCTGAAAGAGCCGTAATGGCAGTCACATTGGATGCACCAGTGCTTGTAGTTCCTGAAGCAGGATTATCGTTGGGGTCAATTCCATCCGTCGGGATGAATTGTCTTTCGGTTGCAAGTGTCAATTCACCGTATTTTCCAAGATTGTAATTGTCGGTCACAACCAGGTTTTGAGGAAAAGTAACATACATTCCTTCAAGTGCTTCCAATTCTGCAAGTGTTGCCACCGGAAGAGTTACCGGAACTGGAGTTACCATGTTTGTAACTGTCCCGATAACGGTCACATTCGTCACATTTCCTATTTCAGTGAGATCGAAATATTCCTGCACCTGTCCGGTTACAGTCACATAATCTCCCACATTCACATTGATTCCACCCGGATTATAAACAAGCACTCCATCAGAGGTCAAGGGATTTCCGTCTCCCAAAGTATCCTGAATAAAGAACCCGTTGAGTAAACCCGAAGTTTGAAAATCGGCATAAACCACTCCTTCGGTCGTAACGGTTTGTGAAACCAGCGGACTGGCACTTCCTGCTCCCTGCAAGGTATAAATACGCGTAGTTTGTGATTTTGCCACCATTGGTATAAAAGCAGCAATCAGTATAACATAAATTCTCATCATCACAGAGTTTTAGTAATACTGTAAAGTTCAGCCATACAGACAACAACGGCGTTAAGGGAGGATTATTCAGAGATTAAACTTCCAGAAGCTTTTTAAGAAGAAAAACAGAAGTATGTTACGCGCAATCACTCTGTTACTTAATCTCTAAAAAACAAATGGCTCACTCATCAATGACGAGTAGTCGCTGTTATGCATTATCAGGTCGGAGGAATCTGTTCAACATGGCAAACCGGTCTTTAGATTTCCTGAGAAAAAGATATCCAAGAACCTGCAGCAGGTAATTCATCATTCAACACAAATGCACAAATTTTTAGCGCTCCTACCGGCAGCGCTTACTGTTATCTATACGAGTGCGGTAGCCGAGTCATTTAATTTGTAGAAAAAAACGGAGCATCACCTATATTCTCATACAGTATCTATGCTTTATCCATACTTGATCAGTACAGTATCCTTGCTTTACCTGAGTATGAAATGTGATTTTCAGGAGGTCTTTCCGGGAAAAGGTGTTTTACCAATATGTGAAATGGATTCGAATTGAAAATGTCGAATTTACCTCAGCAAGTTCACATGTCCTTTGATAGTGTTCCGCGGACCGGTAAGCGGGGTATAAGTTATTACGTAGCTGTAAATACCATCCTGACATATTTGCTCTTTATACGTACCATCCCATTTGAAGTCCGGATTTGCAGAGCGGAAAATCTGTTCTCCCCAACGATTGAAAATCTGAACTTCCAGTTCATTGATTCCGGTAATCTTTGCTTCGAAATAGTTATTGTACCCATCACCGTTGGGCGTAAATGCATTCGGAACATAAATGTAAACCTGTTCCGGAATAATGATCGTTTTCCAGTTTGTGAATTTACAGCCATTCGAATCTGTTGCGGTCAACAACACCAGATACGTTCCCGGATGATCGTAGGTATGACTCGGATGCAAAACATCGGACAGATTTCCGTCTCCGAAATCCCATTCGTAAACGACGTTTTCCATGAGCAACAAATTCCGAAATGTGACCGGTAAACCATCCACCACCGGATTTGTGACAATTTGAAAGTCAAGCAAATCACTGTATGGTATTTCTACCACATTGACAACACTGTGACTACAGCCCAATTCATCTGTTATTGTTAATGTAACCGGATACGATGCCGGATTCCCGAACTGAAAGGAATTAGCCGGACCGCCAATCACTTCAACACCCCCGAAATTCCAAGTGTATGTATAAGTGGTATCTTTCGGATCTGCATCCACGGTTAACTTCCGGGCACAATCCAATACATGATCAAAACCCGGTGTAATGCTTTCAGACACGATGTAATTTCCCTCTAAGAAATTGAAACAACCAAATTGATCTGTAAATTCATATCTGATTGTATACGTTCCGGCATCGGCCTGATCCAGGTTTAACTGGCCTCCGATCACATTATCACCCGAAAGAATTCCTCCGGCAGGTTGTGGCAACAGAGGGATAAATTCTGCCCCGGAACAATAAACATTTTGCAGGTTCATTGTCAGAACGGGCAATTCATGTATTTCTATGCTTGCAGTTCCTGTCCCGATGCATCCGTCTTCGTCGACATAGGAATAAGTGAGTCCCTGTACTCCGACACCATAAGTCTGAGGTGAAAAGTTCAAACCTGTATTGGCACCATTCACCTGCATTTGTCCGCCCGCAGGACTTACCTGAATCATTATATCTTCTCCGTCAATACACAGGTCTGCAGGAGCCGTAATGACAGGATCCGGTGCTTCTGCCCTCACTTCAACGGTAGCTGTTACCGAATTGACACATCCGTTGGCATCCTGATATTGATACATTAAATTAAAGGTTCCGGCACCAGCCTGATTTGGATGAAACTGATTTTGAGATACTCCCGGCCCGCTCAATTGTCCTCCTGCCGGTGTTCCCTGAATGCCCGCATCCTGAATCATAATGCAATAGGGCGACTCAATATTTGTAAGATTCACGACAGGCAGCGGATGAACCGTAATTGCATCCACAGCAGTATTGGTGCAACCCATTGCATCGACATAAGTATATGTTATTCCTGAAACTCCTGCTCCTGCAGTTTGCGGATTAAAGTTATTTCCCTGCACACCGTTTCCGGTAAAAACTCCTGTAGCCTGCCCTGCAGGAACCGGTGTTCCCAACAAAACAACAGCCGGAGCGCTTATACACAACTCATCCGGTGCAGTCATGGTAACGACCGGTACAAAATCTGCAATCACTACGGTAAATACCTGAACAATTCCCACAGCATCCGTTACCTCACAGGTATATGTTCCGGCACAAAGCCCGGTTGCCGTTTGCGTCGTTTGCGCCGACGGAGTACTCCACTCAAAAGCATACGGAGCAGAACCTCCGGCCACATTGATCGTTGCTGTACCTGTGCAAGTTGATGCTGCTACTTGTAAACAAGCTGCATTACACGTTCCGTAAGTAGGGTTCTGGAAAGCATTTGCCCATGTTCCCCCATCCAAAACTCTTGAATAGGTAAGGCCATTAATCGGCAAAGGTGTAATTGTCACCTGATTTTTCCGGTTTGCAGGGATATTCGTAAAAGAACTTAAAGTCGGTACAGCATTACAACCACCTGATGTTGGCGGAATACAAGGCTGATCATTCGCATTGGCAGCATCTCCCCAAACCAAAGCATCCTGCGCCACTCCCTGATCATCATAAACTCCCAACCAACTCCCCGTATTCGGAAGCCAGAAACGGGTTCCCCCGGTGCAAACTCCCGGATTTGGAAAAACAGGTGCAATTTCAACTACATTTCCCCCATTCTGAACCAGCAAATTGGATGGAACAGCGGCAGTTTGTGTTCCCCGAATAATACAAAAGCCACCCGGAGGGATAATCGTACCAGCAGGGATACGAAGAGCACCACTTCCATCAATGGTACCGTTTCCCAGATAGTAACATGAAATATCTATCGGTTGACACAGGTTCGGATTGTAAAGTTCGATCCACTCACCACAATTCGATCCGTTTGCAGAGTTGCAAAGACATCCGTCATTAAAATCCGGCGTGACCATGATCTCATTGATCAGAATTGTTGGACCAGTATACTGACACGCATTACCATTACAATTCGTATTGACGTTTGTTGTAAATGTCGCTGTCAACTGTCCATAAGATAAGATCGAAAGCAGCATAAAAGCCACCGATAACACACGCCATTTTTTCATAAAAAGAGTTCTAGTCTTTACTTATAAACAGTGAAAATATCGATATCGTTGGCTGCAAAGCGACTATTTTGAGTTTTGTGTGCGGATCAGCTATTGATGTGTATGTTTTGTGGGATGTGGGGAACTTACTATTTGAAGAAGGGTTTTCACTTTAACTCTGAAAAGAGCATCCAACTTAGAATGAATGCTCAAAGGATTACGAAAAAAGTACATCACTAGAATGCGGAATGAGTTTGGAGATAATGCCAATTTCTTCACTGGACACAAGGAGTCACGAATTGACAAAAAACACTATTATGATGATAAGGAGCTGTTTGAAAACGTGGTTGGGTTTAGGTTGTGGTAACTCATGAAATTTGAACCTTCCAACTTGCCGCTTCGAAGAACCAAGCTGTTTTTTTCACCATCAGTTAGCTTTAGTTTTACGTTTTCTTTAGGTCGGAAATCTTAACAGTTACAACGCTAAAATTATGGAAGTCACCAAAGCGACAAGTAGCATAGCCTCTCTTGATTTCCCATACTTCCATAACTCCATATTGGGTGTCTAAGCCCTTGTCCAAATACCGTACTCTATCACCTTTTACTATCATCTTCTTTTGAATATTATGAATAAGCTGTTTGCCTCGTCTTCATTTAATAGCATTTACCATAACAGTAATTTCCTTTCTATATGTCCAAGAATCGCAGTGAACCTCTTCGTTAAAGGCAACTTACATTTTACTAATCGTCCAGTCAATGTCAAATAGTATCCTTTTTCTATCATGAAATTATGCATTCTACAATAGGATAACATAAAATGCCTATGGTCTATCAGACAATCAAGACTTTGTATCGGAAAATACCTTTGAAGTTGAGCATAACTCAAACTGAATACCTTATAATATTCTATATCATTCTGTAATGGTTGTGTTAGTTCATAAATTAGATTATCGTCCTCAAGCCACCCATGAAGCGCAGTTTGGTTTGTTCCTGAAATTGCTGAAAATCCAAGGCTAAACATTTTTGTATTGTCGATTTGAATAGCAGTTAGGCAATTTTGAAAACAACGGTTCTGATGTAAATACTGTCCTGTATTGCACACCGTAGTTTTAAAATTATGGTCTATTTGCTTATCTACTCTCATTCGTCGGCAATTGTTAACTATAACTATGTCCAATCAGTAAAAACTACTTTCTCTTTAAGGTATAATTTGTCCAATTGTCGCCAATCTGGCTCAACTATCACAAGTTTTTTACCCTTTAACTCACGACTAAGATACTCTCCGGCATAGAAGTAGTCGATGTCAAGAAGCTGGTTGGTTTCAGGTTTGAAATTCAGAGCAGATAAGAAAAAATCAATTTTATGCCCCCTAATGTCCGCTACAAATTTAGGGACACTTCTACTTTCGTTCGTCAAATATGGCGATGCTATAAAGTCTAAATAAATTGTATTTGTTTGATTTTCAGACTTAATTTTTGTCGAAATCCCATTCGAAAAGTAACTATGAAAATCAAACATATCAGTCATCATTTGTGCATCTCGTCTGTCAATTGGAATGCAAAACATCACTATTTGGGGAACATTATCATCTGCTTCAAAAATGCTTATCAAGCCTTTTGATTCAACTGGAGATTGAGTTAAGATACGCATGGAAAAACGGATATATTAGAGGCATTTAATTGGTCTTCAGCTTTTTTACTTTCAAACTTAAACTGATACCCAGTTAATTCGATAGTCGCAAATGGTGCCACAATGTAATCGTGTTCAGACACAAACGTTGCTGTCTCACGACTACCTTTTAGTTTCTTCCAAGTGTCGACAACTTCGCTTTGAGTTTTAATCAACTTTCCTTGAAGTTGAACAAACCTTTCCTTTGGAATGTCGAATTCAATTACTACCGCCTCGGATTTATATCTTAATTGTGCCCAGATAGTTGCCAGCGCAATTGACGAGCCTGTATAAAACCCTTTCCCCAATTCTCCTTTTCCTACGTTGACATCAACATTGGATGGAGGTCCGACAATTTTTGAAGCGTTTTCCTTATTGGTTCCGTGGTAACTCACATTACTCATATCACTTTACAATTGTATTTAACGCTTAATAACTAGTCTGTCCATTCGGATTTTCTACTGTCAACCATTGCCTATATTTATTTTTGTATTTGTTCTGAAAATTGTCCATCGCTGCTTTAAATTGCCCAATAATTAAAATGGCATCACTGTTCGATGGAAGCGTCTGGTCATCTAACAAATCTAAAAATAATACTGTAGGTTCATTTTTCAAGAAATCCTTAATTTGGGTCAACACTCTATTGACATTTTTTACTTTAAAAGAATTCAAAGCATCATCAGGTTTCTTCTTCGAAAACTCTTTCATTTCTATATAAATTGAATCGGTAAGTTCACTGAGCATCTCAAACTTTGTAATTTGAGAATTCGTTGGTAGTGTTTCTTTTTTTGCCATGTTACTTAATTTTCTTTGGTGGTGCCGTTTTTATTGCAGATTTTGTGTTACTAACTATCCAATACCATTCATAGAAGTACTTGTTACCATCATATTCTTGTTTACGATAGATATTATCAGCACGAAGTTTCTCAAAACAACTTAAGTACTGCGAAAGGACAAATGACACATCACTATTTGACGGCAAGTCATCTTCATCAAATGTTTCAAAGGAACTCAAGGGCTTGTACGACTTACCAAGTAATTTATTAGCCACTTCAACAATCTCGTTTATAAATTTTAGTTTAAACTTATTCACCGCATCGTTAGGCGACTTTTTCACAAGATTACTTACCTCAAGTAACACCCCCTCTATTTGGCTTTGTACCTTTTCAAATTTATTTACATCTTCTTTTGTCATTGCTATACTTTTTTTAGGATGGACAGGCTCTAGTAAATTCTATATATTTCTTCTTTAACACCTCAATTGGATTTCGTTGCTTACTCTCGAATACATTAGTCATCATTTTTAAATCTGAATCATCGAGAATAAGAATACACTTTCTGTGTGCGGACCATAAGTCGACAATGTTTTTTATAACTTTAGCTGGAGGCGGGTTTCTTGTAATAATTACCCCAAATCGTCCAAACTGGTCCTTGAGGTATCTGTTCAACTGTAAAATATGCTCCTGCTGCACCTCCTTTACGTTCTTTAATTCCATAACAATTTGACGACAATCATACGCCTCATAAATTTCTTTAAGAAAGTCACTCGTCTTATTATTGTAAAATATCATATCTCTAATTTGCACACCTGAATCTGTCCTGCTCTGCTCCTGAGCAAAATCCAAATGAGGGTATAATAAAGAGGCTATTAATGGACAAACATTATCCTCATATTTTCTATCTGCACTATCTGTTTTTCCTGTAGGTAATTTTGTGATGGTGGATATTTTTCTTTTAGCAGAAGTTACTGGGATTTGACTAAATAACGGGTCGTTTTTACAATTATCAATAGCCTTCTCCTTTATTGCTGTATAGGCTTTGACAATGTCGTAATTATGCCGATTGAAATCCAGAAGCTTAACCCTTTCTGGAAACTCCTCACTAGGATTGTGAATATTTTTGACGTAGTAGTTGGAAAAATAATCATCGGTATTTATCCAAGGAACATATTTCAGCCATCGCTTAGGGACAAATAGGATTGGCGATTTATTTTCAGGGTTTACAGGTAAGTAAGTTACCTCCTCACAGAACATAAAAGACTTTGGATTATAAACATTTTGTAGTGTGACCTTTTCGATTGGTATTCCTAATTTTTCAGATTGTTCAATTGTAAAGTCAATTAAGAAAGACTGAATAAAATTACAAGCAATGTCACTAACTCTGTCCTTTGAAAAATTGTCAATTAGTAGCTGAATTTCCTCAAAATGAGTAAATCCGCTTTTCTTCAAATCAGGAATTAAAGTAAAAGTGCTCAATATACTTGTTGCCAACTTCTTACCAATTTTTTTTCCTGTTTTGCTTTTAGAATTCCCAAGTCCAACTTCATTACATTCTGACGCTCTTATTAGCAATTCTAATGCTTCTTTTTCTTTGCCACTAGTAAATAGGTGTCCTAAATGATTAAAGCTATTTGTAATTAAAAGATGTAAAGAATTATCTTGCATCGACGGTGATTTCCAAAGCAAGAATGGGTCAACATAAAGTGGAATATCCTCGTTAATGAATGGAATCGCAAAATCGACTTCCTCTTGTGTCAATGAAATATTGTGAAAATCTGTCAATCTTGGTCGTATGATGCTCATTCGCTTTTCTTTTTGACTGAATCTATTTCTTCAATCTCAGCCTTTGTTAAGTACTCTCCACATTGGATACAAACGAAATCACCAGTATCTGCACCTAAATCATATTCTTTATCATATCCTGGGTGAACACAGTCTTTATCACTCCAACTTTCTCTTAATTCTCTGGCTGTCTTTTCTTGCATTTGAGTCAATTTTTGATGTGTCAAAATAGTTTGTTCAATTTCGTGAATACTTTTTCAAAGTTATCTAGTGTTTGCTGGTCAAAATCCTTTGCCGACAAACCTTTTTGTGCCAGTAAATTAGCAGGACGATAGTGGTTGAAACGGTCGATATTTAAATGCTTGTTGATTTGCAATAAAATTGATTCAATATCAGAGTTTAAGTCAGATTCCTTTATATCTGCATGCTCTTTAAATGCTTCATTAAAGAATGACAAATACTCTTTTGTCTTGAATAAATCTTCGATGTCTGCTTTCTTGCGGTTTTCGATAAAGTCGTGGAAGAATAAGATATTCTTTTCGTTAATAATTTTCTGGGCTATTAGGTTATCCAACTTTGCTTTCCCTTTGGGATCAGTATAGCTATCTAAAAGGCTTACATTTTTCAAGTCATTACCCCTCAAAAGAGAGATGAACGTAGCCACTTTTTCTAGACCACCCGTTGGAACAATTGTAATATCAGACTTCAACCCTTCTTTGCCAGCACCTTCTAAAATTGCAGACATTGTTTGCAAGTAAATTAGGTCGGACACCCCCTCAACAAGCAAGTTTTTTTTAGAAATAAACAAGTTTTGAGCAATATTGTAGCCTAAAGCTGCTTGTAATGGAAATAGTGTATTTGGGTCTTTTTCTTGAACACTATTTGAAATTACAGAACCTTTATCCGTTTCCAAAACAGTTCTAACCCGTTGCAATTTGTCTGAAACAATCATAAAGGGTGAATGAGTCGAATAAACAATTTGATAGTTTTCTGATAGGTCCTCCAAAAAGCGCAACAAATCAGCCTGTGCAGAGGCGTGTAAATTCAAGCCTGGTTCATCAAGCAATAAAATATAATTCGAGTCTTGGTCTTCTTGTATTTTCTTGAACCAGACTAAGAACGAGAAAAACCAATTAAATCCTTTACTTCGATTTTTTAGAGGTAACGAAACACCTTTGTTTTTTACACGTATATCCAACACGTGTTCTACAATATTTACATCTGTAACTTGTTGTTGTCCATAATTAGTGTTTATTGTTCTGTCCTCTTTTTTCGCAATCTTATCAATTTGGAAAGCAATGCTCAGATTTTTATTTGTTTGCCAATACTTGAATAGTTCTTCTGAAATTATTGCTTCAGTAGCCTCAAGTTCAGCAATATAATCCTCAAAACTTTCAGACTCAAGAATTTCTTCTGTATTAATATCGGCTAATTCAAAAAGTGCTTTTGCTGTTTTGTATTCATTTTCGGTACTTTCTAATGAATCAGAATTTAACTTTTCAATGCTAATTCTTGAAGGCAATGAATAGTATTCATCATAGTATAAAAATTTAGGCATTTTAGGCTTTAAACGCATCCTATAAACGTACTCACCAATCGGGTCGTTTGACCAATTGTTTTTGTTCTCGAAATATGGCAATAACGACTTTATACCACTTGACTTGCTCTCGTCAGTGTATTCTTTTTCAAGAGTATCTAACTCTGCCTTAGTTTTCACTTTTAAAAGCCTCTCGGTAAGAGCATTGCTTGAAATGCCAAGTTCTTTGGTTTTAAATTCAATAAATTTCTTTGCATCAACAGATAATCCAATACTTTTTGAATTATCGTATTTGGTTGTTACAGTAAACAATGTTGATTTCAATACTCCTTGTCCTAGGTCCTTTTCAATAGATTCAAGTAGGTTTTTGTCTATCTCGTAAGTGCAAGTAATCGCTTCAGGATTCTCTCCTGCTTTTTCCATTCTCTTTTTATCCTTTCTGGGATAATCGTGAGTAGGATTGAATTTAAAATCTTCATCTTCTTGGAAGTAATGAGTTTTAGCTAAAGATTCCAAGGCAGAAGTCTTTCCAGATTCATTCATTCCAACAAGGACAGTAATATCACCTTCAAGTTCAAATTCTTGAGCGGATTCAAACGATTTATATCTATGAATTTTTACATCTTTTAGTTTCATATTAATTGCTTTCTTTTTATCAATTATTTGTCTTCCCGATACTACACAGAGGGACTGCACAATGTAATCTTACACTGTCATCAACGTTTCTATGCTCAACAAGGAATACTTGTAGTGGTTAATAAGACTAGTATCATGCTGATATAGCCAATTTTAACAATCAATAATACTAAATTATTTTGAATATCGAAGGTGGTTAAATTGTATTCTGATTAAAATTTTAGGTCTGATTTCTAGTGCTGGTGATGTAGCTCAGTCGGTAAAGCAAAGTCATAGCTTCAACCAGACCATTTTTGCGGGAAAGTCCACTCCGTCCAAAACCATTAGAAACGAAAGAAAACCCTTAACAGCTTTACTATTAAGGGTTTTCTTTCGTGGAGAAGAGCGAACACAAATGGAACCGGTAAACAGTAGTTATTTTGACTATAATTACTTAAGATAATATTCAATATAACGACGTTGTGTACTGACCAATTTGGGTACACTTTCTTTATTTACATAGAAAGATTTCCTTTCCAACCAGTTTCCAATTTCATCAATCTTTGTAGATTCATACAAATGGCAACCACCATCAGAATAATAAATTTGTGTAACATCTCCAGTACTGCTGTAGATATAAAACTCAGTATAAACGATTTTATCAAATCTATTTATGTAATTTATCGAATCGATAATATTTTCATTCAAATAATGGATTTCGAAAGAACCATTTAGATTTCCATTTTTGCCATTGAATTCAACTCCTTTTGATCTAAGCCCAAATTGATTTTTCTGGTATCTGTAGAGTTGGTAATAAGAACTATCTTCGTCGCAAACTGCGATTAATGTATCAAAACCACTATTATCGTGATAGTAATTACTGATCCTTTTATTTAAAGGCGTAACAGAATAAGTGGTAATCGTCTTAATTCGTTTATCAAAGCCTTTGAAATCCATGTAAATGAAAATTCTTTTTTGTACTATGGATGTGTCCAAGTATTCTTCTTCATAAGATCGGTTTCCATTTTCTTTATAATAACTCACCACTCTCTTATGATTATCCATATGAAAATCTGAAGTATCAGCATATTCAAGAGTAGTTGTAATAGTTTTCACTTTGCCTTTCAATCCTTCAAAGAAAAGATCGTTATAAACCTGCTGTCCGAAAGAGAGCTTAAAAAAAAGTAACAATACTAAAATGAGCGTTTTTTGAAGCATCACCAATAATGACTTAAAGGAGTTATAATGTTAGTATTCCAATATTACCAAAAAAAAATCTGAAACAAAACACCTTCCGAGCAAAAGGGAATCGAACCGATATAAATTTCAGGAAACTGAATGAAATCAGTGCTTGTAGGAGATTTAGGGTTCACCACCCTCCTTAATCCTCCCTCAAGGGAGGAGACGGAATTGAAGCTTCGAAGTGGGATTTCACACTCTCTTCCCTCACTCCCCGCTCTCGCACTGAAAAAGAAATGCTACTTTCTCCACATAACCCAATGTGTGTAATGTAGATCGTAACATCAGCTTTAATGCTTTCTTTCCAGAGGTAGTTTTGAAATATAACTCGCGATTCCTGGCATCTTTCTCAAAAAGATAAAATTCGCAGAAAATCAACTTTAAAGGTCGACGGATGGATGTACTTTTCACACCACCAACATTGTGCTTGATTATTCTGTTTTCCAGATTAGAAGAATATCCGACGTAAAGCATCAAATCTTTTTCACTGAAAAGTGCATATGTGCAATAGGGCAATGGTTGTGCCATACTTTAAGTTAAGGAATATATCCGAAACAAAAATGGAGGCTTCATTTTTGATTGAACAAAGAGAATCTCTTAGCGGTTCGGTTCTTCTCCGTAGTAGATTTCCTTCGTCAATCACTACGGACCTCATCACCACAAAAACCACGAAGCGAAAAAGGCAACCCATTTGGATTGCCTTTTCTCTGCTTCTGTGGTTGTGGTGATGGAGGGAATCGAACCCCCGACACAAGGATTTTCAGTCCTTTGCTCTACCGACTGAGCTACATCACCGCCTCAATTGTGGGTGCAAAGATAGTAATAGAATTTATTCCTCCTAAGAAAAAGTGATTTTTTTTGTAAAATCAATCCTATCTTTGTCGAAATGGAACAAGAAATCAAATCAGTTGTTGTAGATGCCGGAAACACGCGCATCAAGGTTGGTTTATTTCAAAATAATGATTTACAGGAAGTTCATGCTTTTTCCAATGATCAGCTGGACAAACTGAAATCCTATCTGCTCAAGCACAAAAATTATTTGGGAATTATCAGTTCTGTCCGTTCGGATAAAAACACCAAATGGATCAAAGGACTGCTTCCAAATGCCATTTTATTCAATCATCAGTTGGCTGTTCCGCTAGTCAATAATTACGAATCGCCCCAAACACTGGGAATTGACCGTTTGGCGAATGCCATTGCTGCTGCCAATATTTCTGAAAAAGATGCGTTAGTTATTGATGTTGGAACCTGCATCAAATATGATTTTGTCCGTTACCCGAAGATTTACGAAGGAGGAAGTATTTCTCCCGGAATTGAACTGCGTTATAAAGCCATGCACCAGTTTACCGGAAAATTACCACTCATCGAAGACCGGATTCAAGGACCATTTATCGGGAAAAACACACACGATGCGATGAGAAGTGGTGTGATGAACGGAATGCACCTGGAAATGGTCGGTTTTATCGAAGAATACCGAAGGCTTTATCCCGAATTAACAATTTTTCTCACCGGGGGTGACAGTCAACATTTTGAATTAGGTAATAAATATGGCATATTTGCCGACGAGAATTTGACCTTAAAAGGATTATTAATAGCACTCTTACATGCTCAAACAACTTTTTCTTCTAGTATTTAGTACTACTTTGTGCTATACATCGTGGACACAAACCACCTCATCATCTCCATACAGTACGACAGGTATTGGTGAGGAAGGTGCTCTTCCTGAGGCACAATTCGGAGGAATTGGAAACATTTCAAGTATTGTTTTTGACTCTACGTTGATCAACACGTATAACCCTGCGAGTTATTCCCTGCTTTCTTTCGGTCAGCCGTTATTTTCGGTCGGAGTTGCTTCAAAATTCTCCAATTACTCAAACGATTTGGGAAGTTTCAAGGGAAAAACAACCGGTATTTCAAATATTACGATGGCTATTCCGATCGGAAAGCGTTTCGGAATCGGATTGGGATTGAAACCGTTTACACGCAAGGGATATAACCTGAGCCAGCGAAGCTATGCTTATGACGATTCTACCACGTTTAATTATCAGGGTTTCGGATCCACCAACTTGCTATTCGTAGGTTTGGCGTATTCCATCATCAAATCAGAAAGGTCGACATTAAGCGTCGGGGCGAATCTGGGTTATTTGTTCGGATCTGTTACCAATCAGCGCAGCAGCGTGTTTGATGCAAGCAGTCCGGCTGGAGGAGTTGATCTTTCGACCTACCGTTTAAAATCGCTTTACTACTCCTTCGGTGTAAATTATCAGCGTTTCCTGGATTTTGACAAACGTCAGCAATTGTTTATCTCGGCAGTTTATACTCCTCAGATTTCCATCAATTCGTATCTGGATTACGGACTTTATTACGCAAAGGATGTCAATAACCAGCTTTCATACACCGATACGGTTTCTTACATTGACAACAACAAGGGAAAAATTGTTTTCCCAAGTAAGCAAACCATCGGAGCAGGTTATACATTCACTCCGAACACTTCAAAATATCCGGATAAGGCGAAGTATCAATTGGGAATTTTTGCTGAAGTAACGATGATGCAGTGGAAAACATACGAAGAGCAATTCGGAGCCCACACAAACAACAATAACGACGTCTTTTCAAACACCTTCGTATCCAAATTGGGTATGCAGTTCATTCCCAATATTGATCCTACGAAAAAATCAAAAGGGATGAAGTATTTCTCAAAAATCAAATACAGAATCGGCGGACAATACGGCTATTTACCGAATTCAATCAATGGAAGACAGCTGAAAACAACTGCTGTAACTGCAGGATTAGGATTCCCGTTCCTGAGCCAGAAGTCAAACTCTTCGATCAACATCAGCTTCCAATACGGAAGTAACGGAACCGGAAACGCTGCAGATTTGAAAGAGCAATTCTATTCCATTAACTTCGGGATTATTATCGCACCTTCTTCGTACGAAAGATGGTTCAAAAAGTATAAACTCGATTAATGAAAAAGAACCGGACATTCGTTTATCTGTGCCTGGCATGTTTAATGGTGTTTAGTTCATGCGTCAATGATCTGGATGAAATCAAACAGATCACCTTCAAATCAACAGATCCTGAACAAAAAACAGAGGAACTTTTTATTCTTCAAACGGAAGCAGGATTTCCGCAATTCAAATTGTATGCTCCTCTGGCCGAAGCTTATTCGACACCGGAACATATTACCAAATTCCGGGAAGGAGTTAAAGTGGATCTCTTTGATTCGGATGGAGAACTGGAGTCTATCCTCACAGGACGATACGGAGAAATCAACGAAACCAAAGGAACCATGCGCGTTCTTGATTCCGTTCAGCTTTATAATCCTGCCCGCCAGCAAACCATGTATACCGAAGCCCTTTACTGGGATCAAAAAGATAGTCTTATCTTTACAGACAAAATGGTCATGATCAAAAGTCCGACAGAATTGATCTACGGAAAAGGAATCCGCGCGAAGCAAGACTTTTCCTATTATGAATTCTTAGAACCTCAGGGCCGCATTTCAATCAATAAATAAATAAAAGCATGAAAACATATAATCGCATCATGGAATTGTTTTGGTTATCAGTCGGAATCATCATCATTATCATGGTCACAGTTATGTGCTTAAAAGAAAGTTTCAGCAGTTGGGCTGTATACTATATCTTCGCATTGATGGCTCTTGGAACGTATTTCATGAGACGTTTCATGAGAAAGCGCATGGAAAAACACCAGGCATTTCTTGAAAGTCAAAAACAGAAATAACCGTTCAACCAAAAGAACTGGTCTTTCAACTAATTTTCAACGAATTAGAGTTCCATATTTCGTATTTTCGTTTTACCAATACACTCCTGGTTAAAATGAAGCTTTTGAAGGTTTTTTACCTACTATTTTTAATCTTCTCTCCAATCTTTGCCCATTCTCAATGGAATTTGAGTGGAAAGGTATTGGATGAAAAAAAGCTTCCCATTCCCTTTGCGAATGTGTATGTCAAAAACAACCCGGATCTGCGAACTCAAACGGACGAAAACGGAAAATATTCCCTGCAGCTGTTCGATGGAGAATACTTTGTTATTGTCAATGCCACGGGATACACGGAACGGGAAGTTTACGTCGTCATTTCAAACAAAGGAGCCATAAAAGACATTCAACTTTTCCCGATCAGAATCAACGAACTGGAAGAAGCTGAGGTTTCTGTCAAACGGACGAATCCCGGAAGAGAAATCATGCTCGAAGTGGTCAAAAAACGGGAAAAGATCAATCCGTGGTCCTATCCTCACAGCACGGATGTTTACATCAAAGCAACCGAAACCATTACCCGAAAGGAAAAAGAAACTTCCAACAAAAGCGGGCAGCAATACGCAGATCCTTTCGAGGAAGAAAAACGCAAAATGGCACAGTTGGCCGGCAACATGAATATTGCAGAAATTCAACTGACCCGCCATTATGCATCTGCCAACAAAGTCAAGGAAATTCGGAATGCCTATGAATTAAGAGGAAACGACAAAACGCTTTACTACACCACTACGATCAAATCCAATTTCAACTTTTTTGAGAACCTGCTCTATTTGGAAGATCTGCACAGCACGCCGGTCATGAGTCCGATCTCCACGCCCGGAATTCTCTCCTATCGCTACAAACTGGAAGCACAATACGAAGAAAACGGACGGAAAATCCACAAGATCAAGATCATTCCGCGCATGAGTTCCACTTCAACGCTTACCGGCTACATTTACGTGATCGACTCGCTCTGGCTGGTTCAGAAACTGGATCTGACCATGGAAAAGGGAAATTTATTTATGTACGATTACTTTTCCATCCATCAGGAATTCGATTTGCCGGGAGATTCCATGTGTGTACTCCGCGAACAAGTACTCGATTATGGTGTTAAATACAAAACTCAGTCTTCCGTTTGTAAAACAGTCGCACAGTTTTCAAACTACAATTTCACGCCTAACTTCCCTCCGAAATTCTTCAACAACGAAGTTGCCGTAACGACCGAAGAAGCCTATGAGCGCGATTCCACATTCTGGAAAGAACAACGAACCATTTCACTCACTCCGGAAGAACAGCGCTTCATTTTGGTTCGCGACAGTATCCACGATGCCTTAAACCGGAAAGAATACCTCGACTCAATCGATAAAGTGTTCAACAAAGTCACCTTTCTGAAAGTGGTTTGGTTTGGAGTGGAACACCGGAATCGTCCGAAAAAAGTGCAGTGGAGTATCAATTCATTAGCAGCGATTCTCAGACCTTTATATCCGGCCGGACCTCGTGTAGCTCCCGGTTTCGGTTACTTTAAAAAGTGGAATGATCAGCGAACCCTGGATTTGGATGCCGAGATTTCTTATGGATTTCTGAATCACGACATCAAAGGAAATATCAATTCGAATTATCTCTACAATCCCTTCAAACAATCGCGGCTTCTGATTGGATTTGATCATGATTTTGATGCGATTGTCTCCTACGATGCCATCACCCAGATCTACAAACGAAGTAATTTCATCGAAGCAACGAAATTTACTATCGGGCAAACACAGGAATACTTCAACGGACTGTATGTAAATATAGGCTTTGAGTTTTGTGAACGAAGATCCATCAACGGCTACAAGAAAATGGGCTTTCTGGACAAGGTCATTCCCAACGATGATTTCAAACCGTTTCAGGGCTATCAGGCATTACTGGGCGATATTACCATCACCTATACTCCCGGACAAAAATACATGCGAGAACCTCATCGAAAAGTGGTTCTGGGTTCCAAATGGCCTTCCGTTTATGCTTATTACCAGCGGGGAATCCCGAAATTGTTCGGAAGTGATGTCGACCACGAATACGGATTGCTCGGAATCTATCAGAATTTTCAGTTAGGAACCCTGGGAACCTCTTCTTATCACATCAAATCCGGAAAATTCCTGAGCTCTAAAAACCTTAAGGACGCCGATTTCAAATACCAGCGCAGAAGTGATCCTTTCTGGTTTTCCAATCCCTTGTATTCTTTCCAGGATCAGGATTCCTCACTTCCTTCCAGAAATTATTACATAGAAGCACATTTCATTCACCACGACAACGGATCGATCATGAACAAGATTCCTTTTATGAAAAAAACGGGAATCGGGTTGGTATTCGGGTTCGGAGCACTCTACGTTGCGGAATACAACTGGAAGCATTACGAAGTGTTGGCGGGTATCGAGCGGAATTTCAAGTTTTCCAAAAGAAGGCTGCGAATCGGAATCTATGGCGTTTTCTCAGATGGAAATCACATCACGCCACGCTGGACAGGGAAAATATCCTTTGCCGTTCTGGACGACCGGAATATGAAGTTTAATTTCTAAGAAAAGCAGTTTATTCGTTCCCACAAATCTCACAGATTCCGCATATTTTTCATTCAAAGCCCTTATTGATCGCTCTACATCTGCGTTCTTCTGCGTAATCAGCGGGAGATATCATCCCGGACATCTAAATTTCAGGACATTTCATTCAATTCCTTTTCAAAGTCAAATCTACTGCTTATCTTTGCACCAGATCTTTGATATAACTTATGAAGAAAGGTGGAGGGACAGGCCCTGTGAAACCTTGGCAACCTGCCGTTACGATTGCTATCGCAAACGAGAAGGTGCCAAATCCGATCCGGACAATTTTGTCGGGAAGAGATAAGTTGCATGTAGTTTTTTGGACTACTTCCCTACTTCATAGTTTGCAAAGCATATATAAAGGCTATGAAAGACATCAAGCAATTACTGAACGAACGAATCCTCATTCTCGACGGAGCAATGGGAACCATGATTCAACGCTATAATCTGGAAGAAGAAGACTTCCGAAAAGGCTGGTTTGAAGATCATCCGCACAAATTAAAAGGTGATAACGACATTTTAGTGCTCACGCGGCCGGATGTCATCAAAGAAATTCACGCACAATACCTCGAAGCAGGAGCCGATATTATCGAAACCAATACTTTTGGTGCAACAACAGTCGCCCAGGCAGATTACCATCTCGAAAAAGCGGTTTACGACATCAATTACCACGGAGCTAAAATTGCCCGGGAGGTATGCGATGAATTCACTGCGAAAAATCCGGATAAACCCAGATTCGTAGCCGGTTCGATCGGACCAACAACCAAACTTGCATCCATGTCGCCCGATGTGAATGATCCCGGATTTCGGGCCATTACCTTCAACGAACTGGTTGTTGCATTCAAAGAACAGGCAACCGGATTAATGGACGGAGGGGCTGATTTCCTGTTGGTGGAAACCATTACGGATACCTTGAATTCGAAAGCAGCCATGTTTGCCATCGATGAATTATCCGAAGAGCGCGGAATTCAGATTCCGATCATGATCTCCGGAACGATTACCGATCAAAGTGGAAGAACCTTAACAGGCCAAACCACCGAAGCTTTTCTGGTTTCCGTTTCACACATGCCGCTTTTAAGCATCGGTTTGAATTGTGCGTTGGGAGCCGATGCCATGCGCCCGTATTTACAGGTTCTGGCAAATCAGGCACCTTTTGCAATCAGCGCACACCCGAATGCAGGTTTGCCTAACGAATTCGGACAATACGACGAAACTCCCGAAATGATGGGAGCACAAATCGAAGAATTCCTGCAGCAAGGATTGATCAATATCATTGGCGGTTGCTGCGGAACAACTCCCGAACACATCCGGACAATGGCTGAAATTGCCTCCAAATATTCCCCACGAAAAATGATCGAAACGACAAACGCATGAAATTCCTACGTTTATCAGGCTTAGAAGCCATCACCATTACTCCGGAAAGTAATTTCACCAATATCGGTGAACGGACCAACGTTACCGGTTCGCGTGCTTTCCTCCGAATGATCAAGGAAAATGATTACGAGTCAGCGCTTTCCGTTGCCCGCGAACAAGTGGAAGGAGGCGCACAAGTGATCGACATCAACATGGATGAAGGAATGATCGACGGAAAGGAAGCAATGGTGAAATTCTTAAATCTCATTGCTGCCGAACCCGATATTTCCAGCGTTCCGATCATGGTCGACAGTTCCAAATGGGAAATCATCGAAGCCGGATTGCAATGCATTCAGGGAAAAGGAATCGTGAATTCGATTTCCCTGAAAGAAGGTGAAGAGAATTTCATCCGTCAGGCGAAACTGATCAGACGATACGGTGCTGCTTCCGTTGTGATGGCTTTTGATGAAAGAGGTCAGGCAGACAGCTATGAAAGACGTGTTGAAATTTGTGAACGCTCTTACCGCATTTTGGTTGACGTTGTCAAATTCGCACCTGAAGACATTATTTTCGACCCGAATATCTTTCCTGTAGCAACAGGAATGGAAGAACACAATAACAATGCTCTGGATTTCTTCCGGGCTACCAAATGGATTCGTGAAAACCTTCCGGGAGCACATGTTTCCGGTGGAGTTTCGAACGTTTCATTCTCATTCCGCGGAAACAATCCGGTGCGTGAAGCAATGCACTCCGCATTCCTCTACCACGCCATTCAATACGGAATGGATATGGGAATTGTAAATCCTTCCATGTTGGAGGTTTATGATGACATCGACAAGCAATTGCTCGAACATGTGGAAGATGTTCTCCTGAACAGAAGAGACGATGCTACCGAACGGCTTCTGGATTTCGCAGAGAGCTTTAAGGGAGAAGACAAGAAAAAAGAAGTTTCCCAGGAATGGAGAAATGCTCCGGTGAATGATCGTCTGGCGCACGCACTCGTAAAAGGAATCGTCGATTATATCGATGAAGATGTAGAAGAATGCAGACACCAGTTCCCGCGTCCTATCATGGTGATCGAAGGTCCGTTGATGGACGGAATGAACATTGTAGGTGATTTATTCGGAAGCGGAAAAATGTTTCTTCCGCAGGTAGTGAAATCTGCCCGCGTGATGAAAAAAGCGGTTGCTTATTTACTTCCGTTTATTGATGCGGAAAAAGACGGAGTTTCCAGTTCTGCCGGAAAAGTAATCATGGCAACTGTAAAAGGCGACGTACACGATATCGGTAAAAACATTGTTTCGGTGGTTTTAAGCTGCAACAATTATGAAATTGTAGACTTAGGCGTAATGGTCGCCGCTGAAAAAATCATTCAGGCCGCCATTGATGAAAAAGCAGATGTGATCGGGCTCAGCGGTTTAATCACTCCTTCTTTGGACGAAATGGTTTACGTTGCCAAAGAAATGGAACGCGCCAATCTTTCCATCCCATTATTGATCGGAGGAGCGACAACTTCCAAAGTACATACTGCCGTAAAAATCGAACAAAACTATTTGAAAGGGCAAACTGTTCACGTACTGGATGCTTCCCGCTCCGTAACGGTTGTGGAACAATTGCTTGGACAAAAGAAAGAACAGTTCGTAAAAGATGTGAAGGCTGATTATGCGCGGGTGCGTGAACATCACGAGAAACATCGCGGTGCAAAACAACTCCTGACTTATGCTGACGCATTGAAAAACAAACTGGTTCTTGAATTCAACAATGAAACCATTCGGAAGCCGAATCAACTGGGCGTTCAGGTCATCGAACAACAGGATCTTTCGGAATTGGTTGCTTACATTGACTGGACACCGTTTTTCCAGACATGGGAACTTCACGGAAAATACCCGCGAATCCTGAACGATGAAATCGTAGGGAAAGAAGCAACCAAATTGTTTGAAGATGCTCAGGCCATGCTGAAACAATTGGTGGCCGAGAAATGGTTAACCGCTAAAGCCGTTTACGGGATCTTTCCGGCAAACAGCATCGACGATGATATTGAAATTTATGCGGATGAAGCGCGGTCTTCCATTCTGGGAATTCAACATTCACTCAGACAGCAAACCAAAAAAGCAGCAGGTCAGCCGAACCTTTCCCTGGCAGATTTTATTGCTCCCAAAGAAAGCGGATTGATTGATTATATCGGAGCATTTGTGGTAACGGCGGGTCATGGAATTGATGAGCACGTAAAACGCTTCGAAGCAGATCACGACGATTACAATTCCATCATGATCAAAGCTCTGGCGGATCGTTTCGCAGAAGCCTTTGCCGAATACCTGCATGCAAAAGTGCGAAAAGAAGCCTGGGGTTATGCCAGCGATGAAACACTCGACAACGATGCCTTGATTGCCGAGCAATACAATGGAATTCGCCCGGCTCCGGGATATCCTGCCTGTCCGGATCACACGGAAAAACCCAACTTGTTCAACATCCTGAATGCGGAGCAATTAAGCGGCGTTTCTCTTACTGAAACATTGGCGATGTGGCCGGCTGCTTCTGTATCGGGCTGGTACTTTGCACATCCTGATTCCAAGTATTTCGGACTCGGAAAAGTAACCCTTGATCAGGCAGAAAATTTAGCTGAACGGAAAAAAATGGATTTGGAGAAAATGAAACGCTGGCTTTCAAGCAACTTAATGGATTAATTTAGCATCTTTATTGAGAGATTAATTAACAGATTAGTTGGGTGGGCTTAATATTTCATCGCTAATTTCGCAGTCTCGACACAATTCAAACCTTGAAACTTAGCTAATATGCGTTTACTACTTCTATCATTTTTGGTATCCGTTTTCGGATTTTCCCAAACGCCGCCGAATGCCCAATTCACTGCATCCCCATTAGTTGTTTGTTTAGAGCAAGGTATCCATTTCACCAACCAGTCGACTGCCGGAACGGCGCCGATCACTTCCTATTCGTGGGATTTCGGAGACGGAAACGCATCCACAACTCAAAATCCGACACACATTTACAGTGCTCCCGGAACATATACCGTCACACTCACTGTTCAGGCCTCAAACGGTCAGGCAGATTTCGAGTTAAAATCGGCATACGTAAAAGTGAATCCCAAACCCACTCCGAACTTTACGGTTACGGCAAACGGCTGCAGTCTTCCTGTTAGTGTCAGCTTCAACAATACCAGTACCGGAGCAACTTCCTATTCCTGGAACTTCGGAAATACTCAAACCTCGACACTGCAAAACCCGGCTGCTGTCAATTATACTTCTGCAGGAACTTACAATGTCACACTCATCGCAACAAACAGTTTTGGTTGTAAAGACACTCTAATCAAACCGATCGTGGTCTCCAACTTCCAGGCCGGAATCACAGCTCCTGCAACAGCCTGTCAGAACACGCCGGTTTCTATAAACGACAACTCAACAGTTGGTGCAAATTCCTGGAACTGGACTTTCACCGGAGGATCTCCTGCAAGTTCATCTTCTCAGAATAATACGGTAGTTTATTCCACTCCCGGAACTTACACAATCAGTTTGAGTTCCCAAAATACGAGTCTTGGATGTGCGGGTTCAACCACAAAACAAATTACAATCCTCCCTACTCCGGTTCCGGCCTTCACCGCAAACCCTTCTACCGGTTGTGCTCCGCAATCTGTTGTGTTCACCAATACCAGTCCGGCTGGAACAAACTTCCAGTGGAATTTCGGTGACGGAACGACTTTTAACGGACAAAACCCACCGGCACATATGTACCAGACTAACGGAACTTTTACGGTGACTTTGACCATGACCGGAGCAAACGGATGTCCGGGAACAATCAGCTTGCCGGCTGTAACATTGAGTCCGCCGGTTGCAGGTTTTACGAGCACGGACACAAGCGGATGCGAACCACTTACCGTTACTTTCATCGATACTTCATCAGCAACGATTCCGATTACAAGCTGGTTGTGGAATTTTGGCGACGGAACCACTTTTAACGGACAGAACCCGCCGCCTCACACATACAACCTGGGTGTATACACCGTTTCTTTGACCATCACCACACAAACAGGATGCCAGGGAACAGTTACGATTCCGGCTTATATTGAGGTTGGAAAAGTGGATCTGGTCGATTTTACTCTTCTTCAAAGTCCGGAATGTGCCAAGCGCTCCATTCAGTTCACAAATGAATCGGTTATTCTGGCGCCACACACTTCCGATGAGGTTACTTACTTCTGGAATTTCGGTGATGGCGGCACATCGACTGATGAAAACCCAAGCTATTCCTATTCTCAGGATACCGGTTATTTCGATGTCAGCTTAATTGTAAATTTCAGAGGCTGTAAAGACACTTTGACAATTCAGGATGCCGTTTATATCAAGGCTCCGATCAGTTTATTCAGCCCGGCTCAGACACTTTATTGCAACCCTGCCAGTTTACCTGTGAATGTGGTCGTAAATGATCAATCCAAAATCGGGAAGCTTTCCGACGATTGTTTGATGATCTGGCGCTGGGGAGACGGAACTACTACCACATTTGACGATCCGGATTTCGACGATGCCAATTTGGGAAGCACTTCTCATAATTATTCGGCCTACGGAACATATACCATCAAACAGGTCATTTACAATTACACCACCGGCTGCGCAGATAGTACCACTCAGGTTGTTCACATTTCCACTACAACTGCAGGAATTGCAGGGATTTCAAATGACAGTGTCTGCGTCAATTCACCGATTACACTTCTGGATAATTCCACGTCTTCACACCCTTTCGGAACTTACCTATGGAATATGGGGAATGGCCAATCCGTTAGTGGCCCGAATCCGACTTATTCGTATCCAAACTTCGGAACGTTTGCAATTGTGTTGACGGCAACAAACAGTGTCGGATGTTCAGACAATGAAGTTTTCAGTCCGATGACCGCGCTGGCTTTGCCTTTGGCGCAGCTTACTCCGAATGACAATGCCGGATGTGCACCGTTTCTGGTCACGTTTACCAATAATTCAACGCCACAAAATAACGGTGTGAGCCTTTCTTCGTTCCTCTTTACATTTAACGACAACAATACCACTCAAACGACAACCAATGTGAATACGACCGTAAATCACACTTACAATACGGAAGGAACTTTCACCGTAACACTTGTTGCAACCGATCGCTTCGGATGTATTTCAGCACCGGCCAGCACTTCGGTTTCCATCACAAAACCAGTGGCAGTTTTCACCATCGATTCCGTTGTTTGTAATCTGGAAAATGTAAGTACTGCCAACACTTCGTCCGGTTTGGCTCCTTTGACTTACCAATGGTTTGTAGACGGCTCACAAGTCGGAACGGGAACAGATTATTCGCATGCTTACAGTGAAAGTTTAAACAACAGCACTTCCAGCTTCAATCACGGATACGTCTTGATCGTTACGGACGCGAACGGCTGTAAAGACACACTTTCAAAATTATTGACCATTTCCACTCCGGTAGCCATTCCGGACTATTCATTCAGCGGGGCCGCAACGAACGCAAACGGAGATTATCTTTGTCCGCCGGTATTTGCTGCTTTAACGGATGAATCACTCAGCTACGGAAATATCTCTAATTACAGTTGGGTTTTCGGAGACGGAAAGACTTCTGTTCTGGAAAATCCGAACAATACCTACGTTTTCCCGGGAACTTACAGTCTCACGTTATCCATCACGGATGAATTCGGATGTACTTCAGATACCACTTACGTTGATTATCTGACAATTTTCGGGCCTGTTGCAAATCCGACCTGGACACAGGATCTGAACGGCTGCGGTCAGGATGTGACATTCAACATCGGGAATACCAGCTTCCTTGAGACCATTGTCTGGAACACCGGAGACGGAACCATTGTAACTGATTCTCTGAGCTTCAATCACACCTATCACGATGTAAATACTTTCAATCCGACATTGACGGTTACCGACAGCAATAATTGTGAGGTCATTTATCCTATGAATCCTATCACCATCCCAGACGTCGGTTTGAACGCTTACTTCGTTGTAAACCCAAGCTTAATCGATTTAGGTACGACCGTAGAATTCGACGACCAATCAACGGGAGTTGGTGGAATCATCGAATGGGTGTGGGACATGAATCCAAATCCGCAAATCGTTAATAATACAGGGATTTCCATTTACACCAATTACTATACGCCGGGTTCGTATGTCGTTACTCTGACGATTGAAGATGCAAATGGCTGTTTTGATACTTACACAACCGTTGTGGAAGTGACGGGAGATTTTCAAATGCCCAACATCATCACTCCGAACGGCGACGGAAAGAATGAGTTTTTCTCGTTCAAACACGACATTTTTAAGTCCTTTGACATCCTTATCGCAAACAGATGGGGAAATGTAGTTCATGAAGGCAAAAACGTCACAGGAACAATTTTCTGGGACGGAAAAACACAAGGAGGCGATCCATGCAGCGAAGGTGTTTACTTTTACAAGCTGAAGGGAATTCTGAAAGACAATTCAACGATCGAAAAGACCGGATTCTTAGAACTCTTCCGATAAACAGATCAATCGTTTACGAATAAATTTGATAGAAAGCAGTTGGAAATTTCCAGCTGCTTTTTTTGCGATGTATCGGTCACAGAACTGCTCTTTTTTAGATCCCGAACCCAACAACACAGCAGTACATTCATCACAAGGATCAAGTTTTCAAAAAGTTACATCAGTTTGAAGGTGGTATCAAAAAAGGGTAAAAAACAAAAAGCGATCATTGCTGACCGCTTTTCGTTAACCTAACCTAACCACTATTCACTGAATCAGAAACTGAAGATATCAGCTCCTTTTCGAATACAAAATTGCTCAAATTATTACGGAATACAAAACCCAATTCCCCACATTTTCAACATTTCTTGAAAGTTAACCCACGATTACCAATTTAAAAACAAGCCTTTTGTCGCCAAAAACCCAGTGTTCAAAAGAACTTTCGGTTGTTTTGTCTGCTTCAATTATTGGAATCCTAAAATAGTAACCATGGTGAATTTTTAACAACTATTTACGATTAAATGGTTTTTTTTCGAGTTTCAGAATAAAAAACCAAAACGACATATTTTTATAACTTTGCGAAGTGTCAGAATACATCAATATATACACAGACGGCTCTGCCCGCGGCAATCCGGGCCCCGGAGGTTACGGAATTGTTCTGAAATACAAGCAATGGGTTAAAGAATTTTCGCAAGGCTACAGATTAACTACAAACAACAGAATGGAACTGTTGGCTGTTGTTGTGGCATTAGAAAGTCTGAAAACCAATCAAATTCCCGTCAGAATTCATTCCGACTCAAAATACGTGATCGATGCCATTCAAAAACGCTGGGTAAACAGCTGGCAAACAAAAGGATTCAGTAAGAAAAAGAATAAAGATCTCTGGATGAGATACCTTGCTCTGGCAAAGTCTTTCAAAATCGAACTCATTTGGGTGAAAGGTCATAACGGGCATCCCGAGAACGAACGATGTGATGTATTGGCAGTTGAAGCTGCTTTAGGAAAGAACCTGCTGATCGATCATTACTTCGAAGAAGTGCAGCAGCACGAGGATTAATTCGAAAAGAAACACGATTTTACAAAAGTATACACCAAAGGATGGGGCAACTCTCTGGTGGAACTGACTTGCGGGCAAAATCCGCACGCCAAAAAGAATTTCCGGTTCTTCAAACTGATGATTTCCGGTTCTTCAAACTGATTGTAAGCTTCGATATCGAGGTCGGTTGCCGTTAAGCTCCCGATCAACTGAGGATACAAACTATAACGTGTAGCCGTCAATTCTTCCGGATTTCTCGTTTCATACAAATGAATCAAAGCCGTTGAATGAGGCACGACATAAACACGTTCAAAGTGATTTCCTTCTACCAGATTTTCCGAGATCAGCTTTTCGCCGTTTGCACTCAGATTATTTCTGTGGATCAAAACATCTATCAGCGCTTTGTATCCTTCTCCGGTAATAAAAACAGGGGCTTCCTGCTGCAGCAACAGATCCACTACTCCATTGAGATAAAACAAATTCAAATAAGGTCCCGGAGCAAACCAAAAGCCGTCAAAATTTGACAGCTGCTGCGGTTTCATGTTAATGACTTCATTAACCTTGATCCAATAGTAAGATAATTCGACCTCCAGAAAACGTCCCGCATGATCCAAAGCCATATTTGTCGCATGATGCGTATTGAAGGTAAAATTAAAATCCCCAATAATGCCAATCTTCAGTTGTTGCATAAGATCTAAACTAAAAAGCCATCCGTCAGTTAACAAATGGCTTTTCTAAATTATCGTTTGAACCAACCCTTTAGAACTGCATTCTGGATCGGTAATGAAAGCGTTATCGAATCATTCGGGTTAGGTGTGCTTGTATCAGGTATTTCCCGGTATACATTACAGTTAAACGTACATGTGAATTTCGAGTAATCACCTGATCCGTCAGATTCCTGAACAATATTTGTAAACACCGCATCCTGAACAGGTTGAGCAGGATCTGAAGTCCAGACAGCACCTGATCCGTCTCTGTAAACTACCTCAAATCCCGAATCTGCCATAGAAGCATAAGCCGGAGTTGTATTCGTTGTAAAGAAGCTGTTAAATACAGACAAGCTCGGATCTCCTCCGGAAGCACTTCCGTCAAATGTTACTGATCCCAAACCAACTTTAATGGAAATCAGGTTTTGAGAAGATTTCATGTCGGCAAAATAATTTGCTTTGGATGGTGTCGGTGAAGGAAGAATATATTTGATCTTCGTTGGATCCAGGTAATACCCTTCTACATTTTGAGTCAATTCTACTTGCGTTCCGTTGACTATTCCAATAAAATGTGATTCCAATTCCACCTTTGGTGTCGGTGCAGGGATGATTTCATGTTTCGGGCAACCAGCTAAAAACAGCGAGCCAAATACAAAAAGCGCAATAACTTTTTTCATAGATAATGTTTTTCAAACCAATGTGTTCTACGCAGAACACAATTCGAAAATACAACTTTTTTTAATATGCCCAAGATATTTGTAAAATTCTCACGGATCTAGGCTCTCAACAACTTATTTTGTTCAGGAAAGCAGTAATACGGCAAGAAAACCGGCTTTTCATCATCTTTGCTCAAATCCATCGAATAAACGGTCTCGTCATTTGACAAAACAATCGTGTCCAAATCCTCGTCCATGTTCAGATCGATGCCGCGAACACTCAACTCGCACAGCAGTTGATTAAAAGCACTCATGCTCACAAAGATTTGGCTGTCATAAGAACTACCGTTCTCATATACACAACAATCCAATTGAACTTCTGTTGATGAACTTTCGAATTGAATGCGATTTACCAGGATGCTGTCGAATATTGTTTTCATGTTGTTTGACTTTGATGATACAAATTTGCACCCCGTAGTTCGTAAAGTACTTACGATCTTCTCCCCCGATCTGAAAAAAATCAAAAATGAAAAGTGAAAAAGCGTGTTCATCGAAATCAGAAGGTCATTTTTACTTTTACCGTTTCACTTCTATCTTCTTTTTCGTAATTTCACGACTCTTTATACATTTTGAAAAAACATGAAATATCTTCCAATAGACAAAGCGCTTTTTATTGAGAACAGAAAGAAGTTTACAGTAAAAATGAAGCCGAATACCCTTGCGGTTTTTAACTCCAATGATATTTACCCGGTGAGTGCCGACGGAACTTTACCTTTTGCGCAGCACCGCGATATTTTTTACCTCTCCGGAGTGGATCAGGAAGAAAGCATTCTGGTTCTTTTTCCGGGCGCAAGCAATGAAACTCAGCGTGAAGTTCTTTTCTTAAAAGAAACAAACGAGCACATTGCAATCTGGGAAGGTGCAAAACTAGATAAGAATCAGGCCTTTGAAACTTCGGGAATTAAAACCGTTTACTGGCTGCAGCAATTTCCAACGATCTTCAAGCAATTGATGGCGGAAGCGGAAGGAATTTACCTGAACACCAATGAGCATTTACGTGCAGACACAACGGTACAAACGCGTGAAGACCGTTTCATTATTCAGGTAAAACAAGATTATCCTGCTCATCAGGTTCACAAAAGTGCGCCGATCATGCACCAGATTCGTTCTTTAAAGGAAAAAATCGAATTGGATCTGATGCAGAAAGCGTGTGATATTACGGAAAAAGGATTCCGCAGAATTCTTGGCTTCGTGAAACCGGGTGTTTGGGAATACGAAATCGAAGCAGAGTTTTCTCACGAATTCCTGCGCAACCGTTCCAAAGGATGGGCTTACACTCCGATTGTAGCTTCCGGAAAAAGCGCTTGCGTACTTCATTATATTGAGAACAATCTACAATGTCAGGACGGTGATATGCTTCTTCTGGATGTTGGTGCGGAATATGCAAACTATTCTTCCGACATGTCGCGAAGCATTCCGGTAAACGGACGTTTTACTCCAAGACAGAAAGATGTTTACAACGCGGTTCTTCGTGTGAAAAAACAAGCAGAGCAGCTGTTGGTTCCGGGAACGATGTTGGCTGAATACCAAAAGGAAGTCGGTAAAATGATGGAAGCAGAATTGATCGGATTGAAACTTCTGGATCAAACGGATATCAAAAATCAGGATCCGAACTGGCCGGCATATAAAAAGTATTTCATGCACGGAACTTCTCATTATCTGGGGCTTGACACGCATGATGTGGGTCTTTGGAACGTTCCTATCGAAGCAAACATGGTATTTACCTGCGAACCTGGAATCTACATTCAGGAAGAAGGATTGGGAATCCGTATTGAAGACAACTTAGTTGTTCAGGCAAGCGGACAACCTTTCAATCTGATGAGAAACATTCCGATCGAAGTAGACGAAATAGAAACATTGATGAATCAAAAATGATCAATCAACAACTTTTGAATTACAGGATTTCCGGAAATGGGAGTCCTGTTGTTTTTTTACACGGCTTCATGGAAGATCTGAGTATGTGGGACGAATTGATTCCTCATCTTCCGGTAAGAGCTTACTGCATTGATTTACCGGGGCACGGAAAAAGCAGGATTGACACACAAATCGCTCCTTCTGTCGAATACATGGCAAAAGAAGTGCAGAAAATCATTGCCCTCGAAAAAATCGATCATGCGCTGGTCATCGGGCACTCGATGGGCGGATATGTCGCTTTGGAACTTTTGAGAATGATTCCGAGTCTGGAGCATATTGTCCTTTTTCATTCCCACCCCTGGAGCGATCCGGAAAGCAAGAAAAATGACCGGCAGCGCGTAGCAGAACTCGTTCAGACCAAAGCAGCTGTTTTCATCCGGGAGGCAATTCCGAACCTATTCAGCAATCCTGCGAAAATGGGAAGCGCTATTGCACATTATGTTCACATCGCGGAACACATGAAACCCGAAGCAATCGGATGGGCATCTCTGGCTATGAGAAACCGGAAAGACCTGGCTTATCTGATGGAGCAATATCCGGAAAAGTTTTCCGTAATCAGCGGAGAAAGAGACAAATTGATTCAGGTCAAAGCTTTAAACGATTTTTGCCGGGAGCAGCATATTTCTTCCGTCGTACTTCCAAATGTGGGACATATGGCTCACGAAGAAAACAGGGACGAAGTCATCAATTTGCTAAATACCATTTTTTGATAGGGATGTTAAGCAAAAAATAAATAATTTTAACGGTATAAACTTTTGATTATAACCCTGACCAAGATTTTTTAACGGTTGAATTTTAAATGTGTTCTGCAGCAAAATGAATCCGTAGTTTATTAAATCTTGTAAATTCGATCAAGAACAAGAAAGAACTACATTATGGAACCGAAAAGACTTCGCGCATTGATCATTGATGATGAGGAATACGCACGCAAAAATTTAATTATGATGCTGGACGACTTTTGTCCTGAAATCGAAGTGATCGGTGAAGCTTCCGGAAAGGAACAAGCCAAGGCTTTGATTACAGCCAGCAAACCGGATGTGGTTTTTTTGGATATCCGAATGCCCAGCGGCGCAGAAGGATTTGAACTACTGGAAGAGGTCGAAGAAAAGAATTTCCTCGTAGTCTTCGTTACAGCATTTAAAGATTATGCCATTCGCGCATTCAACGCAAGTGCCGTTTACTACCTGTTGAAACCAATAGACATTGACGACATGAGAGTGGCGGTTGAAAAACTGGTTGAAGCAAATAGTGTATTCGGTCAGGATCCGGAGAATTACGTGACTTACTTCAGAAGCTTGCGCAACTTGTCCGATCAATTATTGAGAAACAAGCCGAACAACCGCATTGCGATCAGTCATACAAAAGGATTGAAGATTGTAGAAGACAATACCATTTCTCATCTGGAAGCAAGCGGAAACTGTACGACGATCTATTTCAATGACGGAACCCGTTACCTCGATACCCGGACATTAAAAATTTACGAGAACATTTTAAATCCCGCGAAGTTTTTCAGAGTTCACAAATCTCATATCATTAATTTGAACAACCTCGCAGAATATATCAACGAAGACGGACATTACGCCGTTTTGAAAAACGGATTGCGGATTCCGGTTGCAAGAAACCGAGTAACTGATTTTGTAAAAATGTTGAAAGAAGGATGAAATTATTCATTTCGATAATCTTTGCAGCCATTTCAATTGCCGGAATGGCTCAGGATTATTCATTTATAACCTATTCCAACAGTCAGGGACTGCCTCAATCACAGGTTCAATGCATTACTCAGGATGACAATGGTTATCTCTGGGTGGGAACGTTGGGTGGTCTGGCAAAATTCAACGGAAAAACCTTCACCACCTTTCCGCTCGAAAACGGTTTGTTCAATAACCGGATTTCCTGTCTTCAACATATCAAAAACACCATTTGGGTGGGACATGAAGGAGGAATCACGGAAATTACAGATAACAAAGCACAAACCTATTCACTGGGCGACAACAATCGAACGGTCAGCATTACTGATTTCATTCTCTACCAAGGAAAGATTGTTGTTTCGACTGAAGGAAGCGGTCTTTACATTATTTCGAACAAACGAATCACAAAAGTCGCGCTTCGAAATGAAGATGCTTCGACCTGCAGGGATCTCGAAATCATCAACGACCAGTTATACATCGGAACCAGAGACGGGCTTTATTACACCAAAGATCTCACCAATTTCAACCGCGTTGAAGCTTTTAAAGACCGAAGCATTTCAGGAATTGCCCTGACGAAAAACAAAGTGTTCATTTCTACTTTTTTCAAAGGGCTTTTCAGATCCGATTTCAACTTCAGTAAATTCGATTCGATTCCTGTTAAAGCAACTGATTTATATATCGGCGCAATTAACAGCGATGCATCCAATCAGTTGTGGCTTGTTTCACCCGAAGGAGTAATCCGCATGTCGGCAGAACTCAAGCAACTCAACCTCGACGAAAGCAAAGGATTGCCCGTAAATGCCATCAACTGTTCTTTTCAGGACAACGAAGGCAATATGTGGTTCGGCAGCGACGGAAAAGGATTGATTCGTTTTGCCAATCAGAACCTGCAAATGTATTCCACCAAAACGGGGATGCCTTCGGATTTGATTCTGAGCGGAAAAAAACTCAATTCAAAAACATATTTATTCGGTTCCTACGACAAAGGAGCTTTCAAAATGAACCTGAACGGAACCTGCGAAAAAATTCCGATTCCCGCTACAACTGTCTGGGATATCGAATATTTCAACGGAAACGCCTGGTTTGCAACAGATCTCGGAATTTTCAGCTGGGACATGAAAGGCGAACCGAAAAGTTACACCTTCACCAATGCCGTTGGTCCTTACCGGGTTGTGAGGCCTTTCCGCAACAAACTGATCGTTGCAGGAGAAGAACAGATCGGATACATTGAAAACGGCGAATTACACGAATATTCGAAATTCAAATTCGACATCAATAAGAACGGGAATATCCGTGATATCGCCTTTTACTTTTCAAGCATTCTGGTCGCAACCTCCAAAGGTCTCTACGAGATCAATCCGTCGAAAAACAAGCAAACGCTTCTAAAAAGCTTTAAAGCAAGTATCTCATCCATTGAAATCGACAATGAAAACAGGGTTTGGATCGGAACGGAGAACGGGCTGATCATTTTTGACGGAATCAAGTACAAAACCATTTCATACAGCTCTAAAAGCGGGGCGCGTTTTATCAATTTCATCCACCGGGTAGACAAACATATTTTTGTAGGAACCAATGACGGGTTGTATGTTTTTGAAAACGTAGAAGGAGCTCAGGTATTGGTAAAACACATCGGAACCAACAATGGTTTGATCAACCTGGAATCCAACATCAATTCGGCCATGTTCGAAGATGGAAACTTTTGGTTCGGAACCAGCGATGGGCTCGCGAAGCTGCATATCGGAAATGAAAACAACAGTTTCACAGATTTTCCTCCGAAACTGAATATTGCGCGCGTTTTGGTGAACTACAAGGAATTAAGTCCTTCAGAATTACTGGGCGGCGTACAATTGACCTACTCCAAAAACAACCTGATCGTAGATTTGGATGGAATTTCAATGGAAGACCCGGAATCCGTCACTTTTCAATACTGGATCGAAGGGGAATCAGACAAATGGTCGCCTCCTACTCTCAATCCGACCATCATCCTTTCGAATCTGGATGCCGGTGATTATATTCTCCGGATCAGGGCCATTTCCGGCACGAAGAAAGTTTCCGAAATAAGCTCTTTACCAATTACGATTACTCCTCCTTTCTGGAGAACCTGGTGGTTTTACATCATTGTTTTTATCCTCATTGCTTTAGGAATCCGTTATTATTTCAGATTGCAGATCAAGCGGGAGCGGGAGCGCAACTACAAGATCAACCTCGAAAACAAATCCAGATTATTGGCTTTGGAGCAGCAATCCCTGAATGCAAGTATGAACCGGCATTTCATCTTTAACTCTTTGAATTCCATTCAGTACTTTATCAATACGCAGGATCGGATTTCGGCAAACAGGTATCTGACGAATTTTGCAAAACTGATCCGTAAAAACCTCGACAGTGCCGCAGAAGGAGACAATGTGGTAACACTTCAGCAGGAATTGGAACGGCTTGAGTTGTACCTGTCATTGGAAGCCATGCGTTTTAAAGACCGTTTCACATACGAAATCAGAAATCAGAATATTGATACCGAACAGGTAAATGTTCCCGCGATGCTTTTACAGCCTTTTGTAGAAAACAGCATTATTCACGGAATTCTTCCGGATGAGAACAAAAAAGGAGAAATTCTGGTAACGATCAAGGCAATTGGCGATCAATTAGAGATTTGCATTGATGATAACGGAATCGGAATTGATTTCAGTTTGAACAAAAAAGCCAAGTTTAAAGGCGATCATAAGTCTCAGGGAATGGAAATTACATCCAAGCGAATTGATCTTATCAGACAAATGTGGAACCAGGATTACGAGCTGATCGGGCCCTTTCAAATGTCGAATCCTGACCGTTCAATCAAGGGAACGCGCGTTTTAATCAAAATTCCATATGAAAATTTGGAAATTAATGAATAAATAGTTTATATTTGTTCAGTATGCATTTGTGCGATATGAAAAAGATAACAGTAATAGCGTCCCTATTGATTTTGTTCACAGCTTGTGAGAAGGCGGATATCCGTCCTAACACAACGAGAGGTTCAGAACAAACACTTGAGGTAAAAAGATCTGCCGGTTCCGATGTGAATCCGGATGGCAATAATTCAGATCCATTAAGTACGGGTACGACCCCTACTGTTGATCCGGGCACTTCTAATCCGAGCGATCCTGCCGGAGGAGAAATTACCGATCCATTAAGAAAGAAAGATCAGAAAGACAATAAATAAAAAAATCCCGATTCAATGAATCGGGATTTTTTTTGTGCCTTATTTTTATGCTTCCGGATTGTTTGAATTAAAATGATTCCATCCCTGAGCTCTCAAAGGAACTAGCGAATCATTCGTATCAACCAGATAAATTCCTTCACTTGCATCTGTCATATAACCAACAACTGTCATGTGCGGATTTCCTTTGATCTTATCATAGTCATTCTGAGCAATCGTAAATAACAACTCATAATCTTCACCTCCGTTCAATACACAGGTTGAAGGATCCAGATTGAAATCAATAGCGGTCGTTGATGTCAGCGAATCAATCGGAAGTTTGGAATTATAAACCATCACTCCTTTATTGCTTGCCTTACACAAATGCATTACCTCGGAAGCCAAACCATCCGATACATCGATCATCGAAGTAGGAACAACATCCAGCTCTTTTAAGTACTGAACAATATCCAATCGTGCCTCCGGCTTCAATTGTCTTTCAATAATATAATCTTTTCCATCCAAATCAGGCTGAATATCCGGATTGGCTTCAAAAACACTTTTCTCACGTTCCAACACCTGCAATCCTACATAAGCAGCTCCCAAATCTCCTGAAACCACCAGCAAATCACTTGTCTGAGCCCCGGAACGGTAAACCACTTTGGATTTATCCACTACACCGATTGCCGTTACCGAAATAACCAGGCCGGAACGGGAAGAAGTCGTATCTCCACCAATCAAGTCGACTTTGTAATGCTGGCAAGCCAGGCGAATTCCGTCGTACAATTCCTCCAAAGCTTCCAAAGGAAAGCGGTTTGAAACTGCAATTGAAACAGTAATCTGCTCCGGAGTTCCGTTCATTGCCGCGATATCAGACAAATTCACAGCCACCGATTTATATCCCAAATGCTTGAATGGAACATACATCAGGTTAAAATGAACCCCTTCCACCAACATATCTGTCGAAACCAAGGTGTATTGCTCTTCATTGCGTTCAAGAACCGCAGCATCGTCTCCGATTCCAAAAGCAGTTGACTCTTTCGTAATCAGAAAGTTTTTTGTCAATAAATCGATTGTTCCAAATTCACCCAGGGATTCTAAATCCGTTCTTTTTTCTTCCGACATATATTAAAAAATATGTCACAAAGATAAGAAGGATGAACTTAGATCAGCTAACTTTATGCTTTCAGCTATTTAATTCCTATCTTTCTTCAAACCAAAACCTTGAAATCAGTCATACAACTTATGCAGAAAACATCTAAGTGCTTATTTTGGGATTGGAGCTCCATTTTCAGGGCCAGTCTTCTCTTTTCTGCCTTACTATTACTTCTTGCCTTCGCATTTCTTTTTCCCGATTGGAACAGGGATCAAGAAACAAAAGAATACTCAGGAAGCACTACCGGAACAATTCTTTCCATTAAACCGGTCGAACAAATCAGCATGAGCGAAACAGGAAACAAGACAGTCGTTCATTCCTACACCATACGTTATTCATTTCAGGTAAAATCCAAAACATACATAGTCTCAGAACAGGTTCCCAACACGATTCGTATTCAAAAATCCCTTAATCGCTTAGACAAGCAAAATAAAGTCAGCGTAAAATATGACGAAAAAAAACCGGAACACAGTCAGATTCTTTTTAGATAATTGTCGAAACAACCCCATCATGAAACACTACCTCTTCCTTTTTCTGATCTTAAGTTCTCTGGAAAGTATTTCGCAGACATTTACGCGATCCGAACTTCCAACTCCGGTTTCTTCTCCATGGGAAATCACTTACGGTCCGGACAATATGCTTTGGATCACAGAAAGCGGCGGAACAGTTTGCAGGATTGATCCGCAAACGGGAGCCAAAACAATTGTTTATATAGCAACTGATTATTCCGGAGGAAGTCCTTTGGAAACTTCTGTTCTTTGCCCCTCACTTTCAATCGGAAGCGGGACTTTGGGATTGGCATTACATCCTGATTTCAGTACTCCGGGTTCTTCTTTTATCTATTTCATGTATTCTTACAACTCCGGAACATCTGCGAATCCTGACACACGCTATAAAATCAGAAGACTCGAATGGGACGCAGCGACTTCTCAGGTTGTCGGACATCAGGACATCATTTCCGGCATTTCAAACGGATATGATCATTTGGGCGGAAGACTCTTGAGCGTTAAGCAAAATAATATTCCTTATTTGTTTGTTTCCGTTGGAGATCACGGTGCATCTGAAGCAAACAGCCCGCAATGCTACAATCCGCAATCCGACAACCCGAATAATTTTGCACAGGACCCGACCACGGATAACGGAAAAATTCACCGCTACAACATGGACGGCAGCATTCCGGCAGATAATCCGATTCCGGGAAACTCTTTTTATACCAGAGGACATCGAAATCCGCAGGGGCTTGTCTACAATTCCGATTTAAACATTCTCTACGACATCGAACACGGAGACCGCACGGATGATGAAATCAACATCCTGGAAAAAGGAATGAATTACGGATGGAAAAACGTGCGCGGTTACCACAACGACAACAATTTTGCAGGAGAGGCGGCTTACATTTCCAATTATGTTCCGAATAATCTGATTGCGAACGACCACTTGGTAGAAGCAATCTATTCTTTTTGTGCAGAAGCTACTCCTACCAGTTCCAACGGCAATTCCTGGTGCACCGTCGCTCCATCCGATGGCATTTACTATAACAGCCCGGCAATTCCCGCATGGACCAACAGCATTCTTATCGTTACATTAAAAAACGGCGACAATACTGACATGGAAGTCTATCAGTTCAAACTCACTCCGCAAGGAACAATTGCTCCATCCACCAGTCAGAACCCGAATCCCAAAAAGTTTTTCGGAGAAGATCAGCAAGCAAACGGAAGATTGAGAGACATCGCTCTTTCTCCCGACGGAAAGAAAATCTATCTCATCAACAATGGTGGAGGAACTGCAAACACAAACAAAATAACAGTTTACACCTATGTCGATCCTATTTATCCGGACCTCGGCTTAATGATCAGCCCCAATCCGTCTTCCGGAATGATTCAGATTCAGCTTCCGGAAAACAAACCCTACTCGATTCAGATCATTGATTCGAAAGGAGCAAAAATCGCTGAAGTGAAGAACGAAACAGAATTTTTAAATCTGGATTTATCTTTTCTTTCTTCGGGATTGTATTGGTTTCACTACCAATCGGAGAGCATGAAACGGATTCAGAAGTTTGTGAAGGATTAAACGATTCTTTTATGAATGACGGTATTCAAAATAAATACCATTCGCTTAACGAATCAAATTAACATGGCCTGTCAACTCCTGAGATACTATTTCACCGGTTTTAAGTACCATATGCCAGGTATACGTTCCATTTGGAACTGCATCTCCGCGATAAGTGCCATTCCATGATTTCGATTCTTCATCGGATTTCCAAACCATTTCACCCCATCTGTTGTAAACAATCATTTCATGTACATTTCCCAAAATGTCTGATGGCATAAACTCATCATTTATTCCGTCACCATTTGGACTAAAGGAATTTGGGACATAAACCAAATCGTTCGTATTCAGCGGAATTATCTTCCGCAATGTATCACTACAACCAGTTTCATTTTGAACAATTAATGTCACTTCAGCGTTATCGTAAACAGTTGGTGTAATTACTGCATAAGATTGTTGAGAGATCATTTCATCTTCATAAATCCATTTCCAGGAAGTCACATTCCCCCCGGATTCATCAGTAAGATGAATGGTTTCTCCGACAATAAACGGAGATGGGTTCGCTGAAAAATCTGCATCCGGATTTTGGAGAACATTAATCCATACACTATCCGTTTGAACCATACAACCGTTAATCGTTTCAGCCGATAGGTAAACCGTATACGTTCCGGAATATGGAAACGAATAATCGAAAATCGGACCTGTAATAACATTCCCGTTGCTAACGTGCCAATTCACTTCCTCAAACTCTCCCAAATTTTCAACAAAGGAGTGAATTTTAAGAACAGGGCAACCAGTTGTATCCGTTAAAGGATTAATCAAAGTAGATTTGTCTATTATCACAACAATAGAATCTGTTATCATCTCACAAGATCCAACTTGATAGCTCACCCAATAAGTTCCGGATTCTGCTACGCTTAAAGTTGGATTATTACTTCCGTCTGACCATTCAAAAACACCTGGCGCTAAAGAAGAAGGAAAAGGATTTAACTCAACTGTTCCATTGCATAGCACAAGGTCACTTCCCAAATCAGGGGCACCACTCATCATTTGATTGGAATTATAATACCAGGGCAATCCAAGTAGTGCTGTGTCTGGCAGTGTGACCGCGTCTTCTACATAATTACAAGCCAATCCGGTTGCTTCGGGATTATTGATAACATCCAAAAAATAATCCACACCAATTGAAGACTGACTGTTCACATAAATTTTGTTGTTTGGAGCAATTTGCAACTGACCTGACGACCCACTTCCGATTAATGTTCTGCTCGCCGGAATATTAGCAGCAGTTAAGTCATACTGAAAAACACCTCCTCCATAAACATCACTAATGTAAAGCTTACTACCTGATCTGGAGAACTCTATTCCGTAGCTCATATCTGCGTTAATACCAGTAAACAAATGCTGATCTAAGCTTGCACTACCAGTCAATCTATCAAAGTCAATCAAATCAATAGCTCCGTTTAAATAAGTCTGCGCAACAACTAACTGGCCCGTAACCGGATTGGGTTTTATCATTCCGATACTTATGCCTTGTGTAAAATAAAACCCCAAATCACTTGTTACGGGCACAGGGTTTATTCCGGTAGCTGAAACATGAAAGGCATTTAAGACACTTTCATTATCCATTCCGTGGCAAATGATCCAGGTATCTTCGCAATTTGTATGCGGCACCGCGGTAATGAATTCGGTTGCATTTCCAAGCAAGGTTACATTTTTTATTGCTGTAATATCACCCAATCCACCATTCAAGCTCATGTCTACTTCAGAATAGGTAATTCCTTCCGGTATTAACGAATTGGTTGCATCTGCTGCCACAATATAATAAACTCCGGTTGCACCCGGTTTCGGAATAATCATGCACTGGGAACTTTCATTTCCCAATAACCCAGATCCATTGGGCATTACAGCATTACTCGCGTCCCAAACATTTAACCCATTCGTATAAAAAAGGATATTTCCCGTTTGATTACTGATAGAGGAACAAGATTCTAACGTTACCATCATACTTCCCGTAACAGGAACAGGAGTACCAGAACTAAAATTGAGACCAACACCATTACCGAAATACCAGTTCATATGTTCTTGCTGGCAGTTTCCATCACCGAAAGAGATCATGAAAAGAAGAATGGCGAGTAGAGTTCTGAGCGCTTCCATTCTCTTAATTTGACATATATTCTGCTAGAAATCAAACACTAAAAAGCCAATGGTATACTCTATTGATTCTATTGAATCAGGTATTGACTCTGAAGTATGTTACACATACCTGTTCTTCTGATTTTCTCTGCTAAGAATTAGTCCTTCTTTCTGGTAAGCTTCTAACAAATTTCAGGTATTAGCGGAACAGAAATCAGCTCTCTAATGGAATTTTCTGAGAGATTTCCATTCAATTGCCGGGATAAACTTTTCATTCAGGTAAGAGGAAAATAAAAAAGCTCCATCTTTCGATGAAGCTTTTGAAGAGTTGACCCACTAGGGCTCGAACCTAGACTCTTCTGGACCAAAACCAGACGTGTTGCCAGTTACACCATGGGTCAATTGCGAGGGCAAAGTTAATACTAAATTCTTTTCCTACAAGGAATCCGATAAAAAAACTTGAAATTTTCACGCAAAAAAATGAAAAAACATTGAAATTCATTCAATTAGCATTTTTCAACATTTCTATGAGGAATCGTCACAATATATTTATAACTTCGCGAGTCAAACTTTCAAAGTAAATCATGAATTACAACAAACTGAATAACCTTACAGGCTGGTTCGTTTTTTTAATCGCAACGATTGTTTATTTCCTAACCATTGAAGACACCGTTTCACTTTGGGATTGCGGGGAATACATTACAGCAGCAAATAAATTAGAAGTTGGTCACCCTCCGGGCGCACCTTTATTCATGGTTTTGGGACGTTTGTTCTCCTTCTTTGCAGAGCCTCAAATGGTGGCAGTTTGGATCAACAGACTTTCCGCTCTTTCCAGTTCATTTACGATTCTGTTTTTGTTTTGGTCGATTACGATGTTTGCGAAGAAAATCATGCAGCGCAAAGACAGAAACTGGTCAAAAGGTGATCAAATTGCAACATTGGGAGCGGGAATTATCGGAGCTTTGGCTTATACTTTCTCTGATTCATTCTGGTTCTCTGCTGTTGAAGGTGAGGTTTATGCGATGTCATCTTTGTTTACGGCGGCAATTTTCTGGATGATTTTGAAGTGGGATGCGGAAATGATCAGCATCAAGCACGGTGAAATCAAAGACGGAAGATCTCCGATGCGTTGGATGATTTTGATTTGGTTCATGTTTGGTTTGGCGATTGGTGTCCATTTATTGGGTCTACTTGCCGTGCCTGCGATTGCTTATGTCATTTACTTCAACCTGTGGGAGAAAACCAATCTGAAAGGAATTATTCTGACAGGTTTGATCTCGATTGTAGTTCTTGGTTTTGTTCAGGAAGGAATTATCCCCGGAATCGTTGCATTGGCATCCTGGTTTGAGGTGTCATTTGTGAATTCCTTCGGTTTACCATTCTTCTCCGGAACTGTTTTCTTCTTTATCTTGCTAATCGCGGGATTCATCTGGGGATTCAGATATGCGAAGAGAAAAATGAAACCGATCCTGAATACAGCTTTGTGGAGTTTGGCTTTCCTATTGATCGGTTATGGTTCTTTTGCAGTGATTGTTATTCGTTCAAATGCAAATACACCACTTGATGAAAATGACCCTGAAAACTTAGTAACACTTCATGCTTATCTGAAACGTGAGCAATACGGTTCATGGCCGATTTTGAACGGTCCTTACTGGAACTCAGCGTTGGATGATCAGTCTACATACGGTGATGCAAGCCCGTTCTTCCTGAGACGTTTTGTTGTGGAAAACAACGCTACCGGATTGGAAGCAAAAGCATTTGTTTCTGAAAAGGACGCGAATGATTGGGTTAAATCCAAAAGCGGAAGTTATTCCGTGAAAGAAAAATATTTCTCCAGTAACGAAAGTGTGAGAAAAAACAGCAAGCAGGTTTACAAACAAACAACCTTCCTGCCGCGGATGTATTACACTTCCAATAATCCGAACGATCCGAAAATCAGCGCGTATAAAAGCTGGTCGGGATATGATCCGAAAGATGTTTCTGATGCAGATGAAATAGGAACAGACGGATTGCGTCTGCCTCGTTTCGGCGAAAATATGGAATACATGTTCAGTTATCAGATGAACTGGATGTACTGGCGTTATTTTATGTGGAACTTCTCGGGTCGTCAGAACGACTTCCAGGGACATGGTGACGATATGCGCGGAAACTGGATTTCCGGATATTCTTTCATCGACAATGCCCGTCTGGGAGATCAGGAAAACGCTCCTTACTACACGCTTGAAAACAAAGCTCACAATAATTTCTGGATGCTTCCGCTTGTTTTGGGAGTGATCGGAGTGATCTTCCATTTCTACCGTGCTCCGAAAGATGCATTCATCGTATTCCTGACATTCTTCTTTACCGGAGTTGCGATTGTCATTTATCTGAATCAAAAACCTTTCGAGCCGCGTGAACGTGATTACGCATATGCAGCATCCTTCTATGCCTTTGCCTTCTGGATCGGTTTGAGTGTTCTGGCCTTATACGACGCCTACAAGAACTTCAATAAAGCCGACTGGAAGAATATGCTGATCGGTTTCGGTTCCTTAACCGGATTGATCCTTCTTTTCGCATTTGGCGGAGGTGGAATTATTCTGGCTACCTGGTTGATCATTGCAGCTATTGCATTGGCACTTCTCGGAATTGCCTTCGGATTGCGAAAAGCCCTTCCGAATCAGAATGTAGCCGCGATGGCGTTTACTATCCTGACATTGTTTGTTCCTTATTTGATGGGACAGCAAGGATGGGATGATCACGATCGTTCAAACAAATCTTCAGCACACGATTTAGCATACAACTACCTGCAGTCATGTGAGAAAAACGGAATTATTTTCTCCGTTGGTGACAACGATACGTTCCCATTGTGGTACTTACAGGAAGTAGAAGGTGAAAGAACAGACGTACGCGTTTGTAACACCAGCTTATTCGACACCGATTGGTATACCAACCAAATGAAGATGAAAATGTATGATTCGGAACCACTTCCTATTACCTTCAGAGAAGATCAGATCTTGATGTGGGCAGGAGGAACGGATCAGGCATTCTTCATGTCGACGACTCAATTATTGAATCAGGGAATCAAGCGCGAAGCTGTTGAGAAGATTTTTGACATGAAAGTTAAAAACAGCCCTCAGCAATTCAAACAAGCGTTTACCTCTTTCTCCAATACGGCTTCTTCTATTCTTGCGACTGTTAAAGCAAAAGATCCTGCAAACGAACCGCGTATTTCGCAAATTCGCGAGGCTTTCGGTTATTCAGCTGATTCTGCAAGCCTGGATGTGATTGAAAACATGGAAAACGGAATCCTGGAGATTTTCGAAGGATACAGAAGCCAGATCATCGATGCGGACGTAAACGGATTAGAGCAGCTTCAGCAAGTCATGTCTTCATGGGAAGATTCATGGTCTTTCCTTCCGATCAAGGATGCTATTGCTTTCATGCAGGACGATGACAACATGATCAAGTACGGAACCACTTATTTACGTGTTATTCCAAGTACAGGATTCATTTTACCGGTTAATAAGAAAAACGCTTTGACTTCTAAGATTATTTCTCAGGAAGAAGCTGAAAATTGCGAAAATGAGATTCGTTTCCGTTTCAATTCCAGAGCTGTTCAGGGTATTTCAAAATCAGACATCATGATTTTGGATATGTTGGCAAATAACGACTGGAAAAGACCGATGTACTTTACATCACCGGGTAATACGGAAGTTTCTACAGCCATGTACCAAAGCGGACATTTACGTACCAATGGTATGGCTTGGGAAATCACTCCTATCATGGCTCAGGGAAGAACTCCTGCAAATGAGAAATTGATGTTCAAACATTTGATGGAAACTTACCATTATGGTAAAATGAGCGATCCGGATGTATTGACAGATTACTATGCTCGTCGCCAAACGGTTCAGTTCAGAACAATGTTTGCTCAGTTAGCTGAAAACTACATCATTGAAGCTGAGCAAATGGAAATGAGCAAAAAACAATACACTCCGATGATTAAGAATTTAAGAGCAAGCGGACAAGCACGTGTTGCGGATTCATTGGAGAATTCTTTCAAAGGAAGATTGGGAATGTCTCCTGCTGAATTACGCAAGAAAGCTTCTCAATTGATTCATAAATCATTGGAAGTAATGCCTGCTGATGTGGTATTGGATTACGGAGAAAAACCAACAGGAGGCGGACCGATCAAAGATGCGAACGGCGCTGAATACGGTCAATACCGTGATGGAGTTTTACAGGATTACGTAGGTTTATTGTACCGCGCAAACGATAAAGAAGGCGCTGAAAAATTGGGAGCAGAAGTTGCCCGTCAGTTGGAAAGCATCATGGGTTACTTCAAACACAGTAAAGCGAATTTCGCAGTAGCCAATCATTCCGATTATGTTTCTGCAGTGGTTAATTATGCTACGATCCACAAATCTGCAGGAGATCCGCAATCCGGAAATCCGAACGGAGCACTTGTCAGCAGAACGACAAAAGGATTGGAAGCACTTTACAACATTGATTTGAGACGCATTTATGATGAATTGGATCAATTGGCTCTTGCAAATGATGATAACGGACTTATTTCCGGTAAACAGAATTTACAGGGAACTATGAACGCGATCGATTTCACTTTCCAATTGACAGGAACTCAGGTTCCGAGTGCTCCAAGCCCTTCTCCGACAGGAGGAATGCCTGCGGGAAGTGACGCTGTTTTAAATGAAGAAGTATTGAACAACGTTCAACCTTCAGACGACTCAATGTAGTAAACAGAAATGAAATTATTTAAACCTCCACGCTTAGCAGATTGGGTTCTCCCAAGGTTAAGGTGGAGGTTTTCTGTTTCTGAGCAAATCGTTTTCCTCACCTTCGATGACGGACCGAACCCGGAAATCACTCCTTTCGTGCTCGATTTATTAAAGCAATACAACTGGAAAGCTACTTTCTTTTGTGTGGGGCAAAACATCGAAAAACACCCCGAATTGTTTCAGCGCGTCCTTTCGGAAGGGCACGCAATCGGGAATCACACCATGAAACACCTGAATTCCATCAAAACGGATAAGGAGACTTACCTGAACTCTTTCCGGGAGTTTGAACAACTTTATTCAAGCAGGCTTTTCAGACCGCCATACGGCAGAATTAAACCCAGTGCGGCAAAAGAAATCAGTAAAACGCATCAGATTATTATGTGGTCGTGGTTATCGTATGATTACGATCTGTCGGTCAGCAACGAGCGCATTCTCGACGAAGCAAAACGCATCAAACAAGGCGATATTCTGGTTTTGCACGATAACGCCAAAATTACGGAAAGACAAAAACTCTTGCTTCCGCCCTTATTCGAATTGCTGCAAAAAAACGGGTTTCGTTCGGAAATTATCTCTGCTTAGGCTTTTTGTAAATCGGAACACTTGAGCAAGCTTCTCCGTACATAATGCTGGAACAAATCGGCTGTACTTTTACCAGAAACTGAGACATCGTTGCTTCCGGATTCGGAAGATCAGAACATCCTTTGACGATCAGTTTTCCATCTGCGAATTGATCCATATCCAATTTTTCAATGTTCAATTCGAGCGCTTTTTGCCGTGCATCATTCAAGGTCCCGATAGTCACCGATTCAGCAATCCCGACCAATTTCGAACTAACCAGCATAAATGCCCAGGAAGGCAAAATCGCATCAACCGAACAATAGAGGTAAACGTGTTTTCCGGCAAACTGATTCCAATCGAAGTTTTTCACGTAATCCCGGAAATCCTTTTCTTTCAGCACCAAACCATTCCAAAGAGACGGTTCGAAATCAAATCCCGAAAACTCTGAATTCTTCGGACAATAATGCGCCAAATCCACGGCGATCAATCCGCTTTGCTCTACTCTATTTACAATTTCAGACATAACACAAATTTACGATTTTCTCTCCTTCCCTTTTCTGAAGTTGTTAAAATCGAGTCTCATGTTACTCATTTTAACAAAAATTGGTGAAACACCTCTTTCCTTTCATTTAAATTTACGACGATAAAAAAAAGAAACCATGAAACACGCACTATTTATTGGACTGGCAACAGTATTTGCTCTCGGTTCTTGTTCATCAGGAGAGAAAAAAATCATCTCGGTTGAGAAAAAGGTAGTTTACAAAAAACTAGACCCGGTTCACGCCAACCGTAAATTAGCTGTAGAAGTTTCAGGAATGAGCTGCGAGCACGCATGCGGAGGTTCAATCCGTATGGCTTTAAAGGAAACAGGAGCAGTAGACCGCGTTTCTTATGACTTTGAATCCGGAAGAAAATCCAACGTGGCTTACATCACTTTTGATAAGTCTAAAATTTCTGCAGACAAGATCGTTTCGATCATTGAAACCATCAACGACAAGCAGTTCAAAACGGGTAAATTAAGCTCATCGGATGTTGAAGAAGCAACAAAATCAGAAAGTCCTTCCACAACAGTTGTAACGGAAACAAAAACAAGCAAAATTGATGTCAAAGTACCGGAAACTTCCTGGGAAATGCCAAACGTTTTCAAGTTTTTTGCCCGTTTAATCAATTAAAAACAATCGCTATTTGTAGTTTTGTATCATGAAACTGCAGCACCGCATTATTGGAGAAGGAAAACCTTTAATTATCCTTCACGGACTTTTCGGATCTTCTGACAATTGGCAAACACATGCCAAGCGTTTCTCTGAATACTTTCAGGTTATTTTAGTGGATCAGCGCAATCACGGTCATTCTGACTGGAGTGATGATTTCAGTTACGATATTCTTGCCGAAGATTTGCGTGAATTAATCTCCGATCTGGGATTTGAACAAGTGCATTTACTCGGACATTCCATGGGTGGAAAAGCAGTAATGCGCTATGCTCAATTGTATCCCGAAACCATTGAAAAGATGATTGTGGTGGACATGGGAATCAAGCAATATCCGCTTCATCATCAACAAATTTTAGCCGGAATTCATGCTGTAAATCAAACTCCGATGGATTCCAGATCCAAAGCAGAAGAAATTCTGGTTCCCTACATTCCCGAAATCGGCACCCGGCAGTTTCTCTTAAAGAACCTTTATTGGATTGAGAAAGGAAAACTGGCATGGCGCATGAATGTAGCCGTTTTGGAAAAAGAAATGGATCAGATTCTACTTGCCCTTCCGGATATAGAGATCATGGTTCAAACCTTATTTATCCGCGGCTCATTATCTGCTTATATTCTGGATGAAGATATTCCTGAAATTGAAAATCAATTTCCCGATTCAACTTTTATCACGATCCAAAATGCCGGACATTGGGTTCATGCCGAGCAACCGGAAGAATTTATGAATACTGTTTTGGAGTTTTTGTTGAGATAACAATCTCAATCTAAGATCGTCAATTAAGCCTGAATTCCACCGGCAAATTAAAGTAAGAATTCACTGGCTTGCCATTATTTTTACCCGGTTTCCATTTGGGCATTGCTTTTACCAAACGAATAGCTTCCAAATCACATTCTTTACAATCCGGAAGGCCTCTCAGCAGTTTCACATTTGAAATTTCACCTTCTTTGGAAACAATAAATTGAAGGTATACTTTACCTTGTAATTCCATTTCATTTGCTCTGGCAGGATATTGAAGATTATTCATCATGTATTTTTTCAAAGCAGCAATTCCTCCCGGAAACTCCGCCTGCTCGTCAGTAACAGCATAAATTTCAGGCTCCTGAACAGCAATCCTTTCAGATTCTACCGGTGCAGGTGAATCTACAGCCCCCTCATTAGACCAAAATCCTCTGTGATCCGGCGCATCTTCCTGAACCAATTCCCGGGGAACCGGATGAACATCAGGAAAAACGGTTCGATAAGCATCCGGAAAACCGGCTGGACCTTTGAGACGATAATTTTCACGCAAAACATTGAGCTGGCTGTCCAGACTTCTTTTTTTGGAAAGAAGCACTCTGGTCGCATTTTCATAAACAAGCGCAGCTGAATCTAAAAGATGAATGCCCAATTCTGCTTGTTTGATTCCGTATTCATTCTGATTCATTCGAAGCTGATTGAGCTTTGCCAAATCACGGAATTCTGCCAACCTTGTTTCCAAACGCTCATTCTGCTGCTTCAATTCGAGACCATCCAAATTCAATGAGTCTGAAACAGTACCAAATTGTTCCGGCTTCTTTTTCATACTCAACACAGATTGTAGAAAATACCAGCCGTTTGACATCTCCATATACGTTGTCACGTCATTCATATCCGGAGCTTGCCCCAGAAGTTTCAAACTGTAACGTGCCCGGCTGATTGAATCCCGATAAAAAAGTGTATTACTTGATTCTGTAATAAATCGTTCCTTTTGTTTTCCAAGCTGATGCTGCGTTTTCTCCAATTGATTGTAAGACTGAGAAAAGACTTGACGAACCGAATCCTGTTTTTGCTGTTCCTTTGTCAGCTCTGCCTGTAACCTGGCGTTTACTTTCCTGGCAGATTGCCCGAAAGTAAATACACTCAAGAATAGTATTAAAGTGAAACCAGCTAATTTCATGCTATCATTATTGGTGTTATTGACAGAAACAAGTCCCATCCATTCTTTATGAAAAGTAATAATCTGTGAGATTTAACAAATATTATACCAAATTTCTACTTGTTGATCCTTCTGAATGAAATGTGGATTTCGCGTGAGATTACGCGAAAATAGTCGGGGTGAAAAATTTTTCACCCCGACTATTTCTAATATTCTTAACTAGGATTATTTCGACTGATCCAATTTGCGGACCATCGTCAGGATCGTTGCCAAAGCGACTGTTTCCCCTGTTTCGTCATAAACATCTACGAGGAACTTCACAATTCCTTTTGCGATATCATCTTCCGAACGTTTCTCCTGATCGATTTTTTCTTTTACCGTAAAACGCACCCCGATAGTTGCTCCCGGATAAACAGGTTTCGTGAAACGCGCTTCATCAATTCCGTAATTCAGCAAAACCGGACCTTTTTTCGGATCAACAAATAATCCTGCCGCTTTCGACAAGACAAAGTATCCGTGTGCCACTCTGCGTTCGAAGATTGTTCCTTCCAGAGAAGTTGCATCCATGTGCGCATAGAAGTTATCACCGGAAACATTCGCAAAGTTGACGATATCTGCATCACTCACAGTATGTTTCGCCGTGAAAACCGTTTCACCTACTACCAACTCTTCAAAATGTTGTCTGAACACATGCGGATTCGCTTCCGGCATTTCAGCTCCAACCTGGAATTGTTGTGTAATTGCCGTGATGGTAGTTGGATGCCCTTGGATCGCTGTACGCTGCAAATAATGCAAAACTCCGCGTTTTCCACCCATCTCTTCTCCACCTCCGGCTCTTCCCGGTCCGCCATGCGTTAACAATGGCATCGGAGAACCGTGACCTGTGCTTTCTTTCGCACAATCTTTATTCAGAACCAGAATCCGGCCATGCATACTTGCCGCACCGATTACGTATTCTGCAGCTTCTTTGTTGCAAGGTGTAACGATAGAGGAAACCAATGAACCTTTCCCCATTTTCGCCAGTTCAATGGCATTATCCAATGATTTGTAGGGCATCAATGTTGCAACCGGACCAAATGCTTCAATGTCGTGCACTGCAGTTTGGTTAAACGGATCGTTATTTCTGAATAAAATCGGGGAGAAAAATGCTCCTTTATTCTTATCAGCTCCGATTACTTCAAAATTCTCCAGATCACCGTAAACGATAGCTTGTGATTTCTGTAATTCCAAAACGCTGCTTCTCACAGCCTCCACCTGACTCATTGAAGCCAAAGATCCCATTCGTACTCCTTCAACAGAAGGATCTCCGATTTTCACACTTGCCAAACGAGCAGCCAGGGCTGACTGAACTTCTTCGATCAGGTTTTCCGGAACAATAATCCGGCGCACTGCCGTACATTTTTGCCCCGATTTCACCGTGATTTCGCGTGCAACTTCTTTTACGAACAATTCAAATTCTTCCGTTCCCGGAACTGCTTTTTCTCCCAGAATCGAAGCATTCAATGAATCTGCTTCCAGGTTGAATGGCACATTCTCACGCGTAATCACCGGATTTGATTTTAGCATCAAACCTGTGGAAGCACTTCCCGTAAACGTAACTACATCCGTAGCATTTACATGGTCAATCAGATTGCGGGCAGAACCGCTGATCAATTGAAGCGCGCCTTCAGGTAAAATTCCGGATGCAATGATATCCTGAACAACCGCCTCCGTCAGGAACCCCGTTGAACTGGAAGGTTTCACCACAGCCGGTACACCAGCCATCAGGTTCACCGCAATTTTTTCCAGCATTCCCCAAACCGGGAAATTGAACGCATTGATATGAACAGCAACACCTTCTTTCGGTACCATGATGTGATGCCCGATAAACGTTCCGTTTTTAGATAACGGAGCCGCAACACCGTCGATATAATAAGGCAAATCAGGGAATTGTCTTCTCAAAGAAGCATTCGCAAACAAGTTTCCGATTCCTCCCTCAATATCGATCCACGAATCTACTCTGGTAGCACCGGTCAAGGCACTGATCTGGTAATATTTTTCTTTGTTCGACAACAAGAGCATCGCCAAAGCTTTCAGCATTCGACCGCGTTCCTGAAAAGTCATTTTTCGCAATTTGGAACCGCCTGTTGTTCGTCCGTACTTTAAAACTGCATCAAAATCCAATCCTTTACTGGAAACAGAACCAATCTGATCTCCCGTAATTGCATTGTAAATTCTTTGTTCCTCACCTTCACCTGCTACCCATTGGCCGCATATGTAGTTTTTAACTTGTATCATTTGTTTAATGGTTTGTGTTCGAATTTCAATTTCCCAAATATACAACGCTCAATCAGCACCGTTGCAAATCCGGACAAAATCTTTCATAAAATGACTTTTCAGTTGAACGAATTGAGAGGATAGTTGTACCAAGACCTGAACGAAAATTATTCATATTAAATTAATATTTGATTGATCCAGCGGTAACACTCCACAAAATCAATCATTTCTTTCGTTTAATTGATAATTAAGGTACTTAACATGAAATTTGAAACATTTTGATAAAAAAGGCAATGCATTTCAATAAAAGGTTTGGAACTAATTAAAACCTTTTTAGTAAGTTTGAACCTTAAACAAGTAAAAAAGTTTCAATAAAGACTAAATTATGAGCAAGACAAAAACAGGAGGAGGTTTTTCATCATTAGTTGCCTCATTATCTATTGCAATTGCATTAGGAATTGGATTTCTTATCTATTATTTCATTTTAGGTGATCCATCAAACTTCGTAAACGGTGATGTGAATGAACATCCGATCGATGGAAACACCCTTGGAACAATTTACAAAGGTGGTATTATCGTACCTTTCTTGATGGCGGTTAACTTGATCGTTATCATTTTCTCTGTTGAGCGTTTCATCAGCATCTCTAAGACAAAAGGTCGTGGAAACATCAACAAATTCGTTGAAAACATCAAAGGATTGATGGAATCAAACGATATCCAGGGTGCTTTGGAAGAGTGTGATAAGCAAAAAGGATCTTTGGCGAACGTAATTCGTGCAGGATTAGAGAAATATGAGTCAGTGAGCAAAGATGCTTCTTTAGATAAAGAGCAAAAATCAGAAATCATCAAGGCTGAAATCGAAGAAGCAATTTCATTAGAGCTTCCGATGATGTCTAAGAACCTGGTTATCATCTCTACGTGTGTATCTGTTGGTACATTGATCGGTTTGATCGGAACGGTATTGGGGATGATCAAATCATTCCAGGCGATGGGTGCTGGTACTCCGGATACTACTAAATTATCTATTGGTATCTCTGAGGCCTTGATCAACACGTTCTTTGGTATCTTCGCTTCTACTGTTGCAACTGTAATGTACAACTTCTTTAACACGAAGATTGACCAAATGACACATGCAATGGATGAGGCTGGATTTGCTATCGTTCAAAACTTCAATGCTAATAATTAATATCCGTTAAAACGGTATAAAATACTAAGGAATGGCAGAAATTAAAACACCCAAAGGATCCCCATCCATCGACATGACGCCGATGGTTGACTTGGCCTTCCTATTGGTTACTTTCTTCATGCTTGCAGCAACATTCCGTACTGATGAACCAGTTGAGGTTTCTATTCCATCGTCTATCGGAGATCAGGAGATTCCTGAGAAGACATTGGTCTTGGTAACTGTTGATAAAGGAGGTCGTATTTTCTTTTCCTGTACAGGAGAAGAAGTTCGTAAGAAAGTACTTGCCCAAATGGCTGCTAAGTACAAGGTTCCATTGAGCGAAGACAATGTGAAGGAATTCGCAAGAATTACGAGTATTGGTTGTTCGATGAGCCAACTTCCGCAATACCTTTCATTGGATGGCGAAGGAAGAAAGAATTTCCCTACGGAAGTCGGGATTCCTTCAGACAGTTTGCACAATGAATTGAAAGACTGGATCAATTTTGCGAATCGCGAAATGCTGGATTACGGAAAGAAAACATTTGAAGAAGAAAGCGCTAAGTTAGGCAAGAAATCAGAGCCTTTGAAGCCGGAAGATTACAAACCGAAGTTTGTATTGAAGGCAGCAATGGATGCGGAATACGTACGTGTGAAAAGCGCGATTGAAACGTTCCGTGACTTGAAGTTGAACAACTTGAATTTTGTTACCTCGCAAGAGGCAGCTCCATTACGACACTAATAAAATAACAAGAAAGATGGCAGAATTAGCACAAGATGACGGCGGAGGCGGCAAAAAAGGCAAAAAACGCCCTAAAAGAGGTCCTGCGCGCATCGATATGACTCCCATGGTGGATTTAGGTTTCTTGTTGTTGACATTCTTCGTATTGACTTCAACATTTGCGAAACCTAAAGTGATGAGCTTGGTTTACCCTGCAAAAGAGGAAGAACCGCTTCCCCCGGATGATAACAGAGATAAAGTAAATAATGCAATTACTTTTATTGTTTCGGATAACCGTTTGTTTTACTACAAAGGAGAATATTATCCTGAAGGAAATGCAAAAGGGAAACCCGCAACTGAATTGACTGAAACGGATTTCGGTCCGACAGGAATCCGTAAGCTTCTTGCAGATGAAAACAAATTCGTTTTGCGTAAGAAAGCTGAATTAGACGGAAAACTGCAACGCAAACAAATCAATGACTCTGTCTACAAGAAAGAGATCATTGCTGCAAAGAAAGATAAGTTGGCGTTGAAAGTCTTGATTAAAACAGATATGAAGGCGAAAACAAGAAACTTCATTGATGTAATTGATGAGTTGTACATCGCGTCCATCGGGGTAATTGCTCCGGTTGATATTATGAACAGCGAGCAGGCATTGTTAGACAAAACATTAAATAAGTAATATGTTAATAGCAATCGTAATTCTATTAGTAGCAGGTATTTCGATTTACGAGTACTTAAGCTCTAAAAGCTGGCAGCAAGTAACATCTACTGAACGTAATGACATCGTATTTGAAGATCGTAACCACGAATATGGTGCGTATCAGATTCGTAGAAATTACAGCAGAAACTTGTTACTTGTAATGGCTGGTGTGATTCTGTTCATTGGGACAACTTTCGGGATTTATAAGTTCATTATGACTCTTCCGGAAGAAAAACCCAAAGAAGTACCTTTAGATTTGACAACTTTTGCCGTGGATGCTCCAATGGACAAAGAGGACATCGTTGAGCCTCTTGAGCCGGAAATTCCACCGATGGAGAAAACCATTCAGTTCTTACCTCCTGTAGTAACGGATGATGAAGTAGATACTCCTCCTGCAACTGTTGATGAATTGGAAGATACAAAAGCGTCAAACGTTACTAACGAGAACGAAGGCGACCCGTTTGCAAAAGTAGACCCAACTCCTCCAAAACCGAAAGAGGAAAAAGTGGAGAAAAAAGAAGAAGTTATCTACGATATCGTAGATGAAGCTGCTGATTTCCCTGGTGGTCGTGCTGCATTGTTGAAGTATTTGAGTGAAAACATCAAATACCCGCAAACAGCTGTTGAAATGGGATTACAAGGTAAATGTTACCTTCAATTCGTAGTAAGTGAAAACGGTTTCATCTCTAACGTAAAAGTGAAGAAAGGTGTAACCGACTGTCCTGAATGTGATCAGGAAGCTATCCGAGTTGTAAAAGGAATGCCGAAATGGGCTCCTGGTAAAGTGAATGGTAAAGCAGTAAACTCTACGTTCTCACTTCCGGTATCCTTCAAATTGAATTAATATCTTTATTCAAATTTTATCCCCCTCCGGCCTTGCCGAGGGGGATTTTTTTCATCCGATATGTACAAAAACATCACGTATTTTATTTCAGGTTTCATGATTATCATGTGTTTGATTTTCGCCGGCTACCTGCTTTTCACAGATTTGATTTTGCAAACACTGTTCGGAACCAAAAGACAAATCATGATCGCCATGCTGCTTTTATATGCATCCTATCGCGGTTATCGTTTGTATATTGGTGTTCGAAACGATAGAAAAGAAAAAAGATGAAACAGCTCAAACCATTTTTAGTTATTATCGGAGCCGGCATGCTGTTTTCTGCATGCGACAATCAATCCAAAACAAAAGACACTCCGCGAAGAGGACAAAAAACATTCTACGCAGACGAATCTTATCAACCTTTGATGGAAACAGCGAGTTATACTTTTATGGGAAATTTCCCGGAAGCACAGCTCGATTTTGTTTACACCAGCGAAACGGCAGCCATGAACGCGATGGCTCAGGGAAAAACCCGAACCATTTTTGTTTCCAGAGATTTCACGGATAAAGAAAAGAAAAGCCTGCGCACTTCAAACATTCAGGTCGAAAGTGGAATCTTTGCCCATGACGGAGTTGTTTTCATCGTCAATTTGGGGAATAATGACACACTTTTGACACAAGCGCAGCTAAAAGATATCCTTACAGGTAAAAGTGCTCTTTGGCCTATTTCAAAAAAACCGGTTGAAGTGGTATTTGACCGAGTTCAATCTGCCAATTTCAATTACATGCTGAATTGGCTGAAAGGTGCTCCTTACGGAAAAGAAGTTCACGCAACCAAATCTACAGAGGAGTTAATCAAGTACGTTCAGGAACATCCTTTAACGCTTGGAGTAATCGGATACAACCTCATTAGTGATTTCGATGACCCGATTGTGAAAAAACGTCTGAAACAATTCCGAACCGTAGGAATTGAGGATCAGGAAGGAGATTATTGGAGAGCGGATAAAGCTTCCATTACGGAGAAAAAATACCCGTTCTACAGACCGGTCTGGTATATCAATTCAGGAGCTCCCGACGGATTAAACACCGGATTTATTCATTTTCTTTCAGGAAGACAAGGTCAGTTGCTTCTGGAAAAATGTGAATTAGGTCCCGGAAAAGGAACACCAAGAGAAATCAATTTCGTTACTGAGTAGTAAGAGTTCAATCAGTTAAAAAGTTCAAAACAGAACTCATTAAACTCTTTGAACTTTTGAATCCCTTGAATGATTGTTTTTAAGATTGATTTTCAGAAAGATATCATTCAATTTCGATACGCTTCACTTCAATCAATGAAGTACACATTCAAGTCGATTTATATGAAATAATCGTTAAGAAACACCTCGATTTGATCAGTTTATACTAATTTGGCAAAGGAATTGTATATATGAATCCATACGTTGAAAAGACAAAATAACATGAACAAGTTAAAACTATTCGTTTTTGCATTAGGTTTAGGAACAGCTGCACAGGCTCAAACTTTGCAAGACGCAAACAAGAAAACGGAAAATGAGCGCTATGATTTAGCTCGTAAAGAATATCAGAAATTGGTTCAGGCTGATCCAAGCAGTGTGGAGAACGCTTTCTTTTTTGGAAATTTTTACGCCATCGTTGATGAGAAGGATTCTGCTATCATGATGTGGAAAAAAGCAGGTTCTCTTAATTTAGAAGATAAACTGGGAATGGTTGCTGTATCAAAAGCGATTTATTTCTCTGGTGATACTGCAACGGCAAGCACTCAGTTTTGTGATTTGATCAAAAAGACGAAACGCAAAAACCCGGTAGTACTTCACCGTATTGCTGAGACTTATGCAACAGGTCCTTTGAAAAATCTCAAATTGGCTGAAATTTACCTGAGAGACGTTATCCGTTTGGATCCGAAAAATTTGGATGCTTACGTATTATTGGGAGATGTTTTATTAGCTCAGAGTGCTTCTAATGCTTCTTCAGCAACAGAACAATACAACAATGCATTGGCTATCGATCCGAACTCTGCAAAAGTGATTGTACGTAAAGCTCAGATTTACCAACGCGTTCAAAACTATAAACTGGCAAACGAAGAGTACAAAAAAGCTCAGGCTGCTGATCCGAATTACGCACCTGCGTATCGTGAAAATGCAGAGTTGAACATTTTGTTCGACCAATATGCTGCAGCGATCGAATGCTGGGAAAAGTACTTGAAACTGAACGATACGGATGAAGCTCGTTACCGTTATGCAAGTTCATTGTTCGGAGCAAAGCAATATTGTAATGTATTGCCTCAGATCGAGCAAATCGAGAAAGACGGATTTACGAATTTGTATACAAAACGTATGTTGTTTTACTCTTTGTACGAATGCAACGAATCAGGCGACAGCTTGCGTTATGTTCAGGCATTGAAAGAAAGCGACAACTTCCTGAAAATTGCTTCGAAAGACAAAATCATTTCTATCGATTACAAATACCGTGGGTTGATTTACGACAAGTTGGGTCAGGAAGAGAAAACAATCGAGCAATACTACCTGGCGGCATCTATTGATACGGCAAAAGCAGCTGATTATCTTTCCGACATCGCGAAATTGTATGCTGAAAAGAAAAACTATCCGAAATTGATCGAAGTTTACACAACGAAGATGAATCAATATCCTTCCAAGATGCAAGCTATCGAATACTATGATTTCGGTCGTGCTTACTATTTCGGGCCAAAAGATTTCAAGATGGCTGATTCAATCTTCGGACGTTTGGTTGCTACTTCGCCAACATTCCCTGGTGGACACTTCTGGCAAGCGAGAGCTCGCGTTCAATTGGACAACAATCCGAAAGCGAAGACTTACCTGGCGAAACAACAATATGAGGATTTCCTTGCAGCTCTTTCTGCAGAAGATTTAGCTTCAGGATCATATAAAGCTTACATCATTGAAGCTTCTAAATATTTAGGAGATTACTACGTAAACTCTCCGATGAAAGACAAGGTAAAAGCTGACGAAATGTGGAACAAAGTTTTGGAATTGGATCCGAACGATGCACAAGCGAAAGCATACTTTAAGAAATAAAATTTGAATCAATTATAGAAAGTCGGGGCGAAAAATTTTTCGCCCCGACTTTTTTGTTTCTGAGTAATATCATCCGGTTAAAGAAATACTGCGATGATCTGTGAAAGTCTTATCGATTGATCGCGACGAACTGACATGAGATGGAAAGATCATCTCGATACAATCCGCTCAAAGCATCTTGAAAATTCAGCACAACAAAAAGCCCCCAACAATAAATGTCGGGGGCTTTTTTATCTTCTTCATGGCCGCGCTAACGCTTGCCATTTATCACAAACTGCGTTTGCTGCTATTTCTTTCCGATCGTCAGAGCATCATTCCAACGCAATGGAACAACCACTTTGTCGATTTTCACCTGCGTACTTTCCTGAAGCACTCCTTCAAAATGAATCAGCATTTCAACCAGCTGCATATCCATTTTAGCTCCGCCTTCCATTCTTTCCCAGGAAGCCTGAATCGATTCTGCTTCTCCTTTTTTCAATGCAACAACATCTGCTTTTGATCTGGATGTCGCGTACAAATTCCCATCAGGCATTTTAACCGAAATTTTTGCCGGGGAAATGAATGCCAGACCTTCACCGTTGTAAGTTACTTTGAATTTCACATCCGTTCTTCCGGTTTCTTTCAGCGTATTTACCAGCGTTACTTTAAAGTTTCCTGCAACAAATTCGTTATTGGAAGCCGGCAAACGGAATTCCGGTGTTGCAACAGCTTCTTTCAATCTCACTTTATAGAATCCTTCACAAACAAAATTGAAAGAACGCGCATCATTGAGATTTGCACCTACGGCACGCATCACTTTTTTCTTGCTCTCGTGCGGAGCAATCAAAATGTATTTATCTTTTGTATCCAGACTTTTACCTCCGAGCTCTACCCTGCTTTCCTCCGAATTATACAATACCCAATCATTTGTTTTGTTGGTAATCGTCATTCGGAATTTTACCTCTTTGGGTAAAGCAACCACATTATCAATTTCAACCTTATAGTTATCAGTTTCAAAGGTGGTATCGTTATAATATACCTTTTCATATTGTCCGAATGTGTTTCCGGAAAGAGCCATACTTCCCAAAAAACCGGCAACAATTAATGCTCGCATAGATTCTAATTTAAATTTTCGCCAAACTTACCAAATTCGTGCCAATCACGTGCTTTCAAGCCTGTTAAACAAAAGAAAGCGTCACTCCGATTTCCAAAAAACTATTGATGCGCAGACAGTTAAATTCACAGAATTGCTTCAGACTACCTTTAAATAAGACATTTCAACAGTTAAAATTCTTTTCAAAAAACAAGAAGAAAGAATACTTAGATTAGAATATAGTAAAACCAAAAAAGGCCTGTTGGAATTACACTTAGCTAGATAATAACTTAAAAAAAACCAAATCATGGTACTTACACTTTCAATCATGTTAATCATCGTAGCCTTTTCGCTCTATGATTACTTCTCCTCCAGATCGTGGCAAATGGTTACTTCCAGAGAGAGAAACGACACCGTATTTGAAAATCGCAACAAGGAATACGGTGCTTATAAAATCCGTCGGGATTATGACAAACGAATTTTGTTGATCTTCCTTGGCTTTTCAGTCGGAATCGGAGGATTATGGGCAGCTTCCAGTCTCTTCAGACCGATAGAACAGGAAAAAAAGGTTGTCATCACAACTGAGAACTGGACAGAAGATCTATTCAGCAATGACGAAAAGGAACCGGAAATTCTGAAGCAAGATTTAGAAAAACCTGCTGCACCATCTATGGCAGACATTACTGCTTTCCGTGTTCCAACTCCTGAAGATGATCCAATATCAGAGCCTCAGGTCAATATTGTTGATCCGAACACCAATGTAGGTCTCGTAGATCAAACGGGAGATCCGAATGCAGATCCTTTTGATCCTACAAAAATCACGAACATAAAAGGTCCGGGAGGTGATGGTTCCATCGATAAAAAGAAACCGGAGGATAAAATTCATGAAGTTTTGGACGAACCGGCACAATATCCGGGAGGAATGAACGCATTACGTCAATTTATTGCAGAAAACATCGACATCAATTCAATTGACGGAAGCGCAAAAGTTTACCTGAAATTCGTGGTGGATACAGACGGAAGTATTTCTTCTGTAACAGTTACCAAATCCTCCGATGATTGCAAGTCTTGTGAAAAAGCAGCTATCAAAGTTGTTAAATCCATGTCTCGCTGGACTCCGGGAAAAGTCAACGGAGAAGCGGTGAAAAGTTATTACAGACTTCCGATTAACATTCAATAAATTCTAAAATCTTTCTTTTACAACCAAAAGGTGTTCGTCGGCAGGCGGACACCTTTTTTGCTTTACAAACATTGAACTGCTTTAATTCTAAATTTTTAGCAAGTATTTTTCAATAAAAATTGGATAGAAAAATAAAAAACGTAACTTTGCGCCCAAATTAAGGAATACACTTAAAAGGCAACAAAATGTCCAAAATTCAAGGTAAAATATCACAGGTTATCGGACCGGTTGTCGATGTAACATTCGACAAAGGCATGTCACTTCCAAACATCTATGACGCATTAGAAGTGTTCAAAACAGATGGAACTAAAGTAGTACTAGAGGTACAATCCCACGTTGGAGAAAACTCAGTTCGTACAATTTCTATGGACTCTACTGATGGATTCCGTCGTGGAATGGAGGTTACTTCAACTGGAAGCGCGATTAAAATGCCTACAGGAGATCAGATCAAAGGTCGTTTGTTCAACGTAGTTGGTGAAGCAATTGATGGAATCAACCAGGTTGATAATACAAATGGTTTACCGATTCACCGTGAAGCACCAAGATTTGAAGATTTATCAACTGCAACTGAAGTGTTATTTACAGGGATCAAAGTAATTGACTTGATTGAGCCTTACGCAAAAGGAGGTAAAATTGGTCTTTTCGGTGGTGCCGGTGTAGGAAAAACAGTATTGATTCAGGAATTGATTAACAACATCGCAAAAGGACACGGTGGTTTATCCGTATTCGCTGGTGTAGGTGAGCGTACTCGTGAGGGTAACGACTTATTGCGTGAGATGTTGGAATCAGGAATTATTAAATATGGAGATGCTTTCCTTCATTCTATGGAAGAAGGAGGATGGGATTTATCCAAAGTTGATTTGAACGAAATGAAAGAGTCTAAAGCTACTTTCGTATTCGGACAGATGAATGAGCCTCCAGGAGCTCGTGCACGTGTGGCACTTTCCGGATTAACAATGGCAGAATATTACCGTGACGGTGATGGAGAAGGTCAAGGAAAAGATATCCTTTTCTTCGTAGATAACATCTTCCGATTCACGCAAGCTGGTTCTGAGGTATCTGCACTTCTTGGACGTATGCCTTCAGCAGTAGGTTACCAACCAACGTTGGCAACTGAAATGGGAGCGATGCAAGAGCGTATTACTTCAACGAAAAAAGGATCAATTACTTCTGTACAGGCGGTTTACGTACCTGCAGATGACTTAACGGATCCGGCTCCGGCAAATACCTTTGCTCACTTGGATGCAACAACTGTATTATCCCGTAAAATTTCCGAGTTGGGTATCTACCCTGCTGTAGATCCATTGGATTCTACATCTCGTATCCTTACTCCGACGATTTTGGGTGATGCGCATTATGATTGTGCTTCCCGTGTGAAAATCACATTACAGCGTTACAAAGAACTACAGGATATCATCGCGATCTTAGGTATGGACGAATTGTCTGAAGAAGATAAATTAGTCGTATTGAGAGCACGCCGTGTACAACGTTTCTTGTCTCAGCCGTTCCACGTTGCTGAGCAGTTTACGGGAATCCCTGGAGTATTGGTAGATATCAATGAAACAATCAAAGGATTTAACATGATCCTTGACGGTGAAATGGATAAATATCCTGAAGCAGCATTCAACTTGAAAGGTGGTATCGAAGACGTTATCGCAGCAGGTGAAAAAATGTTAGCTGAAGCTTAATTAGACAATAAGACATTAAGACGCCAAGATATTAAGACTTAGATTTTAGGATACTGTATCATTCAGGTCCTAAAATCTTAAAGTCCTAAAGTCTTAAAATCCTAAAGTCCTAATATCCAAAAAAGATGCAATTAGAAATTATCACTCCTGAAACTTTAATCTTCAAAGGTGAAGCAACAGCTGTTCAATTTCCGGGACTTGATGGTTCTTTTCAGGTATTGAATAATCACGCACCGATTATCTCCGGATTAGCAGCCGGAACAATCAAAGTTGATCTGGCGGAAGCTTTCAAAGTTACCGGAAAAACAAATCCGAACATTACGGCTGAAAATCATGGGAAAATTATCCATGTAAAAATCAAAGGTGGTGTTGTGGAAATGCAAAACAACAAAATCATCGTATTAGCAGAATAATACGTAGTAATAAACAGATAAAGAGGGGTGTGGAATCACATCCCTCTTTTTGTTAAGGTCTGTTATAAAACGTATTTTTGCACTAGAACATAAGATTCTTTAATTATTTTCGTTCTGTAATCATGAATCTACAGGATCAAATAGATTTAACAAACGTTCCCAAGCACATTGCCATCATTATGGACGGCAATGGACGATGGGCAAAAAAACAAGGGCAAGAGCGCTTATATGGTCATTCCTTCGGAGTTGACTCTGTTCGGGCTGCCCTAACCGCATGCAAAAATATTGGAGTGAAATATACAACCATGTACGCCTTTTCTACCGAAAACTGGAGCAGACCTCAGGACGAAGTAGAAGGACTCATGAACCTGCTTGTATACACCATTGCAAATGAAGTCAATGAATTAAATTCTCAGAATGTACGTCTATTAAGTATCGGAAATACAACCGGTTTGCCCGATGACTGCCAGAATGAATTATTTAATGCTATTGAATCGACAAAAAACAACACCGGAGTTCATTTGGTTATTGCACTGAATTATAGTTCCCGCTGGGAAATTACGGAAGCCTTTAAAGAACTTGCAACACAAGTCAAAGAAGGTTTTCTGCAGCCCTCGGATTTAACCCCCGAACTAATTTCCGAAACACTTTCCACTAAACACATTCCGGATCCTGAGTTACTGATTCGAACAAGTGGTGAACATCGTTTGAGCAACTTTTTGCTTTGGCAGGCTGCATACAGCGAATTCCACTTCACTCCTGTTCTTTGGCCCGATTTCCGCGAGGATGATCTGTACAAGGCAGTTCTTGATTATCAATCGCGAGAAAGACGCTTCGGAATGGTATCCGAGCAATTATAACTGATTCTATGAAAAAAATACTATCGATTTTATTTATTACGTGTGTGCTTCAATCCTTTGGACAAACAGGGGATTCAACAGCCGTAAAAACCCCTTCAGATAAAATTGATTCAACAAGAACTTCCACAACCATCGGTGGAGGAATGAATTTCGATTACGCAAATTCCGAAAAATATATCCTTGGTCCTATCCGGATTGAAGGAGCAGATAATTTCGACCCACAGGCTATCAAACTTATTGCCGGACTTAAGCAGGGCGATGAAATTAAGATTCCGTCAGACAGAATCAGTAATGCCATTAAAAACCTCTGGAATGAAGGATTGTTTTCCAGCATTTCCATTGAGGCAGAAAAAGAAATTGCAGGAGTTATTTATCTTGTCATCAAATTGACTCCACGCCCTAAATTATCCCGTTTCAGATTTACCGGAGTAACCAAACGCGAAGTCGATAAGATTCGTGAAGAAGTAGATCTTTCATCCGGACAAACCATTACAGAAAACTTATTATTCAATACCAAAAGTAAAATCAGAGGCCATTTCCTTGAAAAAGGGTACAATAACATTTCAGTAAACATTACACAAGTTCAGGATACGCTGATCAACAACTCCGAAATTTTCTTTATTGATATCGATAAAGGGAAAAAGGTGAAGATCAAGGAAATCATCTTTGACGGAAACACGACCATCAAACCGTGGAAACTCCGCAAAGTGATGAAAGATACCAAGAGACGTTCCATCATGCGGATTTTCAAACGTTCCAAGTTCAACTTAACGGCTTTCGGAAGAGATAAAGAAGCTGTTTTGGACAAGTTCAGAGGAGCCGGGTTGAGAGATGTGCGATTTGCCGTTGATTCGGTTTATAAAATAAACAGCCGCAACCTGGGGATTTACTTCAAGATCGAAGAAGGTCAGAAATATTATTTCGGGGATATTACCTGGATCGGGAACACCAAATTCAGTTCCGGACTATTGGATACTGTTTTAGGAATCAAATACGGGGATGTTTACGACAAACCTCTTTTAGATCAACGCTTGAAACAAAGTCAGGACGGAAGAGACATCACTTCGCTTTATATGGACAGAGGATATTTATTCTACCATTTGGAGCCGGTTGAAACAGGAGTAAAAGACAACCACATCAACTATGAAATGCGCATGGTTGAAGGAAAAGAAGCTCGTGTGAAAAACATCATCATTAAAGGAAATTACAAAACCAACGAACACGTAATCCGTCGTGAGATCCGTACCAAACCCGGAGATCTTTTCAACAGAAACGATATCATTCGTACACAGCGCGAATTGGCTCAATTGGGTTATTTCAACGAACAAGGCTTCCAGGTAAACCCGATTCCGAATCCACAAGACGGAACCGTTGATATCGAATACGTAGTAGAAGAAAAAAGTGCCGATCAGATTGAACTTTCCGGAGGTTACGGAGCTGGTCGTATCATCGGAACACTTGGATTGACATTCAGCAACTTCTCCGTAAAAAATATTTTCAAACCGAATTCATGGAGTCCGCTTCCAACCGGTGACGGACAAAGACTTTCCATTCGTGCACAAACGAACGGAAGAATCTATCAGGGATACAACTTCTCATTCACAGAGCCGTGGTTGGGTGGTAAAAAACCAAACTCCTTTACATTCTTCCTGAATCACACTTCTTTCTCGTCAAGTTTAACGTTGAAAAAACGAGATGCAAATTACTCAGGAGTAGGAATCACGGGTGCAGGAATTGGTTTGGGAAGACGTAAGAAATTCCCGGATGATTACTTCAGTGCATACTACGAATTGGCATATCAGTACTACGATGTACGTAACTATGCTTCCCTCTTCCCTAGTTTCAACGACGGATATGCGAATGATATCAGTTTGAAATATGCTTTACAGCGAAACTCTATCAACTCGCCGATCTATCCTACTGAAGGATCAAAAATTTCCTTCACTGCGAAAGGAACACTTCCTTACTCCATGTTTGACAAAAGCAAGGATTACAGTGCTATGAATGCTCAGGAAACATTCAAATACCTGGAGTATTACAAATTGAAATTCACTTTCGAATACTACCTTCCGCTTACGCCGGACAAGAAGTTGGTTTTGATGCCGCGTATCGGATTCGGTTACATGGGAGCTTACAGCAAAGCGAAAGGTTTGACTCCGTTTGAACGTTTCAACCTTGGAGGTAGTGGTTTATCCGGAGTAAATCAATTCGGAGGTCGTGAGATCATCGCTTTGAGAGGTTATGATGACAACGAACTTTCTTCCGGTGCGGGAGATCCGATTATTGCGAAATATACCATGGAGCTTCGTTACCCGATCTCTTTGAATCCGCAGGCAACTTTCTTCGTATTGGCATTTGCCGAAGCAGGAAATACCTTTACAAGTTTCAAAACGTTCAATCCGTTTAACGTGAAACGAAGTGTTGGAGCCGGAGTACGAATCTTCCTTCCGATGTTCGGTATGCTCGGTTTGGATTACGGTTGGGGCTTCGACAAATTGGATCCGCACTCAAGTGGTTACGGAGGTGCTACAGATCAATCTATTGACTCAAAAGGGTTCTTCCCTAAATTCACTTTCACCATCGGTATGAATCTTGGTGAGCTTTAAACAATAAAAATGTTATCTTCGTCGTTCTTTCAAATTTCGCCTATGAAAACTCTTGCTTTATGCTTCATTATGGTCTTTGGCATGACCTTTGTCAGTTCTGCTCAAAAGTATGGGTACATCGACTCCGAATTTATTTTAGGGAAGATGCCGGAATACAAAGAAGCGAAAGAACGCTTGGACAAGTTAGCAGAACGTTGGACTAAAGAAATTGAAGAGCGCTATGAAATGATCAAGAAAAAGAAGGAGAACTTTCTGAGAGAAGAAAGTTTATTACCTGCCGAAGAGAAAACGAAACGGGAAGAAGAGATCAAAACCCTGGAGTCTGAAGCTATGGAAATGCAGCAAACACGTTTCGGAGTGTCTGGCGATTACTTCCAAAAAAGACAGGAATTAATCAAACCGATTCAGGACCGTGTTTACGAAGCAATGCAAGCAGTTGCCTCAAAACGAAATTATAGTTTTATCTTTGACAAATCAAACCAAAGTAACCTGGTGTACGCCGATAGTAAATTCGACATTAGTGACGAGGTTTTAAGAGAAATGGGTGTAAGCACCAAGTAATAAATGATAACTAAAAAACAAAAATGAAAAAAATCCTATTTGCCCTGGCACTTACTGTATGTGCAATCGCAACTACACAGGCCCAAACAAAAATTGGTCATGTGAAATCTCAGGCGTTATTAGATACAATGCCTTCAAGAAAAGCAGCTATCAAAGAAATCAAAGAGATCGAGGCAGCTGGTTTGAAAGAGTTAAGAGATATCGACAGTTCTGTTCAAGTAGCATATAAAATATATATGGATAAAAGGGGAACTTATTCTCCTACCGTTGATCAATACGAACAACAACGTATTCAGCGTATGCAGCAAAATTTAGAAGATCGTCAACAACAAATCGATCAGCAATTGCAGGTAATGACACAGGAAATGAATGCTGTGATCCTTGACCGCGTTAAAAAAGCTGTAAATATTGTAGCGACTGCTAAGAAATTCAATTACATCATCGATGAAAGCACAACGCTTTATTCGGCTGGTGGAGTTGATGTAACAAACGAAGTTATCGTTGAGTTGATGAAGCTTGAGGCTGTGAAGTAAAGAAAACAAAGTAAGTAGAAATACTATAAATAAGTAAGGGCGGAAGATTTTTCGCCCTTACTTATTTAACACACTTTAATTACCATGGTAATTATTAATTTCGTAGCTTTATAGCATGAAACGTCAGTCATTTGTAAAAGGTATGTTAGGATTTGCAGCACTGGGCGGATTGACTTCTGCCGTATCACTCGGAAAACTATTAGGTGAGGAAGATTATACTTATCCGGTTTTATTTATCGGACACGGATCACCCATGAACGGAATTGAAGACAATCATTTTTCCAAACAATGGAAGAAAGAAGTAGAACATCTTCCGAATCCAAAACTGGTATTGGTCGTTTCAGCCCATTGGCTCACAAACGGAACTTACGTTACAGCAATGGAAAATCCGCAAACCATTCATGATTTCGGCGGGTTTCCGGACGAATTGTTTGCCGTTCAATATCCAGCACCCGGAAGTCTGGAAGGGGCGCAGCAAACAAAAGAACTGATTACAAGTACGCAAGTTGGTCTTGATCACGAATGGGGCTTGGATCACGGAACATGGGCAGTTGTTCGTCACATGTACCCCGATGCGGAAATTCCGGTCATTCAACTCTCCATTGATTACGGCAAACCTGCAGCATATCACTATGCTCTTGCACAAGAACTCAAATCGCTGCGCAAAAAAGGAGTTTTGATCATCGGAAGCGGAAACATGGTTCACAACCTCCGGATGGTTGCCTGGGATAAACTCAACGCTACCAATTACGGTTATGACTGGGCTATTGAAGCCAACGAAACATTCAACAAGCTGATCCTCGATCGAAATCACCAGGCACTGGTCGATTACCAGAAACTTGGTGAATTTGCAAAACTCGCAATCCCGACTCCGGATCACTATTATCCGATGATCTATACTTTGGGCTTATCCAATGAAAAAGAGGACATTGCCTTATTCAACAATGAGTTGGTTGGTGGTTCTCTCAACATGACTTCTGTCCGATTTGGGTAAAACAGAAAGGTTGTGTACTTTTGACTCATGTCAGTGAAAGGTCCAATTGGTGTTTTTGACTCCGGATATGGCGGTTTAACCGTTCTGAAAGAAATTCGGGAAAAGCTTCCTGAATATGATTTTTTGTATTTGGGAGATAATGCTCGTGCTCCGTACGGTTCACGAAGTTTCGATGTCATTTATGATTATACCTGGCAAGCTGTTCAGGCTTTGTTTGAAAGAGGCTGTTCGCTGGTCATTCTTGCTTGTAATACAGCATCTGCAAAAGCACTTCGCAACATTCAGCGCTTGAAACTTCCGGAACTTCACCCGGATAAACGCGTTTTGGGAGTGATTCGCCCCAGCACGGAAGAATTGGATAAGCACACCAAAACCAAACATGTAGGAGTTCTTGCAACAGAAGGAACTATCCGGTCGAACAGTTATGAGATCGAATTGGCAAAATTCGCACCCGACCTCGTTGTCAATCAACATGCCTGCCCCATGTGGGTTCCGTTGATTGAAAACAATCAGTTTGATACTCCGGGAGGAATTTACTTCATTCAAAATGATCTGTTGCAAATACTCAGCAAAGACCCTAAAATTGACACCATTCTCCTGGCGTGTACGCACTACCCCATTTTGATCGAGCAGCTTCACAAGTTGCTTCCTCCAAATGTAGAAGTTCTGGCGCAGGGAAAAATCGTTGCCGAGAGTTTGGCCGGTTATCTTGAAAGACATCCGGAAATGGTCGAAAAATGCACTCAAAACGGTACTGTAACCTACTTAACGACCGAAAGCGCCCGCATCTTCAATGAAAAGGCTTCGGCCTTGATGAATGATGAGATCGTGGCGGAGCATCTTACCTTACATTAAAACAGTTTATTTTGGCTCTCGAAATAATCGGATATTTTTTAGCCCTTTTTGTTGGGCTTGTACTCGGAACTCTCGGAGGAGGAGGTTCTATATTGGCAGTTCCAATTTTAGTGGTCTTTTTCCAGCTTGAACCGCAAAACGCAACTGTTTACTCTTTGTTCATTGTCGGAGTGACTTCTCTCTTCGGAGCAGTTCAGCATTTCAAATCGAAACTGATTCACCCGAAAAACGCGCTTTTGTTCGGAATTCCGGCGGTGATCAGTATTTCTTTGACGCGATTGATTGTCGTTCCGGCTTTACCTCCGATTATTCAATTGGGAGAACACATCGTCTTCGAACGAAACACTTTCATCATGTCTTTGTTCGGAATCCTGATGATTCTGGCATCTATTCCGATGATAAAAGGTCAGAAAGAACTTCCTTCAACCAAAAAGAACAGACCGACGGTCCTTGTTATTTTCGGGGCAATCATCGGATTAATCAGCGGAATCGTTGGAGCAGGCGGCGGATTTATGATTATTCCTTCCTTGTCTATCTTCATGAAAGTTCCGATTAAAAATGCCATTGCCACTTCGATCGTGATCATTGCAATCAACTCTCTGAGCGGTTTTACTGCCGAATTATTCAAACCCGATTTGCAACTGGATTGGATTCTGCTTCTCGGATTCACGTTGATTGCTACCGGAGGATTAATCCTCGGACTGAAGATCAATCATAAGATTCAGTCCAAAAACCTCAAAAAAGGTTTCGGGCTTTTCGTTTTGCTGATCGGTGTTTCTATTTTGATTACCGAAGCGCTTTCTGCTAGTTGATCTTATTCTTTTGAAGAGTAAATTAAAAGGATATTCCCTCACAAAACATGCATAGACATGTATCTGCCCAGTTACAGCAAAGGATACAAAAGGGTTGAATAACTCTGAAAATTACTCAACCCCATATCTCTAAAACATAAAGTTAACACTGAACTTAGCTGTAATATTATTTTCTACCTTCGGAGAAATAACGCCTCCCGCATAATGGTAGAATCCTCCGATTCCAAATCCGATCCGACTCAGAACGATTACGCTGTTTGCCAATAAACCTGCTTCTGCGTAGCCTTTGTCCAAAGAATGGAATCCGATGGTGTGGCGGTCCGAATCTTCCTTGCTTCCGTATCCGATTGCATGATGAACTGCAAACTGTGGTTTTGTCCATTTTTTGTTTGTCTTGATTGCTTTGAAATCAAAACGGGTAAACAAAGCAGCCATTCGGGAAGAATAATAAGTAGAAGCAATCATTGTTTCAAAGGAATTCGCTGCAGAAAGTTTCCACATTCCTCCTGTACCCTGCCCCACTTGTTGCAGCAGCAAAGGCGCATCACCCTCCAGAACAGTTCCCATCAAAACATACGTTAGTTTACCAACCGCACGGATCGGAACGATTTGCTGAACACCACCTGTCAAACGTGTGTAATCGATTTTCGCAGCAGTCACTCCCGGAAGACTCTTCGTTACTTTCAAAGTCAGGATCGGCCATTTCGAACCTAATGAAACACGTTTCGTTCCCAAAGACATTACTTTATCTCTGATTGCCCAAATCAATTCCAGGGAACTTTCCGCAATATCGTAATGATCTGCAGCTCCCATTTCGGAATTCGACCATTGGTATTTGTATCCTTCCGTAAATTCAATGCGCTGATAAGATCCTGAAAGGCGGAATTTCATTCTCGGGAAAATGTATCCTGAAAAAGCCACTTCACCGATGCGCTGTTTGTCCATCTGACGGATGTAAATATCCCGGTAGAATGAATTAAGTCTGGTAATAACCGGTTCGGTGCTCAATCCTGTTCCACCGCGTTCAATGATATCCTGTTGGTAGCGAGCTTCAAAATCCAGGAAGTATTTCGGAACAAGAGTCACTTTTCCATAACCTCCGTATTTCCACATTTTGTCTTTAAATCCGTAAGCGAAATATCCACCCACACGAAAACGTGTCGACAACTTGTCACTTGTTTCCAGACCGATTCCCAAACGGAAACCTTCATAATCGCGGTAGTTTACCAAACGCAGAATATCTGCCTGAAAATATCCCAACGGAATTTTCCCCTGTAAAAGCGATTGCAATGTTTTCAACTTTCCTTCCAGATTTTCCTTCTCGGAAAGACTGTCAACAAACTCATAGGTTCTCAAATCCTTTTGATCCAGATCGTATTTTCGTTTTTGTTCCCAGTGCGTACTGTCTTTTGAATTGGCATCCCGGGCCGTTTCCACAAAGACCGCATTGAAGCGCTCGTCCTTCATATCAGCATTCAGAACCACCTTATCGATGTAGGTATTTCCCTTTCCGACCAGATAGGCATCTTTTATTTTGGAACTCAAATTCATGCCCGGAGCAGTTAGTTCCGTAGACAACTTATAGGGGAACCATTTTTTTCCTTCCAAAAAGGAATATTCCTGAATGATTTTAGGATGAACTCCTCCTTTGTTTTCAGCCGGCTCAACAATTACTTTCTCAACGGCAAATCCTTTTGTATTGATATACAAAGTTCCTTTCATTGCTTCAAAGTTCTTATCTCTTCTCGGTTGGAAACGGATCGTATAAGTTGTATCTCCCGGAGCAGTGATCGTGGTATCTTCCAATATGAACAAGTAGCGGCGGATCGAACCCAAAGCCAGAGGATTCAAATAAGAACGGCCCAAAATATCGAATTGATTATCGTAGAAATTGAACGACTGCAATTCATTGGCAAATGTAGAGAACATCGGATCTGAGAATCCTGAAACACGGTATGCGCTGATGACTTCTTTTTCTTTGAAAGGAGGTTTGAAGAATTTCGTGGAGGTGCTTTCCAAAAGGAAAATATGCTGTTGGTCAAAAAACTTTCTCAATTCAAGCAAGCTTGTATCTTTTACTGTGTCCGAAATTTGAGCCAATGCATCCTGATTGATCGTGAACACAAATTTGCTGTAGCTGTCATATTTAAAAGCCATGTCTGATTTCGGATGGTTCTTCTTCCGGTTCTCAATGGCTCTTTCCATGATTCGTTCTGCAGGATTCACTCCGGGAAGAATCACCACTTCGTCGATGGCGCTTGCTTCTTCCTTCATAAAAACGATCATATCACCTGTGATTTCCACAGTCGTATCGCGGAAACTCATCATTTTCAGAGTCACCTGTGTATTTCCGGGAGGATTGGTAAATCTCCCGTCCAAATCGGCTAAAAACGGTTTACCCACTTTCGGATATACTTTTACAAAAGGAATCGGGGCCTTCGAAATGTCTTCCTGAATTTGAATTTGCTGAGCGTAAAATGATTGCGGCAGTAATAGTAATAATAAGCTTTGTAAAAAGTATCTCATAGTTTTATTGTCTTGTTCCTAAGACAAACTAAGTCAAAAAAAGTTACAGTTAATTAAAAAAAACAAGAAGTTTCCTCTTAGTTCCGTAAATTCGTTGAACGAAATGAGTACCTTCAAAGATCAGCGAAATATTGTCAAACATCTTAGCTTTCAGCGCGTTTGGAACGTCGTATTGCTTCGTTCTTCCTACTTCTTTGCACGGGTTTTCAAACTTCAAAAAAATTGGGGCTCACCTTTTGCCTTGAGCATAGAACCGACAACAGCCTGCAATTTAGGTTGTCCGGCTTGCCCCAGTGGTTTAAAAGCTTTCAGCAGACCAACCGGAAAATTGAACTTATCTCAGCACAAACAATGGCTTTCACAGCTTTCGAGGTCCGTATTTTACGTCAATTACTATTTTCAGGGAGAACCTTTTCTGCATCCTCAGTTCCTGGAATTGATCCGCGAAGCCAAGCGACATAAGATCTACACTGCAACTTCCACGAATGCACATTTCATCGATCAGAAAAAAGCCCGCGACATTGTAAGTTCAGGACTGGATCGTTTGATTATTTCCATTGATGGTCTTACGCAGGAAACCTACGAGTCTTATCGTATTCACGGGCAACTGGAAAAAGTGATTTCCGGAGCAAAAGCGATGGTAGAAGCAAAAAAAGAAGCTCAAAGTGCTACTCCACATCTCATTTTTCAATTTCTGGTCGTTAAGGCCAATGAACATCAGATTTCGCAGGTTCAGGAATTGGCAGACGAAATAGGCATTGATGAAGTGCGTTTCAAAACTGCTCAGGTATACGATTATGAAAACGGGAACGAATTAATCCCGGATAATGAAGCCTATTCGCGCTACGTCAAACAAAAAGACGGAACCTACCGATTCAAATACAAGGGCGGAAACAGCTGCTGGAGAATGTGGTCGTCGAGTGTACTGACCTGGGACGGGCAAGTAGTTCCGTGCTGTTTCGACAAAGATGCCCAGCATACATTGGGAAGTCTGCAGGAACAATCATTCGAATCGATCTGGAAAAGTCAGGCCTATCGTTCATTCAGAAATGCAGTTTTGCAAGACCGGAATTCCATCGAAATTTGCACCAATTGTTCAGAAGGCGCGAAAGTGTGGGTGGAATAATTACGAATTCCCAATGCCGAATTACGAATCGCAGGATATAACATATCATTCGTAATTCTACTATCTTTACAACTCAAAATAAAACAAAGTCATGTACGGAAAACTGAAAGATCATTTATCTGCTGAGTTGACAGCAATTAAAGAAGGCGGTATCTTCAAAAAAGAACGAATTATTACTTCTCCTCAGGGAGCTCGCGTGAACGTTAGTTCAGGAGATGAAGTGGTGATTATGTGTGCAAACAACTACCTGGGTCTTTCATCTCATCCGGAGGTGATCAATGCGGCAAAAGAAGCTTTGGACACCCATGGTTTCGGAATGTCTTCCGTTCGTTTTATTTGCGGTACGCAAGATATTCACAAAGAATTGGAAGCAAAAATTGCAAAATTCTACGGAACGGAAGATACGATTCTTTATGCTGCGGCATTTGATGCAAACGGAGGTGTTTTCGAACCATTGTTCGGTGAAGAAGATGCAATCATTTCGGATGAATTGAACCACGCTTCCATTATCGACGGAATTCGTTTGTGTAAAGCTGCGCGCTACCGTTACAAGCATTCAGATATGGCGGATTTGGAAGAGCAATTGAAAAAAGCTCAGGCTCAGCGCCACCGAATCATTGTTACGGACGGTGTTTTCTCTATGGATGGAGATATTGCAAAAATGAACGAGATCTGTGATCTGGCGGATAAATACGATGCTCTGGTAATGACAGACGAATGTCACAGTGCCGGATTTATCGGAAAAACAGGACGTGGTGTTCCGGAATATCACAACTGCATGGATCGTGTGGATATCATCACAGGAACTTTAGGAAAAGCACTTGGCGGTGCAATGGGCGGATATACAACCGGAAAGAAAGAGGTAATCGAAATGTTGCGTCAACGTTCCAGACCATACTTGTTCTCCAATTCATTGGCACCTTCTATCGTTGGAGCAGCAAACAAAGTATTCGACATCTTGGGAACATCAACCGAGCTTCGCGATAAATTGGAGTCCAACACCAAATATTTCAAGGACAAAATCATTGCAGCAGGATTTGATATCAAACCGGGAGATTCCCCGATTGTTCCGATCATGTTGTACGACGCAGCTTTGTCTCAGCAATTTGCAGATAAGTTATTGCAGGAAGGCGTTTACGCAATCGGATTCTTCTATCCAGTTGTGGCAAAAGGTGCAGCCCGAATCAGAACACAAATTTCCGCGGCTCACAGCATGGAAGATCTGGATAAGGCTATTGCAGCTTTCATCAAGGTTGGAAAAGAACTGAAGGTCATTCAATAATTGAAAAGCAGAGTTAAGACCAGTTCGAAGTAGTATTGTTTAAAACAACTTTTCAATTGAAATTTTAAATATTCCATTAAAACCGATTCAAAAGAGTCGGTTTTTTTTGCTTCCAACTTCCGGGGAAATATCTCACGGGATTGAAATCGGGAAAGGGTGAATGACTCATTGAGTATCAAAGACCTGAACGAATAAAGTGCTATATGCTTTTAGCCGTTGAATGTTTCGGAAAACTCCTCAAAAAAAACAATTGCTTCAATTGAATAAAAACTATCTTTGTGCGCTAAAAATTCCAATGCTTCGATGGCATCGGATGTTGATTCATTAACAAAGAGAATTTATGACAAGGTCACTACTTGTTTTATTTTGTGCGGCATTCACATTTTCCGCATTCGGACAGATCAAACGCGATGTCTCAGGTTACTATCAGGACTACAGAACAAAAGGTCCTTCTGAAGAGGTTCCGGTTCAATTGATCAACAAAGAAACAGGTAAGACTTATCAAGCCATTACGGATGAAAACGGAAAGTTTTTGTTCAAAGATGTTGCTTTGAATGCCAATACCGATACTTCTCTTTTCGATTTGTCTGTTTCTGACAAGAAATACAAGCAGGAAAACTTTTTAATCAAGATCGACTCGGATCATACGAGCGAATACCAAATGGACAAGAAAAATCCATTCAAGACATCCACAAAAGTTACCTGGATGTTTGATTGGGGAACCTGGAACGGGAAAGAAAATTACTGGTCTCACTTTACAGCTAAGGCCGTGTTGGTTGTTTACGGTTTTTGTTTGGTTTTAGTATTCATCTATTCCTTGTTGCAACTTTCCTTGTCTATTGCTTATGCAAGAAGCCGCAAACGCAAAGCATTGGAAGTAAAGCCGGTTTACAATCCGGAAACAGCAAGAACAGTAACGGTTCAATTGCCAATGTACAACGAAATGTATGTTGCAGACCGAATCATTGAAGCAGCTGCAAATTTTGATTACCCGAGAGACAAGTTCGATATTCAGGTATTGGATGATTCAACGGATGAAACCAAGGATCTGATTGCTAAAAAAGTGGCGGAAGTTGCTGCAAGAGGAATTCAGATCGAACACATTCACCGCACAGACAGAACCGGGTATAAAGCAGGAGCTTTGGATTCGGCAATGAACAAGGTGAAGGGTGAATTCATCGCAATTTTTGATGCGGATTTCGTTCCGGAAAAGGATTGGTTGCAACGCACCATGCCTTATTTCGAAACAAACGACAATATCGGAGTGGTTCAAACCCGTTGGGGACATTTGAACAAAACTTACTCTTTACTTACAGAATTACAGGCTTTCGGTCTGAACGGACATTTCGCAGCAGAACAAGGTGGTCGTAACGCTGCAGGACATTTCATCAACTTCAACGGTACGGGCGGTATTTGGCGCAAAAAGTGTATCGAAAGCGCTGGTGGTTGGGAACACGATACCTTGACAGAAGATTTGGATTTGAGCTACCGTGCGCAATTAAGAGGCTGGAAGTTCAAATATCTGGAAGACGTAGTTGCTCCGGCTGAATTACCGATTACCATGTCGGCATTGAAAGCACAGCAGCACCGTTGGATGAAAGGTGGAGCAGAATGTTTCGTAAAAATGTGGAAAACGATTCTGACTTACAAAAACGTACGATTGACAGACAGAATTCACGGATTGTCGCATTTGTTCAATTCATCTGTTTTCATGTTCATTTTGACCATGTCTTTACTGAGTTTGGTGGTTCTTCAAATCAAAGACAGTTTCTCTGATCTGAATTATGTGATCCAATACGGTTCGATCTTCATCTTAAGTACGGTTTTCCTCATGTATTATTACTGGCTGGCATACCGTGACAAGACTGACAATAAATTCACTTCTTTTATCCGCTTTGTGGGACGTTTCTTCTTGTTCTTAACCGTTTCCCTTGGACTTTCATTGGCGAACACCATCGCCGTTCTGGAAGGGTTTATGGGAATCAAAAGTTCATTCGTAAGAACTCCGAAATTCAACGTGAATAAAAAAACTGAATTCAAAGGAAACAAATACGACAAAAAGAGCATTTCCCTGATTACGATCGGTGAAGGAATTCTGATGTGTGTCTTTGGATTCACGGTTGTAAACAGATCGATTTACGGTGATTTGGGAATGGTTCCTTTCCATTTGATGTTGACCATCGGATATGGAATTGTATTCTTCAGCTCATTGAAAGAATTAAGACGTTAAGCATACTTCGCGGAATCCAGAGAGAAAGTTTATATCACTTTTGCCTTAAGACAGTTTTTAATCTTCATCTAAAAATGGACTCGTTTTGTGGCGACTGGTAAGCGCGGTCAATATCTGCGGGATATTAAAAACGATGTTCATACTGTGATACTTCTTTATGCAAAAGATTCGTTTCTAAACCTCATTATTCGAATAAATCCTTGTCTGAATTTCAGGACAAGTTATATAAAATAAAACCCCGAACTGTAAATACAATTCGGGGTTCTTTTGTTAATTATGGCAGCTCTTAAATCTCAAAAACTAACTAACGGAAATTTCATTTCCTTACCACAACCATAACTATCAAAATTGAGAATGAGAAACCTTTAAAATCTCTACTTCCTGAATTCCATTGGGGAATTCCCACATGATGCGGTCCGTTTCGGCATATCCGATCAGAGCCGATCCCATCGGTGTCAGAATAGAAATGCGTTTCTGCTCTGAATTGGAATTTTCAGGCAGTACCAATTGAATTTTCATAATTCCGAACGGTGTATTTACGTCAACAATGCTGTTCAAACGAATAACATCCTCCGGGAACACTTCCGTTTCTCCAATCAATGTGGCTGTTTTCAATTCTTGCTTCAAGCGCGAAATACAGCTGTTCATCAAATTGGCGGATTCTGAAATCGGGTGTATCAACTCGGAAATGAGTTCATACTCTTTTTTATCTAAAACAATACTAGAATACTTCATAGCTAAAAGCTCAGTGTTTTTAATTCTCCAATAATTCCGGATAATGCGTCTTTCGCATCAGCAAAAAGCAGCGTACAATTGTCTTCACCAAACAAATGATTTTCAACTCCTGCATATCCTTTACTCATTCCCCGCTTGATAACAACCACCTGTCTTGAATCGTACGCCTTGATAATCGGCATTCCATAAATCGGACTGGAAGCGTCATTTTCTGCTGCAGGGTTTACCACGTCATTCGCTCCGATCACAATGGAAATATCATAACTCGACATCTGGTCATTTACTTCTTCCATTTCTTTCAATTTGTCGTAGTGAACATCAGCCTCTGCAAGAAGTACGTTCATATGTCCGGGCATTCTTCCTGCAACCGGATGAATAATATAATCGACTTCAATTCCTTTGGATTCAAGAACCTGCTCCAGCTGCGTACAAAGATGCTGCGCCTGTGCAACTGCCAAACCGTAACCCGGAATGATTGCCACCTTACTTGAAAAAGCCAGGTTGGTTGCCAATTCACCGATCGAAGTGCGCTTAATTTCCATTTCAACTTCCGTAGATTGTGATCCGATAGAAGCTCCTTTGAAATTTCCGGCCAATACATTCCATAACGAACGATTCATGGCCTTACACATCAACAGTGTCAATAAAACGCCGGCAGAACCAACGAAAATACCTCCGGAGATCATTAGCAGGTTGTGGAACATAATTCCTGCCAAAGCCGTAGCAACTCCAGTCAATGAGTTTAAAAGGGAAATAACAACCGGCATATCCGCCCCACCGATCGGGAAGACGAAAACCAATCCGTAAACACTTGCCAACACTCCAAGAACCGCGATTTCCTGAATCAGGCTCAAATGCAATACATCAAACGAAACCAGGAAAGGAATCACCACCATTGCGATTAATAAAAGACGCGACGAAACAGACACGAAACGCGTACGGATATCTTTCAATTTTCCGGATAACTTAAGGTAAGCCACAATACTTCCCGAAAAAGAAGTCGCACCGATCATCATTGCCGTCATCAGGATAACAGCTGCCGTGCGGTCCACTTCAGGTGCATGAGCCAATTGCTGTCCTTCGATAATTCCAAGCAGTAAGGCACAACCTCCTCCCATGGCATTGAAATAAGAAACCAATTGAGGCATTTTCGTCATCTCCGCTTTATCGGACATACGCTTTCCGAGAACAGTTCCCAAAAGGATTGCAACGATGATCAAAATCAGGTTAATCGTTACCGGTCCGCCGTAAAACGCGTGAATTACAGTGGCAATAATTGCCAGGGTCATTCCCAATCCGGCAATAATATTTCCTCGTTTAGCAAACTGAGGAGAACTCAGAAATTTCAGCCCGACAATGAATGAGATCATCGCCAGGAAGTAGCTTACTTCCAGTAAAATTGTCATATGTTTTATTTTGAAAAAGGGTGTATGAAGGTGGTCAGGTCTTTATTTCTTTTTAGAAAACATCGATAAAATGCGGCCTGTCACGAAGAATCCTCCTGAGATATTGAGGGTTCCTAAAAGTACTGCGACGAATCCCAGAGTGAGATTCAAATAATCATCAGAAGGCACATGATACATGGTAATAATAGCTCCTGCTAAAATAACTCCGTGGATTGCATTTGCTCCCGACATCAATGGAGTGTGTAAAATTGCCGGAACATTCGAAATAATTTCGATTCCTAAAAAGATACACAACAGAATAAAATAAAGCGGCGCCTGATTTCCAGTAATAAAGTCTAACATACTATTTCTTTAACTAATGATACTAATCGTTCGTTCACAATTTCTCCGTCTTCAATCAACCTGCTTCCTTTCAGAATCGGATCATCCGAACGCGAAATGGAATCGACTTGCTGATAATGTTTTAAGAAGTTGAAGTAATTGGTTGCAAGTAACTGAGATGCGGTTTGAGCCAATTCTCTCGACAAATATGAATTTCCGAGAATTCTTACACCGTTGTGCGAGATCGTTTTTCCATCTTCCGTCAATTCACAATTTCCGCCTTGTTCTGAAGCAAGATCGATAATTACCGAACCTTTCTTCATACGCTCCACACTTGATTTTTCAATCAACAAAGGAGCTCTTCTACCCGGAATATTTGCCGTTGTAATCACAATGGACGATTCGGAAACGTACTGATCAATCAGCGCACGTTGTTTTTCCAGATATGCTTCTGATTGCTCGATGGCATATCCTCCGGCACTTGCACTTTCGGCAGCTCCTTCCACTTCAATGAAATTTGCTCCCAAACTTTTTACTTCTTCTTTTGCTGAACTTCTTACATCAAAAACATGTACAATAGCTCCCAATCTTTTTGCTGTTGCAATGGCTTGTAATCCGGCAACACCGGCTCCAAGGATTAAAACTCTTGCAGGACGGATTGTTCCGGCAGCAGTTGTAAACATTGGTAAAACAGAACCATACAATTCAGCAGCTTTGATGACAGCTTTGTATCCCGAAAGGGAGGCTATGGATGATAAAACATCCATAGACTGCGCTTTCGTACTTCTTGGAACCAAATCCAAACTGTAAACAGTCAGATTTGGTTTCTTTAATTTTTCTACCTCATCTGTCCGAAACAAAGGATTCATGACAGAAACAAACATCTTTTTAGAATCTGATTGAAAGGGGGAATCAAATGGGTTGATGAACGTAATTATGTCAAGTAATTGTATCATTTCATCGCGACCCATCAAAACCGCTCCCGCTTTGATGTAGTCGTCATTTGAAAACCCCGCTTTCTCACCAGTTCCGCTTTCGAAGTAAACTTCGAAAGACAATTCTTTTATTAATCGTTGAACGACAGATGGAACAATTGCTGTTCTTGTTTCTTCACCCTGCTCTTTCAGAATTCCTATTTTCATTCTTTTTATTAAAAATTATGGGAAAACTCCACGCTCGTTATAAGTTAACTCAATACGCTTGATCGCTTCGATATAAGCTGCCGTGCGGAAATCTGCCTTGTATTCTTCTGCCGTGCGAACAACACGATTAAAAGAATCCAGCATTTTCTTTTCCAAACGCGTGATTACATCTTCAAATTCCCAGATTTCACCGCTTCTGTTCTGAAGCCATTCGAAATAACTTCCGATCACACCTCCTGAATTACATAGAATATCCGGGATGATATCAACTCCTTTCTCACGCAAAACTGCTTCTCCTTCCGGCGTTGTAGGGCCGTTTGCTCCTTCTGCGATTACTTTCGCCTTGATGGAATCTGCATTCAAATTCGTAATCTGATTTCCTAAAGCTGCCGGAATACATACATCACAATCAACTGAGAAGAAATCTTCATTCGGCATAGCCACTGCATTCGGATAGTTTGCAATTGCTCCGTTATTGGTTTTCATATACTCCAACAATTCATTCGGATCAATTCCGTTTGCATTGTAGATTGAACCGGAAGCATCCTGAACAGCTGTCAAAATTGCTCCGTTCTCCTGCATGAAAACAGAAGCCCACTGACCTACGTTTCCAAAGCCCTGAACGATGTATTTTTTTCCTTCAAGTGATGTGTTTCTCCAGTTTGCCCAAGCTTTCAATGTAACAACAACACCAAATCCTGTTGCACGGTCACGTCCGCGAAGACCTCCCGAATTCACCGGTTTTCCGGTAACAACGTGTGAATACTTGGAACGCTCGTTCGGCTGTTTTGTAGACATGTATGTATCTGCAATCCAAGCCATGATTTGTGAATTGGTATTTACATCCGGTGCAGGAATATCGTATTCCGGTCCGATGTTATCTCCCAAAGCATGCGTAAAACGACGTGTAATACGCTCTAATTCTGCTTTTGAATACTTCGATGGATCGATTTGAATTCCACCTTTTCCTCCTCCGTAAGGCAATCCTGCCAATGACGTTTTCCATGTCATCCAGATTGCCAAAGCTTTTGCATCATCCAATTCGATTTCCGGATGATAACGAAGTCCACCTTTGTATGGACCCAATGCATTGTTGTGCTGTACGCGGTAACCTGTAAACACTTCTACAGACCCGTTGTCTAAACGCACAGGAAAATGAACTACTAATTCATTGTTTGTTTGCCCCAAAATCTTGCGAATGTCTGCATTCAAATTCATTGCATCCGCAGCTTTCTCAAATTGCTGACGAACGCTATCAATCATTCGAGGTGCTTTTTGTTCTTTTGTCATCATATAATTTGATTATTGATAATTTTCGCAGGTAAAGATGAAGATTTCCGGTGAATAATAGCAACAAGAATTCTTTTGTTCGCAATGATTACATAAAGTACTTTCGTTTGATGCCACATCCCGATAAGCCGGAGCCTTCAAAAACATACTCTGAATTTCTGAAAAAACGACCAAAGGTTCGTATTCAGAACACTCCCAGGTTGTTTCTCCCGGAGCATGCAAAGTACAGTTTTTTGCGAAATGACAGGATTCGCAGATTCCTTTCCCATATCGATTCATGATTCAACTTAAAATCGTTGACAGGCTGTTTTCAGAAAGCGTGCCAGAGATTTAAGAAAACACTCGGTTAGACACGCAAAGCCTTACGTACCAAGGGAATTTGATTCTTAAAAGAAATAATTGAAGAAATCAGAAGCGAGGCAAAATTACCCGGTGAGTAAAAATTACCCGGGAATTATTTGATCTTTTGACCCAATGTCTTGCGGTCGATTCCCAAAATTTCGGCTGCTTTCGTTTTGTTCTGATCAACCGAATCGAGTACTTTCAGAATGTACTCTTTTTCCTGTTCTTTTAGTGTCAGAAATTCGGTTTGGGAGTTTCCGGAATTTTTAGGAGCCTGAATTTTCAAATAATCCGATAAATCTTTCACGTCGATGCTTCCCCGGCCCATAATTAAGGATCGCTGGATGACATTTTCCAGTTCTCTGACATTTCCCGGCCAGCTGTGACGAATCAAAATATCCTGAGCCTGTGGTGAAATTTCGGGTGTTCTGTCGAATTCAGAACCATGTTTGCGGAGAAAAAAGTGAACCAATAAAGGAATATCATCTTTTCGTTCTCTCAATGGCGGCATTTCGATGTTTACCACATTCAAGCGGTAATAAAGATCTTCCCGGAAAGTTCCCTGACGAACCATTTGCTGTAAACCGGCATTGGTTGCCGCAATGATTCTGACATCAATTTTCTGTGCTTTCGAAGATCCGATCATGGTGATTTCCTTTTCCTGGAGCACACGCAACAAACGGCTTTGCACATTATGCGAGGCATTTCCGATCTCATCGAGGAAAATTGTTCCGGTATTTGCAGCCTGAAAAAAACCTACGCGATTTTCCATTGCTCCGGTGAAAGAGCCTTTCAGAAAACCAAATAATTCGCTTTCCAATAAATTTTCAGGTATTGCTCCGCAGTTTACGCTGATAAAAGGTGCTTTGGAACGTTGTCCGCTGTAATGAATGGCGCGGGCAACCAATTCTTTTCCGGTTCCGCTTTCTCCTTCAATCAAAACCGTTGCCATATTATTTTTGATCAGCTGAATAATTTCCGCCAGACGTTTCATTGATTCGGAGCGGCCAATCATCCCCAAAACGGCAAAAGGACTCGGATTATCTAATTTTTCCTGAGTTTTGACCTGTCGTTTTTCTTTTCGGTTCTTCAAAAGGCAGTTTTCCACCGATTGACTCAACTCCAATTGTGTGAAGGGCTTCACCAGGTAATCGATCACTCCGGATTTGAGTGCTTCAACAGCTCCTGAAATGGAAGGATAACCCGTTACGACCAAAACCGGCAGTTCGGGATAATGTTCTTTCACATAATGAACCAGCTGCATTCCGTTTACTTCCGGCATCTGCAGATCCGTGATCAACAAATCAACCGAAGTATGTTTCAGAACTTCAATTGCATCGTGCACATTGCTTGCCTGAAAAGTAATAAAGTGCATTCCCTTTAGTTGCCGCTGGAGCAATTCCAACATTTCCAATGAATCGTCAACAACTAAAACACTTTCTCCTTTCATGATGATTGCTTTTTGGGCAGAACTATTCGAAATACGGTTCCTTCACCGAGTTTCGACTTTACAAAAATACTTCCTTTGTGGGATTTTACAATTCCATGAACAACACTCAGTCCTAAGCCCATTCCTTCTCCGACCTCTTTGGTGGTGAAAAAGGGTTCGAAAATCTGAGCCACTGTTTCTTCTGCCATTCCTGTTCCGAAATCCTGTACGATCAACTCTGCATTCTCTCCTTTATCGCAAGTTTCAATTAAAATTCTGCCATTTATATCCGATGCATGCAAGGCATTATTGATCAGGTTGAAGACCACTTGCGTAATCTGAACGGTATCCAATTGAATTGAAATCGGTTTTTCGGATAAACGGGTTTCCAGGCGAATCTTCTTGATTTCCAGTGAAGGCCCGATCAAAACAAGTGTATCCCTGATCAATTGATTGAATGAAATAAATTCCAGGCGCTGCGGCAATTCACAGGAAAAATACATCAGTTTTTTCACCACTTCACGCGCATGCATTGCTGCATTCATAATCTTTTGCGCATCGGATAGTGTTGCTTCATCTTTCGAATCGTCCATGATCAACTGCGAAAATCCGAGAATGCTTCCCAACGGAGTATTTAATTCGTGAGCTATTCCTCCCGTAATTTCTCCAAGCACTTTCAAACGGTCGTGATGCCGCAAACTTTCCAGGTATCTCAATTCCCTCGATTTGATTTCCTGCCGTTCTATATACAACGATAAATCGAGTGCCAGTTTTTCCAGCAGACGGTATTCTTCTTCCAGAAAATCGGCTTCCGTATACTTTGGTGAAGGATAAAAAATGCGAAGCCGGCCGATTCCCTGTCCTTCAATCCTGATCAATTGTTCCTGAAACACATGTGCTTCCGGCGCTTCGGAAGATTTATACCAAACGGTTCGAATCTGAATATGACAAACGGCATCTGCTTCAAACTGCCAGGCTTTCGGAATCCGCTGAACAATTTCTCCGATCACTTCATCAAACGATTTCGATGCATCCAATGTGATCTTGGCAATATCATACAAACAACTCAATTCCTTCAGCCGCTCATGCAACAACCCGCTTTCGTTATTCTCCACTTCAGTTTATAAATTTGTAATTGCTGATCCACGTAGAATCCGTTACATCGTATAACAGATTCCAAAAATTAGTATCTACAATATAGTCAAAATCCAGTTGTTTGATATTGTATCTTTTTGAAAGGTATTCTTCCTGTTTGAGACTTGGCCGCGATTTATTCAAACTCCACCCGGCCTGATTGAAGCCTTTGTATGGCCAATCGGAAAAGCGGATTTTCCACAAACTATCCAATGCCGGACAATAACCGACTTCAATGCGAATTGTATCGTTTACAAAAACGCCTCCCATCACATTATTTTCTTTGAAATAATCGATCTTTTGCGGATTGAACGGGCTTGGCCAGTAACCACTCAGAACTTTGATGAATTCGTCTTTGCTGGTGTAAATGCGTTTTGCTCTTAAAACTCCGTCGTCGGAATACCTCATTGCAACAAAGCTAACCATACTGGAATTGGCTCCCGTAGAAATTTTCACACCGAAAACCACTTTAGAAGCCGGCTGTTTCACTTCCGAAAATGAACAACCAAAAATCAGTAATATGAATAGTATCCAATGTTTCACAGTTCTTAAACGCAACTTCTACCAAAATTGTTTCCCGTTTTGATGAAAACAAGCTCAGTGGTTTTGAATATATTCCGTATTTCTCCGGACAAGGTCCGTTTCAATTCAATCAATCAAAGCGCAGCACTTTCGTTGGAGTAACCAGTGCATTCAAACGGATATCCGTAGGCAGAACATCATCAATTTTGCTTTCTACATCAAAATAATGCAGCCCGACAAACAAGCAGCCCGGTGAGCATTTTCTCAGAAAGCGATCGTAAAATCCCTTTCCGTAACCTACTCTGTTTCCTTTTGCATCTGCTGCTAAAAGCGGAACAAAAACGATATCGAAGCGATCCGAAGCAATCACCTTTCCTTTTTTGGGTTCCGGAATTCCTTTCTGGTTGACTTCCAGCTGATCCGTCGATTCAAACAAATAATGACGCATTTCCATGGTTTCAAAATTTGTTTTGGGAATGGCTACCGTTGCCCCGATTCCCATTGCTCTTTCCCAAAGCAAATAAGTATTTATCTCACGTTGTCTTTCAATCGGCAAAAACAAGGAAATCGTTTTTTCGGACAGTTGAAAATGAGTCAATGTCTGTTCAACAATTATTTCCGAAAGTCGTTCTATTTCTCCGGGAGGAAGTCCCAGCCTCATCTCTTTATATTTTTGACGCAAATCTGCTTTTGTCATACATTCTTTTTTGATCTGCACTCTTTAAAACAAAAGGGCATCGATTCTATTAAATTACTCATTTTCTATTCTATTTCCACACATTAAATCACTTTCAGCCACAATAAAAAACACTTACTTTAAAGCCCTCTTAATTTTCAGCTAAATTAGTTGAAAGACAATAATTAAACACTGTCATTCACGAACCCAATATGGTTTTTTTAACAAAAAAACCAGCATATTTTACCAGATTACTCGTCTTTAAGTGAGTATATTTACACCGTGTATAAAAGTATTCGATTCTTTTCATTCGTCTGTTTACTGGCACTAGGTAGTAACCTGGTGGGTAATTTTGTGTGGACGTGTCTGGATCGAAAAGTCTCTATCAACATGTCATCTGAAGAAGATGAAACGGAAAGAGATTCGGATACCAACAAAAAGAATAACAGCAGCAAAAGAGGGCTTAATATGATGGAGGAAGAACTTCATCTTGCTGAGAACACATCGCTTTCTACTCTTAAAAACGATTTGACTTTGATTGAAAAAACACATTTTTCAATGCTTCCGGACAAAACAAGTGGTTCGGAAAAAGTCCCCTTAGAAATTCCCCCCGAAATTGTTAATGAACTCAGCTAAACTTTCTAGTTATTAGTTTATTTTCTTAACAATTTTCCATGAAAAATTTATTTCAGACCTGGAAGCAGGATATTCCTGCGGGTCTTGTTGTTTTTCTAGTGGCCGTTCCTTTGTGTTTAGGAATTGCCCTAGCCTCTGAGGCACCAGTATTCTCAGGGTTGATCGCCGGAATTATCGGCGGTGTTGTAGTCGGAAGTATTTCCGGATCTGCAATTGGTGTATCCGGTCCCGCTGCCGGTTTAACGGCTATTGTAGCCACAGCGATCGGTGATTTAGGTTCTTTCGAATTGTTCCTCGCAGCAGTTGTTTTTGCGGGAATCTTTCAAATTATATTAGGGCTGATCAGAGCCGGATTCATTTCCTTTTACTTCCCTAACGTGGTCATTAAAGGGATGTTAGCCGCAATTGGATTGTTAATCATCTTCAAGCAAATTCCTCACGCAGTGGGTTATGACGCCGATTATGAGGGTGATGAATCGTTCCTGCAAGCTGACGGACACAACACCTTTTCCGAGCTCTTTTATAGTTTCAATTACATTACGGTTCCGGCTATTGTTATCTGTGCGGTTTCCATTCTTGTTTTGATTATGTGGGAGCAGAAACGGATTCAAAAAACATTTCTGAAGTTCGTTCCCGGCCCGCTGGTAGTCGTGGCAATCGGAATTCTGGCTACTGTTTTTCTGGAAAACACATCCTGGAATTTACTTCCGAAACACCGTGTAGATTTGGGAATCAGCGACAAAGGATTTCAAGAGTTATTCACTTTCCCCGACTTTAGTCAACTGGGGAATTACAAGATCTATGTCGTTGCAGCAACACTAGCTGTAGTGGCAAGTCTGGAAACGCTTTTGAGCCTCGATGCTTCGGATAAATTGGATAATAAGAAACGGATTACTTCCGGAAACAGAGAACTTTTAGCGCAGGGATTCGGAAACGTTGCTTCGGGTCTGATCGGAGGATTACCGGTAACTCAGGTGGTTGTCCGTACTTCTGCAAACGTCAATGCAGGAGGAACCAATAAACTGGCAGCTATTTTTCACGGGGTTCTGATCGCAGTCGCTGTACTTTCGATTCCCGGTGTGTTTAGCTACGTTCCTTATGCTTCTTTAGCTGCAATTTTGATACAGGTAGGATTTAAACTGGCAAAACCAAGCTTGTTTAAAAAAGTTTACAAAGAAGGATGGCTTCAATTCTTCCCGTTTATTTCAACAATCGTGGGGATTCTCTTCACAGATTTACTTGTTGGAATCTCGATCGGATTAGGCGTTTCTTTTTTGGTAATCCTATATTATAATTATAAATTATCTCACTACCTTTCGGTAGAGGGAGATGTGTATCGCATTCGGCTAACTGAGCACATGACATTTTTAAACAAAGCTTCTTTGATTGAAACGCTCTTGAAAATTCCGAATGGTGTCAAAGTGGTCATCGATCAAAGTGAAGCAAAATTCTTAGCAAACGATATTGTTGAGTCAATCGAAGACTTCAAAATACGCGCTATAGATAAAAACATTCAAATTGAAATAATAACTCCCAAAAAAGTAGAATATGAAAGAGATCTTTGAAGGAAACAAAGCATGGGTTGAAGAAACATTGGCAAAAGACCCGGCATTTTTTGAAAACTTGTCAAAAGGACAAACACCAGAATATTTATGGATCGGATGCTCGGACAGTCGTGTTCCGGCTAACGAAATCGTAAACCTTCCTCCGGGAAGTATTTTCGTACAGCGAAATATTGCAAATCAGGTAATCAATTCTGATATGAATTTATTGAGTGTCGTTTATTACGCAGTGAAATACCTGAAGGTAAAACACATTCTGGTAGTTGGACACTACGGTTGTGGTGGTGTAGCTGCTGCAATGAGCAACAAGAGTTTCGGTTTTCTGGACAACTGGTTGGTGAGCATCAAAAATGTTTACATGAAATACCAACAAGAGTTGGACAGCATTCAGGAAGAAGAATTGCGTGTGGATCGTTTGGTGGAATTGAATTCAATCGAACAAGCACGAAACATGGCAAAAATCTCCTTCATTCAGGAAGAGTGGCAAAATGGAAACTCCATTGACATTCACGCGATGGTATACAGTTTGAAAGACGGAAGACTGCGTGATTTGGAAATGACTTTCAACAACTCGAATGATTTGAAACCTGTTTTTCAGATTAATCAGTTCTAAGAATGATTGACGAAACAATTCTTCACTTAGAAGAGTTATTCGAACCTTTTCGGAATCCGAAGCGGGCACAAACTGCCGGAGCTTATATGAAAAATCATTTTTCATTTATCGGAATGCGGACTGATATTCGAAGAACTGCTCAAAAAGGATGGGTTGATTCGCTTAAATCAATTGAAGATCGTACAATAAGATGGTCGATAATTCGCGCTCTTTGGGAAAAAGAAGAGCGCGATTATCATTATGTAGCTATCGACTACCTGAATTCCTGGCCTAAAAAATACTACTCAGAAGAAGATGCTCTCGAATTGGAATGGCTGCTTGGTCAAAAATCCTGGTGGGATAGCGTAGATGCAATCGCATCCAACTATTTGGGAAAATGGGCGCTTCTTTTTCCTGAAAAAGCCCGGGAAACCTTCGAAAAATGGCGCCACAATGAATCTTTCTGGCTACAGCGTTCCTGCTTAATCTATCAATTAAAGTACAAAGACGAGGTCGATGTTGCTTATCTGGAAGATCTGATCCGGCAATTCAACGGAAACAAAGAATTCTTCATTCAGAAAGCCATTGGCTGGTCGCTCAGACAAGTATCGAAATACAAACCCAATGAGGTGCTTGAAATTCTTTCAAATAATCCGATAAAAGGACTTGCTTTGCGAGAGGCGAGTAAATACCTGAATTAATTGCGAATTACTTCATTCGTAATTTTCTTTGTTACTTTTCCAAAACACGACATTACATCTGAAAACCCACGACTTTGTTTAAGAAGAAAACACATACTACATTCAACGAAGCCCAGCAAATTGACCTTGCAAAAAAGGATCACCGGCATTTTGGACCTTTGTATGAAAGGTATTTTGAGCAAATCTTCCGTTTCATTTTTAAACGATTGGGCGGAAACGAAGAAGTTGCCGGAGATTTGGTACAGCAATGTTTTATCAAAGCCATGGCAAACATACACAAATACGAAGACCGGGGGCTTCCTTTCAGCGCGTGGTTATACCGCATCGCTCAGAACGAGGTCAATATGTTTTTCCGTTCAGAAAAGAAGAACTACTCGGTTGAAATTTCTGACCGTCAGTTATATGCCATTCTGGAAGAAAGCGGCGAGAATTCATTTCAGCAGGAAGATTTGGATCAACTGATCGAAATAATCAATAACTTAGATGAAGTACAGGCAGATTTAATAGAATTACGCTTTTTCCAGCAACTCAGCTTTAAAGAAATTGCAGATATCTATCAAATATCAGAGGCAAATGCCAAAATGAGAATCTACCGCTTGCTGGAAAAAATCAATACAAATTGGAAACGCGAATCATGAGAAAATTTCAAAGAATAACGAACGAAAAATCACAGGAACCTACCAAGGAACAAATGGTACGTTACAAGGATTTTGCCTCGCTTTCTCATAAATATGAGCGTTTGGCAAAGCGGCCTAAAAAGCCATTATACAAAGACCCGAAATTGTTTTTACTCTTACTGATTATCGGTCTGATGTTTCTATTGGTCTTTTTAGAATCTTAAAATCCTTCAACATCCAGCTTTCTCATTGCGACGAACGATTTCAAAACACGTTCGCCCACTCCGGGAACATCCACATGAACCAGATAAACTCCGGAAGCAACCGGAATTCCGATTTTGTTCGTGAGCGTCCAATCCAGGTAAGTCTGTGGATTGTCTTTCTTAAACTGGTTCACCATTTTTCCTGAACTGGTATAAATCGTGATCGTACAAACCTCCGGTAAATTGGTGAATTTAACCCGTGTATCTACTTTATTCCGCTCGTACTCTGAGAAAGCATAGTAAGGGTTTGGAACCACATTGATCAGATCCAATGCACTTGCCAAAACATCTCTGCTTGCTGTCGTTGTCTGTAGATCATTCATTGACCACGAATACATCGGACGTCCTCCGTTCTTTCCTGTTGCAGTATAGTCTGTGTATTGTTTGTTCACACGCAACTTGATACGAGCATTCGATTCCATGAACGAATGATCTTCTGCTGTTAACGGATTCGCAATCCACATCAAACTGGTATACAATCTCTTGTATGAGTTTGTTGTTGCCAATTGGAACTGATCGTAAGTCCAGGTGTTTACTCCATCGTAGTAAGGACAACCTTCTCCATTGATGTTCACTCCGAACACCCAGATCGGTTGGTTACCTCCGAATACCGGTAAACCATTTCCATCAAACTCGCGGCTGCTTGGATTCCAAACCATGTCTGCTCCATTATCACCTCCCAAGAATGAATTCTCTCCGAAAGCCATGTGCAAACGTGCTCCTGTTTCCAAATCAATCGCATAACCCGGGAACCAGCCCATACCTGTTGTTCCTGTTCCATCCGGATTTCCGTCTTTGTCTACTGATGGTGCTGCACGCAGTCTTCCTGGTTGTCCGCCTCCTTGGTTCAGGTTTGCATCACGACCTAGTTCAACAACCACACAACGTGTCCATTTAGACTTGTCGGAAGTAATCACGATATCCACACTTGGTAAATACTTGATCGATGCATTCAAACGAGCTACCGCAACACCTGAGTAATTGCTTGGGTAAGCCAACGGCATGAAATCACACTGGTATCCTGTCAGTTTGTGTGGTCCGATCCCTCCTCCAAGTAATTTGTTGTATTTCTCTTTCGGGTCACGACCGATCTCATCAGGGAAACAACATGGATTCAGATAAGCTGCTCCCTGCCATGGAGTACATTCCGTTGCATTATCCGGACTGTAAGTTCCTGTTCGAAGCCAGTTACGCGGTGTTAACGAAGCATCATCCTTCACAAAGTCTAACCATTGCTTGGTAGAATCTGAGTAAGACAAACTCGCTGACAACGGATCTGCATACAAGTGAACCGCCGGATTCACTCCCGATGGGAAGTAGTACTTATCCTGGAAAATCTCGATGGAAACTCCCCATTTCGGTACAACCTGCTCATTTCCTTGTCGGATTGTTACATCTGAAGTCACGGAATCCAATAGGTTTCCATCTTTTGCATCATAGCGGTAAACAACCCAGCTTGCTGTGTCGATTCCTTTGATATCTGCAGGTGTTGTTCCAACTCCGGATAATCCGACATAGTCACGGAACTCACATTCGTAGTAACCTCCCACAACGTTCAATGGATCGATCACTTTTACATTGATTGGTCCGCCGTTATAGTCGTATTCCAACTCATCTTTGAAACCGTTTGCTACAATCGCATTTTCTGATGCGGTTGTCAATTGCAATTCACGACCTCCGTTTCCGGTTCCATCCAAACGGGTGATACGTGGAGTAATCCCGTAGGAAGCAAAATGCATCGTTCCCATTGCTTCAGGCGCAGGATCATGAGGAATCATTTCCAGAACCTTCACTTCCCCAATCGCGGCCTTCCGGCTTCCTAAAAACGGTTTTTTCTGACCATCCAATGCACTCGGATCTGTCGGATCGTAAGTTTTGAAGTTATTATGAGCATACGATATCGCCATGTAGTAATAGCGTTTGAAGTTCACCAAACGTCTGTCACCGGTAGCAAACAAGTCTTCCGTTACTCTGAACGTGTGTTTGATTCCCAAATCCGCTCCTTTGACTTTTTCAATCGGAAAGGAAGCTTGCAGGTTTTCATCAAATTCAAAATTCACCAAGCGCTTTATACCGTCTTTCACATCCACCTGTGCTACCAATCTTGCCTTTGTTGCATCATCCAAATCCGAAGCACTCACATTGGATTTATTCAGCTGATAGATCAAATATCCCTGAAAACGGTAATGCTTATCTACGTTCGGGTCTGAAGAAACAAGAAAAGGATCAAACTCTTTGTAATCCTCATACTGGTTATTGGATGCCGAATTATTCGACAAATAGAGGATCAACTCGTTCTTCAACTCTTGTCCGGTTAAATCAGGAGCATGAGGCCCTTCCAACACGCGGAAGCAATTTTCAAACAAAGCCTGCGCTTTATCATCCGCCAATTTCAATGATTGAACAGATTGAAAAGGATCTCCGCCGGCAGATCTTGCCCAGGTCATTCCGACTGTAATGTTGTTTACGGCACCCGGTTTCAGGATAAATGGCCCGGCAGATTGCAGGAAGCGTCTGTCGTAAGGTAAATTATTGGCTGTTTGCTCCGTCCAGATCGGTTGCGGAACACCGCCCGTTCCCCATCCAAGCGGATCTGTATCATCGGGAAACATAAAATCACAAGGCACATTCGGATTGACCGTCGGGTCGGAAATATGTCCGTTTCCTCCGTAATAAAACGGCGTATTATCTTTCCATCTTCCTCTCAAAAAACAATAGTAATCTGCCGCGGTTGTCGGGTCGGTTTGATTTGGGTTCAGACCTCCTCCCGCATTGACATAATACAAAAAGCGTCTCATTCCATAACGTTCGTTGTCTATGATTCCATCACCATATCCGATTCCATTCAATGCTTCTCCCGGTCCGATTCCAAAAGCGTTATCCAATGAATCATTGTCCTGATAAGGGCCTTCAAAGAAATCGACTCCGGCTGCCGGTGGATTGAGTCCGTAACCATAATATCCCTGATTATCGCCATCCATGGCGTCTCCGTTATAGAAATATCCCAAACCACGGTTCACATCACATCCCACATAATCATCAAAAGGATCTCCAAGCGCGCCATCCACAAAAATTCCGAAATACGTATTGAATAAGGTTTGTGTCCCGCGATTAATCAACTCGTAGTTGTAGAACGTCATGTTATTCACCTCATCGTTGGTAGCAAAAGCAAAAGCCTGCGCACGGATTTCCATTCCGATCGGTTCTCCTCCGGATTCGGTGTGAATATTTCCTCTGTCATTCATCACCCACCACATATTGAAATCGCCGTAAAGCGAAACTCTTCGATCTGTTTTACAATCCTTGGTTCCATTGATATCATACCACGGATAATCACCTTCTTCCCATTCGTAATTTCCGTCTTCATCCCTGTCAAAAAACGGTGCCAGATTGTAATCCTGCCCTTTCGAAACATCTCCGTGAGCCGGCCAGTCTTTGATAAAATCAGGAATTTTATAATTCGGGAAATTGCTCTGCTGTAAACTTGTTCCGTTTTGTTGATCCAAAATACCTGCATTGTACCAGGCATCAAACTGTTTCACCAAATCTTTACTTGAAGTAAAATGATTGTCGTATTTCAAACATTCGCTCGGATCAATTTCTGCGCTGATATTGGTCAATGGTCCTGTCCAATAATCCTGTCCGGACCGGTAACGCAAGGCCGCCAATTTCAGCTGACCATTCACATCCGTGCCTCCCAACCAAAGCGCTGATGTAAAAAAGCACATGATCTTCGAGTTTTTGGGAATCTCGTATTGTGATAGATTTTGACCCGGGACCTGCCAAAGATTTCCGGCAGTATGCACCATTGCACGAACATTATTGTACTCCAAAAAAGTAGTTTTATTTGCCGGTGCACAATTTGCCGCTTTTGTCTGAATCGTCTTTTTTATTTTTTCTTCATTACCATAAACCTGAGAATAGAGGTTTTTGAAGCAAAGAAAAAAACAGAATGTCAATAATAACCGCATTTCTTTCATAAATAGTTGCGAGTGAAGATACTCAAAATTACAGAGCTACAAAAAAAGCATAGGACAAGGGAAATAACGATCCTTGTCCTATGCTTATCTAACCGACTATGGGTACCTATTTTATGTAGCTGTAGTAGCAAGCTACTCCGGAAGGTAACGAAAACTAACTTACCTAAAACTAACCTATTATGAAACAACACCTCCCGGATGCAAATGGTTTTATCCTCTAATACCAGATATTTTTGTTTTTTCTGATACAACAAATGTAGGGTGCAGAAACAGTTTCTGAAATACCCGAAAAGGTTGTTTTTAAGTACTTGTAAGAAGGTAAAAGGTCTAACGAAATTTGTACAAAAGACTTGAAGCAAGCAGATATAAGACTCTGTTTTGTTCTTGAATTGAGGTGATTTTATCATTTACCACAAATGCGCAAATTTTTAGCGCTCCTACCGGTAGCGCTTATTGTATCTATGCGAGCGCAGTAGCCGAGCCATTTAATTTGTGTATTTGCGGGATAAAAAGAGAGATCGTCTTATGTCTTTTACCGCTTCCAGGAAACAACTTTTTCGAAGTCGATCAAAAGCTGGTAAATCGCATTAAACTTGTTAAAGCTCAGTTCTTCAAAAGTGTCATACACATCGTGGTAATGCTTGTTTGGTCCCATGGTGTACATGAAAAATGCCGGAACTCCTTTTTGCGTGAAGAAATAATGATCCGAATTTGCAGCGGCTCCTCTTGATCCGATTTTAGGTAAAAACTGCTGTTTTTCGTTGATGGATTTCAACACCTCGAACTGCTCCGGAAACAAGGTTGCATTGACAACAGTTGCTCCTTCTTCTCCGCTTCCCATGATATCCAGGTTGAAGAGAAATTGAATGCTTTGAAGCGGGAAAATCGGGTTTTCAGTATAGTATTTACTTCCCAGCAAGCCAACTTCTTCACCCGCAAATGCAATAAACACCACGTTTACGTTGGAAGGGTTCTTGACATAATAACGCGCCATTTCCAACAAAAGAGCTGTTCCGGACGCATTGTCATTTCCACCCGGGAAATACGCTTCCTGCCCCATTTGTCCCAAATGATCGTAGTGTGCGCTGAATACAAAGTATTTTTTCGATTTCTTCCTGGCCGGAACGTAAGCAATGACGTTTCTTGCCCTGTGATTGATCGTTTTTGCGTCGACCTTGATCTGAAAATTCCATTCGTCTTCCGAACAGTCGAAAGCACTTGATTGTACCTGCAATAGTGGAAAACGACTTTGTTCCTGGCTGACGCTCCACGTAAATTTCGTGTCAAAAATTTCAATAATCGGCATGGAAGCTCCGAGAGTCTTAGCCAATTCCTTTGCTATTTTCAAGGTGTCTCCTTTCCATAAATCAAACTGAAAAGCAAAACCAACCGAAGTTTTCGAGCGATTCATTGCCCCCTGACTGATCTTGTTCTTTAGTTTCTTTCCGTTGAACAAATCTTCCGTCAGAACTTTATACACTTTCAAGCTGTCTGCATAATACATCGGGCAGGAAGGATCTACGACAAAATCTTTTCCGGGAATTAACTGCTTTCCGTTAACGGAGCAGATCATTCTGTTCGAAAAGGTATTTACTTTAAACTGGAATGGCTGAAAGGGGGAATTCTTAAAGAATTGACATCCCATTTTCTTGAATTCTGCTGCAATAAACTCGGCTGCAATAGAATCTCCGCCATTGACGTAGCCACGGCCATGAAATTCCGGAGAACACAGTTTTTGAGCCGTTAAACGGCCTTGTTCTACCTGAGCAAAACCAAGCAGCGGAAGAAATAGTAGTAAGGAAAGAAGTTGCTTATGCATATTTACGTTCTACTTTTTGAATCAGTTCGATTGCCAGCTGGCTGTCAACATCCCAATGATATTTTGTTGCATAACTGCTCACCAAAGATCTTGCCGCTTCCTTTGTCTGAATTCCTTCCAGCTGTTCGATCAAGTGATTGAATTCGTCATTTGATCCGTTAAACAACTCCTGAATGATTTGCAAACGCTCATTAAATCCAAACGCTCCTTTGAGTGTTTCCAAACGAACCGTCATCAAACGAGCAGCCAAAGTTCCGTCGTTGGAATTCAATTTCCCGTAAATCGGATGTAAACTTCCAAGGTTTTCAACTGGCTTTTCGAAAACAGGTTCTGCAACCGGTTCCGGCTTTACTTCCTGTACAATTACCGGTTCCGGAATTTCAATAATCTCTTCTTCCTCCGTTTCTTCCTCGATCAATTCAAAAGCCAATTCATCTTCTTCTTCTTCCTCTTCACTCATTCCGAACAAATCAAAAGAAGGTTCTTCCTCTGCTGCCCGAATGATCTGAACTTCTTCAACCTCCAGTTCTACAACCGGTTCTTCTTTTTCAAATAAGGTTTCCGAAATAACCTGCTCAGAAACAGAAACCGGATTGCCATAAACTTTTGTTTCGTATGCCTTGTAGCGTAAAACAATCGCTCGCTCGTTCAATTGATTCGTCGCTGCAGCAAAAGCCTCCAATTCGCCCAGAGTCGCTTCTCCCGACTTAATTTTCCCCAATAACGCTGCAATTTCTTCGATTAATGCGTGCATTTCCATATTTTCAGTATTTCGGAATTTTTCAACATTTGATAAAACTTGTACACTTCGTCTGGTTTTAGACCCGAGAAATAACAATTTTTGCAGTATAAAATTACAATTCGGAAAAGACAATTTTTTTCGATTCTTGAATAGTTGTCTAAAATGAATTGTTGATAACCTTAAAAAATGATGTTTTTAGAGCAAATCCCTTCTGAGGCGAGACAAAACGGTTGGATTGAAGTCATCTGCGGCTCGATGTTTTCCGGAAAAACGGAAGAATTGATCCGCCGCCTGAAACGTGTCGAATTTGCTCAACAGAAACTGCTTTTGTTCAAACCTGCTATCGACGATCGCTATCACGAAGAACAAGTGGTGAGCCACAAAGGTTCTTCTCTTGAAGCCATTCCGGTGAAAGATTCTTCCGAAATTCTGAAGCATTGGAAAAAAGAACGGGTCGTTGCCATTGATGAAGCTCAGTTTTTTGATGAAGGGTTGACTGTGATCTGCAGCGATCTGGCAAAACACGGAGTACGGGTGATAATTGCCGGGCTGGACATGGATTATCTCGGGCAGCCCTTCGGGCCGATGCCGAATCTGCTCTGCATGGCAGAATATGTCACAAAAGTGCATGCGATTTGCGTTTCATGTGGTAACTTAGCACAATACTCACATCGAACAACGAAAGATGAAGGTCAGGTGCTGGTTGGAGCCGTTGAAAAGTACGAACCTTTATGCCGGAGTTGCTACAATAAAATTGAGCATTGAGATTAAATTATTCCATCGAAACATGTGCTGAAATTTTTCAGGCAAAAACAGTTGGTTCACATTCGGAATCAATCACACATGTTTACTTCGATTCCCGAAAAATTCAACAAGCCAAAGGAGCGCTTTTTTTTGCATTGAGCGGAAATTCCCGTTCCGGAAGTGAATTTATCGAACAGGCCTATCAACAAGGAATTCGTTTGTTTGTTGTTCCTGAACATACTTCGATTAAATTTCAATCCGATGCTTTGTATTTTTTGGTGAAAGATGCTCTGACAGCTTTACAGCAATTGGCAACTTATCACCGGAAACGGTTTACATATCCAGTTGTAGCAATTACGGGAAGTGTCGGAAAAACGACTTTTAAGGAATGGATTTTTCATTGTATTTCGGATAAATTCAAAGTTGTCCGAAGTCCGAAAAGCTTCAATTCTCAGATCGGTGTGGCACTTTCTCTTTTGGAAATGCACGAAAATGCTTCCATTGCATTCATAGAAGCAGGAATTTCCAAACCCGGAGAAATGAAAATTCTTCACGATATGATTGCTCCTGATTTCGGGATTTTTACCGCATTCGGGAAGGCTCACCGGGAAAATTTCTCAAATAACGAAGAACACTTACTGGAAAAATGGATCTTGTTTCGCGAATGCAAACAGGCATTTATTCCACATACGTTTGCAGATCTGGAAAACCGGCTTCCGGGAAATTTTCAGGTTTGTGCTTCTTATGAAAACCATCGTTTTCCGGCAGGATACAGCGGTATGCTCGGTGTTTTGAAGACTTTTCTGGCTTATCTGCAATTCGACCCGAAAGAAATTCAGGAACGCATCGATTCCCTTCCGACACTTGCCCTGCGCATGGAGGTTTTTGAAGGAATCAATCGCAATACGATTATCAACGACACGTACAATCTGGATATCGACGCGTTGAGCGAAGCTTTGATTTATCAACGTCAATTGGCTTCCGACAGAAAACGAATCGTCGTGATCGGTTTATCTGAAAAACATGCTCACGAACGATTGGATATCGAGCGTTTGATCAGTAGTTTCAATCCGGATGAGTTTCATTTTATTCCCGAAGGAAAATCCATTCCATGGGAAAACTTCCACAATTCCGTCGTTCTGGTAAAAGCACACCGCGACCGCGCATTCGAACACGAAGTTGCACGCGGAAAAGCATTGAAACACCGAACAGTTGTGGAAATCAACTTGAGTGCAATCAAACACAATATTGCTTTTTACCAGTCCAGATTACCGAAAGGAGTAAAAATCCTGGCGATGGTGAAAGCGTCTTCTTACGGAGCAGGAGCAGATAAAGTTGCCGCTTCTTTGCAGCAAAGCGGAATCCGGAATTTCGGAGTAGCATTTGCGGACGAAGGAGTGGAACTGCGCAAAGCGGGAATCGGCTTATCTTCTTCGGTTGTGGTTATGAACCCAGATCCGGAACACAGTGATCTGATCATCGAATACCGTTTGGAACCGGCTATTTATTCCTTCGAACAACTGGATGAATTCATCACGGCACTCATTCACAAACAAATTTCAAATTATCCGATTCATCTGAAGTTTGATACGGGAATGCACCGTTTAGGATTTTCGCCGAAAGACAAGGAGCGCGTATTGGCGATTATCAACTCTCAGCCGGAAGTAAAAATTGAAGGTATTTACTCCCATCTGGCAGATGCCGACAATCCTGTTCACAGTGAGTTTACGAAGAAACAACTCGAAGCTTTCGAATCCATTGTTTCCTATTTCAGAGAGCATACTTCCGATTCATTTTCGGCGCATGTTTTGAATTCAGAAGGTTCACTGCGCTACCCTGAATACAGTTACGACATGATCCGCCTGGGAATTTCCATGTACGGATATACTGAAAACAAAGAACTGAAGGCATTTCTTCAACCGGGTGTTTCGTGGTACAGTTCCATTTCACAGATCAAATCCGTTCCGAAAGGTGATTTCATCGGATATGGCTGCACATATGAAACTCCAGAAGACATGACGATTGCAATTGTTCCGGTTGGCTATGCAGACGGTTTCAGACGCAGTTTGAGCAATGGCGCAGGATCTGTTTCCATTCACGGAATCAAATGTCCGGTTGTAGGCCGCGTTTGTATGGATATGATCATGGTCGACATCAGTTCGGTTGATGCAAAAATCAATGATCCGGTAGAAATCATTGGTCTAAATCAAAAAATGGAAGATTTTGCGAAAGCAATGGGAACGATTCCTTACGAAGTAATGACCGGGTTATCGAGACGTATGCACCGGGTATACATTGAGGAATAGATTATTGACTGATAACATCACACGTAATATTCACTTAAAAAAACATGATGACAGAAAAGAGGGCCAAAGAGACTTCAACCTGGCGTCCTTGCATTAAAAACACAAGGTGGATTTTTATTGAAACGCAAAGAGTACCCAAACTTATTCCTTTCGGTAGAAAATAGCTTCTACCCTTCGGTTCAAAGACATATTTGTTTCTGAGTCGTCGGGAACCAGGCGTTTGCTATTACTGAATCCTTCTGCTGTCATTCGCTTATAATCTACGTCATTCTGACTTAAATAACTCATGACGGCATAAGCGCGTTTTTTCGACAATTCCATATCATCTGCACAGCAAACATGTCCGTGCAAATTCAACAACAAGGTTGTATCTTCCACCATCAGGTTTCGCAGTTTGATGAGATTGGGGTATGATCCGGAAAGAAATTCCGCCGAACCACCCACAAAGTTGATGTTCAGATTCAGTGGTTTATTCAATTCGAAGACTAATTTCGGTACTTCTGTCTTGGTGTAGAACAGCAGATCAACTCTCCGGTTCAATTCATCCGGCACAACCCGGAATCCGGAAGTTTCATTGGCATTTACGGCTTCTATTCTGATACGATTCAACGCGGTTTTTTTCAACAGGTCTTCTACGGCCTTGATTCTTTCATCCGCTAACAGGCTGTTCCGGGAAAAAGATCCGCTCGAATCCGTATATCCGGTCAGACGAATGACTGAAAGTGATGATGCATCAATTGTTCTTAATTGTTCCAGGAATTGAGCGGTGTTAAGCACTTCCGACTGATTGTAAGCAAACAAGGCACTTAACGAATCCCTTTTCACTTCATTTTGGGCGAAACAAGAAGCAAACGAAAGGCTGATACAAATGGAAAGTAGGTTTAATTTCATACGCCGGGTTTCAGACAAAACGCTTATAAGTTGTTTCGTTACACCTGTTTTTCTGCTGATCCTTACTTCTCGATTGCCAACAGGATTTGCTTTCGCCAGCTTCCCCAACGGAAATGACCGATTTTTCCACTTTGATGCACTACGCGGTGGCAAGGAATCAATAACGCAATGGGATTTGCTCCTACTGCTGTTCCAACTGCCCGTGAAGCATTCAGATCTCCCAGTTTCTCAGCAATCACTCCGTACGTCACCAATTCTGATTTTGGCAAAGCAGCCAACTCATTCCAAACACTTACCTGAAACGGGGTTGCTTTTACGGAAACCGGCAGAACGGGAATTTCCTCTTTTTTGACAAAATAATTCATCAGAGCCTGATAAGCCAGTAAGTTCAGTTCACTTTGTTCTTCTTTCAATTCCACTTTAGGAAAAGTCTTTTTCAAACGGGTCAAACCTGCATCCGTATCTTCAAAAGTAACCTGACAGATTCCAAACTCGTTGCTTGCAATGAAAACTGTTCCTAAGAAATACGGAAAAATCGAATACGCAATTTCGGCCGGTTCTGTTTGCAATATCTGAATATCCAGATCAAAAGTGACTGGTTTCACCTCATCACTTTTCTCGTCAAAGAGGTCAAAAATTGAAATCTGAGCTGGTTGATGAACCTGAGCCAAAGAAGGAGAAAAAGCATCCTGCACAAAACGCAGCGGATCTTTTCCTAAGTTTTCCTGAAACAAATGTTGTGTTTCCCATTCGCCCAATTCCAGTCGTTTAGACAATTCAGTTATTGAAATCCCAATTTGTTGGGAATCAAGCATCCATTTCAGGGTGTTAAAAAGCAGCTCCATGCGTTGAAATTGATATGAAAAATCAGTTTCCATTCAGTGGGGAAAGGTAGGTAAAAGAACTGATTTGTCGATATTTTAATCAAAAAAAAATTAATTCAACAGCAGATGACACCTAAGAACACAAACTTGAATTAAAGAAACTTTTCTAGCTTTGCTGAAAAAAACAATGCGATCAATCAACATTCTCCTAATCATCTTAATGCTATCTTCTGCTGTATTCAGCCAGGAAACAACTGATTTAGGAACATTCAAGATGCCTAAAAATTTCAATCAAGCTCATGATACTTATATCCACGATAGTCAAGTTATTTTGAACTATTCACCTTATATACCTGTGACTAACTTGAGCTTGGTTAAATTCGGATTTTATCAATATGCCCCTTTAAAATCCGGAGCAGAGTTTACCGAAAAGCGCATTCAAGCTGAAGAAGGAATCGTTCAACAATGCTATTATTCAGGAGATACAATTACCGAATACCTCATCTATTACAAAAAGGGATTCCCAAAATACCAATGCAGATACGCCATTCGAAGAAGAAGTTGTACGACAATGGGAGCAATCGGGGAAGAGAAAACCCTTGCTACACACGAATTTACCGATGTTTCGGATTATCGTCATATGCGACTTCAATATAATGGAAGTGACTTTGCATTTGTGGAGATGTCCAAAACAGGAGGTAGTGTAACTTTCTTATCCGATGATTTGAATGAAACCAACAAAATTGCTTTAACCGAACAGAGTTTATCTTCGGTTGAAACAAAGCAGTTTTATTTGGGGAAATTAAATACTGATGGCAGTGTTCTTTTAATTTTTCCAAATTCAAGTAAAGGAGCTCTAAACAGCATCAAAAACACCATTCTTCATCTTGATCCAAGCGGTGAAATTCACTCTTTCGTTACCGACTTTACAACTACGGATATTCAGGCAATTTCTTATGGAAGTTATGAGTACGAGCCTAAAAACAAGGAAATTTCCTGGATTTATAGTATCGGTTCCAACACCAAACCGGAGCAAAATGGATTTGGTATTGCCAAGTGGAATTTGGACGGGGATTTAATAGCAAACACGAATACATTTCTCAATTTCGAAACTATTTTCAAAAATGAACCGGAGATTCAGGATTGGTTCAAATCTAAAAAAGTTTCAACTGAAGAAATCTGGGGAAAATATGGCCGTTACGGATTCTTTTCGCGATTGAGATCCGGTGATGACCTGTATATCACAATCAGTAATCCCACGGTCAGCCCCGAATTAGTCTCCGCTCTTTACATCTGCAAAATTGATAACGAAGGAAATATGATATGGATTACACCAATCCTCACATCCTTTCAAATGCCTTATTTTTATTCCGGAACTCCTTATCTGAAGGATGGGAAAATTCATGTCCTGTTGGCCGATTTAACAGTCAATATGGAGAGAAATAAACACGTCAATAAATTCTTCGCAAAAACGGATGGAGAAATCACCTTTTTCGACATTACGTTGAATCCGCAAGATGGCAGCGAAGAGAGTAACGACCGCCTGGATATAACGCTTGGTGCTGACAAAAAACTGACATCAGTCTCCTTGAATGAAAAAGAGTCAAAAGCCTTTTTAGAAATTCAATCAGGAAAAACAATAAACTACAAAGAAATCAATCTGAAGTAAGAACTTGTTTCCAGAGGATTTAAAACTCTCATAAAAAAGAATACCTGATGTATTAAAGAGCTGTTTCAAAAAATGAGACAGCTCTTTTTCTTTCGTTTTCCCTCAAATATTCAGGTTATTCCTAACTTTGCGCCAAAATCACTTAAATTATTTACCGTGAAAAAAAGACTCTTCTTTTTCCTGTCATTTTGTTGTTTTGGTCAACTAACTCAGGCTCAAACCATGCAAGACCTTTTCCAGGAGTCCAATGTACCATTTTACTGGTTCGGAATTGATTTTTCCCATGTTCAGTTGATCGCTTCTATCGCTCAAACGGAAGAAAGTGGCGAAAAAAATGCTGATTTACTGAAAAACAAGTATTTCAAGGGTTGGAACAACTTATTTATCTATGAAGCCGACAAGTACAATGTGTCAGAAATGCTTCATAAAAAGAAAGTGGAGGTCAATCTGGAACCAATCACAAAGATCAACAATGAAGCAAATGTGGAGCAAATGGAAGTTACCAAGGAAACCCATTACACAGCTGACGAGATCAAGGAATTTGTCAAAAATTACGACTTTGGAGTAAAAGAAGGAATTGGGGTATTCTTTCTTGCCGAATGTTTGAACAAACCATTGGAACACGGAATTTACCATGTCGTTTTTATCAATCTTGAAAACAATGAAGTGTTGCTCACGCAATCAATAACGGGAGAAACAGGTGGTTTTGGAGTTCGGAATTACTATGCAAAATCCTACTTAAATGTCATGGAAAGCATTCAGAAATCTTACTACAAAAAGTGGAAGAAATTGTATTTCGGAAAATAACAGGAAACAAAAACCGGCATTTCGACTTCGCTCAATGACCGGTTTTTTTGTTTTAATTTTTGATCACTTTGGCTTGCGTATAACTGCTTCCGTTTTTGATATACAGGATATACGTTCCCGCTGCCAAATCATGAATATCAAACATCCATTGCGTGGATCCGGCTTGCGCTTTCCAGGTTTCTTTCAACTGAATTTTCTTTCCTGATTCATCAATCAGAAAAATCTCACTGCTTTCCTGAAAAGGAAGGCTCAGATTCATAAATAGGTTCTCTGATGAAGGATTCGGGAAGAGGCTTAAAATCACCGGAGCCTCCTCGTTTAAGCCCAGATTGCTAACCGGAGCAGGTGCGTAATACGGACAATTACGGGGTTGAAAACCCTGAATCAGATTCCGTGGAATACTTGCAGCATTTACCAATTGCAGGTTTCTGGACAAATGATTCGTTTTAAATGATTTTGCATAGGAAAATCCGGAATTCCGTGTATCAATCGTATTTACGAAATACCAATCGGCTTGTGTCCGAAGCTTGTTGATATCCAACATCACAAATCCATGTGTTGACAGTTCTGCAAACTTGATGTGTGAATTTGCCAGCATGAGCGCCCCTGCTCCTCCCGGAATATTCATTCCCGGTGAAGTAACACTCGGAGCCACAAACTCCACTCCGGCAGATCCGCTACCGGTAGAACCATTGTAAGATGAAGTCGGAATATCATTTGCCCACGATGAATGAATATCTCCCGTGATTACCACAACATCGCTAACATTATAAGTCAGAATGTGATTCAAAACTCTGTTTCGTTCCGCAGGATAGCCATCCCACTGATCTCCATTCAATGCTGCTCCGAATAAAGTCAAGGGAGCAATCATGACTTGCTGCGCGATCACTTTCCATTGTTCCGTACTTTGTGAAAGACGATTTCCCAACCAGGAAAACTGATCTGTTCCAAGCAGCTGACGTGTCGTTGAATTTACGGTTGTTCCGCTTGTTCCGGCCTGTTGGTCTCTTCCATGCAAACGCGTATCCAGCATAATCAGATCCACCAGGTTTCCGTATTTGATCTCACGGAAAATCTGGTACGGATCCGTTGTTCCCGTTACCCGGATAGGAAGCCATTCAAAATAGGCTTGCTTTGCAGCTGCTTTACGGTTTGCATAACTTCCTTCATTCGTCTGATGATTTTCAGCGCCATTCATCCAGGCATCATTTGCCGTTTCGTGGTCATCCCAAACAACGATCATCGGAAATTGCTGATGCAGATCCCGCAAATCGTCATCCAGACGATACGTTGAATAACGTGCACGGTAATCCTGCAGGGAAAGAATTTCATTCGCCGGATCCCACTGTCTGTTTACCGTAGGATTGGGAGAATAACCTCCCGATTCGTATTCGTAAATATAATCTCCCAGACAAATCACCGCATCGAAATCGTTTCGCTCCTTCAAAGCCGCAAATACGTTGAAATAACCGGCTTCGTAATTCGCGCAGGAAACAACCGCAAAACGCAGACTGTCCGTATCTCCGACCGGAGCCGTTCTCGTTCGCCCGATGACACTTTTCAGCGTATCGGATTTAAACTGGTAGAAATAAGTGGTGTTCGGATCAAGTCCGGTTGCATCTACTTTTACCGTATAATCTTTTGATTGGTCCGTCAATACAACTCCACTCGACAATCCGAGTGTAAAAGCCGTATCCTTCGCAATTTTCCATTCAACAATCTGTGGTGCGCTGCTTCCGTTTTCAGGAGTAATCCTTGTCCACAAAATAACACGATCCGATAAAGGATCTCCGGAAGCCACACCATGGTAAAATGGTTTCAAACAGGTATTGACTGTTTTGGGTGTGTGCTGACTTATGCCTGAAAAGGAAAAGCACAGGAAAATGAAAGAGGGAATGAAACTGCGCATTAGTTCTTAATCAATTTTTTGACAATTGAATTTCCTTGCCAGTTCAAAACTACCTGATACGTGCCAGGTGCCAGATTTCCAACCGGAATAGCTACTGCATCCGCAGACAAGTTATGTGTATCTGCGTAAACAATTCTTCCGGAAAGATCTACCAGACTCACTTCTGCATTTTCCAATGATCCGTTCACTGCCAGACGAATTTCGTTCGTTGCAGGATTCGGGAAGATATCCAATTTGAAGTTGGAAGCCAATTCCATAACTGATAGTTCGCTGCATCCTACAAAATAAGTTCCGTTGGTTCCTGTACTTGCTCCGGTTCCTCCCGCAAAATTCGTCGTAGGGTTTACAACTGCAGCAGAACAGATCGGAACAAAAACCTTCACGCGGCCTCCGCCTCCGGCTCCTCCGCTTTGACCCGGATTTCCATTATTTGAAGTCAGTGATTGCGAGCCGCAGAAAGTAGCAGAATAATTGCAAGACACTCCGTTTCCACGAGAACCTCCCGAACCACCTGAACCACCTTTTGCAGATAATGTTCCCGTGATTGATGCGTCGCCTTCAGCAAAAAGTAAAATTCCTCCTCCGGAACCTCCTCCTGCTCCACCGGCACCACCTGCTCCTGTTGAAAGAGTAGCTTCTCCGCAATCATCACAACCATCCGAACAACATTTCGGAGTTGCACCACCATTACCACCTTGTCCTCCTGATTGACCATCACCGCCATTTACGGTAATTGTACCCGACAAAGTCAAATTATCTGAAGCGCGAAGAATTACTGATCCTCCACCGTTTCCACCATTTCCACCGGCCAATCCGATGTCGAAAGATCTTCCTCCGCCACCCGCTCCGGAACCACCGGAACCAAGCTGAATATCCATTCCCGACAATGTTCCGTATACGACACCTGTAGCACCACCGTTTCCGCCGCTTCCTCCCTGAACAGGGTAAGCAGATGAAACACTCAAACCGGAAGCAACATAATCCGAAGAACCTGCTCCGCCGGAACCACCGGAAGTACCTGTTCCACCATAACTTGCACCGGCTCCCGCACCGGCTCCACCGGAACCTGCAATCATTCCTGCTTCATCAGAATTGTTCAGACAAATCTGTTTCGGGCCGGAACCTGTAGCTCCAACGGATGCATTTGTTCCTGCTCCGGGACCTGTTCCCGGCAAACCGGATGCTCCGCCACTCAACTGAACCAATCCTGTGTTGTCTTTATTTGAACACGAATTAATCCCCGTCTGATCTCCGGTCAAACTGTTTACTGTTTGTCCCGGTGCGCCTCCAACTCCGCCGATATATCCGGCGTAATCTCCGTTTATCGTTCCATCAATTACAATTTCGGACGCGATAATCTCTAACGTTCCGCAAGAATTAACGGAATGAGGCTGTACAAAAACTGTTGTTCCTGAGTTTACCTGAAACTTTCCTGTAACGCGGTATACTCCTGACATAAATGTGGAGCTGCTGACAATCATGTTGCCAGAGACATCTGTAGTATCACATTGAGCTTTTGCTGTTTGTGCGAACACGACGCAAAGCCCTAAAAAAATTCGTTGCTTAATCATTACTGAGTTTATTAGTGTAAAATTTTTAGAAAAACGGTACTCTCGTCATCGCTGACTTTGAGAATATAAGTTCCCGACACAGCATTATCAGCCGGAATAAGGATTTGTTTATTGGAGTTATTCAATGCTTTTTCGGAATGGATCAATTGTCCCTGAAGAGACCAGACTTCGATCATCAATTCGTTTCCGTTAAATCCTGACCACCGTACAGGAATGTAGTTATTGTCCTGCCAGGAATTGGTCCAAACCTTCGGAGTTATACTCGATTCATTCAAAAGTCCTGCCGTGCAATTGATTGAATTATCCAATTCCACATAAAAAGTATCGACAATGCATCCGTTGGTATCACTTGCCAGGTACATAGTGGTATGTGTGACGATCACGGACAAGGAATCTGCCAGAACCTGAGTGGGCTGCCACAACACTTTTCCGGGAAAGGAAGGAACCAGGTTGACAATATCGTTCTGGCAAGCAAGCAAATGCTGAGAAGTTCCTGCATTTTTGATAATTGAAAAACGATCCAAAACAGAACCGGTAGTGGTAACGAAAGCTGCATCCAGTCTGTTTTTATGAATCTCAATGCTTAAACTTCCCATGTTGTCCTTGTCGGAATAACTGCAAATCGGATGCGGCCAGCTGGAAGAAACAGAGCTCAGTTTTCCGGAGCTTCCGACCACAGCATAAACGGTTCCTTTATGAGATTTCGAATAGCTTGTTTCTTTTTGATACGGGCAATCATCCAGATTTCCTCCCGAACCGTTGTCTTTAATCATTTGCTGCACGAGAGTTCCGGATGTTCCGTAATGAGAATCAATCAAGAAGCTGCGTTCGTAGGAATGGCTGTGTCCGTTTAAAACCAGATCGACCCCGTATTGTTCCAAAATCGGAAGAATATTTTCACGCATATCTTCACATTCGCCATCAATAAAAATGGGATTGTCAGAATCGTGACTTCCTTTCGTATACGGAGGATGATGCCAATAAGCGATGATCCATTCGGAAGTAGTTTGCTGTAAATCCGAAATGAGCCAGGTTGCCATTGAAGCCGTTCCCGAACGATCTTCGTCATAGCTGTCCAGAACAATGAAATGGATATTTCCGTAATTGTATGAATAGTATTTTTCTGTTCCGGAAGCCACTCCGCCCGCTTCTCCGTTTGTCGGAAGATTGAAAATATCAAAGTACGCAGGTGAAGGTGAAAAAGGAATGTGGTTGTTGTAATCGTGATTTCCCAATGCAGGCCAGCAAACTGTTTTTGAGATCAGATCGGCATACATCTGACTGAACAATGCTGTTTGGTAGCAACTTTGTGTTCCGTCACTGATTCCGTTTCCATAGGCATTGTCTCCCAACATGATCCAACCATCGGTATGCTTGTTTTCATTGTAGACCAGATAACCATCTCTCACTGCACGCTGATTTCCATCCGACATTCCGGCATCACCGATTGCCCAGAAACGGTACAAATCGTCAGAGCCTTCCGTTGGACTTGTTTTGAAATACTGATCCGTATGCGCTTGCATCAATTCCGCCGATGAGGTTCCGATCGAGTAATAGTATGTTGTTTTTGGCTGCAAACCAGTAATTTGTACAGTATGTTCCGTTGAATAAGGGAAAACAGTTGCCGAAAGAGTCAGATTATTCGGATTCGTTCCGTAGCGCACTTTTGAATCACAGGGAACATTTGTCTGCCAGCGAACAATCATTGAACTTGAAGTTCCGGTATTCAGATACGGTTCTCTTGTAACCTGAATTACCTGAGGATTCTGAGATCCGCTCAAGGAAAGATTAAAACTGATATCCGAACTGCTTCCTTCGTCCTGATGAATTTCCACCGCAATCACATTGTTTCCGGTTGTGAGAAGTCCGGGGCTAAAGGCAAAATTGTGGTAATCATCTTCCGCACCAAAAGAAATGGTCGAAGAAGCAGCTGTTTGATAGGAAATAGTTCCCGACGGCATATTCGTTCTGAAAACTTCCGTACCGTTTACGTACACTACAGCTCCGTCATCACGAAGAACAGCACCTAGTATTTCCTGATACTGTGCAGGATTCGAAACGTAAAAAACTTTTCGGAAGTAAGTGGTGATGTATTTATTGCCGGAGCTCGGTCCATAAGAAACAACCGTTTGTTCATCTCCGTCACCATAACCCAATTCGGCAGGGCCGGCAGACCAGGAATTATCATTAAATGAAGACTCTTTCCAGGAAGTTCCCAGATCCGTTCCGCTATCATTATACTTCCAGGTACTGCCTGAAGATAAAAGCACGGTTTGCCCTTCAATAACGCTGGAGAGTAGTAATTGCAGGGCAATAAGCAGAAGTAGTTTTTTCATAATCTTTTTCGCATTACAAAGGAACTCACGGTATTTAAACACACTATTCAGAGTCTATTAAATAACCGTTAGAATGTTGATTAACAATTAGAAGCAATTATTAAATCGGTTCATCCTTTGAGTTAATGTTTACTGTTTTTTAATATTTTCCACCCCAAACCCGTGCGTTCCATTCAGGAACACTTTCGAAATAGGGTAATTTGAACGGTTTTTGAAGCAATCCTGCAGTATCCGTCAGTGTTTTTAAGAACAGAATAATATCCTGCTGCTCCTGATTGCTCAACTGCAACGAATCAAATGGCAAGGTTTGGTTGGGAACCGGATATTTCAATCCTTCTCCGCCTCCTTTTTTGTAAAAATCAAGTACCTGATTCAAATCGGAATAAACTCCGTTGTGCATGTACGGTGCTGTTAATTCGCTATTGCGAACGGAAGGAGTTTTAAACGCGTACTTCTGCTTTTCAACATATGTTACCTTGTAGCGCCCCATATCAGGATCCAGCGAACGGTTTTCTTTGGTTTGAGGCGTTCCCAAAATCTCGTATTCAGAATCCATAAAGTATGGTGGAACTGTTCCGTTAAAAAGCGGAAAGAAATGACAGGAACCGCAAAGCGCTTTTCCGGCAAAAAGATTGTACCCGTTTACCTCTCGTGAACTCAATGCACTGCGGTCTCCGGACAAGTAGCGGTCAAAACGGCTGTCCATAGCAATGAGTATTTTTTCGTATTCTGCAATTGCTTTTTGGATGGCATATTCTGAAATAGCGGCATCTTTCTGAACAGTAAATGCTTCCTTGAATAATTCTTTGTATTCCTGGCTTTTTCTAAGCTTCAAAACCACCTCCGAAAGTTTGCTTCCCATTTCGCGTTCGTTGTGAACCACGTCGCGGATTTGCTGTTCTATTTGATAAGCCTTTCCGTCGTAAAAGAATGCTTTTTGGTACAACACATTGATTAATGACGGTGCATTTCGTTCCAGAAAACCATCCTGATTAAATGCCTGACTGGTTTTCAATCCGTCCGTAAAGGCTTTATCCGGTTGGTGACAGCTGCTGCACGACCGTTCGTTATTTGCGGAAAGAATGGGATCGTAAAAAAGCAATTTCCCCAAAGCAGCCTGCCGCTCCAGATTTGACGCATCGGAATAATAGATCGAAAAGAATTGCGGATTCAAAGTTTCCTTTGAAAACAAGCGTTCAGAATCCAGACGAAGAGCTTGTTTGTGATCTGACCACGGCAAATTTAAAGCGCGGTGCAGAAGAACCAGATTCAGATTGATCTTCTCGACATAAAACGTAATAAAGTCCAGGCGGTTAAACGTATCGAAATCCGGGTTCTTTCTCAACATTTTCTGTGCATTCAGAATGCTCTCGTTCAGCGTTTGAAAGCGGATCTTCAAGTCGCCTTTTGTTCCATACTTCAGTCGAAAGAGCTTGATTAACTGCGACATCGATGCCAGATTTTCATCTATTTCCTGAAGGTTTGTTTTGGTGAATGTTGCGTCATATCCGTTGAGATTCATAGCAGCAATCCGCACCAGTTGCAGCTGAAACATTTCCAGATAAATGTGATCTTTCAAAGTCACAGACAAGCAAGCATTTTTCAATTCCTGAAAAACAACAATTAAATCCACGACCTCTTTTTCCAAAGCTTTCGAATCAATCTCCTCTCCCGAAAAAAGGATTTCTTCTATGCTCTGAAAACCACAAGGATCAACCACAAAACCTTCTTCGTATTCTGAAAATTTCGGAACAAGTGCACCATTGATCTGGTACTTTGCCTGAACGGGTGAAACATGTTCAACAAAGAACTCAATATGCTTGTAGTAATATCTGCTTTTGAAATAATGATCTTTTGATTTGCCTAAGTCGCCCAAATCAGATTGAAAATCTTTCAGTTCATCAATCACCAATTGAAGTTCCTGAAGCACATATTGATTGAAGCTGAATTTCTCTTCCACAACAGCGGAAGAATGTTCCCGGATGCTCATCAAAGAGGTTGCGGCAACAAGAAATACAACAAGAAAAGCAGAAACTCGCATCATTTGTTCCGGGGTATTGCAATTTGAATCATGATCTTAATGGAAGCAGATCTTCCATTGTTTTTCAACACCATTCACCTGTAATCTCAGGTAATAAACTCCTTTACTCAGGTTCAGTTCCCGGGCATTCAGTTCAAATTCGTGAATCCCCTGAGACAATTGTGTCGGATGAACAACAGATTCTACGATTCCCAACAAGCTTAAAACCTCTGCTTCCAGCGAAAAATCCCGGTTTGATTCCAAACGAATCAGCATTTTTTCTTTCGCCGGATTTGGGTATATTTTTAAATCCACTCCATTTACCGACTCCACCAACGAACTTGTTTGATCTGCAGAAACGGAAGTGTACATCGTGTCACTGGAAGAACAGCCATTTGCGTCCGTAAACTCGTAAACGATTTCATACGGTCCGCCAACTCCGGCAGCAAACGGATCAAACACAGACCCGGAGACTCCCGTTCCGCTAAAAGTTCCGCCAGATGGATTTCCAAGCAATGATGCTCCCGGATCATTTTCAATGTAATTTGCATTCAAACCGGTGAAACTTACCACTGGCAATGCAAAAATCTGAACCGGATCAGCCAATTGTGTTATCAAAGACGGATTGGATGCCGCGATGCGCAATAAATAACCCGTTCCGGTTGGCAAACTCATTGGTACGGTTGAATGAAATGTTCCAGAACCTGTTCCTGTTTGTGTTTCCAAAATCAAAGGATTTGAAAAAGATCCCGCAGCATCACTTAACTGCAATTCAAATTCATTCGCCGGGTCAAATGTTCCCTGAGTAAGGTATGTCACCTGAATTTCATCACCGACACAGTATGCACTGGTTGTCAATGCAGGAATCTGAACTCCCGGAGGAATCGACAAGACGGTAACAAGTGTTGTATCGGCGCTCGAACACGCATTTGCATCCGAATAAGTATAAACAATTTCATGTGCTCCCACTCCGGCTGCAACCGGACTGAAAACCAACGCATTTACTCCCGGACCTGAAAAAGTTCCTCCGAATGGTGTTCCCGTCAACGGAACGTTCGGTTCATTTTCAACGTAGCTCGCATTTAATCCGGAAATACTGACAAGCGGCATTTCGTGAATTTGAAGTCCCGAAAGAACCGGACCGACTGTATTCGGATAGCTGCTGACAATTCTCAAGCTGTACGAACCATTTGGTAAATTATCCGGCAGCATTGCCTGAAAACTTCCTGCTTGATTTCCGGAAATCGTATCCAATTGAACCGGTGTTCCGAAAGTCCCGTTTGCATCACTCAACTCAAGAATGAACAGATTGGAGGGTCTGAAATATCCGTTCAATGAAAAATCAAGCTGAAGCTCTTCACCCACACAATAATTCACTGTCGTCGGGGTGTTTAAAGTGCTTGTTGGTAAAATCACGTTGATATAAACTGAATCGGACACACATTGGTATTGATCCGTAACCACTTCAAAACCGGATTGCTCAGGAGAAACTTCGTTTGAGCGGTTCGTTGAACCATTTGAAGACCAGCTGTATTCACCGACCCACGAAGCTGAAAGCGTTGCGGAATCACCGTAATTCAGCGTCAGTGTATCGCGCTTATTTGCATTTTTAATGATCGTAAAATTATCGCGGATCACTCCGTCTGCACACAACCATTTCACATCCAGTCGATTGGCTTCAAACTCCAACAAGAGCGATCCTCCATCGTTAGAATTTGCAAAAGGCAATGCATCATGCGGATAACCGGCCTGGGTTCCTCCCAATTTTCCGGAAGCACCACTCAAAACATACACCGTTCCTTCCAACGTATGATTCGTTGAATCTTTGACATAGGTACATGAATTCGCAGATCCGTCGTACTTTCCGGAACTTTGACTCAAATTATGTACAGCAGGATTAAAAGAAGATTCATTTCCGTAATGTCCGTGCATCAGTTTTGACCGTTCGTAGTCGTGGCTGTGTCCGCAAAGAATTAAATCGACTCCTTCACGCTCCAAAATCCGGATAAAATTCTGGCGGATGCTGATTAATTCGCCCTCCGTATCGGAATTATGTGATCCTTTGGTATACGGTGCATGATGCCAATACGCAACAACCCACGGTTTGTTATTTGCTGCCAGATCTGCTTTGATCCACTGCACCTGTGCTCCAAGGGTATCGTACAAACGTGTCGCGTTGTCTTCCTTTCCATAGGAATCCAGAGCAAGAAAGTGAATGTTTCCGTAATCGTATGAATAAAATGCTTCCGTTCCCGAAGGTACACCTCCTGCTTCACCGTTTCCCGGCAAATCAAAAATATCGAAGTAAGGAACTGCATGGTCATTCTGACGGGAACCGCTATTGGCATAATCGTGATTTCCTGGCGCAGGCCAAAGAGGTGTATTACGCATTAAGTTGGATTCGTAGATATCGAAGAAATTAGAAGAATATTCCTGCTCAGTTCCACTGTTATAAGCGTTATCTCCCAGCAACAACCAGCCATTCGCTGATTTTCCGTCCATGTATTCCAGGTAACGGTCGCGAACATTTCGCTGATGCGTTGTATTTGTACCGCAATCGCCACTTACCCAAAAAGTATATTTTCCTTCCGATCCGTTAAGCGGAGCTGTGATAAAGTAATTATTCGTATCGCCCTGAATCACTCCGACGGAAGTTCCTATCGCATAAAAGTATTTGGTATTCGGGGTTAAACCGGAAAGCGTTACGATATGATCCGTAGTTGAGGCTGGAAGAGCAACTTCCTGTGTCAGGGCAGCTGCACTTGTTCCATATTGAACTTTGGTATCAACCGTTACATCTGTTTTCCAATGTAAAATGACTGAGTTTTCTGTCAATGATTGAATGTAAGGACCTCTTTCCAAAGATGCTCCACCCGGAACCGGAGCTAAGGCAAGAATTTCCATATCGAAACTCAAGTCGCTGCTTGAACCGCTATTCTGATGGATTTCAACGGCAATGGTATTAGATCCCGAAACGAAGAAAGAAGCCGGAACAGAAAGAGTGAATGCATTCAAATCAGTTCCGTCATCCGAGCACGCGGCACTTGCAAACGTATTGTAAGCAATTGTTCCTGCGGGCATATTATTTCTCCAGATTTCAGTCCCATTCACATAAACAACTGCTCCGTCATCCCTTCTGACTTTAAACAAGAAGGATTGATACAGATTGATGTTTGAAATCGAAACTGATTTTCTAAAATAGCTTGTCGGATATTTGTTGGTACATGAAGGATTTTGAGTTACAGTTCCACAAGCATTGATCAATGTTGCTTCATCAGAATCTCCGTAGCCAAATTCTGCATTTCCGGAAGCCCAGGAAGCATCGTTAAAACCTGCTGCAATCCACGAAGTTCCCTGATTGGATCCGTCATCTTTATATTTCCACGAAGCCCCAAGTGCAACAACCTGTGTTTGCGACGGAGCTTCCAGACCTATCATTTCCATATCGAATGATAAATCACTGCTGGTATTGTTTCGTTGGTGAACTTCTACTGCAATGACATTGGTTCCTGTTACGAAACCTGCTGTTGCAGCATCCAGCGTACTTGTCTGAATTCCATTTCCGTCATCGGATGCGTCGCCTGATGCCGTTGTATTGTACAAAACGGTTCCAGAAGGCATATTGTTTCTCCATACTTCCGATCCGTTGACGTAAACAACGATTCCGTCGTCGCGTTTACAGTTTAGCTGAATCTGCGCAAAATCATTGATGTTTGCGATTACAACCGATTTTCTGAAATAAGTCGTGAGGTATTTATTCGTACTTGAAGGACCGTAGCTTACAACTGTTGATTCATCTCCGTCACCGTAACCAAGCTGACCATTTCCTGAAGCCCAGGCGCTGTCGTCAAAACCTGCAGCTGTCCATGCCGTTCCCTGATTACTTCCGTTATCCAGATATTTCCAACTCGCATTGTAGTTAAACAGGGTTGTTTGTCCGATAGCGAAATGACAGAATAACAAGAGTGATAAAAAACAAGTTCTCATGAATGCAAAAATTTTGTTGCAAAGAAAACAAGGCACTTTATCGTTTTAGTAGGGTCAATATTAAATCAGTTACCCGCCATATTAAACTTGCACTAAGCAAATTTGAACCAGCTATTAAATCGCGTTAAATTTCAGTTTCCGATCACTTCATTTTGATAAATATTTAATGAATCCGCCTATCTCTGTGAAGAGAATCAATTTCTACATAACGCTCGCATTACATACAAAGTAAAAAGGAGTCGTCATCCCGATACAAAATTACCGGGAGACGAGCTCCTTTCTTCTATTCGGTTTTACCCGAAGAGCCCGATGATTTAGGTTTTACGTCAGGCTTTGTTATCTTTTGAACGGTTTCGGTTTTCTTTTCCGGATCCATCATTTCCATGAGTTTCAATCCTAAAAGACCATCCATTGCCGTTCCTCCTTGTTGTCCGTTTCCGCCGATCAGAACATCAGGAATTAATTTGATATTTCCTTTAGAAAGCTCTTCGGTGATTTTGTAACGTGTAAAGTTTTCACCACCCAGCGCTTTCACTGCCAATTCATAAGCTTCGGCCGTAGATTTACCGATTGCTAAAATCTTACTCGCTTCCGCAGAACCGGTTTTTGAAATGCGTTCAGCTTCTGCATCTGCTTTCAATTTCACGGCTTCCGAATCTGCTTTGGCGCGGGCACGTGTAGATTCTGCTTCTGCCAATGCACGCATCTTGGTAGCTTCCGCCTCCGCTCCGACTGCCAATTTCACTCCGGATGCATCTCCTTCTGCTTTTTTTACCGTTGCATTTGCAGTACGTTCTGCAATTTCCACACTTTGTTGTGCTTTTACGATGTCTTTTTGCATATCTGCAATCGCGGTTTCTTTTTCCATCCCCTGGCGCGTTTCCTGTGCTTGTTTCTGGGTTTCATAAGTCACCTTTTGCTCTTCCGCAATTTTACGATCCGTCAGCGTCTTCATCAAAGATTCCGGTGGAACGATATCTCCGATTAAGGTATCAACCGCGTTCACGTTGTATTCATCCAACACCTTCTTGATGTGTTCCTTTGCAGATTCCTGTCTTTCCTTACGTGTCGACAAGAAAGCAATCACATCGCTGTCCTGTGCCGAGTTCCGGAAATAGTTACCAATGGTTGGCTCCAGAACCTGTGTTACCAGGTTGACCATGTTCCCGAAACGCGCAATAACCTTCGGAGCTTCGTTTGTAGGTACGTGAATGATCTGTGAAACGTCCAGATTGAACGGGAAACCATCTTTCGAGCGAACCGTAATCGTAGACAGGTTTTTATCCAGATTGTGCGATTCACTGCGCGCCTGTGCCCAGTTCAATACCAGATTCGTCGTAGGAACCAATTCCACCTTCATCGTGTACTTGTTCACCGGATATTTCCCCGGACCAAAAGGCTCCGACCAAACTCCCTTACTTCCTTTCTCCACGATATTCCCGTGTTTGAAATCCGTCCCTGTTAAATCTTTTCCATCCTGACCAATGTAAGAGATCACCACTCCAACATACCCGATCGGAATTTCAGTCATCGGAGTTTCTTCCACTTGCAAAGCCCATGGATTTAAGTTGTAAGATCCCGCCAAAATAACCGTTGGCTGCAAACCGCGATTTCCACCGTTTTGCAAAAAGTTATCGAAATCCTGGAAATTGTTGTGTCCGCCGACAGCCTTTCCTGCAATTTCTCCGTGTTCGATCGGCATACCGTCTAACGTTGTAACAATCCCAACCATGCTTTCGCGAATACGCACCATCTCAGTTATCGAAACCTGAAAAAGCATCGTATTGATCCGGTAAGAACCTGCGGTAATGTAGTTCGTTTGGCGACCTCGCTGACCGTTGTTCATCAAGAACATATTTGCATCCTGAAAGTTGTCGCATTCGACTTTTCTTCCGAGAATATTTCCGGTTGGAATTTCAGCTCCATCTTTCGACAAAACCAAACCGATCTTTCCTTCAGGAATAACGGTAAACTGTTCCATGGTGATTTCGTACTGCCACACCCACATTCCGAAATACAATCCGGGAGCAAGGGTTTTTGCCTGAAATCCGGCTTCTCCGTTTGTTGCAACAATGCGTCCGTCCGGAAGTTCTTTGTGTTCGCCAAAAAGGACAAACTTTTTTGTCACTAATCCGATTCTGTCTTCGGGAACGATGACCATTCCGAACAAGAATCTCAGAATGAATTTGTAGAGGACTAAACAGATTACGATTAATCCGATCCACCAATAACTAAGTAACATTTCTTTCATAAGTTTATATTGTTTAATTTAAAGTTTGGCACGCTACTTGCCGCTCTCAAATTTAGAAGAAACAATTTCAAAACTCCCAGTCGGACCCAGTTTTTTCATTGCACGTAAACTCGTATCAAAAGCTTATGCAATCAATACCGGATCCCGACTTGGGAGCGCCGTTGGCGGCAGGTTGACAGAACGAATCGTTGTTCCTGAACGAACAAAAAAACGTTTGGTCAAACTGCCTTTGACCTATTTCTTCTAAGATGATTCACTTCAGCACCGTACATCCGCCGCTGCGGACGAACATTCAATTCCGATAGGAAGCTTGAGGGAAGTGGCGGTATTCCGGTGGGCTGTATCGCGAACGTGACATTCACGGAGTAAATGTATATATCCTGCAATATTCCAAACAGATTTTAGGATATTTTGACACTTAAGCCTGTATTTTTTTATCCGGAAAAAAGTACTCAAACACCATAGGGAATAAGTGCTGAACACTGTTAATTTCGTCAGAATAATCATTTAAAGAATCAAGTCCTTTTTTTAAATTCATCTTTCGGAATCCGGGAAAATTATTCTGGAATATTTGATTTAGAAGTCTTTTTGTGATGATTATTTCAAACACTATCTTACAAATTTCAAGCTCTTTTCGACCCCGTTCTGATCTGTCACACAGGCAATGAAGTAGCCTTTAGAAAGCGTTGAGACATCAATTGTATTCCCACCTTCAACCATCGTGTGATAAATCAATTGTCCGGAAAGGGAATAAAGATTCAGATCCAGAACAGCGGATTCATCATTTGATTTGACAGAAAGAGTGTTTTCATTTAACAGAGAAAGGATTATTTCATCGGAATCATCCGGAATTGGAATTTCTGGATTCGACAATTCTTTCATCGTGACACGCACAAAGTAGGTATTTTCGGGGTTGTGATAATCATCTCTGAAACGGAACAACCCAGCGGATTTAATGATTCCTTTCTGCCAAAAATGATCTCCGTGGTATGAACTGACACTCCAGTCTTGCGTCAACGAAACCGGATCGCCTTCAAGAACCAAAAGCACCGAATCCAGATCATCAGCTCCGATGCCTCCCGGACACACTTCGAAAATGAAATCTGTATTGTAAATGAGAGAATCTCCCGGATTGATCGAAACTTCGTAGAGCTTTGGGTCAGTAGTGCTCTGTTCAAAAGCTTCCGTACATTCAAAAAGATCAAAGTAAAAGCCTCTGATTTGAAACAAATCCGTTTTAGTTCCGTGATGATATGTCAAGTTGCATTTGGATTCACACTGAGCTCCCTTTTCCTGAGAAAATCCGCTTATGGAGCTGATAATGGCAGTAATAAAAAGTAGTCGTTTCATGAAGCTATAACGAACAAACGAATCAAATAGTATAATCAACTCATTTTCAAGGCATGAAAAAAGGCTTCCAGTTTCCTGGAAGCCTTCGCTTATTTTAATTTCAATTGAATTATCCGTTCAATGCTTCCGCACCACCAACGATCTCAAGGATTTCGTTTGTAATGGCAGCCTGACGTGCTTTGTTATAGCTCAACTTCAAATTGCGTTGTAATTCTTTCGCGTTATCTGTTGCTTTGTGCATTGCAGTCATACGTGCTCCGTGTTCAGATGCATTTGAATCCAATAATGCTTTAAACAACTGGATTTTCAATGATTTCGGGATCAATTCTTCCACGATCTCTTCTTTCGAAGGTTCGAAGATGTAATCTCCTGCTTGCTTATCATTCGCCTGAGCTGTAGGAACAATCGGCAGTAACTGTTCTTCTTTCACTTCCTGAGAAGCTGCATTGATAAATGAATTGTAAACTACAACTACTTTATCAAACTTCTTCTCCAAAAATGCCTTCATTGCAAATTCAGCAATTACAGAAACATTTCCGAATGATAGATCTGCAAAGATATCTTCAGCAATTCCAGTTCCGGTAGTATTGAAATACATATCAGAACGTTTGAATGCATCTTTTGCTTTTTTACCAAGACATAACAAACTCACATTGGAGTTTGAATACTCTTCGTTGATTGCCAGATTGACGCGTTTGATGATGTTGTTATTGAAACCACCACACAATCCACGATTAGATGTAATTGCGATAATCAATACGTTTTCAACCGGACGAGAAGCAGCCAATGCATTTTCTGAAATATCCAACGAAGCAGTCAAATTACCTAAAATCTCTTGCAATTTTTCAGCATACGGACGCATTTGAGTAATTGCATCCTGCGCACGCTTCAACTTTGCAGCAGAAACCATCTTCATTGCAGAAGTAATCTGCATGGTAGATCCTACTGAAGTAATTCGATTTCGTATTTCCTTTAAATTCGGCATATCTTTAATTTAGAATTGAAAATGTAAAATTGATAAGACCTGAATCCCCCTTTTACATTCTCAATTTTCAATTTTCAATTAATATTTTGAAGCGATCTCTTTCGCAACTTTTCCTAAAAGATCTGTATCAGCATCTTCGTATTTTCCAGCTTTCAAACGAACCAAAACATCTGAATGTTTCGCTTCCAAGAAATCCAAATATTCTTTTTCGAATTCTTTTACTTTGTTTACCGGAACGTTTTGCATCAATCCTTTTGTACCAACGTAGATGATAGCAATTTGCTTTTCTACCGGGTATGGATCTCCTTCACGTTGTTTCAAGATCTCTAAGTTACGAGCACCTTTGTCCAATACTGATTTTGTAGCTGCATCCAAGTCTGAACCAAACTTAGCGAACGCTTCCAATTCACGGTATTGAGCCTGATCCAATTTCAAAGTACCTGCTACTTTTTTCATGGATTTGATTTGCGCGTTACCTCCTACACGAGATACAGAGATACCTACGTTAATCGCCGGACGGATACCTGCGTTGAACAAGTCACCTTCCAGGAAGATCTGACCATCCGTAATCGAAATTACGTTTGTAGGGATATACGCGGAAACGTCACCTGCCTGTGTTTCGATAATCGGAAGAGCTGTTAATGAACCACCACCTTTCACCAATCCTTTGATAGACTCAGGAAGGTCATTCATTTGTTGTGCGATATTGTCATCAGCGATGATTTTCGCAGCACGCTCCAACAAACGGGAGTGAAGGTAGAATACGTCACCTGGGTAAGCCTCACGGCCCGGAGGACGACGCAATAACAAAGATACCTCACGGTAAGCTACCGCTTGCTTTGATAAATCATCAAATACGATCAATGCAGGACGTCCTGAATCACGAAAGAACTCACCGATTGCAGCACCAGTCATTGGAGCATAGAACTGCATTGGAGCCGGATCAGAAGCATTTGCAGCAACGATTACCGTGTAAGCCATTGCACCTGCATCTTCTAATTTTTTAACTATTCCTGCAACCGTTGACCCTTTTTGTCCTATTGCTACATAGATACAGAAAACAGGTTCTCCACGGTCGTAAAATTCTTTTTGATTGATAATTGCATCGATTGCAACAGTTGTTTTTCCTGTTTGGCGGTCACCGATGATTAACTCACGTTGTCCACGACCAATCGGAATCATTGCATCAATCGCTTTGATACCTGTTTGAAGAGGCTCAGTTACCGGTTGACGGAAGATAACTCCCGGAGCTTTACGCTCGATCGGCATTTCATACAATTGACCTGCGATAGGACCTTTTCCGTCGATTGGGTTACCGATAGTATCCACAACACGACCAACCATTCCTTCACCAACGTTAACAGAAGCAATACGATTCAAGCGTTTTACAGTGTCACCTTCTTTTACTCCAGAAGAGCGACCCAACAATACAACCCCTACGTTATCTTCTTCCAGGTTCAACGCAATTCCTTGAAGAGCTCCTTCGAACTCAACCAATTCACCGTATTGAACTCCTTTCAATCCGTAAACGCGAGCGATACCGTCACCGATTTGTAAAACTGTACCTACTTCTTGCAATTCAGCTTCTGAACGAAACCCTGCTAATTGCTCTCTTAAAATCGCAGAAACTTCTGCTGGTTTAACATCTGCCATGTTTTCCTTTTTTTATGTAGAGTTACCCTCTTACTACCTTGTTAAACGTTGTTTCAATTTATTAATTTGTGATGCTACTGAAGCATCAATCTGGTTGTCACCCATACGAACGATAAACCCTCCAATCAAATCTGCATCAATTTTCTCAGTCAATTCAACAGTTCCTGTTGTGGAAGCCTGAACTTTCGAAAGGATTTCTTTTTTGACTTTATCATCCAATTTTTGAGCGCTGATCAATGTCACCGGAACAATTCCCTGATGCGCTTTCAAAAGTACATCAAAAGAACTTGCTATCTGAGACAAATATCCTTCACGACCATTCTTTACAATCAACTCAACGAATAGGTTTGTTACTTTGTCGAATTGGTCAAATACTGCATTTAATACATTCAACTTTTGATCTGCTTTCACAATCGGGCTCTCAAGCATTAGCTCCAGATCACGATTTTCAGCACATACCGTTGCCATGTATTTCATATCTGCCGCGATAGCATCCACTTTGTTTTGTTCGATCGCAAGATCCAACAAAGCTTGTGCGTAACGGGAAGCTGATTTTGAAATCTTCATTTCTATCGATTAGTTCAAGTTAATATCACCTGCCATTTTCTCTGCCAACGCTTTTTGCTTCTCATCGGAAGAAAGTTCTCCACGAATGATTTTCTCAGCGATCTCCAATGAAATTGCAGCAACTTGTGTTTTCAATTCAGCAATTGCAGCTGTTTTCTCAGTATTGATTGTTGCACGAGCAGATTCAACGATTTTGTTTGCTTCTGTTTTCGCAGCATTTTTAGCATCCTCTACCATTTTCACAGCTGTTTCTTTTGCATCTTTCACGATTGCATCACGTTCAGCTCTTGCTTCTTTCAACAAGTTTTCGTTTTGAGCCTGCAAAGCATGCATTTCAGCTTTTGTTTTCTCTGCCAATTCCAAAGCATCAGAAATTTTTTGCTCACGTGCATTTACAGAAGCCAAAATCGGTTTCCAAATGAACTTAGTTAAAATAACAAGCAACAAAACGAACACTAAGCCCGTCCAAAAAAGTAATCCTAAATCCGGTGTAATTAAACCCATCTTATATCAATTTTAATTTTTTCAATTCAGTTGTAAAAAAGGCTTGTCACAACCAACCGTTGCAACAAGCTCTTTTTAATTACTTCGCGTTTCCTAGTAGACCAACTACTACACCGAAAAGTGCAACACCTTCGATTAACGCTGCTGCGATAATCATAGCTGTTTGAATTTTTCCAGAAGCTTCAGGTTGGCGAGCGATTGCGTCCATTGCTGAACCACCAATTTTACCAATTCCTAATCCTGCTCCTAAAACTGCAAGACCTGCTCCGATTGCTGCGATACTTCCGTACATGCTATATGTATTTAAAAAATTACTAATTAATGGTGTGCTTCTTCAACAGCAGCACCGATAAACAACGCTGACAACATTGCGAACAAGAAAGCTTGTAAGAACGCTACCAACAACTCCAACACAGAGATAAACAATGCCATCGGAACGGATAGTGCTCCCCAAGCTGCATTCTGGTTGATAAAAATAATTGAGATCAATGCCAATATGATGATGTGTCCTGCAGATATGTTTGCGAACAAACGAATCATCAAGGCAAAAGGTTTTGTCAGAATCCCTACCAATTCAATTGGGATCATGATAATCAACAATGGTTTTGGAACACCCGGCATTGCAAAAATATGCAACCAGTAATTCTTATTTGCTGAAAACAAAGTCACCAACAAAGTAGCAACCGCCAGAAACAAAGTCACGGTGATATTACCTGTTAAGTTTGCTCCTCCCGGAAGGAACGGAACCAATCCCAACAGGTTATTAATGAAAATGAAGAAGAAAATCGTCAACAGGTAAGGAACGTACTTTTTGTACTTATGCCCGATATTCGCTTTAGCGATATCATCACGCACCATCACGATTAAAACTTCTAAGTATTTAGCCAATCCTTTCGGAGCAACAGCACCGTGCTTCTTGTAGAAACGAGCCACATTCGACATGATCAACAAGATCAGAATTGCACCCATAAACAAGGAAAGTACGTTTTTCGTAATGGAGAAATCCAAGGGACTTACTGCACCGTGAACATGACCATCTTCGAAAGACAATTCACCACCTTCCAATTTATAGATCTCTTCATGAAACATCGCATATCCCGCTGCAGGACCAACTCCTTTCACGTACTCTACTTCTTCGTTCGTTTTGTGATCGATTGCTGAAGCATGCTCACCATGATAAAAATGCTTGGAAGAAAACGTTTTCAAACCACCATCAATCAAGATGATCGGAAGATAAATTGAAACACTGTTGTGATGACCACCCCATAAGTGCCATTCGTGCGCATCAGAAATGTGGTGCATGATCATTTCACCTACTTCAAACTCTTCTTGTGGAATAGTCTCCTTAGCGTTAGCGTAAGTAGGGGTCAAAATGAGCATTGCTGCTACAAAGGTGAAAAATCGTTTTGCACTGAAAATTAATGACATCGCTTATTATTATTTAGATGAAACCCTAAATTTTGGCGCAAAGGTAGTGAATCTTTCAGAAACACCAAGAAAAAATTGCAAACAAATATGTTTTTACCGCATTCATGGTAAAGAAATTTAACTCATTGAAAAAAAATGATTTTCAGGGGCTTGGTTTTGGGGCAAGTGACGAATGGACATCTGTAAAATATCTTCTGCTGAAGATGCAAAAGGCGCAGATTAAATCTTAGGCAAACTGTTCTTGTTAATCTGATTCCTTAGCTGTCTTTTACAACCGTGACTGTCAGGCAGATGATGAAACAGAAACCTGAAGCGCCATGAAACAGGGCATTAAAAATCTGCGAAACTATCGTAATCTGCGGACAGCTCAAAACATAATTAGCTCTTTCGGACCTTTAACAGCATCCAAAGTGCCTGAGTGAACAACATGGCAATAAAGAAACTCATGAAATACCAAACGAATTCTCTGAATGAATCTTTCCAAACGTATTTCACGATCAGTACAAAAAACAGTACAAGAATCATCTGAATTGCTGTTCCTAAAATGAAGCGTTGAGCCTGGGATTCTGCTGTTGCATTTTTTCCGGAAAGCATAATCGCCGTACTCGAAAAGAAAATTCCTAACAAACCGATGATTCCAGTAAGATGGTTTTTGGGAATAACCCACTCCCATTTCAAACCAACCAACACTAAATAAATCAGGGCAATAACCGTTAAACTCGAAAAGACTCCAACTCGTTTATTCATCTTCTTTTTCTTTTGACATATTGATTACTTCCCGAATAATGAGGTACATCGCCACTACAACACCTGTCAAGGTGCAAATCAACGTGTACATGTTTCCTCCGGGATTGTACTTTCCATCCAACCAAACTCCTAAAAGAGCTGCTCCGGTGATGATTGCTCCCATCTGAAGAGCTGCACCACTGAACCGGACGTAATTCTTAATCTGCTTTCTTGGTTTTTCTTCCATGACACACTTATTTGATTCAATAGTTCTCGTCAAAGAACAACTGGTACTCATCCAGTTTACCAGTATCAAATAAGGTAAGCAAATTTTTCTCGGAAATAAATAAAATTTTCATTTTTTGCATATCAAGCAAATGGTTTCTTGTTCGTTTATAGAACGAAACATAGGATGCCGCTTCAATCTCATCCTTGAATTGCTTGATCAGGATTACATTGTCTTCCTTCAGAACTTTTGATGTAATGGTCAGCTTTTGTTTGCTGTAATACTCTTTATTGAAGTCCACAACGCGCGTTTTAGCCACTACATTGTTTATTTTCTCCGTCAGGAAGACAAGCACAAACATCGGTTCATTTTCCGTATAAGTGTAAATGCTCTTGTTCGTAAAATCAACCGGTTCATTTTTGGAATATCCGTTCAGAATGATCTTCTTCATCTCCATTGCTTTGGCAGCCTCGGGAGTTTTCGGATAAAGCGCAATTAAGGTATCCAAAGTCGGCAAAATGGTCTTTTTGTCTTCATACATTTTTGCCTGAGCCATCGCTTTCAGTAAAATATATTTGCTTCGGTACGGATTCTCTTTTTCTTCTGCAAGAACCGTATTGGCTTTCATAATTACCGGATAATACAAACCTCTTTCGTAGCGGTCCAAATCCGTCAGGTATGCTTCCTGCGTTAACTTTTCGCGTTCCTTTTTCTTTATAAAATAGTCCGGATCTCTCAAATAACCTGCGTAATCAGAGGTCGGATAATTGATCAAAATGTAATCTTTCTGTTCAACTGCAATCGGATCATCCGGATTGTGCAGTTTATAAATCTGATATGCTGCCATAAGCTTCATATCGCTTTCAAAGTCCTTCTCCAACATCGTGCGGTATTGTTTCTCCGCAAGAGGCGTTTCATTCAATTGTTCGTTGTAAATCCCTCCGGCGTCGAAATAAGCATTCATCATTCTGGAACGCGATGCCTGCAAAGCCGAATCAGACAAGGGAAGTTTAGCAACCAACATTTCAGGAGTCAAAGAATCCAACAAGCTTCCACCGTTATTTTTAGACGTCGCTTTTGTTGTTGAACTTGTGTCGGACCCATCTGTGAAACTTGCAAAAACAACCTTTTCGGATCTTCTCCAGTCATCTTCATTTTCACGTTGACCCCATTGTTTTCTAAACTCTTCAAATCCTTCTGTTTTCGCCTTGTCGTTGTTCCAGTAGAATTTATTTCCACCACCACCGGAAGTAGATTTCTTGTTCTGGATCTCCTGAAGTGCCGCCAATCTGATCGCATCCTGGCGCTGACGCTCTTCTTCTTCTTTCTTCAGTTTTTTAATGACTCCTTCTGCAAATTCAAGCTGTTCTGAAGGAGATAATTTTGCTACGCGCTGAACACTGTCTTCGTATTGAGCCGTTTCAATCGCAGTTACCAGACTTTGAAGTTTAGACGCTTTATTCTGAATCGCTTCGTAATTCGGATACGTTTCCGGAATCACTTTCGCGCAGCTGTCGTAATATTTTTGAGCACCCAGATAATCTTTCTTCGAAAAACTCATATCTCCAAGCTTCTCGTAGGCCATTCCTTTTTGACGGTTATTCGAAGTGGAATAAAATGCTGAACGGGTATAATTTGCCTTTGCTCCTTCTTCATTGGATTCCAATTGATCCATTCGGGCAAGCGTAAAGTAAATCTGATCCTTAAACTCCGCATTTTTCGTGTCGCGAAGCATTTTCTTCAAATTCTTGCGCACTTTTTCTCCTCCGGCATTTAATGCATTCTTCAAATTTGCATTGAAGCTCATTTCATATCCGGCATTGTATTTCGCCACGCGATTATAGTGATATGCTGCTTTCACACGATCACCCGCATTTTCATACAACTGACCCAAAATGAAATTGATCCGTGCTTTGTCTTTTGATTTCTTTGCGAATTCCAATGCTTTTGTCAGCGCTTTGATCTCTCCTTCTGCATCTTTTCGTTTTTCACAGAAAACGGCACGTGTAATGGCCACATCGTAACGCAGTTTTTTCGGGAAAGGAGCCATTTCCTTTTCCTTGGATTTCTTTTTGCTTTTTTTCTTTTTGGATTTCGACTTGGATGATTTGGAATCCTTCGACTCTTTCTTCCCGCTGTTTTCCATTTCTTCCTGAGCCTTCTCTAAATTGGCAATCGCAAAGTTTGCCTCTGTGAACTTGCCTTGTTCCATATAGGTTCTTGCCATCCACATTTCAGCAACGTAAGCTGATTTATCGGTAGAGAAAAACTTCTTGGTGTATTCGAAATTCTTGAATGCCAGATCATAATCGCGGCGGTAATAATTCGCTACTCCGATTGTAATCCAGTTCTCATCGATCCAACGATTGTGCTCTTCCTTTTTAGCTGCCGGCTTCTCCATCGAAGGCATAGCATGTCTCTGGATAACCTTCGTACATTTAGCAATAGCCGTATCAATAGGGGAATACATATTCTTTACTTCCTCTTCGCTCGGCAATTGCTGAACAGGAAGAACCGTATAAAAATCTTCTTTTTGATTTTCACGAAATGTTTTCATAGCACCGTCAAGCAAATCATTTGCATTGAAGTAGCCGTTATAATGTGCTGTTGTACCGTGATATGACCTGCTAAGCAGGGTATTCTTTTCAGTAGAACAAGCCCATATGATGGAAAGAATTCCTAAATAAATCCAAAAATGTAATTTCTTCATTTGAATGAAAAATCTGCGCCGATGTGATTAAAGATTAACTTACAAAAGGCAAATATATTGTTTTGTTTATCAAATCAATTCCAAATCCGGTAATTAGATGACGGATTATGCTAAAAAACAGATTCTGTGATTGTTTTCAGATTTTAGTCGTCTGGATCACAGTTCATCCAAAAGACGGATAGAAATGTATCTATTTATCCTGTAGCAGCAAGGGATGCAGATAACATGATTTCCTCCTGCAAACCCCATTTTTAAGGTTTTACTGCCGAATCCTTGTCGCCATACTTTTGATGGATCTCCAAAATTTGTTTCGCATCATCAGCATCAATCCCCAGGCTATCAGCTATTTCCTTTGCTCTCAACACCTGATCAACCGAGAGTCCGGTGCTGTCTGTTTCGTTGTGAAGAGCATTTTTCAGGAAAATGGTACTTGACCCAAGCGCCGGAACTGTTTTTGTTGAAAGGTCTTTCACCGGCTCGTAAAGCAATGAATTCGCTTTTGTTTTTTGCGGGAAGAAGTTGCTTTTTTCATCGTAAGATTCGATTAAAACCAATAAAACACTCACGATGTAAAGTGATTTGATCGTAGCAAACAACACTCCCAGAAATTTATTCAATGGAGACAATTGAACGACCTGAATCATTTTTTCGATCATTTTACCACCGAAATAGATCATGGCTCCGACTCCCAAAAAAGTCAGCGTGAATGCAACAACGGGCAGGTATTCCGAATTCCAGTTAAAGGTTGTTTTGATCCAATTTGCCGTAAAGTCTGAGAAGTGAATTCCAACATAAATCCCCACCAAAATGGCTAATAATGTAAACAACTCAATGACGAAGCCGTGTTTAAATCCTTTATACGCTCCGTAAAGAATTGGTATCAGAATCAAAATATCCAGAAAATTCATGTCTCAAAATTGGTAAATCCGTTTTGATAAAAACAGATAGGGCGAAAAATTTTTCGCCCTATCTGTTTTTAAATATATTTTATCATTACCCCATATTGGTAAAAACTTGCTGTACATCGTCGTCGTCGTCGAATTTATCAAGCATTTTTTCAATGTCAACCAATTGTGCTTCCGTAAATTCAACCGGTGTTGTTGGGAAACGCTCCAGGTTTGATTTAAGAATCTCAATTCCGCGTTCTTCCAAAGCTGAACCAAGTGTTCCGAAAGCGGTGTAATCTCCATAAACAAAAACGTGCTCGTCTGTTACTTCAATTTCCTCACAACCTGCATCGATCAACTCCAGTTCCAATTCTTCCGGATCCATTCCATCCGTTTTCACCAATTGAAAAACAGACTTTCGGTCGAACATGAATTCCAAAGAACCATTCGGCACGACTCCGCCGCCAGCTTTATTGAAATATGATTTCACGTTTGCTACCGTACGCGTTGGATTGTCCGTTGCACATTCCACATAAACCAACACTCCGTGCGGTCCTTTTCCTTCGTAGTCAACTTGTGTAAATGCTGCAACATCTTTTTGGGCTGCACGTTTAATTGCCGCTTCGATATTATCTTTCGGCATATTCTCGGCCTTCGCATTTTGAATAGCAGTCCTCAACTTGGCATTCGTCGTCGGATCTTGTCCGCCTTCCTTTGCTGCCATTGTAATGGCTTTACCCAGTTTTGGAAACAATTTAGACATTTTGCCCCATCGTTTTTCTTTTGCTGCTCTACGATATTCAAATGCTCTTCCCATTTCTTTCTTATTTAGATTGGCGCAAAAATAATCAAAGTAAGTTTAATTGAAAATGGAGAATGGAAAAATTGATGTGAGCCAAGGGACAAGACACACACAGTCCAGATCAAAAATTGTTTTCCTACTAATTTTTCTTGACTCTTGTCGCTAATAGTCTTGACTTCTTTTAACTTCTCATTTTCAATTTTGACTTATCAAAAGTTAATATATTTACAAAATGAAGCTCAGAATGCTAATTTTTATTGCCTTTAGCTTGACCCTTTGTTCTGCAACTGGTCAGAATCTGACATTTCGCCGACCTGATTTCCAAACAAAAACCAGCTTGGTTTACTATTATTTCTGGGAAGAAAATGAAGACGGAAGTATTTCTCCATCCGGAATTCACACTCCTTTCAGTCTAAACCGGATCATTTTGATCGACCCGGCAAAATCTTCCGAAAAATGCACACTCAGTGATTCGGTATTCATGAGAGAAGTGGAATTGATCGGGAGAAGCTACAAACAAAAGAAACTCACTTTCAAGAAACGAAAACAACATCATCATTTCTTTTTCAGAATCTCGCACCCGGAAAAACCTCAGACGGTTGTTTACATCAAACGAAAAGGACAATGGTCGAGCTATCCGATGTCGCTTGTATTGAATTTTGATGCCCGGCCATCCGGAATCCTGCAATTCAAGTATGCCGGATCGGAAATTCATTTCGGAAACTACCCGTCCATACCTGTTTCGCACAACACGTACCGGGTTTATTCTTATTTCAATGCTGAAAACGCAGAGAAGGCGAAACCGGTCTATCAGCATTTGCTTGCGTTTAAGGGCGAAGAATTAAGTCTGCAGCTGATCCAGAATCAACGTCCGAAAGCAAAACGCTACCTGGTTTTTGTCAACGGATACCGCGGACCGAAATTCGACAAGCAGGAAAGCCGGAATGAAGTTTATTTGAACGACCGGACGAATTACTGGTTTAAGATCGATGACCGTTTCATTCAGCGTCTGCATCCAGATACCAGTTTTTATCTGGACGCCAGTTTTCCGGTAAGTACCTCGAATCATTATTCCAAACTGAAATTCGGCTGGAGCTACATCCGCTCTGTGAATACGAATGCATCCGGAAAAGCAGCGAAAAAGTATTCCCGCTTAAATCAGAAATGTAATCCTGAAGGGTTTGATTACCGCTACCAAAAAGGAGTTATCGCAGGAAAGGCATTTCTGAATCAGATTCAGAATACTCCTAAAAGTTATCTGGTCAAAGACACGATTGATTTTGTGTGTCACAGCATGGGCTACGCTTACACCTTGGGTTTGATCGAAACGATCAGAGATCAGGTCGTTCTCGGGAAAATCTATCTGCTTGCTCCCGAAAATGCAGGTTACAAAGGTTTGGACTGGAATCTCTTTGAAGAAGCGTGGCAATATGGTTCCAATCTGGGGCAAACAAATGCAGATCCACTCAGCTGTCAGGACGGCGTGGCTCCTCAAACTGCCGTTTTTGGAATAGATTCATTGAAATCTGCTTGTGTAGGAAGAGTGTTTGCTCCTCAAAGCTGGCCCAACAAGCATTTTGTTCATTCGCACATGGTCTACAGTTACGACTGGATTTTCGACCGGATTCAAAAAGGACAAGCGGGATACATCCATTAGACATTTTTTGGATATTTAAGACGACAGGATTTTAGGGTCTCAAAACTTTTAAAGTAGTCCCGATATCCTAATGTCTTAATATCCTAATGTCCATTCACAGTAAATAAGTAATTTTAGGGCATGGATTACGCATTGGAATTACGCTATCAGAATTTAGCGAAGCAATTGGAACCGACTTTTGGTCCCGGTATTGATTTACAAGCTATGCTTTTCCTCATTGGTGTAGAGGAATTAGGAATAGGATATAAAATTTTTAAAAAACACGAGAAAACCGATTTGATGCATATTGCAATCTGCACCTTATTGGAACCATACGGATATTATGAATTCAAAGGAAGAGATGCGGACAACTGGCCTCATTTCGAATTCGTGAAAGAGCTCCCTCCGCTGGATGAGTTGGAGCAGCAAGCCTTCATGAAAGAAGCCATTTTGGAATACTTTGAGCATCATGGTTATTCTACCAAAGATGTACAACCTTAGATCTGGCAACAGGCATTAGTGATCAGCTATTAATGAGGCATCTGACCAATGTCTTTTCCCAGATTACTTTCGCACTGACGCTTGTTGTAATCCAGTCTTCAAAAGCTTCCGCTTTTTCTTATATTTGTCCCACTTTAAATAAAAACTATGGATTTTTGGGTTCGCGCAGCTCAGCTGATTTTATCTCTTTCCCTTTTGATTGTCTTGCACGAGTTCGGGCATTATTTACCTGCAAAATGGTTCAATACAAAAGTGGAAAAGTTTTACTTGTTCTTTAACCCGTATTTCTCTGTTTTCAAGAAAAAAATCGGTGAAACGGAATGGGGATTGGGATGGATTCCGCTTGGTGGTTATGTGAAAATTGCCGGAATGGTAGACGAGTCTATGGACAAAGAACAATTAGCACAGCCACCGCAACCATGGGAATTCAGATCCAAACCGGCGTGGCAGCGTTTGATTATCATGCTTGGTGGAATTATCGTAAACGTTCTTGTTTGTTTTGTGATCTACATCATGGTTTTGTTTGTTTGGGGTGAGGAAAAAATTGACCAGAGCAAAATGGTGAACGGGATGGCGATTCATCCGTACATGGAGCAGTTTGGTTTTCAGCAAGGAGATAAAGTATTGACTGTTGACGGACAAAAACTAGATGCACTTCAACAGCTTGGCGGAGAAATTCTCATTTTCAACAAGCGTCACTTCAAGGTACAACATCCGGGTGGTAAAGTTGAAACGATTGTACTTCCTGAAGATATCGGGAATATGATGTGGGAAAACGGAGCGGAAAAAGGTGCTTTCGATTTCAGATTTTTCCTTTCCAAAGTTGATAGTGTTGCAGCGAAAACACCTGCTTCCAGAATCGGCTTGAAAAAAGGTGACAAATTCGTTAAAATCAACGATCAGGAAATTCAATTCTATGATCAATTTCAATCAGAACTTTACCACAACAAAGGGAAGAAGGTTCATGTGACTATTTTGCGTGACGGAAAAGAAATCGAGAAAGAAGCTTACATCGGGATGGACGGAAAAATGGGTGTTAACTTTAAGAAGTTAAGCGTAAGCTCTGATACCAGCGCTGTGTACACTCAGAATTATTCTCTTGGAGCAGCATTGACTTCCGGATTCGGAAAAGGACTTCGTACAATGTATATGAACGTCGCTCAATTCAAATATGTCTTCTCCAAAAAAGGAGCAGAATCAATCGGTGGTGTCGGTTCAATCGGGAAATTGTTTCCTGCAACATGGAACTGGCAAGCTTTCTGGACTTTGACTGCATTCCTTTCGATGATGCTGGCAATTATGAATTTGCTTCCTATTCCGGCATTGGACGGAGGACACGTCATGTTCCTGCTTTATGAAATGATTACAGGTCGTGCTCCGGGACAGAAATTCATGGAATATGCGCAATACGTCGGGTTCTTCCTGCTGCTTGGTTTGATCCTTTACGCTAACGGAAAAGACCTGATAGGAGCGATAATGGGATAGAAAAAATTTAAAAAAGAGTGCCTTCGACTTCGCTCAGTCACCTTTTTAAATTTTTCATTTATAAACTAAAAATTACGAAATACATAAACGGTGGCATAAGTCGAAAGATTTATGCCATTTTTGTAAAAAAAGAAACACATGAAACAAATACTATTATCAATTTTATTTCTTGCTACTGTCGGAACGTCCGTAGCACAGACCAAAGGACAAATTTCCTATTCCATGGACTTTTCAAGTGACAATCCTGATATGGCGATGGCACTTCCAATGATGCAGGGTTCAACTCTTGAGTTGTATTTCATGCCCGGAAAATCAAAAGTAGACATGGTTATGGGGACTTTCATGAAAATGAATACAATCGTTGACATTAAAGCTGACAAAGGATTGATGTTGATGGAAATGATGGGAAGCAAAATGGCAACCGAGTTGAAGAAAATTTCCGAATCTAAAACAGAAGAAAACACAGCAGCTCCTAAAATTGAAGTAACTACTGAAACCAAAGAAATTATCGGATTCAAGTGTACCAAAACAATCATCCGCGATTCAGAAGGTGGTGAAACCATTATGTGGGTAGCAAAAGATTTGAAAACATCTTTGCAAGGTCAGCAGCAATTCGGAGCTAAAGGAATCGAAGGTGCTCCTTTGGAGTTTTCTACAGAAAAGAACGGGATGACAATTCATTTCGTTGCTACAAAATTTCAGGGAAGCGTTGACAAGAGTATCTTCAGTTTGAAAATTCCGGAAGGATACACAGTGATGACAGAAGAAGAGCTTAAAAATATGGGAATGTAAAAATCCCCGAAACATACAAAAGAAAACCCCGAACAGAAATGTCCGGGGTTTTTCTTTTTAAATATTCTTCAGTCTCATGAGTTTCTTGCTGAAGGTTCCTGAATTCTTATGCACCGTCACAATGTAGTTTCCGGACGGTAATCCATCAAGGGAAACCGGAACGAGATGCTCTCCGGGCTGGAATTCTTTTGAACAGACTTCAACAGCCAGGGTTCCCGCCAAATCATAAACCCGTATGGTAACGCGTTCGTTTGCGCATTTAAACTTCAGTGTTGTCTGATCCGCGCACGGATTCGGGAAGATTGAGATATCGCGGTTTTCTTTGTTTTCATTCAAACCTAGGTTGCACGAATCCAAAACCGGGATAAAGTTGATCGTTTGCTCAAACATTCCCTGAATATCTGTCGGATCTGCTTCAAACCAATCTTTCAGAATCGACGCGTAAACATCTCTGAAATCAATTTGCATCGGAATTCCTGCCTGATCCACAATCGTATCGGAAATCACCGGATTTGGACCGATAATGCCCGAACTGATGCATGTTCCGAATAAAAACAAAGGAGCAGCATCACCATGATCCGTTCCATCACTTGAATTAGAGGCAATTTGCCGTCCGAATTCGGAGAAGGTCATTCCGGCAACCCGGCTTTCCAGTCCCAATAAATTCAAATCATCCTGAAATGCCGCTACCGCTTTGGAAATGCGGGAAAGCAGATTTGCATGAGCACCGGTTGTGGGAGCACCCGAAATAACCTGAGCATCGTGTGTATCGAAACCATTGACGTTGACAATGTAAATCTTCGTTTTCAATCCGCCCGAAATCATTTGAGCGATGTATTTCATGTTTTTCGACACATCATCGTTCGGATCGTACATGGTCGACAATGTATTTCCTGCATTCGCTGCCGCATTTACCTGAGCTCCGTATGCATTTGCCTGAGTGATCAAAGTCGACAAATATTCCATGTGCGAACCATAATAGGTTCCGTCATTCACTTGTCCGGTTTCAACCAGATTATAACTGTCGAACGGATTGTTGATCGCTGCGGAAAAATTCGCTGCCAATCCCTGGCAAGTCGCCGATACTTCGTAACCCATGCTGATTGCAAACGGATCCGGGTTTTGCGTATTCGGATATGCATCCGGGAAATTCGGAAACTCTTCGTCCAGATATCTTCCCAACCAGCCACGGGTTGCATTCGGATCCAGCATTCCGGAAGTCCAGATGTCCATCGACCGGAAATGAGATCTGTTTTGTTCCGGATACCCGACATTCTGAATGATTGACAGTTTTCCGTCGGTGAACATGTTTTTCATTCCCGACATAGACGGATGCAATGCATTCGTTGGCGTGATCGTTAACAATTGGTTTTGCGGAATCAATACATTCGAACGCTGAATCGTCAGATTTGCATATTGATCCAAAGGAATCAACGTATTCAAACCGTCATTTCCTCCATTCAGGCGAATAATGACTAAAACACGGTCTTCAGCAGCACGTGAAGTCTTAAACAAATCTTCCGTAACCGCTCCGAATCTAAAGTTCTTTAAAATTAGTGGTGCTCCAATGGATGAAAGTGCAACCGACTGTACAAAATTTCTTCTTTTCATAATTTCTGATTTGGTCTACACTTACATTACCTGGAATTCCGGCAACTGAAATAATCTGTATAATACTAATTCGACGCGTTGTCTGACCGGTGTACTGACTGTTGTGTTTCCGGGATCAGCGATATAATCATTGTATTGAATCGTCCACTCAAAATCCGGTTGCCCGTTAGTCAGAATAGATTTCAGAACTGTTTTTTCGATCAGTGAAACTCCTTTGCAGGTGAAAACCGTCAGAATATCATCAATCACTTGTGGGGCACTTGAAGGTAAGCTCAGGTTGTTCAGAAAATTCAATGCATTCAGCTTGAATCCGTTTCCTCCTACAACCACTCCGTTCGCTACCGTCATCAAGGCTCCCAAATCGAAACGCAATTTCAATAAGCTCGAATTTGCCCATAAACGGGTGAAAGCGGGAGTTTGATAATAAGCTGTCCAACCTCCAACACTTGGTGCACGCAGGTATTCCATTCCCATAACCTGAGAGAAATAATACAAATTCAGGTAAATTTCATAATTCACCTGAACGGCATAATTTGGCACCGAACCGGAAGCATTCAACATGGAAAACAATATTTCCAGCGGGTTCTTAATGATCGCACCGCGAAGCGAAATATCGTAGAAATGCTGACTCTTCAATAACTGATCAATCACCGGAAGTACTTCAAAATTATTCGAAGTCAGCGTTGTGGCCATATCAGCAATCACTGTGCTTTCCACACTTGGAGTCAAATCGTAATTTACAAACCAGCGATAGATCTTACGGCACAGGTATTTTGCCATATCCGGCTGATTGAAGATCACATCAATGTAATTACTGTACTCCATGTTTCCGGCATCAGGAATGACTGTCGACCCGAAATAAGAGCTCAGTGTTTTGCTGGATGTATCGTGCAATATTGGATAAAACACATTGGATGGCTGTGATGCAGTAGAACTATAAAGATCCATAACTGTCCATCCTGTCAGAATTTTCGCACCTGCAGCAACATCGGCTTCCGTGTAATTGGAATAATCACCGGCACCAACCTGCGGCCCTTTTCCGACAGTGAACAACTCCAGCAATTCGCGGGCATAATTTTCATTGGGCGAATACAGGTTGTTTGTAGCTCCGTTCAAAAAAAGCAGCATCATTGGATCGATCGTCATATCTTTCACCAATTGCTTGAAATTTCCCAAACAATTCAGGCGATACTTTTCGTGCATTCCGTAAACAGCTTTTGCTTCATTGGTTCCGTCCACACCAAAGTGATTCCCCCAGAACAAGCACATTTTTTCCTGAATACTCACATGCGGCTGGTTGATTCGTTGTAAGAACCAAGCCCCGAGAGAATAAAGCCGTGCATTGTTTGTTGGTCCGGGATTACTTGCCGGGTACACATCATTTACCCAGGTTGAACCGACTGTTGTTACCGCTTCATCGGCGTGAAATGCCAGCGGAGGTGAAACACTTGGTAAAGTCAGCAATTGAGCCACAGTTGCGTTCATTCCATTGCTTACAGCTTGCGTAATCTGATTTAAAGTCGGACCAAACATGGTTCTTCTCAATAAATGCGCTGCTTCAGCTTTTGTCCAAACTCCGGTATAGGGAGTTAAACTCAATGAAATAGGCTCCTGTACGTTTTCTTCAGGAATCATAATAGTACGTTTTAGCAGGAGGAATTTAGCCAAATTATTTGAATTCCAAAAAAGGAATGTGTAATCGAAGGAAACGATTGAATTTATGGCACTTTATGAGCAAAATTCCGGTTAAAAAATCACTGAAAACTCAGTACCAGTAAGGCCAATACGCAATATCGCGAATATGCAACCAATCCAGTCGATTTCGGGATATTTTGAGTCGTTTTTAGGACAAATCTTTCCACTGGTCTACAAAAACAATGTTTCGTTTCAATCCCGAAAACTTCGTTCGTTTCACTGCGCTTCCTTTGAAAACAGCTTGAAAGGTCAATTCATCCAGATCCAGCCAATCTGCTTTGGAAAAAGACAGGATTTCATCCTTTGCCAGAAATTCCGTTTCATTGTGCGGTTTTGAAAAGCGATTCCATGGACATACATCCTGGCAGATATCGCAACCGTAAACCCAATTGTTCATATTTCCTCGAAACAATTCCGGCAAATCGGCATCTCTCAACTCAATGGTCGCATACGAAATACATTTGGATCCGTTAACAATATAAGGAGCTTCAATCGCATCCGTAGGACAAGCGTCGATACAACGTGTACAAGAACCGCAATAATCCTTAATCGGTCCGTCGGGTTCCAGATCCAGATCACAAATGATTTCTGCAAGGAAGAAAAAAGAGCCTGCTTTTGGCTGAATCAGGTTTCCGTTCTTTCCCAACCAGCCAACTCCGCTTTTTTCGGCCCAGGTTTTTTCGAGGATCGGAGCACTGTCCACAAAAACCCTTCCTTCAATATCTCCGATTTCACTTTGAAGTTCTGAAACAAGGGATCTGAGTTTCGCTTTCACTACCTCGTGATAATCCTTTCCGTATGCGTATTTGGAGATTTGAAAGGTATCTTTCCGCTGAACGGAATCCGGGAAATAATTGTATGCTAATGAAATGACTGTTTTAGCACCGGGAACCAACTTCCGGGGATCTAAGCGCAAGTCAAAGTGATTTTCCATATAGGACATTTTCCCTTGCTTCTCTGCTTTCAGCCAATTGACCAATCGCGGTTCTTCGGAAGCAAGAAAATCTGCTTTGGAAAACCCAACAGACAGAAAACCGATACTCTCAGCTTTTGTACGAATCAGTTGTTTGATTTGGTCCTTCTGCATGTCTTAAAACAAATCCTCTTGTTGGTATTCCTATCGAATACAGTATAAAATTAGTCATACCGATTGAGTTTTAAAAATAGCAGCGTCCGATATCTCCTGACTGTCTCCATTTATCCTGATGTTCCCGTTAACTATTTAAGTCGTTGACAATAAATTGTTTCTGTATCTTTGTTGAACACTTTACCTGATTAAGTGTAATTATCCCAAACAAAAAAATTACATATGAAAAAACTATTCTTAATGATGCTTCCTTTATTCGGTGCATTTTCTCTATTGGCTCAGAAATCTGAATACACTTATGTGGAAGGGCTTTTAACTATCGATGGTGTTGAAGTAGCAAAAATCACCAAGATCAAAGACACCGAAAACATGGGGCTTACCAGTACTTTTGAAGTCAGTTCAATGGACGGAGAAAAATTGATTATCGCGGCATACGCAGGCGAATTCGAACAAGATCCCAATAACAACATGGATCATTTTTACCGCATTACTTTTCTGACGGCTAATCAAATCGGGATTTTCACCGTATCCAAAATGGGAGCTGAAAAGTCCTTTGCCAAGCTTTTAGGAAAAAGCGGAATTTTTGCCGACGGAAAATTAGACGATCAAAAAGTACAGGAATTCATCGCTAAAAAAGGAAAAGCGCCAAAAATTGCGATGGATTACACATTGGTGGGTCGAAACAAAAGCTGGCCGATCAACTTAAAAGAAGATAAGAACATCGAGCAGGATTCAAAAACTATCGGAAGTTTCAAGGATATTAGTGTTAAAAGCACCGGTAATGATACATATGAATTCAAACTGCCTTCCGGAGTAACAATTGCTAAAGCAACATTTACAGGAGGTAACAATGCTAAAAATTGTGAGATGCAAACCATGAAAGACAATTTGAAACGCGTAGTGCCAATGGGTTCATCAGACAATGTGACATTCAGTGCGTCTTCTATTGACCGCAATCAATTGGTGTTGGAACGAATTGTAAAATGGCTGGTAGCTAATCAGTATTTATAAAAAGTAAGGGCGGAAAATTTCCGCCCTTACTTTTTAATTTTATATCAATCTAGAATAATCCTCCTTGCTGCCACCCCATATCAAAACCCAGATGTTTGAATGCTTTCTCGGTTGCTTTTCTACCTCTCGGAGTTCTCATCAAAAATCCTTCCTGAATTAAGAACGGTTCGTACACTTCTTCCAAAGTACCTGCGTTTTCCCCGATTGCCGTAGCAATGGTTGTCAGACCAACCGGGCCGCCTTTAAACTTATCGATGATTGCTTTCAGAATACGATTGTCCATTTCGTCTAATCCGTACTTATCCACATTCAAAGCATCCAAAGCATGCTGTGTAATCGCAAGCGTAATTGTTCCATCACCTTTCACCTGAGCAAAATCACGAACTCTTCTCAAAATGGAATTTGCAATTCGTGGAGTTCCCCTGCTTCGACGCGAAATTTCATACGATGCTTGTTCCTGAATCGGAATATCCAATAACTCCGCAGAGCGTTCGATGATTGAAGCCAGGGTTTCGATGTTGTAATATTCCAATCTGGAATTGATTCCAAATCGTGCTCTCAGAGGAGCTGTAAGCAATCCGGAACGCGTGGTAGCACCAATCAAAGTAAACGGATTCAAACTGATCTGAACCGTACGCGCATTCGCTCCTGAATCAATTAAAATATCGATGCAGTAATCTTCCATCGCGGAGTAGAGATATTCTTCCACAACCGGACTCAAACGATGAATCTCGTCGATAAACAACACATCTCCTCTACTCAGGTTGGTCAAAAGTCCGGCAAGATCTCCCGGTTTATCCAAAACAGGGCCGCTCGTCACTTTAAATCCAACATTCAATTCATTTGCTATGATATTGGCAAGCGTCGTCTTACCGAGCCCCGGAGGACCGTGAAGCAAAACGTGATCCAAAGGCTCATTGCGCTGAACCGCTGCCTGGACAAAGATCTCCAGATTTTCAACAACCTGTGGTTGCCCGGCAAAATCATTCAATAATTTCGGGCGCAATACTTTATCATATTCCTTTTCAGGATTAGATACTTCGGATCTATAGTCAAATGATTCGTCCTCCAAAACTTGATGCTTTTGCGTAAAGATAAAAAGAATTAAAGGATTCTTTCAAAAAGGAATCTCAAGGTCCGGGCAACACAAAAACGATCCGTTAATGAACCAAATCATACTGTTACTGAAAACTCTGATTGAATTGTAGGTTCATTTTCCAATATTCGTTTCATTATTAATCACAAATTCACTGAAATGAAAAAAGTAAAAAGAGCGATACTGCTTTCAGTATCTTGCATGGCATTATTTAATGTTCAGGCACAATTAAAAGTATTATCTGATGGTAGTACAACCATCGGTGGAGGGAACTCTCCTTTTCCTTACACCAGTACCAAGCTTTCCATCAACGGTACAGCAAGTCTCAAATCCAGTATTGACATCATGAATCTCAATAATGCCAATACTGGCTGGGGAGCTCAACTTCGATTCACCCGCAATAATCTGACAGGTATCAATCACACGATTGTTGACAATGGAGTAGACGAATTGATTCTTTACCCGGGATTTTCCAATGCAACTTCAGCTCGTCATGTGTTGATTGCAGGAGGTTTGAATGTTTCGGGTTATTCTGCACTTGCCGGCGGTGGATACTTCTCCGACGGGCGTTTAAAAACGAATATTGTTCCCCTGGAAGGAAGTCTGGAGAAAGTCATGCGTTTAAGAGGTGTTCAATATACCTGGGCAGAAAATGTTGTTGTAAAAAGTGGAGATCAATCCATTTCACTGACAGAAGGGTTACCGAAAGGGCCACAGATTGGGTTTATTGCTCAGGAAGTCGAAAAAGTACTCCCGGAAGTTGTGAAAGAAACATCACTAGGTTACAAAGCTTTGGAGTACCACACACTAACGGCATTGCTTGTGAATGCAATACAAGAACAACAAGCAAAGATCGAGGAATTGAGTAATCGTTTGAGAGAAATCAGCGAACAACAGGCAAATGGAAGCAGCCCCAATGTAGAAGAAGTACGTCTGGGACAAAACTATCCGAATCCGTTTAATACCCGCACGGTCATCGAATACGATCTTCCTGAAAAATATAGAAAAGCAGAGCTGTATGTTACAACCCTTCAGGGAGAGAAAATCATTGCCATTTCACTGGAAGCAGGTATGCAGAAAAAGGTAGAAATTTCATCCGAACAACTGAAATCGGGTATTTACCTTTATTCCTTAGTTTCAGAAGGAACGGTTTTGACTTCTCGTCAATTTGTCATTTCAAAATAATCTTCTCATGAAACGTCATTTCATTTTAGGGGCAGTGATGTTCCTTATCTCATCCATGCTTCATGCACAGAACACAGTATCTTATACCACAGCGAAAGAAGCTGCAATTAAGTGGATGTCAGCAAAAGGATTTACCCGCACAGTTGATGAAGCTCGTTCATATGATAATCTGGATGTATTTACAGGAGAACAAATTAACCTGTATGTCATTCAGTTCAATGAAGGAGGATTCGCAATTGTTCCGTCTACAAAGCTTGTTCTTCCGGTTTTGGCCTATAATTCCCAATATTCAAATGACAAGGAATTACTTAAAGACGGCTCTCTGTACTTTATCGAATCGTATGATAAAGCGATTGCAATTCACAAAAGTGTCGGGAATACGATGGAAGGAGCTACTTCGCAGTGGAATAATCTACTTCAATCTGCAACGATCTCATGTCCCGGACAAAGTACTTTATATCCTTCCTTATTGGAACATTATCAAACATCCAGATGGGCAGGATGGGATCCTATTTATAATTGTGCCACATCATTGCACCAACAAATCACTCCGAATCCTTCAACTGCTGAAATAGGAGGGAATTGCGTACCAACAGGTTTAAGTCAAATATGTCGGTTTTACAGGCATCCTTTCGTTGGTACGGGAACTGGTTCTCATACCATGCAAATAGGATACGCCATCGGTCAAACCAATACTTCCAATTTTTCGACTCAGGCTTTTGATTACGATTTAATGCCCTATAAAGTCAATGAACAAGGTCCTGCAGATGGGCTCCCAAATGACCAATACTCCTGGGATCCTTTATACCCAATCTGTGGAAATGAGTTAAATGAAATCGGTCACTTGAACTGGAATCTGGGAGTTGCATGCAGAATGAATTGGTACAGTCCAGGAACTTCCGGAAACACTTCCAACTGGGCTAATGATTTAGTGGATCATTTCGGATATACCTGGAATCAAGCCACCGATTATGTACAATCATCCAATCCTTCTGTATTTAAAGCAGCTATTCGCAGTTCCCTCATGAATGAGAGACCCGTTTTGTGTGCAGGATTCAACAATGGCGGAGGACATTTTTTCCTTTATACTGGTTTTGAATGCGATAATTACTTCTACGCTTCGGTAGGTTTGGGAGGAAACGGAGATGGATTCTTCTACATCTTCTCAGCAGATGCTTCCGGTAATTATTTAGGAACCAGTTATCCCAACAGTCAAAACTGCGCCACAAATGTGAGACCTCTTTGCAATTATCCAGCGTACTACCAGGTTCCGGGAGTTACATATGCCAATGGAACGGTTCATGACGAACAAGCCTTGATCGATTTGACAGTTTCAGGGACAGGTAATTCTGTAATCGTAAGCAATGGGGCTGAATCATTCATGATTGGAGGAAATACTGTAGAGCTGCTTCCGGGTATGGAAGTTCAATTAGGTGGTAAACTGCATGTCTTAATCGAAAATTGCAATGGTCCGGAGGATTAATTTCTATCCTCAAATTCAACCAATATTAGTTATTGAAACAGTTAGTAGTCCCGGCAAATGCCGGGACTACTCTTTTATATAGAATTCATAACCCATCACTTTTCATTATCGATTCCATATCCTTAACTCAGGACAACGATTTATGGTTTCAAAGAGGTGTTCTCCTGAAAAAATACAGCTTCGGTTGGCTAAGACAAATTTCGCCCTTGTGAGAGCATCCATAAAAAACTTACTGACCTCAGGCCCCAAAAGAAAAAGCCTCGATTCCGTATTTACGGGATCGGGGCTTTTCTATAAAATATATCTTATTAATGATCTCCTTCTTCTCCTGGTCCCAAAGGAACAGTTTGCGGAATGAAGTCCTCTTCAGCACCTGGCTTAGAGTAATCATAAGGCCAACGGTGAACTTCAGGAATAGCACCAGGCCAGTTTCCGTGAACATGTTCAACAGGAGTTGTCCATTCCAATGTATTCGATTTCCAAGGGTTTTGAACCGCTTTAGGACCACGATAAATACTGTAGAAGAAGTTGAACAAGAAAATCAACTGTCCAAATGCTGCGATGATCGCAAAAATGGTGATGATCACGTTCAAGTCCATAATCATATCATGTGTCGGTGAATCGTATTCTCCGATAACTGAGTAATCATAATAACGTCTTGGTGCTCCTGCCAATCCAACAAAGTGCATCGGGAAGAATACTCCGTAAGATCCAACGATTGTTACCCAGAAGTGAGCGTATCCTAAACGTGTGTTCAACATACGTCCGAACATTTTCGGGAACCAGTGGTAAACTCCGGCAAACATTCCGAATACCGCTGACATACCCATTACAATGTGGAAGTGGGCAACAACGAAATACGTATCGTGAACCGCGATATCCAAAGCTGAATCCGCAAGGATAATACCTGTTACACCACCTGTAATGAACGTAGAAACCAATCCGATTGAGAACAACATTGCAGGAGTATAGATGTTAGATCCTCTCCAGATTGTTGTGATGTAGTTAAATACTTTTACAGCCGAAGGAATCGCAATCAACAAGGTTGTAAATACGAATACCGAACCGATGAACGGGTTCATACCCGTAACGAACATGTGGTGACCCCAAACGATGAACGATAAGAAACCGATCGCAAGGATAGAACCAATCATCGCACGGTAACCGAAGATCGGTTTACGTGAGTTGGTCGAAATGACTTCGGAGGTCAGACCAAGTGCCGGTAATAATACGATGTATACCTCCGGGTGACCCAAGAACCAGAATAAATGCTGATACAACAATGGAGAACCACCGTGATTTTCCAACATTTCAGATCCTACGATGATATCAGAAAGGTAGAAAGATGTTCCAGCCAAACGGTCCATCATCAACAACAATGCTGCAGACAATAATACCGGGAAAGATAAAACTCCTAAGATTGCAGTAATGAAGAACGCCCAAATTGTTAATGGCATACGTGTCATCTTCATTCCTTTTGTACGCAAGTTAAAGATTGTAACGATGTAGTTCAATGAACCCAACAAAGATGATGCGATGAAGATACTCATAGAGATCAACCACAATGTCATTCCCAATCCGGAACCCTCGATAGCCTGTGGCAACGCAGATAATGGAGGATAAACTGTCCATCCTGAAGATGCTGGTCCTGTTTCAATGAACAAAGAGAACAACATGATCAATGACGAAGCAAGGAACATCCAGTATGACAACATGTTCAACAAACCGGAAGCCATATCACGCGCACCAATTTGCAACGGAATAAGCAAGTTTGAGAAAGTTCCCGATAATCCACCTGTCAAAAGGAAGAATACCATGATCGTACCGTGAATTGTCACCAATCCTAAATACATACTCTCTTTCATTACTCCTCCCGGAGCCCAGGTTTCACCTAAGAAAAATGACAAGAAGTCAGAAGGTTCACCAGGCCAAGCCAATTGAATACGGAATAAGATAGACAATAACATTGCCACCACTCCCATGAATACAGCAGTCATAAGGAACTGCTTTCCAATCATTTTATGGTCCTGACTAAAAATATATTTAGAAATAAAACCTTCTTCATGGTGATGATGTCCATGAGCGTCGTGATGTGCGTGTGCTTCGTGAGCTGCCATGATTTTATTTATTATGCTGTTTTTACTTAATTAACTAATTATAATACTGGAGCTGGAATTGTATCTGCTGCTACCCCCGTTGAGTCAGCCGGAGCTGCTGCTTTCGGTTTTCCAACCGGATAAACATTTTTGAATGTCTTACACAGATCAGCTGCTTTCGGATCCAATTTGGAAACTCTTGCATACCATTTCTTATAAGCCGGTTTATCCAATACCACAACCATTAACTTCATTTTGTAATGGGAAGAACCACAGATCTTGTTACACATCAATACGTAGTTGAACTTTGGATTGTTCATCTTACCGCGCATTTCGGTAGTCGTGATTGTAGGTGTAAACTTGAATCGTGTTGTTTGTCCCGGAACCGTATTCATTTGAGCACGGAAGTGAGGGAAATATGCAGAGTGAATTACATCTTTCGAACGGAAGTTGAATTCGTAATCCTGATCTTTACATAAGTACAAAGTATCACTCGCGTTGAAAACGATATCATCCAAAGCACGTGCATCCAAAGCACTGTTGTGACGAGCTTTCAATTGGTACAACATACGAACCAAACGTTCTTTCGCTCCCAGATCCTTCACCATCAAAGCATGGTCTTCCGGAGCAAACATCAATTTCGGATCGTTCAATTTCATTTCTAAAGCATGGATTCCAGTTGAACTGTTTTCCATACTGTCGATTGCATCCTGAATTGTTTTCGTAGTCAATAAAGCCAACGGGTTATTCTCATTGGTCAATTTGTAATCAAAATAACCTAATGTGTTGTCGTCTCCACCCATACGAACTGTCCAGTCAAATTGCTTTGAGAACAACTCGATGCGGATAGCTTCTTTGGACGCGTCATCTGTTTGCTCATTCCATGATTTCAAACCAAGGATGATGATGATTGCAAGAACGATAGCCGGAACTACTGTCCACATCAACTCCAAACGGTTATCGTGCGGGAACCAATATGCTTTTACTCCTGGCTTACGAACATATTTGAACGCGAATCCGAACAACAAGGCATTTGTTAAAAAGAATACCGCTGTAATGATCCATAAGTTCAGGTTCAACAACCAGTCAGTTGAAGCACCGTGAACAGATGCAGCTTCTCCACGACCTGTAAATCCATACTCAACGAATAAGTAGATTACAGATGCGAAAAACGCAAACATAAACACCAACAATAAGGTTGCATTCAAACGGTTATCGCGGTTTGGAATATCCTCCTCACGACGATTTCTTAATTTAGAAGAAAGCTCATACATACGCACCAATTGTGCGATTGCAATTACTCCTAAAATGATAACTATTAATACGATTAGCTTTGTCATGTTTTTTATTTTATCGTAACAACAAGTGCCTTATTAAATTTCGTGGTGAATACTTTCGTCAAGGAACGGGTGATTTACCGGCATCAATGGTGCTTTAGTCAGGTTCGTAAGAATAATTCTGATGAAGAATCCTAAGAACAATAAAGCCATACCGATTTCCAATGCTCCGATGTATGCATTTTTACCCATTGAACCTCCCATTACCATCAGGTAAGCATCAACCCAGTGACCTGCGAAAATGATTACTCCAACTGCTGTCAAAACACCTGCATGACGTTTAGCGTCACGAGACATCAATAACAACATCGGGAATGCGAAGTTGATAAAGAACATACCGAAGTACAATAATTTGAAATCTTCAATTCGCGTTAAGTGGTATGTTACCTCTTCCGGAATATTTGCGTACCAAATCAACATGAATTGAGAGAACCACAAGTAAGACCATAAGAATGAAGTTGCGAAAGTCCATTTTCCTAAATCGTGGATGTGGTTTTCATTTACTTTGCTCAAGTAACCTTGCTTTTTCAAATACAATGTCAATGTTACCAAAACAACCATTGTAGAACACCACATTCCTGCGAATACGTACCATCCGAACAATGTTGAGAACCAATGCGCGTCGATTGACATGATCCAGTCCCAAGCAGAAGTTGAGGAGAATACCGCGAAGAATACCAGGAACAATGCTCCTTTTTTATAGTTTGTGAAGTGAATCGCTGTTCCACCTACTCTATCTTCTTCCAATGAACGCATTTTGAAACCTCTCCAGAAAATGAAGTAAACCGCCATGTAAGCCAATGTTCTGATCCAGAAAAACCATTGGTTCAAATAAGCTGATTTTTTCACTAAGATCGGGTCGTGTTCTACGTGTGCATTATCCATCCACACATAAATTCCTCCACCTTTCGTCAAAGAAAGCGTCAATAGCGTTACCAACATCAATGCGATACCGTAAGGTAAAAAACCTGCTACTCCTTCAATGATTCGTTTTACGGAAGCATACCAACCTGTTTCAGTTGCATATTGCAAAGCCAAAAAGTATAATGCTCCTAAACCAATTGCGAAAAAGAAGAAACTATCTACCAACAAGTTTCCTAAAAAACGTTGTTGAAAGTGCTCACCTCCATGGCAACTAAATTCGATCCAAACACCTAAACAGATGCCGATAACTCCCAACAACATCAGGACTACCGTTAGGGATTTTGCTTTTGATGAAATTTTGAATTCCATTTCTTTTCGTTTTCTATCTTAGTAATTACTTTATTGTATCTGAAGCTGCAGAAGCTGTTGCTCCCCAAGCCGGAAGTCCGTTTGCGTCAAAAGTTCCGTATTTTGAATCCTGGAATCTTCTTACGTAATGAACCAATGTCCAAATCTCTTTTTTGTTCAATAAAGATGCGTGAGCTCCCATCATACCTTTACCGTAGTAAATAGAGTAGAACATTTTTCCTTCAGGAATTGCCAAACTCGTCAATACAGCTGCTCCTGTATAAGCTCCGGAAACAACCATTGGTCCGTTTCCGTCTCCCTTTTCACCGTGACAGTGATTACAGTTGATTTGATACAAAGCCTTTCCATCTGCGAAAATCTTATCAGCCACTTCTTTTGAAGTTAACTTAAGAGGATTCACATCTGCACCAGCAAGATTGTATTCGTAATCCGCATCTTCGTTCGGAGACACGTCATACTGATACAAACCATGTGATTCTCTAAACAATCTCCCCGGTAAACGGTGATATGGAAGCAATGTATGAACAGTTGCCGAATCTGTACCTGCATAAGGAATTGCATAACGCGGAGGAACCATAGCGGAACGACGCATTTTCAACTCGTCATTTATCTGACCACGAACTTCACCATAATCAACATATGGTTCAATCGCAGGAGAACGATACATATCAGGCATGTATTCTAAACCTGCACTATCAGGATCAGAAGTACACGCTGCAGCTAGCAACGCTACTAATGAAAACTGTGCAAATGCCTTGAATTTTACTTTCATCTGTATTGGTCTTTAAGCTCTGTAAGACTTACTATCTACAGTTAATTAATGAATATCTTTTTGATCTACTTCTATCACTCCAGTTTCATTCAACATGGATAACAATTCTGTTTCTGAGAATTGACCGTTTTGAGACAAACGCAATTCCATTACGAATTTATCATCTGTTGTACGAGGATCCGGGTTTGTTGCCGGCATTCCTGGCAAAGTCTTATTCAATAGTAAATAAGTAATTGCCATTCCGTGAGCAGCACACAATACAGTGAACTCAAATGTAATCGGAATGAAAGCCAATACGTTGTCCAAATAACTGTCGTTCGGCTTACCACCGATGTTCATCGGCCAGTCATGAATCATGAAATAGTTCATTCCCAAAGTTGCCAACGCAGTACCCGTCAAACCATACAAGAATGCCATGATTCCCAAACGCGTTTGTTTCACACCGATAATCGGATCAATTCCGTGAATCGGAAACGGAGAAAACACGTCAGCTACTTTAACTCCTTTAGCGACTAACTTCTTTGCGCCATCTTTTAGCACATCGTCGTCGTCATACATTGCATAAATTACTTTCTCTGCCATGTTTCTCTATTAATGATTGTGAGTATTATCGTGGTCATCGTGTCCGTGGCTACCATGACCGTTTTTTGCAAAATAAGGGTGAACCGGAGCGGTGTCGTTCTTGTAAGATTCACCTGAAGACTTCAAGATTGTTTTCAATTCGTTCAATGCCAATACCGGGAAGAAACGAGCAAACAATAAGAAGAATACGAAGAATAAACCGATCGTTCCGACATATACACCTAAGTCGATATGACTTGGGTAGTGCATAGACCATGAAGATGGCAAGTAATCTCTGTGAATAGATGTTACGATAATTACGTAACGCTCAAACCACATACCGATGTTTACAACGATCGAAATGATGAATGTAAACAATAAGCTTCTGCGTAATTTTTTGAACCACATCAACTGTGGAGATACCACGTTACAAGTCATCATTGACCAGTATGCCCACCAGTATGGTCCTGCTGCACGGTTGAAGAATGCATATGCTTCATATTCCACACCTGAATACCAGGAGATAAATAACTCGGTGATATACGCAGTACCTACGATGGAACCTGTAACCATGATTACGATGTTCATGTACTCAACGTGTCTTGTGTGGATGTAAGCTTCCAACTTCATTGCCTTACGCATTACAAGTAGAAGCGTCTGTACCATGGCGAACCCGGAGAAAACGGCTCCTGCTACGAAGTAAGGAGGGAAGATTGTTGTATGCCATCCAGGAATAACCGATGTAGCAAAGTCAAAGGATACAATCGAGTGAACCGAGAATACCAACGGTGTAGCAACACCTGCAAGTACCAATGAAACCAATTCGAAACGGTTCCAGTGCTTCGCGCGGCCAGACCATCCGAAAGAAAGGATCGAGTACATTTTCTTTGGAATCGGTTTTTTCACACGGTCACGAATCGTTGCGAAGTCAGGAATCAAACCGATGTACCAGAATACTAATGATACGGAAAGATACGTTGAGATCGCGAATACGTCCCATAGCAACGGTGAGTTAAAGTTTACCCACAAAGAACCGAAGTGGTTTGGCAAAGGAAGAGTCCAGTAACCTACCCATAAACGACCCATGTGAATTAACGGGAACAAACCAGCCATGAATACCGCGAAGATGGTCATCGCTTCTGCTGAACGGTTGATCGCCATTCTCCATTTTTGACGGAACAATAACAATACTGCTGAGATCAGGGTTCCGGCGTGACCGATACCTACCCACCAAACGAAGTTGGTAATATCCCAAGCCCAACCAACGGTCTTGTTTAATCCCCAAACTCCAATACCTGTTCCTAACAAGTAAAAGATACATCCTACTCCGTATAATCCGATAATTAAAGCGATACCGAATAAAATGTACCACATGCGCGGTGCTTTATCCTCAATCGGTTTACATACGTCCTCGGTAATCTCGTGATACGTCTTGTGACCTAATATGAGGGGTTCACGAATTGCAGCTTCCTTATGCATTAGACTTTATTTTTAGCAATTAATGATTTGACTTACTTTCATGTTTTTCAGCATGGGCTCCATGTCCACCATGATGAGCTTCTGCCGCCAATCTGTCCAGCTCAGTGTTTTCGTTGTTACGAACTTTCACCTGGTACCAAACATTTGGTTTCACTCCTACTTCTTCCAATGCCTGGTAAGAACGTTTTCCTCCTGAAACTTTGCGAATCTTAGAGTTTACATCATTCCAGTCACCGAATACGATTGCTCCGGCAGGACAAGCATCTGAACAAGCAGATTCGAAGTCACTATCCTGAACAGTTCTGTTTTGAACTTTAGCTTCCAATTTCACTGATTGGATCTTCTGAACACAGAATGAACATTTTTCCATTACACCACGAGTACGAACCGTTACATCCGGATTCAATACCATACGACCTAAATCGTCTTGTGCAGGGTTGATTTCAGTAAATTTCTTGTATGACGGGTAGTTAAACCAGTTGAAACGACGAACCTTGTAAGGACAGTTGTTAGCACAGTAACGTGTACCGATACAACGGTTATATGTCATTTGGTTTAATCCTTCATTGGAGTGTGTTGTTGCAGCAACCGGACAAACCGTTTCACACGGAGCGTGGTTACACTGCTGACACATCATCGGCATGTGAACTACAGCCGGGTTTGCAGTAGGGATTTCAGATTCTACGTAATCCAAATGTCCTAAAACTGGATCTTTACGTGTTCCTACTGCTGCTTCTTCGCTTGATGCGAAGTAACGGTCGATACGCAACCAGTGCATTTCACGACCTCTGCGAACTTCATCCTTACCAACTACAGGAATGTTATTCTCTGCCTGACAAGCGATGATACAAACACCACAACCGAAACATTGGTTCAAGTCGATAGTCATTCCCCAACGGTGACCGATGTTCTCTACCGGATGTGCATCCCATAAATCGAATTCCGAAATCGGAACTTCGCCTTCATGTGTATGCAATACGTGTTTGTGATTGTAAGTTCCTTCTTCTTCATTTTGGTAAATCTCCAAAGTCGTTTCTCTAACGATAGAGTTACGGGACATTACCGTATGGTGAATTTGCGTTGCTGCAATCGGGTATTTTCCTTTTGCCAATTCTGCTGTTAAAGAACCTACCACATTGTTTTGGTATGTTCCATTTTCCCATGTAAGGAAGCGGAATGCGTTTTTACCAACTGTTACACGGTTTCCTTTTTCATCTGTTGCGAAACCTCCGTATTCTTTTGTTACGAAAGCTGCGTTACCGATTTCCTCATTACCTTCTCCACGACCGTAACCCAATGCGATACCGATAGTACCTGCAGCCTGACCCGGTGATGGATAAACAGGAAGAGTGATTGATTCATTTCCAACTTTCACAGTTGCAAGGTTCAATCCGTTTTCCTGATCGAAAGTAACAGCATAACCGTCTTTCTTCATTGTCTCAGGAGACATTGTGATGTAGTTGTCCCAGGTTACTTTCGTAATCGGATCCGGCATTTCTTGCAACCATGGGTTACCAGCCATGTCCCCGTTTCCGATTCCTGCTTTTTGGTACAATACTACTTCTAAAGAACCTGCTTTCGGCAATTTACCTGCAACTTTGCTCAATGAAGCATCGTTGAAAACAGGAAGTGCTGCAGCCGGCATTACCATATCTTCGTTACAGCTATTGTGAATAGCCATTTCAAAGTATGTATTGAAGTCTGAATATTTTGTTTGGTAAGGGAATCCGTAGATCTCCCAGTTTTTCGAAATGTATTCGTACGCTACACGTGAGTCTTTTCCTCCACGGTTTTTAGAACCTGCCCAAACCAATAGAGATTCCATTGCTGGTGCCGTATCAAATAACGGACGGATGGTAGGTTGTGCGATTGAATAATGTCCTGCTTTCGGATTGAAATCCATCCATGACTCTAAAGCATGGTGATCAGGAGCAATGTATGAACATTTTGAAGCTGTTTCATCTCCATAAGAAGACAGGGAAACGCTCAATTTTACTTTTTCAAGTGCTGCTGCAAACTCTTTACCGTTCGGCAAGTTGTAAGCAGGGTTTGTTCCTAAGAAAAATACTGCGTCCGGTCCTTTTCCTGCAACAACATCAGAAACGAATTTCTGCATTTTTGCATCTTCCGACTGGAACATTTGCAATTGCTTCTCGAAAAGAATTGTTTTTCCGTAAGCTCCCAATACGCTGTTCAATTTATTCGTCAGAATCTGAATAGCTTTGTTATTGGAACCTGAAACAACTACTGACATTCCTTTTGAAGCTTTCAATGCTTTCACAGCTGAATCAGCTACTGCCTGCGCTTCTTTCGGTAACGCAGAAGAAACTCCTGTGTTTACTCCGAATTTCCCAAGAATGTAAGAAAGTACGTTTGCCTGCTCACTTGGCTTGATCATTCCGCGGTAATCTGCGTTTGAACCAGTGATAGACATTGTGGATTCAAATTGGAAGTGTTTGCTCATCCATTCTCCATCCGGCTCACGGCGTTTTCCGTAATCTGCAGAGAATGCATTTCCAAGCAACCAGGTACTTAAGAAATCAGCACCAATACTTACAATCGTTTTAGCTTGCAGGAAATCGTAATCAGGAATAGCTCTCATTCCGAAAGACTCCAGATTCGCTTCACGCATTCCGCTGTAAGAAATTGCGTCGTATTGGATAAAGTTAAAGTTCGGGTGAACAGTTAACATTCCGTTTGCATCTTTCACTTCACCGAAGATACTTGTAGACAAATCTACAATTGCACCCTGCATGGATGGTGAAATAACTGAATTTGCTACGAATGCAACTTTTCCGTTTGATTTTTTGATATCAGCCAAAGAAGCTTTTACCGCACCGTCCAATTTCTCCCAGGAAATATCTTTCCCTTTTGATTGAGCAGTCTTCAAACGTGCATTATCGTATAAAGAAAGTACCGATGAAACGATTTGAGGAGTTAAAGCTCCTTGTGTAAATCCGAAATCACGGTTTCCTTTAATATAAATTGGTCGACCTTCACGTGTTTTAACAACGATACTTGCGTATGCGTTTCCATCGTAATAAGTGGAAGCATACCATGTTGCAACACCCGGAGTTACGTTCTCAGGTTTCACAACATAAGGAATAGCTTTTGTAACCGGAGCCTCACATGCCGCAACTGTAGCAGCTGCAACACTGAATCCTAAGAATTTCAAGAAGTCACGACGTGCCGTAGATGTTTCAGCAAGTTGATCATCACCTAAGAATTCGTCAACAGAAACAGACGGTGAGAATTCACGATCTCTTGACTCAACGAACGCAGGTGTTTCATGCAATTCATCAAGACCTTTCCAATATTTTTTTGACATAGCCATAATCTTTGTTCTACTGTTCGAGTTTGATTAATAGTGACATTTAGCACACTCCCAACCACCTAATTCTTTAACCGTTATTTTCTTATCCTCAAGGAACTTATTGTACATTTTTTTGTCTTTCAACAAACGGTTATGTATTTCGTTGTAATAATTGCTTCCTTTTGTATCCAATGATCCAGAAGAGATTTCTTTCTCAGCGTGACACTCGATACACCATCCCATTGTCAAAGTTGCTTTTGTCAACTGAACGTTTCCTTCGATCTTGTTCAATTCTGCAACCGGTTGAACTTTTGCAGTCTGGTTCATCTTCGTCATATCACCATGACACTGCTTACAATCTACCTGACCTGCAACAACGTGTTGTTGGTGGTTGAAGTAAACGTGATCAGGCAATACGTGAACTTTATTCCAGATAATCTCTTTTGTTTTACCTGTATAAACTTGTTTCACCGGATCCCATCCTGCAGCTTCGTAAATCTTAGCGATTTTCTCTTGTTGCTCAGCATCGTTACCGTTGATCTGCTTGTGACAGTTCATACACACGTTTACTGTAGGAATTCCTGCTGTTTTTCCATCGATTGCGGAGTTGTGACAGTATTTACAGTCAATTCCGTTTTTACCGGCGTGAATATCGTGAGGGAATTCAATCGGCTGAGACGGCTGATAGTCTTCCAATACTCCAATTGAGTATAGAGAAAGGAATAAGGATACAATCAATGAAAGTGTAATCACCAATCCTCCAAGACCAACGTAACGCTTGTATTTCCAAGCCCACGCTTTGAACTCTTGTCCGAATGACAAATCTTCATTTACTGATTGACCGTCCTGCTCTCTTGTAGCATTTCTCAATTGGCGGCGAACACCTCCAACAGCCATGATAATCACAACGAAAACCACACCCATCAGAATCCACACCCAAGACAATCCGTCTTCTTCTATTTCTCCGCTTGCCGAAGTACCACCTTCTGCAGCACCTTCTGCTTTCGCAGTTGCCGGATCCGGTTGAGCATCGATATAATCAAAAATCGCATCAATGTCCTTCTGTTTTCCGGCTAATTCCGGGAAGACATTCATGTTCGTAGGCTTGGTAGCCATTACTTTCGCTGCATACGGATCAGCAGCAGCAGCAGCATTAAAGTTAGCTACCCACTCATAGATAGAACCATCCTTTGCACCGCCTGAAGCCCATTTTTCACGAACTTGAAACAGTTTAGGTCCTGTACCATCTTTGTGTGGAGAGTGGCATGTAGCGCACTTCGCCTTAAATAATGCTCCGCCATCAACCTGAGCGAAACTATCAAATGCTCCAACAACAAAAAGCGTTGAAAGCGCACCGATACACCATTGTTTTATACTTCTAAACATCTGATTATTAGATATTTTTGTTCCTACAATAAGTTGTCAACACTATGTTAACACAGCAATTAACGATGGCAAATTTAGAAGAATAAGCCCATTCTGTGACAGTTTTGTGACAATTTCTGCCCCTGATTTTTTAATTTAAAATGATTCTAAATAACTTTATTCTTTCACATTTGTTAACAATACCCTAATTTGCTTCAACTTACACCTGAAAACAGGGAGTATTTGAGCTTTTTTTGGCACGATTTTTTTGAATGAATGCAGGACATTCAGACAGAATGAGTCACTTCAAAAAATAAACTAACTTTGCACAAAGCTTTTTGATATGAAAAATGTGATTTTGGTTGTTTCTCTTGTTCTTGTTTCTTTCTCCGGAAACACTCAGGTAACTATTGTAAAAGACAGCAGAATTGATGAATTGGTGAAAGCTCAGGGTCAGGCAGCAACTCCTGAAATCAGTGGTTACCGTCTTCAGTTAACTTTTGACACGAGTAAAAGTCAGATTGATGATGCCAGATCCAGATTTGCAGCCATGTTTCCAAAAGTTGATACATATGTGGAGTTTGTTGCCCCTCATTATTTTTTGAAAGTCGGCGATTTCCGCACACAATTGGAAGCTGAAAAGGTGAAAGCCTCTTCCACACAGCAATTCCCTACTTGTTTTGTGGTGAAGGAAAAAATTAATTTACCGCGGATAGATCAGTAGAATTGCGAGTTACGAATGCCCGAATTATGTTCCGGCAGGCGTCGGGGAATTGTGAGTTATTTCAATAGAGGTCTTTCAGGTAGTTATTGAGAAAAATCAATTATCAATATCTTAAATTATTCATTATCAGGAAGTAAAAATCTGCACTCCCTGATAATGACTTCATTGCTAATTAATCATTTTCGAAATCGCTTTTCCCGCAACAAATCCACTCGAAACGCATCCTTGAATCAGATATCCACCTGTTGGAGCATCCCAATCGATCATTTCTCCGGCAACAAATACATTCGGAAACTTGTTCAATTCACCAAATTCCGATAATTCAGAATCGGAAACACCACCAGAACAGGAAATCACTTCATCAATGGGTCTGAAACCCTTGATTCCAACCGGGAATTCTTTGATTGCTTTAGCCAGTTCTTTCGGATTTAAAAACCGCTCTTTGGAAACAAAATTCTTGATCCAGAAAATGGCTACTTCTCCCAATTTGAGTTCTTTCAATCCCTGAGAAGGGTTTTTTGCCTTTTTCAAGATTTCGAAAACCTTTCCACTCGTCATTTGAGGTTTCAGATCAATTTTAAAGACCGGTTTCTCCATTTTTCGCAAAGCGCCATTGATTGCATAAGCCGGCTTTCCTTCCAAACCATAGCTGGTACAAACCAAATCTCCCGCACACGTTTGATTACCGCATGAAGTTTGAATATTTTTCAAAATTTTGCCTTCCAGATCTCCCAACCAGTTTTCGTATAAAACCAATCCGGAATTGCTCGCCTGAAAAGGAACCATTTCAATTCCTTTTTCCTCGAAAATTGAAACCCAGGCCCCGTCAGAACCTGTTACCGGCCATGATTTTCCACCCAAAGCCAAAACAAGGTAATCGAAATCCAATTTCTCGGTTTTTCCTTCCCGTTCAATCTCAATGTGTTTCTGATCGAAGTTTAGAAACCGGGTATTCAGGACAAATTGCACTTTCGGCTCCAGAAACTGCTTCCAGGCATTCAAAACCTGAATCGGCTTGATCTCATCCAAAGGGAAAATCTTTCCGGAAGAACCCACTTTCGTTTCAATTCCTATTTGCTTTAAGAATTTGATGAAATCCTTATTGGAGAACTGCTTTATGGCTTGTTTGATCCATTCGGAATCGTATTTTTCAAGCAGTTCCGTCTTACTTTGAGAATGTGTCAGATTGAATCCGCCATCACCTGCCACCAAAAACTTCCTTCCCACACTTGCCTTCTGATCCAGGATGAGAATTTCACAATCGCTTTTCAACAATTGAGTGGCAGCCATCAATCCTGCTGGTCCGCCACCAATAATGAGTATACGTTTCAAATTAGCGGTAATTAATCGAGATTTTTGCCGCCAATTCTTTTGCTTTATCGGTAATTTGCGCTACTTCCTGATCTCCGGAATAAAGCACAACTGCCATTCTCCGATATGGTCTGGTGGTTGGTTTTCCAAAAATGCGAACGTCAGAACCTTCTATTTGCAATACTTCCTCCAAACCAGAAAAAGTAGGTGCATGATCTGATTCGCGATCTGCCAAAACAACAGCACTTGCACCTTTCTTCAAGGAAACAATCGATGGAATTGGCAAACCTAAAATAGCACGTGCATGCAATTCGAATTCACTGAAATTCTGTGTTCCTGCAAGCGTTACCATTCCGGTATCATGCGGACGCGGTGAAAGTTCAGAGAAATATGCTCCGTCTTTCGTAATAAAGAATTCAACACCCCACAAACCGGAACCTCCCAATGCTTTGGTGACCTTTGCCGCCATTTCCTGAGCTTCTTTCAAATGTTCCGGATTCATCGGCATTGGTTGCCAGCTTTCCTGATAATCTCCACGTTCCTGACGATGACCGATCGGAGCACAGAACAAGGTTTCACCGTTATTTTGTGTTACTGTTAAAAGTGTGATCTCATAATCGAACGGAATAAATTCTTCCACGATCACTTCTTTCAAATCACCGCGGGAACCTTCGATTGCATAGGTCCACGCTTTCGAAATTTCTTCTTTAGAGCGGATAACCGACTGACCTTTTCCGGAACTGGACATCAATGGTTTTGTGACACACGGAATTCCGATCGCCAATACTGCCTCTTCGAATTCTTCCGCTGTTTTTGCGTAGCGGTAATTTGCAGTTTTTACTCCCAGATCTTTCGCCGCCAAATCTCTGATCGCCTTGCGGTTCATCGTGAAATTAGCTGCTTTTGCAGAAGGAATTACCTGAATCCCCATGTTTTCGTATTCATAGAAACGCTCCGTCCGAATTGCTTCAATTTCCGGAACAATCAAATCCGGACGATGTTTTGCAACCACAGCGTCCAAAGAAACAGCATCCAGCATATTGATAACTTCGTACCCATCTGCAACCTGCATGGCAGGAGCATTTTCATAACTATCAACCGCAATGACGGTCTGACCTAATCTTTGAAGGGCAATTACCAGTTCTTTTCCAAGTTCACCGGAACCCAGAAGTAATATTTTCTTTTGCATGGCACAAAAGTAATTGAAAATGGAAAATGAAGAATTGAAAAGTTCAAATATGACTTCGCTCTGCCATATTTAAGTCCCTTCTTTTCAATTAATTTGAACAAACTTTACGTCGAAAATAACGTCATATGTAATATTAACTATATTTGAATTTAACATGAAGGGAAAACTAACACATTTACTACATTCATATCATGGGATTTCACTGGATGAACTTTCCCGTGCCCCTCTTATGAACCGGGTAGATGAAAAATTTGCTTTCCCTATTGAGAATCTGGCCCATTACCTGGAAAAAATGCTTCCCTATTATGATGTTTTGAACATTGACGGGAAAGTGATCTTCGATTATACCAGTCAGTATTTCGACAATTCCGAATATTCTTTCTTTCAGGATCATCACAAAGCCATTCCAAATCGGTTCAAAGTCCGGATCCGAACTTATGTCGACAGCAATGTTTCTTACCTCGAAGTAAAGGAGCGAATTAAAGGCAGAACGGATAAAAACCGAATCAATATTGATGGTTTTACTTCCGATTTTTCAGATGATCAACGTTCTTTTTTATGGGATCGTCTTCGGAAACAGATGGATTTGCAACCTGTAATGATCAACAGTTATCGGCGCATCACACTCGTCAATAAGCACAGTGAGGAACGACTGACCATTGATTTTGAAATTACCAACGGAACTTTAGATGCCCCGAACTGCAAAAAACAAACGCTGTCATCGATTGTTATTGCAGAATTGAAACAACCAAAACTTGATAGAAATTCTCCGTTCTATCAATTAATGAAACGAGAACTAATCCGCCCGTTTCGCATATCCAAATTTTGTTTCGGAATGATTGATTTGTATGCTGAAAACAAATTGAAATCGAACCGATTCAAAGAAAAACAACTACTGATACAAAAACTAATAAACAATTCATCTCATGCTTCTCTCCCATCAGCCGGATTTTAAACTTTTCGGAATCTCCTTTTTCAACGAAGACTTATATGCCCTTCTTTTCAGAATGACCATCAACCTTGTGGTTTTGGTTATTTTGATCCGTTTCATGTATTACACCAAGGCCAGAAGAAAAGATTATCTCTTTACTTACTTCCTGATCGGGATGATTACATTCTTCCTGTGTTTCGGGTTGAAAAAACTGGATATTGACACCGGAATGGGGCTCGGCTTATTTGCCATTTTCGGAATTCTCCGCTATCGAACCGAAGGAATCGAAATCAAGGAAATGACCTATTTATTTCTGGTAATTGGTCTTTCGGTGATCAACGCTTTGGCTTCAAACAAGATCTCTCTGGCCGAAATGGGCTTGATGAACGGATGTTTGATTCTGCTTACTGCCGGTTTGGAATACTTGTGGTTATTAAAACACGAAACCAGAAAGATTATCATTTACGACCGCATTGATTTGATTCAGCCGGAGAAATACGACGAAATGTTGGAAGACGTTCAGAAAAGAACCGGATTGAAAATCAACCGCATTGAAATCGGGAAAATTGATTTTCTGAGAGATGTTGCTCAAATCATGATATTTTATGACGGAGATATTCAGTCATTCGGAACGGGTGCCGGACCAAGTGATTCGGAATAGACTCAGAACATAAAAATATAGTGAAAGAGAATGCAATGCGTTCTCTTTTTTGTTGATCTATACTTAGAATAAGTTTGATTAAAAACAGAATCAAACGTTTCCCCCTTTGGAGGGGAGAAACGGGGGAGGAAACAAAAAAGGGTATCCTTTCGAACACCCTTCAACATCTTTCAATTAAATATTACCAGTTAAATTTTTTCTTCTCTTTTGGAGCCTTTACCGGTTTCACTTTCTTTTCCTTGTTCATTTCAGGGAAATGGATTGCCATACCAAAGCGCAGATTCAAGGCATTGAACCATTGCTTATGCGGTTCCTGTTTTCCGAAAATATTGGTCAACCCAATTGAATATGCCGGGATAAAATACACTGAAGCATATTTCGAGAAACGGTATTGAACACCTGCAGAAAACAACACACTGAAACCCGCAGAATTGAACCCTTCAACTGTTCTTGGCTCCGAAGTGGTTTCATTCCCTTTAAAATCCTTATACGTAATTTTCGATTTCAAACTCAAGGGAATAAAAGGCTGAATTCCGGCTCCGGCAAGAAACTGCACCCGCTTTCCATAAGTGAAATACAACTGAACAGGGATAGCCAGCATATTATATTTACGATTATAGCTATAAGCACTGTCATTTCCCGGTATTGTAGATTTATACGAGTATGATTCTCCGTAGCGGTCATACGACAAACCAGCTTCAATAGACAGAAAACGGTTAATTCTATTGCGGATACCACCCTGGTAAGTCCAGCGATTAACCATCTTTTCATCTGCACGGGTTCCGATAGGTTTTCCGAACAGATCACCATTCGGTTCAATTTTGTGAGAACCGAAACTGTAGCCCGCCCCCAGGAAGACTGTAAAATCCAACAACCCTTTATCAGGATCATATTTTCCGTCCGAATCTTTTTCATCCTTTTTCGTTTCGGCCTTTTTGTTAGAGTCTTTTACTTTTCCTGTGGAAATTTGTGCGATATTCACAAATGGACTACAAATTAATAATGTCAGGACTGTTAATTGTTTCATGAAAAGCTTATTTTCGTAAGAATGTAAAGATACATTCTTTGGTTAAAAAATTGGTTATACTTAAATTACCTATCAATGTCGAAAAAAGAAAAATTGCCGAAAAAGAAGAAAAGTTTCATCCGCAGACTTTTCAAGTGGACGGGGTATACCCTCTTATTCTTACTCATTGCAATCATTTTAATTCCAGTCATTTTCAAGGATGAAGTCAAGGAATTGGTATTGAAGGAAGTAAGCAAATCTTTGAAAGCGGATGTGACCATCAAAGACTTTGATTTAACCTTCCTGTCTACCTTTCCAAATGTCACCATCCAATTATATGACACTAAGGTAACAGGTAGAACGGAATTTAAGGGCGTAGAGTTGGCAAGTGTCAAAACTATTGAGGCACATGTAGGTTTATGGGATGTAATTGGTGGAGATGAAATCGAAATTGACGAAGTCCACATTTCCGACGCAAAGTTCGATATACGTGTGGATCCGGAAGGAAAAGCCAACTACGATATCGTGATTCCGACCGACGAAAAACCGGTAGAAGATCAAGGACCTTCCAAGTTTAAATTGTCGCTGAAAGAATACTCCCTGAAGAATATTCAATTGGTTTATGACGATCAGGCTTCTGACATGTATACCAATATCAAAAATCTGAATCATACAGGAGAAGGAGATTTGACTGCTGATATCATTGATTTCGCAACAAGTACTCAGATGGAGGAATTGACTTTCGAAATGGAAGGTTTGAGCTACCTGTCGAAAGTAAAAACAAACGCGGATGTGAACCTGCTAATGGAATTCAAAGAGGATGATTCGAAATTCACCTTGAAAGAAAACAGCTTTGCATTGAACAACTTCAATATGTCTTTGGACGGTTTTTACCAAATGCTGAAAGACCACGACCAAATTGATCTGAAACTGAATACAAAACAAATCAGCTTCAAGGATTTGCTGTCATTGGTTCCGAGTTTCTACCAAAGTGGTTACGAAAGCATGATTGCCAAAGGAGATTTGAAACTGAACGGTGAAGTAAAAGGCCGTATGGACGACAAAAATCTTCCGGGATGGGATTTCGGATTGAATGTTCAGAGAGCTTCCATCAAATATCCTGATCTGCCTGGTTCTATCAATAACATTACGGTTGACGCAGGTTCCAAATTCGAAGGCGGATCCAATCTGGATAAAATGACTATCGATGTCACAAAATTCCACTCAGAGTTTGTTGGAAACCTGATTGACGCGAATCTGAAACTGAGAAATCCGATAACGGATCCTTTGATCGATTCCAAATTGAAGGCAAAGATCAACCTGGCAACTCTTGGAAAAGTAATGCCATTGGCTGAAGGAGAATCCTACAAAGGAAAACTGAATGCAGATGTGTCTTTGAACGGACGCATGAGTTCTATCGAGAAAGAACAATACGAGAAATTCAACGCATTGGGTGTGATCGAATTGTTTGATTTCCTATACAAATCGAAAGATCTGAACGAAGATGTGAATGTAAAAGACCTGACTTTCCGCTTCAGTCCTCAAAACCTTTCGTTGGAAAAGATGAACGCAACGATGGGTAAATCTGATTTTGCCGTAAACGGAAAAATTGACAACTACCTGGGCTATTTATTCGGAAACAACAAAGAAGACCAATTATTGAAAGGTGCTTTCAATTTCAACAGTAATAACCTGGATTTGGATCAGATCATGGGAGTTTCGGCAAGTTCTTCTACGGCGAGCGCTGCTCCGTCTGCGGAACCAGCACCTGTTGATCCGAATGCGGAACCACTTCTGATTCCTGAGAATGTAGATTTCGACCTGAATACGAGCATTCAGAAATTGCATTACAACGGAATTGATGTAAACAACATCAAAGGAAATGTGAATATGAAAGAAGAAGTAGCTTCTCTGAACGGATTAACCATGAGTACTATGGGAGGAACCGTTGGTTTGAGAGGAAGCTACAGCTCGAAAGACCACAACAAACCGGCTATTGATTTGGGATACAATCTGAAAGAAATCGATATTCAGGAAATTACTTCTCACTTCTTAACGATTGAGAAACTGGCTCCGGTAGCGAAATATGCGAAAGGGAAATTCAGTTCGACCTTAAACCTGAAAGGTGATTTGACCAAAGCGTTGGAACCTGTTTACAATTCCCTGACCGGTGACGGAGATCTGTTTACCAATCTGGTGACCGTAAGCGGATTCGAACCATTGAAAAAACTGGGAGAATCTTTGAACATGGACAAACTGGCAAATCAGACATTCAAAGATGTGAAAGCTTTCTTCAGCTTTGCAGACGGAAAAGTGACGATGAAAAAGCCTTTGAAGATCAAATTGAGCGGTATTGACACGGAAGTCATGGGTTCAACTGCATTTACGCAGGATATCGATTACAAAATGACGATGCAGATCCCGAAAGCCATGATCCCGGCCGGAATTCTCAAAACGGCGGAACAAGGATTGGCAAAAGTGAACGGATTGGCTCCGAAACTGAACCTGGGAAGTATTCCGGACATTATTCCGGTAAATGCTTTGGTTGGAGGAACAGTCATGAAACCTGTGATCAAAACCGACTTTAAGGATGCGATTCTGAAAGCAACCGGAAACCTGAAAGACAACTTGAAGGAACAAGGAAAAGAGCTGATCAACAAGGCGAAGGATTCTGTTAAAACTGTCATCGACAACAAAGTAAAAGAGGTAAAAGAAGATCTTAACAAGAAAAAGGACGAAATCATTGCCAACGCACAGAAAGAGGCCGACAAGCTGAAAGCTGAAGCGAAAAAAGCAGGTGATCAGATCCGAGCGGAAGCTGACAAGCAATGTGCCGACGGTATGGACGCAGCAGGAGGTAATCCGCTGAAGAAAAAAGCAGCCGAGGTAGCTTGTAAGGAAATGAAGAAGAAAGCTGAGAACAGCGCAACCAAAGTGGAACAGGAAGCGCAAACCAAGGCCGACAATATCATGAACAAGGCTCGTGAAAAAGCAGATGCCGTGAAGTAAATTCGATTGATCTTATTATAAAAAAACAAGTAGGGGCGGAAAATTTTCGCCCCTACTTGTTTTCAACCTCAATCTACCAGATTCAACCATTCATAATCCAATTTCAACGCTTCCCATTCCACCACTTTCATCTGCCATTCCATCAAGGCAGTTTCAAGTTCCATATAGCCTACTCTTCCTTCTTCGTAGAGCAATAAACTTTTCTGATAAATCATCTGAAGATTCTCTGTTGTTTGTTTGACCAGGGTCTGACGGGCTTTGTTATCGAGAAGCTTTTGTATCCGGATGGTTCTTTGTTTTTCAAGCTCCAATTCCGTCAATTGCCGCTGCCGGTCGAGTTCTGTTTGTTTAACATCGTTCAACTTCTTTGTTTTGAGCCATTCCCCACGACTGAAGATCGGGATACTTAAATAGAACCCGATTGCTTCATACAGGTTTTGATTGAGCTGATCGTTGTATCTTTTCGTCGGAGTTCCTGCAAGCGTGTAATCCTTGTTGTTGGTTGAGAATCCCGTTCCAACTAACCCGTTTAAAGCAAGGCTCGGCAGCATTTTTGCCCGGTCGGATTTCAATTCATTCTCCGCTATTTCGATTTCCGTTTCAAGACTTTCCAGTCTGAACTTCTCAGCAAATTGGGGTCGATCCGTAATTGCAGAGATGGAAGAAGCGTCAAAAAGATGCTCGGTCACTAATGGAAAACCTATTCGAAAATTCAGTTCAACGAGATTCAATCTCCATTCATGGGTCAAATCTGATTTCAAAACCCGTTCCTGAAGCAGTGAATTCCGGCTTTTGAGCGTATCAACCGCATTGATTTTCCCTTCCAGGATCAACAAACGCTGAAGCGATTGAAGTTCTTCGTATTTCTCGATTCTCAAAGTCGCCAGAGTCATTTGAACTGACAATTTGCACAACGTGACATACCTTTCAATGACCTGAATTTTCAACTCATTTTGCCTGGAATCAAGATTGATTTCATCTCTCCGCACGGAGGCAAGCAACTTCTTGCGCTTATGGAAATAGTCAAAACCATTGAACAGGAGCATTCCGGAATTCAACCCAAAAGACTGAGAGTTTACGGTACTTGTTGCAAAGGTATTTGTAAACGGATCCAGTCTCCGTCCAAAAGAAGTATTGAATCCTACATTTGCATTCAGATCCGGAAGCAAACTCCACCAATGAAATTCTTTTTCAATACGTGAAGCATACAGGAAAGCAGATTCTGAAGTTGTTTGCAAGATGTTATTTCCCGCTCTGTCCAGACAAGTTTGAAGTGTAATCGTTTCCTGAGAAAAAACTGCGAAACAACACCCAAGCAATAGTATGCAAACAAACCGTTTCATCCGAGTAAACCTCTTAGTTTTTCGAAAAAACGTTCCAATAAGCGTTTGTTTTTTGTAATAATTTTCACCTTTCCTTTCAATTGAACTTTGAACGGAATCTGTTTGTTGTAGGTCGTTTTCAAGTGATCCGGCAAAGAAATTTTCACCTCGTATTTCCCTTCTTTATCCACCTGCGTAATAGATTGCACGCTTCCTTCCAGCATTCCGAATTCTGTTTTCGGGAAATCCGTCAGTTCCACAAACGTTTTCTGTCCGGCTTTTACTTTTCCTGCTCCGTTGCCGCTTATCACAGCCAAAGCCGTATAACCGCTTCCATTCGGAACAATTACAATCGAAGCTTCCTGAGCTTTGTAAAACTGATTTACCTGCAGCACTTTATTGAACAAAATCCTACCGGAACAAGGAGCAATCCAAACAGCATGTTGCTCACGGGTTTGAAAACCGTTTTTAAGTGTGCTGATACTGATTTGGATTTCCAACGATTTCTGAGCTTCCTTCAAACGTTCATCGTGTTCCAGAACCAAAAGTTCTTTGCGCAAAGTATTCAGCGTGATCAGATTCTGTAAAACTTGTTCTTTTTGTGCCTGAACAGACTGCAAAGCTTGCGTATGCAAACGTTTATCCTGCGTGAGAGTTTGTCCGGAAATAGCGTTTTGATCCGCCAGACGCTCACTGCCCGCCAATTGCTCCCGGATCAATTCATATTCTCCTTCCGACAGCTTGATTCTGTGAGCCGAAATGGTTTGCAACTGTTCACGAAATGCAATTTCACGACGAATGGATGCAGATTCCTCCCGGCTGATATTTTCCGAGTGTTTGCTATTCCATTCATTTACTTTCGCAAGAAGAGTCGTCCATTCTTCCTGAAAAGTCCCCAATTGCAAAGAAGCATCGAATACAGGAATCTGACTCCGGAATTTCCCTTCAAACGCTCCTAGTTTTTCCAGATAAACATTTGCTTTCAGGATGTCTTCCGTTTTCGCATGAAGATCAAACTGGGCAATCACATCTCCGGATTTTACCTCTTCATTTTCGACAACATTCAGTGATTTCAATTGAATGTAGCTTTGATTGGAAAGTTCAATCGGTGCTTTGGAACTTGTAACAACTACCTCTCCGGTGATTTCATCAGGATATTGAATGAACCAGGAAAGGAAAACAACCAATATTAAAACCACGAAAAACAAGCTGCTTCCGGATTTAACAATCCAGGACGGCGGGCTTGAAAGCAAGGCATTCATCGCTTCGCTTTTCAACTCAATTCCTATTTCGTCTTTCCGTTCCATATTACTGATTCGAATTTTCGCGGGTCACTTTTTCAAGTTCCAATTGATTTTTGACTAAGTTGTAATAGCTTCCCTTTTGTTCAAGCAAGTCGACATGCGTTCCAATCTCAATCACTTCACCTTTGTCCATCACCACAATCTGATCGGCATGTTTAACCGTGCTTAGCCGATGCGCAATAACCACCACCGTTCGGCCTTTGAAAAACACTTCCAGATTTTCCATAATAATGCGTTCGTTATTCGCATCCAATGCGCTGGTGGCTTCATCAAAAAACAGGAAATCCGGATTCTTGTAGACCGCGCGGGCAATCAGCAAACGTTGTTTCTGACCTCCACTGATTCCCATTCCGTCGGCTCCGATCTTTGTATTGTAGCTCAAAGGCAATTCTTCAATAAACTCTTTGATATTGGCAACTTCAACCGCCTTTTTCAATTTGGATCTGTCCACAAAATCATCACTGACCGCAATGTTGTTTGCAATCGTATCGTTGAAAATAAATCCTTCCTGCATCACCGAACCACAGTGTTCGCGCCATACATGCTGTGTAAATGAGTTCAGATTCGTGTCTCCCAAAAACACTTTCCCGGATTCCGGTTCATAGAAGCGAAGCAGCAGTTTCATGAATGTTGTTTTTCCACTGCCGCTCGCTCCCACTATTGCCGTTAATTTATTTGCGGGAATCATCAAATGAATGTTTTTCAAAACCGGATCAGGCATTCCCGGATATCTGAAACTGACCTTTTCCAAACGGATCGAATGTTTATCCGGCAGATCTGTGAGCCGGCCCGAATCTTTGGGTTCTTCATCTTCCCGCTTGTGAATTTCAGCCAAACGCTCCAAAGCAATCCGGGCATCCTGCAAGGAATACACAAAGCTCAAAAACTGCGAAACCGGGGTATTCAACTGTCCGATAATGTATGAAACGGAAAGCATCATTCCCAAAGTCAATTCTCCGTTAATGACCAATTTGGCTGTAAAAAAACTGATCAGAATATTTTTCAGCTCGTTGATAATCGAAGCACCATTGCTCTGAATTTGCTCCAGACGCAAACCCTGAATCCGCAGTTTATACAAACGAATCTGAACCATTTCCCAACTCCAGCGCTTTTTCCGTTCTGCATTGTGCAATTTGATTTCCTGCATTCCCATGATCAATTCCATCATCTTTCCCTGATCGGTACTCATGTGTGAAAAGCGTTTGTGATCCAGATCGCGGCGTTTTTTCATGAAATAGCTGACCCATCCGAAATACAGAATCGTTCCCGTTAAAAAGATCAGGAAAACAGGAACGTTGTAAAAAGCAAGCACAGCTCCGAAAACAATAAAGTTGAATACGGAGAACAACACATTCAATGATTGATTCGTGAGCAGTTGTTCTATTCGTTCATGATCTCCGATCCGAAGCATGATATCACCGGTCAGTTTTACATCAAAAAACGAAATCGGGAGCCCCATCAGTTTGATCAGAAAGTCGGATACCAAAGCAATATTAATCCGGGAACTCAGATACAGCAACAACCAGCTTCGAATAATCTCAATCACACTCCTACCCAGAAAAACAAAGAGCTGACCGATTAACACCAAATACAGAAAGTGAATGTCTTTGTTTTGAATCCCGATATCAACAACACTTTGGGTCAGGAACGGAAAAATCAATTGCAAAATACTGGCCGCGAGCAATCCCATTCCTATTTGAAACAACAATTTACGATACGGCTTCAAATAACTGAACAAGAACGAAAGTCCGGTTTTAGGCACCTCATTTTCATCTTCTTCCAACAATTGAGGTGTCGCTTCCAGCAAGAGGCAAATCCCGTCCGAACTCATTTCTTCGGCTTCTTTCCCAATCCAGTTATCCAAAAACTCACGTTTGGAATACTTCAATAATCCATAAGCCGGATCTGCCACGTAAACGCATTTCTTGTCGATCTTGTAAACAACGATGAAGTGTTTTTCGTTCCAGTAACAAATACACGGAAGCGGCGCTTCTCCCATCAAATCATTCAAGGAAATTTTCACGCATAAAGTCCGGAAACCGATCTTTTCGGCGGCATTGCAAATTCCATCCAAACTGCTTCCGGATCTGTTGGTATCTGACCACCTTCTCAGATCACTGATTTCAACGAGTCTTCCATACGATTTTGCAATCATCTTCAGACAGGTCGGGCCGCAATCCTTTGTATCAGGTTGTTTGTAAAAGGGAAACTTTTTCATGAAACGAAGCTTACTTTATGAAAACAACTTCTACACGTCTGTTCATTTTTTTATTCTCTTCAGAAGTTTCAGGTACTAAGGCTCTGGTATTTGAATAGCCGTAACACGAAATCCGGTTCGCAGCAATGCCATGATCAATCAGATATGATTTCACCTTTTCAGCGCGATGCAGTGATAAAATCAAATCCGGTCGACAACACACATAACCATTCAGTTTAATTTGAAGAGTGGTATCCATTTCCATGAGTATTTGAAGCGCTTTCACATTTTCCAATGAACCCGGAATGAAGTTGGTCGTTTCAGGATTGAAGTTGATTCTGAGATTCACCGGAGTCCCAAGCTTGATCTTCGGCTCCACACTGTAAATAAGGATATCAACTCTTCGGAATGAATCATCACCAAGACTGGTTTTGGTTCGTTTTTCGTTCTGATTTGTACTATCCATCATCAGGTTTCTGATACTCGTTGAATCAATCAGTTTCGAAACGGCAAGCAATCGTTTTGATGCCAGACTTTTATTGTATGAATAACTCCCAACCGTATCGGTATAAGCAATCAGGTGAATCTTCCCATGACTTAGTGTCGTTTGATTTATCCTGCTGATCACTTTAGAAGGATTTTTGATCACAGCACTTCCGGAATCAAACGAAACCGAAATTGAGTCAATCAACCTGATCTCAACCAAATCCTGAGAAAATACTTCTCCAAGCGGAAACAGACATCCGATCAGCAGTGCGAAAAACGAATTCAACCCCATATCTTTTCGTTTATTTGGTTCAGTTTTTCTTCATCAATCCGGATTTCACCGCCATGAAAGCTGATCCCGCATTCCTTTTCCGATAAATAGTTGTCGTCATCCGCCCACAAACTGATAAAGGGATTGTACTTACATTTTGAAGGTTTCCCGTTCTCGAGATCATCCAGTGTAAAAGCTCTGCAGTCGTTACAAATCCATCTGAATTCACAGACCGAACAGACAAGTAACTTGTCTTTGGTGAGCTTCCATTTGCTCCGAAATTCCTTTCGGGCAACAAGATCCCGCAAGCGCGTTGAATCCACGTATCCATATGGTGGTTCCAATGACGGACAATTACGGATCAATCCATCTTTATCGACACTGATTTTGTGGGCCAAACAACTGTTGTAATTCCGATTTCGCACATAAGTCTGAGTATTCACCGTAAAAGAATCCATGGAGATATTCCCACAATTTTCGTGAGAAACAGATTTCTGACGCGTAAATATCAGGTTGCAGGAATTCGTTTTCAATTCAAACCCTTTTAGTGCATTGTAAACCACAATGGTACTCAAACGGAAAAAGCGCTCACTCAGCTGTGAGTCCAGAAAATGTTTCAGATTCTCATGAAACGGAATCAGGATCTGAACAGATTCGATCGTAGTTTCGCGGACACATTCCTGAATCGTATGCAGGTTCTTCAACAAGGCTGTGTCATCAAGAAATCTTACTTCCAGAAATTGCGTCCCGAGTTCATCCAATTGACTAAAAACGGATGCAATATTCCAGGAAGAATTTTCATCCAGTTCCAAAATGGCATTGTTGATTTTTGAATCGGGATGATAAGTTAGTTCAAGCGGAGCCAGACATGCCCCAAGTTCCTGATCAATCACTATTCCCAGATCGTTTTCAGTAACAAAGGTTTCATACTCATCCACTTCGGTTTTTGGAATTTGTTCCAGATAATCAACCAGGTCGTTTGGAACAAAGTAAGGTTTCCCCTTTTGTAAATCAACGAGCAGAGAACGGTTATAACCTTTTACGGGAATCACATTCGGATATAATTTCAACATGGATGTATGTTTACTTTGTATCATAATTTCTCAGTATGATTAATCATTAATGAAATCGGCGATGCGGGTACAAAGACCTGTTCCAACCGGTCCATCTTAAGCTTTTTAATATCAATCCGGGCTCTTGCTTCTTTCGCCTGATCTTTTATTTCAAAATGTGCTTTCGGGTAGACTTGTGATAAAATCGCATCCGCTGTTTCGATCCCTTCCATGCTTCGTCAGTTCATTAAAAATTTTGCAACTTCATAATCGATGTTTGAGTTTGTTGACAGCGAAACTGCGCCGTATTGTCCATTGGGATTCACTTCCAGAAATACATATCGTTTGTCTTTTGTAAGCACAATGTCCAGAGATCCGAAGTTCAAATCCAGTTTTGTCATGAGTTTTCGCGCCTGTTCTTCCACAAATGGCGGCAAAGTATAATTGCACATTCTCATTCCCGAATCATAACCCTGACGATAATCCAACACTGCTTCCTCGCGGCTTTGTGAAAAAATGGCCTGAGAATAGGTTTTTCCATCCAGATAAATTGTCCGGATTTCGAACTGTTTATCGAGTTTTTCCTGAAAAATGCTCAGATCAAAAAATTCAGGAAGTGAATCTAATTCAGCAGATCCAACCGGAAGAGTATAGCCCAATTGATAGCTTTCAATTTCTCCTGATTCATTGTAATTGGTGCATTCAAAGGGAAAAGCAAGCGATTTCGTAATGATCTCTTTCTTACAACTCTTCCAAAATTCAAATAAGCTTTGTTTCGACTTTGTAATGAGCGTTTTCGGAATCTCAATCTTCAGTGAAGTACAGATTTCGAGGAATTCAATTTTGTTGTAATTCCCGAATCCGAATTTCCCCAGACATTTCTTGTTGTGAAAACAGCGCCGGATTTGTTCGGTTCTGGCTTTGGTGTGTTCCCGGGAATAATTTTCAAGACCTTCCTGAGAAAACATTCCCGTCCCGAATCGACAAACCTGAATATCCGTTCTTCGATACCAAACGGACTTTATTTCCGCTGAATGACACAGAAATTGATTGTTCTTATATACGCGATAATCAAACTCATTTGGTTCAATCGTATATTCCAGTTCAATAGAATCGTCTTCCAAAAACACTTCAAAGGGTTCATCATAGTAGTTCAAATACGAAAGAACGGTCCTGGAATTCAAATCAGTTCGTTCAGTAAAAACCAGAATCATTCGAACATCAACAATTTAGTTGGGATCGGACAATTCTTGATCAATCCGATTTGTAAACGATTCGCTATAATTTCCCGGATCTGCTTTTCTGAGAAATCCGTTTTCCCCGGAACAGCCAACATGCCATAAGGTTGCGGCAACCAAACCATGGAATAATGACGATCGAGCCACAAGGCATAATGACTCGGCGGCATGCGTCCTGCGATTACTTCCTTTAAAAACACCGGTTTCATTTCATCGAAGAATGCCTGATTGTATGAGGAATGAACCAACAGCACAAAAACCATCGAAACATTTCCGGGCAAGATCCACTCTCCGGGATAACCCAGTGTGTAGATGATGTTGCGGAATTCGACCAGATTGAGTGAATCGATCTGAATAATCTCCCGATTCACAGCAAGGGTATCAATGATGGAATCCGTATAAAACTTCATACGCGGCACCTGATCCCTGTCGGTCATTGTTTGTAGAACAGCCATCAACGAATCCGTATTGCTTCGTTTTAGGTTTGCAAAATTGCCATAGCCCTGCTGAACCAGTTTTTGCTGTTTTTTGGAAAAACCTTCGTTTATTTTGGCTAAATTGATTTGAGTAATCTGATTCAGGCACACAAAGTCAAATGAATAGTTTGACCACGCTTTTCTAAGAAATTTCGCACTTTTCGTGTCCTTCCCCATTTGTTTATAGCAGTGCGCCATTAAAATGTATTCTTCACAATAGAGCTTGCCGTATTTCTTCTTTACTTTGGATAATTGTTTGAAACATTTCGGGTAATTCAAGCTATCGAGGGCAAAACGATAAGCCGGGTCACAATCGGCTTTGTAGTCAATGTGATTGATTTGAGCCGAAGCATCAAAACCAATTAAGAAGCAAAACAGGAACAGTGCATTTTTCATTTCCGGGATTTTAAATGTTGGGAAATCCTCTGCCTTATAGTCAAAGCAGAGGATTCAATAAACAAACTGAATTAGCTTCCGATATAATCAGTTCCTTGAGTTCCCGGAGGTGTACCTGCCGGATTGTAAGTTGTTGCAGCAGTATCTCCATCCTGTCCGCCTCGCCCGTCATAACGTGTTAGACGTGCAGGTCCGTATGTAGTATCACCACCGAATACTCTTACCATGTTTTTTGAGTCAAACTTTTTAGATTTTAATGACTCTATGTTTTTAGTTGCCATAAGCAAAAAAATTAGTTGTTGCGCCTACTCTGTTTCCTCATCTTCGCAATAGCATTTTCGGCAACACTGCTAATTGCAAAGCTTTTGCACGTCAGAAGCCGGTAAACAGCTGAACATGCAAGGAAGTGTTACCGGCACTTCCATTTTCTTTATGTATTTCGCTGAAATTATTTCAGTGAATCTTTGCCTTGCTCTTTATCAGCAAGGATTGAGTGGATTGATGCTTTCTGGTAAGCATCAACATTTTTTTTACAAAACCGCGAAAACAATGTTTACAGATTGAAAACCTGTTCTACACCTGTTTTCCGGTTTGTTCTGTCGTAGTATTGAATACAAATGTAAAAACAATTCTCACATATGCGCATTCATGTGAAAAAAAATTCTCCTAAACGCTAAAAAAACATTAAAACCCAATACAGGGCAAAATCGATCAGCAGATTTCAGATAGAACATATAAGCTTCAAATACCCAATAAAAACAACACTTTTAAATTCATAAAGGTAATTATGGCTGAATGTACGAAAGAGTAATTAGTTCGTTGGTTTGATTCCATTTCCCGCATATGATCGAACAAAAAAAGTCAATAAAACCAATACAAAACAAACAATTACAGCAAATAATACTCCTTTATGTGTATTTAATGGTAATAATACTACCCAGTAAAGCGAAGAAATTTGTTTCTATGCAGCACCGTGGCGAAATTGTGGAACAGGCGATCAGGCAAAGTGGTTTTTCGATTACTATTGTCGCAAAAAGATTGCGCAAAAGCAGGAGATGGATGTATCTGATGTTTGATAATCCTCAAATCGATATTGATACGGTTCTGGCTATCGGCACAATCATCCACCATGATTTTTCTGAGGACATCAAAGAATTGAATCACAATCGTTCAAACTCATTTTCAGATCCTGAAGATCTGTATAACGGGCAAACAAAAGAATACTGGAAAAATAAGTACCTGAAATTGCTGGAGGATTATAATGAGTTATTGAAGAAGGTCAGTTCGAAGAAATAGAAAAACAAATTTGGGATTATTTCAAATTTTTCCTGTCACAAATTCGCGATATTGCGTATTGGCCAGTGTTCATAAGGGTTTCCGATCGAATAAACAGCCAAAATCAGCACAAAACTCTCCCACCAAACAGACTTCAACAAACAGCATTCGCAATTAAGAAGGTTTTCCCACATCTGACCGGAATTATTCACACTTAAAAAATCGAACATCCGAAACAATACATTCTCTTATCTGTGTAATTAACGGTAAAAATATTACTCGTCTGAGGGAAGATTTTTGTTTTCATGCAGCATCGTGGTGAAATTGTAGAACAAGCAATCAGACAAAGCGGATTTCCGATTACTATTATTGCCAAGAAATTGGGCAAGAGCAGAAGATGGATGTATCTCATGTTTGATAATCCTCAGATTGATATCGAAACGATCTTAAAGATCGGAAAGATCATTCATCATGACTTTTCCGCAGAGATTAAGGAATTGAACGTTATCAACCCGACTTCTTTCGAAGATCCGGAAAATCCGTACAACAACCAAACAAAAGAGTACTGGAAGAACAAGTATCTCAAATTGCTGGAAGACTACAACGAGTTGTTGAAGAAGGTAAATTCGAAGAAATAGAACGATAATTACGAATTACTTAACAAAACAAATTCAGGGTTATTTCGACCTCTCTGGTTACATATTCGCGATATTGCGTATTGACCAGTGTTCATAAGGGTTTCCAAGCGAATGAACAACCAAAATCACTGAACAAAACCCAACAGATAACTATTCGTAATTATCAATGCGTTGTCGTCATCGTCTCATTCACCACAATGATGAAATCTGCACGGTTCAAATGCTCTTTTTCAAGTTTGCGCACATCTTTCTGAGAAACCGTTGTGATCGTTCCTACCTTTGTTCCCGGAGCATATTGCTGCACATACCACATAATTCCCTGATGGAAATCGGAATGGAAAGCACCGTTTAAGAAGTAAACCATCTGAGCCTTTTTCAACTGCTGCACAATGGAATATCCCATCGTCGCATCCTTGATTGCCTGCGCATACGCAAAATTGATTCCGGAAGCATGCATTTCTTTCCCCATATTGATCAACTCCACATACTGAGTCAATGTCGAATCAAAAGGAAAAGGCAATGGTGCCATGAATTTTTTCTGGTCTGCAGACAACGTATCCAAAGCAGCAAGTCCTTTTTTGAAGATCAAGCTGGCATATTTTCGGGTAACATTTGCCGCAAAAGGAATATTCCCCTGAGAAATTGCCGAATCCAGAACAGGCTTGTAATCCGTTTTGAAATTCACCCACAATTCCGTTGAATCCTTTAATGCTTTGTATGATTTATTGGCAATGTATGCTTCCAAAGGCTTCACCTGATGCAATTCAAACATCTCAAAACCAACTGCCAGTTTTTCACCGCTCACCTTTTTATTCAACTGCATCAACACGTTCAATTCCAACCAGTGTGAGATCGGATTATTGTGAAACTCACCGAACAGAACAACCTGATTTTCTGAAACTTTCGACACCATCTTACTGAAAGCCACTTCCTTTCCTTTCGAATCGAAAATACGGAAGGCCTCCAAATCCTGTGCATAAGCGCTTGAACAAATCAACAGCGATAATAAAATACATTTCATTCTCCAAAGATAGGAACTTTGAAAAACTCCCCTCCTCACCATTTTTAAGTAAGGCCATTTTAAGGGCTACCTTCTGAAGGGTAGATTGATTAACACGATATAAAACCCGCAGGAGTGAAAAATTTTTCAGCCCTACGGGTTTTCGAAATTCTATCTATTTTTAAGTAACACAAACACAACACCTACCTCAAAAAGGTTACTTACATTTGTACTATGTTGAAGAAACTGTGTAATGCTCTCCCAATAACGTTGCAAAGTCTGCTGCTTCGGATTGCTATCCTGCTGTTATTGATGACCGCAACACGCATCGTATTCTATTTCTACAACCTGGATTCCTTTGCTCACGTTCATTTTACCGACTGGCTTGCAGGAATCTGGTTCGATCTTTCAACACTGGGTTTACTCCTCATGCCTTTCATTGTTTTCAGTCTTCTTCCGGAGAAATGGCAAAACAACCTCATCATCCGCATTATTCAGGCAATCACTTTTTTTGTTCCGGCCCTGCTCATCGTGGCTTTGAACCTGATGGACACGGCTTATTACAATTTCACACTGAAGCGGTCTACCGCCGATTTGTTCGTAATTGTATCTGCAGGAAATGATGTGGGACAGCTGCTTACGAGCTTCATTTCGGACTATTGGTTCCTGATTCTTTTGTTCATTTTCGGGGTTTACGGTCTGGCAAAACTTTATAGAAAAACAAGCATCCGCAAATGGAAGCAAGCCAATAATTCTTCTCTGAGAAAGGAACTCATTGCCTTTTTCATCATGATTCCGGTTTTCGTATTGATTGGCCGCGGAGGAATTGGTTTGCGTCCTATTTCTTCGCTGGACGCAACACTTTTCACTCAACCCGAAAACTCGGCTTTGGTTTTGAATTCTGCTTTCACCTTGCTGAAATCGATTGGAAAAGATGATTTGACGGAACAGCATTATTTCCCGGAAAAGGAAGCAGACAAATTGTTCAATCCGATCAGAGTCAGCCAACCGCAGCACATTTTGCCCGACGGAACAAGCGTCATGATCATTATGCTGGAAAGTTTCGGAAACGAATGGGTGGGGAAATTCAATCATTCCACTTCCTTCACTCCGTTTCTGGATTCGCTGCTGGATCAAAGCTGGTATTTCGAATACGGAATTTCGAACGGTAAAAAGTCTATTGAGGCTGTTCCTACCATTTCCGCATCGATGCCTACGTTAATGGACAATCCGTATATTTCTTCGGCCTATTGCAACAATCAGATTCAGAGTTTGCCCGGAATTTTAAAAGATCATGGATACAGCACCGGATTTTACCACGGAGCAACAAACGGTTCCATGCGTTTCAACAGCTTTGCTTCCCAACTCGGGTATCAGGAATATTTCGGTCGTTTTGAATACAACAACGACAAGCATTTTGATAAAACCTGGGGAATTCTGGACGAGTATTTCAATCCCTGGACAGCAAAACAGCTGACGAAGATGAAACAGCCTTTCATGGCAAACCTGTTCACGCTTTCTTCGCATCATCCGTATTTCGTGCCCGAAAAATGGCGGTCTGTTGTCAAAAAAGGTTCACACCCGATTGCCAAAAGCATTCACTATGGCGATATCAGTTTGCGTAAATTCTTCGAACAGGCAGCTAAAGAACCGTGGTTCAAAAAAACCCTGTTTGTGCTTGTAGCTGATCACACGCCATCGAGTAACAGTGAATTATACAATCAGCGCACGGAAATGTACCGCATTCCGATTGCTTTCTATGATCCGAGCGGAAAATTGCCTAGAAAACGTGAAAAGGCTATTTTTCAACAGGCAGATATTATGCCGACAGTGCTGGATTTGGTGAACATTAAGACAAAATATTACAGTATCGGAAACAGTTATTTCTCGAAAGAACCGAGAGAAGCTATTACCTATCTCGAAGGAGCATATTACTATTTCAGAGGCGATAAACTCCTGGTTTATTCCAATGATAAGATCAGAAGTCTGGTAAATTTCACGATTCGCACTGAAAATCCTCAAAATCTCTTACCTTCAAAAAAAGAAGAGGCTGAAAAAATGGCAAGGCGTTTGAAAGCCATCATTCAAAGATATAATCATGATTTAATCCATAATCAGACGGTTGTTCGATGAAAAAGAGAATTCGTTTCATAATTAACCCGATTTCAGGTGGTGTGAAAAAAGCAAAAGTTCCTCAGATGATTGAGGAGCATTTGAATCACGACCTGTTTGATTATGATATTGCAATTACTCAATACAAGCAGCACGCCAAGTCAATCGCCATGGAATCGGCGCAGGAAGGAATCGATATTGTGTGTGCAGTTGGCGGCGACGGATCTGTTCACGAAGTGGGAACGGCACTTATCGGAACCAAATGCCATTTGGCAATCATCCCGACCGGATCCGGAAATGGTCTTGCAAGACACTTGAAGATTCCGCTAAAAACTCCGCTTGCCATCCAAAACATCAACGAACTCAACAGTATCCGCATGGACACGGGACTGGCAAACGACAAGCCTTTTTTAGGAGTTGGTGGTTATGGTTTTGATGCTTTTATCGCAAAACGATTCGATGAATACCACATTCGCGGTTTTTGGGGATATACCCAATTGGTTTACGAAGAGTATTTCTCCTACAAACCACCCAAAATGAAGATCCAGCTGCCCGATCAAACGATTAAGGGCAATTTCCTGCTGTGTTCCATTGCAAACTCTTCCGAATTCGGAAACGGTTTTTGTATTTCACCGAAATCCAATGTCATTGACGGACAAATGGAACTGGTTTTACTCAGTAAATTTTCCTGGTGGCGAACAATGGGAGTTATCGGAAGATTTTTCTTCAAGAAAATCGAAGGCTCGAGATACATTAAGATCATTCCGTTTCGAAAAGCCCGCATCATTCTGGATGTTCAGTTAGCTCATTACGACGGTGAACCTTTTGAAGTGCGAAAAGAAATAAATATTGAAATTGTTCCGTCCAGTCTTTCCGTTCTATGCGGCAAAGGATATATGGAACTCATAAAAGAAAACCCTAAAGCAGAATAATATGTTTATTGAAACTGATTTGGAATCCGTGTTGACCCATTTAAACAAGTTAACACCAGAAACTAAGCCCGAATGGGGTCAAATGTCTGCTCAGCGAATGGTTGAACATTTAACCGACACGTTGCGCATTGCAACCGGAGAGCAACCGCAAGTACTGCTTATTCCTGAAGAAAAAGTGGAGCGAATGGTGGCCTTTTTGTACACAGACAAACCGATGGCAAAAAATATGGAGGTTCCGTTTGCAAAAGCAGGCACTCCACTTCGTCATGGAGAGCTGGAACTGGCAATCGATGAATTTGTAGAAGTGTATCTCGAGTTTCAGGAATTGTTTGCTGAAAACCCGGAATTAAAAACGGTTCATGCTTTTTACGGCCCTCTGAACTATGAACAATGGGATTTGCTGCATAAAAAACACTTGACTCATCATTTTACACAATTCGGGATTTTGTAAACGAAACAATCCTCAAGAGAGGAAACAATATCATTTAAAAAGCCCTTCTGTCAGCTGACGGAAGGGCTTCTCTATTTAATTCACCTTTTTAGCAGGTTCCTTTTTCACTTCTTTCTTCGGCTCTGTTTTTGGTTTTGGTTTTGTGCCGGTTGTAGTTGTCGTTTTAGTTTCTGTTCTGGACTTTTCTCCCGTTTTAGCAGGATCTTTTTTCTCCTCCTTTTTCGTTTCTACCTTTTTGGTTTCCGTTTTCTTCTGAGGTTCCTGTTTCTTTGCTTCCTCTTGTGCATAGGATACAACAACAGTTCCCATTACTGCGACTAAAATCAATACTAACTTTTTCATAGCGATTACAATTTTATTGTTTTGAAGTAGACAATTTAATGATTCACCACTAATTCAGCAAATTAACCAGCAAGACATTCCTGAAAAAGAAAAGTCCTCCGGGTGGAGGACTTTATATTAATTTACTTTTTTGATCGGTTGTTCTTTCTTGCGTTCTTCCGATTTGAATGCTTTCTTTTTTAAATTTGGCGCTTTCTGAGCCTCAACTTTTTTAATCTCTGTTTTTTTTGTTCCATCCTGCGCGTGGGAAACAACAGCTGTTCCCATTAAAGCGATGAAGATCAATGCTAGATTTTTCATAGTTCTTTTTATTTCTGTGTTTTACAATTTACATGCCAATTCCAAATATACCAAAATGTGAACGTTTAAAAAGGTAAAAAGGGTTAAATTAAATGTACTGAAAAACATACCGGGGTGGTAATTGGTTGCCATTTGGCAAACTGGCAAATTTGCAAAAAAAGGTTCAGCAAGTTTTCCGCTCAAATACTTTGAACTCTTTGTATATTTGAATTCGAAACGAAAAATTCATGGTTCAAGCCTTTAAACATCATTGGACAGGTATAGAACAGGTAGCCAAAACCTTATTCAAGGGGAAGTTTCTGCTCTACTTTATACCGGGATTAATTGTAGGATTAATCTATCTCTATTTGCAATTTCAGGCCAGACGCATCATGGCTGTCGCTCACCTCGGCGATGACATTCCGATAGTCGGAACAGCAATTTCCTGGTTGGCAGACGGCGTTTTCAGTATTTTCGACTTAATCGTATCCGAGTTTTACAAATTTGTGATTCTGGTGGTTCTGTCTCCGGTAAACTGTATTCTTTCTGAGAAATTTGACAGTTATCTTACAGGACGCGAATACAAGTTTGACCTGATACGCTTAGTGAACGACTTCCTGAGAATGATTCTCATCGTCATCAGTGCCTTATTTCTGGAATACGTTTTTCTGGTCATTTGGTGGGTATTTTCCTGGATTCTGCCGGATTTTATCGGTGAAGCCATGTTCTTCCTTATTGCTTCCTTCTTTGTAGGATTCTCATTCTATGATTACAGCATGGAACGCTACGGATTGAATTTCTTTAAAAGCTGGGGGCTTGGGTTCTCTAAAATGAGTTACATGTTGATCACAGGAGGAATTTTCACGCTGATGATCAAAATTCCGGTAGTTGGAATCATTGCAGCACCGGTAGTCATTTCCATGCTCTCAACAGCGGTATACGTTCTTATGAAAGCAAAAGAGACAAATCCAAACATAGCACCCGCAATCGAAAACAAAGATCAATTAGATACTTAAAAAACAGTCAAGCATGAATGATTTATTCTCATCCTTCCAAACCAGTTCCAAAGAAGAATGGATTGCTATTCTCAAAAAGGAATTAAAGGGTGAATCAATCGATACATTAAACAAATTCAATCGGGTTGAAGAAGTTACCTTTCCCAGTTATTTTCACCGGGAAGATCAACAAAATCAATTCTCAGATCCGGGACTCGCTCCCTACACCAGAGGAATTCAACCGAAGAATAACGATTGGACCATTGCCACCACTTTTCGCATTGCAAATGAAAAAGAGTGCAATCAGGAAATCATTTCGGCATTGATGTGCGGAACCGATCATTTGGTTCTTGAAGCAAGCAATAACGGAACAATCCATTTTGAGACATTGCTTCAGGAAGTTGGACTTTCATTCATTCATACGACCTTCCGGGCAAAATCGGCAGAGCAGATCAGCAGTTTTTTGGAATTCACAAAAGATGCATCCGTACTGATCGAATATCACAACAACGAAGAATTGCTTGAAAAAGCTGCTGCTTTCAGCAAACCCAATACGAAACTATTCCAGATCGACGCTTCTTCCGTGCAGCAAGCCGGAGGAACAACCTGGCAGGAATTAAGCATTGCTTTGGCAGAAGGACATGATATGCTTGTGAAACAATTGGATCTGGGAATCGACCCGGACACCGCAGCCGCAAACATTCATTTCACCTTCGGAATCGGAAGCAAGTACTTTTTCGAACTGGCAAAAATCAGGGCATTCAGAACCTGTTGGGCAAAAATCGTTCAGGCATACGATCCGAAACACACTTGTTCGCTTGCAGCAACGATTACAGCCCGCACCACTTTTGTGAACGTGAGTCTGAAAGATCCGTACACCAATTTATTGCGTCAAACGACTGAAGCCATGTCGGCAGTTCTGGGAGGAATTCAACATTTGAATATTCAACCATACGATTGGTACTCTCAAAAACCAAATACTGTTTTCACCCGAAGAATGGCAACGAATATTTCCCTGCTTCTGAAGGAAGAATCGTATCTGCAAGTTGTGATTGATCCGGCAGGAGGTTCCTATGCTTTGGATACACTAACTGAAACAATTGCCGAGCGTGCATGGAGTTCTTTCCAATGGATTGAACGAAACGGTGGAATTTCGGATTTGGAGGTCAGAAAAACACTTAGCTCAGAAATCGAAGAAAAAGCAGGAATGCGCATCAACGAGATCAAAGAAAAAACCGAAAAACGAATCGGAATCAACATCTTTCCGAATCCGGAACAAATAGATAATGACTGGACAGCTATTCCTGAATGCTGGAATAATCTGAATCCGCTAATTTTAGAACAAACCTTATGAGTATCCGCAAATCATTTGAAAACGTATCATTCAATTCCGATACTTTAACCGGATCTGCAGAGAAAGGTACTTTCACAACTCCTGAAAAAATCGAGTTGTCGGGTTATTACAACGAAAATGACCTGAAATCTGTCGAACACTTAGGTTTTGTCAGCGGAAGAGCCCCGTTTTTAAGAGGACCGTACGGTTCCATGTATGCTATTCGACCGTGGACAATCCGACAATATGCGGGTTTCTCCACAGCAGAAGAATCAAACGCATTTTACCGCAGAAACCTGGCAGCAGGTCAGAAAGGACTTTCCGTTGCTTTCGACTTAGCAACTCATCGTGGTTACGATTCGGATCACGAACGCGTGGTTGGTGATGTGGGAAAAGCCGGAGTTGCGATCGATTCCATTTTGGATATGAAAATCCTGTTCGATCAGATTCCATTGAATGAAATGTCGGTTTCAATGACAATGAACGGAGCGGTTGTTCCGATTATGGCTTTCTACATTGTTGCGGCAGAAGAACAAGGAGTGAAACAGGAAGAACTTTCCGGAACCATTCAAAATGATATTCTGAAGGAATTCATGGTTCGGAATACGTATATCTACCCCCCTGCTCCGTCGATGAAGATCATTGCAGACATTTTTGCCTACACGGCCGAAAAAATGCCACGATTCAACTCTATTTCCATTTCGGGTTATCACATGCAGGAAGCCGGAGCAACTGCCAGCATCGAGTTGGCTTACACCCTGGCAGATGGTTTGGAATACCTGAGAGCAGGAATCAACGCCGGAATGGATGTGGACACCTTTGCGCCCCGTTTGAGCTTCTTTTGGGCCATCGGGATGAATCACTTCATGGAAATTGCTAAAATGCGCGCAGGAAGGCTTCTTTGGGCAAAATTGGTTTCTCAGTTCAACCCGAAAAACGAAAAGTCGCTTGCTTTGCGTACGCACTGCCAAACTTCCGGATGGAGTTTGACTGAGCAGGATCCGTTCAACAACGTAGCAAGAACCTGTATTGAAGCAATGGCGGCAGGTTTCGGAGGAACACAGTCCTTACATACCAATGCATTGGATGAAGCCATCGCTTTACCAACCGATTTCTCTGCACGAATTGCGCGTAATACGCAAATCTACCTGCAGCAGGAAACCGGAATGACCGATATCATCGATCCGTGGGGAGGAAGTTATTACGTTGAAAAACTGACGCAGGAACTGGTCGATGAAGCCTGGAAGCTTATTCTGGAAGTAGAAGAGTTGGGCGGAATGGCCAAAGCAATTGAAACCGGAATTCCGAAAATGCGGATCGAAGAAGCTGCAGCGCGCAAACAAGCACGCATCGATGCAGGAAAAGATATTATTGTGGGCGTAAACCGCTACCAACTGGAAAAAGAAGATCCTATCGATATCCTGGAGGTCGACAACACGAAAGTACGCGAATCTCAATTGGAACGTTTAAGAGTGTTGCGCGAAACCCGGAATCCGGAACGCGTGAAAGCAGCTTTGGAAAAACTAGCCGATGCAGCTAAAACGGGTACGGGAAATCTTCTGGAAATTGCAGTTGAATGTGCTCGCGAAAGAGCCTCTTTGGGTGAAATTTCCCAGGCAATGGAAGCAACTTTCGGAAGACATCAGGCAACAATCCGGTCAATCAGCGGTGTTTATTCAGCGGAAAGTATGAGTGATAAAGATTTTGAAAAAGCCAAAGAACTGGTAGAAACATTTGCCAAACTGGAAGGAAGAAGACCGCGGATCATGATCGCTAAAATGGGTCAGGACGGACACGATCGCGGTGCGAAAGTCATTGCCACCTCTTTTGCCGATATCGGTTTTGATGTGGATATAGGACCTTTGTTCCAAACACCGAAAGAAGCTGCCAAACAAGCAGTGGAAAACGATGTGCACGTACTGGGAGTTTCCTCTCTTGCTGCCGGACATAAAACGCTGGTTCCGCAAGTAATCGAAGAACTCAGATTACTGGGAAGACCGGATATCATGGTTGTTGCCGGAGGAGTAATTCCTGCTCAGGATTATGATTTCTTATACGATGCGGGAGTTTTCGGAGTTTTCGGACCCGGAACAAAAATTTCGAAAGCAGCTCAAAAGATTCTGGATCTGCTAATTGAAAGTACGGAAGGATAATTATGAGTTTCGAACGAATGGGGCTCCTTGTGTTCTGATACGTTTTCACATTGTAATTTCGGCTGTTAATTCAATCGGAAACCCTTATGAACACTGGCCAATACGCAATATCGCGAATATGCAACCGGAGAGGTCAAAATAATACCGAATTTGTTTTGCCAAACAATTCGTAAAACTCTCAGATTCACGCGCGTTAATTCTGACACATTTTTCAAGTAATTCGATATCAACGCGATCATAAAGGGGAATTTGTAAATCTGTAACGAAACTTTTATTTAAAGTTTTCGTACATTCGGCATAGTTATTGGTTTTATCCTTTCAACGAAATTAAATATTATGAGAAAGCTTGTTCTAATTGGTGCTCTACTTACTACGAAATTACTTGTTGCCCAAGCACCGGAATATAATGATTTACGTATTCTTTATGCAGATGGCGATTACGAAAAGTTAGTTCGTGCATCGGAAAAATATGTTTTAAGCGATAAGACGAAAGCCGATGCTCTTCCGCATATGTGGATGGCTCGTGGTCTTTACAAAGTTTCCTTAAGTGGAACGGATGACGAAAAGTATAAAAACGCTTACAAAGAGGCAATCGGAGAGGTTGGCAAGAGTATCAAATACGATAAATCCGGGGATGTTCAAACCGAATATGCTGAGTTCTACGATGAATTCAAGAACAGTTTGGTAGAAATGATCCGAAATGAAATTGAAGTTCCGGATTACAAAAAAGCTGCAACGTGGGTTTTGAAATATTTCAAGATCAACATGACAAGCATCGGAGCGAAATACCTGGATGGTGTTTGTAAATACCGGAACGCTGACAAAGGAGGAGCAAATACAGCTTGGAAAGAGGCTGAAACAATGTTGAAATCCGTAAGCGATATCGATTCCTGGTCAAAAGCAGAAAAAGACTTGCTGATGATGGGAATTATCCAAACAGCTGAGTGTTACATTTCCAGTAAGCAGGTCGATAAAGCGAAAGCTGTTATGGGGAAAGTTGCCCAATGGTATGAAGGAAATGAAGATTTCAAAACGAAATACGACGAGATCGTCAACTAATAAGAAATAGAAAATACGGAGACTCTGGCAGATTTGTCAGGGTCTTTTTTTGATTGATACTTTCTTGTTTCTATACTCTGGTTTGTTCTTGATACGTCTGCTAATGACGCCGGTTGAGGCCACTATTAACATTTGCAGGAGGATATCTCTCATTCGGATTCTGAAAATCGTGAAGGAGAACTTTATACCTTTAGCTCATGAAGAAGTATCTGCTCATCTTTAAGAATAAATACATTCTGGCAATAACCATCTTTATGGTTTACAATTTGTTTCTGGACGAAGTGGATATTTTTACCATTGTCAATCAAAACAAGAAGCTTTCAACACTGCGTTCCACTCAATCGGAAATGAAGCTGAAGCTGAAAGAAACAAAGTATATTCTTTCGCAGATCAAAGATTTATCCTATCTGGAAAAACTGGCAAGAGAAGACAAAATGTTCAAGAAAGACGATGAGGATATTTTCGTAATCACGTACAAGTAGAATTATCAATTCGTAATTCTTTCTAATCTATTTCCGCAATCTTAGGCCGCTGATTGAAGTATTGCTGCTCGACGTAATTGACCACTTTTACTCCCGGAAAATAATACAACGCGATCTGTACATAACTGAATCCGAATTTCGCCATTTTCATTGCTCCTTCCTGGCATAATCCAACTCCGTGTCCGTAACCTCTTCCTCTCAACACCACATCCGTTCCTTCCGGATAACAATTGAAAAAAGTGGATTTCAGTTTAAAATGTTCCCGGATATCTCTTAAAGGAATTCCCAACCACGGATACTGATAAAAAGCATAGCGGTCCGGCTGATTGAACGTATAAATCATTGGTCCCAAAACAGAATCATTCACCGGATAATGGAAAGTCGTAACCAAATATTCCAGCCATTCGGTTTGAGGAATGCGCTTTTCCCAGATTGCTTGCTTGGTATAAATACAAAACGTGTCCTTGAAGGTGCTCAGATAAGGAATCTTGTTATTCCAGACGTAATCCGGTTCGGAGGTCTGTCCGCCGCAATTGGCATGAAAATAGGCATCCACCAGCTGATTGGTTCCATCCACCATGACCATTCCTTCTGTTTTCAAAACAGCTGAATCAATCGTCGGATTCAAACGCAATTGATTGTGATATGCCTGACAATGCGTTCTGTCGCACAGATCAAAACCTTCTTTCTGATGACGTGTTTTATATTTCAGAGCGTAAGTCCGGCTCATCAAAGCCTGAACCTTGTAGTATTCGATTTCTCGTCCGCCACCGCCTTCGGATTCAACAACCCCACTCAGATAATTATTGATATCCACCAGGTTCACAATGGTTAGAGCTCCATTCTGAGCAGTGATTTCTACATCGTCCTTGTATTTTCGTTCTTTCGTTGTGGGTATTTTGGTAGAATAAACCAAGGATTGATTGAGCTTCGTAGCTACCAATACTACTTTCGAAACGACAGCCACTTCCTTCACCCCGATTTTGAGTGAAATCTTGTTTCCGGCTGTTACGGATAAATCGGTAAATTCACTGGGAAGCAGGGTTGCATACAAGGTTGTATCGCCAAAAACATTGTAGCTCCCGTCAGAGTACGCGAAAACGATTCGCTGAACGGAATAATCGCGCAAAACACCAATCCGCATTTGTTGTGAAAATGCCAGAAATGGAAAAATAAACCCTATGAGCACGAGCAAGCGCAACATCCTACAAAATTAGTTCCGTACCAAACCTAAATCGGTTCGGACTCAAATAGTTTTCAACAAGGATTGTGCAACTTTTTTCGAAGCACCTCCTTTTCCGAGCATCATCTTTAATTTTGAGTAGTCTTCCAACACTTGTTCACGTTTTTTTCCGCCTTTTACAATCAACGAAAGTTCTTTCGCAAGGTTTTCTGTCGTGCAGTCATTTTGGATCAGTTCCGCAACGGCTTCCTTATCCAGAATGAGGTTCACTAATGAAATGTATTTCACTTTGACCAATCGTTTTGCAATTTGGTACGAAATCGCATTTCCGATGTAACATACCACTTCCGGAATTTCAAACAATCCTGTTTCCAGAGTAGCAGTTCCGGACGTCACCACAGCTGCTTCCGACTGTTGCAGCAAAGGATATGTTTTTCCGTAAACGATATCGACCTTTTTATCTCCGATCAATTCCTTGTACACGGAAATGTCCATATTCGGAGCTCCGGCAATCACAAAATGATATTGCGGAAACAAATCCACCAAAGGAAGCATGATCGGCAGTTTGGTTCTCAACTCCTGCTTGCGCGAACCCGGAAGCATGGCAATAATGGGCTTGTTTTCCGAGTTGGCAGGAATGGAAAGTTCCTGTTTTGGCTGCACCTGATATTGTTCGATCTCGTCCAGCAAAGGATGTCCGACGTATTCAATATCGTAATTGTATTTCTTGTAAAAATCAACCTCGAAAGGCAGAATGCAAAACAGTTTGAACACATCTCTCCGGATTTTATGCACCCGGTTTTCTTTCCAGGCCCAAACGGTCGGAGAAATGTAATAATACACTTTGATGTCATTTTTCTTAGCCCATTCTGCAATGCGCATATTGAAACCCGGATAGTCGATCAGCAACAAAGCATCCGGTTTGAATTTCTGAATGTCTTCTTTGCAAAAACGGATGTTTTTCAGAATTGTCGGAAGGTTTTTCAAGACTTCTACAAATCCCATGAAAGCCAGATCGCGAATGTGTTTGGCCATCGTTCCGCCAACAGCCTGCATTTTATCACCTCCCCAAAAACGAATGTTTAAATCCGGTTCCTGAGCCAGCAATTCTTTCATGACATTGGATCCGTGCAGATCTCCGGAAGCTTCTCCCGAAATGATATAGAGTTTCTTCCCCATTAACGCAGTAAATTGACGTATAAAATGAATGGAAGATGCAGTGCAGAACCAATAATGATTCCACGCGCCAGATCATATCGTTCCTTATTCAGGAAAAGGTAGAACCAAATCAAATTCGGGATAATGGAAAGCGAAATAAATTTGCTCATGATATCCAGATCACTGAAAAATTTACTCCACAGGATCGCAAAGTAAAAATTTTGTGCCCAGGCAATGACAAGCATTGTCAATGGAACAATGATGATCGGAGAAATTGCTCCAATGACCGTTCCGACTGTTACCCGTACATTCCAGGTGAATTTTCGTTTCATTTAAAATAACTTTTTTAAATCTGTAATTGCTTTGTGTGCCGTCAAATCAAATTGAGTCGGAACAATCGTTGCATATCCCATATCCAGAAAATGGAGATCGGTATCCGTTGCATCTTCACGCGAATCAAACGTTCCGGTAAGCCAGTAATAAGGTCTTCCGTACTGATCCAAACGCTTATCGAAACGATCTTCCCAAAAAGCATAAGCCTGTCTGCAAACTTCAATTCCTTTTAACGCTTCAGCAGGACCTTTCGGAATGTTGACATTCAGACAAACGCCCTTCGGCAAACGATTTTTCAGAATTTGCGGGATCACCACTCTTGCAACTGCCATTGGTGCAGAAAAATCCGCATCCGTATCAAAATCACCGTAAGAAAATCCAATACTCGGAATATGCTCCATCGCCCCTTCAACAGCAGCCGACATGGTTCCGGAATAGAGTACGTTGGTAGAAGAATTCAGTCCGTGATTGATTCCCGAAAGAATCAGATCCGGTTTGCGGTGCAACACTTCATAAACAGCCAACTTCACACAATCCACCGGAGTTCCGCTGCATGAGTAGGATTCAACTCCATCAAAAATATCAGAACGCGTCAAACGAATCGGATGCGAAATCGTTATCGCGTGCCCCATTCCGGATTGAGGCTTGTCCGGTGCAATAACTACTACGTCACCAAACTCCTGAGCAACAGCAATTAAAGAAGCAATTCCTTTGGCATGAAGACTGTCGTCATTGGTGACAAAAATAAGTGGGCGTTTTGTGTTTTCCATTGGAAACAAAGATACATTTTTAGTTTCGCACTCGTTGAAGGGGAAATGCTAAAGTTTGAGAAAGTAACATAAGAGAGCAACACAATTTTGTCTCTCATAGTCTTGACCCTTCAAGTCTATAAATTACTCAATCACAAAACTCACAATCTTCCGTCCTCTGCTTCCGACCACAATTCTGTTTCCCCAGGCAATCGGTGATGATTCCCAGACACAGTCGGTTTTTTCCTTCACGATGATTTTTCCGTTTAATCCGTCAATCAAATAAATCGTTCCGTAAACATCCGTGAAAAACACATAGCAGTTTCCTTCCTTGTCGTACAAATCGATCGGAGAAGCCCAACTGTAATAGTCCATGGGAATGGAAAACTTCTCCTTTCCAGAAACTTTATCAATGGCCACAAATTCGCCTGCCAGACTTCCGTTCACACGGGAAAAAATTCCATAGACCAAACCGCTTGCTTTCTTCTTTCCAGGCAAAACAGAAGCCAGAACACCTCCGGAATTTACCCGTCCGTTGAGCTTGGTATTGGTTGATTTCCGTTCCACATTCCACACTTCTTTTCCGGTAAGTCCGTCAATCTTACGAATGTGAGCCGTCCCGCTTTCACCTTGTTTGTCGACCTCATTTCCTACATAAAGAAAAGGATGATCATCTTCCTGCAAATCGATCACCATTGATGCGTCCGTGTCATCGTAATTATCGAGATACCAAACCGGCTGCATGGTCATCAGGTTCATGCAGAACACATTTCCTCCGTTATCCCCAAACCAGCCAAGGTTATTCCACGCTCCGAAACTCGATTCGATTCCCAAATCAGGATGCTTCCCGATCCGGTAATTGAACGCAGCACCTGTGGGCACTTCCTGATTCTTCTGAACTTTCGTTTTGTATATCTGGCCGTTTTCAGCCGGATGAAACCAATATCCGGTTTTCGGATCGATGAGTGAATTGCTGTCGAAAGCACCCCAGTTTCTTCCTGCTTTCGGATCCAGACCATTCCGGAAAAAGATTTCCTTCCCCGTAAACATGTTGAAAACATAAGCCCCGAAACGATCGCCGTTTTTAATTCCTTGTCCCACGTAAAGCAATCCGTTCATTCGCGGATCCACGGAAACAGTTCCTTTAATCGGATTCTCAATTGTCACATGCGGTCTTGTGGCTTTCCCGGTCTTCCAGTCGATGAAATAAATATCACCGCATAAGCTTCCTACAATCACTTCCCGAAAATTGGCTTGATCCAAATATTCCGACTTGATCTGATTCAGACGTTTGGCGATTTTTTCCGGCCATTTCACCACTAAAGGCTGACCTGTCCAACCGGAACCTCCACCCCACGAACCGTATTCGGTTGTTCGTCCGTCGTAAGCGGTCGTGAATTCCCAATCCAAATGAATTTTTGTCGGTTTTCCTTTCAGCAAACCTCTTGTTGGTGCATTACGCTGTGCGTTTCCTCGAAAACAAAAGATTCCGTTTTTAGAATTGTAATCGTCTGTGAAAAGAATTTCGTCTTCCGGATTATGTGCTTCCGGAAAATAGATTTTGTGATCAAACATCGAGAGATCTCCCTCTTCGGGATATTGGACTTTCCACACCTCATCTCCATCCAGGATATTCTCAACGAACTGAGGCAACATCTTCACTCCGGGTTTCAAATAATGCAACACAATTCCTGTTCCCAGGTAGCCCAGCAAGAAAACAATTCCGTAAATGACCGTTAGTTTAAACCATTTGACCACCTGACAAATTTCGGAGAAAGCAAAGCTGAAAGTTCATCGATCGGGAATAGTTATACAATTCCGGTTGTTAATTTGGGGAGTATTGAAGAATCTTTTAAGTCCTATCCTTTGATCCTCCCCCTTTGGAGGTGGATCAATTTTCAAACCGTAATTTACTGTTTCCATCACCTCTCTCAAAAGCAGAAACAAATTCTGCTTTGCCCGGAGCAATCTTATCAACTAACAAAACATTCAAGAAAATCTTATAGAATTTCCTGAATTTGCCTTAAACTTGTACTTCACAATTCTTGAAAATATGCTTACTCCGGAATCAGATAAAAAATTGTTTTTGCTTGATGCTTTTGCATTGATCTATCGGGCTTATTTCGCTTTCGCGAAGAATCCGCGTGTCAACTCCAAAGGACAAAACACCTCCGCTGCCTTCGGATTCACCAATGTTTTGATTGATATTCTGAACAAGGAAAAACCGACACATATTGCGGTAGTTTTTGATCCGCCGGGAGGAGCAACAAACAGAAATGTGGATTTTGCGGAGTACAAAGCGCATCGCGAGGAAATGCCGGAAGATATCCGAAGTATGATTGAACCGATCAAACGAATCATTGAAGCATTCCGGATTCCCATTTATATGGCAGACGGATACGAAGCGGATGATTTGATCGGGACGATGGCAAAAATGGCGGAAAAAGAAGGATTTGTGACTTATATGATGACTCCGGATAAAGATTTCGGACAGTTGGTAAGCGAAAACATCTTCATTTACAAACCCGGACGTGGCGGAGATCCTGCTTCGGTAATGGGTGTGAAGGAAGTCTGTGAGAAGTTTGAAGTAAAAGATCCTTTGCAGGTAATTGATATCCTTGGATTGTGGGGAGATGCTGCCGATAATATTCCGGGAATTCCGGGAGTTGGAGAGAAAACAGCGAAGAAACTGATCGCTGATTACGGCTCGATGGAAGGTGTTTTCGAAAATGTGGAGCAGTTGAAAGGAAAAATGAAGGAAAACATGATCAATTTCAAAGATCAGGGAATCCTTTCAAAAATCCTTGCAACCATTATTCTGGATGCTCCTGTGGAGTTCAATCCGGAAGAACTGAAAGCCGAACAAGTAGATAAAGATGCCATTCTGGAGATTTTTACGGATCTGGAATTCCGCAATCTGGCAAAACGTGTTACAGGTGAAGAAATTGTCATTACGGCAGCCAACACCAATGAAAACGGTCAGCTGGATTTATTCGGAACACAAAGTCTGGTAGAAGTGCAGCAAGCACAACCAACCAGTGGAGTAAAAACCATTGTGACGGAGAAAGCTTCTTATCATCTGGTAAGTTTGCCGGAAGAACGTAAAGCTTTACTGACTAAATTATTGAAAGAAACATCGGTTTGTTTTGATACCGAAACGACGAGCATTAATGCCTTGCATGCTGATTTGGTCGGAATGTCTTTCTCTTTCAAAGAGCGCGAAGCATACTATGTTGCTGTTCCGAAAGACCAAAAAGACGCTCAGGCAATTGTAGATGAATTCAAACCTTTCTTTGAGCACAAAAGCATCGAAAAGATTGCTCACAATATGAAATACGACATACAGGTTCTGCATCGTTACGGAGTTCAATTCGACGGACCTTTGTTCGATACGATGATCGCTCATTACCTCATTCAACCGGAAGCAAAACAAGGAATGGACTTCCTGGCGGAATACTATCTGAATTATACTCCGATCAGCATTGAAACACTTATCGGTAAAAAAGGAAAGGGCCAGGGAAATATGGGTGATCTGGAGCCGGAAGCAATCAGCGACTATGCTTGTGAAGATGCCGATATTACCTTCCAGTTGAAACAGCTTTTTGCACCTCAAATTGAAAAAGAACATTTGAAGAAACTGTTCTATGAGATGGAAATGCCTTTGGTTTCCGTACTTGCCGGAATGGAAGAAGAGGGAATTGCAATTGACACTCCGCATTTGGAAGCTTACTCCAAACAATTGGCCGAGGAAACAGAAATTCTTGAAAAGAAAATCAAAGAATTGGCAGGAATGGATTTCAACGTGGATTCTCCGAAACAATTGGGAGACGTCTTGTTTGATCATTTGAAAATTTCTTCCAAAGCGAAGAAAACCAAAACGGGACAGTACGCTACATCGGAAGATATTTTGCAGCAGCATAAAAACGACCACGAGATCATTCCGTGCATTTTGGATTACCGCCAGATGAAGAAGTTGAAATCTACTTACGTGGATCCTCTTCCAACCATGAAAGATCCGGTAGACGGAAGAGTACATACCAGCTATATGCAAACGGTTACTGCAACAGGTCGTTTGAGTTCCAATAATCCGAACTTGCAGAATATTCCGATTCGCAGTGAACGCGGAAAGGAAATCAGACGGGCATTTATTGCACGATCAGCAGATTTCCAATTGATGTCGGCGGATTACTCTCAGATCGAATTGCGCATCATTGCTGCTTTAGCGAATGATACCAACATGATTCAGGCGTTTAAAGACAAAGTAGATATTCACCGCGCAACAGCTTCAAAAGTATTCCATACGGAACTGGAAGCAGTGACAAAAGATCAGCGCAGCGCTGCAAAAGCAGTGAACTTCGGAATCATTTACGGACAGTCCGCTTTCGGGCTTTCTCAGAATCTGGGAATCAGTCGCACGGAAGCAAAACAAATCATCGATTCCTATTTTGCACAGTATTCGACCATTAAATCCTACATGGATAAAGCGGTGAAAGATGCGCGCGAAAACGGATACGTAGAAACCATCATGCAACGCCGCCGCTATTTGCCGGATATCAATTCCGCGAATGCCGTGGTGAGAGGTTTTGCAGAACGAAATGCTGTAAACGCCCCAATCCAGGGTTCAGCTGCAGACATTATCAAACTGGCAATGGTTGCTGTGGACAAAGCGATGAAAAAAGCGAAAGTCAAATCCAAAATGATCTTGCAGGTACATGATGAATTGGTTTTCGATGTTCACAATGATGAACAGGAAATCATGAAAAAACTGGTGAAAGAAGCAATGGAAGGCGCTATTTCTTTGTCCGTACCGATGGAAGTAGAAATGGAACTGGCTCACAACTGGCTGGATGCTCACTAAGAAAAAAATCGCTCTGACTCTGAAGCTCGCTTTGGTGATTCTATTTTCGCAGAGTGCTTTGGCTCAATCCGGGAATTTCGGAAAAGAGTGTATAGGCACATGGAAAGGAACGATGCACATTTACAGTCAGGGAAGATTGGCTGACAGTGTTTCTGTAATTCTTGAAGTGAAGCAGCAAAACGATTCTGTTTTCGGATGGAAAATGGATTATTTGTCTGAAAAAATGCCTCTTACAAAAGATTACCGCCTGATTTACAAAGGACAGAATCACTATCAAACGGATGAAGGCGACGGAATCAAAATAGACGGATATTTATTTGGCAAACGCATGGTTTCAGTTTTTGAAACGGAAGGAATTCTATTGACCTCTGCTTATGAGCTTCGGAAAGAGGAATTATACTTTGAAGTAACATCTTCACGCAAAGAAAAATCCGACACTGAAGTTCAATCTTATCAGGTCGGATTCTTGCAAAATGTATTATTTAAAAGGATTTCGAAATAAATAGCTTTTACAATTTCTCAATCCGGATTACTTCAAATCCGTTTTCGGAAAGTACTTTCATCAGGTACAATCCTTTTTTCAAGGACGAGATTTCAATCATTATATCGTGCCCGGAAACGGCTTTTTCGTAAACTAATTTCCCGCTCAGGTCAACCAATTCAATTCCCTGAATCATTGCATCCGGATTCCTCACTGTCAGTTCTTCGCTAACAGGATTCGGATAAACCTGCACCCTTGCGTTTTTCTGAAACTCAGCAGTCGAAAGAATACAAACCGGCGGCATATCAAATGCTTCTACCTGATCCGAACGGTCGGTGGAACTCCCCTGACTAGCAGAGTAACCAAGTCCTCTTCGTGCAAAAACTTTCCAGATCAAACATTTGTTCTCTCCACCATAAAGGATATAATCAGCAGCCAGAATTCCTTCTCTTCCATCCACAAAACCCGGGTCGCAAGCCGTCAGTTTCAGACCTTCTATCACCAGATTCATTGCTACGTTGTTTCCTCCGGTTCCTGTTCTGAGATTCGGATCAAAACCATACTTGTCAATCAAAGCCCAGTTCAAATCCCATAACATGGTTGCCCAAACGAATCCAATGCCATGAGGCTGACTCAAAGAAGCGCTGTTCGTATTTCCATAAGTGTAGCTGTTAACTGCAAAATTGGTTGAATATGGCGCTGGTCTGATTCCATTTCCGTTGTTCGGTTCATTTGTAACATAGGTTCCTACTCCTCTGATATCTCCTTCCTGATCCGAAGCAACCTGGGTCAACATCAAACCGAACCAATCAGACCAACCTTCTCCCATTTGTTCATCGTTATGCAAACAATCCGCGTTGTCTGCACCACCAACCAAACGGGTTGAAATTCCATGACCGTATTCGTGTGCGATAATCATATTGTCAAAATCAGAATCCGTAGCTGTCAAATCTCCCGGATTCACAATCGTTACATTGACAGTATTTCCGGATTGGATTTGATTTACAAATAAATCTCCGTTTGGTTTTGAAATCATGATCGATGGAATCGTAACCGTACTTGAATTTCCACCCATTGCGGCAGTTCCCGTTCCTGAATTATTCATCACGATCACGGCAACAGCTCCCAAATTCTGACAAGCTTCTACTTTAAACGCAAAATCACAGTTTCCTCTTCTTACCATGGCAATTTTTCCTGCTATTGCGGCTCCATTGCTAATGACTCCGCATCCATCATTCGGATCGGGCCCATTGTCCAAAACCAATACGACATCTTCCGTAATCGGAGTCATCGGAACTGCCGGACCGAAACCTGCAGTTGAACAAGAATAAGAACCAGAAAGCGATCCGGGAGCATTTACAGTCAACAAATCCGGAACATTGTTTGAACTCCACAAATACATCTGCATGTAGGGACTCATTCCATCAGGAGGAGTTGCAAAATTTGCATTATTGGTTCCGCTTCCATCCTGTGCATGGGCATAAACAACATCATCTCCCAAAGCTGCTCCGGAATAATTGGTTTCCTGAAAGTTTCCGCTTTCTTCGTCAAAGCCGTAATGCGCCCAGATATCATGCATCATATTGTTCATGTAGAACAAATTCGTGATCACAGCATCCAGATTTCCCTGTACTCCAACAGCAGAATCATAAGGAAAGTTGAAGTTCAAAGTTGCCGTTCCGTCCGGTGAATAGCCCGGAACATCATCATCGTCAATATCTTCGGAAGCATATACATTGTTTCCTCTTGTAATGGTGTATTCATCACCCGTCTGACCATTCGTATCGTGCCATCCGAACGGAGAATAAGTCGGATCGGAAGGATTTACGACCAAACTTCTGTTTCCGTGCGCCGGACTGATTGTCGGAAGTGCATAAACCATGTATTGATCTGCTCCCGGAGGCGGTGGCGGCGGACACAGCAATTGTTCTTTATTTTGATGAGCTTCATCGGCACAATGTTCGAATGAGCAATGGGAAATCCAGTCGTTCTGGAAAATGACTTCTCCTGTTTGTGCATTCAGTCTCAAAGACCACCAATGCTCCGAGTTTAAAGGATAAATGCTCAAATCCCACAAATAAAGCAATTGTCCGTTGTGTGAGCCTAAAACCAATTTCACAGGAATTGCTTCTCTTGAAAGTCCGTCTTTGGCAAAAAGAAAGGAGTTCTTTTCGTTTTTCAGCGTTTTGAAAGTTGAATGGGAAATCGCTAAATGATCCAATGCCTTTTTCAAAGCATCAACTGCCGACAAAGAAGCCTGATTTGCAGGTTCAGAAACCGGAACAAAATTCGACGTTACGTGAACCAGTTGCTGGTCTTTCACTGTCACAATTCCGAATCCGTCTACAATGGAAATTCCGTTTTTGGTTTGGCGAATCTTCAGGTGTTTGGTATTCGGGGCTTTGGAAGAAGCGCTTGATACGAGTTCAAGGTCTGTAAAATCAGTTGATTTCAAATTCCATCTGGAGGAGTTTTCCTGCAAATAGCGCTGAACAGTAACAATTTCATTCTGTCCGAAACCAAGAGTAATGCATGAAATGAACAAAATGGAGGAGAGTAGTTTTTTCATTTTCAGTTTTTTAAGACTTACAATGTACAAAAAAAGACAAGAAAAGCGAAAAATGAATTCCAGCGGCTAATAATAGAGTTTCCACCCGCGCTGCTTCATCACCCTGTGAAAAGTAGCCAGATCTGAAACATCCGGAATTCTTGCGTAGATGTGTTTGAAGGTAACAGCCGATCCGTCGATCTGTTCCGCTTCCAGATTATACGGAAAAACAGTTTGTGGTTTGAGTGTCTGACTTTCCTCCAGATTAACCAGAAACTTACGAAGCAAATTCACTGATTCGTTGTCCGACAATTGGAAATCGCGGGAACTCACCGAACTGAAGAAGTGCAATTCTTTTTTGGCACGTGTGAGCAGGACATTGAGTCGTTTATAGCCGTTCACCTGATTCAATGGCCCGAAACGCATGTGAAAATCTCCTTCCGGATTTTTGGCGTAACCCAAACCGATAATGAGCACATCCGCTTCGTCTCCCTGAACATTTTCCAGGGCTTTGAAAAAGAGCTTTCCTTCGTCCTCACCAATCGAAAGCAATTCCTGAACACGGGGAGAACATTCCGACCAAATGGCTTTTAATTGTTCCTCCGAAAAGGCAACGATTCCCAAGGTTTGATTCTCCCAATCGGAAAACAATTCGAGGAAACGGGCAATCGCCTTTGCTTCTTCTGCATTTTTCCGGTCTTCGAAAACGCCATTCGTCATTAAATGATGAAACAACACTTGTTTTTGAGAGAAAGACGGGTAAACGATCAGTTCGTTTTTATAGAAATGAGTGTTTGAAAACTGGATCAAATCCCTGTTTTCGGAGCGGTAATGATGTCGAAGCGGCACTCGTTCGAAATAATATGCTGCCTGATGGAGCAAATCGTGGAAACCGAAATTCTTCCCGAAATAATTCGTCGGAGCCATTTGCTGTTCGTCTCCGGCAACAAGCGCTCTTTTCGACCGGAACAAAGATCCCAAAGCATTCGGCAGCGGAATCTGGCTCGACTCATCGAACAAGACCAAATCGAACAATTCTTCTTCCAAAGGAAAATGATCTGCCACCTGATTGGGAGTTGCCAGCCAAACCGGGATCAACAGCTGAATCCATTCTTTCGCATCGCTTGCAAGCAAATTCCGGATGCTCAGATTGTTTCTGCTCTTTGCAAATTCCTTCACCAGAATGGATTTCCCTTTCTTCAGTTTCGATTTTTGTTCTTTTTGTTTTACGGTCAGTTTCTGCGCAGGTGTCCGCAGTAATTCTTCAAAATCCGCAAATTGCCCTTGAATCTGATAGCGAATTGATTCTGCGAAATCTGTCTGTTCTTCGTTCTCCGTTTCTGTTAGCTGATCCAGGCGCTGATGCAGCATTTCTCCTGAAAATTTCACCAATTCCGGATTCAGGGATTCTATTTTCCGAAGAGAGCTAAACAGGATCATCGCCTGCAAATCTTTCCAGGAATCCACTTCTTCAATCAATTCGAAGAAAAATGCAGGGAGTTTTTTTACTGTTTCGTATACGGAACTCAACGTCGCAAAATCCGTTTCCTTCCGGGTTAAAAACAATTCCAACGAACTGTTCTGATCTATTTTAAAGTGATTCGTCAATTTGGATTTCAGTTCTTTCAGTTCAGAGCCAAGTTCCATAATCCGTTTTCGCTGATCTGAGGACCATTCCGCAATTTCGCTCAACAAGGTTCCGCTTTCTCTTTGCAAACCGGCTGCGTAGATCATCCCCATTTCCAATTCATGTCTTGTGGGGTTCAATCCTAAATCCACGAAATAACCTTCCAGAGTTTTGATCTCTTCAGCCGTTTCCAGGTAGTTTTTCCAGTTTGAAAGTGCAATTTCAGGTAAAACCGAAGCATCTTTCAACAGCTTTGTGATGGCCTTTTTCCGTTTTCGAAGCTGCAACCAGGACGATGCCTGATCCCAGGAATCCATCTGGCTTTTCGAAGGTACTTGTTTCCAGATTTGAATTTCCGCTTTCTCCGCATTCCATTTTTCTTCCAGTTCAATAAACAATTGAACCTGCTTTTGGAATTTTTTCCATTCTCTGGGCTTAAAAACCAAACTGCTGTAGACTTTGTAGTTTTCATTTTCAACCAACTGACAACGTCCGAGTGCCGAAATGAATTTATCGAGGTCATTCAACGAATGAAGTTCTCCCAATCTTTCCTGAAGATGCGTTAATTTTCCCAAGCAATCTTTCACCAACTGATCTCCGTTCCATTGCTCAAAAAAACGCGATTTCAAACCTCGCAGCATGGAAAAACCGGAAAGTTTCCGATCCAATTCCTGAATGTCGGATTTCACTTTGAGCCATTCATCTATTGAAGGAATGAGTGTCGAGAATTTACTTTGATCAATCGGTGTTTCCAATACCAAATCGCAAAATCTCTGATAGGAAACTCCGGCAAAATAATCCGGCAAGTTCAACCGATCGAGCAACAATTGCAGACTCGCGCTCAATTGTTCTGAAAGATGAAGGTTTTTTCCGGAATTAAAATCTGCTGTTTCCAGTAAATTCCAGGTTTCTTTGAGCTGTTTCAGTAAATCTGCTGATTTCGTCTGGCTGTGAATCACAAAAGCAAAAGATCCCAAATCTCTTTCCGTGAGCTTCTTCACAATGACTTCCAATGCAACACGCTTTTCGGAAACCGTCAGACATTTCAGCCGACTTTTCACTGATTTTCCAAGAATATTGATCAAAACCTGCGATTTTCCGGTTCCCGGAGGGCCTTGCAGCAATACATTTTTTTCTTCCAGTGTTTGAAAAACCCGCTGCTGATCTCTATCTACAGCACTTAACAAACCTTTCGGAAAATGAATCTTTTCAGGGGTTTCGAAATCGTTTCCGAGAAGCTGGTTAACAAGTATTTTTTTGGAGTCGGATTTATCAATTCCTTCCAGTTCCCGCAAAATATGGAAACGGTGGTAATGAAAATTCCCGATGATAAATTCTTCGTTTACGTTTAATCCCGGATTCAATTCCTGAAGAAGGTTTTTAATCCGTTCAAATTTCCCGGACAATTCCAACTCCTCCGGATCTTCCTCCAATGGTTTTCCGGACAATTCCGAATACAAAAACTTCACATACGGATTTACCTCTGCCAACTCTTCATTCAGTTCCAACTGCAATGTATTGGTGATTCGCTGATACTGCCAATTCAAAGGAATGATGAGCAGTGGAGATTTCCCTTCCCGGTTTTGAAGCCCGGATGTCAATGAACCAAAAATGAGACAGAGCGAATTGACATCTGCTTCCAAACGAAAACGGTTTGCGGTTTGCAGTACCGATTTCCACCGGCTATCTACTTCGACGGTAAATTTCTCATTTGGCAGATCGTTCAGATAAATCACGCCATTGGCAGATTCCGGTAAATTCACCAGCATATCCGTCCTTGGCATATCCGACAAGGAATGAATAAAATCTGCAATATTTGGTTGTGAAAAATCCATTGAATCTGAATGAGCGAAAATAGTGAAAAGGAAGTAATTGATACTGAAAAGAGAAATCATTCCCCGGGAAATTTAGGATTCACAGAAGAGGGCCAATTCGGGATCAAAGCAATGGCAAAGGATTGATATCTTTGTTAAACAGGTCAAAACGCATGCAATGTTGATTAAATGGAAACATACGGGAGTCAGATTTATCATTCTTACAATGATGCTTCTGGTTTGTGTTCCATGTCCGGTCAAAAGAGAAATTAAACTGGCGCTGGACATTCCTGTTTCGAATCAGGAACCGGGTTCAAAAAGCAACAAAACCATTGTTTGTCAATCGTTTGCAGAAAAAACCCATTCCGTTAAAAGTACTGTCACAAAACAATTGCTGAAACCAGTACTTCATTCATTTACAGCATATCTTGCATCTGAAAAAACTGCAACGATTCCTTCCGTCTTGTATCCGGATTATCTGGTTCCCGGAACAAAAGTCTCACTACATATTCTCAACGAGCAATACCTGATTTGATTTCCTGCATTATTTGCAAAAGGTAGAGGCTGTTTTACGACAAACCTTTTACCGTTCATTATTAAATCAAAATCTCGTTTATGAAAAATCAAACATATGTAACAGCAGGCATGTTGACTACTGCCCTGCGCTGGGTTGCGGGCTGGACCTATTTTTCCGCTTTCTGGAGAAGACTCATTTTAGAAAACAAACTCAATCCGGATGAAGCGGGCTACATCGGAGAGAAATTCAATCATTTTTTGCCGAATGCATTGGGAATAAAACCCCTGATCGAATACCTCGTTTCACATCCGGATGCTCTTTGGTGGGCAATGGCCGTTTTCACCATTGTGGAGGGAATCGTCGGCTTGCTGTTTATGCTGGGCATTTTCACCCGTTTAATGAGTTTCGGAGTTTTGAGTTTAGCCCTTGGAATTTTACTTGGTTCCGGCTGGCTTGGTACCACTTGCCTGGATGAATGGCAGATCGGAGTATTGGGAGTTGCGGCAGGATTTACTATTTTCCTTTCCGGAGGAGGAAATTTCTCGCTCGACAACTATTTCATCCGGAAAAACAAAACATTCACTTCCAAAAGATGGTTTCTTTTACTGGGTTCGGGAGAATTACCCTGGAAGGAAACAAGTATCCGGAAAATTGCTTTGTCGGGATCGGTATTGATCTTCGGGCTGACTCTTTTCACCAATCAGTATTTTCACGGCGGTGTTTATGGCAAACTGCACAATTTATCCGTCAAGCCCCATGTCACGATCAGTAATCCCAAAATCCAAAACAACGCTTTGTCTTTTACCGTATTCCGCGACGAAGGTGCAGATGTGTACGGTTCGTTTCTAATCGGAATCCAATTAAAGGATGAAAAAGGGAATCTGGTCTTTGAGAAATCACAGGAAGAATTGGCAAACCTGAAAGCCGGAAACATTCAAAATGATTATGTGGCCAAGGTAAAACCGGGCAAACACAGTTTGATCCTGCCACTCGGAGCGAAAGCAAAGCTGTATTTCAATGAAGGAATTCCTGAAAACCTGAAGGGGAAGTTTACTCTTGAGTTATTGGACATCAGTGGAGCGAAATGGAAAGCTGATTTTACAGTTAAATAATCAAGCTTACAATAATGAGAAGGAAAGCGGATTCAATTATTTTCGAGAATCCCCTTTATTTCATTAATGAACCATTAACTTTGTCATTCCAACAGAGAATCAAATTTTTCTATGAAAGAACAAGATATGAAATTTGGCACCAAAGCGATTCACGCAGGTGTTCATCCAGACGAAACGACAGGAGCAATTATGACTCCGATCTTCCAGACTTCCACATACGTGCAGGAATCTCCGGGTGTAAATAAAGGTTATGGTTATGCACGCGGAAAAAACCCGACCAGAGAAGCGCTTCAATCAAATATTGCGGCTTTGGAAAACGGGAAGCATTGCGTTTGTTTCAGCAGCGGTGTTGCGGCAACGGATGCAGTTCTGAAATTATTGAAACCAGGTGATGAAGTCATTACCGGAGATGATTTGTATGGTGGAACTTACCGTTTGTTTACAAAGATCTATGAGAAATTCGGAATCAAGTTTCATTTCATTGATTTGACGAATGCTGAAAACGTTCACAATTACATCAATGAAAACACGAAATTGATCTGGGCAGAAACTCCGACCAATCCAACGATGCAGATTATCGATATCGCGGCAGTTGCTGCTATTGCAAATGCAAAAAACATCATGCTGGTTGCCGATAATACCTTTGCTTCTCCGTATTTGCAAAATCCGTTGGATTTGGGAGCAACGATCGTTATGCATTCCGTGACAAAATATTTGGGTGGACACTCTGACGTCGTGATGGGAGCTTTGATCACAAATGATACTGCAATTCATGAGCAATTGTATTTTGTTCTGAACAGCTCAGGAGCGAACCCAGGACCAATGGATTCGTTTTTGGTATTGCGTGGAATCAAAACACTTCACCTGCGTATGCAGCGTCATTGTGAAAACGGAAGAAAAATTGCTCACTTCCTGAAAGATCATCCGGCAATTGAGAAAGTTTACTGGCCAGGTTTCCCTGAACATCCGAATCATGAAATTGCGAAAAAGCAAATGCGTGATTTCGGAGGAATGATCTCCATCGTATTGAAGGACAAAAGCGTTGAAAACACTTACCGAGTGGCTTCCTCGTTCAAAGTTTTCTCTTTGGCGGAATCATTGGGAGGTGTTGAATCGTTGATCAACCATCCGGCTACCATGACCCATGCTTCTATTCCGAAAGAAGAGCGTGAAAAAGCAGGAGTTGTAGATAATTTACTTCGTTTGAGTGTTGGTGTGGAAGATGTGGAAGACCTCATCTCTGACTTGACTCAGGCTTTGGCATAAAACAAATAAATGTAATTTTAAGAGCGTTTCTCCGGCAAAAGGATGAAACGCTTTTTTTGTTTAAGAACGAATAGCAATTGAGAATGTAAAAGGGAGCATTGACAAGAAGGGGAATTCTCTTTGAAAACTTTTCAATTGTCCCTTTTCAATTAAATTTTGAATCATGGTTATCATCACAGGAACATCGAGAGGAATCGGCAAAGCAATTGCAGAAAATTATTTGTTGCAGGGAGAAACAGTTATCGGAATCGGTAGAAATCATACGATCGAACATCCAAACTATACGCCGGTCATTTGCGATCTGAGCATTCCGGATTCCGTTGCAAAACTTTCCTTTCCGGATCTGAACTCCGATGAACTGATCTTCATTCACAATGCCGGGGTTTTGGGAGAAGTCAATTATTTCGAACGGCTGCCGGGCGACGAGTTGATGAAAGTGATGCAAGTAAACTTGTTTTCCGGAGCGGTACTTTTACAAAAACTGCTTCAGCAAACCGGCAAAGATCAATCCTTCAAAGCGGTGTTCATCAGCTCGGGAGCAGGGAAAAATCCGATTGCCTCCTGGGCTTCTTATTGCGCTTCGAAAGCTGCAGTGGATCTGTTTTGTCAAACCATTCAATTGGAGGAAACCCAACTTGGACGATCCCGCTTCAACTGTCTGTCAGTTGCACCCGGAGTAGTCGACACTGAAATGCAGTCCGTGATTCGCACTTCAAGCAAGGAAACGTTCTCTGAAGTAGAACGGTTTAAGGAGTACAAAACGTCCAATCAGCTTTACTCTCCGGAACTGGTTTCCCAAAAACTTCATAGGCTGCTTCACGGTACGGAAACAGACAAAGTTATTTATTCACTCAGAGATATTGAATTGTGAAGCCTACTTTAAAGAATTGTTAGTCATTCGCTTGCAAATTTTTCACAGAAAGTTCTATTTATAAAACAAATGTCGTAACTTGTTGCACTCAAAATAAAACTCTATTAATAAAACTAGCTAGAACTATTAATAATGAAAAAACAATTCTCTACTCTTTTAACCCTAACATTATGCGTTTCCGGTTCTGTCTTTTCTCAAAATACAGAAAGAAAAATCGATAAGCAGAACACACGCGAAGGGGAACATGTCGAATATTGCGCGACCCACAAAAAAATGAACGAGCTCATGGCAAATCCGGAATATGCCAAGCAATACGCTAAAGAACAACTGGAATTTGAGAACTCCCTGCAAGCCCAAAAAGGAGGAGCAACCCCTACAAAGGCTATACAGTATACGATTCCTGTAGTTTTCCACGTTTTACACAATGGCGGATCGGAAAATATCTCCAAAGAACAAATCATGTCTGCATTGGCAATTCTCAATAGAGATTACGCCATGTTGAATGCCGATACAATTTCTATCCAGGCACCTTTTCAAGGTTTACGAAGCAAAGCTGATATCAAATTCGTTCTTGCAACAAAAGCACCTAATGGAGCTTGCTTCTCAGGAATTACCCGAACGCAAAATGCAGCAACAAGTGACGGAGAAAATGGTCAGGATCAGGTAGCTGCAATCGTTGCAGGAAATGATGTTTACAACAGTCAATGGCCGGGTAACAAATATCTGAACATTTTCATTTGTCAGAACATTGGCGGAGCTGCCGGATACACAACAAATCCTTCGGGCTGGTCAGCTACATCCATGATGAACGGAATCTGGGTATTAAGTACGTATGTCGGAGATATCGGTACTTCCAGTTTAAACTCAAGCCGCACATTGACTCATGAAGTGGGACATTGGTTGAATTTATCACATCCTTGGGGAGGCACAAATGATCCAGGTATCAGCTGTGGAAATGACAACGTGGATGACACTCCCGCTACTAAAGGGTCTACTTCTTGCACCCTGACTGCAAATACTTGCAATACCGATAATGCTTATTGGGGATTTGATCAGATTGATAACGTTGAAAACTACATGGATTATTCCTATTGTTCAAAAATGTTCACAATCGGGCAAGTTGACCGCATGAGAACAGCAATTACTCAAGCTTCTACAGGAAGAGCAAATATTATCTCTGTTTCCAATCTGACTGCAGTAGGAGCAAATACTGCCCCTGTTCTTTGTACAGCAAAATTCAGTGCTCCTAAACGAGTAGTTTGTCAGGGAGAAACTATCCAATTCACAGACGAATCATTTAACATTGCAACCGGATGGAACTGGACTTTCACAGGAGGTACTCCTTCAAGCTCATCTTCTCAAAACCCATCGGTAACTTATAATACACCGGGAGTATACGCAGTAAAACTGGTTGCTACAGACGGAAGCACCAACAGCACTTCTGATATTGCAGGATATATTACCGTTCTTGCAGCTCCTTCCGGAATTCCATTTTACGAGGGCTTCGAAAGTCTGACGAATTTGACAAGTCCGGATTGGTTTGTTGAAAACCCGGGTGGGAATGCCTGGTCTGTTACAACAACAGCTGGTCACACAGGAACACATTCTGCGAAACTGGCAAACTTCGGACAGGCAAGCGGACAGACAGACGAATTTATGTCAAGAGCAATTGATTTGTCTTCTATCACTGCAGCATCTAATGTTACTTTCTCTTTCAGATACGCTTATAGAAAAGTAGCTTCTGCAAACAACGATATTTTAAGAGTACTTCTTACCGCTAACTGCGGAACATCATGGGATGTCAGAAGAACACTTACCGCAACGACTATGTCGGGAACAAATCTGGCAACTTCAGCATGGACTCCTGCTCAGCCAGACTGGGTGACTGTCCATATGACTAACGTTACAAGCACTTACTGGCAGCCGGATTTCAGATTCAAGTTCCAGTTCACTTCAGGAGGAGGAAACAATGTTTACGTAGATGATATCAATATTTACGCAGGTCCTCCATCAGATGACATCGTTTTGGGATTATCTGATTTGGGAACATTGGAGGATGTTCAATTATTCCCGAACCCTGCAGACAACGAAATTCAAATCAGTTTCTCTTCCAAAACAGGAAATAACGAATTGGTATTTGTTTTAACCGATTTAACCGGAAAAATGATCCGATCTATTCCTGTTAATGCTCAGGAAGGATCCAATTTAGTCTTTATCGAAACGGCAGATTTGTCTGCGGGAACGTATTTGATTAAGTTGGCTGATTCAGCTTCAGGTAAGACTTTTAAATTTGTTAAAAAATAATTTCTTTTCAAACAGCTTAGTAAAAAAATACTAAGCTGTTTGTTTTTAATCCGATTGGGGATTCTTTTCAATCAACAATTTAGACACTTAAAACAATAGCCCACCCCCATTATTCAAAAAGTCAGTAATTTTCGAGAATTGAACTGCAAGGTTTTTACAACTTTTCTCTCTTCTCTAAATCAATATTGTAAAGACTAGCTTGAATAATAAAATGAAGAAAACAATTTACTCTCTCCTAGGAATCTCTCTTCTTACTTCCTGGAGCTTTGCTCAACAGCAAGAGCGCATTTTAGATAAATCCAATATGCGCGAAGGTGAACACGTAGAATACTGTGCTTCACACAAGAAATTAGCTGAACTGAAAAAGGACCCCAAAATGGCGGCTCTGATTGCTCAGGCACAGCAGGAAAGTGAAAATCAAGCCAAATCGAAAGGTGACAACAGCACCACGAAGGCAACGGTTTACAAAATTCCAATCGTATTTCACATTTTGCATAACAACGGTTCCGAGAACATTTCAAAAGAACAGATTCTGGATGCAGTTGCTATTTTGAACCGCGATTACCGCAGATTGAATGCAGATGCAAATAACGTTCAGGCTCCTTTCCTTGGAATGCCTAAAGACGTTGAAATCGAATTCGAATTGGCAAGAAAAGCTCCGAATGGTGCTTGTTTCGCAGGAATTACAAGAACTGTGACTGCTTTAACGGCTGACGGAGAAAGCGGACAAGCTCAGGTAAATGCAGTGATTGCAGGAAATGATATCTATCAGGGAATCTGGCCTCACACACAATATCTGAATATTTATGTAGCATCTGACATTGGTGGAGCTGCCGGTTATACTTTCAACCCGATGGGTGGTTCTACTGCAAGTGCTCAGGGAATGTTCTACAACGGAATTTTCATGTTGGACAATTACACCGGATCAATCGGAACTTCTAACTTAAACTCAAGCAGAGCTTTGACGCATGAGGTTGGTCACTGGCTGAATCTTTCTCATACTTGGGGAGATGATAACAATCCCGGAAATGCTTCCAGCTGTGGTCAGGATGATCACGTACAGGACACTCCGTTGTGTATCGGTGTAACTTCTTGTAATCTTACAGCTAATTCATGTGACGATACAAATGATCCGAACGGTTTTAGTTCATGGACAACAAACGTGGTTGATAACGTAGAAAATTACATGGATTATTCTTACTGTTCAAAAATGTTTACACAAGGACAGGTAACAAGAATGCGTGCTGCGTTGACAAGTTCAACCGGTGGACGTAATCAGATCATATCAGCGGCTACTCAATTGGCAACAGGAATCAATACCGCACCAACTTTGTGTACGGCAAAATTCAGCACGCAGCGAAAAGTGATTTGTGCAGGTGAGGCTATCCAGTTTACCGATGAATCTTATAACACTGCAAATGGTTGGAACTGGACTTTCGCTGGAGGTTCTCCGGCAAACTCTTCTTCTCAAAACCCAACAATCACTTACAACACACCGGGAACATATCCGGTAAAATTGGTTGCTACAGATGGAAGCTCAAACAGCACTTCGGATATTGCAGGATACATTACTGTGCTTCCTTCAGGAGGAGGACTTCCTTTCTATGAAAGTTTTGAAAACACTACGACATTGAACAATCCGAGTTGGTTTGTGGAAAATGCAGGTGGTAATGCATGGGAAGTAACAACTACAGCGGGAAAAACAGGGACGAACTCTGCAAAACTTTCCAATTTCAATCAAACAGTTGGTCAGGTAGATGAGTTAATCTCAGGACCAGTTGATTTGTCTTCTGTTAATGCTGGAACGGGAGTGACACTTTCTTTTAAATGTGCTTACAGAAAAAGAACATCTTCAAACAACGATATTTTAAGAGTTCTTTTATCGAAAGACTGTGGAGAAACGTGGGAAGTTCGCAAGAGCGTTACCTCAACTTCTATGTCGGGAACGGCTACTGCAACTTCAGCATGGACACCAACTTCCAATGATTGGTTGACTGTTCACGTAACAAATGTTACCAGCGCGTTCTGGACTGACAATTTCCGATACAAATTCCAGCTTACTTCAGGTGGTGGAAACAATGTTTATATCGATGATATCAATATTTATGCAGGATCTCCTTCTGAAGAACCTGTAACTGCAGGATTGGAAGATCTGGGATCTCTTGCAAACATCAGCTTGTTCCCGAATCCGGCGGATAACGAAGTACAAGTTGCTTTCAGCTCTAAAGTTGCAAGCAATGAGGTGACATTCTATGTGACTGATTTAACCGGAAAAAGATTGGAACAACATACCGTTCTTGCAAACGAAGGAAACAATCTGGTTTACATTGCAACTTCAAATCTTTCTGCAGGTACTTACCTGATTCAGATGCTTGATGGTTCTGGTCAGAGAACTTTGACTTTCGTAAAGAAGTAAGATTATTAAACTGAAACCAATAAGAAAAGCCCCGACGATACCTGTCGGGGCTTTTCTCTTTTATCTCTGTTCTTCTCAGAAACCTCTTTTCTTTTTGATTTCTTCAATGAAATCACTTAACTGTTTTTTATCCGAAAAATAGATCGCGATGTTTGTTTCCATCGTACTTTTCCCACCAGATTTTTCATAAACCGTTGAGGAAACTTTATCCAGATCGGTTAAAACCTTACACGAATACATTTCACCGTATGTATTCAAGTATTCGATCTTAAACACGTTGTCGGTAATGACTTTTACAGAAACTTTACGAACATTTATCTCGTGGATCGCTCCGTCTCCTCTTTTTCTCAGGACAGTAACATACAAGTCGTCTCCTACTATTTTTTGATGATATTCCAAAGTGGTTCCGTTGATTTCCATTGAAAAGCACTTTGGACCTTGAATCGTGATTGATTTACCATAATAGTTAATCACTTCCTGGGCTTTCAGGAAATTAAAGCTCATCAGGCAGAGGCAAAAAAGGATAATTTTCATAAGTAGTTTTAATAATTAAACGACTAAGTAAGTAAAAATTCTCCTTGTTGTTTGATTAAAGTCGCCCTACTTTTTTCATACAATACCCAAAATTATTCTTTCACGTAGATTTCTCCTTCATCGACCAGTGGTTCGCCGTTCATTCTCAGAAATAGTTGAATCAAGGCTATCACATCCTTCTCGCAATAAATGCGAATCCGGTTCAAATCCTGTTCTTCATAATATACCCGGGCTACATCTGCCCCAGAAATATCATCTTTCGGAGTCGGGATCTTAAATATATGACACAGCAAAGCCAAGCTGGTGTATGCCTTATAATCTCCGAATTTCCATAATTCCATGGTGTCCAGATGTTGAATTTCCCATGGTTTTTTCCCTGCTATATTCAACACATTCGGAAGTCCGATACCGTGAATCAGCAATCTTCTGCAGATAAACGGAATATCAAATTCCTTGGAATTGTGTCCGCACAATACGTGTTTCGGAGAGTTGTAATTATTTTCAAGCAATCTCACAAATTGACGAAGCAGTGTTTCTTCGTCATCGTGTGCAAAAGAAGTCATCCGAATAGATCTTCCCGTAGCGGATTGATGAACAAACCCGACGGAAATACAGACGATCTTTCCGAATTCGGCATAAATTCCTGCTTTTTCGTTGTAAACATCTTCTTTTGTTTTGTTTTCAGTGAGATAACGCGCATTCTTCGAATCAAATAATTTCGTGGTTTCCAATTCCAGATCGGTGTAGTGATACACTTCCGGAACCGTTTCAATGTCTAAAAAAAGAATCTTATCCAATTGGCTTAAATCAAGCATGTTTTTTTGTTTTTCCATTTAAGTTATGTAAAAATATCATTTCGCAAAATGCTTTTTTTTGATTTTTTTATCGAAAGAACTCATTTTAGGTACTTAAGGAATTTCATTCCTTTATCTCTTCCGCACTGACGTTTGTCGCGACTCAATCTTCAAAAGCTGCGATTTTTCTCCTTACTTTTGTACCTCATGGCAGAAGAATTATTAATCGCACAATCTTCCAAAGAAGAAAAATACCGTGTTTTGCTCCCACAGGTGAAAGCACTTTGTACCGGTGAATCCAACTTAGTGGCAAATCTTGCCAATACGGCTTCTGCCTTGAAAATGACTTTCGATTTCTTTTGGATCGGGTTTTACCTGGTTGAAAAAGACGAGCTTGTTTTAGGCCCGTTTCAAGGTCCGATTGCCTGTACCCGGATTGCTTTCGGAAAAGGCGTTTGCGGTTCTGCATGGAAACAAAACGAAACATTGGTTGTTCCGGATGTAGATGCTTTTCCCGGACACATTGCCTGTTCAAGCGACAGTAAAAGCGAAATTGTGGTTCCTATTCGTAAAAATGGTCAGATTGTTGCTATTTTGGACGTCGATAGTGCTGCATTGAATGATTTTGATTCAATTGATGCTATCAATTTAAATGAACTTTGCGAATGGCTCGGTACTCACTGTTTTTAGGGATTTTCTTCTTCCTGCTTGTTGGTTGTGCAGAAATTGTACCCTTAACCGGAGGACCGGCTGATGATCGTGCGGCCAGACCGGTAGAAGGATCTCAAAATCCGGAACAGGGAGCTTTGCATGTGAACCAGCAGGAATTGCGTGTTCGTTTCGATGAGTATTTCACCTTGAATGATCCGTCGAATACCGCAGTCATGAATCCGAATGCGGGAAAACTGGAAATCACTTCGAACAAACGTGATATCAGCATTAAATGGGACGGAACTCTGAAGCCAAATACCACTTATATCATTCAGCTCAACGGAACGATCAAAGATCTGAATGAGAAAAACGACACCATTCATCAATTTGTGTTCTCGACCGGAGATCAGATCGATTCATTAAAAATTCGTGGAGTAATCACTGACGGATTTTCGAACAAACCCAGCAACGGATTTACCGTCGGATTGTATGATTCTGTGAGTGATCCGTATAAAACTGCCCCTGCTTACATCTGTAAAAGTGATGCAAAAGGCGAATTCGAATTTTCATATCTGAAGCCTGGAAATTATCAACTGTTTGCTTACCTGGATTCAAACAAAGATCGCCTTCCTTCAATCGGTGAAGACGTTTCCTACTCTACCGGAATTGTTTCGAGCAGCGACAGTGTGTTCTATCACCTGCCGGCATCCAAACCGAAAAATCCGGTGAAAAAGCTTCAGATAAAATCCTTGAATCCGGGAACGGCTTTCGCTTACGGAAAGGAAATCAGCGAATCTCAGCTGGTAGTCAATTCTCAGCCGATTCAGTTGATCAAACGCTTTGAAACAGACTCGATTCTCTTTGCTTTACCGATCGTTGAAAATGACGTTTACCTGTTTACGGACGGAACAGATACGATTACGAAGATCATCCCTCTCAAAGACCGGAAAAAGAATTTTTCAATCATGAGTAAGGCCTACAAGGCTTCCTGGACCCTTGGCGACACCATTCTTTTCGAAACCAATGAACTCATCGAAAGTATTGATACCTCTTTGATTGTCGCTGAAGATAAAACGAAAATCAAGGTCAATTACAGCTATATTCTTTCGGGAAATCAATTGCAGATTATTCCGAAATCAACCATTTCTTTTGATTTACTGATCAATTTCAAAATGGGCGCACTGAAGGGAAAATCCAACCTGAATGATTCTCTCAAAGTGGAATTGAAAACGCTGCGGCTTTCGGATTTCTCCAATTTAAAATTGAATGCTGCAAGTCTGAAAGGAGATTGGATCATCCAATTGATGGATGGAACGAATGCTGTTCGTACTTATTACAAATCGGATTCGGACTCAGTCGTATCCTGGGAAAAGATCATTCCTGCAGTTTATCAGATTCGCTGTATCCGGGATGAAAACAAAAACCGGAAATGGGATACCGGGAATTGGGAGAAAAGATCACAACCGGAACAGGTTGTTCGTTTCGATCTGAAATCAAAGCTGCGGCCGAATTGGGATATCGAAGAAACGCTTGAAATGAACCCGGATGAGTGATTCTTTCGAGAAAGCCTTTAGTAAATGGCGAATTTATCTCGCGTTGCTGATCGGACTTTCCATCTCAGGAGGAATCCTCATTTACAGTTTCACCCGAACCGAATTTCACGAAGTTGAAAAAGGAAAAGGGCAATTCATCTGGAAAGACACCAATCAAAACAAGAAAATCGACTATTCCAGTGAGGAGGAATTCTTTCCTTCAAAAGACGGGGATTTTGAGCAAAAATCAGCCTGGCAGGTTCTCTCCGACATTTCCTGGAACAGCACCACTTTTTTCTGGATCTTTCTGGCATTACTCGGAATGGTTGGACGCGATCTGGGCTACATGATCCGCATCCGGATTCTGACCAAAAAACAATTAACCTGGAATCAGGCCTTTCATGTCATCATGCTTTGGGAATTTGCTTCCGCTTTGGCTCCTGGAGTTATGAGCGGCGCAACTGTTGCGATGTTTATTCTCAACAGGGAAAAGATTGCCTTGGGAAGAGCTACCGCAATCGTCATTCTCACTGCTTTTCTCGACAATTTGTTTTACGTCATCGTCATCCCGCTTTTGTTTTTATTCATTCCGGCAAACGAATTGTTTCCTTCAACGGGGAACGAATCCATGATGACTATATTCTGGACCGGGTTTTCGATTTTTGCCTTGCTTTGCCTGGTTTTGTTTTCAAGCATTGTCCTCTATCCGAAACTGGTGTTTCACATCCTCACTTTTTTCACCAAAATCCCATTCCTAAAGCGCTTTCAAAAAGGAGCAGAAAGAACAGGAAACGATGTCAGTGAAACGGCTGTGCAGATGAGACACGAACCCTTTTCATTTTGGCTAAAAGCATTCGGAGCAACTGTTTTTTCCTGGTCGTCCCGCTTTTTGGTAATCAATTTCATCATGCAGGCCTTTTTGAGTTTGGGCTTCCTGCAGCAGGTTCAGATTTTCTCCAAGCAATTCGTCCTGTGGATGTTTCTCCGCGTTTCTCCAACTCCCGGAGGAAGCGGTGTTGCCGAATGGGCTTTCGGAGAATTGCTCTCAGAATTCAGCGCAAGTATTATTCTTTTGGGAACGATGGCCGTCTTGTGGCGTTTGATCTCTTATTTCCCCTATTTGATCATTGGTTCGATCATTCTTCCCCGGTGGTTATCCAAACAGGGAAAAACAAAAGACTAAATCGTTTTGACGGGTTTCAAAAAAAACCTTGAATTTCAGATATTATTCCTATCTTTGCGCTCTTAAAACGGTAAAAATCATGTCTTACGGCGTAAAAATATTTGCAGGAAGAGCATCAAAAGTGCTTGCTGAACAGATAGCTACCAAATTTGGAGCTAGTTTGGGTGATGTAAATGTAACTGAGTTCAGTGATGGGGAATTTCAACCTTCATTTGAAGAAACAGTACGTGGTCAGGACGTTTTTATTGTTCAATCGACAATGCCTCCGACAGAAAATTTGTTTGAGTTGTTGTTGATGGTAGATGCTGCAAAGCGCGCTTCTGCACGTAAAATCATCGCGGTAATTCCTTACTTCGGTTTTGCACGTCAGGATCGTAAGGACAAGCCACGTGTTGCTATCGGTGCAAAACTGGTTGCAAACATGTTGATGGCAGCAGGTGTTGATCGTGTGATGACGATGGATTTACACGCTGATCAGATTCAAGGTTTCTTTGAAGTTCCGGTTGATCATTTATTTGCATCTACTTTGTTCTTCAATGAAATGAAGGCTTTGGACAACGGGAATTTGATTATGGCTGCTCCGGATGCAGGTGGTGCGAAAAGAGCAAATGCTTATGCTAAGAAACTGGACACAGGTTTGGCGATTTGTCATAAGCACCGTAAGAAAGCAAATGAAGTTGCTGAAATGACTGTGATCGGAGACGTAGCAGGAAAAGACGTTATTTTGATTGATGATATGTGCGATACAGCTGGAACTTTGACAAAGGCTGCTGAGTTATTCATCGATAAAGGAGCAAAAAGTGTTCGCGCGTTCTGTACACACGCTGTGTTGTCAGGACCTGCTTACGAACGCATCAACAACTCAAAACTGACGGAATTGATCGTAACAGATACCATTCCGTTGAAAGAAAAAAGTGACAAGATTCGTGTGATTACCGTAGCAGATCTATTCGCAGATGTGATTGATCGCCTGGTTAAAAATGAATCCATTAGTACGCATTTTATAATCTCATAGAATAACAGGAAGCATTTGCTTCCGATAAACGATCCACGAAAGTGGATAAATTAAATAATAACAAACATGAAAGTAGCACAATTGAGCGGTTCGCCTCGCGCGAACGTAGGGAAGAAAGATGCTAAGGCTTTGAGAGACTCAGGGCAGGTTCCATGCGTTTTGTACGGACAAGGGACTCAAACACATTTTTCTCTTCCGGACATTAAAGTTGAAAAATTGATTTTCAACCCTGATGTATTCAAAATCGAATTGGACATCGATGGTAAAAAATCGAATGCAATTATTCAGGAGATTCAACAGAATCCGATTACTGACAAAGTAGTACACATTGATTTCCTGGAACTAGATGACAAGAAGCCAGTTAAAGTTGCTTTACCTGTACGTTTGACAGGAGCTTCTCGTGGTGTATTAGCGGGTGGTCGTTTGATGCAGGTTTTCCGTCGTTTACGTGTAGTTGGTCTTCCAGCTGATTTGCCTGAGGCAATCATAATCGACATTACAAAATTGCGTATCGGTCAATCTGTTCGTGTGAAAGATTTAGAGAATGACGGTTTGGCTATCTCTGAAGCTAAAAACGCGGTAGTTGTTTCTGTTAAGATGGCTCGTGGAGCTTCTAAAGCAGCAGAAGGTGATGATGAAGATGAAGATTAATATTCTTCTTTAGATATCTAATTGAAAAACCCTGACCTTATCCGTCAGGGTTTTTTGTTGCTATAAATAAAACCATGATTTGTCCGGGAATTCAGTTGGCACATTATTTTTCCCGCAGATTAAAAGCTCAATGCAGGATCATCAATATAATTCCACGGTAAAATCATAATACAATAAATACACATCAATACCATGATGATCGTATTTGTCCATTTAAACGGTAAAACAAAGAACAGGAATGAAAGAACAGGTAGAACGATCATATTGATTGTTTCCAGAATTTTGAAACGTTCTGCTTCATAAACAAGATAGTCCGTCGTAATGAATGAAATTCCGTCTATCATTGAGTTCCATCTTTCGGAATGTAAATACATTCCGATTAAACAGACCCCTACAAACAAAAGTACTATCAGTAGCTTTGGGAAAAATGTCAATTTCATAATCACCTTCTGTTTATTGAATTTCACAAAACAAAAAAACCATTTTCGTCTTAAAACAAAAATGGTTCAACTAACTACTGATTTAGGAGTAGGTTTTAATATCTTTACCTACTTAGGTGAACCAAAGTTGGGAAGTAAATTTGGTTTTCCGCTCACCGTTTTTCTCTAAAGCAGTTTTCAGTTTTTTAACCGTCAATTTTGACGAAAAATCAATTTAGTAATCATTCAAAACTCAATATTTAATGATGCTTTGTTGAATGCTTTGTTCCAGCAATTCATAACTTAACTGATAAACTCCATTCGCCAAAGCACCGATATCCAAAGAGATCGAATCCGAAGCCAGTTTTCCGGTCATCACTGTTCTTCCCAAACAATCCGTTAAACGAATGAATCCACCACTGTATTTAGCGTCTACGGCAATCGTCAGCACATCTTTCGCAGGATTCGGGTATATGCTCCATTTCATGTTTTTAAGATCGCCCAATCCGGCAACATCTACTACATGAATCAGTCTTGTCAGCGTGTCATTCGAACAAGCATCATTTGCAGCAATCAATTTCACTTCATAAACTCCTTCAGCCGTATAAGTATGCGACGGATTCTCATCCTGACTTTCCGAACCATCTCCGAAATTCCACCAGTAACCATTTGCCTGCAGCGAGCTGTTCGTACAGTTCAAAACAGCATCCGGTAAATACAGAATCTCCTCATTCATTTCGAATTGCGCACTCACCGGTAAACTGACAGATACATTCACCAACTGCTGAACAGTGTCTGAAGTGTTCAGCCCGTAAGCGATCAATTTCACGGAATAAGATCCGGAATTTTCAAAACGAATTTTAGGATTCACCGAATTACTGACAGCCGGAACTCCTCCTTCAATGATCCAGGAATAGCTTACAGCATCAACGGAAGTGTTTTGGAAAAGAACTGAGTCTGTTGAACACGTATAAGTATTCTGCACAAGGAAGTTTGCGTTCGGAGCATTCAACGCCGAAACAAGCATTTGCCCGTTTGAAGTCTTCACTGCTGAAAACAATCCGGCACCGTTTTCTGCTTTTACAGAAATATAATACGTTGTTCCGGATGTGAGGCTCAAACCACCCAAACTCACACTCGTATTCCAGTAATTGTTTGTCCATGGAACCACATTGGTTGCCCCGGAAGAAGTTCCGACAGCCACCCAGTAGTTTGCTACGTCGGAATTTGCATCGGAAGAAGTTGTCCAATTTGCTTCCAGCATGGAACTATTGGTAGTCGTTCCGATATCTGTCGATAAACCGTCATTGACAGTTGCAATCGTTGACGGAACTGTCCAGTCTACTTTTACATCCTGAGATTGGATCGCTGATAAATTTCCTGCAACATCCTGAACAATGGATTTGATTCGACCTGCAACCAATGACGAATTCGTATTCTGATAACGCAATTCTCCCGAACTGCCAATAGTAATTGCCGCTGTTGCCGCTCTGGATCTGTAAATCTTCAGATCGTTTACTTCATATTTACAATTTCCGCTTCTGAAAGAAACATAATTCCCGCCGGCCAAAGGAGTCGGATCGGTCCAGGTTTGCACCAGCGCATTGTCTACGTAGATTTGGTGTTTCCCGGTAATCCGGTCGTAAATAATCTTGTAATCATACCACTGTCCGACATTGAAATTATACGAAACTTCATCTACCAACGAATAGGTATCATTCGTCACTTCATACATCTGAACTTTGTCGCTGTCTAAACGGAAGAAAACGAAATAGGAATTCCCCCTGTTCGGTAAGGTCGGATCACTGCAGAAATAGTGGAATCCGGCTCTTCTGTTTGTTCCCGCTCCCGACATTGCGCCAGCCCAGTGATACAAGTAGCGATTACTCAACGAACTCGTAACAGGCGTCCAGATATTCGTATTTCCGTTTGCTTCATCACTTTGGATCAAATGGCTGCTTCCCAATGACCAGGTTCCAACCTGATTCGTCCAATCCGAATGAATGGCACTTTGATCAAAATTGTCGCTGAAAAAACCTTTGGAGGAATTGGCTCTCCAATCCGTTCCGTCAAAATCCAATACCTGATAATAGGATTTTTCGATGCCGCTTCCGCCACTGTTATCTGCATCCGTAAAACTCGCGGTAAAATTTTGTGTAATCCAATTTGGTGTTGCGGAAATAGCAGTCGTAGGAGCTGTAACATCACCTGAAACTGGAGCAATCGTACTTGTCCAGGTTGCCACCCAGCCCGCAGCCACAGTTGCACAATCACTGCGGAATTCGATCAGTAATGCACCACCACTTGAACTGATCGTTCCGGGAGAATTTGTTCCGGTATACGTTCCGATCAAGGGTGCACTATTCGTTGCTCCGTCATAAATGTACATGTAATCCCAGTTGGCTTCCAATGAAAAACTTGAGAAGTTCAAGGTCACAGAACTTGCATTTGTAGGTTGAATTAAAGTAAAGTAGCGCTGATCATTACTGTAATTTGCAGTACTTCCTCCGGTATCGGTAAATGTTCCGCTTGCCGCATTCAGATTGTTCTGAGTTGGATTGTTATTCACCAGGTTGTAATAAAGCGGCCAGTTCCAATAAATTCCCGGATCGGTATGCGTTTGATTCGGATAGTGCTGATGTCCTTTGATCTTGATGCATCCGCCCAATACATTGGTTCCACTTGTTGCTGCTCCGGAAAACGTTCTCAAGGGACTGATTCCGTATCCGCTTTGGCAAATATCTCTTGTAATTCCTGCTGAAGCATTATACAAAGCACTTGTGTACCATTGCGATTGACTCACATATCCTTCGTGTTCGTAACCGATCGTATACGGATTTTCCGAACCGACATGCCATGCTTTATTGGCTTCCGAAACCATTTGTGTTACCTGACCATCCGAAGAGCGCACCACGTAATGATACGAAACACTGGAGGAACAATTCTGGGCCCAGGAAATTGCCCCGGCATATGTTCCCTGAATGGTATGAATGGTGATCGCCGAAACAGCCACTCCACTTCGGGAACTGAAATTACAGGTTGGAGCCGGATTCCAGATTGCCGGCGTATATTCCGTAGATTTTTGGGTCAACTCTTTTTTCTTTGCCAGATACAAGGTTCCGGAGTTTGATTGAATTCCCTGCTCCGAGAAAATAATTTTCTGAGCGCTTAAAACAGAAAGATTGGAAGCCCCGAAAATTTCCGTCAGGTTAAAATTGTAATTGGGGAAAGCGTAGTTTGCAGAATTTTCGTCCTTGTTCAGAAACTGGAACAATTCATACATTTCCGCATCTCTGGCAAACAGGTTTACCCTTCCTGAATCGGACAGATAGGATAGTTTTCCGAAGATCTCTTTCAGTGAATTCTGTAAGGATGTTCCGCGCAATTCATCCATGTAAGTACTTACAACCTTTGCAAAGGCTTGTATTTCCATTGCCGGATTTTCCTTCATTTGAATCAACGGAATTCCTGAGACCTGCGAAACCAGTTTCATGTTTTCTTTGAAATAGCCCTTTCCTTTTGCGACCATTCCGAGATAACCGTGAGATTTCGGCAAACCGGAACAGGATTCCAATTCCGAGACGGACAGATAGGTCATTCTGGTTTGTGTATACGAAACCGCCTCAATCATTCCCCGGGGAACATTCGGATAAGCGGCATAGGCCTGTTGGCAGTAGATTTGAAAATCTGATGTTTGAGCAAAGGTATTCAACCCGAGCAAACATGTCGTAAATAGTAGTAATCTCTTCATGGTCTTGAAAATCAGTAGTGAGAATTAAATGTATTAAATTCTTTACATGCCTGAAAATCAAGTTTTAGGTAAATGGATTTAGTATCTGAAATTTAACATTTCCTTATTCGTGGAAGATGTGAATCCATAACACACGGGACACCCGATAATTGAAAAACATCGTCAGAAGAAGGATTGCAAACATCAGTACAAAGAGCCATCCCAAAGGAAGAAACCACGTGAAGACCAGAAATACCGGAAGAAGTTCTGCGATTGCCATACCGTAACTGATATACATCGCACCGAAAAAGTAACCCGGTTCTTTATCGAATCGATAATTACATTCTGAACAACGCTCATACATTTTAGGCGCTTTTAAGTGAAGTAAAGAACCTTTTGTTTCGAATATCTTACCTTTTCCGCAAATCGGACAAGCTCCACTAAGAATTGGTCTGAACTTTGACATTTCCTTTTTTTTACAAAGTTAGGACACTTATGCGGATAAATTCGTGTTTTATTAGCTCAAATAAGTATACTATTCGGACATTATTTGTAAATTTAATTATGAATTTTCCACGGCTTCCGATTGAAAAATTTGATGAAAATGGTTTATTACAAGCTTTTTACATCAATCATTTTTCCGAACATCTGAAAAAATACCATTCGGACATTACACATCCTCACAAGCATGATTTCTACCTGACGGTTTTCTTCACCTCCGGAAAAGGAAGGCATGATATTGATTTTACGTCTTATCCGATCCGGCAAAACACTGTTTTTTTCCTCCAGCCGGAACAGATCCATCACTGGGAATTTGAAGAAGATACGGAAGGCTGGATTCTCTTTCACTCGGAAGATTTCTACAAGTTTTACTCCGCTCATTTTGATTTGTATCTCTGGCCTTTTTTCCAATCCAGAAATGCAAAACCCTTTCTTGAAATTGAGGATGAAACAGCAGAAAAACTCAGTTCCAGATTCCATGAAATGATGACGGAATATCAGGAAAATACAGCACATTCCTTTTTGAAAATTGCAAGTCTGACCCAGTTGATTTATTCCGATCTGTCGCGGATTTATTCGAAGGAAGAACACGATTCGAATGTGGTCAAAAACAACCGCTATCAGGATCACTTTCATCGCTTTACGATTTTATTGAATCAGCAATACACGCAGCACAAAAATCCATCTGATTACGCTTCACAACTTGCGATGACAACCAAACACTTACACCGGATTTGCCTCGCATGCAGCGGAAAAAGTACGAGTCAATTGATTGCCGAGCGGGTTATTCTGGAAGCAAAGAGAAAATTAATCAGTGAATCGAAAAGCATTTCCGAAATTGCCGATGATCTGGGTTTTGAGAATTCCCCTTACTTTCATTTATTCTTTAAAAAACACTGCGGGGAAACACCGAAACAATTCAGGAATAAGAATTTGTAATAGGAAAGGAATTATCAAGCCAATTTATCGCACAGGATTTTCATCTCGATAACCGGCGATATTTTTTCGTACAGGATATTAAAAACGGCCTCCAGAATCGGCATATCTACCTGAAACTTCTTGTTGATTTCCTTAACACATTTGGTAGCGTAATACCCTTCCGCAATCATGTCCATTTCTAACTGCGCGGTTTTTACAGAATATCCTTTTCCAATCATGAACCCAAAAGTTCTGTTTCGGGAAAATTTCGAATAGGCAGTTACCAATAAATCGCCCAGATAAGCCGATGATTTAACATCGCGGTGAATCGGGCTCACTTCATCGATAAAATTCTCGATTTCCTGAATGGCATTTGCGATCAAAACCGACTGAAAGTTGTCTCCGTATCCCAAACCGGCACAAATTCCGGAAGCAAGGGCATATACGTTTTTCAACACTGCCGACAGCTCCGTACCAAACAAATCATCCGAAGTGGTGGTTTTGATATAACGGCAAGCGAGCATTCGGGCCATTTCTTCTGCAATTCCTTCATGCTGACAAGCAACGGTCAGATAAGACAAACGCTCCAAAGCCACTTCTTCCGCATGACAAGGTCCGCAGATGATTCCGATATCTTTGTAAGGAGTTCCGAATGTTTTATGGAAAAAACGAGCCGGAATTGCATTGTATTCCGGAACAATTCCTTTTACTGCTGAAAAAACAACTTTTCCTTTGAATAAATCCGGTGTTGTATCCTTGAACAATTCGACCAAAAAAGCGGAAGGTGTTGCAACAATCAATACGTCACTTCTGCTGATAATCTCTTCCAGATTGTTGGAAACATGGATCTTATTCAGGTCGAACTCAACTGACTGTAAATAAGTCGGATTGTGCTTATATCTCAAAATATGAGCAACCTGATCCTCTCTTCGAACAAACCAGTTTACCTGCGCAAAATTATTGCACAATATCTTCACCAAAGCGGTAGCCCAGCTACCTCCTCCAATGACACCAACGGTTTTCATTCGCTTATTCATAGTCTTGGCAAATGTACATATAATTCTGTTCGTTGCATTCAAAGAGGCCGTTTCGAACATGGAAAATAATTCGTTATGCAATCTGACAGAAAGCACTATCTTTGCTAAAAAATTGTATGGCAGAAGTTTCACGTATTTCCACAAACAAGGCTCCGAAACCAGTAGGATTGTATCCGCATGCGCGCAAAGTAGGTAATCTTCTCTTTCTATCAGGAGTTGGTCCGAGAGTAGCGGGTTCTGATGATATTGACTCAGCTGTTCCGGGTTTGAAATTGGATAAAAACGGAAATTTCATCGAGTTTGATTTCGAAGCTCAGTGCAGAAGTGTTTTTGACAATGTGCGCATCATTTTGGAAGAGTCCGGTTCAAGCTGGGATCAATTGGTGGATGTAACGGTTTTCCTGGTAAACATGAAACGTGATTTCCATGTATACAACCGTGTTTACGCAGAGTATTTCAAAGACAATCTTCCGTGCAGAACGACAGTAGAGATCAACTCACTTCCTACTCCTATTGCCATCGAATTAAAATGTATCGCAACAATTGACTAAATAAATTATGATCGGATTTGCTATTCGCAGCTTGTTAGCTGCAGGAACGTTATTCTTAACAATTTACTCTTTCTATACAGGTTACTGGGGATGGGGAATCTCCCTGATCTTCCCTTTAGCTCTTATCATTCTTTCTTTTATCTACAACGAGAACCTGGCTTTTACGCTGAATCATATGCGAACAGGTAATCAGGATAAAGCACAAAGAGCTATCAACCGTATCACAGCACCTCAATTTCTTCCGAAACGCCAAAGAGCTTATGTTATCTATATGCAGGCTTTGTTGAACGCTCAGTCTTTTCCTCATGCAAAAGTGGAAGGAATGCTGCGTCAGGCAATTCAACTGGGATTGAAAAGAGGTCATGACAAAGCAATGGCTCGCATGCATTTGGCTGGAATCTGTGTTCAAACAGGTCGCAGACAAGAAGCTGTAACGTTATTGGCGGAAGCTAAAAAACTAGACGACAGCGGTATGTTGAAAGATCAGATCAAAATGATGCAAGGGCAATTGCAAAGTGCTCCATCCAAAAACCAGATGCGTATGGCGCAAATGATGGGTGGACGTAAGAAAATGCCTAAAATGCGTTAATCTTTGATGAAATCATTTGCCGGTTTTCCCGAAAATTACGAGCTCATTGATGCCGGAAACGGACGAAAACTGGAGCGTTGGGGAACCGTCATAACCATCAGACCTGAACATCAGGCATATTTCGGTGCTGTCCGTTCCAAAAAAGAATGGACGGATCTGGCTCATTGGGAATTTCTTCCGAAATCGGAAGGTTCATTGCAGGGAGTCTGGAAGAAATTAAAACCGGATGCCCCGGAAGAATGGATCTTTGAGAGCAATCACCAAACAGCATTTACCTTACGCATTACCAACAATAAGCACCTTGGTTTGTTTCCCGAACAACAGATTAACTGGGAATTCATTTCCGGCCATCTGAATGAATCGAAGCGCTTTCTGAATGCATTTGCATATACCGGTGCCGCTTCAGTCTTCGGGCGCAAAACAGGAGCGGAAGTCATTCATTGCGACAGCGTGAAACCGATGTTGGATTGGGGAAGACAAAATCAGATCAATTCCGGGCTTGACGGAATCAAATGGGTGCACGAAGATGCCTTGAAATTCATTCGCCGGGAAGTAAAAAGAGGAAACAAATACGATTTGGTTCAGCTCGACCCTCCTGCCTGGGGACTTGGTGCAAAAGGCGAAAAATGGAAACTGGAAGATTTACTCGAAACGCTGATTTCCGAAGCTTTTCAATTGCTTTCCAAATCCGGAGTATTGATTGTCAATACGTACTCTCCGAAAGTAGATATCGCGACTATCAATCAAATGATACGGGAATCGGGAATTCAGTCCAAACGAGTGGAAAATTCGGAATTGTGGCTTAAAGCTGCAAGTGGAAAAGATCTTTACTTCGGGATTCTAACCCGGATTTACAACTAAGTTATTTCGATTTCTGACTGACGATTCCGTTTTGAATCGCATACATTACCAAACCAACTACATTTCGTGCTCCCACTTTATTCATCATCAAGGTTCGTGCACTTTCGATCGTTCTTCTGCTCTTGAATAATTTATCAGCGATTTCCTGCGTTGTCATTTCATTACAGATCATCTCCAGAATCACCATTTCATTGGGGCTAAACACTGTTGCAGAACTCTCTTCAAAAGCAGGTTGAATTTTACCGGCGTGAACCATTTTGGCGATAAACATTTTAGAAGTTCTGTCATTCAGATAATACCCCGTTTCAACCGCAGAGCGAATTGCCAGTTGAATTTCTTCCGCATCATCGTCTTTCGACAAATACCCGTTTGCGCCATTTTCAATCGCCAATTCAACAAATTCCACATCGTCATACATCGACAAGAGTAATACTTTGATGTCCGGATGCGATGCTCTTATTTCTTTGGTAGCTTCAATTCCGTTTTTCACCGGCATCCTGAAATCAATCAGAGCCAGGTCAACAGGTGTTGTTTTCAATGCATCAATAAGCAGCTGACCGTTTTCAACGGCCAAAACCACTTCGAATCCTGTGATATCATTGAGCAGTTTTACTAATCCGTTTCTGAAAATGGATTGATCTTCTGCGATACCGATTCTAATCTTGTTTATATCGCTTGCCATGTAATAGTGACTTTTGTTCCCGGATTCAGCAATTCATAATCTATTTTAGCCTGAATTTGCTGGCTCCTGCTTTCAATATTTTTCAGTCCCAGGCTCTGAGACTTTAACTTGTCTTCTTTGGTCGGAACGAATCCCTTGCCGTTATCTGTGAGCACAATCTGTGTTCCTTGACTATTCTGCTCTACAACTATTTGAATTTCAGTTGCATCAGCATATTTTAAAATGTTATTTATTAATTCCTGCAAGATACGATAAAGTCCTAAACTTATTTCTCTGGTTTGCGATTCATTTTTCGGGTCGTTGACCGCCATCACTGAAAATTGCACGGTTGAAATTTGCAGCGAAAGTGTATTGATCAGGCTTTTCACAGCTGGAATCAAGCCCAGTTCTTCCAGGATACTTGGCAACAAACGGTTGGATAAACTCCGTACTTTCCCGATTGTGATTTGCACCCCTTCATTTAAAAGCTTCCGTTCTTCTTCATCTATGGGAAGAGAAGCGAATGAAAGCTTAAGCGCTGTGAGAGAAGATCCGATATCATCGTGCAATTCAATAGCTATTCGGCGTTGTTCGAGTTCCTTTGCATCCAGAACAGCATGAATCAGCTCATTCTTATAATTCAACTCCATCTGAATCATTTCCTGTCGCTTGCGGCGCATTTTCTGCTGATACAAAACAGCAAACATAATGATGCTCAATGACATGATAAACATTGCCAGAGTACCAATAATTAACATGAGCCCTAAGTTCGATGATTCTTGCTGATCCATATTGCGTATGAATATAATACATTATAAAATACAACCAAACTCATATTCACCGCATCTAAAACATAAAGAACGTCTGAACCAAAATATCCGGAAGCCAGATAATTGTAGAGCATATAATAAATCAACGTACAGGATTGCCCAAGAAGCACTGTTGCTCCAACTATGAAATAAACATCTTTGAAAGGATTGAAAACTTTCTCCAGTTGAAACATTTCGACAAAGTAACTAATGATAACAAAGGCAATACATCCAAAAGTAATTGCTGTCTGCAAAGATGCATACTCATGCCAATCATCAAAGCAATTTGTGATAGTTGTTAGTATGATTGCTGATAAGGATACGATTAAAAGCAGAATCTTACTCCTTCTCTTTGAAAACTGATTTAAGAAAAAAACACTTGGAAACACCAACTCAGCATACAGGTAAACACGGTAAAGCCAGAGGTTATTGATTCCATTAAAAGCCATCACGGTTCCTCCAATCTCTATGAGGACTGTAAACAATAAGTACAGCCATAGCAAGAGTCCAACAAAAGGAAGGCGCTTTTGAATCAAAAGCGCCACCCCAATTCCTAAAGGTAATATGTAGGATGAAACAACAAAATACCCCCAGCCGCCCATTTTATTATTTTGAACCGCTGATCAAATTACTGTTCAATGGATTGGATCCCCCACAGAACGTAGGGCACTTGAACGTTCTTTCAACAATCAGATCCAACATATCATTTCCATTTGAATCTGCACCCACAAAAACAAATTCTAATCCTCCCTGAGCATTCTCACCAAGGTACACTCGTAAACCGTGGCAATCAGATTGAGCTAAGATTGCACTGACATGGTTTTTCCCAACGAAAGTTCCGATTATAGAATCCGGGTGATTAGCTCGATATCTGGCAGTATATCCAGCTCCTTCTTCCAAGGAGATTTGTTCCCCCTCATTTCCATTAAATGACATAATAATTATAGTTTAAGTTATAAGTTCAATATTATATGGAATAAATTGAACTTCCAAACGCTAAAAACAGGAAATACAAGTATGGCCTTGATTTTAATGAGATTAATATTATTAACAATTTAAAAAAATGTGGTTTTCCGCAATGCATTTTCAGTAAAAATACGGTTGTGTAAGTCAAATCGCACCCATACATTTGTCTCAAGAAAAGAAATTAATTCATTGTTTAAATGTTACATGACCTAGTAAACAAACCAAGAGTCGATATTCACAACAAGACGAATATCTCCTATTGGAGTAGTGAATTGAAATGTTCAGAAGAAGAATTGCTTTATTGCATTTCAAAAGTTGGATCTTCCGTAAGTGCGATAGAAAGTTACTTACACATGAACAAATCATTGCTGCAAGTCTGGTCGTCACGTGACATTGCTTTTTAAGCATAAATTGTTATAAAGCAACAGGTCGTAAAGAAATTACCACTTCCACTTTCACTGAGTTTTCGCGGCCTGTTGCTTATTTTCTTTTCCTCCGTTCACTAAGCCAATTGGGAACATTTTTTCCTCCGGCATTTGAACCTTGAGATTTGTTTTGAACGTCAGCACTATTCACTATACGATTCGGATGTTGGTCTCCTAATAATTGGGAGATCAACTCCGGTTTTTTAGCCTTCGTCAAACGATCCTTAATCCAATCCCTGTTTTCACGCTTATACCAAAAGAAAAAACGATTCTGATTTTTCTTTTCGTCCGCACCTTTAGCAGTATAAATCGGTTTCAATGTATACGGATGAACTCCTGTGTAATAGATCACTTCGGAAACCGTCATGGGTGTTGGGGTAAAATCCTGAACCTGTTCCAACTGAAATCCCATGTCTTTTGTCTCGGCAGCCAGATTCGCCATATCTACTTCTTCACATCCGGGATGGGATGAAATGAAATACGGGATCAACGGTTGATTCAGATTATTCTTTTCTGAAATCCGGTCGTACTTTTCCTTGAACTTATGGAAATACTTAAACGACGGTTTTCTCATCACTCTCAACGTTGCATCGGAAGTATGTTCCGGAGCCACTTTCAAGCGACCGCTTACGTGACGTGTGATTAATTGTTCGATATATTCGTCGTGGTTTCCGTCTTCATTATTCTTATTGAAATCATCAACCAATAAGTCATAACGAACACCGGATCCTACAAATGCTTTCTTAATTTTCGGATGCGCATCGATTTTGCGATACAAATCGGTCATGGCTTTGTGAGAAGTATCCAGATTATTGCAAATCACCGGATGAATGCAGCTTGGGCTTGAACAACGTTCACAAATTGCTTCCACTTTTCCTTTCATGCGATACATATTTGCAGAAGGGCCTCCGATATCCGACAAGTATCCTTTAAATTCCGGATGTTTTACCACCTCATCAATTTCATTCAAAATACTTTTTTCGGAGCGCGAAGAAATGAATTTCCCCTGATGCGCTGAAATCGTACAGAAGCTGCAGCCACCAAAACATCCGCGGTGCATATTGATCGAAAATTTGATCATTTCGTATGCAGGAATTGTTCCGCGTTTTTTATACTTCGGATGCGGCAAACGCGTGTAAGGCATATCGAACGACTGATCCATTTCTTTTTCAGTCATCGTACGATACGGCGGGTTAATCACCAACGTTTTCGCACCTATTTTTTGAATAATGCGGTTTGCCTTCAATTTATTCGATTCAACCTCAACGATCTTAAAGTTGGCCGCATATGCCAATTTATCTTTTTGACAGGTTTCGTGACTGGCCAATTCAACCGTTTCCCATTGCTTGTTTTTCGGTAATTCGTTTGCAGAATCCTGAATAAACGCAACCTGATTGACAGTCGTAAGTGAACCGAACGGAACACCTTTTTTCAAGAGGCGTAACACATCTCGCAAAGGCTGCTCTCCCATTCCATAAACCAATAAATCCGCTTCCGAATCCATCAAAATGGAAGGCATTAACTGATCTTTCCAGTAATCGTAATGAGTCACTCTTCGCAAAGAAGCTTCAATTCCTCCGATCAAAACCGGAACATCGGGATAAAGTTCTTTCAGGATTTTTGTGTACACCGTTGTGGCGTAATCCGGTCTGAATCCCGAAACACCTCCCGGCGTATAGGCATCCGTAGAACGCAAACGCTTTCCTGCTGTGTAATGATTCACCATCGAATCCATACATCCTGCAGTGACCCCGAAAAAATATTTTGGCTTTCCAAGCTTTTTGAAATCACGCAAATCATCACGCCAGTTGGGCTGTGCTATAACGCCAATCTTAAAGCCCTCACTTTCAATGATCCGCCCGATAACTGCCGTACCAAAAGCCGGGTGATCCACATATGCATCACCGGAAATTAAGATGACATCCAATTCATCCCAACCTCTTTTTTCAACCTCTTTCTTAGTAAGTGGTAACCAGTCCGTTATCGGTCTTTCTAATTCCATGCGGCAAAGTTACGGAAAAAGAGTCGTTTAAGCCTTATAAATGAAGCTTTTGTGTTGTATTAACAATTCATCCGGGAAATAAATCTTTTTAAAATAAATTACCCGGGTAACAATATGTTAAACTTCTATAAAGCTCTTCCCCGATCATTGTTTTACCACTCAGCAATCGGTAGCTTTATAAGAAACATTTAAACCTTTTAATTATGTCTTTATTAACAGGAAAAGTAGCTTTTGTTTCAGGTGGTGGTTCGGGTATCGGGCGCGCAGTAGCTGAAACGTATGCCAAAGAAGGCGCAAAAGTAGTGATCGCCGACATCAACGAAAATCACGGAGCAGAAACCGTCAAAGCAATTCAGGATGCAGGCGGTGATGCATTTTTCATCAAAGGTGATTCAAGTAAGGCCGAAGACAACAAACGCTTTGTGGAAGAAACCGTTGCAAAATACGGCCGGCTCGATGTAGCCTGCAACAATGCCGGAATTGGCGGACCCGCTTCTCCAACAGGAGAATATCCGATCGACGGCTGGGACAAAGTGATTGCTCTGAACTTAAGCGGTGTCTTCTACGCCTGCCGTTACCAATTGGAACAAATGGAAAAAAACGGAGGTGGAAACATTGTCAACATTGCGTCCATTCACGGTACCGTTGCTGCTCCGAACAGCCCAGCCTATACAGCATCGAAACACGGCGTGGTAGGACTTACCAAAAACATTGCAGCAGAATATGGTCAGAAGAACATTCGTTGTAATGCCGTTGGTCCGGGATACATTGAAACGCCTTTATTGACAGAACATCTGGACAAATCAGCCATGGAATATATTGCTGCCAAAGCAAGTATGAACCGTTTGGGAACACCTCAGGAAGTTGCTGATTTGGTTGCATTCCTGAGTTCAGACAAATCCTCATTCACAACAGGAAGTTATTTCATTTCCGATGGAGGATACACGGCGATATAATCCCCTTGGATTGTATGCACTAACCAAGGAAGTATCATCTCGGACAACCCGTGGTACCTCCTTGGTTTTTTCAAAAAAAACACAGCTCTTTTAAATTAATTTCTTCTGACCAACAGTTTTCAATCCATATCATAAAATATATTACCTTTAAATGGATGAAACGATTGACTGTTTACCTCTTGATTTTTTTGGGATTCACACTTTCTAACTGCACTGAAAAAAAGAAAGTTCCGATTCAACGCACTGAAATCACTGCTGATTTTATCCATCCGCTTTATTTTCAGGAAGAGGTCTCTTTGTTGATCAATTTTCCGTTTTGGTTCAATGACAGCATAGCCGCAGAGCAAAAAATCAAGCAGCTTACCATCACTTCATTCAAAGGAGTTATTTCGGATACGAGTTCATATAGCGGTGATTCTGATGACGAAACCTTTCCCAAAAGAACCATCATCTACACCTTCAATCAAATCGGCAGGCTCGTTCAGATGCAAGTAACGGATTTCTCGGAAGGAATTGTGATTTCGAACCAATCGTTTCAGATCGGAAAACCCGGTTCTCTGGGATATTGTGAAGTGATTCAAAAAGACAATCTCTACGGAGTGGAAAACAATACTTTCACCTATAACGCCGGCCGCATTACTCCGGATTATGCTGCATTTGAAGCTTCAAACAACCTGGATCTGATTCATTTTGTTCTCAACAAGAAATATTTCGGACCGCTTTCGGTAGATTCCATTGCCAGCCCTTTACCGAATGACTGGATCATTTTGGGAGAACCCGAAAAACCGGTAAAACGCTACAAAGTGAGAAACAAAGTGAAGGAGAAGTTTATTTCAAATTACAGCTACTATTCAGGCAATTATCCGAAGTTGATTACCAATGAGGATTACCCGTTTTTCAAAAAGCGTTATTTCAACTATTCGAACGGACATTTCAGCGGTTACCTCGATTCAACTTTTATAGATGAAACATTTGTAACTTCCGTCAAATCGTTCATTTATTATAACAGTAAAAAATTACCTGAAAAAGTGGTACATAAAAAAGAACATGTGGAAAGCGTCAATCATTACCAAACGCAGGAAATTTTCACTTATTCATTTTATGAATAACATTCACAACACAATTAAATCACTGTCTTTCATGATCAGCAATCATTTAGAAAAAAAAGTTTTCTTCACCTTACTATCTCTCTTTTCTTTCCTCTCATCAGCTCAGGTGGATCAAGTAACGATCGACGGGAAAAAGTATCTGGTTTATCCGCATCAGCAGCATGTTCAGGGAATGCAGGAATATTACCTGAATTTTGCCGACAGGAAAGAAATCATCAAACGGGATGACCGAAACGAGAAAATCATTTCCGTAAGTGAAGAACCGCTTACCCCTCTTGAAAAGAAAAACGCCTTCAAATTTCCGAAATCGTCTAAAAAATACATGAAAGATTTTGAAGAGATTCTGGAGCATTACCCCTATTTTCTGGTAACGGCAGACAACAGCATTTCGATCGATCCGACACCAGCGCTGACAAACTTACCTGATGGAGATTATGTGATGTTTTATCGCGATATTCCCTACATTTCGAAACGGGTTCTTCGGTACAAAAACGACATTGTTGCCGCTTATTTTTCCATTAAAAACAATGCCATAAGCGGAACAAGTACCTGGTTAAATCCGGAAGGAAAAGTAGTAAAGACCGGAGCTTATCTTGACAGTGAAAAAACCGGTCTCTGGAACGTTTATTCCTATAGTCTCAAAACTGATTCCGATTACAAATACAATCCGAATGAGAGCCTTGAAAGCAGGTTTCAAAGTTTGCAATTTGACACCAATACCATCAGCATTCATTTTCTGGACGGTTTAAAAAACGGTCCGTATACTGTTTATGAAAATCAGGATTTACTTACATCCGGTCATTACACCAATGATCAGGAAAGCGGTTCCTGGGAAATCTATGAATACAAAACCAACGTATCGGTAGATAAAAAAGGCAAACTGGTCATCACCAGAAGTGACGAAAAAACACTGGTCGACCGCTACACGCTGCGTACGGATAAGAAAAGAGGTAAATCGCCGATTATCCGCCACTCCGTTATTCCATACGATTTCATGACTTACCGCTATGACACCAAGGATTCACTGATTCTTCAAAACAGCGGTGGTGAGCAGAGTTACGGATACGAAACAGACTTCCCTGAATTTGATTCCTTCTACACCGTTTTGGAAAACGACACCAATGACCTGGAACTTCCGGAGGAAAATCTGACCAGTTACGAAGGTGAAGAAATGTATGACGATTACTACGATGAATATCCTATTGGAGTGGAAGACCCATTTACCCAGTATTACAATCCAAATGAGACGTATGAAATCGCAAACGGAAAACGCTATACCTTAAACGATCTGATTGATTCCATGGGATATCTGTACAAGTACGAAGGTGTGGTGGAACATTATTACAAAAACGGGCAGCTTCAATACCGCTTTGAAGTAAAAGACGGTTCTTTGGTGAAAGAAGAGCCTGTTTATTGGGATAACGGAACCATTGCCAATGAGATTGTTTTCATCAGTGATTCGAATCAATACGTTCAGCGTTTTTATGACTACAACGGAATCAAATACTATGAATTGTGGTACGATTCCAAAGGAAATGTTCTCAAAAAGTCAGAAGACACCAATCATGCGACTGTAACGATCAATGATAAAAAATACGACCGGAATTACGGCAAACCGACATTTGTTTACGCAGAAGACAGCGATCTGAAATCAGAAACTACGCCGGAAAGAGTCTTGTTTATCGAGGAACTGTTTAAAGTAGATTCTTCACTTGCAAAACAAGTCTATTTCTATCCGAAAACCAGAACACTGATTGCAATTGAACGAAACCTGCCCGGAGATACTGTCAGTAAGCAGGAAGTTGTTTTTTCAGAAGATTATTTGAATGCCAATTCGGTGAAAACAATCCGTTTCAAGAATATCGAACTGCGCACCATTGAAAACGGAGTTCTTGATGAATACTGGAAAACGACCCTTTCAGACACCTTTATGCTTGAAAAGCTGGCTTTCTATTGGGAATACAAATACAGCAAAGAAAGCGACCCGGAATTGTGGATCAATGGAAAACCCTTTACCGGGACATTCAACATGAACGATAAAAAAGGAAGCTTCAGCGTGAAAGCAACCGATCAGGCACTGCAAATAACGCTTCCAAACAGTTCTGTTGACCTGAAACTCTACAAATCGGCAATGAAAAGCTTTGTGAAATCAAAGAAACGTTCGGATCTTCTCTTAGGATATGTTTCGGAATTCAATGGTTCCGGACAGCTTTCACATGCCGTTGCAGGATTGTTTCCAAACCTTTACGGAACTTTTTTAGCAATGTACGAAAGCCAGCCATACGGATTTGACTTTGTGGAATACACGGATATCGATTATTCCGCATCTGCAGCGCGTCCTAATAAAGGTTCTATGATTACATCTGTAGAAGGAAAATACCTGAACGGAAAACAGGAAGGTGTCTGGACGTACAAAGATCAATTCGGGAAAGTGCGCTCAACAATCGGTTATAAAAGCGGAGCTGCACACGGAGAAAACATTGATTATGCAGTTGCTCTTCCAAAAGAAAAACCAAAGAAATCAGAAGAGGATTACGCATATGAAGATCCTTTGAGTCGATTTGAAGAGTATCCGTTAAAGAAAATATATTACCCGGAATCCAGGTGTTATTTCAAAAATGGCGCGTTGGAGGGTCCTTTGGTACAGCTAAACTGGAAAGGCGATACCTTGACGTATGTGAACTACAAAGACGGTGCAAAAGAAGGAGTGGAATTCAAAAGAAACAAGTTGTTTTACAATCAGTCTTACTACCGGGACGGATTCCTGGACGGAGATGTTAAAACCTATTTCACGTATCCCGGAAAAGATTCCATCCTGATTTTTGACCTTGGATTCAAAAACGGATTGCTGCAAGGTCAGTCGGTAGCATATCATTCAAACGGGAAACTTGCAAAAAAAGGATTTTTCCTGAATGGCGATCCGATTGATGATTACGAAGCGTATGATACACTTGGATTCAGATATCAATATGTCAAGTTTCAGTACAACCAACCGATCGAAGAGAAGATCTGGGAAGAAAACGAATTAAGTGTTCGTTATGAATTTGACTGGCGCGATTCCATTCCATTTAACTTCGCCGATATTACCGAAAGCTCCAGCATTGAGCAATTGATCTTTCAGGCGGGTTATTCCGACGAAGGCTTGTATGAACCTTATTACGGCAGACCAAGCTTAGTGAACAAATCAGGGATCGATTACAACATCATGAAATACTATCCGAACGACACGATTGCACGCATCGGAACCATTTCCAAAGGAGTAAAAACGGGATGCTGGAAATACTTCAACTACTTCGGAAAGAAACTCATGGAAGTGGAATACTTCGATAGCATCATTCAGGTCAATGACAGCATCAAATTCAAATCAAAAGGAATTCTTTATTACCTGGATGAAAACGACAATCCGCTGAGTAAAAGCTGGATCATTGAAAAATTCGAAAAATACGATTGTTCACATACCGACCACAACGAAGAACGTATGTTGTATTGTTTCTGGGAAAAAGACACTGCACAACACCGCAAAAACGGGTACGTCAAAAATTATTACGACAACGGATCCATTCAAAATGAAGGCTGGGTAAAAGACGGGCTTCCTACCGGAATCTGGAAAATCTACGACATAAACGGAAACCTGAATCAGGTTGGTGAATACATTCAGGGAAAACGAAATGGCCGCTGGTTGAAAGGAGATTTAGGAAGTGTGAAAAATATGAGCGAAATTTGTCTGAATCCCAATCTTGAGAATTTGGATGCTATTTTGAGTTATCAGGAAAAATTACTCGACGTAAGTGTAATTACTTACCGGATAGGTAAAGAATTGAAACGAAAATATTACGGAATCAATATGAACAACGGAGATGCTCCGGAAGGTTATTTCGAAGACGAATTAAATTATGAAGGATACTAATCCGTAGTAGATCAAACACTTGAATAAAGAGTAGAAAAAAACTACTCTTTATTCAGATAACTCAATAACTTAGTCATTTCACTATTTCTCTGGACGTTTAGTTACAATACATAACTGTTTTGTTTTTAACTTCATAGTATGATTGAAATCGAAAATAGCAATATGGTGAAATTGATAGAGCTGATTGATTCCATCAAAGAAATTCGCTTTATTATTCATGCCTATTTCAAGACGAAATTGAAAAACAATGATCTTGGAATTACTGTGGAAATGTTCGAGGTACTCATCGTTCTTTCCAGAAATCATCAGATCAATCAACAGCAAATAGCAGACACTGTTCGCAAGAACAAGGCAAACCTTACTCCGATTATCGACAAACTTTCGTCAAAGAATCTGGTGCTGCGAAAAGAAGACACTGCGGACCGACGCAACAAACTCATTATTCTGACTGAAGAAGGCAAGAAAATGTGTCGGGTCTACAACAAAATGTTCGAGGAATTCTATGTCAAATTCTTACAGGATATTGATTTGAAGAATCTGGACAAAACCATCAAAATGCTCAAAAATCTGGGACAACAGGTTTCTAAATCAAGCTAGTTGAACGTTTGTTCTTGTGATCTGTAACATCAAGAACTAAATATTCAACGATGTCACATTCCATTTCTAAATCATTAAGCATAGGCTTACTTCCGTTTTTCCTGATCGCATGTTCTTCAGACGAGGAAACAAAATCTTTCAGTGAAAAGATAAATCCGGAATCCGATGAATCCGGAATTCAATATGAAGAATCTCAGAGCAACGAAAACTATTCGGCTGAATTCAAAAAGACCAAAGAAGAAGTTCAGCAGAAAAAACTCATCAAAACAGGTGACCTCGAACTCAAGTCCAGGCACATTGAAAAAAGCAAGGCCAATCTTGACAAAGTCTTGAAACAAGTTGGCGGTTATTACGACAACGAATCCTTCAGCAAGTCTGATTACGAATTGCGTTATTCTTTGGAACTGCGCATTCCTACCGCAAACTTTGATCAGCTGTTGCAAAGCATCAATAAGGGTTCGGATGAAATCCTTTCAAAGAACATTCATGCAGAAGATGTCGGTGAAGAATACTACGATATTCAAACGCGTTTGAAAAGCAAAAAAGCGTACCTGAAACGCTATCAGGAAATCATGAGCAATGCAAAAAATGTGGACGAACTTTTGCAAATCGAAACCCAGATTCGACAGTTGATCGAAGAAATCGAAAGTCAGGAAGGTCGTTTGAGATTTTTAGACAACCAGGTCGGATACGGCACTCTGAACATTGAATTATTCAAGACACTTGCTCATCCTCCGGTTGTGCCGGATGAAAACGGTTTTTGGGAAGACGCAGGAAATTCATTTTCAAAAGGCTGGAGTGCAATTGTCGGTTTCTTGTTGTGGGCACTTTCCATCTGGCCACTGCTTTTAATTCTTATTCCGGCAAGCATTTTCGGTTACAGAAAGTTCAGAACAAGAACAAATAAGAAGTTTCCATCTCACTAGCCGGTTTTTATCACAATCCCACTGGTGAGACCGGTAGACGAGCATCTATCTGTGCATCAGTGGGGAAAAATTTTGCATTTCCAATACTCCGGAACTAATCCCGGATGTCCTGAATTACTTCCGCACTAACGTTTGTCCTAATTCAGTCTTCAAAAGCTACGCTTTTTCTTATCTTTACGATTCACGCAATTCGATTAATATGAATTTTAATACATCTGCTGTGTTCGACCAGCAAGAAGGCCTCGTTGTCCTTGTTGGGAAAAAGATTGAAACACAAACAAAGCTTCCGAAAGTAGTTTCTGAAGAACTGGAATTATTCCACAAAAACGAAGACGCTCAATTTCTTCATTTGCCCCTGAAAGGAAAACATTATGTGTTTATCAAAGATCAGGCAAACGATGAAAAACAACGCGTTATGGGAAACAAGCTCCGCGCGGTTTTGCCGAAACAAGTAATGAGCATTTTTATTGACGGAGGAAAATCAAACAGTTTATTGACAGCCGAAGGTTTTGCACTTTCATGCTACCAATACCTGAGATACCGAAAAGAAGCTGCCAAAGAAAAATTCGCATTGGAAACAATCGATTTTTCGGCAAAAATCACAGCAGCTTCCATCTCGGAGCTTTCCGCGACGTTAAAAGCTGTTTTCTGGGCGCGTGATCTGGTAAACGAACCCGTTTCCGGATTAAATGCTACCCAATTGGCAGAATCCATTGAAGAAAAAGGAAAAGAAGCAAAATTCTCCGTAACAATCCTGGAAAAATCCAAGATTGAAGCCTTGAAAATGGGAGGTTTATTGGCTGTAAACAAAGGATCTGTCGATCCACCCACTTTTACTATCATTGAATACAAACCCAAAAAACCAAGCAACAAAAAACCAATTGTTCTGGTTGGAAAAGGAGTTGTTTACGATACCGGAGGTTTGAGTTTGAAACCGACAGCCGGATCCATGGATTCCATGAAATCCGATATGGCCGGAGCGGCTTGCATGGCAGGAACAATTTATGCAGCAGCCATGATGGAATTGCCGATTCATTTGATCGGGCTAATTCCTGCAACGGACAACCGTCCGGGATTGAATGCATACGCACCGGGAGACATCATCACGATGTATGACGGAACAACTGTAGAGGTTTTGAATACCGATGCAGAAGGACGTATGATCTTAGCTGATGCATTGGCTTACGCCGACAAATACAAACCGGAATTGGTTATCGACGCTGCAACATTAACAGGAGCAGCTGTGCGTGCAATCGGTTCGAGAGCATCGATCATCATGGGAAATGCTGATAAAAAATACTTCAACCATTTGAACGAAGCCGGAATGGAAACTTACGAACGCGTAGTTGAATTTCCGTTCTGGGACGATTACTACGATGAAATGAAATCCAAAATTGCAGATCTGAATAACATCGGAAGCGGTTATGCCGGAATGATTACAGCCGGAAAATTCCTGGAGCATTTCGTGAAAGCACCTTATATCCATATAGACATTGCAGGGCCTGCATTTTTAGACAAACCTCAGGATTACAAAGGTTTCGGAGGAACAGGCACAGGAATTCGCTTATTGATCAACTTCTTAAAACGACTTTCATAATATGGAAAAGGAGAAAGAAAAAATCAAAGAAGAAGGTCGTGCAGTTCCGATTCGTGTCGGAATTTCCATTGGAGATATCAACGGAATCGGGCCGGAAGTGGTGATCAAATCATTAGCAGATAATCGTTTGTTACTGGATTGCACGCCGATTATTTATGCGTCATCCAAAACGATTTCTTTTCACAAAAAAGCACTCAACGAGCCGGAATTTAATTATCAAACGTGTAAAACGGCAACCGAAGCGGTTAATCGCAAGATCAATATTGTCAATGTCTGGAACGAAGAAGTTCAGTTTGATTTAGGCAAAGGAACAGAGACCAGCGGAAAATACGCTTTCCTTTCGTTGGAACGCGCAACCGAAGATCTGGCTTCCGGAAAAATTGATATTCTGGTAACTGCGCCGATTTCAAAAGAAGCTATCGGAAAGGCTGGATTTCAATTTCCGGGACACACGGAATATTTAGCTCATTTAGCGGGCAAGGAAGAAGCTTTGATGATGATGGTGAGCGGATCACTTCGCGTGGCATTGGTGACAACACACCTACCTTTAAAAGACGTCTCAGGAGCCTTAACGCGTGAGAAGATTCTCGCTAAGATTAAAGAGCTGGACAGCAGCTTGAAAAAAGACTTCGGAATTCAGCGTGCGAAAATTGCTGTTTTTGGTGTAAATCCGCACGCAAGTGAAAACGGAAAAATGGGAACTGAAGAAGCTGAAATCATCACTCCGGCAATTAATTTAGCCAAAAATGAAGATATTCTTGCCTTCGGACCTTTCCCTGCAGACGGGTTTTTCGGAAGCCCGATGCGTGGTCAATACGACGCTGTTTTAGCCATGTATCACGATCAGGGACTGGCTGCATTTAAAGCACTTGCATTTGAAGACGGGGTAAATTATACGGCTGGACTTCCGATTGTCAGAACTTCGCCCGACCACGGAACGGCATTTGACATTGCAGGAAAAAATGAAGCAAATCCTCAGTCAATGAGAAGCGCCATTTACCTGGCAATGGACATTTTCAAAACACGCAAGTTTTTAAAAGACGCCGGTGCAAATCCATTACAAATTCAGGAGTCTGCTCACCACCGCAAAAAAGGTGACAGACAGCATGAAATTGAGTAGACAAGAAAGCGATGCTTTCGATAATGTCAAGCATAAGTGCAGGCAAATTCAAGCATTGCTTTTGACGAGTCAGACACTGGTAAAGGCTTAAAATAAAACAGGGAAAATAAAATTTAGATGAATTTAAATTGATAATAAGTATCTATTCGTTTATTTTTTCTACCTTTGCCCTCCAATTTTTGTGTAGTGAAGAAACCTGCGAGTGAGTTCATAATCCAGTTTATCGGGTTAAAAATAGGGACGTATCGCTATGATTTTGACATAGACAAATCGTTCTTTGAAGGTGTTGAAAACACGCTGATTGATGATGCCAATATTCACATTGAACTGGCATTTGAAAAGAAGGAAACAATGATGATTGCGGAATTTTCGCTTTCCGGAACTGTTACCACTCCATGTGATCGTTGCAACGATTCGATGGAAGTAAAGATTCACGGCGATTACCGCATCGTTTATAAATTTGGAACGGAAGTTTCGGAAGACGAGAATTTAATTATTCTGCATCCTGAAACTTTTGAACTGAATGTTTCAGCACCGATTTATGAGTTACTGGTCATTTCATTACCAGCCCGAAGAATTCATCCGGAAGGAGAATGCAACGAGGAAGTAATGGATTTGTATAACAAGTATATTGTGAATGCAAACGAGCCGGATAACGATGAGTGGGATGACGACGAAGATTGGGAAGATGACGAAGAAGGAGATGATGATAATGACGATTCAGATCCGGACGACGACAAACCGATAGATCCGAGATGGACTGTATTAAAGAATTTGAATTAACGATTGAAATAAATAAGTAAAATGGCACATCCAAAGCGCAGAATCTCGACAACACGACGTGACAAGAGAAGAACTCACGTTAAAGCAATTGCGAAGAATATTGCAACTTGTCCTACAACAGGGCAACCACATTTGTTCCACCATGCACACTGGCATGAAGGCAAATTGTACTACAAAGGAAGAGTAGTAGCAGAGAAAGAAGTAGCGATTTAATTCGCTTTTACTAAACATTCCTCCTGATGAAGATAGGAATTGATATTTTGGGCGGTGATTTTGCACCTGACGCTAACTTAGCCGGTGCTGTACTTGCTAGAAAAGAACTTCCTCAGGATGTGCGTCTCGTGTTGATTGGCGACCAAGATCAAATCTTGAGTGGCCTTAACGCGTTGAATGAAACGGCGGATGCTTATGACATTGTTCATGCTCCGGACGTCATCACAATGCACGATCATCCTACGCGTGCAATTCCGAACAAACCGCATAGCAGTATCGCGGTTGGTTTTGATTTACTCGCCAAGAAGGATATCGATATTTTCGCAAGTACCGGAAACACTGGTGCAATGCTGATTGGTGCGATCTATAAGATCAACACCATAGCAGGAATTATTCGTCCGTGTATTACCTCCGTATTACCAACAGTTGACGGCAAAAACTCCATTCTTTTGGACGTTGGTGCCAATGCTGATTGCAAACCTGATGTTTTGTATCAGTTTGCGGTTCTTGGAAGTCTCTATGCCAAAAGTGTTTATGGTATAGAAAAACCAAGAATCGGGTTATTAAATATTGGAGAAGAAGAGACCAAGGGAAATTTGTTGACGATTGCCGCTCATAAATTAATGGCCGAATCGGATGAAATTAATTTCATTGGAAACATTGAAGGTCGTGATTTATTTACCGGTATGGCTGACGTCATCGTGTGTGACGGATTCACAGGAAACATTGCTTTAAAGCAAGCCGAAGGAATCTACACGCTGATGCGTAAAAGAGGTATTCGTGATGAGTATTTCGATCGCTTTAATTACGAAAATTATGGTGGAACTCCGATTTTGGGAGTGAAAGGTAATGTGATTATCGGTCATGGAATCTCTAACGACAAAGCCGTAAAAAGTATGCTGCTACACTCCTACGAAGTGGCAAAATCAGATCTTACAAAAAACATTAACGAAGCTTTTAATCAATAAAATGAGTAAAATCACTGCAGCGATAACGGGTATTTGCGGCTATCTTCCGGAGGAAGTGGTAACAAATGACGACTTAGCTAAAATTATTGATACCTCCGACGAATGGATTACGTCAAGAACCGGAATTAAAGAGCGACGCATTCTTCGTGAAGGCGCTTGCTCCGATATTGCTGCTGCTGCAGTGAAAGGACTTTTGGAGAAAACCAACACCGATCCTATGGATATCGAGTTGGTTATTTTGGCTACAGTCACTCCTGACTACCCTTTCCCTTCAACAGCTAATGTTGTTTGCGATAAACTGGGGATGAAAAATGCCTGGGGTTACGATTTAATCGCAGCATGTTCCGGATTCATTTACGGATTACAAACAGGTGCCGGATTTATCGAATCCGGAAAACACAAAAAAGTAATCGTGATCGGTGTTGACAAAATGAGTGCTATCCTTGATTATGAGGATCGCACAACTTGCGTTATTTTCGGTGACGGTGGTGGCGCTGTTTTATTGGAGCCAAACACGGAAGGTTTAGGAATCCAGGATGCGATTTTGCGTTCTGATGGTTCCGGAAGACAATATTTGTATCAACCTGCAGGAGGTTCCGTAAACCCTCCTACTCATGAAACGGTTGATCAGCGCCTGCACTTTGTAAAACAAGAAGGAAAGCAAGTATTTAAATTTGCCGTAACCAATATGGCTGAAGTTTCTGCTGAAATCATGGAACGAAACAATCTTACCCCAGACGATGTCGATTGGTTGGTTCCTCATCAGGCAAATCTTCGAATCATTGATGCAACTGCAGACAGAATGGGTGTTCCGAAAGAAAAAGTAATGATTAATATTCAGCGCTACGGGAACACAACTGCCGGTACATTGCCACTTTGTTTGTGGGATTGGGAAAAACAATTGAAAAAAGGTGACAACCTGATTTTATCTGCCTTCGGAGGTGGATTTACATGGGGAGCTGTCTATTTGAAATGGGCTTATAACTCTTAATAATAATCGAAAAAACAACTTTATAAATTATACTGATATGAATCTGAACGAAATCCAAGACTTAATTAAGTTTGTAGCAAAATCAGGTGTTACGGAAGTAGAAATTGAGCAAAAAGACTTTAAAATCACGATTAAATCCGAGAGTAAAAAATCTGATTCTCCAATCATCGTTCAAGCGGCAGCTCCTGTTGTTCCTCAAATGGTAGCAGCTCCTGTACAAGCAGCGGCTCCGGCACAAGTTGCAGCAGCTCCGGCTACTGAATCTGCTTCAACTGAAGATTCGAAATTGATTACTGTAAAATCTCCGATGATCGGTACGTTCTACCGTTCTTCTGGTCCGGATAAAGAACCTTTCGTAAGTGTTGGTCAATCGATCAACAAAGGAGAAACTGTTTGCATCATCGAAGCAATGAAATTGTTCAATGAAATCGAAGCAGAATATTCCGGAAAAATCGTGAAAGTGTTGGTTGACGACGCTACACCAGTTGAATACGATCAACCATTATTCCTGGTAGATCCTGCTTAATTGACCGTTGTTTCCAGTTAGAACAACCAGTTACTCATTAAACACGATTTTATGTTCAAAAAAATACTAATTGCCAACCGTGGCGAAATTGCTTTACGTGTCATTCGTACATGTAAAGAAATGGGAATCAAAACGGTAGCGGTATATTCTACTGCGGATAAAGAAAGTTTACCGGTGCGTTTTGCTGACGAAGCAGTTTGTATCGGACCTCCCGCTAGTAATAAATCTTACTTGTCGATCGCAAATATCATTGCGGCAGCGGAAATTACGAATGCCGATGCAATTCACCCGGGTTACGGATTCTTGTCTGAGAACGAAAAATTCTCACGTGTTTGTCAGGAACACGGAATCAAGTTTATCGGAGCCTTGCCTGAGCAAATTGCAGGAATGGGAGATAAAGCAACTGCGAAAGCAACTATGATTGCAGCAGGTGTTCCTTGTATTCCGGGATCGAAAGGATTGTTGGCTGATGTGGAAGATGCACATAAAACTGCTATTGAAATCAAGTATCCTGTAATCCTGAAAGCTACGGCTGGTGGTGGTGGAAAAGGAATGCGCATCGTTTGGAATGAAGAAGAATTGGAGCCCGCTTGGGATTCAGCTCGTCAGGAAGCTGCTGCTGCATTCGGAAACGACGGAATCTACATGGAGAAATTCATTGAAGAGCCTCGTCACATCGAAATTCAGATTGCAGGTGACCAATACGGAAACGTATGTCACTTATCAGAACGCGATTGTTCCATTCAGCGTCGTCACCAAAAATTGGTTGAAGAAACTCCTTCTCCATTCATGACTGACGAATTGCGTGAGAGAATGGGTCAGGCTGCTATCAAAGCTGCAAAGGCTGTAAATTACGAAGGTGTTGGAACCGTAGAGTTTTTGGTTGACAAAAACCGCGATTTCTACTTCATGGAAATGAATACACGTATTCAGGTTGAGCATACCATTACGGAGGAAGTAATCAATTACGATTTGATCAAAGAACAAATCAAAATTGCTGCCGGAGAGAAAATTTCAGGTAAAAATTACTACCCGCAAATGCACGCGATCCAATGTCGTATCAACGCAGAAGATCCGTATGCTGATTTCCGTCCGTCTCCGGGTAAAATTACAAGTTATCATTCACCGGGAGGACATGGTGTGAGAATCGACACACATGCTTATGCAGGTTACACGATTCCACCAAACTATGACTCCATGATCGGAAAATTGATTGTAGTTGCTCAAACACGCGAAGAAGCGATTCTGAAAATGAAACGTGCTTTGGACGAATACATCATCGAAGGAATCAAAACAACGATTCCATTCCACCAAAAACTGATGGAAGATCCTCAATTCAACGAAGGAAATTTCACTACGAAGTTTATGGAAACGTTTGAGTTTTAAAATTCAAAAAGAAATAAAATAAGAAAAGGGGACGCGATATATTGTGTCCCCTTTTTACAATTTAAATGAAATCGGTATGGAGAATGTACTTTCAACATCTTCACCTTTCAATTGACTTAGTTTAGCTAAGGAAAAATCATAGTGTTGTTGTTTCAAACAAGAAATACTAATAAGCTTTAAAAACAATCGGGACTCTATATAACATAGGGCTTGGTCTGCCATTGCGTAAACCGGGTTTCCATTTTGGCATTAACTTTACTAAGCGAAAAGCTTCCTGATCACAGCTTGGGCAATCAGGAATACCTTTTATTACCTTAAAATCAGTACAAACCCCGTTTGTATCCACAACAAAACTAACATAACACTTCCCCGTAACTCCTCTATCCAAGGCATCCTGAGGATACTTCATGTTCTCAACAAGATACTTTCGAAAGGCAATAGATCCTCCGGGAAATTCAGGCGATTCATCAGGATTTTCAGATACTTCTTGCCCAAACACGTTCATTTGGTATAATAACATTAGGAGGATTGTCAGTGCTTTCATAAAGTTCTTATCTGAATTACAATGGTAGTATTTTCATAAAACCACATTTCAAATAAAACCGCAAATGCACGAATCATTGATTAAAAAGGTTTCATCAGAAAATGAATTTCCAACTAATTGAACAAATCGCATCTATTCATCAAATGCGTTTATCCGATGCTATTCAAACTATGAAAAATAAGATCCTCTTACTCTGCTTATCTATCTCCTCCGTGGCAATTTCCCAATTCGGGCCGGTAAATATCATCGACAACACTACGGCTTCTCTGGGAATCAAGCGAATCATCACGGCTGATCTCAACAACGACAACATCAACGAAGTCATTATTTCTCAGGCATTCAATGTGAATCAGATTGCATACTATTCCAGCGACGGAAACGGCAATTTTTCAAACAAAATCGTGATTGATTCAACTCTTTCCTATCCGGTTTTTGTAGCTGCTGGAGATTTTAACGGAGATCATCATACGGATTTAGCGACAATTGCCCAAACGCATGGAGAACTTTTCATTTACCTCAATGATGCGGTCGGTGGTTTTATCAAACAGGAAGCAGATTCCGGAATTGGTTTCGGGCATGCTGTGGTAATTGAAGACTTTGATCATAACGGAAGTCAGGACATGGCTGTAATCGGGCAGCATTCCATCGATTTTTACCGAAACAACGGAGCAGCTGTTTTTACCAAAGAAGCCATACTGACCACGCAGACTTCACCGAATATTCTGGAATGCATGTACCTCGAAACAGCGGATATGAATAACGATGGTCATCCCGATCTGATTACCGCAGAAACCATTGGCGGAGTAATCTACTACAATGACGGAACCGGGCATTTCACTCCACAGACTTTTACTTCCGAAGTGTTTACTTCCACATTGGTTCATGCAGTCGACATAAACAACGATTCATTCAAAGATCTGGTCATTCAGCATTCTACCGGAGATGTGAAATTGTATACCAACAACGGAGACGAAACTTTCCAGCTGGAAGGAACTTTGTTTAACTCCGCAGCAATCAGGTCCATGCAATCAGTGGATGCAGATGCTGACGGTTTTCAGGATCTTTACATGGCTTATTCCAACAAAGTACGCTTGCTTTACAATCAGGGCAACGAAACTTTCGGTGGAGAACAATTCCTTTATGAAAACAACAGTCAAATGACCAATGAAGTAGCTCTTGGAAATCTGGATCTGAACAACGCTCCGGAATTCATCTGGTCTGCAGTAGGCGGAACGATTGCGTACCACAAAAGCACGATCTTATCTCTTCCGGAAAACAATGCAAACACTCTTTCCATTTATCCGAATCCGGTAAATAAACTTGTTTCAATCACATGCGATCAGGAAATTGTTCAGATTAACATTCTGAATTCAATGGGCCAAATCCTTTCAACCGAAAATGGAAACTTTAAAGAAATCTGGGATTTTTCGGAGTTTCCTTCCGGCACATACCTTGTTGAAGCAAAATCAATCAATTCCACCTTCAGGAAAAGGATTATCAAACTGTAATTACTTCTCAAGTCCCAACAAGGCCGAGATCTGATTCCAGGCCTTATCCCGATTTACATTGTATCGGTTCTGAGCGTCTTCACTTTTCGCAACAGAGTAATCACTCAAAGCCTGTGCTTCCTTTTTCAAAGTTCCCATACAATCCATCAGTTCCTGCACGTAAAGTACATCATCACCGGACAAACCGTTACTTTTTACTTCGCGGCATTTAGCAAGCATATCAATAACTGTTTGGAGCATATTGACCTGTTCTCCCATCAGTTCCTTTACACGATCGGAATTGTACACATCATTCACAAAAGCATCTGCAATTGCGCCGATCGTGATATAGGTGTTGTAGACGGTGATCGACGAAACTCCTCCGAAAGCTTCGCGCACATCTGCATCACACTGAGCTCTGGAAACCGAAAAACTACACACGGTTAAGAACAATACAACAATTAGTTTCATATCAGTTGGCATTAAATTTCAAACGAATTTACAGTTATAACAGATTAAAAAACAAGGTGTTTTAAAATAATTTCAAAAAAAATTCAAAAGTGCTGTAACTTTATTGGAACGAAATGGTCTTACGACTGTTAAACGACTACATGACTAGAAAAGAATACAACGAGGCGGTTGAATTGTATGCTGATAATTTATTTCGGTTTGTAGTTAAACACACCCAAAACAGGATGCTGTCTGAAGACATTATCCAGGACACATTCTCAAAAGTTTGGGAGAAACATGAAAGCATTGACGCGTCGAAAGCAAAATCTTATTTGTTTACGACTGCATACCATCAATTGGTGGATACATTAAAAAAAGAAAAGAGAACGAGCAGTTATGACGGACAGGACGTAAAACAAGATGACCAGCTGAGTCATCTGTTTGATGTTCAAAAAACCCTGCAGGAAGCAGTAAACAGGTTGCCGGAAATTCAAAAAACGGTGATCTTGCTGAGAGATTATGAAGGATACAATTACAATGAAATAGCAGATATTACGTCATTGAACGAATCGCAGGTGAAAGTGTATATTTTCAGAGCGAGACAAACCTTGAAGAACTATCTGAAATCAACAGAATTAGTAGCATGAAAAAACTCATTCATATCGACAATTACGAATCCTACTACCTGGATTACCTGGAGGGAAATCTTTCCGACTCCGAGCGTATTGCGCTTGAAGAGTTTTTAGAAGCCCATCCGGAATTGCGCTTAGAAGACGAGGAGCTGGTGATCCTGGATGATGCTCCGGAGCTGCTTTCTCCATTGGAAAAAGAATTGCTCAAAAAGGAAGAAGACCGCTTTATTTCTGCCGAAACACTGGACTATTTCGCAATCGGAAAGGTTGAAAATGTATTGTCCGGCAATGAGAACACGCAATTAAACACTTATTTATCCGCACATCCGGAAGCTAAAAAAACGATTCAGGATTACGAAGCAACACGTTTGGAAGCACACGCTGTTCCTTATGCCGGAAAAGAAGAATTGAAGCATAAAGAAATTGCCTTTGTTTCATGGAGATTAATGGCAGCCGTAACAAGTGCTGCCGCAATTTTGATTTTGTTCTTCCAGTTGGGTGGTAACGACGGAAAAGAAAATGCTGCCCACACGATTGCTGGCAACGAGCACAAAAAAACTCCGAAGAATCAAGCTGTAACTGAAAAGACTCCTGAAGCCGTAAAAGAGAATTACAACATCGTCGAGGAAGAAGCTCCTGCTATGGCTCAGAAGAACACTCCGGGAATTCAGCAGCAACAGAAAGAATCCACAAAAGAGGATAAAAAGCAACTCATTCCGGAATCAGAAGCTCCGAAAAACCAATTGGCGGATAATAACAATAATAAACTTCAGCCGCATCACCCGACCATTTTGCCGGAAGTGAAAGACAACAAACAACCTGTTGCCCCAACTTTGAACGATGATGTAAACAAAGCACCAAGCAAAGACCTTGCTTCCAATGCAGGAAACTCAAACATGAAGAATCCGATTCCGATCATTACAAATACTATCTCCGAAAAAACAAACACCCCCGTAGATTTCAAAACAGGAAAAGCCACCGAAACGGAGAAGGGTGGCTTTTTCCTGAAAATCGGAAAATTCGAGATCTCTCATAAATCTTCCAGAAAAAAGTAGGCTTCGGCTTCACTCAGCCTTCTTTTTTGCTTCGCACATCTTGTTGTATGAAACTAGTCATCGGAATCGAAGGATGGAATGACAAATAAATTTCAAGGAGGAATGCAATACGGATTCAAGAAAAAAACTATTTTTATCCCTCCAGATGAAAGAAACCTCCTTCATAGAACAAAACAAAGAAAAATGGAAGAAATTCCAGTCTTTGACTTCAAATCAAACTAGTGATCCTGAAGAAATTGCAGACTTATACTCCGACATCACGGACGATTTAAGTTATGCTCAAACGTTCTATAACAAACGGACTGTTCGTGTTTATCTGAATCAAATTGCGCAGGGAATCCACAATCTCGTTCACAAACAGCGAAAAGATTCTTTGAAAAAATTGTTTTCCGTTTGGCGCGTTTCAATTCCTCTGGAAATTTACAGATCCCGCAAAAATCTCTTGTTTGCGTTGTTTGTTTTCATTTTCTGGGCACTTGTGGGAGCAATTTCCACACATTTCAATCCTGATTTCCCGCGTATGATTATGGGAGACGGATACGTTGAAATGACTTTGAAAAACATCGAAAAAGGAGATCCGCTCGGAGTTTATCACAGCAGCACACAAGTCAAAATGTTCTTTGACATTACGCTCAACAACATTCAGGTGGCGTTTTATACCTTCATTGCAGGAATTCTCTTCACCATCGGTACGCATATTCTGATTTTCAACAACGCAATCATGTTGGGAGCATTCCAATATTTCTTCCATCTGAAAGGTTTGCTGGTTGTTTCCTTTTTAGGAATCTGGATTCACGGAGCATTTGAGATCAGTGCGATTGCAATTGCCGGTGGAGCAGGAATCACGCTCGGAAACGGTTTGTTGTTTCCCGGGTCGTATACCCGCTTGCAAAGTTTGCAGCTTTCGGCAAAACGCGGTTTAAAGATCATGATGTCCCTGATTCCGTTTTTGATTGCCGCCGGGTTTCTGGAAAGTTTCGTCACTCACAATTACCAGGAATTGGCAGATTGGTCCAAATGGGCGATCATCACCATTTCTTTTGCCATTATTATTTTCTATTACATTATTTATCCGATGATCGTTGCAAGACGCCATCCGGAATTAGTGCACGAAAGTGATCCTCCGATCAAAACATACGTGAACGTTTTCGACCTGAATAAAATCAGAACTTTCGGGCAAATGTTTTCCGACACATTCTCCTTCTACAGAGTCCACATCGGAAAGATCATGCGTTACAATCTGGTATGGACTATTCCGATTATTGCGGCAATTGTCATTTTTCAGGATTTAACCCGCTACGAAGATCTGACACATCAATACGAATACGACTGGGCTTCTCAGTTAAGTATCATCATGGGATTTGATATCAAATCGATCAGTGATGTAGTGGTTACTTTCCTTTGGAGCATTATTCTGAGCATTTTCACCCTTTCGATCCTGTATCATTTTAAAAATCAGGAGCAAAAAGCCAATCTGAAAGCATTTACCCGGTTCATGCTTCAAAAACTGCCGGGAACCTGGTTGGGATTAAGTTTTCTTTTACTGATCTTATTCTACCTTCCATGGTATTGGATGTTCCTGATTTTGTTTATCGCACCATTTTTCTGGCTTCAGGCCGCATCGGTTATTTTAGGAGAAGAATCGTTCGGAAAACGCTTCGGAAACGGATTCAGATACGGTGCTAAAAATTATGGAAATGTTTTACTGGGAATTTCCCTGATGAGTTTGGTTTTATTCATTTTCGCACAGCCAATCGCGGCTATTTTCAGCTATCAGGAAGTGAATTTCATGCGCGAACCGCTGATGGAAGACTTTTTGGATAAGTTAGCCAACTTCATCAAGAATGTATCCCGTTATTATACCAGTGATTTTCTGGTTCCGGCAAACATTGCCCGTCAGATCGTATATATTCTGTTCATCTTGTTCTCACTGCCTTTCTTTGTGATCATGATGGGATTCCTTTTCTATACATCGCAGGAACAAACACAATCAACAGGATTGAAAAAACAATTTGAAAATTTCGGAAAACGCAAGCGTTACCAGGAAACATCTTTGGATTTTGATTAAGTGGATCTTACATATCGCTGTTTTCGTTTTTCCTTTTGTGCTGACGGCTCAAAAAAAGGAGAAGGAAACGGGTACGCGTGAAAAATGGATTCAACTCCGCGAAGAAAACGGATACAAACAATCAGAAAAATACAAAGGTCCGGAATCCGATAATTATCAGAGTCCTTCCTCCATCAATGAATCCTCTTCTAACAATTACGGAAGTTCAAACGGAACAACCAAACCATATCAGGGAAGTCCGTATTCTCCGCAAGATCTGGAACAAGGGAAAAGCGGAAGTGACGGCGACGGCGGAACAGGATCAATCGAAGAAGATCCGAATATTGAGCCCTCCGAACCAATTGATGTACCGGATTTCGATGCTCCGCAAGGACCAGATCTCAATGGTCCGAATATCTCCGGTGATTTTTGGAGATGGCTTGGAATCATTGTTTTGATTATTGCTCTGGCTATTTTGATTTATTACATGATCAAGAACAGAAGTCCGAGGGTAAAAACCATTCCGTTCGAAGCATTGGTTGAAGACCTGAATCCGGCAGAAATTACCAAAACAGAATTGGAATTACGTCTGGATGAAGCTACGAACCAGGGAAATTACAAAGAATGTGTCCGCATTTATTTCTTGTTTGCCATGAAGGAATTGATTCATCGCAAATGGATCTTCTGGAAGCGGGAAAAAACCAATATGCATTACATCATTGAAGTACAGGGAAGACCGGGAGCAAGAGAATTCGAACAAATTGTTTCCATTTACGACCTTGTCTGGTACGGTGATTATACCATCGATGCAAAAAGCTACCAGGTAATCGAACCAAAGCTGAAAACTGCTTTCCAAAAAATTGAAAACGCCTGATGAACAGAAAAGTTATCATATCCTTTTTGGCATTCGCACTCTTCATTGGTTTGGTGGTTTGGTTTCTCGATGGTGCCGGCGGCGGATCCAAGCACAAGCCGAAACAATACAGCTCAGATTGGAAAAAGGTCTATGGCCTGAAAGACAAGAACCCGAGAAATATTGCCTTTTTCATGGATTTGCTGGATGTTCATGTCAAAGATTCCATTTACAATCTGAAACACTGGTCCGATCTGGAAAAAATTCCAAATCATCAGGAAGCAACATATTTGTTTATCGGTGATGATTTTGGATTGAAAGACGATTCCTACGATTCGATCATGCATTATGCAGACAGCGGAGCAACGGTTTTCATCAGTTTCAACCACCTAACGAGCAACTTATACCAAAGACATTTTAACGAGAATGCCTTTTACTGGGATTACAGCAAAGTGCTTTTTGCCTGGGTCGGAGATACCACGCTGCCTTTCTATCATGTGTATGAAAATGACACGATCAACGAAGATTGGTATGCCTTCTCGGAAGTCGAAATAATTGATACGAATTACCGTTCCTACATGTTTGCGATGAAACACCCGATCGCATTCTACGAAAAGCATCACAAAGGGAAGGTTCACTTCCATTCCGTTCCCAATTTGTTTGAAAATTATCAGGTCATCCAACCCAACGGATATGCCCATGCGCGTATTATCTTGAATAAAATTCCGAGAGACAAACCGGTTATTTTCCTTACTTGCGGAATCAATGTCAATGAGATTCAAATGATTTCCGATGAAATTTCTGAATCCGAGGGTGCTGAGAAAGAAGACAGCTCACTCATTCAGTTTATTCTCAAAAATCCGGCTCTGCGACTGGCGTTTCTACTACTCATTTTCCTTTTGCTACTGTATGTTTTCTTCCGGGCAAAACGAAAAGAAGAAGTCTTGGCAGGTTATACCGAAAAGAGAAATATGTCGCTGGCATTTGTGGAAACATTGAGTTCCATCTACATTTCCAGAAATTCCCCGATCGGTGTTCTGCAGGTGATGCGAAAGAATTTCTACGCAACCATCAACAAGCATTTCTACATTGATCTTTCCCGCAAGGAAAATCTGGAGCAGAACTTAGAGAAACTGATTGCAAAAGTTCCATACGACTCTGATAAGATCCGGGATATTGTTCACAGTTTCGATTCCCGGAAAAACAATGTCGACAACAGACATCTGGGCATGGTTTACGCGAAAATCCGAGAGTTTTATATCGGAACGGGAATCATGCATCCGACGGAAAAATTCGTAGCTTCCGACAAGGAAATTTCATTGGACAAATCCCTGTTTGTAGGCGCATTTATTCTTTTAAATGGATTACTTGCCCTGATGCGCGGATTGTATCTCCTGACTTTAGGTGGAGGAATCGGAATGTTGTTTGTGATTCCTGCTATTTTCCTGATTTATTTCGCATCGCGATACATTCGTATTCCGGTAGTGACTATTAAAGCGAATGAAATTGTGGTTTATGGATTGGTTGCCGGAAAACGAGTGATCTCTTTAAATCAAACCATTCATTGTACCATTGAAAAAACACGTGTTGTCTTCGAATGTGAAGACGGAAATACGTTTATTATACGTCAGAGTCTGCTTTCCAGAAGAGCAAAATCTGCTTTGAATCAATTTGTAGAATTCATTAAACTTCATAAATCATGATCCAGGAAGGAAATGACGATTTAGCGGCATACATGCCAAGCAACGAAGATCAATCAAACGAATCTTCAACGAATTCTGCTCCGCAAGAGCAAGAGAGCCCTTTGTCTCATGAAGGATCTGCCCTGAAAACGGAAGAAGAAACACCTTCTTTTGTTCAGCGCGACCAATCAGAGTTGATCTGGGTTGCAGAAAAAGTGAACCGCGTACGCGAAGAAATGCGCAAATACGTTATCGGGCAGTCAGAAATGATTGAATTGCTTTTGGCGGGAATTTTCTCCAACGGACATATCTTGCTTGAAGGTGTTCCGGGAGTTGCAAAAACCCTGTCTTCCAAAGCGCTTTCAAAAGTCCTTCATGTAGATTTCTCCCGGATTCAGTTTACTCCGGATCTGATGCCTTCCGACGTAATCGGAACATCGGTTTTCAGCATGAAAGACAGCTCTTTTAACTTCAAAAAAGGTCCGGTTTTCTCAAACATCGTTTTGATCGATGAGATTAACCGTGCTCCTGCGAAAACACAGGCGTCTTTGTTTGAGGTCATGGAAGAACGACAAATTACGTATGACGGAATCCGTTACGACATGTCATTCCCGTTCCTTGTAATCGCGACACAAAACCCGGTTGAACAAGAAGGAACCTATAATTTGCCGGAAGCGCAGTTAGACCGTTTCTTGTTTAAGATCAAACTGGATTATCCGACTTTGGAAGAAGAAACCCTGATCCTTACGAGATACAAAGAGCAAATTAAAGCTCCGGATCTGGAAGATATCAAGGCGGTATTCACGGCTGATGAGCTTCGAAAAGTGCAAACGGTGGTTGAAAAGATCATTATCGAAGATCGTTTGATCCAATACATTGCTCAAATCGTAAACAAAACGAGAAATCACTCCAAATTGTATTTGGGAGGATCTCCTCGTGCTTCTTTGTCTATCCTGAAAGCTGCGAAGGCTTTTGCTGCTATCCGCGGAAGAGATTTCGTAACGCCGGATGATATCCAGTTCGTAACGATCCACGTGTTGAATCACCGTTTGATTCTGACACCGGAAGCCGAAATGGAAGGAACACGTATCGAAGAAGTGATTCGCGAAATTGTTCAAACAATCGAAGTTCCACGTTAATGAAATTACTCGCAAGTTTACATCTCACACGTTTCTTTTTCCTCATTGCAGGAATTGGAATTGTGCTTGTCGGAGGAGCATTTTTCGCACCCTTCCTTGGAATTATTGGTAAAACAATCTTGTTTGTATTGCTTTTTGCCCTGATTCTGGATGTTTTACTTGTGAACCTGTTTAAAGAACCGATTCGTGTGCAGCGGAAATACATGCAGCGCATGAATCTGGGAGACGAAAACAAAGTGGTTGTTTCTGTTTTGAACCAAACCGCTCAACCGCTTCAGGTCGGGATTTATGAAGGCTATCCGCTCTTCATGCAAAAACGCTCCAAGGTTTGGAATGTGGTTCTGCTTCCGAAAAAAGTGAAAGACTTCACCTATTCGTTTATTCCTACCGAACGCGGTGAATACGAATTCCGTGATGTGGTTATTTTCGTGCGCTCTACCCTCTTTCTGGCTCAAAGACGCATTGTGATTCCTTTGGTGGAAGCCATTGAGGTTTATCCTTCTGTGCTGCAAATGAAACAGTATGAATTGAAGGTTTTCAATCAACAAACGGTTTCTCAGGGGATCAAAAAAGTGCGCCGCATCGGAAATACCAGCGAGTTTGAGCAGATCCGTAACTATGTACAAGGCGATGACGTTCGGACAGTGAACTGGAAAGCGACCAGCCGAAAGAACGAACTGATGGTCAATCAATATCAGGAAGAACGTTCGCAGCCGGTTTATTGTGTTATTGACAAAAGCCGACCGATGCAGCTGGCATTTCACAAAATGACCATGCTGGATTATGCGATCAATTCTACTTTGGTTTTCACCAATATTGCTCTTCGAAAAGGAGATCGCGCCGGACTGATTACCTTCTCAGACAAAATGGGCTCGATCGTTCCCGCAGAGCGCAATCAAGGTCAGTTAAAACGTATTCTCGAAACACTGTTCAATCAAAAAACACTCTTCAAAGAAGCGAACTTCGAATTGTTATACCAAACTATCCGCAAGCAGGTAAAAACGCGTTCCTTGTTGCTTCTTTACACCAATTTCGAAAGTGAATTTGCCATGCGCCGGGCCTTACCGATGTTGCAGCGCTTGAACAAACGCCACGTTTTGGTGGTCATCTTCTTCCAGAACAACGAATTGCAGGAATTGGCCCAACAGCCGGTTCACACGCACAAAGAACTGATCGAAGCAACCGTTGCCGACAAAATGTCGAACGTGAAGTGGAACATTGCCCGTGAATTGCGCCAAAACGGAATCCAAACCATTCTTTCCAAACCGGAAGATTTGTCGATCAATTCGATCAATAAGTATTTGGAATTGAAAGCGAAGGGGGTGATTTAGAAGAAATTACACCGCTGATCAAACGGTTCATTATTTTAGAGAATAACTCACTTTATCTTTAATAATCGTGACATTTACTTTTTGTAAATATGCTTTGATCTCTTCAAGAGTCAGGATTGCGTTGCAGGTAAATTCCACGGAGAGAATTTTACTCCAATCTCTATTCAAATTCAAAGCATAATCAATCATTTCAGGAGCTTCAGCTATGTGAACATCCAAATCGCTTAAATTATAGCCTATCGGACCTTCAATTTTAAAAACGTGTTTTGCCACGATTCCTGACAATAGTTTTTCACCATTTTTTTTATTCTCGTCCATCTTGTTTTGAACTTCCTTTGATGCAGCAGAATAAACCTCATCAGGTGTTTGTGCCTGGATAGAAAACACAGTCAATAAACTTAACAAGGCCGAATAGATGATATTTTTCATTGTAATAGATTTTATATTTAGGATGGTGCTACCATTTCCATAAGACCTCAAATTTAGATTTTTTTTAATTTCTATGACTTGTCCGAGAATTTAGTTGGTACATTATTTTTCCCACAGATTCCGCGAATTACGCAGATATTAAATAAGGTCATAATCTGCGCTCACCTTTGGCGAGTCTGCCTGTTCAGTGGGCCATTAAAAAACACTGTTAAATCCCAGATTGATACTTGATGGGAACATGATTTAGGTTAATTTAGCACGGATCAAAGACTCACGCTATCTCGGAGAAATAAAATCTAAAAATCACTAAATCCAGCTATGACATTAAGAATGGAAATAGAACCAAAGCTTGAAATTGCAGAAAAATTATATCCTGAAATTTTAGACCAGATTCTTCAATACACCGCATTTGTTGACAATAATGGAGACGAAAATAACTTAGCATACAAAAACATCGAAAACAAACTGAACCAACTAACAGGTAAAGATATTTCGAAGTATAACCTTTCAGAATATTGGGAGAAAGAAGGTGCGGAGGTTTTAGCGTTTAGAATCGGACTTCCAAATCCTCAAAAAAACAACGACATTACCAAGGACGAAGTAATGGAAATTGTTAGAAGAATTGGCCATTTTGAAGAGCCTCAAAAGGACTGGGACGACATGACGTTTAAAGAAAAATTCAGCCCGTATCTTGATAACTATTATCACGAGTTTCTAAAACTAAACTTTAAGACCTACGATTATAAAAAGATATTTGGGCCACAAAAAGACAACAACAAAAAGGTGTTTTGGTGGACAGACGAACAAAAAGCTGAGCTGCTTTGGGAAACGAATCATTGAATTTCGTTCAAGTAGCAGATAAAACACTCCTCATCCGTCCCAAACTTTCTTAACCCTAAACACCAATTCGCTTTGAAAGTGTAACTTTACCCACATTGTGGCAATCATTGCGCGTAATTACAAAACGGCCAAAATGAAAAAAGAAACTACAGCAACGCATTCAATAGCGCTCGTCGAAGATCCAACACCGGATAGGAGAATAAAAAGTGCCGATTTATCAGTCAGCCCGGAATCACGGTTGGATTCCATGCAGGCGAAAGCCCATCCTCTCAGTGATTCGGGAATTCCTTATCGTGATTTGACCGATGCTGAGACCAAACGGGAGAGCATTCAACAACTCATTGATACATTAGATGTGAAACACAGTTTGAGGTATCAGCGAACTCCTGAGGACACTTATTGCAATGTCTATACCTATGATTTTTGCTATTTCTCCAAAGTGTATCTGCCTACTGTTTGGTGGACTCCTGAATCCCTCGAAAAAATATTGGCCGGAGAAGAAGTTGTACCAGTGTTTAACGAAACTGTTGACCGGATCTATTCAAGCGCAATCCACGATTGGCTTTTAAAATGGGGAGCTAGTTTTGGCTGGAAAAGGATGACGGATCTGGATGAAATTCAACAGAAAGTAAATACCGAAGGTGGAGTCGGAATCATTTGTGCCAAACGAAAAATTGTAGGACTTTCCGGACACATCGCACCAATTGTTCCTGAAACCAATACAAAAAAGGCGTACCGGGAAAATGGAGTAGTTATCTATCCTTTGCAATCGCAAGCCGGAAAATTGAATTACAACTACTTTTCGAAAGCCCGGAAAGATTGGTGGAATCATGAGCGGTATTCCTCTCATGTTTTCTATTACCACGATTAAAAAAGCATTGTTTAGCCAAATACGTTACTAATCCAATTAAAATAAATGAAAGCAAATCAGAAACACAAATACTACTGGGGAATTGGATTAGAAAACGAAACCTACATGCAATTCGAAGAATCACTGATCGTCTCCGGAGCATTTGTACAAGAAAAAATTGGCTGCGAACGCTATAGTATCGATTACAGAACCTGCTACAAATCGGGAATTTTGGCCAATGTACTGGAAACTGCTTTTGATAAAAATAAAACCTATAAAGTAAGTCGGATGATCAATAGTCATTCACTCGACAAACTGGATTTAGACTACCAACATAAGACTTTAGCAACTACCAAACCACCGGTCGACAATCCGGAATACCATGGAAAATCAATTCTGGAGGCTTTTCTTGAAACCCAGCCGTACAATATTCAAAGTATGCTGACTCAAAAAAACAATCCCATGGGATCTGTAAATTTTGATGGCGATTCGATTGAATTCGTGACAAAATACTTTGAAAACAGAACCATTCCGGATTCTTGTGATGAGCTGAAAGCCACTAAAAAGTTATTCATCGATAAAATAAACGAATCATCGGTTCTAAACGGAACCTTAAATTTTCCCTCTTACAACATCGGACTGAACATGTTTATGTCCAATCAGGAAAACCTGGTTTTGTTTAATAATGGGACTTACCATTTTCATATTACCTTACCCACCCTGACAGAAAATAGCAGAATCGTAGATTATCCCGGTTTCGACAAGATTCACTCCAATGCCATCTATCTGCTGCAATGGTTTGAGCCTCTTTTTATTGCCACATTGGGCAGTCCGGATATTATGGGAGTCATTAGTTCGAAGTATCATTTAAATGAAAAATTCGCTTTAGGTTCCATGAGAAACGCCATGTCGCGCTACACCGGAGTTGGTACTTTCAACAAAACCATGGCAAAAGGAAAGATTCTGACCTATCAGGTAGACGAATTCAGAAAACTCTTAAAGTTTGACAAAGAAGAAAATATCTGGTGGCGGGATCAGGTTGAATCTGATCTGGATTATGAATTGCTTTCTGATATCGGTTTGGATTTTAATCAGGAAAAAATGTACCAAAGCGGTTTTGAATTCAGAAGCTTTGACGAATTCCCATCCACTTATTTGAATGATGTCCTTCTTGCAATTATTGTGATTTGTGAGCATTCCTTGAATCTTCCGGATGTAAGCTGGGGGCATGATTCTGTTGTCTGGAATAATCTGGTTTTCAAAGCACTGAAAAACGGTTATCTTACAGAAGTAAACGAAACCGAAAAACAGGAAGTTCTGGATTTATTGCAGCTAAACTCATTCAAGGCTGAATTTGATGAAATTACCATGCTCGACACATTCTTCTTCAAAATTCTGGCTGTATTGCATGATACATACAAAGACAAAAATACTTGCATCGACTGGATGCTTGGTGAAAAAAGCAGCTTGCCTCCTAAATGGGATAATTTCAATAAATACCAGGTGGAGCAGCATCTAAAGCAGATCGAAGTTTTCGAATAGATAAGAACAACACTCAACGGCATTTTTAAATAACTACGATAACGTGACTTTTTTAAATCGGCAAATACATTTTATAGCATCTATAAAAAGAAAAGTATTGGTTGGTTTTCTGTTGTTCCTTTTATTGTCCTTCATCATTATTTTCCTTGAACCTTTTGATACCGATCAAATGGAATCCGACTATAAACTCGTACTCCTTTTGGGTTTCGGAATTCTGATTTTCGGCGTTTTTATTATTCACAGCAGCATCGAAAACTGGTGGTATTTCAGGGTTCAAAAAGTTTGGAAAGTTTCCCATGAAATCAGTTCTACCATTCTGTTTTTCATATTTGCAGGAACAATCCTTTATCTGTACAACAGATTGGTTATAAATGGCATAAACTGTTCTTTCGGATCTTATTTGCGTTACTTATGTTTCATCGTGTTGCCCATGATCCCGGTTCTTGCCCCTTTCATGATCTATTTAAGACAGCAATTTGGCGAACGAATCATTCCACTTTCCAGCAATTCAATTATTCTAACGGGAGAAAATAAGAATGAAATTCTAAATCTGGAAAAAGAGAATTTACTGTTTATTAAAGCTTTCGAGAACTATGTCGAGATCTACTTTCTCGATAACAGCAACAACATCGTCTCCAAAACATTTCGTCAAACGCTTTCCAACGTTTGCCAACAAATCCCTTTTTTGGAAAAATGCCATCGGTCTTACCTGGTCAATATGATTGCCGTGAAAGAAATAATCGGCAATTCCCAAAGCGCAAAAATTTCCTTCATTCATGGTGAAAAGACGATTCCACTCTCCAAAACATACTACAAACAGATAAAAAACGGCATCGTATCGCAGCACAATTAAAACCGCGTGGTATTGATCTTATCCAGTGGTCAAAAAAACGAGTCGTTTCATCACAATTAATTGAACAGCAACTGATTTCGCACTTACTTTGAAAACTCATTTAAACCAATCAATGTATGTGCAACAACCCATTCAAGTTCAGTCTTCTGAATTTCACCCTGATTCTATTTTTGAATTCCGCTCACAGTCAAACCAATGAAATAACCGTTCGGTTTATCGGAAACTGCGGTCTTTATATGACGGATGGAAATTCCAATATCTACCTCGATTTTCCTTATAAATCAGGTGCTCATAATTATATGGAATACAATCTGGCCGAACTGGACAGCGTAAAGGATCATCCTGTTTTTATCTATACGCACAAACACTCGGATCATTTCTCAGGAAAATTGGTACGAAGATTATCGAAAAAACTCGGTGGCCAGATTTTCACTCCAGGGAATGCGAAGAGCCTGACGAAACTCAACCATGAATTAAAAGACTTCAGCATAGAAACCCTTCAAACGAAACACCGTTTTTCATTTAATCATTACTCCTATCTCATCACCTGGCACAACAAGAAATTTTTTATTTCAGGAGATACCGAAAATTCAGAAGTCATTGCATCCTTAAAAGATCTTGATTGGGCTTTTGTTCCGATCTGGCTTCTAATCGATGCCAAGGAAAAAGGAATGAAGCTTTATACACTTAGTAAGATGTTTGCTGTTTATCACATTGGTCCGAGGGATAAAATAACAACTGACGGGACGAATCCGCAGCTAAAGTTGTTGGATAAGCAAGGAGAAATAATTACAATTCCCTACTAAAGCGCGTTGTTTCCCGGAGCATATTTTCTTCTCTTAAATGATTATTTGCCGATAATTAAAACTCCTTTACGCATACTCAGCAAAATCATATAAGTTTGCACAAGCCAACCGAAAAGGAATGTCAGTAACAGATCCCGGGATGCAAGAAACATCTAAAACAAGCTAACAATTATGGTGAAAACCTGGAAATTTAAGGTATGGGTGATTTTACTGATTTGTACGGTAATAATCAGCTATCCATTTTTTGCAATCAGGTATTTCGAGATTTCAACGGCATTGATGATAAGCGCAAAATTTTTCTTATTGCCAATCATGATCTGTTTGTTAGTCTTCGGACCAAAATTCTATTACCGAAAAGTAAAACCGTTAGATAAAAATATCCCCAAAAACAAAGGCAAAGAAAAGGCACGCGATGTATTTTCAATGATCCTGATGATTATTTGCTTATCAGGGGTTTTATTTGGAATGGCATTCTCCTTAATCATTACAACCAATCAATTCTTTGGAAAATCTGAAATTGTAAAAATTAAAGAACCCGTAAAGACTTACTCATTTGACACAAACAATGGGAGATTAAAACATTACATTGATTTCAGAGACCCTAAAACGCAAAAGATAATTGAGTTGGAAGTTTACCGGAAATACGAAGTCGGAGAAATCTTTGAGAAGCAAATGAAATATGGTGCCTGGGGAATTTTATACTCCACAGAATAAAAAACACTCCTTTTTGCCGCCATCAATTTCACGCTAATCAACTGGAATTAAAGACGAAAGACCTGATTTAATCATTCATTCCGGTGATTCGATAATCCTTAACATTTATTCGCTGGATAATTCCCTTAGATTCACTCCGACTCACCAAAATTGTGTAATTTTGCACAAACTAATCGAAAAGGAATGTCAGCAACAGCAACAGATCTTGGAATACAAGAAACATTAAGAACATTAGGGATTGAAGCGGTCAATCGCGGTGCTTCAACAGGAGGATATTGGTTTAACACACGCGGGGTTCAGATTGATTCTGTATCGCCTGTGGACGGACAAATCATTGCATCCGTTTCTTCGGCAACGGAAACAGAATACGAAGCAGTTGTTTTGAAAGCTCAGGAAGCGTTCAAACACTGGAGAATGATTCCTGCGCCAAAGCGTGGTGAAGTTATTCGTCAATTAGCAGAGAAAATCCGTGAGAAAAAACAAGCTTTAGGCGAATTGGTTTCTTACGAGATGGGAAAATCACTGCAGGAAGGTTTAGGAGAAGTTCAGGAAATGATCGATATCTGTGATTTTGCAGTAGGTCTTTCCCGTCAATTATACGGTTTAACTATGCACTCGGAGCGTCCGGGACACAGAATGTATGAGCAATACCATCCGCTTGGAATCGTAGGAATTATTTCTGCGTTCAACTTCCCGGTTGCGGTTTGGAACTGGAATACAGCTTTGGCTTGGGTTTGTGGAGACGTTTGTATCTGGAAACCATCCGAAAAAACACCTTTGACAGCGATTGCTTGTCAAAAACTGACACAAGAAGTTTTCGAAGCAAACGGAGTTCCTGAAGGAGTTTCCTGTTTGTTGATCGGTGATGCTGAACTAGGAAAATTGATGTCAAACGATACACGCATTCCGTTGGTTTCTGCAACAGGTTCTACTCGTATGGGTAAAGCAGTTGGTGAAGCAGTTGGAAAACGTTTGGGTCGTCATTTGTTGGAATTAGGAGGAAACAATGCGGTAATCATTACTGAAAGTGCTGATTTGAAAATTGTTGTTCCGGGAGCTGTATTCGGTGCAGTAGGAACAGCAGGACAACGTTGTACTTCCACACGTCGTTTGATCATTCACGAATCTGTTTACGATAAAGTAAGAGATGCTGTAGTGAATGCTTACGGTCAGTTGAAAATCGGAAATCCATTGGATCAAAACAATCACGTTGGTCCGTTGATCGATACAGATGCGGTAACTGCTTACAAAAACGCATTGGTTCAGGTTGTAGAAGAAGGTGGAAAAGTATTGGTTGAAGGAGGAGTTCTTTCAGGTGCAGGATACGAATCAGGATGTTATGTGAAGCCGGCAATCGCTGAAGCACAAAACAGCTTTAAAATCGTTCAGCACGAAACATTTGCTCCGGTATTGTATCTGATGAAATATTCAGGTGGAGTTGAAAATGCAATTGCTCTTCAAAACGGAGTTCCTCAAGGATTGTCTTCAGCAATCATGACAAACAACTTGCGTGAAGCAGAAGCATTCTTGTCGCAGGCTGGTTCTGACTGTGGAATTGCAAACGTAAATATCGGTACTTCAGGTGCTGAGATCGGTGGTGCATTCGGTGGTGAAAAAGAAACCGGTGGTGGACGTGAATCAGGATCTGATGCATGGAAAGTATACATGCGTCGTCAAACAAACACGATCAACTACACCGATTCATTGCCATTGGCACAAGGAATCAAATTTGATTTGTAAGAAAATATCTTTTGATAGAAGTCGGGGTGAAGAATTTTTCATCCCGACTTTTTTTATACTGATTAATCTGCTTCTCCGTCCACAATCTCCACGACTCTTCCAACCAATTTATCTACCGTCATGATTTTGATTCCATGCGGATGAGACGGCGCACTTGTCAGAATGGACTTGATAATTCCCTCTGTTAATTCTCCGCTTGCCTGATGTTTCTTCTGAACAAACAATACCAGCATTCCCGGTTTTAAATCTTTTCGCGTTGGTTTCATGCTTCAAAAGTACTGAAAACAAAGACTTCCATCCCGATCCACATTTCCGGCGGTCAAAAAAAGTTTCAAAAAAGTTTTGTGCAACCAAAAAGTTGCGTATATTTGCAACCAATTGATTGCATTTAATTCAAAAACAGATGAAAAGAGATATTTTTCAAGCAATTGCAGATCCGACTAGAAGAGCTATTCTGGTTCTTCTCGCAACTCAGGCGATGACACCGAATGCCCTGGCCGAGCATTTCGACACCAGCCGCCAGGCAGTCTCGAAGCATATTCAGCTTTTGAATGAATGCCAGGTGCTCACCACGAGCAAACAAGGAAGAGAAATCTATTACCGTTTAGATGCACACAAGATGAAAGAAATTGATCAGTGGTTGGAACAATTTAAGCAGTTATGGGAAGACCGTTTCAATCAATTAGACGAGGTATTAACCCATTTAAAATCGAAAAAAGATGAAAAGTAGTTTGTTATTGAATTTCACTGCAGATAAAGTGAACAACAAAATTTTAGTAGAACGCGAATTTGCAGCTCCGGTGGATTTAGTGTGGGACGCATGGACAAAGCCTGAAATCCTGGATCTTTGGTGGGCACCGAGACCGTGGAAAACCAAAACCAAATCGATGAATTTCGTACCGGGAGGAACGTGGTTGTATTCCATGCTCGGACCGCAGGGAGAAGAACATTTTTGCAGAGCGGATTACAAAACGATCGATACACACAAAGGATATACCGGTTTGGATGCTTTCTGCGATTCGGAAGGAAAAATCAATGACCAGTTTCCAAGAACCGATTGGGACGTTCAATTTGATTCGAAAGAAGAACAAACAATGGTTCATGTCACTTTGAGTTATGAGAAACTGGAGGATCTGGAAGCAACCATTCAAATGGGATTCAAAGAAGGATTCCTTGCTGCAATGGAAAACCTGGACGAATTCATTCGTGCGCAATTTCAGCTGCGTCTGGACAAAAAACCGAACAATCAGACCCGCGTTTCAACATACGTCAATTTCCCCGGAAATACGGAAGACGCCTTTTTATTTTACCGCAAGGTATTCCAAACCGAATTCGTGAACGGATTGCAGCGTTTCGGAGATATTCCGGCAAGTACCGAAGATGCTCCGCCGATTGCGGACCACGTCAAGAAAATGATTTTGCATGTGGAACTTCCCCTTATCGGAAATCACGTTTTAATGGGAACGGATGCTCCGAAAGAAATGGGATTCACGTTGACACAAGGAAACAACATGCACATCAGCCTTGAACCGGATTCCAGAGATGAAGCAACCCGCATTTTCACGGAGTTGTCGGAAGGTGGAAATATCACCATGCCGCTTCAGGATATGTTCTGGGGAGCTTACTACGGCAGTTTTACCGATCGTTTCGGAATTAATTGGATGGTCAATTACCAGCCCAAGAATTAAATCTGAAAAAGAAATAAAAAAAAGTGGAAAAGAGGGGACGCGATGCATCGCGTCCCCTCTTTTTGGATACATTTACATCAACCTAAAAACAAGTCGATGAAATCCTTTTTTGCCTGTATTTTATTCCTTCAGTTTTCTCTTGGCGTATCTGCAAATGACGGAGCTTACTTTTCCGGAGGTGGAGTAATCTATCCGATAAAAGAAAGCAATATTTCCATGGAAAAGGAAATCCTGTCGTTTCAGGTTATTGATGAACAATGTTATGTCACCATCCATTTTGAGTTTCTGAATCCGGGAAAGGAAAGTAAAAAATTACTGGTCGGATTTCAAGCTCCGCAAGCCGCTGGCGACGTAACAGAAAACGATATCAAGTATCCGCAGATCTTTGATTTCATGGTGAGTCAGAATCAGACCTTACTTCCTTATCAGCTGAAAACCGCAGCTTGTGAGGATTGCGAATTGTCCGATAAACAAACAATCGATGGCCACCAGGCCGGAATCAATGTATTCGTGTATCTCTTTGAAATAGAATTCAAACCCGGAATAACCCAAATTGACCACAGTTACCGGTTTAAAGCAGGTTCTAACGTAATGACAGATCAGATTTACAATTACATTCTGAAAACCGGAGCAAAATGGGCCGGAGGAAAAATCAAAGATCTCACAGTCACTATTGACATGGGAGAAAACACCTACTTCTACGCCAGCGATATTTTCGGGAAAGAAGCCGTTTGGAACATTCAGGGAATCGGAAGAGTGACCAATTATGTTTACAACAATTTCGAAGTGAATTGCAAAATGATCCGGATCCTGAGCGGTTCTCTTCAAATTCGCGTTCAAAACTGGAATCCGGATCAAAATCTCGAATTCGGGATCATCAATCCGAATTGTTATGATTTCGATGGTGCATTTCATCCGATCAGCCGCATCATGAGAGCCGTCAACACGCTGCGACTTGACATCGAAGAAACTCCGTATTCCAAAACAGAACTTAAATTGATCCGGAATACCTTTTTTGCGCAGCATGGTTATGTGTTTTCCGACAAAGACCTGGATGCTTATTTCAGAAGTTTCGAATGGTATATTCCCAATCCGAACCTGAAACTGAACATCAAACTCACTCCGGAAATTGAAAATTTCATAGAGGAAATTCAACGTCAGGAAAAAATCTAACAAATCGTTTTATGAAAAAATGGATTTTTTTGCTGCTGTTTATTGCGCTGATCATTGTCGGTTTTTTCGTTTACCGCAAAAATCCTTTGCTTTTCAACTCTTATGAAATCGGAGATCCGATCGACAGCCTGAATCATGTCGTTGTTTACTACAATTCCGGAACCGGGAACATTTCAGGAAGAAACACCGCTCCGGACGGATACAACATCGGTCTAAAGTTCCAATGCGTGGAATTTGTCAAACGCTATTACTATCAACACTACAAGCACAAAATGCCGAATCCGTTCGGAAACGCGGTCGACTTCTTCAACAAATCATTGAAAGACGGAGATTGGAATGCAGACCGCGGATTGGTTCAATATTCCAATCCAGGTATCTCACAACCGCAAGTCGGAGATTTAATCATTCTGGATGCAACTTCTCTGAACGGTTACGGACATGTTGCCATCATTTCTGATGTAGATGTCAATTCAATAGAGATCATTCAGCAAAACGGCGGAAAATACGCCGCAAGCCGCATCGAATATGGTTTATCAACTGAAAAAGGATTTTGGAAGATTGATCATTCACGGGTTCTTGGCTGGCTGAGAAAAACAGAATAAAACGACCGAATCATGAAAATCAGTTTTTTGAATCAGACCAACCATTTTGCTGAACATCTGAACAAGTTGAAAAGAGTGGGAATTATGCCCTACGACAAAGGTCTTCTGGTTGAAAAAAACAGGTTCATCGCGCTCGAAGGAATCAACAAATTATCTCAGCTGAACACGGCAGATTTCTTTGATTACCGGATTTTCCCGGAAAACATTCTGAATGCTTATTCGCAATGGACTGATGAGAAAAGAATGATGCAGAGCGGCGATACGATTGTTCAGCAAGTCTTTCTCCCTCCTTTTCCGGTTTTCTCGCAAAAAGCTATTTTCGGTGTACGTATCAAAGAAGTCATCAACGAAAGCAAGCAAATCGGGTTTAGCTATGAAACCCTGGAAGGGCACGTAGAAAAAGGGATTTCTTATTTTTTACTGGAAGAAACAGACAAAGGAGTCATTTTCAGAATCCGCACTTTTTCCAAACCCGGAAACTTTCTGAGCAAGTTAGTTGGTCCGCTTTTTTCCATTCCTTATCAAAGCTATTGCACCCGGAAAGCATTGCAGCAAGTGAAAGCGAATCTATTATCAAAAAGCAGCTATTGACTATGAAATCAATCAAATTTTCTGATTTACTTCCTTTCGAAAAATACACTGTCCAAACAAATCTTTCGGAAGAAGAAGTATTGATGCGGCTCCGGAAACTCACAGGAAACCAGGATAGAAAATTTCAATTCTCATTGATGGGAATAAATCTCGGCAAAGATTCGAATGCTTTCTTTGACTATGAGGGAACGATTTCAAACAAGACCTTTAAGATTTCGCGCGTGATCAGATACCGCAATTCATTTCTTCCGGTGATCAAAGGAGATGTTTCCTCCTTTCTAAACAAAACGGAAATTCACATCTCTATGAAGATGAATTTGGTCGTCAGAATATTCATGATTATCTGGCTTTCATTGACAGGAATTCCGGCCCTCCTGATTCTTCTGGCAACATTTATAGCCTTGACGAAGCTCAATTTTCAAGCAATCCACGCCCCATTGTTTATTCCGGTTGCAATGTTTCTTTTCGGTTATTGCCTGATGTTTTTCGCGTTTAAATCCGAAGCCAGAAAAAGCAAAAAAGAACTGAATATTCTTTTCGAAGCGGAACCCGATAAGCTCCTTTAAAATTGTTTTAAAGATATTCGATAGAATAGTATATTTGGTTTAATGATAAATCGAATACTTGATAATGGAATTTCGGTTAACAACACGGATTCCCTGAATCGAAAGATACGCGTAAGTAATCTGATCGCATTGCTGATTGCCGTTGTAATGATTGCTTATACACCTATGTATATTTACTTCGAACAACCGGTCGGAGTAATCATCAACAGTCTTTTCTTTCTTTCCGCTCTGATCACGTTCTTTCTGATCCATCAAAAAAAATACGTCACATCATTTGTGTTTCACGTCTGTTGCGGCTTTCTGTACTTTATCATCACCACACTGGTCTACGGAACAAAAGTGAATCTTCATTTCTTCATGCTGGTTCTGTGCATGATCAGCATCGTGGTATTCAACAGTCAGAAAGTGATTCGTATTTTCCTTGCTTTGGCAATCATTTCTTTCTTTTCTCTGGTAATCTGGTCTCATTTTTACGAACCGTTCCTACAGATTCCGAAGCAGACAAAAGCACTTGAAATCTTGCTGGGAAATGTGAATCTGCTGCTGCTTTTTCTGATCTGTTCTTTGTTTCTGCTCTTCCTGAAAGTGCAGATGATCAAATCTCACAATCGCATTGTGGAACAGAAAAACCTGATCGAAGAAAAGAACCGCGACCTCACGGACAGCATTCGTTATGCACAGCGGATTCAAAACGCGATGCTTCCAAGCAAATCGAGTATTGAAACCATTTTTCCGGGGCACTTTTTGTTTTTCAAACCCAAAGACATTGTCAGTGGTGATTTTTACTGGGTGTTTGAAAACGGCGATTATCAATTCATTGCAGTTGGCGATTGTACCGGGCATGGTGTTCCGGGTTCCCTGATGAGTGTTTTGGGAATCAATCTACTGATCGAAATTGTGGAGAACAAGCAAATCCTTCATCCGGATCTGATTCTGAACGAACTTCGGAACGGAATTCTGCTGGCTTTTGATAAAGACGGGAAAAGTACCGAATACAAAGACGGAATGGACATCGCCATTGCGCGTATCAACCGCAAAACCAAGACGTATTCTTTCGCTGCAGCAAACAATACCATGTATCATTTTTCAGTGGATGGTTTACAGGAACGAAAAGCCGATCGGCAGCCCGTGGGATTTTCACACAACCTGGAACCTTTCACTCAACAGGATTTCAGTTATGAAACCGGCGATACACTTGTTCTGTTTACAGATGGTTTTGCCGATCAGTTTGGCGGGCCCAAAAACAAAAAATTCCGTTATAAGTCCTTTCAGGAACTTTTACTGGAATATCAAAATGATAAACTGGACAATGTATTGGACAAAACCTTTCATTCCTGGAAAAGGGATCTGGAACAGGTGGATGATGTCTGCGTATTCGGAATCCGGCTTTAAGATCAGTTCCGCAATGTATCTTTGAATTTCAGGAAATTATGCGCTAATGAATAACGCAGATCGTATTCCTGATAATTGATTACTTGCTCACTTTCCTGATCGATCTTTTTCTCTTTCACATGGACGGATAAAAGCTTATTCTCCAATGAGTACTTAAAATCGCGTTCGAAACAGAAAATCATTTCTTTATCTTCTGAACATGCCCGGGAAATCAGATGTATCCGATCTTCGAACAAAACCATTTTTCCATCTGCATGAAAAATCAAGGGTTTGTCATCACAATATCCGTTACCACTTGATTTTTGAGAAACGATGATCGTTTTTCCAACCAGTGTAAGCAGCCTGTCCAGTTCGTATTCACATTCTCCGAAAACCACCGGAATGATTCCATGCTGAACCATTTTAAACTGCTTTTCTTTGGTTTCTTTCAGGCAAAAGAAGGGATTGTCATTATCACCGATATAGCAGCTGGCAACCCAAATATAAGAACCCGAACGCACGAAATATGCCAGGGTATCTTCTTCATCATAGCCGGAAAAATCATATTGATCCAACAACTTCAAAGAATAATCGTAATCGAGTTTTTTCAGCTCCGAACTGTTCAGATATCCTTTACTTTTTTGCAGTTTTTCAAAAAGGGTTATTTTCTTCCCTTTCTGGTTCGAATGACAGGAAAACAGGAAAACCCCCAGGAAGAAGATCAGCGCTATGTTACTCTTTCTTCCCACCTGCCAATTTGAAACTGATGCGGTAATAGAAAATCGGTAAAAAGCCTAATTGTGTTTTTTCAGCAAGAGGTTCCTTGTTCGGATTCCCCAAATCAGGTGCATAAGCCAAACCTAAGATGTTTCTGGTATTGAGCACATTTACCAAATCCAGACCGATCTCATGGGTTACTTTACGTGTATTCATTTTCCAGCTGATCTTTAAATCCAAACGGAAATAATCCTTGAATTGCCGCTCGTTAAACAACGAATCGCTGAAAACCAGTTCCTTTTGCAGGTTTGTCTCCGACAGATTGATATATCCATAACGTTTTCCACCGGCAAAAGTCACTTTTCCACCAAGTCCCAAGACCTGTTTTTTGCCCAGTTTGAATTCCTTCCCGAACAACACATTGGCAGTATACAACCCATTGTAGCTTGTATTTCTTGTGATTCCGTCGCTGCCTTTGTACTTACTGTCATAAATCGAAACGGTAGTCAACACGTAAAAGCTCTTATCAAAGAATTTCTGAAGCGTCAACTCCAAACCGTAATTCACTCCGGTTCCTGTATTTTCCAAAGAATCCGGGAAGAAACGGGCAAATCCGCTTCCCTGATTGATAATTGAAAATGCCGAAGGTTGAACCGTTACTGGAACTTGATACAAGTATTGATAGTAAACTTCCGTTTTGAACTGAAATCCTTTTTTGAAATTCTTTTCATAAGCCAAAGCAGAATGCAGCGATTTGGTGAAGCCCATGTTTTTGTTTTGATATACCTTGTTTCCGGCAGCATCAAACTGATGATACGTATACGTGTAATAAGGCTGCGTTTGGCTGTGTAAACCTGCTCCCGCAGATAATTTTTGATTTCCTTTCATCGACCATTTCCAACCCAAACGCGGCTCAACAGGACTCAGGGAATTACTGAAAGAATAGTATTGCGCGTGCAAACCTGCGGTGAAATCCATATTCTCTCTGATCCGGTATTTCCATTGGAAGAAAGGCTGAACCAAAATTCCTCCTTGTCCTTTGTAATCCCAGCGATTGACAAACTCCGTTCCGGCTGTATTCAAAACGCTGTCCGTCATATTGAAAGTGAAAAAATCAGCGTTCATTCCAACTTTAATTACGTGCTGTTTTCCAATCTTATGATTGATACTGAACATACCGGAATAACGGGCAATTTTATAGGAATAACCCATGATTTGGTAGATGCTGTCGACACGAATGTTGACTGTCGGTTCACCTCCATTGTAAGTTGTATCTAATGATCGAACCAGGTAATTGTGTTTCGAATGCTGATCGTCGATGCTTCCTGAGAAAGTAGTTGTCAGAAACGTTCTTTCCGAAAGTGATTTCTTGTAAGTCAATCCGGCAACTGCCATTCCCGTTCCGAAATACTGATCGCGGTCGCCTTCTCCGTACAAATCTGTTGTGTATTCCGTTTGCTCCGAAATCAAAATCTTGATATCACTTTTTCCTCCGAGTCCCCAAAGAGATAACTGACCTCCTTTTTTGAGCGGGAAATTGAACTTAAATGCTCCGTCTCCATAAACCGGCACGGCATCTGTCCCGATTCGGATTCCCATAAACTGAAACAAACTCAGTGTTGAGTAACGTCCCATTATCAGGTAACTCGCATTTGATTTTTTGCTCAAAGGTCCTTCTGCCAGCACTTCTGTTCCCAGGAAACCAAACTGTCCCGTAAACTCATGCTGTTTGGAGTTTCCGTTTCGCAATTTTAAATCGAAAATTCCCGAAATGGAGTTTCCGTATTCAGCCGGGAAAGCCGACATGAAGAAATCGGAATTCGCCAAACTCTTGTTATTGATGATCGAAACCGGGCCTCCGGAACTTCCTGAAATGGAGAAATGCGATGGATTCGGGATATCAATTCCTTCTACTTTGTAAACAATTCCAAGTGGTGAATTCCCGCGAACAACGATATCATTTCTGGAATCATCTGCTCCCTGAACACCTGCAAAATTGCTGGCCATTCGGGCAGGATCTCCTCTCGAACCGGCGTAGCGCTCTGTTTCTTCTACTGAAAATTGCTGTGCCGAAACAGTCGCCATTTCGTTTTTCACTTCGCCGGGCTTCTGCGCAAGTACAACGACCTCTTCTACTTCACTGATCCGTTCCTTGATTTTGATTTCCAGAACGGTTTGTCTTCCGGAATTCACTTCAACGGAAGAAGAATAATTTTCATAAATGGTTGATTTCACATCCAGCGGATGTTTTCCTACCGGAACGTTCAAAAACTCGAAAACACCATCATTGTTTGTCATGGTTTTGAGTTTCGAACTGTCTGAAAGTGTGATAAAAACCTGTGCTCCGAAAACCGGGAAATCAGATTCAGAATCCAGGATTGTACCGCGCACGGTTTGGGTAGGCTGCGCAATCAATATAGATACAAACGCGCAAAACAATACGGTAAGGATAGCTTTCATTCTTTGAATATATCAAGCGTAAATATACACTTATTGAATTGACTTCAAATATTCCTCTTTCGTCCAATCCTTAATATAGACACGGCGCAAATCCAAAAACTCCATCGGATTATTCTTCAGGTTTCGAACACGGGAGTAACTCAGCGTGAAATCATTGGCATACCAAAGCGGAATCATTGGCGGATCCTTTAACAACTCAATTTCTGCTCTTGAAAACAGTTCCAATCTTCTTTTCTGGCTGGCAGCACGTGCTTGCTCAAAGTAACTGTCAAACATCGGATTGACGTATCTCGACTGATTTCCGCTCGAAGCCATGTTTCTGTCTTTCGGAACCAATTTTCCGTAGAAATTCACCAAAAAAGTTTCAGGACTCGAATAATCCGCTATCCACGCAGTTCGGAACAAATCTCCTTTTCCCATATTCCCGTCTTCATTGCGCTGCTCGAAATTGGAACCGTCAATGTTTACGTTTATTCTCAAAGTCTGATAAATCTGATCAGCCAATTCTTCTGCAACGGCTGTATTCAGATCACTGATATCCAATCTCAAATCTACATTCCCGAAACCTTTTCCATCCGGATAACCCGCTTCTGCCAACAACTCTTTTGCCAATTCAGGATTGTAATCGTAGCCGTATTTTTTGATCTCAGAAAAATTGTATCCTTTGAAAACCGAACTGATCGGAGGAGTAATTCCATAAATCCCGTATTCATAAAACTGGTTTCTGAGCACATTATCCGCAAGGCGTTTCCGGTCTATCGCATAATTGAATGCTTTTCTCACGCGAACATCCTGAAAACGCGGATCGGTCATATTGAAAAAGTAATATTGTGTCGTCAGCAAAGGATTATTATACAACAACATCAACGGAGGCTGTGCGTTGAAATCCGAAATCCGGCCTTCCAGCATTTCCGTAATCCGGGAAGTTGGCAAACCTGAAATGATCGAAGTTTTACCTTGTTCGAACATTTCCAACTGCTCCAGTTTTCGCGTTTGAACATAAAACACAACCGAATCCAGATAAGGAAGTGCATTTCCTTTGTTGTCTATCATGTAATAATCCTGATTCTTCAACAAAACATAGGATTCTTTAGTTGCCGGCTTTGTAAAACAAAACGGCCCCGTTCCCACTACATCAGTTTCCTTATTGGATTCCACTACTTTTTTGGAAACAATACTTGCGCTTAGATTTGCCAGTTTATTGATGTATGTCTGATCCGGATTCAGCAAAGTAATTTCAATCTGATTTTTCTTGATTTTGATTCCGCTGATCGATTTTGCTTTTCCTTCATAGTATTGTTTCGCTCCTTTCACCTGATTTGCAAGCAAAAACAAATAAGCCGCTGTCGGATTTCCGTCAGCATTCGGTTTGCAGGCTTTTTCGAAAGTAAACAAGACATCTTTTACCGTCAGTTTTCGCTCTTTTTCAGATTTAAAAACCGCATTTTCATGAAAGAGAATATCGTCTCTGATCGTGAAGGTAAAAATCGTACCGTCTCCGCTAACATTCCATTTTTCAGCAATTTGCGGTTGTAAAGAAAGGTCTTCAGGATTAAAACTTACAAGCCCTTCCATAACCTGGGACAGCAATTCAAAGGAGTAAACATCATTGACTTCTCTCGCAATAAAAGTCGTCGGAGTGTTATCTAATGCCATTTTAAAACTTCCTCCGGCGTGTTCAAATTGTTTTTTGTCGGAACCACCGCAAGAAGTCAAAATAAGAATCAGGAAAGTAACAGTAACTAATTTCATAGTAGAAGTATGCGTTTATCACTACAAGAATAGAAAAAATCTTTTACTAAAATAGCTTAAAAAAACAAAATTAATGTATTGAAAATGTTAAGTTAGAAGGTCGTGTTATCGACGAACGTACATTATTTAATGACAAATTAACTCATTAGATAGTTGAAATGGAAAAAAAAATGTACTTTCGTTGTGTAAAATGTTGGTAATGTAAAAAATAGCTATTATACTTGCCACAGTTTTTAGTGTAGCTACTAATAAAAATGAAACAGTTGAAATTATTCCTACTTTGCTCTTGCGCATTACTGCTAAGCTTTTCAAGCTCAGCGGTTCTTTCCATTGAAGGCAGCTATCAGGGTAAAAACTTATACGTTCAAAATCCGGAAGATGGAGACGGTTTCGGCTTTTGCGCAACAAAAGTAACTGTCAACGGTGATATCTTACCCGGAGGAACAGCCATCTCAGCATTCGAAATTGATTTTTCTCTTTTTAACATCGAAATAGGTGAACCTGTATTTATAGTTATTGAACATAACGACGGATGCAAACCAAAAATCTTAAACCCTGAAGTACTTCTTCCGCGAAGCACATTCAACACACTGGATATTCAGATCCAAAACAACGGAATGCTTACCTGGAAAACGAATAACGAACAAGGTAAACTTCCTTTCATTATCGAACAATACCGCTGGAACAAATGGGTGAAAGTAGGTGAAGTTCAGGGAAAAGGAACTTCCGGAACAAACTCCTATGAATTTCTGGTAACTCCGCATTCAGGTGAAAACACGATTCGGGTAGTTCAGATTGACCACTCCGGTGATAAACGAAATTCGAAAGACGTAAAATTCACTTCTTCCGTTCCGATTGTCACCAAGAATCCTGTGAAAGTCAAAGATCAGATTAACTTCACGGCAGCAGGAAAACCGATCGAAACAAAGTACGAAATCTATGATGCGTACGGGAATATTGTCAAGAAGGGAATAGGATCTTCGGTTCCGTGTTCGAATCTCTTAAAAGGAGCTTACTACATTAACTTCGACAACAAAACTGAAAAGTTCTTTAAAGGATAAAACCTTAAAAATATTGGAAACCCCATTTGTATCAAGCAGATGGGGTTTTGTTTTTTGAAACAGAAAAGAACTTTGCACACTTTGCTTCTTAGCGTTCAAACTAAATAAAAGGTCTTTTTTTGAAACGCAAAGACAATGAGAACGCAAAGACTTTATTAATTTCGGACTATGAATAAAATTGAGCACATTGGAATTGCAGTCAAAAATCTGGAAGATGCAATCAAAACATACACCGAACTTCTTGGCACCGAATGTTATAAAACAGAAGCCGTTGAAAGCGAAGGAGTAAAAACAGCCTTCTTTCAGGTCGGGGAATCAAAAATTGAATTGCTGGAAGCCAGTAACGAAAGCAGTCCGATCGCCAAATTTATCGAGAAAAAAGGGGAAGGAATTCACCACATTGCATTTGACGTCACAAACATCGAAGAATCAATGAAGGATCTTGCCTCCAAAGGATTTCAGTTACTGAACGAGCAACCGAAAAACGGAGCCGACAACAAATTGGTCGCATTTCTGCATCCAAAATCTTCGAACGGGGTCTTGGTGGAATTATGCCAGGAAAAAGGGTAAATCAAACACGTCTTTGTTTTTTTCAAGCAAAACAGCATCGATTCCCACTTTTTTAGCTCCTTCCACGTGTTGCGGACTATCGTCTATAAACAAAGTACTTGAAGGATTCAGGTTGTTTTCAGCACAAACAAATTCAAAGATCTTTTCATCAGGTTTGCGCATTCCGACAGCAGAAGAGAAATACGTTTTTTCGAAATAACGCTCCAACTCTCTGTGTCCGGCTGTTTTTTCCAAAGACCTTCTGACCGCATCGATGTGCAGATCATTCGTATTGCTCAACAAGAAAAGACGGTAGTTCTTTGAAAGTTCTTCCAGACGATTCAACCGCTCTGCCGGAAAATCCAAAATCATGGCATCCCAGGCATGAACCACCTGATTTGCAGTTGATCCTGCAGGCAAACGATCCAACAACTGATTGATGAAATGAAAAGAAGAAACTTCTCCGCATTCAAAACGATCAAATAATTGTGTTTGCTGTAATTGAGAATAGGACTCACGGAAATTATCCATTCCAAGAGAAATAAATGCCTTTTCTGTTAAATCGTAATCCAAATTCAACAAAACTCCTCCCAAATCAAAAATGATTGCTTCTTTTGACGTATCGAACATGCCGCAAAGGTAAGAAGTTCACTTCGAATGTTGGAATTATGGCAGAAAAAGATTTAAATACACTCGTTCAGAAACTGCAGCTTCAATTGAGTCCCGCAGAACTTCTCAAAAAAGTTCAGAATCAGATTCACAAAGACTTTGAGCGCTCCGGAATTCGGGATTTCGAACTGAAAAACGCCAATCCGATACATTGGAATGAGGAAATACAGGTCCTTCTGAAAAAACTCTCTTCCAATGAACTCAGCCATTTGCTTTACCTGATCGATGTTCCGGAAATCATTTTGATTCAGACGAACAGCAGTGAAGACCGCTTGTTCTATCTTGCCGATGCCATTCTTCATCGCGAATTACTGAAGGTGTTTTACCAGATTCAGTATTAATAAAAAGGGTGCTTTTCGGGTTCCCCGAAGAGAATGATGAATGGTTCAATGATGAATTGTTAAAATAAAAACAGAACTGTTCCTGATAATTCAACTGCTCATAATCGATCATTCTGATTGCCTTTAAACAATAGTTAGCAATTTTGCATTTTTTTATAGCAAATTCCTACCTCCGCATGGTATAAAAGTTTTAACTTTACCCACCATTATAGTGCACAAACATGGATAAAGTGACGTACGTCGGAAATGCAGACGTGAATGCAATAGAGCAGTTGTATCAATCATATTCAAAAGACCCTGAAAGCGTTGATATTGGGTGGCAAAAATTCTTTGAAGGATTTGATTTTGCCCAAACAAATTACGAGGATGGCGGTGAAATTCCTGAAAATTTTCAAAAAGAGTTTAAAGTTCTTAATCTGATCAACGGTTATCGTACGCGTGGACATTTGTTCACAAAAACGAATCCTGTTCGCGAAAGACGTAAATACGAGCCGACTTTAGCTATCGAACACTTTGGTTTGGAAACTTCTGATCTGGAAACTGTTTTTCAGGCCGGAGATCAAATCGGGATTGGTTCTGCAACTCTGAAAGCCATTATTGAGCATTTGGAAGAAACGTATTGTCAATCCATCGGAATTGAATACATGTTTATGCGTGAGCCGGACAGATTGAACTGGTTCCGTGATAAAATCGAATTGAAAAACAGATTGAAATTCGATGCGGAAAGAAAAACACACGTTTATAAGAAATTACTTCAAGCTTCCAGTTTTGAAGCCTTTTTGGGTAAAAAATACGTAGGTCAAAAGCGTTTCTCCATTGAAGGAGGTGAAGCTTTGATTCCTGCATTGGATGCTTTGGTTGAAAAAGGAGCAGACTTAGGTGTAGAATACTTCGTAATGGGGATGGCTCACCGTGGTCGCTTGAATACATTGACAAATATTTTCCAAAAAAGACCTCAGGATATTTTCTCGGAATTTGAAGGAAAAGAATTTGACGCTGACAGCGCATTTGACGGAGACGTAAAATACCATCAGGGGTACACCAGTTCTATTAAATCGAAAGAAGGAAAAGAAATCGGCTTAACGCTGGCTCCGAACCCTTCTCACTTAGAGGCTGTTGATCCGGTAGTTCAGGGAATTGCACGCGCAAAACTAGATCATTACTTAAAGGATGAAAGCAAAATTTGTCCGGTAATGATTCACGGAGATGCTGCGGTTGCAGGTCAGGGAATCGTTTATGAAGTGATCCAAATGGCATTGCTGGACGGTTACCGTGCCGGTGGTACGATCCACATTGTGGTGAACAACCAGGTTGGTTTTACGACAAACTTCCACGATGCACGTTCATCTACTTATTGTACGGATGTTGCGAAAACAACGCTTTCTCCGGTATTCCATGTCAATGGAGACGATATCGAGGCAGTGATCCAAACGATTGAAATTGCGATGGAATACCGTCAGAAATTTGGTCGTGATGTCTTCATCGATTTGTTGTGTTACCGTAAATATGGTCACAACGAAGGTGATGAACCTAAATTCACGCAGCCGAATTTATACAATATCATTGCAAAACATCCGAACCCGAAAGACATTTATCTGAAGCAAATCACCGCTGAAGGAGCTTTGTCCGGCGATACTGCAAAAAAATTAGAAGACGAATACAACAACTATCTGGAAAGTGAATTCGAAACAGCACGCAAGAATGAAAAAGCGGTTGTTTGGGATTTCTTAAGCTCAACCTGGGAAGGATTCAGACACAGTAAATCCGAAGATTTTGATTCAAGTCCTGAGACAGGAATTAAAAAGGAAAAACTAATTGAACTTGGCCGAAAGCTGGCGACTCTTCCGGAAGGAAAAAAATATTTCCGTAAGATCCAAAAGATTTTCGATGATCGTTTAGCGGCTATTGAAACAAACAATCTGGATTGGGGAACTGCTGAAATGCTGGCTTATGCTACATTACTGGAAGAAGGAATTCCGGTTCGTCTTTCCGGACAAGATGTGGAAAGAGGAACCTTCTCTCACCGTCATGCGGTTGTTAAAACAGAAGACAACGAAGAAGAAATCGAAACCTTGAACCTGTTATCTGACAAGCAAGCACGTTTTTCAGTATACAACTCCTTGCTTTCGGAATACGCTGTATTAGGATTCGAATACGGTTACTCATTGGCAACTCCGAAAGGATTGACAATCTGGGAAGCGCAATTCGGAGATTTCTTCAACGGTGCTCAGATTATGATCGACCAGTTCATTACTGCCGGAGAAGACAAATGGTCTACTCAAAGCGGATTGGTCATGCTTCTTCCTCACGGATATGAAGGACAAGGTGCAGAACACTCAAGCGGTCGTATGGAGCGTTGGTTGCAACAATGTGCGGATGACAATATTCAGGTTGTGAACACATCCACTCCTGCAAACCATTTCCACTTGTTGAGAAGACAGTTGATTCGCCCGTTCCGCAAGCCATTGGTTGTGTTTTCACCAAAAATGTTGCTTCGTTACCCTGCAGCTACTTCCACATTGGAAGAAATGGCAAGCGGATCTTTTCAGGAAGTCATTGATGATTCAGCTGCAAAAGCAGGTCAGGTAGATACTTTGGTATTCTGTTCAGGTAAATTCTACTATGAAATGAAAGAGAAAGCAGCCGAAATGGGTGTTGAAAACATGGCTTTCGTTCGTGTAGAACAATTGTATCCTTTACCGCAAAAACAAATTGAAGCAATTGTAGCAAAATACAACGCTAAGAATATTTTGTGGGCACAGGAAGAACCTGCAAACATGGGTGCATGGACTTATATCGCAATGAGCTTAAGACACATTCCGTTTGTTGGAATTACGAGACCTTCATCTGCAGCAGCTGCGGAAGGTTCCAAAAAGCTTCACGAGCGTCGTTTAAAACAATTATTTGCTGATGTGTTTCAATATGCATCCGTAACTGCTAAATAAGATTATTAAAAAACTAAATACGATTCAATTATGTCAATCCTTGAAATGAAAGTACCTAGCCCGGGAGAGTCAATTTCCGAAGTGGAAATTGCAACGTGGTTAGTTTCGGACGGTGACTATGTAGAAAAAGATCAGGCTATCGCAGAAGTAGATTCAGACAAAGCAACGTTGGAATTGCCTGCTGAAGAGGCTGGTATTATTACTTTGAAAGCAGCTGAAGGCGATGTAGTAAAAGTTGGACAAGTTGTTTGTTTGATCGATACATCTGCTGAAAGACCAGCTGGTTCTGCAGCTCCGGTTGCAGAAGCAAAAGCAGTAGAAGCTGCTCCTGTTAAAGAAGCTGCTCCGGTTGCTGAAAAAACAAGCGCTCCGGCTTTAAATCCGAATCCGGTTAGTGACAGCTATGCAAAAGGAACTCCATCTCCTGCAGCAGCTAAAATCATGGCTGAAAATGGTGTTTCAGGTGCTAAAATTAACGGTACCGGAAAAGATGGTCGTATCACAAAACAAGACGTTGTTGCGGCAATGGCTGCCGGAATTCCGGCTGACGCTGCTCAAGGATGGGGTGGTACACGTGATCAGAATCGCGAAAAAATGTCGATGCTTCGCCGTAAGATTGCAGAACGTTTGGTTTCTGTGAAAAACGAAACAGCGATGTTGACGACTTTCAACGAAGTAGACATGAAACCAATCATGGATCTTCGTGCAAAATACAAAGATCAGTTTGCGAAATTCCACGATGTGAATCTTGGATTCATGTCTTTCTTTACAAAAGCTGTAACGGAAGCCTTGAACCTGTTCCCTGCGGTAAACGCACAGATCGACGGAAACGAAATGATTTTCCACAATTACGCAGATATCGGTATCGCAGTATCTTCTCCGAAAGGATTGATGGTTCCTGTGGTTCGTAACGCTGAGCAAATGAGCCTGGCTGAAATCGAAAGAGATATCAAGCGTTTGGCTGTTAAAGCTCGTGATGGAAAAATCACTCCGGAAGACATGACAGGAGGAACATTCACAATCACAAACGGTGGTGTGTTCGGTTCCATGATGTCCACTCCGATCATCAATCCTCCTCAATCAGCTATTTTGGGAATGCACAACATCATTGAGCGTCCGGTAGCAATTGACGGGAAAGTGGAAATTCGTCCGATGATGTACCTGGCATTGTCTTACGATCACCGAATCATTGATGGAAAAGAATCTGTAGGATTCCTTGTTAAAGTAAAAGAAATGATCGAAAATCCGGAAAGAATCATCTTCGGAGGAAAAGATCCTTATGCAGTTCTTTTAGGATTGTAATAACTTCTCAATCGTACTAAAAAGCCGGGGTGAAAAATTTTCATTCCGGCTTTTTTTATTTGCATTTCAGTAGAATCATAGATATATCAAGGACTTCATTCTGTTTGGTGATGCAACCAATTTTGAAATTCTGACATCTAACTAGTGAAATTGATACTGAAATTTACTAATCCTTAACTTTCAAATGAAGTTAGCTGCTACCCTTTCGATTTTATTAATCGGATTTACCGGCCTGTCACAATTAACAGGAACAACCGGTTCAACATTAAATACGAATTGCAACGGAACTGATTGTAACTATTCAGGGCCCACAATTCTCATCAACGAATTGATGATCAGTCCTACGAACAACGATGGTTCCATTTCCGGAGACGGAGGAGTATCGGCAGGAAGAGGAGAATGGATCGAATTATACAATCCGAATATCTGTGAACCGATCGATATTTCCTGTTATTACCTGGGAAATAACACTGCTGAAGGAAACGGCGGATTTGTGATCCCTGCAGGAACAATCGTACCTCCAGCAGGTTTTTGCATGATCCGCGGGGCAAATGTTCCGGCCGTACCAGCCAATTTATTGGTTCAAAACGGTGGAAATGTGGTTGAAATTGTCGTTCCGGCAAATATCGGTGATCCCGGAGTTTGTGCCGGAGGATTGCGTTTGTGGTTTCCAAATGCCGGAGGCTGGTTTGCATTTTATGATTCGAACGGAGTTCCGCAAGATGCTGTTTCCTGGTTAACTGCTGCCGGAGCAAGTGGTTCCCCTTGTATTCCTACTTTGGGTGGCTGTAATAACGCAGCATCTTTGCCAAGTTATAATGACATTCCTGCAAACCGGAAAAATGTGCTCAATGTTCCTTCAATTTTACTGACAGGAAGTTCTGTGAGAAGAATTCCGGATGGAGGAAACTGGGACACGCAAGGTCCGCCAAGCTACGCGCAATGCAACGGAACATGTATCCAGGCAGGTTCTTCAAGCTGCACAGGAACAGCAACCGTTACTGTTTCCGGAGGAACTCCTCCCTATTCTTATTCATGGGACGATTCGCAGGCTCAGATCACTCAAACGGCTATCAATCTGTGTGCAGGAACTTACAACGTTACGGTAACAGATAATGGCGGAGTTACACAAGTATTTCAGGTAACGGTTCAGGATTTCGTGCCCACTGTTTCCGTGAATCTTCCTGCTGAAATTTGTCTGAATGCCAATCCGGTAGCTATTGTTGTAAATCCGGTAGCCGTAGCTGGTCAAACCGGAACCTTGACCGGTCCGGGCGTTGGCGGTGGAAATTTCAATCCCACCACAGCAGGTGTCGGAAATCAAACAGTGAATTATTACTTTGAAGATCAATTCGGATGCAGCAACACAGCGAATGACGTGATTCTTGTTCATCCGCTTCCAATCGTCTCTATTACCAATAACGAATCTCCTTATTGTCTTTCAAACAATCCGGCAGCTCTGGTTCTTTCTCCTGCAGGAGGACAGCTCACGGGTACGGGTGTCGTAAACAATCAATTCATTCCTTCGCAGGCAGGTGTTGGTACATACACACTCACCTACACTTATCAGGATGCAAACGGATGTTCCAATTCTACTACAATCACTGTTCAGGTCACCGCTCCGAATCCTCCTGTTTTGACTCTTCCGTCGGATCTGTGTATCGATGCCGGTACAATAACGATGATCGGGAATCCGGCAGGCGGGAATTTTCAAATCGACGGAGCGGCTTCCACGAACCAATTTTCTCCGCAAAATGAGGGAATCGGAAACCATCCGGTAACTTATACCATTACGGATGCAGACGGATGTATTGCAACTGCATCGGAATCGATAACCGTTCATGCTTTACCAAACATCCAGATTCCGCTTAATAGCCATTACTGCTATGAATCCGGTTTCCACAATGTTGCTCCAACACCCGCAGGAGGTGTCTTTTCAGGAGACAATGTGACCGGTACAGGAATCAATCTTTCAGGAGTGGCTCCGGGAGCGTACAATGTAACATATGCTTATACGGATCCATTCGGATGTGCAAACACAGCGAATCAGACATATAATGTGACCAGTCCTGTTTCACCGAAATACATTTCTGAAACAGATTGTTTTCAGGGAGTTGCTCTGGTTTCTCAGGTACACAATTCAAATTATACCTATCAGTGGAATATTCAAAACACCAATACAGGAAGCGGTATGTCGTACAACACTGTTCTTCCAGCTCCGGGAATCTACCATTTGACATTTACCATTACCGACAATTACGGATGTGCTTATGACACAACCGGAGTGATTGTCATCGAAGAAGGAATTCAGATCGAAGCTGTTTCACTTCCGAATATCATTACACCAAACGGCGACGGAATCAATGACCGAGTGGAAATGCCGCTTGAATTGAGTGAGTGTTTTTCATACCAGATAGTGATTGTTAACCGTTGGGGAAATCCGGTATACCGCATGGAAACGATGACTGACTTTTTCGATGGCCATTCTAAAAACGGAGCAGAATTGGCAGAAGGAGTATACTTCTACTACCTGGAATCAGATGATTTCGATTGCAACGACGACAAGTATAAAGGTGTTTGTTACGGAAACATTACGATTATCAGATAATTACAAAAAAACTGATATCAACGGAAAGGCTGATGGGGAAATCCCCATCAGCCTTTCTTGCACTACTACACTACAGTAGCTAACAGGTCAGTATGCTGATTACTGATATTTTTTCACTTTCGTGCCATCTTCATATACGTAAATGACCAGGCCAGGAGTATTTTCATCTGCTTTCTGCCCCAGAAGATTTACAATTTCTTTCAACGGATTTGCCTCCATGCAGTTGTCCACTACCGCCATTTCATCAAAGGTTTTCCGGGTGCCATCTTTATCCACCTGCGTAATCCGGTAATAATTCTTCTTACCAACTGTAGGGTTGGAATGAACCAGTGAATAATGCTGCTGTACATCCGAACTTCCCGTTCCGTAAGCTGAGATCCGGGAGATACTTGTCCAGACTTCAAATTCCGGATTCACCGACCATTCAATGTCGAAATAACTGTTGTTTTTCTCAGACAAGGTAACCCAGTTCAAACGGTTTTCATTTCCGACCTTTTTACCCGTGAATGAACCCATTTCAATGGGAAGAACCACATTGCAAACAATGTCGAAATCAGTAATTTTCACCCCGCTTGAATTGATTGATCCGTTAGATTGAAAAGTGAACTGAAAACGGATATTGTTTGTTGCATTTAAAATGATCGGAGAAATGGTAGTTCCGGGAAATGATCCGAAACTTCCGGAAAATCCCACCCCTGTTCCATATGGATTGATCCAGGTAACACCATCGTTCAGCGAATATTCAATGTAAAGGAAATCACGTCCTGAATCCGTGTTTCCGTATGCAGTAAACGTGACGGCTATCGTACTTGCATTTCCGCAAGTGGCATTAATGACTGGAGAGATGTAGGATGAATTCAGATTGTTACCGTAATTTCCACTGCAATTAGTAGTAACGGCTGAACAACCCGGACGCCACACCAACGGACCGTTAGGTGTATTCCAACCCGGATCAACATTGGGAGTCCAGGAATAAGGTAATTGGGAGAAAGCAGCAAAGCCCGTTGCTACAATCATACTGGTTACTAACTTTTTCATAGTTTTTGAAGGGTCGACTTAAGGGACTATTTTCTTTGGCAAACAGGTCAATTACAGCAGCCTGTCCGGAAGTAAATAGAGAAATCGATTGGTTTACTTTCTATGATTTTCGTTGCAACGAAAAAAAGAATAAATAGAAATCAAACCCGACGGTGTGCGAATCATCGATTACGCAGCATTCACAGTTGTAGCGTGTGATTGCTGCCAGCTTTCTCTGCGGCATTTGCGCAAGCTGTTCTTCCGGGAAATGTTTTGATAAACCCTGATCAGAACTTAACTGATTATGATCAGGGTTAAAAAACGCAAGAGTTAGAAGAACAAGAGAAATGATCTGATAATCACTTCTTTAAGTTTCAGTAAGTAAAAGGTAGTTTAATTTAAATCAAATATATTGTTTAGATGAACAAAACCCATTTAACGATAAACATATCGTTTTTTTCGTCGAACGTATCAAATATGTCGACTAAATTATTTACCGTTCAGAATCAGGTTTTTACAGAAGTCCTATTTAGTAAGAGAAAGGAGAGACACCTTTAGAACTCCCCTTTCCACACTACTACACTACAGTAGATCATAGATCAGCGCTGTTGTTGATTACTGATACTTTTTCACTTTCGTTCCGTCCTCGTATACATAAATGACCAGGCCCGGAGTATTTTCATTCACTTTCTGTCCCATCAGGTTCACGATCTCTTTCAAGGGATTTTCCTTCATACTGTTGTCTACTACAGTCATTTCATCAAAAACTCTTCGGGTACCGTCTTTATCGACCTGAGTAATCCGGTAATAATTCTTCTTCCCAACAGTGGGATTGGAATGAACAGCTGAATAATCCTGCCGTGCATCCGAATTTCCGGTTCCATAGGCAGGAATCTTGGAAATGCTTGTCCAGAGCTCTGCTTCCGGATTGACCGACCATTCAATGTCGAAATAATCGTTGTTTCTCTCAGATAAAGTAACCCAGTTCAAATGATTCTCATTCCCTACTCTTTTGCTTGTGAATGAAACCATTTCAACCGGAAGAACCACATTGCAAACCACATCAAAATCGGTTAATTTGTATCCGTTGGAGTTGAATGAATTATCCGACAGAAAATTCATGCGAAACTGGATATTGGAAGATGTCGGTAAAACAATCGCAGGAATCGTGGACCCGGGAGAAGAACCGAAATTCCCAGTCCATCCATTTCCTGCTCCATACGGATTAATCCAGTTTGCTCCATTATCCAAAGAGTAATAAATAAACATGAAGTCATACGTATATTCCGCATTCCCAAAAGCTGTAAACGTAACGGAAATCGTTGTGGCATTGGCACAAGATGCATTGATTGAAGACGACGTGTAAGTTGTATTCATGTTCGTACTGTAGTTTCCATTACAGTTCGTCGTAACATATCCACAACTGGATCTCCATTGTAATCCATTACCATCACTTGTCCATCCGGGATTTACTCCGGAAGTCCACGTATAAGGTAATTGTGAGAAAGCAGCAAAACCCGTTGCTACAATCAAACCGGTTAACAGCCTTTTCATAGCTTTTTGAGTGTTGCTTTCTGTAAATACTTTTCTTTCGCAAAGAGTGTGATAATCACTCCCTGTTCGTAGGCAAAGGAGAAATCCACAGATTCCCTTCTCAATTCTTCGTACTGAGAAACATCAAAAGAATAGATATCAAATCCAATGGCATTTGAATCATCGATAGAGTAGCTATTACAATAGTAATCTGTAATTGCTTTCAGTTTTTGCTGCGGCATCTGCGCAAGCTGTTCTTCCGAGAAATGAGCCAGAAGCCTTTGGTCAAAATTACTTTGACCAAAGGAGTAAGACGCAAGAGTTAGAAGAACAATAGGTAGTAATTTATTGTTCATCTTATTAAGTTTCAGTAACAATGAAATTATGCTATTCAACTAAAAATTTCATTATAATATGTGTGAATGCTAACTAAAGATGAGTGTTTTGTAAATTTTATCGAGTATTAATATATGTTCGTCGTCAATTTATTTAATTATATCGAAATTCCAACGCTTTTAAAGAAATCAACGTTTAGATAAACACAGCTAAATAATATCAATTCGATGTAAGAATAACAACAGGAATACTTACACCGGACTCATGTTAAATACATTTCCTTATTTTTGTGATTCAGAACCAATTTCATATGCGCATTCTATTTTCGATCGGTTTTCTTCTTGTTCTCCTGACTTCTTGCGGGGGCAATTCCACCAAAAAGAAACAAAAAGAACTCTCCATTGACGAGCTTTACAAAAAGTATCCGGACAGCGTTCCGATTCTTATCAAGCATGGAAACCTGATGTTGGAAAGATATGACTACGAAAAAGCACTTCAGGATGGTGCGAAGGCATACCGGATGCAGCAATCGAATATTGAAGCACGTTTTCTGTATGCAAACGCACTGAACAATCGCGCAAACCGAAGTGTGAGTGATGTGATGGCAGCCCAAAGTCACTTTAAGTATGTAGTGAAAAAACAACCGAAAAACACCACTGCATTGGTTGCACTTGCTACGACTTATGCGCAGCAGGGAGATAATGAAAAAGCATTTTACTATATCAACGAAGCGCTTCGAATAGATAAAAAATACCGCGATGCCTATATTCTGAAAGGAAGTATTTACCTGAGTATGGATAACCGGAAACTGGCAAAATCGTCCTATCAAACCGCAGTTGAGCAAGATCCTGAGTTCTTTGCAGCTTACATCAAGCTTGGACTAATCTATCAGGAAGAAGGCGATCCGCTGTGTATCCAGTATTTCATCACCGCAACTCAGATCCGTCCGAATAATATTGAAGCATATTACAATCTGGCCTACGCTTATCAGCAATTTGACAAGATTCCGGAGGCACAGCAAACATATCGTGAAATGATTAAGAAGGATCCAACCTTCACTCCGCCGCTTTTCCAGCTTGGGTGGATCAAGCAATTCAAACAAAATGATCTGGACAGCGCCATTTATTTCTATAACGAAACCTTGCAAAAAGAACCGCGCTATGTTGAAGCATGGCACAACTTAGGGCTTGCTTACGAAACCAAAGGAGAGAAATATCAGGCTATTCAATATTACCGAAAGGCTTTGAAATACAATCCTCAATTTGCAATTTCGGAAGAAGCAATCAAGCGACTGGCGAAATGACCCCGAAAAAGGCAATCCTCTTTCAAACTTGCATAGAAGCTCTCCTTCCGATATTGGGTTATTTTTATTGGAACTGGGATGCAAGCTTCATTTTGATGTTCTATCTGATTGATTGGATGCTGTTTTGGGCACTTACTCTTTTCAAAGCAAGAAAACGCATTGACTTTAGTGGAAATGAAGCGGAAAAACAAGTAGCAGTCAAACACCTTGCTCTTGCGTTCTTATGCATTTTAAGCACCTCTCTTGCCGTTTTCTTCACACTTCCGAATATGCATGAGGGTTTCTCCTGGACAGAACGGATTTGGGCCTTTTTGTCCTACAGTGATATGGGGATTCAGCAGGGATTTGTTTTAATTCCTTTGATGGTTTTGAGCGGATACCTCACCTACAAGCAGCAATTCCTTCTGCCGCAGTTATTTCGAAAATATCCGGTAAGTCAATTCACACGGGAAGGTGTGAAACAGGGAATCATCCTTTCACTCGCGTTCGGGATTGTTTTAGCGCTATCTTATTTCATACGGATTCCGGACGAAGTCATTCTCTTCGGAACAGTACTCGGTGTTGTTATTTACCGTTTGATTACCAGAAGCAGTTTGCTTTTCCGTTAAATTGCCTTTTCCAATTCCTGAAACACAACTCCAAGGCTTTCCAATTCTTCGAGAATTGGTGTGTAAACCTCCGGTTTTGTCGGAAGTAAAACGCCTCTATCTGAGATTTGATCCTGAAGAATCAGTTTTGCGCAAATACCTACCGGATAACCAACCGTTTTCGACATAGCCGTGTGAACCGGATCATCACCGATATTCACCATGGAAGATTCGATGAAACGTTGCTCGTTATTCAATAAATAGGTGAATTGATGCACCATCACCAGCATGTCTTTGTCTTCAGGTTCCAACACCCATTTATTTACCAGGATCTTTTCCAGAATCTGGGCAGGTGTTGCATTCTTTAAACCAATTTTCACAGAAGAATCGAATAGATCCAGCCACTCAAATTTATGCAGGTCGCTTACGCCCAATTTTTCACAGGCTCCGATCCATTTTTCTTCCACACTCAAACTTTCATTAAAGGGCAAAAATGCATTGATAAAAGATCTTGGAGTCAAATCCTCGGAATCCTGAAGCATAAAACTGTCATCCGTCAATCCAAGTTGAACGAAGACGTTCCAAGCCTGGCAAAAACCATTTTTACGCAACGTACCGCGGTAAATCGTCGGAATATCTTCCATTCCGTAAATAGCTCTGTATGACAAAGAATCGCGGTTTGCATATCCTTCGAATTCGCCGTAACCTTCCACTGTGATAGTATCCAAACGATTGAACACCTGTGTATAAGGAATGTATTTATACTGATGCTGATCGATGTAACGAGCCGTTCCGCCCTGCGCCGCCAAAACCACGTTTCGCGGATTCCAGGTAAATTTGTAATTCCATGGATTGGTATCGCTTTCCGGGGCCATCAAACCTCCGCAGTATGATTTGAATCCGGAGATAACTCCTCCCTGATTTCTGATCGAATCGATGATTTTCATCGCACTCATGTGATCAATTCCGGGATCAACCCCAACCTCATTCATGAAAATCAGTCCCGCATTCCGAACTTCTTCATTCAGCTCTCTCATTTCAGCAGAAACATACGAAGGAGTAATCAGGTTTTTCTTTAACTCCAGGCAATCTTTTGCAATCTCCACATGAAAACGTGCAGGAAGCATGGAGATAACCAAATCTGCATTTTTCAACTCCTCCCAACGTTCATTCCGATCCAGTGCATTAAACGAAAGAGCCACACCACAAGGATGACCTGCAAGCTTAAACTTCACTAAATCCAACGATTGATCCACCACACGCAATTGCCAGTTATTCTTCTCCGCGTGATTAAGCAAGTACTTAATCAAGGTTGAAGCTGAAAGACCGGCTCCTAAAAGCAAAATTCGTTTCATACCCTTTAAATCTGTTACGAAATTAACTCAAATCGCCGAATTCATAGTTCGAATTAACCTTATTTAAATTGAAAAGCTAAAAGAAGATGTGGAAAACAAAAAAGCCTCTTAAAAAAAGAGGCTTTTTGTTCAATATTTCAAAAAATGAATTATTTCAATTCAGAAAGTTTGAATGATTTTCCGTGCATTGAACTCGTAACTTTAAACCAGGTCTTTCCACAGTTGCTTCCATCCAAAAACTTAATCTCCGTGCCCTCACTGTAGCTGAATCCTTTTGATGCACCTGCACTGATATAGTTATGTCCACCATTCACACAGTACTTGTACTCTGATGATGAATCATTAATCACCTTAAACTCAATATTTCCAAGTACTTTCTCCGTAGAATTTGAAGTCGCCGAAGTAAATGACTGAATTCCCAACGCTCCAACAAATGCCAATGTTGCAAACGCAGAAATTTTGATTAGTTTTTTCATAGTAAAAATTTTTTGGTGTATAAATATATGAAAACTGACTTTAAAACTCTAAAAAATTTATTTGGTTGCGTCTACAGCGAACATTAATACCAATTTTCCTGTAGAATCATACACATTGAGTACCTGTTCTGCAAAATCGACTGTTAATCCCTTGCTGTTCAGGATTTCCATAAAGCGTTTTTCAGTTGTTGCAACCAACTCATCTGCACAAAGCATCTTTGTCGACATCACATTTGAAAACTCAACCGTATTTCTGGTTGTTGTCATCCCGCCTGAAATGCGGTTACAGCCATTGCTCCCGGTAAAAGAGTTTGTAGCCATATCCATTTTAATTCCTGCTTTTGAATTCTTTACGGAAACACCGTCTATCTGAATCAATTTCAACTCTTGTTGATTGAAATAATTCCAGGGCGTTTTTTCCGGTCTTCCGCCAGACATTGCTCCGGGATCTTCCGGATTCGGTTTGATTGCCAGTTCAAAAGCAAATACTTCCTTTTTCTTTGCCGTCCAGATCATTTTTCCATCCTTGTGGGAAATCTTAAATGACTTTTCAGAAATAGAGCTTAAAAACTCTCTTTCAATTTCCATTTGTGCGTCCTGGCAAGCCATTAACGTTGAACCGCCAACCTTCACGGAAATCTTGCTTTGTTTCTTGTTCAATTTCACTGCGCTGAAAAAACTGTTACATCCGCTTCTTCCGGAAATGCGTTTAAAAACACTGTCAAATGACAACGAAACATTCGCATTGGTCAGATCTTTCCCATTCATACGGATTACGCGATAAACAGAACCTTCGTCTCCACTGATTTTCGGGGTAACTGAAATGATCTTATCCAATTTGTAGATGTACTTTGACAAATCCTGCGGAACTGGTTCCGGACGAGGTGTTTCGATCACATCAATCACATATCTGTTTCCCGGTTCGTAGTTAAATCCGGCAATGCGTTCGTAAAACAATTCCCAGGTTTTAGAACCATCTCTCTGAACCTGAAAACAAGTTTGCGCCATCATTCGGCGACATGGAACACACTCCTCCTTCACAACCATACGAATCTTTTTCTGACTGAAACTAACTGGTGTCAATCCGAAAATGCTCAAGGCAACAATTAAAAACCCTTTCATCTTGTATATTTTTCCGAAAGATAAATCAAATTCTAAGCCAAACTCCGATTTTCTGTCAAAAGTATCAGCCAATTTTTGTTTAACCGGAAATTAAAAAGCATTTGAACAATCTGGAAATGAACAACCTACGATCGGAGATTCGGATCCCCTCTTTTCATACATTCTTTTTTGACTTACATCAAATTCAACGCCCTATTCCGGCTTTTTTTAAAGAAACTTCAAAAAGATTCTGAATCTTCGCTGAAAGCATTCAGTAAGAAACTGATTGCCTTCATACTACAAATTTGACCAAACAAAAAACGTTATGAGAAATACTATTAGCTCCGGAATAGTAATTGTTTGTTTACTTATTTCCTTTACAAACTACGGACAACCTCCATGCACTTCCGGTCCACCATCAGCAAGTGATAATTGCGCAACAGCCCCCGTAATAGCATTGAATGGTGTGTATTGCGACAACACCTGCAGCTATACCGCCAATGACGCCTTGTGGTTCAAGAACAGTAATGTATTCTGTAGCTCAGTAGCTAAGCAAACGGTAGAAAACAACAGTTTCTATCTATTTCAGGCAACGGCATCTTCCGTAAGTCTCACGATTTGTACACTGCCCGGATGCACCAACAAGGGAAGCATTATCGGAGCATCAGGAATTCAGGCTCTGATTTTTAATTTTCCCACAGCAAACGGAATCGGGACCTGCGGCTCGGGTGCGATTAACGGATATTACTGCCTGAAACAACTCAGCGGAACGGATTGCAGTTCCTGCGGAAACCCGAAAGGATGTGTAAGCACCACCGTTTCCGGATTGACAAGCGGGAAATTCTATTACCTCATGATCGACGGCTATGAAGGTGATTGCTGCCCCTTTGAAGTCCAGTTCACTTCAAATGTTTCGTTGCCAATCGAATTGTTAAACTTTTACGGGGAATCCGGCACTTCCGGAAATGAACTCTGGTGGCAGACAGCCAGCGAACGGAACAACAGTCATTTTGAAATTGAACGCAGCATTGACGGAACACATTGGATCAAAATAGGTTCGAAACAAGGAGCAGGCAACTCAACCAGCCTGCTGTCCTACTCTTTTCCGGATCGGGAACCGGACGCAAACCTGACGTATTATCGTCTGAGACAAATCGATTTTGACGGGAATTATTCATTCAGCAATATCATCTCCATTCAGGGAAGCCCGTTCAATGGGGTTACATTCTCTCCGAATCCTGTGGATGATCTTTTGGAAATCCGTATAAACGCTCCGAAAAAGGGATTGTACGCAGCCACTTTTATTTCCATACTCGGTGTTTCCATCGAAAAACAATTTCAGCTGGAAGAAGGAAATAATTTACTGAGATTGGATTTATCTGACGAGCTATCCGGCGGGATTTACCTCTTAAAAATCACGAATGAATCCGGTTTGGTTCTCAGTTCCGGAAAGCTGATTAAGAATTGATTTGAGAAACTACTTTCCAATACAAAACTTGCTGAAAATATTCGCCAGCAGGTCGTCTTCTGAGATTTGTCCGGTGATGCTTCCCAGCCAGAACATTGCCTGACGGATATCCATCGCTACAAAATCTCCGGTAATATTGGTTTCCAGACCCCATTTCGCTTTCTCCAACGAATCTTCGGTTTTTTGCAGCGCATCCAGATGGCGCGCGTTCGTTACGATTGTGTCGGATTGTGTATTGAAAGATCCCAGAATCTGAGTCGACAACCATGTTTTCAATTCTTCGATACCGCTTCCGTTCTTAGCACTGATTGGCAAAAACGGCGTATTAAAAGTCCACGGATTGTTCAATTGATCCGGCCGCAAATCGTATTTATTTCCCAAGACCAAAAAGTGTTTTCCGGGATAAGTTTGCGCCTGCTCATCTGCCCAACGTCCGGTTTCTTCGGAATTCATGGATAAATGCCCTTCTTCGGAAGACTGATCGGCACTGAAATCGCTCAACATCAGGACAATTTTTGCCTGTTTGATCTTATCCAGAGAACGCTGAATTCCCAACGCTTCGATTTCTTCGGCTGCTTCATCCCGGATTCCGGCTGTATCAATTAAGCGGAACAAAATCCCGTCGATATTCAGAATTTCTTCAATCACATCACGGGTTGTGCCGGCAATGTTGCTCACGATGGCGCGATCTTCACCCAAAAGCTGATTCAAAAGAGTGCTTTTCCCGGTATTCGGTGCGCCAACAAGTGCCACAGGAACTCCGTTCTTCAACACATTTCCCAATTCAAAAGACTGAATCAGTTTGCGAACATAAGCCAGTACTTCGGTGACCAAAGCGAGCAACTCTCTTCTGTCGGCAAATTCCACATCCTCTTCCGCAAAATCGAGTTCCAATTCAACGAGCGAGGCAAAATGAATGAGTTTTTCGCGTAAGTCAGTCAATTCGGTGGAAAAAGAACCCCGCATCTGATTCATTGCTACTTCATGCGAACGGGCAGATTCAGAAGCGATCAAATCCGCGACCGCTTCAGCCTGACTTAAATCCATTCTTCCGTTCAGAAAAGCACGCATCGTAAATTCTCCGGGTTGCGCCAATTCACAGCCATTTGCTAAAAGCAAGTTGATAATTTCCTGCTGAATAAATACAGACCCATGACAGGCAATTTCAACCGTGTTTTCTCCCGTAAAACTATGTCCTTCATGGAAAATCGTTGCAACCACCTCATCCAAAACAGAACCGTCGGCCTTTTTCAAACGCACAAAATGCGCACTGTGAGAAGCCGCATCAGCGTAAGACTTACCGGAAATCCGATCCAGAATAGAAATTGCATCCTTGCCCGACATACGGATCAATGCAATTGCCCCCATTCCGGGAGCAGTAGATAAAGCGCAAATGGTTTTTGGAGAAACACTCATGGTGCAAAGTTACAAAGAAAAAAGCCGATCCTTCATGTTCGGACCGGCTCTTCGGGAAGGTTTTACCCTTGTTTCTTTTCAGTATTTCAATTACAAATCTCTTCTGCGCAGGATGAAATAAGTGATTGCAAAGCAAAGTACTACATAAAAACCCGCCAGCAACAATTGTTCATTCAAACTCAAGATGAAAGCATTTGCTCCTTTTTCGCTCGAATTCAAAATGGCTTTGAAAAACGGGATCGGGGTCAGATCGGCATACACTTTCAATGGGAAGAACGTATACATTTGTTTGGAAATGATGTTTCCGACAATGGATTCAACCGGGAAATACAGAATAAACGTAACGATCGCAATAGCCGGTCTTTTAACCAAAATGGCGAACAGGAAAGCAAAGCTGAAATACCCGATTGTTTGCACAAAATACAAGGCAATGAGATGAATGTTTTCAAAAATATCCGTATTCGAAGATTCGATCAACCCAATCACCAAACCACATAAAAACGTATAAAGGGTTGCGATGGTACTCAGGAAGACAACAAATACAAATTTCCCCAGAATAACCTGATGTTTGGTAGAACCTTCAATGATATTCTGGCGCATGGTTTTGTATTGAATATCATTCGTGGTGATAATTACCACCAAAACCGCCAGCAGTATATTGAAAAAACTTGCGCTAAACGTGATGAAACTCCATATATGAGGGAAATCTAATGGATTATCCTGCGTGAAAATCATTTTCAGATCCGGCTCATGCTGAAAGAAAAAGTTCATGAAATACATCCAGGATGGTACGATCAACATGTAAACCGCAAACAAAATTTTCAGCGTTTGAAACTTTCTTAGTTTCGCATATTCAAGTGCTATAATATTTCTCATAACTTCATTCTTTCGAGGAAAATAGTTTCCAGGCTTTTCTGATAAGCATGTAATTCGGAAAGGTAAATCCCTTGTTCAACTATTAATTGGTTCAATCTCGCTCCTGAAACTCCTTCTTCCAGTTCTACCAGCAACGAGTCATCTGTTTTATCCAAAATCTTCACTTCCGAAATTTTGTTCAACACCTGAATCAGCTGTTCCGGATTTTCCGCCATCAATTTGTAGGATTTTCGCTGAATCAACAGGTCTTTCATGGTTCCGTTATAAACCATTTCTCCTTGTTTCAACATCACCACATGTGAACAGATCTTCTGAACTTCATCCAGAATATGTGATGCCAAAATGATGGTTTTTCCTTGTCCGGCAATGTTCAGGATCAGTTCACGCATTTCTGCAATCCCTTCAGGATCCAATCCGTTGGTAGGCTCATCCAGAACCAATACTTCCGGATCCGTGAGAATAGCTGAAGCTACTGCCAATCGTTGTTTCATTCCCAAAGAATAGGTTCTGAAAGATCTTTTTCCGCGATCCGCCAGATCTACATATTCCAACACTTCCCGGATACGCTCTTTGGGGTTCTTCAAACCTTTGATCGTTGCCGTAACCCTTAAATTATCATAGGAATTCAAATAGGGATAAAAATTCGGTGTTTCAAGCAAACATCCGATCCGGAGTCTGTTGCTGTCTTTCTGACCATTTCCAAACCAGGAGAAAGATCCCTGCGTGGGGTGCAAAATTCCCATCAGCATGGCGAGGGTGGTTGTTTTTCCGCTTCCGTTTGGACCCAACAATCCGTAAACATTCCCCTTTTTGATATCAAAAGACACACTTTTTACGGCATCTACCTGCTTGTATGATTTCGATAGGTTATTAACTTCAAGAATAATGTCAGACATAAGTTCTGTTTTTTACAAAACTAAAAGAAACCGGCAACTGAAAATTAAAATTTAGTACAGGAGGTGAAATTTGAATTATGAATGTCGAATTACCAGTGCCGAACAATCCCTAATCCGGCATGACTTCACACACTTGTAAAACAACATCCGAAAAAACGAGCAACAAAAAAACAGAAAACACCTTCCCGTCCCTCAAGTATGGATCAAGCATAGGTTAAGCTTAGATAAAGTATAAAAATGTTATAGATTTAACGTTTAGTTTTAGCGCCTTTAAGCCATTTTTGAACTTAAATCACCCTGTTTTCGTCTCAAGATCTTGATTCTACAGCCTTAGTGCTAGTTCTTCCTGCTCCACCTCGCTTCCCAAATATGGGAAGTATCTAAAAAAGAATGCGCAATTATTTTAAGAACGCTTGTCCTGAAAGAAATCGATCATCAGTTGTGCGCATTCTTTTTCCATCGGGCCTTTTGACACTACGGTCTTCGGATGATACAATTCATTCTGGAAACGACCTGCTCCGCGTTTTTCATCTCTGCTGGCAAAGACGATTTTATCCAGCTGCGACCAATAAAGTGCACCTGCACACATCACGCACGGTTCAAGCGTCACATACAAGGTACAATCCTTCAGGTATTTTGCTCCAAGGTATTCCGATGCTGCCGTAATTGCCTGCATTTCTGCGTGCGCCGTTACATCGTGAAGGCGCTCCGTTAAATTGTGCGCCCGCGCTATGATCTGATTATTCACCACGACAACTGCTCCCACGGGAATCTCACCCAATTCGAAGGCTTTTTGCGCCTCCATGTAGGCCTGACGCATGAAATATTCATCGTTGTAAGGAGAAATCATGGCTTATCTATCGATAGAAACTTCAAAGGTCTTGGTCCAGTATTTTCCGGTCATATACAATTTCTTTGTCAGCTTGTTGTATGCGATTCCATTCAATACATCTCCGCCATTCTTTCCGCGGACAACCAATTCATTTGCGTCAATTTCTTCTAAAACACGACCGGTAGTCGGTTCGATCACTAAAACAGTTCCGGTCATATAAACATTCGCGTATATTTTTCCATCGATGTATTCCAACTCATTCAGGTTTGTTCTCGGACCTTCCTTATCGTATACTTCAATGGCGCGAATTGCCTGAAAGGACTTCGGATCGCGGAAAGTAATGCGTTCAGAACCATCCGACATCATAATCACTTTTCCGTCATTACACAATCCCCAACCTTGCCCGACATACTTGAATTCATCTTTCAAAACCATTGTTTTCTTGTCGTAAACAAAGCATTTGCCGTTCTGCCAGGTAACCTGATATACCAAATCTCCCAAGATCGTGATTCCTTCTCCGAAATGAGTCGGGTCCAGACCTATTTTAGGTTCGATAAACTTTCCTGTTTCCAAAGAAATCGGCCCGACCAGCGTTTTCCCCAATTGCCCCGGATCACCCGTTCCTTCATACAACTGGTTTCCGTCGAATTCAAAACCTTGTGTGTAATTCTCCTGATTGTGCGGATATTCTTTTACGATCTTTACAAATCGTATCTCAGGCAGGATATTTGAAACAACACGAACGTTGATTCCATTCTCCAAAGACGTTCCATCCTTAAAAGTAGATCGAAGCACCAAAGGTCTTGTTCCAACGCCATAATAATTTGTCTGCATGGCAACGGTTCTCATTTGAGGCTTCGGGTTATTCCAGGTTTCAAAGATTGAATCGTTATAAAGCAACTCCACTTTCACCATTCCTTCCGGAATCGAAAATTTTACGGGAACTTCTGTTCCGTATTCCACCTGGATGTTTCCGGGAGTTTCAAACTTCGCCATTGGCGTATCTTCCGGTTCTTCACTCGAATTATTGATCAGCGGAACAATAACGAATGCCGCAACAACCAAAATAAGCAGAATAATGATTCCGTATTTTTTCATAGTTAAATGAGTTTCATAATTTCCGAAGCATCTATTTCACTGTGTGTAGCGGAATAAATAACTTCCCCGTTATTCATCAGTATTGCCTGAGGAGATTGATGCTGAACGTTTGTCATTTCTGCAATCTCGTCAGATAAAGGTCTATAAGCTAACAAATCCAGGTAAACGCAAACTGCCTTTTCCGGATCCATTTTATTTTCAAATCGGTTGAGTGCCATGGAGGAAATACTGCAACGCGTACTGTGTTTGAACAGCAAAACGGGTTTCTCATCAGATGAATCAACTAATTCACGCAATTGCTCTGAACTGGTCAGTTTCACCCAGGAAAATTCTGTTTTTTGCTTACTCGAAAAAAGTCCCATCTTAGAAATTCACTCCTTTAAATTGTTTCAGGAAACGCACGTCATTTTCAGAATACAATCTCAGATCGTTTACTCTGAATTTCAATTGAGCAATGCGTTCAATTCCCATTCCGAATGCAAAACCGGTGTATACTTCCGAGTCAATGCCGGAAGCTTCCAACACATTCGGGTCAACCATTCCGCAACCTAAAATTTCCAACCAACCGGTGTATTTACACACATTGCATCCTTTCGAATTACAAATCGTACAGGAAACATCCACTTCTGCACTTGGTTCTGTGAACGGGAAGTATGAAGGTCGAAGACGAATTTTAGCTTTATCTCCGAACAGGGATTTCGCAAAGTAATCCAGCGTTTGTTTCAAATCTGCAAAGGATACATTTTTATCGATGTACAATCCTTCTACCTGATGGAAAAAGCAATGCGCACGGGCAGAAATCGCTTCATTCCGGTAAACCCTTCCCGGAGAAATTGTCCGGATCGGCGGAGTGGAAGATTCCATCACACGCACCTGGACGGAAGAAGTATGCGTTCTCAAAGCCATTTCGCGTTCTCCTTTTTCAATGAAGAAAGTATCCTGCATATCTCTTGCCGGGTGTTCCGGCGGGAAGTTCAATGCCGAGAAATTGTGCCAGTCATCTTCAATTTCCGGTCCTTCCGAAACAGAATAACCGATGCGTTCAAAAATGGAAATGATTTCGCTGCGAACAATGGAAAGCGGATGTCTTGCACCAAGCGGAATCGGTTCTGCCGGTCTTGTAACATCTACATCAGAGTCGGAGCTTTGTGTATTTTCAAAACTTTCTTTGGAGATCTGCCACTTTTCTTCTGCCAGCAAACGCAAGCCGTTCAAAAGCTGCCCAACTTCCTTTTTTTCCTCATTCGGAACGCTTTTCAACTCTCCGAAAAGATTCTTCAATTCTCCTTTTGACCCTAAAAAATGAATACGGAATGCCTCAACAGCATTTAAATCCGTTAATGCATAATTTTCAATAGCTTCCTTAGCTGCAGCGATTTGCTCTTTCATTATTTTGTAACAACCTTTTGGGGTTTCTAAACGTCTATCTAAAAAAATATTACCGAAAATGTAACTTTTTCTTTTAATTTGATGTTTAAAAACATACTTTTTCGAGCAACGAAGTTACGAAATTGTGGAGAATCAGATTATAATCGCAAAAAGATTATATTTACAACGAAAAAAAATAACACTATGAACAAAATGGTACGTAAAATTGGATATTTCTCCTTGCTTTCAGTGCTTTTGGTATTGAGCTCCTGTAAAAAGGACCCTTCAATCCTGAAGGTTTTCGTGCGTTCATCAAACAACGAATTAGTGAACAATGCAAAGGTTATTCTTATTGCTGACGTTAATTCAGAACCTGCTACACCTGAATATGTGGATACTGTTCAAACAAACTCCTCGGGTTTTGCCTACTTCGATATGGAAGAATTTTTTAGCTTACTTGGAAAGAAAGAGACGACAGGATACTTCGACGTATTGGTAAAAAGAGACACTTCTCAGGGATCAGGATACATTCGTTGCAGAGCCCACATTACAAATGTCCTAACTGTTCATCTCCAATAACATTGAAAAACATGAATATAATAATTAAATCAGCATTTTATGGAGCCCTGGTTGTTGGAATGGGTGTCGTTTTCTCTTCTTCAGGTTGTAGAAAAAAGAAAGACACTACAGCCATCATCTATGTTGTAGATGCTCAGAATGAACGAGTTGCCGGAGCACAAGTTGTACTTAAGGGTGAATCGACTGTTACACCTTCCCCGCCGGTAATTTTATTTGACACAACACTATCGGATGGTTCCGGTGTAGCGATTTTCAACTTCAATGATGTCTACCAACTTGGACAAGCAGGAGTAGCCGTTTTAAATATCGAAGCACGAAAAGATGCTTTAAGCGGACAAGCTATTATTAAAATCGAACAAGAAAAAGATAACGAAGAAACTGTATTCATCCAGTAATTCTTTAGTATAGAAGGCTTAAGCCCCGACATTCTGAAATATTCGGAAGTCGGGGTTTTTTATTCATTGAGAATTTTGAAAAAAAAATTCATAGAGCCATTTCATTCATTTGCCCCCGATTCTTAAGAGAGAATGTTCGAGATTTGGAAGACAAACTTATCACTATTATGATAACACGAACTGTTTTAACCCTGACAATAGGAATAGCTTTAGTAAGCATCGGCTCTTGCAGAAAGAAAGCCGACACAATTGCTAAGATCTATGTTCTGGATCAGACCAACAGCCGTGTTGCCGGAGCAACAGTAAAACTTGTCGGAGAAGATACTGGAGGTAATCAACCACATGGTTCATTGAGAGATCCAAAAGTAGCAACGACTAATGATAAGGGTGAGGCCATTTTCAATTACAACGATATCTATCAGTTGGGGCAATCTGGTGTCGCCGTTTTTAAAATAGAAGCAAGCTTGGGTGGTGCCGTTGGTAACGGCATCATCAAAGTGGAGCAGGAAGAAACTACTGAAGAAACGGTGTTTATTCCGTAATTAATTATAAAAAGTCGGGGCGAAAAATTTTTCGCCCCGACTTTTTTTATTCTACTAGTTCGTAATTCGTTTTCTTTCCTTTTACGATTGCGGGAATCCCCGATTTCAACCACAAAGGCTCCGACTTATTGAGCAGGTAATAATCAAAGAACTGACGCATCCGGATACTCAAATCCATTCTATTGGCAGGTTTCATCAGGTTGTGATCGTCTCCGTTATAATTCAGCAGCCAAACCGGTTTCTGAAGCCTGCGAAGACCTGTATACAATTCGATTCCCTGATACCACGGAACTGCCCCGTCTTCGTCGTTGTGCATGATCAACAACGGAGTTTTCACTTTCGGCAACCCAAACAAAGGGCTGTTTTCGACATACAATTCAGGGGATTCCCAAATGGTTTTCCCGATTCTGCTTTGTGAATGCTCGTATTGGAACTGACGGCTGTAGCCGGATCCCCAACGGATTCCTCCGTAAGCCGAAAACATGTTGCTCACAGGTGCACCCGCCATTGCCGCCGCAAAACGATCTGTCATCGTAATTAACTGTGCCGTTTGGTAACCTCCCCAGCTTTGTCCCTGAAGCCCCATTCTCTTCGAATCGATGTTTGAATATTTCTTCAAAACTGCATCCGTTCCACTCAAAATACAATCGTAAGCACTGTTTGCCGGATGTCCGGGAGTGTAGCGAATGTCCGGAATGAAGACAACATATCCTGCAGATGCATATTCCGTCGGGAAAATGATTGATGCTGTTGGTTTAGGAGCATAATGATTGTGGATCTGATCTGAATAGGTTTCATAAAAATACACCAGCAAAGGGTATTCCTGATTCGGATCGAAATTTTCCGGTTTGTAAAGTAATCCTTCCAAAGGAATTCCCGAATAGCTGTTCCATTTAATCAATTCCACCGTCGACCAATTGTATTGGCTTTGCTGCGGGTTTGCCCACGAAATCTGCGAAATATTTGCTCCGGGTTTCGTGGTCGAAAACAAATCAGGGAAATCGCTGTTGGAAGACTTGTTAAACAAAATACGGTCGCTTTTCTTCGACTTGTAGAAATTGTAATAGCTGTGTCCTGAACCGGAAATCAATTCGAATGCAGGATTGGCAAAAGAACCTTTTACGCGATACACATCCATCATCTTAGTTGTTCTGCTGAAACGTGTCAGAACGGTATTTTCAGGATAGTAGCGAAGGGAATCCGGATTCAGGTTGTACAACACATAATTGTAATTGGTATCTGTTTCCGAATTCTGAAGAATACTTGTGATTGGTCGGAGGGACTTTTGTTTCAGGTCGTAAGATAAAAGATCTTTGTCCGATTGAATCAGCACGTTTTGATCGTTTGGACCCCAACCGATGATTCCCTGTGGCAAATCTTCATAAATCTGTCCGTTCTTATCTTCGATCAACGTACCTTTCCATCCGCAGGTGATGCATTCTTCTACCTGAGAATCCACATTCATCAGATAGTAATTTTTGGTAATATCATTCCAGAAAACAAAATACTCTCCGTTCTGTGATAATGAAGGCCGGGAATACAATTTATCGCGCAGAGGCGTAATCTTTCCGTCCTTGACCTGAATCAGGTAATAATTATCCGGATTCGGGAAAGTCCAGGTTGCAAAGCGATAAGCTGCATCACTGCTTGCCAGAATCACCTGCTGAGGATATCTCTCAGATGTGTACAAATTCAGGGAATCGGAACCCAATTGAGTCGTTGTTCCGGAATTGAGGTGATATACCGCCAGATTCGTTCTGTTCTGATCGCGTTTCAATTCCACCAATTGCTGCGGCTGCAAACGATCATCTTTCCAGTGCCACAAATCTACTTTCGCTTTTTCACTTTCCAACACCGTATCCTTGAACGGTTTTTCAGGTCTGTCTGCCACTCCGAAAAACACTTCCGAATCATTGTTGTTGAGATATGGCTTAAAATTGGAAGAAAGCACCTCATCGTTATCGAAAACAACTGCCGTATCGACTAATTGTCTGAACTCTTTCGAAGCAGGCTGAATCATGAACAAAGACCAGCGTTTATTAGAACTCGTATCAACTGTTGCCAAACCTAAAAGCGTGTTGTTTTTTCCCGAAAAAGTCAGTCCGGAATATTCTGTAACGCGTTTTTTACTGCTCCAGAGATCTTTCCCCGAAAGATTGTAAATATTCAGTCGCAGGGAATCTTTTTTGAATTTTTCCTGCTGTACAAAAAGCACATATTGTCCGTCTTTGCTCACTTCAAACTGAGTGACATTCTTGAAACATTTCTTTTCCTTCGAATCCAGGCTGATCACCGTCAAAAGCTTTCCGTCTGTTTTGATCTTGCCTTTTTTCTTCTCCTGCTTCTTTTCCTTTTTATCTTCTTTTTTGGTCAAATACGCTTTCGGCCATTCGTTTTTATTGGACGTGAAAGCAAGTGTATTTCCTTTTTCAGAGAGACGGAATTCTTTCAATTGACTGAATTTCACCAGTGAATCCTGGCTCAAAAACCAAATTCCCAAGGAATCTTTCGGCCATTTTTCTTTATTCACTTTTGCTAATTCCACTTTGCGCAGCGTGTCGAAACCGGGGTGAATTTTAAATGAAATCACATTTCCTGTTCCTTCAAATCTCGGTTCATATCCTCTTGCAACCGAATCCTTTTTCCCTGTTTCCAGATCAACCGCAAACAAGAATCCATCGCCGCGATAAGGTTTAACGGAATAAACTGCGAATCTGCCATCCTGAGAAAGCTGAACGTCTCCTACCCTGTTCCAGGAATTATAAACCTCCGGCCCAAGTATTTTCTTTTGCCCGAAGACACTTGTTCCAAACAACATCACAATCAAAAGACTGAATCCTACTGAAGCTTTCATCAAAACGAAATAATTTTAAACCAAAGCTTAAATATAAATACTTAATTTGTGACGCAAATAATAAAACCGATGATACTGAAAAAAGGAACGATGCTCACAATCAACTTATTTTGAGAATTCCGGCTTTCAGCACCTTGTTATTATCCTTCAAAAAACGACACTTTTCCGTAAATTGATCAGGTAATACCGGCAGGAATCAAACTTTAATTCATGAAAATTCCATTTCTTATTCTTCTGTCATTCGTGACCATGCAGTTATCTGCTCAGCACAGTACTATTTTTCCGCAGCCAAACAACGTAGAACAAACTTCAGATTCTTTTACTTTCAATGGTCAGCTGAAACTGGAAAACAATGAGGATACAAAAAAACTGTATCCGTACTTTCATGAGTTGTTTGAGAAAGATCATGGCATTCATTTAGCCTTGAGCGATCCGAAAGATGCCTCTGTTCATTTACAGCGAATCAACACATTTGTCTATACGGAAGGCTATCAATTAACAGTTTCAAACAAGGGAATCGACATTCAATACAGCAATTATCAAAGTCTTTGCAATGCTCTGCAAAGTCTGAATCAACTCATTCAGAATCCGAATACGCTTGGCGGGATTCGTATTTCGGACGAGCCCGCTTTTTCCTACCGTGGAGTTCATTTGGACTGCAGCCGTCATTTCTTCACCATCGCAGAAGTGGAAGGATTTATCGATCAAATTGCCCGACTGAAATTCAATCGTTTTCACTGGCATTTAACAGACGATCAGGGCTGGAGAATCGAGATCAAAAAGTATCCGAAACTGACTTCTGTCGGAGCATGGAGAGACAGCACACTGATCGGTCACTTCAGCAAACAACCCATCGAATACGAACATAAAAGATACGGCGGATTTTACACGCAGGAAGAAGCAAAACACCTGGTAGAATACGCCAGAATCCGTGGAATTGAAATTATCCCCGAAATCGAAATGCCGGGGCATGCACGGGCAGCTTTGGCCGCTTATCCGGAATTGAGCTGTACGGAAAAACAACTTCCGGTGGTCGGAACCTGGGGAGTTTTTGACGATGTTTTCTGTTCACAGGATAAAACAAGAGCCTTTTTAAAAGATGTTCTGGATGAAATCATTGAGATTTTCCCGTCGCCGGTGATTCATATCGGTGGAGATGAATCACCGAAAATCAATTGGGATAAATGCGCGAAATGCAAGGCCGTTATGGAAGCAAATCACATTCATAACACACATGCACTTCAAAGCTTTTTCATCACGGATATCGAAAAACACCTCAATTCCAAAGGAAGAACCATTATCGGTTGGGATGAAATCCTGGAAGGTGGTTTGGCTCCGAATGCACAAGTGATGTCGTGGCAGGGAATGGAAGGCGGAATTGCAGCTGCAAAGCAAAAACATCAAGTGGTAATGACTCCGACTTCTTATTGCTACTTCGATTACTACCAAAGCGGACATCCTTCCGAGCCTTTGGCAATCGGCGGTTATCTGCCTTTGGAAAAAGTGTATCAATTTGATCCTACAAAAGGAATTGAGAATGAATACAAACGTTACATTTTAGGAGGACAGGCAAATCTTTGGACGGAGTATATTTCAACGATGCAGGCTGTCGAATATCAAATCTTTCCGCGTTTGGTTGCCATGTCGGAAGTTCTGTGGAATCGAAGCAAGCTTCCTTATAACACTTTTGTAGAGGCTTTATCGACCATTTACCTCCCACAATTGAAAAAAGACGGGATCAATTTCTCAACTTCCTTTTTGGATCCTGCTTTGAAAGCAAAGGCTTCAGCAGCCGGAATCGATTATGACCTTTCAAAACCAGTAGATGAAGTAAGCTTTTACATCAATAACGAAGTCGTTAATTCCCTATCAATTCAAAGCACCAATACAGCAAAGACACAATCTCTCGAAGTTCATTCCCGTATCGGAAACCAGGAATTGAGAACCTGTTCTTATCGTTTCACTTCACATCTGGCTTTGGGGAAACCGGTTGTATTCGGCACAAAACCACATGAAAAATACAACCACAACGGAAATTTAGGACTCACAGACGGAATTGTAGGCGGAAAGCCGTGGAAAGGCAACGAATGGCTGGGTTTCAATGAAGACACCATTCAATTCACTCTGGATCTGGAAACGGTAACCAAGTTCAACAGCATCCGAATCGGAACACTGAATGATCCCGGATCGTGGATTTACCGTCCGGAAAGTTTTCAGATTCAAGTCAGTTCCAATGGCAAAAAGTACAAAAACCTTGCTGTTGCCAAATTGAACGGAGATTTGATTGAGGTGGAGAAAAAAATGAAAGCACGCTTTGTGAAAGTGACGATTTTCAATAAAGAAGTGATTCCGCAAGGACAAACCGGCGCGGGATTCACACCATGGACATTTATCAACGAACTCATCCTATCCAAATGAAAATAGAAATCTGCGTCGGCACATTGGAAGCCGCAAGAATTGTAAGTAAGCAAAAAATTGACCGGATAGAAACCTGTATTGCTTTGGAACAAGGCGGATTGACTCCTTCCGGGGCAATGCTTTCATGGATTCACAATACTTTTCATGTGGAACAACACGCCCTGATTCGTGTCAGAGCGGGAGGCTTTGTTTACAACTACGATGAAATGGTGGTGATGCGCGACCAGATTCTGGAATTGAAGAATTCAGGAATCACAGGATTTGTAGTTGGTGCATTGACTTCTGACTTCAAATTGAATTTAGAAGCACTGGAAACATGGAAACGGACAGCACCTCAGCTGGATTTCACCTTTCACCGGGCATTCGACAGTATTCCGGATTGGAAAACGGCTATGGATCAACTGATCAAAATGGGATTCAAACGCATCCTGACAAGCGGTTCCGACCAAAATGTTTCTCAAGGTATGAACCGTTTGAAAGAATTGGTTTCCTATGCAAACGGACGAATCGAAATCATGGCCGGAGGCGGCGTAAAAGAAGAACTGATTCCTGAATTAAAAGCTGCCGGAGTAGATGCCATTCATTTTTCGGGAACCTCTGCAGTAACAGTAGAATCAGGAACCGCTTTCGAAGAAAACCTGCTCTTGCCGGATGAAAATAAACTCAGTGCTATTTTAGCAGCCATTCAGGCATAATCATCATGAGAATCCTTGCCTTTTAGGCGAATAAAAAATCCCGGCTCCTTTATTGGAAACCGGGATTTTCTATTTTTAAATCGATCTTAATTCTTAATCAACTTGAAGGATTGAATGGAATTTCCAACTTCAATGTTCAGGAAGTAAACACCCTGAGCTTCCGTTGAAATGTCAAATGTCAAACCATTTGTTGTCTGTGCTTTCTCTTCACGCACCATTCTTCCCGTTACATCACGAATCACAAAAGACTTCAGATTTACTTCCTTGTTGAAAGAAACCGTAATCTTTCCGTTCGACGGATTCGGGTAAATCGATACATCTTCGAAGTTCAGGTCATCAATTCCAAGATTTGTGATATTCACACAAGAACTTGTAGACGAACAAGCTCCAACCGTAACAGTAACCGAATATGAACCATTCGAGCTAGGAGTAAACGATTGTGATGTTGCACCAGCAATCGGGCTATTTCCTGTTGAACAATTCAACCATTGGTATTGCGCACCATTCTGAGCTACCGATATTGTAGCTCCGCTTACAGATGTTGTTGTATTTACAGGAGTTTGTGTAATAGTAATTGATTGACAAGCTCCTCCTGAAACGCAACCTCCCTGACCGCGAACAAAATATGTTCCTGCAGCAGACAGAACCATTGATGTTCCGTTTCCAAGGTTTGTTCCTCCACAAGAACCGGAAGTCCAGTTCCATGCAGTTGCATCATTCAAAGTACCTGCTGTTACAGTAATGGTTGTATTTCCACCCGGACAAATAGTTGTGTTTCCGGAAAGTGTCGGTAAAGTCGGATTGTTACATGGTACTCCAACCGTAATCGTAAACTTGTTATTGGAAACATCAAAGAAAGTTCCGTTTTCGCACATTACCATGATGATTGCATTGGTAGTAGCCGTATTCGGTACAGTAACATCCTGAGAACCGTCATTCGGTACATTATTCGCAAGCACCGTAAATGTTACTCCTCCGTCAGTTGAAATCAAAACATCCACATTTGCACAAGCAACCGGTGCAACATCTGTGTTTGCTACAGACCATGTTACCGTTTGTGTTGTATTTCCCTGCCAGGTAATTCCTGTTGCAGAAGGATAATTTACGATGAATGGTCCAGCCGAAGTTGTTGTTGTGATTACCAAATCTGCATGATCATTACAACCTCCGTTTGCCTCGTTATCACGAACCGTACAACGGAAATTCATTGTTCTGCTTACCGTTGGAATTACTTCCCAGGTAAAAGGTCCGTTTGACATTAAACTTGCAATAGAAGGGAAATAACGCGTTCCGCTTGCAGAAGGAGTTCTTGAACGGAAGTTAGGTCCGTTTGTGGAAGTTGCAACCGGTGGTTGTGTAGAGCTCTGATTATTCATCTGCTCCCAGCAGTAAGTCAATACATCTCCGTCAGGATCTGTAGCTGTAGCAGTCAATGCAAAAGGAGTTCCCGCAGGAATCGTTACATTTCCTACAGTTCCTGTAATCGTAGGAGAAGACTGGCTTGGAATCGGAGAAGAAACAGCACACCCGTTTCCACCTGCGTTAATAAACACGTGCATTTCATTCATATTCACTCCGTGGAAATGGTCATCCGAATTTGCCTGAACATTCTGAGGAGAACAAATTCCTGCATAAGCCATAATAGAACTTCCTGATCCCGGTTCCATTGCCGTTGCACCATTTGCGTTTCCTGAACAAGAACCTGCATTTCCTCTGAAACTGTGATTTCCTGAGAATTGATGCCCCATTTCGTGAGCTACATAATCGATATCAAAAGGATCTCCGACAGGAGCACCTGATCCGGTAACTCCACGCGCTTTATTGGTAGCACTACAAACAACTCCAAGACCTGCCAAACCTCCGGAGTTTGTTCCGAATACGTGACCGATATCGAAATTGGCAGTTCCGATGACTGTTGTGGTATTATTCTGATTCTGAGTAATCATCGTTCCCGGGTTCCCGTTTGTAAATGGATCCGATCCCGAATTCGTATAAATCAATAGGTTGTTATTTGCAATAATCGTCAGAGTTACCGCCAAATCACGCATGTAAACACCGTTCACACGGTTCATTGTCGTTACCTGAGCAGCCTGAGCCAAAACAACAGTTCCACCCTGGAAAGTTGTATATTCTCCCGTCGCTGACAAAGCCAAACGATAGGTTCTCTTTGTACAGTTTCCGAAAGATTTTACCGGATCGTTTTCCTCCACTTCAGTCAGTGAAGCTTCTTCCATCGGGCAAGAGAAAATTTTATCTGTTGTGAAATCTGCTTTTGAATAAACAATGTAATGTTCGATATCACCACCTCCGAAAGAGTACGGATCAATAAACAAGGTTGGTTTTCCCGGAATCAAAGTCATTGCGTGGAAACCTTGTGGTGTTAAATCGAACTTGACAACTTCACCTGAATTATCGAATGGAATTCCGTCATAAGAACGGATCTCAGGAAATTGAGCTGCCAGGCCTTCCGACATGGTTTCATTTTCATGCACCTGATAAATTCCGAAAGTTCCGTCTGCTCTCGGGATCTTAACAAAAACAGGAATATATGAAGGGTCCGTAATTCGTTTCACCCCTGCCAACTGTTGTCTCAACAATTCGACATCCAGGTGCATCGTCATAAACCTTGTTGGTTTAATATAACGGGTGCCGCTTACGGGAATCTCGCTTTGCGTAATTGTTTTCCAGGTACCATCAACTGTTTTTCCTGATTGAGAGTAAGAAACAGAGCATAAGGATACACTAAGAAAAAATACGCTGGAGAGTAGTATTCTTCTTTTCATAAGTAATAATTTTAAGCCTTGAATTTAGCATTTAATTCTAAAAATTCATGAAAAAATGCTTTTTAACATTCAAATCATCAGAATGTCCTGCTTGGTTTAGCACTCATTTCGAAGACTAATCTGGCTCCGTTTTTCAAATTCTGATAGTTCAATTTGAAATCTTTCATTCGCACACCATTCAGATAAACTGCTTTTACAAACACATTTTTCTCACTTTGATCTTTCACTTCGATGGTAATCTCCGCTCCGTTTTCCAGATGAATTTTAGCTGATTTAACCAAAGGTGCTCCAATACTATAATCATCGGAACCCGGACATACCGGATAAAAACCCAAAGTGCTGAAAATATACCAGGCACTCATTTGTCCGCAGTCGTCGTTTCCGCTCAAACCGTCAATTTTCGGAAGATACTTGGTCCTCAATACCTGCCGGATGTATTTTTGAGTCAAATCCGGTCTTCCAACCCAATCAAACAAGTAAATAACGTGATGCGAAGGTTCATTTCCATGAACATAGGAACCCATAATTCCTTCACGCGTGATATCTTCGGTATGTTCAAAATACTTGTCGGCCAATTGCATGGTAAACAAGGAATCCAAATGAGCTGCAAAACGTTTTTTTCCTCCCATCAGTTCAATCATGGAATCTACCTGATGCGGAACATACAAGCTGTAATTCCAGGCATTTCCTTCAATATATCCCGCCTGATGTGTTTCCAAAGGATCAAATTTCTCTATGAAACTCCCGGATTTCAATTTTGCCCTCATAAATCCGGATTTCGGATCGAATACATTTTTGTAGGCTGCACTTCTTTTCGAAAACTCATCATAGATATCCATGCGTTTCAAGCCCAAAGCCAGTTGAGCAATACACCAGTCATCGTAAGCATATTCCAGTGTTTTTGAAACGGAACTCGAGCTCTGATCTTCGGCCACATAACCTAAATCCATGTACGAACCGATTCCGTCAAAATAGCGGGTTCTTGCAGTTTGAACGCAGGCATCCAGAGCTTTGTGATAATCGATTCCTTCCAAACCTTTATTGTAAGCATCTGCAATAACCGAAACCGAATGATATCCGATCATACACCAATTTTCATTGGCGTAATGAGACCAAACAGGAAGCATTCTTTGAGCGCTCTGCTCCTGATGAGCCAGCATAGAAAGAACCATGTCGGCATTTCGTTTTCGCTGCACCAGATTGAAAAGCGGATGCAAAGCCCGATAGGTATCCCACAAAGAAAAAGTCGTGTAATTTGTCTGTTGATCCGGATTCGAATGATTCGCAAAATCCAATCCGCGGTAAGATCCCGAAACATCCTGATAAACTGTTGGCCCCAGACATGTGTGATAAACAGCCGTGTAAAAATTGATCAGATCACCTTCATTGAGCATTTCCACTTCATACTTGTTCAGTTCCGTCTGCCACAAGGTTTCTCCTGCCTTCCGGTAAGTATCAAAACTCCAGTTCGGGGTTTCCGTCACCATATTCAATAAAGCTCCTTCCATACTCACATTTGAAAGAGACACTTTCAAGAGCAATTCCTTCGAAGCATCCAGATCAAACTCAAAGAAAGCCCGAAGCTGATTTGCAGACATTTCAGGGAAATTATCTTTCAGATTGAACTTTCTCCAAAAACCCTGATATACTTTTTTTGCCTGGAAATCATCATAACCATAAGATTTAATTGGCTTGGAAAATTCGATCGCGAAATAGACCGTTCTGTTCTTTGCCCAACCGGAAGTTTGCCGGAAACCAATGATATGAAAGGCGTCGACCACACGAACGTAAGTATTTACGTTCTTTCCTTCGTAATTGTAAATCCCGGAAACCAAATCCAGAATAATGTTTGCAGAATCCTGTTCTGAAAAGGCGTATTTGTGAATTCCTACACGAGTTGTGGTCGTTAGTTCAGCCCGAATCTGATGGTCATCCAATAAAACGGAATAGTAATTTGGCTTTGCAATTTCATTTTCATGATTGTATGCTGAACGAAAACCACTTTTGGGATTGGAGGCCACTCCCGGATTCAACTGCAATTTTCCGCTTGTAGGCATAATGAGTATGTCTCCCAAATCAGAATGCCCGGTGCCACTGAAATGCGTGTGACTGAAACCAACGATTGTCGGATCTTCGTATTGATATCCCGCGCAGTATTTGTAAACATCCGGATTGTACTTTCCATTGACAGCATATGGTATCGTATCTGTATCCGGACTCAGCTGAACCATTCCAAAGGGAACGGTTGCTCCCGGAAAAGTGTGTCCCATTTTGGATGTTCCGATGAGCGGATTGACGTATTTGAGTTTGTTCTGACCAAAAGCAGAAGCTGATGCAATAAGAATTCCAGAAATCAATAATGAAAACCGCATGAAATTTGATTTTCAACTAAGATACCAATTTGTGCCAGATTTTATACTTAGCGTTACGGACGACTTCTTCCTGATACGCTTTCGTCTCTCTCCGGCAGTCGAAGTGATGCAATTGGTTAATTCAAAGTATACGTTTTCCTTTCTTCAGACAAAATCGTTACCAATCGTTCAACGGTTTACATCAAAACCTCAAATGCTTCACCGTATGTCCGTTATTGATCAATTGTTTCAACGAATCAATTCCAATATTTAAATGAGCATCCACATATCCGGCAGTTACTTTCGAATCACTTTCACTGGTTTTTACTCCTTCCGGTGTCATCGGTTGATCACTTACCAATAACAAAGCTCCAGTAGGAATTTTGTTTGCAAATCCAACCATGAAAATAGTCGCCGTTTCCATATCAATTGCCATTGCACGGATGCTGCTCAGATATTCTTTGAACTTTTCGTCGTGCTCCCAAACTCTGCGGTTGGTTGTATAACAGGTTCCGGTCCAATAGTCAAATCCTGCATCACGGATGGTTGTCGAAATCGCTTTTTGAAGCGCGAAGGCCGGTAATGCAGGAACTTCCGATGGAAAGTAATCGTTACTGGTTCCTTCTCCTCTGATTGCCGCAATGGGTAAGATCAGATCTCCCACTTCGCTTTTATTTTTCAAACCACCGCATTTCCCCAGAAACAATACTGCTTTCGGTTTGATCGCCGACAACAAATCCATACACGTAGCTGCTGAAGCACTTCCCATTCCGAAGTTGATAATGGTAATTCCGTTTGCCGTTGCACACTGCATCGGTTTGCTTTTACCAATCACTTCCACACCATACATTTCCGCAAATTTCTCCACGTAATTATGGAAGTTGCACAACAAAATGTATTGTCCGAAGTTTGCCAATTCTTCCCCTGTGTAGCGAGGCAGCCAGTTTTCTACTATTTCTGATTTTGTCTTCATACTGTGATTTCACGTGAATTTAACGAAGAAATTTAAGAAGCCGTGTTATTTTTATGTGAAAATGAGGCTAAAACGATATTGTCCTCCCAACCATTCAAGTTTATAATCCATCCATTTTTACTAGCAAGAACACGAAGTTCATGAAGAACTGATTCCAGCTTAAACAGCAAGCATTAAACACCAAAAACCTTGGGTTATTATGTGCTTCGTGGTAAATTCCAAATCAGCATTTTTCTATTTCCGAAGAAAGGTCCAGAAGGTTTTCTTGTTCACTCCTGTTACTTTAATCTGAGGATACAATTCCTGAAACGATGCCGGTACTTTGATTTTCTTCGAATCTTCCCAACGCATTTTAACTCCGAAAGCTTCCTGATTCTCTATTTCCAGATAATCCACTTCCTGTTTGGTATGCGTCAGCCAAAAGAATACTTCCGGATTTTTGCTCGCATATTGATTGGCTTTATAGCGTTCGCTAATCACAAAATTGCGCCACAATTCTTCCACATCGTTGCGAAATTCCAACGGTTGGAAAGCACGAATCAACGCGTTGCGGATTCCGTTATCCAGAAAATAAACCACATGACTTTTCTTCAATTCGTAGCGATGACCGTTGTTGTATGACGAAATCAACACCAAGAGATTCGCTTTTGCAAACAGTTTTACATAACGTTCAACCGTCTCATTGTCCAGATTGCACTTTTTCCCCAGATCATTGAAACTGATCACTTTTCCGATATTAAAAGCCAAATGACGAAGCAGTTTGATCAGGTTTTCCTTTTTATTGATTCGCTCAGAAGCCCCAAGCTGTGTGAAAATACTTGTTTCGATGATTCCGGAAATGATTGTTTCAGCGTCGTTTTGATTGAGAATAACTTCCGGGTAATAACCGTAAATGAGTCTTTGCTCCAATTCCTTATCTTCCTGAACCAGTCCATGGAATTTTGCACTTTCAGAATAGGAAAGCGGAAACAAATTCAATTCCAATCCCTGATCGCGCAATGCTTCCCATAAATCTTCATGCAATTCGGGTTCAAAAGAACAAATCAGGATGATGTTTTCCAGAGAATCGGAATCAATTGCAAAATCAATGTATTCCTGAAGTTGTTCCAGTAATTGCGCATCCCGGATAATAACCACTTTTTTGCCGGTGCTGAACTGCTTCAACTGTTCGATGGAATTCATGTGTTTCAACTCCTTTTTGTTCGAACAATCAATGATTCCGACCTGTTCGTCGTCGAGGTTGAAAATGCGTGAAACAAGTGTCAAACGTCCTGTTCTTCGAGCTCCTCTGAGCACTACAATTTTACTTTCCTTGCATTTTTGGCGAAGAATCGGTTCTAAGGTTCTTTCAATCATATTGTACGATAAGTCGCATCTAAATTATGATTAACCGATAAATTCATTTGAAGATTGCGAAATATGAATAAACAATCTGTTGTTGGTTATTCCTTTTCTGTCAGAATTTCAAACTTTTGGAAGAATTTTCCTGCCCGGTCGGAATGCATGAATTTGTTTCCTCCGTAACAAACCAGCTCGTAACAAACATCGCCGAATTGAATAAAACGCTTCCATTGATATCCTTTGATCAGATCCAAAACCAATCCTTCAATCACTACCGCGCCGGCATCAAGAGTCATTTCTTTTGTTTGCGCCAGTTCGTTCTCCACAAAATTGTAGCGGTTGTCATCCAGATAATCTTCCGATTCGTGAATGATTAATTCGAAGGTATTTCCCTGCCCGAGTTCCTGATAAATATAATGCTTCTTATTTCCGTCTTCCAGTTCGATCGGCTTTCCGCCAAAAGTCATCCGGAAGGAATTTTCTTCGTCCGTAATCGGGTAGTTTTTCCAGGATTGTACCAGTTTCTTTTGTTCAAGCGTCGAATTGGTGTAGGTTGCTTTGACAGGTCTTACCTGAAATCCTTTCTGTTTCAGAAGCTGCAACACTCCGTCCGAACCATATAAATGTCCGGAACCGATTGCACAAAAAACGCTTTTCTTTCGGATCAAGGTATCCAACCCTTTCGCCATGACCTGATTCCGTTTGGTAATCAATTCGTCGTACGCATCCGGAGCACCTTTGAACTGAGATTTCAGCATGTTGGTGAGCGAAGCAATATCTCCGTTCAGGTACGTTTGAATAAAAGCTTCTTTCGTGAAGAACAACCCGTTAATGGCAGTTCGCGTATTGAACAATTCCGGATTTTCCGCCAGTTTCAATTGATCCTGAACTGTTTCCAGCTGGTAGAACCCTTTTCCTCCGCAATATCCTGCCTGTTGAAAATAAGCATCTAAAAACTGAGGTCTTCCGTCTTCCGAACCGTAAACGGTCTGCGTGGCTTTTTTCGATCCTGCAAACGAACGCTTCTTGTCGAACAAATCAAAATTGAAGAGATTCAGACGAACATCGTATTGATCATAGATCTGCATCACATCTGTTTCCAATACCACCGCATCGACACTTGCAAAAGCGGAATACAGGGAATCCGGAAAGTTGAACAATCTCGGATCATTGGAATGCATACTTCCGAAAACGTAGCTTGGTTTTTTATTTCCTTTTGCCTTGATTTCCCACAATAACTGATAGTCTTTTCCTGTTTCCTGCCCAAAGGACTGAAAACACAAGGGAAAGAAAAGCAAAAATACCAGTTTGTTCATGTGAACATCAAAACGCTAAAAGTGACAAAATGTTTGCTCAACGAAAGTTAAACAATTTTAAAATTAACTAAAAAACAAGTCGGTCCACGTGATTTTCTCCAAAAGCATATGGAATATATGCCAGTGAATCAATTGGTTTCGTTAAAATCAAGGGTGTTGACTTCCCGATAGAAATGGTTCCGTGTGTTTCAGATAAGCCCATCGCATAAGCCGCATTGATCGTCAGCGCATTGAACGCTTCTTCCGGAGTGAGCTTCATTTTGACGCACGCCAATGAAAAAATCATCTGCATATTGTCGCAAGGGGTTGTTCCCGGATTGTAATCCGTTGCCAATGCAACCGGCAATCCTTCCTGAATGAATTTTCGCGCATTTCCGAAAGGAATACTGATAAAATGAGAACATCCCGGCAAGAAAGTCGGCATGCAGCCGCTTCCTTTCAACACTTCGATGTCTTCATCGTTTGATTCTTCGAGATGATCTACCGACAAAGCTCCCAGTTCCACAGCCGCTTTCACTCCTCCCATAATAGAGAATTGGTTGACATGCACTTTCGGAATCAGTCCGAGTTTCTTTCCCTCGCTTAAAATATATTGCATCTCTTCAACCGAGAAGTAATTTCGTTCACAAAAAACGTCGATGTAATCCGCCAAACCTTCTTTCGCAATCAACGGAAGCATTTCATTGACAATCAAATCAATGTATCCCTGATGGTTTTCCTTGAATTCCTTCGGGAAAGCGTGTGCCCCCAAAAAAGTTGCTTTGATTGCAATTCCTGATTCCTGTTTCAATCGCTTGATCACACGCAGGATTTTCAATTCCGCTTCAACAGACAATCCATAGCCCGATTTGATCTCAAGTGCACCGGTTCCGTTTGCCATCATTTTGCGGATTCGTTTCATGGCTTCCTGAAAAAGCTCTTCTTCCGAAAGTTCGCCCAATCTGCGGGCAGAATTCAAAATCCCTCCGCCTTTCAGTGCAATCTCTTCGTAAGTCAATCCTTTTATTCTGTCTACAAATTCCTCTTCACGTGTACGTGCAAAAACCGTGTGTGTATGCGGATCGCAAAAAGCAGGCATGACGCTTTGTCCTTCCGCGTCGATAATTTCAACTCCTCGCCAATCCGTAATTCCTTCCCATTCGTCCATCGGGCCGTAAGCAATAATCACTCCGTCTTCCAAAGCCAGGTAGGCATTTTTAATTGTCGGAACAACGCTCATTGCTTCTCCGCTCAGAAATGCAGGAAACTCTTCTCCCGCCTGATAAAGTGTGTGGATATTTTTAATCAGAATCTTCGACATTGTGCTCATTTTTCAGTGTTCAAAGGTACTATTTTTAAATCTCCTTCTATCTAAAAGCTCAAATAGTCCGTAATTAGAAATGATCAGGGATTTAAATTATCCAGAAGCTGTTTCGGATCTGGATCATTCAGGTGCAGCACTGTTAAAATTCAATATTAAGAAATCGTTAATTCAATTTTAACTACATTCGTTTCAGAACTACGAAAACAATGAAAAAAACGCTCCTGATTCTCTTTACAAGCATCTCTTCTTCAGTATTTTGCCAAACATTCAATGGAGGATCCGCTCCTGTCAATGACAACACAACCATTGATGTTCCCGTAACTGTCAGCGGACTTCCGAATACCATCAACACGACCAATTTTGGGTTGGAAACGGTTTGTATCAATCTCAATCATACCTGGGATGCAGATTTATCTGTTTGGATCGTGGCTCCCGACGGAACAACCGGTTTGTTGTTTTCAAACATTGGCGGCGGCAATGACAATTTCACCAATACCTGTTTGAATACGGATGCGGCAAGCAACCTGGCTTCCGAAACTGCTCCGTTTACTGGCACTTTCAAACCTCAGGGTCAAATGGGATTTGTAAACAATGGTCAGAATCCGAACGGAATCTGGAAATTGCGGATCAATGATGGTTATGGAGGAGATCAGGGAAACCTCTTGTCTTTCTCCATTACTTTCGGAAATAATCCGGCAGACTATTTTTCACTGACTTCGTCTTTGCTTCCGATTGTAGAAATCAACACCAACGGAAATACCATTCAAAATGACCCGAAAGTGATGGCAGATATGCGGATTCGATACAACGGTCCGGGAATCAGAAACTATATGACCGACCAGCCTGCTCATTTCAACGGAAAGATCGGCATTGAGTATCGCGGGAATTATTCCGCAACTCTTCCTCAAAAACCTTTTGCTTTTGAAACATGGGATATTAACGGAAATACGATCGATACTTCTCTTCTTGGCATGCCCACAGAAAGCGATTGGCTTTTGCTTGCAAATTATAACGATAAATCATTCGCCAGAAACATCATTCCTTTCCATTTATTCGACTCAATGGGGCATTATGCTACCAGAATGCGTTTGGTGGATGTGGTTCTGAATGGCGAATACCAGGGAATTTATCTCTTGGGCGAAAAGATCAAACGCGACAATAAGCGGGTAGATGTTTCCAAACTCGAACCAACGGAAATCAGCGGAAATGATCTGACGGGAGGTTATATCCTGAAAATTGATTACTGGACAAATGACGATTCCTGGCAATTGAATCACAGTCCGATCGGATTTCCCGGATTAGATGTTCACATGGTTTATGTTTATCCGAAACCGGATGAAATCATGCCACAACAAAAAACATATATCCAGAATTTCATCAACGATTATGAAAACGCTTTGTACGGAAACAATTTTAATCACCCGACTTTAGGCTATCGCGCATACATTGATGTTCCTTCCTTTATCGATTATTTCATTGTGAATGAAGTGGCGCGAAACGGAGACGGGTTCAAAAAAAGCAGGTTTTTCTCCAAAGACAAGGACAAAAGCGACGGAACGGTCCGAAAGCTGAAAGCGGGTCCGGTTTGGGATTTCGATTGGGCAGAAAAGGATATGTGGGGTGGTTCGGAAGACGGTTCTCAATTCATGTACGGAGAATGTGATCAGGATGTCAATGCTCCCGGCTGGTATATCCGTTTGTTGGAAGATTCCTTATTTGCAAACGAACTTCGCTGCCGGTACGACGATCTGAGAAGAAGCATTTTGAAAGAAACCTACATTGACGCGAAGATCGATTCGGTTGCACAAGCTGTAAATGAAAGTCAGGTGTGGCACTACAATACCTGGGGACATCTGGGAAGTGCCACCGGAACTCCGGAAATTCAAGCTCCAAGTCAGAGTTTTGCTGAGGAAGTCCAGCGTTTGAAAGATTGGTTTCACCGAAGATTGGCTTGGCTGGATGCAAACATACCCGGAACACTTAATGGCTGCAGCATGTTGGGAATTCAGGATTTAGTGAATCTGAATCAAATCAGCGCTTATCCGAACCCTTTTTCGTCGCTCATCACGATTCAATGGCAGCAAATGGACCTGACCGGAGCAGAAATTGTACTTCGCGACGGAATGGGCAGAGTTGTGACGCAGCAAACCATTACGACTGCGTCCTCTTATGATAAATCATTAACTCTGAATCATTTGGACGATCTGGCATCCGGAATCTATTTCATCGAACTGATCAAGGGAGAAGAACACGCAACATTAAAAATCATTAAATAGTCTTGATTTTTTAATATCTGCTTGTAGATTTAAAATAATTCTTTATTTTTGCACCCGCTTGCATCGGTAAGTGGTTGTCAGTCGGACAACGATTAAATAAATGCCTCGGTGGCGGAACTGGTAGACGCGCTGGATTCAAAATCCTGTACTTTCGGGTGTGCCGGTTCGATTCCGGCCCGAGGTACAAGTTAACAAATGTTAAAAATCCCCTCAGAGATTTCTGAGGGGATTTTTGTTTCCAACAACATTGGAAATTGTAGAAAAAAGGATCAAGACTAAATCTTGGGGCTAAGCACAAATTTGAACAATCTGAATAAAAAGTATTCCATATCCCTGACACTTCTAAATTGGGATTTAAACACTTTTATTTTGACACTAAAGTACTAATTAGCATTTCAAAAGCACTTGAAATAATATTATTGGAATTGATGGAAATAATTGACGATGTACAATAAATATACTTTTGTTTTTTAGCACAAGTTATATTCACAAAATGCTAATTATAGTATGTAGCATTGTGAGCTTTGGAATACTAGATTTGTGCATACTAGAATTAGCAATGAAATCAAATTCTCAAATTCTTATCAAGTTTGGTGAACAGGTTAGAGACCTAAGAAAACGAAAAGGAATTTCTCAAGAGGAACTAGCTTACAAATCAGAATTACATCGAACCTATATCGGAATGATTGAACGTGCAGAAAAAAATATAACTCTACTTAACATCGAGAAAATAGCTAAAGCACTAGAGATTGATATTAAACAGCTTTTTGATGGATCAGAGTCACTATAGATTAGGAAAAGAATTTTGGATTGCTGAAAAAACACATGATGTTTTTCGCGATGTAACGTTTATTTATGGAGAAGAAATCTGGCAAGGGATTTTACCGAAGGTATTATTAAAACAAGGACTTGATTTGACAGAAGATGAGTGGTTAAAATCCCTTGATGAAGCTTACGATTTGCTTAATCCTGTCAACAGAAAAAAATGGATCACTGCTACAGATAATGAATTTACGCCTGAATATAAAAAGACAGAAACTTATAAAGTTCTTAGGGCATTATATTCTGGAACTTGGACTTGTCGAACACACGGACCTTTAATGACAAATTCTCAGCCTGCCGCTCGTGTGAGGGACATCAAAAAATTAGGTTTCATAGTTGGGTCAAAAAGAAAAGAATGTCCGGTTTGCAGCGGAAAACCAATGCATGATATTTTAGTTATGCTACCAAAAGTTGTCTACCGTTTTCAACATGGAAATGAATTGAGAAAACCAATATCTGAACCTTTAAAAAAGCGAGTTAAGGAACACTTTAAATCGACAGATGCATGTTTTAATATGCAACGAACCTCAGTTGAACTTTTGTTGGATCATAAGTTTCCCTCTCAAAGATGGGAAGTAGCTGAGAGTGACAACCCAAACAATATGTCGATTCAAAATATTGGATCTAAATTTCAGTTATTGACGAATCAAACAAATATGATGAAATCCCGAAACTGCGACCGTTGTGTCAGTGAAGGGATCCGGGGCGAATTTTTTGGTTTAAGGTGGTATTATTCTGGAAATGAAAATTGGGCAGGAACATCCAAAAGTGACGAGAATGGTTGTATTGGATGCCCTTGGTATGACCTTGTTGAATGGAAAAAACAATTGTCTATTAAATTGTCAAATGATGCTGTTTAAGTTTTTCTCTAATTGCCAATGCAATATGCTTTGCCATTAGACAAGGAACTGCATTTCCAATTTGCCAATAAGCTCTTTTAAAAGAGCCAGAAAACACAAAATCATCAGGGAAAGTTTGTAATCTAGCCATTTCCCTTGCAGACAGAACTCTATTCAAATCGTAATGAACATGGCATCCTCCGTGGTTTTCTTTAACAGTCATGCTGGGAACCCCTTTATATTGTCTTTTATAAGCATCTCTAAAGGTATCATATAATGACCCTCCTGGAAGTATTTTAGCAATTCGTGCTTCCAAATTTTCTGAATGCTGTGTCCATTCATGATTTGGTAAAGCGTTCCGTTCGTAATCTTTCAAATCTTCAATTGCGCTTTCAATACTTTTATAATTGCTTGGTGCAAAAATTTCAGATGGATATGGATTAACTAGTCCTAGACGATTAGCTATGAAAATTGCGCGAGTCCTTAATTGAGGGACGCCAAATGATGCAGCTTCTAATATTCTTACAGTCATATTAGGGTAGCCAATATCCGCGAATTGTTTGATAATCTCTTTATAAACATCTCCTTTTTGCATAGTTAAAATTCCAGGCACATTTTCAAGTACAACAAATTGAGGTTTTAAATGTTTAACTAATCGAATGTATTCCTTGAATAATTGATTCCTGGGATCTTGTGGGTTTCTAAGACCAGCAACAGAAAAGCCTTGGCATGGTGGTCCACCAAACATAACATCAATATGTTTTCCTTTAAGCTTTTTATCAAGTTCTTCTTCTGTTACGTCTTCGATTTTATTTTCAAAATGAATCGACTTTGGAAAATTATTACGAATTGTTGCAGAGGCGTCTTTGTCCATTTCAACACTTGCAACTTTTGTCATTCCTGCCATCCTAGCCCCTACAGAAATACCCCCTGCACCAGAAAACAAATCCATAAAGTTAACAACGTCTTTTTTTTCGAACTTCAGCTTAGTTGTGTCTATCTTTTCCCAATTATAATTTGATTCTTTATCATTATCTAGGGATGCTTGAAGCCCTCTATATCTTGAGACATTTGCATTGGACTTAATTTGTTTAGATTGAACTTTCGATTTCTTTTCAACATTGAGAGCCTCTGTAGTCAAACCTGTTTCCATGAATTGATAATGCTAATTATAGTATGCGAAATTAAAACAAAAATTGTAATGTGCAAATAACTGAATTATCTTTGGATAAATTCAAATTTCATCATTTCAATTTAGAAAGTTTTAGATTAAATTATTTATTTTTCATTCTTAATACATATTCTTGACCTAATCTAGCTAGTCAAGAAAATATGCAAGATCTTTTCAGAATTGATTTTGATCGAAATTCGATACCTCAAAGAGGTTTTTTGCTATTACTGCGATATTACCAAATCTTACCTATCACAACAACCAGTTTCATCTTATTTGCGATATCTAAATGGACATAACCATAAATCATCTTACGGGAACCGATTATCTATCTAAACAAAGTAAATATCTTGCCCCAAAAAGTTCAATAAGTTTCCGGTTCCATGTACAAGTTAACAAATGTTAAAAATCCCTTCAGAAATTTCTGAGGGGATTTTTGCATTAAATCACATATTAAATACCGTAAAAATACGGTTGTTTCTAAATTCCAAGTAGATTAAATTAGCATTCAACTATATGATAACTTAATTAATATGCATCAATAATCTACACTATTCAAGATGAAAAATAAACAAGACCTGTCCGAGGAATCTGTTGGCAAGAAAATAATAAACGGATTATCTAATTATATAGGCATTTCACTTGCAATTGGCCTTTGTTGTCAAGTATTCTATTATACTCTCATAATTCAACAAAAAGAGGATAAACCTACGATTACAAGGGAATTTATGAATAAAGTGGGCGGGTGGGGAAATTACGTCATTGATAAGTACCATACATTGCATCTTCCTGCAAATAAAAAGGATGGATCAATGGACACAGTGAAACTTAAATCGCTTATGGATAAATATCGGGGAATTTATGATGACAGAAAGAGACACTATGAGGAAAGCAGCCAGTCACTATCCAGAATAATTAATGCTCTTGGAGTTTGTTGTCTGATTTCAATATTGGCCCTCTACTATGAGGAAAAAGAGAGTATATCAATTGCCAGTGTTCAGCTACCTTTTAAAGCAGTGTTTTTAATTCTTCCCGTTTTGATGCTTTACCTGTGGTTGAGTTTTGGGTTTACTTATTTCAGTGCTTTAGACAGTCGTCAGATTTGCTTTGTAACTGGTGTAAAGTACGAGAGTCTAAACGATAAAATTAGCTCTAACAAACAATGCATCTCGCACGATTTCAGTATCATTTATAATCTTGAAGATAGAGGTATTATAGACGGGAGTGTCAATTATTTCAATGGTTTTTATTCGGACAAAGTCTATAATTATTTCTATAAGAATCAGGATTCAATAAACCATAAGAAATCGTGCGATACCGTGGACTTAAAAATAGGAGAGAATTTAATAATACCCTATGAAAAAGATGGTCCACATAAGGTGGTTGTCATTAGTCTATTCCTCATCTTCGGAACCCTGCTCGGATTGAGCAATGGCTTTATCATTACCCTTTTAATTAGGTTCCAGAATCTCAAGACCACGAGTACACGTTATTCAAAAGTCCTTGTATTGCTTGTTTTCGTTTTACTCTGCCTTTCATTTTTAGGTTTTTGTTGGAGCAAGCCTTATACCTTATCGTTTATGGGCTATATCTGGTTAATTACAGCAATAGTACTTTATATCTATATTGTCAGACTTAAAAAAGCCCAATAAACGGCTTGCAATCCATACTCACTTTGTCGACTCCGTTTTCCGTTCAGAAAACCTTAGGTTAAGGGGTATACATCCTATATATAACTTTATAAGCAGACCTGTAAATCATCCAAAAAGTTCGATTTCTTTCCGCTTCGTTGGTTGGCTTTTCACTTCGTTGCTCTCTTCTCCCACACTGTTGCTCGCTCCAATTCGTTTCTTTCTCATCAGCTTTTTTAGCGTGAGAACTGAGTATGTGGGATTCCTCTAAATAATTTCGTAAACCCGCTATGTATTTAGAAAACGAAAAGAAAAATCTTTTAATCTGTCTACTATGGTATTTGCTGATTCCGGCGATAGTGACATCGCTTTTGTTCTATTCGCAAAAAGGGAAATCAGGAGGAGATATTGCATTCTTACTTTTCTCCGTTGCAGGAAGTTTACTTTATCATGCCATTTTGATAGTCAATCTCCATTTAAAGCATCGTGTTTACTTCTCCATCCTTTCTTTTTCGGTAACTTTAGTAGCTTCCTGGCTGATTAGTTATTATTGATTGGACTGACAATTGTTCCATTCAGGAATCTTGAAGGGTCAAGACAATATTTTATGAGAAGTAAAAGAATCATGTTTAAATTTTACAATTGATAATCAATAGTTTACATCGATTAATTTAATTCTAAACTTGAGGTCGGTTCGTAATATTGCGATATTGCAAATTTGCATTCGAAAAGGTTACTGTAAATTACCCCTTCAGTGATCATGTAGATTTCAAGAAATTCCAAAACGATATAAAATACAAACCCCCGATGAATAAATCAACGGGGGCGTAGCTACCACACGTACTTCACTATCAACCTGTACATGTATACCTCTAAATTAAACCTAAACTGAAACCTAAACTAACCTAATTGTTACCTAACTTATAGCGTTATGATTGATAGTATACTCTTCTAATAATCTTTCTTCATAATCTTCTTTCGCAACAGGTGCCTTAGGAACGTTGTAATTCAAACCCACTTCTATACCATCATTCCTAAGTCTACACCATTGCAAAATCGTTGGTTGCATTTTCGTAGTCGTGGTCGGGCCCCGAAACGAGACCTTCACCACTCCATTAAACGGAAATACTTCCTATATAACTCAGATTTTCTTCAACTTTGTTTCACTATCTCTGAAATCGTTCTTTCAAAAGTGATTTTCTTGCTGTATCTATTATAAAGAACGTGCCAAAGCGGCTAAAAAGAAAAAACCGCTGAAAATCAACGGTTTTAAAAATAGCATATCTTCAATTTATTTTCAAAATGAAAAAAATATTTTCAAAATGAAAATTTAATCTTCTGTTTTAAGTTTGTCTTCCACCTTTTTCATTACCAAAAAAGTGGAAATCTGACATTAATCCTCCTCCTCTTCTTTCAACATCCGATAAATGGTCGTTTGACCAATATCTAATTTATCTGCCACCAACTTGGTGTTGTTGTTGTATTTATCCAAAAACAATTGAACGATTCTTCGGTTGTAAGCTCTCAAACTCATTTCTTCTGCAATAATCCCTGAAAGAATATCAGCACTTGCCACCACGATATCATCTGCTTCAATGAGGTCATTCATCGACATAACGGAAGCCAGTTCGATGACGGATTTGAGCTCACGCACATTCCCCGGCCACGGATAAGCCAACAATTTGTTTTGTGCCGCCGGACTGATCTTTTTTACTCCCATGCTGTTTTCCTTGCAAAAACGCTCTACAAAACTCTTGCTCAACAAAAGTGTGTCTTTCTCACGCTCACGCAAAGGCGGCAGTTCAATCGGAAGACCGAACAAACGATAGTATAAATCTTCACGGAAAGCACCGGATTTCACTTCCTGCAATAGGTTTTTGTGGGTTGCAACAATAATCCGGCAATTGAACTTGTAAATCTTATTTCCTCCGACACGTGTAATTTCACGCTCCTGTAATGCACGCAATAGCTTTGCCTGAAATACCGGATCCAATTCTGCAATTTCATCCAGAAACAGGGTTCCTCCGTCTGCTTCTTCAAACTTTCCGATCCGCGTTTGATTGGCACCTGTAAACGATCCTTTCTCATGCCCGAACAACTCACTTTCGAACAATTCTTTCGGAATTGCGGCCACGTTGATCGCAACAAAAGGCTTATCCTTGTAAATAGAATTGTAGTGAATTGCTTTGGCAATCACTTCTTTTCCAGTCCCGGTTTCTCCGGTTATGGAAACAGTGATGTTGTTCGAAACGGCTTTTTGAAGCAGCATAAAAATGTGCTGCATTTTACTGCTTTGCCCGATAATCGTATCACTGAAATTGTATTTTGTCTGGACTTCCTGCTCCAGTTTTTCGATCTTCTTCAGGAGTTTCGTTTGATTCTGCGCGTTGGAAAGCGTGTTCAACAAACGGTTACGGATATCGGTTCCTTTTACGATGTAATCATAAGCTCCTAATTTCAAAAGACTCACCGCTGTTTCAATTTCTTCCTGTTCCGAAATAACGATTACCTGTGTTCCCGGACTGATGGATTTGATCTTTTCCAATAATTCCTCCCCTGAGATATCGGGCAGGCGGTAATCCATCGTAATCAAATCCGGAATTTCATTATTCAAACGGGTAAGCAGCTCCTTTCCGGTTGAAAAGGATTCCACTTCGTAATCCGGGTTCAATGAAACGGTATGTACCAACAATTTTTGATACCAATCATTGTCTTCTACTATGAAAATACGTTGTGTGATGCCGGTTTCCATATCAGTCATTTGAGTTTAATTTATCTTTCACTTGTGTGATTATGTGATTTGCCTGCTCTTCAAAGACCTCGATCAATTCTATCATTGAAGCAGAATCGATTTTGGATTCTTTTCCCATTCGTTCAACCTCTTTTAGCGTGGTGTAGCAATTATTCGCTCCAAAATGCTTGAACGGAGCAGCCAATTGATGTGCTAATTCCGAAATCTCTGCCCAGTTCTCCGTTTGAACCAGACCCTCGATTTTCAATAAACCATTCTCCGTTGAACTCACAAATGTTTGCAGGAGTTCCATGTAGAAACTGTCGTTATTGTTCGTCAGTTTTTGAAGACTTTTAAAATCTGCTTCATCTAATTCAGTTCCCATATTGCGGTCTTTATATATTTGAAATAATATTCTTCTTAGTTCCTCCGGGTTAACAGGTTTGGTAAGTACTTCCGTCCATCCCGAATCCAACATATCTTCTCTTTTTCCTTCATCCAGCGTAGCGGTCAAACCCACCACAGGAATCTGATCCAGGGTTTCCATTTCAGCCATTTTCTGCCGGAGTTCATGTCCGTTCATTTCCGGCATGCGCACATCCAGCAAAACGAAATCAATGTCATTATTTTTCAAAGATTCCAGTGCTTCCAATCCGTTTACTGCTTCGAGCAGCTTCACATTCACTCCGTGAAACATACTTCGTAAGAGCGTACGATTAAATGGTTCATCGTCTACGATCAGTACGGTTTTATCTTTCAGAAACGAAAAATCCGTACGTGAAGGTGCGCGTGGAGCATCGATCTTTTCATCTGTCACTTCGAACGGAATTTCGATGTAAAATGTCGTTCCGATTCCTTCTTCGCTGTTCAATCGAATGGAGCCGTTTTGTTTGTCGATAATTTGTTTGGTAATGCTCAAACCCAAACCAGTTCCGCCATACTTTCTGGTTACCGTCAGATCTGCCTGTTCAAAAGGTTCGAAAATGCGTTCTTTCTGACTCGGCGACATTCCGATTCCCTGATCCTGTACTTCAATCAAACAGCGGATATTTCGCGGATCAAGTTCTTTGAACTTCAGATCAATGGTGATCAATCCATCTTTCGTAAACTTGTTGGCATTACTGATCAGGTTGATAATAATCTGACGGAAACGCAAAGGGTCTCCCATCACATTCGGGAAAGGGTTTTCATCCAGTTCGACGACTAGTCGGTTATTTTTCTCCAGAACCTGCAATTCGTACTGTTCGTGGAGCATCATGATCTCATTTGCGGGATTAAATGCAATGGTCTCCAATTGAATGTGATCCTTTTCCAATTTGGACAAATCCAGAATTTCGTTCGTGATCTGAGAAAGGTGTTTAACGGAATTGCGGATAATCTTCACTTTTTTGGCCGCACTTTGATTCAAGGGTTCAAAGAAAAGCTGTTCGGTAAAACCTGAAATGGCATTTAAAGGTGTCCGGATTTCATGACTCATGGTTGCCAGGAAACGCGATTTTGCTTCTGTGAGCTGGTCACTTTTATCTTTTGCCAGTTTCAGCTGATAATTCGTTTCTTTCGATTTATTGAACAGGGTAATGATCAGAATGATGATCATGATGATGAGCAAACTGGAAATGATGCTGAAAAGAAAAATGATCTGATTGGTTTCCGCTGCAACCTGTTTGGCATGTTGGGTTTCTTTCAGAAGTTCTTTTTTATCGGCCAACTCAATCGACCGGAAAATCTGGCCGATTTCCTTACTCAACAAATTGTTTTCCTGTTCCAGACTCAATTTATAGCGGTTCATTCTGGATTCTTTCGAAACCGCAGCCGTTTTAACCGATCTGATTTTTTGTGCTATTTCATTGGTACTTGCAGCAGCGATATCCGAAGCTTTGATTTTGACTTGCGGTGTTGCCTGATGTACAACAGGAGCTGCAGGCTGCTCTGTCTTTTTATTCTTTCGCTGAAACCATTTCTTTTTCGATTCTTCCTGACTTGGAGGCGTCTGAGAAGTTTGAGGAGCGGGATTTTGAAGTTCATTCACCTTGTCCCTGATCTCCATTTTAATCTTGGCAACTTCACTGGCATTTTCTACCTCGCTTTCCACTATTGCCATGGTTTCATTTACCCGATTCTCATTTTTAATACTCATCAAAGTATCCAGGTTAGAGAACCGTGCCTGAACCAAAGCATTCAATTTCCGGATTTTTTCCTGATAGGTTGAATCTTCCGGCTTGTATGATTGCAATAAGTTGATCTTGCGATTTGTTTGTGATTCCAGGATTTCGAAATCCAAAGGAGCATCGGGATTATTTTGGTAAATGTAGGAATAGGTCAGATTATCCGATTTCAAAATATTGTTGTTCAAATCGCGGACAATGAAACGGCGGTTTTCTTTCAAATCTGTCGGCAAGGGGCTCTCTGAAACCTGCGAAAGCCGGTCATACACCCAATATCCGGTTGTACAAACGAAGATCAGCAACAGTCCGATTACCGCGAAGAGAATACGCTCAAAAAGAAGATTCTTCCTACCCATTTTCATATCGACATGAATTTTCAATTTGAAAAATACATCATTTTTTTGATTAAATCATTTCCAAAATGAATTTTCAAAGAGTTTTAACACTACCTGCAAGCCTCAGTTTCGTGCAAATATGAATATGGCGGAGACTCTTAAATCACCGCCATATGGAGTCGAAAGAATTTATCCGGGAACAGAAACCCCTGTAGTATGATCTAGGTATTCATTCAGAATTACTGAATTCCAACTGATTAGGCTCTTGAAATTATTTTATTAAACACTCGTAGTTTGTTGTATCAAATATCCACCAAACCGTTCTTGACGGCATACATAACCAATCCGGCAGCATTTCTGGAACCGGTTTTCAGCAGAAGATTGGCACGGTGTCCGTTCACTGTTTTTACACTGATGTAGAGTTTTTCGCCAATCTCTTCAGCGGTATATTGTTCGCAGGTCAACTGAAGAATTTCAATTTCGCGGCGTGTCAGATCGGAGTTTGTCTGAACGACACTTTTTGTTCGTTTACCGAAATTTCGCTGAATTGCTTTCAGAGCCAATTGATTGATATACACTCCTTTTTGATGAATCGTTGTAATTGCCTGATAAACCTCCAAAGGATCGCTGTCTTTAACCAAATAGCCATGCGCTCCGATTTCTATTAAGCGGGCTATAAAATGTTCGTCCTGGTAGCCTGATAGAATCAATACTTTCATTTCCGGAAAGTGTTCCGCCAGATCAATTGTCAATTGTTCTCCTGAATAAGCTTTATTGCCATCAGCAGGGAGAGAGAGATCCACGAGCATAACATCCGGAGTACGTTCCATTTCATGCAGGCGGTCAATTACAGAATAGCCTTCACCGGATTCAAAAATGACTTCCAGTTCATCCCAACTATTCAAAATGGCTTTAATTCCATTCCTGAATAATAATTGATCTTCTACCAATCCAATTGTAATATGTTCTTTCATCTTATGTTTCCAATTCAGCTTTTATCGATTGCAGTGGGAGATTCACCGTAGCATGAAAACCTTCCTGCTGCGTACCTAACAAAATATCTCCCTCTAAAAATAGTAGTCTGTTCTTAATATTCTTCAATCCTGCTCCTTTACCGAAACTTTCAGCAGGCAGTCCTTTTCCGTTATCAACGTAATGAACCTTTACTTCCTTTTCCGAACCGGTAATGGTAATTCTCAATTCTGTTGCTTCGGCATGCTTGATCGTATTGTTGATCAATTCCATACAAACGCGATACAAAGTAAGATCGATCAATTCATCTTTCATAAATGAATGAATGTCTTCCGTTGCGTAAAAAATACTTCTGATTTTACCGGTATTGTTCAATTGTTCGCAAACGGCTTCCAGAGTTTGGATCACTCCGAAGAGTTCCAGCTGAGGCGGCATCAATTCATGACTGATGCGGCGCATGTTTTCGATAGAGCTTTCGGTTAATTGTCTTACATTTTGCAGGTCTGCAACCAATTGTTCATCCAGATGACCGTATTTCCGTTCGGCCTGAAGCAGGTGCATTCTGGAAATGGACAATACTGCTCCGAGATCATCGTGCATATCCTGAGCAATGCGTTTTCGCTCCTGTTCCTGAATCAAAATCCCGGATCGCAGCAACTCCAATCGGTGCTGATTTCTTAATGCTTCTTGCTTAAGTTGCTCTCTGTAGAGATTTTTACGAAATTGCTGAGTTAGGAAAACCACTCCTGCGGCAATCAGGAAAACCATGCCTACAAAAGGGAACAAGGTTTCAATGAAAGTTATGTGGTGTTCTGTTTCCATAACGCTCTCCAGAAGTAACAGTACATAATTACGGAAAAAATTCCATGTATAATCCAAGTATAGCGACTCAATTCAGGATTTATAACCTGAATGATATACTTTCCGAAATACGTCAGGAGGAGAGACGAGGTGTAATAAATGAAGACTCCTGAATTCATCAATTCCGCTGAGCGCAGATAATTTTTCAAATGTTCGGTCATCCGTTTATCCATCAGAAAAACGTAGGTCGACAAGGACAGAATAATCATCAGAATGCTTTCTACGGTCATTGCATTGGAATTGAAGGTATCCCAGGGGTCAAAAAACAGTGTGTTTAAGACCGAAAATGCGCAAAAACCTACCATTAGTGTATCAAGCACCCAAGAGCGGACATAGCCGCTCAGGATGCTTTTATACATAAAAACCAATAAAACAAAACGCAAGGGAACTAAAAAATGCAGGATCGGTAAGTTGTTTACATGGAGAAACCAAAGCACTAAAGAAATGATTTGTAAAACTCCGGTAAGCACCAAATACCACGCAAGAACTTTCAGTTCCGGTTTCAGCCTCTTCCATATCCCTAAGGCATAGAGTGCAATAGCGAATAGTGGAAGGTGAAATAATATTAAAATGAACTTTGTATTGATCAAGGTTTCGGTTTAACAAACGTATATAATGGGCTTGAGTAATCACATGTATTCGGACAAGGTGCAATTAAGTCCAAAACATAGCTGGTCGATTTCGCAGGTCCTGCAAGGGTGCTGGTCGGATTAAAAAAGACATCTCTGCTATCTTTAATCGGTGTAAGGAACATTCTGAAATTCCCTATGGTATCTAATCCTAAATAGGCTCTGCAGCTTGTATATCGAGGTTTTTTAGTTGTATCCATACCCATTACCTGCATCATATCTCTTGCAGAGATTGTGTATGCTCTAAGCAAAGTATCGTAATTATGTAAGTTCTCCAAATTATCAATTGCAGCATTGATATTGACTTCATTTGCGGTATTACTTGAATAATACTTGTGCACTGTGTCCTTTACTTCTTCTTTCGCTACTTCTTCTTTTGAAGTCAAAGGAATGATTACCAAAATTGCCAATACCACATTCAGAAGCACGGATGCGATCAAAATTGTCTTTTTCATAATTTCAAGTCGTTTTTATCAAGAATAATTTAAAAATTGAAATTTCTAACTCTTAGAAATTCGAATCAAATCTATACAAAACTTCCACTTATCTTACAGATACTTTTCAAAAAACAGGTATAAATACCTGCAAAAAGCAAAAGAAACAGATAAATCTAACCGTTTGTTAAAACAAACAATTCAACCATCTGCTTCGGTCTATTAAAGGGAAAACGGAATAGTCCATTACAAAAGAAAAAGCGTTTCCCATTTCTCAAGGAAAACGCTTTTTGACTTTGAAAATCTGTTGACTCTTTTTAATGAAGAGGAAACAAGAAGCGTAATTCATTCCGACGAAACCCTTGAATCTTCCGTCATACATTTATCTATCTTCAGCTGTATCGGAACTATCAAATTCCTATTGCGCTACGTTTTCTTTTCCAGTGAATTGGTAAAACAAAAATGTCATTTCAATCCTACTCATTTGGCTTTTCGGATTCCGCCTCCGTTTTTTAAAGTGGAGACGGATTCCACTGAAAACCACTGCTAATTTTACATCTGCAAATCTGGAAAGAATCCCAAACGGATTTAAGGGTAGAAATACCTTATTCACAAAAACAGGTATAATTACGGGGTTCTGCCTTGTTACAGATAAATCATCATGCTTTATCTGCAGAAATAAAAAAGCCCGTTCGTTCTGATGAACAAACAGGCTTTCACGATTTTTAAAAGGTACTATGAAAGTACTTGCTCAACTTTTGATTTCACGAAGTTATCTACCTGATCGTGTGCAATCTCTTCAACAGGGATCACGAAATCTCCGTTCGATCCTGAGATCACAATCTTGGAAACGTACTGTCCCGGGAATGAACCTCTTGATTTATACGGAGTAGTTCCTGCCCCCAAAGGCCCAGTCCATCCCATAGAATCAATTTTCAGTCCGCCAACAAAGTGCGTATCACGTACCAAACTGAATCCGTATGAATAGTTCGGCGCGTCTCCCTGAACTTCAATGATAAATATTCCCGGAGTTCCTAATCCGGTCCACAAATAAGTTGCTTTTGTTTTTGCCGGATCAACCGGCTCTTTTCCATAAAATCCCATGATTCAATATTTTTTGCATGTTTTCCTACTCATATGGCTTTTCGGATTTCGCCCCGTTTCATTATATGGTATCAGGCTCCACGTCACAAATGCTGTAATATTACATCTGTAAATGTCCTGATAATCAATCGATTATTTCAGAGTAGAAATACTCCAATAAAAAAACGGGTATAACTAACCGGTAGGGGGAATTTTATTGAGTGATCCGGGGGAATTTTCCCCAAACAAACATTTAACAAACTGTTATTCAATTCATTGAAAATGAATTATGGTTTAAGATAACTTAGAAACTCCTTTTTTGTTCCTTCTTCTAAAAATGCTCCGGAATACTGCGAAGTAATCGTACTGCTGTTCGTATCCCGGATTCCTCTTGATGAAACACACAAATGAACCGCATCGATGACAACGGCTACATCCTCCGTTTCCAAAACAGATTTTAACTCATTGGCAATTTGAATGTTCAGACGTTCCTGAACCTGTGGTCTCTGCGCATAATAATGAACAATGCGGTTCAGCTTGGAGAGTCCGATCACTTTACCGGATGAAATGTATCCGATGTGAACCTTTCCGATGATCGGCACAAAATGGTGTTCGCAATTGGAATAAAGCGTGATATCCTTTTCAACCAGCATTTGCCGGAATCCGTATTTGTTTTCAAAAAGCGCAACTGCCGGTTTGTTTTTCGGATCGAGACCACTGAAAATTTCATTGACAAACATTTTAGCCACTCTTCCCGGAGTTCCCTGTAAGCTGTCGTCTGTGAGATCCAAACCCAGCGTTTCCATAATTTTCCGGAAATGATGTGAAATGTGTTGAATCTTCTCTTCGTCCGTAAGGAGAAAAGCATCTTCCCGCAACGGAGTATCGTAAGACGTTCCGATGTGCTCCTCTCCTATCAGGTCATTCGTTTCAATTTCCAATGTATCTGATTGTGTTTCGTTCTGTTTCATAGATTCTACTTTTGCATCGATTAGTTATTGAACCCTTTGATTCCGGAAATGCGTCCAAGGGAAAAAGCACCGATCGCCATTGCCAGATCTCTTACGGCAACATCCAGGTAATTTCCGCTGATCAATAAACTCAATGCAATCAAGACCAACCAGGCAGACACGAGATATGCTCCTCTCTGAGGTTGAAAGAAAACCAGGATCCCGGCACATATTTCAATGATTCCGACAATGGCCATAAAAGTAGCTGCGCTGAAGGGCAGTGTTTCTGCAAGAGTCGGATCCAGATATTTCGACCAATCTGTGATCAGGTTTGAAAACTTGTCGGCGCCCGCAACAATCGGAATAATTCCGTACGTAAATTTTAAAAGGATCTGAACTTCTCTGAATGTTCTTGTTGAATTTTCCATCTGATTTGAATTATTGTTTCATCATTGGAGACATCAGCGTTGAAAAGGTTACAAAAAATTGAATTCATAATTCGTAATTTTTTGTAACCCTTTTTGTTTTCGATACTCTGTAGTAATGAGTAATATTACGTAAAACGAATTTTCAATGAAGCTGCAGAACCATTCAGAAGAAACCTCATTCCTGAGCGATGAAGAGTTGGTAGATCGGATATTAAAGGGCGAAACACATTTGTATGCGGATCTGATGCGTAAATTCAATCAGCGTTTGTACCGCATCAGTATTTCCATCATCAAAGACGACATGGCTGTTGAAGATGTCATGCAAACAGCCTATCTCAATGCGTACCTGCAACTTCGAAATTTTCAACATAAATCCGGTTTCGGAACCTGGATAACACGGATTCTGATCAATGAAAGTTTGTTGTATCTCAAGAAACGGGCAAAACAACAAGAACTTGTTTTACTTCAAAAAGAAACCAATCATTCGGATACTCCATTAACAAATCTCATGAACAAAGAACTAAAATCATTATTGGAAAAATCGGTTTCCGGCTTACCTGAAAAGTACCGGCTTGTTTTCGTCATGCGGGAAATTGAGGAGATGAGTACTTTGGAAACGATGAACGTCCTGAACATCAGCGAATCCAACGTTAAGGTTCGTTTGAAACGCGCAAAAGAAATGCTGCAAAGAGAATTGAGCACTTATTACAAACCTCAGCAGCTCTTTGATTTCAACCTCATCCGCTGCGACCGGATCGTGAATTTTGTGATGCTGGAAATTCAAAAGAATGCACCGGTTCATTGATTTTTTCATGTAACTTATTTGCACATCAGCCGTCTAAGAGATAACTTTTCAAACAAAACGGATGAACAGAGCGGCTTTTTTTCTTTTGACTTTTGCGGTTTTCGCGGGTATTTGTCAACCCGTTTACGGACAAACAAAACAGATCGAATATCGCTACGAAACAAGCATTAAAAATCTTTCGGATGATAAGCTTTCTGTTCGCTTAAAAATCAGTGGTTTTTCAGAAGACACGCTCACTTATTGCTTTCCGAAGATCGTTCCGGGAATCTATGGAGCGATGAATTTCGGGCAATACATTTCGTATTTCGAGGTTTTCGACAAAAAAGGAAAGAAACTCAGATCAGAACAAACGGATCTGAATACCTGGAAGATTTACGACGCCAAAAAGATCGCCGGAGTTTCTTATCTGGTAGATGATGCATGGGAAGCTTTTGACGACAAAATGGAATACGGTTTTTACCGGTCTGCGGCAAGCTCATTCAGTGACAGTTCGCTGGTCATTACCCCAAACAGCCTTTTCGGTTATTTCCGCGGACATATCAATCATCCTGTCAAAGTCAGCATTCAAAAAGGAATCAATTTGTATCCTGCAACGAGTCTGAAAAAAGTGGTAAAACCAAATTTGGATTTGTTCTCTGCGGAGAATTACCACCAACTTGTCGACAATCCGATTTTGTATGCGCTTCCCGACACCACCATGATTCACCTGCCGGGAATTTCCGTAGAAGTTGCTTGTCATTCTACTTCGGGGAAACCCATTTCCAAAGATATCGCTGAATACATTCGTCCGCTTTTGATTGCGCAGACCAAATACCTGAACAACAAATTGCCGGTAGACCACTATACTTTTCTGATTTACCATCATCTTGCAACGAACCGCAATCATTTAATCGGAGATGGTCTGGAGCATTCCAATTCAACCCTGATTTTGTTGTATATGCCGCTGGATATCGAAACTATCCGGCAAAACATTTACGGAATCGCCAGTCACGAGTTCTTCCATACTCTGATGCCATTGGGTTTACACTCACACGAAATTGAAAATTACGACTATAACGATCCGAAATTTTCGAAACATTTGTGGTTGTACGAAGGAATGACGGAATACTTCACCATGCATATGCCCGTGAAAACCGGCTTGAAAACAGAAAAGGAATTTTTTAATACCGTAGAAGAAAAAATGGCGGTTATGAAAGAGTTCGATCCGAATCTTGCCATCACAGACCTGAGCCTTCATCCGATGGAAATGCAGAACGAGTATTACAACGTTTACCTGAAAGGTGCTTTGATCAACTTGTGTCTGGATATCAAGCTTCGGGAATTATCCGGCGGGAAATACGGTGTAAAGGATTTGGTGCTGCAACTCACCGATCGTTACGGTCAGGGAAAACCGTTTGAAGATGATAAACTTTTCGCGGAAATCGTAAGTATGACCGGTTTTAAAGAACTTGAAGCCTTTATTGCAAAATACATCGAGGGAACAGAGGCTCTTCCTTTGGAGGAACTATTGCTGAAAGCAGGATTGAAAGTGGTAAACGGTCGGATCTCGGAAGTAGAAAACAGTACTCCGGAGCAGCAGAAATTACGCGCAGACTGGCTTCGATAAAAGTCAGGAACAATCCATCTGAGTTGAACTTTCTTTCCAAAATCTGAACAAAAACCATTATTTTAGTGGAAAGTGCTTTGATCATGTCATATTTCAATCTACGATCTTCGAATAAAATTATCCTTCCTCTACTTGGTTTATTGCTGGTATTTTTTGTTGCCTGCAAAAAGAAAACTTCTGATCAGGAACCGGTTTATGAAGTCAATCAGGCATACAATCTTCAGAATATTTCGTACGGAAACGACAATCAGCAGAAAATGGATATCTATTTGCCTGCTAACCGAAGTTCTGCAACCACGAAAGTATTTGTTTTGATTCACGGCGGCGGCTGGAGCGCAGGTGACAAATCGGATTATACGTATATGATGAATTCACTGAAAACGTATTATCCGAATCACGCCATTATTAATCTCAATTATCGTTTGGCGAGTCAGACAAGTCCGGCTTATCCGAAACAAATCAATGATATCCGGGATGCTTTGACTGAAATCAGTCTTGCCAAATACAATGTTTCTGAACAATTTTTTCTCTTCGGAAACTCTGCCGGCGGGCATCTTTCGCTCTTGTATGCATACGGATTCGATTTCAATCACCGGGTAAAGGGAATTTGCAACACGGTTGGTCCGGCTGATTTCACTGATCCGAATTATTTAAACAATCCTTCCTTTTCTTACTATTATCCTGTTTTGGTGGGACAGTCGAATCCTATTCCGATGTCTCTGATCCGGGAAGTGAGTCCGGCTTGCCGTGTAACGCCGACAGCTCCGCCCACACTTTCCTTTTACGGAGAACTGGACCCACTGGTTCCTGCAACACAAATGGGTCGTCTGCACGATTCACTGAATGCTCATGGTGTTTACAATGAATCGACGATGTATCAGGGAGCCGGACACGGCAACTGGAATCAAACTCAATCGCAGGATTGCATCACGAAAATGGCTTTGTTCATCAATACCTATTTTCCGCAATAACGGAAGAGTTAAAGTTGTACTCGTGATGTACGCAGTAAAAAACGGATTTTTTGTGATCGAATAAACCAGCGATCAATTAAAATTCACCGGCTTATCATTTGGTTTCGGATCCCAGCATCCTTCAAACTTGAAGGTCAGTTTTCCAAAATAATCAGCGGAGTAGAATGCCACCCGATCCAGTGTTGCATCAATCTCGCTTTTATCCAGATTATCTGCTTCACGCAATGAAAGAACATAAGTCCAATCCCCTTTGATACTGATTCCGGAACCATACAATCCGTGGTTGATCTCCAGACAGTTCTTGAAAAATGCTTCCTGATTGCGATCCGGAATCCGCGTTAGCGGACTCATTACCTGAAAGTAGTATTTGTCCGGATTCTGCGGAAAGTTGAACACATCAATCCACACGGTTGAACCTTTGTAGGTTAAATTCCATTGTCCGGCCTTTTCTCCTCGGCACAATCCGGGATCAACGCCTAATTCTATGAGACTTTGCTCTATTAAAAAAGATACTGCATCCAAATTCATGGGAGAAAATTACTAAAAAAAGTTTTTTGAGTCAATGGGTGCTGATTTTCTGTTTTATTAGAATTTGGTGATTGGTTTGAAAGGCTGCAATTCTCACAATTTCAGTGACGGAATCGATTTATCTGTTAATTCAGGCAAGTTAAAATGAAATGTTTCACCACTAATAATACGATCGGTGATAATAATTTCAACAATGCTTTTTTTGGTCATCTCTAAATTGATCAACATGCGGGCCTTTTGAGGTAATGACGGTTCGTAAATAACACTTTGACATTCCACCGTATCTCCCAATGATGTTAAACCTTTTATATCATTTTTAATTGCGCTGCTGAAATAGGTGACGCGATCCGGACGGGAAGTCCCCAATCTCCCCGGCAGGTCAAAAATGCTTTCGTTCGGCTTTAAACTGGCAAACTCCAAGATGAATTCAAAATAGTCAGTTTTGGCAGCAGAACGTTCTTTCAAGATTTCTTTCGACTCACAATTGTCAATCGCACACCTTGCTATACTCACTTCTTTAGGGAACAAACGAATCCCGCAAATCACATTTTGAATTGTATCGATTCCTTTCCATCCAAACTCCTTTGATTGATACCAACCCAGATAATCCTTAGGATTCATGGACTTATTGACACTTGCACAACTTACTAATAGAACAAGAGAACCTATTGTGAATATATATCGCACTTTATTGAACTTTAAAATTAAGCTGAAAACGGTTCGATTGATCTTCCTGTCATCCGAATCTTTTCCAATTCGCAACAAACAAACATCAGAAAAAAACAAGTCAATTTCATTTCATAACATTTAAATGTAATTTCAAGCGAAGCTCCCAAAACCAGGGTCTGATCGGATAATCAATTTCAGGAGTTATGAAGTTTACAGCATCGGTTGGCAGCCATCTCCGACCTGTCAGATACCAGGTAAAATGTTTGCTTGGAGAAGCACTCATGGTAAACGAAAAGCCATACTGATCGGAAAATTGCTGACTATTCAAATAACTGAAAGTCGATGCAAACTGAAACCCCTTGTATTTAACTCCCAACTCGGGAGTCACGATGATATTCGTTCCATAGATTCGCGACATTCCTTTAAAACTCTGATAATTTGCAGAAAGTCCGTAGAACAAGTATTTATGCGAAAAATCTGTTTTGAGAATAATGTTTGTCAGCTGGATAGTCGAGTCCAGCCCGTTTACCCGCGAATAAGTGCTGTTACCCGACAAAACAAACCTGGTTTTTTTGAATTTCTTTTGATAAGCAAACCCACCTCTGTAAAGCGCATTATTTCCGTAAGTAATGGAATCGTTTCCGCGGGCATGAATCAAAGAGTAGCCGGCAAAAAGCAGCAGATTCTTAAGAATAGTTTCCTGAATATCCACATGAAGTCCGTTTGTCACGAGTCCTTTTCCTAAAGAATTAATGTCGTATTTGTCACCTGTATATTTTGCCGTCAGCGACAGGTGTTTAAAAAACTTGCTTTGAAATCCATACTCCTGATGAAAAAATCCGGAGTTATAAATTCCCTGAGAAAATCCATCGTAATTGACTCCGATTCTCCTGATCTGAGAAAACACCTGAGTATTCATCCTTCTGAAACGGTACTTAATTTTGGCATTGAAAGCTAAACGACTGCCATAATTCCGTGAAACAGAATCTCCGATTGGAATTGTTTGACCGGCACTTCCACTGATAAACAGCCTTCCGGATTTGAAAGGTGAAAGTGTAAAACTTACATTCGATGTGTTATTGGTTACCCGTTTCACTTTGTGAAGAATGCTCTGCAAATCCCTTCCATTGTAGTAATTCTCTACAGAAATTGAATTCTTCTCTTCATCACCGTATCCTAAAATAATTGCACTCACAAAACGTGCTGTATTTACAGTGAAGAATTGGTTCATGTTGAACACATTCTGAGAATTGCTGAGATATTGATCAATAACTGAATTGGAAAACAAACGATTTGGAACGGTTAATCCTGCTGCAACATCATAAAAACACTTACGGTAAGTTCCTTTGAAACGAAGTCCTTGAATGGGAACGCTGCTGTTCGACATTTTGCCTCCGGAAAGTGAAGTCAAGCCCAGATCAAACCGTTTGATTCCATCTAAAAAACCATTTGGCTTTCTAAGATTCAAAGCATTCAGATCTCCCAATTTCAAATCTTTTAGTTTCTGAAGACTATCTTTCTTATTATTCCATTTATCAATATTGATATTGTAATTGGAGATTAACCGATTCAGCGAATCCAGATTCAACTTATCAAAATCAATTTTTCCTTTGGCGGGAACTTTTAAATCCGGGAATTCCGTTTTTACATCCGGAACATTAAGCTCCGGAATATCAGGCATCCCAAATTCACCGTTATCTTTCTTGTTTTTACCTTTGAGTAATTTGTATTGTTGAAGCAAAAAATCCAGATAACCCAGTTTTCCTTCCCAGGCATAAATATCTTTGTTTATCTCACCAATTCCTGTATTCAAATCCCCGATTTCATGCTCCAGTTCAGTCTTTCTAAGACGATACTTCGCAATAGCATCATAGCTTAAACGAAAATAGGTTGGTTTGCCGGAAATATACTTTTCATCTGAAAGCCTGCCTTGAAAAGTTAAAGGAATATTCTTGTATCGAAAAGAGGATGAAACTTCGATGAAATGATTCATCCGGCCGCGTTTATCCAGAAAATTCGACTGAACACCTGCATTTGCTCCAACATCGATATTCACTCCACCTAAATAAAATAAGGGTGGGGACACTTCGCCATCAGCCAAACTATCATTTTGACAATAGATGCCCCAAATGGAAAAAGTAAATAGTATGCCGGTTAAAAACTTCAATGTTTAGGCGATTTATGAAAGTTCTCAAAGTTATGCATTTATGATGACTTGGAAAAAGCTTATTTCTTCCGAAACCATAAAAAATCAAGTCAAAAAAGAACATAACAAACTAAAAACAAGCTGTTTACATAAAATGCTGTGTCATAAAAAACTCATTAACCACCTCATTTTTAACATTTAGCGGGCTAATTTACCTTCGAAACCAGATCCGACAAAGCGGGCAACTGTACAATTCACATGAAGTAATTTTTTGAGAGCACTGCTTATTCTTTCTTCGTTCATAACATGAATAAACCCATTTATTTAAGCACAAGTGCAAAATTAAAGACAAAGGTGTGCTTTAGTATTTATCTGTTTCAGGCAACCAGACAACTTGTGCGATCGTTATATGTTCAAATGAACTTAATTCCTACCAAACTATGAAAACTACAGCACTACTTTTTACACTCGCTTTTTTTGTCACTGAATTAAATGCACAAACATTCTGTGATGATTTTAACAACGACTCAGCCTGGGCAAATCTAACGAGCTTCTCAACTCCCGGAATCATTGGATACACCCAAAACAATTCACAAGCGGTAACCTTGTTAAACGGAGGAGTGCAATTCGACACCTATCCTGGCATGTATGGAACCGGCGATGTCAGTTTCGGTTTTGACGGAAGTAACCAACTTGTGAATTGTCAGATTTACTATATGACAGGACAAGAGAATCAATTTGAGATCGCTGTAAACGGTAATGCTTTCACGCCGATTTCAACTTTTTTCACGAGTTCATCCCTTTCAGGAATAGGAATTTCTTTGGATTCAACCTTAGCGAACACCTCTGTGACCGGGTTTAACGATGCACTTTTGACTTTCAACGGAAGTATCAACACAATTACTTTCAGATTCTTTGAATCCGGGATCAATCAACTGTGTAAAGACGATGGAACTTCGCAACCCTATTATGGATGTGATGACTTTAACAGCGACTCGGCATGGGTAAATCTAACGAGCTTCTCAACTCCCGGAATCATTGGATACACCCAAAATAATTCACAAGCGGTAACCTTGTTAAACGGAGGAGTGCAATTCGACACCTATCCCGGTATGTATGGAACCGGCGATGTCAGTTTCGATTTTGACGGAAGTAACCAACTTGTGAATTGTCAGATTTACTATATGACAGGACAAGAGAATCAATTTGAGATCGCTGTAAACGGTAATGCTTTCACGCCGATTTCAACTTTTTTCACGAGTTCATCCCTTTCAGGAATAGGAATTTCTTTGGATTCAACCTTAGCGAACACCTCTGTGACCGGGTTTAACGATGCACTTTTGACTTTCAACGGAAGTATCAACACAATTACTTTCAGATTCTTTGAATCCGGGATCAATCAACTGTGTATTGAATCGAATACCGCTGGCATAGATGATCAAGAAAAAGATTTAGAATTTTCTCTATTCCCCAATCCTGCAAATAGCCAAATAACACTTTCAGAAATTGCTTTTGATTACTTGGTAATCTGTGACAATTTCGGACGAACATTAAAGATTCAAAACCATTCGGAAGGAAGAACAATTAATCTAAGTGATTTTGCTAACGGAGTTTACCAACTGAATTTAGTGTCAAAGAATACTTTTAGAAAAAAACTGTTTGTTGTTTCAAAATAAATCAGAAAGGCCAAGGGAAGGATGAGAAACAAAACGAGAATGAGGTAAAAAGAAAAAGAGCGTGAATAATCACGCTCTTTTTCTTTTTTGCTCCCTCTGCTGGGCTCGAACCAGCGACCCTCTGATTAACAGTCAGATGCTCTAACCAACTGAGCTAAGAAGGAATCTATATCGCTTTCGCGGTTGCAAATATAGACAAAGAATTGCTTTTAACACAAATTCCTCGAAAAAAATTGCAATTATTTTTAATGGAATTCAGTACTAGTCTGACTTTCAGGACTAAAAATCATCTTCCGATAAGGTGAAATCTTCCAAACTTGCGTCACATCCTTCATCTTCGCATGGTGATTCATTGTCATCAATCATGTCAAACATCAATTCATCTTCGCATTTTGCAGGTCTCAAAATATTCGTGCGTGAAACATTCAAACGGATTTCTGATCGGAACGTTCCGTCTTCCTGAGAAAAGGATTTTGCAAATGGAGTTCCCACCAGTTCCACCAGGGCACCTTTCTTCAAAAAATCCAGAATACGCATATTTGCGCCTTCTTTTTTCCAAATTGTGCAATTTACCCAAGTCGTTTTGGTTCTTGCTTCCCCTGTACGCTTATCGCGCCAGTTCTTATTGTGCGCAACCGGAAAATTAATTGCAATGACGCCGCGTTCCATTTGCTTCACGACAGCATCCTTTCCAATATTTCCAATTAAACGTGTTTCAAAAACAGTTGCCATATTCTTTTTGGTAAATTAATGTGTTCAAGTGTGTTTCGTCACAAAAGTAATACATTTCAACTTAATTTTTCCGTTCCACAACAATTGAGTCGGGGAAACCCTTCTTCCTGACTTCCGCACAATACTCCTCTGCCTCACTCTTAGTAGCAAAACTTCCCGAAAAATATTTGTAACGATATCCGGTTTGAGCTATCTGCGTGCGACTTACCGCATGTTTCAGATTCTTAAATCCGCCTTTTTCAGTATCCAGCCATTCTTTTGAACTCATGATTTGAACGCTGTAGGTCTTCCCGCTGTCTTTTTCTGATTTGGAATCCTTTGATGCTTCTGCCTCTTTTTTAGTGAATGAGATATTCTTATGAGCTTCCTTCAGATGTGTCCTCATTCCACGAAACAACGCCGATGCGATGATATCCTGACCTTCGGAAGTGTTCAGATAATTGGCTTCCGATTTATTGGTCATGAAGCCGCATTCTACTAATACACTTGTCATTTGAGTAAACTTCAATACCTGCAGTGTATGTTCGCGGTCATCTGAATCCTTTACGCCTCTGGACTTTCTTCCGGCACGACCCTTAAACTCATTTTCAAACGCTCTTGCAAGTTTCACGGACGCATGCGAGCTGAAGGAATGAACGTGGGATTCTGTTCCCTTTATGTTGGAATTTGGACTTCCGTTGATGTGAATTGAAATAAAGTAGTCTACTTTTTTTGCATTGGCCATTTCCACTCGTTCATCCAAAGTTGGATAGCGATCATCTGTACGGGTATAAAGTACCGTTACATTCTCCAGTTTTTCACTCAGGTAAGCCCCGAATTTCAATGCAATCTTCAATGTCAGGTCTTTCTCCGGAGGTAAATTTTTATCCGTTGCTTCGTGACCGGGATCTGACCCGCCATGACCGGGATCAATTAAAATCGTAACTCCCTGACTAAAAGACAGAAAGGAAACAAAAATAAAAACCAAACTGGTATAAACTAACTGCATATTGCAAAAGTACGGGTCAAATAGGCTCGGTTTGAGTGTATTACAAAAGGTTACTAAATACTAAATGTTAATTTTCTATCTTTGAAGCGTGAAAGCAACGTTAATTATCTCAGTCTACAAGGATGTAGAAGCTCTTGAAGCAATTTTGAAGTCAGTTCTGATCCAGGTGGAAAAAGACATCGAGGTAATTGTTTCACAGGATTGTGAAGACCCATGTTTTGATGAATTGATCGAAAAATACAGCCGTTCTCTCACGATCAAACACCTGCAACAACCCGATCTTGGTTTTTTAAAGAATAAAATGCTCAACAAGGCAATCAAGGCTTCTTCAACTGATTTGTTGATTTTTATTGACGGTGATTGTGTGCTTCACCCGCGATTTGTTCAGCAACACATCCGCTCGCTTCAAAAAGGCAGGTTTTGTATTGGAAGAAGGGTTGATCTGGATTCAAAAACATCTCAAAAGATCCGCAAGGGAATCAGCGTCATTCCGACTTTTATAGAAATGATCCGAAACAAGAGTATCCGCGTGGAAGAAAGTTTTTTCCTTCCGGGTTTTGCCAAAACAAGCAAAGGGAATCTTCTGGGCTGCAACATGAGCTGGCACAAAAATGATCTGTTTCTTCTGAATGGTTTTGACGAAACATATACAAATCCGGGTTTCGGAGAAGATACGGATATTGAGTTCCGGGCGAAAAAAGCCGGTTTAACACCCTATTCTACCCGTTTCAGAACGATCCAATATCACCTTTTTCACGAACGTCCGGATCGGGAAGATTTCGTTACGATCAGCAAAAATCAATTCTTCGAGAAGATGAACCGGGAGGATTTTCGTTGTCAATATGGGTTGGAGACATTAGAGGAATAATTGCGAATTACTTAAATCGAACAAATCCGGTATTTTTATGCTTTCGGGTTACAAATTCGCGATATTAGGTACCAGCCAGTTACAGCAAGGGATTCCGGCCAAATTAGCAACCCGTTTTCAATACAAACTTCAGCTCAAAAGTGCCGCTGCATTATTCTCAATTCGGCATTAGGAATTCGCAATTATAAACAGGTCTGCGGCAATCGCATCGGCCAACAGTCTTCCTGCTTCTGTCAAGACAAGAGAATCTTCGGTTTCCACAAGCAATTTCTGATCTTCGTAACTCTTTACGATCTCAAACCAATCTGCTTTTGGCTGAATATTTTTAAAGAGTTCTTTCTTTGAAACACCCCATTTCGTTCGCAAACCAATCATCAATGCTTCATTGAACTGATCAAAAGGAGTCAGAACTTCAATGGTTTCCGGCAGTGTTGATTTTTCCAGTTCGTTCATATAAATCCGGTTGTTCGATCGGTTCCAATAGCGTTCCGTCCGATTATAACCATGCGCAGAAGGTCCGATTCCAAGATATTTCGACCCTTTCCAATAGGATGTATTATGCCTGGAATAATGCTCGTTTCTGGCAAAATTCGAAATCTCATACTGTTCGTAGCCTTCTTTTTTCAGTTCCGAAACCAACAATTCAAACTGCTCAGATTGCTGATCCACGTTTGAAATGGCAATTTTACCTTCCGCAACCCATTTGGACAAAGCCGTTTTGTCTTCAACGGTCAAGCAATAGGCTGAAATATGTTCCGGGTTCAGAGCCACAATCTGTTGAATTTGCTGTTTCCAGTCTTCCAACGTCAAATTGGGCAATCCGTAAATCAAATCCAGGCTCAATTCATCAAAACCAACCTGTTTGGCATTCAGAACTGCATTCATGCTTTCGGCTGCAGTATGACTCCGATTCATCCATCGGAGCTGTTCTTCATCAAAAGACTGAATTCCCATACTCAGGCGTGTAACTCCCAAGGCTTTCCATTTGCTCAGATTTTCCGGATTACAATCATCCGGATTACATTCCAGTGTAATTTCCACTTTCTCCGACACGGCATAAAATTGACGGACTTGCCGGATCAATTGTTCTAATTGCTCAGGAGTCAACACACTGGGAGTGCCTCCACCAAAATAAATAGTTTCGAAAATTTCAGATTTCCAAGCCCCTGCACGCAGTTCAATTTCCTTACACAAGGCCCTTACCATCTCGTTTTGATAGGAATGATCGGTGGAAAAATGAAAGTCGCAGTAACTACATTTTTGGGCACAAAACGGAATATGAATATAACAGCCGGACATGGTGTAAAATTAGGGATTAATCGCGGGGAGCACAATGATCTGAACAGCGTACTTTTTCTTAAATGTTAAAAAACGCTTTTAATTTTTACTATAAGATAAAAAGATATACTTTTCTCATATGGGATTCAAAGAACAACAAGCAGCCATTCAGCGAGAGTTAGATCGATTTATCGACTTGCTTGGCGTTATGTTGCCCAGATACTCCAAATTGTTGAAAAGCAAAAATTTATCCGAAGACGAATTGCACGAACTGGGGGAAATGGAACATTTTCTGATTGGCGTAAACGGCCGGATCGGAGAAATAAAAAACATTCTGGAGCAAGATGTTTTCGGACACGGTTTGCATCAATATTACAAGACCAAGAAAAAGGCGCAAAACGGAGATGAGGTAGCTATTCAAAAATTAGAGCATCTCCGAAAATCATTCGAAGATGCCCTTGTCACCGGAGCGATGATCCAATGGAATTAGTTTAAAATCCTCCTAATGCCATAAGAAGCAGGATAGCAAGCCCTAAAAGAGACAAACTCACTATTGCGCAAATTCTTCCCGCTTTTACTTTTTTGTATGATTTTTCAGTGTATTGAAGCGGATAATCTCTGTAAAGCGACAATGCCTTTCCGGATTTGGTTAAAGTGACAATTGCCAGAATCAATCCGATAAACCCTCCGAAAAACGGAATGGAAATAATTCCCATTGCCAAAATTCCTCCGGCTCCATCCAAATCCTTGGGTGGCTTGGTTGTCATTGCAATTGAATCTAATGTATCGTTTTCCATGTATTGTATATTTAGAGTTTTGGTACTAAAATAAAAAAACCTTCGAACAATATCCGAAGGCTTTTTAATATTCTTATTAAAGGGTTTAACCTTTATTATTAAGGCATTTCTCTTGTGAAAGCTGAAATTCCCGTAACATCCATACCTGTAATTAACAAGTGAATGTCATGAGTTCCTTCATACGTTACCACAGATTCCAGGTTCGCCATGTGGCGCATCATGGAGTATTCGCTTGTAATACCCATTCCTCCGTGGATCTGACGAGCCTCACGAGCAATATTCAAAGCAATCTCTACGTTATTTCTCTTAATCATGGAAATCATAGAGGAAGTTGCTCTTCCTTCGTTTCTCAATTGTCCTACACGCAAAGTGATGAACTGTGCTTTTGTGATCTCAGTGATCATTTCAGCCAATTTCTTTTGAGTCAACTGGAAAGCTCCGATCGGAACGTTAAACTGCGTTCTTTCTTTCGAATATCTCAATGCCTGATCGTAACAATCCATAGCAGCACCTAATGCTCCCCATGCAATTCCGAAACGAGCAGAATCCAAACAGCTTAAAGGCGCACCCAAACCTGAACGGCCCGGAAGCAAGTTTTCTTTCGGAACTTTTACGTTCACAAAAATCAACTCACCTGTTGACGAAGCACGAAGCGACAATTTTCCGTGCATTTCAGGAGTTGTAAATCCTTCCATTCCACGTTCCACAACCATTCCGTGAATACGACCTGTTTCATCCTTCGCCCAAACAACTGCGATATCCGCAAATGGTGCATTGGAGATCCACATTTTTGCTCCGTTCAATAAGTAATGGTCACCCATGTCCTTAAAGTTCGTGATCATTCCACCCGGATTTGATCCGTGATCCGGTTCTGTCAAACCGAAACATCCCATCATTTCACCGGTAGCCAATTTCGGTAAATACTTCTTTTTTTGCTCTTCAGTTCCGTATTTCCAGATCGGATACATCACCAATGAACTTTGAACAGAAGCCGTTGAACGCAAACCTGAATCACAACGCTCCAATTCCTGCATGATCAATCCGTATGAAATCTGATCCAGACCCGGTCCACCGTATTCTTCAGGAATATATGGCCCGAAAGCTCCGATTTCACCTAATCCTTTCAATAAGTGCATTGGAAAAGTCGCCTTTTCATAATGTTCATCAATGATCGGGGAAACCTCTTTTTTCACCCACGCACGAGCAGCATCACGTACCAACTTTTGCTCATCTGTAAGCAATTCATCCATTAATAAATAGTCCGGATGAGAATATAAATCAGATTTCATTTGAGTTTTTTTTCAATGTTCGATGCAAATGTAATCAAATCAACCAATGAATAAAAATAGAGAAGTGTACTAAATGAGTTCAAAGAGTTTATATCAATGTAAAATTGAAAATGGACAATTGAAAAGTTCTTTAATGGAAAAACCATTTGAACAAAACATCCTGAACCAATCAAAGTATGAACAGCCCTTAAACAACTAAGCAGTCAATTATAGCGCTCGAATCAACGAAGATTTAGTTTCTGCGGATAATAGTGATTCCAAAATAGTACTTTTGTACTTGAATCTTATTTCAATTCATGCAATTAAGCGGGCAATTCTTTACTGGTTCAACTGCGAATGAGGTCATGGCTCTCACTGAAAGAAGTGCGAATCACTCTTATATCATTATCGCGGCTCTGATTTTTTGTTTGCTTTTGGTTTCCGCTGCACGTTTAAGACAACGGGAAGTTTTTCTGGTTCTCGGCCAAACAACCTTTTTCTTTCAAAGTATTTCCGAACAATATAAAAACGGAATCCGGGAAAACCCGCTTACTTCCATTTTTCTGATTGTTCAGTACGTTGTTATAACCGGCGTCTGCATTTATTGGTACAATCATTTTTCCATAACGGATTTCAATACCTATCAGACAATTATACTGACTGCTTTTCCGGCAATTCTGCTTTTGTATCATCTTTTAGTGATTTCGATTGCAGGAACAATTACAGGCTTAAGAGAAGTCGTTCTGGAGGTGAATCAATTGACCTTAATAATGGCTCAAACTGCCGGAATTGTCATCCTTATTGAGTTCTTTTTCATCTATTTTCAACCGGAATTCATTACTCAATCCAAGTTTATTATTCTCGGGACCTTCCTGTTTTTTACTCTTTTACGCATGATTCGTGGTTTTTATCACGTCTTCCAATTGGGTGTATCATGGTATTATATAATTTTGTACCTTTGGACCCTCGAAATTTTGCCGCTTTTGATCGTGCTGAAACTGGTCTTTAATGGTGAAATTTCAAGTTGGTTAGGTTAAGTAAATGTTGAACGCTAAAACAAAATTAAACCTTGAGTATTAAGACAATATTGGTTTCTCAACCGAAACCAGAAGGCGACAAGTCTCCGTATTTTGATTTGGCCGAAAAGTATAAGTTGAAAATTGATTTCAGGCCGTTTATTCACGTGGAAGGAGTTTCCGTTCAGGAGTTTCGTACACAAAAAATCGACTTTAAAGAACATACTGCTGTTATCTTAACTTCAAAAACTGCAGTGGATCACTTTTTCCGTATTTCAGAAGAAATCCGTTTCGAAGTTCCTGATACTATGAAGTATTTCTGTATTTCAGAGGCAGTTGCTCTATACCTTCAGAAGTACGTAACTTATCGCAAACGAAAAATTTTCTTTGGAAAACAAACGATTGAAGAGTTAATTGACCCGATCAAAAAACATAAAGGCGAAAAATTCATTCTTCCTTGTACTGATATTTTGCAAGATAAAATTCCATTGACGCTTGAAGACGCTAAAATACCTTTCACCAAAGCGATGCTTTACAGAACGGTTGCTTCGGATTTAAGTGATTTGGAGGATGTTTATTATGATATGCTTGTTTTCTTTAGTCCGGGTGGGATTGAAAGTTTGTTCAAAAACTTCCCTGATTTCAAACAAAACAAAACATTGATCGCAGCATTTGGTCCTACAACCGCAAACGCAGTTGTAAAAAACAATCTGAGACTGGATGTTCATGCACCGATGCCAAACGCACCAAGCATGACCGCTGCCATTGAGAATTTCATTAAGGAGCATAATAAGAAAAAGTGAAGCTTTTGATACTGAACAAGCGTTAGTGCAGTTCAACAAAGGGGATTTTCCTGAAAAACAGATAATCTTTAAAAACTGATCAAGCGTTAGCGCGGATCAACAAAAAAGATCTCTTCGTTAGAATAAAATTCAATACTGATCAAACATCAACGCAGATCAGCAAACAGGATTAACAAAATTGATAAAAGATAGGGGCGCGATGTATCGCGCCCCTATCTTTTTAAGCACCAATGCATCAAACATTCCCTTTTTAGCATTTTTTTGTTAGAAAGTATCCTGAAACAATGAGAACATTTGGTTCTGAATTTCGATATTTGTTGCGCGAATAGTATTTCGTTATTTTTACCATTCAAATGAGTCGTATGGCACAAAAAAGTAAAGGACCAACTGGGTCTTTTTCACCAAAAGAACATAAAAGAGCAACTATTGCTTACTGGCTGTTTGCCACGTTTCCGCTTTACTTCATTGCAGCTTTGCTTTTGTTCCAATCCGAAGACAACCTTCCGCCGGTTGCCATGCTGGACAATCCACCGGAATTATTAGCTTCTGTGATCATTGCAGACGATGGTGAAACAGAATTGGGAAGATACTGGAAGATCAATCGTACGTCGGTTGAATACCGGAAAATCAGTCCGAATGTGACTGACGCCCTGATTTCAACGGAAGATGAGCGTTTTCACGACCATTCCGGAGTAGATTTCAGAGCAGTAGGACGTGCTATTATCAATGTTGGCGGAGCCGGTGGTGCATCAACGATCACTCAGCAGCTTGCAAAACAACTATACACCCTTCAACTTCGTGAAAGACAAGAGCTTGCCCGTGCGAATGGTGAAGATGTAGAGGCAGGTTCTTCAGGCAGAATCGGCAGAATGTGGAGCCGTCTGAACGAAAAGGCGCGTGAAAACATCATTGCAACCCGTTTGGAAGCACGATTCACGAAGGAAGAAATCATCACGATGTATTTGAATCAATTTGACTTTTTATACAACGCTGTCGGGATTTCCAATGCTTCAAAGGTTTACTTTAACAAAAAACCAAGCGAATTAAACAAAGAGGAAGCAGCCATGCTTGTGGGAATGTGTAAAAACCCGGCTCTTTACAATCCATATACTTTTAAGATTAAGAATTACCGCATTTCACTTGCAAGAAATAAAGGAGTAGATGCCGCATCAATTACCGCAGAAGAAATCGCAGATGCCAGAGCTTCAGATAGCATCCGTGCTTTGACAAGACGTAATCAGGTATTGAAACAATGGCTGAAAAACTCGAACGAAGGAAATGAGGCGCTGCGCCAGACATTGACACAGGAAGAGTATGACAAACTGAGCAAAAAACCTCTGATTACGAACTATCAGATCGTTGACCACAAACGTGGAATTGCTCCTTACTTCAGAGAATCATTGAGAAATGAGGTTACGACCTTGTTGAATACCAAAAAAGCTGACGGTTCTTTGGTTTACAAGAGAGAAGACGGACTTCCTTACGATATCTACAGAGACGGACTTCGGATTTACACCAGTTTGAACGCAGATATGCAGGAACATGCTGAGTATGCTCTGGAAAGACATTTAAAAGAAACGCTTCAGCCTCAATTCGACAAAAACAATAGATCTGCGAAAAACTGGCCTTTCTCCAACTCTCTGTCTGCAGATGAAGTAAAAAAAATTCTGAATTCTTCCATGCGCCGGTCTGACCGCTATAGAAACTTGTCAGATGCAGGATTATCGGAAGAAGAAATCAAACGGGCTTTTGACGAACCTGTTCAAATGAGGGTTTTCAGCTGGAACGGCGAAAGAGATACCGTAATGACTCCAATGGATTCCATCAGATATTACAAATCCTTCTTACAGGCTGGTTTGCTTTCCATCGAGCCAAGCACCGGATTTGTCAAAGCATGGGTTGGTGGTGCAAACATCGACCACTTTGCTTATGACCACGTGAAATTGGGGAAACGTCAGGTAGGTTCTACCATCAAGCCTTTCGTTTACGCTGCCGGAATTACCATGAATGTGGTTAAACCGGGCTTGGTTATCCCGAACATTTCCTATTGTGTGGATCTGTATGATCCGAATGGAAATCCGGATGGGCAATGGTGTCCAAGAAACTCCGACGGAAGCGGAAACGGTGGTACGATTTCGATCCAAAAAGGGCTTGCAATGTCTAAAAACAATGTTGCCGTTTACGTGATGAAACAAATGGGAGCTTTGGCAGGACCAAAAACCGTTGCAAAACTGATGCGCGATATGGACATCGACCTTCGTGAGCTGGATATCGTTCCGGCAATGTGTCTGGGTTCAATGGATTTATCGCTGTATGAACTGGTTGGTGCACAGGCAACTTTCGTGAACAAAGGAATTTTCAATAAACCAACCAGCATTATGCGAATCGAAGACCGTTCTGGTCACGTGATTTATAGTGCAAAAAGTGTGTCGAAAGAAGCCATGAACGAAAACGTAGCTTATACGATTCTTAAAATGATGAAAGGCGTTGTTCAGGGTGGTACTGCGAGCAGATTGCGCGGTGGTTCCGAATACGGGAACATTCCTTATCCGACAGCGGCAAAAACAGGAACAACTCAGAACAATTCAGACGGATGGTTTGTTGGTTTGACTCCTGATCTGGCAACCGGTGTTTGGGTTGGAGCAGAAGATCGCGGTGTTCGATTCAGAAGTACAGAGCAAGGTCAGGGAGCGCGAACGGCCCTTCCGATATATGGATATTACATGAACAAAGTCTACAAAGATCCTAAAATAGCCATATCGACCACCGATTTTGAAGCGCCACGAAATTACGACGCCTCCGTGTTTAATCTCACGGGCGTTGAAATTGAACCGGAAGTCGCAGATTCGACAGCAAATATTGTTGATCAGATAAAAATTGATTAGAATGAACAAAGTTGTAAAAAACGTTGAAGAAGCCTTAGTTGGCATTGAAGATAACATGACCCTGATGGTCGGAGGATTCGGTTTATGCGGAATTCCTGAAAATTCCATCGCACAATTAGTGAAAATGGGGACAAAAGGACTGACTTGTATTTCGAACAATGCCGGTGTGGACGACTTTGGTTTGGGTTTACTGCTTCAAAACAAACAGGTGAAGAAAATGATTTCATCTTACGTTGGTGAAAACGAGGAATTCGAACGGCAAATGCTTTCCGGAGAATTGGAAGTGGATCTGATTCCTCAAGGATCTTTGGCAGAACGCTGCCGGGCAGGTGGGGCCGGAATCCCGATGTTCTTCACTCCTGCCGGTTACGGAACAGAGGTTGCTGAAGGGAAAGAAGTTCGTGTTTTCAACGGAAAGCCGCACATTCTCGAAAGCGCATTGACTGCTGATTTTGCTATTGTGAAAGCATGGAAAGGTGACACGGAAGGAAACCTGGTTTTCAAAGCAACTGCTCGTAATTTCAACCCGATGATGGCTATGGCCGGAAAAATCACCATTGCAGAAGTAGAAGAACTGGTTCCTGCAGGTGAATTGGATCCGAATTTCATCCACACTCCGGGAATTTTCGTTCAACGTATTTTCAAAGGAGAAAAATTCGAAAAGCGCATTGAGCAGCGCACTGTTAGAAGCAGGTCTTAATTTCTCCGAGATACTTATTTGATTATTGAGTTAAAATTACAATTATGGCACTAGATAAAACCGGAATAGCAAAACGAATTGCGCAGGAACTACGCGATGGCTGGTATGTGAATTTGGGAATTGGTATTCCGACACTTGTGGCAAATTATATTCCGGAAGGAATTGAAGTTGAATTTCAATCCGAAAACGGAATCCTGGGAATGGGGCCTTTTCCTTTCGAAGGAGAAGAAGATCCGGATTTGATCAACGCCGGAAAACAAACCATTACTGCACGAAAAGGTGCCGTTTTCTTCGATTCTGCCATGTCTTTTGCAATGATCCGCGGACAACATGTTCAGTTGACCGTTCTCGGAGCAATGGAAGTTTCACAAAACGGAGATATTGCCAACTGGAAAATTCCGGGGAAAATGGTGAAAGGAATGGGAGGAGCAATGGATTTGGTTGCTTCTGCAGAAAATATCATCGTTGCCATGATGCATTCCAACAAAGCAGGTGAATCCAAAATTCTGAAGGAATGTACGCTTCCCTTAACCGGCGTTGGCTGCGTTAAGAAAGTAGTCACTGAACTTGCGGTACTGGAGATCAAGGATAATAAATTCCACCTGGTGGAGCGTGCTCCTGGCGTAAGTGTGGAGGAAATCATTTCGAAAACAGAAGGGGATTTGGTGGTTCCTGATTTTGTTCCGGAGATGAGTATTTAAACAGATTCCTTTACCTTATCCGACTCATGATTCAAAAATTATCCATTCTTATTCCGGCTTATAACGAAGGGTCTACGATCCATCTTATTTTAGACAAGATCAAAAAGGTCCAATTGGAAAACGACGTCCATAAAGAAATCGTTATCGTCAACGACTGTTCAAAAGACAATACCGTTGAGCGCATAGAAGCCTATATGGCTGCCAATCCGGAGATGGATATCCGTTTGTATTCCCAACCCTACAATCAGGGAAAGGGAGCAGCTATTAACCGCGCCATTCAGGAAGCAAACGGTGAATACATTATTATTCAGGATGCAGATCTGGAATATGACCCGGAAGAATACAACCTGCTTCTGAAACCGGTTTATATGGATAACGCGGATGTGGTTTACGGTTCCCGGTTTATGGGACATCAACCTCATCGCATTTTGTTCTACTGGCATTCCAAAGGAAACAAGTTCCTTACCGGGCTTTCGAACATGATGACGAATCTGAATTTAACGGATATGGAAACCTGTTACAAACTCATTCGTTCTTCCATTGCCAAAGACATCAAGATCAAGGAAAATCGCTTCGGAATTGAACCTGAAATCACAGCGAAACTGGCAAAAAGAAAGGGAATCCGGATTTATGAAGTTGGTATTTCTTACTACGGAAGAACGTACGAAGAAGGAAAGAAAATTGGCTGGAAAGATGGTTTTCGTGCCATTTACTGCATCATCAAATACCGTTTCTCGAATTAATACTTCACTCCCTTTGACCAGCGGATTGCCTTTTTCTCGATGATCCGGTAATACAAAAAAGCGCAGCCCAAAGCAACAATAAAGGCAAGTAAAAAAGCCACCCAGCTATTCAGGTTGAAGTATTTCTCATTTTTGAAGAACAGCAAAAACAATCCGATCGACAATCCATGCGTCAGGTAAAGCGAATAGGAGAATTGACCGATCCATTCGATCCATTTTCCGTGGACTTTGATCCAAAGGATGAAACAAACTCCCAAAAGTGCCACGATCAAATCCTCTAAAGGGAAAATGAACCCCAGCAATAGCAATGAAGCTGCAATGAGGCTATAATTCAACTCCTTGTTTTTTGATTGATAGATTTCCGAGCAGGCAATTCCCAAAAGGAAAAACGGAATGTTGTGAATGATGTCGATCGTATGAAAAAAATACGTGCTTCCCAACGCCGAAAAACAAATTACCGCATAGAAATAAGGGCTTTTCCGCATGAAAACAGCCAGAAATCCAATCAACAAATAAAACAGGAATTCCACCTTCAGAGTTGCAAAAATAGGATTCAACCAGTCGGAAGTTCCGAACAGGTCAATCGTAAGGGTCGCGTTTTGTACAATCTGTTCAAATGAATACGGGTAAATCCCTTTCCAGATCAGCGCAATCAGACAAATGAGCAGTACAACTCCCCAAAAAGGCGGAAAGATGCGCAGGAAACGCTTTAAAAGGTATTTCGGATACATCTGAAGGGTGAAATCAGCTTTAGACAGGGAAAAGTAGATCACAAAGCCGGAAATCAGGTAAAACAACTCCACGCCTTGCGCTCCGAATTTGGAATATTCCAGGATTGAATCGTTTGCTATCAGCTTTCCGTTAATTCCTTCAAATGAGAGTAAATGGAAGCACAATACCATCAATGCGGCAATTGCACGCAGAGATTCAATATGACCCACATGTTTTTTCTCCTTTTCCAATAGGCTGCTAAAATACTCCTTTCTTTTGGCTGGTGACCCAATTTTGGGAAATTGGGATTTGGGGAAATCGGAAATTCTCCAAATCGCATAAAAAAACCCCGAATCTGTTTATCAGATTCGGGGTTCTAACGTATTTAATACCGGATTTAGTACAACTCTTGTTTCAAAGCCGTACGGTAATCCTTGATTTCTTCTCTGTTGATTTTATGCTCAGCATTTTTCAAAAGGTTCAACAAATACAAGAAGTTTTCCTGATCTTCGATTTCCAAAGGATATTCATTTCCTTCTTCATCTTCCTCGTATTGTGCCTGAACGTCAAATGCCTTTCTATCTTGCAAAAACTCGTATGACAAACGCAAAACCTTCACCACCAAAGGATCTTGCTCTTTCAATGCTTGTTCGCGCAATTCTTTCAAATCCTCCACAAGTTCTTTGTAAGCAATCCCTTCGCTTTCCACTTTGGAAATAATTGTTTCTAATTTCTTATTGGCAATGGCCGTTTTCATACTACACTTATTTTCAAGTTTGTAACTACTTTATTACAACTTTCAAGACATGCAAATGTAATGACTTATTAGCAGTTAAAATAACATCGGCTGTGTTTTTTTACAAAAATCCTTCGAATTCAGGTCGAAGTTGATCTTCTCTTTTGTATTCTTTCAGATTTGCTATTCGTAAGAAGAACGAATGATTATATTTGTAAAAACAGAAAAACCAATCTTTTGCTCGATATTTTACTCAAAGGCATCATAACCGGATTTATACTCAGTATAATGATCGGTCCGGTATTTTTTCTTCTTTTGGAAACAAGTATCCGTAAAGGAATCCGGGCTGCTATTGCATTCGATATCGGGGTTTTTCTCTCAGATCTCATTTACATTATCATTGCACTTATCTTCTATTCCGAAGTAAGTAAAATCACTTCCGGTGAATACGGACACATCATTTCTATTGTCGGCGGGGCTATTCTGATCATCTTTGGTCTGGTTACCCTTCTCAAAAAACCGAAAGATGAAAGCAAGGAAGCAGACAAGCAATTGAACTCCCAAACCAAAGACATGATTTTGCTGGGTTTGAAAGGATTTCTGTTGAATTTCGCAAATCCGGGAGTCATTTTCTACTGGATTACTGTGATTGCTTTAGGTGCCGACGGGAAAAAGAATACCGGAGAAGCTATCGATGAAAGTACTTACTGGTACATTCTGATTATCATGGTGACCTTCTTTTCTGTAGATTTATTAAAAATAGTAGGGGCTAAAAAATTGCGGCCGTTTATTACAGATAATCTTTTGATCGGTCTGAACAGGTTTATTGGTCTGGTCATTATCGGAACCGGAGTTTTATTGGTCATTAAAGGTTCTCTTGCAAAATAGACCTTGTAACATTTCAAATAAAACCCGATTATTAAATTGAACTATCATTCAAATTCCATGAAATTCGTTTGTATCCTTTTTTCCTTCTTTTCCTTCACATTACTCGGGCAAGTTGTAAACAAAGAAAACCTTACACCCAAGGTTAAAAACTATTATGATTACAATCAAACGCAATTGGAATCAATAGGATCTTATTACAAAGACAAACTCGGGGAATCTAAAGACAAGCATGGAAAATGGCTTTACTATGATCGTTTCGGGACTGTGGTTGAAGAACGAAACTATTATCGCGGGAAGCTTCACGGACGAGTTATTGCAAGTTATTCCAACGGGAAAAACAAGCAGGAGGGTTACTTCAAAATGGGTGAACAGGACAGCATTGTCAGAGAGTGGAACGAAACGGGAAAACTCAGTGTTCAGGGATATTTTAAATTCGGAAAACCTTTCGGCATTTGGGAATACTATTATTTAACCGGACAGAAAAAACAGGTGGAGGAAATCATCGATTCCACGGTTTATCTCCGCGAATTCTGGATGCCCGACAGTCTTCATACTCAAAAAATCAAAGACGGAACCGGCGAATACCTGACATTCTTCGACACTGGAATGGAAAAAGAATGGTACAACTATAAAAACGGATTGAAAAACGGTCCTTTCGAAGAGTTTTCGATTTATGGCTATATGCTCATTAACGGGAAGTTCACGGAAGGTCAGAAAGACAGCACCTGGAATTACTTCTATTATACCGGAGCCATCGAAAAGACAACCAACTACGTAAACGGAAAACTCCACGGAGAATACAAGTATTATTATGACAACAAGCAGGTAAACGTAGAAGGAGCTTACAAAGACGGAGAAAAAACCGGTTTGTGGACCTGGTATACCAAAAAAGGAACCAAGGATCAGGAAGGAAGTTTTGATCTGGGGAAACAACACGGAAAATGGACTTACTATTATCCAACCGGACAAGTCAGCTATCACGCCGAATACGATCACGATAAAAAAACGGGAACCTGGTCTTACTTCTACAAAGACGGAAGTAAATTCAAGGTGGGAAATTTCCAAAACAACGAAAAGGACGGAAAATGGGAAACCTGGTATGAAAACGGTACGCTGTTAATGTCGGGAGTTTACAAAAACGGTAAAGAAGAAGGAATCTGGGTGAATTATTGGGATGATGGTAAAGAAAAGAACATTGCCACTTTCAAAAACGGATTGCTCAGCGGAAAATGGGAATCCTACTACCCTACCGGAAAACCGAACGTATTCGGCTACTACAAAGAGGGAGAAAAAACCGGAGAATGGACCAGTTTCTTCGAAAACGGAAAAGAAAAAGATATTTTCAACTACAAGGTAATTACCAAAAAGTCGAAAATCAAAAACGGACCTCTGAAGGATTATGAGGTAAAAGAAAGCATCAAAAACGGACATTCTGTTTCTTTTTCGCAAAAGGATTACAAAAAGATCGAAGAAGGAGATTACAAGAATGGCGAAAAGGACGGAGTTTGGTATACCTATTGGCCGGGTGGTAAAATCCCTAGTAATACCAACACTTACAAAGAAGGAAAATTGCACGGAAAGACAACCGAACTGGATCGCAGAGGAAATGTAATTTCTGAAACCGACTACAAAGACGGCTTGAAGCATGGAAAAATGAAGCTTTACGACAAGCGCGGAAAAGTCATCAAGGAAATCGAATTTGAATTCGGGCAGCAGGTCGTTAAAACCAACGGTGGAAGCAACGTAGAATTTAGAACCAGATAATTACGAAGCCCGAATGTCCAATCACGCGTTTTGATTTTATAATCAAATCGATTTTAGTAGGTTTGCAGCCTTATTAAACCTAAAACGATGAATATGAAATTTTTGCTTGCTGCCTTCTTCGGCCTATCTTTATTAGCTTCTTGTTCTAAAGTAAAGAACTGTGAATGTAAAACAACCTGGGTTGATTACACAGATTTCGGACCTGTCAATCGGGAACAAACTACGGCTTATCCGGTTAAAGGAAGCAAAAAAGACGCAAAAACGCAGTGTGATGTGATCAAAACAAATCAGACTCCAGTAGAAGGACATTATACTTTGTGTTCCGTCAAAAAATAAGCTCACTCTTCTTTTTATTCACTTGAAAGATCTCATCTTTTTTCTTAAATTAAATAAGAAAGGAGCTATGACAGATCAGGAATTGGGTGTTTTCGGAGAGCAGATGGCTCAAAGATTCTTACTGAAAAACGGTTATTCCATTCGAAAAACGAACTACAGGTATTTGAAGTTCGAAGTAGATATTATTGCCGAGAAAGATGAGAAGATCATTGTTGTTGAGGTGAAAACCAGACAAACGGCTGAAATCGGAGAACCCTGGATGGCAGTCACGAAAAAGAAGCAGCGGCAAATCATACTATGTGCCGATCATTATGTGCAATCGGGAAATCTGAGCAATGAAGTGCGTTTCGATATTGTTTCCATCGTTCACAATCAGTTTCGAACCAAACTGGAACATATTGAAGATGCTTTTTCGACGTAATTGAAAAGATGGGAAAAGCATCCCTTTTAATGCAGCTAATTTCAGCGCAGCTCTTTTCAATTCTCCAGTATCAATTAAAACTTTGGTTTTCAGGTTTGTAACATTTTAAATTAAACAACGTATCTTTGCAGCGTCTACTGCGATAGTAAACATTAATTCTGCTCGTGATGAACACAAGAAAAACAGGTACAGGGAAAGGCCGTACAACAACAGGAAGAGGAACAAAGCCAGGTGGCTCAAAACCTGTTCCAAGAACAGGGAAACCAACTTCAAAAGGTGGAAAACCTGCTCCAAGAACGGAGAAATCAGATGCTCCGAGAAGCAGCACCCCGAAACCGGGAACAGCAGCTGCAGAAGGATCTTCAAAACCACATTTTAAACCGAAAGTTCGCAAAGGAGATCCGTTACCTTCCTTTAACGATGACGCAATTCGTTTGAACAAATACTTATCCAATGCGGGAGTTTGCTCGCGTAGAGAAGCGGATGTTTTGATTCAGACCGGAGTTGTTTCCGTAAACGGAGAAATCATCACAGAACTGGGATACAAGGTCAAAAAAGATGACCGCGTACAATACGACGGTGAAACAATTAACGCAGAAATCAAACGTTATGTGTTACTAAATAAGCCAAAAGGATTTATTACTACAATGGATGATCCTCTTGGAAGAAAAACAGTGATGCGTTTGGTATTCAATGCTTGTAAGGAACGAATTTACCCCGTTGGGCGTCTGGATCGTGAAACAACCGGTTTGTTGCTTTTCACGAACGACGGAGATATGGCTAAAAAGCTGACTCACCCACGCTATGAGGCAACGAAGATCTATCATGTTGAAACAGACAAACCTGTTCAAGCTGAACATTTGGAGTTGTTGATGCGTGGAATTGATCTGGAAGACGGCCGCATTCAGGCTGATAAAGCCGAATATGTAAAAGACAGTAAATCTTCCCGTGAAGTCGGAATCGAAATTCACTCCGGAAAGAACCGCATTGTACGTCGTATGTTTGAGAAATTGGGCTACGAGGTTGTTAAATTAGACCGCGTGCAATTTGCGAGTTTAACGAAGAAAGATTTACCAAGAGGTTATTACAGACATTTGACTGAACAAGAGGTTCATTTTTTAAAAATGACTAAATAATTCAACCATGCACAAAAGGCTGTTTGTTCTATTACTTTTAGCAATTATTGCCGTTCCGGCTAATGCTCAGGTTCGAAAGCATCAACGAAAAAGAAGTACCAATGCAGGTACACTTTTTTTCTATTGGGGATACAACAGAACCGCTTATACAAAATCCAATATCCACTTTATCGGGTCGGATTACGATTTTGAAATGAAAGGCGTGAAAGCAACAGACAGACAGCCAAAGTTTGGTGCCAATCTGTATTTGAATCCGATGAATATGACCATTCCGCAATACAACTTCCGGATCGGTTATTATTTCACGGAAAAGTGGGCTATTTCATTGGGAGTAGATCATTTCAATTACGTCATGGCGCCGAATAATGAAGTGGTTCTCGACGGTCATTTTGCAATGGGAGCTGATTCGCTTTGGGAAGGAAATTATCATCAGGAATCAACTGTTATTGATCCGAATCATTTTCATTACGAACATTCGGGAGGATTGAATTACATGCGAATCGAATTGCTGCGTTCCTACGATATCTGGGAAGCAGGAGACCGCAGACAATTTGCCATTACGGGAAATGTTGGTTTGAACCTGGGTCCGATGCTGACAACAACCAATTTCAGATTCTCAAACGAGCAATCCAACAGGTCAACAGCTCTTTCCGGTTACGGAATCGGAGCCAATGCCAGTGTTCGTCTGGAGTTTTTCAAACATTTATTCATTCAGGGAGAAGGCGGATTAGCTTTCGCACATCTTCCGGGAGTCAAAACGCGATTAAATGACCGGAACCAACGGGCAAAACAAGCATTCGGATTAGCCACTTACAATGTATCTTTGGGATTGTTGTTCTACATCAAGACGAAGAACGGTTGTGACAGCTGTCCGCACTGGTAGTTCGACAAAGTTCACTGCGGTGGAATCAGCTGTCAAAAAATGTATTTTAAATTAACGAAACAAAAAATAAAATAGACGTAAGATTCAAAGATCGGGCAAGTCCTGATATCTTAAAAATCCTGAAGTCTCAATATCGATTAAAAATGTCACAAGAATTATCAGAACAAGAAATTCAGCGACGTCAAACGTTGCAACATTTACGCGATGCGGGAATTGATCCGTATCCAGCGGCACTTTATCCTGTAACAGACTACTCTGCTTCTATCAAGAACAATTTTGAAGAAGGGAAGACGGTTTGTCTGGCAGGTCGAATGATGAGTCAGCGCGTAATGGGAAAAGCTTCTTTTGCTGAAATACAAGATTCGGAAGGAAGAATTCAGGTATACTTTAACCGCGACGAAATTTGCCCGGGAGAAGACAAATCACTTTACAACGATGTATTCAAAAAGTGGTTGGATCTGGGTGATTTCATCGGAGTGAAAGGAGAAGTTTTCAAAACACAGGTCGGAGAAGTTTCCGTAAACGTGAAAGAGTTTCAATTATTGAGTAAATCTTTGAAACCGCTTCCGCTTCCTAAAACCGATGCAGACGGGAAAATCCACGATGCATTAACAGATCCTGAAACACGCTACCGCCAGCGTTATGTTGACTTAGTGGTGAATCCGCAAGTGAAAGAGATTTTCGTAAAACGCACGAAATTGTACTCGGCAATGCGTAATTTCTTCAATGATGCAGGCTACATGGAAGTGGAGACTCCAGTTTTGCAAGCAATTCCCGGTGGAGCTTCTGCCCGTCCCTTCATTACACATCACAACGCTTTGGATATTCCGCTTTACATGCGTATTGCGAACGAATTGTATTTGAAACGATTGATCGTCGGTGGTTTTGACGGTGTTTACGAATTTTCCAAAAACTTCCGCAACGAAGGAATGGACCGTACGCACAATCCCGAATTTACTGCAATGGAAATTTACGTTTCCTACAAAGATTACAACTGGATGATGGATTTCACCGAGCGTTTGTTGGAACATTGTGCAACCAGCGTAAACGGAACACCGGAATGTACTTTCGGAGAACACCATATCAGCTTCAAAGCTCCTTACAAGCGTATAACCATGCGCCAATCGATTATTGATTTCACCGGTTTTGATATCGCCGGAAAATCGGAAGACGAATTGAGAGCAGCAGCTAAAGGAATGGGAATTGCTGTGGATGAAACCATGGGCAAAGGAAAATTGATCGATGAGATCTTCGGTGAAAAATGTGAAGGAAATTACATTCAGCCGACCTTTATTACGGATTATCCGAAGGAAATGTCGCCATTGTGTAAAACACACCGCGATAATCCTGAATTGACGGAACGTTTCGAATTGATGGTTTGCGGAAAAGAAATCGCAAATGCTTATTCGGAATTGAATGATCCGATCGATCAGCGTGAACGTTTTGAGGAGCAAGTGAGACTTTCCGAAAAAGGAGATGATGAGGCAAACGGATTGATCGATCAGGATTTCCTGCGTGCTTTGGAATACGGAATGCCTCCTACTTCCGGGTTGGGAATCGGAATGGATCGTTTGATCATGTATCTGACAAATAATCCTTCCATTCAGGAAGTATTGTTCTTCCCTCAGATGCGTCCTGAAAAAACAGCTAAGGTTGTTTTGAATGAGAATGAGCAATTGATTTTCGATATCATGAAACGCGAAAAATCAATGGATTTGAATGCATTGAAAACCCTTACGAATTTAAGCAATAAGCAATGGGATACCAGTATCAAAGGACTAACTAAAAACAGTCTTCTGAAAGTCACCAAAACAGATGACATTCTGATTGTTGACCTGGTTGGCTAATCGCATTTGAAAAACCGTTCTCCGAAAAATCGGGGAACGGTTTTTGTTTTATGATAACATTAAAACAAGCTACACATGCAAACACGTATCTTCCTTCTCTTTCTTCTTACCGGGTTCAGTTCTTTTGCTTCCGTCCAGTATACCTTGCAGGGCACAATCGGAAAAGCAAAAATCTGCATGAAATTTGAAGATTATACGATGGATTATCCTACAGATGAACCACGAATTACGGATATGCGTTATTTTTACCATTCTTCCTTAAAAGACATCGTTTTGGAAGGTTTTCGGAACAAGAACACCTTTGTTTTCTATTTTGATAAAAATGATACCGGTTTCAAGGAAAAATTCACACTGATCAAATCAAACAATACATTCAGCGGGACCTGGGAAAACGGAAAAGGCAAAAAGATTCCGGTGAAATTGTTTCCAATTGTTCCTGAAGACAATACCAATCCCTACAGCCATATCCCATGGATAAAAGAATACCGGAAAACGGATTTATACGAATATGTACGTTCCGGATATCTTCAGTTTCAGGACGATTCCACTAGTTTGTTATCAGGAAAAAACCTGCGCTGGGTTCACGAAAAACACGGCAATACTTATGGATTCTATCTGAGCTCTGATTTCGACCCGGCAGTTCAGAAACGCATCAATCCCAAACTGGAAGAAATCCTGATTCGTAACGCCATGGATCAGTTGAGTTGCTCTTCAAGCTTTGACTACAGCTCCGGGGGAAATATCGAATATACAATCACACCGGATTTCCTGGATAAAAACCTGCTTAGTTTCACTATTTGGTCATCCTATTACTGCGGTGGCGCTCATCCTGATTTCGGAAAAACCGGTTATTTATTTGACCTGAATACAGGGAAGAGTTATTCATTGGAAGATATCCTGGCATTTGATTCTTCTGTTGTGAAATATGAAGAAAACGCAAATTCTGAACAGTTTTCAAAATTTACAACTTATCGTACAACTTATTTTGCGCCCAAAATCATCGAACTATTGTTGGCCGGCAAACAAATTTACCCGGCAGAAAATGATACCGAAGAAGATGATTCGTGTAATGATTTGTACCTGCAGCCCGATAGCTGGACTTTCGCGGATTGGGAATTTACAGCAAAAGGAATCGTATTCTATGCGTCCGTTTTCAGAGCTGCGAGAGCATGTGAAACAGAAGGTTTCCTGATTTCATTTGACAAGCTGCAACCATTTAAAAGTAAAGAGTTCCCTTACGCTTTTCCAAAAGACTGATCGGGTCTCACCTTTATTCAGGTTTTAAAATTTTCAATTCGTGGATAAGTGTGCACTTATCCACAACTTACCCGGGTAACCAGTTTATTTTGTTAAAATTCAAAAGAACACCTAAAAATTCAACAAAATTTTCACAAAACCGTCTTTTCAAGCAACTATATTTATCAAATAGTTATCTATAGTATTGTGAAACAATTGTTAAGAGAATGCCGATGCATTTAAAATAAATGCTAACTTCCTTCTAATGTTACTTTAACTAACAAAAGACTATCACTCCTTATGAAACTACGCAAGACGAATTCGAATCGATTCATTGTCTGGTTTTGCGCTATCGGTGCATTTACCCTTCTTTTATTTCTATTTCCGTCTTGCAAAAAGAAGGCAAAAGTTGAACCTGTTACACCCCCTGTCGAAGAGGAAACCGGTGTTTCTGTAGATTTAACCACTGTTCCGTATACAAAACTTTCCGATTACCGTTTCTTTGAAGGTGCGTTGAAGGATCAGAATCCTACCGATAAAGTCATTCCCTATGAGCCTGCTTCTGCCTTGTTTACGGATTATGCACACAAAAAGCGTTTTATCTGGATGCCGGCCGGTACAAAAGCAAGCTACGTAAGCGATAAGGAAGTGTTGGATTTTCCTGTCGGATCAGCACTTATTAAGTCTTTTTACTACGACAATGTTCAACCCGGTGGCGGAACACGCATTATCGAAACACGTATCATGATCCGAAAAGCTTCAGGCTGGATTTTTGCCAATTATGTCTGGAATACGGAGCAAACCGAAGCTTATCTGGATTTAAACGGAAGCTATACCAGTATCAGCTGGATTCAGGATGGGCAATCCAAAAGCACTTCTTACCGGATTCCTTCCGGAACCGAGTGTCATACCTGCCATAAACTAAATGATCAGCCCATTCCGATTGGTGTGAAACCTCAAAACATGAATATCAATTATGCCTATAATGAAGGCGTTCAAAATCAATTGCAGAAGCTCATTTCAGTTGATTATCTTGAAAATACGCTTCCGGGTAATATCGTTTCCACCGTAAACTACATGGATCAGACGAAAAGCATCGATGAACGCTTCCGTTCCTATGTAGATATCAACTGCGCACATTGCCACAGTGAAGGAAAACACTGTGATTACAGACCGATGCGTCTGGCTTTTTCCGAGACTGCAGATCCGATTAATTTGGGATTGTGTGTCGAACCGGAAGAATTTATTAATTCCTCATTGGCTTATATCATCAAACCGAGCGATAAAGACCGCTCTATGATGTATTATCGTTTAGGATCCATTGTTCAAAGTGAACGGATGCCGCTATTGGGCAGAAGTATTGTTCACGAAGAAGGCTTACAACTTCTGGAAGACTGGATCAATTGGAAACAAACTTGTAACTGACCCGCTATTTATAAACTAAAATCCTACAAGATGAAAACAAATGTTACTTTATGCTTTTTGCTTGGATTACCGCTACTATCGCAAGCACAAAACACCTGCGCCAGCGCTCTTCCTATTACTGCAGGAACTCATGTTGTTACCGCAGTTGACGGAACCGAGGCTACAACTCTCCCTTGCGCGCTGAACGGGCTTACCAATGTGACTGCTGCAGAATGGTATACCTATACCCCAACTGCCGATTATACAGTTCAGTTGACTACCGATCTGCCTGCTTCCAGTGGAATTGATACGCGCTTTCATGTTTATGCAGGAGCCTGTGGAGCATTTACCTGCGTTTCCGGTGATGATGATACCGGATCAGGGCTTACTTCCACAGCTACTTTCAACGTCACGAACGGAACAACGTATACCATTGCTTTCGATAACAGATGGTCTTCCGCTGGTTTCAGTTTTAAATTAACTGAAAGCCCGATTGTTGTCCCTACTACTCCTCCGATCACTTTTACCGCAAATACGTTCCCGGCAATCAGCGGAAATTATGGATTGGCAGTAACGGATATGAACGGAGATCACCTGGATGATATCGTAACGGTATCCACATCCAGCGTTCAGATTCTCTATCAACAAATCAGCGGTGCTTTTGTCACAACAAATATTACAACTTCAGCTACGGCGTTTCAACCGTCCTGGAGTATGGCAATCGGAGATATCGATAAAAACGGTTTCAATGATATGCTTTACGGAAGTGGTTCCGGGGTAACATTCATGAAAGCCAATGCAACGGGAACAGCTTTTACGGAAATTTCAGGTCCTGAGTATGTTTTCTGCCAGCGAACCAATTTCGTAGATATCAATAATGATGGGAATCTGGATGCCTTTTCTTGTCACGATGTGGATCCGAACGTATATTACCTGAATGACGGAAACGGAAACCTTACCTACCATCAGGGAGGATTGGGAGATCACTCGGAAGGTGGAAACTACGGTTCTATCTGGATGGATTACGATAACGACGGAGATCAGGATTTATACATCGCAAAATGTCGTGGTGGAGCTTCAACAGCTAAAATCGATGAATTGCATCAGAACAATGGTAATGGAACTTTCACCGATGTTTCCGTAGCAGCAGGTATGGCAAATCCAAGCCAATCATGGTCTTCTGCATGGAATGATTTCAACAACGATGGCTGGATGGATGCTTTGGTCGGAGCAAGTTCAACAGATGACGGAGGACACTCATTGATGAAAAACAATGGTAACGGAACGTTCACCGATATAACTACCGGTTCCGGATGGGATTTGAATCCAAGCTTAAGTATCGAGCATGTTTCTTTCGACTTTGACAACGACGGTTTCACTGATGTATTGGGAGGAGGAAATAAAATCATGTTCGGAAATGGCGATATGACTTTTACTCCGCACGTTTTTGCATTTTCGAACGGAGCTATCGGTGATTTGAACAACGATGGTTTCCTGGATATCCGAAATGGAAACACGGTTTACATGAGTGACAAAAACGACAACAACTGGATTACCATTAACCTTCAGGGAATTCAAAGTAATTCAAATGCAATTGGTGCACGGGTGGAAATTTACGGTGCATGGGGAAAACAAATCCGTGATATCAGAAGTGGTGACGGTTTCAGATACATGAATACACTCAACGCTCATTTTGGTCTTGGAACTGCAACTGTGATCGATTCAATGTTGATTAAATGGCCTTCCGGTCATATTGATCAGGTGAACAATCCGAACATCAACGAGCCGATTACAATCGTAGAAGGAGCACATCCTTTAAGCTTGTTGGAAATTGATGGTAAAAAGATCGCTTTGTATCCGGTTCCGGCTACAGATTTTCTGACAATCGAGAACTTTAACCTGGTAGATGCTTCAAACATTCAGGTATTTACACAATTGGGTGAAAAAGTGATTGAAACAGAGAAAAAGGATTCTAAAATCTCTATTTCAGGATTGGCTTCAGGACGCTACTTTTTGGTGATTCAAACGAAGGATGGCAAAAAGTATTCGGAGTCTTTTATAAAGATGTAATTTAAAAAATCGTATAAAAAAGTAGGGGGCGAAAAATTTTCGCCCCCTACTTTTTTTGTTCAAAATTACATTTTGAAAACTACTCCTCCTGTAATCAATGATTTTCCATAACCTGCTTCTGCGTATACTCCCACTTTTTCACTTGGGAAATAACGGAATCCGACATGCGGTCCGATAAAGAACAAGGCTCCGACGTTAGAATCATAGTATGGATCACCATCATACTTTTTACGCACATTTCGGAAAACAGGCCCACTACCGATGTTTAAGCCACCGTATACGTCCATTTTATTCGCAAAATCCTTTCCGGCTTTGTCTGCAATCAACTGCAGAAAATGGAAGTTTGCAATAAATCCGATCGGAACACCAACACTCCAATAAGGTGAGGATGCCGGAGCATAAAGCGGTCCACCGTAGTAATAACCAGCATTTCTAACAGCAATTTCTGCTCCGACTACAAATCCCAACCCGACGTATTTGTGAACACCAAACTCCATTTGAAGATTGAATGCTCCGTAATTCGTGTTGTACGCTCTGTCATAATCAGAATAAATGGAATAGTGCTGGTTCAAACCTAAGCCCAATTGCAAATACTTGCTTCCACTTCCTCCAAACCCCTGAGCTTGCACATTGCTTGAAAACAACCCCAAAGTTGTTAACAGCAACATCATTTTTACCTTTTTCATAACCTAATTTTTACTCTTATTATTAAATCAAATATAAGCAAGTCCATGAAAAAAGATTCATTTCATAACAAATCCTAACATAAATCAGTTTTTTTCGTGATTCGGCTCATTTTTCATCCCCTGTTTAATCCGGAACTTTGAAGTATCAAAATCAGAAAGTTATGAAAACACAGGAAATAAAACAAAGCACCTGGATGAAGCTGGAGAATCTGGCAAGTGAATATCGATTTGGTGTTATTGCAATCACTTTACTAATTATAGGTTGTTTGGGTGGTGTTACTATGAGTTACGGCGCTGCACTCCATACATGGTCTTTGATTGCAGTTGTAATACCAACCATGACAACTCTTAGTTTGCTATTGGCCGTGGCACCTATGAAATGGATCATGAACCTATTCATTGTAACGGTTTTGGTTGACCTCATCGTCGTCTTCCTTGTATAACAATTCCAAAGCCTGCTCCTACTTGATCACCTTTACACCAATAACCAAAAGGTTACTCTTCTTTCGCCGGGTAACCTTTTTTGTATTCTGAAATTCTGCGAAGTCCAAAGTTGTCAGTACCTTTGCACTTCCAAAATCGGAAAATATGATTTCAGTTGATAGTGTAACGGTAGAGTTTAGTGGTAAAGTTTTGTTCAGTGATGTGTCTTTTGTGATCAATGACACGGACAAAATTGCACTGATGGGGAAAAATGGTGCGGGGAAATCTACTTTGCTCAAAATTCTGGCCGGAGTGAACAAAGCAACCAAAGGTGGCGTTTCGGCTCCGAAAGATGCCGTGATTGCTTATTTACCGCAGCATTTATTGACTGAAGACAATTGCACTGTTTTTGAAGAAACCAGCAAAGCTTTTGCCGGAATTTTCGCTATGCGCGATGAAATTGAAGCATTGAATCAGGAACTTACCGTTCGAACAGATTATGACACGGATGATTACATGAAGCTCATCGAGCGCGTTTCCGAACTGAGCGAAAAATTCTATTCCATCGAAGAGATCAACTACGACGGCGAAGTTGAAAAAGTGCTGAAAGGAATGGGCTTCGAACGGGAAGATTTCACAAGACCTACATCGGAATTCAGCGGTGGATGGAGAATGCGGATCGAACTGGCAAAAATCCTTCTTCAAAAACCCGATCTGATTCTACTCGATGAGCCTACCAACCACATGGATATCGAATCCATTCAGTGGCTGGAAGATTTCTTAATCAACAGCGCGAAAGCCGTGGTGGTCATTTCCCACGACCGTGCGTTTGTAGATGCGATTACCAACCGGACTATTGAAGTGACGATGGGCCGTATTTACGATTACAAAGCCAAATATTCGCATTATCTGGAACTACGCAAAGACCGCAGAACCCAGCAGCAGAAACAATACGAAGAACAGCAAAAATTCATTGCTGAAACAACCGAATTCATTGAGCGCTTCAAAGGAACTTATTCCAAAACGCTTCAAGTTCAATCGCGTGTGAAAATGCTGGAGAAACTGGAGATCATTGAAGTGGATGAAGTGGACAATTCTGCTTTGCGCCTGAAGTTCCCTCCTGCTCCACGTTCCGGTTCCTATCCTGTCGTTATTACTGAAATGAGCAAGAAATACGGAGATCATGTTGTTTTCAATGATGTGAATGTGACCATTGAGCGCGGTGAAAAGGTTGCTTTCGTTGGAAGAAACGGTGAAGGAAAATCGACGTTGGTGAAAGCAATCATGAAAGAAATCGGTTTTGACGGCAACCTGGAATTAGGACACAACATTCAAATCGGATATTTTGCCCAAAATCAGGCCTCTTTGCTTGATGAGGAATTGACCATTTTCGAAACCATCGACCGCATTGCAGAAGGCGACGTACGCACCAAAATAAAGGATTTGCTGGGCGCTTTCATGTTTGGCGGGGATTCTTCCACCAAAAAGGTAAAAGTGCTGTCAGGAGGAGAAAAAACGCGTTTGGCTCTGATCAAGTTATTGCTTGAACCTGTCAATTTGCTGATTCTCGATGAGCCCACGAACCACTTGGACATGAAAACCAAGGATATTATCAAAGATGCCCTGAATGCTTTTGACGGAACGTTGATTCTGGTTTCACATGACCGTGATTTCCTCGACGGACTGGCTACCAAAGTATATGAATTCGGGAACAAGCGGGTAAAAACTCACTTTGACGATATCAACGGATTCCTTGCTGCTAAAAAAATGGAAAATCTGAAGGAAATTGAAAGGAAGAATTAATTGAAGACTGTCCGGATCACTTCCAAAGACTTCATTTTCCGCATTCCGCTGACGTGAAACTGGTAATATTCCAACCAGGCATCGATCAATTTTACGCGTTCTTCTTTCGGGATAGAAACTGCCAGAAAATCCGTTTTCTCCAAACGTAAACTATCTGTGAGCCAATGCAGCCAGGATTCTTCCAGATAAGAAGGCAAAAAAGGCAATTCGTTTGTGAATTTCCCTTCCTGCAATTCAAAATAACGCGGATTTACATCCTGAATTTCCGGCTGAAAACCTTCCAGTTTAGAGATCTGAGCCAGAAACCAAATCAGGTAGTTACTCAATTCTTCACTGAGATTCAACCACTGAATTTCTTCACTTAAAAATTGAAACAGACGTTTGTCCTGATGATTGTCGCGCAGGCAGTTCATCATTAACTCTGATATGAAAAAAGCGATACTCGATTTCAAGGGATTGTCCAGCAAATGATGCAAAGGCTCCAAAGCCTGCATCTCGGTCAATTTCATTAAACTGCTGTCGTTTCGTTTGTAATAGGCGATTTCAACCAATTCCAGAGGAAACAAAATCAATCCTTTTTTCTTTTTGGCCCCCTGAAAAAGAAAGGTCTGAAGACCTGCTTCAAGCGTAAATAAATTGACGATCAGGCTTGATTCCGAATAAGACAAACGCGATAAAACAATGGCTTTGTCTGTCGTTTTCATCGAATGACAACCACTTTACCTACTTTTTTCCCTTTTCCTTCTGTAGGAGCGGTCCAAATGAAGTAAACTCCGGAGCTCACGTCTTCGCCTGTCAATCTTTTTCCGTTCCAGGTAGCTGTTCCACCATTGGAAGTTGTCTTGTAGACCAGATTTCCTGCTGCATCCGTAATTTTCACGTCACTTCCGTACTTGATTCCCTGAATGGTAACCGGTCCGAAATAATCCGGTTTAACAGGATTCGGGAAAACAACCGTTGAAGCGTATTCCTTATCTTCATAAGTAGCATCTGCACGGTAAGAAACCATTCCATTGTCTGTAATAATGAATAACTCTCCGGTCAGATGATTGAATTCCATGTCCAATACGTTGTTGGAAATCATCGGTGAATTGTCTTTGTTGAAATTTGCAATCACTTCCTGTCCGTCGGCAGAAACCAAAAACACTCCTGACTCTGCAGTTCCGATCCATTTTCTGTTTCCTCCGTCAACCTCAATATCGGAAATATATGAATTCCCCAAAAGGATTTCCACGTTTCCGTCATACGTTACCAAAATACGTGAAACATCCGTCGTTCCGGAAGCATTGAAAATACCGGCACTGTTGTAGAGAACCGCTAATCCGTTGTCCGTACCGATCCAGATTTCATTGTCAAAATCAACAGCCAAAGCCGTTACATTATTGGAAGGCATATTTCCGGAACCTGCTCCGGGCTGCATGAGTTTCGTTTGGTCGTCAGCCGTATTGGAAATCGATCCGTTGTCGTTGTATCCCATCAAACCTTTTCCATAAACACCAATCCATTTATTTCCGTTATAGTCAATTGCCAGCTTCGTTATGAAAACGGAAGAAGCAGTATTCGGAGTAGCCATTTCATACCAGGTTCCGTCGGCCATTCTTACTTTCAACGGTTTCATGGAATAGGCATTTCCGATCCAAAGATTTCCATCTTCGTCATATTCCAATGAGGTAATACACATCTGATTGTTCCCGACCGTTGTATTTTCAAGAATGGAGTTAGAAGCATTGTACACATCCGTAATCTGATTTCCGTGGGCAATACTCAAACCATTTGCGCAGTATCCTCCCAGAGCAATTTCTTCTATATCCTTCGGATTAATTGCTGCAGATCCGATTGCCCAGGTATTATTATCCCATTTGGGCGCCTGAGTTGCCTTGTCAAACAAGGTCCAGGTTTCGTCTTTCATGGTATACGCTCCGGCAAGACTGTAATTCAATTGGATTCGGTCAATCGTACCACCGGTAACGACTATTTTCCCATCCTGACCGGTAATACTGAAGAAATCATTTTTCGGAGGGCCTTCCGTGGAAATAATCTTTGCATTTCCAAAAACATCATACTTCACCAGACCATTCTTATAATCTGCGACCCAATAGCTCGTTCCGTCGTAGACAACCGAACGAATTTCAGGAGCAGGGTTCGAATAACTGGAAATCCCGAAGAAAATGGATAAATCTTCGTTAAAAAGCATGTAAGTATCCGAAAAGCTGACTCCGAATTTGTTGTTCACGACCTGGAATTTCTGAATTTCCATACTAAAATCAGCTCCGATAAATGTCTGCAAACCTGTTGGAGTTACTTTCATAATGGAATCTCCACCATAAGCCTCCTTTTTTACCAGAACATAAAACTCATTATTGTAAATCGCGGCACTGTGATACGACACATCCAATGCAGGAACGTCCACGCGTGCATCAACATACCAGTTATTCGGATTTCCCAACAGGAAGTTGTTTTCAAGTGCTTTTACCATCCCGTCATTATGCAACGCATAAATCGAATCATTCAGAAACAATACGGACTGATAGTTTTTAGGCATTGAAAACGGATTATACGTATCCTTTACCTCATGTTTTACCGGATCCAGAACAATGATCGCGAATCCTGTTGCCGCAAAAACCTTCCCGTTTCTGATCGTAAAGCTGTTGATCCGCTTATTTCCCGTAACTGTTGCCAATTTAACCGCCGGAATATTTACAATCGTTCCATCAGCATACAGTTGATCAATGTTTCCATTGTCATACCCGATAAAAAAGGATTTCGTTCCCGGTTCGTAAATGATACAGGAAGCCAGGATATCGGAAAGTCCGTTTTGATCATTGTAAATTTTGCTCTCTCCTGCCGCTTCATCGTATTCTATTACTCCGGTTTTCAGGGCAGCCATTGCCAAACCATTACCATAAGCCACATCAACAGCTTGTGCCGCTGAAACATGCATGCGCCATTGTCCCATTCCAAGTTGGGAAAATGCGGAAGAAGAAAAAACGATTGAAGCTATTAAAAGAGCGTTTCGCATGAAAATTGTTTTGGTGTATAAACGCAAACTCATCAAAATTATTGGAAAATTCGCAAGAGAAGTAAAAAAAGGAACTATTTTTGGGATCTGAACCGTTAAATAAGCGGTTTAAAAGGCTCCGTAGCTCATCCCGATATCAATCGGGAGTATAAAGCACCGGACCAAAATAAAAGAACAGCTATTTTTAGTTGTACCGGCTCCGTAGCTCAGCTGTATAGAGCACTGGATTTCGGCTCCAGCGGTCGGGGGTTAGAATCCCTCCGGGGTCACCAAGCGAGACATGTAAATTACATGTCTCGCTTTTGTTTGATGCCTATACTACTTGATTTTATTAAGTTTTCTGAATTAAACCCAAGTTTTTTTGATGTTTCGACTTTTGACCTAATGGGTTGGGTTCAAATAAGCTATTGAATTAAACCCTTGTAATTACTGAATCTGCGACTCTTTTTGGTTCGAATCCTGTTGGGTTTTTCGCGCTCAGTTTCTTTCTTGGAAGTTTAAACATCCTGTTTTTTCAGAATTATTATGTAGTATTGAGGCTGTAACATACCGTAAGGCTATTCACGAGGATTCCTGAAATTTAGTATGAAATTCGATTGCAGTTATTTGTAAGTAGTTGGAGTTACAACATATTTGAAGATTATTAATCATTTAATACAAAGAACTAAAGGAGATTAACAATGAATAAGTCCTTAGAAATATTCAAAAATTCAAATACCGTAGTTGAAGTCGTTGAGGAGACAGATCACATAAACATAAACAAGTTATGGGGTGACAATTCATTTATGTGTAGATTTAATAAAACAACTGACTTTAAGCCTATTGAAGATATTGAGCTTCCCTACGAGCTAAATGCAATATTTCATAAAAGTGAACAAAAGATTGAATTCATTTTTGCTCCATTATCAGAAGATCATCACTTTTTGAAAAGAGCGACTAAGTTTTTTTATAAGGGAATTGAATTTGAAACTGAATTTAATGCGCCTTCAGAAGCTGTAAAAATATTGAGTATAGGGTTTAGGAAACTTGATTCACCAAATGATTCACAATATAGAAATCTAGAAGTGTTTTGTGACTTTTTCAGAACAGAAGACCAAAATGACCAGATGAAAAATTACTTTAAGGATAAAACTCCTTACTCCTTTTTTGTCAAAGGTGATTTCAAAAAAATTAAGAATGATTTTGTTCCATTTTGCAAACATCTGAATGTTTATCTAAGATTCTTTGATCGAAAAGCACCAACGATAAATATCGTCAATAATGAGCCTAAAAGTGAAAATTTCTCTATTCCTTGTTATACAAACAAAAGTTCATTTCCTGAACAAATTAATGGCAATTCAATTGACCCAGTTGCAATTGACCTTTTACATGTTGCCCAAGAAACTGGTAATGGACGCTTGAAATACCTGTTCTACTATCAAATACTTGAGTATTTTGCATATTATTATTTAGATGAAGAACTTAAAAGAAAATTAAGTAATCTTCTTAAAAGTCCTGACTTGCTGCATAATTCCAGTGTTTATACAAGAACAATTATTGAAGAATTAAAAGATTACTCTAACCACACTTCTGATAAACAAAAGCTAACAAGACTTTTAGCAGATTATATTACAGTCGATGACATTGCAAACGAAATAAAATGCAATATTAAAAATTTTACGAACGATTTAGATTTTGATGGACACTTTAAGCTTTCGGCAATAATATCGGATGAGAAGACCTTCGACAAGATGTTTAACGAAGGTAAAGAAAGTAAAGAAAAAAAGAAAGAAAGACTTAAGTTAAGAGCGGATTTTATTGTTTCGATTGCAGACAGACTCGATAACATTAGAAATGTACTAGTTCATATTCGCGAGAGTCGAGAGAATAAAATCATTCTGCCCACACGTGGTAATAACAGAAAATTGATACCGTACATTTATCTGATTCGTAGAATTGCTGAAACAATTGCATTTAAATATGAAGGATAGTACAATGCCAGTAAACAAAGTGGCTAAAGTACAGGAAGTTTTAGAGAGTTACTTTACCTATATAAGATTCTCATCAAATCCTCCATCAAATAGTTAGAAATCTCTGACATTAGGTTCACAAAAGCGTATTGAAAGAAGAAACAAAGGAAATCCCCCAATTTCCTCCGGATTCTCCTCCAAAAATTGGAAAATTTCGCTCATCACTGAAACTCTGATACTCTGCTTTTTACCCTGATTGAAAAGCTTTTTTTAAGTTTTTTTGTTTTTTATCCTCAAAGTTTCCGCCTGAATTGGCACAGGTCTTGCTTATTGATCAGTACATTTATATTAACACAAACAAAAATTGATCATGAAAAAGCTCATTTTATTTTTATTCCTGACTTCAGGAACATTGTTCGGACAGACAGAAAACGCTTCGAAACCTACAGTTACTGTAAATGGAACTTCCAAAGGTTCTATTGTTCCCGATATGACAGAGCTGAACATTCATCTTTCGTCTGTGAAAATGAACATGGCAGATGCCACGAAAGCAATCGGTGATCAAACTCAGCAATTTTTGAAAATTCTGAAGCAGCTCGGGTTTCAGGAATCAGATGTGAAAACAACCAACTATTCTGCTTCTAAAAACAGAGTTTACCGTCAGAATGGTGCAATTGACAGCGGTTACGTGGTTTCTCAAAACCTGACGGTTAAATTTGCTTACAGTCAGGCAACTTTGCAGAAAATTGCAGCACGTTTCTCAGAGGCAAAAGATCCGATCGATTTCAACATTGGTTTTTACCTTTCTGATGCACTGCGTGAAAAAACAGAAGCTGAACTTCAGGCTAAAGCGGTAGCTGATGCACGTAAAAAAGCGACTAACCTTTCTACAGCGGCAGGCGTGAAAATGGGAGCAGTTAAATCAATCATTTACGGAAGTGAAAGTTATGGACCACCGGTTTACTACAAATCAGCAGACAACAGAATGTTTGCAGAGGCTGGACTTTCAGATGGTGTGGATTTGCGTTTTGCTCCACAGGAAATCGAACTACAGGAGTCAGTAACACTGGTTTGGTTTATTGATTAAGAAAATAGTTGATACAATACATTCTAAAAAGAGGGGACGCGATGCATCGTGTCCCCTCTTTTTATGCCGCACTTTTTCTAGTGTTTTAAGTTTTCCAGAGCCCGGTTAAGGCTTCTTAATGTAATTCCCAGATAGGAAGCCATATCCTCTTTAGATAAGCTCAAATCCTGCCTGGATTGAAGTTCCAGTAATTTCGATAAACTGTGTTCAATCGTATACAATTGCTGAAAGGATGCCCGGCTCGAAGTATTGATAATCCGTTCGGCAAATGCTTCAATGAGCAGGTTGTTTAACTGAATATCCTTTTTCAGCAATCGGGAAAAGGTTTCTTTGTGAAAAGAATAGACAGAAACAGCTGTCATCGCTTCGATGTTACACAGGCATGGAATGTTTCGAATAGCTTCAATTTCACCGATAATCTCACCGCTTCCTAAAAATTCAAGGATGTATTCCTTATCATTTTCTTCCGTCAAAAAACATTTCGCAACTCCTTCCTTTATGAGCATTATGTGATACGATTGTTCTCCCTGATTGAGCAATCTTTGCCCGGCACGAAACGATTTTACCGAGATTTCGCCCACGGAGCTTTGCTGCTCATAGAGCTGTTCAATGTAAGCCAAAAAGGATTGATTTGTTCTTAACATGCTTTCCCGGGACAAATGTCCTTTATCAAATAAATATTCAAGCTCAAATTTGCAGAAAATTAGATAAAATGATTGAAAACATAAAAACAATTGCTTTTGATGCCGATGACACTTTATGGGTGAATGAGCCCTATTTTCAGGAGGCAGAAAAGCAATTTTGCAGATTATTGGAAGATTATTTGCCACAGCACAGTGTTTCTCAGGAACTATTCAAAACTGAAATGAAGAATCTGAATCTTTATGGTTATGGAATCAAAGGATTTATGTTGTGCATGATGGAAACAATTGTGAGGGTGAGTGATGGAACGGCTTCTCTGAAATTGATCACCAAAGTTCTTGAACTCGGGCATGAATTGCTTGAAAAACCCATTGAGTTATTGCCCAGAGTAGAAGAAACATTGAAAAGCTTAGATGGAAAATACCGCTTGGTTATTGCTACGAAAGGCGACTTGCTGGATCAGGAACGGAAGCTCAAAAAATCAGGGTTGCTCACTTATTTTCATCACATCGAAATCATGAGCGACAAGAAAGTGTCTGATTATGAAAAACTAATGAAGCAGCTGGATTGCGCACCGGAACATTTCCTAATGCTTGGTAATTCACTAAAGTCGGATGTTTTGCCGGTATTGGAAACAGGCGCATTGGCCGCACACATCCCTTATCATGTAACCTGGTCGCATGAGGAACATCCGACAGATTTGAAGCACGAAAAATTCCTGGAACTGAACTCAATAGAAGAAATCGTAAAACACTTAATATGAAAAGAGAACTAGCTATAGCTGACTGGAAAAGAAAGGAACATTTTGAGTTCTTTTGTCAATTTGAAGAACCATTCTTTGGTGTGACCGTGAATATTGAGGTTACAAAGGCCTATAACTTTGCAAAAAACAATTCTCTTTCCTTTTTCTTGCTTTATCTCCACAAAGCATTGAAAGCGGTGAACGAAACAGAGGAATTCCGCTATCGGATTATTGATGGAAAAGTATTCGTTTTTGACCGGATAAATGCTTCACCGACCATTAACAGAGAAGACGGAACTTTTGGTTTTGCCTACATGGATTATGAAGAAGACGAGCACTTGTTTTATGCCAAGGCAACCGAGGTAATTGCCCGTGTCAGACGTGAAAAAGGTTTAGTTCCTGCTGTTTCAGGTGAGAATGTGATTCATTTTTCGGCTGTTCCGTGGTTACATTTCACAGCACTTTCACATGCCCGAAGTTTTTCATTTGCGGATAGTTCTCCCAAAATCTCCTTCGGGAAAGTACTTTGGGAAAACGGAAAAGCGATTATGCCCGTTTCCATTCATGCGCATCATGGTTTAATGGATGGTTATCATGTGGGGCTTTTCGCCAGTAAATTTCAGGAACTCATGAATGCGTATTAAACAGCTGGCGTAAGGAATAATCAAACCATCAACTCAATTCCTTTTTTCCGATAGATTTCTGTTCCGGTCAATACCAAATCCGGGTTTCCATGAACGAATAGCTTCTTTAAACTCGGTAATTCGGATAAAAAAACAGGTAGATCTGTCAATTGATTATTGCTCAGATCCAGTTTTTCCAGTTTGCTCAATGTTTGAATACTTGACGGAATTTGCCTGATTTTATTCCCCGGTAATGACAGAATCCTTAATTGCTGCAGTTTCTCCACAAGGGGTGGAAGTTCTTCCAGGTTGCAAGACAGATAGAGTTGGTTCAAATGAGCTAATTCAAAAAATGCAGCCGGTAAAACTTTCACCTCATTCTCCCAAAGCTGAAGTTTTTGTAGTTTCCTGTATCGTAAGAGTTCCGGAAAAAGTATGGCTTCCGGAAAACCACCCAAATCCAATTCAGTCACTTCTCCTACTTCAGACAATTCTCCCGGAATCAAATCCTCCTGCTCGTTCATGAGCGCTATTTTCCCGGATAAACTGCCTTTTTGGATGTCGCTGAATTCAGGGTCAGAACTACCGGCATAAGTCATGATCCAGATGGATTCGAACAAATCAATGATTGGCGCAATATCCGGAGAATTGCTTCCCTGCAGCAAACCCAGCTCAACTTCCTCTGGATTGGAGCTTTGCAATTTCTTCTTTAATTCCGCATCGATCATTAACAGCGATTTTAAGTGCCAAAATAGCTTATTTATTGAGATAAGGAGTACAAATGACTAAGCCCGCAGGATCTTCTCCATTTTTCTGCCTTTGGCAAGTTCATCAACCAATTTATCGAGGTAGCGCGCTTTTTTGGTCAGTGGATTTTCAATTTCCTCGATCCGGTAACCGCAAATTACTCCCGTGATCAGTTCAGCATTCGGATTCAGGTCAGCCTGCTCAAAAAATGATTCAAAAGTGACTTTTTGATCGATCAAATCCTGCAGTTTCGCTGCATCAAATCCGGTAAGCCATTGAATGACTTGCTGCAATTCCTGCACTGTTCTACCCTTTTTTTCAACTTTTGTGACATAATGCGGATAAACTGAAGCAAAGATCATTTTTGCAATGCGCGCGTCGTGTGTGGGAGATGTGCTCATAGAATTCTAAAATGCAAATACTTTTCGAATTTAAGGAATTGCGATAAACTTATCAAATCTCTGATAGAATTGGAAACCTTACCTCAGGGCCTAAAAAACGAACGCCCGCATAAAGCGGGCGTTCTGATTATCAATAATCAATCTGTCTGATTTACTTTTTCAAAATCATCAGTTTTTCGGTATAAACCTGGTTTCCTGCTTTCACTTCAACCATGATGAATCCGTCTGAAACAGAAGCCGGAAGTTGAACAATCAGTTCATTTCCTGCATCCAATCGACTGTAAACCGAATGTCCGATTACTTTTCCATCCATCGATTTCAGCGTAACGTTTACGTCACCTTCAAAAGAATCTTTGAATTTCAACTGGAACTGGTTATTTGTCGGGTTCGGGTACAATTCCAATTGCTGTGCAGAAGAAACTCCTTCTCCGTTTACAGCTGCTGATTTAAGTCCGAAGAACGGGAATGGATAGCAATCCGTATAGAAGAATTCCTGACAATATTTCTCTTCACATTTCTCACCAGTATTCAAGCTGCCAATCACAACCATACAGATGGTATAGCTGGTATTAACCTGGAACTGGAAGATGAAATTCTGTCCGGATCCAACCTCGATGTCATTCACAATCCATTTGATTTCGTCGATATTCACACAAGGAGAACCTGAGAAAGCTGTAAAGACGAATTCACAACTACCGATTTTAGTCATCGTGTAAACCGGCTCCAATTTACAATCACATCTGCCGGCACATTTTACGTCTACTTTATCACAGAATTTATCTTCGCAGATTACTTTTCCTTTAGCATCTCGAACAACAACTGTAAGACATACTTCGTAGCTGCCCGGTGAGCTGTAAACATGACCCGGATTTTGTCCAACTGAAGTTGTACCATCACCAAAGCTCCAGTAGTATTCTACAAACTGCAAACAATTCGGTCCTCCGGTGAATCCTTCAAAATTGTAGATACATTCTTTCTCGTCTACCGTGTATTTGAAATTCGGTTTCAATTTACACTCACACGTACCTGCACATTTCACATCAATTTCCTCGCAGTAAGTATCCTGGCAAAGGATGTCACCTTTACTGTTGCGAACAATTACCGTCAAACAAACATTGTAAACCGCCGCTGCAGTGAAAATGTGATCCGGCATTTGTCCGGTTCCTGTAGTTCCATCACCAAAATCCCAATGGTATTCTACATTTTGTAAACAGCTTGGTCCTCCGGTAGCACCATCAAAAGAGTAAAGACACAATTTTTCATCTACCGAATATTTAAATTCCGGCTTCAATTTGCACTCACAAGGAGGTTCGCAATTTGTTACCACCGTCTGGCAAATCTGTTGTGAGCATAGCTGACCATTTGCAATAGCAGTCACAGTCAAACAAACAACATGTGCTCCGGCAGTCGGGAAAGTATATGTTGCATTACTTCCACTTGCAGGTGCTCCGTCAAACGTCCAGTTGTAAGTTACATTTTGCAAGCAAGAGCTTCCGCCGTGCTGAGCATTGAATGAAACCTGACAAGTAGTCGTGTTGATACTGTAATTAAATGCAGGATTTAAATTACAAGTACAGGTATTGCATACTTCCGTAACCACAAACGTAGAAGTTGAAGTACAACCCGTATTGATATCAGTAACCGTTAAAGTAACTGTTCCCGGCAAAGATGTCCAGATCACATTTACATCCGGCTGGTTGTTAAGACCTGAAATTCCGCCTCCTGAAACCGACCACAACGCTGTTTGTCCAGCCTGCAGGTTCGATGCATAGTTTCCAGTAGAATTCGTTGCCAAACAAATGGTAGGAGATCCGGAGATTGCTGAAGAAGCTCCAACCTGAACCGTTACCGAAAGGATTGTTCCGCCGCCGTTCACTGTAACCGTATATGTTCCCGGAGCAGAAAAAGTATGCGTTGGATTTTGCAAAGTCGATGTGTTGGATGCTCCTGATGCAGGATCACCAAAATTCCAGCTGAACGTATTCGAACAAATATCCGTAGTAAATGAATACTGTGAACAGTTGATGCGCGTAGCAACCAGGTTGTTTGAGAATGCTGAGTTTCCTGTCGCGTCGATCAAATTAGGCATACTGTGCGTAAGCGTTGTCTGCATAACCGGTCCTGTCGGAGTATAAAGACAAGCATTCGGATTAGATACCGAACTTCTTACATTTGGTTGGTGAACCACCTGAACGTAAGTTGTTCCGCTTGAAAGATATAATTTATTATCTGGCCCAAGCTGCATTTCACAAGCGTAAGAAGCCGAATTCGACACAATGATTCCGGATGTTCCCGGTGAAGGATCTGTCAAATCATACTGGTACAAATTACTGCTGCTCCAACCACTGGAATAAACCAATTTAGAATCCGGGCTGAAAGAGAATCCGTAAGACTTGTGGTTATTCAAAATCAACTGATTGGAAAGTGCTCCTGTAAAAATATTGAAATCGAATACGGCCAATCCTGTTGTTTCAGATGTACCGTTTGTTCCCGATCCGACAGCCAATTTCGTTCCGTCAGGTGATACTTCAAGAGATTGCTGTGAAGTATTGAACGGACATAATGTTTCCGAATGGAATGTTAAACCGCTTGCAGTAAGGCTGAAAATAGTAATGTAATACTGACTGCCTTTTTTACTGGTTGTAATGATCCAATATCCGTTGCAAGATTTTGCAGCAACAATTCCTTCACCTCCCATAACTGCTCCGTCGTTACCTAACATGTAACCCAAACCAGATGGCGGTGCAATTGGAACGTTCCAGCTTGCAGTTGTTGTTGCCAAACCTGCATTTATCTGAACGATGTTGTATCTGAATCCATCGTCACCAGGTACAGTAGTTGCCATACCCGGAGCATAAGCTCCACCGTCTCTTGTGAAAAGGTAATATTGGTTCGCATTTCCGGGATTCTGAACAATAACAGCTCCGCGGTGAGCAGAAAGATCTGATTTAAGTAAATTTCCTGTATTGATTGTATTGTGGTTTACGTCCCATACTTCGCTTCCGTTCGTATAAAACAACAAGGTGTTTGACGTAGTGCTTTGTACAGCACAAGCTTCATCGATATAGTTGTTGTTAATATAAGATGCATTGCTGTATACAGGTGCTCCTGAACCAAAATTCATTCCTCCTCTCTGACCATAATACCAGATTCCCTGATCTTTGTTTAGAGGATCACACGGAGAAACGAAAACCATTCGAGTAGACGATACAGAATTTGTTCCGTTAGTAATCGTTAAAACAACGCTTGCAGGTTGATAAACTCCTGTATACGTATGTGTCGTTGTTACTCCGGTACCTGTTGTACCATCTCCGAAATTCCAGGAGTATGTTGCTCCCGGGCTTGGAATAGCAGTAAAAGTAACGGATGTATTGATACATGGATTGTAATTGCTGGCTGTAAAGTCTGAAAGAAGTCCTCCTGTACAGCTCACCCCGGTATACGTTAAGTTGCTTGAACTAACCAGATTGGAACGGAACAAATTGATCTGAGCTAAAATCCGGTCATTCTGACCATTTGTAAAACCTGTCATGCAGGCTTCAGAAACGTAGTCCATGTAATTGTGAATATCATCCGGTAAATTCGGAGATTCATTACACGTATTCCATGAACTGGACGGGCAACCGGAATTCGGCGCATTTACAGGTGGTGTATCACACACTCTGTCTCCGTCCGTAGAACAGTTTGAAGCGTTCATTCCCTGACAACCACCGTGAAATGTATGGTAAAGTCCAAGATAATGTCCTACTTCATGAACCAATATTTTACCAAACTGGCTATAAGGTTCCAAAGTAGTACAAGAACAAGTTGCCACATCCCCGAATGCATCGTGCGACATAACGATTCCGTCTGTCGTGCTCACAGCAAATTCAGGCAGCATGGAGTAACCCAATATTTTCTGTCCCGGAGGCAAAGTACTGGATGTAATTCCTTTCACGACCCAGATTTTCAAATACTGATCTGCCGGTAAAGTGCTTCCGATAGCTGTTAATGCAGCCTGCTGATTCACATTGTGATTCGTCAAAACTGAATTCCCGTAATGGAAAATCCCCGGAGTCGTACTTGTAATCCCTGATGGAGTACTGATCGAAGTCAGGTTTTGTGTTCCTTTTTTAGTAGCCAGACAAAATTGAATTCCATATGGATCAAAGTAGTCGTTCAAGGCGTCAATCTGACTGGTTACCTGAAGGTCTGTAATATTCTCCGGTCCAAACTCATGAACCACATAAACAACCACCGGAATAATCAGGTTGGCGCTTAGATTCTTTGGAGTTCCGGGATTCTGGTCTTTGTATTTTTCCCGGATAAAATCGTTGATCAAAAACTCTCGCTCATTCATCCGGTTCTGTAGTTCCGGATTTTTTTTGATCTGATCGAGCATCATTTCATCAAAATAACAAGGAGTTTTGGCTCGGTTTTGCTCCTGCTGTCCGTAAGCGAAAACCATATTCATGGCAAGCAATACGGACAGACAAACCCTCTTGAACAGTGGTCTTTTCATGTTTGCTGTTTTTAATTGTTTCTAATTCAGTTTCTCTACCGCTCAGAATCAATGAATCTAAAATCGAAGCATGACAGCATCATTCCCTTACCAGAGTAAGGAAAAAGCATCGTTGAATACGTTTTTTGTATTTGAATTTAAGAATGTTACCGCTTCTGCGTAAACTTTATTCATAAATAGCGATTGGTAAGAGAAGGACAATGATAGATAAAATCTTTTATACCTGTATCGAACTGCCAAAAGAAAATGCAATCTTGATCTGAATTTAATATTTGACATCAGAAATTAAGATTCATATCATTCTGATTAACAGATACAAAGCATTGAAGTTTTTTGTTTCCCTAAATAGGCATCGGGATCAAGACTACTTCTTCAAATGCGTTTGATTGATCAATTAAATCTGCGATTCACCTAAAATGTGCTGTAATCAATTCTTCCGCGGAAAATAGTTATGTCCGGTTACTTTTAAGACACTCATTTCATATTGTGCCCAATCAGGCATTTTTCCTGTTGTATCGGGAACATGAACCTCCGGTCCGTAAACGAAAGCCGGAAGAATCACTTCGTATCCGTAAACGGTTAGAACCGGACCGGACGGAGGATCGGGATCCATAAGTGATCCATCTCTTGGCAAACCGTTCCGCGTTCTGATCTTTCCGTAAAACCGGATCTTATTCCCAAAACCCATGAACTCGTCCGGTAATTGAATTTTAGTAGTTCCTTTTTCAAGGTAGAACACATCGTGCTGCTTTTTACGTTCCTGATCAAGAATCGTGTAATCATCAATCTGTTTCAATTCTTTCTCACTTGCCCAGGAAGGACAATCGCAGGCATACATCAGATTGCTCAATACAAAAGTATCCAGATCATCGGGAGCATTTTGCGCGAATACATGAACCGGCATATCGTACAATGCCAACACACGAGCCGTGTCGAAAGGTAGTTCCAATGTGTCTTTTAAGGAAAGATACCCATTTGGCTGAGTCTTGGTTTTACTTTGCTCGTCACAACAGGCAGACAGCAAGATTGCAGCAGTAAGGATGGAAAAGAAAGGGTTCATACTTCTGAAACGAAAGAAAGCGGAAGATATTTGATGGGTTGTAATTATTGGTAATCAGTTATCTAAACTCATTACTGGATATTATTATTTATTGAAACGATTTTTTCAGATACACTAATCAATAAAGTAAAGCAATCACACCCGTTTCTTATGCAGATCGTAAACGATTCCATCCGATAATCCGATCTTTGGAACATACATTTCCTTGCATTTGAGTGCGATCATGCAAAAACGAAAAATCTCCAAAGCAGGAACGATTACATCGGCTCTGTCAGGTTTCAATTGATACAGGTCCATTCGCTGACCAACACTCAATGGCTGCAGTTCATTATACAACTTATTCATTGCTCTCAGAGTGACGGGAGATTTCTCTTTCACTCCCAGCAATTTGTGGATTTTATTGATATTTCCCCCGGTAGCATAGACCAAATGCGGATTATCTTCCACATGTTCCTTGATCCAAAGTTTCATCTCTTTCCAGCCTCTTTTGTCTACTTTATCTTTCAACATCCGGACAGTTCCGATATCAAAGCTTTTTGCTGCTACGCGTTTTCCGTGCTCAAACACATTGATTTCCGTAGAACCTCCTCCAACATCAATCACCAAATAGGATTCCGAGCGTTCGATGTCCAGTAAAGCAAATGTTCCGAAAATCAAACGGGCTTCTTCGTCACCGGAAATCGTTTCAATCTGAATTCCGGTACTTCGTTTAATCTGCTGAATGATTTCCGGACCGTTTTTCGCATCCCGCATGGCACTCGTTGCACAGGCACGAATTGCGGAAACATTAAAAATGTCTGCAATCAAACGAAATGCTTTCATGGTTTTGATGAAATCATCTGCCTTTTTGATACTGATTTCTCCTGTATCAAAAACCTCCTCACCCAAACGTAAAGGTAAACGCGTGTAAGATATTTTCTTCACATACGGATGCCCGTTTTCCTTGGCAATCTCTCCAATCAGCAATCGAGCAGCATTCGATCCGATGTCTATAGCAGCGTATTTTTTCGGCATAACTTCAATTGTTCCGAAATTAGCAATAAAGAATTAACCCGATCTATTCTTTGAAACAAAAAATGCCGTCCTCTTTCGAAGACGGCATTTTATAATAAATCAACGATTCTCTTACTTCACAAGTACTTTTTGTACCAAAGCACCTTGAGCACTGTTAAAGTGTAGGAAATAAACTCCTTTTGCCAAATGAGAAACCTGCAATTGTGTTTCTGAATTCATGCTTAAAGAAGAAAGCGGATAAACCATTTTACCGTCCTCAGAAATCATAGAGAAGGTAACATCTTTTCCAGCTTTGATCGTGATAGCGGAACTAGCAGGATTCGGATAAATTTCCAATCCGAAATCAATTGTTTCTTCAATTCCTGCACAATCTTCTACTACGATCGTTTGAGTTGCTGCATCTGTACATCCGTTAGCAGTTACCGTATAAGTAATTATTTCTGAACCAACTCCAGCTGTTGCAGGATTGAAGTTTCCACCAGTTACACCTGCACCTGAGTAAGTTCCTCCAGCTGGCAAACCACCTGTTAAACCAAATGAAGCAGTTTGTAAACAAACGTCCGTAAATGTTCCAAGTGTTGCATTCGGTGCTGCATTCAATGTAAATGTAGAATTTGCTGTTCCACTACAGTTGTTTGCATCAGTATAAGTATATGTCAAAGTAACAGAACCCGGAGTCAATCCAGATGGATTAAATGTAGATCCTGAAATTCCTGTCGATCCTGAAAAAGTTCCTCCTGCCGGCAATCCGACCAAAGTCACAGGACTAGCATTGTCACATACGTTACCAACCGGCGAGAATGTTACTGTCGGATTTGCGTTAAAAGTTACAGTAGCAGAACCTGTTCCTGCATTGGAACAAGCTCCCGCTGTTACATTCGAAACCGTAAATGTTCCGTTTGCAGTAGCATTTACAGTATAAGGGGAAGTAACAACTCCGTTAACCGTAGTTGGTGTTGTACCGTTTGTGTAAGTAAGATCCCAGGGACCTGTCCCCGATAAAGTAATCGTTACAGGAATAGTTCCCGTACCACATAATTGTCCGCCACCTGAAACAACTGCTGTTGGTGAAGCTGTAATTGTTACGTTGAATACTTCCAAAGAAGCTGGGCAAGAACCGTTTGCAGCAATTGAATTTGTTACTGTATAAGTTCCCGGAGTACTTGAAGCCAGGTTAATTACACCTGTAGAAGTATTGATGACCAAACCTGCTGTTGAGCTGAATGCTCCTGCACTTGCACCTGCACCAAATACAGGACTTGGGTTTGTAGCAGAAGAACAATAAGTTCCCTGAGCATATGTAAAGGTCGCATCCGGTGCTCCTGAAATCACAACTGTTTGTGTGCTTGTGTTCGGACAAGCACCGGAAGTCGTATATGTTATGGAGTAAGATCCTGAAGTACTTGTTCCAACGTTGATTTCACCTGTTGCTGTACTCACAAAACTCAATCCTGCAGGTGTTGCAGAGAATGTACCCGCAACAGAAGTTGTAGGAGTTTGGTTCGGAGCAGCATCACAAATAGAGTTTGTCGGATAGGTAAATGTGGCATTATCCAAAGCATTGACTATAACAGTTTGTGCAGCAGATGCAGCAGATGTACATCCCGCAGCTGTCGTAGTAACGGTGTATGAACCAGCAGCGCTTACAGTAATAGCTTGCGATGTTGCCCCATTCGACCAGGTATTTCCACTAGCAGCGGAAGAAGTTAACGTTACAGATCCACCAGGGCAAAAAGTCGTTGGACCACCAGGTGTAACTGTTGGAGCAGCCGGCAATGCATTAATCGTAAGAGGTGTACTCGCAACATCTACACATCCATACCAGAAACCACTGAATATTCCTAGTTCAGGATCATAAGTAGCAGGTGTGTTATAAGTATAGGTAGTGGATGCGTTTCCATAAAGGAATGGCTGCGCGTTATCGAGGTTAAAAACATAAGTTGAGTCGGTTGGTGCAAGACCAAAGAACGTATTGAATACATTAAAGTTAAACATACGACTTGCTAATGCAGCAGCAGGAGTACTTGTACTTGTAAATGTTACGGGAGTTCCTGCACAGGCGCTTGTAGGAGCCGTGTAGCTTGCAGTAATGTTGTAATTAACAATTGCTCCTACAATAGGCTCAAAATTGAATCCCGGTGTTGCAGTAGGAATCGGAACCCAGTTACCCGCACTTGCAGGATAACTTGCAGCATCTGCAGAACGGAAAGCACAGATATTCTCATCATAAGCTTGTCCGCCAGTCTGATTGTTCGTTACAATATCCAGTCGTGCATTCGGGTTTGCATTTGTTAACTCGATTACAATTGCATAATTGGAAGTCACTGTTGCAGGTGTAGGGAAGTTTACATTATACCATGCAGCAGTAGTACTTGAAATGTTAATTGTAGTCGATGTAATCAACGTTGTAGGCATATACGTTACGTTTACGTTGTATACAGAGATCGAAACAGTAGCTGTTGCAGCCGGGCTGCCAGCATTTCGGCGAGCATAGAATCGCGCACCTGAAACATTGACTGATCCACCGTTCAACAGATAGGTCTGAGTAATTCCTTCATTATCGGATTGCCACAACGCCAGGGCATTCAGGACAGGTGCAGGTGTTGTGCTCAGCAATACTTCTTTTGCATAGGAATACAATAGGGTGTCTTGACATAATATTGTCTTTTCAAGACTTGGTGAATGATTCGGCAGTACTTCTGTAAATGCTACCGTGGGAGCGTTCTGTAAAGATTTCAGCGGATTCTGTCCCCACGATGTAATCGACAAGGCGGCCGTAAACGAACACATTAGCAGTATTCTTTTTTTCATAGTAAGTTAATAATTAATGAAAGACGAAAATAAGGAATCACCTCCTTACTTCTTAATTATTTAACACTTTAAACCTTAATTCATTAGCATTTTAATAAAATGACATATCAATAAATGATACGTTTAAGAATCTTTCACAGGGAAGAAAAAGGAAAGGGGTTTGTATCTGAAATACAACCAGACTGAGTGGAACAGATACTTCACTTCCGAAAGGGGAATATCACGGGAACGCAGAGCCAGCCACAAAGAGAGTGAAAAGCTGACAATGAAGTTGAAGAAGCCGATCACCCCGATTCCGATAATTCCCATCAGGATCGGATACCAACCTGTGTGGAAGTTCTCTCCGAATAAACCGATAGCTAAATTCCCCGAAACAAAGGTAATGTGGCGGATATCCAGGTTCAAACCAAGGAAAATTCCTACCGAAGCTGTTGATCCCATAAAAACACCAAACCAAAAATTCGAAGCAACTCCTGCCCATTTCCGTTCAATCCAACCGGCAAAACGCGCTGCATTTTCCTTTCCGATCGAAATCTTTAATACGGGATGTTCTTTGATCCGGTTGTAGATCCTTTTATGCTTGATCTTGTTTGAAATGGAACCTGAAATGATCCCCGACAGGAATAAAAACACTCCGGCAATCGATGCGTGAAAGATTGCCATTGATTCAATCGGGTTGATATCCGTGAGTAAATTCTGGCTCTTATGTGAATCAACAATATTGAAACCGGCCATTCCCTGCAATAACCAAATTAAAATCAGGGAAACCGGAAAGGCCACAAAGACATTCCCCACGAAGGCGATAAACTGAGAACGGAACAATTGAGCAAACAGAATGGCAAAAGAGCGGTGACGATCCGCTTCATTGACCAAACCGGACATTCCGGCTTCAATCGACTTGACAATTGCCGCAGCGGTCATCGCGGGTTGCTTGGTTGCCAATGTGAAGCCCAAAAGGTAAATCAGGATAAATCCGAATGCATAATTCAAGCTATACAAAAGCGCATGACCGAAATCGCTCACATGAAATTTTCCGAGCAGGACTTTGAAAACACATAGAAATCCGACGACCAAACCTGCTCCCATGGCGGTCAACAGCATGTTGTAATATTCCTTCTTCGAATGTGTGATATAATGTTCACCCGTTTTTGCCGTATGCTGCGTCACCTCATAAGCAATCGTCTGCGTGCTGTCGAGCATCAACCGACGGATATTGTTCTTTTTACAGTTGTATTTAATCAGCTTGATTGCCAGATAAATTGAATTTTCCCGTTTATCTTGTTCGGTATCCGCAGCTAAAAGAGGTAAAAGTGCTTCTATGCGATATAACTGCTGCCTGATCCGAAGTAAACTTTGGTTGACCCGAATGGAAATCCCGAATCGGGCACTGTTGTTAAATGCATTGTTGATGATATCATGACAACCCTGAAGCAAGGAAACCAAATCCCGGTAATCCGGGTCAATAAGGGAAACAGAAAAATCTTTCTCGTGTATGATTTTCGAAACAATCACATCCAGTTTCTTTTCGAACAGTTCAAACGGACTTTGCACATTTTCATACTCCGGAACCATGATCAGAACATCTTGTTCCAAAGCCCGTCCGCTGATTCGCTGAATCAACAAACTGATTCCGTTCACAACCTCCGTAATGGCGAAATTACTTTCTGTTCCGTCATAAATCGTCGGTAATTCGAGCAAGGTCACGAGATCATTGACTTCCTCCAGCGAAATTTCCTGAATCCATTCAATATCTTTTTGCTTGTAGAAAACCTGGTTCAATAAGAACTGCAAAGTATCCGGTTCAGGTTGTTCGGGTAGAATTTTGGAAGCCAAACGTTCTCTCACTTCCCGAATGAAGTATGCATCCCGGATGATTCCCGAATCCGTTAAAATAGATGTGAATTTGCGGTTCTGAAAGAGATTCCGCAAATAGACGGTCATTGCGTAACGCTTGACGGAATTCTGCTCCAGATACTCAATCAATGGGCGAATACTGACCGTTCTTCCTTTCCCGATTTCCTGCGGACGAAAATAGGCCACCAGATCGACCAGAAATTCCAGGTTGTCGGAAGTATAATCAGCAGAATGGTAAAAGTCTTCAAACAACTCCTCCAATTCCTTCTTCTTCGTTTTTCTGAACAACTGCATATCTCCCGATCTCACTTTTCCTTAAAAATAAGAAGACCCGCTAAAAAAGTGGCTGAATTTTCCGGAAAAGTAGGATTTAAACGAAAAATGCCGGATTTCTCCGGCATTTATTATGCTGTATATGCAGACTTCGACTACGCTCAGTCTGCTTTTATACTTTATCTACTCTGATCACGGTATCTGCATCTTCTTCGATATCGGTTGTCAAACCTTCAAAGGGTTCGGAACTAATCTTCAAATCAGAAGCCAATACCTCTTCGCAAATGAATTGCTTATTCGCTTCAGCCGCTAACTGGATGAATTCGGAAGATTTCAAAGTCAGATTGATGCGATCGGTTACTTCTAATCCGGAATCCTTTCTCAGATTCTGGATTCTGTTTACCAACTCGCGCGCCACTCCTTCCATACGCAATGCTTCCGTAATTGTGCTGTCCAAAGCAACCGTCAATCCGTTTTCGGATGCAACCAGCCAGCCCGGAATATCTTCTGCGCGGATTTCAAAATCATTCATATCCAGAACAACCTCATCACCATCAATGATTCCTGTCCAACCTTGCTTTTGCTCCACTTCTGCAATGCCATGCTGATCCAACTGAGCAACCAAAGCAGCAATTGCTTTCATTTGCTTACCGTATTTCGGACCGATCGTTTTGAAATTCGGTTTGATGGATTTCACAAATACATTATTTGATGCATCCAGAAGCTCCAGTTCTTTCACATTCACTTCCGACAAGATCAAGTCCTGAACATGCTGAATATTTTTCGAAAAATGCTCATCCAATACCGGAACCATGATCTTTTGCAAAGGTTGCCTCACACGGATTTTCTCTTTTTTACGCAAAGCCAAAACCAACGAAGACACATTCTGAGCAATCTCCATCTGTGCTTCCAGTTCCAAATCAATCAAAGCAGCGTCTGATTTCGGGAACAAAGCCAAATGCACCGAATTCACAGAATGTCGGCCTGAAATCGCATTCAGATCGGAGAATAACTGATCCAAATAGAACGGCGCAATCGGTGAACCCATGATTGCAACTGCCTCCAAACAGGTATACAAGGTCTGGTAAGCAGAGATTTTATCAGTCGTGTAATCACCTTTCCAGAAACGTCTGCGGCAAAGACGCACATACCAGTTAGATAACTGATCGGAAACGAAATCCTGGATCAAACGCCCTGCTTTTGTAGGTTCGAAAGAAGTATAAGCTTCATCCACCTGCGCAATCAGGGAATTCAATTTCGACAAAATCCATCTATCAATTTCCGGACGCTCTTCCAAAGCAATTTCTGCTTCAGCATAAGAGAATCCATCGATATTTGCATACAAGGCAAAGAACGAATACGTGTTGTAAAGCGTTCCGAAGAACTTGCGCTGAACTTCCGTAATTCCGTCAACGTCGAATTTCAGGTTGTCCCAAGGCTGTGCATTGGTAACCATATACCAGCGTGTTGCATCCGGTCCGTATTTTGACAATGTCTCAAACGGATCAACCGTATTTCCTTTGCTTTTCGACATTTTCAAACCGTTCTTATCCAGAACCAGACCGTTTGAAATCACATTCTTGTAAGCAACCGAATCAAAACACATCGTAGCAATTGCATGCAAAGTATAGAACCATCCACGGGTTTGATCTACTCCTTCTGCAATGAAATCAGCCGGATAAGATTTGTTGTTATCGATCAATTCTTTGTTCTCAAACGGATAATGCCATTGTGCATAAGGCATCGCACCGGAATCAAACCAAACGTCGATCAAATCGCTTTCACGCTTCATCGGTTTCCCGGAAGCAGAAACCAAAACGATCTCGTCTACATAGTTTTTATGTAAATCAATCTGATTGTAGTTTTCTTTCGAAAAGTCATTCGGAACAAATACTTTCAACGGGTTTTCAGTCATCAAACCTGCCGAAACCGCTTTATCGCATTCTGCTTTCAATTGTTCAACAGAAGAAATGCAAATGCGTTCGTCACCATCTTCCGTAGACCAGATCGGGATCGGAATTCCCCAATAACGGGAACGCGACAAGTTCCAGTCGTTCGCATTTTTCAACCATTCTCCGAAACGTCCGCTTCCTGTTGAAGCGGGTTTCCAGTTGATCGTATTATTCAATTCGATCATGCGCTCCTTCACGTTGGTCACTTTGATAAACCAGGAATCCAACGGATAGTACAAGACCGGTTTATCAGTTCTCCAGCAATGCGGATAGCTGTGTTCGTATTTCTCAATTTTAAATGCTCTGTTCTCAATTTTCAGTTTCAAAGCAATACGCTCATCCACCGACATGTATGCTTTCAGATCCGGAATAATGGATTTCAGATTTTCTTTCTGCTTCTCCAATTCAGTTTGTTTTTCAGCTTCAGTGAGGTAATCTGCTTTCACAAATTCTCCTCCCAAACCGAAAACTGCATCCGAAACTTCCATGCGGAAACGACCACGCAAATCCACCAATGGAACCGGATTTCCTTTATCATCCAGAACAAGCATTGCAGGAACACCTGATTCTGTGGCAACGCGCGCATCATCTGCACCGAAAGTCGGAGCGATATGCACAATTCCCGTACCGTCTGAAGTGGTTACAAAATCTCCGGAGATTACCCGGAAAGCCTGATCTGCATGTTCATGCGGTAATGCACCTTTCAAAAGTTGCTCGTAACGGATTCCGACCAAGTCAGAACCTTTACAAGAACCCAAAACCATAAACGGAATGTTCTTTCCTGATTGATCGTAATTATTCAAAGCAGAAGCATCTTCAGCTTCAACAAATCCTTTCCCGAAATGGCTCTTCACCAAGTCTTTTGCCAAAACAACCTGAACAGCTTCATGCGTATACGGGTTGAATGTTGAAACCAAAACGTATTCAATGTTTGGTCCGACACACAATGCCGTGTTGGAAGAAAGCGTCCATGGCGTGGTAGTCCAAGCCAGGAAGAAAGAATTTTCAGAAAATTTTCCTCCTCCAAAGGGGGAATTGGATCCGTCAGCAATTTTAAACTGCGCAACTACCGTCGTGTCTTTCACATCTCGGTAACAACCCGGCATATTCAATTCGTGAGAGGAAAGTCCTGTTCCTGCTGCAGGAGAATATGGCTGAATCGTATAGCCCTTATACAACAAATCTTTGTTATACAATTGTCCAAGCAGCCACCAAACAGATTCCATGTATTTCGGGTCGTATGTGATATATGGATTTTCCATATCCACCCAATATCCCATTTGTTCCGTCAAACGATTCCAAATGTCCGTGTAACGCATTACCGCTTCACGACATGCTTTGTTGTAATCATCAACAGAGATTTTCTTCCCGATATCTTCTTTTGTAATTCCAAGTTCTTTTTCAACACCTAATTCCACAGGCAAGCCATGCGTATCCCATCCGGCTTTACGCTTCACTTGTTTTCCTTTTAAAGTTTGGTAACGGCAAAAAATATCTTTAATCGAACGAGCCATTACGTGGTGAATACCTGGTAATCCATTCGCAGATGGAGGACCTTCAAAGAAAACAAACGGCTCCGCTCCTTCACGTGAAGTGATGGAAGCTTCAAAAACACGCTCATTTTTCCACTTTTCAAGAACTGCTTGCGCTACATTCGGCAAATTCAATCCTGAATACTCGCTATACTTCTGACTCATAAACCTTAAATCAATTAAAAGGGAATTTCAAAACAAATGCAAAGGTACTAATTTATTGACTGAATTCAGGACATTAATACTTTGTTCTTGCAAGCTCTTATAGGGAATACACAGATCGTTTTTTATCTTTCAATTAAAGATTAGTTTTGTGATCCTAAGTCCTGTTTCATGAAATTCAAAAAAGCACTTCTTTTTTTACTTGTTCCGACCTTACTTGCGTCAGCAGTCGTGCTTTTTATCAGTTTTCTGATCAGCTGGTTATTAAACAAAACAGAGCTTGATATCAATCATGGAATTTTGATCGGTTGGATTCCCTTGTTTCTGGGAATCAGCGCCTATTTTCTGATCATTCACCATCGCTTGAAGTTATTCTTCAACAAACGCTACGAAAACAACTACGTGTTTGCTCTTTTTGCAATCGTATTCATTACGTTTCCCGCTGTTGCCTTTCAGATCGCATACGAGAACCTGAAAATGAACCAGCAGGAAATACACGATTTCTCTGAAATTGATTTCTCTGCAAAAAACACCGTTTGGAAATATACCGGACCGATTCCGCAGGCAACGATGACCTATTTGGGAGATTTCTATGAATATACTTCCGGAAAAAATCCAAAAGTGGATTTTCTGTCTTATGCGCTGGTGAATTTTGAAAAAGAAGATCTCTGGATTCTGTTTTCGGAATCTGAAATGATCGATACCGACGAAAGCGATTCAGAAAAAGGCCGGGTATTCAATAAGGTACACGAAGATTGTATGACCGAAGTCAACAACACATTAAATCTAAGTCCGGGAACAAGATACCTCATCCCTCTGGAACAATCCGAAGATCTGGAATATGCTCACAAAACACTGGAAGATGTTGATTACAAAGGCCCTGTTCCGAAGAAAATTTTCAAACTGGAATCTTCCTTTCAGCCTGGATTTAATACAGCACATCAATGGCTTCTGGGTATCGCCGTTTCGCTGAACATCATCTACTTTTTTATTTTTTGTCTTTTCAGAAGAAATGTTAGTTCGTATGAGTTGCATCAGACAGGAATGCTGGACATTTCCTTTTTGGCAGAAACGCTGGCTCACATCCGGGAAACTCCTGTAACAGCCTTTTTACTTACCCTGATATTGATCTTCTTTTTCGTTGAAATTGCGCATGACCCTAATATTTTTACGGTAAAGCAAGAGCCCTATGTTTTTCACTGGGCTGTTTCAAACTCTGTTTGGAAAACCGGAGAATGGTATCGTCTCTTCACCTATCCTTTTGTAAATATCCAACTGATATTACGAATAATAGATGTAATGGCTTTCGCAGTTATTGCCTATAGCATTGAAAAAAATACCTCATCTGCCGGGTTTGCGCTATTCAGCTTTTGCATACTCATTACCGGAGGTCTAAGTGCTGCTTTCTTCAGCCCATCGCTAAACTGCGGCCTGACAGTTTTTACATTCGGTTATTCAGCTTACTACCTCTTCACTGGGTTTCAGCGCCGGATTGGATTTTCTTCCTGGAAATTTATTGGAATTTCATTTCTGGTTTTTGCACTTATAATTGGTTCTTTATCCGGATTTTTAGAATACCAGAAACTAATTGCCGCTACTTTGACAGGATTTGCATTCGGGCCGGTTTTAAAATACAGAAGTGTTAGTTAATTCTGTTTTCAGCATTCTCATTCTAAAATTATTTCGCTACATTCGTTTCGTTGGATTCATTGAATAGCATAGAAATTAATGACCTCGTTCACAAGGTAAAAGCCGGAAACCAAAATGCTTTCGGCGAAGTCTATGATCGGTACTGTGGCGCAATCAATGGCGTTATTGCCCGATTTATCAATGATGAAGACATTGCTCAGGACGTCCTTCAGGACACGTTCATCAAAGTCTGGAAAAACATTCAGATGTATGATGATACCAAAGGCAGTTTTTTTACCTGGATGCTCAATATAGCACGCAATACGTCTATCGATGCACTGAGAAAACTGAAAAAAGAAGCCAAGTCCGAAATCCAAATTCTGGAAACAAGCGTAAATAGCTCTGTAACAGTTCAGCAGAATGTTGGAACCATCGGATTGAAACAATTGGTGGACCGCCTTCCTGCAGAACAACAGACAATGATTGAATACTTATACTTCAGAGGGTATACGCAGCAAGAAGTAGCAGACGAGCTTGATTTACCGCTCGGAACTGTGAAAACCCGCTCGCGGATGGCCATGATGGAGTTGAGAAAATGGTTTACATTATTGATATTGTGGATATAAACGAATACATAGCGTCAGGAATTTTGGAGTCGGTAACACTCGGTCTTGCTTCCCCACAGGAAATGCAGGAAGTGGCGTGTCTTTCCAAAATCTATCCGGAAATCCGGGAGGAATTTGTTCGTGTTCAAAAGCGTTGTGAAGAAATGATGCTTGAAAACGCGCAAACTCCGAATCCAGCTGTTCGCAATTCGATCTTAGAGGCAATTACTCAAATTCCGCAGGAAAAGCCGGAAAGTGCCAACTCAAATCATGAAACAAAGCAGCAAGCGAAAATTATCCCGATGAATACAGCTCAGGAAATCAAAGGAGTGAGTCCGATGTGGAAAATGATGGCTGCAGCCTCGTTGATTTTAACGATCGGAATCGGAGGACTTTGGTTTGTATCGAATCGCGAAGCAAAACGTCTGGATTCAGCTTTAGCTTCTTCGGAAAAAGACCGTTTGAAAAATGATCAGGTTTTACAGGCAATGATTCTGGAAAAAGACCATTTGCAGCAAGTTCAGGAAGTATTGGCCAATCAAAGCACCCGCACGGTTATGATGACCGGAACAGCTATGGAGCCGAATGCCACCGTAAAAGTGATGTGGAGCACAGACATGAAAAAAGCGGTGATGCATGCAGAAAAAATCACTCCTCCACCGGCAAACATGCAATATCAACTTTGGGTAATTGCAGACGGAAAACCGGTTTCGGTTGGTCTTTTCAATTACGACGAAGTGGAGCAAATGACCGAACCATTTGATGTAAATGCTCAGAACATTACCGCATTTGCCATTACGCTTGAAAAAATGGGCGGAAGCCCAACACCAACTATGGAAAAAATGGTGGTGATGGGACCGATCAATGGTTAATTCAAAACGTAAAATTGAGAATCGAAAAAAAACAAAGTTTTCCTTCGATTTATCCTTTTGCTTTTAACTTTTCAATTTTACATTCTCCATTTTGAATTACCTTTAGGTCATGATTTGTCCTCCAAAATTGGTTCCCGGCGATACAATTGCATTGGTTTCTCCCGCAAAAGCAATTGATGCTTCTTACATTGATTTTGCCAAAGCGTATTTCGAAAAGCAAGGATTTGTTGTTTTGGTAAGTCCGAATGCTTCGGGTGAATTCCGTTATTTTTCAGGAACCGATCAACAAAGAGCCGGCGATCTGCAATGGGCGATTGATCATCCGGATGTAAAAGCCATTGTTTGCAATCGCGGTGGTTACGGAGCCATTCGTTTGTTCGACCTGGTGAACTGGGCAAATTTGCTCCGCGAACCAAAATGGATTCTGGGTTTTTCCGACATCACCAATTTTAACTGCCTGGGACTACGATTGGGAATCGAAACCGCTCATACGACTATGCCGCTTAATTTTCAGGAAAACTCTCCGGAATCGTTGGAATCCATGATGCATATTTTGAACGGAACAGAAAACGAATACATCTGGGAAGCACATCCGTCGAATAAACCCGGAATGGCTGAAGGAACAGTTGTCGGCGGAAATTTGTCTATTCTTTATTCCTTACTCGGAACACCCTATTCCCCGGATTATGAAAACGCCATTTTATTTATCGAAGATCTGGGAGAGCAGATGTATCATATCGACAGAATGTTAAGCGCCTTCAAACTGGCAGGTGTTTTCGACCGGATTTCAGGATTGATTATCGGAGGAATGACCGAACTAAAAGACACGGCCAAAGCAACCGAATGGACAATGGAAGAATTGATCTCGGAGCACACGCAGTTCCGCTCTTTTCCAATAGCATTCCAAGCTCCGGTTGGTCATATTCCCGACAACAGAGCCTTTATCTGCGGTCGGAAAGCCACTTTTACCGTCACTGAAAACCAAAGTTATTTCTTCCAATAGAAAATAAATATTGTTCTGGTACTGTTTTTGATTCGGGTAGTTCCGTATTTTTGTACTTGAAATTGACTTATGCGTATTTTTCTAATTGGTTTTCTGATCCTTACACTGTCCTCTTGTGTAGATATCTTTGATGAAATTATTCTTCATGCTGACGGAAGCGGCACATACAAATACACCGTCAATATGAGCGCCAGTAAAGTGAGAATTAATTCCATTCTTGCCCTCGACAGTGTGGAAGGAAAACGCGTTCCGAAACTTCCTGAAATCAAGGAAAAAATTGAGTTTTACAGAAGCAAACTGGAAGAAAAAGAAGGAATCTCAAACGTGAAAGTCGAAGCCAATTACGACGATTTCATCTTTAAAATTTCCTGTGATTTTGACAATGTTGCCGATCTGCAAAACGGAATCCGCGAAATAGTAAAAGAAGAAAGCAAGGATAAGAACAATTCGGACTTTGATGAAAACTGGTTGACCTGGGACGGAAAAACCCTTACACGCATCAATCCGAATTTTCAAAGTGTGATTCACAAACTCAAAGCAGAAGATCAGGAAAAACTGAAAGAAGGCAAATACATTTCGGTTTCCCGTTTCGACAAAGCAATCTTAAAATGCGATAACGGTCAGGCTCAGATTTCCCCAACTAAAACTGCAGTTTTGATCAAATCAAGCACTTATTCCGTTGCAACAAATCCCTTAATTCTTAAGAATACCATTACAATTTCCAATTAGTTTTCGGGAAAACACCTTATTTCTTTTTATTTTAACACAAGTTATCAACCAAATAACGGTTGATAAACGAAATAGCATAATCAATTCAAAAAATGATTTTACTTTCGTGTAGAATCCGTTCATTCATTCCTCATATGAAGATTAAAATTTTAATTCCGATAAGCCTTTTAGGAGCTATTTCCTGGGGACAAAAATCCGAAGATATTATCCCTAAAGATGCAGTTACTGTCTTTAGTCTGAATAATATTTCCATTCTTCAGAAAGTATCCATGGATGAATTGGTTTCCTATGATTTCATGACCGAATTGCAATCCGAATTGTTTGACGGATCAACTCAGGGAAAAACCCTGAAAGATGCGGGAATTGATTTCAACCAGAAGATGAATATCTTTTACGGAAAGAATCCTGAATTCGAAATCTCCGGATTTACGTTCGGAATTACGGATAAAGAAAAGCTCTTCACTGTATTCGATGATTTTGACCGCAAGGAGAGTTTGGTTCCCGGAACGGAATACTACAACAATTACTTCAATCACCTGATGATTCAGGGAAATGTAGGTTTACTTATCCGTGTGGATACCGATCAGGAAAAACTGACTGAAATCACAGATTCCATCTGGGTTGCGAGAGGATTTGAATTGCCCTGGTCTTCGGAAGATGAATACTACGACGAGGAAATGGATACCTATGATGAGGAAGAAATGTCCATCGACGATCCTGCAATGAACGAAGACGGAGATGAAGTAGAAGAAATTATCGAAGAAGATGTGGAGGAAACTCCTGTAGCAGTAGATGAAATGAACGATTTGTTCAAAAACTACTACGAGTTACGCGATAGTATCGAATCCGAATATTCCCGCAAGCGTTTGTTTTTGATTACGGAAGAATTGTTCGTCAAAAAAACCAATCTGAAAGCGATCGACAATCGTTTGGCAACACAGCTGACACATACGTCCGATGCGATTTTCTACCTGGACAACAGCCGCAACTTCAAAAACACCAACAGCCTTTTCTATTTACAGGCTATGTTCCCGGATTTATACCGCGATTTGAATGAATTGTATACCGGAAACGTCATGTTGGGTGACATTGTTCTTAACCAGAAAACCATTGATCTAAAAGTAGAAGCAAACTACGGTGAAGGATTGGGAAGCATTTACCAGGAATTGAACAGTGCTAAATTCGACAAGAATGTGTTGAAATACATTCCGAAAAACAATACCGGTTTCTTCACATACCAAATCGACCTGAAAAAAGGTTACGAAAAAGCATATGAGGTAATTATGCCGATCCTGAGTGAGGAGAAGAATGCGCGTATTTCCGCGAACGTTCTGACCATCGAATTGTTAAATGATTTCATCAACACAGATGAGCTTTTCAATACTTACAAAGGAAGTATGTTCGGTACTTTCAACGGAATCAAGCGCGTGAAAACAAAGCGAATCGAGTTTTTCTACGATGAAGAAACGTTTGAATACGGAGAAAAAGAGATTGAATCGGAAGAAGATATGCCGATCTTTACTTTAGGTTTCACAACTGCCCGTCCGGATATCCCGAATAAAATTCTGAAGCACATGTCCCGAATCACGACCCAATTTAAAAATATGGGAGATTACTGGGTTTACGAAGAAGCTATTTTGAACTCTGTTCCGCTTTATATGATCAACAAAAACGGATTGTTCATTTTCACCAATGACGAAGATCTGGCGAAGAATCATTCAAACGGTTACGGAGTTGACGCTTTGAGCGGGAAACAGGCTAAAAATGCTGCAAAAAGTGGTTCTATTTACGGATATATGAATTTGGGAGACATGATCAACCGTCTGCCGGAATCTATTCTGAATGATCACCGATTCAATGTACTTGCTTCCATGCGTGGAAAAAAAGGGGAAATCGAAGTGATTTCTTCAAAAACAAGCCGTCAGAAAACAACTTACAATCTGACTTACAGTTTTGAAGGGACTTTTGACAATGCAGGAAAATATCTGCTTGATTTGGTAAACACAGCCTATCTGGTATCTACAGAACGTTAAATGAGAACAGAAGGTGTTGGAAATAAAGTTGTGTTAATCGCATTGCTATGCGCAGCATTGGCATTGTTTCTTTATATCCGTCCCCGACTGTTTGCTCCCGATCCGCCTCCAAGTCTTCTGGATCGTTTACCCGAAAGTGAAATTGTAGGCCGGTACAATCTTTTAGACATCGCGAAAGAGACCAACTCATTGATGTTTAAAAACAAAGTTCCTTTCAGAGAATACCTGACGTATGATTTTTTGTTGAGTCAGGCCAAAGGAATCGGAATTGATATTCAAAGCACCGCTTATTTCTTCTCGAACGGAAGAGATGAATGGGGAACTTTTGTAAGTGTTCTCGACAGTACGAAGATTCAGAACGGGTTTAATCGTTTGGAACAGTACATGAAGGTTTCGGACACGATCGTATATAACCGGAGAGTCAAAAAAATTGAAGATCTGGGACTCTACATTTTCTACGAAAAAGATTACCTGCTGGTTTACAAAGGGTCGAAAATCAAGCGCCGCATCGGAAAGGCTATTTTTGCTCATGAAGGAGATATCGAAAAATCCTGGGAGAAATTCCTGAAGAAACAGACTTTCCGGGACGAAAAAATCGTGCTTTATTCCAATTCACCGCGACTCAAAAAATTCGGGTTTGATTATGCGATGTTTGCACACGACAGCGACTCGCTAAACGTCAAGCTGAAAACCTATCTTCATTCCGGAAAAAATTTGAAAATCAAAGAGAAACAAGCCGGAATTACTTTCGAACGCAATCAGATCTCAACAAAGGCATTGGAAATCCATCTGGATGTTTCAGAATTCAAAAAAGACAAGAAAAATCCGCTTTATCAGTGGATCACGGCATTGGGGAAAAAAGTTAGTTTTCCTACAGATGTTTTCTTTGATGCCTGGGAAGGCGATCTGTGTTTTCAGGAAGGCGGCACGCAGCTCATCGAAGAAGAAGTGGTAGAAATGGGCTATGACGAAGAATTCAATCCGGTTGAAACCCGGAAAATCAAGAGAGTTGCAGTTCCTGCATATTCATTGCTATTCTCTGTCAATGAAAACGGAAACAAACTGGTTTCATCGCTCTTTGCCAAAGGAATCATCACCAAACAGGGAAAATACTATCATTTCCTGTTCTCGCCGCCATTGAACTTAAACCTTCTTCCGAAAAGTATCGGCGCTTATACCTCCAAAAGACCTCCGAAAGTAACGACGGGTTCTACTTGTAACGGTTTATGGAAATACAAAGGAACTGACGTGCTTTTCCACATTGATTCTTTGAAGAAAAAAGAAGTCTACGGCTCACTGGAGTTCGAAGTTGCAAGCCTGATCAAGAAGAGAAAGTTTAAAAAATAGATTGCGAATTACGATTAACTAGTACGGAATAAACACATTCTTTGCTTCGGTGAAAAAGCGCAATGCTTCCCAACCACCTTCTCTTCCAACTCCGGATGCTTTTACTCCGCCGAATGGTGTACGCAAATCTCTTACAAGCCAGGAGTTGATCCAAACGATTCCCGCCTGCACTTTATCAGCCGTTCTGTGAGCTCTTTTCAGGTCAGAAGTCCAAATAGTCGCACTCAAGCCGTATTGTGTGCTATTCGCCATCATAAGTACCTCTTCTTCGGTGTCAAATGGTGTTAGTGTTACCACAGGTCCGAAAATCTCTTCCTGATTCGTTCTGCAATCGTAAGAAAGTCCTTCGATAACCGTTGGCGCGATGTAATATCCTTCATCATACGGAACTTCCAGAATTACGCGGTGTCCGCCTGTTAAAACGGTTCCTCCTTCTTCTTTTGCCAATTCGATATAGGAAAGTACTTTTTCCATATGCGGTTTGGAAACTACCGCTCCCATCTTCGCATTCGGGTCCGTCGGATTGGAAACAGTAAGTTTTTCAACGCGTTCGATAAATGCAGCTTTGAATCGGTCGTAAATGCTGCGTTCAATAAAGATCCGAGATCCGCAAAGACAGATCTGACCTTGATTTGCAAACGAAGAACGAACCGTTGTTTTGATCATTTCATCGAAATCACAATCTGCAAAAATGATATTCGGGTTCTTTCCTCCCAATTCCAGGGAAAGTTTTTTAAACATCGGGCCGGCAGTTCGGGCAATGTATTCTCCCGTTTTTGTTCCTCCGGTAAAAGAGATCGCTTTGATTTTCGGATGTTTGACAATCGCGTCTCCTGCATGTTGTCCCAAACCGTGGATAATATTCAATACTCCGGCCGGCATGCCGCTTTCCCGCACTACTTCACTCAACAAATAGGCTGTGTAAGGTGTAATTTCGGAAGGTTTTGCAATCACACAGTTTCCGGATGCCAATGCAGGTGCTATTTTCCATGAAAACAAATACAAAGGCAAATTCCACGGAGAAATACATCCCACCACTCCAATCGGTTTGCGGGTCGTGTAATTAATCCCCATTCCTTCCATGTAATGCGATTCGGAAGCAAAATGCTCAACAGCCGTTGCGAAAAAATGAAAATTGGAGACAGCACGCGGAATATCCACGTGTGCAGCCAATGAAAGCGGCTTTCCATTATCACGCGATTCTGCAGCTACAAATTCATCCATGCGCTTTTCAATTCCGAGACTGATGCGCATCATAATCGCACCTCTTTCTTCATTTGTCATATTCGACCAAACGGGAAACGCTTTTTCTGCCGCTGCAACTGCCAGTTCCACATCTTCTTCCGTAGAATTCGGAATTTCACCGTAAACTTTACCTGTTGCAGGTTCGTAATTATCGATGTATTGTCCTTTAACAGGTGCAACTAGTTCGCCGTTGATCAAATTCTGAATGCGTATCATGGATTTCTTTTTTTCACGTACAAAGATAAGATTGATTATTTCAGTAGTGGTGAAAATTTTTTCATCACTATTGTATCATATTTTAAATTTAACCCCAATCTGGAGGTATAACGAAAAATTCAATCCTCCTGTGCGAAGATAATTCGTGGAAATCCCCACATTGGTATAAAAACGGTCAAAACCGAAAGCAAAAGGATTGTTCTTGTAAGCTGCTCCTAGATACAAAGCATGAAACAATCCTGAAGTACCGCGGCCAGTGATCAAATTCAGATTACTTCCTGCGTAAGCCGCCAAAGTGGGATGAAAATCATGAATCGCCGACCGGTTTGCGTTTCCGATATAACTTTGCTTAAACGGATCGATTGAAAAAAGTAAATAATCCGCTTTCACTATTCCCAGAATCCGCGCTTTCAGATCCACTCCGACATTGACACTGTATTCGAATCGCGTTCCAGCGTACAGAAGATACGCCGACACAAAAGCCGATTGATAATCGACATTCCAAAAACCTGCTTCCAGGCCATATTCCAAGGCATTCAATCCTCCTCGTGATTCCGGAAAACAAGTATGCGCATTCATGGTATCCAACGGATAGCTGATCTTTGCAGAATCTCCGGAAGGAATGCAGGCAGCCCGATTGGAGTAAATATTCCAATCATTTTTTTTCAAATACTCAGCCGGAACGGATGCAAAATAGTACGGCCTGTTGCGCATTCCGAATTTGGTATGCCAGGTAACGGGCAAATCGTAATTCCGGTCGAAATAATAGCTTCTCGAAGGGGAAACGTAGTCCTTGGGAACAATCAACAGGTATTCTCCTTCCAGCGTTTTTTTCCGGAGCTGTAAATGCTGCATCACATAAACTTCCGGAAGCAATTCCGATTTCAGTTTCATCGGAGCACTCATGTCTTTATCACAAACAACGCATTCTGCGGCATCTTCCCGAATCCGCTTTTTGGTCAGAATCCCATACGATTCGAAATCCGCTTCTTTGACTTTCGCCCGGTACCGTTCGTGTTTCCACCACCCTTCTCCGCTGAGTTCCAATTTCCATTTCACAATCTTCGCATATTGCGAATTCTTCGTAAGGGTGTAATATGTTTGGTTTTTGGAAAACAAATGCGGTTCCATTTCCAGAATCACATAATTGGCTCTTCCGTCATTGATCCGGATGATATTGCAATTCTTCATGATCGAATCCGAAAGCACAAAACATACTTTAGTGTTTCCGAAATATTCGTATTGATCCGCAGTGTCCTGAAGAAGCCTTTTACCGGCATAAAACAAGTGAATTTCAACTCTCCGGTGGTTTTCATTGGGATTCCTGAACGCATTTTCCTCCCCTTTCGCATAACTCGAAACAATAGCTTTCGCAGGAAGAATTTTTTCCAGATATTCTTTCACCCGATCTGCCCGTTTCTTCGAAAGCCGAAAATTGAGCTTTTTCTTTCCTGTTGAATCCGCAAAACCGATGACCTGAAGGCTGTCTATTTTCCTGAGATTGTAGGAAAAAATGTATTTCTGAATTTGCTGTTTATTCTCTTCCAGGAGCTTGGAATCGCCGCTTGGATAATAAATGGAAAACACTTCCTGTGCAGACAGATGTGTGCCGTTCATTGCAAAAAGCAGCAGCAAGAACAGACTTGTCTTAAACGAAAAAAGACCCATCTTCCGATAATTATCGGGATGACGAGTCTTCAGGTTTCTTTTCCGTATCACGGAAGCGAATATAGTTCTTATCGCGAATTCAGCAATAACGGAATCCGGGTTTATTCGTGAACAATGAGTTTAAATCCTTTTCCGTGAATATTCAAAATCTCGATACGCTCATCTTCTTTCAAAAGCTTACGCAATTTTGCGATATACACGTCCATCGAACGACCGTTAAAGTAATTGTCATCACCCCAGATAGCGCGTAAAGCGGCTTGTCTGTCCAAAACCTCATTGCGGTTCTTACACAACAGGTGAAGCAATTGTCCTTCCTTGGTTGTCAATTTCTTTTGTTCTTCTTTCAAATGAAGGATTCTTGAAACCGGTTCATACTGGATGGTTCCGATTTGCTGAATTTCACTTTCATCCGTATCCGGAGTTCCTGTTCTTCTCAAAATTGCTTCGATACGCGCCAGCAATTCCTCCATTGTGAAGGGTTTGGTCATGTAATCATCCGCACCACTTTCAAAGCCTTCCAGCTTATCTTCCTTCATTGCTTTCGCCGTCAGGAAAAGAATCGGAACCTTCGGATCGATTAAGCGTACTTCTTTCGCCAATGTAAACCCATCCATCTCCGGCATCATCACATCAAAAATACAGAAGTCGAAATGTCCGTCTGTGTATTTTTCATATGCGTGTTTCCCATTGCGCGCAAGCTCAACCTGATAACCCTTAGCTTTTAAAAAAGTCTGTAATAATTGACCCAAGTTGTCGTCGTCTTCTGCTAATAAAATTGATTTTTGCTTAGCCATAATTATCTTTTTATTGTTACACGAAATTCTGAACCTTCTCCCACCTGACTGGTTACATGAAGGCTCCATCCGAACATATCTGCGAGCGCTTTCACATAACTCAAGCCCAAACCGAAGCCTTTCACATTGTGAACATTTCCGGTTGGAACACGGTACAATTTATCAAATATTTTCGAGATATGTTCACGTTTAATACCAATTCCTTTATCTATCACGGACAATTCCAATCGTTCGGCGAATACTTCCAGTTTTACCGTTACGTGAATTTTGTCTTTGCTGTATTTAATTGCATTGTCTACCAGGTTATTCACCATGTTGGTAAAGTGCATCCGATCTCCTTCGATATAGACCTCTTCCTTAGGAAGTTGGAGAATCAGTTCCCCGTCAGAACCTGCAATCCGGAAGGACGCTGTTTTTGCCACAGACTGTATGACTTCAATCACAGGAACCTTTTCCATTTTCACTTTCAGTTCTCCACGGTCGATCACCGCACTTTGCAGGATCGATTCAACTAAAATTCCCAGTCGTTTATTTTCCTCCTGAATCATCTTCACAAAAGGAGCCGCATTTTCTGTTTGACCACCCATCATCGCCGGATCATGCATTGCCTCGCAAGCCAATGAAATGGTTGAAATAGGTGTTTTAAACTCATGCGTCATATTCGAAATAAAGTCATTTTTCAGTTCGAATAACTTCTTTTGAGTTAAAATGGTACGAAACATGTACGAAATAGTGATAATAATCAATACTGCCAGAATCAAACTCACAACCAGCAAGCTCCCCATTGATTTCAATACGAAAAAGCGACTGTGCGGAAAATTCACATGCAAGGTCAATTTATCTTCCAGAATTTTATTCGGGAAAAGCATTGTTGATTGTGCCTTGACCGTATCCAGTTTGACATCGTAATTGCTTAACCCGATTTTAAACTTCACCGGTTCGTTATTTTCTTCTACGACCACGAAATCGAACTCGTCCGGCAATTTATCCGCTACCAGTTCTTTTCGGATAATCGAATCCAGAATCTTCAAATTGATTCGTTTCTCAGGATCGAGATACATATTGTCGCGGAACGTTTCGACCATCAATTCATTGATGTATTTGGCCTTCTTGACAATCTTGTGCATCACACGCTGATCGAGGTGATATGCCGCTCTGACGGAATCTTTGTGAAACAAACTCGGATTGGAACCGTCAAACAACTCATGAATCTGGCGGACATCTCTTGCAAGTACTTCCTGCTTGGAATACAATCCGGAAATCGAATCGTAGCTGTTTCCGGTGACGATCAGGTAATTTTCCAGTCTTCCGTTCACCGTCAGCACCGTATCCCGAATGGAAATCGATTCTTTTACCTCAAACAAGTTCTGGAATTCTTCTTTCAGAACGTCTTTGTATTGACCCGAAACATCTTTGCTCATCAGGGAAGAATACCTTCTCACGTCTTCCACCTTTTCATAACGAATGGCGATGCGTTCCATAGCGGTATTCACCTTGCTTTTGAAATCGTCTGATTTCCGGTCGTAAAGCTGTAAAGTCTGAAAGATTTGAATCAACAAAAGGGCCAGCATGGCAATCCATACTGCAGTAATTACGAGATTGATCCGAATCTTAATCATATGCGAATAACGAATGTAGGTGAAATGTTAAAATCAACCATTCACTTAACGTTTTTTATGAAGATACGCAATCAATTAAATTGAGAATGGAAAATGTACAATTGAAAAGGTTATTGCTTGAATTCATTCTTTTTTAACTTTTCAATTCTCAATCCTCCATTAAAGCTACTTTTTCTTACTTCCTCGTTTTTTCGGTTTTCCATACTTGTCCTGCATGGCTTTCTTATGATTGTAGCGAACATTCACTTTTTTGTTCTTATCCTTCTTTTCGTGAAATGCAGGTCCGGTTTGATCTTTCGGTGTTTTAACCAAGGTGTTTTTCATTGCCACCTGTGGTTTCTCGAATTCCAAAACCAATTCTGAAAGCTCTGCTTCTTCCGGGAAATCCTGAATATCCACTTGCTTGTTCATGAATTCTTCAATCTTCCCGAAGAATTCCTTATCCTTTTCAGCTAAGAAAGTAATTGCATGTCCGTCTTTATCCTGTCGGCCGGTTCTACCAATACGGTGAATATAATTTTCCGTGTTATCCGGAATATCAAAGTTGATCACATGCGTTACGTCCGTAACATCAATCCCGCGGGCGATCAAATCCGTAGCGATCAACACTCTGTAGATCCCGTTTTGAAAATGATTTACAGCATTGAAACGGAAGTTTTGCGCTTTTTGGGAGTGAATGATTCCCAATTCAACGTTGAAGACCGGCTCCAGTTCATCGAATAATTTTTCTGCCAGAACACGGGAAGAAACGAAAACAAGCACTTTCGTCATATCCTTGTTTTCTTCCAGTAAATGGTTCAATAAATTCACCTTGGAAGTAAAATTCGGAACAGAAATAGCTTCCTGTTTGATCTTTTCAAGTGGTGTTCCCGCTCTTGCAGCTTCCACCTTAATCGGATTTTCAAAGTATGCTTCAATAAATGTTGCTACTTCTTCGGAAAGAGTTGCTGAAAAAAGCAAATTCTGTCTTTTAAGAGGAAGCAGTTCAAAAATGCGCATCAACTGCGGTCTGAATCCCAGATTCAGGGTTTCATCCACCTCATCGATCACTACTTTCTTGATGTGCTTAAATTGCAAAGATCCGTTAGCAGCCAGATCGAAAATACGACCCGGTGTTCCAACCAAAATATCCAATCCCTGCAAAACCATTGCAGATTGAGTACTGATATTTGCTCCACCATAAACTCCGCCAACAACCACATTCATGTAAGGCGTTAGCTTTTCTACTTCACGTACTACCTGAACCACCAATTCACGTGTCGGAACGATGATCAGAATCTGCGGATGCGGTTCTTTGGAGAACTTCCACATAGAAAGGCAAGGCAGTAAATAGGCCAATGTTTTTCCTGTTCCGGTTTGTGCAAGTCCTATCACATCCTTTCCGGACATCATCACAGAAAACCCTGCCGACTGGATCGTTGTTGGAACAGTATATTCAAGCTCATCCAAAGCATTTAGGATTGGCTTTTTAATATTTAAATCGTGAAATGTCATGCGGAAATTTTTCACAAAGGTAATCAATCCATTTTTGTCGGGTTTTAGAAGCTGATCACTTTCTTTCAAATCCGGGTTTTCCTTCGAAAAAAAAGCCATTCAAAAATAGTTGATAGATCAATTACCCTAAAAGTCAGATTGTTAAATCATTTGTTTGACGTAAAAATTAACAATCGTACGTAAAAAAATAGTTATATTTAGGGCTCAAGAAAATAAATATAACTACAACTTTAGGCGTAAAAGCCTGAAACCTGCTAATACTCTTGCTATGTTAAAGTACCTGTTTACAACACTACTTGCATTTGCTCTATGCGTTAATTTGATTGCCCAGGTAACCAATTTTGAGCCAATGTCACCCGAAATCGAATTCATTCATCCGCGCACATATTCAGCTGATATCGGAAGGAAATATAATTCCGATTCTTATTATGCACATCCCGACTTCGGAAAGCTCACTTTCGGTGCTCCATACGGGAAAAATGTCGTGGAAGACATCAGTAAACGAACGTATGATTCGCGTTACTACGTTGATTCGGATAATCCGACTTTCTTCTATATTGAAAAAGCCAGTAACCCAATCAATTTGTATCAAAACGGTATTTGGCGTGCTATTGATCCGACCCTTCATCCGGTTTCAGCTCAAAAATATCAATCAGGAGTTCAGAACTGGCCGACTACTCTGGATCTTTCAAACAGATTCACTTCCTTTTTGCTGGGAGAATCTGAGTTCAGATTCAACAATTATTCCCTGAAAGTCGTTCATAATGACAACTCGGAGAGTATTTATCAGGCAAACTGGTCGCAAATTGTTGTGGGGAATGAAGGCGCTTATGTCACAAATGTTTTTCCTGGAATAGACATGAAAATTGTTTTCCGGGAAGGAAGAATCAAATCAGATTTTGTAGTTCGTGAAAACCTGCATGTGAAACGACTTGTTTTCACAGATCAACTGGATGTTCCGGCAAACCTGAACGGGTACATTTATACCGGCGAGTCTTCGCCAAACGGAATGGTGATTTTCGAAAATATTCATACCGGTGAGGCTGAAATCAAATTCAGTTCTGCAAAATCTTATGATGCATCCGGTGGTAAAAACTCCTGGATCAGTCCATATATTCTGAATGGAAACACGCTTCAAATCGTATGTGATTCGGCCAATCTGAATAACAGTTCTTTGATCTATCCTGTTACGATTGATCCGCTCGTAACTGTAGTAGGGCCGATCTCTTCAATAAGTGGGATTCTGGGTTCATTACCAAGTCCATCCTTTTGTTCGAATAACTTAACTGTCACTTTTCCCGGAGGAACAAAGCCCTGGGATGTTTCTACCTATTGGGATGTCGAAACAAACTACTGCTCCAGTAATGGACTCGACTGCTGGATGTCTGAAGCCCAGATTTGGATCACATCTTCTTGTGGCGGAATCTCACCGGTTGGTGCTCCGGGAACAATCTGGACTTGTTCAGCTGCCGGATGCAACAATTACGGAACATGGAATCCGACGTTGCCTTTTAACAGCTCAGGAACACAATCCCTTGCTCAATGCTATACACCTTCCTGTTCCAATCAAAATCTGATCTTTACGATTAACAGCAACCGGTCTTACTGTAATAATATATCTGTCGACAACTGTAGTTTCGCTACGAACAATTGCAACTATATGTATTCCTGGAGAGTAACCGTACAAGGTCGAAATGCTGAAACGCTTGGCAACACAACCACCGGAAATGGATCTTCAACGATTGCAGCTCCAACTTGCGCTTCGGGAACAACTCTTTTAAATCCGGCAGCATTGTATGGAGTTCCGGGATATACTTACTCCTGGAATACCGGAGCAACTTCAAGTACCCTAAATGTTACAAACGGGCCGGCAACTTATACAGCTACTGTGACGGATGCGTGCGGAACGGTGAGAACTGCAACTTTTATCATTACTTGTCCGCTGGCCCTTGATATGGGAGATTTTGAAGCGGCTCATTCCGGGGAAGATGTGCAACTAAGCTGGTCGACAAATTACGAAAAAGAAAACCGGCATTTTGCCATTATGAGAGCGGGAAGTGATTTGAATTTCGAAGAAATCGGACAGGTTTTGAGTTATGGAAATTCTGAAACCCCTCAATTCTATACTTTCACGGACAGAGATCCGCTTGAAGGAATCAGCTACTACCAATTGAAGAATGTGGATATCAATGGACAGGCTGCTTTATCGGATATTCGTTCAATTGAAACGAAACGCTCCGAAAAAACTATTTCCGTTTCACCAAATCCGAATAACGGACAATTCAGTCTCGAATTAAACATTCCAAAAACAGGAAATTATACGGTGCAAATTGTTTCTTTGGACGGAAAAGTGCTTTATCAGAACAATCATTTATTGGAAAGCGGACATCACGTGCTGCCAATGAATAAAGTGACTTTACTGAAGGGAACTTACCTGATTCGTGCAAGCAATGAAAAAACGGAGTTCCAGGAGAAATTTGTAGTGGAATAGTATAAAAGACTTTAAGACAGCAGGATATTAAGATTTCAGGACCCGAATTGAAGTAATATGGAAAATCCAGGTCTTGAAATTCTGATATAAAAAAACCCTGACATCCTGATAAAATTATCCGGAGTCAGGGTTCACCCTTGCTACGAGTTTGTTGGGTAAGCAATCCCGAATGTTGTAGTTCAAGCTTTTCAGCATTGAGGATATTCAGGATTATTTCCCGTGGAAATTTACATTTTTGGCATCAACACTTTGTCAATTACGTGAATCACCCCATTTGACTGATACACATCGTATGTGGAGATATTTGCGACATTTCCCGCTTCGTCTTTGATCGTAATGTTGTGGTCTCCGTTCATCATTGCCCACAATTTACCTCCCGAAACAGTTGTCATTTCTGCCTTACCGCCACCTTTCTTAATAGCTGCTGCAATCGTATTGAAGTCCATTTTTCCGGCAACTACGTGATAGGTCAACACTTTCACCAACGTTGCTTTGTTTTCAGGTTTCAACAATGTTTCTACCGTTCCTGCAGGAAGGTTTTCAAAAGCATCGTTTACCGGAGCAAAAACCGTGAAAGGACCTTTCCCTTGTAATGTTTCAACCAATCCGCCAGCTTTTACCGCTGCAACTAATGTTGTATGATCTTTAGAGTTAACTGCATTCTCTACAATGTTTTTTGCCGGATACATTGACTCTCCGCCAACCATTACGTTTACTCCCTGAGCAAATGAGTTAGAAAATAATGCTGTGGAAGCAATTAATGCGATTGATAATAATCCCTTTTTCATAATCGTTAAGTTTTGAATTAAAAATTTGACTCAGTTACGACCATCAAAAAGTTTTGGATTTTCAAACATGAAAAAAAGTTGAAAATAATTTCAATAGAAATAGTTTAACCATTGAAAATCAATAGATTGACATTAAATTATTTTTCTATTAATGAAAAAGAGAAATTACTTCAGCAGCAGCAATCCGACTGTGAAATAGATAAACAAGCCCAGGACATCATTCGTAGTGGTAACGAAAGGCCCCGTAGCCAAAGCAGGATCAATCTTATAGCGATTCAGGATCAAAGGGATCATCGTTCCGAAAATAGCGGCAAAGATCGTCACTGTAAGCAAAGAAATACTTACAACTAAAGCCAGACGGTAGTCATTGAAGAAATAAGAAATTCCAAAAATCAACGAAGAACAAAGCAATCCGTTCACCAGACCAACAATGGCTTCTTTCCCTACTTTTGAAAAAATACTGTCAAAAGGGTCATTTCCACGCGCCAGCGATTGTACGATAATTGCGGAAGATTGTACTCCCACATTTCCACCCATCGCTGTAATTAAGGGAATAAAAAAGGCCAATGCCGGAAGATGTGTAATGTTCGTTTCAAAACGCGAAATAACCTGCGCACTCAAAATTCCACCCAGCATTCCGATCAGAAGCCAGGGCAAACGCGCTCTGGAAATCCGGAATACACTCGAATTGGATTCTACTTTCTCCGAGATACCCGAAGCCAACTGGAAATCTTTATCTGCTTCCTCCTTGATTACATCTACAACGTCATCGATAGTAATGCGTCCAACCAGTTTTCCCTGTAAGTCGACAACCGGTACGGAAACCAAATCGTATTTCTCCATCACTTTGGCAACCTTTTCGGAAGAATCACTTGTAGTAACAAAAATCAGGTTTTTGCCTTCGTATAAATCACGGATCGGTGTTTTAGGACTTGCAAAGAGCAGTCTTTTCAATGAAAGAACCCCCACTAATTTGTTCAGGTCATCAATGACATATATCGTATAAACCTGTTCAACGTCCTCTGCTTGTCTTCGAAGCTCAACCAGAGCACGATTTACCGGCCAATCCAATCTTGCCTGGATAAACTCTTTCTGCATGAGTCCTCCGGCCGTGTCTTCGTCATAGTTAAGGAGATCAACGATATCATCTGCGGCATCGTCGTCTTCCATTTGAGAAATAACCTCCTGGATTTTATCATCCGGAAGTTCTCCAAGGATATCGGCAGCATCATCGGAATCCAGATTCTCCAATTGTTCTGCCATTTCTTTGACAGACAAAGACGCTAAGAAACGATCACGAACCTCTTCCTCCAATTCCATCAGGACATCTGCCTGAAGTTCTTCATCGAGTTGATAATACAGGTATCTTGCCTGATCAATAGACAATTCATCCATGATCTCGGCAATATCAGCAAAGTGAAGATCAGTGATGTGCTCTATGATCCATAGCCTATCCTCCGACAAAATGGCTTGCCGGATGCGCTCAAGAAAGTCTTTGGTCAGCTCAAAACGCATGGATTCTCAATTTGAGTGCAAAAGTAGGCCTTTCAAAATCAAGAAACAACCGATTTGCGTTTACAAAGTATTAAATTTCAATTTATCTGAAGATACGGTTTAAACCCTTCAAAAAGAAGCTTCTAATGTAAATTCTTATTCTTTTCCGATCCTTTGTGGATACAAAACCCGCCTTCCGGTAATGAAATACACAAAAAAGAAAGCAACAAAAGTAACTCCGGTTTGTGTCTGAAGCGTGTCTTCGATCAGGAAGGAAAGCATGGTAATCACCAGAAATCCTGTCCATTCAAAAGCGTTTATTCTTAATGCTGTGATGAGTTGAAGCAACCATAAAAGGCCAAAGGCGATGAAGCAAAAAATTCCCCCGGCTACCCAACTCGTGATGTATTGATTGTGCGTTAAATGCTGATTCTCCGGAGTCAATTTCGAATGATTCAGGCGATAGGTTTCTTTGAATGATTCTTTCATATCTCCCACTCCGACACCCAATACAAGGTGTTTTTTCACAATCGTTAAACCTGCCTTGTTCGATTCTATTTTCTCCAGAAGCGATTTTCCATTCGGATCCTGCACATTGTACAGTTGGTTTCGCATGCGGTAAATCTGTGCAGGTAAACCTCCTTTCGACATTTCGATGGAAGCAAATCCGCGCTCCACATTCCGGATATCTTCTTCCGTCATTTTTTGAAAATCAACCGAGTCCTTGCGAAATCCTTTCGAAGTCATGTATCGCAGCAAAATATTCCGGATCGGATTGCCCTTCAAATCAGTTCCATCCCGATAAGGGACATCGGAAACCTTCGCCCATTCCTTTTCCAATTCATCTTCGGAAACAAAATACTGAACCGGATATCCGTTCTCCCAGTTCATGTTTTGAGGCATGTCAAACGTGTAGAGATTTCCATTCGCTGTTCTTAATCCGTAATCATCCGTATTGATTTCAATCTTGGGTGCAACGGGTTGAAGTTTCACACAGATAAAAACAATGGAAGTCAGCATACAAATAGCAAACAATCCGATAAAACTTCGTTTGACCCATGGACGTTTAACGGATTTTACCTTGAAGTAAAACATCATCAGAATGATTCCTGAAAGAGTGAAAAATCCCATTCCGATCTGAGACAGGTTCGTGTAATAGACAAACCACAAAGCCAGAATCAAAGCAATCCATCGATAAGGGAATTTCCGAATCCACCAGGCTGCGCAGAATACCAATGCCAGAACAATCATCATGGCAAAACGCAGGTGAGAAACGAACAGGGAAAGACTTCTGATATCGTCATAAACCTTTGAGCCCCACCAATGGAAATACGTTCCTACGTTGATAAAACTGATTACGAAAACTGCAAGCAGGAAACTGAGCGCTACCCACATGTAATGTTTCACATTTGTAAGAGGAATGGCAACGACAGCCAACGGAATCGTATAAAGCGGCATTTCTTTCCGGATCATATCGAGCGCTTCTTTTTTATCGTTTGACCATAAAATGGAAATGATCTCCATTCCTATGTATGCAAACAATAACCAAAGCCACTTGTTGGAAATCCAGTTCTTCCAAACTGTTCTCCAGTCCCAGAGTAAAATGACATTCAAACCCAAAAGCATGGTGCCAAGCGACAATGGAATTTTACTATAAGGCAATCCGGCTGCAATTCCCATCATTGCTACCAATTGAATATAGTAATGCACAGGCTTACCGGTGAGTTTATCCAGCATAAGTAATCGCTATATAAAATCGATAACGCTTATTTCCCGAGAATAGTATTTAGCTGTTTTGAATCTGAAAGAATCTCCAGTGCTTTCTGCACATCTTTGTCGGCCTGAAATGCCTGTTCTGCACGACCGTTTTGATAATAGTAACGAGATACGATCTCACTTGAAAGAATATCATCAATTTCATCCTTAAACTTGTCCAGATCACGTTCTTTCGACGGAGTTACCTTCGACAATAATTGCTCATAATCCGCTTTGATGTCTTCAAAATATCCTTCGTCTTCTGCTGTTTTCTTCATTCGTTCCAGTTGCTCTTCAGAAGCTGTGGAATAAGTAAACGTTTGTTTCAGAGCATAGGCTTTAAACGCAGCGTATTCTTCCGGAGTCAGCTTGAAGGTTTTAGCAGGCCCGATGGTTTCATGTGAACGTTTGAAATCCGTTGCATAATTGAAAATAACGTGATTGCTCACCAACATCAGCAACAAGCGGGAATAATCGTTTTGTTCCACTACGATATCCGGCTCAATTCCACGTCCGTCGATTACTTTACGGCCATTAACCGTTTTGAAGGTCTTCAACAAGGAATCTGCAATGGCTTTCGGCTTATCTCCAAGCTCTTTGTCGTAATATTCCAAACGCTGAACACAACGTCCTGAAGGAGTATAGTATTTTGAAATGGTTACTTTGATTTTGGATCCGTATTTCAGATCAAACGTGCGCTGTACCAACCCTTTTCCGTAGGAATTTGTTCCGATGATTACCGCACGATCCAGATCCTGCAAGCTTCCCGCAACAATTTCGGATGCAGACGCAGAACCACCATCCACCAAAACTACCAATGGAATATTCAAATCGATCGGATCAGTTGAAGTCGTATATACTCTGTTTTCTTCCGGAATACGGCCTTTCGTTGTTACAACAGTTTGTCCTTTCTTCACGAACATATTGACGATTTTCACCGCTTCGATCAGCAAACCTCCACCATTTCCGCGCAGATCCAGGACCAAAGAGGTCATTCCCTGCTGCTTCAATTTTCCGTATGCAGCAATTACTTCAGCGGAAGCTGTTTGGGTAAAACTGTTTAAACGGATATAACCGCTTGTGGAATTCAACATTCCGAAGTAAGGAACATCTGCCAGTTTAATTTCATCACGTGTAATTGAGATCGTCTTTTCTTCTCCCGCACGTTCTACAAGCAATTGAATGGTAGAACCTTTCGGGCCGCGCAAAGCATCTGAAACCTCATCACTCGGCTTCCCTTTCATGTCTTTTCCTTCGATGGAAAGAATTTTATCTCCTGCCATTGCACCAGCCAACTGTGCCGGTTTTCCTTCATATGGTTCAGCGATAAAAGTATAATCTCCCATTTTCCGGATCAAAGCTCCGATTCCTCCGTATTGTCCGGTGGTCATCATGCGGTAATCCTCCATATTCGATTCGTGATAATAAACCGTGTACGGATCCAATTGCTTCAACATCGCATCAATAGCGGTTTTGCTCATTTCACCCGGCTTGATCTCATCTACGTAGTTCATTTCCAATTGCTGGAAAATGAGATCCATCAATTCCATGGATTTAATCTCCTCGAACCCGTTGGATTGCGCTTTTACCTGAGAATTAAAACCAAAAACGATGGTTATCAGGACGAAAACATGCAGGAATTGCTTCATATTTATTATTTTTCTTTAACTGCGCTAACGCTTGTTTTTTTATTGAAAGCAGTGCTTTCTCTTATTTCGTGACTTTCAAAAATCGTTCCGTAAAACCGACTTCTAATTGGGTAAAAATACCGAAAGATTGGAAAAGGCACTTGATTTTTTAGGTTTTTTGATGAAAGGCAAACGGATTACTCTTTATCAGCGAATTCCGCAATCAGTTTCCCCAACAGTTTCCGCACGCTCTTTTCCAATTCCGGGTAACTCAGGACTTCCTTGTTTCCATAAACGATGAAGAGTGATAATTGTTTTTCCCGGGCATTCAAAAGATCTTCCAAAGGTTGTTTTTCCCTGCGCAAAACCTCTTTCATCAAACGCTTCACATAATTGCGGTCGTGCGCCCGTTTGAATTGTCGTTTCGGAGCAGAAAGCACCACCTGAAAGGGAACTTTTTCGGTCGTTTCGGTTTCCAGATAATAAACCGTTAACGGAAAGGCACGCAGCTGTTTTCCCTCCTTGAAGAGACGGTCGATGGTTTTTCGACTGCAAAGCTTGTATGATTTTCCGAAATGTTCCATTGAGTGGATATTAGGATTTTAAGACTTTAGGATTTTAAGACTTAGATTTTGCTCCCTTAAGGAAATCTAAGTCCTAAAATCTCAATATCCTGATGTCTTGAAGTCTACTTTACAGTCCAGGTCACACCATCCTTGCCGTCTTTTACAACAATTCCGGCTTCTGTCAAGCGGTCTCTGATTTTATCTGATGTGCTCCAATCTTTATTTTCGCGTGCTGCTTTGCGCATATCCAATACCAAATCCATTGCTGCCGTCAAAGCGCCGTCCGAAGATGCTTTTTCGATCGTCAGTCCAAGTACATCGAACACAAATGCAGTAAATTCACCGGTTAACAACTCCAGATCACTCGCCGAAATAGCCGCTTTTCCTTCTGAAATGGTATTGATGTATTTCACTGCTTCAAACAAGCTTGCAATGAGCATCGGTGCATTGAAATCGTCATTCATTGCTTTGTAGAACGAATCAACCAAGGCTTTTACATCCTGAGAAGAGGTTTCCTTTGTTTCCAGAGAACCCAATTTTCCGTATGCTTCCGACAAGCGCTCGAATCCTTTTTCAGCCGCATTCAGAGAATCCGGAGTGAAATCCAGCGTACTGCGATAATGCGCCTGCATCATGCAAAAACGAATTACTTGCGGTGAATATGGTTTATCGAATACATTCGTTGTTCCTTCAACAATTTCCTTCGGTAAAAAGTAATTCCCCAAAGATTTGGACATTTTCTTTCCGTTCACGTTCAGCATGTTTGCATGCATCCAGTAATTCGCCGGATTGCAGCCAACAGAACCACAACTTTGTGCGATTTCATCTTCGTGATGCGGAAATTTCAAGTCCATTCCTCCACCGTGAATATCGAACTGATCTCCCAGGTATTTCGTACTCATAGCCGTACATTCAATATGCCAGCCCGGATTTCCGTCTCCCCAGGGTGAACGCCAGATTTGCATATCATCCGGATTGGCTTTCTTCCACAAAGCGAAATCAGCGAAGAATCTTTTCTCTTCCTGCGCATTCAATTCGCGCGTTTCTTCTTCGAGTTCATCTACCTTGCGACCACTCAGAATTCCGTACTCAAACTTTTCACTGTAAGCACGTACATCAAAATAAACTGATCCGTTTACGACATAAGCAAATCCGTTCTCAATGATCTTCTCAATTACTTCGATTTGCTCCTGAATGTGTCCGGTTGCCGTAGGTTCAATGGAAGGTGGCAACAAATTATAGATGCGCTGCAAATCCTGAAATTTCACATTGTATTTGTAAACAATTTCCAGAGATTGCACTTGTTCCACACGCGCTGCTTTTCCAATAGAATCAACCGCTTCACCGGCAGAATTGGTAATGTGTCCCGCATCCGTAATGTTGCGTACATATTTCACCTGATACCCCACATGAAGTAAATAACGGTAAATCAAATCGAAATTGATGAAGGTGCGCATATTCCCCATGTGCGGCTCACTGTAGAGCGTAGGTCCGCAGACATACATTCCCACCTTACCGGCAATAATGGGTTTAAACGTTTCTTTTTCACCACTTAAACTATTGTAAATCGTTAATACCTGTGTTGGATTCATTGGAAGAAAAAATCAAATTGTTTGAATTTACGAAGATAGGGAGAATTTGGGAGAGGGGTAAAAGTTTGGACTTATTAACCAAAAATATCCTTCTACAAGCCAAAATCCCCTGCCAACTTTCGTCAGCAAGGGAATTTCGCAGTAGTAATTTAGACTGTGTGGTGTCTTGGAAGTATCCATGTTTTGTAATAAATCAACAGAACCCTCCCACTTTCTCCATCTATGACGGAGAAAAATCTTTAAACGTTGTTCAACGCTTGTGAAATATCTGAAATAATGTCTTCGTAGTGTTCTACCCCAACGGATAGACGAACCAATGACGAAGATATTTTCATAACATCTTTTACATCTTGCGGCACATCTGCATGGGTCATCGTTGCGGGATGTTCGGCCAAACTTTCCGTACTCCCCAAACTCACCGCCAATTTGATCAGCTTCAGGTTGTTCAGGAATGCGAAAGCTTCTTTCTCTCCTCCAACGACATCAAAGGCAATCATCGCGCCACTGGAAGTGTATTGTTCCTCATAAATACGCTTTTCACTTTCTGTTCCCTGCTCCGGAATAAAGCCCAAATAATAGACATGGCTTACTTTCGGATGTGAACGCAAAAACTTAGCAACTTCAACCGCATTTTTAGCCTGTTCTTCCATGCGGACTTTCAAGGTTTCCAAACTGCGCATCAATAACCAACCTGTCCACGGACCTGCCATGTTTCCTAAGAAGGTTCTCAATCCTTTGATTCGCGCCATCAATGCTTTGGATCCCAAACAAGCTCCGGCAATCACATCTGAGTGACCCCCGATGTATTTCGTAGCCGAATACAAAACCAAATCAGCACCGAATTTCAAGGGATGCTGCCACAATGGCCCCATGTACGTATTGTCAACCGACAGAATCACTTCTGCATCCGCCGTTGAGAAACGTTTTTTAATCTCCGCACACATCCGAATATCAATCAGAGCATTCGTCGGATTTGCAGGTGTTTCGATATGAATCATGCGCAAACGATCAGCCTTTCCAGTGGCTTCAATTCGGGCAACAATCAGTTCGAAATCTTCGTCTGCACGAAATCCTACCGAATCAATCTGCATCTTTTTCAGAAAATGATTGATGAAATGGTCTGTTCCGCCATAAACCGGACGGGAATAAAGCAACAAATCTCCAGGCGACAAAAACTCCATCAAAGCAGTTGAAATAGCCGACATTCCACTTTCGAAAACGGCACAATCTTCCGCTTCATCCCATAAACACAAACGATTTTCGAGAATCTCAAGGTCCGGATTGTTTAATCGTGAATAGATTAATCCCAACTCTTCATTTTCCCCCTTTTCACGAATTCCATAAGCTACTTCGAAAAATGCCTTTCCCTCTTCAGCCGTGTTGAACACAAAGGTTGAAGTTTGGAAGATCGGACATTTAATCGCCCCCTCGGAAAGAGAAGGTTTGTACCCGTAACTCATCATTAAACTTTCTGGTCTCATTAAGAATTTTATACGTTAATACTTTGCACTAAGAAAAAGGATTTTTTGCTCAATTTCAGAATTGAAGAATATTATTCTATATTTTTAGAAAATGTTGTTTTTACATTCCAATATTTAACATTTGAAATGCAAAAAGCAGAATTATTTTCTCAAAATCAGAAAGATGGCGTCTTTAGATACAATTGACCAGCAAATTATTGCTTTGCTGCAGACCAATGGCAAGATGAATAACAAGGAAGTTGCGGGTAAAATCGGACTTTCCGTTACCCCTACTTTTGAACGCATCAAACGTCTGGAACGCATCGGGGTGATTCAGGGTTATACCGCTTTGATCAACCGGAAAGCAATTGGACGGGATTTGAAAGTAGTTTGCCAGGTCAGTCTGAAAAGTCATCAGAAAGAGGGAATTGACGTTTTTGAAAGTGCAATCCGTGAATTACCGGAAGTGAGTCATGCTTATCACGTAGCCGGTGCTACTGATTACATGCTTATTATTGAGGTCGCAAATATGGAGGTGTATCAGGATTTCCTGAAGAATCAATTGGCTCGTATTCCACATATCGGACAGGTGAACAGCAGTTTTGTGATGTCGGAACTGAAATAGAAGTTGCCACGAATTAGGGCTCGGCTAACGCGCTCGCAAACTTCTGAAACGTCTCTTAAAATAAAGTGAAATATTCTTTTGTTTGAAATGAACTTTTTGACTATCTTAAAGTAAATGAAACAATTAGTACTAGAAAATGAGGCCTATCAAATAATTGGTCTCTGTATGGAAGTCCACCGAAACTTGGGACATGGTTTTTCTGAGATCGTCTATAAAGACGCTTTGGAATATGAGTTTAAAGAAGAGAAAATCCCATTTACACGTGAGAAGGAATTCAAGGTTAATTACAAGGATATCATTCTTCCTCATCATTTTTATGCCGATTTTGTAGTTTTCGATTCTATAATCTTAGAAGTCAAATCGGTCGGTCAGCTTGCAAAGTCGCATTATGCACAGGTTATTAATTATTTAGCTGTTTCTGATTTGCCGCTTGGTTTGTTGGTCAACTTCAATGAAGATAGCTTGAAATACAAACGTTTTGTTCTTTAAAGTTATACTTGCTCAAAAAGCGAGCGCGTTAGCCGAGCAAAAAATTCGTGAATTCGTGGCTTCCACCTTTAACAGGAAATGAGAATTAACGTTAAATGCCTGATTGGTTGAACGCTCGTCTGACTTTTATTCCTATATTTATTAGGAACACATAAAACAAAATATTATGTCAAGTAACACGGGAAATATGGTTTTAGCACTTCTCGCAGGTGCAGTAGTTGGGGCGGGGATTGGAATTTTACTTGCTCCGGATAAGGGATCGGTAACACGACAAAAAATCAAAGACGGAGTTGGTAAATCAAAAGATGAGTTGATTGACAAGTATCACGAATTGGCACAGCTTTTACATCAGAAGGCAGAAACTGTTGGAGAAAATCTAAGTGATTTTATTGATAAAGCCATCGCAAGCGGAAATCACGAAAAAGACGAGTTGATTGCTCTTTTGGAAGCAAAATTGGAATTACTGAAAACTCCGGTGAAGAAAACTGCAAAGTAATATGGCGTTTGACGAACTAAAGGAAAACACCCAGCAAATTCAGGAAGAAGCGAAGGCCTATCTCGAAAGCACGATTGAATACTACAAATTATGGGGCTTCAAAATCGTGATGAAATCTACCAAAATGGTGGTGAAACTGATATTGCTCTCCTTCTTCCTGATGATGTTTTTGATCTTCGGATCCGTTTCTGCTGCTTTGGCAATCGGTGAAGCACTTGAAAGTTACTGGCTCGGATTTCTGATTGTATCCGGAATCTATCTGGTGCTTATTTTTCTGCTGCTATTCGTTCGTTCGAGAATCATTGAGCGGCAAATTCTGCGCAAATGTTCCACCCTCTTTTTCAACGACTGATGAGCAGAAAACCGCGGAAATACAATTCTTTCAAAGAAATTGAACTGGATTTGAAAATCCTGAAGCTCGAGCGTGAAATTCATGCGCAAAAATTCAAAAGAGGCGTGCAGGGAGCAAAGAAAAATCTGCAGCCTTCCAATCTGCTTCACGAAGCTTTGGGCGGATCTGATAACGGAGAAGCCACCTTCATTGAACGCATCATTCCTATTATTTTACAATTCGCACTGAAGTCTTTCAAATAATTAGAGGTAACTTCGGAGTAATCAAAATTACCCCATGAAAAAAGTTGTCTTTCTAGATACCGTTCACCCCATTTTATCGGAACGTTTGACCCAAAGCGGGGAATACGAATGCATTGAAGGTCATGAGTGGTCGAGAGAAGTATGCGAAAACAGGTTGCATGATGCTCACGGAATTGTGATTCGTTCCCGTTTCACGATGGATGAATCGATCCTGAAATTCGCTCCGAACCTTCAGTTTATTGCGCGTTCGGGTGCCGGAATGGAAAATATCGACGAAGATTATTGCTTAAAACGCGGAATTATCCTGCACAATGCTCCGGAAGGAAACAGAAATGCCGTTGGTGAACATGCTTTGGGAATGCTCCTTTCCATGATGAACAAAATTCACACAGCAAACCGCGATGTGAAAAACGGAATCTGGGACCGGGAAGGAAATCGCGGAGTGGAACTCGACGGAAAAACGGTTGGAATCATCGGTTATGGAAACAACGGGAGGGCTTTTGCTCAAAAACTACGCGGTTTTGATATCACGCTTTTGGCTTATGACAAATACAAAACAGGTTTCGGCGATGATTTTGTCATTGAAGCAACCCTGGAAGCTGTGCTTCGGAAATCGGATGTGATCTCTTTTCACATTCCGCAAAACGATGAGACCATTTACTTTGCAGATCAGGAGTTTTTCGATGCGCTTGGTAAGCCCATTTACTTGTTGAATTTATCAAGAGGAAAAATAGTTGAAACTAAATCATTAATTAATTCTATTCAAAAAGGAATAACGATTTCAGCCGGATTGGACGTCAATGAATTTGAGAAAAAATCCTTTGAAAACTTCTTCGAAAACGATTCCAACGAAGAGTTGAATTTCCTGCTTCAATCCGATAAAATTTTATTGACACCACATGTAGGAGGCTGGACAAATGAAAGCTACTACAAACTTAGTTCTGTTTTGGCTGATAAGATTCTGAATGAAGGGAATTTTGAATTTTAAACTACTGTAATTCTCATAATTAAGATGGTTTATTTCAAGTAATTATTGAATGATTCAAACTTAATAATTAGTTTTCATTTACAAAAACCAAAAAAGCATCTTCAATCAATTGGTACTTCAACAAGTATTCTGTTTTCTCAAAATCCATGACCAAGGTTTCCTCTTCAATCCGTAACAAACTAACGTCTTCCTTCAAATCAGCGATATTACCTTCTTTCCATTTATAAAAAGCTTCCTTCGCACACCACATTAAGTGCAACGCAGTTTCATTCTCCGCAAACTGAATCTCCTTGTCGTTTCTGAAATAATCCTGTCCGGCTTTTAATCTCTCCGAATAAACCTGAACATCAATGCCAACCGGCTTTGAAGCAAGCATCACGGCAAACCAGCCTTTCGAATGTGAAATGGACAAAAACAAATCCGGTTTGCTTTCGAAATAAGGTTGTCCTGTCGCTTTATAAACCACCTGAAGATCTCCATAACCCAATTCATTCAGCAATTTCTGAACCCCTTGTTTCTCCAGATCACGCTTATTCACACCGTTCCGCAGCGATTCTTCGTAGTTCTCCTGCTTAAAATAAGCAAGTACAAAATCCGGATTGTTAATTATACTAATCATTGTTCGCACAGACTTGAAATTACTCAGATTCAGCTCAAAAATAGCGTATATTTGTAGTCTATTTATTCAAATCCGTGTTAAGAACCTTATTAAAATACCTATTCCGTCTTGTTTGGATTCCCACAGAACTGGTATTTGCTTTTGTCTTTGTTTTGTTTACGATCATTCTGTTTAATGCACAGATTGATACTCCGGAAGTTCCTTCTATTGAAGTTGGTGAACGCAAACAAGTTGGGAAAGACCATTACGTATTGGGAAGTTCTTACCTGAAAAAGAATAAATTCGGCGTTTGGGAAATGTATCTGGAAGGCGAACCTTATGAAAGAGGTTTGATCTACGGAAAACTCGCAAAAGAATTGGTTCAGGAACAAGAAGATATTTTCGTGGGACAAATCAATAATTTCCTTCCGAATAAACTTTGGAGACACGCCATTAAATTGATGGTCGGGTTTTTCAACAGCGATCTTCCCGAAAACATTCCGCTGGAAAATCAACAAGAGATCTACGGAATTTCTCAATCATTTTCCGACCGTTACAATTACATCGCTTCAAAATATACCCGCATCCTGAATTATCACGCAGCTCATGATATTGGTCATGCACTGAATGATTACAGTGTTGTAGGTTGTACGTCTTTCGCGGTAAAAGGAACTAAAAGTGAAAACCAACAGTTGTTGGTCGGAAGAAACTTCGATTTTTATGTCGGTGACGATTTCGCGAAGAATAAACTGGTCATTTTTGTGAATCCAAGCAAAGGATACAAATTCACTTCCTATTCCTGGGCGGGATTCACCGGAGTTGCTTCCGGAATGAATGAAAAAGGTCTGACGGTAACAATCAACGCTTCCAAATCGGATTTGCCGACAAGTTCTAAAATGCCGATTTCGCTTCTGGCACGGGAAATTTTGCAGTACGCAAAAAACATTGACGAAGCCGTTGCAATTGCAAAAAAACGGCATACGTTCGTTTCCGAAACGCTTATGATTTCTTCAGCAGAAGACGGAAAAGCTGTTTTAATAGAGAAATCTCCGGCTAAACTGGGAGTTTATGAAAGCAAAACGGATGTTCTGGTTTGTGCCAATCACTATCAATCCGAAACATTCAAAAAAGACCCGGAAAACGTTAAAAACATTGCAAAAAGCGATTCCAAATACCGTTTCGACCGCATGAATCAGTTATTGGCAAAATCCAAGATATTGAATCCAATGGCTGCCGCTTCTATTCTGAGAAATCAAAACGGTTGGGACGGCGATACACTCGGAATGGGAAATCCACGGGCGTTAAATCAATTGCTGGCTCACCACAGTGTTGTGATGCAGCCTGAAAGCAGGCTTTACTTTATTTCGAGTACTAATTTCCAGTTGGGAACTTATTTGGGATATGATCTTGCCAAAACGTTTAAAACGAAACACATTCACTTGGTTGATTCCATTCCGCAGGATGCATTCGTGAAATCTCTTTCCTACCAGAAATTCAAGGATTTCAAAACGGTGAAACAGCAAATTTCAGCCTACCTGATGTTTGATCAAAAACTGGATCTTAGCGAGAAGCAAATCGCGACGTTTGTTTCCAATAACTCGGAATTATACATTACCTTCGAACAATTAGGAAAGTATTTTCAGAAGAAAGGAAACAAAAAAAGAGCTATTTTGTATTATCAAAAAGCATTGACGAAACGTGTTGCTTCGCCACAAATAGAGCAGGAACTCAAAAATTTGATCAAAGAATGTCAGAAGTAATTGAAAACAATATCCAATTTCAACAGGTAGTTCACACGCTGGATTATGTACTCACACATTCTCTTTTCTACCAAAGACATTTTTCAAAAGCGGCTCTTGAAAACGTGACTCCAGAAACATTCCGGATGCTTCCGTTTACCAACAAAGAAGATTTGTCGCTGAATAATCGTGATTTTTTGTGTGTTTCACCGAATCAGATTGCGGAATACGTAACGACTTCCGGAACTTCCGGAAAACCTGTAACGATTTATCTGACGAAGAAAGATTTGCTGCGTCTGGCTAAAAACGAAAAGGAGTCTTTTGAATTAACCGGAGCAAAAGCCGGGGATCTTTTTCAATTGATGACTACTATCGACAAGCAATTCATGGCCGGATTGGCTTATTACCTGGGAGTTCAGGAACTCAACGCAGGAATGATCCGCATTGGTCCGGGAGTACCGGCTTTACAATGGAATTCGATTCTGGAAAACAAACCCACGATTTTGATCGCTGTTCCGAGCTTTCTGATCAATCTGATTGATTATGCGAAGCAAAACGGTATCAACATCAATGAAAGCTCCGTTCGTTCTGTTATTTGCATCGGAGAACCCATCCGCGAAGATGATTTATCCGAAAATGTACTGGCTAAACGCATTCATGCAGATTGGAATATCGAATTATTTTCTACCTATGCTTCCACTGAAATGGGAGCGGCGTTCACAGAATGTACGGCACATCAAGGCGGGCATTTAAACGAAGATCTGATTTATCTGGAAGTCCTGGATGAAGAAGGAAAGGAAGTTCCTCATGGTGAAAAAGGAGAAATCGTCATCAGTACAATCGGAACTGAAGGAACTCCGTTGATTCGTTACAAAACAGGAGATGTAGCCCGTATTTACAGAGAACCATGCACTTGCGGAAGAAATTCTGTTCGTGTGGGACCAATTCTGGGACGAAAAAATCAAATGATCAAGTTTAAGGGAACGACTATTTTCCCTCCATCCATTTATGAAATTTTTGACAGCCGATCGGAAGTAAGCTGTTACAAGATCGAGGTTTCGAAGGATTATTTGGGCCACGACACGATCACCATCTTATTGGAAAACAGAATCGAGCATTCTCCGGTAATGAATGAAATTATTGAAGATTGCAAAGCGAAATTGCGGGTAGTTCCCCATTTTGTGTTTCTGGAAACAGATTATTTGCGCAGTCAGGTTTTCAAAAACCATATGCGCAAACCGGAGAAAATTGTGTTTAAATAATTCGAAACAATGAAAACCAAACTTCCCTACCTACTATTTTTACTACTCACATCTTTGATTTCTTCTGCCCAGACTTCAAACGATCTTTTCAAGACTCCCGGAGCAAAGGTTACCTGGCTTGGAATCGATTATTCTCATGTCAAATTGATCGGAAGCATCTCTGAAAATCCGAAATTGACCGTTGACGAAATAAAAGAAACTTACTTCCCTGCCTGGAATAAACTGATTCTTGATGAAAAAAGAAAGTACGACATCCGGAACATCTTTCGTTCATTGTCTGTTCAATTTAAAACCGAAGTCATTACTCAAATCAATGAAACGTCAATTGCTGAGGACATGGCGGATAATGAAACTCCCAACTATACCAAAGCTGAAATAGAAGAATTTCTGAATTCCTATAATTTTCAACTGAAGGGAATCGGGCTGTTGCTCATAGCCGAATCATTGGATCAAACTCAGGAAACAGGTATCTATCATTTTGTTGCCATTAATCTCAACGATCAGAATAAGATATTGCTTTACGGTAAATTCAGCGGAAAAACAGGTGGTGATGGTTTTCGAAATTATTGGGCAAGAACGTTTTTCAACGTGATTATTGAACTTACAGAAAAACAATATGGTATCTGGAAAAGAAATCCTGATTCCCGCATAAAGAATGAGAATTGATAAGCTTATCCATTTTCAGAATTGGATTAAACCTCTTTTCCTCAAATACGCAAATTTTTGAGACGCCTTACGGTGGGATTATGTATTTAACACAGGTAACCTCCGAAACATATTATTTTTGAAAAATATTCTCCAGGAATCTAAGTGATAATTTCCCCTTACGGTCTCGTCTCTTTTATACTTTGAAGGGAGACCGGTAAGCGCCCTTTACATTTGTGCATTTGTGGGAAGCAAAAAAGGACGCGATACATCACGTCCTTTCTTTATTATCTTTTCAATATATCATTACATCTTCACGATATGCGCAACCGCATTCACCAGAGTGCTGTGCTTTTTAACGAAAGGATTCGTTTCATCCCAGACATAACCTGCCAATACGGAACAAATTTGCTGACGAATCAGATCATCTACCTTTTCGCTGAAGAAAATATCTCCTAAAGTTCCTTCATACCAAGCCAGAACGTATGTTCTGAAGACATCAATTCCCTTCTTCAAAACCACGCTGTAATCGTTTTCCCAATCCACATTTTCTCCGTTCAATTGCTTTGCAACCAATGCTGCTGCTTTGTATCCGGAAGAAATCGCAAGCGTTACTCCCGAACTGAAGATCGGATCAAGGAATTCTGTACTGTTTCCGCACAAAACATATCCTTCTCCGTAAACCTGTTTTACAGAAACGGCATAGTTTACGATCAAACGCGGTTCAAACATGAATTCAACTCCGTCATAACGTCCGTCCAAACCTGGGAACTCTGCTACACGCTTTTTGAATAATTTTCCTCCGTCGGCATAGCATTCTTCTATGAAATCCTTGTTTCCAACGATTCCAACAGAAGCCGTTCCGTCAGAGAAAGGAATCGACCAGATCCATGCTGTATTGTCATTGAAAGCGTGCACGAAAATATTTCGGCCTGCTTCCGGAGTTCTCTTTCTATCATCGATATGAGCAAAAACAGCTCCACGCGGCGGAGTAGAAACCGGAACTTCCAGATCAAACATCTGAGGAAGTACACGTCCGTATCCGCTTGCATCCATCACAAAACGACAGTGAACTTCATGAATATCTCCGTTCTTATCACGGTAAGTAACTACTTGTCTTGTTGCTGAAGTCTTCACATCCGTAACTTCTGCCTGAAATTCTACCTCTGCACCTTGCTTTTCAGCTTCCTTGATCAAAGTATGATCGAAATCCGCGCGTTTTACCTGAAAAGTATAAGACCAACCTTCCGAAAACTGATTTTCAAACAGGAAATCACAACGTTCACCGTCATGATAAAAGCATGCTCCTGTCTTAATTTGAAATTTCAAAGCTTCAACCGCAGGAAGAAGTCCCAATTCATCCAAATAATCCATACTGTGAGGCAATAAACTCTCGCCGATTACAAATCTTGGAAACTGCATTTTCTCCAAAACCAAAACCTTGAAACCCTCTTTTATTAGTTTAGAGGATGCCACAGAACCCGCTGGACCTGCACCAATTACGACAACATCAACTTCTTTAGTCATACATTTTGATTTTTTCTACGATTAGCTTATTATTTACAAAATTAAAAGATGTTACAAGAGCACCAATAGTCGCACCCAAAATTCCATGAAAAATGATATTCTGACCTGTCAGAAACAGGTTTGGAACGTGTGTTTTGGTATTGATCTGTGTCTTGTGAATATGATTGAAATCCTTCTGTATTCCGTACATCGATCCATCCGGTGTGGAAATATAATCTCTGTATGTGATCGGTGTAGAAGAATAAACATGTTTAATCTTTGATCGGATTCCGGGAAAACGTTCTTCCAAACGGTCAATCACCCGGTTTTCGCAGACTTTTTTGAATGCTTCATAGCTTTCCTCCCGTTCGCTTTCCTTGACAATGGTCCGCACGGAGTTTCCCCAGGCTTTGAACTCGTTAAAATCCATGTAACACATCACCGAAAGGGAATCTGCAAAATCTTTTGTGTATTTCGAAACCTGAGCGGAAGTAAAAGTCATTTGCGGCCAGGAATCAGAAAAACTAAACTCTTCGTTCCAGATATTATTCGTGAAATAATCGTAATAATTCGAGTTGGAATATGGAAAGGAGTTTTCTTCGAAAGACAAATAGAGCATGAAAGACGCAATCGTGTTCGGAACGGACGAAATGCGGTTCACATACGCATTCTTGAAGTGTTCCTTTCCCAGAATATGAACCGTTTCTTTCGGATGCAGGTTTGAAATCACGAAATCGCACTCAAAAACAGAACCATCCGAACAATTCAGGGAAGAGATCATTCCGGATTCATTGTAAGATGCCGAGACCACTTCTTTTCGTCTCAGAACTTCACCGTCGTGTTCGCCGATCCGTTTCATCAGTAATTTGGCAATTTGCGAACCACCGTTGACAAAACGATAGCTTCCTTTGATGAAGCTGTTCAGAATCAAAGCCACGACATAAAAAGGTGTAATTCCTTTCATTCCCGCATACAAGGGTCCGGAACCCAAAATAATCCGGATCAGATCTTCGTTATTGGTTAAGGTGGAAAGATGTTCCCAGGCCCCGACCTCCAATACTTCCGGATGATCTACATAATTTCTTTCCGAATCCAATTCGAGGTTGTACAGCGGAAAACAGGTGCAAAATTCCTGAATTTCGGCACAAATTGCATCAATATCGTTGTGATTATCCGGAAAACTGAGTTTTAATTGCTTTTTGAAATTTTCATAACCCATTCCGTGATTCACCGAAATGCCGCTCGACAAGCGAATAACATCAAACGCGTTTTCATCCAGACGTTTCATTTCCAGATCATCAAAGATTTCTAGGTATTTAAAGATCTGATAAAGGTTTTCGCCCTTATCCAAACCACCAACGTAATGAACTCCCGTATCGAAAATCTGTTTGTCGCGGCTAAAAACCTGCAGCGAACCGCCAATCTGATGGTTTTTCTCCAGAACCTGAACCTTGTAGCCGTGTTTTGCCAAAACCAAAGCGCATACAAGCCCTCCGATTCCACTTCCGATCACTACTATTTTCTTTCCCTGGTCCAACTTACATTCTTTTAAGAATCATCAATACATTCGATGTTTTTGATGAATGTTCAATCAATTCGAATCCGAAACCGTTTTCCTGCGCAAAGCGTTCAATTTCTTTTGCAGACAGGAAAGACAAATCATTCGTCGTCTTATTGAATTTAAACCATTTTGTGGAAAGAACTTCTGTTAACTTGGTATTTTTCAGTCGGTCCTGTAATTCTATGATTCCATCGCGAATGACAATAATTCCGTTTTTGCTCAGTTTTTCGTTTACCTGATGTAATAAGTGAAGCTGTTCTTCCGGTCGTAAATAATGAATCACATCGTTGAAGAAATACACATCCGATTCCGGCAAATCCCATTCCCGGATGTCTGCATTTTCAAAACGCAGATTCTCCGATTTCTTAATGCAGTTATCTGCCACCGTCACCTTGTCTTCGTCGTAATCCATTCCAACGATTTCTCGGCCCGGATCGAAATAATTCAGGAAAACCGATAAATATCCATAACCGCAGCCTACATCCACAATTCGTTTCCGGTTGTCGATCAGTCCATTATAGAAATCAAAATTCTTTCTTTCCATGCCCCATTTCACCCGTACGTACCATTCCAGAACCGGCCCTTTCAGCAAATAATTCTCCATGACCTTTCGGGTATAGAACGCAGTTGTGGCATATTCTTTTCGCAGTTCATGCATTTCCTGGCGCATGATCTGAACGGCTCTTTTGGAGAAGGCACTATACGATTCTTCCTCTAAAGCATACAATCGATCCAAAGGTTTGATGATAATATGTCCCTGATTGATAATCAGATCGTTTTTAGGGTTCACTTCGTGATTTCCCAAAATCAATAAGGGTTGAATCGGTAAGTTCAATTCTTTGGCAATGTAGAAAGCTCCTTTATGGAAACGTTTGATTTCACCGTCTTTACTTCTGGTTCCTTCCGGGAAAATAACCAATGAATATCCTTCTCCGACACGCTTTTTGATCTCGTCCAGATTTCCCTCTGCACCTTCTTCCGCAAACAAATAGCCTCCATAACGAATAAACGGAGCAAAAATCGGTGAATTATACACCCACTTCTTCACCATGATCACCGTTTTCGGGTGCAGCATCAGAACTGCCAGAATATCCAGAAAGGAGGTGTGATTTGCGATAATAATGCTTGGGTTTTTGTAATCCAGTTTTTCCTTATCAACTATTTTTTTCTTGATATGAAACCCAGCATACAAGGTCGATTTCACCAATTTTGAAATTGCATAATTCAAAATTGCCTGCTTGTGAATCCGCTTCATCGGAGTTGGAATCAGGACAAACAGCAAAAGAATATTCAGGATCAAACTTCCGGTGAAGAAATACAGGAACAGCAGCATGCTGTAAATGAAGTAGAAGAAAGTAATCGGTCCAAGACCTTTTTCTTTCCGGTTCAAAACAAAGAAGCGATAAACGCGCGGCTGAACATACAAAGTAATCAGCATCACCGATCCGATTCCAATCACGCTGACGGCAGCAATGGAATGAATAGCAGGATGTTTTGCAAAAATGAGTGCTCCCGTTCCGATAATGGTTGCAATTCCGGAAAGGATAATTCCCGACTGAGTCGATTTAATGGAGTTTACACCCGTTCTTGCCTGCTGAATCAAGCCATCCGTGGTGAAGATGCTGAAATCGTCTCCCAAACCGAAAATGAATGTTGCAACAATGATGTTTATGAAGTTGAAAGGAATATCCAGCATGCTTGCCAAACCAAGAATCCAAACCCAGGCAAGCACCATGGGGAAGAAAGCAAACAAAGTGAGTTCGATGCGGCCATAAACAACCAGAATCGAAAAGAAGACCAGCATGGAAGAGAACAGGAACAAGTAATCAAAATCCTGTTTCACGACACTGAGCATCGATTTTGCCATTTCAGAAATATCCAGCACAAAAACACCATCTATTTCCGCCAGTTTTTCTTTGACTGATTCCTGTTTGTTTTTCTTTACCGTAATGGAAGTTACATAGGAATAATGACCTGCATCCTCCGAAACGAACTTATGCAAGCCAATTTCCTCCACCAATCTCTGCCCTTCTTCCTTATCAAATTCCGGTTTTTCGATCAGTTTGAAAAAAGGCTGAAAACCTTCTCCATTCAAACCGTATTCCGGAGCCAGATCCAGAATCTGTTGTTTCACCTGTGCGTGTTTTTTCCAAAAGTCAACCCAATTTTCATCTGATTTCTTCAGAGTAGTGTTCGAAGGCAAGTAGGGAGAAAGTGAAACGAACTCCGAAATTCCGAATTGCGCTCTGTTTGAAACAAATTCATTGTAAACCGCATCATTGGAGATACGCGCCTCTTCCATCGAAGCTGCAGAAGAGAAAACAAACAGTTTTTTGTCCGTATTCGGGTTGATTCCCGTATAGAATTTCTCTTTTCTTTTTAACTCTTCGGTGTGAAACGACAGGTTGTTCATATCCGAATCAAATTCCATTTCTGAGGACTTGTACAGAAATACCATCGACACCAATGCAATGAGCAAAAAGGAAATCCGGACAAACGATTTATTTAGTTTAAAACTACTTTTAACGTTATCTCTTTCCGAGACTTTGATTCGGAAAAACTGCACCAAAACCGGCAGAAACAATAAGGTAAACAGAACCGAGCCGGAAAGGGTTGTCAGTGCAATGAGACCAAAATTCTGAAGTACCACCGAATTCGTAAAGAGTAAAGCAGACAAGGCCACAATAGTTGTGAAACTACCCAGCATCATCGGCGAACTAATTTCTTTCACGGTTTTCACCACCGATCCCAAATGCTTCAGATGTGTGAAGAAATGGAAGGAATAATCGAGCACGATTCCCAGCAAAACAGAAGAAGTTGCCAATGAAATTGCAGAAATATCGGGATGAAGATAACCCACCAAACCTGCTCCGCTCAAAATTCCGAAGAAGCCCGGAAGTAAAAAGTAGAACGGCGCCAAAACACTTCTGTAATACAAGATCAGGAGAAGCAAAATAGCGGAAATACTCAGCATGGATGTCAGAAAAGCATCAAACTTCACTTGCTTAGCATTTTCAACTGCCACCTGGAAAGTTCCGAAATAATCAAAACCAAGGTCTTTCTGTTTGGCTTTTTCTTGTTTGAAATCCTCCAGACGTTTTGCAAATGCCTCCAATTTCTTGGTATCCTTCTGATTCAATTCAATCGTTCCGAAGAAAAAAGCGTATTGTTCGTTGCGTGAGTAAACAACTCCGTCTTTCACCACGTAATTTCCTGAATCGGCGCTTGGATTCAATTCCTTCAAGCGGCCATAAAACAATCCCAGCGGATCATTTGCTGCCAGTCTGCTGATGAAAAAGGCATTCGGGCCGGTCAGCATATCAGAAGTACGTTTCAGAGCTTTCCGGATCGAATCTGGCTGCAATTTCCCTTCAATTCGTTGAAAATCGCTTGTTTCCAGACTTCGAAGGGAACTCTTTTGAAGAAAACCGATCAACGCGCCTTCGTCTACCGTTTTAACCACTTCAACTCCGCTCAGTTCTTTCGAAAAGCGTTTTTGAAGATCTGCCTGAAGCTCTTCCAGTTTTTCAAGGGTCTGTTCCTCATCTTCCTGGCTTTTTATCGAAAAGACAACTTGCTTGTTCAGCTTATTTTTCTGAACGATGCTGTTGAATTTTTTAAACTCTTTGCCTTGCGGGAAAATGGCATACAAATCCTGATTGATGCGCAATTTTGAAACACCAAACACCAAAAAGGCAGTTACAAGTAAGAAGACAGCCCAAAAAACAAATCTTTTCCGGAGAAAAAATTCAACAATTCGTGCGCAAACTTGACCGATCATTTGTGTTAGTTCTTAAGGTAGAGGAAATAAAAGTGGACAAAGCTACGAAAATATCTTATGAGTTGAGTTTCGCCCCTTTTTTGTATGCATTCAGGAGTTTTTTGAATTTAGGCTTATCCCATTTCTTAAGGATAATCAAGGATGCATTGAAGGCAGATTTCACTGCTATCGGGACTCCGCCGCCCAATTCAGCCCATTGACCGCCAATAATTAAATTTTTAATCGGAGTGCGGTAATGCGCAATTTTGCTTTGCATATTTTTCTTTCCCGGTCTGGTTCCCATCATCGATCCGTTTTTGTTTCCGGTGTAGCGATAATAAGTTACGGGAGTTGCCACTTCATAGAATAAAATATGCCGGCGCAAATCCGCGCACATTTTTTCTGAAACGCGGTCCAGAATGATTTGCGCAAAATCCTCTTTCAATTTTTTATATGCTTCTGTGCGGACAAAATCGCCTTTTGCATTTTTTTCAGTCTTCCAGTTGTCCATGTAATCCATCCACGCCGGAACATACAATGTCAATGTTCCTTTTCCTTCCGGACTCAACGTATGATCGCGAACCGTTGGAGCCAGAACCGAAATAGCCGATTTGTGCGGATCTCCGGAGCTGTGTTCGTCACGCGTACTGGATTCTTCACAGATCAAAGTCAATTCGTGTCCGAAACCCAAATCTTCTGCCGGACAATCCAGCGCCACCGAAATCGTAACCGAAGAGCTGTACATTTCCGAATCATTGAGTGTTTCAAAGAATTTCGGAGGAACAAATTCGGAAGGAACCAGTTTTCGGTATAATAAATCCACATCACAAGCCGCAATGACGTATTTGGTCTTCACCAGATATTCTTTTCCGCGCTTTTTATAGCGAACTCCCGAAATCTGATCCGAATCAAACTCAAATCCAATCACCTCTGAACTCAATCGGATTTCACATTTATCCTGATCCGCTTGTTTTTCGAGCCATGCCGGAATAACCTGACTTCCTCCAATCGGCGGATTCTGGTAATCGGAATTATATGCCCAGGCAATCGGGAAAATACAGGAAAGCAAATCACGTTCGGTGCAAAACAACTCCTGCAGATCCGGATCTTTGAAAAATTTACTCAATCCTTTTTTCACATCCGCTCCACCAACTGCATATGGAATCAACGGATAAATGATTCCAAGTTGTTTCATACGAAAGAACGGTATTTCCAATGGGGATTTTGTTTCAACGGATTGAAAAAACTCCGTGAATCGCAATGAAACCTGTGCAATTCGTTTGGCAACTTTGAAAAAACGTTCAATTCCCGCTTTTTCATGCGGGAAATCCTGAATCAATCGATTTCTCAATTGATCCGGATTATCAGTCAGAATGTAATCGTGATTATTCGAAATGTGGCGTTGAATGCGTTTCATCGGTTGCGGCTTCGGGAAATCTTCTCCCAACATTTTGAAAACCCGTGTAACGGTTCCCACTTCATTGTATTGATTCAACCAATGAATTGCCGTATCGAAAACAAAATCCTTTCGTTCGAAACCTTGCAGATACCCACCGATCAGGTAGTGTTTCTCTAACACAAGTACTTTCATTCCGGATCTGGATAACAAGGCCGCCGAGAGCAAACCACTTACTCCCGAACCAATGATGGTAACGTCAAATTCTTCGTTCATTTCGACTTCAAAATTAATGAAATAGCGCTTCGTATAAGCGTTCATTTTGGATTTTAGCAGATAACTGCGCTCTAAGATTTAACAATCCTTCGTGAAACTATTTTTTTTTCTAACTTTGATGCCACATTTTGAAAACCTTAATCGAACAGAAATAACTTATAAAAAACCCAACTTCGGATTATAGATTAAACCTATGAAAGCATTAAATTCTTTGTACGAGGCTCAAAAAATTGCCTTTAGCCCATTTGTGTTCCAAACTGTATATACGATGTCCAGCCTTGGTATCATGGATGAAATCTATGAGGAAAGAGAAGGCCTTACCATTGAAGAAATTGCAAAGCGAAAAAATATCAGTGAATACGGTGTTCGGGTTTTGGTTGAAATGGCGAAAGCTGCCGACATTCTGGAATTGAACGGTGACAAGTACACGTTATCCAAAATCGGTTATTTCCTGACACGCGACGAGATGACAAAAGTGAACATGATGTTTACGCAGGATATCTGTTACAAAGGATTGTTTCACCTGAAAGATTCCATTTTGAACGGAAAACCGGAAGGATTGAAAGAAATTGGTCCGTGGAATACGATTTACGAAGGACTTTCCATCTTACCGGAACCATTGAAAACATCCTGGTTTGATTTTGATCATCATTACTCAGACAATTCATTCGGTGAAGCCCTGAAAATCATTTTCCGTCACAATCCGAAGCATATTTATGACATCGGTGGAAATACCGGAAAATGGGCTGTTGCTAGTACGCAGCACGATCCGAATGTGCGCGTAAGTATTTTTGATCTGGCGGTTCAATTGAAAGTTGCGAAAGCAAACATTGAAGCGATTCCGGAAATTAAAGACCGCGTTGATTTCAATGAGCGCGATATGCTTGATCCGAATTCTGAAATTCCTGCCGGAGCTGACGTATATTGGATGAGTCAGTTTCTGGATTGTTTCAGCGAGAAAGAAATTGAAGCTATCTTGTTGAAAATCAAGAAAAATATGAAACCGGATGCAACAATTTTCATCATGGAAACTTTCATTGATGATCAGCGTTTCCCGGCTGCAGAATTCAGCTTGATCGCAACTTCGCTTTATTTCACTGCAATGGCAAACGGAAACAGTAAAATGTATTCTTCCTCTGCATTGAAATACATCGTTGAAAAAGCAGGATTTGAAACCGTTGAGGAGCACAGATTGCACCTGGATCGTTTCCATACCATTCTTGAAGTTAAATTACCGAAATAGTTATTCTCTCCCCGATAACACATGAACAAACTCGATTTAAAGCAAGTAGAAGCTTTCAGCCTTGAAAAAAAGGAATACATTATTTCTGATGACGTTCGTCAGACCCTGGAAAAATCATTTTCCTTTTTACAGGACTTTTCAAGTGATAAGATCATTTACGGTATCAACACCGGATTTGGGCCCATGGCTCAATTCAAGATCGACGAAGACAAATTAAACCAGCTTCAATACAACCTGATCAGAAGCCATTCTTCCGGAACAGGAAACGTATTGGATGCAGAATCTGCAAGAGCAGTTGTTTTATCGCGCCTAACGAACTTCATGCAAGGAAACTCAGGAGTGAGTTACGGAGTAATCGAACAATTGGTTCAATTTCTGAATCACGATATTATTCCTGAAATTTTCGAGCACGGAGGTGTTGGAGCAAGCGGCGATTTGGTTCAGCTGGCACATTTGGCCCTGAACCTGATCGGTGAAGGATATGTTTACGTTAATGGCGAACGAAGAAAAACAGCTGAAGTTTTAGCTGAAAAAAATATTGCTCCGTTAAAAGTAAAATTGCGCGACGGATTGGGATTGATGAACGGAACTTCCTGCATGTCGGGAATCGGTGCCGTGAATCTGATCTACTCTTACCGTTTGTTGGATTGGGCTATTGCCGCTTCCACGATGATCAACGAAATTGTTGAAGCATATGACGATTCTTTCTCGGTAGGCTTAAATGAAGTGAAACTACACGCTGGTCAGCATGCAATTGCTAAATCCATGCGTGATTTCCTGAAAGACAGCACCCTGATCAAAAAACGCGAAGAGCTTTTCACGGATGATAAAGCTGCTGAAACAACGGAATTCAAAAAGAAAATTCAGGAGTATTATTCGATTCGTTGTATTCCGCAAATCCTTGGCCCTGTAAAAGACACCCTGGATTTTGCCAAAGCAATCGTGGAAAACGAAATCAATTCTACCAATGACAACCCGGTTGTGAGCCTGGAACGCGGAAATGTATTCCACGGAGGAAACTTCCACGGAGACTACGTTTCATTGGAAATGGACAAGATCAAACTGGTGATTACCAAATTGACCATGCTTGCAGAACGTCAGTTGAATTTCATTCTGAACAGCAAAATCAACGGATTGTTCCCTCCTTTCCTGAATACACAAACACTTGGTTTGAACTTCGGAATTCAGGGAATGCAGTTTACGGCAACTTCCACAACTGCTGAAAGCCAGATGCTTTCGAATTCGATGTACGTTCACAGTATTTCCAACAACAACGACAATCAGGATATCGTGAGTATGGGAACCAACAGTGCTGTGATTACGAAAAAAGTAATCGAAAACGGGTTTCAGGTCATGGCCATTCACATGATGGCTGTTTGTCAGGCAATTGATTTACTGGAGGAAACCAAGAAAAACAAACTTTCTTCCAAGACCAAAGAAATTTATGCTCAAATTCGCGCCATCACTCCGACTATCAATGAGGATGTTCCACAGTTTGAAGCAATTAAAAATATCACAAATACCCTTAAGCAAACAACTCTCAACCTATGAAATGTGCTTTAGTAACAGGTGCATCCCGCGGAATCGGGCGTGCAATTGCCCTTCAATTGGCTCAGGATCTGAACCTGCATATTTTGATCAATTATGCTTCAAATAAAGCAGCAGCGGAAGAAACGCTGAATTTGATTCAACAGGCTGGCGGAAGCGGAGAACTTCTTCACTTTGATGTGAAGGACGGTGCTTTGGTAAAAGAGACGGTTGAAAACTGGTATTCCAATAATCCGGAGGGAATTATTCATGTATTGGTAAACAATGCGGGAATCACGAAAGACAACTTGTTTCCGTGGGTAACTGAAGACGATTGGGATGCTGTTTTGAACACTTCTTTGAAAGGAATGTATAATTGTACTCAGGCAATTATTCAACGTATGTTAAGACAACGCAGCGGACGCATCATCAACATCGCTTCATTGAGCGGGTTGAAAGGTGTTCCCGGACAAACCAATTATTCTGCTGCCAAAGGTGGCATGATTGCTGCAACAAAAGCACTTTCTCAGGAGATCGCTAAACGAAATATCACCGTAAATGCTATCGCTCCGGGCTTCATTGAGTCAGACATGACTAGTGATCTGGATATGAATGAATTAAAACGAATGGTTCCTGCCAATCGCTTTGGAAAAGTGGAGGAAGTAGCGTATCTTGCGAGTTTTTTAGCGTCTGAGAAGGCAGCTTACATTACGGGAGAGGTTATTAATATTAACGGAGGAATTTACGCTTAAGAATGGAACATCGTGTAGTAATTACTGGAATTGGTGCTTACTCGTGTTTGGGTGAGAATCTGGACACAGTTCTGGAGTCATTGCGTCTTGGGCGCAGCGGCGTTATTTACGATGAAGAACGTAAGGAATTCGGATACCGTTCGTGTTTCACAGGAATGGTTGCAGAACCGGATTTGAATCCGTTTTTATCTCGTCGTCAGCGAATCGGAATGCACCAACCGGCCCGTTTTGCTTTCATGTCGACAAAACAAGCGATGGAAGGTTCCGGATTGGATGCTGATTTTCTGGATAAAACAGAAACAGGAATTATTTTCGGAAACGATTCTACGGCAGGCGCTGTGGTTGACACCGTTGACAGAGTGCGTTTGAAAAAGAACACCACCCTGATCGGAAGCGGAGATATTTTCCAGAACATGAATTCCACGGTAAACATGAATCTTTCAACGATTTACAAGTTGAAAGGAATGAACTTTACCATTTCCGCAGCTTGCTCTTCAGGTTCTCATTCCATTGGAATGGGATATTTGCTGATCAAACAAGGTTTGCAGGAACGAGTGGTTTGCGGTGGAGCGCAGGAAATCAATGTTTACGCTATGAGCAGCTTCGACGGATTGGGAGCTTTTTCTGTTCGTGATGATCATGCTTCAAAAGCAAGCAGACCTTTCGACCGGGATCGTGACGGTTTGGTTCCTTCAGGAGGAGCAGCAACAGTGATTATCGAATCATTGGAATCTGCCCTGAAAAGAAATGCTCCGATTTATGGAGAAATTGTTGGTTTCGGGTTTTCTTCAAACGGCGACCACATTTCCAATCCGAATTTTGACGGTCAGTTCAGATCTTTGAACATGGCTTTGAAACAAGCAAATTTAACACCTGCAGATATCGATTATGTGAATGCGCATGCTACTTCCACACCAATCGGTGATTCAACGGAAGCAGAAGCCATTTCCAGTGTTTTGGGTTCCAAAATTCCTGTTAGTTCTACCAAAAGTATGACCGGGCACGAATGTTGGATGGCAGGAGCAAGTGAGATCGTTTATTCATTGTTGATGATGAACAACGATTTCGTGGCACCAAATATCAATTTTGAAAATCCGGATGAACAGTCGGCAAAGATCAATATCATTCCAAATTACATGGAACATAAGATCGATTGCTTTTTGTCCAATTCATTTGGATTCGGAGGAACAAATTCCTCCCTGATTATTAAAAAGTTTAAAAAATAGGCGAACCCCACAATTTATGAAAAGAGAAGACATCATTCTTACAACAAAACAATTCTTATCCGAAGAATTTGAGGTTGATGCTGCATTAATTTTACCTGAAAACAATCTTCAACAAACCTTAGACTTAGATAGCTTAGACTATGTAGATTTAGTAGTCGTTATTGAAGAAAATTTAGGAATCAAGCCAACGGCAGAGGATTTCAAAAGTATCGAAACGTTTAGCGATTTCTACGATTTAGTTGAACAACGTTTGAACGCTTAAGGGTGAATGGAACAAAAATGGAACGGCAAAACCCGGGGTTCACTTTGGGGTTATAAGTTTTTCATCTACTCTATTCGATTCTTAGGAGTCCGTTTCGCATACTTTTTTTGTATCGGCGTTTCCGGCTATTTTCTCCTTTTTTCAAGAAAACCCAGAAAAGCACTTATTTCGTTCTATCAGAAAGGATTTCATTATACGAAATGGCAAGCAATTAAAGCCACTGCCCGCAACTTGTATTTGTTCGGACAAACGCTGATCGACAGAATTGCTTTAAAAACGCCGCGTAAAAGAATCTTTACTTTTCGTTTTAACAACGAAGAGGCCCTGATCAAAATGAATGAGGAAGGGAAAGGTGGTTTCCTCTTTTCCGCTCATGTGGGAAACTGGGAAAACGCAGGAAATTTGCTTGGAGAACGAATCACATTAAAGATCAACATTCTGATGCTGGACGCTGAGGTTCAAAAAATCAAAGCGTATGTGGAAGATTCGACCGGGAAATCACAATACAAACTGATTCCCATTAAAGATGATTTGTCGCACCTCATCCTGATTCATCAGGCTTTGAAACGCAACGAGCTGATCGCGCTTCATGCCGACAGAACAACTCCGGGTCAGAAAAACTTTAAATTGCCCTTCCTGAACGGCATGGCGGAATTTCCGGCCGGACCGTTTATAATGGCACATAAATTCAAAGTTCCGCTTACCTTTGTATACGCAGTAAAATCGGGAAGCACTCACTACGAATTAAGTGCAACAAATCCTTTGACCGAATTTGAGTCTCCTGAGAAAATTGCTGAGGCTTATGTAAAGCATTTGGAAGAACAGGTAAAAGCCAGTCCGACCCAATGGTTTAACTTTTTTGATTATTATGTTGATTAACAAAGAAAATATTACATCGATCATCCCGCAAAAGGCTCCTTTTGTGATGATTGACGCTCTTTTGAACGCCGATCAGACGGGTTTTCAAAGCAATTTCACGATTGCTTCCGACAATCTGTTTCTGGAAAACGGTGTTTTATCCGAATCGGCATTGATTGAAAACATTGCTCAAACCTGTGCTGCAGGATTTGGTTATCTGAACAGCCTGGAAGAAGACGGTGAACCGAAAATCGGGTTCATCGGAGCAGTGACACAGGTTCAGATCGCAAATCAGGCAAAATTGAATGATCAGATCGAAACTTCTGTTCAGATCCTGAGCACCTTCGATACGATTCATTTAATTGAAGGAACTGCAAAATCGAACGGAGAAGTGCTTTTGAGTTGTCAAATGAAAATCGTTTTGACATGAAAGTTCTGAGATCATCCATTCTGATACCTGTACGCTTCAGTGAAACAGACGCAATGGGTGTCGTGTGGCATGGAAACTACCTGAAGTTTTTTGAGGACGCCAGAGAGCAATTCGGCAAAGACTACGGAATCGAATACCTGGATGTGCATGCAAAAGGTTACTTCATTCCCATCGTCAAATCGGAAATCTCTCATAAAGCTTCCATTTTTTACGGTGAATCCGCTTTGGTAAACGTAATCCTGGAACACCATGATTCGGCAAAGATCGTATTTCGCTACGAAGTAATTAATCATGCAACCAAACAGGTAGCAGCAACCGGAATGACGATGCAGGTATTTATGTTCACATCCGACAGAACATTGGAATTGATCAAGCCTGAATTCTATCATATGTGGGAGGAAAAGCAAAACTGGATTGATGAATAAATCCGTTTACATACAATATCTTTCTTTGGTTACACCGCTTGGAAACACGGTTGAACAACACCTGGAAGCTTTCAAAAACGGAACTTCCGGAATTCAGCTGTTTGAAAAATCAGGTTTTCAGAACAGCAATCTTCCTTTGGCAAAAAGAACGGAAATCGAAACGAACCGTTATGACAGCCTGTTGCGGGAAGCTTTGGAACAAATCCAATTTACACTTGCGGAAAATTCATTGGAAAGAACAGCAGTCATTGTGAGTTCTACCAAGGGAAATCTGGATTTACTGCCCGAAGATACTTTCTCAAGCACACAAACGATTATCCGGGAGTTTTTTCCGAAATCTCCGGTTTTTATTATATCAAATGCCTGTATTTCCGGAGTTATTGCCATCAATACAGCAGCAGATTATTTATTGGCGGATAAATTCGACCAGGTACTCGTGATCGGAATTGATGCCATTTCGGAATTCGTTTCCTACGGTTTTCAAAGTCTTTTTGCGCTGAGCAGTGACGCTTGCAAACCATTCGACAAAGACAGAAACGGAACCACTTTGGGTGAAGGTTGCGGAATTGTTCTGGTTTCCAAAGAGAAAATGCGCGAACATGCGGTTTTGTACAAAGGCGGCTCATCTTCCAACGATGCCAATCACATCTCCGGACCATCGCGCACAGGAGAAGGTTTGGTACGATCCATTGAAAAAACATTTAAACGAAGCGGTTTGACCGCAAAAGATATCGATTTCATTTCAGCACACGGAACAGCAACTGTTTTCAACGATGAAATGGAAAGCATTGCTTTCGGAAGAACGCAGCTCGACCACATTCCGCTCAACAGCATGAAAGGTTATTTCGGTCATACACTTGGTGCAGCCGGAATTCTCGAAACCATTATGAGCATTGTATCGATGGAGCAAAACCTTCTGTTTCCGAACTTAGGTTTTAACGAAACGGGGACTTCCGTTCCATTGAATATTGTGCGGGAAGTTTGTTCCAAAGAATTGAAAACCGTACTCAAAACCGCTTCCGGATTCGGTGGCGGAAATGCAAGTTTAATCTTACAAAAAGAAGGATGAAGATATTAGCACATAGCTACGTTTGTCCGGATGGAACGAAACTCAACGGAAAATTGGTTTTTGATACCAAAGCCGAAGAAAATCCGTTCAAGGCAGCTTATCAGCAATTGGGTGCGGAGTATCCTAAATTCTACAAGATGGATGTCTTGTCGAAAATGGCCTTCATCGGAACGGAATTATTGCTTCCGTTTTTCCCCAAAGATGCAGACCTGGAAAACGATTTGTTCCTCCTTTTTGCAAATTCTTCTTCGAGTCAGCATACCGACAACCTCTTTGTAGATTCTTATCAAAAACTCAATAATCCGAGTCCGTCTTTGTTCGTCTATACGTTGCCGAATATCGTAACGGGAGAATTGTCGATCCGGAATAAATGGTACGGCGAAAACTGCTTTTTCATCGAAGAGCAATTCAACGCTGCAAATTTTACGGAATGGGCACAAATCGGATTTAACAAAGGAAATACGCTTTGTCTTGGTGGATGGGTAGATGCAAAAACGAATGGCGAACAAGAATGTTTCCTATTTTTGCTTTCTCCTTCGAACGAGACAATAAATTCAACTGAAATCGAACTTTCAACTCTAATTAAACAATATAGAAATGAGTGACTTAAAAGAAAACCTGAAGGCTCAAATCATTGAGCAACTCAATCTGGAAGATTTAACTCCGGCAGATATTCAAGACGATGCTCCTTTGTTCGGAGATCAGGGACTTGGATTGGATTCCATCGACGCATTGGAATTCATCGTTCTATTGGATTCCAACTACGGAATTAAAATCGCAGATCCGAATCAGGGGAAAGAAATTTTTCAATCCGTAAATACCTTGGCGGATTACATTGCTAAAAATCAATAAATGCGCATTTACGTTACTGGATATGGTGCTATTTCTTCTATCGGTGAAAACGTAGAAGAAACCTTGCATGCCTTGCGTTCTGAAAAAACCGGCATCAGGCAAGGAGAAAAAACCTACACAGAACGATTTAAAGTAGGAGAAATCCGTTGGACAAACAGCGAGTTGATCGAACGTTTTTCTTTAACTCAGAATGCATCACGGACCGCCTTGCTCGGAATGATTGCTGCAAAGGAAGCATTTCAGGGTCATGCGTTGTCGGCTGAATTGAAAACAGGATTGATTTCCGGAACATCTGTCGGAGGAATGGACGTAAGTGAAATCGCTTACAAAGACTTCCTGAATGGCGAAAAAGATGATTTGGAAATTTATAGAAATCACCCGAGTGGAACTACCAGCGAACAGATTGCGAAAGAGTTGGGAATCGACGGATATGTCAATACCATTTCCACAGCGTGTTCTTCTGCTGCAAATTCCATTATGCTCGGAGCAAGAATGCTGCTGAGCGGACAATTGGACCGCGCAGTAGTTGGCGGAACGGACGGACTTTCACAGTTCACCATTTCCGGATTTCGCTCCTTAATGATCTTTGACGACGAATGGTGCAGACCGTTTGATGAAACCAGAAAAGGGTTGAATCTCGGAGAAGGTGCAGGATTTCTGGTTCTGGAAACCGAAGAAAGTATCCAAAAAACGGGTAAAAAACCTTTGGCAATTCTTTCCGGATGGAGCAATGCTTCGGACGCTTATCATCAAACCGCTTCTTCACCGGAAGGTTTGGGAGCAAGTTTATCGATGAAAGGTGCTTTGAAAGTTGCCGGTTTGAATCCGGAGGATATTGATTACATCAATGCACACGGAACAGCTACTCCGAACAACGATTTATCCGAATCTCACGGAATCAAAAACGTTTTCGGGAATACCGTTCCACCTTTTAGTTCCACCAAAGCGTATACAGGTCACACCTTAGCTGCTTCCGGAGGAATTGAGGCCGTTTTCGGAATTCTGGCATTGAACAACGGAAGTTTACTTCCCAACCTGAATTTCAGTCAAGCGATTGAAGAAACAGGACTTGTTCCCGTGAAAAAATATTCGGAAGGAAACGAGGTCAAGCACATTCTCTCCAATTCCTTTGGTTTTGGCGGAAACAACTCCACCATTATTTTAAGCAAGGTTTAGCATGTATTTCATTCAACATATCGAGTCAATTACGCATCAGGATTCTTTTCAGAAGGAAAATCTGTGGAAGGAATTGAAACCTTTGAATTCCGATCATGCTTTAATCTCACCGGATTACAAAACCTATATTCCTGTTGCAGCGCTCAGACGTTTGAGCACTATTTTACGCATGGGAATTGCAGCTTCGAAAGAATGTCAACAAAACGCTGCCCTTGAATTCGACTCTATTTCCGTTGGAACAGCACTTGGCTGCCTGACAGATACTGAAAAATTCCTGCTAACGATCAATACAGTCAGCGGAGATATTCTTTCACCGACTGCTTTTATACAAAGTACCCACAACACCATTTCAGGTCAGATTTCGTTGGACTTGAAGAACCACGCATACAACATGACGCATACACAGAACGCTATTTCGTTTGAAGTTGCTTTGATGGATGGACTTTTGTGTGTGGATGAAGGAAGAAAATCCGTGCTCGTCGGTGCAGCCGATGAAGCCATCCCCTTTTTGGAAAGATTGCGTGGATCCTTAATCAAAACAGTTTTTCCGTTTACTTCCGGAGCAAGCTTCGGAGTTATTTCTTCGGATAAAAACCAATCCATTGCACATGTTCAGGCATGTGAAGTGATTTTTTCGGATGAAAATCCGGAGCAGGCAGTTTCCTCGTTTTTGAAGAAGCAAGCTATCCAATTATCCGATTTGGATTTGATTCTTGAAGGAGACAATACTTTTGCGGCATCTGGGCCGAAACACGTTAATTTCCTGGCTTATTCGGGATATTATCAAAGTGCTTCCGCTTTTGCATTCCATTTGGCTCACGACTGGTTCATTGAACAAACTTCAGCAAAAAAGGTATTGATCGTAAACAACCTGGAATCCGGAAAATTAGGCTTAACTCTTTTGAGCAGAAATGAAGCATAAACTCAATATTGCCGTTGGGTGTCTTTCGCTTCTGATCTGTTTTCTGTTTTTTCGCGAAAGTCATTATTTCTGGACGATCATTATTTCCATTGTCGTTTTATTCAATGTCATTCTCGCTTTCGGAATCTTGTTTCTTCGTTTCGAATACTTTTATCCGGCGGTCTATAAAAACTCTGCTCCAGAAGTTATTCTCACATTTGACGATGGCCCTGATCCTGCTCATACGGCCGAAGTACTGGATATTCTTCAGAAACACGAGATCAAAGCACTGTTTTTTGTGATCGGGAAGAAAGCAATGGAACATCCGGAATTGATCCGGCGCATCATCGACGAAGGGCACGAGATCGGGAATCACACGCAAAATCACCCTATTTTCTTTGCCATGTACAGCCGGAAAAAAATTGCGGCAGAAATTGATACAGCAGAAAAGAATCTGACTCAGCTTACGAAAAGAGAAATCCGGATTTTCCGTCCGCCTATCGGATACATGAATCCAAGCATTGCAAGCGTACTCAAAAAGCGAAACCTGAAAATTGTTGGTTGGAATGTACGCTCCTACGATTCATTCAAGAACGAAGAACAATTGCTTACCCGGCTGATCCGGCTGACCAAAAAAGGAAGCATTGTTTTAATGCATGACAATTTAGCGCATACTTCCGCAGTTTTGGAAGCATATATTCAACGCGCGCAGTCGAATGGTATTATCTTTGCGAGGCAAGAACAACTGAAAAAAATGACTCATGAAATTCATCACTAGTTTCCTTCTTTTTCTAACGGTATCCGGCGCTTCTTTCGCTCAGGAATACACCAAACTTTCCGACCCGAAGGCTTGCAAAACGGCTCTTGAAAAACAGCACAAGGAAACCAAATCCATTCAATCCGATTTTTCTGAAACGGCTTCTTCTTCCCTATTGAGCACGCCGCAAAAGGGTTCGGGGAAAATGTGGTACAAAAAAGAAGACAAGATTCGCTGGGAGAAAACCAAACCCGAAAGTCAGATCATTCTCATCAACGGTAAAACCGTCAAACTTCAGGAAAAAGGAAAGGAAGTGAGCAGTGCATCCTCCAAAATGGTTGTGAAGAAAATTCAGCAACTGATGGTTCAGATGATGACAGGCGATTTCCTGAATGAAAAAGATTTTAAGATCACTTATTACGAAAGCAAAACGAACTATAAATTGGTCTTGACACCCAAAAGCGACAAAATGAAACGCTATGTTGCAGAAATCTCATTGATCTTCGGAAAAGAGCAGCTTTTATTGAAAGAACTCACCATGAAGCAAAATGAAACGGATAAACTGATCTACAGTTTTACCAATATGCAGCAAAACGGCACTATTAACGACAGCAAATTCACAACATTCTAATGATACTAAAAGACAGTTTTTACCGCATAAACTCATTGAATTTTGAGGAAAACGTATTGGAAGCACACATTTCAATTGACCCGAAACATTCCATTTTTGATGGTCACTTTCCGGGAAATCCGGTTACTCCGGGCGTTGTGCAATTGGAAATTGTGAAAGAAATCCTGGGAACTCAGTTCAACAAAACAATTCAATTGAAAACACTTGCCACCAGTAAATTTCTGGCTGTTCTGAATCCGGTAAACACTCCGGATGCTGCACTTAAGATGACCATTACGGAACAGGAAGATCAAAGCTTGAAGGTTTCCGGACAGATGAGTACTTCTGAAGGAATTTGCTTGAAGTTTCAGGGAATTTATAACTAATCAGTCGGGGCGAAAAATTTTTCGCCCCGACTAGTTTAATGATCTGTTTTCGGTTCCTTCCGGAACAATTTCAATAACCCGAAACTCACCAAAAAAGAAACCACGAAAGCAATCACTGCAAAAATGCAGGCTCCAATCACATATTGATAGGCATTTGCTTTTATCGCTTCCAGGCTCAGATCTGCCAATTGAGAAATATTCGTTTCGCCATTCAGAAATAATTGACCGCTCAGAAAACTTCCGTAAATGATAAAAGGAATCATTGGTGGAATGGAAATATTTGCGGCTGCGATAAACAAAACTTTGTTCATCCGGAACAAAACCGCCAGCGGAATTCCGATCAATAATTGAAAGCCCCAAATCGGGACAATGCCCATAAAAACCCCGAAACCGATTGAAAGTGCCTTTTTAAAATTCGACTCTTCCGGTTTAATGGCCTCGTGCTTGATGACATTCCAGGTTTGGATGGAAAAAAACTTTCTCGGGTAATACCAGATCAAGGCCGTTAACACCAAAAACGTATTCAGAATGCTGATTCGCGTAAAATCACGCGCCGGGCGAAAATGCGAAACACGCTCATTCGGATCGTATTTCACCTGAATCGGAACGGCAACAAAAGGAACAAACCTCCAGGCCAATTTCACGATCACTTCTATTTCCAGTTCAAATTTATTGGTGAACAACCAGATTTTCTTCATTGGTTTCAACGGATAAATCCGGAAACCTGTTTGTGTATCAGGTAAAGTGATCCAGGTTTCTACCTTGAACCAAAAATTGGAAAACTTATTCCCGAAAGAACTTTTCTGCGGCACTCCTTCCTGTTCCATATTCCGGGAACCCATAATTACTGCTCCGGGATTCAGAATGGCCTGTTCCACCAACACCGGAATATCGCTCGGGTAATGCTGTCCGTCAGAATCAATCGTCAGTGCATTTTCATAGCCTTTTTCCTGCGCAAACTTGAAGGCCTTTCGAAGAGAATATCCTTTCCCCCTGTTTGGTTCATTTACCAAAATCGTTACCTGCGTCTCGAATTGCTTCAGAATTTCTGCCGTGGAATCCGTAGATCCGTCATTGACAATGATCACATCTTTGGCCGGCACCAATTCAAGCACTCCCCGAACAACGCGCTCCAAAGTGCGCTCGTTATTATAGGTGGGAATAATTACACAACCGGAAATGCGGTTTATCGATGCCTGACTTGATTCCATGGACGGCAAAACTAATGATAACTTTAAAAGAATGGAATATTAAAGTGGAATGATTCTTGTTCCAAAAGGCAACAAAAAGTAGTTTTGAAACAAAACCTTGCTAAATTTGTATCGGTTAAAAGGAATTCTTTTTCCCAAGACCCCAATTAACTATGGCACAGAACATCTTAGTTATACATTATTCTCAGTCGGGACAGCTTACGGAAATTCTTGAAAATTTCTGCAAGCCATTCGTTGACAGCACAATAGAATGGGTGAAAGTTGAACCCGTTACTGCTTTTCCATTTCCATGGAACGGGCCTGCTTTTTTTGACGCAATGCCCGAAACAGTTCTCGAAAAAGCGATTCCAATTAAAGAATTGCAATTTTCAAGAGACCAGTATGACTTGATTATTTTTGGATACCAGCCATGGTTTCTTTCCCCTTCACTGCCAGCTTCTTCCATCCTGCAACACGAAGGATTCCGTAAATTAATGAAAGACACTCCGGTTGTTTCCGTTTTGGGCTGCAGAAATATGTGGATCAATTCTCAGGAAGCAGTCAAAAAACAGATTGCTTCTGCGGGAGGTAAACTGATCGGAAATGTTCCTTTAATTGACAAGACAAGTAATCTGGTGAGCGTGGTCACGATCCTTCATTGGATGCTTACGGGGCAAAAGACCAAAAAGTGGGGAATTTTCCCGAAACCGGGTGTTTCCGATGAAGACATTGAAAACGTAAGTCAGTTCGGAGAATTGCTGAAAAACAAATTAGAAACCAATCAAGAAAACACTTTCCAGGATGCATTAATTGCAAAGGGAGGTGTCATCATTCCTATATCCATTTTATTCATTGAATCCAGAGCCAAAAAGCTTTTTTTAATTTGGGCGAACCTGATTATCAAGAAAACAGAGAAAGGTGGAAACCGAAAATTCTGGGTGAACTTCTTTAAATATTATTTGATTTTCGCTTTATTTATCGTTTCACCAATAGTTTTAACGATATATCATATCTTTGTACGCCCCTTTACAGGAAGACATATTAAACGCGAATTAGCATATTACAGAGGCACTCAATTGAGATAAAGAATGAGTTTGAAGGAAGTATATATTACACGTACGGCATCTTTTTTACCAAACGATCCCATTTCAAATGATGAGATGGAAGATTACTTGGGTTTAATTAATGATCGCGCATCCAAATCACGAAGAATCGTTTTGCGTAATAACGGAATTAAGAGCCGTCATTATGCTATTGATAAAAATGGTCAGGCAACCCATACCAATTCACAAATGGTTGCACTTGCTATTCGCAAGTTATTCGAAAACAGACCGGAAGAAATCAAGGAACTGGATTTAATCAGTTGCGGAACTTCTTCCCCGGAACAAATGATGCCGTCTCACGGTGTGATGGTTCACGGATGGTTGCCGGAATCCCGAAACATTGAAGTTGTTTCTCCTGCAGGAGTTTGCTGCTCCGGAATGCATGCGATGAAATATGCATATATGTCTGTTTTAGCTGGAATGAGCAAAAAGGCAGTTTCATCCGGTTCTGAGCGTTTGTCGCGCGTTTTGCGTTCCGATCAGTTCGAATTGGAAATCCAAAGACTTATTGAATTGGAGGAAAACCCTTTCTTGTCTTTTGACAAAGATTTCCTTCGTTGGATGCTTTCTGACGGTGCAGGAGTTTTCATGCTAGAAGATCAGAAAAGCAAAGAAGGTATTTCGTTGCGCATCGAATGGATGGAAGGTATTTCTTTCGCCAACCAAATCGAAGCGTGTATGTACATGGCTTCCGAAAAAAGAAGCGACGGAACCTTGAAAAGCTACATGGATTTCGAACCTCAGGAGATGATCGACAAATCCATCATGAGCATCAAGCAGGATGTTAAGTTGCTGGATCAGCATATCGTAAAAGTTGGTTTCAAAAGAATGTACGATCTGTTGGTCGAAAAAAACATTCAAAAAGAAGATATTACATGGTTCCTTCCGCATATGTCGAGCTATTTCTTCGCAGATAAAATCTACGATGAATTGTTGGCTTACGACTATGAAATTCCAAAAGAACGTTGGTTTACCAACCTGGAAACACGCGGAAATGTAGGTGCCGGATCAATTTACCTGATGGTAGACGAGTTGTTCAACAGCGGTAAATTAAAAGTGGGTGACACGATCCTGCTTGCGGTTCCTGAAAGTTCAAGATTCTCATACGTTTTTGCGTACTTAACTGTTTGCTAAATGAAAAAGTCCGAAGTTCCTCAAGATAAAAGTGCTCTTGAACATTTTACAAGAGAAGTCTGTTACGTGAAGAACGAAGAGGGTCATTACGATACAGAATTAAGTACCGGCTGGGAAACCAAAAAAGTAGCTTTGGATGAAGCCTGGAAGGAAATCGAACGAAGAACTTCCGATGCAAAAGAGAAAATAAAAAGCGGTGAAGCAAGTCCTATTCTTTACTTCATGGAAGAAAAATTGATGGATTTAACTGTTTTATCCGGCTACACAGGTATTTGGAAATTCCGGATCAAAAGACATTTGAAACCGGGTGCATTTAAAAAATTAAACGACGCTGTCCTGAAAAGATATGCAGATGCGTTTGAAATTTCCGTTAACGAACTCAAAAACTTCAAAGCTTAGTGTCAGAATTTGTTCATCACCAAACAGCGCATTGTGAAAATGGCGTAACAGTTAGTCTGTTAAAGCACCAAGGTGTTGGTTTCATTTCAGAGCCTTTGGCTTTCGGAATGGGTTCCGGATTATTCTATATTCACATTCCTTTCATGACCGTGAATAATGGTCCGGCGATTTCTTTCAGAACCATGCCCGGAGCAATTTTCAAGCGTACATGCAAAGCGCTGGACGTAAAGGTTGAACGCAAAAAATTCAAAGATCCGAAAGATGCCATGGCATTTCTGGATGCAAAATTGGCCGAAGGTGTTCAGGTTGGATGTCAGGTTGGTGTATTTCACCTGCCTTACTTCCCTAAAGAATACCGTTTTCACTTCAATGCACATAACCTGATTGTTTTCGGGAAAGAAGGAGATCGCTACCTGGTAAGTGATCCCGTAATGGAAGTAACAACTTCTATCAGTGCCGAAGAATTGGAAAAAGTGCGTTTTGCAAAAGGTGCACTCGCTCCGAAAGGACATCTTTATTATCCGGTTCAGGTAGGTAACATTACTCAGGAGCAGATCAAAAAAGCAATCGTTAAGGGAATCAAACGCAATTGCAGAGATATGCTGAAAATTCCCGGATCCGTTGCCGGAGTAAAAGGAATTGTTTACACGTCGAAAAAGATCAGAGGCTGGAGAGAAAAATTGGGTCCGCGCCAGGCCGGATTGCATTTAGGGCAAATCGTCCGGATGCAGGAAGAAATCGGAACAGGCGGCGGCGGTTTCCGCTTTTTGTATGCCGCATTTTTAGAAGAAGCTGCTGCAATTATGCAAAACGATGAATTGCTTCGCGTTTCTGAAAAAATGACCAAGGCAGGAGATCTTTGGAGAGACAGTGCTCTTTTGATGTCCGGAATCTACAAAGGCCGTTTAACAGAACAAAAAGACTTTGACGCTTGTGCGGACCTTCTGGTACAAATCAGCGCGGTGGAAAAAGATGCTTTTCAAGATCTGGCGAAAATTAAATTCTAACTGAAATGCAGGAGACTCTTTTGCATGTTTCAAAGGTTTATAAATCCTATAACAGAAGTACTTCTCCCAGTTTGGACGGAGTGGATTTTACCATTGCACGCGGTGAAATTGTAGGGATTTTCGGACCGAACGGAGCAGGTAAAACAACGTTGATCTCCATTTTGTGCAGCATTCTCGACCCGACTTTAGGTTCTGTCATCTATTCATTGGATGGTGAGAAAACTCCGAGAGAAGTGCGCGATAAATTGGGTTTTGTGCCTCAGGATTTTTCCTTTTTCCCAGAACTCACGGCAAAGCAGAATCTGGAATACTTCGGAAGTCTGTACGATATTAAAAGTGCGGTTTTAGATCAAAAAATAAACGATTTATTACAAAAAGTAGGACTTTCTCATGTAAAAAACAGCAAAGTGTCTACTTTTTCAGGAGGAATGAAAAGACGTTTGAACCTCATCATTTCCCTTCTTCATAACCCGGTAATCTTGTTTTTGGATGAACCCACTGTTGGTGTGGACGTTCAAAGTAAAATTGCCATCATGAGCCTCTTGCAGGAACTCAACCAACAAGGCACCACAATCATTTACACTTCGCATCACTTAAAGGAAGCGGAGGAATTCTGTAATCAGATCATTTTGATCGATCACGGAAAAATCATTGCATGCAATACCTTGACTAATTTGCTCGCAACACACGAAGTAAGTAACTTGGAGGATTTGATCCTCAAATTGACGGGAACCGTTTTACGCGACTAATGAAAAAATTAAGAGCATCTGTCTGGAAAGAAATACTGTTGGTACTTCACGATAAAGTGGGCTTGCTATTGATGTACCTCATGCCCCTGCTTTTGGTTTTCATCATCACCATTGTTCAGGACAGCGCTTTCCAGATTGTAAACGAAAACAAACTCACCGTTCTGATTTCAAATCAGGATGAAGGAAGTTTGGGCGATTCATTGGTAAAAGCATTGGTTCATTCCGGAAGTTTCGATATCAAACGAAAAAACACACTTTCCGAAGCAGCTCTCAAGCGAAATACCATTGACGAAGATGCCATGCTGGGAATTTATATTCCGGCAAATTTCAGCAAGCGCCTGGGTGATAATGCGAACAACATTTCCAAATTGATGCTGGAGCAGATGGGTGTCATTGAAAAAGCACCCAAGATGAAGCCCAAGAAACAGGAAATTGCCATTTACTTCGATCCGGTTGTTCAGGAGAATTTCCGCATTTCGGTCATCAATGGAATTCAGGCAATCACCAACGGGATTGAAAATGAGGAAATGGTTTCGAAGTTATTTCTGGAAATGGGTTACGATTCCATTCCTGCAACCATTCGACAAGCCATTATTAACCGCGAAACTAAATTAAAAACTGCGAATGCCAGTTTGAATTCGGTTGCTGAGTTAATTCCCAATTCCAGTCAGCATAACGTTCCTGCGTGGTCCATTTTCGCGATGTTCTTCATGGTTATTTCATTGGGCGGAAACATTGTAAAAGAACGCCTTTCCGGAAGTTTTTTACGATTGCAGACCATTCCGCAAGCTTTTGTTTTAACCTTGATCTCCAAATTTCTGGTTTATCTTTTTGTTGCGCTGTCGCAATTATTGCTTCTTTTCCTGATGGGAATCTATATTTTCCCGCATATCGGCTTACCGAAATTGGCTATGCCGAATGCCTTTTTACCGTTTTTGGTTGTGACTTTACTTTCCGCCGTTTCGGCTATTTCCTATGCTGTTTTGGTTGGAACTTATGCCAAAACACAGGAGCAGGCAAATGGATTCGGTGCCATTTCGATCATTATTTTTGCAGCAATCGGCGGAATTTGGGTTCCCAATTTCGTCATGCCGGATTACATGCAAACCATAGGAAATATCTCACCTTTGAAATGGTGTTTGGAAGGTTATTACACCCTTTTCTTGAAAAATGGTGCGTGGAGTGAATTAATCGGAACTATATCTTTCTTATTTTTGTTCACTGTAATTTGTCAGCTGTTGATATTCATCAAGTTGAGAATTCAAAATTATATTTAAAATATGACTACAAACAGAGAAGAATTAATCGTTGAATTCAAAGAACATTTAATTAAGTATTTGAATTTGTTGGATTTGACTCCTGCAGACATTAAGAACGATGAAGTTTTGTTTGGTGGAGATCTTGGTTTAGACTCCATTGATTCCGTTGAACTAATCGTATTATTAGACCGTGAATACGGTATTAAAATCAAAAACCCGACTGAGGGAAGACAAATTTTGGTAGATGTAAATACAATTGTAGATTACATCATTGAGAATCGCACAAAATAAATTTATGGGTGAAATTGTTGTGACAGGAATGGGTGCAATCAGTTCAATTGGTTTAACCATTGCTGAAAACCTTCATTCCTTGCAACAGGAAATTTCGGGAATCAAGAAAGCAAAGCATTTCAAATCCCATTACACCGAATCACTGGTTTTCGGTGAAATCGATCAAAGTGATGAGGAATTGCTTTCGGAACTGGGGCTCGAAAAAGGACTCGGCTATACCCGAACTTCACTTATTGCCATTAAAGCTTTCCGGGAAGCCATTACGCACGCCAAACTGAGTTTGGAAGATGTTTCTTCAACGCGCACAGCTTTTATCAGCTCGAGTACCGTTGGAGGAATGTGCTATACCGATGATCTGTACAACGATGCAAACCTTCAGGGAACTCCTTCCGAATTCGTGAAAAATTACGAAGGATCGGATCACGCACTGCAAATTGTTCGTTTGTACAACATGAAAGGAATTACCGACGTGATCAATACAGCGTGTTCTTCTTCGGCAAATGCCATTGCATTGGGTGCACGTTTACTGGAAACAGGAAAAGTGGATCGCGTGATCGCGGGAGGAAGCGACTGCCTGGCGAAGTTTACCGTCAACGGATTTAATTCACTTCGCATTCTGAGCGAAGAACCCTGCAAACCTTTCGACACGAATCGCGAAGGATTGAGTTTGGGTGAAGCAGCAGCATATGTTGTTTTGGAAAGAAGAGAAGATGTAAAAGATTCCACTACCATTCAGGCGAAATTTGCCGGGTTCGGGATCTGTAATGACGCTTTTCATCCTTCAGCAACTTCCGATGACGCCAGAGGCCCCAGAATGGCAATGGAACTCGCTTTGAAACGAGCTTCTTTGAAACCTTCGGACATCGACTATATCAATGCGCACGGAACGGGAACTCCAAACAACGATGTGACGGAATCCTATGCGTTTTCGAAGCTTTTTGAACAGGTTCCTCCTTTCAGTTCAACCAAATCCTATGTCGGACATACATTGGCGGCTGCCGGTGTGATTGAAGCAATTTACAGCATCTTTGCTCTTCAAGGGCAGGAGCTTTATCCAAGTTTAAGAGTACAGGAACCGATCGAAGACTTTTCTTTTCGTCCTGTATTGAAATATACACCTGAAACAGAAATTAAACACGTTCTTTCCAATTCCTTTGGTTTTGGGGGAAATTGCACCTCTTTAATTTTTTCAGTATGTACGTAACCGATTTATACGCTATTTCACCACAAAAAACGCATGATCTGTCGTTTGAGAACGGCGATTGGCAAACCTTGAATCAGTATATCTATACCGCTATCGAACCTTCTTACCAGGATTTGATTCCGAACGGGCAATTGCGCCGCATGGGAAAAGCCGTAAGAATGGGAATCGGGGTTTCACTACCTTTGCTTGGAAGAAATTCAAAACCAGACGGAATCATCTTCGGAACGGCGAACGGTGGTTTGGAAGACTGTATCAAATTCCTGAATCAGATTGTAGAATACAACGAAGGAACTCTGACTCCTACAAACTTTGTTCAGAGTACGCCCAATGCACTTGCCGGACAAGTGGCCTTGCTTTCCGAGAATCAAGGCTACAACATGACTCATGTAAATGGTTCGCTGGCCTTTGAATCCGCCTTGCTGGACGCTTCTTTGTATTTTGACGAACACCAGCACCCAGAAAAAAGCATTCTCCTGGGTGCTGTGGAAGAAATTTCCGATTACAACTACAATATAGACCGCCTTGGAAATCGGTTTAAAGAAGAACTGATCTCCAATGATGATCTGCTAAACTCACAGACGAACGGCTCGTATTGCGGAGAAGGGTCCACACAATTCTTTCTCAGTAACAATCCGGAAGGCAGTTTGGCAAAATTCAGTGCATTCAAGCAATCTTCCAATCTTTCAGAAGAGGAAATCGTGGATTTCGTTCATTCGTTTCTTGCAGAACAAAATCTCACTCCTGCTGATATCGATTGCTTGCTGCTTGGAAAAAACGGAGATGCTTTAACTGATTCGTGGTACGATAAAGTACAGGAATCGTTTGGAAACAAACCAGTCGTATTCTTTAAAAAAGCTGTCGGGGAATACCGAACAGTGAGCGCATTTGCAAGTTATCTGGCTGTTCGCTTACTCAACGGGCAAGCACAACACTTAATAGAAAATGGTGCAACAGATCATCCGCGCACCATTCTAATCTATAACCATTTCGACGCTATTCGCCACAGTTTGATTCTTATAGAGAAATAGATTACGATTTTCGTAGTCCTCCCCCTATCCTTCGACCAACACCTTTCAGGTTGGTCTCAGTCTTCATTCGCTATTGCGAACTCTCCCGCCTCCAAAGGGGGAACTGATTCCTACACAAAAGAAGTCATTCCAAAAAAAATCCCCGTGCTCTTTTTGAGTCTCGTGGTAAACCACTAAGAGCACAAAGCACACGAGGATCTATCTTACGTACTTTCCTTTATTATTTCTTAAGGATTGTTATGGTTTTTCTTCCTTTTACAGGCATGGTTCTGAAAACAATATCCCAGATAGGCGTGGAAACTCCAAACGCTTTATCATGCTGCTGATAATGGTGAATATTGTGATGTCTCCACCAAAAGTTAAAACGAGCCGGAGCAGGTTTGCTGTGAACCATCCAGTGGATCGTGATGTAAACCAGGTAACCGATCAAAAATCCTGGACCGAAAGCCAATGCGGCTCCTCCCATCAAAAAATAGAAAACCGTTAGAAATACGCTTGCAATTACCAAACCGGGAACAGGAGGAAGAATAATCCGATCCTCATCACTCGGGTATTGGTGGTGAATTCCATGGAATACATATTGCATTCCCGTATCGTAAGATGCATCTTTGATTTTGTGATAAACAAAGCGGTGCAGCACGTATTCGCCCAGCGTCCATGTAAAAAACCCAAGAAAGAACAATGAGATCAGGCTGATTGCCGTTCCTTGAAAATAGTACACATAAAACCAGAGCCAAAAAGCGGCAAAAACACTATACAAAACGATAATAATCCAAAGTTTTGTTTTAGTTAAAACCTCTAGCAGCGGGGATTTAAAGAGTTTAGGCGACTTTTCATCTGGATAAACGCGGAATTCATAATTTTCATTAGAAGTTGATTCCATAGAATAGAAATTAGTGAGTATTACTTTTTGAATTTTAAACGTCAATTTTGGCACTCGTTGTTCTATTAACAACACCACAAAGTTAAACAACTTTGAAAGCAATTGGTTCTAAAACATAACTAAATTTAGCTCTTTTAGTTAAAAAAATCTAATTTTTAGGAATTTAATTTATGAAGGATTTTCAACAATTCAGAATAGGTTGAGGTCTTTAAAATATGATCTGATTTAGAGCCTTGATTTACAATTTGTTGATCTGTCATTTCTCCCCAGGAAACCACAATTGCATCATCCGGAAGTGTATTTAAAGAGCTAAAGCTCTCATAATTAGACGGACTCGTAAACACATACATGGAGAACGCATCACTTAGTCGAATGGGGGTTTCGATCGTTTTATAAACTACCAATGGTTTACGCTGATTGGTCGGAAGTGCTGTTTCGATCGATTTGTTTGATTTGGTTGATTGCGGAAACAAGGCAATCCGGTCTTTCAACCATTCTTTGAAATGAGCAGCAACTTCTTTGGGGCTTCCTGCATTCTCTCCTGCAAACGAAACCGTAAGTCCGGCAGATTCTATGTGTTTTTTCGTTTCATTTCCGATACAGGCGATCTGCTGATCTGGTTTCCATTCGATTCCTTTGGAAACAAAGAAATCAAAAGACCGGGGCGACGAAAAGAAAACGACATCCCATTCCAATGGAAGTTCGAATTCAACCGCGTCAAAAGAAATAAATGATTTTCGAAGGATGGAAATTTTGTTTTCCTCACAAAAAGAAAGGAAAGGAAGAGACGAATCGCTTTCTGAACTAAGAAATATACTCGTGATCTTCATCTTCTTCTGCCAATAATGCCTCCAGGACTACATCGACCATGTCCAGATCATGCGGACCTTCGAATTCGTACCATTGAGCTCCCTGCTCCCATTCGTGAGCAAAAGCGACCAATAATCTTCCTTCTTCCGGGCAATATGCTCCCAAAGGAAGCTGACAACCTCCCTGCAGACGATTCAGAACCGTTCTTTCCAATGCGATTTGAGATTGAATATCGACATGATTCATTGCCTGCATGAAATCAAACAACTCATTGTCCTTTTCACGAATCTGCAATGCCAAAACTCCCTGTGCGGGTGCCGGAATAAATTGCTCCGGATCCAAAACCACTTCATGCATTCCCTGCAAGTCCAGTTTCAGACGTTCCAATCCTGCTTTTGCAAGCAAAATCGCATCGTATTCACCGTCGATCAATTTTTGAAGTCTTGTCGGTACATTTCCTCTTAGGTCTTTGATCGTCACATCCGGACGATAACCAACCAATTGTGCTTTTCTTCGGGCAGATGAAGTTCCCACAACAGCTTCCTGTTTCAAACTCCAAAATGCTTCCGCTTCAAACGCATTCGGGTGAATCAATAATACATCCGCCGGGTTTTCACGCTCGGAAACCGCTGCTATAATCAATCCTTCCGGAGGATTTGTTTCTAAATCTTTATGAGAATGTACGGCCAGATCAATCGATTCATCCAACAAAGCCTGTTCGATTTCCTTGGTAAAGAATCCTTTTCCTTCCAGTTTGTCGAAGCTTAAATGCTGAATCTGGTCTCCCTGAGTTTTGATAATCGTAATGCTTACTTCTGCTCCCAGGTTTTCCAATTGCTTTTTAACATGATTTGCCTGCCAAAGTGCTAAATCACTTCCGCGCGAACCGATACGAATTTTTCTCATGAAGTAAAATTACGATTTAAACATGATTTCTTTAGCCATAATCATCGGCATGCTCATGTATTTCTTCTCCATATAACCAACGACCTTTTCCAGGATCTCCATGGAAGAAGGATCCAGTTGATCCAATTCGTTTTTAAAAACTTCATTGAATGCCGTTGCACGGATGTCTTTGACCATTTGTGGAACTGGTCTCATTGCTACTTCAATAGCACGGAACTTCGCAATATTGCGAAATTCATTATTTGCTTCTTCGAGGATTTGCTCCACATGAATGACTTCCTGTGAGCGTTCCTGCAAATGACTGTCTGAGATTTTCTGAAGTACATCGATGGAAATGCTTCTTGTAGCAAATTTTTGATGAACTTCTTCTGAAATATCACTCGGAAGTGCTAAGTCGATTGTAATCTTAGGTGCAGAATCTCCATTCAACAAGGTTTCGTAAAGGTCTGCATCAACCATCGTTTCTTCCGAACCGGTACATGAAACCAAAATATCAAAACCTTCCTTGTATGAATGCAATGCTGCAAGCGGATATGCTTTTCCACCCAATTCTTCTGCCAAAGCCTCTGCTTTTTCCAAAGTCCGGTTGAAGATCACAAAATTCGACATTCCGTGTTTTTTCAAAAAACGCAGCATCGCCGTATTTGTCACTCCCGCTCCGATTACCAATACACGTGCATCTTTCGGAGCATCCATTCCAACCAAACGCTGATAAGCAATGGAAACTACCGATACCGGTTTTTGAGAGATTTTTGTTTCTGTATAAACGCGTTTCGCCGTTTCGATTGTGTGACGGAACAAGATTCGTAAGGTATCTCCCGACAAACCTAAATCGCGCGATTGTTCGTAAGCCTGCCGAACTTGTGTGATGATTTCTCTTTCACCGATTACCAGAGAATCAATGGAAGCTGCCACGCGAAGTGCGTGATTCACTGCATCCATTTTTCCGTAAACAAGTGCGTTTCCAGCGAAAAAATTCACTTTTTCTTCGTCAAATTCAGGATAAAGCGCTGAAAAGAAGTCGATCAGAAATGCTTCGGAAACCAGTTCGTTTGTCACTAAAAAGTACTCCACCCGGTTACAAGTCGACAAAAACATGATCTCGTCAATGTGCAAACGTTCTTTTAAAATTTGAAAACGCGACTGAACAGCATCTTGTTCGATGTGCAAACGTCCGATTTTGGAGACTTCCAAATTTCGATGTGTAAAAGCGATTGTGTGCAGTTGCTTAATCACGAATGGTAACTTCTAGTGTTATTCCTGCAAAATTGGGAAACGGGAAGTTCTCAATTGTCAGAAAACTGTCAGGTTTGTTAATTTAGAATGGTTATAAACTAGTTAAAAGGTAGAAGGGAAAAGTTAAAAAAAGAGTTCCGTGTATTCGATACAATCATGTTTTTGAGTAACTTAAATAGAATAAGGAGACTAAAATTATTGAATTTGACATCAAAAAAAGAACTTTTCACTTTAAAATTATTTCCCGCCGTTCTCCTTCAAATCCTTCACACAATTATTATCCAATGTCGGGATGGGTACATTTCCTATCAGGTTGGAGAAGATTGATCCCGTTTCCGCTTCCCAATACATCAAACAATCCGAATTATCACAATGTGCTCCGTTAGCAGAATCCTGATGTGCATGATACATATTTGAACCGTTGTTGACCAAACCGAGAATATGTCCGAATTCGTGATTAATGACTGCCGTTTCCAGCTTGTAAAGCTCCGGTTCTCCGAATCCTCCCGAATTATCTTGCAGTGATTTCTCATAAATAACCATGGACGTATTGTAATATGCCTGCCCCAAAACCATATTCCCTCCCTGATTTTCACTTGATGGTCCGTCGAGAAACAAAAAGTAGATGGCCAGGTCCTTTTTATAAGTAAATTCTTCTCTTGTATCGGTTTCGATCGATCTGACATCACTGATGGAATAAGCTGTTTTCCCCTGAGCAGAAATCTCGTGATACTTAAAGTTAACTCCGTCCGGTTTGTTGCAAAACTGACTGATCATCGACTTCAAATTGTTCACGGCCTCATCCGTTGGCCGGTAACCGGTCATGTAGACGATTTCCACCGTTAAAGATTTGTAGTCTTTGTTGGAAAGGATCTCATTTGCGGAAGAACCCACTTCCTGACGATGAAATTTCTCGATGCGGCGTTTGCTGTCTTTTTTACAAGCTGCAGAAGCAAAAACAACGAAAATCAGTAACCAAAGATTGAAAATTCGCATAAGTAACTATTCTTTTAATCTAAGATAGCATTTTCTGAAACAGGAAAACAAAACCCGGATTTGAAATAAATAGATGAACTGGATTTAGTGCGTAAAACCAGATAAAAAAAGGATATAAAAAACTGAATATCAATCAAAAATAAAATGAATACTGCATACAGAAACCTACACTTCAATGAATGATTTTTGTTCTGTTGTTCTCCTGAAAACCGATTTTTAACATGAAAGTGTATCTTTGGTGTTCACAAACCTTTTTTCATGAAAGAAAAGAATGCTGAACTGATTCAAAAACGAGAAGCTGCTCAATTGGGTGGCGGACAAGTTCGAATTGATAAACAACATGCACAGGGAAAATTAAGTGCAAGAGAGCGAATTACTTTATTAATGGATGAAGGCTCGTTCCAGGAAATCGGAATGTTTGTGGAACACAGAGCAACTTCTTTCGGGTTGGAGAAAACGAAAAGTCCTGGTGACGGTGTTATTACCGGATTCGGAACGATCCACGGAAGAATTGTATATGTTTTCTCTCAGGATTTTACCGTACTTGGGGGTTCTCTTTCGGAGACACACGCTCAGAAAATCTGTAAGGTTCTGGATCTTGCCATGAAAAATGGTGCTCCGGTAATCGGATTAAATGATTCCGGTGGTGCCCGAATTCAGGAAGGGGTTGTTTCTCTTGCAGGTTATGCAGATATTTTCTATCGAAACACGCGTGCTTCCGGTGCTATTCCTCAGATTTCAGTAATCATGGGCCCATGTGCAGGTGGAGCGGTTTACTCTCCGGCATTGACGGATTTCGTTTTCATGGTGGAAGATACTTCCTATATGTTCGTAACCGGGCCAAACGTAGTAAAAACGGTAACACACGAAGAAGTAAGCTCGGAAGATCTGGGTGGAGCAAAAGCTCACGCGGAAAAATCCGGAGTAACTCATTTTACGGCAGGAAACGATGTGGAATGTTTGCGTAAAGTTCGTGAACTTTTGACGTATATGCCGCAAAACGCCATGGAGCTTGCTCCTCAATTCGACAGCGTTTTGTTTGCAAAAGAAAAATCAAACCGCATCCAGCATATTGTTCCGGATAATTCAAATCTGCCATACGACATTCGCGAAATCATCGATTGTTTGATTGATGACGATACTTTCCGTGAAGTGCAGGCAGATTTCGCACCAAATATCGTAGTTGGTTTTGCTCGTTTAGATGGAAGATCTATCGGAATTGTTGCTAACCAGCCTTCTTCCATGGCAGGAGTTTTGGATATCGATTCCTCACGTAAAGGAGCACGTTTCGTTCGTTTCTGTGATTGTTTCAATATTCCGCTTTTGGTATTGGAAGATGTACCTGGATTCCTTCCGGGAACTGATCAGGAATGGCGCGGAATTATTACACACGGGGCAAAATTGTTGTATGCTTTCTCCGAAGCAACCGTTCCAAGAATTACAGTCATTACACGTAAGGCCTACGGTGGTGCTTTCGACGTGATGAACTCTAAAAATATCGGTGCCGACTTAAATTATGCCTGGCCAACAGCCGAAATCGCTGTAATGGGAGCAAAAGGAGCCGCTGAGATTATTTTCAAATCCGAAATTGCCGCTGCTGAAGACAAAGAGGCGAAATGGAAAGAAAAAGAAGCAGAATATGCTGAAATGTTCGCAAATCCATACCGTGCAGCTGAAAGAGGTTTCGTGGATGCTGTGATCCTTCCGGAGGAAACGCGCGCTACATTGATTGCCGCTTTCAAATCTCTGGAGAAAAAATCAGAAACACTTCCGAAGAAAAAACACGGGAATATCCCATTGTAATCATTAAATAAACAAGTAGGGGCGAAAATTTTTCGCCCCTACTTGTTTTACAGGGTTTCCCTGATATCCTTCACCTGAATCTGCAAGGTCGTTTTATCATTCCAGGTGTTTGTTTCCAAAGTAAATGCACAATCGAAAGCGCAGCCTGATGCAACCAGATCTGCTTTGTCTGCCATACTGAAACCAATCGCTGAAAGCCGGATTCCCTTAGCCGGATCCACCAGATCAAATTTCAGATGTGCTGATTTCAGAATTCGCTGCTTGTCGGCATAAACGTTTCTGACGCAAAAAACCGGTTTGTCATTTCCCGGACCGAAAGGTTCCATTTGCTCCAGCATCCGGTAAATTCTCGGAACCTGAAAAGCAGATTCTCCTGCCAAAAACAAATCGGAAGGGGCAATTTCCATATCAATCACCAAATCCTCTACTTCATCCAACGGCTGAATGTGTTTTTGCACATACGCATCAAAATGTTCTTTGAAGGGAATGATATTTTCCAAAGGCATGGAAAGTCCGGCTGCATGCTGATGACCTCCGAACTGAGTGAGCAAATGTTCACAGGAAGTAATGGCTTCATATACGTTGAATCCTGAAACAGAACGCGCAGAACCGGTAGCTTCTCCTTTATTCTCAGTCAAAACAATCGTCGGACGGTAATGATGTTCAATCAATCTTGAAGCTACAATTCCGACGACTCCTTTGTGCCAATCGGACTGAAAAACAACCGTTGATTTCCGGTTTGAAAACAATTCGTCACGAGCGATCAATTCCAGTGCTTCTTCTGTTGTCTGGGCATCCAGAATGCGTCTTTCGGAATTGTATTCATCAATTTCCAGAGCGATTTTCTTAGCTTCTTCCTTTGATTCCGCCAATAGGAGATCAACCGCTCTTGATCCGCTTTTCAAACGGCCGGCAGCATTGATCCTCGGAGCGATGGTAAAAACCACATTCGACAAATCGAGCGGAAAAGAACGCTGCGCCTGTTCCACCAAAGCCAGAATACCGATCCGCGGATTTTCATTCATCCGCTGGATTCCATGTTTGCATAAAATTCGGTTTTCTCCCGTCACCGGAACGATATCTGCACCAATTGCGATCGCAACCAAATCCAGGTATTCAAACAATTCCTCCACATCCTTACCGGTCTTTGAAAACCAGGCTTGCAGTAGTTTAAATCCGACCCCGCAGCCACATAATTCCTTGAATGGGTAAGCGCATCCCTCCTGTTTCGGGTCCAACACAATACAATCCGGAATAACGGAACCCGGCGTGTGGTGATCGCAAACAATAATATCCAATCCTTTTTCCTTTGCGTAAGCCACTTTTTCCACTTCTTTGATTCCACAGTCGAGCGCAATCAGCAAAGTGCAGCCTTTTTCCAAAGCGGTGTCTATTCCTTTGTAAGACAAACCGTAACCCTCGTCATAGCGATCCGGAATGTAGAAATCCAAGGAAGCATAATCTTTCAAAACACTGTAGACCAACGTCACAGAGGTCGTTCCGTCCACATCGTAATCTCCGAAAATGGTAATCCGCTCCTGATTTTGAACAGCTGTATCCAGTCTTTCAACCGCCGCATCCATGTTCAACATTAAAAACGGATCGTGCAGATCAACTAGTTCGGGAGTGAAGAATGAACGAATCTGGGGTAGAGTTGTAAGATTTCTTTGAGTAAGCAAAGAAGCCATAATCGGACTCACTTTTAAGTCATTAACCATGGCCTGAATTTTGTCGGTAGTGGGTCTTTGTTTGATAAACCAGTGTTTTTGCATAAATTTCCGTTTTCTAATATAAGTTATGAAAAAAGTTCTTCTTGTTTTTACCCTTTTTGTTCATTTATTCAGTTTTTCTCAAAAAACCGTCCAATTTTCAGACCCGCTTCCTTTCGGAAGCCCTTCCCAGACAACAACCGATAAAATTCATTTTGGAAAGTACAAAAGTAGCGATTCACAAACGACTTATGTGATTGATGAAAAAGGGATTTCTATCGTAACGATGGCTATTGCAAGCATCAGCCGGGAGCAGGTTCGGGAATCGTCCAAATTGCAGGTCAGAGGAAATTACTTGTTCGGGGTTAAAACCAATGATTCCGTTCCCTGTGTTTTGGAAGGAGAAAATTATTATTACGGAATCGAATCGAAATTGATGATTGCGGGAGAAGGCTCTTTGAATACCTTCACGAAACTCACTGCAAACAGATACGTAATCAATTTTCACGAAGGATCTTACTTCGAACCCAGTTTATTGAGTTTTTCAGGTGGAACGATGACGATCATTCACAGTGAACTGAAATTCCAGCCGCTTTTCGAATCTATTTTACAAATCAACACCATTACGCGCTATGGCTCGGAAGTAGCAATTCTTGCACCAACTTTTGAGCAATGGGAACGCTTGGAAAAAGCCTTGTTTACAGGCACAAAACTGCTCTACACCAAAGAATAAACCTGCACTTCTTTTTCCTAAAAAACCTTAAGAATTTGAATCAAAACCAAGACTGTCGCATTTTTAACAGAAAACATATCTGATATTTCCTTAATTTTGGCACAAATTAGGAAGTTATGAAATTAGGTGCAACAGAAATTATTTTAATCCTTGCTGTAGTTCTTTTATTGTTCGGAGGGAAAAAAATTCCTGAATTAATGAAAGGTCTTGGAAAAGGAATCAGAGAATTCAAAGACGCTAGCAAAGGCGAGGACGGTTCTTCTGCTCCAACAACTACAGAAGAGAAAAAATAGATTAAGTCAATCCATTCTACATGTATAGAACATTTTCGGAAGTTAAAGTTGCACTCTCCGCAGGAAGAACTGTGGAGAGTATCGTGCATTCTTACTTAGAGCAAATTGAAAAAAACAAAGATTTAAATGCCTTTTTGGAAGTATTTACAGAAAGCGCATTGGATCAGGCTCGTTTGGTAGATCAAAAGTTAGCTTCAGGAAAAGCAGGTAGATTGGCTGGAATGGTTATCGGATTAAAAGATAACATCTGCTACAAAGGTCATGCGGTAAGTGCGAGTTCGAAAATCCTCGGGGGTTTTGAATCACTTTATTCGGCTACTGTAGTTGAAAGACTTTTGGCGGAAGATGCAATTATTATCGGTCGTTTGAACTGTGATGAATTTGCAATGGGAAGTTCCAATGAAAATTCTGCGTTCGGGCCGGTGAAGAACAATCTGCGTCCGACACATGTTCCCGGAGGTTCTTCAGGAGGTTCTGCTGTTTCAGTTTCGGCTGGATTATGTACCGTTGCTTTGGGATCGGATACCGGTGGTTCTATCAGACAACCGGCTTCATTTACCGGAACAGTGGGCTTCAAACCAACTTATGGTCGTGTGAGCCGCTACGGATTGATTGCTTATGCTTCTTCTTTCGACCAGATCGGGCCTTTTGCCAATAATCTGGAAGACACTGTTCTGGTGATGGAAATCATGGCCGGAAAAGACCAGAAGGATGCAACAAGCTCCTCCAAACCACTTGGTTTTTCTACGGAAATTCCAGCGATAGGAACAAAGAAAATTGCTTATCTGAAAGAAGCGCTTGAAAACGAAAGTGTGGATCCGGAAGTGCGAACGATGATGGAACTTACCATCGCCGATTTGCGTGCGAAAGGTCACACCGTTGAAGGAGTAAGCTTCCCATATCTGGAATACCTCGTTCCGACTTATTATGTTTTGACAACTGCAGAAGCATCTTCCAATCTTTCCAGATTTGACGGTGTTCACTATGGCTATCAATCTCCAAAAGCCAAAGGAGTTGAAGAAACTTATACACTTTCCCGTTCGGAAGGTTTCGGAACTGAAGTGAAAAGACGTATCATGGCGGGTACTTTCGTACTTTCCCATGGATATTATGACGCGTATTACACGAAAGGGATGAAAGTGCGACGTGTTTTAAAGAATAAAACAAAAGAGATTTTCAGTCAGTTTGACTTATTGATCTTGCCAACCACTCCATCCACAGCTTTTGAATTCGGTTCAATCAATGATCCGATTCAGATGTATTTACAAGATATTTTTACTGTACACGCGAACTTAACAGGAAACCCGGCGATTGCAATTCCAAACGGAATGCACAGCAACGGACTTCCATTGAGTTTACAAATTATGGCTGACGATTTCAATGAAGAAGCAATTTTCTCATTAGCAGATCAGATCATGCAAAATTAAACCCTTATTTGCCTATGAAACGATTCGGATTCATCCCTCTGTTACTTTTTATTTGTTTGATTCATTCTGAGCACTCACTCGCTCAGCGAAAACCAAAGCCACCAGTAAAAGACACCGTAACCGGAGAGGCATTTATCCGAATAGTAGACCAGAGTTTGAATCTCTACTACAATGATTTCGCAAAAGGACTGAATTACGATTCCATTATTGATGCGCTGGATTATGAAGCAGGAACAATTCCTTCTTTTACAGACGAAGATTACTGCAAGCGGCTTGCAAAACTGAATCAAACATCTTCTTTTGGCTTCGATTGTAACAACGTTTCATTGTCGACGATCAAATTCTTTGCTCAAAACAGAAGAAACTTCGCACGAGTTGTACTTGGACGTTCCCGTTTGTATTTCGACCTGTATGAAGAAAAACTGGCTGAATACGGTCTTCCGCTTGAATTGAAATACCTTTCGGTGATTGAAAGCGGATTGAGACCTCAGGTTAAATCGCGCGCAGGAGCTCTTGGTTTATGGCAGTTCATGTATGCAACCGGAAAACAGTACGGTTTGAAAGAAGATTCATACATCGACGAGCGAATGGACCCTGTAAAAGCAACAGATGCTGCTTGCCGCTACCTGAAGAAACTCTACGATATCTACGGAGATTGGAATCTGGCTCTGGCTGCTTACAATGCCGGTCCCGGAAACGTGAATAAGGCAATCCGCCGCTCAGGAGGAAAAAGAACTTACTGGGAAGTGAGACCGTATCTTCCGAGAGAAACTCAGGGATATGTTCCGAATTTCATCGCAGCGACGTATTTACTGACTTATCACGCAGAACACAATATTCTTCCGGTTGAGCCGAAGATTCATTTTTATCAATTGGATACCTTGTGTCTGAATCGCGGAATTCACATGCAAACGATTGAAAAAATCGTTTCCTGGTCGGTAACAGAAATTCAAGGTCTGAATCCGGTTTATAAAACATCGTATATTCCGCCGACATTTCCGCGTCAGTGCGTAACAGGTCCTTTGGAAAAAATCGGATTACTCGTTAGTCTGGAAGATTCGCTTTATGCACTGGAGCAGCGTATTTATGGTTCCGGAGGGATCAAAAACCCGCTTCCAACTGATGTTGCAGTCGATTCTAAAAATGATCAATTGGTCGTTTCGAATCCTGTGAACAGTAAGATCGATGTTCCGAAAACAAAAGTTATCACCACGATCAATTACACCTATCACAAAGTGAAGTCGGGTGAAAGTCTCGGAAGCATTGCCGCTCAATACAATGTAGCGATTCAGGAGCTGATGAACTGGAACGATCTGACCAGTGCCCGCATCATGGTTGGGGATTTGCTGAAGATCCAAACGAAAGTCAGTACCACGGTTGAAAACGAAGAGTATGCCGAGGCTGTAAAAGACAGTGTTGAAAATGCCGGAAACAATACGAAACCGACTCCTCCGATACCAACTCCTCCAGTTGCAAAAAAATATTATTCGATCCGCAGCGGAGATACTTTCTCACGAATCGCATCAAAGCACGGAATGACAATGGGGCAGTTGCAGCGTTTGAATCCGGGAGTTTCTGCGAGCCGTATCCGTGTCGGACAACGCTTACGTGTTAAATAATCCGATATGAACTCGCTTGCGGTTGTTATCATTACCTTAAACGAGGAACGCAACATAGAACGCTGTCTGAAATCCATCCGGGATCTGGCAGATGAAATCATCGTATTGGATGCTTTTTCCACCGACCGAACAGCAGAAATTTGTTCAAAATACGGTGTTCACTTTGAGCAGCGCACCTGGGAAGGATACGCAGCCAGTAAAAATTACCTGAACAGCCTCGTTACTTCCGATTACATTCTCTCTTTAGATGCTGACGAAGCATTGAGTGACGAACTTTATAACGAAATCAAGGCGGAGAAAGCTCGTGGTTTCAAAGGAACCTATTCCGTGAACCGCATGACCAATTACATGGGAAAATGGATTCGTCACAGCGGCTGGTTTCCGGATATCAAACCACGATTGTTTCCCAAGGAAGGATCTTACTGGTCGGGCGAATATGTGCACGAAGAACTCATTTATCCGGCATGCGAACCGAAAGTATTTGAAGGTGTTTTGGAACACTATTCCTATTATTCCTACGAAGATCATCGTGCACGCGCAGATAAGTACTCGCTGTTGACAGCACAGAAATTTCATGCAAAAGGTAAAAAAGTTGGTCCTCTGAAACCGTATATCAGCGCATTGGGTCGTTTCATTGCCATGTATTTTATTAAATTAGGCTTTCTGGACGGATGGAAAGGTTTTAAGATTGCCCAAATCAGTGCTCAATCCAACGTTTTAAAATACAAGGAACTAAGAAGACTGAATCGTGAAGGAAAATAAGAATTGGAACGGAAGACATATTGCAATTAGTCGGGTCGACAGTATTGGCGATGTATTACTCACACTTCCGGTTACGGCCTGGTTGAAGGAGCAGTTTCCGGATTGCAGAATCACTTTTTTTTGCAGAAATTACACCGCTCCGATCGTAAAATACTATACTGCAATTGATGATATTGTCAAAGTAGATGATTTGTTTACACTGCCTAAAAAAGAACAGATCGACGCGGTTGAAAACCTTGGAATCGATGCAGTGGTTCACGTTTTTCCCAAAAAGGAATTGGCTAAACTGTTCAAAAAAGCACTTGTTCCAACCCGGATCGGAACGTCTCACCGTTTTTTTCATTTGAGCACTTGCAATATCCGGCCGGATTTTACCCGAAAGAAATCACCGCTGCACGAAGCTCAATTGAATTTCGAACTGCTCCGCCCTTTTGGTCTGTCGGAAATTCCTTCATTTGAAGAAGTCAACAAATACACTTCGGGCTTCATGATTGAAAAACAGCAGCTGCCGGAGGAATTTGAAAGCGTTCGCACAGAAAAATATGTTGTTCTTCATCCTAAATCGCAGGGAAGCGCCCGGGAATGGCCTATTGAAAAATACCTGGATCTGGCGGAGAAATTAATCGTAAACGGTTACGAAGTTGTTTTTACCGGAACGGAAGCAGAAGGAAAACTCTTTCGCAAAAAACTATCCGACAATCCGAAATGTCATGATTCAACCGGAAAACTGAGCATTGACCAATTGATCTGGCTGATAAAAAATGCTTCTGCATTGGTTGCCTGCAGCACGGGACCGCTTCACATTGCGGGATTCTTAGATACCAAAGCCATCGGTTTGTTTTCTCCCCGAATTCCGATTCACCCCGGAAGATGGAGACCTTTGGGCAAACAGTCAACAGCTCTTGTTTTTGATGCAAACTGCCCTAAATGCAAAGCAAAAAAAGACTGCGACTGCATCTCCGATATTGCTGTTGAAACAGTATTGCAAGAAATTCTAAAATAGTATGAGACCAACTCTCAGCATATTGATTTATACAAATAGCTGGGTTGCTTTGTGCGTAACGAGCCTTGTTTACGGAATCGGGAGTTATTTTCATCTGGATCATCTGGAATTGTTCGCTCTCTGGAGTTTCACCGGAACAGTTAGCGCCTATCAACTTCATCGTTTGTTCCGTTTGCGTCAGTTACATCATACTGTTCGTTCCAATCGCCGCTTGCTTTGGATGCAAAACACCTACCCTTTTCAAATTACCTGGTTCGTTGTCAATTTTCTTTCGTGTTTAGCCTGCCTGTTTTACATTCCTTTGACGAAAGAATGTCTTTTCCTCATTGGCCTGAATGCGGTGATTGTTGCGCTTTATGCACTTCCTCTTCCTTTGATTCGAAACGGAATCCGAAATCTTCCTTTCGCCAAGAATATACTGATTTCATTCAGCTGGGTTCTCATCGTTCTGATTCCTTTTGCTTCATTGAAACGTTTGGATCTGATTCCTCAGGAAGTTCCCCTGCTTCTTTTCATTGCTGTTTTCGCACAGATCATTCCTTTCGATAGTCGGGATGCATTACATGACCCAAAATCATTGTTCACCGTTCCACAGCTAATCGGTATTTCACTTTCAAAATACATTGGTTTTTCCTTGCTCTTTCTGGCACTTTTGCTTCAGGCTCATTTGTTGGGATTCCACTGGCTCCTTCCTTTCATTCTATTCTGCGGAGGGGTCGGCCACCTGATTTCCTTCAAGGTAGGTTATCAATTGCGTCTTGAATTCATGTGGGAACTGCCTTTAGGTTTGATGGGGCTTTGGTTTTTAATGGCATGAATTCGGATCATCCAATTCTCGGGGAAGAATTCATTTTTCAAACGCAAAGGACCCAAAAAGTTTCTCACAAAAAAGTTGTTTTTTAATTAAAACTTAATTCTTTCTTCCGACCTTTTAATATTCCTTAAAGTACCTTTCAGGAAGTAAAAAATAATTCCACTATGAAAAAATTAGCTACTTATGCAGCAGCTCTTTTGCTGACAGGTTTGAGCACTTCCTTTGCTCAGAACAACACACAACAGAATCTTGATAACGCCATTCAAACGGCCGAAAACATTCCTCAGGATGTACAAAATGCTTCAAATGCAATTGACCGGCTTGTTTATGAATTGAATATCACAGGAACTCCGGATGCTGATGCATTTTACGACGATTTGTTTGTACTTGTTAATCACGTTCAAAACAATGCGGACGACATCGATTACTTTATGGGATTAGCACAAAATGAAAGTCCTGTACCTTTTTCCGGAACATCCGTAACTCAGCTCACAATTCAGCTGGTTATCTTGAATGATGATGTGATTAATCTGACAAATCAGATCAAAGATGCGGTGATTCAAAACCATTACAACGATGCCAATTCATTGATTCCGGCTCTTCGCACCGTTCTGGCTGCACAAGCTGATGCTGCAGACGATATTGTTTCGGAGATTGAAGTGATCAAGCAAACGACAACAATCTATACGGTAGAAATTCGTCTGGTAGATTCACAGGGACAAACAACTTATACAAACGATTTGCATGGGTACTATGCTTACAACCAAACGACGGGAGAATATCTTTATCCGGAAGACGAGCGTGGTTACAGTACCGGGATTTTCTTCCTTCCGGCCGGAACGTATACTTTCGATTCATTCAACGGATATTGGAGCGGAACCAGTTCAAATACGGTAACACTTTCAAATGCACTTGTGAATGAAGACGGTGTGATCATTGTAGACCTTGTTCTTTGGTCTGAATAAAAAATTACGATCTCTAAAACTACCTGCTCATAAATGGCGACGGATCCTCGTCGCCATTTTATTTCAGTCCGGAATTTCAATTTGCCATTTCCGATCTTTACCCTAACTTTGCCGCAAAATTAAGATTCCATTAATGGCAACAATAGCAACTTACGATTTTCAAAACAAGCGCGCGTTGGTGCGTGTTGATTTTAATGTTCCTTTGAACAAAGAAACACTGGAAATAACTGATGATACACGAATTCGTGCAGCATTGCCGACTATCAAGCACATTTTGGAAAATGGCGGAAGCGTGGTCTTGATGTCACATTTGGGACGACCGAAAGAAGGTCCTGAAGACAAGTTTTCATTGAGACACATCGTTGGAAGAATCGAAAGTTTATTGGGTAAAAACATCAAATTTGCTTCTGATTGTATCGGAGCAAGTGCTTTTGAAATGAGCGCTAATCTGAAACCGGGAGAGATTCTGGTATTGGAAAATGTGCGTTTCTACAAGCAGGAAACTGCAGGAACGGAGTCTTTCGCGGAAGATTTGGCGAAACACGGAGATTGTTATGTAAATGACGCTTTCGGAACGGCTCACAGAGCGCATGCTTCGACAACTGTTGTAGCAAAGTATTTCCCGAATGATAAAATGTTCGGTTACTTACTGGAAGCAGAAATCAAAAGTGTGGACCGCGTTTTGAACAGCGATGACAAGCCGCTTACTGCTATTGTTGGAGGGGCAAAAGTTTCTTCCAAAATCACCATTATTGATCGTTTATTGGAAAAAGTAGACAACCTGATTGTTGGTGGCGGAATGGCTTACACTTTTGTAAAAGCTCAGGGAGGAAATGTAGGAAGCTCTTTGGTCGAAGATGAATTCCTCAATGTTGCCAACGATATTTTGGCAAAGGCAAAAGCAAAAGGAGTGAATTTATACATTCCGACAGATACGATTGTTGCAGATAAGTTTGACAACAACGCAAGCACACAGTTGGTTCCGATCAACGCAATTCCTTCGGGATGGATGGGCTTGGATATCGGTCCTGAATCTATCAAAGCATGTGCTGAGATCATTGAGGATTCCAAATTGATCTTGTGGAATGGTCCGATGGGAGTTTTTGAAATGAGCAATTTCCAGAAAGGAACGGCCGAAGTAGCTCAATCCATTGTAAAAGCAACTGAAAAAGGAGCATTTTCTCTAATCGGTGGAGGTGATTCCGTAGCAGCAATCAATCAATTCGGATTGGCTGACAAAGTAAGTTACGTTTCTACCGGAGGAGGCGCGATGTTAGAATATTTAGAAGGAATTGAATTACCTGGCATTAAGGCAATTCGTTCGTAAAAACGAATAAATAGAAATCAGGAATCCCCAAATTTGCGCAGGCAGTTTGGGGATTTTTTTAATCCGTTATTCATCAGCACCAACTAAATTTTCACGCAGCAACCCGTGATGTTAATTGTCATTTTCAGAATCAACTATTCTTTATTTCTTCGAAAACAAATTAGCGTTATGTGATCTATCAATTAAATTCATTGATAGTAACAAACCACCAAACAAACTCAATTTATGAAAACAGCGATTCTAATACCCGTTTGTTTCGTTTCAATTTTTTCATCCGGACAGCAGAACAGTGATCAGCTCGTAATGGAACTCTCACCCATAAACGCAAGTATACAAACTACCCTTTCTTATAACATTCAGGGAAAAATCACTTATCGCTTCAATAAATACCTTTCCATTGCTGCAAGACATAATCAGGAAATAGCTGCATATCCGCTTTCTTCCATGAAAAAAACCTCGCCCAATGTGAACCGGAAGAATTCTTTGTCTGACATCGCATTGGGAGTCACATTGCTAACTACTGAAAAACCACGAATCGATCCTACGGAAACAGAAGTCCGCACTCGTTCATGGAGTCAAAAAAGATTACAGCTCGACCTTGGACTTACATATTACAAATTCGCGGCTAAAAGAACCGATTACTACAGCTATGCTGTCGATGATCAGGGAAACTACAAAGTCATCAACAGCATCAACCGGCTTTCTGCCTCTCTTGGCTTTTCTTTTATTCTGGATGAATACAGCGCAGCGGATCGTCTGAAAAGACAGCACACTTTTTCTGCGGGAGTTTATTACGGTTTAAACTACGATCTTCAGGGTTATATCAAGATTCCGGGAGAAAATCCTTCTGAGCGGGCGCCCAAAAAATATGCATTTAACAGAGCCGGTTATTATATCCGCTATAACTTCCGTCAGCAGATCAACGAGCATCTTTTCCTTGGAGCAGATTTGCTTTTTACCCGAATGCCGCATGTTGAATACAGACCTAATCCGGATTTATTCGTATTCCGGGGAGGAGAAGCAGAAATCAGATTTCAACCTTATGCAGGAATTACGATTGGATGGGTGTTTTAGTTCTTACTTGTCTAAAACCTTTGCAATACGGAAATAATCCGAATCTTTCTTCGGTGCATTTTTCAATGCTTCTGCTTGTGTGATCGTTACTTCCGGCACATCATCGCGAAGTACATTCACTTCATCACTCATGAAAATCAACGGTTCTACGTCATCTGTCGGAATCTCAGACAATTTCCCCATAAATCCGATAATCTTATCCAAATCTTCGCGGATAGCAACCTTAGCATCTCCTTCAAAACGCAGTCTTGAAAGGTGTGCAATGTGATCAATTGTTTCTTCTGAGATTTTTTCCATGCTGCAAAATTACAAAATTTGCTCGAATTGCTTTTCGATTACTTCATTAAAGCTCTTTGTCTCAAAGGTCCGGCCAAAACATCAAACACGTAATCGGATAATTCTGTTTCCGACATCCCGTTTTGCTTTTCAACTGAAATAATATCGTGCATATAAACCCGCGAAATTCCGGGATGTGCATACCCCAACACCTGATCCGGATCCGAGAACATGTGGTAATGATCCAGAAAAGTAATCGGGACAATCGGAATCTGAGCATTCTTCGACAATTTGAATGCTCCTTCTTTGAAAGGTGCCATTTGCGGCAAATCAAAATCGGGAATTCCTCCTTCCGGAAAAATCACGATCGACCACCCATCTTTTATCGCATTCTTGGCCTGAATGAATGATTTCGCAGATTTTATCCGATCATTACGATAAACCGGAATATTCAATTTCTTAAAGAAAGTTTTCATCAGGGGATAACTCAAAATTTCGCTTTTCCCCATAAACAAAAACCGGTGGCGCGGCAAAAGGGAATACATGATAAAAATGTCGAAATATGAAGTATGATTGGAAACAATCAGGTATGGTCCTTTGGGTAGTTTCACTTTTCTCACGCGGTGCACCCAGATGAAACTCAGAATTCTCACCGTATAACTCCAAACTACATTAATCGGGAAACTCCATTTCCTCCAGGAAACGCGGGCCAGAGTAATGCAAATAAAAGGGTAGAAAAACAGCAGGGTTGTTACGAAGATCAGCCCGACGTACAACTTATAACATAAACTTAAGACTCCCAGGAACTGCTTCACCTCTCAAAAATAACGCTTCCATTGAAAAATCGGTAACAAAAAAACAGCCAATCTCGAAATTCTAAACAATTCATTCGATTAAGCGAAGAGAAACAAGTAAATTCGCAAAAAACAATTCAAATGTCACGAGTTCTTACAGGTATTCAAAGCACGGGCACTCCACACTTGGGGAATTTGCTTGGTGCAATCCTACCTGCTATTAAAATGTCGAAAGACCCTCAGAACGAGTCTTTTCTTTTTATAGCGAATTTACATTCTTTGACTCAGATCAAAGATTCCGGAATCATGCGTGAAAACACGTATTCTACAGCAGCTGTTTGGTTAGCTTGCGGGTTGAACCCTGAAAACACCACTTATTACAGACAAAGTGATGTAGCAGAAGTTTCGGAATTAATGTGGCATTTATTGTGTTTCTTTCCTTTCAAAAGATTGAGTTTGGCGCATGGTTTCAAGGATAAAGCAGATCGTTTGGACGATGTGAATTCCGGTCTTTTTACTTATCCGATGCTCATGGCCGCCGACATCCTGATTTACGATGCGGAATTGGTTCCCGTTGGTAAAGATCAGTTGCAGCATCTTGAATTCACACGTGATGTAGCCTCCAGATTCAATCATCAGATGGGAGAAACCTTTGTTCTTCCGGATGCGAAAATTGACGAAAACACGGAAATCGTTCCGGGAACGGACGGTGAAAAAATGAGTAAGTCAAGAGGTAACATTATCAATATTTTCCTGCCTGAAAAGGAGTTGAAAAAACAGGTCATGTCGATTATTACAGACAGTAAAGGATTGGAAGAACCAAAGGATCCGGACACCTGCAATATTTACAAAATCTACCGTCTTTTAGCTTCTGCTGAAGAAAATGAAAGCATGCGAAGCAAGTACCTCGCTGGCGGATTTGGTTACGGACATGCTAAAACGGCACTTTTGGAGTTGATCTTAACTAAATTTTCAACAGAAAGACAAAAATATAACGAATTGATGGCAGACAAGTCACAGATTGATAAAGCCTTAGAAATAGGGGCTTCTAAAGCAAGACTAATTGCTCAGGAGACACTAAAACGAGTTAGGAACAAAATCGGATACTAAAAATTTTTTTAATAAACTATACCGTTTAATCAAAAAGTACTATATTTGAATCAACTTATGTTACACCAACATAAACTACTCTTATTAAACCAACATGCTGAAGCTCCAATTATGGGGCTTTTGCCTTTTTAAGGAATGACCTCTCGAAAAAGCATACTTTAGTATATTTCTTCCAGGTTAGCGCAATTTGTTTTAAATGTTATTTTTGTGAATCACTACAACGGTACTTACTATGTTTAAACAGTTCATTCTTATTTCCTTGCTTGCTTTCGGTTTTGCTGGATGTTCGGATGATTCGGTAAATGTGGAAGATCTGAAAGCTATCGGAGGAGCCAGGTATGGAGGTGAATTTCGCTTCATGTCTTCTGAAAAAATAGAAGCATTATTTCCCCTTCAAGCTACTACTCTTTATACACAACGAATTACTTCCCAGATTTTTGACCCCATTTTGCGTCTCGATGCATCCGGATCCAAGGTGATTCCATCTGTTGCAGAAAGTTTCAGCATTTCACCCGACGGGAAATCCTATACTTTATCCATCCGAAAAGGTGTTTACTTCCATCCGGATGAATGTCTGGACGGAGAAGGCCGCGAATTGACTGCAGATGATGTGAAGTTTACGCTCGACATGGCTTGCAGCGGATTGAAAATAAACGAAGTCAGTTTCATGCTCCACGACCGCGTTGTGGGAGCTGCTGCCTATAACGATGCTACCAAAACACAATTGAAAGCCGGCGGAGTTTCAGGAATTAAAGTATTGAGCAAATACAAGCTCCGGATTGATCTGGTGGAAGCCTTTGCTGGTTTCGACAAATTGCTCACTTACTCTGGTTTTGGAGTTTTCCCCAAAGAAGCATACGATCTGTACAAAAATGATATCAAAAACCATCCTGTAGGAACAGGGCCCTTCATGCTGGAAGATTTTTCCGGAAAAGGACTCACCTTGAAACGCAATCCGAATTACTGGGCAAAAGACCAATTCGGGAATCAGCTTCCGTTCCTTGCAGAAATAGAATTGAGTTATACCAAAAACAAACGAAGTGAACTCATAGCTTTCAGAGAACGAAAAATAGACCTTGTATTGGAAATTCCCACGGAAGAAGTGGACAATATCTTAGGTTCTTTGCAGGAAGCTCAGGAAGGAAAGACGGTGAAACACAAAGTTGATTCCAAACAATCCTTTTCGGTTACTTTTTTGGGAATGTCTCAAAGAAATCCTGCTTTCAAGGATGTACGCGTCAGAAAAGCGATTAATCACGCTATCAACCGCGTAAATCTGGTAAATCACACCTTGCTTGGTGAAGGATATCCGGTTTTGAACGGATTCATTCCGAATACCGAGTTTTTCCCTGCAAACCGGGTGAAAGGACCTGATTACAATGTTGCAAAAGCCAAAACATTACTTGCGCAAGCAGGTTTCCCGAATGGAAACGGTTTCCCGATCATGACAATCTATGTGAGCGGAAACAAAGATGCTGCCAACCACTTGCTGGCAAAAGGTATTGCTCAGCAATTGAAAGAAAATCTGGGTATTTCGGTATTCGTAGAACTGATTGATTTTGAAACACGCAATCAGTATGTCAAATCCGGAAAGGCAAGTATGTGGGTTTCCGGTTGGATTGCTGACTATCCGGACGGAGAAAGTTTCCTGAGCATTTTCTACGGAAAATATGCAGCGATGAATTCCGAATTCATGAATCCTTTCAAATACAGAAGTCCGAAATTTGATGATTTGTACGACCGTATGAACAAAGAACAGGATCCGGACAAGCGTACAAACATCATGGTAGAGTGCGATCAACAGATTGTAGATGATGCTGTTGTGATTCCGCTCACAAACGATGATTTCATTACGATGATCAATTCCAGAGTTCGAAATTTTAAAACAAATTCATTGGAGAATTTAGATTTTTCCAATATCTTTATCAAAGAACCAAGAGGTTCGGAATAATCATTTTTTAATTAACTCTCAGCTTGCAAAAGTTAAGGCAGTCCGGGGCGGATTGCCTTTTTTTATTCTGTTAACACAATCTCAAAAATTTATTAACTTAGAATAAAAAGCATGGTGCTAAGTTTGCCACCATATTCATAAAACATGGTAAAGAGTCAGGAAACGCACGCATCAAAACACAAACATTTGTCAATGAAATACTTTAACCGCGAATTAAGTTGGCTCTCCTTCAACGACCGCGTTTTGCAAGAGGCTTTAGATGATGAAGTTCCGTTGGTGGAACGTTTGCGATTTCTGGGTATTTACTCGAATAATCTGGATGAATTTTACCGTGTGCGTGTGGCGAACATCAAACGCATGATTCAGCTTGGCGACCAAAAGGTTGAAGGATACAAAGGAACATCGGAAGAATTGTTTGAAGAAATCCGCAATGTGGTGATCAAACAACAACGCAAGTTTGAACATGCCTATGCCTCCATTCTTCATAAGCTTAAACTGAACGGAATTCGTCATTACGATGAAACAACCGTAAACGACAAGCAAAAAAGAGAACTGAAAAGCTATTTCTTTTCTTCTGTTATTCACGATATTGTTCCGGTTTTGCTGGACAAAAAAAGACCCTTTCCACGTTTAAGAGACAAGGCGATTTACCTTGCTGTGCGCATGGAATGGGATTACAAACGAAAAGCGCGCTTTGCACTGATCGAAGTTCCGAATTTGGTTTCCAGATTTTACATCCTGGAATCCGAGAAAGGAAAAGGTGTGATTCTGATTGATGATATTATTCGTTTGCATTTGGCAGACATCTTCCCTATTTTCTCTTTCGACACCATTGAAGCGTTTACTTTCAAATTTACCCGCGATGCCGAACTGAATCTGGATGATGACGTATCGATGTCTTTCATTGAGAAAATGGAAAAAAGCATCAAACAGCGCAAAAAAGGAGAACCCGTTCGGATGGTTTACGATCACCGGATGCCGCAGGATTTGCTGGAAATGCTGATTAAAAGTCTGAATCTGACTTCAGGAATCAACACTATTGCCGGAGGAAAGTATCACAATTTCAAGGATTTCATGAAATTTCCGGATTTTGGGAACAACGAATTCGTTTATCCAACTTACACGCCGGTAGATCATCCCAGTTTTCACAAGCAGCACAGTCTGATCAAGGTCATTCTGGAAAAGGATGTTCTATTGCATTACCCTTATCTCCGCTTTGATCACGTCGTAGATTTGCTTCGGGAAGCAGCCATTGATCCGAAAGTTTCCTCCATTAAGATCAACATCTACCGGGTTGCGCAAAACTCACAGGTAATGAACGCCCTGGTGAACGCCGTAAGAAACGGAAAAGACGTAACCGTGGTATTGGAACTCCAGGCCCGTTTTGACGAAGAAAACAACTTGTTCTGGTCTGAAAAAATGAAGGAAGAAGGTGCAAAAGTACTTTTCGGGCCGGAACACCTGAAAATTCATTCCAAACTGATACAAATCAAACGCCATTCCGATAAAAAAGAACAATTGATCACTTATGTCGGAACAGGAAACTTCAATGAACGCTCCGCACAGATTTATACGGATGTGGGACTTCTTACAGCCGATAAAAGGATTGCGGAAGAAGTACATCACGTATTTCACATGATGGAACATGTACTTCATCACCATCCCTTCAAAACACTGATCGTTTCACCCGTCAATGCACGCAGGAAATATGTCAGTCTGATCACTAACGAAACCAAAAATGCAAAGAAAGGCTTGCCTGCATTTATCCATATCAAGATCAACAATCTGGTGGATCCGCAATTGATCGATAAGTTGTATGAAGCTTCTCAAAGCGGTGTTAAGATCAAGTTATTGGTGCGCGGAATCTGCTGTCTGATTCCGGGAATCAAAGGTTTGAGTGAAAATATTGAGATTCTCAGCGTTGTGGATCGCTTTCTGGAACACACCCGGTTTCTGGTTTTCGGGAATAACAATAAACCGCTCTATTTCATTACGTCTGCAGACTGGATGGAACGAAACCTGGACAAACGCATTGAGGTAGGAACTCCTATTTACGATAAAGCCATTCAGGAACAGATCAAACTCATTTTCGCATTTCAGTGGAGCGATCGTGAAAAAGCACGGATCATAGACAAAATGCAGAAGAATAGTTACAAGGAAGCAAGCGGAAATGAAGCGATCATTCGTTCACAAGTGGAATTGCAGAATCATTACCGTCATTTAATTGAGATGAAAGACGCAGAAATGAAGCAAAATCCGTCACTCTGATCAGAATCCTTCTTTTTTGAGTTCGTCTGCGTAAGCTTTTGTAATCAGCGGAATGAAAATTTCTACTGAGACGCCTCCGCTTGATCGTTCCCGAATCAGGTACGAAGAACTTGTTTTATTGAGCTTATTCAATAAGTAAAGCCGGTCATTGATGATTTCAGAAGCTCTGGAAGAATCAATGGCTTTCAATCCTTTTCCGTTATCTTCAATAACGATAGCCAGTTCGTTCAATCCTTTCAACGAAAAACGCAGCTTCAGTTCTCCGCGCCGGTTCAAATTGGAAAATCCTTCCAAAACCGTACTTTCAACGAAAGGCTGCAGAATCATGGTCGGCAGGCAAACATTTGCAGGATCCAGATTTTCGTCGACCTCAAACGAAAAATCAAAAGCCTGTTTCGAACGATCTCTTTGAAGCGTCAGGTAGAAGGTTAGGAATTCAATTTCGCGGTCGAGCGTCATGAAATCATCGTGCGTGCTGTCCAATACCTGCTTCAGTAATTTGGAAAACGACTGAATTTGTTTTTTATAATCTGCTCCCTGATTGATGCTTTCGTTTTGAAGCTGATTCAAGGCATTGTAAATAAAATCCGGATTGATGCGGGCGCGATTCAAACGCTGTTGTATTTCCAGTCTTTTTTGCTTTTGCTTGATCGATTTCTGTCTGAAAACCATTAAAACATAAGCTGCAAGCAAGGCAAAAATGATACTTCCGACCAAAATCAGGCGCCATTTCAGGTTCCCGATTTGCTTTTGTTGCTGCAGCAAGCGCTTATCCTGTTCGTATTCCGCGTCGGATTTTTCTTTCCTTACCCGGTGATATTTTTCTTCCAATTGGCTCAAAGCACGGGCATTCTGGATTTTGACCACACTGTCTTTCATTTTAGACAAATCCTCAAATACCACCAAGGCTCTTTCGTACTCACCGCTCAGTTTTGCACAGTTGTAAAGCAATTCAAGGGCATTCGTCACGTCGTAAGGATCTCCCACTTTCTGGGCATAAACCAGATTGGAATCTGCAAACTGGTATGCCTTATCGTATCTTTTCAGTTCGAGGTAGATATCCGACATGTCTCCGTAAATCGCCCCACGTTCTTTCCAGTGATAATTCGAATTTGTTTGCTGCAATGCGCTGTCGAGATAAATCAGCGCCAAACGGAAATTTCGGTTGTAATATGCGTGGTCTTCAAACAAATTGTAGATCTGCAAATAGCTTTCCGTGTATTGGATTTTCTTTGCCAGAACAAACGAAAATGAAACGGCATTCAAAGCCGAATCCAAATAGTTTTTGTCCTTGTGAAGCTGGTACAATTTGTAATACCGCGCAGATAAGTCGGAAAGTAAATTGATTTTGGATTCGTTATCAGACAAAACCGTTACTACCGGATACGCGAGATTCGTATAGTATGTTGCCTTGTCTTTATCCTTCAATCTGCCGTAAGCCGCCGCCAAACCAAGATAGGCTCTCGACAACATAGCGTTGTTTCCCGCTTTCTGAAGAATGCGCACCGTTTTGGAATAACTCGATACGGAAGCTTCGTATTCTCCCTGAAGCATCAGCAAATCTCCAAGAGTCAGGTTGTTTTCGATATAACTTGCCGCTTTACAACGGATACTGTCTAAAATGAACTTTTCACGATCCAGACTTTTTCTGGCATCAGCAAACTGGCCGTTCTTAATTTGAACCTGTGCTTTTAATTGAAAGGAGAAAGCCAGACATCTTGGATTCTTATCCTTTTCCAGCGTTTTTGAAAACTTCCATAAGTTTATCGCCTGGTGCTTAGCCGTGCTGTCAAAATCACGCTGTGCAATGTAATCCTGCATGGATTCGCACGAGCATTTGGATTGTGCATGAAGAACTTCAGCAAAACCAATAAAGACCAGACAAATGAATAAACGTATCATATAGTTCTCGTTCAAAGTTAGCAAAAAACGACTTAAACTCATTTTACACCAAAAAGAAAAGGAGGTTAAATTCAACCTCCTTTTCCTTCGCTTTATTACTTATGATCTAAAATCGCTAAAAATTGACTGTTAATCCAAAGGTTAGCGGGTAAACTCCAACTGTTTTATCGGTATCAAACAGCGGAAGCAAGCTATAATTTGCAAATACCCCGATGTCTTTATAACCTAATTTCACAGCTGCGTCCAAACGGAAGGCATTTAATCCGTAAACACCTCTTGTTTTTGTTTTTTCTTTCGATTTGTCTTCTTCGATAACCTGTTTTGTGCTGGATCCGATTCTCACACCACCAATTACACCGGCAGCAAGATAAAATCCTTTGTCTGATTTACCGTTAGAACAAAATTCCAACATCAACGGAACTGTCAGGTAAACGGCTCTCAATTTATTCTTCCGGTAATCGTTCACCGTATCTTTTATCACCCACAAGGAATCAGAATTTGCATACAGCAAGTTGTTTTTTAACCCAATCTGTGTCCAGTTTAATCCTAAACCGGTAGTGACTCCGATGTAGTTTTTGTAGATTTTGAATTTGTATTCCGCAAAATTCAAATTCCAGCTAAAGGATTTTCCCGGATCATTTTCCCAGTGTTTGTCATTCGGGAAACCATTTCCCATTGCACTGTTCAGCAAAATTGTCGGTCCGAATTCCAATCCTGCCCAGTGAGCTTCAAAATGTTTCAACTCTTTTTCATCCGGAGCCGCATCAATCGTATCGGAATCTTCTTCCACATGATTTTTAATGATCAGAATCAACTTTTCTCTCAATTGGATTCGTGTCGTATCCGGCTCTTCTTTATTCTCTTTATTCTGACTATAACTGTAACCGAATATGAAGAATATAAATGTGATAAATAAACCTGTTCTCATATCTCTAAATTTTATTGCTTTCTGTTTCGCTTAGTACTTTGGGCTTTTCGAACATATGACCATCTCACTTCTCAATTTGTTACAGCAGGAAAGAAAAAAATCAGAGAAAAAAATTAAAACCCATAATTATCAGGTGGTTAGCTGTTATTCTTTTTTTAAATAATTTTTGAAAAAACAACTGTTTTATTTAATTTCACCTGGACGATCAGGAATGATCTTATTGAAAAACCCACCCGATTTTATCCAACCATCAGAAACTTTTGAATTCTTTATTCGTCTTTAGTATCAATTCTAAACTATTCAATCATGCGCCAAAAATTACTGTTATTGTTTTTTGTTCCCTTTCTCTCCCAGAGTCAAACCAACCTTTTTGATTCAACGGGTTCCAAATGGTACACCACTGAAGGATACTTTGTTACTGGTCCGGATATTGTGATCAATTCCGTTACCTACAAAGAACTTCACAAATCGAATCATCCGGATTTTTCAAATTTAGAATACGCCGGAGCTCTGCGGTACGAAGCCGCTTCTTCCAAGGTATTCTTCTTTCCCCCACTTGATTCCGATGGAACGGAGAAATTATTGTACGATTTCGATGTCAATCTTCAGGATACAATTACTGTTTTTAGCAACTTCTCAGGTTATTCTCCTGTCCGGGTGAAGGTAAATTCCATTTCAACCATTACAATAAACGCTCAGCAATTTCAAAAAATCGGACTGGAAGGAATCGATCAATCTTCAGGTTATAACGAAAGCTGGCAATTCGGAACAGGAAGCAATTCCGGAGTTTTGAATCCTGGTTTATCCGGTATAACGATCTTCGACGTTGACTATCCCCGACTGATTTGTTCGGAATTGGATACGATTTATTATCACGATCCGGCTTTCCTGACTTGTGTCAACGATCTCTCGGTTTCCGAAGTGAATGCAAATCAATTGGCGGTTTATCCTAAAAACAAGCAGATTCTGGTAGAAGGCCTCGCACTTGAAGATCTTCAGAAAGTTGTTTTCATAACCCTTTCCGGAAGCATCTTACCTGCTGAAAACATTCTTTCTACAGGAAAATCCGCGTTTCAGTTCGATATCCCGGAACAAGCAACAGGTTTACTCTTCGTACAATTACTTACAAACCGCAACGAATTCATCTCTTCCAAAGTGTTTATCACTCATTGAGATACCTTGTTGCCGGACTGGAAACAATGCTTTCTTAAAAAAATTATCTGAACGGCTGTAAAGCTCTCCGACATTCGTTAATTTTGCAGTTCAATTTTCAAGAACATGTATAGATCACACACGAATGGCGAATTACGCGCCACACACATCGGACAAGAAGTAACATTAGCCGGTTGGGTACAAAAATCCCGGGATTTGGGAGGAATGACTTTCGTTGACTTACGTGATCGCTACGGAATTACACAATTGGCTTTCAATCTGGAAGAAAACAGTGAATTGTGTTTGCAAGCCAGAAAATTGGGTCGTGAATTTGTGATTCAGGCCAAAGGAACCGTTATTGAAAGAAGCAGCAAAAATGCGAACCTTCCGACGGGAGAAATTGAAATTAAAGTTTCGGAGCTGACACTTTTGAACGCGGCAAAAACACCTCCTTTCACTATTGAAGACGATACGGACGGCGGAGAAGAACTGCGTGCACAATTCCGCTACCTGGATTTGAGAAGAAATCCGGTGCAGCAAAAATTGCGTCTGCGCAATCACGTTGCTTTGGAAACCCGCAAATTTTTGGATTCAAAAGGATTTTTGGATGTAGAAACTCCTTATTTGATCAAATCCACTCCGGAAGGAGCACGCGATTTTGTTGTTCCAAGCCGAATGAATCAGGGCGAGTTTTACGCTTTGCCGCAATCCCCTCAAACATTCAAGCAGTTGTTGATGGTTTCCGGTTTTGACCGTTATTATCAGATCGTGAAGTGTTTCCGTGATGAAGATTTGCGTGCCGACCGTCAGCCGGAGTTTACTCAGATTGACTGTGAAATGGCATTTGTGGAACAGGAAGATATTCTGAACATGTTTGAAGGTTTGATCAAACATTTGTTCCAAACCGTTCGCGGAATCACTTTTGAAGGGGATTTCCCGCGGATGACCTATGCCGAAGCAATGGCAACGTATGGTTCCGACAAACCGGATATCCGTTTCGGAATGAAATTCACCGACTTAAAAGAACTTTCCGCAGGGAAGAATTTTCCGGTATTTGACAATGCTGAAGCTGTAATCGGAATTGCAGTTCCGGGAGCAAGCGAATATACCCGCAAGCAATTGGACGAGATTACGGATTGGGTAAAACGTCCGCAAATCGGAGCTTTGGGCTTGGTTTACGTTAAATGTAACGCAGACGGAACATTCAAAAGTTCGGTAGATAAATTCTACGACGAAGCAACTTTGAAAACCTGGGCGGAAGCAAGCGGTGCAAAAGCCGGCGATCTGATCTTTGTTTTAAGCGGTGATTTGGACAAAACACGCAAGCAGATGAATGAATTGCGTTTGCGCATGGGAACAGAATCAGGTCTTCGCAAAGGTGACGATTTTAAACCTCTTTGGGTTCTTGACTTCCCATTATTGGAGTGGGACGAGGAAAACGGACGTTATCATGCGATGCATCACCCGTTCACTTCTCCGAAACCGGAAGATTTTAGTCTGATCGACACAGATCCGGGGAAAGTAAGAGCAAATGCTTATGACCTTGCAATGAACGGAGTTGAATTAGGTGGTGGATCAATTCGTATTCACGACCGCGCACTTCAATCACGTATGTTTGAATTGCTTGGATTTACTCCGGAACAAGCTCAGGATCAATTCGGGTTTTTATTGAACGCATTTGAATACGGAGCTCCTCCGCATGGTGGTTTGGCTTTCGGTTTAGACCGCTTGGTTGCAACCATGGGTGGTTCGGATTCTATCCGCGATTATATCGCATTCCCGAAGAACAACAGCGGAAGAGATGTGATGATCGACGCTCCGTCTGCTATTGATGAAGCACAATTGAAAGAATTGGGAATTAAATTGTAAAATATATAAATCAAAAAAAGTAGGCGCACCATGCATGGCGCGCCTACTTTTTTTATATTCCTTTTTTAATGAACCTTATTCCGGTCAAAGACCATATTGATCAACACACCAGCCAAAATCAGGATAACCCCCAGAATCAAATTCCACGAAAGGAACTCTCCAAAGCAGCAAACACTGATAATTACGGCAACAACCGGTTCCAAAGCTCCCATAATGGACGTTGGAGTTGATCCGATGTATTGGATGGCGTAAATCAAAGCAGTGATTGAAAAAACGGTTGTTACCAAAGCAAAAATCGAAATATGGAGAAACAAAGACGGTGAAGCTTCCAATGATCCGCCTAAAGAAAGTGTTTTGATCAAATAATATACCGACGAGAAAAGAAGCGAATAAAAGGTAATCTTCGTTCCGGAAACATTCAGCTTCGCCTTGTTGACAATGACCATGTAAACAGCATAAAACAAGGCACACAACACACACACCAAAAGTCCCAGAAAATTAATATTGAATTCGGACCCGTTCGTACTCAAAACCACGATCCCGGAGAAAGTAACCACCAAGGCAATGAGGGTAAACCGGGTGATCTTTTCTTTGAAAAACAAAGCCAGAATCAAAGCCACAAATACCGGATAGACGAAGAGAACCGTAGAAGCAATTCCCGGTGTCAGCAGATCATACCCTATGAACAAAAAGTCTGAGGACAAAGCATACAAAAGCCCGAGAACAAGTAAAATGAGAAATTCTGTTTTGTTAATTCTCAGAGATTCTCTTTTATAAAGCAAAAAGAGCAACAGGAAAAGAGCGGAAATTAAAAATCGGTAGAACAAAGTTGTGTCCAGAGGAAAATTCAACGCCTTTATGGGAAGAATAAAAAGGGGAATTAATCCATAAGAAACTGCTGAAACCAGCGCCAGCAAATACCCTTTTAACTTCATTGAATGTCTCCTCCCTATTTTAATTGAAAATGCAAAATTACAGGAAGAATGGATGCAAAGAAGCTATATTTCGTTAAAGAAATTTGGACTTACGGACCAATTTCAGATGATACAAAGAAGTGTTTTTCAATAATTCGTTATCCAAGGTTCTTTGAACCAACCCTTTAGGATGAAGTTCATATTCCATTCTTCTCACGGAATCGTTTAAAGAGCCTTGAGACAAAATCAGGATTTCGGTGTTTTTTTGTTTCACTTTTTTCCATTGTCCGCTGCAAACAATCGTTGCATCACCGTCTTCGGTTGCATTTTTATAGGTTTCCGTCAATCGGAAAATACCAAGCGTATCTCCTTTTACAACCAAACGCTGTTCTATCCCGCTGCAATCTTCGCAAGGAATATTTCCTTCATAAATCCGGAAAGTTTTGTAATCCTTATCGTGAATATACTTTTCTTCATCCTGCTTCGAAGAATCCGGTTTCCGCTTTTGTTTCACTTCTTCTCTGTGCTCAATACAAGAAGCATTCAAGAACAGACTTGAAATTATTGCAATACCCCAATAGTTAATTCGGTTGTTCATCCCACTCAATTATTAACTTACCAATTGTTTTGCCTTCTTCCAGCAAACGATGGGCTTTCGTGAATTCGCTTTGTTTGTAAACTCCTCCTACGACCGGTTGAATTTGCCCTAGTTTTACCATTTGTACCACCTCATTTAAACATTGAGTCAGTATCTGTGGTTTGAAGTCGGCTATCTTTAGCATATTGATACCAATGATGGATTTAGAACGCATCATTAACCCGATTGGTACAACAAATCCCATCTTTCTAACAAAATTAAGTGTTGAAAGGAGTCCCCACTTACCATTTGATAATTCAGAACCACCAAATAACACAAGTCTTCCACCGGTTCCCAAAAGACCCCAATCTTTCTTAAAGGTTGATCCGGCAACCGGGTTGAAGCTGACATCCAGTCGATCTTTGCCCAAAAGAGCAGAAATTTTCTCCGAATAATCTCCTTCTTTATAATTAATTACCTCATCGGCACCCAAATTGCGTACCAGAGTTTCCTTTTCTTTCGAACTGACTTTCGCAATGACATGTGCTCCTTTCATTTTGCAAAGCTGAATCAGTGCAGTTCCGACTCCACCTGCTGCTGCATGGATCAGAATGCGTTCTCCCGCATGTACATTCGCCGAACGGTGAACCATGTAATATGCCGTTACAAACTGAGTGGCCAAAGACAAGGCAACTCCGGCATCCATTTCGTCAATTACCGAAACAGCGTACTCTTCCGTAATGACGTGTTTTGAATATCCTCCGAAACGGCAAAATCCAACAACCCGCTTACCCAATAATGCAGCATCCACTTCGTTGCCAACCTGCGTGATCAATCCAACGACCTCATATCCGATTACGCAAGGCATTGGAGGAGCTTCCCGATACAAGCCCAAACGAGCCATCACATCTGCATAATTCAGCCCGAAAGCTTGTACCTCGATGAGAACCTGTTTCCCCTTCAATTCAGGCAAAGTGGTACTTCTCAACTCAAAGGCAGATTCGGCATTGCCCTTTTTCACCAAATGAAATGCTTCCGTTTGTTTCATATGCAAATTTAAAGTAAAAAGTTAGTGAGATTGTTCTGATTTCTGCCCTTGAAAGCTAAAAAGTGTTACTTTTAGTCAAACTTAAATTTGATACAATGGCAGCTACATTCCACTATCTGGTTCCAATTGATTTTACTCCCATCACTGAAAACGCTTTGGTTTTTGCTTTGGATGCAGCGAAGTACAATAAGGGTGATATTGTTTTATTGCATATCATTTCTCATGCTAAAGAACGAATTCCGGCTGAAAAACAGCTACGGGATCTGGCAGCCAAGTATCAAAATCCGGATGTGACTATTTCGACCCGCGTTGTGATTGGAAAAGTTTTGAGAGATATCGGACTTATTGCAGATTCAATCGGAGTGCAGCTGATCATTATGGGAACTCACAGTACTTCCATTTGGCAAAAAATCTTCGGAAGCCCTGCCCTATCCGTTATTTCAAACAGCAATGTTCCGATTATTCTTACGCAACAGGATACTTCTTTCCATAGAATCAAATCGATTGTAATGACCGTTGACCTTGCAAGAGAAAGTGTACAGGTAGTTCGCTATGCTTCCAGGGTTGCTCAAATCTTTAACTCCAAGATTTACTTGGTTGGCCAACGTTATGCCGATGAAGGTTTGATGAAAAAGATCGATGTGAATCTGAGAGTCGCAAACGGATATTTGCAGGAAAATGGTTTAGCAACAACCATTCATCTGTTAGACTCAAGTAATTTTGAGAAAAATCTGATTGAATATTGCCGTGAGGTAAAAGCGAACCTGTTGGCTGCTACACATTATCAGGATATGTTCTCCATCTTCTCAACCAATCTGGTTCAGAGTTTGGCAGAAAACGAACTTTCTATTCCGGTGATGACTTTTGACGGTGAAGACACTTCGTCAGGAGCGCAGTTCGGGTTTATTACACAATAATTAAAACGGTTTATTCCACCTTTTTATGGCAATGATAAAAAGGTGGGAACGTAAAGGGTCGTCCCAATCAAATTCCTTTTATAAGCAATACGATTTCTCCTTTGGGAGGTGTTTGTTGGAAGTGTTTTAAGACATCTTCTGCTTTTCCGCGCACAAATTGTTCGAAGAGCTTGCTGATCTCGCGGGCAACGCACACTTCTCTGTCTGCACCGAGGAAATTGACGCATTCTTCCAATGCTTTTACGATTCGGTGAGGTGATTCGTAGAGAACAACCGTTCTTTCTTCCTCTTTGTAAGAAAGCCATTTGGTTTGGCGTCCCTTTTTATGTGGTAAAAATCCTTCGTAAACAAAGCGATCACACGGAAAGCCACTTGCAACCAGCGCCGGAACAAAAGCCGTTGGGCCGGGAAGACAAGTAACTTCCAAACCGGCTTCAACACAAGCCCTTACCAGAAGGAAGCCCGGATCGGAAATAGCAGGTGTTCCCGCATCCGAAACAAGCACCGTACATTGATTTTCCCGAACCGTCTGAACGGAACGTTCCAATTGCTTATGCTCATTGTGTGCATGAAACGGGATAATTTGCTTTCCTGTAATTTCAAGATGTGAAAGCAGTTTTTTAGTGACACGTGTATCTTCGGAATAGATCAACTCTGCTTCTTTCAACAAGCGGATTGCTCTTAAAGTAATATCTTCCAGATTTCCAACCGGAGTCGGAACAACAAATAACACACCCATTCTGTTTTTTGATTTTTAACGTGTTAATACCACGTAGTCCTGCAGGACCGTTTTTAAGAACTCCATTCGTTTCGCGGGAGTTTCGGTAAGCCCCATCAAACGAGACGTTTCATCTGCCAATTCAATGGCAAATTCCTTGTTTGCCTCATTCGGATAGCGCTGTACTCTTAAAATCGTATTCTTGATCAACAACATGTCTTCGTCCGAGAAGCGAATCACATTGGGATAAGTAGGAACGTGAGTATCCGAATTCTTAATGGACAAAACATCTTTCAAACCATACAATTGCGTATCCTTTACTTTGATCACAACCGTATCTGCCATGATATCTCCGATTCGCTGTCTTTTCTCCGTCGTTCCGGCAACCAGTAAGGCAAGAAATCCGAATCCTCCAACCCAGATATCCACGATTCTGAAAATCCAACGCGTGAAATATTCTCTCAAACCGGCTGTTTCACCGTTGCTTTTCACCACCCGGATTCCCATAATCAACTTTCCTAAAGAACGCCCGTTTGTAAAATACTCGATGACCGGAGAATACAAAAGCCATGGCAGACGAATGAGAAAAGCCGTCAGAAAAGAATCCCTGTTTGCTCTGGAATTAAAATCCAGGTCGAACAAATTGTGATTGATAAAATAACTTGCAATCAGAAAATAGATGCATAGGAAAACCAAATCTAAAAACGCCGCAACAGCTCTATAAACAGGGCTTGCCAGTTCATAATCAATCGTAACGAATTGCGAGGTAGTGAAAGAAATTGTCTTCATTTGGTTTTAGATCTTACACCGAAAATACAAATTATCGGAACAAACTTCGTTATTTCAGAATAATCTGAATCGGAAGGTGATCGGAATATCCACCGTAATAGTTGCTTCCGCCGTATGTTGTGGACGGTTTTTTACTTCCGTCTTTCTGTGTGAAAAGCAATTTTTCTTCATACACGATTATTCCGTCGTTCGGCTCCAGTTTAATTCCGTTGGTTCCTTTGTAGATTGCCGATGAAATAATGAAATGATCCAAAACTCCCCATTGTCCTTTGAAACTGTGAGTTCCTTTTCCGGCTTTGTGATCGTCAGCAAACAAATCCACCAGATCTGCTGTTTTATCCGTCACTTCTTTTGCTTTCAATACATCGTGAATGGATTTATTGTCCGGATGATCGTTGAAATCTCCCATCAAAACGATGTTTGCCTTCGGATCAGCTTTCAGAATTTCATCCACTTTTGCACGTGCAACGGTTGCTGCCTGAATTCTTCTGATTTCAGATTCGCCTTCACCACCTCTTCTTGACGGCCAGTGATTCACAAACAGGTGAATGATCTTTCCGCCCTGCAATTGTCCTTTCACATACAACACATCGCGTGTTTTGAAATCCGGAATAGAATCAATCGAAACAGTCAGGTTTTCCATTGAAATCAACTTGAAGCAACTCTGATCGTAAAGTAATCCGCAATCAATTCCTCTTGCATCGGGAGAATCTTTGTGTGCAATTCCATAATTGGTTTTTGCCAGACGTCCGTGATTCTTCAAATCGGTCAAAACTCCTTTGTTCTCAATTTCCACCAATCCAATTACAATCGGATTTTCTGTCAGATTCATCGTAATAGCTTCTACCAAACGATCTAACTTGGTATTATATCTCTCAGAATTCCATTTCAATTTTCCGGAAGGAAGAAATTCTTCGTCAATCACATTCGGATTGTCGATGGTATCGAACAAATTCTCTACGTTATAGGAAACGATTGCACGTTTGTGAAAAGTTTTAAGAGAACTCTTAGGCCCTTTTTGTGCATACACTCCTACCGAAGAAATGAATAATGCAAATGAGAAGAAAATGATCTTTTTCATGAAATTCTATGTGTTTTTAATATTCTAAACTGAATTGGTTCAATTCTAACAAACATGAAGCCAATAAATCAATACTTGCCTGAATATCTTCTTTGTGTGCCATTTCTATCACCTGATGCAAATGTCTTGTCGGAATGGAAACTGCTCCTGCAATGGAACCTCCCGGAGACATGCGTTGAATTCCTGCTGTATCAGTTCCGCCTGCAGTCAGAATTTCGGGCTGCCATTTAATTTGATTGCGGTCTGCAACCTGTTTCATATAGCGAACCATTCTCGGATCACAAATCGTTGAAGCATCCATAATCTTAATTGCAGTTCCTTCGCCCAGTTTGGTAATCTGCTCATGAGCTGCTGCTCCCGGCAAATCGAACGCAATGGTTGTATCCAAACCAAATCCAAAGAACGGTTTGATATTCAAACTTGCCACATTTGCTCCACGGATTCCTACTTCTTCCTGAACGGTGAAAACCATGTAAACATCATTCGGAAGCTCTTTACCTTTCAACAATTTCAGCACTTCAATTGCAATGAATACTGCCAAACGGTTATCAAGTGATTTGCAATTGAAACAATCACCCATTTCGATAAATTCTCTTTCTCTTGTGATCGCATCACCGATGGAAACCAATTCTTTTACTTTTTCAGCAGGCAAACCTGTATCCACAAAATAGTCAGAAAGTTTTGCCACCTTGTTTCGTTCATCCTGAGTCATGACATGAATCGGTTTCGAAGCCATTACTCCGATCACATCTTCTTTCCCATGAATAATCACCCGCTGAGCAGTCAGTGTTTTGGGATCAAAACCACCCAGAGTTGTGAAACGAATAAATCCTTTGTCATCAATATGTGTCACCATGAATCCGATTTCATCCATATGTGCTCCAACCATTACGGATTTATCCGACTTTCCTCTTCGGATAGCGTATACATTTCCCATGTTATCAACCTCCACTTCATCACAAAGCGATTCGATTTCACGCAGAACTACCTTTCTTACCCGCTCTTCATGTCCCGGTGCACCAGGTGTTTTACATATTTCTGCTAAGAGTTTTTTATTCATTTGAAGGATTTTGCCTCAAAAATAATAGAATTCCAGGTGCTTCAGTCTATTCTTTGATTTAAAGAATTTAGAAATAAGTGTTAAATCTTTCTACCCTTAAAAAATTAACAAAATCTATTTTCAACCAAAGTATGATGCGGGCCTGGTAATTTAGATTCCGTGAAATATGCAGCTAAATCGATTATTTAAAAACTCATTTGGAGCTCATTATGAATTCTTCGTCTGCAAACACCCACAAATTGATTGTTTCTACAAATCCTTGTAATAGTCCCTGATTAAAAAATAGAATTCCTATCGAATAAAACCATTAAATTTGCTTTATTAACCCGATTCTAAGAGAATCTTAAAACACAAACTATGAAAAGAATTTTACTTAGTTTATCCCTACTGACACTCACCTTGCAAGCATCTGCCCAGACTCAGATTGATAATAGCAGCTTCGAGGCTTGGGAAAATCTTGGACAAGATGAAGTAGAGCCGACAAACTGGAATAGCTTTATGAATGCCGTAACTACTTTTATAACTAGTGCTGCTAAAGCTAAGCAAGTAGATCGCAGTACGGATATTCGTCCCGGAACATCAGGTACTTATTCTGCAAGAATATGGTCAAGAGATGTTGGAGGAATTGCTATAGCTAATGGAAATCTAACCTTGGGTAGAATATATGCTGAGAGTATCTCGCCGACTAATGCGGCTAACCATAATAGAACTATTACCACAGACGCCTTGTATTCTGAAAATTTTAATGACACGCCAGATTCCATTGTTGTGTGGTTAAAATACGTTCCTATTAATACGAGCAGCCAGGCAAGAGTAAGTTGCATGATTCATACGAATGTTAATTTTAAAGATCCGAATGACACGTTAAGTACAACTACATTAAAGGCGAAAGCAACCAGAGCTGTATCGTATACTAATGGCGGTTGGCAAAGGGTTTCAATACCATTTTCAGCAGTAAATGCATCTTTGACATCTGCGTATATCATCGTTACGTTTACCACTAATAAAACTCCTGGAGGAGGAAGTGCAAATGATCAATTGTTTATTGATGACCTGGAATTAATTTATGTACCTAAAGCAAATTTCACCGCTAGTGGAACATCTGTTTGTGAAGGTGGTTCTTTGAGCTTTACAAATACTTCTACAAACTATCCGGCAACTTATTCCTGGAACTTTGGAGACGGTACTCCTGCGGTTACCACTGCAAACGCAACACATACATTTGCAACTGCAGGTACATACAATGTTGTTTTAACAGCTACTAATCAGTGGGGATCTAAAACTTCCAGCCCGGTTGTTGTAACAGTAAATAATCAATTGGATGCGACATTCAGCTACAGCAATGCAACATATTGTTCAAATGCTGGAAATCAAACACCAACAGTTGTTGATGCGGGAACATTTACTGCAACACCAGCGGGTTTATCTATCAATGCTACAACTGGAGTTGTTGATTTAGCAGCAAGTACAGCAGGAACTTACACTATTACAAACACTGCTTCCGGTGCGTGTCCCGATACAAAGACTACCAGCATTACAATTAATGCTGCTGCAAATTCAGCGTTTAATTATCCATCCAATACAATCTGTATTTCAGACGGTAATCAGACACCTCTAACAGCTCAAGCCGGAACATTCAGTGCTACACCTGCAGGTTTAACGTTTGTTAGTACTACAACGGGAGAAATCGATGTTGATAACAGTACAGCCGGAACTTACACCATTACTTATTCAGTACCTGGAATCTGTCCTTCTACAACAAATGTGAACGTAACACTTACTTCAACTCCTGATGCTACATTTACTTATGGTCAGGGAGCTTATTGTTCTGATGCTACAGACCCGGCACCGGTTTTCGGAGCAGGAGCAAGTGGCGGGGTATTTTCTGCTTCACCAAGTGGTCTGACAATCAATTCCAATTCCGGATTGATCGATTTATCCACATCTACTGCGGGATCATATACTGTAACAAATGATATTGCTGCTGTTGGAAGTTGTGCCGCATCTTCTGAAACATTTACTGTTGTTGTAAATGCATTGCCAAATGTAACCTTAGCTGCTCTTACGGATGTATGTATCTACCACAATGCTTTTACTTTGACTGGCGGAGCACCTGCAGGAGGTTCTTACTCAGGAACAGGAGTTACTGCGGGTTCATTCAACCCGGCAACTGCAGGATTAGGAACAAAAACAATTACGTATTCTTATACTGATGCAAATAACTGTTCAAACACTGCAACCAACACTATTTTGGTTGACGAGTGTTTAGGATTGGAGGACAACACGCTTTCAGCTGTTTCAGTTTATCCAAATCCAACGGACGGAAAATTGACTTTGTCTGGTCTTTCTGAAGAAACAGCATTTAAAGTGATTTCTATTTCGAGGCAAGTAGTATTGAACGGAAATGTTTCAAATACTGCTGATACGATTGATTTGTCTCGATTTGAAAACGGTATTTACGTTATTCAATTAACTCAGGGACAAGCGATTCAAACAATTCGCATCGTTAAGAAATAATAATTTCATACCTTTGTCGTGTAACCACCATTCTTTATCAGGATGGTGGTTCACTTTTTAATACTGCATTTATGAAATACTTGCTATCCATCTTATTACTTACAACTTCTTCTTTCATTTTTGCTCAAACCGGCCGCATTACGGGAAAGGTTCGTGACCTACAGGGCGAAGCTGTTGTCGGAGCATCTCTTTTTGTAAAGACTACCCAGTTGTATGGAGCAAGCTCTGACGAGAATGGTCAGTTTGTGCTGGAACTTCCGGTAGGTGTCTACAACCTGATTTGCAGAATGGACGGTATGAATACGGACACCATTCAAATCAACGTAACAGAAAATGGCCTGATTGAATTGGATATTCCAATGGAGGAAATCTCAACAGTATTAGATGTAGTAGAAATAAAGGTAGGAAAATTCGATAAGCCTCTGGAAGATCAAACGGTTTCGATGGAGGTCTTAAAACCAAAACTAATTGAAAGCAAAAACACCCGTAGTATTGAAACGGTTTTGGATCAGACTCCGGGATTAAATATTTTAGACGGAGAACCCCAAATTCGCGGAGGAAGTGGCTTTACTTTCGGAGTTGGTTCTAAAGTTGCCGTAATGGTCGATGATATGCCGATGCTTTCAGGGGATGCAGGTAGACCGGAATGGGGATTTATTCCTGTGGAAAATATCAGCCAGGTTGAAGTAATCAAAGGCGCTGCATCTGTACTTTCAGGTAGTTCTGCATTATCCGGCTCTATTAATATTCGGACAGCTTATCCCACCTCAAAACCTTTAACCAAAGTCATTCTATATTCCGGCTTGTACAGCACTCCATCTCAAGATGGTTCAAAATGGTATGACGATACCCCACTAATTGCCGGTACAACTTTTTTACATTCAAGGAAATACAAGCAATGGGACATTGTAGTTGGGGGGAACTTCAATTATGATCACGGGTATATCGGACCTGCAATAGCTGACTCTGGCGTTTGGGCTGATACTATTACCAATTTCACCAACAAACAAATGGTTAGCAAACGTGCGCGTTTGAATTTTAATTTATCTCGTCGCGATAAAAAAATTAAGGGTTTACAATATGGAGTCAATGGAAATTTCATGATTCAGGAAACCAATATGGCTTTGGCTTGGTTAAATGACACCAACGGATTATTCAGGCTTTATCCCGGTGCTGGATTCTTGCAAAAACAATTGATTTTCAATATTGATCCTTATGTTACTTATTCAAGTAAACGCGGAGCAAAACACAGTCTGAGAACACGTATTTTCAGAACTGTCAATGAAATGTCCGCCAATCAGAGTAACCAGGCAACTGTATTATATGGTGATTATCAATTCCGAAACACACTAAAACAAATTATTTCTGTTGATTTTGTTGGTGGAATTACTGCCCAGCATACCCATTCCTATGCAAATATTTATGTCGGTTCAGGAAGACCGGTAAACCAACTATTAAATCTTTCCGCTTATGCGCAGGCAGAAAAAAAATTCTGGAAACGCTTAACTATATCTGTTGGAGGCCGTTTGGAATATTTCCAATTGAATGATACCGTTACAGCATTAAAACCTATTTTCCGTGCGGGAACTAATTTCAAACTGACCAAGGCAACATTTTTGAGGGCTTCCTATGGACAGGGTTATCGTTTTCCAACTATCACAGAACGATTCATCAGCACGGGTGTCGGGAATTTTGGTGTATTTCCAAATCCGAGCCTAAAGCCTGAGTCAAGCTGGAATGCAGAGTTTGGTGTCAAACAAGGTTTCAAAATCGGTCCTATAATGAGTTTTATCGATGTTGCAGCATTTTGGCAGGAATATCAAAACACCATTGAATATACATTTGGAATTTGGAAACCTTTATTGACAAATCTATCTAATTCCTTCGGTTTCAAATTTTTGAATACCGGAAACTCGCAAGTTAAAGGTCTCGACGCATCTCTTGCAGGAACTGTAAATATTGGGAAGAAAAGTGACTTGACATTTTTATGCGGATATACCTTCATTAAACCTATAACTAAGTCACCGGAATATATTTATGGGGGTGATGCCTATGATAATAAATACTCATATAATACTACATCTCTGGACTCCAATTCACGAGTTTTGAAGTATCGTTTCCTCCACAATTTGAAAATTGATATGGAATACACTTTACTTAAGACATTCTCTATTGGATTTAGTGCAAAGTATTATTCGAAGATTGTTAATATGGACGCAATAATCAAAGAATTTGAGCTTGCTACTGAACAAATTGCAGTTATTCAAGACATTCGTTACATGGATTTCTTCAATTCTCACCGTAACGGTAACTGGATCTTTGATGCACGTATTTCCTATTTATTGAAAGACAAACACCGTTTTGCAATTATCGGAAGCAACATTCTGAACAAAACGTATTCTCTGAGACCATTGAAGGTTGAAGCTCCAAGAACCGTGATGTTGCAGTATACGCTGAAATTAGGAGGAGATTAATGTTTATCGAAACACTTTAGGATGTACTTTTGTGAAAAAACAAGATGCGCGTTCTAATTGTTGGTCTCATTTTCGTAGTCGGAGTTGTTGTTGCGTATATCTTCACGAAACCGGAAGATAAGCCTTTGAAAATCTATAATCCCATTGACGTGGAATCGGAAATGGTGGAAAAAGATCTGGCACGGAAAGGATTCGGTCATACCATTCAGGAGTTTTCATTTACGGATCAAAGCGGAATCCAATACGGATCGAAAGATTTGAAAGGAAAGATCTACGTTGCCGAGTATTTTTTCACAACCTGCGGAACCATTTGTCCGAGAATGAATGCAGAAATGCAGCGCGTTCAGGCAGCTTACAAAGGAAACGACCAATTCAAAATCCTCAGTTTTACTGTCAATCCCGAAACAGATTCTGTTGCTCAAATGAAAATGTATGCGGATGGTCATGGCGCTGATCCCAAACAATGGCACTTTCTGACAGGTGAAAAAACCGATCTGTACAAACTTGCCAGACGCAGTTTTTTTGTATTGAAACCTGCTGAAGCAGCTAATCAGGGAGATGTCGGTTCGGATTTCATTCACACCAATTACTTTGTTTTGGTGGATACACAAAAGCGCATCAGAGGCTATTACGACGGAACGGATTCCAAAGAAGTAGACAAGCTTATCGGCGATATCGGAAAATTACTTGAAGAAGAGAAGTAAAACGGGCTTTGAGCTATAACGAATTAGTTAATTCACGCTTCACACAAGGTTAAAAATACCATCATAAGCGAATTCTAGTTATTTTCGGCGAAGTAATCGAAAAAGCAATCCATGCAAACTAAAAAAACTAACTACGGAGCATTAACCGTTCTTACCACAGTATTCTTCTTTTGGGGATTCATTGCCGCAGGAAACAGCGTCTTCATACCGTTTTGTAAACATTACTTTGGGTTGGATCAATTCCAAAGCCAGTTGATAGATTTTGCCTTCTATGGAGCGTATTATCTGGGAGCACTTGGTTTATTTGTATTCAGTACCGTATCCGGAAAAGATCTTGTTTCAAACTGGGGCTACAAAAAAGGAATCGTCTACGGATTGCTCTTCTCCGCTTTGGGTGCTGCAACGATGATTATTTCTGTGTATCTGAACGTGTTTTCAGCCATGTTATTCGGATTATTCATTGTTGCCTTAGGGTTTTCCTTACAACAAACCGCAGCCAATCCATTCATGATTGCATTGGGAGATGAAAAAACCGGAAGTAATCGCATCAATCTGGGCGGCGGAATCAATAGTTTCGGAACAACACTTGGTCCTTTAGTTGTTGCATTTGCTCTCTTCGGTACTTCTGCTGCAATCGATGATGAAATGATCGAAAGTCTGAGTCTCAGCAAGGTTGTTATTCTTTATGCCGGAGTTGGTTGTTTGTTTTTGGGTGTTGCTGCTTTATTCGGTTTTTCCAAAACTCTTCCGAGCGGAAAACTGGAAACAGAGGAACATTCAACCGCAGACAGCTCCATTCGTCCAAAAAAGACCATGGTGACCATGTTGGTTGTAACCGGTTTATTGATAGCATGTTTTTCTCCTGTTTTCAGCAGTTACAGATCTGACGAAGCAAAACAATTGGTAGAATTAAAAGGTGATTTGGAACAATTAACCATCGGTGAAGACAACAAACCCATCAAAGTTCTGACAGCAGAGCAGCAGCAAACAAAGAAAGAAATCGAGCTTGAAATCAAAAAAATCTCCGGACCTCTAGAGAAAAACCGTATGATTTGGCTCTCAGCCGGAATTTTGGTTGTTCTTGGCGGAATTTTATTTGCTAATCGTTCTGCGAAAAAGAACGAAAACGGTTGGGGCGCTATGAAATACCCACAATTGAGTTTGGGAATGCTTGCGATTTTCGTTTATGTGGGTGTGGAAGTTGCTATAGGAAGTAACTTGAGTGAATTATTGAAACAACCTGCATTTGGCGGACTGGAATCTTCTGAAACCACTCCTTTCATTGCCATGTATTGGGGAAGTTTGATGATTGGCCGTTGGTCCGGATCAATCAATGCATTCAACCTTTCCGATCAAACGAAATTAATCCTGAAATTCATCGTTCCATTAATTGCCTTTGGAATCATTCTGGGCATCTTCAAATTATACGGTTACAACATTGATATGCTTTACTGGTACATCATTTGTGTACTCATCCAAATCTGCGCATTTTATTTAACGAATGACAAGCCTGCCCGTTCACTTGCCGTGTTCGGAGGTCTTGGCTTACTGTGTGTCCTTATTGGTTTGAATACTTCCGGGATGGTTTCCATCTATTCATTCTTAAGTGCAGGGCTTTTCTGTTCCATTATGTGGCCATGTATCTTCTCTCTTTCTCTTGCAGGATTGGGGAAACATCAGGCACAAGGTTCCGGATTTTTAGTCATGATGATTTTGGGTGGTGGATTGATCCCTCCTATTCAGGGTAAATTATCCGACATCATTGGAATCCAACCTTCATTCATTGTCGGAGCAGTTTGTTTCGCATACATCACATTCTTTGCAATTTTCGTAAATAAACTCCTCAAAAAACAGGGGATTTCTCTGGACAGCGAGGCAGCAAGCCATTAAATTTTTGATCCAAAAAAAAGAAAAAGCGGCAGAAATGTCGCTTTTTTTGGTTCCAACTCAGGCTGATGCTCACTTTTCTAAAATAATCTATATTGTTTCTAAATAAGGTCAAACGTTGATTTAGGTTGTTCTAGCTATTAAATTTGTAACGTTTGAAACATTTTTTAAAATACTATGAGTAAATCTGGAATATTTACGTCCTCAATAGCAAAGAAGTATTGGATGGCTCTAACCGGGCTTTTTCTGATAACCTTTCTTATCGGACACTTGTTGGGAAACCTTCAACTAATTACAAAAACAGGTGAAGAAGGTCGACGCGCATTCAACGAGTACGCCTACTTCATGGGTCATAACATCTTCATCAAGATTTTGGCTTACGCTACTTACATCTCTATTTTGGCTCATGCCTTCCTTGGATTGTATCTGGCAGTGAAGAACAAGCAGGCTCGTCCGAAAAATTACGCTTACAACAAGCCAAGTGCCAATTCCGGAACGGCTTCCCGTTACATGGCTATTTTGGGTACGATCATTTTGGTGTTCATTTGTACTCACATGGCAAACTTCTGGTACAAGCAAAAAATTGCTGAAACAGTTCCGTTGCATTACGTTGAAGTGAAGAAAGTACAACAGGGACAAGACCCAATGACCGGTCAGCAGATGTCTCAGGAGTATACGGAAATTCAGGCCCTTACAACTATGGGTGTTTATATCCCGGTTGGATACATCAATCCGCAAACCAACGAAAAAGAAATTCAGGTTAAATCAGACGGAACCAAATTCAAGGATCCTCAAAGCGGTTTGGTTGCAGCTGAAGGTTACCGCGACTTGCATACGGTTGTCATGAACTTCTTCGGACAATCTGAGCAAGGTCAGCCAACGAATCAATACGCACTTTGGGCAGTTATCCTATACGTTATCTCCATGTTCGTTTTGATGTTCCACTTATGGCACGGATTCGCTTCCGCATTCCAATCTTTGGGATTGAACCACAAAAAATACAACGGGCTGATCTCGTTCGTTGGTAAAGCATTTGCAATTGTAGTTCCTTTGGCATTCGCGATTATTCCAGTTATGATTTATTTAAATAGATAACATTCAAAAAAGCACTTTATGTCTATTCTAGATTCAAAAATACCAGAAGGCCACATTTCAAAAAAATGGACCGACTACAAAGATCACTTACGCCTGGTTGCACCTAATAACCGTCCGAAAATTGACGTGATTGTTGTTGGAACAGGTTTAGCCGGAGCTTCTGCAGCGGCATCTCTTGGAGAAATGGGATACAATGTGAAAGCATTCTGTTTCCAGGATTCTCCTCGTCGTGCACACTCCATTGCAGCTCAGGGAGGTATCAACGCAGCAAAAAATTACCAAAACGACGGTGACTCGATTTACCGTTTATTCTACGATACAATCAAAGGTGGTGACTACCGTGCGCGTGAAGCAAACGTTCACCGTTTGGCAGAAGTATCCGGAAATATCATCGATCAATGTGTTGCTCAGGGTGTTCCTTTTGCACGTGAATACGGAGGTTTGCTAGACAACCGTTCTTTCGGTGGTACTCAGGTACAACGTACATTCTACGCCGCAGGACAAACCGGACAACAGTTATTGTTAGGAGCATATTCAGCGCTTTCCCGCCAAATCGGTTTGGGGAATGTTCAGATGTACAACCGTCATGAAATGCTGGATTTGGTGAAAGTAGACGGAAAAGCCCGCGGAATTATTGCGCGTAACTTAATTACCGGTGAAATCGAGCGTCATTCAGCGCACGCTGTGATTCTTTGTACAGGTGGTTACGGAAACGTTTATTTCCTTTCTACCAATGCAATGGGATCTAACGTAACAGCAGCATGGAAAGCTCACAAACGTGGTGCTTACTTCGCAAATCCTTGTTACGTACAAATTCACCCGACTTGTATTCCGGTACACGGTACAAACCAATCGAAACTGACTTTGATGTCAGAATCATTGCGTAACTCAGGTCGTATTTGGGTTCCGAAGAAAAAAGAAGATGCTGAAGCAATTCGTGCAGGTAAAATGAAACCGACGGATATTGCTGAAGAAGATAGAGATTATTATTTGGAGCGTCGTTATCCTGCATTTGGAAACCTGGTTCCGCGTGACGTTGCTTCCCGTGCTGCGAAAGAGCGTTGTGATGCAGGTTTCGGAATTGAGGCAAATGATACGATGGAAGGTGTTTACCTGGATTTCTCAGCTGAGATTAAATCTAAAGGGAAACAAGCGGCTCATACTTCAGGAAATCACAATCCAAGTGAAGAAGAAATTATCAAGTTGGGTAAAAAATGGGTGGAAGAGAAATACGGAAACTTGTTCCAGATGTATGAAAAAATTACAGATGAGAACCCGTATGAAACTCCAATGAAAATTTATCCTGCGGTCCACTACACGATGGGTGGGGTTTGGGTTGATTACAACTTGCAATCTACTATTCCGGGATGTTTCGTGGCAGGTGAGGCAAACTTCTCAGATCATGGTGCGAACCGTTTGGGAGCTTCTGCTTTGATGCAAGGATTGGCTGACGGATATTTCGTAGTTCCTTACACTGTTTCAGATTATTTGGCGGGAGATATCCGTACCGGAAAAATCTCAACGGATTTGCCGGAATTTGAAGAGGCAGAAAACTACGTGAAAGATATGATTTCGAAATTCCTGACTAACAACGGATCGAAAACAGTTGACCATTTCCACAAACGTTTGGGACACATCATGTGGAACAAAGTAGGAATGGGTCGAAATGCACAAGGTTTAACTGAGGCTATTTCAGAAATCGCCGCTTTACGTGAAGAGTTCTACAAAGAAGTTTACGTTCCGGGTGATGCAAATGAATTGAATCCTGAATTGGAAAAAGCACTTCGCGTTGCTGACTTCATGGAATTGGGTCAATTGATGGCTAGAGATGCTTTGCAGCGTAACGAATCATGTGGTGGACACTTCCGTGAAGAATATCAGGATTCGGAAGGTGAAACTTTGCGTGATGACGAAAACTTCAACTTCGTTGGAGCTTGGGAATACAAAGGAATGGACATTAACCAATCCGAGTTACACAAAGAAGTATTGAACTACGAGTACATTAAGATAGCAGCAAGAAATTATAAATAATCAGGTTTTTGGCAGGCACGCAATGCATCGCGTACCTATCAAAAAACCGATTCATAAACATTAGAGTTATGGCATCAAAAACAATCAATATAAACCTGAAGATTTGGCGTCAAAAGAACGTGAATTCGAAAGGAAGTATGGAAACATACAAACTGGACAATGTTTCAACAGACAGTTCATTCCTGGAAATGTTGGATCAATTGAACGAACAATTGGTGAATGAGCGCAAAGAACCGATCGCATTTGACCACGATTGTCGTGAGGGAATTTGCGGAATGTGTTCTTTATACATCAACGGTGAGGCACACGGCCCGGATCGCGCTGTTACAACCTGTCAGTTGCATATGCGTAAATTCAAGGACGGAGAAACTATTTACGTAGAGCCATGGAGAGCAAAAGCATTCCCGGTAATCAAGGATTTGGTTGTTGACCGTTCGGCATTTGACCGCATTCAACAAGCCGGAGGATTCGTTTCCGTAAACACTTCCGGACGCACCATGGATGCAAATGCTATTCCGATCGGAAAAGCAGAAGCTGACAAGGCGTTTGAAGCTGCAACTTGTATCGGTTGTGGTGCTTGTGTGGCATCTTGTAAAAATGCATCTGCCATGCTATTCGTTTCCGCGAAAGTATCTCAATTGGCTTTATTGCCGCAAGGACAAGTTGAAGCACAGCAACGCGTTTTGAACATGGTGAAGCAAATGGACGAAGAAGGTTTCGGAAATTGCACAAACACAGGAGCTTGTGCTGTTGAATGTCCGAAAGAAATCTCTTTGGAGAACATTGCACGCATGAATCGTGAATATTTAAAAGCAATGGTTGCAGCTGACTAATTAAGCTGTAACCCCAGTAAATACAAAAGCTCTCTTCACGGGGAGCTTTTTTTTGTTTTCTAAACTGACAATCAATTTATAAGAGAATTCAACTTTATAGTTTAAAAATTTTTTATTTGTTAATTTTTCCTTAATTTAGGGCATCTTTAATTTACTTATGTTATGAAAAAACTATTACTTTCCCTTGGATTGGTAATGGTAGGTTCAACAGCAATGTCACAAGTGATATTCTCTGTTGAAGCGCCTGCATCTATCGAAGGTTTTTATGATTTCACCAGTAATGGTGATGGAAGCAACTGGGGTCTGCAGACTTTAGTTGGATTTACTCCTGTTTTAGACACGGTTGTAATTGCCAATGACGGAACAAGCGGAGTTAACGCTCAGGGAAACCCTGCCTCTGCAACCGGATGTAACCCTTTGGGTGCAGGAAGTTTGGCAGGAAAAGTAGCGATGGTTTATCGTGGTGATGGTGCAGCAACTCCTATCGGAGCTTGTGGTTTTGGTGTAAAAGCTAAAATGTGTCAGGATGCCGGAGCTGTTGCGGTAATCATTGTAAACCGTGAAGACCAGTTGTTAAACATGGACGGAGGTACTACAATGTCTGAAGGACCTGCGGTAACCATTCCGGTTGTTTTTGTTACCCTTGCTACAGGGACGTTGATCAAACAACGTATTGATGCACTTGAAAAAGTGGTTGTTCTAATCGGTGACAAAACCGGATATTACGACGATGATCTTACGATTTTTGACAACAACTCGGTAAGAGCAGGATTCGGTTCCAAGCCGGTAGCTCTAACTCAAAATGCTTCCGAATTCTCTTTAAACCCTGGAGGATGGGTTTTTAATTACGGAGTTAACAACCAAACAGGTGTAACTTTAAACACAGTTGTTAAAAGAAACGGTACAGAAATCTACAATCAGACTTCTACTGCTGCGAACATTAACTCAGGTGATTCATCGTTCATGACAACACCTACTTTCTCGGGATCTTCTTACACAGTTGGTCAGTATGAAGTTACATACACTGTAACAATGGGAACAACGGATGAGTTTGTTGGTGATAATATTTCCAAAAACTACTTCAGCATCAGTGATTCCCTATGGTCTTTGGCTCGTCTTGATCCTACAGGAGATATCATCATCAAAGATGGTTTCTATCGTCCTGCTACGTTGCCGAACACACAGTTCGAAACATGTATCGTGCTCAAAGATGCTAATGCAAACAGAGTTGCACTTGACGGAGTTTACTACGGTGGATTTACAATCGGTGCTGATGATGAAGCGACAGTTAGTTTAGATGGTGTTGAATTTACATGGTCTTTGTATACATGGAATGATCCTGATAAAACAACTGCTCTTGGTACATTTGCTCAAATCAGCGAGGTTGCGGCAGGTTCTTACATCTATCCGGATCCTGCAGATGCTTTGCTTGAGAAAACGATTTTCATGCCGATCACAAGCGCTCCTCATTACAGATTCCTTAACAATCAGTCTTACTTGCTTTGTATTACAAGTTACCTTCCAAAAGCATTTATGGCGTACAGCACAACAGATCATTACGATTTCGCTATGAATGCTGATGATTTGATTCGCTTCCCGATCCGTGCTGAAGGTTCAACATGGACAAACGCTGGTTTCGTAGGTCTACCGGTTCCTTCTATCGCACTTAGAACAGGAACAACATTGGAAGTAGCTGAAAACACAGTTGAAGCAGCAGCATTCCCGATTCCTGCTAAAGAAGTAATCACAATTAAAGTAAAAGCTGCAGGTGACGCAACTTTGAAAATTGTTGATATGGCAGGACGTGAGGTTTCTACTCAACAAGTGAAAATTGAGAACGGACAGTTCCAAACTTCAGTTGAAGGGTTGAATGCTGGTACTTATGTATTTAACTTGAATTACACGAACGGAACAACAAGCCGTTTCAATGTAGTCGTGTCTAAATAAACCATTTTTTAACGTATAAAGAAAAACCAAGGGTTAACCCTTGGTTTTTTTATTTTACTCATTTTTAGATTTTTGTATCTCTATCTTTGCATAAAACACTGCAAAAAATGAGATACTCCCTTTTACTTCTGATGCTGTTAATCAACGCTTTCGGATTTTCACAAATTCCCGGATGGACACACAACCAGCCGATTACAATTGTTGAACATTCAGGAAACCTTGTAACGAACTACCAGCTCAAAATCACTGTCAACACACAAACACCGATATCAAACGGTGAAATGCTGCCAAACGGTAACGATATTCGCTTCTCAACCGGATGTAACGGCGGTGAGATCCTGAACTACTGGATCGAATCCGGAATAAACACTCCTTCCACTTTAATCTGGGTGAAAATAGACACCCTAAAGGCAAATGGCGGAAAAACCATTTTCATGAATTACGGAAATGCAGCAGCAGCTCCTCAATCAGCAATACCGGGAACTTTCTTCGGACCGCATTCATCCACGGATAGCGTGAGTAATGGCGGCGCAGGCGGAGTTACCGACAGTCAGCGCGGATTCCGATTTTATCCGAATGAAGACGTTCTGGTAACTGCATTCGGAAAACGGGAACCAAACGGTTCTACCCGTTACATCACCTTATTCAACAATGCTACGCAAGCTATTATTCATCAGGAACAAGTTGCCGGGCCGGCTGCGCAATACACTTACCAGAATATCGCGGCTCCGATTTGGTTGATCAAGGATACACAATACATTCTGGAAATGTTTCAATCCAGTACTGACGGTTACTACTTCGGATCCAGTTCGCAAATCGGTCAGCACCTGACTTATTTGGATATGCGTTATTGCAACGGATGTAACCAGAATACCTTTCCGCAGAATTATCTGAACGCGATTCACTACGGATATCCGGACATGTGGTACTTTTCAAAAACAAACGTGAACCCTGCTCCAACCTACGAATTCGATTTTTTCAAAACCAGTATGCCGGCCGATCATTTCATCTGCTTAAACGATTCCGATACTATCCCGTTGACAATTCTGGGAGGTCAGGAACCTTTCGACATTCAATGGACCGGAACTCAACTAAGCAATGATACGATTGTTCAACCCATCGCATTTCCTACCGATACATTGGAATATCACGTAAGCATTACCGATGCCTGCGGCTACAGCCGGGTTGATTCAATCACTTTCAACGTGGGTTCTTTGCCGGTTTCAAATTTGCAGGCTACTTCTACCATTCTTTGTAACGGAGAATGGTCGGAATTAACGGTTGATACCAGTTATACCAATCTTTGGGACGATAATTCTACTGCAGATTCGTTGATCGTTTCTCCACAGGTCACAACGACTTATCATGTTCAGACCACAAACAGCATCGGTTGTCACAGTTATGACTCCATTCAAATTGTGTTTCACGTCCCGGTTTACGCTACTCACCAGATTCATAAATGCTTCGGTGAAAATTATCAGATCGGAAACCATACCTATACTTTAAACGGAACTTATATCGACACACTTTCAGGTATTTCAAGTTGCGACAGCATTATCACTACTCAATTGACTTTCCAGGAAGAAATTGATGCTGAAATCCAGCAAGTAGGTCTTAATCTGGTTGCAGATTTAGGCGGAGACGGATACCAATGGGTCAACTGCGCAACAGGAAACACGCCGATTCCGGGAGCTACGAATTCATTCTATGAGGCAACTCAAAACGGAACTTATGCTGTGATCGTGACGATCGGTTCTTGTTCCAGGCTTTCGAATTGCATTTCCATCACAACCGTTGGAATGGAAGAATGGAGTCAGATTGAAAACTTATCTCTTTTCCCGAATCCGACAAGCGGAACTTTAACGATTCAATCTTCCGGATCTCAGGATTTGAAAGTAATTAATCTGGTAGGAAGTGTTGTTCGCACTATCAGCGTTACAGCCGGAGAAAGCAAGCAAGTTGATCTGAGTTCTTTGGGTGCAGGTTCCTACTATCTTCAATCCAAAACAAAGGTGATTCGCTTTGTGATTCAATAAAATCTTTAATTACAGCAGATATAACAGAGGGGACACGATGTATCGCGTCCCCTCACTTATTTTCCAGTCTTGGAAGTGTAAACAAAACCGTTGTTCCAAGCTCCGACGTTTTTTCAATTTCAATGGATCCGCCATGGTTTTCAACAATCTGTTTCACCATTGCCAACCCAAGACCTGTTCCTGTAGATTTCGTCGTAAAATAAGGCTCGAAGATTGTTTGAATCTGTTCTTTCGGAATGCCCGAACCATTATCTGTGATCCGCACATAACAGAATTCCGGATCGCTTTCTATCGAAATAGCAATCATCGGTTTCACATTAATGGCAACAGCCTGAATTCCGTTCGACACCAAATTATTCAGAACCCGCAAAATCATTTCCTTGTCGGCATTCACAAAAATCGCTTCTGACGCACCCAATTCCAGTTTCACAGCTACATCTTCATCATTGTCGAATAAAGCCACTACAGCCTTCGTCAGATCAATCAGATCAATTTCAGCCATCACAGGTTGCGGCAGCTTCGCAAAGTTTGAAAATTCGTTCGCAATGTGTGTTAAAGCATCAATCTGTTCGATCAATGAATTTGTGACGCGTTCTATCCGCTCTTTTGCCTTCGGATCATTCGGATCAAAAACCCGCTGCAAATGCTGCACACTCAATTTCATTGGCGTGAGCGGATTCTTAATTTCATGTGCTACTTGCTTGGCCATTTCCCTCCAGGCACTTTCGCGTTCCGATTGTGCCAGTTTTGCTGCAGCTTCTGCAAGCTCACCCAGTTTATGATTGTATTCAGCTACGAGTGAACCAATCTCATCTTTCGATTTGTAATTGATCTGAGAACTATTCTTCCCCAACTCCAATTGGGAAAAACTCTTTTTCAACAGCATCAACGGACTCGTTAACCAGGAAGAAACCAAAAGGGCCACCAAAATAGAAAGCACCAACAGGAGCATGAAGACATTCAAAACTGCAACAAAAAACTGTTTGAGCTGATCTTCGAAAACGTTCCGCTGATCGAAATGCAAAATGTTCAAATAGCCAAGCAATTCATTTTCGTGGTTGAAAACCGGAACGTAACCCGACAGATAAACCAGAGAACCGATATTTTCCTCATGAATGAATTCCGACTTTTTATTGAACATCAATTCATACAAGGCCTTCGGATTCATCTGTTCACTCAGCAAGCCCATGTTGTAGATCTTCGTCCGTGAAGTACCCGCCAGAATTCCATTCGATTGATACAGGTTGATGTCCGCAAGAAAAACCTTCGACCACCTTCTCAACTGATAATCCAGTTCGTCCTGATTTTTATCACTGAATTTTTCCGAAACAAAACGCTGTCTCGAATTAATCTCGTTGATCACCGACTTGACTTTTTCCCGGATCTGATCCTTCGAATAAGAACGGTATTGTCCGCTCAGCATACTCGTACTCGCAATGCTGAAACCTGCCAGTGAAACCACAATCAAACCGATCAATACCAGCTGGATCTTTGTAATCATCGAAATTCCGTTGGAAACTCGAACCTGATTGATTTGTTTGATCAGTAAAAACAACACAAGAATGGCTCCGAAACAAACCAGCAGGATCGCCGTTGTGGTTAAATAAGAAAGCCAGGAAGGAACCGTTTTACTCAGAATAATGGCATCGGTTCTGGATTTTTTGAAGATTAAATGTTCGACCTGATCTTTTTCATACCACTGATGTCCCTCAGCGCTTTTATCTCCAAACATTCTCAGACTTGTGGGATAACTGTAAGCGCCATAATTCAGAACCAACTGGTTGTTGTAATATTTTGCAATGGAATATCGTTCCAGCGATTCAAAAACAGCCGTTTGTTTTGAGATCAAAAGCCGTGGGAAACCGATTTTCTCCGGAATCCGTTTGGATTTCATCGTTCCGTAAAAATCCACCTTTACCCCATTTCTTTCGAGTGGCAAATAGAAGATGTAATTGAATTGACTGGTGTAATCTTTTACGTAGTACAAATTGGTGTCTATTTCAGAACGAATTCCGTGTCTTTCGATCAATTCATCCAATTGCCGTTTGTACATTCCGTTCAGACGGATACTTGCACTGTCTTCCAGATAATAATAACAATCGACATCGTATCTTTCCCAATATCCTTTGAAAACCTGATATTCCATGGCTTCCTTCAATTCGGAAAAACTCGGTTTGGTATCGTGGCGGAACAAGCGTTTGATGAAAGGTTCCGAAACAAGCTTCTTTTCAGCATTGGAGAAATCCACTTCGGCATTGATGTCGCGGTCATCCGCCAATTGATTTGCAAAAAGCAGCCGTTCTTCCCGTTCTTTCTTCTTCGCCTCCATTTCCAGATTCATGGTGATTCCGAAAGAAACCAGAAAAGTTGCCAGCAAGTAAGACATGAAACTCCAATTCTGATTCAAACGAAAGACCACAATTATGGGCACAATCAGGAGGGAAAACATCCAGATAATCCAAAAACCGTGTAGCCTGAAAATCCACTCATTGGTGATAATCACCGACGAAAAGATTCCCGCAAGAACCAACACAACCAGCAAAACAGACGGATTCGTTTGTTTCCATTTTCCGATAACAACCTGATAAAATTGCAGCAGAAACAAGGCTCCCATCCCGATAATCAGAATAAAGACCATCGAAAAAACAGTCAGCTTCAAGAGCTCATTGAGGTGAATCGGAATGGTGGAATTGACAATAATGAGTTTGATCAACTGTGGAAAAACCATCGTGAATACCGGAATCAGGCAAAGCAGAAGGTAAATCAGCCATTTTTGCTTTATTTCCGAAATCAACCGAAGAATCGAAGGAAAAATGAGTCCGAGGGTAACAACCCAAACCAACACTTCTCCGAAATTCGGAAGCCAATTATTCAAGGCCATTAATCCCGGGTCGAATAGCGGCGTGGTGCTCATCCAGGAAAACCAATCGAATCTGAGCGCTAAAAATCGCAGAACCAGCACTCCGAAAATAAACAGAAGCCGGGCTGTATTTCTATTGGTAAATTTCTTCCTCACTTTTAATCCGATCAGGAAGAAAATCAATAAAACATCTGCAAAAATAACGGTCAGAAGTACCGTATCGTTGGTACTTTGTTCAGCATCCTGAATGCTGAAAACCGGCTCTTTCTTCGAATCAAAAATCGTCGACCGCTTATCAGCTACCAAAGATACGGCACCCTGTATTTTAGGAAAAGGATCAAAGAAGTAATCCCGTAACTGATCGTTGTTGATCGGAAAAACCCGTTTGATTCCGAAGGTTACTACATATGTCAGATCTCTCTGATCTTTATACATGGAATAGTACCACCCGTTCTGCAGCTGAACAATTCCATTGACGGGAAAATGCAAATCAGTAAAACGGTTAACCGGACATTTATTCGTATTCCAAAAAACCATGGAATCGCCTTGATAAATGTGAACAAACAAGGTTCTTTCGAGGTAATTGTATTTTCTGGAAAAGGTGTTTTTATTCAGATTCTTCCAATCCGCCGGAAGTTGATCCAATTGCTTGTCCGCAGCTTCAATCTGCTCCAGAAAAACGTGTTGAAATCCCTCAATCTCATCCCGGTTCGATTGATTGAATTTGAATAATAAAACAATTAATAGCAAAAAAGAAGCACTCAGAATCAGCGCGTATCCTCGTTTTGCAAAAAATTGAATTATTCCTTTAAGCATAATAATTTCGGAGTCAATACCTGAATGAGCCGTTCAAATTCCAAATCCGCGTTTTGATCATTCTCAAACACAAAATCAGCCAGATGAACATATGGAGCAAGGTATTTTTCATAACACGGAACCACATGATTGTTCCATTGATATAAAATCGCCTCTCTCGAATAGCCTCTCGTTTCCTGATCGCGATACAACCTTCTATCCAGCTGCACCATCGGATCAACATCCATAAAAATAGAAAAATCGAGCAACTTATTTACTTCCTGGTATTGAAACAGGAACAAACCCTCCACAATGATAATGGTTGAGGGGTCCAATGTGATCAAAACATTTTTGTTTGGCGGGGCATTGAAATGGTATTCCTTCACTTCAATGGATTTTCCCTTCTTCAAATCCTGCAAATCGCGCACCAGTCGCTCTTTGTCCAAAGCTGTCGGCAAATCAAAATTCACTTCTCCGTTTGAATCGAGAAATTGTTGATCTATTGAAAGATAATAGTTATCCATTGAAAAAATCGTCGGCTGAAGCTCACCGTAAAATGCCGCCAAACGTTTTAAAAGAGTAGTTTTTCCTGATCCACTCCCTCCACAAATTCCAATTATCATTTTTCCCTGTATTCGAAGGTTATATTTCCTTTTGCCGGTAGTTGTTTTGTATCAAAAATCAACCACTTGGTATCCAATTCGGCGACAAATTTACTTGGAAATTCCGCAGTAAGCAAACGACTTGGGTTCGAAGTTGCCTGATTGATCGTTCCGGATACAATTCCGGTACCTGATGTGAAGCTGTGAAAGTGTCCTTCAGGCTTGGCAGAATTGACATACCAGCCGATTCCTTCGCTCATTCCGAAGCAACCCACCTCCAGTTCTTTTTTCGCATTAAAATTTGCACAAACAGACTCGCAGCTTTTCTTCCACACTTTCTCTTCCATGCGGTAGCTCACCAAATTAGCCGTCGTACCGTTCATCTCGATTCCTCCGACATAGTAAGATCCTTTCGCAAAAATCAGGGTTCCTTTTTCATTCGGTTCGCTTCTCTTCAGCAAAGCACTTCCTCTTCTTCCGAATCCAACGCGTGCATGCGCAATAAAATTGGTTCCTTTCTGCTCCAAAACCAGTTCCGAAACCATCACACCTTTCGGATTGTACTCTTTCACTCTCCAACCTGCTTCCTTTCCGGCATGAAGTCTGGCAGCAAACAAAATGTTTTCTCCTTTTTCACCTGCAACATACCAGGAAATCTGATCTTCGATCTTAGAAGAACTCACTACATTCTCAGAAACAACAAACGCATATAAATTGAAGTTGTGATGAGTCATCGAAACCGCAATCGTTGTTAGTTTTTCCTTATCCCGGTGTCTGAACATCCACAAAAGCGCTTTTTCAGTGGTGATGATGTCCGTCAGATACAAATCGCTCGGACTAAAGCCCAAACGTTTGATCTGCGTCAGGAAATTCACATTCATCACCTTAATATTCCCAGCAGCACTCAATTGATGCACAAAAACCTTTCCGTCGTTCAGCTCCAGGTTTTCAAGAAAGTAGGCATATTTTCCTCCGTCTTCAGAGATAAAGTAGGTTTCCTTAGCCATCGGGTTGTAAACCTGCTGCCACGCACTCTTGGAATCTCCTGAAACCATTGTTAAATCTACTTGTTTCTGAGTCAGGGTAAGATCACGACTCAGAACAATACTTCCGATCCCTTTCCATTCGATGATGTCATAAAAGGGTTGTTTAAGTCCCGGTATTTCAAAATTTTGAGCCGAAATAGAAATGCTAAAAAGCACAAAAAGAATACTTAAAGATTTTTTCATATAAGGAATAAAGCGTAAATTGGCAGATAAATGTAATATTATTTCATCCAAATGATGTCATTCTCAAACACAATTAAAAACACTCTTGCCGGATTATCTATTTTGATTTCTACACTTTCATTTTCTCAGGATCCGGAAATAAAAACACTTCCGTTGGGCGAACGCGTTCCGATGATTCAGCACCAAATGGAAGACCTGAACGGAAAGATGTACAATCTTGAAGCCATGTCAGGAGACAATGGTTTGTTGGTTGTTTTCTCTTGTAATACCTGCCCTTTTGTGGTTGGAAGCGACAATTTCGAAGGATGGGAAAAACAATACAACGACTTAAAGAAATTTGCCGAAAAAAACGGTTTTAAAATGGTTCTGATCAATTCAAACGAGGCCAAAAGAGATAGCGACGACTCTATGGAAGCGATGAAGAAAAGAGCACAGGAAAAAGCGTATTCAATGCCTTATCTATTGGATAAAAATTCAGAATTGGCAGATGCATTCGGAGCACGAACTACTCCGCATGTATACCTTTTGAATGAGAAGATGGAATTGATTTATACCGGAGCCATTGACAACAAAGTGGACGGAAAACGCACTTCGGATGAGAACTACCTGAAGAATGCCATCGAAGCGAAAGCCAGCGACAAGGAGATCAAAACGACCTCTACTCCGCCAAGAGGCTGCAGCATTAAACGAGTAAAAAAGTAAACTCTCCCAAATAAAACGATAAAATGAACAAAAAACTACTAGCATGTGCCTTACTAACTCTCTCCTTTTCGTTAGTGGCACAACAAGGAGACGGAGGCATTCCGAAAAGTTCTAAAACTTCTATTTCAATTAAACAAATTGAGAGGAGATTCTTTTCACAGCCGGATGTTTCTGCTTTAAGAGCTGAAGACGAAGTAACGGATAAAGCCGGAAATGCCCCCTGGCGTTTTGGGTTCAACAATCCCACTTCGCTTAACATGACAAATTCCGGTACGTGGAATACGCTTCCGAACGGAGGCAAAATCTGGCAATTGATTGTCACTTGTGAGAATGCATTAACAGTCAATCTTACATTGGATAACGTTGTGATTCCGGAGGGAAATGAATTGTATATCTACAATCCGGACAAATCATTCATTCTAGGAAAATTTACTGCATACCACTTGTATGAAGGAAATCTAGGAGCCGAATTGGTTCCCGGAAATACTGCAATTGTGGAATACTATGTTCCTGCAGGAAACGTTGGAAAGACAGCCTCTTTGAATATTAAAACCGTAACTCACGGTTACAGAACTGCAGAAGAATTTCAGGCAAAGGCATTCGCCGGTTCCGGTTCGTGCAACATGAATGTAAATTGTTCGGACGGGGCTCTTTGGGTTGACCAAAGAAACGGCGCAGTTATGCTTGTTTCAGGAAGTAATGGATTTTGCTCGGGTTCGTTGATTAACAATACGATGAACGACGGAAAACCATATGTTTTGACCGCAAACCATTGCTACAACGGTAGTGAGGCGAGCTGGCTTTTCCGTTTCAACTGGCAGGCTGCAGGATGCACCAATCCCGGAAGCTCACCAAGTTTCTCGTCACTTTCCGGATCTGTTTTGCGTGCAAGAAGAACTCCTTCAGATTTTTGTTTGGTAGAAATCACAGGTGGTCTTGTAGCAAACACTGTTCCCGCGGCTTTTAACCCTTATTTTTCAGGATGGGACAACACCGGTTCTATTCCGACTTCTGCTGTAAGTATTCACCATCCTTCCGGAGATATCAAAAAAATCTCCTTTGATGATAATCCTTTGGCAATTTCTCAGGGAATGAGCTCTACGGAACCAAACTCAACATGGACTTTAAAGTGGGATCGAAATACAACTACAGAAGGTGGTTCTTCCGGTGCTCCGTTATTTGATCAAAATCACCGCATTATCGGGCAATTATGGGGAGGAACAGCTTCTTGCTCCAATCAAACTGCTTCGGATTATTTCGGTCGCTTGATAAGTTCCTGGAATCCGAGCGGAAGTAACAGCACCAATCACCTGAAAACCTGGTTGGATCCTAACAATGCAGGAGCAACTGTTATCGACGGTTACAATCCAACAGGTGTTACTCATGCAATTGATGCGGCAATGTCAAATCCTCAGGGTGTTTCAGGAACTATTTGTTCCGGAAGCGTTTCTCCGAAAGTAACGATCGTCAACTCCGGAACTTCGCTATTGACATCAGCAACCATTAATTACGGATTTGACGGAGCAACTAACTTAAGTTATAACTGGACAGGTTCTCTGGCTCAATATGCATCCAGCGTTGTTACTTTGCCAACAATCAGTTTGACCGGTGGCAATCACAATTTTAAAGCGATTGTATCAAATCCGAATAGTTCAACGGATCAAAATCTGGTAAATGATACTGTGATTTCATCCTTCAGTGTCATAGTAGGCGGTAACCTGGTTACTTTGAATCTGACATTGGATTGTTCTGGAGACGAAGTTTCCTGGTTAGTACAAAACAATGCAGGTACAACAACATTCTACAGCGGAGGACCATATACCATGACTCCAAGTCCGTCGACGCTGAATATTCCGTTTTGTTTAACTGAGGGTTGTTACAAATTCACCATCAATGACTTATGGGGAGACGGATTGAAAGGATCATGGGGTTGTGCCAACGGATCTTACACGATTACAGATGCAGACAACACAGTAATGGCAGAACTGACAGCAGCAAATGCAGACTTTGGGTCAACCCGTACGGATTCATTCTGTGTTACAACAGCAAGTTTGAAAGAATTTGCAGCTAACTGGAAATTGTATCCGAATCCGGTGAGTGAGTTTTTAACCATTGAAACTCCTGCAAACGGGATTAAAACGATTCATATCACAAATGCAGCAGGTCAGATCATTCAGACGCTTCAGTCAGAGTTAAATACGATTTCAATTCCGGCGACGAATTTAGCGAAAGGTTTATACTTCATTCAATTGACGAGCAATGAAGGAACCTCTCAAAAAAGCTTCATCGTTAGATAAACGATAAAAATTCAGCAGAAGACCCGGGCATTGATTGTCCGGGTTTTTTGTTTCCATGAGTTTTTAAAAAGGCCCTTACGCTGAAAGTGTTTGAAAAGACAGAATCGCACTATTTTGAGAATAAATCCTCCCCCTTTATCTCCCTCCAAAGGGGGAAACCGTTTCGACAACAAAATCCCTTTCACACTATTACTTTTTCTTGTTAACTTCGAAAGAAATTTCATTCATGGCAAAGGTTAAAACAGCATTTTTCTGTCAGAATTGTGGTTACGAAACTCCAAAATGGTTGGGGAAATGCCCGTCTTGCGGAGAATGGAACACCTTTGTAGAAGAACTGGTTGAAAAGCAGTTGCCGCAAGTAATTGCCTTCTCCACCTCATCCGGAAGAACGGCCAAAGCACAGGTTTTGCAGGAAATCGTATCCAACGGACAGCGAAGAATCGTTTTACCCGACAGCGAGATCAACCGCGTTTTGGGAGACGGTTTGGTTCCCGGATCTTTGATCCTTTTCGGTGGAGAGCCCGGAATCGGTAAATCGACCCTTTTGCTTCAATTAGCTGTTCAGACTTCCCTCCGCGTTTTATACGTTTCGGGAGAAGAAAGTGAGCAGCAGATTAAAATGCGTGCAGAACGCATCGGTCAGAAAAACGACTCTTGTTTCATCCTCACAGAAACAAACATTCAGAATATCTTCAAACAAGCGGAAGAAACAAATCCCGAATTGCTGATCGTGGACTCGATTCAAACCTTGTTCAGCTCGCAGATTGAAAGTGCTCCGGGAAGTATTTCCCAAATCAGGGAATGTACGGCTCAATTGCTTCGCTACGCTAAAATGACGGAAGTTCCGGTGTTTTTAATCGGACACATCACCAAAGAAGGTTCCCTTGCCGGACCGAAAGTATTGGAGCACATGGTTGATGCTGTTTTACAGTTTGAAGGAGATCAGCATCATGTGTATCGTTTGCTTCGCGGAATTAAAAACCGTTTCGGAAGCACCAACGAACTCGGAATTTACGAAATGAACGGTTCCGGTTTAAGAATGGTAGAAAATCCATCGGAAATTTTAATTTCTTCGGGAGATAACGGCCTGAGCGGAGTTGCAATTGCAGCTACACTGGAGGGATTAAGACCTTTATTGATCGAAGTTCAGGCACTTGTGAGCACAGCCGCATACGGAACACCTCAACGTTCTTCTACCGGTTTTGATCTGAGAAGATTGAATATGCTTTTGGCAGTTATGGAAAAGCGCTGCGGATTCAAGCTCGGAGCTAAAGACGTTTTCTTAAATATCGCAGGTGGAATCCGTGTGGACGATCCGGCAATCGATCTGGCCGTTGTGGCAGCCGTTTTATCCAGCAATGCAGATATTGCAATCAACCGCTCAATCTGTTGTTCGGCAGAAGTTGGCTTATCCGGAGAAATCAGACCCGTAAACCGCATCGATCAGCGCATTCGCGAAGCTGAAAAACTAGGCTTCGAAAAGATTGTTATCTCCAAATACAACAAAGGCATCGAGCAGTCAAATTTCAAAATAGAATTGGTTCCCTGCGCCAGAATTGACGAAGTGTTAAAAGCCTTGTTTGCATAAAACAACCCGTAGTTTGTCAGCCACACATTCTAACTTGGAAATTACTTAATCCAATACATTCTATTGCAATAGTTTAGTTAATTTTGGCACTCTAAATTAAAACGCTACAAATGAGAATATTGGCTATTGCAAGCATGACTTTGCTGTGTTTCACTTCTTTAGCTGTAAACACGCCGCCAGTTTTGAATTCATCTCAAACGATTGTCAATCCAACGATCTGTTCCAATGACGATAATCAGGTACAGTTATTCGTTCCTTTGGAAATTACGGATATCGACGGCGATTTGATTACCATCCTCAGCATGAGCTCATCCAATCAGGCAGTGATTCCTGATAACTCACTCTCCACAGGATCGAGTTCCGCAACAGGAACATTGAATACTTATCTCTATTCTCAATTCGGAACCACGATTTCAGGAACTTGTGTCATTACCCTTCAGGTTACTGATGGAACGGATAATGTTTCCATTACTCTGCCGCTAATTACGGTCGCAGAAGCACCAATTATTACGCTTACAGCCAATCCGCAAATCTGCACCAGTGAAGGAACTGTTGACCTCAATCAATTTGTGAATCCGGCAGGTGGAGTTTTCGATAATGATGGTGACATCTACGAGAACAGTGAATTCAATGCCATTGAGGAAGGATATACTTCCAATGGCGAAGCTTATATCAATTATACTTACACAACCGACGGCCTTTGCTACGCTTACGAATACTTGTCTGTTGAGATTTTTGTTTCACCTACTATAAGTATTGCAACAACTCCCACTTCTTGTGGAGGAGCAACAGGAACAGCTATTGCAACAGTCGTTGGAGGAGCTCCCACTTTAAGTCAAAACTGGTCTAACGGAATCATTGGATCAAGTAGCATAAACGGCTTGTCAGCAGGTCAATATGTTTATTATCATACGGATACCAACAACTGTTCTACGCTTACTTCCTTTTCGATTGATCCGCTTGGAATTTCAATCACAAGTAACGTAACGGATGTTGTTTGCTACAGCCAAACGAACGGAGGTATCACGATTTCGCAACAGGGATTAACAACTCCGGTTAACTATGTTTGGAGTTCAGGACATACAGGAACTGCCGTAACAGGTTTATCAGCAGGAACATATACCGTTTACGCAACAGATGCAAACAACTGTGTGATTACCAAAGAAATTACCGTTTCCCAACCTGAAAAATTGGTTTTCGAGGCAGGATCAAACTTTGGCCCGACTTGCGGGGCATCAGACGGTGAAGCGGAAGTTTGGGGAATTTCCGGTGGAATTCCTCCTTACACCACCACCTGGTCGAACGGTGCAAGTGGAGATATTGCTTCAAATTTAGCCTTCGGAATCTACTCAGCAACCGTAAAAGATGCCAATAATTGCATGGCTGTGAAACCGGTTTACATGAGCGAAGAAAACTCAGCATACATTTCCGGAACGGTTGTTCCAACCAACTGCGGAGGAAGTGACGGAAAAATTTTAGTGAATGTTTCACCGGCGGGCATAGATCCGATTCAATCAATCAGCTGGTCGAACGGTGCAACAACAGAAGATTTACTGAATATTCCTGCAAACAATTATGTCTGTACGGTTCTTGTGGCAAATACAAACTGCAGAGCTTTGAAAGGATGGAATGTTCCGGCAGTAAATCCGCTCAGACAAGATATTTGTGTCATCACAGTGGACGAAGCCACTACGACTAACCTGGTTGTATGGGAAAAAGTGCAAACAGTGGGTATCGATTATTACAACATTTACCGTGAAACCTCCACACAAGGAGAATATGTGCTGATCGATACCGTGAGAGCTACCAATATCTCGCTTTTCAATGACGTAATCGCTTCTCCTCTGGAACGTTCCTGGAGCTATAAAATCGGTGCTGTAAATAGTTGCGGGGCAGAAAGTCCTTTGAGCACAGCACATCGCACGATTCACCTGGATCTGTTGGATTTGGGGAACAATTCCGTTCAGGTAAACTGGAATGCTTATCAGGGAACAGCCTTTACGGAATACATTATCTGGAGACACACTACCGCAAACGGATGGGAACAGGCAGGAACCGTTCCGAACAATACCCTGACTTTTACGGACCCGGTTGATTATGCAACTCCGGGATTGGATTACATGGTGGAATTTGCTCTGAGCACACCTTGTTCTGCCGAAAAAGCACAGGATTTCAACACCGTTCGATCCAATCGGGAAAGAGGCCAGTTTTCTGCAGGCGATGGAACCGGAAACTCTTCAAACAGCATTTTCGAAAACTATTTGAATACCATTCAGTTCTATCCCAATCCAACTTCAGATAAACTGATCTTTGTTCAGGAAGGAACTGAAAATATCAGTTACAACATCGTATCCCTTTCCGGTCAATTAATACAAACGGTGGAAAGCAATCAACATACTGCAACTTTAGACTTAAGTAATCTCACAGCAGGTGTTTACCTCGTGGAGTTAAAAATAAACGATACAAAAATTACAAAACGGGTAGTTAAACTTTAAACTATTCGGAAAACACATCAAAAGATCATTGCACCAGAAAGGAACAATGATCTTTCCATCACTATTTAATTCAGTACTTATGAAAAAGCTCATTTTCACCCTCGTAGTTCTTGCAGCCGCATTCGGTTCAAAAGCACAAACGTACGATTGGTCGTCAGATATGCCAGCCGATCCTTATATTTCCTATGGAAATGAGATAAAATCGCTTCTTTATAGCGGCAAATTATACCATTTCACAGACTCAAACAGCAATTACCTGAGAGTAACGGTATATGATCCGCAGCAGGAAACCTGGAAAAGAGTTGGGACGGAAGCTACTTATGTCGGGAATATCAACAAAATACAGGCAGAAATTGTCAACGACAAAGCGTTTATCGTAACAGGGGGAAGCAGTGGTTTGTTTATGCACGAGCTTAATTTTTCGACCAATCAGCTAAATGTTTATACTTCACTGATCGCTTCCGGTGGTTTGGGTGCAAATTGGGAATTTAAAGCAGAAAGCGGATCAGGAACCCTGATCGTAATGTATTCCGAAAACAGCACCTTGCAGTTGTGTACTTTCAACACCGGTACATCCAGTTGGAATACTCCTTCTTTTATCGGAACGCAGCTGGACCCTCTATCCAATTCATATGCTTCCAAATACATTATCAGTTTTTCTGCCAGCTCCATCTACTACGGTGTTTCAGGTGGAGGAAATAACCGGATTGCCATTGCTCCTTTGGGAACTCCATACGGAATATCTTACTACAACAGTACGGGTGCCAATGACGGACGACTGAAAAACAACTCCGGAACCAACTTCGTTTCAGGGAATTTCTTCTTGATCGGAAATGGCCAAAATGAGCCAAAAGTGTATATGCGCAACTATGCCAATCAAACAACCTATGAGAAAACGTTTTCGGGAACGACCAATATTGCACTGAACACCACAACGGATTTTTCTCTGCCCTTCAATATTGATACAGCCTTTTTTGAAACGACACAAAATGCTGCATATTCCTTTTTACTCTCACATTTTGCCCCGGCAGGAAGCACAACCTTCGCAGATTTATATGTTTTCCGTAAAGACTGGAACACCGGAGATTGGGACACTTTGGGAATAATGGTTCCACCTACTGCCGGAGTGAATAACCAGATGATGCTGGCATTGGATGCTTCTGGAGAACATCTCGCAATCAATTATCAAAATGACGGATACTATTATTCCGACGTTTTCAATACGAAACCTGAAATAAATCCGGCCTCCATCGTCGTCAATACAGGAACTTGTAAGAACAGCAACAACCAGTTGTTCCACGCCCTGGAATTTTACGATGACAACCGCGATGGCCCGCTGAAAATTCACAGCATTACGGATGCCAACGGAATTGTGAGCAACCTCACAGCGCAAATCATTTATTTCGACAACGGTTCATCGCCTGCCATCACAAAGTATGCAATCTATGGTTCTATTGGAGCTGCAGGCGGAAATGCTGCCATTTCGATTGACCTTTCGGATGGTTACAGTGTCACTAACATCGACCTTCCGGCAGTTTCAGTTGGTAACATAACCGCTCCGGTAGTCAATTTTACGAGTAATCCTTTGAATCTCTGTTCGAATGACAACCTCATCAACCTGACCAATTATGTAAATTACTACGACAACGGAATCTTTAAAATCAACGGGAACGAAGTTTCCGGTGTTACTATTGACGGTACGGTCGTTTCACAAGGTTTTACCGGAGGAAGTATTTCCATGCAGGATGAAATAGACGGATGTATTGTGAATGCGTCTGTTGCTTTGTTTTTCCCTGTCCTCGGAACCGCTTCTGTGGTTTCAACACCAAGTGCCTGCGGAAGCACAAACGGTACGGCAACCGTAACATTCACTCCGGGTGCTTCTCCTACTTACAGTCTGGAATGGTCTACCGGCGAAACTGGAAACACCATTTCCGATCTCGCCCCGGGGCCTTATTATTACAACATTACTGACGATTACAATTGCCACATTACCGGAACAACTTCGGTTCAGGCAACCGGCGTGACACTTACTCCAACCATTACCAATGTTTCCTGCCACGGTCTGAATGACGGTTCGATCAGTATCAATATTGTGAATCCCAATGCCTACCAATTCCTTTGGTCTAACGGTTATGGAACTTCAACCATTTCCAACCTGGCTCCCGGAAGCTATTCGATCAATGTTTGGGACGATAACGGTTGTCAGGCTTCAGGATCATACATCATTACGCAACCAGCAGGAATAACGGCAAATTTCCTTGGAACGGAACCCACTTGCGGCTCAACAGACGGAAGTATTTCGGCCTTTGTGAGCGCAACGGGAACTCCAACATATAACTGGGTCGGAACCGGTCAAACGACTTCGAACCTAACAGGAGTAGGACACGGTTTGTACACGCTAGAAGTAACTGACGGAAATAATTGTGTCAGAGAATTCACTTATCAATTGGATGACGAATTTGCGGTTGATATTAATGGGATCGTCACAAAAACAGCTTGTAACCAAAACAACGGATTGATTGCGATTGATTTTGTTCTGGATCCGAACGGAGGAACATTGGCAAACTCCTGGTCCTGGTCAAACAGCGCCGTGACGCAAAGCAATTTCAATCTGGATTCCGGTTCGTATACCATTACGGCACTAAGCGGTTCCGTCAGCCAACCTTGTTATTCCGAAAAAACCTTTTTTGTAGGAACAAAAGCACCGCTTACTCAACCTATTTGTTTGGTTACGGTAGATACTTCAACAACCACCAACTTAGTGGTTTGGGAGCGCACGGAGACATCCGGAATTCATCATTACAATATTTACAGGGAATCGGATCTGGCAGGAAACTACCAATTGATTGACACCGTAATGGCGGATAATCTTTCTGCTTTCAATGATGTGGTGGCTTCTCCGATGAATCGTTCATGGAGATATAAAATGTCTGCGGTAAACGAATGCGGAGCAGAAAGTCCGGTTTCTTCCGAACACAAAACACTGCACTTAAACACCTTTTTGGTTACAGCAAACGGATCCATTGATATTCTCTGGGACGATTACGAAGGTTCCGGAAACGTAAACGGTTATGTTGTCTGGAGAAAAACGGATCAGATTGACTGGATTGCCGTGAGTCCGACCATTGCATTGGGAACTTCATCTCACAACGATGTTCCTCCTCCTGGTTCAACCGGAATCGATTACTACATTGAAATGTCCTTGAATTCACCATGTACTGCCGAAAAAGCGCAGGATTTCAATACCACCAGATCCAATCGTGAAAGAGGTCAATTCTCGGCCGGAGACGGTGTTGACGGAACTTCTTCCAACAGTATTTCGGAGAACTATCTGAATGAAATCAGTATGTATCCGAATCCGACGCAGGGAGTTGTGATCTTCGAACAAAGCGGTAACGAATCTCTTACTTATCGCATCACTTCTCTTTCCGGACAGGTAGTAAGGATTTTAAACAGCAGTGAAACGAAGACAGAAATACAACTCTATGATATTCAATCAGGTATCTATTTAGTGGAAATTAGTTCCGGAGATTCCAAAATCATCCGAAGAATCAGTAAGTACTAATTTTCAACTGTTATAAAAATGACGTGGAGGGGTTTTTTGCCCCTCTTTTTTTACCAACTATTTATACAAGCCTCAAAAGCACTCAAGGAGAACTGCAAGCCACTATTCTGTGCAAATCGCGGAATTATATTTACATACCTTTGCTCCTTATTTCTAACATTGAGTTACTTATGATGAAAAAACTACTTTTCGCCTGCATTACTCTGATTCCTTTATGCTCCTTATCTCAGTCATGGAATTACATCGGAAGTTCGACAGGAATTGCCAATGCTACAGAAGTTGATATAGAAATCACACCAAATGGAAGTCTGTATGCTGCATACATTGATGCTTCCAATTCCAATAAAATTACCGTACGCAAATGGAACGCTAGCAACAGTTCCTGGCAATTGATAGGAAATGCCGGAATCGGAGATGCCAACGTATTTGATTTGGAATTAGTTGTTCTTGGTGAAACAACACCGGTTGTAGCTGCAAAAACATTCTATCAGACGACCAACGAATTTTTGGAGATCTACAAGTTCAACGGAACAACCTGGTTGCCTCAGGCAATCGGCCCGGGAGGTTATAACCACATCGAACATTCCTACGATTATTCACTGCGCGGAAATGCTTCCAATCAGCTTTTCCTGACTTTTTACAACGTCGACGAGCAATCAACGGGATATTCTCCCGAAGATGCTTTGATTACAGTCAATATGACCACGCAGACTCTTTACGGAGGAGCGAGTCCGGATGTAGAACAAACTGATTTCGCGGGCCAGGTCAGCTCTTACATTGACGGAAATAATGCCTACGTGATTCACGGAGAAGCAGATATGTCTGACTACATTCCTTTCGATGTTTCCATGAACGGAGCCGCTTATTCCAATTATACATTGGACAATATGGATGGCGCTTCCAAAATGCTGATAGAAAAGAACAACGGCGCAACAGCCTACAGTTCTGTTTGGGCTGTTCCCTATTCCACTTATCCTTTAAAGTTCCGTTCTTTCAACGGAACGGCTTTCGGAACACAAGCCAATATCAGTACAGGAAGCAATGTGTTGGATTTCGATTTCGATACTTACTACAATGATGCGTATGTATTTTACAAAACTGCTTCTTCCTGCTTTTTTCAAAAGATCAACAATGTATCGTCACCCGTAGTATCGCTGCCAATTACTTCCGGAGTCGCTTTGGCTCCTACTGCGGCAACATCTCTGAAAACAGAGGTATACAACAATATCTATGTCATTGCATACGTAAATGGCGGAAAGTTTTATGTCAAGGAATACAATCAGCTGGCTAACATTGAAGATTACGATATTTTCGCGATGTGCGAATCATCCGTTTTCAATAATTCGGCGAGTAATTCCGTGTACTGTCTGGATCCGAATTTCAGTCAGCAGGGTTTAACTATGACCTGCATTTCACAAAACGTTTCGGTAATCCCGAATTCTGCTATTTCTGTTACAGGTGCGGGAACACTTACCTTTTCATTGAATATCAGCAATACCAATGACGTGAGTTCTCCAACGATTGTAGACCTTCAGTTCGAATTATTCGACAACGGAGTTTCTTGCGGAACGGCTTTAATTCCCATTACGGTCAATCCGAAACCGAATATCGTTTTTACGAACAGCATCAATGATGCCTGTAAGAATGCCGATCCGATCAATCTGAATTCCTGGGCAACCCCGGCTGGCGGAACATGGAGCGGAACCGGGATTCAAAACAATACGTTTTATCCGTCCTACCCCACAGGTTCAAGCGTTGTAATGAATTACACCAAAACGAATCAATACGGTTGTACAAGTTCAGGAACATTGCCGTTTACAATCAATCAAACTCCGAACCTGAACGTAACGACCACTTCATCAAATTGCAATCAAAATACCGGATCTGCTTCCGTAACGATCACAAACGGCCAGTCGCCTTATTCGATTTACTGGAGCACGGGATCAACACAATCGAGCAGCAATAATTTAGCTCCCGGACAATACGTTGTATCCGTAACCGATGCAAACGGCTGTCTTTCAACCGCTACTTCCATGATCGGATCGAACGGACTTTCTCAAACAGGAATTCCGACTGCAGCATTGTGCTACGGTTCAAGCAACGGAGCTGTTAATGTCACAACGACAGGTGGTGCCGCTCCTTTGATTTATTCCTGGTCAAACGGAGCAACAACAGAAGATCTTTCCAATTGTGCCGGAGGTCCATACGAATTGACCATTACAGATGCTTTGGGTTGTGTTTCTACAGCAACTTATACGGTTCAGGAACCTCAGCAAATCATGCTCAACCAAATGACGATCACACAACCCGCTTGTTCTGCAACAAATGGTCAGGCGACGGCATCCTTTAATGGTGGAACAAGTCCGTTCAATTACATCTGGACGAATGCTCAGGGAACGAATTTGAATGTCAACAATGCAACCTTAACGAATATCGGTGCAGGAACCTACTTCTGTACGATTACAGATGCAAACAATTGTACTTTCACCAGCAGTGCTTTGGTTTCGAATAATTTCGGACCAACCTTAGCTATCGATACCATTATCGCTTCTTCTTGTTCCAACGACGGAGAATTTCAGCTGACCGTGATTTCCGGGAGTCCTCAAAGTTATCTTTGGACAAACGGTGCTACTACTCAAAACATTTCGAATCTTGCACCGGGAACCTATTCCGTTTCCGTAACGGGAGCTTCCGGATGTATTACTGTTTTGGGCGGAACAGTCGGATCAACACTTCCTGAACCGGTAGAAATCTGTTTGGTGACGGTTGATTCTTTAACCAATACCAACCTGGTTGTTTGGGAAAAACCGATTACAAACGGAATCGATCATTTCAATATTTACCGTGAAACGTCGCAAGCCGGTTTCTACCAGTTTGTCTCTTCCGTAGCATATTCCGATGAATCGATTTTCAATGATCAGGTTGCCTCTCCTAATGTGCGTTCCTGGAGATACAAAATTTCTTCTGTGGATGCATGCGGAACGGAATCTCAGTTGAGTTTACATCACAAAACCATCCATTTGGTGATCAGCCAGGGATTGGGGAATGATATTAATTTGTTCTGGGACAGTTATGAAGGTTTCAACTATTCCAATTTCGTGTTGAAAAGACATACAAATGCAGACGGTTGGATCACACTTACGACAATGCCGAACAACTTGTTTACTTATACCGATCAACCGGCTACTACGGATGGACTATTTTATGTAGTAACCGTAAATGCGCCAAGTACTTGTTCCAGTACCAAAATGGCTCAGGATTTTAACACAACCCGTTCAAACAGAGACAATCGTCTTTCAACAGCGGAGCCAAATTCTTTATCTGAGCTGATTAATCAGGCGGTGAATATTTATCCGAATCCTGCAAGCAGCTTCCTGAATGTGGAAAACTCCTCCAATCAATTGATCAAAGCAACTGTTCTGGATCAGACGGGAAGAGTAATCACTGTTCTGACACTTGTTCCGGGTCAGACTAAAATTGACTGCGGAAAACTGGCAGCAGGTGTCTATAACCTCGAATTGCAGTCACAAGGTGCTAAAACCTTGAAGCGCTTCGTCATTGAACGTTAAAGAATCAGACTCAAGTCATAAAAAATCAAAAAAAGGTTGATCTTCCCGATCAACCTTTTTCATTTCACACAATTTCTTTATCCAATAACGATTATTCATAAACAGTTGAAAACAAAACTTTTAAAATAACATTCGCAGACCTCTTTTTTCAAAAATCAGCCGAAAAAGGCTGTGCGATTCTTCAGCTTCATTTTAAGAATCCTTTATTGACTATCTTTTTCGTTATCTGTATTCTGATATTTCAGTAATTTTACCGCCCCTTTAAAGGCTACAACAAATATCTAATTTACATGAAGAAGGTTCTCTTCCTTTGCGTCACCTTGATCTCTTTTTTTTCATTCTCACAAGACTGGAATTCTATCGGAAATGCTGCCGGTATTGCGAATGCCACGGAAGTCGACATTGAAATTACACCCGGCGGAAAACTCTATGCTGCCTATATTGATACAGATCACTCCAAAAAGGTTTCGGTTGTCAGATGGAATGCCGGAAACAACAGTTGGGATCTGATCGGCAATGCCGGAATCGGAGATGCCAATGTATTTGATCTCAAACTCATTATTCTGGATGAAGTTTATCCTGTTTTCGCAGCCAAAACATTCTATCAGGTAACAAATCAGGCTCTTGAAATTTATAAATTCAACGGAGGAGCGTGGATCAGTCAGACAACAGGTCTCGGGGCAAACTACAATCAGTTGGATCACAGCTCTGACTACTCTTTGCAAGGAACTTCGCTTGGAAAATGGTTCCTGACCTTTAAAAATCCTTACACTGCTTCTTCCACTTACAATCGGGTAATCACCATGAATATGTCTGATCAGACGCTTCACGGAACTGCCACCTCATACGCGCTGCTTTCCGCTTCTTCCGGAAAACTAAGTTCCTATGTCGATGAAAATAATGCTGCTGTCATTCACGGACAAACCGGAGTAACGAGTAACATTCATCTGGACGCTTCCGGTGTTTCAGGTATTTATTCTGAAAATTACACTTTTGAAGCCGGTCTTTTGGCTGATAACATTTCCAAAATGCAGATCGAAAGAAACAATAACTTGTCTGCATATTCCTTCATTTGGGCTTCCAGCGCTTCCAATTACCCCTTAAAGTTCAACACGCTCGCAAATGCTACTTTGAACACAGAGCTTGTTCTGAGCACAGGAAGCACGATCGGTGATTTTGAATTTGATACGTATAACAACGATGCCTATGTATTCTACAAAAATGCGGCCTCTTGTTTCTACGTGAAAATAAGTGATGTTTCAGCACCGACCCTTTCAACTGTTTCCTCCGGAAGTACTCTGGCTCCTTCAACAGCAACGTCTTTGGAAACGCAGGTTCACAACGGGATTTATGTAATTGCTTATGTAGACGCGGGGAAATTTTATGTAAAGGAATACAATCAACCGGCAAATATTGAAGATCACAGTCTTTTCACCATGTGTGAATCATCTGTGCTGAATAATCCTGCAAACAATTCTGTTTACTGTCTGGACCCGAATTTCAGCCAGCAGGGTTTAAGTATGACTTGTATTTCTCAAAACGTTTCCATTATTCCGAATTCCGCTATTAGTGTTTCGGGTTCCGGAAGCTTGCAATTTTCAATCAATGTCGGAAATACCAATGATGTGAGTTCGCCGATGATTGTTGATCTGCAAGTCGAATTGTTTGACAACGGCATTTCCTGCGGAACAAGATTGATTCCAGTCACGATTTATCCGAAACCGGATCTTGCTTTTACAAATACGATTACTGCTGTCTGCAAGAACACCGATCCGATCAATTTGAATTCCTGGGCAAGTCCGGCAGGAGGAACGTGGAGCGGAACAGGTATTTTGAACAATACATTTTATCCTTCCTACCCAACAGGTTCGGCAACCGCAATGAACTACACCAAAACAAATCAATACGGCTGCACCAGTTCAGGCACATTGTCGTTTACGATCAACCAAACTCCTGATCTGAATGTAACAAGCACTTCTTCCGATTGCAATCAAAGCACCGGAACAGCTTCCGTTTCAATCACCTCGGGTCAGTCGCCCTACTCCATCTATTGGAGCAGCGGATCAAGACAAGCAAACACTGAAAATCTTGCTCCCGGACAATATGTGGTTTCCGTAACGGACGCAAACGGTTGTCTTTCGACTGCTTCCTCCATGATCGGATCAAACGGACTTTCCCAAACAGGAACTGCGGTAGGAACAACTTGTCACGGAGCAACCAACGGAGCTATTAACGTAACAACGAATGGCGGAGCGGCCCCATTGGTCTATTCCTGGTCGAACGGAGCAACAAGCAAAGATCTTTCCGGACTTCAAAGCGGACCATACGAATTAACGATTACAGATGCATTGGGTTGTATTTCTGCTGCAACTTATACGGTTCAGGAACCACAGCAAATCATGCTCAACCAAATGATGATCACGCAACCTTCCTGTTCTGCAGCAAATGGTCAGGCAACAGCATCTTTCAATGGTGGAACAGCTCCTTTCAATTACGTCTGGACAGATGCTCAGGGAACAAACCTGCATATCAACAATGCCTCAATTTCCAATATCGGTGCGGGAACTTACTTCTGTACAATCACAGATGCAAACAATTGTACTTTTACTAGCAGCGCTTTGGTTTCAAACACCTTCGGCCCAAGCCTGATCATCAACAGTATTACTCCATCTACTTGTTCTAACGATGGTTCAATCCAGTTAGCTGTGATTTCCGGAAACCCGCAAAGTTATCTTTGGACAAACGGAGCCACCACTCAAAACAATTCGAATCTTGCTCCGGGAACCTATTCCGTTTCCGTAACAGGAGCTTCAGGGTGTGTTACCGTTTTGGGAGCAACTGTCGGAGCGACTCTTCCGCAAGCTGCGGAAATCTGTTTGGTAACGGTTGACGAGCTGACAAACAAGAATCTGGTTGTTTGGGAAAAACCCTTTACGAATGGAATCGACCACTTTAACATTTACCGGGAAACATCGCAGGCAGGACTTTATCAAGTTGTCGGATCGGTTGATTACAACGATGAGTCCATTTTTAATGATCCTGCGGCTTCACCCAATGTGCGTTCCTGGAGATACAAAATCACTTCTGTAAATGCTTGTGGAATGGAATCGGAATTGAGCAGCAATCACAAAACAATTCACCTGGTTGTGAATCATGGTTTGGGAAACGATATGAACTTATTCTGGGATAAATACGAAGGTTTCAGCTATCCGAACTTCATATTGAAAAGATACACCAACACAGACGGTTGGGAAACCATTGCTACAATGCCGAACAACTTGTTTACTTACACCGATCAGCCAACTTCTACAGACGGGTTGTTTTATGTAGTAACCGTAGACGCTCCGGGCACTTGTTCAAGTACTAAAAAGGCTCAGGATTTCAACACCACCCGTTCAAACAGAGACAATCGTTTTGCAACAAGCCAGCCGAATTCCCTTTCCGAATTGATTGATTTGGCTGTCAGCATTTACCCGAATCCTGCGAATAGTTTCCTGAATGTAGAAAACACTTCCAACCAAACCATTGAAGCACGTGTTTTGGATCAAACCGGAAGAGTTATTTCTATTCTAACCCTTGTTCCCGGTCAAACTAAAATTGACTGTGGAAAACTGGTGAGCGGAATGTACAACTTAGAATTGCAATCCCAAGGTGCTAAAACACTGAAGCGGTTTGTGATAGAAAAATAAAGAGAACATTAAAAGGGAGTTAAAAGCTCCCTTTTTTAATCACAAAAGTTTGTCAATAAGTTTGAATTGTAGTCCGTGTAACGGAGGTCAGAAAAAAGTACTTTAATACAAATACTTCAGTATGGCTAAAAAGAACAAACTATTTGTACTAGATACTTCGGTTCTACTACATGACCATGACGCGATCATGAATTTTGAAAGGCATGATGTCGCAATTCCGATTACGGTTTTAGAGGAACTGGACAAATTCAAGATCGGGAATGACACCAAGAACTTCTCAGCTCGTGAAGTAATTCGTTTTATTGACAAGATCTCGATAAACGGAGGTCTGCAGCACTGGATTTCATTAGGCCCGAATCTGGGTTCTTTTCGTGTGTTACTCGATTCTCAACCAAAAGATGTAGATGCTGAGGCAATTTACGGTTCGGGGAAAAACGATCACAAGATCATCAATGCTACTTTGGTGGTGAAAGAACAGGAGCCGAAGAAAGAAGTCATTCTTGTTACAAAAGACATCAATTTACGAATCAAGGCAAAAGCACTTGGTATTCTGGCAGAAGACTATGAAACAGGAAAAGTTCATTCCAATGAGTTGGAACAAACTTCCAGTTCAACCATTGAAGGAATCGAATCCGAGACAATCAAACAGCTCTTTTTGAAAGGAACGATCGATGAAGCAGGAATTTTGGGAAATCAAAAGATAGCAAACGGATACTATATCCTGAAAAACGGGAAAAGTTCTGGCTTGGCTTATTTTGATCCTCATACGGACACCTTGCAGCGTGTCGAAAAAGAATATACTTCAGGGATCAAACCTAAAAATGCGGAACAGGCTTTTGCAATCAACGCGTTAATGAACAACGACATCAAACTGGTTGCTTTGCAAGGCGTTGCCGGAACAGGGAAAACGCTCTTAGCTTTGGCTGCTGCTCTGGAGCAACACAAGCTTTTTCAGCAAATTATCCTGGCGCGGCCTTTGGTTCCGCTTTCGAATAAAGAAATCGGGTTTCTTCCCGGAGATGCAAACGATAAGATCGGTCCGTACATGGAGCCTTTGTGGGATAACCTGAAATTCATTAAATCGCAGTTCGGCGAAAACGAAAAACGGCATAAACACATTGTTGAAATGCAGGAAAGCGGCCGGATTCTGATTACTCCTCTTGCCTTCATCCGCGGAAGAAGTTTATCCAATATTCTTTTCATTGTTGACGAAGCGCAAAACCTCACTCCGCACGAAGTAAAAACCATTATCACACGTGCCGGGGAAGGAACCAAAATTGTTTTCACCGGAGACGTGCATCAGATCGACACGCCGTATCTGGATGAGAACAGTAATGGTTTGGCTTATCTCATCGACCGACTGAAAGGACAGAACTTGTTTGCCCACGTACGTCTTGAAAAAGGAGAGCGCTCTGAATTGGCGAATCTTGCGAACGAATTATTATAACAAAACAACCGGAATTTAGGGTGAGTCGCTTCAGGCTCGCCCTAAAATTTCTCTAAACCATCAATAATCAAATGAATAACTATATTTGAAAAAAAATATAGTAATGAAAAAAATAATCTTTCTATCCTTAATTACTCTGAATGGCTTTTGCTTTGCACAAAAAGGTGGCGGCACAAAAGCGGATGTAAGTACTGGAAAACCTTATGAGGTAGTAGATGCTGCAAGCAAACAGTATCTAACCCTTACCAATGGAAATGTATTGGCAGTAAAAACAGATGGTATCGAAATTACTCTTCAGACTTTTGATGGCACAACAGGAGATCTGATCAAGAGAAAAACGACTCCGGCTCTTAAAAAAGGAAGTTTACTTCAACGAATCATTCAAACAAAAGGAGGTATTTACTACTTGTTTGAAATGTACAATAGCAGCATTAAAGCTTTTGAGCTTTTCAGTATCGAAATCGATCCGGAATCATTAGAAATGGAAAAACCGGTTTCTTTGCTTCAAACAAAGCGAAAAATCACAAAAGGTGAACTTGATAATGAGGGAGATTATCCTTTAAATTGGGGTTCAGCAAAAACAGGTGGAATGGAAGGCCTTATTTTTCAAGGCGTTAACTTCACTGTTTATCAATCTTACGATCATTCCCACGTAATGGTTCAATACCGCTTAAAGCCGGAAACCAAACGCGATTCAAAAAGTTATGACGAACTAGGATTCCATGTATTTGACCAATCAATGAAAGCTTTATGGGGTGGTGAATATAAAATGCCGCACACAGAAGCTGAAATGAATAATATCGCTTACACGGTAACATCCAAAGGATTGGTGTATATGATCTCTTACCTTACATCAACGAAGGAACTTGAGTTAATTACAATTTCAAAGGACGATGGTGTGCAAACTCATAAATTGGAAGGAACAGACGGAAGTTTGTTGTTCAACAGAATGCGCCTGATCGAAGATGTTGACGGTGATGTAATTTGTTCTTCTTTCTATGCTTCCGGTTTGGATTTCAAAGGAACTTTTTCAGGAGGTTTCACCGGAACACTTGCGTTCATGGCTAACGGAGTATATGGATTTACAATTTCTCCGGAATTTGGTGTAAACCATGTATACAATCTGGAGTTCCCGCAAGAATTGATCAAATCTTATTTATCTGATCGTCAGGCAAAAAGACAAGATCAAAGCGAGAAAAAAGGACGTGAAGGAATTGAAGATTTGCAAATGATTGATTTCTTTGCGCAGGCAGACGGAAGTTTCATTGTTACAGGAGAACAAAAATATGTTCGAAACGAAATGTACATGACCGGAACTACCAATGTAGCTCATTTTGGAAATATGATCATTGCTAAAATCTCTAAAGCAGGTGAATTGGCCTGGATCACTAAACTTCCTAAAAATCAGGCAATGGTATTGGGTGATAATTACAACCCTTTTTCTGAAGGACAGTTGAGCTATACGTATGCTAAAAGCGGTTCTAATCATTATCTTGTATTCGTAGACAATGAAAAAAATGCAGCGCTTGGTAAAAACGAAGCTCCTGCTGCACACAAAAATGGTCTTGGCGGTTATTTAATGGCAATGAAAGTTGATGACAAAAACGGTGACTGGGAGAGAATCAAACTTGCTGACTTGAATGATGTTGGAGGTTACAAAGCTTACCAGTTCAGAGTAACGCGTATTTGCAAGGCAGCTGAAAATACTTTCCTGATGGAGATCTACAAGAAAGAAAAAGAAGATGTCATGATCAAATTTGAATTTGACTAAAAGAAATCAGAAAGTTTGCTGAAAGGCTTGTTTTCTATTGACTTAAATAAGTGCCTCAATTCATTTCGGTGGATTGGGGCATTTTTCATTAAATTAAATCTTTCTGCGTAAATTCACCTGATACAAATTCATTTCAAGTATGAGCACTTTTCGCAGTGATCTATCAAACGATCAATTCCCCTTAGCTGAACGTATTTCAGGCAAAACCATTCGTGGGAGCATTTTAGAATTGATCCGCAAAGAACACCCGGATTTTACGGAAAGTCACTTCCTTTCCATCGGTGAACTCAACGATTACCGTGAAAAATACCTGTCCAATATGATGGAAGAGCAGCTCGGGGAACTTTCTTCACTCGACAAAACCGTTCTTGAATCCCTCAGTGACAAAAAATTGCTCTCGGATCAATTGGAAGACTCGGCTTCAAAAGACACAGTCGGACAGCGGGTAGCAGATAAAGTTGCTTCTTTTGGCGGAAGCTGGACTTTCATCATTTCTTTTATGGTGTTTCTACTGATTTGGATTGCTTTCAATGCATTCATCTTACTAAACAAAGGTTTCGACCCCTACCCTTTCATTTTGCTGAATCTCATCCTATCTTGTCTGGCAGCGCTTCAGGCTCCGGTCATCATGATGAGTCAGAACAGGCAGGAGGAAAAAGACAGAGAACGTGCAAAGAAAGATTACATGATCAATCTGAAGTCTGAAGTAGAAATCCGTTTGCTGCACGAAAAATTGGATCACCTCATCATTCATCAGCAGCAGGAATTATTGGAAATGCAGAAAATTCAAATGGATACGATGAAAGACCTCCTTTTGAAAAACAAAGACAATAAGTAATGATTCCATCTAGGTTCTATTATCCTTCTCCGGGATTTTCCATTTACTGGGAATCCGGAAACGGGAAGAAACTGGCAAAAAGATTAAGCGGTGATTTTCCTCAAAAAACGGAAATCGAACACTTCATTCCGCGTTTGTTTGAAACAGATTCTCCAGCCGATCAGGTAATTCGCGAAGTGTACCAGGTTCATGGTTTTCGCCAGGCTGACACATGGATTGAAGAACTCTTAAATGGAAAAAAGGATGTTGAATGTCCGGAAAGTTTAAACCTTTTGGTCCGGCAAACAACTACCGTTCCTTCGTGGTTAAATCCGGAATTGTTGGAAGAAGGTGCCCGATTATGCCGAAGATCCGGTTCGCTCGGTTTGATGGTTCTGCGCAATTACTGCCTGATGGGTGGTTATGAATCGGCAGCAATCAACAAACCGCTTGTTTTTACCGGAGCATTAAAAAAGGGCGCTGCTAAACGTTTAACGGAAACAACTGAGTTCTGGGTTCGCATCATCGGAGAAAACGCGCTCACAGAGCCTCAAATCGGTCTGAAAGAGTGTTTGAAAGTTCGTTTGATGCATGCATATGCCCGTGTCAGCATTCTTGACGAAGGAAAATGGCAGGAAGCAAACTGGGGAGCTCCCTTAAATCAGTGGGACATGATCGCAACCAATTTGGGTTTTTCCATCATTTTTCTGGACGGACTTCGCAAATCAGGATTGAAAATTACGGAAAAGGAAATCGAAGGGCTTTTTCATTTCTGGAAATATGTCGGACACTTACTGGGAATCCCCGCTTCGTATCTTCCAACAACAGAAAATGAAGCCATTCGCGCCATTTATTCCTGGACAATCACACAAGCTCCTGCAGATGAAGACACCATTTCATTGGCAAAGGCACTGACTCTGGAACCAGTCGACGGACCCTTTCCATCCAAAAACTGGCAAAAGAAGCTCGTTTACAAAACACATTTGGGATACAATTGGTTTTTCCTCGGGAAAACGTCTTGTGAAACCATGCATTTACCGACTACTTTCTGGCGGATTCATCCCTACATCCAGCGATTCTTTATTCGTTTGGGACAAGTTTTTGTACATCTTTCCGAAAGCACTTACAAGCGTTCCGTGCTGCGCAATCGCAAATTGCAAAAGAAGATCGTAAACGCTTACTTGGTAAGTCACGAAAGAAAACCGGTTTAGGATAACTCATTTGTTTTCTAACTTTGAACCAAAATTTCTTATCCGGAAATCATTCTCATGGCCAAAAACTCTAAAAAGATTCCTCAAAACAAAAAGAAGAAACAGCAGGCAGCTCCCTCCCGAATCAATCCTTATGTTTTGAGGGTTTTCTATATTCTGATCGGTCCGATTATTACTTATCCCATTATCGATGAAGAAGGCCCTTTGCGTTTGATCGGGTTGAGTTTATTGTTTTCCGGATATCATTTGTTCATGCTGCTCTTCCTTGATCTGCTTCCTGAGTACATTGCCTATTTGCAGACAGAAGCTCCTGAAAAAGACCTGACACCCAAACAGAAACGAGTTGTGAAATTTTTTGCTCTCTTTTTCTTTATTATCCTGGGTGCTTTTCTCGGTTCCCTTAAAATTCTCGATCATACCATTCACGGTATGCAATTATTCTGGTGGTGTATCGGAATCGGAATACTTGCGGGAATACTATTAATCCGTTGGTCGATCAAAAAACCTTTCTCCTTTATTTCTTCTGATAACATCAATGGTTTCGGGATTGGGTTTCCTTTGGGAATACCTATGCTATTCTGTGCGTTAGTATTTATTTCAAATCGCTACATTGTCGTTGAATCAATCAAAAATGAATCCTTTAAAATTTCAGAAAAGACTATAGGTAGTGGTAGCCGGAGAAGCCGGGATGTTCACTACATTTATCTGAACCTGAATGGCAAAACCGAACGGTTCACCGTTGGTGAAGCACAATTTCTCCTATTACAGGATTCCATCACCTGCAACTTGAAAAAAGGAGTTTTCGGATACTATTTCGTAGATAAAATCCGGGCAAAGTCATAAAATAAACATCCTGTTTTTCAAACAATTAAAAGTGCTACCTTTCCTTTAACTTAAAACTCCATTATGAAAACAGTGACTATTACCATCGCATTTACATCTCTTCTCGTTTCTTTATCTGCCTGCAAAAAAGATTATTCGTGCTACTGTGCAAATGGTTTTGGTGCAGAACCTGTTGTAGAAGGAGTTTATTCACCCACAAGTAAAAAGAAAGCGAAGAGCAACTGTGAAGCAAAATCCAATTCGGATCGAAACTGCTACGCCGTATTCAGCAAGTAACGCAAATTCTATTATCCACTTCGATAAAACTTCTTTCGTGTGATTCCTTCCTGGGTTTTCATTTTACTCGGAATAGCAGCCTTGTATTCCATTACCGTTTTTATTGTTCAGGTAATACGCTACTTCATTCGCAAAAAAACAGAACGGGAATTGCTGGATGATGATCTTGAAACCGATTAATCGGAGAAAATCTATTTCACGGAAGCTTTGTCCATTCCATAAGTATACACATTGTATGGGAGGATGAAACGGGCAATCCGCTGAGCAACAAAACTGCTTACAAAAACCGGAATAAAGAGCGCATATCCATTCGGAACCAGGCCGCAAACCAGAACCAATGCCGTGAACGGAGCAGAAATTGCGGAAGAAAGTGTCGCCGCCACACCAGCCAAAGCAAAGTTGAGCGGAATCAACTCCGTATGGAAAAACTGATTGCAGATTAGCGCAAAAAAGACCCCCAAAATTGCTCCAACCACAATACTTGGTGCAAAAACACCGCCATCTCCACCGGCTCCCAAAGTGAGTGCTGCAACAAGTGGTTTCATTAGCAGTAATAAGCCTAAAACGGCAAGAGAAACCGGTTCGTGATCAATTGCCTTCCCGATCACTTCAGTCATTCCGTGGTAACTGTCTCCATACAGAAAAGGAAAACACAGAATAGCTGCTCCGACCAACAAAGCGCCCAGGTTCACCCGGATAAAATTATTGGGAATCCGGGCAAAAAACTCCTTGATCCGAATAACCAACACCGTAAAATAAACAGAGATCAATGCCCCGAACAAACTCAATAAAACAAAAAACGGTAAGGCTTTCCACGACCAATCATTAACCTGAAACGGCAATAAAGGCTTACTGTCAATACTCAGAATAAAAATCCAGGAAACCAATGCCGCCGCACTGCAGCTAAGCAAAAGTGCTTTGTTTACTTTTCGGGCAATGACTTCCAGTGCAAACAACCATCCGGCAATCGGACTGCCGAATAATACTGCAACACCGGCAACAACTCCTGCGCTAATCAATTCGCGCTTATACATTTTTGCAGAAAAATCGCGCTTGTATGTTTCATTTCCAATCGTAGCCGTTGCCACAACGGTAGAAACCTCAATTCCGGTCGATCCGCCAAAGATTACAGTAAAAAACCCATTGAGAAAATGCGATGGAATCTTGAAGAAAGGCAAATGATCCTTACGCTGATCCAGAGTCTTGTAGATTTCAGTAATTCCCTTATTCTTTCGATTTTGAAAAAGGTATTTGCGCAGGAAATAAATTGCCGTAATTCCACAGGTCGGAAAAACAATGAACCAGATCAGATGGTGATGCGCGAAATTATAAAGCCTGTGTTGAGCTGCCTCGGTCGACCATTTCAATGCAAAGGCTAAAACACAGCACATTAAGGCTGTCAGCATCGAAATCATTACGAGTTTTACTTCATTGTACAGGATTATCTTCTTTCTCTCAGTCATCGATCACAAAAATACAAATCTTTATAACTCCCGCAGATTTCGCAAAGGTTCGCGGAATAGAGTTTCAAAAAGTCACCTGAATTTTTAATAGTCTACTTCCAAATTTCATTCAAACAAAAAAGGCACAGAAAATCTTCTGCGCCCTTTGTGCTCCTTTATGGAACAAATTATATTATCTGATCTCTCCACCGGCTTCAAAGCCTTTTTCCGGAATCATGAAGCTCAGTTTTCCTTCTTCATTTTCTGCCATTAAGATCATTCCCTGAGATTCTACTCCACGGATTTTTCTCGGCGCAAGGTTCATTAAAACAGCAACCGTTTTTCCGATCACTTCTTCCGGAGCATAATGCTCGGCAATTCCCGAAACAATTGTTCTGGTATCAATTCCCGTATTTACAGTTAATTGCAGCAATTTATCTGCTTTCGGAACACGAATTGCATCCACGATCGTTCCCAAACGAATATCCATTTTCGTGAAATCGTCAAAAGATGTTTCTTCCTTTTGAGGCGGGAAATTCGTTTCTGCCGCCGGTTGCGACGCATGCAGGAATTCTACTTCCCGTGCTACAAATTCATCGTCAATCTTTTGGAACAAAATCGAAGGAGCATTTGTTTGATCTCCTGCTTTCAGCAAAATAGTTCCTGAGTGCTCCCAGGTTTGTGGTTCAATTCCAACAAATCCGCGAATTTTTGCAGCCGTTTCCGGCAAGAAAGGATCCAAAACCAATCCCAGGTTTGCCGTGATCTGCAAAGCAATATTCATAACCGTCTCCACACGCTTCGGATCAGTTTTCACCAATTTCCACGGCTCATTGTCTGCCAGGTATTTATTTCCGATTCGAGCCAAAAGCAAGGCTTCTGCCTGCGCATCACGCAATTTATATTGGTAAACCAAATCTGCAATTCGCTGCGGAATCGCCTTCATTTCGTCCAGTACCAGCTGATCTTCCGTTGTTAAATCTCCACATGCAGGAACTGATCCTTCGTAGTATTTCTGCGCCAGCACCAAAGCACGATTCACGAAATTCCCCAAAATATCTGCCAGTTCATTATTCACTCGCGCCTGATATTCCTTCCAGGTAAATTCCGCATCCTTTGTTTCCGGAGCAATTGCCGTCAAAGTATACTTCAATTCGTCAATTTTATCCGGGTATCTTTCCAGGTATTCATGCAGCCAAACCGCCCAATTACGGGAAGTTGAAAATTTGTCACCTTCCAGATTCAGAAACTCGTAAGCCGGTACGTTGTCCGGTAAAATAAAGCCTCCGTGGTCTTTCAACAAAATCGGGAAAATGATCGCGTGGAAAACAATATTATCCTTTCCGATGAAATGCACCAATTTGCGTTCTTCATTGCACCAGTAGTCTTTCCAATCCTTCCCGTTGTCTAAAGCCCATTGTTTCGTTGCGGAAATATATCCGATCGGAGCATCCAACCAAACATACAATACTTTTCCATCTGCATTCGGAAGCGGAACAGGAACTCCCCAATCCAGATCACGGGTCATTGCGCGCGGACGCAAACCTCCGTCGATCCACGACAGACATTGTCCGATTACCTGATTTCTCCAGGCTTTCGGGTCGTGCTGTTGTTTTCCGTCCAGAATTCCTTCCTTGATCCACGGACGCAGCCACTCTTCGTGACGATCCATTGGCAAAAACCAGTGAGATGTGCTTCTCAAAACAGGTGTTTTTCCACTCAAAGTCGAAACCGGATTAATCAAATCCGTTGGGCTCAAAGCAGAACCACATTTCTCACATTGATCTCCGTAAGCTCCGCTGTTGCCGCAGTTCGGGCAATCTCCGGTAATATATCTGTCAGCTAAAAACTGCTGATATTCTTCGTCGTAATATTGTTCGGTTGTTTCCTCGATGAATTTTCCGTTTTTCTCCAACACCTTGAAGAAATCCTGAGCTGTTTCGATGTGAATCTGCGCAGAAGTACGATGGAAAATATCGAATGAAATTCCGAATTGCATGAATGAATCACCGATTATCTTGTTGTATTTGTCTACGATCTCGCGTGGAGTAATTCCTTCTTTTTTCGCACGCAAAGTAATGGCAGCGCCGTGTTCATCCGATCCACAAATGAAAGCAACGTCATGTCCGTTCGAGCGTAAAAAACGCACAAAAATATCAGCAGGAAGGTAGACACCGGCAACATGCCCTAAATGAAGGGGTCCGTTCGCATATGGGAGCGCTGCTGTTACAGTAAATTTCGATTTATTCATAAATACAAAATTAGGAAAAATATCCGCTCTCCTCCTTTTTGAGAATCTATCACGATAGAAGAGAGGAAATAAGGTAAGTAATTCCAATTCCCCTTTTGGAGCGGGATAAAGGAGGAGGATGTTTTACAGTATTGACAGCTTTATGAAGAATTTCGAAATATCATGAATCATTGCTATGTTTGTTACAAGAACCTTTATGTATAAAAATCCGGATCGCTATGAAACTATTCTATGCATTTCTAATTCCCGTGATTCTATGTTCTTGCTCGGAATCATATAAGTCACTGAAAACAAAATCATTCAACGAAAAGATTGCACACTTAACGGACATTAAAACACCCGAACAATTAATCAAACTTTATTACGACTATCCGGAAAGTGAAGGAATTCCCAAGTTGCTGCTCCAAACAAAAAATTTGGGAGAAAACAAATACGAAATCACTCTGATTCATGAGCATCTCGAAGACGATTCTCAATATGCTGTAAAATTTATAATGATTGCGAAAAAAACAAAGCAAACCTGGATCGTGGAAGAAATCAAGAAAAATTGGAAATGTCGTGAAGGCAGAGGTCACTCAAACTGGGGAACAACAATGTGTAATTAAAATTCAAGAACCATGCTCACATCCATCCATCCAAAACTTCCCATGCGGGACAAACAAACAACTTTAGAATTCTACCAAAAACTCGGTTTCGAAGCATTTGGAAATGCAGATTTTGAAGACTACCTCATGGTAGAAAAAGGATCGATTCAAATTCATTTTTTCCTCTTCAAAGAGCTCGATCCCAAAGAAAATTACGGGCAGGTTTATATTCGTTCCAACGATATCGATGCGGATTATCAGGAGTTCTCAAACCGTCATGCGGCAGCAATTCACCCAAATGGCCATTTGGCAAACAGACCTTGGGGACAACGGGAGTTTTCTATTCTCGATCCGGATCACAATCTGCTTACTTTTGGGCAGCCTGAATAATTAAATGACCGAAAATGAAACAAAAATTCCCCATTCTAATCAGTCTGCTTTTACTCTTTGCTTGTAATCGTCCTACAGCTTCGCCAACAACCATTCACTTTGATGGTAAAACCTTCGAGCTTCCCATCCGTGTAGATCAAGCAAAAAAAACATTGGGGTTGATGTATTTGCCGTATTACGGTTTTTGGGGTCATGCAACAACAGAAGCACCGGTTATCAAAACTCAATTGGAAGGATATCCCCAATTTATGGGAAGCGATAACGATTCGGAAGAAAGTTATTATGATCACTATTTTGTGGGAGTTTCATTCATGCAGCCCACGAAAATCTACCAAAATCAAAAAAGTGCGTTGGAACGCACCTATGGAAAGAAATTTATCCTGCAGAAAAACTATTCTTATTTGGAAACAAATGACGGATTGATTGTGGTTTTGAAAAATACTGCATTACGCAGTATGCCAAGTAAAAAATACATTGCCGTTTCATTTTACAAAGGGATTTCATTGGATGAATTGAACGAATATTTGAACTACGTAGAGATTTGACTTGAAGCAGATTACATCAGACAAACCAGCACGTTCGGGAAAAAAATCAAAAGCGCATAAATCTTTGAATCAGGGCTTTGCTTTCAAAAATGAGGTGAAGCCCTTGTTTTGTTTAGGGAGAATAAATGATAAAATTGTATCTTCGGAAAATCAAATTTGCTGCCAAAACAACCTTCTATGAAACATTTTTTTCTATTTCTGCTCATCCCGATTCTCTTAATCGCTTGTTCTTCACAATCTGAGCCACCACGTCTTAAAAACGTTAAACCTCTGAATATTCAGTTTTTTGAAACTTATAACAAATACGAAATCCAGGATTCCTGGAATGCTGCGAGTAAATGGTTTCATGAAAACGACACCTTTTCAAAGCAAAATAAAGCATTATTGAAAGACGTAATCGGGTTGGAAAATTGGGTTAGTTTTCGGGGTGAAGGCGCCTTCGGGTATGTAGAGGAAGAAGATATACAATCAGTCAATTCCGTTCTGGATCATCCGGAAGTCAAAGCGATGTTTCCCAAAGATCTTCAGTTCATGTGGTCTTTCGGAGTAGAAGAAACCTTGAACTATAAAAAAATATACGCTTTGTATGCAGTTAAGGTTCCCAAAGATGGCCTGGCACGAATCGACGGAAGACACATTAAGGACGCGTTTGCAAGCATCTCCGATTATGACAAAAGACCAATTATCAATCTAACGATGACACAGGAAGGTTCTCACGATTGGAAACTCATGACCCGCGACAATATTGGTCGCTACATTGCGCTTACTCTGGATAAAAAAGTGTTTTCCTGCCCGAAAGTAATTGCGGAAATTTCTGGTGGGCAAACACAGATCAGCGGAAACTTTACCAAACAGCAAGCGGAGGAATTAGCTGCACAAATCAAAGCAGGAAGGAAGTATTGAAATGATCAACCCGATAAAATCCATTTTACTTGGCAGCCTGATTCTCTTTAGTTATCAGCTTAACAGTCAGATAAATGACATTTGGAATCCCATAGCTGTAAGAAGCAAATAACAAGAAAAACCGCTGATTTCAATTGAAAAAAACGAAAATTATAACTTCTTCTCAGAAATATGTTCGTTAGTTACATCCGTAAGGCAAAACGCTTAAACCGAATGAACTTTGATTCCTTTACGGGAAAACGTGTTTACTACTGCAAAGTAAAAAACACCATCTCGCTTGTAGTAAAAGTTCTCTTTCTGCTTGGATTTGTTGCTTTGAACCTATTTACAGCAAGTAAAAATGATCTTCAGATACTCATTCTGTTAAGCATTTTGGTTGGTCTGTTTCTACTTGATTCCATTTTTGAATCCATCGGAAGACTGTTACTGAAAAATCCCGTTTTCGTTTTAAAAGGAGAAGGTTTGTATTACATCCACACAAACGAATGGTATGATATCCGAAATTATGAATTCAGAGATGAGAATATCGGGAAGCACAATTACTACGAAACTTATTGCATGTTTGATGAAAAGGGAACCCGGATTCTGAAGGAGAAAAACTGGCATTTAAAAGATGAAGAAGTCTTCAAATCTCATGTCAAATACAATCAGCGGATTTTAGAAAATAATCGCTAATTTCAATTGAAAAAACCGAAATCGATATGAATTTAAACCAGATTACCGTTCCTTCTTCAAACATCAAAAGATCCATTTCTTTTTACCAAACACTCGGTTTGAAACTAATTGTTGAATCTCCGCATTATGCCCGTTTTGTTTTACCGGAAGGAAACACCACTTTTTCCGTTCATCTGGTTGAAGAATTGCCAACAGGAAATGGTGTTTCGGTTTATTTTGAATGTGAAGATCTGGATGAAAAAGTAGAACAGCTGATTCAAAAAGGAATTGTTTTTGGCCAGCTTCCCAAAGATCAAACCTGGTTGTGGCGGGAAGCTTATCTGAGAGATCCGGATGGAAATCAATTGATCCTTTTCTTTGCCGGGGAAAACAGGTTGAATCCACCGTGGAGGATTCAGGAATGGGATCAAAACACCTGATTTCAAAGGACAAACGGATACAACTTGTTCCACCAATGCGGGATGTCCATTTGTAAAATAAACCCATTCCTTTCGATGAATCTTATACTCAAAAACCCCATCCAAAATCCCCGGAAAGACTTATTTTTGAAGCCATCGAAAGAACTCTATGAAAAAAATAATTATCTATTTCATTAGTGGGCTTGTTCTGCTCATTTCCGGAATTGTTATCACACAAATTGCAGATCATAAACACCTGGCGAAAGGGATGATTCTGATTTTTGCCGGTTTTATTATCAGCGGAGCTTTCGGTATTACTTTAATACAAGTCAGAAAACAACTATTTAAGAAAAATACGCCGGAAGATATCCTTGATCAGGATGAATCAATATGAAAATCACTCCATCTATTTTCTCTACCTTTAGGTAATGGAAACTCCACAGCATTTCACCCTCAAACAGGTCGCAGAGTCGATTCGCAAGACGATTGCCGAGCGTTATTCACGTACCTATTGGGTGACTGCCGAAATGCACAAATTGAACTTCACCCGGAAAGGCCATTGCTATCCGGAACTGGTTCAAAAGGAAGACGAATCCATTGTAGTGGAAATGCGCGGAACCATCTGGAAACAGAATTTTGAACGAATCCAGCAAAAGTTCCACGACATTGTAAAAGAACCCCTGCGTGACGGAATGGAATTGCTGTTTCACGTGAAAATTACCTATCACCCACTCTACAATATCGGGCTGGAAATCATCGATATCGACCCGAATTATACCTTGGGTGCGCTCCAAAAAGAACGGCAGCAAACACTCGAACGTCTGAACAAAGAAGGAATTCTGAACGCGAATCAACAGCTGGAAATGGCTTTGCTCCCCAAACGGCTTGCCATCATTTCGCAAGCTGACAGCAAAGGATATTCCGATTTTGTGACCTTGCTCAACGGGCATCCGAAACGCTATCATTTCAACACTTTTTTGTTTGAAGCAACGCTTCAGGGGGATGCGGCGATCAATTCCATTCAGGATCAGTTAAAACGAATTCAAAAGATCCGGCATCATTTTGATGCTGTTATCATTATCCGCGGTGGCGGCGGTGAAATCGGAATGCATTGTTACAACAATTATGAACTGGCAAAGGCCATTGCCACTTTTCCGCTTCCTGTTTTAACCGGAATTGGTCATTCAACCAACCTCACAGTTTGCGAAATGATTGCTTTCCGGAACGGGATCACCCCTTCTGACATGGCTTATTTTCTCTTGAGCATTTTCGAAGAGCTGGACGCACCGTTGGATGAGTTCTTATTAAAACTTCCGCAGCAGATTCACCGCGTTTTTCAAGACAAGAAGAATCAATTTTCTCAACTTACACGGGCTTTCCAGCAAGAAGTTCAGAAAGCTTTAGCAGATGAAAAAAACACGTTTCTGAGCGCCGTTAAAGAGTTTGAGTTTCAGGTAAAACACAAAATGACTCATTCAAATCAAATCCTTTCAGAACTTCGTAATCAAATACGTTCTTCTTCCGGATACCTGTTGGAAACACATAGAAACAAGCAGCAAAACCTCATCAATTTGCTTCAAATTCACAGCAAAACGCTTTTAAACAGCGAACAACAAACCATAAAAAATCGCGAAGAATTGCTGATTCAGGCCTTTCCCCGTAAAATTCAACGGGAATCTGCGAAACTGGAGCAGGCAGAGCTTCACCTGAAATTACTCGACCCGATTACTGTACTCCAACGTGGTTATGCCATTGTTACAAACGAAAAAGGAGTTCTTTCGAAGAAAAATCAGGCAAAAGCAGGTGAAGAACTGAAAATTGTGACCGAAGCACAGGAATTGAAAGCGAAGGTGAAATGACGATTTTTTCTCTTTTCCCCCTTTGGAGGGAAGGAAAATCAAGACTGTTTCGTTTTTTTGATTCAATATCTTCCCTTTTATTTCAAAACACCTTATCCTTTCTCATAATATTTGAGTTCATTCAGGTTCGAAAACACAGAATTGCACAAATTTTGAGAATCGATTTACTCTCAAATAATGAGCTGGAGCAAATCCTCCCCTCTATCCCCCTCCAAAGGGGGAAGTCTGAATCCGCCAAAGCAATTAAATTATTTTTCCGTAAATTCGTTTGGTGAAAGAACAGCAACTGACATACGAGCAGGCATACGAAGAATTGCAGCAAATCATTGCGGACATTGAATCCGGAGAGATTTCTGTGGACCTGCTTTCGGAGAAAGTGAAGCGCGCTGCCGAGTTGATTCAGCTTTGTAAAAGCAAACTGACTTCGACCGAAAATGATGTTCAGAAGATTCTTGACGATTTAAAATCCGCAAACTAAGGATATACCGCAAATTCGGTATTGGGAGAACCGCCTTCTTCGACTAATTTTGTAGCTTCAGAGAATTTCAACAACAAATTGTTTCCCATGAAAACACTTGCGCAGATTCCATTGAATCAAAAAACGAAGATATTGGGTATCGTGGAAAGTGAGCTCAAACCAAAACTCCTGGAAATGGGGCTTTACGCAGGTAAAGAAGTTGAAGTGCTGTTTAAAGCTCCTTTTGGAGATCCGATCGCAGTAGATATTTCAGGATATGTTTTATCCATGAGGCTTTCCGAAGCGATTTTGATTGAAGTAGAATAGATGAAAAAAATTGCCCTCTTTGGAAATCCGAATACCGGAAAAAGTTCTCTTTTTAACCGGCTTACAGGTTTAAGACAACATGTCGGAAACTTTCCCGGCGTAACGGTAGACAAACATTCCGGTTATCTGACGGTTTCCGGTACAGAAATCGAAATCATTGACTTTCCGGGAACTTACAGCATCTATCCACGAAGTAAAGACGAAGAAGTTGTTTACTCGGTTATTTCAGATCGAACCAACAAAAATTTCCCCGAAAAAGTGGCTGTTGTATTAGACAGCACCAATCTGGAACGTAATCTTTTACTATTTACTCAGATTTACGACCTCGGTTTGCCAACCGCTTTGGTCCTGAATATGACGGATGTTGCTTCGCGAAATGGTTTTGAATTAAATACTGACCGATTGCAGGAAGCTTTCCCTGAGGCGCGGATCATTCGCACCAATGCACGAATCGGAACCGGACTTTCGGAATTAAAGGAATGGATGGCAGAAGAAGCCGTTTCCCGTGAAACATTCCAACCGAATTCCCTGATAGATAAAGAAGATCTGGCAGGTCAGATGCAAGATACAAACGAGCGCTTCGAACGGATAAAAACGCTTGTATCCAACGTTGTAAAGAAGAAAAAACAGGAAGAATCCTTTTCAAATAAAATCGACAAATGGCTGGTTCATCCGGTATTCGGATACCTCATTTTTCTGGTTCTTCTACTGATCATTTTCCAGGTCGTTTTCACGCTTGCCTCCTACCCGATGGATTGGATCGATCTGGGAACTTCCTCTCTGGCTTCCTGGCTGGGAGAAATCATGCCCGAAGGAATTTTCACTTCACTCATTGTTGACGGAGTCATTCCCGGAATCGGCGGAGTATTGATCTTCATTCCTCAAATAGGATTGCTTTTCTTCATGCTTTCCATTTTGGAAGAAACCGGCTACATGGCACGCGTTGTTTTCATTACGGACAAATTGATGCGGCCTTTCGGCTTGAACGGAAAAAGCGTTGTTCCACTCCTTTCCAGCGCGGCTTGTGCTATTCCCGGAATTATGGCGACGCGAACGATCAGCTCGTGGCAGGAACGTTTGACAACCATTTTAGTCGCTCCTTTGATCAGTTGTTCTGCCCGTCTGCCGGTTTACACCCTTCTGATTTCTCTGGTCATTCCAAACAAACTCGTATTCAACTTTTTAAACCTCCAGGGCCTTGTTCTCTTTGGGCTTTACCTGCTTGGAATCGTTTCTGCTTTGCTTGTGGCATGGGTGATCAAACAATTTTTCAAAAAGAAGGAACTAAGTGTATTTCTACTGGAAATGCCTGCTTACAAAACTCCGCGTTGGGGAAATGTGGGGATTGAAGTTTTTGAAAAAGTGAAAATTTTCGTGTTCGATGCCGGGAAAATCATTTTGGCTATTTCCATTATTCTTTGGGCTCTGGCAAGTTTCGGTCCGGGAGACGACATGGAGAAATACGCGAAAGAAATCCCTGTTCCCCTTGCAAAAACAGAAGAAGCGATGGCCGAATACGAAACTCAGGTAGCTTCTACGAAGCTGGAACATTCTTACATGGGACACATGGGGAAATTCATCGAACCGGTAATCGAACCTTTGGGTTATGACTGGAAAATGGGCATTTCCCTGCTCACTTCCTTTGCAGCACGCGAGGTTTTTGTTGGATCTTTAGCAACGATTTATTCTGTTCATGACGTGGACGATGATCCGACTCAATTGATGGACAAGCTGAAAGCTCAAAAACGCGCTGATGGCACAGCAACTTACACACTCGCAAGCGGGCTTTCTTTATTGGTTTTCTATGTGTTTGCCATGCAATGTATGGCTACTCTGGCGGTGGTAAAACGTGAAACAAAATCCTGGAAGTGGCCGATGGTTCAGCTTGGTTATATGGGCTTTTTGGCGTACCTTGGAGCATACATTACATACAATCTTTTCAAGTAATGCAAACGATTCTGGTCATATTGGCAATTCTTGGGGCAGGTTTCTATCTTGTTCGCAGGTTTGTATTGACCTCCAAACGCAAGAAACAGGCTGGTTGTGAGAAATGCGGGATGAAAGAGATTGAACTTTAAATCTCAATGCTTACTTTCACCTAAAAAATGCTCGTTTACATTCTCATTATTGCCCTTGTCCTGATTCTGATCATCGTTTTGTCGGTGGTTTTCAATAATCAATTGATCGGCGCACGCAATTTGGTGGAATCTTCTTTTGCCGACATGGATGTGCAATTGCTCAAACGCCACGAATTGATTCCAAAACTGGTTCAGATTGCCTCCGGTTATGCCAAACACGAAGCGGTATTATTGGAAGAACTGGCTCAAAAACGCACCGGAATTTGGGATAAAACAGACGATTTCCCACAAATTCTGAATAAAATCAACCTCATCAAAGAAGCTTACCCGGATTTGAAAGCAGATCAAAGTTTTGAAAAACTGCTTCATCAAATTACAGAAACCGAAAATCACCTGCTTTACTCCCGCCAATTCTACAATGGTGCTGTGGAAGCATATAATTCCCTTCAGGAAAAAATTCCATATTCCTGGTTCGTTCAAAGAGGGAAACATATCAAACGCAATTATGTTCAAGCAAACTCACAACATCATGTTATTCCAAATACCGTCGGCTAAGCTTCTCCAATCCGTTTTTCTGGGACTATTCCTTCTTTTCGGGGTAAAGACACATGCTCAAGAGCAGGAAAATGAACGGATTATTTATTTTGATGCAACCTATCAGGTCAAGAAAAATTGCAGTATGCGTATCACGGAACGCATTACGATCTACTGTGATTTGGATCAAATCAATCATGGTATTTACCGCGATATTCCCTTAAGTTATGATTATCAGGGTGGAAGAACAAATGTGGATTTCAAGTTCATTTCCCTCAAACGAGACGGGGAAACAGAGGATTATCATACTGAAAATATGGACAATGGAATCCGAACTTATTTCGGAAGCAAAGAAACAAGCTTATCCGTCGGGAAACACAGTTATGAGTTCACTTACGAGGTGAATCACGTCTTGCGTTTTTTGAATAACATGGATGAATTGTATTGGAACACCAACGGAAACGGCTGGGTATTTTCAGTAGATTCCTTACGTGCGACCGTGCAATTGCCTAAAGGAATTAAATTCAAACGATTTACGGCTTACACCGGAGAAAGCGGGGCATCCGGAAAAAATTTCTCCGTGGCTCAGGTTTTGGATAATGAATTGGTTTATAAGACAACAGCTCCTTTAAACAGTTTTGAGGGATTAACCTTTGCTGCATCCTGGGATAAAAAACAACTGATTTACCCTACTGATTTTGAGAATTTCATCTATTGGATAAAAAGCCATGCCTTGTGGGTATTACTTGGTTTCATGGTCATCTTTTTGCTCATCCGAAATACCTGGTTGTGGTCGAAATACGGCCGTGATCCAAAACCCGGAACAATCATGCCGCAATACGATGCTCCGGAAGGGTTTTCACCCGCAGATGTTTATGCCGTTATGAATAGAGGAATCGTTACATCAACGGCTTTCACCGGACAAATTGCTTCATTAGGGGCGAAAGGTTGGATGAAAATCAAGCAAGAAAGTGTACACGGTGCAACGAAATTTACTTTTACGAAAACCGATAACCCAAAGCAAGATTTAACTTCTGCTGAAAACCAGGTATATCAGGCCTTTTTCTCTAATAAAGATTCTTTTTCTTTCTACGAAAACACTTTCAATGCGACCATAAAAAAGGGTATGGATGATTTGGAAACCAATATTACACAAAGTCATCAGGAAAAATACCGCACATTTAATTCGCGAATTAACGGAACACAATACCTGTTTCTGTTTCTTTTTATACTTGCTGCCTTTGGAATCAAACTATTATTTGGCGGTTCCTACATCATCATAGCAATTATGGCTGTTTTGGGGTTTGGGCTCACCATTCTTTTTGGTTATTTATTTGAGCAGCCTACCCCTGAAGGAAGAAAAATCATGGATCACATTCTTGGTTTGAAATTATTCATCGAATATGCGGATAAAAAACGCATTCAATTTAACAATCCTCCCGATCTGAATTTTGAGACATTCGAGCGGCTTCTCCCCTTTGCCATTGTTCTGGGATTGGCCAAAGAATGGGAAGGTCAATTCAATCCTGTTGAATTGCAAACCGGTTATGGAATGGCTGGATATTGGTACTTAGGAATGGGTATGTATGGATTCTCTCACTTCAATTCAAATTCTTTTTCTTCCGTAATCTCTTCATCTTCTATTCCACCAAGCTCTTCATCCGGAGGTTCTTTCTCCGGCGGGGGTGGATTTTCAGGTGGTGGTGGCGGAGGCGGCGGAGGTGGCGGCTGGTAAATCCGTCTTTTTACTTTTGCCGGAAAATGTAACGAATTCAAAATCCGGAGTTTGAAGTATACAAACCCAATTGTTCAAGCTTATGAAACCCTTTCGACTTCTGTTGGCAGCGATATGCTGCATACCCATTGCCAATGCTCAGATCAACTATCATTTACAGGTAGTAAATAATCAAAATCAGGCGGCAGGAAATCTCTCTGTGCGTTTTGTTGAAGCAACCACTTTCGAACGTATTGAAAAGAAAACCAATGCGGCAGGTATTCTCGATATGGTTTTCGACCATGGAGAACTCTGGATCGGATCGGTTGGTGATATGACGAACTGTTTGTGGGTTGAAGCCGGAGGCAAGGGAAACGCACGGAATCATTTAACATATGATCTCGAAGTCTGGGAACGGGAAAACCGGATTTTACCAGACAGATCTACCATTTCCTTCAAAAAAACACCTCAGAAAATTCCGTCCATGACTCCGCCGGATGCTTCTCACTGCGTCTTGAAAGTGGTCTTGAAAGACCGGGAAAACAAACCTCAGGCAAATATTCCGGTTAGTTTGACTTGTTTTAAACTGGCAGAACAATTTACAGGAACGACCAACTCTCTGGGAGAATGCATTTTTATGGTTCCCAACAAAAACGATTATGAAATCGATGTGGCGGAGATTCCTTCCATGGACTGGGCCGATTTTGGGAACGAAGCCATTGCCCGAACAGCATTCATCACGTATGAGAAAAAGGCATTCACCGAAACAAAAACCGGAAAATATACTGTTCAAACTATTCCCGCCGGAATCAAGCCAAGCAGCTCGCATGCACAAGTCAGCTTAACAATTCGCAAAAACGGTGAGACTATTGCTAATGAACCCGTTTATATAAAAACAGTTGGTGGATCCATTAAATACAAAGGGAAAACCGACGCACAGGGTAAAGCTGTTTTTATGCTTCCCCTGAAAACAAAATATGTGGTTGACTTTACCTTTCAGCGCGATGCTGAGGCACTTGATTTAAGCAGAATGAAAGGTTTCGCGACCATGAGCAAAACGATTCACTACACTCCCGATCCACGATTGGAAAACATCGAATCTTTTATTCCCCGCGTAAAGGATCTGGTGGCTTTGAATGTGAATGATTTCGTGACTGCTCAATATCCTTCAAGCGATAATGAAGTGGATCTGTTTCTAAAATGGGGAAATAAATTCAACGCTTCCTCCAAAGAAGCCGTTTTGGAGGTTGGTTTTAAAGTGAATACCAAAAACAAAAAAGCGTACATTCCTAAAAACCTGTTCTTTGTGATCGACGTATCCGGTTCGATGTCGAATGAAAACAGATTGGAATTGCTGAAAAAAACTTTGATTGAATTCATTGGTCGTTTGACTCCGCAAGACCGCATCGGTATTGTTGCTTTTGATGACAATTTGTACAAGGTTCTACCTTCTCAGTTTGTAACGGATAAAGCTGCCATTTGTGATGTTATCCGCGCACTGCAGCCGCGCGGAGGAACGAACATTTCCATTGGTTTTGAGGAAGGACTCAAACAATTGGAAGCCAATAAAAAACCGAACATGGTGAATCGCCTGGTTTTATTATCGGACGGATATGGTGGCGACGAACCTGAGCTTTCCATCAATCTGGCAAAAAGCTATGCCACAAAAGGTTTGCAGATTTCAGCAATCGGAGTTGGTTATGATTACAACGCCGCTTTGCTGGAACAACTGGCAACTATTGGCGGAGGAACGATGCAGATGGCGGGCGACCCTTCTCATTACAGTCAGGCATTTCTCAAAACCTTTGACGGTGCGATTGATCCGATTGGAACAGATGTAAAACTGGAAATATTATTCAACGATCAGATTGTTTACCGCCAGTTATTGGGCTATGAAAATGCTAACGTAAATGCAGGAAAAGTCACTGTTGATATCGATCATTTATTTCCGGGCCTGCAAAAAATGGCGTTGGTGAAAATGGATATTATCAATTCTACCCCGGCAATCGAGCAGCAAAAAGTCGTTGCGCGCATGACTTACACGGATCCGGTGAGTAAAAAGCAAAAAGTGGTAGAGAAGGAACTGCATCCGGAATGGAGTACGGCAACCGGTTTGCTGGACATGACGCTGGATATGAACCACAAACGGATGATGGCAGTAGCGATTGTAAACCAGAGCATGAAATTAATGGCGGAAAGATTCGCTGCCGGAGATAAAGCGGGCGCAGAAAAGGCAGCCAACGGTGGAGTTGCACAAATTAAGAAATTGTTTCCGCAAGCCATCCCTGCTGATTTGAAAGGATTATTTGAAAAATTGCAGGAATATGTGAGCGTTTTCGAACAGTTGCGCGCGGAGCCTTAAAAAGGTGTTGTACGAGAATCATTGTGATTTTTATTTCCCACAGATGCACAGATAAATGCTCGCTTACCAGACTCGCTGGAGCTACCAATATCTGCGCATCTGTGGGATTTCACTATGCTATAGTTTCCTTAAAATAACATCATTCAGCACCAACACATCCAAGGCTGATTCCTGAAACAAAGCAAGGGCTTGTTGCGGAGTTTCGACAATCGGCATTCCTTTCTTGTTGAAGCTGGTATTGAGCAGTACCCCGATTCCGGTTTCACGTTCGAAGGCCTGGATCAGTTCAAAGAACAATTTGTTCCACGTTTTATCGACCGTTTGAACCCGGGCGGTTCCGTTAACATGTGTCACATTCTGCAGTTGATCCGCATATTCCGGTTTGGTATGGTCTACCAAAATCATGTAGGGGCTTTTTCTTCCCGAACGGAAATATCCTGAAGCAAGTTCAGGTAAAACAGCCGGAGCAAAGGGTCTGAAATCTTCCCGAAACTTGATGTTCGCATTGATATGATCTCCCAATCCTTTTATTCCGGGATGGGCCAGAATGCTGCGATGACCCAATGCTCTGGGACCAAATTCGCAGTGATCCTGAAACCAGCCGACGATTTTTCCTTCGGCTAAAAACTGAGCGGTGATTTGAATTAATTCGTTCGAATCGCGCGTTTCCACTCTCCAGCCTTCAGGACAATCTTTCAAAGATGCTTCAATTTCTTCCGGTGAATATCCTTTTCCGAAACAAGTACTCTCCGTGTGCTTCACCTTCGGTTTTTTCAAGACTTCAAGCCAACCGTAATAGGCACAGCCCAAAGCCAGGCCATTATCTCCGGCAGCCGGTTCGATGTAGAAATTCTTTACCAAACCTTCATTTAGCAAAAAAGCGTTCGCTACAGCATTTAAAGCTACTCCGCCGCTATAAGACACATTTTTATGAGGAAAACGCTTTAAACGGTCTTTAAAACACATAAAAACGGCTTTTTCCACTTCTTTCTGTGCCCAAAATGCCACATCCGCGTAATACTGAAAGTTTTCTTTGAAAAACCGGTAATCTTTGAATGGCATTTTCAGTTCTTGTTTCCAGTCGTCTTTCACCAGCAAAGAACCATTCCTGAATTCAAATGCTTCTTTTTCGATTTCACCGGATTTACCGTAAGGAGCAAGTCCCATCAATTTGCCCACATCGTCCATATTTCCGAAGACATAGTGACTGATGGCAGCATAAAATCCGCCGATGGAATGTTTTGTGGTGGGTAATTTCAGTTCTTGTCCGGAAGCTTGTTCTATCGGGCTGAAATCTTTTAAAAGCGGTGTTAATTCTTGTCCGTCGAAATGATAGAAGCTGTCTTTTTCACAGTACATCTGACTTTGAGCCAACTCTTCGATATTTTCAGGAAAAACCGTTCCACGCGAAACATCGATACATTGTTCATATGGACTTCCGCAACCATCAATCACCATCACCACACCTTCCTCAAAATCACAGGTTCCGACTGCGCTGTATGCATGCGCCAAATGGTGTGAAATCGTTATCAGGGGAAGATCCGGAAAATCGGCAAACAACCGTTTCCCGTGAAACCGATCCCGATCCGGTGTTTCAAAATTGGCGCTTTGAACAACCAAATCGACATCCGCAAGTGTGATTCTTTCCGCATTCAGACAATACAGAATGGCATCCGTGTCGTTTCCACCCTGATGTTTGATTCTCGTAATGCGTTCTTTTTCAATCGCAACGCAAACAACTCCGTCTTTCAAAAGAACAGCCGATCCGTTGTGTGAAAGTCCTGTTCCCAGAACATAGAGCGGTTTTGACATGAATAATGGTTTATGTGGTTTTAGTTAGTCTTCATCATCCTCGTCTTCCAACCACTCAAAAAAGGAGTCGAAATTGTCTCTGTCTTTACGCGAAGGCCGGCCGGTTCCATATTCACGATAAACGCTTTGAGCTTCCTGATAGGTTTTGAATTTTTCGAGTTCCAGTGGATCCGTGATATCAATCAGGTAATCTGCAACAAGCTTTGCACCTACTCTCCGATCCAGTAAATCCTTGATTTTATAGCTGAAAGTTGCATTGTTTTTTATGATTGAAACCGTATCTCCGATCTTCACTTCCTTGGAAGCTTTCACGGGAGCATTATTCAGTTTGATCTTATTCTTCTGAACCATTTCTGTGGCCAGGGTACGCGTTTTCGCCAAACGTACGAACCACACATATTTATCAATTCGCAAGCTCATCACGTAGTTTTTTGGGTAAAGACGAAACTATTAAATCGTAAGAGTGTACGATCAACTCTTTTATCAGGGAATCATCCACTTGTCCGAGCAGTGAAACCGTATTCCAGTGTTTTTTACTCATGTGATATCCGGGCGTAATTCCGTCATAACGTTCACGCAGTTCAATAGCTCTTTCGGGATCACATTTGAGGTTAATTCCCGTTGGATCTTCCACGTCCACAAGCGCAAACATTTTTCCCTGAACCTTGATAACAAGTGTCCGCTTATCAAATGGAAAAGTTTCCGTAGCCCCCGGGAGCTGGAAACAGAAATGAATCAATTCGTCGAAATGCATGGCCGAAAGTTACAAATTTCGACGTTTCCGGTGCTGTTTCACGTGAAAATCCATCAAGATTCAGAATTAAAAATGCTAATTTCAAAATATGAACATTGAGACCATACAAATTATCATCGTCGTTTTTGTATTCTGCATCCTGATTTTAGGCTTGAGATCTTACAGAAAAGCAGCTCATCAGAAATGGAAAACTCCCTCAGAACCTTTTCCAAAGGAATGGAAATCTTTTCTGGAGCAGGAAGTTTTGTTCTACGATTCTTTAAACGAGGAAGAGCAAAGACGTTTTGAATATAAGGTTCAGGAATTTCTGCTCAATTGCCGGATTACGGGAGTCAAAACAGATGTGGAATTAAGCGATAAATTGCTCGTTGCTTCCAGTGCCATTATTCCGATTTTTGGTTTCGATTCCTGGAAATACACCAATATCCGCGAAGTGTTGCTTTATCCCAGAATGTTCAATGAGAACTTTGAATTCGAAGGGGATTCCGAACGCAGAATTTTGGGAATGGTCGGAAATCAAAGCATGGAAGGAATCATGATTTTGTCGAAGGAAGCTCTCCGGCTCGGTTTCAAAAACGAATCCGATAAGCAAAACACTGCCATTCATGAATTTGTGCATTTAATTGATAAGTCGGACGGTCAGATCGACGGTCTTCCCAAGTTGTTGATGGAACGTCAATATGCCATTCCGTGGATTGACTCCATGAACAAGGAAATTGACCGGATTTATGCCGGAAAATCGGACGTTAATCCATACGGAGCAACAAACAAGGCTGAATTCTTTTCCGTGATCAGCGAATATTTTTTCGAGCGCCCGAAATTACTGGAAGAGAAACATCCGGAATTGTATGCTTTGCTTGAGAAAATCTTCAATCAAAAAATGGCTGACCGGAAACTGGTCAAGAATCGGACGGTGATCGGGAGAAACGACCCATGTGTTTGTGATAGTGGCGAGAAGTTCAAGCATTGCTGCGGGAATGTGCATTATGCAAAAAGAAATTAATCTGACTAATTTTCAATTATCTGAGCAGTTTCTGTTAATTTGCAATATCTCACATTACCTAAATCCATCGTGTTATGAGATTCCTTAAAAACTGTATTTGCCTCATTTGTTGGATGTTTACCTTTTTCGTAAACGGGCAGGAAAACAGTTCGCCTGATTTCGAGATACTTGAATACGGTCTTAAAAGAAATAATATTCATGAAAACGCAAAAGCGATTATTGCAGACCGATGGGGCATTTCTTTCAAAAGTGTTGCGAACTGTTTGATTTCGCCACAATTAAAAGATAGTGCAGACAGATCTAACAAGCGTACAGATTCTTTGATTTCACTAAAGTATGGAGAGAACTGGCATCAAATATTTGAAAAAGAAATCGAAGCAGAAGAGAAATTAGTAGAAAGACTCATCCAACGGATAAAAATGATGGATTGCATTTCCATCCTGAATTCAGCACTTGCAAAAGACAACAATGAGGTTTACTATCTGGTTTATCCCTATTCGAAATCACGGTCTGAAAAAAGATATGAGGTCTTCGTTTATGGATGGGGGACTATTGATAAAAAAACCGATTTCGTTTGCTATTACAAATTCAAATTGCATAAAAACAGAAAGAATATTGAGCTTATAACCGATAAACCAATGTTTCTTTTCGTCGAAGAAATCCCATGAAAGAAAACCTTGTTTCGGTATTAAAAATTAATTTCTCTTTATGAATACAAAATTGATACTCCTTTTACTCTTGACTTCATTTCATTCCGTAGCCCAGCAAGAAGTTCCGGAAGAAAAACCCAAACGCGTGATGCTTCGCAAGAAAGTAGATGGAATGTGCACTCCGGCAAAGGATGTTTTTGAGCTTTACAACGGAAATGAGGGGGAAGTTGAACCAAAATGCTCTGTCAGCAAAGAAGAGTTGATCGAACAATTGAACAATGAGCTTTCCTTCCTGAAAAACAATCCGGATTTCAAGGGCAGGGGAATGGTGAGTGTTCTGATCAATTGTGAAGGAAAAGCGATCGGTTGGGCAGAGGTTGTTACGAAGAATAAGGAGTTGAATCAGGAAATTCTGACGTTTCTGATCAAACAAAATTTCGATTGGGAGCCGGGGTATTTTAAAGATGAGGCGATTGATTCGTTGTATAGTTTTAGTTATCAGGTTGTTCGTGGTGTTTTGAGGTTGAATTGAGGGCAGTCAGCTTGTGCGGATTCTTTCATTTTTTCGGCGAAAATGTCAAATTTAAATATTGCAAATTTGCCATATCGCAATATTGCGAACCGGTCGAAAACAGGGGCTTTCAGAGCGTAAAAAGTCTCATTTCCAATTATTTTTCAAACAATTTTAACAAAAAAACCCTTTTTTCAAATGATCTTTTTTCCTAAATTAAATAAGAAAGAAGTCACCATGGGAATAACAAAAATGCATCCGTATCTGGACCAAACACTGCAATTGGCCAGAATTGCCAAAGCTCTGGGACATCCTGCAAGAATTACGATGATGAAATACCTTTTCGAAAATCGGCGGGCTACCAATGACACTTTCCAATCGATTACAACTCTGGCACAGGCAACGGTTTCCAGACATATTCAAGAACTAATCTATGCCGACCTCGTCTATTCAGACTACAAAGAATTCGAGGGAAACTACTATCTGAAAAACGAGGCAAGTCAATTGATTCAAATGCTGATAGAAGACGTGAAACACTGAAATTCATTCCGTACTTTTGCATTGTACAATTTCTTTAGAATGTCGGAAAAAATTCATTTCTGTAATGATTTATTTAATCGCGGACGCTTCGAAACATGTGAGGTAAAAGTAGGAATCACTCCAATAGGCGGTTCCAACCCAATCAGAATTCAGTCCATGACAACAACAGATACGATGGACACCCAGGGTTCTGTTGAACAATCGATCCGTATGATTGACGCAGGTTGTGAATTGGTACGTCTGACCGCTCCGTCAAAGAAAGAAGCTGAAAACCTCCGGGTGATCAAAAAAGAGCTCGTTAAACGCGGCTATAACACTCCGCTGGTAGCAGATATCCATTTTACACCGAACGCAGCGGAAATAGCCGCAAAACTGATTGAAAAGGTACGCGTGAATCCGGGGAATTATGCCGACAAAAAGAAATTTGAAGAAATTGACTACACTGAAGAAAGCTATCAAGCCGAACTAGACCGCATCGAAGAGAAATTTACTCCTTTGGTTTTGCTTTGCAAAGAACAGGGAGCAGCTATGCGGATCGGAACAAATCACGGTTCACTTTCCGACCGGATTCTGAGCAGATACGGGGATACACCTGAAGGAATGGTTCAATCGGCTATGGAATTCATACATATTTGCCGCAAAAATGATTACCACGATCTGGTCATTTCGATGAAAGCAAGCAATACGCTCGTAATGGTTCAGGCATATCGTCTGCTGGTTCAAACGATGAAAGAGCAGGGGATGAACTATCCTTTGCATCTCGGAGTAACGGAAGCCGGTGACGGGGAAGACGGAAGAATCAAATCTGCAGTCGGGATTGGTGCATTGTTGGAAGACGGGCTAGGGGATACTATTCGTGTTTCTTTGACAGAAGATCCCGAATTTGAAATTCCGGTAGCACAAAAACTACTTCAAAAGTTTGACACTATTTCAAATAAAGAACTAAATTTTTCATCCAAAATAAACTTTGACTTTTTCCATTATAACAAGCGGATTACAAATCCATTATTAAACATTGGCGGAAGTAATACTTCAATTGTTTTTGCAGATTTATCAAAAAAGAAAGAAATAGTTTCAACTAATTTTTTTGGTTTTGGATATTCCTATTCTGAGCAATTGGACAAATGGAATATTGCAGACCAGGCGGCAGACTATCTTTATATCGGAGACAAAACGATAGATTTTGAAATTCCTGGAACTATTCGCTTGATACAGAATTATGAAACCTGGAAAAAACACCAGAGACCGGATGCATACCCTCTTTGTTCGCTGCAAGAATATGCCCAAAACAAACCGGAAGGACTTGCATTTATTCAAGTGGATCTGGATCAAAATCCGGATGTCTCCAAACTCCCGACAAGCAATGTCGTTTATATCATAGAAAGTCAGGAGCAGCAAAAAACACAGTTAATCCGCAAATTTCAACACGAATTAGCGGAATTAAACAACAAGGTTCCAGTTATTATCAAATTGAATTACGAGATTTCTGATTTGGAAACGCTGCAATTGTATGCAAGTTCTGATGCAGGAATCCATTTCGTTGATGGTTTTGGCGACGGAATCTGGATCACAGCACCACAACCCATCGTGGATCTGAACAGTTTGTCTTTCGGGATTCTCCAGGCTACCAGAACACGCATTTCAAAAACAGAATACATTTCGTGCCCTTCTTGCGGAAGAACATTGTTTGATCTTCAGGAAACCACCGCAAAAATTCGTGAGCGGACTTCCCACCTGAAAGGACTCAAAATCGGGATTATGGGATGCATTGTAAACGGTCCGGGAGAAATGGCGGATGCAGATTACGGATACGTTGGAACAGGTCCTGGAAAAATCAATCTCTACAAAGAAAAAACCGTGGTAAAGAAAAATGTTTCGGAAAGTGAGGCTGTGGATGCCTTGATCGATCTGATTCGTGAAAACGGAGATTGGATTGAGCCGAATAATTAAAAATCACCTTTTCATTTTTTGGACAAACCCCTTATTTTTTTTTTTGCTCTTTATAAAAAAGCGAAGAGTGCAAAATTTCAATCCTGACATTGATTATTCTTTCATCTTCAAAAAACATTTCGTATGAAGTCGAAAAATCTCTAAATCGCCCGGAAAACCGGTAAAAAAGTTAAAAATTTCACTTGATTTGCGGGCAGATCGGCACACAAGCAAGGTGTTTCCCTTTCAAACACAGCAAACCGCTCTCAAAAGGGCTAAAAACACTATTTCTTGCGAAAAATATAGATCTGAGAACTCGACAAACCTTCCTTTGCTTTCATATTTGACAAAAATCCGATTCTCATCGCTTTCAGCAGAGATCCGCCCTTGTATTTTTCACTCAGCATCGAAACATAGTAACTGTCAAATTTCATAGGAAGCATTTTTTCAAATTTCAATCCTTTTGACTCAACTAACGGAATAAGTGATTTCGGGGAAAAGTGATACAGGTGACGTGGAACATCATAAGCCGCCCAGAATTCTTTGTAGTACTGAGCATCGAAAGAGGTATAATTTGGAACGGCAATAATTAAAACACCATCCTGATTTACCAAAGACGAAATCTTTTCCAGATCTTCCTGCAGGTTGTAAACATGTTCCAAAACATGCCACATGGTAATTGCATTGAATTTCTGGTTCAAATGATGGAGCAAACTCAAATCCTTCAGTTCAATTCCATTTTCAGACAAAGCAACTTTTCGTGCATCTTCATCCGGTTCCAAACCTAAAACATGAAAACCGGATTCTTTTGCTTTAGCTAAAAAGTGGCCGGTTCCTGCTCCGATATCCAAAAGATCTTTACCGGAAACTAACTCTTGCAACAAAGCTATTTTCTTCTTTAAGGTATAAGAACGAACTTTTGCATAAACGCGATTAACGATTCCTTTCTTAGTTGAACTGTGCGAAACATACTCTTCCGATTTATAGTAATCGCCAATTTTTTCCAGTGTTGGTCTCGGATTTGTGAACAGCAACTGACAGTTATCACAAAGATCCAGATTAAAGGATTCCTTTGAAAGAAAGTGATCTTTAACTGTCAAATACGTACTAAAAGATTGTGCTCCGCAAGAGGGGCAAGTTGATTGGTTTAAATGTTCCACGTGAAACTATCTTCCTAAATGAATTAATAAAACTGAAATATCGCTAGGGGAAACACCACTAACGCGGGATGCCTGACCAATTGTCACCGGACGAATCTTGCCCAACTTCTCTTTTGCTTCTGAAGAAAGTGATTTCAACAAGCCATAATCCATTATAGAAGGAATCGAAACCTCTTCCAAACGGGAAAGTTTAAGTGCTACTTCTTCTTCACGTGCAATATAACCCTCGTATTTCAACAAAATCTCAGCCTGCTCAACAGCATCTTCATGTTCCACGTGTAACTTATCAGCCAACTCGCGAACACTCTGACTCATTTCCAAAACATGTTCCATTGTAACATGCGGTCTTGTGAGTACGGAAGCTAATTTCACCTGCTGAGAAAGGGGAGAACTTCCTACCAAATCCAATACAGGATTCGCTACATCCGGACTAACTCCTTCTTTTCGCAAAGCCCCGATTAGTTCCTTCGCAGCATTTACTTTTCTATTTACACGATCCATTGCATCCTGATCCTGCAAACCTAGTTCAAAAGCCATTGGTGTTAAACGAACATCTGCATTATCCTGACGAAGTAAAATCCGGTATTCAGCACGCGAAGTAAACATACGATAAGGTTCCTGAGTTCCTTTCGTAATTAAATCATCGATCAAAACACCAATATACGCTTCGCTTCTGGTAAGAATAAACGGATCACGTTCCTGAACCTTCAGTGCTGCATTAATTCCAGCCATCAATCCCTGGCAAGCTGCTTCCTCGTATCCGGTTGTACCGTTAATTTGTCCTGCGAAATACAATCCTTCAACCAACTTTGTTTCCAAAGTATGCTTTAGTTGAGTAGGAGGGAAGTAATCATACTCGATCGCATAACCGGGTCTGAACATTTTCGCTTCTTCAAAACCAGGAATCGAACGCAAAGCACGAAGCTGAACATCTTCCGGTAAACTGGTAGAAAACCCATTTACATAGATTTCAACCGTATTCCAGCCTTCCGGCTCCACAAAAATCTGATGACGGTCTCTGTCTGCAAAACGATTGATCTTATCTTCAATACTCGGACAGTATCTTGGTCCACTACTTTTGATTGCACCATTAAACATTGGTGAGCGATCAAACCCCTCGCGTAATAAATCATGCGTCAGAGTAGAAGTGTAGGTGATGTGGCAAGCTCTTTGAATTTTCAAAGCTTCAGTATTCCCGTAGGAAAACTTGCTTGGGTTCTCGTCTCCATCCTGAATCTCCATTTTGGAGTAATCCAACGAACGGCCATCGATTCTTGGAGGTGTTCCCGTCTTCATTCTTCCGGCTTCAAATCCCATTGCGATCAAATCCTCCGTAATTCCGGTAGCGCCTTTCTCACCAATTCGACCTCCCCCAAATTGCTTTTCACCCAAATGAATCAATCCGTTCAGGAATGTTCCATTCGTCAAAACAACCGACTTACCATATATTGACATTCCCATCGAAGTGCGAACGCCGACAACTTTTCCATTTTCAACGATCAAACCATTCGACATATCCTGCCAAAAGTCCACATTCGGATTTCGCTCCAAAAGCAAGCGCCATTCTTCAGCAAACTTCATGCGATCGTTTTGTGTTCGTGGCGACCACATTGCCGGTCCTTTCGAACGATTCAGCATTCGAAACTGGATCGCAGACAAATCCGAGACAATTCCGGATCCGCCACCCAACGCATCAATCTCACGAACGATTTGCCCTTTTGCAACTCCACCCATGGCAGGGTTGCAACTCATCTGAGCAATTGTATTCATATTCATTGTAACCAACAACACTGAACTCCCCAGTTTCGCTGCTGCATTAGCAGCCTCACAACCGGCATGTCCACCACCAACTACAATGACATCATAATTCTTCAACATACTATTTCATGTTTCACGTGGAACAAAATTACTACCATTCCACCCAAGCCTTCAAATGTTCCACGTGAAACTTACGTAACATTAACATTTCCCTGAGTGAACTTCTTTTTGATTTGTCGCAAACACAAACACCATTCTGCCGAACACCTCACGTTCCACGTGAAACAAATCAGCACAATGTGTTTAATTTTTTAAGTGTTCCACGTGAAACTTTCGCAACAACAACATTTCATTTTCTTTCGAACGCATCAACTCTTCATCAGCCTCCGACTTGTCTTTATATCCGCACAAGTGTAACAAACCATGGATGCATACGCGATGCAATTCATCCTGAAACACCGAATCAAACTGATCCGCGTTATCGCGAACCCGGTCCACGCTGATAAACAAATCTCCGGAAACCAAATCTTCTTCGGTATAATCGAACGTGATGATATCTGTATAATAATCGTGCTGCAGATATTCCTTATTCATCTCCAACAAATGTTCATCCGAACAAAAGATCACAGACAAATCGCCCAACTGCTTCTTCTCAACAGCACAGACATTGGTATACCATGCAAACAAAAATTCCGGGTTTACACCCGGAACTTCTTCTATATCTTCAAAAAAAACCTCTACCATTATTTATTAAAAAAAACGTTTACTTCATTTCCTGAATCATTGAAAGAAACTTCATCCGCCAGATTGCGCATCAGAAAAATTCCTCTTCCATTTTCCTTCTCAATGTTCTCAGGGGCGGTTGGATCGGGGAGATGTCCATGATCGAAACCCTTTCCTTCATCACAAATTCTAAAACCGAAACCATCACTTGTTTCATAAAACTCCAACTTCACTTCTTTAGAAGTATGCATTGCGTTTCCATGAATAATGGCATTGTTCACCGCTTCTGTTACCGCTATCAAAACATTGCCATACATATCTTCATCTATTCCAATAGTCTGACACGCTTTGTCAATCATAGATTCAACAACCGGCAAATTATTCAATTCTGAAGGAATGCTTAACGAATCAATTAAAGTAAACCCTTCTTTCATTCTATTCATTTAATGTTCTACGTTCACTAGAACTGATTGAAGTATTTACCTGCTTTGTCCTTGTAGTACTTCGTTAACAAAGGATCTACCGCACGCAACAACTCAACCTGTCCAAGCTTGTTACGCTTATACTCATCAAATCGAATAAGGTTACCATAATTGATGTTTTTTCCGGAAATCGATTCTCTTTTCTCTTCGAAGCCTCTTTCCTTCAATGCTTTTTCACTTTCCAAAAGTCGTGTAAGAATATCTTGCTGACGACGAATCATGTCCGGAGAGAATTGTTTATTGATCAAATCCTTCTCCTGTTGTTCCAATTCCTTAATCAACGGATTCAATTGATTTCCCTTTCCTTGTCCGTCTTTATTCATCTCGTTTCGCAATTGCTCCAAACGCTGACGAATGGCAGTTTGCTGCGCGGCCATTTTCGCAATTTCTTTGTTCCCCAATCCCGGCATTCCCTGATTTCCTTGTCCGGGTTTGTCTCCCGGTTGTTTTCCTCCGGGGTTTGGGCCTTTCTTCATTTGCTCCAATTGCTTCTTCAGCATTTCTTTCATATCACCTGATGACATCTGGCCACCACTTGGTTTCTGTCCGGCACCACCAGGATTATCACAAGAACCCGAACCTGGTTTTTGTTGATTTGCCTGCTGCTGTTGCTGCATCGCTTGCAAACTTTCATTCAACATCAGAGCCAGATTGTTGTAGCTCGTCATCACATATTGCTGATGTTGCTGCAATCCTCTGCGATTGTGTTCTCCGATTTCGTCCGTGATCAATCCGAAGTTTGATCTGATATCTTTCAATTCTTTGTCAATAAACGGAGCTATTTTCGTTTGTCTCTTTGCCAAAGCCATCAAACTATCTTCAACCAGTTTATTGTCGTCGATAATGCTCCGCTGCTTTCTTCCCAGCTTATTATAGTAAGGATCCATGTCTTTCACCTTTCCGAATTTGTTCATCACATATTCCTGATCGAAACTCAAAGACATCAAATTTTCCAACAGCAAACGAATCAAACTCATGTCTTCTTCGTTTTGTTTTTTGTTTGCAGCTTCCTGCTCGTTGTTCAGCTGATCGGAAAGTTCTTTCATTTTCTGCGCAGCGCTCTTCTGACTTTCTCCGGCTTTTCCTTTCTTCCCTTGATCCAGTTTACTCTTCGCATCATTCATTTCTTTGGAAATTTCCTGCTGCTCCTGTTCAAAAGAATCCAAAGGCATTGGTCTTTCCAATTCTTCGTTCAGCTTCTGAAGCTCCTGCATATCCTTCTTCAATTCATCGAACTCCTTGTTCAGTTCTTCCTGTTTCCTGGAAGCTTCTTTCTCATTCAGTTTTTCATTCTTAATATCTTTCTCCAATTGTTCCTGCTTCTCAGCCAATTGATCCAACTCTTTTTCCAAATCGTCAATCTTCTCATTCACCTGCAAACGCTTCAGCATTTCCATCGTACGATCCAATTGTTTCTTCATTTCATCACTTGATGCGTCCAGCTTTTGTGTTTCATTCTTCATTTGAAGCTGATCGTTTTTCTCCATCAATTTCTCCAAATCGTCCAACAACTTCTTCAATTCGTCATCCATGACTTCTTTCAAAAGCTCTTCAATCAACTCCTGCTGCTTCAACAATTCTTCGTCTTGTTCACTCAGTTTGTTCTTCTCCTGATTACTCGCATCCAATTTATCCTTGATTGATTGCAATTCTTCCTGAAGTGATTGCTGCTGTTGTTTCAACGATTGAACCTGCTCCATATTCTTAAAGTCACTTTTTGATTTATTCATCAGGGACTTTTGAAGCTTGTTCACATCTTTCTGAAATTGTTCTGTCTTCTTATAAACGTCTGTCAATGCATTCTTCAATTCTTTCTGAACTTCATCACGCTTGTCATTCAAATCCGTAAGCGTTGGCAATTCATAGACGAAGTTCTGAGAAGACGTGCTTTTAGATCCATTCACACCATCGTTGTCATACACCAAAAAGTGATAAGAAATCTTGTCTTCCACACCAATATTATCTCTGCTGAAATCAACAGCAAAGGAAAACTTGTCGTTAGTGGTAGCATATTTATCTACCAACATCTTACGCTTTAATTCGCTTCCGTCTTTCTTTTTAATCGTGTACATGAAATACAAAGAAGTCAGACCATAATCATCCGAGATCAATCCTTCGAATAAGCGCACAGATGTTTTTACAGAATCCACACTTTCGGAAACCAGGATAGAAGGGAAGGCATCCTTGATTACATGAACCTGAATGTTTGAAGTATCCAACGCATTTAAATCCTTGTTCTTCAAAACGAAGTTCAGGTTTTCATCTTCCTTGAATGTGTTTTGAAATTCTCCGTTTCCACTTTCAAAACGCTTTGAAAATCCTTTTCCGAAAACTTTAAACCAGCTTACATTTCTCGCTTCAACAGTCCAATCCACTTTGGTTCCTTCCGGTAAATCCAAATCAGCAATATTCAATAAGCGTTCGTCTTTCTTCTTTAAATACTTCGGATAGTGCAATGTTGCAACCACCTTTCCCAAAGAAGAATTTCCCAAAACTTTTACCTGAAATTCTTTCGATTCAAATCCTTCACTTTCAAAGTGAAAAACCAAATCGGATTTCAAATTCTCAATAGGGAAGGAGAGTCTATTCTTTCGAACCTTATTCATTTTATAACGGCCACGATTCGAAACCAGGAAAACGTGTTCCGGAACATACATTCCGGTAATATCTACTTCAACATTGTATGAACTTCCCTCCTTCAAGCGATCTTTTTTACCAACCAAATGAAAATCAAACGGAGCTTCCTGTGCCTTCGAAAAGTTCACCACATTCGATGATCCTTTGGTGATCCAACCCGGAGTGAAAATGGCTACAGCACCAAAAATTAAAACCACCGGAATTACATATTTCAAATATTTTCTGGAGTCTTCATATCGAACAGCTTCTTCAAACTTCACAGCCAACAGTTCATTCGATCGCTGTGAAACACTTGCACGAATCAATTCAAAACTTCTGTCATCTTCGTTTACGATTTCATTTAACTGAAGGGTATTCAACAAGCGATCGGAAACATTCGGGAAAAACGAACCGATGATACGAGCAGCCTGCGTACGGTTGATTCGCTTTCCAAACGAATACAAACGCATGAACGGGAGAACAAAATAACGAATCAGCAAATAGCCATTCGTTCCAATAAACAAAAGCAACAAGATCAATCGAACGGAACTTGGAAAACGACCAAAGTATTCCATCACGCTCACCGTTAGCCAGGAAGCCAACAGAAAGCCAATCACGATCAATACACCCTTTAGTATTTCACTCTTGTAATACTTCCGGATGAAGGCGTCTATTTGTTCAATTAAGCGATCAAAAGCTGACATAAAAACAATTCTTATAAGAATAACTTACTAAAGTAGAAAAGTTCATACAGAACATCTTCCTTAAATTCTAAGTGCCTGTACACTTTACTCTTAAAAAAGGTTAATCTTTCCCAATTTTCACCTTGGGTGATTTTGCAGAATCAGGTCATTATTTAATTACTTTTGCATAAAATTTACAAGCATGAGTTCGTCAAACGTACGCGTTCGTTTCGCACCGTCCCCAACAGGACCTTTACACATGGGAGGTGTTCGTACAGCACTTTACAATTATCTTTTCGCAAAACACAATAACGGAACCTTTATCATTCGTGTAGAGGATACCGATCAAACCCGCTTTGTACCCGGAGCTCAGGAATATATCATGGACTCTTTGAACTGGTGCGGAATTATTCCGGATGAAGGTCCGGGAATCGGTGGAGAATACGGTCCGTATGTTCAAAGTGAACGAAAAGAAATGTATCGTCCGTTTGCTGAGGAATTGGTTGTAAATGATAAAGCTTATTACGCATTTGATACTCCTGAAGAGTTGGAAGCTGTTCGTGAGCAGGCAAAACAAATGGGAATGCCTAACTGGCAGTACAACAGCGTGACGCGTACGAACCTGAAAAACTCGCTGACACTTCCTGCTGACGAAGTAAAACGTCGTTTGGATGCCGGAGAGCCGTATGTTATTCGTATCAAAATGCCTCGTAATCAAGATGTTCGCTTCGAAGATATTATCCGAGGATGGGTTGTCGTAAACACAAACAATCTGGATGACAAGGTGTTATTTAAAAGCGACGGAATGCCGACTTACCATTTGGCAAACATCGTTGATGATCATTTGATGAAAATCTCGCATGTAATCCGCGGAGAAGAATGGTTGCCATCTGCACCGATGCATATTATGTTGTATCAGGCATTTGGTTGGGAAGCTCCTCAATTCGCTCACTTGCCTTTATTATTGCGTCCTGATGGAAACGGAAAACTTTCTAAAAGAGATGGAGACCGCTTAGGATTCCCTGTTTTCCCTGCAAACTGGACAACGGCTGAAGGAGAATTGTATTCCGGATATCGTGAAAACGGTTATTTCTCAGGAGCATTCATTAATATGCTTGCTTTCTTAGGATGGAACCCGGGAACAACACAGGAGATTTTCTCCATGGATGAATTGATTCAGGCATTTACTTTAGACAGAGTAGGAAAGGCCGGAGCAAAATTCGATCCGGACAAAACAAAATGGTTCCAACAACAATATTTGAAAAACACTCCTGAAAAAGAATTGGCGCATTTATTAAAAGAACAATTCAACTTAACGGATTCCGAAGAGCGTTTGGAAGCTTTCTGTAAATTAATGAAGGAACGCGCAACGTTTGTGAAGGATATGATGACTGAAGGTTCTTACCTGATCAACAAACCGGATTCATACGATGAGCAAACCGTTTCTAAGAAATGGAAACCGGAATCTGCAGCATTGATGACTGAATGGAAAAACAAACTGGAAGCTCTTTCCGACTTCGATGCAAACAGCGTTGAAACGGCATTTAAAGCGTTTTTAGAAGAGAAATCCTTAGGAATCGGAGCTGTGCTTCCTTTATTCCGTTTATTGGTTACAGGAGCAGGAATGGGGCCTTCTATGTTTGAAATTGCAGCTTATCTTGGAAAGGCTGAATGTTTGAACCGAATGAACGACGGATTGGCAAAACTAGGATGAAACACATTATAGAAGTAAACGGAATTAAGCTCTATGCATTTCACGGATGCCTGGAGGAGGAAGGAAAAATCGGTGGAAACTACGTTGTAGATGTTCACATGAAAACCGACTTTCAGCAGGCAGCTCAAAGCGATGAACTGAGTGAGACGATTGATTATGTTCATATCAATGCCATTGTGGAACAGGAAATGGCTATTCGTTCAAAATTGATCGAACATGTAGGTCAGCGAATTGTTTCACGCATTGAACAGGAAATCAAAGGCTTAATCGGTTTTCGGGTAAAAGTTACCAAGATCTGCCCTCCGATTAACGGAGATGTAGACAACGTCGCAATTATTATTGAGTCGGGAACTTGGTAGATTAAAGAAATATTTACTATTTTTGCCCCCACAATACGGTCTCGTGGCCGAGCGGTTAGGCACCGGTCTGCAAAACCGTGCACTCCGGTTCGAATCCGGACGAGACCTCTTAAAAGCTTCTGTTAATAACAGGAGCTTTTTTGTTTCTATCTATTAAGCAAAACGGAGCTCATGGTTCGTCTATATCCTTCAGAAATAATTTTCGAATCATTTACCGCAGTTTTCAATCGTAAATTTGCAATATCGCAATATTACGAACCGACCTCAAGTTCAAGATTAAATTAAAGTGCTTAATACACTGATTATCAATATATTTTCACTCAACAAACAACACTCCCCATTTTTAACAAAAGCTGCAAACAAAAAAAGCACCCGCCAAATAAATGACGAATGCTTCCTCTTTCACTTTGTTTCAGTTTACGTGTGTAATTATTAGCGTCTTATTAATTGGAACATCTGAATATCTCTAAAGCTTTTTTTGTCTTGCTGCTTACCTGTAACCACAGCTGCATACATTCCTTCAGGAGCTTCTTCTCCGGCTTTATTTCTTCCGTTCCAATGTTCATTCGGATCATTTGTCTCGAACATCAGGTTGTTGTGATCATCAAAAATGATTAATCTGAAATCCACAATGTTTTCAACTCTCACGAAATAAGTATCATTTTGACCGTCATTATTCGGTGTAAATGCATTCGGGAAATGAGTCACTTTTGTTTCCAAGTCAACAAATACAGGCTCATTTGTGTTTTCCGGATATTTCTTCGTGTTCTCAACTACTTTATTATCCGAAGTAGTTTTTGATATTCCGGATCCAGCCGGCGCAGGATTTGTTTTTTTATCTTCAGTTCCTGCTTTAGTAACAGGCTCAGCACCTTTCTTATCGTCTGATTTCGGTTCAATTTTCTTGTCTGCAGGAACCAGCATTTCATCCAGCTTCATGTCATAAACAAGCAAATCATTTTTAAGCTGATCTTCCTTGTTTGAAATGTTCGTTTCCTTGTTTTCAGCAGTTTTTTGCTTATCCGAATCTGCCGGAGTATTCAGCTGAAGTGTTTGTTCATTGGAAGTATCTTCCGTTGCTGCCACTTTTACTGATTCTTTCTGAGTTGTCTTCTCTTTTTGATTGATTGACTCTTCACCGGAATTCAAAGCAATAACCGTTGTGACAACACCTACAGTTCCCACTGCAGCTGAGCCAATGATCCATTTCGTCAAAGCAGAAAGACCTTTCGTTGCAACAGCAGCTGTTGAAGCAACTCCTGCAGCGGCCATCTTCGCCTGAACACCAGCCCACAACTCCGGCCTTACCGCAGAGGTTTGGTTTTCAAAAGCTTTCGAAAACAGTTCTTGTATATTATCTTTTTCAATCACGTTCTAATAATTCTAGTTGAGTGCGTAGAAAAGCTCGTGCACGCGAGTACTGTGATTTGGAGGTATTCTCCGTTACTCCCAATGTATCTGCTATTTCTTTGTGTGAATAACCTTCTATTGCAAACATGTTAAAGACCACTCTGTATCCATCCGGCATGTCATTAATCAATTTCATTAACTGTGCCAAATCCATTCCATCGAATTGATGGTCTGTAAAAGATACTTTGTATTGAACTTCTTCAACCTGAACATCATCCAATAATTTCTTATTCTTCCGAATGGTATCCAAAGCCGTATTCACAATAATTCTTCGAATCCACCCTTCCAAAGATCCTTCCATTTTGAAATCCACGATCTTCTGAAAAACCTTTACAAAACCATCTTGTAAAACGTCTTCAGCTTCCTGGTTATTTCGCAGATAACGCTGGCATACAGCCAACATTTTGGGGGCAAACTTATCAAACAACGCTCGCTGTGCTTTTGAATTTCCTTTGGCGCATTCATTTACCAATGTTAAATCTTCCATAGCACTTGCTGTATCAATAGACTCTAAACTACCAAAAAAGGTTGCATTAGTAGAATTTCTTCCAAATAAAAAATTAACTTTATTGCTACTTTAACACTCCATGAAATTACAGCTTGCCTTTTTGTTACTGAGTTCTTTTTCAGCAACATTCTCATACTCTCAAAAGATTTCGCTTACTCCAGGATCTTATTCAGCATACCTTCAATTAAACGAAACAACGCAGTTGCCCGTTCATTTAACGGTAGAAAAAAAACAAAAAAGGATTCTTTTGGTTGTAAACAATGCCGAAGAACGAATCGAATTAACAAACGGAATCAACAAAGGAGATACCATCATTCTTCCTTTTCCAAGCTTTGATTCCGAGTTGCGCTTTATCACACATAAAAAGAAAGAAATCAGAGGTTTTTGGTTCAACTATAATAAAGGCGCAAATTACAAAATTCCATTTTTCGCTAATTTCAATCCAAAACCACGAAAAAAGGATGAAGTAACGGGAAATCTGAACGGAAAATGGGAAACTCATTTCTCTCCTGAATCCAAGGACGAAGAAGACGCTTTGGGAATTATCGCACAGGATCAGAATCACATTACAGGAACGTTCCGCACAGAAACCGGAGATTATCGTTTTCTGGAAGGTTATATTGATGGTTCCAAATTCTACTTATCTGCTTTTGACGGTTCTCATGCCTTCTTGTTAAACGGAACTTTGAAGGATCACAAAATACAGGGCTACTTCTATAGCGGAAAACATTATTCAACGGATTTCGCAGCAACCTATAATCCGGACTTTGAATTGAGAAATCCCGATTCCATCACTATTTTAAAACCGGATTCCAAAGAATTCAGCTTTAATCTGAAAACGGTAGAAGGAAAAGATTATCAGTTTCCGAACGAGCAAACCAAAGGAAAAGTAGTTATCGTTCAGATCATGGGAACCTGGTGTCCGAATTGTATGGATGAAACAAATTACTACAAAGAACTCTACGACAAATATCATTCAAAAGGATTGGAAATTATTTCAATCGGTTATGAAGCTACTGATTCATTTGAGGAACAAGCCAGAAAGATCCTGACATTGAAGCAGCGTAAGAATCTCGATTTCACTTTTCTCGTAGGTGGAAAAGCTTCCAAAGGAATTGCTTCTGAGCATTTTCATATGCTGAACGAAGTGATCTCTTTCCCAACTTCTATTTACATCGGAAGAGATGGTGAAGTGAAGCGCATTCACACCGGATTCAACGGTCCGGGAACCGGAGAAGTTTACAATGAATACGTTAAGAAAACCAATGCTTTGATTGAATCCCTGCTTGGAATTAATTAATGGTTTACAGTAATTCTTTTCGCAGCATCTGAAAGATCCCAGGCAGTAAAGAATACCAATTTTGCTACTTTTTCCACTTTTGAGAAAATGATCTTTTCCACATCGTCCGTTGCCTGATGGTAATCTTCATGTACTCCGCTGAAATAGAAAATCACGGGAATACTGTGCTTTGCAAAATTGTAATGGTCTGAGCGGTAATAAAACTGATTCGGGTCTGATAAACTGTTGAATTTATAATCCAGTTTGATGCGTGTGTACTTCTCATTGGCTCTTTCATTGGCTTCATGAAGTCCGTCGCTCAGCATATTTGAACCAATGATGTAGATGTAATTTGTATCCTTATCGTGCGCAATATCATTTCGACCGATCATATCAATATTCAAATCAGCTACGGTGTTTCCCAACGGAATTACAGGATGTGAAGAGTAATAATCGGAACCAAGTAATCCTTTTTCTTCACCTGAAACCGGCATGATTAAAATCGATCTTTTCGGACCTTCACCGTTTTTCTTTGCTTCCATAAAAGCTTCTGCCAATTCCAATAAAGCAACTGTTCCGGTTCCGTCATCATCTGCTCCGTTGAAAACCAATCCGTTATCCACACCGATGTGATCGTAATGAGCTGTTATAATCACTACTTCTTTTGAAAGAACCGGATCGCTTCCTTCTATATATGCAAGCACATTCGAGCTGGTCAATCTTTCTTCCTGTGTATTTAACACGGCATTTAATGTAAAGACCGGCTTCGAAAATTTCATCACCTTTCCTTTTCCGATTAAAAATCCGTTTGATTTCTTCTTTAAGGCTTCCAGTGACGATTCTTTTACAAACAGGATCGGAAACTCCTCTTTCTTCTTTTGATCTGCCAGAGTCATTGTTTTGGTTGTAACGTAATGCTCCAGGTATTCATATAAAGAATCATACTTATCGGAAACAAGAATAATTCCCTTTACATGTTTTGGCAATTCTTTTTTTAAGGCTGAAACTTCCTTACGAACCTCCATGCTTCTTAAGTTATGAACCACGTAGCACGGCTTGTCATCAACTTTTGATAATTGTTCCGTACTGTAAACAGGAATGTTATCCAGATCAATCCGCGACTTGGAACCATAATAAATAAAGTCTGTTTTGAAATTCAGGTTCAAATTACTCAAACTCATGGTTCCTCCCGGCGTACTTTCAATCACGTCAAAGTGTTGTTCATAACTGTTCATTCCCGGAGCAAAGCCACAACCCAGCTTTTTGAAATAGTTTGTTAAAAACTCAGCTGTCATTTTCTGACCTTGTTTTCCGGTTTCTCTTCCTAAATAATCGTCTGAAGCAATAATGGACAGATTTTTTTTCAAATCTGCTTCATTAATATATGTACTGTATTTTTTAGCCAGATCGACTTCCTGGGAATGGGAAACAAGCAAAGTGCCTGAAAATAAAATGCTGAGGATTCTTTTCATACTTATTCAATTGAGTTCCGATAGCTATCGGAATGATAATTAAAAATTGAAAAGACACAACTTCTCAATCTCCATTATCAATTTTACATTACTTACACATTGGAATTTTATCAATACGATTTTGGTGTCTTCCACCTTCAAAAGCAGTATTCCAGAAGATATCCACCATTTCAAGTGCTTCTTCTACAGAAACAAAACGAGCAGGCAACGTCAGAATATTGGCATCATTGTGTTCACGAGCCAATTGTGCAATTTCTTTTTTCCAGCAAAGTGCACCTCTGATTCCCTGATGTTTATTCACAGTCATGTTAATACCGTTTCCACTTCCACAAATCACAATTCCTTTCGAACCTTCATTTGCTTCCACATGATCGGCAACCGGATGCCCGAAATCTGCATAATCAATACTTTCTTCACTGTAGCAGCCGTAATCTTTTACCTGGTAACCCAATGATTCTAAATGTTTAATAACTTCTGATTTCAATTGAAATCCTGCGTGGTCCGCTCCGATTGGAATAATTTGAGACATATAAATAAACGTTTTGTCAAAGTTACACCTTATCAACAAATCGCACAATCAATTAACAATAAGAAAAAACGATTCGAATGAAACCCCTGATTTATAAGGGATTTTGAAAAGTAGTTATACACAGCTTTTGTGTTTTAATTGTCAATATCTGTTAAGAAAAATCAACAAGTATTTCTAGGATATCCCAACTATTTAGTCATATGTACAAGATTTTGGATTGAGCACCCAAAAGTTTGGTGTTTTTATCGCTATCTTATCACCATGTTAAACACATATTAACAGACAGAAACCAAACTATTTTATCCACATTAACAATTCTGCTCTATTTGTTCATATCTACATAAACTCTTGTGACAGAAGTTCAAAAGGGATGAATTCATTGTCAATAAATCGATCCAAATGACTCATAAGTTTAAAAAACGAATCATTGAAATGAAAGTTTTACACGAATTAACAGCCCTAATAGATATAGTAAAATTCTTTTTAAATAAATATTTTATTCTTTTTATTATCTCTTCCCCTTTTGGGGATGAATTTGCACAATTCATAGTTAAAGTTTATATTCGAATAGACGAACGAAAGTAATGCGTCTATGAAATAATTGTAAGAGATAATGATTAAATGGCAATTTTCATTACTTTTGAATCCAAAGCTGTAAAGAATGACGAAGGCTAATGTATTAGTTGTAGAAGATGAATTCATTGTTTCGAAGGATATCCAATCCAGTTTGAAAAAGCTTGGGTATCAGGTAATTGGTGCAGCGCCGTCAGGTGAAAAAGCACTTGAATTACTCGAGGCAAATCAGCCGGATATCGTTTTAATGGACATCATGTTGAAGGGCGAAATGAACGGTATTGAAACCGCAGAAATCGTCAGGAATCAATACTCTATTCCGGTCATTTACCTAACAGCATACGCCGACGAAGCAACCTTATCAAAAGCGAAAGTCACAGAACCTTACGGATATATTTTAAAGCCATTCAAAGAAATTGATCTGCATACTTCAATTGAAATGGCACTTTATAAGCATAAAAAGGAGCAAGAAGTTGAGCGTGAGCGCGATATGCTTTATTCTTTGGTTGAAAATAAAGAGAAAGATTCCCTCAATGAATTCATATTTGTGAAATCCAACAGCAAATTGGTGAAATTGAATATGCACGATATTTATTTCATTGAAGCGTTGAAAGACTACGTGGTTATCAACACGAATGAAACAAGATATACGATTCATTCAACCATGAAGGATATTGAAACAAAATTGGGAACAGATCAGTTTATCCGCGTACACCGTTCATTCATTGTTCGCCTGGATAAAATTGCTTCTATTGATTTCCCGAATCTACAGCTGGAAAACGATCGCAAACTAATCCCGATCGGTGGTTCGTACAGAGATGAACTGACCAACAGAATCAAGATGCTTTAATCAAAAAGCGTTACTATTTACATCTTTCAAGTCACCTTTCCCTCAATATTTTAGCAGTTATACATTTTATTTGAAAATGATTTGAAATAATTGCTTAGCATTGAGAAAAATAGGCTTATGAAAGGAATACTACTAATCCTGATATCAGCGGGTTCTTTTTTCACTGTTGCACAGAACTCCGAAAAGAAAATTTTACACGTCAAATTTGAAGATCAGTTAACCGTTTCTGCAAGATCCGGAAAGTTACTGATGGAAAATAATGCATATCCCAAATCGAATGCGTTGGAACAATACGGTCATTGGGAACCTTTCTACTCAATAGATCCGCAACTTTTAGATCAATATTACGAAAAAGCCAAACAACGGCTAAAAAAGAACCTTTCAAATCCGAAAACCCTGTTTGAATTTCATGTAAATGAAGGAGTAGATCTTGAAACGGTTAAAAAAGAACTGAAGAGTCTTTCACACATCAAATATGTAAGTGTTCCTCCAAAATTGAGTACGCCGGCTGCGCCGAATTTTCAAACTACTCAGGTTTATCTGTTTGATCAGACACCGGGAATTCACGTACAGGAATTTTGGAATACATACAACAATCACGGAGCGGGAATAAAGATCTGTGATATCGAGTATCAATTCAATGCAAGCCATTCGGATTTGCCAACTGTGACAATTGTTGGTCCAACACCGGAAGATCCGGGATTCGGAAACAATCACGGAACAGCTGTTCTTGGAGAAATTGCTTCGTTGAATAACGGAACCGGGACAACAGGAATTGCATATGAAAGTGAATTATATTTTGCGGGAGCTTATATCAATTTAAGTTATTATCTGGAAGAGGCTTTGATCAGCACTTTAACAGACTTGGGAAATGGAGACATCGTTTTGATCGAACAGCAGATCATGGCATTGGAGGGAACCCCGGAAGAAGGTTATGCACCGGTTGAATGGTATGAACCTTTTTATGATGCTATTCAGCTCATTTCCGGAAATGGAATTATTGTAGTGGAAGCTGCAGGAAACGGAAACCTGAATCTGGATAATCCGTTATTCAGTGTAGATAACGAAGGACATTATCCGTTCTTAGAGGAAAACTGGTCGGAAGCTATTATGGTTGGAGCAGGAGCGGTTGGTCAGGACGATACGCCGCGTTCCAGATTGTGGTTCTCAAATTACGGAAGTCGTTTGGATGTTCAGGGAAATGGAGAAGGAGTTGTTACAACCGGCTACGGAACGGCTTATTCGAGTGAAGGAGAAGATTATTATTACAGCAATTCATTCGGTGGAACTTCCGGAGCTTCTCCAATTGTGGTAGGTGCTGTGGCTTTACTTCAATCACTTCACCAACAGCATACCGGAAACAGATTATCAGTGAATGATATCAGAAATTTATTGATTAATACTGGAAAACCGCAGATAGCAGGAGATTTTCCGGTTACAGAAAAAATCGGGCCGCTGCCGAATGTTTTTGCTGCTGCAAACGAGATGATGGGAGAATTGGGAATAGAGGAATTTGAAAAGGACGGATTCAGTATTTATCCGAATCCGGTGAAAGGTTCATTTGATGTCTATGTTCCGAATAGATCGGTTGAGAAACTGAATCTGAGAGATCTTACAGGAAAAGAAACTCCGTTGGTGTATACCAAAACTCAAATGGGATTTGAAGCGTCGAATCTGAATCTGTCACCTGGAGTTTATTATTTATCATTAACATACACAGACGGAACCGTTGTTACAAAATCCGTTCAGATTACGGATTGATTGCTTATAGTTGGTAAACCTCGAAAAGCTGCCTGACTTCGGTTAGGCAGCTTTTTATTTTAAATCTGCTGATACCGGGACTCTAAACGTTTTTAACGGTTATGAAACGGATAAGATAGTAAACTTTGCGTTTTTCGCTGCTTTGCGTTTAAAATAGGGAGTTTGAGTAAATAAATATTAAAATGTAAAGAACTCAGAAAATTTTTCGGATTATTATCTAAACCCTCTGATACCGGGCTTCTAAATGTTTTTAACGGTTATGAAACGGATAAGATGCTAAGCTTTGCGCTCTTCGTTTTTTTACCATTCAGAAAAAGAAATAACTCCTTGTTTTTATCGTTAAGTGAAATCACGATCTACATAAATACTATTTTAGAATATGGAAAATCTGATCATTACAACGGAGAGAAGCCGGCTGGATCTGGAGTACATTACGGAATTTATTTCGCAAACTTACTGGGCAAAAGACAGAAGCCGGGAAACGATGCTTACCTGTATCGAAAATTCTCTCAACTTTGGTGTTTACCTCCATGAGAAACAAATCGGTTATGGGCGCGTGGTAACAGATTACGCACAATTCGCCTATATTATGGATGTATTTATTGATGAAAAACAAAGAGGGAAAGGCTATTCCAAAAAATTGATGGAATACATCCTGGAACACGAATCTTTGAGTCAGGTGAAAGTTTTGCGTTTGGCTACTTCCGATGCACACGAATTGTATCGTAAATTCGGATTCCGGGAATTGTCAAAACCCGAAAATATGATGGAGCTATTTCGCAGCAACGGATAAAGAAAACAATGAGCGACAACGATACAAAACGACTTTCGCGCCTGACGGCGATCATCACACAGCTGCAAACCAAACGGCTACTGACAGCCACAGAACTGGCCGAAAAATTTTCGGTGAGTATCCGAACGATCTACCGCGATATCCGTGCATTGGAACAAGCGGGAATTCCCATTTTTACCGAAGAAGGAAAAGGATATTCGTTGATGGACGGTTACAGGCTTCCGCCGGTGATGTTTACCGAAAAACAAGCCAACGCATTGATTGTTGCCGAGCAATTGGTTCTGAAAAACAAGGATGCATCCTTTGTTAAGGATTACTCGGAAGCCATTGAGAAGATCAAAGCAGTTCTGGGACATCCGATAAAAGTCAAAGCCGATTTGCTGGCCGGAAGAACCCGTTTCAGTCAGAACAGCGGCGGAGACAGAAACAGCAACAGTTTGTCGGATCTGCAGTTTGCGCTGACCAATTTCTGTGTCACGAAGATCGAATATACCAACGAAGCAGAAAATTCCACAAGCCGGTTGGTGGAACCCTTTGCCCTTTTAAGCACACAGGAAAGCTGGCTGTTGGTTGCCTGGTGCCGCTTGCGCGGAGATTTCCGTTTTTTCAGACTCGACCGCATCAAGAGTCTCCATGTTCTCGGAGAAAAGTTCGAGCCGCATCAAATGACCCTGCAGGAATATTTCGACAGATATCATTGAAGTAGTTTTACCCCTGACATAAGGCTGTCACAACCCGGATTTAGCTTTGCATCATAAACAAATAAAAATGAATGTAATGATGAATCAATTGACAAATTTGAATTGGGTGAGTGTTTTGGTTGCTTTTGCAGCGTATTTCGTATTGGGGGCATTGTGGTTTACACTTTTCTTTGCGAAACAGTACAAGATCTCTTTGGGAAAGGCAAACGAAGAATTGAACAATAAAGCTCCGATTTTTATTCTTGGTCCTGCACTTTGTGCTTTGGTAATTACAGTGGCAAATGCCATGTTATTTTACGCTCTGAACATCTCCACGTTCAACCAAGGTTTGGAGTTTTCTTTGCTTGTGGGCCTCGGATTTTTAGTCGCAAACACAATGAATATTGCGATTAACCCGAACATTCCGCGGCCGATCCATTACGGAATCATCAGCGGAGCATATCATTTAACGGGTATTCTCATTGTAAACAGTATTTTAGTTGCAATGAAATAAAAATACCGGTTTCGGAATGAAGATCAATGAACAGGAAATAGAAACGTTTTATCCTACAAACCAAGAGGAATGGAGGCAATGGTTGATGGAAAATCATCAGTCAAAGCAATCAATCTGGCTTGTTTATTATAAAAAGAAATCCGAAAAACCGAGTATTTCCTGGAGCGATGCGGTGGATGAAGCCCTTTGTTTCGGATGGATCGACAGCACCAAAAAAACAATCGATGCGGAATGCTTCATCCAGTTTTTCAGCAAACGAAAACCAAAAAGCGGCTGGTCGAAAATCAACAAAGAAAAGGTCGACAAACTGATAGAGGCAAAACAAATGACCGCAGCCGGTTTGGATTGTATCGAAAAGGCGAAGCAAAATGGTTCCTGGACGGCTCTGGATGAGGTAGAAACGTTAAAAATTCCGGATGACCTGGAAAAAGCACTTGAAAGACATTCCGGTGCGAAGGAATTTTTCCTAAGTTTAAGTAAGTCCGTCCGGAAAACCATGCTGCACTGGGTTACCTTCGCAAAACAAGCGGAAACCAGGGAAAGAAGAATCAATGAATTGGTGGAGTTTGCTGCCAAAGGAGAGAAACCGAAGCAATTCAGGTGAAATTAAACCGCGGCAGAATTTTTTAATGGGGAAATGATGACAAACGATTATTTGAACAGCGTGCGAAAGCAATTTGAGTATTATAAACAGCTCGGAGACAAAACATTTTCGCAGCTTCAGGATGAATGCTTGTTTTGGAAATACAATGACGAAAGCAACAGCATCGCAGTTATTGTGAAACATCTTTGGGGAAATATGCTTTCCCGCTGGACGGATTTTCTGACAAGCGACGGCGAAAAAGAGTGGCGGGACCGCGATTCGGAATTTGAAGACACGATCAAAAGCCGGAAAGAGCTCGTTGATAAGTGGAATGAAGGCTGGAATTGCCTTTTTGAAGCACTGAATGCTTTAAAACCGGAAGATCTGGATAAAATGATCTACATCCGAAATCAGGGACATACCATCACCGAAGCCATAAACAGGCAGTTGGCACACTATCCGTATCACATCGGTCAAATTGTTTTCCTTGGAAAAATGCTTTCCGAAAACGGGTGGTCTTCACTGTCCATTCCCAAAGGAAAATCTCAGGATTTTAATGCGGAGAAATTTTCCAAACCCAAGCAAACAGCACATTTCACGGATGAATTTCTGAAGGATAAGGAAAAAAAGGAATGAGTTTATGGATTTTGGAATGAATGAGCATCTTTGAAGTATGAAAGCAAGAATTCTTTGTTTGCTGCTGTTACTGATAGCCTCATACCATTATGGTCAATCTGCAGATTCAGTAATCGTTTTTGATTTAAAAAAATATCACGCTTCGCTTTTCAATTCAAAAAAAGCCGATTCCACTTTTTGTCATTTCTATATCTCCGAAATGGCAGATACCGTTTATTTTTCAAGTTTGGATGGCGTCGTTGTTTGTCTGGAAACGACGCCAACAACATTTAAGTACTTTTTACAAAATGGTCTGGCAAATGGTGCTTTCAAAATCTTTTTTGATTTCCGCACTTATTCTTCATTGCTGGATGGAAAATTTGTAAAAGGTTCTTTAGCAGAAGGAACAGTGAAAGAACATTATAAAAGCGGAAGATTAAAACTAACCGGCCAGCTTTTGGAAGGACAGCGTTTTGGAATCTGGACCTGGTATTATGAAAACGGCCAGATGCAAAGACTCGTAACGTATGATATGGGAGAACCCGTGGATGAACAGGAATTCAGAATAAAAGAACCGCATGCAAATGACAAATTGGGTGATACACTGTTGTTTTCATATCATTCCGGATACGATTGCAGTAAAACAATCGACTCAAAATCGATGAGAGGAGGTTGCGAAAGCTGGGAAAAAATAACATATGTCAAACGGAAGCAAGCGTATAAAATGAGATCCTTTGATATAAGATCCAGTTTTCGTGAGTGGAATGGAAGTTTTGGACCGAATCGGATTGCGGACAGCATGGAACGTCCGGTAGTTTTTCGAAACAGAAAATTACCTGCGAAAAAAATGGAGAATTTTTTGAGAGAAATCTGTTCCGTTTATTCGGACACTGTTTTTCGATATCGGATGGAAGATGTTCCGGAAAAATTCCTGAAAAAAAACGATTGGACGGAAGAAAACAGAGATTCCGCAGAAGTAGATTCTTTAATTCGGGAATCATTTAATTCAGTCGCGGTTTCTTCGGTTGTAAGTAAATTGAGCATTTCTTTTCGGTTGGGAGGGAAACAGTATGAACTGTATAAAGACCCGAACAACCCTTATTGGAGACTTTATTTATCGGAGGATGAAACAGGTGAACGAATCCAATTTATTTACTTTGCATTCGATGCTTTTCTATCAGGAGAATTTCCCAAAAATTTTTCCGGAAGAAGGACTTTGAATTGATAAAAAACCGATTGGAATGTTTTGGAAGAATAAAAAAAACACTTGCGAAATCTGTGGTAAAACACACGATGAATTACCGGCAATAGGTTTTGATGCGCCGATTTATTATCATGAATTATCGGATGACGAAAAGAGAGAAATGGCGGAAATTTCAGATGATTTTTGCGTTATTACCCATCCGGAGCAAACAGACCGGTTTATTCGAACCGTTTTGAGCATTCCGGTTATTGGCGGGTGCGAAGGGCTTGACTACGGAATATGGGTTTCTGTCAGTGAGAAAACATTTGATGAATACAAAGCGGATTTTAGAAAAGATGCAGAACCGAAAACATATTTTGGAATGATCTGCAACGAATTGAATGATTACCGGGAAAGCACCCTCCATTTACATGTGAATATCGAAACACGAAACGACGGTTTTCGGCCGGAAGTTATACCACATCAAACCGATCATCCTTTAATTTCGGATTGGGAAAACGGCATCACTTTAGAAGAAGCAAAACAAAGAGTTGGAAAAATCTAAAGCCAAAAAAATTTTCGAAAACCTTTTTTAGCTTAAACCTTGATCAGAAAGAGGTATAAACAAAATAAAGACGGATAACTTACCGAAGAACCAGAGAAAGTGAGGTGATAATTTTCCCACAGATGCACAGATTTCTTATGGCGCCTGGTAAGCGCCATTTAAGCGAGACCGGTAGGCGAGCAACTAATTTGTGCATCTGTGGAAAATACAGAGTGCCTGCTGGCAGGCATTTTAATGAACTGTTTTTTTGTTTTCAGAAGTCCTTTCTATAATTCACTCCTCAACCGAAACCAACTCCAGATCAATGGTGCGTTTTCTCGGACTCACTTCTGAAATCTTCACACGTACCGAATCTCCGAAATGGAAGGTTCTGCCGGTTTTCTGTCCCACAATCGTCATCGTCTTCTCATCGAAGGAATAACGATCTCCGGGAAGCCCCTGCAATGCAACCATTCCTTCACATGCATTTTCGTTCATGCGCACAAACAATCCGAATTCAGCCAAACCGGAAACAATTCCGTCAAACTCTTCACCGATTTTATCGTGAACAAACACCACCTGGAAGTATTTGTTGGATTCGCGTTCCGCTTCCGTTGCTTTGCGTTCAGTACGTGAAATGCGCTTGCAGATATCGTCCAGAACCTGATTGTATTTGTGAGGTTTGTTTTCCAGGCATTCCTGCAAAATGCGGTGAACCATCAAATCGGCGTACCGACGAATCGGTGAGGTAAAATGTCCGTAATATTCGAAAGCCAAACCGTAGTGACCGATATTATCTGTGTCGTAAGTGGCTTTCGCCATGCTTCGGATCGCCATTTGCTGAATGATGTTGTACTCGTTTTTCAAACGGATATCATTCAGTAATTTGTTAATACTTTCCGCCGCTTTTTCGGGGCTTGTGAATTCCAAAGAATAACCGAATTTATCCAAAAATAAACTGAATAATGCGATTTTCTCCGGATCCGGCTTGTCGTGAACACGGTAAACGAAAGGAACAGGATCTTTCCCTTTTTGTGGTTTCCCAACAAACATCGCTACGTGTTTATTCGCAAGAAGCATGAATTCTTCGATCAGCTGATGAGCATCTTTCGAAACCTTCACAACCACGTCAACCGGTTCTTTGTTTTCATCCAGTTTGAAACGAATCTCTTCCGAGTTGATCATCAAAGCACCCTTTTTAAATCGCTCTTTTCGATAGATTTTTGCGAGTTTATCCAAAAGATGCAATTCTTCTTTGTACGGACCTTCTGCTCCTTCCAAAATTTCCTGCGCATCTTCATAGGTGAAACGATGGTCAGAATGGATCACTGTTTTTCCGAACCACTCCTTGTAAATTTTCCCCTTTTCATCGATTTCGAAAACAGCTGAAAAAGTGAATTTATCCTCCTTCGGTCGAAGGGAACAAACCATATTCGAAAGCTGCTCCGGAAGCATCGGAATCACACGATCAACCAAATAAACAGAGTTTCCGCGCTTAAGCGCTTCTTTGTCCATGGCAGAATCCGGTTTCACGTACTGACTCACGTCTGCAATGTGCACACCGATTTCGAGATGTCCGTTTTCCAGTTTTTGAATCGACAAAGCATCATCAAAATCCTTCGCATCGACGGGGTCGATCGTGAAAGTCAGAATATCACGGAAATCGCGTCGTTTGGCTACTTCTGCCGGATCCAGTTCCAAAGTCACCTGTTCTGCTTCGGTCATGACATCCGCTTCAAATTCAATCGGAATTCCCTGGCTGACCAAAATGGAAATCATTTCATTGTCGTGCAGTGAGTTTCCTCCCAAAGTCTGAATTACTTCTCCGAACGGAAATTCAGCGGATTTCGGCCAAACGGTGATTTTCACCAAAGCCTTATCCTTGTTTTTTGCTTTATTGAGTTTTTCAAACGGAATGTAGATTTTCACCCCCGTTTTGGTATTATCCGGAATCAGGAAAGCATGTTTGTCGTACATGTGAATTGTACCCACAAACTGAGTTCGTTCGCGGGAAATAACTTCCAGAATTCTTCCTTCCGGTCTGTTTCCGCTTTTTTTGGTAAGCGCAACCCGGACAATATCTCCGTGAATGGCTTGCCCGATATTATGAGGAGCAATGAAAATATCCGCTTGATTTTTCCCGAGATTTACGAATCCGGAACCGCGCTGAGTGAGTTCTAATTCTCCTTCAACGGTTTCCGTCTGATTGGAAAACTGATAGGTTTCGTGCCCGCTTTTACGGATAAATCCTTCTGTTTCCAATTCGCGTAATAAAGCCACTACCAATTTGCGCGACTCACTTTCATGAATATGCAATAAGGTGCAAACTTGTTTATAGTTTAAAAGCGAGTCCTGATGTTGTTCAAATAGCTTTCGAATAATGTGATACAGGCCGGTTTTTAGTTTTTTGGTTGATTTATCTTTTATTTTTTTTGGTTTTTTCTTACCCATTTTTTTCGTTGTGTTTAACAAAAGTACGAAATGACTTTCAAGGTTTTAGATTCTTTTATAAAACAAAAACAGGGAGGTCTTAATCCTCCCTGCTTCCGTCTTCGGCCATTCTGACCATTTTTGGTGTAAATCGTGCAAGAACATCTACCAGATCTTCCTGTGATTTCATGACTTCTTCGATGTTTTTGTAAGCCATCGGAGCTTCGTCCAGTCCGGCTCCGATTAAGGTTACTCCGTGCGTTTTCAGGATTTCTTTCAATTCGTCCCGTTGAACAGTTTTGAAAGCTTGTGTCCGGCTCATTTGTCGTCCTGCACCGTGCGAAGCGGATGCTAAGGATTCCGGTTTTCCTTTTCCCTTCACCAGGAATCCCGGCGCAGTCATACTTCCCGGAATAATCCCCAAAACGCCTTCTGCAGCCGGAGTTGCACCTTTTCTATGCACAATGTATTCTTCTCCGAAGTGAATTTCCTTCCATGCAAAATTATGATGGTTTTCAACCCGCTTTAAACAAGTCGCGCCAATGGCTTTGGTAATCCGGTCATGAATCACGTGATGACAGGCAGAAGCATAATCACCGGCCAGATTCATTGCCGCCCAGTATTCTTTTCCGTTGTCGGAGTTTAAATCCAGGTATGCCAGGTTCCGTGCTTCATCCGGCAATACACAGGATTCTTTCGCCACCTTGGTGTAATGTCCGGCAACGGTTGCTCCCAAACCTCTCGATCCGGAATGTGTCAGCAAAGCCAGATAGGTTCCTTTTGGAATATTGATGGATTCATCTTCCTGAAGAACTTCCAGCAATCCGAATTCTACGAAATGGTTTCCTCCTCCTGAAGTTCCCAATTGCGTATGTGCTTTATCCATCAGGGTTTTCAACATCGGAATCTGGTTGAATTCATCTCTTTCCAGAATGGCATGATCGGCTTTCATTCCTTTTGTCCAGGCGGCTCCGGCTCCGAATCGGGAATAAGCAATCAATTCTCGTTTCAATTGTGCCTCGTTCCCGAAGTAGAAATCTCCCGGAATATCGTAAATACTCAAACACATTCTACATCCGATGTCGACACCGACACCGTAAGGAATAATGGCATCTTTTGTTGCTAAAACCCCGCCGATCGGCAATCCGTAACCTTGGTGCGCATCAGGCATCAAAGCTCCGAAAGCAGTAACGGGCAATTTCATGGCAGTTTTCATTTGGTCAAAAGCACCTTTTTCAATCTGTGCTTCTCCATAAACTGCGAATGGCAATGCTTCTTCTCTCAAAGGAATCATATGCGCTTTTCTGGCTTCAATGGCAATCAATTCGTTGGCGGCGTCTGCCCATAATGCATGTTCCGTAAAATCAGCCGGAGTTTCCAACACCAATTTCACTTCTGCCAATAAATTTTCTAATCCGTTTCTTTTGGCGTTTTTCTTCAACACTTTCAATGCTTTTCCGAAAGCTTCGTTGGATGGAAACCCAATCTCAACTAAAACAGAACCGGTAATATTTCTCATGATTTCAAATTTAATCTTTTATAAAGCCGCCACACCAATCTGTCAGTGGCAGCCGTTAATCTCTGTTGACAGTACAGAGTTGATTCAGGTGGAATCAGATGTTATTTTGAGAATAAGGTTTTCAACTGATCAGAGACATTTGCTCCGGCATGAACCTGAATTCCGTCAATTTTATCGGCGATACGCTCCACAAATTCCATTTCTTTCAATTTGTATAACATGTCGTTTTCTTCCATCAATCGGGCTGTGTTTAACAAGTTTCGCGTGGTTGCAGTTTCCTCCCGACGCATGATCATGTTTGCCTGCGCTTGTTTTTCGGCAACCAATACCTTGTTCAAAATCTCCTTCACATCTCCCGGCAAAATGATGTCTTTTAATCCTCCGGTAATCAATTCCAAACCGATGTTTTCCAACAAAACATTTGCCCGTTCCACCAATTGATTCGACAATTCTGTTTTTGTTTCCAACAACTGATCTAAGGTTTGTGCACCGATGATTTCACGGATTGCCAATTGAATGGCTGCATACATTTGAGTATAGTAGTTGGAATTTTCAACCACCGCCCGGTGAATATTGACCATTTTGTATTGACCAGAGAAATTCACACGAATCGATGTTTTGTCTTTGGTCAACAATTCCTGACCCTGAACTTCGATATTCAATGTTCGCAAATCAACTACTTTGAAGGTGAACACATTCGCATTCTTCCAGAAGTAATAGGTATCTGCAGTCAAAGTGTATTGATAAGCTCCGTTCACGAACACCACCAACTGATTTCCTTCCGGAACAACTACGCGGTGCACACGCTCAATCATAATCGAAGACTCCAACACCGCACGGTCAAAGTTTGTAATATTCGTAGTTGATGAGGTTTCGATCAACTCGTAGGAAATCGCCATCTCGGATTTCCAGAACAAGTAGGTTCCGACATTGTATGTTTCAATGATATTCTTACCTAAGAATCGCAACAATAACTGGTTCGAATCCACCTCGTGACGAGTCAGTAAGTTCGAAAACTCGCCGTTCTCTAACTCCGCAAACAAAGCAGCCTGAGCGTTGATTGCCGGTTGTGCAGAAATCACTTGAGCGGTTTTACCCCAGAACAAGTTGTGTGTTCCCGATTTCAAAACGTCCGTTAATTGTCCGTTTTTGTAAACTAATGCACGTTGGTTTTTTGTTACAGTTATTGTTTTCATATTTTTTGTTTTTAAGTTCATTTTTTAATAAAAGAAGCAACCGGCTTTCCGGACCGTTCAGCGGAACAAGGAAGTTGTTGATTGGAAAACATCTAATCACTTATAGGAATCAAAGTGTTGATGTTGTTCCGCACAAACCGTTCAAAGCTCTGGCTTCACATTCCGGTCAGTTATTTTGTACTGGACAAAATCTCCGACACGAAAGCGGGTTACTCCTTTTGGTTGTTGTTAAGCGTGTTTAAAAGACACGTGCTTGGGTTGGAAACCTAAGCGGACATTACTCTACCAACTGAGTTAAGTTATTTTTCAGATAACTGTCGGATTCGAACCGACGACCCATGTATCTGTACCCTATGTACAAGAAGAAACAGCATTCTTTGCAACTGGATACATTTCGACAGAGTCTGATGCACAATGTGGCGTATAAACCAACATCTCGTTTGCAAAGCGCGAATTTCCGTTATCAAACAATTTCAAAGAACGTTTTCTGTTTTGTTTGATGTGACAAAGATTTAGACACACTGCGCAGTTGAATTGCGCACATAAATATTTTTCAAAAAAATTGTTGTTTTCCTTTAAAAACAGGTATTTATGAATGGAATTTAGTTCACAATGAATAGAACAACGCAAATAGATTGCGTACATTATTTTCTTCTTTGCACAGAAAAATGTAATTTTCAGCTATGCCGGTATCAAAACATGCGTTAATTCGCTATAAAACCATCGATAAATGTTTGCAAAACAGGTTTCGAAAATGGACTTTGGAAGATTTAGTGGAAGCTTGTGCAGACGCTTTGTATGAATATGAAGGAGTAGGAGGTGTTTCAAAACGAACCGTTCAGCTCGATCTGCAAAATATGCGCAGCGATAAATTGGGCTACAACGCACCAATCGTTGTGGTCGATAAACGTTATTACACTTACGAAGAGAAAGATTACAGCATTACGAACATTCCTTTAAGTGAAGGTGATCTGGGAACGATGAAAGAAGTGCTGAGCGTTTTGAAACAATTCAAAGGCTTCGGTTATTTCCGTGAAATGCAGGAAATGGTTTCGAAACTGGAAGGAAAAATTCTGGCTTCAAACAGTGAACAGCGCGAGATCATAGAATTGGAAACCAATCACCGCCTGCCGGGTTTGGAATGGATCGATCATCTGGTGAAAGCCATTCAGAAAAAAGTAGTACTCGACATTCACTATCAGAGTTTCAAGGCAAAAACACCCACGGTTATGCAGGTAAATCCATACAAATTGAAGGAATTCCGGAATCGTTGGTTTTTACTTTGTGCGACTCATAATCAGGAAAAGGAATTCATTCTGGCGCTCGACCGGATGAAATATGTTTACGAGAATTACCGCTTGCCTTATCAGGATGCTTTTTTCGATGTGGACAATTATTTCAAGCCGTGCATTGGTGTAACCCGCTCTTTAAAAGACAAACCCGAACCGGTGATATTCCGGGTGAACAGCCGTCATGCACCCTATGTTATTTCCAAACCGTTGCATGGATCACAGCAAACTTTGGAAGAAGACGAGCGCGGAGCAACACTTTCGCTGAATGTCATCCATAATTTTGAACTGGAAAAGGAATTTCTTTCGTTTGGCGAGGGCATTACCGTTTTGAGTCCGAAAAGATTGCGGAAATCCATCGAAAGACGCTTGCGGATCGGTTTGGAACATTATGAAAAAATAACTCAAAAGAACAACAAGAATCAGGGCAAAATGAATGACGAAACTGCAAATTTTGTTTCCTCCTAACTTAGATTGGTTATAAAATACAATTTATTGCAGTCAAGCTGTTTAATTCTAAGCTTAAAATGGTAACTTTGAGTGAAACAGAACAAAAAATTACAGCAATGAATAAGCGAATTGAAGCGGCGTTAAATGATCAAATTCAAAAGGAATCTTCTTCTTCTCAATATTATCTGGCAATGGCTTCCTGGGCTGAAAACAATGGGTTGAACGGGACGTCAAAATTTATGTATACGCATTCGGATGAAGAGCGTTTTCATATGTTGAAGCTGATTAAGTTTGTGAACGAACGTGGAGGAGTTGCAATCGTTCCTGCGGTTCCGCAACCACCTGTTGAATTTGATTCTTTAGAACGCGTTTTCGAATTGTTGTTGGAACACGAATTATTGGTTACTGAAAGTATCAACAGTGTAGTCGATATCTGTTTGCAGGAAAAAGATTATTCCACACACAATTTTTTACAATGGTATGTTTCCGAGCAATTGGAAGAAGAAGCATTGGCACGTGGAATTTTGGATAAATTACGCTTGATCGGTGGAGATAAAGGAGGACTTTATTTGTTTGACCGGGACATGGAAGCTTCAGCTGCTGCTGCAAGCAAAGCGGGAGCTGCAGAAAAGAAGGCTTAAACTCTGATAATGAAACCTTTCAGTAATTTGTTCGTTGAATAAACGAAATGAATACACGATGCTCGTTCGACTAATAGGAATTGGAGCTGTTGTTGCGTTTACTACTACTAGCGCGATAAGTCAAGTCTCATATCGTTTTAGAAATTTTTCTATTAACGATGGACTCTCACAGAGTTCGGTGACGACTATTGTCCAGGACGAAGTGGGAACTTTGTGGCTGGGAACGCAGGATGGATTGAATCGTTTTGACGGTCAGCAGTTTGAAGTCTACACTTCTGACGACACGCCCGGTCTGGCGAGTTCCTATATTCATTGCGGTCTGAAAGACCAGTTCGGGGAATTGTGGTTCGGAACAGCCGACGGAATTTCAATTTACAATCCGAAAACGGAAAACTTCCGCTCATTACTGGCATCGGATGACAACAATCTTTCCATCGAAGGAATTTCGGAAGAGTACAACGGAAATGTTTGGGTGGGATCTTCCACTCATGGTTTGGCGAAATACGACCGGAAAACCAAAAAGATTTCCTTTTTAACGGGATCGATTCCTTCCAAGCGCATTCATTATATCAAATTCATTACCAAACAGGAATTGCTTGTTTCCTTTGAAGATGTGGGTGTTTACATCTACAATCTCAAAACGGAAAAATGGAAATCCTTAGCTCCGCCAAAAATCAAAAAAACCTGGCTGGTTTCGGATGTCGAATTGTTTTCCGAAAACAGCTACATCCTGTCAAGTAATGAAGGCTTGTGGTTGTTTGATGTCAAAACGCAAAAGCTTTTTCCTTTTCTGAAGTTCATCGGAGCAGATTACGGAATCGAAGAGTTTTCGGATGTTTATGTGAAATCTACGGCCGAGTTTTACATTGCAACGGTGAACAACGGATTGATCAGCGTGAACAGTTCCAATGACGGATACCGGATAACATTCAGCAAAAAAGATATTTTTCAGAAAAACGGAATCCTCTTCAATGAGCTGAACGAGTTGTTTTGTGACGGAAGCGGCACGATCTGGATCGGAACATTGCGCGGATTAAGCGGATTCAACCCGAAAAACGATGAATTTTTTGGAGTCGGCCCCACAGCCAATCTGAGTTTGGGACTGCCATCGGAAAGTGTTTGGGGCTTTGCGGAATCGCCGGATCATTCCAAAGTATTTATTGCTACGGACTTTGCTATTTCGGAATTGGATCGGAAAACCGGCCTTTTCCAACACTATTATATTTCCAAATCGGATGATTTTAATGAGAAGAGTATTGTCTCTGTTCATCTTCTGGATAAAGAACACTTGCTGGTTGGAGCCAATGACGGCTTGTACGAACTGGTGATTCAAAACGGAAAAGGAACCTTTAAGAAGATCAATTATAAAGGAATTACGAATCCGTCGAGTTTTCAGCGGGTCTATGAAATTACTCCCTACAAAAAGACACAGTTTTTTATTGCTACAAAAGGCGGAGTGCTCTTGTATGACAAAAAAAGCGGAAGTTTTACCCCTTTTGTCTATGATCCTCAAAAACCAAAAGCAAGTATCGGAGCCGGAGTGTGCAGAATTGCATACAAAGGATTAAACGGAGTTTATTACTTCGCAACCGGAGTTGGAGGAATCAACGTACTGAAAACGGATAAGAACGGCAAGGAGCAAATTGTTCCGTATGCACAAAACAAAGCCATTCTGAAAGCAAGCCGGGATGTCATTTCAAGCATCTATCAGGAAGATGAATCAACGCTTTGGCTGGGATCTTCCGGTTCCGGATTACTGAAATTGGATTTAAAGACCGGAAAGGTTACGGCATTTACACGTAAGCAAGGTTTGCCCAACAATTTTGTTTACGGAATCCTTCCCGATCAAAAAGGAAATCTGTGGCTGAGCACCAACAAAGGACTTTGCAGATTCGATATTCTGCAGGAACGATGCACCAACTATTCGGAGGTGAATGGTTTGATGAGTAATGAATTCAATACCGGAGCTTATTTGCTTTCAGGAACCGGTGAAATGTATTTCGGAGGAATTGAGGGTTATAACTTCTTTAATCCGACTTCATTGCAGGAACGAAATGAAGAAGTTTATGTGAATTTTCTGAAGTTTCGCTTTGATGATCAATGGCTTCGTCCGGGAGATAAAGATGCACCTTTTAAAGATGCATTTCCATACCAATCGGACATCAAACTGAAATACAATGAACGCAGCTTCACCATTCGTTTTGTTCCGACTGATCTGATCAACCGTGATCTGCTGCAGTTCAAATACGAATTGGAAGGCCTGGATGAAGGCTCCGTGTTTTTGGGCTCATCCAGCGAAATTCACTTTACTTCTTTGACTCCCGGATCTTATGTATTGAAAGTATACGTTCGGAGAGTGGACGGAGATTGGGTGCAGGCGAGTACGCAAATGAGCATTGAAGTAGCCTCTCCTTTTTGGTGGAAATGGTGGTTTTGGGTGATTGTACTATTGGTTCTGACCATCGTGATCATTGTCTTTATCCGCTCCAGAATAGATTTGGCGCGCAGGGATCAGGTTCGTTTGGAAATGAAAATTGTGGAGAGAACGAAAGAGATTCGGGCTCAAAACATGAAAATCGAATCTCAGAAGAAAGTCATTGAGGAGGAGAAGAACAAAGTTGAAGAACAAAGAAGATTACTGCAGATAGAAAAAGACAAAACGGAAAAATTACTGAGAAACATTATTCCGGAATCGACCGCGGAAGAATTGAAAACGAAAGGCCGGGCATCTGCAAGGGCCTACAAAACGGTTTCGGTTTTATTTACGGATTTTGTTGGATTTACCAAAATTGCAGAAGGACTCAAGCCGACAGATTTGGTAAACAAACTGGATGTTTACTTTAGAAAGTTTGATGAAATCATTGTAAAGAATAACCTGGAAAAGATCAAAACGATCGGTGATGCATATATGTGTGCCGGTGGAGTTCCCGTTCGAAACAATACCAATCCGATTGATGCGGTTTTGGCTGCGCTCCAGATTCAGGATTATATCGCTGGATTGAAAAAAGAAGCCCTTGAAAACGGAACGGAATATTGGGAACTGCGTTTGGGAATCAATACCGGAGAAGTAACAGCCGGAGTTATCGGTTCGGAAAGATTGGCCTATGATATCTGGGGAGCAACGGTGAACCAGGCTCAGCGGATGGAGATGATGGGTGAACCGGGAAGGGTAACGATTTCCGGCTCGACGTTCAAACTGATAGAACCGTATTTTGAATGTACTTATCGCGGAAAAGTAAGAACCAAAAGCAAAGGCCTGATCGAAATGTTTACGGTAGAGCGGATCAAACCCGAACTATCTGTTGGCGGGGAAGGCTTGTATCCGAATGAGCGCTTCCAGCAGATTGTCAACCTGCATTTATACAGCAGCATCAACTACTATAAAGCGGAACGCCACATCATGAAAGTGTTGGAGAAAGGTTTGTCGCCGATGCTGCATTATCATAGTATCGAACATACCAAAGACGTGGTGCGTGCCGTGGAACGTTATGCCTTATTGGAAGGAGTAACGGATGAAGGCTTGTTCCTCTTGAAATCTGCAGCAACGTATCACGATGCCGGATTTGTGGAAAACTACGAGAAAAACGAACCGATAGGAGCGCGAATGGCGGAGGAAATATTGCCGAAATACGGATATTCCGATCAGCACATTGCCCAGATCAAAGAACTCATTTTCGTGACTCAGATTCCACACAAACCGAAAAACAAACTGGAGCAAATCATTTGCGATGCAGATCTGGATTACCTGGGAAGAGACGATTTCCACGAAATTGCAGACCGACTGAGAAGAGAGCTGCGTGAGCATGGAAAGATAGAAGGTGACCGCCAGTGGGACAATATGCAGGTTGCGTTTTTGAATATGCATACCTATTTCACCCCAACAGCCATTGCAAGCCGACAAACCAAGAAAATGCAAAACCTGAAAGAAGTGGAAGAGCGTTTGTTGCGGGATGAGTATAAAGACTAATTCTTCAAAGAACTCCGGATTATTTTAAGAAATGAGCAAAGGATGACCCAGATTATGAACTTATTTAATATCTGCGTAATTCGCGAGATCTGTGGGAAACAATAATGTATCAATTAAATGCTCGCACAAGTCATAAAACAAAAAAGTCTGCAAACCTGCAGACTTTTCTTTTAAATATGTGTTTATCCTTTTAGCTGAATAATACGCTGCTTCCGTATTTCCCTGCTACCGGATTGACAATCAATGTCGGGATTTGAGCATCATTGGTTAAAATGTATTGCTCGTGGTTTGCCGTGATAACTCCAAGCATGTTATTGCGATTCAGGTTCATGATAGCAATCAGATCCGCATCCAATGAAACGGCGTGCTTCACCACTTCTTTATCGAAACCGCTGGTAGGAACTACTTTCGTTGTTACATCAATGCCTCTTTCATGGAAAAAACGAACGGCAAATTGAATATTGGCTTTTACCTGATGACGCAAAAATTCGTCCGTTTCATCTGGAGTAATCACGTGTACGCGGGATTTGAAATACGTTGCAATATTGGCAACATAAGCCAGTTTTTGTTTTGTTTCCTTATTCAGATCCAAAGGAACCACAATATCATCATAACCTGTTTCCTTAATCGGTTTGTCCTGAACGACAATAAAAGGAACAGTTGAATGCGTAATTACTTTAAGAGCATAACTACCGGTGATGTGCTGCCAGCCTGTTTGCCCGTGAGTTCCCATGAAAATCAATTCCGCGTGGTTTTCAGAAGCGAAATCGCCGATATCATCAAAAATATTCCCAACACGGATATATGGAGTGATTTTTATCTGTTCCTTATGCTTTTCAACAACAGCCTTTAATTTTTCTTCTGCTTCACCTACAGCCTTTTCTTTAGCCACAACATGAAGGAGGAGAATCTCTGCACCGGTTATTTTTGCAGTATTAATAGCATGATTCAGAGCATTTTCCGCAACTGAGGTGAAATCATGTGGAACAATAATGGTCTTTTTTTCCATAAGGAGTTTTTCTGGGTTTTATATAGTAGTGCAAATGTAATCAAAGCTTTAGATGCATGAATCCATTTCTTCGTTCAATATTAAAAATAAGACGTTAATAAAACAATAAGTCGTTGTTTTTTCTCACTTTTGCTAGGATTAAGCTACTTTTGTGGCTACTAAAAAATGGAGAAAAGATGCCAATAATCGGGAAATTACTTAAAAAGACTACCGAGTTTTCTGCACGGAGAAATGCACTGAAAGGACTGGATTTCAAAGATCAGGTGAAAGTATTAAGTAAGCTCTTAAAGTTTGCTGAGGAAACAAAGTTTGGTTATCACTATAATTTTCAATCAATTCTTGAATCGGAAAATATGGTGGAGGATTTTCAAAAAGCAATCCCCATTCGCGATTACGATCAATTTTATCAAACCTGGCTGCATCGTTGTCTGGACGAAGAAGCGGATGTAATCTGGCCGGGAAAGATCAAGTATTTTGCACTTTCTTCAGGAACAACGGGTTCGCCAAGTAAACGCATTCCGGTAACCAAGCAAATGATCCGTTCTTTTCAACGAAATACCCTTAAACAATTCACCGCAACGGCAGACTTGAATTTGTCGGACGGGTTTTATCAAAAATCATTGATAGCCGTTGGAGGTTCATCCAAACCGGAAAAGAAAGGAAAACACTACGAAGGTGATTTGTCTGGAATTTTAAAGAAACACACTTCTGTTGTATTGCTTCCGCTCACCAAACCGGATGCAGAAACTGCTGCGATCAAGGATTGGAATCAAAAACTGGACCGCATGGTGGAAAAAGCACCTGAGTGGGATATCAGTACAGTGGCAGGAATTCCGAGTTGGTGCATCATGTTAATGGAACGCATCATCGAGAAGTACAAGGTGGATTCTATTCACGACATCTGGCCGAATTTGGAGTTGTACTTATCCGGAGGAGTTTATGTAGAACCTTATTTAAAGCGCTTTGAAAAAGTGTGTGGAAAAAAGGTACACATCCTGAATACCTACCTGGCTTCGGAAGGATATTTTGCCTACCAGAAAAGAGCAGAAAGCAATGGAATGCAGTTGCTGCTTAAATCCGGAATTTTCTTCGAATTTGTGCCATTCAACAGAGATAATTTTGATGAATACGGAAATCTGAAACCGGAGGCAAAAGCCTTAACGGTTGATGAGGTAACGTTGAAAGAGGATTACGCGCTGGTTATTTCTACCAATGCCGGTTTGTGGCGTTATCTGGTTGGAGATCTGGTGCAGTTTGTTGATTTGGAACGACGCGAAATCCGCATCAGCGGCCGGATTAAACAATATCTGAGTTTGGTTGGAGAACATTTATCTCTCGACAATATCAACATGGCGATCATGAAAGCCGGAGAGAAACTGAACATTGCGATACCGGAATTCTGCCTGTATGCAAACACGGAAGAACAAAGACACTATTGGTGTTTTGGATCTGAGAAGCAGCTGGATAGCGATTTGGTGATGAAAACGGTGGATGACTTCTTATGTGAATTAAACGATGATTACGCATCCGTTAGAAAATACAACACCTTGAAATCACCTGTTTCCTATCAAACGAGTGTGAACAATTTCTACAAGTTCATGGAAGAAAAAGGAAAGCTGGGTTCTCAGAATAAATTCCCGCGGGTAATGAACGAACATCAGGCGCAGGAGTGGAGATTGTTCCTGAATTTGTAAAAACAAGGAGTTTCGGAGGATAAAACCTGTGCGGACCAGAAGGTTTGATCGGAAGGATTTATTTGGCTTAGAACATTCTGAAAGCCTTGAAAACAGGGAGATGTCGTAATATTGGGAAATTACTTTCGGACCTGACGAAGAACCCTGATTCGGGAATTATTCGATCATTCCCTTTTTCAATTCCCGCTCGCGTTGTTTGGCCTTGTAGATCGCATTGGCAATCACAACCAGAATAATCATGGCCGAACCGGCATAGAAATTTCCATTCAATAACTCGTCTTCGTGCAAGATCGGAATTGCCAGAAGAATGGTGTAAACCGGTTCCAGATTGATACTCAATGAAACCGTAAAAGCTCCCAAACGCTTCATCACTTCAATGGTTGCAATGAAAGCGAAAGAAGTACAGCAAATTCCCAAAAACAACAACCACCCGAAATCGCTCGCTGTCATTTGAAAAAGGCCGGAGTCTAGCTTTCCGTTGTACCAAAGCATTCCGGAAATAAACACCAAACCGATTCCCATTTCGTGCAAAGTAATGGCAGAGGACGGAACTTCTTCAGCCAGTTTTGCATTGAAAACGGAGAAAAGAGCAGCTAAAAGTGCCGCCAGCAAACCGATTCCCAAAGCAAGGTATTGTTCTTCGTTGAAATTATCGGACACAAAATAAATTCCGAAAATAACCAGTAAACCGAAGAGAAATTCCACCGGAGAAAAGCGCTTTTTGAAAATCAGCGGCTCGAGCCACGTGACGTGCAAAGTCGTTGTGGATAAGCACAAAATTCCCAATGAAGCAGTAGATAATTTGATAGACGTATAAAACCCGATCCAGTGCAAAGCCACCAGAATTCCTACTCCGAAAACTTTAAGCATTGTTTTCCGGTTGCGGATCCGCATGGGCATTTTCAGAAAGTACAATCCGATCAGCAGGGAAACGAAAGCAATCAGGATGCGGTGCCAAACGATGTACTGCGCATCAATGTGAATTAATTTTCCCAAAATACCGGTAAAACCCCACATGAAGATCACGAGATGAAGCAAAATATGGTACCGGAATTTTTGAAGCATGCTGCAAAGTTAGGGGTAATTTAGAGCTTTGCTTTGTTTCGGCAAATAATTTCTCAGAGAATTTTGAATTCGGCAGATTGAACGCGATTTCGGAGATCATTTAAATGTTTTGCGGGAAGTTCCATCCAGTGAAAAACGGAATGTTTCCTGAACGGATTTTCTGCACCCGCGGAAACTGCGAAAAGAAGAGGTAATCGTGGAATTGACGGTAAGTTTGTTTCCTTTCGAATTGTAAATCAGCAGATTATTCACGCAATAATTGCTTTTACTACTTTGAGCTGCAATCCAATCTGCGTCAACCACTAGTTGCTGCTGCTTATCAATGGTGAAATGATACAGCCGAAAAGTATGCTGATCGCTCAGACACTCTATAATTGAACAGTAAAAAACAGCGTCCGAATCCTTGTAATCAAAAAAGTAGTACCGATCATCCGGTGAAAAGCAGAAAATAATCCGATCATTTCCGGAGATGTTTACAACACGTTTATCGAACCACTTTTTGAAGAAAGAGCTGTTGATCCGCTTCAATTTTTGAGAAAAAACGCGGCTCAGATTGTAGCGCGATTTTCTGGCCTTACTATTTCGGATAATGTAATTAATTGGAAAAGAATTGGTTGTTCGGGAAGTTTTTTCTTTTTGAAAAGAAGCAATTTGCCGGAAGTTATTTTCGCCTTTATTTGTAAGCGGATTGGTACAGGAAAGGAGGAAAAACAGGAGTGTGAAAATGGATTTTCGGGAACTCATTTTGATTGGGAGCAGATTCTCTTTCATTCGCTTCATTTTTGATGTTCCACCCACCAATTTGAGCTTGAGATACAGGGAACGGGTTAAATAATGTTGAAATAAAGATACAAAATTTACATAAGTGAGAATCATCTGTAAACAATCATACACAACAAAGTGCAGAATTTTACCCCATGGTACATCGAGGTGAGATAGTCGAAAGAGTTGTTCGTGAGAGCGGAATCCCGCTTACTAAGGTGGCAAAGAAAATGGGAAAAAGCCGCCGGTGGATTTACAATGTATTTGAAATCCCGGATTTATCGCTTGAACTTATTCTCGAATTCGGGAAAATACTGCATCACGATTTCTCGGATGAAATTCCACAGATTGCAAGCCGAAGATCCATTGTCAATGAAGAAGCTGCTCCTTACGGCGAAAACAGCCTCGAATATTGGAAGAGCAAATATTACGGACTTTTGGAAGAATACAACGAGTTGCTGAAGAAAGATACGAAAGAAAAATAATTCGTTGTCAATAACTGTCTGCTGATTCTGAATAATTGGATTTATCTTTTTCAATTATTCCCTACCTTTGTTCTAAATCTTTGTTTATGTCACACATCATCACACTGAGCGATTTTATTATGGAACGTCAAGCGGAATTTCCAGGTTCTTCCGGGGAGTTATCGCGAATCTTAAATGATATTTCAATTGCTTCTAAAATCGTAGCCAGAGATGTCCGCAGAGCCGGCCTTGTAGATCACATTCTGGGATCTCAGGGAGATGTAAACATTCAGGGTGAAGAACAGCAGAAACTGGATGTTATTGCAGATACTCAATTCATCAGAGTTTTTGAATCCAGTGGCGAAATTTGTGGAATTGCATCGGAAGAAAACGATGACTTCCTGGCATTTACCGCTCCACGTGCTCAAAACGGAAAATACATTGTTCTTTTCGATCCTTTGGACGGTTCATCCAACATTGATTGCAATGTTTCGATCGGAACGATTTTCTCTGTTTACAGAAGGGTTTCGGAAAAAGGAACACCTGCTACTTTGGAAGATATGCTTCAAAAAGGAACGCAGCAAGTGGCGGCCGGTTATGTTTTGTATGGTTCATCCACGATGTTGGTTTATACAACAGGACACGGAGTAAACGGTTTCACGCTGGATCCTTCCATCGGAGAATTTTGCTTGTCGCACCCAAATATGCGCATGCCGGAAACGGGACGCATTTACGCAATGAACGAAGGAAACATTCATGAATGCGAACAAGGAGTGAAGGATTACGTTTCTTTCTGTCAGGAAGTACATGCGGACGGAAAACCGTATTCCGGAAGATACATCGGTTCATTGGTAGCAGATTTCCACCGGAATCTGATCAAAGGAGGAATCTACATTTATCCTGTAACGAACCAAAGCCCGAAAGGAAAGCTGCGTTTGCTGTATGAATGCAATCCGTTGGCATTTGTGGCTGAGCAGGCCGGAGGAATGGCAACGAACGGAACGGAACGCGTTTTGGATATTCAGCCGAATCAATTGCATCAGCGTTGTGGGTTCTTCACAGGATCAAAACAAATGATGGAAAAAGCAATCGATTGTCTGGAAAAAGCACGAAAAGCTTAAATGTTTCTGGATTTTCGCAAAATAGAAAACCTTCATATTTTACTGTGGCTGCTCAAAGACATTTGTTGGGTTGCTGATCTGAAATGGATGGGAACGTTTATGATCCTTCCGACCATTTCCGTGGCTATCTGGCTCACGTGGAAAATGCGTAAATCTTATTCCGAGTTGATGCACAATCTGGCTGTAATTGCCTGGATTCTGGCAAATTCTGTCTGGATGATCGGAGAATTTTTCTTTGATGACGGAACCCGGCCAATTGCGCTGATCTTCTTTGGTTTGGGATTGGTGCTGCTGTTTGTGTTTTACGGCCGGGAATTGATTTTGAAATGGGGCTCGAAGGAGACGAATCCTGAAAGTGAAGAATCTGTAAATTAAGAGTTGGATGTAATTCCGCAATATTACGTCCGGCATCGGACTGCAATCTACATATTAAAAAACAAGAATTTTCTTTACTGAAAATCATCCTGATTACCTGTCTTTTCTAGCTTTGAGTCTGATTTTACGTTACAATCAAAGACTCTTTTTAGAGAAGAATATGAATAATTTATATTGAACGTAATTCCGCAATATTACGTCAGGGTTTTGCATATTCATAGCTGATCGCAGAACTCACTTCATGGTATTCACCAGATTAATATTCGGCAAAAACTGCGTAGCCTGATCGTCCTTATAAGACAAGCTTCTGTTTTCGATCAATTGCTCATTCAATGCGGGCAAAGCGATTGTATTCCCGGCCTCGAGCATTCTGTTTTCCTGCTGTCTTAAAACATATTGAACAACCGTAACCGTGTCGCGGATAATTCCGGAAGCAGCCTGAAAAACAGGAATTTCTTTGGTAATCGTATCGTGAATAATCTGAACGGAAGAAGCGCCCTGCAAAGAAATATTCAGGGGATTTCCGACAAAATTCATCTTCAACTCTTGAGATTTTCCGGGCCAGACAGCCATAAATACCAGGATCAGGCAAGCTGCGCCGGTCAGCGCCTGATACAAAGGAATGCTGCGGGAGAAAAACGCTGTTCTTTCCGGTTTAAGAACCAATGGAAGCGGCTCTTCTGTTTCATATTCCAGTTCTGCGCTTGAAGCAATAATTTTGCGTTGAAAAGCATATTCTTCCGCGCTGAGATGCTTCAGAACAAAACTCTTTTCTTCCGGAGAAAGTTCTTCAAATGATTTTGATTCAATGAGATCAAATAATCGTGCGTGCTGCTCTTCCATATCAAATCAATTTAAATAAGGTTGTTTCAAAACTTGGGTCGTAAGGTTTTAGCTCTTCGGTAATTTTCCGGGTTGCATAAAACAAGCGCGACTTCACGGTTCCCAAAGAAGATTCCGTGATTTCCGCAATTTCGTTGAGTGAAAAATGTTCCAGATACCGAAGCACAAAAACAGATTTATGGTGATGTTCCAGGTTGCCAATACTGTTTTCCAATGCTTTTAGAAAAAGACCCTTTTCCAGTTCATTTTCCCCTAAAACACAGCGTTCAATGACCTGTGTGTGTAACGAAACCGTTTTTCCGTGATGACGGTAAGCCGTTTTACACATATTGGATGCAATGGTAAAAATCCAGGAATAGAACTTCTTTTCCGGATCAAACAAGTGCTTTTTTTCCAGGAGCTTCAGAAAAATTTCCTGAACGAAATCCTGTGCCAGATCAGCGTCCTTGTTCAGCATTTTAATAAAATATCCCAGCAATTTTTTGCTGTATCTCCGATGCAGTTCCACCAATGCAACATGAGAGTGATGGTTCATAACCTGAACCATCAACTCTTCATCGCTTTGTTGTTTATGATGTAAACTGCTCACGTATTTCCGATTATAGCTTCTTTATTTCTGTTGAAGTAACCATTGAATCAGTTCCTGATTTTCCACAATGCTCCAGGAATGCGGATGCCTTTTGTGATCCGGTTTTCTGAAACCCTTATTTTGAGTGGTAATCAAAACGGCCTGCTGATTTCCCAATCTGTTCAGTTCGTTGATCATGGCCGAACAATCTGTTACATTCATATTTGTAAGGTCGGCATTTCTTTCCTTCATCCACCAATCGATGTCCGGTTCTGAATAAATCCGGAGCGGCATTTCGATCAGTTTTTTGACAGCCGTTTGCGATTCATCCGTGAAAGAATAGGGAGAAACGGCGTAGTAATTCGCCAAAGCTGTTTCGGGAGTTCCGCCCATAATTTCCTGAATTCTCAAACCCATGTACACATTTTCCTGATTCTCCTTGCCGTTTGTGGTAAGCCTCAGGTCGCGTTTTGCAGCCTGATAGAACCGTTCGAAATCGAGTGGCGGATCAATTGCAAAAACAGCCTTTGGTTTGATCTTCGCATTTTCCGCAAACTTAATCGCTGTGCTGCCTCCGATAGAGAATCCGCCGATCCAAAAATTCAAAGAACTTATTTTTTGCTTCGAAACAACATCGTCTACAATTTTCTGCAAGGTCTGCTGACTCACGGAATCTACCCCGAAAGACAGAACTCCGTCCTGCAGCGAGGGAATAATGGTCAGAATACCGCTCTTTGCCGCTTCAAGCGGAAGATTTGTTTGCAACAAGACGCGTTCGGCATTTTCTCCGAAACCGGGAAGCAGAAACAAACATCCTTTCCAGGGCAAAGCATCCGGATAGATGATGGTATAACAATTCTTCGTCGGATCATTTTTGTCGAGAGAAACCGTTTCCATTTTTTGAGAAAAAGAAGTGTTCAAAAGCAGAACGCTTACAATGCTTATCAGGATTTTCAACATGTGTGATTCATTTTTAGTGAGATGCATTTGCCGGGGTTACTTTTTCTTGCCGATTAATTCATATACTTCGTTTTGCCGCCCGTTTTGTTCGGCAATTTTTAAAAGCAGCACCTCGAGATCCTGTTTTTTGGAAACTTCCTCACTTTCTTTGTATTGCTGATACAACTTGATCATCGAAGGAAGATACATTCCGTTCAATTCTTCGCCTTTCAGATCGTAGATATTATAAGCAAAAACCTGTTTCAGATAATCAAGCAAATACCGTTTTTCGTAATTTCTGCGGATGATACTCACGTTGTCGAATTCAGACTCACTGTATTTGTAAGCCAAACCGGTAAGGTATAATTTACCTCCGAATTCTTTTTCGAAAGAACTGATAGCGGTTGCAGAAACATAAACCGGTCGTTTTCCTGTGAAAAAGTGATTGAAAATCCGATTCGAATTGGCGTCATACTCTTCGTTGCTTTGAGGATCTTTTATTTCCAGATTCGCATACCCCAATTCTTTAAACAATCGGTTTCGGTAATCGTCTAACATAATCAGGGAAGTGTTTACAACGGTCACATCCTTCCGGAAATTTTTCACCGCCTGAATGATCCATCCACCGTAAGTATCGTTGTCACCGCAAGTGAAAAGAATGGCATTTTCATCCAGTTCGGAAAGAATATTGTAGCCCCAATTGAGAATCCCGATAGAATATTCATTGGAATTAAAGATCTCTTTGCAATAGCGTTCAAATTCCGGTTGATTAAAATTAAGATGGTGATGGATGATCATTTCATCGAAAAGACGCTTGTCGTTCGGGCTGATTTCAGCTGCTTTCAACAAATCATCTGCCGGACCTGCCAATCCCTGTTCGATGTAAGGGAGGTAATAGGATTCGAAACTTCCCGGATACGATTTTTTTACATCGGCAACAATGGCATGGCAAAGCGCATCGTATTTTTCGCGCATTTCCGGATTTTGATAGCTGTTATGTCTCAAGGCTCTTGCCGCCATGTAGTAATTGGTCCAGGCAATTCCGTTTTTTTTGTTTTTATTGATTTCCGCTTTCCACGCTTTGATCTGCCCTTCATACCAACTTTGATCGCGCATTTCCTTTGCGATGCTGTAAACGGTTTCGGGCTTTTGTCCGTAAACCAGGAAGGAGCTCATAAGAAGAATGCTAAAAAGAAATGTTTTCATGTTTACAAGTTAAATAAATCCGTGCACGTGATTTTGGTTTCTAAAAGGATTACTCAACCGGAATGAAAAGGTTCAATGAAGGGTAAAATTTTTTTAAAAAAAAAGCGACTCCTTCTGAAGCCGCTTCGTTTGTATCTATCGTAAATTAAAGTTTAGAAAGAAAACAAGATTTAATTCCCATCCTTTATAAAAGATTTTCTTCCGCCTTTTCCTCCGGAAGTAATTTCAAGCATGTAATAACCGTTTTTTAGAAATTCTACCCGGATAAACGGGTTTTCAAGAGTTCCTGTTGAAACTTCTTTTCCTTCCAGGTTCAAAATCCGGTAGGTTCCCGAAGTCAAACCATCCACACGCAAGTATTGATCTGAAGGATTCGGGTAAAGAGAAAAGGAAAGATCTCCATGTTCGGGAAGTTCCAGATACTGTGCTTCGCAATAAAAATCCTGAGCGTCGTAAAAACTCTGAATGTGATCCGCAACCTGAAACAAACTGTCTACACTTGCTGTTAAAGTTCCTTCGCCACTTCTGGCGAAAATAGCTGCGTGGTTGTAGCACAGAATTTTCCCTGGACCGAACGTTTCTTCATCCATACTTGCAACACAAAAACGATCTCCGGGAGGATTGGCTAAACCGATAAACTCATTCCAGCCGGTATTCGGGTCGATGTCGTTGTAGATGTATTTCGTTGGCTGGTTGTTTCCGTCAAGAACCGGAGCTCCATTGGGTAAAAGACCTAATAAGGTATTGTGATTTGTAGCTGCACTATTCAGGTCTGTAAAATTTGGAAAGGAAACGTTGGAAGCCAGTTTTCCGTCCAGATTAATGATTCCCGATGCCGGAGGATTTACGCCGTAACCCGGATTTCCCGAAAAATCTTCGTCATTCAAATCTCCGTTATAGATGTAAGCCAGATTTCGGGCAGGCTCAGTCCCGATGTAATCGTCATACGGATCTCCCAAATCGAAATCAATCAAATGACCCAAATGGAATTCTTGCAGCGTAACAGTTCCTCTGTTGAAAACAGTTGTTTGCACAAAAACAGTATTGGTCAATAAATCATCCGTTGGAACATCGTATTGATAAAACATCATATGGATTTCCATTCCAACCGGATCAATTCCGGACGGATGTGGGCTTTTATTGTCGTTAATAATGGTGTAAATCGTTCTATCCCCCCGAATCAAAGGATAATCGCCTTCCTGTGGTTCGTAGATCTGATCTCCGTCCTGATCATGGAAAGGGGCAAGTAAAAAGCTTTCTCCATTTCCCGAGTCTCCGTTTGCGGGCCAGGAAGAAATCATTCCCGGTACTACATAACCAGAATCCATCCAGTGGGCAATGTGATGGTCAACTTGTGATTTTGCCACCAGCCAAAGAGCAGATGAATACTTGTCGGTATAAGAGGAGTCGCTATAGTTTGCGACATTCGGTAAATAAGGTCCGGGAGAAAAATCGGAATTATACCCTCTGGCAATCGCACCTTTTATATTGCCATTCAGGTCTTTTCCGGTGGCCATAACGAATGCTCCGAAAATAGAACTTACGGCACTGTCTTTTGGCACGACATAGCCTCCGGCTCCATTGCCCGGAATGGGATTATTGAAAAAAGTACCGTTGTTGGCAACAAAATACTTGACATTTGAATTGGCGATTGAAAGGGTCACCGAACCCTGTGCAAGCGCAGCACTCATGATTCCCAGGCTAAAAATCGAAGTAATGATTGTTTTCATAAATTGAGTTTTAAAGTGAATAATAAGACTGAACGACAAGAGAATCAATATGGTTAGTGAAAAGATTATTTTATTGATGGAACGCGTCGATTGATTAACTGAGCGGAATAATCGGCTGATTGAACGAACGGGTGGAAAAAAGAAAAGGGTCGTGAATATTTCCACGACCCTTTTCAGTTAGAACTGAGCTATACATTCACTAAAACCCTTAAATCGAATTTATGGAAAGCACTTTGATTACTGGTTTTAATGAATAACTTCCGTTTCCTTGAGTAACAATGCTATTTTCAGCATCAAAATCGAGCAAAACTTCATAAACCTGATTCGGAGCAAAATCTGATTTGAGATTGATCTTTAATCCGGATTGTTGTGCCGATGGAGTTGCCAAAGGATAATACGTGCTGTCTACCATTACCGTGTTTTCATCTCCAAGAATTAATCGGAGTTGATTCAATTGGCCAGCAGGGAACTCTCCGGTGTTAACCAACGTTGCCGAAACATCGTTTTGAAGAGTCAACAGGTCGTAAATTCCGGCATTCGTAGGTAAAGCTACCCAACCGCCACCGCTCACATTTACCTGAACCTGTAACACTTCCACATTCACCTGTTGGAAATCGCCGGGTGCATCAACCATCTTCACAGTCATGCGACTTTTTCCTTCTTCCTTTTTGCACCCAGCAAAAACTCCCAACATACCCACTGAAACCAACGCCACAAAATATATCGTTTTCATAATTTTATTTTTATAAATACCTTATAAAAGGTATGCCATAAATATAAAACCTTGATTTTAAAGGGTTTTAAGAATAAAGATGCTTCATTTCTTTTCGTTTTGAAAACAATTGTTTCAAATTGAAAAAAAATCAGGCTTACTCAACTCCAAGAATGAGTTCAAATTCGAAGAAACCCTCCTGATATGCTTTGTAGTTGGTATGCCAGTAATTATTAAAGACATACAAAAAAAGTTGGGAAATGTCGCCCGGTTCTCTTTTCCACTCTTTAGCTCCGTTTACCTGTGTTTCGTTGATAATTCCTCCTACCTCAAACAAATTGAGTTGGGGTGAATAAATGCGAAATGCTCGCCCGGCGGTTTTTACAAGGAGTTCTTTGTCGGTGCAAATAAATTCTCTGTTCGAACCGGGTAGCGGATCTTTTGAAAAAGAAATCAGATTTGTTGAAGCACCATATAAAATGTCCTTTGTTCCTCCCGATAACGGCAATGCAATATGCATGGATTCTTTGTCCTTCACCAATTCTTTGTTGACTTTGTATTGCGCATGCAGCAATCGTTTTTTCTTATCAAGCAAATAGAGAATCTCTAATTTTAACGATTCACCGAGAATGACTTTTACCAGCACTTCTTTCTTTGCGGAGTTATCAGCTAGTGTGCTTATGTGGATAGCATTTGGGGTGTGAGTGGTTTGCGGGTTGATTCCTAAACTATAAATGGGTTCAAAGCAATGAACATCATTCTCTTCAGCAAAAAGGTTTTTTCCGGAGGAAATTAATTCGGAAATTCCGCCTGTTTTTGAATCCACTTTAAAATCATCTATCAACAGAGCTCCCGGAATTAATGTTGTTTCGTTTGCTGTTCCGATGATTTTCTCCAAACGTTGGTACTGCGCTTCTGCCGAATCCACAAAACTCTTCTTGATTTTCCATTGCTCCGTAGTAAAGTAGGCTTCCGGATCGGAAATACTGCACCAGGCTCCCCAGGTATGTTCGTTAAACAAAAGAATGTTCCGGTGTAGGGCATAGAATGCCTGTTTGTTCGCGTCATATTTTCCCTCCTTTCGGGCTTTTTCCTCCAGAACCGTCGTTTTTAAAGAAAGAGTTCTGTTCAGAATTTCTTCGGCTACAGTAGAAAAGGCTCCATCTTCCCAATACGGAGAAATTTCCCCGGTTTCGATCTGAAGAGTTGAGCCATAGCGTTTTTCAAATTCGCGAAAGAGTGTATTCACCGAATTTAGAACCAATTTGGGAGTGCTGTAAGTTGCATTCCAGTTATCAATGAAATTGCAAAGAGTGGTGTCAACAGGACCATTGTCTGCTTTCTTGGTATAGCGGAGCTGAACGATATCATACGGATATTTTTCGCGATCTAATTCAATACAGTAATCGGATATTTTTTGTTCCCAGCGCTCCTGTTTTTGTTTGTCACCGACATTGTGGAAGAAAGAATAACCTTTTCCGGCTGTCCAGACCAATACTTTTTTATCCGAATTCGAATCTGGTTTCCAATAAAATGCGTTGTCGCCCTGCTCGCGGATTACTCCACCAACACGATCGCCATGATCTGCAAAAGCCTCTACATAGTTTGGTCCCAATGATAAATACGGAATGTCATTTTGAACGTAAGCATTTAATCCTGCGGCGGTAATTCCCGGAATATCCGTAATCATTGCAGATTGGATGTCAATCTTATTCTTCTCCTCCAATTGTTTGGAGTACTCCAACATCCAATTCAGTTCTTCCGGCCGCGATAATCCGGTCAGAATGTTGGCATAATTAGCAGAGAGAATGATGTTTCCACGTTTCACAGACGCAAAAAACTCCTGCTTCTCTGACTCCGACGCTTCTCCCAGAAAATTCTCCACTGCCCATAACGATTCAATGTGCCAATAGGGTTTTTGGGTTGGTTTGGCATTTCTGATCCACTCCAGGGCCATCCGGATATTTTTGGTTTGGATTTCTGCCACTTCGGTTTGTAAATGCGAGTAACCAATATCATTGTGAGAATGGTGAATAATGTGAAATTCATAGGATTTCAAGGGTTCGATCTCCAACTTCACTTTTCTTCCGCCTTCCACACCATCCAACAAACAATGAATCTCATCAGTTCCGGTGAAGTCGACAGGATAAACCGGCAAACTAAGCTTGTTGTAACCGTGTGAAACGGTGAAAGAGGTATCAAACAGAGTTGATTTTATGTGTAATGTCGTGGATTGCGATAAGGGTTGATCGATGTATAGATTCAGCTGGCGTTTCTTTTCTTTAATGGTTACCAATTGTGTTGATTCAACATCAATCTTCAAGGTTCGCTGATACATAAAAACCATCAACCAGTCGCGGGAATTGGCGTTTGTTCCCAAAATGGAAAATGCTGCTTTTTGTTTGACGGAAGAAGCGGGAACGGTGATATACAATTTTCCGAAACCGTCGTTATTTGCGTCGTATTCCATCCACACAAATTGCGCGAAGCCTTTGATGTTTTTGCCTGTTGAATAGCTGTATTTTCCTTTCTGTCTGGCTTGTGTGGTAAGCGTACCGATTTCAAGATCATTCAGTGAAAGAATAAAATCCCTGCTTCCCGAACTGGTTCCTGTTGAATGCCCGATCAAGACTTCATAAGTGACCATTTTTTGTTTTCCTTTGAATGGCTCAGCATTCCATGTGACAGGCGAATTTCCGTTGCAACGAGTCAGAAGTGCTGTTTTCGCAAACCGATCATAGGGAGAATAGTACGTAATTTCTTCCCCTGAAATTTTAGACTGGTATCCCGAAAGGGTATCCGTTTTTTGCCCGAAAGAAAAGGACGCTAAGAAAAGAAGAGGAAGCCAACGCATAAAGTAATTTTTCAGTAAAAATAACCATCGCTTTGTTGAATCGTTGAACAAACTACTAAGTCGTTCTCAGAATCCTAAGTCGCTGATTTGAATCGATTTTATTTCCCGGTGATTTCTTTTCTACTCGGATCAAGGATTCCTGAAGCGGATAAATCAAATAAAAATTCAAACAGGAAATTGTATCCGAGTCATGTTTAAGTACCTTATCTTTGCAGTAACTTTTTCAGGGGCTCCAATTGTTTGGTGCCCCTTAACGGTTTTGGTACAAGATGGAACAGACACAATTTTTACAACTTTTCAAAAAACTCAAAGGGCTCGACGAAACGGCAAACTTGCTGCAACAGGCTGAAATTCGCATTCACTGGAAAGGACTCATCGGTTCTTCCAAATCCATTGCCGTTGCTTCTGTTTGTGAACAGGTTCCGGGAAATCATTTATTCATTCTGGAAGACAAAGAATCGGCGGCATATTTCCTGAATGATCTGGAACAGTTGTATCCGGAAAACAAACACATCCTGTTTTATCCGGCATCTTACCGCACTCCTTATCAATTGGAGGAAACCGACAATGCAAATGTTGTTGCCAGAGCAGAAGTACTGGAAAAGATCAATTCCGGGAAAAACACCTGGGTGGTAACTTATCCGCAAGCTTTGTTTGAGCGTGTGCCGACACAGAAAAAATTGTCCGAAAATACCATGCGTGTAGAACGCGGAAAAACCTATTCCATCGATTTCTTCAATGAATTACTGTTGGAATATGGTTTCGAACGGGTTGATTTTGTGTACGAACCCGGACAGTTTTCCATTCGTGGAGGAATTGTAGATATCTTCTCGTTTTCCAATGACCAGCCTTTCCGCGTAGAGTTTTTTGGCGATGAGGTAGATTCTATCCGGACTTTTGATCCGGTTTCACAATTGTCGATCAATACACACACTCATTTTTCGGTTGTTCCGAATGTTCAGCGCCAATTGGTGTTGGATGGAAACGGAACTTTCCTGGAATTTATCGGAAAGCAAACGACGTTTTGGCTGGCTTCAAATGACTTGGTGAAAGCTGCTTTGGAAAGAGATTATGAAAAAGCGGTGAAGGTTTACGATCAATTACCGAAGAACACGATTAAACATAGTTTGCCGAGTGAATTGTACATGCATCCGTCCGACTGGAAAGAGCAGCTTCAAGTGCATTCCATCGTGGAATTCGGACCTGAATACGCTTTTAAAGCAAACGACACTGTTACTTTTGAAACCTTGCATCAACCCACTTTCAATAAGGATTTTGATTTGTTGAAAGACGATTTGATTGCCCGGAAAACAGCCGGAGCCACCAACCTGATTTTCTCCAATCAGCCGAAGCAAATCGAACGATTGTACCAGATTTTCGAAGACATCGGCGCGGAAGTCGATTTTCAACCGATGAACATTGCCCTGCATGAAGGATTCATTTTGCCAAGTCTGAAATTGGTTTGTTATACCGATCATCAGATCTTTGAGCGTTATCACCGCTTTAAGTTGAAAGAAGGATTCCGTCAGGCAAAACAAGCATTGACTTTAAAAGAAATCTACAACCTGCAGAAAGGCGATTATGTGACACATATCGATCACGGAGTGGGTCAGTTTTCCGGTTTGCAAACCATTGATGTAAACGGAAAACCACAGGAAGCAATTCGTTTGGTATACAAAGATGGAGACGTGTTGTATGTCAGCATTCACTCTTTGCACCGCATTTCGAAGTTCACAGGAAAAGACGGAGCAGCTCCGAAAATGAACAAACTCGGAACGCAGGCCTGGGCAACCTTGAAGCAAAAAACCAAGAAACGCATCAAGGAATTGGCGTTCGATTTGATCCAATTATATGCAAAACGCAAAAGTCAACCCGGATTTGCGTTTTCTCCTGATTCTTACCTGCAAAACGAGTTGGAGGCATCTTTTATGTATGAAGATACTCCCGATCAGCTGAAAGCGACTCAAGCCGTGAAAGAAGACATGGAAAAACCCATGCCGATGGATCGCCTGGTGTGTGGAGATGTTGGTTTCGGGAAAACGGAGGTAGCTATCCGGGCGGCGTTCAAAGCTGTTGCAGACAGCAAACAAGTTGCAGTTTTGGTTCCGACCACTATTTTGAGTCACCAGCATGCGCGCTCATTTGCGGAACGTTTGAAAAGTTTCCCGGCAAATGTAGATTATATCAATCGTTTCAAATCCGCAAAAGAAATCACTGCGACCTTGAAAAAAGTGGAAAGCGGAGAAATTGATATTTTGGTGGGAACTCATAAGATTGTGGGTGACAAGGTCAAATTCAAAGATCTTGGGTTAATCATCATCGACGAAGAACAAAAGTTCGGAGTGGCGGTGAAAGACAAATTGAAAACCATGAAAACAACGGTTGATACACTGACTTTAACTGCAACACCGATTCCGAGAACACTTCAGTTTTCGTTGATGGGTGCCCGCGATTTGAGTATTATCAACACACCGCCGCCAAACCGCCAACCGGTTTTGACGGAAGTTATTACCTTTCAGGAAGAAGCAATCCGTGACGCCATTTCGTACGAAGTGAGCAGAGGCGGACAAGTATATTTTGTACACAACCGTTTGGCGAATATCAAGGAGATGGCCGGAATGATTTCCCGTTTATGTCCGGGAGTTCGCGTAGCAATTGGTCACGGACAAATGGAAGGAAAACAGTTGGAGAAAATCATGATGGACTTCATTCAGGGTGATTATGACGTTTTGCTGGCAACGACGATTATTGAGTCCGGAATTGACATTTCAAATGCAAATACGATTATCATCAACGATGCGCACAACTTCGGATTAAGTGATTTGCATCAGTTACGCGGTCGTGTTGGTCGTTCCAACAAAAAAGGATTCTGTTATCTCATTTCGCAGCCGATCAGTTTATTGACTTCCGAAGCGCGTAAACGTTTGGAAGCTTTGGTTCAGTTCTCCGATTTGGGTTCAGGTTTCAATATTGCAATGAAAGATCTGGACATTCGTGGAGCCGGAAACCTTTTGGGTGGTGAGCAAAGCGGATTCATTTCCGAAATTGGTTTCGAAATGTATCAGAAGATCCTCAACGAAGCCATGGACGAATTGAAAGAAGAAGAGTTCAAGGATTTGTACGACGACCGGAATACTGAAACCATGGGTGCGCACTTCGTGAAAGATTGTGTTCTGGAAACCGATTTCGAGCTGCGTATCACGGAAGACTACATCAACAATGTTTCGGAGCGTTTGAGCATTTATCAGGATCTGGATAACCTGAGCACGAAAGAAGAAATCGAAGCATACAAACAACAGCTGATTGATCGTTTCGGTCCGCTTCCGCGTGTAGTAAAAGAACTGTTGCGTTCCTTCGAACTGCGTTGGCTGGCACAGGAAATCGGTTTCGAAAAACTAGTGATCAAACAAGGTTCGATGATTGGCTATTTCGTTGCAAATTCTCAATCCAGGTATTATGATTCCCCAATGTTCACACAGGTTTTGAAGTACGTTCAAAGCAATCCGAAAGACTGCAAAATGAGTGAGAAAAACGATCGTTTGCGGATGCTTTACAGTCATGTGATGAATATGGATCAGGCTTTTGAGAGGTTGGGGGAGATTGTGGAGTAATGTGAGCCTGAAAAATGTTAGATTTGAATGATAATCATAGCCTATGTTTAAATATACAATTTGCGAACCCCTCAATCCAAAAATCGTCGATAAGGGAAATGTTACTGAATCAGAATTTCAAGCCGTCCTTCAAAACTTTCCATGGCATGACATGCTAAAAAAAATGAATGCTGCTGAAGAATCAACAGTATATTATTCACCATCATTGGAATTAGTCGATGTGAAATCGAACCATTCGTTAGCAATATCTATCGTTGGAGGAGATTCTGAATCAGAATTTTACATTTTCTATAAACGACCCAAAACCGTTACAAGAAAAAAGTGGTTCAAAACAGTTGAGGAATTTGATCCGGAATACCTGAGTGACCGAACAGGACAATCTATTCATGATGTAGAAGAAGCCTTCAATGCTTTGTTATCAGGGAATTTCGGATTACTGGAAACTCGTTGGGGGTGAAGCATTTAAATTAAAACACCTTTGTATGAAATCAACTATTATTGCGGTCATTATGCTGTTCGCAACGCTTACTGCATGTAACACCAAACAATTTAAAGAGGAATCCAACAAGAAGTTTGGTGATCAGCATTTCAAAACCGCTATCTCACTCATCGAGTTACATAAAGTACGAACTGGAGTTTATCCGGAAAATCTGGATAGTTTGAAATATCTGGGAGATTGGGATCAGATAATTTATGGCTCCGTGAAATACAAAATACTGGAAGATGGATATCAATTGGATCTAATCAATGGTTGGATCGGAAAACCCCAAAATCTGAAATATCCAAAAGACTTTTGGAGAGGATTGGGTTGCAAGAAAAGTAATTTGAAATAGTATTAAAAAAGAAAAACCCCCGACAATCTGCCGGGGGTTTTTGTATTATAAAAGTTCACTCAAGGAAATATTGCTGTTGTAGAATGAGACGATTTCGTTTCTGCTTCCGTCAAAATAAAACTTCAAAATGTAGCCCCTTCCCATTGGCTTGTGCTGCATGAAAATAAGTCGTAGATCTAAAAAGGAAAGAAAAAACAACAAAAGGTTTGTATTTAAACAGGGGCTCTAATATTTTTCTATCTTTCTGCAGATTTTTGAAGGAAACTTATTGTTGTACAATCCGGGAAGCTATGCATTGGAAATTGATTCGATTCGTTGTAGTATTACTCATATTCCTTCCGAAGACGGGTTTTAGTCAGAAGAATGTGGAAGATAGTTTAATAAAACGTCTCAGCCAGGTTAAGGGGGAAGAAAAAATCAAAACCTACTATGCGCTTGGAAATAAGTATTGTTATATTGATTCTGAAGAAGCAAAAAAGCATTTCTTAAATGGGTTGAAATTAGCCAAGGACAATAAATTCCAATCTTTGGAAATTGAAGGTGAATGGAGTCTGGCAGGTTTAGATGATTTTTGTGGAAACAAACTCCGGTCACTTGATCGTTTAATGAAATTGTGCCGTTCAGGCGGATTTTCAAATAAAGACAGTTGTGTAGTATTTGGTCTTATAGGAAGCTCACTGGAATCGCTTGGTGCGCTTGAAATGTCCATTGAATATTCGAAAAAATCACTAAAACATGAATTTAACTTAAATCGAATATCACGCTACTATATGATTGAGCGTATTGCAAAATTGTATTCCAAAACGCATCAATTTGATTCTGCGAATTTCTATTACAAAAAAGCGCTCCATTTAATTAAAAAACACAACATATCGGGTTTGATAACTCACTGTCTGAATAATGTCGGAAGCAATTATTTGGAGCAGGGAAACTTGTCTACAGCGAGATATTTTTATAACCGGGCGATCAGCAATTTTCATTTGAATAAAAAATTCTCAGGCGACAGTACACTCTATGCTGTTGTGTATGATAACCTTGCAAAAATTCACGAACTGAAAGGAGAATACAAACAAGCCCTTGAGAAACAAAAAGAGGCTGTTCGTATGATTCTGATTACCAATCTGGCTTTGCCTGATTTGAGACTGAGAGCAGGGCTTTTACTTCATCTTGCGCAAGTAGAGTTGCATTTTGGGTTTTTTCAGGATGCAAAAGCACATTTGGATGCTATTCAGCTGAAAGATGTAAAAACCGAACTTCAACTGGAATATTATGATGTTTTATCCCTTTACTATGAGAAAACCCATAAGACTGACCAGCTGATTAAGGCACTGCGCAAAAAGACGGAAATTGCTTATTTAGCACTGAAAGATCAATCGTTCGATTCTATGCTGAATGATTTTGTTCGTTTTCAAAATGATCAGATCACATTGGAACTTGAAGCCCAAAAGAAAGCCAAACAACGTGATCAATCGATTAATAGAAAAGAGCTGTTTCTGAGTATTGGTTTTTCGGCAATTCTTCTGATAATTCTGATCGTTTTCTTTATAGTAAACAGGAAAGTTCAACAAAGTAAAAATCGCGCGTCTTATATTGAACGTAAACTCAACGAAGAAAAATTAAAATACAGAGAATCGGAAGCTGAGCGACTCACATTGGAATTGGAACTGAAAAATAAGAACCTCCTCACGTTCGCCATCAACATTACCAAGAAATTTGAGTTTACAGGTGAAATAGCTCTTCGTTTACAGCAACTCAGAAGAAAGAATGTGATTGAGAAAACCGATGTAACAGAGTTGATTAACTATGTAAAGAGTTTTCAGGCGGTAGATAATAAATTGATGATGTTCCAAAACAATGTCAACGAAATTAACAGTCAATTTTTACAACGTCTTCACGAGAGATATCCTGAATTAACTCAAAATGAAAAAGAATTATGTCTGCTGATTAAGCTTCAACTTTCGTCAAAAGAAATCGCCACCATAAAAAATATTACATCCGAGTCTGTTAATGTATTACGATCTCGTCTGAGAAAGAAAATGAGTCTGGATCTGCGCGATGATTTATATGCTGTGCTCGAGAATATTTGATTTCCCCAGACTTAAATCGTCCAATAAATGTTTGATGATTTGTTAAGGTACTTTTGGTTCTCTGACTGGTATAACAGGATTCTTCCAAACTCGGAAAACCACAATTAAACTACTTTAAATCAATAAGTTATTCCGAATTTTTCTTTAAAAGAGAGGAACAACATTTATTCTGTGATAATTGAATGAGTTAATATTTTTTCTATGAAATGATCCATTCTGTTTATAACAAGTTAAGATCAAAAATTACAATTCAATCCGGGTAAATGGTTTTTTTACAGTGGTCAACACCAGTAAGGTGTATAAAGTTAGGTTTTGATTTAAAGTGCCTGCTATGTAGGTGCTTTAAATCAGGTAATTTACAAACTCCGTAAATCGATTAAGTCGATATAGAAAGAGTTTAAAAACTGTTTATTTATTAGTTAAGTGTTAAAGTTAGGTTTAAATGACTACTATTCATTAGGTATATAGGTATAGTTAAAGCATCTGCTTTGTGGGTGCTTTAACTTTTAAAATGAACTAAAAACGGATCGGAATTACATTCGATTGGATTGTGAAATTGGAACGTAATTCGAAGATGCTTATTTCTGAATAAAACCAATTGTCAATAAAAAACCCCCGACAATCTGTCGGGGGTTTTTGTATTATAAAATCTCGCTCAAGGAAACATTGCTGTTGTAGAATGAGACGATTTCGTTTCTGCTTCCGTCAAAATAAAACTTCAAAATGTAGTCCGCCAAATAATCACGGTACTGTTCACGACCAATCTTTGGAAGATAAATGTAGCCTCTTCCCATTGGCTTGTGTTTGATGAATTTTTTACGTTCCAAGATTCGAACAATTGTAGAGACGGTGTTGTATGCTGGTTTAGGGTTTGGATACAAATCAACAATTTCCTTAACTGTTGCTTTTTCCAACTTCCAAAGCCTTAACATAACCTTTTCTTCCGCGGGTGTTAGTCTTTCCATGTTATTTTAATTTGTGGTAATGTTGCGAATCTAACAAAAAAAGACAAATTCTCCAATTATTCTACTTATAATTTTAGTTTCAATTTCAAGTCCTTAGATAAACCGTCCTTATTCAGGTAAATATTGATGGTTTTCATACGGAAATAATGCTCGGAAACATATAGGTATCCTTGAGGTAAGTTGTCTGTCCCCCAGGAGTTTTTAACCAGGAAGAAACGTGTACCGTTTTGATCCTTAAACAAACCTACAATGTGCATTCCGTGGTCATCTGTTGTCACTTTTCCATCATAACCATCCTGACGTTTTTCCTGCGTAATTGTTTGTTCTTTTACCGGCTCAAGGAATGCATTGGATGTTTTTGCAGCACCCGCATCGTTGAATGATTTATTGTCTTTTCCGCGGATCTGAATAGTTGATTCGTCTTCCGGGATAATTGCAATTCCCTGACGGAAGTTGAATCCTTTTTCCGAAACGTCAGCTCCCCAAGCTAAAGTATATCCGTTTTTCAATGCATTTTCTGCAACCGAAACCAAATCTTCCAATGGAACATTGTAGCTGTCTCCCCAAGCCCAGTTGTCTGGAATAGCGATTTCGCAAGATTCATAGAACGGATCATTGCTGAAAGATGTGATGGATACGTAATCATTCATTTTCAATCCCAATGAATTTGCGTAAGTCATCGGAGTGTATTTTTTCCCATCCAATGTAAATTCAGTGATATCCGGACCTAAATAAGCATCCAGAAGAGAAGAGAATGCTTTTTTCCATTCTTTTCCGATTCCGTGTCCTTTCTGAACTTCTGCCAAAACAGTTTGCATAAAACTATTCAACACCGAAAACAATTCCTCGTGATTGTAAGTTGTTTTTCCGTTTAATAAACCGGTATAAACACTTTTAGGAACAATTCCGTAGCGCTTGATTACATAAGGAATATCGTGGAAAGCACCACCCTCACTGAAATTGATTTTTCCGTCCATACGGATGAAACGGTCAGCCTTTGCTTCATAAGCCTTGCGGACAATATACATTTCAGCTAATTCAGCCGGGTTTTTGTGTCCCAAACGAATCAATTCGCTTTCAAAGAAAGATAGGGAAGAAAAACTCCAGCAAGTACCAGTCATTCCCTGGCTTTCAACCGGAGTTGCGTCTAATTGAACAACTTTTGTGAATTGATATTTGCTGTCCGTGGCATTAGTTACGGTTTGACTAATTGCAAATTGAGTACTCAGAGCCAGAACTCCGAATAAAAGATGTTTTTTCATTTTTCTAGTTTATGGCCCTAAAAATAGAAATTTAAGTGCAAACAGACTTGTTATTTAGTGTATTAGTTGAAAGCGCCTTCCGGGAAGTGCACGCACCAAACCCTTGAATTCCAGATTTAACAAATCGCAGGTAACTTCACTGATTGTGAGCGAAGACAAATATCCGATCGTATCGAGAGTCAGTTCCGGTTTGCTGCGCAGAACAGTCATTATTTTTTCTTCCCGCTGATTCAGATCTACAAACAAAGAGCGTTGCCGGTCGGTTTTTTGCTGATCTATTTGCCAATTCATGAGCTCTACAAGATCTGATGAATTTCGGATCAGGGTGGCTTGATTCTTTTGAATCAGTTTCAAACATCCCCTGGAAAAAGGCCTTGTAATGTCGCCCGGATAAGCAAAAACGTCCCGGTTGTAATCTGCTGCCAGATTTGCTGTGATTAATGATCCACCTTTTTCGCCACTTTCAATCACAATGGTTGCATCGGTTAGTCCGGCTACAATCCGGTTTCGCATGGGGAAATGTGCTGGTTCTGGTTTCTGTCCGGGAATGAATTCACTGATAATGCCGCCCGTTTCGAGCATGCGCTCTGCAATTTTCCGGTGTTCGCTCGGATACATTTTGGACAAACCATGACCCAAAACTCCCCATGTGGGCAAATTGAACTTTAATGCTTCCTGGTGCGCGCAAATATCTATTCCATATGCCATTCCGCTTACAACTGTAACCTCGTGTTCCGATAATCCTTCGATCAGTTCTTGTGTGAGTCCTTTCCCGTAATCCGTTGCATGACGCGTACCAACCACCGAGATTAGTTTCGGAGGATTCCAGTCAATGTTTCCTTTGCTGTAAAGTAACAACGGAGCATCAGCACATTGCTTTAATCTTCGCGGATAGTGCTTTTCTGTAAAGAAAATGGTTTTCGCACTGATCCGTTCTAATTCTTCAAGCACTTTATCTGCCTCAACCAAAGCGTTTAAGCGCAGTTTCTGTGATACGAAATCAGCAGGAACTCCCGGAATCTTGGCAAGATTCAGACGCTTCTCGGCAAAAAAGGTTTCCAGATCGTTAAAATGTGAAACTATAATCCGGGCTCTTCGACTTCCGATACCACTTAAAAAGGTAAGTGCAATTTGATGATGAATAGTTGTGAAATTCAATTTTTTGGTACTTTGGTCTCTTGAAGATAAGAAAAAACAGCGTTATGAAACAAGCACTACTCCTACTTTTTTTGCTCCCGAAAATGCTTTTTTCTCAAGAGATTGTTGGAACGGTTTTGAATGCTGAAACAAGGGAAGTGATTCCTTTTGCTCAGGTGAAAATTGTTGGCGGAACTCAGGTTTTGACGAATGAGAGCGGGGAATTTTCTTTAAAAATCAATGGATTTCCTGCTACGTGTATTATTTCAGCAACCGATTATTATACTGACACAATCCAAATAGTTTCTACCCGAATTGAAGTTATTCAATTGAAACCGTTAATGCCGGTTGAAGAATTAGGTCCTGTGGTCGTTGCGGCATCCAGAAGAAAGCAATCGGTGGAGGAATTGACTATTTCTTTGGATATCATCAAACCGGAATTAATCGCCAACAAAGGAATCACGGATCTGGAACAGGCAATTGATCAGGTTCCGGGTGCTTATGCGATGGACGGACAGGTGAGTATTCGTGGAGGAAGTGGCTTTACTTACGGAGCAGGAAGCAGGGTCTTGGTTCTTTGGAATGAAATCCCGCTCCTTTCAGCGGATGTCGGAGATGCAAAATGGAATTCCATTCCGATTGAAAATGCACAGCAGATCGAAGTCATAAAAGGAGCGTCTTCTGTTTTGTACGGATCAGGAGCCTTAAACGGAATGATTTCTTTGATTGAAAAAGAACCAACCGAAAAAGCCTCGTTGAACGTACAGGTTCAGGGTGGAGTGTACGATAATCCAAAAAGATCTTCTTTAAAGTGGTGGTCTAAAAATCCGCAATTTTATCAGGGAGATCTGACTTTTTCCAAGCAATTCGGGCGTTTTGGATTGACTTTGGGAGCTTATGGCTATACCAACGACGGCTACCGTCAGGGTGAGACGGAAGATCGCGGAAGGTTTAACGGAACGATCAGTTACCGACCGAAGAATATCAAAAACTTCAAAGTTTCTTTGGGTTGGAATGCACAATTGCAGAAAACGGGAAACTTCATCATCTGGCAAAGCGACAGTCTGGCATATCAGCCTTTCGGAGGGGCGGATACGAGTTTGCCGGCTTCAAGTCTGACATACAACCGCGGAATCAGAGTGTCCATTGACCCGACGGTGAAATACATCGACAAATTCGGAAACAGACATCAGCTCAGAGGACGACTATATTTTATCGATAATAAGAATTACACGAATTTATCTCAAAGCTCCAAATCGGAAGTGTGGTACGGAGATTATCAGTTTCAACGTTCCTGGAACAATAATTCCTGGGTGTTGACAACCGGAGTGACAGCGATCGCAAATGAAGTTAACTCATACTTGTTCGGCGACCATAACTCGCTCAATGGTGCGTTGTATTTACAGGGAGAAAAGAACTGGAAGAAACTGAACATTGTTTTGGGAATTCGTGGAGAATATTTCCAGCAGGATGGAAGACAGGGAGATTCGGATTTTTATTTTGGAAAGGATTCCACCAAAAAAATTCCGATCCGTCCCATTATCCGATCCGGAATTCATTACGCTGTGGCAAAACACACACATTTACGCGCATCTTTCGGACAAGGAGTTCGCTATCCAAGTGTTGCGGAAAGATACACCACCACGCAAGTTGGGAGTTTGCTCATTTTTGCCAATCCGAATTTAAAACCGGAAACCGGATGGGCAGCAGAAATCGGAGTGAAGCAAGGAGTTAAAATTGGAAAATGGAGAGGATTCGTTGATCTGGCCGGATTTATCAATCACTACGACAACATGATGGAGTTTACCTTTGGGTTCTACAAACCGGATTCTATTCCTTTGGACTTCTTCAATCCGAATGCTCCGGGATACGTGAAGAAATGGTTTGGATTCCGGGCGCAAAATGCGGAATCCGCTGAAATTATCGGCGCAGAAGTATCGATTTCCGGAGAAGGTAAAATAGGCCCGATTTCAGTGTTGGCTTTGTTGGGTTATACTTACATGAACCCGATTTCGAAGAATCAGGATTCAGCTTATCGTGCAACATTTTCCGACACTTCAACGAATATGCTGAAATACCGTTTCAAGCATTTGGCAAAAGCAGATCTTCAATTGGAATATAAGGGAATCAGCATTGGAGGATCGATGCGCCTCAACAGCTACATGCAAAACATCGATGCGATCTTCGAAAACGGATTTTTTAATCAACAGATTCTACCGGGTCTGAAAAAATACCGGGAAGAACACAACGGAGTAACCATCGTTTTTGATGCCCGGGTCGGCTATACTTATAAAGAGAAATATAAGATCGCGGTTATTGTAAACAACATCGCAAATACCGAATACATGACGCGTCCGGGAGATATTCAGGCTCCGAGAAGTTTTATGTTGCAGTTGAGTTATAAGATGTAAATTCCGCTTATATCAGTTCGAGTTTCGTACGAGGAACGAAAACAGTTATTTCGATGCAAAAAACTGAATGATCACTTTCGCTTTTGCCTTTCCGACAACGGCCGCTAAGCTTTCCTCATTCTGCTCTTTTACCCGTTTCACAGATTTGAAAGCTTTGACGAGATCCTGAACGGTTTTTTCACCGATTCCCGGAATTTGCTCCAATTCGTTGTTCAAAGCACTTTTGCTTCGACGGTTCCGGTGATGTGTAATTCCGAAACGGTGAGCTTCGTTTCTCAAATGCTGAATGACCTTCAGCGTTTCCGAGCGTTTGTCGAGATAAAGCGGCAAGCTGTCGCCCGGATAAAACAATTCTTCCAAACGTTTTGCAATGCCGATAATAGCAATTTTTCCACGAAGATCCAGCTTCTCCAAAGATTCTAATGCAGCGCCCAATTGCCCTTTTCCTCCATCGATGATAATTAATTGCGGGAGTGGCTGCTCTTCTTCCAGCAAACGTTTGTAGCGGCGGTAAACGGCTTCACGCATGGTCGCAAAATCGTCCGGACCTTCAACCGTTTGTACATTGAAATGACGGTAATCTTTCTTGCTTGGTTTGGCATCTTTGAAAACCACACACGCCGAAACGGGGTTCGTTCCCTGAATATTGGAGTTATCGAAACACTCGATGTGAACCGGCAATTCTTTCAGGCGCAGATCGGTTTTCATCGTTTCGAGAATGCGGTTGGTATGCTTTTCGGGATCTTTTATTTTTTCCTGTTTGATTTTCTCCAGACGGTAGAATTTGGCGTTTCGAAGAGATAAATCGATCAATGCTTTTTTATCTCCCCGCTGCGGTGCAAAAAAACGCACGCCTTCCATTTCCCAATCAACGTTGGTTTCTACCAGAATTTCCTTTGCTTCGCTTTGAAAACGCTCCCGCAGTTCGGGTAAAACAAACGTGATGATGTCCGCCTGTGTTTCATCCAGTTTGCGTTTTACTTCAACCGTAATTCCATGGATAATGGCTCCGTAGTTGATCACCAGGTAATTGACAAAAACGGTGTCGTTATCTTCCACCATCGTGACCACATCTACCTGATGAATTGTCGGAGAAACAACGGTCGATTTGGCCTTGTACTTTTCCAGAATCTCGATCCGGGTTTTGATGTCGTGTGCCTCTTCAAAGCGGAAATCGCCGGAGGCCTGCAGCATCAATTGCTTGAGATTTTGAATTACCGAGCTGATATTTCCCTTCAGAATTCCTTCAATCTGTTCAATCATTCCGTTGTATTCCGGAGCTTTCTGCTTTCCTTCACACGGACCTTTACACTTCCCGATGTGGTACTCCAGGCAAACTTTGTAGGAACTTTTTTCAATTTTATTGGCCGACAAATCCAAAGCGCAGGTTCTGAGCGGAAACAAGTCGCGGATCAGATCCAATAAAGTATGCATGATTCTTCCGCTGGGATACGGACCGTAATAACGCGAGCCGTCTTTTACCAATATCCGGGTGGAAAAAACTCTTGGAAACGGTTCTTTTTTGACACAAATCCAGGGATAAGTTTTGTCGTCTTTAAGCTGAATATTGTATTTCGGAAGATACTTCTTGATGAGGTTGTTTTCCAGCAAGAGCGCATCCATTTCGGAATCAACGACAATGTACTGGATATCGGCAATTTTCTTTACAAGAATATACGTTTTTGCATGCTCGTGATTCTTGTTGAAGTAGGAAGAAACCCTCTTTTTCAGGTTTTTTGCCTTTCCGACGTAAAGAATAGTCCCGTTTTTATCGAAATATTGATACACTCCCGGTTTTTCAGGCAGCGTTTTCAACTTTAATCCGATATCCATTTTTTTGTCCTCCACTATGTAAAGTTAAACAAGAAGTACGAAATTCATCATTTCTGAGTGAAGAGAAATAATCGCTTAAAGACTAAAGTTTTGGGAATTAATCTATTTTTGTATAAACGTCAATAAGATGAGAAGAGTTATTGTTTTTTCCACATTGTTAATTGCTGCGGCAAGTGTTTTAGTGAATTGTAACGGATCCAAGAAATTAGGATCCGGAATTAATCTTTTTCCGGTTGAGCAGGACCGTGCGTTAGGAGCTCAGGTGGCTGCGGAAATTGATGGAAATCCGAAGGAATATCCTTTGCTGGATTCGGCATCGAACAAAGAAATTTATCAGTATCTCTATAAGATCAGAAATACGATCTTGAATTCCGGTCAGGTAAAACACAAAGACAATTTTGCCTGGAGATTGCGGATTATTCACGACGATAGTACCTTAAACGCATTTTGTACGCCGGGCGGATATATTTATGTTTATACCGGAATCCTGAAATACCTGGACAATGAAGCACAATTGGCAGGAGTGTTGGGTCACGAAATTGCGCATGCGGATTTCAGACATTCGACGCGCCAAATGACTCAAATGTACGGTGTTCAGACACTGCTTTCAATTATTGCCGGAAACCGCCAGCAATTGTCGGAGATCACTGCCGGATTGATCGGATTGAAATTTTCCCGTAATCATGAAACGGAAGCAGATAAAGGTTCGGTAACTTATTTATGTCCTACGGTTTATCAGGCAGATGGAGGAGCTGGGTTCTTTGAAAAGATCAATGCTTCGGGAGGTTCCCGCACACCGGAATTTTTGAGTACGCATCCGAATCCGGAGAACAGAATTGAAGCATTTAGAAATTATAAAATAGAATTGGCTTGTCAGGGAGTGAACGATTTCACAACTGAATACAAAAGGATGATAGCCAAATTACCTAAATAAAATATGCAATTATTTTTAGAAGACGGGAGTTATGTTTTAACCAATGAAGGAATTGATTGTTCGATCCCATTGGAGGGAAATGAACAAAATGTTCGTGCCTGGTATGTAGCACCGCCAAGTATCGAACCGGTTCGTGAGAACGGATGGGTTGGAGCTGTTGCTGAAGGCGGGAGTGTAAATTTCCGTTCTATTCAGTTTAACCCGCATGGTCATGGCACACATACGGAATGTCTCGGACACATTACTCCGGAAGTGCATTCTGTGAATGGGGTTCTGGATAAATTGCTTTACAAAACGATTTTAATTACTGTTCAACCGGAAGTTCGGATTCAGGCTGACGGATCGGTAGACAGAGTGATTACTGCTGCGAGTTTTTCAAACCGCCTCGAAGAGCAAAAAGCGGAGGCATTGATGATTCGTACCCTTCCCAATGATTCGGGGAAAATGCATTTGAATTATTCGGATACAAATCCGGCATACTGCGACGTAGACGTATTGGCTGTTTTGGACAGTTTGGAAGTAAACCATTTGTTGGTTGACACACCATCTGTTGATCGCGAAAAAGACGATGGTGTTTTAGCTTTTCATCACGGATTTTGGGGTGTTCCGGATAAACCGCGTTTCGACAGAACGATTACAGAAATGGTCTATATTTCAGATGAAATTGAAGACGGGGAATACATGTTGAATTTGCAAACAGCACCGTTTGTAAATGATGCAACACCAAGCAGACCCATTTTGTTTCCTTTACATCGAAATGCAGAGGATTAAAAAAGATTATATTTGCTAATAAAATAGAAAGTGGCCTTATTTTTGGGGTTGAGAATTTGACAAATTATAGAAACATGAAACGAATTTTGGCTTTTGCAGTTTTAGCTTTTCTTGTAGCAAGTTGTGCTCAGAAAATTCCTTACACAGATCAGGTAAAACAGGATTTTGATTTATCTCCTGAAAATATGACGAAGGTTCAATTTTATACCTCTTCCAACATTATCCTGGAAAAAAGTCAATCTTCCGGAAATCAGGGAACAGGAACTTCGGGTGAATTGGTAGTTAGCTCTTCCAAAACACAGAATAGAATTATCATCCCTTCAAATACCAGAGGCGTTTTTGAAAAGATCGGACCAAACAATGAAGTAATTGTTCGTTTTGAAGTTGGTTCCGGAAAAGTGATCAAATTTGCAACCCGTGCTACTCAAACAAGTGGAAAGTATTATTTGGTAGCAGATTGGAAAAGCAACGGAGGAACCATCGAATACGGAAATGAAACATTCACGGTTGCTTCAGGAGGAAGCAGCTCTTTTCTACAGGTTCGTTTGAAAAAACTTCAAAAAACAAAACGAAAAGACCGTGTTGTTAAAGGAATGAAAGTATAATTACAACATAACTGATTTTGGAAACGGGAACGCAATTTGTGTTCCCGTTTCTTTTTAACTTTACAAGGATGAATTTTTTGCTTGAAAATTATACTGTCTGGAAAGCGCTGCATATCATTTTTGTGGTTAGCTGGTTTGCCGGATTGTTCTACATGGTTCGTTTGTTTATCTATCATACCGAAGCAAATACGCGGTCGGATGAAGAAAAACGAATTCTTCAGGAGCAATTTGATGTCATGCAAAATCGTTTGTGGTATATCATCACAACTCCGGCAATGATTCTAACAGTGATTTTTGGAACATTGATGCTCATTGCAAATCCTGCTCTGCTGAAAATGCCGTGGATGCATATCAAATTGACTTTTGTCGCAATTCTGCTCGTTTATCATTTTATCTGTCAGGGCATCATGAACAGATTGAAATCAAAATCTTCGAAATGGACTTCCGGACATTTACGCATCTGGAACGAGGTTGCCACTTTATTGCTGGTTTCAATTGTTTTTCTGGTGATTATGAAAACAAGTTTAGGCTGGCTGGGCGGAGTGATCGGGTTTTTTGGAGTAGGGATTGCGTTGATGATGGGGATCAAGTTGTATAAAAAGCTTCGGAAGAAGTGAATTGTGATCAAAGCATATGATTTTCCGACGGAAAAATAGAAAGGTCTCCTTAATATTGAGAATACGGATTTTTTATAAATTTGGATTCTAACTTGATTAAAATGAAAACCCTACTTTTACTACTATTCCTGGTTTCAACCTCATGGATTGTCAACGCACAAAATACCACAAGAAGCTTAAAAGTAATTCCAATAGTAGAAAACAGAGTTCATGATTTGGATGGGGGACTTATTGTAACAAGGCCGTCAAGAGTTATTATTCCGATTACACTCCCTAAAAACACGATTGAATGGTATTATGTTTTTTCGTCCTATTCCAACACACAAGCTGTTGAAGCAAAGAATAATCAAATAAACTTAGTCAGTCAGCTAACACGAATTATTGATGAAACGGGAACTACTGCGAGTGCATTATCTTATCTTCTTGCTCCAAGCGGTGCCTCAGCCTCAAATGTATTTCTTTTTACAGACTATCAAACTGCCTGGAATTTCGAGAATAAAACAGATCAGGATTTATTTCCGGTTTATTGGCATGGACATTCTAATTATAGTATTAAGGCAGCAACTCAAGGGAAACAGAGAATTGATTTAACAGATGGAAAAAAATACTATTTAGGAATTCAGGCAGGAACCTCACCCGTAGTAGTAAAAGTAGAAGTTGTAGCTATTGTGGACGAGTCAATTGAATCATCAAATGGCTGGACCGCATCAATGAAAGCAAAAGTTAAGGATGTAGTCAAAGCGGCTTTGGTGACAAATGAAATTCCACAGCAACAAGCGGAAGAACTATCCAATTGTATTTTAAATTCAATTATCAAAGAATACCCGCAAGATATTTTTTTCAGTTTGACCGAGCAGGCAATAAGTACCTTGTTAGATCGCTTCTCTCAGGATTGTTATAAGCAGGAAATTGGAATGGACCAGACTGATGAACAAAAAAAGGCAAATTATTATGGTAGTCTGGGCTGGAGATACTTTGAAAACGGAGATATTGAAAAGGCTATTGAGTACAGTCATAAAGCACTGGAATTACAGCAAAACTTAGGATATGTTCAGGCCAATTTAGGGTTGTTCTATCTTTTAAAAGAAGATGAGCTAAAAGCCAACGATTATTACTCTGATGCAATAATCAATTTCAAGAAAGATAAAATTGCCGGAAAACCATCTCTAAAGGCCGCTATTGATGATATTAATTCCTCTCGTTCCAAATTCAAATCTTCTTCCGGATTTGAAACCATTTTAAAACAACTGAACGAAGAATATAAGAATTGGTAGATTTAGGATTTGAACCAACACTGGATGAAATACTTGAAGATTATTTAAAAACAGATCAAAGTGAGTTTATTGAAATAAAATGATTCACTTAACAGTGCTTTTGAAATGATGGGGGAAGTGGTAGATCAGATTTTCAAACGAAGCTGATTCCGGACGTAATATTGCGGAATTACACCAAAAAGTAACAACTTCGGAAATAAGTCGATAACTTTACAAAAAGACTTTTAAAATGGCGTACGAAAATATCTTAGTGTCCCAAAACGGACATATCCAAACAATCACCATCAACAGACCAAACCAATTAAATGCATTAAACAAACAAACCATTTCGGAATTAAATCAGGCACTGAATGAAGCAAACAACGATGCTGCAACAGGAGTTGTGATTCTTACCGGATCAGGTGAAAAAGCATTTGTTGCAGGAGCAGATATCAAGGAGTTTGCAGACTTTTCAGTAGAACAAGGCCGTGAATTAGCTGCAGAAGGACAAAACATGCTGTTCTCATTTATTGAAAATATGACTACTCCGGTAATCGCTGCTGTAAACGGATTTGCGTTGGGAGGAGGATTGGAATTAGCAATGGCTTCTCATATCCGTGTTGCTTCAAGCAATGCAAAAATGGGGCTTCCTGAAGTTTCTTTGGGTGTGATTCCGGGTTATGGAGGAACTCAGCGTTTGACACAGCTTGTGGGCCGCGGAAAAGCAAACGAAATGATTTTCACTGCGGGAATGATCTCTGCAGACGAAGCGAAATCATGGGGCTTGGTAAATCACGTGTGTGCTCCGGAGGAATTGTTGGATCTGGCGAATGAATTGGCGAATAAGATTTTGAAAAATTCCGGAACGGCTATTGCTTCTGCAATTCGTGCGGTGAATGCATTGTATTCCAAAGGTGGTCAGGCAGGATTTGACGCGGAAGTGGAAGAATTCGGTAAATGTTTCGGTACGGCTGATTTCAAAGAAGGAACGGGAGCGTTTATTGAAAAAAGAAAACCAAATTTCAGAGGATAATTGAATCCGCTTAAAAAACTACTTGGGCAAACAGCTGTTTATGGGTTATCCACTATTTTGGGGAGAACCCTTAACTATTTATTGGTGCCGCTTTATACTTCGGTTTTTGAAAAACATCCGGAAGAATATGGAGTGGTATCTCAGTTGTATGCCTTTGTAGCATTTTTAATGATCTTGCTGACTTTTGGAATGGAAACAACTTATTTCCGTTTCATTCAAGACAGTGATAATAAGAAACAGGTTTTTCAAAATGGCTTTTTGACGGTTGTTTTGCTGAACGTGCTTTTCTTTCTCGGAGTGTTCTTTTGGGATGGCAATATTGCAAATGCGCTGCTTTTCAATGATCATCCCGAATACATTATCCTCATGGGGGCAATTGTGGTGATCGATGCGATGTCAAGTTTGCCCCTCGCCAAATTAAGGGCGGAAGAAAAAGCCAAACAATTTGCGATCATTCAATTTTCTTCGATCGGAGTGAATATTTTCCTGAATGTGGCCTTGTTGCTGCTTTTTGTGGATCCGAAAGAACCAACGAACGGAGTGTTTTTCATTCTGATTGCAAACGTGATCTCCAGTTTGGTTAAACCCATCTTTCTTCGAAAGGACTTCAAGGAAATTCGTCTGAAACTGGATATTCCGCTGCTGAAAAAAATGTTGGTGTATGCGATTCCGATTGTCATTGCCGGTTTTGCCGGAATCATCAATGAAGTGATCGACCGGATTATGTTGAAGCAAATGCTATATGACCCAGCCAATGGATTCACAGCAAAAATGGCCGATGCGGAGATCGGAATTTACAGCGCGTGCTACAAATTGGCGATGCTGGTAACCATTTTACTTCAGGCATATCGCTACGCTGCAGAACCGTTCTTTTTCAATCAGATGAAAAATCAGGATCGGAATAAATTGTACGTCAAATTGATGAACTACTTTATTGCGATTGTGTGTGTTGTCTTCCTTGGAGTATCACTGAATCTGGACATTTTCAAGTATTTCATTACAAGCGAAGTCTTTTGGGAAGGATTGAAAATAGTACCCGTCCTTTTGCTGGCAAATGTGTTTTTAGGAATTTACTTCAATCAAAGTATTTGGTATAAACTCACAAACCAAACAAAATACGGAGCCTATATTTCCATCATGGGTGCCATTCTGACGATTGGGATCAATTACATTTTCATTCCGAAATACGGCTATGTGGCAAGTGCCTGGGCAACGATGATTGTTTATGCTTTTCAAATGACTGTATCTTATTTTTGGGGCCAAAAGCACTTCCCGATCAAGTATAATCTCCGCAAATTTTTCCTGTATCTGGGCTTGAGTATCCTGATTTATTTCCTTGCAGGCAAAATCCCGTATGGCGATCACACGCTCATCAAGTTTGTGATGAACAATCTCCTGATCGTACTTTACATCTACATTGTTCTTTCGGTGGAAGGAGTAAAACTTTCGGCACTCCGGAAAAAGTAAAAACCCCATCCGTCAGCCGACGAACAGGGTTTTGTATAGAGATTATCTGAAAAGTTTACTTGATCAACTTATACGTTTTGGAATGCTTTTCTCCTGAAAGAATCAGAAAGTACGTTCCCGAACCGATAGACTCTAATCCGTCAAATTCAATTACTCCGGAATTTACAGTCATCTTTTCTCCGATGATTCGTCCGTTCAGATCCGTTAATTTCATAGATTGAACAGATCCGTTCTGATTATCAATTTTAATGACGTCCGTAAAAGGATTCGGATAAATCGAAACAGATTCCAGCAGATTTTCTGTTTCCGACAAACTTGAAACGGAAGGTAAATTATCCCGGCCGTAAATAGCAGATGAATCAGTCAAAGTGAAGGAAGTAAACATTGTGTCGGTGTTTGTTGCATCAGTAACATATGCTGAGTATGTTCCCGGACATAAATTATAAATCTGTTGGACTGTATCCCCGGTACTCCAATGGATGGAATAAGGAGGTGTTCCTCCATAGGGGAAGACAGCTGCTGTACCGTCACAGTTAGCTGCATTGTTGGATGTCCAGTATGTAGTCGCAAAAGGTTTCTGAATTGTGAAGGAAAAGAACAAGGAATCATTTGCTGCATCCACAACAGTCACAAAATGGTTTCCGATACACAAATGTTCAACAGACTCAGTCATATCATATGTATCCCAAAGAATGGAATACGGAGGTGTTCCGCCACGAGGACGAGCGTATGCTATTCCGGAACATTCCGACGAATTATAAAAATGAGAATTGTTATCAGACCAGAAATCCACAGCAAATGGCTCAGGAATCGGACCAACATTGATCGTAACGGTCACAGAATCATTAAGAGCATCTACGATGGTTACGTAATAAGTTCCTGTACATAAATTGTAAGCATAATAGGATGAATCTCCTGTGCTCCACTGGATGGTATAAGGCTGAGTTCCACCGGTTGGATTAACAGCAGCGTATCCGGAACAAGTCGAATCATAATCATCGTAAATCCAGGAATCAACAGCGAGTGATCGCGGTTCTTGTACCTGAATGGTAAAAGGAAAGTTCAAGGAATCGTTTGTTGCGTCTATCACGGTGACTGAATAGGCTCCATCACATAAATACTGAATGTGATCCGTTGTGTCACCGGTACTCCAAAGAATGGAATAGGGTGGTGTTCCACCGTATGGAGCAATGGAAGCTTGTCCGGAACAATAAGCATAATAGCCATTATCGACAAAAAATGCGGCATTCAGAAATTCCTCTTCAATAGTGATCGTATGCGTTTGAATACATCCGAGTGAATCCGTAGCTGTGACTGTGTAATTTCCGGGACACAAGTTGCTGATTGATTCAGTGCTGTCTCCGGTCGACCAGCTGTAAGCGTAAGGCGAATGTCCCCCATACGCATAAGAATTAATTGCCCCGTTACAACTGTCCGGAATGCAATGAATAGGGAAAACATCATGTACAAAATTGGAACACGGATCCAGAATCGTGAAAGGTTCCCAGTAAACAGGTACTCCCATGGAATCCGAAACCAGGAAATAATTTCCGGGACATAGATTGGTAATAATGGAATCGACTCCGGCAATCTGGATGGAATCCTGATACCAACTCCAACTCCACATACCGCCCATCCAATAATGGGCCGAGTTAAATGCTGTTCCATCGCAAGTGGCAATTCCACTGGCATCTGTCTTGATAACGTTTTGGGCCGAGCTTTGATTCAAGCCAATGACGGCAAACATCGCGAAAGCGACGAAAAGATAAAGGTGTTTCATAAAGGTGATTTTGTTAGATATAAATATAAGCAAAATTCAGCATTTTTGCAACTCTTTTCCGGTTCTTTCGTATAACAAATTTGATTTTCGTAACTTTGTGGTATGTTGACGGTTGAACAACTTATAGGAGATTTATTATTGCAGCACAATTGTGTCATCGTTCCTTCTTTCGGAGGTTTCGTTGCGCAGCGTATGTCTGCAAAAATTGATTCGGCGAAAGGAGTTATTGTTCCGCCGAAAAAATCCGTATTGTTCAATAAGCAATTGATTAACAACGATGGATTGTTGATCGCGGCATTATCACAGGCAAATTCTTATAGTTATTCGGAAGCTGCTCAGGAAGTTCAGGCTCACATTCAGGAATGGGAATCGAAACTTCAAATGGGAGGCAGAATTACGATTGACCGTGTTGGTAATCTGTTTTACGATCAGGAAAGAAACCTGTGTTTTGAGCAGGATCGTTTCTATAATCTATTGCTCGAATCCTTCGGATTGAGTTCCGTACATTTTGTTTCGGTTTCGGATGCTCAGGCAAAAGAATCCCGCCAATCTGTAATGAACATGGTGAAAGCGGTGGAAATGGAAGAAAAGCAAGTTGTTCCAAACTCCGAGCCTTCTTTTATTTTGACTGAAGAGCCGATTGTTCCGGTTTTGGAAATTGTTCGTGAAGAAGCAATTGCTCACCCGGTGCTTGCTGCTAAAAAGAGATCAACTACGTGGCGTTATGTTGCTGCGGCTTGTTTGTTGCCGATTGCGTTCTATTCATTCTGGATTCCGGTGAAAACAGATGTGTTGGAATCCGGTGTGATCTCTCTTTCTGACTTTAATCCGTTCCATTCCGGTAAACCGGGAACTTACAAAGCTCCTGAATCGAACTACCGTTTTACAGAACACCCAGGCAAAAAGCAATTAGAGAATCTGCCGAAAAATGTTGAAACGTTTTCTTACGAAATGGATGAGGATACCTATGTTCCCGTTTCATTGAACAAGAAAAAAGCAGCAGTCGTTTCGGAAGAAAAAGTGCTTGAGAAAGTAAATCCTGCACCGATTAAGGAAACGCCAAAACCCATTGAACCGGTAAAAACATCAACCGTTCCTTCAAGCGGAGGACAGATCATTGTTGGAAGCTACTCAAGCAAAGAAAATGCGGAAGAGTTGGTTCGACTGCTGGCTTCAAACGGAATCTCAGGTCAAATCATGGAGAAAGACGGAAAAATCCGTGTTACCGCGGGAAGTGCAGCTCAGTTTAAGCAGCTTGAACCGAAATTGAAATCTTTGGGAATTGCTCCCTGGGTTTTAAAATAAATCAGCACCTTATTTTTACAAATTAAGTTCGTACATTGGACATGTAACTATTGTTCCAATACCGATGAGAATATTGCTTGCAATTTTGCCATTGCTTTTGTTTTCCTGTGGCTCAAAAACGGAAACCATTCATCCCGAAGTTCAGGATATTTCATCTTCCATCTATGCATCCGGAACTATCAAGAGTAAAAGTCAATATCAGGTCACTCCGCTTGTATCCGGAACCATTCAGGAAGTTTTGATCGATGACGGCGATTACGTCAAAAAAGGACAATTGCTGTTCCGGATCGATAACCGGGCACAAATCATAAACGAAGAAAACGCTGCTCTTTCTGCTTCTTTTTACGATCAAAGTGAAAATCAGGAAAAACTGAATGAAGCAAAAAGTGCCATTCAGTTGTGCCGGGAAAAACTGAAAACGGACTCGTTGCTGTATGTCCGGCAATTGAATCTGTTCAATCAAAATGTGATATCCAAAGTGGAACTCGAACAGCGGGAACTGGCTTATCAAAGTTCTCAAAATGCTCTTTCAAACGCATTGATCCATTACAATGATTTGAAAAGACAGATCACTTTCAACGCAAAACAGGCTAAAAACAATCTGGCTTTGTCATCCAAATCAGCTTCCGATTTTGAAATCAAAAGTGATATCAACGGAAGGGTTTACAGCGTTTTGATCGAAAAAGGAGATTTGGTGGGGCCGCAAATTCCATTGGCGGTTATTGGTGCGGCAGACAGTTTTGTATTGGAAATGCAAGTCGACGAGTACGATATCGCAAAAATTGATTTGAATATGCGTGTTTTGATCACAATGGATAGCTACAAAGGAGAAGTTTTTGAAGCCAGAGTGAGTAAAATAAATCCGCTTATGAATGAGCGGTCTAAAACATTTAAAGTAGAAGCGGTGTTTACAAAAGCACCGAAACGCATTTTTCCGAATACCTCGTTTGAAGCAAATGTTGTTCTGGAATCCAAAAAGAAAGTACTCACTATTCCAAGAACGTATTTGCTGAAAGGAGATTCGGTTCTTTTGGCCGACGGAAAAAAAGTGAAAGTGAGTGTTGGATTGCGCGACTTCGAATTTGTAGAAATTCTTTCGGGTTTGAAACCCTCTGATGAAATAATGCTGGAAACCGAATGAAATTTGGACTGATCATAAGCATTTCAAAAGCCTTGCTGTTGGCTCGCTGGAAACAAACATTGGTTGCGGCGGTTGGCGTCACGTTCAGTATTATGATGTTCATTACACTTTTGAGTTTTATGACGGGTTTGAATAATTTGTTGGACGGATTAATTCTGAATCGCACGCCGCATGTGCATATTTACAAAGAAGTGCTTCCCTCGGAAAAGCAGCCGATTGATTATGAAACGGGTGACAACGGACACAACTTTATCAGTTCCGTAAAACCTAAAAACGACCTGTTGGATATTCGAAACAGCTCGGTGATCATGAAATCATTGAAAGACGATCCACGGGTTTTGGGAGTAAGTCCGAAAGTTAATGTTCAGGTTTTTTACAATGTGGGAGCAGTTGATTTGACCGGAGTTCTTAACGGGATTGACGTAGCGGAAGAAAACCGCCTGTTTGCTTTTTCGGATTATGTGGTGGAAGGAGATTATCAGGATTTGAAAAATGTTCCGAACAGCATTGTATTGGGGAAAGGTGCGGCAGAAAAAATTCTGGCAAGTGTGGGCGATAATATCCAGATCACCACTTCCAAAGGAGAACGCGTTCAGCTGAAAGTGGTGGGCTATTTTCAATCCGGAATTCAGGATATTGATAAAGTTCAGAGTTACGTTTCATTGGCTACGGCACAGAAACTTCTGGGTGAAAGCAACAGTTATGTGACAGATATTCAGGTGAAGCTTCTGGATATGACGCAGGCTCCTGAAGTTGCGAAGGAATACAAACAGATTTACGATGTGGAAGCAGTCGATATTCAAACGGCGAATGCGCAATTTGAAACGGGGACTGCTATCAGAACTTTAATTTCATATGCGGTTGGAATTACCTTACTCATTGTTGCCGGTTTTGGAATCTACAACATCCTGAATATGATGATTTATGAGAAAATGGATACGATTGCGATTCTCAAAGCCACAGGTTTTTCCGGAAAGGATGTGAAACGGGTTTTCATTACCATTGCACTGACAATCGGAATTTTCGGCGGTTTGTTCGGACTCTTTTTCGGCTTTCTGATTTCTTCCGGGATTGATCAGATTCCATTCAAAACAGATGCACTTCCAACGGTTAAAACGTATCCGATCAATTACGATCCGCGCTATTATCTGATCGGAGGAATTTTTTCGGTGATTACCACTTATTACGCGGGATATTTTCCCTCGAGAAAAGCAAGTAAGGTGGATCCTGTTGTAATTATTAGAGGGAAGTAAGATGAGTTCAATGGTTCTGCAGGCAAAAGAGATTTCCAAATTCTTCCACGATCCCTTCGATATTCAGGTATTGAAAAAGATCAATTTTACGATCGAACGGGGAGAGTTTACTTCAATTATCGGAAAATCGGGTTGCGGAAAATCTACTTTGCTCTATATTCTGTCGACGATGGATACCGATTATCAGGGCGATTTGCTGATCGACGGGCAAGTTATGCGCGGAAAGAAAGAAGGAGAACTGGCTCGCGTCCGGAATGCGAAAATCGGTTTCGTTTTCCAATTCCATTATTTGCTGAATGAGTTTTCGGTTCTGAAAAATGTGATGCTTCCGGGTTTGAAACTGAATCAGCTCAGCTCGGCGGAAGTGGAGCACAACGCTTACGAAAAACTCCGGATTTTAGGCATTCAGGATGAAGCATTGAAAATGCCCAATCAACTTTCGGGCGGACAAAAACAACGGGTGGCGATTGCACGAGCCCTGATCAATAATCCGCTGATCGTGATGGGCGATGAGCCAACCGGAAATCTGGATAAAAAGAATACGGAAATTGTGTTTGATATTTTCAAGGAACTCGCAGAAGAATTCGGTCAATCACTTCTTATCGTGACCCACGACAATGAATTCGCAGGGAAAACCCACCGCATTATTGAAATGGAAGACGGAGCAATTATCCGGATGTAATGTGAATTGAAAATTGAAAAGATTGAATCTGTTTTTTCTACTTTTCAATTCTCAATTTTACATTTTCAATTCCTTCTTTTATGCCACTTGCATACGTTTTTTCCAGAAAATATGAGAAGCAGCAAGAATTCCCAAAAACACGATCGGAGAAACGATCATCGAAACGGGGTCGCCATTTGAAGCGTGGAGAATACTTGCCGAGATCAAAGTAATTCCGAAACCTGCGTAGGCCCATTCTTTTACAGAACCTTTAAAAAACGGAATCAGTAAAACGAGCGCTCCGAGGATTTTTGCCAATCCCAACTCAATGCGGAAAGCATCGTGGAAACCCATTTTGGTAAAATTTGACTGAACTTCCGGAGAAGTGAAATACATGGACGCTGAGAATAACATCATGGCTGAAAATAAGCTGGTTGTCGTCCAATAGATAATGGTGTTCTTTTTCATGTGTTTGAATTTTTTGACAAAGCTATCTGATAATAAGTTTATTTTTTACCTATATTTCCTTTTGGAAACTAGTTTCCACGAAGAAACTCATTATAAAATCAGTCGGTTAACGCCGTATTTTTGCATTATGGTAATGAAAAAGAAAATGATTCACGAACCGGCAGCTTGCGCCGGCAGAATGTTGGCCATCAGAGATACCGTAGAATTGCTTTCCGGTAAATGGAAAATCCAGATCATCGGAACTTTGGTATTCGAAAACTCGATGAAGTTTATGGAGTTGAAGCGAAATATTCCCAGAATCGGAGCGAAAATGCTTTCGAAAGAATTGCAGGAATTGGAAATCAATCAGTTGATAACGCGCACGGTGTGTGATACGAAACCAATTACGGTTGAATACAAGATCACTCCTTACGGTTTGACCTTAGAACCGATTATTGCTGAGTTGGCTGCCTGGGGAAGTAATCACCGGAAGCATTTGTTCAGCAATCAGAATTAATTGATATCGCTGTTTTTAAAGGAAGTGCGGCATTCACAGGTTCCTCCTCCTTTTTTGTTTTTTTCCACTTCGGTGAAAATGTAGTTGGAAGAACTGTTCAGATCTTTGTTCAGCATCAAGGTTGTGTCGACAATGGATACCGTGATCGAATCCAGATACATTTTGCAGGGATCGAACTGAGACATGTTTTTATGTCCGTTTCGTTCCAGAATAATTGTTTCGCTTTTTTTCCCTACAAAGAAACTGTCGGCAGTAAAGAAAACCGTGGCAGCCGAATCGCTCCGGTTGTAAACCTTCACCCAAACATCGTAGTCCGAATCGTTTTGAATCACCTGATTGTATTTCACTCCGGGATCTTTACACGAGAAAAGAACCAATGTGAGCGCGATGAGTGGAAACAGCTTTTTCATGATCCAAAGGTATGAAATTCAGGTAAATGAAAGCAAATCTTCCGAATGAACCGGAATCCCTTGATACCACCGGGTAAATGGATGGATGTCTATCCGTCTTTTTGAGAGAGATTCTTTGTAATTCCTCAGAATCGGATCGTCACACCAACCATCGCCTGAAACCCTTGCGTAGGATAATTGTACCAACGTCTGTAGCGCTGAGCAGCAACGTTGTTCAGGTTCACAAATCCGGATACACGCTTATTGTAACGGTATTCCAATCCGATGTTTGCATCAGCAAGGAAACCTAGCTTCAAAGCATATTGATTGTTCTCTTCCAGGACATCTTCTCCGGCAGCAAAAACCTGAGCCCGTCGTCCTCCTTCGAGGTTGACATCAACTGTAAGAATGAACTTGTCATACAAGTTGTACGTTCCTCTCAAAACCATTTGGAATTGAGGCAGGTTCCATGCAAAAATGTTGTTTCGCGAGTTGTATGAATAGTATCTTCCGATTACGTCGATTTTTACCTTTTCTTTCAACTGATAGTAGATCGAACCTTCCAATTTGGTAATGTTCATTGTATCGTAAATCACATTGAAGCGGTTTCTTCCGGAGTACACGGTGTCGGTCATAAACAAAGCTTTGTTTTTCACGTGAGAGAAACTTGCAAAAACATTGAATCCGATTCTTTTGGACAGCGTTCCTTTGATTCCTATAAATCCGTCTGCGGCTTTGTGTTCGTTTTGCAAAGAAACATTGGAAAGGATGAACTCATTGTCGTCAGTCAATCGTTTGAAAGATTGCTGAGTCAAACCTCCGGTTACTCCTGCATACGGAATCAAAATGTCATTGAAGAGCGAATATTTCACTTCGGCAATCGGGTAGAGATATACTTTGTTTTTCGGACCGAGACTTGCTGTTAGATCCACTCCGACCTTCGCTTTTAATTTTCTGTTTTTGGAGTAAGTGCTGATACTTGGGCGCAAGCTGATGATCGTGTTTTTATTCTCCAAACCAATCAAAGAAGTTCCGACGGTATCATTCATAACACCGAATTTGTAGGAGTTGTGCATGATGTCCAGATCGGCAGCAAAAATTTCAGTTCCCCATTTGTACTCAGCTCCTGTGCGGATTGCAAAGAAATTTTCGCGGGCATTCCAATTTTTCAATGAATCCGCTTTGGATTTCTTGTCGTTGAAATGACGGTATTCCAATCCCACTTTCCAGTTAAGACCTAAACTATCGTTTGCGTGCGAATGAAATCCACCTTTTAAACCGAAAGTATTGAAACGTTGTGCAATACTGTCTTTGTCTGCGTCTTGATTCGGGAACCCGTAAAAATGCAAGCCTTGATTTCTGTAATAAGATTCAGCATCCCAGCTGTATTTCTTTTCGTTTACACCCACAAAACCTCTCACGTTTGTGCGGTCGAAATTTGCTGGCGCTACGTTTCTCATTTTACCAAAAGAACTCAAATGGTGCAAATGACCACCGTAATTCAATTTTCTGCTTCGGCCGTTGTTATAGTACAATTCAGCCAGAGGCATGAGTAAAGAACCAATCCCGATGCGGGCATAGCCGTTATACAGTTGTGGTAATTTCTGTTGTAAATTCACTTTTGCCGGTTCGATTTTCGGAATTTCGAACGTTGGTTCGTAATTGATCGAAAGCAAAGGGAAAGAAGTTGTTGGAGTCGGGAAAACAGTATCCAGAATTTTTGGTTGTGAATTCAGACGATGTGCAATCTCAATAGAACGGTCGCCCGTAGTGATAATATCTACCACGTTACCTTGACCGAAAACAGTTGAACCGATTAAGCAAGCACCTATGAGTGTGAAACAGTTTTTACTTCTCTTCATTATTTCCCTGTTTTTACGTCAACTTCAATTACCGTAGGATCGCTCGGATTTGTCAAAGTTTTTGGTTGTGTTTTCAACTGCATAATTTCATCGTACAATTCGCCCGCTTCCTGCAGAACACCGTCGTCTTTTACCGGATAATGATCAAGTACCGACTTGATGGTGTTTTCAGCCTGGAACAAATCTTTCTTCTGAAGCAATACTTTCGTTTGAAGGATCAATCCTTTTGCAATCCAGTAATCGTAACCCGGCTTCATTTTCAATAATTCACGAATTAAAGTCTCGGTTTTGGTATAATCTGCTTGCGCAAAAGCATTGTCTGCCAGGGTGTATTTGGATTCTGCAGCCCAAATTGTTGTCGCATTTTTGACTACATATTCCAGTGAAAGCTGTGCTTCCGGATAACGTTTTTCTTTCGAAAGTGAAATTCCTTTGATGTATTCAGCTTCCAGTTTCAATTGCGTTGTTTGTTGGATACTCAATACTTTTTGAGCGTATTCAACTGCATTGGCATAGTTTTCCAACAGGAAATGACAACGCATCAATCCGATTCGCGCATTGTTCAGGTATTCCGGATTGGAGCTGACTTCTTCCGTGCGTTTGTAGTATGGAAGAGCCGCCTCTTTTTGATTTCCGTTGAATAAGAACTTGGCCGTTCGCACAGAAGCCAATTCGGTGTAATCGTCATTCGGCCCGGCGAGTGTGATCTGATAAATCGAAATTGCATCGGATTCTTTCTTCAATCGATACAATGCATCCGCTTTTTGATTCATCGCATCGCGGTAGAATTTCCCTTTCGGATATTTATTCAGATACTTGTCGAATTCAGTAATGGAAGCGTTCCACTCTGATTTCTCGTACAAATCAAAACCTTGTCGGTAATACTCGTCTTCCACTTGTGTTGCAATGGAATCGGCACAACTGTATTTTCCTGCCAATGCTTCAATTTTGTTTAGTAATCGCTGCGCACGGTAAACATCGGCAAGGGAACTTACTTCGCGTTCACAAATTGTGTCGTTGATGCTGAATTCGTTCAGAACTTTCAGGTAGTATGTTTCTGCCTGATTGAAATTTGATCGTTTGAAAGCAATATCTCCCAAATAATGGTACGCTTCTTTTACGAAAGCACTGCTCGGATAATCGGCAATGATTTGCTTGTAATAACGTTCCGATTTATCCAGGTTTTCCATTTCGAAATATGTTCGTGCAATTTCTTCAATGGAACGCTGTACATAGCGTGATTTCGGGTAATTGTTGATCAGATCCGTCAGACTTTGGATTTTATTATCTCTTTTCCCCATGAAACCGTAAGTACGCGACATGTAGTACAAAGCCTGGTCGTCATATCCTTGTTTCAGGTCGTAGGCAGCTTTGTAATTTTCGATTGCAGCAGCATTGGTTGTATTATCAGCAAGTGCATTTCGATAGTATTCATCCGCCAAACGCATATACGCATCTGCTTTTTTATGCAGATCTGTCAAGTTTGGTTGTTTCAGATATTCTCTGAATGCATCCTGAGTGCTGCGATAATCTTTCAATGCCAGATAAGCATACCCTTTGTTGTAAAGCGCATCGTTTCGCAATCCGCTCGACTGAGAACCGGACATACTCATGAACTGCGTATATTTTTTAACCGCCTCGGAATAGTTTTTCAGATAGAATTCCGCGTCTGCACTCCAATACGTCGCTTTCGCGCTTACTTCCGGACTGATCGGATATTTGCCTACCAATTCGAAAGCGCCGATGGCATTTTTGTATTCTGATTTCTGGAACAATTCCACTCCGCGGTTAAATGCGATCAATTGGTACGCAGACTTTAACTTGATATCTTTATTGGTTAATTGATCCAACGATTCCAAAGCTTTCTGGTAGTTTTTGGTCGAAGTGTAAACGTTTACCAAATATTGATAAATCACAGGTTTCCGTTTGGAATCCGGGTATTTTTCCAAATACAACTTGAATGCTTCAACGGCTTCATCATAGGCATTCATATCCAGTTTGTAGGACAACAAAGCGTAGTTGTAAAGTGCATCTTCCTGAATCATTTTATCCAGATCCAGTTCACTGGCTGCTTCAAAAGCTGTTCGTGCATAAACGAGTTCGCCCATGTTGGTGTAACATTCACCTGCATGGTAAAGTGCAATCTGACCGAGTACGTCTTTTTCGCGTGCTACACGATCGAAGTATTTCACGGCTTTGGTGCAATTGGAAGTCCTGGAATAAGCCAGTGCCAATGCATAATCGTCATCGCGTGTGGTATTCGACTTGGAATTGTAGAGTTCCAGATAAGGCAGAGCCTCATCATATTTTTCGAGATGGAAATAACTGTCTCCGATAATGTGGCTGATCTCGACTTGTTCTGCCGGTTTCAGGCTGTCTACCTTGCTTGGCGCGAAATCAACAACTTCCTGATACTTATGCTGAATGTAATAGATCTGCGTGATGTAATACGGAACAACGCGGTTGAAACGGTTGTCGATCAATAATTTTTCAAATCCTTCCAAAGCTGTTTGGTAAGAACTGTCCAGATAGCAAATGTGCGAGTAGTAGTACAAACTCGGTGCACCGTACTGACTGCTTGAATCTTTGACTTCGAAGAACGCCATCTTGGATTCGGGATAGTTTTTCTCATCGAAATAAGCGTAACCCAGTTTGAAGTAGTATTCTTCCTGATTTTCCTTATCAACGGAAGACCTGTTGAGCTGTTTGAAATATTGAATGGATCTTTTGTAATCTTTCTTTTGGTAGTAATAACGTCCGATCTGGAAAAGAATATTGCTTCTGTAAATGCTTTCCGGGTATTCCCGATTGAAGCTTTCCAGCAGGTCAATAGCGTCATTATTGAACAATTCCAATGCGGATAATCCTTCGTAATAAAGCGCTTTGATATAGTATGAATCGTTCTTTGAACCCTTGTAATCAGTGATAAAAAGACGGAATTCCTTGCGTGCGGCACTGTATTGTTCTTTCTCAAACAAATCTTCTGCCCGATAAAATCCGCTTAGAGGAGAATGGTACTTCTCACTTGCCTGGGACCATGCAGAAGAGCTTGCAACGAGTAAAAGAATGAAAAAAATAAAACGCATTACAACTATTTTAAGATAGTAAAATTAAGCAGTACCTGAGGGAGATAGGGGAAGCGCGTTTAAAAGTTTTAAACGTATAAGTGTTAAGATAAAATCTCGTTACACTTTGATTTCATGGATTGGAATCCTGAAATTTACAACTATAAACTCAAAGAGGTGGAGAAAGTTATTCGCATTCAAAACGGACGAATTGACCAATTGGGTCAAACGGTTCTTGAAAACATCAATTTCGAGGTAGAACGGGATGAATTGGTTTTTTTGATCGGGAAAACCGGTTCGGGAAAAAGCAGTTTGTTGAAAGTGCTTTACGGAGAATTGGAATTGAGCGATGGCTTGGGATCTGCTGTTGATTTTGATCTGAAATCGCTTTCCAAGAAACAAATTCCGGGACTTCGCCGCAAGTTGGGAGTTGTGTTTCAGGATTTCCAATTGTTGTCGGACCGTTCGATTGCGGACAATTTGCGTTTCGTAATGAAAGCAACCGGCTGGAAAGACAAACGCGAAATGAATCAGCGGATCAGTACCGTTTTGTCGATGGTCGGATTGGAAGGAAAGGAAGGTGTGCAGCCGCACCGTTTATCGGGAGGCGAGCAGCAACGTGTTGCGATTGCGCGTGCTTTGATCAATCATCCGAAAGTGATTATTGCCGATGAGCCAACCGGAAATCTGGACCCTGAAACGTCTACAGAAATCATGCATCTGATCATAGCAGTTGCCAAAGAAGAGAAAGCTGCGGTGATTATGGCAACACACGATATGTCATTGATCGAAAAGTTTCCTGGAAAGGTTTTCAAAGTTGAAAACCGGGAGCTGAAAACCTTGGATACGATGCACCGTTTTGATCCGTTCCAGCCTTTGTTTGATTAGCGATTTGTTTGTAACTCATTGATTTTTAGATTCGTCCCAATATTGGGAAAATGGGGAATTTGGGAAATCCCCTGCACTATTGCGATAAGCCAATTTCACGGAAAGCCGCTTCCAGTTTTTCAATCCCGAATGCTGCTTCAAGCTCATTCACTCGCTTCCGAATCTCTTGTTCATCCGGAATAGGAAGATGTTCTATTTTTTCAGCCAATGGAAATGTCGGATTCCAAAGCTCACAGTATTTTTCAAAAGTCTGATTTCCGAGCATTTCTTCGGTAGCAATACAGGGTTTTCCGCTCAACAAAGCACGAATTACTTTCAGTTTTATTCCTGCGGATTTGAAGCCGATCAACAAGTGAACAGAGCAGCTGCGAAGCAAATCGTTCATTTCGGAATCACTGGGGTTTGCAATGCATTTCCACCCCTCGTTCTCTATTTTTGAAACAAGCTGTTTACCCGGATTTTTCCCGGCAATCACAACAGGAATTCCCAGGGGGTTTTGTCTGTTTTCTGTAATGAGTCTCTGAATAGCTTCCAGGTTTTCTGCTACAGATAAATTTCCGTGAAATAAGGCGAATCGTTCACCTTCGACCGGCTCAAGAACCAAATCGGAATCAATGGTTACGGGCAAATAAACTGCATGAAAACCGAGTTGATCATAATACTGCCGATCACTTTCAGAAATGCACAGAACCGGAATTTTCTTTAATGTCAGTTCCTGTCTTTTGAGTTTTCGTGCCTCCATTCCGAAGAACAAACGCTCGGAATAAGTTTTGGAACTTTTGGCCAAATCAGCATAATACTGCCATTCGATATTGTGCATTCTGATTGCAAAGCTGCGCTTGTGTTTCTGCAATTCGCCCGCCCAAAATGTATTGTGCTGGCCTTCCAAAAGAATTGGTGCGCTATCTGAAAGAATTCTACCCAAAAGTTCAGAAGAATTCCTGCTTTTTACAATGTATGGCAATCGGGAAAGCAAGGATTTCAAACCTGTTTTCCGATCATAATAATGAATTTCATCCGCAATTTGTGAAAAATCATGAGATCTTCCGCGTCCGTATTCATAACAGTGAAGAATGACAGAATAGCCGGATTGTTTTAATGCTTTTGCGCGAAGATAAACATCCAGAACACCGCCATAATCCGGAGGAAACGGAACATCAAAGGAGACGATATGAATTTGTTTACTCATGAATTTTCGAATAGAATGCATTTAATTGTTGAACTTCCGCTTCCCAGTTTTCCTTTTCAGCCGCCAAAGCACAGTTTGCTTTCCATTCTTCCATTAAAGAAGGATTGTCTAAAATCTGCTGTACTTGCAGCGCTAAAGATCGGGGTTCAAAATCGTTGATTACCTCACCAACCTGATACTTCTTTACCAATTTTGAAACTTCGACAACGTTCGAGCAAAGAATCGGTGTGGATGTATGGATGTAATCAAACACTTTATTCGGAAGCGAAAACAAATAGTTGGGATTGGTAGGTTGGTCAAAACTCAAACCTAAATCTGCCTGTTGGGTAAATTGCAGCAGTTCCTGATAAGGCCGTTTCCCAAAGAAAAGAACCAGATCACTCCACTTTTCGGAGGAAACCAATTCTTTCATGGCCGGAATAATATCACCATCGCCAACAACAATCAAGACAGCATTTTTCAACAAAGGCATCATGCGGATTGCTTCTTCCACTCCGCGGTCGACATTCAATCCTGCTCCCTGCATAATCAAAACCGCTTTTCCTTCCGGAATTCCGAGCTCCTGTTTGGTTTTTACAGCAGACGGTTTCCAACGGGGAGAAACATTTCGGACAACTTTCAGCGTCAACCCGTATTTCTCCTTGTATTTCTGTGCAATCGAATCATTGACGGTACTCACAAACTGAAGCTTCGGGAAGATGAAACGCTCGATTTTTTCCCATATGGCTTTCACCTTCGGCCGGCTGATTAGTTCCGGAACTTCCGTAAAATATTCGTGCGAATCGTAAATGAGTTTCTTTCGTTTAATTCTCGAAACAAGGTAATTGGGCAAAAGCGTATCCAAATCATTTGCCACCAGAATGGCGGATCGGCTAAAAAGCAAAAACCAAAACAAACGGAAATTGAACCAGGCATAAAACAAAGCTCCTTTTTCGAAAAACATCCGGAAGCGCTTGGTTTGATAGCTTCGCTCTTCCATTTTCTGGCTGGATCGCAGCAAACGACCGACCAGCAAAACCTCATAGCCTTGATTTTCGATGAAAGAACAAATCTTATGAACTCGCTGATCCGTATTCAAATCATTGATGACGCTGACTATAACCCTTGGTTTTTTCAATCTATAATTTTACGATGCGTGCAATTCGGTGAACAACTCCGTCAGTAATCCGAAGCTGATAACTTCCTTTCGCCAAAGGTGTCAAATTAAAAATGCCCTCCTGATTTGTGATTTTGTTTTGAACCTGAAGTACTTTCCCGGTCATATCAAGCAATTCAATGGAGATACTTCCATTATCAAGTCCTGAAAGATTTACTTTTACTTCATCAGTTGCCGGATTCGGGTAAATGGAGATAGTTTCGAGGTAACTCTGATCCAATCCCAAAGGATCGGAAAGCAAAATATTGTAATCCTCTACCTCTCCGAAATTGGTTGTTCCGCATGGCATAATCGGACCTTCTCCGCCTTGTTCCGGATTGAAGACGATGCGTACCCGCATTTTAACAACTCCGGAAACAGCGGTTGATGGAACAGTGAAATAGAAAACGAGCGAATTTCCTCCGGTAATGGAAACAAAAGCAATGCGTTCTCCTGCATCATCAAAATCAAAATCTCCGTTGAAATCAATCCATGCAGCAATCTCGTCTCCAGCATAAGCCGTTCCGGGACTCTGACCAGAAATTTGAGGAATAATCGCAATGTTATATTGGTCGCCTTTGGTTAAAGCAGCGCTTAAACTATAGCTGGTATAATTGTTACAGACACTTTCGTTGTAGATAGATTCCAACACAACTTTCTGAATGAATTCATCACAGTTAGTGGAAGTAGCCGCACATGGAGAAGTAGCTGATGTTACGAAAATGTAATTGGTTTTTAATTCGGTATCCGATCCGGCAGAATTTGAAACAGTTAGCTGCACACTGTAAAATCCGGGATTCGAAAAGGTAACTTGCGGATTCTGTGAAGAAGCAGTTGTTCCTCCGGCATACGCCCAACCTGTAGCAGGAGTGATCGCCCAGCTCCAGCTTGTAGGACTTCCGGTTGATTGATTGGTGAACTGAGTCGTTCCGCCAATGCTCAGTGTTGTAGGATTTGCTACGAATTGTGCTACCGGCGGATTTGCTGTTGGCGTGCACGGAGAATTTGTTCCTGCAACAGAAGTCGCACCCGTGTTGTTTGGATCCAGCCAGGGCTTCAATTGTGCGTTGGCAGCTGTCCCGTTTTGATCCCAATCGGAATAGAATTTTCCGTATAAGTCGTTTTTGTCCGGGCCGCTTCCTGGTCCTGCACCATTGGCGATACAAGCAGAAGATCCACCGGAAAGCTGACCAACAATGAGTCCGTTTGAATTGAAAATGGGTGCTCCGGAAGATCCACCTTCAGTAACTCCGTGTCCGTTGGTTGTATAAGCCCAAAAAACTCTCCAATGCGCATTTGAAGCTCCGCCATTGTAAGTTGCTCCGGCCAAACTTTGCGTATAAGTAGAAATTTTCTTTGCACTTCCTGCTGGATGATGAATACTGACACCATATGCTGAAGCGGTATTGGATCTGCTCCAACCGGCATAGTAAACATTGTAGGAAGCAGGAGGTTGTGCATTCAATTCTACAAGATAAAAATCCGATCCTGCAACCTCGTATTGTTCCGGCGGGTTATTCAATGTTCCGTTTCCGGATGAAGCCCGAACCGTTCCACCGGTCATGGTTTTACTTCCCTTGGAAGGATCGTTGTAATTTGCTGCACCGCTTTCACAGGAAGTTTTCTGATAATTCCAGTACCAAACCCAGGTAGAAATTGATTGACCCGCAACGCGTTCTCCGCAATGCCATGCCGTCAGAATATAAGGTTTACAGTTATTTGCGGTATTGTTGATCGTTGCAGCGGAACAAACATAGGTTCCCGTTCCGTCATTAAAAGTGTAGTGAACAACAGATCGGATTTGATTTGCCCAGTTGCTTCCTTCCGAACACGCAACGTCTACCTGGCAGTTTTCTGCTTTTTCCTCAGCACCTTCTCCGGCAAAAACATTGACATGATCTTCAACACCTCTGTAGAAATAAACCACTTCACTGATGTTGAAAACCGGAAGTTCCTGAACCCACGCAGGTGCGCTGTATTCCAGATATAACTGATCTCCCTGAACCATTTCCATCGCCTGAAAATCATCTGTTGCGGAAGTATATGCTCCCAAAATCTGCCGGCCGTTTGCGTTGTAAGCAAACAATGTTCCTCCTGCAGGAATCTGAACTGTTTCTGAAAAGTAAAGTCCCAGAGCCTGAGCATCTTTACTTGAAATAATGAGTCTCCAAACTTTCGTGCCGTCGGCAAGTGAAGTCCAGGATCCTGAATTGGATATCGTAATCGAAACCGGAATATTTAAACCAACACGGTAAGCACCTTTTGAATCGTTTGCCAGATCTTCGCTTTTTGCTGCGGCAATATTTGGCTTGGCCAACTGATAGGTAGCAGGTGTATATTGGAAAGGAGAGCTGTCTGTTGCAGAAATTTTCTTCAAACCAATGGGGCTTCCTCCCTCACTGATCTGAGCGTTTAATGCCTTGGAAAGCGACAAGAACATGCCCAGCATTAAAAGATATTTTAGCATTGTGCTTATTTTATTTGTAGTTTTCTCAAAATTACACTCTTTTAACAGAAGATTCCAAGTAGAAAACACTTTTTTATAGAAGTTTGTCGTATGAATAAAGTATTGGTTATCGAAGACGAGCAAAGTTTGTTGGAAATAATTCAGTTCAATCTGGAATTGGAAGGTTATTCGGTAACGACGATAAGCAACGGGAGAGAGGCTTTGATGATGAAAGATCAACTGGATCAGTACGATCTGGTGATTCTCGATGTGATGCTTCCGGAAGTAAGCGGACTGGATATCTGCCGGGCTTACAGAGAACTTTCCACCATCCCGATTATTTTCGTTTCGGCAAAAGGAAACACCATTGACCGCATTGCGGGATTGAAATTGGGGGCAAATGATTATCTGCCGAAACCCTTTGATTTGGAGGAATTTATTTTGCGGTGTTCGATTCTGGTACAGCCAATCAAGAAACAAGTCATTATTCCGTCCGAAATCCGGATTGGAAAATACAAAGTATTGCCTGCATCGTTTGAAGTAGAAAATACCTTTTCAAATGAAAAACAAGAACTGAGCAAGCGCGAAATGGAGTTGATTCAGCTGTTTTATTCCAGAAAAGATGAGGTGGTTTCACGCGATGAAATTTTGAATACCTTGTGGACCAATGATCAGTTTCCGACCGGCCGAACGATCGACAATTACATTCTGAGTTTTAGAAAGATCTTTGAAGAAGATCCGAAAAATCCACAGTTTTTTCATTCGATCAGAGGGGTCGGATATAAATTCACCTTACCTGATTAAATTCTATCTTTGTAAGATGTTTGTAGAGCAAGAAAGAGAAATTACGGAAGAGAAAAGAATGCGTTATGACAAAGCCTATTTGAGAATGGCTCAAACCTGGGCAGAATTGTCGCACTGCGAACGGAAAAAAGTAGGTGCTTTGATTGTCCGTGACGGAAGAATTATCTCTGACGGTTATAACGGCACTCCGGCCGGCTTTCCGAATTGCTGCGAGAACCAGGAAGGCGAAACGCATTGGTACGTCCTGCATGCAGAAGCAAATGCTATTTTGAAAGTGGCGCGCTCTACCAACGATTGCAGCGGAGCAACACTTTTTATTACCCTTTCCCCATGCAAAGATTGCAGCAAACTGGTTCTTCAGGCCGGAATCAGACGCGTTGTTTACATGACGGAATATAAAGACACTATGGGCGTTGATTTTCTGAAAAGCGCAGGTGTTGAAGTTGTTCACATCCCAGACCCGAATTAAATGAATAGAAAATATGCCTTTGTTTATCCGATATTATTGATGGTTTTCCTTGCGATAGGATTGCTGATCGGATCAAAATTAAACCAGGTTGAAACACCTCCTAATCAATTGGGATCGTATTCCAAAATGCAGGAAATTATCAGCTTACTGGATCGCGAGTATGTGGATTCCATTGAAAGCAAGAAGTTGTTCGAAAAGACCATTTCAGATATGCTTCATGAATTGGACCCGCATTCGAATTACATTCCTTATGAGGATTTGAAGGCTGTGAATGAACAGATCGACGGAAAATTCGGAGGTATCGGAATTCGATTTGCAATCATTCGGGACACGTTGTGTGTGACGAATGTCGTTCCGAATTCACCCTCGGACCGGGTAGGTGTGAAAGCCGGAGATAAGATTTTGATGATTGACGGGAAAAGCATTGCCCGTAAGAAGATCAAGAATGAAGATGTATTGGGAAAACTGAAAGGAGATCCGAACACGAAAGTGCAGGTTCAGCTTTATCGGGATTCCAAAAAAATAGAAAAAACAATTTCCCGCGGAATCATCCCGATTCCATCGATTGTTTGTGCTCAGATGCTGGAAGGAAATACTGGCTATATCCGTTTGGATAATTTTTCTGTTACGAGTGCGGATGAGTTCCGTTTTGCTGCTCAGCAATTGAAAAGCAAAGGAATGAAAAAACTGATCTTCGATCTGCGCGACAATGGTGGCGGCGTTTTGGATGGAGCAGTGAAAATCGCGGACGAATTTTTACCTGTGGGACAGAAAATTGTGATCATCAAAGGAAAAAAATATGCGAGTACAACCCGCTACGCAAGGTCGGGAGGTTTATTGGAAACTACCCCGGTAGTGGTTTTGATCAACGAAAACTCAGCTTCCGCGTCGGAAATTTTAGCCGGAGCTATTCAGGATAACGACAGAGGGATGATTATCGGCCGAAGGTCTTTCGGGAAAGGATTGGTGCAACAGGACTTCTCTCTTTCCGATAAAAGTGATGTCCGACTTACGATCGCACGTTATTATACACCTTCCGGACGTTGTATTCAGAAACCTTTCGGAGACAGTTACGAAGATTACTATCACAGCAATGAAAAACGAAGAGATAACGGAGAATATTTCGCACCGGATTCTTCGGTTTTCAAAAATGCAAACAAGTTTAAAACTCTGAAGGGAAGAACCGTTTATGACGGTGGAGGAATCATGCCGGATATTTTTGTTCCGCTCGATACGTCAAATTCGACTTACTATTATTTGGCTTTAAGATATTCGGGAGCATTTCAGCAGGCGGCATTTGATTTTGTAGCAAACAAACGCTCTTCCTGGACTTCGATTCAGCAATTCAGCAACAGCTTTTCCGCGCCAAAAACACTGGTTCAGGCGCTGATAAAGGATGGTGAAAAATTGGGAGTTCCTTATAGAGCGGACGATTTTGCAAGAAGCGAAGGATTGATCAAACACATTCTGAAAGCAGAAATAGCCCGCCAATTGTTTATAGAAGAAGGTTACTTTTTTGTGATAGGTTCTTACGATAAGGAAGTTCAGAAAGCGCTCCAGATTCTGAAGCGCTAGCGCCCGTTTTTTGAAAGAAAAGTAGTACTTTCAGGCCATCAATCAAATGTCATGAAGTATCTACGCTTAAGCACTTTAAAAAAAGAAAATCCCGATCTTCATTTTCCCGTTTCCGAAGATCAGAGAGCTGCTTTTTTTGAGAGTTGCAGAAAGGTATTTCCGGATGCTTCTGAAAAAGAGCAAGTCTATTTTTTTGACTGTTGCTCGGACCAGAAAAAGCTCGTTTTTATTTCCTGGACTGAAGAAAACCGTTCTTTGAGCCACTTGCTGCAGAAAAGGGATTTCACCGAATTGTTCGCAGATCATTCCCGGATTGAGCAACATGCTCTGTTTGCAGAATACAAGACTTTTATAGAGCCGTTTCTTTATCCGGTTTTCACGGAGAGATTTAACAGTGTTTCCGATAAGAATATTCATTTTTTCATGAGCTATTCTGTTCTGTTGCCGGACTATCAGCAAAACCTGGTTCAGGATTCTCTTTCGGAATGGATTTTTCAACAAAAAGAATCGCTGGAGAAGGGCTTGAAAAAAGCTAAAAAAGACAAGGATTTGCATCGGCAGATTGATGCTTTTCTGACCCCGAATCTGATTGCTGCATTAAATCTGTTGAATATAAATCACTACCGGGTCAAAACTCAGTTGCTGGAGTTTTTCATGAGTCTCGCTTATCATCCCAAAAGTTCTACCCGTTTTTTGATGTATCTGAGCAATAAACTGCTGGAGATAAATTATACGGCAGAACATAAAAGACAGCTGAGTGAATTCGGAACGGACGTCAAAAAAGGAAAAATAGTGGTTGAATCGACCCGCGTTTCCTGGTTGCGATTAAGCGTAATCATCCTTCTGTTGGTTTTGTGTACCGGAGGAATCATCGCTTTGTTCTTTGTAGAGGCCGACCCCGAACAGGATATTGCTCAGGAACAAACGGCTTATATGTCTTTCAGCAAAGAAGAACGCCAGAAACTCGATTCGATGATCACGGAAGTGAAGAGTGAGCAGCACATGGTAAACGATGCGCAGCTGGATTCCAATATTCCGTTCGTGGGTGTTGATCTAATCAGGAAGCGAAACTGGAGCAACGAGCTTTTTCAAAAATTGTATCAGCATTGGGGAAATAATGATTCTGTTCCCTTCACCAAATTTTTCACCAAGGACAATAAGTTCACAAAACCATACATCAATACCAATAACCTCAACAAAAAAGAAGGTCAGATCGATGTTGAGTTTCACAATGAAACGGATTTGATGGTATTGATCGTTGTATTTCAGAATAACAGAAATGAACCGGTTTATACGAAATATGTCAATTCAAAAACGTTGGGGGAATGGAAGATGAACAACGGAGAACACCTGGTTGTTTTACCGGGAAGCAAAGTTCCGTCAAATCTGAAATTCGGAAATCTTCCGTTCAAGGAATTGGATCAGCACTTTTATGAGAACTTAGGGATTGCCTATTATGTGGATTCTTTTAGCGGAAAGCGCATCAAACTGGTTTGGGAAAATCTGGGGAACAATAATTCGTATTTGGTGGACTTGTCGAATGCTTTGGTAAAAGAGTAAAAAAAAGAAGAGAGACTGGAAATAAAGTCTCTCTTCACACGCTACCTAACTAAACCTAACTACTACTACTTATTAATCCTCTAACGGGGATTTTTTTGTTTTGGTACGTTTGAAAGCTGCAATTAACGTCTTTTAACGAGTATTTGATGAAATATGCCGTGATTCCGGCTGATGAAATGCTTTGTAAATCCTTCTGAAACCCTTTGAAAACGGGACTCGTTAACAATATTGTAATATTGTTTCGAAAACAATTACTTCCAAAACAAAAAGGTGTAAAAACAACAAGAGAGAAGCAGGCGCTCCTCTCTTGTTCCAACCTAAACTACTACTACTTATGAAAACTAACCTCTAAATCATTAGCAAATAACGTACCAAAGTATTTTAATTGCTTCTGATATTAGCGTATACAAAGATAACGGACACTTTTGGATTTTGTTTCATTACGAAGTTCTTTTTAACATTATTTGCAAAACGGGATTTTTATTGAAAAAAGCACGCAAGATAAGATTTGATGTATCTTTGAATCCAATTTATAATATATCCTCTCTGAAGGCATGAAAGTTATCGATCATTTAAACGCAGCGAAAGACACGCTATTTTCCTTTGAAATTCTACCTCCGCTAAAAGGAGCGAATATTCAATCTATTTACGATGGTATTGACCCGTTGATGGAGTTCAAACCAAAATACATAAACGTCACCTATCACAGGGAAGAGTTTATCTACAAAGAACGCGAAAAAGGCCTTCTTGAAAAGATAGCAATCCGAAAAAGACCGGGAACTGTTGGGATTTGTGCGGCAATCATGAACAAATATTATGTAGATGCCGTTCCCCATTTGATCTGCGGTGGATTCTCCCGTGAAGAAACTGAAAACGCATTGATAGATTTGCAGTTTTTGGGAATCGACAATGTGTTGGCTTTAAGAGGCGATTCGATTAAAACGGAATCTACTTTTAAACCGGATCCGGAAGGGCATAAATATGCAGTAGAACTGATCAATCAGATTACAGATATGAATCAGGGACGGTATTTGGTTGACGATATTAAACTGGCACCAACTGATTTTTGTATCGGTACGGCTGGATATCCCGAAAAGCATTTTGAGGCAATGAATCTGAGTACGGATTTGCTTTATCTGAAAGCAAAGGTAGATGCCGGAGCAGAATATATCGTTACGCAAATGTTCTTCAACAATCAGAAGTATTTTGATTTTGTGGATGCTTGCAGAGCAATCGGGATCAATGTTCCGATTATTCCGGGAATTAAACCGATCACAACCTTAAATCATATCTCGTTTCTACCGAAAGTTTTCCATATTGATCTGCCGGAAGCATTAAGCAAGGATTTGATCAAATGTAAAACCAATAAAGAAGTATTTGAAGTTGGAGTAGAATGGGGAGTTCATCAATCACAAGAATTGAAAAAGGCGAATGTGCCGGGAATTCACTACTACACAATGTCAACTTCCGAAAGTGTTAAAACAATTGCAGAAAAAATATTCTAATTATGAAAAAATTACTGTTGAGCTTCCTGTTTTTGGGTCTTTGTCTTGTTGGATTCGGACAAGCAAAATTTCCTCCGTTAAAATTGAGAAATGCATTGGTTGTAAGTCATCTTGACAAGCAGGCAGATCAGTTTTCACTGGAAATTGCGGTTTCGGATGTTCTTTCAAATGTGAAAGTGAAAAACATGGTTTCTCTCAATGTGTTGAAAGCAGGAGGAGATCCGCAGGTTTTGATGACGGATTCAGTTGGACAGCTGCTTGCAGCTAAAGGAATCAATACATTGATGCTGGTTTCTGTTCGTGGATTCGATAATCGCTTCAAGCCTTCATCCGGAAACATGACCTTGGCGGAAGATTTGGCGGCAGATAACTTGTTCCCGATCTATAAGGAAGACATCGTTTCTGTGACTTTTGAATTCCATTTTTACAGAGACGGGAAACTGGTTTATACAGATCTGTTGAAAATCGGAGGAATCAATTCGCGGGATAAAGTATTGCGAAAACTACGCAAGAAACTCGCTAAGAAAGTTTTGAAGGATTGGGTTTAGAATAATTGCGAATTATTTTTTCTTAGACATTTCTTTTTGGGCAGATTGAAGAGCTGCTTTCACTATTTCATTTTCCGGATCATGGATGAGGTAATAGTCAAAATCTGCAAGGGCGTCGGAGTATTGACCCAGTTTCAGATAGCATAAACCGCGCTTTTCATACAACTCAACATCGTATTTAGAATAAGGGGCTGCAAGCGAAAACAAGCGAACGGCCTCTTGATATTCTCCTTTTTCAAAGGCTTCAACAGCTTGTTTTTTCAAAGCTAAAAACCCGGAATCACGTGCAATTTTGGCCGTTTTGATTTTTAGAAACTGATCAATTTCCTGCCTTTGATTTTCTGTGATTTCTTCCTTTCCGAGATAAATCAATTCATCGAATTCTTCGTCGAACTCAGAACAAGCACTTTTAAGATCGAACTGGTGTAACTTTTCCATCGACGGAATATTGGTAGTCGACCAGAATTGTTGAACCAGTATCTGATTCGGAGAAATTTCCAAGAGTTGAAAAAGATAATAAAGAGAGTCAATGCGGAAGTAGAAATAACTTCCCGGGTCTAATTTCTCTACTTCTGATTTCATATCGGAAAGATACTACATAATTGAAAAGGAAAGAGGAATTTTAAAATTCTCCGTTTCTCAATTTCCCATGATGTTATCAAGTGCGTGAATAAACAATCCCGCCGCTTTTCCCAGAATTTCATCCGTGTGTGCCTGAGAAATGAAACCAACCTCGTATCCGCTTGGTCCCATATAAAGACCTTCTTCCAGCAAGGCGCGGTGCAAATGTTTGAAATGGCTCATGTCCGGATTGATTTCCTCAGCGGAGCGAATGTGTTTTGAATTGTCGAAGGAAATCCAGAAAATAGAACCGATCGTTACCAGCTCGAATGCATAACCTTTTGCTTTCGCATGTGCGTTTATCGCACCCGTAAACAATTTTGTTCTGCGTTCCTGATCTTCGTAGAAACCAGGTTTGCTCAGCTCGGTTAATTGTGCCAATCCTGCAGCCATAGCAACCGGATTTCCCGAAAGTGTTCCTGCTTGATAAACAGGTCCATCGGGAGCTACACACGACATGATTTCTTTTTTAGCACCATAAGCACCAACCGGCAAACCACCTCCGATGATTTTTCCGTAAGTCACTAAATCGGGAGCAATTCCATACAACTCTGCCGCTCCGGAAAACGCAACACGAAAACCAGAAATAACTTCGTCGAAGAACAACAAAGCTCCGTGTTTTGTACATGTTTCACGCAATTCTTTCAGGAAGTCCAACTCTTGTAACAACAAGCCGTTATTTGCAGGAATCGGTTCGATAATCACACAAGCAATTTCTTTTCCGAACTGCTCAAAGCACGTTTGAAGTGCTTCGGAATCATTTAAAGGAAGAACCAGGGTTTCATTGGCAAAAGCCTCTGGCACTCCGGCACTGGAAGTATTTCCGAAGGTTACCAGGCCAGATCCCGCTTTTACTAATAAAGAGTCGCTGTGTCCGTGGTAACAACCTTCAAATTTCACGATCTTCGTTCTGTTGGTATAACCTCTTGCCAGACGGATTGCAGACATCACTGCTTCGGTTCCGGAGCTGGTAAAACGAATCTTGTCGATAAACGGGTTTTTGGAAAGAATCAATGCTGCTAATTCGTTTTCCAAACGGGTAGGAGCTCCGAAACTTGCTCCATTTCCCAATGCTGCAACGATTCCTTCATATACTTTCGGATGATTGTGACCTAGAATAAGTGGCCCCCAGCTTCCGCAAAAATCAATAAACTCATTGTCATCTTCGTCCCAAATAAATGCTCCGTTTCCTTTTTTGATGAACAAAGGAGAACCCTCAACAGATTTGAATGCTCTTACCGGTGAATTCACACCGCCCGGAAAATAATTTTTCGCTGTTTCGTAAAGTGCTTCGGATGTTGATCTGTTGAGTGTATTTGTTGCCATTGTGACGTTTTTTTGATTTGATGCAAAAGTACGAAATCGATTCGCTGGGGCAATGAAAGAGAAGAGGAATTTAAATGAGCAGATTGGAAAGATTGTTAAATTGAATAAATGTCAAATTGCCAATTCGCAATATTACGAATCACTGATTTGACACTTGAATTCTTAACGGATTTTATTTGTATTGAATAAAGTAGGTGGATTCCTGGTAACTAACCAGTTCTGTTTGTTTCCGAGAATACTGAGTTTGCTTGACTTGCTGGAGGATCATTTCACAAAATTACAATATTGTTAACCGGAGCATTTAATATTGAAATCCCAAAAGTTAATCTCACTACTTCCGCACGAATCCTGAATGCTTGGATTTGCAACTCTGTCTTCAAAAGCTGCGCTTCTCCTTCGTTACTTTCGCACTAACGTTTGTCGTAACTCTGTCTTCAAAAGCTGCGCTTTTTCTTATATTTGAGGCATAATTTTTACAAGTTCCTTACAGAACAATCGATTTGTCAGATGAAATATGAATTTACACCCGAGTTTGCAGCTCAAATGGATGCCGCGGACTCCTTAAAATCCTATAGAGACCGCTTTCTTTTTCCAACTTTTACTAAGAATCCGGTGAGATATTTCACAGGAAACTCGTTGGGTTTACAGCCGAAAACTGTTCGGGAGAAAGTGAACCTCGAATTGGATGATTGGGCAAAATGGGGTGTGGAAGGACACTTTTTGGGAACAAATCCGTGGTATAAGTACCATGAGTTTTTGACGGATGCTTCCGCGAAAATTGTTGGGGCTTTGCCAAAAGAAGTGGTAGTAACACATTCATTGACAACCAACCTGCATTTGCTGATGGTTTCGTTTTATCAGCCAAAGGAAAACAGAACCAGGATTTTATGTGAAGCGAAAGCATTTCCAAGCGATTTGTATGCTTTGGAATCACAAGTTCGTTTTCATGGTCTGAATCCGGAAACGGATTTGATCGGGATGAGTCCGCGTGAAGGAGAACATACCTTAAGAGACGAAGATATTATCGCTAAAATTCTCGAGCTTGGAGATTCCCTGGCTTTAGTGATGTTTGGAGGAGTAAATTATTACACGGGTCAATTGCTGGATATGGAAGCAATTACCAAAGCAGGAAAAGGAGTAGGAGCGATGGTTGGTTTTGACTTAGCTCATGCTGCTGGAAATATTCCTGTTAAATTGCACGATTGGGGAGTGGATTTCGCTGCCTGGTGTTCGTACAAATATCTGAACTCAAGTCCGGGAGGAGTTTCCGGAATGTTTGTTCATGAAAAACATGCAAAAAATGCTTCACTTCCTCGCTTTGCAGGATGGTGGGGATACGATAAAAGTACACGTTTTCAAATGGAGCCGGGTTTTGTTCCGATGGAAGGAGCAGAAGGATGGCAATTAAGCAATGCGCCGGTTCTTGGAATGGCTGCTCACTGGGCATCTCTGGAAATCTTTGACGAGGCAGGAATGGAAAACCTGAAAGCAAAAAGTGAAGTATTGACAGGATATCTGGAGTTTATCTTAGATGGATTGTCTGAGAAACATCAGGATAAATGCCGTTTTGAGATCATTACTCCGAAAGATCCGAAACGCAGAGGAGCTCAATTGTCAATTCTGGTTCATGGAAAAGGAAAACAAATCTTTGATGCAATTTCTGAAAAAGGAGTAGTGGCAGACTGGAGAGAACCAAATGTAATTCGTGTGGCTCCGGTTCCCTTGTATAACTCCTTCGAAGATGTATATTTCCTTGGGAAGTATTTAGAAGAGGCGATTTTAGAGAATAAATAAACCATAAAGGCACGTGTTTAAATTTCCTGCAAAAGAATACGCAATGTGTTGAAGACGAAAATTTTATGCACCCTTGTGCCTTCGTGGTAAGAATAGAATAATATGGAAAAAATTGCAGTAGTCGGTGCGGGTCTTGTAGGAAGTTTACAAGCTATTTTACTTGCACAAAAAGGATATAATGTTTCGGTATTTGAGCGCAGACCGGATTTGCGTAAAGCAGCATTGGTCGGTGGGAAGTCAATTAATCTGGCACTTTCCGATCGTGGATGGAAGGCTTTGGAGATAGCGGGAATTGCTGACGATATCCGGAAAATTGCTATCCCGATGTATAATCGCTGTATGCATGCTTTGGACGGAACATTGACCTACCAGCCTTATGGAGTAAACAATGAAGCGATTTATTCGGTTTCCAGAGGAGGATTGAACCAGAAACTGATGAATCTGGCAGACAACTATCCGAATATCGAATACTTTTTTGACCGCAAATGTTTGGATGTCAATTTGGGAACGAACACGCTTTCATTCCAAAATGATCAAACAAAGCAGAAAGAAGAATTTCAGGCGGATCGTATTTTTGCTACCGATGGAGCTTATTCTGCAGTTCGTATGCGGATGCAGAAATCCATGACCTTTGATTACTCACAGAAATACCTCGATCACGGTTACAAAGAATTGGTGATTCCTGCAAACGAAGACGGTTCTCACAAACTGGACAAAAACTGTTTGCATATCTGGCCTCGTGGAGAATTCATGATGATTGCTCTGGCAAATCTGGATGGAAGTTTTACGTGTACCTTGTTTTTCCCGATGGAAGGAGAAACCTCTTTTTCTACACTTCAAACACGGGAGCAGGTAGCTGCATTTTTCGATTTGACGTTCCCGGATGCAGTAGCTTTGATGCCGACTTTGCTGGACGATTATTTTGAAAACCCGACGAGTTCACTCATCATGGTTCGTTGTGAACCGTGGAATTATCAGGATAAAATTGTACTGCTCGGAGATGCTGCCCACGCAATCGTTCCGTTCTACGGACAAGGAATGAACTGTGGATTTGAAGATTGTACTGTCTTCAATGAAATGTATGAGCAGAATAGCGGAAAATGGGATACTTTGCTGAAACGCTTTTCGGAACAGCGTGTTCCGGATGCAAATGCAATTTTGGATCTGGCTTTGGACAATTATGTGGAAATGCGTGATAAAACCGCCGATCCGGAGTTCCTGCTTCAGAAGAAAATCGAAGGGAAATTCTCCAGATTACATCCCGATAAATGGACACCGCTTTATTCTCAGGTAACTTTCAGCAATACACGCTACAGTGAGGCGCTGAAAAACGGAAGAAAACAAGATGCCTTGATGCAGGAAATTCTGAAATTGGAAAACATTCATGAGAAATGGGATGAACCATTCGTTATGGATAAAATGTTGGAACTGATTTCGTAACCAAAGAGAAATCTTTAGATATTTATAAAAAAACAATTATGAGATTTGTCATCTGTTTTGTCTTGATTCTGATAACAGGATTTTCTTATTCGCAGAAATCGCGGAAGTTCAACGGGAAGAGCCGAAAGGACTTCTTCGGAGGAGCGCGTGATTATCGTCAATTGACAAAAGACGGAATACAAATTTCTTTCGGGCCGAATTTCACTTTTACATCTCCGGGAGTAACGGAATATTCCGGGGTAGATGTGAATGGACGTCCGGCAACGGCAACCATTGATCCCATTGGAAGACCGGGAGGATTTATTGAAATCGGAGCGGCACATTATCGTTTGAAGTCATCGAAAATTTTAGCTGCCTGGTATAAAAAAAGAGGTGAAAAAGGAGAAGTAAAATGGATCGGATCAAATCTTTTTCATCGTCTGGATTGGGGACTTGGATTCAATTACATCGGTGGAAGCGAACGCACCCGATTTGAAGTCGTTGATCCGTCAGGGGCTTCAACTTTTGATGAAAGAACAGGCTCATTTTACAACGGTTATCTGACAGCCAGAGTAACGATTGATCGCTTTACAAAAATTGGTGAAGGCTGGCATTTGGAAACAGGTTTGGGCTTCAACTTTTTGTTTAATGCACTTCCTGCTCCGAAAGTACCTTATACTGCAACGGTTGCTCCGGTGAAATTCCAGCAGGACTTCATGGCGCAATTTCATCTGCATTTAGGATTCACGCGCACCATTCGAAGAGGAGATTATCTCACTTTCGGGTTTTTGGTACCGGCTTTGGGAATCTATGAACCAAATAAAGCACGTCCTACGATTCAATGGTTCTCGAGCAATTACTGGCCGGTTCAATTGCAGATTCGCTGGATTCACCATTTTACGAAAAAATCAAACGGATGTAATACCGGAACACCGGAAGATCGCAAGCGCAACGACGAATACATGCAAAACAGATAATATTAAGCAAATTTACAATGAGAAGATTTTACTACTTAAGTTCTTGCGATACATGTCAGAAAATTATGAAGGCGCTGAACCTTCCGTCTGATGTGGAATTGATCGATATCAAACAAACCAACATCGATGCGGAAACACTTGACTGGTTAAAAGAAAAAGTGGGTTCTTATGAGGGAATGTTTTCAAAACGTGCATTGAAATTCAGATCCATGGGTTTGAATGAAATGAATTTGACAGAAGCGGATTACCGCAAGTACATGTTGGAAGAATACACTTTTTTGAAGCGTCCGTTTGTGATTTATGATGAAAATATCTGGATTGGAAATGCAAAAAAGGAAGTGGAATCTGCACAGGCTTTTTTCGCAAAATCACATTAGAAAAAGCGTAATCGGCTGTTGAGGATCGATTTTCGGTAATCATCCAGTTTTTCGTCATAGTTCCGCTGAATAAGTTTTCGCACGAACTTTTGAGTTCCTTTCCCCATTTTGTAATCCAGTTCGTCACCGAAAAGAGGAACGATACTTAAAAAATGAATGGTTTTATTTTGCACTTGCATAGGAGCAAGTTCTTTTTGAAGTAAAATAGGATCCAGAAAAATGAAATATTCCTGTTTCATCAGATCGGAAATAGGAACTTCCGGATTTGCCGTAGGAATGGTATGCCCCGGCCCGTACCAGGTATTTTTGTCTCTGACGAAACGCTCCAATTTATAAATCCAATCGTAGATCCAGGAAGAATTGTAGTTCTTGTGATCATCAAAATCCCAATAAGTCGGTAAACAAAAATAGATCTCGTTGAATTCCCTTCCTACCCATTTTTCAAGAACCGGCATCTGATAATTGGAAAGAGAAGCCGTCATGAGCACAGTAATAGGAACCTCCAGCTCCAGAAACAGCAAGATTAACTCCTGATCATTGTGTAAAGGATTCTGAATTGATTTTACCCGATGTGCTCCAAAGCGATTTTCAAGTGCCTGAATAAGTTCCATAAAGACAAATATAGTGCATCTAAACCGCTTTCAGCCTAAAGTTGGGAGAATAAAAAAGGGGCCGAAGCCCCTTCCTGGTTATTGGTTTATATGTTTATTTCGCCTTAAAGAAATAATCTATTTCAGAAATGCGCATCGTCATATCATTCCCTTCAACTTTTGAGATGCTGAAAATGATGGACTTCTTTTGGTTGGGTCCGTAGAATAAAAATAAATCGATTTTATCATCGTATTGAGTGCTTAACCATTTTCCTTCCAAATCGATAAAATCAGTCATGTTGTTTTGATCGTACCAACGACCCTTGAATGTCTCGTCGTCTTTCAAATCAAAATAAATATTGTTGATGCCAAGAATCTTATCCTTGTCAGGCCCGTATCCGTCAACTTTAGTTAGTGTCCACTTTTTTACCAAGCGGTTATCAATGCTTGAATTTGAGCAAGCAGAAAGGACTAAAAAAAGTACTCCAAATAGTAAGTAAGTGAATTTAATTTTCATAATACATCAAGCGGGGTGCTTGAGTAAAACTAAGCTTTCTGAATAGAGTACCAAATACTTTTTTCGGAGATTGTACTTAAACAAATTTTGAGTGAGTAGTTGTCCAATTTGACTGTGCAATTTACTTATGCCTTCCTAGGAATCTGGTTGAACTTACAGAATTTCCTGCAATGAGTTCCAAAATTCTTCACTCGACAAAATAGCACCCTGCTCAATTAATTGATGAATTTCCTGTTCGCGTTCCTGCACGTAAGCTCGTTTACTGGTAAATACGGATAAGTCTTTCATGTGCTGACTAAGTGCCTGGTGAATTCCTTCCGTACTGGAAAGATCCAGCTGAGAATCCGGATTGCGCTGAATAGCGATGAGTTCCTGCTCCTCTTTTAAGAAACGGAACACCAAACAGGATTCCGGAGAACGATGCTCCAGGAACTGGATTTTTTCGTAAATGGTTTGAAAGACCTGATCGGAAAACAATTCTACCAAAGCAAGCGCTTTTTGAGGCTCCTCCTGATTGAGCTTTTCCCATTCTTCGGCATGCACTCCGTTAATGATTAAAAATGCTTTTAGATCACCTTCCAAATGTTGAAGTTCTTCGTCAGATAAAATGCGGTATTTCATGCATCAAAGGTATGAAGAATCATAGAATCTGAGAAGGGAAACAGGCAATCATCGGGAATGATTTTTAACTTTGCAGGATGCAGAAAAAAGGTGTTGCTATTCTTGGTTCTACCGGTTCAATCGGGACTCAGGCTCTGGAAGTCATTCAGGCTTACCCGGACAGATTCGACTTGCAGGTGCTTACAGCTCAGTCGAATGCGGAATTATTGATTGAACAGGCAAAGAAATTTCAACCGAATGCGGTTGTGATCGGTGATGAAGCAAAGTACCAGGAAGTAAAAGACGCACTTTTTTCTGAGGATATCCACGTTTATGCCGGAGCACAGGCGCTTTGTCAGGTGGTGGAATTTCAGGAAATAGCGGTTGTGCTGACAGCATTGGTAGGCTATGCCGGATTGAAACCCACATTGGCTGCAATTGAAGCAGGAAAAGACATTGCTTTGGCAAATAAGGAAACTTTGGTTGTTGCAGGAGAACTCGTAACGGAAAGAGCCCGCGCAAAAGGAGTGAATATTTATCCAGTCGATTCGGAACACTCTGCCATCTTTCAATGTTTGGTAGGAGAGTTTCACAATCCGGTCGAGAAGATTTATCTGACAGCTTCCGGCGGACCATTCCGCGGATACACAAGAGAGCAATTGGAGCAAGTTGCCAAAGCGCAGGCTTTGAAACACCCGAATTGGTCGATGGGCGCGAAAATTACCATTGATTCAGCGACCATGATGAATAAAGGTCTGGAAGTGATTGAGGCAAAATGGCTATTCGGGTTGAGAGCTGAGCAGATTGATGTCATTGTTCACCCGCAATCGGTTGTTCACTCGTTGGTTCAGTTTGAAGACGGAAGTATGAAGGCTCAAATGGGTCTTCCGGATATGAAATTGCCGATCCAGTTTGCCTTGACCTATCCCGATCGGTTAAAAACAAACTTTCCAAGGTTTAATTTTCTGGATTATCCGCAACTCACATTTGAACCTGCGGATAAAGAAACGTTTCGGAATCTGCAATTGGCGTATGATGCGTTGGATAGAAAAGGAACGGCAGCTTGTGCTTTGAATGCTGCAAATGAAATTTCGGTTCAACTCTTTCTGGAAGAAAAAATCGGGTTTTTGGATATTGCGCGGATCAATGAAAAAGTGCTTTTGGAAACCCCGCTCATTTCTAATCCAAGCTACGAAGATTATGTAGAAACGGATCGGATTGCGCGTTTGCTGGCTAAGCACTAAGGAAATAATAAGCGCCGAAAAGTATCAGGTAGCGGGCAATTTTTCCAATACACATCAATGTCAATGTTTTCCAGACGGAAACCTTGTAAACACCAAGTACTACTAACAAAGGATCTCCAATAATGGGAACCCAGGATAAGAGGGCGGTCCAAAATCCGTAACGTTGAATCAGCGATTCACTTTTCAAAAATTGTTTCTTACTCAGGAGCTTTCTTCCGAAATAACCAAGTAAATAATTGGTGCTTCCTCCGAGGCAGTTTCCCAAACTCGCAGCGATTAATATAGAACCAGGAGAATATTCCCCCGAATTTAAAAACAAAAGAATTGCTGCTTCCGACGGAAAAGGAATGATGGTTGATGCAAGAAAGCAGATCAAAAAAAGTCCGGGTAATCCGTATTCAAACATTTGGAGAAAATTGAGAAAACAAAAATGGGGACCGAAGCCCCCATTTCCTATTATTCAATTAAGAATTATTTCTTAACGATACGTTTTGTGATAGTTTCGTTACCGATTTTCAAAGTGTAGTTGTAAATACCAGCTACAAAGTTTGTTCCGTCGATAGCGATTGTTTGCTCACCAGCGTTCATTTTAGCAGCAGGAACTGTAGCTACTGTACGACCAGCAACATCAGTAATTACTACTGAAACTTGTGCCTCAGCTTTCAAGTTGAACTTCATTTCAGTTGTTCCAACAAATGGGTTAGGGAATACAGAAACATTTGTTGCAGAAGTCAATTCAGCAAGACCTGTGTAATCTGTGAAATCCAAACGAACAACCGGTGCTTCAACTTTGTCTCCGTCAGAAGCCAAACCTACTGAACTTGTTCCGTTGAAACCTCTTGTGTTACCAGCAATGTTTGTACCAGCGAATGCAATTGGAACTGGGAAATTAGCATATGTACCAGCAGTTACCATGTAAAGACCACCGTTGCTAGAAGTCAATTGAGGAAGGTTCGGCAAGTAACACTTGATCAAGTTTCCGAAATCAGCAGCAACGATTTCATGCTCGTCAGTTCTGTCAACATAATCAAATACTTCTGTAGTAGGGTTATACTTGTAGATACTTCCGTAAACCAAACGACCAATGTAAGTTGCTTGTTGAGCCTGGCTAACTGTTCCGATACCGATTTGAATAGCACCAGCTACATCATCATTGATGATTTCGAACAACGTTCCGATTTGAGGATCTCCTGTTGGAGTAGCCCATCCGTTGAAGTCTCCTGTCATTGAAGAAGGAAGTCCATTGTATGCATCCGTTGCGAAAATTTTGTTTGTGATAGCAAATGGAGCAGAAAGTGTATCATCTACAGTGAAAGAAAGTACGCTATCAGACAATGCTGTGAATTTGAAGTCGTAAGTTCCAACTGTTGTAGGAATTGTGAATCCGTTTGTGAAATCGATTTCAAGTGAATCTTCAACAAATGGAGCAACATCACCTTCAGCACTTGTTTGGTTGTAAGCACCAGAAACTACTTTGAAGCTTGTAGGCTGAATCTCAGATCCAACGTTCTCAATTTCAGCACCGAAAGAAATTTTTCCAGCACCAGTTGCTTGAGAAACAGGCATTTTCGTAGCAGTCAACATTTGATTTCCGTATACATTGTATACTTCTTTCAATTTAAGGTTGCTTCCGTATCCTTCGATAACTTTGAAGTTGTCGATAGCCCAACCGTAACCACTACCGTAATCGTTATCAGCAGTCAAAGACTCCCAACGAAGACGAATTTTTCCTTGAGTTACTCCTGCAGGAATAAGGAAATCTGTTGTCAAAGTAGTTTTCAATGTCGGACCGTTTCCGATCGCATTGTTATTTACTTGCTTAGACAATGCTGCCGGCCAAGTAGCACCGTTATCAGTACTGATCTCGATAAACAACACATCGTGGTTGAAACGACGATAAACCTGAGTGAAGCTTACAGAAACAACTTCTGAAACAGATAAATCAATTGTAGGTGTTTGCAAATAAGCATTCTGAATTCCAACCGGAGTTCCAGGTGCTGCCAACAAGTATTGGATACCATCAAAGAATGCCATTGGGGCAGTCATTCCTGTTGTTGCAGTTCCAAGGTAGCTCGTGAAGTTTGCAGGATAAGCTCCGAATTGGAAACTTCCCTGAACACCCGGTGCTACGTTACCTGTAGACCACAATGCATTGTCACTGAAATCGGATTGATAAATGACTTGTCCTCCTGCTTTTTCATCAGCATTAGTATTACTTACAGCGCCTTTCGTAGCTGTTGTAATTTTCATAGGTTTTTTGTAAGCTTTTTCGTAGCTTTTGTTTACCTGAGCTGAAGAAATCCCAGCAACAAATAGAACCGAAGCTAAAAGTGTAATCTGTTTTTTCATGTTTCTTTAATTTACGAAGTTTTAAATATAAGTTAATTAACCGGATTAAAGGCTAATTTATTTATTAAACGGTATTAATTATCCAATGAACGGTAGTTACTATCTTTAAGAAAAGGTAATCTTTCCCGCAACTGTCTCATCTCAGAATAATTGATACTTATGGTATTGACGCTTTCAAGTTCAGAAAGGTTGGAAATTTCTTCACCTAAAAGATTAATTAATTTGCTTTGCCCGTTGTAATTAAGCCCGGTGTTGTCCTTACCTATCCGATTCAGCCCGGCAACATAACATTGATTTTCAATGGCTCTTGCCGGAAGCAAGGTCGACCAGTGATGAATTCTTCTTTCGGGCCAGTTTGCTACATATAATAACAAATCGTATGCAGGCTGACCGTCGATTTCGCCGTTTCGACAATTTTCAGGGAAGCGCAGATCATAGCAAATTTGCAAATTGATCTTCCAGCCCAGGTATTCGACAATGGTTTCTTTGTCTCCCGCACGAAAGTGGATGGATTCATCTGCCATTCCGAATAACTTCCGTTTGTCGTAAGTACTGATTTTTCCATTTGGCTCCACAAAAACACCTCTGTTATAATAGTTTCCGTTTTCTTCTATTATTAAGGAAGTGTAAAGAGCCGCTTTTTTTTCTGCCGCCTGAACTTTTAACCATTCAATACTCAGACTGTTTTCCATTTGCTCTGCTAAAGCTTCAGCGTTCATGGAAAAACCGGTTTGAAACATTTCCGGCAATAAAATCAGGTTCGTTTCGGAAACAGATTGCAAGAGCGCCTCGTAATGTTTCAGGTTGGCTTTCTTGTCTTCCCAGAACTGATCGGCCTGAATGAGTGTGATTTTTAAATCCTGCATAATCTTTCAGCTGCTTGAATTAAGGTATCATCTGTTTTTGCAAAACAAAAACGAATGGTGTGATAATCATTCCGATCTTCGTAAAAGACAGACAGCGGAATCGCCGCAACGCCAACTTCTTTTACCAGCCATTCGCAAAATTGCACATCCGGCAAATCGGAAAGCGCGTTGTATCGCACGGTTTGAAAGTAGGTTCCTTCACTTGGCAGAAATTCAAACTTGCTTCCGAACATTAATTCTTTGAAACGATCCCGCTTGTCCTGATAGAAAAGCCCCAATGTGGTGACATCGGTTGCCGAGATATAATCTGCCAGTGTTTTCTGAGCGACGCTATTTACGGAGAACACCAGAAACTGATGTACTTTTTTGATTTCTTTCATGATTGGTTCCGGGGCAACGAGATAACCGACTTTCCATCCCGTGAGATGAAAGGTTTTACCAAAAGAGGAAACAATGACACTTCTGTTTCGCAAAATTTCATGATGATGTGCGGAAAAGTGCGGTTTTTCGAAAGTGATGAACTCATATACCTCATCCGAAAGCAAAATCAGATTCGGGTGGTCTGTCATAACTTGTACCAACGCGTCATAATCCGCCTGATCCATCATTTTCCCGGAAGGGTTGTGCGGATTATTAATGATTAGCACACGCGTTTTCTGATTCACAGTCTGGCGAAGCTCCCGCCAGTCGATTGTAAAGTCTTCCCTCATCGGAATGTGAATTGGGAATCCTCCTGCCAAATGAACAGCCGGGTTGTAACAATCGTATGACGGATCTAAAATCACCACTTCATCGCCCGGATGAACCAAAGCCTGAAGTGCTGCGAAAATTCCCTGTGTAGCGCCCGCAGTTACCAAAATTTCAGATGACGGATTCAAAGAGCGCTGGTACACCCGGTGAACCAAAGCTGCAATTCCTTCCAGCAAAACCGGCAAACCGGACATCGGAGCATATTGATGTACGTTTTCCTTACTGTTTTTCGCCAATAACTCTTCAATCAATGGATCGATCGGAAAATTTGGAAAACCTTGTGAGAGATTAATTGCCTGATACTCATTTGCCATCTGACTCATCGTCGTGAAGATGGTTGTTCCTACCTTTGGAAGTTTTGTTTGCATGGCTTACATTTGTTTGCAATAAGCAAAGAAAAGAATTCCTTTAGTAACTGATGCTTTATTCAAAGTATATTTTAACAGGAATTCATAAAAATGAACACATGAAACTACAACATTTATTTTTTTTCGGTCTTCTTTCACTCACAATGAATTCATGTGGTGAGGATTCTATTTGTGATTGTATTCGTGTGAGCGACAAGCTGACAAATAAATACGAGCAGCTGAGACATAAAACCCCAACTTCATCGGATGAAAAGGAGGTGAAAAAACTCATCAAAGAAAAGAAAGCAAAATGCAAGGAATTTGAAAAAATGGGGGGTCCGGAAATGTTGGAAAGAAAGGCAACCTGCGAATAACGTTCGGTTTCACTTTTAGTTGACTTTCAGCAGAAAACCCCGCTTGAATTCGATTCTTGAATTCTTATCCAAACCTTCTTTTTTGACTTAACAAATATTCCCACTAAATCGAAATAATGAGCCGTTAAATTCGCTATCTTTGCACCTGCTTACTAGTAAAAGTAGGTTTCAAAAAAGAATGAAATTTTTATGAGTGCATTTTCATCCCGTCACATTGGACCTGATGCAGCTGAGAAATCTGAGATGTTAGCTGCAATTGGTGTTAAATCAATTCAAGAATTAGTAGACAAAACCATCCCTTCGCATATCCGTTTAGCCGGAGAGTTGAAGATCGATGCTGCTTTAAGTGAGCAGGAATATTTGCAACACATTACCGCACTTGGTGCTCAAAATAAAGTGTATAAATCATTCATCGGATTAGGATACAATGAAACGATTGTTCCTTCCGTGATTTTGCGCAATGTTTTGGAGAATCCGGGATGGTATACTGCTTATACTCCTTATCAGGCTGAGATTTCTCAAGGTCGTCTGGAGGCTTTGTTGAATTTCCAAACAATGGTTTTGGAATTGTCAGGAATGGAAATTGCAAACGCTTCTTTATTGGATGAAGGAACTGCTGCTTCTGAAGCAATGATCTTGTTTTGGAATTCACGTTCCCGCCAGGAGATGAAGGATGGTGTAAATAAATTTTTCATTTCCAAAAATGCATTCCCACAAACGAAAGATGTTGTTTTGGGTCGTGCATTGAACCTTGGAATTGAATTGGTTGAAGGAGACGAAACGACTTTCACCAATGACGGAACTTATTTCGGAGCAATTGTTCAGTATCCGGATGTTCATGGAAACATTACAGAGATTGCCGGATTTATTAACCGCAACAACGGATTGAAAACGGCTGTTGCTGCTGATATTTTATCCTTGGTGTTATTGAAATCACCAGGTTCTCTTGGAGCTGATGTGGTATTTGGTTCTTCACAACGTTTCGGAGTTCCGATGGGTTACGGAGGTCCTCACGCAGCATTCTTCGCTGCGAAAGACGAATACAAACGTTCCATGCCAGGTCGTATTATCGGTGTATCGAAAGATGCGGATGACAACATGGCTTTGCGTATGGCTTTGCAAACACGCGAGCAACATATCAAACGCGATAAAGCAACTTCCAATATTTGTACTGCTCAGGCTTTGTTAGCTGTAATGGCTTCCATGTATGCTGTTTACCACGGGCCTGTAGGAATGAAAGAAATTGCTGAGCACGTAAACGAATTGGCTTCTGCAACTGCTGCAGGATTGAAAACTGCCGGAATTCAGGTAGGTTCTGATTCATTCTTCGATACAATTTGGGTAAAAGGAGTGGATACGGCAAAAATCAAAGCTGCTGCTGAAGCGAAAGGAATGAACTTCCGCATCATCAATGAAAATGAATTGACAATCAGCTTCGGCGAACCACATACAAAAGAAGATGTAGCAACTATTCTGAGCATTTTCGGAGCGAATACAGCTTCTGCAAATAGTTCATTGAACGCTGCTGTATTAAGAACAGACGGAGTATTTACACATCCAACGTTCAACAGACATCATTCCGAATCAAAAATGATGCGTTATTTGAAACGTTTGGAAAACAAAGATCTTTCATTGGTTCATTCCATGATTCCTTTGGGATCTTGTACGATGAAATTAAATGCAGCTTCCGAGTTGATTCCGATCACGAATCCTCAGTTTGCAAATATGCACCCTTTTGTTCCGGTTGAGCAAGCAGCAGGTTATCATGCAATGTTCCGCCAGTTGGAAAAAGATTTGTGTGAGTCGACAGGATTTGCAGCAATGTCTTTACAGCCAAACTCCGGAGCTCAGGGAGAATATGCAGGATTGATGGTTATCAAAGCATATCACGAAAGCAGAGGAGACAAGCAACGTACAAAAATGATCATTCCTTCTTCGGCACACGGAACAAACCCGGCTTCTGCAGTGATGGCAGGAATGGAAGTTGTTGTAACCGGTTGTGACGAAAATGGAAACATCAATATCGACGAATTAAGAACGGTAGCAAATCAGATCGGAAATGAATTGGCTGGTTTGATGGTGACGTATCCTTCCACTCACGGAGTTTACGAAGAAGGAATTCGCGAAATCACGTCTATTATCCACGAAAACGGTGGACAAGTATATATGGATGGTGCAAACATGAATGCGCAGGTCGGATTAACAAATCCGGGGAATATCGGTGCAGACGTTTGTCACTTGAACTTACACAAAACATTTGCAATTCCTCACGGAGGTGGTGGACCAGGAATGGGACCAATCGGAGTGGCAGCGCATTTAGCGCCGTTCTTGCCAGGTAACCCGGTGATTGCAGCAGGAGGTTCAACTCCGATTCATGCAGTTTCTGCAGCACCTTACGGAAGCGCCCTGATCTTATTGATCTCTTACGGATACATTAAAATGTTGGGAGCTGAAGGGTTGCGCAACTCTACGGAAGCAGCGATCTTGAATGCAAACTACATTGCAGCAAAACTGAAAGGTCATTACGACGTATTGTATACCGGTAAAAACGGAACTGTTGCTCACGAAATGATTTTGGATTGTCGTGATTTCAAGAAAACAGCGGACGTAGAAGTAGCTGATATGGCGAAGCGTTTGATTGACTTCAATTTCCACGCACCGACGGTTTCATTCCCGGTTGCAGGAACTTTGATGGTTGAACCGACAGAATCGGAAGACAAAGAAGAATTGGATCGTTTCATCGAAGCAATGATCAAGATCCGTTCGGAGATTGCTGCAATCGAAAATGGTCAGGCCGACAGAGAAAATAACTTGTTGAAGAACGCTCCGCACACAGCAGATTGTATCATCAACAAAGAATGGAATTATCCGTATTCTCCGCAAGAAGCAGCTTACCCGCTTGCTTATTTGAAAGAGTGGAAATACTGGGTTCCGGTTCGTCGTGTAGACAACGCATACGGAGACAGAAACTTAGTGTGTTCTTGTCCGAGCGTAGAGAGCTACATGCACGTGGAAGCTTAAAAATCAGTAAACCTTATAGTGAAATCCGTCTTGAGAAATCAGGGCGGATTTTGTATTTCTTGTGAATTATGATGCTGTAGAGAGATTCAATTGTGCAGTAAGAAAATCCAACCGTCTAAGTAACAATTCTATTTTGTATGTTTGTTCTTTAATAGCTTTAACGTTAGTTAATTAAAAAGAGGCTTAAACTATTTTATCCAAACCTAAATTGAACATGATCAAATACCGATACTTACTTTTCATTCTTTTTATCTCGAACATTTTAGGAGCTCAAACAAATTATGGCTCACTTGATAATTCATTCATGCCCAACGATGTGGGTTATTTCAAAAACCATGGCTCCAGTTATACGAATTCACCCAGCAGTGGTGTGAGCGATTTCCATATTCACCCGGATGGAAAAGTAACAGTTAGTGGAAGTTTCGGATTTTATGATGGACATAACCGGCCGCATGTTGTGCGATTGAAACCGGATTTATCGATCGACCCAAGCTTTAGAATGGATTTTGGAATTGCGAGTGGTTCCTGGACCGGGTTATTACTATCGGGAGTTCAATCCACAAATAAAGTAATCATTGGCGGGCGCTTTAATTTTTACTCCGGTTCATCATCCCAATGGCATAACCTTGCAAGATTAAATACCAATGGATTTGTAGATCAGTTTTTTGCTGCAGGAGGAAATAATTCCGGCACAAACGATGATGTTACGGATATGGAATTACAATCAGACGATAAGACCATTATTGTCGGAAGATTCACGAACTATATGGGAACATTTGTAAACCATATTTTAAGGTTGACTGCAGGTGGATCAAAAGATAACACATTCAATGTGGGGTCCGGAATCACAAGCAATTTTATCTCCAGTTACATCAACCGGGTTAAAATCCTGTCAGATGGTAAATTATTAGTTGCAGGTCAATTTACAAGTTGGAATAATCTTCCTTACAAGAATATCGTTCGCTTAAACAACAATGGATCATTAGATACTACTTTTCAGTCAGGATTGGGCCCTTTGGGTATGGTCGAAGCAATACATGAACTTCCGAATGGTAAAATAGCGATCGGAGGAAGTTTTACCAGTTATGACGGGATTTCTTGTCCCGGGTTCTGTATTTTAAATCCGGATGGTACTTTGGACAGTTCATTTTCTTCAGGCAGTGGGTTTTCGGGAACAGTAAAGACAATCTGCGCAGATACGAACAATATTTATGTAGGAGGATCATTTACTTCTTACAATGGAAATAACAGCCCGTATTTTGCTTGTATTTCACATACCGGGACATGGAATCCTGCTTTTGTCAGTCAATTCGATAAGGAAGTACGCGTCATTAAATCACTTCCTGACGGGAGTATGATGCTCGGAGGATTGTTTTATGGATTTGGTGATTATGCCATACACGGATTGGCAAGAATCATGCTGACCGGGGAAATTGATACCACGTTCAACAGGAATACGGGTGGCGGTATTGCGATAGATGGTACTCAGAAATTCGATAATGGAGATGAAATGGTTTTTGGTACAATGGAGTCGTTCAACGGGATTTTAGTACCGTCACATGTTGCTAAAGTTGATTCGGTTGGAACTGTTTATCATGATAATTTCAGAAGTTTACCATTCGAAAGAGTGTGTGATGTTGTTGTTGAATCACCGACTAAAGTACTTATCGGAGGGAAACTAAGAACAGGAACTCCGTTGTCATTTGAACCGATTATCCGCACCGATGAACAGGGGAATATTGACCCTGGTTTCAATTCAGGAATAACTTTCTCAAGTTCACTGGCAATTGTTTACGATATAAAAATGCTTCCGGGTGGTAGTTATATTGTTCTTTATCAAAACGGCAATAACCTGTTTATTTCCAAACTAAATAATGACGGTTCTATTGATAATGGTTTCACGACCTCACAAATGAGTAATTCGTCATTAAATATAGACGTTCTGGATAATGGAAAAATTCTACTTTACGGATCGTCGTTTACCATTAACTCCGGGCCATCAAGAACAATAGTAAGACTTAATACGGACGGTACGGTTGATGCAGCATTCAATTCAGGAGTTGGTGCAAATGACAGAATCTCAAAAGTGAAGGAATTTGACGATGGCAGATTGTTTGTAGGAGGATATTTTACTACCTGGAACAGTTCTCCGCAAAGAGGATACATCGTACTTAACCAGGATGGGACCGTATTCAATGGATTTGATTACCCGTTGAACTATACGCAATATCAATACGTGCAAGATGCTGTTATGCTTGCAAATGGAAAGATCATGATTGCCGGAAAATTTGGTTTGGATACCCTAACATCTCACGGGGTATTACTTCTTTATCCGGACGGGACAGTTGATCAGAATTTTAAATACCGCGTTCTTGATTCAGAATTAAATGGAGAGGTGTATAGTTTGGAAGAAACAGATTCATCCAGTTTTACAATAGGCGGTCGTTTCCGCTCCGTTAATGGTGTTGGTGCAAATTGTATCGAGCGGTTTTCGTACCATTCCTTGCCAATGGTGCATGATACAATCACTGCCTGTGATTCCTTTTCCTGGATCAATGGAGTTACCTATTTTGCAAGTCAGGATTCTATTTATTATTCAACGCCAAGTGCGAATGGTGCAGATTCATTAATTATGCTGAGTTTGATTATAAACTACAGCAGTGATACGACCTTAAATATTGCTGTGTGTGAAAGCTATTATTGGGACATCCCGAATCAAACCTATTATTCATCTCAAACAATCATTGATACCATTCCAAATCATGTGGGCTGTGATTCAATTATTACATTGAACCTAACGATTTATCCGATTTACAATGATACGACAGATGTTACTCAATGCGGATCTTACCATTGGAATCAAACCGGATTGGATTACCAATTATCGGGATATTATTCAGATTCTCTTCAAAGCGTATTTGGATGTGATTCAGTTATAACTCTGAATTTAACGATCCTGAATACAAGTAATACAATCAGTGAAACCAGTTGTGATTCATATCTCTGGCCAATCAACGGTCAAACGTATACTGTTTCCGGTCAATACATCGATACCATTCTGAATGCAGTTGGTTGTGACTCCATCATCACATTGGATCTGACGATCATCCCATCTCTTCCTTTAATTCTTGAAAACACCTTTTCCATGCCTTCCGATGCAAACACTTGTGTGGGTGAAGTGGCAATCGATCTTTCGGGAAATGCAGATTTTGAGTTAAATATCGACAATGGTTCACAAGTCATCACTTCAAGCGGATACAGTTTGGTAACGAACCTTTGTGCCGGAGTACATGATTTGCATGTAACAGACCATTGCGGTGATACACTTTCTACACAAATTGTGATTCCGGTTGATTCCAATTACGTTTTTAACAATCCGTTCATTGATTCGTTGGCAATCGATTCTTTGGGTGTGACAGCGACAAACTGCGATATTTACTATAACTCAATCGACACGGCTTACATCGATTCGATCTGGGCGAACGGAAACACAGTCAACGTAATCTGGAATATCGTTGATCCGAACGGCTCCAATTTTGATACAACCACTTATGTATTGAACAACGGAAGCGGTGTTTATTGGTTGCAATTGAGTGTGTTCTGCCCGAATAAATCAATAGGAGAATACTTCACGGTAACGCAAGCCATTTATTTCAACAATGGTTCGGTTTCCACAGTAGGGTTATCGGATTACAAGCAAACCTTGTTCGAAGTATATCCGAATCCTACGAACAATCAGGTTCATATCTCTTTCTCCGGTTCGGACGCTGAATTGACGGTTTATGATCTGCAAGGGAAAATAGTTTTGAAAGACCGAATCCAAAATCAGGGAACGGTTTCACTGGAGAATTTTGAACGTGGGGTTTATCTCTTTGATTTCAGAAACTCGCAGGGACAAAGTGTGCGGCGAGTGGTGAAACATTAAGTATTTAATAGTAGAAGATGAAAATCCGTCTTGAGAAATCCGGGCGGATTTTTGCTTTCTGATATACCTGATATAATGGAATTTAACTACTTTTGAGAACCGAAATCTATCAACATAACTAAATAACAAATGAATTCATGAAAACCACTCTAATCTCCACCATCCTTTTGATCTTTTTTGCTTCCAAAAGTTTTTCGCAGAATTTGCGAAATGATGATTCTTTCGCCCCATCGATTAATGGATCTTTTTTAGGATCAGGTGTTAATGGGGATATTCGTTCAAGTGTTATTCAACCGGATGGGAAGATAATTATTGCCGGAAATTTTACTACGGTTGATGGATTAAATAGAAATTGCATTGCCAGATTGCTTCCAAACGGAGACATAGACCCTACTTTTGTATCAAGCTTCGAAGCTTTTACAACCACCGTATTTTTGGACATGGCTATCCAGTCTGATGGAAAGATTGTTGTTGTTGGGGGAGTATATCCTTTAGGCAGCGTTGATTTACCTAGTAATAGTCGTGAAATCATGCGATTAAATACAGATGGAACAATTGATCAAACATTTTTACAGACCATTCCATCAGGCGCCTATTTTGGAGTTGAATATTTGAGTTCCGGTAAATTAATAGTATCGGGTTCATTTACAAACGTAAATGGATACTTATATAATTGTATAGCTAGATTAAATACGGACGGGTCACCTGATCTCTCATTTGCTATGGGGACTGGACCGAATAATGTAGCTTGGGATGTAAAGGAAGAAAGTAATGGAAAACTCCTTGTTGCAGGGAGTTTTACTCAGTTTAACGGAATAGCTTACTCCGGAATTGTTCGTTTGGACGCTAATGGAACTATAGATCCAACATTTCTATCTCCGGGGTCCAATTTATTTAACAATACGGATTTTAGGAAAATTGCCATTCAATCGACAGGTAAATATCTTGTATCCGGAAGAACCCAAATGCCCTCTTTAGATTACCGTCCTGTTCTTCGATTTAATACGGACGGAACACTAGATGCAACGTTTAATCCAAATGGGGATTATTATCAATTAGCAGAAATATGTGCCGTTCAAAGTGATGATAAAATCATCGTTGCCGGAGATATCACAAGTTTTAACGGACAACCGGTGGGACATCTTTTCAGATTGAACCCAAATGGAACAATGGATATGACTTTCGCCGCTACAAACATGCTTGACGATATTGTTCGCAGTGTTCAGGTTTTACCCGGAGATTCACTGATTGTAACAGGCGAGTTCGCGAAGTTTGGCTATAGAGGGAGAGCATCTTTTTTCAAAACGAGTCCAAATGGTCAGATTGTAGACAACTTCCCAAATGTGGAAGGGTTTAACAACTCTGTTACCAAACTAAAAGTTTTACCCGATGACAAAATAGTAGCGATTGGTGATTTCACTTATTTTGAACAGTATCCGGTGAATCATATTGAGAAACTTACTGCAAACGGAGAACATGATCCCGGATTTATCAGCGGATCGGGGTTTAATGGAAAGGTAAAAGCACTGTACGTTCAAAATGATGGCAAGCTGATCGTTGGAGGAGAATTTACCAGTTATAACGGGAATAATGCCAACAAACTTTGCAGACTCAATCCGAATGGCACTTTTGATAATACCTATACGGTGACTGTAAACGGAAAGGTCAATGGTATTAAAGAACTTCCTAATGGAGATTACTATCTGGTGGGTGATTTTACGACAGTAAACGGCTCACCGAGAAATCGCATTGTGCAGTTGAATCCGAGTGGTACGATTAACAGTAGTTTTAATGTTGGAACAGGATTTAATTTAGAAGTATATAACCTGGATATTAATAATGTTGGACAATTAGTAGTTTATGGAAATTTCACTCAATTTAAAGGAGCATCAGCTTATAAGGTTGCTTTATTAGATAATCTTGGAAATGTACTTCCCGGAACATCGACTTCTTTAGGAATTGAACCGCAGCATGCTGCTTTTCAAAACGATACTACAATCATTTACGGGATGTACAATTACAATGGTAGCGCAGTTCTTAAGATGGATTTTTATGGAAATGTAGACCAACAATTCAATGATGTTTTTGCATTTTTCAGTGAACAACGATTGAATGCCCTCTCGATTCAAGCTGATGGGCGATTAATTCTTCAGGGAAGATTTCAATATATGGATCAGTTTGGTATCTGGCAAAATTTGTCGATAATAAGAACAAGTCCTGAAGGATTGCCGGAAACTGATTTTCAAACGGGTTATTTAGGCATGGTTAATACGGGTGATTTTCAATCCAACGGTAAATTAGTTTGTGGAGGAAGTTTTTCCGGAATTGGTGTTAATAATCGTAACCGTATTGCACGGATCATTACCTGTGCTACTCATCATGTGCAGGAGGAAAGCAGTTGTTCTTCATATACATGGATCAATGGAATTACCTATACAGCTTCTACCAATACTCCAACTTTTATACTAGAAGGTTCCAATGGTTGTGATTCAATAATACATCTGGATCTTACTATCTTAAATCCGTCTAATTCACAAATTTCAGAAACTGCTTGTGATTCTTTTACATGGCTTATGAATGGTCAAACGTATACGAATTCGGGTCAATATTCTGATACCATTATGAATGCAGCAGGCTGTGACTCAATAATTACTTTAGATTTAACAATAAACCATTCTGCAACCGTTGTTGATATTCAAACAGCTTGTGATTCATTGATTTGGATTGATGGAAATACGTACACTTCTTCAACAACGACACCAACCTTTGTGTTGCAAACTGTTACAAACTGTGATTCAATTGTAACTCTAAATCTAACCATCATCCCATCAATTCCTCTAATAATCGAAAACTCTTTCTCCCTGCCTTCAGACGCAAACTCGTGTGTTGGTGAAGTGGCGGTAACGGTTTCCGGAAATGCAGATTTCGAACTGGATTTGGATAATGGTTCACAAGTCATCACTTCAAGCGGATACAGTTTGATAACGAACCTTTGTGCCGGAATACATGATTTGAAGGTAACCGATCATTGCGGAGATACACTTTCCACACAAATTGTGATTTCGGTTGATTCGAATTACGTTTTCAACAATCCGTTCATTGATTCTTTGGCAATCGATTCATTGGGTGTGACGGCGACAAACTGCGATATTTACTACAACTCAATCGACACGGCTTACATCGATTCGATCTGGGCGAACGGAAACACAGTCAATGTGATCTGGAATATCGTAGATTCAAACGGATCCAACTTCGATACGACCACTTATGTGTTGAATAACGGAAACGGTGTGTACTGGCTGCAATTGAGCATATTCTGTCCGAACAAGTCATTGGGAGAATACTTTGGAGTAACAGAAGCCATTTACTTCAACAACGGCTCGGTTTCCACAGCAGGATTATCAGATTACAAGCAAGAACTTTTTGAGGTTTACCCGAATCCGACGAACAATCAGGTTCATCTCTCTTTCTCCGGTTCAGAAGCTGAATTGACGGTTTATGATCTGCAGGGAAAAGTAGTCTTGAAAGACCTGATCCAAAATCAGGGAACGGTTTCATTGGAGAATTTCGAACGCGGGGTTTATTTATTCGATTTCAGAAACTCGCTAGGACAGAGCGTACAAAGAGTAGTTAAACAATAAAGCATCAATCAAATCATCAGTTTATGAATAAAAACCATTTTATTCTTTTATTGTTCCTTTTTTTGGGACTTCATTTAAAAGCACAAGTTGTTTCAGAACCATTTTGGCGACCAGATCGTGGAATTCTGTCAACTGAAAGTGATACAATAAATAACTTATTGTATGTCGGCGGGAACTTCACAAAGTTTATTCCTCCATCAGAACCAAACGGTTCAAAAGTAAACTTTTCAGGTGAGCCGGATTATTCGGTTGCAAATCCGAATTCGTATGTTTTTTGTTCTGTTTCAGATGGAAACGGAGGATTCTACATCGGGGGAAACTTTACACAAGTGGGAGATAGCATGAGAAGAGCAGTTGCTCACATTGATGCGTCAGGAAATGTAAGCTCCTGGAATCCTGATATTGTCGGCAGCTCTACAACCGCCGTTCGTGCAATTGCTTTGTCGGGTGATTCGTTATTTATCGGAGGTTACTTTTCACAAATCGGAGGAGAAACACGATATAATTTTGCTGCGGTAAGTACGGTAAACGCATCATTGTATAATTGGTCGCCTGCATTTAACGGAACAATCTATTCTCTTGTTTCTAAAAATAACGCCTTGTATGTAGCCGGAACATTTACACATACCAGCGGATCAGTGGTATTTAATAATATCGTTCGTTTTAATATGTCTTCCGGAACTCCATCGAACTGGAAACCGGAACTCACAGGATTTATAAATGAAATGGAAGTTATTGATTCAACAGTTTATATCAGCGGACCGATATTTACAGTGAATGGCGAAAACAGACCTGGTTTTGCAGCCATTTATGAAATCAGAGATTCTTTTGGAACCATCACAGGTGATAGTTTGAGCGATTTGGTGATTTCAACGGATGGAAATTTCTTCGATTTATTAATTAAGGGCGACAGTTTGTTTCTGAGTGGTCAGTTTACAACTTTGAACTCTCAAACACGGGACAATATTGCTTTGGTTAATAGGCACGACGGGCAGGTTTTGCCATTAAGTATCGATGTGGACGGAGACGTTTCTACAATGAATTTAAAAGATTCCATTCTCTATTTTGGGGGGAATTTCATGGCCGTTAACGGATTGCGAAGAGAAAGTTTAGGAGCTTACAATTTAAACTCGTTGTCGGTTACAAATTGGAATCCGGGAGTCGTTTCAGGAACCATTTCAAACATTGAAATTGCAGCTGCGGATATCTATGTATCAGGGTCTTTTTACAGTATAGGAACAAATTACAGAAAGCATGCAGCAGCATTAAACCCTTCAACTGGTGTTCCAACAAGCTGGGCGCCTGAATTTGATGAGAAAGTAAATGTTATTCATGTGAAAGGAGATAAAATCTTTGTTGGAGGAGATTTCACAGAAGTAAATGGAAACACCAGAAATCATTTGGCAATTTTTGATCGGACTACGGGGAATCTTCTACCCTGGAATCCTTCAGTAAATGGGTCGGTTTTTGACATTGCTTCCAATGATTCCATCATTTTTGTAGGTGGTGATTTCTCTCAGGTCGATGGAATTTCATACGGAAATCTGGCGGCATTTAACCCTTCGTCTGAAACGCTTTTATCATTTAATGCCGGATTGAATGATCTTGCAAAATGCTTGCATGTAACGGGAAATTATCTGTATGTAGGTGGAGTTTTCACCAATTCAAATACCTCAAACCGCGATCGAATTGCTCGTTTTGATTTGAGTTCACTGGCGCTTGATTCCTGGAATCCAAGTGTTAATGGTGAAGTGAGATCAATCGCAGAAAATGGGAATCAGATATTGATCGGAGGTCTTTTTACGACTGTGAATTCCACATCACGTAATGGATTTGCGTCGATTCAAAACTCTGCAAGTAATCTGAACTCACTGGATATAAATCCGGATGGATCCATTAATGCAATTTTAAGTTATGGAACGAAGGCATATTTAGGAGGTGAATTCACTACCATTGACGGCCAGCAACGATTGTTCAATGCAGAACTTGATTTGGCTACCGGAAATGTTACACCATGGAATATTTCACCTGCCGGTCCATATGGTGGAACAGCGTCGTTAAGTATTTATGATTCTATTTTAATCATTGGCGGCTCTCTTGATGAACAAGCTTCGGGGCACGTTTTTGGAATTCCTGATTTTTCCAACTTTACTCCGTCTCCTTTTTCTGTGAATGTCTTTACCCACCCGAGTTTCTATAATACGTGTTCAGGAAGCGCTATTATTCAAATTACCGGAGCACCCGGATTTACAACTTCCGTTGATAATAATCCACCCATTTATTCCAATGGAACAATAACAGTTGACTCTTTGTGTGCGGGAATACATAACTTGACGGTGTATGACTTTTACAACGATAGCATTACTCAATATTTTGTTGTTGGTCAGGATTCAGGAATTTTTGTTCTTGATACGATTTCGCTTTCAGGAGTTACGAATTTGTTTGGATTGACGATAGAAAACTGTGATATTGATTATGCAAGTATTGATACTGTTTTCATCGTGAGTTGTACTGTAAGTGAAAATCAACTGATGGTTGTTTGGAGTGTAATTGATTCAGCAGGTTTGCATACCGATTCTACGTATTACGATTTGTATTTTGGCTCTGGCTTCTATTATATTCAGGTTGGCTTTTATTGCCCTTTTAAATCAACGGATAAGTTTTATTCTTATACTCAGTATGTTAATGTTTCGGAAGGGAACGGAAACGTGGCATCGATCCCAGATCCACAGGAAAAAACAAACCGGTTTGCAATCTATCCCAATCCAACCAACAACCAGGTTCGAATCAACTTCTCCGGTTCAGATGCCGAATTGACGGTTTATGATCTGCAGGGAAAAGTAGTCTTGAAAGACCGGATCCAAAACCAGGGAACGGTTTCATTGGAGAATTTCGAACGTGGAGTTTACCTCTTTGATTTCAGAAACTCGCAGGGACAGAGTGTGCAACGGGTTGTAAAGCAATAAGGGATTAGTTAAAAAACACATTTTGGAGATCCGTACGTCAGTCGACGTGCGGATTTTTGTATTTTTGCTCACTCCATTTAACCCCCAGCAATGAAAATCTTGATTATAGACGACGAAAAACTAGCCAGAGAAAACTGTCGAATGGTATTGTCACGGATCGATATCAGAGATCTTGATATACGGGAAGCAGATAGTGTTGCAAGTGCTCTGAAAGAAATTGAAGCCTTTGATCCGGATTTGCTGTTATTGGATATTCAATTGCATGATAAAAGCGGGTTTGATATTCTTCAAAGCATTGCTCCACGCCACATACCAACGATTTTTATTACGGCATATAACGATTTTGCCCTAAAAGCATTTCAGGTATCGGCTTTGGATTATTTGTTGAAGCCGTTTGATCCTTTGGAATTAACGAATGCAATCCTGAAAGCACATAAGCGCATTCAGAATGATCGGATTCTGGAGCAATTAGAAGTATTTCGTCTGCAATTCAAGAGTACCGAATCGAAACGGATTGTATTGAACACCTCAGATATGCTGCATATCGTGGATGTGAGTGATATTACTTATTGCCTTGCAGACGGAGCTTACACTCATTTCTTCTTTGTGGACCGGAAAGAAATTATGGTTTCCAAAACATTGGCTCACTTTGAAAGTATCATCAATAGCAATCAGTTTATACGGACACATCAAAGTTATCTGGTAAATATGCGTCATGTAAGCCAATATGATAAAAGAAACGGTGGTTTTCTGATCTTGCCGCACGGGATAGAAATTCCTGTTTCCACCCGAAAAAAGGAAGAGGTTCTGGCTCATTTTAAAACAAGCTACCAGTAATACAAAATGTAAATTGATGAATCGATGAATCTCTTTGAAAAATCAGACTGCTTGCAAAAAGTGTGTCGTTCAGTAGCAGTTGTTTTGTTTTGCCTTTTTGCAGGTTCTTCCTATTCTCAACCGCCACTGGATAGTTTATTGCGAAAGGTCCGGTATCAGAATGACGATACACTGAAAGCCAATCTTTACTACGATATAGGGATAAGATATGCATTGAAAGACAAAAATATATTTAAGTCTTATGCCGATAGTCTCCAACGCTTATCACGAAAAATAAACTACACCAAAGGAACAGGATTGGCCTATTCTGCCTATGGATATTACTATTGCCTGGAAAAGGATTGGCCTAAAATGAAGGCGAATCTGCAGAAGTCTGACAGTATCTTTGATCAATTAAACGAAACGTCCAGAATAATTACCAATAAAGGAACTTATACCCTTTATTACAGCTATCATAAGGACTTTGACAAAGAACTTCAATTACTGCTTGAGATATTGGCGTTTAGAGAAAAGAACGACAGTAAGCCGGAAGCATCCAGAACATTGGGAAGGATTGGTGTTGTCATGCAGCAATTACAGCGTTACAAGGAGGCTAAGGACTATTACCTGCGTTCGATCCGTGTGCGGGAAGAAATCAAAGATTTTAGCGGGAAATCCCTGATACTCTCAAATCTGGGAGGAATGCTGGCTCAACAGAAATTATTTGCTGAAGCCGAACCCTATCTGCTTGAAGCATTGCGTATACAGGAAACGCTTAAGCAGCAAGGTATCATCCTGACAATTCAGGCGAATCTTGCGCATGTTTATATAGAAACGGGAAAAGCCCGCAAAGGGGTGGAAATGATTGCTGAAAGTGAAACGTATTATGAAAAGCAGAAGGATACATTCAATCTGGTAAAACTGTCGATTCTTAAAGCTCTTGGTTATACCAAACTCAAGGAGTTTGATAAAGCACTTTCAATATTGAAAGAAAAACACCCATGGGTCAAAGGAAATCCCGTTTATGCCATTCAGGAAAGTAATTTGCTTTGGGAATTCTATAAGGTTTACAAAGCCATGGGGAAAACCGATGTGGCATTGGAGTATTTTGAAGAAGCCAATGAAATGCGGGAACAGAATGAGCAGCTGGATGTACAACATGGTATTTCCCGCATGAAAGAGCAGTATGAAACAGAAAAAAAACAGCAGGAAAACGAGCAACTGAAAAAAGAGAACGAATTAAAGGATTTGCAGATCAGCCAGCGCAACTACTTGGTTTTCGGTTCAATTTTGCTCCTCGTATTGATTAGCATTATTGCTTTCATCATGGTTCGAAACAACCAGCTGAAGTCGAAAAATAAAGCGGTAGAAATGGAACAACGTTTGCTGCAAACCCAAATGAATCCGCACTTTATTTTCAATGTGCTTCATGCCATTCATACCTTCATGCTTAAAAAAGATACGGAAGAATCCGGAAAGCTCCTGACTTCTTTTGCCCGCCTGGTTCGATCCATTCTGCAGCATTCATCAAAAGATAGTATTCCGTTGTCGGAGGAACTGAATTGGTTAAGAGATTATATCCGTTTGCAGCAATTGCGTTTCACCGATTCATTTAATTACACGATTGAGATCGACGAACAATTATCGTCCGATAATGTGTTGTTACCTCCGATGCTGATTCAGCCCTTCATTGAAAATGCAATCGAACATGGTTTTCCGGAGTCGGATAAATCGGGAGAGCTGCACATTTCGTATAAAAAGATAGGGGAAGAAGTGGAGATCAGAATTTCAGATAACGGAAACGGATTTTCTACAGATGAAAACCGTGTTCGGGGAGAAAAAAAGCATGAATCCCTTGCACTTCAAATCACAGAAAAACGAATCAATCTCTTGAATAAAAAACGAAAAGGAGCCTTCAAGTTTGAAATCAATTCAAAACCGAAGGAAGGGACAACCATTCTTTTTTCAATTCCCTACCATACACTTTTTGATTGAGATGAAGCCTCTTTTTTAAAAGCAGGATAACGCTTATTTGAAAAATCCCGACGCTTGTCAATTCATACTGATCGAACATCAATATGGGCAATTTACTGGCTGATGTTCTCTTATTTTTGTAGTCAAAACACAAAATATTATGAGATTAATTATTCTATCAATTGCAGTTGGATTATTCCTTGGGTCTTGTTCATCCGAGCCGCCTGTAAAAATCAAAAAAGGAGAAGAGTTTACTTTTGATGAGCAAAAATTGACTGTGGATTTTAAAGCAAGTACCGTTTTGGTAAATGAAGAAGATCAGCAAGTACTTGTTGCACCGGAAGGAAAGATTTACCTGTTAGTAGATGTGAAAGGTGAAAATAGCATGTATTTCGCTTCATTGAAAGAAGGAGATAAAGAAATCGAGAAAGTTGACTTCCTGGTAGCAGGTCCTTTCGTTAGAGAATTGGCGATCGAAACTCCGGATAAAAGCGATTTGTATCTGGTTGATGCCAAAGGAAAATATACGATTGAGATCAAATCTTTTGGCGATGCTACTGCTTCATTGGATGTGACTTTGAAGGACGAAGCGACTGTTAAAGTAAGCGACCGTATGAAAGCATTCATGAATGAGTTTATAGATGGTAGCGGTATTTTGAAAGCTACTAAAAGCTATGTAAAAGAAGGAGTAGATCCATACGACATCGTAACTGAAGATGGAGAATCGATTCTTGGAGATCCAGCAACAGCTGGATTAACAATTACGAATATCAAAGCTGACGGAACGTACGTTTGTTCTACAGAACAATGGTATGAAACAGTTGAAGTAACGTGGGATGGAGACAACATCTCTAAGATTACCACGACTGTTAAATAACAGATTTAAAACCAGCTCTACTAGGGCGCTGTAACTCAACCCAATGCCCGGATCCGTCTTTCTTCCCGATTAGGGCAGGAAGACGGATTTTTTATTAAATCACTTTACATCAATCATACTACAGCTAAAGAATTCACTCGTAATAAATTGAAAATCCGTGTGTCTCCCGATTTTTGTCGGAATGGCAGACGGATTTCTTTTTTATATTCGTGGTATGAAAAACTTGATCATTCTTCACGGAGCTTTGGGTGCTAAAACCCAATTCAAAGAGATCGCAGAGCAATTGAAATCTCATTTTGCGGTTCACAGTTTTGATTTTGATGGACATGGAGCAAAATCGGATGCTTCCGGTGAATATTCCATCGAACGATTTGCGCAGAACCTTCAGGATTTTATGCAGCAAAACGAAATCCGTCAACCACTGATTTTCGGGTACAGTATGGGAGGATATGTGGCTTTGAAATTAGAAAGCCTGCATCCGCAATCATTTGAGAAACTGGTGACTTTAGGAACAAAATTCGACTGGACTCCCGAAAGTGCGGAGAAGGAATCGAAAATGTTGAATGCTGAAAAGATCGAAGAAAAAGTTCCTGCGTTTGCCGGTTATCTGAAATCATTGCACGGAGAAGACCAATGGAAAAAAGTGTTGGGAGAAACTGCTCACATGATGCTGAATCTTGGAAGCAAACCGGCTTTAACAAACGGTGATTTTGCAAAAATCAGTATTCCGGTTCAGCTTCTCCGGGGTTCGAAAGACGTCATGGTTTCCGAAGGAGAGACGAGCACGGTTCAGACACAACTTTCCAATGCAGATTATCTGGAAATAGCTGATTGGCAGCATCCGATAAACCTGATTCCCTCGAGGGAACTGGTACAACAATTGTTAAGTTTGTATCTACCAGGGTAAATTGACGTAACTTTGCAGTATGAAAATCGAAATTTGGTCGGACATCATGTGTCCGTTTTGTTATATCGGCAAAAGACATCTGGAAACAGCGTTAAAAGCATTTCCGGAAGAGCAGGTTGAAATCGAGTGGAAGAGTTTCCAATTGGATCCGGGAATTGTTCCCCAACCGGATAAAAACGTTTACGAATACCTGGCAGAACGCAAAGGAATGTCGGTGGAAGATTCCAAACAAATGCATGCAGGAGTTGTTGCAAGAGCAGCTGAAGTTGGCTTGGATTATCATTTTGAAAAGGCAGTCATTTCCAATTCATTCACGGCGCACCGTCTGATTCAGTTGGCGAAAACCAAAGGATTCGGAGATGCCATGGAAGAAACATTCTTCAAAGCATATTTTACGGATGGAAGAGATTTGAATAACAACGATACCTTGATGGAATTGTCTGTTGGAGTCGGGTTAAATGCTTTGGATGTGAAAGAAGTGTTGGAAAACGAAGAACTCTTTGCACAGGCAGTCAAAAGTGATATCGGTGAAGCGCAGCAAATCGGAGTTCGCGGAGTTCCTTTCTTTGTGTTTGACAGAAAGTATGCAATTTCCGGTGCTCAACCGATCGAACATTTTGAAGAAACGATTCAAACGGTTTTGAATTCGAAATAAACGATTCGGACCAGAAAGAAATAAAAAGCCGGAATGTGATCAAGTCATGTTCCGGCTGTTTTTTATACCTGATTTTGCGCAGCATTAACTTCTGCACATTGGAAATGAATTTATTTCACGAGGAGTTTATGCTTTTCACCACGATTGTTCAGACTCACCCAATACATTCCGGATTCAAAGGATTGTGTATCCAATAAATAAGCTTCTTCCGAATTCAATGTGGTTTCAAAAACGACTTTTCCGAATGCGTTGTAAACGGAAAGAATGGTAATCGGCTCGTCGGAAACGAGAGTCACCAAGCCTTTGTCAGCTGGATTCGGATAAATTTTTACCTGATTCATTCCGGAACTGTTGTTTACCGAGCGAATATCAGATAAATGAAAAGATCCGTTTTGATCCACCTGTTTCAATTGATAATAAGAAATTCCCGGAAACGGATTTTCGTCGAACAATTCATAGTCGATTGTTTTCTGAGAATTCCCTTGCGCCGAAACTGTTCCGATGGAGAACCAGTTTTCCCCGTCAGTTGATTTGAGTACATCGAAATAACTGCTGTTGTACTCACTAGCCGTTTGCCAGGTCACTGTAACCTGTCTGCTTTCCAACTGAGCATCAAAACTCACCAATTCCACAGGAAGCGGACTCACCGTAAAATCTTTGGTTGCAAGCGTGTAATAACCGTCGAGAGAAAGAACCTGATTCGCGAAAAAGATCTGATCTCCGACAATGGAATTGGCACTTGCAACTTCTGTCCATGCACCTGTTTGTCCTGCACGATAAACCAAAATATAGTTGGAAGTAAGCCCCAGATTGACACCTGCCATTCCTGCATCACTCATGTCGAACGTCATGCCGGTGACGTTTGCAGCACCTGTGTTCGTAACATCAATGTACCAAATGCGCTGCCAGCGGGAAACATTTGTACCGCTTATTCCGGCAATGTCGGTTGTGATTTCGCTGTTTGCAGGAGAAGTGTGCCCCGCCAGAATGTAATCATCGTTGTCTTGCCCGGAAACCGAGCGGATTCCAAGTCCGGCACAGGTAGAAGGATCGAACTGAGGATTTGAATTCCCGCTGGCATCTCGTCCGATTCCGGCTACGTTTCTGTCGTAATTTCCGTTTGCGGGATTATCTCCGGCATAAAAATCATTGGAACTTAACGGAATATCGTATTTGGCAGACAAGTGATTATTGATAATGATGCGTTGTGCATCGTTCACTTTTGTGCGGTACATGATAATCTCCGAAATGTATCCGTTGAATGCACGCGGATCGCCCAAATGAGTTGCACCGACCAATAAAGGCGAACTTTTATCTGCAATTGCCGAACTGCTTTCTGCTGAAGTCGTTTGAAGCTGTTCCTGATCAAAAATCATAGAACGCTGCGCTGCTGTCAAATTTCCGTCATAGAAAATATCGTAAATCTTGTTCGTGTTGACTGTGCTCACAACATTATTGGAAAAACGGTTGTTGTCGTTATCAATATCTACAAATAGCCTGTTTCCCGTATAAAAGAAGAGCATGAAAGCTTCTTCGTTTCCAACATTGTTGCGTTTACTGATAATGGCTTGAGCATCTGAAAATCCTTTCATCCGGGTTACCGTGAAAAAGCTGTATCCGCTTGTATTGTCAAAGATGGGATTATCAGGAGTGGTAAAATAATCGTTCTGACCGGATGATGCTGCATTGTCAAATTCGATGGCAGGAAATCCATTCATCAACGAACTCACAAATAAAGGCTGCTGAACAGCGGTTGTCTGACCCAGAACAACTCCGTTTCCGGATTGATCCGTCCAGGTGGAAACCGCAGAACCATTTGTTGTTGTACTTGTTCCGGCATCAGCTTTCAGCCAGAGTACATTGGTTGCAGGAGTTCCTACTCCGGCTGGTCCCGTTTGTCCGATTGAAGTAAATGCAGTTAAAATTAGTGATGGAAATAAAGAGAGCGTTTTGTTCATACACTATGCCAATTTGTTATTTTATGGAATAGTGATGGAGAGAGAAAATGATCCGGCAAAGTTAAATCAAAATCCTGATTTGGAGTCTTATAAAACACCTTTAATGAGCCAATTGGGAGATTAAATTACTATGCGCGCATTGTGAGTGAGAATTAAGCGTTTCGCGCTTCGAATTAACAATTGAAAAAGAACCGATTGACTTGTCAGGTTTAATTTTATCTCCCACTCCAGAACCATTCGATATTACCCAATGCACTCGAAATCAGGAGTCCCAACAGGAATATAATAAGGATAACTACAAGAACTCCAATTAAGGCTTGAACAAAAGTGACACCCGGCATTGAAGCGAGCAAAAAGATGAATCCTATAACTCCTCCTATAATAAGCACCCACTCAAAAAATTCTCCCCAATCGAAATCCCTGCTTTTGTTTACTGAATGTTTGTACTGGTTCTTTTTTAGTGATTTGCTCATCAGGGATTCGGAAAAATGTGTTTCAATGGAGATTCCGGTCCGAATCCGGTTAACAGCGGGTTTTATTTTTGACTTCCAGAAAATGGATTTGATTGCGGGAATCATTTTCTCATTCGTACTATCAGAAATTAAATTCTCCTTCTTTTCTTGTACAGGGATATTAATAATAGAATCCGAACTGATTTTTTCCGGCTCATTTTCCTCTGGTTCATCAAGCGACTGGATCTGATGATGTGAATCGGATCCCCGAGATGGTTTGCGGAATTCGACATGAAGACCTTTGGAATAAAGACGTCTTTCCACCGAGCAGGAACTTAATGCTATCAGCGAGGAAAGAAATATGGTGATTCGTTTACGCATCGTTTTTTTGAACGAAGCTAAAAGATCCTCACAGAAAAGAAGTGGCGCTTATTGCCATTCGATTCAAGACAGTTGCGAAAATCCGTACAAGAGCAAGCGAAGCTTGCGATCATGTAACAAACGTTAGTGCAGTTACCCTAATGCGTAGCTTGCGAAGACCGAGTTAAGCAATTTGTTATTGCTTAGTACGAGGGATAGATTCCGGCTTGCGATCACGTAACAAACGTTAGTGCAGTTACCTGATAATTTTTCTCAGATCAGATTACTGCGCCAGCCACAAGGTCGGATTGATCCGTTGAACGGTTCCTTCAACCACCTGATGAATCTCAAAATGAGCGGTAGATAAATTGCCTTCTTCATCGGACAACAAGGAACCGATCGATTGTTTTGATCCGACTTTGTCTCCTACCGAAACATAAGCTTCCTGAAGATTACTGTAAACCGTGCGGTAAGCACCGTGTTTGATAATGACCACTTTTCCTGCTCCCGGGATGTTGAGCACACTGGTTACTTCACCGTCAAAAACAGCCCGTACCTGAGAGTTTTTCGGCGCACCGATATCGATTCCGTTGTTGTTCGTAAAGACATTCGGAAGCGTAGGATGTGCGTTTTTCCCGTAGCTTTCCGTAATGGATCCTTTGGCAACCGGCCAGGGCAATTTCCCTCTGTTCGATTCGAAATTCTTGCCCAGAGCAATGTTTTCCTTTGTATCCGTAAAAGCAACTTCTTTTGCAGGAGCTGTTGTGGTGGTCGTTGTTTTTGGAGTAGATGCCGTTGAAGTACTTTTTGCCGCAAGAGCTGCCTTTCTCTCAGCTTCTTTTTTGGCTTTCGCTTCAGCATCCGCAATTTCCTTCTCAATCGCCTGCTTGATTCTGCGTTTCAATTCTGCCTTTTGACGTTCCTGTTCCTTCATTTCCGCCATCAAAGAACTTTCATCTTTGCGCAGTTTTTCCAATGATTGCTGTTTCGCAGACTTGTCCTTTTCAATTTGCTTTTTTTCAACGATTTTTTCCTCAAGCAGGGTCTTTTTGTGTTCTTTTTCCTTGCTGATTGTGTTTATCTCTTTGTGAATCGTTTTTTCATTTTGAAGAATCACCTTAAACTGCTTTTGCTGAATTTCGGAAAGTCGTTTGAGGTAAGACGTTCGCTTCACTGCTTCAAAATAGTTTGAAGAGGAAAAAATGAACATCATTTTGGCGGATTTGTTCCGGTGTTTGTATGCGTAGATTAACAGCTTCTTATACTGTTCTTTCAAAAGCACGAGGCGTTTTTGGAGTTCCTTGATCTGTTCTCCCTTGGAGGAAATGGTCAATTCGGCACTTCTGATCTGATTGTCAAAATTCCGAACCAGCAACTCGCGGTTTTTTACCTGATTTTCGATTAATTTCAGTTCATTCAGAGAAGTTTCGGTTCCTTTTTTGACTTTATCCAATAGCGATTTCGTCGTGGAAAGTTTCTTCTCCAGCTTGTTTTGTTCTGCTTGCAGCTGATCACTTTTTTTCTGAGACCAGGTGACGCTTGTGCAAGCCAGTAGAACCGTAAACAGACTATTTTTCAGAACTGCAGTTGCCATATTCTTCCGGTATTACAAAGTAAATTTCCTGAGGAGTATTTATTTCTGTTTTATCGTAATCCATAGTTAGAACGATATGATTCCGTGCGGTTACAATATCGATCACAACTTCTTTTGGAAGCAGATAGGTATCAACAGTATCGCGGCTGAAATAATCTACCGAAATATGCGTAGTATCTTCCGGACTGTCAATGACCAATCGGCTGATGCTTTTTAAGGAAGGATGAATAAAATAACGAATCATTACCTCATCTTCGCCGTCTTCATTTCCGTTTCGATCTCTCCGCGGATTGTTGATATTCTCTTTCTCGTGTTTGTTTTTGTTTTCCTTCTTAATAATCCGCTTCCGATGCGACGAAATAACGTAATTGGAAGGATCATTGATCTGGAAGTACTTTTGAGTAGTATCGTACGCAACCGGTAATCCAAGCAGCAATTCCTCAATATTCCGGTAATCGAAATCAACCCCGAAGGATTCCTTGATATAGCTCATGGTTGTCCGGATGGCACATTTATCCTTTCTGTTGGAAATCAACAAGGAATCACGTCGGATAATGGAATTCACAATTGGAATTCCGGCAAAGGTGATCATCGGGTTGATGATGCTGTCTTTGATAGACCGGATAGAAGTCTTGAAACTGATTCTGCGGTTGGTATCCGAAAAATGACACTTGATCTTAGTATAAAACGAATTGGGTCTGATATCGGAAAGACTGTCCATTACGTGAGTTAACTCGCTGGTTTTTCTTTTCTCAAGTTTGATCGGTTTTTGTTCCACAGGTCTTCGTGCACAGGAAGCAAGAATGACGAATACAACAAGACCTAACCATTTAATATTCCGGATCGACATACGTTTTTGATTGAATTTTTTTGCTTAATGATTTGTTCTTTGATCCAAGTGAAAGTGCTTTTTTCCATAATTCGAGAGCCTTGCCGGAATCTCCTAACTTAAAGAAAGCGTCACCCATGTGTTCGATATAGTTTTTGTTTTCTTTTTCCAATTCGTCGGCAATGGTGAATTGCTCCAAAGCCTGTTTGAATTTTCCCTGTCTGAAGAGCACCAATCCTTTCGTGTCGTGATAAGGCGCCTGGTTTGCTTTGCTGTCGATGATTTCGTTAATCAGTTTTTCAGCCTTCTCCAGATCCATATTTGCCAATGCCAGACGCATGGCGTAATTGTTCTTGGTCAGCAAATTGGAAGGATAAATGCTGATCGCTTTGTCGTAAGCTTCGGCACCTTCCTGATTTTTTTTCAATCCGAAAAGCGCATCTCCTTTTTGTGCATAGAATTCCGATTCAACGGCCGGATCATTCACAACCAATTCTTTCCCCATGTCTGCAGCATCAATTGCTTCCTGGAATCGATCCAATTGAACACAGGCAATGGTATAAAGCAACTGCACATTTGAAATAGTCGGGAAGAGGGCACTGCAAGCGCGCGCATCTTTATACAGATCATCGAATTTCAACAATTCATACTCCAGAATCAATACCTGATTCCAGATTGGAAATTTCGTTTCTTCGAATTTGAGAGCCGTTTTATAGGCTTCCAAAGCAGCTTCTTTTTCGTTGTTGCGCAATAACAGATCTCCCTTCACAGAATATCCTTTTGCGTTATTCGGATAATTGACAATCAGCAAATCAGCCAACTCGATCAGTTCTTTGTCAACAATGACTTGTTTTTCGTAAATATCCAAAATCAAGGACATTTTAGTGTCCAGATCAATGTCTGTTCCCTGAAAAGCGGCTTTGAAGTAAGTGTAAGCTTCCGTTTTGTTCATTTGGCGGTAATACAAATCTCCCAAAGCCAGGTTTGCGCGTGCGTTTGTCGGATCGTTCTTCACCAATTCCACCAACATGGATTGTGCTTTTGAAATTTCGCGCTTGGAGAAATAATAATCCACCAGTGTTCCGATCAGACTCAGATCATCCGGATAAACTTCACGTGCTTTGTGAATCTCGGCAAGTCCTTTTTCCTCCTGTTTCAAAGAAACATACAACTCAAATTTCTGGATTGACAAATCGGGTAAAACACCCAATTGATCTTCCATTTTTGTCAAGGAGTTGATTGCATCCATCTGGCGACCCAAACGCTTCAATATTTCTGCGTGGGCGAACAACCAATCAACGTTTGCCGGTTGTGCTTTCACCATTTTCGCGAAGCATTTCTCCGATTCCACAAACTTGCCCTGATTGTAATACATGTAACCCAATTCCTGCGTGTACCAGATATTGTCCGGGTCCAGTTTGCTGGCAAGTTCCGAGTATTCGGAAGCTTTGGTTTTATTATCCATTTGCAGGTAACACTGACTTAAACCGAAAGCTGCCGCATCATCCGTTGGGCGCATCACCAAACACGAATCAAATGCCTGAATAGCATTAGCCGTTTGTCCCTTTACTTTGTAGCGAATGGCATTGTGAAAAGTCTGAATATAAGCCAGATCCGGTTTAGAACCTGGTTTTTCAGAAGTAACAACTTTCTTTACTACACAAGAAGTGAAAGAAAGAGCCAAAGCACTGATGTAAAGGAAATATCTCATTAGCTGATAATTGAGTAATCACTTAAGCTCAAATCCCGAGCCAAACCTTTGTATTTTGAATGAGATCCCAACATGGAGTTATGCATATTTGCGTCAACGATGATGGAATAATTCTGTAAAATACTGTTTTTAATGATGGAATTAGTTACTACTGAACCTTTTCCAAGAGAAACGTGAGGACCTACCACAGAGTTTTCAATGATGACATCTTTCCCCACATAACAAGGAGGAATAATCACCGAATTCAAAACTTTTGCAGAATCATCTACCATATCGATACCTTTTTCCTGGTCGTATTCCAACACACGCTGATTGGTAATAACGGTCACTTCTTTGTTTCCGCAATCCAGCCATTCGTCTACTTCACCCGGTTTAAAACGCTTACCTTTTTCGGTTAATCTGCGCAAAGCATCGGGAAGTTGGTACTCGCCGCTCTTTATGATGCCGTTTTCTACCAAATAGTTTAATTCATCTCTTAAAGCTAAACCATCTTTGAAGTAGTAAATACCGATCATGGCCAAATCAGACACAAATTCTCTGGGTTTTTCAACGAAATCGATAATGTCTCCATTTTCGTTCATTTTTACCACTCCAAAGTTACTTGGGTCTTCAATCTGTTTTACCCAAAGAATTCCGTCTGCGTGAGGATCAATGGTAAAGTTTGCACGGAAAAGCGTATCTGCGAAAGCGACAACAACCGGTCCGTCCAATAATTTTTCTGCACACAATACCGCATGAGCAGTACCAAGTGGTTTATCCTGATAAAAGATTGTTCCTTTTGCTCCCAGTTTCTCAGCAACTTTGATCAATTCATTTTCAATCTCAATTCCGAAGTCACCGATCACAAAACCGATTTCTTCGATCGGTTCATTACAAACTGCCGCAATGTCTTCCACCAAACGGTGCACGATCGGTTTCCCGCCAACAGGCACAAGAGGTTTCGGAACTGTTAAAGTATGTGGTCTTAATCGGCTACCACGCCCCGCCATTGGAACGATAACTTTCATAGTATGATTTAATTTTTTCCTGTACTTCCGAAACCACCATTTCCGCGGTTGGTTTCCGAAAGTTCATCCGTTAGTTTTAATTTTGCCTGCACAAAAGGTGCTACAACCATCTGAGCAACACGTTCACCATGTTCAATGATGACATTTTCATTGGATAAGTTAATCAACAGCACACCGATCTCGCCGCGATAATCCGCATCAATGGTTCCGGGTGAATTGAGTACCGTAACACCTTGTTTGAATGCGAAACCGCTTCTGGGTCTGATCTGAACCTCATAACCACTTGGAATTTCCAGGTACAATCCGGTTGGAATCAACCTGCGTTCCAAAGGTTTTAAAGTCACGGATTCACTCAAAAAAGCACGAATATCCAAACCGGCAGAATCTACTGTTGCATATTCGGGCAATTCATTTGTTGACTTATTGATAACCTTGATTTCCATAACTTATTTCTGATTGGGATCTTTGATTACTGCGTAACTGATATCCATCACATTTTGAGCACTCTGCTCCGTAATTCCTTGTTCAAACGTGAAGGTATAAGCTCCTTTCTGAGGGAATTTCCGGTGTTTGAAGTAAACGGTATTTTCAACAATTGTTCCTGAAGTTTCACCGATCCACGAACCATCGGGATTGGCAATTTTCATTTCAATCGGTTCCCGGCCTACCTGCCCTTTGGGAGTTTTGGAATGAATGAAAAACCACAGGTTATTGTAGGCGTAATCTGTCGTTGTACGAACGGTAATCTGAATGGTGTAAAAAGAACTCGTATCAGGAATCTGAACCTTGAAAACGGGTTTTACATTCTGTTCCCAGGCATTATTCTTGAACGAGTAAGATTTATTGTAAAGCGGCGCATCCCCACATGAATAGAGAAGAACCATCAAACCAAGAATCCAACTATTTTTCAGTGCCTTCATTTCCTCCGTTGTTTTTTCGTGGTGGTCTACGACGATTATTTTTCTTTTTAGCCGGATTCGGATTTGCCTGAGCCGAAGGATTTCCCCCATTAGCTGCAGCATCAACAGGTTTGTTTTGCTGTTGCGGTTTATTCTGCTGATTCTGAGGTTTCGGCTTGTTCTCCTGCTTCGGTTTGTTTGCCTGCTGAGGCTTATCCTGTTTCTGAACCGGTTTCGGAGCTGCAACAGTTGCTTCTCCTTCAGCACGCGGACCTTTCGGCTTTTTCTTCTTGCGTTTCTTGTTTTTACTGAACGTATTGTCGAAACGATTCAAAGAATCCTGACCTACCACATTATCATAATCAGGCTCTTTTCGGGCTACCTGAGCAGATGTATCAAAATCTTTCAGATCCATCGGTTTTTTCCCGGTCTTGTTGACTTTGATGATGTCCTGAACGCGTTCCGGTGAAAGTGCCACAAGACCTACTCCGATAGAAGCTTCGCCTTCATACATGTACCACAATTGTCGTTTGAAAACATCCGTTTTAATGTGGAAAGCAGTTCCTTTTTCGGTTTGCAGTTTCACATCCGTGCTCGGGAAAGATTTGATCGCTTCCAGATACATGTCCAACTCGTAGTTCAGACAGCACTTCAGTTTTCCGCATTGTCCGGCTAATTTTTGCGGATTCAGCGATAATTGCTGATAACGTGCCGCAGAAGTGGAAACAGAACGGAAATCTGTCAACCAGGTTGAACAGCACAATTCTCTTCCGCATGATCCGATTCCGCCCAATCGCTGAGCTTCCTGTCGGGAACCGATCTGACGCATCTCGATACGAATCTTGAATTTATCAGCCATATCTTTGATCAGCTGACGGAAATCAACACGTCCTTCTGCGGTATAATAAAATGTTGCTTTGGTTAAATCTCCCTGGTATTCCACGTCGGAAATTTTCATTTCCAAACCAATGTTTACGGCTAAAGTACGAGCCTGAAACATCACTTCGGATTCCAAAGAACGGGCCTGAACCCATTTATCGATATCTTCCTGATTTGCAATACGCAAAATCTTCTTGGTCTCCATTGGCTTTAGGCCCGGAGCCTTCTTCTTGACCTGAATTCTGGCTAATTCACCTACTACGGAAACAACACCCACATCGAAACCCGGGCTTGCTTCTACAACTACCACATCACCTACTTGAAGTGAGAGGTTTTTCGCATTTCTGTAAAACGTCTTGCGACTGTTTTTGAAGCGAATTTCAAGTATATCGTAAGGAGCCTGACCAGCTGGAAGTTGCATATTTGCCAACCAATCAAAAACACCTAGTTTATTACATCCACCAGAACTACAGGTCCCATTATTTTTACAGCCGCGAGGTGTACCACCACCGCTACTACACGAGGAACATCCCATAGTTTTCTAATTTGATGTAAAAATACTAAAATTAACAGTTGCTATTTGCATTTTTCGACGGACTTCACAACAGTGTTTTGTGAATAGTACGAAAAGACCAAGAAATTGCTTGGTTCTAGCTAATTTGAATGAAATAATTTAACTTCGAGATAATTTTTTACTACTTAATTTGATTTTTATGGGTCACAAAATTTTCGTTTTAACAGCTTTACTTTCAGGCTTGCTTGCATCGTGCAACTTCAATAATGATAAGAGAAAATCATTTGATGATGTGGTGGTGTACAATGATTTTATCGTTGATCATATCAATGCGTTGGACTCTGCTTATATTCTGGCTTTGGACACAGATCAGGGAATTGATGTGTGTATGAGAAAATGTGATTCACTGGTTCGTTTATGCGATCAGACGACGAAAGATTTCATGGGAATTCAACCTTTCAAAGGAGACAGTTCTCTTACCATGCAGGCGCTTAAATACACGCAGTTCATGAAAAACAACGGTGATAAAGAGATCAAAAACCTGTTGAAGCTGATCGATGATTATCAGAATGCCGATTATGATGCGCAGGAAGCAATGGCAGGTGAAATTGAGAAATCTGCAAACCGGATTGACATGCGTTACGACGAGGAAATCAATAAAGTGGATAAAGTTCAGACGAAATTATCTCAGAAATACAACTTCAGAGTCTTGAAATAATGTTTTCAGGCAATCAGGCTTTGTGAATGAAGCGCATAACCTGAAAACACAACTGGGTAAAGAGCAGTTTTCCAAAAGCGTTCCGGTCGATGTGATAATGGGCATCGTTGAAGATTTCCATGAAATCAATCACGTTATTGTTTGAAATGAAGCGCGCAAAATTCGCCAGAAAGGCAGCTTCCTCCTGAGAAACCCGGGTAAGCATGTCCTGCGTGTAGTTTTTCAGCACGCTCTGACGAACCATGTGCAAAGCATATTGAACAAACTGTTTTTGTCCTTCACGGGAAAGTGCAGAAACCTGTTCCGTCCAGTCCAGCATGGCATTTACATCTTTCTTAAAGCAAACACGCATCAGCTGAATGAACAATTCCCGGAACAAATTCGCTTCGGATTGATCTCCCATGATTTGCTGTGCATCAATCAGGTTTCCATTGCTTCTGGCTGCAATACTTTCCGCTAGCTGACGGCCCACACCGCTTCGCTCAACTACCTGTTGGATAATATCCATCGGATAAGAAGGAATGCGTAAAATCTGTGTTCTGGAAAGAATCGTTGTCAAGAGTTTATCCGGACTATCCGTAACCAGCAAAAACAGGGTTTTAGCAGGTGGCTCTTCCAGGATTTTCAGCAATTTATTGGCACAGGTCGGATTCATTTCTTCCGCCATCCAGATAAGCATGATTTTGTATCCGCCCTCATAGGATTTCAGCGAGAGTTTTTTCACGATCTCCAGACTTTCTTCCGTCCCGATAATCGGCTTTCGCTCCTTGTCGTCCATTCTTTTGGTCCAGTGATACAAATCGAAAATAGGTAGTTCCTGAATTTGTGCTCTCCAAAGAGGAAGCAACGAATTGGTTGTTTTCGAAATGGTTTGAACCGTCGGAAAAGAAAAATGCAGATCGGGATGCTGTAAATCCGATACTTTCTTGCAAGAAGGACACGTTCCGCAGCTGTCGTTTTCCTGTTTGTTTTCACAAAAGATGTACTGCACAAAGGCTAAAGCCAATGGAAGGGCTGCGTGTCCGGATTTTCCTGCAAAAAGTTGGGCATGGCTGATTTTTCCGCCTTTGACCTCTTCAATCAAATGCGCTTTTATCTCTGCTTGCCCCGGTATTGAATTAAATTGCACCGGATAAAGTTAAGGGTTCTTGTACAACAGGATGTAAAAAAGGCATAAAAAATGTTGGAAAACGAAACAAAGTCGTTACATTGTATTTATAAAAATCAACATTATGAGAGCGTTATTTTTAATTGTCGGATTTTGTTGCTCCTTTTCTGTTCTCTTCGGACAGGAAGTTAAGATGACTGATGAATCAGTGTCTTTTTCAGTGGGAGTCAAGAATGCTATTGTAGCGAATATTCCTTTTGGAAAAAGAGAGGCTGTGGAAAAGCAGTTGAAATCGGAATTGAAAAGCTGGAAAGGAAAGGTTGTTGTCAATGGTGATGAGTATCAGGTTGTTCAGGGAAGACATAAAATCTTCGGAGAAAGCCATGTGAACGTTTATGCGAAGATCATTGAAACGGTCGACGAGATCAAAGTTGCTTTTGTAGTAGACAAGGGTGGGAGATTCATGACCAACGGAGAAGATCCGGTCGAATACAAAACCATTTGGGAAAAAGTGAAGAAATTTGGCGCGGCTTCAGGTTCTGCGAGTATCGCGATGGCGGTTGATTCTGATCAGAAAATCCTGAAGTCTTTAGAAAAAGAAGAAAAGAAAATTAAAAGCGAAATTGAAAGTTCCAAAAAGGACATTGAGAATGCTCAGAAGAAAATCGAGGAATCCCAAAAGAAAATTGATGCCAAGCAAACAGAACTGACGAATAAGCAAGGGGAGATTAAAACTCAGAATCAACAGATTTCAAATCACAAGAGCAATGCTAAAAAGCTAAAGTGAGCTGAAAAGATTACATTTAGACGCGACAATAACTAACACATATACTAAATACAACATGAAACAATTAACACTAATCGTTGCAACATTATTAACTACTTGGGTAGTAGGTCAGGAAGTAAAAACATCCAATGAAAGAGTCAGTTTCTCTCACGGAACATTCGATGCAATTGTAGTAACAATCCCGTATGCGAATAAGGATGTTATTGAAAAAGAACTGAAATCCGAAATGAAGGACTGGGGAGGAAAATACAACAGTTCGAAAGATGAATACTCCGCAAAGCAAGCCAAAATCAAAGACATGGGCGACAAGTACTTCGACGGATATGCAAAAATTATCCAAAGTGGTACTGACATCAAAGTGGCTTTTGCCGTTGACCTGGGTGGAGCCTATTTAAATTCAGGTGAACACCGCGATCAGCATAAAATCATCGAAAACCGGGTTAAAAAATTCGGACAAACTGCTTCCAAGGAAAGTGTGAACGGGATGATCGAACTGGAAACCAAATCGTTGAAAAAACTGAACGGGGAGAAAGAAGATTTGCAGAAAAGCATCGAAGATTCTAAAAAAGACATCGAAAGCTACAAGAAAAAGATCACTGAGGCAGAACAAAAAATCAAAGATGACGAAGCTGCAACTCAGAAAAAAGAAGGAGAAATCGTAGCACAAGCGAAGAAACTGGAAGAAGTTCAGGAACTTTTGAAAAAGATTAAATAATCTTCAATAGGTAAGAATATTCTGCTGGGACGCGATGCATCGCGTCCCAGCAGATCTGCCTCAGACATTTTCTTTTTTATACCTTTGGCTCCATGAAAATTTTGGTTGTCCGGTTTAGTTCAATTGGAGATGTTGTACTGACAACTCCCGTTGTTCGCTGTTTGAAGGAACAATTAAAAGATGCGGAGATTCATTACATCACTAAAAATGCATTCAAATCGGTCCTGGAGCAAAATCCGTATATCGACCGGATCATCACCATCAACAAATCCGTTGATGAGGTAATTGATGTGTTGAAACAGGAACACTATGATTTTGTAGTTGACCTGCACCACAATGTCCGGACGCTGCGCCTGAAAAGAGCTTTGAAAGTCAAATCCAGCGCTTTTCCGAAAAAGAACTTTTCCAAATTGCTTCTTACGACCTTTAAAATTAACCGTATGCCGAAAGTCCACGTAGTGGATCGCTATTTCGAAGCGGTGAAAATGCTCGGCGTAAAAAATGATTTGAAACCCTGTGATTTTTATTTGTCAGAAAGCGACACCGTTGATTTGTCGTCCTACCATCTGACTGAAAAGAACTTTGTTGCCATTGCAATGGGAGCTCAATTCGCAACCAAGCAAATGCCTGTTTCATTGATGGCAAAAATACTTGGTCAGATAGAAAAACCAATTGTTTTGCTTGGCGGCCCTACTGATTTGGAGCGTGCTGCCGAATTAACTTCTTTGCTTGAAAACAGGCAAGTGCTTAATTTATGTGGTCAGTTATCCCTCAGACAATCTGCTTTTATGACCAAAACCTGCAGCAAATTGCTGACAGGAGATACCGGATTGATGCACATTGCAAGCTGTTTCGAAACTCAGATTGTGAGTGTTTGGGGAAATACCGTTCCGGATTTCGGGATGTATACGTATGCACCTCAGAACCGCTCGTTGTATTCCATTCATGAAGTAACGGGATTGTCTTGCAGACCTTGCTCGAAGATCGGATATAAGGAATGTCCGAAAAAGCACTTCAATTGCATGAATCTGCAGAATGCCGAAACAATTGCATCAGATTTAAATTCCCCCTTTGGAGAAGGATAGTTTACTGATTTAATCAGTAAACAACTTTCTCAATTCAGTAGCATCCTTCGGACTCATTTTCTTCGCCAGAATCAATGCCAGCTGCTTTCTTCTCAAAGCACCTTCAAAACGCTCAATTTCCTCTTCCGTTTCGGGAACAAGTTCAGGAACCTGAATCGGTCCGCCATGTTGGTCAACAGCCACAAAAGTGTAGATCGCCTCGTTGGATTTACTGAGTTTTCCGGTGATATTATCTTCCACAAAAACATCTACGAAAACCTCCATGGAAGAATTGAACGCCCGGGAAACTTTCGCCTCCAGAGTTACAATCGATGCGTGATTGATCGGGGAATTGAAACTAACATTGTTCACATTTGCCGTCACGACCACTCTTTTTGAATGTCTGTGGGCAGAAACGCTCGCAATTTCATCCATCCATGCCAACAATTGACCTCCGAACAAATTTCCAAGTGTATTGGTGTCATTTGGCAGAACAACTTTCGTAGTAATAGCTAGTGTTTCCGACGCTTTTCTAGACTTCATCTTCGATTTTTCGGTAAAAGTACACTAATTTATTTCCGTGTGAAGATTTTTAAAATTTCTTCTGTTATAAAAAGCCTTACTATATTTACAAACTTCAAAGTGAATTATGGAAAAACTCATTCAGGAATTTTCGTCCAACATTAGCGAAGCTCTCGAAATTGCGGCTAAGACAATTTTTGCGAAACCCAATAATGACATAAGAAATATTGTGATCTGCGGAATGGGTGGTTCAGGTATTGGCGGCAAGATTGTTTCTCAATGGGTTGAAAGTAACTGTCCGGTTCCGGTTTTGTCTATTCAGGACTATGAATTGCCTGCGTTTGTTAATAAACACAGCTTGGTGATAGGTTCTTCCTATTCAGGAAACACGGAAGAAACCTTGTTTGCTTTGGAAGACGCGAAACAAAAGGGTGCAATGATCATCGGAATTTGTTCCGGAGGAGCTTTGGAAACCTTCTGTAAAACGAATAACTACCAATATGTCATTGTTCCGGGAGGAAACCCGCCAAGAACAGCTTTGGCATTTTCATTGGTTCAGCTGTGTAATATCTTCCTTCAATTCGGATATGCACAGAACACAATTCTGAATGAAATCTCCAATGGAAAAAATATCATTGATTCTGAGTTAATCCATATAAAGTCTGAAGCGATGCGCGTAGCGAAAGAACTTCAGAAAAGAACAGTTGCCGTTTATGCGGGTTCTGCATACGAAGGAATTACGATTCGTGCAAAACAACAATTGAATGAAAATTCAAAAGAATTGTGCTGGCAGCATGTTATTCCTGAAATGAACCACAACGAACTTGTCGGATGGGGTGGAGGAGACAACCGGTATGCGTGTTTGTTTATCCAAACCGGAGATTTAACGATGCGCAATCAAAAGCGATTCGATATTTCGGTAGAACGCACCAGGTCGAAAACAGATAAAGTAGAGATCATTGAAGCAAAAGGAGCAACAATCGTAGAAAAAAGCATTTATCTGATTCATTTGATCGACTGGATTTCTTTATATCTGAGTGATTTGAAGCACGGAGATCCGATCGAAATTGAAATCATTGATTACCTGAAAGGCGAATTGGGGAAAATAAAATAGAACTACTTCAAAAGCTGACTGAGTGAAGCCAAAGTCAGCTTTTGATAACTCATAAAAAAAGGTACACTGAGCGGAGTCGAAGTGTACCTTTTTAATTTTCAATTATTGCATTAGTCTACAAACTTCCCGCCGGCGTATACCTGAAATTCGAAACCGCGATCATCGTGAACTTCAAAATTCACTTTCACCTTCGCGCCTAAGTATTTGTCAGGTTCGCTGTATAGAATATTGATCAGCTGATCTTTGTAATCAAGTCTCAGAGCAGTTGTAAATCCGTTCGGATCATCAGGCCCCAGAATCACATAACTAAACATATCCTGGTGCACAAAGCCTTGGAAAGTAGTCGAAAACTCTTTCTCGGAATTCAAGGCATCCATCGCACGAGTCATTTTGATCGGGTGAAGCGGAGCCGGTTTGTAACCCTTCTTGTTGATATCGTCCTGGAATGAAGCACTGCGCTCTTTTGTTTTGATGATTGTTCCTTTTTCATCGTAATACGAAATGCGGTCAATAAAGACAGCTTCGTTTGTTCCGTCAATCTGGTCAATCAATTCTTGTGTCATAAACGGTTTCCCGTCATTCAGGAAGTAAAAACGAGTGCCGTTCGTCTTTCCGTTTCCGTCGGAAAATTGCTCTTCCAGAATTTGAAGCACATTGGCAGTATCCAAATGACCGATTACCTCGACCATCGTTCCGTCTGCTTTTTCATAATGCAATGAATTGGCTGTAAGTCCGGAAGATTCCGTGATTTTTTTCAATTGCAAAAGATGCGCGTCCATTTCAGCTTCGTTTTTGAAATGTTTGACGATCGTTTTTTTCTCTTTTTCTTTTTCTGGAGTTTGATTTGAATTATCAGAACCGCAAGAGACTAATCCGATAAGCAATACAGGGAAAATATACTTTTTCATAGCTTTTATTTCATTCAGAATGACCTGACGTGTAAAAGTAACAGGTTTATAACAAATGGCGGTCTTTTTTTCATCTAAATTAGGCTCCAAATTGAAAGAGCGATATGGAAAAAATTCTGATAGCAGGCGGTTCCGGATTGATTGGAACGGGTTTGGCGGAACATTTAAGAAGTTTGGGTCACGAGGTATGGATTTTGACCCGAAAAAATTCTGATCCGGCCCGTTTTTTCCTGAATTGGGATCCGGAAAACAAGCGCATTGATCCGCTGGCAATAGAAAAAACAGCTGTGTTGATTAACCTTTGCGGAGCTGAATTGGCGGCAAAAAGATGGACAAAATCCCGCATCAAAGAACTCTATGATTCCCGGATCGGAACCACCCGTTTTCTGTTTGAATCATTCAAAAATTCTCCTGATTTGAAGCACTATGTTTCTGCTTCCGGAGCAGTGGCCTATGGTTTTGATGATCCCGAAAAACTGTATTCCGAAGAAGCTCCTTTTGGACAAGATATGATTTCGGACATTACCCGGAAATGGGAACAGGCTGCAGATTTGTTTCAGGAAAAATGCCTTGTTTCCAAAATACGGATTGCCGTTGTGCTGAGCGAAAAGGGTGGTGCTTTGGTGAGATTGGCTGATCCTGTGAAAAAGGGATACGGAGCTGTTTTGGGTTCCGGAGAACAACCCATTCCTTGGATTGCTGCCAATGATTTGTTCCACCTGTTCGGACATGTAATTACCCATAAACTGGAAGGAGCGTATCATGCATCTGCCGGAAATACGACAAACAAAGAGCTCACTCAGTTGATCGCTAAAGTCCTGAAAAAAAGATTGCTGCCTGCTGTTCCGGGATTTGTGATTCGGTTGCTGTTCGGGAAAATGTCTGTGATGCTGTTATTCGGAAATCGGGTTTCCAATGTGAGAATCCGATCTACCGGATTTTCTTTCCAATCGGAAGATCTTAATTCAACAATTCAACGTATTTTTGGGTAAACAAAAAACCCTTTGTCCAGGACAAAGGATTTTTTTGCTATTAATCGAAAAAACAAGAGCACCCCTACTCCTGTTACTCAAATGAGTACATTTTTAAAGACAAATGATTAGTAAATCATTCGAATAATACAAAGATGAAACAAGATGTTAAATATTCGAAATCAATGTTTTCAATATTTACGATAACCAAGCGTTAATTGACGCTAATTAAACCACTGAAAATCAATAGTTTACAAACGATAATTTAAGGTAAAAATTACAATGTCCACAGGGTCAACAGATAGTTTAGTTCGTTTGATTGCTTCCTTATCAAAGGCCGAAAAGCGAAGTTTTAAGCTGTATGCAAATAGAAATTCTTCTTCTCAGGAGGAAATCAAGTATTTGCAGCTGTTTGATTTTATTGATAAAACCGAAAATTACTCGGATGATCTGGCAATTTCCAAAATCAGCGGGCTTAAAAAGAGTCAGCTTTCAAATATCAAAGCCCATTTATACAAGCAATTGCTCACCAGTTTGAGATTGCAGCATGCAGCACATCTGCCCACGATCGAAATCCGGGAATCGATGGATCACGCATTGATTTTGTATGAAAAAGGATTCTACAATCAGGCATTAAAACTATTGGAAAAAGCCAAGCAAAACGCCATCAAGATTGAGTCTACGATTTTACATCTGGAAATTCTGGATTTCGAAAAATTCATAGAATCACAACACATTACACGAAGCGTTTCTTCCCGTGCAGATGAACTTACGGCAGAAAGCCGGGTTTTGAGCAAACACATTCAGGGAAGTATCCAATTTTCAAATTTATCCTTGCAGCTCTATGCTTTGAACGTGAAAGTGGGGTTTGTGCGGGATGAGAAAGATTACCGCTTCGTTAAAGAATTCTTTGCAAAACGTCTGCCTGAGTACAAGATATCGGAGCTGAGCTTCGAAGAGAAAATGCATCTTTACAATGCTTATGTCTGGTATTATTACATTACGCAGGATTTCCTGATGTGCTTCAAATACGCCAGTTTGTGGGTAAAATTGTTTGAGGATCATTCGCATGTGAAAGATCATTACCGCGAGATGTATTTGAAAGGTCTTTACAACCTGCAGAACGCCTTGTTTAATCTGAGAAATCACAAACGCCTGCTGGAGTCGATTGAAAAATTGGAAAGCGCGGATTTGGGAGACAGAGAAAACGAAAACATTGCTTTGCTGCATCGGATGTATTGGCTTACGGCAAAAATAAATTACTATTATTTGTGCGGAACGTTCTCTGAAGGATTGGAAATCGTGCCGAAAGTAGAACAGTTTATTTCAGATCATGAAGACCGTTTGGACAACCACCGGATCATGATTTTATATTATAAGGTTGCATGTCTTTATTTCGGAAACGGAGACAATAAAATGACGATCAAATACCTGAACAGGATTATTCAGTTAAAAGATGTTTCCCTGCGGGAAGATATTCAGGCATTTGCACGGATTCTGAATCTGATTGCACACTTTGAATTGGGAACAGACGATCATTTGCTGGATTACCAGATCAAGTCGGTATACCGCTTTTTAAGAAACATGGGAGATTTGCACGGAGTGCAGCATGAAATTCTGAATTTCCTGCGCCAGCTTCCGTTTGCAGATGACCGCTCATTGATGCGCGCCTTCCGGATTTTACATGGAAAATTGGTAAAACTCTCCAAATTGCATTACGAAAAACGACCGTTTCTGTATCTGGATATTATCTCGTGGCTGGAATGCAAGATCGAAAAACGACCGGTTCAGGAAGTAATCCGCAGTAAATTTTTATTGGAACAGGAAACCGGACATAGTGTTTATTTCCCTGAATAACAGTCTATTAAATCAAAATCAGAACAATTTCATAATTAGTTTGACGAAAAATTAAACAAAAAACAAGGCTAAAATTTGTCAGTTTCAAATAAAGCTGTAATTTTGATTACATATTCGTCAGATAAACGTTTAAATACTCAACAATTAGATGACAGGATTAAAAACAGGTGATCGCATGCCGGATTTCCGGGGAACGGATCAAAATGGAAAAGAATGGACGAATCAGAGTTTTGCAGGCAAGAAACTGGTGATTTACTTCTATCCGAAAGACAATACTCCCGCTTGTATCAATCAGGCTTGCAGTTTGAGAGATTCATACCGGGAATTAATGAAAAAGGGATATTCGATTTTAGGAGTGAGTATGGATACAGAAAAGATGCATACCCGGTTTATTGAAAAGTTTAGCTTACCTTTTCCATTGATCGCTGATACGGAACGGAAAATGATCGATGCGTTCAAAGTGTGGGGATTGAAAAAGTTCATGGGACGCGAATATGACGGAATTCACCGGACAACATTTGTTGTGAATGAAGAAGGGATTATTACACATATTATTGAGAAACCAAAGACGAAAATTCACGGTGAGGAGATTTTAAATTTAGTATGATCAGAACATCGTAAGTAGTTTACGACCTACAGGGTGTACATTTGCAGAAACGATAACAAAAACGATTAAAATTTAAACGATATGGCAGTTAAAGAAGTTAACCCGGAAAAATTGAAAGCACTTCAGCTAACAATGGAAAAGTTAGATAAGACTTTCGGAAAAGGATCTGTAATGAAATTAGGAGATAATGCAATTGAAGAAGTGGAAGTAATTCCTTCCGGTTCAATTACGTTGGATCTGGCATTAGGAGTAAATGGTTATCCAAAAGGAAGAATCGTTGAAATTTACGGACCTGAATCATCAGGAAAAACAACCTTGGCAATTCACGCAATTGCAGAAGTGCAAAAGCAAGGTGGAATTGCTGCTATTATTGATGCAGAACACGCATTTGATCAGTTTTACGCACAAAAACTGGGAGTTGATATCGAAAACTTATTGATCTCTCAACCCGACAACGGTGAACAAGCTTTGGAAATTGCAGACAGCTTGATTCGTTCCGGAGCAGTTGACCTTTTGGTTATTGACTCGGTAGCGGCGCTGACTCCAAAGGCGGAAATCGAAGGAGAAATGGGTGATTCACAAATGGGTCTGCAGGCTCGTTTGATGTCGAAGGCACTTCGTAAACTAACCGGTTCGATCAACAAGGCAAAATGCTGTTGTATTTTCATCAACCAGTTGCGTGATAAGATCGGAGTGATGTTCGGAAACCCTGAAACAACAACAGGAGGAAATGCCTTGAAATTCTACGCTTCCATGCGTATTGATATTCGCAGAGCAAGTCAGATTAAAGAAGGAGAAGATGTGATCGGTAACCGCGTGAAAGTAAAAGTGGTGAAAAACAAAGTTGCTCCTCCGTTCCGTAAAGCTGAATTTGATGTGATGTACGGAGAAGGAATCTCCAAAGTTGGTGAGATCATCGATTTGGGAGTAGAATTAAATATCTTGAAGAAAAGCGGATCCTGGTTCTCATACGGAGAAACCCGTTTAGGACAGGGAAGAGACTCCGTTAAAAATATGATTGCCGATAACCCGGAATTAATGGACGAGTTAGAAGCAAAAATCAAAGAAGCTCTTGGTGCTACCGGCACTGCAGTGGTGGTAGCCCAGGACTAACTGCATATCGTTTCCAATAAGTCCCGTGAGCAATTGCGGGACTTATATTGGAAAACGAAAATCAAACCTAACAAATTCTTAAAGCCCCGAATTAACACCTTCTCGACAATATTTCCGTACTTTTGCCCAAACTGAAGCAAATGGTATTATCAATGACCGGCTACGGAAAAGCAAGCGGATCCTTCCAGGGGAAGAAGATCGTTGTGGAAATCCGATCCTTAAATAGTAAGAGTTTAGATTTGAATATGCGTGCAATTCCTTTGTATCGCGAGATTGAATTGGAGAATCGCTCAATAGTTGCTGAATTACTGGACAGAGGAAAAGTAGAATTATCTATTTCCCTTGAAAATTCCGGTGATACAAAGAACTATGTCATCAACCGCGATCTGGCTCAAGCTTACTACAAGGATATCAAAGAAACAGCCGAGTTGCTTGGAGAACCAACAAACGAGCTTCTTTCATTAGTGCTGCGCATGCCTGAGATCTACTCGAACGACAAGGAAGCTCTTTCGGATGAGGAATCAACATTTGTTCAGAGCCTGGTGCGTGAAGCATGTCAGCATCTGAACGAATTCCGTAAGCAAGAAGGAGATCAGTTGAAAAAGGATTTCGAATCGAATATTCAGCGCATCGATGAATTGCTTGCTGAAGTTCCTAAATACGAAACAGCGCGCATTGAAGCAGTTCGTGAGCGGATGAAAACGGGATTGGAGAAAATCACAAACATTTCCATCGATTTGAACCGTTTGGAGCAGGAGATCATTTTCTACATCGAAAAAATGGATGTTTCAGAAGAGAAAATGCGCCTTTCAAATCACTTGAATTATTTTCTTGAAACAATGAATATTCCGCTTTGCGGAAAGAAACTGGGTTTCATCACACAGGAAATCGGTCGTGAGATCAACACGCTTGGAAGCAAATCCTACCATGTGGAGATGCAAAAGTTGGTGGTTGAAATGAAAGATCATTTAGAAAAAATCAAAGAGCAGGTTTTAAATACGCTTTAGAATGAAGTTTGACCCAAGTGCCGGTAAATGCATTATTTTTTCAGCTCCTTCGGGTGCCGGTAAAACAACGATCGTGCAGCACCTTTTGGGAAAGATTCCCGAACTGGCTTTTTCCATTTCAGCGTGCAGCCGCGAACCCCGCGGAGAAGAAGAGCACGGAAAGCATTATTATTTTCTCGGAATCGAAGGCTTCAAGCAGAAAATCGATGAAGGAGCATTTATCGAATGGGAAGAAGTTTACGCAGATAATTTCTACGGAACGCTGGTATCTGAATTGGAACGGATATGGTCGGAAGGAAAAACAGTGATTTTCGATGTAGACGTAATCGGAGGATTGAACCTGAAGAAAATCATCGGAAAAAATGCTTTGGCGATCTTTGTACAACCTCCGTCTTTCGGAGCATTGGAAGAACGATTGAGAACCCGCAGCACCGAAACGGAAGAAAAGATCAGCATGCGTTTGGCGAAGGCACAAATAGAATTGGACCGCGCTCCGGATTTCGATTATATTCTCCTGAATGACGAATTGCAGCGCGCCTGCAAGGAAGCTGAAACGGTTGTTCGAACATTTATTTCCGGACAATGAGAGTGGGCTTGTACTTCGGAACCTTTAATCCGATTCATGTAGGTCATTTAGTCATTGCGAATTACATGGCTGAATACACGGATATTGATCAGGTTTGGATGGTGGTAACACCGCAGAATCCCTTGAAATTAAAATCTTCGCTGTTGCCGGACTATCATCGTTTGGCGATTGTGAATGAAGCAATTCAGGACAATGTCAATCTGAAGGCTTCGGATATCGAATTCAAACTTCCTCAACCGAATTACACCGCAACAACACTCGCTTATCTGAAGGAAAAGTATCCGAATTACGAATTCTCATTGATTATGGGAGAAGATAATTTGAGAACGTTCCATAAGTGGTACAATCACGAGCATTTGCTGGCAAACTACAGATTTTACGTATATCCGAGAGTGTTAACCGTTCAGGAAGAGGAAGAAGTTCAGGAAATAGGCCACCATCCTGAAAACGGATTTATGAATCACCCGAATATTGTGATGTGCGAAGATGCGCCGGTGATGAAAGTATCATCCAGCTTTGTGAGACATGCGATTAAAGAGGGAAAAGATGTCCGTTACCTGCTCACAGAACCGGTTCGCAAGTACATCGACGAAATGAATTTTTACCGGTAAGCTGCTTATTTGCGTTTGAATAAACGTGCAATTTGCTTGCGGAAGAAAAACATCAGAATCAAATAAGGAATTGCAATCAAAAATAAAATCCCGGTATTGATAGATGAACCGAAAGAGTTCTCGTTCAATTCACTTCCTTGCTGAGCCAGAAGCTTACATTGTGAACAACCTTGTCCAAAAGCGAAATCAACTGCGATTAATGCGATTGCAAGTAAAAACAATCCTTTTTTCATGCTCCAAAAGTACGAACAAACGCTCAGAATGAATCTGCTTTTTCAGGATTTAACATATTGTTACAACGATTGGGGTGATTCATAATTTCAGTGCCTGCTTATAGGTACTCTTTATCTTTTCCACAGATGCGCAGATTAGAGCAAACCTACCGGCCTCGCTTAAATGGCGACTGAAAAAGTGGTAAAAACACTCCATTTAAGATTGATTACAAGAGTTCCAACAACTCTTTTTTATTCAATTGCTTCAAAGTACTGACATCCGTATGCACCAAATCAGTGATCAATTCCCGTTTGCGTTTCTGCAATTCGAGGATCTTTTCTTCGATGGTATTCGGAGTGATCAGACGGACAGCAACCACTTTCTTATCCTGTCCGATGCGGTAAGCGCGGTCAATAGCTTGATTTTCAACTGCCGGATTCCACCATGGATCGATCAGATAAACGTAATCGGCCTGAGTTAAATTCAATCCCATTCCACCGGCTTTCAAACTGATCAGGAAAACCCGGATCGATTCGTTTTCCTGGAAAGCATTCACAACCTCTTTTCTTTTTTTGGTTTGTCCGGTAAGAATCGAATAACGAATATTCCGCTCTTCCAGTGCCTTTTCCACCAGGTTCAGCATGCCCACAAACTGAGAGAAAACCAAAATCTTGTGATGCTTTTTTTTGTCTTCAATCTGCTCGATTAATTCCTGAATTTTTGCAGATTGATCGCCGTAAGAAACGCCGTTTTCATTGATCAATGCCGGAGAGTTGCAAATCTGTCTCAGTTTGGTTAACCCCGCAAGCACATGCATGCTGCTCTGTCCATCCAAAAAGTCGGGTTCGCTCATCAGGTATTCCTTCAATTCTGTTTTGTAAACGTCGTAAACCCGGCGTTGTTCGTGATCCATTTCGCAGTAAATCACCATTTCCGTTTTTTCCGGAAGTTCGGTTGCAACCTGTTTTTTGGTCCTTCTCAGCATAAAAGGATGGATACGTCTTTGCAATTCTTTTGCCCGCTGACTGTCCTGAAATTTATCAATGGGAATGGCATAATGATCTTTGAATTGCTTCATTGAACCGAACATGCCCGGATTGCAGAAAGAAAGAATCGCAAAAATATCGAGTGTGTTATTTTCAATCGGAGTTCCGGTTAACACAAAACGTTGTTTCGATTGCAGCAAACGAACAGTCTTGTATCTTTTTGAATCCGGATTTTTGATAGCCTGACCTTCATCCAGAATAAGCGTGTCGAAAACAAAATCTTTCAGGTATCGAATATCGGAAAGCAAGGTTCCGTAAGTGCTCAGAATAATATCGTATTTCTCAAAATGATGCGTTGTTTTACTTCGCCCGCTACCGTGAAGTTCCAGAACCCGTAAATTCGGAGTGAATTTTGCGATTTCATCCTTCCAGTTGAACACCAAAGAGGTTGGAACGACAATGAGATGTGTTCCTTTTTGCTCCTGTTGCTTTTTGGAGAGGTAAGCCAAAAGTTGGATGGTTTTTCCTAAACCCATATCGTCTGCGAGAATTCCCCCGAAACCGAAATCGTTCAAAAAATGAAGCCAGTGATATCCTTCCCGCTGATAATGGCGCAATTCTGCATCAAATTCTTTCGGAAGTTCGACCTCCGGAATGCGTTCAAAATGTGCTATTTTCTCTTTTAATTCTTCGACCTGCAGGTGAACCTGCTCATCAATTTCTTTCGCTTCAAACCATTCGTCAATAAACTGATAGGAAGTTTTCGGAATACGGATCACATCGTCAACCAATTCGCCGCCCTGGAAGAACTTTTCAAATCGTTCGAGCCATTTTTGGGGAAGAAGAGCCGTTTGTCCGTCGCCCAGTTTCACATAGCGCGACTTTTGAATAATGCTTCGCTGAATTTCCTTCAAACGAACGCGATTGTCTCCGACTTTGATATGTGCTTTTGTTTCAAACCAATCGATTCCGCTGATGATCTGAACAGAAACTTTCATGCTTTTCGGAACCAGTTTCAGTTTGGTTAATTCCTGAAAGCCGTGAATTTCCAATTCTGCTTCGCTCCAGGATTCGAAAGCGTTCAAAAACCAATCGTTTTCTACAAACTGGCCTTTGTGCAGGTAGAAAAAATCACCGCCCAACTGGTACTCGAAATCCTTATGGAGGCGGATAATCTGCCCCAGAAAATCCAATTCCAGATTTTCGTCTCTCGGAATTTCAAATGAATTTCCGGTTTGATCGATCGTCAGCAGTTTCTTCTTGGAAAGAATCGGAATTTCTACATTTCCGTACTCGATGACCGGTGTGATATGAATATAGTTTTCGCTGTCGGTTAGGAAAATGCGTTTGGCGCGAACGGTTGCCAATTCACTTTGTTTGACCAATGCGCGGCTTGCTTTCTTAACGTATGAATAGTTGATGCTGATGACATTTTCAAGCGGAACCAGAAAGCGCGTATGGAACTCATCAAACTGAGATTGATGAATGATTATTTTGTGGTGATTCTTCTTAAAATAAGTCAGAGTCCTTACATAATTCCAGTTTTTGATCAGGTAAAGATCCTGTCCGCGCCGGATAAACAATTCGCTTTTCATTTTCACCTGATCGAAGGGAATCTGCAAATTATCCAATTCCACAAATCCGGTTATTTCATAAAACTCTTCGTTTTGATTCACATCGAGGTGAAGAAAGAGCGGTTTGTCGTGAATATTGATCGCAAGATCCGTTCCTTTCGGAGATTTGGTGCTCGACGATTCAATGACTTCAAATTGTTCGAAAAGCGGTTTGGCAATCAGAATGGATTTGACAACTTTCAGAAAAGCGTCTTCGTTTCCGGATAGATTTCGATATAAATGATGTTTAACGCCCAACATCCCGAGAGCCGTGTAAGCCTGAATAATCTCCGGATCTGTTTCCTGAAGTGCGATTTCCAAAGCATTCAATACCTGAATCGGGTGTTTGATTTTTCCGCTTTGCGTAAGCGCACTTTCATGCAGTTGAAAATCAAAATTGCCTTCATTTTGATGCGCATTGAACAGAATGTATCTGTTCGGCAAAGATTGAGACAAACTTTCCGGGGAAAAGGGAACGGGGGCCAATTTTTTGCTTAGTTCATCCTTCTTTTCCTGATTCAGCTGAATGAGTTCCCGGTTCGTCGGAGTAATGTGCAAAGCACGGTTTTCATACGTAAGCTGAAACAATTCCTCCCACTTGTCTTCGTTGGCAATTCCATAAGAATGCGCCACTTCAGCAATTTTCTTTTTGCGGGTAGATTCATCAAAAAACGCTCTGAAATCCGGATGTTCCATCGCGCGATACAAAACCAGTGTCTGATGATCACAAAGCTTCTTACCGTTTCCGCCACAAGTACATGATAAGGTAATGATGCGTTTTTCCTGTGAGATGATGACTTCGTTTTCTCCCCGAAAACCATAAGAACACAGGAATGTTCCGTTGTCGATGCCGAGATGAACAGCATGTACGGAGTTGGAACTGAAATTCAGCATTTGAATAATTCCGGCTTCTGCAAATTTGAGAAGTGTGCCGTAATTCAGTTCAGCAAAGGCCAAATCGCGAAAGATAAATACCTCTTCGCGGTCATCCGGATCATCTATTTCACGGGAACTTTGCATGGCGTGAAGATAGTCAAAAGCGGGTGGTTTTGGAACGATTTTGATGGGAATGATTCAATTCTGCCGGTTTCCAGTCGTTGGCCGAAGTTCAGGAGCAGTATTTTTGATTAATTTTAAACCAATCATCATCAAAATACAATTACTATGAGTTCACTATGGGATGTTTCCGTAATCGGAAAAGGAAAAAAATGGATTGATCTGGAAGTGGCTCTGGCGCATCCGGACGCTGGAAATTTTCCGGAAGATCCGGTATTTGCATTGGCATTGCTGACTTCGGAAGCGTATGCTTTCGACAAAGATTACAACCGTATCCCAGCATCCCCGCTCGGAGAAAAAATTCCTTTTGACAATTCTTACCTGTGCGATTCGCTCAAAGGAATTGTGAGTGAATTCATTGAAAAAGTACTTGTTTACGAACTAAAGACTGTTCCTTTTCCTGAAGCACATGCAAAAGTGGATCAACAAGTTATTGCTATGGGCATTGATAAAGATCACGAAGATTGGAATGATGCCTGGGGAGAGAAATGGGATGCGTTCTGGAATAGTAAGGAGAATATTCCACCGGCAAAATACCGGATTTGGGTAAGTGACGAAAAGTGGATTGAACATATGGAGATCGGAAAGTTTTTTGATACAGCTGCTTACAGTGAAGATGGTCCATGGGTCGAAGGAGATCGTGCAATCGTTTTGGATGATGAATGATGCATTTGTTTGGTTAAATTCATTATTGCGTAAAAAAATACAGTTAAAACAGGAAATGTATAAGTTGACACGGGTGCTTTCGGGCACCTGTTTCAAATTTGTACCTGTTGATTATTCTAAGTAATTTGGGAGTCTTGAAAACAAGAAGAATAACAAACAGCATTGCACTTCTGTTGATCATCACGATCACAGTGATTTTTCAGGGAAAACATCTGAATGAAGTCCCGTCGTATACACATACCTGGGCGCAAAACGATCGTCTGGCGCTGGCGAATGGTTTTGTGCGCAATGATTTGAATTTCTTTAAACCCGAGAATTATATTCTCAATCATCAATTCCCGAGAAATTGGACGTATCCCAGTTATTCAACTGTGACGGCTGTTGAATTTCCGATTCACGATTATGTTCCGGCAGTTTTCATGAAGGTATTGGGAACCAATGAACCCTGGGTTTTTCACCTGTATATTTTGCTCTACAGCATTGTCGGGATGTATTTCCTGTATCTGCTTGCGGAAAAGATCTGTGATTCTCAGATCAAAGCTCTGCTGGTCGTGATTTTTGCCATGGCATCTCCGGCATATACCTTTTATCAGGGAGGATTTTTGCCGACGATTCCGAGTATTTCCAATACGATTATTGCGCTTTATTGCTATTCCCTGTATTTCGAAAATCAATCCCGGAAGTGGTTTAAATGGGCTTTGTTCTTCTTTACTTTAGCTGCATTAGCCCGCCTTACTTTTGTGATTCCTTTCCTGGCGGTTCTCGGTTTTGAATTGATCCGGATCTTTCAGAAAAAAGCGAAATTCTGGCCCAATGTGATTGGAGTTGGTGTTTCCTTTTCCTTCATTATTGCAGCAAAATTGTACAATAATTTCCTGCGTGAAAAGTACGGTTCCGATTTCTTAAACGAATTGCTGCCGGCTGCAAATTGGGAGGAAATGAAGATTATCCTGACACAGATGTGGGATAACATGGTTCTGGTCTATTTCTCCATGAAACATTACTTCCTGCTGTTCCTCTTAAGTGTTCTGGTCGCAATTGCTTTTTTGATCAGAGAGAAACGGAAAGAAAATCCTTTTCCGGGATGGTGGATCGTTTGCCTTTTCTGGATCATTGGCGTATGTGTGTTCTGGTTTGCAATGGCCAAACAATTTTATGCGCATGATTATTACTTCCTCGATACGTTCTACCTTCCGGCGGTGTTCTTTGTGATGTTGAGTCTGGCAGTATTACCGAAACCGCAGTGGCAAAACGGAAATGCGATTCTGGCGCTTTTTGTAGCTTATTTCGGAATTGTTGCTTTTCAGGAAACGGCCACTTTTCAAAAAGAAAGAAGGTTGTATGTAGCCAGTGATCGTTTCACAGGCACGGTAATCAATTTTACCGGATCGGATGAATTTCTGACGAAATCAGGAGTGGGAAGAGAAGATACGATGCTGGTTATTCATGCTTACGGACCGAATATTCCTTTTGTGATGATGAACCGTGTTGGTTTGGCCGTCGTTGGGAAAAATCCGGTGGATATCCGAACAGGAATGGAATGGAAATGGGATTATGTGGTCTTCCAGAAACCTTATTTTATGGAAGACGTTTATGCGATCTATCCGGAGATTATGGAGCAGGTAGAATCCATTGCGACCAATGAAAATCTGATTTTATGCAAGCGAAAAACGGACACGATTTCACAAAGTTTAATGGATTTTATGGGAATCAGAAGTCCTTACAAAACAATTCGGACAAATTTTGAATCCGTTGACAGCATAGAACATGTCAGCATTGAGATCGATCCGCAAAACAAGCAAAAAAATCATATCGGAATTATCGGGGAAGAGGAAGTTTACGGTTTTTCGCATGATTTCACGCCTCAGGTCGGACCGGATACCAAGGGAAGAGTGCTCAAGATAAAAGGAAAATTCCTGCGGCAAAATGACAATCAGATTTCGATGATTGTAGCGTATTCCAATGAAAACAATTTGTTGTACTATCAAACAATCGAATTGAATCCGATATCAAAAGCAAACGAATGGGCCGAGAAGGAATTTATTGTTTTCCTCCCTCAAAGGCAATCTGCAACTGACAAGTTGAGTTTTTACATCCACAATGCAAACAAGAATGTTGTTTCGGTGGATGATTTTGAGTTTAAGTTTTACCGGAATTGAGAAGACATTCCGTAAGTATAGGGAATGAAGGCATTCGTAAACAAAATCGTTGAATACATTGATGAACATGCGTTGAATCACCAACATGTTTGCATCGTCGTTCCTTCCGAACGGATGATTGCGTATTTGCAGCGTGCTTTTTACGAGTTTCATCAAAAACCGATTCTTTCTCCGAAAATCGTTACGATCGATCGGTGGATTCAGGATGCAAGTCCGTTTCCGGTTCTCGACAAAACAAGCTTGTTGTTTGAATTGTACGAAATCTTTAAAGTCGATCCGGTAGAAATCAATGTTGATACATTCGATTCGTTTATGGCCTGGGGACAGATTATCCTGAGTGATTTTGATGAGATTGACCGGTATATGATTGCTCCCGATCAGTTGTTCAAGAATTTGAGAGATATCCGGGAAATTGAAAACTGGTCCTTCAATTCGGAAGAACTGTCGAAAGGGCAAATTCAATTTATGGCCTTTTGGGATAAGCTGAAACCGTATTATGTTGCTTTGGAAGCGCGATTGAAGGAAAAGGGAGTAACGACCAAGGGAAAAGCTTATCGCTACTTTGCAAATCAGATTGAGAGCGCATTTAACGATGATAAGGATACTCATTTCGTGTTTGCCGGATTCAATGCGCTTTCGGAGTCGGAAATTTCATTGATGAAGCAGCTGGTCGTTATGGGAAGAGGACACATTTTAATGGATTCCGATCAATTCTACTTCAACGATTCGATTCACGAGGCGGGGCAATTTCAACGGGAATTATGCAAGCGCCTGGAATTGAAATCACTTCCCTTTGTGGAAAATCATTTGATCAGCAAGGAAATGAATGTTCAGGTGGTGGAATGTCCGCAGTTTACATCTCAGGCACAAGTGGTGGGAAGTGAATTGAAAAAACTGACCAAAGAACAACTCAATGAAACCCTGGTGTTGCTTGCAGATGAAAGTTTATTGAGTTCCATTTTAAAGCATCTACCCGCCGAAATTGAGCAGGCAAATATCACGGTCGGACTTCCATTGCGTCAAACCTCTTTGCGTTCGTGGGTCGATTTGATTTTCCGTTTGCAGGAATCGTTCTTGCGAAGAGGAAATTCGAGTATTTACTACCGCGATTTCATTCAATTTGCGCATCACCCTTTCATTCTGGGAGTTCTTTCTTCCACAGAGAAAAAGGAAATTCAGGACATTGAATCGCGGATTATTAATCACAACTGGCATTTTCTGGACCGTAAAAAACTGGATTTGAGCGAACGTTTGTCCGAATTGAATCAGTTGATTTTTGAACCCTGGAAACAGGATTGGCTGAAAGGAATCCGGATCATTCAGGAGCTGAATGAAAAACTGGATTTATGGCTGGAAGAAAAGAACGAACTGGAACGGGCGATCATTCGCAGATTTGCAAGTTCCACAGTGGTTCTGCAGAATATCATGAGCAAAAATGCTCCGGTAATGAGTATCAGTTCGTTCCGAACCTTGTTTAACGGAAACTGGAGCAATGAAACCATTGCTTATTTCGGAAATCCGCTGGAAGGACTGCAAATTATGGGACTTTTGGAAACCCGCGGACTGGATTTTAAACGGGTTTTTGTTTTCGGACTGAACGAAGGAGCAATGCCTCCTCAAAACAGTATTAATACAGTCATTCCAATGGATTTGAGGAAGTTTTTCGGCTTACCTACTCCACGTGAAAAACAAGGTCTTTTTGCACATCACTTCTACAGGTTACTGCATTCCACAGAAGATATGCTGATCACTTATTCGAGTGCTTCGGAAGCAGTTGGAAGCAGTGAGCCGAGCCGATATATCCAACAAATTGAACTGGAACTGTCGCAGGTGAACCCGGGAATCCGCATTCAAAAATCGTATTATACTGCGGGGAATAAAGAAAAGATCGGAAACACGGTGATTCACAAAACAGATGAGGTTGTGGACCGGATTTATGAGGTGCTTCGTGGTGGAATCAGTTTCTCCATGTTGGATAAGTTTATGACTTGCCCGCTGGATTTTTACTATCGTTACGTGCTCCGTTTCGGAGAAGAGAACAAGGTGGAAGAAGACATTGAAAGCAGCACGTTGGGAACCATTATTCACTACGTACTGGAAAATCTGTTTGCACCGTTTATCGACCGTTTTGATGAAGCAGGCCGAAGAATTTCGGGAAAAGTGGTTACGGAAGAAGATCTGGCAAGAATGGAAAAGGATGTTCCGCTTTTGGTGAGTAAAAGCTTTGAAAAACACTTTTCAGAAGACAAGAACTCCTGGCAGACCGGAACGAATCACATCAATTTCGAAGTGGCGAAGGAAATGGTTCAGAATGTCTTGCGAAGAGACCGGACGATTTTGAAGGAAAACCCTGAAAAAGCGCTTTTCATTCGTGGTTTGGAAACAAAACTGGAAACAACGATTGCTTTGGAAGACAGCAGAAATGCAGGGAAAGTTTTCAATGTGCGACTTTCGGGAATCTGTGACCGTATTGACCAGTTTGACGGCGTTCACAGGATCATTGACTACAAATCGGGGAGTGTGAATCAGGAAAAAGTGGAATTGCGAAAAACGGCAAATCAGGAGAATTATGAAAGTGCGATCCTGATCAACAAACGCAAAGGAAGCTCGGATCAGAAACACGTTTTGCAGCTTTTGATTTACTGTTATCTGTATTATAAATCAACAGGAATTCTGACGGATAAAGCCGGAATTTTTTCGTTTCGTTCCATCAAGGAAAGCCCGCATTTTCTGAAATTGCCGGATGATATCCAGAAAGAAGACATTCCGGAATTATTGGAGCGGATTCTAAAACAAACCATTTCGGACATGTTGGATAAACGCCATCCTTTCACCCATAACAAGGATTCGAAGTACTGTGCGTATTGTAATTGATTGTTTATCAGTTTAAAAACAGGAATATTCCATTTTCTTTGTAACATTTCTATCTTTCGGAAATTAAACTGAAGTCATGCAAATCCGATTAATAGCATTTTGTTTCGTTTGTTTCATTTTTCTCGGCTGTTCTCAGCAAAGGGTGAAAGTGAAAGGAGATTTACCTCTTTACGAAGACTTGATTTTATCGGTGGAAAATCAACGGGTTCTTTTTCAAAAAGAATACGAGCGTGCAGGTGAATCGGCTCGCGACAAGGTTTTAGAAAAGGCGGAATCCTATCTTTTAACGACCATCACACATGATTTCTTTGATCAGTGGGCCGGAACGGAATGGGATTTTAACGGAACAACGCGTACTCCGCGAAAAGGGAAGATCGCATGCGGGTATTTTATTACCACCGTACTTTCTGATGCAGGATTTAAAATTCCGAGAGTAAAATGGGCACAACAAGCTTCTGAATATTATATCACCCGAATGACACCAGATGTGAAACGGTTCAGTAATCGAAGCCCTGAATACATGAAAACGTATTTTCTTAATCAACCGGATGGGTTGTATGTAGCAGGCCTTGACAGTCATGTGGGGTTTGTATATAAATCGGGAGATGAAGTCACCTTCACACATGCCAGTTATTACGATCCAAAAATCGGAGTGCAGACGGAGCAATTAATCGGAGATAATCCATTCGCTGAATCAGCTTACCGGGTTGTTGGCCGGATTCTGGGCAAAGAAATGATTCAAAAATGGATTCTTGGAGAAAGCTGGAGTGAATAAAATGCAAGCAAATTCTCTTTGAATCCCTTATGGATAAAGGCCAATACGCAATATCGCGTATTTGTGTTTTTGCGTCGCTTACTCTTCCAATCCTGCGTTTTTCAGCGTCTCATCAATTCCTTCCAAATCCGTATAAAACTCCTCCCCAAACGCACGAATAAGCGGTTCTTTCAGAAACTTGTAGACCGGAACATTCAATTGTTCTCCGCAGGAACAGGCAGGTTTGCAGATATCCCATTCTTCGTAGTTAAGTGCAATTCCTTCACTCAATTTCTTGACACGGATCGGATACAAATGGCAGGAAATGGGCTTTTTCCAAGTCGTTTTTCCGGCTAAATAAGCTTGTTCGACAGCACATTTGGTAATCCCTTTTTCATCGAAGTAAACGAAGGCACATTCTTTTCCGTCGACCAATGTTGTTGCGGGTTCGTTCCAAGGATCGATGTAAAAGACTCCGGATTTTTTCACCGCTTCGATTCCTTCCGGGCGCATGTATGGAATCACATCATCCAGAATTTCTTCCATGATATCGACTTCTTCCAAAGTCAAAGGAGCTCCGCCATCGCCTTCTACACAACAAGCGCCTTTGCATGCATTCAAATCGCACACAAACTTGCGGTCAAAGACTTCGGTTGAGATTAATTTATCATCTATTGCTACGATCATACTACAAGTTACTTAAAGAATTCGACAAGTTTGTTTAAGTCTTCGAATTGTGCATCTGCCAGAATCAATTTCGGTTCGGGATGATGCGTTTTTTCAGGAACACAAATCACTGTCATGCGGGCTGCTTTTCCGGAAATGATTCCATTCAGTGAATCTTCGATAACCAGACATTTTCTTGGATCTAATCCCAGATTTTTTGCTGCGGTCAGATAAACTGCCGGATGAGGTTTTCCGAAAATTTCAAATTCCGCCGAATGAACCGTTTGGAAGAATGAGCGGATGTTCAAGGTATCAAGAATGCAATTGATCAGAACCTGGTAAGAGGAAGTTGCCAGACCGATCTTCAAGCCTTTTTCCGTAAAGAATTTCAAGGATTCGATCACTCCCGGCAGTGGAGTTGCACGTTCAGTCAGTAATTCGATCATGCGCTGAACAATTGCGTCTTCGACTTCTTTCGGGCTTTTATCAGGCCAAGGTGATTCGTGGTACCAATAGGTAATTACTTCATCGATGCGCAAACCAACCGTTCGTTGAAAATCTTCTTTCGTTAAAGGACAGCCGACACTTTTGAAGACTTCTTCCATGGCAATTTTCCACAAGGGTTCGGAATCGGTCAGAACTCCGTCCATATCGTAAATTACTCCTTCAAAATTCGCTAATGTCATTTTTTTGTTTCTGTTGGTTTGATCACATACATATTTCCGCCACCGACCAGTTTCTGACGTTCATCGGCAACATACATTTTTCCGTTGGAATGAATGGCCAGAGCCTCTTTTTGTGTGATCGGAAGCAGCGTTTGATGTGATTCGTATTTGGCTCTTCCGTTTTCGAACGTGTGCGTAATGATCCGGTTGTAAGTCAGAATGTAGAGCTTCCCATCGTGAATACCGGCAGCTGTAACGGCGTCTCTGAACCAATCGCGTTTCCCGAGCACCATGTAATATTTTTTGGAGGCTTTGTAGATTCCGGGTTTTGTAGGAAGTGTATAGATAAAACATTTTCCGTCAAAGGGCTCCGTCCGGCATTTTGTAAACAGATACAAAGAGTCGTTGTAGAAACTCATTGCCTCACAATCGAAATATTTCTGATTCAGTTTTGGAGGGAAATTCTTTTGCTCCGGATAGGAAAACTCGATGAATTTGGCTTCTACATCCTGATTATCGAGTACTTTTTTCAGGTTCACTTTCAGGATTCGCAGATCGGTGCGCTCATTTTTGTTGTTGCCGAAATCCCCAACATAGAGATTTCCTTTACTGTCCAGCGTAATGTCTTCAAAATCTTCGTTTTCTGCATTGACAATTGAAACTTTATGCCGGATGCTTCCGTCCAGATTCAGGACAAATAATTTCGGGTCGTTTCCTCCGTCGTTGTGGGCTATTAATGTAGTGTCATTCGCAAAAACCCAACCCGAGATTTCTTTCAAATCTTTGGGTAAACGTATTGTTTTTGGAACGGCTGCCGAAACAAGAAAGATGCTTGCAAGAAAAAGAGCAAGATTTCGCATGGTGCAAAAGTAAGAAGAATGTTAGTTTCAAGACGATTCTGAACAGATAAAATGGAAGAGTCGCTTGAAATGCAAAGCAGGAACTACAATACCTGAACAAGGCTGCAAAACTGCAACAGCTCAAATATCACTCAATCAGAAAAATTCGATCTTAATTCAAGACAGCTTCAACCCAGGATTTTCCCCATTCAGCCATTTCCACCTCGGACCATAACTGCGGATAGAAAATGCGCTTCTGGAAGCGCGGAGGAAGGTATTTCTGCCAGTTTGTTCCACCGGTTGCAGCAATATCTCCTTTGTCTTTTTGCAAATAACGAACAGCAGATTTGTAGTGAACCAAAGGCCAGTTGACATTGACATTGACATCATTTTGCTTCAACGCATGAATCACCTGAGGTAATTCCTGATCTTCTGCAGACAAACGCAGGTAGCATTGCCACAAGTTATCGTTTCGAAGCTGTTCACCCAATTGGATGAATTCATCTCTGTAGCGATCTTCAAATTGCGTCAGTGTAAGTGTTTTCTTACCTGTTTCAATATCGGTTGCACCTTCTTTCCAGTAAATATTCTCGAACAATTCAGAAATAGCTTCTTTTCCGGAATATTTGCTGCGGTGATCTTTGTGAACTAATTGAATAAAATCTGTAGAGTGGATTTCAATTTTGCGGTATTGCGCCGATTGAAACCCGGAAGCAGGAGCAAGTGCCAATCGGAACTTTAAGAATTGCTCACGCTGCATTCCATCCACCATGATTTCAAAACTTTTTGTCAAAGCTTCAAAATAACGGTTGATTCGCTGTACGTGTTCTACGAAGAAAGCAGCATCCAGATTCTTACGATCGGAAATTTGCTGGAATTCGTGCAAACACAATTTGAAATACAACTCGGTAACCTGATGGTACATCAAAAACACCACTTCATCCGGAAAATCGGTATATGTTTTTTGGAGTGATAACAGGGTGTCGACCTGAACGTAATCCCAGTAATTTGGCATTCGTGAATACAGCAAACTATCCAGGTATGCAACTAAATCCTGACCTTGGGCATCATACTTCGCTTTCAGAAGCGTAATTCTTTCTAAGATTTCAGGAGTCAATTCCATAGCATTTCCAGATTTTTAGCAAACAAAGATATGCGAAAGCCATGTATTAATCATGAACAAAAACGTTAATATTTGAACAAATTATGTTAATGATACTTGCAGACTAAATTTTTAGTAAACTAAATCGTTTTATTTTGCCTTTACCAGGTCGTGTTTCAGCCCCGACCATTCAACCAGATGCAGCTTCACAGAACCAACAGGAATTTTTGCTTTTACCAAAATCGGAATTCGGTTTTCATCCTTTGTAACCCAAAAACTCACGTCATCTTGTTTTTTGAAAAGACGTCCGGTTTGAACAACGGGAGCAAATTTCATACAATTGAATTTCCCTTTTCGGATTGAAATTCTCTCGTCTCCCAGATACTTTACTTTCAAAGGCCAGATTTCATCATCCATAAAACATTTGAATTCAAATGTATCTCCGACTTTTGCGGATTTAAAGTTCAATGTACGGGCATAATAGAAAGACGAGATCATGTCCTGAATTCCCGAAGGAGTAGTGAAATCCTTTTCCCCGTTATGTACTTTTTGTTTATCCTGTTTGAAAACGTAATCCTGTGAAAGCTTGTATCCGCCTTCTTCAACACGTCTCACAAACTGCCACGGGAAAATTCCCTTTTTGTCGAGGTAACTTTCATAAACGTCGTTCACTTTGAAAACGGCATTAAAACCGCCAAGTGTTCTACCCGTTGCTTTGATATGATATAAATCCCGTGTTCCGTTTCCTTTTTTACTTGTTTCTTTCACCTCAAGTACAGCTTCGCCTGCGTCTATGAAACCATAGGTAATGCGATAACGCAATTTTTCACCTGTTTGGAACGAATCGTTATTAACGGTTGGTAATGCGATTTGCATACTGCTCGATAATCCGATCGTCAGAAGAATTGCAGAAGAAATGATCAAAGTTGTTTTCATGACTTAAATTCTATTGTTGAATTGTAGTTAACAAACTAAATGCCAAAAAATTCGCTTCGGCTTTAGTTTATCAGGTAGAAATGAATTTTCTCAACAAAAGATACATATTTTTTGAATAATTCTGAAAACAGGAAATAAATAAGTCTTTGAATTTGAATGGTGTTTTTAAAGAATACTGATCTCGGTTCTTCGGTTTTGTGCTTTTCCCTGCGGTGTGGAATTGTCTGCGATAGGTTTGTTTTCTCCGAAACCTTTTGCAGTCATTCTGCTTGCATCAATTCCCTGAGCGATGAGGTAGTTTCGAACAGCTTCCGCTCTTTTTTGCGATAAGATTTGGTTGGCTTCTGTTTCTCCGTCGCTATCCGTGTGACCGGAAATCTGAATTTTCAGATCTTTTTTACGTTTCATGATTTCGACCAGATTCTTCAAAATGGGGTAACTGCTTGTCTTTAAATCGGCCTTTGCGGTTTCGAATTGCAGGTTGTTGAATGAAAAGGTGCTTCCCGGATCGTATTCGATCAGTAATTCTGCTTCTTCGAAAAATTCTCCGGCCTTCAGTGAAGGAATTTCCATGGTGTTGTACTCAATTTCATCCCCGATGCTTTGAATGCGGATGTCATAAATATCTCCTGCAGGAAGCTGAATGAGGAATTGCCCTGCTGCATTGGTAATCCCAGAAAGACTTTGTTTGGATTTCTGCCCGACGAAGAAAACTTTGTCGTTGGCATAAGGTTTCCCGTTAAAACCTTTCACCGAAACTTTCACAGGAGCTTTTTGAGCCATAAACCCGAAAGAACAAAACAGGAAGCATAAAGAAAGAAGTGTTTTCATAATCTCATTTTTATACTCAATGTTCGTTTTTAGGGAAAGTAACAAGGTGTTGTGATGAAAATGGTTTTTTGGGGGAGTTTTGTTTGATATTCAGGATGTTATTTTTGCGCTGAAAAATATCCTGAAACCCTTTCTGTCATTGGCTGGTACGCAATATCGCGAATTTGCAACTTCAGGTCAAATATAAAGCTCAGATTTCCCGGATTTTCGCTCTACAAATCCGTTCATTTTTTATTGACAGACATCCCGCATTGGCGGAACAAGTTATGTCTGGTTGCCTGATAGGAATAAGGGTTTTATCAATTCTGGCGCATGTGAAGGATCAAAAAATAAAAAAGGCCGCCCGAAAGCAGCCTCTTCTGTATTTGAAAACTATTTTTTAGTGTTTTACCACTTTCGAAGTTGCTTCATGAGATTGAGATAAAATCCGCACAAAATACATTCCGGATGCATAATTGGCAACGGAAAGATTGTAGGAATTGACAGCATTCACCAACTGATTGGAACTTAATAACTGTCCCATGTCGTTGTATAACTGAATGCTTGTTCCGCTGGAGAAGCCCAAATCACTGGTGATGTTTATAAGGAATGATTCCGGATTGTAGCTTACAGAATAACTGTTTTCCAGATCCGTTAATCCCAACGAACAGGTTGTCGCAATGTCCAGAGTGAATGTCGTTGAATCGGATCCACAGCTGTTTCCCGTAAACAATACAACAGTTACAGGTCCGTCATCGGCGAAACTGATAGTTGGTGAAGAACTGTTCGAAGTAGATGGTGTTCCGCCCGGGAATGACCAGTTGAAGGTGTCGGCATGTGTTGAGTTACTTCCGTCGAACGAAACAGAAGTCGGACAAGCAACCGTACTATCCACAAATTCAATGGAAGGAACACTCGGATCATCTACTGTGATGGTAATGGTTGTGGAATTGCTGCACGAACCGATTGTTCCATTGATAGCATATGTCGTTGTAACGGTTGGATTCGCAGTTACGTTATTCCCTGTTGTTGCTGATAATCCGGTTCCGGGTGTCCAGGTAATGGAACTTGCTCCGGATGCGGTCAAAGAAGTACTTGCTCCGTTACAGATCAGATTGTTTCCTGAAACACTGATTGTCGGGGTTGGATTTACAGTAATGGCTACAAATGCAGAGTCGAAGAGTGAACATCCTCCTCCGATCGTATATAAAATGGCATTGTAAGTTCCGGGAGTAGTGTAAGTAACAGCAGCTGTGGGGGAAGAAGGGAGAACTGTTGGAGTTCCACCCGGGAAATACCACAACAAAGTGTCCTGATAGGTACTTCCTGCAGCATCAAAACTGATTGAGTTTCCGGAACAAACCGTTAATGCACTTGGGGTGATAACAGCCTGAGAAGGAGTATTGGTTAAGAACGGATGAACATACAGCGATGCACTCAAATTCCAGGACCCCGCAGTTGTATACTGGTACCAGTTGTTATCAGACTGTTGTTCCCAAATAGCGGAAGGAGTGGTTTGTCCGACAGAGTTACTCACGATACTCAAAGTATCTTTGACCCCGGCTGCCCATTGAAGATTTGTTAAGCCGACTGAAACAAAGAATTTTTTGGAAGCAGGAAGTGTTACCGGATTGTTTACGAAACTGACTTCGGTGTAAAATCCACCGTTTACGTCATTCATGATCTGACCCATGGTGAGATTGGTTGTTCCCAAAAGTGCCCCCGGAGTTCCACTGGTTCCGTCATAAATATTGACCGGAACGATTTTACTCGGAGTAGCCGAATACGCCAGTCCAAAAGCGACATACACGTTATTCAGAATGGTATTCGGTGATGCTGAAGCATCAAAATACATGGCTTTTTGCTTGTCTAAATAAACATTCATTCCGTTGATCCAGCCATCAGAGCCGACAGTTGCGCCGGTGAAGTAGTTGGAAGGAGTCCAGCCGGCCGGAGTAGGCAGATTGATCCGTTGACAAACCGCTGCTGCACTCACGACAATGTATCCGGTTTTTGTTTCCGTATCCGTACCATTTGCATTGGTAATTGTGAGCGCAACGGGATATGTTCCCGGAGTGTTATAAGTAATCGAAGGAGGATTTTGCCCATTGAAACTTGCCGGAGTTCCACCTGTAAAAGTCCAGCTCCAGCTTGTTGGATTGTAAGTACTCTGGTTTGTAAAAACCACAGAACCACCGGCACTGATCGCGGTGAAATTGGCGCTGAAATCTGCAACAGGCGGATTGTTCAAAGAGGTCGAAACACAAGCCATTGCTGCTGCGGCATCAATTCGTCCGCTTCCCAACTGGCCAATGTAAGACGGATTCTGAGCATTGATATTGACCGTTGTTGAGATCAAACAATTGATCAGATCGCTGTTCGGCATATTCGGATTCAGGGATTTCATTAATCCTGCCAATCCTGCAACCATCGGAGAAGCCATGGAAGTTCCCGATTTATTCCCGTAGGAATTTCCTACCGTTGTGCTGTAAATATTGTTTCCCGGTGCGGAAATATCGATCCACGCTCCATAATTTGAAAAGCTTGCTTTGGTATTCGAACTGGTTGTGGCCGCAACTGAAACGACATTGTTGTAGGCAGCCGGATAAAATTGTGTGTTTACGTTATCATTTCCTGCTGCTGCGATTAGGATACAACCTTCACCAACTGCATAGTTAACGATATTTTGCGCCGTTGTGGAAGATCCCGGACCTCCCCAGCTCATATTGATAATATCTGCACCACTTACGGCAGCATAAATGATTCCGTCGTATCCGTTGGTGACTTGCCCGACTGTTGTTGTGGATTTAACGCACATCAATTTACAGCTGAATCCGATGGATGCAACACCTGTTCCGTTGTTTGAACGAGCAGATACAATTCCTGCAACGTGCGTTCCGTGGTCGTATGAACTGCTTGGCGGATTGGGATTATTGTCATTACTTCCTACATCATATCCGTTGATATCGTCGATGTATCCGTTGTTATCATCATCGATGTTGTTTCCGGGAATTTCTGCAGAGTTCACCCATAAGTTCGGAGAAAGATCGGAGTGCGTGCGTTCGATCGCATCATCTACAATTGCCACAACGACATTACTTCCGGCTGAGAAATAATTCCAGGCAGCAGGAGCATTGATATTTGCCAATCCCCATTGAGAACTGTAGGAAGGATCGTTCGGAGTCAGGAACATGCGATCAAGCGGAACTTTCTCAGCGTATTCGACACCTTTGAGATTTTCCAATTCCTTGATGCATTTTTCAATATCCTGCACGGAAGTAAATTCCAGCAAATAGGTTCGTTGTAAGATCTCAGAATTTTTTGCGGCATGAAAGGGTTTTGAAAGATTGACAAAACCGTATTTCGAAACAATCTGATTCAGACCCGGAACAGATTGAACAGGGATTCTTGCAGGATTTTCCTTTAAAGATTGTGAGATGCGAATTTCATTGTTCAGCTTGAACCAAATCTTACCATCCTGATAGTTTACGTGAACCGTTTGAGCAAACAATCCAAGCGGAATGAGTGCCATCAAAGCAAGTAGTTTTTTCATAAGTCACTAGTTTAGCAACTGCAAGATACGATAAATGTTTTGATATTTATCTTAAATTCAATTGATTATGACCAGCTCCGAAACTCGTGTAAAATCCTTACATTCGAAGAGATAATTGACTGATTCAAATGAAATTCACACGCTTCAAAATCATCCTGATATTTCTCATTTCCTGTTCGTGCGGAATTGTTTTCAAACTCTTTAACTGGTCCTGGGAAGAATGTTTTTTGTTCAGTTGGTTGATTTTCGGAGGTTTGTATTTATTGGAAAGTCTTTTAGTGATCTTTCTGGTTCCTTCCCGGAATATTGTCAAACATTCAAAGGATGAAGATTTGGGAGTTTGGCTGCAATTTATCTTATTGGTTATTATTTGTTCGACAGCACTGATCGCCATTATTTTCTGGAATAGTGACAACACGCATTTCAGCAAGCACAGTAAACTTCACGAGGTGTTTTTCATCGCTTCCGTCACGATGGCGTGGCTGGTTTTGCATATCTCTTTTACTTTTCGCTACGCACATTTGTATTACGGCGATGAAAATGAGAAGTATTCCCGGCATGCCCGCGGACTCGATTTTCCAAACGATGCTCATCCGGATTATCTGGATTTTGCGTATTATTCCTTTACGATCGGAATGACTTTCCAGGTTTCGGATGTGACGACCAAGACGAAAGGAATCCGGAGGCTGACCTTGGCTCATTCACTGGTTTCGTTTCTTTTCAACACGATTTTAGTTGCCATCACGATCAATGAGATTATTAATCTGTGATTTTCACGGTTTTCGGACGTAATATTGCGGAATTACGCCAATTGAATCCTGAAGAAAGTACCGGTTTTACTGAGTTAACAAGAAATAATCAAGACGTAATATTACGAACAACCTCATTCCCCAACTTCAACACCTATCCGGCAGCGACAGGCACTTCCTCTGTTTTCTTTTCAGGGAAAACAATGGTTCGTTCCAGCTCTTTGGTCGGAATAAACGGCCTGCTGGTGAGTGGAAACAGATTCATTAACTCGCCACTGTAATAAAACTCGTAGCATAAACCACCGAAAGTGTATTCTTTGTCACCGACATTGAAGGTAGAACCACCAACAGACGGATTTTTCTTCGGCTTGCTTTTTTGGAAACCAAGATTGTACAATGTTCCCAAAATTTCGGGTCTGTAAGCCAACGTGTAGCCTTCTTTTTCCCAGTGCGACTGGAACTGACGCAGGAAAAATGCGGTATACAAATACGAATAGAAATGATCGCCGCCTTTCATCAAACGTTGAATCGTAAGGTGTTTATGAGCTTCAATGGTATCATTGACCAATTCAGGGAAAGAATCTTTCACGTTCAGGCATCTTTGATAGTAATCTCCGGGATAAAAAGGACTCCATTTTTCATAGAGATTCCGCTCGATTTTCAAAGCAGTATTCTGAAGAATTCCCGTTACACCATATCCTCTGTTGGTAGTCAAAATCAAACGGTTGTAAGGAACCACATATTTTTTGAATTGTTCACGCGAAGAGTTAAACATTCGGATTTGTTCTCCAACAAGACACATCACAATCAAACGGGATTCAACACCGGTAATGCGGGAAACGGAATCGATCGCAGCGCTGTCGGCTTTTACGACATTGCAGAATTCTTTCCACTCCCTGTAATTTGCCCAGGGATAAATGGAAAGAGAAGCTTCTTCTGCCTGTTTTTCAATCCGGTGCAATTCCCGCTGATATCCCTTGTGATTTTTCATACGCAGGTTGGCAGCATCCAGCATGCGCAGTGCCACGGTAACATCTCCCGAATATTCGAAAGCGTCGAGAATCATTTTAGCATTGTGCGGGTAATACTTTGCCAGAAGCCCGACATTCTGATACATCTGACGCTCTTGCTTGGCAAAAGTCAGACTGTCTGTTTGAAATCCTTGATTGTACTTATCAGCCATTTTTGAGAAATAGCGGCTGTTCAAATCCACATTTCCACTATCATTTGTCCATTTGAATTTGGCTGCGAGAGCTACACCGATCAAGGCAAGGGCAAACAAGGCTAGTAAATGTACGACAGTAAAGTAACCGCGTCGCAGCCACTTATATTTGCGTTTAGGTTTTTGAATAGGCATTTGGACCGGTGAATCCTGATTTTCCATGTTTTGTTTTTGCAAAAATAAACTCTGATACGATAATCAGGATGAAAAGTTATCATTCGTTTTATTTTCTTGAGTATTCGCGTGGAAGTTTCTCTTTTCCGTGGGGACGCGATGCATCGTAAACCCACAGTCAGGAATCAAAAAGCCCTGACATTCGCTTTAGCGAAGCCAGGGCCTTGTAGCGTATATGTAGGTAATTTATTTCTTGATCACTAAGCGTTGATTTACTGTTCCTTCAGATGAGGTAACTGTAAACCAATATACTCCCTCAGCAAAATCTGCAAGGTTCAAAGTGAAATCAGAACCTGAGTTTCGTTGTGTGAATAATGCCTGTCCGTTCATCGAGTAAATAACCACTTCTGAGTTCGAAGCATTTGTTTCTACGAAAACAACATCAGAAGCCGGATTCGGATACATGGAGAATTCAAGAGTGGTATTCTCAGCAAGACCCAAACACGGATTGGAAATGATCACAACCGTATCTTTATCCTGACAGCCATTGCTGTTCGTAACAGTTAAGATGTAAGATCCTGCTTGCGTTCCGGTCGTATTTTGAGTCGTTGCACCATTGCTCCAGCTATAGTTCGGATATCCACCCGGACCGTTCAGGTTTACAGGGAAGTTATTCGCACAAATCGTCATGTCAGAACCCAAATTGATAGAAGGCACAGCATAAAGCGTTAACACAAGCGTATCTTTATCCTGACAACCGTTAGCATCCGTTCCTGTTACGATGTAATTTCCTGCCACCGTTGCATTGAAAGCAGTTCCGTTAGTTACACCATTGTTCCAAACGAAATTTGTTGCTCCTGTTGCGGTCAGAGTAATAGACGTCTGGCGACAAACAGCCTGATCCGTTCCTGCGTTTACAGTTGGAAGTGTATTTACCGCAACACTTACCGTATCCGAGTTTTCGCATCCGTGTACACTTGTTGCAGTAGCAATGTAATTCATGGTTGAAGTAGGGAAGAAATCAACTCCGTCCTGTATACCGTTGTTCCAGACAATTGTTCCGTTTGTGGTTGCTTCCAGGTTTGCAGTGTCTCCTGCACAAATCGTAAGATCTGATCCGGCTGCAACACTTGGTAAAGCCAATACAGTGATCGCTTCATTTGTTGTAGTATCAGCACAAGCATGAGTTGTGTTCGAAACATACACGCGGTAGTTTCCTGCTTCTGTTACAGTAAGTGAATTTCCTGTTCCTCCGGAGATAACCTGATTATTCTTTAACCATTGAACCGTGCTTTGAGCACTTCCCGGAATAGTTAAAACAACCTGATCACCATTACAAATAGAATCTGTAGGAACAGTAATTGTTGCTCCTGCTAAATCCACACAGGTATTGACTTCAAAAATGGAAAGTGTTGAACTTACTTCGTTCGCTAAGATCACGATATCTTTTCCTGTCGGAGAATTCTCTTTTTTGATAATAATGATTCCTTCAGCACCACGATCCGGACCACTGTTTGCCCCAACAGAGCGGTTGTTGTAGTAACCAACATAAACCGGCGCACTCGGAACATCCACGTTGAACATCATTACACCACCAACGCGTTCCAAAGAAACAAACAGGTAATGGTTTCCGTTGATCACTGCCGTAGCGACACCTTCCGGCTCCGGACCTTTATCATCCGAGCGGTTTTTAGAAGTAGCAGTTCCTGAGGAGTTGCTTGCATTGAACAAACCGCTCAATGTAGGATGATTTGCTGTAATTTGTTCGATCAGATCTTTTGAATCAAATACCAAAGCACCTGTTTGTGCATTCCAGATAGAGAACGAACGCGTTCCGAACACATGAATATCATCGATATCTCCGTCTCCGTCTGTATCACCGCTTGCATTCGTTACGTTGATACGACCCAAAAATTGATTGTGTTTCAAAATGTTCAGATCAGGAATAGAAGCATCCAATGAAGTTGCAGACAAACGAGCCACTTCTGTAATCGCTGTGTATTCGCGGGCATCACCTTCGTTCGCAGAGAAAATGTATTCTGTTCCTGAAATAGAAGCATGAGCCAAAGCATCCGGCATAAATAATCCTTTGATCGGAGCAGAGCCGATGAAAACTCCTGCAGTTTGATCAGAAGCATCCAATCCGTTGTTTCCGTTTGCATAGTTCATTGTTCCCAACGGACGAACGGCGCTTACCGTTCCTGCTGCGATATTGATCACGGCCATTGCATTGTTTTCCTGTAAGGAAACAAAAGCAGTGGAGTTATCTTCTGAAATTGTAATGTATTCCGGTTCGAAATCCTGTGCTGCGGAACTTCCGGGCCCGAAAATGCGGATTCCCTGAGCACGTAAAGCAGCTTCCTGTCCGTTGAAAGACTGGAAGTTCACCATCGTTACGTTTGCAGCAGTAAGAGTCGGATAACCACCTGTAATATCGATGATTCCTACAGAACCTTCCGGATCAACGGAATAATCTGATTTCGGCTCACCTTCACAAGCCACCAAAACCTTCGTGTAATCATTATTGAATGTGATCATATCCGGCATTGCACCTACAGGAACCTGAGAAATAAGGACTCCGTTTTGGTTTAGGAAAACTACGGTTCCGTTTGCTTGCGGGTTCGTATTTTCTACCGCACATGCCACCACTCCGTTATGAACAGTCAATGAGTTGATGTTTCCGTATGGTGTTACCGAAACGGAATTCAATAAAGCAGGAGTAGAAGCATTCGAAAGGTCTACGATATCTATTTTCGCCCCGATCGAGTTTGCGATGTACAATTTATCTGTTGTAGGGTCAAAAGCTACAATTTCTGCAGAGTTGGTTCCTTCTGCGCCATTGGAAAAGCTTGAAAGCAGGTTCAGCTTCAATTCATTGTTTGGTGCCGGAGCCTGATAATCGTTGTCTTTGATATAGATGATCTGGAAACTGTTTGTTCCAATGTTCGCATTGTATAGCGATCTCACTTTCAGAATTACTTTTTCCGTTCTTTCTGCCAAAATATCGTCTAAAATGGTCAAAGCCACATTTTGTGTTCCCGCAAAACTTGCCGGAATCGTCACGGTATCTTCTGCCAAAGTGAAATCAACACCTTCGGTTGCATCCGAATAAACGGAATAGCTTAAAATCACTTTTGCAGGATACGCATTTGGCGAAGCAGATGTAAGCCCGACGTTAACTGTTCCTGCATTTTCAGTAAAGTTTTGTGTAACTGCAGAGAAGGTAATTGTTCCCGGTGTTGCACTGATCAAGCTGACAGTAGAAAGATTATCCAAAGTTGGAGTACCAACAGCCCAATTGCGCTGAGAGGACCAAAGTCCGGTTTGGGTATTAAACAATCCCGTTGCGCGAATGGACTGGTCTCCACCTGGATCTCCGGCAAAAAATGAATTTGCCTGAAGCTTTCCTCCTGTATATAAATCATTAACCGGCAGCTGATAACCATTCAAACCACCGTTCAAAACAGCAGAGCCAAGAGCTGTTCCGTAGAATACTGCATCTACCGGTACACTCGAATTGGTAATGGATGCGGAAGCCAAATTGAAAACGGCAATTCCATCTCCGTTCGATCCTCCGTTTCCGACAACTCCACCCGTTGCTGCCGCACCAAATCCGTCTCCGGCAGTTGTTCCGGTATTGATCGTTCTGATCTGGGTTCCGGTTGGAGCCATGGATGAACCACCTACATAAACCACGTCTCCGGCATTCACGGTTCCGGTGTTGATTTGAAAAGCATAGGTAATGCCTCCTCCTTCAATCCAGCCATTGACCGTTGCAGCGGAGTTATTACAAACTACTGTATAGGGAGTTGTTGCGAAATTGATGTTGGAAGTTGCTACTAATTCAATCCATTCAAAAGGAGAATCTGTTCCTGAAGGATTCGCTAAAATTTCTGAGATCACGAGTCCGGGATTCTGGGAGAAGCTATTCATTCCCATTAATACGGATCCGATAAAGAGTAAGGTTTTTTTCATTACTGTAAAACTTTTGGCAAAGTTCCGTTCAGCATGTAATCAAAGCCTCTTGCCTAAATAACTTTTCTGATAAGATTGTGTTTGGAGTCTGTGAAATTTATGAAACAGATGTGAATAAAATTTCTCCCAAGGAAATAATTCATTCAAATGAATTTCATGATTGTTTAAAACCCAATCGATTTAGTATGCATCTTTTAAAGAATGAAGCAGAATCTCAGCCAGTTTTAAATCAACCGGGTTTGTTATCTTAATGTTTTCATCGTTTCCGGGAATTAAATGAATGCGTGCTCCGATTGATTCCACTACGCTGGCATCGTCTGTGAAAGAGTGGGTATATTTTTGTTCGTAGGCTTTTTTCAGAAGCTTTCCTTCAAAGATTTGAGGCGTTTGCACGATCTGATAATGATTTCGTGGTACGGCAGCACTGCTTTCTCCTTCTACCAATCGAAGGGATTCTTTCACGGGAACAACCGGAATAACTGCCCGATGTGTTTTTACCGCTTTTACCAATTCGGTCAGAACTTGCCGCCCGGCAAAGGGTCTCACGCCGTCGTGAACCGCAATCCATTCACCGTTTGCGAGTTCAAGTGCATTTTTAATGGAATCAAAGCGTTCTTCACCACCCGGGATTACAACATGTTTGATCTGAAAGGAATATTTCTCACACATTTCCTCCCAATCTTTCAGATAGTCTTCCGGAAGTGTCACAATCAATTCTGCTGAAGCATCAAAGTGGTGGATTCGTTCAATGGTATGCATTAAAAGAGGTTTCCCATTCAGCAATAAGAATTGTTTGGGGGTTGATCCCCCCATTCTTTTTCCGATTCCTCCGGCAGTGATGATGAATGTCAGCATAAAACAAGTTCAAAAGTTGAATGGGTTCAAAAAGTTAAACCATTGGAATTGGAAACCGATTTTACCCGAAGGATAAAAATAGGAAAACTTCTGTTGGTTCGCGTGGGTAGGTACACCACACGTGGGGAATTCATCAGAATTGACACCCAATTTTATTTTTCCCGCAGATGTGCAGATTTTTTATGGCGCTTACCAGCCACCATTTAAGCGAACGTAGCCGAGCTGTTTAATTTGTGCATCTGTGGTAAAAACAACTCGTTTTGTATTCTGGAAATAGTTTGGGTGCAGATAATGCACATATCCCTCTGTGCATTGTGTACCAACGGAAAATAAAAAAGGTCTCCAAACGAAGACCTTCTAACTATTTAAAATCGAATAAATTATTTCAATTGATTCGGATCTTTTTCAGCTTGCTTATTGAACTTGTTTTGCCAGTTCAACCAGTAGAATAATCCGAAGAATCCAAGAAGAATCACAGAATAGTTAAAGATATCACCGATGTTGTCATAAAACCAAGCACCATTTAGAATTTTTCCGAGTGTCCACCAAAAACTATTCATTTCTTTTCCTTTTTAATCTGGGACAAAGTAAATAAATAATTTGTTGATAAACTCCGATTTCGTTGAAAAAATTTGAATTTTTCGTCATTTAGAATCGTTTTAAAGTTATTTGGCAAAAATTGAAATCCTCATTTCTTTTCCGAAGCAAGAAGAATCAGTAACTTTGTACTATTAAAATTTAAATAGTATGTACCCACCAGAACTTGTACAACCAATGAAGGAAGACCTTACACGTGTGGGCTTTCAACAACTTGTTTCAGCATCAGAAGTTGATGCAACTATTCCAAACAGCACAGGAGTTGCTCTAGTGGTAGTAAACTCTGTTTGCGGATGTGCAGCAGGAAATTTACGTCCGGGAGTGAAATTGTCTTTGGATCACGAAGGAAAAAAACCGGATCATTTACTGACTGTTTTTGCAGGAGTTGATACTGATGCAACACAACAAGCACGTAAATATTTCTTGCCATTTCCTCCATCGTCACCATCTGTGGCTTTGTTCAAAGACGGAAAATTGGTTCACTTTTTAGAAAGACACAATATCGAAGGAGTTACCGCAGCAATGATTGCTGAGAATCTGGCAGCTGCTTACGAGGAATTCTGTTAAGAGAAGAGATTTTAGGATCTCAAGATTTCAGGACTTTAGGACGGTTTGTCTTAAAGTCCTTTTATATTAAATAATAGCTTAAAATCTTGTAGTCCTGAAGCCCTAAAATCCAGATTATGTTTATCGACACACACACACATCTTTACTCCGAGCAGTTTGGTGAAGATCGTACGGAAATGATTCAACGGGCTATTGCGGCTGGAGTTGAACGAATGTATATGCCCAATATTGATCTGGATTCTATCGATGGAATGCACGCGCTGGAAAAGCAATTTCCGGAAAACTGTTTTGCCATGATGGGCTTGCATCCTTGTTCGGTTGATGCGAACTGGGAACTTGTTTTGGCTAAAATGCGCCTGTTGCTGGACAAAAGATCGTATGTAGCTATTGGTGAGATCGGGATTGATTTGTATTGGGACAAAACGTTTATCAACGAGCAAAAGGAAGCATTCAGAACCCAGATTCAATGGGCAAAAGAAATGCAACTTCCGATAGTGATTCACGCACGCGATTCTTTTCCGGAGATTTACGAAGTATTGGATCAGGAAAACGACGAAAGACTGCGTGGAATTTTCCATTGTTTTACCGGAAATGAGCAGGATGTACAAAAAATTCTGGGTTACAAGGGATTTTCTTTCGGAATAGGAGGTGTTGTAACGTACAAGAAATCGGATCTTCCGGAAACACTGAAACACATTCCTTTGGAAAAACTGTTACTGGAAACGGATGCGCCGTATTTGTCGCCGGTTCCTTACCGCGGAAAACGAAATGAAAGCGCTTACGTGGTTCACACAGCAGAAAAAATGGCGGAAATTCTGGAACTTCCTTTGAGTCAATTGCAGGAAGTGACTACTCAGAATGCCTTGAAAGTGTTTCATCCCTGAAATGTCCCAATTTTCCAATAATTTCATACGAAAAGAGATTATCTTCGGGGCCTAACTTCAATGTATGCGCCCGATTTTAACTGTTACAATGATTTTATTGTCTGTGTTGACTTTCGCACAGAAAAAACAGCAAGTACTTCATACTAAAATCAAGACCTTCCGGATGAAGGTTTCGGATGACGATCCGAGAACTGTCCGAATGTGGACCATTTCACCGGAAACGAAGCCTGATATCTATCAATCGACGGGAAACGAAGTACGGTTCATCACGGATATGGACTCTTTAACAGTGAAAGTCAGTAAGAAAAATCCTGTTGTTGATTTCATCGTGATCTACAATCAGACAGATACTTGTTATACCCGTGTGGAATTTTTTAAAGGGCCGGATTACCTTGGGAAATTGAAGAAAGCGAACAAGTATAATCGTTCGGATCTAAGACCGGTTCCTGAATTCACTTATCAGGATTCGAGTAATACCCATTTGAAAGATCTGCGAAAAAAATACAACCTCGATTCCATTGCCGGAGAAGCAAGTGAAATTCACCAGATGCTGAATTTGATGCATTGGATCCACAATCTGGTGGAACACGATGGTCAGCATGGAAATCCTGAAGAGAAAAATGCAGATCACATGATTCAGGCTTGCAGCGACGGGTCGAGAGGATTAAACTGTCGTGGATTGGCAATCTCATTGAATGAGTGCTTCCTGGCTATGGGTTTTAAATCTCGTTACATTACCGGTATGCCGAAAGAACTCAAATTCGATGATTGTCATGTAATCAACATGGTTTATTCCAATGATCTGAAGAAGTGGATTTACCTTGATCCGACACATGATGCTTATGTGATGGACGAAAAGGGAGCTCTGCTAAGTGTGGAAGAAGTGCGTGAACGCTTGATTAACGGGAAACCGTTGTTGCTGAATCCGGGCGCGAACTGGAATAATGCCGAACCGACAGAAGCTCAGGAGTATCTTCGTTATTATATGGCAAAGAATCTGTATCGCCTGGAATGCCCGGTTTCAAGTGAATACAATTACGAGACGGAATTTCCGGATAAAAACACGGTTTATTTGGAACTGCTTCCGCTTGACGGGATCAATCAAACACCTCAGAAAACGGAGCATGTCAACCAGAAATCCAATTTTACGATCACCAGTTATGTGACCAATAATCCGAACCTGTTTTGGGCTGCACCTGTTAGTAAATAAGAAACAGGAATAAACTTCTATCCTGAAACTTGCTATTTCAGTATTTTGGATGAACTTTGTCGCACAAATCGGAGTAGCATGAAAACAACGCCCCAGGTACTCGTTATTTATACGGGAGGAACAATCGGAATGGTGAATGATCCTTTAACAGGTTCGCTAACGGCTTTTGATTTCGGTGACGTGTATAAACACATTCCGGAGTTGGCGCGTTTGAATGTTCAGCTCACGACTCAGGCTTTTCCGCATCCGATTGATTCTTCTGAAATGAATCCGCTTTGGTGGAAGGAAATGGCGGAATTGGTGCACGCGAAATACCACGAATTTGACGGTTTTGTGATTCTTCACGGTTCGGATACAATGGCTTTTTCGGCTTCGGCCTTGAGTTTTATGCTTCAGGGATTGAAAAAACCGGTCATCTTCACCGGATCACAATTACCGATCGGAACCATTCGGACGGATGGAAAAGAAAATCTGATTACGGCAATTGAAATTGCGGCGGATAAAGATGAAAACGGAACTCCGAAAATTCAGGAAGTAGCAATCTATTTTGAATATTCACTCTATCGCGGAAACCGAACTTCCAAAGTTTCTGCATCTTCTTTCGAAGCATTTCGTTCACCAAACTTGCGTCCATTGGCGGTTGCAGGCGTCCATATCGATTACACGGGAGAAACGTTCGAAAGTTCAAAAGCACTCGAACTGTTTACCGATTTCGATGCTTCCGTTGCTTTGATCAAATTCTTCCCTGGGCTTAACTGGGAAATTTATGCGCCGATCTTTGATGTTCAGAAAACCAAAGCTATTATTCTCGAAACTTACGGTTCCGGAAATGCTCCTTCCGACAAACGCTTCCATGAATTGTTGTTGAATTATCTTCAAAACGGGGGGCTTGTTCTGAATATTACGCAATGTTCAACCGGACGGGTAGAGCAGGGGAAATACGAAACCAGCTCTTTCTTTGAGAAGAACGGAGTGTTATCCGGCTACGATCTCACCACGGAAGCAGCAATGAGCAAGATGATGTATGTGCTTGGAAAAAGTAAAGGGAATCTTGCTTTGGCAAAAGAACTGCTGCAAAAATCTGTTTGCGGGGAAGTGACGATCTGATCAGTCGACTTTCATTACCATTAAACCGTTCAATTCGCAGATAAAAGCTACAAATTTTCCATCGGGAGAAAGGGTCAGACTGTGGCAATTTTCACCTTCACTTGTCCAAAGAACAGTGGTTTCCCGCGCTTTGGTAATAACAAGTGAAACAGAGAAATCGCTGTTGTACCGCAATTCGATTTTCGTCCCTTTTTTGGTAATAACTTCCCGTTCATTGAAAGGAGAAACGGCTAGAAATGGTTTCAATTCGCTGCTGTCTTTGATAACAGAAACGGCCTTTGCATTGTTCATAATCCCGATTATCTGATCATGCCAATCTCCGGTTGTGAGCTTCATTTCATTCAAATTGAACTTATGCCAGTCTCCGAAAATGTAGCAGGCAACAAAATCCGATTTCGGTGACCAAAGCGGATATTCATCGATTCCTTCCACGTTTGCCACCAATACAGTCCCCACTTTCAGTTTCTTCATCGCTTTTTCAAGGGCAGTTGCGTCTTTTTGCGAGAAGGAAAATGATGAAATGACAAGGAATAGAACAGCAACAAGGTTTTTCATACGTTCGGATTTCTCCAAAAGTAAGGGAATCCTGTTTTGGAAAGGGTTTGGTTATGGAAAATTAACTTTATGCGGGCTTTCTGGTGCGCGTCAAGATTTTTGATTGGGATTAGGGGAGTGGTTTGGACTCGTGTATTAAGTTGTTGAAAATCAAAATATTAAATCTTTTTATATAATTCTAAACTTGAGGTCGGTTCGTAATATTGCGATATGGCAATTTTGCGTTCGAAAAGGGGACATTGCTCTCTATTTGAAAGTAGAACTTTCAGTTTGGTTCAACAAAAAATCCCAAGCTTTGGGAAGCCTGGGATCAGTTCTGGCAGAGAGGAAGAAATTGCAGATCTAAAAAGGGAGTCGCTAATCAATTATCCCACACTCCTTCTGCGAATGATTTTGCGTTATTTTCGTTTTCTATCGATCGAGAGATTCGACTCTCTCATCGCTATAAAAGCAAAAATCCCGCCTTTTTAAAAGCGGGATAATTCATGCAGAGAGGAAGAGATTCGAACTCTCGATACAGTTACCCGTATACTACCTTTCCAGGGTAGCTCCTTCAACCACTCGGACACCTCTCTATGTATCATCCGAAAATTGATTTCAAAACCAAGTTTCAGATTGTGGAGTGCAAAAATACATATTTTCTTTGAATGAACAATTTGCAATCTGTTTAAATCATAAATTTGAGTTATGAGAATCCATTTGATCTAAATATTACTAATCACATGTTTCGACCTCAATCCGTTCGGGACAATCTCTATTTCAACCTGAGCATGTTTATTCGCTTCGACCTGAACAATCAGTTTTTCCGAGCGTTCGCGTTTTCCGCCGACTTCCACTTCGTAAGTCCCGGGGGCTAATTCGATGAATAGTTTCTTTCCCGAATCAATGCGGCCTTGTTGGATTCCATCGATGAAAACCGGACTGGAAACAAGGCGGTTTTGCATTTGTTTGATTCTCGAAAAATGAATTCCGCTCTTGTTAAAGTAAGATTCGTCGACTACAGGAGCAATTTTACGGTTTCGGATCACTTTGAGAACATACATCACGATTACCATCGGCAACAAAAGACATAAGGCTGTGAGCAATCCTGTGATAGCAATCGGATATTTGTCACCGGGTTCCGGAGCAAGAATATCAATCCAGAAGAGTGCCGGATAGGATTCCGTGAACAAGGAACCGAAAGAAAGCGCAAATGCTGCTAAGACATATATGTAAACCAGAATTCGCATCAGGCCTCTGAAACAACTTCTCTTCGTTCACCGATCTGCTGTCTCCACATGGCATAGTACAAGCCTTTTTCATCCAGCAACTCGCTGTGTTTTCCGGTTTCGATAATGATACCTTTTTCCAAAACAAAAATGCGGTCCGCATGCATAATAGTCGACAAACGGTGAGCGATCAAAACGGTGATGTGCTCTTTTTGATCTGTGATTTCCCGAATCGTATTTGAAATTGCTTCTTCTGTAATAGAATCCAAAGCGGAAGTTGCTTCGTCGAAAACCATGAGTCGCGGGTGGCGCAGCAAAGCACGAGCGATTGATAAACGCTGTTTTTCACCACCGCTCAATTTCATTCCTCCTTCACCGATAACGGTGTCAACTCCATTTTCGCTGCGTGAAATCAGGTTGGTACAGGAAGCTTTTTCCAAAGCCTGATTAATTTCTTCTTCCGTTGCGTCCGGTTTTACGAAGAGCAAATTCTCTCTGATCGTTCCCGAGAAAAGTTGGGTGTCCTGAGTTACAAAACCCAATTGCTGCTGCAATTCCTCTTTATCGATTTCTGAGCTGCTTACTCCGTTGTAGGAAATATCTCCGCTTGGAGCAGTGTATAAGCCGACCAATAATTTCACCAAGGTACTTTTCCCGGAACCACTCGGACCTACAAACGCAATGGTTTCTCCTTTGTTTACTTCGAAAGAAATGTTACTCAAGGCATCGTAAGAAGCACTTTTGTGACGGAATCCTACGTTATGGAAAGCCAATTTCTCGATCGCATTCAATTTACGCGGGTGAGTCGGTTTTTTCTCAATCGGTGTATTGATGATCTTCTCAAAGTTGTTCAAAGAAGCTTCAGCCTCGCGGTAAGAAATAATCACATTTCCAACTTCCTGCAATGGCCCGAAAATGAAGAACGAATAGAAATTCAATGAAATGATCTGACCCACCGTCAAAACATCTCCGTAGAGTAAATACATCAGGAAGAACATGATGGATTGGCGCATGAGGTTCACAAACGTTCCTTGAATGAAGGAAATACTTCTGATTTGGCGCACCTTTTTCAATTCCAATAACAGAATCTTACGCGTTGTGTCGTTCAAACGCTCTGTTTCCTGAGTTGCTAAACCCAAACTTTTCACCAATTCAATATTGCGCAAACTTTCCGTTGTACTTCCTGCCAACTGATTGGTTTCCTTTACAATGGTCGTTTGTACTTTCTTAATGCGTTTGGATAATTTGTTTGTGATGAAACTCAGGAGCAATGCAGAACCCAGATAAACCGGGATCAATCCGGGATGAACGCTTGTAGCGTAAACGATCACAAACACTAATCCCACCATGGAAGTGAACAGGATGTTGACGAAGTTCATGATGAACTTTTCATTGTCCAAACGTACTTTCTGAAGAATATTCAGTGTTTCTCCACTGCGTTTGTCCTCAAATTCATTAAAGGGAATTTGTAACGTATGTTTCAACCCATCTGTATAAATGTCCGCACCCACTTTTTGGATAACGAGATTTACAGTATAATCCTGGAAAGCCTTTGCAATGCGGCTGATCATGGCTGCTCCGATGGCCAATCCAAGGAAAGAACCCACCCCGATCAAAAACTCTTCCTGAGTGAAGCTTTCTTTTTGAGTGGCAAATTTATCGAGAATTCTTCCGAAGATGTAAGGATCGAATAAGGAGAAAACCATATTGATACTGGCTAGTATCATGGAAAGGATCACAAGTCCTTTGTAACGTTTTAAATAAGATACGAGAATTTTCATGTACTGTAAAATTGATGTTTTTTACCTGATGAATGAATGTTTTGATAAAATCAATGAGTTTGAGTTGTTGTTTCAACAGGAGAGTGTAAAAGTAGTGAAAAGTAATTGTTTACTCAAACGGATTCTCTCACATTTGAGTCAATTGTTCATGCAATTTAAAAAAAGAAAGGCAAGTGAAGAAGTGTTTCTTCTATGTTTGTTTCAAATACAGCCAGATGAACCGTTTGATCCTTTTTATTTGCTTTACTGTTTTGTTACAGAATACAGCTTTTTCAGATTGCATACCAATGAAATTTTGGGTTTGGCCAGAAAGAGATACCTTAAGCAGAAATCCGCTGATTGTTTTCAACTTTTATGAAAGAAGCCTTTCGGGATTTACACGAACGCCTGAATCTTCTCAAATAAGAAAGGATGTAAGTTTCTTCCTGAGGTCGACCAGTGGAAATATTCCGTTGAAACTAATTCAGCAGAATGTGGGACAGAGTAATGAGAAACAATTGATCTTCAAACCGCTTAGATTACTGAAACCGAATACGGAGTATGAACTCTCATTTTCCTGCGCAGATTCTGCTTCAAGAGAAGAATTCCTGGAAGATATCGGATTTAAAACCAAAACATGGATTACCAATGAAGTCATCGACAAGAAAGCTCCGGTCTGGATTTCAAAACCTCAGTTTTGGTACAAAAATTATAGGCATTATGGCTGTGGACCGGAAAGCTACTGGTGTTTTTGTATGACGATCAAAGATGAATCTGCAGTATTAGTGCAAACCATTGTGAGGCATCTCGAAAGTGGAAAAGTATCCGAGTATTATCTCCATCCGGATAGTAATTCTGTTTTCGTCGGCTATGGCATGTGCAGAGGTGAGTTTGATATGATTCCGGGCGATCGTTATTCCGTTTCTTTTAATTTGGTGGATGAGTCCGGAAATAGCGGGAATCAATTTTCAGATCCGTTATTTGTTCAGGCTCCATTCGAATCCGAATCCATTTCTGATGAAGAGTTGGAGCAGAAGAAATGCCCTTGTGATTCCGGTCAGACTGCCGGAGAAAAAGATCCTTCAATAAGCCTCGGCTGGATTTTGGGAATAGTCGGAATCATTGTTCTGATAGCTTGTGCAAACGGGTACCGGAATTACAGAAGAGTGTAAGTTCGAAATAATCAGATCTGGGTTTTTTTGCGGAAAACCGAAAACAAAAATCAGTATTTATACGCTTGATTGCTGGGGTGTGATTACCTAAGTTTGAAACACTAAGTACTATTCACGGGCATTGTTTGCGAACAACGGCGACCTGATATTCGGATGTGTTTCCGATGGTTATTGCTTTTCTACAATCAAACTTTTGGAAGTACTCCATATTAACTAACACATTTCTGAAAGTATGAACAAGAAAACAAACAATGATGCATTGGGAACAAGCGGATCCGGAATTTCTACCGGACCAGTTCCAATCGGTACAATTGTCGCATTTGTCCTGGACAAATCATATCTTCCATCCGGGTGGTTGCTTTGCGATGGCGAAACAGTTGATTCCAATAAATACCCGGAAGCAGTAAACAACTATCAGATCACTGTAACTCCTGTTCTCAATGGCCTGGTACTTCTGGGAGCAGGATCGGATTATCCGCTTAAATCAACCGGAGGTGAGGCAGCTGTAACACTTTCCGTGGATCAAATACCACCACACGGACACAACATACAGTTTTACGATTGGGGAACTTCTCAGGGAGGAGGCAGCGGACACGCGTCGCGTTTGAATGCAACCGGATCGATAGCCATTACGGAAAATACCGGAGGTGGGAAATCCCACAATAATATTCAACCGTATTATGCTGTGAACTATATCATTTATGTAGGTCAGCCTGTCTAACCTTTGTAAGATTCACATCCTAAAGTTGATTTCAAATCAACAAGACCCCGTTTTACAATCTTCCCGCTCGGTTTCCAGAGTGACGTGTTGAATGTTCTGATGTTCCAGTAAATGTCTTATTTCGTGCTTCAATTCCGGTTCCTGATCAAAAGTAATTGACGGATCCAGTACCAAATGCGCAGTCATGGCATTTTCCGTGGAACTGAGCGGCCAAATGTGCACGTGGTGAACCTCTTTCACTCCTTCCACTTTCTGAATGAGTGAAACCACTTCTTCCAGGTGAATATTGCTCGGAACCCCGTCCAAAGACAAACGCAGACTTTCCTTCATCAATTTCCAGGTACTGATGAGAATAATTCCGGCAATGATCAGACTGAATAAGCTATCGAGCCAGTATAAATGCGTGTAGTAAATAACGATTCCGCCAACGACCAATCCAGCAGAAACCAAAGCGTCACTCAACAAATGCAGGTAAGCGCTTTTCACATTGATATCCTGTTCTTTGTTTCGCAAAAACAATAAAGCTGTTCCGAAATTGATGATGATTCCGATTCCCGCAATAATGGAAACGGATAAACCCGGAATTTCCTGCGGACTAAAGAAACGGTCGATTGCTCCGTAGACAATGGCCCCGATGGTGACCAAAAGAAGCATGGAATTGAACAACGCTACCAAAACGGTCGTTTTCCGGTAACCATATGTATATTGATTGGTCGATTTTATTTTCATTAGTTTAAACGCCAACAGCGACAGTGCCAGCGTTCCGACATCCGCCAGATTGTGTCCCGCATCGGATAAAACAGAAAGGGAATCAATTGCAATCCCTACAACCGCTTCAATGACCACAAACAAGAGATTGAGGGTAATTCCCACAACAAAGGCTGTATTGACGGTTTTTAAAACAGTTTCGTGATGATGTGAGTGGTCATGTCCCATACTTCCAGTTTTTAGTTACTCATCAATCTTTTTAATCACTTTACAGGGGTTTCCAACTGCGATAACATTCTCCGGAATGCTTTTATTCACGACACTTCCTGCTCCAATAATGGAATTATCACCGATCGATACTCCGGGCAGAACAATGACGTTTCCTCCGATCCAGACATTGTTCCCCACAGTGATCGGGTAGGCATATTCCAATCCTTCGTTTCGCTGCTTTGCGTCAACCGGATGACCAGCCGTATAGAAACCACAATTCGGAGCTATAAACACATTGTCTCCGAAAGTTACTTTCGTAGCATCGAGAATGATCATGTTGTGATTGCTGTAAAAATTCTCCCCGATTTCGATGTTGTAGCCATAATCGCACATGAATGGCTGTTCGATCAGAAAATCACCTGTTGCAACTCCAATTATCTCGCGGATTTTTTGACTTCTTCCCTTCACATCCGAGCTTTTCAGTAAGTTGTATTCCTGACATAAATCCTTGCATTGGGCGCGTTCATGAATCAATTGTTCATCATAATTTGCATTATACATCAAACCCGCTGCACATTTTTCCTTTTCTGTCATAAATCACTCTTATCTGAAGGATACTTTTTAAAGTTAAAACAAAAAAGGACGCGATGTATCGCGTCCTCTTCTTCATATTTTATTTCTTTTCGAAAGCGTTTAAGCTCTGCCCAATTGTTTCAACAATCTCAAATGATTGAAAATTGCGGCACCGAATGTTTTGTGATAATTGTATTGAATGCCGTATTCCTGAGCAGTCTTTTTTACAATTTTCGAGATCTTCGGGTAATGTACGTGCGAAATATCCGGGAACAAATGGTGCTCAATCTGATAATTCAAACCTCCAACATACCAGGTCAATAATGGATTCCAATTCTCGAAATTCGCAGTTGTCATCATTTGATGTTTTGCCCATGAAATGTCATCATTCTTTTCAGTATAACCATCTTTGGTCATGAATTCTGTTTCCGGCATCACGTGCGCTACCTGGAATACGAATGCCAGGATGATTCCACAAATGAAATGCATCACAAAGAATCCGATCAGAACCTGCCACCAGGTAACATCCATCACCAATAAAGGAATCGCGATGATGTATACGTAGTAAAGCAATTTTGAAAAAATCAACTGAATCAATGCTTTTCTGAAAGTCGTATTCTGCGCTTGCAATAATCCTTCTTTGCTATAACGGCTCAACTGCATGAAATCCTTGTTTGTCATCCAGGATAAGGTCATCAAACCGTAAAAGAACCAGGCATAATATACTTGAAAGCGGTGTACTTTTTTACGCGGCATGTTTGGTGAAAAACGCAGCAATCCGATTGAATCGATGTCTTCATCCATATCATGCACATTCGTAAAACTGTGATGCAATACGTTGTGCTGAATCCGCCAGTTCAAATTAAACCCACCAAGAACTTCCATGGAGAAGCTCATGATTTTATTCAGCCATTTGTATTTTGAGAATGCTCCGTGATTGGCATCATGCATAATCGAAAGTCCGATTCCGGCCATCCCGACACCCATGATCATCGTCATGAAGAACATCAGCCAGTGATTTTCGATTACACCGAAAATCATTAAAAAATATGGAAGCAGGAACATGGAGAACATTAGTGGAACTTTCAATAAAATTCGCCAGTTACCATAACGCTTCAGATTATTCCTTTTGAGATATTCGTCTACTTGCTGGGAGAGTTTCTTTGTAAAGTCGTCACTTCTCGTGAGTCGTATGTATTGCATAGTTTTATAGCACAAATGGTATTTATTTGCACGCACAAAGGTATTGATAGTTTCAATTCAAAATAGCCAAAAAAGGCGAAATGAGAAGATTTAACAGCCAAAAGAAGTTAATGAACTGAATTTGAATAGATTAACTTTGTTTCAAATTCTCACAGTTAGTTGAATTCCTAATAATTGAAGAAGCCTCTCATTCTCTCCACTTTACTTTTTGACTAAATAAAACAAACCGCCCACGCTCCCGTTGCTATTGTACCATTTTCCATTGATGGCATGCATCTTCGAATCCACAACCGCACGGACAAAATAGTACTCATTTGATGACACATAATTATAACCCACAAAAATGGTGTTATTTGTGGAATAAATCCACGTTCCCTGAGCCAAATCAGCGATTGCCGTATCGGCCAGTTTGGAATTGTATACCGCGGCACTTCCGTTTGATTTGAAGATCATGGAATAACCATAGGTTGGGTTATAAAATGAAGTATCCCCCGAAGCAGAAACGGCTATTCCGCCATAATAACCTTCCCAACTTCCGGTTAAAGACGGTTCCGGTTCAACCTCTACCGTGTTCGTTTTAATGACTTCCTTCTTTTTGCAGGAAGTAAAGGCAAAAAACACCATTGCCAGAAAAATCAATCCTATTTTCATATTCACTGTTTTTTGATTAATTACTGAACTACAAAGCGGGATACTGCCTCCCGATCTGTGCTTTGAAATTTCAGGAGATAAACTCCCTGTACGGAAGGAATTTGGTAAGAGGAATTTCCCTGATTCGTTAATACCACCTTATTTCCCAGCAAATCATAGCAGGTCAGTTCAAATTCTTTTTGATCTGCTTTCAAAATAAACGTTCCGTTATTCGGGTTGGGATATATCTTTAGCTGTGATAACTCCATTTCATCTACTGAAGCTGTTGAGCATTCTCCGTTAACCAAAAACTCGCTTTTTGCCGCAGGACGGGTGCTAAATCCGTAATCCGGATTGTTTACCAGATCATTCCCGTAAGTTGTCAACGATGCAAAAGTTCCGTTCGTCGACATTTGTCTTTGTGTACATAAGTCGTGATCCCAACTCCAGGCAATCCAGTCGATCTCATTCGCTTCGCAATAGCGCAGTAAGGGTTTGTAATTGAGCGTATGCTGGCACATGGTCTGATCATCCTGCTGGTTAGCAATTTCACCCAAAACAAAGGGAATCCCGGCAGCCAATACGGAGTTCACTTTATTGGCCATTTGCGTGCTGTCGTTATTCGCATATGCATACCAATAGGCGTGTGCGCTAAAAATCAGATTGTGTTTCGGATCCGCGCTGATCAAATTTATTGCCGTATTGGAAGTGATAAATACATCGGAGTTTTGTCCGCAGTCAGGAGCATCAATCATGATGGGATAGTTGAATCCGGTAACATTTCGAAGATTATTGATAATGGTTTGATAGGTGCTGGTGTACGTTGCAAGTGCCGCAGTCTGGTTTCCTGTCCAGTTCACATACAAGGTTTCATTGGCAATGTTGACGATGATGCTTTCTTTGTATTTATTCAGAATGGGAACCACATTGCTGTTGGTCCACCAGGCAGAACCCGAAATCAGTTCATTCGGATCATTTTCACAGGTGAAATCATGCAATTCCAGGATGACAATCAATTTGTTTTGAACGCATTTACTGATAATGCTGTCCAAAGCAACATAATCATAGTAGACATTTGCTCCGGGATTACTTGAATACCAAGGTAAACGAACCGCATTTGCTCCTGTCTGAGCTATTTCGGCAATTCGCTGATCGTTGATGTCGTAACCCCAATTGTATGGCGCATAATTGATTCCTTTCAAATGCAAGGTGTCGCCACAAGGTCCCAAAATATGTTTACCACTTGTGTGAATGTAATCCGTGCTTTGAGCCGACAGCTTGCAAAGGATGAAAAAACTGATGATCATTAGTAATATCTGTCTCATTTTGTTGATTTTAAACTAAGGCAAACATACAGCCCTTCTACTTGCAAACAATCACCAATTCAGGTGATTTTTGACTCGGTCATTATTCCTTATCTTTGAGTATCGATGAAGTATTACACTCTGATTTGTTTGTTGTTATGGTTTCATTCCGTTTTCGGGCAGGAACGCACTACTTCGTTGCTTTTCGATCATGCCGTTTTTCAAAATTATTCTATGAAAGACGGACTTACTTCCAATTATTGTTACGACGTTCTTCAGGATAAAAAGGGCACTATCTGGATTGCCACACTCAACGGTTTGAACCGGTTCAACGGCAATCATTGGGAAACTTTTCAGCAACAAACGGAGACCAAACGCAAACAGCTTCCGGCCAACTGGGTAATTGATATTGACGAAGAAAGGGGTAAAGGAATCTGGATCAATACGGACCGCGGAATTGCTTTCTATGATTTTGCAGGAGATTCTATTCAGCGGTTTTCCCAACCAATCAAAGGCTGGGGGAAAATTGCGGTGCTTGGTTCCGATCAGATTCTTGTTTCTTCCTGGACCGGGTTGGAGATTTTTCAAAAGAAGAAAAAGAAGCTGCAATCTCTCTGGAAATTTCCGGAAACGAGCGGCAATTCATTTCCGCTGCTTTATCGTAGTCCGGATGGAAGCATTTGGTCCTGCCCCGAAGATCATCCTTCGTTGATTCGTTGGAATCCGAAAACCCGAAAATTGTCTTATGTCCGCCAACTAACACTTCAAGGCAAGAAAATCAGTCCGGTGATTAAAGGTGTTTTCCAACTGAATCCAAAGCAATTGCTCCTTGCAACAAGACAAAACGGATTGCTGGTCTACACCATCGGGTCCGATCGGGCGGAAGCATTCTTTCCAAATCAATTTCCGGATAAAACCCAGTATTCTCAACTCACACGCTATCACATTGACGGAGAACGTTTTTTGATCATCGGAACTCAGTCCGAAGGGTTGATCGTTTGGAATGAACGGACTCACAAACGTTCTACCGTACGTTACAATCCATCTGATCCGAAAAGTTTGTGTTCCAATCAGATATTAACATTGCATACTGATAACAACAATGGAATCTGGATCGCAACCAGCATGGGAATCAGCTATTTTCATCCCTCGCTTCAGAAAAACAAGAGTTATCATTTTCACAATCGCGAAGCATTCAGAAATGGTATTCTCATCAATGCTGTTTTTCCGCTTAGTGAAAAGTCGTTTCTGATTGGTACTGAAAACAACGGTCTATTTCTTTACGATGCAAACACGGATGAATTGGTTACCATTAAAAGCACGCTTTCTCAAATCAGCTGCATTGCTCAAACCAAAGAGGGAATTCTCATCGGCTCCAAAAACGGTGTTTTTCGCTTTCAGTCCAGAACCCGGACATTAGCATCCAAACCGCTGTTTATCGGAAACACGCTCCGAATTAAACAATTGAACGATTCTGTGGTCGCTTACTGCACTCAAACCGGATTGAAACTATTTGATTCGCGGCAAAAAAGATTCATTTTCCAGGAATCCCTGAAACCCGATGCACCGGAAAAGCTTTTTTGCAAAGACGTTTGCCTGAAAAACGGGAAATTATGGATTCTACGTTTTTTCGATGGCTGGGAAGTCAGAGAATATCCGGGTTTTAAAACGCTGTTCGTTCCGAAACCTTCCAGACTGAAACTTCCGATTGACTATCATTGCATTCAAGCTTCCGATTCATTTGTTTACATTGCTACCAGTGCAGGAATTATCCGGCAACAGCTGAATGATCTCTCTAAAATCAATTATCTGAAAACCGCCAATGGTTTGGTTGGAGACGGAATAGAAAATATACTTGTTCCGGATAATCACCGCTTGTTTTACACAACCGTAGATGGCTTGTATGTCTATAATCTGGAAAATAAAACCAGCAAACGGCTTTTCTCCTATGAGAATTATGCCCAAAAGTGGTACAATCAGCTGGAATTAACCAGACATGGAGCGCTGCTCTACAACGTTTCGGATTATTTCTGTAGTTACACTGTCAACAATCGTTTCAGAAATCCGAAAACACCTTCTTTGGACATTGAAAAAATCCTGGTAAACAATCGTTCTGTTCGCCTGTCGGAAAATAAACTAAACTTATCCAACCACGAAAACACCATTCGAATTTATCTGGCTGGCTGTGTTTATCCCGAATCAAGTAAAAACAAGTGGGTTTATCAATTGAATCAACAGGAACCGAAAGTGTCGGATGGTTTGATCGAATTGCAAAATTTACCTCCTGATGATTACAGCCTCACTTTCTATTCTGTCAACAATGAAGGTATTCGATCCGGATCTTCAAAATCGCTTCTGATCACCATTGCCCCACCTTTTTACAATACCTGGTGGTTTCTGTTGCTGATATTTCTATTTCTTTTCGCGCTTTTCGGGTTGTTTTACGGATACAAACGCTATCAAACGATCCAGCTGCTCCGGATCAGGAATCAGATTTCAAAAGACCTGCACGACGAATTGGGAGCGAATGTGAGTTCCATCCACATCATGGCCAATATGCTTCAAACCAATCCGGATTCACCACAGGCAAAAACGGCTTTGCAAAACATTTCCCGGTATTCCGTTCAGATCAGCGATACGATCAACGATATTATCTGGAACATTAATCCGCAATTTGATTCGGTGGATGAACTGATTAAGCGCATGACCCGCTACGCTTCCGAAACGATCGAAGGAGCACAAATCGAATACGATCTGAACCTTCCGAAAAGCTCCACTGACTTTCGTTTGGATAACCGGACAAAATATCATTTATACCTGATTTTCAAGGAAAGTGTGAATAATGCTGTGAAACATTCCAAAGCTCTGCGCATCGAAATCGATTTTCAATTAAACGGAAGACAATTCGGGTTTTCCGTCCGGGATAACGGAGCAGGCTTTGATCCAAAAGCCCAAATTCGCGGAAACGGAATTCAGAATCTGCAATCCCGTGCAAAAGAAATCGGAGCTGCTATTTTTATTTCTTCTGCTCCTGAAAAAGGAACTTACATTGAACTCACTATCCAACTGACATGACGACAATTATCATTTTTGAAGACAAGGCCAATATGCGAGAATCGCTGAAGCTGCTGCTTGAAAGCCAACCCGACTTTCAAATTCCGGATTTGTTTCCAAACTGCATTCGCGCTGCGGAGGAAGTGTTGAGATTGAAGCCGGATGTCGTACTGATGGACATTGATCTGCCTGAAGTCAGTGGGATCGAAGGAGTGAAACGAATTAAAAATGTGAGTCCGGAAACTCGGATCGTTATGCTGACTGTTTTTGAAGACGATGACAAGATTTTTGAATCCATCAAAGCGGGTGCTGATGGCTACATCCTGAAAAAATCAATTCCCTCCGAATTAATTCCTGCGATCCGTAATGCTGCTACCGGCGGCTCTCCCATCAGTCCGGGAATTGCAGGTAAAGTCCTGGATGCTTTCCGGGAAAAGAGTAAACCGAAAACGGTAAATTTTGAACTCAGTAAACGGGAACATGAGGTTTTGGAATTGCTTACCAAAGGGTATTCCTACAAAAAAATCGCTACAAACCTGTTCGTTTCTGTGGATACCATCGGATCACACATCAAGAATATTTATTCAAAATTACAGGTGAATTCGGCATCTGAGGCGGTTGCAAAAGCATTGAAAAACCGGATTGTAGAACTATAACATTATTTGTTATTCCAGTTCGTCATCGTTAATTGAATTCCCACAGCGGCATAACTTTTCAGGAATTCCGTTGCCACCTGAATGCGTTCGGTCAATGTTTCTCTTTCTTCCGGACTCCATTCACCCAATACATAATCCACTTGCTGACCTTTGTGAAAATCGGCTCCGACACCAAATCTTAAACGGCAGTATTCGGTCGTATTCAAAGTTGCCTGAATGTCTTTCAATCCGTTGTGACCACCGTCAGAACCTTTTCCTTTCATCCGCAATTTTCCGAACGGAAGCGCCAGATCATCCGTAATGACTACCAGGTTTTCCTTCGGAATTTTTTCCTGCTGCAAATAATAATTCACGGCTTTTCCCGAAAGATTCATGTAAGTTGTCGGTTTCACCAGAATGATGGTTCTTCCTTTGAATTTCACTTCTGCCACTTCAGCTGTTTTCTGAAGGGTGAAACTTCCTCCAAGCTCTTTTGCTAAAGCCTCAACTACTTTAAAACCGATATTATGACGGGTTTCTTCGTATTTCGAACCCGGGTTTCCCAAACCGACAAATAGGTATTTCATGTTACAAAGATAAAAAGCAGTTTCAGTTAATTGCGCTGATAGGTGGTAGTCGTTACTTTTTTGATTTTTTCCTCTTCAAATGAGATGTTTATCGTTCGACTTGTTTGAATGGATTCCATCCAACCACTGGATAAATACATTTGTAGTTTCTCCGTATTTTCGAAATCAATCTTCATGTCATCTACTTTGAATTCCTTACTGTCTTTGGGAATGAATAGTTCAAAAAAAGTTTTCATGTACTTCTTTAGCTCTGCTTGATTCGGTTTATACTTAATAGAAATCAGTGCAATATCCTTCACCTTGTTTATGGATTGTAATGAGATCTTTCCGGTTCCATTTACAACAATATCCATCAGACAGGGAATTTCAACATCCACATCCACCGGTTTATTCAGAATCAACTCCATCCCATAATTTCCATGAATAGCCATAATGTCTCCAAGATAGAGCACCTCTATGTTTTCAGGCTTGGAAAATTCAACCAGGAGTCCATCCAGTACAGCGATTGATGCTTTTGCCTCTTCCGAACTGCGGTTGATTGTCAATTGCTTTTTAAACTCCTCGCACTTTTTCTGAAAGTCTTTTTGCAATGCATTTGTATTCAGGATTTTTTGGAAAGCACCAAATTCATCTGTCTGATAACGTATCGCAGCGGAGGTTTGAAAGGAATTCATTATTTCCTTCAACTGCGGATCAATTCCTTCAACGGAAGCCTTCAGATATTTCATTTCTAAAATGTAACTATGCTCCGTGCTGTCGACCACGATTAATTCCAAATCATAAGTACTTGATGATTGCTTCGTTGGTTTAGCAATAGTTGATTTATTGGTGACATCTGATGTCGTAACATGATACGCTATCTTGTCACCGATATTCCAGTATCCGATCGTTGTTACTTTCGTAGAGGAAAGCAGGTTTGGCTGTTCCTGTGCAAGCAATTTTGACGACAGCACAAGGATTACCAAAGCAACAAAAAAGGTATTCATTCTTAGATTCATGCAGCAAAATTAGTGAAAAGTCGGTGGATGAAACAAAACGAAAATTAATTGGTTTACATTCACTTTTGAAACGTAGAATCTTGCAAGATCTTTGTTTCGCTAAAATGATCGCCTCTTATGGCCTGAATCAATAAAGAAAGTTTTCGTGTTTTTTTAGCTTGTAGAATGGATTAAAAATGCGTTGATTTTTCTTCTGAAACTCTTGATATGACTGGCCAGTACGCAATATCGCGAATATGCAACCAGAAAGGGGAATTGCGAGGGTTTTTAAGATCCCACTTTGGGGTCTGCTTAATCAATCTCATATCCAGGCGCAAAGATCCTAAGAGCACAAAGAGATTTATTCTATCTCTCCCGAATAACTATATTTGAAGGAAAAGAATTAAAACTATGCGCATTCTCGGCATCATTCCGGCTCGTTACGGATCTTCCCGCTTTCCGGGAAAACCTTTGATTGATCTGAAAGGAAAAACCATGATTCAACGGGTTGTTGAAGGAGCTTCTAAAGCTGCTCTTTTAACTGATTTGGTTGTGGCAACGGATGATCAGCGAATTGTGGATGAGGTGGTGCGTTTTGGCGGAAAGGTCATGATGACGGATTCCAATCACCCGACCGGAACGGACCGCTGTGCAGAAGTGCTTCGGAATCTTTCGGATTCCTATGATGTGGTGATCAATATTCAAGGGGATGAACCTTTGGTGGATGCCAGGCAATTGGATCAGCTGTTGCAGGCATTCTCACATCCGGATGTTCAAATTGCAACGCTGGCCTCCCGAAAAATTGAAATGGAAGATATTCTGAATCCCAACCGGATTAAGCTTGTTGTAGATAAGAACCACAGCGCACTTTACTTTTCACGCAGTCCGATTCCGAATTTCGCAAATGCCAAGGGAGAACCTTTGGAGATTTATCCGTTTCTCAGACACATCGGATTATATGCCTATCGTTCGGAAGTGCTGCTTCAGCTAAGTGCTCTGGAAGAAACGAAATTGGAGAAAATCGAGTCTTTGGAGCAGCTGCGCTGGTTGTACAATGGTTATTCGATTCAGGTGGTGGAAACCGAAATCGAAACACCGAATATCGATACTCCGGAAGATGTGGAAAAGGTATTAAGCTTATTGTGATTATAAAAAAAGAGTCGGGGTGAAAAATTTTTCACCCCGACTTGTTTTCAATATTTTTGTTCACTGCGGTTGTCGACCAATGTGACTATTTCTAAACGAGATTTGACAATCCTGTAAACCAAAGACGTTTGTTTGGATAAAACACATTTTCTAAGTCCGATTATTTTAGAATCCGGACATAGTTTCTTATTGTTTCCAATAGCGACGATTAGTCTTTCAATTTCATTTTGCAAATCCAGAACAGAATTTATTCCCCATTCTTCGAAGATGTATTCTAAAATACCGTCTAAGGTATCTAAAGCTTCTGTCGACCAAACAATTTTAGTCTTAGCCATTTTTTAGTTGGGAAACCTTTTCTGAGATTCGTTTCATTGCAGCTTCCTGCGATACGACCCGGTCATTTTTCAGATCATCCAGCCCACGTTCAATAGAAGCTTTGGCCTCTTCTGAAAGCGTAGTATACCAATCTTCTTCCTGATTTGCAGTTGCTTTTGAAAGTAAGGTGTAAACAGCTTCCAATACAGAATTATCTGAAACTCCGTCAATTAATTGGTGTAAGCTTACTTTTAAATCTACCGTACTCATAAACTCAAAGATATGAAAAATCGTCTTTGCTTACAACAACAAGTGTTTAATCTATTGATAAAGAAAAAGAGTCGGGGAGTCCCACATATGCAGAATTCACCCCGACTGGTTTTATAAAACAAAAAACGGAAGATCACTCTTCCGTTTTTTCACTATTTTCTTCTGTTGAAGCCGAATTTGTTTGAGCGGTTACCGCTTTCTTTTCCTTCGGGAAATATTTTCGTTGTCTGAGGATAATCATCACTACTCCGATACTGATTGCGGCATCAGCCACGTTCCAGATTGCAGGAAAGATCTGATTGTCTCCGTTTTCATCGTACCACGGAACCCAGGATGGCCAGTCGACATTGAACTGGAACATATCCACGACATTCCCCAATAAAAATCCGGTATGTCTGGTTTCATATTTGCCAACGATTCCGCAATCCGACCAAACTCCCGATCCTTCCAAATGATTGAATCCGATACATGGATCGTAATCAAAGATGAAGTCGTAGAACATGGAATCGATCAGGTTTCCCGTTGCTCCGGCAAATACCAATCCGATTGCAAGCAAAAATTCGGTTCTTGCACCTCTGCGCCATTGTTTTACAAAATAGTAAGCAATCGCACAACTGGCAATGATTCTGAAAATACTCAAGCCCAATTTAGCCCAAATACTTGCTCCGAAAGTTGTGCCGAAAGCCATTCCCTGATTTTCGATATACAACAGACGAAACCAGGAACCGAATACATTTACCGGAGGATCGTAATAATTGAACGTTGTTTTAATCCAGATTTTAGTGATCTGATCAATCAACAAGATGCAGAATACCGCTATTAAAACGATATAGAGTTGTTTCTTCAACTTATTTGTTTTGCATGTTTTTAGCTTCGATACTCAAAGTAGCATGCGGAACCAGTTTCAAACGCTCTTTTTGAATCAATTTACCGGTTACACGGCAAATTCCGTATGTTTTGTTCTCAATACGCATCAATGCATTCTTCAGATTTTCGATGAACTTCTCCTGACGAGCAGCTAATTGAGCAACTTCTTCACGGGACAAAGTTTCCGAACCGTCTTCCATCATATTGAAAGTTCTTCCTGTGTCATCGGTTCCATGATTATTGTTCGACAAAGATGCTTTCAACATATCATAATCATCATATGCTTCTTTCAACTTGTCGTTGATCAATTGACGGAATTCATCCAATTCACTGTCTGAGTATCTTGTTTTCTCCTGTGACATGGTAAAGTAACTTTTGAAATTCGCACAAAAATAATCGAATTTTCAGAGGAGTAACATGAATTTGATGAATGGTAACAATTACTTATTCACAGGAATGCCTCCGGAGAGGGCGTTTTTGTTAGTAAATCACTGAAAAAGAGCAAGAAAAAAGCTGAAAAACGAAAGTGTTAAAGAGATTTAATATTCACTTTCTACTGAAAAACCGTCTGACTTAACATTTTCTTTCATGGTATCGGAAAGTTGTAATTATTCCAGAAACAGGCATTTCAGTTCATCAGTATAGCTTTTTTGTAAAAACACACTTTTTCATATTTTACAATCGGGCACATTCAGAAATTGCCAATTCGGCATTTTACGAATCCATGCAATTTATTTCCCGAAACTGTAATAAATCGATTGTCCGGATTAATTCGTTCTGTGTTTTTCAATCCAATTGGTCAATTCAACGAATTCCTCTACTCCCAAACGTTCGGGTCTCAATTGCAGCATCGGGTTTTCCTCATATGTCTCGGGTAGCAACGCTTTGATTGAATTCCGAATGGTTTTGCGGCGCTGATTGAAAGACATTTTGACGATTTGCTTGAACAGTTTTTCATCGCAGGGAAGTTTCTCTCTGCTGTTTCTGGTGCAGCGAATAACTCCGGATTTAACCTTCGGTGGTGGGTCGAATACATGCTCGTCTACCGTAAAACAATATTCGATATCGTAATATGCCTGAAGCAAAACGCTAAGAATCCCGTATGTTTTTGTTCCCGGTTTTTCCGCAACACGCTGCGCCACTTCTTTCTGAAACATTCCCATAATCTCAGGAATCGAATCTTTGAAGTCGATGCATTTGAACAAAATCTGGGACGAAATGTTGTAGGGGAAATTTCCAACTACTGCGAATGGTTGCTGTCCCACGATGCTGGTGGGATCCATTTTCAGAAAATCTCCGAAAATGATTCGTTCGCCCAATTGCGGGTAGTGAATTTTCAGGTAATCGATGGATTCGGTATCTACATCCATGACGTAGAGTTCCGTTTCGGAATCCTGTAATAAGTATTCCGTCAGCGCACCCATTCCGGGACCAATTTCAATAGCCGTTTTCACACCTTGATGATGCTTGAACTGCTCTGCAATTTTCTTGCAAACGTTTTTGTCTTTCAGGAAATGTTGTCCTAAATGCTTTTTGGCTCTAACGCTCATGAGTGAAATGTTGGATCACGTTTAGTGTGCTTCTGAATGCGGCAAAATGACCTTCATATCTGCTTTTATGATCGACCTGCAGTGCAGCAGCGTGATTTTTCTGATAATCGTTCAAATGATCCTGACTGTATGCAACATAAGTCATTGCGTATGTACAAGCTCCGTCTTCTTCATTATTCATTTTGGACATGCGGCTTTCCAAAAAGCATCCGGTTTTCATTACTTCCGGAATGTGTATTTCACGCATCCATGTAACCCAATCCTGCTCAATGGCCGGATCAATGCTCACAGTGACGTTATAAATTATGTGTTCCATTGCTGCAAAGGTACTTAAAGAAAACATACGAGAAAAGTGAGAAGGAAAAAGGTAAAAGTTTAAAAGCAGCTTGCCTGCTGTTTTCAATTTTTGAACATGAAAAAAGGCCTCCTCTTTCGAGAAAGCCTTTTCTGTTTTATATCATCTCCGGATTAATTCTTCACCCAACGAACCAATGCGGTTCCTGAAGCGGAAGTCAAGCGGATAAAATAAGTCCCGGAAACCAATGCTTCCGTGTTGAATTCTAATGTATCTGCAGATTTTTGGGTGGAAGTCAAAGCGATTTCTTTTCCGTCTACTCCTGCGAATGTTACGTTGAATCCGTTCCATCCTGAAGTCAGGCTCAATACTACTGAGCTTGTTCCCGGATTCGGATATACATTCAAGTCAGCCAAAATAGACTCTTCGATTCCCAACACACCGTCTACTCCGTCACAGTTCTCATCAATTCCGTTTCCGGTTTGATCCACTGCACCCGGATGAATTGCTGCAATTGTATCGTTACAATCGTCATCGTTTGTTACATAACCGATTGGCTGAGCGCAATCTGTTAGAGGAGAAAGAGGATTTCCGTAAGTATCGCCATCCGCATCTTCGTAATAAGTCACCATTGTGAAGCCTTCATCCGTATCTCCGTCACAGTTGTTATCAACTCCGTCACACACTTCTGTTGCACCCGGATTCACTTCATCGTCATCATCGTCACAGTCGTCATTGTTTGTCACTGATCCCGCAATCGGAGTACAAGAATTCACTGCTGTAGCATCCGCGTCACCAAATCCGTCACCGTCAGCATCTACATAATAAAGTACAATAGATCCGATTTGAGCATCTGTATCATTACAATCGTTGTCATTTGAAACATGGCCTGTCGGACGTGTACAAGAAATCTGAGAAGATCCTGCATCACCAAATCCGTCACCATCCGTATCTGCATACCAAACAGCACCAGGGAACTCTTCTGCATCCGTATCATCACAATCCGTATTGTCAAGAACATATCCGTTAGGAGCAGTACAAGCAGTTTGAGAAACCGCCGGATTTCCATAAGTGTCCCCATCCGTATCTGCGTAATAGGTTTGAGTAGGTAATGTATTTGTTGAACCAATAACAGTTACGTTATCATAACGGTAAGTAGTTGCAGTCTGGCCCATATTCGTAATATAGAATCTGAATTCAACAGTTGAAGTTACGTTATCAAATGCAGAAGTTAAATGCACCGTATCTAACATGTATGTGGACCCGTTTACCGCTAATTGTTTGGTAAACAAATCAGTTGTGTAATTATCCAGACTTGAACGAACACGAAGTGTTGGTGTTCCTCCTGTTCCTGACAATCTGTGGTTGAACTTGATCAGATTCAGATCCATTCCATAACAGTTTGCCGGAGTGACAGCAAAATGATAATATTCTGTCGTGTCAACTGTAGCAGCTGTGTTGAATCCTTTGTAGTTAAGTACTCCTGCAGCATCCACACATTCCAAAGAATCACCTGTTGCGTTGAATGAACTGAATGAGATGTTCGCCTGAACACTCGTTGCTGTATCAACAGGAAGAGCACACGTGTGGTTTGTAAATTGGTACATTCCCAAAGCTGTTCCTAAAGTATTTAAGTCCGAACCATTGCAATCTTCGTCAATTCCGTTATTCGGAATTTCAGTTGCTCCCGGGTGAACCGCAGGGTTGTTGTCATTACAGTCTGTATTGTTTGTTACAGAACCTCCGATTACTGTACAAGAAGGAACTCCTGTAGCACTTGCAGATCCGTATCCGTCACTATCCGTATCTACGTAATACAAAACAGCAGCACCGATTGCCGGGTTTGTATCATCACAATCCGTATTATTTGTAACGTGGTTGGTAGGTGGAGTACACTCAACAACAGCAGTTGCAGGATCTCCCAATCCATCGCCATCGGTATCCGCATAATAAGTTGTTCCGGTAGTGATTGCCGGATTGGTATCGTCACAATCGTCATTATTCGTTACGTAATTCGCGATCGGAGCACATCCCGGTTGAGAAACATTCGGGTTTCCGAATCCGTCAAGATCCAAATCCTGGTAATAAGTAATCGATCCTGTAATTGTTAAGTTAATGGTGATAAGGCTGTCGCATCCTGCTGCATTCGGGATGGTGTCGTGGTAAGTTCCTGAAGTAGTATATGATTCATGGCCTGAAGGAACGGTATAAGTTCCACATGCAATCGGAGAAATAGTACTTGTCGTATTGTGCTTGATCGTCAGGTTGATTGTTAAAAGACTGTCACATCCTCCTGCATTCGGGATTGTATCGTGATAAACTCCTGAAGTAGTATGCGTTTCGTGTCCTGAAGGAACTGTATATGTTTCACATCGTGAAACGTTAATTGTATTGGTTGTGTTGCATGTAACTGCGCTTGCCCAGGAAACTGTTACGTCATCAATAGATAAACCATGATCATTTCCTGCTTGATTAGGGTCATCCCATTTAAGCATTAAATATTGTCCTGAGGTCAAAGTCAATCCGGGGATTACAATATTTGAAAGAGCAACTTTGTTTGCCGTCAGGTTTCCGTCCAATGCTGCACCTGTAGTAGTATTAACAAAAACAGGGCTTGTTCCTGTTAATGCAGTAACCTGAGTCCATGTCGTGTTCACATTCGGATTCAAAGATGTAATCGTACTGGAACTTACTTTATACCAAAATGTAATTGACTGCGCAGCTACAGTTGCAGCTCCACCATCTCGCCATTGCTCCATCGTGTAACTAACTGTTATTGTTCCAAGACTTCCCAAAGAGGTATTGTGAAGCAACAAACCATGCGCAAAATCTCCTGCAGCAGCATTTCCTGAACCAATTGATCCTAAAGATCGTTCCGTGGCAGCAGTTGTTCCATAACTGTTAAGTCCTCCGCCATTATTACCACCATTATCTGCTTTGTAAGTTGTTGCGGTACCCGTACGTTGTGAAAACCAATTTGGTATCGTAGTATTATCTGTCCATGTGATGTTCGTACCTGTCGATGCTAAACCATCGAAATTTTGAGTATAACTTCCGGTTCCGGTCATTACAACCTGAGCCATTGAAGCTCCGCTCAAAAGCAAAATAGGTATTAGTAAAAGTCTTTTCATTTTGAAATTTTTCTCAAATGTATGAAAAGCGGGGTGTATGTTCCTAAAAAAAATCGCGGCAAAAGACTTCTCACGAAACTTTAGTTAAGAATTAATTAACTGATAATGAATAGTTTATTAAAAACTAAATCGATTTAAAGGATGCGTGTTATTAAATCATTAAGCTTTCTGCTGTTCCATTAAACGCGCGACATATTTTCCGATGATATCGAATTCAAGATTCACTTTCGAACCTGCTTCGAAGGTATGGAAGTTCGTGTGTTCGTGTGTGTAAGGAATAATGCAAACAGAAAACAAGCCTTTTTCGGAGTCAACTACGGTTAAACTCACTCCATTCACGGTAATTGAACCTTTTGCCACGGTGGGCTGATCAAAATCATAGCGGAAAGTGTATTTCCAGCTTCCGTTCAGATCTTCTACCGAAATACAGCTTGCCGTTGTGTCGACATGACCCTGAACAATGTGTCCGTCCAAACGTGCGCCCAGCAGCATACAGCGTTCCAGGTTCACTTTGGTCCCGACTTCCCACTCACCCAGATTCGTTTTGTCGAGCGTTTCCTGAATGGCAGTTACCACATAGGTGTTTCCTTCGATCTTAACTACTGTGAGGCAGCAGCCGTTGTGTGCAACACTCTGATCGATTTTTAATTCGTGTGTGATGGTAGATTCTACCGTAAAATGAACATTGCTTTGATCCTTTTCAATCGCAACGACCTTTCCAAGGGTTTCGATAATACCTGTAAACATGCTATTCTAATGTGTGTTTTGGCGCTGCATTTGATTCAAGCGCGCCCTTAAGGCTATAAAGATAGCACACATTGCCCAAACAGGAACTGCTGCTTTATCGGTATCGAGGAAATTGTTCAGAAATCCGTGGATGAAATAAGTAGACAAAGAGATGATGAATCCCATCAACAGGGTTTTTGTTTCGCGGTCTTCTTCCGGCCAGTCGTTGTAGAGCGTAATTCCTTCGTAAAAGATTGCCGCCACGATTGCGAGCATGCTCAGCATTCCGATCCAGCCCATTTCAGCCAAAGGACCTAAATATTCGCTGTGTGCATTTCCCAGATTTCCGAAATTGGTGGAAATAATCGTCAGGTTTTCCGGCCGCTGAAAACGCGCATATTCAAAGGAATACATTCCCGGACCGAATCCCGTCCACGGCCGTTCCCGGAACATATCAATGGCGCAGTTCCAGCGATTGATCCGTTCCAGATTGGAAGCATCGGTCGTTACGTTCGTAGCACTTTGCAGACGTTCTCCGAATTCTTCGGTTGTATGTTCATACTTGTTCCGGGCCAGATCCTGCTGAATGGAATCCCAGGAAGCCCAAATGTATAAACCGGCAATTAAGGCGATTCCTGCCAGCCATGAAAATTTCACTTTGAAGCGGATCAGCAACCAAACCACCATTCCGAGGAACACGCTTAGCCAGGCCGCACGTGTATAACTGAAATACAAGCCAAGCAGGGAAATAAACATGAATCCGATCAGGATGAATTGCAGCAAAGGAGTGTGTTTTCGGGAAAAGTAAAAAGAGAAGATCAGCGGAACAACTAAAGCAACCAAAGCTCCGTAAATCGTGTGATCTTTAAAGAAAGGCCACATCACCCAGTGACTTTCCTTTTCTCCGAAACGATAAGAGGCGTGTACCAATAACGTATACGTAATCGCAATGATCATTGTGGAAAGGAAAAGCCACAAAAACCAACGGATTTTCTTCGGTTCATAAAACACGGAGCTTCCGTAGAATAAAATCGGGATAATAAACCACAAACGAGCGATAAGGAATTTCAGGGAAGTTGCCATGTTTTCGCTGGTGATGGAAGTAAACAAGACCCAGGAAAGGTAGAAAACAACTGTCCAGACGATTGCTGAATTTCTCAGATAATTCGGGAAAACCGAATACTTGATATTTTGAATCAAGAGCAACAGCATGGTTCCGAACAACAAAGGCTCGGTGGGAATAAATAACCCGAAACTATCCGTGTATTCTTCAATATTGATCGAAAGCGGAGTTGCGGCGAGAATGAAAAAGAAAGTGTATTCGGTGTAGAAGAGTGCTACGAAAAGAACGATCAGCGCATAGGGAATTAAGGGAATGTATTCGTTATCGAACCAAAACCCGTATCCCAGCAAACCGACAAACGCCAGTCCGAGAGCCAACAGTAAACTATTTTCCCGAATAAAAGCCACCTTAAGCTAACTTGCGAAGTTCCTTAATCTTATCCTGAATCAAGAGTAAGAACACCATGAAAACAAAGGTTCCGAAAGTAGATAAGATCATAATGATCAAACGTTTTGGTTTGTCTTTCTTATCTGCTACTACTGCGCGTTCCACGATAAACTTGTGGTTGAATTGTGTATTTGCATCGGATTCTGCCTGTTCATACGACAAGGCAAAATCTGCCAGTTTCATGATCTTTTCATTTCGCACATATTCCAATCCGTCGAATACCGCTCCAAATTCCAGGTTGATATCAATCCGTCTTTTGAAATCCGCTTTATCTTCCGGGTTTTTCGCTTCTACATAGGCTTGAAACAGGTTTGCACGACCTTCCAACGGAACAACTCCAAGTGCCGCCAATGAATCCAATTGATTCAAAACTGCCTCCTTATCTCTTTCTAATTGCTCTTTCTTCCGTTTGTTAATCTCAAATGCAGGAACCGTACGTTCCATGACCATTTCATTTTTAACCGTATCGATCAGATCCACAATCTTGTTTGCCATATCTGCTGCAAGTTGCGCGTCTTTATCCAATACATCGATCTGGATGGAACCGTAACGGGTGCGGACAAACAAAATGTGACTGTTGTATTCTTTTACTAATTTGTAGTGTTTGTTCGCATCCGAAGCATCGATATTATAATGTTTCATCAAATCGAATTGTTGTACCACTTTGTCTCTTACTTTCGAGGACTGCAAAATCTGAATCAGCTGCTCGGCTTGCTCTTCCTCTCCAAAGTCCATGGATGAAGCTTTGGCATTTCGCTGCTCGGAAAAGGATACCGTACTGGTTGCAGCCGGGAACACGATCGCAGTTGACCGGTACAAAGGTGTCATTAGGAATGCTACAAGGGTTGAAACGATCAAACCTGCGGTGGTTACAATAATCAATATTTTACGCTTAGCCCACAGTGTTACGAACAAATTCATTCGTTGTTCTTGCATTACCTTGCTGCTTTCTTCCATACTTCGTTTCAATTAAGAGTTGCAAATTTATCCGAAATTAAGCAATAGCCAAATTCTATTGTATCAATCGGTCTTTCAGTTTTGATTCGTTCAATTCCGGCTGCCGGATTTTTTGTTCGTTTAGATTAACGCATTTTTTATTTTTATGTTTTGTGAGAAGATAAATTCAAGCTGTTGGAAGCCATTTTTTATTACTACATCTACAATAGAACACGAAGACTGGATTGGTGAGTCGAATTTGAATACCGGGTTTTCCCCGTAATTAGACACATAGGGCAGGAAAAACACAACTCGCCTGTGTTCTCGATATCTCCTTACCCGAACTGACAGGCTCAAGAGCAATTATCTGATTTATTTTTGCGCAGAGTCTTTTTATTCACTATCACAGTCCCAAAATTCATTATTTTTGTTCCACCAGAAACGCTCATGATAACTTACAATCCAAAGAGTTGGATCAGTCTGATTTTCCACTTCACGAAAAGTGATACGCTTTCCATTTTATGGAAGGAGCTTGTATTTATCTTTTTGTTTACACTCGCTATTGTCTTTGTAGAACAAACCTATTTTCCGAAAGCTTTCTTTCTTGAAAAGCTGTTTTCGGTTTATTCGATCATGGGTTTTGTTATTTCCCTTCTATTAGTATTCAGAACAAATACGGCGTATGACAGATGGTGGGAAGGCCGCAGAAAATGGGGCGAATTGGTGAATGATTCCCGCAATTTGGCGGTGAAGCTGACTGCGTTGGATTTATCTCTGGAAGACAATCATTTTTTTGGACGACACATCGGAAACTTCGCGCTTTGTATCAAGGAACATTTACGTGACGGAACGAAGTTCGAATTGTTGAACCTGACTCCTGAAGAGGTCACTTTTTTGCAAAGCCTGGATCATATTCCTTCCGGAATTGTGGAATTGATGTACAGACGATTGAATGAATTGAGAAAGGTAGGCGTTCTTTCGGAAGAGGATGTATTGCGTCTGGATAGAAATCTCAATGGCTTTTTGGATTGTGTGGGAGCTTGCGAACGCATCAAAAACACTCCGATTCCTTATTCCTATTCGATGTTCTTCAAAAAGTTCATCTTCAGTTATGTGATCACGCTGCCTTTTGCTTTCGTGGTGAGTTTCGGGTATTTCGCAACGATTATTTCTACGTTTATTTTCTACGTTTTTGTCAGTATCGAAATTCTGGCGGAAGAGATCGAGGATCCTTTCGGAGCAGATGACAATGATTTACCGACGGATGAAATGGCACAGCGCATTCAGGGAATTGTACACACGATTTTGGATAAGCCGTAGATCATATCTCTTAAATAAGATTGATTTCGGTTATGAAGACAGTACTCATTTACATTTTATGTTTTTTACCTCTTGTTGTTTACAACATAATTGTTTGGTCCGCCAAAGAACCGAATTCAGCGATTGATCAAATGCAATTGATTATTTCAGGTGGTCTTGGATTACTTGGTTATTTGCTCTCTCGAAGATTTAGCTAAATTAATGCTGAAATAATATAAGCCAATCCGGAATCCTTTCTCAGATTCAGCTGTTCGATTTGTTGGGAAAATGCATCTATCAGGAGCAAAAATCCGGACAACCGCAGCTTCCGCTTGAGATTGCAGGTGGAATTTACATGGCAGTCATTTGAATGAGAAGAGATTGATACGATTTGAAAATTGAATCCGGGCATTTTAAGGATGAACCCACTGATAGCGCACTTCTAAACGTTTTTAACGGTTATGCAACGGATAAATAAGAATAAATGTTCAGGAAGTAAAAATTGCCCGAATTGAGAATCATCAACTAAACTTTTGAATCAATTTAAACTTTAATTGATCTCGCGGGCAACCAAATACCGAAACTCTTCGTTTCGAGGATACAAAATTACTTACTATGAAGAAAAACGAAAAAGGACTGCGAGTCCGATTTAAAAAGAAAGCCATTCAGGTGCGATTAAATTTCGATATCCGTTTCAAAACCATTCGAAACTTTTTCAAACTCACTTTACTCTCATTAGCCCTTAGCGGAAGCGAAAGTAAATACACCTTTCAACTAGCAACGAGATCCCACAAAGAGGATCTCGTTCCTTTTTTATCCTAATGTAGAAGATTTCTTTGTGAGTATTTGAAACCTGAATTTCGATCGCTGATGCTTTTTTCAAATGAAGAATAACCCTTCATTTTTTACAAAAACATTCTTCCGAAACCCTTGATATGACTGGCTGGTACGCAATATCGCGAATATGTGACCAGAAAGAGAAAATGTGAAGATTTTGATGATCAAGCCCATCCCTTAACCCCAAAAGAAAATAAGCTTGTTTTTTCAACTCGCCGAATACAACAAAACCAAGAATTACCCACTCATTTCCCTCACTCAAAACTGAAAAAAAAAGCATTATCTTTGCGCCATGAAGCACATACGCAATTTTTGTATTATCGCACACATCGACCATGGTAAGAGTACTTTGGCCGATCGTTTGTTGCAAACTACCGGAACTATTTCTGATCGTGAAATGCAAGCGCAGGCACTCGATGATATGGATCTTGAGCGCGAACGTGGTATTACTATTAAATCGCATGCCATTCAAATGAACTATAAATTTGAAGGACAGGAATATGTGCTGAATCTGATTGATACTCCCGGACACGTGGATTTTTCCTACGAAGTTTCGCGTTCCATTGCAGCGTGCGAAGGAGCTTTGCTTATCGTAGATGCATCTCAGGGAATTGAAGCGCAGACGATCTCGAATCTCTATCTGGCTTTAGAACACGATTTGGAGATTATTCCGATTCTGAATAAAATGGACCTTCCGGGTGCAATGCCTGAGGAAGTGACGGACCAGATTGTAGAATTGATCGGTTGTGATCCGAATGACGTGATTCCGGCTTCAGGAAAAACGGGATTGGGAGTTGATGATATTTTAAGAGCCATTATCGAACGCATTCCGGCTCCGAAAGGTGATGAGGAAGGTCAATTACAGGCCATGATTTTTGATTCGGTTTTTAACCCGTTTAGAGGAATCATCGCTTATTACCGCGTTAAAAATGGTGTTATTAAGAAAGGCGATAAAGTTCGTTTCTTAAACACAGGAAAAGATTACAATGCAGACGAAGTAGGGATTCTGAAAATGGATTTAAGTCCAAAGAAAGAAGTTCGTGCGGGTGATGTTGGATATATTATTTCGGGAATTAAGACTGCCAAAGAAGTAAAGGTTGGAGATACGATCACTCTTACTGCAGATCCTTGTGAAGTTCCTATCAAAGGGTTTGAAGACGTAAAACCAATGGTATTTGCCGGTATTTATCCGGTAGAGACTGATGAGTACGAAGAATTGCGTTATTCCATGGAGAAACTGCAGTTGAACGATTCATCGCTGGTATTTGAGCCGGAATCTTCCGCTGCACTTGGATTTGGTTTCCGTTGTGGATTCCTTGGAATGTTGCACATGGAAATTATCCAGGAGCGTTTGGAACGTGAGTTCAATATGACCGTTATTACGACGGTACCGAACGTATCTTACTATTGTTATACGACCAAAGAACCAACCAAGCAGTTTATTGTAAACAATCCGTCCGAATTGCCGGATCCGTCAACAATTGACCGCATTGAGGAACCGTATATCAAGGCGCAGGTTATTACCAAATCGGAATACATCGGTCAGATTATGACTTTGTGTATCGAAAAGCGCGGTGAGTTGAGAAATCAGGTTTATTTGACACAAGACCGTGTGGAATTGACTTTTGAAATGCCTTTGGCAGAAATCGTATTTGACTTTTACGACCGTTTGAAATCCGTTTCCCGCGGTTATGCTTCATTTGATTACCATCCGATCGGATACAAAGAATCCGATTTGATCCGCATGGACATGTTATTGAACGGTGAGCAGCTGGATGCACTTTCTGCTTTGGTTCACAGAAGCAATGCATATGATCTTGGAAAGAAGATTTGTGTGAAATTGAAAGAATTAATCCCGCGTCAGCAATTCGAGATTCCGATTCAGGCTGCGATAGGGGCGAAGATCATTGCGCGTGAAACCATTAAGGCTTTGCGTAAAGACGTAACTGCAAAATGTTACGGTGGTGATATTTCCCGTAAACGTAAGCTATTGGAAAAACAAAAAGAAGGAAAGAAACGTATGCGCCAGGTTGGAAAAGTAGAAATTCCACAGGAAGCATTTATGGCGGTTTTGAAATTGAACGATTAAGTTATTTGTTGATATAAAAAGGTCGGGGCGAAAAATTTTTCGCCCCGACCTTTTTCATTTAATCACGGTTTCAGTTTGAATGCTGTCAAGCCATAATCACAACCAATTACAAAAATTTGATTTTGCGTGTTGGTGCAAAGTCTTCCCGGATAATGAACAACGTTTCCGGTATACAATGGATTCGTAGAATGTGGAGCAATGTAAGCAGATGTATAAGCTCCCGTCGAACTGATGAAACCAACTTGTGCATCGTGCGGATCACCGCTGCCCACTTTGTGCGATCCAGATACCGCAATCTGAGTTCCAATGATTTCACAACCACTGAAAACGGTCATGTTTGTCGGATTTGAAATATTGCTCGCATATCCCGTTCCCGGAAGCGTCGCTTGATTTTTAAACGTGTTGTCTATTGCCAGGTTGAATACAAGCCCGGCGGTTGTACTTCCTTTATACTTGATAAAGATTCCGCTTCCTGCAATGCTCACCGCATTGGTTTTTCCAACACAAACAATATCGTACTTCAAAGTGTTGCTGTTGTACGGAAAACAAAGATCCAGAAACTCTCCTGGCCCTTCCGTAGAAAGCTGCATGGCATTTTCACATCTTAAAACCATCGACGAGCCTCCATGTCCGCCGGGTACGTAATCAACTCCCCAAATGGCAGGAGAAACGACATTGGAAGTATTATCCTTGCATGATCCGGTGATAAAATAGCGATTGGCAAGACCCGGATACGATTTAATGCGTGTTGATTTATACGTTTTTCCGGCAGAAGACAAAGTGAAAGAAATACCTGTTACTCCTGAAGTAGTGATTTCACTTACACGGATTTCATTGGAGATATTTCGTACCGATAACAAATTGAATGCATCCTTGAGCACAATGTCCATTACATTGGATCCGGTTTCCATCAGTAAGATTCCGGTTCCGTTGAAACCTGTTTCCAACTGCAGGGTGCTTAATTTAAAACACAAAATGATGCCTTTATCAGTTGCTGATGTCCTTCCCGTAACATACAATCGGTCTGTTGCTGAATTAGGAGTCATGGCATATACATGAATATCGTCCGAATTCACGGTTCCGGTTGTCAGAAGACCATAATTCAGTTTGATCATTATGTTATTTGTTCCGGTTGTTGCATTTTTTTTGTTCAGGATATATCCTCCATAAATGAATTGATCATCAACTGTTTTCCCGGCAACGTAAACAAAGCTTCCGGAATGGACAATGGACTTGGGGGCTTGCATGAACCCGGCTCCGGCGGGATTGGTTAAATTGGAGTTGGAATGTCCGGTTCTTCCTGCAAAGTCGTTCGCAAACGCGGGATCAGGAACATATTGTGCCGATAAACGGTTTCCCAGCAGAAGAGTTGCTGCGATAAATAAGTGATTAACTAGTTTCATAAAATAGAATGTTTTGATTGGCCTAAATCTAATTTCTTTTGAAAAACGAAATCTCCCTGTTTCTGTCAAAAGAAATCCCACTCTTGAGATCCTAAATCGATTTACCAATACTGATTCAAAGGAAGTTACTGAAACAAAAAAGTCGGGGCGAAAAATTTTTCGCCCCGACTTTTTGCAGTTATTTTAATTCTTTTTTTAGGCGCAGCCTTTCCAGGCAAACAAACCAACGGCTATCCAGACCAAACCTTTGATCAGAAAAAACAGGAATCCCGCCAACCCAAAACGTTTCAGCCACTTTTTGCGCTTACTTGCTTTGTCTTCCGGTAACTGAGCCGATGTTTGCTTTTCTTCTTCCATATATGAAAAAACGCCCCGACATTCCGATAAGATCAGAGGCCGGGGCGTATTTATTTTATGCGTGTCTATTAGTCTTCATCCTCTTCGTCTTCTCCTCCTTCTTCAGGAGCATCGTCATACGAATCATCATCATCGTCGTCTTCGGATACATCATCGTCTTCTCCTTTAGCATCAACGGAGTCGAAATCATCTTCGAAATCATCATCATCGTCATCAACAGAAGGTGATTTCACGGTTACTTTAGGAAGTTTAACCAGGTAAATAATTTCATCTGTTTCCCATAACAGGGAATCAAATACTTCTCCGGTAATCGGATTCGTCATTTTTGTAGTATTCCCGGAAAACCCTTCCGGAAAAGCAATTAGTAGTTGTTTCTTCTGATCGATATTCAGCTTATCATAGCTAATAATTGTCCTCTTTTTCGACATGCTTCTATATTTCTAATTTGATGATACGATTAATTGGAATTAGAACGTGTTGTTTCAAAACGATTGCAACATCAGTCACAGCCCAAATTGTTGTATGCACAACCTTCTCCCCATTATCGTCTGCAAAGTAAATCTTTACTTTATAATGTTCCAAATTTCCAAGAGAAATTGCACGATTCACATCTGCTTTTCTTACGGCGATCAAATCTGCATCTTCCAGAACTTCTTCCTTCGAAAAATGCATTCCTGAGACGTCCTCTTTTTCAACCTGAACAAAATTTGTTGTGTCCATTTCCATTTTTGAGCAAAAATAAATGATTTGATGAATTGGAAAAGGAGTTTTCGACTAAACATAGAAAAAAACATTTAAACGACGAAATGTTTAATACTTTTCAAACAAAAAGACCCATGAATTCATGAGTCTCTCAATTAGTTTAGTAGTGTTTTAGTTTGCTATGTCGCGTGTGAACAATCAACAATAATGAAAATCAGGTTGTTTCTAAGTTTTTTAATTGGTCAAGTCTTTGACGGAGATAGAACTGTATACTCTTCAATAAAACTAGAAAATGAAAAAACTGCCTCTCCATTGCAGTGTTTTCCGTTTTAACTTAAACCTAACATAGAAAACAACCTGATTCCATTCTCCTTATTTCCTCTCCTAAGATAGTCATGTCTTGCAATCCTAAACCGTTCAATGAATAAATACCCCATTTGGATGAATATTTAGCAGAAATAGTTTAACGGACTTACAAACTTTCCAGTATTTGGAAGAATATATCTCGTTTTGCGGGCGATAACGGAACCTCTGAGCCGTCTTTCATAACCACCGCTCCACCGTTTCCTTTGTCGTATCGATCCACAAAATTCAAGTTGATTAAATGGGATTGCTGAACACGTAAAAAATTGTGACCTGTTAACAAAGTCTCATAATCCTTCAGAGTTCTCGAAACAAGAATCTTCTTTCCTTCGGTTAAGAAAAAGGAGGTGTAATTGCGGTCGGCTTCACAACGAATGATGTGATCCAGATCTACCACATGAACACTTTCTTGTGTTTTCAAAACCAATCTTCTTTTCTGATTCGGTTGAATATTATTCTGCAAGGCCTCAAATTGTGGTTCCTGTTTGGTCTCGTTTTCTTTCAAAGATACCAAAGCGCGTTCCACAGCTCCTCTCAGTTCTTCCGGATCAACTGGCTTCAGAATGTAGTCCAGGGCAGAAAACTTAATCGCCTTTATCGCGAATTCTTCATGTGCCGTAATGAAAATGACCTCAAAATCTTTTTCAGGAATGGATTTCAATAAATCGAATCCGGTACCGTCCGGCATTTGAATGTCTAAGAAAACTAAATCGGGTTTGATTTCTTTGATAGCGGCTAGTCCTGACTGCACATTTTCACCAACAGGAAAGGTCTGAATGTCCAAATCGAATGATTCGATCATTTTAGCAATTAACTCCCGTGTTCTTTGCTCATCGTCAATGATTAATACTTTTTTCATGTAAGCTGACGTATTTTATTGGAAAGATAGAAATTTAATGGTAATTGAGAATTGAAAAGTGAAAATGTAAAAGTGTTTGAATTCGGAACCATGCATTTATAACGAAACCAATCCCTCCGTTCGGTAAGGCAAATAAATATTGACCAGCGTTCCGGTTTCCTTTTGTGCGTCAAAATCCTCGATTTCCATCCGGCCCAGAATCTTGTATTTGTAACTCAGATTATTGATCCGGTCCTGAGTAATTTTCATAGCCATACTTTTATGTTCGGCACTTTTCTTATTGTTTTTTGAGCCTTTTCTGCCCACTCCGTTGTCTTCGATCATCACATGAAGCATTTCCTCGTCCTTGGTGAAACGCACATGGATAAATCCTCCTTCGACCGTATGCAATTGTCCGTGTTCAATAGCATTCTCGATAAATGGCTGTGTAATCATCGGAGGAATAACCGCTTCTTCCCGCAGCAATTGTTCATTTACCGAAACTTCGTATTCGAAACGGTCTCCGAAACGCAGTTTCTGTGTTTCCAGGTATTTTTTTAAGATGTCGATCTCCGTTCCCAGCGGAATAAACTCTTTGGAGGAATTTTCCAGGATCAGGCGCATCAGTTTCGAAAAGTTCACCAAAAACTTGGTTGAATTCTTCGTGTCATTCTCATAAATATAACTCTGAATCACCGACATGGCGTTGAAGACGAAATGCGGATTCATCTGAGAACGCAATAAGGTTTGATTCATTTCTGCTTCGCGCTGCAATTGTTTGATGTTTCGCTGTTTCCAACGGTTGTAAATGATAAAGGCTCCGAGCGCCAGCAAAACAATAAATCCGAGAATAATATAGGTTTGAAAAATGTTTCGCAGTTCCGTATTCTCTTTTTGTTTCCGCTGCAATTCGATCGAATCTGCCTGAATAGCGATCAAACGTTCCCGCTGTTCCGAACGATATAATTCGGATAATTCGGCAATTTTAGCGCTCACTTCCACAATGCGGGCACTATCCGAATAATCGGAATACATGTTCAGATATTTGTAGGCCAAATCCATGTTTCCGGTCTTCCTGTAAACATCGGCTACTTCTTTGTAGGAAGGGTAAATTCCGCCGATGTAGCCGTATTGCGAACGGATATCTATCGACCGGTTCAGATAGTTCAAAGCGTTCTTGTATTTTCCCTGCTCGGCAAAAACGGTTCCCACCAAATGGTAAACCGCCGCAATCTCGGATCTGTTTGCCGCAGATTCGAAGTAAACAAGCGCCATGTTGTAGTAGCGCAATGCTTCATTGTATTTCTTTTGCTCGTTGAACACATTTCCCAGATACTTGTGAGCCATTCCCAAACCGTCCTGATCGTTGTAAGCCTGAAGTGTGCGAATGGCACTTTTCAGTTCTGCGATTGCTTCTTCGTATTCCTTTTTGGCCAATCTCACCAAACCGATATCGGTATCTGCAAGTCCGACCAACCGTTTGTCGCGGATTCTCAGTGCGGTTTCTCTCGACTGGTTAAAGAAGTTGTTCGCATTGTCGTAATTGAAGATCTGGAATTGAGATTCTCCGATCTGGCGCTGATAATGTGCAACCTGTGGAAAATCATTCGCTTCCTTGGCAAGCTGCAGTGCGATGAAGTTTTTAGAAACAGAAAGTTCTACCTGTCCGAAAAAATTATAGATCACAGACTGCATATTCACACATTTCGCCATCAGCGATTTGTCGGAAGAACGGCGCGCATACTGAATGGAAGTCTCAGCAAAATCCAGTGAAGCATCCCGTTTGTTCTGCTCCATATTCAATTTAGCCAGCAAGCGGTTTGTTTCCGCAATCAGCGCATAACTGCGAACCCGTTTTGAAAAGCGCAACGCTTCCGTCAGGTAAATATCCGCCTGCTCGTATTCACGATAAGCAATGTGATATTCTGCCAGCAAGTGGAAAATGTGTACCTGATTCAGTTTGGAATCCGTGCGCGACAAATAAGGCTGCAATTGCAGAATCTTGGCATAATAAGCCGTCTTATTTCCCTGAAGAGCTTCGATCCGCAAGTCGAAAATAAGTGCCTGCAATTTCGCAGAGTCCGACTCTGTTCTACTTGCATCAATGATCGCATAACGAATAGAATCCGCTTTTTGAACATCGTTGAATTGATAGAATTTGCCGAGTGCAACCTGTCGCCAGAATTTTTTGGTATTGTCTTTTTCGGTTAAATATGCCTTCCGGTAACTTGCCTCATCTCCATTCGCTGCAAAGACTTTAGTAGAAAAATCAAAGCAGACAGAAAGAATCAACAGGGAGAGCAGCGTTCGAAACATGGACTAAAAATAGGTTTTTTCAGAAATGTTTTGTCTCATCTGCCGAAAAAGCTCTAAAATATTACCTGAATTCTAATAAAGCGGCGTGTCTGAAAAAAGCACTAAACCGGATCCGAAAAGGCAGGACTAACCTCCATAGGCTTCACAACCGTGTCTTCTCGGTTTTGATTTTTTTCGTTTTTTGGGTTTGAAATCTTTTTTCTTCATGGTTGAAGAAGCTTTCATTTCCAAAACGCCTTGTTTGGTTGTCAGAACTTGTTCAGCTGCATTTGCCGAACCCACCACTCCGAACACGGAGCTGATTGCAAAAAGAGCAAAGAAAATACGGAGAGTCATAAAAATCATTTTTATCATAATGAAAGGTAAATGAATTGGTTACACAAAACAATGCATACTTATTGAAGGAGTAAGACAAAGTGATCTTCTGCGGAAATAAGATATTCGCCGGAGGCAATTGACGAATGCGACGCTTTTTACCTTTTCAATTTTCAATTTTGAATTTGCGCGTTTTGAATTATCCTATCTTTGCCACACTTTTTTAAGAGACGCGAAAGCATGGAATATAATTTTAGTGATATCGAGAAAAAATGGCGCCGTTTCTGGGCAGACCATAAAACTTTCAAAGCGGAAGACAACAGCAGTAAACCAAAATACTACGTATTGGATATGTTCCCATATCCTTCCGGAGCCGGATTACACGTTGGTCACCCGCTCGGTTACATCGCTTCTGATATTTATGCGCGTTACAAAAGATTAAGAGGCTACAATGTGTTGCATCCGATGGGTTACGATTCATTCGGACTTCCCGCGGAGCAATACGCGATTCAAACCGGTCAGCATCCGGCTCTTACAACTGAACAAAACATTGCGCGTTACCGCGATCAATTGGATAAAATCGGCTTTTCGTTCGACTGGGACAGAGAAGTGCGTACTTCATCTCCGGAATACTATAAATGGACGCAGTGGATTTTCAAGCAGATTTTCGATTCGTGGTATAACTTAAAAACCGATAAAGCAGAAGACATTTCGACCTTGATTGCTGCTTTCGAAAGCAATGGAAATGCAGGAATAGAGGCTGTAACAGAGTTTGCGGAAACATTTACTGCTTCTGATTGGAAAGCAAAATCGGAAAAAGAACAATCGGATATCCTGATGGAATACCGTTTGGCTTACCTGGCTGATTCCTGGGTAAACTGGTGTCCGGCTTTGGGAACTGTTCTGGCAAACGACGAAGTCATTAACGGACTTTCTGAGCGCGGCGGACATCCGGTGGAACAAAAACTGATGCGTCAGTGGTCGATGCGAATCAAAGCGTATGCGGAACGTTTAATTACCGGTTTGGATACAGTTGATTGGACAGATGCGATTAAAGATATGCAGCGCAACTGGATCGGAAAATCCGTTGGAGCTTCAGTAAGCTTCCCTCTTTGGAGTGGGAATGAGGATACTCAGTCTGACATGACAATTGAAGTCTTCACCACTCGTCCCGACACCATTTTCGGAGTTTCTTTCATGGTTTTGGCACCGGAGCACCCGTTGGTGGACGAAATTACGACCGCAGAATACAAAGACGCGATCGAAGGATATAAAACAGCTGCTTCATTGAAATCGGAGCGCGACAGACAAGCCGATGTGAAGAACATTACGGGTCAGTTTACCGGAGGATATGCGGTTCATCCGTTCTCGGGAGAAAAAATCCCGGTTTGGATCGGCGATTACGTTCTGGCTTCTTATGGAACCGGAGCTGTGATGGCAGTTCCTTGCGGAGATCAGCGCGATTGGGATTTTGCAACTCATTTCAATATTCCGATTAAGAACATTTTCGAGAATGTAGACATTTCCGAAGCTGCTTACGCTGAAAAAGAAGGGACGATTGCCAATTCGGATTTCCTGAGCGGCTTACCGATCAAAAAAGCGATGGCTGTTGCAATTGCAAAAATTGAAGAACAAGGGCTTGGAAAAGGAAAAACCAACTACCGCCTGAGAGATGCTATTTTCTCCCGTCAACGCTATTGGGGTGAACCTTTCCCGGTTTATTATAAAAACGACATTCCTTATTTGGTAGATGACGCACATTTACCGATCGAACTGCCGGAAGTAGACAAATATTTGCCGACTGAAGACGGTGAACCACCATTGGCGCGTGCAGAAAAAAGTGCGTGGAAATATTCTGAGGGCGACCGCATGGAATACAACACGATGCCGGGTTGGGCAGGAAGTTCTTTCTACTACCTGCGCTACATGGATCCGCACAACGAAAAAGAATTCGTTTCGAAAGAAAAAGCCGATTACTGGAATCAGGTGGATTTGTACATCGGAGGTTCGGAACACGCAACGGGTCACTTGTTGTATTCCCGTTTCTGGTGCAAATTCCTGTACGACCGCGGATACATTTCCTTTGACGAACCGTTTAAGAAAATGATTAACCAAGGGATGATTTTGGGGAAATCTGCAATCGCATATATCGGAGCAGATGATAAATTGTATTCTTCTGATTTAGTTCAAGACGATTCTTTCCGTGAAGTAAGAATTCTGATTGATCTTATTAATGATGATGAAAGCATCAAAATCGAAGAATTAAGAAAATGGCAGCCTCAATTTGAGAATATTGAACTTGTTACAAACGAAAATGGAAAAATTCTTGTTCGTCGCGAAGTAGATAAAATGTCAAAACGCTGGTTCAATGTTGTAACTCCTGACGATTTATGTGAAAAGTACGGAGCAGACACTTTGCGTATGTACGAAATGTTCTTAGGTCCTTTGGAGCAAACCAAACCCTGGGATACGAAAGGAATAAATGGAGTGCATAACTTCCTGCGTAAATTGTGGCGTTTGTTTTATCATGAAGGTCAGCTGATCGTAACGAACGAGCCGGCAAGCAAAGAAGCTTTGAAAACGTTGCATAAAACCATCAAAAAGGTGGAAGACGATTTGGAGCGTTTCTCGTTCAACACGAACGTTTCGAACCTGATGATCTGTGTGAACGAATTAACGGAGCAGAAATGTCATTCGAAAGAAGTTCTGGAGCAGGTGGTGATCCTATTGGCTCCATATGCTCCGCACGCAGCTGAAGAGTTGTGGGAAGCTATCGGTCACGAGGCCGGAACAGTTTCCACGGCGCAATTCCCGAAATTCAATCCGGAAATGCTGGTAGAGGCAAACACGATTTATCCCGTGTCTTTCAATGGAAAAATGCGATTTAACGCTGAGTTGCCGACCACTTTCTCAGCAAAAGAAGTAGAAGAAGCTGTTTTGGCGATGCCGGAAGCTCAGAAATGGCTTGAAGGAAAAGCTCCGAAAAAGGTCATCGTGGTTCCCGGGAAGATTGTGAACATCGTAGTATAATCGTTTTATAGTTAGAAAAAATAAAGTTGGGACGCGATTCATTGCGTCCCTTTTTCTTTTCCTCTCCCTCCAAAGAGTTAAACTTTACTCTTTAAAGTTCCCCCTTTGGAGGGGGATAAAGGGGGAGGAAACTTAAGAACCGGTTTTAAAACGATTTATTTCATACATTGGGATTGAAAAACAAATCCCTTATGAAAAACAAAATCCTGCCTGGTATTTTAATGATCCTTTTCATCCTGGATCTGATTTTAATTACTCAGGAAGATTTCCTTTTCCTTCGTTTTTTCACCAAACCACTTCTCGTTCCTCTGATTACTGCCATATATCTTTCGGGAATTGCCAAAAAAACGGCGATAAACTCCTGGTTTTTATCCGGGTTGATTTTCAGTTTCCTTGGAGACACTTTTCTGCTTTTTAAATGGGGATTTTTGCCCGGATTGGGGTCTTTTCTGCTGGCACATGTGTTCTATATTCTGAGTTTTGTCAAACTCCGGAAAGCGAAAATGCTTGTTTCGATTCCTTTCATTTTACTGTATTTGTTTTTCCTGATTTACTTCCTGCATCCTTATCTGAAAGAAATGGAAATCCCGGTGATCGTTTATGGAACAACCATTTCAATAATGGCTTATTTCAGTCTCCGTTCGAGAAACAAATGGCTGATTGCAGGGGCCTTTCTGTTTGTGATTTCAGATTCTCTGTTGTCGTTCAATATGTTCGTCAACTACACGGCAGTGATGGAACAATGCGTTATGGCAACGTACGTTTTCGCGCAGCTTTCCTTAGTCCGTGGAATGATTTCCAATGAATGAATATGATACAGCATTTCACCTTTTTAGACGCTTAGATGAAAGAACAAATCTCGGCCTTCTTTAACGATCATGGCTTATTCAGCCCGATGGATTTTACCGATCCGGTGACTTATTTTATCCCGGGTTTTATCCTGTTGATTACGGGCGAAATATTTCTGTACCAGGTTCCCCGGAAACTGTTTACCAAAAAACTCATCAAAGATGATGTGTCGAGTATTGGCTTGGGAATCGGAGCTGTACTTCTGGATTTCGGGATGAAGGCAATCACGCTTTCATTTTACTTTTGGATCTACAATCATTTCCGCCTGACCGATTATTTCGGAATAGCGGATTTCAACGATTTCTTTACCTGGAAATGGCATGTGGACCATTGGTGGTTGTGGCTTCTGGTTTTGATCGTGCAGGATTTCGGGTTTTACTGGCATCATCGTTTGAGTCATAAAATCCGTTTATTCTGGACAGGACACGTCAACCATCATTCGGCTACTCATTTAAGTCTTGCGATTGCATTGCGGCAGGGATGGTTTGAAATTGCTTACCGCGATATCTGGTACATTCCTTTTATTATCATTGGTTTTCATCCGATCATGATGGTGATGATGCATCAAATGAATCTGATCTTTCAGTTCTGGCCGCATACGGATGCCATCGGGAAATTAGGCTGGTTCGATAAAATCTTCAACTCTCCTTCGAATCACCGTATTCACCATTCCCGGAAAATAGAAGATCTCGATAAAAATTACGGCGGAATCCTCATGTTGTGGGATCATCTTTTCGGAACCTACAAAGCGGAAGAGCAAAAAACTACCGAGTATGGAATTCTTCACAATATCAGCACGTACAACGTTTTTCATATTGTGTTTGATGAATTCCGGGACATGGTTCAGGACGTGAAAAAAGCTCCCGGATGGAAAGCAAAACTCAGCTATATTTTCAAAGCACCGGGATGGAAACACGATGGTAAAGACGAACGCATTTCTACGCTCCAGCAGGAGTTGAAAGAACGAAAAGTGGAGTAGCTTGCAGGAGTAATCTCCCGTTCCCCCTCCAAAGGGGGAAATTTTAATCCGCTCTTAAATGAAAAATTATTTTTATTTGAATATCAATAGTTGGGACGCAATACATCGCGTCCCAACCTGACTTTAACCTCCATTTTAAGAGACCTGAGGAGGAAAGAAATTTCATAGGAATTCTTCCACAGTAGTATCCATATCTGGTAATTCTCTCTCTTCACATGAATAAATCGTAGACCGGATTTGAGTGCGAAAAGCCTCATTCTCCCTTCTTTTTTGAAGTACTTTGTAGTTCGCCTGTTCTTTGAAGAGCCACTTGAGTTCGTCTTTCAAACTCATGGGTTTGTCTGTTCGGTGGTTGTTGAGAATGTTGATTTGTTTGTCAAATTCATTTTCAGAAATTTTCTCCAAAGCAATTACTCCCAGATCTTCTGCTTTCAATTCGTTGATCTGGTGGTAGAAGTAGCCTTTATCATTCATCCCGACAATCGCTGCAGAATAGTTCATATCGCCGTTCAGGTTGTAATTCAGTTTTCCTTCTTTGAAATCCAATCGCTGATAACTGTTGATTTCTTTTGAGAAGAGGTAAATGAACAGCTTGTCGTACTGCTCCGATTCCGATATTTCTACAGCAAGTGGTTCGTAGGTAAGTTGTGCCGTTTTTCCTGTTGTCGGATCGGTTATTAAAGTCGATTGGCGGGCAACTGTTGCGTCCCAAACATATTTATCAATGTTGACAATCGTTCCACCACCATGCATTTGAAAAGCGGCCGTAACTCCCAATTGCTTGTATACATTCTGCAGGTTGAATCCGTATTCTTCATTCAGATTGGCAGATTCCCGCAAACCTTTTCGAAGCACTTCCTTTCCGCGTTCATCCTGTAGTTCGTTATCCCATTGGCGTTCTTTTTTCAAAGCAGATTCCAACTCCTTCTTTCCTTTTTCCCGGATGGCTTTCACCGCTTCTTCATAAAAGGAATTCAGGTTCTTTTGATGGGCATCATCCAGTTTCACTTTTCCGATCCGTTGATCCGCCAAAGCTTGAAATTGTTTGTATCCCATTTTAACGACGCGCTGATCCAGTTTCCAAAGCGGCTCATTCAGGTTTTTCGCATACACATCAAACACTTTTTCGTCGCAGGTTTGGTGGATCAGTTTCATTCTGTCTTCGAATTCCTGCGTTGCCAGAAGCGTGTTGTCGAATTTTTTATCCCAGATTGCCAGAACTTTGGAAGGCGGAATATGGGGTTTTGGTTCTGCATCACTATCAGGCAAACAGTCAATGTAATCGAAAATGGCATCGATATCACTTTGCTTTCCTCTCAACTCCGGAAAACGATTCATAGCGGTTGGTTTATACATACTGACTTCCCTTGCATACGGATCTGTATTTGCTGCATCGGGCCAATCGGCAACCCATTTGTAAATTGACCCTTCTTTTGCTCCGCCCAAAACCCATTTTTGACGAACTTCGAATAATTTGGGACCTGTACCATCTTTATGAGCCTGGTGGCAAGTGGCACATTTCGTTTCGAACAATAATTTTCCTCTCAACTCTCCTTCTGAAGGATAAGCACCAACCGGAGTTCCAAAACCCGCTATTGGATCTTTACTTACTTCCGGGGAATTAGTAGCATAATAAATTTCAGCGACTGGCTTTTGGTTCGACAAATGTTCTTCAAAACTCAGATACAAGCTGTCACGTTTCTTTTTTTCGGTTGCCCACTTCAATTCGTTCAGTTTCGGTTCATATTCCGGAGGAAACAAATCCATCTCTGCCATCGGTTTTGATTTCGGAAGCCGTTCAAGTTCTACCGGGTTCTGCCAGTCGACTTTGCCGTCTGCCTGCGGAACTCCCTGAAACAATTTCATTCCGTTTTTCACTTCATCCACCGGAACCTGAATGTAAGCTCCTTCTTTACTCAATTCCAGTTTTTTTCCATCCGGAGTAAATGCATTCAAACTGAACATTCCCTGAGTTTCCAGCAAGCGGTCGCCCGACATCGTACTCAATCCTGCTTTCACAATCTCAGTAGGGTTTTGAACTTCCTGCCACTGAACAAGCGCTTCACCGTCGTAAGGTTTGCCATTCAGTAAAAATGATTCGTCGGTTAAACTCAGTAAAACCCCGCTTTCCGACAAAAACACATCTGATTCTCCGGTAAACTGAAAGTATTGCGGATCAATGTTGTCGAAAGCCAGGTATTGATCCAGTTTCTCGATCATGGATTTCTCCATCAATTGCGGTTTATCTGTTCCGGACTGGCTCATTTGTGTTGCGATCACATAAACGGCAACTGCCAGAGCTCCGGCAACAATTAATGCAATTCCACTATTCATCAGAATTTTTTTCAGATGAAACCACTTCCCGGATTTTTTCACCAACCTGCGCAAAGAGTTCCGTTGAATCAGTTCTCTGGTGAGTTTGTGCAGCTTCAATTCGCTTTGAAGCTCTGCATTTCGTTCCAATTCGGTTTCGAAAGCAGCCTTTCCTTCTGCTGAAAGCTCGTTATTCAGATAACGCTCGATCAATTGATTCCAATTCGCTCCCATGACCTAAAAAGATGTTGATTCGACCTGCAACTGAGCTTCCTGCACCAAATCTTTGGCTTTCTGAATGCAGCGGTATTTCTGTGCTTTGGCTACTTTGTCATTACGGAAATCAAGCTTTTTGGCAATTTCAACCATGTTCCAGCCTAAACCATAAAACAAATGCAGCAACTCCTTACATTGCTTCCCGATCTTAGAAAGAGCGGTTTCAAGTTGTTTGTATTGCAGTTCTTTTTCCATCCAGGAATCCGGGATTTCTTCCAAATCGAATTCCAGTGAGCTTGTTCCCTGTTTTTGTGCTTTTCGGGCAGCATTGTACCAAAGAAGTTTACAGGTTTGCTTGATAAAATGAATCGGAGCCAGTTGAAAATCGAAATCGGGATCGTTTTTCTTTCTCAAATAGATGATCAATGATTCCTGAAAAATGTCTTCTGCGGTCAGTCCGTCACAACCAAAAGAGCGAAGCAGGCGTTTCACCTCCGGAAAATGCTTGTAGAGAACTGACAGTTCTTTCTGTACTTCCTGAGGATTATAAAAAGGTTTCTCCATTGCTGATTTTAATGGTTGTGTTGAGAAAAGTGAAAGGTAAACAAAAGTTGGATAAAATTTAAAAGCGCTTTCCTCAGAGGGTTGGGGGGAGGTTTAAATAAACCGGATTTTATGTAAGAATGATGGTGATTTTTAATGGCTCGCTGATAACGCAGATTATGAACGTATCTAATATCATCCGCACGATCTGCGGGAAAAAATAATACATCCGCTAAATTTTCAGACAACTCAACAAACTAAAAACCTTCTTTCTCCAAACAGATTACTGTTCCGAAAAAGAAGGTTTCCTTAGGGGTGTAACTCAATAATTTTAATGATCCGCAACGACGGCTTTCGCTCCTTTTTTGTAGCGGATCAGGAATACGACCGGAACACAGATCAGGATCAAACTGGCAACCATGAAAAATCCGTGGTTGTAGCTCACGATCATTTGCTGTTTGGTCATCAGACCGTCCATTGTTCTGTTAGCCATTTCCTGAGCTTCAATCGAAGAAAATCCTTTCGACAAAAAGTTCTGTGTCAACATTTGAATGCGCTCCGATGCAGCTTCGCTGTACTGGTTGATATATCCGATCATGTTTCCTCTTACAACGGCATTTGCGTTTGTCAGATACACATTAATTAAGGCAATTCCCACAGATCCACCCAACTGACGAATCATGTTGGCCAATCCGATTGCCTGAGGCATATCTTTGGGATTTAATCCTGAAACTGCCAGTGTCAAAATCGGTGACATCATGAAGGCCATTCCGAAACCACGTAAGATGAACGGAAGATAAAAATTGCCTTCCGATGAATCCGGTGAAGAGAAAGCCAGCATCATCACGAAGGTGAAAGTCATGGTAATTCCCATCAGAATGACCGTTTTCGGGTTCATTCCGGATCCCAGTAATTTGGCAACCAGCGGCATGGCGACGGCCGTACAGAGTGCTCCCGGAATCATGAACATTCCGGTTTGTGTGGCTGTCCAACCTAACGAAATTTGCACAAACAACGGGAAGATAAATACCGTTCCGAAAAGCATCAATCCGAGCATGAAGTTCATAATCGACCCCATGATCATGTTGTAATTCTTATACAAACGAATGTTTACCGCCGGATAGTCGATACTTAATTCCCGGATGATAAAAGCAGCCAAACTTGCCAAACCAACAATGGTCATCGCCACAATTTCGTGACTTTCAAACCAGTCTTCGGCAGTTCCTTCTTCCAATACATACTGAATCGAACCGATGGAGACGACCAGGAACAAAATTCCCCACCAGTCGATCCGTCTGGGCTTGACGGCCCCGGGTCGGTCGGTGACATAGGTATAACTTAAGATCGTTGCTACGATACCAATCGGAATATTCACGAAGAAAATCCAGTGCCAGGAGAAATTATCGGTAATGTATCCACCAAGAGTCGGCCCGAAGGTTGGTCCGAGAATCAGTCCCATTCCGAAAATAGCATTTGCTACAGAGATTTTTTCTGGGGGGAAAGCTCCGATGATAATGGATTGTGCTGTTGAAAGCAAACCACCACCACCTAAACCTTGTATAAAACGCCAGAAAACGAGCGTCCACAGATTGGTGGATAAACCACACATCAGGGATGCTACCGTAAAGATCACAACAGAGCCGGTGAAGTAATTTCGACGACCGAAAAAGTCGCTGAGCATACTCGTAAGCGGAATAATAATCACATTTGAAATGGCATAAGCTGTTACCACCCAGGCAATTTCAGTTGTTGTTGCTCCGACGTTACCACTGATTTCACGTAATGAAACGTTTACAATGGTTGTATCGAGAAGCTCTAATATGGCACAACTGATTGCTGTAATGACTAAAATCCACTTTTCCGCTCCCGCCGGATATACGATGGGGGTTTTTAAAGTAGAAGCCTCCACAATTATTTCACTTTTACTGATACGTATGCACTCAATCCAGGGAAAAGAATCTTGATCTCTTCTTTTGTCAAATGATCGATAGTGATTTTTACAGGAACACGCTGAACGATTTTTACAAAGTTTCCGGTTGCATTATCGGGAGGCAATAAAGAGAATTTTGCTCCTGTTGCTCCTACAAATGAATTCAGTTTACCGGTCAATTTGATATGCGGATAAGCGTCTACATGGATTTCAACCGGTTGACCGATCTTCATGTTTTCCAATTGTGTTTCCTTGAAATTTGCACTTACCCAAAGACTTGAATTGTCGATTGCAGAACAAACGGCCTGACCTGTAGAAACGTATTGTCCTACTTCAATACTTCTTTTGGAAACGATTCCGTCACACGGAGCTTCGATCGTTGCATAATCCAATTGCGTCAACGCCAGTTTCAACTCAGCCTCACGCTGGCGAATCATTGCTTCAGCCAACGAAATCATGGATTGTTGTCCCAATGCCTGAGATCTGACACCTGCAGATTGAGATTGAGATACTTTCAGCTGTTTCAATGCAGAATCGTATTGAGCCTGCGCCACTTCCAATTCAGCATTGCTGTTATCCAGTTCAGCCTGAGTTGAAGCTTTTGCAGCGAACATGTTTTTAGTACGCTTGTTATCTTCTTTTGCCTTGTTCAATTTCGCTTTCGCAGAATTGATATTCTCCTGAGTACTTTCAGTTGAGAATACCGCCGCGCTTGCATTTTGATTGGAAGCCGCTGCATTGCTTTTTACCGCATTTAAATTTGCTTTCGCATTTTCCAATGCTGCTTCTGCCTGAGCTACTTTCGCTTTGTATTCGGTATCGTCAATCGTAACAAGCAACTGACCTTTTTTCACTTCCTGATTATCTTCGAACAATACTTCTTTCACATATCCGGTGATAGCTGCACGAACAGGAATGATGTTTGCATCCAATTGAGCATTATCGGTTGATTCAGTATTTCCGCCCATCATGAAAACAACGATTCCTATGATAACCGCAAGTACAATTCCTCCGATAATGAACTTCATTTTTTTAGAGGAGCCTTTTTCTTTTTTTTGCTTTGTCTTTTCCATTTGTGTGTTTTAAAATTTGATTGAACCTGATGTTGCGTTGATTGTTGAAATGGCATTCATGCGTTTGATTTCGTGAACTTTCTTGTTGAGTTTTGCCTGAAGTTCAGCGTTTAATTGAGATAAGTAATTAACGACTGTGATCTTGCCATTTTCCATTTGAGATGTAGCGGTGGTAGTTACGCTGTGTCTTTTTTCAATAATGATATCGTCTTTTTCGATCATTTGAGCCAAAGCACTTAATTGAGCCGTTTGGGTATTCAGGGAAGATTCAATGTTGAATAAGAAAGCTTCTTTTTGAATATCAATCAAACTCTTGTTCAATTCAACCTTTGTTTTTTCTCTTTTCAAACCGTAAAGTGAACTGATATTCCAGCGAATCGTCAGGTTTGCACTTCCGAAAAAGCGAAGTTCCTGATTGATAAAGTTCGGACCGGGACGACCATAATTTCCGGCCGCTCCCACGGTTACTTTCGGAATGGCGTTTACATTGATCTGCTTGAAACGCGCATCCAGCAATTTAGATTGCAGGTCGAAAATCTTCATTTCCGGGCGCTGAATTTCAATGCGTGCAGCGGTTCCGCCAATCGGAGTTTCCGAAAGAACAGTTGCCTGATCGATTGGTTTTCCGGTAAACAAGGTCAATGTTTTGTAAAGCCCTTCCAACTGGAATTTCGACTCGATGATATTCTGGTCTGTTTTCAGAATTTCTGCTTCCAGTTCATCTAAAGAACTTGCCAGAACCAAGCCGTTGTCGACACCTGCTTTCATGTTTGTCGCACGGTTGCTGAGATCTTCTTTGTACAACTCAAGAATTCGCAAATTCTCGCGTCCAAGTAAGATATTGATGTATAACTGGTTCACGCGTTCAACCAATTTATAGAGTTCCACCTCATTTTGTTGAATCGTCAGTTCTGAATTTAACTTTTCAACGTTGTGCTGAGATTTGGTTTGTCCTCCGTCGATAATGGTCTGCTCCAAGCTCAATGAAGTGATGTAGGCATCGTGCGGGAATTTCATATCCATTCCGGGAAAGTTGAATTGCACGACCTCCGTATTGTAAGTCGCCTGCCCCATGAATGAAAGTTTCGGCAGCCAGTTTTCGCGGATTGCCTTTTCATTTTGTTCCGTTTGTTGTAATGTAACTTCGTTTTGTTTGATGAGAGGGTAGTTTTTCTTCGACCAGGAAATGCAGGAATCCAGCGAAATCGAGTTTTGCGAGAACCCTATTCCGACGGAAGCAAAGCTTAGTACTGTCAGTAATTTGCGCATAATTGTATGTTTATTGAAATTTGAAGGAAATAAATTCTTTGACGGATTCTTTGATTCTGTTTTGAGAATCATCATTCCATTCGTATCCGTTTCTTTTCAGTACTACCTTGTAAAGCGGAGAAGCTAAAAAAGGATAAGCACAAAGTGAATGCAGATTGACCATGAACATGACCGGATCAATCGGGGGAATTTCCTTGTTTTCGATTGCCTCCTGAAGAATCGGAATCAGCAATGATTTCGGATTCTTGAGAGTTTTTACCTTTTCGTGAAACATTTGAGGGTTGATGGAAATCTCCTTGATGATGAACATGGACATTTGAGGATATTCGCTGAAAAAGGTGAAGATATTATCCACATATTGCATCAGACGTTCCTTGATCGGCATTGATTTATCTCCGATGACAGTCATTTGAGCGAAATATTTCTCCAGTGCTTTTTCAAAAACCGAATCGAAAAGCTTTTCCTTGCTTCTGAAATAATAATGCAATAAAGCTTTGTTGATTCCCGCTGTATTTGCGATATCTTGCATGCGGGCACCGTAAAGACCGTACTTCATGAAAACCTCTTTGGCTGCTTCGAGAATCTTTTCTTCCGTCGTTGAATCTTTTAATCCCATAGTTTAATTATAAGGTTTAACTAAATGGTTAAACTTTTTTGCAAAATTACATCGCTGATTTAGATTTTGCAATTTTTGACTGAAAAAAAATGTTATTTATGGGAGAAAGACAGGTTTGTTTGCTTTTCAAATAAGAGAAAGCCTTAGATTTTTATTCTGTGCGACGGTATCGGTGGTACTCAGTTTTTTCTCCGCAAATGCACAAATTAAACTGCTCGGCTACCGCACTCGCATAGATACAATAAGCACTACCGGCAGGAGCGCTGAAAATTTGCGGGTGGTAAATGATAAAATCACCTTAATTCTACTACACGCGTATTCTTTCAAAAAGATTTACATTAAAGACAACCATAAAAAAGAGGCTGGTACTAGAAATCCTTTGCACTCTTTGCCTCCCGATAGCTTTTCCTTAGCGTAAAAACTAAAGTGGCTGTCTCAAAAACTCCGCAGGATTGTCACGTGTGATCAACTCCGTAAACTCGGAAAGTTCCTGCACGGCAAGTTTATACAAATCGCTTTCGCGTTTTTCCTGTTCCGTCATAAAAAAATCCGTTCCGAACAGCACGCGTTTCGCAAGAATCTGACCGTTGTCGTCGGGAGTTCGCATAAATTTCAGGATGGCAGCGAGAATTTCAGGATTATCCAGATCGCCGAGTGTGTATGAGATATCGGTATACAAATTGGGATAGCGAACCATCATGTCCCGGATTCTGTCGCACCACAACTGGCTGTCGAAACGGCGAACCTGCTGCAAATCCGGATCGTTTTTGCTGTTGTCGACAATTTCATTGGATCCGCCCATGTGAGCCAGACAAATTTTGAGTTTCGGGAATTTTTCGAGAATCGGAACATAATTTTCCGGATGACTGAACAAATCACACGCTTTATCGTTGTTCCCGATTTTACTGTCTTCCAGCCATTTTTGTTCCCCGTAAATCCGGATTCGCGCATAAATGGTTTCCTGTGCGGTAAGAACTGCTTCCGAGGGATTATCTGGTAGAAGCATGGCCGGCTGTGCGGGAATCAGTTCGGAAATTTTTGTTCCGATGTATTGCGAACCAACGCGGGTGACGTGCGTAATCACCGGAAGCTGGTTGGTTTCCGCATAGGCATACAAATCGTTAAGACGCGGGTCGAAGGCAAAAAATCCAAGCGCCGGATATAATTTGATTCCTGAGAAAAACGGAAAGGTCATTCCATTTGCCTGCAAGCCTGTTTCGAAATAAGATTTGGACCAATTTACCAGATCCATCCCCGATTTATGTCTTGGGTCAATTCCCAGAAAGGGAAAGAAATTCGTCGGATAATAGCGCTTGATGCTTTTGACTGCTTCCAATTGTGATTCGAAGGTAATCTGCCGCCGGGAGGTGCGATTATCCATAAAATCCATATTCATGGTCAGTCCCACAATGCGGACCTGTGAATCGTATTGCTTGCCGATTTCAAATTCCAGTTCAAACACATCGAGTTGTTTGCGCTGGGTTGCCACTTCCAAAAAAGCGATGTATTTATCGAAACTGTTTCGTTTGTTGCTGTCTTTTTTTGCTGCAATTTTTGAAAGTGCCACAATCGTCACCCGCGACCATTTGGTGTCGAGCAGGGCTTTGATCGCTTTTGGCATACGTCTCACGGTCTTGTTCGGAAGAATCCGCAAAAAATTATCGGGGACGCATTCACTGTTAAAAACGTGTGTATGTATATTGGAAAAAGGCAATTGTTTCATCAGCTTAAGGTTTTGTTGGTTGATTTCCTTCCGGAATTTTACCGGATCTTCGGATGTTGACGAATTTCACCAGTAACTCAAACCAGAAAGGCGCACCGAAGCTGAGTGAAATACCGGAAATAATGATTCCGATGAGGTATTTCAAAACGGTTCCTGCATCCGGATCGTTGTTTCGTTCATTCAGGTAGCGAACCAACCCGGGATTTTTGGAGGTAACGAGCGTATCTGTTTCTGTTTTTTTGGATTGAAACCAGGAAGCAGGAGCGCTTGTTTCTGACCATCCGATAGGAATGTTTAGCTCAGTGACCAGATTTAATGCCTCGTTCAATTGTTTCAGATCTTTTTTAGCAGTTGAGTCGGCAATTTTCCGGGTGCTGTCCCATTCGTTCAGTTTTTTCAGAATTTCCATTGCCCGCACGGTGTCTATCTGGAACGACCGGGCATTTTGTATGTCGCTTTTGGAAATCGAAACCACTTTGGTCATCGAGGAGATATCTGTTCGTAAGGTGGAATCTTTGCGGATGTTAGCAGCTGTTTGCTCGGCACTTGCCACCATGCGGTTTTTCAGGTCGGGATCCAGACTCAGCATTTTCAAAAGGTGTAAACTATCCACATTGAGTACAATGGCTACTGCAAATCCTGCAATGAGGAATTTTTTTCGCTGTTTGGTCTTATACCAGCCCGAAACGCGATCCATGTAATCGTTGTACCACTTTTCAATATGAGCCTTGAGATCCGCATATTTTTTGTCCGAATGAGCGGATTTATCAATGAACGACTGCATCAGATCCGCAAACGGACTGGTGTTCATACCGGAAACCCCCATTTGAAAGCGGTCCATGATATCACCGGGAATGGTATTGCTTTCCATTTGGTATTCTCTGGTTCCGTCCGGATTGATAACAACTTTGACTTTTTGATTATTGACAACCTGCTGAGCGATAATATCAATCAATGCTTCTGCAAACATGGCGCCCGAGATATAGTGAGGATCTCTGTCCGGTGCACTTTTCAGGCCGGCAATCGTGACATGATTGTAGAAGAGGTAACCGTAATCTTTGTTTAACGGATCCTTCAGCAATTTGTAAATAGAGTCTTTTAGAAAAATTCCCCGCTCTTTGAAACGGGAGTTCCACCATTCGGTGAGAATGGATACCAGGATACTCAATACGGCATAAATAAAAACCAGTGAAATGAGAATCAACAGGATGTTGTTGTCGGTAAAGTTCATGTTCAGTGAATCATTATGGTTGCTAAAACAGTTCGGTTCTAATGTTGTTAGGAAAGACCAGAGTCAAAAATAAAAAACTATTGGAATCTGCAATCAAAAACAGGCAAAATTTTGAAGAAATTTCATTTTGTATTCACTTGATAATCAATTCATTTAAAATGAGTTCATTCTTTCTTGATTTTTCAGAAAAGAGCACACTATTTTTACTTCTAATTAGGTCTCGTTTTCATATCTTTACAATCCTTAAATTTGCAATTTGGTAAGCCATGAATAATTTCGAGATTACAACTCCAACTACCATTGTCTTTGGGAAGGACCAGTTGACAAGGGTTTCACAGCTGTTAAAGGCACAGGCAACAGATGGAAAAGTGATTGTTTTATACGGTGGCGGATCCATCGAAAAATCCGGATTTTTAGATCGGTTAAAATCCGAATTGAGTGATCTGGAATTGCATTTTTTCAAAGGCATCGAAGCCAATCCGGAATATACAACCTTGATGAAAGCCGTGGAGTATATCCGCGAAAACCAAATCGGTTATATGCTTGCAGTTGGTGGTGGTTCTGTGATCGATGGTGCAAAATTTATTTCCGGAGCGGTGAATTATGCCGGTGATCCGTGGGATGTACTGACACAGGTTCCGGGCTGCAGTTTTTCTTCTGCTGTTCCTTTCGGATGCATTTTAACGATTCCTGCTACAGGCTCTGAATCCAATTCCGGAGCGGTGATCAGTCGTTCTGAATTGAAAGAAAAAAGAACGATGGGCGGACCTTTATTCTTCCCGAAATTTGCCTTGCTGGACCCTACGTTCGTAGCAACTTTGCCGAAACGTCAGATCGCAAACGGCGTGATCGATGCATACACCCATACCATGGAGCAATATCTCACGGTCAAGGGTGAAAACCTGCTTCAGGAAAGATATGCGGAAGGAATTTTAGCGACCTTGATCGAAATCGGAGAGAAAGTATTGGAAAATCCGGGAGATTATGAACTGGCTGCCAACTTAATGTGGTGTGCAAATCAGGCATTGAACGGCGTATTGCGCTGCGGAGTAACTACCGATTGGGCAACACACATGATTGGTCACGAACTGACAGCTTTGCATGGAATTGATCATGCGCAGTCTTTGGCAATCATTGCTCCGAGATTGTATGAAGTGAAGTTTGAAAGCAAAAAAGCCAAATTGGCTCAATATGGAAAACGCGTTTGGAATCTGGAAGGTTCTGAGGAACAAATTGCCCGAAAAGCAATCGCAAAAACAGAAGCATTTTTCCATTCATTAAGTGTAAAAACACGTATTTCCGAATATACCAGTGATTATCACGAAACGGGTAGAATCGTGCATGATCGTTTTGTTCAACGTGGTTGGACAGGACTTGGAGAAAATAAGGATTTGACTCCGAAAGAGGCAGAATATATTGTTAATCAAGCGATCTGATGGGACTCTCAAGTAGATATACTATTCGTAAGGAAGCAACACCTGCTTTATTAGATTTATTAACCCAAACTACTTTGGGAACCAACGGCGCACGGTACAAACATTTAGATACACCAACACGCATTCATGAAGCGGATAACCCGATCTTCATTTCATTGGAAAGAGACGGAAAAGTGCAGGGAAATCTCACTTTGTGTAATCGTGGCAGGCAATGGTATGTGCGTTATTTCGCTTTTGCCAATCAAAAACAAGCGTCTAAAAATGTGAATCGCGTTCACAAAAGCAATTCCCGTCTGAAAATGGAAATGGCGAGCTTTTTCGATGAAACATTTGACGGAAAACTGGGAGAATCTCCCGACGCTTTCTATGCGTATATCGACCCTGCGAATGACCGCAGTAAATGGATGTCGGAGCAATTCGGATTCCGGACAGAAGCACAATTGATTTCTCAGTCATTCAGCCGCACGAAACCCCGCATACAAAACAATGTTCGTTTGCTGGAAGACAAACAGGAAATTTCAAATCACCTGGATAAAATCGAAAAAACACATGCGTATTTTGTTCGCACTCATGCCGAACGAGGACCATTTTATGCGTATTACGACGAATCCGGAAAAGTAGTTGGTTTTGCAAAAATCACTCGTGCAAATTGGGTTATTGAGCGTTTACCGGGATTTTTAGGAGGACTTTTCACACATTTAATTACCATCACACCCGGAATCCGGAGAATTGTGAAACCGAAAAACCATCAGTTTCTGGTTCCCGAATCCATTTGGGTTGAAGACAATGATCCACATATTTTATCCGCACTTCTGGAAGGAATTCTGGCGCATGAAAACAGGAACATGATGCTTTGGTTTGTGGATCGGAGAGAACCGCTTTGGAGAGAAAGTCGCCAGTATATTGATTGGGGATTGTTTCATAAAATGACTCCTCAGCCGATTGTAGATGTGGTGGTGATGCGCAAGAATCCGTTGAAGATGGACGAGCTGCGTTCCAAGCCGATTTTTGTGGCGGGTTGGGATATGGTTTGATGCGCGTACACGTTTAATTTACTTCGAAAAAAATTGCCCACCCTTCCAGGGTTATAAACCCTGGACAGGTTTTGGAATACTCCATCGGTGCAAAATTTGTTAAATCCCGGCAAACCCGAAATATTCCCTCGTTTTTTTTGTTATCCATAACGTGAACTCGTAACTTTGTACGTCGAACTCTGATTTTATGCATCCATACAAAGCAGGTCCTTTATTGGAACAAATCATCATCCCTCAGGATTTGAGGGATAAAATGACGGTAGAACAATTGCCGCAAGTTGCCGATGAACTGCGTCAATACATTATAGATGTTATTTCTGAGATCGGAAACTCTCATTTCGGAGCTAGTTTAGGGGTTGTTGAATTGACGGTTGCTTTGCATTATGTTTTCAACACACCGGACGATCAATTGGTTTGGGATGTCGGGCATCAGGCTTACGGACATAAAATTCTGACAGGCCGCCGCGAAGTATTTCACACCAATCGTACAAAAGGAGGAATTTCAGGATTCCCGAAAAGATCCGAAAGCGAATACGACACGTTCGGAGTAGGGCATTCATCCACTTCAATTTCTGCTGCTTTGGGAATGGCTGTTGCAAGTCGCTACAAAGGCGAAAAGGAACGTCAGCACATTGCTGTGATCGGTGATGGTGCAATGACAGCCGGTTTGGCTTTTGAAGGAATGAACCATGCAGGTTTCGAAAAGGATGCCAACTTGTTGGTTATTCTGAACGACAACTGTATGTCAATCGACCCGAATGTGGGCGCCTTGAAAGAATATTTGACAGATATAACGACCTCTCATACTTATAACAAAGTAAAAGATGAGGTGTGGAAATTGCTTGGAAAAGTCAGTAAGTTCGGCCCGGATGCACAATCTGTAGTGTCCAAAATTTCTTCTGCTTTGAAAGGTTCTATTTTAAAGCAAAGTAATCTGTTCGAATCATTGAAATTCCGCTATTTCGGGCCGGTTGACGGACACGATGTGGTTGGATTGGCAAAAGTACTCGAAGATTTAAAAGATATTCCCGGCCCGAAAATTTTGCATTGTATTACGCGAAAAGGTGCCGGATACAAATTCTCAGAAGAAGGAAACCCGACCAAATGGCATGCGCCGGGTATTTTCAATAAAGAAACCGGAGAAATCGTCAAGATTGTTCCGAAATCTCCACAGCCTCCGAAATATCAGGATGTATTCGGACATACGATCGTAGAATTGGCAGAACAAAACGAAAAGATCATGGGTATTACTCCGGCAATGCCTTCCGGTTGTTCCCTGACTTTCATGATGGAAGCAATGCCGGATCGCGCGTTTGATGTGGGAATTGCGGAGCAGCATGCAGTGACTTTCTCTGCCGGATTAGCAACTCAGGGATTGATTCCTTTCTGTAATATTTATTCCTCATTCATGCAGCGTGCCTACGATCAGGTTTTGCATGATGTGGCTTTGCAAAATTTGCCCGTAGTTTTCTGTTTGGATCGCGGTGGCTTGGTCGGTGCTGACGGTGCGACGCATCATGGTGCTTACGATATTGCTTATATGCGCAGTATGCCGAATATGATTGTTTCTGCTCCGATGAACGAGGCGGAATTGCGCAATCTGATGTTTACTGCTCAGGCGGAAAATCACGGACCTTTTTCCATCCGGTATCCGCGTGGTAACGGTGTGATGACCGAATGGAAAACACCTATGAAAGCGATTCCAATTGGTACAGGTCGAAAAGTAACGAATGGTGAAGATATCGCTCTGGTTACAATTGGTCATGTCGGGAATTTTGCGCAGCAAGCCATTCAGACGTTGAAAGAAAGCGGAGCATCTGTAGCTCATTACGATATGCGTTTTGTGAAACCTTTGGATGAAACCTTATTGCACGAAGTGTTTACAAAATTCGATCAGGTCATTACGATTGAAGACGGTTGTATCATGGGCGGATTCGGTTCTGCAGTTATTGAATTCATGGTAGATCACAATTACCGTTCGAAAGTAGTTCGTTTGGGAATTCCGGATAAATATGTTCACCACGGAACACCGGAACAATTGCATGCAGACTGCGGATTTGATGCATTTTCTATCGCAGCAAAAGTGCGCGAATTATTGAATCTTTCTTCTTCCGAAGGGCAAGTTGCTCAAAGTGAGGTTGGTTAGAAAGATCGATCGTTTTTTAGCAGGAATTTCTGATTTTAATTCGTCGATAAGCGATAATTTTGGGCTGCAATGTCGAATTTTATCCTGATAGGAGTTTGTTTTCTCGCTGGTTTTTTACTCAGAAAATCAGGTGTTCTGCCAAAAGGAAGCCATCAGGGAATCAATGTCTGGATTATTTATGTAGCACTTCCTGCTGCAACACTCAAATATCTTCCGGGAATTCAATGGTCGAATGATCTGCTGATTCCCTTGCTTACTCCTTTAATTTGCTGGTTCGGAGCCTGGATTTTGTCGGAATTGCTTGCCAAACCGTTTCACTTCGACCGGAAAACCAAAGCGGCATTTTTGATTGTTACCGGTTTGGGAAACACTTCTTTTGTCGGGTTTCCGCTGATTTCAGCATATTATGGCGAAAACAACCTGTCGATTGCAGCGGTAACCGATCAAATGTCTTTTTTCATCCTGGCCGTTTTTGCTTCCGTTGTTGCGATGAAAGCATCCGGAAATGCGAAGGCAGATTTCAAAACCATCAGTCTCAAATTACTGAAATTCCCTCCTTTTCTGGTCATTATCATTGCACTGATCTTGCCCCGGTTCGTTTCCTTTGAATCGGTAACTCCATTAGCATCAACCTTAGCGGCAACACTTTCACCACTGGCTTTGTTTTCAGTGGGCTTGCAGTTTGAACTGGGAAAAATGAGAGATGTATTGAAACCGATTTTGGCGGCTTCTGTTTATAAATTGATTCTCTCTCCGCTGATCATTTTAGGATTGGCTTTTGCCTTTCAGACAGGAGAAATGCAGACGAAGATTGCGGTATTTGAAGCTTCAATGGGAACGATGATCAGTGCCGGAATTCTGAACGATCAGTTTGGTCTGAATCCGCGTTTGAGTAATCTGATTGTGTTTATGACTATTTTACTTTCGTTTATTACGAGCGGAATTTGGTATTTGGTGTTGGAAATATTGGTCTGAAGACTTTAAACATGTTGAAAAGAAAAGACTGCTTTTTTCCTAAATACACTCTGAAACCCTAGTAATCATTGGTGGTTCGCAATATTGCGATATGGCAATTTTGAAATTTTAGCGAGGGCCGGCCTAACTGTTGATTCCTTTCAACTTACAGCACCGTAGCTTTCAAATTTCTTCCTATTTTTGTATCATTAGAAAAACAACATGAAACGAACAAAAATTGCTGATTTATTAAGTCAACCGAAAGTCGGTGAACAATATCTTGTGAAAGGTTGGGTGCGATCATTTCGCAACGACCGTTTTATTCAATTGAATGATGGTTCTACCATTAATAATTTACAAGGTGTTGTTGAGGCTGCAAATTTTGACGAAGCAATTTTAAAGAAAATAACAACAGCGTCTTCTGTTGGATTGACCGGAGTTTTGATCGAATCCCAAGGAAGCGGACAGGCATTTGAATTGCAGGTTTCCGACATTGAGATCATTGGTGAAGCACATCCGGATGATGTTCAGAAAACCATTTTACAACCGAAGAAACACAGTTTGGACACCTTGCGTGAGCAGGCACATTTGCGTTTCAGAACAAATGTATTCGGAGCGGTTTTCAGAGTGCGCCATGCGGTGAGTTTTGCCATTCACAAGTTCTTCAACGATCAGGGATTCTTTTACATTCATACACCGATTATCACAGGTTCTGATGCGGAAGGAGCAGGAGAAATGTTCCGGGTAACAAACCTGGATGCGAAAAACCCACCGTTGAATGAAGACGGAACGGTGAACTACACAGAAGATTTCTTCGGGAAACAAGTGAACTTAACGGTTTCCGGACAGTTGGAAGGAGAATTAGCGGCATTGGCTCTGGGTCAGATTTATACATTCGGACCAACATTCCGTGCGGAAAATTCCAATACTTCACGCCATTTGGCTGAATTCTGGATGGTTGAACCTGAAGTGGCATTCAACAAACTTCCGGACAACATGGATTTGGCGGAAAGCATGTTGAAATACATTTGCCAGTATGTGATGGATCATTGTGCAGACGATTTGAAGTTCCTGAACGACCGCGATGCTCAGGAACAGCAATCCAAACCGCAGAATGAACGCAACGAATTGGGATTGATCGAACGTTTGCAGTTCGTGATTCAAAATGATTTCAAACGAATCACATATACAGAAGCGATTGATGTATTGGTGAATTCGAACCATTATAAAAAGAAGAAATTCAAATACGAAGTAAATTGGGGAACTGATTTACAGTCGGAACACGAACGCTATTTGGTGGAGAAGGAATTCAAACGTCCGGTAATCATTACGGATTATCCTGCATCGTTCAAAGCATTCTACATGCGTGCAAACGACGGCTGCGAACCAGGAAAAGAAACGGTTGCGGCAATGGATATTTTGTTCCCGGGAATCGGTGAAATGGTCGGAGGATCTGAACGTGAAGAGCGTTTGGATGTCTTGAAAAAGAAATGTGCTGATTTCGGAATTCACGAAGAAGAATTGTGGTGGTACATGGATACGCGTCGTTTTGGTTCGGTTCCTCATTCCGGTTTCGGATTAGGTTTCGAACGCATGGTGATGTTCGTAACTGGTATGTCGAATATCCGTGACGTGATTCCATTCCCGAGAACTCCGCAGAACGCTGAATTCTAAGCTGAATTTTGTACATTTAAAGAACTCTAATGTTAAATCAGACAAAAGAACACTGAGCTTGTCGAAGTGTGGACATTTGAACGAACATTTTTTACATTACTAGAATAAACCCATAGATGGCACTAAGGCAGCAGCTTACGCAAAAACTGGAACAGAGACTTTCCCCTCAGCAAATTCAATTGATGAAATTGTTGCAAGTTCCTACTATGGAATTGGATCAGCGAATCAAACAGGAATTGGAGGAAAATCCGGCTTTGGATGAAGGTGCTGAAGAAGTTGACGAGTACGACAATGATCCCGAAGATGATTACAAGGATGATGAAAACGAATTTGATACCGATTTCGACATCAGTGATTACTTCGACGACGATACACCTGATTATAAAACACAGGTAAATAACAAAAGCAAAGACGATGAAGAACGTGGTGTTCCGCTTTCTGTTGATTCGTCATTTCAGGATAAATTAACGGAACAGCTGCATTTGCTGGATTTGGATGATACGCAGTTTCAGATCGCCGATACGATTATCGGAAATTTGGATGAATCCGGATATTTGAATCGCGAATTGGATGCAATTGTAGATGATCTGGCTTTTTCTTCCAATGTGATCGTAACGGAAGGAGAAGTGGAGCATGTGCTTAAGATTGTTCAGGAATTGGATCCGGCCGGAATCGGTGCACGCGATTTGAGAGAATGTTTATTGCTTCAGATTGAACGCATTCAGGAAGGAAACATCACCTTGTTTACGGCTAAAAAAATCCTGGAAGATCATTTCGAAGAATTTACCAAGAAACATTACGATAAGATCCAGAAGAAATTGGAGATTGAAGACGAAGATCTGAAAGAAGCAATTGATGCAATCATTCGTCTGAACCCGAAACCGGGAGGATCTTTGAAAGATAATTCGAAAAGTGTTCAGCAGGTAATTCCCGATTTTATGATTGCGGAGTTTGACGGAAAACTTGAATTATCGATTAACGGAAGAAACACCCCGGATCTGAAAGTTTCCAAAGAATACGAGCAGTTGCTCAGAAGCTATGGAGAAGGTGCAAAAACATCGAAAGCAGATAAGGACGCATTGACCTTTGTGAAAACAAAACTGGAAGGTGCAAAATGGTTTATAGATGCGATTCGTCAGCGTCAGCAAACCCTGTACACCACGATGCATGCAATCATGATGTATCAGTATGAGTTCTTCCTGACAGGCGACGAGACGAATATGAAGCCGATGATCCTGAAGGATATTGCGGAAATTGTAGGTCTGGATATTTCTACCGTTTCGCGCGTGGCAAATTCCAAGTATGTTCAAACCGCTTATGGCGTTTATTCACTGAAATACTTTTTCTCAGAATCACTCTCTACCGATACGGGAGAAGAAGTTTCTACCAGAGAGGTGAAGAAGATCCTGACTGATGCCATTGAAGCGGAAAACAAAAAGAAACCGCTGACAGATGAGCATTTGGCGAAATTGCTGAATGACAAAGGATACAATATTGCGAGAAGAACGATTGCCAAATACCGTGAGCAGCTCAATATTCCAGTGGCTCGTTTGCGTAAAGAATTGTAAATGAGAATTGTTTCTAAAACTCTTTCGTGGATTTTCCTCCCCTTGCTTGCTCCGGTTTATGCCGTTGCAATAGCAATGTATGTTGAAAATTGGGAAAACCTGTATTCTTTGTATCAGGATAACAACCTGTATACATTGGATGGAAGGGCGAAAGAGGTTCTGTTGTATTTGTTTTCGGCATTCTCAGTGCTTGCTCCCGCTCTGACGGTACTTTTTCTGCAGACAAGAGGATCAGTGAGTTCCGTGATGATGGAAAAGCGGTCGGAAAGGATTATTCCTTCCATTATGACCAACTTGTTCGGAGTTTGTTTACTGCTCATCTTACTTTACAAAGTTCCACTTGCCCTGCAAGGTTCCCGTTTCTTATTCGGGTTGGCGGGTGGATCCTTACTCGCTGTAGCTGTTTGTACCATTCTGACCTTTCGCTGGAAAGTGTCGCTGCACGCTGCCGGAATGGGAATTTTAAGCGGTTTTCTGTACATATATTACGGTAAAATGATCGTTTTTCCTATGTGGATTTTAGTTGCTGTATTCATCCTCAGCGGAGTCGTTATGTCGGCAAGAATGTATCTCAAATTACATACGCTAAGCCAATTGTTAATTGGCTATTCAATTGGGTTTATTGGAGTTGTACTCGGCGTTTTATTTTTCTTTCATTATTATTAGGATTTAAATAATCCAGGTCCAAAAGGTTAAGATCGCAACTTAAAAGTTAACTTTTTTGTTAAATTTGTTCAACTTTTAGACAACCTTTCCAAATTTTTGTTGTCTAGTTAGCACAGAACTAAAACAGAACCAATTGAAAAATGTATTAATCCTTGCAGGATTCCTTATTTCCTCGGCAATCTCCTTCTCCCAGGATATTGACACAAGAATCCTAAAAAACAAAGGCAAAGAAGCCGAAAAAATATACGAATACAATAAGAATGCTTACAATTATTTATTGTTCGAATTAGATTATTCTTATGAGGTCGTTTCCCGCAGCACACTTACAAAAGAACAACGAAAACTGATCCGGACGGATATTCGTTTAGCAGATTCTGACAAAAGTAATCTCGGAACCAGCGGGTTCAACTTTTATGACTTTGGTATTAAGTTGTCAAAAACAGAAAGACAATATGTTCAGGTAGATAAAGATCGTGTTTTGGTTTTCTTTGCGATTCCTGAAGTTACAAAGGCTTTTACCGCAAGCCCCCTAAATACGAAATAGACCTGATTTTATTATGAAGAATTTTCTTACAGTGCTAATAGCTCTATTAGCTCACGTTGCCTTTTCGCAGCAAACAACTATTCAAATGTCCGGCGCAAGTAATAACCAGACATTCAATACCTGTAACGGATTTATTATCGACTCCGGTGGTCAGGGAGGTCCGGGATACGGAAACAACGAAACAGTTATTGTAACCATTTGTCCTGATACTCCAGGAGATATCATTTCCATCGTATTTAACTTATTTCAGTTGAGTACTACGGATGATAACCCAGCTCCGAATATCACCAATGTCGATTACATGGATGTGTATGACGGGAATTCTACCGCAGCTCCAACTTTGGGAACATATTCCGGAACCGACCTGCAGGGTGTTATCATCATGGCAACAGCATTGAACACAACAGGTTGTATTACTTTGCGATTCAGATCAAATACTGCGGGAACAGGAATGTTTACGGCAAGTGCAACATGTACAACACCTTGTGCTACTCCAACAGCAGCGGGAATTATCGTGGGTGGAGAAACAGCAGACAGTACACGAGTGTGTGTTGGAGATTTAGTTGATTTTTCCGGAATTGCATCAACAGCTGCTCCTGGATTTACATTGGCGAATTACGAATGGGATTTCATGGACGGAGGTACTGCAACAGGTGCAAATGCTTCACATGCATTTGATGCTCCCGGACAATACCTGGTTCAATTGTTTGTAACGGATAACAACGGTTGTGGAAATACCAACCTGATAGATTTACAAGTGTTTGTTGCAACCATTCCTACGTTTATCGGCTTCCCTGCTGACACAACACTGTGTTTGGGCGAAAGCGTCACATTTACGGCAGATCCGGATTTTTATGAAGTAACGTGGAACGGTTTCCCCGGTTCACAAACCATTGATGACGGATGTTTGCCTGATACCTTATTGGGAGTTTCTCAGGATGTACAGATTATGCAGACAGGATTTGCTGCAGGTTCAACGATTACACAATTGAGTGATATTCAAAGCTTGTGTTTGGGATTGGAACATTCCTTTATGGGTGACCTGGTGATTATTGTAGAATGTCCGAATGGTCAAAACCAGATCTTGCATCAGCAAGGTGGAGGAGGCACTCAAATCGGTGAACCGAATCCATTGGACAATGTGGATTGTAGCGATCCGACAACTCAGGGAGTTCCATACACGTATTGTTTTACACCGGCGGCAACGGAAACCTGGGTGGATTGGTCAAATAATAACGGTTTCGGAGGAACAATCCCTGCCGGAAATTACGAACCGATTCAACCGTTTACCAATTTGGTAGGTTGTCCTTTAAACGGAATCTGGACATTGACAGTTATTGATAACTGGGCTTCAGACGACGGAACATTATTCTCTTTCGATATCAATCTGGATCCTGCATTGTATCCGCCGGTAACGGTTTTCGAACCTCAAATCGGTTTGGGAAGCGATTCTTCCTATTGGGTAATGCCTGCAAATTTTGCAACGATGTCTCCTGACGGAGATGTTTTATCCATCAACCCAACAGCTGCAGGAACATACAATTATACATACGTTGTTTTGGATAACTACGGTTGTCAGAATGACTCTACTGTAACCTTAACGGTGAACGCAAACCCGGTAGCAGATGCTGGTCCGGATGTAACAATCTGTAACGGAACGCCAGTTCAGTTGGACGGAAACATTGTCGGAGGAAACAACAGCTGCGACTATACTTTCAATCTGGATGATACCTGGGGAGATGGCTGGAACGGAAATCACTTGCTTGTTGTTATCAACGGAGTTACTTCATCGTTTACAATTCCTGCAGGTGGAAGCACAGCGAATTTCACACTTTCAATCCCGAACGGAGCAGCATTTACTGTTCAGTTTGACGGAGCGGGATCATTCCTAAACGAATGTTCTTATGAAGTTTTAGACGCAGGAGGTGCGGTTGTTTTGGCTGACGGAACAAACCCTTCTACAGGAATTCACAACCTGGTAGGAAACTGTTTGGGGAATCTCACTTATGAGTGGACACCGGCAGCTTCTGTATCCAACCCGAATATTTTAGATCCTACGGCAACAGTTACAGGGAATACAACTCTGACATTAACAGTTTATCCTACCGGACATCCTTTATGTGCAACTACAGATGATGTGGATGTGAATATTTCAGCTTCTGCAAATCCGGGAACAAACAATACACTGAGTATTTGTTCTCAGGGAGCACCGGCAGATTTATTCCCGCTTTTAGGACCGGGCGCATCTGTGAACGGAACATGGTCGAATCCTGCAGGAGTAGCAGTTACAATGCCATATGATCCGATTACAATGAATCCGGGAGCATATACGTATACTGTCGATTCAAACGGATGTGTTTCTTCAGCGATTATTACTGTCACTGAAATTACCCCGACTGTTATAGCTGTTCCGACGGATGCAAACTGTCATGGAATGCCAAATGGTTCCGCTGCTTTAACGGTTACCAATGCAACGGAATACTCGTTGAATGGAGGTCAGAATACACCAATCCCGACTCCGTTTGTAGTAAACGGGTTGGCTGCAGGATCTTACGAGATTGTAGTCTTCAATGCAGGAGGGTGTACGGACACGGTTGATTTCACGATTAATGAACCGACAGCCCTGGTAATCACTTCCGTTTCACCGGATCTGGTTGTATGTTCAGGTGATATTTCGACAATTACTGCCACAGGTTCCGGAGGTTCTTCAGCCTATACTTTTACCTGGTTTACAAATACGGGAGTTGCTGGAGTAGGGCCGACCATTACTGTAACAACGAATGTAACAACGCAATACGGTGTAATTTTAACGGAAGCTTGCGGTTCGATACCGGATACTGCATTTATGACAATTGTAGTACCACAACCTTTGAATCCGGTACTTACTCCGGATGATGCAGATGGTTGTTTCCCGCATCACGTAGTGTTCTCGAATAATACACAGGGGCCCGGAAATATAGAAACAAGCACGATTGATTTCGGTGACGGAACTCCAACAATTACGACGAATGCTTTGGATACTTGTTCACATACGTATGAATTCCCAGGAACATACACTGTGAGTATTACTTCTCTTTCAGACAGCGGATGTGTGTACTCGAGTACGTTCACAGGAATGATTGTGGTTTATGGAAACCCGACTGCGAACTTCAATATCTCTCCGAATCCGACGACAATTTTTGAAACGAATGTGATGTTGAATAACAGCAGTTCAACGGATGTTGTAAACTACAGCTGGTTTATTCAGGGCGGAACACCGGCAACTTCTTCTCAGGAAGATGTAAATGTTGATTTGCCGGAAGGTGTTGTCGGAAATTACAACGTAACGCTGATTGTTACCAATGCAAACGGATGTGTGGATTCGGTTACGAAAATTGCACAGGTATTGAGTGATGTGATTCTTTATGCTCCGAATACCTTTACGCCGGATGGAGATGAATTCAACCAATTGTGGTTCCTGCATATTGATGGAATCGATATCTATCAGTTTGATTTGAAAATCTTCAACCGCTGGGGAGAGCTGATTTGGGAAAGTCATGATCCGAAAGGAGCGTGGGACGGAACATATCAGGGAGTCATTGTTCCTTACGGGGGTTACACCTGGGTTTTGGAAACCAAAGAACTTGTTAGTGACAAAAAATATACCTTTAACGGGCATATTAACGTGATCCGATAACTAAAATTTCAGGAATTCCTGAGAAATAAAATACAGTAAGATGGTTCGGTAGTTTGCAATGATCAGAAAGATCCTGTGACTATCGAACCAATCTGTTTTAATGAAATTTGTTTAACCATCTAATTATACTTTGTGTGAAAAGAAAGATCTTATCACTTAGTTTATTACTTTTTCAGGCACTTATTTCTAATGCTCAGACTGTTTACGATAACTTAGTCTGGGTTTCCGGAAATGCTGTTACGTCAACCACAAGTCCGTCCATTAATTTCTGTAATGGACAGGAAATGCATACGATCACCTCCACTATCGGATTCAAGAATGTTTCTACAGCAGGTAATCCCAATTATACAACCGGGATGATCACACCGGGTTATATTTACGATCCGTCATTAAGTATTCCGATGGCGATTACATTTTCTCAACCGGTATGTAATTTGCGTATCCGGTTTTGTGATTTGGATGGTGGTCAGAATGAGTATCTGAATGCCATTTCTCCTGCTTACAGTGGTTTGACAGATGTAATCGGCGATTTTTCTAATCCCGGCAACTCGACACAGGTCAATTCAAATATAGATGATGCGCGGGGATGGGTAGAATGGGACGGACCGATCACAAATCTGACCTTTAATTACCATCGGCCGGGGCCGGGTTGCGGGTTGATCATTGATTCTATTGTCTTCGAATGCTGTACGAATCTTCCTTGCAGTAATCCGCCAAATGCGGGAACAAATAATACGCTTAGTATTTGTCATCAGGGAGCACCGTCAAATTTGTTTCCGCTTTTAGGACCGGGAGCGTCTGTGAACGGAACCTGGACAAATCCTGCTGGAACTGCGGTTACAATGCCATACAATCCGGTAACAATGAATCCGGGAACGTATACGTATACAGTCGATTCGAGCGGATGTATTGCTTCAGCAGTGATCACCGTTACTGAAATTAACCCGACTGTTACAGCTGTTCCGACAGATGCAACTTGTCCCGGAATGCCAAATGGTTCTGCTGCTTTAACAGCTACCAACGCCACGGAATACTCTTTGGATGGAGGTCCGAATACACCAATTCCGACTCCGTTTGTAATAAACGGCTTGGCTGCGGGATCTTATCAGGTGGTGGTTTTTAATACCGCAGGATGTACGGATGATATAGACTTCACGATTAACGAACCGGTGGCATCGGTATCACAGATCACCTCCGTTTCACCGGATCTTGTTACGTGTTCCGGAGAGATTTCAACAATTACTGCCACAGGATCCGGAGGTTCTTTGCCATATACTTTTACCTGGTTCACGAACAACGGAATTGTGGGAACAGGAGCGACGATTGATGTAACAGCGAATCAAACAACGCAATACGGCGTGATTTTAACGGAAGCTTGCGGTTCTTTGCCGGACACTGCATTTATGACAATTACAGTGCTGCAACCCTTGATTCCGGTACTTACTCCTGATGATTCGGTTGGTTGTTTCCCGCATCATGTGGTGTTTTCCAATCATACTGCCGGTCCCGGAACTGTAGCAACGAGCACGATTGATTTCGGTGACGGAACTCCGACCATTACGACCAATGCTTTGGATACTTGTTCGCATACGTATGAAGAGCCGGGGATGTATACGGTTTCGATCACTTCTGTTTCTGACATCGGTTGTGTTTCTTCCAGCACATTTACAAATATGATTGAGGTAAACGGTCCGACTGCGAACTTCAGTATTTCTCCCAATCCGACCACGATTTTTGAAACGAATGTGATGCTGAATAACAGCAGCTCAACAGATGTGGTAAGCTACAGCTGGTTTATTCAGGGCGGAACACCGGCAACTTCTTTTCAGGAAAATGTAAATGTTGATTTTCCGGAAGCTGTTGTAGGGAATTACAATGTCACTTTGGTTGTTACCAATGCGAACGGATGTGTGGATTCGATTACGAAAATTGTTCAGGTATTGAGTGATGTTCTTCTTTATGCTCCGAATGCTTTTACACCGGATGGAGATGAACGCAATCAGATGTGGTTCCTGCACATTGACGGAATCGATATCTATCAGTTTGATTTGAAGATCTTCAACCGTTGGGGAGAGGTGATTTGGGAAAGTCATGATCCGAAAGGAGCGTGGGACGGAACGTATCAGGGAGTCCTTGTTCCGCAGGGAGCTTACACCTGGATTTTGAATACCAGAGAGATTATTAGTGATAAAAAGTATACCTTTAACGGACATATTAACGTTATCCGATAAATGAAAGTTCAGGTATTCCCGGGAAATCCGATTCAGCAAAACGGTTCGGTAGTTTACAATGATCAGAAAGATGCTGTGATTATTGATCCCAGTTGTTATGAGCGTTTTGAACAGCAGGAATTGACTGATTTCATTGCAGATAATCAGTTGAAGGTACATGCCGTATTGAATACGCATTGTCATATCGACCACGTTGCCGGAAATGCATTTTGCGTGGATACTTTTAAAGTTCCCTTGCTTGCGCACAAAGAGGAATTGTTTACCCTGAGTTTTGCAGATCGCTCAGCTCAGATGTACGGATTGACAGCTTACATTCCTTCACCTGAACCAACTGATTTTATAGAGGACAAACAGGTTCTTCGTTTCGGGGATTTGGAATTCGAAGTCATTTTCGGCCCGGGACATTCCGTAGGACATGTAGCTTTTTACAATGCTGAGAACCAGCTTTTGATCGGAGGCGATATTCTTTTCAAGGGAAGTTTCGGTAGAGTAGATTTACCCGGAGGATCAATGGATGTGTTGAAAAAGACCATTCACGAACGAATTTTCACCTTGCCGGAAGACACCTTGGTTTATCCGGGTCATGGCCCCACAACGACCATCGGAGAAGAGAAACGGACGAATTATATTTTACAGTTTTAAGAGATAAAACAAGTCGGGGCGAAAAATTTTTCGCCCCGACTTGTTTTATAAACTAATTATTTTTTGCGGAAGTAAACCCGAACAGGAACTCCTTCAAAATTGTACATCTCACGAAGTCTGTTTTCAAGGAAACGCTTGTATGAATCCGGAATATATTGCGGCAAATTACAGAAGAATGCAAATGCCGGAGCATGTGTCGGTAATTGTTGCACGTATTTGATCTTGACATATTTTCCTTTCAATGACGGCGGTGGATTGCTGTCAATAATCGGAAGTAATTTATCATTCAATTCAGAAGTCGAGATTTTACGCGTACGATTTTCGAAAACTTCCATTGCTTTTTCCAAAGCCTTGTGAATTCGTTGTTTGGTGATCGCAGAAGTAAAGATGATCGGAACATCGTTGTAAGGAGCCAGATCATTTCTCAATTTCTTTTCATATTCGACTGCTGTCATGGTGTCTTTCTCCACCAAATCCCATTTATTAACCAATACAACCACTCCTTTGTGGTTTTTCTCGATCATGTAATAAATAGTCAGATCCTGCTTTTGAATTCCTTCCGTTGCATCGATCATGAAAATACAGATATCCGAATTTTCGATGGTACGAACCGAACGCAATACAGAATAGTATTCGATATCTTCCGTCACTTTGGCTTTCTTGCGAATCCCGGCAGTATCGATCAGCATGAAGTCGAACCCGAAGGATTTGAAACGTGTATCGATGGAATCTCTTGTCGTTCCGGAAATATTGGTGACGATGTTTCGTTCTTCACCGGTCAATGCATTGATCATGGATGATTTCCCTACATTCGGTTTTCCAACCACTGCAATGCGGGGCAATCCTTCTTCCTCTTCACCACGCGGATCTTCCTTGTCGAAATACTTCACTACTTCATCCAGAATTTCTCCTGTTCCCGAACCGTTTGCTGCAGAAAGATCAAAAACATCTCCCAGACCGAATGACCAGAATTCAGCTGACATTCCAACGCGGTCATTATTATCCACCTTATTGGCGATCACAAGGACCTTCTTTTTCGTTTTGCGTAAAATATTTGCAACCGTTTCATCCAGATCCACAATTCCGGTCGTCGCATCTACTACGAACAAAATGACATTTGCTTCATCAATAGCGATTTCAACCTGCTTGCGGATTTCTCCTTCGAAGATATCCTCCGAACCTTTTACGTAGCCACCTGTGTCGATTACGGAAAACGGAATTCCGTTCCATTCACCACGACCATAAATGCGATCGCGGGTTACACCACTAATTTCTTTTACAATGGCGTGAGAACTTTCGGTTAAGCGGTTGAATAGGGTGGACTTTCCTACATTTGGGCGTCCTACGATGGCAATAATGTTTCCCATTTTTTTGTTTTTAGACGTACTTCACAGCACTGCGTTATAGATAATCCCGGGTTTTAGTACCCGTACTTTTTCAATTTTTGTTCACTGGCTCTCCAATCTTTGTCCACTTTCACAAAGGTCTCAAGAAATACTTTCTGACCCAGGAACGCTTCCATATCCAGGCGTGATTCGCGGCCAATGCGCTTCAACATCTCACCTTTTTTACCGATTAGAATTCCTTTTTGGGAATCCCGCTCTACGATAATCAATGCACGAATGTGTGTGATGGTTTCCGTTTCCTGATACGATTCAATTTCCACCTGACAAGCATATGGAACCTCTTTATCGCAATGCAGGAAAATCTTTTCACGAATCATTTCTGAAACGAAAAAGCGAACCGGACGATCAGACAATTCATCTTTCTCAAAATATGCAGGACCTTCAGGAGCCAATTCTAAAATGCGGTCCCAAATCACGTTGATATTGAATTTATGCAAGGCAGAAGTCGGAATGATCTCCGCATTCGGAACCTTTGTTTTCCAATATTGAACGCGTTCTTCCAATTTTGCCTGGTCTCCCAAATCAATTTTATTCAGGATCAGTAAAACAGGAATTCGCAATTTGATTATGCGTTCCAACGTTTCCTTGTGGTTCATTTCAGATTCAGACATATCCGTAATAAACAACAGGATATCTGCATCTTTAAATGAACTTTCCACATAACTCATCATCGCTTCATGCAGCTTGTAAGAAGCATTTACAACTCCCGGAGTGTCCGAAAAAACGATTTGATGATCATCTCCGTTCACTAATCCATGGATTCTGTGGCGGGTTGTTTGCGCTTTGGAAGTAACGATGGAAAGCTTTTCACCCACTAATCCATTCATAAGGGTTGATTTACCAACATTCGGGCTACCAACAATGTTTACGAAAGCAGATTTGTGAGACATAATTTTGAAATTTTGGTACAAAGATACGCTTCTTATTTTGTTTGTTGCAAATGAGGCCGAATTGTAGGCTTTTTTTTAAGAAACAGCAAGCAGAAAATCCGGTTAATTATTCCAAAGCAGTAAGTTGAACGTACTTGAGTACTGCATTCCGGAATAATCTTCAAAGTACTTCACTGTATAATTGTATCCTGCCTGAAGCGTCCAGATCATCCGTTTGTTTGAGAAAAGCTGAATTCCTGCTACCGGAGTAAACTGCATGGAGGAATAATTTCGCTGAAAAAGTCCACCCACTTCCAACCCGAAATAAGGAATAAGGTATTTGCGGTTGCATTTCCCCTCGAAAGACAGATTCAATCCGAAGTTGACGTTGAAAATATTGCGGGCAGAATCCTGATCACTTTTCAGAATACTCAGATTGGCGTACGTTTTTACTCTTGCCGGACCGCTTTGAGAAGAAAGCTTGTTTTTGGCCTTCGCATAAATAACGAATTCCGTAACGATTCCTTGATAAACTCCCAATTTGGCGCTGTTTTTCGGAGTATAAACCTTGTATCCGATTCCCGGCATAAAGTAATCGTCCCACTCTTCGGTTTGAGCGTAACTGGATGTGTTTGCCACGAAGACAGAAAGGACTGTGATGAATAAAAGTTGTTTCATATGGATAAGATTGAATTAAAAAGAAAGTCTGCTTACCCGGCGGCAAACAGACTTAATGATGGATATGTGTGATTTAGAATGGTTTCTCTTTAGAAATAGAATCGCGTGTATTTTTTTGGATGGCAATGGCTCCGAATAGTGACAGAACAAATGAAAAGGCGAAGAATCCTTTTTCGCTTCCCCACATGTTGGCGTTCCACAAACCGATTACCAGCAAGGAGATTGAAAGGACGGTGCAAAACCAACTGATTCCGTAATACATGTCAGTAACCGGAATTCCTTCGAGGCGGTCACGCACGCTTTTTTGTACGCTGATTACAGAAAACAGTCCGAACATAATCACTGTGAAATAGTATCCTTTTTCACTTAGCTGTAAGTCATGGTTTCCGAAAATCCCTGCGAAATATCCGATTAGACCTGTTCCGAATGCTACCCAGCTGGCAGCAATAAATGCAAATGAAGGTTTCTGTGTCATCGTTTTAAGTTTTATTTGTTTCGACAAAGATGTGTGTTGCTAATAATTTAGTAAAACGGTATAGCAATACTTAAAACGACCTTGTTGCGATTTTCCGTACTGGATCAGATTTTGCTTGTGCTCCGGTAATTGGTGAGCCGGGGAAAGAAAGAAATCAAAAAGTTTTTCCTGAAATACTTGCATATCGATAAAAAGTACGTATCTTTGCACTCCACTAACGGGAACGACTGTTGGGGAATTGAAATAGCAAGAATCAAATAAAAGATATATTGCGGGGTGGAGCAGTTGGTAGCTCGTCGGGCTCATAACCCGAAGGTCGCACGTTCGAGTCGTGTCCCCGCTACAAAGAAAAAAGCGTAATTACGAAAGTGGTTACGCTTTTTTCTTTCCCTCTAGTCTCGCTCTCACACTCATTCCTGCAACGCTTTTTCTCAGAGTGAGAGCAGAGAATGAGAACGTGTTCAACGATAGTTTAAAATTCTTTTCATAATTCCCTATATTGCCAAACTATCTGTAAGCATCAAAATGAACACGCTTTTCTCAAATACTGAATTCTATAAGGAACTGGAATCTTCTCTTCCAGCAAGCAACATGGAAAAGAGAAAAGTGTGGGTAAATACAATTATAGAAGAAGATATAGATCTGAAAGACCTTTCGGGATTGTTGCTATGCGAACAGAAAGTAGCTACCCGGTTTCTGTGGCTTTTGAGTGAAATCGGACAATCAGATCCGGACAGGCTGTTTTCTGAGCTTCCTTTTTTATTCGATCTGTGTGATCGGCTTGACCCTGCTTACAAGAAGTCCTTTGCATCGTTTTGGCTCATTACAGGCATTCCACCCGAAAATGAAGGGAAAGCCATCGAATGTTTGTTTCAATGGCTCCTATCGCCGGATACGAATGTCACAATCAAATCGAGATCTCTGCTGATGCTGTTCAAACTCACGAAAAAGTATCCTGAACTGAAAAACGAGCTGAAATGGTGTTTGGAAGATCAAATGGGAAAATACAGCAATGACTTTGAAAAACGAGCCGGTAAAATATTAATGGCAATAGAACCATGACGGCTTCACGAAAGAAAGTCTGAAAGATCGAAATCAGAAACATTGGGACGTGAAAAAGCAATAAAGCCTCCGGAGGTAAAAGACTTTATCAGAAACAAGATTTCCCTGAATGATTTTAATAAAATGAACTCCTTTTCAGAATAAAACTGTCCTGAAATTTTTTATACTTCAACAGCTAAAAATTCCGCCAAAGTCATCCCATGCGCCCGGGCCAATACCAACAGACTTTTATAGGTGATATTTTTCTTCCCTGCTTCCCATCTACCGTAATGAACACGTGACAAGTTATGGTCCAGAGCAAATTTTTCTGCACTCTTATATCCCTTGGAAATCCGAAGCGCTCTTATTCTTCGACCCAATTCGATAAGTTCCTGATCACTATTTAATTGACTCTTTTCTGCCACTTTTCCTTCGTCCATATTAGTACAAAGCAACAGTAAAGCAACCAAAAAGCAAACAACTTTTGAGTAAACAACCATTAGGTTTGCAACTTAAAGGTTTATTTTTATATTTGTAGCCAAATAATGGTCAATTATCTTAGTTTTTTACAGTCTACTACAACCCTTGCGTAAAACAGGGAAAGTTCACCCTCCTGAGTAGTGCAAAACCCATTAAATGTAAGAAATTGAGTGGGTTTTTAAGTGGTGAAAATGTGGTAAAAATGGCATAGAGGTTGGAGTCCCGCCTCTGTGCCATTTTATTTTACTGGAAAACCGTTCAATAAAGAGTAATAGTCGTCTTTTTTTGCAAAATGATTGTTTGGTGATTAAAGAAAAAATATCGGAGATAAACAAAAAGCGCGACTATCAATAGTCGCGCTTTTCACATTAGATATTCGATGAATCTAATTCTTCATCATCTTCATGACACGTTGTTCTTCAACAGCTTTGATTTGCTCTACTTGTTTTAAGCTGTTTCCTTGTTTCTGAAGCAGGTAATCCTGGAAAACATGGCTGAGATACAAAGCAGATTTCATTTTGCCTTGAGTTTTAAACTTCACAGCACTGTGACAAGAGAAGCAATTTGCCAGATTGTTCACATTAATGGAATCAATACTGCTGGTAAAAGTCTGAGTAAATGTTTCCATCGTAACGTTGGCACAATTCAAACTTCCGCGTGCGAAACTTCCCGGTGTTGCATTACTGATATCGTAACCCAAACTGTCTATCAGCTGAATCTGTTCTTTGTGGTTTTTTCCATCTGTATTCAGCCAGATTGATCCGTTGTAGAAATAATTTTTCCAAACATCATTCAATTGGGATTTAACACATTGATTGATTCCGTCAACATTCTGAAAATCTGCCGGCTCCTGTTGAGAAGTCGTCATAAAGCTTCCGTCACTGTTGCGGGGAATACCATATTGGAATAAGTCAAAAACCTGATTCGGAGGATTTCCCAACTGAGTAGTTGTATTGTATGTAATTCCTCCGATTCCGCTAACCGAACCTTTCTTGAACAAAAGTTGATCGGAATCTGAACTTGCAGCATTTTTCGCCCAATCATAATCAGGAGACAAGTCGTCGTGTTCAAAAGTAGCCCAGATAAATTCCGGATGATTTTGAACCACGCCTACTACGTGCATACCGATCAAAGCCACTTTCGTATTTGTAAAACTCTTACCTGCATTTGTGGAAAGAGAAGCGGTCGTTATGTAGTACGAGGATTGTTTCGCTTGAGGAATAGCCGAAACAGGAACCCAGGCAACTTTCAGTTCAAAGGAACCTACCGGAAATGCTTCTTTGTTGGTAGGCTTAATAACTCCTTTTTTGATTCCTGCAGCAAAGATGCGTGCCGCATCATACATTTTCGGATTCATGTGAATCGAATAATAAACCTTTCCGCCAACTCCGTTGTTGTAGTTTGGATTAGTTTGTAAAAGCGCGCCGCTTCCGGCTTGTGCAGTATCCTGAATCACAACGGTAGTTCCTGATGGAACAGTAATGGAATCCATATTGGAAGTAACCTGTTTCACTTTCGCCGTATTCAGGAATAATGGATTTCCGCCCTTATCGGGCTTGGTTAACCAAAGAAATTTGTTCCAGGACCATTGGTGAAAAATTTGATTGGTCGTACTTGACGTATCGAAGGGACTTCCTATCCCTTCTTCCGGAGCGGGAGTTTGGGCATGAGGAAACCAGCTTGGATCGACAATACAAAGTGAATCGGGTGAGGATGCTGTGTTGTAGCCGGCTTTTGGAGCAACAGTTGGTTCCGGATCGGAACCGCAATTGGTTAGTATCAATGCACCGATGACAGCTAGTCCTCCTAGCAAAGGTAATGTACGTTGTTTCATGAATAGTATAATTAAGATTCAATCGAAGGTAGGGTAAAGCCATGAGGCACAATAGGGTAGAAATACCTGTTTTTGAATCATCCGGAAAATACGGGGGATTTTCCCGGGGTAAGAACGGGAATTAAACACAGTTATTTTTTTGGCTAAAATTCTAATATTTAAGACATTTGAAACTCACTACTAAACTAAAAAACATGAATACGATCAAACAAATAAATGATCCGTCTCCGACTCCGTTTAATGAGATTATTGATTATTACGACAAACTGAATTTAGATGTTCGGAAATTAGAACAGGAAGATCGTCTGGATTTGGATTTGATACCGCTTATACCCGAGGTGGCAGAACCTGAAATCGATGAGTGTGACACTTATCTGAAAGTAAGCACCGGACGATTGGAAAAAGAGATAATCCGAATAAACAGAGTGGCATTTGTTGGACTGTTTAAAATCGCTACCGAAATGAGATCAGGAACGGAATCTTATTTAACAGGACTAAAAATACATTTTGGTCTTGTTGGCAGAAAAATTGAGCCGATTTTTCAGCCGGTTTATATGAAACGGGTAGCTGCCGGTCAGGGAACAAATGACTACAGTACTCAGTTCGAATTGCATTATGTGTACAATTCAGGGATGAAACAATTTGACAAGGCAGAAGAAGAAGATCTTAGAAAAATCGACAACTATAAATCCGCCATTCAAATTAAACATGATGCGGCAAGTGCTCACGGCCCTTTTTCCGAAGGAGATGTGGAAGGTGTCATCTTTCCTTTTCAGACCATATTCTCTCTTTTATACTATAATGAAGGAGACCATGACGTTTTCTTCTATAATGCAATACGATCAGTAGGTAGTAAAAAGAAGCACTGTATTCTTCTTGCAACCAAAGAGAAACCGTTTCCTCAACCTGTTTTTGAAAATAAATACGCCAATCGTTCTCACTTATGCCCGCCTTGCAGAAGGGTTAGTAATTCGATTTTTGTTGAAAGTCAGGCTAAGGTATAACATTAATTTTGCCAACTTAGCAAGTACTAAAATGTTAGGATGCTTACACTCTTCACTGAAATCTTGTGTTTATCACTGGCTGTTTTAACCGGAATTCTGGCTTTTCGCCACATGAGCAGCTTTTTTAAAATACTGTTTTTGCAGGTCGTCGTCTGGAGTTTGTTTTACGCCGGATCGCATGTGATTACTTTGTATCAGCAGTCAATAAATCAGCCGATTGATAATTTATGGCTTATGAATATTCATCTCATTATCGAAACCGGGCTGTTGCTCACAGCAGCCTGGTTTGTTTTACCAAAAGCATTTCGAACATGGTTGCTTGCAGGAGCATTTTTGTTTTTTCTGGCGGTGCTTGGAATTCAGATTTGGAAACAAGGATTTGACGAATATCTGAATTATGGGGATGTAGCAGCCTGTCTTGCCATTACCTTGATTTTCTCCATCCTGCTATACACGTTCGGGCAACAAACCCGCGTGCGTTTGTGGAAATCTCCGGAAAAATGGGCCTGCCTGGGAATTCTGATGTACTTCGCGTGCAGCGTTCCCTATGTTTCCATGATGAATTATCTGCAGACTGAAAGTCCGGCGGTGAACACCTTTTTATACTATTTGATCAGCGGTGTACTGGCAAATATCCGATACCTCTTAATGGCACTTGCTTTTTGGGTGCTTTACCGACAAACAAACCGGAAAATATTGAACATATGAACGATATCATTTTAAGCATTGTTGCGGTAACCTTATTGATTCTGCTTTTGATTGCAGGAATCGCGATTACTTTTTTTCTGACGAACCGCCAGCGAATGCGCCAGGAACAAGAATTGATGGAGACGAAACTGGCATTTGAACAAGAACTTCGTCAGGTGGAAACCGAAGTAAGCGAGCACATCATGGGGCAATTTGCCAATGAACTTCACGACAATATCGGACAATTGCTGACTGCCATGCACATTGAGATTGAGAACCGGAAACTGGATCGGCCAGAGAGTCAGGAAAGCTATAAACCGCTTGAAATTTACCTCGGAGAAGTGACTCAGCAGCTCAGATTGCTCAGTAAAACATTGAACAACGATTTTATTGCACACAGCGGATTACTGACGGCCATTCAACTCGAAGTCGATCGTCTGAATAATTTGAAACGTTTTATGGTTCATCTGGATGCGGATTCGACCGGAACACCGCTCAAAAAGGATCAGGAATTGATGGTTTTCCGGATTTTTCAGGAAATCGTTCAGAATATTATGAAACACGCAGAATCCAAACAGGTTTCTGTTCGTCTGAAAACAAGTTCCGAGGAGTTTGAACTGCAGGTGAAAGATGATGGCTTAGGGTTTGACTATGATGAGGTTTTCAAGCAAAACAAAGCTTCCGGTCTTCGAAACATCCTGAAAAGAGCGGCACTGGCCCAGCTGGAATGCACCATTCACACAAAAAAAGGAACCGGAACAAGCTATATCCTGAAAAAATTGCCACATTAGTAACTCATTTAACTAGCTGCTCTTCATGGAAAAAAGAAGGATTGTTTTGGTGGATGATCATGTGATTGTCCGGAACGGATTGAAAGAATTAATCGAGAAATTGGGAGATTACTCCGTTGTGGCCCAATTTGACTCCGGAACTTCTTTTCTGAACGCACTTCCGATCGACCCGAATCCCGATTTGTTGATTGTCGATTTGAATATGCCGGGAATGAGCGGACAGGAATTGGTGCAGGAATTAAAAAACTCAGACATCGAACAGCGAATTCTTGTTCTGACGCTCGACAGTGACGAGCAAAGCATCATTCGGTTATTCCGAAACGGAGTGCGGGGATTTTTGAAGAAAAATTGCAGTGCCGAAGTGCTCAAAGATGCCTTAAATTCCATTCTGACCACCGGTTATTATCACAATGAGTTTCTGACGCTTTCCTTAAGAGAAGAAATGGAACCGCCGAAATTATCCGAACGGGATCAGATTCTGCAGCAATTTACAGACCGCGAGCGCGAATTTCTTCGCCTGGTTTGTCATGAAAAAGAATACACTTACGAGCAGATTGCCGACCAGATGCAGGTGAGCGCCCGAACGGTGGACGGTTATCGTGAAGCCATCTTTGATAAGTTTGCCATTAAATCCAAAACCGGCTTGGTTCTGTTTGTTTTAAAACATCAGTTGTTCGGAGAGTTGTAAGTGAGGTAATAAGTGCACACATTTTGTTTTGCAAAAGTCGAAAAATGATATCTTTCGACTCTTAAACTATTCACATGAACCAGCAAAACAACACAATGGGGTTTTCCAAATACCCGATTTCAGCAACAGACCCAAGATTTCCCAGCTTTTTACAAGGATTTAACCAGCGATGGCAGGCAGGTTTCTGCGAAGTCGTTTATGTATGTTATTCTTCTGAAGGAGTGGCCGCAGCTTTGGAAGAAGCGACTTCTCTGTATGGGAAAAACGTAAAGATCAAAAGCGGAGGGCATTGTTATGAAAACTTTGTTTTCAGTGCTAAAACCAAGGCAATTATTGATGTTTCCGCAATGAATAACTGCGGATATGATCCCGAAAAAGGATATTACTTGGATTCGGGCGGAACAAATTGGAGTGCTTTCAACAGCCTTTTCCGGGATTACGGAAAAGTACTTCCTGCCGGATCTTGTTATTCTGTCGGTTTGGGCGGGCATATTTGCGGCGGCGGCTACGGATTGTTATCGCGCCTGAACGGATTAACCGTCGATTGGTTGACAGGAGTCGAAGTGGTGGTTAAGCCAAGTTCTGAAGAACCCGCGTCCGTGATTTATGTTTCGAAAGAATCTGAAAATCCCGATGAACAAAACCTTTTTTGGGGACATCGAGGCGGCGGCGGTGGAAATTTCGGAGTCATCACCCGTTATTATTTCAAGGACTTACCGGACAGTCCCGTTTCTGCTTTTATCACACAATTAAGTATTGAGTGGAATGATCTCACACCCGGAATTTTAGATGCAGTTTTGACCCGTTTCGCTGCAATAGCAGAAGGTTCTGACAACTGGAGGCAATTTGGAATTTTGGCGTTGCATCATCAGGCTCAGGGAGCAATTGTTATGACGATTCAAACGGCAGTTTTAAAATCCGAAGACCCGGAAATAATCCGCGAACGTTATATCAACAATTTACTTGAGGAATTAAGCGGATTGGTAGCCTACAAACTCAACACAAGACCTTCTGCAACTCACCTGGGCGGATTTGCTCAGCCGGCGGCTCATACCTTGAGTTATACGTTTTATGAGGCCGTTCAAACGTTAAACGGTTCGGGAGCGAATCAACGCGGAAAGTACAAATCTGCTTATATGCGCAAAGGATTCCCGATGGATCAGATCGAAGCAATTTACAAGTATCTTACGCTCGTTCCTCAATCGCTTACACCGCAAGATATGACGCAGTGTTTGCTGCAAGTGGATACATACGGAGGAAAAATAAACACGGTTTCTCCTGCAGAAACAGCAATTCCTCAACGCTCATCGATCCTCAAATTGCAATATCAGGCTTATTGGACGGAAGAAAAAGACGATGCTGCTTTTCTGGATTGGATGAATAAATTTTATACATCGGTTTACAGAGAAACAGGCGGAACACCCAATCCTCAACTCGATCCGACATATAACGTGGATGGCTGCTATTACAATTATCCCGATTCTGATCTGAATGCGTTCGGAGGATTGGAAGGTGCTCTGCAACTGTATTTTGGCGAAAATCTTCCACGTCTGAAAGACGTTAAAAAGCGTTGGGATCCAACCAATTACTTCAATAGTTTTCAATCGATTCCGGTGGAGTGATCAGGTTGAATTAGATTGGATCAAGATGATTCGGAACTGTCCTTGGGATCCTTCTCAAGGGCTTTTTTACGCATGTTTTTTGCATAGAGAAGCATGTCTAAGGTGTCGTGCCAGAATTTTGATCCGATACTCATACAAAAACCTGCCAGAACACAACCGCTGAAGGAATAGAGGATGTTGGTAATGAGCGAATAAGTTTTTGTTTGATCTTGCCAAACAACATCCTGCCAGCCAAAATGAATGGTTGGATCCTTCAGGCTTAACAAGTCGAACACATTGGCATTCATTAGTAAGGCTACAATGATGGACAACATAATGTTCAAACCAACAATCTTTCGTTCCCGATCAGCATTCAGTGCGGGATCATCAGATTGTTTTGAAATATCTTCATCCTTGTTACTGAAGAATAAAAGCTGTTTTCCTTTTTGCCCGAAATAAAGTTTAAACCAATTGATTACCCGTTCCGAAATAAGACTCAAAGTAAAAAGAGCCGTTACAAGGGTAATTAGTCTTTCAAGTGCTTCCATAGTGGTGATATTTATATGTGAAGTGACAAAGGTTTTGAAATGTTGATTGAGTTGCAAGGGGAGTTTAGACGAACAGGGACGGGATTATTCACGTATGAAATACGTATATAAAAACAAATTAAATCATTGAATTTCAATTTGTTATTTAATAGGTTTGAATCAACTTTTAAATTAAAAATCATGTTGTATTCAGATGAACTTTTTGAACTACTTGGAACGAGTGATCCTTTATCTGGCATTTTCGATGAAGATCTGATTTTCCATCCTTTAATGGATATTAGGAAAGATGATGCATTTACTAAAATTAACCTATGTAAGAAGCATTTTCACTTCCTTGATGTCTCAGGAACAAAAACCTATTTAAATCCATTATTGCTTGAGATTGACAATAAAACCTTGATTGAACTTTACTCAAAGGCTTATGAAATTACTAATGGTGATGTATCTGAACGTTTCATGACTGGGTTGCAAATTTATTTTGGGTACAGTACTGAAAGTGGATTAATTCCCATTTTTGAACCGGTTAAAATGGGTTGGAATGGTTTTGACGGAGGTACCATGGATGACTTGTATAAGATTTATAGAAAAGGCCTTTATTGGAAGTATGATGGAGCTGGATTAGCGCCAGTTAGTGTTGACCAGTTTAATATTTTAACCGCAAACTACCGGGGTGCTATTCAAATTAAGCATAATGATGATAATAGCGAGCCACATTTAGTGTTTTCTTCAGCAAAGAAAGATACGGAAAGTATCATAATTCCTTTTCAGGCAATATTTAAACTGACAGGAACAGAAAAGAAATTATTCATTCACAACGCAGTAAGGAAGAGATTGGAAAATCCATTAGCGACAATCAAACACTCAATTTTAATTTCAACTTCAGTTATGACTTTACCAGGGGGTAGCGGTGCATTTTCCAACCGTTCACATCTTTGCCCTCCATGTGATGGTAATGTGATTGGTTTTGATTTGGCATCCTGATTTTGTGCCAAACACAGAATACTGTGTTTGGCTTTTTTATTGATAATCCATCGCTTTTGGAGATTCATTCGATTCCATCAGTCGATTACTTTTCAAGTAATATTTCCGGCACCAAATTTGCCAACCTTTTCATCATGAAAAGATTGTTTGTATTTCTGATTCTTTTTCAATCCTTTTTGACTTCGGCGCAGTTGAAGTGCAAATCGACGAATCAATCTGACGGTTCAACGATTAAGCAATGTTTCCATCAAAACGGGAAGATTTCTACCCTTGAGAATTGGGATAAGGACAAGCGTTTCGGGACAATCAACGGATATAACAATCTGGGGAAGGAATTGTTTCCACACAATTTGCGCAGCATTGGCGGGCATGCTTCCGTTTCACTGACCTATTTCCCGAACGGACAAGTGGAAAAAGTATATTTCAGTGATGCTCCCGATGGAGGAATTCAGTTTTACAATTCGACTACCCGTTTTGATGACAAAGGAAACCAAACGGAGTTTTCAGAGACGAAGTATCCACATCAGCTGGAACTTGAGGTGCCGCTTCCGGATACCGTTAAGCGCAGAAAACCCCTGGTTGAGATCAATCGGGTGCTTGATCAGAAGAAAGGAAGAAAACAGATTCAAATTGTTGTAGAAAATAAAACGAAACGAAAAGTGGAAGTTTCCATCAATTTGAATTGTTCTGACAAACCTTACTTAGAAACCAAAATACTCACGAAAAAGGCGGTTTGTTTTATGGAAAGTAACTTCTTCGTGGATTCTGATACAGACTTTTCAAAATGCATTTCGATCGAATTGAAATCGAGTGGTTTTGAATTGATCCGTGGGCAGGACGTCATTGAAAAAGATCTTATTCATATGACCTGGTATATTATCAGAATTTAGCCGGATTTAATCATTTTTCACAAGTTTTCAGCGATTCTAATCTCTTTTTAAGCCAAAATCACGGGTTTTTTGCTAATTTTAGGAATAATCATAAATTGGTTTCTTAGTTAGAAACATAAAACCATTTTCATGGGGCACGTTCCAGAGTTAATTATAGATTTAGCATTAATTTTAGGTGCGGCGGCAGTAATGACCATCATTTTTAAGATGTTACGCCAGCCGGTCGTATTAGGATATATCATCGCAGGGGTCATTGTAGGACCTTATTTCAATTTCTTTCCAACTGTAGTTGAATCCGACGGGATTAAAACCTGGGCAGAAATCGGGGTGATTTTCCTTCTTTTTGGTTTGGGACTTGAGTTCAGCTTCAAAAAATTGCTCAAAGTAGGTAGCGTAGCCGTCATAACTTCCCTTATGGGAGTCGGGATGACCTTCCTGATCGGTTACAACGTGGGAGTTATTCTCGGTTGGAACATGATGGACAGCTTATTCATGGGGGGAATTCTCAGTATTGCATCCACCACAATTATCTTCCGCGCATTTGATGAATTGGGAGTAAAAAGCCAGAAATTTGCCGGAATTGTTCTTGGAGCACTCATTATTGAAGATTTAGTGGCTGTTGTATTAATGGTAATCCTGTCTACTGTTTCCATCAGCCGCTCGTTTGAAGGAATGGAGATGATCTACTCCATCATTAAGCTGGTTTTCTTCCTGGTACTTTGGTTTGTTTCCGGGATCTTTTTCTTGCCGACCTTATTTAAAACACTGAAGAAATACCTGAACGATGAAACCTTGCTGGTGTTGTCTCTGGCCTTGTGTTTCCTGATGGTGGTTCTTTCTTCGCAGGCGGGATTCTCACCGGCTTTGGGAGCGTTTATTATGGGATCTATCTTAGCGGAAACTCCGAAAGTGGAAAAAATTGAGCATTTGGTTCAGTCCGTGAAAGACTTGTTCGGAGCGATTTTCTTCGTTTCAGTGGGGATGTTGCTTAATCCGGATATGTTGATAGAATATGCATTGCCTATTGGTATTTCAACCTTGGTTCTTCTGTTCGGAAAACCGATTTTTGCAACTATCGGAGCCTTGTTTGCAGGTCAGCCGATTAAAGTAGCCGTTCAAACCGGGATGAGTTTATCCCAAATCGGGGAATTCTCATTCATTATCGCAACACTGGGCGTTACCTTAAATGTGACGAGTGATTTCTTGTATCCGGTTGCTGTTGCGGTCTCTGTCATAACAACATTTACAACGCCTTATATGATCGGGTTTTCAGGAAAAATGTCGGATTGGGTGACTTTGAAAATGCCTGAGAAATGGAAAAACCGATTATATAAATACAGTCTTGGAACACAACAGGTTACGGAGGCGAGTGATTGGAAAAAACTGATTCGTTTTTATGTCATTAACACCATCATTTTTTCGGTCGTAATCATCAGTATTATCTTACTCGCAAACCAATTTTTGGCACCGTTCTTTGAAGCAAGCAAGTGGAAAAATCTATTCATTGTTTCGCTGACCTTATTGATGATTGCACCTTTCCTGTATGCGCTTGCGTTCAGAAGAGGGCCTTCTCAAACGTATGCCAATATCTGGTTGAAACCCTTGTATCGCGGACCGCTTTTGGCCTTGATCATTTCAAGAATTGCCCTGGCAATCTTCTTCGTGGGATTTGTTTTCGCGAAATATTATTCTCCTTGGGCGGCACTTATCGGTGTAATCGCTGCAACTTTGCTTTTCATCACTCAACGTCACCGAATCAAGCAGTTTTATGGAAAAATCGAATCCCGGTTTTTATTGAATCTGCATGACCGCGAACGCACGCAGGAAGAACTTCAGAAAACGAAAAATGTGCTTGCTCCGTGGGATTCGCATTTAACAACCTTTACTCTGGAAGCGCGCTCTCCGATTATCGGATTGCCTTTGGGAACAATGAAATTGAGAGAAACTTACGGAATCAATATTGTGATTATCGAACGTGGAGGTTTGACAATCAATATTCCGCGGCAGGAAGATGTACTTTATCCCAATGATGTTATTTCGGTGATTGGAACCGATGAACAGCTGAGCTCTTTTAAAGATTATATTACGGTAACTGAATCGAAGGAAGAGGCAAAAGTAGATGTGGCTTCATTGGTTGGCCTGCACTCGTTCTCCATTCCGATTGATTCGCACTTAATCGGACAAACGATCCGCCATTCCAAAATGCGTGAAATGTGTAAAGGAATTGTAGTGGGATTGGAGCGCGATGAAAAACGAATCGTAAATCCGGATCCGGACATTGCTTTTCAGGCAGAAGATGTTATCTGGATTGTTGGTTTGAACAAGCGCATTCAGGTTTACCTGAAAGACATTCTCAAAAATTAAGCTTTTTCGAAACGTTTGATATCGGATTCGGAATTTAGTTCTGTTCCTTTAAGCAAATGATCAATCAATTCGTGTGTAACAAGCGGGGCAAGCATATATCCTTTTGTTCCCAGTCCGTTTGCAATAACCATTTTTGGAAATTCAGGATGTTTCCCGAGTAAAGGCCTTCTGTCCAATACCGTTGGACGAACGCCAGCACGATGTTCCAGAATGTGATACGATTCGGAAGTGATTGAGCGCAGGTTCTCGGCAATGGTTTCCTTTCCTTCTTCGGTCGGATCTGTATTGTCTGTATTCCAAACGTAGGTAGAACCCACTTTGAACTGCCCGTTTCCGAGCGGAAGTAAAAAGCATTTGCGATTCAACGATTCGGCGGAGTAAATTTCATCGGATTGAATAATCAGAAGTTCTCCTTTGGTTTGCTGTAAGGGCAGATAACTGAAAAGCGGATTGTATTTAGCGTCTTTTCCTTCTGCAAAAAGGATGTAATCATATGATTCTCCTTTGTAAACCCCGGTTTGAGGATTCAGATCTGAGTGATCAAAAGTCTCGTCCCGCAGAATTCCCTTACTTCTGAAATAAGCTTTGTTTCCTTCGATAAATGGTGTTGTATCGATGTAAGAAGCTTGTTTCACACGGCCCGTTCCAAAGGTGTTTTGTGCTGAAGGGAAAGAAAGATCGGCATCCGTCAATAATTCCATATACTCCTCAAATTCGGGAAGTTCCTGCTTCTTTTTCCAGAAATCAAGTTCCTGCGTGGAAGCAAATAATCTGCGGATCACCAGCGGATGAAAAAAGGAAACACCGATCAGCTGCTCGATTTCACGGTATTTCTGGTAAGCAAAAGGAAGCAATTCGGAAACCCGCCAGCTGAGAGTCATTCTCCGGAATACCAAGGGATTGATTAGTCCGGCAGCAACCACGGAAGAAACATTGCGGTTGTTATCCGCTAACTGAACATCACAACCTTCCTTGAGCAATTCATGAGTTAAACAGATTCCTGCAACGCCGCTACCTACAACCAATACTTTCATGCTGCAAAGGTGTTTAAAAGTTCAATAGGTTCAAAGAATTCAAAGAAGTGAAAAAATCTTTTAATTGAATTTACTTTCCAAACTTCGTAAAAGGAATAAATCGCGGGGTTTTGCGTTGGTAGTCCGGATAATCCGAATATTTAGTAGCAGAAATACTTTCCGAGAAATCGGAGCTTCCTTTAAAGAGTATAACCAGCAATAAGCATCCGCCCATCGACCAATTGATCCATTCTCCTGTTGATACCACACTGAATCCGTAGAACAACAACCAAACAGTTTGTTCCATCGCATAATTCGGATGGCGAACCAATTTCCACAAACCGCTATCCACAAATCCTTTGGAATATGCTCCGAGAGGTTCTCCGTTTTTGATGCGTCGGTGTTTTTCGGTTTGAAAATTATATTGTTGTTGATCGGCAATGAATTCGATGATAACGGCAAGAAGAATTCCCGCTGCGATCACCCAATCCCATAACTGAATGCTCGTTGGTGCTGACTCATACAAACCCGTGAGAGCCGGAAGAGTAAACAGGAAAATGAGCGTATTCTGATACGAACAAATGAAAAACAGGTTGAATAACATCCAGACAAAACGGTTGTTGAATCCGGGTTTTTTACGCAGAATTTCCCAGCGGTAATCCTCCTCTCCCGACCAGAATTTCCAGGAATAGGCGCCTCTTCTGGCAAAGTTGTAAGTTAAGCGTGCTCCCCAGATACTCACAATGACAGCCATCAACACCAAACGCGGAGCAAAATCTCCTGCCTGAGCAACGTGCCACACATAATAAATCGGAATAACGCTCCAGATTTTATCAATCTGAGAATTGTTTCTGGTGATTTCTCCTAGAAGGAAACAAACACCCGTAACGATCGCCAAAACGATTCCCATATCAGTCAGAACTTCCATTTGAAGAGCGTTCAGCGGAGTGCCGAAATAGAAAGACATCAATGGAACCACCACCAAAGTCAATAAAAGGATAATGATCGTAATTAACATGAAGTGAAAGTAACGATTTTAAAGGCAGAAGGATTACGCAAAACGGAAATTTTGGGAACAGATAAACACTAAATTGTGAGTTAACCGCTTTTCTTGTGAAGTTATTACAGCGTGTAAAATTTATTTAACCAATCGATGTATAAAGGCCGTTTTAGAGAGGCGGTTTTGCCTCTCGACTCTAAAAAGTCTTGTCTCTCAATTCAATTTACATTACTCTGCAACGGCCAGAACCGCAATACTGATCTTTGCTTGGGGAAACTGATTTTGAAGGATTCGTACGCAGCTTTCAAGTGTCGATCCGGTTGTGACAACATCATCTACGACCACCAGATGCTGAAGATCTTGCTCTTTTCTGGTTCGAAGCATAAACCGGTTTTGCATATTGTCCCAGCGGGAAGTTCTGCTTTTTCTGGTCTGACTTTCCGTGAAAGAAGTTCGTTTCAGCAGATCCTTTCTGAGGGAAACCTGCGAAGTTTCTGCAATTCCTTTACAAATGACTTCTGCCTGATTGTAGCCCCGGATAAATTCCTTTTTGGGATGAAGCGGCACAGGAATCAATGCATCCATATCTGAAAAAGCCGGAATTTGCTTGAGAACAGTTCCCAGTTCCTTTCCGAAATGCAAACCAATCTCAGCATTGTTGTTGTATTTGAGTTCATGAAGAACCCGTTGGGTGGAATTTTGCTGTTTGAATCGCAGCAGGGCATACGTGCCGGATAAATGAACACGTCCCCAAAACAGTTTATCCAGATTGGTAGCTTCGGAATAAGTTTCGAAATTGGTGTAGGATAATTCGCTGATACAGATAGGACAAATTGCCAACCTGGATTGGTTGAATTCGTGTTTGCAGATCAGACAGTTTTGAGGATAGAGAACATGAAGTAAATCACGCATCCATTTGTTAAATTTTGCAGGAGATTTCATCAGTGTAATAGTGTTTGTTTGGCTTCGCGGACTATCAACATCGCGGTGTTAATAGCGGAATAAATATAATGAAAAAAGAGAATCATTTTTCACCTAACTTTATAGGAAAACCAACTGAAAGTCTTCATACACTTGAAGTTGGACGAATCTAGCGAATTCTTCGATGAATTGCTGATTATGTACTGTGAATATCTTTAGTTGAGATGTTGATAAACTCGCTAAGTGTTCATGTTAAAGGCTTTCAAAGTAACTGTGTTGAAAACCTCAAACAATTGTGGATTTCTTTAATTGCGAAAGGAAAGAATTTTGACAATTTTTGTAAGCCCCTTTAAGTACAAAATGTGTCAAACACATGCTACAAATACGGAAGGGGAAACTGACTGAAATTTGCATATAAATACACACTGATCCATGGTTGAGAAATAACCATGGCATAGAAATTATTGACTAAAAAAAATAGAATTAAAAATGGGACAAGTAGAACCAATCTTAGCAGAAAACAAAAATCGATTCGTGTTATTCCCGATTCAACATGAAGATATTTGGTCTTTTTATAAAAAAGCAGAAGCAAGTTTTTGGACTGCCGAAGAGATTGATTTGTCGCCGGATTTAATTGACTGGGAGACGAAATTGACGGACGATGAGCGCCATTTCGTAAAACATGTTTTGGCATTCTTTGCAGCATCTGACGGAATCGTTAATGAGAACCTTGCAGAGCACTTTTTGGCTGAAGTGCAGTACACGGAAGCGAAGTTCTTTTATGGTTTTCAGGTTGCTATCGAAAATATCCACTCTGAAACATACTCGTTGCTGATCGATACATACATCAAAGACACGGCAGATAAAAATCACCTGTTCAATGCCTTTGAAACAATCGATTGTGTGCGTAAAAAAGCAGACTGGGCTTTACGTTGGATCGACAACGGATCTTTTGCTGAGCGATTAGTTGCATTCGCAGCAGTGGAAGGAATCTTTTTCTCAGGTTCATTCTGTTCGATTTTCTGGTTGAAAAAACGCGGTTTGATGCCGGGACTATCATTCTCTAACGAATTGATTTCTCGTGATGAGGGTCTGCACTGTGACTTTGCGTGTTTATTATACACGAAGCACCTCGTAAACCAGCTTCCGAAAGAACAAGTACAGGAAATCATCCTGAACGCGGTGGAAATTGAGAAAGAATTCGTAACCGATGCATTGCCGGTGAAATTGATCGGGATGAATGCAGAACTAATGGCACAATACATCGAATTCGTGGCTGATCGATTATTAGTGGAGTTAGGAAATCCAAAAGTATTTAATACGGCAAACCCATTTGATTTCATGGATATGATTTCAATTCAGGGAAAAACAAATTTCTTCGAAAAACGCGTTGCTGAGTACCAAAAATCAGGCGTTATGTCGAACAAGGAAGACCAAACATTTAGTTTGGACGAAGATTTTTAATTCATTATATTACCAATAACAACAACCCAAATAGAGCGCTATGTACGTAATTAAAAGAGACGGAAGAAAAGAGGCGGTGAAATTTGACAAAATCACTGCGCGCATCATCAAGATGTGTTATGGGCTGGACCCATTGGTTTCCCCAGAGGCTGTTGCCATGAAAGTGATCGAAGGGATTTACGATGGAGTAACCACGACCGCTTTAGATAATTTAGCAGCTGAGGTTGCAGCGGCTAAAACAATCGATCACCCGGACTATGCCTTATTGGCATCCCGTATCGCGGTATCGAACTTGCATAAGGAAACAAAGAAATTGTTCTCCGATGTGATGGAAGACTTGTACAAGTATGTCGATCCTAAAACGGGTCAGCGTGCTTCATTGATTGCTGATGACGTATACGAAGTCATTCAGAATAACAAGGATTTACTGGATTCAAGTATTATTTACGATCGTGATTTCCGTTACGATTACTTCGGATTCAAAACCCTTACACGAAGCTACTTATTGAAAATTAACGGTGAAATCGCTGAAAGACCACAACAAATGTTGATGCGTGTTGCAGTAGGGATTCACAAAAATGATTTGCAACAGGCTATCAAGACATACAACTTGATGTCTGAAGGATGGTTTACACATGCTACACCAACCTTGTTCAATTCAGGTACACCGAAACCTCAAATGTCTTCTTGTTTCTTGTTGACAATGAAAGAAGACAGCATTGAAGGGATTTACGAGACCTTGAAATCTTGCGCTCAGATTTCTCAGTCTGCCGGTGGTATCGGTTTGGCTCTTCACGATATTCGTGCTACGGGGTCATACATCAAAGGAACAAACGGTACATCCAACGGAATCGTTCCGATGTTGCGTGTATTCAATGATACTGCTCGTTACGTAGATCAGGGTGGAGGAAAACGCAAGGGATCTTTCGCAATGTATATCGAGCCTTGGCATGCAGATGTATTCGAGTTCTTAGACTTGAAAAAGAATACAGGAAAAGAAGAAATGCGTGCACGTGATTTGTTCTACGCATTGTGGATTCCGGATTTGTTCATGAAACGTGTGGAAGAAAATGGAGACTGGACTTTGATGTGTCCGCACGAATGTCCGGGACTTTCTGAAACTTACGGAGCAGAATTCGAAGCATTGTATACACAATACGAATCTGAAGGAAAAGGTCGTAAAACGATCAAAGCACAGGATTTGTGGTTCAAAGTATTGGAATCTCAAATTGAGACCGGTACACCGTACATGTTGTACAAAGATGCTGCGAATACGAAATCGAATCAGCAAAACTTAGGAGTGATCAAATCTTCTAACTTGTGTACTGAGATCATCGAATACACAGCACCGGATGAGATCGCTGTATGTAACCTGGCTTCTCTGGCTTTGCCGAAGTACGTTACAGAAGAAGGAACATTCGATCACGATAAATTATTCGAAGTAACTTATCAGGCAACGATAAACCTGAACCGCATTATCGACGGAAACTTTTACCCGGTAGAAGAGGCTCGTAACTCAAACTTACGTCACCGTCCGATCGGTTTAGGAGTTCAAGGATTGGCAGATGCGTTCATCATGATGCGTTTCCCGTTTGAATCAGAAGAAGCAAAAGCATTGAACCGCGAGATCTTTGAAACGATCTATTATGCAGCAATGACAGCTTCGAAAGATTTGGCAATCGCAGAAGGACCTTACGAAACAATCGCCGGTTCACCGGTATCCAAAGGAATTTTCCAATACGATATGTGGGGAGTAACTCCTACAGATCGTTGGGAATGGGATTTATTGAAAGAAGAAGTGAAAAAACACGGTGTTCGCAACTCCTTGTTGTTAGCTCCGATGCCAACAGCTTCTACAGCACAAATCCTTGGAAACAACGAATGTTTTGAGCCATATACTTCAAACATTTACACACGCCGTGTATTGTCAGGAGAGTTTATTATCGTAAACAAACACTTGTTGAAAGACCTTGTAAAAGAAGGTTTATGGAACAAAGATATGCGTCAGAAATTGATGGCATCGAATGGATCTGTACAAAACATCAACGAGATTCCTCAATACATCAAAGATTTGTATAAAACAGCTTGGGAAATTTCTCAAAAAGCAATTATCGAGCAGTCTGCAGATCGTGGAGCTTACATTTGTCAGTCGCAGTCGTTGAACATTTTCATGGAAAATGCAAACTTCGGAAAATTGACATCTATGCACTTCTACGGATGGAAAAAAGGATTGAAAACAGGAATGTATTACCTGAGAACGAAAGCTGCAACAGATGCAATTAAGTTCACAGTAGATAAAGCAGTAACTGAACAACCTGCAGAGGTAAATCTGGAAGAACAACAAGCAGCAATTGCATGTTCTTTGGATAATCCGGACAACTGTGAAATGTGCTCAGGATAGAACTTGAAAAAAGCAGTCGGGGCGAAAATTTTTTCGCCCCGACTGCTTTTAAAACCCTGTGATGTTAATAATTGTGCCGTTTTTATTATGTTACACACAGTAAGTCCCACGGTAGGTATGCGATGAATCGTGTACCTACCGTGGGACTTTTTCATTTTTGAAAAAGATCATTCCGATAAAAATCGCTATTGCATACTAGCGAGGCACTTAAAACGTTAGTACTTTAGCATGATGCACGCTGTACGGGTTGGACTTCTATTGCTAAGCAGCATATTTTTCTGTTGGGTTCAAAGTTGGACACAGGAAAGCGCGTACCGTCAAAAAACGATTCCGGCTTCAAATAGCGTCGTACAGCTGGATTCTATGAGTATTGCTCCGAATTCACTCATCGTGCGCTGCGGAAACCAGATTGTTCTTCCTTATCAATATCTGATTGATTATGCCAAAGGAACGTTTCAATTGTTTGAACCCTGTTCGGAAGAACTTCAGATCTCGTACCGCGTACTTCCTTTTTCTTTTGGAAAAAGTTACCAAATCCGCGATACAAATGTCATTTATACCGAAAACAAAGGAGACAGGGATAAATTTCTCATCACTCCAACGGTTGAACCGCTCGATTTAATGGGAGCAAACGGCCTCCGGAAATCGGGAAGTATTTCGCGCGGGATTACCTTTGGAAACAGGCAGGATTTATCCGTTAATTCCTCTTTGAACCTTGAACTTTCAGGATACATCGCGCCAAATTTACAAGTACTGGCTTCGGTTACGGATGATAATCTACCCATTCAGCCGGAAGGAAACACCAATAAACTACAGGAATTCGACCAGGTTTTTATTCAGTTGTTCAATAATCAGTTTAAGTTGACAGCCGGAGATTTCTGGATTGGCAAACCAGATGGTTATTTCCTGACTTACAGAAAGCGGGGACAGGGTTTGACAGGAGAATATTTCTGGAAAAAAGATAAAACAGGAACGATCAAAACCCAAGCCAGCGGGGCACTTTCAAAAGGGAAATTCAACCGGCAGATTATTCAGGGAGTAGAAGGAAATCAAGGACCTTATCGCTTGAGAGGAAGTGAAAATGAGCCATACATCATCATTCTTTCGGGAACGGAACGGGTTTATATCGACGGAAGATTAATGAGCAGAGGACAGGAGTTTGATTATATCATCGATTATAACACTTCTGAATTAACGTTTACGGCCAGAAATCTGATGACGAAGGATGTCCGGATTGTAGTTGAATTCCAGTATTCCGACCAAAACTATGCCCGTTCACTGTTTCAGTTTTCAACTACTGCGCAGAGTAAAAAACTGGATTGGTGGGTGAATGCATATTCCGAACAAGATGCCAAAAATCAACCGCTTCAGCAAAACCTGACCAATGAACAGAAGATGCTTTTGTCTAAAATCGGAGACAGTTTGCAGCTGGCGCGTTATTCCGTAATCGATTCGGTTGGTTATTCGGAAAATCTGGTCATGTACAAATTGGTCGACTCGTTGGGTTACGACAGCGTTTTGGTAGCTTCTGTCGATCAGGCTGTAGCTTATTACAAAGCTCAGTTTTCGTATGTCGGGCCGGGAAAAGGAGATTATGTATTCGAAAAGTTCAATGCGATCGGAAGAGTATACAAATGGGTAGAACCTGTGGGAGGTATTTCGGTTGGAGATTATGCTCCGATTTCATTGATAATTACCCCGAAAAGGCAGCAGTTATTTACTGCAGGAGCAACTTATCGCTTCAACGAAAGATTGAAAATGACTTCCGAATTTGGAATGAGCGGATACGATCTGAACACCTTTTCGACGCTTGACCGTTTTGATGACCGCGGATTTTCCATGCGGACAAAGATTGAGCACGAAAATCCTTTCGGAAAAGATTCGATTCGGGCCTGGAATTGGAAAAAGCAGGTGGAAATAGAAATGCTGGACCCTTATTTCAGACCGATTGAGCAATACCGTACAGTGGAATTTGACCGCGATTGGAATACACGAAGCATGAATTACAAAGGAAATCAGGTATTGACTACTTTGGGAACAAGCATTGAAAACAGAAACTACGGAAAAATCGGAATCAATGCGCAACAGTATAAAATCGGATCGGATTTCTCCGGATTGCGGACGCAATTCATTACCAATTGGAGGCAGAAGGGCTTTAGCATCAATATTGACGCGAGTTATCTGAGTTCGAAAAATGTCAATTCCAACCAATTCATCAGGCATCGGGCGGATATTTCGAAGCAGTTCAAAAAAGTGCGGATCGGATATAAGGACGATCAGGAATGGAATCGTTTTGTGCAGGGAGATTCCCTATTGAGTTTACAATCGTATCGCTTCTTTGATTATCAGGGTTATGTTGCAATCGGTGATACTACATCCGGAGAATTACTCCTGAGTTACCGGGAACGGATCGATGGAAAATCAGACAGTTCGCGCCTGCAAAATGCTGCAAAAGCCAGAACTTTCCGGGTAGAATGGACAAAAAACAACTGGAAAAACCAGCGCTTGTATGTGGTGGCGAACTACCGGGAATTAAAAATTCTGGACACGGTTTTGATCAATCAGGCTCCGGAGAATACTACCAATGGGCGGATCGACCACGACATTAAGTTCTGGAAAGGAGCTGTCAATCTCACCACGTTTTATGAAGTGGGGGCAGGATTGGAACAGAAAAAGGAATTCATTTATATTAAGGTGAATGACGGACAGGGAGTTTACACCTGGAACGACTACAACGCTGATGGAATCAAAGATCTGAACGAGTTTGAAATCGCAGCATACGCCGATCAGGCGAGTTACATCCGCGTGTTCATCCCGTCCAATGATTACATCAAGACTTATTCGAATGAATACAACCAATCACTGATGCTCCGTCCCGAACGCGTTTGGGGAAGTAAAACAGGATTTAAGAAAGTATTGGCCCGGTTTTCCACACAAACGCGTTTCAGATTGCAGCGAAAAACCAATGTGTTTGACGGAGCACGGGCATACAATCCTTTCGTGGGAAGCATTGATGATAATTCGCTGATCAGTACGGCAAACGTCATAAAAAACACCCTGTATTTCAACCGGACGAATAATATTGGAGGAGGAGATTACAGTTACGAAAGTTCAAAGACAAAAACCCTTTTGGCAACCGGATTTGACGGAAGAACGAAAGAATCGCATGAGTTTAATGCACGCCTTACTATTTTGAAGAAATTCAGTTTTCAATCTCAGTTCGAAACCGGTTTGAAAACTTCTTCGGTGGATTACACTACCGGTCGGAATTACCGCTTACACTATTGGCAGTTGAAGCCATCGTTTATCTATCAGCCAACAACATCGCTTCGTTTCAGTGTCGACGGGCGGATTACCAAAAAGAAGAATGAACAAAATCTGGGAGGAGAACAAGCCGATATTTACGACATTGGAGTGAGCGGAAAGTTTAATCAAACTCAAAAGGGAAGTTTGCAGGGGCAATTCAATGTCATCCGGATAGCTTTTCGCGGAGATTCGAACACACCGCTCGGTTTCGAATTGCTGGAGGCATTGAAACCGGGAGTGAATTACGTTTGGAGTCTGGGATATCAAAGATCGTTATCCAAAAACCTGCAAATCTCCATTCAGTACAACGGACGTAAAAGCGAAGGAAATAAAGTCATCCACGCAGGTGGAATGGAAGTGAAGGCGTTCTTCTAAATCGGAATTCCAGGTTAGGCGCGATGCATCGCGTCATAACAAAAAAGGCCCTCCGAATCCGGAAGGCCTCTCTTTCAGGTTTAATATCATTAATGCTCTTTTTCCTCTTTCGGGAAACCAGCAATCATTTTATCGTAATCAGACATCAACGCTTCAGCATCCCCGAGTTTTCCGTGGGCAATATCCGCAGCATTTGCATTACCGTCTTTTTTAGCTTTTTCTTCCTCAGCTTTATACTTCTCAATAGATTTTTGAAGGTTCTCTTTCAAATAACCGATGTATTGAGGCATAAACATTTGCGGATACATTCCACCTGTTTTGTACTTATCCTGGAAGATTGATAAAGCACGCTGCTGAATTTTCGGATCCTGACGGGAAGAGAAGAAAGTCAGTGAGCTCAATGCTCCTACTGCATCAAATCCCTGAACCATGTTCGATTTGAATAAGTTTTCATAGTAGCTGATCTGAGCTGCATCACCATATTTTGCATAGATCATTGCAACTCCGATTTGCATTTTTCCGGAAGGTTCTTTCTCCAGTTTCTTACAAGCTTCCAAAGCTGCTTTATTGTTTACCTTGGAAAGTTGAGTCAAAGCTGTGCTCATAACAGAATAAGACTGATCCTTCTGAAGGCTTTCCGTGCACAATTGCTCCAATTCAGGTCCGGAAAGCATCCCGGCTAAAGCGGTGATTGCAGAAACACGTACTGCAGAAACAGAGTCACTAACTGCCATTTGTTTCAAGCGGTTGATTGCAGCATTTTTATTGTCGCTGCTCATTTTCCCGATCTTATCAATTGCAGTAGCGCGGATATCCCAGAAAGAATCGTTCAAAGCCTCTAATGCAATTCTGCTTGCATCTGCAGAACTTGCCGGAACTTTTTGCAAAGCGTTCTTTCTGTGAATGTAATGCTGGGAGTTATTCCATTGGTAAGCATACCAGGACGCATCTTTTTTCTCCTCCATTTTGCAAAGCAACATTGCTTCCGTGTCGAAAATCACATTTTTAACGGTTCCTTTTGTCGGGATGCTGACAGTTGTGCTTTCATCGTTGAACCAATGACGCGTTGTAGTCGCTCCGCGGTCGTCATAAACAGTCACATCAACCGGCAATTTGAAGAAGCCGAATTCAGCTTTTTGTTTTTGGTTAACCGTTACGGAAACCGTATTGTCAGTTGCATTAGCAGCATAGGAAACCTCCAAAGTAGGATGGCCTTTTCCTAAGTACCACTGATTGAAGAACCAGTTCAAATCTTCACCGCTCACTTCTTCGAAAGCAAGGCGTAAATGGTGAAATTCTGCTGCTTTAAATTGATTTTGCTTCAAGTAGTTTTTCAATCCCATGAAAAAAGCATCATCTCCGATGTATTTTCTGAGCATGTGTAAAATACGCCCACCTTTATTGTAAGAGTGACCGTCAAACATATCTTCACGAGATTTGTAATCAAACCAAACCAGGTTGTGGTATCCTGCTTGTTCTGCAGATGCAAAATAACCTGCTGCTTCCTGCAAAGCCTGATATTCCGCTTCATCCAAACCATGACGATGCTCATCCCAAAGGAATTGCGAGTAGTTTGCGAAAGATTCATTTACGGTCAGGTTAGACCAGGACTCACAAGTCACTAAATCTCCGAACCAGTGATGGAACAATTCGTGTGCAATCGTTGAATTATCGTTTTCATCCAACAATTCACGTTGTGTTTTGTAGGTAAAATCACCGAAAACAACAGCTCCTGTATTTTCCATCGCTCCTGAAACATAATCGCGAACAACGATCTGAGAATACTTATCCCAGGGATATTCCACTCCAAGCAATTTCGAGAAGAAACCGATCATAGCAGGAGTTTCACCGAAAATAGCGCGTGCATCTTTTTCCCATTGAGGCTCTACGTAATAGTTTACCTCCATTTTTGTTCCGTCCGGACGTGTATAAGAGTCTTTTACAACTTTGAACTCACCTACTCCCATCATAAACAAGTATGGTGCATGAGGCAAATCCTGTTTCCAGTAATCTGTTCTGGTTCCGTCCGGATTTTTGGTAGAACTTACCAGTTTCCCGTTGGAAAGAGTAGCATATTTATCTTGTACAGTAATGTAAATTTCCTGTTTTGTTTTGGAATTCGGGGAGTCAACGGTCGGGAACCAAACAGAGTTTGATTCGGTTTCTCCCTGCGTCCAGATCTGAGGCATTTTATTTGGCTCTTCTCCACGCGGATTAATGAAATAAAGTCCTTTATCGCTCGTGATTGCATTTGAACCGCCTGTTTTGCGTTCATCCGGTTTAGCAATGTAATCAATCACTACCGTATAGTTTTCATCCCGCGTATAGGTTTTATCCAGCTGAATGGTCAGAACGTCATCTTTGTAATCGAACTGACATGCCTTGCCTGCCATGGAAACACTTTTGATTTCCATTCCTTTTGCGTCAAGAATCAGTTTGTTGGAAGGTGAATAGTGAGGCTTTGCCTGAAGCGTTTCCTTACCGATCAACCATGCTTTGTTCCAATCAAAAGAAACCTCCAGTTTGGTGTTGATCAAATCAGTAAGAATCGTTCTGGAAGCGTGATATACTTTTGGTTGATCTTGTTTTGGTTCTTCAATAACAGCAGCCGTGTTTGACTTCGGATCACTGCTTTGACTTGCTTCATGCTCAAGACCAGACTTTTTAGGTTGACAAGCTACCAGGACCAGAGCAACCAAATAACATATTTTCTTCATTTTGGGGCAAATATGATTTGTAAATATTTAGAAGAGCAAATATAGAAAACTATGGTTTTTTTACAACGTTTTTCTAGATGAATGGACAAATAGTTCGTATTATTGTCGCAAAATTCTTACAGATGGAAATCGCTAATTGGACATCGGACGGAGAAGTCCTTCATGCTAACAGAGATGGGGTTCATATTCGTTGGGAAGACCAGCAGTTTTTTACAATTACATACAAAGGGAAAAAGTTTCGCGGAGAAGTAATGTCGAACCGCATGGAAGAAGGCTTGCTTACGTTGAAACTGAACCACCGGGTGTTTGAGGTAAAGAAAGGAGGCCCGTTGGATGAATTGATCGCTTCTCTTGGAATGGACAAGCCAAAATTGCGCAAGTTAAAGCAATTGAAGGCGCCAATGCCGGGAAGAGTTGTGAGTATCGCTGTGACAGTTGGTCAGTCAATTGAAGTAGGCGATCCGTTGCTGACTTTGGAAGCGATGAAAATGGAAAATGTACTCAAAGCTGAAGGGGTCGGTGTTGTGAAAGCAATTGCGATCAATTCGCAGGATGTCGTGGATAAAGGCGGCTTACTGATCGAATTTGAATAATAAAAAACACTGACTTTATAGAAATACAAACAAATCAATTCACGAAAGTGTCTTTTGATATGAGGTAAAACTAAAAACGGCTCCGAGAGGAGCCGTTAGTCTTTTTAATATATGTCGTTTAACTTTTCTGTGGTGAAAACGCCTTTTGAATAATAGACGGATACACCGTTCCAAACTCTTTGATACACCATTCCCTCAATCGCTGAATTTCCTCTGAGTCAGACATCCACTTAATGGATTTAGACAATTCTTTTTGGAATAATAATGGGTCGAAACTTACCCGAACCAAAATTTTTTTCGTCAGTTCAAACATGGGGTTTTGTTTAATAATTTCAACTAATATAACGATCCCTTTTCGGTTTTGGTATGAAGCAAATGTTAAAAGTTGCCTATAAAAAAAGCGTGTGCCCGTAAGAATCAGACACACGCTACCTTATAGCCAATGTTAAATTTTAATGGAGGTGTTTTTCGATCACCTGATAGATTTCTTCCGTTGATTTATCATAAACGTAGATGTACAATTTCATGTTGTCAACGTTGTACTGATCGGGCAAACGGTAGGAGTAACTTACAAAGTATTTTCCGTTGCTTCCTTTGTCAGCATCGGTTAAAACTCTTCCGAAAGTTCGTCCGTCAAGAAAGCCTCTCAGAATGTCCCGGTGAACATACGCTTCCGCTCTTCCGTCAGGAGTTCCGGGATCTCCCGGGCTTCCGTCAGGATCCAGATTCCCCGGAACCAATTGCGGTGCAACTAACGAGTCTTCAACGACACAAATAGCCAGCGCCAGTTCCGAACTCAATGAAGCATCAATTTTATCGATCTCTGTGTGCAGGAACAATCCTCTTGTAGAAGAGAAATAATTGGTTACAGCCTGAATGTTGACTTTAAGACTACTTGCCAGACAAGCATTGGTCTTATTTGTCATGGCAGCACCTGCGTTCGATGTGAATTGATTATTAGCCTTCGTTCTGTTTACACAGAAAGCCGGATTTCCAAGAAAACCTGATCCGGGAATATCCTGTCCGAAATGTTTTCCGATTTCCAGACCTGCATCACAATACAAAACAGTCGGGTAAGCAGATGACGTTACCTGGAATCCTGTAAGACCTGTTGGCCCCGCATGAATTCCTAATCCGTAAATGCGTGCGGGATTGGTTGCAATTAAATCCTCCATCAAATTCGTTGAGAAAGGACAATTGACACATTGATGACCCGTAAAATCCTCGATCAATACATTTCTGTCCGTGTTGGTATTGGCAGAAAAAGTCGGCCATAAACCTTGTGACATATAATGAATGGAATCACCGTCAGGATACAGACCCCAGTTCAAAGTACTGGAAACCGGATTCGACGGATAAGCATTCTTTACTTTGTCGCATGAAACGATCACCGTTGCAAGGACTAATGTGAGAATAAAAAACTTTTTCATCTTCTAAAATGATTAATTAGAAACTTTGTGTAAGCGAAACGGTTAATCCGTTTGATGCAGGTACAAAACGACAAACTCCACCAACACAGAATAACCCGGCACGCTGTCTACCGTAGTTCAAAGTTACGCGGGTAGCATCTTTAATCCAACCGAAAGATCCGATCGCGTAATGAACACGAAGATCTTTGTGTGGATTTCCATAGTTATACTGATCCATGAATCCGAAGAACCAATTTGGCGAAATGTTGTATTCCAAGACTACTGTTATCCAGTCGCCTTTATCCTTGGAAGTGCGGTAATCGAAGCCCAGCATTTTTCTGTCGGAAGTAAACAAAGCCTGTACTTCAGCCCGTAAACTGTGCTTTTTGTTAATCTTCCAACCTGCTTCCAATACACCGATATGCGAACTGATCATTCCGTGCGCATCCTCCGTGATTTTAGAAACGTCGTTATTGATAATGATGTTGAAATAAGAAGCAATCAAGTAAAAATTCTTGCTCAGTTTGAAAGTAACATTCAAGTTGATATCCTGCCAAAGCAAACTGTCTGACATATCAAACGGGTTTCCTTTATACATGACGCGTGAAGAATCTCCCGGCAATCCGAATCCGGATCGGTGCTTCATGGGTAAATACGCCGTAGAATAATTCACATTGATCGGAATTCCGTACTTCCCGCCGCCTTTTCCTTTCGGAATAGTATAGAGTACTTCCGCCTGAAATGCAACTTCACCCAAAGGTTGAGTAGCATACGGATAAAGCGTAGCCACCAGATTATAGGTGTGCGTTTTATTCATCGCAGGAAGGTAATTGATAAACAAATCCGCTAATCCTTTGGTTCTGTCAGAACGGTAACTCATGTTATCAACGGACTTTGCAGAAACTGAAATTCCCAATCCTTTACGGGAATAACCCAAATTGATCAAAGCCGCATGTCCGGGATTGTAAATGTATCCGTTGTCTTCACTCGGGTCATTATCCTTGTGTGTGTATTCTCCGTTCAGGGTGAATTTTTTATAACGCAAACCAATTCGTCCGCTATAAGCAGCTACGTTTTCCGGCAATACATACAGTTCGTTATCGTCTTTCTGAAATTTACTCATGAAAGATCCTCCGATCGTAACATCAAGACCGCTTGAATCCAGCTTCGGAAGCAATTCGTTGATGTGAAATTGTAAATCAACACCTCTGGTTACACCACTGGATTTTTCCACTCTTCCTCCCTGGAAAGAATATCGTTGATTTCCATAAACACCTTTTAATTGTACTCCTTTATAAGGACGTAAAATCACACGAGCTCCGTCCATGGCGTTGTCATAACCCAGGTTCCGGTCTTCATAAGCACGAAAAGCGGTACCGGCTCCGAATTGTTCATAGAAATGTCCTACTGTAATGTCGATATAATTATTCGACCAGCCGACATAACGCATTCCCAATCCCGTACCATCAAATCTGTTCGGATAACCGTTGATTCGCGGAAGGTATGATTCCATTCGGATTCCGGCTTTGAAATGAGAACCGGCATAAAAAACATTCATATATGAGTTCAGAAGCCCTCTTTCTGCGGGCTGATCAGCACCAATCAACGGATCGGCATTCAAATATTGAAAGGTAGCTTCCATGTTACCGGTGATACCCCCCAATAAATTCGATTGTCCGAGTGCTGTGAGCGACCCGGACAATACACAGATTCCTAAAATCCAGTTTTTCATCGATCTGTTAATGGCTTATTTGTTGGCTAATTTCTTGATCTCCTCATACAACTTCTCCTCATCTCCGGGAGCATAGTTATTATGTGAGTAAACAATATTTCCTTTTTGATCGATCAGGAACGTATGAGGAACGTTGTTAACGCCCATTGCACGTTTAAAATCCCCGTTCGGGTCCATCAGAACCAGGTATTCCCACCCTTTTCCGTCAACATAAACAGGAACCTGAGCTTTTGTTTTCTCGTCATCGATACTTACTGCAACCAAAGTTACACCAGTCTCGGATTGCCAATCAGGATATAGTTCATGAATCGTATTTAACTCACGCTTACAAGGTGAACACCAGGTAGCCCAAAAAGAGATAACAATTGGTCCTTTAAGACCCAATTCTGCTGTATTTACAGCTTTACCATTCATGTCTACCAGTTTTACCGAAGGAAGTTGTTTTACAATCAGTTGGTGATCGTCCTGAGCTATCGATAATGTGGAAAAGACTAATCCTAATAACAAAAACGCAATTTTTTTCATAGTTTAAATTTTAGCATACACAGTTCAAGTTCCGTGCCGAATACCAAAGATACCTTTTCCTTAACACAATTTTAAACATGTGTTATCGGATACTCTTGTATTCCTAAAAAATGTTAAGGTGACAATAAAAATTGCAATCCTAAAAACAAGGGTTTCAATGAAAACTAAACCGTTTAATTAGAAAAACAGACATTTAAATCAAAAAAACCGGAATATCGAGCCTTGATGCATTGTTTTTTTGGCAAAAAAATTGTAATCTTACGAATTGATAGTGTGTTGGATAGTTTGTTTTTGAAAGCATGCTGTTATATATTTGTGAAAACTAGAAAGCTAAATACATGAAAAAAATATACTCTTTATTAGGTCTTGCTTTAATCACTGCGTCAGTTTCTACTGCACAGGTAGATATAAAGGAATTCCACTCAGGTTCTCAGACAGTATCCGGGAATAACCTGAACGGAACTACAATTACCCGAACAGTTAGTGATGATGAATTAGTTATTGTTGACCTGGGGGTAGTGAATAAAACAGGTTCTGATAAAACGTTTGATGTTATTCGGGATAAAATTGTTGACGTTCCTGCATGGTCCGTTAATCATTTGCCGCCAGAGCAAATTTGCTGGGGTCCGATTCCTCAATCTCCTGACGGAGTTTGTTTGGAACCAAATTCTGATCCGTGGAAAACTCCAAATAGTTTTTCAATTCCGAATGACGGTTTGGCAAATTTGAAATTTGATATTCATACAGATGGCCCGGGAACAATCCATTATCGTTTTTATGTAATGGACGGATTATCCAAGGTAGATTCTGTTGATGTTTATTTGACAACTGTTTTGAGCATCAAAGAGAAAAAGAATGAAGAAATTTCGCTTTCTATTTATCCAAACCCTGTAAGTAACTCTATGACGGTTACTACACAAGGATTAAGTGGAGGTTTTGATATTAAAATCACAGACGTTCTTGGTAAAGTAGTTTACAACGAAAGTGTTAGCGGAGTATCTAAGAAATTAGATGTGAGTGATTTTAAGAACGGTGTTTATCTGGTAACAATCCTTGAAAAAGGAACAGCCGTTCAGACACGAAGAATTGTTATTAAGCATTAATAAATAAATCAGGAGGAAGGCAAGGATGTAAGTTCTTGCCTTTTTTCTTTTAGCCTTATTCCTTATAAGAAGGATTAACCACCACCGGTATCAAAATCAACGGAAGTTTTCTGAATACAAAATCAAGGTGTTATTTATTGAATTAAATACATCTGGTGCTTTGCTGTTGGAAAGAATTCCATTCTGAATAAACTAAATCTAAATCAAATGAAGAAGAAATTAAACCTGACCTTTTTGACATGCATATTAATGAATGCGGTCGCTTTTTCCCAATACACGCTTACTGAAGACGCTGGTTTCGGAGTGGATTATAAATACGGATATCCGGGAATTTCAACCGTATATCTGGGACAGCAGGTTTCTGACGGCGGTCCGATGGCAGCTCCGAAATGTATTGAAGCTATTGAAGAAGGATATATTGCAGTGACTAGTAAAGTGGTAGAGAACGGAACCACATACTCGGTTTTCAATGTTAAGAACAGCAGTACAGGAGCAAATGTTCAAAATTTGAGTTTGAATAATGCGGATGTGATCGGTCCGGATGAATTGGGATATTGCCTTGTTTTTGACATGCAGTATTTTGCCTCAGAAGATAAGATCTATTTAGTAGGAAGGTCAATTGTGGAAAACAAAGGGTTCGTATTCCGGTTAAAACGGAAGCAGATTAAATACAGTCATTCATTTGAGTTTGATCCCACTTTTGATACGGATGGGAAATATTGGTTTACAGACGGCACTGTTACCGGGGTTTGTATGAATGGATCTGAAGCGGTTGTTTGCAGGGATTTTAACAATGTAGTTTACATCAGCCGCTTTAGCAATAGTGGGGTTTTATTGACGGATTTTCTGGTGACAGGAGCTCGTTCGACCGGAAATTCTACGAAAGTTGCCAAGTATCCGGCGATGCAAAACCGTTTTTTTGTATCCGGAAATGAAGGAACGTATCCTGCTTTGTGGGGAATCGATTTAAATACGACGACCAACACTTTTTCTGCTTCTGTAAGCAATTCATTGAATGGATCTCCGGAAGGGGTTGGGCAATTTAAAGACTTTTGTTTTGTAAATGACCTGCTGAATAACCGGGTAGATATTGTATGTGTCGGCTCAACAAAAAACGAAACGAATGAGGTTCCTTTGGCGGGAGATGGGATTTATATCAGATATATCGGGATTACGACCTCGCTTGTCAATCTGAATTCAGTGGCAACATTTAAAAACAATGCGGGATTAATTGGAAACGGTAATTATTCGAATGTTCCCGGAGGAGGCTGCTCATTTAAAAAAATTATTCCGTACGGAACTAATTTCATCCTGATTGGAACCAGCTTCGTTAATAATGTGTGGGATAATCGACTGAATATATGTGTACTGAATACAAACGGACAGGTTTTGAATAGAATTTATGTTGCGAATCAGACAGTTTACTCACATTATCCGGATGAGTTTATCATCGATCCGGTTAATAACAAGTTGCTTTATGCCGCTTGTGCATTTCAGGCTCTTGTAGGGAAATTGTCTATTCAGTAATAAATACGTTTACGATTTTAGAGCTGGTTAACGTGTTTAATCGGCTCTTCTTTATTTTACACTAAGCAGGAAAGAATACCTTTTTTAGTTCGGGGATACTTTCTACAGCACTTTTGGCGAAGATTAAAAAATCGGAATCAACTTTTAAGTCGAAAGCTTTTGGATCAACTACTAACTTTTTACAAGAATTTGATACATAATGGATTAATCCAGCGGCGGGGTAGACGTTCAACGATGTGCCAATAACGATTAGGTAATCGGCATCTGCCAAAGTATCGATTGCACGATCCATTTCCGGAACAGATTCTCCAAACCAAACAACGTGAGGCCGCAGCAGATATCCGTCATCGCAATGATCATTCATACCCAGTTCCCATCCGTCAACAGGATAATATTTTGCTTCCTGTTTTGGTCCGGAACTTTTGGAATAGCGGATATTTCCATGCAGGTGAATGATGTTTGTTGAACCTGCCCGTTCATGCAAATCATCGATGTTTTGAGTAACTACAATAACGTTATAGTGTGATTCCAACTCTTTGAAAAAATAGTGAGCGGCGTTGGGAGATGACTCAAGAACCTGTTTTCTGCGCTGATTATAAAATCGCTGCACCAACTCCGGATTTGTTCTCCAGGCTTCAGGAGTCGCCACTTCTTCGATGCGGTAATTTTCCCATAATCCGTTCGAATCCCTAAAAGTTGAAATCCCGCTTTCAGCAGAAATTCCTGCCCCGCTTAATATTACAATTTTCTCTTTCACGATTCTAAATTACCAAATTACCGATACTTAGCATTCCAATTTAATGATTCATTTACATCATTTTATCATTGCATTAAACTGTGAAAATAAGTTAATTTGATTTCGTAATAAATCAATAAAACATGAAACAGTCATTACTTTTAATTGGAGGGATGTTTGCTAGCGCAGTGACCTTGTTTGCTCAGCAGACTCCAGTTTCCCAAACAGCCCAAAACAAAAATGCGATTCTGGAAGAACTTACAGGAATCAACTGTCAATGGTGTCCTGCAGGACATAAGTTGGCAAATGATATTTCTGTTGCTAACCCTGGTCGCGTAGTTCTTGTAAACGTGCATGCCGGAGGTTTTGCAACACCAGGAGCAGGTCAACCAGATTTGAGAACAACAGACGGAACAGCTTTGGACGGATTTTTTGATCCGGAAGGATATCCGGCAGGAGCAGTTCAAAGAACTCCATATGGAGCTGAAACCTTTATCGCGACAGGTCGTGGAACATGGCAAAATCAAATCAATACAGTGTTAGGACAAGCTTCTCCTGTAAACGTAGCAATGGATGCAACGATTGATGCGACAACACGTCAAGTGACGTTGCACGTTGAGATTTTCTATACAACTCCTCAACCAGCAGGAACAAACCATTACCTGAATGTTGGAATTTTGCAAAACGATTTTGAAGGACCTCAAATTAGTGCAAACGCTAATTTGAATCCTGCTGCAATGTTGCCAAACGGAAAATACCTTCACCAACACATTTTCCGCGGATTTATCAACGCAGGGGGAACTTGGGGAGAGCAAATCGATGCTTCTCAAACAGGGGTAATTACAAAAACAATTACTTACACGTTGCCTGCAAATGTTGGAACAGTTCCATTGAACATCGGAAAATTGCAGTTCTTCGCGGTTTTACACCAAGGACACAATGCATATAATACAAGTAAGGCAATTACAGCTGCAGAAGTTGCACCGGTATTGACAAACGTTCCTGCTCCTACAGCAAGTGCTAACAGTATTGTAAACACATTCAATGTATGTGACGGACAATCAATCACACCGATCGTTAAAGTTGATAACTCAGGAGCTGCAATCACTTCTATTAACTTCTCTACAGTTGTAAACGGTGGAACACCGGTTCCTTATACTTTCAACGGAAATATCGCTGCATTTGGATCTCAGGAAATCACTTTACCTGCAATGGTAGTGAATGCTCAAGGTACAAACACAGTACAAGTTACAATCACTTCTGTAAACGGAGGATCAGGAACTGTAGGAACTGTTGCAGTTGCTACAAAACCAATTTCAATTGCAACTGTAGCAATGGGCTTGAATGCTGTTGTTAAAATGACTACAGACCGTTACGGAGATGAGACTACATGGAAATTGTTCAACTCTGCAAACACTGTTGTAGCACAAGGAGGACCATATTCTCAGGCAGCTGCAGCTGGTGCTTTCCCTCAACCGGATGTAAATGTTACTTTGGTAGCTAACGAATGTTACAAAGCAGTAGTTTATGATTCTTACGGTGACGGATTTGATTCAGGATACGGAAACGGAGATTTCAAAATCACTGTAAACGGAACAACTGTTGCTTCAATCGCAACATACTCTGTAGGAGCTTCTATGGATGATGCAATGAAGGTAGATGCTACTGCTTCTATCAGCGAGGCAACTGCTGAAATCGGAATGTCGGTTTACCCGAACCCTGCTTCAGGAATCGTAAACGTTAGCTTCGAAGGAAAAGGTGGAGATTACTCTGTTTCAATCCTTGATATTTCAGGACGTACAGTTGCTACACAAGTTGTATCAAATGCATCCGGATCTACAAACGTTGAGATGCTGATCGCTACTTTGCAAGCTGGAAACTACTTCGTTTCAGTTGCTCAGGGAGGATCTTCTTATACTCAAAAATTGATGGTGAAATAATAGATTTCGTTATTTAAGTTGAAAGCCCCGGCTCCATATGGAGCCGGGGCTTTCTTTTTATCCCAACTTTTGGTGCTCTTGTATTAAGATTTATTAACTTTATCGCCCCTTACATTCTCAATTATATGGCAAAAGTTCGCAAACAAGACGCATTAGATTATCATGCTTCGGGAAGACCCGGAAAAATAGAGGTCGTTCCTACAAAACCCTATGCGTCTCAACGTGATTTATCATTAGCATATTCCCCGGGAGTTGCTGAACCATGTCTGAAGATCGCGGAAAATCCTGCGGACGTTTACAAGTACACCAGCAAAGCAAATTTGGTGGCTGTAATTTCAAACGGAACAGCTGTACTTGGCTTGGGAGATATCGGTCCTTTGGCATCAAAGCCGGTAATGGAAGGGAAAGGATTGCTTTTTAAGATTTTCGCTGATATCGACGTTTTTGATATTGAGATCGATGCAAAGGATCCGGAATTGTTTATCCAGACAGTAAAGGCAATTGCTCCTACTTTCGGAGGAATCAACCTGGAAGATATCAAAGCTCCGGAGGCTTTTGAAATAGAACGCCGTTTAAAAGAAGAACTGGATATTCCGTTGATGCACGATGATCAGCATGGAACAGCAATTATTTCCGCGGCAGCTTTATTGAATGCACTGGAACTGGCTAAAAAGAAAATCGGAAAAGTTAAGATCGTGATCTCAGGAGCAGGAGCAGCAGCAATTTCCTGTGCTAAATTATACATGGCTTTGGGAGCTTCTGTGAACAATATTTTCATGTTCGACAGTAAAGGATTGATTCACGCAGGCAGAACGGATCTGGATGAGATGAAGAAGCACTTCGCTCCTCATAAAAAAGATGCAACGCTGCAGGAATCGTTCAAAGGAGCGGATGTTTTTATCGGTTTGTCAAAAGGAAATATCGTTTCAAAAGAAATGGTGGCTTCCATGGCTAAAAACCCGATCGTTTTTGCTTTGGCGAATCCGGACCCGGAAATCTCATACAAGGATGCAATGGCTACCCGTGATGATATTATCATGGCAACAGGACGTTCGGATCATCCTAATCAGGTGAATAATGTACTTGGATTCCCGTTCATTTTCAGAGGAGCTTTGGATGTGAGAGCAACCGGGATCAATGAGGAAATGAAATTGGCAGCCGTAAAGGCAATTGCAAATCTGGCAAAGGAAACCATTCCGGAAGAAGTGATCGAAGCGTATGGAGAAAAACACATCTCCTTCGGAAGGGATCAAATCATCCCGAAACCATTGGATCCGCGCTTGATTTATCACGTTGCACCTGCAGTTGCAAGAGCAGCAATGGAATCAGGAATTGCAAAAAATCCGATTACAGATTGGGCCGAATATGAAATGATCCTTAAAAAGAGATTGGGATTAGATAATAAATTGGTTAGACAGATCACAAACAAAGCACAAAACAACCCGAAACGAGTGGTTTTTGCAGAAGCGGATAATGTGAAGATCCTGAAAGCTGCTCAAACAACCTATGAAGAAGGAGTTTGTTTCCCGATCTTATTGGGAAAACGCAGAGTGATCGAATCATTAATTGCTGAATACTCGATTGAAATCCCGAATATGACCATCATCGATCCGAAATCGGATACGGAAAAGATGCGTCGACAAATTTATGGGAAGTCATTCTTCGAAAAACGCAAACGCAAAGGTGTAACGGAATACGAAGCCATTCAATTGATGCGTGAGCGCAATCACTTTGGAGCTATGATGGTTGAAATGGGAGATGCAGATGCAATGATTTCCGGTTTGACAAGAAATTACAGAGATGTGGTTCGCCCGGCAATTCAGGTGATCGGTTTACAGAAAGATGTGAATACGGTTGCGGGAGTTTATATCCTGAATACGAAACGAGGACCTATCTTTTTGGCGGATACGACCATTAATATGAACCCGACTGCTTGTCAGATCGCTGAGATAACAAGCAATGTTGCCAAAACATTGAGAAAGTTCAAGGTCATTCCAAAGATCGCGCTTTTGAGTTATTCGAACTTTGGTTCTGCACCGGGTGAGGATTCGGAAAAAATGGCCGAAGCGATCAAAATCTTACACGAGAATCATCCGACTTTGATTGTGGATGGAGAAGTTCAGGCAAATTTCGCATTGAATAATGAGTTGATGAATGAAAAGTTTTCGTTTTCACAATTAGCGAATAAAGAAGTAAATACCTTGATTTTCCCGAACCTTTCGTCAGGGAATATCGCATATAAATTGCTTCAGCAGATGACTGATTCTGATGCAATCGGACCTATTTTGGTAGGATTGAGAAAATCGATCCATGTATTGCAAATGGGATCTTCCGTTCGCGAAATCGTGAATATGGTGAAGGTTGCAGTTGTTGACGCTCAGACAAAATAGCAAACAGATTTAACACAGACAAAACCATGATAGCACATCTGAACGGACGTTTAATAGAAAAAAATCCCACCAATCTGATCATTGAATGTGGTGGTGTGGGATATTTTGTCAAAATCTCTCTGAGTACCTTTTCAGCGATCAGTGATTCTGAGTCCGTTAAGGTTTTGACACAGCAAATTATCCGTGAAGACGCGCATTTACTATTCGGATTTGCAACTTCGGAAGAACGCGACGTATTCAACTTTTTGTTGTCGGTTTCCGGAATCGGACCTAACACTGCAATTTTAATGCTTTCATCGATGTCGCCAAATGAAATCGCGAACGCAATACAAACGGAAGATGTACGTTCTATACAAGCGATCAAAGGAATTGGTGCGAAAACAGCTCAACGGGTTATTATCGATTTGAAAGATAAGATGTTGAAGGTAGAATGGAATGACACAACAAATATTTTTGCCGGAAACAATACAAATCGATTTGATGCGTTAACTGCATTGATTTCTTTAGGTTTCGACAAGAAAACTGCAGAGAAAGCAATTGATAAAATTGCCTCCGGAAATGAGTCTGTGGAAGAATTAATTAAAGGGGCACTGAAAATACTATAAACACTTGGAAAAAAAATTGAACGCTAACTACAATACGAAAATGATGCAACTGTTAACCACGGTTGTTTTCTGTTTTGTATCGCTTGTTTTCTGGGCTCAGCCAAAGCCGGATACATCGAATCAATTACAATTCCCGATTAACAATCCATTGGATCCGACTCAGAACAATCCTCAAAAATTTGATTTGGGTGATCCGTCAGGAGTTAAGAAGAATATTGTCTTTGACCCGATTACGGGAAAGTACATTTTTTCCGAGACGATGGGGAATACCAATCTGAATTATCGAAATCCATCGATGATGACTCTGGAAGAATACCTGGAGTATGAACGCCAGAAATCACTCAAGGAAAATTGGAAAGATAAAATTGATGCCCAAACGGAAGAAGACCGGGCACTTGAATTTCCGATAAAAATCCCGTCTAAAACATTTGTAAATTTCTTTGGATCAGATGAAATCACGATTCGCCCGCAAGGGTCAATCGAATTGGCATTTGGAGTAAACTCATCCAGATACGATAACCCGATCTTACCGGTTAAACAGCGCAAGATTACCCGTTTTGACTTCCAGCAGCAGATTCAGATGAATTTGGTTGGGCAGATCGGAACAAAATTAAAATTGAGTGCAAGTTACAACACGCAGGCAGCTTTCGATTTTGACAACGTTACGAAGCTGGGTTATTCCGGAGACGAAGATCAGATCATTCAACGTATTGAGTTGGGTAACGTAAGTTTCCCTTCATTCGGGTCATTGATTCCGGGATCTCAGACACTTTTCGGAGCTTATGCAAAACTGCGTTTCGGAGATTTGACCGTTGATGCGATCGGAGCTTCATCGAAAGGAAAAAGAACGGAAATCAACATTACAGGAAAAGCGCAGATTCAACCCTTTGAAGTAACGGCGGATAACTATGAAGCGAACCGGCATTATTTCGTGAACTTGTTCTTCCATGATCAGTATAACTCTGCGATGGCTCAAATGCCGAACGTAGCTTCTGAAACCTACATTACCCGTATGGAAGTATGGGTTACGAACAGAATCAACAATACTGAAAATTCAAGAAACATTCTCGCGTTCTCGGATTTGGGAGAAGGAACGAATAACAATATTCAGGGAGGCGTTATTCCGACAAACCCTCTGAATCCTTATCCTGCCAACGGTGCGAATGACCTGTATGGTTATCTCTCGAATGACCCTGATATCCGCGGATTTAACGGAGCGGTTGCTCAACTTTCTTCTCAGGTGGCAGCGCCGGGTCCTTTCCTTCAGGCAATTCATTACGAAAAAGTGGAGAATGCCCGAAAATTAAGTGAGTCGGAATTTACCTATAACGCATTACTTGGATTTATCTCCTTGAGTCAACCTTTAAACAACGATGAGGTATTGGCTGTGTCTTACGAATATACCTACAGAGGAGAGACATATCAGGTCGGTGAATTTTCTACGGATGGAGTTGCAGGTCAGGATGCCTTGATTTTGAAATTATTGAAACCTACTATCACAAATCCTACGCTGAAAATCTGGGATTTGATGATGAAAAACATCTATTCAATCGGAGCTTATCAGGTTGATCAGACAGGTTTTAAATTGAATATTTACTACAACAATCCGGAAACTTCCGTGTTGGCACCGATTTTCCCGTATCCGGGTCTGGACGATAAACAAATTATCACTCTGGTGGAAATGGACCGTCTGAATGTCAATAATCAGCAGTTCTCGGATGGATTATTTGACTTTGTTCCGATTGTCTACAATGGACAAAAGGCCGAAACCGGCGGTACGATCAATACGAGGAATGGCCGGGTGATGTTCTCCACAACCGAACCTTTCGGTGGAGTGTTGAAATCCAAGTTGATGCAAAACGGAATGTCGGATGTCATTGCCAATACGATTGCATACACCGAATTGTATGATTCCACGAAAACAGCCGCTCAGCAAATTCCAAGCAAGAACCGGTTCACATTCAAAGGAGAATATCAATCGTCAGTAACATCGGATATCTCATTGAATGCGCTGAACGTACCGGAAGGGGCTGTGAAAGTGACTGCAGGTGGAATTCCGATGGTTGAAGGACAGGATTATACCGTAGATTACAACCTTGGACGCGTTAAAATCCTGAATACAGGAGTTTTGGAATCCAATACTCCGATCAAGATTTCCATTGAAAGTAATTCGGTCTTCGGGTTCCAGTCAAAGTCCATGGTGGGAACGCATTTGAATTATCGATTTAACAAAGACTTTAATATCGGAGCAACATGGCTCCGGATGATGGAACGACCGGTCACGCAGAAAGTCGATATCGGAAGTGAACCGTATAAAAACAACGTAATCGGATTTGATATTAATTATCGGACTGAATTACCGTTCCTGACGAAATTAATCGACTTATTACCGGTGATTTCGACTAAGGAAAAGTCGTTTATGACTTTCAAAGGAGAATTTGCTCACTTGATTCCGGGAACACCGAAAGCGATTTCAAAAGCCGGAATTTCCTATGTGGATGACTTTGAAGGAAGTCAAAGTACGATTGACCTGCGAACACAAAGTGCGTGGCGTATTGCTTCCACGCCTCAGGGGCAAACAGATTTATTCCCTGAAGGTTCATTGAGAACACTCGAAAATGGATTCAAGCGTTCATTGATCGCATGGTACTTGATCGATCCCTTGTTTTATGCTTCTAATAACCTGACTCCACAGCATATTAAGGACAATACGGCACAGCTTTTCGACAGCCGTATGCGTCAGGTGAAACAAGATGAAATTTTCCCGAATCAGCAGCTGACATACGGTTCCATTCCTACCATTCAGGTTCTTGAATTAGGATATTACCCGAAAGAGCGCGGGATGTATAACTACGATACGACTTCAAATGTAAATGCAGATGGAACATTCTCGAATCCGACGGATCGCTGGGGTGGAATCATGCGTTCTTTGACAACGAACGATTTCGAACAGGCAAACGTGGAATTTATCCAGTTCTGGATTCTGGATCCTTTCAATGCAGATGCAATGCTTGCTACACCGAATCTGAGTGGTGGTGATTTGTACTTCAACTTAGGAAACGTTTCGGAAGATGTGCTTGCGGATTCTAGAAAAAGCTTTGAAAACGGAATTCCTCCATATGCCGGGGCGAATTATCCGGTTGTAATTACTCCATGGGCGAAAGTTTCGACTCAACAGGTAGTTGTAAATGCCTTTGATAACGATCCGAATTCCCGGATCAATCAGGATGTCGGAATTGACGGGTACCGTTCTATCGAGGAGCAAACCTCGTATTCAAATTATGTCAACTGGGTTCAGTCGAATACTACTTTGACTGCAGCGGCAAAAGCTAAAATGATTTTGGATCCTTCCAGTGATGATTACAATTTTTACCGGGATGATCAGTACGATGAGCAGGAGTTAAACATTCTCCAACGTTATAAGCGTTACAACGGAATGGAAGGAAACTCCGCAACAACGGAAATGTCAGATACGATGAATCCGAATGGTGGTGGTTACCCGACTCAGGCAAGAAACACTCCGGATCTGGAAGATATTAACCAGGATAACAACTTGTCCGAATCAGAAGCTTATTTCCAGTACAAGGTAAGTTTAAGACCTTCTGACATGATCGTTGGTAAAAACTTTATTACCAGTGTTGTTACCTACCAGCCATCAGATCAGAATAAACCTGCTGAGAAATGGTATCAGTTCAAAGTTCCGGTTCGTGAGCCGGAAAAAGCAATCAACGGAATCCGTGATTTCAGATCGATCCGTTTCATGCGGATGTTCCTGAAAGGATTTGACGAAGAGGTAATCGTTCGTTTTGCGAAACTGGAATTGGTGAGAGGAGAATGGAGAAAGTACTTATTGGATTTAACAACTCCGGGAGAAGTCATTCAAGTCGATCCGAACCTGACAACATTTAATATCGGTGCATTGAACTTCGAAGAAAACAATGAAAAATTGCCGATCGGATATCAGATTCCTCCGGGAATTCAACGTGAAATTGACCCTTCGCAGCCGCAGCAAAGACAAATGAACGAGCAGTCATTGACTTTGGATGTGTGTAATTTGCAGGATGGTGACGCAAGAGCAGCATATAAAAACGTTCAGTTTGACGTTCGTACATACAAGAAATTGAAAATGTATGTACACGCCGAAGAAGTAACGGCAAACACCTTGCATGACAAAGATGTAACCTTGTTTGTGCGTTTGGGAACTGATTTCGTGGACAACTATTACGAATATGAACTTCCGTTGAATTTAACGGCTTGGGGAACAAACAACGCAGATAACGTTTGGCCGGAATCGAACAACATGGAAATCGTTTTTCAGGACTTATTAAACCTGAAAAAACGCAGAAATGATTTGCTTGGAGCAAGTGGTTCGGGAGTTGCGGCAAACGTTGAATATGTGATCATCGACCCTCAAAATCCGGACAGAAGAATAAAAGTAAAAGGAAGTCCGAACTTACAGGGAATCAAAACCATTATGATCGGAGTTCGCAACCCGAAGAAGAACGATCCTAAGCCTTGGGCGGATGACGGACTTGCGAAATGTGTTCAGGTTTGGGTAAATGAGTTGAGATTGAGCGACTTTGTGGACGACGGAGGTTCTGCGGCAATTGCGCAGATGCAGGTTCAGGCGGCAGATTTCGGAAGCTTCTCGATTTCCGGAAACTATTCCGGAGTGAACTGGGGAGCTGTTGATTCACGCGTTCAGGAACGTCAGCGAAATCAGAAGGTCGGAATGGATTTTCAAACGAATTTGCAATTGGGACAATTCTTCGGAAATAGAATCAAACTTTCTGTTCCGTTCTTCTACGGATACTCATTAGGAGTTATCAATCCGGAGTACGATCCGTTCAATCCGGATATTAAACTGAGTTCTTACGAAGCAGGACAAAGAAAAGAAATTGCAAGAATTGCTCAGGATTATACCGAACGAAAATCCTATAATTTCCAGGGAGTACGAAAAGAACGTGCAGCTGGTAAAAAAGCTCATTTCTACGATATTTCCAACTGGACATTGGGTTATGGCTACAGTGAAAATTTCCATCGCGACTTTAACACGAACTACGATCGTACAAAACAATGGAAAGGGAATCTGGCATACGCGTATACGTTTGATAACAAGCCTTTCGAACCGTTTAAGAAGATGAAGTTCATGCAGAAATCAAAATGGTGGGGATTGATCCGTGAAACAAGTATCGGATATTTACCTAAAACTGTTGGTTTCACAAACGATATTCAGCGTAATTACAACGAACGTCAGATCAGAAACACGATCGATACATCTGCGTCTGCATTCCAGTTCAGACCGGTTTATGTGAAGAATTTCCAATGGAACAGAGGATATCGTCTCGGATGGGATTTGACCAAAAACCTGAAATTGTCATTTAACGCAAACAACCGCTCCATTTTTGATGAACAGGACGGAGAGGTAAATCGCAAAGGAGATCAGGATCTGTATCGCGAATTTAAAGACACAATCTGGAAACAAATGGGAACTTTCGGTAAGACGATGGATTATACCCATGATTATAATTTCTCATACAATGTTCCGTTCAATTTAATTCCGGCTTTGGACTGGTTGAATGGAAATGCGAAATATTCAGGAGCATACAACTGGCAAAGAGCACCTTTGGGTCAGGAAAATTACGGAAACATTGTTCAGAACAGCAGAACGATTAATGCGCAGCTTCAGGCGAACATGACGACGCTATACAATAAGATTCCATTCTTCAAGAAAGTGAACATGGGATCAGCGTCCGGACGAGCACCAGTAAGACAAAAAGCCGGAGGTGGTACGGATGAAGCCGGTACAGATCCGAAAGAAAAAGATCCGAAGGAATCGGCGGAATTAAAACCGCCTAAACCGTTGGAGGAAATGACCAAAAAGGAAAGACGTCAGTGGGAGCGCAAAAAACGCAAACACGAACGTCAGCAAAAGCGTAAAAAAGAGAATAAGGTAAATCCGATTCTTGGTTTCGGAGCACGTTTGCTGATGAGTGTTCGAAATGTGTCTGCAACATACAACCAAACGGATGGAACATTATTACCGGGATACAGAGAGGAAGCCAGAATTTTAGGATTTAACCCGGCGTTCAGTTCCGGAATGGGAGGTTTTATCTTCGGGAAGCAATCCTACTCCGTTACTGGTAGAGAAAACGGGTATGATTTTGCCCGGATAGCTTCAACGAAAGGATGGATGGATTCACTTCCGACATTGAATCGCCAGCATTCCATTACGCACAGCCAAATGTTTACAGCTCGTGCAACATTGGAGCCGATGAAAGATCTGACAATTGATCTTTCGTTGAACAGAAATATGTCTGAAAACACCAATGATTTCTTCCGTTACAATGATTTGTCGCATCAGTTTGAATCTCAAAGCCGTTTCCGTACGTCTACATTGACATACTCAACGATTTCCATCGGAAGTTCGTTTGAAAAATTATCGGCAGGATATGAATCCGCGAACTTTAAGGAAATGAGAGAAGCAACGAAAGTGGTTTCCGATTTTCTGGGTGGTTCGAATTCAAATTCATCCGGAAGTACAGGAGGTTATCGAGACGGATACGGAATTTCTCAGCAGGAAGTTGTGATCGGAGCATTCTTATCGTCCTACACCAATGGAAAAGTAAACAAGCGTTCAGTGAATCCGTTTGCTTCGATGCCGTTGCCAAACTGGACTGTGAACTACAATGGTCTTGCGAAGTTCGAGAAAATGAAAAAATACGTGAAGAACTTTGTGATTCGCCACGGATATTCATCCACAGTGACTTTAGGCCAGGTACAATCAAACCTGAATGCTGATTTCGACCAGAACGGTTCGGCAATGACTCGCGATTTGAATAACAACTTTATTTCAGAAAGAAACATTCAGACAGTTACTATCGCTGAGCGTTTCTCACCTTTGATTGGTTTTGATGCAACATGGAACATCAAAAAACAAGGATTGATTACTAAATTCGAGATCAAGAAAGACCGTTCCTCAACACTTTCCCTGAATAACAATCAGGTGACAGAAGTATTAGGAAACGAGATCGTAATCGGAGCAGGATATAAATTCCCGAAAGTGCGTTTACCGTTCAAAATCGGTAAAAACAAATTGGAAAATCCGTTGAATATCCGTTTTGACTTTACATTCAGAGACAACTTAACGGTGATTCGTAAGGTTGTTGAGTCTACGGAACAAGCTACAGCTGGTCAGCGTGTGATTTCCATTAAATCTTCCATTGATTACAACATCGGAGCAAACCTGATGGTTCAGTTCTATTACGATCAGGTGATTACGAATCCTAAAATTGCGACATCATACCCAACGGGGAACATGAGTACAGGTATTCGTTTCCGATTTAACTTAGGAGGTTTATAGAATGAAAATTCGCGATGCGCGGCAAGGAGATGAGAAAGCAATTCACAGTTTGATCTGTGAATTGGCTTTGTATGAAAAAGCACCGGATGAAGTCATCAATACAGTGAACCAATTGCGGATCGATCTTTTCGAAGATTCGGTTTGCGAAGCATTGGTTGTGGAGAATGACGTTCAGGAGGTCGTTGGCTTCGCTTTGTTTTACCAATCTTATTCCACCTGGAAAGGCCGTTGTTTGTATCTGGAAGATTTCTATGTCAAACCGGAATTCCGGAGAGGTGGAATCGGTTCCGAATTGTTTTCCAAAGTAGTTGACATTGCTAAAGAACGCGGAGTAAAACGCATGGATTGGCAGGTGTTGGATTGGAACGAACCGGCAATCGCATTTTACAAAAAACATCATGCAATTTTAGACGGAGAATGGATTAATGGAAGATTTTTTTTCTGAGTAGTGTCGATAAAGTTGCTTAAATCGATATATTTAAGCAACTAACACATTATCCATATGAAAAAAATGACCCTAATCATTGGGATTGCGATCTCAATCGGTGCGCAAGCACAAGTATCTACATCAAGCAACAATTACACATCAACCAGTTTCTTAGGAAGTACCAATACCTCCACTGAAAAAAATCTGTACTTTAAAACGAACGGGCTGGAGAGAATGCGCTTGACTTCAACAGGTATTCTTGGAATTAATACCTTATCCCCCAATACCAATGCGGGATTACACTTACATCAAAAAATGCTTTTTCTGACTGGAGGAAATTCTTATGGAGGGCCTCAGATTGTTTGGGGAGATACGGAATCAGGTGGTGGAATGTGGGGACTGGAATACGTCTCGGCTACCGGAAGTGAAGGACTCAATTTCTGGAGAGTTTACGGAGACAATTACCTGTTGTTTCTCAAAAATAACGGGAGAATTGGTGTAAACACAAATAACCCGACTGCCCAACTTACAGTGAATGGAAATATGCTTGTAGGTGATCCCGGCACGGTGAGCTTGCCTTCCGGATATAAATTGTATGTCCAAACAGGAATTTTGACTGAAAGGCTGAAGGTTGCCGTAAAAGGAACAGCGAACTGGGCAGATTATGTTTTCGATCAGAATTACAAAATGTTGGATCTGAAAGAATTGGATGAATACATCAAGCTGAACAAACACCTTCCGAATATTCCTTCGGCTGATGAAATGGTGAAGAACGGATTAGATGTAGCAGAAATGGATGCTTTATTACTAAGCAAAATTGAAGAGCTTACTTTATATGTCATCGAATTGAAGAAAGAATTGGAAGCATTGAAGCAGGCGGCTCCGAAGACGAATTAATCATAATTACAAACTTAATTTGAACAATTATGAAAAAGTTAGTCTTATCTTTTTGTCTCATCCTGATTTTTAATCAGGCAATTGCACAGTCGCCCTGTGAGTGTATCAATAATGGAGTAAATACCTCAGGGAATTTTTCAGTCATGATCCCTGTGGTTGCCGGGGGCTTTATTAACCGTAGTTCGAATTTGTTTAATCTTGATCTTACGGATGGAAGAGAATACAGGATCATTATGCGCCATGCATCCGGAGATTATATCTGTTCCTATCCTACGATGGGAGTGCAGAACTTCAGTGCCGGGAGTAATAATTATTCCTACGACTTTGAATTTGATGCTAATAATGGTCTCACGTTTTTTCAGTTTATGTGGACTTTCCAGGCTGGAGTTCAACCGGGAATGAATGAATCATTTGAATTTGAAATCAAAAAGAAAATTGCGGGAATTTATTATGAGCAACATACATTCAATTATACGGTCAATGCGACTTGTGTTCCCTATTCAACCTATTCATCAGATCTTGATGTCAATTATACTCACGGCGTTGTTAAGTATGAAGTAGATAATTATCTCTCTTTTACAACTGCTGCTTCGAATTTCTATTCGGATGGAACCATGAATTTTGATGCTGGAAATTACGTGAACTTCGGTCCGGGATTTTCAACGGGTTCAGGTACGTATGAAGCATATATTGACGGGTGCAACGGATTGAAAAGCGCGCATCATGAGGAAACTGATTCTCCGATTGGAAATTTGCTGAGTAATGCATCTGATTTCAAGGTGTATCCGAATCCGATTGAGAAATATGTGACCATTGAGTTTGCAGATAACAACGAACGAAGTGTTTCAATTCTGGATGAAAGCGGCCGTATGTTGAATGACTACCAGATTGGAAAACACGATAACATTCAGATAGATTTATCTCATTTGGATGCTGGAGTGTATCTGATTAAAGTCACAAGATCAGACGGCATTGTGACGGTTAAAAGGATTGTAAGACAATAATAAACGAAATAACTGAGAGAACCCCGATTTAATAAGTCGGGGTTTTCTATTTTTGCAGGAATTCAATTTTGAAAGAACGATGATTGGTATTTTTTTAAACAACAGACCTTTTGCTCTGTTTCTGTTGATTCCACTTGTAGTTGGCTTTCAATTCCTGAACGCACATTTTCAATTTCACAGCATCATTGAGGTCATAGATCTTGGATTATGGGGGAAAACAAGTGAATTGAGTTATTGGTGGACTTCCATCCTGGCATCCGTTATTGTTTTGGCAAATGCAGCCCAGTTAAATTTTCTCTTCAATCAACACGAATTCTTAGACAAGAATAATTACGGACCTTCCTTGTTTTACGTCGTTCTGATGAGTCTTTCGCACTCATTTTATCAGGTCGATGCGGTATTAATCTGTCATTTATTCCTGCTTCAGTCCTTGCGTTTGTTGTTCCGCTTAAAGGGAAATGAATCCAACCTGCAATCTTCCTTCAACAGTGCTTTTTTTATTGGATTGTCTGCTTCATTCCTTCCACCAAGCGCAGCGTTAATCGTTCCGTTTTGGTTTTCGGCGTGGGCATTGCATCCGTTTAGTTTCAGACAATGGCTCCTGATGATCATCGGATTTTTGATCCCGATTGCAAACGGATTGTCCTATTGGTGGATTTCCGGCCACACGATTTCTACCCGGATTCTGAAACATTCCTCGCTGATTAAATACGAAGAAGTATTCTTTTACGGAACATCGGCGGCAATCATGATTTTGTTCATGTTGAGTATCATCGGAATTCAGATTCGGGTTCGGGTGAGTAACATTCGCTTCAAAAAGCTGAATCGCGCTCTGATCTGGGTTTTAGTGGGAACGCTGCTGCTGGGCGCAGCCGAAATTATTATTTATCAACAGTCTGAATGGATCAGTTTCCTGTTCATTCCTCTGAGCTTTTTCTTCACATTTGCCTTTATCCACAGAATCTGGCAACGGGTAGCAAGTATCTTTTTTTACCTCACATTAGTGATCGCTGTTGCTAAATTTTTCCTCATTTCATATATGGTTGTCTGAGTAGATTGACTAACTTTGTTGCCATTCATGAATTGACGGGCTTCCGTCGCAAAAATAGATCAATGAAATTTGGTGTTGTTACCTTTCCGGGTTCCAATTGTGATGAAGACATGGTGTATGTCCTTGAAACAATTATGGGCCAACAAGTAGAACGTTTATGGCATAAAGATACAAACCTGAAAGGTGCGGATTTTGTGGTGCTTCCCGGCGGATTTTCCTACGGAGATTACCTGCGTTCAGGTGCTATTGCAAAATTGTCTCCGATTATGGGGGAGATTATGAACCATGCAGACAAAGGTGGTTACGTAATGGGAATTTGCAACGGTTTTCAGATTTTGACGGAAAGCGGTTTGTTGCAGGGAGCTTTGTTACACAACAACAACCAAAAGTTCATTTGTAAAAATGTGCATTTGAAACCTGCAACATCCAACAGTGCAATCACAAAAGGATTGGATGGAGCTCGTGCTTATAAAATTCCGATCGCTCACGGAGAAGGAAGATTCTATGCTCAGGATGATGTCATGAAATCGATTTTGGATAATGATCAGGTATTGTTTCATTATTCGGATGAAGAGGGACAGATTTCCGATGCAAGCAATCCGAATGGTTCATTGCATAACATCGCCGGGATTTGTAATCCGGGAAGAAATGTATTTGGAATGATGCCGCACCCGGAACGTGCTGCTGATGCCGCTTTGGCAAACGAAGATGGAAAACGTTTCTTTGAATCAATCTTGAAATTCTGTTAATATGCGTATTTTATTGTTGGGTTCGGGAGGACGAGAACATGCCATAGCATGGAAGATTTCCCAAAGTTCTCATTTGGAACAATTGTTTATTGCTCCGGGTAACGCCGGAACCCGACTTCACGGGACGAACGTAGATATTTCTGCGACTGATTTCCCTGCTATCAAAGAGTTTGTTATTGCTGAGAACATCAACATGGTTATTGTTGGGCCGGAAGATCCGCTTGTTCAGGGAATTCACGATTTCTTTCTGGCAGACAGCAAATTGAAAAGCGTGCCGGTTATCGGACCGAATAAAGAAGCAGCTCAGTTGGAAGGAAGTAAGGATTTCGCAAAAGCGTTCATGATGCGTCATCACATCCCTACAGCAAAATATGCAACATTTACCAAAGATACTTTAGAGCAGGGTTATACTTTTCTTGAAGGCATGAAAGCTCCTTACGTCTTGAAAGCAGATGGTTTGGCAGCTGGAAAAGGAGTATTGATTCCTGAAACCTTGAAAGAGGCAAAAGACGAATTGAAAAGCATGCTTGCCGACGCAAAATTCGGTGATGCTTCTTCCCGTGTAGTAATTGAACAGTTCTTAAAAGGAATAGAATGTTCGGTGTTCGTTTTGACGGACGGAGATTCCTATAAAATCCTTCCGGAAGCAAAAGATTACAAACGCATCGGAGAAGGAGATTCAGGATTGAATACAGGTGGAATGGGAGCAGTTTCCCCGGTTCCTTTCTGCGACAAGGCATTCATGGATAAGATTGAAAATCAAATCATTATTCCAACGGTGAAAGGTCTTAAAGCAGATGGAATTGTGTATAAAGGATTCATTTTCTTTGGCTTGATCAACGTAAAAGGAGAACCATATGTGATTGAATACAATTGCAGAATGGGAGATCCTGAAACAGAGGTGGTGATGCCGCGTTTGAAATCCGATTTGATTGACTTGCTGGAAGGAGTTGCTACAAACACACTTTCCGAATGCGATATTCAATTCGAGGAAAGAAGCGCTTGTACGGTCATGATGGTTTCAGGAGGATATCCGGATGCATATGAAAAAGGAAAAGTAATCAACGGAATCAACAGTGTTACAGACAGCCTGGTTTTCCATGCAGGAACTTCCAGTGATGGTCCGGTGGTTTTATCCAATGGCGGTCGTGTATTAGCTGTAACTTCTTATGGTAGAAATCTGGATGCTGCGTTAGAGCGATCTTATGCAAGTATTGAAAAAATCTCATTCGACAACGCTTATTTTAGAAAGGACATCGGTTTTGATGTGGTCTGAATAAAATTTAGTAATTTTCTACTTTACAGTAGTTGAATGGATTCTTCCGTCATTATTATTCTTGCGTCACTACTATTTTCTGCATATTCTTCAGGAATGGAAATAGCGTTTGTTTCCTCCAATCGCCTGAAAGTAGAGTTGGATCGAAGCAAGAATACCTGGTACAGTAAATTACTGAATGTTTTCTATGGAAAGGACGGCCATTTTCTGGCCACACTTCTGCTGGCAAATAATGTGGGGATTGTTATTTTCGGAATCTATATGGCCGAAGCGCTCGATCCGGTGATCGATTCCTGGGGAATCAAACAGGAATACCTGATTGTGCTTCTGCAGACGATTATTTCGACCCTGATTGTTCTTTCAATTGCGGAATTCTTTCCGAAAGTCATTTTTCAAATCAATCCGAACGGAATTTTCCGTCTTGGATCGGCTCCCATGTGGGTGATTTACTGGCTGTTGTATGTTCCTACAAAACTGATCGTTTGGGCAAGTAACGGACTTCTCCGGATCTTCGGAATTCATGTCGAACAGTCTGAAAAAGTATTTTCCAAGACCGATTTGCAGCATTTTGTGCAGGATGTCAATGAGCGCATGGAAGAAGAAGGAGATTTGGGAAATGAAATTCAAATCCTTCAGAATGCCTTGGATTTTTCCAAAATAAAAGCGCGCGACTGCATGGTTCCACGCATGGAAATTGAAGCCATTGACGTGGAAGAAAGCATTGAAAATCTTCTGGCGAAATTTGTTGAAACCCGTTTGTCCAAATTGCTTTTGTATCGCGATTCCGTTGACAACATTATCGGATATGTACATTCCTACGAGTTGTTTAAAAAACCAACTACTATTACGCAAATTCTTCGACCGATTTCTTTTGTTCCTGAAGCAATTCCGGGAAAAGAATTATTGGAGTTGTTTACGAAGAAAAGCCAGTCGATAGCAGTGGTTGTAGACGAATATGGTGGAACATCCGGAGTGGTGACGATTGAAGATGTAATCGAACAGATTTTCGGAGAAATCGAAGACGAACACGACGACGAAGATTGGCTGGAAGAGCAAATTGACGAAAACAGCTACCGCTTTTCAGCACGTGCTGAGATCTCTTATCTGAACAGAACTTACGGATTGAAACTTCCGGAATCCGAATCTTATGAAACATTGGGAGGCCTGGCCATTAACCAATTGGAATTTATTCCGCAGGGCGGGGAAGAGCTGACCATCGGCAAATGGATTTTGGTTATCGAAGAAGTAACGGATCGGAGAATCGAGATTATCAGATTAACCCGGGATTAATTGAAAAGTAAGTGCATATTCGAAATCTTTTCAATTGTCTATTTTCAATTCATATTTAAGAACTTCCTTCTCACCCGAATCCAAACTTCTGATTCCTGCTTTCTCTTCCAGTTTTCCACTTGAATCCACGCCATCTGCCCAGCCCCACCAAGGCTCGATGCACAGAAACGGAGCGTCTTTCTTCGTCCAGAAGCCAATTGCAGTCCAGGAATTACAACTCATTCGAACAAGTGTTTTTCCATCGATGTGCTTTAATGAAACCGATCGAAAGTGCGGATTCTTTAATACGAATGCATCATTCTCAAAGAGTTCATTGCTTAAATTCAAATGAGTTGAAACCCCGTAATAAGCAGTTTCTCCTGAAAAATAACTTCCTGCTAATTCCTCCCGTTCCAGTTGGATTGCCTCATCAAATTCCAGGTAATAATTCTCCAAAGGTTCATCCAATTGAAATGCGGGGTGTCCACCAACGGAATAATGCATTGTTTCTACTCCGGTATTTTGGGTTTCATAAGAAATGGTAAGTCCTGTTTCTGAAAGCGAATAAATCACATCAAACACAAAAGAAAAAGGATAAATCAGCAAGGATTCAGCGTCAGAAATCAGGCGTAAACGCACTTTTGTTTCATGTTGTTCTACCACTTCAAATTCCCGGTCGCGCGCAAAACCGTGCTGCGAAAGCGAATACGGTTTTCCTTGAAAAGTATAGGAATCATTCAGTAATCTTCCCACAATCGGAAAAAGATTCGGAGCCACGCGGTTCCAATGAGCAGTTTGTTTGGACCAGAGGATATTTCCTGTTTTTTCATTTCCAAAGAAGATGAGTTCTGCACCATTCAACGAAATGGAGGCTTGCAGTTTGAGCGATTTTAGTTCAATGGTTTTCATTAAAATGGAAATAATTAGATGATAGAAGTTCTCTGAACTTATTCAACGTATAAAATTGTTTATATATTGTGATTTATCAAAAATGAACCCTAAAACGTAAATAGATATTTAGCTTACAACAAATTAACAGCGCTTAATTTTTGGTTTTCAATAAAGTTTGCGTATATTTGCATCACATTTAAGGTTAACAACACAAATGAGGGGACGCAAGTCCCCTCTTTTTATCTCATATGATTTCAAAACAAAAAGTAAAAGAACTGGCAGAAGAACGAATCAAAGACCGCGATGAACGTTTGTTTATTGTGGAACTGACGATTAGTGCTTCTAACGTGATCCGCTTGGAGTTGGATAAAACAGAAGGAAATGTGTCGATTGAAGACTGCATGTCAGTTTCAAGAAATATCGAACACAACCTGGATCGCGAAGATGCGGATTTCGAATTGCATGTTTCTTCCGCAGGTTTGGACAAGCCGTTACGTGTTCATGCGCAATATGTGAAAAATATTGGTCGTGATTTAGACGTGAAACTGAAGTCAAAGGAAAAAGCAACAGGAACACTGATTGCTGTTGACGAAACCGGAGTTGTCTTGAAACGCGAAGAAAAACAAGCTGTCGAAGGCAAAAAGAAAAAGGAACTGGTGGTAATCGAAAACAAGATTGCCTTTTCAGATATAAACGAAGCAAAAATTGTTATTTCATTTAAATAAGAAGCTATGAACAGCTTGGAACTAGTAGAATCGTTTTCCGAGTTCAAAGAACTCAAAAGCATCGATAAACAAACGATGCAACACGTATTGGAAGACGTATTTCGTGCGATGTTGAAGAAAAAATTCAACACAGATGAGCACATCGATGTGATTGTAAACATCGATAAAGGAGACGTTCAGATTTTCGTGAACAAAGAAATCGTTGCTGACGGTGAGGTAGAAGATCAGAATACTGAGATCGCTTATTCAGATGCAATTAAAATCGAGCCTGATTTTGAAATCGGTGAGGAAGTGTCGGAAGAATTCCGTTTCAATGACTTCGGTCGCAGAAACATCTTGTCACTTCGTCAGAATTTGATTTCCCGTATTCTGGAATTGGAGAAAGACCACTTGTACAAGAAATACAAAGAGCGTATCGGTGAAATTATCACTGGTGAGGTTTATCAGGTTTGGAAGAAAGAAATCATGGTATTGGATGATGAAAACAATGAGTTGATTCTTCCTAAATCAGAGCAGATTCCTTCCGATTACTTCAAAAAAGGAGAATCTATCCGTGCCGTTGTATCGAAAGTGGACATGCGTAACAGTTCACCGGTTATTATCCTTTCGCGTATCGCACCGGAATTCCTGGAGCGTTTATTCGAATTGGAAGTTCCTGAAGTATTCGACGGATTGATCACCATTAAGCGTATTGTACGTGAACCGGGAGAAAGAGCAAAAGTAGCAGTTGAATCATACGATGATCGTATTGATCCGGTTGGTGCTTGTGTCGGAATGAAAGGTTCCCGTATCCACGGAATCGTTCGTGAGCTTCGCAATGAGAACATCGATGTAATCAATTTCACGAATAACCCGAAATTGTTTATTCAACGTGCGCTATCGCCTGCAAAAATTACCAATATTGAAATCGACGAGGAAGAGAAGCGTGCAAGCGTATTCTTAAAGCCGGATCAGGTTTCATTGGCAATTGGAAAAGGAGGATACAATATCCGTTTGGCAGGAAGATTATCAGGATACGAAATTGATGTATTCCGCGACGGAGAATCTGACAACGAAGATGTTGACTTAGAAGAATTCGCAGATGAGATCGATAGCTGGATTTTGGATGAATTGAAAGCAGTTGGTTGTGATACAGCAAAATCTGTATTGGAATTAACAGTGGAAGATTTGGTTCAACGTACAGATTTAGAAGAAGAAACAGTACAGGAAGTATTGCGTATCCTTCGCTCGGAATTTGAATAAGAAAAAGCATTGCCTTTGATTTCGCAGCAAGCGTCAGCGCAGTTGCACAAAGGTAAAATGCAAAAAATGAATGATAAAAAGTATCGGTTTTCGATAAAGAAGTAGGTCGAGATTTCGGTCAGGAGAAAAATACCTGACCGATTTTCACCTAAATCTGGCTAACACTAACTATCTTTACACAGCGAAAAAGGTTCATCCCGATAGCAATTGGTTTGAACATTAATTAAAAAGAAGCAAATAATATATGTCTGGTAAAACACAGCGTTTAGGAAAAGCAGCAGGAGAGTTGAATGTAGGAGTCTCTACGATCGTCGATTTTTTGGCGTCGAAGGGACAAGCTATTGACTCCAATCCAAATACGAAGTTGGATCCGGAGCAGTATGACATGTTGCGAACTCAATTTGCCGCGGATCAGAATTTAAAGGAGCAATCCAAAATGACGGCGGTTAAAAGAGAAAAGCGTGAAACCATTACCTTGCGTGATATCAAAGACGAACCGAAAGCTCAGGACGAGGAAGACGACTTTGACAGCAAAGTATTGGAACAAGTAAAAACTGCCCCTGTTGTTACTCCAAAAGTTGAAACTCCAAAGGTTGAAGAGAAAGTTGAAGCTACTCCGGAACCTGTTGTTGAGAAACCAGTTGAAGAAGCTCCTAAAGTAGTGGAAGAGCCTGCGGCTCCGACCAACAATGAAGCTGGAGGAATTCAGGTGATCGGAAGAATCGACTTAGACAAGTTGAACACAAAAACCCGCCCTGACAAGCGTAAAAAAGAAGATGGACCAATCGACAAGAGCGAGTATCCAAAATCTCCTGTTGCGCCGGTTGTTCCCGAAAAAGAAGAAGTAAAAGCAAAAGAGACGCCAACTCCGGCTCCTGATGCTCCAAAAGAAATAGAAACGATTCGCGTAGAGCGTACAAAATTATCCGGACCTACGGTTCTTGGTAAAATTGAATTGCCGGTTGAGAAACCAAAATCAGTGGGATCTTCCCGCCCTGGTGATGACCGCAAGAAACGCAAACGCATTAAGAAAGTTGACGTAGCCAAAACTCCGGGAACGAATCCGCAAGGAGGAGGTCAGGGAGGACAAGGTGGAAACCGTCCGGGTGGTGGACCAGGCCAAGGCGGAAATCGTCCTGGTGGAGGAAACTTCAACCGCGGTGGAGGAAACAACTTCCGAAAAGGAGGGCCGGTTGACAAACCAGCAGTTTCTGAACAGGATATCCAAAAAGAAATTAAAGATACATTGGCTCGTTTATCTTCTCAGGGAGGTAAATCCAAAGCATCCAAGAATCGTCGTGCAAAACGTGATGACCGTGCGCAACGTCGTGAAATCGAACAATTAGAAGCAGAATTACAAGAAAAAATCTTGAAGTTGACAGAGTTCGTTACCGTGTCAGAATTGGCATCGATGATGAGCGTGTCTCCAACTCAGGTTATTTCGGCTTGTATGTCATTGGGAATCTTTGCTTCGATCAACCAGCGTTTGGATGCTGAAACGATTCAAATCGTAGCTGAAGAGTTCGGATTCGAAACAGAATTCGTTTCTGCTGATGTTCAGGAAGCAATTCCGGAAGTAGAAGATAAAGAAGAAGACCTGATCGATCGTCCGCCAATCATTACGGTGATGGGACACGTTGACCACGGTAAAACTTCCCTATTGGATAAAATCCGTAATGCAAACGTAACCGCTGGTGAAGCCGGAGGAATTACACAGCATATCGGTGCATACTCAGTTACTTTGAAAGATGGTCGTAAGATGACTTTCCTGGATACACCGGGTCACGAAGCCTTTACAGCGATGCGTGCTCGTGGTGCTCAGGTAACAGACGTTGCAATTATCATTGTAGCAGCGGATGACGACGTGATGCCTCAAACAAAAGAAGCAATCTCGCATGCTCAGGCTGCAGGAGTTCCAATGGTATTCGCGATCAACAAAATTGATAAGCCCGGAGCAAACCCGGATAAAATCCGCGAACAGCTTTCTGCTATGAATATCTTGGTAGAAGAGTGGGGTGGAAAATACCAGTGTCAGGAAATTTCTGCTAAGCAGAACTTGAATATTGATGCTTTGTTAGACAAAGTATTATTGGAGGCAGAGATTTTAAATCTACGCGCAAATCCAAATAAAAATGCAGTTGGAACGGTAATCGAATCGTCTTTGGATAAAGGAAAAGGATACGTTACAAACATGTTGGTACATGCCGGAACAATGAAGATCGGTGATGTCGTATTGGTAGGACGTAACTACGGACGTGTTCGTGCAATGCACGATGAGCACGGTGTAGCTTTGAAAGAAGCAGGTCCGTCACAACCGGTATCCGTTTTAGGGATCAACGGTGCGCCATCTGCAGGAGATACTTTCCACATTATGGATGACGAACGCGAAGCGAAATCAATTGCTACGAAACGTGAGCAGTTGTACCGTGAGCAAGGTCTTCGTACGAACAAACACATTACTTTGGATGAAATCGGTCGTCGTTTGGCAATCGGAGATTTCAAGGAATTGAACCTGATCGTTAAAGGTGACGTGGATGGATCTATTGAAGCATTATCGGATTCCTTATTGAGACTTTCAACGGAAGAAATTCAGGTGAATATCGTTCATAAAGGAGTTGGTGCCATTACGGAAGCCGATGTAAACTTAGCTTCTGCATCAGATGCGATCGTGATCGGATTCCAGGTAAGACCATCTGTTGCTGCACGTAAATTGGCAGAACAAGAGCAGATCGATATTCGTTTGTACTCTGTAATCTACAAAGCGATCGAAGAATTGAAAGCTGCGATGGAAGGAATGTTATCTCCGGATATCGAAGAGAAAGTTATCGGTACGGCTGAAATTCGTGAAACGTTTGACATTACAAAAGTTGGTACGATTGCAGGATGTTATGTAACTGACGGAATCATCAAGCGTTCGTCTAAAATCCGTGTTATCCGCGATGGAATTGTTATTCACACAGGAGTTCTTGGATCATTGAAACGTTTCAAAGACGACGTAAGAGAAGTGAAAAACAATTACGAGTGTGGTTTGAACATTGATAAATTCAACGACATTAAGATCGGTGACCTGGTTGAAGCTTACGAAGAAGTAGAAGTTGCCAGAAAATTAGCTTAAGTATAGCGCTTAAAAATATCAGAAAGCCATTCGTTGATTAACGGATGGCTTTTTTGTTTTCAGGAAAAAATGATAAATTGGAGCTTTAACCATTATTTATTTTTTATGAAAACACCTATTAGACTGACTGGTACAGTCGCAGCGGCAATTTTACTAATTGTTTTAGGCTGCAACAAAGAACAAGTAAGGCCAAATCCGGCTAAAATCAAAAAGGACAAACATTCAGAAGTTACGACCAAAACACTGCATTGCTCACCCTGGCGTGATGTATACGGATGTACTGAAGCTGCGGCAGATCTGAACGAGGTAGGTCTTTGTAACACATCCAGTTGTACGGGAACTCAGGTCGTTACTCACATTAACAACATCGTTGTTCATGAAACGGGTAATTCCAATCCGATGTATCTTTCCGATTGGGATCCGATATTAATTGCAGATCAGAATGTTATCTGGAATCAGGCAGTTAGTGAAGCCGTTTTTATGACTCCGTCCGGATATACTTTGGCGAGTATTCACAATTTCAGAATACAAGTGGTTTCTGTCGGAATGCTCTTAACCAATATCATGAGATACGATATTACTTACCGCAAATGTACGGGTGGAGGCCCTGGAGGAGGAAGTTAGACAAAAAGAAAAAGGACGCGATGTATTGGGAATTAATAATAATTGACACCCAGACTTAATTTTCTACCACAAATGCACAAATTTCAGCTCGGCTACTGCACTCGCTTTTGAGCCTTGTAAACACCTCAAATATTTACGCATTTGTGGTAAAATATAACACGATTGTATTTTGAAAACTGGATGCAAGTAATAACAGATGTCTCAATATATCGCGTTTCTCATGGAGAAACTTTGATGAATCCCCAGATACTTAACTTTTGGTAGATGATGCAACCTACGCAAAGACCAAATCCTGCCTCTAAACTGGCAAATAGAAGCAGGATTCCTCCAACGAGACTTGCTGAAACGAAAAATTGGAAAAACAGCAAGCCCGTAAAGACACCAACTACGAAAAAGCCCATTGTTGCCGCGAATTTCTTCGGAGCTTCATTCGTTGCTTTGTATCCCAGCTGAAAATGAGTGACTGTTTTCTGAGCGGCATACTTCAAGGGAGACCACTGATTCATGCCAAAAGCCCGCAATCCGAAATCAGCGAATAACAATCCTGCGATGTACGGATTCTGAAAATACAAAGCGACAAGTCCGATAAAAACAACCTCCATGGCAATCATACGAATGACAATTTCATTGACTTGCTTTTCATTGATTGGGCAACTTGCGCCAATTACTTCTTTCATCAGATATTGGGCTGAGGTGTTAAACGCAAATAGGGTTTTACCTCCGTAAATCCTTTCGGGAATTTTGCAGGAATATCTTCTGTTTTGATTGCAGGAACGACTACCACATCTTCTCCATGCTTCCAATCTGCGGGAGTTGCAACGCTATAATTTGCTGTCAATTGCAAGGAATCCAAAACACGCAGGATTTCCTGAAAATTTCTTCCCGTAGAAGCAGGATAAGTGATAATCAGTTTTACACTTTTATCCGGAGCAATAATGAAGAGCGAACGAACGGTCAATGTAGCAGAGGCATTCGGATGAATCATGTCATACAATTCCGCAATACTTCTGTCTTCATCGGCAATGATAGGAAAATTGACCGCTGTTTTTTGTGTTTCGTTGATGTCTTTGATCCACTCGTGATGGGATTCCACTCCGTCAACGGAAAGCGCCAATACTTTTGTGTCCCGGGCAATAAATTCATTGGTCAGTTTTGCTGTCGTTCCCAATTCTGTTGTACAAACAGGTGTGAAATCTGCCGGATGTGAAAACAGGATTCCCCATGAGTTTCCTAAAAAATCATGAAAATCAATCTCTCCGATGCTTGTTTTTGCTGTGAAGTTTGGTGCTGTGTCGCCGAGTCTTAAAGCCATAAGGATTCTTTTTGAAATTAATAAACTATATAATCTATCGAATAAGTGGATAAATATAGTTAGAAATCCTGAAACTGCTTTCTTTGAATGAAAATTTTAGTAGGAGCTATCTAAATATGCTTAACTTTACCGCATGATTGCTCCGGGATCGAAAGGATGGATTGCCAAGTATTTACAACTGATAGAGTCGGGTGAACTTTCTATTGAACTCCAAAAACCCGAAGACCTTACCCGGGCGGAATTCAATCATTACACACTTTCTCAAACGGGAATCATTTTTGGCTACCCGTCAAAATTGCTGTTTGGGAAGGGTTGGGATACCTCAAAGTGGACTCATGACGAGCAATTGACGGTGCTTTTATTCGAATCGCTTTTATTTACGCATTACAATATTCTCGGGAAAACAAAACTGAAGCCGGAAGAGTTTTTGGACGATTTGAATGTTTTCTATAAAAAACACCGGGTGCAATCGTTGACTTCTGTTCTGACTTTTTTCTTGAAGGAATCCAATTCCGAAAAGATTGAGCGGATCCTTGAAAAACGCACGGATGTTCCTAAAAATCTGACAAGTACCAAGTCATGGATGAGTTATTTCAACAATTCATTCATCTATCTGGATGTGATTTTATTTGAAGATTTCCTGAAAAATAAAAAGCAGCAAACGTTGGATTATCAGAAACTGGCTTTACTGGCGCTCGGAATTATTTCTATTTCGGCATACTCGGATGGTCAGATTCAGGACTATGAAAAAAACCTTTTCAATACCTTTTTGCTTTCTGCTGATTTGGATTCGGATGAAAAAGAATTGGCAAAATTGCGCTTCAAAGAAGGAATCAGTTTGAATGAACTGAAAGCCGAAATGGTGGATTCCTGGAACTTCAAACGCTATTTATTGGATCTTTCCGTGCTGACGATGCACATGAACCAGAATTCCCCTGAATCGGGAAATGAAACGCTGGTGATCTTGAAAGAATGGATGAACTGCTCGGAGCGGGATCTGGACGAAGCAATTTATTGTACGGATCAGTTCCTTTTGGAAAACAACCAGAAAGTTTCTTACCTGAACGACTCGAATTCCATGGAATTGATGCTGGATAGTGTTTCCAAACGCTGGATCAAAATTCTGGGGAGAAACAAGGATAAACTGGCACAGGAAATTAAACAGAGCAAGGAGTTGGTTTTTCTGATTCGCAAATCGACATCGGAGGAATTGACCAAAGAAGAAAAGGAAAAGGTAAAAACGCAATTTATGGACATTGCGAAATCGATGCCTGCTCTGGCTATTTTTTTACTTCCGGGCGGTGCTTTGCTTTTACCGATCGTTTTAAAGATTATTCCAAATTTGATTCCGTCTGCGTTTAAGGATAATGAGTTGGAGGAGTAGTTTTTGGGTTGAATTTCACAGATGAGTTTAATTTAGGATTTTAATAATACAGGGCTATTTTTACAATATGGTAATATTATTAAAAAAGATAAAATAAGGGCTGTAGTTATAGAAGGGTTTTAAAGTAATCTAAAAAAGCTTTCCAAGAATTTTCAGTTCGCTTCCATGTTTCTAATCAATATTCGATTGGAGTGCTTAATTTTACCATTCGATGATTCAAAACTACAAAGCAATTTCTCATTTCAAAGGATTGAATACCTTACGTTTTTTAGCTGCCTTTCTGGTGGTGCTTCATCATGCGGAATCGTTGAGAAAAGATCATGAACTGAAGCATCTGAAAGATTTCGGAATTTTTGAAAACGGTCAGCATGCAGTGAGTTTCTTCTTCGTTTTGAGTGGTTTTTTAATTACTTACCTGCTTTTGAAAGAACGCGAAAAGAAGAATGATATCTCGGTGAAACAGTTCTATCTGAAACGTGTTTTCCGCATTTGGCCGCTTTACTTTTTAATGGTTATCATTGGAGCGATTATCCAGCCTTATTTCATCGACTGGTTCAATATTCCGTATGAAATGCCCTATACTTTTGGGGAAACGTGGTACTACTTCGTTTTTTTCGTTCCTGGAATGGTGAATTTTTTCTTCGGAAGTAACCTGTTGGAACCACTTTGGTCCATTGGAGTGGAAGAAGTGTTTTACCTCATTTGGGCTCCGTTATTTAAGTGGTTTAAAAAATATGTGTTGAAATTGCTGCTTGGAGTAATCGCTTTCAAACTCATTTTAATCAGTATCAACACCTATTCTTCTTTGCCGGGAATTTTGAGTTACCTGATCCGGATTCATCAGTTTGAAGCAATGGCAATCGGAGGTCTGGGAGCCTATTTGGTTTTTCATCACGGTGCGAAGATCAATCGCTTGTTTATTTACAGTATTCCAGCGCAGCTGTTTTTCTATTCTATCATTGTCATTTTCATTCTTTTCGGAGCAACAATCCATTGGAATGTTTGGACTTTTCTTTTCGAGAATCCTCTGGTTGCACCTTTTGTTCAGAACGGATTATTTCTGTATCTGATCATCGGAGTTTCAGTAGTGGATCGAAATCTGTTTACCTTGGAGAACCGCTTGTTTTCCTATTTAGGGGAAATTTCCTACGGCATTTATATGTTCCATTTATTGATCTTGTCGCAGGTCATCGAATTGCTGAAAGGTTTTGTTTCAGGAGCAGGAATTTTCTGGGAAACCGTGTTCTACTACGGAGTTTCCGTTCCGGTAATTATTGGAGTTTGTATCCTTTCCAAACGTACTTTGGAAGCTTATTTCGAGCGGAAAAAACAAAAAATCCTGCAAGGGATGAAGGAAAATTAAACGGATTACTTCCAACGCACCGTGTTTTCCGGATCTTTTAGTTAATGTCAATTTTCCACCAAAAATAGCAGGGGAAATTCCTTTTTCTTTGATACAAAGTCTATCTTTAGTTCAAAATTTGATCTTGGATTCGAAACTACGTTTTTTCCTGCAGGAATTCCATCTCTCCGAAGAAGAACAGCAATTGGTGTGTCAGCTGGCGGTTGAAAAAGAATACAAAGCGCATGAGATTTTGTTTCAGGCAGACCGTGTGTTTGATTATTTCCTGTTCATCGAAGAAGGGATGATCCGTTCCTACCGCATGGTTGACGGAAATGATTTCACGTATTCTTTTTTTATTCCGGGTGAAATCTGTGTGGATTTTCAAAGTTACCTGCAGCGAATTCAAAGCAATCATTATTTTGAAACTCTGGTTCCGACCAGAATATTCCGTTTTGAAAAAGATAAGATCGAGGCGCTGTTCAATGAATATCCGAGAATTGAACGTATCGCGCGGGAAATGGCAGAAAAAGCCTACATCAAAGCAGTTGAGCGTTTGAAAGAATTCCAAACAGAGAGTTTAGAAACCCGTTATTTGCGGTTGATTGAAAATCAGGAAGAGTTGTTCAAAGCAGCACCTTTACAGCATATTGCTTCTTATTTGGGCGTAAAACCGCAGAGTTTAAGCCGGATTCGGGCAAAAATCGTCAATAAGTTCTATTGATTTTTAGCAGTAAAAAGACGATTGTCGTAATTTCCCAATATTGGGACGACCCCTTACTTTAGGCCCTTCATACCTTGCAGAAGCTCTTTTCAGGAAATATTTCTTCCCACGATTAAAAGATAAAGACACTTTGAATGATCTCGGAATACCGAATCGGCATAGACAGGCAGATTCGGTATTCCGAAAAAATTAGTTCAAAAATAAAAATCACGTGTTTTTTTCAGTGAAATTGCATTACTTCACATAGGTGAATTTTCCGCCGGATCCTTCACCATAACTTTGCTTAATCAAATTCACAGAAGATGAAACAGAACTTATGGAAAGTTGGGCTGATTGTGATGCAGGTATTGATTTTGCCTCAGGCCTTTTCTCAGACAAGCCCCTCATTAAAAGAAATACTCGACAGTGCGCTGGTCATTGATCACACACTTCAAAACAGCGAATTAGGCGTTGAATTGTCGAAGATCGATCAGGAAAGAATCAAAGATGCTTACATGCCGAGAGTGGAAATCGATGCGAAAGGCGGTTATTTGTATTCGGCTTTTAATCTCACATCACCGGCCTTTGCTCTTCCGAGTATGGGTTTGGCTTTACCTGAACATACCAACAATTATCAGTTGAGCTCATTTGTGGTGACAACCAATGCGAAAGCATCTATTTTGCTTTATGGTGGTGGTGAAGTTTCCAACATGAAAAAGGCAAATCAGGCAAAGATTAATGCGCAAACGGTTTTACTGGAAAAAGACAAACAGGAAATTCTGAGTCAGACTTTAACAGCTTATGATCAGTTGGGAATGCTGAAAGAAGTGAAAAAAGTACTGGACGGGGCAGAAAAACGCCTTCAGGAAAACAAAATTACAGCTGAAAAAGCACATTCCTACGGAATCATTACGGCTTACGAGCTGAAAAAAATTGAATTGGCTCAATCCCAGCTTCAGGCAAAACAGCGTGAATATGAAGGTAAAAGACGTTTGGTTCTGCTTCAATTACACGTTTTAACGCATATTGAAATGAATCGTTTGGAATTACTGGATGTGAATCTGGCAACGATTGCAGCGGAAAAACAACAATCCGTTACAAACAAACCGGAATTACAGGCTTTGGCTTATTCCATTGAAGCATATCAATACAAATTAAAAGCGGCAAAAACATGGTGGGTTCCTAAAGTCGGAGCTTCTGCTTCTTTGGGTTATGCAGGATTGCTGAACGGAAACATTCAAAGCAAAGATCCGATGATGATGACCGGAAAACCCTTGGATTACCGTTTCAACAACCTCAACGTTTTCCCTTTGGTAAATGCAGGAATCGGTTTGAAATGGAATGTGTTTGATGGCCGTGAGGGAATTTCTTCCGTCAAAAAAGCTAAAATCGATTTGAAAATTGCTCAAAACAATCAGCAGGATGCTCAGGAGAAACTGGATTTGAATCTTCAAAAAACGGAAATTGAAATGCAGATTTCAGAGGATCAATTGGCTGAAAAAGACAAATCGAGAGAAATTGCCAGAAACGCGATGAATCAGGCAAGCGAAGAATTCAAAATCGGATTGATTAAATCCACCCAATTAATCGAAGCAGAAAATGATTTGCAGCAGGCAGAAATGGAATATGCTCAGGCAGTTTTCAACCAACGCAGAGCTTCAGTAACTTACTTGAAAGCAGCAGGAAATTTGACAATAGAAAAAATCGGAAAATAAGACGAATATGAAAACACAAATCAATATAGCAATTGCAGCATCCCTGATCGTTGGATTAACTGGATGTTCTGAAAATACAAGTCGTCCTGTTGAGGGCAAAATCAAACGAAAAATCATCTCATTTACACCAAAAGTAACCGGACGGGTTCTGAAGATTTATGTGGAAGAAGGAGATATCGTGCAACCCGGAGATACTTTGGCCATGTTGGATGTTCCGGAAGTGGATGCAAAATTGAAACAGGTTTCCGGAGTGGTGAAAGCTGCATCGGCTCAAAACGCGATGGCGAACAACGGTGCAACAGCTAATCAACGCAAACAGTTGAAAGCAAAATATGCCGCTGCAAACGAACAGTTTCAGTTTGCCGAGAAATCATACAATCGATCAAAAGCAATGTTTGATGATGGTTTGATGGCACCGCAAAGTTACGACGAAGTATTTGCGAAATATCAATCTGCAAAAGCACAACTGGATGCCGTTACCGCTGAATTGAATGAAGTGGAAAAAGGAGTTCGTTTCGAAACCAAAGAAGCAACTTTCGGACAAAAGGAACAGGCTTTGGGAGCTTTGCAGGAAGTGGAGATCGCTTATTCCGAAAAGTATATTATTGCAACGAATACCATGCAGATTGAAACCATTACCTTGAACGAAGGAGAATTGGCAACTGCCGGATACGCTTTGTTTAACGGATACATTCCTACATCCACTTATTTCCGTGTTACGATTCCGGAAAGCGAGATCGGGAAATACGAAATCGGGCAGGAGCTGACTTTAACGATTCCTTACAAAAAGCAATCCGTGAAAGGAAAAATCCGTACGATCAAACAATTGAGCCGTTATGCAGATATCACAACTGCTTATCCGGATTACCAATTGGAAGATGCGATTTACGAATTGAAAATCATTCCGGATACAAACAATCAACTGAACGGTTTGTTGGTCAATGCGACCGTAATCCTTGAAAAATAAGCGCTATGAAAGCAGTAAACAATTGGTTCGGATTGCTCAAAAGGGAATTTGGCCGTTTCTTCCGAAATAAAACGCTCTTATCGGTGTTTTTTCTTGCGCCGATTATCTATGCTGTTTTGCTGGCATTTGTCTATCAGGAAGGGAAAGTAACAGAGATTCCGATCATTGTAGTTGATAAAGACAACAGTCCTTTGAGTGCTCAGGTAATCGAAATGCTTCAGGATAACGAAGGAATCCGGGTCGAAAAACAGGTGTTTGAACTGGAAGATATCAAGAGGGAAATGATTCGCAGTTCGTCGGCAGCAGTCATTGTCATTCCGGATCGTTTTGAAGCAGATATTTTACAGGCACGCTACCCTGAAATTCAGATCTTTTGCAACACGTCGAATATTCTGACAGCGAATTTTGCCAGTAAATCCATTCAGCAGTCTTTGGGAACTTTTGCCGTGGGAACCGAAGTGAAAGCCTTACAGAGAAGAGGAATGTCTTATTCACAGGCAATGACGAAATACGAACCTTTCAAGCAGAACTATCAGAAAGTGTTCAATGAAACGGGAAATTACTTCACATTCATGTGGCCGGCAATGTTGGCCGTAGTATTGCAGCAGGTTATTTTGTTGGCAATGGCGGTGAGTTTTTCAACGGAATTTGAAGAGAAAACCTTCAACTCCGAATTGATGTCCGGAAGACGATTTGCAACCGGAGCAATCCTGGTTAAAAATATTCCGATCTGGTTATTCTCAGGGTTCATTATCGGATTGTTTTATTTGTTCCATGTGATGTTCAGAGCACCGATTCCGCACCAGATTCTGAGTTTTATGGTGATCAGCGGATTCTTTGTCGTGGCGGTATCTTTATTGGGAACGGTTGTGAGCATGCTCATTCCGAACGCATTGAAAGCAACACAGATTTTAATGATCATTGCCTCTCCGAGTTTCATTATGGGTGGTTACACCTGGCCGATGGAAGCCATGCCGGAAGGAATTCAATTCTTTGCATCCATTATTCCGCTGACACCCTTTTTGAATGCTTTCAAAACCTTGCTGATTGAAGGAGGAGAATTGGCGGATTGTACAAAACACCTGTCAACCATGGGAATTCAAATCGCCGTATATGGAATTCTAAGTATTGTCTTGATCAGATGGAGAATGCGAAAATCAAAACCGGTTGTGGTGAAAGAAGAGAAACAACAAGTTGATCCTCAGGCAGAGTAAAAACAGATCAATCCTTGTGATATAGAAAATAAAAGGCTTCGATGTTGTCCAGATAAGCACCGTCGAAGCCTGCATTTAAAAGCTTTTGGGTGTAAGAATCGCTGTTTCCGTAAATAATTTCCTGCCATTCATCTTTCCAGAATTTGACCCAGATTTCATCTTTGTAACCATCATACTTTTTCTTCAGCCAAAGCGGGTGATGCAATCCCCAACCTTTTTTCCAATAATAGCGGTATTTTTCAGCCGATCCGATATTCATGTAAGAAATCACCAGGCGCTGTGCACCATTCTGTTTGGTTTTCAAACTTGCTACATCCGTTGAAGTCAGTAATTCATCGCCAAAAAACGCATCAATAATCACTACATCGAAATTGGTTTGCTGAATAGCAGAGAGAAAACCGGCTTTGTCGGAATAGTTATCCGTACTGATCAGATAGAGATAATTCTGAGCCTGAGCAAGTGTTTGAATGTTATTGGCGTTTTCATGATAAACAGTCGAAGGAATGTACTTGTAATCGTAGTTCGCATTGTAGCGTGGAAACGCAATGAATTGTTCTGCATTTGCAGCCTGCAGCGCATCCGGATAAGAAGCATCGTCCGATAAATAATCTGCAACCAGAACCTTCAATCCGGGATTTACTTTCCGGAGCATATTCAAGCGGTAATCGTCCGGAGCATAAGAACCGCCGTTGTAAAATAATTCCTCTACACCAAAACCGTCAATGGCGGCCACAAGATCTGTGTTTACGGCACTTTCCGGATCCATATTATGAAATAGAACTTCTTCACCATTTTGTGGAATCAGAATAAAATCCGGATCCTGAGCCCGGGCATATTTGCTGATAGAAATGATGAAATCCTGCATTTTTACTCCTGCTTTCAGGCTTTTTTTCTCTTTGCAGGAATAACTCAGGGAAAGAATCCCGAAGAGTAGAATGATGGATTTTTTCATAAGCTTATAGTTCCGATACTTCAGAAATAACGTTCCAGGTTGCTTCGGCTGTATAATCCCACGAAAATAAAGTTGAGCGTTCCAAGCTTCGGGAAGCAAGTTCTGCCTGTTTTTGTTCGTCGGAAGCGAGGTAAATCATGGCTTTGGAAACTTCATCCGTGTCGAAAGGGTTGACATAGATAGCGGCTTCTCCGGCTACTTCCGGCAGACAGGTTAAATTTCCGGAAATGATCGGAATCCCGCAGCGCATGGCTTCTACAAGAGGAATCCCGAATCCTTCGAAATAGGGAATATAGGCAAGCGCAAAAGCAGCGCCCATGAGTTTATTTAAAACAGGCAAAGAAATATGCCCGGAAAACAAGATCCGCTTTTTCAGTTCTTCCGAAACCTCCGGAATGGAAGATGCTTTGTTGGACCACAAACTTTCACCAACGATCAGCAGGTCGATATCGGGATTCGTGGCAGCAAATTTCCCGAAAGCTTCAATGAGTCTTCCCACATTTTTGCGGGGATGAATCGCTCCAACAAAAATGAAATAGGGCCTTCCGTTAGTTTGTTCTTCACGAACCTTCCGGATTTCTTCAGCGCTTAAAGGAACAAAAGATTCCGAAGCACCGTTCCAGGCTGTTGTAATTTTGGACGCAGAAATACCGTAGGATTTCACAATGTCTTGTTTTGAATAATCGGAAACAGTAAGAATATGAGTTGCCTTTTTCGCAAATTTCGGAAAGTATTTGCGTAAATACTTTAATGGGCTTTTCGGAATGTCTTCCGGATGGTGTTCGAAATTCAGATCGTGAATCACCCCGATTTGAGGAACGGGAGACTTCAGCGATAAATATCCGTCGGGAGAATAGAATACATCTATTTCGTATTTCTTCAATGCTTTCCGGATGGAATGTTCGAACCACCAGACAAACAAAAGCGGATGCCGTGCCGGAGGAAACAAAACCACCGGAGTGACATTTTTCCCGAAGACAAATTTTTCGTCAAAAGGCCGGTCAAAAAAGAAGACAAACTCGTGTTCCGGATGCGTTTCCACCATTCGTTTGACCACTTCATAAGTGTACCAACCGAAACCTTCCATTTTGGAAGACAATAAGAATCGTGTGTTTATTCCGATACGCATTGTGCCGAAGTTACAAACTCTCGTTAAAAAGAGTATCGAATTCGGTGAAAATAAAGAAGGAGCTGCACATCATGCGCAGCTCCTTCTTTAGATTTGGTTAGTCAGGTAAGTTGTAGGAGATTATCCGGCAAGATAGAATGTCAAAGCAGCCATTGTATAGGTTAGTTCATATTCTGACCAACCATTCCCGCTAATAATAGCGTTTACATCCATGAATCCGGCAGGTGCATCAGGACTTACATAGTTTGTTCTTGGTGAGTAATAAGTTACAATTCCATTAATGGTAAAATATGGAAAATCACTATATGATGCAGACGGAGACGTATTATTGAAAGGATTTTGGAAACATCTGACCTCTAAATTATCATGATAGCTCATAGGATCGATGTAAAAATAATTTACTGTATTGTGAAAAGACCATTTGCAATTGTCGGTGTTTGGATAGCCAAAAGGTCTGCGATATGTATTGTATACATTTACAGTAGCTATAGTCCATCCAAAATTAAATTGATAATTATTGAACGCATTGTAATAAACTAAAGCTTTGCTTTGATCTGTGGATGCCATTCTTAATTGATACATTTTCCCTTTTTCACGATTAAATGAAAAATGATCCCAATTGAAATCTAATGCGGCTCCTGCTTGGGATTCCTTTTCGCTGAAAAGAGGCTTGACCTCTTTCTCATCCATTTTGGTAGAGTTGACCTCCTCAAAGATTACTTTTGTCTGTTCCAATTTAGCAACATACTTTTTCATGAATGCTTCATCGTTCGAAGAAACTTTTAAGGACAAATACCCGTTTTCAGGATTTTCTCCCGGAATTTTCGCAACAGCCGAAAACTTGTAATCAGGCATTTTGACTTCCTGATTTTGGGATTGACCAATTGGTTTTTTTGTGATTTCGTCTTTCTTACAAGACGCTAAGAAAATTAAGGACATTGCCATTAAAGCAAGTCCACCCTTGAAGGTGATTTGATTTTTCATTAAATGATTATTTAGAATTAATTACAGGACAAAGATACGAAATAAAACGACGTTGTGGTTAATTATTAATCATTATTTGATTAAAAAATATCAATTTAGAATGGTTAAAAATAGGATTTCCCCTCGTTTTAATTCGGATTCCAAGAGTAAGCCAAAATATCTTAAAATAATAGGATGCCTTCTTTCCAACTTTTCCTAACTTCGTACCATCTTAGTGGAAATGAAGAATAGCGTTAAATACATTTTGCAAAAAATAATGGGTTTAAACACCTATTTGTATGTGTTCGCGCTATATAAAATCAAAACATTGCGTTCCGACAAAAAGGAGAACGACTTTTTCACCTTTCTTTCTTTGTTGAAAGACGGTAAAGGAGATGTATTGGATATTGGTGCGAATCTGGGAATTATGACCGTTCATTTGGCGAATAAATTGCCGAATACGACGATTCATGCCTTTGAGCCAATGCCGACAAATGTGAGCGTTCTGAAACGAATTATCGCAAAATTCAAGCTGAAAAAGACTAAAATTCACGAAATCGCGTTAGGAGATGAATCCGGAACGGCGAAAATGGTTTTGCCGGTGAATGGTCAGACAGTAATGCAGGGATTGAGTCATATCAAACACGATACAATTACCGAATGGAACGAAGGCCAGGAAGTGGATGTGAAATTGGATAAACTGGATAATATCCTCAACGGCCGGCCTGTTCAGGCAATCAAGATAGACATTGAAAATTTTGAATATTTTGCTTTGAAAGGAGCAAATCGAATTATCACCTCAAATAAGCCAATTATTTACGCGGAACTTTGGAATAACGAAAACAGATCCAATTGTTTTGAATATCTGAAATCGTTTAATTACTCCATCTACGTTGGAGAAAACAACCAGATAGTTCCGTTTGACTCTTCTAAACACGACACACAAAATTTTATTTTCATCGCAGAATAACCCCGGCTAATGCAAAAACTGTTTTTAAGAGGATTAGGCATTACGCTGTTATTAAACTTACTGGTGAAACCTGCTACCATCTTTCTGGTAGATATTAAAATGCAAAATGAATTGGGTCTCGATTCATATGGTATTTTTCAAACAATGCTGAACTTTACATTCCTGTTTTCCATGTTGTTGGATATGGGAATCACCAATTTCATGACACGGATGATTGCACAGCATCCGCACATGATCCATAAATATGGAAACCGGCTGTTTACTTTTCGCCTGATTTTGGTTTTCGTGTATGTCATCTGGACGGTTTCTCTTTTCTTTATTCTGCGTTTTCCCTACGAATGGCTTTGGGTTTTAGCCGCGTTGATCATGCATCAGATCAGTATTATTACGGTGAACTATGTTCGCGCGTACACCGGAGGTTTACTGAAATTCGGCTTGGATGCAGTGCTTTCTGTTGTGGAACGAAGCGTTTATTTTGTGTTCGGAGGAATTTTAATGTACACCACTTTTGTGGATCCGATTTCCTTGAAATGGTTCGTTTTTGCGTTTGTAAGTTCTTCCGGAATGTCTTTGATCGTGGCAACCTTCATCTACCTCCGCATTGTTGCTTTACCGAGAATTCATTGGGATTCGGATTTTTTTAAAGCAATTTTCAGACAATCTTATCCATATGCGATTCTGGTGATTATCATGATGCTGACCTCTCGTCTGGATGCAGTGTTTCTGGAGAAATTACACCCGGACGGAACCGTTCAGGTTTCGTACTACACACAAAGTTTCCGCTTGTTGGATGCCTGCTGGATGTTTGCGGTGCTTTTCGGAAGTATTTTATTGCCGGTTTTTTCACGTGTTCTGAAAGACAATGGTTCTACAACCGGAATCATGACCAGTGCCTTGAATATTCTTTTTTCGGGAGGAGTTCTCATGATTACACTGACCATCGGAATCAAGGAATTCATCTTTAATAATTTGTATCAGGACGCGAATTGGTATTCATACAACGCGTGGATTTTCAATTCCATTACCTTCATCCCGATGTGTTTTACGGTTGTTTTCGGAACGCTTTTAACGGCAAACGGCTCATTGAGAACCTTGAATCAGATTGCGTTGCTGTCTTTAATCATCATGTGTATTCTGAATGTGGCGCTGATTCCGTTTTTCGGGGCGGTTGGAGCAGCAATAGCTTCATTGGTCGCACAATCCACTTTAGGAGTATTGCAATATCTGGTTGTCCGATACAAGATGAAACACCGTTTGGCGGCAAATACCTGGCTGAAACTCATGATTATGACTTCGTTGATGGTGCTGTTCATGTTTCTGGAGATTCGTTTCCATTGGAATGAATTGTATTATATCCTTGGAATCGGATTGCTTTGGATCGTTTTGGTTTTCGGCTTGAAAATCATTGATGTTGTGCAGGTTCTGAAAATGCTTGACAATAAGAACAAAGCAGAGTAGGCATTATTCGGCTTAAAATGGCTGATGAAAACGACTTTGAATTATCTTTACATTGCATGAGTGAAAATAAAGAGATCCTTGTTACGGGCGGAACTGGTTTTATCGGCTCCCACACAGTTGTAGAGCTGTTGGAATTAGGCTACACCCCGATCATTTTCGATAATTGTTCTAATTCAACCAGAGCAATTGTGAAGCAAATCAGTTTAATTACAGGAAAAGAATGCGCTTTCTATGAAGGCGATATGCACGATAAAGCCTTGCTTCGATCTGTTTTCGAGAAACATGCAATTCAGGGAGTGATCCATTTTGCAGCATTCAAAGCCGTTGCAGAGTCGGTGGCAAAACCGTTACACTATTACGATAATAACCTGGTTTCCCTGCTCAATTTGTTTACGTGCATGGAAGAATTTCAGGTAGATAAATTGGTGTTTTCTTCCTCTTGTACGGTTTACGGAGTTGAAAACAGCATCGAACCCTTAACGGAAGAAATGCCGATGGGGAAACCGAATTCACCTTATGGCTGGACGAAATGGATGGCAGAGCAAATCCTGAGGGACATTTCAGGCAAAAGCACACTCAGACCGGTTATTTTACGCTATTTCAACCCGATTGGAGCGCATTCCAGCGGAAAATTGGGAGAATTGCCCAATGGTGTTCCGAATAATGTGCTTCCTTACATTACTCAAACAGCGGCAGGATTAAGAGAAGAGCTGACTATTTTCGGAAACGATTACAAGACTCTTGACGGAACCTGTGTCCGCGATTACATTCACGTAATGGATGTGGCAAAAGCACATGTGAAAGCCCTGGAATATGCTTTCGAATCGGAATTGGATGTCTTTAATCTGGGAACAGGAAAAGGAACTTCCGTACTCGAACTGGTTCAGATTTTTGAAAGATTGACCGGGAAACCATTGAACTACAAATTCGGGCCGAGAAGACCGGGAGATGTAGATGCTTTGTATGCAGATGTTTCAAAAGCGAAGAAATTTTTAAATTGGAATACTCAAAGAACCATTGAAGATGCTATTTTAGATGCCTGGAAATGGGAACAATACCGCTTGGAAAATGAAATTTCTTAAACTACTCGTCTTTCTTCTTTTTGCGACTCAGGGATTTGCACAACCGGAAGGAAGAGATTCTAATTTCGTTTCAAGACATCGTCCGGGTATTTTTTGGTACAATACAGGCTGGCGACCGGCAAAAACGGGAAAGCTGAGAAAATACGACCGTTTGATTCTGGATGTGACATACAATCAATTGCTCCTGTCGGGCGCTTTGAAACAAAATGCAGCCCGTTCTTTCGGTTGTAATATCAATACGATGTGGGATATTCCCATTACGAAGGGAAACACGGTTTCGTTCGGTATCGGATTGGCTTACAAATTTCAGAAAACCGGCCCGAAAGGTCTTTTCTTCAAAGATGATGCGAACTCGTTTACACGCTATTATGCCGATTCAAGCTACACGGATTACCGCAAGAATACTTTTGGAAATCACATCCTCGCTGTTCCGATAGAATTTCGTTTCAGAACTCCAAGATGGCAGCATTTCAAAGTGCATATCGGGGCTTCTGTGGGCTATCGTCTGCAAACCTTCCAGAAATTGTGGCAGGACCACAAGCATCACGCCTTCAAAGAACGAAATTTTCCGGATGTGAACAAGCTGGTTTACGGTGTTCATCTGCGGGTCGGAATCCGAAATCTCGCGCTGTTTGCCGATTATACTTTGGCGGGGCAATTTAAAAGCGATAAGAGCGACAAAATCAACTCTTTAGCATTCGGAGTTTCTCTTTCGATTTTTTAGAGTACATTGTCAAATAAAAATTCATTTCACTCATTAGAAAATCGTTTATCTGACTAATTTTGTGGCATGCGCAATTTGATTGCTTTTTTCAAACGATTTCAGATCTTTTTGGTCTTTGTGTTACTTCAGGTAACGGCTCTTTCGGCGTATGTACGATACTCTGATTTTGCGCGTTTGCAGGTTTTTTCCAGCGTATCCAAAATCAACGGAGGCCTTTTTGAGGTGCGAAATTCAATCACAAAGCATTTTAACCTCGAAAAAACGAATAGAAAACTCGAATGGGAAAATGCGCAGCTGAGAGCCAAACTTAAGGAGTCGAACTACAAGGTCGGCCGCGATTTTATCCAGATTGAAGATACCATTTACCATCAGCAATACAAGTATATTTCTGCTACGGTCATCAACAATACCTTCGACAAGCGGAATAATTACATGACGATTGATATCGGTAAAAATCATGGTATCCAAAAAGGATGGGGAGTTATTTCTTCCAAAGGAGTTGTCGGGATTGTACATTTGGTCGGAGACTCCTATTCTTTGGTCAAAACCATTCTTTCCAAAAACATCAACGTGGACGTAAGTATGCGCGACGGTGGTGCATTCGGTTTGTTGAAATGGGATGCTGTGAATCCTAAAATTTGTCAGGTTACAGGAATTTCAAACGATATTACCATTAAAAAATTCACTAAAGTAATTACACGTGGAGGATCGGGAATTTACCCGAAAGGAATTCCGGTGGGAGTGATTACAAAACGAAAATCCATTGAAGGAAAACCGTTGTGGGATTTGCAAGTAAGAATTGCAGAAGATTTCCGTACCATTCAGCATGTTTATGTCATCAAGAACGTGATGTTGGATGAATTGCGTGAGTTGGAGAAGAAAATACCTGTAGACAAAGAAGAGGAGGATTTGTAAGTGAATAGTTTTGTATTAAATAGCATTCGTTTTGTTTTGTTTGTACTTTTTCAGGTACTGATTTTGAACAACGTGGAACCGGGATTGGGATTGTATATTATGATCTATCCCTTGTTCATTTTCATGCTTCCTTTTCAAATGGGAACAGTTCCTCTGATGCTTTTAAGCTTCGCATTCGGATTGGTGATCGATTCATTTTCGAATACGTTCGGTTTGCACGCTTCCAGTGCGGTGGTGATGGCTTTTTTCCGGCCGATCATTTTCAAATGGCTTTCTCCCAGAGATGGTTATGAAAATGTGGAATCGGTGAGTGTTTACTCGATGGGTGGACGCTGGTTTCTCTATGCCTACGGAACATTGATTTTGATTCATCATACCTGGTTCTTTGCCATCGAATCGTTTAAGTTGAATGAATTTATTTGGATTTTGCTGAAGATCGGCTTAAGTGCACCGAGTTCGTTTTTATTAAGTTTATTGGTACAATTTATTTTCATCTCTAATAAAAAGGCAGTACGATGAATTTGGACGGGAGAAAATACGTCATTCTGGTGTTTTTCATTCTTGTCGGGTCGATTTATTTGATCCGCCTTTTTTTCATGCAGGTAGTGGATGATTCCTGGAAACTGAGAGCGCAGGAAATTGCCGAAAAAAGAAAGGAAATTACTCCGCCGAGAGGAATCGTTTTCGACAGAAACGACAAGAAAGTGGTAACCAACCGCAGTTACTACAACCTGATGATGAAAGAAGAGGAAATCCGCGATTTTGACACGGTTGCTTTTGCAAAACTGGTTGGCTGGACAAAACAGGAAGTGAAAGACCGTTTTTATCAGATCCGGAAAGGAGAAGGAAAATACCGCAATCCGAATACCGGAAAACTGCAGGAAAATTATCAGAAGCAGCGGGCTTATCCCTTTATCAAAGAATTAACGATCGATGAAATCACCCGGATTGCGCCGCATTTGGAGAAATTTCCCGGATTTTATGAAGATCTGACTTCCATGAGAAGCTATCCTTACGCGGGAGGGGCAAATATTTTCGGGTATTTGAACGAAGTTTCCAGAGAAGAAATCGAAGAAGACCGTTTTTACAGACCGGGAGATCAGATCGGAAGAGCGGGAATCGAACGCTACTACGAAAAACAACTCCGCGGACAAAAAGGAATTAAATACATCGTCACTTCTGCTTTGAACAATGCGATCGAATCGTATGCCGGCGGAAAGTATGATACTTTGGCCGAACAAGGCCCGGCTTTGCATTTGGGATTGGATATTCAATTGCAGGTTTACGGTGAAAAACTGATGCAGAATAAACGCGGATGTATTGTCGCTATTGAACCGAAAACAGGAGAAATTCTGGCTTTGGTTTCCGCTCCGAGTTTCGACCCGAATATTCTGGTAGGAAGAAGAAATATCGGATTGAATTACCCGAAATTGTTGTTGGATGAAGGAAAACCTTTGTATCCGAGACCATTGGCAGCGGAATATCCTCCGGGATCTATTTTCAAGTTATTGCAGTCTTTGATCGGTCTTCAGGAAGGTGTGATTACGCCTGAGTCCGCATTTCCGTGTACGAAATCCATGGTTGGATGCCACAACCATCCGAATGCAACGAATCTCGCTGACGGAATTAAACATTCCTGCAACCCGTATTTCTATTACGTCATGAGACGCATCATTCAGCAAGGAAAGAAGAAATCCATTTTCGCGGATGCTGAATTGGGCTTGAATGAATGGTACGATTACATCATGAGTTTCGGTTTGGGAAGTCAGTTTGAAACAGATGTTACCGGAATGCGCTCGGGATTGATTCCGAATTCGGCATATTACGATAAATGGTACGGACATAATACCTGGGCATTTTCAACCATTCGCTCTATTTCAATCGGGCAGGGAGAGGTAAAAGTAACGCCGCTTCAAATGGCAAATATTGCCGCAACGATTGCAAACAGAGGTTGGTATTACACACCACATTTTGTGCGGTCAATCGGAAATGACGGGCCGCTTCCGCAGTTTAAAGTCGTTCATAAAACGAAAGTTGATCCTGTTCACTATGCAACAATTGTGGAAGGAATGCGCAGAGCAGTTTATGAACCCGGTGGTACTGCAAAAAGAGCGCAAGTTGAAGGAATGATTGTTTGTGGGAAAACAGGTACGGCACAAAACCCGCACGGGGAAGATCACTCGGTATTTATTGCCTTTGCGCCATTGGAAAATCCAAAGATCGCGATTGCTGTTTTCATTGAAAATGCAGGATTCGGAGGAGTTTGGGCTGCTCCAACTGCCAGCTTAATGATGGAGAAATATGTTCACAGAAAAATAAAAGACAAGGCAAAAGAACAAATGATTGTCTCTGCAAATCTGTTGAACATGAAGGCTAAGCCAAAGAAGAAAAAGTAAATGAGAAGAGAAGATTCATTGACCCAGCACGTTGATTGGTGGCTGCTTTTTATAGTAGTCATTATGTTAGGTATGGGAATTGCCAATGTTTATTCTGCCGCTTACGATCCCGATCACCCGAATATTTTCGACTTTTCTCAAAAATACGGGAAGCAGATCATGTGGGTGGGAATCTCCATTTTTCTTGGATTTCTGGTATTTCTGATCGATTCGGATATTTACCGGAAGTTTGCCATCCCGATTTACCTGTTTTGTTTTTCCCTCTTAATTGTTGTTCTTTTTACACCGCCGATTAACGGAGCAAGAGCCTGGCTTGGAATTGGTTCTCTGGGAATTCAGCCCGCGGAGTTCATGAAAATCGGAACGGCGATAGCACTTTCAAGATACATTTCAACCGTAAGCGTAAAGAATCAGAACGTGCAAACGGTCCTGATCGCTTTGGCAATTGTGATGGTGCCCATGGTATTGATCTTGCTGCAGCCGGATGCCGGAACCTTTGTGGTATTTACATCCTTTTTCTTCGTGTTGTACCGGGAAGGAATCACCTTTGACCCTTTGGTGCTGAAGATCGTGAATGCTTTTCCGGGAGTTCGTTTCAAGGAAACCTGGGTGGGAAGTCACTTCATTCCGATCCTGTTCTATGTTGTTTTCCTGTCGATCGTAACGCTTTTGATGAGTGGAAACAAATACGAATTCACATTCATGCGCGGCGTTTTGATTCCGGGATTCTATGGAGTTGTGACTGTAATTACGGTTATTGCCCTGATTGCTTATCTGGTTTTGCGCTGGGTTTCCTCCAAGCGCGATCACAGAAGAGTTTTGCTGATCATTATTTCCGGTTGGGTGTTATCGGTCGGAGTATCTGCTGCGGTCAACTTTTCGTTCTCCAGTTTAGCTCCTCACCAGAAAGACCGGATTGAGCTGGTTCTCGGACTTCGAAAAGACGATGACGGAAAGGATTACAACCGGAACCGCGCCATGGCGGCCGTTGGTTCAGGTGGACTTTTCGGAAAAGGATATAAAAAGGCAAGCGTTGCCAGTGTGCGTTCCAATCACGTTCCGGAAAGTGAAACCGATTTTATCTTCTGTCCTTTGGCTGAAGAATGGGGATTCATGGGAAGTTTGACAATCGTTGTTTTGTTTATGGGAATGCTCTTCCGGATCATCGTCATTGCAGAGCGGCAACGTTCAACCTTTAACAGGGTCTACGCCTATTGTGTCGCCATGATCGTCTTTTACCACTTTGCCGTCAACATCGGAATGAATATCGGATTGGCTCCGGTAATTGGAATTCCGCTACCATTCTTCAGTTATGGTGGATCATCCCTGATGTCCTTCTCGATGCTCTTGTTTATCCTGCTGAAACTGGACAGCCAGCGCAGAGACGTACTTTTTTAATTGAAAATGTAAATTTGACAAGGGAGAACTTCAAAACTTTTCAATTTACTTCGGATACTCAATCTCTTCTTCCAGTTCGTCGTCGTTTTTCTTTTTCTTCTTTTTGTCCTTTTTCCATTCAAAAGTATATTCCAAAGAAAGAATGTGTTCGTTGTAATTGTTTTTCGAATTGAATTTCTGACCGAAGTAATACGTCAGACTCAGTTCGTTTGAACCCGGTAAATTAAAATCCAGAGAAGCTCCGTATCGTACGCGGTTGAAACGTTTCCCGTAAAGTCCGTGTTCCGGATTGTAGAAAAATTCTACCGAAAGCTTCGGGGTGATCTTTGCTTTGGACCGGTCCCACGCAACATACGGTTTGATTCTGAAAGAAGGATCGAGATCACCACCGGTAGTCACAAATCCGCCAATATACATTTGGTAACGTAAACGAGCTCCGAATTTGATCTGATTGAATTTGTGTCTGAAATCAGCATTGAAATTCAACCGGTGGCTGTTATCGTAATTTCTGCGCTCGTCATAATTCGTTACGATCCGGTATTCAATTGAAGGTCTGAACCAGTCCAGCTTCGTGTATTTAAGACTTGCTTCCTGGTATAAAGTAGCCAACTGACCGTAGTCATTCAGACGCAGGTTGGTATTCACATTCACTTCCAAATCATACTTGATTGCACGTGTTACTCCTGCGCTGAACCAAAATTGTCCTCTGGTACTTTGCTGGCTCCACGCGGAAAGACAAAAACCCAGAAAAAGAGTAAGAAAGGCCGGGGCTCTCATTTAGTTTCTGATTAAGGTAAGCGTCCCGAGATCCACATTCTCTTTCTTACCGACAGTTATTTTCTTGCTGACTACTTCCAGCGTGTTGTAATCATCGTCGTTATTCGGAATATTGTTTCCCGGATGAAAGATTTTACTGTATCCGAAAATGGTATAAGTTCCCGGTTGTAAAAATTCAAATTTGAATGAGCCGTCATATGAAGCCTCAATTTTATCATCGTACATCACATCTCCGTCGCCGTAAATGATGTACAAATCTTCTTTTGCTCCGGAATAAGAAACGGTATCAGTACAAATTCCGTTGATATATAACCGTTCGTAAATAACAACATTTCCTGAAATTGAAGCGCGACCTCCGTCACCCTCTACTTTTTTACATGCTGAAACGGCGGAAAGGATAGTAATACCAAAAATTAGTTTTTTCATTAGTCTAGTGTATTGATTCACAATATTAAGAGAATTTTAATCAAATACTACCCGTGTAATAAGGAATTGCGAAATAAAAAAGAAATTTTGAGCCACTTTTCGTGAAATTTTACGTCTAGTGTTTGGATTATAACATAAAAGATTCGTAATCTTAAGCACTATTAAATGAAAACTACACATGAAATTGCTACCTCTCTTTAAAACAGCTTGTTTTGTGTTGTTGCTATTCACGCTAAAAAACGCAACGGCTCAAGTAGTGATCAATGAATACTCCTGCTCCAACATGAACGGTCCAATGGACGCTTTCGGGGAACGCGAGGATTGGATCGAATTATATAATACCGGAGCCGCAGCTGTGGATCTAACCGGATATTATTTATCAGACAACGATAATAACCCCCAGAAATGGCAGATTCCGTCAGGATCAATCCCTGCCAATGGCTATAAAATGGTTTATTGCAGCGGAAGAGGACTGGTTTCAGGAAATGAACTGCATCCGAATTTTAACCTGGCGCAAACATCCAATGAATGGTTTATTTTGACAAGCCCCGGAGGTGTTACGGTAGATTTTATTGAGTTCACACAAATGACCAAGCAAAATCATTCCATCGGCCGCCAAACAAATGGAGCCACAACCTGGAAATTGTTTTTAACTCCGACACCCGGAGCGTCAAATACCGGAGGAATCAATTTTTACACTTCCACACCCGTATTTAGTGTAGCACCAGGATTTTATGCAGCAACTCAGAATATCACAATCACTTGTGCGGATGTCGGTTCAACGATCCGTTATACAACAGATGGTTCAGAGCCAACAGCGGCATCTACTTTATATGCAGGTCCGGTTTCGATTGCTACTACAAAAGTGCTGCGTGCAAAAGCATTCTCCACAAACGAACCGAGTTTCAACATGTCGGGAACGTATTTCATCAATGTGAATCATACGGTTCCGGTAGTATCTATTGGAGGTGCAGGACCCAATTCTGTAGCAACATTGCTGGCTGGGACACAAATAGAACCACAGGGATTTTTTGAATTGTGGGAGGCAGACAAGTCTTTTGCAGATAAAGGAGAAGGTCAGTTTAACAAACACGGAAACGATTCCTGGGCTTATCCGCAAAGAGGTTTCGATTTTATCATGAGAGATCAATACGGATACAATCACGAGATCGATCATCAGATTTTCCCGACAAAAAACCGGGATAAATTTCAACGTTTAATTTTAAAACCTGCTGCAAGTGACAACTATCCGTTTGAAACAGGAGGAGCACACATCCGCGATGCTTTCGTTCATACCTTGTCTCAGCGTGCAGACCTGAAATTGGATGAACGTACCTGGAGACCATGTGTCGTTTATTTAAACGGGCAATATTGGGGAGTTTATGAATTGCGCGAAAAAGTGGATGATCATGACTTTACCAAGCATTACTCCAATCAAGATAAATTCAACTTGCAATACCTTAAAACCTGGGGAGCTACCTGGGAAGAATACGGTGCTCCGAATGCATTGACAAGCTGGAATGCATTGAGAGCTTATATCAACGCCAACAATATGGGAGTTGCTACCAATTTCGCATATGTAGATAGTCAGTTGAATTGGGAATCTTTGGTGGATTATTTTGTTTTAAACTCATACATCGTAAGTCAGGATTGGTTGAACTGGAACACGGGCTGGTGGCGTGGAATGGATCCGAACGGATCTAAAAAGAAATGGCGTTATACGCTTTGGGATATGGATGCTTGTTTCGGGCATTACATCAATTTTACAAACATTCCCGATCCGAGTGCCAATGCAGATCCGTGTAACGTGGAAAACCTCCCGAATCCCGGAAATCAGGGACATACCAATATTATCCAAAAGCTGATAAACGAAAATCCGGTTGTTGAGCAATATTATATTTCCAGATACATCGATTTGGTGAATACGCATTTCTCTTGTCCGTATATGAATGCATTACTGGACAGTATGGTGAATCAGATTGCGCCTGAAATGGCGATGCATTGCACCAGATGGGGAGGCACTGTTGCAGGATGGCAGGCAAATGTACAGGCAATGCGGGATTTCATCGATTTGCGTTGTACGGCATTGAATCAGGGATTGACGGATTGTTATCAGGTTACGGGACCGAATGCGGTTGTTGTGACGGTGAGTCCGGCAAATTCAGGAGAAGTAAAAGTGAATTCGATTTGGGCTCCTACCTATCCGTGGAATGCAAACTATTTTGGCGGAATTCAAACGAATTTAATCGCCAGGCCGCTCACCGGATACGTATTCTCGCATTGGGAACACACAGCCAATACTTTAGCTTTGGCAACCACGCAGGATACAAACTCGATGGATATTGTCGCCCCGGTTACCATTACAGCGGTCTTCATTTCGGATAATCCGGATGTGGACGGTGACGGTTGTCTGAACGTGGACGAGATTACAGCAGGAACCGATCCGAATAATCCGGATACAGATGGTGACGGTGAAAACGATTGTGCAGAAATAGGTGCCGACCCTACAAATCCTCTGGATGCAGATGGTGACGGAATCATTGATGCCCTGGATTCAAGCATTGTAGATGCGGATGGTGACGGTGTGATGGATGAAACAGATCCGGCAAATCCGGATCCATGTATCCCGAATCCGAATGCCGGACCTTGTGATCAGGACGGTGACGGTTTAACAAATACCCAGGAAACAGGAGCAGGAACCAATCCAACGAATCCGGATACGGACGGCGATGGAATCAATGACGGGGCTGAACTTACAAACGGAACCAATCCATTAGATCCGTGTGATCCGCCGAATGCTACACCACAATGTAATGTTGATACGGATGGTGACGGAATTTTAGATGGAACCGAAGCATTGTATGGAACCGATCCGAATAACCCGGATACAGACGGCGACGGAATCAATGACGGTGATGAGGTCACAAACGGAACAGATCCTTTGGATTCATGTGATCCGAATCCGGTAGGAGAAAACTGTTTCTTAGGATTCCACATGCCTACTGCATTCTCACCGAACGGTGATGGATTGAATGACTATTTAGCGCCACGTGTTGGTCGTGATGTAGCTTCATTTACCTGGTACTTATACGATCGTTGGGGAAATAGAATGGTTGTAAGTTCCGATCCGAACTTTAAATGGGATGGAATTTTTAACGGAGTGAAGATCAATACAGGTGTGTATGCATATCAGGCAACTGTTGTCTTTACGGATGGTAAAAAAGAGACTTACACAGGCAACGTAACTGTAACAAGATAACCATGAGAAGAAGAAGTATAACAGCGCTTGTGTTTCTGACTGCTTTGTCGGCAAGTGCTCAGGATTTTCATGTTACTCAGATTCTTCAGGCCCCGAATTTGTTGAATCCGGGAGCTGTCGGAGTGTATGATGGTTGGGAACGCGTGGCGGTTCAGCACAGAAATCAATGGTTAGCGGGTGGAACAACTTACATGACCACGGGTGTTACGGCAGATGCCAATTTCTTTAAAAGTGATCGGAATCCGAAAGCACATCTCGGAGCAGGAATCCAGTTCTACAATGATATTGCGGGAAATTCGGGCTACGGTTTGCAAACCGGGTCGCTGACCATTTCCGGAATTCTTCCGGTAGGAAACGGAAGTCAGTTGTCTCTCGGAATTCAGGGCGGAATCGGGAATCGTTCGGGAAATATGTCCCGCCTGATTTATGATTCGCAGTGGAACGGAAACGGAGCGTATGACCCGAAGATTTTGAGCGGTGAAACCGGAAGCTTGAGTTCGTTTGTATATATGGATGCTTCTGCGGGAATTTTCTATCAGTTTGATGGCGGTCAAAGCACCTTTGCAAGAAATAACGACATGAAAATTCAGGTTGGATTTGCCGGATATCATTTGAATGGCCCAACCTTAAAATACCGTTCCGGTTCGGAAGAGCAGTTGGCAAGAAAATATGTCGGAATGCTGAAGTACTCGATGGATATTCCCAATTCGAAACTGGCATTTGATGCGCAATTTGCACAATTTGTCCAGGGTGGACACTACGAGTCGATTTTGGGATTGATTTTGAGAAGACGTTTTCAGGACGGTGGTAAGATCACCGGTTTGAATCAGGATGCATTTATAGGACTGGGAGTTTATACCCGTTTGAAAGATGCTATTTCTCCTACAATGCAGATTGATTGGCGGGGATTCCACTTCGGAGTTTCGTACGATATTACATTGTCTGCTTTGAGATATGGATATAAAGGAGGAAGTCTGGAACTTTCTTTGAGCTACACGAATCTGAATACCGCTCTGTTTAAAACGAGAAGAAAAGGATTCAGATAATTCAATGTGAATGGAGAATGTACCATTGAGTTCCGATAGCTATCGGAATGACAAGGGAGAACTACATTTTAAGCTGATTTGTGTTTCCCCCTTTTCAATTAAAAAAGCAGGTCTCTGTGATGAAAAACAAAGCTCTTCGTATTTAATTCTCAATAAACTACAACGGTTTTCCATTTAAAAACTGTACTTTTGCGCCCTCGAATCAGGTTGGTTTGAAGGAGTAAAGTCGAAATATGGAAAACGCAAAGAAAATTACAGGAGCTTTAATTTCAGTTTATTACAAAGATGGTTTGGAGCCGATCGTACGTAAATTGCATGAAGAAAATGTGACAATTTATTCTACCGGAGGTACTCAAACGTTTATCGAAGGTTTGGGAATTCCTGTGATTCCTGTTGAGTCCATGACTTCATACCCTGAAATTTTTGGAGGACGTGTAAAAACATTGCATCCTGCTATTTTCGGAGGAATTCTTCACAGAAGAAATCTTCAGGGAGATTTGGATCAGGCAAAAGAATTCAACATCCCGACCATTGATTTGGTGATTGTGGATTTGTATCCTTTCGAAGAAACAGTTGCTTCCGGAGCAGAACATCAATCGATCATCGAGAAAATCGATATCGGTGGAATCTCTTTGATTCGTGCAGCTGCTAAAAATTACAACGACGTAGTGATCATTCCTTCTGTCAATCAATATGCAGATTTCCTTGCTATTTTGAATGCTCAGGGAGCATCAACAAGCCTGGAGCAGAGAAAGCAGTTTGCAAAATCGGCATTCATGGTATCGTCTCACTACGACACGCATATCTTTAATTACTTTAATGAAGGAGAAGAAACTCCGGTTTTCAAACAAAGTATTTTACAGAGTCAATCACTTCGATACGGAGAAAATCCACATCAAAAAGGATGGTTCCACGGAGATTTTGCTGCGATGTTTGACCAGATTCACGGAAAAGAACTTTCCTATAATAATTTGTTGGATGTAGACGCAGCTGTGCAATTGATGGCTGAGTTTGAAAAGAACGATCCGACTTTTGCTATTTTGAAGCATAACAACGCATGTGGTTTGGCAACCCGCCCAACTTTGGCGCAGGCTTACGCAGATGCATTGGCTGGAGATCCGACTTCTGCTTTCGGTGGAATCTTGATTGCAAACAGAAAAATCGATGCTGAAACAGCAGCTTTGATCAATGATCTGTTTTGTGAAGTAGTGATTGCTCCCGGATTTGATGCAGATGCGGAAGAAATTCTGAAAAGCAAGAAAAACCGAATCTTATTGATTCAAAAGCAGGTAGAATTGCCGAAACGTCAGTTCAGAACCCTTTTAAACGGTGTTTTGGAGCAGGACAAAGACATGCTTTCGGAAACAGCGGCTAATTTTGAACCGAAAACAAAAACAGTTCCTACAGCACAGGAAGTGGAAGATTTGATTTTTGCCAACAAATTGGTGAAACATACCAAATCAAATACAATCGTTTTGGCGAAGAACGGACAATTGATCGCAAGCGGAACCGGACAAACATCCCGCGTTGATGCATTGCGTCAGGCAATTGAGAAAGCAAATTCGTTTGGTTTCGACCTGAAAGGGGCAGTGATGTCTTCAGATGCTTTCTTCCCGTTCCCGGATTGTGTGGAAATTGCACATCTTGCCGGAATAACAGCAGTTGTTCAACCGGGAGGATCTATCAAAGATGAATTGTCGATTGATTACTGTAACGAGCATGGAGTTGCGATGGTGTTTACAGGAAACAGACACTTTAAGCATTAATCAGAAAATATACAGGATGGAAGAGGGGGCTTTTCGGCTCCCTTTTTGTTTTGGTCACATTGGTTTTTAGTTTTTTTAACGAAAGCTTCATAAAACCCTTGATGACACTGATAAACAGCGTTTTTAATTAAGCCTTTAATTTTAGTTCTAAGCCCCTTTTTGAACAATGAAACCCCTCAAACGTTTCTTTTGACAATTTAAAGTGGCAAGTACAAAATCTGAGTTCTAATTTTGCGCGTAAATAAGAGTATTACAACTTAAAATATATGAAACTTGCGTTATTAGCTTTGCTAACTGTATCAACCTGTCCGCTACTTGCACAGAATCAGTACAAAATTGAATTGAACTCACCTCAAGCGGGAAACAAAACCTTCCTGACAGCTATCGAGAATCACATTCCCAATACGTACAACCGGTTCGTTGAAGGCAATCTGATTTCCTTCAGTACTGCGATCAACTATTCAATCCGTTTTGTTGATTCAATTGCCCGTATTATCGGAATTCCTGCCGGAAGTGTAGTTCGATCGAAAGGTCAGACACAAATGATTGAAAAGGCCGGAGGAACAAATTGCGGAACAGCCGAACAAATTTGCAGCGGATCTTCGCTTCCGGGAAACAGCTCCGGTTTTGGAATCCAGGAATTGAACAACACAAACAGCGGATGTCTGAGAAGCGAACACCAATCGTCCTGGTATTATATCAATATCCAGGCAGCCGGCTCACTTTCCTTCAGAATTAACCCGAATTCGGGATCCGATTATGATTTTGCTGTTTGGGGACCTTTCACAGCCTCCAATGCAAGTGCAAACTGTCCGCCGGTAAATGGCCCGGTTCGTTGTTCGTATGCTCAGGGAAATGGTTCTACGGGAATGCGTGCCGGAGAATCAGGCAATAGCGAAGATGAAGATGGAAACAGATGGATCAATGCCCTGAATGTAAACGCAAATCAGGTCTACATCTTATTGATCGATAATTACAGCTCGTCGGGAATCGGTTACACGTTTGATTTTAACTGGTCAGGAAATGCTACAACAGCAGTTGTGGGATGCACACCGGTTGTTTTGCCCGTAGAAATGGCAGGTTTCACCGGAAGCTATTCCGGAAATGCAAATATGCTTAATTGGTCGACCGAAGCAGAATTGAATAACGATTATTTTGAAGTAGAATGGACGACAACTCCTTCCGAAAATAGTTCGTGGAGCAAAATCGATGCAATTGACGGAGCAGGAAACAGTGAATCCCGGATCGATTACGCGATCAATCACTACACGTATGTACGCAATGCGGTCAATTATTACCGGATCAGACAAGTTGACCTTAACGGACAAACACGCTCTTATCCGACGATTGTTTCGATCGATAACCGCTTAAAATCAGAAAAGCTGCTGAAGGTCGTAAACTTGTTCGGGCAGGAAGTTTCTGAGTCTGAAAAAGGATTGGTTATCTACGTTTACGATGACGGTTCGACCGAAAAAAGAATCAATTAAAAAATCATAAAAAGTGGGGCCGGAAAATTTTTCGCCCCCACTGGTTTTACCTTGTTTTTGAGAAACTTTGATTGATTTCAAATTCAATCTGTTGAAATACTTATTTCTTTCTGCAAATTCGAATATACTTTTAAGTTTATTTCGATTATTTAACCTAATTTTGTAACAATTTCCTAGAATATACGAATAAAGGGAGCAAACGCAAAAAGGAGCGCGCTAGATGGGATTGTTTAATTTTCTGACACAAGAAATTGCTATTGACTTAGGTACTGCAAACACACTGATCATTATGAATGACAAAGTAGTGGTAGATGAACCTTCAATCGTAGCAAAAGATATTCAAACGGGTAAAGTTGTGGCCATCGGTAAGAAGGCACAACAAATGCACGGTAAAACACACAAATTAATTGAAACAGTCAGACCCTTGAAAGATGGGGTGATTGCAGATTTCCAAAGTGCTGAACAGATGATCCGCGGGTTTATCAAAATGATTAATCCGGGAAGAAAAATGTTCAATCCTACATTGCGAATGGTGATTTGTATTCCTTCGGGAATTACAGAGGTAGAGAAACGTGCGGTACGTGACTCTGCAGAACACGCAGGAGCAAAAGAAGTTTATTTGATTCATGAGCCAATGGCTGCTGCAATCGGTATTGGTATCGATGTGGAAGAGCCGATGGGAAACATGATCATTGATATCGGTGGTGGTACTTCCGAAATTGCAGTCATTGCATTGGGAGGTATTGTCTGTGATAAATCCATCCGTATTGCGGGTGATGATTTCACATCCGACATCGAAGAATACATGCGTCGTCAGCACAACATTTTGGTTGGAGAGCGCACAGCAGAACAAATTAAAATTGAAGTTGGAGCAGCTTTGCCTGAATTGGAGAATCCACCGGCAGATTACGCTGTTCGTGGCCGCGATTTAATGACAGGTATTCCAAAAGAAATCATCATTACGTATTCTGAAGTTGCACATGCTTTGGATAAAACGATCTCTAAGATCGAAGAAGCGATTTTAAGTGCCCTTGAGCAGACTCCACCGGAACTTTCGGCGGATATCTACAAAACAGGAATTTATCTTGCTGGTGGTGGTTCTATGCTTCGAGGTTTGGATCGCAGAATCAATGAGAAAACAAAGTTGCCGGTTCACATTGCAGAAGATCCGTTGAGAGCTGTAGCACGTGGAACAAGTATCGCATTGAAGAACCTGGATCGTTTCCAGTTCCTGATCAAAGATTAAGATACATTAAGAATAAAAAGCAAAAGAGTCGGGGTGAAAAATTTTTCGCCCCGACTCTTTTATTTCAGGGAACAATACCTGGGTCAGGTTGGCAAATCACGCTTCAAAGAAAATAAAGAATTATCCTACATTTGTGTTAAAGTAATAGAATGAACATCCCCGAAAACGCACATTCTTTAAGATGTTATTTCACCTGGATGGGTGAAGACGGAATAGCCAGAACAAAAGTAAAACCCGGTTCGGAAGTAGTACTGGAAGATGCGCAGGCAAACTCTCTTGTAGTGAATAGTTTTTATGTCGACAGAAAATTCCCTTTGCTGATTGATGCAAGAGGAATCAAGTCCATCACACGGGATGCACGAAATTTCTTTACTACCAACGGACGAAAAACAAACACCCTGGCGTTTGCTATTCTGATTGATTCTTCCGTGAGTAAAGTGGTAGGGAATTTTTTCCTTGGAATTAACAAACCCGCAGTTCCGACCAGGTTGTTTTCAGATGAAGACGGTGCGGTTGAGTGGTTAAAGAAATTCAGGGTGAAATGAATCCGGAAGAGGCCAAATATATTCAACAACGCACCAATGCGATATTGGATGTAATCATGGCTTATGCGCGTCTGGATTTCAATCAGAAGACAGAAATCACCAATCAGGGAGATGTGTTCGACGCAATTGCATCCGGAGTGAATATGCTCGGAGAAGAATTGGAAAACTCTGTGATTACCTTGCAGGAACGGGAAGCCCTTCTGCAGGAAGTGCATCACCGGGTCAAGAATAACTTGCAGATTATCTCCAGTTTGATGAATTTGCAGGCTTCGTACACCAGGGATGAAAACTTTCTGGCTCTGATCCGCGAGTGCAAGAATCGCATCATTTCCATGTCGATGATTCACGAAATGCTTTATAGAACGAAAGATCTGAGCCGGATTCAGGTTTCCGATTACATCAAAACACTGACGTTAAGTATCAACAGCTCTTTTTCCGGAAAAGACTCGGGAATCTTGTTTGCCTACGATATTGATGATACAATTTATCTGGAAGCGGAACGAATGATTCCGATCGGACTGATCATCAACGAAGCCGTAAGTAATAGTTTTAAGTATGCTTTCCCGAATCGGAGCGGCGAAATCTTCATCCGATTTACCTGTTCCGAAGGACAATTTCATTTGAAAATCAAGGACAACGGAATCGGCCTGCCAAAACAATTTCAGACAGAAGAATTTGAAAGTTTGGGAATCCAGCTGATCAAAACCTTGTCGGATCAGCTTTCCGCGGAACTAAAGATTCTCGGAGAAAACGGATTGGGCTATGAATTAAAATTCAAAATTGACAATTAAAGTGATGCTGTCGCTGTTGAGATAATTTTAGCAATATTGGTTGTAAACAGTTTCACCGCAATTGCAAGCAGAATGATTCCGAATACCTTTTTCATAATAGCAATTCCACCCGGACCTAATAAATGCTCTATTTTTTTGGTCAGACGCAAAACGATATAAACCAGCAATACATTTAATAAAATAGCCAATACGATATTGATGTTCTGAAACTCCGCCCGAAGTGAGACGATGGTAGTCATGGTTCCGGCTCCGGCAATGATCGGGAAAGCCAAAGGAACAACGCTGGCAGTTTTTCCCGAAACGGAATCACGGAACAAACGTACACCCAAAATCATTTCCAAACTCATTGCAAACAAGATCAATGAACCGGCAACGGCAAACGACCCGACATCTACTCCGAACAATTTCAGGATAGATTCTCCCAGAATCAAGAACCCGATCATGATTCCCAATGAAACAAAACTGGTTCTGGCCGGATGAATATCGCCGCTTTGTTCTTTGATTTTAATAATCAGGGGAACAGATCCGATCACATCGATCACCGCAAACAAGACCATCGAAGCTTTAAAAAGCTCTCCCCAATTAAAAGCCCAGAAATAATTCATCATATCTTTTATGATTTATATAAGTATTGAATGAAAATGACGCAACTCATTTTTAACTAGCTGAAACCAAAATATGAAATGCATTTCACTTTTGCATTTTCACTTCATTTAAAACTGTTTGTTCTACAATAATAGGAAAATGTTTGTGTTCCAGAAGCTGAATTTTCTCTGCTAAAGAGTCAGCCGTATCTTCCGGTGTAAGAGCAGTCTCAAATTGAGCCAGGATTTCTCCTTTGTCAAATTCCTCATTTACCAAATGAATCGAGATACCGCTTTTACTTTCTTTTGCTTCCGTCACCGCCTGATGAACGTGTTTTCCGTACATTCCTTTCCCACCGTATTTCGGAAGTAAAGAAGGGTGGATATTAATAATCCGATCCTGGAACCCCCGAATAATATTTACCGGAATTTTTCTCAGAAAACCGGCTAAAATGATCCAGTCAATTGCCCGGTAATCCAATTCCTGCAATACGGTAAGTCCGCTTTCGAACTCTTCATTGGTAAAAATCAGTACTTCGATTCCCAAAGATTGAGCTTTCGAAACAACAGGAGCATCCGCTTTGTTACAAACCAGAGTTTTCACCTCAATTTGCGGATGATTCTGAAAGAAATAAATCAAATTAACTGCATTTGAGCCGTTCCCCGATGCGAATAGAGCAATGGATTTCTTATTCATGGCACAAAGTTACATAATCCAAATGACACAGCACAGGCGGATTCCGAGCTGAAATCGAGAATTTCCAAGGAACGAAAATGTAATTAAGTCACTTTATATTTTGTTTTTATCGCATTTCCTATTTTCTTTGCAAGCTGAAAAACCTTATAAAAGAATTGAGATGTCTGATATCAAATCAAGAGTAATATCTATTATTGTAGATAAGTTAGGAGTTGAAGAAAGCGAAGTAACAAACGAAGCAAGCTTCACAAATGATCTAGGTGCTGATTCACTAGATACTGTAGAATTGATCATGGAATTCGAAAAGGAATTCAACATCGCTATTCCAGACGATCAAGCTGAGAACATTCAAACAGTTGGTGACGCAGTTTCTTATATCGAGCAAAACGCTAACTAAGAGATCTTAGTTTTCCAAGCATTATTAATGAATTAACTATTTATGGAGCTGAAGAGGGTTGTTGTAACTGGATTGGGTGCTATTACACCTATTGGTAATACTGTTGCAGAATATTGGGATGGATTACTGAAAGGAAAGAGTGGCGCTGCTCCAATCAAACAATTTGATGCTTCATTGTTTAAGACGCATTTTGCTTGTGAGATTAAAAACTTTAATGTTGAGGATCACCTCGACAGAAAAGAAGCACGGAAATTAGATCAATTTTCACAATACGCCATGGTTTCTGCTACAGAAGCCATGGCTGATTCTGAATTGATGGAAGCGAATCCTAATTTAGACCGTATCGGTGTGATTTGGGGTTCGGGAATTGGTGGTTTGAAAACATTTCAGGATGAAGCTCAAAACTTCTTCGCCGGAGATGGAACACCTAAATTCAATCCGTTCTTTATCCCGAAAATGATTTCGGATATTGCTGCAGGTCATATTTCAATTAAATATGGTTTGCGCGGACCAAACTACGTAACCGTTTCGGCGTGTGCATCATCTACCAACGCAATCATTGATGCATTCAATTTGATTCGTTTAGGTAAGGCAGATGCGATTGTTACAGGTGGGTCTGAAGCAGCAGTAAACGAAATGGGAATGGGAGGATTTAACGCGTTGAAAGCCCTTTCAACACGGAATGATTCTCCGGAAACCGCTTCCCGTCCTTTTGATCTTGACCGTGATGGTTTTGTCTTAGGAGAAGGAGGTGGAGCACTTATCCTGGAAGAATACGAGCATGCAAAAAAGCGTGGAGCTAAAATTTATGCTGAGGTTCTTGGAGGTGGAATGTCCGGTGATGCTTATCACATGACTGCTCCGCATCCGGATGGAATAGGTGCAAGAAATGTAATGATTGCTGCTTTGGAAGACGCTGAGTTGGACGCAACGGCAATTGATTACGTAAACGTTCATGGTACATCTACTCCGCTTGGAGATATTGCTGAAACAAAAGCAATTCTGCAGGTATTCGGAGAACATGCCTACAAATTGAACATCAGTTCAACGAAGTCAATGACCGGACATTTATTGGGTGCAGCAGGAGCTATTGAAGCAATTGCGTGTATTCTTGCTGTTAAAAATGATGTAGTTCCGCCTACGATTAATCATTTTACAGACGATCCTGAAATTGACAACAAATTGAATTTTACATTTAACAAAGCTCAGCACCGTACTGTGGATGTTGCCTTATCAAACACCTTCGGCTTCGGTGGTCACAATACTTCTGTGATTGTGCGAAAGTATAAAGGTTAAGATTTAGGTGCGACTACTACCATTCTTCAAGCAAAAGCGGTCTTCTGAAGACGTTGCGTTCATTCGGTTCTTTGTGAATCGTTTTGGATACCGTCCGAAAAACATCGAATTATTTTACCAGGCTGTAACACATCGTTCGGTAGCTTATCACGGGCAGAAGGATTTTTCCAATGAACGTCTGGAATTTCTGGGTGATGCCATTTTGGATTCGATCATCGCAGAATTTTTGTTTCAGCGTTTCCCTGATGAAGATGAAGGGTATCTCACCAAAGTAAAATCAAAAGTTGTTTCCCGGAAAACACTCTCTGAAATCGGAGAAGAGCTCGAGCTGCGTTCCATCCTTCGATACAACAAAGGAAGATCCATTAATCTGGCTTCGTTGGAAGGAAATGCCTTTGAAGCAATCATAGGAGCGATCTATCTGGACAGTTCGTATGAAAGCACCAAGAAGATCATCTACAATCACATCTTCCGCAAGTATGTTGATCTGAACAAAATCCTGGAGGAAGAAATCGACTTTAAATCCAAGTTGTTTATCTGGAGTCAGAAACGGAGACTGAGCCTGGAATTTGTAGTACTGAGAGAAGAAAACAACCATGGAGCGTGGTTTTACGAGGTGATCGTACAGGTTAACGGAACAAACTACGGAAAAGGCTCCGGGAATTCCAAGAAACTCGCTGAACAAGCTGCTGCGAAAGAAACACTCACGCTGATGGGTGAATTGTAATCATTCGATTCAAGTCCATTAAAATACCATTTCTTAACCAAATCCTAACCTCCGGACGATTGTCATGTGCAATATATTGCGTAACTTCACGAGTATAAATTTTTAAAGTGTATGAGCAAACAAAAGCGTCATGTACTTTCACTAGAAACTTCTGTCGACTTTGAATTAATCGGGATCTGTTCTCATCACAGTGACTACCGATTGGCTTGGGGAATCAATAAAATTCTGGAGCTGGAGCTAACCAAAAGCGAAGAACCTTTCGTGATTCAATCTAAAAAAGGAACAGTTGTTTCGCAACATAGTTTTCATGTGTATTTCGATGAGGTCGATCACATGGAATGGTATTTAATTAAGAACAAATCAGAAGGAAAGTTCCTGATCCCGGAGAAGAATCAGATTGATTATTTTTTGATTCTGCGTGAAAACATCCTCCATGAACTGGAAGATATCGTAGAACGCATCCGCGAATCGAACAGCGTTATGGCTGCTTATGTCTTTGAGGCCAGTGCAATTCCTTCAGCTGAATTAATAATTTTCGAATGAAAAAAACAAAAATCGTAGCAACCTTAGGTCCCGCTACTGCAGATAAAGAAGTATTAAAACAAATGATATTGGATGGTTTGAACGTTTGTCGTTTGAATTGTTCGCATGGTTCACATGAAGACCATAAAAAGAGTATTGAAATGATTCGTGAAATCAATGCTGAAACCGGTTTGAATGTTGCTATTCTGGCGGATTTACAAGGCCCGAAGATCCGAACTTACGAAATGGAAAACAATGGCGTAATGATGGAAGAAGGAAGCATTGTTACCATTGTGACGGAGCGAATTACCGGAACTGCTGAGCGCTTTGGAATCAGTTACGCGCAAATGCCGCGTGACGTGCAGCCTGGTGAACGCATTTTATTGGATGACGGAAAATTGCAGATGGAGATCATTGAAACCAATGGTGAGTCTCAAATCAAGGCAAAAGTGATCCACGGAGGAATTCTTTCATCGAAAAAAGGAGTAAACCTTCCCAATACGAAAATTTCACTTCCGTCCTTAACTGAAAAAGACCGGGAGGATTTGGAATTTGCATTGAGCAACGATGTGGATTGGATCGGATTGTCGTTCGTTCGATCAGCTCGTGATATCATCGAATTGAAGCACATTATTTCAAACCGTCAGGCGAAAGCCCGTGTGGTAGCGAAAATTGAAAAGCCGGAGGCAATCGAAGACATTGATGAAATCATTAAAGTGACAGATGCCTTGATGGTGGCTCGTGGAGATTTAGGAGTGGAAATTCCTTATCAGAATGTGCCTTTGATTCAGAAAATGTTGATCCGTAAAGGACATCAGCATGCAAAACCGGTGATCGTTGCTACCCAGATGATGGAAAGTATGATCACGAACATTACTCCGACACGTGCTGAAGTAAACGACGTGGCGAATGCGGTATTGGACGGAGCAGATGCTGTAATGCTTTCAGGAGAAACGTCGGTAGGAAAATTCCCGATCGAAGTAATCCGCACGATGATCAACATTGTGGAAGAGATGGAGAAATTTGACGGAATCTACCACAAAGATCAACTTCCCGACAAATCTCAGTCACGATTTATTTCGGATTCGATTTGCTTTAATGCTTGTCGTTTGGCACAGCGTGTGGAAGCAGATGCAATTATTACGATGTCGTTCTCGGGTTATACGGCTTATAAAATTGCTTCACAACGCCCGAATGCACCGATTTTTGTATTCACCGGAAACAAAGAAATCATCACTCAATTGAGTTTGGTTTGGGGAGTTCGAGCATTTTATTACGACAAAAAAGTAAGTACAGATCATACGATTGCCGACATCAAGTACCTCTTAACAAAAGACGGTTTGCTGAAGCAGGGTGATTTGGTGATTAATATCGCTTCTATTCCGATTGAAGAAAACGGAAAATCGAATATGTTGAAGTTGAGCTACGTAGAGTAGTTCAACTTGTAAGTATCTGAATATGAGTTCCGTCCCAATATTGGGAAATGGGGAAATTGGGATTTTCCAAAATCGGGTTTTTAATCCAATTTACCGGCTAAAGTAAACCCAACTCGTTTTGCGAATTGCTTTCCACCACCCTCAACTGAAAAAGCTTCTATTACGGCAATGTAAACCCCAATGGGTGCTTTTTGATTATTAGACATAACTCCGTCCCAGGTAAAACTTCCTTGTTGACCAAGCAATTCACTGGAAAACAACGTGTGTACTTCGCGCCCCTGATTGTCAAAGATCTTGAGTGTTGCAATCATTCCTGCTTCAAAATTGTACTGAAATAAAAGCACATCCTGAAAACCGTCGTTATCCGGTGAGAAGATCGGCTCGCTTGTTCCGAAGCTGGATGAAACATTTCCAACCATGTATTGCGAATTGATTCTCCCGGGAGTACCGAAGCCAATTGTTTCAGCTGCTGTATGCCAGTTTGAGGAACTGGAAGACGGTCCGTCCGGATTGATGCGTTCCAGAGTCTTGTTTTCGGTGTTATCGATCAAGGCCAGATGCCAATCATCGTGATAACTCACTTGATCGATCAGTAAGGAATCGAATAACAATATAATCGTCGACGAATCATTATTCAAGGTCGGAAGCGGAGTGCTGTAGAATCTTCCTGAAACGGCTTCCGGAAAGGTGTTTTTCTGGTAATTGCTGTCCGGTGTCAAAACGACATATGAATTTGGATTCAGTAAGTAGTTTTGTGTCAATTGAATCGTATCGCCGTTATATCTGCTAAGGCTCAAATCATTGAGATTGATGATTTTGGAAGAACGATTGTAAAGCTCCACAAAATCAGAACCACCTGAAGCAGGGTCGAACAGAATTTCATTGATTACCAGATCACCTGTTTGGGGAGCATCTGCCAAAGCGAAATTTCCGGATAAAGTAGTTGTGTTCAACCAGCAATCATTTACTGGTCCGTAGGATAATTGATACTGCTGACTCAAAGCCAGGTTTTCGCTGAAAGTGATCAATGCCTGATTCGAAAATGCAGATGCAACATAAATAGACTGAACCGTTAAGTTCGGATTGATGTTTAAAGTTGCGTTGACCAGACTCACAGAATCCATTCCTTCTGAAAAAATTACTTGCAGGTAATTCGGACTCAAGGCAATCAAGCCCGACAGATGTGGAATTTGCGTGTCCGGAGTTGTGTTATGCACAGAATTCTGAATTCCGGGAGTTCCTCCATTTGCGCTGTTTGAAGCAGTCCAATTGGAAGCATCGGAACACGGATCATTCGGATTGATCAATTCCAACGTATAACCACCGGCCTTTTTAACGTCATCCTGATACCAATCATCAGTATAAGAGATTTTGTCGATAAGAACACCGTTGTTGTCTTTCAGAACCACATCATCACTGGAATTATTGTAACTCGGAAAACTGCTTACGCCATACGCTCCCGGAAATTCAGGAAGATTGGCTGTTGCACAAAGAATATTGTATTCACCCGGATTGATGAATCCCGAAGCAATGGTTCCGTCGCCGCTTTGATCGCCCAATTTCCAGCCTGCAAGATTGATGTACTTGTTGCTTTTGTTGTGAATCTCTACGAATTCCAATTCGGGCAACCCAATTACCGGAGAAGGGTCGACCATGATTTCCGAAATGATCAGATCTCCTTTTGACGCTGTTTCTCCAACGAGGTAGGTAAAATTGGCTGTCAGATTCGAAGCGGTATTTCCAAAAGCATCTTCAATTGCTGAAACCGTAACCTGATAGTTTTGACCATTGGTTAAACTGCCGGCCAAAGTCAAATGTAATAACGCATTGTTGGATCCGTCGAGGACAACACCTGAAAGGGAAACTGCAGGATTGAAAGTATAATTCGCAGTCTGGAGCATGGAAGCTCCTCCGATCGGTTCGCTGAACAATAAATCCACTTGCGAATTTGTAATGGGAGTCGCACTTAAAAGGCTTGGAGCTTGTGTGTCGATAATCTCGTCTCCGATGTAAATATCATCGTAGTAAAACTTGGTAGCGTTGGAAGCAGTGTAGGTTTGAAATACTCCGAAATGTGTTCCCAAAAGCGCGCTTGTGTCCGTTCCCGTATAAGGTGTTCCGAAGTTGGTTCCACCTGTTGCATCGATGTAGAGTTCCCATAGTCCGGCATTATCCCGGATTACTTTTACTCTTACGGCGAATGAAGCGGCGATCAAACCGTCGGGAGAAGCACAAATTTGGGTGGAAACGCCGGAAACGATTTTGAAGAGCCGGACAGCATCAGTTGCGCCTGCTTCCCCGAATTGCAGGTAAAACCCATCCGGATTTGTTGTCAGATCTGCAGAACTTGCAGTTAAATAAACACGTCCGAAATTACTTGAACTGGGTGCAAAAGTTTGCCTTACGAGAATCTCCCACTGCTTGTTATCCAAAGAAGAAAGCAGGTGAGGAGTTGTCAGATAGGATGTTGCGGCTACCGAATTATTTAGCTGTAGTTCCTGACTGCCGTTGATGATGTATTGTGCATCGGTTCCTGTCCACGTGGGATTTGCAGTGAAATTTCCGTCCGAGAAATCATCCGTAACCTGATTCCAGGCCAAAAGAGGGAAAAGTAGTGTAAGTACAATGAAAAGTGCCTTCATATTCATTAAGTCGGATTAAATATACAAAATCAGACTTTTTGAAGAAGTAAAAAGGATAGTTTTAAATAGAAATTTCTGAATATCAAGATATTTGCATATCGCAATATTGCGATATGCAAATAATATCATGTTGTGATTTTTCGAAATTTAGTTCAGCTTTCGCTCGGGAATCTGCTGATTGATCAACTTCTGAATAGCTTTTAAATAAGCCTTTTCTTCACTTGAACACATGGTATATGCAACTCCGCTTGAACCTGCACGACCTGTTCTACCGATTCGGTGTACATACGTTTCGGCAACTTCCGGAATCTCAAAATTGATCACATATTCCAATTGGTCGATGTCAATTCCACGGGAAGCAATATCTGTTGCTACCAAAAAGCTGACAGTTCGGTTTTTAAAACCTGCCAAAGCTCTTTCACGTGCGTTTTGAGATTTGTCTCCATGAATGGCTTCTGCGCGAAGTCCGGATTTGGTTAATTCTCTTGCTACACGATCTGCTCCGTGTTTTGTTCGCGTAAAAACGATTGCGTGTGTAATATTTTCCGCTTTGATCAATTGCTTTAAGAAAGCACGTTTATCCGCCTTTTCAACATAATAAACAAATTGTTCCACGATCTCCGCAGTAGAGGAAACCGGGTTCACGCGCACATTCACCGGATCAAATAAAATGGTTCCTGCAAGCTCCATAATATTCGGAGAAATCGTTGCAGAGAAAAAGATATTCTGTTTGTTTTTAGGCAAACGCGGAAGAATTTTTTTGATGTCGTGGATGAAACCCATGTCTAACATACGGTCTGCTTCATCCAATACAAAATGGGTAATCTTAGACAAATGAATATGTCCCTGATTCATCAAATCCAATAAACGTCCGGGAGTGGCAACCAAAATATCAATTCCGGCATTCAACTGATTGACTTGTTTATTCTGATTCACACCACCAAAAATAACCATGGAGCGCAGTTTGGAAAATTTACCGTAAGCTTTGAAACTATCGTTGATCTGATTTGCCAATTCTCTCGTCGGAGCAAGTACTAAACAACGGATAGGTCGTTTTCCTTTAACCGGGCCTTCTGGCTCCAGATGTTGCAGGATCGGCAAGGCAAAAGCCGCTGTTTTACCGGTTCCTGTTTGTGCACAACCAAACAAGTCTTTTCCTTCTAATAAACTGGGGATTGATTGTTCCTGGATTGGGGTTGGGGTAGTGTATTCTAATTCTTTTAATGCATCCAACAAGTGCGGATGTAAGTTTAATTCATCAAATTGCATGAAAATGTTCTGTAAAAATGGTCCGAACTGATTGTCACGTGTGATGAACTTTTCCTCACTTCAAATCGGTGAAAATGACTTTTCAGGTGCAAAGGTACGATATTCAAGTGAGAATGGATAATTGAAAATTGAAAAGAGGGCTTCAGGATGGTAGGAATGCTATTTCTTCTAAATTTTACATTTTCAATTTTCCATTACTTTCACTTCGGAAGGATGAAATCAGTTATTTTTGTCAAAAATTATTTAGTTATGAGAGTAGCAGTTGTCGGAGCAACAGGAATGGTTGGAAATGTTATGTTGGAAGTGTTGAAAGAACGTTCTTTCCCTATCACGGAATTGATCCCTGTGGCTTCTGAGAAATCGGTTGGTAAAATGATCGAATTCGGTGGATTGGAATTTCCGGTTGTGGATTTGACAACGGCTGTTACCATGAAACCCGATGTAGCTATTTTTTCAGCCGGAGGAGAAACCTCTCTGGAATGGGCTCCTAAATTCGAAGCTGTTGGTACTACAGTAATTGACAATAGTTCTGCCTGGAGAATGGATCCGGATAAAAAATTGATCGTACCGGAAATCAACGGAGATAGTTTAACTGCTGCGGATAAGATTATTGCGAATCCGAATTGCAGTACGATTCAGTTGGTAATGGCTTTGATGCCTTTGCATAAAGCATACGGAGTAAAAAGAGTGGTTGTTTCAACTTATCAATCCATTACAGGAACAGGAGTAAAAGCCGTTCAGCAATTGGAAAACGAACGTGCCGGAATCTCCGGAGAAATGGCTTACAATTACCCGATCGATAAAAACTGTATTCCTCATTGCGATTCATTTTTAGACAATGGATACACGAAAGAAGAAATGAAATTGTCTAATGAGACAAAGAAAATATTAGATCCTGCTATTTCAGTTACGGCAACTGCTGTGCGTGTTCCGGTGGTTGGCGGACATTCAGAAGCGGTAAACGTAGAATTTGAAAACGAATTCGAATTGGCAGATGTTCGCAAATTGCTTCATGAAACGCCGGGAATTACATTAAAAGATGATCCGACAACCAATTCATATCCGATGCCTCGTTTTGCAGAAGCGAAAGACGATGTGTTTGTTGGGCGAATCAGAAGAGACGAGACGCAGCCGAAAACCTTGAACATGTGGGTTGTTGCGGATAATTTGCGAAAAGGAGCGGCTACAAATGCAGTTCAGATCGCTGAGTTATTGATCAAAAAAGGAATTTTGACTCCAATGACTGTCGGAACACACAATTAATTACTTCCTATTCCGTTATAATGCTTATGCAGAAAAGAATTCTGGTCTTATTGCTTTGTGTGATTACTTCATGGACGTGGAGCCAGAAAGCGCATCGTCATAATGCGATGTCGCGTTCGGAAATCGGCTTTATGGTTGGCGGGAGTTATTACATCGGAGACCTGAATCAACAGCATTTCAAACACACGAATCTTGCCGGACAGCTGCTCTATCGATTCAATATCAATGCGAGATTAGCGTACAGATTGAATTTTACCTATGGTAAGATTGAAGGCTATGACCGCGAGCAGAAAGGTGCATTCTATCAAAACAGAAATTTGTCGTTCCAATCGGATTTGTTTGAATTCGGATCGGGAATCGAAGTAACTTATTTCCCCTTTGAAATCGGGAACAGAAGATACAAGGGAACAGCTTATTTATTGGCAGAATTGTCGCTAACGCGTATTAATCCGAGAGCAGATTACAACGGTACTTTGGTCGAACTTCAACCTTTGGGAACAGAAGGCCAGGGAACTGACTTGGCAGATCGCGGAAAATATTCCAGAATTCAACTGGGAATTCCGTTGGCAGTTGGAGCACGGCTCTCGCTTTCTCCGAATATTGGCTTGAATATCGAATACGGAATCCGTTTTATGTTTACGGATTATCTGGATGATGTAGGCGGTTATCGCTACGTTGATCCCGTATTACTGGCTGCAGCAAACGGACCTACTTCCGCTGCTTTAAGTAACAGAAGCCTGGACGGAAACCGTTTTGGCCAGCGTGGAAGCAAAGCCAGCCGCGATTGGTATACCTTTTTTGGAATCGGATTAATGATTCGCATGGGAGGAAAGGGAAGCTGTCCTTCGGATTTCCGATAACCAGAATCGTTATTCGACAAATTTAAACTCCTTCAAAAGCTGGTTGATACCATTTCTTCCTTTTTTGGAAAAGCCATAGTCTTTATCGCTGTTGTATTCTCCCGATTCGCTGATTTTCTTTTGTCTCTCATAAGCAGGAATCAGTAAAGAGGATTCCATGTAATTACATTCCATGCAAACACTAATTTGATTAATATATTTGCCGTCCTTGTAAAAAACGATTCCCAATCGGGGTTCGAAGCATGCCATCCGCATTCCACCATAAGTTGATTGTACTGAAATAAGCCGGAGAAATTGATCAGCTTCAGACTGATTCATGGCATGTTGGTTTTCAATGACATCTATGAGGGAATTCAACCGTTTCTTGTATACTTGTGGATTGCGTTCTCCAGTATTAAAATACTTGTAGGCAACAATCTGGTTGTAATTCAGTGTATCAAATGGAGTGCCGGCGGAAGTCGTCGGAATAATTTTAGGAGCTTTTTTCAGATAATCTCCCAACTCCAACCGATTCAGATAAGGACTTTTCTTTGGTTTAATGGTATCGTTCCGTTTATTAGCAGAAGAGTTGATTGTTTGCTTTTCACTGGAATGAACTTCCCTTCTCCCGCAAGAGAATAACGAAAGAGTAGTGATGCTGGCAAAAAATAGTGCTTGTTTCATAACAAATTGATTCAGGATCAATTTGCTAAGCTAACAAAGTTTAATGAATATAATAAGGAGAAATCATCAAATAAACCACAACTCCGCTTGCCGCGACATAAAACCACAAAGGCCAGGTAATTTTTGTCCATTTACGGTGCTTGTCGAATTTCCCTTCCCAGGCGTATAGATAAGAGAAAAGAACCATCGGAATGACAGCGACGCTTAAGATAATGTGCGTGATCAGAATGAAATAATAAGTGAATTTGCTTGCTGTGGAAAGCGTCATCTTCTCGTATAGATCCAATTCTCCGTTTCCGTTAACGTCTCCGTAGAGCGTCGGATCAGAAGTCATGTGATAAGCAACATAACAAACCAAAAACAAAACAGAAAGAACCATACAGATCTTGATGACTGTTTCATGAGCCTTGATTTTTTTCTGTTTGATAGCAACCAAAGCCACAACGAGTAAAATAGCCGTTACAGCATTAATTGTAGCATAAATATGAGGGAGAAATGATAAATCGGCGTCCGCAATTTTCACCTTGAAAAGAACAGCGACAACTATTGGAATAATGATCGATAATGCGATAATAAGCTTACGAATTCCGGGCTTAGTGCTTTGATTTGACTCCATACTCAATTTCTAATAATTTGCGTAAATCTTTATTCAGGTTGTCTACTTCCTGAGTTTGAGTTCCTCTGTAAACTCCACGAACATATCCTTCTTTGTCCACAAGAACCATTCCGTCACTGTGAGCAAAACCTCCTGCAGCCATCGGGTCTTTGTCGGCATGAACCATGAAATGACTGACTCCCAAACGATGAGTTTTAGCCTCATCTCCTGTGAAAAAATACCAGTTTTTAGTCTGAATACCGTTGTTCTTAATGTACGTTTTCAATACGTGAGGCTGGTCGGTTTTCGGATCAATGCTGAAAGACATAAATTGCACTTCCGAAGCAAGGTCCTGAGTCAGGATATTCAGACGTTTCATCTGAGAAATCATCGGAGGGCAAATACTCGGACAGCTTGTAAAGAAGAAATTGGCAATCCAAACCTTTCCTTTCATGGACTTGGAGGTAATCATCACCGAATCCTGGTTCAAATAAGAAAAAGCGGGAATTTTAGGAAAAACCGTATCGATCGATTGTACGCCGTTGGTTTCAGAAAAAACAATATCATAGTTCCCGAAATAGGGAAGTGCTTTCGGTTTCTTTTCGGAATCGGTTCTGCAGCTTGAAAGTAGGATTAGAATCAGTGCGAGATGGAGTATCCGTTTCATTTTTCTTTTAATTAATCTCTTTGTAGAACTGCGCTAACGCTTGTTCCGTTATCAAAAGCATTATCTCCTTCGTCACTTTCGCACTAACGTTTGTCATGACTCAGTCTTCGCCAGCTAATGCTGGTTCTTCTTCTTCAGTTTGTATGCCTTAATATCATATTCTTTTTCCAGGAGTGCCATGTGATCGCGCATAGTACGGATGGTGCTTTCGGTTTTTCCCGGAAGAACCATTCTCAAATGATTGCTTTTATCAGCCAGCAACATCAGTTCCTGAAAACCATTTCCGCCAAAGTACTTTTTGTCTTCCTGCAAAAGTGTTTGTCCGTTGTGTTTGATGTTGTAAATGGATTTGGCATCGCCTGAAACGACGATCCAGATCTTGGGATCAAAGCCTTCAACACGGTCTTTGAGCATGAACTCAACGTTTTGAAGACGTTTATCCGGATTTCCGTAGCCATCTGTCAATACTGAAACCAATTTGACATGGCTTAATCGTTTCTTGTTTTCACGAAGTCTTTGGTAAACCAATTGATCCAGATGCCAGATCGAAATTCCGCAGGAATCCGGACAGGAAGGCTGAATCGTTGTATAGATCACGATCTGATTCTTGAAGGAATTATTGGTATATACCTTTCCTTTCGAATCCGTAAAGGAGAATTTTGGAATTGCTCCGTAATCATCCAGCTCTTTGAATTTGTGTTCGCAGCCCCGAGTGGAGATAAATATTAAAATAAGAGCCGGTCCGAATAAAAGCAGTAGTGCGAACACTGATTTTAACGAACCGGCCTTAGAATTTGACTTAGCCATTGGCTATAAATCGTTTAAATGACTATCCTCCGTATGTTTCCCAGGCTGTATGAACTGCATTAGCCTCAGTCAAGCCTATGAAAATTAGATAAATAATAAAAATAAAATACGGAACTAAAATGCAATATTTTAGAATCTTCTTCTCATCGCCCAAGTGCATAAACACCAATACGATGTAACCTGCTTTCAATATTGTTAATCCGATGAATAGTAGTTTTACTACCCACCACATTGAACTATCTTGTTTAACCAATGCTCCAACTGCTACTTCAAATGCAGTAACAACTGTTAGAATTGCAGTTACTAACCAAATCTTACGACGAATCTTTTTACCGGCTTCTTCGCTATGGTGTGTATCTAATGAGTACTCAATAATGTCGTCTCTTTCCATGATCTTTTCGTTCTAAAAAATTAAACTAAGTAGAAGAATGTAAATACAAACACCCAAACTAAATCGACAAAGTGCCAGTACAATCCTGTTTTCTCAACCATTTCATAGTGTCCGCGTTGATGGTATGTACCACGAGCAACCCCTAAGAAAATCAAAATGTTAATCATTACCCCTGAAAATACGTGGAATCCGTGGAAACCTGTAATGAAGAAGAAGAATTGTCCGTATTGTGCAGGACCGTATTCGTTGTTTGTCAAATCAGCACCGTAGATGATAGCACCTTTCTTTCCTGAGTTAACAGCCTCCCAATACTTCACTTCAGCTTCTTTTCCGTGAATTTTAGTCACTTTACTTAAAGAATGACCCGTTCCGTCAGTTTTGATGATCAACTCCATGTGCTCATCGTTTTTCTTTTTCCATGTTGCAACAGAACCGTCATGCAAAGTGATCTTTCCGTCTTTCACCTGACCATTCATTACCGCAGTACGGAAATGGTGGAACAATTCATCCGAAGATTCTTTGATAACGTCACCTACTTTGTGGTGTTTTCCTGCCTGAACAACTGTAAAGCTTTCCAGGTCTCCGAAATGTCCTTTTACGATAGCGCGGGATCCTGTATGCTCCCCGGTCATGATTTCAACACTTCCGAAATGAGATCCGTGAATGAAGTGAGACCATTCCCAAGCCTGAGAACCAAGGAAGAAGAAACCACCGATGATCGTAGCGATCATCCATTTCATAACACCTTTTTTATCCATTCTATGACCAGCTTCAACAGCCAATACCATCGTTACAGATGATACGATCAAAATGAACGTCATTAATGCCACATAAATCAACGGATACCCGTGACCTAAGAAAGGTAAAGAATCAAACGTTTCTTCACCGATTGGCCATGCGCTCTGCGTTGTGTGACGCGTATAACCATAAGCAACTAACAATCCACCGAATGTCAAAGCATCCGATACCAAGAAAAACCACATCATTAGTTTCCCGTAACTCGTGTTAAACGGAGAAACTTTACCGCCCCAAGCGGTTGCAGTGTCGACATGTGTTGTAGCGTGTCCTGCCATTTTACAATTTTTTGTGCAAGTTTAATGAATAAAAAGCAAAAAAAGCAATAAATAAACCCATAATACGCCTAAAAAGTGCCAGAAAATAGCAAGTGTGCGCACCGGAAGGAAATTATCTTCAGCTAATTTACCTGAGAATGAACGAATTGAAGCTCTTAATACAAATATCAGAGTAACAATGACATGAAGTAAGTGTAAAAACGTTAGAATAAACAAATAGGAGGTTGCCGTATCAGAAGCAGATTCCATCTTTAATTGCAAGGGCGCACTTAGCGGAACTCCTTTGTAGAAAAGGGTTCTGTCCTTATATTCCAACTCTTGTTTCTTGTAATAAACTTTAAAATCCTTTCCGAACTTTCCTCTGTGGAAGAAATCTCCCCTGCCATCTTTCAGATGAACGGAAAACTGCTTCAAACGGATCAAATCAACCTCTGTTAAAGGCACAGTATCCTGAATATAGAACTTTCCATCCTTGAAACTAAGGGGCTGATGCTTGTACAAAAGTGTGTATTTGTTCAAATCTGCAATCTTCGGATTTTTTTCGGTGTCGATGCGGTCAAATTGTTTCGCAAAAGCACTGATTTCTTCCTTTTTCTTATCCGAAATGACTTTTCCTCCGATCAGGTAGTCGTTTCCGTCAACTTCCATGTAGTCTCCGTTAACCTGGAGTTCATAGTACGTACCGTAACGCCCTTCTGCAACTGTTATTTTGGAAACAACGTGAGAACCGTTGCTGAAAAGTTCTGAATACCCGACGAATTGAAAGTATGCAAAACCGACACCCAAAATAAAAGTCAGAGGAACAATCTTCTTTAAGATATCTGCCTTTCCTTTTTGAGCAATTCTGACTCCGATGGACAGAACAATACTACTTAATATAATAAGGACGGTAGAAATGTAAAAAGCCGGAGGGAAATTGTACTTCACCCAAAAAGAATCTCCGGAGCTTACAATGTAACCGGAAGATAAACCGGCAAATAACATTACAATACTGAAAATTCCTACATAAATGAGGTTTTTTCGCATTTTCTCCCGAACCTCGGGAGTTAGTTCCTGATTGTAATCGATTTGCGACATATTTGTTTAAAAAAGTGTACCGTGTTTCCACAAAGCTTCTAAAATCTTGGAATCGACTTTGGTGAACACGTATAAAAATTGAATTACCGGAAGCCAGATAAAGGAAGCAAACATGAGTTTTCTCGCATCTGCAATCGTAAGGCTTAAGTATAATTTATATGCTTGAAGGAAGAATAGGATAGAGCTTGCTCCGGCAATAGCCAAAGACCAGTTGTTCGTCCAGCCCATCAGCCATGGCAATAAAGAAAAAGGAATCATTGCCAGAGAATAAATCATAATCTGAAATGCAGAACCTTTTGTTCTTCCCTGTCTGGAAGGCAATAATGAAAAACCAGCTTGCTGATAATCGTCATAAACAACCCATGCAATAGCCCAGAAATGCGGGAATTGCCATACAAACTGAACAAAAAACAAAACCCCCGGTACCAAACCGAAACTATCAGATCCTGCAACTGCACCCAACATAGGTGGAATTGCTCCCGGAAAAGCTCCTACAAAAACTGCCCATGTTGAAATGCGTTTCATAGGAGTATAGATAAATACGTATGAAACAAATGCTGCCAATCCAAGCAACATGGATCCGAGATTTAGTTGATAAAGCATCCACAATCCCGGAAGTAAACAAAGAGTAACGATGATTAAGCCTTGATTAACGGACATTTCCCCCATCGGAATAGGTCTTTTTCCGGTTCGGTTCATCAACACATCCAATTCGCGTTCCCAAATCTGGTTGGAACCGTTGGATGCAGCTGTTACCAACATACCTCCGAGCATTAAGTAAGTGATTTCCAGACCGTCGCTTGCGCCAACAAATAAATATCCGGTGAGAGCAGAAAGAACAACAAGGGCAGAGAGTCTGAATTTGGTGAAATTCATAAACATCTTCACTTTTTTACCGATCCCCATAACTATTCTTTTAAAGACTGCACAAATGTACGCATCCAAGTTGGAAATCGCACCGAACTCCAATTCAAAATTTCAAATCGGGCTTAAATTAGATTGATTTTAGATAAAGATTATTTCAAGTATTCTTCAAAATCACCCAAATGTTACTTCGTTCTTACCGCCTGTTAATTTTGATGTCGCAGATTTAACTTAAAAGATACCTTTGTTATGTATCAGGTTAAAAGAGTTTCTATCTATGAAACTCAAAAATCGGGTCATAGGTGTGTTAGTTTGAGGGAGGAAGTGGTAAGCCTCCCTCTTTTTTTGCTCTGAATTTTCAAATTGAAAACTATCTTTTCATATTGATAAATCAACTCCGGTTCCTGCAACTCTCTTTTTTCAGCATCATTCGATAAAAATCCGCACTCTGAAAGGAATCGGTGAAGAACCGTCTTTCCCCTCAATTCTTTGGCATGCGCTTGGCAAACATCCTTTCCGGAATTTAAAATACACGGTTATGAAAAGGATGCTATTGCTAATGCTGTTGGGGTGTGTTGGATTCACAATGCAGGCATGTAAGAAAAACAAAGAGGCTGCTCAGGGGAAGATGGAAGTTCGAATGACAGATTCTCCCGGAGATTTCGTGGCGCTGAATGTTCAGATCATGAAAATTGAAGCTTATCTGGACAATTCGGGATGGGTGGTTTTAAATGAAACAACGAAAGAAGTGAATGTGCTTGATTTGACGAACGGTGCTGAAGTGACGATTTCGAGTGCAACAAATGTGCAGCCGGGATTGTATACCAAATTACGACTAACATTCAGCGGGCAGAACAGTCTGACAATTAACGGAGCAAGCGGTCCGAATACGGTTGACTTGTCATTCAACTCCAATTATTCGCATCAGGTGGAAATTCCGATTCATTGCCAGGTCAACAGTGGAATTACTTCCAGCGTGCTTTTGGACTTCAATGTTGCCTTGTCGATCAAAGAAAACAACGAACAGTATGAAATGAATCCGGTATTGGCTGAAATCGTAGATCCGAATACAGGAGTTCAGGGACATTTGGAAGGAACAACTCAGGCAGCTGTCACTTTAAGTAACGGAGGAAAGAGTTTCAGTACCTATGTTAACAAAAACGGATATTTTATGATTCGCGGTGTTCCGGATGGAACGTATCTGCTGAAAATTGAAGGAAAGCAATCAGACAATGCTGTGCTTCTTCAAAAGAATATACAAAATGTGACAATTTCCAATGGGCAGATTAAAAGTCTCGGGACGATTCAATTGTAATGTTTTGTAAAGATGAAGGTTGGAAAGGAGGGTGAGAACCTCCTTTTTTTATGGGGTTTTGTACAAGAATTCTGGTGACTTTATACTGTGCCAGGTTTTTAAAGATCGTTTCTGAGAAACATCACCAAATTTTCGGACAAGTCATTTATTAACGGATTTTTCGTTCGCTGAATAAATTGTTTCGCAAACCGATACAGATTAAGGGCGTGGTGCTTGAACCCAATTCTCCCCAGCTGTATTGCATTCCCGCCTGAAGATAAATTTCCAGAAGGATTTTGTCCAAAACAGTGGAAGCATTCGCCTGAAGTGAAACTGTCCGCTGCGTCATTCCCTGCCCGATTGTATTTCCGTATTCTTTCGGATGTGAAGTATAGCTTTTATACAGATCGCCGCCATAACTGATTGCCGAATCATCGTAGCCTTTTAAATAGAAGGAAGAAAACAAGGTCAGCTGGAAATTCTTGAACGGAATCTGAGCCGTTGCGATTAATTCCGCAAAATTGCTTCCGAGATAATGACCCAATGGCAAACCGAGAGAACCATTGTTTTGTCCGTTTGAAATATGCGAAAAAGTGTAAGGACGAACCAGGTTTCCTTCCAATAAATACGACCACTTTTTGAATTGTCCTTTGATTCCCAATTGCGCGCCGTACTTATTTGCCCACCATTTTGAACGGTTCTTGATTTCTTTCAACACGAACTCATCCAAAGGCAATTGAAAATAAACACAATGTTTTTTCGACCCGAAATAATAAGAGGTCTGGATTGCAAGCAATACATTGTCGGTGGAACCCAAACTATATTCCTGCGGACGGAAGAAAACAAAAGGATTCAGGTATTCAACCTCATATCCGCGTTTGTAAGTACTGTCTCGTGATTGAAAAATAACCGATTCCAAAAGCATGATATTGAAATTGGATCCGATGTTCAGACTCAGATAATGCGTCGTGTTGTATTTCCAGTCACGGGTTTTGGAAGCATAATTGTTGTCGTGCAAAAACTGGTACAAAAGCCCGTATTCGAAATTCCAGAAGTTGACACGGAATTGTACAAACGGATTGGGTGCAACCTGATCTCCCTGAATCAACGAGCGGTAGCCTTCTCCGAAAAACTGATTGTCGATTCCGGCACTGACGTGCAGCATTTCGTTTGGAGTATAGCCCAATCGGGTGCGGATGTCGGTGAACCAAAAAGAACTGCGGTTTTGCAATGGAGAAAACGCCACGTGCGTTTGGGTGTAATCTTCTCTTAAACTCCATCCCGAAGTCAGTAAAGTTCGGTTGTACCATTTCCCCCATGTTTTTTCAAAGTTAAATCCGATCGCGGCCCGGTAACTCAGAGCAGTGTCGTATTGAAGATAACTGTCTGTTGTAGGAAGAATGGCAAAACTCCGGTTGCTTCCCTTCGGACTGAACCGTGCATCGAAAATGGAAGTATCGCCGTCAAAAACGAGTGTATCAAACTTTTGAAGATCCGTTTTTTTGGATGGATTGTAGCGAATGAGCGGCTGAACGGAATGGTGAATTGTTTTGGAAGAAGTAATGTCCGGCTTCAGATTTAAATGACGGATGCGGTCAATCGTACCCTGAGAAAAACTCAGCTTACAGATCAAAACAAACGCTATGAGAATTTGAAAACGCATCAGAAGTCGAAATAATGATTGTTGAGAGCCGTCCGCAGCCCGATATTAAACCAATAAGATTGTCCGTTTTGAAGCGGATTATTCACCAAACGCAATTTGGCAGAACCGAAAATTTCCAAGCCGTAAGCCCGATTGAAGTTGTAGCCGATTTCCAGGTTTTCGTAGAAAACAGTTTGATTCTGGCTTGGATTATTCTCATAAACCGGAAGCAGTTGTCTGTAATTATCGGATTGATTGAGATAGTAATTCGTGGAAGAACTGATGAATAAATGATTCCATTCAGCTCTTAATCTCACAACCAATTCATCCACTCCGGCTGCCATCGGATGACCGACCGGAAGATTGAAATTGCTGTAGTGAATTCTCGGATTTGCAGCTTTGTAAGCATTGGCCGAAGTGTGATTGTATTCTACATGAATGAGGTAATTGTGCGATTTGAAAGGCCAGTAGCGGAAACCAATTTGTCCCACATCACTCGATTTGGTGTACGGATTCCGGCCATATTGCCCGTAAATCAGAAATTTCGATATTCTCCAGTTGAAATCCAGTCCCAGATAAGCATAGCTTTTCCCGTTGATTCCTTCCTGAATAGTTGCCGCGCCCGGAATCGGAATGTAAAAACCTCCTTCCACGGCTTGTTTCTGAATAGAATCTCCTCTTGTCCATGTTCCGCCTTCAATCAACCCGATCCGAAGATGTTTGGTGGGTTGGTAATAAATTGCTCCAAGACTGAGTGCTTTGCGTTCGTATAAAGCTTCTCCGTTTGTAGCAAAAGGAATCCGGAGCATATTTAATCCCTGCATGCGGATCAGTTGGAAATTCCATTTTTCTCCCAGTGAATAAGAAATCCTGAAATTCATGGTCGGTAAAGAATTATCGGAGTAGAGCACCGAACGATAACCGCTTCCGATGAAAATCGGGCTGTTTCCAACCGTTACAGATAAATCTTTCAACACTTGCCATTGCACCATTCCCGTTGCATAAGCATAATCGAAACCATTGGTCTTGAAAGGTTTTGTTCGCGCTCCGCCGGGAATCACGGCATTCACCTGATAATAACTGGAATCAGCTGCATTGGGGTAAAATTCCCCGCGATTGCTGACATATTGCTGCAAATAAGCAGGTAAAACGGCCTGGTTTTCGTAAAAAGATCCGGAAAAGAAAACCTTGTTCTTCATACTTCCTTCAATCCGGATTCCGCGAACATTGAGATATTGCCGCATATTGGTGTCTCCACGTTCAGCTCCCAATTGCATATCCAGAATCGGGCTGATCCAAATTGCGCCTTCTTTTTTAACCAGTTGAATCAATTCGCGCTGATAGACAAAATAACCGACGCTCGAATAGCGTTTTTTCTGTTCTTTAACCGTGTTGTAATAATTCACCTGCAGATCATTCACCGGAAAAACCGGAACAAATGAAGAGTCGGTGAAAAACGAAACATCCCTGAAATGACTTTCAATAGGCAGAACGCGGTATTGCTGTCCCCAAACCGGAACAATGAACATCAATGAAAAAAAGAGTTGAAGTAGTAATTTCATTTTTTCAATCGGTCGATAACAGCTTTTGATTTTACAATAAAATACGGATTGTATAAATTTTCCTTGTTGTAAATGAGCGATTTCCCGGTTTCCGCATGTTCAACCGTTCCTCCGAGCGCTTCCACAATTGCCTGTCCGGCAGCAATATCCCATTCCATCGTTGGTGCAAATCTCGGATAAACATCTGCTTTTCCCAAAGCAATATCGAAAAATTTCAGAGCGCTTCCTTTCTTCACAAATTGCACTTCTCCGAAGAATTCGCGCATCGACTGATTGAATTTCAATTCTGTTCCTGAATGGTGAGAACGGCTTCCTGCTATTTGAAGCGGTTTATTGACTTCCGTTTTGGGAGAAATCGTTTTCCACTTTTCAGGATCATTGATTGCTTCAAAAGGAATCACGGCAGGAGCAACTCCTTGTCCACCGATCAGAATTTCTTCACTTACCGGAGATGTGATAAATCCCAATACCGGCTGATTTTCATGAACCAGTGCAATGCAAATGGCAAATTCTCCGTTCTTTTTGATGAACTCTTTGGTTCCGTCCAGAGGGTCAACAATCCACACACTTTTCCATTGTTTCCGGTCTTCAAAAGAGGAATTGTGAATTTCCTCCATAATACCCGGAATCTCCGTTTGGTCGAGTGCTTTTTTGATAATGGCGTTTGAAAGTAAATCGGCTTTTGTGACAGGGCTTCCATCCATCTTGATACTCGGATCGAAATCCGTTTGGTAGATCTGCATAATGGCTTCAGAGGCTTCAACACAAGCCTTCAGTACTGTTGGGATAAATGCGTGAAATTCTGAGGTAACCATCGGTTAAAATTAAGAAAAAGCGATAGCTTTTGAAGACTAAATTACGACAAACGTTAGTGCGAAGGTAATTTGGGATAGAATAAGTGTTGATTCTTTACTTTTTAAAGTGTTGAGATAAGAGTGTATAAATTGATGTGTTATTTATACATATTCTGGGTGATTTATTCCCTCGCAGATATTTATAGGTATTTCTCAATGAGATTTATCTTAATCAGGTAATCTCAAAATATACCAGCATGATTCATAATTTCAGTACTTGCTTACCAGCATTCTTTATCTTTTCCACAAATTAATTGATAGCCTACCGGTCTCACTTAAATGGCGTCTGGTAAGGGGAATTATGTACTTAAAACAGGTAGTGCCAAAATATACCAAGGTGCTTCATCATTTTAGTGCCTGCTAGCAGGCACTCTTTATCTTCCACAAATGCACAGATTAACTGCTCGGCTACCGCACTCGCTTAAGTGGCGACTGGTAAGCGCCACAAATAATCAGTGCATCTGTGGGAAATTATCACTTAGATTCTAGGAGAAGATTTTTCAAAAAACTTATTTCATAAGTTACCTGTGTTAAGTACATAACTCCCTCTGGTAAGCACCATAAAAAATCTGTGCATCTGTGGAAGAATGATCTCCTGAATTCATGCATAAGACGTATCAAAAAAGGAGCCTGTTTCAGAGATTACTTGTGCTAAGAACATAATTCCTGATCATTCAATACTACTAATTCCTTTTAGCAGGAATTCTTTCCGAAAATTAACAATCAATTAATTTCCTCTAAGTATCTTTGATTAAATCACATTCATAATACATGAATAAAAACAAAATAGTGAAAAACATTCCTGATTTCAAGCTTTCTCCTTCGGTAGATAAAGTAGGAGTAGAAGAGCGCGTGGCTCGTTTTCAAACGCGAAGCATCAAGAATGAAGCAAAAATTCAGGGATTGAAATTGGTTTTGAATATGATTGACTTAACAACCCTTGAAGGAAAAGATACTCCGGGGAAGGTTCGTCAATTGTGTTACAAAGCACAGCATTTACACGATGATTACCCGGAACTGCCAACCGTTGCGGCAATTTGTGTATATCCTACCATGGTAGCCGAAGCGAAAAAAGCATTGGGTAATTCAGGAATCAAAGTAGCATCCGTTTCAACAGCTTTCCCAAGCGGACAGTCAACGCGGGAAATCAAATTGGCGGATACCCGGTTTGCGGTTGAAAACGGAGCAGATGAAATCGACATGGTTATTTCCAGAGGTAAATTCCTTGCCGGAGAATATGATTTTGTATTCGATGAAATTGCCGCCATCAAAGAGGCTTGCGGAAAAGCACGTTTGAAAGTTATTCTGGAAACGGGAGAATTGGCTTCATTGGATCAGGTGCGCAGAGCGAGTGATATTGCCATGTATGCCGGAGCGGATTTTATCAAAACATCTACCGGGAAAATTCAGCCTGCTGCAACCATGCAGGTAACCTATACGATGCTTTGTGCAATCAAGGACTTTTATATCAAAACAGGAATAAAAGTGGGAATGAAACCGGCAGGAGGAATTTCTTCTTCCAAACTGGCATTGCACAATCTGGTAATGGTAAAAGAAACACTTGGGAACGAGTGGCTGAGTAATGAATGGTTCCGTTTCGGGGCAAGTTCATTGGCGAATGATGTGTTGATGCAGTTGGTAAAACAACAAACCGGACATTACCAAAGTGCAGATTATTTTTCAATAGATTAATCCTCCCCCTCAATCCCCCTCCAAAGGGGGGGAAGAATCCTCCCTTGAGGGAGGACAAAGGAGGGTGGGAAATAAGATACAAAATGGCAAAACATAAGAAAAGCGATAGCTCCGATAAAGGACAAACGGCAGAGAAGTCAAAAGGAGTGTTCGACTTCAACGGAGGATGGGATTACAGCCCGAGTCCGGAAAGTACGAGTCATGTGAAACTGAAGGAGCGCTACGAATTATACATCGACGGGAAATTTGTTGCTCCTGATTCGGGAAAATACTTTCAGACAACCAATCCGGCTACGGAAAAAGTATTGGCGGAAGTAGCATATGCAAATGAAGCGGATGTCGAGAAAGCGGTTTCAGCTGCCCGTAAAGCGTACGAAACAGTTTGGTCGAAATTATCTGCGAAAGAACGCGGAAAATATATTTACAGAATTGCTCGTTTGATGCAGGAAAGAGCCAGAGAGCTGGCTGTTGTTGAGACATTGGACGCCGGAAAAACCATTCGTGAATCCCGCGATGTGGATGTTCCTTTGGCATACAATCATTTCTTTTATTATGCCGGATGGGCTGATAAACTGGAATATGCTTTTCCAAACCGGAAAGTGAGTTCTTTGGGTGTTGCCGGACAAATTATTCCGTGGAATTTCCCTTTGTTGATGGCAGCATGGAAAATTGCTCCTGCATTGGCAGCCGGAAACACGGTGGTGCTGAAACCTGCGGAAACAACCCCGCTTACAGCAATGTTGTTGGCGGAAATTATCCATGAAAGCGGGCTTCCGGCCGGAGTTGTGAATATCCTTACGGGTTATGGCGATACGGGAGCAGCGATTGTGAATCATCCGGATGTGAATAAAATTGCCTTTACCGGTTCTACGAATGTTGGAAAGATTATTCAAAAAGCAGTTGCCGGAACAGGTAAAAGACTGACCCTGGAATTGGGAGGGAAATCGGCAAATATTGTTTTTGAAGATGCACCGATTGATCAGGCGGTTGAAGGAATCGTAAACGGAATCTTCTTCAATCAGGGTCATGTGTGCTGTGCAGGTTCGAGATTGTTTGTTCAGGAATCCGTAGCAGATGAGGTGATCCGGAAGTTGAAAGACCGTTTGGACACCTTGTATGTCGGAGATCCTTTGGATAAGAATACCGATATCGGAGCGATTAACTCCAAGGAGCAGTATGAATCGATCAAAAAACACATCGAATTAGGGAAGAAAGAAGGCGCGGAAATATATGAAAGCAAATGTTCGTTGCCTAAGAACGGATTGTTTATCCGACCTACTTTGTTTACGGATGTGGCGCAGTCGAGTAGAATCGCTCAGGAAGAAATTTTCGGACCAGTACTCACGATTCAAACGTTCAGAACAATTGATGAGGTCATTCAGAAAGCGAATAATTCGCCTTATGGCCTTGCAGCGGGAGTTTGGACAGATAAAGGTTCCAGAATCTTCAATTTAACGACGAAACTGAGAGCCGGAGTTGTTTGGGCAAACACCTACAATAAATTCGACCCGACATCGCCTTTCGGAGGATACAAGGAAAGCGGATTCGGAAGAGAAGGAGGTTTGCAGGGATTGGGGGCTTATCTTAAAATTGAAAATTGAAAGAAAGAGAGTAGAATGATCCTCCCCTCGGTCCCCCTCAAAAGGGGGAAGCGGACTGAATCTCCCTCTTTGGAGAGGGATAAAGGGAGAGGAAAAACAATATTTTACAAATTATGTCAAGATTGGAAATACTAAAAACATACAAAATCTTCATTGGCGGACAATTCCCCAGAACGGAATCAGGAAGATATTACACACCGTTGGATAAAAAGGGTCAGCCTTTGGCGAACGTGTGTTTGTCGTCGCGGAAAGATTTCCGGAATGCGGTTGTAGCAGCCAGAAAAGCTTTCGGATCCTGGTCGGAAAGAGCTGCATTTAATCGCGGGCAAATCCTGTACCGGATTGCAGAAATGCTGGAAGGGCGAAAAGTTCAGTTTGTAGAAGAATTGGTAAAACAGGGAAGCCCGGAAGCGAAGGCGAAGCAGGAAGTGGAGCTGGCGATAGATCGTTGCGTGTATTACGCGGGTTGGTGCGACAAATACCAGCAGGTTTTCAGCTCAGTGAATCCGGTTGCGAGCAGTCATTTCAATTTTTCTGCTTTGGAACCCATGGGAGTTGTTGGAATCATCGCTCCGCAGACAAACAGTTTGATCGGTTTGGTTTCGACGATTCTACCGGTAATTGCGGGAGGAAATACCTGCATCGTTCTGGCATCGGAAAATTTGCCTTTATGTTCGATCACTTTTGCGGAAGTTTTAGCGACGTCTGATCTTCCTGGAGGCGTAGTGAATATTCTCACCGGAACAGAAAAAGAACTCCTTGATCAATTTCACAGTCACATGGATGTGAATGCGGTTGTTTATGCCGGAGGAAATGCGGAAAGCGCAAAAATCGTTGAGGCAGGAGCAGATTGCAATGTGAAACGGGTATTTGTTTATGAGAAGGATTTCACAAAAGAAGCGGATGAAAATCCGTATTACATCACAGATTTGCAGGAATTGAAAACGACCTGGCATCCGATTGAGCAAATCGGCGGAGCTACGAGTAGTTATTAAATTACGGGTAATAGCACATTGAGCGGAGTCGAAATGTGCTATTGATAAAATAAAATGGCTGTGAAAGACAACTTCTCCCACAATTCCCAAAACTACGCGCAATTTCGTCCATCCTATCCGGATGAGGTGTTTACCTTTCTGGAAACGATTCTGAATGGAAGAAAACAAGCGTGGGATTGTGCTACGGGAAATGGTCAGGTTGCGGTGAAACTCGCAGACTTGTTTGATGAAGTTCAAGCGACAGATTTGAGCGAAAATCAATTGAAAAACGCGGTTTTAAATCCGAAAATTCATTATTCACAGCAAGTTGCCGAACAAACAAACTTCCCGGAAGTATCTTTCGATTGTGTCACGGTCGGACAAGCCATTCACTGGTTTGATTTTGAAAAGTTCTATCCGGAAGTAAAACGGGTTTTAAAACCAAACGGAGTTTTTGTGGTACTTGGATACGGCAATATCCGGACAGATAACGAAGCGATTCAGAAATGGATTGAGCGTTTGTATTTTGAAGTATTGCAGGATTATTGGGATCCGGAACGAAAGTACATCGATGAGAAGTATCAGACAATTCCGTTTCCGTTTGAAGAAATATCCTGCCCCGAATTTCAGATCCGGAATTCGTGGAATCGGGAACAGCTTTTAGGCTATTTGAACACCTGGTCGGCTGTGAAGCATTACACCGACAAAAATCAAGCAAATCCGATCGAAGCAATGTTAAATGAACTTCCTCCTTTCGATTTCATTCAGATCACTTTTCCCATTTTGATTCGCACGGGAAGAAACACCTAAATCATAAATTTTCCGTTCAATTTCGTCATTTCGAAACCCGTTTTTTCATTTTGAAAAATTTTCACATATTTTTTCATTTTGAAATAATCAGCGTAATCCATTGATATATATGGGATTTCTGCCTATTTGTATCATTGTGGCACAACCATTGTCTTTGGTTAAGCGAACCAAATAAAAATGGAATCATGGAAAAGATGAAATTAAAAAACCTGTTTCTAATCGGGATGATTGCAACAGGATTAATGGCAGCAACGCCTTCTTTTGCCGGAAATACGGAAGGTTCAATAGAAGGAAATCGATTCTTACATCGCAAAGAGTATAAAGACATGAAAGCAACCATGTCGAGAATCGAAAAAGATCGGGAACGAATTGCATTCCACAAAGCTGAATTCAAGAAAAACAAGGAAGCAGATTTGGTCATCGAATCGCACATGAGTAAGAAAGAACTCCGGAAAGCGAAAGCTGATTTGAAACGGGATAAAAAGTACTTGCGTATTGACAAATGTGATTTACGATCCGACCAGAATGAAGCAATCCGACAATCGAATGCAGACCGTAAAGAGGTGAAAAAGGAATTGCGATCAGCTAAAAAAGAGCTGCGTAAAGATACACGTCAGGGAAACACAGCCGATTTGAAAAAAGATGTTGCGCGAGTAGAGTATCTGACCCTCAAAAAAGAGGTGAAAACAAAGCAATCCGAGGCATTGAAAGATGATGTTTATGCATTCTTTATTTATCTCGACGACGAAATTAGTGAAGTTGTTTAATAGTAGCAGATTAAACACATAAATCGGGGCTGTAAGATAGGGGACAGCCCCTTTTTTATTTCAATAATTTTTGCGTGATTTTGCCAAAAAGCACTAAAGAATTTACTTCTTCACTCTTTTCAACGTAAACGGCTCCACATGAATCAAATCACTTGCGTAATATTTCTCGATCTTGGAATCATCAATCGTTACAATATAAGAATCTGTAACCTCACCGGTTTCCTCGTCTACACTTGAATCTGTGGAAACTTTCGAAAAGAAAGGCTGCATCTGCTCAGCGGTCACTCCCGATTTTGCATTCATCGAATGAAGCTCCAGATCTTTTCCTTTCATAATCACCTTAAACACATTCAATGCAGGCTCTTTCCCCATGCACAGGTAATATTGCTTTCCAAGCTTGGTAACGGAAATAGAATCGTTGATGGCCATATGAGAATCACCTTCTCCGCTGGATGTTACTAATTCTGTAGCTGTGATACGAACAGTTGTTTTCATATCTGCACCTTCCATCATGCCTTGAAAACTTTCGGGATAAACCAGCTCATAAGAACCAATCATGGATTTCGGGAATGTCTTTTCCGGTTTACCGGGAGCATTTGTTGAAGTAACAATGGTACAGGAATGAAGAAAAAACAGAATTCCTGCTATATACAACGCTATTTTCATGTTTCGTTTTTTTGTGAAGTTACGGATTTAACTATTTACTTAAGGTGCAATTGCAAAAAAAGCCCATCAGTCAAGCGACTGTGAGCTTTCAAATATGATTGTCTTAGTTGAATTAACCAATCAATGCCTGGTATCCTGCTGCGTCTAACAAACCGTCAACTTCAGAAGGATTCGTCATTTTTACTTTAATCATCCAACCGTCACCGTAAGGATCTTTGTTCACTGCTTCCGGATTTGACTCTAAACCTTCATTAAATTCGATGATTTCTCCTGAAACCGGCATGAACAAATCAGAAACCGTTTTAACAGCTTCTACAGAACCGAAAACTTCTTCGTGATCAAAAGTTTCACCTACTGTTTCGATTTCCACATAAACGATGTCACCTAGTTCGCCTTGAGCGAAATCAGTAATACCAATTGTTGCAACATCACCTTCAACACTTACCCACTCGTGGTCTTTTGTGTATTTTAAATTTGCTGGAATATTCATCTTGTTCTTTGTTTAAGTCTTATTTCCTTTTCTCGGTGCAAATGTAATTTTTTTTAAGTTCTAAAAAAGAAACCGATGTTCTTTCTCCGTTTTCAATGCGAACTTTTCACATTTCCACAGTGTTGGTTTAAACTTCTCACTTTACGATATAATATAAGCAAAAAATAATTAATCACCCTTCTAGGGTTATAAACCCTAGAACAATTTTGTAGGGCCATTTTTAAGATGTTTTTATTCATTCTGCCACTAAATTCCCTTTTCACCTTCGTCATTCCCTTTTTGAAGTTTAACTTTTCACTTCCCTCTCAACATTCTTCATTCAGAATTCTTAATTTTGGAGCATGGTAAACAGTGACCAACTCAAAGAAATTAATCAACGCATTACTGCAATTGCGAACTATTTAAAGATTCCCGAGAAGGAAATGCAGTTGCGTGAAGCTGAATTGAAAACGCAGGATCCCGGTTTTTGGGATGATCCGAAGAAGGCAGAAGTGGAAATGAAAACGATTCGTGGACTGAAGTTCTGGATCGAATCCTATATGACGTTGAAAGCCCAGGCAGACGATTTGGAAGTGTTGATTGAATTTGTGAAAGAAGGTGCTGCTGAGGAATCGGAATGCGACGATGCATACAAAAGTTTGGTTTCCACGGTTGAAGAAGTGGAATTGAAAAACATGCTTTCCGGAGAAGAAGATGCCTTGAGCGCCGTGATCCAGATTACTGCAGGTGCAGGAGGTACGGAAGCTTGCGACTGGGCAGGAATGCTCATGCGGATGTATCTGATGTGGGCCGAGAAAAGCAAGTATAAAGTAAAAGAACTCAACTTCCAGGAAGGTGATGTGGCGGGTATTAAAACCGTAACTCTGGAGATCGAAGGTGAATTTGCTTTTGGTTACCTGAAAGGAGAAAACGGAATTCACCGTTTGGTGCGTGTGAGCCCGTATAATTCGCAAGGAAAACGAATGACTTCATTTGCTTCGGTATATGTTTATCCTTCTGTAGATGATACGATTGAAATTTATGTCAATCCGGCAGATATTTCCTTTGAAACTTTCCGTTCGGGAGGTGCCGGTGGACAGAACGTAAACAAGGTCGAAACAGCAGTTCGTTTACGACATGCTCCTTCCGGAATTATCATTGAAAACTCCGAGTCGCGTTCGCAATTAGCCAATAAAGAAAAAGCAATGCAGTTGCTTCGTTCTCAATTATACGAAATAGAGTTGCGTAAGCGCGCTGAATCAAGAGAACAAATCGAAGCCGGCAAGAAAAAAATCGAATGGGGATCCCAGATCAGAAGTTACGTGTTGGACGACCGCCGTGTGAAAGATCACAGGACAGATTACACCGTAAATGATCCGGATAAAGTATTGGACGGGGATTTACTTCCTTTCCTGAAATCTTATTTGATGATGTACGGAAGTTAGACTTCAAGACATCAGGATGCTAAGGATTTAGGACTTGAGTTTTTCTCATTTCGAAAAATGAAGTCTTAATATCCAAATGTCCTGAAATCTTAATATCCTCTAAATGAAAACAATTATATATCATAACACCCGTTGCTCGAAAAGCAGGGAAGGTCTGTGTATCCTGGAAGAATTGGGTGCGGATATCGAAATACGGGATTATTTGCTGGTGCCGCCAACCTATGAGGAATTGGACAATTTATTGAAATTGTTGAAGGCAAAACCACTGGATATTATCCGTCAGAAAGAAGAAATCTTTCAGGAGAAATACCTTGGAAAGAAACGTACTCGGAAACAATGGATTCAGTCCATGATGAAATATCCGATTCTTATCGAAAGACCAATTGTTGTGAGAGGAAATCAGGCAATAGTAGGAAGACCTCCAGGTTTAGTCAAAGAATTGATACAATAAGAAAAACGGGATCGCAAAAAAGTGATCCCGTTTTTGATTCGTAAAAAATCAGTGAACCTGAACGTTACGTGAATAGTTGGAAATCCAAAAAGAGTTATTTTCGATGGTTCAAGCACTTTTACAATTAAACGGAACTTCACAAATAGTATTCCCAACTTTCATGTATGGATCAAGTATGGATACTGTATGACGAAAGCATGAAACAGGTAAGGATTTAATAATTCAATGTGCACTTTCTGGTGGGATCCGGAGTGAGCTCAGTTGAATATTATCGGGACGTAATTCGCAATTTTTTCCTTATCTTTAAACAGATTCAAAAAGAAAGGCTATGGCACGGAGTTACGAAACGGTAAGTGAAGCGGTGAATGATCTGAAAAAACGCGGATATACGGCAAATTTGAGTATGGAAGCCGAAAAGGAGTGCTTGATTTGTGATTCTTCTTTCGCGGAATTGTCTCCGGAGCAATTCTCCATTGATGAAGTTTATCGTTTTGAAGGAATGACAGATCCGGGTGACGAAATGATCATTTATGCGATCTCTTCTCACGACAATACCATCAAAGGGGTTGTGGTAAATGCTTTCGGAATCTATTCTTCCCACCGCTCCAATCGTTTGGTGGAGCATCTGACGAAGAATTCTTAAAATTCATTTTCGAATCTCTCATAGAATTACGACCTTAAGAATTGTCTCTTAAAGGCGTTTTTAGTTGTTTTTTTCAGGATTTTTAAGATAGGATATCTGAGATCGGGAACTCAAATGATTCGAGCTGTTAACTGCTTAAAATCAGATCGTTTATGAGTGCTGAAAAATGAAAGAAGAAGATGCTTAAAAAAGTTGAATCCTTCGATTGAATCTTTGAGACACAATTTTTGATTTTTTACAAGTCACTTTTCAATCTTTCCCCTACATTTGCACCGAATTATCGTTGGAATAATTAAGTTGATTTTAAAACTTTTAAGAAAGATTTCCGTAGGAGGAGCGCAACGTGTAGCGAATGAGAACAAAGTACATTGACCTTATCGATCAAACTTTTGATTTTCCGCAAGATGAATTTCACTTGAGAGAAGATCGTTTGATGTTTCATGGTATTGATCTGATGCGATTAATTGAAGAATATGGAACCCCTTTAAAATTCAATTATCTGCCCCAGATTTCTCATAACATTCAACGAGCCAAAGGCTGGTTTCGTGAAGCAATGAACAACTTAGGCTATTCAGGAAACTATTATTATTCTTACTGTACCAAAAGCTCTCATTTTTCCTTTGTGCTGGATGAGGTGCTGAAAAACGACGTACATATCGAAACATCATCTGCTTTTGATATTGATATCGTTAAAAATGTGTTGAATGCAGGAAAGCTAAAAGAAGGAAGTTACGTCATTTGTAACGGATTCAAGCCCCCGAAATACATTCAGAATATTGCCGATCTGATAGAAGATAAGCGTTTAAATGTGATCCCTGTGGTAGATAATACTGCTGAAATTCACGATTTGATCGCTGCGACAGGTGAAAATGAACTGAAAATCGGAATCCGGATCGCTTCGGAAGAAGAGCCGAAGTTTGAGTTCTATACCTCGCGTTTAGGAATTCGTTACCGCGAAATTGTTCCGTTTTACAAAGCGTTTATTCAGGATAATCCGCGTGTACAGATCAAAATGCTTCACTTTTTCATTAATACGGGAATTAACGATACATCGTATTACTGGAACGAATTAACGAAGTGTTTGAGAATCTATTCCGATTTGAAAAAAGTGTGTCCGACTCTGGATTCATTGAACATCGGTGGTGGTTTCCCTATTAAGAAATCATTAGCTTTCGACTTTGATTATGCATACATGGTTCGTGAAATCCTGATGCAGGTAAAACGCGTTTGTGCAGACAACGATATTCCGGAGCCGAATATTTATACTGAATTCGGATCCTTTACAGTTGGAGAAAGCGGAGGAGCGATCTTCAATGTCTTGCATCAGAAACAGCAAAATGACCGGGAAAAATGGAACATGATCGACAGTTCTTTCATGACCAATCTTCCGGATACCTGGGCAATTAACCAGCGTTTCATTATGTTGGCAATTAACCGCTGGAACGACGATTATGAACGTGTTCTTTTGGGTGGATTGACTTGTGATTCAGATGATTATTACAACTCGGAACAGCATTCAAATGCCATTTACCTTCCGAAATTCGATAAAAATAAACCGCTCTATATTGGATTCTTTAATACAGGCGCTTATCAGGAAACGATCGGAGGATACGGAGGTTTAAAACATTGCCTGATTCCGGAGCCGAAACACGTACTGATTCAGCGCGATGAACACGGTAAAATAGTGACTGAGCTGTTTTCTGAGGAGCAAACTGCAGATGACTTTATGAGGATTCTGGGTTACAGGCAATAAAAGCACCTAAATCGAATTAGCAAAATACTTCTAGGTTTTTAGTTGAGAATGTTGTATTTTTCAAGTTTTATAAGGATGGCGGTTAATTATTTCAAAATCAATTGATTTAATGATTGTTGAATTGCTAAACAAAATAAAAACCGTAATTAATTGAATTTTAAACATAGTTTACTAAAAGTTTACAGTATTTTTGCAAACTCTTTTAAGATAACGTAAACGAAAAATAACAAATTAAGGTAAGAATGACAACACATATTCAGACCATTTACACCGAAGACAAAACCCCGTTTGCTGATACTGTAAATTCTTGGTTACAAGGACTAGGCTTTCAAGTTTTGCCATTTCAGGAAAATGATGATCTGATTGAGAAGATTGACGCCGTTGTTATTTTTCACGATAATCACAATTTTGATAAACGTACAGCCGAGCTTCGCGATCTATTTGAAGTTCATCAGGCACCGATTCACAAAATTGATTTGAGCGGAACAATGAACGTAGCATTATCTCATCTTTCATTGTTTTTTGACCGTACTAAATGCAAAGATGTATTGGTAATCGGTTGCGAAGGCGTAAAGGATCACCCGAAAATGGAGCTTTTCAAAGAAAAGTGGAACCTGTAAGGAATTTAAAAATTTCAAATTAAAATAATTGAAGGACAGCTTAGGTTGTCCTTTTTTGTGCCTTTGTTTGGGGGAATGGATTCGGACTTCGATCCAACCGATTTTTCCAACCGATTCAAATTACCATTTAAACTCCAATATTTCTGTTTGAAAGGGGATTAAAATTCTCCCCCTTTGGAGGGGGACTAAGGGGGAGGACAAACCAAAACTATTTTCACCACTTCACATAATCCTGAAAAAATAATCTAACATTGTGGTAAATTTCATCCGATGAAAAAAGTTCTTGGCCTGTTTACCCTTTCTTTCTTTACAACCGCATTGTTTGCCCAAAACACAATATTGTGGTCTGTCCAAAAGACCGGTTCTGAAAAAATAGCCTACGTTTTAGGATCGTTTCACCAAATGGGAAACTCTTTTGTGGATGAAAAACCATTAATTAAAGAATTATTACTCAAGTCAGACCTTGCGATTTTCGAAAGTGTAGAAGATAAGTATGAAAAGATCATCAGCGTGATGCTCAAAAGAACAGATGATTTTTCTTACAGAGAATCTCTGAACAAACAAGACGTGGGCTTTCTGGAAAAATACACAGCAGATTGGAAAGTTCCGATCAGTAAGCAGAAGCCCGCAGAGTTGTTGGTAAAGCTCCAGCAGGAATATGTCAAAATGAGCTGTGGAACGGTAAAATCAACAGATACAACAGCACACATGGACGATTATTTATTGTCTTTGGCTCAGAAGAATGGTATTCAGGTGCAGGGACTGGAAAGTTTTGCTGATCAGTTTGAAGCAATAAGCAGTATAAATGGCGAAGACTTTAGCTGGGATAAAGCAAAGGATATCATTCATGAATGGGTTATTAATTTTCAGGACGATAAAAACCGAAAGAAAATTTGTGCTTTGGCAGAATCGTATATAAAAATGCGGCTTGATTATCAGTTCAATACCAGGTGTGCGGAAAACGACGAAGTTCTGTTGAAACGCAATGAAAAATGGATGCCTTTGATTATAGAATCGATTCAGCAAAACAATTCCGTGATTGTAATCGTTGGCTTATATCATTTGTACGGAGAGTGCGGGATTATTTCCCAATTGCGAAAAGAAGGATACATTGTAAATCCTGTCAAATTGAAATAAATTGAAGGACAGTTCGGGTTGTCCTTTTTTGTGTCTTTTTTTTGGGAGAAAGGGGGAGGACAAATAAAAAACAGCTTTAATCACTTCACATAATCCTGCTTCAACACCAGCATATACTGATCATTATCCAACTTCGAATATCCCTGTTCGTAACAAAAGAAATAGGTGTTTCCCTTTTGGGTCTGGTAAGCATTCGTGTAATAGTGAAAGTTAAATCCTTCTTCGGCCAGCGTAATGGCATCAACGGTTCGTTTGCCTGTCGGGTTTAAGTGCTCCAGAATGCGCCGGTTTTTTCTCAAAATATTATTGATCCGGCGAACATATTTCGTGGCATCCTCATTCAAACGGTTGTTATACGTATTTCTGCAATAATCCGAACAAAACTTCTGATCCTTCCGGCCGCTCAATTTTTGCCCGCATTCCAAACATTTTCTTTCTGACATTTCATTCGTTGATTTTGTCTATTGAAGCAGAAAAATAGTCGATTTATACAAAAGACAAATAATAATCAGAAAAAATATTGAATCATAGCGCTTTATGGAATATGTTTGCTGAAACAAATGCTCCTGTTATGAAGAAAATTTACGCGTTATTTCTGTTTATCAGTCCCTTATGGACTTTCGGCCAAACGAAAGAGATTGTATTTTCAGAACTCACTGCCGGAAGTGGAATGTACTTTGGGGCAGTTATGACAACTACAGATATTACCGTAACGCTTCAAGGACCTTCGGACCGCTTCATTGCCTTCGGATTCGGAACAGGAATGGCTACCGGAAACGATGCGATTATTTGGTCGACGCTGGGAACAGGAGCAGCTCCGCTCCAATTGCGTGATCACCGGATGATTGGTCAGGGAAACGAGCCAACCGTTGATGCACAGCAGGATTGGACAGTCGTTTCAAACAATGTTTCGGGAGGAAACAGAACGATTGTTGCAAGCAGAGCTTTGAGCACGGGAGATGCAAATGATGTAACTTTTAATTTCTCATCAACGACGCAAAACCTGTTTTGGTCGAAAGGACCAAGTGCCACGAATCAACTGCAATACCACGGTGCGAGCAACCGGGCGAGCGGAATTGTCCGAAACTGGGTTGTTCCGGATGTTACTCTGCCAGCGATTACAACAACAACTCCGGCGGATGATGCGGTTGGAGTGTCTCTCACTTCAAATATTACGATCAATTTTTCGGAGAACATTTCCTGGGGAACAGGATCACTCATCTTGTATGATGGAAGCAACAACGTGATCCAAACAGTTTCAAACGGAAATCCGGCAGCAACCATTACCGGTTCGACGTTCTTTTACAATCCGCCAGCAAACCTGGTTTTGAATACACCTTATTACATTCACATCGACGCAACTGCTTTCAAGGACGCTGCAAATAACTTCTTCACAGGAATTTCGGATAATACGACCTGGAACTTCAACACGAATGATGTAACACCTCCGGCATTGGCAGCATCACCTTTCATTCCGGCAGATAATTCAGTTGGTGTTCTGCTTACAACTCCGTTAGCACTTACTTTCAATGAAGCAATACAGGCAGGGACAGGTGAAATTCAATTGTATAATGCCGCAGGAACATTGATCGAATCTTATGACGTAAATACCAGTCCCTTGATTACAATCTCAGGACCAATGGTAAACATCGAACCTACAGATTTGATTTTGAATACCAGTTATTACGTCCATGTTCAAGCCGGAGCAATCAAGGATCTGTCGAACAACAATTACGCGGGATTTACGAATAATACAACCTGGAATTTCAATACCAATGATGTAACTTCTCCATTAAGCGTTGGACCGTTTTCTCCGGCAGATGACGCAGTGAATGTTCCGATTGCAGGAAACTTCAGCATTTCTTTCACTGAAAATGTGCAGATTGCAACTGCAGGAACCATTGAAATTTTCACTTCTGGAGGAACATTGGTAGAATCATTTGCTTCCGGCTCGGCTCAAATTACAGTGAGCGGCGCTACGGTTTCTTTTTCCACTACCAATCCGTTGACTGAAAACACATCCTACTACATTCATATTACGCCCGGATTTATTGAAGATTTAAGCGGGAATAACTTTGCGGGAATCACAAGTAATACGTTTTGGAATTTCAGTGTCGGCGATTTCACAGCGCCTGCCATTGCAAGTTTGAATCCTGCAGACAATAGTTTGAATGTGCTTCCGAACATCACTCCGACAATCACATTCAATGAAAACATCGTCGTTGGAACGGGAAGTTTCTATTTAGTCAGAGAAAATGGCGGACCGAGTTTGGAATTTAGCACTGTCTTGGGGAATATCACTACAACGGCTAATTCCGTAACCTTGAATCAAATGGGGCTGCAATTGGCTGCGAATTATCACATTTTAATCGACAATGATGCAGTGGAAGACGCGGCTGGAAACGCATTTGCCGGAATTTCCGATACAACCGCCTGGTCATTCAAAGTCGTTCTTGAAAACGGATTATTCGAATTATCATCCAACGAATATTTCTGGAACGGAACAGATTTGATCATTAAAGTTCCTTATTCCTCCGGAGAAGTGCTGGATGTCAATGGTAGAATCATTCGAAAACTGGATACACCGAAGACCGTTCTGGACAATCTTTCCACCGGAATTTACACTGTACGGATTCACCGCAATAACGAACCTGCATTTCTGAAAATATATGTGGATTAAAATCCTGTTTTGCCTGAGCTTTGTTTTGTTTTTCGAATTCACTTCGACTGCTCAGGACGTTTTTGAATCTGCACGAACGGGAAATGTGAAGCAGCTCAAAAAACTGATCGCACTGAATAAAGATACGATCCAAGCGATCAGCCCGATGGGTTTTGATCCGTTGATGATTGCCTGTTATCGCGGACAAACAAAATGCGCCAAATTCCTGATAGAGCAAGGAGCAGATGTAAATAAACCTTCAGCTGAAGGAAGCGCGTTACAGGCGGCTTGTTATCAGAATAACACAAAATTGGCTGCCTTGTTGGTTCGAAATGGATCTCATTTGAATAAACAAGGTCCTGATGGGAATACGGCTTTGATGTATGCTGTTTTGAACCAAAACCTGAAATTGGTGAAGATTCTGGTAGAAGCAGGCGCGGATCTGACGATATCGAATAAAGACAATCAAACGGCGTATTCTCTGGCAAGGTCACTTACCAATACCCAAATTCAGAAATTAGTAAAAAGCCACCGGGATTTAAGTTGCCTTAAACGGGATGCGCTTAACATAATTTAACAGCATTTAGAGAGCCCAAAGAACATTCTTTCACATATTTGCGACCTTAGGCTAAAACTATGATGGACATACCTGATTTATCTCCTTCCGAACAATTGCAAGTGGTTGCAAATGAGATTAAAACGGAAGGGCTGAAATACGATTTACTGCGTCGTGAGATCGGAAAAGTAATCGTCGGACAAGAGAACATGGTTCGAAGTCTGTTGATTGCATTATTGGCTGACGGACACGTTCTTCTGGAAGGAGTTCCGGGATTGGCAAAAACACTTGCTATCCGAACACTTTCCAGCGCTGTTTCAGCAGATTTTTCCCGCATTCAGTTTACCCCTGATTTATTACCAGCAGACGTTACCGGAACCTTGATTTACCAACAGAAATCCGAGCAGTTTGCAGTAAAAAAAGGACCAATTTTCGCCAATTTCGTGTTGGCAGATGAGATAAACCGTGCTCCAGCGAAAGTTCAGGCGGCGCTTTTGGAAGCCATGCAGGAACGCCAGGTGACGATCGGAGATTCTACTTATGAATTGCCGAAACCGTTTTTGGTTCTTGCAACTCAAAACCCGATCGAGCAGGAAGGAACTTATCCTTTACCGGAAGCACAGGTCGACCGTTTCATGCTGAAAGTGTTCATGGGATATCCGTCCAAACAGGAAGAGCAATTGATTTTGAGATCAAACGTACGGCCGGAAGGCTTGGAAAAGATTTCTCATGTCATGAATCCGGAGGATCTGATCAAAGGAAAGAAATTAACACGATCCATCTATCTCGACGAGAAAGTGGAACGCTATATCGTGGACATTGTAGACGCAACGAGAAATCCTGCAACAGCCGGAGTTTCCGAAATTTCGAAATACCTGCTTTACGGAGCATCACCGAGAGCTTCCATTAATCTGGCGCTTGCAGCAAAAGCAAATGCCTTTTTGGAGCAACGCGGTTTTGTAATTCCGGATGATGTCAGAACCGTTGCAATGGACGTGCTTCGTCACAGAGTCGGTTTGAACTATGAAGCGGAAGCAGACGGAGTAAAACCCGAACAAATCATCGAACGTTTATTGCAGCGCGTAGAAGTTCCATAAACAAATCATGGATAAAGAAGCTTTGCTGAAACGCATTCGTACCATTGAACTTCAAACTCGTGGTATGACTGAACAGGTTTTCGCCGGACAATATCAGTCGGCGTTTAAAGGCCGTGGTATGTCTTTCAGTGAAGTTCGTTCCTATCAGGTTGGCGACGACGTCAGAACCATTGATTGGAATGTTACGGCGCGTTTCCGTGAACCATTCGTAAAGATTTTTGAAGAAGAGCGCGAATTAACCGTGCTGCTTATTATAGATGTCTCCGGGTCGATGTATTTCGGACAAGGACAAGATTCCAAAATTTCATTGGCGGTCGAATTGGCGACAACACTTGCCTTTTCAGCAGCGAAGAAAAATGATAAAGTAGGGGCTCTTTTTATTTCGGATGAAGTGGAATATTATGTTCCGCCGAAGAAAGGTTTCGGCCACGTTCATTTTTTGCTCCGGAAACTGATTAATCTCAAACCGAAATCCGGAGGAACCAACCTCGATACGGGATTGAGATACGCCCGGAATATTTTCAAACAACGAAGCATTTGTTTCGTAATAAGCGATTTTTCGCAAGCAGAACTCAGCAAGGAAGGATTTGCAAACACGGCCCGCAAGCATGATTTGGTTGCATTGGGCGTGAGCGATCAGGGAGAAGGAAATCTTCCGAATGTGGGCTTTGTCCGTTGGGTGAATGCAGAAACAAATACAACCAATTGGATCGATAGTTCTTCCGCGGTAGTGAGAAGAGATTATGAAAAAAACTACCAGCTCCGAAAAGAACGAAACGAGATTTTCTTTCAGCAATTAGGAATAGATGCCGCTTTTTTTGAAGTGGGTGATCATGTTTATTTACCCTTGTTACAACTATTCAAACGCCGGAAATGAAAGGAATTCTGACCATAATCGCATGTTGGTGTCTGATAGCAGTAAATGCACAGACAAAGCACGTATTCTGGGCAGAAGACTCCGTGCGTGTGGGAGACAAGGCGGAATTAACCATTTTGATCAAAAACAAACCGGCAAAATTCGATTACAACCCGATTTCAGGAGTTTTTAAATGTGAAGTGATCCACAAAGGAGAAACGCTTTGGAAACCGGGAGGAGAGCTCGAAATAGAATCTTTCAGAGATACCGCGTACACCCAAAAGGGAATCAAATACTGGAAAGGAGTTTACACACTCATTGCCTGGGATTCCGCTAAATACCGCTTGCCCGATTTGTGGATTACGTGGAAAGATTCCACTTTTTCATTCCGTGCTCCGTATCTGCACGTGGGATTCGTGAAGAAGAAAGTAGAGGAAGGAATCGATGAAATTCCGATTGAGCCCGAAAGCGATGCCTGGAGATTACTGAAAGATTATTGGTGGATTTTGTTGATCGTGATTGTTGGAGTTACACTAGCGATTCTTTGGAATAAACGTCGTAAAATTCAAAAATCAGAAGAACTGAGTTTGAGGGAGCGAACTTTAATGGCCATCCATCAATTGCGAAAGAAAGAAGATTGGCATCACGGAAAGATCAAATCGCATTATGTAGCCTTTTCGGCGATCCTGAAAATGTACCTGAGTTCCCGTTACGAGCTGAATCTGATGGAAAGAACGACCAAAGAAACTATTGCCTTGTTGAAACTCAAACAGCTGGATTTTGCAATGATCAAACGCATTGAAGTGCTGCTCAGAGAAGCCGATATGGTCAAATTTGCCAAGACCGAACTGGACGAGATTCACGTTCGTTCGAGTTTGCTCCGTCTGGAAGAAATAGTCACAGAATTAAGTCCTTTAGAAATCCCGGAATGAGTCGTTATTTCAACATCTGCTTTTGGGAATATGATTTCTACAAACCGCATCTGCTTTGGCTCTTGCTGGCAATTCCCGCCTTGTTGTTTTTGTGGGAATACTTGCAGAAGACACGCGTAGGACAATTGAAATACGCGAATTCCGAACAAGAGCAATTATCGTATTCCATTGGCTGGGTGAGATACATCCGCTGGGGAATCAATACCTGTTATGCGCTTTCTATGGCTTGTCTGGTTCTTGTATTGGCTGAACCATACAACACTTCCATTGATCCTCCGAAAATTGATTACAAGAACGGAATTGATATCATTTTGTCGATTGATGCATCCGGTTCGATGCTGGCGCAGGATTTTGACCCGAATCGTTTGGAAGTTGCCAAACGCGTGGCAAAGAAATTTGTCGATTCGAGAAAAGGCGACCGCGTTGGTTTGGTCGTTTACGAAGGAGAAGCATATACGGCTTGTCCCGCGACATTGGATTACAAACTGCTGAAAAAGCAGATTTCGGAGATTGAACCGGGATATCTTGAACCCGGAACGGCTATCGGAAGTGGTTTGGGTGTTGCGGTAACACGATTGAGAAGCGACAGCCTTCCTTCAAAAGTGATTATTTTACTCACAGACGGAAGCAGCAATACCGGGCCGGACCCAATGGAAGCGGCAGCACTTGCGAAGGCGAAGAAATGTAAAGTGTACACCATTGGTGTGGGTGCAAACGGAATGGCACCAACTCCGGTAAATACGCCGTTCGGAGTCGTTTATCAGAACGTGCCGGTAGAAATTGACGAAGCTATTTTAAAAGATATCTCACAACTGACCGGAGGAAAATTCTTCCGGGCAAAAGATGAAAAATCACTGGAAAAAATCTACACGGAAATAGACCAGTTGGAGAAACGAAAAATGGAAGATCAGCATTTGGCTGCAGAGCCGCCGCTGACGGTGTTTCCGTTTTTTGTCTGGAGTATGATATTTTCCCTGATAGCCTGGGGAGCTCAACGATTGAAATTCAAATTGGATGACTAAGCAAGTTTCCACATATCAGCATTTGGTGAGATTGTTGCTCATTTCAGAAGGGATCTGGTGGTTTCTGGTTTTGATCTGCTACACCGTTTTGCCTTTCAATGAATGGGGAATGCACCTGCTTCATCCGGAAATGCTTTCACTTTGGATGATTATTCCCGCTTTTGCCGCATTGACCTGGTTTCAGTGGCATTGGAAATCGAAAATTTATGAACAATACTCCGGATACGGCTCCACCAGAATGCTGTGGGTGAAATTCGAACCCTTAAAGGCTTTTTTACATTACTTTTTATTGAGAAGCACCTACTTTTTCATCATTCTGGCGATGGCACAGCCCGTTGCAGGATCGAGAAAAGTAAACGGATCGAAACGGGTTTTGGATCTGGTTATCTGCCTCGATATTTCCAATTCAATGAACACCAAAGATATGGGAGGTGGCAGTGTAAGCCGTTTGACAGCTGCAAAGCAAGCCATCGGAGAATTGTTGAATCAGTTGAAAGGCGAACGGATCGCCGTGGTGGTTTTCGCCAATGATGCATATACTCAGCTTCCGCTTACAATGGATTACGGCGCTGCAAAACTCTTTGTTCCGGATATTGAAACATCCATGATCACGGATCAGGGAACCAATATCGGAGTGGCTCTGGAAATTGCTCAGGAACAATTTAAAGATACGGAATCCGGCAAAGCCATTCTGGTCATTACAGATGGGGAAGACCACGAAGCTTTATGGAAGAAGCAGATTGCCGAATTGAAGAAGAAACACGTGGAATTGGCCTACCTTGGTTTGGGATCTGCAAAGGGCGGATTGATCCCGAATAATCCGTATGATATTTCCGAAGGATACAAACGGGAAAACGGACAGGCAGTAGTTTCGCGGCTCGATAAAAAATCATTGGAAGCAATGGCTGCTGAATCCGGAAGTGTTCTGGTTGTTTCAAACAGCGCTTTCCCGAATATCTATGATATTGCTGCTAACTATAAGAATACGAAGAATAAACAGGTGATGAAAGTAGAATTTAACGTAGATAAAAACTATTTTTACATTCCTACGATTCTGGCACTACTATGTATGATCTGTTACTTCTTTTTACCAATTATTATTAATCCTGAAAAACGATGAGAGAGCTGTTGATAATTGCTTTGTGTTTTCTGGGCTATAATGCTTTCGGTCAGGATTGGGAAGAAGATTTGAATCATGCCCGCCAATTATACAAAAAAGGCAATTACAAAGAAGCGTTAAAGTATTATAAAAGAGCCGATCAGTTAGCTCCAAATGATGTAGATTTGTCTCAGGAAATAGGTCAAACGGCATATCGTGCGAACGATTTTAATACCGCTGCGGAAAGTTTTGAACGTCAGGCAAATAATGCTAAAACGAAAGAAAAAGAGGTTCAGGCCCGAACAAGTTTGGGAGAATCCCGTATGAAGCAGCAGGATTATCAGAGCGCGATTGATGCTTACAAAGATGTGCTGCGTTTGGATCAGGATAATGAAAAGGCCAGACAGCGCTTAATGGAAGCAAAACGTTTACTGAAACAGCAACAAGACAAACAATGCAAAAACGACAAACAGCAAGATAACAAGGATCAGGATAAAAACCAGCAGCAGAATAATAACCAAAATCAGCAGAAGGAGAATAAAGATCCGAATCAACAATCAAAGGACAATCAGCAGCAATCAAAAGATAATAAACAGAAACAGGATCAGCAAAATCAACAATCTCAGAATCAGAAAAACCAGAAAGCAGATCAACAAAAACTGCAGGACAAGGAAACTGAGCGGAAATTGGACGAGTTTGCAAAGCAGGAACTAAATACGAAGAAACGAATAGATGGTTCAAAAGGTACAACAGGTGGTAAGAGAGCACGTAAAGACTGGTAATCAATGGCAAATGCTGTTGGTTTTGTTCACATTGGTGAGCCAGATTTCTGTTGCTCAAAAAACGATCGTTGCGCTTACTTGCGACAAGAAAGAAATTGGTAAGGACGAACACCTTACTTTCACGATTACTTCAAATGTAGAAGGTTCAATGAAGATCGAATTTCCGGTTGAATTTGAAGTGGATTTCGGAGTGATGCATGGAATGGAACAGAAAATGGATCCGAGCGGTAAGATCAAAACTTACTACTACATGCAGCAATCGGGAGTCTTTAAAAAAGAAGGAACTTATTCCTTTTATGCCTACACCACTTACCGCAACAAGGCTTACCGGTCCAATAAAATTTCCATCAAGGTTACAGAATCTTCCGCGGACGAAAATAAAGTGAATTCCAACGATCCGATCTTCGGATTGATTCAATGCAAAAAATCATGTGTTTACGAAGGAGAACCGATTTTGCTCAGAGCAAAAGTTTTCTCTTACATGAATATCGAATATCTGGAAGGATATTCCGATTTCAAAGCCGATGTTTCGATGGAAGAACACATTTTCCCGAACGGACGAGTGGAAGTGGAGCAAACGCGGGTAAATGGTAAAGATGCCTTGACTTTTGAATACGGAAAACAAGTGCTGATTCCGATTGCTACAGGAAAATGTCAGGTAAAACCATTCGAAATGGCTTTGCGCTGCCACGGATCGATCTTCTCAAAAACGATGCGTTTCCGTTCTTCGGGATTAACTATTTATGTGAAACCGTTACCGAATAACGCGCCCAAAGATTTTATCGGAGCGGTTGGAGATTACCGTCTTTCTCAGAAAACTCCTACCGGAGAAATCAAAGAAGGTGAAGTATTCACATTGGAATTGATTGTTTCCGGAGTCGGGAATATTCACAATTCGAATACGCCGAAATTAAATCTTCCGAAAGGATGTTCCATTTATGGAGATCCGGAAAGGGTTGAAGACATTGAATTTACCGAAAGCGGAGCAGAAGGAATGATTACCTATCGTTTCAATATTCAGGTTCTGCAAGGAAAAGATCTGGAGTTCCAGGCTCCGTCGATCAGTTATTTTGATCCTGAAAAAGAAAAATATCTGAGCATTAAAGGAAATCCGTTCACCATTCAGGTCATTCCCGATAAAAGCTTTAATCCGATTGTGGCATCAAGCCCGACAGCAGGAACACATACAGATCTGGTGGATGTAAAGACTACCAAGACCGTTACCACAAAATCTACTTCAGGTTCTAAATCAAATACCAGACTTTGGGTTAGCATTGTGGCACCAACAAGCTTATTAGGATTGCTTTTTCTGTTTTTAATGGTCAGAAAGCGCAGAAAAAATGAAGCAGAGAGCATTCAGTTGGTTTCTTCCGAAAAAGAAGTAAGCAAAGGACCGATCTTTCTGAACGAATCAAAAGAAACACCGGTAAGCGAAGTGATCAATTACTGGAAAGATGCGGAAAATGCGCTGGAAGATCCGGGAGCATTCGCTATTCTGCTGCCAAAAGCAATCATTCAACGTATTGAACAGTGTGAAAGATGCAATTTCCAATCGCGTGAAAAAGCTTTCGACAGATTGATTGACACAAAACCGGAATTGGCTAAAGGTTTGAGAGAAATCATTGAAACATGCGATCAATTCCGTTATGGATTTGGAACTGAGAATCTTGAAACAAAAGAGCTTCTGGATCGTGCGGAAACACTGTTGAGTCAGTTGGCATCTTAGAACGCTTTTTTCTGATAATATTTGTAGTAAAAAGGCTTGCTTTTTGATTTTTTTACTACTTTTACGCACACAAAACACAAATTAGTACACCATGAGCGTTTTCGGTATTGTATTATTTCTTTTGATTGGAGGTATGGCATTTTGGATGTTGTTATTCTTAATGGGATTTGTTCTTCCTTTCTGGATTACATTGGGGATTAACCAACAAATGCGTCCGAAACGTGTTTTTGAAAAAGACGACGAAGCAGATAAAAAATAATCTGAATCAATCATATTTAGAAGGCCTTGCAAGTTTTGCGAGGCTTTTTTGTTTTCTGAAAAATCCAAAAGGGAAGTTGTGACGTATCTGATTCATAACCTTAAAAAAGCGAATATGAAAAAGTCAATTTTATCCCTTGCGCTTGCTGCATCCATGACGGCATTCGGAGTTACGAGTTGTGGTGGAAACGAAGAGAAAACGTCTGAAGAAACCAAAATGGAAGCTTCAAACAATGAACCTGTGAAACCGGAAGCAGAGGAAGAAGAATCGTTTGTAATGGTTGGCGGAGCGAAAATGGTTCCTTCAAAAGATATTGTAGACAATGCAGTGGGTTCGGCAGAACATACCACCTTGGTTGCGGCTGTAAAAGCAGCAGGATTGGTTGAAACCTTAAAAGGAGACGGACCGTTTACTGTTTTTGCTCCTACAAATGCAGCATTCGACAAATTGCCGAAAGGTACGGTGGAAAGCCTGTTGAAACCAGAGAACAAAGGAAAATTAACTTCCGTATTGACCTATCATGTGGTTCCCGGAGCAATCAAATCGGGTGGTTTGAAAAACGGACAAACATTAAAAACCGTACAAGGTGAAAACCTGACGATCACTGAAAAGGATGGAAAATGGTTTGTGAATGGAGCTCAGATTACCATCGCAGACGTCATTTCATCCAATGGAGTAACTTATGTGATTGATGCAGTAGTACTTCCCAAGAAAATGTAAGAACAATCTGAATATAACTTTTGCGTTACGAAACCGATTCATTCATTTGGGTCGGTTTTTTGCTTTCAGGGTTTTCTGCCGGAAGAAAAGATAAAACGCTTATCTTTACTGCACTTACTACTAGATAAACAATCATGAAAGGAATCCTTTTAATTGTTTGGGTGCTTGCTTTTTCGAATGCATTTACTCAGACATTGCTTCATTGCGGCAGTGATGAAATGGAACAAAAACTATTTCAGGAACATCCCGAATACCAACAAGCCTTTTTGCGATCGAAGAACAAACTCGAGTTGTTTACCAAACAATTTCAGGCAAATCCTCCGAAATCGGGTGCAACATACATTATTCCCGTCGTTTTCCACATCATCCACAATAATGGAACGGAAAACATCAGCAATTCACAGATCCATGATGCCATTGAGCAGGTAAATCTGCAATACCGGAAACTTAATCCGGATACGAATCAGATTGTTTCAGCCTTTCAATCCATTGCTGCTGATGCACAGATTGAGATTCGTCTGGCTCAGATCGACCCGGATGGAAATTGTACTTCCGGAATTACCAGAACAGTTTCTCCGTTGACTTATACGGGAGATCATCAGGTGAAAGATCTGATTCACTGGCCACCTGAAAAATACCTCAATATTTATGTGTGTTTCGATGCAGCAGGCTTGGCAGGACACGCTTTGATGCCGGCTGTTGCAGATACGATTCCTGAATGGGATGGGATTGTGATTCGTCATGATTATGTAGGCACGATCGGAACGTCGGATTATTTCAGAAGAACAGTGCTTTCGCATGAAATCGGTCATTATTTGAATCTCTATCACATTTGGGGAGGAAACAACGTGCCGGATTTTTACTATCTACCCGTGGGAAATGCCGGAAACTGTGCTTACGACGATGAGGTAACAGACACTCCGAATACCATTGGTTGGTCGAATTGCAATCTGGGGGCAAACTCCTGCAGCAGCGGTCTCGATAATGTGCAGAATTACATGGATTATGCCTATTGCGCTTTGATGTTTACGGAAGGACAGAAAGTGCGGATGCATGCAGCTTTGAATTCATCCGTTGCACAGCGAAATAATTTATGGTCCGTGAGTAATTTAAATGCTACCGGAACGAATGATCTGTCGTTTCAATTGTGTGAAGCGAAATTTGAAACCGGTAAGCAAGTGATCTGTCAAGGTGATACCGTGATTTTTACAGATGTTTCATCTCACGGCGTAACCAATAGATTGTGGAGCTTTAGCGGCGGAGTAATTCTTGGGTCTTTGACAGATGAAACCATTACCGTTTTGTTTAATCAGACGGGAACTTATGACGTGGGAATCAAAGTGAGTAACGGAACGGATACGCTGGAGGCTTTACTTTCCGATTACATGACGGTAATTCCCAATATTGGGACGGAGCATGGAAAAACAGAAGGTTTTGAAGACAATCTTCCGGGATTTGAAAGCAGGTGGTATGTGAGCGAAATCGGTCAGGTTTATAATTGGGAGTTTGCTTCTACAGGTTTTCAAAGCGCTCAGTCCATCCGGATCAACAACTTTGACGGGGGAGCTAATCAAGCGTATGAATTTTCATCCGATCCATTGGATTTAGCTGGATTCACAAGCTTAGCTGTTTCTTTCGACTGGGCTTATGCTCAAAAAGCAATCAACGATGCAGATCTATTCAGAATCATGCTTTCCAACGACTGCGGGGAAACGTGGCAGGTGAAGAAAACGTATACGGGTTTGAGCTCCTTGAAATCGGTGAGTGGGTTGCGTACGACGCCATTCGAACCGGTTTCTCTCAATGAATGGGCAAGTGATACGACCATTATTAACGGGGCAGTAAATTTCTCGAATCACACACAAATCAAGTTCCGTTTCGAAGCAAAAGGAGGAAATAATTTCTTTTTGGACAATATCCGGCTCGGGAAATTGAATGAACTGGGGCTGCATGGAGTGGATTCGGAAAATATGCTTGAGATTTACCCGAATCCGGCAGAGAGAGAAAAATCCGTGATCTTGAAATGGAATGAGCAGGCAACTCCGCAAAAAGTACTTTTGCTGGATGCCCAGGGAAGAACTGTCTTCGAAACAGATAACTTTTCCGAATTGAATTCGCTTCAGATTCCGCTCACAGGTTTGGATTCAGGATATTATTTTGTTCGATTTAATGAGGCGAACGGCTCTTACTCCATGCCTTTGGTAGTGAATTAATTGGTTTTGAAAGTTGTAGCGTTTTTTTTCTACTTTTAAAAACCGGTTAACTTTTCAATGAAATATTTTTTAATTCTCTGCTTTCTGGTTTTCTGTGGTCAAATTGCAGCACAGGATACGTTGTTTACTCCGAATCAAATCGGAAGGCCGGAATATACTCGTCTGGTAAGTTCTGATCGCATTTATCCGGTTGTTAAAGATGTCAATGAATCTTACTTTGAGCTGCTTCCATCGGATTATTATCATGTGAATTACCGCTACGACACGATTCGGATCGGATTGAAGAAAGATCAAGACGGACTGAAATTAACGTGCTTGAATTGTATTTACATGCAGATCGGATTAAGGGACAGTTCGGTGTTTTATATCGAAAGCGGAGATGCGCGGATAGAATTTGATTGGCAGCTGATTAAAACTCCGAAGGGAGGAAGTGGTCCACCATTAAAGGAAAAACAAAAATTGGATGAAGCATTTGGTTATGTAAAAATGAGGAACCGAACGATTTTTTGCACACAGATTCAAGAAACGCCACCTATATTTTTAGCATTTATCGACAGGAACTTTAATGGAAGAATTGATTCGATGGATTATGTTTCGCTTTCTGAGAGCACTTATTTTCTTACAGGAATCAATTCGAGGGTAAATTTTGTGAAGGAAGTGGATACAATTGCTACTGATTGGTGGAATGCAACTTTCCGATTGTTGGATGATAAGGGCCGATTTGTACTTCATAAAATAGACGATCCGGTGTATAATCCATCCATCTTGTTTTCAAATTCTATCCGGAACTTTCAATTGGACAGCCTCATAGATCTTGGTTCCTTTCTGAAACAATCTTCGCAAAAGTATACTGTGGTAACTTTTTGGAATGAGTACTGCTCAAGTTGTTTGCCTGAATTGGATTCATTGGAAAGGCTTAAGAACCAATTTCAGATCCTTACTTTTTATGATAGAGACGATCTGGAGAATCAGATGAAAAAAGGCGGATGGACGTTTAATACGTATCTTAGCAGCCGGATAGCGGGAGAATCGTTTCAACTGAACGGAATGCCGTATTACTGGGTTCTGGACAAACAACGAAAATGTCTTTTGAAAAGCAGATATTGGACAGAGTTGAAGGAGTTTTTAACTAATTCAATCGACTCTGAGTAAGAAAATTAGTTGTAACGGATGGATTGTTGAAAAACTTTATTATCTTTGCCCTCCAAATTAAATTTTAAAACATCTGTTATGTACGCAATAGTAGAAATAGCAGGGCAGCAATTTAAAGTGCAAAAAGACCAAAAAATCTTTGTACACCGTTTAAACGCTGAGGCAGGATCAAAAGTAGAATTTGATCGTGTTTTATTGGTTGACAACGGAGGAAAAGTGAATATTGGCGCCCCAGCTATCGCAGGAGCATTAGTTACTGCTCAAGTGAATGATCACGTTAAAGGTGATACAGTTATCATTTTCCGTAAGAAACGTAGAAAAGGATATGTGAAAAGAAACGGTCACCGTCAATCTTTTACACAAATTACGATTACAGATATTAAAGGGTAATTCTCCGTCAACTGACGGATAAAAAATTAGAAAAGATGGCACATAAAAAAGGAGTCGGTAGTTCCAAAAACGGTCGCGAATCACATAGCAAACGTCTAGGAGTGAAAATTTTCGGTGGACAAGCTGCAATCGCTGGGAACATTATTGTTCGTCAACGCGGTACTGCACACCACCCGGGAGAGCATGTTGGGATCGGTAAAGATCACACACTATATGCTTTAACTGACGGAACAGTTGAGTTCCGTAAAAAAAGAGATAATCGTTCGTTTGTATCGGTGGTTCCATTTGAAACTACGGAGGCTTAATCGAATAATATAAATTTTTTGAGAAAGGTGAGTTCCGATAGTTTCGGGATTCGCCTTTTTTTCGTTTTAATTTACCAATTTTAAACCCGATTCACTTCGGTGGATCAACACTCAAATTCAATTCATATGTTAGAAATGACCAAAATCCGCGCTGAACGTGATGAGATCATCACCGCACTAAAGAAGCGCAACATTGATGTAACGGAGACTATTGATGCAATTATTGCGAAAGACCAGCAATGGCGTTCAGCAAAAACGTCCATGGAATCCATTGCGTCCGAATTGAATAAGATTGCAAAGGAAATTGGTGAATTTTTCAAAAGTGGTAAAGCTGCAGAAGCAGAAGCTGCGAAGACAAAAACTGCCGATCTAAAACAAGAAGAGAATCAATTGAAATTGGAGGTCGACACGCTGGAAAATGAAATTACACAGTTGCTTTATCAGATTCCGAATGTTCCGAATGCCTTGGTGGTTGCCGGGAAAAACGAAGAGGATAACGAGACAATTGAGGTTGTTGGTGAACCTTCTGTATTGCACAATAATGCATTGCCGCATTGGGAATTAACCAAAAAATTTGATCTGATTGACTTCGAATTGGGGGTTAAGATTACAGGAGCAGGTTTCCCGGTTTACAAAGGGAAAGGAGCAAAATTGCAACGTGCGCTGATTCAATTCTTCCTGGAAGAAGCTGAAAAAGCAGGTTACGAGGAATTTATTGTTCCCCACGTAGTAAACGAAGCAAGTGCTTACGGTACCGGACAATTGCCGGATAAAGAAGGTCAGATGTACCACATGCCGGTTGATGATTTGTACATGATTCCAACGGCTGAAGTTCCATTGACGAATATTTACCGCGATGTGCTTCTTCCGGATGAGAATTTTTCCATTAAAATGACTGGCTATACTCCTTGTTTCAGAAGAGAGGCGGGAAGTTATGGTGCGCATGTTCGCGGTTTGAACCGTTTGCATCAATTCGATAAGGTTGAAATTGTGCGTATCGAGCATCCGCGAAATTCAGAGAGAGCTTTAACTGAAATGGTGGACCATGTGAAAGGCTTGTTGGAGAAGTTAGGATTGCACTACCGTATTTTGCGTTTGTGTGGAGGTGACACAGGTTTCGCTTCTGCTATGACATATGACTTCGAAGTGTATTCCGCAGCTCAGGAGAAATGGCTGGAAGTGAGTTCTTGTTCCCGTTTTGACACATTTCAGGCAAATCGCTTGAAATTGCGTTTCAAGGGAAGTGATAAGAAAAATTATTTAGCGCATACCTTGAATGGTTCTGCTTTGGCATTGCCTCGAATCATGGCGTCTATTATGGAGAACTACCAGACGTTGGATGGTATTGAAATTCCGGAGGTGCTGCATAAGTATACCGGGTTTACGAGGATTGATTAAAAATATCGGAAGAGAATCGCATGATGAGAAATCATTATGCGATTTTTTTTTGCTGATCAGAGACGGAACCGTTTATTCTGGAATTACATTTTTAAATATTCATTTATAGGACTGATATATTCATGCACAAGGTTAATTGATACAACAATTATTTTGTGTTTTAGATAAGTTCTGATTGAATTTTGCTGTCAAACAATGTTTAATGAAAGACCAGCATCCTTTTTTTATAGACTAATCGAAATGGATCTTCCGTTCAGGTTCGGTTAGACGATTCCATTCTTTTTACGTCAAGGGAGTGCTGTATTTAATACTTGTATTATGAAGACTAGAATGCCAATATTTGGTGTACTGAACTTATTGTTTGGTACTCTTATTTCCATTTCCACTACTGTCAACGCACAATATTGTGATTCTATCACACCTTCCTTTGATGTAGATTTGTCGGCGAGCCCATATATGAGTTGGTTAAGTCCGAGTACAGACAGGGATGGTTTTTGCTGTGGGGCCACTGCTCCGGATAAATGTCTGGAATTTATAATTACCCTTAATCCGAATGCTGCGGCTATAGTTTTTAATATTGCTTCAGGAGCAGTACCTCCGGGAGCACTGTTCTATCAGATTGATTGCGGGACACCTATCGCGGTCGGTTCCCCGATTTGCTTATATGGGACAGGACCTTTCCATCTCACCTTCTGTAAACCTGGAAACAACGTCAATACGTTCTCTATTGAAACGATCCCGAATCCGATCTTTGGTCCTAATCTGACATTGGGAGACGGATGTTCCGGTCAGTTGTGGGTACAATTCTATGATGAAAGCACCATTACCTGGAATAGCATTAATCCTGGAACGATGGGTTCACAAAACGGGTTGCTTTCCTGCACAATGGCTTGTGATACAGTTTTAGCATCAAATAATTCATTAGCACCTCCGGTTGTTGACTACCTGGTTTGTGGTATGGCAGCAAATGGTTGTACAACCCAACCAATTTGTGATACACTATCAGTTAATTTTGCACCGGCATTAACGGCTGCAATTTTAGCCCCTGATACGGTGCTTTGTCCGGGAGAACTTACTGTTTCTGCAGTTGCTCAGGCTCTTGGCGGTACACCACCATATGCATATTTGTGGTCCAACGGGGCAAATACAGCGGCAACCAACCTGGGAGTTGGTACTCACACTGTCAGCATTACGGATGCAACGAATTGTATCATTCGTCAGGCTGCTGTAACTGTAACGCAACTACTGCCACCTACAATTGATGCGGGAGCGGATGTGGATGTTTGTTTGAATTACATCGGAGCGATTACATTAACGGCAACCGCTTCAAATACACAAGGTGTTTTGTGGTCTGGGGGATCAGGAACTTTTTCGCCAAGTGATACTTCATTGATTGTCGATTATTACCCGGGAGCTGGCGAATTTAACACGGGAGTTGTTCAAATTCAAGTCGGAACAGTTAATAATACAGGATGTCCGGAGGTTTCAGACAGTACACAAATAATTTTTAATCCGGTACTGGAATCGGTTTTGATACAAACCCAGGATGTTTCCTGTTTTGGAATGACCAACGGTACGGCTCAAGTAACAATGACAGGAACAACAGGTCCATATTCGTTCGCATTTGACGGAGGAGCTTACAGTGCTTCTAATTCAGCTTTGAACCTGACGCCGGGAATGCATACCGTGAGTATTTTGAATTCCATTGGTTGTGATACACTCCTTTCATTTGAAATTTATGAACCTCTGCTGCTTCAGGTTAGTGAACTGGATAGAAACAATGTTTCTTGTTTCGGTGGATCGGATGGATCAATTACTGTTCAGGCGACAGGAGGTTATGGAATCTATTCTTATGTATGGAATACTAATCCTGTTCAGAATACGGCAACGGCCTCCGGTTTAACTGCCGGTAATTATTCGGTAACGGTAACTGATCAAAATGGATGTACTAGTGATCTTGCGTTGATAATTATCGAACCCTTACCTCTGATTAATAATTTCACAATCACTCAACCAAGTTGCTACGGATTTAACGATGGAAGTATTCTGACTGCTGTTTCAGGTGGAACTCCCTCGTATCAGTATAGCTGGAATACCGGAGCAAGCGGGGCATCAATCAACGGATTGATTTCGGGGAGCTATTCTGTAACAATTACGGATTCAAACGGATGTACTTTGATTCAGAGTACTTTTGTGGACCAGCCAACTCCTTTAGCTATGACCCTCTCGCAGGATACTGCTATTTGTCCGGGCAGCCCTGTTACTATCGAAGCTCAGGCTGGAGGAGGCAGCAGTCCATATTCATTCAGTTGGTCGCCGCAAACCGGAAGCACTAATCAATTGACAGTTTCACCGGCTGTTCAGACTACTTATACTTGCAGCGTTGTTGATGGAAACGGTTGTACAGTTAGTTCTGATGCTACAATTACCATGATCACGTTAAACCCGATGGAAATTTATGCAACGATCTCCGATTCCATTGTTTGTCTGGGAGAAGCAGTAACTCTAGGAGGTGCTTACACCGGATCTGATCAAACAGTAATTCTTTCCTGGACTCATTGTACTTCTTGTCAGATCGCACAAACGATTACACCAGATTCTACCACCACATACATTATTTCTGCCGTGAATCAATGTAATCAGCAGATTACCTCTGAGGTAACGGTAATGGTAGTTAATCCTCCGGTTGTAGATTTGAATCCGGATCTCGGTACCTACTGTCAGGGAGAGTACTTCTCAGTTTCCAATTCCGGTACTAATAATCCGCTATGGACTTACACCTGGGATTTTGGTGATGGTACTATTTCTCATGATATGGTTGGTATACATGTATTCAACACTCCCGGACAACACGAGATTAATCTCACAATTGTGAATCAGTATGGTTGTCAGAGTGCTTCATCCGCGAGTGGGATCGTAACAATTAATCCGCAAGCAATTGCCTCATTTACTTCTGATAAATTGGAAGTAACTACGATTGATCCGGAGTTTCATTTCACCAATTCTTCTCAGAATGCTTCGCAATATGAATGGTATTTTGGAGACGGTGGTATCAGTTATCTTACTAATCCGACGTACAGTTATGATACTTACGGAGAATTTACAGTTACTCTGAATGCCAACAATGAATACAATTGCCCGGATCAGGCTCATTTGGTGGTAATTGTAAAACCTTCTTTTGAATTATTTGTTCCGAATGTATTTACGCCAGATGGGGATGAATTCAATAATACTTTCGTTGCAAAAGGATATGGTATTTTAGAGACTGATTTTACAATGGAAATTTATGACCGTTGGGGAGAATTGATTTTTGAATCACACAATATGGAAATTGGTTGGGATGGATCCTATGCCGGGGAAGAACGCGTTCAGGACGGAACATACACCTGGGTCATCCGATTCAGAGATTTGACGAATGCCAGACACGAGATAAACGGACACTTGAGTTTGTTGCGATGATGGTAGATTTCAGCATGAGTTTAGTCGGATGTACCAAGATCGCGATATTGCGTATTGGCCTTTATTTATAGGAGTTTGAGAGCTTTTGAAGCCTTTTTTCAAACTGCAGAAAGGTTTCTTCATTCAAATGGAGTATCTCGTAATGGATTCGATATTTATTGAGCAATAGATTGGCTCGTCTCAAATTATTTATATGTCTGTTAACGGAGGTCCGGTTTAAATTCAGGTGAGAAACAAGTGAAGTTTGAGTAACTATGTTTTCCTCCTGAATTAACTCAATAATTCTGGTTCTCGCCGGATGTGACAAAGCATCTGCAATTCGTGCAAATGTGATCTCCTCTTTGTTGTAATTGTTTGGTTTAATTAATCCCATTTTTGACTGATTTCTATTTAAGTTAATAGATATTAGCCTTTTATACAATAGGAAATTCATTTTTTTCTTATTCCGACACAAATTCGCGATATTGCGTATTGGCCTTGTTCCTACTGGGATTCCGGTCAAAATTGAATGGTTTTTTTGTGCGTTTTTGTTTTGAACAACTCAATTCATCAGAAAACAATCATTTTATGTAATTTAGTATCATGCTGAAAATTCTGTCTTTTTTAATCCTGCTTACTGCCCTTGCTTCCTGTGAAGGTAAACTGGGCAAGTTTGAAGAAGATGTCTTGTTTTCGAAAGCAACCAATGATTCTGTTCAGAAAATCCTCCAAACATTAGATACCAATCAGGTATTGAAACTGCGCGGAAAATCTAAAATCATGTTGTTGAATTTCAATATAGAGCTGGGAAATGACACGCTCGACATGGAAACGGCAAGAGAAATCGACGGATTTATTCAGGCTTACAGAGCAACAGATTTTTTCACGACCGAAATTAAAAACCTGACAAAAGCTCAGCAGGAACAAAAAAAACGATTGAAATTGCTGCAGTCGGATATCGAAAATGGATCTGGAGACCGTGCGCTGTATTACGAATCCGTTCAGTTTGAGCTAAAAGAAGCAGCCGAAATACGAAAACACAGCCGGAATCTGGAGAAACAATTTATAGAATTTAAACATTCTTACGAGCAATTTAAACCTATTTTTGAACGTTTTAAAGTGGAACATTCACCTTCAATGTAGTAAGTACTTCATGAAACACCTGATTATTTTTTGTTGCCTGTTCTTTTCCCTTGCTCTTTCCGCACAAACGAGCACAGATCAGCAATTGGCCAATTTGTACTACAACAACGGAGAGTTTGAAAAAGCACTTCCCTATTTTGAGAAGATCATCAACAAGCAAAGTACCAAGTTTGATCAGCTGCGTTACGTAGATTGTCTGGAAAAAACCAATCAACCGAAAGACGCGGAGAAATTCCTCAAAAAACTGATTTCCAATTCAACTGATTTCGATTATACCATCGCATTGGGAGATTTGTATGAACGTACCGAAAGATCTTCACAAACAGAGAAGCTGTATAATGAACGCATAAAACATGTTACTTCAAATGGTTATGAAGTCGTTGAATTGTACAATTCCTTTATCAAAAAAGGAAAAGTCGATTGGGGATTGAAAACCCTGGAAGCAGGTCGGAAAGAATTGAAAAAAAGCTACCCTTTGCAGGTTCAGTTTGCCGAAGTGTATTCGCTTTTGGGAAGAACAGACGAAATGATCGATGAATATTTTGAAGTGTTGGATCTGTATCCGAATTACGCAAGCAATATTCAGAATGCTCTGACTAAGCAAATCGATTTCACAGAAGATAAAACCGGAGTTTATCAGAAATTAAAAGAAAAGCTCCTTGTCCGGATTCAAAAGAAACCCAATGATTTCATTTATTCTGAAATGCTTATTTGGTTATTCATTCAGAAGAAAGAATTCAAAGCAGCATTAACGCAAACCCAGGCTTTGGATCGTCGGGAGAAAGGAAACGGGTACCGCGTATTGGATCTGGCGGAAACTTGTGTGGAAAACAGCGATTATGCAGCGGCGCGTTTGGCTTATAATTACATCATCGATCAAGGCTCGCAAAATCCGAATTACTATACAGCATACAGTTCCTTACTGAATATCCGTTACCGCGAAATCACGATTGAGAAAAAGTATCAGCCACAAGATATTGTTGATGCGGAAAGAGAATACAGACAAGGATTGAAATTGCTGGGCTGGAGTAGAAATGCAGTGTATACCGCAAAAGAATTAGCTGAAATCAAAGCATATTACGGAAACGATGCAGAAGGCGCGTCACAATTACTGGATAGCTGTCTGGCAGTTCCAGGATTATCCGACTTCGAAAGAGCGCAGGTTAAAATGGCTTTGGCTGATGTGTTGATTCTGAAAGACGACATCTGGCAGGCTTCCTTGTACTACATGCAAATCGACAAAGACTTTAAATTCGAAGCGATCGGATCAGAGGCGAAATTCAAAAATGCACGTGTATTCTATTACGACGGAGATTTCAAGTTTGCACAATCTCAACTCGATATTTTGAAAGAATCGACCAGCAAACTCATTGCAAATGACGCGATGAAACTATCCGTTTTGATTACCGATAATTTGGGTCTCGACAGTAATTACACAGCCATGTATCAGTTTGCACAGGCAGATTTGTTGTTGGAACAGCATCAATTCGAGCGCGCATTCAAACTCTATGATTCCATCAATACGGTATTTCCGGATCACGGATTGGCAGATGAAATTCTGTTTCGCAAAGCACAAGCCATGGAATATCAGGGGAAATGGCAGGATGCACTGAATTATCTGAATCGGATTTACACCTATTACAAAGACGATATTCTGGCCGATGATGCTATTTTCCAAATCGCTGAAATCTACGAAAAGAACCTCCACGACAAAGAAAAAGCCGCGGAATACTACAAGAAAATTCTCTTTGAATGCAAAGGAAGTTTACTCACGGTGGAAGCCCGGAAACGCTATCGTGCACTGCGCGGAGATGTTTCAGATTCGGAAGATTTGTAACCTTCAGATTTAAAATTCAAAACAGATTACCTTTTATGTAAGGTTCCGTACGAGAGTGTCAGTGATGCTCTGTTTTTCTCCCACAAAAAAACGACTTGGCTACCGCACTCGCATAAATAACAGGAGGTGCTACGGATAGGAGCGCTAAAAATTTGCGCATTTGTGGTAAATGATAAAATCACCTCAATTCCGGAACAAAAGCATTTTGCAAATAACATTACTCGAAAGTGTGTAAAAAACGAGCTGTGATATGGCTTTGAGGGTTTGTGTTCTGTCATTTAAAATGTTAAAAATCAGTTTTTCAGCTGAATGAAATGAAATAATAGCTAAAATTAAACCGTAACTATTATTTCACAGATATGAAAATCACTATTCAAACTGGCTTTTGGGCCATGCTACTACTATTCTGCAATCAGTCATTTTCACAAACAAACAGTATTCCTTCTTCCGGAAATGTAGGAATCGGAACAACATCGCCGACTACAAAACTACAAGTCAATGGTTCCGCCAGAATTGATTCGATGCTGATGGTGAAAGATTCATTGGTCGTCAACAAAACAGCAACCATTAAAAGTGACCTGAAGGTAATCGGAAAAGCGATCATCAAAAACGATTTGAAAGTTGTGGGAGAAAGCACCCTTATCGGAACAACCGTTATTAAAGAAGGCGATTTAAAGATCAAAACACTTGGAGATTCGACTTTAGCAGGTGATGGAGTTCTATTGATCAATGCAAACGGAAAAGTGAAGAATGGCGGTGATTTGAAAAGCCTCGTTTATGCAGAAACCCAATCGACGGGGCTTGTATGTGCGAGTGATGTAAACGGAAACATTTTGTACACGGCTCCACATTGGCAGGCTTCGACAAATCCGCAACAGATGTTTCTGATCAATACCAACTGTTCGCCCGATCCCAGATTGGGAGTTGGTGTGAAACCAGAATCCAAGTTTCACATCCGGCTAAGCAAGGATTCTGAATTAAATCCCTTGGTTATCGACAAAACGTTGAGTAATAATCCGGGCGTAGCTCCTTATAAATTAATGCAGTTGGATCATACAGGTTTATTGTATGCGCGTGAAATCAAAGTAAACCTGAATTCCTGGGCAGATTATGTTTTTGACGAAGCATATCCCTTAATGCCCTTAAGTGAATTGAAACAATATATCCGTCAAAACAAGCATTTGCCAAATGTGCCGGGAGCAAATGAAATGCAGGAAAAAGGACTCAATGTTGCCCAAAGCAGTGTGATGTTGATGGAAAAAGTAGAAGAACTGACTTTGTATCTGATCGAAGTGAAAGAACAATTGGATACGCAGCAAGAGCTCCTGAAACAACAGCAGGAAACTATTCGCCTGCAGCAGGAATTGATTTTACAGTTGCAGCAACAAATCAAACCCTAATACGATGAGCAAGTTCATAAAAGGACTGTTCCTGCTCATTGGTTTGAATGGGTGGGGACAAACGGACACGCTGGTTTTCTCTAATCCGAAGAAAATGGTGGAATATGCGTTTTCCAAAACAGATTTCAACAATTTCTCAAATCCTTATTTCAGAAATGCCACACTTGAATTGGAAGATTCCGTGTTCGACAAACTGATTTATAAAGATCAACCGATTTACTGCAGCGGCAGGGGAGTTTTGGGTTTATTCAGCTTGATGAACTGGTGGGATATGTCCCGGACTTTTCATCGGGATTCGGTACTTTTCCCCGTTTATGACCATTTCTACTCACTGGATGAATACGGTCAGTTGCGGATTCCGTTTTATGTCGTCGATTTGAAGATCAATTCATTGAAACCAGCCGTTTCAGAAGAATTCAGGACCAGCTCAGGAAATGATCCTTACAGAAAAATTCTTTCCGACGATCTGATGGAAGACGAAGTGTTGTATGCATCGGTTTTCCTGGATTCGTTTGCCTATAACAACGTCGTTCTGGAATTGAATGAAAAAACCTTCATCACCAACACTAACCGGAGCATTGATTTTGTAGAAATCAAAAGTAAAAACGGAACCAAATTGCTGTACTTCAACTCCAGCGTAGATTTAAGCGATTGGTTGAAAGGAAAACAGAAATTATCATTCACGATCCATTTTTCAGACCAGAAGCAGGTTGAGGCAAATCAGCTAATTGAAATGAATCGAAGAGAAATCGCAAAATCAGATGTACATCAGCATTTCACACCTGTTTTGACCATTAATCCGGATGATTTCACTAGTCCGTCAATTTATTCTCCTGTACTGAAATACTCCGTGTATCATGCCTGCGGAGATCAGAAAGTACGCAAACCATTCATCATGGTTGCTGGTTGGGGAACGCATACAGACATGGCAGCAATAAATAATGATCAGCATTGGCCTGCTTCTATTGGACAATTAGCCAATCAATTCAATCAGGAAGGGTTGATTGAAAACTTGCATGCCGAGGGTTTTGATGTGATTCTTTGCCAGTTCTTTCCTCCGAATGCCTATGTGGAAAAAAACACGGAAATGCTGGAAAAATTGATTAACCATGTAAACAACCTGAAGTTTCAGAACGGTTCTTATCAGGAAAATATCATCATGGGATTCAGCGCCGGCTCTTTAGCTGCCCGTTTAGCCTTGCAAAAAATGGAGTATAAACACTTGAATGCAAATGGCCCGCATCCACATACCAAACTGTACATTTCAAATGATGGAGAACATGGAGGAGCAAATGTTCCTTTGGGAATGCAGCATGCGGTAGAATATTTGTGGGAGTATGAATACAATGCTATTTCGTTTCCTAATCCAACGTGGTCTAATGTAATGACGTGGTTCAATGCGAATTTCCTGGATTATAAAACCTATGCTCTTCATTATATATTAAACGCTCCATTATCAAAACAATTACTCCATTATTTCCATACCAGTACGGGTTCAGGTGATAATCCGGGGCAAGGTCCGAGTGATTACAGAACATCTTACCTGGCGAAACATACCACATATAACCATTCCAAAAATGGGGCAAGATTGGGTTTTCCTTCTTTTCAGCGGATGATTTCAATTTCCAATGGCTCGTCTACTCCCAATTACAATTTCTCGGATTTTTCCAGTAACCATTCACCTTATCCGAATCAAACGGGAGCAATCTTTTTCAAGCAGAACGGTTCTTTAATGGGCTGGGTGAATCGCCGCTTTGAAGCAACGTTTCTGAAACATGGAATTCATCGGGTGTTTTACTATGAGTTTAAACAGCTTTTCAAAGGCTGGAAAGTGGCTTATGAAGCTAAAACGAAAGATCCATTGGTATTGGATAATGCACCGGGTGGCATTATTTTCATAGAACAAAATCCTATTCGGGATATTAATGATGAATTACAATCTGAATTGACAGGTGCTCCGGATATTATTCAGGATTATTTGTTCTCATTTACACCGACCGTTTTGACCCATGATGTAAAAGATTTGAACAGTAGTTTGAATAATGGGTATCCGGATTATGATTTTAAAAAACATTTTTTAATGTTTGATAATGAGAATTCTGTAAGTTTTTCTAATCCTGTCCCAAATTCATCAAATTATTACGGTTATCCGCATTTAGGCTATCCGGGAAACCACTATGACTACACAGTATTTGATGCGCTATTTTGTTGGGATCAGAATACAGAGCATTTACTCGGAAATCTCAAGGATCCGAATGCTTATGCTGGAATTGGGTCATCGATGAAAGGAGTTTTGAAGAATTTTGTGGTAGAGGAGGCCGAGCCCGACAATATTTTCCTGCAAAACCTGCGGATTGGTTTCTTTGCCCGCCTGAATTATCAATACCGGGTGGATTACGAAGCCGGGAATGCGATTCTTTTGGGAAATCACGTGACGCAAAAAACTGATTTTTTGGATTTCGTTTCGGAAGCCAATGCGGTTGTAGATGCCCAGGCGGTAAATGAAATTCACTTCACACCGGGAGTTCATATCAAGAGTGGGTCTGACTTTCATGCACATATTGGCGACATTACCTGTGAAAAATCATTGGTCAATAACAACCATTCGGGATCTTACACAGGAAACGAAGCAGGGGAAGGTGATGAATTTTTGAATCGAAGAACGGATCTTCCTGAACGGATTTCAATCTTCCCGAATCCGTCTAAACAGAATTTCTCTATTCAATGGGGTGATGGCCATGAAAGTGGATTCATTGAAGTGTGTATTCTGGATCTTTCCGGTAAAGAATTATTTAAAAAGGGCGTATCTTTAGAGGAATCTGTGGTACATCATGAATTAAAGCCGGGCTTTTATATGGTTAAACTAACTAAAAACGGAGTATGTGTTACAAGAAATATATTGGTAGAACAGTAATCATCCTGAGTGTGCTGCTCTCGTTTTTATCCTGCAAAAAGCTGGATAAGGACAATCCCATTGAATTCACAATCAAGGCACATATCCCATATAGTGATGAACCTATTTCAGGAGTCAAATACACGATTCGGGAGTATAAATCCAGTAAGGAATTATTGGGAGATATTGAATATACGGATTTTATATTGGAAGGAGTGACTAATGCAAATGGAGATGCAGTGATTTCCTTTGCTCCGAAGAAAAATATGAAATACCGCTATGATATCAAATTTGACTATTCAGGAATGCAATTTGCAAATTATTCCGGAAGTTATTCTTTGATAGGGGCTCCAACGTATGAACCTTTATCACGGAATGATCAGAAAGATTATGAGATCAAAGCACTACCACTTATGTCGATTAACTATAAATTGGAAAATGTAAACTGTTTAGGTCCTTCTGATAGTATGCGAATCATTATTAGAAATAGGGATGAAATGTACTGGTTAGATTTTAATTATGAAACTTGGAGCCCTTATTTAAATGGTTGTTATAGTGAAACATCTCAATATCAATCAAAAGCTGGTCGCCATATTTATAAAATCCAAGTCATTCGAAACGGAAATGTTACAGAGCATATTGATACAATTTTAATTGCTCCCGGAGTAAATGATAATTTGTTTATAGAATACTAGTAATAGTACATGATGAGGCTTGCTGACTGCAGAGTAATTGGCATGATCTTTTAAAAAAATCGATCAAGTACGGAAAATCGCAACAAGTAAGTAAAATATATTTCTCATGTTTGTGAAAAGTTATTCCTATGAAGCTACTATTCACGCTTTTATCCTTTTGCATGTTGTTTGCTTGCACGATCACCAAACGCCATTTTGGATCGGGTTACCATATTGAGTGGAAGAGAAATCTCGACGAAAAGAAGAATGACGAAAATCCACAAGAAAAACTTCCTCTGGAAGTATCTGAATTAAGAGCGTCTTCTGAAGAAATAGAAGCAACGAAATCTGATGTGGTAACTCCCGAAGTTTCGTTGAAAGAGATAAAAGAAGATACTGTTTCATTGACTGATGGACGAAAAGTAAATAAAACTGTTGGGATGCAATGCGTCACCCCCCAACAGCAGGTAGATAATCTTTCTCTACAGGATCAGGGCGAACCCGCTCCTGAAGTAAAAAAGAAAACGGAACCGCTTACCTGGGTTTCGTTGGCATTGCTTTTTGGAATAGGTATTTCAATAATATTGATAAGTGTCTTCAGTTCTTTTCTTTATCTGGGAACGGGGATTTTTCTTAGCGGATTGATTTTGGTAATGTTTATCTGTTCTCTGATCTCTTTTATCCGTATTCATCGCCACCCGGATCGCTATAAGAACAAAGAAATGACGAATATTCTATTCTTTTTCTTCTCTACATGTCTCATCATAGCCGTTCTGTATCTTCTTCTTACGGTAGCTGTATCGTCATGGTAAGTAATTGAAATTTGAGATGTTGAACACTTATCTCAAATTTGTTCACCTAAAAAACCCGTTAAAAAAGAAAAGGATCAACCGTCCATAAAGAAGATATGCTTCCTGAAAAAGAAAACATTCCGCATCAACATCGCTTTATCTTCGCCCGACAAACACTTTTCATCGACCAGCGATTTCAGGGCATTTTGCAAATAGTTACCCTGCAATTTAGATTAAATCTAAATAGGATTTTACGCCGGTTGTTCTTGTTAAAATGTATTAAATTCGCGAGTCTTAAAACTAGTGATTATGTCTTCTTCAGAAGATTACTTACCGATATTGCTCCAGGCAGCCGTTGCTTTAGGCTTCGTTATTACGGTTCTGGTAGTAGCTCCATTGCTGGGGCCTAAACTGTTAGGAAAAAAGAAAAATTCCAACTGGGAATGTGGTATTGAGGAGGTTGGAAACGCTCGTTTCCCTATCTCCATCCGTTATTTATTAACCGCAATTTTATTCGTACTGTTCGACGTGGAAGTGATTTTCTTCTACCCGTATGCAGTGAATTTCCATTTCCTGAAAATGGACGGATTAATTGCAGTAATCATTTTCGTGGCATTCTTCCTTACAGGATTTTTCTACGTACTTAAAAAAGGTGCTTTAGAATGGGAAAAGTAGAAATTATCAATGGTGTTGAAACCATTAACGGAGAAGGGTTTCAATTGACATTGCTCGACAAGGTCATTGGAGCTGCACGCGCAAACTCGGTTTGGCCGCTTCCTTTCGCTACTTCTTGCTGTGGTATCGAATACATGGGAACCATGGGGAGTAACTATGACGTGGCACGTTTCGGAATGGAACGTATGTCCTTCTCTCCGCGTCAGGCAGATTTGTTAATCGTTGCCGGAACAATCTCAAAGAAATTAGCTCCCGTTTTGAAACAGGTATATGAGCAAATGGCAGAGCCGAAATGGGTATTGTCAGTTGGAGCATGTGCCTCTTCAGGTGGGATTTTTGATACTTATTCTGTATTGCAAGGTATTGACCGTGTGATTCCGGTTGACGTTTACGTTCCGGGATGCCCGCCAAGACCAGAGCAAATCATCGAAGGTTGTATGAATATTCACCGTTTGGTGAAAAGCGAATCATTGCGCCGCCGCTATTCAGATGAATACAAACATTTGTTGAAGAAATACGATTTGAACGATGAGTAATTTGACAAACGAAGCAGTTTTAACCCGCTTACAGGAAAAGTTTGGTGAAGCAATTCGTAATCACGAAGAACCTTACGGCTTATTGACTATCGAAGTTCCGGCTGATAAAGCACACGATCTGATCGCATGGCTGAAAACAGATGAGGTTTTGAAAGTGTCTTTCCTGACATTGATCGGTGCAACACATTTCCCGAATGATAAAGACCGCGAAATCTGCGTGAATTATCACTTACATTCTTTCGTGAACAATGTGCGTTTACGCATTCGTGCATTTCTTCCGATTGAAAATCCGACGATTCAATCCATTCGAGATATTTATATCGGTGCAGATTGGCAGGAGCGCGAAACGTATGATTTCTTCGGAGTGATTTTCGAAGGACATCCGAACCTGACAAGAATCCTCAACGAAGATTCAATGGATTACTTCCCGATGCGTAAAGAATACCATTTGGAAGATGCAACAAGAGAAGATAAGGACGATCGCTTCTTCGGTCGTTAAGTTAGAAAGTAAAGCTTTCGATAAGTAAGAAACTATGAGCGATACTCCAAATAATAAAAGTTTATTCGCCGATGAAACCATCGACGGACAAATCGCGACACTAAACCTCGGGCCTACTCACCCGGCAACGCACGGAATTTTCCAGAACGTGTTGACTGTGGACGGAGAAAAAATCCTTGGTTCAGTTCAAACTGTAGGTTATATCCACCGCGCTTTCGAAAAACTGGCAGAGCGCAGACCTTATAATCAGATTACGCCGATCACAGACCGATTGAACTATTGTTCTTCCCCGATCAACAACATGGGTTGGGAAATGACGATGGAAAAACTAATCGGAGTGCAGGTGCCGAAACGTGTAGATTACATGCGTGTGATCATCATGGAATTGGCGCGTATTGCAGACCATTTGGTTTGTAACTCGGTAATCGGAGTGGATACCGGAGCATTGACAGGATTTACCTATATGTTCCAGGAACGCGAAAAAATATACGAATTATATGAGGAAGTGTGTGGAGCACGTTTGACAACAAACATCGGTCGTATCGGTGGTTTTGAACGTGATTTTTCACCGACTTTCCATACCAAATTGCAAAAATTCCTGAAAGAGTTCCCGAAACGCTTTCAGGAGTTCGACAACTTGTTGCTGCGTAACCGTATTTTTATGGATCGTACAATCGGTGCCGGAGCCATTTCTGCTGAAAGAGCAATGGATTACGGATTTACAGGCCCGAACTTGCGTGCGGCAGGAGTAGATTATGATGTTCGTGTGATGACTCCTTATTCTTCTTATGAAGATTTCGATTTCATCCTTCCGGTGGGAACACAGGGAGATACCTACGATCGTTTCTGCGTGCGTCAGGAAGAAATTCGTCAGAGTTTACTGATCATCGAACAAGCTTATAAAAACCTTCCGGAAGGAAGCTATTTTTCACCGGATGTTCCTGAATTCTACTTGCCTTCGAAAGCAGACGTTTACACGAAAATGGAAGCGTTGATTTACCACTTCAAGATCATTATGGGTGAAACACCTGTTCCGGTCGGAGAAGTATATCACGCAGTGGAAGGTGGAAACGGAGAATTAGGATTCCATTTGATTTCAGACGGAGGAAGAACACCATACAGACTTCAGTTCAGAAGACCTTGTTTTATTTATTATCAAGCATATCCGGAAATGATTACTGGTCAAACCATCTCAGATGCAGTATTGACACTAAGTAGTTTGAATGTGATTGCAGGAGAATTGGACGCATAAGATGAGTATAACAGTTACACATAATAGTACAGATCAGGCTGAACCACAATTCAGTGCTGAGAAAATGGTTGAAGTACAGCGCTTTATCAATATGTTTCCGGAAGGAAAACAAAAAAGTGCGTTGATGCGGATCCTGCATTTGGCAGAAGAAGAATTCGGAGGTTGGTTAAGTGTTCCGACGATGAACTATGTTGCCCGCTTGTTGGATATTCAACCGATCGAAGTGTATGAAGTAGCAACTTTCTATACCATGTTTAACATTGAGAAACCTGGGAAAGTTGTTTTGGAGGTTTGTAGAACAGGGCCATGTATGTTGGTCGGTTCAGATCAGATCATCGAACATATCGAAAATAAATTGGATATCAAAGTTGGTCAGACTTCGGCAGATGGAATGTTTACATTGAAAACTGCGGAATGTTTGGGAGCTTGTGGTTATGGACCGATGCTTCAATGCGGAAAACATTACCACGAACATTTAACTCCTGCGAAAGTAGACGAGTTATTGGATACCTTGCGTAAAGAACATTCAGAGAAATAGGAATGGGAAGAAAATTATTATTGGAACATGCAAACGTTCCCGGAATCGAAACTTTTGAAGTTTACCGCAAAAACGGAGGTTACCGTTCAGTAGAGAAAGCTTTGAAAACAATGTCGCCGCAAAATGTGGTGGAGGAAGTTCAGGCATCCGGATTGAGAGGTCGAGGTGGAGCAGGATTCCCTACAGGGATGAAATGGTCTTTCCTGGCAAAGCCGGAAGGAGTTCCGCGTTACTTATTGTGTAATGCAGATGAATCTGAGCCCGGAACTTTCAAGGATCGTTTCTTAATGGAAAAAATCCCGCATCTTTTAGTGGAAGGAATGATCGTTTCTTCGTATGCTTTAGGATGTAACCAATCATACATTTATATCCGAGGAGAATACATGTGGGTGTTGGAAATTGTGGAAAAAGCAATTGCCGAAGCATACGCAAACGGTTTCCTTGGAAAAAATATTTTGGGTTCAGGCTACGATTTGGATTTAGCGATTGCACCGGGTGGTGGAGCTTACATCTGTGGTGAAGAAACTGCCTTGATCGAATCATTGGAAGGGAAACGTGGAAATCCGCGTATCAAACCACCATTCCCGGCTGTAAAAGGTTTGTGGGGATGCCCGACAGTAGTAAACAACGTAGAATCTATTGCAGCAGTTGTTCCGATCGTGAATGACGGAGGAGCTGAATACGCAAAAATCGGAATTGGAAAAAGCACCGGAACGAAACTGATTTCGGCTTGTGGAAACCTGGTAAAACCGGGAGTTTACGAGATCGAATTGGGAATGTCTGTGGAAGAATTCATCTACTCAGATGAGTGGTGCGGCGGAATCGCAAACGGCAAGAAAATCAAGGCGTGCGTTCCCGGAGGATCATCCGTTCCGATCTTACCTGCAAACCTGATTACCAAAACAGCAGAAGGAACAGATCGTTTGATGTCATACGAAGGTTTGTCAGAAGGTGGTTTTGCAACCGGATCCATGTTGGGTTCAGGAGGTTTTATCGTATTCGACGAAGATCAGTGTATCGTAAGAAACACCTGGAATTTTGCGCGTTTCTACGCTCATGAGTCTTGCGGACAATGTTCACCTTGCCGTGAAGGAACAGGATGGATGGAGAAAGTACTTCGTCGTATCGAATACGGACAAGGACATATGCACGACATCGATTTGTTGGCAGAAATCAATAAGAAAATAGAAGGAAACACGATTTGTCCGCTTGGTGATGCAGCAGCATGGCCGGTAGCGGCGGCAATCCGTCATTTCCGAGAAGAATTTGAATGGCACGTGACGCACCCGGATGAAGCAGTAAAACGCAACTTCGGAATTGCATCCAATCATATGCCTTTAGTATAAAATAGTGACCGATTATGGTAAAAGTTATCATTGACGATATTGAAGTAGAAGTAGAACCGGGAACAACCATCCTGAATGCTGCTCGCAAGATCGGTGGAGATGTAGTTCCTCCTGCAATGTGTTATTACAGCAAATTGCAGGGAAGTGGTGGAAAATGCAGAACGTGTTTGGTGGAAGTAGCTGCCGGCTCTACTGCAGATCCGCGTCCAATGCCCAAATTGGTTGCATCTTGTTCCACTCCGGTAATGGACGGAATGATTGTGAAAAACAAAACGTCAGAGCGTGTGTACGATAACCGTGCTGCCGTAACGGAGTTTTTGTTGATCAATCACCCTTTGGATTGCCCGATTTGTGACCAGGCAGGTGAATGTCATTTGCAGGATCTTGGTTTCGAACACGGAAAAGAAGGAACGCGCTACGAAGAGAAACGCAGAACCTTTGATCCGATCGATATCGGAGATAAGATCAAATTGCACATGAACCGCTGTATCCTGTGTTACCGTTGTGTATATGTGGCAAATCAATTGACAGATCACCGGGTTCATGGTGTGATGCACCGCGGAGATCATGCGGAAATTTCTACGTATATCGAGAAAGCAATCGACAACGATTTTTCCGGAAACGTTATCGATGTGTGTCCGGTTGGAGCATTAACAGATAAAACATTCCGTTTCAAAAGCCGTGTGTGGTTCTTAAAACCAATGGAAGCTTCTTGCGAGTGTACGAAATGTGCCGGAAAAGCCGTGGTTTGGATGTTCGGAGACGAAATTTACCGTGTAACGGGTCGTAAAGACAAGTACGGTGAAATCGAAGACATCGATGGAAAAACAGCCTGGATTTGTAATGAATGTCGTTTCGACAAAAAAGATAAAAGCATGTGGAAAATCGAAGGTCCGAGAGTGATTAACCGTCATTCCGTGATTTCGCAAAACCAATACATTGCTGACGATAAAATCGAAGCCAAAAAACTAACAGGAAAGTAAGATGATCATAAAATTAATCATAGTTGTTGCCTTATTCGCAATTACATTGGGAATTGCAGCTTATCTGACTCTGATGGAGCGAAAAGTTGCAGCCTGGATGCAGGATCGTATCGGTCCGGACAGAGCGGGACCTTTCGGTTTGCTTCAACCTTTGGCTGATGGTGGAAAAATGTTCTTCAAAGAAGATTTCAGACCTACTAATGCCGATAAATGGTTGTTTATCATCGGACCGGGAATTGCCATGTTTACTTCACTCATTACGGGTGCTGTAATTCCTTGGGGACCGGATATCAAAGTATTCGGAGAAACAATTGCATTGCAGGTTGCGGATGTGAACATCGGAATCCTCTTCATTATGGGAGCAGTTTCCATCGGAGTTTACGGAATCATGATCGGAGGCTGGGCTTCCAACAATAAATTTGCCTTGTTCGGAGCAATTCGCGCGAGTTCTCAGATGATTTCCTACGAATTGGCAATGGGAGTTTCGGTTATCACCATCGTGTTGATGTCGGGCTCTTTGAGTATGCGGGAAATCGTTGAACAGCAGCATGGTTTCTGGCAAGACGGATGGTTCTCCTGGAACGTTTTCAAACAGCCGATTTGTTTCGTTGTATTCTTAATTACTGCTTTGGCAGAATGTAACCGTGCTCCGTTCGATTTACCAGAGTGTGAATCCGAGTTGATCGGTGGTTACCACACAGAATACGGTGCGATGAAATTAGGATTCTTCTTATTCGCGGAATACGTAAACATGTTCATCTCTTGTGCAGTGATTTCCGTATTGTTCTTCGGAGGATACAACTTCCCGGGAATGGACAATTTCTCCGGAAATACCTTGGCAATCTTAGGAACGCTGGTATTCTTCGGAAAAACGTTCTTCTTCATCTTCGTGTTTATGTGGATTCGCTGGACTTTACCGCGTTTCCGTTACGATCAATTGATGCACATCGGTTGGAAGAAAATGATTCCGCTCGCCTTGATCAACTTGTTGATCACAGGAGTTGTCATCGCATATACTTCAGGATGGTTCTCTAAAAACAAAGACAATGAGTCTGCAAACAATGCAAAAATTGAGCAGCCATTGGGAGTAAATACATCCTTTGAAAAGACACCGAAAACCGGAAATAGCTTATAGATATTAGAATGGAAAGTTTATCAAATCGCAAAAAAGTTGTTTCGAACAAGAAGATGACCTTCATGGAGAAACTCTACTTCCCGGCAATTTTGGGAGGTATGTGGATTACTTTGAAGCATTTATTCAAGAAACACAATACGGTAAAATATCCGGAGGTGAAACGCGAGTTCGCACCTGTTTACCGTGGACAGCACGTACTAAAGCGTGACGAAGAGGGACGTGAAAATTGTACGGCTTGCGGATTGTGTGCAGTAGCATGCCCGGCAGAAGCAATTACCATGACGTCTGAAGAACGTAAAAAAGGAGAAGAGCACTTGTACAGAGAAGAGAAATATGCATCCACATATGAAATCAATATGCTGCGTTGTATTTTCTGCGGATTGTGTGAGGAAGCTTGTCCGAAAGAAGCGATTTTCTTAACAGATCGTATCGTTCCGACTTATTTTGAGCGCAATGATTTTGTTTACGGAAAAGATAAATTGGTTGAGCCGGTTGATCAGCGCGTAGACATCAGTAAGAGACAATTAACCGGAAAAAGACCAGCGTAATGAGTTTATTATATATATTTTACATTCTGGGTGGATTGACAATCGGAACAGCTTTGATGGTTGTTTTAAGTAAGCATCCGGTGAGAAGTGTATTGTACCTGGTACTTACGTTCTTCTTGATTTCAGCAAACTACGTTTTGATGAACGCACAGTTTATCGCAATCGTAAATATTATTGTTTATGCGGGTGCCATCATGGTATTGTTCCTGTTCGTATTGATGTTGTTGAATCTGAACAAGGAAAACGAACCGAAGCATTCACCTTTGATGACCATTGGTGCAGCAATTGCCGGAGGAGCATTGTTCCTTGTTTTGGTAGCTGCAATGAGAGATGCAATTCTTGCAACTCCGATGATCGATGAAAATTCCCATAAAATAGGATTGGTAGAGAACCTTGGACAGGTACTATTTACAAAGTACGTACTTCCTTTCGAAGTTTCTTCCATCTTGTTCCTTGCAGCAATGGTTGGGGCAGTTCTATTAGCGAAACGTGAAAAACAAACGATAGATTAATTATGTTATTAGCGACATTATTTGAATCAGGTGTAAAGATCGAACATTACATGGTCCTTGCTACGGCATTGTTTATCATTGGTGTGTTTGGAGTTCTTTACCGGAAAAATGCAATCATTTTATTGATGTGCATTGAATTAATGCTCAATGCGGTGAATTTGCTATTGGTAGCTTTTTCAACGTATCTGGGGCAGGCCGACGGACAGTTATTCGTGTTTTTCGTCATGGTAGTGGCAGCGGCAGAAGCAACAGTAGGATTATCAATCCTGGTACTTTTGTTCAGAAATACGCGCTCTGTAGATATTCGATTGTTTAATAAATTAAAAAACTAAAACATGTCGGTATCACAACTACTTCCGTTAATCATCTTGCTTCCCTTACTAGGAGCATTTATTAACGGTACCATAGGAAAATCTTTATCAAAAGTTTTAGTCGGAACAATTGCAACAGGTGTGATGCTTGTTTCCTTTATTCTGGCAACCATGGCATTCATGGGTGTGCAGCACGGAGAACCGGTAACAGCGCATTTGTTTACCATGATCAAAACGGAATCATTCTCGCTGCACGCACGTTTGTACGCAGATAACTTATCCATGTGGATGACCATGATCGTAACAGGTATCGGAACATTGATCCACTTGTTCTCCATGGGTTACATGAAGCATGATGCGGGATATTACAAGTTCTTTACTTACCTGAATCTCTTCATCTTTTCCATGTTGATTCTCGTATTGGGAAGCAACTACTTCATGTTGTTCTTCGGATGGGAAGGTGTAGGAATCTGTTCTTATTTGTTAATCGGATTCTGGTATCAGGACTTCAAAAATACATTGGCTGCACGCAAGGCATTCATCATGAACCGAATCGGGGATTTGGGCTTGTTGATCGGATTGTTCCTGATTCTTGGAAAATTCGGAACACTGGAATACGCAGAAGTTGCGAAAGCTGTAATGGCTCAGGGATTTGAAATCTCCGAATGTCTGATCTTCGGAATCACGATCTGTTTGTTCATCGGAGCAACCGGAAAATCAGCACAGATTCCATTGTTTACCTGGCTACCGGATGCGATGGCGGGACCAACTCCGGTTTCAGCATTGATCCACGCGGCAACGATGGTAACGGCGGGTATTTTCCTGACGGTTCGTTCCAGCTATTTGTTCGAACACGCTCATTTGACGAAAGACATTATGTTGTACATCGGTTTGGCTACTTCTATTGTGGCTGCATTCATTGCTATGCGTCAAAACGATATCAAGAAAGTATTGGCATATTCAACCGTTTCTCAATTGGGAATGTTGTTCGTAGCATTGGGAATGGGAGCTTACACAGCAGCGATGTTCCACGTTACAACACACGCATTCTTCAAAGCATTGTTGTTCTTAGGTTCGGGAAGTGTGATCCACGCGATGTCGGACGAGCAGGATATCCGCAAAATGGGAGGTCTTCGCAAGAAAATTCCAATTACGCATTTCACATTCTTAATCGGAACACTGGCAATTTCAGGAATTCCGTTACTTTCCGGATTCTATTCAAAAGACGAAATCATCGGTCATGCATTTGAATCACACAAGTTCGTGTACCTCGCATTGATGTTCAGTTCCGCTTTAACAGCGATCTATATGTTCCGTTTGTACTTCGTAACATTCTTCGGAACTTTCCGCGGAACACACGAACAAGAACACCACGTACATGAAGGTCCTGCTTCCATGACTTTACCATTGATCATTTTGGCAATCTTGTCCATTTTCGGAGGATTGTTGAATTTACCGGGAGTTTTCCTTCACAATGGAGCACATTGGTTGTCGCATCACTACGCGCAAAACGTAGATGGTTTGAAGACGATGGGCGAACACGCAGATCCGAATACAACCTTGATGTTGATGATTGCTGCCGGAGCAATGGCAGTGATTATTGCAATCGTAACATACATTGTTTACGTGAAGAAGAACAGTCTTCCTAAAGAAGATGCTCAGCTGAAAGGTTGGGAAAAAGCTTCCGCAATGAAATTGTATTTCGATGAAATCTATGACTTCCTGTTCGTGAAGCCAACACTTTGGTTGTCTGAAAAAGGAGCGCATTATTTCGAAGGAGCATTCTTACACAGAAGTGTTGTCGGTTTAGGAAAAACGATTGGAAAATCAGGAGATTTGATTCGTAAAATTCAAACGGGAAGAACCGACAATTATATCCTGTGGATGGTGTTCGGAATCATCGGTTTGATTGTTTATTACATTTATTATAAAAACTAAGACGTGGAAATTCTTTTATTTATTTTACCAGTTTTCTTTGCGTTATCGGTATTGATTGTCCCTAAAAGCGGGGTTCGTGCATACGGAATTATCGGTTCGCTAGCCGTTTTAGGTGTTGTAATAGCATGTATGATGCAATACAACAATGATGGAACAGTGCATCTATTTGCAAACAAACCATGGATTGCAGGAATTACATTGAGTTTCGGATACGATGGTATTTCCTTGCTCATGTTATTATTGACAGCAGTTCTGGTTCCATTGGTTCTGGTTTCAAACCTGAAAAACGAATTGGCTGAAAACCGTTTGTTCACAAGTATGGTTTTCTTCATGCAGTTGGGTCTGATCGGAGTCTTTATTTCAATGGACGGATTGTGGTTCTATGTGTTCTGGGAAATCACCTTGATTCCGATCTTCTTAATCTCCTGGTGGTTTGGTGCCCCTGAGAGAAAAGCGGCATTGATGAAATTCTTCATTTACACATTTGTCGGATCTATTGCAATGCTTGCAGCGTTGATCGGAATTAAAATGGGAGCAAGATCGTTCTACATTGAAGATTTGAAAGCAGTGACCTTAACAGCTAAAACAGCTTGCTGGTTAGCACTTGGATTCTTCCTTGCGTTCGCGATCAAAATTCCGATATTCCCGTTCCACACCTGGCAGCCGGATACGTATACGAAGTCGCCGATGGCAGGAACAATGCTGCTTTCAGGGATTATGTTGAAAATGGCATTGTACGGAATGATTCGCTGGATGCTTCCATTGTTTCCTGAAGCGCTTCATTGTTTGCAATATCCGATTATCATTCTGGCAACAATCGGAGTGGTATACGCAGCGATCATTGCGATCAAGCAGAAAGATATCAAGCGTGTATTTGCGTTTGCATCGATGTCGCACGTTGGATTGATTGCAGCAGCAATTATGACCTGGAATATCGACGCATTATCAGGAAGTATGGTTCAAATTCTGAATCACGGATTGGTAGCAGTTGGATTATTCTTGGCAGTAGAAATTATTGAACGCAGAACAGGAACCAGAAATCTGGGAGATTTGGGTGGATTTGCAAAACAAGCACCGAAATTTGCATTTTGGTTTGCTGCTTTAGCTTTTGCATCGGTTTCCGTTCCGTTAACAAGCGGATTTATCGGAGAATTCCTGATGCTGAAAGGTTTGGTGAACTTTGATATCATTATCGGAATCATTGCCGGTACAACATTGATTCTCGGAGCAGTTTATACGTTCCGTGCTTACCAATTAAGTATGTATGGTCCGGTAACAAGATCTCAGTTTGCTGATTTGCATTGGTCAGAATTGGCAGTTCTTGCGGTGATTATTATCGCAGTGGTTGTTTTCGGAGTTTATCCGGCAGCCATTACGGATTTCGTGAATCCGAGTTTAAAAATAGTTTTAGAAACAGTTTCAACACCTTCAGGTTTATAATATGGATGCATTATTTATTGTTTTTGTCAGTGGATTGATTTCCCTTTTTGCTGCTTTTGCAAAGAAACCCTGGTTAGTTGTAAGCTCTGCAATGGGAGGTTTGTTGGCTGCTATTATCGTAATGATCAAACAGCTTCAAACCGGAAAGGCATTTTTCGATTTTCTGAAATATGAAGGATTGGATTTCAACCAGCCGGCTTTGATCTACAGTTTGGCGCTTTGCGTGCTGGCATTCCTGATCGTCGGAATAGGATACGAACGTTTCAAAGAGAACCCGGTTCACACGGGAGAATACATTGGTTTATTGATGTTCTCTACGGTGGGAGCGATGATCATGACGGCTTACACAGACATGTTCATGTTCTTCTTAGGTTTGGAGATTTTGTCCATTCCGATTTACGTCATGGCTGGAAGTAACAAAGCAGATGTACGCTCTTCGGAAGCCTCATTGAAATACTTTTTGACTGGTTCATTTGCAACGGGAATCTTCTTGTTCGGTCTGGCTTGGGTTTACGGAGCAACCGGAACATTCAAATTGATTGAAATTCAGGCGAGAATTGAAGAAATGGAATCTTTGAGTCCGATCTTGATGATCGGTGTGTTATTGATCATGGCATCTTTCATTTTCAAAGTGGGTGCTGCACCATTCCATTTCTGGAGTCCGGATGTATACGATGGAGCTCCGCATGCCGTAACAGGATTCATGGCGTCTGTCGTGAAAATGTCGGCATTCTATGCATTCCTGAAAATGTTTATGGTTTGTTTCGGACAGGGAGAATTGTTCCTTTTCTGGAAAGATGCCCTGGTTGTGATGATCATCATTACCTTGTTTGTCGGAAACTTATCGGCACTTCGTCAGGTGAAGTTTAAGCGTTTATTGGCGTATTCATCGATCACACACGTTGGTTATACTTTATTGGTGTTCATGAATCAGGACACGGCTTCAATCAGCAATCTGTGGTTCTACATGTTCGCTTACGGATTCTCTATCGTTGGAATTATCGCAGTAGGTATTGCCGTAAACGATTCGGAAGACAGAATCGAAGCATTGAGAGGCTTGGGTAAACGAAACCCGTTTCTGGCAGTTGTAGGAATCGTTTCGTTATTGTCGCTTGCAGGAATTCCGCCAACTTCAGGATTCTTCGGAAAATACATGGTTTTCGCAGGTGCATGGAAAGATGCTTCTTGGTTGGTGATTATTGCTTTGATCAATTCAGCGATCAGTATTTATTACTATCTGAAAGTGATCGGAACGATTGTTTCTCCTGCAGAGCACGAACAGGAAAAAATCAAATTATCGCCGTTAACAATCGGCGTATTAACAATCGCATTGATTGGAATGTTAGGATTTAGCTTTGTCATTTCGTGGCTGTAATCAAGATTCCAAATTTTCTTAAAATTGAGCTATGCTTCAAAATTCAACCCATTTTTGCGTTATGTTTTTGAAGTATAGCTTTTTTTTCCTCCTCACTTTTTCGATAACGGCTGCATCAGCACAACTTTTGGAAAATTCTCAAGGAGTCGCTTTGACGGAAATTCCCTTTTTCAACACAAAATTCGTGAAGGGAAGCAAGATCAAGGAAATTCGCGGAACCTTTACCTTCAAAAAGCAGGGTGATATCATGCGCGAATCGAATTACATCTACGTATTCGATTTTGATACGCTGGGAAATCTGACACGTCATTATCAAACGGCAAAAGGAGACTCCGGAACCGACACAACTGTGCGCTTTTACGATTATACGCAGGATGGAAGATTGGTGAGAAAACGCATCAGCCAGAAGAAAGGCTTTTTATCGACTTATTATTCCTACAATTCCAATGGTCAGGTCGTAAAAGAAGAAGTTTACCGCGATATTGATACGATGAACAGTCTTCTGAAACCATCCATCGAACGAAGCATTCTTTGGAATACAGAAACGATGGATTATCAGGTCTATGAAGGTCAATACAAGAAAAAGGTCTTTAACAGCTATGGAAATCAGTATCTGGAAATGACCAGATATTTGGACAGTTTGGGCTATTTGGCGAGAGAAGAAGAACTGTTTACAATCACACGGAATAAGATCACAACGAAGTATAAATATTCGGATAAAGGCTGGATCGAGAGTGTTGCGACGTACAAGAATACGGATCCTGTTCCGACTTTGGAATCGCGTTTTACCTATGATTCTTTCGGAAACCTTCAGTCAAAACTGATGTACAAGGATGGTGTTTTCGTAACGGAATATCAATTAATCTATAGCGGATTAACTGGATTGATCTATTCCATCGTCATCAGAGAAGTGAGCTCGAATTTTATTTCCATTATCCGTTTCAAAGAACCGACTTTCTGGGATAAGCCTTAACTTCGGAACATGGTTCAACATTTCAAACAGTACTACCGCACGATTTTATTGGCTTTCGGGTTCATACTGATCGGGGTTTTGGTGCTGAAATGGAATGGAAAACAATGGCGGAATGAAGTCATAAACTCGGATGGAAAAGGATATTACTACTTTTTGCCGGCTCTCTTTCAGGGAGAAAAAGATTACCAAAAAACATTAAAGCAAGAGGAAGAAGTGATGGGGAAGCCTCCCCAAAATTACATTCTCAAAACCGAAGAAGGAAAGTTTGTCAACAAATGCTATCTGGGAGTTGCCTTATTGCAAGCACCTTCGTTCTTATTGGCATGCGGAGTAGATTTCATCATGGGAAATCCCTTTCACGGATATTCTGATACACATTTGTACTTCTTTTTCTGGACGAATGTTTTGCTCTTGTTTCTGGGAATTCTGTTGCTGAAAACCAATCTTTCAACGTATTTCGGGCAAAAGCGTTTTATCTGGCTGATCGCTTTGCTGACAGTATTTGCCACGAATATCGGATATCAGGCTTTTTTCTACCCGGCGCTATCGCATCAATATACTTTTTTCCTGGTGAATGTCTGGATCTATTTCTTCCTAAAGTGGAGAAATACGGAAAGAACTTCTGCTTTGCTGTGGTTTGCACTGGTGAGCGGCGTGTTGTTCTTAGTGCGCCCGACGAATCTCTTGTTCTTCCTGATTCTTCCTTTTTTGGCCGGAAACTGGAATACTCTGAAAACACTCTTTTCAGATCTGTTCGCACTTAAAAGCGGAAAATTACTGAAAGCATTGGTTTTGTTTTTACTTCCGGTTGCCGTTCTTCCGCTCTTGACTTATTGGCAAACAGGTCATTTTCTCTATTGGTCGTATCAGGGAGAAGGATTCATCTTCAACGGTTCACATTGGCTGGATACCTGGATCAGTTATCGCTGCGGAATTTTAGTGCACACACCTTTAGTCCTGTTTGGGTTGATTGGAGCAGGCTTGTTCTGGAAAAAAGAACGCTTTGCCGTTTCAATGATCTTCGTTGCTTTGGCGTGTATTACCTTCATTCTGTCGTCCTGGTGGTGCTGGGATTATCAGTTGTTTTTCGGGCATCGCGGATTTACGGAATATCAGGTCATCACGGCATTTTTGCTTATGTATTTCGTTCAGCTTTTCAAGCGCTCGTTTTGGGTGTATTTCCTATTGGTAATCCCGACGTTGTACCTGTCGATTCGTACTTTCCAAAAAATCAGCGGAATTTATCCAGTTCAAAAGTTCACCGCAACAACCTTTTGGAAGAGTTTGTTCGACTTTGATTCCGGAACGAAGGAAAAGTATGTGGTTCTAACAAATTGTCAGCCATACGGAAAAATCCTTGCGAAATATGATCTGATGAAAGACAAAGCTGCTTACCGGAAAGTGGGATTTGGCTCTGATCCATGGACAGAATTGACTTTCGGGATCCCGAATGAATACAAACATTGCCGTTTCTACGTGGAAGTTCATGCAAACAAAAAATTGCTGAACTCAACCGATGACTGGAAAGGAGTTTCACTGATTTTTTCAGGCAGCTCAAATTCGGGAGAACAGACACACTACAGCGGATCTCCGTTCTATAATTATTACCGGGAAGGAAAAGAGAAATGGGCCGGATTTGATCTTGCTGAAGAGTATAATCCTGCAGACGACGGAACAGAAAAGATCAGTGTTTATATCTGGAATCCGGAGAACAAGCAATTCGAAATCGATGACTTCAGAGCAACTATCAAGGCGATTACAAGCAAAAAATAGATTTGATAGTGATTTTTGAAAAGGCTTTGCGTTTCAAAAAAAATGGTTTTTCGACCGTAGCGCTTTATTCAAAACAGAGGTGTTTTTTCCACAAATGCACAAATTTCTGGTGGTGCTTACCAGTCGCCACGATTTGTCACTGGAGAGCCCGGTAGGCGGGCATCTGTTTGTAAATCCGAAGGAAAACAGCGTAAGTTGTGGTGTTTTAAAAAATCAAAATTGATTTACTTCCCAACCCGGTAACGCACAATACAATAAATCACTTTCACACCGTCTTTCCACGAAATTTTCTTTCCTTCTTCCTTGTTTCTGGCAATATAAGTAATCGGAACTTCATGAATACTCAGTGATTTGACCTTTGAAAGCTTCATGGTTACTTCCGGTTCGAAGCCAAAGCGTTTTTCCTTCAAATTCAGCGACTTTAATACGCTCGCAGGGACCATTTTATAGCAAGTCATCATATCTGTCAGCCTGTAGCCTGAAAACAGGTTAGAAAGCTTCGTTAGGAAACCATTTCCCATGATGTGCCAAATGAAATTGGTTTTTGAATGCTTGTCTTCCAAAAAGCGAGATCCGTAAACAATCTGATTCGGAGCTTTCAAGTACAAGGCTAAAAGAAGGTTGATCTCTTCCGGAACCAGTTCCAGATCCGCATCCTGAATAACAATGATATTTCCGGTAGCCAATTCAATTCCCTTGTGGATTGCAGCACCTTTTCCCTGATTGACGGGCTGTGAAAAGAAAACCACCGGTGATTCCGGATTGTTCTGAGTGTATTGCTGAACCAATTGTGCAGTTTTGTCCTTTGAATGATCATCAATGACAATGATTTCTTTCGCGGTATCCTGAACGAGGTGAATTTTTTCTAAAAGTTCGATGACACTTAAAATGGTTTTTTCCTCATTGTATGCCGGAACGATAATAGAAAGTTTATTGATTTCATTGGACATGAAACGAAAGTAGCTAAAATCCTGAAAACAGAGATTAACGGACACAAAAAATCCCCCTCGGTTGAACCAAGGGGGATTTTTCTATTTCTTGATTTTACAGCTGTCCGTCCGAATGGTAGACTCCGCCTTTATAAACTTTTACTTTTAGAAGGATTCCGTCGTTGTCGTAGACATAAACTTTTCCGTCCCACAGAATTCCGCCTTTAAATTCACCATCCTGCCAGATTTCACCATCGTTATTATACACTTTGTTGTAACCGTTAGGCGACCACTTGACACCTTGTGTTTTCGGTGTTCCGGCAATAGCAGGTGCTTTTTCTTTGGATTGTCCCGGATCTTTTACATTCACCATCGGATTCACAGGATCTTTTGTCTCTGATTTCGTTTGGTTTCCTGTTCCGTCAAAATAAGCGATTTCTTTGATGTCGCCATTTTCGTAATAACGAACTGCTTTTCCGGTAATCACTCCGTTGTTTGCATCGTATTCGTATTCCAGCTGACCATTCGGGTAGTAGTAACGGATTTTTCCGTTTTCTTTTCCAATTTCATTATAGAATCCCTGATAAGAAATCTGTCCGTTCTCGTATTTTCTCAGAAGAGAATCCTTGTAAATATTCTTTTCAAAAACTCCTTTTTCCTTGATTTGTCCGTTCGGCCAATAGCGGGTGAAATGCCCTTTCGGACGATTGTTTTCGTAAGTTCCCTTTAAAGATGGGGTTACACCGTCATTGTGATATTTAATCCAAACACCTTCCTTGCGGTCATCAATATATTTTCCTTCTTCGACTTTACCATTTGCAGGAATACCGGACTCGGGACGATCTTTACCGTAGTAAATCCACTTGCCTTGTTTTCTTCCCTTTTCATCCGTAACATTTAACTTGCCATCTTGATCCGTGATAGGGGATGCCTTAACAGCAGTTAGTAGAGACAGGAATAAAACAATGAGTCCGACTTGTTTACATTTCCACATGTTTTGAATTAGTTTTGTAGCGCAATCTAAAGATAGAATTATTTTGTTATAGTTGCCTAAATACATGCAAAATTTCGCTGAAGTGCTTTTTTTTTTCGATTAACAATGAATAGTTTGATTTATTTTGACCTAAATCATAAGTTATTTAACATTTCATTAGTTGTTTTGTCTAAATCATAACTTTCTTTCCAACCCCAATTTTCTCTTGCATAAGTGTCATCGATAGATGCAGGCCATGAATCTGCAATTGCCTGACGGAAATCCGGTTGGTAATCAATTGTGAATGAAGGGACTACTTTCTTGATACTCTCAAAAATTTGCTTCGGTGTGAAGCTCAATGCGGATAGATTATAGCTCGAACGGATCTTCACTTGCTCTTTCGGAGCTTCCATTAATTCGATCGTTGCACGAATCGCATCGTCCATAAACATCATTGGAAGTGCCGTATCTTCTTTCAGGAAACAAGTGAAATGCTCACCTGCTTTTGCCTTATAATAAATGTCTACCGCATAATCGGTTGTTCCACCTCCCGGAAGACTTTTATAAGAGATCAATCCCGGGTAACGGATACTTCTGACATCCACCCCGAATTTGTTGAAGTAATACTCACACCATCTTTCTCCGGCTTGTTTCGAAATTCCATATACCGTGCTTGGTTCCATCACCGTATACTGCGGCGTATCGAATCTTGGAGTGGTGGGACCGAAAACCGCAATGGAAGAAGGCCAGAATATTTTTGAAATATGCCCTTCTTTTGCCAGATCCAAAATGGTGAATAAGCTTTCCATGTTCAGTTTCCACGCAAAATCAGGGTTTTTCTCAGCCGTTGCAGAAAGCAAAGCAGCAAGGAGATACACATCCGTAAATTTTTGTTCTATAATATAAGAGCGGACAGCTTCTTTATTTAAAGCGTCCAATTGGATATAAGGTCCGTTGGAAAGATTTTCCGGGCATGCATCTTTCAGATCGGCGGCAACAACATTTTGAAAGCCGAATTTTTCACGAAGTGTAAGTACTAACTCCGTACCGATTTGTCCGCAAGAACCTAAAACCAAAATTTTTTTCATGGAGGTGCAATTTGTCCGCAAAGATAATTTTTTTTCCTGCCAATAAAAGTTTTTCATTTTCGGTTAAAAACTGACAATTCTCATTTTTTCCAACACATTTTGTCGGTATTTTTGCGTAACTTTCAGATACTATGTGGTTGGAATTGACACTAAAACTAATGTGGTTGCTTATTCGCAAACCGGAATGATAACAAGTGTTTTTATTTGTTGAACATTAAAAAATAATTGAATAGAACATGCCTTTTTACTATAACATGGGGAAATTTCCCCCTAAAAGACATACACAATTCCGTAAAGAGTCGGGTGAGTTGTACTACGAACAATTGTTCGGGACAGAAGGATTTCATGGTTTTTCGTCTTTAATGTATCATGTGCACCGCCCAACGATGGTGAAGTCGGTGAAGACTTTCAAAGATCTGACTCCGGTTCCGGCGGTAAATAAAAACATCACTTCCCGCATGCTGAAGGGATTCAACGTGGCTCCGAAAGATGATTTTCTGGAATCGCGTGAAATCATGCTTTTCAACAACGATTTGAATATTGCATTGGCAGCTCCGAAAAAGTCTATGACGACTTATTTTTATAAGAACGCGGATGCTGACGAAGTGATTTTCATTCACGAAGGAAACGGAAAACTCAGAACGATGATGGGAAATATTCCATTCAGTTATGGAGATTATCTGGTTGTGCCACGCGGAATGATCTATCAGATCGAATTTGAAACGGAAAAAAACCGCTTGTTTATTGTAGAATCGTTTTCTCCGATTTATACGCCGAGAAATTACCGCAATCATTTCGGACAATTGCTGGAGCATTCTCCGTTTTGTGAGCGCGATTTCAGAGGTCCTTCCGAGTTGGAAACGCACGACGAATTGGGAACGTTCACCATCATGATTAAGAAAGAGAATGTATTGCACGAATTGCAATATGCTTCACATCCTTTTGACGTAGTGGGCTGGGACGGATACAATTTCCCTTACGCGTTCTCTATTCATGATTTTGAACCGATTACAGGACGTGTGCATCAGCCGCCTCCCGTACATCAAACGTTTGAAGGACATAACTTTGTGATTTGTTCTTTCGTTCCGAGAATGTATGATTATCATCCGCTTTCGATTCCTGCTCCATATAACCACAGTAACATCGATTCGGATGAATTGCTGTATTACGTGGATGGAGATTTCATGAGCCGGAACCATGTGGAGAAAGGATACATTTCCTTGCATCCGGGAGGAATTCCGCACGGACCGCATCCAGGAGCTTATGAAAGAAGTATCGGACAAACGGAAACAAAAGAATTGGCTGTAATGGTCGACACGTTTAAACCTTTAAAATTAACACAGGCTGCTATTGACATGGAAGATGATTCCTATGCAACGAGCTGGCTGGATAAATAATTACGAATTGTTCTCCCTTTTGAGGGGAGAAAAGTGAAAACATTTAAAGAAACAATATTATGAGTAACGAAATAAAAAACGTTGAATACGGATTAGAAAAGATTTTTGAAGGGGCACAGGACTTTTTGCCTTTACTTGGAACAGATTACGTGGAATTCTATGTAGGAAATGCGAAGCAGGCTGCTCATTTCTACAAAACAGCTTTCGGATTTCAGGATTTGGCTTACGCTGGTTTAGAGACAGGAGTGAAAGATCGTGCGTCGTATGTGTTGAAGCAAGACAAGATCAGAATCGTATTGACAACGGCATTAAAGAGTGATTCACCCATTGGAGAACACGTAAAAAAGCACGGTGACGGAGTAAAAGTAATTGCTCTTTGGGTGGAAGATGCGAGAAAATCGTATGAAGAAACGACCAAAAGAGGGGCGAAGTCCTTTTTTGAGCCAATGGTTGAATCGGATCAACATGGAGAAGTTGTTCGTTCCGGAATTTATGGAGCTTATGGTGAGACGGTTTTTGTATTCGTTGAACGCAAAAATTACACAGGGATTTTTATGCCGGGTTATGTAGAGCATAAGTCAGCTTATAATCCTGCTCCGGTTGGATTGAAGTTCATTGACCACATGGTTGGAAATACCGGGTGGAACAGAATGAATGAAGCTGTAAAATGGTTTGAAGATATCATGGGATTTGTAAATTTCTTATCGTTCGATGACAAACAAATCACTACGGAATATTCTGCTTTGATGTCGAAAGTGATGTCGAACGGAAACGGACGAATTAAGTTCCCGATCAATGAACCTGCTGAAGGTAAAAAACGCTCTCAAATTGAAGAATACATTGATTTTTATGAGGGTGAAGGTGTTCAACACCTTGCAGTTGCAACAGACGATATCATCAAGACGGTAGCAGATATGCGTTCCCGTGGAGTTGAATTCTTGTCGACACCTCCGCAAGCTTATTACGATGGAATTCCGGAACGCTTGAAAGATCACATGTCGAAGTTCAAAGAAGATATCAATGAATTGCAGAAATTGGGAATTATGATCGATGCGGATGAGGAAGGTTATTTGTTGCAGATCTTTACCAAGCCGGTTGAAGATCGCCCAACTGTATTCTTCGAGGTCATTCAGCGAATGGGAGCAAAAGGATTTGGAGCAGGAAACTTCAAAGCTTTGTTTGAATCCATCGAAAGAGAACAAGAGAAAAGAGGAACTCTATAATAGACGTTAGGACTTTAAGACTTCAGGATATTAGGACAGATCATGTTTTAATGTCTTGAAGTCTTAATATCTTAAAATCCTGATATCATAATAATATCCAACCTACTTCCTTTCAAACTCGTAGATATCGAAGATCTCCTCAATGTGGTGCTTCTTCGTCTGATTGAACTCCGTATTCAGTGTGTTGAGAATATTGTTGTTCGGAGCAGAGAAATTACTCGCCGCATCTACCAGTACGATACGTCTCCGGTTTTTATAATCGATGTTTTCCAGACTGTTGATACAGTATAAGGATCTTTTCCCTAATTCATTCCGGACCTTTTCACTGTCGGATTCCTGAAACAAAGCACGGTCGTAATAATAGATGAAGTTCAGTGAAAAATGAACCGGAGCTACCAAAACCAGGGTACTGTCATTTTCCAGCTGTTTCACCAGTTGAACCGTTTCCCTGACTTCCCGTTTGTTCGTTTTATTTGGTTTTACAGACACCACAAACAGCAGGCAAATAAAGCCCGGAATCAGGAAGCGAAGTTTCGGTTTCTGAATGATGAAATCGGTGGAAAGTGCAACCAGAATGCAGAAACCAATCGCAATAAACATCAGGTAGCGATCCAGAAACATGGGAATCCAAAACGAAATGACGAACATGAAAACGAAAGGGAGGTAAAACCAGCAAAGCATTAAGCGGGTCGCTAAACGATTGGGATTTTGCCTGCGTTTTACAAGGAGAAAAATCGAGCCGACCACCAAGGCAGCAAGGGTGAAAACTGCTGTAACCGGCGCATTGCTGAAAGCGCGAAACATTTCATAAAATGCATCAAGTCCGCTTGGCGGAGCCAGCCAGGTTCCACCTTGAGTTGAACTCGTAAATCGATTCAGAATAATCCAGATGTATGGCGAATAGGTCAGCAGCAATACTCCGACAAACAAAATCAGAAAACGGTAGAATTCCTTCAGCATATTTCGCTGGAAAAGAATAAAGAAGAATTGAATAAACAGGATGAAAAAGCCGAAAAAGTGCGTGTAAATCAACAAGGTGTTTGCTAAAAGAAACCAAATGAAGTTCCACTTATTCCGGTCTTTTGCAATGACAATTTTCATGTAGTAGAACATGGAAACCGCAGTCAGCAATCCCATCAGGGCGTAAGCTCTTGCTTCGTGGGCAAAAATGACCTGATAAGTAGAAAAAATGAAGATGATACTTGCATAAATCCCGACGCGGATATTGAAAAAATGCCATCCGATCCGGTAAATAAAGAAAACGGTCAGCGAACTGAAAATGAGTGAAAGAACGCGGACTGAAATTTCTGAAATCCCGAAAAATTTGATCCAGTAATGCAATAGAATGAAATGCAGCGGCGGATTGTTTTCGTTTTGAAAGATTTCGAACAAACTGCCCAAAGACTGCTGAGAATGATAAACACTGAAAGGTTCATCTCCACCAAGAGAATTAGCGCCCAGAAAAAGTCCTTTAACGACAAAATTCAGGAGAATGAAAAAGAACGGAAGGTAATATGTAGTGTAGTTAGAGCGATTCATCTTTATCCGACCATGATTCCTTTTCCGCCTAGTTTCGGAATTTCAATGAAGTTTTTCTCATCGATCGTTTCAGGAAGGAAAATAAATCGTTTGTCATACATGACGTCGTCTGCCCAAAAAGAAACCCAATATTCATTCGTCAATCCGAAAACTTCTTCCATGATTGGTTCGATTTTCGCAGCTTCATTCGGTAAAAGAACTTCCAGAGAATGGCGCAGAGTAGAAGTTTTGATTTTCTCTCCGGTATTGACATCTTCTCCGTAACCGCGGCTTGTAATAATGATTCCCTCCATGATATCATCACGAAGATTCAGCAAATAAACATAATGCTGCGTTCCGCCTTCTTCATTAATTTCGGGAACGATCACAATTCTTACATTTTCAACTACCGGGCCTTTCAATTCTTCTCGCATGTTTTTATCCGATTTTGGACTGCAAAGTTAAGAAAAAGTGCAACTTTTGAAGACGAAGTTACAATAAACGTTAGTGCCACAGTAATCAGGAGTTCGCAGTTGCAATCGTTCTTCCCATTCGGATATATTCAAAGAGATCAGACGGATGTCCGATTTTCTCCCGATTTTCTTGTGTATTTGCTTTTTGAAGAATTTCCTTTTCGATATCGGGAGCTCTTTTGTGTCCGGTTCTCACGATAATGAGTTGTTCATCCGGAATGGAAATGATGTACTGGCCTTTGATTCCACGACAATAATAAACCGGATGTCCGTTGCTGACGTAAGTCCAGATATGTAATCCGTATCTCGTATTCGGAACACCTTCTTCTGTCGACATTTCCGGATTTTTGACCATTTCATCGAAATATCCAGCCGGAATAACTTGTTTTTCGTTCCATTTTCCGTGATTCGCCAATACTTTTCCGATGCGGGCAAAATCTCTGGTCGTACTGTACAAGCAACAAAAGGCTTTTTCGTCGCCGTTTTTCTTGTCCAGACTCCAGAATGCATCTGATTCTGCTCCGATGGGTTTCCACAGTTTCTCGGAAGCGTACTGCGCCAGATCTTTTCCGGTTGCTTTTTCAATGATGAAACCGAGCAACTGAGAATTTCCGCTTTGGTAGATGAATTCCTTTCCGGGTTCCTGAATAGCGTGTTGGCGTGTCACCAAACCTCTCAAATCCCAGCCGTAATACGATTCTGCATTTTCAGACAGCGGATTTTTCCCGCTTTCGCCCCAATCCAATCCTGAAGCCATCATCAACAAATGACGAATCGTAATCTTTTCTTTGCCTTTTCCGGAAAACTCCGGAATGTATTTGCGAACGGGTTCATCGAGACTTTTGATGTGTCCTTCTTCGAGCGCAATTCCGATCAGCATACTGACAACCGTTTTAGCCGCAGAAAAGGAATTGGAAACCGTTTCCGGGTGATGCTCGTCCCAATATTGTTCGTAGACCACCTGATTGTTCTTGACGATCAGAAACGAAGAAGTTCGCCAGGTATCCATGTATTTCAGATCGTCGCTGCTGAGCGCGTCTTTTTTCGCGAGTTTAAAGCTCCACGGTTCACTTTTCTCAGGTGCTTTGACCGTTGCGTTGTGAAATTTATTCAGATCATAGATCGTAGGAGAAGATTCTCCTTGCAGATACGTGAAATAGATTCCTTTGTAGAGATAGAAACGACCGCTCAGAACGATAAAAATGTTGACGGATAAAAAGAGAATTAAGACAAACCACCCAGTTCGTTTTAACCATTTGAGTAGGGAGCGTTTCATGACTATTGCGCGTAAGTGAATCCGAATTGAGAAGCCAGTTTTTCTTTTAAAAGGTCTTTTACCTCTTGCATATCGACTGGTCTTCCAAGTTCCTGTTGCAAGGAAGTTACAGATTTATCTTCAATTCCGCAAGGCACAATGTGAGAAAAATAAGAAAGATTTGAATTGATGTTGAAACCGATTCCGTGCATGGTTACCCAACGGGAAGATTTCACTCCCATGGCGCAGATTTTTCGTGCATTGGGTTTATCCGTGTCGATCCAAACTCCGGTGAATCCTTGTGAACGTTCTCCTTTGACTCCGTAATGAGCCAACACCTGAATCACAGCTTCTTCCAGATAACGCATGTATTTGTGAATGTCGGTGAAGAAATAATCCAGATCGAGAATCGGGTAAGCCACCAACTGTCCGGGCCCGTGATAGGTAATATCTCCGCCGCGATTGATCTTGTAGAATTTGGCTTCGTGTTCTTCCAACCCGTCCTGATTCAACAACAAATGATCTTCCGTTCCGCTTTTTCCAAGGGTATAAACGTGCGGATGCTCACAAAATAACAGGTAATTTTTGGTTTCTTCTTCGGTGGTTTCGTTTCGACGCTCAATTTTCAACGCAATGCTTTGAGCAAATAACTTTTCCTGATAATCCCAGGCTTCCTGATAATCGATCAGCCCCAAGTCTTGAAAATGAACTTCCGGTAACATATTTTAGAACTCAAATATACGAAAGGTTGAAAGGATGACAGCGCATTTAATTCCCAAAAAAAGTTTTGTTCACGAATTCAATCCATTTATAATTCGGAATCTCTTTCGGAATAAAATAATCGGGCTGAATTCCATAATCATCGATAGGCAAATCCGGAAGTCTCAGGCTTTTTGTTAAACAGTAATACAAGAGGAAATTCTGATCCGGCGATTCAACTTCATTGACCTCGGAAATATCCAGAGCACCAAAGGTTTTATGTCCAAAAAGTTTTACTTTCTTGCTTTGTTTGGCCGACAACAAGAATTGCTCCGTTGCGCTTGCGTTGTATTCATCTGTCAGAATTGCGACCTGTTGAGGGAAAGCAGCGATTTCTTTTTGCTCGAATATTTCTGAACCTCCGTTGTCGTAGATGTTTACAAATTTCCCTAGGTTGTTGTCCAGTTTCTCAATCACTTTTAACAGGAAGGCCTTGTTTTCCGGCGTAATATCCGGGTTGCCAAGCCATTCTTTCCATCTTCTGTTGTTTAATTCCGTGGATAAATGCTCCCAGAAAACGGTTTGGATCGGGTTGGTGTAAATGAGCGGGAGCAATGCCTCATAAGACTTGTTTGCTCCGCCTCCGTTTCCGCGCAGATCGATGATCAGATTTTTTGAAGCCGTAATCTTACTTGAATATGTCTTGATCAGCGAATCGATTTGTGGTTTGTAAGCTCCGTCGAAAGAAGGAATCCGCAACAGGTAAGTATTTTCGTTTATTTGCTTTACAAATGGTTCCTGCGCATTGATGATTTCGAGGAACAGATCAATATCGGGGTCGTTATTTTTCTCAATCGGAAATGTTCTTTTGAAGAAAATGCCATCCAGCTCCAGTAAAACATTGTTGGTAAGCACGGCTTTTTTGAACGACTTTTCCGAATAATCTCCCATGTAATAAACACCCGATAAATCCGGATTGATGAGAAATTTCGGATGACTTTTGTCCCAATCTGTATTGGATGATTCGATGACATGTGCTTCAAACTTCCCTTTGTTGTTTTTCAGCGCAACGGTATATGCATCGGATTCCCAGATTCCTTCGTAGTCGGCTTGTTTTTTGGTGGACAAATAGTTCTTGAAATCTGCAATAATTAGTTGCGGCTTTGCCTTGTCTTTTGAAGAAGCAGATTGATTTGAACTGCCTGTACTGCCTGAATCAGAAGTCAAAGCAACAAAACCCAAATGACCTTTGCGGAAGAAAGACAGCCAGTCTGTAATGATTCTGGCGCAATCCGATTTATCAGTCACATTTTTTACCTTCTCCAGGTAATTCAAGGTATGAGCATTGTATGCACTTTTCCCTTTGAGATCAATTGCATGCTGAAATCCCGCATCGTTTTCTTCGAACGTTTTTTTCGCCCATTGAAAATTCTTTTCACAATCACATGTTTGGGCGAAAGAGCTTACTGACAGAAGGGTCAGCAGGATAAAAACCGGGTTTTTCATGTGTCGTGTTTAGAATTCCAGATATACAAAAGGCTGGAACGAATTGGAAGCTGCCTGATATAAAATCACGATGAATACCGCGATGATTAACATTTGCAGCACCATATTGGTTTTTACGAAACTCGAAACCATGAAATCTTTCCATTTCTGCGGCATCCAGTGAATGAAAAAGCCCAGAAGCATGATCAAAAGCGCCTGATAATAAGTGCTCGTAAGCGTTTGGAAGCTCTCCCAATCGAAGTCGAAATGATTGAAAATCCGATCCAGCATATTATTCGGAGCGCCTTCTGTTTTCAAGCGGAACCAGATGCGGGTAAAGGTGATGAAGTTGAAGGTGATCAGGATTTTCCAGAAATGAACGATCCACCAGGAACTTTTTTCATACGGAGAAATCTTTTTCCAGTGATTGTAGATCACCAAAGCCAATCCGTTCATTGCTCCCCAGATAACGAAATTCTCAGAAGCACCGTGCCACAATCCACCCAGAATCATGGTGATCAGCAGGTTCAGATCGCGGTGCATAAACATTTTCACTTTCGGACTGATCAGGATTGCGATTCCGTATAGACTCATCAAACCGATGTACACGAAAACCAACTCATACCAGCCGGTAATAAAGATCAGGAAGATGAAAATGACAATAATGGCGATGTACGTACCGATGGTTCCTTTTTTGTTTCCTCCAAGCGGAATGTACAGGTAATCTTTCAACCAGGAACCTAAGGATTTATGCCATCTTCTCCAGAAATCGGCCACACTGTTTGCCTTGTAGGGAGAATTGAAGTTCGGCAGCAATTCGAAACCCATCAGTTTTGAAATCCCGATAGCAATGTCGGTGTATCCGGAGAAATCTCCGTAAATCTGCAAGGAATAACCCCACATGGCAATCACGCTCCAGTAGCCCGGATAATCGCCCGGATTGTCTACAACCATATTGATGAAATGCGTTGCTATGAAATCTGCCAGCACAATTTTCTTGAAAAGTCCTTTCATGATCAGGAAAACTGCTTCTCCGAATTCTTTTTGAGTCAGATGGAATTTCTGGTAGATCTGAGGAATGAAATCACGTGCTCTTACGATTGGTCCCATCAGAACGTGCGGGAAGTATGTTACGTAAAAGGCATAATCCCAAAAATTGCGAACCGGTTGAATTTCCTTGCGGTAAATGTCTACCACATAACTGATGGATTGGAAGGTGAAAAAGCTGACACCTGCCGGTAAAAGAATCGTCGTCTCGAACGTTCCGTCACCGAAAAATCCGTTCCCCCACTGAGCGAAGGTGTTGAAAACCTCGTAATCGGTGTGAAACATTTTATTAAATGAATCGGTGAAAAAGTGTGCATATTTAAAGAATCCCAGGAAAAATAAATTGAAAACTGCGGAAAATGCAATGATCCACTTTCTTCCCAGAGGTTTATCAACTTTGAAAATCCATTTCCCCAGAAAGAAATTGACGACTACGGAAAGTGCGAGAAGTGTTACGAAAAAACCGGAAGTTTTGAAGTACAGAAACAAGCTCATTACCGTAATGAACATACTGCGCACCAATTGGTTTTTATGCAAAAAGCTGAAAAGCACCATGAATGCCAGAAAGAAAATCCAGAAATCAAGGCGGTTAAACGCCAGGTCATCTGCTGACATATGTGTAAAGCTAAAAATGCGATGCAACGATTCCATAAAGGGGATTAAAACAGTTTAATTGATGTATTTTCTTTTTTCCATTTGTTCCAGCCATTTTTCAAACGCATCGATGAAAAGATCCGCTTTCAAATGATATCCGGGAGCTGTGAAGTGAACCAGATCAGCTCTCATCAGCCCGTGAGCTTTCCAGATCCGTGATGAACCGAGTTCACCCATCGTTCCGTATAAATCCCAAACCGGGCACTGGTATTTTTTTGCGAGTTCGATGATTACTTCCCGTTGTCGGGCAACGTTTTTGTTCAAGTACTTTTTCTTATAGCCGGCATCATTCGGAACGGTCAACAGAATGGCACAATCCGGGTTTGCAGACAATACTTTGAGCATCATGTTTTCCAGATTTTTTTTGTAGACTTCCGGATCAAAAGAGGCATACGGTACATTGGCATCATTCGTTCCTACGGAAAAAGCAAAGAAATCCGGCGGTGATTCTTTCAATTGTTCTTCAAAGTTTTTATTGGCCAGATAGGTGTATAAACCGGCGCCGTTAATTCCGATAGCCGTGTATGAAATTCCGGGCGAGGCATTGCTCAACTGAAAGGCGTGAATTTGCAATTTGTAGGGAACATCGATCAACTTTGTAAACTGAAGATTGAAGGTGTCGACAGGATCTGTGAAAACGGTTTCTGTGTAACCCAACGTTTCGTTCCTGAATTTGTTTACGATCAGAATTTCATCCGGTCCGAAATTCAACTCATAAGGAAAAACACCTTTGTTGTGATAAACGCGAAGTCGTGTAAATCCGGGTTTCACATCCGTTTTGTCGTATCTGAAGGAAATTTCCACAATCGAATCCGGAGTTTCAACCATGGCTCCCAACAAGCCGAAATCAATTCCGTCCGGACGGTGGAAATTCACACTTCGATGTGTTGTCCAATGATTTCTGGAAGAAAACTCATAGTTCCAGGGATTGTTTGTGTGGGCTAAATCGAAAGGGAAAATCAATCCGCGCTCACCGGGCACGTCGACCCAATGCGTTTGCAAATAAGTGCGAATATCGTGTGTGTAAACATCTGCCTGAAGGTGGGAACCTCCGATATGATAGAAATTGAGTTTGCAATTCTTTTCGGAGATCATGTTCCGGAAATCCTGGAATAGATGTTCCCAGTTGGGGCTTTGAGCGCTGTAAAAGCGGAAATTGTTGTTTTCAAACCGGATAAAAGGATATTGGCGTTTCAGGTTCGTATCCAAATGATGAAAATCCGGATAAGCATATGAATCGAGTGGTGTTTTTTCGCGTATCACTTCCACTTGCGACTGACTGTTGCAGGCGATAAGCGAACTAATTAATACTACGATATAAACACTAAACTTCATCCAATATTTGATTTGAGCAACGAGCATGCCGCTTTTTATTGAGCTCCTTGTTTCCATTTGACATACTCAGCCGCCAGCGCATCGAAAAAGAGCTGAGACGCGATACTCGCTCCCCGATTGGTGAAGTGGATGTAGTCGTTTCCGGCCAATCCTTTTTCAACCCAGCTCGGCATGGAATTTTCTCCGCCCATTGCACTGAACAAATCCCAATAACAAGCTCCTACTTCTTTGGAAACACGGGTCATTTCATGTACCAGGAAAGGAAGCATTTTATAAGTCACGCGTCCGCTGGCACTTTGCATTGACATATCGCTCGGTCCGATTACCATTACGGATGCTGAAGGGCGCAATTTTTTCAAGGTGTGCAATTGTCCTTTGAACTGTTTTGCGTAATGTCTCACAGAAGAAGAATCGTTCATATACGGAACGCTGTTTCCTCCGAATTGCATGATCACCATTTCCACATTCAGGTCCGCATACATTTTAGATGCAATGTTTTGGTCGATTTTTCCAAAGAATGTTCCGCTGGAGCCACGCATTCCGATATTGTCTACAAATACTCCGTAATCGCTTTCCAAAGAGAACCCGATGATGGTGGGACTCACGGATGCAGAAAATTCATAGCGCAGTTTGCTCGGAGTGGAAGGGAATTCCAATGAAAGCATGTGGTATTTTCCGTCGTTTTCCAGGCTGTCTTCATGAATCAGATTGTTGCCGCTGTAAACCTTGATCTTACATGGTTTGAAACAGCTGGTATAGAACATTTTTGCGTGATTGTATTCTCTGGCGCGGGAGTAAGCTGTTTTTGTAGGTTCAATTTCGATAAAAGCTTCTTTGATACTTGTCGAAGCCGCCATTTGCGCGCTATCCATTTCGGATGTAAATCGTGCTGCGGTGTTCATTGAACCGTATTTGCGTGATTTCAGGCTTGCACCACCGAAAGCAGTGTAGCGCGTGAAATTTGGAGAACAGGTTTGCTTGAATGTAATGGTGTTGTATTCGTTTTTGGCAGGAATTGTTCCCGGCCCGAATCCACCGAATTGAGTTTGCAAGCGCTGACGGATGTATGAAGTCATGCGGTCACCTTCAATTTGCGAATCACCGTAATGAAGCACGCGCACTTTTTTTCCTTTGGAAACACCTTCCAGTTTTTCGAAGAATTCGTGTAAAGCCGCCAGACCATTGTCGTTGAATTGAATGCTGGTTGCTGCTTCAGCGGATAAGGTTCCTCCGGCAGGCGCTCCCATTTTTCCATCCGATTCAAAAGTGTTTTTGATCGTTGTATCGGCAGAAAGACCTTCGATATTCAAGGTATCGACCTGAACGATATTGGTAATATCTTTCTTCTCTACCGGTTTTGGCGGAGTAAGGGCGTCGTTGAGTGACAAAAACCGGACATCCATTCCGAACAGATCTATTTTGTCTCCATTGACTAAAAAGCTCATTCCGGTTAGCAGAACTAAGATTCCGGCAAGATAAATAAGTACATGAAATGGTTGCAGCTGTTTCACCTTTCTTAAAATTGAGCTACAAAATTAATCCAAATTAGAAATAGACAATTGATTGTTTATTATCCGCGTTCGTTCGGGGATTATTTGACGGATGAATATCCCGTGTTTGGTGGAGAAAAAATGTGCCTGTTTGACCAGTGGTATCAAGACCAATACGCAATATCACGTTTTTGTGTTTTCAAGTCGGATTCGGGCGAAATAAGAGTGCTGTCTGAGGTGCTGATTCAATTCAATAGTTTTTAGTTCTCGCTCTCACTGATTTGTACTCCATTTGACGGATAGATATTTGTCTATTAGCCCAGTGGTATCAAGGCCAATACACAATATCGCGTTTTTGTGTTTTCAGGTCGGATTCCAGCCAGAATTTCCCGCTTTCCCCAACCATGATTCTAACACTATTTGTACCTTTAGATCATGGAACAATACACAAACGAACTGATTCATGAAAGCAGTCTCTATTTACAGCAGCATGCGCACAATCCCGTAAATTGGGTTTCCTGGTCGAAAGAAGCTTTTGAACGGGCGGAGAAAGAGAACAAACTGGTCCTGGTATCAGTCGGTTATTCCGCTTGTCATTGGTGTCACGTCATGGAGCACGAATGCTTCGAAGACGAAGAAGTGGCAGCGTTGATGAATAAGCATTTTGTTTGTATTAAAGTTGACAGGGAAGAACGACCCGATGTTGATCAGGTATATATGACGGCGGTTCAACTCATGACACAGCGGGGCGGATGGCCTTTGAATTGCTTCACGATTCCGAATGGAAAACCCATTTATGGAGGAACCTATTTCCCGAAAGAACAATGGATGCATGTGCTCCGTTCCTTAGAACATACCTATCGGACAGAGCCTCAAAAAGTATTCGAATATGCCGATGAATTGAGTGATGGTGTGCAACAATCGGATTTGATTGCTGTGGCAGAACCCGTAAGTCCATTTCCGGAAGATAAATTGTGGGAATTGGTTCGCCGATGGCAGCAAAGAATGGACATGGTGGAAGGAGGCCCGACGTCCGCACCAAAATTTCCGCTTCCGAGCAATCTGGAATTCCTGCTTCATTACGGAACTTTCGAAAAGAACACTTCCGTTTTGGAATATGTTCATCTGACACTTCGCAAAATGGCATTGGGTGGAATCTACGACCAGCTTGGCGGTGGTTTTTCGCGTTATTCGGTTGATATTTTGTGGAAAATCCCTCATTTCGAAAAAATGTTGTACGATAACGGACAATTGCTGTCGGTTTATGCTCAGGCATATCAGGAAACGAAATTGCCGGAATACAAACGCGTTTTGGATCAGACTTTGGGGTGGCTTGAAAGAGAAATGCTCAGTGAAGAAGGAGGTTTGTTTGCGGCGCAGGATGCAGATTCGGAAGGAGTAGAAGGGAAGTACTATGTTTGGACACCGGAAGAAATCGAAACCGCACTAGGTGAAAATGCTTCCTGGTTCTGGTCTTTATACAATCCCGGAAACAAAGGATATTGGGAACACCAGCAATGGGTTTTACTCAGAAATGAAACCTGGGAAGAATTCTGTGAAAAGAATCAAGCGATCACGAATTCGAACATTCAGGATCAACTGGATACTTTGCTGCATCTCCGAAAAAAACGCATAGCACCGGTTACGGACACCAAATGTTTAACAGCCTGGAATGCCTTGACGATAACTGGTTTGGTAGAAGCATTCAAAGCAACCGAAGACCACAGTTATTTGAAACTGGCGATCCAAATCGCACGATGGATCAAAACATACCAAACCGGAAGTGATTTCCAGCTGTGGCATACCAGACAAAACGGAAAATCATTTATCGAAGGATTTTTGGATGATTATGCAACGACGATTCAGGCCTTCTTGAATCTCTACCAAATAAGCGGAAATGAAGCAGATCTGAAATTTGCGGAAGAACTGTGTTCATACACGATGAAACACTTCTTTGATCCGAAATCCGGAATGTTCTATTTCACTTCGGATAATCACGATCTGATTGCACGTAAAATGGAAATCAACGACAATGTGATTCCTTCCACAAACAGCATCATGGCAAATAACCTGTTGACACTTTCCCTGCTCACAGATAAGTTGGATTATGAAGAAAAAGCAAAACAGATGCTTCAAAACGTCATTGACGGGATGGAACAATACGGCTCGGGTTATTCCAATTGGGCGCTTTTATTGCTGCGCTTCCAAAAAGAAGTTCGCTTGCTGACAATTCCCGGAACTGAAGAATGGAATCCTTTCCGGAAAATGAGCTCATCGTTCTTGCTGGTTCGCTATACAGAAGATCCGGAAGCCACTGTTTGTGCGGCCGGAATTTGTTCTATTCCGATGGTTCATGTGCGGGAAGTGGAAGATTATCTGGAGAATCTATAAAGATTAAAAACTAGTCGGGGCGAAAAATTTTTCGCCCCGACTAGTTTCTGCAATTATTTTTCCTTCAACATCTCAGGAGCTTTGATTTTAAATTGCTCCAGTCTTGGTTGAGAAACGGCCTTCACATATCCGTTATTCGGGTTTCTGCATTCGAAATTCTGATGGTATTCTTCTGCCTTGTAAAATGCAGTGAATCTGGAAACTTCCGTTGTGATTGTAGGGAATTTCTTCGAGTCGAGTAATTGTTTGATATATGCCTTTGCGTGTTCGCGCTCATAATCATTCTGATAAAAAATGGCAGAGCGGTACTGCGTTCCCATGTCCGGCCCTTGCTTGTTTAAAGTTGTCGGATCATGCGAATCGTAAAAAACCTTCAATAAATCATCGTAGGAAACAATGGAGGAATCGTAATAGATCTTTACGGTTTCCGCATGACCGGTTGTTCCGGTACAAACATCTTCGTAGCTTGGATTTTCGACATGTCCGCCGGAATAACCGCTTTCCACTTCCACAACTCCTTTCACCGATTCGTAAATGGCTTCGACGCACCAAAAACAACCGCTGCCGAAATAGGCAATCTGGTATTTACTCAGTTCATCCGGACTTTTAGTCTTCTTTTCCGTGATCTGATTTTTTTGAGCGCAGGAACTCAAAGAAAGAACTGCAATCGTTAAAAACGACATGATTTGTTTCATAATGCAAATTTTCAAAGAATTACGGATAACTGGCTTTTTTGGATTCCGATTTGACCTTTTTTAAACTTTATTAAGGTTTTGTTCAGAACCAATTTAGGCAAATAATTGATGCTTAAACAACAAAAAAAAGCTGAAAGGTTTAAAAAGTCGGCTCAACTGATTATATTCGCACCCTTAAAAGAAATTATAGAATGGCAATCATTGGTAAAATCAGAGACCAGCGCTACCTGTTGGTAGGGATCACAGGTTTGGCTCTTTTAGTTTTTATTCTTACTGGATTATTTGATAAACTGGGAACTTCTGTTGACAGAGGAACTTTAGGTACAATCGACGGAGAAGCTGTTGATACGGCAGTTTATAATTCCAAGTTGCGACAATTTGAAATGTCGGACAGACAGCAGTTTCAGCAACAACAACGTGAGTATACAGACAGAGATGCTGAACAGACAGCTGATAAGGCGTGGTCTGCAGCAGTAGATGAAATCGTCTTGAAACGTGAGTTCGATGCATTGGGCTTAGCTGTTTCTGAGAAAGAATTTACAGCTTTCCTGTACGGAGAAGAGGGATTTGCCTTATTGCCTGAGATTCAACAAGCATTTACTGATCCGAATACAGGACAGTTCAACGCTTCTCAATTGGATAAGTATATTCAGGATCAGGAGAAATCTACAGATCCTACAGCTATCGAAGGTTGGAAGAAAACAAAAGAGATCATCCGCAACAACCGTATGCAGGAAAAATATTTCCAATACTTAGGGCAGGGAGCGTATGTAACGAAGTTAGAAGCGAAAAATGATTATTTGGCGAAAAACGAATCAAAATCAGTTTCGTTTGTGATGGGTGCTTACCGTGACATTACAGATGAGCAAATGAAGATTTCTGATAAAGAAGTTCGTGCGTTCTACGATAAAAATAAAGACAAGGCGAAATACCAGGTAATGGCAGGTCGTGATGTGAAATACTTCGACGTAACAATTCAACCTTCAAAATCAGATTCATCTGCATTCAGAAAAGAATTAGATGTTATCAAAAAAGGATTTGCTGCTTCAACAAATGATTCATTATTCATTTTGCAGAATTCGGAATTCAAAATTTATGCTTCAGGTCACATGATGACTTACCGTCCGGAAGGTGATGCAAAAGCACGTGAAGGAATGACATATCCTGCTGGAATGGATACGGTTTTCAAAACGGCATCAATCGGTCAGTTGGTAGGACCATACGATGACAAAGGAAAAACGCGTATTGCAAAAGTGATGGATTTCAACACAACAGTTTGTAAAGTACGTCACATCCTGATCTCCGCTCAAAAAGGAGATACAAAGAAAATTGCATCTGCAAAGAAATTGGCTGACAGCTTGGTGAAAGTGGTTAATAAGACAAACTTCGAAGAGTTCGTTAAGAAGTATTCCGAAGATCCGGGATCCAAAGACAAAGGTGGTGTTTATGAAGATTTCATGGACTACGAAATGGTTACACCGTTCTCTAAATTCTCTACGGATAAGCCGGTAGGAACAATCGGAGTGGTACAAACAGATTTCGGATTCCATATCATTGAAGTATTGGACAGAAAGAATGATGTAAAATTCCCTGTATTGGCAGTGGTTGAAAAAACATTGTTGGCTTCTCCTGAAACAAAATTGTCTTTGAAGGATAAAGCTTATATGTTGTTGACTAAAATTGACAGAGAGCTTTCCCATAAATCAGATATTACAGATAAAATCATCTTGTTCGATACAATCGCACGTAGAGAAGGATTTTACTCAAGACCGGTTCGTATGTTCGACGAATCTCCGAAAGTTCAGGGATTCACAACGAAAATGGCTGCGCAATCGATTTTGGAAATGGCTTACAAAGACGAAGCGAAAATCGGAGACTTGTGTTCTTCACCTATTCAGGATGACAATCGCTTAATCATCGCAATCGTATCTTCGATTCGTGAAAAAGGAGCTCCTGCTTTGGTAGACGTTTACGAAAGAATGAGAACAGATGCATTGAACGAAAAGAAAGCAAATGCGATCGTGAAGAAAATCGGATCTGTGACGAATTTGGAAGTGTTGGCTAAGAAATTGAAAACAGATGTGAAACAAGCAGAGCTTACATTTGCATCACCAAGTATTCAGGGTGGTGGATATGAGCCGGAAGTAGTAGGAGCATTGTTCTCCGGTAAATTGAAAGATAAGGCGTCTTCAAAAGCGATTATTGGTCAGACAGGAGTTTATGTGATCCGTTTGAATAAAACAGTGAAAGCACCTGCTACAACAACTTACGATGCAGAGAAAATGCAAATGTTAGGTCAGATCAAGTCTTCTATGGCAAACTCTGCAAGACAGGCATTGCAAAAGAAATTGAATGTGATGGACAACAGAGCATTGTTGGAAATCGGAATTGTTCGATAACAGACATTCAAAATAAACAGAAAAAAGGGAGTGATTTTTGTCACTCCCTTTTTTGTATTTTCACCGAAGCATATTTCAAATTCGTCATTCATGAAACCCGTTTTAATCCTTTTAGCCTTCTTTTTAGCATGCTCTCCTAATTCATTTTCTCAGAAAAAGAGCAAAGAGCCAAAAACGAAAAAAGTGGATGGCGGGATTTACGGACCGATTTTAAGCAAAATAGACTTTCCTGAATGCGATTACAGCTCCTGGTTTCTCGATTTCGAAGATTCCTTTGACGGGAAAGAATTGAGCACTTCCAATTGGAAAATCCCGTATCAGGGAATTTTGGCAGGGTTTGATTTCGCAAGCGGCGGCTCGAAACAATGGTATGCAAATACCTCGAAAACGCCCGAGATTCCGGTTTCACACAATATTCAGCTGGAAAACGGAATGTTGAAACTCATTGCAGTGAAAGAACCAAAACCGATCGTAGGTTCATATGTCAGCGATTGGTCAACCAGCCCACCGAAACGCGACACAGCCAGTTTTGATTATTCTTCCGGATGGATCGAATCGGAAAAACAGTTCGGATACGGTTATTATGAGGCGCGTTGCAAATTGCCAAAAGGAAAAGGAATGTGGCCCGCTTTCTGGATGTTTTCCGGAAAAGACGGTTATGCTTTCGAAATAGATATTTTCGAATTCTGGAATGAAAGCAGCTGTTTGGGAATCTATGATTCCGAAAGATTGTCGAAAAACCCACACTGGAATATCCATTCGAACAGAGTGCAGCTTCAGCGGGATATTACTTGCCCCACAGATTTGTACAAGCCCTGTCAAAGCTGGCCGGAAGAAGGCCTGGACGACGGTTTTCATGTGTTCGGTTTGGAATGGGATTTCTACAAAATGGTTTGGTACATCGACGGAGAAAAAGTGCGCACAACCTACCGTTTCATCACTAAAAAGGGCGAGCCGATCGATTGCAGATCCAAGGTGAAGAATCCCTGGGAAATGTTTGAAGCTTATTTCTGGCCGGATACCGAAACCATGGATGTGCGGTTCAATTTAGGAGTTCAGTACAACAACGGAAACGAGCCGGATCAGGACACAGCCTTCCCAATGGCTTTCGAGATCGATTATTTCAGGTTTTACAAACAAGTTCCGAAAGGGAGGTAAATCTTTGCGTCCTTCTTCTCTTTGCGTTTAATGAAACGCTAAGAAGCAAAGAACGTAAAGTAATTTGTTGTAGTAAGATAAAAATTGATTATGACTGTTTTTAATAAATTGAACCTCCCAATTTCATTTCTGATTTTGATGATTTCTGCGAGTAGTTTTTCTCAGGAGAAAGAACAAAAGCTTAAAAACTTGTTCAATGAATTTCATGTTTCGGTAAATCATGGAATAGGTTCAGGTAGAACATTTTTCGGAGCAGGGTTGGGTGCAAACAAAGTTTTTAGGGCAGAAAAAATAGTTGCCTTTCGAACCGGAATAGAGTTTCAACTTTTTCATACCTGGGATGATGTGGGGGATCCTTCTCACTTTTCAGCCATTAAAAATATTCATAGGAATCATATCGATTTTATGGTTCCTGTAGCAATGAGAATTAATATTCAAAGAATGTTTATTGAATTGGGCGGAAATGTGGGAGTGGGAGTTGTAGGATGGGAACGTTTTACGTATTTAAGTTTTCCTTTGGGGAAACCAACAGTACAAACAGAACGAAAAGAAGGATGGACACCAGGGTTTTCTATGGGACTGATGGGGGGAATAGGAGGATTAATTCCTCTGAACGAAAAACTTGATTTACTCATTCGACCAGACGTTGGAGCTAGTGTTTACTTCCATGGTGAATTCCTGAATTTATATGCTCGCTTGTGTATAGGAATCCATTTAAAGTAAAAGGTATATTGAGAGATTAAATCGATCATAAATCCAACCTTTTTGTTTTCCTTCATCTCTTCATAAAACCATCGATCAATGAAAGTAATAGCAACCCTCCTTTTCTTTGTATTTAGTTGGATGTATTCAACGAGTCGTGCCCAGGATAAAATACCAGTTTTTGAATTCCACGGCTCTGTTAACCATCCTTTGAAAGGAACCAAAACGTTTTTCGGCGGAGGCCTCGGGGTCAATTTTGTTTTTATGGATGAACGTAAACTGAGTATGAAAACGGGTTTTGAAATCAATTTTTTTCACACCTGGAATCCAAGTGAATATACCGGTAAAATGTCCGGTTCATCCGATGTACATTATAAATTCTGGAATCTTTCCATTCCGCTCATGTTTCGTTTAAATGTGGGGGGAAGAGCCAGGCTCTTTTGGGAAGCCGGAGCTTATTTGGGATTACCGATAGGGGGAACTTCCACCTCGAGGTTTCATACTACTCCGACGGGACCTAATCAGCCATTTATTGACGAAATAAGAGTGGAAAAATTTAAAGGATATTTTTCGTTGTCTCCTTCCGTAAGTTTGGGGGGAATTTTTCCGGTATCTCCACACATGGACCTGATAGTGAAACCTGAATTTGTATTCCAGAAAAATTTCAACGTCCAAGATGGACCGTTTTCCGATTTTAATACGAAGTTTTGCTATATCCGGCTTTGTTTGGGAATCCGGATCAATCCCAATGATGAAATAGAGTGAAAAGTTTGAGTATAAACGAAAAGGGAAGAGCAAAAGTCTTCCCTTTTTATTTTACAACGATCAGTATTCCTGCTAATCTACAGCTCAATTTTGGAAGAAACATTCGTTTTTCGTTTGAAGCAGGGGCGAGGTTTGGAATCGTTGCTTATATGGTTTACAAGGCAGATGTGCTTCGTACGGGACCTTCCTATGGTCCTTATGGAACGTTTGAGTACGAAAGGAGAAGTAAAGTCTTCAGTTCCGGATTTGTTGGTTTAAACTCCGGAATTGGAGCAAAAATTCCTCTGAATGAACGAATGGATCTTCTTATAAGACCTACCATACAGATAAACGGATATTTCATAGATATGATGAAATTGTATGGACAACTTCAGGTTGGAATTCATTTGAAGTAGAAGATTAAATGGATGATAAATCCAACCTTTTTGTTTTCCTTCATCTCTTTATAAAACCATCGATCAATGAAAGCAATAGCAGCACTTCTTTTGTTTGCATTTAGTTGGATGTATTCAACGATTTGTGCCCAACAGAGAATCCCCATTTTTGAATTACACGGTTCCGCAAACCATCCTTTGAAAGGAATCAGAACGTTTTACGGTGGCGGTTTTGGTATCAATGTTGTTTTTATGGATGAACGGAAACTGAGTTTGAAAACGGGACTTGAAACCAATTTTTTTCACACCTGGAACAAAAGCGAATATACCGGGAAAATGTCCAGCTCATCCAACGTACATTATAAATTTTGGAACCTTTCCATTCCGCTGATGTTTCGCTTGAATGTTGGAGAAAGATTCAGATTCTTCCTGGAAGCCGGGGGGTATTTGGGGATTCCCACAGCAGGAACTTCTACCTCCAGGTTTACTACCACTCCGACAGGTCCCAACAAGCCATTCACCGACGAAATAAGAACAGAAAGTTTCAGTGGATATTTTTCACTGTCTCCTGCCGTAAGTTTGGGAGGGATTTTTCCGGTTTCCCAGCGGTTAGATCTGATTTTGAAGCCCGAATTTGTATTTCAGAAGAATTTTGGTGTCTATGACGGACCGGTTGATAATTTTAATGCGAAGTTTTACTATGTCCGGCTTTGTTTGGGAATCCGGATCAATCTGAACGACGAAATAGAGTGAGATTTTTGAGTATAAACAAAAAAGGGAAGACTTTTGCTCTTCCCTTTTTTATTCTGTAAGTGAATTCTTAATATGCTGCCGTAAAGCGTTGCTTGACATGCTTGTTTTGTTCCAATTCATCCACCAAAGCAACAGCCACGTCTTCTACGGAAAGCACGCTTCTTCCGTTTTCATCGAAAACCGGAGTTTCAAGCGAAGTGCGGTAAGTTCCTTTTCTTATACCTGCCGTTCCTTGATGCATTTCGATTGCGGGGCTGAAGACAGTCCAGTCAAGGGTGTTGTTTTGCTTGATTTCGTTCAGGTAATCTCTTGCGGCTTCTGCTCCCGGTTTGATTTCAGCCGGAAACTCAGCGGAGTCGACTAATTGAGCGTCTCCAATAAATAAACTTCCGGCTCCTCCAACTACAATAAAACGCTTCACTCCGGATAATTCAACTGCTTTTTCGATGTTTCTTGCTCCTGCAAGGAAATCAGAATAAATGTTCGGGTTGGTCCAGCCTGCGTTGAAAGTACTGATCACCGCATCGCTTTCCTTGATTGCTTCTGCAAGTTTTTCCGGATTTGCAACGTCTGCACTCACGGCAGTTACGTGTTCGTTTTTAAGTACATTTTCACTGTTTCTGGCAACCGCCAGGACTTCGTAGCCTCTTTCTGCCAATTCATTCACAACTTTGGATCCTACGAAACCTGTTGCACCGATAACTGTTACTTTTTTCATGATTTTCTATTTTTAATTGTAATAAAAGTTGTTACATATTGATGTAAAAAAAATTCAGACGAACAATAATGCAAAATCTGCAAGGGATTTTTCCTTCAGGAATTGGGTAATCATGGTATCTGTTTCACTGAAAAGAAGCTGGAGATTTTGATTGATATCTTTCCCGATATCACATTTCGGATTCGGATTTTGATTCTTTTTTCCCAATGCTTCTCCGCTTTTTACGGCATCGTAGATTTCAGAAATAGTGATCTCCGAGCTGTTTTTGGCGAGCCTCGATCCTCCGTCTTTCCCCATTTTACTTTCAATGAACCCCGCTTCCTTCAATACCAGCAATTCTTTGCGGACAATAACCGGATTGATGTTGATGCTTCCGGCAATTAGGTCGGAACTCAGCCATTCGCCCGGATAATGGGCCAGTAAAGTCATAATATGTATTGCCGTAGCAAACCGTGTATTGTTCATTTCAACAAAGGTAGACTTAAATTTTAAATGTAACAAAAAATATTACAGTTAAAATTGTTTAATTTTTGAATGGATGGAGAAAAGCGCAGAATTGTTGATCCGGGAAGAAGAAAACAAAAAAGCCATCCGTCAGCTGACGGATGGCTCTCTGATATCTTTTCAGAAATGTCGATTATCTATCAACTGCACCGTTTTGAACAGGGGCAGTAGCAGTTGGAATCACATTCAATAATTCAATGTCAAATACCAAATCCGAGTAAGGAGGAATTGCTCCCGGTCTTCCTGCAGCGCCGTAAGCTTTGAAGTAAGGAATGATAAAAATTCCTTTTCCGCCTTTACTAAGAAGTGAAACCGCTTCATCATAACCAGCAATCATTTGACCAACGTTGTGCGTGAAGTCCAATGGCTGATTGCGGTCGCGGGATGAATCGAATTTTGTACCGTTCAGGAAAGTTCCCGTATAATGTGTCGAAACATTGTCTCCTTTGTTTGCTTTCGTACCGTTTCCTTCTTTTTCGATCACGTAAACCAATCCGGAAGCAGTTTGTTGAGCATTCGGGTATTTTTTGCGGATTTCAGCCAATAAGTAAACGCGGTATTCGTCTTCAGTCATTTTAGAAACCTTTGCAATACGCTCTTTTTCGATTGCTTCCAATTTCGCCTGTTCCGCTTTTTTCACTTCTTCTTCCGCTTTAACTTTCGTGTATGCAGCTTTGAAAACGTTCGTTGCATTCCACGATTTGTAAGCTTTTCCGTTGCGAATGATCTGAACTTTCGTCATTACATCATTTTGCTCGATCTTGTTTACAACATCCTGACCAGCGATTACATGTCCGAAAACAGTGTGTTTTCCGTTCAACCACGGAGTTTCTTTATGCGTAATGAAGAATTGACTTCCGTTTGTTGCCGGTCCGCTGTTTGCCATAGATAAAATTCCAGGTCCGCTGTGCGTTAAATCAGGTCTTGTTTCATCGTAAAATTGATATCCCGGTCCACCCATTCCTGTTCCCTGAGGATCACCTCCCTGAATCATGAAATCTTTAATTACACGGTGAAATTTCAATCCGTCGTAGAAAGGTTTTGTGATTTTGATAGAGTCGAAAAGAGTGATATTTCCTTCAGCCAAGCCAACAAAGTTTGCAACTGTCATTGGAGTTTTCTCGTCCTCTAACTTGATAATAATATTTCCTTTTGTAGTAATAAAAGCTGCGTAAATACCTGGTGCAGCATCTTTGGGTAATTCCACTTTTTGAGCAAAGATCGAAGTGGTCATCATACATAAAAGCACGAAGGCAGAAATGTATTTAAATCCTTTTTTCATAGATACATATTTGGGTTTAAAAATAGTGCAATTTTGCAAACTGAATGGGAAAAATCAAAAATCAGTCCAAAAGTTGAAAAACCTTTTTTGTAAACGAAAGCAGATTTGTTGCCTGCATTAAATTCAACCAACACAAGGTTTCATCAGCCTCTTTCCGTGAGATTTTAAGTTTCTTATGAGTTATGTCATTTTTTGCGTTGAAAAAAACACGAAATTTGTTCTACAAAAATACAGACATGCGCATAGAACAATTATACACCAAATGTTTAGCCGAAGCGGCATATTTCATTGAAAGCGAAGGAGAAATAGCGGTAATCGACCCGCTGAGAGAAGTTCAGCCTTATTTGGATTTAGCCAAAGAATGGAATGGAACGATCAAATACATTTTTGAAACGCATTTCCATGCGGATTTCGTTTCAGGTCACGTGGATCTGGCGAAAAGAACAGGAGCTGAAATCGTTTACGGGCCAACGGCAAAAACGAATTTCGATACCCTCATCGCAAGCGATAACCAGGAATTTAAAATAGGAAAAGTTACAATCAAAGTATTGCATACGCCGGGTCACACACCCGAGTCTGTAACTTATTTGCTATTGGATGAAAACGGGAAAGAAACGGCGATTTTCACCGGAGACACTTTGTTTTTGGGAGATGTCGGCCGACCGGATTTAGCAATCAAAGGCGATTTAACACAGGAAGATTTAGCAGGAATGCTGTTTGATTCTCTGCGAAACAGAATTATGACCTTACCTGATTCTGTGACGGTTTATCCCGGACATGGAGCAGGAAGTTCTTGCGGAAAGAATATGAGTTCTGAAACAGTGGGGACTTTAGGTGAACAAAAACAAACGAACTATGCATTGCGGGCAGATATGACGCGTGATGAGTTTATTAAAGAAGTAACAACCGGAATTTTACCTCCGCCTCAGTACTTCCCAAAAAATGCCATGATGAATAAAAATGGCTATGAATCGATTGATGAAGTGATTTCGAAAGGAAATACAGCCTTGTCGGTGGATGAAGCGAAGCGTTTGATCAACGACGGAGTATTGGTTTTGGATGTTCGAACTCAGGACGAATATATCAAAGCAGCGATTCCGGACAGTTTGTTCATCGGGTTGAACGGAACTTTTGCGATGTGGGTCGGAGCATTGATCGAAAACATCAATCAACCGATTTTATTGGTGGTTCCGGAAGGAAAAGAAGAAGAAACTGTGATGCGTTTGGCACGTGTTGGTTATGATAATTGTGTTGGTTATCTGGATGGTGGAATGCAATCCTGGATCGCAGCGGGAGAACCGATCGAAACAATCGAATCCGTTACAGCTGAAAGTATCGCAGATAAAATTGAATCCCTTCCGGTTGTGGATGTACGCAAACCGGGAGAATACGATGCAGAGCATCTGGAGCATGCGGAACACGTTGCTTTGGATTTTATGTTGGAAGATTTGGGAAATCTGAATCCGAATAATCCGTATTACGTGCATTGTGCCGGCGGATACCGCAGTGTGATCGCGATTTCTCTACTGAAACAAAAAGGATTTAAGCAGTTGATTGACATTGCAGGAGGTTTCGGAGCGATTAAAAAAGCCGGAATTCCGACAACGGATTTTGTATGCAGTTCGAAAAAAAGCTAATGTGAAAGACAAGCGGTAACGCAGTACTGAAAATAGTTGAAAGCCTCCGACATGTGTTGGGGGCTTTTTTGTTTGGAATAAATCTCTTTCAGGTAATACTTTGGTTTCGTATTTCAACTAAATTTGCGCCATGGAACAGAAAGAAGATTTACTGAAGGAAGTTATTTCTCACGCAAAAGAATACGGATTTGTCTTTCCTTCATCTGAGATTTATGATGGTTTGGCAGCAACTTACGATTACGGACAGTTGGGCTCTGAATTGAAAAACAATATCAAACAGTATTGGTGGAAATCGATGGTTCAGATGAATGAAAACATTGTGGGCATTGATGCTGCAATTTTCATGCACCCGACAACCTGGAAAGCTTCCGGCCACGTAGATGCGTTCAATGATCCATTGATTGATAATAAAGATTCGAAGAAAAGATACCGTGCGGATGTTCTGATTGAAGAGCATATCGAGAAGATCCGTCAGAAGATCAATAAAGAAGTAGAAAAGGCAGCGAAGAAATTTGCAGATGCTTTTGATGAAGCTCAGTTCCGTTCTACCAACCCGAATGTATTGCGCAACGAAGATAAGATCAAAGAGATCGAGGATCGCATGCGTGTAACTTTGGAGAACAATGACCTGGAAGGAGTTAAAAAACTGATCGAGGATCTGGAGATTGTTTGTCCGATCAGCGGTTCCAGAAACTGGACGGAAGTGCGTCAGTTCAACCTGATGTTCTCAACAGAATTAGGTTCAGTGGCGGGAGATGCTGCAACGATTTACCTTCGTCCGGAAACGGCACAGGGAATTTTCGTGAACTTCCTGAATGTTCAGAAAAGTGGTAGAATGAAGATTCCGTTTGGAATTGCTCAGATCGGGAAAGCTTTCAGAAATGAGATCGTTGCCCGACAATTCATTTTCCGCATGCGTGAATTCGAACAAATGGAGATGCAATTCTTCGTTCGTCCGGGAGAAGAAATGAAGTGGTACAACCACTGGAAAGAAACACGTTTGAAATGGCACAAGGCTTTAGGTCTTGGTGATAAATATTACCGTGAGCACGATCACATCAAATTGGCTCATTACGCAAATGCGGCATGTGATATCGAATTCGATTTCCCGATGGGTTTCAAAGAATTGGAAGGAATTCACTCACGAACCGATTTCGACTTGAAGCAGCACGAGCAGTTTTCAGGAAAGAAACTACAGTATTTCGATCCGGAATTGAATCAGAATTATGTTCCGTATGTGGTTGAAACATCTGTAGGTTTGGATCGTATGTTCCTGTCTATTTTAAGTGCATCGTATAAGAACGAAAAACTGGAGGATGGATCTGAACGTGTTGTATTGAGTTTGCCGGCACAATTGGCTCCTTATAAGGTAGCAGTAATGCCATTGACGAAGAAAGACGGTCTTCCGGAGAAAGCTCTGGAGATTTTCAACGTACTGAAACTGGATTATAACTGTCAGTACGATGAAAAAGATTCTCCGGGAAAACGTTACCGTAGACAAGATGCGATCGGAACTCCTTATTGTGTGATGGTGGATCACCAAACATTGGAAGACAATACGGTTACAATCCGCGACCGCGATACAATGAAGCAAGACCGTGTTTCTATCGGAGAATTGTATCAGTTGATAGGAGCAAAAACAAGCTGGAGAAATTTACTGCAGTAAGCTCGTTCGTTTAGATATTTTGAATCCTTCCGGAATTTTCCGGGAGGATTTTGTAAAATTATTGGTTTCCCCTTTGTTTTCGGGCGTCTAAAGGTTTTTAACCGTTACGCAACCGTTAATGAAATTCGACATTTTTTCTGTCCGAAAATAGCCCAAACCCTTGTAAACAGTAGCTCTAAGTGTTTTTAACGGTTATTTTTTTTAAAACGGATAAATCCCTTGTTTCAGATCAGCTTTTTTACTAACTTAAATAGAAAAGTGCTGAAAATGAGTGTTATTACTACTTCAAAAAAGAGATCCTGTGTTGTTTGTAAAAAACCAATTTCCGGGCGATCCGATAAGGTTTTCTGTTCCTCAAATTGCAAAAATCATTACCATTCAACGTATAGAAAAGAAAAGCGGAGTGCGGCATTTCTGATCGATTCCATTCTGACTAAAAACTATCAGATCATTGCGGGATTGATGATGCCTGGAACAATTCAACTGAAAATTGCCCGATTGGCGCTTGATAAATCAGGATTTAACCCGGATTATTTTACACATCTTGATCAAGCTGGAAATAAGTGCATTTATCAATTTGTACTGAATGGAGAAGGCAATGATGTGGTCGTTATAGAAGCCTTGCAAAACAGGAAATTCCATCATCCCTTTATTTATGAAAGATGGATGAAAAAAATTAGTCCAACTCAACAGATTGAATTGGACTAATCAAAAATCATTTGAATATTAACGGTTAATTTCGGGTAGCTCCTTTCAGAATTCCTTCAAGCAATCCGTCAAATTTGATATCTCCGCTCGACAAGCTTCGTGTTTCGTGTACTTCGAAATTTTTCCCGAAGCCCATGATACTTCCACGCACATTTCCATCCAGTTTCAATTCGAATTTCTCTGCATTCAACAGTTTTGGAATCCGGAACAGGGCCCCGTCGCTTAAGCTTAATTGCAATGGAACGGTGTAAACGTTTTCAGACTTTCTCTTGACTTTGATTTTCTTATCAAGATCAATCACGCCAAGTTCCAGATTATTAATGGAAACATTTAGTTTGCCTTTCTTCACTTTAAAACCGTAACCGTTGGTATTATTGACAGTTGCGTCAAAACTGACATAAAGGGTTCTGCCTTCTAATTTTCCGAATTTAAAATTGGAATACCCCGAAACCTCCGGTTCGATGAATTCACAACTTGAAATTGCAAACAAAATGGCGCAAACAAAAAGAATCTTCTTCATAAATTAAATCATTGCTTCATTGAAATAATGAAAGAAATACGGAATGGTTTCAATTCCTTTGTAAAAATTAAATAAACCGTAGTGTTCATTCGGCGAGTGGATAGCATCCGAATCCAATCCGAATCCCATCATAACGGTTTTCAACCCCAATTCTTTTTCAAACAAAGCGATAATCGGAATACTTCCACCACTTCGCACCGGAATCGGAGTTTTCCCGAAGGTTTGTTCGTATGCTTTTGCGGCACTTTTGTATGCAATAGAATCGATTGGGGTTACTACCGGTTCACCTCCATGATGTGGATTGACAACCACTTTCACTCCTGCAGGAGCAATGGATTCAAAATGTTTGGAGAACAATTCCGTAATTTTGTCCGGCTCCTGATTCGGAACCAAACGCATGGAAATTTTAGCATATGCTTTTGAAGCAATGACTGTTTTTGCTCCTTCTCCTGTATATCCTCCCCAAATACCGTTTACATCCAAGGTTGGACGAATCGATCCGCGTTCCGGAGTCGTATATCCTTTTTCTCCGTAAACAGCATCAATATCCAATGCCTTTTTGTAATTGTCTTCGCTGTAAGGAGCTTTTGCCATTTCAGCACGTTCCTCCAGGCTTAATTCCACCACGTCCGCATAAAATCCCGGAATGGTAATGTGATTATTTTCATCGTGAAGTGAAGCGATCATTTTTGTAAGAATGTTGATCGGATTTGCAACACATCCGCCATAAAGCCCGGAATGTAAATCTCTGTTAGGACCAGTTACTTCCACTTCCACATAGCTCAATCCTCTTAAACCGGTTGTAATGGAAGGAGTATCGTTGGCCAACATTCCGGTGTCGGACACCAAAATAATGTCTGCTTTCAGTCGCTCTTTATTTTCTTTGATGAAAAGACCCAGATTTACAGAACCAACTTCCTCTTCTCCTTCAATCATGAATTTTACGTTACAAGGAAGCTCGTTTGCTTTCATCATTGCCTCGAATGCCTTTACGTGCATGAAAAACTGTCCTTTGTCGTCACAAGCTCCGCGTGCAAAAACAGCTCCTTCCGGGTGAATTTCCGTTTTCTTTACCACCGGCTCGAATGGAGGAGAAGTCCATAAATTAATCGGATCTGCCGGCTGCACATCGTAATGTCCGTAAACAAGTACGGTAGGCGCATTCGGATTAATGATCTTTTCACCATATACAATCGGATGCCCGGCTGTTTGGCAAATCTCTACTTTCTCTGCTCCGGCATTGGTAAGGAATTCGGCAACTTTTTCCGCTCCGCGAATCACTTCCTGTGCGTATGCACTGTCTGCGGAAACGGTTGGAATTTTCAGTAAATCAATGAGTTCTTGTAAAAACCGATCCTTCGATTCTTGTATATAGTTTTGTGTATTTTGCATAAAAATTTAATTTCTTGGACAAATTTGGTTAAATCATGGCGTTTTTTATCGAATAATTATGATTAAAATTTAACATTTAAACAAATTTTAATATTATTGAGACATAAATGCAACCTTTAACACTTTTATTTAGTCTAAAGGTCACAATAACTTATGATTATGAACAAAATTACTACGATGCTTGGGGCTGCCCTGATGCTGTTGTGCTTTGCGGCGAACAGTCAGATCACCACTCAAAATACGATGACTCCGGAACAATTGATTCAGAACATTCTTGTTGGACAAGGAGTTGTTGTCTCCAACGTGAAGTATAACAACAGTTTGGTCAATGCTCAAACCATTCAGGGAAATGCTTTATCATTTACTTCATCCACCTTTCCATTTGCGAATGGTGTTTATATGAGAACAGATGGAGGACCCGGAACGGTAACTTACGATCAGGATTTAAATGATATCGCGACAAACTCCGTTACAAACGGATGTATTATCGAGTTTGATTTTATTCCTTCCGGAGATACGATTTCTTTCCGCTATATGTTTGCTTCGGCAGAATATCCTTCTTATGCGTGTTCGGGTTTTAACGATGTATTCGGATTCTTTATTTCCGGACCTGGTTTTACCGGACCGTTTATGAACGGAGCTGATAATATCGCATTGATTCCCGGAGGAAATATTCCGGTTACAATTAACACGGTAAATGCCGGAGTGGCCGGGATCTTTGGAAATGCTGCTACTTGTGCTGCGCAAGATCCGAACTGGACATCGAATGCGGTTTATTACACTACCACTTACGGAAATACTGCAGGTTATCCATACAATGCAGGAACAGTTGTAATGACAGCGAACGCAACTGTTCAATGTGGTCAGACTTACCATATTAAACTGGCAATTTCAAATGTAGGTGATCAGGCTCTTGATTCCGGGGTTTACCTGGAAGGAGATTCCTTCTCATCTGAAGCAGTAAACATTGCGGTTGCTACGGTAACCGGAGATACAACAGTAATTGAAAACTGTACAAATGCACAGTTTATCTTTTCACGTCCTCAAACACAATTGGGAGATACTTTAATTGTAAATTACTCTATCGGAGGAACGGCTATTATGGGAACGGACTACAATAACTTGCCGAATCCTATTACATTCTTACCCGGAGACGATACGATTGTTGTAACCTTGAACCCTGTCGGAGACGGAATTGTAGAATCTCCTGAAACAGTTATTATTACAGCTACAACCATTACTGCTTGTGGAGATACGATTGTGACTACCGGTACTTTATATATTATTGACGGACCGGTTTTACCGATCAACGAATCAAATCCGACAGTTTATTGTGCCAATGATTCGGTGATGGTGACGGCCGTTGCCAGTGGTGGTTTCGGGCCTTATACTTATCTCTGGTCGTATTTAGGCCAAACTGGAGGCACGGCCTATGTTCCGATTTTGCAAAACGGGACGATAGATTATTATGTAACGGCCACCGACCAATGTGGAAACACCGGAACGGATACGGTCACGGTTACGATGAATCAAACGTTGGCGATTGATACAATGATGACATTCATGGCGTCTGCATGTGCTAATGACGGAGCGGTGAGCGGAATGGGAGAAGGAATTACCGGACAACCTCATTATCATTGGGAAGGACCAAATACAGGAGGCCCAAGTCAAATTGATGCTTCTGTTATGCAAAACTTAGGGCCGGGCTGGTACGTGTTTACCATTACAGATAACGTATGTTCGGTAACGGATTCCATTTACCTGGACAGTGAGCCCGGGCCGATTGCTGAGTTTTCTATGAGTTCGATTTCGGGATGTAATCCGCTGGATGTAGTCTTTACCAATACCAGTCAGAATGCAACAACGTATGAATGGTATTTCGGAAATGGAAACACTGCTTTTGTAAACGATCTGAGCTCACAATCTCAAACTTATACAGCTTCAGCTGATCCGGTATTGATTGCGATTAACGGACCGTGCAGAGATACGGCGTTTGCTTCGGTATTGATCGTGGAATGTGGTTGTACTGATCCGAATGCTGTAAATTATGACCCGACTGCGGTTCAAAATGACGGATCATGTATTTATCCGGATCCGACAGTGATTGTACCGAACATTTTCACTCCGAACGGAGATATGAATAATGACGTATTCAGATTGACAACTACCAATGCAACGGATGTGATTATTAAAATCAACAACCGTTGGGGAAATCCGGTTTACGAAGGTTCGGGACTTGATCCTTTCTGGGATGGAAAAATCGGCGGAACTTTAGCAGCTGACGGGGTTTACTTCCTTCAGTATACTGTAAAAGGAATGATGGGTAAAGAAATCACAGGACAAGGATTCTTACAGTTGATCAGAGAATAATCAAATAAGATTCAATAAAAAAGGGGCGAAAAATTTTTCGCCCCTTTTTTATTCATATGTTAACTTAATTGTTCAGGGTAACAAGACTTGTTCCTTCCATTTCCAAAGGTGCCGCGATTCGCATGCGGTCCAGAATAGTTGGAGCAACATCTGCCAGAATTCCGTCTTTTAGTTTCAAATGCAATTGATCCGTGACCAAAACAACCGGTACCGGATTTAGTGAATGAGCGGTATTCGGAGAACCATCCGGATTAAAAGCCACATCCGCATTTCCGTGATCCGCAATAATGATCAATTCGTAGTTTAACTGCTGGCACAATGCGACGATTTCTCCCAAACAGGTATCAACCGTCTCAACCGCTTTTACAATTGCATCATAAACGCCCGTATGTCCGACCATGTCCGGATTTGCAAAATTCAGGCAGAAAAAATCGGGTTTATCTGCTCTGAGTTTCTCAAGGATGCGTTCCTTTACTTCCGGAGCACTCATTTCCGGCTGCAGATCGTATGTGGCAACTTTGGGAGATTTAACCAAAATGCGGGATTCTCCTTTGAATTCCTGTTCTCTTCCTCCGTTGAAAAAGAATGTAACGTGCGGGTATTTTTCCGTTTCAGCAATCCGAACCTGTGTACGATCCATTTTACTCAGAATTTCTCCCAAGGTATTCTGCAGGTTGTCTTTTTCGAAAATGACGTGCACATTTTTAAACTTGGCATCATAGCGTGTCATCGTGTAATAATCGATGTTCAAAGGATGCATTCCGAATTCAGGAAAAGCCTGCTGAGTCAAAACCTGACTGATTTCTCTCGGTCGATCGGTTCTGAAATTGAAACAAATCACCGTATCTCCATCCTGAATTCTTCCTTCTCCCGTACTTGTAACAAGCGGATGGATAAATTCATCGGTAATATCTTCTTCGTAACTGGATTCAATAGATTTTACGGCATTGGAGAAATGAGTTCCGATTCCTTTTACCATCGCATCATAGGCAACCTGAACACGTTCCCAACGATTGTCTCTGTCCATTGCATAATATCGGCCAACAATCGTTGCAATTTTTCCTGTGGAAAGCTGCATGTGTTCTTCCAGTTTTTGGATGAAGCCCAAACCGCTTTTAGGATCACAATCTCTTCCGTCCGTAAATGCGTGCACCCACACATTGGAAAGATCGTAGCTTTTCGCCATATCCAATAAGGCATGCAGATGATCCTGAGAACTGTGTACGCCGCCATCGGAAACAAGCCCGATGAAATGTACTTTTGAATGCTTTTTCTTCGCATTTTCGAAACACTCGACCAATGCATGATTCTTGAAAAAAGCACCGTCGCGAATCGATTTGTTGATGCGGGTAAGTTCCTGATAAACAATTCTTCCTGCCCCGATATTTAAATGCCCCACTTCTGAGTTTCCCATTTGCCCGTCAGGAAGACCAACTGCTTCTCCGCTGGCAATGAGCGTGCTGTTCGGATACTTTTCAACCAAAGCATCCATCACGGGGGTTTTTGCATTAAAAACGGCATCGGCTTTTGATTGATCGCCGATTCCCCAGCCATCCAAAATGATTAAACCGACTTTTTGATTATTTGTCATAAGGCATTTGTATTTCGAAGCACGCTCCCGGTCCGTCGACTTTCACAAGCCGCAGATTTCCTCCCAGAGTTCTTGCAGATTCTCTGGCGATGAATAAACCTAATCCGGTACCTTTAGTGGTGCGGGTTTCTTCGTTTTCTAAACGATTGAATTTTTTAAATAATAAGTTTTGAAGATCGGTCGGAATTCCCTTTCCGTAATCACGGATCTGAATCGAAACGAGCTGTTCATCTTTCGAAACCGTTACATCTACGCCACGATCTGTGTAGCCGTACTTGTAGGCATTTTCGATGAGGTTGTTTAAGATGTAAGTTAAAATCAGCGGATCAGTTTCCAAAGTGATTTCCTCAAAATCGTTCATATGAAGCGTGATGTGGAATCTTTTTTGCTGAATGGAAATCAGGTTGGTCAAAAAATCTTTCAGGGAAATAGAAGTGATCAACCTTGGCATGGCCTGTTGTTCCAAACGTGATGCGGTGAGGATCTGTTCTACCAGGTTTTCCAACCGGTTGGATTCCTCCAATGCTTTCTGAATCAGTTCGCTCTGCTTTTCTTCAGTGAGTTTGTGTTTCTGAATGGTTTGCAGATAGAGCTTGGTTGCCGCAAGCGGAGTTTTCAGTTCGTGTGTAACGGAGAGCATGAAATTATTCTGCTGCCGCGCCATTTGAATTTCCTTCTTAATGGAACGTTTTATTTTCCAGAGACCGAACAAGAGCAAAATCAGAAACACGGAACCTTCTCCGATAATCATCACGATCCGTTTCGCAATCGTGTTATCGGCGTGATGAGAAGAACGGGTTAAATCAATAAGATGATAGCCCCACCAAAGGAATTGAATCAGTACATAAGCACCCAACAAGTATACAAAAACAGTTGTTGGTTTTTTAAGCATCTCGTCGTTTAATAAGCTCGTTCGTTTTTGCCTTCAATATAGTTAATAAAAGCCTTATTCACGACTTTATTTCCACCCGGTGTAGGGTAATCTCCGGTAAAGTACCAGTCTCCGGTATTACCCGGACAAGCTCTGTGCAAATCTTCTACTGTTTGGTAAACGATGTTCACTTCCGCTTTGATATTTTCAGGAGTCAGCATTTTTGCAATCTGAGCAGAGATCTCTTCAGGAGTGAAAGGAGCGTAAATCTCTTTCACGTAGTTCACGATCTGTTCTTTCGGAAGTTTTTCCTGCTCTTTTGATTTCCGGTAACAATCGTCAATGATTTGTTGACGGCCGCTTTCTTTCAATAGGGTAATTGCTGCGTCAAAAGCAATGAAATCGCCCATTTTCGCCATGTCAATTCCATAACAGTCCGGATAACGGATCTGCGGAGCGGAAGAAACAACCACAATGCGTTTCGGATCCAAACGGTCTAAAATGCGCAGAATGGATTGCTTTAAAGTCGTTCCTCTTACAATACTGTCGTCGATAACAACCAGATTGTCTTCTCCTCTGACAACCGAACCGTAAGTGATATCGTAAACCTGAGCCACCATATCGTCGCGGGCATCGTCCTGCGTAATGAAAGTACGTGCTTTTGCATCTTTGATCGCAATCTTTTCGATGCGCGCTCTGCGGGTCAGAATTTCTTTTAATTGCTCCGGACTTGGTTTTTCATCCAATGCCAGAATCTGCTCGTATTTTTGTTCGTTCAGATAATCTTCCAATCCTTTGATCATTCCGTAGAAACTGCCTTCAGCGGTGTTCGGGATGAAAGAGAAGACGGAATTGTCCAAATCGTGGTCAATTGTTTTCAGGACGTTCGGTACCACAAAGCGGCCCAGATTTTTACGTTCCTGATAAATATCGTAGTCGTTTCCTCTGGAGAAGTAGATGCGTTCGAAAGAGCATTTTTTGACTGCTTTCGGAGTATTGATCTCCACTTCGGAAACTGTTCCGTTCTTTTTGATAATCAAAGCATGACCAGGAGTCAATTCTTTGATCTCGTCGTATTTCAGATTAAATGCAGTTTGAATAACCGGTCTTTCGGATGCAACCACACATACTTCTTCATCTTCGAAATAAAATGCTGGTCTGATTCCGTTCGGATCTCTTAAAACAAATGCGTCTCCGTGTCCGAATAATCCTGCCATGGCGTATCCGCCATCCCAAACTTCGGAAGATTGTTTCAGAATTTGTGGAATATCAACGTTTTCAGCAACCTTCTGGTAAATATCGTGGCTGTTGTAACCCAACGCCTGGTATTTTTGAACCAATTCATCATTTGCAACGTCCAGGAAATGTCCGATTTTCTCCAATACGGTTACCGTATCTGATTTTTCTTTCGGGTGTTGTCCGATTTCCAATAACACTTCGAAAAGTTCGTCAACATTTGTGAGGTTGAAATTTCCCGCAACGACTAAATTTCGGGTGATCCAGTTGTTTTGTCTCAGGAACGGATGACAGTTCTCGATTGAATTCCTACCGAAGGTTCCGTAGCGCAAATGTCCCAGAAATAATTCTCCTGTAAACCCTGCATGCTTCTTCAGATAGTCAACATCCTTCAATAATTCCGGATTTTCCTCTCCGATTTCGTAAAAGCGTTTGTTGATATGATCAAAGATGTCCTGAATAGGTTTCGGATCGATACTTCTGTAGCGTGAAATGTAACGCTCTCCTGGTGCCATGTCTAATTTAATGTTCGCTACGCCGGCCCCGTCTTGTCCACGGTTGTGCTGCTTTTCCATTAAAAGATGAAGCTTGTTTAAACCATAAAAAGCCGTTCCATATTTGTCAACATAATACTGTAATGGCTTTTTTAATCTAATGAGTGCGATCCCGCATTCATGTTTAATTGCATCGCTCATGGGCTCAAAAATCTGTGTGCAAATTTACGGAATCTAAATCGATTCAGGGAAGAAATGTTTCACCAAAAAACAACTTTTTATTGATATCTTAGTCTATGTATTTAGAGGGCTGATTCTTCACGATTTAGCTTCTCGTTATTTAGTTGATTTTCTTTTTTGTAATTTAGATTTATGTCTCGACTGATGTTGGTATTCCTGCTATTGAGTTCGTGTGCTGTTCTGGCACAGGAATCGGCAGTTACTATGCGTCCGAATCGGGGGCAATGGGATTCCAGAATCGACTATTCTATTGGGCTTCAGAGCGGAAATATGTATTTGGAGCAAACGGGATTCACTTATTTTTTCTATAAATCCGAAGGACATAATCACGATGCGCCCGAACCCGGTCATGAGCCGGACATAACGGGATATTGCGTGAAATCGGTCTTTTTGAACGCACAGAAGTCGAACAATATCAAAGAAGCGAAGAAACTAGCTCATTACAGAAATTACTTTTTAGGCTCTGATCAGACTAAATGGAAATCGGAAGTACACGATGTTCAGGAGGTGCGTTATGAGAATAAGTACCCGAATATCGATCTGTTTGTTTCCACTACAGATAATCAGGCAAAATATTCCTGGATCGTTCTTCCGGGAGGAAACCCGAATGCCGTTCAGTGGAAATATGAAGGAGCAAAAAAGATCGAGTTGCTTGAATCGGGTGAATTGCGGGTCAATCACGGATTGGGATATTTTATTGAAGGAAAACCCATTGCATGGAAACTGCTGAACGGGAAAAAGAGCCCGTTGAAAGTGAGTTACAAGCTTGAAAATGACTTGCTTTCTTTTGAATTGAAAGGAACTTATTCTGCTTCGGATACGATCGTGATCGATCCTTCTTTGACTTTTTCAACGTTTACAGGATCACTTTCAGATAATTGGGGTTTTACGGCAGCACCGGATCCCGCAGGTAATTTATATGCAGGAGGAATTGTTTTCGGGAACGGATATCCGGTTACGGCAGGTGTGGTGAGCGGAACATTTAATGGCGGAACACCAACCGACGGAGCGCCGATATCAAGCCCTTTATCAACAGGATTCGATGTTTCCATTTCAAAATTTAACGGTACCGGAACCGCATTTATTTTCTCTACTTACCTGGGGGGTGCGTCCAATGAAACGCCACATTCGATTGTTTCGGATGCACAAGGAAATATGTACTTGCTGGGAGTTACCTCTTCCACAAATTTCCCGACATTGACGACTTGTTATGACAATGTTTTTGGAGGTGGTCCGACTGCGAGCCCGGACAACCTGAAATTTACAGGTTCCGATATTTACGTTGTCGCACTGAATTCTACCGGAACCAGTATTTTGGCTTCAACGTATGTGGGAGGAACAGGAAATGACGGAATGAGCTTCGGAACGTTGCAATACAATTACGGAGACAACTTCCGGGGAGAAATTATTGTGGATCAGAATTTCGTTTATTTCTCCAGTGTTACCCAGTCAACAGACTTCCCGATCGTTCTCGGAACTCAAACCTCTTTGAACGGATCTCAGGATGCGGTGGTGGTTAAGATGAACAAAAACCTGACGAATATCGTTTGGTCGAGTTATTATGGCGGTTCTTCGGATGAAACAGGAAATGGAATTCAGCTCTCGGCAAACGGAAGTTTGTATGTGGTAGGAGGAACAAATTCCAGTAATTTGAATTTAGGAAATTCCGGTTGGGATCAAAGCTACAATTCAGGCAGAGATGGTTTCGTGACGCGATTTGATGCAAATACAGGAGCTGTATTGAACGGAACATATATCGGAACTTCTGATTACGATCAAAGTTATTTTGTTCAGGTAGATGAGGACAACGATGTGTATGTATTGGGGCAGACGGCAGGAAACTGGGCGATTACTCCCGGATGCTACGGAAACAACAATTCCGGACAGTTTATCATGAAACTGAATCCTTCCCTGACGACTCAACTTTGGGTAACAACCGTTGGAGCGGGTTCCGGAAATATTGAAATTTCACCGACAGCCTTCCTGGTTTCGAACTGTAAGGATATTTATTTGTCAGGCTGGGGTGGAACGGTTAACTTCCAGAATAGTCAGGCGACAACCAGTTCTTCGAACAATTTTCCGGTAACAGCTGATGCTTTTCAGTCAACGACCAACGGAAGTAATTTCTGGGTGGCGGTTTTGGGCGAAAACGCTTCCAATCTGAAGTATGCAACATATATCGGAGGATCTTCTTCCTCGTTCAATCACGTGGATGGAGGAACAAGCCGTTTTGACAAGAACGGAAATATTTATCATGCCGTATGCGGTGCTTGTGGAGGAAATAATTTCGGATTTACAACAACTCCCGGAGTGATCGGACCTCAGAACTTAAGTGTAAACTGTAACCTGGCAGCGTTCAAATTTGAATTAAGTACGATCGATGCGGTTGTTGCTGCACCTGATCCGTTGATTTGTCTTCCCGACCCGGTTATCTTCAATAACAATAGCGCAAACGGAAACGATTTCGAATGGGATTTCGGTGATGGAACAACATCAACAGATGTGAATCCGTCTCATGTTTATGGTGGTCCGGGACAATACACGGTTACTTTGGTGGTGAAGGATACGGCTCAATGCTTTGCTCCCGACTCGATTCAGTTTATTGTAAATATCGGTGATTTCAACGGTGGTGTGGTGAATCCGAATGTGAGTACCTGCGCCAATGTGCCTGTGCAGCTGGAAGCTTTTGGCGGGGCTGTTTATCATTGGGAACCTGCTCAGTTTCTGAACAATCCCAATATTGCAAATCCGATGGCAACGGTGAATCAGAATACGAACTTTTCATGCATTATTTCCGATAGCTGCGGTGTGGACACCGTTTTTGTTCAGGTCAACATTCTGGCTGGAAGTCTGGATCTTTCGAACGATACAGCCATCTGTATCGGAAGCTCGGTTCATTTGTTTGCAAACGGAGTTACCCAAATTACCTGGAGTCCGTCTACTTATCTGGATGATCCATCCAGTATGACACCGATTTCGACTCCTTTGCAATCGATTACCTATTCGGTCAGTGCAACAACTGGTGACGGTTGTCAACTCAATGGAACGGTTCATATTCATGTGGATACCAGTTTGCCGGATCCGGTTATGCCGGACAGTTTGACTTATTGTGTGGGCGGCTCGGGCACTGTTACTGTTTCCGGCGCAACATCCTACGAATGGTCTCCACCAACAAATATTACCCCTGTAAGCGGCTCTCTGGTTACGATTAATACACCGGTCAGTCAATATTACTATTGTGATTTTACGAATGCCTGCGGAACAGCTCGCGATAGTATTTATGTGCGAATCAACGTACCGAATATTCTTGCAGGAAACGATACAACGATTTGTCCGGGAGAAATTGCGCAGATTCATGCTTCCGGAGGGATTTCCTATGTTTGGTCTCCGAGTCCATATGGTTTCCTTCATTCCGACGGCTCTGAAATTCTGGTTAAACCGAATGTGTCTACCAGATACATTGTAACAGGAATCGATGAATACGGCTGTTCGGATACGGCATCGGTGATGGTGAGTTTGTTCCCTTCGCCATTCGTGCAAACCAATCCAGATGTGTATGCTATTTTAGGGGAAACAGTTCAGCTGAATGCAACTTCCGGTACGGCAATTACCTATGTGTGGAGTCCGGCGGAATATCTGTCCTGCAACGTTTGCCAAAATCCGGTGACACAACCAAATAAACCAATGACTTTTACAGTTACGGTTTTTGATATCAACGGTTGTTCGGCTTCCGATCCGGTGCATATTTATTATGATGCGATCATTTATGTGCCGAATACCTTCACTCCGAATCAAAATGGAACGAACGAAATGTTCTTCGCTTTGGGTGTTAATATTAAAGATTTCAAACTGGAGATTTTCAATCGCTGGGGAGAACTGATTTACACGGGCGACGCTTTATCTCAGATGTGGGACGGAACGTATGCAGGGAAACCTTCTCCTGATGGCGTTTATACCTGGAAAATTGAATACGGTGAGCTTTTTACAGCGGAAAGACATCAAATCGCCGGACATGTTAATTTGCTGCGGTAACCTGATTCTTATAAACCACTAATCCGCATTCCTTCGGGTGGCAAAGCAGGTATCTTTCAATCCGAACGTTTTCCCATAAAACCGGTTCCGTACTTTGTGCAAAAGTATATTCCGATGAATCATTGATTCCGTCTCTGAAAACAGCATGAACAGGAACTTCATACTCTTGCCGGTAATAATTGATCATTGGTTCGTAAATCCAGGTACAACTGATGGTGTGAGTAGCCTGATCGCGGATATTCTTTTTGACAAGAAGCATTCCTTCTTTCACGTGTTGATCTTCTGCCCAGGTAATGGTTTTGTTCCTGAAAGTATACAAGTCAAACAGGTTGTTTAAAACAAAGAGCCAGGAAATACTTAAAACGCCAACCCGAAAAATATTTGCCCGGATTCCGTCAAGATTGAGCAGCAGGGTAAGAAGAATGACCGGATACAAATAAAGCGTCGATCGGCCAATCGGGTAGAGTGCATCGAATAAAAGGTGTTCCAGAAAAAGAGCGAGGACAATGGATGCCAAAACAATCAGTGCGATAGCTCCCGGATTGAACAATCGTTTTTTTCTCAAAGCAATCACACTTGCCAGGAGTAAGAATCCATAGAGCAAATAGCGCAGCAAGCTGATATCCTTAAATGTTGATTCCAGTAAGTGCACTCCGGAGTAGAACATATTATCAATCGTCAGACTCAAACGACCCGAGCCATAGTACAATTCATTTTTGTTTTTGAGGAAAAACAACTGATCCAAAGAGAAAAACAAGGTAATTGCACAGACAAGTGATATTCCGGAAAACCAGATGATCCACTGTTTTGGTTTGGTCAAAATCAGATTCAGCAATACCAAAGCGAGCGCAATCAGAAAGTAGTTCAGCGTGTTCAGATTCGAAGCCAGTGCCAAAACTGCAAAAACCATTGCAAAAGCATGATTCCTGCCCTGCTTGTTTTCTTTGGATTGGAAGATTATGAACAGATAATACAGTGAAGCGGTGATGCAGGCAAGTGAAATTCCGTAGCCTCTGCACAAGGAAAAGAAATCGAGAACGAACGGATTTCCGCAAAGCAGGAGGAGCAACGCAATTTGAGTAAAAGAAGAAGAAAGGAAGGTTTTAGCAATCCGGTAGAGGTAGAATCCGAAAAGTGCGAATGAAAGGATATTCGGAAGCCTGAGAACAAATTCTTTGGCTCCGAATAAAGAAGCAAAAAAGGTACTTAAATGCGTGTTCAGCCAATGATGGTTTGCCGTGTCCCGAAGGATTTCATCTCCCTGAATGATTTTGTAGGTCAATGCTTCATCGTGTGTAATTCCTAGAGAAAAACCACGAAAGATTACATAACTGAAAACAAGTAAAAAGCTGAGGTAGTAGGTTATTTGAACGTTTCTGCTCATTCTAAACGAATTCACATTTTAAAACGCCATCCCGGTCAATTTCTGTAAGTTGCACCTGCTGCATCTGATTCACCAGATCCGGATTATACGGCGTTTTTACTTTTACATAGTTTTCCGTGAATCCATACATGATGCCTTCGTCTTCTTCCGCTTCAAACAAAACGGTTCTTTTCGACCCGACTTGTGATTCGTAGAATGCGCGTTTCTTTTTATCCGACAAAATATGCAATTGCTTGCTTCGCTGAGCTCTCACCTGATTCGGTACAGGATCACCCAATTTCACAGCGGTTGTATTTGCCCGCTCAGAATAGGTGAAAACGTGTAAATAAGAAACATCTAAATCTTTCAGGAAATCAACTGTTTCCAAAAATTCTTCGTCCGTTTCACCCGGAAAACCAACAATTACATCCACTCCGATTGCACAATCCGGACGCAGACTTTTGATATGCTGAACGCGTTCTACGTACAATTCGCGTAAGTATTTTCTGCGCATGGCTTTCAACAAACGGTCGCTTCCTGATTGCAGCGGAATATGAAAATGGGGAACAAAGCGTTTGGAATCTTCCAGTGTGAACTGAATGATTTCATTGCTCAATAAATTCGGTTCGATAGAAGAAATCCGGTAGCGGTCAATTCCGTTTACCTCGTCCAATGCTTTTACCAGTTCAAAGAAGTTCTCATCATTTCCTTGTCCGAAATCACCGATGTTTACACCGGTTAAAACAACTTCTTTGATTTTCGTTTCTGCAATTTTCTGAGCTTCGAGTACTGTTTCGCTGATACTCGCATTTCTGCTTTTTCCGCGAGCCAGAGGAATGGTACAGAAGGTGCAGAAATAATCGCAGCCATCCTGAACTTTCAGGAAAGATCTGGTGCGGTCTCCCATGGAATGAGAAGGAATGAAACTGGTTGTTTGTTTGATGTTTTCAAATTTCACGACCGCTTGTTCCTGCTCTTCTTTTTCACGGGCTTCGAGGTGCTCAACAATATTGAACTTCTCATTTGCTCCTAAAACCAAAGATACTCCCGGAATCTGAGCAATTTCAGTGGGTTTCAATTGAGCATAACACCCGATAACTGCAACATATACTTCCGGATTGATTTTCTTTGCTTTGCGAACCAGCTGCTTACATTTTTTATCGGCATTTTCGGTTACGGAGCACGTGTTAATCACCAAAATATCAGGAGTTTCCTCGAAATCAACCTTGGCAAATCCGGCGTTTTCAAAAAGTCTGGAAATAGTGGATGTTTCTGAGAAATTCAGTTTGCATCCAAGGGTGTAAAAAGCGACTTTCTTAAACTGTTGCATTTTTTTGCAGAATTGAGGGCACAAAGATAGACAATTTCGAGTCTTCACAAAAATACAGGTGCAAGTATTAACTATATTTGTTAGACTATACAAGAGCATGAAGAAGCAATTAACAATTAATTACGAGTGGTTGAATCATTGGAAGGAACTTCCTGAATCCGAATATATTCTGATAGAAAAAGCTTATGAAGCGGTGAAGGATGCCTATGCTCCGTATAGTCATTTCAAAGTAGGAGCTGCAGTTTTACTGGAAGACGGAACGATTATCAAAGGAAATAACCAGGAAAATATTGCTTATCCGAGCGGCTTATGTGCCGAGCGTGTTGCTTTGTTTTATGCAGGGGCGAATTATCCGAATGCAACAGTCAAAACCATTGTGGTGTTGGCTCAGGGAGATTTGATTGCACAAGATGAATGTGTTTCACCTTGTGGTTCGTGCAGACAGGTTATTGCCGAGTCGGAATCCCGTCAGAAAGAAGAGATCCGTATTATTTTGGTTGCTCAGGACGGAAAAACGTGGGTTTTTAACAGCATTAAGGATATTTTAGTATTCCCTTTTGGAGTAAAATAAACGATGAACGAAAAGCGCTTGAAAGAATGGCTTTCCTCGCGAAAGCGGATTCGGGAAACCCGGACACCGGATTTGCTGTTTGAGGCAATTCGCAAAGGAGACCGGACGGCTTTGAGCGGTGCAATTACACTTTTGGAAAGCACACGTGAAGAAGATCAGGAAACAGCCAAAGAATTGATCGGAAAATGTCTTCCGTTTTCAGGACTCGCTGTCCGGATTGGAATTACCGGAGTGCCGGGAGTAGGAAAGAGCTCTTTTATTGAGAAATTCGGAAAAACCATTCTGGAATCGCGCCAAAAAGTGGCTGTTCTGGCGATTGACCCGAGCAGTGAGCGCACTGGTGGAAGTATTTTGGGTGATAAAACGAGAATGGAGACCTTGTCGCAAAACGAACGGGTTTTTATCCGCCCATCTGCTGCAGGAAGCACGCTTGGAGGAGTTGCCCGGAAAACAAGAGAAACCATTATCCTTTGTGAAGCTGCCGGATTTGACGTGATTCTGATCGAAACGGTTGGAGTGGGTCAGTCCGAAATTATGGTTCATTCCATGGTTGATTTCTTCCTGCTTTTGCTTTTAGCCGGAGCTGGAGATGAACTTCAGGGAATCAAGCGTGGAATTATGGAAATGGCAGACGGTTTGGCGGTCACCAAATCAGACGGTGATAATATTCAAAAAGCAAAACTGGCTTCCCGTGAGTTGAAAAATGCGATTCATTTGTTTCCACCAACCTCAAACGGGTGGATTCCGGAAGTACTTACCTGCAGTTCTTTGACGGAAGCAGGCGTGGATCAGGTTTGGGAAATGATCGAACGTTTTGAGCGGCATACCAAACTGAATGGCAGTTTTGATACGAAGCGAAAACACCAGGATTTGAATTGGATGCATGAAACGCTCAAAGATTTATTACTTCAAGGGTTGTGGTTTCAGGATAAAGTAAGGGCTTTCATCGAAGCCAAGGAAGCAGAAGTGGAGAATGGAACCGTTTCCGCCTTTCAGGCTGCGGAAGAAATTTATCGCCTTTATAGAAACATCAACCAATAGTTCAATTCCCGATAACTATCGGGATCAAATGTGAACCGAAAGGACCTTCCGGGAAAACTTCATGGACTAAAATCTGCGTTCAAGGTACAAAAGTGATTGACGTGATTGATATTGTGGCGGCAGAGATTCCTGTAAGCAGTTTTAAACTTACCTTTGCGTTATGGAAGAAATTGAATTTACAATCAATGGCGAATATATTGAATTGCTCGGATTGTTAAAGGTTGTGGGAATTGCTCAAACGGGCGGACATGCGAAAATGATCGTGGAGGATGAAGAAATTATTCGGAATGGTGAATTGGAGACGCGGAAGCGCGCGAAATTGATTCCCGGAGATGTGATTGAAGTTGGGGGAGAAGTGCGGATCGTTCTGAAATAATTCTTCCGGATTCGAAAAATGTGGAAGTAAGACGTAATATTGCGGAATTACGCCCAACTAAACTTTGACACGATCCTGCGTTTTTACCGGGCTCAGCGTTTCAATTTAGAATTTCAAACAACAAACAGCGGACGTAATATTACGACCAGTTTGATTCCCGTTTATAGTTTATTTAAAACAAAAATACCCGGTCATTGCGAAGTCGAAATGCCGGGTATTTTTGTTTGATTTTGTATCAAAATAACTCTTGTAATTCTTTTCTCAGGTATTCAACCGTAATCTCTGTCGGAAGTTTCCCTACTTCGGCAACGATTTCAAAAATCTTACCTGCCAGATCTGTTGAAAGAGCCGTGGCATCCATTTGATTTCCGGCTAAATTGATAATCTTGATCGTTTCTTCTTTCGAATTGCGTACCATGTCCCACGCCTGAGGTGATATAAACATTTGCTGGGAAACATTGTGGTCATATTCCTCTCGGATAGCCTGAAGCAGATCAGTTTGAAGCTTACGCGCCGGATGTCCCGCATTGTGCAGGCGCATCACCAAACTTCCCGGGTGAATGCGTTCCATTAAAAGTGCAGCTCTTTGGTAAGCTTCTACACGCATGGGAAGAAAATGTTTCTGACGTTCTTTTTTTAGTTCGATTTGAGCAGCTCTGATTTCGCGGTCACCCGTTTTTTTCAGGAATAAGTAAGCCATAAACAAGACTCCTCCTGCTGATATAATAGAAATTAGAATGGGGAAAATAATTCCGATAAAAAGTTGCATAGATTTCGTTTTTCTGGATAATTCGTTTTTTTGGTAAAAGTAACAATTGGCCGAAATTAAATAAACTTCGGATCTGCTTCCATTTGATGACCGCATGCCGTGCAGGTTCTCATTTCTTCAGAAGTGTAAAACTCCTTGAAGCGCGGAAGAAAATCTTTCTCGATATTATCCAGTTTGAATCGATATTGTTTCAGTTCGTGATTGCATTTTTCGCAAAACCAGAATAATCCATCCTGCATATCCGTGTTTTTTCGGACACGTTCGATGACCAAACCAACGGTATTGGCTCCACGACGCGGATTGTGCGGAATTCTTGCAGGAAGCAGGAACATTTCTCCTTCTTTGATCACGATGTCTTTTGCCTTTCCTTCATGCTGGATTCCGACTGTGATGTCTCCTTCGATCTGGTAAAAAAGCTCTTCACTTTCGTTGTAGTGATAATCCTTTCGTGCATTCGGACCACCAACGATCATGACGATGAAATCGCCCGCTTCTTTATAAAGATTTTTGTTTCCAACCGGAGGTTTCAATAACTCCCTGTTTTCTTCAATCCATTGATGTAAATTAAATGGCATTAACATAATCTGTGTTTTTATCAAAAGTACCAAATGAATGAGCTATTTGCAAGAGCATTAGATAAAAAGAAAACCCCCGATTCCGTACATACGGAATCGGGGGTTTTCTATAAATGTGATTAAAACTGATTATTGAATCACAACTCTGAATACTTTTTCAGCATCATCGCTTGAAAGTTTGAAGAAGTAAGTACCTCTTTCAACGTCTTTCAAATCGATCGTGTTTGTACCCAAAGAAATGCTGTTTGTACTTGTTTGAATCATGCGGCCGTTTACATCCATCACGATCAAGTCAAAGTTTCCTGTAGAGAAAGTAGATTCAACATATACCAATCCTGTAGAAGGGTTTGGATAGATGTTTACTGCTTCCAATGCATTTTCAGCTACAGACAACCAGTTACAGTTCAAAACGGTTACTACAACCAATGCAGTATCATTTGGACAAACTCCGTTTCCTGAAATGTAATCGTAGTTGTATTGTCCAGGGAAGTTTTCAGTTGTGATCTGAGAGTTTGGCATGATGATATTTTGTGTATCGTACCAATCACCGTTCAAATCTGCATTTCCGTTCAATCCTGCCAACAAATCGATAGGTTCGTTTCTACAAGCAGTAATCACACCATCTTGTCCTGCATTGGAAGGAGGGAAGATTTTCACCTGAGAAATAATCGAATCATAAGCACAACCATCCGTTACACGGTACTCAAAGTTAAATGTTTGGTAAGCCAATCCGTTTGTTGTAAACAAAGAGTCATTCATGATACTCGCGTTCACAGCAGGAATGTTGGAAGACCAGGTACCATTCAAATCAAATCCGTTGATTGTTGTGTACAAGTCTACGATGTTACCGTAACATACATTAGTAATTGCATTTGCAGCACCACCTTCCAATACGATTTCAGTAATTTTCAAACTGAAGTTTCCGGCAGTTGCATCAAACTTATCATACATAATGTAGTAGCTTGTTCCTGGAGTTAAATCACAAACTGTGAAGTTTGGAGCCACACTTCCTCCACCGATTGCATCGTCGTTACCAGCGATGAATGTAAATGTGTTGAAATCCGCACAGTTTACAGCTGAGTACACAGCAGCCTGACCGTTGTAGTTGATTGCTGTAGAATTAATTCTCACAGAACCAGACGGTGGAGCAACGAATGTATACCACAAGGTACCGTTCAAAGTAGAGTTAACCCATCCTGTTGTGGTTTGAGCACCAGTTGCAGGTGGAGCAATGTTTGTTTCATTTAAAGAAACAGCCGCCGCAGCATTGTTGAATGTATAAGTCTGATCTAATTGCAGTACTTCCTGCGCACAAACGATGTCATTTGTCGCCGGCATTACTACGCTGATTGGTCCAACATAATTTGAGCTGTCATTTGTACCTGCACAAAGTGCTTGTACATAAATTTGGTAAACTCCGGATCCTATTAAATTCGGATCAACTACGGTATCAGCAAAATTGATTCCGGTAGCATTCCAAATTTCACCTGTTCCTAGTGTAAATCCAGTCATTCCGTATTGAATGTTGAATCCTGTTACAGGATAAAGAACTCCTGTTGTAGTCCAGTTCCAGGTTACTTCAAGAGAATCTGCATCAGTCATTCCTGCAAGACCTGTGACATCAGCACAATTTGGTTTTGTAGTGAATTGGTAGAAATAACCTCCTGAAACCAAGTTGTCACCAGTACATTCAGAATAGATGTAAACATCATATGTTGTCAATTGATCCAATGTACCTCCAAAATCTGTATCGGAAGTATTCAGGTTCAAAATCCCTAATTCCTGTCCCGAAACAGTTGGGTCAAATCCTTCTTCTCCATAAATTACAGTCCATTCAGTTTCACCATATTGACCAGCATCCCAGTTCAGAGTTGCGTCATTAACATAAATGATTGAAATAAGGTTCTGTACATTCGGACAAAGTGCATTGTAGAAATGTGCACATGAGTTGTTAGAAAGATATGTTGCACTGTTCATACTCACGGTTGCAGTACCATTTGGTGTAACTGCTGCGATTTCAGCATCAGCACCGTTGTTCCATGCTCCGTTACCCATCATGACATCCTGGTAAACGAAATATGTTTCGCTTGATGCTTCATCATAGATCATTTCAAAAGTAGCACCATCAGTTGATGCAGGGAATGTGTAATGAGGAACATCTTTCCAAAGAACAACAAATTGTCTGTTCGGAGCTGTACCAACACTTTGGTAGAATACTCCACCACCAGCGTTAGGTGTATTCATATCCTGACAGAAAGGGTAGAATCCGTTTCCTGCCACGTTGTAGCCAACATTACCAGTTAATGTGTTTAACAAAACACCACCGTTGTTTCCAATAGTAATTGTTGTAACGTTTGTTCCGTTTACATCCCAAGCCCAAGGAAGAGTTACACCAACTTCAGCATCATCTGTTAAGTTTGTGTTTGTTCCTGTAGCGGAGATATCAATGAAACCTGGACCACAATCACCGTCCCATGTAAAGTAAGGAGCATTTGTTGTGAATGAGAATGGGCCTGCCCATGCAGAAGTTCCGATACAACCAGCCTGAACGTAGAATTCATATTCTGTATCAGGTAATAAGCTAATCGCCTGAACAGTATCATTTGTAGCGTTAGGGATTAGTGTTCCTGTTCCAGGAGTAAACCCTGCAACACCGTATTCAACATTCCATGTAGATTCATTTCCTTGTGGAGTCCATGTCAACATTGCATTGAAGAAGTTAACATCGAATGCGTTCAAAGCTGTTGGAGCTGTAGGTTGAGTAATTGTAATGGTATAAGTTCCTGATTGAACCGAGCTTCCCTGCTCTTTTACAATTACTGTGTGCGTACCTGCAGCTAAGTTTGTAGGAATCGGCCCGAAAGCACCTGCGTCAACAGAGTAAACAAATGGCTGTGTTCCACAGTTTACAGTTCCTAATGTAAAGCTTCCGTTCGCTAAGTTGTTACAAGTAACGTTTTGAGGAATCAATTGTGCATCAACACCTGATACTGTAACAGTAACAGGAACACGTGCAGGACTCATACAGTTTCCAAGGTTTGTTTGCGCATAGAAAGTATAAGTACCGTTTGTTGGAGTTGGCAAAACAGAAGTTCCCAAAGCATTCATAGATGCCGTGTTCCCAACCTGAGTTCCTCCTGTAGCCGCACTAAACCAATCAATAGTATAAGCTGGCTGAGTTGGAAGTGGTCCTGTAAAGTTCAGAGTAACTGTTAAGTTCAAAGTAACACCATCTCCAAAGTTGTCATTATCTACAGAAACAATTGAAACTGAAGTCAATGGTAAATATGGAGTTAAGTTGAAGCTAGCCAGGTTACATTGGTTCGTTGCAACCGTAGTACCGTTTACAACAATGTTATATGAGTACCATGTTCCACAAAAACTACCACTGATTGTTGAAGCCAATGAAGCTGATGTGATTGGTCCGTTCGGACAGCTGAAGTTTGTTACCGTCGCAGTAACACCAGAATTATCCGTTCCTGAAGCACTTCCTGAAACCGTACAGGTTTGAGGTCCGCTTAAAACAGGAATCTGAGCAACAACCGGCATCGGAGATGCTGTTGTACAGTAATTGTAATTGCTTGGATTCGCTGTTGGGTTTCCAGGGATAACGGAGTTTATTGTAACTGCTAAAGAACTTGTAGGTGACCAGCACTGGCTTGCAGTTTCATAGGTAGCTACATAATAAGTTCCGGTAGAAGACACGTTTAACGGTGTTGCAGCGGAGTTCGTAGTTGTGAATGGTGGGTTTGCACTTGTTTGCCAGTAATCAACATAACCGGCAGCAGGTGTAGGCATTGTTAACGTTGTTCCAGGTGCACAAGCAGGGTTTTGTCCTGCCGTCGGAACGGGTGGAGTTGTAACAACAGGGAAGTTGCTTACTACTACTGAAGAAGCAGCAGACCAAACGTTGTAAAGCGTGTTTAATGCTCTCATGTAATAAGTTCCATTCGCGTTGATTGTAAACGGTCCTGCATAAGCATTTGCTGTACTTGTTCCTGTTGCACTTGACTGCCAGTACCAGGTCGTATTTGCAGGAGGAGTTCCTGTAACATCAATGGTAGTACCTGCCGAACAAGTTGGGATTCCTGCTGCTTGTGTTGGTGTTGGAGGAGCAGCAGCGTCTTGCAATGTAATATTGTCAAAGTTGAGATAATAATCTCCTGCAGACCAGATACAGTTGAAGCGAACAAAAAGAGCTCCTGCCGGAGGAGTGAAACCAATTGTTTTAGTCGCACAGCTTCCTGAAACTGTGTGATTCGATTGGTTTACGGTAGATCCTGCAACAGCTGTCCACGGTCCTCCCGCAGCACTTGCATACTCCACAACAAAGCTTCCCCAAGGGTTGGATGTACCGGTTGTGTTGGCACTCCAGTTGGCTACTTTGTAGTCGTAAGACATGATAACTCCATTACCACTTGCTGTACCTAAAGAAGGTGATAAAAAGATCGCATCAGCATTCCCGCTGTAAAGATTGGTGCGTACTGCACCGGTGTTACATGCTGTAGCTCCCGTGAACTGATTAAAGTCTCCTCCGGGTGATGTCCAGCTTTGCATGTCGACATCAAAATTGGCTGTGTAATTGATTTGTGCCCAACCCGAACTCAAAAAAATTGATGTAACGAGTAAGGATAGCATCGCGAGATACTTTCGTAGTGTTTTCTTCATAAGTTTTTATTTAGTAGATGTTCAGGCAAATGTAAAATAATAACAGTTTATTAATACATTATTTTTTTTCTTTTTACTGAGATAACATATTGAGTATCTAATACGTGAAGTTTTCGTGATGGATGGTTTTATTCTTCTGTAAGCCTTGTTTTTATTGAGTTTTATCAGGTGGTGAAATCAGTGATTTTTCACATTGATAAAGCAATTGTCATGTTAATTTTTACATCAACTATTGTTACAATTATTGATTAATCAACAAAAAACCCCTCCCGGAATATTCCGGGAGGGGTTTCTAAAAATGAATTAAGAATCAGTTTACTTACTGAATCACGATTCGGAATACTTTTTCAGCACTGTCATTTGAAAGTTTGAAGAAGTATGTACCTCTTTCAACATCTTTCAAATCAATGGTGTTTGTACCCAAAGAAATAGTGTTTTTACCTGTCTGGATTGTACGTCCGTTGATATCTGTAACAGTTAAGTTAAAGCTACCTGTTGCAAATGTAGATTCAACATATACCAAACCTGTAGAAGGATTCGGATAGATGCTTACTTCTTCCAATGCATTCTCGTCAACCGACAACCAGTTACAGCTTAGAACAGTTACTACAACCATTGCCGTATCATCCGGGCAAACTCCGTTTCCGGAAACGTAATCGTAGTTGTATTGTCCCGGGAAGTTTGCAGTTGTGATCTGAGAGTTCGGCATAAGGACATTTTGTGTATTGTACCAATCACCGTTCAAATCTGTGTTTCCGTTCAATCCTGCCAATAAATCGATAGGCTCATTCTTACAAGCTGTAATGATTCCATCCTGACCAGCATTTGAAGGCTTGAAAATTCTCACTTGAGAAACAATCGAATCATATGCACAACCATCCGTTACACGGTATTGAAGGTTGAATGTCTGGTATGCAAGACCTGTTGAGATAAACAAGGAATCCTGAAGACTGATGTTTACTGCCGGAATAGAAGAAGACCAGGTTCCGCCTGTGTTGTAATTTACAATGGTGTTGAACAAGTTCACTGTATCACCTGTACAAACATTTGTAATCGAGCTGGTTGTTCCTGCTTCCAATACGATTGGAGAAACATTCAAGCTGAAGTTTCCTGCTGTAGAGTTAAACTTATCGTACATGATGTAATAAGCCGTTCCCGGAGTCAATCCACAAACTGTGAAGTTAGGAGCATTGCTTGTTCCACCGATAGCGTTATCGTTAGCAGCTTTCAACGAGAATGTGTTGAAGTCTGCACAGTTAGTTGCAGAGTAAACAGCAGCCTGACCATCGTAGTTGATTGCCGTAGAGTTGATTCTCACAGATCCGGACGGAGGAGCAACGAATGTATACCACAAGGTACCGTTCAATGTAGAATTCACCCATCCTGTTGTTGTTTGAGAACCCGTTGCAGGAGGAGCAATCAATGTTTCATTGGTAGAAACAGTTGCTGTAGCGTTGTTGAAAGTATATGTACGACCTAATTGTAACAATTCCTGTGAACAAACGATGTCGTTTGTTGCCGGCATTACAATCGTGTAAGGTCCGACAAATGAAGAGGTATCTCCACCAAGACAAACAGCTTGTACATAAACCTGGTAAACACCTGAAGCTATTAGTGCTGCATCGTGAATGGTATCAGCTAAGTTTGTTCCGTTTGCTGTAACAGAAGGTACTGAGTACAATGGGAATCCTGTCATTCCGTACTGAATCTTGAATGATTGAGCAGGATACAATACGCTTGACGGTGTCCATGCCCAAGTCAATTTCAATGAATCCGGAGCTGCAGTTCCACCAATTGTAGAAGGATTGGAACAACGAGGCAAGGTTGTGAAATTGTGAATCAAAGCCAAAGATGTATCACCGTTAGCACAGTTTGCATAGATGTAAATCGTGTAATCTGATACTTGTACCAAGTTGGTGATCGTTGAGAAACTGTTGGTTGAATTGATTGTTGTACCAGTTCCCGGAGTAAATCCTTCAGGACCGTATTCAATAATCCATGCTGTTTCACTTGATAATCCTGCTGTCCATCCGAATTGGATTTCTTCAGCACTCAAGAAAGTTGTTACAAAGCTTCTTGGTTTCGGACAATCTGTGTAGAAGAATTCCACACACGTATTGTTTTGTAAATAAGCAGCGTTGTCATTGGATACGTTCAAATCCTGGTTCGGACCTGAAACACCGATGTCAGCATTTGCAGCATAATCATCTGCAGCGTTCGGAGCACCGAAAACTACGTCATCGTATACAAACCAGATTTTTCCTGTTGCTTCGTCAAATTGTACCTGGAAAGTTACTGTTGGAGCTGTTGCAGAACCTGAATAGTTACAGATATTGTCCCACTGAACGATGAACGTTCTGTTTGGAGCAGTACCAATTGTTTGTTGGTATACATTTCCTGACTCATCATCCATATCATCTCCCCAAGGGTAAATGAAATTTCCTGCTAATCCCGTCATGCTTCCCGGAGATGGTACAACATCAGCTGTAGTTGTTCCAAGAGCCATACCACCGTTATTTCCGATCGTACAGTTAGTAACTAAAGTACCTTGATATAAAATAGGGAACGGAAGTGTCATTCCTTGTTCACTGTCATCTGTCAAGTTAAGATCAGTTCCTGTTGCTGCGATATCAATGAATCCTGCATTCGGACAATTAGATTTCCACTCCATGTAAGGAGCCTGATTGTAAGTGTTGAAAGAAACAGGACCAGTCCATAATGAAGTATCACCTGCACCACAAATCGCTCTGACATAAACCTGATAGAATGAGTTTGAAGTCAAACCTGTAAGGGTATCAGGGTTAGTAGGAGCAAGTACGCTTGTTCCTGAACCCAATACGAATCCCGGAGCACCGTATTGTAATTGCCACAATGTTTCTGCCCCACTTGAGTTCCATGTAATGTTAGCAGTGGTAAGTGCTGCAGATTGAACCGTGATGGATAATGGCTGAGGACAAGTAATAGGCATTCCTGAAAACTCGTAAGCACCAATATCAGGGTTTGTTCCTGTACCCGGTCTTGTTGCGCCGGTAAGATCTACGTTTGGAGAACCTAATGAAGCAATTGCTAAAGCACCACCTTCCAAAGCAGTCGGAACCGTTGTCAAAGGCACTAAGTTTGTGTTTGAAGTAAATGGAGCAAGTGTGTTGGAAACCGGAGCTGAGTTCACGTTGTTACCCGCATTGTTTACTTGCGTAATTGTTTTCCATGTACCCAGGTTCAAGTAGTTTCCTGTTCCTGTAGTTGTTCCGATTTTTCCAACCAGGTGGTTTGCGTCATTCGGAATACCGTAATAATTTCTGTTTAAAGAAGCATTGGTGAAATTGTATCCGCTAGGGAACCATATCGTACTGAATTCTTTTGTTCCTGTTGCTACAGATGTCATCGTATTTGAGAACACGTTGTTCTGGATATCCAAACCAATAACACTTGTTGAAGTTACTGTAAGAGCTGCACTTGCTGCAACTGTTGAACCTGTATTTGTGTAGTTTCCTGAAAGGTGAACAGAGTTATAATAAATTTTATGACCTGTTCCTGAAGTGATACGAATACCAAAAGCGTTGTAAGTGGTAGATGTAGCGCTATAATTGATCGTTTTAATATCAGAAATACTGTTGTTGTCTACAACATAATTGTTTCCGCCTTCGATGTTGATTCCGTAGCTACCGTAACCGCTTGTTGATGTACTGTAAACAGAACTGATCACGTTAGACGATATTTTCACGTTGTCAGATGTTCCACCAACTTCAATTCCAGCTGTGTTTACAGATGTACTCAACTGAATGTTAGAAATCGTGTTTTGAGAAATTGTACCGATTAATGTGTGATACGCATTGATTCCTTTGTAACCAATTTGGTCAGCGGCAGTTGTAGAGCCGATTGTGTTTTTACGGATAATCAGGTTGTCGTTTTGGTTTGCAGCAGCACCGTAAAAGTAAATCCCGATGTAAGCTTTCTTTACTTCGTTGTTTTCAACCAATACGTTGTCATAATCTGCACCTGAACCAGTTGAAGACATCGTGGTTGCTGAGCTCGATCCTGCGTAGATTCCGTAGGAAGAGGTAACAGAACTTCCTGATGCACCGTTGTTTCCTGTTGTGCTACCAATAAGGATGTTGTTCTTGATAGCAAAGTTGCTAAGCGCCAATCCTGTTCCTGCAGTAGTCTGACCAATCAAACGAATGGCAGCTGTGTTGGAAATAGTATTTGCGTTTGTGTTTTGGATCGTAAGGTCTCTTGTTGTCCCTCCCGGAGTAATGGAACCGTCAATAGTCACATTATCAGATCCGCTAAAGTTTAAAACTCCGTTTCCTGCGTCAGGTGCACCGGAGATAATCGCTGTTGCTGCAGGTTTAATAACCAGAGAAGCAAAAGAAGCCGTACCTACACCATTTGCAGATAATGCAACCGGAGTTGCCGGTTCTGTGGTGTTTCCGGTAATGCTAATTGAAATTGTACCTGTGTGAGTTCCAGCATTTACTGCTGCAAATGCTGCACTTACGGTGGTGTATGTTGCAGTCGCGGTACCTCCGGTTGCCGTCAAATCTACTTGAGAATGGACATTGGAAACGGAGAAAATACCTAACGCAAACATAACCCCCAGTAAGGGCTGCTTGTAATTTTTCTTCATAATCATCAGTTTCGACAAAGATAATTATTTGTCAACTTGATTAATTACGAGGGAATAGCACGAGATACCAGGTATCAATGATTGACTGGTCAACAAGAATTGTTTCGCTGAATGAAATGAGGCTTTCGACGAATAAATTTTTCTTTTCAGCGAACAAAAACCTTATAGCCAAAAAAACATAAAAATGTTTAAAAAGACTAAAAAATAAACAAATTCCGGGATTAATGATTTTTTTAAAACAAAACCCCTTCTGAAACAGAAAGGGTTTTGCAACTGATGATTTATTTTAGATCTATTACTGAATCACAACTCTGAATATTTTTTCAGCATCATCGCTTGAAAGTTTGAAGAAGTATGTACCTCTTTCAACCTCTTTCAAATCAATGGTGTTTGTGCCCAAAGAAATGGTGTTTGTACTTGTTTGAACAGTACGACCGTTTACATCCATCACGGCCAGGTTAAAGTTTCCTGTTGAGAAAGTCGATTCTACATACACTAGTCCTGTAGAAGGATTCGGGTAAATGCTTACTGCTTCCAATGCATTTTCAGCTACAGACAACCAGTTACAGTTCAGAACAGTTACTACAACCAGTGCAGTATCGTCCGGACATACCCCGTTTCCGGAAACGTAATCGTAGTTGTACTGTCCTGCGAAGTTTTCAGTTGTGATCTGAGAATTTGGCATAAGGATATTCTGTGTATTGTACCAATCACCATTCAAATCCGTATTTCCGTTCAATCCTGCCAACAAATCAATAGGTTCGTTTCTACAAGCAGTAATCACGCCGTCCTGTCCTGCATTGGAAGGTTGGAAGATCTTCACTTGGGAAACAATCGAATCATATGCACAACCATCTGTTACACGGTATTGAAGGTTGAATGTCTGGTATGCAAGACCTGTTGAAACGAACAGTGAATCCTGGATACTTACATTTACTGCCGGGATAGGAGAAGACCACACACCATCGGCATCGTAACCAAGGATTGTGTTGAACAAGTTCACTGTATCACCACTGCAAACATTTGTAATCGGGTTGATTGATCCTGCTTCCAATACGATTTCAGTAACCTTCAAACTGAAGTTTCCGGAAGTCGCATCAAACTTGTCATACATAATGTAGTAAGTTGTTCCCGGTGTTAAATCACAAACTGTGAAGTTCGGAGCAACACTTCCACCACCGATTGCATCGTCGTTACCAGCTTTAAAAGCGAAGGTGTTGAAATCCGCACAGTTTAAAGCAGAATACACCGCAGCCTGACCATTGTAGTTGATTGCTGTAGAGTTGATTCTCACAGATCCGGACGGCGGAGCAACAAATGTGTACCACAAGGTTCCGTTCAAAGTAGAATTCACCCATCCGGTCGTCGTTTGAGCACCTGTAGCCGGTGGAGCAATGTTTGTTTCGTTTAAAGAAACTGCCGCCGTCGCATTGTTGAATGTATAAGTTTGATTTAATTGCAGTACTTCCTGTGCACAAACGATGTCATTCGTTGCAGGCATCACAATCGTGATTGGTCCAACAAAGTTTGAAGTGTCATTTGTACCTGCGCAAAGAGCCTGAACATATACCTGATAAACACCAGATCCCATTAAGTTCGCGTCGACTACTGTATCAGCAAAGTTGATTCCGTTTGCAGGAACTGTGATTGAGCTTGTAGAATACAATGGGAATCCAGTCATTCCGTATTGAATTTTGAATCCTGTTACCGGATACAATACGCTTGAAGCAGTCCAGTTCCATGTTAACTCCAAAGAGTCAGGATCAGCAGCGCCGGCAAGACCTGTGATATTAGAACAGTAAGGCAAAGTGGTGAAGTTGTGAATCAAAGCCAAAGATGTATCACCGTTAGCACAGTTTGCATAGATGTAAATCGTATAATCTGTCAACTGAATCAAACCTGAAATGGTAGAGAAGCTGTTTGTTTCGTTCAGAATAGTTCCTGTTCCCGGAGTAAATCCGGCAGTTCCGTACTCAACAATCCAAGCTGTTTCGTTAGAGAAACCTGCAGTCCATCCGAATTGAATTTCGTTTCCGCTTAAGAAAGTTGTTACAAAGTTTTTCGGTTTCGGACAGTCTGTGTAATAGAACTCCACACACGAATTGTTTTGCAAATAAGTCGCGTTGTCATTGGATACGTTCAAATCCTGATTCGGTCCTGAAACACCGATGTCAGCATTTGCAGCATAATCATCTCCTGCATTCGGAGCACCGAAAACTACATCGTCGTATACAAACCAGATTTTTCCTGTTGCTTCATCAAACTGTGCCTGGAAAGTTACAGTTGGAGCAGTTAAAGAACCGGAGAAGTTACAGATGTTGTCCCACTGAACGATAAATGTTCTGTTTGGAGCAGTACCGATTGTTTGCTGGTACACATTTCCTGTCTCGTCATCCATGTCATCACCCCAAGGAAAGATGAAGTTTCCTGCAAGTGTCGTCATGTTACCACCATATCCAATCTGAGCAGTAGTTGTTCCCAGAGCCATACCACCGTTGTTCCCGATTGTACAGTCAGTAACCAATGTTCCCTGGTAAAGAATAGGAAATGGAAGTGCCATACCAACTTCACTGTCATCTGTCAAACCAAGATCCGCTCCGGTTGTCGCGATATCGATGAATCCCGCAGCCGGACAATCTGTTGACCAATCCATGTAGGTTCCCTGATTGTAAGTGTTGAAAGTCACTGGACCTGTCCACAAAGAAGTATCACCTGATCCGCAAATTGCTCTCACATAAACCTGATAAAAAGAGTTTGGAGTCAAACCTGTAAGGGTATCCGGGTTTGTAGGAGCAGTTACGAAAGTTCCCGTACCCAATGCAAATCCCGGGGCACCGTATTGCAATTGCCACAATGTTTCTGAACCACCTGAGTTCCATGAAATGTTTGCATCGGTGTAAGAAGCAGACATGATACTCATAGATAATGGCTGAGGACACGTAATAGGCATACCGGAGAATTCATAAGCACCGATATCCGGGTTTGTACCTCCTGCACCTGGTCTTGTAGCAGCTGTAATATCAACGTTTGGAGTTCCCAATGAAGCAACTGCCAACGCACCGCTTTCCAACGCTGTTGGAACTGTTGTCAAAGGCAGTAAGTTTGTGTTTGAAGTAAACGGAGGAACTGTGTTCGCGATAGGAACAGAGTATACGTTGTTAGAAGCATTGTTTACCTGAGTAATTGTCTGCCATGCAGCCAGGTTTGCATAAGATCCTGTTCCGGCAGTTGTACCGATTTTACCCACAAGGTGGTTTGCATCATTCGGAATACCGTAATAGTTTCTGTCTAAAGAAGCATTGGTGAAATTGTATCCGCCTGGGAACCATACTGTACTGAATTCTTTTGCTCCTGTAGCCACAGAAGTCATTGTGTTTGAGAAGATATTGTTGCGAATATCCAATCCCGTTACACTTGTAGAAGTCACGACAAGAGCAGCACTTGAAGCAGTAGTATTTCCTGTATACGTGTAGTTTCCGGAGAGGTGAACAGAGTTGTAATAAATCTTGTGACCTGTTCCTGCAACCAAACGGATACCAAAGGCATTGTAAGTTGTAGATGTCGCACTGTAGTTTGTCGTCTGGATATCAGAGATACTGTTGTTGTCAATAACATAGTTTGTTCCGGCTGCAATGTTGATGCCGTAACATCCCCAACCACCTGTTGCTGTATTGTAAATTGTGCGAAGAACGTTGGAAGAAACCTGTACGTTATCCGTTGTTCCACCCAATTCGATTCCTGCAGCATTTACAGAGGCAGTTGTTTGGATATTGAAAATGGTGTTTTTTGAAATCGTACCAATTAACGTGTGATACGCATTGATTCCTTTGAAACCAATTTGGTCAGCTGCGGTTGCAGAGCCGATTGTGTTTCCGCGGATAATCAGGTTGTTGTTCTGATTTGCGGTAGCAGCATAGAAGTAAACACCAATGTATGCTTTCTTTACTTCGTTGTTTTCTACCAAAACGTTATCATAGTCAGCTCCAGCTCCTGTTGTAGACAAGGTTGTCGTTGAGTTGGATCCGGCGTAGATACCATAAGAAGAAGTAACAGTACTTCCTGATGCACCATTATTTCCCGGTGTGTTACCGATAATGATGTTGTTTTTGATCGTGAAATTGTTCAACGCCAATCCTGTTCCTGCAGTAGTCTGACCAATTAAACGGATCGCAGTTGTGTTACCTACAGTAGTTGCACTGGTGTTCTGGATTGTAAGATCACGAGTTGTTCCACCGACAGCAATAGAACCGTCGATTGTTACATTGTCGGATCCGCTGAAGTTAATAACACCATTTCCTGCGTTCGGAGCACCGGAGATAATAGCTGCAACTGTTGGTTTAATAACCAAAGAAGTAAAAGAAGCCGTACCGACACCATTTGCAGATAATGCAACCGGAGCTGCCGGTTCTGTGGTGTTGCCGGTAATGCTAATTGAAATTGTGCCTGTGTGGGTTCCAGCATTTACGGCCGTAAATGCTGCACTTACAGTTGTGTAAGTTGCAGTTACAGTACCTCCCGTCGCTGTTAAATCTACCTGAGAATGAACATTGGAAACGGACAAAATACCTAACGCAAACATAACCCCCAATAAGGGTTGTTTGAAATTTTTCTTCATAACAATAGTTTTTAACAAAAGTATAGATTTATTAACGTACTATTTAAGGTCGATCTCGTTGAGAGGGAAATGTGTCAATGATTGATTAGTCAATCTGAGGTGGGTTTAATGAACAAAACAAAGTGTTCATTGACTAAATATTTAATTTCAATGAACAAAACGCAAATAGCCTCAAAAAAATAAAAATTGCTGAAAAAATAAAAATACACGAATTCGATCCCAGAGCATTTTTTTTAAAACAAAAACCCTGACGATTCCGCCAGGGTTTTGAAACTGATGATTTATTTAGGTGTATTATTGAATTACAATTCTGAATACTTTTTCAGCATCATCGTTTGAAAGCTTGAAGAAGTAAGTACCTCTTTCAACTTCTTTCAAATCAATGGTATTTGTACCCAAAGAAATGCTGTTTGTACTTGTTTGAATCATGCGGCCGTTTACATCCATCACAGTCAAGTCGAAGTTTCCTGTAGAGAAACCAGATTCAATGTACACTAATCCTGTAGAAGGATTCGGGTAAATGCTTACTGCTTCCAATGCATTTTCAGCTACAGACAACCAGTCACAGTTCAAAATAGTTACTACAACCAATGCAGTATCGTTTGGACAAACTCCGTTTCCGGAAACGTAATCATAGTTGTATTGTCCGGGGAAGTTTTCAGTTGTGATCTGAGAGTTTGGCATGATGATATTTTGTGTATCGTACCAATCACCGTTCAAATCTGCATTTCCGTTCAATCCTGCCAACAAATCGATAGGTTCGTTTCTACAAGCAGTAATCACACCATCTTGTCCTGCATTGGAAGGAGGGAAGATTTTCACCTGAGAAATAATCGAATCATAAGCACAACCATCCGTTACACGGTACTCAAAGTTAAATGTTTGGTAAGCCAATCCGTTTGTTGTAAACAAAGAGTCATTCATGATACTCGCGTTCACAGCAGGAATGTTGGAAGACCAGGTACCATTCAAATCAAATCCGTTGATTGTTGTGTACAAGTCTACGATGTTACCGTAACATACATTAGTAATTGCATTTGCAGCACCACCTTCCAATACGATTTCGGTAACCTTCAGACTGAAGTTTCCGGAAGTTGCGTCAAACTTGTCATACATGATGTAATAAGTCATTCCCGGTGTTAGATCACAAATCGTGAAGTTCGGAGCCACACTTGTTCCACCGATAGCATCGTCGTTACCAGCTTTAAAAGTGAAGGTGTTGAAATCCGCACAGTTAACAGCAGTGTAAACAGCAGCCTGACCGTTGTAGTTGATTGCTGTAGAGTTAATTCTCACAGAACCAGACGGCGGAGCAACAAATGTATACCACAAGGTACCGTTCAAAGTAGAGTTAACCCATCCGGTTGTTGTTTGAGCACCGGTTGCTGGTGGAGCAATGCTTGTTTCATTTAAAGAAACAGCCGCTGCAGCATTGTTGAACGTATAGGTTTCACCCAATTGTAACAACTCCTGACCACAAACGGTGTCATTCGTTGCCGGCATTACAATGGTAAACGGACCTGAAAATGCGGATGTGTCTCCAGTTGTACAAACAGCTTGTACATAAACCTGGTAAACACCAGATCCCATTAGATCCGTATCAACTACCGTATCGGCTAAGTTTGTTCCATTTGCAGGAACTGTTGTTGAACCGGATGAATACAATGGGAACCCTGTCATTCCATATTGAATCTTGAATGATTGAATCGGGTACAACACACTTGATTGCGTCCATGCCCAAGTCAATTTCAATGAATCAGGAGCCGAAGTTCCGTTGATTGAAGAAGGATTGGAACAACGAGGAAGAGTTGTGAAATGGTGAATCAATGCCAACGAAGTGTCACCATTCGCACAAAGTGCATAGATGTAAATCGTGTAATCTGTCAATTGAGTCAATCCTGAAATAGTCGAGAAACTGTTTGTTTCGTTCAGAATGGTTCCTGTTCCCGGAGTAAATCCGGCAGTATCATATTCAATAACCCAATTGGTTTCATTCGAGTATCCGGCAGTCCATCCGAATTGAATTTCTTCGTCATTCAGGAATGTCGTAACGAAGTTTTTCGGTTTCGGACAGTCTGTGTAATAGAACTCCACACACGAATTGTTTTGCAAATAAGTCGCGTTGTCATTGGATACGTTCAAATCCTGATTCGGTCCTGAAACACCGATGTCAGCATTTGCAGCATAATCATCTCCTGCATTCGGAGCACCGAAAACTACATCGTCGTATACAAACCAGATTTTTCCTGTTGCTTCATCAAACTGTGCCTGGAAAGTTACAGTTGGAGCAGTTAAAGAACCGGAGAAGTTACAGATGTTGTCCCACTGAACGATAAATGTTCTGTTTGGAGCAGTACCGATTGTTTGCTGGTATACATTTCCTGTCTCATCATCCAGGTCATCACCCCAAGGGAAGATGAAGTTTCCGACAAGTGTTGTCATGTTACCACCATATCCGATCTGAGCTGCAGTTGTTCCAAGAGCCATACCACCGTTGTTTCCGATCGTACAGTCATTTACCAAAGTACCCTGATATAAGATAGGGAAAGGAAGTGTCATTCCTACTTCACTGTCATCCGTCAAGCCCAGATCCGTTCCGGTTGTCGCGATATCGATGAATCCTGCAGCCGGACAATCCGTAGACCAATCCATGTAAATTCCCTGATTGTATGTGTTAAAGGAAATTGGTCCTGCATAGAATGATGAATCGGTAGAAGAACAAATAGCCATCACATAAACCTGATAGAATGAATTCGGGTTCAGGTTTGTCAATGTATAAGGGTTTGTTGTAGCAACAACAGAATCACCTGTTCCAAGTACGAATCCCGGAGGGCCGTATTGAATTTGCCAGGACGTTTCAGAACCACCTGCAATCCATGAAAGGTCGATTTCTGTATCTGTTGCCCCCTGATTTGTAAATGCAGTAGGTTGAGGACACGTAGGAGCCGGAGCGATATTCACAAAATAGTCTTCTGTTTCTCCCCAGTTGTACGTTCCGCAAGGATTGATATTCCCGATTACGGTTGTTTCAACATTAATGACACGCATACGTGTATTTCCAAGTGTTGCTGTTACCGGAATCAGGATTGCTCCTGTTTCGCTATGCGGGCCGGTTGTAGCAGCAGCTGAAGCGTATACCTGTTCTCCCGGATCGGTAAACAATCCGTTTTGATTATAATCAATATAGATCTTCGTCATGTTGTTAAAGTTCCCGCCACAGGTTCCGATCTGAACACTGAAAGGATAATTCACACCGCGGGCAAGGTTCGCAGCCGGTAAAGCCGTGTAATTGGAATACTGACTTTGCATGGATCCCGGACCTCCGGTTGTTGAACAAGTGGAACTGTTATTGAGAGTTCCGAGTGTTACATTCAGAATTTCCTCATCAGCGGTACTCGTTGCATTACTTGTACAATAACAGTTGATGAAATTGCTCGTGTTTACAAGTAGTGCAGCTGTAGTATCAGACATTCCTGAACAAGTTACATAACAACGGTAATACGTATTTGAAGTTTGATTCGCGATGTACGTGCTGTTTGTTGCTCCTGCGATATTCGCGTATGATCCGGCTGCTCCGGTTGCAGAACTCTGCCATTGATAAGTTTGTCCGGTTCCTCCGGTTCCACCAGTCAATGAAAGGGTGTTATTTACAGATGGACAAATCGGGTTGTTCGCTGCTGCTGCAGAACCCGCTGTTGGAGGGGAAGTACATGGTACTGCTGGAATAAAAGTGATTCCACCGATTAAACCCCGCGGATAGTTGGCAGGTGTGGAAGGATAAACTACCCCTCCCCAGGAGATTCCGTCTCCGGTTAATAAGTTTACTCCACCCCCGGAAAATGTGTTTATTCCGGCTCCGTTGGTAAGAGAGGAGTATTGCATGGTCGTGGCAGACAAACCAAGTTGATAAGTCGCACCTGCCGGAATCGTCAAAGAGATGGATGTCAGGGCCGGAACAATTCCGTTTGCGGTATTGGAATTGGAAACGACACCCGTCGCAGCTGAAATCCAACCATTCTGACCTGCTCCAACTGTTCCGAAATCCCAGGGAGCGGCATTGTCGACAAATGGAGTGGTGCGATACAGTAATTCAATATTATTTGTCGCTGTTGAACCTAAGTGGCACTGGACGGCTGTGATGATAATATCAAATGCATTGGTGTTTTGAACATTGAAAATAACGGAGCCATTTCCGTTATTGTTGGGGTGGTTGGTTGTAATAGTTGTTTGCCCATAAATGAAACAGGAAAACAAACTAAAGAGACCCGCCCATAGTAATTTTGTCTTCATAAGTAATTAATAAAATAGTTAGGACTAATGTATCGAAAAAAGAATATGAATTTTGTTCAATTGAATATTAACAAGCTATGATTTAACGGATTACCTGTTTTAATAAACTATTTGCACATCAATAATGATTTATCAATAATATACGTCGTTTTTGTCTGTAAATTTAACATAGGCGGCAGAATCACCGGATAAACGGTGGAGAGCCCCTGAAACAGGGCGAATTTTCTTTTTAATACAGGGTCTGTTGCAAGAGTCATTGGAAATTGAATATTTTTGCTTCTTATGAAGTTGAAAGGAAAAACAGCTCTTGTTTCAGGGAGCACACAAGGTATCGGAAAAGCAGTAGCTCTTAAATTAGCTGAAATGGGAGCAAAAGTGGTGCTTTTGGCCCGGAATGAAGACAAATTGAAGGCTGTATTGAAGGAGTTGAGCACCGAAGGTCAACAAAACCATGAGTATTTGGTGGCAGATTTTGCCAATCCTTCCGAACTGAAACAAAAAGTTGAAGCTTATCTTTCTACTGGAAGCTTCATCGACATTTTAGTGAACAACACTGGCGGGCCTAAAGCAGGACTTGCTATTGATGCTGATATAAGTGAGTTTTTAGCAGCATTTAACCAACACTTGATTTGTAATCATATTCTTGTACAGGCATTGGTTCCGGGAATGAAGCAGCTTGGAGGAGGAAGAATCATCAACGTTATTTCAACGAGCGTAAAACAGCCTCTTCCTGGTTTAGGTGTGTCCAATACAATCAGAGGAGCAGTTGGAAACTGGAGTAAGACTTTGGCAAATGAGCTGGGACAATTCAATATCACGGTAAACAATGTACTTCCGGGAGCAACGAATACGACCCGTTTGCAGGAAATTGCTTCTAATAAATCCACTAAAACGGGTGATTCCGTAGATGCAATCTTTGAAGAAATGGCAGATGAGTCACCAATGAAACGCATTGCTCAACCGGAAGAAATTGCTGCTGCTGTTGTCTTTTTAGCTTCTCCTGACGCAAGTTATATCAATGGAATCAATATTCCGGTCGACGGAGGAAGAACAAAATCACTTTAAGACATTGACGTGTCCGATGATCGTATCTTCGATATTTGATTTGGTCACGTACTTAATTTTATACGTATACGTTCCGTCCGGAACCATCAGGTCCTTGTAAGTTCCGTCCCATTCCCAGCGGATACTGGTTGAATTGAATACTTCAAGTCCCCAGCGGTCGTAGATTGAAACTTCAGTTGCCTTGATATTGATCATGGAAGCTTTAAACGTATTATTAAACAGGTTGCCATCAGGAGTAAAAGTGTTCGGAACGTAGATCCACCATTCTTCTTCGATGGTAATCGGTTTAACGACCGTGTCTTTACATCCGATCAGGTTGGTTGCAATCAATGTTACATAATAGGTTCCCGGAACATCGTAAGTGTTATTCGGGTGAACCAATGTTGAACTCTGACCATCTCCGAATTCCCATTCATAAGTGTTTCCACCTACTGTCAGGTTCTGGAATGTAATCGGCAGATCCTCGAACAGGATGTTGCTGGAGATCACGAAATCCGCTACCGGAACAGTGACATTCACCGTTGTTGTTCCTTCTACAGTAAAGGTTTGACATTCGTCAGATACAGATACGGTATAAGAAGTCGATGTATAAGGAGCAACGAAAACCTGAGCAGTTGTTTCACCGCTGTGCAGCCAATTGTAAAAATACTGACCATAACCTCCGGTTGCACTCACACTGATTGGAACAGTGTCTCCCGGACAGATTAACTGGTTTGGCGACATTGTTAGTAAAAGCGGAGGACTTGTGATTGTATACAGCACACTGTCAATTGTAGAAACACCACATTGGTCTGTTACTTCGACATAATACATGGTGCTTGTACTTGGAATGACATCCAAAGTGTCGTTTGTGCCGAGAACAGTTCCGTTTGCCAGATACCAGGAGTAAACAAAGTTTCCTGCACCTCCGGTAACCTGTACGGTTAATTCTTTCGGAACATACGGACAGATCTCAGTGATATCCGGAGTTGTAGCCAATACAAGCGGCTGATAAACCGGCACTGTAACAGTTGCAATTGCTGTGGCAGTTTCATGCAAACAAGCGTCTGTAACTGAAACCGTATAATTTTGAGTTGCAGCAGGATTTACCGTAATGGTCGGAGTGGTTTCACCGGTACTCCAAAGGAAAGTATAAGGTCCTGAACCGCCGCTTGGAACAGCTGTTAATACAGCTTCATCTTGCGGACAAAGTTTGTCAACGGAATTGACCGTTACTTCAACGGGTTGAATATCGCCGATCTGCAGATTGAGCATAAAAGGGCTGAGGTTTCCACAGGCATCGAGTGTCTGAAAATCCAGATTAATCGTTTCAATCCCTTCCGTAATTCCATCTGCGAAAGCACTGAAATTGAAATTGATCGTTGATTGTCCCGCAGCGAAAGTAACGGAATTTGGAATGTTGGTATAATCGACACCTTCGGTAGCCGTTCCTGAAACAATAATCGGAATGGTTAAAGGTTGAGAAATCCCCGTTGTTCTTGTAAGTGTTACGGTTGTGTTTACACAGCCTTCCGCCATGGTTTTTCCGTCATTGAACGGATCTGACGACATGGTATATTTAATTTCAACCGGAGCTTTTGAGCTTAAACTGTTTGCTTCAAGAAAAATTCCCGAATCAAAAATTCCGTCTCCAACGTCTGCAATAGCAATGATCAAATGGTATGTTTTACCGCACTGTACTTTTGAAACTGCTTCCAGTACTTTGGTAAATCCGTCGTATTGAATATATGCAGAAGAGCCGTTGTAAGGAGATTGACTTCCGTTTCCATTCGGAACAAAGTATTGTGGATTCACAGCGCCAATTGGCGTTACTCCCGGTGCAGGAGAAGACGTTCCGTTATTTACGTTGTTGATTGTAACCGGAACTCCGCTTGGAAGACGTGCAATATTTTGTGCACCGCCGATTCCGGGGCCTGAAATGAAGAATGCGAAAACGTCGTTGAATTGAGAACCGACATATTCCGGATATTCTTCCGAACCAAAAACATATCTGAATCGAACGGTGTCGGCATAAGGAATAAAATCGAATTCCAGAATGGAAGCATTGTGAGTACTTGTTCCACCAACGAGGTTTGAAAGTGCTCCAAATCCGGGAGTGCCATTATCGACACCTGAGTTTGCTTGATTATTTGGTCCTTGCGGGCCATTTCCGTTATTGGCAATCGTTCCGGTTGTGATTACCACCCCGGAGTTGATTCCTAAATTGGTTCCATTAGCTGTGAATCTTCCGATTGCACCACCCGAACCTGAAAAGTTAATATTGGAAACGGTAACCCCCGGTCCTAAAAGTGTATTTTGAACTAATGAAGCCGCGCTTTGAGGCGACGTAATCAACTGACCCATCACGGACAAAGGAAAAAAGAAGAGTATAGTCCAAATTAGCTTCATATTCTAATAACGCCCATTTTTGGGAATAGTTGTTTGTACAATTACAAAAAGCGAACCAAAGTGGAAATATACTGATTAAACGGTAGGAATCAATGATTTATCCGTGAAAAAATCATAAAAAATTCAGGCCTTATTCCTGTGATTTCAGTGATCGTAAATTTTACGATGATGGTCAAGGTAAAATCAAGCAAAAACAAATCCGGACGTAATATTACGTCAGCGGTGATAAAGGGATTTTCAAATTGATCCCGTGATATCAATAAAACAGATTGGTTTTCAGTAGTTTTAACGGGCGTAATTCCGCAATATTACGTCCGGGAACAACAGCATTCCGTATATTGTTTTTAACTGAAAATTCCCTGCAAAGCACATAAGTTAGCATACGTTCCTTGCAAAGCAATTAAATCCGCATGTTTTCCGCGTTCGATAATTTGTCCTTTTGATAACACCAAAATTTCATCTGCGTTGATAATTGTACTCATCCGGTGGGCAATGATCAAAGATGTACGGTCTTTCATCAGATCATCCAAAGCTCCCTGAACGATTCGTTCGCTTTCTGTATCGAGAGCAGAAGTTGCTTCGTCCAGAATCAAAATGGAAGGATCTTTTAACACTGCACGGGCAATACTTAAACGCTGTTTTTGTCCGCCGGAAAGCTTATTTCCGCGTTCACCGATCACTGTATCGTAGCCGTTTTCAAGCTGCTCGATAAAGTTGTGCGCATGTGCAATTTTGGCCGCCTGAATAATGGTTTCCATTGAAACATCGTCTCTTCCGAAAGCAATGTTATTTCGAACGGTGTCATTGAAAAGAATGGATTCCTGTGAAACGATCCCGATATTTTTGTGAAGGTCTTCCAGTTTGTACTCTTTGATGTTGATGCCGTCAATGTAAATTCCGCCTTCATTCACGTCATAAAAACGTGGAAGAAGATCTGCAATAGTTGACTTCCCGCTTCCGGATTCTCCAACCAAGGCAACAGTTTTTCCGCGTTTCAGTTCAAAATGAATGTTCTTCAAAACCCATTCATCTTTGTATTTGAAACTGACACCTTCCAGTTTGATTTCATTTTTCAGACCGTGAAGTCCTTTCGGAGAATCTACTTCGTAAATGCTTTCATCCGTATTTAAAATTTCGTTGATGCGGTCCAGAGAAGGTTCCGCTTTGTTGAGATTTCCGATGGCTGTTGCAATTCCTTGAATGGGTCTCAATAATTGCGAAAACACAATGATGAAAGTAATAAACTCAGCTCCTCCGAGCATGTCATCATCGCCGTTCAGAATCATGGTTCCTCCAAACCAAACGAGGCAGATCATTACCGTTGCGCCCAGGAATTCGTTCAGCAAAGGAGACAAATCACCGCGTCTGAAAGTTCCGGTATTTAACTGTTGGAGTCTCAAATTCACTTTTCTGAAGCGTTCAACTACAAAAGGAATCGCGTTGAATGCCTTGATGACTTTAATTCCACCTATAGATTCTTCGAGAATCGAAAAAACGAGACTGGTTTGCTCTTGTCCTGCTTTGGCTGTTCGTTTCAAACTTTTCCCGATTCGGGAAATCACGAATGCTGAAATTGGCAGGAGCACAAATGAAATCAAGGTCAATTTCGGGCTGATGTATACCAACGAAGCAACCGAAACAATGATGGCAAAAGGTTCTCTGAAAACCAATTCCAAAACGGCAATCACAGCCAGTTCAATTTCCCTCACATCGCTGTTGATTCGGGCCATTAAATCTCCTTTTCGCTGTTCGGTATAAAAACTCAGCGGAAGTTTCATTGCTTTGGAAAAAAGCTTGTCTCTCATATCTCTCACCACAGCCATACGCAATTGTGATTGATGCCAGATTGCGCCGTAGCGAAACAAATTCTTCAGGAAAAAAGCGGCGATCACGGAAACACAAACAAACAGCAAAGCTTCTTTGGGATTGTCTTTCACCATTTCATTCATGGTGTAGTTGTACCAATCCTTGCAGTAAGTGAAGAATTTGATAAAACCGCCGTGATAATGAGGTTCCGTTAAATCAGCAGTATCACTTACTTTGAAGATCAATTGCAAAAACGGAATGAAAAGAATCAAAGAAAGCAAGTTGAAAATGACGTACAATAAGTTGTAAACGATTGTCAATATTGCCAATACCTTATAGGAAAAGGTATATTTATAAAATACGATTAATGATTTCATGTGCTACAAAGATATGTTTTTGTTGTCCTTTGTGTATGAACGAGTTTACAATTCTTAACTTTGCAGTATGAGTTCTATTAGACAAAACCGAATTGAGGGGGTAATTCAAGAAGAATTAGCTACTTATTTTCAACGCAATGCAAGTGAAATCTGCCTTGGAGCAATGGTCAGTGTTACGATTGTTCGGGTAACTTCCGATTTATCATTGGCACGCATTTATCTTTCCGTTTTTGCAGGTCCGGATAAAAAGGACGTTTTGAATAACATTCAGCAAAATTCACGTAAAATCCGCGGAGAAGTCGGGAAACGCCTGAAAAATATGCACAAAATCCCTGAGCTTCAGTTTTACATTGACGATTCATTGGATTATGCTGAAACGATCAATAAACTATTGAAAGATTAAAGTTTCGTTTTTCATAGCGAGAAGGTATCTTCGATATACCCGGAAACAACGTAATCTGGTGAGCTGGATTACACGAATTTCCGTTTCCGGAATTGCAGTTATAACAGCTGCGCTGGTGATTATATTGTCGGCATTTAACGGAATCGAACAAATGGTTTCCAAGTTGTATTCGGATTATGATCCTGCAATTACCATGCGTTCCCTGAAGGGGAAAACCTTCGATTCCACCGCCGTTAATTTAAATGAACTGCGCACGATTCCCGGAGTTGTTTCCTTGTCGAAGGCCATTGAAGAAACAGTGATCGTGAAACACGGAAAAAAATGGGTCAATGCGCGAATGGTGGGCGTTGATTTTTCATTCGTGGATGCCTGTCAGCTTGAAAAACACATTGTAGACGGATATCCGAATCTGGAAGAAAACGGCGAACCAACCGCAGTAATCGGTGCGTCGTTACTGGATAAAGTGGACGGCTACATTTCAGAACTGGACGGCTACGAAGAATTGATTCTTTATACGCCGCTCAGAGATGCTTCGATGGCCAGACTGAAAAGCCCGTTTAAAGTTTCCCCGCTCAAAGTGGTGGGAAGAATGAATTACAATAAAGACATTAATATGTCTGATTTGCTGGTTCCGATTTATTTTGCGGAAGTTCAGCTGAATTACGACACAGATATTACAGCGATTTATTTCCAGGTGGCCAAAAAGGATATTCCTGCAGTGAAATCGGTATTGGAAAAACGCTTCGGTAACAAGTTTCAGATCAAAACCGCTGCCGAAAAAAATGAACTGATTTTTAAAACCAGTGAGAGCGAGAAAAAGATTGTCGTATTGATCTTGCTGTTCATTTTCATTTTGGCGGCCTTCAACCTCGTTGCTTCTTTGAATATGTTGTTCATTGAAAAGAAAGAGAATATCGAAACGATGGAACGTTTCGGAGCTACCAAGCGATTTGTGTTTCAGATTTTCTTCTTTGAAGGAATCCTGATTGCAGTGAAAGGAATCATCATCGGTTTGATTCTGGGAGTTGGGGTTTGTTTGTTGCAGGTTCATTACGGTTTGCTGAAAATGCCTAATTCAGGAGATGAAGCTTTCCCGATCATTCTTAAGGTGAAAGATGTGCTGTTTATTCTGGGAACAGTGATTGTGTTGAGTGTTTTGTCGGCTTATTTTCCGGTGCGTTATCTGGTTCGTAAAACGATTTCCTGATTCCGGAAACATCTTTTTTCCGTGTTTAAAAAATGCCAGTTTGCCAAATGGCAACGAATTACCCCGTTAAACTTTTAAAAGTATCAGAATAGTATGCGCTCTTAAGGCAAGTGATATTCCGGTTTTTAATCTTTCGAACGATACTTCCGCAAACCAATGATGGTAATATCATCCGTTTGTTCGTGACCCTCGGACCAATTCGACCAGGCGTTTTCAAAGTATTTCTTCTGCAAAGGCATGGATTCTACCTTGATTTTTTCCAGCAATTCCTTGATGCGTTTAAAGGAGAATTTTTTGTTCCGGATCGATCCGAATTGCTTTTGGAAACCATCTGTGATCAGATACAGCTGATCTTCATCCATGAGGGAAATCTGCCTGTTTTCATAAATAAGCGCTTCGGCATCCGCATCTTTTTTGGTCGATCTGTAAAGCAAAAACTCTTCCTGATGAATGTGAATGAGCGAAACTCCGCTGGTTGCAAACTGAATGTCGTCTTTTTCGAAAACAGCAACCAAAGCATCCATTCCTTCGGCAGTCAAAGTATTTCTTCCGTGATTCAAAAGTTTGTGAAGTTCATAGTTCAGATCATTTAAAATCTGAGCGGCATCATCCACTTTTCGTTCAATGACGATCTGATTCAGGAGGTTGATTCCCAAAATGGTCATAAATGCTCCCGGAACTCCATGACCCGTACAATCGGCCAAAACCAGAATGAGTTTATCGTCCACGCGGTGTGTCCAGTAAAAATCGCCGCTGACGATATCTTTGGGTTTGAAAATCAGGAAATGATCCTCAAAGTGATTCCCGATTTCAGAAGCTTTCGGCAATAAACTGTATTGAATGCGTTTTGCGGAATTGATACTGGAAGTAATGTCTTTGTTTTGCTGTTCAATCAGCAATTCATTGGCTCTCTTTTCCGTAATGTCGCGGGCCAAAGCCGTAAATCCGATAATGCGCTTTCTGGATCCGGGTTCAAAAACAATGGATGCATTTTGTCCCAGCCAGATAATTCTGCCTTCTTTGGTACGGATCGGAAACTCGAGGTATGTATTCTGAATGCGGTTGATGATCTGATTCCGGAAAAAATCTTTCACCGTATCCCGATAATCCGGATGAACAATACTCACGGAATCTTTCCCGATCAGATTTTCATTCTTGTATCCGAAAATCCGGCTACTCATTTCATTCAGATAGGTGAAATGACCATCGATATCGGTGTTGAAAATCATATCCTGCGCATTTTCAACCAGCGATTGATAATTGGTTGTCAGAGTCAGTTTCTCCGTCACATCCTGTCCCATAATTACCCGAACGGAATCTGAAAAACACTTGCAGGACCATTCGATCCAAACGACTTCCCCTTTTTTGTTGTACATCGGAACGAGGAAGATCTTCCCGTCGGCAAATTCATCTCCCAGCGAAAATTCACGCATTTCAGCCGAAACCACGATTGGATTCAGGGTAGAAAGTGACTTCCCGACGATCATGTTGGAATCGATGTGTAAGAGGTTTGATAAGTTCTTGCTGCAGTAAGTGATCGTTCCTTTCTGATCGAACGAAATGGCCATCATGTTTCCTTTGTTGAGGATATTGCTCACAAAGAAGAGTTTTTCCAGTGAGTCGTTTCTCAAGTAGGTAACCAGGATCGTCAATGCAGAAGAAACACCAATCGTCAGAATAAATAAAACGCTGTTGTATACCGGATTTTCGATCCAGATAAGCATCAGAACAGAAACAATGATCTCAAGCAGGCAAATAATGATGATCGACCGGATATTGTTCAGCATATAAGGCAGAACACTCGAAATAAGTGCAATTGCAATTAGCGGATACGGATGGATATTCGTAATAAACAACAGGTAAAAGAACTGAACGAAGAGAATCAGAAGAGATAAATAAAGACTCAGTTCATTGATGTAATCCATACGCCTTCTGCCGGAAGCCTTGTGAAGGAAATACACTCCGATTAAGACAGCACTCGATGCCAGATTTACGGTCAGACTACCCAGGTTTTTATCTACGAAAAAGTGAATGATCACACCGATCAATACATTGGAGATTGAGCCGAACAAAAGTAATTTGGGAACAAAGCGCGCGTCCAGAGAATTGTAGCTGATCTCGTAGAGATTGACCCGCATTCCGGTCCGCGTCCATTCCAGATATCCGATGTTGAGTAAACCCAAAAACAGGATAATGATGACAATGAACCATTTTGACTGCCAAAGCGGGTTGTGAATGCTGATCGGATAGGAAGAAACTTCGGAGAAATTGATTCCGTCGAAGGTTGATTTGACTTCCAGTACATAAGAACCATTCTGAAGCTCGGGCAATTTCATTTCCCCGGGATTGTTCAGTTTGATCCAGAATTTGTGGTATCCGCTGATCTTATAATAGTATTCGAGTCCTTTGTTTTTGGAAAGAATGGTTTTGAATGTCAGGTATTTTCCCTGATCTACATCGCGGATGATTCCGTTTTGAAACAATCGTCCCTTGATGATAATCGGTTTCGGGGGAACGGGATAATTCTTCAGGATTTCCGTATTGATCAGGAATAATCCTTCGGCAGTTCCTACAAGCGCTTTGTTTTCATCCTGAAAAACGGCCCGCATATTGGTTTCGTATCCCAGGAATCCGTTCGTTTCATTGTAGTTTTTGTGGTAAATGACCTGACCTTTTTCATTCAATTTCAGAATATGGATTCCGAGATTGGTTCCGACGATCAGATTTCCGAGCTTGTCTGCTGAAAGGGTGTAAAACAAATAGGAGGGAAGGAATTTTTGATCTTTGATTTTTAGAATGCGCTGGTGTTTATCAATTCCGGCAATACCTTTGTCGAGTGTAAACCAAAGATTTCCGTACAGATCTTTTGTTGCGTTTCCGGAATAAGCCCCGATATCATCGAATTCCTTCATGTGACGGAACTCCAGGTTGCTCAGATCGAGTTGTTTGATTCCTTCATTAGTACCGAAATAAAGATATCTTCCCTTACTGGATCGTTGCCCGCAATAGTAATAATCGGCATTGATTTTGGTTTTTAATTTTGTCGAGGTATGGGTTTTCGGATCGTAGTAAAAAAGACCTTTCCCGGCAGGAGCAAACCACAGTTTTTCACCGTCCCAAATGGCAAATTTGATCTGTTCTCCACGTTGTTTCGGAATCGTTGACGGAACAATTTCACCCGATTTAAACTCATAAATTCCGGTTTCGGAGCAAATGAGAGTTCCCAGAGGACATTCCAGCATGTGATTTGCCCGGAAACTTTCCTTCGTTTTAAAGGAAGACGGATAAGACGGACCGTAATGGATTTTATTGTCGCCGGTGGCTAAAAGAAGCTGATTGCTTTTCGTCCGGAAGATCTGTATGATTAAATGATTGTCGAAAATGGGATTCAACTTCACTTTCGTGAATGGTTCGATGCTTATTTTGATGATTCCCTGTGAAGTGTTGATCCAATAATCACCGGAATTATCAATGAAAAGATGGTAGATTGTTGCCGGTTCGTTTTCGTAATTCGGAACGATTTGTTTCAGCTTGTCCGATTCGATCGTATAGATCTTCTTATTTGAACAGTTGAACAGGATTTGGTTGTTTCCGGAGGCTGTGTTTTCGATTGCTTCCGTGGGGAAATCAAAGTTGGTTGCTTCTTTTGTTTGTCTGAAAACAGTGCCGTTATTGGCGAAATAGAAGGTGTATTTGTTTTGACCCGATTCGTCGTACAGAATCAGCTTTTTTTGATAGAAAGAGGCGATTTTGAAATTGACATCCGGCACATTCAGCCAGTTTCCGAGCCTGGTGATTTCTTTGGAATTGATCAGGTAGGATTCTTTGTCCGTAATCAGGATGTTTCCGTAGGGAGTTTCCAAAAGCTGCACGCACCGTTTGATGTGTTTGGAAAGATATGGCCGTTTCAGAATGAGTTTTCCATTCAGATCCACCACATGAATGAAATTGTTGGTGATGATTGACAGGTTGTTCTGACATTTCGCAATGCGCAGAGCAGAACCGTCCAGATCGGCTTTTGTTTTATAAAACGGGTGAATGCGGTTGTTGTAAAAACGCAAAACACCGGCATAAAGGGTGGAAAAGTAGATGTCGCCGTTGACCAGAGAAATTCCGGTTACGTGATACGGGCGGTCCAAACCCTTTTTGGGATGAATGGACTCGAAGGTAGAACCATTGAAGCGAACCATTCCGTTTCCGTCTGTCCCGATCAGCAAATAACCGAGGTCATCCTGAATGGTACTGAGTGTGGCCGTGATTTTTAAGCCGTCGTGATGATTGTATTCCCGGAATGTATAAAGCTGTGCATCAAGATTTTGACTCAACGCAAGTAGTGAGATTAAAGAAATGAGCTTATACAGTTTCAAAAGTTCTCAAATGGTGCGCAAAGGTAGCAATTCTGAGTAATAAACGTATTTAAGCTTTGATTTTTAATTCTTTAGCAACCATTCTCCCCGTAGTTTTCAATGTTGCCAACTCCGGACCGTAGATGGTAACGTGCCCCATTTTCCGGAAAGGTTTGGTGTTTTGTTTTCCATATAGATGAACACTTACACCTTCCTGTGCGATCACTTTTTCGAGGTTTTCATATTTCGCAATCCCTTCATATCCGGGTTCTCCCAGCAGATTGATCATCACACCGGGTGTAATCAGTTTGGTAGAACCCAATGGCGCGTTGACAATGCTTCGCAAGTGTTGCTCGAACTGAGAAGTATAACAGCATTCGATGGTGTGATGTCCGCTGTTGTGCGGTCTCGGCGCAATTTCATTGATCAGAATCTGATTGTCTGCCGTTAAAAACAGCTCCACAGCCAAAATTCCGACCATGTCTAACGATTCGATTACATGCAGGGCAATCTCGCGGGATGTTTTTTCTACTTCTTCCGAAATTTCTGCCGGAGAAAATAAAAACTCTACCAAGTTCGCAACCGGATTGAATTCGCATTCCACCGTTGGGTAAACCACACTTTCTCCCTGCTCGTTTCGCGCCACGATAACCGATAATTCCTTGGTGAACGGAACCAATTGTTCGATGACATACGGCGTATCCACCAAATTTTCCAGATCAGCTGCAGATTTCATAATCTGAACACCTTTTCCGTCATAGCCGCCTTTTCGCCACTTTAAAACGTAAGGAAAAGGAATGTTTTTGGATAACAGTTCTTCTTTTCCGCTCACCAAAGTGAAATCTGCGGTGGGTAAATTGTTTTTCTGATAGAACTCTTTTTGCAGGCCTTTATCCTGAACGATCGCCAAAACGGAAGGCTGCGGAAATACTTTGATTCCTTTGTCTTCAAGTGCTCTTAATGCTTCGACATTCACGTGCTCAATTTCTACGGTAACAACGTCTTTATCGCTTCCGAATGCAACAACTGTGTCGAAATCCTGCAAAGAACCTTGTTGGAACGAAGTAGCCAGGTGTTTGCACGGAGCATCGTGATCGGGATCCAAACAATGTACGTGGACATCATAATTCAAGGCTTCCTGAATAAACATGCGGCCCAATTGACCGCCGCCAAGCATTCCTATTTTATAAGCGTTTCCGTTCCATTGTTTTTTCATGCGGCAAAGATAGTTGCTTTTCTCAATTCAGTCAATGACTCCAACCCGAAAACAAATCAGATGAATGCGCCGGATTCAAGGTGCATTGCAGGGAATTGGGGTGTTTTCAGACTGATTTTACTACAACGATTTTTCTTTCTCCCGCTATTTCTTTGCTATTTAAGCCGATAATTCTCTTAAAAATCGTACTTTTGCCCTTAAAATTAGACGACAAAGTGCTTCAGATAAACGATAAAACGTTCGAAATATTTATCCGGAAAGAAGAAATTCAAGCAGAGATAGCCTCTTTAGCTGCTCGCCTGGAAACGGATTATGCAGGAAAAGATGTGGTGTTTATCGCTGTGTTGAACGGAGCATTTATGTTCGCTGCTGATTTGATGAAACAATTTCATTCTCCCTGCGAAATTACCTTTGTAAAAGTAAGCAGTTATAAAGGAATGAATTCTTCCGGACGTGTGGATGAGGTGATCGGATTGAATACTTCCATCAAAGACAAGCATGTTATCATCGTTGAAGACATTGTTGACACCGGAATTACAATGGAAAAGCTATTTACACTGTTGTCGGTTGAAAAACCTGCAAGTTTGGAAATAGTGACGCTGTTGCATAAACCGGAAGCATTTCAAGGAACACATACCCCAACATATATCGGGTTTTCGATTCCAAATAAATTCGTAGTAGGTTACGGCCTGGATTACGATGAATTGGGAAGAAATACCGAACACATTTATCAACTAAAGGGTGAAACCCGTTAAAAGAAAAACGTATGTTGAACATCGTATTATTTGGCCCTCCTGGAGCAGGGAAAGGAACGCAATCTGAAAGATTGATCGGAAGATATAATCTGGTGCATTTATCGACCGGTGATATTTTCCGCGCAAACATTAAAGGTGAAACTGAATTGGGATTGCTGGCAAAAAGCTACATAGATCAAGGGAATCTGGTTCCGGATGAGGTGACGATTAATATGTTGAAGAGCGAAGTGTTGAAACACGAAAACGCGAAAGGATTTATTTTCGACGGGTTTCCACGTACCAACGCACAAGCTGAAGCATTGGATGCTTTTTTAAATTCGATAGATACGACAATCACGATGATGGTTGGGTTGGAAGTTGCAGAAGACGAACTTCGCGAGCGTTTGAAGAAAAGAGCGGAAGTGAGCGGAAGACCGGATGATGCAAATCCGGAAGTGATCCAAAACCGAATCAACGTTTACAAGAATGAAACGGCACCGGTAAAGGATTACTACCAAAAACAAGGAAAATACATCGCAGTAGACGGAATCGGAAGTATCGATGATATTTCGGACAGACTCTATGCAGCGATAGACAATAATTAATAAAAAAACCAACTTGGACGTTAACCGCATTCGAACAGAGTGCGGTTTTCAAGTCTAATAAAGGTCCGTTTTTAAGAAGCGTTTAATGGTCCAAATGTTCAAAGAGGTTCAATTATTGAGCTTCTGAATTTTTTGACTCTTGAACTATTTTTAGGACCAATTAATTTAAAACGAAAGGAAATAAAAAATGGCATCAGATAACTTCGTTGACTATGTGAAAATTCACTGTACTTCCGGTAACGGAGGTGGTGGTTCGGCACATTTCAGACGTGAAAAGTACATTCCGCAAGGAGGCCCGGATGGAGGTGACGGAGGACGTGGTGGTCATGTTTACCTTCGTGGAAACAAACAATTGTGGACTTTGCTTCATTTGAAGTTTCAAAAACACATCAAAGCAGGTCATGGTGAACATGGTTCCGGACAGCTTCAGAAAGGTTCTCAGGGAGAAGATAAATACATTGAAGTGCCTTTGGGAACATTGGCGAAAGATGCTGAAACCGGAGAAGTGCTTTTTGAAATCACGGAAGACGGGGAAGAGAAAATCCTGGTTCCGGGTGGTAGAGGAGGTTTAGGAAATGACCACTTCAAATCTTCAACGTATCAGACTCCGCGCTTTGCACAACCGGGAGAACCGGGAATAGAAAGCTGGATGGTTCTGGAGATGAAGGTATTGGCGGATGTTGGTTTGGTTGGGAAACCGAATGCAGGTAAAAGTACCTTGCTTTCTGTTTTGTCTTCCGCAAAACCTGAAATCGGAGATTATCCGTTTACAACCCTGAGACCCAATCTGGGAATCGTAAACTACCGTGACTATCGCTCTTTTGTGATGGCGGATATTCCGGGAATTATTGAAGGAGCTCACGAAGGAAAAGGTCTTGGTTTACGTTTCCTGCGCCATATTGAACGAAATTCCTGTTTGTTGTTCATGATTCCTGCAGATGCGGATGATATTCACGAAGAGTACAAATTGCTCTTAAACGAGTTGAAACAATACAATCCGGAATTGCTGCACAAAGAGCGTCTTTTGGCCATCACCAAGTCTGATATGCTGGATGATGAGTTGAAAGAAGCTATAGCGAAGGATTTGCCTAAGATACCTTATGTTTTCATCTCTTCTGTTGCCCAGCAGGGACTAACAGAATTGAAAGACATGATCTGGAAGCATTTGAATCATGTTTGAATACCTGGAATCCATTGATCGGAGCATTGTTCTGGCCGTGAATGGCTGGAACACACCGTTTTTAGATCAGTTCTTTTGGATCGTTTCCAAAACAGCACCCTGGATTCCTTGTTATCTGTTGATTTTGTTTTTTATCTGGAAAAACTACGGGCTGAAAACCGGGCTTGTTTTTCTGGGAATGGCGCTTTTATTGGTGGGTTTGGTGGATAGTTCAACAACTCATCTGTTTAAAGAAACGATTCAGCGCTATCGGCCGTCGCATAATCTGCTCCTCGAAAATCAGCTTCATTTCTTTGTGAAGAATAACGGAGAAGTTTATCGGGGCGGACAATATGGTTTTTTCTCTTCACACGCTTCGAATAATGCGGCAATAGCATTACTTACCTGGCTTTTCCTCGGAAAGCAGTATCCGCGCTTGAAATGGCTGCTGATTCTGTGTGTCGGATTGATCGGTTTGAGTAGAATTTACCTTACGGTTCATTATTTATCGGATGTAATTTGCGGAATTGTTTGGGGACTTCTCTGGGCTTTTGTATTTTGGAAGTTCTATAAACGATTTATTGCAGATAAGATCAAATGAATATCCTTTATGTTTTTCTGGGTGGAGGAATCGGGTCATTAATCCGGTTTGGAATAACGCATCTGATTCATAAATTTCCCAAACAGGTTTTCCCGATTGCTACATTGGCGTCGAATCTTCTGGCTTCTTTTTTGGTCGGCATATTTCTGGTTCTGATGATGCGCATGAAACCTGCCAATGCTGAATCTTTCCAGGCGTTCTGGATCATTGGAGTCTGCGGCGGATTCAGTACTTTTTCCACCTTTGCAAAAGAGAACATGGAATTGATGGAGCGCGGGCAATGGATCATTGCAGTGCTCAATATTCTCATTTCAGTCGGCTTTTGTATTCTGATGGTGTATCTGGGACGGAAAATGCTTGTTTGAGAACCCGAATACTGTTGTTTCAGGAAATCTGATTGAATTCGATTTGTAGTTGCGTCCCGATAGCTATCAGGATTGCGATATTGCAAACAGCCCTTGCTGAGACTGGGCAAACAGACAGATATCTATCCATCTTTTTGTGAAGATTTCAAGACGAAAATCAGAAGCTTAAGCCACCGGAATCAACTCCTTAATTCGCTTTTCCAACTCCTCGCGTTTCTCAACAAACTTACTCAGATCCACAGATTTCATTTTCTGTTTCAAGCGAACTTCCTTGAATTGATGTGCGTATTCATAGCTCAAACGCCACAAAACCGGAATAATGAAATAGTACAAAACGCCCAAAGACCAATGCGGCAGATACCATTTGGTAATCAAAACAATGATCGGAATATTGTAGGCGGAACCGATTATTTTAGCCATCATCATTTTCACGGAACCCCAGAAAACTTTACGTCTCATGATCTTCTCGGTCACTTTTTTGGAAATGATATACGGAATGAAACCGTGAAGAAATCCAACGATTGCAAAAGGCCACATCAGGATCAGATAAAGCCAGTTATTCAAAGTGCTCAGGAGTTCCGGCTCTTTTTTAGCAGCCACAAAACGATCCTGAATTTTCATTCGTTTTTCCAGGTTGAAATAAGCATCCAGATCCTTCTGAAGTGCTAAAATTTCAGTGCTTTCTTCCGTGACATGTTCATTGATCCATGTCGCAAGCTGACGGGAATATTCCCAACGTTTGATCAAGGGAATATGATCATCGTGATTGGGATGGTTGTATCCTTTTCGGGTAATCTGCATGATGTTTTCCAACAACGAATAACGTTTTGGATTGGCCACATAAACGATGCAATTCTGCATGTCTTTTTCAACACGCTTCGTCACTTCATTAATAACCTTGCTCGGATTTTCCAGATAAGCCTCTTTGTAATCGTTCAAACAGATTTTCGGACCGTTATTGAGAATGAATTCCGAACCGATTGTGTTTCGATCCGTGTAACTGATTCCGATTCCCGAAACGTAAATTTTCTTGCTCCAGTTGATTGCAGTCAAAGCACCGAATCCCATGCGCACCGGGCCTTTTTTAACCGGTTTCAAGCCACGGATAGGCGTATCGTCAGTGAATCCTTCTCCGAAGATCAGAATGTTGCGTCCCATTTTCAGGGATTGATTTACTTTTTTGAAAACGTCCGTGTTTTTGCCTTTAGTATCCGTTCCGTCCTGCTGACGATAAATAGGAAGCATATGAGCAGACCAAAGTATAGGCTTCAGCCACCAAACAAATACATCGGAGCGGGTCATGAAATGAACAATGGGTCTGTTCATCGATCCGATCATAATGGGATCCATAAAGGAATTCGGATGATTACTAACATAAATCGTACTTCCGAAAAGCTCTTTATGGCTGTTTAGTATCAAAAAGCGTTTGTAAAAAAGTCTGAATGAAATATTGAGAGATGTTTTTAGCAATAAATAAAACGGACGCATAATTGGGTACTTTTTTACAAAATTAGCAATACTTGAAAATTAGCATTTATTCTTCCTGTTTTTATCACATCCGGACTCCCGATTCTTCAATTCATCAGGGCGCTTCTGCGGGTTGTGCCTCTGCCGGTGCCGGATCTATTTTTTCATCCTGCTTAAACTCCTTATTCATGTTTCGTTTATGACCGAAGATGAAGCCCAAACGGATTTCGTGGGAAGTATTTCCGAATTTCTCCGTAACACCGGTTCCGAATTCAAAAGAATAGGAAACGTTGAAATGCGCCAGTAAATTGATTCCGAAACCAACCCCGATGGAGGATTGTCTTCTATAAGAAAGACTTACCCAGCCCATTCGCATATAGTGAAGTCGCATGGCCACATCATAACTGATAGGAGCGTGTTTCACCGAACGCATTTGAACAATTGGTTCCAATCCGTACTTTTTACCAAGATCGAAACGGTAGCTTGCCAAAATGAACAAATGCGGATTGAACATGCTCTCGGTTGTCACGTCACTTAAACGCACTTTGTTCTTGAAAATCTGACTTCCGCTTAAGCTGAACAATAAACGATCGTTGTATACCACCAATCCGGCTTGCGCATCGAGGTAATTTTGCCGTGCAGAAATCCCCAGATAATTGGTGTAAGCTTTATCGTTGGCAGAACCAAGAGTGACTTTCGAAGCATCGATCCCGAAATTGGACCAACCCAATCCGATTCCGACTCCCGCATTTAGTTTTTGCGACAGCGGAATGTGTACACCGATATTTCCTTTCACGCTCGTTCTGGTAAACGGACCGATCACATCGTTTACGAAAGTTAGTCCTGCAACCTGTTTGTAACCGACGGTTCGCTGTGGTGTGCTGTAAAATGTTTGTCCGATCGAAGCCAGTTCGCTAAGCAGTGCTTTTGATTTGCGCTTTTTGAAACGAACCATGCTCTGGATTCCTGCAAAAGTGGTCATTGGTCTTCCGTCAACTCCGGCATACTGCAGGCGGTTTCCAAGTGTAACTTCAGCCACGCTCATCATTCCTCCCGCAGCGGGATTGATTAAAAACGGAGATGATGCGGTTTGTGTAAATTGAATATCCTGTTGTCCGAAAGTAAATCCAGCAACCAGAAGAGACGATATAAATATGATTTTTTTCATGATTGACAGGGATTAACGAATGATACTGATTGAACCTTTAAGTGTTTTGAAATCGTTGTTCGGAGAAACGATCTCATAGAAGTAAGTTCCAAGCGGAAGGTCTTCCCCTTTGAAAGTTCCGTCCCAGGCTTCTGCATATCCTGTAGATTCGAATACTTTGGATCCCCAGCGGTTAATGATCATGACCTTACAATCCGGGTAGGTTTCATACAGATTCGGAATGATGAATTTGTCGTTTTCTCCATCGTGATTAGGTGTAAACACAGTCGGGATTTCGAAAGTACTTTCACTGCACAAGTCGAGGTGAATTCTTAAGGTATCCTGTGTTGAACCGCAGAAATCATGAACGAGTTTGTATAACAAAACCAAATCTCCCGGAGCTGCACCGGTAAGTTTCGTGTTTGCATTGTATTTATTGGTCAAAGTTGCCGTACCTGCAAGCTCGATCCAGTAAGTAGCCTGATCGTTTCCGGCATTGCTTCCATGCAGGTCAATCGGAAGTTGATCCAGACACAAACTCGTGTCGCTGGTAAGAACAGCTGCCTGAAGCGGTCTGTAAATAATACTGCTGTCGACCGTGCTAGGACATCCGTTGGTAGAGATTGTCCAATAAATCGTGTGATATCCGTCCGGAATAGACAAAATGGTTGCAACCGGAGCGTGAATATTGTTGATGGTAATAGGCGAATTGCTCGACCACGTTCCCTGAGCATTGCTTCCAGGGCTGTTTGCCTGAATGATGTAACTTGTGGTCGCACATGCATACATGGAATCCGGAAGATTTGCCTGAGGAGGAGGCATATTTACATCAATTCTTAAGGTATCGCGTCGTGATCCGCAAGTAGGAGAAGTAACCACCCATTCGAAGGTATTTGTTCCCAAAGAAAGGTTTTGAACCGTTGTTTGAGCCGCATTCGCATTGGTAATTGTTCCACCTCCAGTCAGCATATTCCATGATCCTGTTCCGGATTGAATTGCCTGAGCAGCAATATTGGTTGTATACGTATCACAAAGATAGATCAAACTGTTCGGGATAAAAGCAGTGTCCGGGTATTGAAGCACCTGAACGGTAAAGGAACAAGAGCTTGTATTTCCGGAAGAATCTTCGATCTGATAAGTCTGTGTTGTTGTTCCAATCGGGAAAATATCACCTGAAGAAAAACCGGAAACATCTGTTTGCGAAATGGTGAAATAACAATTATCTGTTCCAACCGGATTCGTATAAGTGATCAGCGGATTACAGGTAGAAATATTTCCCGGACAAGTAATCGCCGGAGCCTGTGTTTCGATAATGGTGAAAGTTGTTATACAGGAAGAGCTGTTTCCAGCCAGATCAGTCACTGTGATCAGTACGTTATGTGTTCCTGAGATCAGGTTCGTTCCTGCTTCAGGCTGCTGCGTCAGCGTGTATCCCGAACAATTGTCCGTTACGGTTGCCAAAGCAGTCAGATCCGTAATCAAGGCATAGCAGGAAACTCCGTTGTTGAGACTTTGTGCCGGAGGACAAGTGATCGTCGGATTGATTGACTCAACCGGAATAGCTTGCGTGGTACACGTTCCGACATTTCCAGAAGTATCAGTATACGAAATCACAATTCCGACGGGGTTGTTAACAACCGTTCCCGGAAGCGGATTTTGAGAAATAGTCAATAAGTTGGAAGGAGCACAATTCTCAACCGCACTATGGGTTCCGCTCAAATTCGGAATCGTCATCGAACAGGTTCCTGAAACAGTTAAATTGGTGTCACTTAAACAAGTTACAACAGGAGCTAAGGTGTCGATTGCCGTAATGAAAATAGAACAGCTTCCGATATTTCCGTTTAAATCAATGGCAGTCATCAAGACGGTAATGGTATCTGAGAACAATAAGGTTGCCGGTTTGTTTTGAGCGAATACCAGCAGGTTACTTGCCGTGCAGTTATCCGTTGCGGAAACAAGCGGAACTAAATTTCCGACCAAAGCCAAACATTGATTGTTTACCGGAGCTGTAATTCCGGTAGGGCAATTGATCACGGGTAATGTCAGATCCTGAACTGTCAATACGAACTGACAAACCTGTGCATTTCCTGCCCCGTCAATTGCCTGAATGGTTACGTTATTCGGACCCACCGGAAGACTGTTTCCTACGGCAGGACTTTGATTCAATGAAAATACGGTAGAACAATTATCGATGACGGTTGCCTGTGTGGTAAAAGTTCCCATGTCGTAAGTACAGCCGTTATTGGTTGAAACCGTTTGGTTTGCCGGACAAGTAACTTGTGGCGAAATGGTATCGAACAAAAGAACGTGTGTGAAACAGCCTCCCGCATTTCCAGCAAGATCCGTAACCGTTACAAATACGTTTTGTGTTACGTTCAGGGTAGTTCCCGGCGCAGGATTCTGGCTAAAAGCAAGTGATGCGAAAGGAGTACAATATTCCACAACAACAGTCACGTCAGGAATCAGATTCGGAACAATTCCGGTGCAGGATGCCGAAGCATAAACCGTATCTAAAGAAGGACAAGTTGGTTTTGGCGGCACAGTGTCTAAAACCGTCAGTGTGAAACTGCAACTGGCATTATTTCCGGAAGGATCTACAGCCTGAAGAGTGATGGTTGTGTTGGCACTTACCGTGCTTCCGATTACCGGAGATTGAATCACGGAAACAATTCCGCAGGCATCATTGACAGTTGCCAAAGCACCGTAGTTCGGCAAAGTAAACACACAAAGTTCGTCCGAGTAAACCGATGCCGGAGACGGACAGGTAATCGTTGGTGGCGCTGTATCCGTCGAAGTTCCCTGAATCCGGAAATTATCTATGGCCGGTGCTTTGTTTCCGATGTTCGAATTGTTGTATGTGAACCGGAATCCGATCCAGAAAATACTGTTGTCAAAACCTCCCGGAAGAAGCTGACTAAATGCAGAATAAGAGGCGTTTGCGACTAATTGAGTGGAAACAGGGACCCAGCTTGCTCCGGAATTTGTGCTGATAACCAATTCCAGATAGTCGATTCCACTTTCTCCTTCAATCTGTATGTCTGCCAATACAGTCATTGCATTGAAACAACTTGCATTTACCTCGCGATAAACAATGGCTGTTTCCGTTCCTGCAGCAGCGTTGGCGTATCCGTAATGCTGAATTCCGGTAGGAGTACAGTCATTGGTTGTTCCACCTGAACTGATGTAAAGCGCACCTGTCCCTCCGTTGCTGGTACATGGGCCTTGAATCCACTGATTCGGACCTGTGGTACTCACTGTATTCCAGGAAAAGGAATTCTCAAAATTATCAGTAATGAAAGTAGTTTGAGCAAGTAGTTGTGCGCTCCATGGTATCAAAAAAGCACACACGAGTGTTAGTATCGTTTTATTCATAATTTAAGTTGGACGAAGATCAAAACTAACAGAAAATTCAATAAAAACGGGTGGAAATACTTCACAATCGGGGAATAGTTTTCAACGATGGGGATTATTCGTTAGATTTGCAAACAAAATCGAAACAAATGGTTGGAATTATCATGGGCAGTACTTCAGATCTGCCGATTATGCAAGACGCAGCTGACATTTTAAAGCAGTTCGGAGTACCGTATGAATTAACCATCGTTTCAGCGCATCGTACTCCGGAGCGCATGTTTGAATACGCAAAAACAGCTTCCGAAAGAGGAATTCAGGTAATTATTGCCGGAGCAGGCGGAGCGGCTCATTTACCGGGAATGACAGCGAGTTTGACTCCGCTTCCTGTTGTTGGAGTTCCGATCAAATCCAGCAATTCCATTGACGGCTGGGACAGTTTACTTTCAATTGTTCAGATGCCGAATGGAATTCCGGTTGCAACAGTTGCAATCAATGCCGCGAAAAACGCGGGAATTCTGGCTGCAAAAATCTTAGGAGCTACGAATCCGGATCTTCAAAAAGTATTGAGCGACTACATGGAATCGATGAAAGAAACGGTTCTTGAAGGCGCTAAAAAAGTGGAGCAAAAAGGATAGTTTGTAGAATTACGTCCCGATAGCTATTGGGATACGAATTACGCGCATTTGTTACGGTTGTTTTAATTCGTAATCGGGCACTCGGAATTCGCAATTATTCTACCAGTGATTCGAATCTGCAGTTTTGATATCTACGACATACTTTTCAGGAATTTTTCCTTTCAGCAAACTTCCGGGTTCCAGACTCGGGAATATTTCTTCGTACGTTCTTGATTCATACAGGAAAACGCGTCGGTAGATCAAGTCTCGTGTGATCTGATCACCGTGATCCATTCCCGCAGCACCAATCAGTTCGGCATAAGCTTTCACGGTTTCGTTGTGGAAATTGGCAACACGCACTTTCTTGTGATTGACGTTCAATCCTGCCACCAATTGTGGATTTTGAGTAGCCACTCCGGTAGGACAAGTGTTCGTATTACATTCCAATGCCTGAATACAACCCAATGCAAGCATCATTGCTCTGGCGCAGTTCACAGCATCAGCACCCAAAGCCATAGCACGAACAATACTGAATCCGGTAAGGATTTTACCTGAACCGATAATTTTGATGTGCTGACGGATATTGAATCCGGTTAACATGTTTTCTACAAAAGCCAGTGCATCCAAAAACGGCGCACCTACATAATTGCTGAATTCCTGAGGTGCAGCTCCTGTTCCTCCTTCACCACCGTCGACCGTAATGAAATCCGGATAGGTATCCAATTCAATCATGGCTTTACAAATGGCAATGAATTCACTCTTTTTACCGATGCAAAGCTTGAAACCAACCGGTTTCCCTCCTGACTCTTTACGCAGTAACTGAACAAACTGAACGAGTTCTTTTGGTGTGCTGAACGCGGAATGATAAGGTGGAGAATATACGGTTGTAAAAGGTTTTACGTGTCGGATAGCGGCAATTTCTTCCGTGTTTTTCTTCGCAGGAAGAATTCCGCCATGTCCCGGTTTTGCTCCCTGAGACAATTTAATTTCGATCATTTTTACCTGCGGCAAATGCGCATTTTTCCGGAATGTTTCAATGCTGAAACCTCCGTCCATATCGCGTGCACCGAAATATCCCGTACCAATCTGCCAGATCAGATCACCGCCGTTTTTCAGATGGTAAGATGAAATTCCACCTTCTCCGGTATTGTGCGCGAAATCTCCCAGTTTTGCCCCTGCGTTCAGTGCTTCAACAGCCGCTGTCGACAAAGAACCGAAACTCATGGCGCTGATATTCATAATACTTGCGCTGTATGGCTGGGTACAATCTTTATTTCCGATCAAGACCCGTGGATTCTGGTTGATCGAACCGAAATCTTTTGGTTTGATACTGTGCGTCATCCATTCGTAACCTTCTTTGTACACGTCGTTTTGTGTTCCGAAAGGCATGGAGTCGGTTTCTTTTTTAGACCGTTGATAAACCGTACTTCTGTCAATCCGGTTAATCGGCATTCCGTCCGTGTCACTTTCAATAAAGTACTGATACATTTTTGGTCTCAATGCTTCCATCACCCAGCGAAGTCTCCCGAAAATCGGGAAGTTGCGCATCAATGTATGCTTCTTTTGGAAGAAATCCACATATCCGATAATGATCGGAATAAGCAGTACGCCTAAGATGTACCACCATCCTGTCCAAAAGTAATAACCTGTTAATCCAAGGGATAGGACAATCAAAAGACTGACAACGACGAATTTTGTTCTCAAGGGACGAGTTTTAAAAATTACAAACGCCAAAGTTAGGGCTTTATAACCATTCGAGGGTAGATAAAATTGCCAAAAAACCTTAGAAAAATCAAGGATTTATCTAATTTCAGCAAGACTCCGAATGGAAAACGGAATTCCGGAGATTATCAGTAATTAATTGTCTGAATATTGTCCTGGCCCGGAAGCACTTCAAAGTTCACAGAGTAGGTATTTACAATTCCATTTCGTTTTACAGTATAATGTGTGTAAATCGTTCCCATGGGCATTTTAAAGAGATAGGGATAATAACCGTCGCTGTCGCATCCGGCGATGATCCGATCAATTTCCGGAAGAGCTCCGAACTGGTCTGTCTGGCGAATAATGATGGTGTCTCCGGGGCCCTGGCAATTCACATTGTTAACCACCAGTTTGTAATGTCCTGCGGGCACAATTTCAAAATCTACCCGATTTTTCTTTCCTTTCTTCACTGGATGGGTGTTTGGGCCGATTAAGTAATAATCTTCCTCGCTTAATTGGACGTAAACTTTTTTGAAGGCGTTGGCCAGATCTTCCATCTTGTAAAAACCATTTTCATCTGTTGTGGTTTGTTTTAAAATCTTTGGTGCGGGTGGAGGGCTTCCTATAGATACGTTTGTTTTGGTGCGATAGATTTTGAGTGATATATTGGGAACTCCTTCGTCGGTAATTGGATTGTATACACGTCCTTCAACATAGACATTCTTCCCGAATTTGGTGCAGGTACTCAATAGGGGAAGAAGCAAAACAGATGCAAAAATCAGATTCAGTTTCATAGCATAATGGGTTTTCATTACTAAATAGTGATAATAAGTAAGGTAAACGTAAATACTTCCGAAATGGTTAGATACAAGTCGTATTTTTATCGGAATGATCCGAAGAATGGAGTAGGGAATGACCAGATTCAATGGTGGATGGGTAGTATCCATTTCGTGATTCGAACACCCGAAACAGGATGAAAATCTGTTTTTTTTCAACGTAAAATTGCCATATCGCAATATTGCGAACCCCCAGTAAAATCAGGACTTGTAGAAGCAAAAAAGAGAATGACAGCTGTTTATCTATAAATCAAATACTTCTGCCGCGTTTTCAAAAATGCCTGAATTCCGACTTTCCATGTTTCTTTGATTTCCTTAGCACTCATTCCTGATTTCAACTGCGAACGAAGCGTAGAATTTCCCGCCAGACGATCAAAAAAGTTCCGCTGATTGATAAAATCGATGCTGTCACCCAACTGATCACGTGCGTTGATCAACCAGCTCAGATTGATCTCATACATCCGTTTGTTCTGACTGGCTCTTAAATCATAACCGTTACACGTGCGATTTTGCCACAAAGGATCCTTCGCGCCCGTTGTTGGCATCGGAATAAAAGTGAAATTGGTTTTTCTGAAACTCGGGTGGCCGTACATTTCAAAAGGCCGTTCCGTTCCGCGACCCACACTCACGGTGGTTGCTTCGAAAAAACAAAGACTCGGATAAAGATTTATCGCCAGATCCGTACGAAGATTCGGAGAAGGAGGAATGGCAATTTCAAATTTCGTTTTGTGCGTATAATTTCTGCACGGAACAATATACATCTGACAAGTCACATTGTTGTGCAGCCAAAATTCGCCGTTGGTCATCAAAGCATATTCACCGATAGTCATCCCGTAAACAATCGGAACAGGATGCATTCCGATAAAAGAAGTTTGATCCTTTTCCAGAATTGGCCCGTCTACATAATGCGCATTCGGATTCGGGCGATCGAGAACAATCAGCGGTTTGTTGTTTTCTGCGCAGGCTTCCATAACATAATGAAGAGTGGAAATATAGGTGTAGAAACGAACACCCACGTCCTGAATATCAAACAAAACGATATCGACATCCCACAACTGATCTGCACGAGGTTTCTTATTGCTTCCGTAAAGCGAAACGATCGGTAATCCTGTTACCGGATCCTGATGGCTCCAAACCTTTTCGCCGGCATCTGCAGTTCCTCTGAAACCATGTTCCGGAGCAAAAACTTTCTGAATGCGGATTCCCAATGAAAGCAAGGTGTCGACCAAATGTTTTTCACCCAATGCAGAAGACTGATTAGCAACCACAGCCACGCGTTTTCCTCTCAACGAATCCAGGTATAAATCCATCCGGCTGTTCCCCAATTGCAGATTGGGAAGCTTCTCAATTCCGTATGCATCGTATTTGATTTCATCATCAATCGGTTGAATAACCTGATACTCTTTTGCCTTATCAGCAGCAGGAGTGGTGACAACCGGAATGGTATTTTTTTTTGTGGCACATGAGGCAAGGAAAAGCAAAATAATACTTTTCAACGCCAAAAGCTTTATGTACTTTCGTATCCGCATGGGCAATAATTGGAATTATATATTTTTCATAGCTAAAAAACTTCAACGTAAACAAACTGTTGCGGATGACTCGTTGCAGGGAAATAAAAAAGCTGCAAAACCCATTACGAGAATTGCTGTACTTAGTATTTCGCTTGCAATGATTGTAAACATCGTCACAATTGCAGTGGTTGAAGGATTCCAACAAGAAGTGAGCCGTAAAGTTATAGGTTTTGGTTCACATATCTCCATTCAGAAGCAAGGAGAAATTTCGCTGATGGAATCTGCACCCATGATGAAGAGCGAAAAACTGGAGCGTGCACTTCAGCGAATTGAAGGAGTAACACATTTCCAGTCAGTTGCTTATAAGCCGGCATTATTGCAATCGCGCGGTGATGTGGAGCAGAAAGAAATCCTCGGAGTGGTATTAAAAGGAGTCGATAAAAAATACGATTGGTCTTTTTTTAAATCCTATCTCAAAGAAGGTCAGATTCCTAAGTTCAACGATCCTTCATCCAACGAAGTATTGATCTCAAGACGCATCACAAACGATTTACACTATAAACTCGGAGATACGGTCAATGCCTATTTCGTGAAGCAAAAACCGATTCAACGGCAGTTTCATATCGTAGGAATTTACGAAACCGGATTGGAAGACTTTGATAAAGAACTGGTGTTTTGCTACCTGCCGCAGGTTCAGCAGTTAAATGACTGGGGAATCAGCTCGGAAATTACAGTTGACGATACACTCAGTTATGGAGATTTGATTATCCGTGCACAGGTTTCGGGAGGAAATGGCAATTACCGCTACGATTGGGGAAAAGGCTTCGAGCAATATGCCGGGTTTCCGCTTTGCCCGACAAAAGATACCGTTATCCGGCTCATTGTTGCGGATTATTACATTTCCATGGATGAACCAACGGGAAGTCTGGATTTGAAAGACGGAGAAACTGCAATTCCGGATACTTCCTATCTGGAAATAAAAGTGCGCGGAGATAAAGGAGCAGCGTGTGCTTTCCGTCAGGATTCGGAAGGAAATCTGAAAAAACGTTTTCTGGATGAGGACGGATATCATTATGAATTAAGTTCCGGAATCAAAACGGTCGAAATAGAATCATTTCCCGGAAAAGGATCTTACCAGAACTACATCAGTTCCTATGAATTGAGCGTGAAAGACTTTTCTGATATCGAAAATCAGAAAGATAAGATCAAGAGAGCAGTGCTTTTCAACCCGGATTTCCAGCAGCAGGTGAAAGTGAGCAGTATTAAAGACAATCAGCGAGATTTGTTTGTATGGCTGAGTTTTCTGGATGTGAATCTGGCAATTGTTTTAATCCTGATGCTCGTTATCGGAATTGTGAACATGGGTTCTGCTTTGCTGGTACTGATTTTGGTTCGAACCAACTTCATCGGAATTCTGAAAGCACTCGGAGCAAGCAACCTGTTCGTTCGGAAAGTATTTCTGGTTCACACCGGACAGTTGATTCTGAAAGGAATGCTTTGGGGAAATCTCATTGGAATAGGTTTGTGCTGGCTGCAATATCAGTTTCAGATCATTCCACTCGATCCGAAAGTGTATTACCTGAATACCGTTCCGATTGAGTTTAATTTGTGGAAAATCGGACTGTTGAATGTCATTACTTTGGGAGTTTGCCTCTTAGCATTGTTTATTCCGTCGTTGCTCATCAGCAGGATCAATCCGGCTAAATCCATCCGATTTAAATAATCCGTTTAATACATAATTCAACCATTTCCCGATAATTTGGCAATTTCGGCACCGATAAATCGTTATTTTTGAACGACTATAAGATCATGAGAAACTGTATTTTACTTGCCTTTTTAATTCTTTGCAACTTCTACGGAATAAGTCAGAGAAATGTGCGTGACAGCGCAATTGCTACACCATGGATTGCTTTACATTACGGAATGAATGCTCCCGGAGCAGATTTGAAAGACCGTTTCGGAGCAATTCACCATGTGGGAATAATGGGTGGATATAAAACGTCGAAAAACTGGGTTTACGGATTAGACGGAAACTTTATGTTCGGAGGCAAAGTCAAAATTCCCAATATGTTTGCACATCTGACCGATTCTTACGGAAACATTACGGATGTGAACGGAGATATTGCAACGGTGGTGGTCAACATGCGCGGATTCAACGTAAACACCATGGTGGGGAAGGTTTTTCCGATTTTTAGTCCGAATAAAAATTCGGGAATTTATGTTCACGGAGGAGTTGGATATGTGCAGTACAAAGCTCGAATAGAAACTCAGGAACAGGTAATCCCGACTTTGGAATTGAAATACCGTAAAGGATACGACAGATATACAACCGGATTGAATTTTCACCAGTTTGTCGGATACGCATTCATGGCAAACCAGGGATTTATTAATTTCTACGGAGGATTTTACATTCAGGAAGGTTTGACATATAATCGAAGAGATGTCTTTTTTGACCAGCCGGATGTACCGGTTTCTAAAGCGCAAAGATTAGATTTGCAATACGGATTTAAAGTTGGCTGGTTTGTGCCGATCTATAAAAGAAAGCCGAAAGATTTTTATTTTGAGTAAATGAGATTATTCTACGGATTTGGAATTCGCAGCTTTTTCGCAGTCATGTGGATCGCTTCCTGGTTTCACCCAAAAGCAAAAAAATGGATCGCGGGACGAAGAATTCCTCTGGATACTTACCGGATTCCAAAAAACAAGGAACTGGTTTGGTTTCATTGCGCTTCATTGGGTGAGTTCGATCAGGGACTTCCGGTCATGAATGCATATAAAAAGGCGAAACCCGATTCCTTTTTACTGGTAACATTTTTCAGTCCTTCAGGAATGGAATTTTACAATAAGCGCGATCATCAGGTAGATCTGGCACTTTATCTTCCTTTGGATACGAAACGAAAAGCAAAGAAATTCGTCGCTCATTTTAATCCGAAATCCGTGTTCTTTGTGAAGTACGAATTTTGGTACAATCATTTAAAATGTGCCAGAAGAAACGGTGCCAAAATTTACGGAGTCAGCAGCTTGTTCAGACCAACACACCGTTTTTTTAAATGGTATGGCGGATTTTTCCGCGAAGCACTTCGCCTTTTCGATCATTTCTATACACAGGATATCCGGTCGAAAGATTTGCTCAACAGCATCGGAATTGATCAGGTTACAGTGACGGGAGATACGCGCTACGACAGAATGATCGCCGTGAAAGAGAAAAGTCAGGAAAATGAAATTCTTCGAAACTTCGTAGAAGACAGCCCGGTTTTGATCCTTGGAAGCTCCTGGACAATCGATGAAGAAATCCTTATTCCGGCTTTGTTCGAGTTGAGACAGAAATTTAAGATCATCATTGCTCCGCACGACATTTCTGAAAAGCATATCGAACAGATTTCAGCAGAATTCGATCACGATCCGGAACGCTATACCAATTTTCAGAATTTGGGTAGGGACATCCTGATTCTGGACACGATAGGTCAGCTGACCAATGCATATCAATATGCCGATCTGGCTTATATCGGAGGAGGATTTACCGGAAAACTGCACAACATTCTGGAACCCGGAGCTTTTGGAATCCCGATCTTTTTCGGCCCGAAATATTCCCGTTTTCCGGAAGCACAACTCTTTATCGATCAGGGAGTAGCATTCACCGTGGAAGACAGCTACAGTTTTGAAAAAGCAGTTGAAGAAGCAAGTGGAAAACGTGCTCAGATCAATGAAAAACTGAGTGAGATCTTTGCGAAAAACCAAGGGGCTGCACAGAAGATTATCAGATCCTTGAGTTAAACAATTCTATTATTTCATACTTTTTGCCAATGGCTTGGAATGAGACAAGCCTTTTGCTCCACTTTTTGGTGATTGAAAAAGTGGAGAGATTCTATTTACAGTAAAAACTCAATTAAAAGTTTGGACTCAAATCGTGTGTTTTGTAGAAATCATCCACATATTTCACTGCTTCATCCGCCGTATCAACAATCGTTAAGAAACGCATATCGTCAGCTGCAATATTGTGCTCTTTTTCAAGCATCACTTTTTGCACCCATTCCACCAAACCGGTCCAATATTCACGTCCAACCAAAACAACCGGTCTTTTGGTAATTTTCTTGGTTTGAATCAGAGTAATTGCTTCAAAAAGTTCATCCATGGTTCCAAATCCGCCCGGCATCACCACAAAACCTTGAGAATACTTCACGAAAATTACTTTGCGTACAAAGAAGTAATCAAAATTCAGGTTGCTTTCGCGGTCAACATATCTATTATGAAACTGTTCGAATGGCAAATCGATATTCAAACCAACGGATTTTCCACCGCCTTGCTGAGCTCCTCGGTTTCCGGCTTCCATAATTCCGGGACCACCACCGGTAATAATTCCATAACCGGCTCTTGCCAGTTTTTCCGCAATTTCTACACTCAGCTGGTAATACTTGTTCTCTTCTTTGGTTCGAGCCGATCCGAAAATAGAAATGCACGGTCCGATTCGAGCCATGCGCTCATAACCTTCAACAAATTCAGACATGATTTTGAAAATGGCCCAGCTATCGTTCGTTTTTATTTCGTTCCAGTCTTTGCGTATTGCGTTCATTTGAAATTTTTAAGCGGTATATCGCGTTTTCAGTAAAAATAAAGTTCTTCACCAAGAATAACGTGTTATTCCTGAATAATTATGAACCTTTTAACGTTTATAAGGGACTATAACGGTTTTTCCTACAAGAAATTTGATCTGTTTTAGTTATAACTAGATAAATAGTTATAATATTGATTTTCAATCAATTAAATATGGCCATTGATCGGGTTATTTTACATATTCATCGACGAATGATTAAATTTAAACGTTAAAAATTTGGAACTTGTTAAATTTTTTCATAATGTTGGTTAACCTTAATTACGACTATTTTTAAAGATAACCATCATTGGACTTTTTGGTTTTTAGGTACGAGTAAGTAGGGGAACTAAAAACTATGATTATGACCGTTATTTACTCGAATCGAGGCAGGATTCTTATGTCCTTACTCTTCAGCTCCTTCCTCATTACTGCAGTTCATGCACAATGCCCAGGATCTAACACAGGCTACATCAATCCTCAAGTAAGCTTAAACAATGCCGCCGGTGGAACGGATTCATGGAACAATCCGCAAAATGCACTAACTGACAATAACAGTTATGCAACACTCTCAAATGCCGCACTATTAATCGGAGGAACTGTGAGGAGTTCTAACTTTTTGGTTTTGCGAAATCTGAATCTGAATGTTCCTGTAAATGCCCAGATTTGTGGTGTGCAGGTTGAAGTCAGAAAATTCAGTTCCGATAACACGGGGTCAAACTGGACACGGGATTTAGATATCCGGATTCTGAAGAACAATCAGATTACTGGAACCAACCACGCAAATACAGGTGTCAACTGGCCAACTTCCGAAACAGCTTCTACATACGGAAGCAACGCCGACCTTTGGGGAACAACCCTGAACGGAATGGATGTGAGTAGTAACGGTTTCGGTGTTGCTATTGCAGCTGAATCGCGGGCTGCTGGATTGCTGCTTCCAACGGTTGTTTCCTACATTGATGCCGTGCGGATTCGCGTATATTATTATATCCCGACAAGCGATTCAGACAATGATGGAATTCAGGATGTGAGCGATATCGATTGGGATGGCGACGGTGTTGCAAACAATGCAGAATTAACACCTTGTACAGCTACGGTTACTTTGCCAATGACTGCACAATCGGATCCGACACTTTACTATCCGACGATCGGAGGTGTTTGGGCAAATGTGCTGACAAGAAATACAGCCGGTGCCGGAGTGATTAATTTCAATATTTCGGAAAATTACTCTGCAGTTACCGGTTTGGAAATCTATACGGAGCAGGATGTGGTAACTGCCGCAGATAACTCTGTTCAGGTTTTGAGATTTAGCCAGCCGGTAAGTAATTTATCCTTCAAAGTTCAGGATGTCGATATTGCCGCAGGACAATTTCAGGACGCACTTACGATAAATGCGTATTCCTTCGGGCAGTTGTATCAGCTCACAGCGGCAGATTATACCATCGGTTCAGGAAACTTTAATATGTATAACGGTGCGAACCAATTCAGAGGATTGGTTGCAATGGACAATACGGAATTGAACGGAACTATTTCGATATCGATTCCGGTTTTGGTGGATTCGGTGAGATTTGTTTACGGGAATTTAGATCCGGCATTGGGAAATCAGGGATACGGGATCGGTGAAATTAAATTCTGTTCGCCATCCGCTTCTTCACAGGATTTCGATAACGACGGTAAACCGGATTGGAAAGATCAGGATTCTGACAATGACGGGATTCTTGATTTGCATGAATATCAGACATCCGCAGGATTTATTCCTCCAACCGGATCGGATTCAGATGGTGACGGATTGGACAATGCTTACGATGCAAGTACGGGTGGAACTCTGATTGTTCCGGTGAATACAGACGGAACGGATAATCCGGATTACATTGATCTGGACTCTGATAACGACGGATTTCCGGATCAGCTGGAAGGAAATGATGCGAATCACAACTGTGTGGCAGATTTCAACTTAGTGAATATCGATTCGGATAACGATGGATTGGACAATGCATACGATCCGAATAATGGAGGAACAACGGCTCCAAGACAAGATGCGGACAATGACGGTCTTCCGGATTGGAGAGAAAATACAGTACCGTCGACTTCAGCAGCAGGAAATGATCAAAGCGGATGTGCTGCGTCCTATGTGATGGCAGCGAATGTCCCGGCTTCAGGTCAGGGATATTGGATTCTGTCGCCCGGAGTAGGTACATTCTCAAATATCAATGCTCCCAATGCAACGGTTTCCGGTTTGAATAACGGAACGAATACGTATAGCTGGGTGATTTATACAGACGGCTGTCATTCATCATCGGATCAGATTTCGATTAATCAGAGTACATCGGTTCCAACTCCGGGTGCGATGAACAACGGTCCTTTATGTGAAGGTGCAACATTGAATCTGAGTACACCTGCGGTAGCAAGTGCAAGTTATTCCTGGACCGGGCCGAATGGATTTACAAGTTCATTGCAGAATCCGACGCTTACGAATATTACGGCTGTCAATGCAGGAACCTATAATGTGACGATTTCGGTTTCAGGATGTAGTTCCGCAGCCGGAAGCACAACCTTGGTGGTAAATCCTGCACCGATTGCACCAACTGTTTCGAGCAATAGCCCGGTTTGTCAGGGAGCTGCCATCAACTTAACAGCTCCGTTGATAGCAGGTACTTATTCCTGGTCAGGACCGGGAGGATTTAGTTCTAACTTGCAAAATCCAACAATTGCATCGGCAACTTTGGGGAATGCCGGAACTTATTCCTTACAAATTACAAGTGGCGGCTGTTCGTCTATAACTCCGGGCACAACAAATGTAGTTGTGAACCCAACGCCAACTGCGGCAACAGCTTCAAGCAATACACCTGTTTGTCAGAATGTAGTTATCAATCTGGCAGCGACAACTGTTTCAGGTGCAACTTATTCCTGGATAGGGCCAAACAGCTTTACGAGTACGGACCAAAATCCGGTGATTCCGAATGCGCAGGCAGTCAATGCGGGAACTTATTCTGTTACAACGATTGTGAATGGCTGCAGCTCAACTGCAAGTACAACGAATGTTGCAATAAACCCGAGTCCGGTAATTGCTTTGGGAACAATTTCCAATCCGACAACCTGTTCATCAACTGATGGAAGTATTCAGGTAACAGGATCCGGAACAGGAAACCTGATCTGGACAGGAACGAGCTCCGGCAGCCAAATGGGGATTACCTTACCGGCAACGATTCCGAATCTGGGCTCAGGATCTTATACCATTCATTTAGAAGTAGCATCCGGATGTTCGTCTAACACACTTGCCCAAACATTGAGCGGACCAAGTGCGCCTGCAACTCCGATAGTAACTCCCGGAGGACCGACTACATTTTGTTCTGGCGGCTCCGTAACTTTGACATCTTCTGCAGCAACTACTTATTTGTGGTCTACAGGAGAAACAACACAATCGATCATTGTTTCTGCCGGTGGCATTTATACCGTAACAATTGGTAACGGTTCAGGTTGTGTGGCTACTTCATCAAATACAACTGTGACGGTGAATCCTGCTCCGAGTGTCCCTGTTATTATACCGGGCGGACCAACTACATTTTGTACAGGTGGCTCGGTTGTGCTGACATCTTCAGCTGCATCCGGGAATACCTGGTCTACAGGAGCAATAACTCAATCCATTACGGTTTCCGCTTCAGGAACATATACCGTAACGGTTTCAAATGGTACATGTAGTTCTACAAGTGCAGGAACAAGCGTTTCAGTAAATCCGCCACCTGCAACACCGACGATTACTCCAGGTGGACCAACTACATTTTGTTCAGGTGGTTCGGTTGTTTTGACATCTTCAGCTCCTTCAGGAAATACCTGGTCAACAGGTGCAATAACGAATTCAATCACGGTTTCAACAAGTGGTTCATATACAGTGAGTGTTGGTTCGGGAAGCTGTATAGCAACTTCTGCTCCGACAACGATCACGGTGAATCCTGCTCCAACAGCAACGATCACACCGGGTGGACCAACGACATTCTGTGCCGGCGGATCGGTTACTTTGACGGCTTCAGCGGGTGGAACTTATTTATGGTCTTCCGGAGAAACAACACAGTCTATCACGGTTTCCACTTCCGGATCATATACCGTAACGGTTACTTCAAGCGGTTGTAGTGCAACTTCTGCCCCGACAACAATTACCGTGAATCCGAATCCGGCAACACCGACCATTACGCCGGTAGGACCGATCACATTCTGTTTAGGAGGTTCGGTGACTTTAACGTCTTCTGCTGCCAGTTCGTATTTGTGGTCTGATGGTTCAACATCACAGGCAATCACAGTGTCCGGATCCGGTTCTTATACGGTAACGATTACAAACGGTGGTTGCAGTGCAACAAGTGCTCCGACATCGGTAACGGTGAATCCGACACCTGCAACTCCAACAATTACATTAGGAGGTCCGGCGAGTTTCTGTGCCGGAGATTCAGTAGAATTGATTTCTTCTCCGGCTGCATCCTATTTGTGGTCAAATGGCGAAACAACTCAGTCTATCTGGGCGAATGTAGCAGGAAACTTTACGGTAACGGTTTCGAACGGAACTTGTTCTTCGCAGCCTTCTGCATCAGTTGCAGTAAGCGTAATTGACTGTAATGTCGATACTGATGGTGACGGTTTATCGGATTTTGAAGAAGTGACTAATACGGGAACAGATCCGAACAATCCGGATACGGACGGTGATGGTTACGGTGACGGAGATGAGGTTAATTTCGGTTCCGATCCGTTGAATCCATGTGATCCGAATCCGACCAATGCGGTGTGTGATATCGACGGCGACGGCTTAACCAATGCGGAAGAAGCAACAGCCGGAACGGATCCGACGAATCCGGACACAGATGGTGACGGTGTTTTAGACGGAGAAGAAGTTACGGGAGTAAATGATCCTTCAACACCTTACACGCCAACAGGAACTTCCGATCCTTTGGATCCATGTGATCCGATCAATACAAGCCCTGCTTGTGACAGCGACGGCGATGGATTGTCTAACGGCGACGAAGCAACAAACGGAACAGATCCGACGAATCCGGACACAGACGGTGACGGTTACACAGACGGATATGAAGTGATTAACGGCTTCGATCCTTTGGATCCGTGTGATCCGAATAACATGAGTGTATCTTGTGACAGTGACGACGACGGATTATCGAATGGCGATGAAGCAACGAATGGCACGAATCCGAATGATCCGGATACAGATAATGACGGTGTATTGGATGGAGAAGAAGTTCACGGGGTGGATGATCCTTCAACACCATATGTTCCTACGGGAACGTCTAATCCTTTGGATCCATGTGATCCGTTGGCAACAAGCTTAGCTTGTGACGGCGACGGCGACGGTGTTTCGGATGCTGATGAGGCAACGAACGGAACGAATCCGAATGATCCTGATACGGACGGAGACGGTGTAACGGATGGAGAAGAAGTTCACGGAGTAGATGATCCTTCAACACCTTATGTTCCTACAGGAACTTCCGATCCGCTTGATCCGTGTGATCCGCTTCCGAATGCGGCAGCTTGTGATCCGGGCTATAATGGTGATCCAAGTCTTGTGATTGTTCCTGAAGGATTCTCACCAAATGGTGATAATTCCAATGAAACGCTCATCATTCCGAATCTGGATCAATTCCCTGATCACAAATTTAAAGTGTTCAACCGTTGGGGAGCTGAAGTTTACAAAGCAAGCCCTTATGCCAACGATTGGGATGGTACGATGCAGGACAAAAACGCTGTCGGAAAAGATGTATTGCCGGAAGGTACTTACTTCTACATTCTTGAATTAGGCGGAGATAAAGTAGTTAAAGGTTACATCTATATAACGCGATAACCATGAAGAACAGAATCATATTATCAGCATTGATTGTTTTAGGATTAAATCAATTACATGCGCAACAAGAAGCGGCATATACGCACTATATGTATAATACGCTTGTGATAAATCCTGCTTATGCGGGAAGCCGGGATGCTTTGACTTTCACTGCATTGGGAAGATTCCAATGGGTCGGGTTTAAAGGAGCACCAACAACACAGACATTTACAGCTCACACTCCGGTGGCCAAAAAGAATATCGGTCTCGGATTGAGTTTTATGAATGATAAAATCGGACCGACGAATAATACTTCATTGAATGTGGATTTCGCGTACCGATTAAAGTTATCTACCAATGCTCGTCTATGTTTCGGAATCAACGGAGGCTTTAACAGCTTCTCTGCTAATGTCAATACCTTGACATTAGCAGATCCGAACGACGCATCTTTCATGAGCAATATGAGAGGAAAAATGCTTCCGAGTTTAGGAGCCGGAATTTATTTCCAGCTGCCTGCTTTCTATATAGGAGCATCTGTTCCATCCATTCTGGAGAACAATCTTTTTGCAACGGGAAGTAACTCTTCGGTGGATGTTTCCAAAGAAAGAAGACACTACTACGTTATCGCAGGTGCTGTGTTCACGCTTTCTCCGTCGGTTAAATTTAAACCGACGGCCCTGGCAAAAATTGTTCAGAATGCACCTTTCCAATTGGATTTTACAGGAACATTCATGTTGAGAGATTTGATTGATCTGGGAGTAATGTATCGTACGGGAGACGGAGTAGGAGCTTTGCTGGGAATTCATATTTCACCGCAATTGCTCTTCGGATATTCGTTCGACTGGTCCACCGGAGTCAGAACCGGTAAGTACAACGGAGGAAGCCATGAGCTGATGCTGCGCTATGACCTGCTGTTTAACAACGATGGAAAAATTAAGTCACCTAGATACTTCTAACTATGAAAAGATCAATACTATTTGCTGTTTCATGCTTACTGATTGGTTGGGCATCAGCACAGGAGAAGAATGAGATTATCGGTACAAATCAATTGAGTGTGTACGATTATTATGCATCCGTTAATACGCTTGAAAAAGTGAAGGAAAAGGATGCGGGAGTATTGCGAAAATTGGCTTTGGGTTACGATAAAATCGGAGATTATGCGAAGGCAGAATCATGCTATGCAACTGTTTGCAAGCGCATGGACCGCATTCCGAACGACCATTTGGAATATGCCCGCATATTGATGAAAAACGAAAAATATACGGATGCGGAAACTCAATTGAAGATTTATTCCGAATTGAATCCGAAAGATAGTGAGATGGATCGCTTCAAATTATTGAACGAGTCATTAGCGAAGTTTTCAACTCAGGGGGTTGCGATAAAGGTCCAGAATGCTCCGTTCAATACGGAACAGGAGGATTTTGGGCCTGCAATCCATAACGGAAAACTGTTCTTTACTTCTTCCAGAAGAAAAAGTGAAGCAGTGAACAGAACCTGGCTCGGAAACCGGCTTTCCTTCCTGGATATTTATCAGGCAGATATCAATCCTTCGGACAATAACGTGAGCAATATTCAGGCGGTTAAAAACAAAAAGGTCAACAAGAAATATCACGAAGGACCGGTTAGTTTTGCTCCTGACGGAAAAAGTGCCTTTATCACACGGAACAATTACGTCGAAAAGGCCATTGACGGAACACGGCATTTCTCACTCTATGTTTCAAAACTGGAAGGCGAAACGTGGTCTGATCCGGAACCGATTTTGTTTAACAGCAACGACTACAGTGTGGGGCATGCAACGCTTTCACCTGATGGAAAAATGCTGTTTTTCGCTTCGGATATGCCGGGTGGAAAAGGTGGTGTAGATATCTACCGATCCAAATGGGCGGATGGAAACTGGTCTATTCCCGAAAACATGGCGTCGATCAATACATCGGGAGATGAAATGTTTCCTTTCTTTCACGAATCAGGGGCTTTCTTCTTTTCCTCGGATGGTTATGCCGGTTATGGAGGATTGGATGTGTTTGTGGGACTTTACAAAGACGATGATATCCGACAGTCGAGAAATGTGGGAGCACCGTTCAATTCTTCCGGAGATGATTTCTCTGTCTGGATGAACAAAGATGCCAAATCAGGAATGTTTTCATCGAACAGATCAGGTGGAAAAGGAAACGATGATTTATACACCTTTTCGATGGACAAACCCTTTTCCTTTGCCAGAACGATCACTATCAATGTGAAAGACGACAAAGGAAACAAACTGAGCGGTGTTGCAGTGAAACTGAAAGATGAAAAAGGAAAGGATCTGGGAACATTCACTTCCAATGAAAATGCAGAGGTGGTTTACGAAACACCTGAAATCGGGAAGTTTAATTTTGACGGGACGAAGAAAGATTACTTCGAATCGACAGGAAGCTTTACGATCAACGATGATTCACCGGAAATATTGAATGCTGATCTGGTTCTGGAAAAAGATCCGGGATTCATGCTGCTGGTTAGAGTATTGGATAAAAAATCCAGTGCGGTTATAGACAGCGTGAAAGTGACGCTGATCAATAATATGACCGGAAAAGAAGAGGTTTTCTATACGAATAAGGATGGTGTAATCAAGCGTCCGATTTACGACAAAAAACTGAACGATCGTGTTTCATACAATATCCGCATGGAGAAAAAAGGATATTTGCCGAAAGGAACAACTTACAACAAAGAGCTGACGATTCCGGGAGTGTATGACGTTTCAAAAGATTTGAATCTGACAATTGAAAAAATGGAAGTCGGAACGGATCTGGCAAAAGCAATTGATTTAAAACCAATCTACTTTGATCTGGCAAAATTCAATATTCGCCCCGATGCAGCCGTTGAATTGGATAAAATCGTTGCGATTATGAATGAATTCCCGACGATGGTTGTTGAATTGGGTTCTCATACGGATTGTAGAGGAACTGCAGCTAAGAACCTGGAACTTTCTCAGAAAAGAGCAGATGCTTCGGCGGAATATATCAAATCACGCATCAAAGATCCATGGAGAATTTCCGGAAAAGGATACGGAGAAACGAAAATATTGAATGGTTGTACCTGCGAAGGTCCGAAAAAACAACCGAAATATACGGAAACACAGCATGCTGCAAACCGTAGAACAGAATTCCTGGTTGTGAAGATTTAGGGGCTTCACATACACAAAAGGCGGATTTTTTTGTTGGAGTCCGCCTTTTTGTTTTTATTAAATTCGCAGAGCAGCAACGAAACTGCTGCCCAATAACTGATGCTATTATGAAATACCTTTTTCTCCTTCTGTTCATCCCGGTCGGGATTGCTGGCTGTGGTTCCGATAAAACAAGCTATTCCAGTAAAAACAATAAAGTTTTTGAAGTAACGGATGCTTTCTGCGAAGAAATGAAGCTTCCGCTGATTAATTTTAGTCTGGAATATCCCAAAACGCTGAAAACCGATCCGGCACAAAAGGGTATTACGAATTACAACTACAATGCGTTTGTGAAACTGAACAGTGACGAGATTCAAACGGAAGGAATTTCGTTAGGTTATTATAAACCTTCGGGAGAGAATATTTTCGGTGACGGACTGAAACGCGACTTGCTTGGTCAGATGAAGGGAATATATCAGCAAATTTTTAAACTGTCGGAATCTACTATCGATCCACAAACCTTTGACGGAGAAAAATACCTGATGCTTCGCGCTAAAGGAAAAGGAATCAATAAATCGGGAGATTCGGAATTTGCTGGAGATTACATTATTCAGACCTTATATCTTGAACCTCAGGGAGACAATGAAAACGGATTGTTGATCACGTTCATCGGGAATGAACTTTCGCCTTATAAAACGTTTGAGGATTTTGCGAGTAAAGGAGATATCAGTGTTGTTTGGAAGACTTTAAAGTTTAAGTAGGAATGATATTGCGTTAAACCAGGACGCTTATCTTTGCTGCCAAAATCAACACATAATGAACAAATCAATTGCTTTCGCAATCGTTGCAACGATCGGTTTCACCACATTTGTTTCTGCACAGAGCGGAACAACAACTTCAACAACGGCTGTTCCTGCCGGAAAGGAACGTATCAGCCTTGAGGCTATTGAGATCAACGCTACAATGATTGTTCCGGCAGGCGTGAAAGCAGTAGAAGAAACGTACAGCTATTACATTTCGGGAGCCAATTTTGTGATCTCCGTAGAGCCGGCATATGACATGACACTCGAGAAATTGAAAGCGGATATTGCCGCAGATCCCAGCAAAAAACTTGTTTCGACAAAAGCGCATTCAGTATTGTTCATGGAAACAATGATGGGTCGGGAAATGGCACATTTCGAATCGTATGTAGAGATCGACGGAAAGCTTTACCGCTTCTATGACAAACGCGTTACGCCATTGACTCTTGAGCAGGCGACAAAACTATGTGAAGCTGTGGAAACAATTCAGCCGATACAGTAATTATAAATGCTATAAAAAAGCAGGGGGCGAAAAATTTTTCGCCCCCTGCTTTTTTTAATGAGTTTTATTTTTTGAGATCTTTTCTCAGTTTCTCCATATGATCCATTTCCATTTTCAGGTATTTGGCAGTATGCGAAACATCTGTATATTTTTTAATGATTTCCTCCGGAGTTCCAGTACAAACGATATTTCCACCTCCGCGACCTCCTTCCGGCCCCACATCAATGATGTGATCTGCTACTTTGACAATGTCGAGGTTGTGTTCGATGACCAAAACGGTATTTCCTTCGTCCACCAAACGCTGCAAAACAGCAATCAGCATACGGATATCTTCAAAATGCAAACCGGTACTAGGCTCGTCCAGAATGTAAATGGTGCTTCCTGTCCCGCGCTTCGTTAATTCACCCGCCAGTTTGATGCGCTGTGCTTCTCCACCGCTTACGGTTGTGGAAGGCTGACCAAGTTTGATATAACCCAAACCAACCGAATTCAGGGTTTCCAAAACGCGGTGAATTTTAGGAATGCTTTCAAAGAAAACAACCGCATCTTCAATCGTCATTTCCAACACATCGTTGATGGATTTTCCTTTGAAACGAACTTCCAGAGTTTCCCGGTTGTAGCGTTTTCCGTTGCAGGTTTCGCATTCAACGTACACATCGGGAAGGAAATTCATTTCGATGACCTTCAAACCGCCGCCGCCGCAAGTGTCACAACGACCTCCAGCTACATTGAACGAAAATCTTCCGGCTTTGTAACCACGGATCTGAGCTTCGGGAAGTGCAGCAAACAAGGTGCGGATCTCTGTGAAAACATTGGTGTAAGTTGCCGGGTTGCTTCGCGGTGTTCTCCCGATCGGACTCTGATCGATTTCGATCACTTTATCCAACAGTTCCAATCCTTCAATTTTCTTGTAAGGCATGGGTTTTTTCACACCGTTGTAAATGTGAGCATTCAGAATCGGGTAGAGTGTATGATTGATCAAGGTAGATTTTCCGCTTCCGGAAACTCCCGTCACACACGTCAATGTTCCCAACGGAATGGTCAGATCGACATTTTTCAGATTATTTCCTGTTGCTCCTTTTAAAACCAGTTTTTTTCCGTTTCCTTTTCTGCGTTTTTTCGGAATTTCAATTTCCAGTTCCCCTCTCAGGTATTTCGTCGTGATAGAATCCTTTGAAATCAGTTGGCCAAATGGTGCGGCATTTACAATTTCTCCTCCGTGAACTCCGGCTCCCGGACCAATATCCACCACAAAATCTGCAGCTTCCATCATTTCGCGGTCGTGTTCCACCACAATCACAGAATTTCCGGTATCGCGAAGTCTTTTCAGGGAATTGATCAAACGGGTATTGTCGCGCTGATGCAAACCGATACTCGGTTCATCCAGAATGTAAAGAACATTCATCAGTTCGGAACCGATTTGCGTAGCCAGACGAATCCGCTGTGCTTCTCCTCCCGATAAACTGCGAGCTGAACGATGCAGCGTCAGGTATTCCAAACCAACCTCCAGAATGAAACGAACCCGTGCACGGATCTCTTTCAGAATTTCTGTTCCGATAACCTGTTGTTCGTTATTCAAAGAATCTTCAATATTTTCAAGCCACTTAGCCAATTCCTGAATGTCCAGAGTGGCAACTTCTCCAAGTGTTTTTTCACTCACTTTAAAATGAAGCGCTTCTTTTTTCAAACGGGCACCATGGCATTCGGGGCAAGTAATTTTATTCATAAAACTCTGGGCCCAGCGCTGAATTCCGGCTGTACTTTCTTCGGCATGTCTTGCCATGAAGTTTCCAAGTCCTTCGAATTGAATGCTTGCATCCTTGCCATTTTGTTCCAAACCTTCGTTTCCGTTCAGGATTACGTGGATCAGTTCGTCCGGTAAATCTGAAATCGGAGTATTAATAGTATAACCTTCCTGTTGCAGGAAAGCTTCGATGCGTTCGAAAAACCAGTTTCGCTTGTATTCGCCAATCGGAGCCAAACCGCCTTTTTTGATGCTCAATTTCGGATTCGGAATGACTTTGTCGCGGTCAATTTCGGAAATTTCTCCTAAACCAACGCAAGTAGGACAAGCTCCATACGGAGAGTTGAAGGAAAACAAATTCGGTTCCGGTTCCGGATATGAAATTCCACTTGTCGGACACATGAGTAAACGGGAGAAATGACGGACGTGATTGCTGCCAAATTCCTGAATCATCATACTTTTACCTCCATGCTTCATAGCTGTGGTAATTGCGTCGTAAAGTCGTTTGCGGTCATCCGATTTCACCTGAATCCGGTCAACAACAATCTCGATGTCGTGAATCTTATAACGATCCAGACGCATGCCCTTTTCAATCTCCTGAATTTCTCCGTCGATCCGAACTTTCGAGTAGCCCATTTTGGCAATTTGTTCGAAGAGTTCTCTGTAATGTCCTTTTCGTCCTTTGATTTTGGGAGCAAGAATGAGCACTTTTTTCCCGTCGAATTGCTCAATAATCAAATCGGTGATCTGGTCGTCGGAGTATTTCACCATGCGTTCGCCCGTCTCATACGAATAAGCCGTACCGATTCGCGCATAAAGCAAGCGCATGAAATCATAGATTTCGGTAATTGTTCCAACGGTAGAACGCGGACTGCGTGAAACTGTTTTTTGTTCGATGGAAATCACCGGACTCAAACCGTTGATTTTGTCCACATCCGGTCGTTCCATTCCGCCTAAGAACTGGCGGGCATAAGATGAGAATGTCTCGATGTATCTTCGCTGGCCTTCTGCAAAGATGGTATCGAAAGCCAAAGAAGATTTTCCGCTTCCGCTTAACCCTGTAAACACAACCAATTTGTCGCGGGGAATTTCCAGATGGATATCCTTTAAATTGTGTTCTCTTGCTCCGTAAATGTCAATTTTTTTGTTTTGTTCGTCAAGACTCATGTCAGAATGTGTAATCTTAAAATGTTATTTGTAAGCGCTGTAAGGTTTCAGATTTTCAGATGCTGCAGGCAAAACAAGTGTAAACTTTCGCCCGCCTTTGATCGTCAGTTTCGTTGTTTTTAACCAGGGGTTTAATTTACGAAGAATTTTGATGTTGAAGCCCTGATCGTTTGCCCAATCTGCTAAATTCGGAATGGATTCTTCCACAACGATTTTTTGGATGTGGAAAGGTTCATACAGCTCCATTCTGGAAGGATAAAAACCGTACGCTTCCGGGTTCTCGTAGATCAATTTGGTTGCCAGAAGGCGAAAAACGTAACGTCCGGTTTCACTGTTCTGATAGGTGTCGAAATAATGTTCTGTTCCCTGCCATTTCATGTCTTCCAGCACACCACCAACTCCGCGGTTGTAAGCTGCTGTCGTCATCACCCAGTCATTGAGTGTGGCGTGTGCATCTTTCAGATATTGGCATGCGGCATGCGTGCTTTTTTCAATATTCAGGCGCTCATCGATTTCCGGATTCATTTCCAGATCATACAATTTGGCAGTTGCAGGCATGAATTGCCAGAAACCTTGTGCTCCAACCGGAGAAATTGCCTGTTGCAGGTTGCTTTCGATGATTGCCAGGTATTTGAAATCATCCGGAATGCCTTCTTCTTTTAAAATCCGTTCAATTTCCGGGAAATACCGGTTTGCGCGTTTCAAACATCCGACCCAGGCACTTTGGTAATAGGCCGTCATTAACACTTCGCGGTCCAGACGCTCGCGCAGGTCTTCGTCCTGAAGGTTGATGGTTATTCCCGCAAATTCCATGCTTTGAGGAAGATCAGGGAAAACAACGGCAATTGAAGTAACAGCTTCTTTTTTGCCTTCGGCTTTAGCAGGTTGCTGCTTATTGCCCTCGCAGGCAGCAAGAGAAACCAATAAGATGAATGGAAGTATCTTGTTCATGTAATGCATCATTTGAGCATCACAAAATTAAGGAATCTACTTCTTGTGAATAAGCGTATTACGGTATAAAACAAAAAATACTGCAAAAAAATATGCTGTCAGGAAAAATGCTATCCACGGATTACCCCATTTAGCGAAAACTACAGCCAAAATAGTAGCGAGAGTTGCCATCAGTCCGATGCCCAAAAAGACGATCCAGACTTGCTTGTCATTGAGTCCGGCATAAACCAAATGATGTGTCGTATGGTCTTTCCCTCCGACCATCGGAGATTTCCCTTTCCGCAAGCGGTTGATTACCACTGTGAGCGTATCTGAAATTGCAGGAGTAAATGCAATCAACGTAATTGCACCACCGGTGAGCGGGTTCAAATGAACCGTATTTCCGATGCTCCACAACTCATGAATGGAAAAGAAAGCCACAAAAAGTCCGATGAACTGACTTCCGGCGTCTCCCATAAACAATTTGGAAGGATGAATGTTGTAGACTAAAAATCCGATAATTGCACCGATCTGAATCAACATTGTTAAGGTCCAGATGTTCGTATTCCACCCAAACAGAATGATGTTGCTTGCAAGACAGGAAAGCAGAATGAAGAGGGAAGTGGTTCCCGTAATTCCGTCCATATTGTCGAGCATGTTCAGTGAATTCATGATTCCAACCACCCAAACAATCGTTAACGCAGCATTGATCCACGGAATCTGTGTGATTTCAATGACATTATGGGTGATCACAAGAATGGCTCCGCATAAGATCTGAACAAACAATTTCATGAAAGGTTTTGTATTGTAGGCATCATCTGCCAATCCCATGATGAATGAAATTGTTCCTGCGGTGAGCAGTCCAACGAATTGTCTGTTCTGAAAAAGATTTTCGGTATTGAAAATGATGGAGTAGGCAATCGTTCCGAAAAAGAAAGCGACGAAAAAGCCGATTCCTCCCAAAGAAGGTTTGGATTCGTTTGCCCACCGGATGGTCACATCATTTTTGTTCCGGATTCCAAGACTCTGAGAAAATCTCAAAAGCAATCCATTGGAAACATAGCTCATGATAATTCCGACGATCGTGAACCCAAGACAAGCTAAAATTATTTCATACGACATAAGACCTATACGAATGGAGAGTTAAAATCTGCCAGTAGTTCGCCCAATTTGTCTTTAGCAGACAGAATAGGTTCTTCTACGTCCCATTGAATGTTTAACGCAGGGTCGTTCCAAAGGATGCTTCCTTCACTGGAAGGATTGTACCAGTTGGTGCATTTGTATTGGAAAATGGTATTGTCTTCCAGGGTTGCAAAACCGTGAGCAAAACCTTCAGGAATATAAGCCTGCAGCTTGTTTTCTTCACTGAGAACAAAGGATACATGCTGCCCGTAAGTCGGGGAGTTTTTGCGAATATCCAAAGCCACATCCAGAACACTTCCTTTGACCACACGAACCAGTTTTCCTTGTGCATGCGGAGGAGCTTGAAAATGCAGACCCCGAAGAACTCCTTTCGACGATTTGGATTCATTGTCCTGAACGAACCGAATCTCGGATCCAACAAATTCATTGAATTTTTGCTGATGAAATGACTCGAAAAAGTATCCGCGGTCATCACCAAACAAAGTAGGTTTTATTAAAATAACATCAGCAATAGCCGTACGTTCAAAATTCATCTAATTACTTTTTTTTCTTCTTCTTATCCTCTTCATCATAATAGTCATATCCATAGCCGTAACCATATCCATAACCATATTTTCCCTTATATGCTTTTGTTCCGTTCAGGATAATATTCAGATGACTGATCTGGTTCATCTCAAACAATTCACGAACTCTGCCTGCAAAAATACGCTTCGAGTAGTGAGCTTTAAAGATGTAGATCGGAACATCTGCTTTTGCCAGAATCTGAACACCGTCCGTAACCAAACCAACCGGCGGATTATCAATGATTACAATGTCGTAGGTCGCTTTCAGTGTTTCCAGAATCTCCTGGAAGGAATCACTTAAGATCAATTCCGAAGGATTCGGAGGAATCGGTCCGGCGCTGATAAAATCGAGGTTTTCAATTTCCGATTTGCGGATACACTCTTCCAGAGTAACCTGTTTAATGATCAGATTACTGATTCCCTTTTCATTGGGAACGTTCAAGCCCAGATGGACTTTCGGTTTGCGCAGATCCAGATCGATTACGATCGTTCGTTTACCCGATAAGGCGATGATTCCCGCAAGATTCAAGGCTACAAAGGTTTTTCCTTCTCCCGAAATGGATGAGGAAATCGCAATAACCCGGACATCCGAATTGACAAAGCTCAAATTTGTCCGGATATTCCGCATGGATTCCGCCAGAATCGATTTGGGCGTATTGTGCACCAGCAACTGACTGTATTCCGTGCTTTCTTTCAACAGTGGAATATTCCCTAAAACAGTGACTTTGTCCGGTAAAAGATGTTTCAGGTCGTCGATGGTATTGATTTCGTTGAACGTAACGTACTTAAAGAACAGAAATGCAAATCCGGACACAAAACCAATAAAAATAAACCCTGCATAAACCAGTTTTCTGTTCGGGCTTACCGGTGTAAAATTCAGGGAAGCTTCATTCAATACACGATTGTTGGATGTATATCCGGCGTTCGAGATGGAATACATTATTTTCTTTTCAGTCAGTAAAGTATAGTATTTCTCGTTTAAGTCCTGCAATGATTTCAGACGGTTGTATTCCATCTTTTTCTGCGGCATCTTTAAATATTCACCTTCTACAATCCCGATTTTTCCTCTGATCACCTTGGCTTGCTCCAGAATTCGTTCCTGAATAACTTCCACGCTTCGTCTGATCGATTGGATTTTCGATTGAATCCGCAGATTCAGATTTTTCAATTCCGAATTGTTCTCCGTTACGTTGGTCAAAAGTTCTTCTTTTCTTTCGAGAAGCAGGTTTAGATCTGTGATCTGTTTGGTAAGAGATATTTCGAAACTTTTTCCGAGCATTTCAGGAATCAGACGGTAAATATCCAGCCTGTTGGGTTCTGATCTCAGCTTGGAATTAACGGTTCTCAAAGTTGCCAGTTCATTGTCGAGTTCGAACAACAAATCCTGGTATTTGTCGATATCCTGAGAAAGATTTCCACCCTCATTTTCCGGATCACTGAGATGACTTTTTCGCTGGAAATCCGTCAGACTGTCTTTAGAATCTTTTAATTCTCCGGAAATGGAATCGAGCTGTATTTGAATGAAATTCAGGATGTTGTCGGCACTCTTTCGCTTGGCTTCTTCGTCATAATTGAAGAATGTTTGGGCAACAGATTGTATAATGTCTTTACACAGTTCCGGATTGTTTCCGTTGTATCTTAATTCGATGGTTTTGGCGTTTGCGTCCACCGGATTTACTTCCAGATTGGCGATTAAACGGGATGCCAGCGTTTTTTGATTGTTGAAGGTGAAATACAACTCATTTGCCTCGTCGTCCTGTTTTAAAACCTCCCAGTTTTCGACCTTAAATCCGATTTCAAAATGCTTGGTTTTGATGGGTTTATTGACATCTGATTTAACGGAATAGTTTTTATTGTTGAGCGTATAGGACAATTTTATCCGGCGATTTCCCGACGTTTCGATCCAGATCGGAACATCACAAAGGGCGCTGTCACTTAAACTGTAAGGTAAAATCGTGAAGCTGCTTTGGTGATATTTTTCCTCCGTCAGAATTTTCCCCTTGGAAAACAGGGATACATTCATATTCATTTTGGCAATAGCCACTTCGAACAATAGTTGAGAACGAAGCAATTCAATTTCGGTAGAAATATCGACTCGTTTATTGACATTATCGATTTCAAGAAGCTCTTTTCCCTGATCTTTTTCTGCTAATTGAATCAGCATGCTGGAATCATAAACAGGCTTGGTGTATCTCAGATAGAAAAAAGCAATGCTCATGAAAAACAAAATCAACAGTAATACCCACCACCAATAGCGGCGAAGAATTACACTCACAATAATGGGATTGTAATCTTTGTTTATAAATATGGTTGAATTTGAATTATTCACGTTACTTCAGTGTTGAAAATACGGTAATGATAACCAATGCACTTGAAACCAGTGAAACGATAGGAGCTACCACTTTTAAAGTTTCCTGTCCCACCTGTTCCTTCGGTTCAATATAAATATAGTCGTTTGCCTGAATAATCATATCAGCATACTCAAGCCCTTCAATTCTGGACAGATCGACCACGTACATGGTTCTGACGTTGTTGACCACGCGCATAATCTTGACTTTGCTTGCTTTTCCCCTGTCGGCAATTCCGCCTGCAAGAGCAATGGCTTCCATCAGGGTTGTATTTGTGTTTTGGAGCGGGATTACCTTAGCGGCACTTCCGTTTCCGGGAAATACAATCACGCGCTGATTGGTCAGTTTTACCTGTACGAAAGGCTTGTTATACCCGTTTTTCGCTTCGAATTGTTTGGCCAGCGTATCTTCACATTCCTTGACGGTTAAACCGGAAACTTTTGTTGCACCGAGAATCGGCAGATCGGCAGTTCCGTCCGGTCTCACCACGTATTCGATTTCAGCTTTTGCAATGGCGTCTTTATTCATTCCTGCCATTTCATTCACAATGCGTTCCCCTTCATTGGTGTAAAGCATAAAGGTGAATTTATCGTCTCTGGAAATCTTATACTCGGAAACGGGTTTCAAAGGAATGCTGTCTTTTACTTCTTTCACTCCTTTCGGGGTTCTGAACATCAGGTTACTGTTAATCCCGCAGGATTGTAACAGGAACAAAGCCGTAAGTAGAGAAAATAGTAACCCTTTATTTCGCATTTTTTCCAGTCTTTTCAATTAATTCCGCGTAATAATTCTCCATATTTTTCACCAAAGTGGTGTAATGGAATTTATCTCTTACGAAGTTCCAGCCATTTTGTGACATTTTTGTGCGAATTTCTTCATTTTCAATTAAAAGTTGAAGCTTTTCGCTGAATGCCGCAAGGTCTTTTTTCGGAACCACGTAACCGGTTTCTCCTTCATTTAAAATATCTCTCACTCCGCCTACATCCGTTGAAATGACCGGAACTCCGCTGGCCTGAGCTTCAATCAAACTAACGGGTGTTCCTTCGTTATCCGAGCTCAAACAAATGATATCCATTCCGGCATTAAACGTGGCAATATCTTTTATCCAGCTGGTCAATTCAATCTGAAGACCATAAGCCGTTCCCAGGCTTTCAACTCTTTTTTCGATCGCTTCTCTTTCCTGTCCGTCACCAACAATAAAATAACGCGCCTTAACGCCGTTCTTTGCCACTGCTTCAAGTACGTCCAGAAACAGCTGATGGTTTTTAATCGGTGCTAATCTCCCGACAATTGCCACTGCGACTTCTTCTTCGGAGAGTTTGTATGTGTTTCTTGTCTGAATTCTCTTTTCGGCAAGGTTCTCCTGAAATTTATTCAGGTCGAATCCCAGCGGGATCACACGCACTTTATCTGCTTTGCAAATGCGGTGTGTTTTACTCAGTTCTTCCTTCTGAATCGGGCTGATGGCTACAATTCCGGTAGAAATTTTTGCCAAACGTCTTTCGATGGTCTTATACAACAAGGTTTTCGCCCGTCCGAAATAAGAATGAAAAACATGTCCGTGGAACGTATGCACGATCACGGGAACGCCGCATGCTTTTGCTGCTTTTCTTCCAAGTGCTCCGGCTTTTGCCGCATGTGTATGAACGATATCCGGTTCGAATTCCTGAATGATCTGTTTGATTTTCCGGTAAGCTTCCCGGTCCGATTTGAAATTCGGAAGGCGCTTCATTTCCGGAATCAAAAGAGGTTTTACGCCATAACTCTCCAGAATGTGCAGCGAATCCGACTCGTCTGCTTCCGGCAGGCCGCCTACTAACAACGTCTCATAATCTTCCGAGATAAATTTCGTTAAGAAAGTAGCATTGTATGTTGGTCCGCCGATATTGAACCGATTAATAATTCTGAGCACTTTTGGCATTACTTCTCAGTTGTACTAGATGTTTAAAATCAGTCAAAATTACGTATAATCCAACTAAAGCTTACGTAAAATGATAATTAGATGTCGTTAATTGGAAACTTTCCTAAGTGAACTGTTCAAAAGTTTTCGATTGGCAGAACTTTTGCAAGCAGAGAATAAGGAACTTTATAGTATGATTCGTTTTAAACTAATAGTGCAGGTAATTTCTCTGGGACTGAGTTCCCTTTTTGCAGAGAGTGTTGCTTTTGCGCAAAATCCCAATAGTATTCAAACAGCAATTGACGCTTTTTCTTCCAATGCCTATTTTGCAAATGCGTCGGTTAGCTTCATGGCGATGGATTGCTCCAACGGACAGATTTTAGCATCAAAGAATCCGAATCTGGCTTTACCTCCCGCTTCGACAACCAAATTATTCGCAACTGCTACGGCTTTTCAGCTGCTTGGAAAGAATTATACTCCTCAAACCCGCATTTATTTGGATGGCACATTGACAAAAGACGGTGTTTTAAATGGAAATCTCTGGATTCGCGGAGGTGGAGATGTGGCGCTTGGAAGCCGCTATTACAACGGAGAAGGGCGCGAAGCTGAGTTTCTGGAAAAATGGGCGGATACGTTGATGAAACTGGGAATTAAAAAAATCAACGGTGCGGTGGTTTCCGATGCTTCTGAATTTGGTTATGAAGGTGCGCCCGACGGCTGGAACTGGGGCGATATGGGGAATTATTACGGGGCAGGAGCTTCCGGATTGCCGATTTACGACAACATGCTGCGATACAACTTTCAGGTTGGCTCGAAAAGTGGAATGAAAACAACCTTTTTGGGAACGTTCCCCACGGTTAGCGGCTTAAATTACGTCAATTACATTAACACAGGTGGTTCAGGCGACAATTCATATATCTACGGAGCGCCTTATTCCATGGATCGCTTCGGAACAGGAACTTTGGGGGCTGGTCTCGGAAAATTTACGGTAAAAGGAAGTTTACCCGATCCGGAATTGACTTTCTCACAGGAATTCACCCGCATTTTGAAATCGAAAGGAATCGACGTGAAGGAAAAACCACTGGCATCGCGCAATCTGGCAATGGTTTCGGCAACGAGCAGGTATGCAGCCATGAAACTGTTTTTTGTACATAAAGGAAAAAACCTGAATTCCATTGCCTGGTGGACGAATATGAAATCGGTGAATTTGTTTGCCGAAGAAGTGCTTTGCTGGATCGGATACGGAACTTCCGGAAACGGTTCGATAGACAACAGCGTTGCACGCATGATGAATTATTGGTCGGGAAAAATCAACACAATCGGCTTATACATTACAGACGGTTCCGGTTTATCGAGAAGCAATGCCATTTCTGCAAATCATTTTTGCGAGATGCTGAAATTCATGACCGGCTCGAAAGAATTTGATGCATTCTACGGAACACTTCCGGTTGCAGGCGTTTCGGGAACGCTATCTTCGGTTTGTAAAAATCAGCCGGGAGAAGGCAAGGTTCACGCCAAAAGCGGAACAATGAAACGCATCAAAGCCTATTCCGGATATGTTGAAACGAAAGCCGGAAAGAGAATTTGTTTTTCCATTATCATCAATAATTTCAACTGCTCTTCAGAATACACGGTAGAACAAATGGAGAAGGTGTTTAATGCAATGGTGCTTTATCAGTAAGAATTGCGAATTGCGAAACTGAGCATGTTTCGGATTTTATGAGCGAGTGGCCGTTCGGATATTTGTATTCTAAAACGAATGAAGATGGAAGAGCAAGAAAACAGAAATTACGATCGGATAGCTCAGGCGATCGAATACATCAATCAGCATTTTAAATCACAACCGGGTTTGGATGAAATTGCGGAAAAGATTCATTTGAGTCCTGCACATTTTCAACGCCTTTTTACCGAATGGGCAGGCACAAGTCCGAAGAAATTCCTGCAATATGTAAGTGTGGAACACGCCAAAAAACTCTTGAAAGAGGAAGATCAATCCACACTTTTCGATGCAGCATATGAAACCGGGCTTTCGAGTACAAGCCGGCTGCACGACTTGTTTGTGAACATTGAAGGAATGACACCGGCAGAGTACAAAAACGGAGGGAAAAACCTGACGATCAATTACAGTTTTGCAGAAAGTCCTTTCGGTTCGCTGATTGTGGCTTCAACTCCCAAAGGTGTTTGTTACATGGCATTTCAGCAAGAGGAAGCACAGGCGCTCAACGACCTTAAAAACAAATTTCCGAACGCAGTTTTTCAGCAAAAGCTGGATTTATTGCAGCAAAATGCCCTGTTTATTTTTCAGAACGATTGGAGCAGGCTGTCGGAAATCAAATTGCATTTGAAAGGAACGGATTTCCAGTTAAAGGTATGGGAAAGCTTGTTGAAGATCCCGATGGGAAAACTCGCAACGTATGGCTCTGTTGCCAGCCAGATTGGAAATCCCAATGCTTCCCGGGCTGTTGGGACCGCTATCGGAAGCAATCCTGTTGCCTTTTTGATTCCGTGTCACCGCGTGATTCAATCATCCGGAGTTTTGGGAGGTTATATGTGGGGAACAACGCGAAAAACGGCAATCATAGGCTGGGAAGGCGCGAAAAGTAATCAGTAACATAGTGATCAGTGAGATAGTTGTCAGTAGACAGTGTTCAGTTACTGATTACTGTTTCTTCGTGTTTAGCGATTTGATTAATCCGGTAATAATTTTCGAAATTTCGGTGGTTTGATCGACAAGTCGTTTAGTTCTGATTTCATCTAAATAGTCTAATTTTTTTGCCAGATACAACATCGATTTGACTTCACTTGCCGAACCCAATGAAAAATATAAGAATCGAGCAAATTCTCGTGCACTTTGTCTGTCAAAACCCTCTGCTATATTATTAGAAATAGAAACAACTGCCCGATAAATCTGATCTCGAAATCCCCAATCTTTTGACTCTTTAAAACTTGCGTAAACGATCACTGCTAGGTCTTGTGCTTTTTGCCAGGCAATTAAATCTTCAAACTTTATGACGACCATTTTTCTTTTTAAGTTAATAAAAATCCAATAATGACCAAGGTGGTTGTTGTTGATTAATAGTTTGTTACAGTCTGAGGCCTTGCTGACAACTGCCTACTGACAACTTATCAACTAATAACAAAACAATGCAAAATTTCATTCAAAAAATAGAAAACACGGATTGGAATTCCGTTACGGAAGCAATGCATCAAAATGGCTATGCCACGATTCCAAACGTACTCACGAATTCGCAGTGCGAGGAACTGAAAGCTGCTTATAATGCTCCGGATGCATACCGGAAAACGGTCTATATGGAGCGTCACCGTTTCGGGTTGGGACAATACAAGTATTTCACTTATCCTTTGCCGGAATTAATTCAGGAGATCAGAACCCGGATTTATCCGAAACTTGCACCGATCGCAAACACCTGGTTTAAAGCATTGAATATCGACAGGACTTTCCCCTTGCAACACGAAGAATTGCTGAAAGAATGCCATGACAACGGTCAAAAACTGGCAACAGTTCTCATCCTGAAATACGGAAAAGGAGGATTTAACACCTTGCATCAGGATTTATACGGAGATGTCTACTTCCCGATTCAGATGGTATTGTTCCTGAGTGAGCCGGACATCGATTATACAGGAGGCGAATTTGTTTTGACCCAGCAAGTTCCCCGGGCGCAATCGAAAGCCATTGTCCTGAAACCAAAAAAGGGGGATTTGCTGATTTTTACGACCAATTTCAAACCGGAAAAAGGAATGAAAGGTTATTACCGGACAATCATGAAGCATGGTGTGAGCGAATTGCATTCCGGGGAAAGAGTTACGCTCGGAATCATTTTTCACGATGCAATCAGTTAAGGATGGTATTACACGGAGAAATTTCGGATCGTGTATTGCGAAGCAACATCCGGAACAAAAAGATCCTTTGGGGTGGAAACCGGAAATTGAAAATCTATGGAAGTCTGCATTGCGCTTCCGGTAAAAGAATGAAACGGGAAAACCGGGTCTTTTTCGAATCGGAAGAAGAAGCGCTTCGTGATGGATATCGTCCTTGCGGACACTGCATGAGAGAATCTTACCAAAAGTGGAAGTATGAAATTATTTGAAGACGAAGAAATGATTGATAAGAACCTGAATTTGCTTCCTTGCGATGGAACGGTTCATTACTACGGTAAATTACTGGAGCGGGAAACAGCCGATTTTTACCTGAAAAGATTGCTGGAGAACATCGAATGGAAAAACGATGAGGCAGTGATTTTCGGAAAGCGCATCCAGACCAAACGAAAAGTGGCCTGGTATGGCGAAAAAGCATTCAGTTATACGTATTCAAACACCACCAAATATGCTTTACCTTGGACAGATGAATTACAGGAATTGAAAATGCTTGCCGAAAAGGAAACGGGAGAGACATTCAACTCTTGTCTGTTGAATCTGTATCACAGCGGAGAAGAAGGAATGGCGTGGCACAGCGACGCAGAAACCGACCTCAAAAAAGACGGAGCCATTGCTTCGATGAGTTTTGGAGCGGAACGAAAATTTGCCTTCAAACACAAGCGAACGCTGGAAAAAGCAGAACTGATCCTGGAACACGGAAGCTTGCTAGTGATGAAAGACACAACGCAAACTCATTGGTTGCACCGGCTTCCGCCAAGCAAAAAAATCCGTGAACCACGCATCAGTCTGACTTTCAGAATGATTGTTGAAAACCCCTGATTTTGCTATCGATTCACCCCGATAGCTAACGGGATTGTGAATTGGCAAAATCGCTATTTCACACCATTTAGAATCAAGGTTCAGACTTCCTCAGCGGGAGATTTTCAAAAAACCACCAAATCTCCGGATATGTCCCGGAATTACTTGGTTTTGATACAAAATCCACCTCCTACGTTCACCAATTGAATGCTTTGAGAGGTTTTAATCGTTGGCAAATGATAGGAACGAATCGGGCTGTTGTACTGTGAACCGGAATAATCGCAATATACCTGAAACGAGACAACATCTTTGACAATATTGAAATTCAACTGAGCGCTGAAAGTGTAGGCAAACGAAAATTCGGAATCGTATTTGAAATTATCGGAAAAAAGCACCGTTGTATTGTCCGTATCATAGACCGTCATGTCGAAACCTTTTGCAGAATTGTACATGAAACCTCCCTGAGCGCTTACGGCTGCACTTATTTTCGATCCTAAATGAAAATCGTAGCCGACGCCCAAAGTTGTCATAAATGGTCTGTGTTTTCCGCCATTAATCTCTGTTTTGCGTCCGAGATTGTCTGAAAATGCTTTTTCCAGAGCTTGCTGATCCATCGGAACCCAGGAATAAGTGGAGTGAGAGACAAAGCTCAGACCTTTTTTCAACGTGCTTTTGGAATCGAAATAAAGACCCCATCCGGTTTTTGCAAATCCGCCGTTGTCGATGCTCGTGGAACTGAATTTCCCAACCGGAATTGCAGCCATTGCACCAAATGAAGTGTGTTTTGAAGCATTTTCAAAGGGATTTTTAAATTTGAGTCCTCCTTCCTGAGCGTGAAATGAGTTAAAAACAGCGGATAAAAAGATCGCTGCAAGGGATAAGTAATGGTTCTTCATAAGTCGTTCTTTTAGTATCAAAAATAGATACTTTTCGACTGATTAGGAAGTTCCGGATTTGAAGTTCTTCAATTCAGTGCTTTTATTAATTTTGTAGTAATAGAACACAATTAGTAATCGACATAGATAACGCTCGTGAAAAAAATTCAAATGGTCGACTTGGCTACGCAGTACCAAGCAATGAAATCTGATATAGATTCCGCAATTCAAGAAGTTTTAGATTCATCCGTTTACATCGGTGGACCGGTTATTCAGAGATTCCAGAAATCACTGGAAAGCTACCTTGGATCAAAGCATGTAATTCCATGTGCAAACGGAACGGATGCACTTCAGATTGCGATGATGGCTTTGGGATTGAAGCCCGGAGATGAGGTAATCACTCCTTCATTTACGTATATCGCAACAACGGAAGTAATTGCATTGCTGGGCCTGACTCCTGTTTTTATAGATGTTGATCCGAAGACATTCTGTATGGATCCGTCGAAAATCGAAGCGGCAATTACACCAAAAACAAAGGTGATTGTTCCGGTTCATTTGTACGGACAAGGGTGTGATATGGATGCGATTATGGAAATTGCGAACAAACACAAACTTTTTGTGATTGAAGATAATGCACAGGCAATCGGGTCGGATTATTATACTGCAAACGGAGAAGTGAAAAAACTGGGGACCATCGGAACGATCGGTTGTACGAGTTTCTTCCCGTCCAAAAATCTGGGTTGTTACGGAGATGGTGGAGCAATTTACACCAACGACGATAAACTTGCCGAAGAATTGAGAATGGTTGCAAACCATGGTCAAAAAGTAAAATATGTACACGATGTGGTTGGATGTAATTCCAGATTGGATGCCATTCAGGCAGCAGTCTTGAATGTGAAACTGCCGAAATTGGATACGTACATTGCAGCAAGAATTCAGGTTGCGGATTATTATGACCGCGTTTTGGGAGCATCGGAGAAAATTACCGTTCCTTTCAGAGACGGAAAATCAAAACACGTTTTCCATCAATATACTGTTCAGCTGAACGGAGTAGACCGGAATGCTTTACAGGAATATTTGGCTTCGAAAGATATCCCATCGATGATTTATTATCCGATTCCTGCACACAAACAAGGAATGTTTGCGTCATTTAATTTAACGGGCTTAGATCTTCCTGTTACGGCAGAATTGACAAAGAATGTGATTTCCTTCCCGATTCATACTGAAATGACTGAAGAACAGCAAGCGTATATTTGTGCTGAGATTCTAAATTTTGTAAACGCGAACTAAGATGAAAAAGATTGCTGTTGTTGGAACAGGATATGTTGGATTGGTAACCGGAACGTGTTTTGCGGAAACCGGAAATCAGGTTATTTGTGTAGATATAGATAGCAAGAAAGTAGAACGTATGAGAAATGGGGAAGTTCCCATTTACGAACCTCATTTGGATGTGCTTTTCGAGCGGAATATCAAAGCGAACCGTTTGTCCTTTACTACAAACCTGGAAGAAGGAATCAAAGATGCGGAAATTATTTTTCTGGCTTTGCCCACTCCTCCGGGAGAAGATGGCTCTGCCGATTTGAGATACATTCTTGGTGTTGCTGATGAATTGGGGAAACTCCTGACTTCATATAAAGTCATTGTAGATAAAAGCACGGTGCCAGTTGGTACTGCTGAAAAAGTGCATGCTGCCATTGCGAAACATGCCAAAGTGGAATTTGACGTGGTTTCGAACCCGGAATTCCTGAGAGAAGGTTTCGCGGTAGATGATTTCATGAAGCCGGATCGCGTTGTTTTGGGAACTTCTTCCGAAAGAGCGGAGAAGATCATGGAACAGCTTTACAAACCGTTTGTTCGTCAGGGAAATCCGATTCTTTTCATGGATGAAAAATCGGCAGAATTGACAAAATATGCGGCAAATGCATTCCTGGCAACCAAAATCACTTTCATGAACGAAATCGCGAATTTCTGTGAATTGGTAGGAGCTGATGTAGATAAAGTACGGATCGGAATCGGATCGGATGACCGGATCGGAAAACGTTTTTTGTTTCCCGGAATCGGCTACGGAGGTTCTTGCTTCCCGAAAGATGTACACGCATTGGTGAAATCCGGAATGGAAAACCAATTCTCCTTTGAAATTCTGAAGTCGGTGATGGCTGTGAATGAATCGCAGAAGACCGTTCTTTTCCCGAAGATTCAAAACTTCTTCAGAGGAGATTTACAAGGAAAGAAAATTGCAATCTGGGGTCTGGCATTCAAACCGGATACGGATGATATCCGTGAAGCTCCTTCCTTATATATGATCGATGCGCTAACGAATGCGGGAGCAAACGTGGTGGCATATGATCCGGAAGCGATGGAGAATGTGAAAACCCTGATCGGAGATAAGATTGCTTACGCAGATACGGAATACGATGCCTTGATTGATGCAGATGCATTATTGATTTGCACGGAATGGGGCGTTTTCAGAAATCCTGATTTTAATAAGATAAAATCTCTGATGAAGGATGCAGTGATATTTGACGGAAGAAACTTGTTTGAGACTTCCGAAATGAACAGCAAAGGATTCTATTATAATTCAATTGGTCGTTCAATAGTTTTGAAATAACATGGATACAGGCAGAAAACGCATATTGATTACCGGAGCAGCCGGATTTTTAGGGTCACACTTATGTGATCGGTTCATCAAGGATGATTACCATGTTATCGCGATGGACAATCTGATTACCGGACGACTGAAAAATATTGAACATTTGTTTCATCTGGAGAACTTTGAGTTTTACAACCACGATGTGTGCAAGTTCATTCATGTTCCGGGAAATCTGGATTATATCTTACATTTTGCTTCACCGGCAAGCCCGATTGATTATTTGAAAATTCCGATTCAGACTTTGAAAGTAGGATCTTTGGGAATTCACAATTGTCTGGGACTTGCGCGTGTAAAAGGAGCACGTGTATTGATTGCAAGTACCTCTGAAATTTATGGAGACCCGACTGTTCATCCACAAACGGAAGACTATTGGGGAAATGTAAATCCGGTAGGACCAAGAGGTGTTTACGACGAAGCAAAGCGTTTTCAGGAAGCAATTACCATGGCGTATCATACGTTTCATGGAGTTGAAACCCGGATTGTACGCATCTTCAATACTTACGGGCCGCGTATGCGTTTGAATGACGGACGTGTATTGCCTGCATTTATCGGACAGGCTCTTCGCGGAGAAGATCTGACGATTTTCGGCGATGGTTCTCAAACAAGATCTTTTTGCTACGTCGATGATTTGGTGGAAGGAATTGTACGCTTGCTGCACAGTGATTGTTCGGATCCGGTAAACATCGGAAACCCGGATGAAATTACGATCAGCCAGTTTGCAGAAGAGATTATTAAACTGACAGGAACCACTCAAAAAGTGATTTACAAGGATTTGCCTGTAGATGACCCGAAACAACGCCAGCCGGAGATTTCAAAAGCAAGACAGTTGTTGAAGTGGGAACCACAGATCGACCGTGCAGAAGGTTTGAAGAGAACCTATGCGTATTTTAAAAGTTTAACCAAGGAAGAATTGTACCAATCGGATCACATCGATTTCGAAAAGTACATTGTTCGCTAATTAGTAATTGAAAAGTGAGGAGGTAAAAGTTTAAATGATACTTTTTTGACTTCTCACTTTTAACCTTTGACTTCAAGAAATGAATTATTTTGCACACGAAACTGCTGTTGTTGATCCGGGATGTACGATCGGAGAAGGAACAAAAATCTGGCATTTTTCACATATTATGCCGAATTGTACGATCGGAGAACGATGTAATATCGGACAGAATGTGGTGGTTTCTCCGGATGTGATTTTGGGAAACAACGTAAAAATTCAGAATAACGTTTCCATTTATACAGGTGTTATCTGTGAAGACGATGTGTTTTTAGGACCTTCCATGGTATTTACCAATGTGATGAATCCGCGTTCTGCAGTCAACAGAAGAGATCAATACTCCAAAACAGTCGTTCGCAAAGGAGCATCTATCGGTGCGAATGCAACAATTGTTTGCGGAAACGATATCGGTCAGTATGCGTTTATCGGAGCAGGATCAGTAGTTACAAAAGAAGTACCGGCTTATGCATTGGTAGTGGGAAATCCGGCACGTCAAATCGGTTGGATGAGCTCTTTCGGACACCGTTTAACCTTTGATGAAAACGGATCTGCAGTTTGCCCTGAAAGCAATGAACGTTATCAATTACTTGATGGCCGTGTGACGGTACTTTAAAAAGAGATCAATGAATAGCCGTTTATAGGTTATTTGCCACAACCAAATTTTATTACTTTTGCGCCTCAACTGTTGACCTGAAAGATGATCAATAACAACATACATCAATGAATATGATACCAGAAAATCAAAAAGTAAAGTTTGCCGTTTTAGGAGCGGGTCACATCGGTAAAAGGCATGCGGAAATGATTCGCAGAGATGCTGAAGCTGAATTAGTAGCGATGATTGATGTGCGTTCTATGGAAGAATGTGCAGCTGTGGATTTTGGGGTTCCTTTCTTTAAAACATTGGAGGAATTGTTGGCGTCCGGATTGGAATTTGATGTGTTGAATGTATGTACTCCGAACGGATTGCATGCAGATCAGGCTTTGGGCGGATTGGAAAATAAAAAGCACGTGGTAGTGGAAAAACCGATGGGTTTGACCAAAGATCAGTGTGAAAAAGTCATTTTTAAATCGCTTCAGCAGTCAAGACAGGTTTTTTGTGTGATGCAAAACCGCTATTCACCGCCAAGTGAATGGATCAAGGACTTGATTGAGACGAAAGTTTTGGGCGATACCTTTATGGTTCAGTTGAATTGCTACTGGAACCGCGATGAGCGTTATTACAAAGCCGGAGGCTGGAAAGGAACGAAGGATCTGGATGGAGGAACCTTGTTTACACAGTTTTCGCATTTCATCGATATTATGTACTGGCTTTTCGGAGATATCGACAATATTCAAGGGAAATTTGCGGATTTCACGCACAAAGATTCCACGGATTTCGAAGATTCCGGATTTGTGAGTTTTGATTTTATCAACGGAGGAATGGGAAGTATCAATTACTCGACAGCCGTTGCAGATAAAAACCTCGAAAGTTCCATGACCATTATCGGTAGAAACGGAAGTGTGAAAATCGGAGGGCAATATATGAACGAAGTGGAAGTATGCAACATTCCGGGATACGAAATGCCTGAATTGGCGCCAACGAATCCAGGAAATGATTACGGAGCATACAAAGGGTCCGCTGCAAACCATCATTACGTCATTACAAACGTAATTGACACACTGAAAGGAAGAACTTCCGCAACAACAAATGCTTTGGAAGGATTGAAAGTGGTAGAAATTATTGAACGCATTTATAAGGTAAGAAATGAGCAACTCAATTTACAATAAATTAGTAGCAAAAGAGGCTAAACTGGCCGTTATCGGTTTGGGATATGTCGGGTTGCCGATTGCACTTGAATTCGCTAAGAAAATCAAAGTGGTTGGTTTTGACATCAATCAGTCCCGCGTGGATTTGATGCGCAACAAAAAAGATCCGAGCAATGAATTGGAGGCAAGTGCTTTTGATAATTGTGACATTCATTTTACGGCTGATATCAACGATCTGAAAGACGTTCAGTTTTTTGTGGTGGCAGTTCCGACTCCGATTGATGACGCGAACTTACCGGATTTGAAACCTTTGTTAGGAGCTTCAACAACGGTAGGGCAAGTTTTGAAAAGAGGAGATTACGTGGTTTTTGAATCTACGGTTTATCCCGGTTGTACGGAAGAAGACTGTATTCCTGTTTTGGAAGACCTTTCCGGATTGGAATTCATGCAGGATTTCAAAGTAGGATATTCTCCGGAAAGAATCAATCCGGGAGACAAAGAACACACGCTTCAGAACGTAGTGAAAGTTGTTTCGGGATGTGGTGATGAATCTTTGGAAGAAATTGCAAAAACATACGAATTGGTTGTTGAAGCTGGTGTACACCGTGCGGCATCAATCAAAGTGGCGGAAGCTGCAAAAATTATCGAAAACACACAGCGCGACGTAAACATTGCGTTGATCAATGAATTGTCCATCATCTTCAACCGACTGGGAATTAATACCTACGATGTGCTTGAAGCTGCAGGAACGAAGTGGAATTTCCTGAAATTCTCTCCGGGATTGGTAGGAGGACATTGCATCGGTGTGGATCCGTATTATCTGACTCACAAAGCACAGCAGGCCGGTTATCACGCAAAGATCATCAACAGTGGTCGTTATGTGAATGATTCCATGGGATTCTATATCGGAAAGCAGACTACTAAAAAGATCATTGCACAAGGAAAGCACATTCAGGACGCAAAAGTGTTGGTGATGGGTGCTACTTTTAAAGAAGACGTTTCCGATATCCGGAATTCGAAAGTGATTGATGTAGTAAACGAGTTGAAGTCCTTTCAGGTGAAAGTTGATCTGGTAGACCCACACGCATCTTCTGAAGAAATGGAACACGAGTACGGAGTTGGTTTGGTGGAGATCGGACAAAACTACGACGCGATCATTGTAGCAGTAAATCACAAAGACTATAAGAACCTGGATGAAAATTATTTTAAGTCTATCATGAAAGACGGACAGGGAGTTTTTGTCGACATTAAAGGAATCTATAAAGGAAAAATTAAAGATTTGGAGTACTGGAGTTTGTAACAAGAATTTTACATCCGGTAAAAGTCTAAAATCGGAAAAACAATCTTTTTTATTAAATAGCGGCTTTTTTTTGTTAAAAAGGCCGCTATTTTTTTTAATAAATAACATTTTGTCTTATTTGAGGCATTTTGTCCCGCATTTGTCCCAATAACATCAAGCAACCTTAACCTACTTTTGAAGTTTATCATTCTAAACTATACAGAACTAATGATATTCAAAAGTCTCTCAAAATCAATCCACTTTTGTTTCTTAGCCGCATTGGGAATGAGCTCTCCTTCGTTCTCACAATGCAATTGGAATACCATTTTCTCGGATTCATACGAATACACAACTGTCATTCCGCATATTATTCCCGGCACAACCTATCAGAATACTCCACAAACGTTTGCAGGTTGTATCCGAACAGGTTCCAGAGGAATGTATCTGAACATCGTGGATAATTTTTCCGGTTTGATTTACAATCAACCCTTCAACAACTTGTGTGTGGGGCAATCATACCGTTTTTCTTTTTCAACCCGCGATGCCTGGACAGGAGCCAATAATTTGACAATTAACATCAAGGATGGAACCGGAATACTCATTTTAACACAGAATGTGATCAGCGGAGCAACCTGGAACGATGTTACCATGACGGCGTTTACTGCGCCTACGACCAGTATTTCTTTCGAGATCGTTACCAATACACCCGGAGGACCCGGAAATGACGTAGGATTCGATGATCTGGTGCTTGCGCAATGTAATCCGATTCCTTTGGTCGGGAACTTAACGGCTTGTGCCGGTACAGGAACACATAATTTGTTTTCACAAATTCCTGGAAGCATGTCGCAAACAGGAGTCTGGACAGGCCCGTCGGCTTTAACGAACGGATATCAGGGAACATTCACGCCGGGAACAAACACAAACGGAACGTATACTTACACGATCAATAACGCGACGGGTTGCAGCGATTCTACTGCACAAATTACGGTTTCACTGACAAGTACACCTTCCTTGAATCCGATAGCGAATGTACAGGCTTGTACTTCTTACACTTTGCCGGCTATTACAGGAACAACGCTGGCAGGAAATGAAAAATATTATACCGGAACTGGAGGAACGGGAACGAGCTACAATGCAGGGCAAGTGATCACAACGACTCAGACGCTTTATGCTTACGGAGGCGCAGTTGGCTGTTCTGATGAGGAACTATTTACGGTTACGGTTTCACAACCGCTTTCCGCAGGATTCGATAACGGAGCATACTATTGTGGTCCCGGGCCTGCAATTACCCTGAACAGCTTTTTATCTGCAGGTGCTTCCACTTCAGGGACGTGGAGCGAAACTACCACTCCTGCATCCGGAAGTTTCAATGCTGCAACAAGCGTATTCAATACAAACGGTCTTTCTCAGGGAGTTTATACCTTCTCTTATCAGGTTCCGGCAGTTGGGGCTTGTCCGGCTGATAATGCAACCTTTACGATTTCGATCGGAAACATTCCTTCCGTAAATCTCGGACCGGATACAACCTTGTGTACCGGACAGACAATTACGCTCAACGCAGCGCTTTCCGGGCCTTACGACAGCTATAAATGGAACAACAATTCAACTGCTCCAACGCGCTTTGTAACGAGTGCGGGAACGTACAGCGTAAAAGTGGGGAAATTGGGGAACAACCAAATTGTAAACGGTGATTTTGAATCCGGAAATACAGGTTTTACAACCGGTTATGTTATGGGAACGGGAGGATCTTACGGTTTGCTTACCAATGAGGGAACGTATGCCGTAACTACCAATCCGTCGCTTGCTCATAACGATTTCAATAACTGTCAGGATCATACACCGGCACCGGGAACCCAAATGATGGTTGTGAATGGTTCAGGAACAGCAGGAACCAATGTTTGGTGTCAGAACGTTCCGGTTCAGGCAAACACGGATTACCAGTTCGGAACGTGGATTTCCAATGCATTAACCAATGCGAATGTGGCTCAATTGCAGTTTTCGATCAATAATTCCACAATCGGAACGGTATTTTCAACTTCGACTATCGGTTGTACATGGCAGCAATTCTTTCAAACCTGGAATTCAGGTCTGAATACCTCCGCACAGATCTGTATCCTGAATCAAAACGTGAACAACGGAGGAAACGATTTCCTTTTAGACGATATTACATTTAAACCGATCTGTTATTCTTACGACACGGTAGTTGTAACTTACAGCGCTTTCCCGGTAGTGAATCTGGGAGCAGATACTACGCTTTGTGAGGGTTCTTCTTTGCTTTTGGATGCTCAGAATGCGGGCGGTACTTACTTGTGGAACGACGGCTCAACAAACCAGACGCTGAACGTAACAACAGCCGGAACTTATCAGGTAACGGTAAAAAATGCTGCACAATGTGCGAAAACAGATGCGATTGTTGTGTCTTTCGAAGCTCAGAAACACGCCGGATCGGATAGTTCTGCAGTTTGGTGTGAAACCAACGGAGTAGTGGATTTGAATAATTTACTTTCAAGCGGAGTAACTGCAGGCGGAATTTGGGCCGATGTAAACAATGGTTTGGGAGCAAGCTTAACGCCCGGAGGTTTATTGACTGTCAGCGGAGCTATTGGTTCCAATGTACTGGAATATGTAGTGCATGGAACTTTCTGTCCGAATGATACGAGCAACTTCCAGATTTTAGTAAACAGCCAGCCGGTCGGAGTAAATCCTACGAATCTTCATTTGTGTAATTCTGCCGGTTCGACCGTTGATTTGAATCCGTACACAAACGGATCGATTCAGACTAAAAACCCGTTCTGGACAGAAACTTCTGCTTTCCCGACGAATCAGTTTGATGCACCGACAGGAGTTTTGGACTTGTCTTTGCTGCCAAACGGAAACTATGATTTTGCATATGTGCTGCCGGCTGATACGATGTGTATCAACGATACGGTGAAAGTAAGTGTTCGCATCACGGAAAATCCGATCATTGCCTTTTCTTCTGATGTCGTAAAAGGATGTTTCCCGCTTGATGTCGAATTCTTAAACGAAAGCACTTCTAATCCGAATTCGGTGGTGGAATGGAATCTGGGAGACGGAACCATTTTGCCGAATCCTTCGATTGTGAATCACACGTATACCGGAATTGATTGTTTTGACGTAACGCTGACGATTACTGCGGATAATCTATGTACGACTACCAAAACGGTGAGCGATATGATCTGTGTTGATCCGCTACCGATTGCAAGTTTCAACTTTAATCCGCAACAGGTATTTTCCATCGATCCGACAACGAATTTTGAAAACACATCGATTCTGAACAACCAGAATTTCTGGAATTTTGATGATGGTTCCACTTCTCAGGAGGTGAATCCGACTCATCAGTTTCCGATCGGTCAGGTAGGGAACTACAATGTCGAACTGATTGTTGTTTCGGATCAGGGCTGTAGGGATACAACTTACAGAGTGGTAGTGGTAAAAGATCAGTTGTTGTTCTACGTACCGAATACCTTCACTCCTGACGGGGACGAGCATAACAATATCTTCCTTCCGATTATGACAGCAGGGTTTTCTCCGGCAACGTATGAGTTTTACATTTACAATCGCTGGGGAGAAACGATTTTCGAATCCAAAGATATCTCTGTTGGTTGGGATGGAACTTATGGCGGAAGTATGGTTCAAAACGGACTTTACACCTGGGTGATTCGTTTCAAGGATGATGATAATGACGAGAAGTTTCAATTTGCCGGACATGTGAATTTGATGAGGTAAGTTTTTTGCTCAATAGAAATAGCTTACATTTGTAAAAATCAGACTGAACAAATTACGCGTTGAAACAAACTTACCGGAACTTAATCTTGCTGGCCTTCTTCTGTATTCTTGGCACTACCTTGTTTGGAGCCAGGTTGACAGCAGAGAAAGGAGTGAATCGAATTATTTCGGAACACCGTGGTAATGGACTTTCCTATGTGAAGCTTTTTGAAAACTATCAGGGCTCTGATTTTACGGATCGTGCCGAATGGATCAGGTTTCTGAAGGAATTGACGAAAAATGACGAGATCGCGGCAGAGCCTGATTTCCCCGAGTTTTGTTTTTCGATCGGAAGCCGCTTGAATGAAGGTCAGAATTACCGGGACGCATACTATTTCTTGTATATTACGCTGCGGGAAGAAAAAGATGTTTACACATCTGATAAACCGTATTTATCTCATTTTCACGAAGCTTTGGGTCACGTTTACTATTTTTTCAGGAGGTTCGATCTGTCGGAAAAGCACTTGAAAATCAGTTTAAACCACCCGAATATTTCGGAAGTAAGTAAAATCAAAATTTACAATACCCTGAGTCTGATTTACCGGGACAAACTGGATAATAAGACTTCTGAGGTTTATCTGCAAAAAGCATATAATCAGGCCGTAAAATTAAAGAACGAAGCCTGGACCGGAATCCTTTCGGGAAATCTGGGATATATTGCCTTGACAAAAAAGGAAAATGAGAAAGCACGAAAGTTGATAGAGCTTGATTTTCTCATGAGTAAGAAAAACAAACAGACAAGCAGCGAATTAAATGCGTTGGCCTTACTCATCGAATTGGATTTGATGGAGAGTAAGATTGCTCAGTCGACTTTGAAGATGAAAACCTTCGATAGTTTGATGGTTGGTGAGGAAAGTCCACAGCTTTTGGGGCTTTTGTACCGCACAAAGACTGTTTATTACGAGAAAATCGGCGAGGACAAAAAAGCCTTGTTGAATTTCAGGAAGTACATTTCGTACAAAGAGATCTTAGATGAAGAAAGACAGTTTCTGAATATTCAAAATGCCGAATTTCAAATTGAGTTTGAAAAGAAACAAGGGGAGAATATCGCATACAAGGAGAAGAAGAAGAAGGGCGACCTGATCATTCTCGGCCTTTTTGTGATTTGTCTGATCTTAGGCTTAACCAGTTTCATCATTATCAAGCAGATTCAACGCAAACGCAAACAGGATAAAGAGATTCTTACATTAAGAGCTCTGAAAATGGAAGACGAACTGAATGCAACCGAACGTGAAATGCGTGCTTTGCTGTCGACCATTTTTGATAAGAACAAAGTTATTTCTGAACTGAGCGAGCAACTTGAAACAGCTGAAAAGAACCAGTTTGTAAGATCTGACTCTGAAAAAGAATCCATGTTGACCAACCTTCAGTCGTTTTCGCTGTTAACGGAAAATGATTGGATTGAGTTCAAAAGATTATTTGAAAAACTGAATCCGGGCTTTTTTGACTTCTTTCATGATAAGTTTCCGGAGATCACTGCGGCAGAAATTCGTTTGGCTGCCCTGATTAAGTTGAACTTATCGAATATTGAAATGGCCAGAACCTTAGCCATCTCTCCTGATTCGGTTCGGAAAACCAATCTGCGTCTGAGAAAAAAGCTGAACATTGAGTCGCTGGATGACCTGACACGTTTTATTAAAGCGATTTAGTTTCAAATAAAAACAATCTAATTATTTTACTATTAAGTATTTAACAAAAGCTGGCTTTTGTCCCTGTTTTGTCCTAGTAAACTTTTAGTAAAACCTTCGTATTATCCATAAGTTAGCTCCAAATTAAACTTATCATCTTTTTTATGAAGAAACTTAACAAAATGCGTAAGGGGATTCTGTCGGGCAAGCTTGCTTTTGCACTTGCAATGACTTTGAGTTCCGTTAGTTCATTTGGCCAAACCCTGACTACGAGTGTGGCCACAGGAACAACTACAACCGGAAACGTTCCGATCTATGGTTATTACGGTTATACTTATTCTCAACAAATTTACCTTGCTTCGGATTTTAATCCTGCTGTAGTTGGTCAGAGCAGTATAATTACAAAGATTCGCTTTTTTAACGCAAGCGGATCTCTTACAAATGCAACATCATGGACAGTATACATGGGGGCGACTTCCCAGGCTAGTTTTGCGACTACTGCATCATGGGTTCCGGTAGGAAGTATGACTCAGGTCTTTTCAGGAAATTTGACTGCTCCTGCAGTGAATAGCTGGATGGAAATTACATTAAGCACTCCTTTTGTTTGGGATGGAGTTAGCAATGTGGTTGTAGCAATCGATGAGAATACATCAAATTACTCAACAATCAACTGGAGATCTCATAGTACGGGTACAAACCGTTCAATGAACTATTACAATGATAACAATAACCCGGATCCTGCATCACCGCCGGCTGGTATTGACAGATTCTCTTATGTTCCGCAAGCTCAATTTGTGCATGCACCAAACACTGGCTGCTCAGCAACACCATCACACGCAACAGCGAATGCTTCTGTTTCTACTATTTGTTCCAATTCATCTGTACCGGTAAATTTGTCATTGACAGGATTGCCTTTTAATACAGGTTTAGGATTTCAATGGCAATACAATACAGGTGCGGGATGGGCAGATTATGCTTCCGGAACGACGGCAAATTACGCTATTCAGCCAACTCAAACGGTAAATGTTCGTGCAATTACAACTTGTTTGGCAACAAACGATCGCGATACTTCAGAAGAGGTTTCTATTACAGTAAATGCAGCTCCTGTTCTTTCATTGAACAATACTGCTGTAGCATATTGTTCGGGAACTCCTGCAACAGTGATTGCAAGTGGTGCGAATACCTATGCATGGACCCCTGCAACAGGATTGAATGTTGCAAACAACGATACAGTAAATGCAAATCCTGTTAACCCAACAACATACACTGTAATCGGTACGGATTTGGTTGGATGTAAAGACACAACAACAGTATTGATTTCTCCTGTTTCAAAAGTGGCGAAAACAGCAACATATTCTCCTTCTACACTTTGTACTCCGGGAATTCCGGTAACTGTAACGGCATCTGCATCACCTACAACTCTTTTTGGTGGTGGTTCTTATGAATACCGTTTCATCGGGGCGAATGGCGCTGAATTACAGCCTTGGAATTCTACAGGTGTTTACAACTTTGTTCCTGCTGCTGACAGCGTTTACAAAATCTATTACGATGTGCGTTCTACAACATGTCCGGATGCAATCGATTCAAGTTTGATTTCTGTTATTGTTGGTTTCGGTGCAACTGTAAATGTGGTAGATTACGATTGTAATAACCTGGGTGGAACGGTTACTTTGAGCAATGATTTTGGTCAGGTATCACAAAGTCCTGTTTATTCCAATCCGTTTGCGAATGCTGCAACTGATTTGACGAATGTGACTCTGCTGGGTGGAGCTGCAATTGCAGGAGGAAGATTGGTAATAACTCCTTCAGCAATAAGTATTGCAAGTGCTTCTGCTGTTATCGTTGATCCGAATTTCCAGACAGGAACAAACAATGCAATGACATTGAGCTTTAAAATGACTGCTGATCAACCGATCAATACGTATAATACAGGCGGAGCTGATGGTTTGACTTATTCATTTGGTGATGATGTTGCAAACAACGGAAACCAAAATGGTAGCGGATCTAAATTGAGATTGGTATTTGATGCTGCTGATAATGGTGCAAACATTACAGGTATCTATTTGGTTTACGGAAATACAGGTGGTGTGAGTGCAACATCAGTTACACCGGGTGCTGCTTCTACACTTTATTACAGCAACAATACATCTGCGTGGAAATTGAAAACAGATGTTCAGGCAGTATTAACAATTAATGAGTTAGGAAAAGCTAGTTTAACATTGGATGGTTTGACAATTTTCTCTAATGTTCAAATGCCGGCAGCTTACATGAATGCAAATACAACAACCTGGAAACAAGCATTCAGTGCAAGTACAGGTGGAGATGCATTGCGTCAGGCGATTTCAGATGTGGTTATAACTGCACCGATTTCTCAGATTGCGATGGTTGCTGCTAACCAAACACCGGCTGCTTGGCAATCAGGATTATCATTTACAAATGTTCAGCCAGGTACATATGATGTTTGGATGAGCAGTAACGGTACTACTTCTTGTGCTAAGAAAATCAAAACAATCGAGGTAGAAAACCTGAACCCACTTGTGTTATTAGGAAATGACACAACGATCTGTGAAGGTGAATCCATCACTTTGAATGCAGGAAATACAGGTTCTTCTTACGTTTGGAGTAATTCTCAACTTACAACTCAAACAAGAACAGTTACAGAAGCTGGTCCATATGTCGTTTATGTTACAAATGCTGACGGATGTACAGGAATCGGTTCTATTAACGTAACAGTGAATAATATTCCTACTGCAAACAGCGCATTGTATGTTCAAAACAACATGCCGACTTATACTTTCACTGTATTGAATCCGCAAAACGTTGATTCTTACTCATGGAATTTCGGAGACGGATCTACGTTGACAAACGCACCTTCTACTGCAAGTCATACGTACACAGTAGCAGGACCATACATGGTTACGGCAACTTTGACAAATGAGTGTGGAACGCAAACGGTTATTCAAACAATCGTAGTAACAAGTACGGCTGGAATTGAAGAAAACGGAATCGAAGGATTGAGTGTTTACCCGAACCCTGCTTCTGATAAAATAACGATTTCAATTCCTGAAACAACAGATGCATCTGCAACCGTTTATTCAACAACAGGAACATTGATTTCTACGATTGAAAAATTGGATGCTCAGACAGAATTATCTGTTCAGGAGTGGACTCCTGGAGTTTACTTCGTACGCGTTCAGAACGAAAGCAAAACAAGCACTATTAAATTAGTGATTCAATAATAACAACTAGAAAAAGGAATGCGGGCAGGATTTAATTCTGTCCGCATTTTTTTTACCTGATTTTTTAAGCCCAAAAGAAGAATCAACTAAGCAATTAATGCTGAAATCAACCTCTGTTTCGATTGAATGCAATAAAAAGTTGCCTCAAAGTGGAATAAACTTTATGCTGATTATCAGTGGAATGGTTTCAAATAATTAGCAATAACGGTCTGATATGTTTTAAAAATAACAAAACGTTAATTGTCTCCTTTTTGTCCTTCTTCTTTTTTGAAAGAAAGTACCCTATTTCCATATGTTAGCGGAAAATTAAATTTAAATTACTTATGAAGAAACAACTAACTTTTAACAAAATGCGTAGAGGTCTGCTCTTCGGCAAGTACACTTTCGGACTTGCCTTGGCAATGACTTCTTTCTTTTCTTCTGCTCAAACAATGGTTACGGTTGGTACTGGTACCGCCACTACAAACAATGCTCCGGTAAACGCAGCAAATGTCTATCATTACTCTCAAAGTATTTACAAGGCATCAGATATTATTGCTGCCGGAGGAAATGGGATCGGTACGATTACGAAAGTTCGTTATTATTACGCTTCAGGTGGATCTGCAAATACAACAGGGTGGACCGTATACCTTGGACATACAAACAAAGTGAATTTCACATCAACTACAGATTGGATTCCCGGAGCAGGACTAACGAACTGTTTTTCAGGAACAGTCACTTTTCCGGCAACAGGAAACTGGTTGGAAATTACCTTAACGACTCCTTTTCAATGGAATGGTGTAGATAATATCGTTATTGGAGTGGATGAAAATCAGCCGGGATCTGCAGCAGGTTCCTTTTGGAGATATACGAACTCTGGAGGCGATAACAGAACGATCTATTATGGTAACGCAACAACGAACCCGGATCCTTTAGCACCACCAACGGCTACATCACGTGGTACGTGGGCTCCGAATGTACAATTGGAGTGGACAGCTGCTCCGGGATGTTCAGGAGCTCCTGCTCATCTTACGGCAGTTGCAAACAATTCGACAATTTGCCCCGGACAAGCGGTTAATTTCAGTTTAACAGGCGGGTCATTCAATACCGGTTTCGGATACCAGTGGCAATATAATGATGGTTCAGGATGGGCTGATTACGCTTCTGCAACGAATGCTACTTTTTCAACTTCACCGACACAAACAGTCAATGTTCGTGCAATTACAACTTGTTTGGCAACCAGCGATCGCGATACTTCCGAAGAGGCTTCGGTAAATGTGAATGCGGTGCCGGTTATGACTGTAAATACTCCACAAATTGCTTTTTGTGCAGGAGATAACGTACAACTGACTGTATCAGATGTAAGCCCGACAACTACCTTTGCATGGGCTCCGGCTACGGGATTGAATGTAACGAACAATGACACTGTATTGGCTAATCCTGCAAATGCAACGGTTTATACGATCACAGGAACGAACTCTTTTGGTTGTACATCAACGACCACAGCTTTTGTTTCTCCTTTGTCTAAAGTTACCCGCACAGCGGCGTATACTCCAAACCAGATTTGTGCACCGGGATCACCTGTTGCTGTTACAACTACAGTTACTCCGGCTTTGATCAACGGAGGATCAACCTGGGAATACCAATTCTTAAGCAGTACAGGAGCTGTATTACAGCCGTGGAACGCTACGAATACTTACAATTTTGTTCCGGGAGCAGACAGTGTTTATACGATTTATTATGAGGTTAAAAGCAGCAGTTGTCCGGATCAGGTTGATTCATTGCCTTTGAATGTCATTGTTGGATTCGGAGCGGATGTAGCAGTTGTAGATTACGATTGCAACAACCTGGGAGGAATCGTGACTTTGTCGGATATTTTTGAACCGACAGAAACAATCATTTACGCAAACCCGTTTGCAAATGCCGGAACTGATTTGACGAATGTGACTTTACAAAGTACTGCAGCGATCACAGGAGGAAGATTGGTAATAACACCTTCTGCAACAAGTATTGCAGGTGCTTCCGCGATTATTCAGGATCCTGCAATTGTGTTGGGAGCGAATAACTCCTTTATTATGAAGTTTAAAATGACTGCCGATCAACCGATCAATGCTTTCGGTACGGGAGGAGCTGACGGAATCACTTATTCATTTGCAGACGATATTGCAAACAACGGAAACCATAATGGTAGCGGATCCAAGTTAAGATTGGTTTTCGATGCTGCAGGAAATGGTGTGAATGCAGTTGGAGTTTACCTGGTTTACGGAAATACAGGTGGTGTGAGTGCTACAGCAGTTACACCGGTTGCTTCTTCTACACTTTATTTCAGTACCAATACTACAGCGTGGAAATTGAAAACAGATGCTCAGGTAATTTTCAAAATTGATATTGCTGGAAAAGCTAGTTTGTCTGTTGACGGAGTAAGTATTTTCTCCAATATTCAAATGCCTGCAGCTTATATGAGTGCAAACACTTCAACGTGGAAACATGCTTTTAGTGCTGCTACAGGTGGAGATGCTATGCGTCAGGCAATTTCTGATTGGCAGATTTCAAGTTCTTTATGCAAGTTTGCCTTGGTTCCTCAAGGTACAACTCCTGCTGTATGGGGGGATGATGTAACGTTTACAGGAATTCAACCGGGAGAATACGATGTTTGGATGAGTAACAACGGAAGTGCTGCTTGTGCGAAGAAAATCGAAACGGTAGAAATTGTGAATGTAAACCCATCCGTGCAATTAGGAAATGACACAACAATCTGTGAAGGTGAGTCCGTTATTTTGGATGCAGGAAATCCTGGTGCTACTTATGTTTGGAGCGGATCTTTAGTGACTACTCAAACAAGAACGGTGACACAATCAGGTCCGTATGTGGTATATGTTACAAATGCTGACGGATGTACAGGAATCGGTTCCGTTAACGTAACAGTAAACAATATTCCTACTGCAAACAGCGCGTTGTTTGTTCAAAACAACATGCCGACTTATACTTTCACTGTATTGAATCCGCAAAACGTTGATTCGTATTCATGGAATTTCGGAGACGGAACAACGTTGACAAATGCACCTTCGACGATCAGTCATACCTACACAGTGGCAGGTCCATACATGGTTACGGCAACGTTGACAAACGAGTGTGGAACACAAACGGTTATTCAAACAATCGTGGTAACAAGTACAGCCGGAATTGAAGAAAACGGAATCGAAGGATTGAGTGTTTACCCGAACCCGGCTTCTGATAAAGTGATTATTTCAATTCCTGAAACAACAGATGCATCTGCAGCAGTTTATTCAACAACAGGAACATTGATTTCTACGATTGAAAAATTGGATGCTCAAACAGAATTATCTGTTCAGGAGTGGACTCCGGGAGTTTACTTCGTACGCGTTCAGAACGAAAGCAAAGCAAGCACTATTAAATTAGTGATTCAATAAAAACCAGAAAAATCAGGCAGGAACCCTTCTTGCCTGATTTTTTATCATCACGCATTAATCTTCTCCAAACAATGAAACTACGAACGGGTTCCCTTCTCTTATTGATAGCTATTTCCAATTATTTTACAGGATATACTCAATGCAACTGGACGCAGATTTACCATGAGTCTTATGAGTATACCACTGTTATTCCTCATTTATTACCCGGAACCACTTACCAGAATAATCCTCAAACATATGCAGGTTGTGTCCGCACAGGAACCTACGGAATGTATATGAATATTGTGGATGGTTATGTTGGCTTGCTTTATTCACAGCCATTCACAGATGTTTGCGTCGGACAGCAATACCGGTTTTCATTTTCCACCCGCGACACCTGGACAAGTACAAACAATCTGACCATTCAGGTGAAAGACAACGGGGGAAATGTATTGGTGACTCAAAACGTCATCAACGGGAGCACCTGGAATGATATTACGATGGTCGCATTTACTGCGCCAACAAATTCGATTGTTTTTGAAATCAGTACAAATACTGCCGGAACCGGAGGAAACGATGTAGGCTTTGACGATTTGAAATTGTTTCAATGTCAGCCGGTCCCACTCAACTTCGGAGTAACGGAATGTGCTTCTGCCAATTCTCTGGACTTGTATTCGGAAATTACCGGAGGAATCTTGTCTTCCAACGGTATCTGGACCGGACCTTCAACCCTTTCAAACGGTTATCTGGGAACATTTACACCGGGAACAAATACCAATGGCGCCTATCATTATACGATCGGAGGAGCACCCGGTTGTGCCGATTCAGTAGCAAATATTCAGGTTTCGATTATTCAGACACCAACACTTAATCCGGTTCAGGACATTACCACTTGTTCGTTTTATATATTGCCCGTGATTTCGGGAACGAACTTAAGCGGTAATCAGCGCTATTACACAGGTCCGAACGGAACAGGTACTTCATATTTACCGGGAGCAGCAATTATTTCTTCGCAAACCTTGTATGTATATGACGGAGCAATTGGTTGTTCTGATCAGGTTTCATTCACAATTAATCTGATACCGCCTCCGGTAATTACCGTCAGTGGAAATGATACTATTTGTGCCGGAGAAATGGCCGTTTTTACCGCTTCTTCCACAAGCAACAATATGACTTATGTTTGGACTCCCGGAAACATAGCGGGTTCCACTCTTTCGGTCACTCCGGGTTCCACAACGATTTATTCGGTGGTTGGAACGAATGCTTTCGGATGTACTTCGAACATGGTGTCAACTGCTGCAATTGTAAGACCAAGTCCGGTATTGACACTGCAGGCTTCAGATGACACAATTTGCCTTGGTGATCAGGTGCAATTGATGGTTACATCGTCTGTCAACGGGACAAATTATCTCTGGAACGATGGGAATACGCAACCGGTCAGATTGGTTTCTCCAGTTTCAAACAGCACATTTTCAGTCATTGGAACATCACCGAATGGCTGCACGGATACGAAAGCAACTCCTGTTTTGGTGATTCCGGCATTGGAAGTAACCATTTCGGGAACTTCTGAATTCTGCGAAGGAGCTTCAACCATGCTTTCCGTCTCCGGAAATATGCCGGGAATGACCTATGTCTGGATTCCGTCCGGAAGTACAAATCAAACCTTCCTGGTAAACGATCAGAATGCAGGATGGATTTATGCAACGGGTTCCTATCACGGCTGTCCTTTGGGAAGAGATTCGATTTTAACGACTGCTTTGCCAAATCCTCAGATTACGGTTCCGGATGATTTTCAGGTTTGTCCGGGAACGTCAGTTGTAGCAACGGTCAGTTCGGATGTACCGAACAGCACTTTTGTATGGACGCCTGGAAATCTGAGCGGATCAACGAATACCTTATATGCAAATACATCGACAACTTATTATGTTTTCGCTCAAAACGGAGCTTGTATTTCTGAAACAGATTCATTTGTGGTCGATATGTCGTTGGCTTGTTTCGTAGAAGTTCCGAATATTTTCACCCCCAACGGAGATCATGTGAACGATTATTTCTCATTGGTTTCCTATGCCGGAATTCAATCCCTGGAAATAGCGATTGTCAATCGCTGGGGAAATCCGGTTTGTTCGTTTGCCAAACCTGATTTTCAGTGGGACGGAAAAGATGAGTCCGGAAAAGAAATGGCCGAAGGAGTTTATTTCTATCGATTAAAAGCCATTTTAGGATCGGGAGAAGAAATAGAAAAGCAAGGCTTTATTGAAGTTTTACGTTAATGAATAATCATCAGTTTTTAGTTCTTTTGTTATTGTACCTTCAATAATGGAATGCGGCTTTTGGGCCGCATTCTTTTTTTAACCTGTTTTTTTGAAATGATGGAATTCCGGATGCATGAATCCTGAAACACCGCACCATATTTTATGTAACTTTACATCAAAGAGCAACATTTCTATGAATATTCTGGTTACGGGAGGCGCAGGCTTCATTGGTTCGCATTTGGTTCGCTTGCTGGTGAATAAATATCCATCTTATCAGATTGTGACATTTGATGCCCTGACATATGCGGGGAATCTGGCAAATCTGAAAGACGTGATGGATGCAAAGAATCACATTTTTGTCAAAGGAGATATCACTTCCGAACAAGATGTGAAAACGGCGTTTGAGAAATATCAGATCACGGATGTCATTCATTTGGCGGCAGAATCTCATGTTGACCGATCGATCGAAGGACCGATGGAATTTGTTCACACCAATGTAGTCGGAACGGTAAATCTGATGAATCAGGCGCGTGCTTATTGGAAAACCAATGAAGGACATGTTTTTTACCATGTTTCCACCGATGAGGTTTTCGGTTCACTTGGCTTGGAAGGTTTCTTTACTGAAACGACATCTTACGACCCGAGAAGTCCTTATTCGGCATCGAAAGCGGCTTCCGATCATTTTGTTTCTGCCTACTATCACACATACGATTTCCCGATCAAAAGATCGAATTGCTCAAACAATTACGGAAGCAATCATCATCCGGAAAAATTAATTCCCCTGATGATCAATAATATCCTCAACAAAAAGCCTCTGCCTGTTTACGGTGAAGGAATTAACGTGAGAGACTGGCTTTGGGTGGAAGACCACGCTCGGGCAATAGACGTGATTTTTCACAAAGGAGCGATTGGCTGCAACTACAACATCGGAGGATGGAATGAGTGGCGGAATATCGATCTGATTCATGAATTATGTCAAATTATGGATCAGGAGCTCGGAAGAAAAGCAGGTGAAAGCGCAGAATTGATCACCTATGTGAAAGATCGTGCCGGACATGACTTGCGCTATGCGATCGATGCCACAAAACTCTTTGATGAATTGGGCTGGAAACCGAGCATTACTTTTGAAGAAGGATTGCGTGAAACCGTGAAATGGTATCTGAATAATCAGGATTGGGTGAAAGAAGTGACTTCCGGTGCTTATCAGGATTATTACAAAAGCATGTACAATCAGCGCTAAAATGAGTTTATTCAATGTGTTTAAGGGCCGGAAGAAGGAAGCTGCGGATATTGGCGGAATTTTGCAGGTCGATATACACAGTCATTTACTTCCCGGAATCGATGACGGAGCTCCTTCTATGGATCACACCATCGGTATGCTTCGGAAATTTGAAGAACTGGGATATCAAAAACTGATCTTTACTCCGCACGTCATGTCGGGAGTATACGACAACACCACTGAAATTATCCTCGGAAAATTGCAGGAAGTCAGAAAAGTGAGTGAAGAATTGGGGTTGAAACTTCAGTTGGATGCATCAGCTGAATATTATTTTGATGAAACTTTTTTTGAACGGATCCGAACCAAAGATTTACTGCCTTTTCATGGAAATCACATCCTTTTTGAATTTTCATTCCGCAATCAGCCTTCCCGGGTAGAAGAGGTGGTTTTTCAATTGAAATCTGCCGGATATCAACCCATTCTGGCGCATTTTGAAAGATACCTGTATTACCATCCTTCCATTGAAGTGGCAAAACAATTGCAGGAACGGGGCTGCATGATTCAGGTCAATCTAAACTCTTTTACCGGACATTACGGACCGGAAATAAAAAATCAGGCAATCAAACTCCTGAAAGCCGGATTAATTGACATTTTGGGCAGCGACTGTCACCGGATTCAACATTTGGAAACGCTGGAAAGATCTTTGAAAGACCCGCTTTTTCATCGTTTACTGGAAGAGAAGGTCAAAAACCCTTTGTTTCTCTGACAAACAGATTCGGGCGATCCTAATTGTTAAAATTATCTTTGGAAAGCTCATTTTTTTATTCTAAATTTTCCCTATAATAATTCCAAAAGAAATATATACCACGGTAAATAAATTATTTGTATACTTGTGAAAAATTACAAATTATGGAAAATTATCTAGGACTGGGCGTCGGAATAATAGCAATCATAACCGCCTTTTTAGCAAAATCAGCATTTTTTTTTAAGACTTCACTGAGTATCGCGATCTGCTGTTTGATCGTTGCTTTGACAAGTGGATTCGAACACGATCCTTCATTGGGTATGATCTGCTTTACGCTGATCGGAATGATTGGATTGGGATATTTTATTTCCCTGCTTTCGGAGAAAATCAGAATGGTGGCATCTTATTTTGTCGGATTTCTGGCTTTGATTCCGATCGGAGCAAAGGCAACGTATCAGGGTTTTGAAGTAGATTGGACTTTCGAAGTTGCAGCGTTTGCAATCATCGGATCGTTGATTCCGCTTTTGGCTAAGATCAAGGACTATTTTGCAGTTCGTTGGTTCGGGGCAAACGGAACGGAATTCAATTCGGCAGTTTCATTGGTTTATTTGGGAATCTTTGTGTTTGCCGCTTCGTTTTTCGTATCCACTTTCGGAGTGATTTTATTGGCAACCGGTTATTTTGCGTCGAATCTGGCACTTCGGTCAAACAGTGGTTTGCAATTAAGTATCTTACTTTTTGCCGTAGCGTGGATTTTCTTCTCCCTGAATTCGTTGGAAGGAATTTCCGACTCTTTGTTGAAAGGCAATCTGTGGATGGGAATTCTGGCAGGTTTAGGTTCACTGTGGGCTTGTAAATCAATCAAAAATGTCTTTATAAGTTTATTTATTCCCGTTCTGATTTTAGGAGTTTTGGTGAGTTTCGGCTTTATCAATGAAAACTTCGGAGGCACACCAACTTTGTTAGGAGCAATTATCGGATCTTCTCTGGCTTTGGCTTTGATAGAACAAACGGAACTGGGCAAACCTTTTCAGGGCATGTTATTGCCTTTGATCCTGATCGGATTCACCAACCCGGTAGATTCACTGTTCCAACCGGAAAAGTTGAAAGTAGAAACCCTGTTGGATAATGGAAATGAGCCTGAAAACCAAACAGCGAAGAAAAAAGATGTGATGGATATTCCTGCAATTGCATTGACTGATGGAGATGCGGGAGCATGGAAAAGTGTTGCTGCCAATTCAAAACTGGAATTTGAAGTAGGGCCTCCTGCCAGCAGAACTGCCGGAGCTATCAAGGAATTCACAACAGAAGTTCAATTGGACAAAGCGGGAGTGATCAGAAGTTTGCAGGTTGAAATGAAAAGCGGAAGTCTAACGACATTCAATGATATTCGCGATGAATCGGTTTTAAGTGATGAATTCATTCAATCTGAAAAATATCCGAAAATCATGTACACTTCCAAAAAGATTGAAAAAGTAGGCGAGGATTACAGAATTACAGGAGATCTGGAATTTGTAGGAGCAAAAGTGGAAGTGACCGTAAACCTGCGTTTTGTTTCCAAAGTGAATAAAGACGGAAGTGAGATCCTTGTATTTGTTGGTAAATCGGCAATAGACAGAACGAAACACAACATGACGTCCGATTCCAAGATCGGTGATTTGGTGGATATCACTTTTGAAGTTGCGTTGGCACGATAAAATCTGATTTGTTGTTCGTCAGAACAAAATTTAAAGACAGAAAGTTGTATTTTTCAGGCGTGAAAGTACTTCTCTTCTGTCTTTTTTTTGTGATTTTCAATTCCTCTGCTCAACAGGATTCCTCCTGGAATAAACGATCTTATTGGGTTGCCGGAACGAATGTAGCGCTCGGAGGAGGAAGTATTGCATTGCTTTCAGCTGTTTGGTATCAGGATTATCCCAAATCCGGGTTTCACACCTTCGACGATTCCAAAGAATGGATGTACATGGATAAATTGGGGCACGCTTACACGGCATATCAGCTTTCCATGGCCGAATACGCAGCCTGGCGTTGGGCAAGAATGCCGCGAAAAAAGGCGGTTTGGCTCTCTGGAGGAATTGCCTGGACATATCAGTTGTCGGTAGAAGTATTGGACGGATTCAGTAGCGAATGGGGGTTTTCCGTCGCTGATTTGACTGCAAACACCCTCGGATCGGTATTATTTGTCGGTCAGCAATTGGGCTGGGATGAGCAACGTTTTCAACTGAAATTCGGTTATAAATCATCTCCTTACGCCAAAATTCGTCCGAATACATTGGGCTCGAATTTTCCGGAAAGACTTCTCAAGGATTACAATGCCCAAAGCTATTGGCTGTGTGTTGCACCTGGAACATTCTTCAAGGAATCTTCCTTTCCGAAGTGGATTCAGATCGGATTTGGCTACAGCATTGATGCAAAATTGCACGGATACTTAAATTCCTACACGGATGTGAATTCGGGCAGATCGTACTTTGCAAAGCAGGAATACGCCATTTCACTGGATATCGATTGGTCGCAGCTTCCGATTAAGAAACCGTGGTTGAGAAAAGTGCTGAAACCATTGAATACGATCAAAATCCCGTTCCCGGCTGTTTTCTGGCGAAACGGTGTCTGTTATTTCGGGATGTTCTGATTTCTGAAAACATGAAATTTCCGGAGGATTCGCACCCGAAGTTGTGAATGTGCTAAAAGGTGTTTACTTTTTACGGACAAATAAGGGAACAAGTCAACTCATAAAACATGCAGACGAAACTTTTTCAGTTAGAAAGTCCCAACGGAATGATCCGTGGAAAATTAGTGGATTGCGGAAACAGCAGTCCCTGGGTTTTGATGGCTTGCGGTCACAATGGTTTTTATCATTTCGGGATGTTCCCGACTATTCAGGATTCTCTTGCAGCAAGCGGAATTTCTTCTGTGGCGTTCAATTACACGCATTGCGGAATCTCTGACGACGGAGACTACTTCGATGATCTGGAAAGCTACAAAGCCAACAGCAGACGGCTGGAAGTAGAAGATTTATCCTTCATGGCTCAAAAAATGATGTCGGGAGAATGGATTTCCCCGCCGAAACACTTGTTTCTTTTTGGTCACAGTATGGGAGGTTTTTCCGCAGCATTTGCAAGCCGGCAAATTCAAAAGAATGGAATCTTCCTTTCAGGAATTATTTTGTTGAACTCCTTGCGGACACTCAATACCCGGACTCCCGAAATTATGGAGGAATGGAAGAAAAACGGGGTTTACTTCAGGCCGAATATGCGAACCAAACAAGAATTGCCGCAGGGTCCGGAGTTTTTAGAAGAAACTTTAGCCAGTGATACTGCATGGAATATGCAGCCAATCGTTGAAGAATTGACTATTCCCTGTTTTGTAGCGCATGCTGTGGATGACGAAGCCGTTCCTTTCGAACATGGAAGAACGATTTTTTCATGGGTTTATAAGAACAATCTGAAGAATGCATTCCTCCCGATTCCGCAGGCAGGACACACCTTGAATACAACGCACCCAATGAAACGTGATTCCGAGGAATTACAGTTTTTTTGCCAGCAGGTTATCGATTGGATTGATAAGATATAAAACAAGTCGGGGCGAAAAATTTTTCGCCCCGACTTGTTTTTTGTTCTATTGAAATTTCTTGAAAATCACCGTTGCAATATGTCCTCCGAAACCGAAGGTATTGCTCATGGCATACGTAATTTCTTTCTCTTTCCCTTTTTGCAAAGGAAAATCAAACAAATCCTTGAAATCCGGCTCGATCTCCGTTGTATTGATCGTTGGAGGAACGATTGAATCCTGAATCGCCAGAATACAGGAAATGGCTTCAACAGCTCCTGCAGCACCCAGCAAATGTCCGGTCATCGATTTCGTTCCCGAAACACTTAAGGATTGTCTTTCACCGAATACGCGTCTCAAAGCGATCAACTCACTGTTGTCTCCCTGTGCTGTAGAAGTTGCGTGCATATTGATGTAATCGATTTGGTCCGGAGTGATTTCCGCATCGCGAAGCGCTTCTTCCATTCCTAAAACAGCTCCGTCTCCTTCCGGGTGAGTTCCCGTTAAGTGATAAGCATCTGCCGCCATTCCACCTCCAACTACTTCTGCGTAGATTTTAGCGCCACGAGCCACCGCGTGTTCGTATTCTTCCAGAATCACTGCTGCAGCTCCTTCACCCATAACAAAGCCATCACGCGTTACATCGAACGGACGGGAAGCTGTTTCAGGGGAATCATTGCGTTTGGATAATGCTTGTGCAGAAGAGAATCCGCCCATTGCTGCTTCATTAATTGCAGCTTCAGAACCACCGGAGATAATCATGTTTGCTTTTCCCCATTTGATGTAGTTAAAAGCATCAATCATGGCCGTGTTGGAAGTAGCGCACGCCGAAACAGCACAGTAATTGATTCCGCGCAGACCATATTCCATGGAAATAATTCCGGAGGCAATATCCACCAAAATGCGGGGAATAAAGAAAGGTGTAAAACGCGGAGTACCGTCTCCGGCACAATATTCCTTCATTTGATCCTGGAAAGTCTGGATTCCTCCGTTTCCGGATCCCCAAATCACACCGATACGATCTCTGTTCAGATTTTCGAAATTAATTCCGGCATCTGCAACTGCTTCTCTCACTGCAACCAAAGCATATTGGGAGAAAGGATCGTACTTTCGGATTTCCTTTACGTCAAAATGATCGGCAGGATTATAGCCTTTTATTTCGCAGGCAAAAGAAGTTTTAAATTTTGTAGTGTCAAATTTGGTAATGGGTGCAGCACCGCTTTTACCAGCTTTCATGTTGTTCCAAAAATCGGGAACGTTATTTCCGATTGGCGTAAGGGCTCCCAATCCGGTAATTACAACTCTTCTTGTCATAACAATTTGTTTCGATTAATTAAATGAATCCGATCAGTTGCTCAGATTCGCGCAATAAATTTAGTTGTCTTGTTTTAAAAGAAGCTAAAAGAATTGAAAATTTAAAATGGGTCATTGAAAAGAAGAAAAAGCAAGAAACAAACGTTAATGCAGTTTCTTGTCAATTTTACAATTCTCTATTTTCACTTGTTATAAAAATCCCAATTCCAGTTTTGCTTCTTCGCTCATCATATCCTTGTCCCATGGCGGGTCAAAAACAATGTTTACATGTGCTTCCGAAACTTCTTCGATGCTTTCTACTTTTTCTTTTACGTCTTTCGGCAGAGATTCTGCCACCGGACAGTTCGGAGAAGTCAATGTCATATCGATTTCAACAACACCTTCCTTCGAAATACGTACTTCGTAAATTAACCCGAGTTCGTAAATATCTACGGGAATTTCCGGGTCGAAAATGGTTTTTAAAATTGTGACAATTTTGTCTTCCAGATGTTCCATTTTACTTTGCTAATGCGGACAATGCCATTAATTTAATTTTCTTCACCATGCTTGCCAAACCATTTGCCCGCGTTGGTGAAAGATGTTCCTGAAGCCCGATTTCGGAAATGAAATGAAGATTACTTTTCACGATATCTTCCGGACTTTCGTTATCATAAACCCGGATCAGCAAGCCAATAATTCCTTTGGTAATAATTGCATCCGAGTCGGCCGTTAAACGAAGTTTGTTTTCGTCGATTGCTGCATCGAGCCAAACTCTGCTCTGACATCCTTCGATCAAACGGTCGTCCGTTTTCCTGGACGGATCAATCAAAGGCAGATCTTTTCCAAGTTCAATGATGTACTCGTATTTTTCCATCCAGTCATCGTAAATGGCAAAATCATCAATGATCTCTTGTTGCTTTTCTTCAATACTCATCTTGTTCTCCTATGCCAGCATGGAAATGCTTTTCTCTACTGCTGCTATAAATTGGTCTATTTCTTCTCGTGTGTTGTAAAATGCAAACGATGCTCTCACAGTTCCCGGGATTTGATAAAAATCCATCAAAGGCTGTGTGCAGTGATGTCCTGTTCGAACCGCGATTCCCTGCTTATCCAAGAGTGTTCCGATATCAAAAGGATGAATTCCGGGTACGTGGAAAGAAACCACTGAAGTTTTGTTTTTCGCAGTTCCGATCAAGGTAATGTTCTCGAAAGTTTCCAGCATTTCCTGAGCGTATTCCGTCAAATCACGTTCGTATTCTTCCAGTTCTTTCGAATCAAATTGATTCAGATAGTTCAATGCCGTACCCAAGCAGATTCCTCCTGCAATATGAGGTGTTCCGGCTTCAAACTTGAACGGTAATTCGTTGTAAGTGGTGCGTTCAAAAGTAACTTTGGAAATCATATCTCCACCACCTTGGTAAGGAGGCATGTCGTCCAGAATAGCTTCTTTTCCGTACAAAACTCCGATTCCAGTTGGTCCGAAAACCTTATGTCCGGAGAAAACGAAGAAATCGCAATTCATTGCCTGAACGTCTACTTTGGTATGTTGAATACTTTGCGCTCCGTCGATTAAAACTTTTGCGCCTGCAGCATGCGCCGCAGGAATAATCTGATCCAAAGGATTGATTGTTCCCAAACTGTTTGAAATATGTGTAATCGCAACCAGTTTTGTTTTGGAAGAAAGCATGTTTTGGTATTCCTCCAAAAGCAATTCACCTCTTTTGTTCATAGGAATCACCTTTAGAACCAGTTTTTTGCGTTCAGCGAGCATTTGCCACGGAACAATATTGGAGTGGTGTTCCATCGCCGAAATAATGATCTCATCACCAGCCTGCAATAACTCGCCGAAAGAAGAAGCAACCAGATTAATTCCGTCGGTTGTACCTTTTGTGAAGATAATTTCTTCCTTTTTCGGAGCATTGATAAAACGGCGAACCGTTTCACGGGCATCTTCGTATTCAGAAGTTGCTTTCTGGCTCAGGTGGTGAACTCCGCGATGAATGTTTGCATTGTCCAGACTATAATATTGGTTAATGGCATCCAAGACCATTTGCGGTTTTTGAGAAGTTGCTCCGTTATCAAAGTAAATGAGATTCTTTCCGTAAACTTGTTGACGCAGAGCCGGGAAATCCTGTCGAATCTCACGCACGTTGAATTTTCTTGTTGCTGCATTTTCCATGGTACAAAGATAACTAAATGCTATTTGTATTAGTTCTAAATAAGTTTAATTTCCAACCTTTTTATTTTAGTCGTATCTTAGTTTTAAATAAATTGCAAATGAGAGGTTTATACCTACTATTGATAGTGATTCTGATGGGATCCGGCGGTTGTGAAAGGTGGAAACTGAAACAACCCGCTTATTTGAGTTTGAACTGGAAGTTTCATTCAACAACATCCAGTCAGGGAAATGCCGTTGTTAATAAAGGATATTTCTACTCCACTCAGTTTACCGTTTCAGGAAAACGGGTGAAGGGTTCTGACGTGAAAATTACACAAAACCTCAGCGGAGATAAGATCGAATTTTCCGGTGAAACGGATTTGGGAATTGCTTTGGACATTCCGATGGGAGACTATATCGAATTTGATATTTCGACACTGATTGATAATTCAAATCATCCGTGCATCCGGCTGGAAGGTACTTTTTATAAAGGAACAGAACCCGTTCCGATGATTATTGAATGGAGCAATTACGAAGCGTTGAGTTTTAAGATTCAGAATCCGTTCTCTCTGGAAAGAAAGAAAAATTACAAAGTGTTCATTGGTTTCGATGCCAAGAAATTGTTTGAAAATGTTCCGAGTTCTTTATGGAGTCAACCCAATTTCGTCATGGAAAATGGTGTTCCGACTCTATTGATAAATAGTGCTAGTGGTAACAATAATCAATTGTTCAGTAAAATCACCGAACAATTACCGAAAGCTTTGATCTTAACCGTTGAGTAATGTCTGCCGAGTATAAAGATATTATCGATGGCTGTGCAAATTGGGAACGATCTGCACAGGAAAGATTGTATCGTCTTTTCTCCAAGGATTTATTCAAGGTTTGCAAGTTATACGGCTCGGATACTCAGGATGCGGAAGATATGCTGCATGATGCATACATGCATATCTATAAAAACATTGGTTCATACACTTTCACGGGGTCTTTTGAAGGCTGGCTGAGAAGAGTGACGGTGAATTGCTGTTTGCAAACCCTGAGAAAAAGAAAGAATTTTACACAATTGGCGGAAATTCCGGTAATGGATCAGGACGAAGCGGATCTGGAAACAGGAATCCCTTTTGCGAAAGTACTGGAAGAAATCAACTTGTTGCCGACAAAAGCCGGATTGGTATTGAAATTGTATGCCCTGGAAGGCTGGTCGCATTCTGAAATTGCGGAAGAACTGGAGATTTCGGTCGGAACCTCCAAATCCCAATTAAATTATGCACGCTCGGTATTAAAACAAAAACTCGTTTCTTAAAATGGACCAAACAAATTCACATAAAGAGTTTAAATCTCTTCATAAATCCTACCAGAATTGGGATGCGGGAACACCGTCTTCTGATTTATGGGAAGATTTGGAGGCGGATTTGGCTGTTTCTGCCGTTTGGGACCGTTTGGATGAAACGTTGGAGTTAAACGGAAGTCCTGCTGATAAAACCTTAGCAGATTCCTATGACAATTGGTCTCCGAATACTTCCGGTGACGGATGGACAAAACTGGAAGAGCAACTTTCCAGAGAGCGTGTTTGGAACAGATTAAATACCACATTGAATTATCCGGTTACAACCAGAATTCCGTGGATGAAAATGGCGGCGGCTTCTGTTTTCTTTGTGTTCCTTTCATTCTATACAGACTACTTTACAAGTTCTGATACCCGTCAGGAGTCGATTGCCGGTATAAGTGGTTTGAAAACGATTTCCAATCCGGAGAAAGAAACCGATTTGGCAGACAATTCTGTTGAAACTGCAGGAGCAGAAGACAAGGAAGCTGTTTTAGCTGAAAACGTGATTACCAAAGAGAATCAATTGGCTAATCGTAACCGTCAGAACAAGGAATTGTTTGAAAATCCAAACGTACAAAATGCCGAACAGCAACGAAATCTGGCACTTAAAAATGACGGACTTCAACAGGATCCGAAACATGTGATAACGAACGGAACGGTTCAAAACAGTACGAATAACAATAATAATATATTGACTGAAAATACGTCAAATACCTTCAACGATCTGGCACAACTGGATGAATTGGGAACAAAGGAAATAACTTTTGAAACAAGAGACGAATACGGCTCGATTGGTGATTTCACGTTCATTCCTTTGAAATCTCCGTTCAAACCACGGTTCAGCCTTCAGTTTGGCGGACAGTTCTCATTCATCAATGAAAAGAACCGAAGTGCATTCTCGAGTTCTCTTCCTTCCATGGGGATAGCAGCGGATTTCCAATATCATTATTACCTCGGAAATGTTCGTCTGACCCAGGATTTAGGATTTAGTCAATATGCGCAATCAAACGGAAGCTATATCAATGGACGCTACACCAGTTTGGATCAGCGATTGAATACCATTTTTCTGATGTCTTCGGTTGGATACACGTATAGAGGTGCTACAGTTTATGCGGGAGTTTCATTGAATCGCTTGTTGAGCGGCTATGAAGCGAATCGTTCAACGATCACCAATGTGTACAATTCCAATAAGTTTCAGATTGGAGCAACTGCCGGAATCGACTATCATTTAGCGCCGTTTAAAAATAAAACTGCTCTTGGAATTGGGATGCAATATCAATTTGTATCAAAGCTTAAAAGTGGTAATGCAGACTTCAGCGATATTCAGGGGGTAAAACTTCAAATAAAATATTCATTTTAATTCCAACCTTTGAAAAAACGGTGCATCTAGTTACCAGGAAAGATATTTATTTCGTTGTCAGCTTCTCCAAAGGAGTTTGAAAAATTACTACAACTCAAACGATAACGAAATAGTCGAGGCAAGGTAGAACTGGCTTGATTAAAAGGGCTCGTCATTGACGGGCTCTTTTTTTGTTTGGAACTGACGGAAAATTCAGAGTTTTACTTCAAACTCACTGATAGCAGACCTCTAAAGGTTTTTAACGGTTAAGCAACGGATAAAAACAGCAAAAATTCCTGATCAGAATCCGTTTCGCAAATAGAAATCTGACGGCTTCCGGAAAAATCAAAATCATTAAGGGTTTTATCCTTAGAAACTTAGCGTTTGACGGTTGTAAAAAAATGTTTTTTAATCCGGATTCGTTTGTTTTTTAAGGCTTTTGTAGCGTTATTTGTTGCGCACATCAATGAACCATGAAGCTTACTACAAACCTGCTATTACTGACGGTCTCAGTAATATATTCTATTTCCTACGCCCAAACTCTTTTTTCGAATGGAGCTTCTGTTTCGTTATCACCCGGATCTGTCGTACACGTGAATGGAGGAGTTGATTTGACCCAGACAACCAGTTTGTCAAACAATGGCGTTCTGACTGTCACCAAAAATTCGACACTTTCTGTTCCCGGAAATTTTATCATCGGGACGGTATCTCAGGTCAATGGAAACGGAGTTTATTTGATTGAACAGGATTGGGTCAATAACGGAACATTTAACTCGGGAACTTCAACAGTTACTTTATACGGAAATACGCAGCAATTCATTACTTCGCTCAATGCAATTGCGACCAGTTTTAATAACCTGATTCTTACAGGTACCGGAACGGGTAATAACCGGAAGAAAACCCTGAACGGAGTGAATGCTTCAACAGGAGCAACCGGAATCCTGAACCTGAATGACCGCGAACTGGAAACTCAAGCGAACTCATTTTTTGTTCTGAATCCGTCTACAACAGCTGTTACTTATTTGAATACCTTCGGAGCTGAAGGGTTTGTGAGCAGTTTGGCTCCGGGAACTTTTTCACGGCTTACGAATCAGGCTGCGGCTTATTTATTTCCTACCGGATCCAGTGCCGGAACTTTGCGTTTCAGGCCTGTAGAACTCACTCCTTCAACAAATGCGGCTTCTCAGTATACGGCTCGCTTGAATAATGTGGATGCATCTGTCGATAATTTTGACCGTTCGGAAACTGATGACATAACTTGCTCTCTGAATCCCGACTATTATCATTCGATAGAATGTGTTGTTGGTTCAGCTCCTACAGATTTGCGCTTGTTTTATATTTCTGCGTCAGATGGTAATTGGCCGGCAATGGCTCAGTGGCAGAATCCTGCTTCCGAATGGACAGATATGGGTGTCACAAGTGCTGCTGTTTCCGGCGGTTTTGATACGAGAACCAAAGCGGCATGGAACTTTGTTGTTCCGGGGCATCCGTATATTCTTTCGCGTTTGCGTCCGGAAATACCTCAATTGAATTGTCCGGATGTGTGTGAAAACTCTGGGGAGAATGTATTTACTCTTACTGGAACGACCACAAATTATCAATGGACTTTTCCTTCCAACGCAACATTGGTGTCGGGGCAGGGAACAGCTGTTGCTGAAGCAAACTGGCAATCCGGATCGGGGCAGGTTTCAGTAGTGGCGGTTGATGCGAATGGTTGCAGTTCACTGCCGGCAATCTGTACTCCGAATATTATTCCGAATGCAGCAGTTGATTTCTCGTATACTGAAAATGGCACGAGCTATCAATTTACGGATCATACGTCCGGTGCGATTTCCTGGACCTGGAGTTTTGGAGATGGTTTCGGTTCATCAGCGCAGGCTCCGTCACATACTTATTCCGGAATCGAGGACAATTATCTTGTAACTCTGGAAGTGACCAATGCAAACGGCTGTGTTGGTCAGGCTTCACAAATTGTTGAGTTATTCTCGGAAATCGTCGTGCCTAACATTTTTACACCTGATAATGATGGTATAAACGACGTCTTTTACATCAAAGCAATTGGAGTAAAAGATTATGGATTGCAGATTTTTAACCGTTGGGGAAACCTAATTTTCAGTTCCAACAGCCCGAATGTTATCTGGGATGGAAAAACCAACGGAAAACTGGTGGAAGAAGGAGTTTATTTCTATAAGCTGAAAGCATCTTCCAATACGAAGGAATACCACTATCAAGGAAATATAACAGTCATAAGAAAATAATCAACTAAAAATGAAAACACACACGAAAGCCTTGCTAGCTTCTTTTACGATCGTATTGAGTTTGAATGGAAATGCTCAAAACAATGTGGGAATTGGTACAAATACACCTAATCCAAATGCCATTCTGGACATGCAGTCAACGACTCAGGGAGTTTTGGTTCCCAGATTGACAACTGCACAAAGAAATGCGATTACAACCCCAACTGAAGGTTTGTTGGTTTATGATACAGATGTGAATTGCTTTTTCTTTTATGAAAGTACTGCAGCTGCATGGCAGAATCTTTGCGCCGGAGGTGGTGCAGGAGTTCCCGGGCCACAAGGTCCGGCAGGACCAGCGGGAGCAACAGGCCCTCAGGGAGTAGCTGGAGCACAAGGCCCGGCAGGTGCGAATGGTACTGCTGGTGCAACTGGTCCACAGGGACCGGCCGGAGCAGCGGGTGCTCAAGGTCCTGCGGGAACAACCGGACAATTTGCCGGAACGGTTTATACCACCAGCCAATTGCAACTAACTACCGCTTCGACGACTTATACCCTGGTTCCGGGATTGACACAAACGATTACAGTTCCGGCAAATGCAAAAGTATATATCTCAAGTGATGGTGGATTTCAAAATGCGAATGCAGGAGTAAACCACGGAGTAGCCGACTTTGCGATTTTTGTTGATGGCGTTGCTTCAACTTTACAACGAAGAGTTCCTGCTGCAAACTCTGCTTCACTGGGACAAATTATTTCTCAGTGGAGTTTGTCGAGCGTGTTCAATATGACTGCCGGATCACATACCATTCAATTACGCGCAAAATATGCTGAGGGTACTGCGCCGTTAAACATCGGAAGTGCAGCGGCAGATCTGATCAAAGGAAATTTGTCTGTTCTGATTATTAAAGAATAGATTGAAGTCTATTCAATAAAAAAATCCCGTCCTGGTTCAACCGAGACGGGATTTTTTAATGCTTATTTTTTGCGGGCGAATAACAAAAACTCTTTGTTTCCGTCTCCGCCGATAATCGGAGAATCGATAATTCCGACGACTTCAAAGTTCGAGTCGATGACAGCCTTTTCAATTCGTTTCAAAATATCCGGGTAAACCGAAGCGCTTTTCACGACGCCATGTTTGTTCAGGAATTTCTTTTCCAATTCAAACTGAGGTTTGATGAGCGCAACCAAAATACCATCCGATTCAACAAAACTACTGGTGAACGGAAGTACTTTTTCCAATGAGATAAACGAAACATCAATCACAATTCCATCCACTGGATTCGGAACGTGGGAAGAGGTTAATTCCCGGACGTGTGTTTTCTCAATATTCGTGATAAGCGGGTTGCTTCGGATTCGTTCGTGAAGCTGTCCGTGCCCGACATCCACGCAATACACGTGAGCAGCCTCTTTGCTGAGAAGAACTTCCGTAAATCCACCTGTTGAAGCCCCGAGGTCAATAAACGATTTCCCTGCTATCGGAATTTCAAAGTGCTCAATTGCTTTTAACAATTTCAATGCTCCGCGAGATACCCAGGTTAACTCTTCGTTTAGCAACAAAATTTTGGCGTCCAGAGAAACTTTCTTTCCGGGTTTTTCAATGGAAATTCCATTGACCAAAACGTCGCCGTTTTTAATGAGTTCTTCCCCTCTGGTTCTTGAAGTTACCAGACCACGGTCAACCAACAATTTGTCTAAACGTTCTTCCATAGTACAAAAGTAATAGATGTGAAGCAATTGCTCCTATACTAAGGATTATTTAACCCGATCCTTTGATTATGAACTTAATCTGAATTTAATTTCACAAAGCTGTTTAATGATTCACGTAATCCTAATAAAATCAAGGGTATAAGCAACTATTTTTTAAATTATAACGTTTGGTTATTAGTTGGTTAATTTATATTTGCTTAACATTAATTGAAACCCCCATGAAACTACTAATTGGTGTACTACTGGCATCATTATGCTCATTTTATTCTTACGGGCAGATGTTTTACTCAAACGGAGCCTTAATTTCGATTTCCTCAGGAGCGGTTGTTTACGTAAACGGCGGTGTTGAACTGAATCAGGTGACAAACCTCACAAATGACGGATCTCTGGTGACTACCAAAATTTCTTCATTTCCAATCCCCGGTACATTCAAAATAGGAGCAAATTCTACGGTCAGTGGAAACGGAACTTATTTTGTCGAGCAGGATTGGATCAATGACGGGATTTTTAACGGAGGAACTTCCGAAGTTACGCTGTTTGGAAATACTCAGCAGTTTATTACTTCCACGAACGGAGTTGCTACTGTTTTCAATGATTTGATTCTCACCGGAACGGGAACGGGCAATGACCGGAAAAAAACGTTACAGGGTGTTGATGCAACTACGGCTACATCCGGAACGCTTCAACTGAATTCCAGAGAACTGGAAACACAAACAAACACGTTTTTTGTGAAGAATCCGGCTGTTGCTGCGATAACTTATTCGAACACTTTTGGGGCAGAAGGCTTTGTGAGCAGTCTGGAACCGGGAGCGCTTTCCAGAATAACAAACTTTGCAAGTACCTATATGTTCCCAACAGGATCAAGTACGGGAACGCTGCGTTTTCGCCCAATTGAATTAACTCCTCAATCAAATCTGGGGGCAGAATACACGGTGCGTTTCAATAATTACGATGCGAACACAGATGCTTTTGACAGAACCCAAACGGATGGGAATATGTGCGCATTGAATCCGGCTTACTATCATTCGATTGAACGCTTGATCGGCACGGCTCCAACAGATGTTCGTATGTTTTATGTTATCGCAGACGATGGAGATTGGACAGGAATGGCGCATTGGAGAACTGCCAGCTCAAATTGGAATGATATGGGAGCTACAACTTCAAATATCAATGGAGGATTTACAACCAGAGCAGTAGCCGGATGGAATTTTCCAAACCCGGGACACCCTTATATTTTATCTACGGTCAGACCGGGTCCGCCGACATTGAATTGCCCTACGATTTGTGAAAACACGCTGAATAACGTGTTTACGGTTGTTGGAGGTTCCGGAAATTTTCAGTGGACTTTTCCTTCAAGCGGAACAATTACTTCCGGTCAGGGAACTTCGAATGTAACCGTTGACTGGACAACAGGAACGGGGCAGGTTACGGTTATTGATATGGGAGCAAACGGATGCTCTTCCCAGCCCGGAAATTGCACCCCGACGGTAAATCCATCACCTTTAGCACAATTTACATATACAGAAGAAGGATCGAATTACAGTTTTACGGATGAGTCAAACGGGGCTGTTTCATGGAATTGGTCTTTTGGCGACGGAGAGGGTTCTTCAAGCCAGAATCCGGTTCATGTGTATGAAGACGGCGGCGATTCTTTTCAGGTAACATTGGTTGTTACCAATAATCACGGTTGTGTGGGAGGTGCGACACAAATGATTGAAATTTTCCATGATATCACCGTTCCAAACATTATTACACCGAATAACGACGGTACAAACGACTTCTTCCTCATCAAAACTTCCGGAATCAAAACGTATGATCTGGTGATTGTCAACCGATGGGGAAATACAGTTTTCGTATCCAGCGACCCTGAAGTTGTCTGGGATGGAAAAACAAACGGGCAGCCGGTAAACGAAGGCGTTTACTTTTATAAATTGAAGGCAACCTCTGCTACAAAAGAATACAACTATCAGGGTAACGTGACGGTTATCCGCAACTAATCAAAAAGTACTATGCGACAAAAACAGAACTTAATTGCTGCTTTCGCTCTAATCTTCGGATTGAATGCAGCTTATGCACAAAACAATGTAGGGATCGGTACTGCGACTCCGAATCCGAATGCCGTTTTGGAAATGCAATCTACCACTCAGGGAGTTTTAGTGCCACGAATGACTACCGCACAGCGAAATGCAATAGCCGCTCCAACGGAAGGATTAATGGTTTATGACATCGATGTGAATTGCTTCTTCTTTTATGAAAGCACTTCCCTGGCATGGCAAAACTTGTGCAGCGCAGGAGCAACTGGTCCTCAGGGTCCGGCAGGACCGCAAGGTGTTGCAGGTCCAACTGGTGCAACCGGTCCACAAGGACCAGCAGGATCTCAAGGCCCTGCAGGTGCAGCAGGTCCGGCCGGAACACCTGGAACGGCGGGAGCAGCGGGGCCAACAGGTCCGCAAGGCCCTCCGGGAATCATTGATAAATATCATGTTTATGGTACAGGGGGAAGAGCCGCGGTAACATCAAACGTTGCAACGTTGCAGCCGGGAATGACGCAGACAATTAACCTGGCGGCTTCTTCAACTGTGATTATCTGGGCAACAATCGGTGCATTGAATACCGTTACAACTACCGGAGCATATTCAAATATCGATATGATTGTTTATGTAGACGGAAATTTCCTGCCAAATGGAGGATGGAACCGATTTTCCGTAGTGAACGGAACGGGGACAAACAGTTTCAGCACCTGTGCGATTAATACCATGATTACTTTGCCGGCAGGCGCTCATACCATTGAATTGAGAACTGCGCGAAGTACCGGAACGTCAAGTGTAAATATCGGAGGGAATGCTGCTTTGGATACCAATCCGGGAGAGATGACAATTATGGTGTTAAATTAATTTGCGGATCATGAAACAACTTCTTTTAATCAGTGGATTGAGTATTTTGTCCACCACGGCTTTTTCTCAACAGGTTTCCGGCGAAAGAAAAGCAACGATTACTCCTGTTTCGACGGAAGAAAAAGCTCCACAGGAACATGTGGCAGATACGATCGTTGTGAATTCAATGGGAAGAATGTCCAAACCGGTCATTCAGGTTGAACCCGTTGTTAAGGAAAATCAACCGATTTCAAATAAACCGGAGCAAGTAACAACCGTTCATTCGAGTGCTAAAAAACCGGATTAGGAGAAAGCATCGCTTTCGATTTAAGACAAACAACATGAAATAAAAAATCCATCCGTCAGCTGACAGATGGATTTTTGAATTTTAAGGGAATTTTATTAAGAATCGGATTATTCAATAACCCAATTGAATCGTTCTTTTAAAATGAAATGAATGCGATTCGTTACAGATTCATTTTCAATTTTCTGCAATACATCTTCAACAAAAGCTCCAACCATCAACTGGCGGGCACTTGCTTCGCTCAATCCTCTTGCACGCAGATAGAAAACCGCTTCTTCGTCTAACTGGCCGGTTGTTGAACCGTGAGAACATTTCACGTCATCAGCATAAATTTCCAATTCCGGTTTGCTGTTGATGGTTGCATCGTCACTCAACAAGACATTTGCGTTCGACTGGAATGCATTGATCTTCTGTGCATCTTTGCGTACAAATACTTTTCCGTTGAATACTGCTGTTGCTTTTCCGTCGATTACACCTTTGTACAATTCATTGGATTCGCAATTTGCAACTTTGTGATCTACGATCGTATGATTGTCAACATGCTGATTTCCGTTCAAAATATATGCTCCGTTCAAATGCGTTTCACAATTTTGTCCGTCTACCTCAATAGTCAGATTATTACGTACCAATGTACCGTTTAAGGTAACGGTGTTAATCGTAAAATTCGAATCTTGTTCCTGGCTCACCAACTCGGTAGAAATCTGAAAACAAGATGCGTCTTCTTCCTGAAGCTTATCGATGATCAATTTTGCGTTTTTCCCCACACGGATTTCTGAAATCACATTCGTGAAGTTTTCAGAACCATCAACAGAGATCGAACGTTGAACAAAACGAACTTCGGCAAATGCTTCCGCTACTAAAACGTGGCGCAGATTCGAAAGAATATTTTTGTTTGTATTGATCTGAATGATTTCAATAGTCGGCTCGATCTGCATTTTAGCAGAAACATGAACATACAATCCGTCTGTTGCATATGCCGTATTGATCGCTGAAAAAACTTCTCCGTCCAAAGGAACAGCAGTGCCTAAAACAGCTGCTTCTGTTGCTTCCATGTGAGAAAGCGCTTCGATTTTCAATCCTTCCGGATAGCTTTTCGAAGAAAGTTCTGCGGAGAAATGACCGTTTACAAAAACGTACTGAATAGAATTCTCTTCTAAGCCGAAGTTTCCGTTTACTGTAAGCGGATTTTCCTGAACGGATAAGGTGCTGTTTTTAATCTTTGCAACACGCGTATATTTCCAGGCTTCTGTTTTGGTTGTCGGAAACGGAGTTTGATCTAAGACCTCAAGAGCTTTCTGGCGCAATTCCGGATTCAAAACAAAGGATCCGTTTAATTGCCAGTTTACGCTTGCTGCCGATTCTTTTTCAATAATTTGCATCTGAATAAAGTTATTAATGAGCAAATTCTGCTTTAATCCAATCGTAACCTTTTTCTTCCAATTCAAGAGCTAATTCTTTCGGCCCTGATTTTACGATTTTTCCATCGTATAAAACGTGAACGAAATCAGGAACGATGTAATCCAACAAACGTTGGTAGTGAGTAATCACAACCGTAGCATTCTTGTCTGATTTCAATGTGTTTACTCCATTTGCAACAATGCGAAGTGCATCAATATCCAATCCTGAATCCGTTTCGTCCAAAATAGACAATTTCGGGTCCAGCATCGCCATTTGGAAAATCTCATTACGCTTTTTCTCACCTCCGGAAAAACCTTCGTTTACAGAACGGGAAGCCAATTTAGGATCCAATTCCACGATAGCAGATTTCTCTTTCACCAAAGCCATAAATTCCTTTGCGGAAATAGCTGCTTCACCACGGTACTCACGAATTTCGTTCAATGCCGTACGAAGGAAGTTAACGTTTGATACACCCGGAATTTCAACCGGATACTGAAATGCCAAAAACAAACCTTCTCTTGCGCGGTCTTCCGTTGCCATTTCCAACAGATCCGCTCCGTCAAAATCCACTGATCCTTCAGTAACTTCATATTCTTCACGTCCTGCCAAAACACTAGCCAAGGTACTTTTCCCTGCACCGTTTGGACCCATGATTGCATGAACTTCACCAGCTTTTACTTCTAAGTTAAGTCCTTTCAGGATTTCTTTTCCGTCAATCGACGCGTGTAAATTTTCAATTTTCAACATACTTCTATCTAAATTGCGACGAATCGCGAATTTGTCCTTTTCTAATTTTTTATCCTACCGACCCTTCTAAACTGATGGTCAATAATTTTTGTGCCTCTACAGCAAATTCCATTGGAAGCTGATTCAAAACTTCCTTGCAGTATCCGTTAACGATCAAACTGATTGCTTTTTCTTCGGAAATTCCTCTTTGCAAACAGTAGAAGATCTGATCTTCACCGATTTTCGAAGTTGTAGCCTCGTGCTCAATTTTCGCACTTGGGTTCTTACATTCGATGTAAGGGAACGTATGTGCTCCGCACTCATCCGTCATCAACAATGAATCACATTGTGAGAAGTTGCGGGCGTTGTGAGCATTCTTATGAATCTGAACCAATCCACGGTATGAGTTATGGGATTTACCGGCAGAAATTCCCTTGGAAATAATCGTACTTTTTGTATTCTTTCCGAGGTGAATCATTTTGGTTCCCGTATCAGCCTGTTGGTAGTTATTCGTTACTGCTACTGAATAAAATTCCCCGATCGAGTTATCTCCTTTTAAAATGCAGGAAGGATATTTCCAGGTCACTGCAGATCCTGTTTCAACCTGTGTCCACGAAATTTTTGCGTTTGTTTCACACAATCCGCGTTTCGTAACAAAGTTAAATACACCTCCGTGTCCGTTCTTATCTCCCGGATACCAGTTCTGAACGGTCGAATATTTAATTTCTGCATCTTTCAAGGCAACCAATTCAACAACAGCTGCGTGCAATTGATTCTCGTCGCGCTGAGGAGCAGTACAACCTTCCAGGTAGGAAACATAAGAACCTTCATCGGCAATGACCAATGTGCGTTCAAATTGTCCGGTATTTGCTTCGTTGATTCGGAAATAGGTCGACAATTCCATCGGGCAGCGAACTCCTTTCGGAATGTAGCAAAAAGATCCGTCTGTAAACACCGCTGAATTCAAAGCTGCATAGAAATTGTCTGTTGAAGGAACAACAGAACCCATGTATTTCTGAACCAATTCAGGATATTCCTGAACAGCTTCAGAGAAGGAACAGAAAATAATTCCCAATTCCTTTAGTTTCGATTTAAAGCTGGTTGCAACGGATACGGAATCCATTACAAAATCTACGGCAACACCTGTTAAGCGCTGCTGTTCTTCCAATGAAATCCCCAATTTAGCCATGGTTTCTTTCATTTCAGGATCTACGTCATCCCAGCTTTCATACTTTTTGGTTTGCTTTGGAGCGGCATAATATGAAATTGCCTGAAAATCAGGTTTCGGATATGAAATGTGAGCCCAGGAAGGTTCCGTCATTTCCGACCAGATTTGATAGCACTTCAAACGGTACTCTAAAAGCCATTCCGGTTCATTTTTCTTAGCAGAAATAAAACGAATAATACCTTCGTTCAATCCAAGCGGAGCTCTGTCCGATTCGATATCAGTTGTAAATCCGAATTTGTATTCCGAATTTTCTAAATCTTTCGCTAAGTCGTTTTCTGTATAACCCATCTAAAGTTTGTAATATTTATAAAGAGAAAGATTCACCGCAGCCGCAAGTTCTTCCGGCGTTCGGGTTTGAAAAAACAAATCCTTTCCCGTTCAGACCTCCGGAAAAATCCAAAATAGTCCCAACCAGATACAGGAAGCTTTTTTTATCGACAACAACTTTAATCCCGTTATCTTCAAAACTTTTATCTTCTGAACTTTCCTGATTGTCAAATGTGAGCTGATACATCAAACCGGAGCAACCTCCTCCTTCAACTCCAACCCGAATGAAATAACCGGCTTTCCCTTCGTCCTCCATTAATCGGATTGCTTGTTTTTTAGCTTGTTCTGTTACTGTAATCATGACAAGTATGTTGATTCTTTATTTAGATTAATTTTAAATAAAGCTATATTTCGTTGACAAAAATACCACATTTATGGTATTGGTGCAATAAAAATTGGAAGATAATTGAGTATGAGTGTTATTTTAATTTAAAATGCTGAAAACTTGATAAGTCAACGAAAAAAATCGTTGATCGGGTGCAACTTTCTGTAAGCGTATCCCGTTTAACTAAAAAGCATTTCTGAAACCTTAATTTGTTATTCTACTACTAAAATGAGAAAACCAATATTTCTTGGCTTATTTGTTTGTGCTTCACATACACTATGCCATTCACAGTCAAATACCACTCAGTTGCCTAATGGTGTGATTGTACATCAAGCGCAGGGAGTTGAAAAAACACCGGAATCAAAAACCATTGAACCCGTTCGTGTTCGAACAATTCAGGACTGGAATCTTCCGGAATGCATCGAGGCTTTGTCTCATGTGTCGATCAAACTGAATGAGGCAGCTCCATCCGAGCGTGAGTATTATCTCAACGAGCAAGCCCGCATTACCCAACGAATCAACGAACTTAAAGGATCCAATTAATTATGAAAAAGTTATTTGCCCTTCTTGCATTCGCAAGTTCAATGTACGGTCATGCCCAGTTGGTTCCAAACGGAAATTCAGGATCTTCTGTGACATCGTATACAAATGGTGCTCCGAATGACCCTATTTATATTTGGTGTGGAACAACACTTGGAGCTCAACAAGGAAGCTTAACGGCTACTCCGACAAGTGGAACAGGGCCATTTACCTTTAACTGGTATTACCACGATCAGGGAACTTCTTCCTGGCAGGCTTTATCCACTCAGGCAGGAGTAAGCACTTCAACGATCTCGAATCTGGCTAGTGACGGATACCGTGTAGAAATCCGGGATGCTTCGAATGCCATTACTGATTGTTTTACAGCATGGGTGTGGAATTTAAATACAGAGGTTATAGCTTCAAGTGGTTTGTCCAACTGTAACAATGCATCTTTGTCTTCTACAACAAATACAACCGGATCATTTTCTTACTACAATCCGCCACCGCCGCAATCATTGATTAATGTGAATACGCAAATTCAGGTTTGTTTTTCTGCGAATCATACGTTTGTTTCGGATTTGGCTTTTTATTTGGTTGGTCCGCCTGCTTGCGGTTCACCTACGATCCTGTTGCTTCCGAATCCGGGAGTAATCGGGCAAGGTCCTACCTGTAACAGCGCTGACGGTGTGAACAATCTTTGTTTTACAACTGCTCCAAGCGGAAACATCAATGTGTGCAGTCCTGCTCCTGCTTCTTTGGGAGGAACTTACAGTACTTACGGACCCGGCAATACTCCGATCAACTGGTCAAGTTTGATTGGATGTAATGCGGCTGCAGGAGGTTGGGCTGTTCAGATTTACGACTGTATCGGTGCGGATGTCGGTTCTTTGACCAATGCTCAGATTACGTTTTCAAACTTAACGTCTATTTGTGGTTCACCTACATCTATTTCTTATGGTTCAGGAGCGATCAATTCTGCCATTAATGATAACTCCTGTACTGCAGCTTCGGCATCTATTTTTCAGGTACCGGTAGCACCAACATTAACAACTCCGATCACCATTACGGCAACGACTACTTTGTTGTGGACTTCAAGCCCGGCTTCAGGAATTACAAACAGTACTTCAGCTAATGCTTCTGCAAACGGATTACCGGCCGGAGTTACCAATTTCACAATGACGGCAACTACATCTTACGGAAGTGCAACGTGTACATCTTCTGCTTCAACAAGTGTGAATGTAATTTACCCCGTAGTAAGCGCAGGGCCGGACCAAACAGTTTGTTCAGGTCAGCCTGTGACCCTTTCCGGTTCAGGAGCACAAACGTATACCTGGAGCAATGGAGTGACGAATGGTGTTCCATTCACTCCGGGAGCAACTGCAACATATACTGTTACTGGAACAGCCGCAAATGGTTGTCAGGATACGGACGATGTTCTTGTAACTGTTAATACAACGATTCCTGTGAATGGCGGACCAGATCAAACGATTTGTATCGGTCAGGCTGTAACGCTTTCCGGTTCAGGAGCACAAACGTATACCTGGAATAACGGAGTAACGAATGGAGTTGCTTTCAATCCTACAACAACTCAAACATACACGCTTGATGCAGTAGATGCTTACGGATGTGAGGGAACGGATCAGGTAGTTGTAACGGTAAATCAGCTTCCGAATGTGGATGCAGGAGCACCGCAAGCTGTTTGTTCAGGAATCAATGTGGTTTTATCCGGTTCCGGAGCACAAACCTATACCTGGAATAATGGTGTCGTAAATGGTCAGCCATTTGCCCCAACTTCCACGCAAACTTATACCGTGACCGGAATAGATGCGAACGGTTGTCAGAATACCGATCAGGTTACGGTTACGATCAATCCGTCACCAACGGTGAACGGAGGTGCTGATCAGGCTGTTTGTCAGGGTGGATCAGTAACATTAACTGCTTCGGGAGCGCAAACATATTCCTGGAATAATGGAATCACGAACGGAGTTTCATTTACTCCGGGTTCGACGACGACATACACTGTTACAGGAACAGCAGCAAACGGTTGTCAAGGAACGGATCAGGTTCTCGTAACGGTCAATTTGATTCCTTCTGTCAATGCAGGAGCTGATCAAACTATTTGTGAAGGAACACAGATCGCTTTGAGTGGTTCGGGTGCTGCGACCTATGTGTGGTCTAATTCTATTCCGAACAACACGAATTTTACTCCATCGCTTGGAACGAACACTTACATCGTTACCGGAACATCAGCTGCCGGTTGTCAGAATACTGATACAGTGGTTATAACGGTTATTTTGGTTCCGACGGCTGTGATCGACAGTGATTCTCCGCTTTCAGGATATCCTGGTTTGGAGGTTGAGTTTAACAATTCCAGTTTGAACGCAAATTCATACGACTTTATGTTTGGAAATGGCTTGAACTACCATACGACTAATATTTCGGTAACACCAAGCTCTACTTATCAGACACCGGGTACATATACTGTTGTTTTGACAGCAAGTAATGGAGTTTGTGAGGATACGGCTCATCTGGAAGTCATTGTGATTCCTTTCCCTCCAATGAAAATTGTTATGCCAAATATCTTCACTCCGAATGGAGACGGACAAAATGATATTTTCTTCATTCGTCTGGAGAATGCAGTTTCTGTAGAGGTTACGATTGTCAACCGATGGGGAAATAAAATGGCAACTATCTCTGGCTTAAATGGTTTCTGGGATGGAAGACTTAACGGAAACCTGGCAGATGACGGAGTTTACTTCTATAATTTCACAGCAACCGGATTGGATGGTACGACTCAAACAGGACAAGGAAACATCCAGTTGATCAAGTAACCGCGTGTTACGATTCAAACAGTTGGTTTCTTTTCTGTTAAGGAATTTAAGTAATTAGTTGATTTTAACGATTTATCCCTATTTTTGAATTGTTACTACTTTGTTTTACAAGTGCTTAGCGGGATGCCTGCTAGGCACTTCTAAACTGAACTATTTACTTACTACTACTATGAAAAGAATTGTTACCCTACAATTGTTTTTGCTTGCCGTTTCTTTTTCTGTATTTTCTCAGGAACAAACGAATAAACAGGCAAATCAAACACGTATTGATTACTTGTACGTTTACGAGCAATCAAAAACTCAAGCACTAAATGTTGTTTACGAACTGATTGATCAATGTTCTGCAACGGAGTTTAATAAACTTCACGAACATTTTACCTACAAAGCAAGGGTAGAACCCACTGACACGAACAAGGCAATTTTGGCGTACATCAAAAACCGCAAAAATCAGCAGAAATGAAACATTTATTGCTTCTGCTGACTGTGATTTTGTGTTCAGTCGGCTATTCCCAGCCACCATGCGGGTCGAATCCACCTGCAGGAAACACTTGTGCAGCTGCCACACCAATCTGTGAATTAAACGGATATTGTGGAAATACTTCATCTTCTTATACGATCGATACCTGGAGCCAGTCTTGCGGGTTTTTAGGATTATTTGATTGCGGACTGACGGGAGAATTCTGCGGTTCGATTGAGAATAATTCTTTTCTGACCTTTGTGGCTTCGTCTTCAACAATTTCATTTGATGCCTGGGTTTTTAATTCCGCTTACGGGGATGGAATTCAGATCATGATTTTCTCTGCGAATAACTGCTCAGGAACCGTAACATCTTACTATTGCAGCCAATTGGCTCCTTCTGCAAGCTCACAATCCGTTTCTGCTTCCGGATTAACGCCCGGAAATACTTATTACATTATGATCGACGGTTTTGCCGGGGATGTGTGTGATTATACTTTTGCTGCAAATTCAGGAGTAGCGATACCGGTCGATGTAAATCCTGCGAACTCTTCCATTTGTGTGGGAGAATCGGTGAACCTTACAGCAACCGGAGGTAACGGAACGTTTACCTGGAATGCTTCACCGAATTTAAGCGGAACAACGGGTTCTACAGTTACCGCAACACCTCCGTCGACACCGGGAACTTATACTTACACGGTGAATTCGGCAACCGGAAATCCCTTGTGTCCATCGTCAACAACGGCTACAGCTACGATTGTGGTAAATCCTTGCGGATGCACAGTTACAGCAACCAACAACGGACCGGTTTGTGAAGGAGTAACGACGGTTGATCTGTTTGCAACGACCATTGCGAATGCAACTTATTCCTGGACAGGACCGAATGGATTTACTTCCAATCTTCAAAATCCTACATCAGTTCCGATCCCGACAACTCCGGGGACATACGATTTTGAAGTAACTGTGACGGATAACGGTTCTACCTGTACTTCTGTGACGACGGTGGTAGTTACTGCGCTTCCAAATGTAGGAGCAGGAAGCAATCAGTCGATTTGTGCGGGAGCGGCAATTACGCTTTCCGGTTCCGGAGCTCAGACTTATGGCTGGAATAATTCCGTAAATAATGGCGTTTCGTTTACACCTGTTTCCACGCAAACCTATATCGTTACCGGAACAGATGCAAACGGTTGTCAGAATACAGCTCAAGTTGTTGTGACAGTAAATCCTCTGCCGACCATCGATGCGGGAACTGACCAGTCTCTTTGTCAGGGAGAATCTGTGACCTTATCCGGTTCCGGAGCGCAAACGTACATCTGGAATAATGGTATAAACAATGGTGTTTCGTTTGTTCCGGGTTCTACACAAACCTATACTGTTACCGGAACGGATGCGAATGGCTGTCAGTCAACAGATCAGGTTGTTGTGACGGTGAATCCTTTACCGGTAGTAGAAGCAGGTTTGCCCCAAACGATTTGTGCGGGAGTAAATGTGACTTTATCCGGTGCGGGAGCTCAAACTTATTTGTGGGATAACGGCGGGACGAATAATGTTCCGTTTACACCGGGTGTGACCGCCATTTATACGTGTACGGGAACAGATGCGAATGGCTGTCAGAATACCGATCAGGTACTTGTAACGGTGAATCCTGTTCCTGTTGTGAATGCAGGAGCTGACCAAGCTGTTTGTCAGGGAACTTCACTTACTTTGGTAGCTATCGGAGCTCAAACGTACTCATGGAATAATGGTGTCAGTAATGGTATTTCATTTGTTCCGAATACGACGCAAACCTATACTGTTACCGGAACTTCCGTGAATGGTTGTCAGGCAACTGATCAGGTTGTTGTGACGGTGAATCCGCTTCCCGATGTAAATGCCGGAGCAGATCAATCCCTTTGTCAGGGAGCTTCGGTTACCTTATCCGGTTCGGGAGCACAAACGTATGTTTGGAGCAATGGGGTGAGTAATGGAGTTGCTTTTACTCCGTCAACTACACAAACTTATTCGGTTGTAGGAACGGACGCAAATGGCTGCCAGAATACCGATCAGGTGACAGTTCTTGTAGTTCCGTATCCTGTTTCGAATCTTTCATCAGATATAAATTCCGGAAATCCGACATTGACTGTTAATTTCGGGAATAATTCCACAGGTGCCGATTCCTATCATTGGAATTTCGGAAACGGGCTGGAGTATAACTCACAGAATAATTCGGGACAACAGGTTTCTTACGATAATCCGGGAGAATATCAGGTCGTGTTAACAGCCATCAATGGCTCGTGTACAGATACGGACACGGTTTTGATCACTGTGCTTCCTTTTGAAGATCCGGTTCTTCTGATTCCGAATATTTTTACTCCGAACGGGGATAACAACAATGATCGGTTTTTTATTTCAGCCAATTATGTGACAGCTGTGAAAGTTACGATTGTTAACCGCTGGGGCGACCGGATGCATGAATACGATGATGTTCAGGGCTTTTGGGATGGAACAGTAAACGGGAATCCGGCATCAGATGGTGTTTATTTCTTTCAGTATGAAATTGAAGGAATCAACGGAACAGTATTGAAAGGACAAGGAAATGTTCAGTTGATCCGCTGAGTAAATGAATATTTAAGTAAAAAGGACTGCAGCAATTGCAGTCTTTTTTTGTTTAACTACATTTGCACTATGCGTATCGTTCGGCAATTGAGTCCTGAAATTAAGTTTAATAGCCCAATCCTTACTTTGGGAACCTATGATGGTGTTCATTTGGGGCATCAGGAAATTATTCGTTCGTTGGTTGAAAAGGCTAAAAATGAGCGAAAGGAATCAGTGTTGTTTACCTTCGATCCGCACCCGAGAAAAGTACTTTATCCCGAAAGTCATTCCGTTAAATTGGTCGATACGGTTGAGGAAAAACTGGAAAAGCTGGAAAAATTAGGACTTGATACGGTGATTCTTTTTCCGTTTACAAAAGAGTTTTCGCGGCTTTCCGCTATGGAATTTGTTCGTGATGTACTTGTAAACCAGATCGGAATCAGTGAAATGCACATCGGACATGATCATCATTTCGGGAAAAACCGGGAAGGATCATTTCATGAATTACAGGAGTTGGGAGAATTGTATCATTTTGATGTTTATCAGCTTCCGGCAATTTCTGTGGAAGAAACAACGATCAGTTCAACAAAAATTCGAAATGCTATTCTGGAAGGAAATGTAGCTTATGCCGCATCTTTATTGGGAACTCCTTTTGTATTGGAAGGAACAGTAGTGAAAGGACAGCAGATCGGTCGCACAATTGGCTTCCCAACTGCAAACATTGACCTGGGAAATTCTGAAAAAATTGTTCCGAAAAATGGAGTTTATGCCGCGAAAGCGTATCTCGGAGGAAAGTTGATTCATGGAGTTATGAATGTTGGTACAAGACCGACGGTTGCGAATAACGGACAAGTAACCATCGAAATTCATTTGTTTGATTTCAATGAAGAAATCTATGGACAGCGAATGAAAATAGAAGTGATGCAACATATTCGTGATGAAAAGCGTTTTGAGAACATAGAAGATTTAAAGAATCAAATTCAACTAGATGAAGTTACTGCTCGTAATTACCTTTCTGTATACTTGTAATTTCCTGTATGCGCAGGATACATTAAAAATTTATCGATGGGAGGAAGTCCAGAAAGCCAATCCGGATACGATTCTTGCGATTGATGCATCTAAATTAAAGTGGGAGAAAATTCCGGAGAACCTGTATTCATTTAAGAACCTGAAATATTTGAATATTTCCAAAAACAAACTGAAGGAACTTCCTTTGGAAATGGGAGTCTTCAAACAGTTGAAAACATTGGATGTTACAAAAAACAGCATTGATGCCGCACCGATTGTTATCTGTCAGCTTCCGAAATTGCAGCGATTTCATGCAGCAAGAAATAAAATCAGTTCGCTTCCTGCCTGTATCGGATATTTGGCAGATTTAAAAGTTCTGGATATTTGGGATAATCCGATTAATATATTGCCGGAAGAACTCTTGAATTTGAAGAAACTGGAGGCTGTAGATATGAGATCAATTATGCTTGGGCCTCGCTTTCAGCAGAAGTGGGAACAGTCGATGCCGCAGGTCAAATGGTATTTTGATCCTCCTTGTCATTGTGTAGAATAAAAATATTTTTCTTTTTTTCCAACCTTTTAAAATTCGTGACATCATATGGGTGTCAAGTATAAATCAGAAATCTCTCTGATTGGTTTGGTAAATTGGGTTTTAGGTTTGGAAAAGGGTACTATTTGGATTGTACCCTTTTTCAGTTTTATAGAATTTCGTCTTTCCGGTTACAAATTCGCGATATTGCGTATTGGCTAGTCATAGTAAGGGTTTCAGAAGGAAAAGTCAATGCGTTTTTATTACAATTGATGCCCTGAAGAACAAGATCATTTTCTATTTTGATTCAATGCAAGGGTGTGATCTTCAAAGTTGTTAGGATTCCTCTTTTTGGTTGCAAATTCGCGATATTGCGTACTGGCCAGTTGCAGCAAGGGTTTTGGAAGGGAATCGAATGCGATTTTATTGCTTTCTACACCTTGAAAAACAAGCTTATCAATCCAACCTTCATAATAAATCAATCCACACAGATATTTTTCCGCTTTTCATTTAGGTATTAACGCAGACTCACCAAAGGTGAGCACAGGTTATAACTTTAATTTAATATCTGCACAATTCGCGAGATCTGCGGGAAACATGTACCCCCAAAAACTTTGTCACTTCAATTCCACTTCAAAAATCTCTGTCCAGAAATCACGAATTGATTTTCCGTAAACTCCCAACATTTGAGGAACTAAACTCGCGGTAGAGAATCCCGGAGTGGTGTTTACTTCAATTACGTGAGGAACTCCGTCTACAATCATGAAGTCAATTCGGGCAATGGATCTCAATTGCAGCAGACTGTAAATTTCTTTGGATTGCTCCCAAACCAAATCTCTGATTGAGTCGGGAATTCTTGCAGGAGTGATTTCCTGAGACTGCCCCAGATATTTGGCTTCGTAGTCAAAAAAGTCGTTATCGGTAACAATTTCCGTCAAAGGAAGTGGAATGATACCGGAAGGAGAGCGATAGATTCCGCAAGTTACTTCCGTGCCTTTTAAGAATGCTTCGATGACGATGGTATCACCTTCTTCAAAAGCTTTGTCCAATGCTGCCGAAAGATCTTCAGCTTTGGAAACTTTACTGATCCCGAAACTGGATCCGGAATCGGAAGGTTTTACAAAACAAGGCAGTCCCAACTGCTCCAGAATTTCGCTTTCGGTAAATGCGGTACGCGATTTCAGGAAAAGTGATTTTGCAACCGGAATCCCGAAACGGGAAAGAAACTGATTGCAATACCATTTGTCAAAACTCAACTCCGAAGCAAGTGCGTTGGAATTAACGTAAGGAATTCCTTTCATATCCAATAAAGCCTGGATCTTTCCATTCTCACCGGGATTTCCGTGGATGTAAATAAGACCGATGTCAATTTTACATACTTTATCAGTAGTTTGATAACTCATGTGTTCAATCGAGAACGGGAATTTTTCAGAACCTTGTGGAACAAACCATCCTTCTTCAAACACATGAATCGGTACGACTTCGTAACCAAGAGGAAAATTATCTATAATGGTTTGGGCACTTTTTAATGAGATTTCAAACTCGGAAGAATATCCGCCACAAAATAAACCAACTCGCTTCATACCTTGTATTTTTTACAAAATTAGCGGATAATTAAACCTTCAATTGTTCTTCGGAGAAAAGTTTTCAGAATAGATTGTTAAAAGCTTCACCTGTCGTTGCATCCTTGCAGAAACATTCTTTCTATATTTGTTGCAACTTACAATCGATTTATGAAGTTTTTTCAAAAGCTTAAGGCATTTGTTTGGAGTAAACACTTTTTGAAGCACACGCTCTTCATCGTGCTGACATATTTCCTGGTGATTACAATTGTGGTGATCTATTTGGATCAATACACCAATCACGGGGAGAAAATAGATGTTCCGAATGTAGTTGGACTTAAAACTGCAAGCGCGCAATCCAAACTGGAAGAACTGGATTTGAAAATTGAAATACTGGATTCAGTGTATAAACCTGAATTGCCGGTTGGAACGATTGTTTCACAAGATCCGCTTCCAACATCCAAATCAATGGTTTATGTGAAATCAGGCCGGATTATCCGGGTGCAGGTTTCCAAGAAATCGCGTTTGGTTGAAATGCCGAGTTTGATTGATAAATCGGAGCGCATGGCAGAAAGTGTCTTGAAAAACAGAGGCTTGAAGTACCGCAAAAATTATGTTCCGACCAGTGAGTCGAACGGAGCGGTATTGAGACAGCTTTATAACGGAAGAGAAATCAAAGAAGGAACAAAAATCCCTATCGGAAGCTTGATTACCTTGGTTGTTGGTCAAAACAACGCTTCTCAGCCAGTTGCATTAATTGATTTAAATGGTCTAACAATATCTGAGGCTAAAGCACGTTTAAGTGGAATATCGCTACACGTTTTAGTTGGAGCATGTGATGGATGTACAAATGCTGCTGATACGACCACTGCTGTTATTTATTCTCAAAGCCCTGAATATTTGGAAGGAGTGACCGTTTCGCCGGGTACAACAATTACTGTTTCAGCTGAAAAAAGGTAGGTAATTTTAAAATTAGATGAAATTTACTTTAGTACCCGTTTTCGTATTTGTTGTCGCTTTTTGTTCATTCGGACAGGAAGTGCTTAGTCCGATTGGAGCAATGAAAAGAGGTGATGCAAAACCAAAGCCCTTAAGCTTGAAAAGCACCACAACGATTGACAGCACTTTTATTTATTCTTTTGATACCTTATCATTGCCGATTCTGGATGAGTTTTCTCATTCCAAGTTTTCGGAAATGAACTCACAACCCGGAGAACCGGGCGTAACGGAACAGAAATATTATTATCTGACTGATTTGGCAAATGTTCCTTTGACGAATGATAAAGTGTTCTCAAGTAATCCGACAAAGAAATATACCACTTCCGGAGGAACAACAGTGCAAACTGATTTACCCTTAATTTCGGTCAAACAGGCAAATTTCCAGAATTACCCGGTAGTTTATTCCACGATCCAATTTTACCCGCCATACAATATTTACGAAGATTTGGATGCGGGAACAGAACCGGACACTGTTGCAATGACTAATCCGGATATGAAACAGGATTCCATCATTGTTTTTTTCGCTCACGAAGCTGATCCTACAAAATACTGGACAGATAAATTTGTCTACCACAATTATACCAGTGCGGTAGATCCCTGGACACTTGGAGTTGCAACGTTCGACGGGCTGGATGAATCAGGATATCCGTATGCGATCGGAACAACATTAACCGGATACGCAGATTATCTGACTTCCAAAGTGATTGATTTATCTACTTATGCTCCGAACGACTCTATTTATCTGAGTTTTTTGGTGCAGAAAAGAGGTTTTGGAGATGAGCCGGAGGCGCAGGATTCCCTGGTTCTTGAATTTTTCAATAAAAGTGCAAACCAATGGAATCGCGTGTGGTCTACAAACGGAGGGCCTTTAAGTGATTTTAAAATTGCTCACCTGAAAATCACGAATGCGAATTATCTGACTGATGGATTCAAATTCCGGTTTAAAAATTACGGTGGACTTTCCGGAATGCTCGACGAATTCCATTTGGATTATGTGCATCTGAGAAGCGGAAGCGGATATCAGGATACTTTATTTAAAGATTTTGCTTTTGTTTATAAGATCGGGTCTTTGGTTGATACGTATACGGAAGTTCCCTGGGAACATTGGGTACATGACCCGACTCACATGAATCCGAATGTGAAAGTGACTGTGAGAAACGGTTCCAATATTCCTGAAAACAACATGAACGGAGCCGTAAAAGTGAATTTCAACGGAGCAACGGAAGGTTCTTTTACTTTGATCGGGGCGGTTTTGTCTGACGGAATCAACTATGCACCAAGAACGGTTGTTGAAAGTGTACATGATTTCACCGGGGCATATACGTTTTCTACGACCCCTTCCGCAACAACAAAGACATTTGATATCATCGGAAATGCCGGATCACCATTCCCGAACCTGCCATTGAACGATTCTTCCTACACAAAACAAGTCTTTGAAAACGTCTATGCGTATGATGATGGTTCGGCAGAATCGGCATATGGAGTTTCTCAGGTACAGGCAAGATTGGCAATGAAATTTCAACCATATAAAGCAGATACGCTGCTTGGAGTTCGGATTTGCTTCGTTCCTACGGTGAAAGATTTGTCCAATAAATTGTTCTTGTTGACCGTTTGGGGAGATGACAACGGTGAACCGGGAGCGGTTTTGTATGAAGATCAGTTTTTCTTCCCTAGAACTCCGATTTATGAAGACGGACGTGGAATTTATACGGATTACATCTTAAAGGACACAAGATTACCCTTGTCTTCAGGAGCATTTTATGTCGGGACGAGACAGATTGATGCCGATCCTTTGAATATTGGTTTCGATAAAAACAATGTACATTCCGATAAAGTATTCTATTCGTTGAACGGAGGAAATACCTGGTCAAATTCTACACTTCCGGGTGTTCCGATGATGCGTCCGCTTTTCCAAACCGGAGATAATTTCAATTTATCTGTTGAAGAACAAACAAAAGAAATCTTATGGGGCGTTTTCCCGAATCCGACAGAAGGAATAGTGCGAATCGACTGGAGATCTGAAGAAGCATTTCCGGGAGCTGTTTTAGTAGACGCTCAGGGAAGAATCATTTTGGATGTTTCCCCGGAAAACCCGCAATTCGATTTAAGTAACTCTCCAAGTGGGATCTACTTTTTGAAATTGAATAATTCACAAGCAATTAAAAAAATTATCCGATAAAAGATGAATGACAATGCTCAGGATGTTGAACAAGAAGAAGAAGAGGAGCTTTTTGAGCATTATCGCTTTAATGTTGATCCGGGACAGGAGTCGGTTCGGATTGATAAATATCTGATAGACCGTCTTCCGAATACTTCACGTAATAAGGTTCAATCCGCTGCAAAAAACGGGAGTGTTGTCGTTAACGGGAATCCTGTTAAGTCAAACTATAAAGTAAAACCCAAAGATGAGGTAGCGATCGTTTTGCCTTATCCGGTTCGTGAAATCGAACTGATTCCTCAGGATATTCCGCTTGATGTTGTGTATGAAGACAATGAATTGATTGTCATAAACAAACCTGCAGATATGGTGGTGCATCCCGGATATGGGAATTACACGGGAACTTTGGTCAATGCATTGGTTTATCATTTTGATAATCTACCGGAACGGAAATCCGATTATTACGGTCGTCCGGGCTTGGTTCATCGTCTGGATAAACACACTACCGGAATCATGGTCGTGGCTAAGACAGAAGATGCACTGACGAATCTGGCTAAGCAATTTTACGACCGGACAACCGAAAGAAGGTATCACGCTTTGGTTTGGGGAGATGTGGAAGAAGATATGCGCATCGAAGGAAACCTGGGGCGATCACTCAATAACCGGAAAGTGATGACCGTTTTTCCGGAAGGAGATCATGGGAAACATGCGGTAACTCACGTAAAAGTTTTAAAACGTTTCGGTTTGGTAACTCTGATCGAATGTAAACTGGAAACCGGACGAACACACCAGATCAGAACTCATCTGAAATGGAAGGGGCATCCCTTGTTTCACGATCTGGAATATGGCGGAGACCGCATTGTGAAAGGAACTACACATGATAAATACAAGCAATTCATAAACAATTGCTTTGATCTGATTCCGGGTCAGGCACTCCACGCTAAATCGTTAGGATTCCAACATCCAAAGACCCGTGAATGGGTCCAGTTTGATTCTGAATTACCCAGTGGCTTTCAGGTTTTACTGCAAAAGTGGGAGAGATACGTCGCTGAATAATTTATCACAAAAACAGGTTTTGACGTTTTTTTTTCTCGGATAAATAGTGCGTATTCAAAATTTTAATTTAATTTCGGCAATCATGATACTGAACAACTATACCTTTAAGCCAAATAGTTTGTCAAATATCTCTGTGTTTATATAAAAAGATTGCACCTTGCTATGAATGTTAAAACGCTTATTTTATCTGGACTTTTAATTGTTTCCAATCTGTCTTTCGGACAGGTGAAGCAAATTAAAGATGCAAATACTCAGTTTAGAAGTGGAAACTACTGCGAAGCAGCATCAAAATGTGAGTTAGCCTATTCCAAAATCAAACGTAAGTCTAAATCAGGCCTTACAATGAAAGGAGACATGGCGTTCAAAACTGCAGAATGCTATAGAAACGTTGAAAATTTCAAAAGAGCTAATGAGTGGTATGAAAAAGCCATCTTATTGAAGTTTCAGCAAAAAGAACCACTTGTTTTGTTGTATAATGCAGACATGCTTCGTCAAATGGGAGACTTGAAAAAGGCTCAGGACAACTATACGGCGTATAAAGCATTGGTTCCGGATGATCCCAGAGCGGATGTCGGAATTACATCTTGTAAAATGTACGAGGAGTTCAAAGAAAACAGAACGCGCCACACCGTTTCAAATGTGAAAGCATTGAATAAGGAAGGTTTTGAGATGGCTCCAATGTTTGTTGACAAAAAGGATACAAAAATTGCATTTGGTACATCCAGTGATCGTGAAGGAATAGCAGGGAAAGCAAAAGATCCGTTGACTTGTCAGAAATACATGGACATTTTCGTTTCGGAAATTGATAAAAAAGGAAACTGGTTAGAGCCGAAGCCAATTGTTGGTGACAGTATTAACACCGAAGACAGTGAAGGTACTTTGTGTATTGACGCACGTGGTAAAACAATGTTCTTTACACGTTGTCCAAGTACGAAAAAGAAAAACTTAGGTTGTGATATCTATATGTCTGAATTAGGAGGTAAAGGATGGGAACGTCCTAAAAAACTTTCTTTGAAATCAAATGATACCTTGTCTGTTGGACATCCATGTGTTACTGATGACGGAAAATACCTGATTTTTGCTTCCGATTTACCGGGAGGTCAGGGAGGACACGATTTGTGGTATACAACTTACGACAAGAAATCTGATTCATGGACAACTCCTGTAAACATGGGGCCGGAAGTGAACACAGCAGGAAACGAATTGTTCCCAAGCTTTGCTAAGAACGGAGATTTGATTTATGCTTCTGACGGTCTTCCGGGAATGGGAGGTTTGGATATGTTCCGCGCTGAAAAAGTAGCAGATAAAAACCAATGGGAAAAACCAACAAACTATGGTTCTCCGATTAACTCTGAATTCAATGATTATGCAATGGTTGAAGTAGATGACCGCAAAGGCTATTTCACATCAGAACGTAAAGGAAACGTTGGAGAGCAATTCAGCCCGGATTTATGGATGTATGAACTTCCTCCGAACATTTTCTCTTTGAAAGTAAATGTATTTGACTTGACGGATAAAACACGTCAAACGAAGATCGAAGGAGTGAAAGTAGTCGTTACAGGATCTAACCCGAACGAAAAATGGGAAGGTTTGACTGCAAAAGACGGATCTGTATTCTGGGATAAGAAACCAAACGGAGACCGTTACATTCAAGAGAATTCAGATTACAAAATTGCTATTTCGAAAGAGGGATATTACGAAAACAAAAACGGAGCTTCAATCTCTACAAAAGATTTGATTTACAATCAGGATTTCGTATTGGATATGGGATTGTTCCCGATCAAAAAACCAATCCGTCTTCCGGAAGTTCGTTATCCTTTGGCAAAATGGGATTTGTTAGTTGACTCTACAATTAACTCAAAGGATTCCTTGTTATTCGTTTATGACTTGTTGATTGATAATCCGGGATTGGTTCTTGAATTGAGTTCACATACCGATCCACGAGGAAATGATGCTTACAACCAGGTTCTTTCTGAAAACCGTGCGAAGGCTTGTTACAAGTTCTTGGTTGAGGAAAAAGGAATTGACCCACGAAGAATTATTCCGGTTGGAAAAGGTGAGCGTGAGCCAAGAACAGTTTACTTGAATGGTGGTGTTTACCTGGAAAATGAACCGTTGGTTGACGGAGTTATGAAACCGGGAACTCAGGTGATTATCTTGAAAGAGGCTTATATGAACCAGTTCAAAAAAACAAACAAGAAATTGTTTGAACAACTGCAACAGTTCAACAGACGTACAGAAGGAAAAGTGGTTACTTTAGAGTTTGACGCAAGTACAGCTCCAACTGCTAATCCGGATTACGTAATCTTTAAGCCGCTTCCAAAAGCAAAGTAATGCTCAAATAAGAAGAAGCAATGCTTCTGAAAATAATATAAAAAGCCTTCGTTCATACGAAGGCTTTTTTTGTGCGCATTGCTCTCAATTGAATTTTGTAACTTTGCGCTTTCAAATTTACATATGTCAGACGTTCGATATAATTTACGAGGTGTTTCCGCTGGAAAGGAAGAAGTGCATAATGCGATAAAAAAAGTCGACAAAGGCTTGTTTCCGAAAGCGTTTTGTAAGATAGTTCCTGATTATCTGACCGGCGATGAAGATTACTGTATTGTGATGCATGCCGACGGAGCAGGAACAAAGTCTTCATTGGCTTATATGTATTGGAAAGAAACGGGAGACGTTTCCGTTTGGAAAGGAATTGCACAAGATGCACTCATTATGAATATTGATGATTTGCTGTGTGTTGGTGCAACAGAGAATATTTTGCTTTCATCCACAATCGGGAGAAACAAAAACCTGATTACCGGAGAAGTCATTGCCGCGATTATCAACGGAACGGAAGAATTGCTTGAAACACTTCGTGGTCAGGGAATCGGAATTTATTCTACGGGAGGCGAAACTGCAGATGTAGGAGACCTGGTGCGTACAATTATTGTGGATTCTACAGTAGTTTGCCGTATGAAGCGCTCGGAAGTGATTTCGAATCATACGATTCAAGGCGGAGATGTGATTGTCGGATTGGCGTCATTCGGTCAGGCAACTTACGAAGATTCATATAACGGCGGAATGGGGTCGAACGGATTGACTTCTGCCCGACACGACGTATTCAATAAAACACTGGCTGCAAAGTACCCTGAAAGTTTTGATGCGGCTGTTCCGGCTGATCTGGTTTATTCCGGATCAAAAAACTTAACGGATTCTGTGGAAGGCGTTCCTGTAGATGCAGGAAAATTGGTGCTTTCTCCAACCAGAACATATGCTCCGGTTATTAAAGCGATTTTGGATAAATGCCGTTCCTCCATTCATGGAATGGTTCATTGTTCGGGAGGAGCACAGACAAAAGTGCTTCATTTCGTGGACGATGTGCATGTGATCAAGGATAATCTGTTTCCGATTCCTCCTTTGTTTAAAATGATTCAGGAAGAATCCGGAACCGACTGGAAAGAAATGTACAAAGTATTCAATATGGGGCATCGCATGGAAGTTTACCTGCCGGAAAGCGAAGCACAGCAAATTATTGAAATCAGCAAGTCTTTTGGGATTGATGCTCAAATTATCGGACGGGTTGAAAAAATGGAAGGGAAACAGGTAACTGTTCGCTCTGAAGTAGGAGAGTTTGTTTATAATTCATAACAGATAATCCTTTACGAATTAAAGACTACATAAAATCAAATGCAAGATTTATTAAGTAAACTGGAAGCGATTCACTTTCGATTTGTAGAAGTTGGTAAAATGATTACCGACCCGGAGATTATTTCCGACATGGATCGCTATGTGAAATTGAATAAGGAATATCGGGATCTGGAAGAGGTTGATAATGCCTATAAAGCATATAAGAATGTTCTGGATAATCTGAAAAGCTCAAGAGAATTGCTTGAAAGCGAAACAGACCCTGAAATGAGGGAAATGGCAAAGATGGAGATCAACGAACTGGAGCAAAAAAGACCGGAGATCGAAGAAGAAATCAAAGTTCTTCTGATTCCGAAAGACCCGGAAGATGATAAGAATGCAATCATCGAATTGCGTGCCGGAACCGGAGGTGACGAAGCATGTATTTTCGTAGAAGATATTTTCCGGATGTACACCATGTACTTTAAGGAAGTGGGCTGGTCTTATGAAATTGTGAACTCTTCCGAAGGTTCTGCAAAAGGATATAAAGAAGTTTCCATGAGCATCACCGGAGCCGGAATTTATGGAATGCTGAAGTTCGAATCAGGTGTTCACCGCGTGCAGCGTGTGCCTGAAACAGAATCTCAGGGACGTGTTCACACTTCTGCCATCACAGTAGCGGTTTTGCCGGAAGCAGAAGAAGTGGATTTCGAACTGGATATGAACGATGTCCGCAAGGATACCTTCAGAGCTTCCGGAGCGGGTGGACAGCACATTAACAAAACAGAATCGGCGATTCGTTTAACACACATTCCAACGGGAACGGTGGTTGAATGTCAGGATGGTCGTTCGCAGCATAAAAACCTGGCGCAGGCAATTTCGGTTTTGCGTTCGCGCTTGTATCAGGCCGAGTTGGATCGCGTGCATCAGGAACGCGCAGCACATCGTAAAACATTGGTTTCTACAGGTGATCGCTCTGCAAAAATCAGAACCTATAATTATCCGCAAGGACGAATTACGGATCACCGGATTAATAAAACGATCTACAATTTAAGTGCGTTTATGAACGGCGATATTCAGGAAATGATCGATGCTTTGAAGCTGGCGGAAAATGCTGAAAAAATGAAAGGCGAATTGAACTAGTTTAAAAGCTCAAAAGTTCAATGTTTAACTCTTTGAATGTTTTAATCCCTTTGACTTTAAAAAAACGTACTGTTAACAGTGCGTTTTTTTTTGATCATCACCTTTAACCGAATAATGACAACCATTCACCATTTTTTTAATCATAATTGATTGATAAATGCGAATTTTACACCTCAACTCAACAATATGAAATTAGGATTATCCATTTTAGTTGTTCTAATCACTGCAATTTCCTTTGGTCAGACCAATGCGACTTTGAGCGGAACCATCAAAGATGAGTCGAAAGGAGAAGAAATTATCGGAGCAATTATTCGTGTGAAGGACCAGAAATTGGGAACCGTTACAAATGAATATGGTTTCTATTCTTTGACCTTGCCGGCCGGAAAATATACTTTTCAAGTATCCGCAACAGGTTATTTAATGATCGAAAAAGAAGTGGATCTGACAAGTTCTCAGGCAATTGATTTTCAGTTAAAAACCGAAGGAGGAGAAACCGAACTGGAAGAGGTGGTTGTTTCTACCGAGCGGCCTGATGGAAATGTCAGAGATCCGTTGATGGGAGTTGAAAAAATCGACCCGAAAGAAATTTCAAAAATCCCCGTTATTTTCGGAGAAAAAGATCTGATAAAAACCATGCAGCTGATTCCCGGAGTGAAAAACGCGGGAGAAGGAAGTTCCGGGTTTTATGTTCGCGGAGGTGGAGCAGATCAAAACCTGATTCTATTGGACGAAGCGCCGGTTTATAACGCAAGTCACTTATTGGGATTCTTCTCTACGTTTAATTCGGATGCGATCAAGGATGCGATGCTTTTCAAAGGAAATCAACCGGCGAACTACGGTGGACGTTTGTCTTCTGTTTTGGATATCAAAATGAATGACGGAAATCAAAAGCGCTACAATGTAGGCGGCGGAATCGGATTGATTTCTTCAAAACTGCTTGTGGAAGGACCGATCGCGAAAGACAAAGCATCCTTTCTGGTTTCGGGAAGAAGAACCTACGCAGATTTATTCCTGAAATTATCGGATAAGTTTAAGGACAACAAGTTGTTTTTTTACGACCTGAATGCAAAAGTGAATTACCGGATCGGGAAGAAAGACCGTTTGTTTTTATCCGGATACTTCGGACGGGATAAATTGGGATTGGGTGACGTTTTCGGAATTAACTGGGGAAATACAACCGGAACCATTCGTTGGAATCACATTATCAACGACAAATGGTTTTCAAATACCTCTTTCATTTACAGTAAATACGATTACAAAATTTCGATCTCCGGTGGAGATGTGAAATTCGATATTACTTCTCAGATTCAGGATTTCAATGTGAAACAGGAATTCCAGTGGTTCCCGAACAACCGCAATAAAGTGAAAATCGGATTGAACGTGATTAACCATGGGATTACGCCCGGGCAAATTGACGCAAGTGCTGAATCGGGAATCAATGTGAAAAGAATCAAACCGACCAATTCGATTGAAAATGCGCTTTATATCAGCAATGATTACAATCTGAGTGAAAAATTCATCTTGAGTTACGGGTTGAGAGGATCGAACCTGATCGCTCTTGCGAATGGTGAAGAAATGTATACCTACAATCCGGATGGAAGTGTTGCAACGACGAATACGTATTCAAAGAACAAATTGCTGAAATCCTATTTTTATGTGGAACCGCGTGTTTCATTCAGCTGGCAGTATCTGAAAGGTCAATCCATCAAAGCTGCTTATGCCCGAAACACTCAGAATATTCACCAGGTTTCCAATTCAACTTCCGGATCACCGACAGACGTTTGGTTATCTTCCAGTTTGAATATCAAGCCGGAGATTTCAGATCAGCTGGCTTTGGGATGGTTTAAAAATTTCTTTGATAACAAACTGGAGTTGAGCACAGAGCTTTATTACAAGTGGATGCAGAATCAGCTGGACTATAAGAACGGAGCGAATGAGCAGGCAAATGAACGCTTGGAAGGAGAATTGCTTTCAGGTATCGGAAGAGCTTACGGTTTGGAAATCATGCTGAAGAAAAAATCCGGGAAGTTTACCGGTTGGATCGGATATACTTTATCGCGTACAGAACGAAAAATTGATGGTATCAACGACGGGAAATGGTATTTGGCAAAACAAGACCGCACACACGATTTATCCGTTGTCGGAATCTATGAAATCACACCGAAATGGTCTGTATCTGCACTATTCGTTTTCTACACGGGTAACGCAGTAACTTTCCCTTCAGGAAAATACCAGATCGACGGGCAAACGTATTTTATCTACACGGAACGAAACGGATACCGCATGCCGAACTATCACCGTTTGGATATCGGTGTAACGTGGCTTCGAAAAAACACGAAGAAGTTTGAAAGCAGCTGGAATTTCTCCATCTACAATGCATACGCACGTGAAAACGCCTATTCAATCACATTCAGAGAAAATAAAGATGATCCGTCAAAAACAGAAGCTGTTCAAACTACCTTGTTTAGAATCGTTCCTGCGATTACTTATAACTTTAAATTCAAATAAGAGCCAGCAATAGCTGGCGATAAAAGACAAGCGTTAGCGCGGTCATGAAAAGAAGCGCTTTCGATAAATGATCCCCGGAAGTGGATTGAACAAATTAAATACAACAAAAATGAAATTCGCGATAACAACTTTAGTATCTCTTCTTTTTCTGCTTGGAATTTCAAGTTGTCAGAAAGTAATTGATGTAGATTTAAACGACACGGACCAGAAAGTCGTAGTAGAAGGGATTATTCTCCGAGGTGATACGGTTCAACGCGTTCGGGTTACCAAAACGCAAAATTTTGATGAGAGCGTGGCTCCACCAACTGTCGACAATGCCGTTGTAACAGTTGTAGACAATTTGGGAAATGCTGCCAATTTCACGTCAGTTGGAAACGGATGGTACGAGCTGACTTCTTATCCGGGAGTTGAAGGCAGAACCTATACATTATCTGTGGTTGTTGACGGAATTACTTATTCCGGAAGCAGTACGATGCCGAACTTTCAGCCGCTTGCTGATTTGTATGTCGATTTCTATCCTTTTGGTGCAGATACTTTGATTTCAGTTGTTCCAGCTCATTTTGACGAAGGAGGAGTTCAGAATTTCTTCCAGTTTCATGTGTACAGAAACAACGAAAGAGATAAAAGTATTTACATTCAGAATGATCAGTTCACGGATGGAAATCTGGTGATCGAGCCATTGTTTGTATCAGATGTTGAAGTGCAGGATACCGTTCGGGTAGATTTTTTCTGTATTGACAAACCGGTTTACAGCTATTTCAATCAATTATCATTAAATTCTTCGAGCAGTGCCACACCGGCAAATCCGGTTTCGAATATGAGCGGCGGATGCATGGGGTATTTTTCAGCACGTACTTTTGATTCGAGAACGGTGATAGTTGAATAGCATCAAAATTTGTTTTTAGTTGTATTTACTTATCTTTGCAATCTTAAAACAAACGGATGACTAGACAGGAATTGATTCAGCAAATTCGAACAAAAAAATCGTTTTTATGTGTTGGTTTGGATACTGACATGGATAAAATTCCAACTCATTTGTTGCAAAGTGAAGACCCGATCTTTGAGTTCAACAAAGCCATTATCGATGCAACGAAGGATTTGTGTGTGGCATACAAACCGAATATTGCTTTCTACGAAGCTTTGGGACCGAAAGGATGGGAATCTTTGAAAAAAACAATCGATTATATTCCGGATCACTGCTTAACAATTGCTGATGCAAAACGCGGCGATATCGGAAATACATCGACTTATTACGCAAAAACTTTTTTTGAATACCTGAACTGTGATGCCGTAACGGTAGCTCCGTACATGGGAGAAGATTCAGTGACTCCGTTTCAGGAATTTCCAAATAAATGGGTGATTCTTCTTGCATTGACATCGAACAAAGGAGCCTTGGATTTTCAGTTTACAACCGATGCTTCCGGAGAAGAATTGTATAAAAAAGTACTTAAGAAAAGTGCGAAATGGGGTTCTGAAAACAACCTGATGTATGTTGTAGGAGCTACACGCGCCGAAGGAATTGCGGAAGTACGCAAAATTGTTCCGAATCATTTCTTTTTAGTTCCCGGAGTTGGAGCGCAGGGAGGAAGTTTGGAAGATGTTGCTCAATACGGATGGAATGCTGATTGTGGTTTGCTGGTAAATGCTTCCCGCTCGATTATTTATGCTTCGGGTGGTTTGGATTTTGCAGCTAAGGCCAGAGAAGAGGCACAAAGTCTTCAAAAACAGATGGAAATCATTTTACAGGAAAAGCAGTTTGTTTAAGACTAAAAGATTAAACCGATGGTTGATTATGTGGAAAAACTCATCATTTTTATCAGTACACCCATTTATGTGGTGCTGATTTTGGGTGAAATTATTCTGAGTAATTGGCATAACCGAAAGCTGTATTCTGTTGGAGATACGATCCAGAATCTGTATCTGATGATTGCAAACATGGGAATCGATGTCCTGATGCGCGGAATTACGCTCTTCGTATTAATGTTGTTCTTTGATTATCGATTGGTGAATTGGGATCTGAGTTCCTGGTATTATTGGGGCTTGCTCTTTTTGGCCGAAGATTTTATTTTTTATTGGATTCACCGGATTGATCACATGGTGCGCTTCTTCTGGGCAATTCACGTTACGCATCATTCATCCAATAAATACAATCTGACTACCGGGTTCAGATCTTCTGTTTTTCAACCCGTTTATCGTTTTATCTGGTTCATTCCGTTGGTATTTCTGGGTTTTGAACCCTTCGATATTTTCATCATGTATTCGATTACCCAAACGTATGGAATTTTGGTTCATACCAAGGCTGTCGGGAAATTGGGTTTTTTGGAAACGTTCCTGGTGACACCTTCACATCACCGCGTTCACCATGCATCCAATGTGGAATATCTGGACAAAAACATGGGAATGATTCTCATTATCTGGGATAAACTTTTCGGGACATTTCAAAAAGAAATTGATGACCTTCCGATCGAATTCGGTTTGTATGAGAAAGAGGTCAGCCAAAACCCCGCAAACGTCATTTTTCATGAATGGGTATCGATCTACAAAGATGTGAAGAAAGCGAAAGGACTTAAGAATAAATGGTTGTATATCACCAAGCCGCCCGGTTGGAGTCATGATGGAAGTACCATGACCTCGAAGGAATTGCGCGAACAACTCAAACAAGTAAAAAACGATTAGAATGGAAGATTTGAAAACGCAACTGGCACAAGTGATCAGAGCTTATCACCAAAAAGGATGGTCACCGGCTACGTCTACAAATTATTCATTCAGATTACCGGAAAATCCGGAAGTGATCTTCGTCTCAAAATCCGGAATCGATAAATCGGTTTTTTCTCCGGACGACTTCATGGAAGTAACAATGCAAGGTTTAGCACTGCCCGCATTTGAAGGAGTTCGCCCTTCGGCAGAAACGCTGATTCATTGCAAATTGTACGCATTATTTCCTGAAACAATGTGCATCGTTCACAGCCATTCGGTGTATTCGGTATTGCAATCCATGAAAAACCAAACTTCCGTAGAGTTGAGCGGTTATGAAGTGTTGAAGGGATTTGAAGGAATCAAGACACACGAAACAAGTGTTCAGGTTCCGATCTTTGACAATACGCAGGATATGCCGGCTTTTTCAGCTGTTTTGGATGAAGATAAAAATCGCCTGACAGTTCCTGCATTCATTATGCGCCAACACGGAACCTATGCCTGGGGAAGAAACCTAAGTGAGGCAAAACGCCATTTGGAAACAGCAGAATACCTGTTTGAAGTGGATTGGAAGTTTTCAAAATAGCATTTAATAACCAAGCTTTTTCAATTCTTTTTTGATCTCAGCTGCAGTTTTAAACTGTGCTTTGGAATCCGGATTATCTTCCAGAAAGCCCTCGAATCCTCCATCCAGCTGAGCACTTACTTTTGACAGATAAGTCATTTTTTTCGGTGGTTTTGCTGTATCGAAATCATCAAACACGGAAGTCGTGTATTCTGTCCCGTCGTATAAATATTCCAGACTATGGAAGCATGTGCTTAGAATAATGAGCTCTTTTTTGGAATCGGAATCAGCATTTGCAAAAAACACGGACTGAATCTCCGTATCCACATTGTCGTCTTCAAATCGGGAAATCAGTACTTTTTTGTAGTCGTTTTTCTCATTCGGGATTAGCAGATAAGCATCGATGTATTGGTATTCGTGCGGGTATTGTCCCTCTTCGGTATAGCGGCTTTCATAAAAAACAATCACACTGTTTTCCTTACCCCACAATGAAGTTTGAATGACTGAATGAACGATGACCGCATTTTCAGATTTAAATCGCTCGGCAATTTTATGAGGATCTTCCACAGTTTTTGACTGTGTATCAACCTGGTTTTCATTTTCCTGTTGACGGCTTTCCATATGAATAGCCTTCGGGGTTTCACTGATCGGTTTTTTAGTAGGAGCCGTGCAGGAAATTAGCCCGAGTAGGAGAAAAAGGAAAACGTATTTCATAGAGAAGTTTCGTGATTTGACACTGCCAAAAATAAGGCTGTTATTTGTACATTTGAATCATAAATTTAACCCTTACAATAAATCATGAGGATTTCCTTCACATTATTGCTTGTTTTTTTTGCTTGTAACGGCTTGTTTGCACAGAGTTTTTTGCCTCAGAACAGTGGAGTTACAACTCAATTGAATGCGATCAGCTTTTCAACCGTTTCAACAGGAATTGTGGTTGGTAATTCGGGAGTGATCCGTAAAACCGCGAATTCCGGTTTAAACTGGGCGGCTTCAACTTCGGGTACTATCGTGGATTTATCGGATGTTACTTTTGTGGGGCCATCTTCATTTATTGCAGTTGGAAAATTGGGTACCATACTCAAAACAACCAACTCCGGAAGCAGCTGGTCTGTGGTGAATTCCGGTACGACAAATGATTTACTCGGGATTTTTGCTAACGGTCAGGATGTTTATATTACCGGAAGCAACGGTACCATTTTAAAGTCAACCAATTCCGGAAACTCATGGGCAGTAATCAGCACTGGAATTTCTTTGAATTTGTATAAGTGTTATTTCGTTTCCAGTACTGTTGGTTATGCGGTCGGAGAGGCAGGGACAATTCTAAAATCATTCAACGGTGGACAAGCCTGGAATTTCCTGACCAGCAGTGCAAATAACTACAATCTGACGGATGTGTATTTCATCGATGATATAAACGGTGTTGTAAGCGGAGGAATCAGCGGATCCAATGAATCAGTGATTTTGCGTACAACTAATTCCGGTGGTAGCTGGGTTCCGGACGATTTTTCGGGTACTTACCTGAATGCATTCGGCTTCTACGATTACAGTGTTGGCTACGTGGTGGGAGGAAGTATGACCGGAAATACGAGTACCATTTATAAAACGTCCAATCAGGGTGCTTTGTGGACTGCTGTAACAACCTCATCTTCCCGTCAATTAGGAGTTTGTTTTCCAAGTAATAATGTCGGATATACCTGCGGATTAAACGGAACAATCCTTCGTTTGGCGACCAATACTGCTGGAATTGAAGAGTTGAACCTTGATTCAAGTATTCAAGTGAGTCCGAATCCCGGAAGTGGTTTGTTTTATGTTTCTTCTGATTCAGAAAACGAACTTTTTTCCATCGAAGTGTTTTCTGTAGATGGAGAACAAATCACGCAATTTGAGCATGCAAATACGGTTGATTTGAGTCAATATCCTTCAGGAGTTTATTACGCAGTGATTAAATCGGAGTCTTCTGTCGTAACGCGAAAGTTGGTGAAGGAGTAAATTAACTGTCAAAGGAAGAGACTCCGGAGATTTTTTCAGATGAATTATTCTCTGCAAACTAGAGATTGATTTGACTTATGATTGTATCCTTTGATAGGATCATAGATAATGTTTTTTATTCGGATTTCACTTCTTCCAATACCGAAGAACCTTTAGAGCCATCTCCGGAAGTCCATTGCCAGGTTTCGTGTAATCTGATTCTTCCGTCCTTTAAGATTTCAGGTATAGATTGACAAATTCCCGTCATCAACTTGCCTTGATTGTTGATCTGATGATAACGCATGTCGATGTTTCCGCTTTCGTCTACCAATCCGATTAAGTGTCCGTGAACAATCTGTCCGCCCGAATAAGTACAGGTGAGAATATTTCCGTTTTGGAAGTAATGAAAGAATGTTTCTTCCGATGTTTCACCGTTTTCCGTCTTGCTGACAGGTCTGAATTTTTTGTTATTGTAGTTCTTCATTTTAATCTGAACGTGTTTCAGTTAATCCGCAAATGCCTGTCCGTAAATGATGCAGAACGAATTGGTTTCCGGCTCATATTGCAGACATTCCCAGTTGTTATAAACGCTGCTGGTTGCAATGGAAAGCACAACCGGAAGCTTCGATTTATCGACTTTTTTGGAGAAGCAGCCTTCTTTCAGAATCAGATCAGAGTCCTGTTTCATATTGCCGATCTTACAAGTCGGGTATTCCAGATAACTTTCCGGATTTTTGATCAGGTAATTTTCCTGATAGATCAACTCATCAGCCAGAATATAATCATGTGTTCCAAACTGACCATAACCGCAATCGGCATCTTCCAAACCGTTTTCCACCTTCTGATTCCGGTACAATTCTGCGTATTTGTTTTTCAGTTTGTTGTAGACTAAAATGGAAAAGCGCTTGTTTTTTCCGTCGTAAACCACAAAAGCGTAATCGGTTTTTCCATTGTGAAACAAATCACCTTTATCTGAACATAAAACAAAGTATTGAGGGTTCAATTTAAAATGATTTTGCTGTTCGGAAGGAAGAGAAAGCAGTGCTTTTTGGTGGATTTGATTAAAAACTCCCGCATCGCTGAGTCTTTGAAGTGCATTCACATGGTCCTCAATCTGCCCTTTCTGCTCCGGATTGTCATAAGTTGAGAGTACAAAAGTCTTTTTCTCCGTTTTTTGTTCCGGTTCAGCAAGCGTTTCAGCCGGTTTTTCTGTCTTTCGGGCAACTTGATCAGTGCTTTTTTTGTTGTTCGGACTGCTTTGATTGCAAGCAACGAGAACAGGTAAAAGAGCGTAAATAATCACTTTTTTCATGTCATGAAGATATCATTTTTACGGAAAAGAAACCGAAATTGATACTTCGAAATAATTGCATTTTTGAAAACAATGAGCTAAATTAGTACCCGGGTAAATAAATTGAATTATGAGTAAAGATTTCACGAGAAGAAATTTTGTGCAGCGCTTATCAGCGGCATCCGCTGCGGTTTTTGCATTGCCCTGGCTGGTATCCGGCAAAGAAGAATCCGAACAAACGAAAGAAAAAGATATGAATCCGATTAAACAACATTTTCCGCTTGGTTTCCAGTGGGAAACACAGGACCCGTTCTTGTTTTGTGTACATCACGAAGATCAGTTTCCAGTGGGAACGGAGCAGATGGGGCCGAATACAGAACATTTCAAAGGCCGGCACATGGGCGATGATTTTATCATCAAAGATGGTTTCAGAATGTATCACGGGAAGAAAGTTCCGGGATTTCCGGGGCATCCGCACCGTGGATTTGAGACAATTACCGTTGTGCGCAAGGGAATGGTGGATCATGCCGATTCTCTGGGAGCAGCCGGCCGTTACGGAAACGGAGATGTGCAATGGATGACAGCAGGAAAAGGAGTGCAGCATTCCGAAATGTTTCCGCTTTTATCTCAGACCGAAGAAAATCCCTTGGAATTGTTTCAGGTGTGGCTCAATTTGCCGAAAAAGGATAAAATGGTTGAACCGCATTTCAAAATGCTGTGGCGCGAAAGCATTCCGAATCTGAAATTCGATAACGATAAAGTGTTGGTTGAATTGATTGCCGGGAACTGGAATGGAAAACAGGCAGGAACACCGCCACCCGATTCCTGGGCTTTTCCTGCAGAAAATGAAGTTCTGATTGTCAATATCAAAATGGAACCGCATTCGAAAATTGTCTTGCCGAAAACCTCAACAGACATCAACCGGAGTGTGTTTTTCTATGAAGGTGATCAATTGAATATCAATGAGCAGCAATTCGATTCGTACTCGGGATTTTTTCTGGATCCTTCAGTGGAAACGGAACTGAAATCAAGCGACACAGCTGTCAGCATTTTTGTGCTGCAGGGAAAACCGATCGGAGAACAAGTGATGCAGTACGGCCCTTTTGTAATGAATACGAAAGAAGAGATCAAGCAGGCTTTCGACGATTATCATCAAACCCAATTCGGCGGCTGGCCGTGGAAACGTTATGATCAGGTTCACGATCGCTCCAAACCTCGTTTTGCATTGCATGCGGATGGGAAGGAAGAAGTGAAGGAAATTTAAAGACTATTATTAGAGGCAAGAATAAAAGACAAAAGAGTCAAGACAAATTGATAATTTAATAAGTCTTGACTCTTTAGGTCTTGTCCTATTAGTCTTGTTTTACTTCCCCGAGCTATTCAACAAATTCATGATTTCATCCAGTTTCGGTGAAAGAATGATCTCAGTTCGTCGGTTTTTCGCTTTTCCTTCTGCGGTATCATTGGGTGCTTTCGGAAAATATTCACCGCGGCCCGAAGCTGTCATACGTGTTGCAGCAACAGCATACTTCTCATTCAGCATTCGGGTGATAGATGTTGCACGTGCAACACTTAAATCCCAATTGTCTTTGAACACCGCAGTTTTGATCGGAACATTATCCGTGTGACCTTCAACCAAAATCTGGATATCCGGATTTTTATTCAATACATCTGCCAATACTTTCAATGCATCAACTCCTTTTGGTTCAACGGTTGTAGACCCGGATTTGAACAACAATTTATCTGACATGGAAACGTATACTTTTCCGTCGCGGATCTCCATGGTAAGCTCGTCTGAGTTAAAACCTACCAATGCATCGCGCAAAGTTTGATTCAGTTTTTTCGTCAGTTCGTCCTGCCGCGCAATGATGGCCTGCATTTCGCGAAGCATGCGCTCTTTTTCCTGAAGGTCTTTGTCTTTGTTCTGAAGATCTTTATTCTTGTTTTGAAGTTCCAACTCTTTTTGACTCAACTGTGCCGACTTGTTTTGATTGATGTCTTGCTCTCCGGAGAGTCTGTCACGAAGAGTATTGTTTTCAGCTGTAAGCTGCTCATTCACTGATTTTTGGTTTGCAAGAGAACCACACAATGAATCACGTTCCGTTACAACGGCCTGAAGTCGCTTTCCACCTGTCTTTTTCTCAGGAATAGGATCACCACATTTGTAAATTGGTTTACAAGAGGACACTGCCAGCATTCCAACGGCAAGAGTGCACATCAGAATAGATTTGTTGAATACTTTCATAACTCTTTGTATTATAATTGGAATTACCAAAGAAAAGAAATTCTGAACAGGGATCGGAAATTATTTATCCTTTTTTAAGGATTTATCCGTGTATTTACTGAAACAAATAAAGCGTTGATGCCGAATTCCGCATTTGTTTCCGGAAATAAGCCGTGATCGGATATGCGCGGAATTTGAATCCGGAGATGGGAATTACTAGTCTACAAGATCAGTAGAATAGTTTATTTTAAATCGGGATGTTTGAAAAAAGTATCTTAATTTTGCGGAGAACACAGTTTCCATTTTATTCTTCAACGTAAACACATGGCAATATTATCTATTCCTGATTTGAATAAAACCATTCACGACGCGGGTGAAATCAGACAATTTATGAACGACCGCGGGATTTTCTTTGATCAGTGGGAAGCACCGGTTGCTTTTCAGGATGATGCAACACCGGCACAAATTTTAGAAGCTTATGCAAAAGATTTGAATCCGTTTATGGAAGCCGGAGGTTATCAAACTGCCGATGTAATTACGATCAATCACCTGACGGAAAATTACGAAGCTATTCGTGCTAAATTTTTGTCAGAGCATACGCATTCGGAAGATGAAATTCGCTTTTTTGTGGATGGAGAAGGGCTTTTTTGGTTTAATCTGGAGACAGAACCTGTGTTTAACTTACTGTGTGAAAAAGGAGATTTGATTTCGGTTCCTGAAGGAACAAAACATTGGTTCGATGCAGGAGAGCATAATCCTTTCGTAAAAGCGATTCGTATTTTTATTGATATGAGCGGATGGATTCCGGAGTATACGGGATCTGAACTGGAAAAACGATTTTCAGACTTTAAAATTGCAAAAAAGTAAATTCGATCATTTGCGAATTTGCCATTTTGTCAATTCGTAATATTACGAATTCCCTTATAGACATTGACGAAAAATGACAATAAAACAACCTCAATACATTCTCACAGACATTGAAGGAACAACTTCTTCCATCTCTTTTGTAGCAGAAGAATTATTTCCCTATTTCCGAAACAATATCAGCTCTTTGCTCGAATTGAAGGAAAATCCGATCGTGAAGGAAGCTTTTGAACAAACGGTTCAGCTTGCGAAAACAGAAGACGGAGAAACTCTTTCGACGGATAATGAAATCATTGAGAAACTGTACCGATGGAGCGTTGAAGACCGGAAAATTACTCCGTTGAAAACCTTGCAGGGAATTTTGTGGGAGAAAGGGTATCAGGACGGAACTTTGAAAGGACACGTTTATCCGGAGGTAGCTGCTTGTTTGAAAAAATGGAAAGAGGATGGAATCAATCTGGGAGTTTTCTCATCCGGTTCCGTACCTGCTCAAAAACTCATTTTCGGTTATAGTGTTTCCGGAGATCTGACTCCTTATTTTTCCAACTATTTCGACACGAATACCGGGGGGAAACGGGACGCGGAAACCTATGCAACAATTGCAGGAATTCTGAATTTGAATCCGGCAGAAATTCTGTTTTTAAGCGATATCGTTGAAGAATTGCAGGCTGCCGATTCCAAAGGTTTTCAGACCCTTCAATTGGTCAGACCCGGAACAGCGCAAGTTTGGAACGCGTTTGCACATTCGTTTAAAGAGATTACTTTCGAATAAATACAGAAGAATCAATCTCTTATACAATACACAACTTCGCAGGGAAATTGGTTTTGATTTTCAGTAGTTTAGTTTCGTTCGTCGAATAGTCGAGGAACAACATTTAAACTACATCACTATGAAAAGAACACTACTTTCACTAAGCATTTTATTACTTTGCTTTTTCTCACATGCACAACGTTCCGTTGATTTGGAACTGACGATCAGCTCACATTCCAATGGTGATTTACTGGTCACGGAAGGACCTATTGAATTCACCGGCGAAGTGGTAAATGTGGGAACCGAAACCTTAGAAGCAGCAGATTCCGTCTATTATTACATCATTATTTATGTTGACATTTATATCGATACGTTCACTTTGACGCTGGGTGGCGGAGATCCTGCTATTTACACAGGAATTCCATATTCTCAGGGGCAAAGTTTCGTAGCTACTCACTACATTGGTTTTTCATCCGGATTTAATGGAGAAACTGGCAATTTATGTATCTATGGGAAACCGGTGAACGCCGCAAGTCCTATTTCAGATCCGGTATTGGCAAACAATAAGAATTGTGTTTCGGTCACGTTTATCGATGAATCAGAACTTTCGGTGGGAGAGAATGACCTGAGTAATGTGAAACTCACTCCCAACCCGGCAAACAACTCTTTCTCACTTACAGGAGCAGATCATTCCGTTTCAATTGTGGATTTGAATGGAAAAGTCGTCGATTTTGAACGAAGTGTGGAAGGAGAAATCGATTGTTCTTCCTGGCCAAATGGAGTGTATTTGGTTCATATTTCCAATGCTGGCGGAGCTTTTGTGAAAAGACTGGTTGTTTCGCATTAGAAGGATCGGGATTGTTCCGTAGGCTTATAAATTAACGTCCGCGTCATATAATTTCTTTCAAATCGATTAATTTTGCACCAGAAATTTGGTTTATGAGTGCATTTAGAACGATTTGGACAACAGAAGATAAGTATGTAGAAGTGATTGATCAGCGAAAATTACCACACGAATGGGTAGTTGAAAAGCTGGTTTCTTACAAGGATGCAGAGCGGGCAATCAAAGATATGGTGGTTCGAGGAGCACCGCTGATCGGAGCTACGGCTGCTTACGGAATTTATCTTGCTGCACGGGAAGGAGCAGACATGAATCAGGCTTTTGCTGATTTGCGCGCTTCAAGACCAACAGCGGTGAATTTGTTCTGGGCTTTGGACCGGATGAAAAAAGCATTGGAAACAACTGATAATATGGTTGAAACTGCCTGGAAAGAAGCAGCACAAATCGTAGAGGACGATGTTGAAACGTGCCGCATGATCGGAGTTCACGGCTTACCGCTTATTGAGGAAATTTCCAAAAAGAAAAACGGAGAAGTTGTCAATATCCTTACGCATTGTAATGCCGGAATGCTGGGCTGTATCGAGTGGGGAACAATCACATCACCGATCTATCAGGCTTTGCAAAAAGGAATCAAGGTGCATGTGTGGGTAGATGAAACACGTCCGCGTTTACAAGGTGCGAATCTGACATGTTACGAATTGACAAGGCACGGAGTTCCGCATACCTTGATCGTGGATAACCAGGGCGGGCATTTGATGCAGCACGGAATGGTGGATATGTGTATTGTGGGAACGGACCGAACAACCCGAAACGGAGATGTTGCGAATAAGATCGGAACGTATTTGAAAGCCTTGGCGGCACACGATAACCAGATTCCATTTTATGTGGCTTTACCTTCAACAACCTTGGATATGACGATCCGTGACGGATTGAAGGAAATTCCGATCGAACAGCGGAATCAGGATGAAGTGCGTTATGTCGTAGGGAAAAGCAAAGTTTCAGGCCAATTGGACGAAGTATTGATTTGCCCGGAAACAACGGAAGCAAGTAATTACGGTTTTGATGTGACGCCGGCTCGTTTGGTAAGTGCATTGATCACTGAAAGAGGCATTTGCGCCGCAAGTGAAGAAGGATTAACAGAATTATTTCCCGAGTATAAGTAAAGGATATTTTTTTACCTTTAGCGTCGAAATCAACAAATACTTTACACCTAAGTCATGATAAAATTATCGCAATTTTTATTGTTAAGCTGCTTATTAGTCAGTAATGTGCTATGCGCCCAATTTTCACCGGGTACAGAATACATCCGTTCCACTTCTGAGCCAACTGACCTGAAGACAGGAGATCTGGATAATAATGGTTGGAAAGACATGGTTGTTTTTCATTCGGAAGATGATCAAATCGGTTGGTTTAGAAACTTAGGAAACGGACAATATGCTCAACAAGAAATTATTGGAAGCACGATAAATGCGCATTCAATTGAACTGGTCGATTACGATCAGGATGGCGATTTAGATGTATTTGCTGCAAGCTTCTATACCTTGGTTCAATTTACCAATCTGGGAAATGGAACATTTAGTTCAGGAACTGAAATCACCAATCAGGCTAGTATAGGTTTTACTTCGAATGACATTGATAATGATGGTGATACTGATTTGCTTCTCACTACATATAACCCGTGGAATGTTTATTTGTATGAAAATACCGGTGGAAGTTTCTCGACCGGGACAATCATTGTTTCAGGTGTGAATTCTTTGAAAGATTTTCGTTTTGCTGATCTGGATGGCGATTCATTTAGCGATCTTCTTTTTTGTTCTGACTTTAACAATTTAGTTGCATGGTACAAAAACAATGGGGATGGAAGTTTTAGCACACAACAAGTTATTTATACCGGTCAAACGCAGCCGCTTGTGGTCGATTATGGGGACATTGATGGAGATGGAGATACCGATGTTATTAGCGCCAATGGATCGGATGTACGTTGTTATCTGAATCAGGGAACCGGAACATTTGGTCCGGTTTTGTTTGTATCTACCAGTATTTGGGGAGTGACTGATATGTGTGTAAAAGATTTGAATGGCGATCAACAGATGGAAGTGGTTTTTAATTATTATACATTGCCAATCATGTCTTCCAGACTTGGAGTGTTTAAATACACTTCAGGCTCAGGATTCTCTTTTGATTCCTATATCACTGATGGTAATGGTGCCACTAAAGTTATTGCAGATGATATGGATAATGATGGAGACAACGATATTCTGAATTTGAATAATCATTATCAGGTTTTATTGAATTACAATGATGGAACCAGCCATTTTGGTGCAGATATTCCTCTTTCTATTTATGGAGCTCCGAATCGTGGAAGTCTTGTTGATGTTGATGTGGACGGTGATATGGATATTCTGGCCGAGAACGGATCAATTGCATATTGGTTAGAAAACCTGGGAGATTCTACCTATGGTGCGGTTTATCAGGGATTACCTGTACCAACTTATGCCGGAAGTACGGTTGGTGTTGGAAAGATTCTGATGGCAGATTTTAGTAATGATGGATTACCGGATCTTATTTACGGAATATCTCCGGTTTTCTATTATCAAAATCTGGGGAATGGAGCTTTTGCTCCGCCTGTATATATCACAACTACTCAACAGAATATCACTGATTTGGCTGCTGAGGATTTCAATGGTGATGGAAAATTAGATCTTCTTGCTGGATCGACTGATGAGGCCGCATGGTATCGGAATACTGGAAATAATACATTCTCGGCACAAATGACTCTTGGAACAGCACAACATTGTGAAGCGATCTTCACCTCAGATCTTGACAACGATGGAAAAAAGGATGTTCTTTTTGCGTCTGAATTGGATAACGCTGTCAAGTGGTGTAAAAATCTGGGGAATAGTTTCGCTGCTGCTGTAACGATTCCTATCAATAATATAAAGCCTAATGGGATTTACGCAGCAGATCTGGATGGTGATGGTGATATGGAACTTCTGGTTGCATCCAGAGATGATGATAAGATTTCCTGGTATGAAAATCTGGGATCCGGAACTTTTGGAAGTGAACATGTGATTTCAACTACCACTGAGACAGCATTTGATGTCTGGTCAGAAGATTTCGATCTGGATGGAGATTACGATATTCTGGCAGTAGGTTTGGGTGATGTGATTTCGTGGTATGAAAACATAGGAGGTTCCACATTTGGGCCCAGACAAGATATAAGTGACCAACCTTTAGGTGTAAGCAAATTGTTTTGTGGAGATGCTGATAATGATGGAGACGTTGATATTTTGGAAATTAATTGGTCCTTTAATTCAATCAGGATCTACGAAAATTACAATATTTCCAGCATGCAGGTTAAAGGACGCCTGTTTGTAGATGAAAACCAGAATGCATTGTATGAAACTTCTGAAATTGCCATTCCGCAATTGTCTATTCAATGTAATCCTGCGGCGGCGTATACTTATTCTTATCCTGATGGTCGCTATTTTATGCTATTCAATGGCTTGATGGGAAATTACCAGATCACAGCTGATTCTTTGTTGTTTTGGAATACGACCACGCCCAATAGTTACAATGTAACGATAGGTCCAAATTTCACAAGTGTCAACGATTTAAACTTCGGATTTTACCCGGATTCATTGATTGATACGCTCGAGATTGCCTTGATTGGCGGCTTTCCTCGTTGTAATGAACATGTAAATTACTGGTTCGATCTGGAGAATATTGGTACGACTTATCCTTCCGGGATTGTGGATATTATGCTGGATGATAGTTTGACCTATGTCTCTGCAAATATCACTCCCGATTCGATTGTTGGTCAACACGTATATTGGTCTTACGACAGCCTTGACTATTTCGAAACTATGCAGATTAAACTGGAAGTGATCATGCCTGATTTTAACAGTATGGGGAATTCACTGGTAAGTACCGCAACAGTTTCTTCTGATACAATGGGAACAATCGTTTTTACAACTGTCGATACACTGGAACAGGTTGTGACATGTGCTTACGATCCAAACGATAAGGCGGCCTGGCCGGCCGGAGAAGGGATTCAAGGATACATTTGGCCCGCACCTGAAAAGATTGAGTACCTCATTCGTTTCCAAAATACAGGTAATGATACAGCGCGTACAGTGATTATTAGAGATCAGCTCAATAATAACTTAGATTGGACAAGTTTACGCCCGATTGCGGGCAGTCATCCTTACCATGTGGAAAGAACGCTTGGTGGAGAAGCAAGTTTTATCTTTGAAAACATTATGCTTCCAGATAGTAATGTAAATGAAGCCGGGAGCCATGGGTTCGTGCTCTATTCGATTGACGTAATACCTGGTTTGCCTTTGGGAACGGTTGTTGAAAATACAGCAAATATCTATTTTGATTTTAATCCTGCTGTGATTACGAACACCGTCATCCATACATTTGATACAATTCCTGTTTCAACAACGGGACTAAATGAGATTAATAATCTGGGTTCTATACACATGTATCCGAATCCATTTGATGGAAGTATCACACTTCAAACTCAGGATTTGGATCTTCCTTACTCGATAGAAGTATTTGACCTTTCCGGACAACGACAATTTTGCTCTCCGTTGATCCATTCGCAGGAATGTCAATTTGATTTATCGTTACTTACAAATGGTCTGTATTTGATTCAACTTAAAGATAAAGAAGGGTATGTAATTGCTGTGAAAAAGGTTATTCGAAAATAAGCCATTTCCCCTTCCTGGAAACAGCAAGGGGATTTTTTGTTTAGGATTTTAAAAAGGTTCAAAGGGTTTTATCTCTTTGGACCTTTTATCGTTTTAAACCTTTTCATCATTTCCAGGCTGTTATTTCCAAACTGGCTTTTCGGCATTTGAGCTTTTTCATTTCATCGTTGATCAGGTAGTAAATAAGTTCATACTCATCGGCCTTTTTGCTGTATTTTCTTACATCAATGAAGAGCGAGTAGGAAACTTTATTCCATTGATTGTTGCGCAGTACTTCTTGTAATTTCGGGTCGTTTTTTCGCCATCTGACAAGGGTTTTGGGCTTTCTTCGTTCAATAATATTCGAAAGCCTTGCAAACTGGCGCAGTTCTGCTTCATTCCGGAGGAAGATTTCGCAATTCAACTCGAGCTCAATGCGTTTCCATCCTTTGTCAATACGTATTTTGGGGCCGATGTCTGTGAAGAGTTCATGAATTCCGTTTTTCTCGAGTTTCTTTAAATACACATGTTTCAATGTTATTTTTTCTCCTTTCCGGGCATATTCTTTATAAAGCTCTTCGGGAAGGATTTTATCATAATCATGATAATACCGGGCCATTTTTTTGAAAACAGTCAGTTGACGGGTCAATTTTTCATTCGTCTGCTGATCGTCGGAACGCGTCAGTTTCAAATGCTTTCCGATCTTAAAAAGCTGACCTTCGTATTGAAAATGATCGTTATAAACCAGATGTCTGGTCTCACTGTCCAAACTGATCAAAGGAAGCGTTCTGTTGCTCGTAAACGACTTTTCAAAAGCGATTTCTTTTCCAAAAAACGGAACTTGTTTCGGAATGTTTAGGTGAGGATAATGAACCCGGAGGTAATTCAGAATCGTGGGTGTGAGATCATTGTGTGAAATCAACGCGTTGAATTTTCCCGGTTTTTTCAGAAGAGGCGAATAAATAAGGAGCGGAGTCTGATATTTTTGAATTTCATTTCGCGGAAATAGCGGATTGCCGTGATCTCCGAAAATGAAGAAAATGGTATTGTCAAAATCTGCCTTTTTTGCTGCATTCCGGAAATAGCTTTTGAGTGCTTCATCCGAAAACAGGTAGCTGGCATACACTTCTGAGAGCTGGAGAATTTCTTCCCGCTGCTTTTTAGTCGCTTTTGAATGATTCAGTTTGTCCTTTAAAATGGAGAGATACTGACTTTTCCGTGGAAAACAATAAGGTTCGTGATTGCTGATAGTCAGGAAGACATCCAATTTCGGTTTCCTGCTTTTGTTTTTTTGATCGTCAACGAAAGACTTTTGAAACAGTTGATCATCGGCATAACCCCAAATGCTGTGAACTCCGTCGCGGGTTTTTGAGAAGCGGGATTCCCAGGATTCGACAATGTAATCAGTCTGATTGTAACTCATAAAATCATGCATATTACAAAACGCCAGATCAACACCGCAATAGAATCGGGAATGATAATCGGGAAGCAGGGAAGTCAAAGACCAGTGACGCGGATATTCCTCTCTTTGCATGAACTGTTTTTCGGGAGGATTCGGAGCTGAAACCAAAGCTGCGGGGAGTACATTGTGAGTCCGCTCGCAAGTTGAAATGAAATTCGGAAAATAGAGACTTTTTTGGCTGAGAGAATCCAGAAAGGGCATGAAATGACACGGATTTTCACTGTTTTTCCCTACTAAAAAGGACGATAACGATTCTACAATGATAATCACCACGTTGGGCGGACCCTTGGGAGATTGCTTGATGTGTTTTCCGAATTCACTTGTAGTTTCCAGCTCGTGGATCAAAGGATACGTATTGTTTCGTGTTTTCGGATCGGGAAAGAAAGAATCATCCAGTTGCCTGAAGACCGAAGTATTGATCTGTTTCAGGTCATTGTCAGCAAAGAAATGCTTTTCGGTGACATCCAAAAACGCCAGCAATTTGTTGTTGATGAACATATCGCCGACGTAATCCCGGGAACTGATGTTTTTCCAGGGATAGGCTGCCAAAGCGGATAAAATAAGCACGCCAAAAAGAACTGAACCAAATCTCAGAGGTTTTACTTTCCGGATGAAACGGGGAAGTACGAAATAGCAGCAGATCAGAAACAGGGGAAAAGCAATGGAAAAGAAACCGGTGTTCGATTCCAGGTTGGCAGAGGTGATCAATTCTGAAAAACTGAGCTGATAGAAAACAGTGCCTAAAAGCTGTTTGGTCTTAACGAAATAAAAAATGAGCATGAAATTGGAGAGAATGCTCACGATGGAAAGAATGTGCAGGAAAACCAGATTGATTTTTCTGAAAATGAGCCAAATGAAGATGCTGAAAATACTTCCCGCAAAAGAAACCAGCAAGCTCAATAGCAAATCCATCAGTAAACCTTTGATATGATGAACGGCTTTCACATGTACTCCGAAAATTTCTTCCGGTTCGCAGCTGATCTGAAAAACCCGCAACAGAGAAAAGACCAGAAATAGGGAAATGGTATATGGGACGGTTTTTCGATAAAGGGATTGATACAGGTTCATTCCAAAAGTAGATTGTTTGGTCTCGATACAAATTTAATATTTTATTAAACTTAATTTAACATTAAAAGGTTGGATGACTTTGCTGAAATATTCCGGATTTGCTCTTTTATGAACGGAACTTTTTTCTTAAATTAAAAAATAACCGATTTGTTTTAAGAAATTTTATAGGATTTCAATTCCCGCGCTATTGCTTCGTTTCAGGAGATTTTGTAACTTATTCAAATGATTTGGAATTTACCGGAATTTCGTGATAGGTGAACAATTTTCTGCACCTTTTTCGTACCCCGTGTAAGCTCTGAACCACCTAGATTTGAATCAACGATAAACACAAAATCACCATGAAATTAAAAATTAATTTTGTCTTGAAGACAGGAATGGAGGGTGAAATTCCAGTCATTGCCATTATCAACTTCGGGTACAAAGAATTTGATGCACTAAAATTAAAGTACGTTTACAAACCACTAAAGTATTACACCGGAATCAAGATTGCCCGCCAGGATTGGAATGAAACACTCAAACAACCTTTCCAAAAGAGTAAGCAGAACGAATTGCTGACTATTCAGAAAACCATAGAAGATGTTTTCCAATATCTTCAAATGAAAGATAAAGTTTCCAACGAAGCAATCAAGAATGAGTTGGATGTGAAGCTTAAAGGGAAATCGGATGAAGTTGTCACCAAAGTTCGTTTAATCGATTTCATCAACCAGGAATTCGTCCATCGCGACTCCTATTCACTTAAAACCAAACAACGTTTTACATCTTTTGTTAACCGCCTCGAAGATTTTGAAAAGGATATCAGGAAACCACTTTATAGCAATGACATGAATGAGCAGTTGTATGCTCAGTATATGGAAAAGAGAAGAATAAAACTCAAAAAGCAAAACAGCCTTTGGCTATCGTTTGCAGATTTCAAGACGGTCATGCGAAGAATTGCAAAGACTTATAATGTGGATGTTTTTATCCCAACTGTTGAAATATCTCCAAATGATAAGGTTCGATTTTTAAAGTTCGAAGAGAAAATCTATTTGAACTTCGAGCAAATTTAGAAAGTGATTAAACATAAACCAGATACAGAGCGAATGAGGGATACGAAATTGATCTTTCTAACGTTGCTTTTTACCGGGTGCAGGTATTCCGATGTATTCAAAGTCAAACCAGAGTTTTCTTATTCCAAGAATGGAGTTTCGTTTGACTACGCACGATTCATCACCCAAAAGCGCGATGTAGAAGTGGTCATTCCGATACTGAAGCCATTAAAGGATGCCTGGAAGCAAAATGGAGGATCAATCGCTCACCAGTATACTGAAGTTGCATTCAATCTGAACGTAAAAGAATTGATTCGCCTGTGTGAGATGGAAGAGAAAATAACCCTAAGCTTTACAAACAGCAGGGGGAAGAAAGAGTTTGAAACCAAACCTTTCCATAATTTTGTTTCATCCCATACAGGCAGACGTTCATTTATTACCAATTTGATTAATTACGTTCCTGTTACCATTCTGACCAAAATTACTTCTCACCAACTCAAAGAAACCAGTATCATTTTTGGATACAACAAGACTTCTTTGCTTGAAAATGCAGTGTTGTTTGTGAAAGAGTTAACAAGATTACAGAAGAGCAATAAAGATCATTTTAAGATTCGGTTGATCTGAAAGAATCATAAAACAAAACAGCCCCGCAACTTGCGGGGCTGTTTTGTTAACGGCGGTTGATAAAGTTGAGTAAATCGTGTCTCGAATACCTCAATGTCCGGAGATTCAATTTGATGGGTTTGAATATACCATCGTTGACCATCCGGATGAATCCGCTACGGGAAATCTTCAATAATGAAATTGCTGATTTGAGTGTCAACAGTTCATCCTCTGATTTACTTTCTGGTGCTGTAGCAGGAGATTCTGTTGGTCTTAAATCGATTTGCTTTCTCAGATCCCGGATTTCATTTTTGAGCGATTGATTCTCTTTTATGATATCGTCAACCCGTTTGGATAGCCCTTCAAAGGCCATCAACACTAATTTGAGTTCCATACTCGTGATTTAATCGGTGGTGGATACTACTCTGTGGAAACTAGGATTAATGTGATCCCTGTTTCTTTTCTATATATTCCATAATTGCCGCCCTGGAAAAACGAACGGCTCGCTTATTGAGCCGGATTGCGACTAGCTCGCCATTCTGGACCAACTTAATGAGTGAATTTTTACCAATGCTTAGAATTTGCTTTACCTGTTCATTGGTCAGCAATTCATCTCCATTTTTCTTGGATGAATTTGCTTCAACGGGTGTTGCCCGGTTCCCCGTCTTTTCCAATTGGGAAATTCGCTGCTGCTGCTCCCGGGTTTGGGCTTTTAATTTTTCAATTTCCTCGCTCATTCGTTCGATTGCGAGTTTAACCACTGTTTCCATGATTAAGGTGTTTTAATTAGTGATACTTTGTTGTTTTATACAAGGCTTTAGAGCCATGCTTAGAGCAAGTATAGGGTAGAAACAGGCTGCAAAAAAATATTGGGGTACCCCAAAAATTCAACTTTTTCCAAGTTTTAACATTTGAAGTATCCAGAGGACTTAAAGGGACGAAAACGACCTGTTATTTGAGTGTCTTTTTAACTTTTTCAATATCTGAATCAATTAAGGAAATTATGGATTCTAATCCCCAGTCTTCGAAAAAGGACCGGACAATCTCCAGGTTTTGGAGTGTTGTTTTTGGACTTGAAAATGTCAACGGACGAAGCATTTTTTTGTATAGATCAGAATTGGTGATTTTAGTGTATGGAATTCCTAAAAAATCATGTAAAGCAGCTGCGCATTTACTGACGTTCTTTTTCTGTTTTCCAACATGTGATTGGCAGAGGTAATGGAATATTAAAACCTGTTGCGAACGTGTCAGTATTGATTCAATGGGTTGTTCTATCTCTTCTTCCAAAGGAGAAAATTCTTCGTGAAGTTCATGCACTGCTTTATTCAATGCTAATAGTAACACGATCTTTTTCTCGCTGTATTTTAATAGCCGCTGTTCTGTGACGATGAGTTCTAAAATCGAAGTGTGACTCTCTTTTAACGCTTGAATGTACAGTTCGTTTAATTGATAGAATCTTTCCGATAAAGTAGTTCGGATTATCATCGTCTGTTCTATAATAGTTGAGGTCCTTTGTTCAATTTCCGAAAGCCTAGCGAGAGTTAATTCTAACGAACTATTTTGATCCACTTTCCGGGAATGGTTAAATATGGAGGTAAGGAAATGAAAAAAGACAGAGTACCTGGGGATCGACTCATTTTCAGCAAACAATGTCTGAAAATAAAATGCTCTTGCATAGGCTTTATTATTTGCCCTTTCGATACCATCCAGGTATCGTTTCTTCAATGAATGATAGAAACGAGAATGAGCCTTCAAAAACAACTCTTTAGGTGGGTGATTTGCTTCCATAATCCTATAACGCATTCCACCTCCTAAATCTTACACCGAATGAGTTAAAATTCCTGAAACCCAGTAAAACCCCAATTCACTCCATGTTTCTCCATGTGGTTGCCAGGTAACTCCAAGTGGTTACCAGGTTGTTTTCAGATCACTTTTTTTGATTTAGATCGTAAAAAACAATCAAAACTTGTCGGATTGTTCGCTTACACAATTATTCCCAGGATTTACATAATTCACAGATGCGTTTGAGAAATCATGCTGAAATTCTATCTTGTGACTGATTTAGGTGGTTAGGTTAGGTTGATTAGTGAATGGAGTAATGACGCCTGTCTTACTCCATTTGCATTTTATGCCATCGTTGATAATCTGATATTCCAACATCAAAGGTTCTACTGATTTTGTTCATTAATAAATTGCTCCAAATAATCATAGATCTTAGCAGCAAGTAAATCTATTTTCCTGTTTGATTGTCCCACAATCAATTTTAGAATTGGGCGTGACATTTCCACATAATTCTCAAAGATTTCATCGACATCTTCTCGATCATTTAAGTTCATCATTTCAAAAATGATTGATCCGATATCCAATTGGTAGTCGTCTGCGCGAACCTGTATGTTTTGGAGCAAGTTGATCATTTTCCAATTGATCAAATCCTGCTTGATTAGGTTTGTTACGATTGCTCTGTCACAAACGAATGTCTTTTGGGTTCCTATTGGTGCGTGTGGTAGTGTTTCCATTTGGCGGAGGTTTAATTCCCGTTCAGCACCAAAACAGGATATTAATAAAAACAAGCAGGCGTGGTGCTCAGCTTACTGTCTTCGAGGCATCGCCAAACGCCTTACGCACAATAAACCAAAGACAACCACGCCCGTTTTCTGGGAGTGGTTAGTCTATCAGTTCTTGTGCGTCTTAATTTGGCGATTTTCGAAGACAAGATCTAATAGCTAACGCTACTCTGAAATATTAATCGGAAGTATCTCTGTTTCTTACTATATACTTTACGAAGTTAAACAATCAAATTGTGAAAGATATTCTTAAATGATTTAATCAATTATTTTATTGAATTTCTCAACAATATTATGAATAATTCTATTAAATACCTAAATGAATATTGTTTTTATTCGAATGGATCAATGAAGACCTATTTTTACTGTAGAAAATGACCGATATGACTACATTGGGCTTATACTTTGCGAAAAAACTAATTAACAGGGCTGAGCTTTCCAGAAAGACAGGTATTACACCTAATAGGATGTATAATCTTGTTGAAAATGAAAATTCTGAGATTCGTGGAAAAGAAGTTCATTTGATCGCGTTGGCATTGGAAATTGAACCTAACCAATTGCATGAGATTTTGTTTGGTGATGTAAAACTTCCGAAATAACAAACACCCTATTTTATAAATAAGTAACCTTGATTTTAGCTAGGAGTCAAAGAGGTTATAATAATCTAAAAATAAATGATAGATTGATATTGGTGTGTTATCGGTTCTGGTAAATGATGAGTTAAATATATTTACTCCATCATGAAGTGTAAAATGAGCATTCTTTTCCTCTAATGGCATTACGATTTTATAAATAGGATCTGTTGATGCCGAGATTATTTTATTCAATGAACCTACAAGAGAAGTGATGTCTTCGACATTAGTCTGTTTATCTGCTTCCATAAATACTAACATAGTAGCGACATTAGTTGTGGTCGTAGGATAATACTGCCTTGTAATAAATCGATTTAATCCTTGAGCGATATAATAATCTTTAGTACTAGATGATTTATTTATTCTTTTGCATTCAATTGCATGGTAGGGTTCATCTTCGGAAAATTCAATTGACGGAATGATAACTTTTATATCGAGATGACCAGTAGTTATATTATCTTGAATCTCATCAGGTCCCGCTACAAAGTGGAAATACTCTAATTCAAAATTGAATTTGTATTTATTTATGTAAGAGGTCACTAATTCATTTCTTAAATAATCCTCTAATTCTAGTTTAGTCTTTTTACCTGGTTTACCTTTTTTTGCTATATGTTGATTTAATAGATCCTTCCGATTGTACTTACTTTTAACTCTATGAGCTTTAAGTTCATTATAGGAATGGCTAATAAGGTTTACTATTTTAGTATAGTAATATGGTTGCTGGCTAGGAATAAAGTGTTCTGCTGTCATTTCAAAGCGGTTATATTTGATAATTCAGCTTTTGCAATTGCACCAACAAATTCGTTTAAATCTAAAAATGCAACAGCTTTGTGCCAGTTTTTTACTTCATTCGGTTTTATCACATAAAATGATGTCTTATTAAATCCTCTAATATCTTGTCTAACAAACAAATCGGATGAAACCTGCTGATAACTTAGGTTCCCCAATTTGTACACCACCTCATTAAGATCTGTATTGTTATAATGTATTTGCAATGCAACATCTCTTTTTGATGCTACAAGAAAATGAACCGCAACGAAATCTTTTTGTATATAAACATCTATATTAAAACTACTGTCTTGGGTGTTAAACCGTCGATTAAAATGGTCAAAGAAAACATTGCAATAATCCGCAATAACAGACTCCTTATTCTTATCAATTTCTAAAAAAATTCTTGGCAAATTACCTGTTCTACCGGCTCTTTTGTAAACGGGAAGACTTACCTCAAATGCGTAATCAATTAAACTTTTTTCTAAGTCTTTTATTTCAAATGTTTTTTCAACAAGCCGTTCTATCTCTTCTTCCAAAAAATCACTGCTAAGTAATAAATTGGATTGCATCTCAATTTTGATTCTGTGTAATTCCTTCGATAAATTCGCAAGATTTTGATCGAACACAAAAGGAATATTAAAAAATTCATCGAAGTTCGCCCGATTTCTTTCCGCTCCAAATGATGAACTTGTCATCAACAAATAGTATGTAAATAATCTAGAATTGAAAATTGCAGCCATCGAGTACAAAATGTCTGTATTTTCTTCACTAGAATCATCACAAATTATTGATGCAATGGTAGATGAAAAAATCAAATTTTCACTTGAAACAGCGCTTACAGTTCTATGATCTAAATCTGCATCAAGTCCTTTTTTTATTAATAATTTGAGCCCTGTAAAATATTTGTCTTCTGGAAGTTGGGCGACTGACAAGCTTTCATCTAGTCCCAATGTTGTTAACTTTTCTTTGAACGTCATTGTTGCCTGTACAGCAAAAGGTCTTAATTGCTTTAAAGTATCTACTTCAAGGTATTTATAATCCCATAAGTGACTAGTATTTTTTCTTTTTTGAAGTGGTACAGCATTATCGACAGCTTTAAATCCCCCCTTATAGATTATGTCAGATTTTGACATAATCTCATTTATTTTAGGATACTTCTCTAATCGGTTGATAAACTGATAATCTAAAATATTGCCATGGAGTAGGATTTTCCATAATTTATCATCTCTCAACAGCATTGTTTGCGCGATCATTTTGACATCATTCTTCTCAATTACAATTGTTTTAAAATGATGGTAATATTTATTTGCTCGTGCAACAATATGTTTTACTTGTGATTTAGAATTAAGATGCTGTTGATACAAAATAATTACTGGTGGTTGTTTGGCATTCTCAAAAACCTGATTTCCTCCGGCAACTTTGTTATTTACACCCACAAGATCAAAGCACTCAATCAATCTGAATTTGGTAAGCAAATACTTTCTCCATTCTTTGGCAGGAGATTGAGAGTTGTATAGATTTTTGCCAGTAACAATAAAACAAAACTTAGTATCACCATTTTGAATTAAATCAGATACTCTAATCATAAATGCCTGTGAGATTTCTTTATTTCCTATCTCTAATTTTATTCCAAGGCTTTTATTTTCTGATAATTCAAGCTTCCTTCTTTCCTTTATATAATTATTGTAGGCTGAAGTTGAAACATGACCCCAAGGAGGATTTCCAATAATGAAATCCAATTTCACTTCAGTTTGAAACAGCTTATTAAACTTATGATCCGTGTTAAAAAAATCAGCATTTTCGCCACCAAATAAGTTGGTTGTTCTTAAAGGTTGAAACTGAAACTCCTCAATTTCCCGTGGATACCTTTTGTAATCTAAAAGCGTTATGTACAAAGAAAATGTTGTAACCTCAATAGCATTAGAATCAATATCAATCCCGAAAATATTGTTTTTTAAAAGTTCCCAAAGCTTGTCATTTGAAATTGTTTGCTGACTGCTATATCCTTTAATTTCCTTTTCTATAATTTGTCTCAAAGATTCAACCAAGAAAATTCCCGATCCGCAAGATGGGTCAAGTACTTTACAGCTCGGTAGGTCAATTTCAGATAAATGCTTACTAACGGTATTTCGAAGTACATAATCAACCAAGAATGAAGGTGTATAATATGCCTTAACTTGTCTTTGTTTTGAAAGATTGGTTACTATATTCTCTGCTTTTGCGTATTCAGTACTCCCTAAAAAACTTTCGTATATATTACTAATTAATTCTACAGGAATAATTTCAAAATCATATTTATTAAACAAGGATGGTTGAACCGAATAACCTCTTACCTCTCTACCTACAAACATATTGGAGCATGTAAATAGATAGTGCATGACTTTTAAATTACCACTAGTTACAATGTCGCGCTCATTATAAATAATGTCGTCAATGGTCTCCGTTAAAGGAAATAAGTCGCCTTTAAATTTTTGATTAATATACTCGAAGAAAAGATATGTTTTTTCCTTGTCAAGCAGAAGTGAGTGTAAATTAGCTTGTCTTTCGGGTTTGGTATCACCCATTAAAATTTCTTGATCCGTAAATGACACCTCTCGGTCAATTAAGTATCGAATAAATATCAATCTACCAATGAGTCTATTAGCTATTTCAGGACGCAAATTCCCTTCTTCGAAATCAGGTTCTTTTGCAACTAAAAGTCTTCTTGCATCAGTTATATTACTTAATAGAAATTTGTCTACTGTTTTACTTTTTTTGAAGTACCCATTAAATACATCTTTCCAACCTCTACCATTTCTTAAATTTTCAATCTTCAAAGAAATAATATCAACGTCAATCTTTGAAAGCCATTCTGGATTCTGCGATGAAAACTCAAAACCATTATATATGTCATAAGTTTGTGTCTGTTCATTACTGATAAACACAATCGGTGAACGACTTAAATTAAAGGAATGTCGAGCAATTGTTGCATAATCCTCAATTGATGGATTGTTGTAAAAAAGAATTAATGGCGTATTAATGGGTTTAACGTGTTCATCCGAATCATACTCGTTATCAAGCGAATAAATAGCGTATGGTTTAATGACATCATTAAGAATTCTACTAATTCTATAAGGGAAATTATCTAGAATCAATTCTCCCTCGGCGCCTAAGATATAGAGCCCATTCTGGTCGTTATAGCCAAGTTCGGTAAATAGATTATTTAGTACAGCGCCCATTAGATACAAATGTAATTTTTTCTTCTTTTAAACAATCAAATATTACGATCCAACATCGTAATCAATTTCCGATCTTAAAATAATTTCCACTCTTTGATTAGACAAATCATTGAAACCGTATCTTTATATTACATTCTTGTTAGCAATTATTTTAGCCTAGTATGAAGTTGTGGATCGATAATGTGTTCGGGGATATCTCTGAAAGATTAAAAAGTAAATTGAAATATTATGCCAGATTTTATTTTCAGATTACCGTTGAATTTAACTGACGCTCAACGATTGGCAATAGATGATTATGACGAATCTCTTGTTGTTACAGGCGGTCCTGGGAGTGGAAAAACTACTGTAACTATCTTTAGATTTTTGACACCAGTCAGAAATAATGAAGATGCTTTATTGTTTACTTATAATAGAACCCTTTTAGCATCAATAAAGGGTATTTTACGAAATAAATCAGAAGAATTATTCGAGCAATTAGATGAGGAAACAATTAACTTAGTTATAGAGAATAAAGTAAGTTCATTTTATAAATGGTATGGTTGGTTTGAAAACACTCACGATGAAGACACAATTGAAACTAGATTCAATAGTAAAATCACTTCTAGAGGTGGGAGAAAATACGCTGAAATATTCTTTGATGAAGCACAGGATTTAACACCATCTGTTTTTGCAAAAGCATTTGTTTTAGCTGAAAAAGTAACTTGTGGAGCAGATAATTCTCAAGATTTACAAAGTAATTTTCCACCAGATGAAGCATTGTCGATAATTTTAGAAAAACTTAATGATCAAAAACATACTGATCTACAGCCATTGGAACAGAATTTCAGAAACACAAAAGAAATATTTGAATTCGCTAGAGGATTTGTTCCTGATGACGAAAATGTGCAAAATCTTAATATTGATGAATTAAATCTAGGTGAAATTCCAGAAATATTGAATAAGCTTTCTCCTGACTCACAGTTACGGAAGATACAAGAAATAATAGAAGCAAATCCTGTCAGCAATATAGGAGTATTAGTAAATTATGGGAATCAAGTTGACCAGATAAAAAGACATTTGGAAGAAAATGGTTATTCATGCCAAACCAGTACATCTGACAACAAAACATTCTCGTACTATTATAATGGAATGTCACAGGAAGAAGAACAGATAATGTTTGACAGAATGAAAACACCATTTATTTGTACTTATGATTCTAGTAAAGGTCTTGAGTTTGACATTGTGATATTGCCCTTTTTCAACGATGCGGAAGCTGCTTTGACTAAAAGGAAAAGAAAAAAGAATGAAGATGGGTCTTTCGTATATGAACAAAATTTTGATGGAAGTCCAAAGATGTGGGCAACAAGAAACCACTATTATGTTGGAGCCACAAGAGCGAGAACACTTTTATACGTGCTGTGCGATAGTATTCCAGAGCTATTGAATTTCCATACAAATTGGAATAAAGATGACGCTAATTCTGTGGATATTGGATTACCAATTTAAACACTAAATCATGGCAAAAAACATAAAACGCCCAAAGGTGGAAAAGTCTAAAATAAATAGAGCTAAGGACAATGATGTTACTGGCGATTTATTTGAAAATATTGATGAGAAAAAATTAGAATTGACAAATGTGGAAGTAGTAAATGACGTTGACAATGTAAAAAGCCTAAGTGACAATAAAGCTAGGAGTAATAAATCAAGAAGCACTTTTAATTTATCTGGAGATTTGTACATAGAAGTGCATAGGTCTAATGTTCTTCAATACTTTGCTTCCGGCTGTATCTTTCCTTCCGAATACAGCTCTCAAAAAGCATTTATTGATCCCCAATCTATTAACGAATCTGGGTTAATAATATCGAATGGGTTCATTTCGGGTGATCAAGATCATGTACTAATTAAAATAATCAATTCTGCAATTGACCCTACTTACTTGTCTGCAAATAAGACTTTCGGTCTTTATAATGGTATTATATCTATAAGTAGGATTCACAAGATATTTGTGAATAATATTGATACAAAGAAAAAAACACTTGATGATGCTATTCTTAGGGATTCAGGTTTTATTCCAGAACCATTAATAGAAGTTGGTTATCCACAAAATCTGCTGAAGATTTCATATACTGATTTAAATATAAAGACTAATCAATGGAATCCCCAACTAAATAAATTTGACAAAATCTTAGGATTGATCGCTGGATCAAGGAATTTTAATTTGTTAACCTATAATCGAACCGGAAAATACAAATCCATTTCAGATCATACTTTATTTGCAGTACAAGCAATTGATTCGAATTTTGCTATAGACATTCTTGACAGTGGAAATTTATCGGATTATTATAAATGGTTATTTACTAATTCCTGCCCAGAAGATCGCCCATTGTTACGTTGGCTCTTTAATCGAGTACTTGAAAATAAAAATTTCACTGATGCTGATACCGACACATTTGAAACTATCTGCAATCAAACAAATTCTTTTTCTAACGAAGAAAATCAAGTAAAGGCTATCTTTTCAGTTCTCCGAAAAAGTCTTGAACGAAAAAAGGTATTGTCGGACATTTTAACATTACAATCAAAAAATAGCTTAGCACTCTATGTTTTTGCATATTTAAGAATCTTTGGAACAAGTCAAAATCCAGAGCTTCCAAGATTGGAATTAGCTAATAGTGATGTAAATAAGTTTAGTGAATATGCTTTTGCAACGCTTAACTTCTTTTTTGGATACAAACTACTTAGAAACGCGGAAGATCGAATCAATACGGCTGAAAGTACAATAAATGAAATCGTTAAAGTCAATTTTAAACCCATCATCAAATTTGAATTAAATACAGAGTTTGACTACAGAGTCATCGACTTGGTCTTTAATTTGGTTTTTGGTCTTAAAAGTCATGACTATTCAGAACTCAGTAATATATTTAGAGAAAAGGACTTTTCATATAAAACTGTTGTTGGCTATGACTATTTCTCGACTCAATTGTATGGAAAAAACTATCTCAAGATAATTAAAACGAGCGTCATAAATCAAGTATTGCCGCTTCTGAACAAATTGCCTAACGAAATAACAATATTTTCAGAGTTTGGACTTCTTTGCCATCGTTCAGGATTGAAAAGAAATCTTATCAGCTTGGAAGAACTAATCGGAAATCCTAAAGCAATCATGAAATTTGTCTACTATTCAAAAACCGATTTGATCAATGCCATTAATGAAAACAAGATTGATTTTGAAGAAATTAAATTGAGAATTGTACTATCTCAAAAACATAATGAATTATAATGACAATTGAAGAACTCAGAATATTGTCATTACAATCTGGATTACCAGAATTGAGTGATTACATTTCTGATAACCTCCATGAGATAAAATTGCTTTTCGGCAATTTGCATACTGATGTTTCTGCCAGACCAGTCTGCATTGAACTAATTCGACACATCCACACCAATAGAAAAAATGGAGTTGAAACTGATGGGATACAGTTTTTAATTGCTAGTCTTGCTATTTATTTTAAAAATGTAAATAAACCGGGATTCGTTCAAACTTGTATAACTAATTTAAAAGACAACGTTTTGAAATACAGGCTTCAGGCTTGGTTTCAATATAAATTCGAATATCGTAAAACTCAATCTCATATCATTCGATTTCAGCAATACTTAGAGAAAATTTCACAAGCAATTTCGGATGAAAATGAAGATTATACGGATGACGTACTTGCAGATTTACATTCATATTATTTGGAGTACCCTCATATTACGGGGTTTCAAGAACTATTCGACAACCCCTCGATTATTGAATCCTATCCGATTTTATACATCTACAAACAGAGGAAAAATTCACTAGATTATAGAATTGAATTACATGAAAACGTTGATAAAATATTTACCCCTTCGTCTTTTACCGAAGAGTTGTTTAATGATAAATTTATCGACTATATAAAGCATCATGAATTCACGCAATGGCATCAAGTTTTACTTGGTTTAGATACATTTACCATTCGTTCGGAAGTTATAAATTTCGGACAAGCCAACTTTGATAAATCTTACAAACATCTGAGAGCATCGGATGTAGTAAAGCTTTATTGTTACCTAAATATGCGAAAGCACTATTATTCGTCCCTATATCTATTTGAAAGATGTTCATGGATAAATAAATTTCTTATAGCAGATGGTTGCCTCAAATTTATTGATATTGGTTGTGGTCCTGCTACTTCGGGTATTGCTCTGACAGATTATTTGAACTATACAAAAAATCCAAAACAACAATTTGACTATTTTGGAGTTGATTTTTATGATTCAATGCTAGATGCAGCATTCGATTTTATGAATAATTCTATTTATTCAAAGTGCAATAACAGTACTTTTGTAAAAAGCATTAGTGAATTAAATAGTAACGAATTAAATGGCGCGAATTCAATAATTATTAACGCTTGCTATCTTTTTGCTAGTCCCACTTTGCAGATTGATCTATTGGCTGATGAAATAAATAAATTATTGAATGATTATAGTTCTTTACCGAGATTTTTTCTTTTTCAAAATACAACAGATACTACAAAAAATATTAATTATGAATCATTCAAAACTAAGCTTCTAGACCATGATGTGTTACTTTCAGACAAAGTAACTGTTAAGTATAATAACCAAAGAAATAGTTTTTACCAACCTGTTCATGAATCAGTCTATTTTGAAGTACTAAAATTTAAAAAAGATGTATGATCTATTTAATCAAGGAACAAATATTCAAACACAGAGTGAGCTGAATAATATCAAAGTGATGAACGATATTCTCCCAATTAAAGGCTTAATTTACGTTCCTAATTTCATTGATAAGGCAGAAGTAGATAAATTCATTAATGTCATTAATTCAGAGAAATGGTTATGTGACTTAAAGAGACGGGTTCAACATTACGGATATAAATACGACTACAAAGCTCGCTCTATTGATTATTCAATGTTTATCGGACAATTACCGAAGTGGGCAATGGGGATGGCAGAGAGACTATTTAACGAAAAATACATAGATGTATTACCTGACCAATTAATTATAAATGAATATGAACCGGGTCAAGGTATTGCTAATCATATTGACTGTGAACCGTGTTTTGGTGATACAATTATATCTATTAGCTTAGGTTCTGCTTGTGTAATGGATTTTATTAATGTATCTACAAAGCAAAAAATCGAAGTAATGCTTGAATCTGGCAGTTTAGTTGTATTAACAGGCGAAGCTCGTCACAATTGGACTCATGGTATTACTCAGCGTAAAACTGATAATTTTAATGGAATGAAATACAATAGAGGAGTACGGATTTCAATGACCTTTAGAAAAGTGAAATTGAAATAAGTGCAATCTTATTTTTGAGAGGGTCCAAGTATTGGATTTGTGTTCGAAATCATAAGATTAAGTTTCCTTTATAATCTTCGCTATTGAAAACTCAAAACCAAGCTGCCTGATCGAATAATAGGAATATAAAATAGCAATTTTAGCAATCGAAGATTCTGTTGCTTTTAACTCTGAAATAATATCTTCCTTCTCAATATTTGTTGTTGTCGTAGCAAAAGCAAAAACGAATCTTATTCGTGTCTTTAATAATATTTTTTTGAATTCTAGAAGGTTTGGAATTGTAACCTTTAGTTGATTCGCTTTTTCTTGCAATTTTTGATAGTAGCTAGTTACGTCAGCAGAATCAACATTAGATCTTAGTTGTGAAATTACTTTAGCACTATTAATCGTTTGACTTTGAAGAACCCTTAAATCGCGATCTAACCCATCTTTCACGTTATAAACAATAAGTTCATCATCGTTCCAAGAAATCATGTCTGCAACCTCAATCCATTTATGGAATCGACCATCACCAATAATAAAGTTGGCTGTCTGAGCATAAGAATCGTTATAATCACTTTCGCGATTTAATTCAGAATTCCAATTTTTCATTTTTTCAATAGTCAATTTTTCTGAAAATTGATCTAATCGATTATCTAAGTCATGTGAAAATCGTATAGAATAGTCAAACCACTCATTTTCAAATTTCATGTACTGTTTTCCATCGAAGGTAACTTCTCCAAAAAACCAATCTATTAGATCGGATGGATATAGATCTTGTCCAATTTCTTCATCATGTATACAAATGCGAATAGATTTCACTAGTTCTAGGAATTTAGGAAAGTGAATCTGATCCAAATCAATGTTAAGTGCATTGTTTGTTATTAAATATCCGAATATCAACCTGGGTGTGATTACTTGATCTGTTGTTATAATAAAAGCCGGTGATCGACCATATTTTATCTTGATAGCAGAACATTTTAAATACTCAAACAATCGTGGGTGGTAAATGTCCTTTACGACTTTTTGTTGAAATGATTTAAAGTATATATCTGCAAGTTGTTTATCTAAAATTTCAACTAGAGTTCCCCGGCTACCATAAGATTTTGATAATTCCCACCGGGTTAATTTTTTAAAAGGGTTTAACTCAATAGCAGGAGGGTTTGGATTGTTAATTAAGTTCGAAATTCGTCTAATTCGTTCAACAAATTCATTAAATGAAATTTTAGTATCAATTTTAAACCCTTGTTCGCCTTTGACTAGTAGTTTTTTCTTGTTTGTTTCAATACCAATTTCGCTTAAGCTTTCTGCATCAATAAAAACATCTAGTCCTCTGTAGTATTTTCCAAAATTATCCTCATCATCAAAATAATAATCTGCTTTAAAGTATCTGTTAGCAGCTAATTCAGCTCCCAAAAACACCCTCTGTGATAATTGCCGAATATCATGCTTTGACGTATCAATCAATCGTTCCACGACACTAAAACCAAATTGAGAATCAAGTACACTTTCAATAACTCTATATCCTGCACCACCTGATATTACATATATTTCTGATTTAGTATAAAAAAACAAAAGGAACGATGGATATTTACTTTCGACACTTTTTATCTCGGAAGAATTATTTGTGATCTCAAGAAGCATGTTTTTCCAAGAGGGATTATTCGGATGAGCTTTATGTATAAATAGCTTTTGCCCAAAATGATTAATTTGATTAGCGCACTCGATTTCCTTGTAGAGATTAATTCCTACTTTCTCATTGTGATTTTTCAAAAGAGAAACTATGAAGTTTTCGGGTAAAATGTTTTCAAAGTGTGATGGTTCAACACGAAAAATTTTTGTGGAATATTTGCTCATAGCGGTTTAATAAGTCTACAGCAAAAATAATTATCTTTCCGATACTTGTGATAAATCAAAGGGAATGAATTAATTAACCCAATCAATTCATTTCCGGTTCCATTTCTGTTCGCTCTTCTCCACAAAAAGAAAAAGAGCGTTACATGAGTGACACTTTTTCTTTTGTCTCTTTTCATTCTACTTATTCTAACTAATCCCTGAGCATCATTAGATGCCCAGGGATTCTCCATTAAGCGTACTGGATTAGTTCCCAAGTAACAGCTTTGTTATCATAAGGAGGCATTGTGTTTCCTTTTGATACTGGAGCTGTTGTTGTGGGAGTTCCAACTACTTTCCAAACACCGCTTTCAGGACAAGTTTCTCCTGTGCTGGCTTTGGTACCAAGTGGTTTACGTTCCATACAAATTGGTTTAAAATTCCTGACATAGGGTCAGTACCTCCGGAGAACAATTACTACCCGGTCTCCGAGCGAGCAGTAATATTTTAGCCAAGTGTGGTCCAAAAACTTTTTAGTCCCGCTTTAATTTTTTCACCATCCAGGAATCTGAATCCATCCACAATCTCATCAATAAGATTTGGTGAAAAGCGATATACTTTATTCGATGAAAAAGCTGCCAATTGATAATTTTTGTATTGTCTTGAGTTAAGTTTGAAGTATGTTTTATAACCCCTCAATTCCATTTGAGCACCAGCAAACTCAATTACAGGTTTGTCGAATAGAATTTGGATTATTTCCTTTAAAGTACTGGTTCCATCAATTTTTTCTATTCGTACCCATTGCCAATACCAATTCAGAAATCGGTTCATTGAACGAATTTGGATTAGATGTAACTCTTTTCCAGTATCTGAAAAACTCCACATTGTTTCAACTGCTGTTTCGATAGCATTGCAAAAGAATACTTTGAGTCCTTTTTTCAATTGATCGGGTTCGTATATGGAGCAATACTTATACTCTGTTAATAATCCCCATACATCTGCTTGATAGTCTGCTTCTTCAACTACTTTAGGGAATTGACCTATTCCATCAGCTATTTCCCGGGTTAATCGATGACCTTCATTGCTATAATGAAGTGCTTCATGAAAGAAAAACAATCTGGCCGCTTGCATCACATCAGTTTCTGGTTTTTGATCGAGCCTATTTTTCAGGCTATACAGAAATCCATCATCAAATGCCCAGGTGTTCATAATGTCACTATATTCAAAACTATCGTCTACATCCGTTCTTTCGGTATCTATAGAATCATGTTTAATACTGGTCTTGTCAATATCTGTAACGCTATTCCATGGGCGGCATAGATATTGACTTACAGATTCGTATTCCTCATCACTGCATAACATTTGTAGCCAATTTTCTGATTCCTTACCTGAGATTGTTTTAATGAATGGTTTCAAACCTTTCTGCAATTGTTTCTCCCAACTATCTCTGATGATCTTGGAAACCAATCTGTTATCTTCAGTAAGAATTATCCTATCATCAACTTCTTTTGTAACTAATACTGCTTCCCGATACTTTGGAGATTCATTACTGCTATATTGATATGTCTGAATGTAAGGATACATATTGGGGTTGATCCGGGTTCCCAATGCAAATGGCAGTCCACAAGAAGCAGAAATAAATAAATGTATTTTTTCCCGATCACTTAATTTACTTGAATACGCATTTAGTACTTCCTGAAAAGCATTTACCACAACCTCTATATTTTCCTGACTATACAACGAATCAATATGAGTTTGTTCTAAACAGATGTCAAATTCATTTTCTGGATTTGGTACAACTTCATAAGTTGATTGTTTTTCAATATTGGTAGAAGTAGCTACACGAATAATTACTTTCCCCTTTCCTTTTTGTTCTTCATTTGGCAGCGATAACGGTTTTATGGAAAATTCATATTCCTTGGTGGGTTTATCAGTTTCCTTAAACCAGGATTTATTGCCACGACGTTGATAAATAATATATGGCCGAGAATTCCCTAGTAAATAACCAAAATGAAATGAAATTGGAATTGATACATAGCCAAAATAAGCAATTTTAGCATTAGGGTTCTCGTCCAATAAAGGCTTTACCAGTTCAATGAATTTGCGTTGTTGTAGTAAAGCGATATTATTGAAAGAAAGATCATAAAGCTCGCTGAGTTGCGAATTTCCCACTCCAAAATCAATAAAGATTGCTTCATCCTTTTCATCTTGCTGTAAAGCATCCCAACATTCTTCTTTCGTAATTTTGCGGTCCAAGTCATAGTGTGCTATGACAATATATTTGCTTTTAGTCATTTTCATGATGTTTAAATTGTGGTGACGGTTCGGTGATCTTTAATGCATGGCTGATTCTTTCGTAACTATATGGCTCGTCATTTCGTATAGCTTGCATAAGTGTAGGAAGAGCAATGCGATTGAACAAATCAGAATAGGTAAAGCCAGGTGATTTGTCCAGACATATTTGGATCAGATTTTGTAATTGATTTTTTTCAATCTTCATTCCTGAACAAATAAAAGTCATTAATTCAACTAACTCAGTCTGATTGGGTCTTGTAAATTTGATTTCTATAGTTGATCGACGCATAATAGCAGGATCGAATGACTCAGTTCGGTTACTGATCATAATCACGGCAATTTTTACCGATTCGTCACTCAATTTGTCGATTTCCTTAATTAGTGTATTGACACCAGTGCGGTCTTCATGATGCTGCTCCGAATTTTCACGTGAATTGGAAATGTCATCTGCCTCATCTATGATTAGTATACGATATTTGCGATTAGCACTATCTGCTTTTACTGATTCAAACATAGACGTCATTCTATTGGCTAATTCACCAACCAAACCTGTTCCTCTTATATCAGAAGGTGCTCGGTAAATCCATACTGATTCGTTATTTAATGATTCCGAAAGTTTCGATCCTATGCAATTTGCGAGTTCAGTTTTACCACACCCAACGTCTCCACTTAAGATAATTAGACGGGGAACTTTTGTGATTCGTTTAACTAACTCTAATCCATTAGGATGGTGATCTTTCATCCATTTCTTGCTATCAATAGGTTTCATGATCCATTGCAGATGCGTAAGTAATTGCTCTTTTTGCTCACTTATCCCAATTAATTGGTTAAACCTATCTAGTAATCTCTCGTCTTCACTAGTTTGTTTTTCTGACTTGATATTTATTGTCCCCATGATCCTTTTTTATAGCGATTAACACCAAAATCATTTTTGGAATAAGAACCAGCATTCTCCATACTTCCATCTACATAACTTGCAGGGTGAGTCCATCCTTTTTCTGTAAGAAATTTTGCAACTATTGGATTGCCTTTTGGGGTGACGATTAAATTCAATTTAGAATCATCGGGAAAAAAATAATAGTCAATTTTACCGGATGCCGAATCAACTTTTATAGTTCCGTCATCCTTAAAATCATATTGAATCGCTGCTTCTTTTAGAGGGCTCCCATAATTTAACGTAATTTGGAAAGAGGCAATATCTTGGTGTTCTACCATGAAATTTAATATCTCTATCCATAGATTTATTTCTAACGGATTGCTTTTAAACTGGTTAAACCCCCTAAATTTTATAGCGTACAAATCATCACAGACTTTACCCATAACCACTTTTGCGTCAGTGAAGGAGAAGGATGAACTTTTTGAATTGATATACGAATTACTCATAATTATACATTTTTACATTGGTTACTTATTGAATTCCCAAAGAGCTTGATTAAGCAGTTTAGACTTTCTTGGTCATTGCCTTCAATATCATGTCTTATGGCTTCTGTCATTCGATCTCTACCTTCACCTAGCCAATCGGCTAGTTCCTCAATCATATTATTTGTCCAACTTTTGACGGTGTTATTATTGTTGTCAACAGGATCGATCACACACCATAATTGATGCAAGGGTAAATTTTGTTGTGTAGGAAAATCAGTGAAAACAATATCTGTTTTTTCACTGACAAGATGATATAAGTAAGCGAACCATTCAGCCAGCGTTTCGGCATAGGTTTCTTTGACCTTCAACTGGTCATAAGCGCACGCGCATAATAAGTTTATAACGAAGCTTGGAATTTTTTTATCGTCATCATCGTTTCCGAAAATATTGGAAGTACTTTGCTGTTGATAACGCCACCATTTTACCAAACGTACACATTCGTTGAAGCGAACAACTCCTTGAATTTTGTCGCTAGCTTCTGTACGACGTTTCATGAATTCTTTATGTTTAAATACGGAGGATTGGCGTTCTTGATTATTAGTCCGGATAAGTTTTTGGATATCCTTACGTTTTGTTTCTATAAGTGGTACAGCATCGTACTGTTGTTTAGCACCTGTGAACTTTATGGTTGCTGAACTTTTGGTGTGGTCAGTTTTAGATGTAGGCCATTTTTTGGCAAGATAATCTTCAAAAATTGTGATCATACAGCCTAAAGGATTTCCATCTTTATCAGAGTCTTTTAATACAAAAGCAATGTCAACATCTTGCCCTTCTACTTCGTCATTTCCTCGCAAACTTCGCCGTAGACCAGTTTTGGAAGCAAAGGATCCAGAATATGGAGAGGATAAAACTGTATAGCCGTCTGCCTTAGCCTTAGTTTCAATACACTCACGAACTTCGTCGGCTTTGGATTTGATTTCGTCCAATTTTTCTTTTTCTGTAGCGATGTAAGCTACAAAGCATTTTAACCGCTTATGAATGACGGCTTGATTTGAAATATTCATAATTATTTAATGGATTTAGAGGTTAAATACTTTTTTTACTAAAAAGCTCCCAAATGTGTCTGCCATAAGGAGATAACTGACAAGTTTTGTTTTCAATAATTGCTTGCAATAAGGAGATTCCGTCGGGACATTCTAGAAGGCCAGCTTTTTCAAAAGCGGCAAAAGCATATAATTCTTCTTCGCCAATTACCCCAGATTCATTTTGCAGTAGTTCAGAGTTAAGAGGGATTAATTTTTCTTTGTATGAAAAGTATGGTTCATGGACCATTTGGCGAAGAATTTGTTTTCTTACTGTAGGGATACAAAAACGCAAGGGTGTCAATTGTTTTACAAATGATTTAAAGACTGGACGCTGTTCCCAGGGAGAGAGAATAGATTCTGCATTGCTATAAAGACTCACAGCGGTCACATGCCCCACTATATCCTTTGCTGCTCCTTTTAATCCATTATAAAGAATAGAAGTGAATACACCTTTCCGCAAAAATTCTGCTGCGGTATCAGTTTCAGTTGTCGCTGCGAGTATCGTAACACCTTTTCTAAGTCTTGTAAAAATAGTTCCATCAGTTTCTTCATTTGCTATTTCACCAGCAAAGCAACAATCAAGAATAAGTGTAATTTCAGGAATAATGGATTTATTGATTTGCTCGATGATCCAATCCATAGAGACTCCTGAATTATCTTTTGAAGTGTTGCGTCCGCAAATAAAACCTCCATCATCTGTCACATTTCCATGCCCGGAAAAATAAAATAATGCCATTGTTGCATCTCGTTCAAGGAGCGCTGAAATTTCAGACTTTATAATTTCATTGGTTGCGTTAAGCGATTTGGAAATCGAAAAATTTGGATTTCCTTTTTCATGACATTGAAGAACTTCTTCAATCATGCTAACATCATTTTCACACCCCTTTAATCGGTTGTAATGATCATACTCATTCACTCCAATTAAGAGTGCTTTTCTTTTTTCGTACATCGACATTGTCTTGATTTTTAATGTTTCAAGACAATGTTAAAGGGGTTTTTAGGAATAAAAAATGAAGTGTTGAATTATTAGTATTTATCCTATGAGTGGGGTATTCATTTAAGGTATATTTCCTAATTGTTGAGGTTATTTCTACTTTCCTGCAAAGCCATTTCTAACTGCAAAAGCGACTAATCCTTTCTCAGACGTTGTTCCGGTTTTATCACGTAACTTTTTTAATCGAGCATCTATTGCTTTCTTGCCTCTACACATCTTATCGGCAATTTCCTGGGAAGTATATTCTTGTGTTAAAAGTTCAAGTATTCTAGCATCTTCATCACTAATTGATTTTCGTATTTTTTCTTCCGGTGTATCACTTAAGGTAAAGTATTCAGATGCGAATCCATCTGCCAGTTTCAATAGGATTTCATTGGGGAAATATTTATTGTTTGCAAGAATGTGAGTTACTGCATGAACCACGTATCGAGCGCCTTCGTTCTTTAGAATATAGCCGTGCGCACCATGTCTCATCATTGCAGAAACATGGGCTAAATCATCATGCATAGTAAAGACAAGTACTTTGACCCTTATACTGTTTTTTTTGATGTATTGTAGTATTTCTAGTCCATCTGGTTCTGGCATACCTATGTCCAGGATAAGTAAATCTATTTTTTTGCTATTCAAAGCTTTTATAACTTCTTCTCCGGTTGTTGCTGATCCAAGAAAATGCAATGAATCTCCAAAATCTTCGAGTTCAGAGCGAATAGCATCAATTACGATTTGGTGGTCATCAGCGATAAATACGGATGGTCTTTGTTTGATCATATTATTGGTAGTTGAATAAATATTGTGGTCCCATTTCCTTTTTCAGATTGTACCTGGATTGTACCCTGCATTGCTTCAATACGCTCGCGTGCGTTTTGTAAACCGATTCCTTCGGCTTGCTTTAGCGCGGTATTATCGAATCCGACCCCATTGTCGTGTACAACAATCGAGACTTTTCCCTCACTCCCCTCAACAATTACCTCTGCTTCTGAGGCCTTTGAATGACTGAGGATGTTGTGAATTAACAACGAAACAGTTGCTAAAATGTTTTTTCGCCAAGTAACATCCGAAAGCACAGGTTCTTTTTTTGATTTAAAGCTCACTTTTAAAGGTGTGTTTTCAGTTATTATATTGCATAACGCGGCGATACTATCAACGAGTCCAGTTTCACTTACACCGGAATTGACCAGATTACGGGAAATGGTTCTCAGATCATTACAGGAGTCATCAACCAATTGTATTGCCTTAGTTAGTTTTTCCTGGTTCTTATCTGTTGAGTCTTCCATCTTTTTTCGAAAAGATTCCAGCATCATCTGTACGACAGCAAGTTTACTGCCAAGATTATCATGAAGATCCTTTCCAATATCCTTTCTTGTTTTGCTTTCTACAATCAGAGATTCTTCCATTACACGTAGATCAGATCCATGTATAAGATCAGTCATTTCTTGTTTTAATTGTTGTTCATTTAATTCGTTCCGTTTTTTTTCTATTCTGATCTTATAAATCAATGCCATTGCCAGAACTGATACGGAGAGTAATATTATGACAATGACCATAATTACTAACCACATCTGAGTTTGATCTATTTCTGCCTGCTCCGCTACTTTTAATCGTTTGAGCTTTTCGTTGGAAATTTTTTCATTACTCTGAGCCTTTTGTAAGAGAGATAACGTTTCCAGATTATTCAATGTCAGTAACTCTATGCTGTCTCTGATACGAATGTAATCCTGGTTATATCGGAATGCTGATTCAAAATCCCCTTTCATTTGGCTATATTTTATGCACAAATCCAAAAAGTCTTTTCTCAATGAAAGACTTGGCAAAGGGGTGTTTTTCTCTAATTGGGCTTTCCAGTATGCAGCACCGTTTAATTTCTTTGTCCTTATACTAACATCCAATAAACCGAGCATAGATGAAATTTTTAATACATTCTTGTTACCGGCATTTGCATTCTGAAATGCTAATTTGTAAAGGGTTAGTGAGCGATCAGGTTCTTTTTCCAGGTAAAGCTCTGCACGATTGAACCAGATTGTTGACAGATCATTTTGGAAGTTTATCTTATGACAAAGATCTTCAGCTCTAAGAAAGTGTGTGTCGGCTTTGGAAATCTCTCCTAGTTGTTGGTAAATGGTTGCTTGATTTATGATAGATTCAAGTATTCCATTTTGATTTTTAAGGGCTGAATATATGCGTTCTGCGGTCTTGAATTCAACTAATGCTAATCTCGGGGTTCCTTGCCTTTCATAAATTGTACCTAAGTTTTGGTGGGATTGACCGATAGATAATAAATCATTTAACTGTTCAGCAATTTTTAGAGATTGTGAGACGTAAAAAAGGGCTTTTTGGAATTTGCCGATGTGCATAAAGGACATTCCTAATCCATCCATTAAACTACCTTTTAGTGATTTTTGATCACTTGGTAGAATCTTAATTCCCTTTTGAAAATGAACAATGGCGGAATCAAATCTTTCCTGTTGCTTGAATAAAAGTCCTAATTGATTATGACCGCTTGCAATATCCTTTGAATCACCAATTGTTCTGCGGATTCGTAAGCTTTCCGTGAAATAGTAGTAAGATCTTTTATATTGTTCTGTGTGTTTGTAGTAACTTCCAATGTCAGAAAGACTATAAGCCTCCGTTTTTTTGTCTCCTAATTTACGGGAAATATTTAAAGCAATTCTTGCATATGTGAGTGATGAATCGGGGTTGATATTTCTCCATTTCCAAGCTAGCTCAGAAGCATACACCATTTTTAAACGCTTGGTTTTGGATTGGGTAAATTTATTTGATAGTTCGTCAAAATCCTGGCAAAAACACGTTCCAGTAATCAATAGAAATAATACTACTCCAAATTTCATAGTGCTGTAAGCTTAGGGTATTGCAAAATACAAAAAACAGCAGAATCTTAGATTCTGCTGTTAGCGACTTACAACTTGACTCCCTCGATTGGTCGAGTATCCTTTTGTGCGTCTACTGTTCTGACACGCTTTTTGCCAAGTAAATTGGATTGTTCGTCATAGTACTCTGCTTCTATGAAGCTGCCATTGAATTTTCCTAAGTCTGCATCTAATTCATCCGGACCTCTAGAGTCCCCTCCAACTATGTAGGTAATTAGATAGCCGCTGCTATCTTCCGGGTGAATACTCATATCCGATACGGAAACAAAACCATATAGGTTTGTTTCTGCAAAGGAACCCGCAAAGCAGTAGTCTTTTGGATCTGGACCTTCCTTGTAAAGAAGGTCTCCTTTTGCTGTAAACATAAAGTTGTAATTTTAATTTACACAAAGGTCAGAAGCCGTACTGCATTAGACAATGGGATATTTACTAGTAATTAAGGATTGAATTTGAGGATAATTCCTATGCCATTGAATGGGTGCTTTTTCATTTGGTTTCGAATTAATGAATCTTCCGAAGGTGCATTCTGACCTCTCTCCAAACAATCTGAACTTTTTTGATACCTTTATTTATGTGTAGGATTTCAATTCTAACCCTTTTTCTGAACCAGGCAGGTAAAGAAGCTTCAAAATATTTGATTTTCAATTGGTTTAGCTCAACTTTTTTCTTAAATTAAATAAGAAAAGCACTGCTTTTGATTAAAAACAAGCGCCAGTGCGGTTTCAAATAATTAAGAAATGAATGAGTACTACTTACATTTTCTTTGGAAAAACAAACGACTTCCCTTGCATCAATTGCAAACTGTTGACGGAGAAAAAATCGAAATTCTTCATGTCGGATATTACAATGCGGACTCCGGTCCGGATTTTTTCAACGGACAGATCGCGATCGACCAGATAAAGCATTCCGGAAATATTGAGATGCACGTGAAATCCTCCGATTGGAATTTACACGGGCATCAGCACGATCCGGCTTATTCGAATGTGATTCTGCATGTGGTGTATGAACACGATCAGTTAATTTTCATAGAAGGAATTCCCATCCCGACTGTTGAATTGAAGCAGATGATTGATTGGAAACACTACGATTGGTTCCTGAAATATGTTCAAAAAGGTTCGGGTCTTCTTTTGTGTGAATCATTTTTGGAACAGATTCCTCAGCCCATTATCTGGAATCAGGTGGAGTATGCCGTTTTTCAGCGAATGACCCGAAAGGTGAAAGAATTGGATGAACTTTACCGGGAACGGAAAATGTCTTTCAAGGAAGTGTTGTTTCATTCCGTTTCAAAAGCTTTTGGAATGAAAGTCAATCAGTTGCCATTTCAGGAATTGGCCATTGGAATTCCTTTCGAGAAATTCATCAAGGCTTCCCGGAAACAAAAAGTGGCAATCACTTTTGGTGTTGGTGGTTTTCTGGAGGAATCGCCTACAGTTTCCTATCAGGAAGAACTGAAAAGAGAATGGGATTTTCAGAAGTATAAATTGAAACTGGAAGCCAGAAACCGCGTTTCGTGGAAATTCAAAGGCTGCAGACCGGGTGGTTTCCCCACGCAAAGACTCGCTCAGTTCGCGGCTTTTGTTCATGAGATGGATTGGACTTCAGCGCTGTGGTATCTCCCTGCGAAAGATTTGTTGCAGATTTTACAGGAAAACTTATTGAAGCCGGCAGATGAATACTGGACGAACCACTTCGATTTCGGGAAGGAAAAGAAATCGGAATCGGGAATGAGTATTGCTACCGCAAATACCATTATCATTAACAGTGTTGTTCCTTTTTTGTGGTGGCTCACCGATTGTTTGAGCGATGATTCGTACCGGAACCGGGCTTTGGAAATTCTGGATTTGCTTCCCGCAGAGCGGAATGAGAAAATCCGGATGTGGAAAAACAAGGGGATTGTGGCAAAGAATGCTCTTGAATCACAAGGTTTGATTGAAATGACGAATGAATTCTGTGCAAAAAAAGCGTGTCTGAATTGCCGGATCGGAAACCGGATTTTAAAGGATAATTGAAAATGTAAAATTGAAAAGTGAGAAGGTAAAAGTAGTTTGGTCTTATTCATTCAATTTTTCACTTTTGACCTCTCCCTTTTAACTTCTAAAAGAAATGCGTAATTTCGAGTCAGAAATTGAGAATGAAAAGGACTTTACAAAAAATTGCTTTTTTCTTTGAGATGCGTTCCTTCGGAGTGTGTGCATGGTGGGCAACTAAGCTTGGAATTCAAACCAACAAAGTGCGCCTTGGCTTTATTTATGCAACCTGCATCGGACTGGGGTCGCCATTGATTCCTTATTTAATCATGGCTTGGATTCTGGAACACAAACACTATTTTCAATTTAAATCTAAAAAACGCTCTATCTGGGAGTTGTAATTGCAGCATTATGAAGATTCTGATAACGGGTTCAAACGGTTTGTTGGGACAGAAAATTGTCAAACGATGTATCAAACAAGGAATTCCCTTCGTTGCAACTTCCAAAGGACCAAACAGAAATCCGGATTGTCCGGAAGATCATTACATCGATATTGATTTAACTGCTTTTGAAGCAATTATCCGACTGGTTGTAAAGGAGAATCCTACGGCAATCATTCATACTGCAGCTCTGACGAATGTTGATTATTGTGAGTTGAACCCCGAAGAATGTCGTTTGGTGAATGTGCTGGCAACAAAAGCACTTTACGAGGTTTCAAAAATTATTGGAGCTCATTTTGAGTTGTTGTCGACAGATTTCGTTTTTGACGGTGAAAAGGGAAATTATTCTGAGGGAGATGAGGTAAATCCGCTGAGCGTTTATGCACAGTCGAAAGTAGAAGCAGAAAAGCTTTTATTAGAAGATAAGAACAATCAAAACTGGTCGATTGCCAGAACGATTATTGTTTACGGAACCGGATTCGGCTTGTCCCGATCCAATATGATTCTGTGGGCTTTGGAAGCACTTCCGAAAGGAGAAAAAATGAAACTGGTGAATGATCAGTTCCGTGCGCCAACCTGGGCAGATGATCTGGCTTACGGGTGTGTGGAAATTGTTCTGAGAGCACAAAAAGGAATTTTTCACCTTTCCGGACCGGTGACACGTTCGGTCGACACAATTATAGAGGAAGTGGGAAAAGCCTTGAATATTGAAACAAGCTCTGTGATCGAAACGATTTCTTCCAAAACTTTGAATCAGGCAGCCAAAAGACCTCCGAAAACCGGATTTGATCTTTCGAAAGCCGAACAACTGCTCGATTATCATCCAAAAGATCTCCGGGAAACAATCCCGCTTCTGATAGAAGATCTCGCCTACTACCACTAACTGAAACAAAATGACACACTATCACTATTCAAAATCTACTAAAAGAGGCATTATCATTTTCACGATTTTGCTCGTTCTCATTTTCATTCTTCCGGATCTGATTCAGTATTTCCGCCCGAAACCTGAAGTAAAACTGGAACAATGGACAACCGTTGAAAAGGAAGTGACCGGAAAATTGAATCGTCAAACAGGATTCAGCTATCGGAACACCTGGAAGAAGAAAGCATATTCCAAACCTTTGTCGAAATTCAATCCCAATGAGTATACATTGGAGCAATGGATGGCTTTGGGGCTTTCAGAAAAGCAAAGCGCAATCGTGTTGAAATTCACCAGCCGAAAAATCTATTCCAATGAAGAATTGAAACGCATTTTTGTGATTTCGGATGAGTTTTATTCGCTGATCAAAGATTCTGCTGTTTATCCTGAAAGACCGAAAAACTTCGACAAGCAGACAGAATACAAACTGGAACAAAAGCTGGTTCACATCGATATCAACAGAGCTGATTTGGATGAGGTGCTGAAAGCCGGAGAAATTTCATTCTTTGATGCCAAACAGATTATCCGGCTGAGAGACGAGCTGGGTGGATTCTATTCCACCGGCCAGTTGAGTGAAGTTTGGCAGGCAACTCCGGAAAAAATCACGGTCTGGGAAAAGTACATTCAGATTGATCCGGAGAATATCCGGAAGCTCAATATCAACACCGCAAGTGCAAAGGAATTATCACATCATCCATATATTTCTTGGAATTTGGCAAATTCTCTCGTAAAATTGCGCTCTCAAAACGGATTTTACAAAGAGCTCCGCGATATCAAAAAGTCGGTGCTCATGACAGAAGAACTGTTTGAGAAGCTGAAATTTTACTTGAAAGTTGAAGAATGATAGAAGAAAAAATAAAAGGAGTAATCAGAGATGTAATTGATTTTCCAAAACCGGGAATTGTTTTTAAAGACATCACTCCGATTATGTTGGATGCGGATTTATCAAAAGAAATCGTACAGCATTTGGCAACCATGTACAAAGATCAGAAACTGGATAAAATTGCCGGAATTGAGAGTCGTGGTTTTTTATTCGGTTATCCTTTGGCAATGGAATTGGGAATTCCTTTCGTTTTGATTCGCAAGGCAGGAAAACTTCCTTACCACAAAATCAGTCATTCGTATGATCTGGAATATGGATCAGCTACAATTGAAATGCACGTAGATGCTGTTCAAAAAGGAGAAAGAGTATTGATTCACGATGATTTACTGGCTACCGGAGGTTCTGCTTCTGCTGCTGCTGAATTGATCCAAAAATGTGGAGGAGAAGTTGCCGGGTTTAACTTTTTAGTTGGGTTAAATTTTCTAAATGGTAACGAAAAATTGAAAAACTACTCTAATAATATTACTAATTTAGTGACCTATTAAAAATTATTTATCGAAAATAAATTAACGGACACCCCCAAAAAACTGTTAATCATGAATTTTGAATTAAACGAAAATCAAAAAATGATCACGCAAATGGTGCGTGATTTTGCGGAAAAAGAAATCCGCCCGAACATGAATCAATGGGATGCTGATGAGTATTTCCCTGTAGATGTCATGAAGCAAATGGGAGAGTTGGGTTTATTAGGAATCTACATCCCGGAAGAATACGGAGGAAGCGGTTTCTCATACCTGGAATATGCAACTGCATTGATGGAATTAGGTAAAGTATGCGGAGGTATTGGTTTGAGTGTTGCGGCACACAATTCCCTTTGTACAGGTCATATTTACTACCACGGAACAGAAGAACAAAAGAAAAAATATTTGCCGAAATTAACTTCAGGAGAATTTATCGGAGCGTGGGGCTTGACTGAACCAAATACTGGTTCTGATGCAATGCGTATGAAATGTACTGCTGTTAAAGACGGAGATCATTGGGTAATCAACGGAGCGAAAAACTGGATTACACACGGTCTTTCCGGTGATGTGGCGGTTGTTTTGGTTCGTACAGGAGAGTTATTGGATTCAAACGGAATTACGGCATTTATCATTGAAAAAGGTACACCAGGGTTTTCTGCTGTAAAAATCAAAGATAAATTAGGTGTTCGTGCTTCTGAAACTGCAGAATTGATTTTTGACAATGTTCGTTTACACGAATCACAAGTGATTGGTGAAGTAGGACAGGGTTTCAAACAAGCAATGCACATTTTGGACGGAGGTCGTATCTCTATTGCAGCACTTTCTTGTGGAATTGCTCGTGGAGCGTACGAAGCATCAGTTAAATATGCGAAAGAGCGTGAGCAGTTCGGTCAGCCGATCGGAAAGTTCCAGGCAATCGGATTTAAACTGGCTGATATGGCAACAGAAGTTGAAGCAGCTGAATTGTTGACATTCCAGGCAGCGGATTACAAAAACCGTGGCAAGAAAATGACAACACAAGGTGCATTTGCAAAATATTTTGCTTCTGAAGTCTCTGTGAAATGTGGAAATGAAGCGGTTCAGATTATGGGTGGTTACGGGTTTACAAAAGAATATCCGGCTGAGAAATTCTTGCGTGATGCGAAATTGATGACCATTGGTGAAGGAACTTCTGAAATCCAGAAATTGGTTATTTCAAGAGAACTTTTAAAGTAGTCGAAGCACTGTTTTGACAAGGTTTGAGCGTGAGCTCAAGCGGAATACGATATAAATTGCAAGTTTTCAACAATTATTTTTTAAAAGAAGTAATGTTTTAGAAAAAAGATTTATATCTTTGCGCTCCCTATCAGCGGATGGGTATTAAAAAGCTAACAATAGAATTTAAATAGAATATGTTAATCATTCCAGTTAAAGAAGGCGAGAACATCGAAAGAGCGCTTAAGAAGTACAAGAAAAAATATGACAAAACGAATGTCATGAAAGAATTGCGTCGCCGCAAAGAATTCGTAAAACCATCTGTGGTTGATCGTCAGGCGAACATTCGTGCTGCTTATGCTCAAAAAATGAAATCTCAAGAGATTTAATCAGAAGTTCAGCATTAATGAAATTGAAGCTCCGACATTTATGGTCGGGGCTTTTTTTTGTGCAATGAATTTCTTTTGTATTATTGTAGCTGAAACCAACTAAAATAATATCATGCACCTGTTAAAAATCACATTAATCAGCCTCTTCATCAGCTTCACCATTTCATCTACGGCTCAGGAGGCAAAACTACTGAGTAAAATTCCTGAAACGAAAGAAGAATTTGTAGCCAGCGAACCGAATGTTATCGCTTCTGTCAATTGGCTGGAAGATACCCCGATCGATGAAAATGAAGAAATGCACAAATTTCAATATGGTTTGCTGGTTGGGTGGATGACGAATTCTCCTACGGTAACATTGTCATTGCAGCCATATGTAATGGAATATACAAAGAAGAACAGTGAGCTTTTGATCATCTTCATGTCCGGATGGACGCGTTATTCCTTGCAAAACGAATATGCCACAGATGCGCTTCAGTGCAACCTTGCGGGATTGCAAAGTATGATCAAGGTTTACAAAACCGGAAAATTAAAGAAAGACAAGAAAATGGATGAATTGGTGGATATGGAAGCTAAGGGTAAATTGGAAGCATGGCTGAAAGGACAAATCAAGGAATAATCCATGTCATAGGAAATAAATGAAAAGATGCATCTTGGTGCATCTTTTTTTTGTTGGGGTCGAATTCTGCAACATTTTAGGATCTTCCCCGTTTGAATACTTATAAAGTACTTTTATGCATGCCGCAACACAATTTCAGATTTATTTAGAAACCGAGAAGCGGTATTCTCAGCATACGTTGCTGGCTTATGAAAAGGATTTGTCGCAGTTTTTGACTTTTGCCGAACTAACGAACGATAAGCAGCTCCCGGAAGTGAATTTCCAGCTGGTCAGAGCATGGATGGTTGATTTACTGGAAAACGGACAAAGTAACCGAACGGTTTCCAGAAAGATTTCCTGTTTGCGCTCCTTTTTTAAATGGTTGAAAGCAGAAGGGAAGATTGAACAAAATCCGATGCTGCGGATCCGCGGGCCAAAAGTAGAAAAGCGACTTCCGCAGTTTGTAAAAGAATCTGAAATAGATGCTGCACGAATCGAGCAATTGTTTTCAGCCAATTTTGAAGGAATCAGAGATCGTTTGATGTTCGAATTATTTTATCAGACCGGAATTCGTTTGAGTGAATTGATCGGATTGAAAAATAAAGATGTAAGCGGCGATAGTATCAAGGTTTTGGGGAAGAGAAACAAGGAGCGGATTATTCCGATAGGAAAAGCCTTGTTTGAGATTATCCGGTCATACCAACAGATAAAGCCGGAGGGGCCAGATAGCCAAATAATGTTATTTGTAAATAAAGATGGTAGAAAATTATATTCAAAGTTTGTTTATCGGAAAATTAATACATATCTTGGAAGTGTAACGAATTCGCAAAAGAAAAGCCCCCACGTCATGCGACATACGTTTGCGACTCACATGTTAAACAACGGTGCAGGACTGGAAACTTTGAAAGAACTTTTGGGGCATGCTAATTTATCGGCAACCCAGGTTTATACGCATAATTCGTTCGCGCAAATAAACTCGATTTATTCACATGCCCATCCACGTGGGCGCAAAAAGTAAAAGTCATGGACGTTAAAGTGCATTCTATCCATTTCAAAGCAGATCAAAAATTGATTAATTTCATTAATGAGAAAGTCGAAAAACTTCAGGTTTTTTTTGATCACATTATTGTAGGGGAAGTTTTTTTAAGATTGGATAAGAATTCTGACAAAGAGAATAAGATAGCCGAAGTGAAAATATTAATGCCCGGAAAGGAATTGTTTGCTAAAAAACAATGCAAGTCTTTTGAAGAAGCGGCAGATTTGTGCGTCGATGCCTTGCGAACACAGGTAAAAAAATATAAAGGCAAATTAGCGAATTAGTAATTGGAAATGAATTATTTAGATAGGCGGTCCAAAAGGCCGCCTAATTTTTTTTAATTTTTTTTCGTCAAAACCCTTGCAGTTGTTTATTTCTTTACTACATTTGCAAACCCAAACGGGAAAAACACTTTAAGAATCGTTCTTTAAAATCGTAAAAATAACCAAAACTTTAATGCCGGTGTAGCTCAGTTGGCTAGAGCAGCTGATTTGTAATCAGCAGGTCGGGGGTTCGAATCCCTCCACCGGCTCACATTAAAGGATTGGGAGTGTCGCATAGTGGCTATTGCAGCAGACTGTAAATCTGTCACCTCACGGTATCGCTGGTTCGAGTCCAGCCACTCCCACACCAAGGAAAAATAATTATAAGCGGGAGTAGCTCAGTTGGTAGAGCGTCAGCCTTCCAAGCTGAGGGTCGCGAGTTCGAATCTCGTCTCCCGCTCAAATTACGATTTACAAGAATAGGCCGGTGTAGCTCAGGGGTAGAGCGCTTCCTTGGTAAGGAAGAGGCCACGAGTTCAAATCTCGTCATTGGCTCTGCAGGGATTCACTCATTAGGTTTATGGGTGAAATTTTGTATTGTAAGAAAAAGGTTTATTAACTACGTAACAAATAAAAACAAATGGCTAAGGAAAATTTTAATCGTTCCAAACCGCACGTTAACATCGGTACTATTGGTCACGTTGACCACGGTAAGACTACGTTGACTGCTGCTATCTCAAGTGTACTTGCTGCTAAAGGTTTGGCTGCGGTACGTGATTTCTCGTCTATTGACAATGCTCCAGAAGAAAAAGAGCGTGGTATTACTATTAACACTTCGCATATTGAGTATGAAACTGCTAACCGTCACTACGCACACGTTGACTGTCCAGGTCACGCGGATTACGTAAAGAACATGGTTACTGGTGCTGCTCAGATGGACGGTGCTATTTTGGTTGTTGCTGCAACTGACGGACCGATGCCTCAAACTCGTGAGCACATCTTGTTAGGAAAACAAGTTGGAGTTCCTCGTTTGGTTGTATTCATGAATAAAGTGGATATGGTTGACGACGCTGAGTTGTTAGAGCTAGTTGAAATGGAAGTTCGTGAATTGTTGTCTTTCTATGATTACGATGGTGACAATGCACCGGTTATTCAAGGTTCTGCACTAGGTGCATTGAACGGTGAGCCGGAGTGGGTTGCTAAAGTTGATGAGTTGATGGACGCTGTTGACAGCTACATTGAACTACCTCCTCGTGATGTTGATAAGCCTTTCTTGATGCCGGTTGAAGATGTATTTACGATTACAGGTCGTGGTACAGTAGCAACAGGACGTATCGAAACAGGAGTTATTAACTCTGGAGATCCAGTTGAAATCTTAGGAATGGGTGAAGAGAAATTGACTTCTACTGTAACTGGGGTTGAGATGTTCCGTAAGATCTTGGATCGTGGAGAAGCTGGTGATAACGTAGGTCTTTTATTACGTGGTATTGAGAAATCTCAAATTAAGCGTGGTATGGTTATTTGTAAGCCAGGATCTGTTAAGCCTCATGCTGACTTCAAAGCTGAAATCTACGTATTGAAAAAAGAAGAAGGTGGACGTCACACTCCATTCCATAACAAATACCGTCCTCAGTTCTACTTCCGTACAACTGACGTAACTGGAGAGATTTTCTTGACAGACGGACGTGAAATGGTTATGCCGGGTGATAACGTAACAATCAATGTTAAGTTGATCGTACCTGTAGCAATGGACAAAGGTCTACGTTTCGCTATCCGTGAGGGTGGACGTACAGTAGGTGCTGGTCAGGTTACTGAAATCATCGCTTAATTCGCGATAACATATTAAAAAAAGAGGGGAGTTCCAACTCCCCTTTTTACACGGGCGTAGCTCAGCTGGTAGAGTAGTGGTCTCCAAAACCATTGGTCGTGGGTTCGAATCCTACCGCCCGTGCAAATAAAATAAATTGACCATGTCAAAGTTTAGAAATTATTTTAGCGAAACAATTACTGAGATGACTCAGAATGTTACGTGGCCGACGTGGAAAGAATTGCAGAGCAATGCACTGATTGTGGTAGTTGCGTCTGTAATTTTTGCATTGTTGGTGTTCGCAATGGATACTGTTTTTGGAATCACCGGAACTCCTACTTCTGCATGGAAGGGAGTGATCGGGTTTATCTATTCTTTCTTTTAATTAGAAAAATGGGAGATATTAAAAAGCGTTGGTACGTAGTGCGTGCAGTGAGCGGGAAAGAAAAGAAAGTGAAGGAATACCTGGATCTTGAAATTTCTCGTTTGAAACTGGATGATTATGTATCTCAAGTATTGATTCCAACTGAGAAAGTATTTCAAATCCGTAACGGAAAGAAAATCTCAAAGGAAAAAGCATATTTACCAGGATATGTATTGATTGAAGCAGCTTTGATCGGTGAGGTTCCTCACGTGATTAAAGGAATTCCGAATGTAATCGGATTCCTTGGAGCTGAAAAGGGTGGAGACCCGCAACCAATGCGTTTGTCTGAAGTAAATAGAATTTTAGGTAAAGTAGACGAATTGTCCGAAACAGAAGAGGAAGTGAAAATCCCATTCGTTATCGGAGAATCCGTTAAGGTGATCGACGGACCATTCAACAATTTCTCCGGAGTCATTGACGAGATCAATGAAGAGAAGAAGAAATTGAAAGTAATGGTTAAAATCTTCGGTCGTAAAAACCTTCTTGAGCTTAGCTACATGCAAGTTGAAAAAGAAGGATAATAACATGTATTAACCGCAGCAGTGGGATTATTGATTAAAGCTTCCCTTTAACGCCCACGTTACGACTGCATAATTTAAATAACAATGGCTAAAGAAGTAGCAGCATTGATCAAATTACAGATCAAAGGTGGTCAAGCCAATCCAGCTCCTCCAGTTGGTCCCGCACTTGGTGCAAAAGGGGTTAACATTATGGAATTTTGCAAGCAGTATAATGCTCGTACGCAAGATAAGCCAGGAAAGGTATTACCATGTGTGATTACTGTTTACAGTGACAAATCATTTGATTTCGTCATCAAAACTCCTCCAGCAGCTGTGCAAATTATCGACACCGTTAAGCTTAAAAAAGGTTCTTCTGAGCCTAATAAGAGCAAAGTTGGTACAATGACTTGGGATCAGGTTCGTACTATCGCGGAAGATAAAATGCCGGATATGAATTGTTTTACTGTTGATTCAGCTATGACTATGATAGCTGGTACGGCACGTAGTATGGGTGTAACTGTTAAAGGAGGTGAAGCTCCGGCAACTAAATAATCGCTAGTATCATGGGAAGAATTTCTAAAAAAAGAAAAGAAGTTTTAGCAAAGTATGATTTGACTAAAACTTACACCTTGGTAGAAGCGTGTGATTTAGTGAAGAACATTACAACTACTAAGTTCGACGCATCAGTAGACATTTCTGTACGCTTAGGTGTAGATCCACGTAAAGCGAACCAAATGGTTCGTGGTACTGTTGCATTGCCTCACGGAACTGGTAAGGACGTACGAGTATTAGTACTTTGTACTCCGGACAAGGAAGCTGAAGCAAAAGCAGCTGGTGCAGAATTCGTTGGATTAGATGAATTCATTGACAAAATCAAAGGTGGTTGGACAGACATCGACGTAATTATTACAATGCCTTCAGTGATGGGTAAAGTAGGTGCATTAGGACGTATCCTGGGGCCTCGCGGTTTAATGCCGAACCCAAAAACCGGTACTGTAACAATGGAAGTTGGTAAAGCTGTTGAAGAAGTGAAAGCAGGTAAAATTGATTTCAAAGTTGACAAATTTGGTAACATTCACACATCTGTTGGGAAAGCTAGCTTCGAAGGAGCTAAAATTCGTGACAATGCAAGTGAGTTGATCCAACAATTAATCAAATTGAAACCATCTGCTGCAAAAGGTACTTACATTAAAAGTATCTACATCAGCTCTACAATGTCTCCAAGTATCCAAATTGATGCTAAATCTGTTGTAGCTTAAAATCTTGAAGTATGAATAAAGATCAAAAAGCACAGTACATTGAAGATCTTGCTCAAGATTTATCGAAAGCAAACATCTTCTATCTTGCAGATACAGCAGCTCTTTCAGTAGAAACAATTAACCAATTGCGCCGTCGTTGTTTTCAACAAGGTATCGAACTACGTGTAGTTAAGAATACATTGTTGGCAAAAGCAATGGCTAAGGTTGAAGGTAGAAACTACGATAACTTAGCATCCGTGTTGAGTGGTCCGACTTCTATCATGTTCGCTGAAGTAGGAAATGCTCCTGCAAAATTGATTAAAGATTTCCGCAAGAAAAACGACAAACCACTTCTTAAAGGAGCTTACATTGAAGAAGCAATCTTCATTGGTGACAACCAATTGGATGCGCTTGAAGCAATCAAGTCTCGTGAGGAGTTAATCGGTGACATCATCGGATTGCTACAAAGCCCGGCGAAAAATGTTATTTCCGGTCTTACAGGTGGTGGTCAAAAGATTGCTGGAATCCTTAAAACGCTCGAAGAACGAGCATAAGTAAAAAATTATTTAAGAACCTTTTTTAAAATTTATAAAAATGGCTGATTTAAAACAAATCGCAGAAACATTGGTTAACCTTACAGTAAAAGAAGTTAACGAGTTAGCAACTATTTTGAAAGACGAGTATGGTATCGAGCCTGCTGCTGCTGCACCTGTAATGGTTGCTGGTGGTGGTGCTGGAGCTGGAGAAGCTGCTGCTGAAAAAACTGAATTCGATGTAATCTTGAAATCAGGTGGTGCTAACAAACTTGCTGTAGTTAAGTTGGTTAAAGAATTAACTGGTAATGGATTGAAAGAGTCTAAAGACTTAGTTGATGGAGCTCCTACAACTTTGAAAGAAGCTGTATCCAAAGACGAGGCTAATGCTTTGAAAACAGCTCTTGAAGAAGCTGGTGCTGAAGTAGAGATCAAGTAATTAGTTACAAAAAATTTCAGGAAAGGTGTCCCGACGATTCTGTCGGGATGCCTATTCCTGTTTTCCGGCGTATAGCCAATTTAAAGTCCTTTTCTCAATTAAATTTATTTCGCCTTGGCAACAACAAGCAATACATCAACGAGAATTAATTTTGCTTCTAGCAAAAATCAGTTCGCTTATCCAGATTTTTTGGATATTCAGCTTAAATCCTTCCAAGAGTTTTTTCAATTAGAAACGACTCCTGAGAATCGTGAAAGTGAAGGATTGTTCAAGGTATTTGCGGAGAATTTCCCAATTACTGATACACGAAATCAATTCGTGTTGGAGTTCCTTGATTATTTCATCGACCCACCCCGTTACACTATTGATGAGTGTATCGAAAGAGGTTTGACTTATAGCGTTCCGCTAAAAGCTAAACTAAAATTATATTGTACAGACCCTGAGCATGAGGATTTCGAAACAATCGTGCAGGATGTATACTTAGGTACAATTCCGTACATGACACCAAAAGGTTCTTTCGTAATCAATGGTGCAGAACGTGTTATTGTTTCTCAGTTACACCGTTCACCAGGGGTATTCTTCGGTCAAAGCCGTCACGCGAATGGTACAAAATTGTACTCTGCTCGTGTGATTCCTTTTAAAGGATCTTGGATCGAATTCGCAACGGATATCAACAGCGTAATGTATGCTTACATCGACCGTAAGAAAAAGTTGCCTGTTACGACATTGTTCCGTGCGATCGGATATGAAACAGATAAAGATATTCTAGAAATATTCGGATTGGCTGATGAAGTGAAAGCTAACAAAGCCAATTTGAAAAAATGCGTTGGTAGAAGACTAGCAGCTCGTGTATTGAAGTCTTGGATTGAGGACTTTGGAGACGAAGATACAGGAGAAGTAGTATCTATCGAACGTAACGAAGTAATCCTTGACCGTGAAACAGTATTGGAGGATCACCACGTAGATTTAGTAATCGACGCTGGAGTGAAAACAGTTATTTTCCACAAAGAGGATGCAAATACAGCTGATTATACAATTATCTACAACACGCTTCAGAAAGATACATCAAACTCTGAGAAAGAAGCGGTAGAGCATATTTACCGTCAGTTGCGTAACGCAGAACCACCAGATTATGAAACGGCAAAAGGAGTATTCGAGAAATTATTCTTCTCCGATGCACGTTATGACTTAGGTGAAGTAGGTCGTTATAGAATGAACAAGAAGTTGAACATCGATAACTCGGAAGAGTCTCGTGTATTGACTAAAAACGATATTCTTTGTATCATTAAATATCTGATTGAGTTGATTAACTCAAAAGCAGATGTGGATGATATCGATCACTTGTCCAATCGTCGTGTACGTACGGTAGGTGAGCAGTTGTATGCTCAGTTCGGAGTTGGTTTGGCTCGTATGGCTCGTACTATTCGTGAGCGTATGAACGTTCGTGATAACGAAGTCTTTACTCCGATCGACTTGATCAACGCGAAGACACTTTCTTCGGTAATCAACTCGTTCTTCGGAACCAACCAGTTGTCTCAATTTATGGATCAGACCAACCCGCTTTCAGAGGTAACTCACAAGCGTCGTTTGTCTGCACTAGGGCCAGGTGGACTTTCCCGTGAAAGAGCAGGTTTCGAGGTACGTGACGTTCACTATACGCACTACGGTCGTTTGTGTACGATTGAAACACCGGAAGGACCGAACATTGGTTTGATTTCTTCTTTGTGTGTATTCGCGAAAGTAAACAAACTAGGATTCATCGAAACTCCATACCGTTCAGTAGTGAATGGTAAAGTAGATATTTTCTCTGAGCCGGTATATTTATCAGCTGAAGAAGAAGATGAAAAAATGATTGCTCAGGCAAATGCGATCGTGGATGAAAAAGGAAATTTCCTTTCAAATGTTGTGAAAGCACGTTACGAAGGTGACTTCCCGGTTGTTCAGCCAACAGATTTGCATTTGATGGACGTAGGTGCTAACCAGATTGCTTCGATTGCAGCATCTTCTATTCCATTCCTGGAGCATGATGATGCCAACCGTGCATTGATGGGATCAAACATGCAGCGTCAGGCAGTTCCGTTATTGAAACCACAATCTCCGGTAGTTGGTACCGGAATTGAGCAATTGGTAGCACGCGATTCCCGTGTGTTAATCAATGCTGAAGGTCCGGGAACGGTAGAATATGTTGATGCAAATGAAATCGTGATTCGTTACGATTGGTCTGCAGACGACAAATTGGTAAGCTTTGATAGTGAAGTAACTCGTTACTCATTGACAAAATTCCAGAAAACAAACCAAAGTACAACAATCAACTTGAAGCCGATTGTTCGTAAAGGGGACCGAATTGAGAAAGGACAGGTTCTTTGCGAAGGGTATGCTACACAAGGAGGAGAGTTGGCATTGGGTCAAAACCTGAAAGTTGCCTTCATGCCTTGGAAAGGATATAACTTTGAGGATGCGATTGTAATTTCTGAGCGTGTTGTTCGTGACGATATCTTTACATCGATTCATATTGACGAATACTCATTAGAGGTTCGTGATACAAAACGTGGAATGGAAGAATTAACTTCTGATATTCCAAACGTTTCTGAAGAAGCAACAAAAGATTTGGATGAAAACGGATTGATCCGCATTGGTGCTGAGATCAAAGAAGGTGACATCCTGATCGGTAAAATTACTCCGAAAGGTGAAACGGATCCTTCTCCGGAAGAGAAGTTATTGCGTGCAATCTTCGGTGATAAAGCAGGTGATGTGAAAGATGCTTCATTGAAAGCAGGTCCATCTCTTCGCGGTGTTGTTATTGAGAAAAAATTGTTCTCTCGTGCAATCAAAGATCGTAAGTCAAAAGCTCAGGACAAGCCGGTATTGGAAGTTCTGGATACAGAATACGACAAAGATTACGCTGAATTGAAAGAAAAATTAGCTGATAAATTGATGACCGTTTTAGGTGAGAATAAATCAGCTGGTGTATTCAACAATTTCAAGGAAGAGATCATTAAGAAAGGAACGAAGTTCACACATAAGAACTTGTTGATGATCGATTATACAATCGTGAACCCGACAAACTGGACTGCTGATTCTCATGTAAATGCATTGATTAGTCGTTTGTTGCACAACTTTACGATTAAGGCAAATGACTTACTTGGAATTTACAAACGTAAGAAATTCCATATTTCAGTTGGTGATGAACTGCCTGCAGGTATCGTTAAAATGGCGAAAGTATATGTTGCTCAGAAACGTAAGTTGAAAGTGGGTGATAAGATGGCTGGTCGTCACGGTAACAAAGGTATTGTTGCAAACATCGTTCGTGCTGAAGACATGCCGTTCCTGGAGGATGGAACACCGGTAGATATCGTATTGAATCCACTAGGGGTACCTTCTCGTATGAACTTGGGTCAGATTTACGAAACAGTTCTTGGTTGGGCCGGAGAAAAATTGGGGGTGAAATTCGCTACTCCGATTTTCGACGGTGCAAAACCGGAAGAAATTAATGAATGGACAGACAAAGCAGGTGTTCCGCGTTCAGGTAAGACATTCTTGTACGATGGAGGAACGGGAGATCGTTTCCATCAGCCGGCAACCGTTGGTATCATTTACATGTTGAAATTATCTCACATGGTTGATGATAAAATGCATGCTCGTTCAATCGGACCATACTCATTGATTACACAACAACCATTGGGTGGTAAAGCTCAGTTCGGAGGTCAGCGTTTTGGTGAGATGGAGGTTTGGGCATTGGAAGCATTTGGTGCTGCGAATATCCTTCAAGAGATCTTGACAGTTAAATCCGATGACGTAATGGGTCGTGCGAAAGCATACGAAGCTATCGTTAAAGGTGATAACATTCCGGAGCCGGGAATTCCTGAATCATTCAACGTATTGTTGCATGAATTGAGAGGTCTTGGATTGAATGTATCAATGGACTAAGATCAAGATCGTATTCGAAAACAAATTGTCAAATTGAATTAAAGAAAGTTATAACATGGCTTACAGAAAAGAAACACCGAAAAAACAAAGTAGCTTCAATAAGATTACGATCTCGTTGGCTTCTCCTGAGGTGATCCGTGATCAGTCAAGCGGAGAAGTGCTCAAGCCTGAGACCATTAACTATCGTACATACAAACCGGAAAGAGATGGATTGTTCTGTGAACGTATCTTCGGACCGGTAAAAGATTACGAATGTCATTGTGGTAAGTACAAGCGTATCCGATACAAAGGAATCGTTTGTGACCGTTGTGGTGTTGAAGTAACAGAGAAAAAAGTACGTCGTGAGCGTATGGGACATATCTCATTGGTAGTTCCTGTAGCACACATCTGGTATTTCCGTTCATTGCCGAACAAAATCGGTTATTTGTTAGGATTGCCAACCAAGAAATTGGATCAGATTATCTATTATGAGCGTTACGTAGTTATTCAAGCTGGTATTGCGAATAATTTAGATGGATCTACACTTACTGAAAAAGATTTCCTGACAGAAGAAGAGTACCTGGATATCCTGGATACTTTGCCAAGAGAGAACCAATATTTGGAAGATACGGATCCGAACAAATTCATCGCTAAGATGGGTGCAGAGGCTTTGTATGACTTGTTGCGCAAATTGAACCTGGAAGACTTGTCTTACAGATTGCGTCATCAGGCAAATACAGAAACTTCAGTACAACGTAAGCACGAAGCATTGAAGCGTTTGCAAGTGGTTGAAGCAATGCGTGAATCTCAAACACGTATCGAAAACCGCCCTGAGTGGATGATCGTGAAAGTGGTTCCGGTTATTCCACCAGAATTGCGTCCGTTAGTTCCATTGGATGGTGGACGTTTCGCAACATCGGATTTGAACGACCTTTACCGTCGTGTAATTATCCGTAACAACCGTTTGAAGCGTTTGATCGAAATCAAAGCTCCGGAAGTAATTTTGCGTAACGAGAAGCGTATGTTGCAGGAAGCTGTTGACTCATTGTTCGACAACTCCCGTAAAGCTTCTGCTGTTAAAACAGAATCAAACCGTCCGTTGAAATCCCTTTCTGATTCATTGAAAGGTAAGCAAGGACGTTTCCGTCAAAACTTATTAGGAAAACGTGTTGATTATTCTGCACGTTCCGTAATTGTTGTTGGACCGGATTTGAAATTGCACGAGTGTGGTTTGCCGAAAGACATGGCTGCTGAGCTTTACAAACCGTTTATCATCCGCAAGATGATCGAACGTGGTATCGTGAAAACGGTTAAATCTGCAAAGAAAATCGTTGACCGTAAAGAGCCTGTAGTTTGGGATATCTTGGAGAACGTATTGAAAGGACACCCGGTATTATTAAACCGTGCTCCTACGCTTCACCGTTTAGGTATTCAGGCATTCCAGCCGAAATTGATTGAAGGAAAAGCAATTCGTTTGCACCCATTGGTAACAACGGCATTCAACGCCGATTTCGATGGTGACCAGATGGCGGTTCACTTACCATTAGGTAACGCTGCAATTTTGGAAGCGCAATTGTTGATGCTTGCTTCTCACAACATTTTGAACCCTGCGAATGGAGCACCGATTGCGGTACCTTCTCAGGATATGGTCTTGGGTCTTTACTACATCACAAAGATGCGTACAAGTACCCCTGAACACAAAGTAAAAGGTGAAGGAAGTATTTTCTATTCTCCGGAAGAAGTAATTATTGCAAATAACGAAGGTAAATTGGATTTGCATGCTCCGATTAAAGTAAAATCATACGATTTGAACAAAGAAGGAGTGCCTACTTTAATGATGATCGATACCACTTGTGGTCGCGTATTGTTTAATGAAGTAGTTCCAAGAGAAGTTGGTTTCATCAATGATGTATTGACGAAAAAAGCTCTTCGTGATATTATCGGACACGTATTGAAAGTATGTGGAACGGCTAAAACTGCTAAGTTCCTTGATGATATCAAAGAATTAGGATACGGTATGGCATTCCGTGGTGGACTATCGTTCAACCTGGATCATATCATTATCCCGAAAGAAAAAGAAATTTTGGTTGCGAAAGCAGAAACGGAAGTGAAAGAGGTAATGGCCAACTATAACATGGGTCTTATCACGAATAACGAACGTTATAACCAGATTATTGATATTTGGACGCATACCAATTCCCGTTTGACGAATACGTTGATGGATCAATTGAAGAATGACGATCAAGGATTCAACTCCATCTATATGATGTTTGACTCCGGAGCCCGTGGTTCGAAAGAGCAGATTCGTCAGTTGTCCGGTATGCGTGGATTGATGGCGAAACCGCAAAAATCAGGAGCTTCTGCACAGGAAATTATCGAAAACCCGATTCTTTCCAACTTTAAAGAAGGTCTTTCGATTTTGGAGTACTTTATCTCTACTCACGGTGCGCGTAAAGGTTTGGCCGATACGGCATTGAAAACGGCAGATGCGGGTTACTTGACTCGTCGTTTGGTGGACGTTGCACAGGATGTTGTTATCAATATCGTTGATTGTGGAACATTGAGAGGATTAGTTGCTACTGCATTGAAGAAAAACGACGAAATCGTTGAGCCTTTGGTTGACCGTATTTTAGGACGTACTTCAGTTCATGATATCTTCCACCCTGAAACGGAACAATTGATTGTTGCAGCAGGGGAATTGATTTCTGAAACAGTTGCAGAAGAAATTGAAAAAGCAGGTATCGAAGAAGTTGAGATCCGTTCGGTATTGACTTGTGAGATGCGTCGAGGAGTTTGTTCCAAGTGTTACGGACGTAACCTTGCAACTCACCGCCCTGCACAGGATGGAGATGCTGTTGGAGTTGTAGCTGCTCAGTCAATTGGTGAGCCGGGTACACAGTTAACACTTCGTACATTCCACGTTGGGGGTACTGCATCGAACATTGCTGATGAGTCTGACTTGAAAGCAAAAGCTGCCGGTAGATTGGAAATTGATGAATTACGTACAATTACACGTAAAGGTTCAGATGGTGAAACAAAAACAATCGTTGTTGGTCGTTCAGCTGAATTGAAAATCACAGATCCTAAGACTGGTGTTACTTTAATGACATCAAACATCCCTTACGGTGCTGAAATGATTCTTGAGAATAACATTTCAGTGAAAAAAGGAGATATTATCTGTAAGTGGGACCCGTATAACGCGGTAATCATTTCGGAGGTTTCAGGTAAAGTGGTTTTCGAAAATATTATTGAAGGAATTACTTACCGTGAGGAAGTCGATGAGCAAACAGGATTTACTGAAAAAGTAATCATTGAATCTCGCGATAAGAAGAAAAACCCTGCAATTCATATCATTGATGCTAAAACGAAAGAAGTATTGCGTGAATACAACATTCCGGTTGATTCCCATATTTCCGTAGGTGAAGGCGACAAAGTAGAAGAAGGTGTGATTCTAGTTAAGATTCCTCGTGTTGCTGGTAAAACAGGGGATATCACCGGAGGTCTTCCTCGTGTAACGGAATTATTCGAAGCACGTAACCCTTCTAACCCTGCAGTGGTTTCTGAAATTGATGGTATCGTTGAATTTGGAAAAATTAAACGTGGTAACCGTGAAATTCAGGTAACTTCTAAAGTAGGTGACGTTCGCAAGTATTTGGTTCCGCTTTCCAAGCATATCCTGGTACAAGAGAATGATTTCACCCGCGCAGGACAACCGTTATCTGATGGTGCAATTACACCAAACGATATCCTGAACATTCAAGGTCCGACGAAAGTACAAGAGTACATCGTAAATGAAATTCAGGAGGTTTACCGTCTGCAAGGGGTAAAAATCAACGATAAGCATTTCGAAGTAATCGTTCGTCAGATGATGTTGAAAGTGGAGATCGTTGATGCAGGAGATACTCGTTTCTTGGAAGGACAATCTGTTCACAAAGCAGATTTCATGGAAGAGAACGATTCTATCTACGGAATGAAAGTGGTTGTTGATGCCGGAGATTCTACAACATTGAAGGCCGGACAAATTGTTACAGCTCGTAAACTACGTGATGAAAACTCACAGTTGAAACGTGCCGACAAACAATTGGTTGAGTCTCGTGATGCAGTTCCTGCAACTTCAACACCATTGCTACAAGGTATTACACGTGCTTCATTGCAGACACAATCATTCATCTCAGCTGCTTCCTTCCAGGAAACAACGAAAGTATTGAATGAAGCTGCAATCTCAGGAAAAGAAGATCATTTATTAGGTTTGAAAGAGAACGTAATTGTTGGTCACTTGATCCCGGCTGGTACAGGTGTACGCCGCTTCCAAAAAGTACTTGTTGCAAACAAGGAGGAAATGGATGCAATTTCTTAAGATTTAATGTTCTGAATATAGAATCCCTCTTGGCTCGACCAGGAGGGATTTTTTTTATTCCAACCATTATTCTTTTTAGTATCATTGAAGAAACACCTTAAATCAAAGAAGATGAAAAAAACACTACTTTTTTTGTTGGGCCTTCAGTTGGGGAGCCTGGCAAATGCTCAAACAGTTGTCTACCAGCCATTGCATGGAAATTACACGCAATATGTATATCGCCATCAACATTGGAATGGAAGTGAAAATGTGGAATCATTTCATAAAACAATCTGGTCGGGAGACACAACAATTGGCGTACAAAATTATGCGCGGATTTTTCAATATGGTGCTTATGTTGGAGGAATCCGTGAAGATATCCCGAATCAACGACGATTTTTTATCAATGCGAATAATGTAGAGAAAGAAATCACCATTAGTCCTTTTTTACCTGTCGGTACGATATTAACAGATTCTTCTGTTTTGTTGAATACCTTCAGAAGCTATGTAGATATGCAAGGGATTTGCACGAATTGTGATACCTTTCAGATTACGCAGGTAGATAGTATTCTCGAAGCGAATGGAACATATAGTAAGACCTATAGTTTGGAGGCTTTACCACAACCGAATATTTCCTTTAGGTTGAATTTATACAGAGGATTGTTGAATATAAATGGCTTTGAATCTGCTGAAGAACAGATCTGTTATCGTGAAGACGGAGAGCAAACAGAACCGGGACAAGAAACCCCCTGGACGTATATGTGTGATTTGGGAATGAATGAAAATGACTTGCTTCAGGTTGAGTTGTTTCCGAACCCAGCTGCTGAGTCAATTACATTATCAGGAGAAGATTTGTCTTCCATTCGGGAAGTTAGTATTTACGACATTCAGGGAGCGTTGGTGAAAAGAATTCCTTTAACCAATACGCATTCCGGAATCTCGATTGAAGAATTGAAAAACGGGGTTTATTTCCTTTCCCTGAATCAAAACGAAAAAGTACTTCGATTCCAGAAAATATAAGCGACGTAAAAATGAAACTCCCCGGCACTTCGACTAAGCTCAGTGACCGGGGAGTTTTTTATTGGGCTATTCGGGTTTGGATTTACTTGTTTTCTTTCCCTTGATTTTGCAAGTTCCATGCCACAGTACTTTGCTTTTCGAAGAAATGTAAAACAAAAAAGGAGTGAATTACTCCACTCCTTTATAAATCAGTAAGATATCTTATTGTGTGATGATCGGCTTCAAACCTCTCAATCCCATATCCGTCGGATAATCGTTTGTATTTCCGTTTGGAAGTAATGGTTCATACTTGTTATCACCATTTACATCATACCACTCAAAGCTCTTGTTTGTAGATAAAGACATCGTACAAGTGATATCCTGAGTTTCATTTCCTGTAATGGTAAACGGAGTGTCAAAGCTTCCCGTAACGACGCAAGATCCTGCAGGAACCGGCGAGGTTGCAAACAATGGATTCGGAACCGTAGTTGACGGAGCCTGCCCCTGAACAACAATTCCTAAATTTTCAAATGCCCAGTATCCCTGAAGTTTATTCGCGTTGATATTGACCGTTTGGTTCCACACTTTGTAATTCGTGATGTATGTGTTAAATCCTACGAAAGAAGCCAATCTTCCATTATAGTCAACACCATTGTATCGGTAATTCAATGAATAATTCTGGTAAGTCAGCGACATACGAACCCATTCATAAGTATCCGGAGAGATATTTTTCAACGGAATCTTCATGAATACTTCATTATCACCTTTGATGATTGCCTTGTTAAAGTTCACAGCATTGGAACCACCGGCAGTTGTTTCAGCACCATGATACAAAATCTCACCGCCACCTAGTTGCGTATACATACTTTGAGCAAATTCAATGTAGTGTGCACTCATTCCGTAAAATGCCGGAGATTGAGCTCCATGATTGGAAGGAATGGTTGCAGGGTTCCCGAAATTGTCCAGACGCGGCTGTACGGAATCAAAATGCAGTTTGATGATCAGATACGGCCCGGTTTCAACTGGATCCGGATACGTACAGCTTCCATCATCTGAAGTTGCTTTTGAATTGTAATTGGTTGCTGAAGGATCAGTACAACCTTTCTTTTTACATCCCACAGAAACTGCGGATAGTAGAAGGAACAAGAATGTTAGTTGTTTCATGTTTTGTAGTTTTCGAATGGCTAAAATAGAGAAAAAAAAGACTTAGTTCTAGTGCTATAATGAATTCAGTACAACAACGTTACTTTTTGTTAATCATATAAACAGCTCCGATCCCGAGAAGTCCTCCGATGATGGTATGAATTTCCAGGTTTTCTCCAAGAATGGAAAAGGAAAACACTGCTGCACTGAAAGGAACGATGAAGATAAAACTGCTTGCTTTTTCGGCACCGATCTTAGAAGTGGCAAAAAAGTAAGTGGTCGTTGCCAATGTAACGGTAATGACACTTGAAAAAAGAACATTCCCCCAAAAATGGATATCAGTTGTTTGAATCATTTTGCCAATTTCTGTAAAGCTGCAGAAAGGAATGAGACAAGCCAGAGTCACAAGATACATCCACCAGGTGAAAGCGAAGGGGGAGCCATATTTCGCAGATTTCGATGTAAATTTGCTCATAACAGACCAAATGAAAGCGCTCAGGAGAAAATAGAGATTTTCAGGTTTGGCAAAAATGTCTTCATTTCCCCAAACTTTTAAGAGTGTCAGACCGGCGATGATTCCAAAAAACAAACCGATGAATTCATTTTTAGTTGGTTTCTTCCAGTCAATGAGCATTCCAAGACCATAAGCCATTACCGGGTTTAAAGTGGTAACTAAAATTCCTCCTGCTCCGGGACTTCCGTTCTTAAGCCCGGCCAAAAAAGTATAATTATAGGTAGCCATCAGAACTCCTGCAATCAACAGAAAAGGAATTCCATTTCTGGAAATAATGAGTTTTGTTTTTAAAGGAATGAGAAGAAGCAGTAAACTGACTACTACAAAACCATATCGAAAAACACCTAAATCGACCGGAGTACCAAAGGATGTCAAGACCTTATTGGACGACCAACTGATTCCCCAAATTATCATGCTGCAAACCATGACAATCGTTAGCATGGATTGAGAATTCTGTTTTTCGTTCATAGCACAAAATTAGCGATAGTTATCTGGAATTAAGGAAAGCTTTTAGTATTTTCGTCCTATGGAAAACAACGAAAATCAAATTAATATTGAGCTGAATGAGGAATTGGCTGAAGGAGTTTATTCCAATTTGGCAATCATAACACATTCTCAGGCTGAATTTGTAGCGGATTTTGTTCAGATGATGCCCGGAATGCCTAAGGCAAAAGTGCGCTCCCGCGTGATTATGTCGCCGCAAAATGCAAAACGTTTGATGCGTGCTTTGGCTGAAAATATTCAAAAGTATGAGCAAATGAACGGAGTTATTAATGACACAGATACTCCTCCGTTTCCTCCGATGAATTTTAGCGGAACAAATAATCAGGCATAAATTAAGTAATTAATCAGAATAAATTGGGGAGCAAGCTGAATCTCAAAAATCGGTCTGAATTCGTTAAGAATATTCTGAAATTAATTACAGGTACTGCGATAGCTCAGCTTTTAACAATTGCATTTTCGCCAATTGTTCAAAGATTGTTTACGCAGGAGGAGTGGGGCTTTTTCGCATTGGTAAGTTCCATTTATGGTGTAATTGCTTTGATTTCCGGAGGCAAATACGATGTGGCACTATTAGTTCCGAAACGAAATGTAGATGCCATTAACTTATTAGGGCTTTCTATTCTTGTAAATCTGGGTTTTGCGATTGCCTTCTACGGAGTTTTATTCCTGTTATCGTTGGCTGGCTGGGGTGGCAAATTGGGTGTATGGTATTATTTGCTACCTGTTTTTGTCTTTATCGTGGGTGTAAGTCAATCACTCATTGCGTGGAATAACCGAAGAAAAAGATACCGGGAAATAGCCACATTCAGGATCTCACAATCACTTTTAAATAATATATTTTCGATTTTCACTAGTTTAACTCGTTTTCCGGTGAATGGGGTTTTGCTTGCTTATCTGGGGTCCGGATTAGTATCATTAATTGTTGCGATTTATCAAATAAAAGCAGATTTTCGGTTAATTAGGAAAGGAATTACCATTAACAGAATGTTGTTCGTTGGAAAAAAATATGCCCGTTTTCCATTGATAAACACTTTCCAGGCCTTACTTGATGCGCTGCAAATTAACGGATTGATTTATATCATTGCATTCCTGTTCGGTGATTACTATGTAGGTGTTTTTTCGTTGGCAATTCGTATCTTATTTCTACCGATGGGATTTATTGGAACAGCAATAGCCCAGGTTTTTTATCAGGAGGCAAATTCATTAATTCATCGAAAGGAAAAACTGATTCCTCTTGTCAGAAGAACGATCAAGATGAGCTGTTTGGTGATTGCTCCTGTTTTCATCATTTTGGTATTAGCCGGCCCGCAATTGTTCTCATTTGTATATGGGAAAGAATGGCAGGGATCGGGAATCTATTCTCGATACTTAGCCGCTTGGGTTTGCATTGATTTCATTCGGGCACCACTTTCTCAGATACCGCTGATATTCAACAGACATCACATCTTATTGGGGTTTTCTATCGTAAGCAGCACTTCCATTTTTCTTGTTTTCATTCTTGGTTCCTCTCTCAAATGGAATTTAGGGTTGATCCTCTTATCGGTTTCAACCTTGCAAGTTTTACTTATATTCGTGCTTATTATCTGGATTATTCGAATTTCTAAATTCTATGATTCCACATTATCTATTCGCAGTTAATAAAAGAAATGAACATTTATAATTATCTTAAATCAAATCAGATTAGCATTTTTTTGAGTGTGCTGGTTTTTTTTCCAACGATAAGACTTCTTCTTCTAGGCTCAGGACATGTAACAGGAATCAGTTTGTTAGTCGGACTAATACCTGAAATTTTGTTTGCAGTTATTCTGGCTTGGTTTCTTTTCGCTACAGTAAAGGATCAGAACCGGAAAACGCATTTATTGGATAAGTTGGTACTGATTTATTTTCTGTTCAATATCCTGATAGGATTTTATAATGCACATGATTTGAAAGCAAGTATATATGGTTTTCGACTAACCTATTTACCCATGTTGGCCTACTTTGTCTGCTCCTATTATTGGGATAAGAAAGTGGATTTGGAAAGGGTTTTTCATGGGTTTTTCAAAGTGCTGGTTTTCGTTGCAGTTATCGGATTCCTGATTTATTTCTTCTTCCCGGAAGTCCATGTGTATTTCCATAAGTTGTCTACGGACGAACCTATTGTGACATCCGCAATCAATTTTGTTCGGATGACTTCCATCCTGTGGACTCCTGTAGTATTTGCAATGCTTATGCTTAGTGCTTTTTGTTATTGGACTTACCGCTATTTGAAAACAGGAAATAATGTTGCCTTGCTTTTTTCATTGATCACTGTAAACGCTGTTTTTTTTAGTGTTTCAAGAGGACCGATGATTGCTTCTGTTATTGCTTTTATATTATTACTTCTGCTTGTTGGAAAAAATCGAAAGTTTAAACTCATTATTTTGGGAATTTTACTTTTAGAGTTAACTCTTTTCTATCTGTTTGTACCCAAGTTTTCAGAAATACTGGAATGGTTTTTCCTCTCATCGAAACAAACGGCAAGTCTTGAGAAGTCTAATACCCGGGTAGGGTTATGGACTGAAGTAATTCATTCGGCAAAACACAATCCGATGGGCTTAGGACTTGGTAAAGCAGGACATACGGCAGTCCAATTATTTCCACCCGGTACACCCGGTGTTTCTTTCGCTTCAACGGATGGCTGGTACTTCAAATTAATGATCGAAACAGGAATTCCCGCATTAATAATGTATCTGGGATTGGCACTTACGTTCTTCATCAGCATGATCCGGGCGATCCGGAGAAATACGAGCGATATTGTGAGTGCTGTTTTTATCATTTTTGTGGTTACCGGTTTGGTCAATATTACCAGTAATGCATTAGATTTTTATTTGTTTAGTTACTTGTATTGGTTTTTACTTGGACTATTTGTATTCAAATTGAAACAAAAAGAGAATGTCAATAAAGAAGGTTTCGGTAGTCATAGTTAATTATAACGTGAAAGACTTAATTCTTACAAGTCTTCGAACACTTTATAAGTATAACCCTTCAGAAAATCTGGAAGTAATTGTTGTGGATAATCATTCGGCAGATGATTCCTGTAATGCAATAAAAAGTGAATTTCCGCAGGTTATTTTACTTGAGAATGATTTTAATGCAGGTTTTCCAAAAGGGAATAATCAAGGTTTTGAACTTGCAACAGGTGAATACATTTTTATGTTGAACCCGGATACGGAGTTTGAGGACAACGCGATCGGGCTCATGAGAGATTATCTTGATAAGCATTCAGATGCGTGGCTTTTAGCTCCCGGATTAATGAATTCAGATAGAAGCTGGCAGCAAAGTGCCTGGAGATATCCGACAATTACTTCCGTATTTTGCGAATCATTTTATCTCAGACCTTTCCTGAAAAAGAAAAACTACCGCGATAAAAATTTCAATGAAATTTTTGAAGGTGAAACCTTTTCCGGAGCGGCCCTGTTTTTCAGAAAGGAACTTCTTGATAAAATCGGAACACTGGATGAAACCATGTTTTGGATTGAAGATGTGGAGTTTTGCTGGAGAGCAAATCACAATCAGTTCAAATGCCTTTATTTTCCTGAAACGAAGCTGATTCATCATATTGGACAAAGTGCCAGGAAAAATTACAATATTTCCATTTCGAATCAGGTATATAACAAGGTTAAGTTTTTCAAAAAACACCATTCAAAGCCGGAAACATTTGCGATTATTTCTATTAGTCTCGCACATGTTTTTTCAAAGATTATCATTTTAGGAATCCTTTCCCCTTTTAATAAAACCTATTATTTGAAATTGAAGGCTTATATCTATACGGTGCCTCGTGTCGTAAATCCTCCGCAAGGAATAACCTGAAATGAAATCAGGTTGGATCCCGATAAGTAAAAATAACAGGTTAAAGATCTGAGACTTTAATTGGCAAAGCAACGGATTGAATCGTCAAATTGTTTCCAGATAGCCAATTAATAATTAATTTAGTCCTGTCAAGCAAAATTTTGACAAATAATCAAATTAGAACAACGTGTATTCACAAATGAATTTATGAGGATTTGTTTTTTTGCAGATGGTGAAAGTATTCATACCATCAGGTGGTGCGAATATTTTTATTCATTAGGATACGAAGTACATTTGATTACGTTTTCTCATACTACTATTCCGAATATCCATATTCACGTTGTTGATGGGGGTAAAATTAAAGTTACTGGCGGTAATTGGCATTTGATCACCCGCTTTTGGAAAGTAAGAAAATTAGTAAAAAAAATTAATCCGGATATTTTTCATTCGCTTTATGCAACCAGTTATGGTGTTATCGGAGCATTGGCAGGTCATAAAAGATATGTTGTAAGTGCTTTGGGTTCCGATTTGTTGTTGAGTGGAAAGAAATCGTTCACTTACCAAAAAGCACTGCGATTTGCATTTAAAAAAGCAAAATGGATCATTGTGATGTCTGAGCAAATGCGTGAATCTGCAAGAGATATTGGAGTGGAAATGTCTAAATTATCAGTCCTTCCTTTTGGTGTTGATCCAAGTATTTTTAATTCAACAGGCAAAAATCTTTCTGCTGATAAATTTGTAATTACGAGCACTCGAAATTTCGAAGAAGTATACAATATTCCACATCTTCTGCATGCTGTTAAACGGGTGAAAGACGAAATACCAAATCTGCACGTAAACCTTTTTGGTTTGGGTAGTTTAAAAGAAGAACTGGAGATTTTAACTGCCGATTTGGGACTAAATGAAATAGTCTTTTTCAAAGGCAGGATGAATCAAACAGATATTGCGCAGGTTTTGAGAGATTCTCATGTCTATGTTTCAGTGTCTCTTTCTGATGGAAGTAGTAATTCCTTAAATGAAGCAATCGGATGCGATGTGTTTTGCATTGTAACCGATCTGCCAGCCAATCTTCCATGGGTTAAGGATGGTTTTAATGGATTTCTTGTAAAAACAAATGATGCAGAAGATTTAGCAGATAAAATCAGGAAAGTGTACCTGAACCATGAAGAATTTCAAAAAAATGCCACACCGGTTAATCGGCAGATTTTTGAAGAAAAAGGAATTTGGTCAAACAACATGAAAGTGGTAGAAGAGAAGTATGCTGAATTACTAAAAAGGCATTAACTTTCTTTCTGATAATCACCCCTAATTTGAACAGGTAATCTAATGAATTTAAAAAGTAGTGCGGAAAATTGGTACGAATATTTGTTAGCGAGTGCTTTGGCATGTTTTTGCTTTGCTCCGAAATCAATTAGTCTTTTCGTTATTCTATTGATCCTTTTTACTGTTGTTCAGATTGTCCGAAAGCAGATGAAATTTGTCTTTTCACCGGCTTTGTTGATTTTCGTTTTACTTTATCTGGCATATGCAGCAGGGGTGTTTTTTACGGATCATCTCCATGATGCATTAGGTTATCTGGAGCGAAAAATGGTATTGGTCATCTTTCCGGTATTGTTTTCTTTTCGGTTTCAGCGCCGGATAGACTTACGGATAATTACACTGGGTCTGGTACTGGGAACAATCGTGTTAACAATTTTATCAGTCATTCATGGGATTCAGGTTTATCAATTGACCGATGATTTCAATAACAGTTTCGGAAGTTCTAATTACTCATATATCCACCATCCAACTTATTTTGCAGCATTTATTACTATTGCATTCCTGATGGTGAGAGAAGGAACGAAGAAAAACTGGAAATTCTTCAATTCCTGGACACTTGGAGGATATTTCTTGCTGACGTGTATCAATTTATTGTTTTGTTTTTCCTTTGCTTCACTGCTGTTCTTTTTGATACTGATTGGTGTGATATTCATCCAATACTTTTATCGGAAACTTTCGAAAGTTTGGTTTTTTGTTGTATTAATATTCTTGCCGCTGATCCCGATAGGAGCTTATTATGCAAATATCCATGTTCAGATAGAAGTTGATGAGACTTTAAATGATGCGAAAGCATATATTCAAAATCCAAATTCCATTTTTGAAAAAGTAAGAACCAAACCATCCGGAAACCAAACAAGATTATTAATGTGGACTGTTTCAACGCAGGAGTTTCTGGAACATCCGATGGGATCCGGAACAGCCAATTTCGATGATAAGTTAGGGAAGAGATTAAGGGATAAAAACCTGGGCGATTACGCTGATTTGAAATATAATCCGCACAATCAGTTTTTGCAGGTTGCCATTGAGTTAGGAATTATTGGACTCCTTATTTTCTGTGCCATCTTCGTGTGTTATTTTAAAATGGCTAAGAAATATCGTTTTGGGTTATTGTTTTGGCTGACCTCTAGTCTAGCATTCAATTGTCTTTTTGAATCCATATTTCAACGGCAAAGCGGGATCGTATTCTATGTGCTGCTTTTTTGCTTGTTTACCGCTTATCTTCAGAATCGGGAAAAGAACGCTCAGGCTTAGTCAAATCAGTAGTGGTTTAAAAAGGTGCTGAACAGAATAACCAATCTAAGTTTTAGAAGCAAGAAAATACCTGGCAGTATCTGCTTAATACTTATTTTACTGGAATTGATCCGTTTAAAATGCTCAAGGCCGAACCAATTTTGGAGGTCTCACCAAAAAAGTGTTCACAACTTCCCATAAAATTGTTGTAGAATTGGTTTTACCTGTTATTTTTGTACAAACGCTTATTGGATGACGTCTGAGTTGAAATCTTTAATTGAACAGATTGGCGCGAAATCTCGTCAGTTACACCAGTCGCTGGTTGCTGAAAGAGAGCGCGTTCGTTCTATGACAGATGAAATTAATCGTCTTAATGCTGAGGTTTCTGAGGTTCAAAATCAGAAAAAGGTGATGGAGGATGAACTCCAAAATCTGAAAACAGAATTAAGCCAAGCGCGTGAACAAGTTCAAGTACCGCCTGTTTCGACCAATGGAGTTGAGATCGACGTACTTGTGAAAGAGATTGATTTCTGCATTCAACAATTAAAAATAGCGAATGAGTAAAGTATCTTTAAAAGTAGTGGTTGCAGGCCGCACGTACCCTTTAACTGTCCAGGAATCGGAAGTTGAAAAAGTACAACGTGCTGCTGAAGATATCAATAAAGCAATCAAACAACTACAAGATAACTTTGCTGTTCGTGATATGCAAGACTTGCTGGCAATGACCGCCCTGCAATTGTCTACACGAGGAGGAAAAGCACCTGCAGCAAATGCACCTGCTCCTCCGGCTGATTATTCGGAAGCCACAGCAGCTTTGAAAGCGCTTTCGGATGACCTGGATGCATTGAATTGATTGAGCTATCACGCAGAATTGTTTCTCACTTGTTTACGTAACATCCTCGTAAGCAGTGGGATTTTTTTATTTAAGAAACTATGGTAAATGTAATTATTGGAGCATTGATCGGGTTAATAGGAGGTGGTGTCGCTACTTTCATTATCCAGAATACGATGCTTAAGAAACGAAAAGAACAAATCTTGAGAGAAGCTGATCTGGAAGGAGAAGCGATGAAAAAAGATAAGATTCTTCAAGCAAAGGAACGCTTCCTGAAATTGAAAGAAGAGCATGAGGAAAACGTGAAAGAACGTGAAAGACGCATGCAGTCGAATGAAGACAGAGTGAAAAGCAAAGAAAAATCACTGACTCAGAAAATCGAAGAAGTTTCCAGAAAAGAAAAAGATACGGATCGTTTACAGGCAGAATTGGCAAGTAAAGTTGAAGCCAATGAAATTCGTCATCAGGAGTTAGATAAAATGCACCAGAAACGAGTTGCTGAGCTAACAAAGATTACGGGAATGTCGATTGAAGATGCGAAGAACCTGTTGATGGAGTCGTTGAAAGACGAAGCGAGAACCTCTGCAATGGCACACATCAAGGAAATTACGGAGGAAGCGAAATTGAATGCGAATCGCGAAGCAAAACGAATCGTGATTCAAACGATTCAACGTGTGGCTTCAGAGCAGGCGGTTGAAAACGCAGTTTCTGTGTTTAACATCGATTCAGATGAAGTAAAAGGAAGAATCATTGGGCGTGAAGGACGAAATATCCGCGCACTTGAAGCTGCAACCGGAGTTGAAATCATTGTAGACGATACTCCTGAAGCAATTATCCTTTCTTGTTTCGACCCTGTCAGAAGAGAAATTGCACGATTGGCATTGCATCAATTGGTTTCGGATGGTCGTATTCACCCTGCGCGAATCGAAGAAGTCGTTTCCAAAACGAAAAAATCGTTGGAAGAAGAAATCGCTGAAACCGGAAGAAGAACGTGTATCGACTTGGGAATTCACGGATTGCATCCTGAATTGATTCGTATGGTCGGACGTATGAAGTACCGTTCGTCTTACGGACAAAACTTGTTGCAGCATAGCCGCGAAGTAGCGAATCTTTGTGCAATTATGGCTGCCGAATTAGGATTGAATGTGAAGGTTGCGAAACGCGCCGGATTATTGCACGATATCGGTAAAGTTCCGGACGAAGAACCAGAATTGCCGCATGCTATCCTGGGAATGAAAATCGCAGAGAAATTTGGTGAAAAACCAGATGTATTGAATGCGATCGGAGCTCACCATGATGAAATTGAAATGACAACACTGATCTCACCGATTGTTCAGATCTGTGACTCCATTTCTGGAGCACGACCGGGAGCACGCCGTGAAGTGGTGGAATCGTACATCAAACGAATCAAAGACCTGGAGAACCTTGCGTTGTCTTATGATGGTGTGAATTCAGCATACGCCATTCAGGCAGGACGTGAATTACGCGTTTTGGTTGAAAGTGAAAAAGTAACGGATTTGCGTGCAGATGAATTATCGTTTGCGATCTCTCAGAAAATTCAAACCGAGATGACTTATCCGGGACAGGTGAAAGTGACCGTGATCCGTGAAAAACGTTCTGTTAATTACGCAAAATAAGTATGACGGAAGTTCAGCTCATATCTGATCGATTAAAAAATAAAACCATATTGGTAACCGGCGGTGCCGGATTTATAGGTTCAAATTTGACAGAGGCTCTATTAAAAATAGGTGCCTCTGTTATTGTTTTGGATAATTTGGAAACGGGACTTCAGTCAAACATCGACAGATTGTCTCAATACGACAAATTCCGTTTCGTAAAAGGAGACATCTGCAATCCGGAAGATTACCGCGAGTTGCTGCAGGAAGTAGATGCGATCTCGAATCAGGCTGCTTTGGGCTCTGTGCCCCGGTCTATTGAGTTTCCTCTGAACACGCATCGGGTGAATGCAACAGGATTTCTCACGATCCTGCACGAAGCGAAAACTGCGAATGTGAAACGCTTCGTTTATGCCAGTTCGTCTTCCGTATACGGAGATTCAATTACTTCTCCGAAACATGAAGGGCAGGAAGGAAATGTCCTTTCGCCTTACGCTGCCACCAAGCAGTTGAATGAGGAATATGGCCGTGTGTATCACCAATTGCACGACATGGAAACCATCGGATTGCGTTATTTCAACGTATTCGGTCCGTATCAGAATCCCAACGGAGTTTATGCAGCTGCAATCCCGAAATTTTTGGATAAGATGCTTCAGGGAGGAGAAATTGTTGTCAACGGAGACGGAGAGCAATCGCGCGATTTCACTTACGTACGTAACGCGATTCATGCAAACCTGCTGTCATTGATCTCAGAAAATAAGGAGGCATTTGGTCAGGTCTACAATGTGGCTTGTGGCCGCAGTCTGACCTTAAATAATGTCATTCATGGTCTTGAAGAAGGTTTGAGATCTTTGGGGGAAACACCTCAAAATACAATCACTTATGGTCCTCCTAGAAAAGGAGATATTAAAGATTCTTTGGCATCAACTGCCAAAATAGAACAATATTTAGACTATAAACCCGTATATACATTCGAAGAAGGGATTCAGGAATACCTTCGTCATGTTTTACAACCTGAATTATAAGGAGAAACCAATTTTTCATGTGTCAGTAGTGTCATTTCATTGAGGAAGCTGCTGATTTGATTGATTGGAAAACGCCCTTCAACCAACCTAAAATGCATACTTTTGCAAAAAAGAATGAAAAAAAAAGAAAAGTAATCCAACGATTTCTGAAAAAGTGCGTTGTAGCTGTATAGATTACTTTTAAAAAGAATACCCATTTAAAATTGTATGATTAAACACACCTCTAAATTAAATTTCGCATTTATTTTTTTATTGATTTTTACTTTGATAGGAGGAAGCCACATGGTTATCTGTCATATCGGAGGTGTTGAGTTTTCTGCTTATCGTTTTGTTCTGACATTAACCGGAATTTACTTATTGGCGACGAAACAACTGGTTTGTTATACCAATCGCTTTTCAAAGTATGTGTTCTATGTTTTTTTACTTTGGGTGCTTTATGGAGCAGTTTCACTGCTTTGGACTCCGTTAGTGATGTATGGAATAAAGGAGCTCTTCTATTTGGGAGTCGGCCTGGCCACCTATGTGGTTTTCCTTTCGTTCTCACGCTTTGAAAGCACATTTAAATCATCCCTGGAAAGGATTTGGATCATCAGTTTTATTGCTGTTATCGGGTTTTTGTTGTTTGAAATGTTTACTCAACAACATTTTGAAGGAGAATACCTTCAGAAACTGGCTGAATTAGGGGCTTTTCACAAAACCAATTTCATTCCTATTTTCACATTCATCAATCAAAACATTTTAGGAATTTACTTCTGTATATCGATTGTGTTTTCGGGATATCTTCTGCTCCAAAACAAAAATACCTTGTTGCATTGCTCAATGATCTTGGTTGCATTGGACTTCTTGCTTTTGACAGAATCCCGTTTAGGAATTTTATGCATGTTTCTGTTGCTTGTAATGACACTTTTCCTACTCCTTTTTAAAAACATCCGATCAAAAATCCCTTTAGCATTCAGTAGAAAACAACGAATAGTGATTTTGCTGATCGTAGCCTTCAACTCCTTTGTAATTTATTCAGAAGTTCAGTTCTTACAAGCAAATTCCGATTTTCAATTTCATGAATATGAAAATCCCGGACCGGTTTATTCTGCCGTATGTGAGAAATTGGATGCGCGGATAAATAAAGACGGAAAAATCCTTCTTCTGAGCAAAGCGACTTTAAAAGAAACCGATACTGCCTTGAAAACAGACAGAGTATTTGCAATAGAACATAATGCATATCTGAAACTGCTTAACAATGACAGTGTGAAACTGAAATTGAAACGGATTGATCCGCAGCTGCGTGACATTCTGTTCATGGGAGACAATACCTTATTAATAGCTTTGTTGTTTTTGATGTTTGCAGGTTTAATTACTGTTTATCTGGCAGCACATCAATTTGAAAAGTATTACATGATTGCCCTGATTTCTTGTATTGGACTATTCGTGATTGTATTGTTGCCGTGGAATCCGTATAAATACCCTTTTTCAGGATACAAAGAAATTATTCTCACTGAGCCTGCTTCTGATACGAAAGGTTTGGTGAAGACCGATTTAGGTATTATTTCTACTGATGCAGAAACCGGAGAATTATTGCTGAAAGGAGGGAGCGTAGAAACATTCCTTTATTCGAAAGAAAATGAAAATCTTGATGAAGCAAGATTAAAAAATAAACTGAACAGTAACTCTGTCCGTAAAAACCTGTTGCTGAATGGTTTGGATTATCTGAAAAAATCCCATTACATGGGCTTGGGAGCTGGCGGGTTTCAGGCAAGTAATGTGCTGAAATTGAATAAATATCCTGACAATGGTGTTGTTGGTGCGCATAATTTTATCATTGAAATATTGTCGCAGTATGGTGTCATCATTTTCGGGATGTTGATGTCGGTCTTTATCTGGATCATATATGTTTTGTTTTGTGCCTTGAAAAGAGGATTGTGGGATGAGAAACATTTTTTAGCTTTGTGGTTGCTTATAACACTGGTTTTTATGGGAAATGCAAATTCAACATTTTTGTCGCTCCCGATCAATTGGTTTTTGGTAGTATTGGTGTTAGTATTCGCAAATGAATTAATGGAGTCAAGGAAAGATCTTAATGAAAATAAACATTAAAAAGTCGCCGTTTGCGCAAAATGTATTCATTCTGTTAACAGGATCGGTCATTTCACAAATCCTTCCCTTCCTGTTACTTCCCATTCTTCAAAAGTATTTTTATAAACCTGCAGATTTCGGAATTCTGGCAGTGTTTATTTCCATGTGTGAAGTCTTTTCCGGAATTGCCTGCTTAAAAATGGAATTTGCCATTGTAGTTCAAAGAACTATTAGAAATGCGATCAATGTAGCATTTGCAGCATTCAAAATTACCGGGATGATGACCTTGTTGTCATTGATTATTGTGCTGCTGTTCAAGAATGAATTGAGCAGATACTATAATGAGCCCAAATTGGCAAATTACCTGTTTTTGCTTCCCTTGTACGTTTTTTTGGTCGGAATGAACGATATTCTGACTTATTGGTTTAATCGCAAGCAGAAATTCAAAACCATTTCTTCATCGAAGGTTGTGCAAACTTCCTTTGCCGAAACAGTAAAACTTGCTTTAGGCTACCTGGGAGCAAATTATGTGGGACTGTTATTGGGAAGATTGCTGGGCTTCTTCTTTTCCGCCTGTTATTTGATATGGAGATTTTTGAAAATGGATTTTAAAGCACTCCGGTTGATTCGGAATAAAACAAGCAATGAATTGGTGAAGGCCAATAAACAATACGTCTTTTTTACAACTCCGGGGGTATTTGTCAACAGTCTGATCAACTTAACTTATCTGAATTTGTTTATCAGTTACTTTGGAAAAGATGTTGCGGGTTTGTTAGGAGTCTCGATGGCTTATTTATCGGCAGGTTTCGGAGTTATTTCCATCTCCTTTTCCCAGGTTTTCTTTTCTAAAGTATCCGAAATTGCAGATTCGAATCATTTACTTCAGGTGTATAAGAAATTTGCCGGACAATTGGCTCTGATGGCTTTGGTTCCTTTAGCGGTCATTTACCTGATTCCGACCAAAATGGTCGTTTACCTTTTGGGAGAAGAATGGAATCAATTGATGGTTGTGGCGCGAATTATGGCTGTTTGGTTGAGTATTTGGTTTGTGTCCTCTTCCTTGTCGTTTATTTATATCCGTTTGGGCCGCCAAAAAGAAATGTTGTTATTCGATTGTGTACATTTGTTGTTGGTAGTCATAGGTTTTTTCACAGCGAAATTCATTAATCCTTCATTGACAAGTGCGCTTTGGGGCTTCTCAATCAGCCAGTCAGTGTATTATTTGTTTGCGATATTTATTGCGATCTATTTTATTAAGAAATCAAAACAAGCTTAGATGCACATTCTTATACTTGCTTCCGGTTATCCAACAGAATATTCTCTGAATCAGGGCATTTTTTTTCGTGATCAGGCAGAATCTCTGGCTCGAAACAAAGAGAATCAGGTCGCGGTTATTGCTACTGTACCGGTATCGATCAAGGCGGTTTTGAAAAAAAGACTTTGGTCATTCGGAGCAAAGAAAACGCTCAGAAATGATGTTCGGACGATTGTTTATACTTTTTTAAACCTTCCGAAGGTTCATCGTTACCGTATGCTCAAATCGCGTAAGGAAGCCATGAAACTGATCGAAGCATATATCCGGGAATTCGGAAAACCGGATTTGATTCATCTTCATGGATTTCAATCAGGCTTACAAGCCATAGACGCCAAAAAGAAATTCGGCATTCCTTATGTGGTAACTGAACATTCCACTCAGTTTATCGATGATATTGTTGCTCCTGGTTTGGAACCTTTTGCAAAATCCGTTTTTGAACGCGCAGATGTGGCAATTGCGGTAAGTGTTCCCTTTGCTCAGATCATGACAAAACGCTACGGAAGAGAGTTTCAATACATTCCGAATGTGGTGGATACAAATATCTTTCAGATTGCTCCGGATCTAAAGGAGAACTCTGAATTTACCTTTTTCAATGCGGCTGCCTTTGTTGTAGAAAAAAATCAACCGATGCTTTTGGAAGCTTTCGCCAAAGTTCTGGAAACTCATCCGAAATGTCGTTTAAGACTTGCAGGAACAGGTCCAAATGAGCAGAATACAAAGGAATATGCCGGAGCATTGAAAATTGATAAACAGGTAGATTTTTTAGGTGTATTACCTCGAACTGAAATCGTGAAGGAAATGCAGCAAATGGACGCTTTTGTGCTCTCCAGCAGAGTGGAAACTTTTGGAGTTGTCCTTATTGAAGCTTTGAGCTGTGGAAAACCGGTTGTGTCAACAAAATGTTTCGGACCGGAATCAATTGTGACTTCACCTGAGGTCGGAATTCTTTGCGAACAGAATACTTCTGATTTAGCTTCAGCAATGATTCAAATGATTCAAAATAAATCTGATTATAATAGAGACGTTATCCGGAAACATGCAATAGATCGGTTTTCCAATGAGGTGGTAATAAACCAGTTGATGCATGTATATCAAACGATCGTTTCAAAATCTAATGCTTGATTCAAATGTGTGGAATTAGTGGAATTGTAGCCAGAAAAACAATGATAGATTCTGAACGGGAAATCCGCAGAATGAATGACATTATTGAACACCGGGGTCCGGATGGAGAAGGAATTTACTGTTATCAGAATGTTGCACTCGGACACCGCAGATTAGCCATTCTGGATCTTTCTGAATTGGGAAAACAGCCCATGCACTGGGAAGAGAAATACACCATTATTTTCAATGGAGAAGTATACAACTACATTGAAATTCGGGAAGTTTTATTAAAAGAAGGGTATGCGTTTAAGTCAGAATCAGATACGGAAGTTATTTTGGCTGCATACGATCTTTGGGGAAAAGACTGTGTGACACGTTTCAACGGAATGTGGTCTTTCGCTATTTTGGACAAAGTGAAGAACAGTTTGTTCTGCAGCCGCGACAGATTCGGAATCAAACCGTTTTATTATACAATTTCCGAAGAGGAATTTCGTTTCGGATCTGAAATAAAGCAATTAATAGACGGACAGCCGATAGTGAACCTGCCTGTGGCATTGGATTTTATTATTACCGGAATAGAAGAAGCTTCGGATGAAACTTTTTTCAAGGGAATCGTGAAATTGACTCCGGGACACAATCTAACCTTTGATTTAGCAAAAAACACTTATCAGATCGAAGCATTCTATTCCTTACCTGATCAGGAAAAGGAAAACAAAAGCAGTGATTCGATTACAGACTATATTTCTCTTCTGGAGGAAAGTGTCAAGCTGCGTATGCGTTCGGATGTTCGGGTCGGAACCTGTTTAAGCGGAGGACTTGATTCCAGTACGGTTGCGGCACTAGCGAGCAAAAATTACAATTATCAGGAACAATTTTACGCCATTCATGCAAAATCAGAAGAAACAGCTACTGATGAAAGCGCATTTGCGACTTTGGTTTCAAGTCATCTGAATTTGAATCTAAAGACCGTTGTCCCGGGATATCGCGATTTCGAAAGTAACATGGATGAAGTCATTTACACGCAGGAAGAGCCATTCGGAAGTCCTTCGGTGTTTATGCAGTATTTTGTGTTTAAAGAAGCCCGGAAAAATAATTGTATTGTGATGCTGGATGGGCAAGGCGGCGATGAAACACTTTTGGGTTACGAGCGCTACTATCCTGCACTTATCCGCAGTTTACCCTGGTCCAAACGATTGAAAGCATTATTGAATTCCAAAAAGAACTCACGATTGAGCATGTTGGAAGTCATTAAATACATGTTATATTTCGGGAATTACAAAAGCCGTTTAAGCCGGGTAAAACGTCGGGCAGGTTTTATTCGCCCGGAATATTTGGCGAACTTTAAATCCGAAGCATTGAAGAAAATATCTGAAAGCTATTCGGATGTCCGAAAAATGCAAGAAATGGAATTGACACGAAGCCAATTGCCTCATTTATTGCGTTACGAGGATAAAAATTCGATGAAACATTCCGTTGAAGCCAGACTTCCGTTTATCGATTATCGGGTTGTTGAATTTGCTTTGAATATGGAAAACGAAGCCAAAATTCAAGATGGCTGGACAAAATATGTTTTGCGAAAAGGGATGTCGGGATTATTGCCAAAAGAAATAGTTTGGCGTAAGAATAAATTAGGATTCAATGCTCCGGAAAATTTGTGGTTGGAACAGCATGCTGTTGAAATGGAGAAGATGATTCACGAATCAGTTATTTTGAATACCATTGCAAATTTGAACCAGATCGATTTGAATCAACTGGATAAACGGATGCGTTGGAGGATTTACAATCTGGCAAAGTGGGAGTTGCTGTTTAATGTCCGTATTGCTTAAAAGGAACTTGTTAAGAGAATTCAATGAATAAACCAAAAGTCTGTCATTTTACTTCGGCTCACAAACCGGATGATATTCGAATTTTTCACAAAGAGTGCACTTCACTTGCTGAAGCAGGTTATGAGGTGTTTTTGGTTTCCGCTTATCAGTCGGATACATTATCGGGAGATGTGAAGTTTATCCATGCAGGTTCCAAAGCAAGAGGTCGAATCAGCCGGATGCTTTTCACTACAAAAGAAGTTTACAAGGCTGCAAAAGCAGTTGAGGCGGATATTTATCATTTTCACGATCCGGAATTGCTGCGTTTTGGATTGAAATTAAAACGCCGGGGGAAAAAGGTCGTTTACGATGCACATGAAGATGTTCCGCGTCAGATCATGGCAAAATTCTGGATTCCTAAAGTCTTCCGGAAACTGATCTCTGTTTGTTTTGAGAAATATGAAAATTATGTAGCTAAAAGACTCAGTGCAGTAGTTGTTTCTACACCACATATCCGTAAGCGTTTTATTCAGGTTCATCCCAAAACGATAGATGTCTGTAATTATCCTCTGTTGACCGAATTAATGGAACCAAGCAGTTGGGATGATAAGCAGAACGAAATTTGCTACGTAGGAGGAATTTCTGTTGTGCGAGGAATTCAGGAATTGATGGATGCTTTGGTTTTACTTCCTGATTTCAGACTGAATCTGGCAGGAAATTTTTCAAATGCAGAATTGGAAGAACAAATCAAAGCGAAAGAAGCCTGGAATCGGGTTGAGTTTTATGGGTATGTAGGTCGAAAAGAGCTTTTGTCAATCTTTCAGCGATCAAAGATCGGAATGGTGACGCTTTTACCAACGCCCAATCATATGGAATCCTTACCAATCAAGATGTTTGAGTATATGAGTGCGGGAATTCCTGTAATCTGCTCAAACTTCCCTTTGTGGGAAGAAATTGTTGGGGAGAATAAGTGTGGTGTTTGTGTCGATCCTACACAGCCCGAATTGATTGCTTCGGCTATTGAATCTTTGTTGAGCCAACCGGAAGAAGCGAAGAAAATGGGACAAAACGGACGGCTTGCTATCCTTGAAAAATACAACTGGGAGATCGAAAAAAAGAAGCTTTTTACACTTTATGAAGCTCTTTAACTAAGAGTTTGAGAAAGCAAAAGAAAAGAACATCCGTTTTTGTTCACGCTGTCATCTGCCCAATTTGGTTAAATTCGTAGGGTAATCCAAGAAAGAAAAGGAAACATGATTCAGCGAATTAAGGAATCGGATTTTATAAGAAACATACTGGTACTTTTCAGCGGTTCACTTCTTTCGCAGTTAATCCCGTTTTTTATTTTACCCATTTTACAGCGCTATTATTATTCTCCGGCAGATTTTGGCTTGCTGGCCGTTTTCATTTCGTTTTCCGAACTTTTTTCGTCCGTTGCTTCCGGTAAACTGGAGTACGGAATTGTTTTGCAAAACCGGGAAAAAAATGCAATCAATCTGTTTTTCGGAGCATTGAAAATTGTGTTGATTGTGACGGTAATCAGCAGTGTTTTGGTGTTGGTCTTCAGAGGTTTTATTGCGGATTATCTCGAAGAACCACGTTTAAGCGACTACCTGTTCCTGCTGCCGATCTACATCATTTTCTTTTCCATGACCGATTTGTTTTCCTATTGGTTTAACCGGAAGAAAAGATTTAAGGTCATTTCATTTGCAAAACTGGTTCAAACCGGAACTTCAGAATCCGTGAAATTAGTGTCCGGGATGTTGCACCTCGGAGTTTTCGGGTTAATTATCGGAAGACTTTCCGGATTTATCGGAGCAGTTTTGTATTACGTACGGACATTTGTAAAACGGGATAGTAAAGCTTTGAGATTGCTGGACAACAAAACGAGTCGTGAAACTGTCCGGGAGAACAAGAAATTTCTGTTTTTCACGACACCGAGTGTGTTTTTAGGGAACCTGATCAACGTGGTTTACCTTCAGTTGTTTTTGATTTATTTCGGAGAACAAGCAGTGGGAATGATGGGAGTTTCAATGACCTACTTATCTGCAGGTTTCGGAGTTGTAGCCATTTCGTTTTCCCAGGTGTTTTATTCCAAACTGGCGGAAACCAAAAGCAAGGAACACTTGCTTCACATGTATATCCGTTTTGCCAAAAATCTGGCCTTGATAGCTTTAATTCCGATTGTCATCGTGTATCTGATTCCGGGTTCATTTGTTGCCGGTATTTTGGGAAAACAATGGGTGGAATTAATGCCGATAGCCCGAATCATGGTGCTTTGGTTAGCTGCGTGGTTTGTTTCTTCTTCTTTGTCATTCATTTTTATCCGTTTACAAAAACAGCAGGTGCTGCTGTATTATGATGTACTTCATTTAGTGGTCATTTTAGCCGGTTTTTTCATCGGTCATTCCTATTCAAAAAGCATGGAATCCGCTTTGTGGGGATTCAGTATTGCGCGTTTCATCTTCTATGTCTTCGTAATCGGAGTGGCTATCCGGATGATTAAACGCACGGATGAAAGTACCTTATGAAAAAGAAGGCATTTTAATTTGTAATTTTTCACCTTGATTTATAAGTGAATTGAATGGTTGTTATCGTCGATTACGGTTTGGGAAATCCGGGCTCTATCAAAAACATGCTTCGAAAAATCGGGACCGATTCAGTCATTTCTTCCGATCATCAGGTAATTTTAACAGCTGAAAAATTGATCCTTCCGGGAGTCGGAGCCTTTGATCAGGGAATGAAAAATCTCGAAGAAAGAGGGTTGATTCCACTGCTGAATCAAAAAGTTTTGACAGAAAAAACACCTGTTTTGGGTATTTGTTTAGGAATGCAGCTATTTACCCGGAAAAGTGAAGAAGGAACACTTGCCGGATTGGGATGGATAGATGCAGAAACGATTCGTTTTGAACCTTCGGAAACAGAGAAGAAATTTCCGGTTCCGCATATGGGATGGGAATATGTTTCCGGAAAAAAAGACAGTCTTTTGCTGAACGAAATGTATGAAGAACCGAAGTTTTATTTCGGGCATTCCTACTATGTCAAATGCAGCAACCGGGATGAAGTGATTTTAACAAGCCATTATATTCACGAGTTTGATTCTGCTTTGCAGAAGGAAAAGATCCTCGGAGTTCAATTTCACCCGGAAAAAAGCCACAAATACGGGATGAAATTATTGTCGAATTTTATCACTCATTTCTAATGGCAATTCCGAGAGTCATTCCTGTTTTGCTGCTTCAAAATGAAGGATTGGTTAAAACCCTTCAATTCAAAGAACCGAAATATGTCGGCGATCCCTTAAATGCGGTAAGGATTTTTAATGAAAAGGAAGTAGACGAATTGATTTTTCTGAATATTTCAGCTTCTTCTGAATCACAGCCTATTCCGTACGAATTCTTAAAAGAAATTGCTGAAGAATGCTTTATGCCTTTGGCTTATGGAGGTGGAATCAAAACACTGGAAGATATTCGCTCCGTTTTAAAGATCGGGATTGAAAAAGTAATCATCAATTCGCTCTTGTATCAGGATCTGCACGTAGTAAAAGAAGCTGTTCATGAATTCGGAAGCTCAACAATTGTGACTTCTCTGGATGTCAAAAAGAATTTCTTTGGAAAGTATGAATTGCATTTGCATAATGGAAAAACAAACACAAAAAAGAATCCGGTGGTCTTTGCTCAGGAACTGGAAAAAATCGGAGTAGGTGAAATCATGATCCAATCAATAGATCGCGACGGAACAATGAAAGGTTATGATCTGGAATTGATTTCAGAAATCAGCGCATCTGTCGGGATTCCCGTGATTGCCTGCGGAGGAGCATCAACAATACATGATTTCGATCAAGCAATTAATCAGGCAGGAGCATCCGCAGTTGCCGCGGGAAGTATGTTTGTGTTTCACGGAAAACACAGGGCAGTTCTGATCAGCTATCCGGACCAGAAGGAATTGAAAAGAATTTTTGATCAAAACACCAGATTCTAAAAAACGAACCTGCTTCTTTTCGAATTCGATCTTTTCACCATTCGATATTTTGGTGAAAAGCCTTCCCATAAGAATATAGGAAGGCTCTCATCTGTTAGCTTAATTGTTTTTGGTTTCAGCCGCAATGCTTAAGTTCGGACTCTTTTCTACATTATTGAATAATTACTTTTTCCTGAAGAGTTCCATTATCTGTATCTACACGAATGAAATAAACACCCGGATTCACTTCTGAGAAGTTAAGAACACCTGTTCCATTTTGAAGTTCACCGGTCAGGATCAGCGCACCCAGTGAATTGTACATTTCAATACGTTGAGTACCTTCTTGTGATCCGGTGATCGCAATGTTTAGAAAACGCGATGCCGGATTAGGTGAGATGAGCAATTCCTGGGTAGAATAGTTAGTAGTATTCTCTTGTATTCCTAGTGGTTTGCCTCCGGGAGCCGTAGGATGTATTTTTTCTATTACAAGTGAACTAAGTCGCATTCCAAGATCTATCTTAAAGTAGATGGAAACATCATCAATTTTGCCTACTGTTTCACTTTTAAAAATACCTACTCTCTGGGTAGAATACCCATATGAATTGAACCCGGTTACTAATTCTTCATCGCCATCATTATCCATGTCACCGACAGCCATTGCACTGACGTGATAATTACTAAGCAGCGGAAAGATATTTCCTGAAGTACTGGTAGCTCCAATGCTTCTGTAAATGGCAGTTCCGTCCGAACAATTGAATCCTTCTATCAGTTCGTCGCTGCCGTCTCCGTCTGAATCAATTGCTGCAAGAGCACCGATCCTCCAGTAACCTCCTGTACTCGTATAGATGGCTGTTCCCAAACCATCAGCATTTACACTCTTATAGATTTGTATATCAACACCAGTAGAGTTCAATCCGATAATTAGTTCATCCTTGCCGTTTCCATCAAAATCACCTGTGCAAAGGTCGCTAATGGTCCAATAAATATTTCCGTTAGAGTAAAGCAATGTTTGTGTAAGATTGGTTGGTGTATCCGATTTATACAACCTTGGCATCCCATTTTGCAGGAAACCGATGACGATTTCATCCACTCCGTCTCCATTAAAATCACCGGTAGTAAGTGCAGTGATGACACAGTTCGGCATCGTGAAAACCAAAGACTGGGCATTGGGATTTTTCCCGGATGAAATATAAACGTTAGCATACTTTGTTCCGGGGTGATCGTAATTGTAAGCAGACAAAATTTCTTCTTGTCCGGTAGGCAGTATTACCGTTGCAATCGGCCCTGCAATCCATTCCGGATCTGAATTAGCGTAATATCCTTCTCCACCAATTGATAATTCTCCTGGATTACGGTAAGTTCTCGCTACAGTCCCACTATTAAATACAGAATATAAACCGGTATTTGCAATCGAGTACCCGGCAATAGGATCACGACGGTTTATCGTGAATTGACCGCCGTTGTTATAACGCTCTACTGCTGGATTGGAATGAGTCAGTGCAGGGCTGCCGGCAGATGTTTTAGCCCCGATTGGCGGCCAGGTATATTTGTTGCCAAGGAAATCAGGTTTTGCTGAATAATAATGAGAAAAGACAGGTTCAACAGAGATTATACTGTTATTAGCTGCAAGCAAGCCGGGAGGATTTGGGTAGGGATTTGAAACAGCAGTATTACCAACAATATTTATAGATGGTGCATTTAAGATGCTCCAATTGGCGAATTTATTTCGAAACATGGTATTAAAAGGCCCATTCCATCCCCACCATTCATCAATGTCCATTGCTCCTGCTACGTTGCCTTCGAATAAGTTGGCATGCGGATAATAACCATGAAGAACGAATTCGGAGGGAGAATTTGTATATTCTGATTCTGTAGAATAATTGTAGCCGATAACATTTCGATTTGGACTTCCTGAAAGTACAACAGAATGGCGATGCTGGGTTAGAATATTATCCTCTGCCAGGCAATTTGTACTGCGCATCCCTATGTAAATTGAATACCCGGCACTCCCTTCATAGTTTGACGAACGATGAATATAACATCCTCTGATTTCAACACGTGAAGATCTTTCAACCCCAAAATGATGTGCATAAGCAAAATTGGATTCGACACCGGAGACCCAAATACGTGCAGCTCTATCTACATATAATTTATAATCGGTTTTGTCGTTGCTGACAACATGTTCAAATAGAGTCAAATCCTGGATTCCAACGTTTTGAACCATGAGGAGTTTTTTTGCCCGAAAGGTACTTAAAGCATGGTCCATCGATAATCCGTCTTCAATGGTTATAACATTACCCACTTTGGAAATTACTTTTACTACTTGTCCATAGGCATGATCAGCTGTTGCCTGCAAACAACTCGAATAATTTGAAGCTGCTCCAGGGGGTGAGCATTGTTCACTCGGAATCATATCTCTTTTTAGTTCAATATAATCTCCCTGTCCAATTGTCGTAGCTACTGCGGGATCTAATCCCAATACAGTAGTACCTTTTGCTGTTCCTGAAATAATTGGAACCTCATTACCCATTTCAGAGCCTTGAATTGAAATACAACTTCTGGTAGTGTTATTAAAAGTGAATTTGGTATAACTGGGACCAGCACCTTTGAGCACAATATTGTTTTGTGAAATGGTAATTTGTTGATTAAAGATGTAATTCCCCTTTGGAAAATAAATCATAGTGAGGAATGCAGGATTAGCTGCTGCGAGAGCAGAAGTTAATGCCGCATCATCAGGAAGAAGATCCGAACCATTTGCACCATGCGAAGTAATGTTAATGGTTGTGGCATAGGTTGTGGGGATTACACCACCATAACCGGCGTTACTCCAGTCTACCTTTCTGGATGCGGGAATGGTTTGTGCTTGAGAAATAGTGACGACAGCGGTTGCTGCACAGGTCAGAATAAATTTTACAACTTTCATTTGAGGTGGATTAAATTTTTAGAAAAATAAGCATTCCGAAGATGAATGCAATTGTTTTTTGGATGCAGAAGAAAGAAATTATTCTGCTTTTTTCTTCTTCCCGAATTGATATCCGAAAACAAGTTGCAGATCGGAAAGATTATCTCTGATAGAGAGGGTATTCCCCCAAAATTGATCTCCATTTGTTGTTTGGGATCGGAAGAGGTAACCAAACCGGTAATAGTAATTGAGTCTGATCCCGAAATAGAAATCATTGAATTGGTAGTTTGTTCCGATATTTCCGGTCAGACCGACTTTAACTTGATTGAAATCTTTTTTTTGATACATGTTGGGAGCAGAAGATAGTTCACTTCCGGGTTTTACATAATCGATTCTTGGACCAAGACCAATATAGAATTGAGTATTCTTATTGACAGCATAATAGTTTGCAACGACTCCGGCTGAAGTGTTGTTGAAGGTTATCCTTCCATTACCGTTGGAATAATAGGGATTGTATGGATTCTTACCACCACTTCTAAAATTGGCTGCAGAAACAGTTAATGAAAAACGCTTCCATATTTTTGTTTCAAATCCAAGAGAAACAGAAGGTTGAACGAGAGCGCCGCGATAACTTGTCGTTTTAGATATTTGATAATTAGACTCCCAATCCAGAAATGAGAGCAAAACGCCGTTTGCAGTGAAGATTCTTTGACTACTGGCAACTAACGTGAAAGAAATAAAGATGAAGGTTAAAAAACGAGGCATGTTCTGTTACTTAGAAAGTTATAATGTTTTTAGACAGATAATTTATCTCAATGAGTTCTTGTCCGATTTGTTTTTTCTGAATTGATATCCGAAAACCACTTGAAGATCGAACACATTGTCCCGGATAGTCCTACTTTTTATAAAGCTGCTTACTCCGTTTAAATTGGAACCGAAGGATTGTCCCTGAAAGAGGTATCCATGCCGGTAGTAATAATTGGATTTAAAACCCCAATAAAAATTTTCTAACTGAAAGTTCACTCCGATACTTCCGGATATACCGAATTGAAAAGTGCGCAAATCCTCTTTTTGATAGGAATCTCCGATTAATTTGTGGAAGATTTCACGTTCTGATCTGATATAGTCAACCCGTGGGCCGATCCCAATATAAAGTTGAGTCTTTTTGTCAATGATATAGTAATTTCCACTTATTCCGAGACATGAATTATTGAAGATCATCTTCTCATAACTGGAAAAATAAGTAGGATCTGGTGAGGTTCTTCTTCCTCCACTATTAAAATTGACTGCTGATACGGTTAATGAAATGCGATGCCACGATTTGGTTTCGAACCCAAGAGAGATAGATGATTGAATCATTCCCTTGGAATAATCGTTGATTGTTTGCGTTTGATACTCGGATTTCAGATCCAGAAATGAAACTAAAACTCCGGATGCCGAAAAAATTCGTTGACTTTGTGCTGTTGGAATTTGAAAAAAGAGGAGAAAGATTAAAAATCGATACATAAGTGTTTTTTTGATTTTCAGGTGATTCATTTTTGTTGCATGAATGATATATGGATAGCATTCGAACTAAAGTGAAGGATTTAGAGAGTAAAATTAAACAATATAAAACCAGTTTTAGTAATGATTCCTCGATACAACGCATTTTTCACATGCTTATTTTGTTCATAGGAATCAATTGTCATCCGAAACAACAATTAATTATTTCCTAAATTCGTAACATGAAACAAGTCAGCTTCGGACTCATTTTTTCCATATATCTCGGAATGTTTTCGTTTGGGACATTGGTTTTTCCAAAGTTGGCAGCCCCGATGGTCATACTGCTTCTTGTTTTGGTTATTGCAGGATATATCAAAAAAGAAGTAAGCTGGAAATTGAATAGACCCGGAATGTTCATGATGCTGCTTTATGTAGCTTATCTGATCGGAATCTTTTTTGCCCATGAATTGACAAACGGACTGAAATATGCCGAATACAAGTTGTCTTTACTGATCATTCCTTTGTTATTATCGATCAAGCCGAAATTTGAGATGAAGCTCCAATGGCCCGTTGTCGGATTGTTGGCAGGAACATTGGTGGTTGCGGGAATCGGAATTTTGAGTGCTTGTAATTGCTATGAGCGGCATCAGTGGCTGTTGTATTGTTTTTCATCCAGCTATATTTCTCCGATTCATCACCCGAGTTATTTCTCCGGATTTTTGCTTTTTGCAACTGCTTCGGCATGGTATGGTTATCGGAAAAAATGGAAAGGCTTTTCCTTGTTTGTAATTATTCCGTATACCTTGTTTGCATCGGTATTTTATTTTTTCTGTTTGAGTTTGGCGGGAATCTTGTTTTTGGGAATTCTATTGGTAGGACTGCTTGTTTATCTCCTTTACAGGAAATTGGGGAAATGGGTGGCACTTTCCGTTTTGTTCCTTGGGCCGGTTCTGCTTTTTGTAATTCTAAGTAAACTTCCCGGGATTGAAGACGATGTACGGGTAACAAAAGGAGCTATTTCAGAATATATTTCAGATCCTCATGCATTTTTGAATAAACGGGTAGATGATCCTGCAATTCCGGGAAATCAAAAACGATTGGTAATGTGGACAATATCAACCGAACTGATTCTGGAGCATCCGTTTGGAGTAGGTACAGGAAATGTAGATGAATACCTTTTCGGAAGATTGGATCATTACGGCTTCCATCAATTGGTTGCAAATGATCTCAATCCGCACAATCAGTATTTACAAACGACGCTTGAAATCGGGGTCTTCGGTTTGTTGATCTTATTGGGATTGATCGGTTCATGTATCCATACTGCAATCAAACACCGAAACTTTTTGCTTTTGCTTCTGATCTGTGGCTTGGCTTTCAACATGTTGTTTGAATCCATGCTGCAACGTCAATCAGGAGTAGTGTTTTACTCGTTCTGGATTCCGGTCTTACTGACGTTCATTCAAAGTTCTTCAGGAAGGGTAGACGAAAATAAAGACTGAAAATGGGGAAACACAAAATAGTCACAATTCTGGGAGCTCGTCCGCAATTTATTAAAGCAGCAGCTTTGTCTGTCGTTTTGAAAGAGAGCTTTGATGAGGTTTTGGTTCACACGGGCCAGCATTACGACCCGAATATGTCGGATGTGTTTTTTGAGGAATTGAAGATTCCCAAACCGGATTATCATTTGAATATAGGTTCGGGTTCTCACGGAGCCATGACTGGTGAAATGCTGATCGAAATCGAAAAAGTACTTGAAATCGAAAAACCGGATTTTGTATTGGTTTATGGAGATACCAACTCGACATTGGCAGGAGCTTTAGCGGCGTCAAAAATGCTGATTCCGGTCATTCATGTTGAAGCCGGATTGCGGAGTTTTAATAAATCCATGCCGGAAGAACAAAACCGCATCTTAACGGATCATTTGTCAAGCCTGTTGTTCGCACCGACACAAACAGCAGTTGAGAATCTGAAAAAAGAAGGAATTACGGAAGAAGTTTATTTGGTTGGTGATGTAATGTATGACGGAATTTTACGTTTTGCTGACATTGCCAGAGAAAAAAGTGCTATTCTGGATACATTGAACATTCAGGAAAAGGAATTTATCCTTTGTACGATTCATCGGGCGGAAAACACAAATAATGCGGATCGTTTGAAAGCGATTTTTCAGGCTTTGAATGAGTCGGGCGAACAAATTATTTTACCGCTTCATCCCCGGACATTGAAATACATGTCGGATTACGGAATAAAAGCATCTGAAAACGTCCGGATTATTGAACCGCTCGGGTATCTGGATATGGTTCGATTAGAGGATGCGGCAAAGAAAATTGTAACGGATAGTGGCGGAGTGCAAAAAGAAGCTTTCTTTTTGGGAATTCCATGCGTTACATTGAGAGAGGAAACGGAATGGGTTGAGACAGTCGAAGATGGATGGAATACACTTGCAGGAGCTTCAAAAGATGTGATTCTGGAAGCAATAGTCTCATTTTTACCCGAAACCGAAAGAAAGAACCACTTCGGAGATGGAACATCCACAACGAAGATTAAAGATTTGATTGAAAGGGTTGTCGCAGATTCATGAATTTCTGTATTATTTAGCTAATTTCATGATGAGTGCTTCACAACACGCAATATATAAACACGATTGAATAGAATGAAAAATAAAAAAAGAGTACTTGTTTTGGCGCCTCACACAGATGACGGTGAGTTCGGATGTGGTGGATCGATAGCGAAATTTATTGAAGAAGGGCATGATGTTTATTATGCGGCTTTTTCTGCTTGCCAGCAATCGGTACTTCCTCAATTCCCGTCAGATATTTTGATTACGGAAGTGAAAGCGGCTACGAAGGTTCTTGGAATTAAACCCGAAAACCTGATTTTGTTTGACTACGATGTGCGCACGTTCGGATATCGTCGTCAGGATATTTTGGATGACTTGATCAAGCTTCGTTCGGAAATCAAACCGGAATTGATCTTCATGCCGGATTTGCAGGATGTACATCAGGATCATGCAACTATTGCTACGGAAGGTTTGAGAGCGTTCAAATTTTCGTCCATTATGTCGTATGAACTTCCATGGAATAATTTGTCTTTCTCCACTTCCAGTTTCATTCATTTGACTGAAAACCATGTTCAAACAAAGGTGAATGCCTTGAACGAATACCAGTCTCAGGCTCACAGACCCTATTCTGATGAAGACTTCCTGAGATCTGTTGCAAGAACAAGAGGAGTTCAGATCGGAACAAAATATGCCGAAGCATTTAACATTGTTCGCTGGATAATTGATTGATATGATTCGTTTAGAAGAAATTAGAAGCTTCTTGCTGTCCGATTCGGAAAGCTCAGGTAATGATCAGCAGATTACTCAGATTCGCTCGATTGACGATGCGGATTTTGGTGCGTCATCGCTGGGTTGGTGTTCAGACAAAAACAAAGAAAACCTGAACGGGTTGAAAGCTGGAAACGTGATTGTGAGCACAGCGGTCTATACTGAAATGAAAGACCAGTTGTCACAACTCAATCTGATTCCGGTAGAAAAGCCCCGAAGTGCATTTTTAAAGGTGCTTCAGGAATTTTTTGCAGACAAAAAGACCTTTGGATTTGTTCATCCGACTGCGGTCATTGATCCGTCAGTGAAATTTGATCCGAATACCGTGAATATCGGAGCCAATGTGTTTATCGATAAAAATTGTGTACTTGGAAATCAGGTCACAATCGGAGCAAATACGGTGATTAACGCACAGACGGAAATCGGAGACGATTGCACACTTGGTTCAAACAATACGATCGGTGGAGTTGGTTTCGGCTATGAAATGAATGAAGAGAACGAATACGAATTAATGCCGCATATCGGAAATGTAGTTCTTCGAAACCGCGTTGAGATCGGAAATAATGTATGCATTGACCGGGCGGTTTTGGGTTCCACTTTGCTGGAAGAAAATGTAAAGGTTGATAACCTGGTTCATATCGCTCACGGAGTTAAAATCGGGAAAAACAGTTTGATCATTGCAAACGCGATGGTTGCCGGAAGTGTGGAAATCGGAGAGAATGTCTGGATTTCTCCATCTTCGTCTATCAGACAAAAACTACAGATTGCCGACAATTCTTTAGTAGGATTGGGAAGCGTGGTAGTGAAAAATGTGGATAAGGGAAGTATTGTAGCCGGAAATCCTGCAAAACCGTTTGAGAAAAAATGAAAATCGCAGTTGTTATTCCGTGCAGAAATGAAGTCAGAAACATAGAAGAATGTATTCAGGCTATTTATGCATCCGATTTACCCGAAAATTGTGAACTTTTCGTCAATGTAGTTGATGGAAAAAGCAACGACGGAACACTTGAATTGTTGCAAGCCCTTCAAGCAAGATATCAGGAACTGAAAATCGTTCCGAATGAAAAACAGCTCACGCCTTATGCCTTTAATTTGGGAATTCATGCTACGAAAAATGCGGATTTCTATCAGATTATCGGAGCGCGTCAGGTTGTTTCACCCAATTATTTGAAAGATGCAGCAGAAACGCTGCAAAAGAATCCGGAAATCTGGTGTGTCGGCGGAGCAGTAAACAATGTTTTTCTCAACGCAGAAGGAAAACTGATTGCCAAAGCAATGGGAACATCCTTCGGAATGGGATTGGGAAATTTCCGGACACTCACTGAATCCGGATTTGTCGATACGGTCGGAACTCCGATGTATCCGGCATGGGTTTTTGAAAAAATCGGATATTTTGACGAAGAACTGATCCGCAATCAGGATGACGATTTTAATTTTCGGGTGACGAAGGCCGGAGGAAAAATCTGGTACAATGCATCCATTTCCCTGAAGTACTATGTGCGCGGAAGTATCGGTCAATTGTGGAAGCAATTCATGCAATACGGATACTGGAAAGTATATGTCAATAAGAAACACAAAGCCGTTACAACGCTCAGACAATTGGTTCCACCATTGTTTGTCTTGTACCTGATTCTGGTTCAGTTTTTATTTTTGATTCATCCGATGCTTTGGCTTTGTGGATTGTCTTTCCTGGGAATTTATGTCCTCTTAGGACTTTTGGTAACCTCCCGGATTGCAGAAAGTGTCAATGAGTTTAACCGGATTTTTGTGATTTTCCCGATTCTGCATATCAGCTATGGTTGGGGATATCTGAAAGGAATTGCGACCTTCCTGATAGCCGGCAGAAAGCCGGGCGATAAGTACAAAAAAATGTCGCGCTAGTAGAATATTCAGTAATTTCGCATCCAAATGAGAGCAGAAATTGCTTTTGATCAGAAAGACAAATTTTAATAAATTTTAATATGATTCCGTTTTCACCACCCCGCATCGATCAACGAGTAATTGATGAAGTAACAAGTGCTTTAACTTCCGGTTGGATCACAACCGGCCCAAGAACAAAGTTGTTTGAAAAACAGCTGACCGAATATTGCGGAAACAAATGTACTGTTGCTGTTAGTTCCTGGACTGCGGGAATGGAACTGTTATTGCGTTGGTGGGGAATCGGAGCTGGAGATGAGGTGATCATTCCGGCAATTACGTATTGCGCATCCGCAAATGTGGTGATTCACACCGGAGCAAAACCGGTTATGGTGGATATTAATCCGGATGATTTCAATATTTCGGTTGAAGCAATCCGTGCGGCAATTACTCCGCGTACAAAAGCAATTATGCCTGTCGATATCGCTGGTTTTCCATGCGATTATGACGGAATCTATGAAATCGTAAACGACCCTGAAATCAAGAAATTGTTTCAGGCAAATTCGGAATATCAGAAAAAATTAGGCCGGATTTTGGTTGCTGCAGACGCGGCGCATTCTTTTGGTGCTACTTATGCCGGAAAACGCTCTGGGAGCCTGGCTGACGTAAGCGCTTTTTCATTCCATGCGGTGAAAAACCTCACAACGGCAGAAGGTGGAACGATGACCATCAACTTGCCGGATGATTTCGATCACGAGGAAATCTACAAAGAATTATGTATTAAGATTCTTCATGGTCAAAGCAAAGATGCACTGGCCAAAGCACAAAAAGGAAATTGGCGCTACGATGTTGCCGAACCGGGATTCAAATGCAATATGACGGATCTTCAGGCAGCAATCGGTTTGGTGGAACTGGATCGCTTTCATGAAAACCTGGATCGTAGAAAAACCATTTGCCTGGCATACAATGAAGGATTGAAAAATGAATCCTGGGCGATTCTGCCGAAAATGAAAGATGAGAAGCGGGAAACATGCTATCATTTGTATCAATTGAGAATTGCCGGAGCATCAGAAGAACAGAGAGATGCAATTATGCAGGCAATTTTCGATCAGGATGTATCAGTAAATGTTCATTTCCAGCCTTTGCCGATATTGACGGCATATAAAAAATTAGGCTACAAGATGTCGGATTATCCGGAGGCTTGGGATAAATACTCAAATGAGATCACTCTGCCTGTTTATTTTGATTTAACGGACGAACAGATTCAAATAGTACTTCACGCTGTGAAAACGGCCGTAAAACAGATCATGGGATAATGAAACGCTTGTTCGATATCCTTGTTTCATTCATCATTTTGTCGGTGTTCCTTCCTTTCGGAATCTTAATCGCTCTTGCAATCGTTTTGGAAAGCAGAGGCGGTGCATTTTACAGGCAGGAACGAATCGGGAAGAATGGTGTTCCGTTTAAATTGTGGAAGTTTCGCACTATGCGCGTCAATGCCGACAAATTGGGGAAACTGACCGTTGGAATGAGGGATCCGAGAATCACACGCGTCGGATATTTTATCCGCAAATCAAAACTGGATGAGTTTCCGCAGTTTTTAAATGTGCTGGTCGGAGAAATGAGTATTGTAGGTCCCAGACCGGAAGTTCAGGAATATGTAAGTCTTTACACGGAAGATCAGCGAAAGATTCTTTCCGTAAAACCCGGAATTACAGATTATGCTTCTTTGGAGTATTTCAAAGAGAATGAACTGCTTGGTAAATCGGAAAACCCGCGTGAAACCTATATCCATGAGATCATGCCGGCCAAAATTGAATTGAATAAAAAATACATCGCCAATCCGACATTAAGCCAGGATATCAAAATCATGTGGCAGACTTTTTTGAAAATTGTATCGAAGTAAATTGCCCGGCTACTTTTGTCCAAAGATTCAAATGATAATTTCCTACAGATACACAGATTTTTTTATGGCGCTTACTAGTCGCCATTTAAGCGAGTCCGGTAGGCTAGTGCCTCTAATTATCTGTGGTAGAAAAATAGGAGTGAGTGTGAATTGTGATTAATTCCCAATGCATCGCGTGCCTACTTTTTGAATACCAGATAAACCGCAATCAAAATCAATAAAAAGGCAACTGCATGATTCCATTTGAAGACTTCGTCTTTGAAGAACAGAAGGGAAAAGATCATGAAAATCACAATGGATGATACTTCCTGAATGATTTTCAGCTGAATCAATGAGAACGGCCCTCCATTTCCCTGATAGCCGATCTTATTGGCAGGAACCATGAAAATGTATTCGAAAAAGGCAATTCCCCAACTCATTAATATTGTTGCGGCAAATACCCAGATTCCTGTTTTCTTTTCGCTTGAATGATCTTTCAGATGCCCGTACCAGGCATACGTCATGAATGAATTTGAAATGAGTAACAGAACGATCGTAAGAATGATTCTCATCAGATTTTTCTTACAAATGTAAGAGATTGGAAAAAAAGAAATCCCGCATGTGCGGGATTCGGTTTAATTTTTATAAACGTTTTTCTTTTCGATTCTTCCGTCTGCGCTTTCAACGTAGACAAAAATCCATCCTGCAGGCAGGTCGTGAAGTGAAAAACACCAATTCGGCATAGCCCGGTTTTTAATCACCTGACCGTTCAGATCAATCAGGGTAATGTCTTTGATATCAACAGAAGAAGAAACGATAAGCAAGTCACTGGTCGGATTCGGATACACTTTGAGATCCCAGCTCGGTAGAACATTTTCTTCCGGAGGATCTGCCAATTGTGCATTTAACGAAGTGGAAATAAGGAAAAGTCCACTTAACAAAACGAAGGTTTTCATGGGTTCTTGGATTTAACCTTATAATTGAACTAATCGGGAAACGTTACAAAAGAATTGAAAATTGAGAATGGAGAATTGACAGGAAGGATTATCTCTTTGTCCAATTCGAATTTGCCTTCGATCTTAAAATGATAGTACTCAGAATCTTGAAGAGTTCATAGGACGATTCTTCAGGTTAAAGAAAAACATCGTTTAATGAATTCTGGTTTAAAACCGTTGAACCTTTTCAACTCTTTGAACAAATTTCTACTTTTAAAGCATGGTAAAACCAATCAAACTTTCAGAAGCAAACGCAGATTTTTTCGACCGTGTATATCAGGTTGTCCGTTTAATTCCAAGAGGAAGAGCCACTTCTTATGGAGCAATTGCAGCATATTTGGGTACGAAAAGCGGAAGCCGGATGGTGGGATGGGCAATGAATGCAGCCCATAGTCAGGAAGGTGTTCCGGCGCAAAGAGTCGTAAACAGAAACGGGATGCTGACTGGTAAGATGCATTTTCAAACTCCGACTCACATGGAGGAACTCTTGAAAATGGATGGAGTAGAAGTGGTAGATGACCGGATTGTAAACTGGAAAGAAGTTTTTTGGGATCCTTTAAATGAATTGGAAATCAGTTAAGGAAACTTGGAAATGAGGTGCTGTTCCCTTGTTGCTCTTAGTTCATAATTGGTTCTGTAGTTTTTAACCTGCTCGTTGAATAACTCTTCGTTTCCAGAAAGATGAGCCCGGAAGGAAAGCTCTTTTTGAATGGATTCCAACGCTTTATAATTGTGGGAAATGGTTTCCATTTCTCCCATCTGATTCAATAAAATCCTTTCTTTTTTGACTAACTTTCTAGCATGTCCTATCTGGCGTTCATACTCCGATTGGCAAGAACTTACAAACGCAAGAATAAAAATAACTGAAAGGAGCTGTAGTAAATTTTTCCTTTTCATAAAACAAAGGTACGAACAAAGTCCCTGATTAGAAAAATCGTTTGTTTACTCAGAATCGTTAAATATTCATTCTTTCTGAACAAACGTCCTGATGAATATTCTTTGCCATTTATTTCGCGCGTAAGATTACTGATTACCTTTGTAAGGATGATTTTAGTCACAGGTGCAACCGGACTTCTTGGATCACACGTTGTGGTCGACTTGCTTCTCAGAGGATACGAAGTTCGTGCGATGTATCGTGAAGAATCCCGGAAAGAAGTGGTTTACCGCCTGTTGAAATTCTATTACCCGGAAAAAGCGACTTTTCTGGAAGCAAAATTAAGTTGGTTTCAGGGAGATGTGCTGGATCTTTCAGATGTGGAAGATGCCTTGATCGGAATTTCGAAAGTAGTGCATTGTGCGGCTTTGGTTTCGTTTCACCGGCGGGATTTCAATACGCTTTTTAAAGTGAATCGTCAGGGGACGGCTAATATGGTCAATTTTGCCCTGAGTTCCGGGGTAAATCAATTTGTACACGTTTCTTCCACGGCGGCTGTGGGAAGTGATTCAAGGTTTACAGACGGACTGAAACGCGAATCCAATGCATGGAACCCGAATGATGAGGTGAGCGGTTATTCACTTTCCAAATTCAGTGCTGAAAAGGAGGTTTGGAGAGCAAACGAAGAAGGATTGCCGGTTTCGATCGTAAATCCGAGTGTGATGTTTGGTCCGGGTTCCTGGGAAGAAAGCTCCCTGAAGATTTTCAGAACGCTTCACAAAGGATTGAAGTTTTATACCAAAGGGTCAAATGCTTTTGTAGATGTCCGGGATGTTTCAGCTTTAATTGTGCGGCTTATCGAAACGGAGAAAACAGGAGAACGCTATCTGGTTACGGGTTCGAATCTTACTTTCAAGGAATTGTTCGACCGGATTTGTGAGAAGCTGAATGTCAAAGCACCATCTGTTTTAGCCGGACCATTTTTAACAGGGCTTGCCTGGCGTTTGTCGGGAATTTCAGGCCGGTTTACCGGAAAACGTCCAACGATCACAAAAGAAAGTGCCCGAAGTTCTCAAAGCAATTCCAAATTTTCCAACGATAAGTTGCTGAGTGATTTTCCCGATTTCACATTCACCAAACTGGAAGATACCATTGATGTGACGATTAAAGGTCGTATGGATCTTTGAAATGCAAAGGCTAAACTGTAAAGTGAATTCGCAATTTTTACCTTTCTGAATGATTACTTGCTGTTTGCCAAATCAAAATTAATCTGCTCGATGTAATTCAGGATTTTTTCCCGACCGAATTTAGACTCGGCAGAAGTCGTGAATACCGGAGGAAGCGCCTCCCAATATTTTAACATTTCCTTTTTATAAGCTGCCAGGTTTTTCTGCAATGCAGAGCTGGAAAGCTTATCAATTTTAGTGAAAACCATCGAGAAAGGAAGTTGTTTTTCAGCGCACCAGGTCATAAACTCCAAGTCAATTTTCTGAGGTTCCAAACGTGAGTCAATTAAAACGAAGGTATTGATCAGTGTTTCACGAGTAGTTAAATACTCGGAAATGAACTTTTCCCACTGATGTCTGCTTGACTTGGAAGCTTTTGCATAACCGTATCCCGGTAAATCCACCAAATACCATTCTTCGTTGATCAAAAAGTGATTGATTAATTGCGTTTTTCCAGGTCTTCCGGAAGTTTTTGCCAAATCCTTTTTGTCAACCAACATGTTAATCAAGGAAGATTTTCCTACGTTCGAACGACCAATGAATGCGTATTCTGGTTTCCCGTCTTTCGGGCATAAATTGATGTCCGTATTACTGATAATGAATTTTGCTTCCTTGATAACCATGTGCTTTTTTTGTTGCAAAGGTACGAGAATATTTTTGTTCGAACCCTGATTCAAAATACGGCAAGTGACGTGCTGAATGCTTTTTGAGCTTGTTCTAAGTTTGTTTTGTCCAAATCGGGATCAATTGAGGTAATAACAGAATAATTACGCTCACGTAATTTCAGCCACGGAGGATTGATGATCTTTCACGCTTTTTTATTCTGCTAACTTTGTTTTTTTAAACCGGGAAATTGAGTCAGGAAACAATAAGCGTATTATTTGAAGATGAACAGTGTCTGGTGGTGAATAAGCCGGGGAATCTGATCGTGCATCATTCCTATTACGCAAGAAATATCGAAGAAACATCTTTGACGGATCTGATTCGTGCTCAGGGCTGGGAGAATGCAAGTCCGGTTCATCGTCTGGATCGTAAAACTTCCGGGTTGCTGCTATTCGCAAAAGAGTCGAAATGGGTTGCGGAATTTCAAAGTTTGTTTGACAAGAACGAAATCGAAAAGAAATACCTGGCTTTGTTAAGAGGTTTTGTAGCTGCGGAAGGAATCATTGATTCGCCGGTAAAAAACGATCGGGGAAATTACAAGGAAGCAAAAACAATTTTCAACTGTTTGGAGCAGTTTGAGCGGAATTATGTTATTCCTCCTTATGAAAAACAGCGCTACAGTTTGGTGGAAATGATTCCGGTTACCGGAAGAATGCATCAATTGCGGATTCATGCAAACAAGATTTCCCATCCTATTATCAATGATCCGAAATACGGAAATCGGCATCACAATCATTATTTTCAGGAGAAATTGGGCATTCACGAGCTTTTCCTGCACGCATATAGTTTGAAGTTTAAACAACCGATATCAGGAAATTTCATAGATCTTCAGGCAAACTTGCCTGATTTCTGGTCTGTATTCTTAAATGGAGCCTGATTGATCGTTGGAAACAATACCAATGGAAAAAGCCCTTTGAACATTAATTCAAAGGGCTTTTCTACTACAACTTAACCTAACTAACTCTTGCGTAAGAGTGCTTTGCGAGACGTATCGGATGATTTTTCAGGAACACCCTCGGCTCAATATCTTTATGTTTCTTATTAAGCAGTCTAGTGAATCGACTGGGAAAGTTACCGCCTTTGCAGGAAATAAACAAGTTTCCCAGTCGTATTCCGTATTTTTAAGTCATCTGATATCCTTTCGGCTTTCCTGATCCTTGACCAACAGTCTGTCCGATTCAGCTTTCAATTCTGACTCATATAGTGAATAGTGTTATTACAAAAGTAGAACCTTCATAAGGATTATACAACCGTATAAATACTGAAAATGCATATGTGGTTTTCCGAAATTCGTTGATATTACAACTAAATGCTTGATAAATAGTTCAATTTATTACATAATGAGATGAAAGATTTTTATTTCTCATAAATCAGCGGGGGAATAATGGATGTTTTTTGTTTTCAGGTCCGTAAAAACAGAGCCTTTGCATTCGTGTTTTCCTTTGAGAAATATCCGCTAAAATGAAAGTGCTTTTTACCCCGAATCATTTTGTAATTGTCATTCATTAAGATCATGAAATATGTGATGAAATTGTTTCAGTTCTTTTTGTCATTTATAGACCGTTCTGCTTTTTTCGATCTTCATGTTAAAGAATTGTTTGAATGACAATTAATTGAATTTAATCGTTTGTTTTTCAGTTGTTTGAGTTAATGTTTGGACTCTTTTTTGTTTCTGCATCATTTCATCTCTCAAAAACAATTTTTCCACAATTATTCATTTGTTACCACTTTTTACCACCACGGTTCAAAAATCTAAAAAATCAACAAAATCAAACCTTTTGAATAAAATGTTGTAACCTTATGATTGTTGTTTACGTTAGAAGTTATCAACAAAGTGTAATTTGGTGGTAAAAAGTGGGTGATTCTCCCTAATTTTACCCATTATTAATAGCTATGGCTGGACTTGTAGGAGAATTTGAAGTAAAACTGGATGGAAAAGGACGATTCCTCTTCCCTGCAGGGCTACGCAAGCAACTTTCTCCGGAAGCTCAGGAACAATTCATGTTGAACAAAGGTTTTGAAGACTGTTTGACGCTTTACCCGATGAATGAGTGGGAAAAGTTGTCGGCAAAATTGTCGAAACTGAACTTGTTCAAACCACAAAACCGAATGTTTTACCGCTTGTTTCATCAGGGGGCAAAACAAATTGCTCTGGACAATGCGGGTCGCGCATTGATTCCGGTGATGCATATGGAGCGTGTTGGTTTGGATAAGGATGTGATGCTGATCGCATACAACGATCGAATTGAGATCTGGGACAAGGACAAGTATTTCCAACTGATTGATGGAAACATGGCTGATTTTGCTGATTTGGCAGATGAGGTAATGGGTGATTTGGGGAATGATGACGAATAACGATGCTGCATACCACGTGCCTGTCATGTTACAGGAGTGTCTTGATGGATTAGCGATTAATCCGGATGGGATTTACGTAGATGTTACCTTTGGCGGTGGCGGTCACTCGCGTGCAATTTTCGAAAAACTTTCTCCAAAAGGCCAGCTGATCGTGTTTGATCAGGATCCGGATGCTCGTGCAAATGCATGGGAAGCTCCGAATTTCCATTTTGTGGCTGCCAACTTTGCTTTTCTCAGAAATCATTTACGTGTTCTTGGTATTCCTGCTGTTGATGGAATTCTGGCGGATCTAGGTGTTTCGTCTCATCAGTTTGATGATGCGAAAAGAGGATTTTCCATTCGTTCCAACGAGGCTTTGGATATGCGTATGAACCAGTCGGGGGATTTTACGGCTGCAAAAATTGTTCAGACTTACGATGAAGAACAGTTGGCTGCAATTTTCCGGAAATACGGCGAATTGGATCACCCGTTTAAGACGGCTGTTGAATTGGTGAAGGCACGCAATAAATCAAAAATCAAAACAACCGGTGAGTTGATGGGGGCTTTGATGCCGGTTGCTCCGAAGTTTAAAGATCATAAATTCTTTGCACAGGTATTTCAGGCGCTTCGTATCGAAGTGAATCAGGAAATGGATGTGTTGGAGAAGTTTCTGCTTCAAACGGCAGAAGTGCTGAAGCCGGACGGACGTTTGGTGGTGATGTCGTATCATTCTCTGGAGGATCGTTTGGTAAAAAACCTGATGAAACGCGGAAATCTGGATGGTTCGATTGAGAAAGACTTTTTCGGGAAAGTATTGAAGCCTTTTGAAGAGGTGAATCGCAAGCCGATTTTACCAACAGAAGAAGAGATTCAACAGAATTCGCGTGCACGAAGTGCGAAATTGCGTGTGGCTAAAAAGATGAGTGATGGAAAATGAGTACAGAGAACGGGCTGAAAATCCAATGGATGCTGTACGGGGGAAATCATCTCGCGAAAAATATTCCACGGAAATCCCGGAGGAGAAAGTAGTAAAGAAGGAAAAGACAACAAGAAAAGAATCGGTGAAGAACGCTTCAGCGAAACCGAAAGTTGAAAACAGTTCAAATCCTAAGGCGAAAGTGAAAGCAGCAACGGCTGCAAAACCACGCCGCCAGAATTTGCTGATCCAGGTGTTAAACGGGGAAATTCTGACAAGGGATTTTGTATTGAACAACCTGACGTTCATCTTTTTCATCCTCTTACTGCTGATGTTGATGGTGGCAAAAGGATATTACGGCAAGCAATTGCAGAAAGATATTACGGATCTGCAGGCTGATGTAGATGCGCAAACAGCTGAATATATAGAGAACAAAGCGCGTTTGGAAGAATCGACTTCCCGCTACCGCTTGGTTCAGGCATTGGAGAAAAGAGGATTGAAGGAAACGGTAAATCCGGCGAAAGTAATAAGACTAAAGCGAGCAGATAATGAGTGATAAAAAGGACTTGATGTGGCGGGCTTACCTGGTTTACATAGGTTTCTTCATCGCTTTGATTGTGGTGATTGTGAAAACGGTAATCATCCAGTCTGAGGGAAGTGCTTCGTTGTTCGCGGCAACCAAAGAAAAAATACCAACCCGTGCGGTAAAACGTTACCCGAGACGCGGAGAAGTACTTGACAGAAATTATACGCCGTTGATTACATCGGTGTCGTTCTTTGACATACACATGGATCCAACAGTTGTGGATCAGGAAACATTCGATAAGGAAATCAGTGATTTGAGTCGTGGATTGAGTCGCTTATTCCCGGAAACTTCTTCCCGTGATTTTGAAAATTATATCCGGAAGGGAAGGGCAAGAGGAAGACGCTATATCACGATCAAGCTGAAAGCGACCAATGAGCAAAGACATCGTTTAAGAGAATTGCCGATTTTCAATTTGGGAAGAAACAAAGGAGGTTTGATCGATACGGATGAAACTATTTTGCGTAAACGACCTCACGGTGAAATCTTAAAGCGGACGCTTGGTTATTATCAGCACAATGAAAACTCCAAAGAATTACGGGTTGGAATTGAAGGTGCATTTAACGAAGTGCTTGCCGGGGAACCTGGTGAAGAAGTGGAACAAAAAATTTCTTCCGGCTGGAAAAGAACAGGAAAAATGATTCGTGAACCAATCGAAGGGGCGGATTTGATCACTTCTCTCGATATGGAAATCCAGGAAGTTGCACATTCCGAGTTGTACCGGCAGTTGAAAAATCAGGGTGCGAAAAGCGGTTGTGTGATCGTAATGGATGTGAAAACGGGTTTTGTTCGTGCGGTTTCAAACTTGCAATTGGCTTCGGATGGTGATTATTACGAGTTGTACAATCACGCGATCGGAACGAAGGAAGTTCCGGGGTCGACTTTCAAGTTGGCTGTTTTGATGGCTGCTTTGGAAGACCAAAAGATTAGTTTGGATGATACGGTGAATGCCGTTGGTGAGTACCAATTCTATGACCTGAAATTAAAAGATTCGAATCCGTACGGTTACGGGAAGATCACGATTCGCAGGGCATTCGAACTTTCTTCCAACGTTATTGCGCGTGTTATTCACAATGCATACCGGAAAGAACCTCAATTGTTTATTGATCGTTTGCGTTCATTCGGAATCGGAGATTCACTGGGGATTGATCTTCAGGGTGAACCGAAACCAACTTTGTACGCGCCGGGAACCAAGCAGTGGTCGGGAATTTCTCTTCCGTGGATGGCGATCGGTTACGAGGTGCAGCAAACGCCTTTGCAGACTTTGGCTTTTTACAATGCGGTAGCGAATAACGGGACTTTGGTTCGTCCTCAGTTTGTGGAACACATCCGCAGAGGACAGCGAATAGTAAAGACGTACAAACCGATTGTTCTTCGCCCGAAGATTTGCTCCGATAAAACATTGCGCGCTTTGCAGGAATGTTTGAAAGGAGTTGTGAAACGCGGAACGGGAAGTGCTTTGAAATCGGCTCTTTTTGACATTGCGGGGAAAACGGGAACGGCGGTAGTTCAGAATGCTGACGGGCGCTACGGAGAAGAAGGGAACAAAACTTACCAGGCTTCTTTCGTTGGTTACTTCCCGGCAGACGAACCGCTTTACTCTTGTATTGTAGTAGTTGCGGCACCTTCCAAAGATATTTACGGAGCAACGGTTTCGGGAACGGTGTTCTCTGCGATTGCAAACAAAGTTTATTCGAACTCATTGAATTATCACAAGGCGATTAATGAGGAGAAAAAAAGGGTGGCAGATGCTCCGGTGATCAAAGACGGGAACATTACGGATTTGATGACAGTTTTGAAACGTCTGCATTTGCCGTACCAATTGGATGCTTACAGCGAATGGTCGCACGTTCGTTCATCCGGTTCGAATATTTCGATTGTTCCCCGAAAAATTTCATCAACAACTGTTCCGAGCGTAGTGGGCTTGACTGCAAAAGATGCGGTTTATCTCATCGAACGATTGGGAATGCATGTGTATATCCGTGGAAACGGAAAAGTAGTAAAACAAACAATTCCTGCCGGCTCACCGGTAGTCGCAGGAGGATTAATGGAATTGATATTGGAATGAAAACCTTACATGAAATAGCAAAAGCAACGAAAGTAACTCAGTGGATTGGTCCGGCTGAAGTAACTGTTTCTGCGCTTGTTTCAGATTCCCGCAAGGCTCTTGCAGGAACGCTTTTCATTGCTGTGAAAGGAACGAAAGTAGATGCACACGATTTCATTCCTCAGGTACTGGCGCAAGGATGTACGACTTTGGTACTTGAAAAGAATGTGGAAGTTCCGTCGAACGTAACAGTCTTGCTTGTTCCGGATACTTCGAAAGCTTTGGGAGAACTGGCGCATGCTTTTTACGATTATCCTTCGCAGTCTTTGCAGTTGGTGGGAGTTACCGGAACGAACGGAAAAACAACCACGACAACACTTTTACACGATTTGTATACCGGATTAGGCTACAAAGTGGGATTGATTTCAACGGTGGTGAATCTGATCGGAAAAGAAACGATTCCTTCCACGCATACAACTCCCGATCCGATTGCTTTGAATGCGTTATTGGCTGACATGGTGATTCAGGGTTGTTCGTATTGTTTCATGGAGGTGAGTTCTCATTCGGTGGTTCAAAACCGGATTGCAGGATTGGTTTTCAAAGGAGCGGCATTCACAAATATTACGCACGATCATTTGGATTATCACGGAACGTTCAAAGCATACATCGAAGCTAAAAAAGCATTTTTTGATGGTTTGTCGAAAGAAGCTTTTGCTCTGGTAAATGCGGATGATAAGAACGGAATGGTGATGATTCAGAATACCAAAGCAAAGATCTCCACTTTCGGATTGAAAACACATTCCGATTTCAAAGTGAAGGTATTGGAGAACAGCTTCAACGGCTTGCTTCTGACAGTCAATGGAATTGAACTTTGGACGCGTTTGATCGGCGATTTCAATGCATACAACATTGCAACTGTCTACGGAATCAGTCAATTACTTGGTTCCGATTCAACGGAAGTTCTGACGGTTTTAAGCAGATTGGAATCCGTTGCCGGACGTTTTCAGTTCACTAAAAGTGAATCGGACATTACGGCGATTGTGGATTATGCCCACACACCGGATGCTTTGGAAAATGTATTAAAAACGATTGAAAATATTCGTACGCGAAACGAGCAGGTAATCACGGTGGTGGGTTGCGGCGGCGATCGTGATGCACTCAAAAGACCCGAAATGGCACGAATTGCTTGCGAATTAAGCAATAAGGTCATTTTGACTTCAGACAACCCTCGAACGGAAGATCCTGCAGAAATTTTAAAGCAAATGGAAGCCGGGGTCGGAGCACACCAAACAATGAAGGTCCTTTCCATTTTGGATAGGGATCAGGCCATTAAAACGGCTGTGTCATTGGCGCAGCCAAAAGATATTATCCTGATTGCAGGAAAAGGGCACGAAAAATATCAGGAAATCAATGGAGTGAAACATCCCTTCGATGATTTCGATGTTGTAAAGAATTACTTCACTAAACTCAAAAAATAAGAAAAAGCGAAGCTTTTGATACAAATCAAGCGGCAGCGCAGATAACATAAAATTTAATAATCAAGGATATGCTTACTTATTTATTCAATTATTTAGAGCAATTAGATTTTCCGGGAGCCGGGGTGTTTCATTACATCTCTTTCCGTGCAGCGATGGCATTGATTACTTCTTTGATTGTGTCCATCATTTTCGGGAAACGCCTGATCAATTTGCTGCGTCGTCAGCAGATTGGAGAAACTGTCCGCGACTTAGGTTTGGCCGGACAAATTGAAAAATCAGGTACTCCGACAATGGGAGGGCTGATCATTCTTTCCGCGATTTTAATCCCGACTCTTTTATTTGCAAAACTGCACAACGTGTATGTATTTACCATGTTGGTGGCAACAGTTTGGTTGGGAGCGATCGGATTTATAGATGATTACATCAAAGTTTTCAAAAAGAATAAAGAAGGTCTGAAAGGGAAATTTAAGGTTGTTGGTCAGATCGGTGTGGGAATCATCGTAGGATCGATCCTGTATTTCCACCCGGATGTTCAGGTTCACAAGCGTGTGGCGGCAAATTACAAGTTGCAGGCAGGAGAATCTTTCGTAACACATCAGCATTCAAAAGATGTGGTGGATACAATTCCTTCCAAGTGGATTGTGACCCGTGATATGACGACGACGATTCCGTTTGTGAAAAACAACGAATTCAATTACAACTGGTTGATCGGGGATATTGACAAGTCCTATGGCTGGGCTTTGTTTATTCCCTTTGTGATCATTGTCGTGATAGCCGTTTCGAACGGAGCAAATATGACCGACGGACTCGATGGCCTGGCCACGGGAACAAGTGCCATAGCCGGAATTGCACTCGCAGTTTTAGCGTACGTGACTTCCAACGTTCATTTCGCAGATTACCTGAATGTGATGTATGTTCCGTATGCGGAAGAACTCGTGATTTTCATCGCGGCTTTTGTGGGGGCGTGTATCGGATTCTTGTGGTATAACAGTTATCCGGCGCAGGTGTTCATGGGAGATACCGGAAGTTTGGCTTTGGGAGGAATCATTGCGGTGTTCGCGATTTCCATCCGTAAGGAATTATTGATCCCGGTTTTGTGCGGAATCTTCCTGGTGGAGAATTTATCGGTGATCATGCAGGTGGGTTATTTCAAATACACGAAAAAACGATTCGGGGAAGGGCGCCGGATTTTTAGAATGGCTCCGCTCCATCACCATTACCAGAAAAAAGGACTGCATGAAGCGAAGATTGTTTCCCGCTTCTGGATTGTTGCCATTCTTCTGGCTGTTGTATCCATTGTAACTCTGAAACTGCGTTAATGAACATTCAAAACAAAATAGTGGTTGTTTTGGGCGCTGGCGAAAGTGGTGTCGGTGCTGCGATTCTTGCAAAAGTGAAGGAAGCAAAAGTGTTTGTTTCTGACTTTGGAAGCATCAAAGATTCGTTTCAGGCTGAACTGGATCAGTATGAGCTGGAATGGGAAGAAGGAAAACACAGCATGGAGCGCATTCTGGAAGCAGATTTGGTGATCAAGTCGCCGGGAATTCCTGAAAAAGCTCCTGTAATGAAAGCCATTCGTGAAAAAGGAATCAAAGTGATTTCAGAGATCGAATTCGCAGGATATTTCACTACGGCGAAGAAAGTGTGCATTACCGGAAGTAACGGAAAAACGACCACTACAATGCTGATTCACCACATGCTGAAAAAAGCAGGATTGAATGTGGGATTGGCAGGAAATGTCGGATACAGCTTTGCAAAACAGGTGGCGCTGGAAGATAACGAGATCTATGTATTGGAATTGAGCTCTTTCCAATTGGATGATATGGAGGATTTCAAAGCGGAAATTGCAATCCTGACAAATATCACTCCGGATCATTTGGATCGCTACGAGTACAACATGCAATTGTATGTGAACTCGAAGTTCCGCATCCTGAACAACCAAACTGCGGATGATTATTTCATCTACAATGCGGATGATCAGACAATCATGGCTGAAATGGAGAAACGCTCCGTTCCGGCAAAAAAACTTCCTTTTTCACTGACTCAGGTTTTTGAAGAAGGAGGATATGTAGCAAACAAACAACTCATCATAAACTTTAACAATCAATTCACTATGTCTATACATGATCTAGCATTGAAGGGTAAGCACAATACCCAGAATTCCTTAGCTTCAGGGCTAACGGGAAGAATCCTTGACATTCGCAAGGAAATCGTGCGCGAGAGTCTGTCCGACTTCGTAAATGTAGAGCACCGCCTGGAATTTGTTGCCAAGGTGTGCGGAATTGAATTTATCAACGATTCCAAAGCTACGAATGTAAACTCAACGTGGTTTGCATTGGAAAGCATGGAGCAGCCGACAGTTTGGATTGTTGGTGGTGTGGATAAAGGAAATGACTACTCCGAGTTGTTGGATTTGGTAAAAGAAAAGGTAAAAGCAATTATCTGCCTTGGAAAAGACAACCAAAAAATCATCGATACTTTTACAGGTCACGTAGAAACGATCGTAGAAGCAGGTTCTGCAATGGAAGCTGTTGCTTACGGTTACCGACTGGCTAAAAAAGACGAAACGGTATTGTTGTCTCCTGCATGTGCAAGTTTTGACCTGTTTGAGAATTACGAAGACAGAGGAAATCAATTTAAAGAGGCCGTACGTTCACTTTAGATTCTAGTCATGGAAATTAAAAAAGTTGATCAGCAAGCTCAATTGCTTCAGGCGCGGAAAGAATCGCTTGAGGCCGCTGAGAAAATGTCCCTCAGACCTTTGGGTAAATTGTGGGGCATGGATGTATTCACGTGGTACAAACCTGCTATTGTAGAACTTTCTGCAACGATTTCAACATTTCCATTCCCGGTTTTTTGGTTGTCAAATGAATTGATCATTCAGGAAATGGCTCAGGTGGATCCTGAGACCTTGCGCTCCATTCAATGGTGTGCTCAGTTCGACAATCCGCAGCTTTCAATTCCTTCGGATATTATTTCCCTGATGCCTTTGGTAACGGGAACCGAATCGTTGGAAGATGCGCTTGAATTTTTAAAAAAGAATAAACAGGCAAGACATATTTTATTGTTTACCGTTCAGGGAAATGAATGGAAAACCAAGATGGAAATCTTCGAGAATTTTGTCAAGCTGCATCAATAAAAAATGGTACAGTTTCTAAGAAAGCACTTTAAGGGAGATCTGGTGATTTGGGTGATTACGCTCATTTTGCTCGGCTTTTCATTGGTTTCTGTATACAGTTTCGTTCCGATTTTGGTGAAGATCGAAGGTGGAACACCATTTAAGTATTTGTTTAAGCATTTCATCTATATATTACTGGCTGTTCTGGCTATGTATTGGGTTCACAAACGCGATCCGATGTACATTTCCAGGATGTCCAAAATCATTTATTACGGAGCAATCGGCTTGCTGATCTTTACCTTGTTTTTCGGAACGAAAGTAAACGAAGCAGGTCGTTGGGTGAAGATTCCGTTTGTGGGACTGACCTTTCAGTCGTCCGATTTTGCCAAACTGGCTTTACTGATCTATGTCTCGCGAATGCTGGTGAAGAAGAAAGATGAGATGAACGATTGGAAAAAAGGCTTTTTGCCGATTATGGCGCCGATAGTTATTATTTGTGGGTTGATTGTTAAAGATAACTTTTCCACGGCAGCCATTTTGTTCATGATCAGCTTCACCTTGCTCTTTCTGGGACGAGTGCCTTTCTCGAAACTCTTTTCGGTCATTTTTGCCGGAGTTTTGTTGTTTGTGATGGCCATAGGTTTGCACAAAGCATTGCCGGATTTGAATATTTTACCGCGTTATGATACCTGGATGAACAGGATCTCGAATCGGTATGAAAATAGCGGCGACATTGATCAGGCAGGAAACTTACAGGCCAATAATGCCGAACAGGCAATTTATCTGGGAGGCTTCCTTGGTCAGGGAATCGGAAAGGGGAAAGTGAAAGAATTTATTCCGGAAGCTTACGCCGATTTCTTTTACGCATCCTTTGTGGAAGAATTCGGTTCGTTCTCAGCGGTTATTCTGGTTTTGTTCTATTTGATTCTGCTTTACCGGATCATGCGGATCGCATTGCGGTCGGATCAGCTGTTTGAAACCTACGTTTGTCTGGGAATCGGAATTCTGCTGCTCTCTCAGGCCGCCGTAAACATGATGGTCTGTACGGGAATCTTCCCGGTTACGGGACAAAACATGCCGTTTTTGGCAATGGGAGGATCGGCCATGATTATGGCTTGTATCGGAATCGGAATTGTACAAGGTGTTGCTCAGAAGCAAGAAGAAAAAAGTTCTGTAGAATCTGAAAGTGTTTTTGCATGAAAGAATTGAAGAAAATAGTGATCTCAGGAGGTGGAACAGGTGGACATATCTTTCCTGCACTTGCCATTGCAAATGAGATCAAAAAACGCAACCCGCAGGCAGAAATTCTGTTTGTAGGTGCGGAAGGTAAAATGGAAATGGAAAAAGTTCCGGCTGCAGGTTACAAAATTGTTGGTTTACCAATCGTTGGTTTGCAGCGAAAATTGACCCTGAAAAATTTGCTGCTTCCGTTCAAATTATTGAAGAGTCTTTCAATGGCAAAACGCATTTTGAAAGAGTTTAAACCGGAAGTCGTAATTGGAGTAGGAGGCTACGCCAGCGGACCGACTTTGAAAATGGCTCAGCGTTTGGGAATTCCAACCCTGATTCAGGAGCAGAATTCATATCCGGGAAAAACGAATCGTTTACTCGCTAAAAAAGTAAAAGCAGTTTGTACGGCATACGAAGGTTTGGAAAGTGTATTTCCTCCTTCCACCATTCGCTTAACGGGAAATCCGGTTCGTGAAGAGTTAAATCAGACAACGATCAGCAAAGAAGAATCCTTCACAGCTTTCCCGATGCTGGATCCTGCAAAGCCAACCATTTTCGTGATGGGAGGAAGTTTGGGGGCACGAACGATGAACGAAGGAGTGCTTTATGGTTTGAATCAATTGGAAGCTGCCGGAGTACAGGTTTTGTGGCAGTGCGGAAAATATTATCTGGAAGCCATGAAAACGGAATTGGCTTCTTCCGGAGTGAAGAATGTGCATGTAACGGATTTTATTTCGAGAATGGATGCTGCTTATGGCTTGGCGGATGTGATCGTATCGAGAGCAGGAGCCTTGTCTATTTCGGAATTGTGTATTGTTGGAAAGCCGACCATTCTGGTGCCTTCTCCGAATGTTTCGGAAGATCATCAGACCAAAAATGCAATGGCTTTGGTAAAAAACAGTGCGGCAGTTTTGATTAAAGATGCAGTGGCAAAAGAACAGTTGATTTCAGAAGCGATTGTTTTGCTGAAGGATCAAGACCGGATGAATGAGTTGCGGGTTGCCATCAAGCGAATGGCAAAGCCAAGTGCAACGAAAGATATTGTGGATGTGATTGAAACATTGGCGTAGGGACGCGATGTGTTTTCCCTCTTTGGAGGGGAATAAAGGGGGAGGAAAGTTGTATATTAATCCAACCCTGAAAACTGATAAGTAGAATAATTAAGATAACCGGCGGGAAGAATTTTTGTCAAGGTGATTTGATAAATCCTCCCCCTCAGTCCCCCTCCAAAGGGGGAAGTTTGAAAAATGGATTTGAACAACATAAAACGGTTTTATTTCATTGGCATTGGCGGAATCGGAATGTCAGCTCTGGCGCGTTATTTCAAGGCGAAAGGCTTTGATGTGGCCGGATATGATAAAACTCCTTCACCATTGACAGATGAATTGCAGAAAGAAGGAATCGCGGTTCATTTCGAAGATTTGGGGGCGAATATTCCGGCTGCATATCAGAAAACGGAATCGACGTTGGTTGTTTACACTCCCGCTATTCCCAAAACAATGGGGGAATTGGTTTATGTTCAGCAAAAACATTACGTCTTAAAACGAAGTGAGGTTTTGGGATTGATTACGCAAACAAGTAAAGGCTTGGGAGTTGCCGGAACGCATGGTAAAACAACCACTTCAACCATGCTGGCTTATGTGTTGAGCCAATCACATTTGAAATGCTCGGCGTTTCTTGGCGGAATTTCTTCCAACTTCAATTCCAATGTTCTGGTTGAACCGGAAGCAGATTACTCGGTTATTGAAGCGGATGAATTCGACCGATCTTTTTTACGTCTGAAACCATTTGCAAGCATTATTACGGCAATGGATCCGGATCACCTGGATATTTATGGAACGGAAGAATCTTTCCGGGAAGGTTTTCAGGAATATGCAGATAAACACAAAGATGGAAATCTGGTTGTTTACAAATACAATTTACCCTTAAAGCAAAGCGGATTTAAAGGAATCTCTTATGGAATCAATGCTCCGGAAGCGCAGGTCAGCGGAACAAATCTGCATTATGAAGCCGGAAAATTCCTTATGGATATTCACTTCGGAAATGAAGTATGGAAAGAAGTGATTTTGGGCTTGCCCGGAATTCACAATGCGGAAAATGCTTTGGCGGTAACAGCCATGTGTAAGGAGTTGGGGTTATCCGAAACGGAAATCCGCAATGGCTTGAAAGACTTTAAAGGAGTTAAACGCCGCTTTGAATATCAGGTTCGCACGGAGAAATTGATTTACATCGATGATTATGCGCATCACCCGACAGAGATTGCTTCTTTGGTGTCGTCGATCCGTTTGCTGTATCCGGATAAAAAAGTAGTCGGGATTTTTCAACCGCATTTGTTTTCACGTACGCGCGATTTTGAACCCGGATTTGTAGCTGAATTGTCGAAATTGGATGAAGCGATTATTATGCCGATCTATCCTGCAAGAGAAGAACCGATTCCGGGAGTTACAAGCGATGAATTGGTGCGCAAAATAGGCGAAAAGGCCAGTTTGAAAACTCCGCAGGAAGTAATGGAGTTTGCAGCTTCGGTTCATGATGGAGTTGTATTAACGATTGGTGCAGGTGATATTGACCGTATTGTACCGGAATTGAAAAAGATATTGGAAAAAAAATAAGTTGAAAGGGAAACTGAAAATAGCGGCTTGGGCTTTGTTTGCTGTTGCAGTCATCGCGATACTCATTATGGCAGGTAAGAGTCAGGATGAGGCATTGGTGCTGGAACCAAATGTTTCTATTTCAGTGGTGGATGAAAATGCCTTTTTGACGGAAGATGAATTGCTCGTTCGTTTGAAAAGGTTGAATCTCTATTATCCCAATCAAATAATGAAAAACCTGAACACGACCGCTATCGAAGAGAATATTCGCAAGATGCATGAAGTGGAAGAGGTGAATGTTTACAAACAGTTGGGAGGAAACTGGGGAATCCGTTTGAAAGTGAGACAGCCCTATGCGCGGATCTTTAATCAATACGGAGAAAGCTTTTACGTAGATTCGAAAGGAGCAACAATGGATCCTTCTCCGAATTTCACTGCAAGAATTTTGGTTTTCACCGGAAATATCAAAGATAAATCCGATACGCTGATGGTCAGTGACATCGAAGCAAATCCCAAACTGAAAAATGAACGAAGTCTGGATGAGATTTTCCGGATTTCAAAAGTGATTCATGAGAATCCGTTTTTAACAGCACAAATCAGCCAGATTTATCGGGACAGATGGGGAGATTTTATCCTCGTTCCGCGTGTCGGCGCACAACGAATCATTTTGGGTTCTGCGCCGTCTGAAAGAGATGTGACTGAAAAATTGAAAAAATTGATTGTTTTTTATACCAACGGATTGCCTTATGTTGGATGGAACAAATACAAGACGATTAACCTCAAATATCGTAACCAGGTGGTGTGCACCTATCTTCGTGACACCCTGTAAGTGTTGTTTTCTAAACACTTCTAAATCCCCTTTGTTGAATTTTCCTAATACTAAATTTTAGTAACTCATTTTTGAGGGGCTAGCCCTCTTAATTATATGCTTTTGTACGTCTAGATTTGTCCTGTAAATTGAAACTTAAAGATTTATACGAGCATAAGATGAAACGTAATAATCTACTACTACTACTTTTATTGATCGTTGTGCATTTTAGTTCTGTAGCACAACAGGATATTACGTTAAACCATCTGCAAACCGTTCAACTTGGTAGTGGACGCTTCTTTGATCAAGGAGGTGAAAATGGAGAGATGCCAAATGAATATTTGCAAGCAACTATCAAAGCTCCTGCTGGTTATATTCACGCTTTTTTTACGGCGATTGATATTCCCAGCGGGAGCGAGTTGCGTATCTACAAAGGAAGTGACACTCTCGAATTACTGGGTTTTTATGACGGAACCTACAAACCGATGGATTTTTACGGAAAAGGCTTCACAATTGTCTATGATCCGAAATCTTCTGTTGGAACCCGTCCGGGATTTGCCGGAGCTGTTGAGCCTACTACAGCTGGAGGAGTATTAGCCGAATTATCGGGGATAGAGAAAGCAACGATGCCTGAAAGTGATTGTGTTGGGGCAATTCCGTTATGTAGTAATCTTACCGTAAATACTTCAGCAAATCAATACGAAAACACTGGAAATGTAAACGATGATAACGGAAGTTGTTATTCCGGAACAGGAAATGGTGGATCGGTTTGGTATTCCTTTTCCCCGCAGACAAACGGAAACCTGGATTTCATGATCAATCCGACAGGATCTACGGATTATGACTTTGTGTTATGGGATATCACGAATGGTTGTGCGAACAAAACGCAATTGTCCTGTAATTACTCGGCAACACAAGGAGCAACAGGATTAAATGCGGCCGGATCCAGCAATTCTCAGGATGCCTCCGGAACAACAAATAATTCATTGGTAGCTGTTCAGACGACCAAAATTTATGCCCTGTGTATCAATTATTACGGCGGAAACAATGCCGGTTTCACATTGAATTTCCATAACATCGCTTCTACGGTAAATATTGTAGACAATACAGTTCCTACCATTACAAATGCATATAGCGCGAATTGCGCAGCTTCGACTTCATTTACGGTTACTTTCTCAGAATACATTGATTGCAATACCTTGCAGGCTTCTGATTTTGTAATTCCGGGATATACCGTTTCACTGATCACAACAAATTGTGTGAACGGAAAAACAAACAGTGTGGTTATCGGAGTTTCTCCGTCAATGCCACCGGGCAATTACTCCATGACGGTTAGTAATATGAATGATATGTGCGGTAATCCGTTAAATCAGGTTTACCCGATAAATACTCTGGCTGTCCCGGTCGTTAATGCGGGGCCTGATATTTCGAATTGCCGGACTCCGGGATTTTTGGGAATCGGTTATACTTATTCGGATGTGACTTTAACGGCTACCGGAAATGGAACGACTTATCTGTGGAGTACCAATCAAACGGGTGCATCCATTACGGTAAATCCGTCTTCGGCGGTAACGTATACGGTAACGGCAATTAACGGATCTTGTTCTGCACAGGATCAGGTTGTTGTTACTCCGGAAGTAACTCCTGCCCCTAATCTGGGAGCTGATAGAACCGTTTGTCAGGGATCAAGCACGAATTTGGTGGCAACCGGCGGCGGAAATTATCAGTGGCAATCTACAACGACTACCGGATTTTTTGGTACTCCAAGTAACTGGAGTAATATCGGAGGTGCAACTGCAGCAAATTACAGCGCTGCTCCTCCCGGAACAACCACTATTTACTATCAGGTGAATGTGACATCTCCAAGCGGATATTGTACGGGATCGGATTATATCAAACTGACCATTGATCCGATTTTGTCGGGTGCAGGAGTTGATCAGTTAGCTTGTGCTTCAGGTTCTCCGATCAATTTGAGCGGAACAAATACCAACGGAACAACTTTTAGCTGGAACGTGGGTTCGCCGACAGGTGCGCAGGTTGCAACGACTCCTACAACAACCGTTAATCCGACCGGAACAACGAATTATTACTACACGGCTACAAGTGCTACGGGTTGTTCTTATAGCGATATGATGTCAGTTACCTTGGCTGATTACGGCGCAATTCCTTCCGAAAACACTTCTCTTTGTGATTTGTCGGCTATCAATATGGTGAGTCCGCCGAATATGGCCGGAGCGACGCAATTTACATTTACCTGGTATTCGTATAATGGTTCGCAAACACCTTGTCCGACATCCACATCCGGTGGTACGCAGGTATTTCAGGAAACAAAATCGGCGATCATTAATCAAAGTTTGTACAGCGAGAATTTCAATGCACTCACAACTTCAACAACATTGGGAGCTGGTTCAGGCGGCTGGTCGCAGCAAACAGTTGTCGGGTCTGTAAATAATTGGGCAATTGGAAGCACAGGAGCAGTTGGAGTAATAGCAGGCAAGTTTTTAGAGATTCATAACGGAACGGCCTACAATGCTTATAATAATACGGATGATGCGAATCAAATAGCGAAGTACGGCCCGATTTCCACGACGAATGCTTCGAATATCGTATTCTCATTCAATTGGAAGGCAAAAGGTGAAACTTCCGGTGGATTTGCCTGCATTGGTGCTTCGGCAAATGCAAATGATTATCTGGAAGCGGTTGTTTCAACCAACGGAACCACCTGGACAAGTGTCGGAGGACCTTATTACAATCAAACTGCGGCTCAAACGGCAACCATTGCATTGCCGGCGACTTATAACAATACAACACTTTACATCGGTTTCAGATGGGTGAATAACAACGTTGCGGCTTGTTCTTCTACTCAACCGGCTTTGGTGGATAATGTGAACATTCAGGCAGATATTTATCAGGCTCCTATGTCATCTTACAATCCGCCTTTGGCTGCAGGACCAACCTCTTATGCACTTCAAATTACTCCGGTTGGAGGAACGTGTAACGGGATTTCGAGTTTTATGAGCAATTGCCAGATCGCTTGTTTTAGTCCTTTGCCGGTTGAAGTTTCCATGTTTGACGGGAAAAAGGATAACGAAAGGGAAAACAGACTCTTTTGGGTGACCCAATCGGAAAGAGATAACCAGTCATTCCGTTTAGAACGCTCCGTTGATTTGATTAATTGGGAAAAAGTAGCCGAGGTCAATGGAAATGGAACTACTTCGGAAGAAAACTATTATCAGGTTTACGATACCGAATTTGAGAAAGCGATTAACTATTACAGATTAGTACAAAAGGATTTTAATGGGCAAGTGACTGTGCTGGATGATATTGTTTCTATTGATAACAGAATGAAATTCAAAAAGATTGTCGGCAGAACAAATTTATTAGGTCAGAGGATCTCCGAAGATCAAAAAGGTTTGGTGATTTTGATTTACGAAGACGGAACCTCTGAACGTGTTATGCTACTGGAAGATGAATGATTTATAACCCGATTCACTACTACTACTACTTAGTTTAAGATTGGCGCACACAACTATGCCGCGGTGATGAAGAGATTGCATGAGAATGTGATCTCTTTTTTGTGATACGTTCATGCTTCGACAGGTTCAGGATGTTTTTGTTTAAATGTATTTATCTGTGGGGATTTACATCCTGTCTTGATGTAAATGAGTAATGTCTAAATACCGTTATTCTGAGAAATCGTCAACCAAATTCCCGGACAAGTCATTTCTTTAAATAACCTTCAACTTTTTAATTAAACCCTTTTGATTTTTTTGCTTTACAGCAGCTGATCGGAATCCAGTAAAAACTTGTTTTCCATTACCCAAAGCAATAGACTGTTGTTCCGGGCATCCAGATTCAATTTTTTGCAAATGCGGGAACGGTAGTTTTCGACCGATTTTGGGGAGACGAATAACAGGTCTGCAATTTCTTTACTGGAGTATTTTTTACTGACCAATTTCAAAACCTTCAGTTCCGTTGGAGTCAATGATTTGATTTCGTCGGTGATGAGTTCCATTAAAGGATCGATCTGTCTTTTGTTGTGTTGATCCCTTAGAACCAAAGGAAGGTATGTTTTTCCGTCTAAGACCCAATTGATGCATTCAACGATTTCTTCCGACGTGTTGTCCTTGATCAGATATCCTTTGGCGCCGTTGTAAAAAGCAAGTTTCACGATATCGGTCGTTTTGTGGATCGAAAGAATAATGACTGCCAGACCCGGATGCTGCTGCTGAATGGCAGAACAGGTTTCAAGTCCGTTTTTAATCGGCATGTCAATATCCAACAAAACAATATCCGGATTAAAAACCGGAATGTTTTCAAGGACTTGCAAGCCGTTTTCATAAGCCTGGATTTCAACGTGGTCAAAGGAAGATTCGAGAAGAAAAGTCAAGCCACTTCTGAAAATCGGATGATCATCTGCTAAAATTACTTTCATTTAAATACTGATAGTTAATGAAATACCTTTTTTGTTTCCTGTTTTTAAGTCCAAATGCCCGCCGATAATAGCAGTGCGTTCGCGGATAGTTAAAAGTCCCAGACCATGTTTGTTCTGTGAATCAGAAATGCCCACTCCATTGTCTCTGTATTGAATAATCAGCTCGCCGTTTTTTCGCTCAATCAGAACTTTTAATGCGCTGGCGTGTGCGTGTTTGATGGTATTCGAAATGCATTCCTGAATGATGCGGTAAATTTGAGAACTGGTTTCCGTATTGATTGGCTTTCCGTCAATGTCAAATTCAAGACTGCAGACGATATCCGTTCCGGATTGTGTTTTTTCGATAATGGAATGAAGGGCTCTTTCCAGGCCTATTTTTTCCAAAGCTGCCGGGTGAAGCTGATGACTTAAGACACGGGTTTGTTCCAGAATATCGCCGATTTCCTGATCCAATCCGTTGATTTGAGAAATTTTCCCTGTGGCGAACAGGTTTAATTTTGATTTGACTACTGCCAGACTTTGACCGATGTCGTCATGCAGATCTTTAGAAATCCGGGAACGCTCTTCATCGATTTGTTCAATTAATTTTTGCGAAAAATTGGATTTGATCCTTCTTGATCTGCGCACATTGCTGATGTAAATGATTGCAAGAACCAGCATGAAAAGCGATAGAATCACCAGAAAAATAAACCGGTAATTGGCCGATTTAAGCTTGTTTTCTGTGTGCAGAATTTTATTTCGCTGGTTCAGATCGGTCAGTTCATTCTCCATGCGTTCCTTACCGTAAATGGTTTGCAAGCGGGTTTGTTCATTTTCATTGGAAACTTCCCGGATGCTGTCGGAAAGTTCACTGTATTTCCGTTCCAGATCGTAGGCCAGCTTGTAGTTTCCCTGAACATAAGCCAATTTGGATTGCAGCGAAATCAGGTCTTTGCGGCAGTTCGGATCGTTGAAAAAAGTCAGGAAAGACTGAATGGAATCGATGCACCTTTCGGCTTCAGCGAAATTCTTTTGTTCCGCCGAAACCAATCCTCTCATGATGTAGGCTTTGATCAGATGAAGCGGTTCACGAACGGTGATAATAGCTGCTAAAGCAGAGTCGCTGCTTTTGGAGGCTTCCACCAATTGTTTGTCATCCAGATAAGACGAAGCCAGATTGATGTAGGCTACTGTAATTCCGGAAGGGAAACCGATCTTTTTTGCTTTCTGAACCGTTTGTTTGTAGTGACTGATGGATCCTTTGAAGTCGCCGGTTTGCCGGGTCACGAGACCAAGATTGTTCAGAACATTGAATTGCAGCCGCGATTCATTGGTTTCTGTTGCCAGGATCAATGCGCGCTCCAGATCTTTCCTTGCTTCCTGATACTTTTTGGATTTCATTTTGAGCAACGCCAGGTTGTTGAGCAGGTAGCCGGTTGCAAATTTTTTATGATGTTTTTCAGCGATTCGGAGCCCTTTCAGGTAGCTTTCAATGGCTTTGTCGTCCATCAAACGCATTTCATACATGATTCCGAGACCGTTGTATATTTCCAGCTGACTTTCGATGTAATTTCCTTTAATAGCGTCTTTCAGAAGTGCTTTGAAACCATCTTCGGCTTTTAAAACATCCTGATCGAGAATCAGAAAATTGAGCCTGATTTTGGTGGAATTGATGAGTTTGAAATCACTTGTTTTTTCTCCTATGGCAATACTTTTATGGTAATACTTTTTTGCTTCTTTCTGATCGCCGGCATAGTAGTTGAAACTGCCGTAATACTGGTAAACATACCCGATTTCATTTTCCTTTTTCAGCGCTTTGGCCAGCTGAATACATTGCTTTCCGAGGGAGAAAACAGTTGAGCTGTCATAATAAGTTGCTTGCTTGATCCTGAATTTTAAATCTTCGAGCTTTTGAACAGTTGGTTTCTGAGCAAAGGATTGCTTAAAAAGGAGTAAAAGCAAAAAAACGCAGTAGAGTTGCTTCGGCATGGTAACAAAGGTTCAAAGTGTAGTGATTAAAAATAAGTAAATTTTTTGTTTCCGTTATGTAAATACTTTGGCAATTAATGAAATAGTTGAGAAGCGTCGGTTTTGTTGAGGAAAAGGAAGATTTTAACTGAAAACAAAGCGTATCTTTATTAACAATACCCGTTTAATAAGTATTCTAAATTCACGGGAAAGACGACAAAATAAAATTTAAGTTTGTACATACCGTATCTTGGGAAAAAACCAAAATGTCGATATGTGATGGTTTTAGTTCGATAAAGACAGAAATTGGTTGGATTAATTTCTACATTACGGATTGTTAAAACGGTCGAATTTAGTTCCGGTAGTTATCGGGATGTAAGTTGAAGAAAAAGAAGAGTTTATGTCAGCGGGAAAAAAGATTGTAGTTGGATTGGATATTGGAACGACTAAAATTGCATGTTTAGTTGGTACGAAAAATGAACATGGGAAAATTGAAATTATTTCCATGGGAAAAAGCGAGTCTTTGGGAGTCTCCAGAGGAATCGTGTCCAATATTGAGAAAACTGTTCAATCGATCAAGTCTGCTGTTGAAGAAGCTCAGGATCGCGTGGATGCGGATTTGATTATCCGTGTGGTGAACGTGGGGATTGCAGGACAGCATATTAAGAGCTTGCAGCACCGCGGAATTTATACGCGAAATAATCCGGAAGTAGAGATTTCTCAGGCAGATATCAACGCTTTGATTGATGATATGTACAAATTGGTAATGCCTCCGGGAGAAGAAATTATCCACGTGTTGCCACAGGAATACATCGTTGATAACGAGCAGGGAATTATCGATCCGATCGGTATGATGGGAGTGCGTTTGGAAGCAAATTTCCATATCATTACCGGACAGATCAATGCTGCGAAAAATATCAAGGTTTGTGTCGATAAATCAGGATTGCAGGTGAAGGATATTATTCTGGAACCGATTGCTTCTGCTGATGCGGTATTGAATGAAGAAGAAAAAGAAGCCGGAGTGGTTTTGGTTGATATCGGTGGTGGAACTACAGATGTTGCGATTTTCCATGAAGGGGTAATCCGTCATACGGCTGTAATTCCTTTCGGAGGAAATGTCATTACGGATGATATCAAAGAAGGCTGTACGATCTTGCGCCGTCATGCGGAAGCATTGAAGGTGAAATTCGGGTCGGCATTGGCTTCTGAAAGTTTGGAAACAGAAGTAGTTTGTATTCCGGGATTACGCGGCAGAGATCCGAAAGAGATCACGCTTCGTAATTTGGCAAGCATTATTCAGGCTCGTATGGAAGAGATCATTGAGCACGTTCATTACGAAATCGTGAACTCAGGATACGAGAAACGAATGATTGCAGGAATTGTGGTTACCGGTGGTGGATCTCAATTGAAGCACATTACACAATTGTTCGAATACATGACCGGAATGACCACGCGAATCGGGCTTCCGACAGAACACCTGGCGTCTTCCAATACGATTGATGCGATTACATCACCGATGTACGCAACAGGGATCGGTTTGGTGATGAAAGGATTTGAAAACGATGTTCCTCAGAAACAAGTAGAAGCAACTACAGGTCAGGTGAAAGGACATTCAACAAAAACAAGAGGAAGTTTCTTCGATACTTTGTTAACGAAGAGCAAGAATTTCTTTGCCGAGGAGGAGTAAAGAATAATAAGAATAGACAACAATAACAACAACAATAAAAGAAAGCATATGGAATTCGATTTGCCAAAAGGAACAACATCAATTATCAAAGTGATTGGTGTTGGTGGTGGTGGAAGTAATGCTGTAAACCACATGTTCGATCAAGAAATCAAGGGTGTTGATTTCATCGTTTGTAATACAGACCGTCAGGCTTTGGATATTTCTCCGGTGCCTTATAAAATTCAGTTGGGACCTAGTCTGACTGAAGGACGTGGTGCGGGTGCAATTCCTGAAATTGGTAGAAATGCTGCCGTTGAGAATATCGAGGACATTCGTGCACTTCTTTCAAATGGAACAAAAATGGTTTTCGTAACCGCAGGAATGGGAGGTGGAACCGGAACCGGTGCTGCTCCTGTAATTGCTCAGGTTGCGAAAGAACTAAATATATTAACTGTTGGTATCGTAACGGTTCCTTTCGCTTTTGAAGGTCGCCGTCGCCGTCAGCAGGCAGAAGAAGGATTGGACGTGATGCGCCAATGCGTTGACACTTTATTGGTGATCAATAACGAGCGTTTGCGTGAAGTGGGAGGAAATATGTCTTTGGCACAAGCATTTGCGATGGCTGATAACGTATTGGCAACTGCGGCAAAAGGAATTGCGGATGTGATTACAACTACAGGAGCAATCAACGTTGACTTCAACGACGTGAACACGGTGATGCGTAATTCCGGTGTGGCAATTATGGGATCGTCTGTCGGTGAAGGTGAGGGACGTGCTATTTCTGCTGTTCAGGCTGCATTGAACTCTCCGTTGTTGAATGATAACAATATCGAAGGCGCGAAATACATCTTGTTGAATATCACTTACGGTGATATCGAGGTAACAATGGATGAAATCGGTGAAATCACGGATTACATTCAGGATGAAGCAGGTTCAACTGCGGATGTTATCTGGGGACATGGTTATGATCCGAGCTTAGGAGATAAATTAAGTGTGACTTTGGTTGCTACGGGTTTCCATTCAACACCTTTCACGGGTTTTGAAAAGGCTCCTGAAAAAACAGTTTCTGTTTTGGAAGATGAGCCGAAAAACGAGATCAAAACACCTTTAACTTCGCCTACGCATCAGGTAATCCCTGAGAAAAAGGAAGAAGAGCCTTTTTTGAAGCCGGAGAGCAGAGTAGAAGAAGAAGTGAAGCCGTCAACGAACTCAGGAACGATTGAATTTGATTGGGAAATGAAATCGGAAGCAAAACCGATGACAAGCCCTACGTCAACTCCTTCTCCTTCCGTTGAAGAAAAAGAAGAGCCGAAGCGTTACTTCCTGGAAGACGAATCAGAAGCGAAAGCGGAGTTGGAAAATGTAGTTCAGAAAGCGCCTGTTAGCGCAGAAGAGTTGCAGCGCCGAAATATGGAGCGCATGGAGCGAATCAAAAACTACAACAACAAGTTGAAGAAAGCGGAAGGCTTGAAAGAGTTGGAAGATGAGCCTGCATTTGTAAGAAGAAACATTCATTTGGATCAGGTCGTGAAAAGCGAAGAATCCAACGTGAGCCGTTTCGGTCTTTCAGATGACGGAATTAAAACAAATAACTCTTTTTTACACGATAACGTAGATTAATCAGACATTAAGACAACAGGATTTTAGGATGTTAAGACTTATAGTCCTGATGTCTGAAAGTCCTAAAATCTTAAAATCCTCAAAAATGAATTTCACAGAAAGAATCAATCAGGATATAAAAAACGCAATGCTTGCAAAGGAAAAAGAACGTCTGGCAGTTTTGCGTGATATTAAAAGTAAATTATTACTTGAAGCAACATCCGGTAGTTCCGGCGAACTGACTGAAGAGGCAGCGAATAAAATCGTTTTGAAACTTCACAAGCAGCGTATGGAAACGTACCAGATTTATGTTGAACAAGGAAGAAACGATTTGGCAGAAGAAGAATTGTTTCAAGCTAAAGTTTTAGAGAACTATTTGCCAAAAATGATGTCTGATGACGAAGTGCGACAGGTGATTGCAGCTAAAATTGCTGAAGTCGGAGCGGGTGGACCTCAGGACATGGGTAAGGTAATGGGGCCGGTAAACGGTCAGTTGGCTGGAAAAGCTGACGGAAAACGCGTTTCCGAACTGGTAAAAGAAGCTTTGGCTAATTTGTAATGTATTGTTAAACACGAGTTTCCTTAGGCTCTGTTTTTATTGTTGGAAATCCCTTTGTCTGTAGACGGAGGGATTTTTTTGTTTGGGATGCGATGCATCAGATCCCAAAGAAAGTTGATGATTCCAATCTACAACCTCTTCAACAAAAATTCTCTTTGAGCTTCTCTGGTAAAATACGGGAAGAACATTTCGACCAATAAATTGTGGTATTTCTCAACCGTGTGTTCGGGCGGTTCATTGTAAACCTCCGCTGAGGCAATCCAGAAATCACTGAAGACACGGATGCGTTCATTCAAGCCGTCATATTCCTTTTCAAAAGCGGGAGCTCTCATAATTCCGGCTTTAATCGCTAGATCGAAGGAATAGAGGTAAGTTGTTCTGCGTACTTCTTCCAATTGTTTGAAATGCTCATGTAATTTGGGATTTTCACGCATGTTTTGGTTGAAATCAATCATGAGAAAGCGATACTTGAAAAGAGCTTCCATTCCGGCTTTGGTGGAATCCAACACAAACTGAAAATCCATTTTTTCCGTATCCAATTTGGCTTTTTCCGTTTCAAATGTCTCAAACAATTGAAAATAAAGTGCTTCAATGATGTCTTCCCGATGCTTAAAATGATAATTCAGATTTCCCTGGCTAATGAACATTTCTGCTGCAATCCTGCGCAGTGTTACATTCGGAACTCCATGTTTATTGAATAAGTTCAAGGCTGTTTGTAATATTTTATCGCGTGTTTTCATTTTTAGTAATCTTGACCTAATTCAAATAATTTTAGTACCTTTGACCTAAAGATAGTAAAAAATGGTTTATGAAACGAAAGCAATTATTTGAATTTGAAGATCAGACCTGGTTTCCGGGTTTTCTAAGAAATTATCTGACTGACTTTTTGCAGTTTATTTCCAACCGCTTTGATATTTACAAAGGAATTACACCGCTTTTGTCGGAAGTTATTGAGAAAAACGGAGAACAAACCATCATCGATCTGGCATCCGGTGGTGGTGGTGGATTGTTCAATTTGTCGAAACGATTGAGAGAAAAGCATCCCGACCTGAAGATTGTCCTGACGGATTTTTACCCAAATCTGAAAGCATTCGAATATGTGGGCCGGCAAGATCAAAGTTTTCAGTTTCACAAAGAATCTGTAGACGCCCGGAAAGTTCCTGCTCATTTAAAAGGTGTCCGAACTCAGTTTCTGTCGCTGCATCATTTCAGTGAAACTGATGCCGTTCAGATTCTTCAGAATGCGGTTGATTCCAAAAGTCCGATTGCTATTTTCGAATCACAGGAACGCGACGTGAAAAGCGTTTTGGCAATGATCTTTTCCCCAATCAATGTATTGCTGATGACACCGTTTATCAAACCGTTTTCAGTCGGCCGGATTGTGTTTACTTATTTAATTCCGCTGGTTCCGTTGTTTGTGATGCTGGACGGAATTTTATCTGCGCTGAGAACATATACCATTCCGGAAATGAATGAGTTGATTTCACGCGTAAAAGGACACGAATCCTTCGATTGGAAAGTCGGCAGGCAAAAATCAGGTCCGGCGGGTGTTTTGTATTTGATAGGAAGCCCTAAGAATAATTGAAAATGGAGAATGTAAAATTGAAAAGAGGCATCTGTACAAGAATGTTTAAGAATTTTTAAATTCTCAATTATTCATTTTCAATTTTTACATTTTTAAATCACAAACCTATCGCTTATCTTTGCAGTCTTAAAATAAGAGCAATAAATCATTTATGAGTAATACAACAGAAAAATTAGCTTACAAAGTAAAGGACATTTCGCTTGCAGAATGGGGTCGTAAAGAGATCGTTTTGGCTGAAGCAGAGATGCCGGGATTAATGTCATTGCGTGCAGAATACGGTGCGAAAAAACCGTTGAAAGGTGCTCGTATCGCAGGATGTTTGCATATGACGATTCAAACTGCGGTTTTGATTGAAACCTTGGTTGAATTAGGGGCAGAGGTTACTTGGTCTTCTTGTAACATTTTCTCTACACAAGATCACGCTGCTGCTGCAATTGCTGCTGCTGGAATTCCTGTTTATGCATGGAAAGGTATGAATGAAGAGGAATTTGACTGGTGTATTGAGCAAACGTTATTCGCATTTGAAGGTGGTCAGCCTTTGAACATGATTTTGGATGACGGAGGTGATTTGACAAACATGGTGTTTGATCGTTTCCCTGAGTTGACAGCTGATATCCGTGGATTGTCAGAAGAAACTACAACAGGAGTTCACCGTTTGCATGAGCGTAAGAAAAACGGAACTTTGGTAATGCCTGCAATCAACGTAAATGATTCAGTAACAAAATCAAAATTCGATAACAAATACGGATGTAAGGAGTCTTTGGTAGATTCAATTCGTCGTGCAACTGACGTAATGATGGCTGGAAAAGTAGCGATCGTTTGTGGTTACGGAGACGTTGGTAAAGGATCTGCTGCTTCTTTGAGTGGTGCCGGAGCTCGTGTAATTGTTACTGAGATCGACCCGATTTGTGCGTTGCAAGCAGCAATGGACGGATACGAAGTAAGAAAACTGGATTCAGTTGTTGGTAATGCTGATATCATCGTTACTACAACAGGAAACAAAGACATCATCGTTGGTCGTCATTTCGAAAACATGAAAGACAAAGCGATCGTTTGTAACATCGGTCACTTCGATAACGAAATCGATATGGCTTGGTTGAACGCAAACTACGGTTCTACAAAATCAACAGTGAAGCCACAAGTAGACATTTACAATGTGAAAGGAAACGATGTGATTATCCTTGCTGAAGGTCGTTTGGTGAACTTGGGTTGTGCAACTGGTCATCCTTCATTCGTAATGTCCAATTCATTTACAAACCAAACATTGGCTCAATTGGAGTTGTGGGAAAACCACAAAAACTACGAGAACGATGTATACGTGTTACCGAAACATTTGGATGAGAAAGTAGCTCGTTTGCATTTGGCTAAAATTGGTGTTGAATTGGAAACATTGACACAAGAACAAGCAGCTTATATCGGAGTAACTGTTGAAGGTCCGTTCAAATCGGATGCATACAGATATTAAGAAATAGTAAAATTTACTGAAGAAAGGAATCTCAATAGAGGTTCCTTTTTTGTTTCATCGTCCTACGCACGCGCGTTCCAAGGGGATTAATCCCCTTGGACGTGCCTTGCACTGAACTTGAAGAAGTGGACTGACTTCTATTGCTTAATCTGACAGATTCACTAATTTTGTTTCCATGCAACTTTCTGAAAGAATTAAAACCCTTGATTGGTCTTCATTAAAGACAATTTTATTTTTTGGATTGATTGTCCGCTTGATTGCCGCAATTTTTTCCGAAGGTTATGCGATGCATGACGACCACTTTCTGGTGATTGAAGCTGCGGGTTCCTGGGCAGACGGATTTGATTACAATCACTGGCTTCCGTGGAACAAACCTGCAGGAGCGGCTCCGGAAGGACACAGCTTCACTTATGTAGGGTTGAATTACCTCTATTTTTCATTCATGAAAGCAATCGGAATTTCAGATCCGAAATTGCTGATGTTGATCAACCGCATGATTCATGCAGGGTTTTCACTGCTCGTGATACGATTCGGATACCTCATTACAGAAAAGCTTTCCAACAAAAAGACTGCAAGTAATGTCGGATGGGTTTTGGCTTTGTTATGGGCAATGCCGTTCTTATCTGTCAGAAACTTAGTGGAAGTTGTAAGTATTCCGTTCCTGATGTGGGCAGTTTGGTTAAGCTTACAGGAAAACCGGAAATGGGCTTTGTTCTTCACCGGATTACTAATCGGTGTGGCAATTTCATTCCGTTATCAAATTGCGATCTACGCCGTGGGACTCGGAATTTACTATCTGATTAAGATGGAGTGGCGAAAATTGATTCTCATGACCGCTGGTTCCCTTGTGATGTTCCTGCTGACTCAGGGAGTCGTCGATTATTTTATCTGGGGCTATCCGTTTGCAGAATTCAAAGGTTATGTGGTTTACAACATGAATGAAGGAACGCGATACATGAGTAACAAAAACTACTTCATGTATTTTTATGTGCTTTTCGGCTTGTTATTGTTCCCACTTGGAATTCTGGCCTTGATCGCATACTTCAGATCGGCTAGGAAATACCTGATTTTGTTTATTCCCACTTTTGTATTCTTACTTTTCCATACGATCTTCCCCAACAGACAGGAACGATTTATCCTGACGATTTTTCCCTTGGTATTAATACTCGCATTTCTGGGAATAGAACAACTGAGAAAACGCAAATTCTGGAACGGGTTCTGGAAAGTCTCCTGGGTTGCATTCTGGATTCTGAACATTCCGTTGTTTTGTATCGTTACGGTTATGCCATCCAAAAAATCCCGTGTGAACACGATGTATGCGTTGCATGGAAAAGTTCATGGAGGAGAGCGGATTTTGATTGAAGCGACGGGAGAAACAAACCCTGAAATGATGCCTTTCTTCTATTCCGGGAAGTGGGATTACAAAGTAACGGAACGTTGGAGTATGGATACCATTAATCCGGCGAGTTTCTACACTGCTGAACCGAAGGATTATATTTTCTTCTTCGGTGAAAAATCCTTGGAACAGCGTATCGATACCTTCAAACTGATTTATCCGGAGATGCATCTGGAGGCTCAGATTCAGCCGGGATTTGTAGATAAATTCTTACATGGAATCAATCCGCGAAACTCGAACTCCTATGTCGAAATCTGGAAAACGGAAACGAAGGAGTAATAGGATTTGTCTGAGAAATCAGGATTTTCGCTAAAACTCACTGATACTGGGGCTCTAACCGTTTTTAACGGTTATGCAACGGATAAATGTGAGAGAATGCAGGAAGCATAACTCCGGACCTCGATTTTATCGCTGTATCCCTTGCTGTCACTGGGAAAATAGATGCATATCTATTCGTGTTTTTTAATAGGAAGGGATTCGCTCGGAAATTTGATGATTTACCTGAAACTCACTGATACTGGGGTTCTAAAGGTTTCTAACGGTTATGCAACGGATAAATACTGAATTCTAATTGTAAATCCGCAGTAAATTACTTCCGTTCCACAAGGCCTGATATTTTCTTAAACCCCAACTGGAATTAGCGATCGGAGAACCGTCATACATCGAAAACCGGGCGCTGGAGCAAGGATCATACAATTGCAGGAAGTTAGTCGAATCGGGAGTAAGCCCTGTTGCACAAACATTGTCCGGATCTTCTGGAGACATGCGTTCCCAAGCTACAAAAACCTCTGTCGACTGACGGTAAACGATGATTCCTTTAATTCCTCCGGAAACATAAGCCCAACCACCCACGCTGTTTAGTTCCTGATAACTTGGAAGCGTAAGGTCAATCGCAAAGTCGAAAGCAATACTCGGAACAGGGTGTGTTCTGTTTTTTTTACAAGAAACACCTGCAAGAATTAAAATCAATAAAAAGATTCGTATTTTCACTTGACTTTATTGGAATGATAAAATTATGAAGTTAAGAACGATTTTACAACTGTTTCTATTGTGCGGACTGTTTATTTTTGGTGGAGGATCAGTTGAATCGTCCTATGCACAAGACGGATCAGTGGCGAAAGCAGAGAAAACAATTGCCAAACGCCGCAAGCAGGAAGGAAAAGCTGCGAAGAAAGAAGCGAAAAAAGCGAAAAAAGCATTTTGGGCACGTCAGTCCAAAGAAGCCAGAAAAAGTGTTAAAAGAAATCAGAAACGACAAAAGAAGGCCCAACGGGATTCAAAATCCTGGTAAAAGGAATTCATTGAAATTCGACTCACATGGATATTGAGCATTCAAACAAAAAACGCCTCCGTCACTGACGAAGGCGTTTCCTTTGGTTATTGGTTTGTTAATTGTGATCGTACTCGTGCCCTAGTGCAACCACATCAACTTCTTTAAGTAAGGCTTTCGCCTTTTTGTTTGAAATTTCGCGTTTGAAAATATCGAAGATCAGATAAACACATGGAACAATGATCAGCGTCAGCAACATCGAGCTGGTCAAACCACCGATCAATACCCAGGCTAATCCTGCTTTCCATTCAGCTCCCGCTCCGTGAGCAAAGGCAATCGGCATCATCCCGAAAACCATTGCAAGCGTCGTCATCAAAATCGGACGTAAACGCGCCTGACCTGCAATAATCAATGCTTCCACCGTATTGTGTCCGTCAGCCTTCTTCTGGTTCGCAAAATCGACAATCAAAATCGCATTCTTCGCTACCAATCCGATCAGCATGATCATACCCAGCATCGAGAAGATACTGATTGGTTCCATTGCCAATGCAAGTGCAAGCAAGGCTCCGATGATCGCCAGCGGAATGGAGAACAAGACAACGAACGGATAAACATACGAATCGTACAATGCAACCATGATCAGATAAACGAAGAGGATAGAAGCAAGAATCGCTAAAAATAAGTTTCCGAATGCTTCCGCCATGTTTTTCGCATCTCCTTCAAAACTGTAAACCGTATTGCTTGGAAGCGGGTCTTTCTCCATGATTTTAGCAAATTCGTCAGTTACCTGCTGACTGGATGTTCCAAGTACCTGTGAAGTAACCGTAATGGAAGGAATCCGGTTTTTGCGCTCTAATTTCGATGGGCCGCTTGCCTTACCGATTTTCGCAAACTGACTCAACTTGATTTCTTCTCCTTTGTCATTGATGAAGTAAACTTCTTTCACATCCTGTGTGTTTTTTCGGTCGAAATCATCGTAGTTTACCAGGATATCGTAATCCTTTCCACCTTCTGTGTACTTGGAATTATCATCTCCGTTGAATGACATTTGCAAAGTAGAACCAACGGTACTCATGGTTAATCCCAGTTCCGCCATTTTATCGCGGTCGATATTCACCGTAATCTCCGGGTTTCCGGTTTCAACGGATACTTTTACTTCGGCAGTTCCTTTGATGGATTTTAGTTTCTCCATCACTTTGGAAGCAGCCACGTAATTGGAATCCATGTCGTTCCCGGTTACCGCAATCTGGATTGGTGCATCATCTGCTCCACCCATGATACCAACTGCTGCTGAGTTCACTTTTACATCCGGAAGCATGTCTTCCAAATCTTGTTTCATCAACTGAGCAATGATCGCTGCAGATTTATCGCGTTTCTCTTTGTCAACGATCTTCACGGTCAGCTGGGCCTTGTTATTGGCATTACTGGACGATCCCATGTTTCCGCTTGCTGTACCGACACTTGTAAATACGTTGATTACCTGCGGATCGTTGAACAAATAGTCTTCTACGCGTTGAACCGTTGCATTGGTCTGTTGAATGGTTGCGTCTTGCGGCAATTCCAGAGAGATTACGAATTCTCCGCGGTCACCCTGACTCACAAATTCTCCACCGATATAAGGTCCGAGCATGACCGGAATAGCAATGATTCCGACAGCTGCTGCTATAATGATGTAACGTTTTCTGCGCAATGCGACTGTCAACATACGACCATAAGCGGTGGTGATGTTTTTCAGAATGCGCTCGAAAGTCATGACAATTCTTCCACCGAAAGTCTTATTGGTCAACTTGGTTTCTTTTGCAAAACGGGAAGCCAATAATGGAGTCAGGGTAAAGGATACAAACAAGGACATCAAGGTCGAAATAACGATTACCAGTGAAAACTGTGAAAGCAGGTTCGAGATCAAACCACCGACCATTGTCAGCGGAAGGAATACCACGACGTCTACCAACGTAATTCCCATCGCTGTAAATCCGATTTCATTTCGTCCTTCTAATGCCGCTTTCTTGCGATCTTTCCCCATTTCAAGGTGACGGTAGATGTTTTCAAGGACTACAATCGAGTCATCGACCAAAATTCCGACCACGAGCGAGATTGCAAGCAAAGTCATGAGGTTCATCGTAAACCCGAGTAAATACATGGCAATGAAAACAGAGATCAATGAGGCCGGAATCGAAATCATGATGATGAATGCATTCCGGACGCTGTGCAGGAATAAAAGCATGACCAAAGCCACGATGAAGATCGCCAAACCAAGATCGGTTACAACCGCATCAGCTGCCGCAAGTGTAAAGTCGGATGAATCGGAAGCAATTTCGAATTTCATTCCCTGTTTTGCATATTGCTTCTCCAGGTTTTTGAATTCTTCTTTCACTTTTTTACTTAACTCAACCGCGTTCGCATCGGTTTGTTTCTGAATCAATAAACCCAAAGAGTTTGTTCCGTTGATTCGGTTGTAAGTCTTGATTTCCTTAGAAGCATCCGTAACAGTTGCTACTTCGTTCAATCTTACCGGTGAACCTGTTTTGGGATCATTTAGAATCACGAGATTATTCAGTTCCGTCAGGTCTTTGTATTTTCCGCGCAAGCGAACAAGCGCCTGACTGTCGTCGCTTTTTACTTTACCGGTAGGCAATTCCAGGTTGGCACTGCGAATGGCATTTGTAATCTGAAGAATCGAAATTCCATAGTTTTCACATGCTTCGCGGTCTACCTGAACTTTAATTTCACGTTCTTCACCACCAACCATGGTTACTTGCGCCATTCCGTCCATTTTTGCAAGCGACGGAGAAATCTCGTCTTTGATCAATGAATACAACTCGGTTGGGGGCATATTGGCGGTTACACCAACGTTCATGATCGGAGCTTCATCGAAAGAGAATTTTCCTAAGGAAGGAGACAAAATCTCTTCGGGTAAAGTGGAAAGCATGGCGTTAATTTTTCGCTGTGCTTCCTGAAGTGCTTTATCCGGATCAGCATCGTTTTTCAACATCAATACAATGGAAGAAATTCCTTCCATAGATGTTGATTGAATTTGGTCCAGGTTTTCCACACCTGAAAGGGCGTCCTCTATTTTCTTTGTTACCGAATTCTCAACTTCTGAAGGAGAAGCTCCGGGATAAGCTGTTGTAACAGTTACCACTGGAATGGAGAATTTCGGCATCAATTCGTAGTTCAATTTGGAATAACTGAGGATTCCGAGAAAGCCCAGGACCGCAAAGATCACCACGATTAACGAGGGTCTTTTTATGGCTAATTCTGTAATAGACATATTGTTCTGATTATTGTTCGCCGCAGCGAAATGATTACTTGATGATCTTAACTTTTGAGCCGTTGTCAATGTTCAATTGCCCTGTTCTCACCACTTGCATTCCTTGTGTTAAACCGGATACGATTTCCAGTTTATCATCGTCCACCGAACCAATTTCAATTTTCGTCAGTTTCGCTTCTCCATCACGGATTACAAATACTTTCGGATCTTTGATGCTTCCAACCAGACACTTGATCGGAATCGTTAATGCTTCTTTTGTTCCGCCGAATGTAAACTTCACTTTTCCTGTCATTCCGGATTTAAGCGGCGTTTTCGCCGGGTTTGTAAAACGGATTTCAGTATCAAATTTCTTTGACCCGTCTGCTTGAGGAGCAACTGAAACAACTTTTCCCGGAATCGTAGAATGTGCGTATAAATCCGGAACGATATTCACTGATTGGCCGGTTTTTACACGAACTACCTGTACATCCAGCAATTTCACGCTCATTTTCAATGATTTGATGTCAACGATGTCTGCAATAGCTGTTCCGGGTGATAAATAACTTCCTTTTTCAATGGAAACATTGGATACTACTCCTGAAATCGGAGAAACAATTGTTGTTAGTTTCAAACTGTGCTGCAATGTTTTCACCTTTGCATCGGCAGTATTCATGGTCATGCGCATTTCTTCAACTTGCTGCTTATTCACAGCTCCGCTTGTTACCATGCGTTCGTATTTCTCAAGGTCTGATTTTGCTTTTTCAAGGGTTGTTTTTGCCAATGCCAGATCAATGCGGATCTGATCATTATCCAATGTTGCAATTACTTTTCCTTCCGTCACATAATCGCCGTTTTCAATGCTTAAAGTTCTCACACGGCCGGCAGCTTCAGAAACAAAACTCAACTGATGATCCGGAATGAAATTTCCGTTCAATTCAAAGTCTTGTGAAACAGTTTCCATGGTTGGTTGTGCAATTGTTACAGGGAAAATGGTCATTTTCTTATCTGTAATGGATGCATTTGCGTCCATTTTTTCTTTGTTGCTGCCTAATTTGCTGATGACAACAAAGAGAAGAACGACTCCAATCAATATCGGTAAAATGATTCGTCTGAATGCGCCTTTCTTTTTCTTTTGTTCTTGATTTTCCATGTGTTGTTTTAGTTTAATGATCGAATATTTCCGGTTGCTTTGATAAGATCAAGCTCACCTAATTTTACTTGAATCAATGCGCGCAGGTAATTGGTCTGTGCATCTCTTAAAGAGGTTTCTGCATTGACAATGTCAGTCATGGTTGCGATTCCACCCACAAATTGCGCTTGTGTGATGGTGTATACTTTTTGTGCCAATTCAATGTTGCGCTGCTGACTTGTCAACGCCGCCTGATTTGTTTTCAAGGTGTTGTTTGCATTTGTTCGCTGCATCTTCAGGTTTTCAGCAAGGTATTGCTCTTCCAGAAGAGATTGTTCCATCTGAATCTTCGTCTGTTTCACCCTCGAATTTTTAGATAGTCCGTCGAAAATCGGAATGTTCAAATTCAATCCTACATACGAGTTCGGAAACCATCTCGCACCTTTTTCGAACATGCGTAGGGTATTCTGCTGATTTTGAACCGAAGAGTGGAAGCTCAATGAAAGCGAAGGAATATAACCCGCTCTGATTTGCTGTAGAGTCATTGAATAAATATCACGTTGCGCCTGAACAAGTTCCAGATCCGTGTTGTTCAATGTTTCGGTGTTGATCATCGCTGCCGATTGTTGATTCATATCAATAGTCGGTACTTCAATTGCAGCATCAAGCGGCATTCCCATGTAATATTTCAACAGCATCAATTGCTTTTCATAATTGGAAGTGCTGGTAGCCAATTCTGTTTGAAGATTGGTCTGGTTCACCGTCAATTTGTCCAGATCCAATTGTTTTGCAGCATCATTATCAAATTGAATTTGAGTAATCTTAAGCAATGAATCTACTTGTAACAGGTTTGATTCCACCAATTCCTTTTGAGTGAAGGAAACCTGAGCTGCATAATAAGCACTTGCAATATCATAGATCAGCTGCTCTTCTGTTTTTCGTGCGTTGATTTCCGAAACCTTCGAACTTTGCGCCGTCAGTTTCATGGAGTAAATCAACGATTGGTCGTAGATCACTTGCTTCGCATCAATTCCGGCACTGGTGTTGTATTTTGTACCGAATTGAACAGGAACCTGAGTTCCCGGCTGCCCGATCAATTCTCCCGGAAGGATCGATGTTTGCAGTTTGAGATTGTCCGTGATCTGAACAGAACCGTTTACCTGAGGCAAATAATCTGCACGGGTCTCATTTCGCTTCTCATTCGTGCGATCGATCTCCAGTTTTGATTTCAAAACTCCCGAGTTTTTAGTCAGACCATACTGCACACATTGCTGCAAAGTCATCGGAGTTTGTTGCGCCCTGGCAAAGCTCATGCTTCCGGCCAAAAGGGCGAGCAGCATCAGTAAGCGCAGACGAAAATGTTGTGTTCTTTCCTTCATACTAGTTGTTTTTGTTGTTTTGTGTATTCCGATTGCACCATTCCAGATAAAGTCGTGGAAACTCAATGCTCAGGTATTCTGTAAATTCAATGAATTCGGCCATTTTCTGGTTGAATTCGGGTGTTTTTGACGTGCGTTGATTCAAAGCCTCCTTCATAATCTTGATGACATCGAAAAACTTCTGAAAATTATCCGTGAAACTTTCCTGCCATTGCAAAATGTTACTTGCGAAATAGCGTTTTCTGTCTCCCGGTTTTGTTCTGTAAATCACCCGTTGCGTAAGCAAAAGAGTGTTCAATGCAGAACTGGTAGTGCTTTTACTAATTCCCAACAGCTCGCGAATCTGGTAGAAAGTTAGTTCCGGCTCATCGCAAACTATTAGAAGAGACATAATGCGACCTTCCATTGGCGGAATTCCATGTTGCTCATAGAAAACACCCATTCTTTCGATGAGTTCTTTTTGTTCCTGAGTCAATTGAATGTTTGTCATGTTTCTTTTCTTTAAGTCCTGATGTTTCATTATCAGGATTTTTAGTCTGCAAATGTAATCAGTTTTTTTAGTTCTGAAAATACCGAACTAAAAGAACCCGATCTTTTAACAATTGTTTGCGAACCAAAATTAGTTTGACAATTCCTGACTGGAAACATGAAATCGGTGAGTGGTAGAGTAGGATCGGTATGCGGATTGAAACGAGGGGCTTCTAAACTTTTTTCGAGGGGAAAGTTTTCAGTATGAAATGGAATAAAACACAATTTTTAGCCGGATACGGAATCGAATCAGCAATTCATGCAGACTTCAGGTGAAATTTATGTTTTAGAGTAAAACAGGCTTCTGAATGACAAATAGAAATATACTATTAACCCAGTGGGAATAGGCTTTCCGGAGAATTTTACACCCTGAAAGTCAGGTTTATGTGAAGATCGTTAAATCTGATTGAAAAATGTATTGTTGCCTTTTGGGGCAACATCATAAGGATAGAGGATTAAACAAACAACTTGCTTTTCCAGCCTTCAGCCTCTTCTTCCGAAAGTAAATTCAGTTTTTTCAAATAATGCGTTGTCTTTTCAAAGGCAAGCGGATAATCTGTTCCTTTGTAATTCCAATCCGTTTCGGACAACCAGAGTTTTACCTGCTCCAAAGGCAGATTGTAGCGCCAGGAAATCATTTTTGCCGAATCCGGGTTGTTTTTGACTTCCAATGCCTTTTGGTTGACAACCTCACACATTTTCTTCAGTAAATCTCCATGCTTTTCAGCAATTTCAGAACGCACGGCAATTACAAAACAAGGCCATGGTGTTACCACATCGCCTACATAATCACATTTTCCTTGTTCAACGAACGGAAACGTCGTGTATTTTTCCCACAAAAATGCTTGTGCCTCATTGTTCTCAAGAGCCCACAATCCGCCGTAAACGTCTCCGATCACATTGAATTTCAGGTTTTCAAGACTCCAGTCGTATTGATCAGCCATGACGTAAGCCATCAAATGAGAACCCGATCCGTAGCGCGAAATCGCGAAAGTTTGATTCTCGACGTCTTCCGGTTTTTTGATTTCTCCTTTATTTGGTACGTGAATTCCCCAGCTTAAAGGAGAAACAACGTATACTTCCAATATCTTAGCATCCAATCCCTGAAGAATGGATTTGGTAATTCCTTCTGTAAGCAAAACAGCGATATCAATAGAACTTGTTTCCAGTCCGCGAATCATTTGTCCTGTTCCACCGCTCATGTCCGACCAATGAAGGTTTAGTCCGATTTCCTGAAATTTTCCCTCTTCAATTGCCAATCTCCATGGCAAATTAAAATGTTCCGGAACACCACCTATTTTTAGTCCTAATTCGTTTGTCATTTCTTTGAAAATTGCATGGAATGTAGTTTTTTGTACATTCCACCTTTGCGTAATAATTCCTCGTGTGAACCCATTTCCTGGATTTCACCCTTGTCTAAAACAATGATTTTGTTTGCTGCTTGTATAGTAGATAGTCGGTGTGCGATAACAATGGAAGTTCTTCCTTTGGTGAGTTGTTCGGTTGCCCGTTGAATCATGATTTCCGATTCATTGTCGACGCTGGAAGTTGCTTCGTCCAGAATCAGAATATGCGGATTGTAGACATATGCACGGATGAATGCGAGCAATTGTCGTTGTCCGACAGAAAGCACTCCTCCGCGTTCTCCGACCTGATAATCGTATCCGTTCGGGAGTTTTTCGATAAAGCTGTCTGCGCCTACGGCTTTTGCAGCGGCAATGACTTCTTCACGGGTAATTTCCTCATTCCCCAGCGTAATGTTGTTGTGAATCGTGTCAGAAAACAGGAAAACATCCTGAAGTACGATTGCAATATTTTTGCGTAGCGTATCCATGTGAATTTCGCGCAGTTCAACCTCTCCGATGTGAATCGTTCCTTTCTGATATTCGTAGAAACGGCTCAATAAGTTCACAATGGAAGTTTTCCCGGCTCCTGTTGCACCAACAAATGCCACTGTTTCCTTAGGCTGAATGGTCAGATTAATATCTTTCAGAACCCAGTCTTTTTCCTCCGTATCCGGTTGATCGTCCTTGTAAGTAAAATATACGTGTTCGAATTTCAGAGGCTGTTCGAAATCACATTGAGTGATATTTCCAGATTCCTGAACGTGTTCGTCCGTATCCAGAAGTTCAAAAACCTTGTCGGCACGCACGATCCCGCGTTGAAGAATGTTGAATTTATCTGCCAGCATGCGGATCGGGCGGAACAACATTTGAATCCAAAGGGTGAAACTGAATACCGTTCCGAAGAGTTTAACGTCCGTAGCACTTTGTCCTGTGAGCGAAAAAGCGGCCCAAACGATCAGCAAAGACATCGACAGGGAACTCAGGAATTCGACAACCGGGAAGAAAATAGAGAAAGCCCAGACAGCATTTACGTGTGCCTGACGATGGGTTTTATTCGCTTCCTGAAATGCGGCGTATTCCATTTTCTCCCGTCCGAAAATCTGAACGATATTCATTCCGGTAAGACGTTCCTGTACAAAAGAGTTCAAGCGGTGAACCGCAGTTCCTTCCTGCTGAAAACTTCTTCGCATGGCTTTCGCAAAAACGCGGGTTGCAAAAATCAGGATCGGAATAGGAATCAATGCAAGCAAGGAGAGTTCCCAGTTGCTGGTAAACATCAGGATCAAAACAACGACCAGCATCAACAAATCTCCCAGAATATCAATCAATCCGGAAGAGAAAACTTCCGAAATAGCTTCAATGTCCGATACCACACGAGTTACCAAGCCTCCAACCGGCGAACGGTCGAAAAACTTCATTCTGAACGTAGATAAATGATTAAACACTTTCACACGGATATCGCGAATCACTGATTGAGCCATCAAATTCGAGAAATACGAGGTCAAAAACTGAAGAAGCGCTTCAAAAAGAAGAATTCCGGCCACGATAAGTGTCCATTTCAGAAATAACTGCTGATCGCGGGTTGCTTTGTCAACGACATATTTTTGGACCATATCTCCGATAATCATCGGGCGTAAAGGACCGATTACGGAAAGTAAAACGGTGCACACAAAAGCCAAGATGAGAAGCCCTGAATAAGGTTTTGCAAACTTTAATAAGCGTCTGAAAATTCTAAAATCAATTTTGCTTTGTTTGGCCATGTTGCAAAATTACATCTAAGGATTGGTTTAGGACTTATTTTTAACTGCTAAAATTCATTAACAAAACGCATTTTTATTTCCTTTGTTTGCTTTTATTCATTTTCTTTGTAGATAAGCAAAAGCCTTTATACAGAGGCAAGAAAGTTACCTCCAATATTCTAAGACTATGATTTACAATTTAGGTCAGTCCACCTCCATTTTTAACACCTTTTTGGGTGAGTTAAGAGATTGTACGATACAAACGGATCCCATGCGTTTCAGACGCAATTTGGAACGTGTTGCAGAGGTTTTGGCTTATGAAGTGAGCAAACATTTGGAATATGAAATGGATTTGGTGACAACTCCTTTGGGAGAAGCAGAAGTTCCGCGTTTGAAGCAGCAGCCGGTTTTGGCAACGATTTTGCGGGCTGGTTTACCGATGCATCAGGGTTTACTGAATTATTTCGATCGTGCCGAAAGCGCTTTTGTTTCAGCTTACCGGAAGCATACGACGGCAGAAGATTTTGATATTCATGTAGAATACCTGGCTTCTCCTTCAATTGACGGAAAAACGTTGATTATCTCAGATCCGATGCTTGCTACCGGAAGTTCGATGGTCATGGTTTACAAAGCCTTGTTGAAACAAGGGAAACCGGCTAAAATACACATCGTTGCTGCAATTGCTGCTCCCGAAGCTATTGAGTTCGTTAGAAAGCACCTTCCCGATACGATCAGTATTTGGGTTGGAGCAATTGATAAAGAGTTAACCGCTCAATCTTACATTGTTCCCGGATTGGGCGATGCAGGAGATTTGGCTTATGGAGTAAAATGTTAAGGAGATAATTATATGCAGTGGCATTTCTATTTTACACTTTTTGGTTTATCGATGATCAAATTCATGTTTGCTCCGTTTGGCGGGCCTGCAATGAAATTGAATTACTTTGAAACCTATCTTTCTTGCGTTGCCGGAGCATTTTTGGCCGCATTTATCTTTTATTTCTCCAGTGAGTATTTCATGATTCGTGCCCACAAAAAAAGACAGGCCGAATTGCATAAATCCATTACAAATGGAACGCAACTGAAGATCAAACGAAAATTCACCCGATTCAATAAGTTGATTGTGAAACTGAAACACCGTTTCGGAATTTACGGAATTGCATTTTATGCTCCTTTGTTTTTATCGGTTCCTGTCGGATCAATCGTTACGGCGAAGTTCTATGGGAAAGACAAACGTACTTTTCCGCTGATTTTGATCGGGATTTGTATGAACGGGGCTATTACAACCGGGATAGCATACATTATTTTTTAAATGAAAGTACGTCAGTTATTTTTTGATTTGGACAGAACCCTTTGGGATTTTGAAACCAACTCACGTTTTGCCCTTCAGTATTTGTATGATGATTTGAAACTGGGAGATTCCATCGATCATTTCATGCATTTTCATCACACGTATATCCGGATCAATGCCGATTTGTGGAACCAGTACGGAAACGGAAAACTCACGAAAGAAGAATTGCGTGACAACCGATTCAAAAAAGCTCTGGAGCATCACGGAATTCACGACAATGATCTGGCAAAGAAAATGAGCGACGGTTACATCGAACTTTCTCCGCAGCAAACAGCACTTTTTCCTGGAGCGGTTCAAATGCTGGACGAATTGAAAGGGGAAGATTATCGTTTGCATATCATCACCAACGGTTTCAAGGAAGTGCAGCATATTAAGTTGTCGAGAAGTGGAATCAGCAAATATTTCGACATGGTTTTGTGTTCGGAAGAGATTGGTGTAACAAAACCGCATCGTGAGATTTTCCGGGAAGCACAGCGCATTACGGAATGCAGCACCGAACACGCCATTATGATCGGCGATGATTTCAAAGCGGATATTATTGGTGCCTTGAATGCCGGATGGACAGCGATTCATTTCGACCCGGAAGTGAAGTTTAAGAAAGAACGCAATGTTCCGCGAATCCGCGAATTATCTGAAATTCCTTCGGTTGTAAACCTGTTACCGATCGTTGGGAATTGAAGTGTTAAGACATTTTATGTCTATTATAAAATCACTTTCTGCCATTCCGAAACCAGCGGCTCGTGAAAGATAATAATGGGATTCGGATCCGGTAATGTTTTATGCTCAGACAGTTTAAAAACAGGAGTAGATTCGATGTCTCCATCCAGGTGGTCAATGTAATCATCCTTTTTGTAGTTCAATCGTTTGATTGTTTCTTCGATAGTAATTTCTCCCGGATCACACAATTGATAAACAGCCCGGATTTCTACCGTGTCTGAGATCTGAGGAAACCCAATCCAGCCATCTGCAAAAACAAAATCACGATGTAAAATATTGGTACAAGCTGTATCAACGATCAGGAATGGGAAAACTAAGGATTCATGAGCTTGAACGGTATGATAAGAAGGGAAATTTCTATACCAGAGTTTTGTCGGTCGAACAACCTGATAAATAGAATCTTTGTGCCTGATTTCAAAACTGATATTGTAGTATCCATACGAATTCCAGCTTTCGTAAAAATATTGAATACTGTCCGTATTATTACGGATAATCACATAAGCTTTGTTTCTGTCTGAACATTGATTGATAAAAGCTAGCTCCCGGGTGTGCGGAATCGAAAGTTCGATGCTCGTTTTGCTTTTTGGATTCTGTCCAAATGATGTGTGAACAAACAAAATAAACAGAAAAGAATTGATCAGTTTTAGAGTCATAGTTTTCAAAAGTACTATCAAAATGAAGATTTCTCCAAAAGGTTACACTTCCAATATCTTAAAATACCTAAGACTTAAAGTCTTAAAATCCTGAAGTCTTAGAATCTTAACATCTAAATTCCCTATCTTTGCACCCTTAAATAAAATCGGATGTCATTTTCTTCTTTCGGCTTATCGCCTTTTTTACTTCAAGCTTTAACCGAAATGAACTACGAGAAGCCGACTCCCATTCAGGATTTGGCTGTTCCGGCAATTCTGACAGGTAAAGACGTTCTGGGGATTGCTCCGACCGGTTCCGGAAAAACAGCCAGTTATGTTTTGCCGATTCTGACACAGCTTTCAACTGCGAAAGAAGCAAAGAACAGACATGTTCAGTCGCTGATCCTGGTTCCGACCCGTGAATTAGCCATTCAGGTAGAAGAAGTATTCAAAGTATTCGCGCGTTCGTTTCCGAATCCATTAAAAATAAAAGCCGTTTACGGAGGAGTTTCCATCAATCCGCAAATGAAAGCAATGATGGGAGTTTCTGTTTTGATTGCAACCCCGGGACGTTTGATTGAATTGGCAGAATCAAATGCGGTTCACTTGAGTGCTGTCCAATCAGTTGTTCTGGATGAAGCAGATAAATTGCTGAATTTAGGTTTTCAGGAAGAAATGCAGCGAATCATTGGCTGGTTGCCGAAGAAACGTCAGAATTTGCTGTTTTCAGCAACCCTGAACGACAAAGTTTCGGAAGTGAAGCAGATTCTACTGCACGATCCGTTGGTGTTGAAGATTGAAACGGAAGAAGATTCGGTTGAGTTGATTCAGCAAACGGCATATCGGGTTTCCGATGCTAGAAAAGGACCTTTACTGCGTTATTTGATTCGTTCCCGCAAAATGAAACAAGTGTTGATTTTTACAAGTTCAACATTTAAAGCGGATCAGGTCGTTGAAAAATTGCGCAAGAACAACATCGATGCGCAAGCCATTCACAGCAAGAAAAGTCAGGATGCGCGAAACAAAGTGCTTCGAAATTTCAAGGCCGGACATTTGAAGGTTCTGGTTGCCACAGATTTGATTTCCCGCGGAATTGATATCGAATTTCTGCCTTTCGTAATCAACTACGAATTGCCGCGCTCACCGAAAGATTATGTTCATCGTATCGGAAGAACAGGAAGAGCGGAATCGACCGGTGAAGCACTCACTTTTGTAACTCCGGAAGACGAACATCATTTTAAAATTATCCAAAAGAAAATGGGAAAACAGGTTCCGTTTGAAGAAACAGACGGGCTTGATCTGAACGGTTTTTAATTCCATTTCTAAAGGAAGGTGTGACAAAGGAATTTGGGTTTGACCTAAAAGAATCTTGAAAACAATTTAAAAAAGTAGACGGGGAATTTCAGTCCTACAATCCTGAAGTCCTATAGTCTTGCAAATCAATAAAAGACACATGAAGCGCATTGCATCGTACAAAAAACTCTTTCAGGTGGAGGAGGAAATCAGCTTGACTCAATTAAAAACAACTTACCGCAAACTGGTAAAAGAATGGCATCCCGATAAATTTCAGGAAGACAATCCCTTAAAAGTAGAAGCGGAACAACGAAGTCTGGAGATTATTGATGCATATCACTTTTTGGTGAGTATTGCACCGGAAACCTTAGAGCAAAACCTGGAAGAATATCAGGAAACGATCAATACATCCATGATTGCTGATTTTCATTACAAAGGTTTGACTTTGAAAGTCACTTTCCTGAACGGACAAGTCTTCGAATATTTTGGTGTTCCCAATAACGTATACAAGAAATTAACTCAATCTGCCACTCCCGAACGTTTTGCCCGCAGACACATCTTTTCGTCTCATACCTATCGCATGGCAAGCAAAGGAACGGTTGAAGCTAATGCATAAGAAATAGAATCAGGAATAATCAATTGTCAAGGGCTGTTTTCAAGTGAAATTCCCTTGATAATTTTCCTTTATTCATCCTTTGCTAAAATAGGATATCCAAAGAGCATAAGAGGGTGAAATCTGCGTTCCTAAACGGGAGATATTTAAAAATCATTACCTTGTCCTCAAAAAATCAGGATGAAAAAGTGGTTCTTCTTTACAGTTTTAGCTTTTCTGGCTGCTTGTCAGGAAAAGAGCGTCAATGCAGATGCGGAATTTGATAAATACAAAGAAGCTTTCGTACTTCGTTTGTGGGAAATGAACCCGTCCTGGGCCAGTGGAATCGGGTATCACAAATACGATTCTGTTTTGGTGGTTCCAAATAAAGAACGGCAGGAAAAAGAACTTCAGTTTATTCAAAAAGAACAGGATCAGCTCAATCAGTTTAAACCCGAAGAACTTTCAGAATCCAATCAAATTGACTGGAAGTTGATTAAAAACCATTTGGATGGTGCGGCATGGGAACAAACTTCGTTGAAATCACGGGAATGGAATCCTTCTTCTTACAATGTTTGTGGGAGTTTTGCCGAAATGCTGGCAAACAATTACGCTCCTTTGGATGAACGTCTGAAAAATTTCTCCATCCGACTGAAAAATGTTCCGGCTTACTACAAAGCTGCAAGAGAAAACATTAAAAATCCGACCAAAGAACATACGCAATTAGCGATTGAACAAAACAGAGGCGGATTGTCTGTGTTTACTTCTGATTTACCGGCGAGTCTGGAGAAAAGCAAGCTGAGTGAAGCGGAAAAAGCAGCATTGATTCAGAGAAGTGAAGCTGCTCAAAAAGCCATTGAAGAATATGCGGCCTGGCTGGAAAAAATGCCAAATCCGCATCCGCGAAGTTTCCGGTTGGGAAGTGAATTGTATGCCAAAAAATTTGAATTTGATATTCAGTCAAATAATTCCGCGAAGGAAATTTATCAAAGTGCGCTTGCTCACAAAAAGGAGTTGCATCAGAAGATGGTTCGGATTTCAAAGCAGATCTGGGATAAGCATATGGGGAAAAAACCAATGCCGGGTAACGAATATGAACTGGTAAAACAATTGATTAACCAGATTTCATTGCAGCATACACAACCCGAAAGCTTCCAGAAAGAGATCGAAAAACAAATTCCGGAATTGGAGGAATTCGTAAAGACTAAAAACCTGATTTATTTAGATCCTAAAAAGCCTTTGGTTGTTCGCCGGGAACCAGATTACATGGCCGGAGTTGCGGGCGCTTCTATTTCCGCTCCCGGACCTTACGACAAAGGAGGAAATACCTATTACAATGTGGGAAGTATGAACGGTTGGCCGCCGGAACAATCAGAAAGCTACTTGCGGGAGTATAATGATTACGTCTTGCAAATCTTGAATATTCACGAAGCAGTTCCGGGTCATTACACCCAATTGGTTTACAGTAATAATTCTCCCAGTATTATTAAATCCATTTTTGGAAACGGAGCGATGATAGAAGGTTGGGCGGTTTACACTGAGTTGATGATGCTGGAAAACGGATACGGCGCTCCGGCAGGTTCAGAGATCTCCAGTCCTGAAATGTGGTTGATGTACTACAAATGGAACTTGAGAACAACCTGCAATACCATTTTGGATTATTCGGTTCACAACCTGAATTTCAGCAAAGAACAAGCATTGAATTTATTGGTGAATGAAGCGTATCAGCAAGATGCTGAGGCAGAAGGGAAATGGAAAAGAGCCACTTTGAGTCAGGTTCAGCTGTGCAGTTATTTTACAGGTTTCACGGAAATTTGCAGCTTGCGGGAAGAACTGATGAAGAAGGAAGGAAAAGCATTCAAGTTAAAAGCGTTTCATGAAAAATTCCTGAGCTACGGAAGTGCTCCAGTGAGAGATATTCGTGAGTTGATGATTCATAATAATTGAAAATGGAGAAAGTGAAAATTGAAAAGGTTTGTATGGATGCTTAATTAAATGAATCTGCCTTAACAGATCTCTTCTTTTCAATTCTCAATTGTCGTATATTTGATTTTTGCAATTCAGTCGTCATGGATTTTCTCAGTCTGGAAGAGTTTTATCAGTCCATCTGCAATATCAATGGTTCATCCTTGGTTCCGGAAGGAATCAGTAAGGAGTTGGGACAATTCAATGTCTTTGACACCAGAGAGCTGCTTGCACAGAACGATGGAAAAAAAGGTAAAATGCCTTATAACCGCCGGTTGTATTACAAAATCAGTTTGATAGAAGGAAGAAGCACCGCTGAATATGCCGATAAAGTGATTGACATTGAAAAATATGCGTTGCTTTTCGCTACGCCGAAAGTTCCTTATAATTACACTTCTGAAGATGAGGATCACAACGCGGTGTTCTGTGTGTTTAGTTCCGATTTCATTACCAGAGCGAATACCGGATTTATTTTGGATGAATTGCCGATCTTCAGTCCGGGAAATGTTCCTGTTTTTGAGCTGTCGGAGAATGAATTTCAGTATATCCGAACGGTTTTCTCAAAAATGAAAAAAGAACTGGCTTCGGATTATGCGTTTAAATACGACCTGATCCGCAATTACATCATGGAGATCGTTCATTTAGGACAAAAGTTTCAACCGGCTTCCGTCTTGTATCCGAAACATTCTGCTTCCGAAAGAGTGAGTTCCTTATTTGTAGAGTTGCTGGAGCGACAGTTTCCGATAGAATCCAATCAGCAGCGTATTGGTTTGAGAACTGCAAAAGATTACGCGGATCGCTTGTCGGTTCATGTCAATCATTTGAATAAAGTGCTGAAAGAGAATGCAGGCAGAACAACGACCGAAGTGATTGGAAACCGGATCACGCAGGAAGCGAAAATCTTATTGAAACAAACAAACTGGACGGTTTCAGAAATTGCCTATTGCCTGGGCTTCGAAGAAGTGGCGCATTTTTCCAATTTCTTTAAAAAACAAACCTCCCTGACTCCGAATTCATTCAGATCCTAGATAATTTTCAATTCAATAAGTCATGTTTGAATTTTGCAATTGTTGGATTGCTCTTTGCAAACATCCGGAGAATTTGCGTGCTACCTTTGTTTTATCAAATTAAATCACATGAAAACAAGCAAATTAGCACTTATTACAGGAGGAAGCCGTGGTTTGGGAAGAAGCATGGCAAACAAATTAGCAGACAAAGGAATCCATGTTGTGATTACCTATCACACAAACAAAACGGAAGCAGATAAAGTGGTCGCGGAAGTTGAATCGAAAGGAGTAGAAGCATTGGCGCTTCAATTGGATGTGACCAAAGCAGATACGTTTGAAGCATTCGTCAGTGAATTGAAAAGCGCGATCAAAACCAAATTCAACACCGAAAAAATTGATTTCCTGATCAACAATGCAGGAATCGGTTTGCACACTCCGCTTGGAGCAACCGAAATGTCGGTTTTTGATACCTTGACGGATATTCATTTAAAAGCACCGTATTTCCTGACTCAATTGCTTTTGCCAAATCTCAATGATGGCGGAGGAATCGTGAATATCTCAAGTGGTTTGGCGCGCTTCACGGCACCCGGATATTCTGTTTATGGATCTTTGAAAGCAGCCGTAGAACAATTGTCCAGATACCTTGCAAAAGAACTGGGATCGCGTCAAATCCGTGTGAATTGTGTTGCTCCGGGAGCGATTGAAACAGATTTTGGAGGAGGAGCAGTTCGGGATAATGAGCAGTACAATCAAATGGTTGCCAACACGACTGCTTTAGGAAGAGCAGGTTTGCCGGATGATATCGGAGATGTGGTTGCGTTCCTTTGTACGGATGAATCCCGTTGGATCAATGGTCAGCGCATTGAAGTTTCCGGAGGAGCGAATTTGTAAAACCGGATTTTAGGATGTCGGGACATTAAGGCTCCGAACACTAATACTAAAAAAAGCCTTCTGAATTTCAGAAGGCTTTTTTTATGTGCTCTAAAGTCTTTGAGTCCTAAAATCCTGCAGTCTTAAAGTCTATTTAGCAGCAGCTTTCACTTGTCTCAAGCGTTCATACAGGATCATTCCGGTTGCAACTCCAACGTTTAAAGAAGAGATATCTCCCGCCATCGGAATGCTCAAACGGGCATCCGACATTTTCAATAAATCGTGCGAAATTCCGTCTTCTTCAGATCCCAAAATAATGGCTGTTGGACCAAAAAACGAATAATTTTCTGCTGTAATTTTCGACTTTTCCGTACACGAAACAATTTGAAATCCGCTTTGCTGCAAATAGAACAAACTGTTTTTAAGCAAATCTGTTTTACAAACAGGAATGCTGTGCAGTGCTCCGGCTGAAGTCTTGATTGCATCGGCAGAAACCAAAGCGCTTCCTTTGGATGGAACCAAAATCGCATCAACACCCATACAAGCTGCCGTACGTGCAATTCCACCGAAATTTCGAACGTCTGTAATCCGATCCAATACCAGAATACATGGTTCTTTCCCTTCGGAAAGCCATTGGTCGCACAATTCTTCGATGTTTTTGTATTCAACAGGAGAAGTAAATGCGATGACTCCCTGATGATTATTTACGGTCAGTTTATTCAGTTTTTCAATCGGAACGAACTGCAATTGGTAGTCTTTTCCGGTTAAAACGGTTCTCAGTTCTTCAAATAAATCCTTGTCGATTCCTTTTTGAATGAGGATTTTATTGATTTCCACCTCGTTTTTGATCGCTTCGATCACTACACGGATTCCGTAAATAATGTCGGAAGGATCTTCTTTCGGTTTGCGGTCAAAACCACGGTTCTCTTTGTTGAATCCGCCTTTGTCGTCGCGGTCGTTTCTCTTATTATACATTGAATGTGATTTCAAGTTCGATATCTTCGCTAACTGATTTTGCAACCGGACAAGTCAAAGCAACACGCTTCACTTTTTCAATCGTTTGTTCGTCCCAGCCATTGTTGCTGATGTCAATATCAATGACCAATTTTCCGATTCTTCGTGGGCTTGCAGCCATGATTTTGGTTACGGTAGCCGAACCATTTTCATAACGGTGGCCGTGTTCGTTACAGTAAATTCCGATCAGACTGATCATACAGGAAGCGTAAGCCGTTGCAACCAAATCCGTAGGAGAGAATTTTTCGCCTTTCCCGTGATTGTCTGTCGGAGCGTCCGTATAAATAACCGTTCCTGATTGAAGATGAGTGCATTCTGTTCTCAGATCTCCCAAGTATTTTACTGTTGATGTTGCCATGTCTTTTCTGTTTTTGAAAAATGATTTTATTAAGACTTACTCAGAGCCGTTTGAAAAGTTCAAAATATTCCTTAAAAGACTTTTAACTTTTCAATTTTCACTTCTTAATTGTGAATGCTTCTTCGTACTTTTGTAAAATCAAAATTAGCGAGGCTAAAGGTACGGAATTTTGCGGCCTGTTAGTTATCGGGATGGAGAATCTATTTTTGAAAAGCGGAAAGGCACGACTATGTCAGAAGAAATAACAACAGCAGAAAACAAAGTTCATATTAAAAAACCCAATTGGTTGCGTGTAAAGCTGCCGATCGGGGAAAATTACAAAAAGGTACGCGCTTTGGTTGACGAACATAAGCTTCACACAATTTGTGAAAGCGGAAGTTGTCCGAATATGGGAGAATGTTGGGGGGAAGGAACTGCAACATTCATGATCCTTGGAAATATTTGTACGCGTTCATGCGGTTTCTGTGCTGTTCAAACCGGAAAACCGGAAGCAATTGATGAATTTGAACCGGGTAAAGTGGCTCATTCCATCAAAACGATGGGAATCAAACATGCCGTAATTACTTCCGTGGATCGCGATGATCTGAAAGATGGCGGAGCAGGAATCTGGGTTCAGACCGTGCGTGCCGTGCGTCATCAAAGTCCGGGAACAACCATGGAAACCTTAATTCCCGATTTCGCAGGAAAATGGGAAAATCTGCAACAGATTATAGATGTAGCTCCTGAAATCGTTTCGCATAACCTGGAAACAGTTCGCCGCTTGACCAAACAAGTGCGCATTCAGGCAAAATACGACAGAAGTCTCGAAGTATTGTTCCGCTTGAAAAAAGGAGGAATGAGAACCAAATCCGGAGTGATGCTTGGTTTGGGTGAAACGGATGAGGAAGTGATCGAAACCATGGAAGATTTGAGAGCTGTGGGAGTAGACATCCTGACTTTGGGACAATACCTGCAACCAACTCCAAAACACCTTCCGATTGTGGAATTCGTAGAACCGGAGCGTTTCCAGAAATACGAAAAACTAGGATTGGAAATGGGCTTCCGCTTCGTTGAAAGCGGTCCTTTGGTGCGTTCTTCCTACCATGCTGAAAAGCATATTTTCGACTTATAAAAAATCAGAATGAGAATGAGGAATTAAATCTCTCTTTTTCTCAACTATTGGGTTTATAAAATTCATTTCATTGTAGCCTACTTTGTATTCTTAAATTCTTTGGGGTTCAATTATCCTGTTTTTATCATTAAAGGAGCAATGTTTCCTCTCATTCTCATTTTCCCTCTCATTCTGTATTGTACGACTTTTCGCAACACGGTTTTTACAAACGCATTTTTCCGTTTTCCGAACTTCTTCCTGTCAGGTAGTTTTGGTATTGGAAAATTGAAATTATGAAAACACTTATTGCAACCTTACTATTTATTCCTTTTATGGGTTTTGCTCAATATGGAAGAAGTCCTCAATTCGGAGCTTTTGCAAATGCAGGTTTAAGAGATTATACATCCGGTACGGCAAAAGTAAAATCCAGGTATGGTCTGGATATAGGATTAAATGTAAAACACTCTACCCGAAACGGAGTTTTACGAATGGTTTATGGGGTCGGATTCATTTACGACTACTATAAACGGGAATATACTTCAGAAGATAGATACAGTATCAGTGAAAGTAAAGTAAACGGAGTAAGTATTCTTTTCAGACCTGAATTCCGGATTTTAAATAAGGAACGCATATCGATGTACATTGGTATTGGACCCCGATTTTCCCATTTTTATTCTTTCCGGGAAAAGTCAACGGTTACTGAAAATGGAGTAACTACGGTGCAGGGCTGGGAAAATAGAAGTTATAGGGAACTGAGTTATTTTGGCGCGCACATTTCGTTGTCCGTAGATTATAAATTTGCCGAACACTGGGCGTTGAATCTCGGGCTGAATGCCTTCACCGGATTTGAGTTCGAATTCTTTGGCGGGGATATTTTTTCGGGTGGAAACGTCACCACTGGTGTAGCTTACATCTTTTAATTTCGGAACAAAAAAGCACCATTCTCACATTCTTATACGAATTTCTTTTTAGTACATTCTTTTCACTTTTCAATTCTCCATTTTCAATTAATACGTACCTTTAACGCACATTTTAGAAATTGAAACTATGAGTACGTTTGATGTTGCGATAATCGGTTCTGGTCCAGGTGGATATGTGGCCGCTCTTCGCTGTGCACAATTAGGATTGAATACTGCTTTGATCGAAAAATACCCGACACTTGGAGGAACATGTTTGAACGTGGGATGTATCCCTTCAAAAGCATTGTTGGATTCGTCGGAGCACTTTTTCAATGCAAAACACAATTTCGCAACTCACGGAATTAAAGTAGAGAACGTAGAGGCAGATATCACGCAAATGATTGCCCGTAAGGATGATGTAGTTACTCAGACATGCAACGGTGTTAAATTCCTGATGGATAAAAACAAGGTGACTGTTTATCAGGGAGTGGGATCATTTGTTGATAAAACGACCATTGCAATTACCGATACGGAAGGAAACAAGACAACGATCACGGCTAAAAATACCATTATCGCTACAGGTTCAAAACCGAACTTCTTCCCGGGAATGGAACCGGATAAAAAACGCATCATTACTTCAACAGAAGCTTTGAAAATGACGGAAATTCCGAAAAGAATGATCGTTATCGGAGGTGGTGTAATCGGATTGGAATTAGGTTCCGTTTATGCACGTTTGGGTTCGGAAGTTGAAGTAGTTGAATTCGCGCAGAACATCCTTCCAACAATGGATCTTTCTCTAGGAAAAGAGTTGACTAAAATCCTGAAAAAAGAAGGATTCAAATTCCATTTGGAGCATAAAGTTCAGAAAGTTGAAAACACCGGAAAAGGTGTGAAATTGACTGCTTTGAACAAAAAGAATGAAGAAGTTACCTTGGAAGCTGACTACTGCCTGGTAGCTGTCGGTCGTAAACCATACACCGATGGATTGGGCTTGGAAAATGCAGGACTTGCAGTTAACAACCGCGGTCAGATCGATGTGAATGATCATTTGCAAACAGCTGTTCCGAACATTTACGCAATCGGAGATGTGATTCGCGGAGCAATGTTGGCACACAAAGCAGAGGAAGAAGGAGTGGTTGTTGCTGAGCAATTGGCAGGACAAAAGCCGCATATCAATTACAACCTGATTCCGGGAGTTGTTTATACATGGCCTGAGATTGCTTCCGTTGGAAAAACAGAAGAAGAATTGAAAGCTGCAGGAGTTGAATACAAAGCAGGTTCTTTCCCGATGAAAGCTTTGGGAAGAGCAAGAGCTTCGATGGATGTTGCCGGATTTGTAAAAGTATTGGCTGATGCAAAAACGGATGAAGTATTGGGAGTTCACATGATTGCTGCACGTGCTGCGGATATGATCATGGAAGCAGTTACTGCAATGGAATTCCGCGCATCTGCTGAAGATATTTCACGCGTTTGCCATGCTCACCCGACATTCTCTGAAGCAATCAAAGAAGCGGCATTGGCTGCAACGGATAACAGAGCATTACATATTTAATATAATCCGATTAATGGAGAAGAGGGCAAGGAAACTTGCCCTTTTTTATTGAAGAAACTTTCCTCCCCTTAATCCCCCTCCAAAGGGGGAGACCAGAATTCACCTTCTGAACGCAATCTGTCTTCAAGTAAAAGCATATCCTTTGGCCATTCACAATTTTTCTTTAAGAAGAGGTTTAAAATTTCCCCCCTTTGGAGGGAGACAAAGGGGGAGGACAGCGCAAATTGTCTTTGCAAAGTATGATCTACATCAGTTTTCTTTTCGCTCTTTTGCGTACTTTTGTGCCTGCGCTGAAGCTACGGCATAAGCGTTGCAGTGCCTTTAAAAGAGAGAGATGAGTAAGAAAACAGGTGTGTTATTGATTCAGTTGGGAACTCCTGATAGTCCTAAAAACAGCGATGTTCGACGTTATTTGAAAGAATTTCTGATGGACCCGCGAGTAATCGACATTCCTTTCTTTTCCCGTTTGCTCCTGGTTCGTGGAATTATTGTTCCCTTCAGAACCCCGAAATCAGCTAAGATTTACAAAGAACTTTGGGAACTTGGAAAAGGTAAATCACCGCTTTTGACCTACACGGAATCTGTGAAAAATCTCCTTCAAAAACGATTTGAAACAGAAGACATAACCGTTGAAATGGCGATGCGTTATCAAAATCCTTCCATGGATTCTGTTCTGGAGCGCATGCGTAAAGCAAATTACGACCAAATCATTATTCTACCATTGTTCCCGCAATATGCAAGTGCTTCAACAGGATCTGCAGTTGACAAAGCGATGGAAATCATCCAAAAATGGTGGGTGATTCCGGAAATCAAGATCGTTTCACAATTCTATAATCACGAAGGTTACATTGATTCCATTGTGGAAAGAGCAAAGGAATTTGATATTGCTTCCTACGATAAGATCATGTTCTCGTATCACGGTTTACCGGAAAGACAAGTCGATAAGGTATACGAAAATGGATTGTGTTCTGACCATGATTGCGAAAAAGGAATGACGGATGAAAACAAGTTCTGTTACAAAGCTACCAGCTACGAAACCACTCGTTTGATCGCTGCTAAATTGGGCTTGACGGAAGATCAGTACACAGTGAGCTTCCAATCTCGTTTGGATGAAAAGTGGATTCAACCTTTTTCCGATAAAGTGATTGAGCAATGGGGGAAAGAAGGCAAAAAACGCGTTCTGGCATTTAGTCCGGCTTTTGTAGCGGATTGTTTGGAAACCCTGATTGAGATTGGCGGAGAGTATCAGGAAATCTTTGAAGAACACGGTGGTGAAAAAGTGCAATTGGTTCCGAGTTCCAATGATCATCCGCGCTTTATAGATTGTTTGGAAGATCTTATTAGAAGTAAAAAGTGAAAAGTCAAAAATTTCGATAAAGTAATTCGTTGAACTTTTAACTTCTCACTTTCCCTCTAAATGTTATTTCCCAAATCGTTTTTGAACCGATAGTTCCGCGAAAAATGGAAAGGTCGGATTGTCCTTGAAATTTTGCGCATAAGCTTTTCCGACAGTCAGGAAAGTACTCCATGATTTATAGGTCCAATGCCCGCGAACTCCGAATTTGAAAGTTCCTCCGGAAGCTCCGTACCAACCGTCACGGATTTGAGGATAATATTCCTTCATTAATCGATGTTGGATATGCGTCGCAAATGTTTTGTCGTAAGCTGCCAAAAGCACCACGCCGGCTTTGGGTCTCACATAACCGAAATGAACCGACAGTGCTGATGCTGTATTGTAGAAAGTCGCCATCGGAGAAGCGTATCGGCGTGTAATAAATGAAAGTTTGGTTCCGAAGGAAAAGTGATCGTTATGCCAAAGTTCCGTTTGAAGATTTAAGTTCCATCGCCAGTCGTCCAGAATGATTTTCCCAAAAGGAGCCGTGAATTCCGTGCCGATAAAAATGGGTTTGTACTTGTTTTTGATGGAGTATCCGTAAGAAATGCCATAATAAGAGCTGAAATCTGCACCAAAATGTGCTGAAACCAAATGGTTGGATTGTTCGTTCAGAGAGCGCCAATTGACTTCCTGAGCTGCTGTTTTCGCAATCATACAAAGCGAAAAAAGAAAAAAGATGCTTGTTTTCATTTTAATGCATTTAAGTAAGTAGCTGCTTTTGGATAAAGATCGGCCCAGCCGAAATAGAGCATTTCATGTCCGCAGTCTTTAACCATTTCTAGTTGAACATTCGGATAAGTTGAAGAAACCGCAGCAGCCCATTCTGCACCGTAGGCCTTGTTTCGTTCGCTGTAGAGAAAAAGCACTTTTGTAGAAAATGAATGGAGGTTAGCTGTGAAATTGAAATCGTATTTCTCTGCATTCTCGATCAGCTTTTCAAAAACAACTGCTCCGTTTCGCCAAAAAGGATAAGATCCCGGATTTCCGATCGTGTTTCCCGGTGCATTTTCGAAGGTGGTAAAAAAGCTGGCTTTGTAATCCAGAATTTCCTGCTCGCTTCGTCCTGCAATCACTTGTTCCGGAAAAACGGCATCATTCAATGCTTCTGAAAAGAACTTTATTTTATTGGAACGACTCAGGTAATCGTTGGTTTGTGTCCAGGTAAAACCTCCCGGTTCAGCAAGTACAACTCCGCTGATTCTTTCCGGGTGCTGATTCACATAAGCTGTTGCCAGCATTGCTCCCCAGGAATGCCCCATCAAAAATACTTTCTGTGAAGGTGTTTGCTGAAAATGATCGATCAATGCATTCAGATCGTCAATATAAAGCTGCACGGCATCTTTGTTTTCGTATTGACTTTTATCTTCCCGTTTGGAAAGACCGGTTCCGCGCTGATCGTAAAAAACGACATAAAAACCATCGTGAACCAAATCTTTTGCATTCAGTAAGGAACGGTAATCTCCGCCCGGCCCGCCGTGTATGAGAATTAATAATGGATCTGAGGGATTTCCATGTGTTTCTACATGGAGCAGCGTTCCGTTAATGGAAAGAGAAGGGAGCGAAGCGTCCTGATCAACGGTTAGTGGTACCAAAGCTCCCGGCTTCGACATGTCAACTTTTTTGCAGGAAGAAACCCAAAACAAGTTGAAGAGAGTGACAATGAGAATAAATCTGTTCATGTTTTTTTTGAGGCAAAACAAGCACATGAACCCGAAACGGGCGTTCGTCCTTATAGGGAAGTGCAAGAAAAAGTAGTGCGCGAACGATTAAACCATTGTGAAACAGCTTTCTGTGTGTTGTTGGATTTAAAGTATCAAACTAAACAGGAGACAAATATTCGGATGGAGTTTTGCCCGTATGCAGTTTAAAATACTTGTTGAAAGTTGTTTTGGAATTGAATCCGCAATCATAGGCGAGAGCCAGAAAAGTGAATTTCTTGTTTTCAGGAAGAGCTAACAAATGCAGAAATTCATTGATCCGGTAAGTATTGATGTAGTGGTAGAATGTTTTTCCGGTTTCGGAGTTGATGACCTGAGAAAGCTGATTCGGGTTCAGATTCATTCTTTTTGCCAGCTCGTTCAATGTCAATTCACTATCCTTGAAAGGTTTTTCATCGGTCATGAAGGATTCCAGCTGTTTCATAATGATTGAAACCTGAATCTGGTCGAGCCCTGATTTGGCGTACTTTTCCTTCTTCTCTTCCGGGGTAGAAACCGATTCCGATTGATTCCTGTTGGCAGCCGGGAGGAAAATAGAAATCTGATTGATTCCGAAGAAACCAATGAATAAAACGAATACGGTGACTCCTCCGAAAATAATATTGTCGTCGAAAAACAAAGCAAGCAGCCAGATAACGCCCAATCCGATTGTTAAATATTCCAGCCATCGAAGCATGCGTTTATCGGTATTCGACAAATAATCCTGAATCGATTTCCGATGTCTGTGAATCTTCAAAAGGGTTGCTGCTGAGTAGAAAATTCCCGTCAGAAGAATAAAGGATAATTGCACAACAGCATACCATTCGAATCCTTTTCCTTCGTTTTTGAAGACCGCTATCTTTTCTGCACCTGATAATTGATAAAAGGGAATGGCTAATGCAACCAACATAAAAAACGGGATGAGGTGCAGCAGAATTACAGGGAAGCGTGGAATCCGGTTTTCAGTCAGTGCAAGGGTGTAAAAGTAGAGAAAGACGCCATGCAATATCGGTAAAGGAAGAATGATACCGAGCAATGACGGATATTCCAGATCCATTCCGCGGTAATGAAAATAATGCAGAAATAAATGCAACGCGATCAATGCCAGCCAGGAGGCAAGCAGGTAATCATGAAGTTCTTTTCCTTTTTTGAGAACGAAAAGAAGTAAGAGAAAACATGCAATGCTGAAGCCGACGATAAAAAACATACTGGAAAACTCAACTCAATAGTTAGATGAAATTAGGATTTAATATGCTACTTGACGCGTTTTATCAGGAAAGATCTGTTGTTAAAATAAATCTTACTCAAGCTCCAATTTGACTTGATAAGCATTTCTTCCGATCGTAACAAGCAGTTTTTCACCGTGCAGGAACAAAAATGAAATGTCGCAGCGGACCAGTTCCATTCGTTTTGCTTTCAGTTCTTTTGCGTCTAATAATTTGGAACGATTTTCATCCTCCAATTGGTAATTGAGGTATTCCGGATCAACAACCGTAATTTGGGAAGGTCTGAATCCGCAATTCATCGAAATGGCTGAAAAGAGAAAATCGGTACTTGATTTTGGAGGAATTGAATCGAAATCTAATTCCGAAGCACTTCCCAGATACAGCTGTTTTGAACGGTTGACAAACTTGACAAACCCTCTTTCCGCACGACTTTTCGGGGTCATTAGAAAAATTCCACAGCACGTACACGGCGAAATGGTATAGGTTTCATTCGGTTTGAATTTGCAAAGACTGATTTCTTCAATCCTCTGATTATTCCACATGAATGAATACTTGAGCGTGTCAAATCCATTCAGATTCAATGGGATAACCTTTTGGGTGCTGTCAGTCGTTTTAAGATGAACTCCGTTAATGGAAAATTCCAGAGACAAAAAAGTATTTATTTCGTCCTCAAAATTCTGTTTCAGAAAATCAGAATTTCCGGTTTTTACCTTACAGGTTTGTGCATATCCTAAAGACAGAATAAAAAACAGAAAAGTGAATGTGAGTAGTGCTTTCATCTCAGAGAGATTATTTCAATTCTCCAAGCAGCTTATCGATTGCTCCTACACCAAACTGATCATTCGACCATTTGTAACTTGGAGTGCCTTTTTTGAATTGAACGAAAGTCGGGAAATGTCCTTCTGCCAATGCAACATAATCGTCTACATTTTTAGCCAAAGCAATGTCAAAATCACCGGCAATTAATCCTTTGTATAAATCCAGATCGCTCTTATTCGGAGAACACACAGAAAAAAGGATGTTCAAATCCGGGTTGTGTTTCTTGATCAATTTCAAATGAGCAATGGATTCCAAACAAAATGGACATCCCGGAATCGTGATCACCAATAAGTCGTATTTCGGATCAATTGTTACTGTTATTTTGTCTTTAGCAAGTTCCGTTCCCTCAGAACTGAAATCTCCCTGATAGATCGGATGAAGTACAAAACCAATCACAAACGGAAAAGCCAACAGGAACACCACGATAATAATCTTAGCCACTTTTGGTTTCAACTTAAATCCTTTCGCGAAGGAGTAAGCCAGAAGAACTCCTCCGAAACCAAGAATCAGGTAAGGAATCATTTTCGACATCGTCCACGAAAAACCGCTTTCTAAAAGTGTTGATTCTAAAGAGTTGAACGTAAAAAGCGTAGCTGCGCAAACAATCAGTAAAATGGAAAAGATTATCTTCATGAGTTGATTTTTGAGTAAAATTAAGAATTATATGTTCAAATTGAATCCTTTAAACTCTTTAAACCTTTTTTGAACTAGATCAAACTGACACTTAAACCAACTCCCAATAGAATGGCTGTCAATTTTGCCAGGTTGAAGCGGTGATTTTCGTTCGTTTCAAAAATAATGGTCGTCGAAATATGCAGAAACATCCCCACAACAATTGCCAGTAAAATATCCATGAACGGAATAGCCGAATCCATCGGAATCACAGACCCGAAGATCAACCCCAAAGGTGTCATCATTCCGAAAACGATCAGGAGAATCCAGGAAGTTGATGATTTGATCAGAGATTGTCTCAAAAGTGTCATCAAAGCAATGGCAACCGGTAATTGGTGCAAAATAATTCCAAGCAGCAAAGAGTTGTGGTGGTGACCAATCAGGTGTTCGTGATTGTGAACGTCTATCTGGTGATTTGCCAAAGGAATTCCCTCAATAAAAGAATGAATGCTTAAGGAAATCAATAAACCGTAAGGAATCTTTTTGTTTGCATGTGCATGAATGTGCCCGTGCTCGATTCCGCCCGAAAAATACTCCAGGAAAAGTTGAACCAGAAAACCGACCAATACCCAAACACCAATGGAAGTGTGCTGATCTGCATATAATTCCGGCAGGAAATGAATAAATGCGATTGCAAGCAGGAATCCTCCGCTGAAAGCAAGAGATAATTTAATAAAAGCTGCTTGATTCTTCTTTTCGAGGAAAACTACCAGTACACCGCCCAAAACCACGGATAACAATAGAAAGAAGATAGTTACGATTAATTCACTCATTTCTTTTTACAAATTAGGATCAGACGATCAGATGTTTCACTGTCGAAAGCGTCCAATTGATAGTTTCCGGCAAAGCGCACAATGTCGAAATTTGCTTCGGTCAGTAATTCTTCGAAATCAGAGAGGTAAAGTGCCTGTACTTTTTCCTGAAAGAAATAGGAAGTTCCCTGATCTTCAAATGCAATTGTTTTCACAATTCGTCCGTTGCTCACTTCTTTTTTGATGTGAAACAGGATTCCGTGTTTTTTGATCTCTTGCCGGAAGCGTAAGTCACGAATAACCTTGTGCGTATTCATGAAATCGATTACCAGCATTGCCGGATCGGTCAACGCATCGTGAACACTTTTCAATACCAGAGCATTTTGACGCGTGTCGTCGAAATATCCGAAACTGGTAAACAAATTGAAAACGTATTGATATTGCTCCTGAAGAGGTTCGCGCATGTCGTGTACGAAAAAAGTCAAGTCGGAATCCGAATTTCTTTTAGCTTCTTCAATGCTGTTGGGCGAAAGATCACAGCCCGAAACCTTCAAACCGTGAGCCGCCAAAGCTCTGGAATGTCTTCCGGCTCCACAAGCCAGATCCAGAACACTGGATCCCTGCTCAGGCTTCAATGCTGAAACCAGGTTATTCAGAAATTCATTTGCTTCCTGATCGTCTCTTTCATCATACAATAGATGGTAGTAAGGCGAATTAAACCAGGTCGAAAACCACTCCTTTTGCTCTTCTAAATGCATCATTGTTGCAAAAGTAACTCTTTTTTGTCAAACAGGTTGAAGATTGTTTCAAATTCCTTCGGAAAAGCCCGTTATTACTGGGCGAAGTTTTATTTCGCGGTATTGCATGGTATCAGAATTAGTCTATTTTTGTTTCACGAGTTCTTGTCGTATAACCACCGCTTGCTTAATAAGTTGCTTCGTTCGGATAGTTCCAATGGTTATTTATTTTTCTGGTGTTGTGGACCAAGGCTCAGATATTTTACTATTCACTAAAACCTCTAGTATGAACAAATTAAGTTCAATTGTAATGCCGGTGATCTCAGACATGAATGAGTCACACATTAAACAACAACTCTTAGCGTACTTCCCATTACAGGAAGAAAAATTTTCAATCATTGAAGACACGTTTCGTGCCTTAACTGCTGCCAAACAAGATCCGGAAACCCTGAGATCATTTTTTCACAGTTGGAGTCAAACGAACAACAGTGCAGTAACCGTTGCGGGACTGAGCAACCGCATGACGATGTTGGTACACGAAAATCAGCCGGTGCAGAGCGAGCACGATTTATTCAAAGCGGTTGCCAGCTTGAATCGCATTGTGGACGAAGATTTGGCGGTAGTTGGTCAGATTTTGCATTCCGTTTTGTTTTACCGCATGGCGACAAATATCAGCGGAGACGACAGTTGGTTGTCGCATCGTTATTTGTGCGTGGAAGCCAAAGAATTCAAAGCGTGGAAAGACAAAAACTCCTTGCGCAATAAGGACATTATGATTGGTTTATTGACCACTTTGGTGCACGAAATTTATACGCACGGAGAAGTGGAATTTATTTTGCCGCTCTTTGAAAACTGGTTGAAAGCAAACAGCGACTTGTCGGAGCAGGATATCAATCTTTCTTTGGCGTGGATTGCTGTGCATTGCGGACCAACTGAAAAGAATCACTTCTTCCATGCGGTAGATGCGGTTCATTCTTTTGCGAAAGCAACCGGTTTGTCTATTGAAGATTACGATTTGCAGGAAATCATCACGACATACCTGACTTTGAAAGCAGAAGTGATGAGTACGCTGAATCATCAATTGGTACAGTCAGGAGCAATGTTGCAATGAGGATGAACGAAGCGGAACAAACCGAATTGCAGCAGCGGGGAATCGGGCTTTCCACGAAAGGAATGGATCAGGCTCAGATAAATTTTCAGCTGCAGCAATTTTTGGGAGAATTGCCCTACAGCATTTCCAATTTACCGGTTTTGGTAAAGGAAAGCGATTTACAGGAATCTCAGCACTTGACTGAAATTCTGAATCGGGCATTCATTCAGATCGTTCAGCATTATTTTTCGGATCAGCGCATTCGCGACATTTATCAATTGGATTCCGGATTGGAAGCGATTTTAGAACAGGCACATGACTATCCGTACAAAGTCGGGATGTATCGTCCCGATTTTGTCATTGATGCCACAGGACAAAAGAAAATCTGTGAAATCGGTTGCCGTTACCCGTTCAATGGCTGGATGTTCAGTTATTATGCCAATGAGATTGTGACAAAACTGATTCCGGCAGTTCATGACAATTGGTCTCCGGTTGCGGGTTTGAACGGTTTTCTGGATGATTACGTGCAAACTCTTGATCCGGCAGAATCGTTGTTTTGGATTCATGATCTGGAAAAGGGAACTGAAGTCAATTACCTGTTTCACGAATTGAAAAATCGCAATATTTTGGCCGAATCCATTACCTCTGCTGATTTACATACGGAAGCGGGTTTCTTGTTTGTTGGAGAACGACTGGCGCAACAGTTTATTCTCGAAATGGATCGCGAAGAATTGAAACGGATTGATGCTTCTGTGTTGAAAGGTCTGATTGCATCGGAAAGATGTATCAATGATGTGCGTTCCTTGATTTTGATTCACGACAAGCGCGTTTTGGCGGTATTGTGCAACGAGGAAATCATGCGCGATTACCTTTCTGAGGCAGATTATGATTTTCTAAAGCCCTTTCTGATTTCGTCTTTCGTTGTAGATACCGAAGAGAAACGGGTAGAAATTATCCATTCGACAGAAAACTGGGTCTTGAAAAACAACAGCGGAGGAAGAGGAATCGGGATGTATGTCAAAAATGACTGCACGCCGGAAGAGTGGAACCGCATCGTTACTGAAGAATGGCAGCATTACATGGTACAGGAATATATTGACCAGGAGTTTTTTGATTTTTTCTACGAACGCAAAAAACAACAAATCAACGTCGTGGGATTGCTCTTGTGCAAAGACGCACAGTGTTATGGCCCCGGAATCTTTCGCGGATCAACCGAAAAAGTAATCAATATGTATGAGGGACGCGGAGTGTTTTTGCCCTGTGCAGTTGAAAAAAACGGATAAGATGAAATTTTCCATTGTCATTCCCCTGCACAACAAAGCGCCTTACGTTTGTGAAACATTGCAATCGATTGTTGATCAAACGGTATTGCCATATGAACTCATCCTTGTAGATGATAAAAGTACGGACGGAAGTTTGGAACTGGCAACTCGTTTTTTGCAGGAAGTTCCTGAGCATTTCAAGAATGTACGTGTCGAAATAGTGGCATTGGAAGAAAACCGCGGTGTGAGTTATGCCCGCAATTTGGGTTTTTCCAAAACAAGCGGAGACATCATCAGCTTTATTGATGCCGATGATGTGTACGCTCCGGAACTCATTCAAAGAGCTGCGCAATTGATGGAAGTGCAGGAAATGGATTTCGTGGTACTCGGAATTCAATTGTTTCCAAGCGGCATTCGTTATCCGGATTTCAGGAGAATAGTTCCCGATTTGCAGGAAGTGGGAACAGATGCTTACCTCATGAAACATCCGCTGAGAACCGTTACTTCACGTCATTTTGTGATGGGAGTGGGAAGCAATGTTATTGCCAAACGAAAATGGATGGAAAGCATTCAGTTTGATGAAAAGGCGCGTTTTTATGAAGGAATTGATTTTTGGTACAGAGTATTGAAAGTTGTGTTGAGTAATCCGGATTCAAAAGTCGGAATGCTGATGGGGAATCACTTGAATGTGCGGGAAGTGAACGGAAGCTTATCCCGGAAAAAATACCATAGCTGCAAAGAGTTAACGCTTCCTCCGGTTTTGGTTCGCTATAAAAACAGCACGGACCGCTACGATAAATTACTCATGGGAGTAGTGGGAGCACGTTGGATTGCGCATTCGTTCGGAAATTTGAGTTCCCGGAAGCAGAAAATCCGCTTCATTGTCAGTTACGCCGGATTGTTTCCGCGTCAGTTGTATTACTTCTTTTTGAGCAAAACCCGCGTTAAAACAGTATAAAGATGAGTGTAACAGGTTTAAAAGAACATTTTCAACACGTCAAAGCATCCGTTTTGTGGAATGGTTATTACGATGATATAGACGATTTTTCATCGGCGCCGGTAATGGACAAACAGGTGCTGAGGGAAACATTGGCGGCCAGATTCAAATTACAGGACGAAGAAAAAGGAGTTTACCTCGTGCGCTCCGGCGGGTCGACACAAAAGCCTTTGGTATTTCCGGTAGATATTCAGGAAAATCTGGCGCAACGTCAATTATTGGCAAACGAACTGGTTGCAAGCGGAATCATTTCTTCACGCACGATTGCGTTGAATATCTTCAGCTATGGCGAAATGTATCGTACGGCTTCCATTTTGGATGATATTCTGGACAGATGTTCGGCAACGACCTTGGCTTTGAGTGCAAATGCTACTTATGAAACCATGGCTGCAACGAGTATCGAGTTTCAGGCGAATATGCTCATGGGAACACCTTCCAAATTGGTTTTGTTTGCCAAGTTCCTCCAAAAAGAGGGAATGACCTGTGTCTTTGACACTATTTTGTTTGGAGGAGAATTTTTGCTTCCGTCGCAACGGGAAATTCTTGTGCAGGTATTTCAACCCAAAGCTATTTATTCCATGTATGGTTCAACCGAAACGGGCATTTGGGGCTGGGCACATTATTCTCAAAATCCGAGAGCGTTTCATTTTCTGAAAGAAGTGGTAATCGAAATTTTCAATCCCGATTCGGAAGGATATGGCGAAATGGTGGTGACTAACCTGATCCGAAAACGTTTTCCTTTGTTTCGCTATCGCATGGGAGATGTGGGTAAGTTGGTTGAGGAAAACGGAAGAATGGTTTTGCTGCTGAAAGAACGCGAGCAAAAGTCTTTCTCTCTTCATGAAAGCGCTTATTTTTTGCACGATTTCGAATCCTTATTACAGGATGTCGATTGTTTCCAGATCCAATTATCACTCAAAACAGATTTACTCACCGAATTGCGTTTTTTGCTGGTGAAATCACAGGGATCGCTGCCAGAGAAAGAAAAAATGATTCAGCATATTGAACAAGGAATCAAACACATCATTGAATCGGATCCGAAGTTTGCAGCCATTGAAGTGGAAATGGTAAGCGAAGAAGCTTTGTATATCAACCCGACAACTTCCAAAACACCGCCGATTATTGATTTCAGGAATTAATTCTAGAGTCATTTAAAAGTACTGAAATCAAGATTCTTACAAAAAGAATCATCTTCCGATCGGATCATTTATGAGGAAGTACAGAAACAAATCAGATCGAGAATTCCTACTTTATATTCTTGTAAATGCATCATTGTTGCAAAAGAACAAAAACCCGGAAGAACAATGAGGATTTTAAAGCCCAAAGTTGTCGAAGTACTCAGTTGATGAAATCTCATAAAAAAACCTACCATTTGCTCATTTTTTTCGGCGAATAGCGGAATTGGTTCGATAGGATTATTATATTTGTTCCACTTCGAAAACTAAGAATGATAAAGAACGACATCTACGAACTATACCAAACAATGGAGCGAGAGAATATCTTGTTGTCATTTAAGGGGGTGGTTACGTCAGACCTGTTGTCTTCCGTTCTTTCAATCATGGAATCTAAAATGGATTACATGGATGAATCTCCAAAGCTGAAAAAAAAGGTTTTCAATGTACTTGTAGAATGTTTGCAAAATTTGTATCATCACATAGATTCAAGTGACGACAATGACAGAAACATGACACGGATTGAGGCGAAATCAGCTTTGTTCATGATCGCAAAGAAGGACGATCATTTCGTTATTCGAACAGGAAATTACATTGATAACGAAAGCGCACTGGATTTGGAAGCGCGTCTGGAAAAGATCAATGGAATGGATAAAGACGAGTTGAAAAAGTATTATCAGGATGTGCTGAGTAACGGAACCTTATCTGATAAGGGAACAGCAGGTCTTGGAATGATTGATATTGCAAGAAAATCAGGAAATAAACTGGAGTATCAGATTTTACCTATTAATGATGTGAATAGTTTTTTCTGTTTGAATATAAAAATTGATTAAGTAAGAATATGGAAAATTTACACCTAGAAGGATCAGCGAAAACACCTTCGATCCATTTTGATGCCGCTACCGGAAAACTTGAGTTGAAAGGCCGTTCTATTCCTGAAAACTCAGTGGAATTTTACAAACCATTGAATGATTGGATTGATTCTTACGGAAAAAATCCGATTGCCGAAACATCTGTTGATGTGAAATTGGAATATTTTAATACCTCTTCTTCCAAGTGTATTCTGGACTTGTTTAAGAAACTGGAAGCTATTTCCGGTTCTAAAACAAATGTAACCGTGAACTGGTTTTTTGAAGAGGACGATGAAGATATGGAAGAAGCCGGTCAGGATTACCAGGCAATCATCGGGCTGCCTTTCAATATTATTGAAGTAGAAGAAATTTAAAAGTGCTCCCTCGTCCAACTGACGGGGGATTTTTTTATGCAAAAGAAAACGGTAGGAATTACGGGAGGAATCGGATCCGGGAAATCGGTTGTAGCAAAAATCTTACACGAGATGGGCTATCCGGTTTATTCATCGGATCAGCGTGCAAAGGAACTCATGCATGAAGTTGCTTCTATTGTGGAAGGATTGAAAACGATGTTCGGAGAAGAGGCATATGTCAATCAGCAACTGAACAGAGCGTATATCGCCACGCAGATTTTCAAAGATGAATCCAAAAGAACTGCAATGAACAATCTGGTACATCCTGCAGTCAGAAAAGATTTTAAAGAGTGGGTTGAAAGACAAAACTCCCCGCTTGTTTTCCAGGAATCGGCTCTGTTGTTTGAAACAGGAAATTACCGTTCTTTTGATGCCGTGTTTTTGGTGAGTGCGCCAGAGGATGTCCGGATGAAACGCGTAAAAGAGCGTGATCACTTAAGTGACGAACAAGTGCTTTCCCGATTCAAAGCGCAAATGTCTGAGGAAGAAAAAAGAAAATTAACCAACTATGTTGTGGACAACAGCGGAGATGAATTTTTGATTCCACAGATTCTGAAATTAATCAGAGAGATCTCCTAATCCACTTCTTCGTAATCATCAAAACGATTCGATTGATTCTGATCGTTTCTTCTGTTTTCCGGGCGATTATCATTGTCGGAACCCTTCCCGAAAGCTTTTCCGGAGAAAATCATGCTCAGGGCGTTAATCATGCGCATCAGCATTGTGATGGTGAAAAAGAATCCGACGATTTTGAAAATGAACCCGAAGATCGGAGTGTCCTCAATATCGATGATGTTTGAATAGAACCAGCTGGAAATATTGTTTTCGGCAAATTCAGGCTTCCAAAGTAAAAAACCGAATACTGCCATCGCCAATGCTACAATTCCGAATTCAAGGCTCATTTTGGGTTTCTGAGTTTCAGAAAGTGTTCTTCCCTGAATTTGAATCATCATGACATTTTTCAACTGCATATTCTGAACTTTCCCGATAAAATACATGAAGAGGATTAGTCCTGTGGTAATTGCAGTAGAAAGATTTCCATCCGGATTATTCGTGCAAAAAAGGATTGCAACATCTGCGATCAGCAAATACTGAATCGTTTTGAGCGCAAGTCCCAAAGGGTAAGAAAGGGGCACTCCTCCGCGAAGTAAGACAAAGCCGAATTTTAAAATTCCCCAAATAAAACTGAAGATTGCCAAAATGACTCCCAGTCGAAAGATTAAACTGATAAATTCCACAAAGCAAAAATGCGAAAAAGGGTTGAATCTTACAACCTGAGTTTAATTTAAATTGGGCATTCAGATTGCATTAAAAAGTGATATAGACGAGGCGGTTTTGTAAGTGTTAGTCCACTAACACGAATAAAACCAACGATGGATATATACTTTTTGATGTAAAGCAATTTACGATTTTCACTGATAAACAGTGCTCTTCTTCCTGATAATCCTTTAAAATAACCCGCTATTTTTTCAGGATGATCAGTCGAATAACGCCATTTATCAGCGTTCTGAAACCGAATTTACAATCAAACTCAGGTTTCCAACTTGTTTTGGCAGGGTATTGGTATATTTGGGCAAAATTGTAACTATGAAAAATTGTTTGCTAGGTTTTATGGTGTTTGTGGGATTCTTTCTTCGCGCAGAAGAAGGGATGCTTATTCCATCTTTGCTTCAGGCTTTTGAGTCGGATATGAAAGCTAAGGGAATGAAACTAAGTGCAGCGGATATCTATTCGGTAAATAAATCTTCGTTAAAAGATGCAATTATGCATTTCGGAGGAGGTTGTACTGCAGAATTGGTTTCCGATAAAGGATTGCTGTTAACGAATCACCACTGTGGATTGGATGCTGTTCAGAGACATTCATCTACCGAACACGATTACCTGAAAAACGGTTTTTGGGCAAAAAGTTTCAAGGATGAGCTTGCAAATGCAGGTTTGACGGCTACCAGAATCGTCCGCATTGAAGATGTAACCGAAGCAATGATGTTCGGAATCCAGGGAGTGGAAGACGGAAATAAAATCGGTGAGATTTTGAAACGCAATATGAAAAAACTGATCGAAGATGCGACCAGAAATACACATTTCCAGGCAGATGTTCAGGCTTTTGACTATGGGAACAGTTTTTACCTGATGGTAAAAGAAGTGTTTACGGATGTGCGTTTGGTTGGAGCTCCTCCAAGTTCGATCGGAAAGTTTGGTGGTGACACGGATAACTGGGTTTGGCCGAGACATACCGGAGATTTTTCCGTATTTCGTGTTTACGCAGGAAAAGACAACAAGCCGGCAGCTTACAACGAGGAAAATGTTCCGTATTCACCGATTCAGCATTTGAAAATTGCTTTCAACGACCGTAAAGTAGGAGATTTCACGATGGTTTACGGTTTTCCGGGTCAAACAGAGCAGCATTTAACATCCGGAAATTTGAAATATTACATCGAGAAACAACGACCGATGGAAATCGATATGCGTACGAAAAGTTTGGCTGTGATCAATGAAGCAATGACCAAATCGGATTTAACGCGGATCCAATACATGGCGAAACAGGCACGTATCGCGAATGCATGGAAAAAATACATCGGTCAGATTGATGGATTGAAGCAATTGGATGCCGTTTCATTGAAAAAGAAATTTGAAGATGAATACGTTGAAAGAGCAAAATCACAGGATGGTTGGAATCATTATGGTCCTTTGGTTGACCGGATGAATCAGTTGGTGGAACAAAAGGGACACTACGAGTTTACTTACACCTTGATGGTGGAATACTTGTTTGTCGGACCGGAATTTTTCCGATTGGCACGCACAATGGAAGACCTGGAAAGAAATTACGCGAAATACAAAGCAAGTAACGAGTTGGATGCAAAAATCCAGACAATCATTAAAGGCGCGGACGGATTCTTCAAGAACTACGATGTGAATGTAGACAAAGGAATTTTCGAGGCCTTGACTCCGGCATTCAGAACTTATCTTGACAAGCGTTTTGTAATCGGTTCGTTGAGCAACCAGAAACTGGCTTCCGACATTTATTCCAAATCCATTTTCGTGAACAAGGAGAAATATCTGGCATTCCTGAATAAATTCAGTGAGAAATCGCTTTCTACCTTGAAGAAAGATCCGGGATATAAGCTTTTTGCTGAATGTTTCACATTGATGCGTGATGAGGTTGCTTCCGGAGCAAACGATTACAACATTGAAATGGATGCCTTGCTGAAAGATTATGTAGAAGGAAAATTGAAAATGTTCCCGGATGCAAAACATTGGCCTGATGCAAACTCAACTTTGCGTGTAACATACGGTTTACTGGAAGGATCAGCTCCGGTAGACGGAATGGCTTACACAGAACATACTACGTTGAAAGGAATGGTCGATAAATACAACACCGGAAATCCGGACTTTGATCTGGACCCGAAAATGATTGATTTGTATAAATCGAAAAACTATGGACCTTACTCTCAGAACGGAGAATTGTGGGTGTGTTTCACAGGATCAAATCACACGACCGGAGGAAACTCAGGTTCACCGGTTTTGGATGCGAACGGAAATTTGATGGGATTGAACTTCGACAGAAGCTGGGAAAGTACGATGAGTGACTTCTATTTCGATCCGAATCGCTGCAGAAACATTGTGGTTGATATCCGCTACGTGATGTGGGTGATGGACGTTTACTGCGGCGCGAAGCACCTGGTGGATGAGATGACTTTGGTTAAATAAGGACTTTAGGATTTTAAGATATTAAGATGTCAGGACTTGAAATATGAGTCAAAAAAAAGACTTTGGAATCTCCAAAGTCTTTTTTTTGACTCATATTTTAAGTCCTAAAGGCTTGATGTCCTGAAGTCTTAAAATCTAAAATTATTTCTCAGGCATAATCTCCATCTTTTCTGCAAAGTGGTAGCAATAATCCCTTAAATCTTCCGCAATCAGGTTTTCTCCTGTTGCCTTCTCAAAAGTATCAGCCATTGTCAGGAGTGTTTGATGAAAAAACTGTTTCATTTCTTCTACCGACATATCTTTCGTCCACAAATCAATCTTCATGGTGTTTTTGTCATCCGGGTTCCAAAGCGACATCATCAGTGCTTTGGCAGGAGCGTTTTCGATTCCGCCGTCTTCAGCGCTCCAATGCATTTCAAGTGGAAGATTATTTGCATTAAGGCCTATTTTTACTGAAATTGCTGATCGTTTTGTTACTACTTCTTCTTCCATTTTCTCAATCGTTAATTTGGTATTCTGTTAAAATTTCGTTGTACGGTTTGTTTATTAGTTCCTGCAAAGTTACATCATATTGTTCCATGTAGCTACAAACAATGCGGTAACCTAAAAATTGACCCAGGCGATCCGGTCCTTTTTGAGGCAGCCCGGCAGTGAAAGGAGCTTCCTGTAGAAATGCCGCCTGATCGGTTTCGCTTTTCATGAATAGCATGTTCTGTTTTACGAGATATTCCCAGAAATCGCGTTCATTTCTCAGTGCCCATTCGTAATCCCTGGCATTGTAGCGCAGCAGAATGTGTTCTTCCTGTTCAGGTAGAGCCGCTTTGGTCAGATAGAGGATTTTTCCCCACTGAACCATTGCCTGAATATTATTGAAATCTTTTCCGGGTTCACAAATGTGCGTCAGAATCCACGCGCAAACAGCATCGCGTTCCAGATATTCGGGTTCCATGGCTTCTTTGATCCATTCGTAGAAAACATCGCCCGGCAATTCCTTGATGACGTCTGTTTTTGCTCCTAAATAGCGTTCCAAACCAACTCCGATCTCATTTTCCGTGCAATACATGCTCGAAGCAAAATAAGAGTTCATGAAAAGGATGGATTTCGGAAGTTTGCTCTTCGGTAAATGCACCTGAAGCCGCTTAAATCCGTCTTCGATAATCCGTCTCGACTCCGGGAGTTTTGCCGCGAACTTTTCATCGATGCGTTTCGACAATCTTTTGTAATAACTGTTTTGTGTAAATTCTGCCCAATTCATGGCAAAAGTACTGTCTTTTGGAAGCCCCGTTTTGAAACAATAGTAAAACTGATAGTCGATAATTTCCGGGAATTGTTGTGCCAGTTTTTCAATCTCAGAATTCAACTGCTGCTTCGGAGTATTTTTCAGAATACTGTCTAATTGAACGCCGGATAACTGGTAATTGCTTGAAGAAATGTCCACATCCAGTGGGTTTGAGCAGGAAACCACCGATAACAGAATTAAAACACACATGAAACGTGTAAACGAACTAATTTTTTGCGTAAATTTCATATTGGTCAAAAATAATCATTCTAGTCTCATTGAAAGAAACTATATTTGATTCACTTTTAAGATAACTTATGAAAAGATTAATAGTAACATGTTTGGCAGTAACTTTTTCTGCAGCCGTTTTTGGACAATCAGAAGGATCTGATAAAAAAGTAAACATGGGAATTGCCTACCAACTAGGATTGAATTTCACAAAACCCGGAACAAAACGGATCGAAAAAGATGGAGCTGGAGTTCAAAACTCTTTTGGTTTGAATATCAATTTCAACTTCAGTGAGAACATCGGGTTTATGACCGGATTAGAGTTCGACTTCGAGTCGTACAAAATTGCAATGACAGCAATAAACGGTAATTCTTATTACTACTATAACGATAACAATATCATTCAGGAAGAAGATGTAAAAGATCCGAATACAGATCAGGTTTTCCGTTTGACAGGAAGAAAATACAAAAGCATCTACGCTACTTTGCCAACGATGTTGATCTTCAGAACAAACGCAATCGGTGATTTCCGTTACTACGGAAAGTTTGGAGCACGTACAAGTTTCTTGATCAAATCTTCAAAAGATGATCAGGGAATGATCTTCGGAAACGGAGCAAACGGAACAAGTATTGATGCAATTGAAGCTGGATTATTCCCTTCAACAGCAACGGAAATGACCGGAATGAAAACAGCTTATGGAAATGATGTGAGCTTTATCCGTGCATCTTTAGGTTTGGCTGGTGGAGCTCAATGGAACTTCACAGGAAACACGTTGTTGTTCGCTGAACTTGGATTCTACTACGGTTTGACTCCGATCAATATTGAAGGAAGCGGAAAGAACAAAACGCTTTTCAACAGATCAGGAGGAGGTAACGATTATTTCGGTTTGAAAACAACACAAACTCAATTCACTTTGAAAATAGGGATTCTATTCTAAGAGAACAGATTTATACTTCATTAGAAATCCCGTCCTGGCTTAGTCAAGACGGGATTTTTTGTTATTTTTACTAACAAGATTTATGGAAAAGGAATTACAAGTAATCGACTATATCTCAAATTGGTTGAAACAATATGCATTGAATGCGGGTGTAAACGGGTTTATTGTCGGAATCTCCGGTGGAGTGGACAGTGCTGTGACATCTACGTTGTGTGCAAAAACAGGAATGAAAGTATTGGTGCTCAATATGCCGATTCGTCAAACGAAAGCAGAATTTACAAGAGCTACCGAGCATATTGAGTGGTTACAAACGAATTTTTCCAATGTCGAGGCACAAACCATTGACTTAACAGATGCGTTTCAGCAATTGGAGAGGACTTTTCCTGCAAGTACGGTAGAAAATCATTTGGCAATGGCAAATTCAAGAGCCAGATTGAGAATGACAACCTTATATGCTCTCGGACAAACGCACAGTTTGCTGGTAGCCGGAACAGGAAACAAAATTGAAGATTTCGGAGTGGGATTCTTTACAAAATACGGTGATGGCGGAGTGGATTTAAGTCCTATTGCAGACTTGACGAAAACAGAAGTTTTTGAATTGGCAGGTTCTCTGAATATCGTGGAATCCATTTTGGTAGCAAAACCAACAGATGGTTTGTGGGAAGACGGCCGTTCGGATGAAGATCAGATGGGCGCAACCTATCCGGAGCTGGAATGGGCGATGGGATTCAACGGAAACGAAGAAACGTTAAACGAAAGACAGAAAGAAGTGCTGACAATCTACCGCAAATTGAATCGTGCGAATAAGCACAAAATGGAACCGATTCCGGTTTGCTTACTCCCTGAAAATATTAAATGGTAGGGAAATGTTTAATAGCTTTTGTGTGCTCATTGATTGGTGCTTTTTCCAATCTGATGGCGCAGGAAGATTTTAATCACTACCAACCCTTATGCAATAAAGGTCCGGTTCCAAAGGACTTTTCAAATTCCACTCTGAACAAGATTAAAGAGGATCACCGAACAGATCTGAAATCGCTGACTCCGAGGAAAAAACAATTTTTTGTAGAACAGATCAATTATTCCATTGATGAAATTCTGTATTCCGGAAATGTGACTTTCGGCGATACCATTAGCCGGTATTTACAGAAACTGGGTGATAAACTCATTGCCGGAAATGAAGATCTGGAAGGAAAATTGCGCTTTTATGTCTACAATTCCACCGATGCAAATGCTTTTTCAACCAGACAGGGAATCGTTTTCGTCACAACCGGATTAATTGCCCAGCTGACGACCGAAGCACAATTGGCTTTTGTTCTTTCTCATGAAATCATCCATTTTGAGGAACATCACGTATTGGAGCTTTATGAATACGCTACCAAGGAGAAATTTTATTCATACAATGAAAGAGCCCGTTTTTTAAGCAATTATTCACGGGAAAATGAACTGGAAGCAGACCGGCTGGCTGTCAAGATGGTTCATGATGCAGGATACAAACCTGCGGAAATCAATAAAACATTTGATGTACTGCTTTATTCCTATCTTCCTTTTGAAGAAATGAAATTCGATAAAACGTATTTCAATACCACAGAAATGTACATTCCTGAAATGTACTTTGACTTCAAAAGAACCGAGATTTCAGCAAAGTTTAAGTACAATGACTACCTGATGTCTCACCCGAATCTGGCTAAAAGAAAAGAGCAGGTAACGGAGCAGGTTTCCAAATTCAAGGATTGGGACAAGAATATGCTGTATGAAGACAGTTCTTGTTTTTTCTACATCAGAGATGTTGCCCGCTTTGAATATGTTCTGAATAAAGTATACGATGAAGAACCGGTAGAAGCTTTGTACGCGATCTACATTTTAGAAAAAAGATATCCCGGCTCGGCGTTTTTGGCAAATTGCAAATCACAGGCGTGGCTGGACGTGATGAAATCGGTTGCTCAGAAAAGAAAACCAAGTTATTATGGAAGCCTTCCCAGAAAGAAAGTACGTTATTACGAGGGACAGATATCGATTCTGAACCAGTTTGTCAATGTGCTTCCGAAGAACGGAAAACTTGCTGTAGGATTACGGGTGATTTACGATGCTTACCAAAAAGACACTACAAACTTAATTGCACGGAAGAGCCTTGAAACAGCGATTCAGCTGCTGGTTAAGAGCGAAGATTTTGATCTGGATAAATTTTCAAATAGAAACTATGCTGAAACGCTCGTTTACCTGAATGAAAAAAAGAAGGCCGCGAATTCAGGAGAAAAACTTCCGACTGATGAATTGGACAAGTATGCTGTGATTGAGAATCAATCCAAAGGAATGACGGATGGGTTTGAAATTGATTCGACCAAATTCTATATGTACGGAATTGCGGATATTATCCGGGACACTAATTTCCTGATGAAATTCAAGCAATATGCGAAGAAGAGTACACTGCTCGAAAAAAGAAATGAGGAGTTTAATCTGATGACCGACAGCGAACAGCTGGATCTGGAATATTTGAAGTACGATGACGAAATGCATCTCACAATGGATTCCATGCTGTTGTTTCAACCTGCTATTTTCGAAACTACCCGATCTTCCGAGATAAATGTTTACAAAACATTTAAAACGCGGGATTTGATGATGAAGGAAGTAAGGGACAATGCCTCAGATCTGAATATTCATGTGGAAACCTTGAGTTTGCAAAGACTGGATACGCTGAATGCGGAAGACTGGAATAATTATGCATTCCTGCAGCGCAGCTTAACCCGGGCAATCAAAGATCATGAAAGCGATTATTTTGTTCTGGATCTGCCGGATTTGAACCGGATTCAAAAACTGTACGGTGCAGACAAACTCGTGTTTTTGGAATATCAACATGCTTATGCTCCCGATTTGTATTTCGGAAACGTGTTGCTTTTCACGGTTTTACTTCCGGTTGGTTTGGTTTATTTTCCAATAGAAATTCTTTCCGGGCATTATTCCGATTGGCAGTTTTACGTATTGGATCTGAAAACCGGAGAACTTGTTCTCAACCGGTCATATTATGCCAATGAGCCTTCTACAAAGCATTTTATCGGTTCCAGATTGTACGGAATGTTTCACCAGTTAAAACAAGCGAAAAATGACTATTAGAAAAGCCCTTGTTTTTTGCTGTTTCTTTGCTGCTTTGTTTTCACGGGCTCAGGAAGTCGGTTATTATGGTAAACGGGTTTTTCTGGAAATTGACGGACAGGGGCAGATTCCTTTGCTGCAAAACATCTTCGGAGAGCGCAAAGGATATGTATCAAGGAAAGGAGCTCTGCACAGTTCATATAATTTACTGGACGTGGCCTACAGGGCCAGCTTGAATGTTGCCGTAACAGAATCGGTCGGTTTCGGATTGGAGTTTTCACAGCGTTTTTACCGGGTGAATCTGCAATCAGTTGATGAATTGACACGAAATTACAAAGACACCGGTGGAACAATGATTGCAGAGTATCTGGATGGGAAAGTAGCCTATCTTCCGATCCGTGAAACTGTTTTTATGCCGAGAGCAACGGTTGCTTTGAACAACAGTAACATTCCCTGTGGATTTGCGAGTGAAATCGGAATCGGTTATTCCCTGATTCAGCTTCCGAACAGGGATCTGGCAATAGAGCTTGCCAACCCGGATGAAAATGTATTGGTTTCATCGGTGAAAGAACGCCTATTGGACTCACGTGCCGAAGAATTCAGAGGAATGGTATTTATGTTTGGATTCCGTATGAATTACCCGATCACCAAAAGAGTTTTGTTTCATGTAGGTTTCAGATACCAATACGCATTTCAATTCGGAAAGAAGAAATTCAGACGAATGGATGAATCTGAATACTGGTTCTCAGGAAGAGAAGTCTGGTCCAAGGTAAATCTGCGAAGACAATTGGGGGTTTTCAGCTTCGGAACAGGATTGACTTTTACGTTGTAATTACGAATTGGTTTTCTCCTGAACTTTTATCTTCTCAAAAGGGTGCATATTTCGAATTCCCCCTTGGGAGGAGGATCAGTCCAATTACTTAACACGTGAAAGAATTACTCTGCCTCCGGCGCCAATCTTAAGACAATTCCGTCAATTTCTTCCGAAATAGGAATCTGACATCCCAAACGGCTGTTTGATTTCACGTAAAATGCCTGATCCAGCATATCCAGTTCTGCATCACTTTGTTCCTCCAAAGAAGTGTCGGATTCCAGGTAGCACTGACACGTTGCGCACATTGCCATCCCGCCGCATTCACCTTTTACCGGAAGTTCATACGCCCTGCAAAGTTCCATGATGTTCATATTCATGTCTGTAGGCGCTGATAATTCGTGAGTTACTCCCTCTCTGTCAATGATTGTTACTGTAATGTCTGCCATGGCAAAATTTTTGCAAAGGTACTAACTATTCCCTGCGGTGATTCAGAGAAATGTTATATTTGATTAAACGACACATAAATTCTATTAATGCGCCTTCTAAGTTCACTTGTTTTTCTGCTTTTTTCCTGTTTTTTGTTCGGACAATCGAATTCCTGGGTTCAGAACTCCGAATACTTCAAAAACAAGTTGCCTCACCAGATTGGTACATATCTTTTTGAAGACGGTTCTTTTCAATTGTCGGAGGGGAATTACCGCTTTAAGTTTGATTCGAAAGGAATTCTGAACCGCGATCTTACTCAGGAAGTGATTGAGGAAAAAGCTGATCCGGAGCAGAAAACAAGCAGCTTCACGACATTTGATATGCAAACGAATACGCGGTATACTTTTGCGGACGACTACCTTCATATCGAGAAGTATTTTCCGGATCGGAAAAACGAATACAAAGCCATTCAGCTGGAAAAACAGGCACGGGTGGTTAAAAGTGTCTGGGATCAGTATTCCAATAATGCGAATCACGTAGATGCGGGAATTATCACCGAAATCAAGAATAAGGTCATTATTTATCAGACGTATTATGCCATTTCTGCCAATACGCATCCGAATCAATACAAACCGAAAGGAATCAACACGTATCTGAGATTGAGTATTCTGGATTTGACGAATTATTCCGTTTCCTATGAATACTTACTGATCGATGTTTTTGACGCTTCTTACGGGAAAAAAAAAGAAGTTCTGGATTTGTATGATTTTAAATGCATCGGGATCAATAAGAAACAAGAGCTTTTATTTTGTTTGAGCAAAACATCCTTCAAAGACCGGAATGCTCCACCCTTGACGCTGAGTGACTACAAAAGCGTAGATTATTGCAAATCAAATCTGGATGTTTGGTCAGTGAACCTGAAGGATTTCTCCCAAAAGAAAGTTTATACTACTGTTGTTGAATCAAATCCGGCGGCGAGTTCGGTTAGTTTCAGCATGGTAAATGATGGCTGGATGCTGACCTGGACGAAATTAACAGGAAGTAATACCTATGCGTTCAACGCGCGCGTTTTTGAACTGGATTCGGACTACGATATCAAAGAAACCGTTCTGAATTTTCCTGTTCAGGATTTAAAATTGGCGAAACCTCAAACTCCCAATCTACGGATTTACAAAAACCAGAAAGGGGAGAAGCAATACTGTACGTCCGTGCCCGGAAACCCGGCTATTTTTGTACTGAATGAGCGATCGGAACTGGAAATCGTTGCCAACACGGAACTGAAGTGGGATTTGCTCAAGCATTATGTGATGAGTGATTCCGAAATGATGTGTCTGCCTTGTATGAAGCAATTGTCGGAGATGGAAATCAAAGATTTGTCAGATTTGCCCGGAGCGATCGATCCGAAGTCGCCGCACACCAGAGTGATCCGTTTCCGGAAAGTGGGGAATGCCGTTTTTTATGTGCATCTGGAAACCTTGAATCAGATCGTTGAAACGGGACACGTCGAAAAGATCAAAGAACTGTTTTTGAAAACGGGAAGCATTTCCTTATAAGTGAAGAGCAGTACATCTTGTGGATGACTGCTCTTCTATATATTGTCGTTCCTGTCTATCCCCGACTTTACGCAGGGGGAAGGAGGATCGGAAAGCTTCCGCTGACGCAATGGTCAGGGAAACTGTAATTGATACAAATTTAATGCATTTGGATAAAACAAGTCGGGGTGAAAAATTTTTCACCCCGACTTGTTTTTATATCAGACGATTTATTTCAATTTTTCGTTCAGTAAATTAAAATACTTTACATTCCACGATACTAAATCATTAAAACGCTCGTTAGGTTGTATTCCTCTTTCCATTTTAGGCTTGTCGGCTTTGTAGGATTCTAATAAGCTATGTTCTGACAACGTTTTTTCAAACCAACCATTGCTGAATTTCTTCATCTCTCCATCCCAGCCTTCAGAATAATATTGAATATTATTATATAAGTAATCTGCATAATAGTTTAATTTGCCTTGGGACAAAACGATGTAAACTGTTTTACCAACGATTCTATATAGAGCTCCTCCGAACGTGAAAATTTTCCCGGGTAAGTCCGCTACTTTTTTTTCAACTTCGCTACCGGACTGATCCAGATATTTTAGTTTAAGTGAAGAAGATCCACCTAAAGGACTTCCAATAATCAGGTATCCATCAATATATTTACCATCTAGGTAATCTTCTATTGAATTATAGAATCGAAAGCCTCTTTCTTCTGGTGTTGATTCTGTTTCCTGTGAAAACAAGTTAGAGATTCCGAAAGAGGTTAAAAGAACTAATAAAAAATATTTAAGTGTCATAGTTAATGATTTTTGGCAAAAGTAAGAAAATAAGGGCTGCTTGGATAAAACAAAGTCGGGGCGAAAAATTTTTCGCCCCGACTTTGTTTAGTATTTAGAATATTACATCATTCCCGGCATTCCACCTGGCATTCCGCCGTGCATATGCGGAGCATCTGTTTCCGGCTCGTCAGCGATCACACATTCTGTGGTCAATAACATAGCTGCGATTGATGCTGCGTTTTCGATTGCAATACGCGTTACTTTAGTCGGATCGACAACTCCAGCTTCGTATAGATTCTGGTATTGTTCCGTGCGTGCGTTGTATCCGAAGTCGTCTTTTCCTTCACGGATCTTCTGAACAACTACAGCACCTTCACCACCAGCATTGGCAATGATCTGACGCAATGGCTCTTCAATAGCACGTTTTACGATTGCAATTCCGGTAGTTTCATCGTCATTAATTCCTGTCAATGTTTCTAATGCATCCATTGCGCGAATCAATGCAACACCTCCACCAGGAACAATTCCTTCTTCTACAGCAGCTCTTGTTGCAGCTAAAGCATCGTCCACACGGTCTTTCTTCTCTTTCATTTCAACCTCAGTTGGTGCACCGATGTAAAGAACAGCAACACCTCCGGCCAATTTAGCCAAACGTTCCTGCAATTTTTCACGGTCGTAATCTGAAGTCGTAGATTCCATTTGTGCTTTGATTTGCCCGATACGAGCCTGAATATCTTCTTTTTGTCCTGCTCCGTTGATGATCGTTGTATTGTCTTTGTCGATCTCTACTTTCTCAGCAGTTCCAAGCATATCCAGAGTTGCATTTTCCAATGTCAAACCGCGCTCTTCCGTGATCACTTGTCCACCTGTCAAAATTGCGATGTCTTCCAACATAGCTTTTCTGCGATCTCCGAATCCCGGAGCCTTTACAGCTACGATTTTCAAACTTCCACGCAAACGGTTCACAACCAATGTTGTTAACGCTTCACCGTCAACGTCCTCAGCGATGATCAATAATGATTTTCCGTTTTGAACAACCGGTTCCAAAATAGGAAGCAATTCCTTCATGTTGCTGATCTTCTTATCGTAGATCAAAATCAACGGATGCTCCATTTCAGCAATCATTTTGTCTGTATTAGTAACGAAGTAAGGAGAAAGGTATCCGCGGTCGAATTGCATTCCTTCTACTGTTTTTACTTCCGTTTCAGTTCCTTTAGCTTCTTCAACAGTGATCACACCATCGTTTCCAACTACTTTCATTGCCTGAGCAATCAATGAACCGATTGTCTCGTCATTGTTTGCGGAAATGGTTGCAATTTGCTTGATTTTATCATTGTCAGAACCAACTTCTTTGGAGATTTTTTTCAAATCTGCCACTACGGAAAGAACCGCTTTGTCGATTCCACGCTTCAAATCCATTGGATTTGCACCTGCAGCTACGTTTTTCAAACCTGCCGTGATGATTGCCTGCGCCAAAACAGTTGCAGTCGTTGTTCCGTCTCCTGCGATATCTGCAGTTTTAGAAGCAACTTCTTTCACCATTTGTGCCCCCATGTTTTCAACCGGGTCAGCTAATTCGATTTCTTTGGCTACGGAAACACCATCTTTTGTTACTTGAGGAGCTCCGAATTTTTTCCCGATCACAACGTTTCTTCCTTTTGGTCCAAGGGTTACTTTCACCGCATTTGCTAATGAATCAACTCCTTTTTTCAGCTTCTCACGAGCTTCAACATCAAAATAAATTTGCTTTGCCATTTCTTATTTCTTAATGATTTAAAATCTTTGAATGTTCATCCTTCGACAAGCTCAGGATGTTTTTGTTCAAATGTTCAAATTGAAATTTTTCAACCTTTGAACTTCGAAAGTTTCACTTTCTCTTATCCGATAATTCCGTAAATGTCACCTTCTTTCATGATCAGGTAATCTTTCCCGTCAATTTTGATTTCGGTACCGGAATATTGACCGTAAATAACAGTGTCGTTTACTTTTACTTGCATTGGTTCGTCTTTTTTTCCAGGTCCAACTGCGATAACTGTTCCTTTTAACGGTTTTTCCTTCGCTGTATCAGGAATGATAATTCCACTTGCTGTTACTTGCTCTGCAGGTGCTGCTTCAATAAGCACTCGATCTGCTAAAGGTTTAAATGTTGTTGACATATTGTTATTCTATTTTAGATAAAATTCGACAGTGCAAACAGACCAAGATTGTGCCAATGTACGGATTGTGTCAATTTTGCGTTTTTGTGAAGTGATAGAAACAAAAAATGTCAGTATGTTGTGACATACTGACATTCTATAATGATTTTCTGGATGCTTATCGAGGTGTACCACCTTGTTGTCCCGGAGCAGTTCCTCCCTGAGGTCCGCCTGCACCTTGTTGTCCACCCGGTTGTTCTTTACCTTGTTGAACTTTTGGCTTCTCAGGTTTCATAATACTTGTCATCAAAATACTTCCTACCAAAATAAATCCTGCTAAAACCCAGGTTGCTTTTTCGATAAAATCATTTGTACGTTGTACACCACCAAGTTGTTGTGCAGCACCGAAATCAGAAGATAAACCTCCTCCTTTAGGGTTCTGAACGAATACAACAACGATTAGTAAAATGCTTGCTAATACTAGTAAAATTGAAATTAATGCTATCATTTTATGAGGTAATTTTTTTCTTTAATTCTTCAATTTGGAGTGCAAATAAACTCTTTTTTTCTGGAAACGCCAAACTTAATTGATGATAAACATGAATTGCTTTTGGAAAATTTCCCTGAGCTGCGTAAATTTTTGCTAAAGTTTCCGAAACCGGAATTCGCTCATCGTCCAGACTTTCTTTTGCTTTCTTCGACGGAGAATAGAATTCGGCCTTCGGTTTTGGCATGCTGGGACTGGTTTCGATGAATTTATCGATAATCTCTTTCGAGTTTATTTTAGATTCTGTTTTTACTTCAACGCGTTCAGTGGCAGGTTCGTGCTGACCGGATTTTAACCAGCCGGTGAAAGAACGTTTTTGTGCCGGGTTATTCGAAGATTCTGTTTGAAGATCTTCTTTTTCCTCCACTATTTTCGGCTCTGCTTTCAGTTGTTCCTCTTCCTCATGAGAATGAGGTTCAATGTACGGCTCTTCTTCCTCTTCTTGCTGATTGGTCGTCAGATAATCCTGTGAAAGTGTCTGAGCGACGATCTCAAAATCGAAAATGTCTTTTTCCTCCTTCGCTGTTTCATCATTGTCAGATGAACTTTCAGTCTTCAATTCATCCACTGATGGATTTTCTTCCTGAGAAACAATTTCTTCTACAGGTACCGGATCAGTTTCTGCTTTCAAAACCACATCCTCTTCTGAAATTACCGGAAGGGTTTCAGGTTCGGTCGTTGAACTTGCTTCGATTGGTTCCTGAATTGATACTTCCTCCTTCGGTTGTTCGTCTTTGTCAGATGAAACCTCAGTCTTCGGAAGCGATGCTTCCTCTTCCTCTGTTTCAGGAACGGTAATTGCCGGAACTTCGATCAATGCTTCTCCTTCAAATGCGCTGTGCAATAGATGGAACAAACGCGTTCTGTCGGATAATTTATAAGCTTGCTTTGGAAGCACTTCATCCAACTGAATGGATTGGAAACGGGAAACTCCTTGTAAATACAGCAAAGCATAAACGGAAGAATAGGGATGTTTCTCCGACAATTCGCGAAGAATTTCCACATCCTCGGAACGTATGAGTTCCGGGCGGGTAATAAATTCAGCTATTTGTTCCGCATTCAGCATTACCAGTTGGATAAGAGTTTGTTGACAACATCCTGCACCACTTGTTGGTTAATGGCTTCCAAAAGACGCGTTTCAACGTCTACCAATTGCTCATTGGATTCATAATCGGCAAAGCGTGAACTGGTAAATTCCATTTTCTCCAAACCTTTGGTTGGTGTAATGATAGTGAAATTAACTGAAACTGTTAAACGGTTCTTCGCCGCTAAATCTCCTTGCTGAATGGCAATAGGAGAGGTGTTGTATCCGGAAATGATTCCGCTGATTTTTATCTGTGCTTCGTCCAGTGTTGACGCAAGTTTCAAACGGGTATTGTTTTGAATTCCGCTGCGCATGGCTTCAGATAAGTTTGCCGGATAATTAGACGGAGCGGTTGCTGCCGTTAATTCCAAAGGAGTAATGTAGAACCGTTTCCATTCTTCCGGCATGGAATTGTCTATCGGATTTAAAAATGCTTTCGGCCAGCAGCTGCAAAGACCAAATGCGATGAGAAATATAAATGCTATGTGTTTTTTCATCCCTGAATATCGTATTCTTTGATCTTGCGATACAAAGTTCGTTCCGAAATTCCCAATTCTTCCGCAGCGTACTTTCTTCTTCCGCGATGTTTGTCCAGGGCTTTTTGAATCAACTCTCTTTCACGGTCTTCCAATGACAAGGATTCCTGAACCTCTTCGTGAAGTTCATAATCTTCCGTATCCGGTTCCTCGTAAATAGCTGGTTTCACCGTTTCCGTTTTGATCGGAGCAGGAGGAAGGATGCGTTGTTCTCCCGGGTTAATATCGTGATACAACCGGTTGACAACTGCAGCCTGATCATTGGAAAGATTGAAATCTCCCTGATGATTCAACAATTCAACAACCAGTTTTTTCAATTCATTCAAGTCGTTCTTCATGTCGAAGAGAAACTTGTACATCAATTCGCGTTCGTCGATTTTTGTTTCCTGAACTCCTACAACAGCAGGGAAAAACTCTTCAGCCTGTGGTAAATAAGATTGAAGACGTGGCCCGTCAATATCGCGTTCCTGCTCAATAACCGAAATTTGTTCCACCAGGTTTTTCAATTGGCGGATATTTCCCGGCCAATGATAGGCATTCAGCAATTCAACTGCATCCGGAGTTAGTTTTACTGCCGGCATGCGGTATTTCTCAGCAAAATCACTCGCGAATTTGCGGAACAGTAAATAAATATCTTCTTGTCGTTGGCGCAACGGAGGCAATGGAATCGGAACAGTACTCAATCTGTACAACAAATCCTCGCGGAATTTCCCGGATTGAATAGCCCGGTGCATATTTTCATTGGTTGCAGCAACCACGCGAACGTTGGTCTTAATCACCTTCGAAGAACCTACACGGATAAATTCGCCGGTTTCCAATACGCGCAGCAAGCGAACCTGTGTCTGCATCGGCAATTCGGCTACTTCATCCAGAAAAATCGTTCCGCCGTCTGCAACTTCAAAATATCCTTGTCTGCTTCCGGTTGCTCCGGTAAAGGAACCTTTTTCGTGACCGAATAATTCGGAATCAATTGTTCCTTCCGGAATCGCTCCACAGTTTACAGCAATGTATTCGTTGTGTTTGCGGGTGCTTAACTGGTGAATCACCTGAGGAATAATTTCTTTCCCTGTTCCGCTTTCTCCCGTTACCAGAACGGAAATATCTGTTGGTGCCACTTGCATAGCAACTTCCAACGCACGATTGAGTTGTGGAGCATTTCCGATAATCCCGAATCGCTGTTTGATTTGTTGAAGTGACATAGTGCTCATAAAACCGGATTAATTTGCGTGAGTAACCAATTCACCGATCAAAGTCGCAGAAGTGCAATCCGTGATTTTTACCATCACATAATCACCTTTCTTTGCATTTCCTTTCGGGAAAACCACCATTGAGTTTCTTCCGTCTCTTCCGCAGAAATGTTCCTGTGAACGTTTTGAAGGCCCTTCAACCAATACTTTGGCAATCTTTCCGACTTGTCTTTTGTGAGAAGCAGCAGAATTTTCCAATTGCAAGGCGATGATTTCCTCTAATCGACGGCCTTTTACATCTTCCGGAATATCGTCTGTAAATTTACGCTCTGCCAATGTTTTTGGTCTTTCCGAATACTTGAACATATAAGCGAAATCATAAGCAACGTCTTTCATCAGGGAAACAGTTTCATTGTGTTCTTCGTCTGTTTCACCGCAAAAACCGGTAATAATATCTGTTGAAATAGCACAGTCAGGAATAATACGTTTGATTGCTGCAATACGATCCAGGTACCATTCGCGGGAATAGCCTCTGTTCATGCGCTCCAATACATTTGAATTCCCTGATTGAACCGGTAAGTGGATGTACGGACAAATGTTTTCATATTTCGCCATCACTTCCAATACGTCATCCGTCATGTCTTTCGGATGGGAAGTAGAGAAACGAATGCGTAAATCCGGATTGATCAAAGCGACCATCTCCATCAATTGCGCAAAGTTCGTTGTTGGAATGGATTCATCTTTAATCACTCCTTTGCTGCTCATGTTCCAGCGGTAACTATCTACGTTTTGTCCCAATAAAGTGACTTCACGGTATCCGTTTGCAAACAAATCTTTACATTCCTGAACGATGGTTCTCGGATCTCTGGAACGCTCACGTCCTCTTGTAAACGGAACCACACAGAACGAACACATGTTGTCGCAGCCGCGGGTAATGGTTACAAAAGCACTTACTCCGCCCTGATCCATTCTCACAGGGGAAATATCTGCATATGTTTCTTCACGGGAAAGCAATACGTTTACGGCACGCTGACCTGTTCCGACTTCGTCTATTAAGTTTGGAAGATCTCGGTAAGCATCCGGTCCGGCTACTAAATCAACCAATTGTTCTTCTTCCAGCAAGGCTTGTTTCAAACGTTCAGCCATACAGCCTAAAATTCCAACCACTAAGTTGGGCTGATCCGCTTTGCGCTTTTTGAATTCCGTCAAACGATTGCGAACGCGTGTTTCAGCATTCTCCCGGATGGAACAGGTATTGATCAGAACAACATCTGCTTCGTCGATGTTTCGAGTGGTTGTATAGCCTTCTTTCGTCATAATGGACGCGACGACTTCACTATCACTGAAATTCATTTGACAACCGTAACTTTCCACGTAAAGTTTTTTGGAGCCGGTTCCACCTTCTAAAATGATAGCTTCTCCCTGTCTGCTCTCGTCTATTACTTTATTTAAACCGTGATTCTCTAGCATGCTTGAATTTTAAGAGTGCAAAAATAGTTTTTATGACAGATATGTCAAAATGTCATGACCTTATCCTTGTTAATTTTTTAGAAAGAAAGCTGTTTTTTTGAATGAAATATTGGATCTAAAAAAAATATAAACTATAGTTTAAATAGGGAATTCAATTCTTTTCAATTCTGAATCGTTTGTTTTTTGTTTTTAAATCCATTTATATTTGCACCGATTCGAATCGTTTCGATCCGCAAAAATTAGTTAGCATGAGCAAGAATTTAGTAATAGTTGAGTCACCTGCAAAGGCAAAAACCATTGAAGGATATTTAGGAAAAGACTTTACTGTAAAATCAAGTTTTGGACATGTGCGCGATTTGGCGTCGAAAGGATTGGCCATAGACATCGAAAACAATTTCGCCCCGGAATACGAGGTCAGCTCGGACAAGAAAGCACTGGTTGCGGAATTGAAGAAATTGGCAAAGGAATCAGAAGTGGTTTGGCTCGCTACCGATGAGGACCGGGAGGGAGAAGCAATTTCGTGGCACTTGTACGAGACTTTAGGCTTGGCAAAAAAAGACACGAAACGAATCACTTTCAACGAAATCACCAAAGGAGCGATTTTAAAAGCGATTGAAAATCCGCGTCAGATTAACAAACCATTGGTTGATGCACAGCAGGCAAGACGTGTTTTGGATCGCCTGGTTGGTTTCGAACTTTCTCCGGTTTTATGGAAAAAAGTAAGACCAAGCTTGTCTGCAGGACGTGTGCAATCGGTTGCTGTGCGTTTGATCGTAGAACGCGAAAAAGAGATTCAGCAATTTCAGGCCGAAAGCTACTTCCGCGTTACAGGAGAGTTTTTGAAAGGAAAAGAACGCATCAAGGCAGAAGTTTCAAAACATTTCGGAACGGATACCGAAGTCAATTCATTTTTGGAAAACTGTTCGAATGTTGATTTCAAAGTGTTGGACGTTCAGCAGAAACCGGCAAAGAAAACCCCGGCTTCTCCGTTTACGACATCAACCCTGCAGCAGGAAGCATCTTTGAAACTTGGTTTTTCGGTTTCAAGAACCATGCAGGTTGCCCAAAAATTATACGAAGCAGGACATATCACCTATATGCGTACCGATTCCGTGAATTTATCGGAAACGGCTATGGAAGGTGCGAAAAATGAGATCTTTTCAGCTTACGGAAAAGAATACTCGCATCCGGCAAAATATACCAACAAAAGTTCGAATGCACAGGAGGCTCACGAAGCGATCCGCCCGACAAATTTTGCAATGCATGCTTTGTCAAGCGGAGAACGTGATGAAGTGCGTTTGTATGATTTGATCTGGAAACGTTCAATTGCTTCTCAGATGAGTCATGCTGAATTGGAAAGAACTACGATCTCGATCGGAGATTCCAAATTGGCGGAAGTGTTCCAGGCAAAAGGAGAGGTGATCAAATTTGACGGATTCCTGAAAGTTTATCTGGAAACAAACCTGGATGAAGAAGAAGACAGCGAAGCGGAAGGATTGTTGCCTGCAGTTCAGGTCGGAGAATCATTGAACCGCGATTTTATTCGTGCAACAGAGCGATTCACCAGACCGGCAGCACGATACGTAGAAGCATCTTTGGTGAAGAAACTGGAAGAACTGGGAATCGGAAGACCTTCAACCTATGCACCAACGATTTCAACCATCCAAAAGCGTGGTTATGTTGAGAAACAAGAACGCGAAGGAGAAGAAAGGGCTTATCAGGTGTTGGAATTGAAAGGTTCTGCAATCGATAAGCAGATCAAAAAGGAAATTACCGGAAAAGAAAAAAACAAGTTGTTCCCGACAGATATCGGAATGGTTGTAACGGATTTCCTGGTGGATCATTTCGGTGGAATCATGGATTATCATTTCACGGCGGAAGTGGAAGAGCAATTCGATGAAATTGCACGCGGAAAAATGGAGTGGACAGAAATGTTGAGTTCATTTTACAAGCCGTTCCACCACAATGTAGAAGATACTTTGGAACATTCCGATCGCGCTACAGGTGAGCGTGAGTTGGGAATTGATCCGGTTTCCAATAAAAAAGTCATTGCACGAATCGGTCGTTTTGGGCCAATGATCCAAATCGGAGACGAAAAAGAAGATGGAGACAAACCGCGTTTTGCATCCCTTCTTGGAAATCAATCGATTCATACCATTACGCTGGAGGAAGCGCTTGAATTGTTCAAATTGCCACGTTCAGTCGGAGAATTTGAAGGTCAGGATGTGAAAGCGAATGTTGGCCGTTTCGGACCGTATGTTCAGTTAGGAAAACTATTTGTTTCTCTGAAGAAAGAAGACGATCCGATGACTGTAACACTGGAACGTGCCATTGAATTGATTCAGGAAAAACGCGAAGTGGAGGCTAACAGATTGATCAAAGATTTCCCGGGACGTGAAGATGTTCAGTTGTTGAACGGGCGTTACGGAGCATACCTGAAAATCGGAAAAGACAATTTCAAACTGCCGAAAGGAACAGAAGCGGCAACGCTGACATTGGAAGAGTGCCTGGCAATTGCAAACGATCCTGCGAATGCACCTAAGAAAAAACCGGGAGGCAGAGGAGCAGCAGCGAAAAAAGCTCCGGCAAAGAAAGCCCCTGCGAAAAAGACAACTGCGAAGAAGAAATAAAATGAAAAGTGAGAAGTGAAAAAAGCGAGAACCATTTTTTACTTTTACCTTCTCACTTTTCACTTTCTCTAAGTTATTAACTTTCGAGTCTTTATTCTTCGTTGCGAATTTCCGGATAAGCATCCTTCAATCATGTATTTTTGTCGGAAAGTCATGCCAGAATGAAGGATATCTCTATTTATTTCAGTCCAATCAGTACACTAGAAAGCCCGGTTTCAGAATCGTTGGGAGAATTTATTGTGCGGAATGATGATTCGTCGGGATTTCCGGAGATTGATCGTCCGGGAATTGCGTTGATATATGTTCCTGAGTTCAGAAATGGAGAATCAAGCCTTCATGGCGAAACAGACGACCGTTTCCGGTCTTATCTGAATGCCTGTTTTCCGGGAAGCAACTGGAACTTTAAAATCTATGATTTCGGAAATCTGATGCCCGGCGAAAGGGTGGAAGATACTTATTTTGCTTTGAGGCAAGTTGTTGCGGAATTGGTCAAAAAATCGGTTGTTCCGGTTGTTTTGGGCGGTACGCAGGATTTGACTTACGCCATGTATCAGGGCTATGAGGAGTTGGAGCAGCTGATCAATGTTCTGAATATTGATGCAAAACTGGATCTGGGAGATCCGGAGCTTCCGATAGGAAAAGATGCCTATGTGAGCAAGCTTTTAATGCACAGACCTTGTTATTTATTCAATCTTTCGGTAATCGGATATCAAACACCTTTGGTCAAATCTTCGGAAATCGATTTGTTTGAGAAGTTGTTTTTTGATGCTGTCCGTCTGGGAGAGTTTAAAGGGGATTTCAGAATAGCGGAACCCTTGCTGCGAAACACCGATTTGTTGAGTATTGACCTGCAATCGATCAAAGCGTCAGATTTTAAAGGAAAATACTTCTCTCAACCAAACGGGTTCGACAATCAGGATGTTTGTCAGATTGCTAAATATGCCGGAATCTCCGATAAATTGACTTCTGTAGGCTTGTTTAATTTACTTCCGGGAGATATTGCCGAAAGCGCTCATGCCGAAATCGGTCAGATCATTTGGTATTTTATGGACGGATATTCTCAACGTGTAGGAGACTTTCCAATCGGAACGAAAAAGGATTATACCAAGTTTACCGTCTTTTTGGATGAAATAAATCACGACCTTGTTTTTTATCGAAGCAACCGTTCCGAACGCTGGTGGATGGAGGTTCCATACCCTCCTAAAGAAGGAGTTAAGTACGAAAGACACCACATGGTTCCATGCGATAAAATCCAGTATAGCAATGCTTTGAACGGCGATATTCCGAACCTTTGGTGGAAAACTTATCAGAAGTTAGGGTAACCTTTTATTCCTTGTTGCGTATTAAGAAGTTATGTTAAATATTTATCTCTTCAACATTTCATTGTGGAAAAGATGAATTGATTGCACTAAAAAATTTTGTTTGTTCTAAAAAATACTTATTTTAGTCGCCAATTGGCTAAAATTTGTTAAATAGTCAAGCACGTTAAAACCATAATAGGACCCATAAATATGAATAAAACGTTACGAATTTTATCAGCGTTTGTGTTATGTTCTTTTGGAGCTGCTGCTCAACAAGATATCGCATTAACACATTTTATTTACAATAAGTTCGCCATTAACCCGGGCGCTACTGGTATCGAGGAAGGATTGTGTGGTAATTTAATTTACCGCAACCAGTGGGATAAAGTAAATGGAGCACCGAATTCTGTGGTATTCAATGCCGAGGCAAACATGGAAAGCTTTGGAAAGTGGACCGGTGGTTTTGGATTGAACTTTACACACGATGCAATCGGGTTTAACAGACAAAACAACGTAATGTTGAACTATTCCCACCACCTTCAGTTAGGAAACGGAAGATTGGGACTTGGTTTGGGTGTCGGAATGGTAAACTTTGGTATGAATCCAACATGGGTTGGTCCTCAAACTCAAATTGACCCTACTTTCCCTGGTGCAAGTAGCGCAATTACGTTTGATGTGAACTTTGGTATTTATTACCGTGCTCAGAATTGGTACGCAGGATTGTCATCCACCCATTTGCAGGCATCTACATTGAATTTAACGAGTTCAGTTGTGAATACTTCAGGTACGGGTACTGTTCCTTACGATTTAGCGAGACATTACTACGTGATGGGTGGTTACACATTTGAAAATATCGGACCGGGAAATATTGACGTTCAGGCAATGATGGAAACTGACTTGAAGAAGTATTCAGCAAACATCAACGCACGATATATTTTCAAAGGATTCCTTTATGGAGGTCTGGCTTTCAGAAATAGTGATGCGGTTTCCGTTTTATTAGGATTCAGACCGTTTGATATTAAAAATCAAAAATCACGTATGTTTATGTGGGTTGGTTACTCATATGACATCACAATCGGAAGATTATCAAAGATTTCGAATGGTACTCACGAGATTGCGCTTAAGTTTTGTTATATTCCAATTATACCAATAACGAAAGCAAAAAATCCAAGATGGTTGTAAAATCAAAAAAAAATTAAGAATCTTTGTAACCATTTTTTATTCGATTCCGTTATATCGCAAAATTGATCCTGTAGAATGTTAACGATAAAATCCGGAACTGTAAAATTGAACTAGAATGAAAAAACTGTTGTTTATCGGTTTAATTGGGGCCTTTATTGCCTCTTGTAGCTCACGTAGTGGCCACTTGACGGGTTCATTAGGTCGTAGAGTGTATCAACCCGAGATTCCTCTCGGGATGGTTTATGTTCCATCAGGATCTTACATCATGGGAGAAAACGACCAGGATGTTCCTTTCTTGCACCAAACACGTGCAAAAACGGTTTCCGTTCAGGCGTTTTACATAGACCAAACTGAAATTACGAATAATGAGTACCGCCAGTTCGTGGATTGGGTTCGTGACTCAATGGCTCGTGAAAGAATTTATTCAGGATTGGAAGATGACGAGGATGCGTCCCGTTACATCAACTATTCAGACATGTACTTCGATGAAGGTGCTTTGGAAATGGTTGAATTTGAACCATCAGATCGCGATGTCAATCGTGCGCAGTTTTCATTGAACTGGGATCGCCGTTTTGATTATAATGATCCTGAATTGATGCCTTTGCTTGCAGATATGTACTATCCGCAGCCTGAGCGTTTTTACAGACGTCGTGAATTTGATACTCGTAAGTTGAATTACAAGTATTACTGGATCGATTTAAGAGAAGCAGCAAGAAGAGGACGTATTGACATCGTAAACAACGGTGTGGATAAAGAAGGAAATGAAATCAGTCCGGAACACCGTGACTTGAATACACCTCCGCATCCTTTTACTGAAGAGCCTCAAGGTTTGGATAAAGATTTAGGATACTTCAACAAAAAAGGACAGAACAACGCCATTCGTGGACATGAAAACCGTCAGCGTTTCATCATCGATGAAGAAATCAACGTTTATCCGGATACATTGGTATGGGTACGTGACTTTACGTATGCTTTCCATGATCCGATGACTAACATGTATTTCTGGCATCCTGCTTACGATAACTATCCTGTTATCGGTATCACATGGGTTCAGGCAAAAGCTTTCTCTGTTTGGAGAACTCAATTGTTGAACAACTGGTTGGTTGCAATGGGAGATTTATTTGTGAATGATTTCCGTTTGCCAACTGAAGCTGAATGGGAAAGAGCTGCTCGTGGTGATTTGAACAACTCACCTTATCCATGGGGAGGTCCTTACATTCGTAACCAAAGCGGATGTTTCCTTGGAAACTTTAAGCCAATGAGAGGTCGTTACTTCGAAGACGGTGGTTTCCACACGGTAAAAGCATATTCTTACAACCCGAATGGTTGGGGTCTTTACTGTATGGCAGGAAACGTTTCAGAATGGTGTGAAACAGCTTACGATGAAGCAATGTATGAGTTCTCTCATGATTTGAACACTGAATACAGATATGATGCAATGGACTGGGATCCGCCGGCAATGAAACGTAAAGTTATCCGCGGAGGTTCTTGGAAAGATGTAGGTTACTATTTGCAAACTTCAACTCGTACTTACGAGTATCAAGATACGGCTAAATCGTACGTCGGATTCCGAAATGTGGCAACACACTTAGGACGTGGTGGACGAGACTTCTCAAAAGAAGGTGGCGAAGAAATTCGAAGCGATATCCAACTTCGCTAAGAATACAACAAACAATTTACAAAACAATAAATTTGGTTAAACCTAAAAAACAAAGAAAACTATGAAACCAGGAAGTAAAGGATGGAAAAAGTTTATGGCGAAATTATACGGTTTCGGTGCGGCAGTCGTAATCGTTGGAGCCTTATTTAAAATTATGCACTGGCCATTTTCAGGACCGATGTTGATCGTTGGACTTGGAACGGAGGCTATCATCTTCATTTTCTCGGCATTTGAACCGATTCATGAAGATCCAAACTGGGAACTTGTTTACCCGGAGTTAGCTTTTGCGCACAGTGATGATTTAGATCATGATGCTTTACCAGCAGCAGGAGGAAGAGGAGGAAGAAATTCTGGTGGATCCGGAATTACTGAGCACTTGGACAAAATGTTGGAAGAAGCTAAAATTGACGGACAATTATTGGAGCGTTTAGGAGACGGGATGCGTCAGTTGGGTGAAAATGCAGCTCAATTGAAAGGAGTAACATCTGCAGCAGCGGCAACTGACTCTTATGTTTCTTCATTACAAGCAGCATCTGATAAAGTTTCTTCTTTGTCTGAAGCATATGAAAGAGCATCTGTATCTATTTCTGGAATGACTTCGAATACTCAGGAAGGTGAATCATTCGGTGAGCAAATGCAAAAAGTGTCTAAAAACCTGGCTGCTTTGAATAACGTATACGAATTACAATTGAAAGGTTCTTCTGCACACTTGGAAGCAACTGAGAAATTCCAGGGTCAGGTAACTGAAATGATGAAGAACTTATCTGATTCAGCTGAAGATACAAGACGTTACAAAGAGAATATGGCAATGTTGTCTAAGAACTTAACTGATTTGAATGCAGTTTACGGTAACATGCTGAAAGCTATGACAATTTCTAGAGATTAATAATCGATAGAAACTTTATTTAAGATTGAATATTACTAACAAGTAAACCAATAAAATTAAGAAGTCATGGCAGGTGGAAAAGAAACCCCAAGACAGAAAATGATCGGGATGATGTACTTGGTATTGACAGCGCTACTGGCGTTGAACGTATCAACACAAATTCTTGACGCTTTTGTCGCAATTGAAGAAAATATACAAAAGGCAAATGTTGCCCAAATGGAACGTGGTGACGGATTCAAGTCTGCAGTAGACGAAGAATTAAGCACTACACCAAAGAATGCTGAAAATCAGGCGAAGCGCGATAAGCTTCAAAAGATCCTGAAGCAAATGGATGATGTGAACAAGTTATCTGATGTTATCTTGAAGAGTATCGACAAAATCAAGTTGGATATCTTGGAGAAATCCGGTGAGGAGATCAAAGATTACAAGAAAGACAGCGAAGAGCACATCCTATGGGAAAAAGAAGGTTTTTGTAAACCGATTCGTATGCACTTAGCTGCTGTTCAGGCAAAAGATCAATACGATATCCCAATGCACGAAATTATCGGTGAAGACATCAAAACACCAACAGGTTCCGGAAAGAAACTGTGGGCAGATTTCAACCAATACCGTGCTGACCTTGTAAAAACAGTTGGTACTTACAATGACGGAGGAAAGAACTTCGTAATTAACCCAACAGCTGTTAATACGTTTAAAACAAATGCTGATTTGGTAAAAGCTGTTCAACAGATGATCCAAAAAAGCAATGTGAATCACCGTGATGATGATCAGGTATTGCAAGATATCTATGTAAACCTGACAAAACCAGAGCGTATGAAAGTTCACGATGTGGACGGAGTACACTGGATCGGTGCTACATTTGATCACTCTCCGTTGGTAGCAGCGTTGGCATCTTTGTCATCTATGCAACAAGACATCTTGTCTGCAAGAGCATTGGCTTTGGCTCACTTGAAGTCTAAAGTTTCAACAGGAGAATACTCATTCAACAAAATCGTTGGTTTAGCTTATGGTCCATCCATTGCTAACACAGGTGATGAAGTTGAGTTGAAAGTGATGATGGCTGCATTTGACTCTGACAATCAACCGGAAGTAACTGGTCCTGGAGCAATTACTGTTGAAGGTGGTCAGGGAACATTGAAAGCGAAAGTTTCAGGTGGAGCGGAAATGGTGTTGAACGGTACTGTATCGATCAAAAACAAATCCGGAGTTAAGAAAACTGAAAACTGGACTCATACAATCAAAATTATGAAGCCACAAGGAACAGTTTCTCTTCCTGAATTGAATGTACTTTACAAAGGATATAACAATATCGTAGAAGGTGTTGCTTCTGGTTACGATCAGACAATCCTTAACGGTAACGGAGTATCTTTAACGAAATCTGGTAATGGTTATATCGGTCGTGTAAGCGGTGCCGGAAGAACAGCTACGATTTCAATCTCTGGTAAAAACTCTGTAACAAACAAAACAGTTTCTTTAGGAACATTTACTTTCCGAGTAATGAACCTTCCTCCTCCATCATTGTTCTTCGGAGCTACTGAAGATGGTGGTAAAGCTTCTAAAGCAGAAACTCGTTTGTTCGCACGTTACTCTGATAGCCCGCTTAAAGCTGAATTCTCAGTTCAAACCTGGGAATTGAATGTTGCTGGTGCACCTCGTCCTGCTAAAGGATCTGGTAATACCTTGAATGCGGATGGAATCAGCTTGCTGAAACAATCAAAACCAGGATCTACAATCAGCTTTATGACGCAAGTTAAAGGGCCGGATGGAATCCTACGTAAGAAAAGTGGTGTATTCACCATTTAATGAATAATAAGTAATAGAGTGTCAATCATGAAACGTTTAGTTCTATTAAGTACCTTGTTTGCTGGTTCGTTTTTAACGAATGCACAGGAAATCAATGGTGGGCCAGTGAATGTCCCTCAGGCGGATGTCGTTGACGGGGTGTATATCACAGAGCACATTCCTACAAAACGAATGATTCCGTATGAGTTTGTTCGTGAAGCTGATGTAGTCTGGAGTCATCGTGTTTGGCGAATGATTGACATGCGTGAGAAAATGAATCATCCGATTTATTTACCGTTTGATTACCACACGCCATCCGGACAGTATGTAAGAAATACAAGCCGTTGGTCTCTATGGACAATCTTACGTCACCATGTCGTTAATGGAGATTTGAAAGTGTTCTCGCCATACAACCCATATCAGTATGATATGTTAGATGGTGACCAGTTCAAGTATCCTGTTGTACCGGAAGCGGGTAAGAATTATTATACAGATTCTTTATTCCGTGACAAAGTATTCTATTATTTAGGCAAACTTGGTCCACAAAGTGACGTTCCGTTGACAAACGAGTACGGTGATCCGATTGAAATTACACTTCCTGATGGAACAATTACATTTAAGTACCCGCCAGCGGATACTATGTGGATTGATTCAGAACAAATTGTACAGTATCGTTTGAAAGAAGACTGGTTCTTCGACAAAGAAAGATCTGTATTGGATGTGCGTATTTTAGGAATCGCTCCGGTTGTTTATAAGGAGGAAACTTCTCCGACAGGAGGAAAAACGATTACCGGAATGGAAGAGAAATTTTGGTTGTACTTCCCTCATTGCCGTTATATCTTAGCTAATTACTTTGTATATAACGAAAAGAATGATGCACAATGGCAAAGTTTTGATGACTTGTTCTGGCAACGTCGCTTTACAAGTACGATCTACCGTGAGAGTAACGTATTCGATCGTGAGATTGATAGTTACAAAACAGGTGTAGACGCACTGATGGAATCTGAGAAGATTACTGAAGAAATCAGAACCTTCGAACACGATGTTTGGAACTTCTAATTGAATCATAAAATTTGGAATCCCGTCTTGGCTTAGCTGAGACGGGATTTTTGTTTATAACTGGTTGGTTTACAATTGTAACCAACAAGCGGGTTTTGCGCTATTTGAAAAACCCAAGCCATGAAACTTTTATCCTTAATCTTGATTCTGGGCGGTACTGATGCCCTTTTGGCTCAATGTGAGTCAAACGATTTTCTTTCCTTAACTCCTGTTTTGGATTATCCCTACGTGAAGGAAAATATCCTCACAAAAAAAACAATTCCCTACGAAAATGTGAGGGAAGCCGATGTTGTTTGGAGCAAACGCGTCTGGCGGGAAATTGATCTGAGAGAAAAGATCAATCATTCCTTGTATTACCCGTTCGATTATCACACACCATCGGGACAATACGTCAGAAACACGAATTGCTGGTCGCTTTGGACGATTATGCGCCATCACATCATGAACGGTGAATTGAAAATTTTCTCACCTTACAATCCATATCAGTACACGGTACTCGATGGTGATCAATTCAAATATCCGATTGCTCCGAAACCGGGAGGAAATTATTGCAACGATTCCTTGTTCAGAAATGATGTTTTCTATTATCTGGGGAAATTGGGACGGGAACCCGAAGGACCTTATTCAACGATTTATGGTGATGATTCGATTGCTGTTATTAATGGAGTGTCACAATTTGTTTATCCGCCGCGCGATACAACCTGGATCGATTCGGAGCACATTGTGAAGTATTTATTGAAAGAAGACTGGTTTTTCGATAAGGAACGATCCGTAATGGATGTAAGAATTATGGGAATTGCTCCGGTTGTTTATAGAGAAGAAACATCTCCCGACGGAAAAACAATGATCTCCGGACTGGAAACGAAATTCTGGATCTATTTCCCACATTTCCGCTATCTGCTGACAAATTATTACGTGTATAACGACAAAAACGATGCACAATGGATGAGTTTTGACGACTTATTCTGGAAACGAAGATTCTCCAGCACTGTTTACAAGGAAAGCAATGTTTTTGACCGCTCCATCGACAGCTATAGAACAGGAGTAGATGCTTTGTTGGAATCAGCCGATATCATTGAAGGGATTCGGACTTTTGAACAGGATGTGTGGAATTTTTGATTACGTATGTACTTTTTAAGAAACCCGGGATTTAGCTCCCGGGTTTTTGTTTTTTATGTCGTTTGGGGTTCAGTTAAAAGATGAGTAAAAACATGTGTACCCGGGTAATTGGTTGCAATATTGCAAAATAACGTTTGGGATACAATGATAGGTAATGACTCATTAAAAATAAATCGCTGATGATTACGATTCTGTTGCTGAATTTTATTGGGGCGATCTGTTACTATTTGAAAGAATGACATTCGATAGGTATAACCTTAAAAATTTAAATCATGGCAGGCGGAAAAGAAACTCCGAGACAGAAGATGATTGGGATGATGTATTTAGTACTGACCGCGCTTCTGGCATTAAATGTATCGAAAACAATTCTGGATGCATTTGTGGCAATTGAGGAAAACACTCAAAAATCGAATATCACTCAGGTAGATAGGGGAAATGAATTGATCTCAGATATTTCCGGTGAAATTGCAATTACGAATGCAAAGGAGAACAAGGAAAAACTTCTGAAATTGAAAAGAATTCTGTCTCAAATGAAGAAGGTAGATGTTATGACAGCAAAACTGATCCAGGAAATAGATCAGGTAAAACTGCAAATTCTGAGAGAGTCGGGAGAAAATGTGGATGAATACAAACCTGATGATAAAAAAACAATTCTGTGGGAAAAAGGAAAAAGCTGCACACCGATCCGGATGAATCTGATGGCTGTGGATGCGAAAGATCAGTATGATGTTCCGATGTATGTAATTGTTGGAGATGATATCAAAGAACCAACCGGAAAGGGAAAGAAAATCTGGAATGATTACAATGATTTTCGTTCAAAACTGGTTCAGGTAGTTGGAACGTATAAAGACGGCAATAAATCGTTTTCAATCAACCCGAAAGCAATCAATGATTTTAAGGATAATTCTGACCTGAAAAAGAAAGTAAACCAAATGCTGAAGTCCTCAAAAGCAAATTTGCGGGATGATGAGGCAATTCTTTCAACTCTTTACATGGATTTGACTAAGCCGGAACGTGTGGATCAGAACGATATAGAAGGAGTGCATTGGATCGGTCAAACCTTTGATCATGCTCCACTGGTTGCTGCATTGGCTTCTCTTTCCTCCTTGCAGCAGGATATTCTTTCGGCGCGTGCTTTAGCCCTGGCACATTTGAAAACGAAAGTGACGGTGGGAGAATTTTCCTTCAACAGCATTGTTGGCTTGGCTTACGGACCTGCAGTTGCAAATACGGGCGATGATGTGGAATTGAATGTGATGATGGCCGCATTTGATTCAGATAACCAGCCCACAATTACTTATGATGGATCTTCCTTTTTAGGAACCGGAGGAAAAGGAGTTATCAAAGCGAAAGCCGGATCCGGAAATGAAATGGTTCTGAGCGGAACCGTTTCGATTAAAAATAAAGTTGGTATGATGAAAACAGAAAAATGGATGCATACCGTTAAAATTATGCGACCGCAGGGAACTGTCTCGCTTCCGCAATTGAATGTATTGTATAAAGGCTATGAAAACAAGATCGAAGGAGTGGCTTCCGGTTATGATCAGACTGTTTTAATCGGAAATGGTGTGAATCTCACAAAATCCGGAAATCAGCAAATTGCCAGAGTTACAACCAGCGGAAAGACTGCTTCTATTGATATCTATGGAGTGAATTCCATGACGAAGAAACGGGTGAAATTAGGAACTTTTCCATTCCGTGTAATGATTCTTCCCGATCCTGAATTCTTTTTCGGAGCAGTGGAAGCGGGAGGAAAAATTCCTCCGGGAGAATCAAGATTGTTTGCGCGATACAAGAACAGTCCTTTGGATGCAACTTTTACCATCATGAATTGGGAACTCAGTACCAATGCCGCGCCAAGACCTGAAAAAGGAAAAGGAAGTCAGATCTCAGAAGAAGCGAAAAGACTTTTGAAACAATCCAAATCCGGTACAATCGTAACCTTTAGATTGGAGTATTTCGGGCCGGATAAGATCATTCGAAAAGAGATGATTTCATTTGTAGTGTAATTATTTTTAAATAAAACGAGTCAGGTAGGATTATCTGGTTCGTTTTAATTTTTCAAGATTTTGCTGATTTCCTAAATTTAAGATTCCAATATTCTCTGTCCCTTTTTTACAATATGGTAATATTGTTAAAATAGTTGAATCTGTGGGAAATCGGCTATTTCAATCGTCTTCTCCCTTCCTTCCATTTCTCAACCTCAGTGAAATAATAATCCAAGGTTTCTTGATTTAGCCTTAAGATGTCATAATGGATTTGATACTCACAATAAATAACTTCTGCACGTTTCAGATAATCAAGATGTTTAGTAACCATTGCCGGACTTAAATTGAGGTATTCCGATAAATCGATGTTTCGAACAAAAGCGTAATCTACCAATAAGTCTATTATTCTTGAGCGAGCCGGGTGACTGACTGCCTTGCTTACAGCATCAAATTTCATTTCACTTTTGGAATAGTTGTTTGGTTTAATTAAGCCCATTTTCTGTTGTTTCTTACTTAAGTTAGTTTAAAACATGATTTCATGCAATAATAGAATTGTTAAAAATCAAGGAATTTGGAGGTGCTACTAATCACAATTTCACTTTTCAAACACTACCTTTGCACATGCTTGTTTTGGAAAAGTTGGGAGTGCATTTCCCACAAGGGTATTTATTTGAAGATTGTTCCGCTCAGGTCAATCAGGGAGATAGAATTGGTTTGGTTGGTAAAAACGGGGCAGGGAAATCCACCTTGCTGCGCTTGATTGCACAAACAGAGAAGGCGACAGACGGACAAATTCACCGTCAGAGAGGTCTGGAAGTCGGATTTTTAACGCAGGATATTGTTATCGATACCAAACAAACGGTATTTGAATATCTATTTTTCTCAAACGGACAATTGAACGATTTGAGAACGAAAATTGATGATGTCAATCAACAAATCACGACGCGGGAAGATTACGACTCCGAATCTTATCTCGAATTGCTGAACGAGCTGAACGCTGCAAATGACCTGTTCAATATCCACGAAGGATTTCAATGGGAAGAGAAAATAGCTTCCGTTCTGGATGGATTGGGTTTCCACAAAGATGATTTTGAGAAACCGTTGGAATCTTTTTCCGGAGGATGGAAAATGAGGGCCGAATTAGCTAAAATATTGGTTAACCGCCCGAATTTATTGTTGCTGGATGAGCCGACCAACCATTTGGATATCGTTTCGATTCAATGGCTGGAAAATTATCTGACCAAGTTTGACGGAGCTGTGATTGTTATTTCCCACGACCGTCTTTTTCTGGATAACGTGACCAACAGAACCTGGGAAATTTCTTTCGGAAAAATTCTGGATTTCCCATATCCGTATTCAAAGTATAAGGAATTAAGAGCCGAAGAACTGGATCGTTTGGTTGATGCGAAAAAACAACAGGATAAGGAAATCAAACAAACTCAGGAGCTCATTGATAAATTCAGGGCTAAGAAAAATAAAGCTGCTTTTGCGCAGTCATTGATCAAAAAACTGGATCGAACCGAACGTATCGAAGTAGAAAGCGATATGGTGGCGAAAATGAATATTTTCTTTCCCTTGAATGTTCAGCCCGGGAAATGGGTTTTGGAAATGGAACACTTGGGTAAGAGTTATGGAAACAAAACCTTATTCAAAGATATTTCGATCACTGTTGGAAGAGGCGAGAAAATTGCACTTTTAGGACCAAACGGTGTCGGGAAATCGACCTTGTTCAAATGCCTGACAAAAGAAATTGATTTCGAAGGAAAAGTAGAATACGGTCACAATGTAAAGATTACTTATTTTGCGCAGGATCAGGCTGAGCGCTTAAATAAAAACCTGTCGGTATACGAAACGGTTGATTTAGTGGCATCCGGTGATGTGCGCAAAGACTTGAGATCCATTTTGGGAGCATTTTTGTTTTCCGGAGAAGACATCGACAAGAAAGTAGGTGTTTTGTCGGGAGGAGAAAGAACCAGGTTGGCTTTGTGTCAATTGTTGTTGAGCCCGTCGAATGTGTTGATCCTCGATGAGCCGACCAACCATTTGGATATTCAGAGCAAGCAGGTACTTAAAAAAGCCTTACTGCAATACGAAGGAACATTTTTGATCGTATCTCACGACAGGGAATTTTTGGATGGATTGACCAACCGAATTTGGGATATCGAGAACCAGACATTGAAAATTCACCATTTTGGGGTGTATGAATACCTTCAGAGGAAATTGAAAACAGAAGCCGCACCGGTATCAGGAAAAGCAGCTGAAAGTAAAGCTGTGGTTGCTGTGGAAATCCCGGAGACAAGCGCAAAATCTCAATCCAACGAAGAGCGAAAAGAACTGAAACGAAAGAAAAATCAGCTTCAGAATAAAGTCAGACAGCACGAAGAGCGCATTCAGGAACTGGAGAATGAAGTGAAAAAACTGGAAGACGAACTGGCAACAATGGATTTTTCGGATTCAACGAAAACAACTCCAGTTTTGAAAGCTTTCGAAGAGGCAAAATCCAAATTGGATTATTACTCGGAATTGTGGCTGGAGGCAACAGAAGAATTAGAAAGTATACACGATAACGTATGAAAGGATTATTAGATAAAATGCGGGTTTCATTTGATAATCCGGTTCAATATCAATTGGTTTTGGATCGCGAAGCTCAGATTTTGATGAATGACCTGATCGGACATGAAATCGAATTGAGCTGGACGGGAAGAATTATTTGTTCGAACTGTGGAAAGCAAACCAAAAATTCATTTGGACAGGGATTTTGTTTCAAATGTTTTCAGTCTGCACCGCAAGCAGCTCCATGTATCATCAACCCAGAATTGTGCAGAGCGCATTTGGGAGAAGGAAGAGATGTGGAATGGGAAGAAAAACACCACAATCAACCGCATGTTGTTTATTTGGCGGCTTCAGATTCTGTGAAAGTAGGAGTGACGCGCCTGGAACAAAAAGTGACCAGATGGATTGATCAGGGAGCAGCACAGGCAATTGTTTTAGCCGAAACCGCGAATCGCTATCAAGCCGGATTAATTGAAGTTGCTTTGAAAACGGTGATGACGGACAAAACCAACTGGCAGCGAATGCTTAAAAACGAGATCAGGGAAGACATCGATTTGTTGGATGAAAAAGGTCGTGTGGAAGATATGCTTCCGTTTGATTTGCGTGATTTCGTCAGCATGGACGATACGATTATCGAATTGAACTATCCGGTGGAAAAATATCCCCTGAAGGTGAAAAGTGCAGGCTTCGACAAAACTCCGGTTGTGCGCGGAAAATTAGCCGGAATCAAAGGTCAGTATCTGATTTTTGATGACGAAAGCGTGATCAACCTCCGGAAACACACAAGCTATGAAATCGAGTTTAAACATCAATAAGTTTTGAACTTTTGGATGTTGTAATTATTCTCGTTAATTTCTGTCAAAAAAAGAATCAGTTCTTCTGAATCCTATTAATTTTAATACTTGTAAAAAATCTATCAATCATGTTCGATAAAAACGAATTTAATAAGTACGCAACGAAGCATGTAGGAATTTCAAGCATGCACCTGGAAAGCTACATCGAATCTTCATTAACACCATATATTATTGAAGAACGTCATTTAAATATGACACAAATGGACGTGTTTTCGCGTTTGATGATGGACCGCATCATTTTCCTTGGAACAGGAATTAATGATCAGGTTGCAAACATTATCAATGCTCAATTGCTGTTTTTGGAATCAGCTGACGCGAAAAAGGATATTCAAATTTATTTGAATTCTCCGGGAGGATCTGTTTATGCAGGTTTGGGAATTTATGATACGATGCAATACATCAAGCCTGATGTAGCAACGATCTGTACGGGAATGGCTGCTTCTATGGGAGCTGTTTTGATGTGTGCAGGAGCAGAAGGAAAACGTTCCGCATTGAAGCATGCGCGTGTAATGATTCACCAACCGCTTGGAGGAGCTCAGGGACAAGCATCCGATATCGAAATCACTGCTCGTGAAATTCAAAAATTGAAAAAAGAGCTTTACGATATTATCGCAACACATTCAAAGCAATCGTATGAAAAAGTATGGGCAGATTCAGATCGTGATTACTGGATGACAGCTGCTGAAGCTAAGGAATACGGAATGGTAGACGAGGTATTGCTTCGCAACCCAAAATAGTCTAACTTTGCACAATATTATCTAAGTCATCTCGATTACATAATTGGGATGACTTTTTTGTCGATAAAAAGTAGAATATGTCAAAAAAAGAAACTTCTTGCTCGTTTTGCGGAAGACCGCGAAGCCAAGTTGGTTTATTAATTGCCGGATTGTCCGGTCATATATGTGATCATTGTATCACACAGGCGAAAGCAATCATTGAAGAAGATCAAACCACGAAAATTTCTTCTGAAACGGCTCCTGTGAATGTGCTGAAACCGGCAGATATCAAAGAGCGTTTGGATGAATATGTGATTGGTCAGGACGATGCGAAAAAAACCTTGTCAGTAGCTGTTTACAACCACTATAAACGATTGCACCAAACCAAAATTGAAGACGTTGAGATTGAAAAATCAAATGTGATTTTGGTTGGAAGAACCGGAACGGGGAAAACCTTACTGGCAAAAACAATTGCTAAAATGCTGAATGTTCCCTTCTGTATTGCCGATGCAACGGTTTTGACCGAAGCAGGTTATGTCGGGGAAGATGTGGAAAGCATTCTTTCACGCTTATTACAAGCTGCAGATTACAATGTTCAGGCTGCTCAGCACGGAATCGTATTCATTGATGAGATCGATAAAATTGCGAGAAAAAGCGATAATCCATCCATTACGCGTGACGTTTCAGGAGAAGGAGTACAGCAGGCTTTGTTGAAATTGTTGGAAGGTTCAACGGTGAATGTTCCGCCGCAGGGAGGAAGAAAGCATCCGGAGCAAAAAATGATTTCGATCGATACGAAAAATATTCTCTTCGTTTGTGGAGGTGCTTTTGACGGAATCGAACGCATCATTGCAAATCGTGTGAACAGACAAACAATCGGGTTCGGTTCTCAGGTTACTGAAAAAGTAGACGAAGATAATTTCCTGAAATACATCACACCGACTGACGTAAAATCTTACGGATTGATTCCGGAATTAATCGGTCGTTTCCCGGTATTGACTTACCTGGAGCCATTGGATGCGAAAAGCCTGAAAAGAATCATTACAGAGCCTAAAAACGCAATTATCAAGCAATATATTCGATTATTCGAAATTGATGGAATTCGTTTGAAGTTTGATGCGGAAGTTCTGGACTTTATCGTAGAGAAGGCCATTGAATTCAAATTGGGTGCCCGCGGATTGCGTTCGATCTGTGAAGCAATTCTGATTGATGCGATGTATGAGCTTCCCTCAAAAGATGAAAAAGAGTTCCGGGTGGATCTCGAATATGCAAAAGCACAATTCTCTAAAAGCAAAGTTGCGAGATTGAAAGTCGCTTAGAAGAATTATAAATAGAATAATAAACAAGTCGGGGCGAAAAATTTTTCGCCCCGACTTGTTTTAACTAATCTTGAAAGAACAATACTTAATCACTGATCCTTTGGCTGTGAAAAGCTGTTCGTAATGCGTTTTGATGTGTAGAATATCACGGATTGTCGGATCGAGATCTTCCGGAAGCGACTGATACAAATCCCAGGTCAATTCAACCACTTCGTATTGGTGTTCCTTGATCTGCTCTTCCGTTGATTCGAACAAAACATCCGAATCCGTTTTCAGGTGAATCAATCCTCCGGGTTTCAAGATGCGTCTGTAGCGCGCAATAAATTGCTCTGAAGTCAGTCGTTTTCTCGGTTTGATGGGTTGCGGATCAGAAAAGGTCAGCCAGATTTCGTCCACTTCATTTGCTTCAAAATAAGCATCAATGAAATCGATTTTGGTTCTGAGAAAAGCCACATTGTGCAAGTCTCCGTCAAGAGCTTCTTTCGCTCCGATAAACATGCGGGAACCTTTAATGTCCACTCCGATGAAATTTTTATTCGGATAATGTTTTGCCAGTCCAACTGCATATTCTCCTTTCCCGCAACCGAGTTCCAGTACGATCGGGTTGGAGTTCTTAAAATAATCCTGATGCCATTTTCCTTTCAAAGGAAACGCTTCTTGCGGGTTCAATTCCAAGGTAGGCTCAAATACATTGTCCCACAATTTCATCTCAGCAAAGCGTCTTAGTTTATTCTTTCCCATAAATCGCTGCAAAAGTAACGATTCCGTTCCAAAGTATTTTGTTGAAATTTTGTCAAATCGTAACAAGTAATCAGGGCAATATGTACATTTACACTTTAATTTATACGTGTTATGTCAAAAAGCCATCATCACGCGCTCTCTTTCGCGGGATTGATTATTACGGTCGGAATTATTTTCGGAGATATCGGGACCTCACCACTCTATGTACTAAAAGCAATTGCTGGAAACAGAGAACTAACGCCGCAACTCATCCTGGGTGGATTATCGTGCGTTTTTTGGACATTGACACTGCAAACGACCATCAAGTATGTAATTATTACCCTGCGCGCAGATAACAAGGGCGAGGGTGGAATTTTCTCACTCTATACTTTAGTAAGGCGGCAAAGGCGCTGGCTGGTCATTCCGGCAATGATCGGTGGAGCTGCTTTGTTGGCTGACGGGATTATTACACCGCCCATTTCGGTTTCGTCTGCCATAGAAGGATTGAAAATATTTAATCCGAAGCTGGATACGATTCCGATCATTATTGCCATCATAGTAGGGATTTTTGTCATTCAGCAATTCGGAACAAAGTTTATCGGAAGGGCTTTTGGTCCGGTCATGGTGCTTTGGTTCCTGATGTTGGGTTCTTTAGGAATGTACGCGATATTCAAATATGACTGGACGGTCATAAAAGCATTAAATCCGTATTATGCGATTGACCTGCTTTTCAATTACACAGATGGTGAAGGTTTCTGGTTGTTGGGAGCGGTATTCTTATGTACAACAGGAGCTGAGGCTTTGTATTCCGATTTGGGACATTGCGGACGTGAAAACATCCGTGTGAGCTGGATTTTCGTGAAAACAATGCTTTTGGTGAACTACCTTGGTCAGGGAGCGATGTTGTTATCAAGAGACGGAGCAGCGCTTCCGAAAGGCAGCAATCCTTTCTACATGGTTGTGCCGGATTGGTTCTTAATCCCGGCGATTATTATTGCGACCGTTGCAGCTGTTGTTGCTTCTCAGGCTTTGATCTCCGGATCGTTTACTTTGATTAATGAAGCAATCCGATTGAATCTCTGGCCGCGTGTGAAGGTGAATTTCCCTTCTGAGATCAAAGGACAGTTGTATATTCCTTCGATTAACTGGTTCCTGATGATCGGATGTATTGCGGTTGTTTACGGATTCAAGGAGTCGGAAAACATGGAAGCCGCCTACGGACTTTCAATCGTGTTGGCGATGATTTCGACGTCTATTTTGCTGATGTTCTATATGATCAAACGCCATTGGAATCCGGTAGTCCGCTTTACGTTAACCGGACTGTTCTTCATTATCGAAGGCTGTTTCCTGATCGCACAAATAGATAAATTCCCGCACGGTGGTTATATCACCATTATCATTGCATTTGCGATCATTTCGTTAATGTATATCATTTTCAAAAGCAAGATTATTCGGAACAGCATTGTGGATTTTGTCAAGGTTAAAAGCTACTTGCCGATTTTGCAGAAACTTTCCATCGATGATCAGATTCCGACGTATGCAACGCACCTTGTGTATCTGACAAGTGCTGAACGCGTAGATGAAGTGGAATCGAAAGTGTTTTATTCCATTTTGGAACAGCAGCCAAAACGAGCTGAACGTTATTGGTTTGTGCATGTGGAAACAACCGATGAGCCTTATACAAAGGAATACAGGGTAACGAAACACGATGAAAACGATCTGATCCGGATTGATTTCAGACTTGGTTTCAGAATTCAACCGAAACTGGATACGATGTTTAAGCAGGTCGTAGAAGAACTGGTACAGAACAACGAAATTGAAATCCGTTCAAGATATGCTTGTGAATACCATCACAGTGATCATATCGGAGATTTTAAATTCATCGTGATCCGCAAGTTTTTGTCGAATGATAACGAACTTCCATGGTTCCATAAAGTGATCATGAATTCGTATTTCTTCATTAAAGGAAGAAGTTTGTCTGAGAAGAATGAGTTTGGTCTCGATCCAAGTTCTTTTGTGGAAGAAACATTCCCGTATGTGCTTTCAAAAGCGGCACCGATTAATATGAAACGAAAGGAGTAAAAATGAAGGTTCCGGCTGAATTGTCTCAAGAACGCATTCTATTTGCATGCCTCGATTGGGGAAGCGGACATGTGGCCAGATCTATTTCATTATTACAGCAATTACTTCGACAGGGAAATCAGTTGTTTATTTACTGCACGCCTGCTCAAAAAGCTCTTTTTGAGTCGTATGAGATCGTTGCGGATTATATCCTTACGGAAGGATTCCGGTTTCGTTTTACGGGAGATGGAAACTTCACTTCTGAAATGCGGCGAAATGCGTTTCGTTTTTTTACGCATATCAGACAAGAACGAATTCAAGCGGAAAAACTGGTGGAAGAATACCGCATTTCAATTGTTCTATCAGATCATTGCTATGGTTTTCGATCGGGAAAAGCTGCTTCTTTCTTCATCACACATCAGGTTTCATTACCTCCGAAGGCCGGTTGGTTTGCCCAGCGGATTCACCGCAAATGGATGAATCAATTCGACGGAGTGTGGATCATGGACGATCCGGACAAACGATTGGGTGGAAGCCTGAGTGAATCCAATGAGAAATCGGTTTATATCGGGTTTTACTCGCGTTTTGAGGAACAGGAGATTTCTGTTGTTCCGAATAAAATTGTGGGGATTGTAAGTGGCCCTGAGCCATATTCTGAACAATTGTTTCACTGGATCATTGAGAAATATGGAAATGAAAATCTCATACTGATTGCTCCGAAAGTGTATGCGAAAACTCCTGAAAATGTTCGGTTGATCAATGACTGGCTACTTGCCGATCAGGAAATTGCTTCCGCAGAGATCATCGTTTCCCGAAACGGGTACTCGACCTTGATGGATTTACAGTTTCTCAATAAAAAAGCTGTTCTGATCTCGACTCCCGGACAATTGGAACAGGAATATCTGGCAGAAATTCATGAATTGAAAATGTAAAATTGACAAGGAGAAAACTCTTTGTAAGCGATTAATGGGGCTGATTTACTTTTCAATTACTTAATCGTAATTCCTCTGGAAGTAACCAAAGTGGAAGAAGTTCCGTCAAATTTGTCGAGTGAGAACGTAAAGGTACTTCCAACTCCGATGGTACTTCGAACCGAAATCGTTTGGTTGTGAGAGTCCAGAATGTGTTTCACGATGGATAAACCAAGTCCGGAGCCGCCTTCGTTGCGGTTTCTGCTTTTTTCAACCCGGTAAAAACGTTCAAACAAGCGCGGCAATTCATGTGGTTCTATTCCCGGTCCGTTATCTGAAATTTCTACCGAAACAAGGTCGTCTACTTCGAAAAAACGAATCTGAGTTTCTCCGTTTTCATTTCCATATGAAATTGAATTGCTGACCAGATTGGTTAAAACCTGCGCAATTTTACCTCTGTCGGCCAGAACCATGATTTCTTTGTGATAATCTTTGGCAAATCGAAGCTTGATGTGCTTTTCCTGAGCTTTTAATTCGAGGCTGTCTAAAACCTCTTTGGCAATTTCCTTCAAGTCAAACGGACGCAAATCCATTTTCAGATCATTCACTTCCAGTTTGGTCAATTCATCCAGATCATTCAGGATATTGGTCATGCGATCAATGGCTTTGGAAGCTCTTTCCAAAAACATGCGGTTGACTTTTTCGTCTTCCAAACCTCCTTCAAGCAAAGTCAGTACATAGCCCTGAATAGAGAACACCGGAGTTTTTAATTCGTGCGCCAGATTTCCGATAAATTCACGTCGAAACTTATCCTGTTCCTGAAGCTGGGTAATTTCTGAGTTTCGCTGCTCTGTCCACTTTTTTGAATCGGATTCCGCATGGCCAATAATATCTTTCGACATATTGATGTAGAACTTCTCATGCGGAGCAAGTTTCCCTTTTCTGATCGAACGGTAGAGAATGCGCAAACGATCGTAAATGAATTCCCGGAACAGGAAGAAGAAAGTGGTGAATGTAACGATCGATCCGAAAAGGACGATTGAAATAAATGCTCCGACCGAAATAGGGGAAACGAAATTGACAATGAACAGAATCGCTGTCAAGCAAGCTGCAACAATTGCACTTCCTACAAGAACAATGGTAAACGGATTTAATTTTTTCACTTTTCAGAAAATGTATAACCAACACCTTTAATGGTACGAATATACGATTCTCCTAGTTTCTCTCTTAGTTTTCTGATATGAACATCAATCGTTCGCTCTCCGACGATTGTTTCGTCACCCCAAACGGTTGTCAGGATTTGTTCTCTGGTAAATACTTTTCCGGGTCTTGATGCCAGTAATTCGATCAATTCGAATTCTTTTTTCGGCAGTTGAATTTCCTCGTCATTCATGAATACCAGAAACTTTTCGCGGTTCACGGTAATCGAAGAAGTTTTGATCTCTGATTCACCTCCGTTCATGCGGCCTGCTCTTCTGAGTAAAGCTTCCACTTTGGAAACCAGTAAACGCGGCCGGATCGGTTTTGTAATGTAATCATCTGCACCTGCCTCAAAACCTGCAACCTGAGAATAATCTTCTGCTCTGGAGGTTAAAAAGGCGATTAAAGGAGAATTTAACTGTAAATCCTGGCGGATAGTCTGACAAGCTTCAATTCCATCCATCCGGGGCATCATGACATCCATCAGAATCAGATCAGGAGAAACTTTTTGTGCCATTTCGACTCCTTCGAGCCCGTCATTGGCAACAAATACTTTGTACCCCTCGCGCTCAAGATTATACTGTAGAAATTCCAGAATATCTTTCTCATCGTCCACTAAAAGTATGGTTTGTCCCTTACTTACTTGCATTTTGCTCCTTGTGTTATTGTTTGAAGCAAAAGTATCCTTGTAAGTTTCCTTAATAATTACTGCTGCGTTACGAAATAATTAATTAATAAGGGGTAGATTATTTTAATGTTAAGAATAATTCCCCCGTTTTGACTGGAATCGGGATTGAATAACAAAAGCTTTTCCAGCACTCACTTCCGAAGAAGTTTCAGCCTTTAAGCCAAAGGATTGTTTAACTTTGCTTTATGACATTTCGATATGCTTTAGAACTCGCTTATCGCGGAACGGATTATCATGGTTGGCAAATTCAGCCGAATGCATCTTCCGTTCAGGAAGAAGTGGAACGCAGGCTTTCTCAACTATCCGGGAACAACCCTGTTTCGGTGATCGGTTGCGGAAGAACTGACACCGGAGTTCATGCATCTTATTATGTATTGCATTTCGATGCGTTCAAAGAATTGGATTGCGATCAGTTGGTTTATAAGCTGAATAAAATGCTGCCGGAAGATATTTCCGTGTTTTCTGCTCAAAAGGTCAATGAAACATTTCATGCCCGTTTTTCTGCGCTTTCGAGAACGTATCATTACTTTGTGCATCGGGAAAAAAATCCATTTTTGTTAGACAGCTGTCATTTGACGCAGGAATGCGATTTTTCAGCCATGAACCGTGCTGCAGAACGATTGCTCGGAAAACAGGATTTCACCTCTTTTTCGAAGCTTCACACGGATGTGAAAACGAATATTTGTACCGTATCCAAAGCTGCATGGATTCAAAAAGAAGATCAAACCTGGTTTTTTGAAATTCAGGCAGACCGCTTTCTCAGAAATATGGTGAGAGCCGTTGTGGGAACGCTTCTGGAAGTCGGATACGGAAAATTAACGGAAGATCAGCTACAGGAAATTATCGGGATGAAGGATCGTGGAGAGGCAAAACTTTCCGTTCCGGCAAAAGGATTGTTTTTAGTAGATGTCGCTTATCCGGAAAACGAGTTTTTAAGAACAAACAGGAGTTTGTAAGGATGAAGAGCAAGCTGATTATTTCGTTGCTGGTGTTGATTTTTTTTGAAACCGCAGTCTTTTCTCAGGGAATTGATTGGGAACCCTCAAGCAAAGTTTTTTCCATCAAAGAAGGACTGCCAAGTTCGGAAACGTATTTTGTACATCAGGACCGGCAGGGATATATTTGGTTTTGCACCGACCGCGGAGTTGTTCGCTATGACGGGTTTCATTTGCAGGTGTTTACCACAAAAAACGGACTTGCCGATAATGTGATTTTCTGGATTTACGAAGATTACAAGGGGAGAATCTGGTTTATTAGCTACAGTGGTTTGCTGAGTTATTTTGAGAACAATAAAATTGTAGCATACAAATACAATCAGATGATCTCCAGTCATATCGGAAACAATTTGTATGCGTATAAGACCTTTTCAGTTGATAAGCAGGAGAATGTCTATTTCGGCTCGGGAAACACCGGAATCCTGAAAATCGATTCAAAAGGGAAATCCCGTGTGTTTTTTTACAAAAATGATTACTGCACATTTGATCTGGTAAACGGAACCTATCTGTCTACGTTCAATATGCAGAAAACACAGCTGATTTATCCGAATTCCTACATCATGAATATCCGAAAGGATGGCCGTTTTGTGAAAAAAGTTGTCAGCAATGTCGTTTTTAAGACTTATATGCCGAACTCGTTGTCGGAATTGAAAAAAGTCAAAGAAGTTGAAATAGCCAGAATGCAGGATTGCTTTTTTGACCTGAGATTTCCGGATGATGTGATCCGGATTCCGGGAACAACAGGATATTTCCCGATTGGTAATGATTTGTGGATTACAACGATTAACGGCGTTTACAAATTGAAAGATATTCCCAAACACGGTTTTACAAAAGCTCCGAGAACACCGTATTTGAAAGGATACAGAGTTTCTTCCGTGTTGAAGGATCAGGAAAGGGGAATGTGGTTTTCAACCCTGGATAAAGGAGTGGTTTACGTTCCTAACATGGTGGTGAAAAATGTTTCGATCTATGACAACCGGGAGGAATTGGATGCAACACATGTTGTTGTAGATTCGAAAAATGAGGTCATTTATTCCAATCACTTAGGTGTTTTTCGACTGAGAGGCAATACTCCGATGTTTTTAACAAACGGAATGTCGCGGAATGCCATTTCCATTTTTTCGGATATTCTCCTGATCTCGAAGAACAAAAGGGCCTTTACGGTGAAGGGTAAAAACTGGCTGGTTTTTAATTATTATGACTGTTTTAACGAAGCAGATACCAGCGCACTGATCTGTTATTCCCGGGTAGCGAGAATTCACAGGAATGGTAAGATCGACACGCTTTACGATTACTTTTCAGCCAAAAAATACGATAAAAATTTACACCATTATTTTGAAACAGTTTGTTCTTCTGACAAAGGAGAAATTTTTGCCGGAAATGCAAAAGGCTTGTTCTGTCTGAAAAATGGTCATTGGGACAATTCCATGTTCCCTGAAATTTTGAGAAATAACCGCGTTTCTCATGTTCGCTATTCCAAAGAATTGGGTTTAATTGTCGGTACGAGAGGAAACGGAATCATTGTATTCCGGAATAACCGGATTACGCACCACATCACCAGCGAAAAGGGATTGATAAGCGATCAGATCAACAAAATCAGGATACAACGCACCGGAAAAGTTTGCTGGCTTACTTCCAATAACGGAATCTCAAAACTGACCTTTTTGAACGAAAAGTGTGTCCGGATTCAAAATGTATTGGGTGTAAACGGATTGAATTCAAATGAAGTAAACAACCTGTTTCTGACCCGGGACGAGGTTTACCTGGCAACAAAGAAAGGAATTTCCAAACTTCCGCTGGATCTCACTTTTTTGATTAACCGGCTTAAAAAACAAGTTACTGTTAAAGACGTGAGCGTAGATGGTGTTTCCACGAAATTGACTCAAGGGAATCTCATATTAAAAAGTAATTCGAAGATGATCCACATCGAATTGAAAAGCACGAATTACAAAAGCTTCGGGAATCAGAAGTACAAATACCGCTTATCCGACAACGACAAATGGACTTACGGGAATTCGGGGAATATCGATTTTTACGATCTGTCTTCCGGAGATTACCAATTGGAATTATCCTACATGAGCGACAACGGAATTTGGCAGAAGCCTTATGGAATTCTGGATATCCACAAACAAAAGCGCTTTATTGAAACCATTTGGTTCTATGTGCTGCTGGTTTTGATGAGCTTTTCCGGGGCTTTCCTGTTGATAAGAAGAAGAAGCATTCAATTGAACCGCCAAAGAGATTACAAGCGTCAGATTGAGAAACTGGAACAGAAAGCATTGCTGGCACAGATGAATCCGCATTTTATTTTTAATGCATTGAATTCCATTCAAAGTTTCCTGATGTATCGTGAAAATGATCTGGCGGAACGCTACTTGTTGAAATTGTCTCAACTCATTCGGATGACTCTGAACAACTCACGGGAAAGCGAAACCAGTATTGAGAAAGAGATTGAAGTGCTTGAAAAGTACCTGGAATTGGAACAAATGAGATACAAAAACCGGTTTGTTTTTGAGTTCAAAAATCTGCTTTCAGGTTCAGAAACCCGAAAATGTATTCCTCCGATGCTGATTCAGCCTTTTGTGGAAAATTCAATTATTCATGGTTTCAAAAATTTGAAGGAAGGCGGAATCATAACCGTTCAATTCTCAAAAATTAAAGATCAATTCCTGTTCGTGGAAATCATAGATAATGGTTTGGGATATCACAATACCATTGAGAAAAACATGAAAGAACATAAATCATACGGAACTACCATCACCTCTGAAAGATTGAACCTGTTCAAACAGAAATACGGAGGGGAATTTGAATATCATATTGAAACAATCATAGGTGCAAATGGTGAAGCGGAAGGAACCATTGTGAAAATGATCATTCCGGTGATTTAAAGATTACGTGTTTGTACCACCGGGAAAAAGAGTATTTATGTCGATATTCGTCAGAAATTAAAATGAAACGTAATTAACATAGTCAGAATGCATTCGAATCTTGGGAATAAGATCATTTTAATGATAGTCTTTCTTGTTTCAGTTCATTTTTCCTTTTCTCAGAAGAAGGAATGGGAGCCATCCTATATGAATATTTCAGTGAAGGATGGTTTGCCGAGTTCTGAAACCTATTTTGTTCATCAGGACCGTCAGGGCTATATGTGGTTTTGTACGGATCACGGAGTTGTCAAATATGACGGATTCAGATCGCATTTGTACAACAAATCGAATGGATTGCCGGATGAAGTGGTTTTTAAAATCTATGAAGATGAAATCGGGCGTGTGTGGTTCTATTTGTACAATGGAAGTCTGGCATATTATGATCCGCAGAAAAGAAAAATACTTCCGTACAAATACAACCATTTGTTGAGTAAACTGAATCATGGAGATTTCAATGCCCGAAAATCTTTTATGGTTGACAAGCATGATAACGTTTATTATTCAGGTGTTTACCAGCTCGGACGAATAGACCGAAACGGAAAGTTATATCGCTATAAATTGGGAGCGATTAAGGAATTACTGGAAATCAAAGACGAATGGTTGTATAGAGGTGTGAAGAATCCGGATGGACTCAAACGGCAAAGAATCCGGCTCATTCCGGAAAACGGAAAACCGTTTTATTTTACTTATTACTCTATAGTTGGATACTTCGACATTCTTGAATTAAACGGGCATCAGTTTTTATGTCTGGATAAATGGGTGTATGATATTCGGAATCCATCCAAAAAGGCCGAATTTGCTGATTATACCGGAATGTATGATGTGGATGGTGAGCTTTGGGTTACCACTTTAACGGGTGCGTACCGGTTTAAGAACCCGGAGCAGGCAGATCTTAACAAACCGGATGGGATTTATCAGAAAGATCAGAAAGTAACTTCCGTAGCAAAAGATTCGGAAGGCGGGTATTGGTTCTCGACTCTGGACAAGGGAATTTATTATACACCGTGTCTGGACATCATTAACTGGACTCCGGAAGAGAAGGAAAGTAAAGGCGCGATCCATGATATTAACGGAGTTGGGAACAATGTTTATTATTCATCTGCTTTTGGATATTTCAACCTGAAAACCGGAGAAAAACTATTAGGTGTAGTTGGTGCCAAAAACGTGATGGGAATTTGGGATAACAAGCTTGTGATATCGACGAATAAACAGCTTTATCCCAATAAATCGGCTGCAGTAAAGAAATGGGGCTTTGAAATACCTCAGTTTCAAGGCTGGGCCATTGATAAAAATGATAATTTTTTCGCAGCTTACATCATCCCTTATATGGTTCATAAAAAAGGGAAGGTTTATGAGCGGTTGTTGAGCATGGATCAAATCTATGACAGGAACAAATATTCTGCACATCATTTTAAATCTCTGGCCTTTGATGAAGACGGAGAATTGTATGCCGGTTCCCTGATAGGACTGTTCCGGATGAGCAAAGGAAGAGTTGAAAAGTGTAAACTTCCGGGCGATCTTGACCGGGTTCGGATAACCGATTTGAAGTACCACAAAAACTGGGGTTTAATTGCAGCAACAAGAGGGAAAGGACTGATTTTGCTCAAAAATGGGAACGTGATCGGGAAAATCCAACTGAAAGACGGTTTGCTGTCGAACCAGTTGAATGCTATTTATATTGACAAAAAAGGAAATATTTATGTGGCTTCGAATAAGGGAATTTCGAAAATTGTTCATCTTGAAAATCACAAAATTCAGATTTTTAACCTGACAGAGCTGAACGGATTATCTTCTGCTGAAGTAAGTGCCGTTTTTCGGAATAATGACGGTGTTTATATTGGAACACGAGAGGGAATAACTCTGATTCCGTCTTCATATAAATGGGCAAAAACGTCACACGAAAAACAGATCCGGATTCAATCCGTTTTTGCCAACGGGAAACAGGTTGTGAATTTCAAAAACGGAATGGAGTTTAACGCGTCACACCGGATCATCCGCTTTCTGCTGCAAACAACCAATTACAAATCGCAGCACAGGCAGCCATACAGGTATCGCTTCCGGAAAACGGATCCCTGGTCAGTTGGATTCAATGGTGAACTAATCATGATCAACCCGGCTTTTGAAGCGTATCGATTGGAGATACAATACCGGAATGAATACGGAAGCTGGAGTAAACCGTATGTCCTGACCAATTTTTCCATTCTTCCACCGTTTTATTCTACGTGGTGGTTTACGGCATTGATTGTATTGGTTATTTTGACGATTAGTTTTTTGTTCTTCCGAAACCGGATCAAAGTTATTCAGCATCGGAATGCCATGCAGGCAGAGATTAAATTGCTGGAACAGAAAGCCCTTTTGGCGCAAATGAATCCTCATTTTATTTTCAATTCATTAAACTCCATTCAAAGCTTTTTAATTTTTAATGAAAACGATCTGGCAGAAAGGTATTTGTTGAAACTGTCTCAGCTGATCCGCATGACCCTGATCAATTCGAGGGAAAGTGAAATCAGTATTGAAAAGGAAATTGATGTGCTCAAAAAATACATTGAATTGGAGCAGATGCGCTTCAAAAACAGGTTTGATTTCGAAGTAAATGTCTCCTTGTCGCATGCAGATCAACAAAGATCCATTCCTCCGATGCTGATTCAGCCGTTTGTTGAAAATGCTATTCTTCACGGCTTTAAAGAACTGCGTGACGGCGGAAAACTGAAATTAAATCTCGAAAGTGTTTCGAATGACGTGCTGCATGTAGAAATCGTCGATAATGGTTTGGGCTATGGAGCAGGGAAAAAAGAGACCGTTCAGGATCATAAATCTTACGGAACTCAGATTATATCCGAAAGATTGAATCTGTTCAGGGAAAAATACCAGGCAGAATTTCACTTCACCATTGAAACAGTACTGGATGAGAAAGGAAATTCGATGGGAACAAAGGTGAATGTTTCGATTCCGATCCTTAGAAAAAAATCAAAGTGAGAATTGTTCTAATAAAAGCATAACTTTGCACCGAAGAAAAATTCAAATCTTTGAAAATGAAACCTTACTGCCTTATCTTTTTCCTTCTCGGGGGAAAAATCCTGTTGGCTCAGGAAAAAATTGAATTTCTGAAAACGCCTAAAGAAGCTCAGAAAGATCTTAAAACATTGAGTGCTTTTCTTACGAAGGGCCTAACAGATGACAGCACCAAAGCGGCTCACATCTATCAATGGGTTACGCACAATATTTCCTACAATTACAAAGCAATAGAAAGCGGAAAACCTTTGGAATACAAATCTGCAGGAGCAGTTTTAAAAGCCAAAAGCACGGTTTGTCAGGGATACAGCGCTTTGACGGTTGAATTACTGAAAAACGCAGGAATTGAAGCAACTACCGTAGAAGGTTACACGGCTCAGTTTCTGTCGGATTCCATTCCCCTGATTGCCAGTTCGGACCACGAATGGGTGGCTTTCAAAGTAAACCGGAAATGGTATTTGTGTGATCCGACCTGGGATGCAGGATACATCGGCAGAATCCCGAAGTATAAGGAAGATCTGGTCAAGAAGGAAAAACTGATGCTCAAAAGAGCCGGAAAACTGGCTAAAATCAAAAAAGAGAAGCGGAAAAAAGTCAAGCAATTCAAGTGGGATAAGAAAGACAAAAAGAAGGCGGAAAAAGCGGAAGAACAACGCGGTGATTACAAATCGGACATCGGGTTTGTGCGCTACCCGTCATTGGAAAACTTCATGATGGATCCGGATGAATTTGTGCAGTCACATTTACCTTCTCAGCCCGAATTTCAGCTTCGGTCGTACCCTGTTTCGATGGAAGATTTTACGCGGAAAACCAAAAACTGGGATACGATTCTGGAGCGTAAAAAAGGACATTCTGTAGCTTTCGAAGAATATGTTTCGGAATACAGCTCTTTGAAGTTGAATGACAAATGGATTAAAGTAGCGAAGGACGGATTAAAGTTCAATCCTGCAAATTACAGTTCCATGACAGTTCACCATTTCAACTACCTCGGTTTGCATTTGAACGATAAATTCAGAAGCTCTTTTGAGATTATTGAAAAAGGAGATTTGCACGAGCAATTTCCGGATCTGAGAGACATCAACGACAGTGTTGCGGTTTACAGCAAAGCAGCGAAGAAGATCAATAAAACGTCTTATGCAATCAGCAAACGGATCATATCGAGCGAAACAAAGATCTTCAAAACAACGGATAAAGAAGCAAATTCGATGGTGAAGAAAGTATTGTCTGAGCAAAAGAAAAATGTGACTCTGCTGGAGAAAGAAAAAGCGAAGATCTCGAAGAATGTAACCATGATCGAAGAGAAAAAGCAGAAACTGCTGCTGGAGTCAACAGCATATGCCACTCAAAGCAACTTTGATTCTACTTTGGTTCCGGCGGGTTATGCAAAATGGAAGGATAGTTTGTTTCATTCACTGCTGAAAATCGATTCCCTGCGTCAGGGATGGGATCGTTTGGCACACGACGATAAAACATATGAAAAGCGTTTCCAATCACTGAAAGGGGCTTACGAAACAAGTTTCAGAAACTTATATATCCTTAATTCAGCACCTGTTTATTATAGCGATACGGTTATTGCCTACGATTCCAAAATTGCTGGTGATCTGAAAGAGTTGTTCCGTTTTCACAAAGAAACATATGATTCATTGCTGTATCCGGCCGATATACTGAAAGAGTATAAAGTCCTTGAAAAAGTGATCAAAAGAGGTCTTACGGGATTGAAGAGTTACTCGAAGAAAAATCCGAACTACAAGTACACGGATATGAACAAGTACTTGAATTCATTGAACGTTCAGATTTTGACGCTGATCTCAACAGATTTGCGAACGTTCTATACGGATCGGAATGAGTTGTTGCGTTTGGAGAAATACTATGAAAAGCATTACGAGACGATTCAGAGTAACCTGGAAGATGAAAAAGAATTCAAGGCAAAAAATGCAGAACACAATTTTGAAATCCTTGAAAAGAATAGAGAAAGGACCGATGCAATGTTTGACCGGATTTTAAAAAGCTCGGAAAAAACAGAAGAGTTCTTTCAAAAGACTTTGGGGAGCAGACCAAGATAAAAAACAAATAGGGGCGGAAAATTTTCCGCCCCTATTTGTTTATCGTTATTCTATAATTACAATGTAATTGTTCTTCTTTCCTTTTCCTAAAAGGATGAATTTGTCGTTGATCAGATCACCCGGACCAACCAATGTTCCTTCTGCTACTTTGTCTTTGTTCAGGGAAATCGCATTTGCTTTTAATTCGCGTTTTGCTTCACCATTTGATGGTAAGAACCCTGTTTTAGCAGCTAATAGGTCAACAATACTAATTCCTTCGTTCAACTCAGCACGCTTCACCGTTGCCATCGGCACACCGTCAAAGATGCTCAAAAAGGTATCATTCGACAGTTTTTTCAAATCTTCCGAAGTAGATTTTCCAAACAAAATATTCGATGCTGCGACAGCCATCTCCAAAGCATCTTTTCCGTGTACACGTTCGGTTACTTCTTCAGCAATTGCTTTTTGTAAGTTGCGTAAATGAGGAGCTTCGTTGTGTTCTTTTTCGATTGCTTCAATTTCTTCTTTTGATTTCAAGGTATAGAAACGAATCAGTTTTGCAGCATCTTCATCCGAAGCATTTAACCAAAATTGGTAGAAAGCATAAGGACTTGTTTTTTCAGAATCCAGCCAAACCGTTCCTGATTCCGTTTTTCCGAATTTACCTCCGTCAGCTTTTGTAAGCAAAGGACAAGTAAAAGCATAGGCTTCTCCACCGGCAATTTTCCGAACCAATTCTGTTCCGGTTGTGATATTTCCCCATTGGTCAGAACCTCCGAACTGAACTTTCACCTGATTGTTTTTGTACAAATGCAGGAAATCGTAACCCTGAATCAGCTGGTATGAGAATTCTGTAAATGAAATTCCTGTTTCCACACGTTTTTTCACAGAATCTTTCGCGCTCATGTAGTTCACGGTAATGTGTTTTCCTACATCGCGGATGAACTCAAGGAACGAAAAATGCCTCATCCAGTCAAAATTATTGACCAATTCAGCCTTGTTTTCTCCTTCTTCAAACTCCAAAAACTGGCGGAGCTGCTTCTGAACACAGGCAATATTGTGGTTTAATGTCTTTTCATCCAACAAATTTCGCTCTGCAGATTTACCGGTAGGATCCCCAACCATTCCTGTTGCTCCTCCAACCAAAGCATAAGGCTTGTGGCCGGCTAACTGGAAGTGTTTCAATAACATGATCGGTAAAAGGTTTCCAACGTGAAGAGAATCTGCCGTAGGATCAAAACCCACATAACCAGAAGTCATTTCCTTAAGCAGTTGTTCTTCCAAACCGGGCATGATATCTTGTATCATTCCTCTCCATCTTAATTCTTCAATGACATTCTTTTTCATGTACTTATTTTATTGTTGGTGCAAAAATAGGGCTTTTGCTTTTGAATCAAAGCGCTTCAAAAAAGGAATTGGTAATTATCATCAAATTTGGAGGGTTGCCTCTAAAATGATCGAAAGACTTGAAAAGCTACCAATTGATGTAGGACTGCAATTATGACGGGCTTTGTAGATGATCGGGAAGGCAACGGAGCCGGAATGGCCTCAGTTTACTAGGAAAACAAATTATAATGAAAAACTACATGTATCTCTCCTTGTTTGTTGCAGGATTTGCACAAGCACAAACAACTAATCCGTCTCCGTATTGTGCGGCGCAATTCTCAGATGATTTTATGACTGTAGAGCATGCTGTGGAGCGTGTTCAATTCGGAACGCTGGACAATAATTCAGGTTCAACTCAGTATGCAGCTCCACATTATGTGTTTTACAACAATTTGCCTGTTGTGACTGTGAACAAAGGACAAACATTGACTCTGAAGATTACGCACGATCTGAGTGTATCTCTTCATGGGCTGGCTGCCTGGATTGATTTCAATGGTGATCATGATTTTGACGATGCCGGAGAAAAACTCGGAGACACACCCTGGCCCAATGATGTTCCAGCTCCTACAGGAAATACAACCTATTCGGTTACCATTCCTGCTAACGCGGTAAGTGGAGTTACCCGTATGCGAATCAGAGTTTACGAAGACGATGATTACACCATGTCAGGAAATACTCATCCTGTAATGCCTTGCCAGTTTAACGGAATGGATGCAGATTGGGGAGAAACGGAAGATTACACCATCACGATTGCAGGTGGAAGCACAGCAGGAGTACAGGAAAACCTGAATCCGGATGAATACCTTTTCAAAAATCAGGAATTTACCTTGTTGTCGGAAGAAGCAGCTACCATGAGCCTGATCAATATGAACGGACAGGTTTTATCAAATACTTCCGGTAAAACAATTGATTTGAGCACCTATTCGGACGGAATCTACCTGATCCGGATCCAAACAACTGAAGGAGTATTCAAACAAGTGAAATTGCTGAAGTAAATCGGAGCGTAGAGAAGCGTTTGTCACAAAGACCTTTGTTACCGATTCAAGCAATTGAGGCTGACATGAAAGTTTGTGGCAAACGCTTTTTGTTTTCTGCCGGATGAATATTTCTTTGAAAAAGTTTTCCTTAATTTAGGGCATGCTTCAAACCCGAAAAGAAATTGCCTTCATGGTGATGGCCGGAATCTTCATCACCAGCGCTATTGTGGCGGAATTGATCTCCTGCAAAATCGTAGATATCGGATTGTACCCGATTATTGCCGGAATTGTTCCCTGGCCGGTTGTTTTTTTGCTGACGGATGTCATGAATGAATATTTCGGAAAGCAGGCCGTCAGAAGATTGAGCTGGATTACGGTGATTCTGATCGCATTTTGCTTTTTGATCGTTTTTGTAGCTGTTGAATTGCCGACAGCATCCAATTCTCCTGTTTCGGATCCGGAATTCAGGAAAATATTCTCCGGCTCTTTGCCCATTATGGCCGGAAGTATTACAGCATTTATCTTATCACAGCTTCTGGATGTTCAACTGTTTGCGCTGTTTAACAAGCTGACCAAAGGAAAAATGATTTGGCTGAGAAGTACCGGGTCAACGGTTGTTTCACAGTTGGTCGATTCGTATACCGTTTTGATGATCGGATTTCTGATTCCGGGAAAAATCTCCTTTCAGGATTTTTTGTTTTTCGGAATTACGGGATATGCAACCAAGCTGGTTATCGCTGTGGGTCTGACGCCGCTGATTTATGTGATGCATTCTCTTGCCAAAAAAATACTTGGAGATAAGCCCGTTACACAACCCGATTAGTTGGTTTTTTCAACAAAAAGTTTATATTTAATCTGACTTATCGCAGAGAGCGAGATGTTTTTAACTTATAAACTCACTATTTATGAAGAAGCTATTGGCTGAATTTATCGGAACCTTTTGGTTGGTACTGGGAGGTTGCGGAAGCGCTGTTCTTGCTGCAGGATTTCCCGAATTAGGAATCGGATTTGTTGGTGTTTCCATCGCTTTCGGATTGACTGTTTTAACGATGGCTTACGCAATCGGACATATTTCCGGATGTCACCTGAATCCGGCTGTTACGATCGGTTTATGGGTTGGCGGAAGATTTGAAGCGAAAGATGTGCTTCCGTATATTATCTCGCAGGTTTTGGGGGGAATTGCCGGGGCAGGAATTTTGTATCTGATTGCAAGCGGAAAGCCGGGATTTGAACTGGGCGGTTTTGCTGCCAACGGATATGGAGATCATTCTCCCGGAGGCTTCAGTATGCAATCGGCTTTGATCACAGAAGTAGTCATGACCTTTATGTTCCTGATCATTATTCTTGGAGTAACGCATAAAAATGCTTCTCCGGGTTTTGCAGGTGTTGCTATCGGTTTGGGATTAACACTGATTCATTTAATCAGTATTCCGGTGACAAACACTTCCGTGAATCCGGCAAGAAGTACCAGTCAGGCGATTTTCGTACAAGGATGGGCATTTGAACAACTCTGGTTGTTTTGGGTGGCACCGATTGCCGGAGCAATTATTGCCGGCGCGGTCTACAGCTATCTGGCTCCGAATAAAGAATCATAGAAACGACAGAATATGAAAAAGGCTCAACGTTTTGTTGAGCCTTTTCAGTATGGTATGAACACTTATTTTGTAAGCGTTTTGAAGACTTCTTCCAATGATTTTTCTTCCGTACGTAAAGTCAGGACAAGTAAATTGTGCTGTTGAGCAAATTGTGCAACTGTTTTACGCAAATCATCCACAGATTGACTTTCGATGAGGTATTTGGAATCGGAAACACGTTCGATTTTCGAAACTCCCGGAATTTTTTGAAGTAAGTTTTTGGCAATCGTTCCATCAAATTCGGCGTAAACAACTTGTGTATCCGTAGCCATTTGCAGGTTCGAAGCTAAATTGTCGGCAACCAGTTTTCCTTTGCGGATGATAATTACGCGGTCGCAAATTGCCTCTACTTCCGGTAAGATGTGAGTAGACAGCATCACCGTTTTTTCTTTCCCGATTCGTCTGATCAATTCGCGGATTTCAACCAATTGGTTCGGATCCAGACCCGAAGTCGGTTCATCCAGAATCAATACGTCCGGATTGTGAATGATGGCCTGAGCCAAACCAACACGTTGACGATAACCTTTGGAAAGCATCCCGATTTTTTTGTTCTGCTCAACTTCCAGACCAACCAACTGGATCATTTCTTTTACCCGTTCCCTGATGTTTTTCACCTTGTAAATCTTCCCTACAAATTCCAGGTATTCTTTCACATACATGTCCAGATACAAAGGATTGTTTTCGGGAAGATAACCGATACGTTTTCTGGTTTCGGTTGAATCAACGGAAACGGGAATGCCGCACACGCTGATGCTTCCTTCCGTAGCAGGAATAAATCCGGTAATCATTTTCATCGTCGTCGATTTTCCCGCACCATTTGGTCCTAAGAAACCGATGATTTCACCTTTTCCGACGGAAAAAGTAATATCGTTCACAGCTGCTTGTTCACCGTAATATTTGGAAAGGTTCTTTACTTCAATCGACATACTAAAAACTTTGGCTACGAAGATAACGAATGAGATCGGAATAACGTTGGTTTTGGGAAAGCACAGATCAAAATGAGATATAAATGATGGTTTGACGATTGTTTTTGATTGCTTTCCGTAATTTTACACTCATGAGTGATCTTCGCGGAAGAGTTTTGAAATCAACGGGGAAATGGTATCAGGTTTTGATGCCGAATGGAGAAGTTGTGGAATGCCGGATTCGTGGAAGATTGCGTCTGGAAGGATTGAAAACAACCAATCCGATTGCTGTTGGCGACATCGTGATTCTGGATCCGAAAATTGACGAGGAAGGAAAACGCGTGATCGTGGATTACGAAATCCGGGAAAATTACATCGTCCGGAAGAGTACGAATCTCAGCAAGCAAATGCACATTCTGGCGGCAAATATCGATCGGGCTTATTTAATGGTGACGCTGAAATTTCCGGAAACACATTTCGTTTTCATCGACCGCTTCCTGGTTGCAGCAGAATCGTTTCGGATTCCGACAAGCCTTATTTTTAACAAGGTCGATTTACTGGATGACGAAGCCTTGCTGGATCTGAAAGCAATTATGTTCATGTACGAATCGATTGGTTATCCTTGTCATGCTATTTCGGCAACGAATGATTCGGATGTGCAATTTTTGAGAGAAGAAATCAAAGACAAACAGGTGATGATTGCCGGACATTCCGGAACGGGGAAAAGTACCTTGGTAAACGCTTTGGATCCGGAATTGGATTTGCGTGTCGGAGAAATATCGTCGGCTCACCATCAAGGTCAGCACACCACTACTTTTGCGGAAATGCATCCGTTGCAATCCGGAGGTTTCATCATCGATACACCCGGAATCAGAGCTTTTGGAATTGTGGATCTGGAAAAAGAGGTGATTTCGCACTACTTCCCTGAAATGCGTGAACTGATTGGCGCATGCAGGTTTCACAATTGTCAGCATCTGAACGAACCAGCTTGTGCAGTGAAAGAAGCGGTGAAAAGCGGAGAAATTTATGAAAGCCGGTATTTCACTTATTTGCAGCTGATGACCGGTGACGATGAAGATGTTCACCGCAGGAATAAGCGGGGGCTGGAATAATGAGCTTTCAAAAAAGAATTTCCCGATTTCCCAATTTCCCAATATTGGGTCAGTAAAATTGACATAATCTGTATCTTTAAGCCATGCGACTAGTCATACAACGGGTTTCCCAGGCAAGTGTCACTGTGGAAAATAAAATCACCGGAGCAATTAATCAGGGACTTCTCGTCCTGCTGGGAATTGAACAAGCTGATTCGGAAGAAGATAGTGATTGGCTGATTCAGAAGCTGATCCAAATGCGGATTTTTTCAGATGAAGACGGAAAAATGAATTGTTCCCTTCAGGATATCGACGGCGGATTACTGGTCGTAAGTCAGTTTACTCTTCACGCCTCAACCAAAAAAGGAAACAGACCAAGTTTTATTGCAGCAGCACGCCCCGAGCAAGCCATTCCTTTGTACGAATCGTTTATTCAAAAAGCTGCTGTGCAGTTGGGGAAGAAAGTGGAAGCAGGGATTTTCGGAGCCGACATGAAAGTGGCTTTGATTAACGACGGTCCGGTTACGATTACAATAGATTCAAAAAACAGAGAATAATGGAAATTTCAGAAGCACAGAAAAAAGTAGATCAGTGGATCAAAGAAGTGGGAGTTCGTTATTTCAATGAGTTGACAAACATGGCCATGCTGACGGAAGAAGTGGGCGAAGTTGCACGGATCATTGCGCGCAGATACGGCGAGCAAAGCGAAAAGGAAAGCGACAAAGGCAAAGATTTGGGAGATGAACTGGCAGATGTTTTGTTTGTATTGATCTGTCTTGCGAACCAAACAGGAGTTGATCTGGAGGAAGCTTTGGAGAAAAATCTGGCTAAGAAAACGGGAAGAGATGCGACCCGGCATAAAGAGAATAAAAAGCTGCTCGATTAATCCGGTTGATGTCGGATTGCGATTGAAGATGTAACCGGGGAACGATTTTTGCTTTATCAGAGTAGAATCTCCAATCAAGATAAGTATGAACAGACTGCTGCTGTTGCTTTTAACAAGCGTTTCTATGAATGTATCGGCTCAGCACACAGCTGGATTTGATGCAAAAGAAGCCCGCGATTTGATTCAAATTTGCAATTCTTTTACCTATTTGGATTTGTATGAATCCGATGAGGCGATCATTCCACCCGATTATTCCAGAATTTACACATCTCCGGAAGTTGGAATGGACAATAAATTTCAGGTGTATGTTCACCAATCCGGAACAAAAGCAGTGATTCATTTCAGAGGCTCTACCGACAAGAAATCGAGCTGGCTGGAGAATGTGTATTCCTCTTTGGTTCCGGCAAAAGATACTATTTACAAAGGTGAAACGGCTTTTCTTTATACCTGTGCTGAAAATGCCGATGCAGCGATTCATGCCGGATACATTCTGGCTTTGTCCTATTACGCGGAAGATGTATTGCAGCAAATTCAAAACCTGAATAAAAAGGGAATTTACGCTATTTACATCACCGGACATTCGCAGGGTGGCGCTTTGGCCCAAATGACGAGAGCATATCTGCAGTTTTTGCCAAAAAATAAATTGAATCCGAAAAACACTTTCAAAGTGTATGCTTTTGCCAATCCGATGATCGGAAACAAAGCTTTTGCACAGGAATATCAAAGACGATTTGTAGATCCCGGTTTCAGCTTTTTGATTCACAATCCCGAAGATATGGTTCCGAAAATGCCTGTTTCATACAACGATTCAACTTTTTGGAAAAGTAACGCGCAGACCTTGTTGTTCGACAGGGAAAATTTCAGTTTCAAAGAAAGTGTGAAGGAAGGAGTTTTAAGTATGATGGGCGGAAGAATCAATAAATTCAATCATTCCTTTTCGAACAATGTGCAGGGAGAACTGGCTAAACTGATCGGTGATTTCCGAATGCCGCGCTACCGGGATGAATCCAATTTTATGCACACATCTGTTCCGATCTTACTTCCGCCGACGGCTTATCCGCTTGAGCTGAAAGATTCCAGTATTTTGAAAAATGATTCCCTGATGCGAACCTACAAACGGGATGCAAACGGAGTTTTTGAAAATAAAAGCGTTTACAAACGACAGAAAACCTTGCTTCAGCATAAACCTTACAATTATTACACAGCTTTATTGAAGGTTTATTATGCCGTTGATTACGATCGATTGAAGGAGAAATATTTTGTGCTTCCGAAGGATAACGATTGAAAAGTCGTTTCAATTTTAGCGTCCTCCATTGTCAATTAATTTCTGCGCTACAATTTGATCAATTGGTAAAGTCACGGATTCTTTGTTGAGTTCAGAAAGATTGACCCAATGAAGTTTTTCGACGCTTGTCTGATTTTTAGCTAATTGATCTAATGAGTGCAAATCTGCCCGGATCAAATAATAAATCGAAATCACCTGATCGTTTTCAGAAAATGCAGAAACCTGAAAAAAGTCGGTGAGATAAAACAAGCTGCCCACTTCGATTTCCAAACCGAATTCTTCCTGAAATTCACGTTTCAGGCAATCAATGGTTCCTTCTCCGAATTCCAGTCCTCCACCGGGAAATTTCGTGAAATTTAAACCCCGGTAGGATTCATCTGAAAGCAATACTTCATTTCGTTCGTTGATGCAAATGCCGTAGATCCGGATATTGAAACGGCGCATGTTATTTCTCAAGAACCGATTGGATATTTGGTTTGAAATACAATTCTGATTTCAGAACTTTTCCGTCTTCTCTGTAAATCGGATTTCCATCTGCGTCGAGTTTACTCATGTTTGAGCGCTGAATCTCGGCAAATACCTCTGCAATTTTATCCTGAAGTCCGTGTTTTAAGATTGTTCCGCATAAAATGTACAATTGATCACCCAAAGCATCCGCAATTTCTACCAGATCACCATTTTTTGCAGCTTCCAGGTATTCTTCGTTTTCCTCCTTCATCAGGTTATAGCGAAGTGTAATGTCTGCTTCTGATAACTGAGCTGTCGGTTCGTAATTATTCGGAATGTTGAAAGCATTATGGAACGTTTCAACTGCTGAAATGGTTTCTTTGAGTGTCATTTTTATTGTGTTTTCACAAATATAGCTCAAATTGAAAACAAGAGAAAGCAAAGCTTTCGATAGAAATAAGTGTCAGCGCAGTTTTCTTTTCATTTTTCCAGTTACATTTTCACTTTCAACAAAGGTCATCACCATTCTGAAACCAACTGTTGGATTTGCTTCCGTAAACTTTTTGGTGCTTTGGTTCCGGATATCATAACCAGGTGAAGTCCAGTCTCCACCAACAGCTAAGTCCTTTTCTTCTACCATTTCTGCAACATTTCCGTTTAAATGATAAATCCCGAATTCGTTTGGCCAGTAGGACTGAACGGGTGCAGTAATGTCTGCATAACTTCCTCCATTCCCTAAAAGATCATATGGAGTACTCATCACAATCAGTTTTCCTGATAGTGTATCTCTTGAAATAACGCCGGCTCCAATGGTTAAGAAGTTGCCTTGAAATTCCCCTTTCTCGTTTCTTAAATAAGGAGAGCTCCAGGCGTAAGGTCTGTCCAAACTGCTTCCATTCGCAGCGCGAAGAAATTCTGCTCTTGTCGGCAGACGAAAAAGGACCGTTTCATTTCCACTGTAGTTTCTCCATCGCTCAGTCAGCCATTCACAGAAATGTTCTGCTTGTTCACGTGTAATATTCACTACCGGATAATCCCTGTATGCCGGATGATTGAAATAATAATCGGTGTATTTTGTGTTTTTAAAGTTGTATCCTCCCCAATTGTGCCACTTCGCTGTATCAGGAAGTGCTGCGTTGTATTCATTCATTTTTCCTCTCTTTTTCAAGTACAGGAGGTATTCGGTGTATTGAGAATTGCAAATTTCGGTTTTTGACATGAAGAACCCGGCACAAACAACGGTGTTACTATCGACTACTGTTTTTCCGGGAGGAACGTAAACGCAAACCTGTTTGAGTGTTTTTTTCATTCGTCCTAAATTCGGAATGGAGTATTTCGGTTTGGAGAATGAAAAAAAGATGCTGATTGCAATTAGAAAAACAGATAGGATAGCTATTCTCATAAGGATAAGTTTGGGTCTATTAATGAGCTTTCAATTAATTGGTTACAAAAAAAAACTCTCACCGCATCCGATGAGAGTTTCATTTCGTAAATTAATTAGTTTAATGGAATAGCAATGAAAGATAGTAAATTCCTGCAGCTAACAATCCTGAAACCGGAATAGTCAAAATCCATGCCCATAACAAGTTGATGGTAACTCCCCAGCGAACAGCACTTAGTCGTTTGGTAGCTCCAACTCCGATAATGGAACCTGTAATGGTATGAGTGGTAGAAACCGGAATTCCTAAGTTAGAAACGGTAAACAAGGTTAAAGCTCCTGCTGTTTCAGCACAAACACCTTCCAAAGGAGTCACTTTCGTGATTTTTGTACCCATTGTCTTCACAATTTTCCATCCTCCCATCATGGTTCCCAAACCAATCATCAGGTAACATGAGAAAGCAATCCAACCCGGCATTGTTTCGGAGTTTACCTTTGCTTTGATTTTATGTCCTTTACGGATTTCACCATTTTTCTTGACATATTTATCAAAAATAGCTGCTTCCAGGTAGTCTTTGTTTAACTGTTTCCCTTTGAAAATAACCTCATGGGTTTTCGCATCGTAGATATCGTCACCTTTCGTGTAGATCAAAATATGATCTTCTTTTTCAATCTTTAGTGAATCGATATTGTGGGTGTATTCCGGTTTGAATTTTTCTTTTCGACCATATTTATCGTTAAACTCAATTTGGAATACTTCCGAAATCTGGAACATTTTAGGAATATCTCCTGTAATCTGTCCCTGATCGTTACGCTGTGAATTAGCAAATACCATCAATGCCGCACAAATAATTCCCATTACTTTTTGCGAATCTGCACCACCGTGACCTAAAGAGAAGGCCGCAGAAGAAAGCAACTGCAATTTTTTGTACATATTGGATTCCTTCAACGCCGTTTGACGTTTTCCGTGAACGAGCTGATACCAGGTATAAGTCAGGATGAAACAGATGATCATTCCCATAACAATCCACATCATCACCGGTTTTACATCCAGGTATTCCACCATGTAGTGCATAATGAAATAAGTGATGGTAGAAAGGATCAGGATGGAAATCATCTTTTTGGCAAAATTCCTGCTCACCGTGATCAGCGCAATTACAAAGGCAATGATACCACCGATGAAAGGAGCTAAAAAGATGAAACAAGTTACTTTAATGATCTCAGCTGAGGCGATTACATCAAATCCGGCGTGGGCTACTGCTGCTCCTGCAAAACCACCGATCAGGGTGTGAGAAGAGGAAGAAGGAATTCCCAACCACCAGGTCAGTAAGTTCCAAATCATTGCTGCAATAAGACCTGAAAGGATTACGTACAAATCAATGGCGCTGTTATCTACCGTTTTTGCTACCGTATTTCCAACACTCATATCGAATACCCAGAAGGCAACAACGTTGAATAAGGCAGCCCAAACTACGGCTTGAAACGGGGTCAGTACTTTGGTGGAAACAACTGTAGCGATGGAGTTTGCCGCATCATGGAAACCATTCACCAAATCAAACAATAACGCAAGAATGATGATGGCGATTAATAATGAAAACATATCTTTATTGGTTTTCCAATTAGTATTAAGCGTATTTTACAACAATGGATTCGATTACATTTCCTGCATCTTCACACTTATCTGTTGCAACCTCCATGATTTGGTAGATTTCACGTTTTTTGATCAGACTTTTAGCATCTACATCCGAATCAAACAATTTTTCAATACTTAAATCGAAAATATCATCCGCTTGATTTTCAACGTAATTGATTTTGATGACACACTCAACGATTTTTTGCGTGTTTTTCAAATTACGAAGCTCTTTTACGGCAGCATTTACAGCTAAAACAGCGTCGTGAATGGCATCGGCCATTTTCAAAATTCCCTGATCATCATTCGGAATAACTTTGTAGAAGTTGATCTTCTTTGCAGATGCATAAATATGATCTGCAATATCATCCAAAGATGTAGCTAACGAGTGAATATCTTCACGATCAAAAGGAGTAATGAAATTTCTTCCTAATTCAACAAAAATCTTGTGCGTTAAATCATCATTCTGATGCTCTAAATCTTCCATCTCCTTGATGATAGTCGCTCTCTTGTTGTAATCTGATTCATTTACACAAAGAACCAATTTTCCAGCAATTGCTTCTAAATTTTGAGATGCTTCTTCAAATAAAGAGTAAAATACTTTGTCTTTAGGTAAGAAAAACTTTAAAATTCCCATTTTTATTAATCTTAATATTTGATGGTGCAAATGTACTTTGAGTTTGCAGAGGATGATTCGCTGAATGTAAATGTTAACGAAATGGTAAAGTTGACGGCCGGAACGATCAATATCGGTGGATTTCAATCAAAATAACAGTGTTTGAGGTGTTTAGAGTTTTTCCAATGTTAACTCAATGTTAAGTAAACCTCTTTTGGCGGCAAATTTGCATCAAATATGACCTTTAATGAGATCCTGAAAACGGCAAAAAACAGCTCCAATGTTAACAGAATATTAAAAATATTATCAAACGATTAAACTATTGTTTGTGGTGTATTAAATCGGTGTGAAGCATATAGTTTTGCCGAAAAAAAATAAATGAAGCAAATTGTTGTTTTGAGGTTTCCGATATTTCAATTCCTTTCAAAGGTTCAGAAACAGGCAGGTGATGCGCGTTTCGGAATAGAGCTATGGAATACAAGGATACCGAAAAACACATTCCTTGCAACTATTTCGGATGAAGCAATGTACACACGTAAAGCTCCGTTCTTCAATCAAAATCGTTTCTTTGCAGGACCTGGATGTAAATTCAGAACAGCTTCGATTCAAATGGGAGTAATGCATCAATTCCTTTATATGAATGCTCCCGACAGAAGAAAAGATTATACACAGGTTACTTTTGGTAAAGTGATGAAACATTTTTTTCAAAAGAAATAGGTCTAAATCAAAAAAATCCAACATGAAGCAAATTTTACTTTTAAGCGTTTTATTGGTTAGCAACAGCATTTTCTCTCAAAAGAAAATTGATTTGTCTATTCTGACAAAACCTCAAAGAGGAATCGAGTTTATCGGCAAGGACTCCTTGTTTTCCATGCGTTTTCAGTTCCGGATGCAGAACAGAGCTGCCATGCTCACGCGAAGTGAAAAAGATTTGTCTGCAGAAAGCTATGAATTTCGTGTTCGCCGTGTTCGTTTGAAAATGGAAGGATTTGTGTTTAGTCCCAAGTTGACTTATAAGCTTCAATTGGCTTTCTCAAGAGGTGATATGGATTGGGATATGACACAAATGTCGCAAGTGAATACCAGTGTGAATATTGTGCGGGATGCAGTAGTTAATTATGAACCGACCAAACATTTGAAATTCAGTTTCGGACAAACAAAGCTTCCGGGAAACAGACAGCGTGTGATTTCATCAGGAGATCAGCAGTTTGCAGACCGGTCTATTGTCAACGCAACGTTTAATTTTGATCGTGATTTCGGTTTTTTTGCTTCCTACAAGCATGATTATTTTGCAGTTCAGGGAGCATTAACTTCCGGAGAAGGAAGAAACAGTGTGAGTTCCAACAGCGGATTGTGTTATACGGGAAGAGTAGAGGTTTTGCCTTTTGGAGCTTTTACCAATAAGAATGATTATCAGGAAGGTGATTTGGAACGTGAGCAAAAACCGAAATTGTCTTTGGGAGCATCTTATAATTTTAACGATGACGCTGTTCGTGCCGGCGGTCAGTTGGGACGTGATCTGTTCAAAAAAACAGACATGTCGACCCTTTCACTGGATTTGTTGTTCAAGTACAAAGGTTTTGCGATGTATACTGAATTTATGCAGCGAAACTGTACCAATCCAATTACGTTTACAAGCGATTCGACAGGAGTTCAGGCCGTTTTTGCAGGAAATGGTTTCATGCAGCAATTCAGCTACCTCTTCAAATCCAATTGGGAAATAGCGATCCGATACGCGGAGATTACCCCTTTTTCTTCTGTGTATAACAACCCGACATTTTCAGGTGTGAACTTAAAAAAGAACCAGGAATTTCAATTGGGTGTTACGAAATATATTTACGGACATCGTGTGAAAGTGCAGGGAAATCTACTTTATCAGCTGACGTCTGATCTGAGAGATAAATTGACTACGGGCAGATTCGGTGCAATTTTCCAGATCGAATTTGGTATATAAAAAAGTAAGGGCGAAGAATTCTTCGCCCTTACTTTTTTATCCTTTAAATTTATATCCTATTCCTTTAACGGTTTGAATGTAATCATCACCGATTTTTTCTCTCAGTTTTCTCACATGAACGTCAATCGTCCGGTCTCCAACCACGATATCGGTTCCCCAAACCCGTTCCAGAATCACATCGCGTTCAAAAACAACTTCAGGCCGTGAAGCGAGTAAAGCCAACAATTCGAATTCCTTTTTGGGTAAATGCAAGGTTTCGCCGTTTTTGATCACCAGATACTTTTCGCGGTTAATGACCAAATCTGCAGTTCCGGAAGGTTTAGCCTGTGCCATTTCTTTTCTGCGAAGAAGGGCATGAACCCTGCTCACAAGCACACGTGGTTTGATTGGTTTTGAAATATAGTCGTCGGCACCGGCATCCAAGCCTGCAATCTGACTGTAATCTTCATTACGCGCTGTAAGAAAGCAGATTAAAACATTTTCCAATCCGGCCGTATTTCTGATTTGTTCGCACACTTCAATTCCGTCCATTCCCGGCATCATCACATCCAGAATCACCAAATCCGGTTTTTCTTCTTTGCAAAGACTAATTCCTGTTTGTCCGTTTTCAGCCAAAAAAACCTGAAACCCTTCTTTCTTTAGATTATATCCGAGAATTTCGCGAATATCTTCTTCATCATCAACTATTAAAATTTTATCCATTCTTATTAGTTCTGAGATACTTTCAAAGTTAAGAAAGTATTTCGAGTAGGCTTTAGAATCTGATAATATATTCCTGAAACTAAAACGAGGTAGTTGAAAACGAGGCTTGTAACGGATCTTTCGAATAATTTCATTCAAAATTCCGTTCATCTATCATTTCATCCATTCAACATCAAAAAATGCATTTTTTTTCAAACAAAAAAACCTCCTTTCTTGGAATCTTAAATTGCTAAAGTATTTACCATGGAAATATTTAATCGGGTGTGTTTGCCGATTAATCTGTTCAATTTTAGATATAATTGACTCGTCAGTGAATTATTTAACGTTCACCTAATACATTCGTTTAATCCATTCTTTAAATCCTTTATTTGTCCTTTTGTGTTTCTTTGTCTGAAAACTGCAAAAGCAATGCTATTATGACTTATCTTTGCTGAAGTAGTAGTAGGTTAGGTTGATTAGTGTGATAAGAGCTTGAGACGCCCGTCTTGAGCTCTTATCTTTTTTAGGCTATTTCCAATCTATTTCCCGGTCCGGAATGCACCAAACCATTTCTTTATTATCTTCACGGAAACAATCATTTCAGAATGAAACCAAAGGCTAAAATATTATTGGTTGAAGACGACGCAAACCTGGGATTTGTCATTTCCGACCAATTAAAATCAGAAGGATATCAAGTTGTTTTATGTACGAATGGAATGGACGGGCACATGCGCTTTTCCGAAGGTGAATTTCATCTCTGTATCTTTGATGTCATGATGCCTAAGAAAGACGGATTTACGCTGGCAAGGGAAATCAGAACAATGAATCAGCATATTCCGATTCTCTTCCTGACGGCAAAGGCAATGACGGAGGACAAGATTGCAGGATTCAATGCCGGAGGAGATGATTATCTGACCAAACCTTTTTCGTTTGACGAGCTTTCAGTTCGCGTAAAAGCACTTCTGAAACGTGTCAACATTCAGGATGAGCCGGAACAAAAAGTCGTAGAGATCGGAAGTTATGTGTTTGACACCGAAAACTTCACGCTGAAACATCCTGAATTTGAAAAGACACTTACAAAAAAGGAGGCCATGGTCTTGAAAATTCTGTGCAAGTTTAAAAATGCGGTTGTTCCCAGAGAGAATATTCTAACTGCCGTTTGGGGACAAGACGATTATTTTGCAGGAAGAAGTATGGATGTTTTTATTACAAAACTTCGGAAATACTTCTCAATGGACGACAAGATTTCCATTGCAAATATTCACGGAATCGGATTTAAACTGGAAGTGCTGCAATAATTCACACCGTTCAATCAAACTGATCTGCTGCTGAAAACCAGAAGGATTTTTCAAAGAAAAAATGACAACAATTTTACACATAGAAACTGCGACAAAAGTGTGCTCGGTAGCTTTGTCGGTTGACGGAGAGCTGAAGCAGCTTCAGGAATTAAAGGACGACGGATATGCTCATGGCGAACAGCTGACTATTCTCATTCAAAAGGTTTTTGATTTGCAGGGAATTACTTCCGGAATGTTGTCGGCTGTTTCTGTTTCTGCCGGCCCGGGTTCTTATACCGGTTTGCGAATCGGAGTGTCGACTGCAAAAGGACTTTGCTATGCATTGGGAATTCCATTAATCGCGATAAATACATTGGAGTCGATGGCCGCTATCGGAAAAATGAACTATCCGGCTCACAATCTTTGCCCGATGATCGACGCGCGGAGAATGGAAGTGTTTTCATTCATCACCAATGCACAAGCGGAAATCTTGAAATCGGTTAGTGCTGATGTACTGGACGAAAATTCCTACGCTGATTTTGAACCTCTTGTTTGTTTTGGCGACGGAGCTGCGAAGATGCAGGAATTGTGGGTAAACCGTCAGATTACGTTTGATCTGGATCTGGAACCGTCTGCATCCGGGCAAGTTTCACTCGCTTACCAGAAGTTTTTGAAACAGGAATTTGAAGATGTGGCCTATTTTGAACCGGATTATTTGAAAGAGTTTTATCAGGCTCCTGCTTCCAAAAAGAATTGATTACTCTTCCTTTTTTCATTTTGCCATTTTTCCAATATGTCAATTCGTAATCCCGATAGCTATCGGGACGAATCGGCAAATCGGCAATGATGCAATTTTTAAAATAAAGATTCCCTGAAAATCACGTTTTCTTCACGCGGAATGAAGGTAGAAATACTGCAATAATACCGATCAACGGTAAGAAGGAACAAATGTGATAGACTTCAATAATCCCGCGTTTATCAATCAAATCTCCCAGGAAAGCAGCACCGATTCCACCCATTCCGAAAGCGAAACCATAAAACATTCCCGAAATCATTCCGATTCTTCCCGGAAGTAATTCCTGCGCATACACGAGAATGGAAGGAAACGCGGAAGCGAGTATAAAACCTGCAAAAGCCAGACAAACAATGGTTCCTGTGAGGTTCATGTAGGGCAGGAGCAAAGTAAACGGAGCTGCACCAAGAATTGAAAACCAAATGATGTTTCTGCGGCCATACTTGTCACCTGCCAATCCTCCGATGACGGTACCAAGTGTGATTGCAAAAAGATAAACTGCCAATAACAGCTGTCCTTGGGTTCCTGCCAGATTAAAACGCTCTTCAGCATAAAAAATCAGGTAACTTGAAATGCTGGCAGTATAGAAGTATTTGGAAAAAAGCAATACCAGGAGAATAACAACCGACATGTAGATTCGCTGCTTGGAAAGCTGATGGCTTACAACCCGGGCTTTGGTGTTTTTCAGGTGTTCCTGCAAATATCCTTTGTACCAGCGGCTGACGAACAACAGAATCGCAAATCCGGCTACTCCGGCAATGACAAACAGCAAGGTGTATTTTTGCCCGAAGGGAATCACACACAAAGCTACCAAAACCGGTCCGAGAGCTGTCCCACCGTTTCCGCCTAATTGAAAAATAGCCTGAGCAAGACTTCTTCTTCCTCCTGAAGCTGAATAAGCTACACGGGAAGCTTCCGGATGAAACACCGATGATGCCAATCCGATACAGCAAGCTGCGGTCAGTGTCATGGTGAAATTCTCAGAATACGATAAAACAATAATCCCTACGATGGCAAAGAGCATTCCGAAGCTAAAGGAATAAGGTTGCGGATATTTGTCTGTAATGGAACCTACAATCGGTTGAAAAAGCGAAGACGTAATTTGAAATGCGAACATGATGAAACCAATTTGTCCGTAATCCAGATTCTGAGTTTCCTTGATCATGGGGAACAAGGGTTGCAAAACTCCCTGGATCAAATCGTTCAGTAAATGCCCGAAAGCAATTGCAAAAAGAATCGGATAGGCGGTTTTGGTTGAGTCGTACGATTTTGTATCCGCTTTCATACCCGCAAAATTAACGCTTCAATCGTTAAGGAGTTGTTAACTCAGGAGTTTTTCGATGAACTCTTTGTCGTTTTCTTCTGAAATTGCTCGTAGATAGGCTGTTCCGACAATAACTCCGTCTGCAAATCCGAAAGCTGCTTTCTTTTGTTCGGAACTTGAGATCCCAAAGCCTAAAAACAAAGGAACTTCATTGCAAAGCTCTTTGAGTTCCGAATAACGATTCGCATGTTGTGATAAGGAATAGGAAGAACCCGTGATTTTATTCTGTCCGACCAGGTAAACAAATGAATTGGAACTTGCCTCCACAATTTGAGTAATTCTCGTATCCGAAGTAGAAGGAGTAATCAAATAGATCAGGGGAATTTTGCCCGAACCAAAAGAATACCGGTATTTTTTCTGAACCAATTCAAATGAAAGATCCGGGATGATCAGTCCGGAAATTCCCGCCGATTCGCACTTTTCGAGAAAAAGATCTACCCCGAATTGAAGAATCGGATTCAGATAGCTCATAATTACCAATGGGATTGTGATGTGTTCTTTTATCTCCGAAAGCTGTTCAAACACGCGGTCTAAGTTCATACCGTTTTTCAGCGCAACAGCACTCGTTTCCTGAATAACCGGTCCGTCGGCCATGGGGTCGGAAAAAGGAATCCCGATTTCCAGAAAGTCGATTCCCTGTTTCTGTAAGAATAAAATTTGACCGGTCAAACTCTCTTTTTCGGGATAACCGGCTGTGATAAAAATACTGACTGATTTCCCTGTTTTTTTGAATGGATTCATAAGTTTTGAAATGCGTTTTGATACGTGTTAATGTCTTTGTCGCCTCTTCCGGAAAGGTTTACAACAATGATTTCTTCTGGTTTGAAGGATAGTTTTTTAAGAACTGCCAGTGCATGAGCACTTTCAAGCGCGGGAATAATTCCTTCCAATCTGCTGCATTCCAAAGCTGCTTCCAGAGCTTCTGCGTCTGTGATGGAAAAAGATCTGGTTCTTCCTGTAGCAATGGAATGTGCGTGCAAAGGACCGATTCCGGGATAATCCAAACCGGCTGAAATGCTGTGAGGTTCCGTAACCTGACCAAAGGAATCTTGCATCAATAAGGTCAAACTTCCATGCAGTACGCCCGGAGAACCAAGAACGGAAGTTGCCGCACTTTTCCCGGAATGAATTCCTTCTCCGGCAGCTTCCACAGCTATTAATTCGACTTCCCGATCGGAATAAAAATGATAAAAAGCCCCGGCTGCATTGCTTCCTCCACCCACACATGCAATGACTTTTTGAGGAGATGCTGCTCCGGTTTCCTGCAGTTGATTCCGGATTTCTTCTGAAATGATCGATTGAAAGTAAGCTACCATTTCCGGGTAGGGATGAGGACCAACCACAGAGCCGATCAAATAATAGGAATCGGGAAAGTTGATCCAATGGCGAATGGCTTCATTGGTAGCGTCTTTCAAGGTTTTGCTGCCGCAAGTTGCAGGCCGGACTTCAGCTCCCAGCATAAGCATTCGCTGCACATTCGGAGCCTGGCGCTCCATGTCTTTTTCGCCCATGTAGACAATGCAATTCAGACCCATCAGCGCGCAAACGGTTGCAGTTGCTACACCGTGCTGTCCGGCTCCGGTTTCTGCAATAATTTCCGTTTTACCCATGTGTTTGGCAAGCAAAATCTGACCGATCGTATTGTTGATTTTATGAGCTCCGGTGTGACACAAATCTTCCCGTTTGAAATAAATTTTCGCTCCGTACTTTTCAGAATAATTTCTGGCGAAATACAACGGAGTCGGCCTTCCGACATAATTTTTCAGTAAGTCAAGATAATCCGTTCTGAATGCTTCTGTAAAACAGTAATTCCGGAAGGAAGTGTTTAATTCTTCAACGGCAGGACGGAGCAATTCAGGAATGTAAGCACCTCCGAATTCGCCGTAGAATCCGAGTTCGTCCGGAAGAATAAATTCAGATGTTTTCATGTTTCAATTGTTTAATGAATGATTCGATTAAGGGAACGTTTTTTTGTTTCGGAGCAATTTCAAAACGGCTGTTCAGATCAATGCCGATCAATTTGGGATGTTGTATTTTCTTTATGCGTTCCACATGTCCGATGGAAATGCCGCCGCTTAAAAAGAAAGGTGTTTCTCCTGTGTATTCATCCAGAATTTCCCAATCAAAAGATTTTCCGCTTCCGCCAAATTGAGGACTTTTCGTGTCAAACAGGAATGCATCTACAATTCCTGCATATGCTTTGCAGGCCTCAAAGTCACTCACGTTTTGTATGCCTAAAGCTTTCCATTTCGTTACATCAGTGTTGATTTTCCGGATTTCCTTCGCAGATTCGTTTCCGTGAAATTGAATCACATTCAGCGCTTCTTCTTGTATTTTCTGATGGATGAATTCTGAATCAGAATTGACAAAAACACCGACTTTTTCTCCGGAAACTTCAGGAGTGTGAACAACATATCTGGGAGATCCGGAGTAAAAAATAAATCCGAAGTAATCGACTTCATTCAGGTCGAACAAACCGGGGTAAAACTGTTCAGAGCTGCAGCCGCAAATTTTCAGTTTCATAAAACAAATGAGTTGGAAGTTAACCCGAATCTGAAGTTTCCTTTCAACAGGCTTTCACCGATCAATGCTCCGTTGAATCCGAGGTTTTGCAATTGGTCTAACTGATCTGAACTGGTGATCCCGGAGGCAGAAATCTTCACCAGGTGTTCCGGTAAATAAGAAGCCAGTTCGAATGAATGTTCCACCTGTGTTTCCTGCGTTTTCAGATTTCGATTGTTGATGAGCAGAATATCGATTTCGTCGTTGAGCTTGTTCAATTCTTCAAACGAATGAATTTCAAACAATACCTCGAGTCCCAAACTTTTGGCAACGATGGTCAATTGATGCGCTTGCTCTTTCTCCAGAATCGAAGCAATCAGCAGAACAGAATCGGCACCGGAGGCTTTACTCTCGAAAAGCTGGTATTCATCCACGATGAATTCTTTTCTCAAAATGGGCAGATTTGTCCTGGTGCGAATTTGCTTTAAATCCTCAATTGAACCGCCAAAATAGCGGTGGTCGGTTAAAACAGAAATGCCGGAAGCACCTTGCTGTTCGTAAATTTCAAGCTGCGAAACGAGATTCAAATCCGGACGAATTTCACCTGCACCGGGAGATTTTCGTTTGATCTCCGCAACAATCCCGAATTGATCCAGGATCTTTTTTCTGAGCGAGATCACTGTTCGGTTAAAAAGCGGACTTTGAACGTAATCTGAACAAGTGATCGATTGCTTCAACTGCTGAATTTCATTCCGTTTGTTCGCAACGATCTGGTCTAAAATGTGTGTCATAAACAGACGTTTTTAAAAGTGTAAAATGACTTTCCGCTTCGGATTTGTTCGTATCCTTTGCTAAAAGCTTGTTCAAAATCCAGTTCCGGATCAAAAGTTTGCAGGGCAAGAGCTACATTCCCCGCAAGGACGGTATTCTGACTTTCTGTTCCTTCTCCCCGCAGAATGGCAGTGAAGATTCTGGCAGATTCAGAAACGGAATCTCCGCCAGAAATTTCTTCCTGTTTGATTTCGAATTGATTCGGGGAGTTTTGAATCAACTGGTCGCTGTTGGCCTTGAAAACGCGTGTTCCTCCGATAAATGTAAGTTCATCGTATCCGGAAAGTCCGTGGAGAACCGTGAAGTTTGTGCGTTTTGATTTCAGAACATGTTGGTATTGCTTTGCGAGTTCGAGGGAATACGTTCCGGTTAATTGATGCGTGGAAGGATGCGGATTCACCAAAGGCCCGAGTCCGTTGAACAAGGTTGCAATTCCCATGGATTGCCGCAAAGGAGCTACTCTGAGCAAGGCCGGATGAAGCAAGGGAGCATGCAGAAAACAGATGTTGTTTTGATCAAGCTGACGCTGTAGTTCTTTGGGATCTGCCGAAAATTCATAACCCAGGTATTCCAAAACGGTAGAAGAACCACATAAGGAACTGACGCCGTAATTTCCGTGTTTCACAACTTTGTGTCCCATGGATGCGAGAATAAAAGACGTTAACGTGGAAATATTGAACGTGTTTTTTCCATCGCCGCCGGTTCCGCAGCAATCAATACTTTGTTCTGTTTCGAGATGCAGCGGTTTAGCCAATTCGAGTAAAGCTTCCTGAAATCCTTCCAGTTCCGGGAGTTGCAAACCGCGCATTTGGATTGTGGTTGTAATGGCAACAACTTGTGCGTCGGAAATTTCGTTTCTCCCGATTTGAATCATGCATGAATATGCTTCTTCGCGGCTTAGAGTTCCGTTATCGATTAATTTTTTAAGGTAATTCATATGTATGTGTTTAACCAGTTTTGAATTATTTTTCGTCCCAATGGAGTCAGAATTGATTCCGGGTGAAATTGTACTCCTACCGTGGGAGCTGTTTTATGCTGAAGCGCCATCACAATCGAATCTTCCGTCCGGGCTGTAACTTCCAATTCGCTGGAAGATGAGATTTGAGTTTGCCAGCTGTGGTACCTTCCTGCTTCTATTTTTGGCGGAAGATTTTGAAAAATCCCGGATGCAGTTGTAATACTTATCAGAGAAGATTTTCCGTGAATAGGTTCCGGACAAGGAATCAGTGAATCTCCGAAATGTACCGCAATTGCCTGGTGACCCAAACAAACACCTAGAATCGGTTTTTTCCCGTGAAACCGCTCAATGACTTCCAACAAACCACCCGCTTCTTCGGGAATTCCCGGACCGGGAGAAAGTAAAATGGCGTCGGCGGATTCCAGTATTTCGAAATCCAGTCGATTGTTTCGCTGAACAAAAACCTCATGTTGCTCTTCCTTGATATAGCGAATCAGGTTAAAAACAAAGGAATCGAAGTTGTCGATGACTGCAATTTTCATAATGAATTTGGTTTTGAGGCGCAGTGAATGGCTTTCCGGATTGCGCCGAGTTTGTTGGTTACTTCTTCCAGTTCATTTTCAGGAACGGAATCCAATACAATTCCTGCTCCGGCCTGGTATCTCAGTGTATTGTTACTGCTCAAAGCGCTGCGGATAATGATGGCCAGGTTCATGTTTCCATTGGTATGAATGAATCCCAGTGCTCCGCCATAAAACCCGCGTTCGGTTTTTTCATAGTGATTGAGCAATTCCAGGGCTTTTGGTTTGGGCGTTCCGGAAAGTGTTCCGGCGGGAAAGGTTCCGTTAAACAAGGAAAGTGCAGCTTCTTCTGTTTGGGCGGTGACTTTCGAAACCAGATGAATGACATGTGAGAAATGCTGAACTTCTTTGTACGACCCGATTTTAACCGAGTTGCAGAATTTACTCAAATCGTTTCGTGCCAAATCCACCAACATCGTGTGTTCCGCATTCTCCTTTTCGTCTCCGATCAATTGCTGAACCAACTGTTTGTCCAGATCGGAATCTCCTGTTTTTCGAACCGTTCCGGCAATAGGATGAATCTCCGCAATTCCGTTCTTCAGTTGAATTTGTGTTTCCGGAGAAGAGCCGAACAAACGGTAAGATTCCATGTCGAGATAGAAAAGATAAGGAGAAGGATTGAGTCGTCTTAAATGTCTGTAAACCTGGAAATCATCTCCGAAAAATGCCTGCTCAAAAGGTCTTGAAACAACAAGTTGAAATACATCGCCCCGATAAATGTGCGCTTTGGCGTGTTGAACCAATTGCAGGAAATCAGCTTCTGAGACATCTGTTTTTTCCTCATTCACAAGCTCAAAAGGCAAATCGGAAGCTTTATTGAAACGAAGCAATTCCTGAAACTCCGATTCACTTTTCAGACCCGGTTCAAAGGCGTTGAACAAAATACTTCCCTGATCGTGAAAATGATCTAAAACGATGAGGTATTGAAAAAGGGTGAACCGGGCTAAAGGAAGTTGTAACTGAGATTTGGAGGTGGGAATATTTTCTTCGAAATGAGCAAACTCAAAACTGAAGTAACTCAGAAATCCATTGTTCTCAAAATCATTTTCGAATGAATAGGTGTTGAGTAAAGACTGAATCTCTTGGGTGATTTCCGAAGGATTTTCAATCGGAATCAAACGAACCGAATCAGCTTCCTGAATGCGAATCTCTGATTGAAAAACCTGAATATCGATCAGTGGATTCAAACCGATAAAAGACTTACTGGAAGTTCGGTCGTTGTAATCGTTGCTCTCCAATAAACAAGGTGATCGGAAACGGTTTTTGAAGGATAAATAAAGCCCGACAGAAGTGTAATTGTCAGCGTTAAAAGAGTATTGTTGTGTGTAAAGATGCATAAAATGAGATTTTTGGGAATAAAAAAACGGCTTGCCAAAAGTGACAAGCCGTTCAAAAAAATAGATATAATGAATTATGCGTCCGCCACCTTTTTAGGATACAGACACCACCAAAATTTCATTGTTTGTTGAAAAATCATGCAGCAAAGATACGAGTACAAATGATACTTCCAAGAAAAATTGTGAAATAATTATTTTTAATTTCTATTTTGGTTAAATAAATAACACTACTTTTGAGCGTAGAACATGAAAAATACAACACAGATTTTGAATTTTATTTGGTGCATCGGAATAAGCTAATTTCGAAGCTCAACTGTTAATAGTTGTCAATCCCGCTTCGTTTTGGAGCGGGATTTTTTGTTTAATATGAATTAAAAAAAGTAATTTGGTTCTATCATGAATAGCATCATCCAAAAAGGCGGAAAAAGACCGATTATCATAGCGGGACCTTGCAGTGCGGAAACGGAAGAACAAGTCATGGAGACTGCTCTTCAAATCAAAGAATCGTGTCGTATCGACATGTTGCGGGCAGGAATCTGGAAGCCGCGTACACGCCCGGATTCTTTTGAAGGAGTTGGGGAAATCGGTTTGAGCTGGCTGATCAATGCCGGGAAAGAATTGGGAGTTCCCACAACCACTGAAGTAGCCAATACCAAACATGTGGAACAGGCTTTGAAAGCCGGAGTGGACGTGTTGTGGATCGGTGCGCGCACAACGGTGAATCCTTTTGCGGTGCAGGAAATTGCGGATGCTTTGAAAGGAATGAAAATTCCTGTTTTGGTGAAAAATCCTGTCAATCCGGATCTGGAATTGTGGATTGGTGCTTTTGAACGGCTTGAAAAATCGGGAATCACGGAATTGGGAGCAATTCATCGTGGTTTTTCGGTATACAAACATGCGAAATACAGAAACGTACCGAATTGGGAAATTCCGATCGCATTGCATGAACGCTTGCCGGATTTGCCGATTATCAACGATCCGAGTCATATTACCGGAAACCGGGATTTGTTGCTGGAAGTTTCACAAAAAGCAATGGATTTGAATTTTGATGGATTGATCATCGAAACGCACCGGAATCCTGATTTGGCATGGTCTGACGCGGCGCAGCAATTAACACCAAAGAATCTGGGGATTTTACTGGATAGTTTGGTTTTGAGGTCACAGCATTCCGAAAAACTGAACACAGAGCACATTTCCATTATCCGCGAAAAAATCGGTGATCTGGATGATCGTTTGTTTGATATTCTGACCGCACGGATGCAGCTGAGTGAAGATTTGGGAAAGTTTAAAAAAGAACACAATATTACAATTCTACAGCCTGAACATTGGAGAAAATTGATCTCTGCGCGTTTGGGAAGGGCTTTCGAATACAATTTAAGTGACCGTTTCGTACGCCAGGTAATGGATGCCATTCATCAGGAATCGATTCGTCATCAGGTTCGGGTGATGAACAATTCTTCAGAAAAAGGGGAGTGATGAAGCAACATATCCAACCGGGAGTTCTTTCCGGAAACATTCAGATTCCGGCATCAAAAAGTGATTCGCAGCGTGCAATTTTGTGTGCGGCTCTGGCTGATGGAAAATCGCGTTTGAGCGGTTTGGGAAGCAGTGATGATGAAAAGGCAATGCTCCATTCAGTTGGTATTTTAGGCGCGAAAGTGAATTTTATTTCACCTGCCGTTGCTGAAATTACGGGAATAAAAAACATTTCACAGCCGTTGAATCTTTCCACCGGAGAATCCGGTTTGGGATTGCGTTTGCTGACTTGTGTGAGTGCAGGTTTTGATCAGAAAGTGATTTTGAACGGCAGCGGCAGTTTGTTGAAACGTCCCATGGATTTTTTCGATGAGGTACTTCCTGAATTCGGATGTGAAGTAACTACAACAAACGGATTTTTACCCATTGAAGTTTGCGGACCTCTTCAGGGACGCGATCTGACGGTGGACGGAGCTTTGAGTTCTCAGTTTATTTCCGGTTTGCTCATGGCGCTTCCGAGAAGTGAACAGGCGAGTTCGTTAACGGTTTCAAACATGAAATCGGGCCCGTATATTCAAATGACGCTCAAAACACTTCACAAGTTCGGGATCGAAATTGAAAGCCGGGAAAATGTGTTTCGCATTGCGGGAAATCAGTCTTATCAAGCCACGGATTATGCTATTGAAGGAGATTGGAGTTCGGCCAGTTATTGGCTGGCTGCGTCGGCGGTTGGTCATGCGGTTTCTGTTTCAGGTTTAAATATGGGAAGTTTGCAGGCCGACAAGGCGATGTTGAATGCTTTGATGCATGCAGGATGCAAAATTCAGATTGAAAATCAGTCGATTTTGATTGACGGCGAAAACATACAACCTTTTGAGTTCGACGCGGAAAATTGTCCGGATTTGTTTCCGGCTTTGGTAGTTTTAGCTTCAAAATGCCGGGGAATCTCGACCATCAAAGGAGTGCGAAGGTTAGAACATAAAGAAAGCAATCGGGGGTTAACGCTTCAATCCGAATTCGGAAAAATGGGATTGAAGATTGATCTGGATGACGATGAAATGCGGATTCATGGAACGGGAAGCCTGCAAGGAGCGCTTGTGTCTTCGCATCACGACCATCGGATTGCAATGTCTTTGGCAATTGCCGGAAGCTTTGCAAACGGGGAAACAATGATTGAAAATGCGGAAGCGGTGGCGAAGAGCTATCCTGATTTCTGGGAACATTTACGTGTTTTGAATGAATAATCAGCCGTTCAGACTGAATATTAACCACTTGTCATTTATTCCATTTATATAGTAGACTAAGTTTGAATTTTAAAATTTTGTTTTTTATTTTCGTCAAGCTGAAACTATGAGACACACTTACTACTAATAAGTTCAAAGAGTTTATTTACGTTACAGCAATAGTTTTTTATTGCCACTTTTCTGTATTTTGACAATAGCTCAGATTACCAAATCTTTTTTTGGTTTCTATTGATGAAGGTTGAGAAGATACAGTTAGTGAAGCAATAGTAATTTTTCTTCATAATCAGGTAAAAGCATCCGTCACTGACGGATGCTTTTGAAGTTTTATAAAGATCACTCCAGATAAACCGGTTGACTTTTTCCGTAGTCTACCTGATAATCAAACTTGAATTGTTTTGTTTCTCCTTTGACCGTTGTAAATCTCCAGGTCAGAATTCCGGTTTTTTCATCTAAAATTGCTCCTGTAAATGTTCCGCGTTTTACCTTGATATCGTCGTTTACGGAAATAGGGAAGTGGTCTTTGATGATGATCGGAATGGAAGCGCCTCCGTTGTTTCGGATTGTGAAATCCCAGGTTACTTCGTATTTGTAACGACTTCCAAGCAAACGTGTCTTACTCATTTCCTCGCTGCGTTTTCTTTCTACAACAATCTTTTTGTCTTTTCCTAAAGAGAAACTCAAGGTGTCTTTTGCAGAATTCACATCAATGAAGCTTTTCCCGATATACGTTCCGTCAAAGTATAGATTGGATTCACCGTTAAGCAGATTTAATTTTTCCCAGCCTGAAATTTGTGCAACCAGGTAAACCGATTCATCCAATTTCGGAACTGTGTGGTATTCGTAGTCGGCTTTCATTTGGTATGTTGCAATTGCTACGCGGTGATCGGCGTCATCCGAAGGAACGGTAAACGGTGTTTCGATCTGGAATTCCATGCGAAGATCTTTTTCAACCTGACTGGCAATTGAAACACTGTATGTTCCGGCTGTAATTTCCGTATCAGCAAAAGCATATGATTTCTCTTCTCTTTTTGATTTGTTACGTGTGTTTTTTTGTTGAATAACGACACTTTCCAACTGGTCTGCACTATAATAAGAGTCGCTTACTGTGACATCATCCACTGTGGCGAAACCTGCTGAGTTTCCTGCAGCGGTGTACGAATTATCCAGTCTTTCCATGGCAATAGCTTCCGGATAAAGCTGTGTTTTAACATAAGGTGCGTTGATCGTTACATATTGAGCATGATATCCTAAGTAAGAAACGGTGTAACTGCGTTCTCCGCGCGGTACTAAAAATGAAAAATGACCCGTTGCATCGGTTGTGAAAACATTTAAAGGATTGTTGACCATGGTGATTTTTGCAAATGCAAGCGGTTCACCTGAAGCTGCATCCGTAATTTCTCCGTGAATCATTTCTCCGTCGAAGTTGTATTCCGGAACAGAACGTGCCACCACTTGTTTTCTAGGAGCCGGAGTGTAATAGTTGACTTCCCAAGGGTAAATAATCGGTTCCTGTGTATTGTCGTATGGATCATTTGTTGACAGAATCAGCTGCACATTTTTCCATTCGATTCCGGTGCTTTGAGTTACCAGGCCTTTTGCTTCCAGTAAAACAGGCGCGCCCACTCCGTTGCTTCTCATGTCGTAATAAGGTTTCCAGGAAGCTTTATGCGTAATGTATGTAAAAGTGAAATCCACATTTCCTGCTTTTTCCACATTGAGTTCCACTTCGATTTCCGTGTAGTTTATAACCGGCAAACCTTTTCGGGTGTTGATTTCCTGTTCTATCGTATTGATTTTTCGAACAACGCCTTCAATTTCTGAATCCAGTTGGGATTTGCGTGTGTTGATTTCTGAAAGTTTTGCGTGGAAGAAGGTCGATGCTTCTTTCAGTTCCGAAATTTTCATGGCCTGCTGCTGACTGCTCAAACTGTTGTTCTTTAACAGAAGCTGCTCGTCCAGAAGCAATACTTTGTATTCGTCACGCAAGGTACGTTCTTGTTTTTCAAGTACTTTTTTCCGGTCATTTTTTTCAGTCAGTTCTGCTTCCGCAATTGATTTATCGTCAAAATTCTTTCGGGTGCGAACACTCAGAATCGTTGCCTGATCCGAGCACTTTAACTGAATCGAACTCGGATCCAGGAAATCAGTCAGTTTTTGAAAAATGATGATTTGTTTTCCGGGGCTTAGGTTCAAATCTTTGGAATGCTCTATCTGAGCACCCTGTTTAAAAACGGTGACTTTCTTGATGGAAGCTTCCGATTTTGTTTCCTTTTGACTCCAGCCGAATAGTGGAAGAAGGAATAAAATAAATGTTACTTTTTTCATGTTCTCTATCTAAAAAAAAAACGTACCCGGTTAGGTACGTTTATCTGTTCATTTCGTTCAAAAGAAAGTTAAAGTTTTACCGGAAGAACCAGTTTACTCAAATCAATTTCGAAAATATCAATACTACTTTTCTTGTCGCTGATCGTCAAACCGCTGACAAAAGCTTTTCCTAAATCTTTGTAAATCACAAAATGCGAATCGTCGTTAACGGTATTTACGGCAGCTCCGAGGTTTTTTGCTTTTGTCCATCCCGAACCGGTATTTTCAGAAACATACACATCCAGTCCGCCCATTCCCAAATGTCCTTCAGAGCTGAAGAACAGGAATCTTCCGTCCGGTGTAATATAAGGAGTTGTTTCACGCATGGTAGTGTTCACACTATCGCTTAAGATTCGTGCTTCTCCCCATGTTTTTCCGCTTCTCTGTACCACGTAAATATCTGTTGAACGCTTGTCTCCTTTTCTGTCAGATACAAAATACATGGTATTTCCGTCTGCTGTCAGGGTTGCGTATCCTTCCATAAAACTGGTGTTGATCGTTTTATTGTCGATCACTTTCGGAACATTCCATTTTCCTTTTTTAGTGAATTCGACTTCGCAGATATCGGAGCTTCCGGTGATTTTTTTGGCATTGGTTGCCGTGTTGTTCAAAATAACGATTGCTTTCAATCCGTCTTTCGACAACCAGCTCATTGATTCGAAGCCAGGTCCGTTGATTCGATCAACGTTGTTCGAAATACTATCGAAGCGGCGCATCGTTTGATTCCAAACACCTGTGTAAACGTCTTCAAAATATTCCTGATCATCCGGATTCATCATTCCGCCTGTTGTGTTCGCTCTTCTGGAAGTGAAATACACGCGTTTTCCGTCTGCAGTTAAAACCGGAGAATAATCATTGTATCCGGAGTTGATATCTCCCATCAGGGAAAGTCGCAGGTTTGGAGTTGCTGCTTCTTGTTTTGCATATTGAACGGAAGCCAATTTTCCCTGCACATTCAATTCTCTTGAACGAGCTTTAGATAAATGCGTTAAAGCAAGCTGAAAATATTGATCTGCAGAATCCAATTCGTTTAAGTTGTGGCAAGCTACTCCAAGAATGTCGTAAATTTCCGCATCTACATCGTCCGGCCCTTTTCTGATTGCTTCCAAACCGTATTGTTTTGCATAACCGAAGTTTTTCAAACGGTAGTGACAGAAAGAAATCCAGAAAGATGCTTTCCAGGTATTCGGATCTTTAATCGCAGCTTCACGGAAGACCAATAATGCTTCACGAATTTTATTTTCTCCTACTAATTGTTTTCCCTGATCTATTTTAATCAAGGCTGCAGATTTGTCAATGATTCCTGTGACACTATCCTTCGATGCTGTAGTAAAAGCAAAGGATTTAGCAGTGCAAAGTAGTAATAACAAGGTTCCGAATAGGATTTTCATATGAAGTCGTTCTATAATTTGCAGACAAAGTAATATAAAAAAATCAAAATTCGTTCAGCCAATGATAACTGATGTTATTGATTTGGTATTTATCAGGGGAAAATTGAAAAGTTTTGGCTGGAGAATTGCGAATTGGTTTTTATTAGTTCATGACATTTTCGGCGAATTCGTCTTTTGCAAGGGATTTTAGATCCAGAAGGTCATGCATGGCGATGGTTGCTGCAACGATGGCCCAGATCGGGGCGAAAGAAGCACAGATCCAAAGTCCCAGATTGGTGAGGAAAGTGAGCATAAACTGCCATGGATCGGCACCAAATGAAGACCAGTCGAAAAGTGTACTCAGATCAATGAAATTCCAAATCAACACAGAATAGATCGATCCGATGGAAAGGGCAATTCCACGGTTTTCTCTTGCCAGCTGAATACTTTCCTGAAGACCCATTTTCCGGCGCTCGTGAATGTAATCCATGAATGAAAAACCGTAGTAGTAGAAACTGATAAAAAACAAAATGTGCCGCACCGGACTAAGGGCAAAATCTCCCCAGCCGATTACACCGATTAAAAATACAATGGTGAAGAAGAAAACTTCCCACATCATGTTTCTGATCCCGATCCGGAATCCGCGCTTGACATCACTGACTAGTTGGCTGAAGTTGAAACGATACCGGTTTCCGGTGAGAATGAATTCGACCTTTTCCGAGATTTTTGAAAACATGGGAGACAGCAATATCACAACGAGGTATTTTGCAAAACGCATCAAAGTAGTCGCAATCAGAATTTCAGCCATCAATTTGATCATATACCAAATGATTCCGTTCATGCTGGTGGCTGTTGCCTTGGGCTCATGAAGATGAATCATAAATCCGACCTGATAAATTCCCAACATTAAAATGGCCGGGAAAATAATGTAGAAATACAGTTTGTAATCTATAATCAGCCGGAATGCTTTGATATATGCTCGATAACCAATAAAAAGGTTTTTGATGAATCGCATATTCCAAATTTAATATAATTACGAATGCCGGATTACGAAATCCGAATTTTCGGATTGAGAATTATGAGTTCCAAACTTCAATTCTTTGGATTTTTCAGAGCTTAAAATCTGTTCCAGGGTTTATAACCCTGGAAGGGTCGTGTCAAAAAAAATGCTTATATTATATGTCATACGAATACCTGCGATTACATGTTAAGTATATGCCATTTTCATACGGTATCTATACTTGAAGGCGGGAGTATCCATATGTGATCTACACATGAAGTCTGGAGAAGCTTTTTTATAGAGGATGGTTCTCAAAGACGGGAATTGGATTATTTGAAAGTCGGATTATGAAGTCTTTTAATGTTTCAAATTGTTCCTGATACGCTTCGCACTTGAATTGACTGGAATTGGAATTCTTCCCGTGAAATCTATCCGGACGGCCGGGAACCAACAATTCGACATTCAGCATTCGTAATTCGTAATTAATTAAGAACTATCTTTGCATCTTCAAAAAATGAACTATGAGTAATTCAATGTCTCTTACATCTCTAACTGCAATTAGTCCGGTTGACGGACGTTACCGCTCAAAAGTTAGCGAACTGGCTCCTTATTTTTCCGAATTCGGATTGATCAAATACAGAGTTCATGTAGAGGTTGAGTACTTTATCGCTTTGGTTGAAGCTGGAATCGGGCCATTGAAGTCAGTTCCTGTTTCGGTTTTTCCTGCATTGAGAGCAATCGTAACAGCTTTCTCGGAAGAAGACGCCCTGGCGATCAAACACATTGAAAAAACAACCAATCACGATGTGAAGGCTGTGGAATATTTCCTGAAAGAAAAGATGCAGAATCTGGATCTGGAAAATTACCTGGAGTTCATTCATTTCGGATTGACTTCTCAGGATATCAATAACACGGCTATTCCCTTGAGTTTGAAAGAAGCAGTTGTGGAAGTATACATTCCTGCTTTGGAAGAATTGATCCGCGTTTTGAAAGGTTATTCAAACGATTGGTCAGGAATTTCTTTGCTTGCAAGAACGCATGGTCAGCCGGCTTCTCCAACAGTTTTGGGGAAAGAAGTTGCCGTTTTTGTATATCGTTTGGAAACACAGCTTGAAATCTTGAAAACCATTCCTTACGCTGCAAAATTTGGTGGCGCAACCGGAAATTTCAATGCACATTTTGTTGCTTTTCCTGAAACGGACTGGGTTGCTTTTTCTAACAAGTTCGTAAACGAGCAATTGGGACTTACGAGAAGTCAGCTGACAACACAAATTGAAAATTACGACCAACTGGCAAATCTTTTTGACTGCCTGAAACGAATCAATACAATCATTCTGGATTTGGACCGCGATATGTGGACGTATATTTCCATGGATTATTTCAAGCAAAAACTGAAAGAAGGAGAAGTTGGTTCTTCGGCAATGCCGCATAAAGTAAATCCGATTGATTTCGAAAACTCGGAAGGAAATATCGGAATTGCAAATGCCTTGTATGAGCATCTTGCAGCGAAATTGCCGGTTTCCAGATTGCAGCGCGATTTAACGGATTCTACTGTTTTAAGAGCAGTTGGAATGCCTTTGGCTCATTCATTGATTGCTTTTAAAGCAACGATTGTGGGATTGAACAAATTGTTGTTGAACGAACAGGCGATTCAGGACGATTTAGAAGCAAACTGGGCGGTTGTCGCAGAGGCAATTCAAACCATTCTTCGCAGCATCGGTTTCCCTAAACCATATGAAGCTTTGAAAGGCTTGACGCGTAAAAATGAGAAGGTTACACAACAGACGGTTCACGATTTTATCGACACCTTAGATATCGAGGTTTCGTTGAAGAATCGCATGAAAGAAATTACTCCTGCAAATTATACGGGAGTGAAGTTGGTGTAAGAAATCTTTTAGTATATTACAGAAAAAAAGCTTTGCGGTTTCTTCAAATTACTTTTTTTCTATTCCTGAGTAATTTCCTTTTCGGGCAGTTACCGCCGCAAATTGATTGGGGCCCTGAGAATCTTTCCAGACCCAATACGATTGCTGTTTTACCCAAAGATAACGGAGTCTTTTTTACTTTTCATTATACGAATTCCTCGTTGATGCCGGCAGCAAAGATTTCCCGTTTCGAATTTGGAAAGGAAGTCATTTCAAAACGAATTGAACCGAGAATAGAAGAGAAAATGGTGACTCTGGAAGACATGTTTATGTTTTCGAACCGGCTTTTCGGGCTTTTTTCAGATAAAATCGGTGCTTCGGTGACACTTTATTTGCAGGAATACGATGACGATGCAGATCCTTTGGGAAAAGCGTTGGTTGTTGCGTCGTATGTTGTGCCGAAAGGCTGGAGCAGAAATGTATTGGTTACCACGAAAGTTTCACCCAAAAGCAATTACCTGGTTGTGGATTACCTGATTCCGGCTAAGAAAGAAACCTATGACCGCTTCGGATACAATATTCTGGATGATAAACTGCTGACTGTTCGTGAGGGAGAATATGAAATTCCTTATGATTCGAAACTTTCAGCCGTGGAAGCAAGGCATTTGACCAATAAAGGAGATTACTTTCTCGGAGTTTCCATCTTTTCCAAAGCGTATTACAGTTTCTGGAAGGATTTCGGATTGGTGGATAAATCGGTTTTGATTCACATGAGTGCCGGAGATTCACTGAGAATGTATGAATTGGATCTGGATCAGCGGAAAGTGTACAATTTTGCAATTCATTCGAACGATTCTTCCGCCATTATTACCGGAACCTGGGGCGATGAAGAATCCAAAGGTGCAAAAGGAGTTTTTCACGCTTCCTTTTCTTTTTCCCTGAAACAGTTGGCTACACCCAATTTTATGGAGTTTCCCAAGGAAATTCTGGAACAGGAAAATGCAAATTCCGATGATATCTACAGTTATCAGAACATTGACGGAGAACTGCTGAATTATGCTTTCAGGAATATCGTGCTTCTTCCGGATGGTTCGTTTACTGTTTTGGCCGAGCAATATTACATTTATGAAGTCAATTCGACAGATTCGAGAGGAATGAGTCAGGTGACGAATTACTACAATTACAATGATTGCATCGTTTATTCGATCAGTGCTTCCGGAGAATTCAGCTGGTTCAAAAAGATCAATAAAAAACAGGAATCGATCAATGATTTCGGGCAATATTCGTCTTTGATCAGTTATGTCAGCGAGGGAAATCTCGTCATTTTCTTCAACGACAATGCGCAGAATTACGATATGCTCGGTGCTTATAAAGGAAGCCGGATTTCTTTTTCCAATTCCTTGAGATACAAGGATTATTGTCTGGCAAGAGTTCAGCTCAATCTGACGAACGGAGATACACAACGCAATTTGTTTTCTCCCTACGATGCAATCGGGGCTTTTGTCTGTCTGAAATTGTCGAGTGTCAATTACAAATCACGGCAGGTCATTTTTGCTGCATCGAACAAGCGGGACAAATACGGTGTCTTGCGTTTTGAGTGATTTAAGCGACCTTTTTACGTGAAAAGATTTTCAGAATTCTCAAAACGAGGAACATCCCCAAACCAACCATTGCAAAGTATCCGATAAAATCGCCCAAAACCTGATAAAGAGTTTGTTTCGAATTCAATTGAATGGTATAATTGAATTGCGTTTTGACCCACCAGCCGGTTTCCTTTAAAACATCTCCGCGATTCGAAATAACTCCTGATTTTCCGGTATTCGCAGAGCGAACCACATACTTGTTGTTTTCGATGGCTCTTAAACGTGCAAACTCAAAATGCTGCTTGTAGCCCGGAGTATCTTTCCACCAGCCGTCGTTGGTGATAATGGCGATAAATTGCGAACCCTTTTTTGCTTGTTTGGCCAGGAAAGCTCCGTAAACGGATTCGTAGCAAACAGCGGAAGAAAACTTCACGCGGTTCTTTTCAAAGATCTTCGGTTCACTTTCGATTCCTAAGCTTCCGGAACCTCCTTCCATCTCAACTGCCAGTTTTTCCAGAAAAGGAAACATTCCGACAAAGGGAATTTTTTCCACTCCCAAAACCAATTTTGATTTGTGAATGATTTTCGGATTCGCCGTATTGTCGAAAAGAACGGAAGAATTGTACTCTTCCACATAGGCATTGATTTGTGGAATGAATTTACTGGCAGGAGAATTTTTGTAGTCAAAAATCTGGTAGGTCGAAGCTCCGATCAACAAACCTGCGTTTGCCCAGCGCGCACGATGTTCATTGATTACATGAAAAAACGTTTCTTTGCGCAACCCCGTTTCATAAATGCTGGAAGTCGGATAAAGAGATGTTTCGGGAGCGATGACCAACTGTGTTTCTTTTGAAACAGCCTGATCAGCCTGATCCAATAAGGCTTTCAACTGCTCTTCATTTCCGAGAACGAATTTTTCCCCGTAAGGATCCATATTGGGTTGAATGATCGCTATGTTGTATGGAGTTCCTTCAGTGCTTTTTGAAACATAAAGAATCAAAGACAAGCTTAAGGGAAGAATCAGGATAATTACAGAAAGAATGAAGTAACTGTTTTTCAGAATTTTTTTAGGTTGAATGAGAAGCTTGTAAATAAGCAGGTTCATAACCAGAATCCAAAGTGAGCCGCCTAAAACTCCGGTAATGGAATACCACTGAACCCACGAAACTCTTGGTGCGAAAACGTTTCCTAACGTCAGCCATGGCCAGGATAATTCCCAATGGAAATGCAGAAACTCAAAACTCAGCCAGATACAGATCAGAATCGGGCCATTCCATTTTGTTCCCAATTTGCGTTTCAGTAAATGATAGAAAAGAAACGCGAGAGCCATTAATAAACTATTCGCCAGAAAAGCCATGTATGCTCCTTCAGCACTTGCATAATAAACCCACCAGGTTGTACCGATATTGTAGATAATGAAGGTGAGATATGCGTGAATAAACAGGCTGAAAGCCTTCTTTTGGGTATGAAAATGGGATTCAACTAATAAAAGCGGAATCCATGCAACGAATGCCAGAGGTGTTAAACTACCTGTTTCAGGAAACGAAACAATTAAAAGGATCCCGGATAAGATACTTAGTAACCAGCGATTTAGTCTTTTTTGAATGATTTTTTCTATCATAATGCGAAATTACGATTTGTTTTATGACGCTGATCCTATTTCGACGAATCCCTTGAAAACAAAGACGAATAGCGCGATTTTATTGTGAATTATCACACAAAAAATTGAAAATAAACTGTTAAAAAAGAGTATTCGCCTGAAAAAAAGACAACTAGCAACGGTTTTTTTCGTCACATTTGTGCAGAACTAAAATACGCTTTAATGAAAAACGATTTCATTAACTGTTTATACATTACTACTATCCTCTCTTTATTCCACGGATTCAATAGTTATGGTCAACAGTTTGAAAAACACCATGATAGTGTTTATGTAAATCAACATGTGACAGGTGTTGGAACACCAACGGTTGTTTATCATTTAACAACTCCTTTGGGAACTACTATTTTAGATGAACTAGAAATTTATCTCGAATCGATGAATGCGATCAACGATGTTCAGATAAACGGTTTGGATATTTCTATTCAATTCAAAGAAAATACGACTCACGAGATGATTTATCTTTTCATTCAGCGAATGGAAATGTTATATGTCTATCGAAATCCTAAAACCAGATAATACTACTCTCCGGTATGAAAAAACATGTTTTTTGGGGTTATTTGATATTAGCTCTATTCACCTTTTTAGGTTTTTATTCGTTTTCTCAGGGAGCGAATACACAAGCAGGCGCAACGGGCGTTCCGATTACCTTGCCTTTTACTGCTGCAGGTTCAACGACTTCCGCTACGAATGAATACGATGATTTGTCCTATACTTATGATGATGGCCCGGATTGGTATTATTACTACTGCGCTCCATCAAGCGCGACCATTTGGGTGACTGTGACTTTCACTCCCGGCGGATTGGCAAATCCGGTAATGCCTTCCGTTAGTATTCTGACAACAGGAGGAGTTCTTGTGGGACAAACCCAGATTTTCGGAGATCTTTCCGGAACGTATGGAATTCCGTTTACACCAACTGCCGGACAATGCTACTACTTCATCATTGATAACGATGGCTCCGGATTCAGTTACAATATCAATATTTCAAATACGGTTCCGGCTCATCCCGCTAATCCGACACAACCTGCTTGTACGAACATCGGTTTCGATGCCGGTTCTACTTCCGGCTGGTTGGGGTCCTGGGCACATTCGATGCAGAATGGAGTAGCGCCGCAACCAACTCCGATTTATACTCCGATATTTTACAATACTACCGGCGGACATCATGCGATTACTACTCCGGGTACAGACGTACAAACACCGATTCAACGGGTTTGCCCTTTAATTCCAGGAAATACGAATTCACTTCTTTTGGGTGATGGCCCGAACGGAGCATACGGTGGTGCACGAATCGAACAGAAAATTTCCGTGACCGCGTCCAATGCTTTGTTTACTTATTATTATGCTGCGGTTCTCCAAAATGCATATACGATCAATACAACGACGGGCGATACGGTTTTGCATCTTCCGCAGGAGCAGCCTTATTTTCAGATTGATGCGCTGGATTGTGCAGGAAACCCCATTGCGTGCGGAAATTTATTGGTAACCGGAGGGCCGGGAATACCCGGATTTACGCAAATAGGTAATTCCGGAATCTTTTGGAAAGATTGGACATCCGTTATGCTGGATTTAACTCCTTATATCGGGTCGTGTGTAACGATTCGGTTTACGGTTGGGGATTGTTCAATCGGTGCGCATTACGCTTATGCTTATCTGGATGCAAGCTGTGCTCCGATGGCTATCGTTGCCCCGCCAAATATTTGTCAGTATCAAACTTCAATATTGACCGCTCCGGTAGGTGCGGCAACTTATTCCTGGGTCGAAACATCTGCTCCGGGAACTGTTTTAGGAACTTCGAATACACTTTCGGTGACGCCGACAACTACGGGAACATTCAATTATCAATGTACGATGACTTCGGTAACGGGATGTAATTCTACGCTGACGACTTCGGTAACGGTTTTGCCGTCTCCTCAGATTACGGTTACGAATCCTCCTGCGGTTTGTTCTCCTGCAACGGTCGATCTGACAAGCTCGAGCGTAGTTACGATCAATTCCGGTTCCGGTACGATCGGGTATTTTTCCGATGCGGCCTGTACTGTTCCGATAGCTTCACCGAATGCGATTTCCGTCAGCGGAACGTATTACATCCGGATTCTGAATGCAAACGGCTGTTATGAAATTGAGCCTGTCACCGTGGTGGTAAATGCATCGCCTTCGATCAATGTAACGACAGCGAATCAGGCAATTTGTCCGGGTGGAAGTGTGAACTTGAATGCAACGCTTTCTCCAACCGGAGTGAATAATCCGGTGACGTTTACAAATCCCACCGATTTTCCGCTCAATGACGGAAGTGTGACACCTGTTAATTCTCAGATCGTTGTTTCGGGAATTACTCCACAGACTGCGGGCGTTCTTCCGATTGTTTCCGTAAATGTGAATATCACACATACCTATGATGAAGATGTAACGATCTGGCTTCAATGCCCGAATGGAAGTCAAATTGATCTTTCATCGGATAATGGCGGAGCCGGAGATAATTACACAAATACGACATTTGTTCCGACAGGAGCGCCTTCTGTAACTACGGGAACAGCTCCGTTTACCGGCAACTTCACACCTGAAAATGCATTTTCGCTTTTGAATGGCTGTGGCGTAAACGGTACCTGGACTTTAATGGTTTACGATTTGGCAACCGGAGACGTGGGAATATTGCGGGATTGGTCGATTACATTTAACAATTATCTGCCTGTCACCTATGTCTGGTCACCAACTACCAATATGACCAACCCGACCACTCTGACACCAACGGTTGCGCCGACAGCTACAACCACTTATACCATTACGGCTACCAATCCAGTTGGAGGATGTACGGCAAGTGATCCGGTTACCATTACGGTAAACCCGTTGCCAACCGCAACCATTTCAGGAACTACCACTGTTTGCCGGAATGCACCTGCACCAACAATTACTTTTACGGGAGCCAACGGCACAGCACCTTATACTTTTACTTATAATATCAATGGCGGCGCGAACCAAACCGTAAGCAGCGGAGCGGGGACAACCGCAACTGTGACTGCTTCAACGGCAACTGCAGGAACATTTACCTATAATCTGGTGAGTGTGACAAGTGCAATGGGATGTTCTCAAAACCAAACCGGTTCAGCGATTGTAACCGTAAATCCACTGCCAACCGCAACCATCGCAGGAACAACTACGGTTTGTCAGAATGGAACAGCTCCAACGATTACTTTTACGGGAGCCAGCGGCACAGCGCCTTATACATTTACGTATAATATCAATGGTGGCGCGAATCAAACGGTGAGCAGCGGAGCGGGAACAACTGCAACCGTTACAGCACCAACCGGAGCTACGGGAACGTTTACTTATAACTTAGTGAGTGTGACGAGTGCAATGGGTTGTTCACAGAATCAAACGGGTTCTGCAATTGTAACGGTGAATCCGTTGCCGACTGCAACCATTGCCGGAACAACAACCGTTTGTCAGAACGCAACAGCTCCAACGATCACTTTCACAGGAGCTAACGGTACAACACCATATACCTTTACTTATAATATCAATGGTGGCGCAAACCTGACAGTAAGCAGCGGAGCAGGATCAACAGCAACCGTTACAGCTCCAACCGGAACAGCAGGAACATTTACTTATAATTTAGTGAGCGTTTCCAGTGCTATGACTTGTTCTCAAAACCAAACCGGTTCTGCCATTATTACGATCAATCCATTGCCAACCGCAACGATTTCAGGAACAACTACGATTTGTCAGAATGGAACAGCGCCGACGATCACTTTTACGGGAGCCAACGGTACAGCGCCATATACATTTACGTATAATATCAATGGTGGCGCGAATCAAACGGTGAGCAGCGGAGCCGGAACAACTGCAACCGTTACAGCACCAACCGGAACTGCAGGAACGTTTACCTATAATCTGGTGAGTGTAACAAGTGCGATGGGATGTTCTCAAAACCAAACCGGTTCTGCGGTAATCACCGTCAACTCATTACCAACCGCAACGATTTCAGGGACAACCGCTGTTTGCCAGAACGCAGCAGCACCAACGATTACTTTCACAGGAGCAAATGGAACGGCTCCTTATACCTTTACTTATAACATCAATGGCGGAGCGAACCAAACGGTGAGCAGCGGAGCCGGATCAACTGCAACCGTTACAGCACCAACCGGAGCTACGGGAACGTTTACATACAATTTAGTGAGTGTTTCCAGTGCTACGACCTGTTCTCAGAACCAAACAGGAAGCGCAACGATTACAGTGAACCCAACTCCTACAATCGGAGGAGTGTTTACGGTTTGTGCCGGATCGACAACGCAATTGACCGGAAGTGGAACAGCTGCAACATCCAGTCCGTGGACATCTTCAAATACGGCGGTTGCAACCGTTTCAAATACGGGACTTGTAACCGGGGTGAATCCGGGAACGAGTACCATTACGTATACCAATTCAGACGGTTGTTCTGCCACGCAAGCAGTAACAATTACATCAGGTGCTTCGATCACTGGAACTTTAAGCGTTTGTATCGGTGGAACAAGCCAGCTAAGCGGAACAGGTACTCCGAATGCAACAAATCCCTGGGTTTCATCCAATACAACTGTAGCTACAGTTTCTAATACAGGATTGGTAACGGGAGTCTCAGCCGGAACAACAACGATTACGTATACCAACTCAAGCGGATGTCTGGACAATGAAGTTTTAACAGTGAATCCTTTGCCTACCGTAACAGGTGCCGATGTTTGTCTGGGAGGAACTTCCCAGTTGACAGGCTCCGGAACAGCAAATGCAACGAACCCGTGGGTTTCTTCAAATCCTGCGGTAGCGACGATCAATTCCAGCGGTTTGGTAAGCGGTGTTGCAGTTGGTTCGACGACCATTACGTATACCAATTCGAATGGCTGTTCGAATACGATGACTTTGAACGTAGTCGGAAATCCTTCCGTGACAGGAACATTGACGGCTTGTGTAGGAGCAACTACCCAATTATCTGCCAGCGGAACGCCAAACGCAACCAATCCGTGGACATCATCCAATCCGGCTGTTGCTACGATTTCAAATACAGGCTTGGTTACAGGAGTTTCGGCCGGAACAACGACAATTACATTTACCAATTCGTCATCTTGCCAAAGTACGGCTGTGGTTACCATCAATCCATTGCCTACGATTACAGGAACTTTGAGTGTCTGTGCCGGATTAACCACACAGTTAAGCGGTTCCGGAACTGCAAATGCAACCACTCCGTGGACATCATCGAATACGACTGTAGCCACGGTTTCCAACACCGGCTTGGTGACAGGAGTTTCAGCGGGAACAACGACCATTACTTATACAAACAGCAATGGCTGTTCTCAAACGGCTGTAGTAACAGTTAATGCTCTGCCAACAGCAACGATTTCAGGAGCATCTACTATTTGTGCCGGCTCAGGAACTACGTTTACGATTTCAGGAACCCCGAACGCAACGGTAACATATTCAAACGGAACGACGAATTCGAACGTGACCTTGAATGCCGCAGGAAATGCAACAGTCAATACGGGAGTTCTGAATACAACAATGACTTATACCTTGGTTTCGGTTCAATCTGCTGCTCCGGCATCTTGCAGTAATACCTTAACCGGATCAATAATCATTACTGTTAACCCGATTCCGGTTATGGATCCGGTTGCAAATGTGGTCGTTTGTCCGAATGACAATGTGGCTATCCCGTCTTTTGCTTCAACTCCAACAGGAGCAACATATGCATGGACAAACAGCAATACTTCGATCGGGCTTGGAGCAAGCGGAACAGGTAATATTGCTGCTTTTAACGGAACGAATTCAGGCACAACACCAATAAGCGGAACAATAACAGTTGTGCCGACTTTGAACGGCTGTGCCGGATCGGCTGTTACATTTACGATTGGAGTAAGCAATAACCCGATTGCAAATGCAGGAGCGGATATCAGCCTTTGTATCAATTCAACAACAGGAAATCAGATCGGTTCAGTTCCGGTTGCAGGAAATACCTACTCATGGAACCCGACGACGGGATTGAATGACGCAACCATTTCCAATCCGAGGGTCAATGCCACAACAGCCGGAACAAATGTGTATACGGTTACGGTAACAAATCCGCTTGGCTGTACTGCCACGGATGCTGTTTCTGTTACGGTGAATCCTTTGCCAATCGTTTCGTTTACAAGCAATGCGGACGATGGTTGTGCTCCGGTTTCGATTTCATTTACAAATACAAGTCCGAATTCGGTTAATTGTCTCTGGACCTTTGAAGGCGGTGGAACGCAAACAGGTTGCGGAACTGTTACACAACAATTCAATACTGCCGGAACTTTTGATGTAACACTAACCATTACGGACGGAAATGGCTGCGTGAATTCGCTGACTGATGCAAATTCGGTTACCATCTATCCGGAAGTAGACGCCTCTTTCGGTGTGAATGTTATCGAACAATCCATTTTGAATCCGGTGTTTATCTTCAACAATAATTCCACGAATGCGACCACGTATTTCTGGGAATTCGGAGACGGAACCACTTCAAGTCAGACCAATCCTACACATCAGTATGCAGAAACTCCGGGAGTTTATCACGTGATTTTATATGCTTCCAATCCTGCGGGATGTAATGACAGTGCTGTTCTGGTTGTTTCGGTAATTGACGAATTGATTTTCTATGTTCCGAATACCTTTACTCCTGATGGAGATGAACACAATAATGTCTTCTTCCCGGTATTCAGCTCAGGTTTCGACGGACAGAATTATACGCTTTTGATCTTCGACCGGTGGGGCGAAATTTTATTCGAATCGCATGATGTGGCTTTTGGCTGGGACGGAACCTACATCGGGCAATTGTGTAAAGAAGGGGTATACACCTGGAAAATCGTTATCAAAGAAAGAAACAAGGATAAGCATCACGAATATGTGGGACACGTGAACTTGCTAAAATAATATACCACAACTGAAACCTAGTGAAAAGGCCGACCCATTTTTATGGATCGGCCTTTTTTTGTTGTGTAGCAGCAGGTATTAAAGCAGTAATTGAAAATTATTTCCCCCTTTCCAGATGAAAGAAACCTTGTCCTTCATAGACTTTGTCAGAACTATCCGTGATCTTGTATTTGTAGTAATAAACTCCACTCGGAGAATCTGCGCCATCCCAGGTATCCGTTGCATTTTCCAATGTAGCCATGACATTTCCCCAACGATTAACAATCTCTACAGAGACGGTTTTTGCATTTGTTGTACCGATATAAAACACATCATTTACATGATCGCCGTTCGGAGTGAAAACATTCGGAACATGGATCAGGAAATCAGATGCTGTTGTGACGATACTAAGCTGAAAAGTATCTGAACAGATTCCGTTACTTGCAATCAGAACCACCTGATAAATTCCGGCATCATTGAATTGTGCGGAGACATTTGGATTCGATGAGGTGCCTGACTGACCATTTCCGAAATTCCACACATAGCTGTTTGCGTTTACGGAGGTGTTTTCAAATACAACTTCCAACGGAGCTTCACCCGAAGTTACTGAAGGAATAAAATCTGCAACGGGTTCGGGCAAAACAGTGACGATTACAGTTCCTGTTCCGATGCATCCTGAAGAGGAAATTCCTGTAACAGTATACGTCGTTGTTGTGGACGGAGAAGCTGTGACCGTTGAACCGTTTGGAGTGTTCAAACCACTCGATGGTGACCAGCTATAAGAGACCGCTCCCGATGCAGTTAATGAAACGGATTCTCCCGGACAAATGCTGCTGTTTCCGGGCAAAATTGTAATTGGAAGCGTTGAATTGACTGTAACCGTGATGCTGACCGGATTTCCTGAACAAGCTCCTGAAGCAGGAGTGATTGTGTATACGACATTGCCTCCGTTGCTTGAGGTTAATACCTGATTGATTTCATTTCCCGATCCGTTAGCAGCCCCTGATACATTTGTAGAAACAATGGTCCAGCTGAATGTAGTTCCGGGGATGTTGGAACTTAAAGCGATCTCGGCGGTGTCTCCGGTACAGAGATTTTGTCCCTGAGCGGTTACAACAGGTAAAGGATTGATGACAATTTCCATGGTGGTGGAAGTTGCAGTACATAATCCTGAACCGGATGCCGGAGTAAATGTGTAAGTGGTCGTTTGTGAATTGTTGAAAGCCGGAGACCACGTTCCGCTGATTCCTTCCAATGAAGTGGTAGGAAGTGTACAATTTTGACCGGAACACAAAGGCCCCGGATTATTGAAGTTTGGCGTGATTTGATTACCGATTGCAACAGTCATCGTTGCTGCATTCACACACTGCCCGGATGTCGGAGTGAAAGTGTAAGTGGTGGTTTGCGAATTGTTGACAGCCGGCGACCATGTTCCGTTGATTCCTTCCAGTGAAGTTGCGGGAAGAGTAAAGTTCTGACCCGAACACAAAGGCCCGGGATTATTAAAGTTTGGTGTAACCTGGTTGTTTATCGCAACAGTCATAGTTGCTGGATTCACACATTGTCCGGATGTTGGGGTGAAAGTGTAAGTGGTCGTTTGAGAATTATTGACAGCCGGTGCCCATGTTCCGCTGATTCCTTCCAGTGAAGTTGCGGGAAGCGTAAAATTCTGACCAGAACACAAAGGTCCGGGATTACTAAAATTCAGTGTAACCTGATTGTTTATCGCAACAGTCATGGTAGCTGTACTTGCACACGATCCGGCTGCCGGAGTGAAGGTGTAAGTGGTAGTTTGTGAGTTGTTTACAGCCGGCGACCACGTTCCGTTGATTCCGTCCAATGAGCTTGCAGGAAGCGTAAAGCTTTGACCCGCACAAAATGGTCCTGATGGATTAAAAGCCGGAGTGCTTCCGTTGGATACCGTGATTGAAAAATCGTATTCACTGAATGCAGGACAAAAGAGTGTGCCACCGGTAGTTGATCCGGAAGATTCCACATGGTAATTATACGTTCCCGGAACTCCCGGAGGAGTTATTGTAATGGAAGAACCGGAAGTTGCGCTTAAACCAGCGTCTCCCGACCAGGTGTAAGAACCAGAACCACCGCTGACAGTTGCTGTTACACTTTCGCCTGCACAGATCGTTGTTTCACTTAGATTTACCGATAGACCGGTGCTCACTCCGGAAGTTGCGACGAAAGAGTAGGCGCAGTTTTGACTGGAGTAACCATCAATCAGAATGTAATAAGTTTCTCCGGGAATGAGGTTGTTGATTGTCACATTGTGCGGAGTGCTTTGTTGGTTCATCTGCTTGTTGCAATACTTCACATCAACCGAGCCGTTCCCGCAATTGGCAGCCGAAAAAACAGCCAGCTGAATCGCCTTTGTTGTTACCGGTTTGATACAATCGTAGACATAGACGTCAAATGAGATACTGGTTGATCCGGCGACAAACTTTAAATAACTGTCGTTGTTGATATCCAATTGATCCCAGCCATTGGAACTGCAGGTAATGATTGCACTTTGCAAAGCAGGCCACGCGTCGATCGTGTAGGAGGAAAGCGTGCGTCCGCAATATCCGTTGAGATCACAAATCGGAGTTGCCAGGCAAGCGCTTTCTCCCGGAGCTGTGCTGGGAGCGCAAGGCGGCATTCCTGCAGGTTGTGAAAAAGATGATTCATTCAGGAAAGTGGTGAAAAGAACGATCAAAGAAATCGTCCGAAGAATGAAAGCAGGAGAAATTTTCATGTTTTGGTTTTTAGTTGTTTTAGAAGATGGATTACACAGGGGATTTAAAATTTCGATCATCTGATGATATTCAAATGACCGACGTAAGCCTCTTTATCGTCGTTTCGTTTCAGTTTTAAAGTGATTTTCCAGGTGTAAATGCCATCCGGAGCTTTTTTCTCATCATAGGTTCCGTCCCATCCTACATCCGCATTTTTAGAGACGAAAATGCATTCTCCCCATCTGTTGTAGATTTCCATCTGATAGTTAAACGGGTCGAAACCGGAAGTCATGACAGGTTTGAAAATATTGTTGTGCTCGTCTCCATCAGGTGTGAATGTATTCGGAACATAAAAAACAAGATCTTCTTCGATGCTGATGACCTTACGGGTTGTATCGCTGCATCCGGCATCATTGGTTGCAATGAGTACAACGGTATAATCCGAAGAACTTTCATTCGGATAATGATGCGTTGCATGCTGCGTATATACTTTCATTGAATTGTCTCCGAAACTCCATTCATAATTCGTTGCTCCGGTACTTGTATTTGTCATTGAGTAAGTGCCGTTATTTCCCGAACTGATTGAAAACGCCGCATTGGGTTTTGGATAAACGCACAGATAATCCGGGAATGTGGTGTTTCCGGTTAAACAGCCACCTGCGGTACTTCCGCTTACCGTGATATCATAACACCCGGGATTGTTCGCATTGAATCCCGGATAATTCGCGAAGTCAATAACGGATGTGTTTTGGCTCGATGTTACAGTAACGGGAGTTTCTTCGTTTAAATGATAGGTAAAAGTATATGGCGCAGTGCCTCCGACAGCTTTGATGATGACAACAGGAATTTCTTCGCCCTGACAAATAGATCCGTCACCCGATAATGTAATCTCAAAACCCGGATTGACCACAACGGTCATGTTTGTTGAAGTAGCGCACCCCGCATTGTCGGGGACAAAAGTGTAAGTCGTCGTTTGAGAATTGTTTACAGCCGGTGACCAGGTTCCCGTTATTCCATTGTTCGAAGTTGTTGGTAAATTAAAAGAAGCTCCGGAGCAGATTGGTCCCGGATTGGTAAATGTCGGAGTGACCTGATTGTTGACCAGAACAGTCATCGTTATGGAAGAAGTACATCCCGGATTATCGGGTGTGAAGGTATAAGTTGTCGATTGTGTGTTGTCGATAGCCGGCGACCATGTTCCCGTAATTCCGTTATTCGAAGTTGTTGGTAAAGTATATGGAGTTCCCGGGCAGATTGGTCCCGGATTATCAAATATCGGTGCTGCTTGAGGATTAATGACAACGGTCATTTGGACGTTGGGAGCACATTGTCCGCCATTGGGAGTGAAAGTGTAATTTGTAGTAGCGTTGTTGTTAATCGCTGGCGACCACGTTCCGGTGATTCCCTCATTTGAGGTTGCAGGCAATACAAAAGTTGCTCCCTGGCAAAGCGGTCCCGGATTCGTAAATGTAGGCGTCGTTGTGTTTACGGTAACAGTAATTTGATCCGTTGTGATGCAATTGTTCACCGTGTCAGTCACTGTTACGGTGTAAACTGTCGTTGTTGGAGGAGTTGCAGTTGGATTGGGAATATTCGGATTGCTTAAATTGGTTGTAGGCGTCCATGAATACGTGTAATTTCCACCGGATCCCGAGCCCGGGCCGGATACTTTCACGCCATAATCTTCTATTTCCGAAGAGAACCAATACATTCCGGTCTGACTTCCGGTATATCCGGCATAAGGAGCAATGATTCCTTGTGGATTGTCATATGTACAGGCATCATCAGAAGGAACAAAAGGAGCGTTGTCTTTGGCGCGGATTCTCATTCTGAAAATTCCCGCTTGCTGACCGGCAGGAACAGTAATTGCAATAGTGCTGAAAGAAACCGGATTCGAATTCGTCAAAGCAGTGGTGTGTACCAATTCACTTCCCGGAATATTGTCGAAAGTACCATCATTGTTCCAATCTATCCAGATTCTGAAGGAATAGGGTGTATTGTTGTAAAGAGATGGTCCGGAAACGCTTAAATAAAAGGTGCCTCCGGGTGTGGATTCTACGATTTGAGAGGTGTAATTACTATACCACACACTTTGCCATGCATTGGGTCCCATTGGATCAATTCCTCCGATTAAGGTATTTAAGTTGGAGATATTATTCCCGTTAATTCCTCCGGTTGTGGAGACATTGTTGATATAAACTCCTCCTCCCTGAGTCAATTGACCTGGAGTGGTGCAGCTCGGAGCCATCGGGCCGGTATTTGGATGAGTGGGAGTCTCTCCGATATTTGCGCTTCCTCCGCACGGAATAGTCACGTCAGCTCCCGCGTTTACAGGAATTGGCGGGTTGCAAAGCGTTTGGGATTTTAATTGATTCTGAAATGAGATGAAAATCAATGTTAAAGCACCGAATAAATACTTCTGTAATTCCGGTTTTATCCGCATAAGTTTTTTCATAGCATAGGTTCTTTACTTCGCTGTATCAAAGTGATAAACAGCTGTTAAGCTACTCCGTTTTTTTCAAGCCGGAGTAAAAAATCAGGTATGCAGAAAGCTTATTTGATGTATGTCAAAAAATTATGGAATTTGAAGAATCTTTTAAGTCTCAAAACCGTATATTCGATCACAATCGGAATTTTTTTTATTTAATTGTCTAAATTTTGAATATGACAGATCCTGAGTTAGTTAAAGAAGCGTTTAAGGGTTACTTGACTATAAGTGATGAACTTTCTACGGAACTTGCTAAAATATCAGAGATTTGTAGTTTTAGTAAGAACGAAAAAATTTATACGAGAGGTTCTGTGGTGGATTCCGTTGGGATTGTAAGAGAAGGATTGGTTCGCTCATTTATCCCGGGGGGAGATAAAAAAGAGATGACGATCTGGTTTGGTGAAGTAGGGGATTTCATTACTTCATTTTATTCTTTTTTTACCGGAAAAGAAGGTCTTGAAACAATCGATTGTATTGAAGATACGTCCGTTTTGATGATTCCGGTTGCAGAAATCAAGGCATTGATGAAAGAGAACAGGGAAATGCTGTTTCTCTATTCTGTCATTCTGGAAAAAAGCTACATGTATTGGGAAGACAGATACACTGTGAATCAGATTTACGAATCGGAAGAGCGGTATGCCCATTTTTACAACCGGGGTAAAAGTACGATCCTGAAAATCCCCTTGAAGATTTTATCGAGTTATCTGAACATCCGGCAGGAAACCCTGAGTCGAATCAGAAAAAGATGGCTGAAACAGGATCATTCTATGTGAGTGATTTACGTGAAATAATATTTTGTTCAACGAATGTTATATAAAAAGTAGGGGTGAAAAATTTTCATCCCTACTTTTTTATTCGTGATAATTCTATTTTTATAAACGGACCTTTTTTGATTTTCCGGAAGGCATTTTAAATCTGCCCCAGGCGATCAATCCGGCAAAAACTGCAAACACAATATTCACCCCGATTTGCTCTGTTTCACCTCTGGAAACATGAAAAACACCTGCTGCAATCATCAGTAAAATAATCCCGATGGCGCTCCATGGAATCAAAACCGGTTTGAATCGGAGAAGAGCAGGGAGTATTAATCCGAAAGCTCCGAGCAGATCAAAAACGCCAGTCAGTTTTACGAATTTTGGAGAAACTTCTCCTGTCCAGGGCCACATGGTTTTTAGTTCTTCAATCGATTGAAACAATTTCACACTTCCCGACCAAAGTAAACTTCCGGAAAGAATAATTTGCGCGGTCCACAATAAGATGTTCCATGTTTTTGAGGTTGTTGTTTGTTTTTTCATTCGTTTAAAATGTTGAATCCGGAATCAAAAGTATGTACATTCGCTTTCCGATCGATAGCACTTTCCCTTTGGATAGCGCTATCCGAAAAGGTAGTAACGTTTAAAATCAAGGAGATGCTGACTGAAGGAGGTTGCCCCAAAAATATTTTGTCGATTAAAGACGCTTTGGAAGCCGTTGAAGGCAGATGGAAATTATTGATCTTGTTTTCATTGTCGGCCGGACCAAGGAGATTCAAAGAGTTATCCCGCGAAGTGAATGGAATTACGGATAAAACCTTATCGAAAGAATTGAAATTGCTGGAGTCGAACAAACTGATCACCAGAGAAGTTTACGACACCTTTCCTCCAACGGTGGAATATACCATTACGGAACATGGAAAGTCACTTGAAAAGGTCATCGAAGAATTGCATTATTGGGGCCTGGCACATCGGAAAGAAGTGCTGGGGAAATGAATAAAAAAAGTAGGGGTGGAAAATTTTCCACCCCTACTTTTTTCATGATTATTCTATTTCTATTCGAAGATCACATTCATTTCTACACGTCTGTTTTTCTGACGTCCTTCCGGTGTTGCATTCGTAGCAATCGGTTTAGTCTGACCATACCATTCTGCTTTCAAACGAGTTGCATCCACACCTTTCGTTGCTAAGTATTTCTTAACAGCTTCAGCACGGTTTTTAGAAAGAGTCATGTTTTTCTTAGCGTCACCTTTGTTATCCGTGTGACCTGCAATTTGCAATTTCCACTCCGGTTTTTTGATTAACAAGGCTGCTAAGTCATCCAACGATTTGAATGAAGTTGCAAGGATCACTGATTTACCTGATTCAAACTCTAAGTTCTCGAATGCAGTATTCAGGATTTCCTGTTCTTCTTTTTCAATTTTAGGACAACCACGGTTTTCGATCGGACCAGGAATTGTCGGACAAGCATCATCGCGGTCATACAATCCGTCACCATCTGTATCCGGCCAAGGACAACCTCCATTTTCTACTGAACCGTATTCTGTAGGACACTTATCAACGTTGTCGAACAATCCGTCATTATCCGTATCCGGACATCCTTTGTTTGCCAACGGACCAGGAAGATCCGGACAATCATCTTCAGAATCTTGTAATCCGTCACCATCGCGGTCAGGACAACCGTTGAATGCTGGCAATCCTTTCACTGTCGGACAGCTATCCTGAGGATCAATGATTCCGTCCTCATCTGTATCCGGACATCCTCTGTATGCAGCGATTCCAGCTAAATCAGGACAAGCATCGTCTTTATCCGGAATTTTATCACCGTCACGGTCAGGACAACCCTGGAATTCAGTTAAACCTGGTATTTCAGGACAAAGATCTTCCGTATCCTTGATTCCGTCTCCATCCGTGTCAGGACATCCTTTGAATGACCAGATTCCCGGGATATCGACACATTCGTCTTTCTTGTCTGAAACTTTATCTCCGTCACGGTCATCCGGCTTAGAGTAAAGAATCGGAACACGAAGTCCCAGGTAGAATTCCGTACCGCGAACTTTTCCTGTTGCAAAAAGAGAGCGGAAATCGACCACTCCAACTGTAATCGGACCTAAACGCGAAGCAATACCCGCTTTCCATCCGGAATATGTATTAACCGAAACCGGAACGTACAATCCGAACCATGCATAATCGAAGCTTGGAGTAATTGCAAACTGATGTGGTGTTTTCACTCGGGAAGGATTTCTTTTTCCAACAACGTTGATATTTCCCGTTGCATTGATGTAGAACCATTTCCAGATGTGATAATCCAATTGAATGTTGATCGCAGTCGGTGTATTCATATAATACGATTGACCGACACCCTGATTGGAATTCCATCCTGCATCATTGGTGATCAAACTGTCAATAATCGAGTCGAAAGAAGCAAATGATTTCGCTTTATCGAAGATACGTAAATCCAAAGTGGTTGTGTTTACAGAGAAATCACGGCTGTGACCTCCTTTTGTAAATTTCATTCCACCGATATCAACGATGGAAACACCTGCACGCAATTCGTATTTGTTTTCGTTGCGCATCCAAAGATCCGTTTCACCGTCCATTTCATACTTGAATTGCTTGTATTTCGGTCTCCATTCGTAAACAACACCCAAATCCAATCCGAAACCGATTTTGGAAGCTGATTTGAAGAATGTTTTAGCATTGATGTTTTTCAGATCGTCGAAATTATTGGAATAACCGTATTTGAAGTTTCCGACAAGCGTAGTTGCAGTGTCTTTATTCAAAAGTTCGTAATCCAATTCATCCGTATATGCGTAAGCAGAAGCCAGACCCTGAAGTAATTTGATGCGCCCGCCGACTTTCAGGAAATGCTGACCTTTATCCAGCACTACCTGACCATAATTGATCCCGTATTCGTTCCAGGCCATCATATTCGTGGTCACAAGCTTGTCCCTCAGTTTCAAATTCCACAAGGCCGCAAAATCCAATCCTTCCTCTGCCAGTTTCGACAATTTCGGATCAATATCATCCACATTGGTGATCATTCTGCTTTTTGCGGAAAACCCGACAGCAATTTTCGGGTTGATATGAAATGCAAAGTTTAAGATGTCGACCTGATAATTCAGATAAATACCGCGCGCTTTGATTCCCGTTTTGTTGTAGTCATACAAATTGAAAATGGAGCGTTCGTACAAGGTACTGTCCGGTTTCATCCACATCGTATCCTTTTTAAAGGACTTAAGCCACCACTTCGGCATCACATCCGTATCGAAATACTTCGCATTCTGCCAGGCTCCAACATTTGCACTCCCCAGGTTTACGTCGACCATAAATCGTCCGTCAACGAAACTCGCAGGCTGTGCATCCAATCCCATAACTCCGACGTAATTACTACTATGAACACCCAAGTAATTTTGAGAAAATGCAGTGATAGTAGAAAAACATGAAAGAGCTAAGAAAGTTAATTTGCGTAACTGTTTCTTCATAAGTAGTTTATTAATAGTTTAATGGATAGCGTATTAAATAACCATTTGCTTGCGAAACTAATAAAATGGTTCCGTCCGTTTGCTTTTGGAACGCAATTTTATTTGATCCTTCGTAGCTTTCTTTATTCAATTCGTTTCCACGTATGGTATAAATATAACAGTTATTGGCAATACCGTCAATAATCCCAACAACAGTTTTTCCATTCGGTAATTTTATGAGCGCTGCATCGTCAATATTGCTTACGGTAGAGTTGAATTGACCCAGAATAGTTCCCGTTCCTGAAATGACGTAAATGGTATTTTGCTGCGTAAGGAAAAACAATTGTTCATCTCCGAAGGTCTGTGTATTCAGAATCGAAGAAACATTTCCAACGAGCATGGCTTTTGTACCATTTTCCGTAAACCGCACAAATTGCTTTTTGCTTAACCCCAGTAAACTCATGGTTCCGTTTACTTTCACCAGGTGCCATTCACCTTCATTCAAGTTGTGGGATTTGATCACACGTCTTCGTTTAAGAGAAATGATCGACCAATTGTTGTTTGTACAAATATGCGCAATCAACTCGCCCTTTTTTCCTTGGATAGCCAGTTGTGCTTCTTTTCTGGAGGAACCGCCGCTAATACCGACTTTCAGACTCTGTTTTCCGTTGGTTCCGTAAGTCTGAATTTGTCCGTCAGCAACAAATGCGATGAAATCCTTCCCGTTCCAGAAATACGAGAACAAATTGCTTGTCACCTGATTTGCGGCAATCGGGAAGCCCGAAAGATTATTTCCTGCTCTGTCCAAACCAAGAATTCCGGTTTTGGTAGCCAGGAAAATGCCGTTTCCGATCAGAATTGGATTGCCGATTGCTTCGGATTCCAGCGTCTTGCTCCAAAGAATTTGCTTGCTGCCAATGAAATACAAGGTATTGGATTGAGTAAGCGCAATCAGGTTATTGGAACCCGAAATCGGAGTTAAAGAACGCAGATTGTCATCCAGACGCAACGGATTTAATTTCGGAATCTCATTCTGGTTGGTATTTTCTTCTTTTTTTCCTTCCTCGTTTAAAATCTGAAACGTACTGTGATTTGCATGCGTCAAGCGGCTCATCGTCAGCTGTTGGTTTCTGTCGAAATTCCGGTAGGAAACCGTTTGTGGAGTATTGCTGAATAATTTGTACTTCAAAGTCGTGGATTGTTCCAGGGTTGCCCCTGTTTCGTAAGCCCCGATAATGCGGTTGATGCTTTGCTGGGAATTGGAAATCAGCACGCTGTTGTTGAATAATTCAAGATAGATTTTTTTGTTCGAACGGAGAAAAGGGAAATAATGTCCCTGAAGCGTTGCCTGTTTTTGCTTGTCGGAAATAGTTACACCGTCAAGCTCACTGATGATTGCCAGAGGATCCTGTCCCGGTTTGTAATCCGAAATCAAACAAGTATCTTTTTGATTCACCACCAAAGCCAAACCGTAATTCATCCAATCGAGAATGATCGATTTTTTCGGGAATTTAGAAATCAGGTAATTCTTTTCGAAGAAGGTATACGAATCGAAATCAGCCGGAATCAACCCCTGAAATAATTCCTGATCGTTGATCAAAGGCAAAGCCTTGCTTCCGGTATGCGTAATATACTTGACCTTGTTGCTTGCAATGAAATAAGAATCCTCAATTTCGTACGAGTTGTCCGGCGTTTTATAAACCAAAGACAAGCTGCTTTTGCGGTCGAGGTATTTCCAGGTTACGATGCTTTTTGCCGCCGGATTCCAATCTCCCTGATAAAGAATCAGGAATTTTCCATGGAATTCCCCCTTCCAGTTATTTGAAAGTGAAAGGTGTTTTTGAGTGGAAATAGTAGACGAAAGTTCCAGTCTATCTGCATATTTCTTGACAATATCACTTGTCCAGGGTTTGCTTCGTTCCAACAGAACCAAATCGCGGGTAGTGGAAAAATAGAAATGTTGAATGCGTTCCGGTTCGTTCAATAAAAGCGTGAAGAAGCTGTTTTTTTGAAGTGAAGCAACGATCGGACTGTTGTAATCAATTTCCGCCGATTTGTGAACCACAATAATCGTGTCGTCTTTTGAAGAGAATACATTTTCCGGAGTCGGCGGAGTACTGGAACCTTCCACGATCGTGAAGCCCACATAACCGATCCATACTAAAGAACAACTAACGAGAAAAATAATTATCGAACGACTAAGCATACCTTTTACTGTTCATCAAAAATAAGCTTTCAGAATACCCCTTTTTCATCTTTCTGATGAAGAAGTTAACAGCGGAGTGTTTACTCTTCGAAAAGTGATAATTGGCCTTTTCCGAGAAGATTAAATCCGGGTCTGTGGTGAATGCATGCTCCGTGAGTCAGGATTGCCAGCCGATGTGCTTTTGTCGGATAACCCTTGTTCACTTTCCATCCGTAATGCGGAAATTCGAGGTGCAGGTTTTCCATGTACTCATCACGGTATGTTTTTGCGAGAACGGATGCCGCCGCAATGTTTTTATACTTTCCGTCTCCCTTGATGATCGGAACAGACGGAATTTCATTGGAAAGCAGGGCCTTGTTTCCATCAATCAAAAGCAGTTCCGGTCTGATCTTCAGATCCATCGCTGCTCGATACATTCCTGTAAGCGAGGCTTTTAAGATGTTGAGTTCTGAAATTTCATCCGTGTGTAAAAACTGAACGGAGTAGGCAAGTGCCTCTTTTTCAATAATCGGGCGTAATAAATTTCTACTTTTTTCGGAAAGTTGTTTAGAATCATTCAGAAGTTCGTGCGAAAAACCCTTTGGCAGAATCACGGAAGCACATACTACAGGTCCGGCCAGACAGCCTCTTCCGGCTTCATCGCATCCGGCTTCCAGCTTCGTTTCATCAAAATGGTCTAATAATTGCATGGTACAAATGTTATTAAAAATGTTGTATATTTAGCACATACAACCTTTAGGTATTATTTACGTCTACTTATTAAACTGTTATAGATTATGAAAAAGTTAGTTATGATATTTGTTTTGTCTTTAGCAAGTTCATTTGCTTTTAGTCAAAATTCAGCATCAATTAGTTCAAGCCAGTTGAAAACCGGTAAAGCAGAAGGAGTTTATGAATTCTCCGTACCGGAATCAATTACGGCTGAAAAAGTTGAAGCAGTAAAAGGTTATTATAAAGATTACTTTTCTGTAGCATTCAATGAATCAACGGATAAGCTAAAAGTTACTTTAACAAAGAACGAAGAATCAAACCTGAATGTAGTAAACCGTTTGTTGGTTGCTTTGGATTTACGTATGATTGCAGTTGATGGTCAGGAAATGACTTTCCAGGATATGAAAGATAAATATTTGAAATAGATTCAGATAGAAGAATATAAAAAAGGGACGCGATGCATTGCGTCCCTTTTTGATGAAATAAAAAAAGTAAGGGTGAAAAATTTTTCACCCTTACTTTTTTGTTTATGATTATTACGGTCGGGGCGAATAATTATTCGCCCCGACCGTTTTATTTAAAGCGTGTAAGCATTTTTGTCAATCAAGTACTGAGCAATTGTCTGACGCTCGTTTTTCGGATTGATCGGATCCAGTTTCGTGAAACGTTTCACTCCGGTTACCATCATGCGAGCCTCGTCTCCTTCAGCAAAACTGAAGATTGCGTCTTTCGCAGCCTTGTCGATCCACTCTGCAGCATCGTAGAAGTATGTTTTCACGATAGAAATCGGAATGGCAGCAGCAGCTTCACCTTGCTTTTCGATCAGTTTCTCCACACGAAGCAAAACAGATTCAGCCTGGTAAACCCAAATCGAAATGTCTGCAATGTTCATCAGGATTTCCTGCTCTTTCGACATCGTCTGCATCAATTTCTGAACGGCAGATCCTGCAACCATCAAAATAACCTTTTTGAATCCTGCCAATGCTTGTCTTTGAGCTGCAAGCGGGTGAGAACCCAATTCTGTCATTTCCGGAATGCTCATTAATTCGGATGCAACTTTCATTGCAGGCCCCATCAAATCCAATTCACCTTTCATTGCTCTGCGAAGAACCATGTCAACGATCAACAAACGGTTGATCTCATTTGTTCCTTCGAAAATGCGGTTGATACGGGAATCGCGGTAAGCTCTTTCAACAGAGGATTCTGCCGAATAACCCATTCCACCAAAGATCTGAACACCTTCGTCAGCTACATAATCCAAACATTCGGATCCCGCAACTTTCAAAATAGCACATTCAGGGGCAAATTGCTCGATTCCTTTTAAAGTAGCCTGACTTTTCTCCATTCCTCCGGCAATGTAAGCCTGAATAGCGTCATCGATATTTTGTCCTGCGCGGTAGATTGCAGATTCCGCAACATATGCACGAATTGCCTGTTCCGCGATTTTAAAACGGATTGCTCCGTATTTGGAGATCAATCTTCCGAATTGCTCGCGCTCATTTGCGTAACGGATAGAATCCGTGATTGTTTGTTTTGCTCCTCCTAAAACTCCGGCAGCCAATTTAATCCGGCCGATGTTTAAGATATTCAATGCGATCTTGAATCCGTTTTCCCGCTCTGAAAGCATGTTTTCAACCGGTACTTTCACGTTATTAAAGAATACCTGGCGGGTAGATGAACCCTTGATCCCCATTTTTTTCTCTTCCGGGTTCAGGCTGATTCCTTCCGAATCCGCTTCAACAAGGAATGCCGATAGATTTTTGTCGTCATCGATCTTCGCGAAAACAGTGAACATATTTGCAAATCCACCATTGGTGATCCACATTTTCTGACCATTCAAAACATAATGTGTTCCGTCGGAAGATAAAACTGCTTTGGTTTTCCCCGAATTAGCATCCGATCCTGCGCTTGGCTCTGTCAAACAGTAAGCCGCTTTCCATTCACCGCTTGCAAGCTTCGGAATGTATTTCGCTTTTTGCTCTGCATTTCCGTAATACAATAAAGGAAGAGTTCCGATTCCGGTATGTGCACCATAGGCTACCGAAAATGAATGTCCTTTTCCTAAACGTTCCGTTGCAAGAAGCGACGTTTTGAAATCAACTCCCATTCCGCCCAAATCTTCCGGAACAGATAAACCAAGCATTCCAAGTTCCCCCGCTTTCTGAATCAAGGATGGCATCAAACCTTCCTCCATTTTGTCAATCCGATCCAAAAGAGGAGTAATTTCCTGCTCGATGAAATCATCACAGGTCTGCGCAATCATGCGTTGCTCTTCCGACCATTCTTCCGGTGTGAATATTTCCTGATGGGTAACATCGCGGATAATGAATTCTCCGCCTTTGATAGCTTGTGACATAATTCTATATTGTTTTAAGTTCGTTTCCTGGCTCTAAGATAAATAATTATCTAATACTATGCAAGCATAGTAATAAATAATTATCGAAGAACTTTACCTAAAGCTTCTTTATCATTTCCAAGATACTCAATTGAAGAGTCAAAAGCAATTTCGTTGTATTGAATGTAGGCATCGAATACTTCATCAACAGTAATGAGCTGCATACATTGGTTATTTCCTTTGCATGGAGGAATAACGAATTCATGTACGCAGGGACTGCAGTAAACGTTTTTATAGATGGTTTTTACATTTGCTCCGAAACCGTATTGCGCCGGTGAGCAAGGACCGAATAAAGCCAAAACTTCCGTGTCGAGGGAAGAAGCCAGATGCATGGGTCCGGTGTCGTTTGTGATCAGCAATTTTGCTCCGCGCAAGACCTCGATCAATTCTCCCAGATTTGTTTTTCCGCTCAAATCGATCACCAGGTCATCCGAACTGAAATGCTTCGTGACTTCGTGAACATAACTTTGCTCGTTTTTAGAACCGATGACAAAAATCTGAAGTTGCGGCTGTGCTTTCCGGATTCGGTGAATGAGTTCGGTGAATGAATCTGCCGACCAGCGACGTTCGTATCGCAAATCCGAGGCATTCGGGTTGATAACCAGGTATTCTTTTTGAAGATCGGGAAGTTGAAACTGCGTGTTTTCGGGAATGCTGTACAAAGCTGTTTTCATATCCGAAATACCGAGTAAACGTGCAAATTGCAGGTAAGCATGCGAAATCGGGGCCTTGGTGTTGAAATACATCATGTGTGTATACATTCCCATGCGGTAGCGGTTTGAACGCAAGTAATACCCGAAACGGTTTCTTGCCAAACTGACAGTCGTAACAATCGAACTGTAATTGGAATAGATTTCCAGATCGATGTAGACATCCGCCCGGAAACGCATCAGTTTTACAACCAGTTTGGTGGTGCTGGAAATCAAGGAAAGAAAGCCCTTGTCTTTCACGCAGTACAAATCGTCTATCAGATCGATTTTTTCGAGAACACTTCTGTTTTCTTCCGAACTCACAAAAATGATCTGAGCATTCGGGTAACGGTTTCGCAAAGTTTGCAGCAAAGGAGTAGCCTGAATGATACTTCCCATTCCTTTGAACTTACAAACCACAATTTTGTTCATTTCCTTGTCCAGAGAATGGTCGAACCGGGTAATTTTTCCGACCAGACGAACCAAAAAGTTGAGCGGATAAGCGACCAAAATGCCGATTAAACGATCTAAAGCTATGACGGTTTTGGTTTTCATTATTGACTCAATCTGACAAAGTGAACGTTTTTCAACTGAATTTGTTTCTCACTCGTGTGAATAGTGAGTGAATCTGCTTGATACCAATTCAATTGTTCGCTGCACCCGAGAGGCAGACGGTAACGATGTTTTCCTTCAAGCGCTTTGATTTCCAGGTTGAAGGAAGCGTTTGAAAAATAGACCGCTTGTTCTTTCGGAGAATGAATGGTACATTCTAAAAAGGTATTTCCGCTTAAAGGAGCGTTCCAATGAAGCAAATATTCCTGAACATTCAGTTTGTATTGATTCGGAGATCGATCAAAATGACTTTTTCCGGAAGCTTTCCAAAAATAGGGTATAAGACCTAGATTCCAGTTCTCCGGATGATTCGGATAAGGTAAGAGCTTCGTTGAATCGCAGGAATGACCGATGTGTTTCCAAACGCGGTAACTTCCTATCTGAGCGAAAGGCTGGTAATTTTTGTAAATAAAACTCGTCAGTTGGTGATGTCTGACCTTATTCGGAATGTTGTCAATATTGTCGAAAAACACTTCCGGAACCTGAGAAAACACCACAAACGGAATCCGCATCGTTTTGAGCTCTTTCAGATTGATTTCCAGCAATTCGTCCGTAACTGTATTTTGTAAATACTGATTAAAATAGGAAGGCACATTTTTTTCGCTGTAGAAATACAACATCGGAGTGTTGGACAAATCGATGAATGTTTCATGCTGTTTTAACTGCGTTTTCAGGAAGTAAATCATCTGATCGTTGCGATTGGAAAATTCCGGATTCGGAACGACGCGGTTGATGACTTTCTTTTCCAATTCGGGAAGATCTTTCAAACTCAAATGAACCGTACGCTGGAAAATGTTTTGCGTTCCGTTCTTATTGTTGATGCTTAAGAAAAGCGGAAATAAACTCAAAACGACGGCTCCTGCGGAAAGTGACCAGATCTGATTCGGATTTTTGCGCACAAAAGCCCAGGCTTTCAACAGGAAAATTAACCAGGCAAAAGAAGAAATGAAGGTATCGCTTTGTTCTGCAAAACTGTGTCGGACCAAGCCGCGCTGCAGGTTGAACAAATAGAACAGACAGAATAAAATAATGATAAACTCCAGCGGATGATTGTCCGAATTCCGGTACTGAAAGATGGAATGAATCAGAATAGTAGCGACAAGAATCGGAATGACTGCATAATGCAAAAAGAAAATGTTGTTTTCATCAAAGGTCAGATAGTACAATCCGTGAGCCTGATTTGCTCCGAAATAGCCCTTCATCTGAATGAATTGATCGTGGCAGAATACAACGAAAGCAAGTGCAGCCGCTCCACCGATCAAAGCTGTAATGAGCAGCGATTTGATCAATAACTTCCGGTCTGTTTTCCGCTGATAAAACCAAAACGGCAATAAGAGCAAAAGCGCAGAAACCAAACTGATTCCCAGATCAAGCCGCCAGATCACGATAAAAACGACGCTCAACAAAAAAACATAAAAGTGTTTCGGCTTATTTGATTGAATGTAGCGATACAAAAGCGCTGCCGGCAGCAAAGCAAATGCAAAATACAAGGTCAGCACATAATAGGTTGCCGGCAATAAGAGCAATCCGATAATGATTGCGGGTTTGTTTCCGAAAACGGTGCGCAGGAAATAATACATGCACAACAAACTGAGAATGTAATTGAATTCCCAGTAAATCATCATCCCGACATTCGGTTGATAGCCGTTCAAAACATAATAGCAGAATTCCCAGAAGAAATCGCTCACCAAATGACTGGACAGATTATCGACAATCGGAATTTCACCAAAGAAATGAAACTGCATCACCGGATTCAGCATGTTTGCATTCTCAAACGTTTCGGTAAGCTGCACGATGGTCGGAGAATAGGCCTGAACAATTCCGATTCCGATCAATGCAATGAATGCCAGATAACCAAAGATGTATTTTTCAAGGGAAAACTTTCGGGAATTCACTGCGCGGTAAAGCCAGAATCCGATTGCAAGAGCCCAGAAAATGAGTAAATACGCATATGATCCCGGGAAAATTCCGCGCTGATTGAGAATCATAGTGCTTTCAATACCTAAAAAAACAATCAATGGAATGCTGATCAAAATACCGGAAATCCATTGTGTTTTTTTGTTTTCGAAGGATAAAAACTGAACCAGAAGGGATACAACGATTGCCAAAGCAGCGCCGATTACCGCAGAATGAAACAACAAGTAATTGGTGGTGAAAATCAATCCGATCACGATCCAAACGCTCCCGTTTTGCAGAGAAGGATTGAGATTTTTCAGAAAGCCAAAAACAAAAATGAGCAGTGTAAAAAAGAGAGAGAGCTGGGCGCTTTCAATAAACGCGGTTTGAAAACAGCTGATAAGCAGCAACAAGCAGGAAAAGGGAAGCATTCCATCAAAGAGATGAATGAGTTTATTTTCCTGAATGGCAGTTTTAAAACGCGAAAAAGTCCAGTAAAAAGCTACGAAAGAAGCAATGCCGATCAGGATTAAGGAATAGTATTGTGAAATCCGTTTAGCGATTGAAATTCCTCTTGCGGTTGCTTCTCCAATGACAAAATGATCCGCCGTACTGAGCTCGATCGACTTTAATTTACTGAAGTAAAAAACGATCAGAATACTTAGCGTAAGTGATATTGTAAAGAGTCTTTTTATCATTTGTCAACCAAATGTAACCAATCTTGGCAATTTCGCTAACGATGTACCTTCAATTTCTCCGTAAAAAAGCTATTTTACTCGTTGTAAACCACTATACGATAAATTTACTAAAAACTTAGTCCGAATTGCCACCTGGGTAATAAAAAATCACTTACATTTGACCACTGTAAACTACTATGGCACAGCAAGATATTCTCTCTACATTGCGTAAGCTCATCTCAGGGATGGATGAGAGTCTGGTTATTTTCGATCAAAGCGGTAAAATATTACACGCTTCATTTGATCTGGAAAAGTTGTTGGGAAACAGCAATCTGATCGGGACAACAATCTTCGAATACCTGACTTACGAGCATGAACGTATTGAAGGTTTTCTAAAGGATTTGAATACTTCCAAGTACATGGATCTTCAGGTCGTTCTCAAAAGATCGCAGGGTGTTTTCACTGCCCGAATGCGTTTGGCTGCCTGGAAAGTCGATGAAGGTGAATACCTGATTCTGGGAAGTTTGGTAGATGCAACCTACATCGAACGAAAGCGAAGGGATTTGCTTCGAAAGACTTTAACCATCGAATTGCTTTCCAAATCGAAAAAGATCCGGAACGGAAAATTGCACGATGCGATTTACGAAATTTTGGAAATGTCTTCCAAGGCGGTTGGCGTTACCAGAGTAAATGCCTGGCTGTTTGATGAATCACACGATCGGATTGAATGCATCGGGAATTACGATACCCGTTCGGGCAAAATGGTTCCTCAGGAATCGCTTCCGGTATTCGAAATGCCGACTTATTTCATGCTGTTTGAAACAGAAAAAATCATCATTGCCGCAAATGCGCAAACGTCACCATATACATCCGAATTGAACGAAAGTTATCTGGTTCCGAACGGTATCGTGTCTTTGATGGATATTCCGCTGCGTTCGGAAGGAAGTATTATCGGGGTGATTTGTTTTGAACAGGTGAAACAAACGCGCAACTGGACTTTGAATGATCAGAAGTTCGGATTGATAGCTGCGCAAATGGTTTCTCTTGCTGTTGAAACCCACAAACGGAAATTAGCTCAACAGGAATTGGAAGCGGCGCTTCGTCAGCAAAAAAGATTATTGATTGAAACCAATCACCGGATTGTAAACAACCTCAAAATCACGGAAAGTTTGTTGAATATTCAGGTAAACAAAGCCCGGGATTCATTTCACCGGAATTTGATGCTGGATTCCGTAAACCGGGTGCAGAGTATTTTGAAACTGCATGAAATGCTGACCGACAATTCCCGAAATCTGCGCATTTCTCTGAGTCATTATGTGAACCGATTGGTGCAAAGCCTGCGCGACAGTCTTTCTTTTCCTCAAAGACAACTGCAGTTACTGACGAGCATTGACAGCTGTGAGATCAAGAGTTCACTGGCCATGTGTATCGGAATTATAATCAATGAAGCGGTTCTGAATTCCTACAAACATGCTTTTGCCGAAAACGAAATCGGAGTAATCCGGATTGATTTTCAGATGCAGGGCCCGAAAGGAGTCTTAGAGATCAGTGACAACGGAAAAGGAGTGAAGGGAAACCGCGAATTTATCGGAAGCGGAGTTGAAATCATCAGAGGAATGGTGGAACACTTGAACGGAAACCTGGATATCGACGGAACAAACGGAATGAAGATCTGTGTTTCCTTCTCAATGCGCTAGAATCTTGAACATTTCAAAGTGTTGCAGCACATCAAAAAGTTTATACGAAGGGCCAACCAGCGTATAGCCGAGTTTTTCATAGAAGGGTAAAGCATAATCTCTGGCGTGAAGAACCAGTTTTTCATAACCCAAAGCTGCTGCTTCATTTTCAAGAGTAATCATGATTTTCTTTCCGTAGCCTTTACCTTGAAGATGCGTTTCCACAGCTACGAAACGCGCCTGACACGTTGTTTTGTCGACACGATCCAAACGCGCCACAGCAAGGAGTTCCTTGTTTTCGAAAAGAGCGAAATGAGTGGCTGTTTCATCGCCTTCATTGCGTTCCGAACCTCTTTCTTTTCCCAAAGGCTCTCTTAAAATCCGGTAGCGAAGATCGTAGTAGGAATCCCATTCCTTTTGGGTTCGCGGAATTTTAACTTCTATCATGATTTGAATTGAAATGCGATTTGAGAAACACGTTTGGTTTCCTTGTTTTCGATGTTTTCTGTTTTGATCAGATGCTGGCTCTCCGGATTTTGAAATACTTCTTCCAGGTTTTGAATGAGTCCGGCCGGAACAAAATGTTCGTGCATGAATTCCAGAATCTCAGTTGCTCCAAAACGAGAAATAACCTCCTGAATGATTTCCTTTAGCAAAACTCTGTTTGCCACCCGGTTCACATTTGCTGCAAAGCGTTCGTCGGAAACCAATTCCGAAAGTCCCAGAAAACCGCAAAGAATTTCAAAATGCTTATTGCTTCCGATGGCGAAAGTGATTGACTTTCCATCGTTGGTAATGAAGATTTCCCCATACGGAGCAATGTTTGGGTGTAAACTTCCGATTCTTTGCGGAACATGGCCTTCCATTAAATAATTGGAAGCCTGATTTGCCAATGAGCAGATTGCTGCATCGTAGAGGGAAACAGAAACCGTTTGTCCTTGGTTTGTTTTGGTTCGCTGCAGCAAAGCTGTCAGAATTCCTTCTTTCAGTTGGTGAGCCGCCAAAACATCGATCAATGCGACCGGCATTTTTACCGGCCCGGATTCCGGAGTTCCGTTCATGGACATGAAACCCGTTTCGGCCTGAAGAATGAGATCATAAGCCACCCGGTCACTTTCGGATCCGAACCCGGAAATCTTCCCGATGATCAGTTTTGAATTGATGGAGTGCAAGAAATCGTCGCTAATTCCGAATTTTTCAGCATCTCCTTTTTTGAAGTTGGATAGAAAAATGTCGGCATCTTTGATTAATGCGATTAATTGATTCAGATCCTCCGGATTTTTGAAATCCAGTTTCCGATAACTCTTGCGGTAATTGACAGAGGAAAAATAGGCCGAAACAGCCGTGTTTTTGTCTTCACTGCTTAATTTCCACGTTCTGGTTACATCTGGAATGGCCGGATTTTCAATTTTGATCACGGAAGCACCCAATTCTGCAAAAAAAGTACCCACAGAAGGACCAGCCAGAACGGTAGAACAATCAATAATGATTAAATCTTCAAACATGAAGTAAAATTAGCATGTTTTGTCCCGGAATTCAGGTGATTTTTAAATTTTAAGCACTTTCAATTAAAAATCTAATTGGCTTTGGCTACAGGAATGATTTCTTCGACCTGAACTTTCGTAATTCCGTTTCGGACAAAATTCAGTTTCTGAGCTCCTGAAAAACTCAAGTCAATGATGTGTGGAGACGATTTTCCCATGCGGTCAACGACTTTCACCACAATAACCGAATCGTTTTTCAGATTGGTAACTCTCAGAAGAGTTCCGTATTTCAAAGATTTGTGAGCACAGTACATACTATCCTTGTGATAAGGCGTTCCTGAAGCTGTTCTTCTACCTTGAAACTTGCTGGAGTAATAACTCGCATTTCCAGTTTGTTTGAAGATGTTCTGATAAGTAAAACTTACCAAAAGACCCATTGTCATAATTCCAAAAATCCAGTATTTCAAACCATTAAATTTAAAAGTTGGGTAGCTAAGATAGGAAAACCTGACGGCCTATGCCAAAGATTTACAATTCGTTAACATGAAAAAGTCCGGTTTCGATGAAGAAACCGGACTTAGAAAAGGATGTTTTCACCTTATTTTTGAATCACTAATTTTTGAGTTGAGATCATGCTCCCTGTTTGTAAAACTACCTGATAAATACCCGTTTGAATGCTGCTCAATGAAAGCTCATTATTTGAAATATTCTCTTCTTCCAAAACGCGTTTTCCAGTCAGATCATAAATCGAAACTTTTTTCACGGAAGAACCACTGAAATGAAGCTTATTTTGCGCCGGATTCGGATAAAGAACGATTTGTTCCGTTTTATTTTCAGACAACCCAAGCGGAAATTCATTGATGTTATACGTTGTATTGGTAACAATCGGCGGATTGAAGTCGAAGTAAATGTAAGCGGTGTTTTCAATTTCAGTACCAACCGGCAAGCCCGACATTTCGGAAATGGTGTAGATCACAAAACCTTGTGATGCGTCCAGATTAACGGAGCTTTGCCCTAAGTTGATGTCGTTGAACGAGAATGTAACTACGCGTGTGGTAGTATTTATAGAAGTTGCCACCCCATGTTTCGCTCCGACATATTTGAAAGTGGAAAGGTCGAGATGCGGAGAAATCGTATCCTGAACCACTACATCCATTGCATTGAAATTTCCGTCGTTTTGGAAATGAATCACATATTCGAATTCTTCCACCTGGTTCGGATTGACATTTTCCGGCTGATCCACCAGCTTTTCATTCGGGTCATAAGAATTCAGAACCACTCCGCAAATCGTGTCGATGTTATTACTCAAATCGCTGTCTGTGGGATTAAACAATGCCAGGTAAAAGCAGTAAGGTGTTCCGGCAGGAGTGTTCCCCGGGAAAGTGAATGGAATGTGAATGTATTGACAGTCGGAAAGTCCGATGATATCGAACGTCAATGTTGTTCCGGAAACCACCGGATTTGTCAGACCGCTTGTATTCGGAACGAAATTCGGCGGCATTTGAAGGGTAACGGAAACATCTGAAGTATCCGAGCAGGCATAGTTGCAAATGTTCAGGTAAAGATTTCCAGCCTGCATAGGAGCTACGAAATTGGAAGCCCAGCCGTAACCGACACCAAAATCAGGATTCGGACTTGGAGTCGTACAACTCACGGTTACCGTCTGTTGCGGATTATTTGCCATTCCGTTTGCATTAAAGGAAGCGATTGTGAAGTTCGGACTTGTTTGAATCAAACCGTTTGTTGCCAGCCAGCCCGGATCAACTTGCACTGTGTAAGGAGCATTTGCAGGATTCAATCCCGTATAAACCGTTGCTCCGGATCCGCTTGAAGGTAATAGAACAGTTATGTTTCCATTGACATCCGTGAATTGATACGGAACATTCGGATAGCTGACAGTAGGGCTTGTCTGCATGGTGTAAATCCATAAATAACCGCAATTCGACGGGCCGGGAGCATTGATGGCCATTGTTTGTCCCGCATCGACATTCGCGGCGGAAGTTCCGCTGTAAACATTGAGTAAAATGTTGTAGTTTCCGGGAAGTGAATAACCATGTGATTGCTGCACGTAATAAAAGGTATTTGCACCTGTAGTGGAAAAATTGTGAGTGGATGTGTTTCCATCTCCCCAGTCAATTGAAAGGACTCCGCCTGTTTCAGGAAGCGTGCCGATTGTCATTTGAATTCCTAATGTTGTCTGACATCCGTAAGTGGAGTCTGAGAAGAAAGAATAGCTTGTTGTTTGCGCGAAAGCGGTAAGATTCACAATACCGATGAACGCTAAAAGAAGGTAAAAGCTTTTTTTCATAGTAAATAGTTTTAATAAAGACTCCTGAATTTCCGGAAGGTTGTAAAAGATTGATTGTTATTGTATTGATGGTTGTTTTGACTGAGTGTTGAACCGAAATTCAAACTTCTTTTTTCCGGCGGATAACCAAGGAATTTCCCGAACATCTATATTTGTCATTATGCAAAAAAATGAATTCATTATCGGTGCTTCCGGTTTAAAAGAGAAAGCGATTCAAAATACAATCGAATTATTGGATGGTGGAGCAACTGTTCCGTTTATCTCCAGATACCGCAAGGAAATGACCGGTGGTTTGGATGAGGTTCAGATTGCTCAAATCCGTGATCTGGCGAAAAAATACGATGAATTGATTGCGCGTCAGCAAACAATGATTGCTTCGATTGAAGAACAGGGAAAACTGACGGATGAATTGAAAAACAAGTTGCTGAATTGTTTTGATTCGGTAATTCTGGAAGATATTTATTTGCCGTACAAGCAAAAACGTCAAACCAAAGGAGATAAAGCAAAGAAATTAGGATTGGAACCATTGGCGAAGATGATTATGTCGCAGCGTGGCGGCGATCCGGAGCAAATGGCGGAGCGTTTTGTGAAAGGAGACGTTTTGGATGAAGATATGGCATTGCAAGGTGCTGTGGATATTATCGCGGAGTGGATTAATGAGAATGCAATTGCCCGCGGAAGAGTGCGAACGTTATTTCAGCGAAAGGCCGTTTTTGCTTCCAGGTTAGTGAAAGGAAAAGAAGAGGAAGGAGCAAAATACAGAGACTATTTCGATTTTTCGGAACCGCTTTACAAAACAGCTTCACACCGCTTTTTGGCAATTATCCGCGCCGAAAGAGAAGGGATTTTATCGATCAAAGCACAGCCGGAAAAAGACGATGCTTTGGAATCATTGGAGCGTTTCTTCGTTAAATCAGAAGATGAATGCGGTGATCTGGTTGCAAAAGCATGTAAAGAATCTTATTCGCGCTTGATGTGTTCTTCTCTGGAAAATGAATTACTGGCTCAGACAAAAGAAAAAGCTGATAAGGAAGCGATTTCCGTTTTTTCTACAAACCTGAAGCAATTGCTGCTTGCACCGCCGGTTGGAAATAAACGAACTCTGGCTCTCGATCCCGGATTCAGAACCGGATGTAAAGTTGTTTGTCTGGATGAACACGGAACGTTGTTGACCAATGTGACGATTTATCCGCATCCGCCGCAAAACGAAAGAGATAAAGCTTCTGCGAAAATTGCGCAGTTAGTACAAGCTTATAAAATAGAAACGATTGCAATCGGAGATGGAACTGCCGGGCGCGAAACAGAAAACTTTATCAAACACATTCGTTTCGACCGCGATCTGGAAGTGTATGTTGTTCGCGAAGATGGTGCTTCGATTTATTCTGCAAGTCCGATTGCCCGAAAGGAATTTCCTGATTACGATGTAACGGTTCGCGGAGCGGTTTCAATTGGCCGTCGTTTGATGGATCCATTGGCTGAATTGGTGAAAATTGATCCGAAATCTGTTGGAGTGGGACAATATCAGCACGAAGTGAATCAGACATCGTTGAAAGATGCTTTGGATGACGTGGTGGTTTCTGCCGTGAATGCTGTTGGAGTTGATTTGAACACGGCCTCGCCTTATTTGTTGAGCTATGTTTCAGGTCTTGGTTTGGGATTGGCAGAAAACATTGTTGCTTACAGAGCTGAAAACGGAGGAATTAAGTCGCGGGCGGAATTGAAAAAAGTGAAGCGATTGGGAGATAAAGCTTATGAACAGGCTGCAGGATTTTTACGTGTTCGTGATGGAGAAAATCCTTTGGATAACTCGTCTGTTCACCCTGAAAGCTACAAGTTTGTCAATCAAATGGCAAAGAAATTGGGAATCGGATTGAGTGATCTGATTGGAAATGAGGTGAAATTGAATGAAATCAAACAAACTGATTTTCCTGAAATCGATTCGTTTACGTTTACGGATATCATCAAGGAATTGAAGAAACCCGGTCGTGATCCGCGCAAAAAAGCAAAAATAATGGAATTCGACAGCCGCATCAAAACCATTTCGGATTTGAAAGAAGGAATGATTTTGAACGGAATTGTAACCAATGTGACCAATTTCGGGGCTTTTGTCAATATCGGGATCAAAGAAAACGGTTTGATTCACAAATCCAATCTGGCAGATCATTATGTGGAAGATCCTACTCAGGTGATTGCTTTGCATGAGCATGTGGAAGTAAGAGTTGTGGAGATTGATGAAGCGAGAAAGCGGGTTGGTTTGCAGCGGATCACAAATTAGTTTAGTCTTTGTCGATACTGAGGTAAATAGATCTGATTTGTCCCGCCAATGCAGGATGTTCATTCGTCTTTTTACTTAATGGATTTAGCCTCCGAACTTCATTCATCCGTCCCGAAATGGAATGAAAAACCAGAATTTTCAAAAAAGAGTACACTTTTTGTATAGAAGAGATATATTTGATAAAACGAAAACTATGAAGAAAATTATTTTTTTAGCATTGATGTTGCTTTCAAACATCAGCTTTGGTCAGGATTACAACTCCGGAGATACGGAATTGGACGCAAGTTTGAAAATTGTAAATACAAACGCGAATAAAGATTTGGCTGCTTTCAAATTGGATTTGACTAAAACATTTAATGTTCCTATGCCAAAAGTGGAAGCGTGTTTCAAGGTAGGTATGGCTCCTGCAGATGCATTTATGGCTTTTCAGATCTCGAATATTGCCCGAAAACCAATTGAAGATGTGATTACTGTTTATAAAACAAGTAAATCAAAAGGATGGGGAGCAATGGCAAAAGAATTGGGAATTAAACCTGGTTCTGCAGAGTTTCATGCTTTGAAAGGAAAAGCTAAGGATAAATCGAAAGGAAATTCCAAATCGAAAGATAAAGCAACCGGAAGCGATAAAAAAGTGAATTCCGGAGACAAAGGGAATGGTAAGGCCAAAGGCAATTCCGGAAAATCCAATGGTAAAGGAAAGAAATAATTGAATAATAAATTGGATGATGAAGCCTCGACAATGAATGTCGGGGCTTTGTTTTTGTTAAGAAGAATGCTTGTCTGATTGATCAAAAGATGCATGTCGATCTGTCTTTATAGAAATACTCAACTTTCCGAGAATTGATTACACATAGAAACAGAATGTAAATTTGCCATATCGCAATATTGCGAACCGACTGATTTTATTGGCTTGTAGAAGGATTATTGTCGTATTTCGAGAAAATCGCCCCTTTAAACGGAGTCCAGATTCCCATCTTTTGTCCTGCCCGTTTCAACGCATTGTTTGTCCAGGTATTACAAGTATAGGTCATGTTATACTCAATACTCGAATCAAAGAAGAAATCATAAGTTCCGTAAGGATGTTTTTCAATCACTTGTGCTTTTCCGTTTTCAAATAGAAAGCTGCGTTTAATGAATACGCAAAGCTTTTGATATTGCTTTTTGGTCAAATGAATTTCGACCAAACCCGTTTTATCCAGGTCTTTCGGAGTACATAAAATCAAATGCATGGCTCCCGGACCTCTTCCAAAAACCGTGTTCAGAACGACACCCACTTCCATATCGCTCCATTCTTTGGTCCGCAGGAAGAAGTTTTTATCGCCCCAACCGAATTTAAGATGCGTTTGAAACGTGTCTACAGAAAGCATTTGATGCATTGATAAAGTGCTTTCCCAATTCATAAGCGGATGCCTGATGGGAAGGATTACATCTGAATGAATACCGTTTGAACTGACGTAAATAATTTCTGTTTTCGGATCATTTGTTTCTTCCACAGAGACTGTAAACGGGGAAAGGGAAAGAAAAATGAGAATGTACATACAGATGAAGGCAAAAAGCAGCTCGAAGAAAATTCGAATGCTTGCAGTAAGTATGTTCCAGGCTTTTTTCATGGAGTCGTTTGAACAAAAATAGAAAAAAAGCAATTCGGTCTTTGGGATAATTGTTGTCCGGGAGGCGAATTGTTCCTTGCGAAATAGGGCTGTTTTAGTATTTTTGTACTTTAAATAACATAATTATACAACATGGAAATTCCAAAAACGTACGAACCCCGTTCAGCAGAAGAGCGATGGTACAGCCATTGGATGGCTAAGGGTTACTTTCATTCAGAACCAGATGATCGTGAGCCGTTTACCGTCGTCATTCCTCCGCCAAACGTAACGGGAGTCTTGCACATGGGACATATGTTGAACAATACCATTCAGGACGTTTTGATCCGCAAAGCGAGAATGGAAGGTAAAAATGCCTGTTGGGTTCCCGGAACGGATCATGCATCCATTGCAACGGAAGCGAAAGTAGTTCAGAAACTGCGAGAGGAAGGAATCAAAAAATCGGATCTTTCCAGAGATGAGTTTTTGAAACATGCTTTTGCCTGGAAAGAAAAATATGGAGGAGTAATTCTTCAGCAGTTAAAAAAGCTGGGAGCTTCCTGTGATTGGGAAAGAACCGCATTCACGATGGATCCGGATTATTCTGATTCTGTTATTAATGTGTTTATTGACCTTCATAACAAAGGGAAAATCTACCGTGGTGTCCGAATGATCAATTGGGATCCGGAAGCGCGTACTGCACTTTCTGATGAAGAAGTAATTCACAAAGAGGTGAACTCGAAATTATTTCATGTTCGCTATAAAATAGCGGGAACAGATGACGAATGGCTGACAATCGCAACGACTCGTCCGGAAACTATTTTGGGTGATTCGGCGATCTGTATTCATCCGGATGATACTCGTTATAAGCATTTACACGGAAAGCATGCGATCGTTCCGATTGCGAACAGAACCGTTCCGATTATTTGCGACGAATACGTGGAAATGGAATTCGGAACCGGTTGTTTGAAAGTAACACCTGCTCATGATGTGAATGACTACGAATTGGGTAAAAAATATGATTTAGAGACGATTGATATTTTTCACGATAATGGAATTGTAAATGAAAATGGTTTGCATTATGCAGGAATGGATCGTTTTGATGTACGTAAAGAAATTGCAAAGGAACTGGATGACAAAGGTTATTTGGTGAAAGTGGAAGATCATATCAATAAAATCGGGTATTCCGAAAGAACAAATTGTGTGATCGAACCGCGTTTGTCTTTGCAGTGGTTCGTGTCAATGAAAGAATTGGCTCAACCGGCATTGGAAAATGTAATGAATGGAAACATTGCTTTCCATCCGGATAAGTTTAAAAACACCTACCGTCATTGGATGGAAAATGTGAAGGATTGGTGTATTTCCCGTCAGTTATGGTGGGGACATCGCATTCCTGCATATTACTTTGGAAGCGGAGAAGATGATTTTGTTGTTGCCAGAAGTTCGGAAGAAGCTTTGGAAATGGCACGTGCGAAATCGGGTAATCCGGGACTTGAGCTAAGCGATTTACGACAAGATGAAGACGTATTTGATACCTGGTTTTCTGCATGGTTGTGGCCGATCTCTGTATTTAAAGGATTGACTGAACCCGGAAATAAGGAAATCAAGTATTACTATCCGACCAATGATTTGGTAACTGCTCCGGAGATCATGTTCTTCTGGGTAGCGCGTATGATCATTGCCGGCTACGAATACCTGGGAGAGTTACCTTTCAAAAATGTATATTATACCGGAATTGTTCGCGATAAATTAGGACGTAAGATGTCCAAATCATTAGGGAACTCCCCGGATCCGATCGAATTGATTGAGAAATATGGAGCAGATGGAGTTCGTTTGGGAATCCTGATTTCTTCTCCTGCAGGAAATGACTTGCCTTTTGATTCGAGTCAGTGTGAGCAGGGAAGAAATTTCACCAATAAGATCTGGAATGCTGCCCGACTGGTAAAAGGCTGGGAAGTGAAACCAATTGAACAACCGAAAGCTTCTCAAAAAGCAATCGAATGGTTCCACGCACGTTTCAATCAGGAATTGGAAAACATCAATGAGTTGATGACGAAGTTTAAGATTTCTGAAGCATTGATGGCGATTTACAAATTGGTTTGGGATGATTTCTGTGCCTGGTATTTAGAGATGATCAAGCCGGGATACGAACAGCCGATCGATCAGGCAACTTTGGATCAAACCATTGTTTTCTTTGAGAAATTGTTGTGTTTGCTGCAACCGTTTACTCCGTTTGTTGCTGAAGAATTGTGGCACTTATTGAGAGAACGTCAGGAAGGTGAAGATATCATTATCGCAAAATGGCCGACTGCTGAAGCGTTTAATACGGATGTTCTGAAGCAGTTTGTGATTGCGGAAGAAGTGATTACCAATATTCGAAACATTCGCAAGAAAAACAACATTGCAAATAAGGTTCGAATTGAGTTGTTCGTGAAGAAAAATAACGAAATAAATACAGCGTTCGACTCTGTAATCCTGAAGATCGGTAATCTTTCCTTGATGGAATATACGACTGACAAGGTTGCAAATGCGAACTCATTCCTGGTTCAATCCAACGAATATTTTATCCCGTTCGGAGATGTTATTGATGTGTCTGCGGAGAAGGAAAAAATGGAAGAAGAATTGAATTATACCAAAGGATTCCTGAAAAGTGTTCAAGGAAAATTGAGCAATGAAAAATTCGTGAGCGGTGCTCCTGAGCAGGTTTTGAGTAACGAACGCAAAAAAGAAGCAGATGCTTTACAAAAAATTGCTGTTTTGGAAGAAAAACTGGCAAGTTTGAATTAATTCAAAGAAAATCAGAATAAAGGAAAAGACGCTTTTGGGCGTCTTTTTTTGTTGTTTGAAACGAACTTTTTTCTTAGCTTATATAGGAAACAAACTGTTCGTGTATGAATTCACCAGCTTATTTCCACTTGACGACCTGTCTTCACGATAGTCGCACATCCCGCAGAATGATTGTCTACAATGCCCGTGAAAGACGCTTTAACGGAACATTACCTTACCCGGATATTTATTATATGAGTCTGGAAGAAGAGTATTTGGTTGCAAAGGAAGTTTTTGCTTTGGCTAAAGAGCTGGATTTCGAGCTGGCGGCTTTGAATGTTTGTCGGGACCACATACATTTGTTGGTTTATTGTGACGAAGATGAGATTCCGAAGATTATGCATCGCATAAAAGGGAGGACAGCCCGTGTGTGTAACGCGCATCGCGCGTCCAAGGGGATTAATCCCCTTGACGCGACACGAGGTGTGTACGATCCCCGGAAGTTGAAAGACAAATCGATTCCGTTTTGGACACAGAAATACCATTGCAAACGGGTTCGAAGTACGGATCAATTATCGAACACCCTGAGATACATCCAAAACAATCGGAAGAAGCATGGTCTACTATTCAATCATGCGCTACAGGAATTGATAGATAAAAACCATCAACTGCTTCTCCGAATTTGCTTATAAACTTGAGATAACTCGGAGTTTTTATGCTCCATATAGTCAAAATACCGATCAAAGTGCTGTTTCAGAATTTGTTCGATCTCCTTCACCAAATATTCCAGGTTGTGAGATGAGGAAGTCACGAAATTCTCTAAAATCAAATCTAATTGTGCCACTTTCAACGCAAATTTTGAAAAAGCGCCGCGAAACTCTTTGACGTTCGACCAGGAGTTGTGATTTTCTACGCAAACAGCTTCGATAGCTTTGTAGTTTTCTAACTGGTTAATAGTTTTGCTGTTCATTAGTGACAGAGTTTTGAGTTTGTTTCTTACATGAAGGAACGCAATAAAAAACCGAAAGTTGTCATTCAAACTCTTAAAAAACCTTAACGGTAGCGACTATCGAGCCATCGGTTGCTTTTGGAAATTGACCTAAAGCACTTCAAACGATTCACTGAGTAAAACTCCGGTTTCGTCGACAACGGTTACTTTGTGCAAGCCTCTTTCGGGTTGTACCGAAATTTGATGAATTTCAGAAGTGCTTCCTACAAATTCTTCATCGATGTGCCAGTATAAAACGCTGTTTCTACGTGTGTGGGCAATCTCGAAAATGACCTTTCCCCGTAAACCGCTTAGTTCTCGCGGAATGTAAATTTTGGTTTGTCGTTTTGGATAAATGAAACTCATAATACTTTCCGGTCGATTGGCTGTACATTTCGGATCAAAAGGAGGAACAGAATGATAGTTCGGATTTTGCTGAATGTAGTATTTTTCCATACTTGGAGGAAGAATGAACCAGGATTTGTGTTTTATCGAACTGCTATTCTCACAATCTGCATTTACCCGGAAAGTTTCATTTTGATTTAAATGAACCAGTTGATGGTAACTGCAGTTTTTACTGATCAGGCTACTGGTCGGAATGTATTCGAAATGGGTGTGCTCACAGTAGCGATTGGAAATCTGACCACTTTCATTACAGATTTCTGTTCTGGTCATTTCGGACAAGGGTTTCGGAAACCATTTTTGTGGCGCTTCCAGATTTCTGAAAATGGAAAAAAGCAGTGGTGCAGCGGCTTTTACTCCGGTAAGCCCCGGTCTTCCTTCTCCATTTGCGTTTCCAACCCAAACCGAAACCACATATTTGGGAGTTACACCAACTGCCCAAGCATCTCTGAATCCGAAGCTGGTACCGGTTTTCCATGCAATTTTTTGGGAAGATTCAAATGCACGCCAATTGTTTTCTTCATCCGGTCTGTTCACGTCAATCAAGGCTTCGAATGTGGTGTAAACGGAGGCTTTGTCTAAAAGTTGTTTGGGTGATTGTTCTCCACTTTGAGATAAATAATGAAGCTTTAAATTGTTTGGACTGTTTAAATGCTGAGCCAGAGAATTGTAGCATTCATTCACTTCCCACATGCTCGCTTCAGCTCCACCGAGGACTAACGATAGACCATAATGACTTGACTGTTTGTTCATGTGCCGGAATCCGAATTGTTTCAAATCATTGTGAAATTTGGCCTGCCCATATTCGCGCAAAAGAAAAACCATCGGAATGTTCAGACTTTTCGATAAGGCTTTGTTTGCAGGTAATGCGCCAGAAAATTGTCGGTTGAAATTATTCGGAGCAAAAGTCCCGAAACGCGAAGGGAAATCACATAAAAGTTGTTTCGGGGTGATGATCCCGGCTTGCAGTGATTTGGCGTAAAGCAGAGGTTTTAAAATACTTCCGGTACTTCGCGATGCCTGAATACAGTCTACATCAAAAGCGTGATCGTCGTCCGTATGATTCAGGTTTCCTTTGTAGGAAACAACTTCACCGGTTTCTACTGAAGTTACCAAAACGGCGGCATTGTAGATGCCCAATTCGTTCATGCGCAATGCATATTGCTCTGTTTCATTGTTAACCATTGTTTGAATTTCTTCATTCAGGGTCGACTGGATCAATTGCCCTTTTTGTCCACGCAAAATACAACGCTGCAAAAGGTGTGGAGCTTCCTGTGGTAAGGCCAATGGTTTATCGGGCAAAGGTTCTTCCAGAGCCAGAAAGTAATCCAACTTCTCAATTTCTCCGTCATCGTAGAGCATTTTTAGAAGCCGGTTGCGCTTTTTGAGTAAACTCCGATGATTTTTTCCCGGATAAATTAATCCCGGAGCATTTGGTAGAACAGCCAGAGTAGCACTTTCTGCCCAACTTAACTTTTCAGGTGAACGGCCGAAATATCTCCAGGAGGCTGCGTCAATTCCTACAACATTATTTCCGAATGGAGCATTTGCTGTGTAAAGATTCAGGATTTCGTCCTTCGAATAACTGAATTCGAGTCGTGTTGCAAGAATGATTTCGAGTGCCTTTTCGGAATAAGTTCTGGGAGGATTTTTTCGCATCAAGCGAATGACTTGTTGTGTGATAGTACTTCCACCGCTAACGATTTTCCCTTGAGAAATATTTTGGTAGAATGCCCGGCAAATACCTTTTGCACTTACTCCGGGATGGTAGTAAAAGTTCCTGTCTTCAAAAGTGGTGAGGCAAAGTGCAATTTTCCGGGGAGTTTTGTTGCTCGGAGGGAAACGCCATTGTCCGTCTTTTGCAATGTGAGCTCCCAGTAATTTTCCGTTTTTACCAACAAGTACGGTTGAATACGAATCATTGAACAATTGAGAGGGAAGCGCCTGAACATACCAGATCAGGAAAGAATAGAAACAAACACGCTTGATGAACCGTTTTTTCCATCGGTATTGTTCTCTCCACCAAAAAAGCTTCTCTTTCATCGTTTTTTTACTGAAAGTAAGGGGAGAAAATGGAAGTCAAAGAGCGACTTTATTATTCGCAGCCGTTTGAAAGAAAACTGTCTCTTTTTTTTGATTAACTGAATAGATGCCGGATTATTTGCTTGAGATCGATTCTGAGGTCTTTTTGACACGTAAATTCGCCATATCGCAATATTGCGAACCGCCTGATTTCATTGGGTTTTCAAGACGTTTTTTTGAGTTCGAAACAAGATTTTCGCGAAAGGTGAAATTGCCTTACCGGGAATTTTGTTCTTTGTCAATTTGCCAATTCGCAATATTACGAATCGGTAGATTCTGAGGGCCTTTCAGAGTGGTTTTACTGGTGAGTTACTTCTCTTTAAAGAGAAACTGGTTTGGATACCAGTTTGTAAAAACAGATTCATCTGCAACGACTAACAACCCCTTTTCAACCCAAACAAAACGCATGATTGAAAGAAGTATTAATTACTTCTGAGAAAAACACACCATTCCACGCTTTTTAGTAATTTCAACTTACTAAAGATTCACACAACTTGATGAGCAGATCCTACCTCTTATGCTTCTTCATTTGCCTTATTTCCGGAGCTTCTGCTTTTGGGCAATTGGCCAGTTTTCGCAATTTCTCCGTTGAGAATGGCTTAGGTCAATCGCAGGTTTATAGCGTCATTCAGGATCACAAAGGATATTTATGGTTCGGAACACGCGGTGGCGGTTTGTCTCGTTTTGATGGTCAGAATTTCGAATCATTTACCGATCGTAAAGGTTTGGTAAATAATTACATCTATTCATTGATTGAGGATGAAAAACACCGGATCTGGATCGGAACCAACGACGGACTTTCTTCTTATAATGGTCAGAAAATCAAAAACTACAAACCTCCCAAATACACGAATCATTTTGCTGTTTTCAGTCTGACATTGGATCAGAAACAAGCATTGTGGCTGGCAACAAATCACGGTGTGTTTAAAGTCAAAGGAGATTCGCTGCTTTGTATGAATCGCTATTTAGGTATAAAAGAAGGAACCATCAATGCCATTTTTTGCGATTCAAAAGGAATTTTGTGGATGGGAACCGGAACCGGACTTTATTCTTCGGAGCAAAAGAACGGCAAGCGAATTCTGACTAATCACGGAGCCAAAGCACGTGTTATGCGAAATGCCATTACCTGTCTGAAGGAAGATAAGAATGGATTTATCTGGATTGGAACCTATGGCGACGGAGCTTATGTTCACAATCGGAAAGACTATTATCGAATCGATCTGAAGCGTGAATTGTACAAGCAAACGGTTTTTGATTTGTTTTTTGATGAAGCAAACGTGTGCTGGATTGCAACGTTGAATGCCGGAATTTTTCAATACGACCAAAAAACGAAAGAATTTACGAATTACACGGAAAAAAACGGTTTGGGAAACAACCATGTACGCTCGATTATTAAAGATAACTGGGGGGATTTGTGGATCGGGACTTCCGGAGGTGGAGTTTCTCAGTTTGCCGGAAAATTGTTTTCTCATTATTCGATATCCTCAGGCTTGGGTGGAAATTTCATCTATTCCATTTTTAGGGATTCGGGCGGAAGGTTGTGGTTCGGGACTTCCCAAAATGGGGTCAGCATCTACGAAAACGGAAATTTCAGGCAATTGAATGTTCAAACCGGATTTGAGGCCATTAAAGTCAAAGCGATTATCGAAGACAATGACAGTTTGATGTATTTTGGAACGGAAGGACAGGGAATCGGAATGCTTTCTGCCGGCGGATTTTCATGGCTGGATGAAACCCGGAAATACTATGTGCGGCAGATGGCCAAGGATAAACAAGGAACTATTTGGGTGGCAACCTCTGGTTCGGGTTTGCTGCGCATTTCGGAACAAGGGAAACGAATTGAAACGATTTCTTTCGATGAAGGTTTGCTTCACATGCGCCTGACTTGCGTATATGTGGATTCCAGAGGATTGATCTGGTACGGAGCAGAATCAGCCGGACTTGGCTGCTACGACCCAAAAACACATACAACGAAAGTTCTGACCAAAGATTCGGGATTGAGTGCCGATGCAGTGAGAAGCATTGTGGAAGATTCGAAAGGGCAAATTTGGGTAGGAACCGCCGGAGCGGGGATCAACTGCGTGAAATACGGACCGAAACTGAAAGTTGTCAAAAAGATCAGCATCGAAGCGGGAATGCACTCTTCAAATGTCTATCTGATGGTTTTCGACTCGAACAAACATTTGATCGTAGGTTCGGAATCGGGATTGGATTTACTGGATTTGAATGAAACGAACCAGATCAAAAGCATCAAGCATTACGGCAAGAGCGACGGGTTTCTGGGAGTGGAAACCTGCCAGAACAGTGTTTGGAAAGATACGGACGGAAAAATTTGGTTCGGGACGATTAATGGAGCAAGCTGCTATAATTTATCCAATCTTCAGGTCAACAAAACAGCGCCGATTCTCAGTATTCTGGATGTGCAGTTGTTCTATGAATCGCTTTCCGAAACAAGTTACGCGGACGTAATTTTGCCATGGAACAGCTATAAAACACTTCATTTGCCTCATGATCAGAATCATTTGAGTTTCCTGTTCAAAGGAATCAACCTGAAAAATCCGGATGGAGTGGAGTATTCCTGGAAAATGAGCGGATTTGAGAACAAATGGTCGCCATGGACAAAGGAACAACGTATCGTTTATTCCAACATGTCGCCCGGAAAATATACTTTTTTATTGCGGTCGAAGAATGAAGACGGTTTCATCAATCCGCAGCCGGAGCGCTTTTCGTTTACGATTTCCGCGCCTTTCTGGAAAACAACCTGGTTCATTTTATTGGAATGTATTTTAGCCGGATTGTTTGTGTGGTGGATTATCTGGGTTCAAACGGCACGGATTCGGAGAAAGGCCAAGCAAGCTCAGAAAGATGCCGAGTTTGCACGAAATTTACTGGAATTGGAACAAAAGGCTTTACGCTTGCAAATGAATCCGCATTTTATCTTCAATGCGCTCAATTCGATTCAAGGCTTGATTGGAACGGAAAATGAAACGAAAGCACGTTATTATCTGGCAAAATTTTCGAGACTGATGCGCCAGATTCTGGACAATTCACGGAATGCGACCATTTCATTGGAGGAAGAAATTTCGACCTTGGAAAATTACCTGTTGATCGAGCAATTTTGCAATGGAAACAGTTTTGAGTATGAAATAAAAGTGGATCTGGAAACCGAACTGAATTTCATCCAAATTCCCCCGATGCTCATTCAACCTTTTGTGGAAAATGCCATCAAACACGGATTTAAGTTTGATCCTGAATCAAAGAAGGTCGGGAAAATTACCTGCTGGTTTAAAGAAGAAAACGATGGAATTACCTGCATCATCCGGGATAACGGAATTGGTCGGGAGGCTGCCTTGAAAAATCAGCAAATCAGCAACGAACCACAGCATATTTCGCGTGGATTCAACGTTACGAAAGAAAGATTGGATTTATTGAGTACAAATTCGAATGGTCATAAAGTTAGAATTGTAGATTTGTACGAGAACGGAAATGTAGTCGGAACGGAAGTACAACTTTTTATACCCTTGTAAATGATTAGAGCAGTAATTATTGATGATATTGAACAGGCGCGGATCACTTTCAAAAAAGATCTGGAAGTTTACGCTCCCGATATTGAAGTGGTGGGTGAAGCTTCCGGAGTGGTGGAAGGTGCAAAATTGCTGAAGAAAACACCGATCGATATTTTATTTCTGGATATCCAGATGCAGGACGGTTCCGGCTTCGATTTGCTGGATATTTTACCTGAAATTCCGTTTAAAATTATCTTTATTACGGCCAGCGATGCGCATGCAATCAAGGCTTTTCGTTATGCGGCGATTGATTATCTGCTAAAACCTGTTGATCCGGACGAGTTGACGGAAGCATTGAAGAAATTCAGAAACCACAATCATAACGAGCAGGACAATTACCGTTTGCTGAACGAATCATTGAAACAAAGTCATAAGATTCAGGAGCGACTGGCGCTTCATGCGCAGGATAAAATCCATATTGTGCAGATTGCGGATATCATTCGCTGCGAAAGTAATGTGAATTACACGGAGTTCTTTTTCACGAATTCAAAACGGATTGTCGTTTCCAGAACGCTCAAGGATTTCGAAGATATTTTAGGAGAACTGGGCTTTTTCAGAGTTCACCAGTCGCATTTGGTCAACACGAAAATGATTCAGGAATTTGTGAAGGTAGAAGGAGGGCATTTGATCATGTCGGACGGAAAAATGATTCCGGTTTCGACCCGTAAAAGAGCTGACGTGGTGCGGATGCTTGAACAGCTTTAGTCCCATATTATCCAAAATCCACACCAAATCAAACCCAAAAGAATAGTGGTTTACAATTTTAAAATTGGTGGAGTCCTAAGGAGTGCTTTTTTGAGGTTTTTTTAAGATGTGTTCCTGAATCAGGATAAAGAGGAATCAATTTTTTGATTTCAACAAGTGATTCAGAATCCAGGCCGGACCGATCAAAAGGAATTGCAGATCTTTGAAGAATGACGGTTTTTTTCCTTCTATTTGATGTCCGTAGAATTGCCCGATCCATGCAAGCGCAAAGATGATCAGCGAACTGATCCACAAAGGGCCGAATTTTGCCAGGTAGAAGTTTCCGATCAGACAAAGAATTGAAAAGATCAGAATGTAAAAAGCCATTCGGAGTGATAAGCGAAGATAGAAGATCAGTACCGGAATCAATACGACAACTGCCCAGTTGATAAACAGGAATTGTTCTGTTTGAAGGAGTTTATCCAGCCAAACGGTTGGAATACTCATAAACAAACCGATGACCGAGAAAAAAATAGCAGGCACACAGACGAAGTGAATCTTTTTGTTCGTCGGATTCTGATGACTAACCGAATATTCTGCAAACCAATCTTTTAAGCTTTTCATGGCTTCTTATTTGAACATAAGTTACGAAATCGCCCGCAGAAAATTTCATTGATTAGCATTTTTTAAGTAGGGGCGGGATGCATTGGGATATGTATTATTCGCACTCAAGCCATTTTCGAAACACAATACTTTCTGTTTTACCGCAGATGCACAGATTTTTGCTCGGCTACTGCACTCGCTTTTTTTAAGAATATCAATGATTTATAGGTTTTACAAAGGAAGAGGCGACTGGTAAGCGCCTCCAATTATCTGCGCATTTGTGGTAGAAAAATAAGAGTGGGCGTGAATTGTGATGAATTCCCGATGCATCGGGTTCCCTCATCCGAACGCCCCAACCGATTAAAAGAAAAAGCCTGCGAAATTCAATTCGCAGGCTTCTCTGATTGTGTTTAGGATGATTTGGGTTGTTTTATGATTTTGGTAACTTCTACCCAACGGCCCTTTTCCTGAGCGTTAACAGTATGATCGTACATCGCTTCTGAGAACACTGCCGGCAAATAGAAACGGCCGAGGTAGGAAGCATTGAGCTGAATTTTAAAGATTTTCGTTTCATTCGGTGCCAGCTTGAAGTAACTGTAAACCCGGTCGTCACGATAATCCTGATAATCGATGTTCGAGGTGTTTTCTTCGTCATACAATCTTGAATTGTGAATTTCCCAGCCGCTCGGCATGATCTGATTCAAAGTCATTTCGCGGTAGAACTGGTCTTTTGTCGGATTCTTAAGCGTCACTTTCATAATGAAATCTGTTCCCTGCATGATATTGGACGGATCGATTGCTACTCCGTTGAGATTCGTGTAAGCGATATCCATCACCAGGTTGCTTCGAACTTTTTTCTCTTTACCGATTTGAGGAACTTTCTTCGTGCAGAAGGTCACAAACAGTTTTTTGGATGATGTGTTCTTAACGGTCAACCGTTTCAGTTTTGCTCCGTCCGCATCGGAATAGTTCTTGGTCAGCAAACATTTCGACGCACTCACTTTTTCAGAATTGATCTCAAATTGAAGCGTTCCGTTGTTTTTAATTTTTCCACTTGTAAGTGAGAGAATACAATATCCGGCTTCCTGCGTACTCAACCATTGATTGGATTTCAAGACGTCCGCAATTTCCTTTTCCAGTTGATCGGTCGATTTGGATTCGATTAATAAGGCTGCTTCGAGATTCATTGCTTTGTCGCGAAGGGTAGAACCGTACGAATAAGCATATTCGCGGTAGGAAGCAGGAGTGAAACTCAGATTGCGCGTCAGTTGTTTTGCCAGATCTTTTTGCCCGACCATATAATATGCTGCTGCCAATCTCCATTTTGCCGTTACTCCCAGGTTGGTCTGTTCTTTCAATCGATTCATTGCACCGAGTTCCGGTTTTCCTGCCAAAGCCAGGGTATACAAGCGATATGCCTGAACAAGTTGATTCGATTCTTCCGCATGATTGGAGTAATTCGAATAAGAACTCGCCGACCAGCTGTTTGCCTGATTTTTCTGGTATTCAATCCAGCGTGCTTTCAAGTTGTTTGGAAGTGTGAATCCGTGTTGTTCGGCTTCGATCATAAAATGCCCTGCATAGTTTGAACCCCAGTCGCTTGCTTCCCGATTTCCGGGCCAGTAGGCAAAACCACCTTCGTATTGCTGAAAGCTTTGGTATTTGAGCAAAGCAGCTTTGATGTTGGAAACCATGACTGCTTTTTCTTTTTCGCTGAACTGCATGATGTCCATTGCGAAGAGCTGCGGAAAAACGGCAGAAGTACTTTGTTCAATACATCCGTGCGGATAATTGATCAGCTCAGACATGCGGCCGCTCAGGTTAATGGATCTAAACTGACTTGTTTCGAGCGAGTAGGAGTGAGATCCTGAAATTCCGTCCTGTTCCATTGCGAAACTGGCTGAAGTTCCCGGTGCGATTTCTTTTGTTTCGCTTTCCAATACTTGCGGATTCGGGCTTCGGACATCGACTTCAAATTCCTGCGTTGCAGTTTCACTTCCGGATTTTGCCTGAATCTTGATTTTCGCAATACCGATTCTATTCGCGACTTTCAATTCGAAATTGACGATCTGATCTCCCTCTCCGCTGAATTTCAATCCTTGATTTTTCGCACCGTTAATGACCAAAAGATCATTGCAGCTCACTTGTACATCAACATTTTTGATGTTGTCTTTCATCGCAAAAACATCTACAGGCAAATGAATGGTTTCAGTAGGTCCGATTACGCGCGGCAGAGTTCCCAGAACCATCAACGGTTTTTTGATCGTGACGGTTTCTTCCGCATTTCCGAAGGCAATTGCGGAATGTGCAACCACCATCACACGAACTGATCCGATATATGTTGGAAGTTCCACCTGATGTGTTTTGGAAGAACCTGCCGGTAAAACGAATGGGCCTAAGAAATAAACCATCGGTTTGAAACGGTTGGCTTTCGGGCCGGCTCCGTCGTCTGCAGAACCGTCACCACCGATACTCAGCAAGCGATTTAATTTTCCGGAGTAAGCACCGATCACTGCGTTGTACATGTCCCAGGTTTTGATTCCCAATGCTTCTTTTGCATAGAAGGTGTTCCATGGATTTGGTGTACTGAATCGTGTCAGATCCAATAATCCCTCGTCGACAATTGCTAAGGTGTAAGTCATTCCTCTGCCGGTTTGCTCTTTCACTGTGACTTTCGCCGTGGATTCGGGGCGCCATTCTTTTGCAACAGCGATTTCAGGATGCAGATGCGTTGCGGGATCGTCTACCAGAATCGGCACAATTCCATACATCCGGATCGGAAGATCGTTTGTTGTGGCGCTGTGCGGCTGAATCAAACTCACGTGTACATAAGCATTCGGAGCCATCTCTTCCGTTGTTTCGAACGAACAGGTCGTTTCACCTTTGATGGTGTTGACCCAGAATTTCTTGACGATTTTGGTTCGCGTTTCAATGGAAATCAATGCTTTTCCGGAAGCCGGTGAAGGAATACTCAATTTAACCGTTTCACCTTTGACATAGCTTTTCTTGTCGGTGGAGAAATTCAGCATGGAAGCATATTCGTTGTTTTTCTGGTTTCCGCGACTCCAATACGGCACATCAATGGAGACAATTTTTCCTGCCTGATGGAATCCTTCTTCGTCCGTTACAGTGATCAGAAAACGTCCGTAATCCGCTTCTTTCAGTCCGAAGTTGAAAGCACTTTTTCCGTTGGAACAATTCAGAAGTGAATCGTAAACAAGCATGTTACCGTTTCGCGCAATGAAATTCCCCAAATCATCGTCGCCTCTTTCGTACCACCATCTCCATTCCATCCGGTAGATTTTCACCCGGACTTTCGATGGCTTTTTGAGCAATTCACCGGAAGCATTTACCAGTACGACATCAAACGTGTGTTTTTTGCCTGAAATCAATGAATTATCTGCTTCCGTATCAGGAGTTCTGAACCCGACATATTGCTTGTAAGGTGAGTACAGTTGTGAGAATCTGTCGATGGAGAAATTTCCGCCCTGTTCAAATACACGCATCGTGTAAATGGCATTCAGCATTCCGGAAGCATGCGAAAGACTTGCAGTTTCCTGTTTGAACTTCGCTTTTCCGTTTGCATCCAGATCATCGTCGAACAAGGTGTTTTTATCCGAGTTCATTTTCCGGATCGGCGAATCGAATTCGAAGCGCGGATAACCCGGAATGATCGTTCTGGTGGATTGATACTCGACATCGACTGTTGCCCGCAGGTTCTTTGCCGGAGCTCCGTGAAGCCAATACGATTCCAGAGACAATAAACTGTCTGAACTTGCTCCTTTCGGAACATTCAGTTTGATTTTTAAGCGATTCGGTTTTACCGTTTCGACTTTCAGGTATTTGATAAATTCCCGCGACCCAACGACGATTCTTGCTGTGTAGATTCCTGTTTTTGCATCGTATCCGGTTGCAGTTCTGAAATCGTAATGTCCGTTGAGACCCGTTGATCGCGTGATTTTAGCTGTTTCATATCCGGAAGGATCACTTAAGGTAAAAGTCACCGGATGGTTTGCCGGAAGCTTGTTTTCGTAATCCCGCAACACGAAATTGACATAAATAGAATCACCCGGTCTCCAAACTCCACGTTCTGTGTAAATGTATCCTTTCAATCCGTTTTGAACTTCTTCACCTTCCACATCAAATTCGGAGAGCAGGTTCGAATGGCCGTCGCTTACTTTCAGGTATCCGCGTTGTTTTCCGTATTTCGCAATCAATAAGAATGGTTTTTCGGAAAGTGTTTTTGTGTACATTCCTTCCGCATTGGTTGTTCCGGAGGCAATGACTTGTTTCGCAAAATCGTAGAATGTTACGGAAGCATTCGGAATCGGCTGTGTGGTGATCATATCCGTGAGGAAAACGTGCGCTTCTTTTTTCGCATCCAATTTGTAGATTACACCGATGTTGGAGGCAAGAATGTTTCTTGAAACCGCTTTTCCGTAATAGTAATCCGAACTGCACGGTGATTCGGAGCTGTAGCCACCCCAATCTTCGTATCCGTCATCCCAATCGTCCAGATGCCACGGACGTTCAGACCAGGAATTGTTGTTTGAAGCACTGTTTTCGCTTTCTTCGTCTGAGTTTTCATCCGGAGCAGGGCAATCGCAATACGCGTCTTTTTGATCGAATTTGATCGAAATCCGGTAAATTGCTCCCGGTTCCGGACGAATCCATTTCTCCAGATCAAGTACGTGAGAAACCCAATCGCTCTTATCTTCTTTTTTCACTCCCAATGAAATATTCTTTTCCGCTATTTTCTCCCCGAAACGGAAAATGGCTTCGGATTCGTTCAAATCATTGACCTGCAAAAAGTGGTGTACATTTTCTTCATAGATTTTGATAATCCGAATGGTCACGGATTTCAACCCGATTGTTTCGAAAGGAAAGATCAGTCCTTTGGAATCCGGCAGAATCGAACCGCTTCCGGTGATTCGTACTTTAGGTTTGGAAGGAGTGAACAAAAGTGAACGCTCACAGCCTTTCAGCATTGGATAGTTCTTAATATTCTTGATTCCCGAATTGACTTTCAGGTTGTATGTTCCTTCAATCCGGTTGGGAATAAACACGGTTACTTCGTTGTAATAAATGGAAAAGGTTTCTCCTGTCACACCTTCCAGATCAATTAGTCCGTTCAAATCCTGATTGCTTGAAAGTGGTTCCGAAAAACTGAGCCGGATGCTTTGATCATCGTCTTCATTGACAGTGTATGAACTCAGATTGAAATCGCCCAAAGCCGGAACTTTTACGCTGGTCGAACCATTTGAAAAGGATGCAATCGGATCTCCGTTCCATTCGATGGAAACGCTTGTTTCTTTATTGGAACGTTTGATGCTGTCGACGATGTAGATGTATTCATTGGACCCGTAGCTTTCTTCGAAACGAACTTTTGGGGAAGAACCGTCAAATTGTACTTTGATCAGGTCTTTCAGTTTGGTGGTGTCGAAATGATCGGTCATGGAAATTTCACCCCGCAAGGAATACCATTCCAGGTTGTAGGAGTCGTATTCGATCAGACTTGGTTCCGAAACGTGAATCTTCTGCGGTTTTGTGGCGAACTGGAAGTTGAATTCTTCGTAACCGTTTTCCACTTCCATGATTTCATCCAAATCCAGACTGACCGTATAGATCTGATTGGAACTTAAGGGCTTTTTGGGATGAATCCGGATGGTGCGGAAATCAACCCATTCGAAATCGGCATCAATTGCCGGGCTGATCTCGATGATTTCGTTCAGGATTTTTTCATCCATTCGGGATTTCATTCCCAGTTCAGCGAGCTTGCTTGAATCCAGTTGATCCCGGAGTTCGATTTCAATGTGGTCTGAATTGGAAATGATTCCGGAAGTGTAGCCTGAAACCCATTTGCGGAATTTGGGATCTACGGAGATGATCTTATTGCTTGAACAAGCGAAGATGGTCGCCAGTATGCTGGAAGCAATAGTCAGAAGAATGATGAAGCGTGACATAACTGTTGTGTATTTGTTATGTCAAATATGAAGTGATCCGGAGGAATGAAAAGTGGTGTTTTAGGAGTCGAAAGCACCTTTTGATTATTCGTGGTTGAAATGAGATTATTTGAAAATGTGTTGTATAAAAACAGTGTGCGTGAAGATTATAAAAACAGTAGGGGTGAAAATTTTTTCACCCCTACTGTTTACGAATAATTACGGTTTGTAATCCAATAAATCATCCAATGTCATGATGGAAACCGGATGGTAATTCTCTCTGTATTTCTTGTATACTTCCAATCCCCATTTTGCACTGGCAGGATTTTCATGCAATGCGGTGTAGATCGGCAGCAAGAACTTTCTTCTTCCGACTCTGGAAATGAATTTCTCGATCTCAGGACGGATTTCCGTGTAATTGGAATTGATTCCAAGAACGTACCATTCTGTTGCAACTTCGGCATTCCCCCAAGTGCTGAAACCTAATTTCTCATCGATCAAAGCCAAACGCTTCGGATCCATTTTTTTAGGAAGAGCGCGAATGAAAGCTTGCCATTCCTGAGGAACATACTGATCGCGTTTCAAAGCCGGAACTTGTTTTTTTCCTTTTTTCTTCGCCGGTTTTTTGAAAATGTCTTTTCCGTTTGCAAAGTCGCGGGCAAGTTTCTGAATTTTCTCAAATCTCGGAGAGCTTACCGCATAACAATTCTTTGGCAATCCCGGTTTGTAAAGCCATTCGTCGACGTTGAACTTGATGTCTGTCTGATTGATCAGATTGTCATTCAGGTATTTTTTGAATTGTTCCGTGGTCAAAGTCTGGAATGCATGATCTTTAAAGTACTTTTTCAGGAAAGTGTCGAAACGCTGTCTTCCGAAATCGCGCTCCAGTGTTTTTAAGAAGAATGCGCCTTTAACATACGCAATGGAAGTCATTCCGTCGTCCGGGTTTCTTTTTTTCAATTCCAGTTTCAGGTGCGTATCTTCTTCGCTCAAATCTTCCAGTTCGGTTTGAAGTTCCTGGAATTCGATCAACGCCAGCATGTCGGCAACTTCTTTTCCATAAAGTTCCTCCATGATGCGGTTTTCGAAATAAACCGTAAATCCTTCGTTCAGCCAGAAATCATTCCAGCTTGCGTTTGTAACAAGGTTTCCGGACCAGGAATGAGCCAATTCGTGAGCAATAACAGAAACCGAACTTCTATCTCCTGCAATCAATGTCGGATTGGCAAAAGTGAGACGCGGATTTTCCATTCCACCAAAAGGGAAGGAGGAAGGAAGTACGATCACATCGTATTGTTCCCATTGATACGGGCCGTATAGGTTTTCTGCAGCGTGAATCATTTTCGGAAGATCAACGAATTCCCAAACAGCTTTTTTAAGCATTTCAGGTTCGGTATAAACTCCGCAATTTTCTCCAAGGCTTTTGTATTCCAGGTTTCCTACAGCCAAAGCAATCAGATAAACCGGAATCGGTTGTTTCATTTCGAAATGGTATTTTCCTTCCGGATTTTTTTCACGCGGATTGGAAGCACTCATTACGGCCATTAATTCAGCCGGAACTTTTACATCTGCACTGTATGTGATGCGGTTTGCCGGAGTTCCCTGAACCGGAATCCAGGTACGCGTCAAAATGGCCTGACCTTGTGTGTATAAGTAAGGGTGTTTTTTTCCTTCTGTCAATTCCGGATCCATCCAATCCAAAGCAGCTGCATTTTCAGTTGTTTTATAATAGATGTTGATGTATTCCGTGTTTTTGTCGATTTTGATGCTGAGCGGCTGCCCTAAAAACTCCTGCTCTTTACCGATGATAAAGTCGGTTTCTACTTCCTGACCTTTCTTACCGAGCGTTACTTTTTGAATCTCGGGACCGTTGATATCGAAAATAGCTGTGTCGGTATCTTTCAGTCGTTCCATTTTGTGGCGCGCAACACCGTAAATGGTTTTTTTCTCAAAATCCACGTCGATTTCCAGATCCAGGTGTTTGGTTCTTATTTCGTCCGTATTGGAAAAAGAATGTGAGTCATGACCGGGTACAGCACCGTTAATAGATTGATCTTTATTGAGAGGTTCCGCGTCGATGTCGCAACTAGCAATAGCAAGACTTAGTGCAGCGATGCCGAACAAAAAATTTAGTTTCATTTTCTTAATTTGAGGTATGCGAATATACTTTTTTCTTTGAATCATGCCTTGTTATTATTTATCAAAGACTGTGCTTTCTCTGGTTTCTTTTTGGCTCAGATAGCGAATCACTTCGGCTGCTCCCATGAGTCCGAACAAGGCCGGCATATAACTAACCGTTCCGTAAAAAGAACGCTTGAAGTTTGATCCATCCGTCATTTTTAAAGAGTCTTTTTGCTGTAATTCAGAAGAATACACACATTTGATCTTTTCGAAACGAACGCCTTTCTTCTTGAGTCTTTTTTTGACATGAGCACCCAATTTACAATTGTGACTGTCTGGTAGTTTTACAACCTGAACACGGGTCGGATCCATTTTTCCTCCGGCTCCTAAATGGGTAATGACTTTGATTTTTTTGCTTTTGCAGGCAATGATCCATTCCAGTTTCGGAGTCACACTGTCGATACAATCCATCACATAATTGGGTTTGTATTCGTCTAACAATTCCCAAACGCGCTGAGGAAGCACAAATTCTTCCACCACATTCAATTGGATATCCGGATTAATGTCTTTGATCCGTTCAGCTAAAACAACCGCTTTGTTTCGTCCGATGGTGGAGTCCAAAGCCGTTAGTTGTCTGTTTTTATTGGTAATATCGAAAGCATCACCATCCACAATCGTCATTGTTCCGACTCCTGCGCGGGCAATAAATTCCGCTGCAAAAGATCCGATTCCTCCAAGCCCTACAATGAGTACATGAGCAGATTTTAAACGATTCATTTCATCGGGTCCAAGAATCAGCTCTGTACGCTCCAACCACTTACTCATACTTAAAAATTCGTTTTGCGTTTTCGTTTAGTGGTTCGATTAGGGCTTGCAAAGATATGTTTTTTATCTCAGCCACTGCATGATAAGTGTCAATCAATGCTCCCGAACCGGTATCGGTTTCGAGTAATAAGCGGGAAAGAGGAATCATTTCCACACTTTTTTGAAGCTTCGGATTTGTAAGAACGGATTCACCGATACTGATCATAGCCTGCGGATAATTCAAAACGGATTCCAGAATAGATGCCTTGTTGAATCCATGGTAAATCAACACGGTTTCCGGTGCGTTTTTTTCGTGCAGAAAGCGGCATCTGTCCCAGGAATTGACGCAATGAAGAATGATTGGTTTTTGAAGTTTTGACGCCAGTTTTAATTGGAAGATATACAAGGCTTCCTGCTCTTCCATGGTATCGTAGCGATTATCCAGACCAATTTCTCCGAATGCCAGAAATCCGGGATGCTCAATCAACTGATTAGAGGCCTGTTCTATTTTTTCAAAATCAGCAGAATTTGCTTCTTTAGGATGAATTCCGAACGAAAAACAGGGCGGAAAATCCCCCGGAAAGGGCTCCGTTAATTGAACAATAGCCCTCATTTTCGGATCAAAATGATGCGTATGCGTATCGAAAAGGTTCTCTAAATCAAACATTAAGCAATTTACAAAGCGTTAAAATTAAAACAATCTGAATCATTCAATCATTTTTTACCTATTTTCACCGACGCTAAAAAAATTAAACGAAATATGGAAAGTACACTAGATACTACTAACCAACCATCATCTCAAAAAGGACATCCGAAAGGTTTGTGGGTATTGTTTGGAACTGAAATGTGGGAACGTTTCAACTTCTACGGAATGCGCGCGATCCTTACATTGTTCATGATCAACGCATTGAGGATGAACGAAGGAGACGCCGCTTTGATTTACGGTGGTTTCCTTGGATTATGTTACTTAACTCCGATGTTGGGAGGATTTATTTCTGACCGTTTCTTCGGTAACAGGAACTGTATCATGCTCGGAGGAGGAATGATGGCAATCGGACAGTTGTTATTGTTCGCAAGTGCCAGCGTATTTTCTACGAATCTGGGATTGGCAAATACCCTGATGTGGTCAGCTTTGGGAATCATCATTTTTGGAAATGGATTCTTCAAGCCGAACATTTCTTCCATGGTTGGAAGTTTGTACCCGAAACATGAGAAGAGTAAATTGGATTCTGCATTTACGATCTTTTACATGGGGATCAACATCGGTGCATTGCTGAGCCAGTTTTTATGCCCGATGATCGGTGATGTTAAAATCGGAGGAGTTCAGGATGTATATGCTTTCAAATGGGGATTCCTTGCTGCAGGTATTGCGATGATAATAGGAACTGTGTTGTTTGCTGTATTGAAAAACAAATATGTAGTTACTCCGGACGGAAAACCACTTGGAGCAGTTCCGTCGAAAGCAGATTTGCTTGACAGTGAAGGTGAGGAGATTCAAAAACCGAAATTCACAACGATATCTTTGATTCTATCCGTATTGGTATTTATCGGTTTGTTTTTCTTTTTCCGTTACTTCCTTGCTGGAGATAACTTTATCACAACAATCATTTATCCGATTATTTACTCCAGTGGTTTGACACTTGCGGGATTGATTATTTCGGATAAAACGTTAACAAAAATTGAGCGTCAGCGTATTTATGTAATCTACATTATTTCGTTTTTCGTCATTTTCTTTTGGGCTGCATTTGAGCAAGCAGGTTCCTCTTTGACATTTATTGCGAGTAACCAAACAGACCGACACATTTTTGGTTGGGAAATGCCGGCGTCCATGGTTCAGATTTTCAATGGTTTATTTGTCGTGATCCTTGCGATCCCGTTCAGTATGCTCTGGGATAAATTGAGATCAAAAGGAAAAGAGCCGATTTCTCCTGCAAAACAGGCAATGGGCTTGTTATTGATCGCATTGAGCTACTTCATTATTGCTCAAAACGTAAATGGTTTGGGAGATGAATTGTTAGCAGTAAAATGGTTGGTTTTATTGTACTTTATCCAAACAGTAGGAGAGTTATGCTTGTCGCCGATCGGTTTGTCATTGGTTGGTAAGCTGTCTCCGAAGCGTTTCGCATCTTTGTTATACGGAGTGTTCTTCTTGTCCAACGCGGCAGGATATGCATTGTCCGGGTCATTGGGATCTATTTTACCTCCTACAGGTGATAAGTACCAGGCGGCTCAGGAAGTGAACATTGATTTGAAGGCAATCCTGGAGAATGAAAAGAAAGCTACGGGAGAAGAATTGTATGTGCTTGCTAAATTGAATATTGCAGCAGTACACAATGAAAAATCGAAAGCTAATAAATTGGATGTCAGCAAGAAACTGAAAGCAACTGCTGAGTTGAAAACAGAAAGAGAAGTAGCTGCTAAAAAGAACAAGCCATTTGTAAATAAGTACCAGGCCTCAGACACTACATTTACGGCACAAGAATTCAAAACGATTGCAGAGAATGAGATCATTACCGTGAAGTACCCGACATTTGCCGGATTTACGATTAAAGGACTTTTTGATTTCTTCATGGTATTCGTAGTACTATGTGGAATTGCATCCGCGATTTTATTTGCGATCACTCCGTTCTTAAAGAAAATGATGCACGGGGTTCGTTAATGAACTAGTTATAAATCTGAAAATCCCTTGCAAAATTATGTGAGGGATTTTTTTGTCCCCCATATTTTATCGCACATCCGATTTAATTTATCATTTTTACGATTCGTTAAGAAATAGAGTTATGAGTTTGGAAGAAAAAGACCTGAATCCATCAGATGCCGCAGCATTAGAAACTATTAGAAATTTTAAAGGAAAATACCCCAAACAGTTGTGGTATCTTTTCTTGGTTGAAATGTGGGAGCGTTTTACATTCTACGGAATGCGGGCACTTTTGGCATTGTATATTTCTCATCTGATTCTGACGAATGATTACAATCCGATTCCAAAAGGGGAGTTGGAGGCTAAGAAAACAGAGTTTTACAAACTGAACAAAGAAGAATTAAGTGTAGATCATCCCAGATATTACATTGAAACATCACAGCAAAAGAACAGGGATGTAGCAGAAAGTTCTTCGAATAAGCAATACGGTTTGATTCAGGCTTTCATTTATGCGATGGCATTTGTGGGAGGAATGTTTGCCGATAAGATTTTCGGATTCAGGAAGTCTGTGTTTTGGGGAGGTATTTTGATGGCCTTAGGAACCTTTCTGATGGCAGTTCCCGGAGCATTTACTTTTTATCTGGGAGTGAGTATTCTGATTGTAGGAAACGGATTCTTCAAACCAAACATCTCCACAATGGTTGGAGATCTTTATCACGACAACGACCCAAGAAGGGATTCAGGATTTTCATTGTTCTATTCAGGAATTAACATCGGTGCATTGTTGAGTGGATTAACCATTGCATACATCGGAACATCGATCAGCTGGTCACTTGGATTTGGTTTGGCAGGCGTTTGTATGTTGATGGGATTGGCTTTATTTCTTAAAACTCAAAAATCATTGGGTCCGATTGGATTGCCTCCATTTCCGGAAAAATTGGTTGAAAGGAACAAGCTGGGGTTATCTAAAAACCTGACTGTTTATTTAGCGTCTCTGGCAATGATTCCGTTCTTCTTCCTGATGGTTTACTATCCGTTTGATGTGGATTTGACATTTTTGTTCGGAGAAGTAAAACTGGAGGACGGGAAGATGATTCCTTACACAGTACAGTTCAGTGATCTGTTTATGATTGTTCTTGCAGTAGTCATTTTAGGATACCTTATTTATGTATTGACCAAAGTGAAAAAAGAGGAATTCGGTAAGCTGTTGGTTGCTGTTCTGTTGATCATCTTTTCAGCCTTATTCTGGTCGTTTTTTGAGCAGGGAGGTGGATCGTTGAACTATTTTGCAAACGGAAATGTTTCGAGCAATGGACTTAATATGACTTCGGTGAACAATTCGTTGAATTCCCTGTGGGTAGTTTTACTTGCTCCATTGGTAGGATTCTTATGGGTGTGGCTAAATAAGCGAAAAGCCGAACCGAATACAATCGTGAAGTTTGGATTAGGTTTTTTCATTTTAGGATTGGGATTCATGGCATTTGCATCCAGCCGTTTTTCTGCAGATTCAAACGGATTAACCCCTTTGTGGATTTTTATCTTCGCATATTTGGTTGTGAGTGTGGGAGAGCTGTGTTTGTCACCGATAGGTTTGTCTATGATTACGAAGTTATCTCCGAAAAGATTGACCGGAATGATGATGGGAACCTGGTTTTTAGCAAGTGCTTATGGACAATACGGAGCAGGTTTGATCGGTGCGGCATTGGCTTCCAGCGGAAATTCGGATAAAAATCTTACAAATACAGAGAAATTAATGCAGTATACGGAAGGATATCAGACAATTGGAATTATCTCACTGATTTCCGGAGTCGTATTAATCCTCATTTCTCCTATTCTTAGAAGAAAAATGGGAGGAGTTAAATAACAAAACATTTTATCTTTGAGTCCCGCTGAAACCGACAGAACTGGTTGGCGGGACTCTTTTATTCTAAACCGATGGAAAAAATTAAACAACGCAAACACCCAAAAGCTCTTCCATTTTTGTTCCTTTCTGAAATGTGGGAACGTTTCGGTTATTACTTAATGATCGGAATTTTTACACTGTATTTAAAAGATGCAGATCAGGGATTCGAAATGTCGGAAGCTGAATCGGCAAGTTTATACGGAACATTCATTGCATTGGTTTTCTTCACACCCTTCATCGGCGGTTTATTGGCCGATCGTGTTTTAGGATATCGACTTCCCATTGTAATAGGAGGAATCCTGATGGGAGTTGGATATTGTATGATGGGAGTACATTCATTTCCGATGCTCTATTCGGGAATGGTTCTGGTGATTGCCGGGAACGGACTTTTCAAACCCAACATTTCGACCTTACTCGGGAACTTGTACAATACGGATGATTACCGCGATCAGAAAGATGAAGGATATAATATCTTTTACATGGGAATCAACGTCGGAGCCTTTGTGTGTAATATCGTGTCGGCATTCCTGATTAATAAGTATGGATATTCGGTAGCTTTTGTTGGTGCAGGAATCGGAATGTTTGTCGGAGTGGTTGTATTTCTTCTTGGGAACAAGCACTATGTTTCCGGGGATGTCAAAAAGGTTGCTGTTCCGGGAGAAAAAGCCTGGTGGATCGATTTGTTGATCGTGGTGGTGCCTTCTGTGATTTTTGCGGTGATCGGTTACTTCATCAATGGAGTTCCGACTGCAACAAACGAACATTCCTATCTGGTAAAAGATGATGTGACGGATGCTTTCCTTTTTGCATGTATTCCTGTTATTTTCTTCTTCGGTTATGTTTTGTTTACATCTCCCAAAAATGAGCGGAGAGTAGTTAGTGCCATTTTGGTGGTGTGTATTGCGGTGATTCCTTTCTGGGCAATTTTCAAACAGAACGGAACCGTGTTGAATACATGGGCAAACAATTATACGGATAGAGAAGTACCGGCTTCAATGAAATCGGGTTTAATCAACATGAGTCTGGCCGATACGATCAGATATAAAAAATCGGAAGAACCGGTTCAGACTTTGGATCGTCATTTCAGAAAGATCGAAGGGGAAAAGGAAATTGATTACCCGTCTTATTTTAAGAACGATCAGAATAAGCGGAAAGAAGGAGAAGTAGTTGCTTTATTCAATACGAATATCTTCCAATCCGTGAATCCGTTCTGGGTAATTGTATTGACACCGCTGATCGTCGGAATTTTTAGATTCTTGCGCCACCGAAAAAGAGAACCGTCCATTCCGATCAAGTTTGTTTTGGGCTTACTCATCACAGGTTTATCCTGCTTGGTGATGGTGGCCGCAGCGAACGCTTCGCAAAATGGTGAGACCAAATCCAGTTACTGGTGGTTCTTTGCAGCCTACGGAGTAATCACCATCGGCGAATTGTGTTTGTCACCGATTGGTTTATCCATGGTTTCGAAATTGTCGCCTGCCCGTTTGACAGCATTGTTAATGGGGGCTTGGTTCATTTCAACTTCAATCGGAAACAAGTTGAGTGGTGTGATCGCATCACTTTGGGATCAATACGATGATAAATCCTCCTTCTTCATGTTGAACTTCTACTTAATGATGGGAGCAACATTGATCCTGATCGTGCTTCTTCCCTGGTTGTTGAAAGTCTTTAGAGAGCAAAAGAAATAAGACACTATATATAAAGTAGCATGAAACGCTTTTTGCCCCTTTTGATTCCAATCATATTATTGTTAATCACAATTCCGTGTTTACTGATTTTCGGGGTCGTTATTCCTGCAAAGATTCTGGGAGTGTTGTTGATTCTTCTGACCTGGGTTGCGCTTCGCATCTGGTTACGAAGTGCCATCCGGAAAAAGTTATCCGGAGATGCGGTCAAGTTCAATGTAAATCACCGTTATTTTTTGAATGAGATTAGTCCTGTATATAGGTCTCTGTCGAAAGGAGAACAGAAGTTATTGGAGAAAAGAATGGGGAAATTGATTTCGGAGCTTCAGTTTGATGACACCACCCGTGCGGAATTAAACCAGGAAGACCTGTTGTCGTATGCCCTTTTACAGATACTATCGGTATATAATGACGAATTTAAATCCTTAAAAGGGCTGATGATTGTCTTTGATGTGACAAATAACACGGGATCATTGAGTGTTTTGGAAGGAAAATACGTGTTATTGAATCCTGAATTCCTAAAAGCGACCCTAAAAGGAGCTACATCTTTGGATGTATTGGGGGAGGAAAAGCCGCTTATTGTATCGGAACTTAGGGATCTTTACCGGAATTTGGGAAAATAGTTTGATTTTTTATTTTCTGTAAACCCTGTCTTATCAGTGTGTTAAGAGGGTGTCATCCAAAAACTTTAAAAATAAACGTAAAAAAGGCTTGGAAAAGCAAAAAGAGTACGTACTTTTGCACCCGCTTAGAACGATAAGCGCTTCGGAAACGGAGGAGTTGACAAAAGAAAGGTTATCGAAAAAACTTTAAAAATAAATTGACAAAGACTTGTTAAGAAAGAAAAGTTGATTAC